>ENA-ORCV01000002-ORCV01000002.1-marine-metagenome-genome-assembly--contig:-NODE-2-length-1794159-cov-12.090389_pt1 | contig 1794159 bp, 1602 predicted proteins | sample MGYA00237779_ERZ508509 | MGnify/ENA primary metagenome ERZ508509 (study PRJEB26180, sample SAMN06268772) | marine metagenome | isolation source: Bioluminescent Bay, La Paraguera, Puerto Rico | place...
TCACCGTCTCACCGTCTCACCGTCTCACCGTCTCACCGTCTCACCGTCTCACCGTCTCACCGTCTCACCGTCTCACCATGACCAATGCCACATTCATGGACGCCGCCCCTTGCATACAATATGATATCAATATGTACTAATTCGTACCGAGGGAGGAACGACCATGATCGAAGAACGTATTCGCAAGTGCGCGTCGGGTTACCTGGCGCTGGTGATTCTGCCGCTGCTGAACATCGCGTTCGGTTACCTGTTCGTGAAGGCGGCGCAGGACCAGAACATCACCCTGGTGTTCGTGGCGATCATTGCGACGATCATCGTGCTGATCTGCTACAAGGGCTTTTTCATGGTCGCGCCGAACCAGTCCAAGGTGCTGCAGCTGTTTGGCACCTATGTGGGCAGCGTGCACGAGACGGGGCTGCGCTGGGCCAACCCGTTTTATTCGAAAGAAACGGTTTCGCTGCGCGTGCGCAACTTTGAAAGCGAGATGCTCAAGGTCAATGACTCGTCGGGTAACCCCATCGAGATCGCCGCTGTCGTGGTCTGGCGCGTGGTGGATTCAGCCGAGGCGGTGTTCGAGGTCGATGACTACGTGAACTACGTCCATATCCAGTCGGAAGCAGCGTTGCGCAACCTGGCCGTCGCTCACCCTTACGAGTCGCATGACGATGATGTGATTGCCCTGCGCAGTGATCCCCAGCAGATCGCAGACAAGCTGAAGGACGAGGTGCAGGACCGGTTGGGCAAGGCCGGTGTCGATGTCATCGAGGCCCGCATTTCGCACCTGGCCTACGCGCAGGAAATTGCCAGCGCGATGCTGAAGCGCCAGCAGGCGCAGGCCGTGGTGGCCGCGCGTCGGCAGATCGTCGACGGTGCCGTGGGCATGGTGCAGATGGCGCTGGCCGACCTGGAGGCCCACAACGTGGTCAACCTGGACGAGGAGCGCAAGGCGGCCATGGTCAGCAACCTGCTGGTGGTGCTGTGTGGCGAGGAAAACGCCCGGCCGGTGGTGAACGCGGGCTCGCTCTACAACTGATGGTTCCGGCATGCCGGCGAAGAAATCCTTTCCATTAAGGCTGAACGAGGACATCTACGAGGCGCTGCGGCGCTGGTCGGATGACGAATTGCGCAGCGTCAACGCGCAGATCGAGTACGTCCTTCGCGAGGCCCTTCGCAAGACCGGGCGGCTGCCGAAGCCGCCCGGTCCCCGTGATCCTGGCGACTAAACCACTCGAAACCCCTGCAGGGTCTGGACTTTCCCGCGCCGGTCGTTGAAGCTTGGCGGGTGATCAGGGCTCACAACAGGGGTTACGCGTCCAAGTCGCCGGGTTCCGACCTGGTGCTGGGGCTTTTCGACGGCCTCGACAGCGCCCTCTGGGCTTACGGCTTCGCCACCATCCTGTTTGCCGGCGCGCTGAACCTGTATCTGCCGGTGGCGGTGATGGCCATCCTGTTGGGCTGGGGGCTGTTTTCCATCTTCGTGGCGGTGACCAGCCGCCTCAACGTCCACGTCACCAATATCGACGAGCAGGCCGTGGTGATCCTTGCCGGGCTGGGCGTGGGGCTGGTCGCTGAAAACGGCGGGGCAGGGCCCGGCACCCTTGCGACGCTGCTGGCGCTGATGTCGCTGTCTTCCATCCTGGTCGCGCTCGGTTTCGCCGTCGCGGGCCGTTTCCGGGCCGCGCGGGTGCTGGAACTGCTGCCGTTCCCGGTGATCTGCGGGTTTATGGCGGGCGTCGGCTGGCTGTTGATCAGCGCCGCGGTGTTCGTGACCGTGGATGTGCCCATTTCCGCGGCACTGCCGGACCGCCTGGCCGACGGCGATGGCCTGTTCAAGCTGCTGGCCGCACTGGGCGGCGGTGTCTTCCTGGTCTTCTTCGTGGGCTGGTTCCGGCGCGTCTGGGCATTCCCCGTGGGTGCGCTGCTGGTCTTCCTGGGGTTCTATGCGGTGACGTGGTGGCAGGGCCTGGATCACGAGGCGCTGCTGGCCGCCGGCTGGCTCTTTGATGTCTCTGGGGATGGCAACGGCGTATTTGAAACATTGTCCGGGCTGTCGTTTTCCGACATCGACTTTGGCTTCATCCTGGGCTCGCTGCCCGAGTTGCTGACCATTGTCTTCCTGGCGCTGCTCAGCGCCTCGATGTCGCTGACCGCGATGGCCTCCGCGCAACGGGTGGACGTTGACGGTTCCGCCGAGATCGAGAACCAGGGCCTGGGTAACCTGCTGTGCGCCGTGGTGGGTTGCCCGCCGGGGTATACCGATGTCGCGGGCTCCTCGGTGTACGCCCGGTTCGGCGTGAACAGTCGCTGGGTGGCCCTGGTATCCGGCGCCGTTTGCCTGGTGGTCGCCGCGGTCGGCGGCAAGATTATCGGCTACCTGCCCAAGGTGCTGGTGGGCGCGACCATTTTCCTGTTCGCCTACCAGTTGATTTTCGAATGGTTGTTCCGGCGCATCCGCGGTTTCCAGCCGGTGGATTTCGTCGTGGTGTGCATCATCCTGGCGATGGTGATCTTTGTCGGCTTCATGGTCGGTATCGTCACCGGCATCGTGCTGACGCTGGTGTTGTTCGTGTTGCGTTACAGCATGATCAGCGCCATCCACGGTCGCTACACGCTGCGCGAGTACCGCAGTTCCGTTGAGCGCCCCCCCAACGTCAACCAGGCACTCGATGATTACGGTCGCGGCTCGCTGGTTTACACCCTGCGCGGGTTCCTGTTCTTCGGCACCGCCAACCACATCTTCCAGCGCATCAAGGAGGATCTGGCGGACGATGACGCGGGCCACCTGGCCGTGCTGCTGGACTTCAAACGCGTGACCGGCATGGATATCTCCGCGCTGAACACCTTCGTCCAGGTGCGGCAGTTCTGCGAGGATCACGGCGTTTTGCTGATGTACTCCGACGTGCCGATGTCATCGCAGTTCCAGATTTCCTCGCTGGAGGCGGTCAGCGAGGACGATGGCAGCCCCCTGTTCTTCGAGGACATGGACTACGGCGTGGAGTTCATCGAGAACCTGGTGTTGCGGCGATTCGACCCACTCGCCTCTCGCATGACGGTGCGTGACCAACTCGAGCAGATCCTGGAGTCCCGGGACCGTATCGACCTGATCATGCACGCCTTGCAGCGCGTGGAGTGTGCCGAGGGCGATACCCTGTTCACCCAGGGAGACCAGGACAACGGCTTTTACATTCTCGAGACCGGCGCGCTGTCGGCCTTCATTGACCAGCATGGCGCGCAGCACCGCGTGAAGAAATTCGGCCCCGGCTCACTGATCGGTGAGCTGTCGATGTTCATTCCGGGCCGATGCCGTACGGCCACGGTCACGGCCGATACCGACTCCGTGCTCTATTTTATGTCCGCCGAGGTGTTGCGGGCGGCGGACCTGCGGGATTCGCGGCTGGCGGCGGCGGTCAACGAACTCATCGCGCGCGCGTTGGGCATGCGCATCGATTACATGAACCAGCGCTTGATGCTGGAACTGGACTGACCCTACTTCAACTGGTTCCACAGGTGCGTGTAGACCAGCGCCAGGCGGTACGCCAGCTGGTCGTTGGTGCTGGAGCCGCCGTGGCCGCCTTCCAGGTTTTCGTAGTACCAGATTTCCTGCCCCATATCCTGCATCTTCGCCGCCATCTTGCGGGCGTGGCCGGGATGCACGCGGTCATCACGCGTGGACGTGTAGAACAGCGTGGCCGGGTAATCCGTGTCGGCCTCCAGGTTCTGGTAGGGCGAATATTTCGAAATATAGGCCCATTCATCCGGGTTGTCCGGGTCGCCGTACTCAGCCATCCAGCTCGCGCCGGCCAGCAGCTTGTGATAACGCTTCATGTCCAGCAACGGCACGCCGCAGATCACCGCGCCGTACTTCCCCGGATCACGGGTCATCAACGCGCCGACCAGCAGGCCGCCGTTTGAACGGCCCTCGATGCCCAGGTGCTCAGGCGAAGTCACGCCGCGCTCGAACAGGTCGTCGGCGATGGCCTCGAAGTCCTCGAAAGCCTTTTCGCGGTTTTCCTTCAGCGCCGCCGCGTGCCATGCCGGACCGAACTCACCACCGCCGCGAATGTTGGCCAGCACGAACACGCCACCGCGCTCCAGCCACATCTTGCCGTAAGCGCCGTAGAGATTTTCATACGAACCGGAGTACGAAGGCGTCAGTGCATTTCTGAAACCACCGTAGGAAAAGATATGCGTTGGGTTGGCGCCATTCAGCGCCAGGCCCTTCGGCGCCACGACGAAATAGGGCACGCGCGTGCCGTCGGCCGAGGTGGCGAAGTACTGCTTCGTTTCGAAGCGGCTGCCGTCAAACGTGGGTTCCTGCTGCTTCACTTCCTGCGGCTGCCAGGCACCGGATGCCGCGTAATACAGCGTCGGCGGCGTGGTGAAGGACTCAAAGCGGGCGAAGAAGTTACCGGTCTCGTTGTCAGCGGTGACGATTTCCAGCGCGCCGTCGTCAGGGAACGGTTCCAGCTTGCGCTCCCACTGGCCTTCAGGCCCGGGCGCCAGCCGGTAGATCTTGCCGAGCACGTTGTCCAGCACCGTCACCAGGATGTCGTTGTCGGTGATGGTCACGCCCTCGACCACGGTGGTTTCATCCGGTGCGACCAGCACCTCGACGTTACCGTCGCCATCCGGCAGCAACGCGCCGGTGTCGGCAATCACGGCGGCGCCGCGGGGCAGCGTAACGCCATCGCGCAACCAGTCCTCCTGCAGGCGGAAGACCAGTCGGCCCCGGAATACACCGGACACGACCGCCGTTTCCGGCAGTTCCAGTTTGACCAGTTCGTCGCCGGTCAACAGGTGGTTTTCCCCGGTCCAGAACGTCTTGCCCACGCGAATGATGTCCAGGTCGCCGGCCGGCGAGCGCATTCGGGAGCCGTAGGCGGAAACGGAGTCCACGCTACCCTCGTAGAGGGTCTCGGCAGCGCTGAGCGGCGTACCGCGGGTCCAGCGCTTGACGATGCGAGGATAGCCCGAAGCCGTCATTGAACCCTCGCCAAAATCGGTCGAGACAAACAACGTGTCCTGGTCGATCCAGTTCGCGCTGCCTTTTGACAACGGCAGGTTGAAGCCCTCTGGCTTGAACGCCTTCGCCACGGAGTCGAATTCGCGGATGACCACCGCGTCACCACCGCCAGGGGACAGGCGCGCCAGGCAGAACTCCGGCTGCTTCGGCAGGCAGTCCAGGCTCTTGTAGACCCATTTCTCACCCTCGGCCTCGCTGAGCGCGTCGATATCGATGACGGTTTCCCAGGTGGGGTTGTCCTTCGAAAACTCTTCCAGCGTGGTCCGGCGCAGCACACCCCGGGGGTGATCCGGGCCGCGCCAGTAGTTGTAGATTTTGTCGCCTTTCTGCTCAATGGCCGGCAGGCGGGATTCGGAGTTCAGCGCCGACAAGGCGTTGTCATACAGCGATTCGAACAGGGGGCTGGCCTTCAGTCGTTCGGCCGTGTCAGCGTTCTCGGCGCGCACCCAGTCCAGTGCCTTCGGGTCGTCAACGCCTTCCAGCCACAGCCAGGGGTCTTCCTCGGCATGGGCGGCAGGAATGCCGGCCAGCGTGGTGGCCAGGATCATGAGCAGGGTAGGGGTGTATGGGTGCATATCGTTGTTGTTCCTGGATATTCGGGGCCCGGTTACTTGGGCGAACGCCGCATTATATCGCCCCGGCACGTGATCAATGGCATGCTAGTGGTCATGGTCGACGCGGATCACCGCATGAACGAAACCCTTGATCGCTATCATCGCCAGATGCTGTTGCCGGGGCTGGGCGCCGCGGCGCAGCAGCGCCTGCGCGAGGCCGCGGTGATGATCATGGGCTGCGGGGCGCTCGGCACCGTGGCCGCCGATGGCCTGGCGCGCGCAGGTGTGGGCCACCTGGTGATCGTTGACCGGGATTTCGTCGAGCTGACCAATCTTCAGCGCCAGGTATTGTTCGACGAAGAGGACGTGGCCGAAGTGATGCCCAAGGCCGAGGCGGCGAAGCGGAAACTGGCCAGGATCAATTCGCAGGTGGAGGTCACCGCCATCGTGGATGACCTGAACGCGGACAGTTTTGTCCGCCACGCCCGCGGTGCGGACCTGCTGGTCGATGGCCTGGACAATTTTGAGACCCGCTACCTGGCCAACGACTACGCCGTGCGCGAAGGCATCCCGTACTTTTACGCCGGCGCCGTCGGCACCGAGGGCATGGCGGCCACCATCCTGCCGGGGCAGACCCCGTGCCTGCATTGCCTGTTTGGCGCGCCACCGCCGCCGGGGCAGGGCGCGACCTGCGACACCGTCGGTGTGCTGGGCCCGGCAGTCTCCATCATCGCCGCGTTCCAGGTGGCCGAGGTCATCAAGTGGATCGCCGGCGCCCATGATCGAATGCGCCGCGGCCTGCTGACCATCGACCTCTGGGACAACCGCCTGCTTCAGCTGGACGCGGCGGCTGCACCGGACAGCGAATGTCCATGTTGCGGACAGCGACATTTCGACTATCTTGAAGGTGACGCCGGCTCGAGTGCGACCAGCCTGTGCGGCCGCGATGCCGTGCAGCTGCGGCATCGGCAGGATGGAGGGTCCCTTGACCTTCGTGCGCTGGCACGACGCCTGGATGCTCACGGGCCGGTGAAAGTGAATGCATTCATGCTCCGCGCCGAATTGACCGATCGCGGCAAGCCGTTCGAACTGACGCTGTTTCCGGACGGTCGCGCCATCATCAAGGGCAGCGACGATGCCAGCGAAGCGCGCGCCGTGTACGCGAAATACGTCGGGAGCTAGCAAAAGGAAAGGAGGAGGCACATGCCAGCCGTCAGGATTCTCGCCGGCACCCGCAAGGGGCTGTTCATTCTGGAAAGCAACGACCGTGAAAACTGGTCGGTCAGCGGCCCGCATTTCGCCGGCTGGGAGGTCTACCACGCCAAGGGCTCGCCCGTGGACCCGGACCGCGTCTACGTGTCGCAGACCAGCAGCTGGTTCGGGCAGGTCATCCAGCGTTCCGACGACGGTGGCAAGACCTGGTTCACGCCCGGCTCAAAGGAGGGTGAGCTGGTCGATGAACAGGGCTTTCCCACAGGTGAGAGCAACAAGTTCGTCTACGACGACAGCGAAGCGACCGGCCGGCCGCTCACCACCCACCAGTTCTACGACGGCACCCAGAAGCCCTGGGTGTTTTCACGGGTCTGGCACCTGGAGCCGTCCCTGGACGACCCCGACACCGTTTACGCGGGCGTCGAGGACGCCGCGCTGTTCAAAACCACCGACGGTGGCGCCAGCTGGCGCGAACTGCCGGCGCTTCGCGGCCACGAATCCGGCCCCGGCTGGCAGCCCGGCGCCGGCGGGTTGTGCCTGCACACCATCGTCATCGACCCGCAGAATCCGCAGCGGCTGTTCACCGCAATTTCCGCCGCCGGCGCGTTTCGCAGCGAGGATGGAGGTGAGTCATGGACACCAATCAACCAGGGCCTGGTCAGCCAGTTCATCCCCGACCCGACCGCGGAGGTGGGGCACTGCGTCCACCGAATCGCCATCCACCCGAAACGGCCCGACACGCTGTTCATGCAAAAGCACTGGGACGTGATGCGAAGCGACGATGCCGGTGACAATTGGCGCGAGGTCAGCGGCGACCTTCCCAGCGACTTCGGCTTCCCGATTGCCGTCCACCCGCACGAACCGGAAACCATCTACGTGGTGCCCATCAAGAGCGACTTCGAGCACTACCCGCCGGAAGGCAAACTGCGCGTCTATCGCTCGCGCAGCGGCGGCGAGGACTGGGAGGCGCTGACCGACGGCCTGCCGCAGGAAAACTGCTACGTGAACATCCTGCGCGACGCCATGGCGACCGACGAGTGCGACAACGCAGGCATCTACTTCGGCACCACCGGCGGCCAGGTCTACGTGTCGCCGGACGGCGGCGACCACTGGCACGCCGCGGTGCGCGACCTGCCGCCGGTGCTATCGGTGGAAGTGCAGACCCTGAAGTGAGGGTGCAGGCGTGAGTGCCGACACCGCCGCCGTGCGGGTGACGTTGCCGCATCACCTGCGCATGCTCTCCGGCGCCGACGCCGAGGTCACGTTGGATGTGACCCCGCCCATCAGCGTCGCGTCCGTCCTGGACGCGCTGGAGGCGCGCTACCCGATGCTGCGCGGCACCGTGCGTGAGCACGTCAGCGGTGAGCGACGTGCCAAGGTGCGGTTCTTTGCCGCTCGCGCCGATGTCACCCACCTGCCGCTGGACACGGAACTGCCGGAAACCGTCGCCAACGGTGAGGAGCCGTTGATGATCATCGCGGCGATTTCCGGCGGGTAAGCGGTATGTTGGGCAACTGGCTGGAACGTGGGATGTTGCGGTTGGGCATTAAATCGCCATCGCAGAGTCCCGCCGAGCGAATGAACCAGCGTTACGATCACGAGACCTTTGAGGTCATGCGCCGGAGCATGGGTGATAATGGCATCGGTATCGACGGTGGTGCGCACAAGGGGTTGTTCCTGAGCGAAATGTGCAACATCACACCCGGCGTCCCGCATCTGGCATTCGAACCAATTCCAGCGCTGGCCGCCATGTTGCGCAAGCGATTCCCCGACCAGCGCATCAGGCAATGCGCCCTTGGGGAGCAAGCCGGTACCGCCCCGTTCTGTCATGTGGTGAACGACCCAGGTTATTCAGGCCTGCGCCCCAGAACCTATGACCGACCGGACCCGCAGATCGAAACAATCGACGTCGAAGTCGTGCGACTGGACGATATCATCGGTGACGAGTCGCCGGCATTCATCAAGCTGGACCTGGAAGGCGGTGAGTATCACGCGCTGCTTGGCGCGGTGGAAACAATGCGGCGCTGTAGCCCGGTGGTTGTGTTCGAAGCTGGTGACCGCTCCTGCGGGCACTATGACGTGACCGCGGCGATGTTCCATGAACTGTTCACGGGCCGTCTAGGTTACGGAGTGTCGACGATGCGTGATTGGTTGCAGGGTGGAACAGGCCTGAATCGCTCAGCGTTTATAGATGCCTATGCTGAAGAGTTCTGCTTCATGGCATTCCCCGAATAATACGGAACCTCAAGCTTTCGGCTGGCCCATTTCCTACTGCTTTTACAGACTTTTTACGACTATCGGTCGGTGGCGCTCGCAGATACTCTGCGGTTTGTCGTCATTGAACACTACGGACAGAAGTAATAACATTGTTATTACATGCACTAACAAGGGCTGGTGTCATGAAAAGCTCACTACGCCGAATCGGCAATTCCCGCGGGGTCCTGATCCCGGCCGCGTTCCTGTCGGCCTGCGACATCGAGGATGCCATCGAACTGCGAATGGACCAGGGTCGCATCATCATCGAACCGGTTAAGGCGCCTCGCGAGGGCTGGTTTGATGGTTACGTGCCTGGTCAGGATGAAGACGCGTGGGCGGACTTCGTGGAGCCCGATTCCGAACCTGACGAGTGGGACTGGTGAAACGCGGCGAAGTCTACTGGGTCCAGCTGGATCCGGCGCAAGGCACAGAGATCCGAAAAACATGGCCGGCGGTGATCGTGTCGCCGGATGACATGAACGCGGCGCTGCCACGCGTGATTGTCGCGCCTCTCACCAGCAAGGGGCAGCCACTCGGCTGCCGGCCTGAAGTGCGATTCAAGGGCCGTAAGGCACGAATCCTGCTCGACCAGTTAAGAACCGTGGACAAGCGCCGATTGTCGCACCGGCTGGGGGTGATCGCCGTGGAGAAATGGAAGCCGGTATTGCTGGAGATGTTGGCCTGATGGAGTGGGGTCCAGAACAGTAACACTACGCCTAAGCGTATTGAAAAAATATACCTATAACGTATAATATTCGATGCAACTCTATTTTCAAAAACGTGCCATCAAGGGCCTCAGGGCAATGCCAGTGCGGTATCGGAAGAAACTCCTGGTGGCACTGGAAGAGATCGCCGAAGGTCGTTGTGACGGTAAAGATGTCAGGAAACTGCAGGGGCGAGAAGGTTTTCGCTATCGGCTGGGCCGGTACCGGGCGATTTTCAGGTACGACGAGGATGCTGGTCAGCTGGTGTTGATGGTCGTGACGGAAGTCGGACCGCGCGGAGGAGTCTACAAGTGAGCGTGAATATCAGTTATTTCACGACGCCCAATGGCGATGAAATGGCGACATTGCCCCGTGCTGAGCTTGAACGGCTTTCAGCGCTTGCCGAGGAAGCCGAGGACGTGCGCGCCTTCGACGAGGCCACTGCCGCGCTGGAAGCCGGTGAGGACGAGCTGTTACCCGCTGATTTCGCCCGTGTGCTGCTGGAAACTGACAGCCCGCTTCGCGAATGGCGCAAGTACCGTGGCCTGACCCAGGCCGGCCTGTCCGGGGCATCCGGCGTCCGCCAGGCCACCATTTCCGACCTGGAACGAAAGGGTTCGGCGGGCGAGCCGGCTTATAAAACGGTTCGCGCACTGGCGACAGCGCTAGGTGTCGACCCGGAAGACCTTTTCCAGTGAATCGGGGGGCGATACCGCGATCGCCCCGGCTGATTACCACGACTTTTCAAGGATCAGGCCGATAAACGGAAAGACCTCGCCATCTTCCTCGTACAGGCGGCCGCTGGCCGGATCAAACTCGAGTTCGTCGGTGGTCGTGGAGCCCGTTGCATTGAGCAGGTCCAGGAACGTCACGAAATCGAAAGTTCCCAGCGGGACGCGATAGTCCACGCGAATATCGAGCGTGTTAAAACTGCTGCCGCGCAAGGTATTGTTGGTCGTGAACTCGCGTGAATACCGTGTTGGACTGCCAAGACCCGTCAGCACATCGTCGTGAATGACGAAATCGTCGAATGGGCGACCGGAAGCGTACTTCCAGCGGGCGCCGACCTGCCAGCGGTCATTGATTTCCCAGTTCAGCCCGAGGCTCAGCAGGTGTTCATAGTTGTTGTCGCTGGGGTAATCGCCGGCGCCGTCATTGTCGTTCAGCTCGGTGTTGTTATAGGAGTAGGCCAGGTTGGTCCGCCACCCGCGGCCAAAGGAACCGTTCAGCACGACGTCAAGGCCGTAGCTGTCGCCATCACCCGAGTTTGTCGTTTCACCGGTGACTGCGTCCGAATTGATGATGAGGTCATCCAGTTGCCGGTAGTAGGCCTCGGCGATGACCGTCCAGCGGCTGCTCAGGATTTGTTCAATGCCGACGCTGAAATGCGTCAGTTCTTCCCAGCCCAGGTCGGCGTTGGACACGTTGGCCGCGCGGTCGATGGTCCGCGGCGCCTGGTAGAACAACCCGGCCGTGGCCGACAGCAGGGTGTTCTGCGCCAGCCGGAAATCGGCGGCAATGCGTGGTGACGTATAACCCTCGTCGTTGAATCCATCGAAGTCGTAGCGAAGGCCCGTCGTGACATTCCAGCGGTCAAATTCGAAGGTCTGCTCGGCGTAGGCCGCATAGTAGAGATCGCTCTCGTCATAAAACGAGTTCGATTGTTCCGGGGTCAGGACGATATAGTTCTGTGATTCATCTGGCCGGCTGTCGTCGGCATCATACTCATAGCGGATCCAGTCGCCGTCGAGCACCGTTGAGTATTCCAGGTCGAGGCTGGCGACCCTGACGCCGGTGTTGAACCGGCCCAGGTTGTTGTCAATGGTGAGGTCGCTGCGCCATCCGATTTCATTGTCCTGCTCTGAAATCGTCAGGATGTCTTCCCGAACCGGGACCTGTTCCGGGGGAAGGATTTCCGGGTCGCTGTAGGGAAATGCCTCCCCCTCGCTGCCGACCTTTTCGAAAAACCGGTAATAGAAACGGTTTTCCCACGTCATGTTGTCGCCGACCTGGTTCCGCAGCGTGGTGCCGAACAACCAGGCATCCTGCTCGGTGTCGATGAGTTCGCGGTCCTGCAGGTCATCGGACGCCAGCACGTTTTCGACATCCCTGCCGTACGTCTCCGGGTTGTAGAGCAACAGGAATTCAAGCTCGCTGCTGTCATTCAGCTGCGTGTGGGTCTTGACGTTGAAATCCGTCATGACGGGGTCGCCGATATCCTGTTCGTCGATCAGTTCGAAAAAAGAACCGAAATCATAATGGCGAAGCGTCGCAATCATCGACGTGTCCTGGTGGATGCCGGCCGGCCCGTCATAAACAAACTCAACGCCGGCGATGTCCAGGCGGGCACTCGCATACGGGCTGGGGTTACCGTTCGGGATATCCATCAGCAAGAGGGATGAGTTCCGGCCGCCGTAGGCGGCGCCCCATCCACCCGGGGTGTACTCCGCGCTGTCGATGAAGTTGGGTGAGAAAATGGAATAGCGGCCGCCGCCGTTCAGGTCTTCGCGCTCGCCGAGAGATTCATCAAAGTGCACGACTGACTTGTACGGAAACCCATCCACCAGGACCAGGTTGTCCCTGGGGCCCAGTCCACGAACGGTGTAGTTGGAAAACTCGCCGACCGAGAGCAGGCCCGGCAGGCCGTCCAGCGCGCGAAAGACGTCGCCGCCGCTGCCCGGCGCGGTTCGAAGTTGCTCCCTGTCCAGGAAGGAGTTGCTCACCGGGCCGGAGCCCACGGCCTTTAGTGCGCTTGCCTCGACGAACACTTCCTCCAGCGTCCCGCCTGCATCGGCGACCAGCACGATATCCACGGGCACCGTTCTTTCCCTGATGGCCCTGGCGCCAGGCTCAACAGCGCCAACGAACCCCGGCTTTTCAACCTCCACCGTGTAAAGGCCCTGCTCAATTTGCGGGAACTGCGCAACACCCTCGCCGTCGGAGAGCAGCCGGGTGCGCTCACCATCCCTGGCAATCACCGTGACAGACGCATCGGCGAGCGCTTTTCCGCTCTGGTCGGTGACCTTGACCAGCAGCTCACCGCCCTGGGCAAGCACGGTTAGGGGGGTGATCAAAAACATGCAGATCAGCAGGGTGAAGATCGGGTTCCGCACAGACATGGCTCGCTCCTGAGATTGACGAGCGCACTGTACGGTTTGCCCTGTCAACAAACGGTGAACGGGTTCACGTGGATCAGCAGGTATCCTGTCGGACCCGACAGGCGCGAACCCGGGCGCCGGGTTTGCGTATTTTTAACCCTTCGTTGACCGAATGAAAAAGTCGCCTGGTTAACACTCCGTCGCGGTATCGGGTTGTTCTGACGCGGAGGGACAAATTATGAGCGAGGCGATTCGTGTCCTCATTGTTGAGGACAATCGCGACCTTTCCGCGATCATCGGCGATCACCTTGAAGCCGATGGCAACGTGCTGGACTATGCCTTCGATGGCAAATCGGCCCTGCGACTGGCGTTACTTCAAACATACGATGTCATCGTCCTCGACATCATGATGCCCAGGATGGACGGGCTCGAGTTCTGCAGCCAGTATCGGGAGTTGGCAAGCCATCCCGCCCGAATCATCATGTTGACGGCGCGGGACACGCTTGAGGACATCCTGGAGGGGTTTCGCAGGGGGGCGGATGATTACCTGGTCAAGCCGTTCGCCCTGCCTGAGCTGACGGCGCGAATCAGGGCTTTGTTCAGGCGGGACAAACTGCTCAGCCAACCCGTCCTGCAGGTGGGCGATCTGACCTTTAACCGACAGACGCTGGAAGTCAGGCGCCAGGACCAGGATATCGACCTGAACCCGTCATGCCTGAAGCTGCTGGCTCGCCTGATGGAAGCGTCCCCCTGCGTCGTTCCCCGGGTTGAACTGGAGCACGTGGTGTGGGGCGATATGCCTCCGAAGTCAGACGTATTGAAGGCCCAGCTCTATAAACTTCGGAGCGCGGTCGACAAGCCATTCAACCGGCCACTCATTCATACACTGCACAGCATCGGGTACCGAATCGCAGAAGAGTGACATGAACAACAAGACAAGTATCAAGCAGTCCGTGGCAAGGGCGTTCACGCTGTTCGCCGTGGTCTCAAGCGTCGTCTGGGGGCTGGCGGTATTGGCGTCCTACCACCTGAGCGAGGACAGGGTCATCAAGCGGCAGCTGGAAACGATCGCCACGAGTTTCCAGGCGGCTGAAACAGGCGTCAAAGACGAGATCGGTTCATTTTTTCCCGCGCTCAAAGTCTACCAGGACCCCGAAAAGCTCCCTGTTTTTATCCGGGAAAGGCTCCAGGACCGTCCCGGTGAGGGGTACTACGAGTTCACGGACGAAGAATTTCACGTACTTGTACTCAATTCGCCAGGCTCCGGGCAGGCCGAGTACTTCGTCTACGACGTATCCGACATCGAGGAAGCGTCATCGTCGGTGGATATGCAGTGGCTTTCAATGCTGCTTTTCGTGATCGCAGTGATGGCGGTCGTCGCTGTCCGTACCGCTTCCAGGATCAGCAATCGGGCGATTGAGCCGATCAGCCTGCTGGCCCAGAAAGTATCCAAGGTCGATCCGCAACGGTTCACGGAGACTGACTGGAAAAATCTTGATTCACTGGATATGCAGAATCACGAGGTATCAATCCTCGCAAGGACGCTCGCTGATACCATGAAACGGACGAGCAACTTCATCGAGCGCGAAATCAACTTCACAAGGTCGGCAAGCCATGAAATGAGGACGCCGATTTCGGTCATCGAAGGCAGCCTGGGCAAGCTGAGGCTCGAACAACCGGGGGGACCGTCATCCAGTTCACTGGATCGCATTCAAAGGGCAACCGAACAGTTGCGCGGCACGGTCGACTTCCTGCTACTCATGTCAAGGGAACCGCAACCCGGTACGAAGCCGGAAACACTGGATCCGCTGCCGGTCGTGCAAAGCGCGCTGAAAGAACATTCGCACATGCTCTCGGAAAGACACCTGAGCCTGGACATCAACGCCATGGACTCGATTTCAATCACGGCATTGAGTGTCTACGCCACCGCTGCAATCTCCAGGTTCGTCAAGTGCACCTACGAGATTCTCCATTCCGAAAGCAACTGGATATATCTCAACATCGACGACAACGGGATTGCGTTCAGTAACGCCAAGGATCTTGCCACCAATGGAATGCCTACTGATTCGGAGGCGGATGTGCGTTCAACTTTCAACCTCGACGAACCGCTCAGGATTCTGTGTGCGTGGCTGGGTTGGCGCCTGACCGGAACGGTTCAGGACGAACGTTTCGTGACGATGCTGCGTTGGCGAACCTAGATCAAGCCGGGTTGGAAGTGGTGGGCGATACTGGGATCGAACCAGTGACCTCTGCAATGTGACTGCAGCGCTCTCCCAGCTGAGCTAATCGCCCTTCCAGCGGGCCGCATAAGGTACTTTTTCGCGGCCCCGGAGTCAATCTTTTTCGCTGGTGGTTTCCTCGGCGAAACTGGCCTTTACGCGGTCCCAGGAGGCGAATGCGGCGTCGCGCGATTCGTACTCGAACAGGCCGCCGATGGTGCAGCGGTCGCCGGCCACGGTGATGGTGTCCATGCGGCCGCCGCACAGTTCCCAGTCATCGCCGCCCACGGCGGCCACCGATGACGTGGAAATGCCGTCGCAGCGGCGATTCGTGACGGCGATGTAGTAGTCGTTCATGCGCCTGGAGTCGATGCTGACCACGCTGTCGGGGTCGAGCGTGCCGTAGCTGGAGATGTCGCTGTTACGGACGCAGGCGCGGCCATCCTGGCCGGTTTCGGCCTTGAAGGCATCCAGGTAGGCCTGTGACGTCGGGCGCGAGGACTGGCTGGCGCAGCCCGCGGTCAGCATCGCGGCGAGCACGACGATGACGGCGTGTAATGTGCAGTGTGTTGGACGGTTCATGCCGGGGCTCCCGTCAGTGAACAGGACCCCCATCATACCAAGTGCCGGGCTTTGGCCGTTAAGCCGGCATCACGGCATCGTGCTGGCGATGGCGCCCTCTTGGGCGGCCGGCGCATCGCTGTCTTCACGGAGCGACGCATTCACACGATCCCAGGCGGCCAGGGCCGCGCTGCGGTTTTCGAATTCGAAAATGCCTTCGATGGTGCAGCGGTATTGCGGCACCAGGAACGCATCGCGGCCGCTGCCGCACAATTCTTTCTTATTCGACCGGAACGTCGCCTTGGAAGATGTACTCAGCCCGTTACAACGGAACCGGGTGACGGCGATGTACTCTTTGGTCGAGGGCGTGGTGCCGATGCTGACCACGCTGCTGGTGTTCAGGCTGCGGTAGTCATTGATATCCCGCGCGTCGATGCAGGCCTCGCCGTCCTGGCCGGTATCGGCCATTAACGCATCCAGGTAGCTCTCTGGCGTGATGACCGGCGTCGTTTTGCACGCTGCCAGCACGAACAGGGCGAATGCGGCCAGGAACAGGACCTGGAGATTCCGGTGAAGTGACTGCATGAAGCGGTTCCTCCTTTGCGGATGCTTAGAATAATGGTAGCAGATGATCGAAGCGTGACGTCGCGTGCCGCAGGGCGCGCGATTGCCGCCCAAGGGCGTATCTGGCACGATGCCGGGGTCCCCTGCTGAACCGGTTAGTCCATTGAGCACGGAATATCGCAGTTTCCGCGAGTTTTACCCGTTCTACCTGTCCGAGCATGAAGACCGCACCTGTCGGCGGTTGCATTTCGTCGGCACCAGCCTGGGTTTGTGCTTTTTCGTCGCCGCGCTGGTCACACTGAACGCCTGGTTCCTGCTGGCCGGCCTGGTCACGGGCTACGCGTTTGCCTGGGTGGGTCACTTCTTTTTCGAACATAACCGGCCGGCCACGTTCTCGCACCCTTTCTACAGCTTCGCCGGCGACTGGGTGATGTGGAAGGATATCCTGACCGGCCGGATCCGCTTCTGACCCGCTGACCGTGCGCGCACTGGACCCGGAACGCGAACGCCAGCAGGCCCGCGCGCTGGCGCGGATGAAACGCATCCCGCTGCTGTTGCTGCTGCTGATGGCGGCGCTGTTCGTCTACACGCTGGGCCATCCGGCGCCGTGGGCGCCCTGGGTGCACGCCTTCGCCGAGGCGGGCATGGTCGGTGCGCTGGCGGACTGGTTCGCGGTAGTGGCGCTGTTCCGTCACCCGCTGGGCCTGCCGATCCCCCATACCGCCATCATTCCCCGGCGCAAGGACGAACTCGGCGAATCGATGTCGCGGTTTGTCGCCGATCATTTCCTGGAGCCGGCGGCGGTGCGTGCCAAGCTGCAGTCCATTGACCTTGCCGGCCACACGGTGACCTGGCTGCAGGGCGCGCGTGGCCAGGCGAAGCTGGTGGATTTCGTCGAGGCGATGATCCGCTGGGCGCTGGAGGCCCTGGACGAGCAGCGCGTACGACGATTCCTGGGTCGCCTGAGCCGTCGTCAGCTGGAGAAGGTGGACCTGGCACCGTTGTTTGGGCACACGCTGGACTGGCTGGTCCGCGGCGGCCGTCACCAGGAAATCTTCACCCAGGTGTTGCGGCAGATCATCGTGCTGCTCGACGAGCACCGCGAGACCATTCGCGGCAAGGTCAAGGAAGAGAGCCCCTGGTGGATACCGGGCTTTGTCGACGACCGCATCCTGCGCAAGATGCTGGAGCGCATCGAGGCGCGCCTGTACGAGATCAGCCTGGACACGGAGCACCCCATGCGCGGTCAGTTCGACCGCTGGGTGGGGCAGTTCGCCGAAGACCTGAAGACTTCGCCGGAGCACCGCGCCACCGGCGAGCGGATCAAGCAGCAGTTGCTGGAAAACGACGAGCTGCAGGATTACCTGTACCGGCTCTGGTCCGACCTGGCGGGACGGCTGGAAGCGGACCTGGATTCGCCCGATTCGAAGGTGCGCGCGGAAGTGGGTGGCTGGATTGAACGGCTGGCCGGCGAACTGGCCAGCGACACCGACATGCAGGCCTGGATCAACGAGTGGCTGACCGAGGCGGTCGTCACGCTGGTCGACAGTAATCGTGCGCAGATCGCCAGCGTCATTTCCGATACCGTGAAGACCTGGGACGGCCAGGACACCAGCCGCCGGGTTGAACTCGCGCTCGGGCGCGACCTGCAGTTCATCCGCATCAACGGCACGCTAGTCGGCGGGCTGGTCGGGCTCGTCATCCACTCGGTGACGCAACTCTACGCCTGAACCGGCGCGCCGCCGCTCAGGGCGTGTCGCGAAGAGCGGTGTCGGTTACCTGTGCGCAGGACACGCTTCAAGCCCATCCATGGGACGCTTGGACGCGGCCATCCCTGGCCGCGTACAGTCCTGCGCACAGGCAACCGACACCGCTCCGGAAACGATGATCCGGGGGCTGCCGACCGCTTCAGCGTCTCGTGCGCGGGGGCGGTTATCGGTTTCCAGCACCGTATGCGGCCATGGATGGCCGCACGCGCAACGGCTCCACGAACACGCTTCTTGCGCTACGCGCAAACCGCGAGTCCGTTTCGCCTGCGCTCGAGCGTCCCATGGACGGGTTTAAAGCGTGTGCTGGAAACCGAGAACCGTCACCGCGCCCCGCGACACGGCCTGAAGGGCAGCGCGCCCGGTTCAGTCGGGCTGGGCCTCGAAGCGGTTGCGGTCGACGTTCTTGACGACGCGGCGTGGATCCCAGACGCGGCCGTTCATCGTGATCCAGACGCCGGGCTCGACGCACTGGACGGCGCCGAGGGCGCAGCCGATGTTGAAGATGGCGTCGGAGTCGCGGAATTTTGCCGGGTGCAGGGCGCCGGTAAGGACAATGCGGCGTTCGCGCAGGCCTTCCAGCGATAGCGCGGTCTCGACCATGGTGTCGGTACCGTGCGTGATGAGGATGTGACGGGCTTCGTGGTCGGCAATGGTCTCGGCGATCAGCGCACGATCTTCGCCGTCCAGGTGCAGGCTGTCCTTGCGCATCAGCGGGATCACCTCGTATTCGAAAGCCACGTTCATGGCCTTCAGCGTCTCGCTGATCTGCGGGTCGCCGACCTGGTAGTCGCTCTTGTCGTCGAAGTAGACCTTGTCGATGGTGCCGCCGGTGGTAATGACCAGCAGCCTGTCCATGTCGCTCATGGCGTTTTATCCGTGCCCGGGGGTTCGGTAGTATAGCCGAGGGCTGACCGGCCTGACGGTCGTACGGGACACCACGACATGCACGCAGATTCGCTTTCCTGGCGGGGGCTGTTGACCCTCGCTTTCGGCGCCTGGCTGATACAGGCCACGCCGGCGTACGCCCAGGCCGCAGAATCCCCGGCGGCGACGGCCGGGTGGCCGGATGTCGCGCAGCTGGCCAACGCCATCACGCAGCCCGGTTCGCGGCTCGAGGTCATGGCCACGGCCGCGGCGGCGGCCCGTTTGCAGTCCAACCTGCGCACGCGCGCGGTCAGCGAACCCGAAGAATTGGTACGCCAGCTGCTGGCGGACCGCGACTGGCTGGTTGGCCTGGCGCGACGTTATGGCGCACCGGCATCGCGCAGCCCGGTGCTGGATCCAGCGGCGTGGCGTGTGCAATTGCAACTGGACCAGTATGGCCTGCTGCCCAGCTATATCTCCTCGCCGCTCGGCCCGGGGCTGGAGGTGACCCTGGACCAGGCCTTCAATCGTGATGATGCTGCGTTGGCGGCCGCCGCGCTTCCCGAACTGATCTGGTACCTCGAAGCCAACGCCACGCTGGTCTGGACGGATTTTGCCGACCTGCTGGAATCGAATCCCGAGCTGGAGGCGGTGCTTGAAACGAATGCGGCGCAGCTGGTTGCGAATTGGCCGCTTCCGGCAGGGGAGGACGAAGCGCCGGGTGCATCGGCTGCCGGTGATACGGCGGCGGCCACTCGCGTGCTTGACCTGGCGGAAACGGAACTGGCCAGCCAGGTCCAGCAGCTGGTGGCCGCCGGGCCGCCGGACGTCCAGTCGCTACGCCGGCTGGAGTCCGGTTTGTTGAACGCCATGCCGGCGCTGGCGGATCACCAGCGGGTCCGGGCGGGCAGCCTGTTACACATGACGCGCCTGGTATACGGCCTTGGCGAGCGCCGCTATTTTCATTTCACCGAGGGACTGCTCGCCATCATGGCGCAGCTCGAGCAGTACATCGGTGTTTACCCGGATGACGTGCGCCGGTTCGCCGGCTGGATGAATACCGTGCTACCCGTTCTGTCACGGACCTACGCGCGTGAATTTGCGGCGGTCGACCCGCGCCTCAACTCGGCGGTGGCGGCTGCCTATGACGTGGCCGGCTCGCTGGTGCGGACCCAGCCGGCAGATGACGCACAGGGTGCCCGGAAGGGCATTGCCGATGCCGTCGCGCGGCTCGCGTTGCTGGTGCCGGACATGGGGTACTACTTCGACCTGCCGGTGCGTGACACCGTGGCCGGTGCCGTGGACGCCTGTACCGGCATCGTCGCCGTGCGGGACCCGGACGGCAGTCCCGGCCTGACCCGCGAACTGTTCGACGATTGCCAGCAGACGCTGGTGGACCTGGCCGATGGCGAGGCGCGCGAGCCGCAGCTGGCGGGCGACCCGGACGGCCCCTTCGGCGAGGCCCAGCTGCGGCGTGAACTGGGCCTGACCGCCGGGCAGCGCATCAACTACGGCATCGGCTACCTGCACCAGCGCTACCAGACCGGCTGCGAGTTGCCCGCGCGGCCTTTGCCCAATCCGCTGGAGTGGTCATACCTGGCCACGTTCATGTCGTGGCTGGCCGAGCAGTCGCCAGTGTTCTTCCAGACGCCCGAGAACGAGGCCCGGCTGACGCGGATGCGCGCCATCGGTACCGAGCTGAATCGCGCCCTGGCCGAGCAGGTCGATTGCGTGACCGGCGCCGGCACGCGACTGGACGACCCGGTCAGCCGCGTGACTGATGACTACCGTGAAGAGCTGACGGCGCTGGGAAGATCGCTGCAATCCGCCGAGCAGGAGTTTCGTGAACGCTTCCTGGCCCCCGGTGCGGATGTCAAACTTTCCGGTGACGCCCGGCAGACCACGGCGTACCGCCCGGACGACCTGGTCATCGGGCCCTGTGATACCGACAACGTCTGCGAAATGAACGGCCCGCTGACGTCCACCCGGGCACTGGCGGGCCTGTTTCCGGACACCTGGCTGCTGGCCGACCAGGTGGGCCTGGGCGAACTGGAAATCTGTTACGACGACATGGGCTGGGAATCACGGCGCTCCCAGCCCGTGCGTGAAGGCGACACCAACGTGGCGAACTACTACGGCCGCCTGGCGTTCACCTTGCGAGGCCGTTTCGGTGACGAGGAAAGCCGGCATGACCTTTTTGCCTTCCGCTTCGTTTCCCCGGGCGAGCACCATTACCTGTTCTCGGCTGCCAGCGAAGAGATTCTCGCGGACGCGTGCCCGGTGGAGTGGGTGGGTTCTCGCATCGTCACGGAGCTGCCTTCCGGCAAACGCGGGCTGGTGCCCAACCGCCTGACCTACCTGTCGGCGTCCCGGACGCTGCCGTCGCGGCTGCTGGCGGCGAACTGGGATCGCGGCGAGGAATGGCGCGACTGGTTCGTGACGGGGCTGGGCGTCGAGGCGCTCGCGGTGGAGATGCCGCCGGACCCGACCCCGGCACTGTCACAACGGCTGCAGCAGTTGCACCAGCGTGAGCAGTCGGCCATTTACGGCTCACTCCTGGAGCGGCCGGATGATTCGGCGACGATGTTATCGACGCCGGTGCGGGAACAGCTGGCCCGCCTGGAAACCGCGAAGGAACTGGTGCGCATGCAGATGATGCTGTTCTACCCGCATGTCCTGAGCCAGTCCGATGTGCTGCGGGCGTCGCTGGCCGGTGAACGGGGGCTGCTGGACATCGAGGGTCTCGATCGCTACCGGAAGGAAAACCGGCCGCTGGACCAGGTCATTGATACGGGGATTCGTCGGCTGGACGCGTTCGAGCGGCAGTGGGCGATGTTGCCCGAGGCCGTACGCCGGAACGGGTCCATTGCCGACAGCGTATCCCACGCGGTCACCCGCCTGAACGCGGTGGCGGACCAGTTTTTCAAGCCGACACCGCGCGCCCCCGTCGCGCCCACCACGGGGACGCCGGCCGTCTCGGAGCCTGGCCAGGGTACCCAGTCGGACGTGACGGGTGACAGCGAAGGAGACTCGCTTGGAGACGCGCCACGCTGAGGTTTCATTTGGCGAAGCGGTACGGGCATTCTGTCGTGTCGCGGCGCTGAGTTTCGGCGGGCCGGCCGGCCAGATCGCGGTCATGCACCGCATCCTGGTGGAGGAGAAGCGCTGGATCACTGAGCGCCGCTTCCTGCATGCACTGAACTACTGCATGGTGCTGCCGGGTCCCGAGGCGCAACAGCTGGCCACCTACACCGGCTGGTTGTTACATGGCTGGCGCGGTGGGCTGGTGGCCGGTGGCCTGTTCGTGTTGCCGGGGTTTATCAGCATCCTGGCACTCAGCGTGCTTTACGCGGGCTTTCGTGACGCCACCCTGGTCCAGGCCCTGTTTTTCGGTATCAAGGCCGCCGTGCTGGCGGTGGTGGTCCAGGCGGTCATACGCATGGGGCGAAGCGCCCTGCGAAATGCTGTCATGGTGTTGCTGGCGGCCCTCGCCTTTGTCGCACTGTTCATTTTTGCCATCCCGTTTCCCGTCGTCATCCTGGGCGCGGCGCTGGCCGGCTGGGTAGGTCAACGGCTGGCGCCGCACTGGTTTGTCTTCGACGATGAAGCCGATGACGAGGCCGCGACGGCAGCCCGTTCATCCGGCGGCGCTTCGTGGCGCAGGGCGCTCGGTGTGCTCGCCATCTGGGTGCCGCTCTGGGTGGTGCCTGTCGTGATCATCAGCCGGCTCATGGGGCCGGACAGCGTGTTCACACAGGCCGGGTTCTTTTTCAGCAAGATGTCGCTGGTCAGTTTCGGTGGCGCGTATTCCGTGCTGGCCTACGTGGCCCAGGAGGCGGTGCAGCAATACGGCTGGCTGGGGCCCGGCGAGATGCTCGATGGCCTGGGCATGGCGGAAACCACGCCGGGGCCGCTGATCCAGGTGGTGCAGTTCGTCGGCTTCATGGGCGCGTACCGGTTTCCCGGCGGGCTCGACCCGATGACGGCCGGTGTGCTGGCGTCGGTCCTGGTCACCTGGGTGACGTTTGTACCGTGTTTCCTGTGGATCTTCCTGGGGGCGCCATGGATTGAGACCCTGCGCGGGCACCGGGCCGTGAATGCCACGCTGTCGGCGGTGACCGCGGCCGTCGTTGGCGTGATGCTGAACCTGGCGGCCTGGTTCGCCATTCATGTGCTCTTTGCGCAGGTGACGACGATTGACCGGTGGGGCATGCACCTGGCTGTACCGGAACCGGCCAGCGTGCAATGGGCGAGCCTGGCCCTGGCCGTGGCGGCGTTCGTGGCACTGTTTCGCTACAAGGCCGGCATGCTGACCGTTTTACTCATCAGCGCCCTGGTCGGGATGGCTTATTTCCTCGGGGTTGCTTACGCGTGGCAATGGCCAGCGTAATCAGGAAAGCGGCCGAAAGGAGCACCTCCACACCGGCGGCCAGGCGTTGTCCGGGTGCGCTCCACCATTCCATGACACCGAACATGAAGTAAACGAGCGCCAGGTAGCCGCCCCAGACCATCGCGCGCGGTCGTCGCGATAACACACCGGGAAGCGGCAACAGCAGCGGCAGTGTCGCCACCAGGGCGATGGGCCAGCTGGCCTTGCCGGCCGGGGGCGGTAAAAACGCCAGCCATATCGGCTGCCAGGCCAGCAGGGCCAGGTAAAGCGCCCGTGCGACTTTCATGGCCTTCAGCCGCCGCGCGGACTGGTGTCCGGCCGGGTCGTGGGTCAATTCGCCAGCTTCCGGGCCGTTTCGGCCACGCGGCGACCCAGGGTTCGGCACAGCCGGGCCTCGTCGTCGTCCAGTTCGCGTTCGCCTTCGCTGCCGGCCAGGTGGCTGGCGCCGTAGGGCGTGCCGCCGCTGCGGGTCAGGTTCAGCTCCGGTTCGGTGTAGGGGATGCCGACCAGCAGCATGCCGTGGTGGATGAGCGGAAACATCATGCTCACCAGCGTCGTTTCCTGCCCGCCGTGCATGCTCGCGGTAGACGTGAAGACGCCGGCGGGTTTGCCTTCCAGTACACCCGAGAACCATTCGCTGCCGGTGCCATCGAGAAAGTACTTCAGGGGCGCGGCCATGTTGCCGAAGCGGGTGGGGCTACCCATGACCAGGCCGGCGCATTCGGCCAGGTCGCGGTTCTCCACCCAGGGCGGGCCGGCGTCCGGTTCGCTGGCGGGTGCTGCGCGGCGTTCGTCGTTCACCGGCGGGACGGTACGCAACCGGGCGGTCACGCCGCTGACGCTTTCGACGCCGCGGGCGACCTGGCGGGCCATGGCCAGCGTGTGACCGCTGCGGCTGTAGTAAAGCACCAGGATGTCCATGACTCAGAGAATCTCCAGCACGGACTCGGGCGGCCGGCCAATGGCCGCCTTGCCGTTGGCGATGACAATGGGCCGCTCGATCAGCTTCGGGTGCGAGACCATCGCCGCGATGACCGCGTCGTCGTTGACAGACGGGTCGTCCAGGCCCAGGTCGCGGTACTCGCTTTCACCGCGTCGCAACAGTTCGCGGGGTGTCATGTCGAGTTTTCCCAGCAGGTCGGCCAGGGTTGCGGCATCGGGCGGTGTCTCCAGGTAGCGGACAATGTCGGGCTCAATGCCGCGCGCCTGCAGCAATTCGAGCGTGGCGCGCGACTTGGAACAGCGTGGATTGTGGTAAATCGTGACGGTCATGGAGTGTGCAGGCCTGCCGTGGGGTTTCCAACGCATTTTAGATAGCGTCGGCGGTCGGGTAAACTTTGATCGCCAGCCGAATCGGCGCCATTCAAGGTCAACATGTCCAGTAAAACCCGCAAGAAACTGCGTGAGGTGCTGGGCGACCCGCGCCAGGCCCGGGCCCTGGCCAGCCACGTCTGGCGGCACTTCAAGGAAGACCGCTGTTTCGACGAGGCAGCTTCGCTCAGTTACACCAGCCTGTTGTCACTGGTGCCGTTGCTGGCGGTGGTGTTTGGCATTGCCTCGGCATTTCCCGTATTCGAGCGCTGGTCCCTGCAGCTCAAGGGCCTGATCTACACCAACCTGGTGCCGGATACCGGTGCCCAGGTGGGCGCGCACCTGGACCAGTTCATTGGTTCTGTGGCTGAATTGACGCTGCCGGGGCTGCTGTTCCTGGTGGTGACGGCGTTACTGCTGATGATGCGCATCGAGCGGAGCTTCAATCGGGTCTGGCGTGTGCCGGTGTCACGGGGCATGGTCAATCGCATCACCATGTACTGGGCGGTGCTGACCCTCGGGCCGCTGATGCTGGGTGCGGCCACGGCATTGAGCGCGCAGCCGCTGTTCGACTTTTTCGGTGGCGGACGCTGGGTCGACACCGGGCTGTTAAATTCGGTGGGCGTATTCATCCTGACCTGGGTGGCGTTTTGCCTGATGTTCATGCTGGTGCCGAATTGCAAGGTGCCGTTTGCCTATGGCGCGGTCGGTTCGTTCCTCTCGACGCTGCTGTTCACGATCGCCAAGATGGTATTCGTGGTGTGGGTCAGTCGCGCGAACTACCGCATCATCTACGGCGCGATGGCCAGCATCCCGATTTTCCTCGTCTGGCTCTACCTGGTCTGGGCGGTCATCCTGCTGGGGGCCTCGGTGTCGGCCTCACTGACCAGTTTTCGCAACCGTTACGGTGACTGGGACTGGCCCCGTGCCTGGGAGCTGTTGCTGGTGGTGCGGGTCCTCGGACATTTCTACAAGGCGCAACAGAAGGGCCTGGCCCTGGGCACGGCGGACCTCGTGGAACTGGAGCCTGGCCTTGCCAACGCCCGCGCGCTCGACATCATGACCTGCCTGGTGGAAGAACACCTGGTGACGACTGACCAGGATGAGAACTGGGTGCTGGTGCGTGACCTGTCACGCTATTCACTGGGCGAACTGTATCGTTCCGGTGAGTATCACCTGCCCATCGGCAAGCCGTTGCCGGTGCCGCGGCCGACTGCGCTGGACAGGCGCTTTGTCGACCGCCTTAACGCGACGCCGCTGGACCTGGATGTGCCGGTTTCGGAACTGATCGACCCGCGCTGACCCGGGGCGTCAGATCAGCGCGCGCACCGGCGCGAAGCTGCGGCGGTGAATGGGGCAGGGGCCCAGGGCTTTCAGCTGCGCCATGTGGGCGGTGGTCGGATAGCCCTTGTGGCGGTCGAAGCCGTAGCCGGGCCAGCGGTCGTGATATTGCAGCATCAACCGGTCGCGATGCACCTTGGCCAGGATCGAGGCGGCGGAAATGGCCGGTTCCAGGCCGTCGCCACCCACCAGTGCCTGCGCCGGGCAGGGCAGTTCCGGTAGCCGGTTGCCGTCGACCAGGACGTTGTCCGGCAAACTGGACAGCCCGAGCACGCTGCGTCGCATACCCTCCAGGGTGGCGGCGAGAATATTGAGCCGGTCAATTTCGTCCGCCTGGACCTCGATGATGCAGTAATCGAGCGCCCGCTCACGGACCTGGTCGAACAGCGCTTCCCGTTGTTTCTCGCCCAGGCGCTTGGAGTCATCCAGGCCCTTAATCGCCTTGCCTGGCCGTGTGTCCAGGACCACCGCCGCGACGACCACGGGGCCGGCCAGGGGCCCGCGCCCGGCTTCGTCGACGCCGGCCAGTCGCGCAACCTTCGCACCGGGTGCCCGGCTGTCAGTCACCGGCGCGTTCCTGCCGCAGCGCCAGGATGGCCTCCGCAGCGCTGGTGGCCGCGTCGATACGCAGTTCACGGTGCAGTGCATCGAAACGGGCATGCAGCGACTGCCGCTCATCCGGGCTGTCGAGCCAGTGCGTCACCGCCCCTGCCAGCGCGTCGCCGGTCACGTCGTCCTGGAAGAGTTCGGGCACCAGGGGTGCGTCCGCCAGGATATTCGGCAGCGCGACGTGTTTCGTCTTCAGCAGTTTGAAATGTTTCATGACGCGATAGGTGAACGGCGCCAGGCGGTAGGCCACCACCATCGGGCGGTTGACCAGCATGCACTCCAGCGTCGCGGTGCCGGATGCGCAGACCACGGCGTCGGCGGCGGTCATGGCCTCCAGCGACCGACCGGCGATGACCCGGATATCGGGAGCGTTTTCGCGGGTGGGCTGTTGCGCCAGGGTGGCCTCGAAAAGGGCGCGCGCACCGTCGTCGGCCATGGGGGCCACGAAGGTGACCCGTTCGCGGCGTTCGGACAGCTTTTGGGCCGCCTCGATCAGCGGACCGGCCAGGCGCTCAACCTCGGAGCCGCGGCTGCCCGGCAACAATGCGACGCACTCGCCATCGGCCGGTAGCCCCAGCGCCTGGCGCGCGGCGACCGGATCGTTTTCAAGCGGGATGGCGTCGGCCATCGGGTGGCCGGTGTACCGTGCGGCGACCCCGTGTTCCAGGTAGAAAGCCGGTTCGAAGGGAAAGAGACACAACACCAGGTCGGCGGCTTTCGCGATGCCCTTGACCCGGCCCTCGCGCCAGGCCCAGACCGTCGGGCTGACGTACTGCACGGTGGTGATGCCCGCCTCGCGGGCGCGGCGCTCCACGCCCAGGTTGAAGTCCGGCGCGTCGATGCCGACCAGCACGTCGGGCCGGGCGGCGATCAGCCGTTCCAGCAGTGCCTTGCGCAGTTTCAGCAGGCGGGGCAGGTGTTGAACCACTTCGGCCAGGCCCATGACCGACAGTTCACGCCGGTCCCACCAGGCATCGAAGCCCGCGGCGCGCATCCGGTCGCCGCCAATGCCGAATATTTCGGCGTCAGGGTGTTGGCGCCGGATGGCCTCGATCAGTGCGCCGCCCAACTGGTCGCCGGAGGCTTCCCCGGCGACCAGGGCGATACGGGGACTAGCGAATGATCGATCGGTCGGCATGGTCGAGAAAATCGACGAGCCGCCGGATTTCGCCGTCTTCCTCTTCCAGCGCCAGCAGCTGCTCGCGGGCTTTCTCCAGCGGCAGGCCGGAGCGGTACAGGATTCGGTAGGCCCGGCGGACATTCTGGATCTGCTCTGCGGAAAAACCACGTCGCCGCAGCCCCTCGGTGTTCATGCCGCGGGGGTGTGACTTCTCTGGGGAAACGGTCACGTACGGCGGCACGCTGCGGTTGACCAGGCTGGAGAACGAAATAAAGGCATGCTCCCCGATATCGCAGAACTGGTGAATCTGGGTGAAGCCGCTGAGGATGGCGAAATCGCCGACCGTCACGTGACCGGCCAGGCTGGCGTTGTTGGCCATGATGATGTGGTCACCCAGCTGGCAGTCGTGCGCGATGTGCACGTAGGCCATGATCCAGCAGTCGTTGCCGATGCGGGTGACGCCGGTGTCCTGGGTGGTGCCGCGGTTGATTGTGCAGAACTCGCGGATGGTGTTGCCGTCACCGATCACCAGCTCCGTGTCTTCGCCGGCATACTTTTTGTCCTGCGGCGCGTCACCGATGGAGTTGAACTGGTAGATGTGGTTGTTCTCGCCGATGGTGGTGCGCCCGGCGATGATGACGTTGGGGCCGATGACGCTGCCGGCGCCGATGGTGACCTTCGGCCCGATGACCGACCAGGGACCAATCTCGACGTCGTCGGCGATGGTTGCGGCCGGGTCGACAATGGCACGTTCGTGGATGGCCATCGTCACTTACCCGCGCACAGCAGTTCGCAGCTCGCGACCTTTTTACCGTCGACCGCGGCTTCGCAGATGTACTGGCCCATGTTGCGCATGCGGCGCTTTTCCTGGACGTCCATGACCAGCTGGTCGCCGGGCACCACCGTCTGGCTGAAGCGGGCGTTGTCGACCTTGACCAGGTAGAACAGCGGCGTTTCCTTGCCCTCGGAGGCCTGTGAAATGGCGCCGAGCACCCCGGCGGCCTGCGCCATCGCCTCGACAATCAGCACCCCCGGCATCACCGGGTGGTCCGGAAAGTGGCCGGGAAAAAACGGCTCATTATGGGTGACGTTCTTGATCGCCCGCAGGGTCTTTTCCGGCTCCAGCTGCCAGGACAACACGCGGTCGACCAGCAGGAACGGGTAACGGTGCGGGATCAGGCCCTTGATCTCTTCGATTTCGATTCGCTGCCCGGGCAGCGTCATGGTGGGGGTTGAATCGGTCATACCGGGGTTACTTCTCCGTGTTGTTGTCGCGCCCCTGCAGGCGCTCAATGGTTTTGTCCAGCCGGAACAGGCGGCCCAGCGCCCGTTGCCACTCGCGAATGGGCCGGCCGGGAATACCGCCCGCCCAGGTGCTGCCGGGCTCGGTGATGGATTTACTGATCATTGTCATGCCGGTCACGGTCACGCCATCGGCGATCTCCAGGTGACCGGTTGTCCCGGAGCGCCCGCCAAACAGGACATTCCGCCCCACGCGCGTGCTGCCGGAAAGTCCGGCAAAAGCCGCCAGGGCCGAATGGGCGCCGATATGGCAATTGTGCCCGACCTGCACCAGGTTATCGATGCGCACGTCCTCCTCGAGCACGGTGTGACCGATGGCGCCGCGGTCAATGCAGGCGTTGGCGCCGATCTCACAATCGTCACCAAGCCGAACACCGCCCAGTTGCGGCACCTTGATCCAGCCCTTCGTGTCCCGGGCAATGCCGAAACCGTCGGCGCCGATGACCGCGCCGGGGTGGACCATGACCCGTTGGCCAAGTCGGACATCGTCACACAGGGTGACATTGGCCACCAGTCGGCTGCCGGCGCCCAGGATGACGCCCGGCGCCAGTACGCAGTTTGGGCCGATGTCGCAGCCGTCGCCGATAACGCAGCCATCGCCGATGACGGCGCCGGCGCCGACGTGGACCGCCTCGCCGATCGAGACGTCGCTGCCGATCACGGCGGTGTCGTGAACGCCGGGCGCATTGCGGGGGCGATGGTCGAACAGGGTCGCGACTTTCGCGTATGCCGCGTAAGGGTTATCGGACACCAGGGCATTGCCGGGACAGCTGTCGGCGTGTTTTGCAGCGATGATGACGACACCTGCGCGGCTGTCGGCCAGTTTGGGCAGGTAGGCCGTATTGGCCAGGAAGCTGATGTCGTCCGGTCCGGCGTCGGCAAGCGTGGCCACACCACCCACCAGGTGTGTTTCATCACCGCGAAGTTCGAGCCCGAACCGGTCGGCGATATCCGCAAGCGTGTAACGCGGGTTCGGGGAATCCATGCGGCCGGGCAGGGTCGGCCTAGGGCTGTAACAGTTCGAGTTCGTCGGCGTCGAATTCGATCTGCAGTTGCTCCAGGATCAGGTCGGTAATGTCCAGCGCGGGGCTGGCGTAGACCACGGGGCTGGACAGCACCAGGTCGTAACCGTAGCGCTGGGCGATTTCCTGCACCGCGATATTGATCTGGTCTTCCAGTGCCTGGACTTCCTCGGTGCGGCGGAATGAAAGCTCGTCGCGAAGGTCTTCGCGCTGGCGGTTGATGCTGCGGCGGGTCTCGCGAATTTCGCGCTCCAGGCCGGCACGGTCGCCCTCGGGCAGGTCACCCTGGGACAGTCGCTGCTCCAGCAGTTCGACCCGGGTCTCTTCCAGTTCAATCGCGTCGTTGCGCGGCCGGAATTCCTGGTCGAGCTTTTCGCGGCCGGCGATGACCTGCGGCGCGTTGTCCAGGACTTCCTTCATGTTGACGTAACCGATGCGCACGGTCTGCGCCTGGGCGGTTGCCGCAAGGGCAACCCCCAGCCAAATGGCCAGCAATGTGGTCAGGCGCAATTTCACAAGAGTAATTATACACTTGTATGTCGCTCCCAAGAAGGGGCAACAGGTTCAGGGTTGCGTCAGAACGTCGTACCGAACGAGAACTGGATCGACTCGGTCCGGTCGCCTTCCTTCTCGATCAGCGGAACAGCGAAGTTCATGATGATCGGGCCCACCGGCGCCTGCCAGGTGACCGACAGGCCGGCCGAGGCACGCAGGAGGTCGGCGTCGAAGGCATCGACGTTCTCGTACACGTTACCCACGTCGACAAACAGCGCGATACGTGAACCGGAACCCTGCGTGAACGGTGTCGGGATGGCCAGTTCCATGCCGCCGGAGACCTTGAAGTCACCACCCACGGCGCGGCAGAACGGGTCTTTCGGGCCCAGCGTGTTGTCGTCGAAACCGCGAATGTCACGCACGCCGCCGCCATAGAAGTGTTCGAAGAAGGGCAGGCCGGTATCCAGCGCAATCACTTCTTCCTGCAGACACTGGGCGCCTTCGGGCAGGGTGGTGTCCTGAGGCGTCGCCAGCGAGGTGCTGTCGTAGTTGTCGTAGGCGTCGCCATAGCCGACATCGCCATGGAACGAGAACGTCAGCCCGCGCGTAATCGGGATGTACTTCGCGTAACGGTAGAACAGTTTGTAGTACTCACGGCTGCTGCCCGGGCCGGACGCTTCCAGGCTCAGGCGCTGCACCGAGCCCATGGTCGGGTTCAGGAAGTGGTTGCGCGAATCGCGCGACCACGACATGGTCAGGTCCCAGACATCAAACTCGCGCTCGTTCGCGTCCAGGACACCGTCACCGTTGTGATCCAGCGAGTTGGACAGCGGGTCGCCGACGATCGGCACGTAGTAAGACTCGAAACAGATGCCGTTGTCGTTGATATCCGGGAAACAGATCGTGTCATCCGGGTCCTCGGGGTCGGGAATCTCGTTATCAAACACGAAGCGGCCGATGTTGATGTCGGTCGACCGCAGGCCCAGGCCCGCGCGCACGTAATCAATTTCGGTCAGCGGTGCACCGAAGGACATGCCGGCGGCGGCCTCGCTGCTGGTGTAGGTGGAAATATTGGCCGCGCCGCGGTCATATTCCGAGTAGCGCGCGTAGAAGCCGCGACTCACGCCTTCATCGGTCCAGTACGGGTTTTCGTACGTGAAGTTGAAGCTGCTGATGATGTCGCTGGACGAGATCGCCGCGCCCACACGGTTACCGCTGCCCAGGAAGTTGTCCTGCTGCACGGACAGCGAGTAGATGATGCCCTGGATTTCCGAGTAACCCAGGCCCACCGAGAAACTGCCGGCCGGTCGTTCCACCACGGACACGACCACGTCCACCTGGTCGTCGGTGCCGGGCACGGGTGGGGTTTCCAGTTCGACGGTGTCGAAGTAGGTCAGGCGCTGCAGGCGCACTTTCGAGCGGTCGATGGCCGCCTGCGAGAACCAGGCGCCTTCCATCTGGCGCATTTCGCGGCGCAGCACCTCGTCCTTGGTGCCGATATTGCCTTCGAAAATGATCCGGCGGATGTACACGCGCTTGCCCGGGTCGACGTAGTAGTTGATGTCGACGGTCAGGTTGTCGCGGTCAATCTGCGGGATCGGGTTGACGTTGGCGAAGGCGTAACCGATGTTCGACAGCAGCGAGGTGATGTTCTCCACGCTCTGTTCCATGTTCTTGCGCGAAAACACCGCGCCTTCCTGCGTGACGATCAGCCGCCGCAGCGTGGCCTCGTCCACCACCAGGTCGCCGGTGACCTGGATCTCATTGATGTGGAACAGCTCGCCCTCGGTGACATTCGCGGTGATGTAGATATTGCGCTTGTCGGGGCTGATGGAGACCTGCGTGGACTCCACGTTGGCGTCGATGTAACCGCGGTCCTGGTAGTAGGAACGAATCTTCTCCAGGTCGCCGGAGAGCTTCTCGCGCGTGTAATCGTCGGCCTTGGACCAGAACTTCCAGAACGGGTCGATGCCGGACTCGAACTCGGTCTGGATCTCCTCGTCGGTAAACAGCGTATTACCGGTGACGTTGATATGGCGGATCTTGGCGGTCTTGCCCTCGTCCACGACGATGGCGATGCGAATTCGGTTGCGGTCCAGGTTGGTGGTGCGGGTGTCCACGCTGACCGCGTAACGGCCCTGGCTGTAGTACTGCGCGACCAGTTCCTGCTGGATGCGGTCGAGCGCCTGCGGGTCGAACACTTCGCCCTCGGCCAGGCCGATATCGGCCAGCACCCGGCGCAGGTCTTCTTCCTTGATCGCCTTGTTGCCTTCCAGCGAAATCGCGGCGATGGATGGCCGCTCCTTGATGCGGATGACCAGGATGTCACCGTCGCGCAGGAACTCGATGGAGTCGAAGAAACCCGTCTGGTAGAGCTCACGAATGGCCCCCTGCGAGGCGGACGTCGTCAGGGTATCCCCCGCGTCCAGCGGCAGGTAATTGAACACCGTTCCTTCCGACACGCGCTGAAGACCTTCGACGCGGATATCGGAAATGGTGAAGGGGTCGAGGGCGAGGGCCGGGCCGGACAACAGCAGGCCCAGTATGATCGCCAGGATTGTTCTCATTCGTAGATCCAAAGGGGCAGGCGGGAAACGTGCGGGATTCAGGGCCTGTTCAGGCTACCTGAATAGCCGCTGCCGCAGTCATTTTTTCGTTTAGCAAGGCGGAGCGAGCGTAGTGTAGCATCGCTACATGAGCGAGTGACAACGCCGCGAAACGGAAAAATGACTGCGGCCCGGAGGGTAGTGGCTAAACCAGCGCCACTCGGCGTTGCTCGTCGTTCATTTGGAGTTACCAAACTTCACTCCTCGCGCCTTGATTAGCGCTGGTTTAGCCACTACAGCGGCCATTCAGGTAGCCTGAACAGGCCCTAGCCAACCAGCCGTAAAATGTCGTTAACGATGCCCAGGCTGATCAGGCCAAACAGCGCCACCAGGCCCACGTACTGGCCTGCGATCTGCGCCTGATCTGAAACCGGGCTCCCTTTGACCCATTCTATCAGGTAATACAGCAGGTGGCCCCCGTCGAGCACCGGGATGGGCAACAGGTTGAGGATTCCCAGGCTCAGGCTGATCAGGCCCAGGAAAAACAGGAAGTTGGATAGGCCGGCATTGGCCGAGGAATTTGCGAACTGGGCAATGCCGATGGGGCCGGAGACATTTCGCACCGACGCAGTGCCGGTGATCATGCGTCCCAGCAGCCCCAGCGTCGCGGTGCTCAGGCGCCAGGTTTCCGCGACCGCCGCGCCGAAGCCCTCGACCGGGCCATGGCGCATCAGCAGGTAGGCGCGCTCCATTTTTGCGCGCGTGGCCTCGTCGGGGCCTTCGTTGACGATGCCGATGACCGGGCGGGAACCGAACAGGCCTTCGCGCTGGGTGGCCGGCGTGATTTCGAACTGGCGTTCGGTGCCGTAACGATCGACGGTCATCGTGATCGGCCCACCGCCTTTGGCCTGCGCCTGGATGTGGTACGGCACCCAGTTCCAGTTCTCGATCGTCTCGTCACCGATGGCCGTGATCCGGTCGCCGGGCCTCAGCCCCGCGGTCTCGGCCGGGCCACCTTCCGTGACCTCGCCGATGACGGCCGGAATGACCGGCCGCCACGGAGCGATGCCCACGGCTTCCAGCGTGCGTTCTTCCTCGTAATCATCGCCGATGCCGGACAGGTCCAGCGTGACTTCGCGTCGGTCACCATCGACACTTTCCAGTTCCACCTGCACTTCATCGCGGTCCAGCGCGCGGGTCACCAGGCCCAGGATGGCGTGCGACCAGCTGCGGGTGCGGTCGCCGTCCAGGGCGATGATCTCGTCCTCGGGCCGGATGCCGGCTTCGGCGGCGATACCGGTGACTTCGCCGACGATGGGACGCGATTCGGGAATACCCACACCGAACATGACCCAGAACGCGAATACGGCAAACACCAGGTTGAAGACCGGGCCGGCGGCGACAATGGCGATGCGCTGCCCGACGGGCTTGCGGTTGAAGGCCTGGTCGAGTTCATCCGCGGGGACTTCACCCTCGCGTTCGTCCAGCATCTTCACGTAGCCACCCAGTGGAATCGCGGCCACCTGCCACTCGGTGCCGTCGCGCGCGGTGCGTTTCCACAGCGCCTTGCCGAAGCCGACGGAGAACCGCAGCACCTTCACGCCACAGCGGCGCGCGACCCAGTAGTGGCCGAATTCGTGGAAGGTGACCAGCAGGCCCAGGGCGACGATCAGCCACCAGATGGAACCCAGGACTTCAAGCATGTCGTTTCAACCTCATTAAAGCTGTTCACGCGCCAGGGCGCGGGCCTCGGCGTCCGCCGCCAGCACGTCGTCCAGCGTGTCGGCCGGACCCGGTGCGGCCGCGGTCAGTGTCGATTCGATGACTGCGGGAATGCGGGTAAACCCGATCTCGCCGTCCAGGAATGCTTGGACAGCGATTTCGTTTGCCGCGTTCAATACCGCCGGTGCGCGGCCGCCGGCGCGCAGCGCATCGAAGGCCAGCCGCAGGCAGGGAAAACGATGGGTGTCCGGCGCCTGGAAATCAAGGCGGCCGGCACGGGCCAGGTCCAGTCGCTCGACGCCGGCCTCGATGCGGTCCGGCCAGGCCAGCGCGTGGGCGATGGGCGTGCGCATGTCGGGCATGCCCAGCTGCGCCAGTACCGAGCCGTCGCGGTAGGCCACCAGCGAATGGATGATGCTTTGCGGATGCACGACCACCTCGATCATCTCGGCCGGCGCACCGAACAGGCCGTTGGCCTCGATGACCTCCAGGCCCTTGTTCATCAGCGTGGCGGAATCCACCGAGATCTTGCGGCCCATGTCCCAGTTGGGGTGGGCGCAGGCCTGTTCCGGCGTGACGCCGGCAAGCGTGTCCGGGTCGGCGTCCAGGAACGGGCCGCCCGAGGCGGTCAGCAGCAGGCGGTCGACGCCGGATTCGCGCAGACCACGCGACTGGAAGTCGGCCGGCAGGCTCTGGAACAGGGCGTTATGTTCGGAATCAACCGGCACGATCACCGCGCCGCTCGCGCGCCGTTCGCGGTCGAACAGGTCGCCGGCGATGACCATGGACTCCTTGTTGGCCAGGGCCACGCGTTTGCCACTCATGACTGCGCGCAACGTCGGGCGCAGGCCCGCGGCGCCGACGATTGCGGCCATGACAATTTCAGCGTCGTCCAGCGTGGCCACATCTTCAAGCGCGGAAGGGCCGGCAAGTGCTTCCGCCCGCGCGCCATTCGCCCGGAGCGCATCTTTTAGCGTACTCAAACGGGATTCGTCGGCAATGACCGCGTAAGCTGCGTCGTGCGCGGCGCAGAGTCTGGCCAGGCCTTCGGCGTCGCTGTGGGCCGTCAGCGCCAGCACGCTGAAACGGTCCGGGTGCCGCGCCACGACATCCAGCGTGCTGCGCCCCACCGAGCCGGTGGCGCCCAGTATGACCAGGCCGGCCGGCGCGGTCACAGGCCCGCCAGCAGTTTTCCGAGCACGAAGAACGGCGCGCCGGCCAGCAGGCTGTCAAGCCGGTCAAGTACGCCGCCGTGCCCGGGGAAGATCCGGCCGGTGTCCTTGATGCCGACGGTGCGCTTGTGCAGGCTGATAAACAAATCGCCCCCCACCGACGCCAGCGCCGTGACGATGGCCAGTAACGTGATTTGCAGTGGCGCTGTCGGCAGGGCGGGGATCAGCCACGCAGCCGTGGGCGCGATGATCGCGGCGAGCACCAGGCCGCCGTACAGCCCCGCCCGTGTCTTGCCCGGGCTGATCTTCGGCGCCAGTTTAGCGCCGCCCACCGCGCGTCCGGTGAAATAGGCGCCGACGTCGGCGGCCCAGATGGTCAGCAGCAACAGCAGCAGCCACCATTCCCCGTTCGAGGGTTCGCCCGGCGCGGCGTCACCCACGCGCAGCCAGGTCAGCGACATCCAGCCCAGCGTCATCACGCCGAAGGCGTTCAGGAACCCGCGAATCCGCCAGGCCGTATCCACTTTGCGCTCGGGTTGCCAGCTCCACAGCTGCATGAACATGACTCCCCAGGCCAGGCAGGCCAGGGCGAACACGGGAACCGGGTCGCGGGTCCAGTTCTGCCAGTCAAGGAAGAGCCAGGCCAGGACCCCGGCCTCCAGCGCCAGCAGCAGCCACGTGCCCGGACCGGTACCGAGGCCGGCCAGTCGGCGGAATTCCCAGCAGCCGACCATGACCAGGATGGCGGCCACCGCCGCGAATGCGAGGCTCGACATGCCAAACAGCAGGTAGATCGCCGCCGGCAGCAGCACCAGCGCGGTGAGAATGCGGATCTTAAGCATGGGCGCGGTCGCGAACCTGCTTGCCGGTCATGCCGTAACGGCGTTCCCGGCGCCGGTAGGCCTCGACGGCCCGGTCCAGTTCGTCGCCGTCAAAATCCGGCCACAGCACATCGCTGAAATAGAACTCGGTGTAGGCCGACTGCCACAGCAGGAAATTGCTGATGCGCATTTCGCCGCCGGTGCGGATAAACAGGTCGGGATCTGGCGTGTCGGGCAGTGCGAGTCCGGCCGAGAAGCGGCCTTCATCGATATCCGCCGGGTCGAGTTCGCCGGCGCGAACCTGCTCGGCCAGCGTACGCGCGGCGTTGACAATGTCCCAGCGCCCGCCGTAGTTGGCGGCCACGTTCAGCTGTGAGCGGGTGTTGCCGGCGGTCAGCTCCTGCGCCGCGAGAATGCGGTCCTGCAGTTCCGGCTTGAAGCCCGACAGGTCGCCGATAAACCGTACCTTCACGCCGTTTTCGTGCAGGCCCTTGACCTCTTTCTCCAGCGCGCTCATGAACAGGTCCATCAGGCGCGAGACCTCGATGGCGGGCCGGTTCCAGTTCTCGGATGAGAACGCGAAAACGGTGAGGATGCGGATGCCGATCTCGGTGCCGTGGCGCGCGGTGCGGCGCAGTGCTTTCAGGCCCGCCTGGTGGCCCCAGCTGCGGGACCGCCGGCGCTGTTCGGCCCAGCGACCGTTGCCATCCATGACGATGGCAACGTGTTCGGGCATGCCCGTATCCGGCATCAGATTTCCAGCAGTTCCTGCTCTTTTTCCTCGACGATGCTGTCCACCTGGTGGATGTGGTCGTCGGTGATTTTCTGGATCTCCGTCTCCGCCCGGCGGGCGTCGTCCTCGGAGATGTCCTTGTCCTTGAGCAGTTGCTGGGCGTGGTTGTTGGCGTCGCGACGGATATTGCGGATGGCGATCTTGGCGTTCTCGCCTTCGCTGTGCACCACCTTGCCCAGGTCGCGGCGGCGCTCCTCGGTCAGCGGCGGCAGCGGAATGCGGATCACCGTGCCAGCCGTGGCCGGGTTCAGGCCCAGGTCGGACTGCATGATGGCCTTTTCAATCGTGCCCACCATGTTCTTGTCGAACGGGGTCACGGCCAGCGTGCGGGCGTCTTCGACCACGACATTGGCGGCCTGGCTGATCGGCACCTCGGTGCCGTAATACTCCACGTGAACGTGTTCCAGCAGGCTGGGGTGAGCGCGGCCGGTGCGGATCTTGGCCAGTTCGGTCCGTAACGAGTCCAGGGACTTGTTCATGCGGACCCGGGCGTCTTTTTTGATGTCTTCGAGCATGGTTTCGACTCCTGGTGTTCTGCGTGCGGCCGCCTAAATGCGGCGCGAAAGACGGGAAATTCTAGCAGTAAACCCGCCGGCAGGGCGCGCGGCGGACACTCACGGGCCGTCAGTGGACGATGGAGCCCACCGGGTGGCCGTTGACCAGCTTCTGCAGGTTGCCTTCGTCAAACACGTTGAACACGCGTATCGGCATGTCCTGGTCGCGACACAGCACGATGGCGTTGGTGTCCATCACCCGCAGCTTGCCCTCGATCACCTCGTCGTAGCTGAGCGAGTCGTAGCGGTCGGCGTCTTTTTCCACTTTCGGGTCGGCGGTATAGACGCCGTCCACCTTGGTGGCCTTGAGCAGGATATCCGCGCCGATCTCGATCGCGCGCAGCGCGGCCGCGGTGTCGGTGGTAAAGAACGGGTTGCCGGTGCCGGCGGCGCAGATGACCACACGGCCTTTCTGCAGGTGCCGCATGGCGCGGCGACGGATGTAGTCTTCACAGACGTCGTGAATGGATACCGCGGACATGACGCGGGCGTCGATGTCCACGGATTCCAGCGCGTCCTGCAGCGCCAGGGCGTTCAGGACGGTGGCCAGCATGCCCATGTGGTCGCCGGTGACCCGGTCAATGCCTGACTCGGCGAGCCCGGCACCCCGGAAGATGTTGCCGCCGCCGATGACGACGGCAACTTCGGTTCCGGCCTTGACCACGTCGGCGATCTCGCCGGCGATCCGGCTCAGGATGTCCGGGTCGATACCGTAATCTTCCTTGCCCAGCAGTGCTTCACCACTGAGCTTCAGAAGGATGCGCTTGTAAACCGGTGTGGTCACTGTTCCCCCTCGGGCCAGTGATCAGCTGCCGGCCACCTGCTGCATGACTTCCTCGGCAAAGTTTTCTTCCTTTTTCTCGATCCCTTCGCCCACGGCGAGACGGGTAAATCCTTTCACGGATGCACCCTTCTGATCAAGCAGTTTGCCAACGGTGACGTCACCATCCTTCACGAAAGGCTGGCCCACCAGGGTGATTTCGGCCAGGTGCTTGCGCAGGCGGCCTTCGACCATCTTCTCGATGATGTCGGCCGGCTTGCCGGAATCCTGTGCCTGGGCCACCAGGATTTCCTTTTCCTTGGCCAGCACTTCGGCGGGCACGTCGTCGACGTTGGCGAACGCCGGGTTCAGCGCGGCCACGTGCATGGCGATGTCTTTCGCCAGCTCTTCGTCACCGCCGTCAACCGCGACCAGCACGCCGATGCGACCGCCGTGGACGTAGCTGCCCACGCCGCCGGCATTTTCCATGCGCTCGATACGACGCACCTGAATGTTTTCACCGATCTTGGAGACCAGCGCCTGGCGGCGTGATTCCAGTGATTCACCGTCGACTTCGCGGGCCATCAGCGCGGCCACGTCGGTGTCGCCCTGTGCCAGCGCCTCGGCGGCGACCAGTTCGGCGAAGCCCAGGAAGTTGTCGTCCTTGGCCACGAAATCGGTCTCGCAGTTGACCTCGACCAGCACCGCGTTGGCACCGTCTTCAGCGATCACGATCTTGCCCTCGGCGGCCACGCGGCCAGCCTTCTTGTCGGCCTTGGCCAGGCCGGACTTGCGCAGGTTTTCGACTGCGGCTTCCAGGTCGCCGTTGGTTTCCACCAGCGCCTTCTTGCATTCCATCATCCCCGCGCCGGTACGCTCGCGGAGTTCTTTCACCATTGAGGCGGTCACTGCCATGGTTCTATACCTCTTCAATTCAATGTCTGGGCCCGCCACCCATGCGGCGGGCCGGGTTCAATCAGGACTTGTCGGCTTCGCCGTCTTCGGCCTTGTCGTCAGACTTGGCTTCAGCCTTGTCGTCGTCCGCTTTCTTGGCGGCGGCCTTCTTGGCCACCTTCTTCGCGGTCTTCTTGGCGGCTTTCTTTTTGGCGGTCTTCGGCGCAGCTTTCTCTTCCGCAGCCTCGGCCTTCTCAGCCTTGTCCTCGGCTTTCGCCTCGGCCTTCTCTTCAGCCTTGTCTTCGGCCTTCGCGTCAGCCTTCGGCTCGGCGGCCTTCTCGGCCGGGGCGTCTTCCGCCTTGTCCGCGGCCTTGCTGGCGACCTTCTTACGGGTGGCCTTCTTCGCGGTCTTCTTGGCGGCGGCCTTCTTCGCCGGCTTCTTGTCGCGCTTGATCGGGTTGCCGTGCTCGTCCAGCTCGACGAACTCGTCGCCGCGGGTGTCTTCCGGCACCGGCGCGGAGGCGCGGCCTTCCAGCACGGCGTCGGCCATCAGCTGGGTGTACAGGCGGATTGAGCGGATCGCGTCGTCGTTACCCGGAATGACGTAGTCAATGCCGTTCGGCGAGCAGTTGGTGTCGACCACGGCGATGACCGGGATGCCCAGTTTCTTGGCTTCCTTGATCGCGATGTCTTCATGGTCGACGTCGACCACGAACATGGCGTCCGGCAGGCCCTTCATGTCCTTGATGCCGCCCAGGCTGCGGTCCAGCTTTTCCTTCTCGCGCATCAGGTCCAGCACTTCGCGCTTGCCCAGGTGACCCAGGCCGCCGTCTTCCTCGGCCTGCTCCAGGTGCTTCAGGCGCTTGATGGACTGCTTGATGGTGCGGAAATTGGTCAGCATGCCGCCCAGCCACCGGTGCGAGACGTAAGGCATGCCACAACGCTCGGCTTCTTCGCGGATGGCCGCGCTGGCCGCACGCTTGGTGCCGACGAAGATGATGTTGCCGCGACGGGCCGCCAGCGAGCTGGTGAAGTTCAGCGCGTCAATCAGCAGCGGCAGCGACTTCTCCAGGTTGATGATGTGGATCTTGCCGCGCGCGCCGAAAATGTACGGCGCCATCTGGGGGTTCCAGTAACGGGTCTGGTGTCCGAAGTGCACGCCAGCTTCGAGCATCTGGCGCATGGTGATATCTGCCATGATCTTTGTACCTTGCATATAGGGACAGCGCACCGGCCCACTGGCTTCGGTGTCTTGTATCCCGGGTTCATCCTCCACTTGCCCTGTCCGGAGACCCGTTGTTTTGCCGGGCACCCATCCGGACCGTTGCGGTCAAGTGTGCGTATTTGATGCGAAGCGAGTCGCACCTGATTTTTTCTCCGACCACGCAAGGCGGTTCGGAGAGCCGGCGAATTTTACAGCACCGGTTAATGCGGAGCAAGCGCTTCGGTAAGCAGTAAGCAGTAAGCAGTAAGCAGTAAGCAGTAAGCAGTGATGCGGTGAGGCCGGAGGGCGGGTAGTGCCTTCACGGGGTCTCGCCGGCCATGGATGGCCGGCGACGAAGCGCCCAGGGATGGCTTGAGCGTCCCCGTGCAGGTGCTACCCACCCTCCGGCCGGGTCGGAGGCTGCGGTTACTCCGGTTTCTGCAGGTCCTCGATCATCGCCTTCAGGAAGCGCGCCGCCTCACCGCCAGTCACCGCGCGGTGATCGAACGTCAGCGAGAGCGGGATGATCTTGTGCGCTTCGACGCCGCCCAGCACGGGCACGACTTCGTGGCGGGACTTGCCGGCGGCGACAATGCACACGCACGGCGGATTGATGATGGGCGTGGCATAGCGACCAGCGAAGACGCCGAAGTTGGACAACATGATCGTGTAGTCCTTCAGGTCTTCGGGCGGAATCGCGCGGTTCTTGACGTTGTCCTTGAGCCGGTTCAGCGACTCGCGGACTTCGCCGGCAGTGGACGAGTGGATGTTGCGCAGCGCGGCGGCGAACAGGCCGTCCGGGGTGTCGACGGCCATGCCGACGTCCATGCCCTTGTGGATCATGCGCATCCCCTGATCGCCGTCGTACCAGGCGTTCAGGCCGGGTTCAGCCTGGGCGCCGGCCCACAGGCTGCGGAGCAGGCGCACCGAGGTGTCCTGGCCCCATGCCCAGTGGTGGATGTCGGCGTCGTCCATCAGCGTGGTGGCGACCACCTGCGCGTGGGACTCTGACATCACCCGCGCCATGGTGCGGCGCGTGCCGCGAATGGGTTCCCATTCGCCGGTGGCTTCGGGGCGCGGGGCGGGTGGGGTGGCCGGGCGCTGCGAAGGTGGTGACGGGGGACGGGTGACGGGTGACGGGCGTGCCGCGGGCTGGGGATTTTTCGCGGCTTCCTCGATGTCTTTGCGGGTGACGACGCCGTCCTTGCCGGTGGGCGTGACGGTGGCCAGGTCGACTTTCAGCTTGCGGGCCAGTGCGCGGACAGCGGGTGTGACCTTGATGCCGCCGACGTCGGAGAAGGCGTCGGTGACGACCGCGTCGGAGGATTCCATGGCGCCGACGACGGTGCCGGAATCGGCACGGGACGCTTCATCGCTTTCGTCTTCTGCGGCTTTTGTGGTCTCGCCCTTGTCTTCGACCGTGGACGGCTCGTCGACGGGCTCTGCGGGCGTTTCGGCGGCGGTTTCGTCGTCACCGTCAACGATAAAACTCACCAGCGGGGCGCCGGTGTCGATGACGTCACCCGCAGCGCCGTGCAGCTTGCCAATCCTGCCCGTGAGCGGGGAGGGGACTTCCACGACCGCCTTGGCGGTTTCCATGTTGACCATGGGCTGGTCGGTCTTGACGTCGTCGCCCTCGGCGACCAGCCACTCGACGATCTCGGCGTCGGGCAGGCCTTCGCCCAGGTCGGGCAGGTTGAAGACTTTCATGAAACCTCCAGGACTTCGTCGACGGCGTTCAGGATACGCTGGACGCTCGGCATGTATTTCATTTCCATCTTGTACAGCGGCATGACGGAATCGTAACCGGTTACGCGCTTGACGGGGGCGTAGAGGTGGTAGAGCCCGGCGTCGGCCAGGCCGGCAGCGATCTCGGCGCCGACACCGCACATGCGCACGGCCTCGTGGACGATGACACAGCGGCCGGTTTTCTCCACCGACTCGATGATGGTGTCCATGTCCAGCGGGCTGATGGTGGCCACGTCAATGACCTCGGCGCTGATGCCTTTCTCGGCCAGCTTTTCGGCCGCCTCCAGCGTTTCCTTGACCATCGCGCCCCAGGTGACCAGGGTCAGGTCGGTGCCGTCGCGCAGCACGTAGCACACGTCCAGCGGCAGGTCTTCGCCGTTGTCTTCGACCTCTTCCTTGTTCAGGCGGTAGATGCGCTTGGGCTCCAGGAACACCACCGGATCGGGGTCGCGGATGGCCGCCAGCAGCAGGCCGTACGCGCGTGACGGCGACGACGGGATTACCACTCGGATGCCCGGCATGTGCGCAAAGATTGCCTCGGTGCTCTCGGAATGATGCTCCGGCGCGTGGATGCCGCCGCCAAACGGCGCGCGCAACACCATCGGGCAGCTGAGCCGGCCGCGGGTGCGGTGACGCATGCGACCGGCGTGGCACATCATGTGATCGACCATCGGCAGGATGAAGCCCATGAACTGGGCCTCGGCCACCGGCTTCATGCCCTGCGTGGCCATGCCGACGGACAGACCGGCGATCATGGTCTCTGCCAGCGGCGTGTCGATCACGCGTTCGTCACCGAAGCGCTGGGCCAGGCCGGCGGTGGCGCGGAACACGCCGCCATTGATGCCGACGTCCTCGCCCAGCACCACCACGGATTCATCGTGCTCCAGCTCCCAGGCCAGGGCCATGGTTACGGCTTCGACCATCGCGACGCGGGCCATCAGGAGAGCTCCTCCAGCGCCTTTTCGCGCTGCGCCGCCAGGTCGTGCGGCAATTCGTCGTACATGTAGTCGAACATCGATTCAAGCGGCGGTTTGCCGGCGGCCAGGTATTCCTCGACGGCCTCGTCGACGGCGGCCGTGGCCTCGTCCTGCAGCGCCTGCTCGCGCGCGTCGTCCCACTCACCCTGTTCGGTGAGATAGGCCTTCAGGCGCACCAGCGGCTCGCGCTTCCAGGCGTCGTCCACTTCCTCGCTGGGGCGATAACGCGTGGCGTCGTCGGCGGTGGTGTGGTCGGACAGGCGGTAGGTGATCATCTCGATGACCGTGGCGCCGCCGCCGTCTCGCGCCTGCGCGATGGCTTCGTCCATGGCCCAGCGCGCGGCGATCACGTCGTTGCCGTCCACCTGGATGGAGGGCAGGCCGGCGGCCACGCCTTTCTGCGCCAGGGTCTTGGCGGTGTTCTGCTTGCTGCGCGGCACCGAGATCGCCCACTGGTTGTTGCAGATGATGAACACCACCGGAAGCTTGTAGGCGCTGGCGGCGTTCATGGCCTCCAGGAAGTCGCCCTTGGAAGAGCCGCCGTCGCCGACCACGGTCACCGCGACGCGCTTTTCGCCGCGCAGCTTGTAGGCCAGCGCGGCGCCGGCCGCGTGCAGGCACTGCGTGGCGATGGGCACGCACCAGGCGAAATCATGTTTCGGGCCGGAAAAGTTGTTGCCGCGCTCGTCGCCGCCCCAGTACAGCAGCACCTCGGACATCTTCACGCCGCGGCAGAACTGCGCGCCGTACTCGCGGTACATGGGCGCGAAGCAGTCTTCCTCGCGCATGGCGCTGCCGATGGCCATGTGCACGGCCTCGTGGCCCAGGCAGCTGGCGTAGGTGCCGAGCTTGCCGGTGCGCTGCAGCGCGACCGCCTTCTTGTCGAAGACGCGGGTTTTCACCATCAGTGCGTACAGGCGGCGGAGTTCTTCGAAATCGGTGGCAAGCGCGGGGGCGTCGTCGCCCATCAGGCGACCGTCGGGGGATAAATGCTGGTAGTAATCGATCTTGAACGAAGCGATGGTCGCCGGCATGTAAGGCTTCCTTTTTTTAACCGTTCGGACGACGCCGTGGAGCCGCGACGCCGGAAAAGTCCGCTATTATACGTCCTCTTTTCCCCGCAGAACCAAGCCGTGAATCGCCAACATCCCCGCGAGGAGGGCCGGCCATGACCGAACTCCCGAAAAATCAACGTGATCTGGAAGAGGGCATCGAAACCGACCTGGGCGAGCGACTGACCTACGACGCCTACCTGGGCCTCGATCGCCTGCTGAACGCGCAGTCGCCGCTGAGCGACCCGCCGCACCACGACGAGATGCTGTTCATCATCCAGCACCAGGTGACCGAGCTCTGGCTGAAGCTGATCATCCACGAGCTGAAGGCCGCCATCCGCCACCTGGCCGAGGACGATCCGTGGCCGGTGAGCAAGGTCCTGTCGCGCTTCAAGCAGATCCAGCGGCAGATGTTCGAGCAGTGGGCCGTGCTGGAAACCCTCACGCCCAGCGAGTACGCCCAGTTTCGCGGCGTGCTGAATTCCGCCAGCGGCTTCCAGTCGCTGCAGTACCGCATGGTCGAGTTCCTGATGGGCAACAAGAACGCCGCCATGCTGAAGGTCTTCGCCCACAACCCGGCACAGCAGGCTGAATTGCGAGAGGTGCTGGAATCGCCGTCGATCTACGACGAATTCCTGCGGTTTCTTTCACGTCGCGGCCACGCCGTGCCGCCGCACCACGTCGACCGCGACTGGTCCGAGCCGCACGAGCGCGACCCGGAACTGGTGCCGATCTTCAAGTCGATCTACGAAGAGCCGGACAATCGCTGGGTCGAGTACGAGCTGTGCGAAAAGCTGGTCGACATGGAGCAGAGCTTCCAGCTGTGGCGGTTCCGGCACATGAAGACGGTGGAGCGGATTATCGGCTTCAAGACCGGTACGGGTGGGTCATCCGGCGTCGACTTCCTGAAGAAAGCGCTGGATTTGACGTTCTTCCCGGAACTGCTGGATGTGCGGACGGAAATCGGGGTTTAGGGGGTTCGCAGACTGGGGCATTCGTCGAGAACGCTGATGCCGAGTTCCCGGGCCGCTGACGCCTGCCTGATGTCGAACGTCGCGAAGGCAAAGTATCCGGGTTGGGCGACGACTTCCCAGGCGCGTCGGGCCGCGGCCAGGTGAACGCTGTCGTATCCGCGCAGGCCAAAACGATCCGCAAGCTGGCCGGCTTGCCGCACCAGGCCCTCATCGATGCCCATGCGCTCAAACGCCGCCCAGTCACGATCGAAACTGGTCACCAGGTTTTCGAGGTCCCCCTCACTGATGCGCTGCATTCGACCGGCCCACGCAAACGCGGCCCGCATCTCAACGTAAGTCAGGATATGGGCAAGGCAGATATCCGCCCCGGAAATGACCTGTCTGATCCGGTCTGACCCGGACTCTTCCAGGTAAAGCTTCAGCAGGGCGGATGTATCGAAACAGACGATCACTCGCCACGAACCCAGTCCAGCAACGCCTCGGTGGTGCCATCAGGCACGTCAATGGGCTTTTTCGGACCCAGTGGTTTGCGGCCGTTTCCGGGATCAATCCAGGGCTGCGCGTTCAGCCGTTCAATGGCTTCTGCTGCCGAGTCACGGATCTCATTTGGCGGACCCAGTAGTCTTCCGACCGGTCGACCGTGAGAAGTGACGATGAATTCTTCGCCCTGACCCGCGCGGCGAAGGTATTCAGAAAGTCGGCTTTTCAACTCGCGGACAGAGACTTGCATCGAATGGCCCGGTTATATGTGACTACAAACATAAATGCAGGCACATTTAAGCCGGATTGCAATGCATGCCGACTGCCACATTGCCTGCGATTCGCTAATCGAAGCAGTCGTTCTCGAGCCAATGAGCCAGTTCGGCCATCCATTCCGGTCTGGGGTCGACGTGTTTACCAGGCGCCGTGTGCAAGGTCAGGTCCCCGGTTTTTGCCGCTTCCATCGCCGCGGCTACGGGTTGGTAGTGCAGTTTGAACGCGTTGACCTCGTCATCTTCAGCGCCAAACATCAGCACTTTGCGGCCCTGGAATGAAGGGGCCAGGCGTACGAGGTCGAAGCGGTCCGCATTGTCCATGATCGATGACATCAGCTGGCCAGCGCCGTCTTTGAACTGGATCGCCCCGCTGGATTCGACCTGTTGAAGCCGCCCGGCCCAGGCCGTGCGTACGGGATCAGAAGCTTTCCACACGTTACCCCAGGTGCCGAGGTTGGCAACGACCTGGGCCGCTACGCACTCCACGCTGGGCTCATCTGCGGCTACCGATAACGCCGCCCAGGCCCCGAAGCTGATGCCCCACAACGCGATATTATCCGTGTCGATACGGTATTTTTCGGCGACTTCGGGTAAGCGGATAAAGGCCAGTGTCGCGGCGGCATCAGCGATGACGTTGTCAGCACTCATTTCACCTTCCTGGCTCCATGTGCCGCGATAGGGCACGAACACCATGTTGTAGCCGGGCGCAGTGACGCGCTGTGCGAAACCAGGGGTTTCGGGCCAGCCCTGGAAGCCATTGAAGAGGATGACGGTTGGATGCGGGCCGGCGCCCGCCGCGATATCGATGGATCCGCGCAGGGTGTCGCCATCGACCGTGAACTCGATCGGCGCCCTGACGCTCTTGTCCAACGCATCCTGGGTAGTGAGTGAATCGGATGCGGCGGGTGCGCTGACAGCAAGTGTCGCGACAATGACCGCTAACCGGCCCCAACCGGGGCGAGCGGTGGCTGGCTGTATATCAGCTGCCTGGTTCATCACAACGACTCCCTGTGTATTGTTGTTTTCGGATAATGACTGAATCGCAAAAACCGGGCCGATGGGGCCAACGAATGTGCATCACTCGCCATTCAGGCGCTCCGCTGCAGACTGCAGCTTTTTCACCAGGCGGTCGAATTCCGCCTGCTCCGCCGACGTCAGCGAAGCCAGTAGTTCCCGTTCATAGGCCAGCGCGCGCGGCATCACGTCGCGGAACAGCTCCTGCCCCGGGCCTTCAGACAGTACCAGCGGTACCCGGCGACGGTCGCTGCCGTGCTCGCCGCGCACCACCAGGTTACGCAGTTCCAGGCGGTTCACCGCGCGGCTGACGGCGACTTTGTCCATGGCGCCGCGCTCGGTGATCTCGGTGGCGGTCAGGCCGGGGAAGCGGCCCAGGATGGCCACCACCCGCCACTCCGTCACACTCAGGTCATAGACCTTCCGGTAGGCGCTGGAGATGCCGCCGCTGATGGTGTTGGACAGCAGTGACAGGCGGTAGGGCATGAAGTCCTCGAGCGCGAATTCGTCGGCGAAGGAGGACGGTTCTGGTGCGGTTTTGTCGTTCACGGGCACGGGTCGCCTTGCAATTAGTTACAACTGAAACTAGTATACCAGTACGCGGCGCGCGACCACGCGCGCACCACCGAATTCTATCCCGGCAGCGGCCCCCGCTGTCGACCGGAGGACACAATGACCGAGCAACGTGACAATCCACTGGGTGTGGAGGGTTTCGAATTCATCGAATTCGCCGCGCCTGAACCGCAGCTGCTGCATGACCTGTTCAAGATGATGGGCTTCGCGCCGGTCGCGCGTCATCGCAACCGTGCCATCACCCTGTACCGCCAGGGCGGCATCAATTTCCTGGTCAACGAGCAGCCGGACAGTTTCGCCACCCGCTTCGCTACGGAGCACGGCCCGTGCTGCACCGGTTTCGCCCTGCGCGTGACCGATGCCGCACACGCCTATTCCTCGGTGCTCACCAAGGGCGCTGAATCGATGAGTGACATCCCGGGCGCCGCCCTGGAAGGCCCGCGTATTCGCGGTATCGGCGGTTCCATGCTGTACCTGGTCGATCGCCAGGACGGCAGCCCGCTGGCGAAGGAGTACGAGCTGATCGAGGGTGCCGACCCGGACCACAAGGGGTTTGGCCTGACCTTTATCGACCACCTGACCCACAACGTGTTCTTCGGCAACATGGACGAGTGGGCGGATTTCTACAGCCGCCTGTTCGGTTTCTACGAGGTCCGCTATTTCGATATCAAGGGCCAGCAGACCGGCCTGAAGTCGCGTGCCATGACCGCGCCGAACGGCAATATCAGCATCCCGATCAACGAAAGCGAAGACCCGAAGAGCCAGATCAACGAGTACCTGGACCTGTACAAGGGCGAGGGCGTGCAGCACATCGCGCTGTTCACCGAGGACATCTACGAGACCGTGGAGGCCCTGCGTGAGAAGGGCGTCGAGTTCCTGGACACGCCGGATACGTACTACGAGATTATCGACCGCCGTGTGCCGGACCACGATGAAGACGTGGCGCGCATGAAGCGCAACCGCATCCTCATCGACGCCGACCAGCAGGACAGTTCCAAGCAGCTGCTGCAGATCTTCACCCAGACCAACGTCGGGCCGATCTTTTTCGAGATCATCCAGCGCAAGGGCAACCAGGGTTTCGGCGAGGGCAACTTCACGGCCCTGTTCGAGTCCATCGAGCTGGACCAGCAGCGCCGGGGCGTGCTGTAAGCTTCGATTAGCGCTTAAGGAGTCGGCAGGCGATGGGCAAGAAGTGGATCACCACCCCGCGCAGCGAGGGCACGGCCTCGAGGCAGGCGCACGCCGACCTGCCCGAGGGCACGTTTGAGCGCGAGCTGGGCAAGGAGGGCTTTTTCGGGCCCGCCACCCACATGCACCATCGTCACGCGCCCACCGGCTGGGTCAATTTCGAGGGTGCGCTTAAGCCGCGCGCCTTCGATACCACGAAGCTGGGCCAGTTCGGCGATTCGCCCTGGTCCGCGCGCGCCTTGCTGTCGAACACGCACTGCCGCATCCGTATCTGGGAAGCGCGGCAGTCGATGGATCACCTGGTCCGCAATGGTGACGGCGATGAGTTGCTGTTCATCCACGCTGGCGCCGGCGAACTGTTCTGCGATTACGGGCGGATGTCTTTCAGCGAGGGTGATTACCTCATCCTGCCGCGTGGCACGATGTGGCGGCTGGAAGTCAGCGAGCCCGTGCGGGTGCTGATGATCGAGGCCACAAACGCGAGCTACATGCTGCCGGACCGCGGCCTGCTGGGCCCCAACGCCATCTTCGACACGGCTGCGCTGGGCGTGCCGGAAATCGACGAGGCCTTCCTGGACCAGCAGGACGAGAACGAGTGGGAAGTGCGTATCAAGCGTCGCGAGGCGTTCAGCCGCATCACCTATCCGTTCAACCCGCTGGACGCGGTCGGCTGGCACGGCGACCTGGCGCCGGTGCGCCTGAACTGGCGCGATATCCGGCCGCTGATGAGCCATCGCTACCACCTGCCGCCTTCGGCGCACACCACCTTTGTCGCCAACCGCTTCGTCATCTGCACCTTCGTGCCGAGGCCGTTCGAGACCGACCCGGGCGCGCTGAAAGTGCCGTTCTTCCACAACAACGATGACTTCGACGAAGTGATCTTCTATCACGCGGGTGACTTTTTCAGCCGCGATAATATTCATCCGGGAATGATGTCGCTGCATCCCTGCGGCTTTACCCACGGCCCGCACCCGAAGGCGCTGAAGAATGCCTTCGAGCAGAAGGCCGCGGGCACCGAGGAAGTGGCGGTGATGATCGACACCCGCGACGCGCTGGACGTGGACGAAGGCGCGGGCTCGGTGGAGTGGGGCGGTTACGTCGACTCCTGGAAACCCAAAGCTTAGGAACGTATTCATGAAACTCGGATCGCTCAAGCACGGCCGCGATGGCCGTCTCGTCGTCGTCAGCCGCGACCTGTCACGCTGCGTGGAGGCCACCGGCATCGCGCCCAGCCTGCTGGTCGCGCTGGAAGACTGGGCCCGCTGCGAGCCGCTGCTTCGCGCGCTGGCGGAAGACCTGGAGGAAGGTCGCGCCGAAGGCGCGATGGACTTCAACCCGGCCAATGCCGCGGCGCCGCTGCCGCGGACCTGGGAGTTCCTGGACGGTAGCGCCTACCTGCCGCACGTCGAGCGCGTGCGCGCCGCGCGCGGCGCCAAGGTGCCGGAGTCGTTCTACGACGATCCGCTGATGTACCAGGCCACCGCGTCCGGCTTTCTCGGCCCGCGTGACCCGGTGCCGGTGGCGAGCGAGACCTATGGCATCGACTTCGAATCCGAGGTGATCGTGGTGACCGGCGATGTGCCGATGGCGGCGACGCCGGAGGAAGCCGCCGGCGCGATCCGCCTGGTCGGCCTGGTCAACGACGTCAGCCTGCGCAACCTGATCCCGGCCGAGCTGGCCAAGGGTTTCGGCTTCCTGCAGTCCAAGCCGCGCTCGGCGCTGTCGCCCGTGTTCGTCACGCCCGACGAGCTGGGTGAATACTGGCGCGACACGGTGCTGCACCGGCCGCTGCACTCGACGCTGAACGGCGAGGCCTTCGGCACCCCGGACGCGGGCACCGACATGCAATTCAACTTCGCGCAGCTGGTGGCGCACGCGGCCAAGACCCGCCCGCTGGCGGCCGGCACCATCGTCGGCTCCGGCACCATCGCCAACCAGGACACCGGCCTGGGCGCCTCCTGCCTGGCCGAGAAGCGGATGCTGGAGATCATCGCGGACGGCAAACCCACCACGCCGTTCATGCAATTCGGCGACCGCATCCATATCGAGATGCTGGACGACGACGGCAACAGCATTTTCGGCGCCATCGAGCAGGTCATCGAAAAGTATGAGCACTGAGCGGCCGCGGTTGCACGGCTACTGGCGCAGCACCGCCGCCTACCGCATCCGCATCGCGCTCAACCTGAAGAAAGTCAGCTATGAACACATGCCGGTGGACCTGGTGCGTGACGGCGGCGTGCAGCACACCGCGGCCTATCGTGCGCTGAACCCGGCCGAGCTGGTGCCGGCGCTGGAAATCGACGGCCAGGTCATCACCCAGTCCATGGCGATCTGCGAGTACCTCGAGGAAACCCGCCCGGAACCACCGTTATTGCCGCACCACGCTTCCGAACGCGCCCTGGCGCGCACGATCGCGCTGGACGTGGCCTGCGAGATCCATCCGCTGAATAACCTGCGCGTGCAGCAGTACCTGAAAGGGCGGCTGGATGTGAGCGACACGGCGGCCGTCGAGTGGATGCATCACTGGATGGCGGCGGGCTTCGGCGCCATCGAGGCGCGGCTCGAGGCCCACGGCCGTGGCGGCGACACCTGCCTGGGAGGCGAGCCGGGCATCGCCGATATTTTCCTGGTCGGGCAGGCCTACAATGCCGACCGGTTCGGGTTTTCGCTGGCGCCGTACCCCCGGGTCCAGCGGGTGGTGAAGGCCTGTCGCGAGCTGCCCGCGTTCGCCGAAGCGGCACCGGAAGCCCAGCCGGACGCGCGCCCGGCCGCCTGAGACGGTTCACCCACGCCGCCGCATCGTTCATAATCCCGGGAGTGAACGCACTCGGCAGACCAATGGCCCGACTACTTGTCCTGATTCCCATCGCCTTGCTCGGCGCCTGCGCGGCCCAGCCGCCCGGCCCGGAAATATTCGACTCCGCCGAACGCGCCATCGCGGCCGCGGAAAAGGCCGGCGCCGAAGAGTTATCGCCCGTCGAGCTGCGATTTGCCCGCGAACGGCTGAACCTGGCCCGCACCGCGGTCGAGAATCGCAAGTACGATGCCGCGCTGTTCGCCATCGAGCAATCCGAGATCAACTCCGAGCTGGCCATCGAACAGTCCCGCACCGCGCAAGAGCGTCGGAGGGTCAACGAGTTGCGACGCTCCAACGAGGCACTGCGCGAGGAGTTGACCGGCATCTACGGGAGTGACTTCGAATGAGCCGCCGTCACCCGGCCCGCCATTACCTGGTGATCCCTGCGCTGGTCGCAGCGGTCCTGCTGTCGGCCTGCCAGTCCGCTCCGAAGAAGGACCTGGCCCTGGAGCGCGTCCGTAATCAGCTGCAGCAGCTGGAATCCGACGAAGCGCTGACCGGCCTGGCGCCGTTGGCGGTGGGCGAAGCCGAACGCGCCCTGCGCGCTGCCGAGCAGGCCACGGGTGATGTCGAACGCCAGCACCTGGTCTACATGGCCGAGCGCCGCATCCAGGTGGCCCGCGCCATGGCCCAGCGTGAGCAGTTCCAGGCCGAGTACGAGGCCCTCGACGCCGCCCGCGGCGAGATGTTGCTGCGCGCCAGCCAGATGGAAACCGAACGCGCCCGCGAGGAAGCCGAACAGGCCCGCCTGATGTTCGCGGCGACAGCCGAAGACGCCGAGCGCCTGCGCCAGCAGAACGCGGCCGTGCGGGAACAGGAAGCGGAAACCGCCCGTCGCGCCCGCGAGGCCCGCGAAGAAGCGGCCCAGGCCCGCCGCCTGGCCGAATCACGCGCCTCCGAGGCCGAACTGGCCCGACGCGAGGCGGACCTGGCCCTGGAACAGATGGGCACGCTCAAGCGCCAGCTGGAGAACCTGCAGCTGCGCGAGACCGAGAGCGGCGTGGTCGTCACCCTGGGCGACGTGCTGTTCGAGACCAACGAAACGGTGCTGAAAGACAGCGCCATGACCAGCCTGGTCGAGGTGGTCGACCTGCTGCAGACCGAACCCGAAAAGGCCATTCGCATCGAAGGCCACACCGACAGCACCGGCAGCGCGCAGGCGAACCTGAATGTGTCGCAACGTCGCGCCGATGCGGTCCGTGACGCGCTCGTCGAACTCGGCGTTGACGCCGGCCGCATGAACGCGATCGGCATGGGCGAGGATTACCCCCTCGATACCAACGAGACGGCAGAGGGACGAGCGAAGAATCGGCGGGTTGATGTGATTCTGCTGGATGGCTGAGTAGCAGTAAGCAGTAAGCAGTAAGCTGGATTTTCGCCGAGGCGAATCAGCAAGTGCTCTTTCTCCTCACTGCTTACTGCTTACTGCTCACCAGGCACCGCTTGTCAGGCTATCGCAATTGCGATACCGTGTTATTCGTAATCATGGATTGCACACACTTCAATACCGGAGTTCGTGAATGAGGCCAGCAGCGCTCACTGCTGCTCAACGGCCGGACACGGATTCCGCATTTCTTAATACAACCCATCTTTATTCGACACACCCGCGGTGCGTGCGCCGGGTGACGCTTGCGCGTGCGCGCCCATCTGCCAGATGGAGAATGCCAATGTTCGAACACCGTCAGTCTGAAATGCAGAGAATGCTCAAGGAAAACGAGGACTTCCGCCGGCTCTACAACCATCACCAGTCGCTTGAAAAGCGCGTGACGGCCGCGGAACTGGGTTCAGCGCCCATGGAAGACTTGGCACTTAACCAGTTAAAGAAAGAAAAACTGCACTGCAAGGACCGGCTCGACCGGATGCTGCAGTCGCAGGCAGCCTGAGGGGGGAAGCCACGGGAGAACGGCCGGGGAAACCCGGCCGTTTTTCTTTGCGCGGGCGGTATAATGCGGCCCACTTCACGCCTTGCGGGTGACTCCGTCATGAATGTTCACGACAGCGTCCTGGACCTGATCGGCGACACGCCTATCGTCCGCGTCAACCAGTTCGACACCGGTCCTTGCGACCTCTATATCAAGCTTGAATCACAGAACCCCGGCGGTTCAATCAAGGACCGTATCGGTCTGAAAATGATTGAAGACGCCGAGCGCGAGGGCCGCCTGAAGCCCGGCGCCACGCTGGTGGAAGGCACGGCCGGCAATACCGGCCTGGGCCTGGCCCTGGTGGCCGCGCAGAAGGGGTACCGGCTGATCCTGGTCATCCCCGATAAAATGAGCCGCGAAAAGATCTCCAACCTGCGCGCCATGGGCGCCGAGGTCGTGCTGACGCGCTCGGATGTCGCCAAGGGCCACCCGGCCTATTACCAGGACCTGGCGAAGAAGATGTCCGAGGACATCGACGGCGCCTTCTTTATCAACCAGTTCGGCAACCCGTCGAACCCGGCCGCCCACGAAGACGTCACCGGCCCCGAGATCTGGCGGCAGATGGACGGCAAACTGGACGCCATCGTCCTGGGTGTCGGCTCCAGTGGCACGGCGACGGGCCTGTCGCGGTATTTCGCGCGCGAAGCGCCGGACGTCGAGCTGGTGCTGGCCGACCCGGTCGGCTCCATCCTGGCCGAGTACATCAACGAGGGGCGCCTGAACGAGAAGAGCGGCAGCTGGCTGGTGGAGGGCATCGGCGAGGATTTCCTGCCGACGATCAGCGATTTCAGTCGCATCTCCCGCGCCTACGCGATTTCCGACAGGGAAAGCATGGAAACCGGCCGCGAGCTGCTGCGGCGCGAAGGCATCCTGGCGGGCTCGTCCACCGGCACGCTGATGGCCGCGGCGCTGCGTTATTGCCGCGAGCAGACCGAGCACAAGACCGTGCTGACCTTCGCCTGTGACACCGGCAACCGCTATCTCTCCAAGCTCTATAGCGATTTCTGGATGCGCGACCAGGGTTTCGGCAAGCGCGAGACCCATGGTGACCTGCGCGACCTGGTGGCGCGACCGTTCGCCAGCCACGACACGGTCACCGTGGGCCCCGACGAGCCGCTGGCCAACGCCTACCAGCGCATGAAGCTCTACGACGTATCGCAGCTGCCGGTCATGAAGGACGATGAAATCGTCGGCATCATCGACGAGTCGGACCTGCTGATGGCGGTGCTCGGTGACGACTTCGGCCAGCCGGTGCGCGAGGCCATGGTGACCGACCTGAAGTTTGTCGACGTGAAAGACGAGGTCGGCTTCCTGTTGCCGATTTTTGCGCAGGACTACGTGGCCATCGTCAAGGACGGCGATAAATTCGTCGGCCTGATCACTCGCGTCGACCTGCTGCACCACCTGCGCCGGAAGGCTGACGCCTGATGGACGACAAGCGCAAACGAGGGATCGGCACCCGCGCCATCCACGCCGGCCAGTCGCCGGACCCGTCCACCGGTGCTGTAATGACGCCGATCTACGCGACGTCGACCTATGCCCAGCGCAGCCCCGGTGACCACCAGGGCTGGGAGTATTCACGCTCGCACAACCCCACGCGCAAGGCCTACGAGGACTGCGTGGCCGACCTGGAAGGCGGCGCCCGTGGCCTGGCGTTCGCATCCGGCATGGCGGCGACTTCCACGGTGCTGGAGCTGCTGGACAGCGGCGACCACGTGGTGGCCATGGATGACCTGTATGGCGGCACCTTCCGCGTCTTCCGCGGTGTGCGCGAGCGTAGCGCCGGGCTGTCGTTCACCTTTGCACCCATCGAGGACCCGGTTTCACTGTGGGACGCGATTCGCCCCGAAACGAAGCTGGTCTGGGTGGAAACGCCCACCAACCCGATGCTGAAGCTGGTGGACATCAAGCGGGTGGCGGATATCGCACATGAAAACGGCGCCCTGCTGGTGGTCGACAACACTTTTGCGACACCGGTGCTGCAGCGCCCGCTGGAACTGGGCGCGGATATCGTCGTCCACTCGGCCACCAAGTACCTGAACGGCCATTCCGACATGGTCGGCGGCCTGGCGATCACCGCCGATGCCGACCTGGGCGACCGGCTGTGGTACCTGCAGAACGCGACCGGCGCCATCCAGGGCCCGTTCGACAGCTTCCTGGCCCTGCGCGGCCTGAAAACCCTGCACCTGCGCATGGCCGCGCACTGCGCCAACGCGAAGGCCATCGCGGAAAAGCTGGCCGATGATGACCGGGTCGAACGCGTGATCTACCCGTCGCTGCCCGGCCATGCCAACGGCCAACTGGTCGGATCGCAGATGGGCGGGCAGGGTGGCGGTATCGTCAGCCTGGTGCCGAAGGGCGGCCCGGACGCCGCGCGTCGGTTCATGGAGAACGTGCGCCTGTTCACGCTGGCGGAATCACTGGGTGGCGTCGAGAGCCTGGTCAATCACCCGGCCGTGATGACCCACGCCTCGGTGCCGCGCGAGCACCGCGAGGCGCTGGGCGTGACCGACGACCTAGTGCGCCTGTCCGTGGGCGTCGAGGACCTGGACGACCTGCTCGCTGACCTGGACCAGGCACTGGCGGCCGCAATCGCATAAAGAGGGAGAAAGTCATGCAGCGAGTTTCCCAATGGATTGGTGTTTGGGTTGCGGCGATGGCCGTACCGTTCATGGCGACCGCGTCCGATGCGCCCGTCGACACGTTCCTGGCCGCGTTGGAGCCCTATTGCGGCAAGGCCTTCGCGGGTGAGGTCCTGGTCGACGAACCGGCGACCGGCGACAACGCCTTCACCACCCAGCCGCTGGTGATGCACGTGGCCGAATGCGGCGAGGACGAGATTCGAATTCCGTTCCACGTGGGCGATGACCACAGTCGCACCTGGGTCCTGACCCGCGTCCCCGGAGGCCTGCGTCTGAAACACGACCACCGGCACGAAGACGGCAGCGAAGACGCCGTGACGATGTACGGCGGCACGACCGCCGCTGCGGGCACGGCGAACCGGCAGGAATTTCCGGTCGATGATGAATCCATCGCCATGTTCAGGCGAGAGGGCCTGGATGCTTCTGTCACCAATACCTGGGCGATGGAAATCGGCCCGGGTGACCGTTTCCTGTACGAGCTCTCGCGCCCGGGCGGGCGCCTGTTCCAGGTGGAATTCGACCTGGCGACACCCGTCGCGACCCCGCCGCCGCCGTGGGGCAGCGAAACCATTGTTATCGACGGGTTGCAGTGGACCAGGGCCACCAATGGCGAGAACATCAAGTGGCCCGAGGCGCTGGAATATTGCGACCAGCTGGACCTGGCCGGTTACGAAGACTGGCGTTCACCCACGCTGGCGGAGCTGGCGTCGCTGCATGAACCCGATGCGGCAGGCGGCGAGTCCATTCGCAGTCCGTTCGTCATCGGCGACTGTTGCGTCTGGAGCGGCGAATCACTGGTCGACCGCCCCGCCGAGGACGGCGACGAAACCGCCGGCGGCCCCGAGCGTTATCACTGGGGTTTCATGTATGACGGTGGGCTGGAGTACTACGCCGTCCACGTCTTCGATGACGGCAGGGCGCTGTGCGTCCGCGACCCGGGCGCTCACCAGTAGCCGATCATCCGGCCACAGGTGACCACCGCCAGCCAGGTCAGTAATGATGCGGCACCGCACACGCGTAATATTGCGGGGTCAGCCGGCGCCGGGGTATCGCCGGCGGTCACACGCCGCCAGGCGGGAAGGCGCGAGATCACCAGGACATTGACCAGGCCCAGGCCGATCAGCGGAAACTTGGCGTAGATGAACGGGTTGCCGTGGTACTCGGTGGTATTGAAGGACAGCATCATGACCCCGCTGATCGCGGCCACTACGAAGCCGCCGGCGGCCAGGGGAACGGTCGGGCGGAGCAGGCTGGTGGCCGGAATCGACCGCCACACGCCGAGCAGGCGAAGGTCCAGCACCAGCACGGCGCCAAACAGCGTGGCGACGCCCAGGATATGGGCCAGGTTCAACAGCCCGTAAGTCCAGATGCCCAGGCCGCGAAGGTATTCCGCCAGCGCAGAGCCCTCCAGCCAGGCCATCCACTCGTACAGGAGACTGTCCAGGAGGACTTACTCGGGCGGGTAGACGTCGAACACCTGGTCTTCCCAGACCACGCGCCGGATCTTGGCTTCGAACACTGCCGGATCTTCGTTACGTGAACCGTAGACGGTGACCGTGGCGCCCACCGGAATGACATCCTCGGTCAGTCCGGCGCGGTGGGTGCGGGGCCCGGGCGCCAGCGTGATGTCCCAGAGCTGGTCGTCGGCGTCGCGAATCTGCATGGTGCCGTGCGCGCCGGACAGCTTGACGCCGGTCACCACGGTGCCGGTCACCTCGACGTCGCCGGCGGTGTTGCCGGACCAGCCGTGGTGGGCGGCAACGGGCATAACAAACAGCATGAATGTGAAGGCCGCTAAAAGCGTCAACAGCGGCTGGGGTCGTTTCAGTGACATGTCGGTGCTCCCGTTCAGAGATGCACCGATCATATCAGGTCAGGCGCCCGTCACCTGTACGTGATCGAGCAGGCCTTCGAGCTCCAGCGCCAGGCGCTGTCGCTGGTAGGCCAGCGTCCAGCGGCAACAGATCGCGGCAACACCCAGTGCCGCCAGGGTGATCGGAATCGACAGCCATCCACCCAGCCCATAGCCGAAGACCAGCGCGGTCATGCCCAGCGCCATTCCCCAGCCCCAGGCGTGCCCGTTGCGCAGTTCGCTGGTGTCCAGCGTCAGCGTCAGCAATGATGACGACGGACTGACCGGTGCGGCAACGATCTCCAGGTGACCGAACCTGGCCAGCTCGTTGCCATGGCCGCTCATGTCCAGTGACCGCTCCAGGCGGCGCAGCCAGCTCTTGTCCGGCGTCCACACCGAGTAGGTCTTGTTCTTGCGAATGGGGCGCAGCTGCTCCTGGTCGCGCAGCCGGGCCTCGACCCGTTCCTTCACCTGCTGCGGGTCGCCGTCGACGACACGCTTGACGCGCACCCAGGGCGGCCCGACCAGCTTCGACACCCACGGCAGCAGGTCGCGGGTTTTCGGGGTCAGTGCTTCGGCACGGACCTCGGCGATCGCCCGTCGCACGTGCCGGGCATCGAGCCCGACTTCGCCGGCGATGGAGACAATCTCGTCCTCGGACAGGTTTCGCCCGCTGGATTCACCGGCCGCGTACTGCAGCGCGCTGGCCCGGGCGACGATCTGCTCCAGTTGCTCGGCGGGCAGGTCAAACGGCGTCGGGGGCGGCGCCTCGGCGCGGCGGTCGACCGATTCCAGTTTCGGTCGGGTGTTGTCATTTTGGGTCACGTGCGTGTCTCCGGGTGAATGGACCAGTCACCAGGATGATGCAAAAGCCGGGCCATATCGCAAGTCACTGATATTATTGGCGACAAATGACCCATTTTCACCTGGCCCGGCCACCCGGTTGGCGAAAAGCGCGATATTATGGGCCATTCGCCAGGTCATGAACCCTGGGCCGAAAAAGGAGTTGGACACATGAAACGACTGTATCACCTGGCCATCGTGCTGCTGGCCGCCTCCGCTTCTGCATGGGCAGGGCCCGAAACCTTTTCGCCCGATGACGTCCCGCTGGTGGACCGTGCGAAACTTGAGCACTACCTGCAGGACCCGGCGACATTCACCCTGGTCGACGCCCGCACACCGGAGGAATACGCCGCCGGCCACATCGACGGCGCCATCAACGTGCCCGTACAGGACTGGGAAGCCACCCTGGACCGCTTGCCGGCGGACCGGGCCACGCCAATTGTCGTGTATTGCCGGGTGGGTCGCCGCGCCAGTGCGCTGATGGCGGCGCTGGAATCGCAGGGCTACCACACGGTTGAGGTGTTGCCGAAACGACAGATGTCATGGACCGGCGACACGCAACCGGCGATCGACCCCGACGGCGGGCTTTAAACCGGACCCGGAGGCCGGGGAATTACTCGGCCTTCTCCACCAGCGTGTCGCCCACGGCGCCGGCGTAGAACACCACGATCTCGACGGGCTCTTCATGCTCGTTGGTGCCCTGGTGCCAGGTCCCCACGGTTTCCACGATGGTGTCGCCGGCGGCCAGGTACAGTTCCTCGCCGGTCTTCGTCGTCACTTTCAGGCGGCCCTTCACCATGTAGCCGGCGTTGATCACCGGGTGCCGGTGCCAGGGCAGCACGGTGTGACCGGGAATCGTGTACTTCAGGATTGTGACCTGGGGCATGCCGTCCGGGTAGCGCGGCAGGTCGACGCCGTCCCAGCTGGTGGTGGCCTCGGCCAGTGACTCGACCGTGACACCGGGCACGTCGCGCGCGCTCGCGGAGTCGACGACGGCGCTGACCAGCAGGAGCGGAACCACCACGGATAGCCAGAACACCCGGGGCGTCATGCTCGCTTTCATCTCAACGTTTCCTTCCGGACAGTCGCCAGCCCAGCCATGCCATCGGCAGGTAGGCGCCCAGCAGGTCCAATGCGGAAAACCAGGCCGGCGAGGGCAGGACCAGGACATTGGCCAGTCCACCCATCATGAAAAACACGCCCACCAGCATGGCCACCAGGAGCCGGCGCGAGGCGGCAATCAGCGACGCCACCAGTGCACCGACCAGGGTGCCCAGTGCGTGGGCAAGAAACGGGAACAGGAAGTGTTTCGGTTCAAACAGCGGGATGGAGGCCTGCAGGCTTTCGATCGAGGATACATCCGTGCCCTCGGGAGGCGGGATAATGTGACCACTGACCACGACCAGCGCCATGTTGACGGTACCACCGACCAGGATGCCGACGATAACCGCGAGAATATTGCGCAGGATGTATCCCATAAGCGCTGACTATAACTGAACTTTACGCCTGCACGGTACTTAAACGGCCGGCGCCAGGCGGCAGTCCCGGTAGGCATCCAGGTCCGGAGCGTCGCAGTACACCAGGTCGACATAGGCGTTGCGCTCGAACCAGAAAACCTCCAGGTCCCACAGGCAAAAGGAATACTTCGCAGGGTCCTCGACCCAGCCATCGCCTTCGTGCACCGATACCGACGTGAATAACTCGTTGTCATTGCCCCACCAGGCGAGCACCAGGTAACGGTAGGTCGCGCCCTCGTGAAAGATCACAAACGCGGGCGTATTGGGCCAGTTGACGGCTTTCTGCCGCTTAACCTCCGCCAGGCGCGCCAGGTATGGGCCCTGGTCGACGGGTGCATCCAGCGCGGTGATGGTGTAGAGCTTGATGTTGTCTTCATCGCGCCAGTCCTGGCGGGACTCAATGTTGCGGGGCTTGAATACCATGGCCGGTGTGCCTCAACGCATGCCACGATGCTGGGCGCCATCGACGCTCAGGCACTCGCCGGTCACCCACTGGCTGCGGGGTGAGCACAGGAATACCGCGGCATCGGCGACTTCTTCGGGTGTGCCCAGGCGCCCGGCCGGGATCGATGACCGGACACTTTCGTAAAGCCCCGGCTCCGTATCCTTCACGTGCGCCCACAGCCCGCCCGGGAACTCGATGGAGCCGGGCGCGATGGCGTTGGCCCGGATGCCCTTGTCCGCGTGGATCACCGCGAGTTTCTTGGCGTAGGCGATCAGGGCCGCCTTCGATGCCGCGTAGGCGAAGCACGGCGACGGGTCGGATTCCAGGCCCGAGATCGACGACACCAGCAGGATCGAGCCGCCGCCGGATTCGATCATCCAGGGGATGACCGTATCGCAGGCCCGCACGGCCGCCATCACGTCGACTTCCAGGCTGGCCTCCCAGTCCTCCAGCCCCGGCCCCACGGCCAGCGCGGATGCGTTGTGGACCAGCACGTCGACATTGCCCAGCGCCGCTTTTGCATCCTGGAGAAACGGAATCAGCGACTTCGGATCGCCGATATCGCAGGTCGCGGCATGGGTTTCCGCCCCGAGTGCCCTGATTTCGCGTTCCGTTTCGCGAAGCGCTTCCTCGCCGCGCGCACAGATCGACAGTTTCGCGCCTTCCGCGGCCAGTCCCAGCGCGATCGAGCGACCGATCCCGCGGCTGCCACCCAGGACGATGCAGTGCTTGTTCTTCAGTTGGAGATCCATGTATTTCCTACCTGTTCGCCGCCTCGGGTGCGCTGATCGCCTTGCTGTAAAAACCGGATGGGTCGAAGCAGCACACCCGGCGCTTGCCGGATGCCAGCATATCGCAGGCGTCTCGAATGCGCTTGGCGCGGGTCGCGGCCTGTTTCGCCGTCGTGATCCAGTGAATCCAGTCCAGACGCGCGATGTTCGTGGTCGCCTCCCAGGTGGCCCGTGCCTCCGGGTGCGTGGCCAGTGCTTTGCGCAGGTCGACAGGTACCTCAGGGTCCGGCTCTTCGTCTACGGGTGCGATTTCAACGGTGACTTCGTCACCGGCTTCTGCGCCTGCCGCCGAGCGCAGGGATTCGTCGATCTTAAGCCAGTGACTTTTCTGGCCGTCGGGTTCGAGCGTCGCCTGGAAGGGCTGACCGTTGAAAGTGCCTTCGACCGTGGTGCGACCGCGGCGTGGCAGAGGCTCGCTGGCGGATTTCGGCAGGACGACGAACGTCCAGACCTCGCCATCGCCCAGGTGCGCAGGGCGCTGCAGCCGCGCCTGGAACGTCGATGTGTTTGCGGCGCTCATGTGCCGGGCTCGAGCCGTTCGAGGCGGCCTTTCCGGCGGACCAGGTTCTTGTAGTCCCACTGGATGTCGCGGGCCTTTCCCAAACAGCACCGCAGGTCGTTGGTGTCGATATCCGTGACATCGTTGTAAAACACCGAGGCGTCCTTGAACTTTTTGCCGCGCACGTCGAGCCCGGGCGCTTCAAAATCCGCGCCGCTCCAGAACATCAGCCGGATTCCGGGCTTCTGCTTGCTGTAACCGACGATGGGGTTGCCGCCCAGGAACCAGACCGGGTGGGCATGCCAGATTCGGTTTTCGGCGCCGACAAGGTGTTCATCGATCTCTTGGGCCAGCAGCTCGCAGATCGCCTGGTCTTCCGGGTCAAGTTGCTGGTTGTAGTTTGAAGTTTCCGCGTGCATCGCGATTCTCCCGGTGAACGTTCCTGTGCTGAATCATAGAACACGCGTCGGGGGTTGCTCTCCCTTTGCCGTCGAGAATGCATCGTGATACGTCACGATACCGGCCGGAAATGCACCGCTGAAACTCATCGCCTGGAAAAACTCGGCCGGCACCCCCGGCAACACCAGGCCCGGTTCGCACTGGAACCCGAAGCGCTGGTAGTACGCCGGGTCGCCCAGCAGTACGCAACCGGCCGCGCCCATCGATTTCAGTTCCGCCAGGGCCTGCGTGACCAGGGCGCGGCCGATTCCGTTGCGCTGGTGATCCGGGTGCACGGACACCGGGCCCAGGCCGAACCAGCCGGTGGCGCCACTGGATACCTGGACAGGCGAAATGGCGATATGCCCGATGATCTCGCCGTCGATTTCCGCCACCCGGGAGATGGTCAGCGCGCCCGCCGCCCGAAGCGCGTCGATGATGTCCTGCTCGGTGCCGGACCGGTGCGCCGCGGTCTGGAAGGTCAGGCGAGTAAGCCGTTGTATGCCTGGCGCATCGCCTTTTCGCTCGGGTCGGATCTCTAAAGTCATGGCTGAACCTTGCGTGGCGCTGGGCAGGGCCACACCAGGCCGAGGCGTACCGCCACCAGCACCAGCCATTCGGAGACCACGAGTGCGGTAAACAGCCCGACCGGGTGGCCGGGTATACCGATCACCAGCAGGTAGAGGAGGTAGGCAAGCGCCAGTCCGTTTGAGGCCAGCGCCAGGTGCAGGGCCAGGGTCGTACCGTTCCACAGCGGATTGAAGATCGCGAGGTTGGTCAGGCCCGTAACGGCGAGCACGGCAAAAGGCAGCAGTAGCGCCAGTCGGTTCGCAGTGGAATCGGCCCCGCTACCGAAAACGGCATCGGTGACGGCCTGCAGGTGCCCCCAGGCGCCGAGCAGCAGGAAAATGCCCAGCAGGGCCGCGCCGGCCGAAGCCAGGCGGGGGAGCCAGTTGATGGTGGGCGTGCTCAACGGGTCAGTAGCCAATGTCGCCCTGGCCGGCGCGCGCCAGCCCGGACTCGTAGGCGAATACCACGGCCTGCGCGCGGTCCCGCAGGCCCAGTTTCGACAGGATGCTGGAGACGTGGGTCTTGACGGTGGCCGCGCCGATGGTCAGCTCACTCGCGATTTCCGGGTTGTTCATGCCGCCGGCGATCGCGACCAGCACCTCCCGCTCCCGCTCGGTCAGGCGGGCCAGCCGTTCGCCCAGCCCGGCGGCCACGGCCGGTGTTTCGGCGAAACGCTCGACCAGGCGCCGGGTAATGTCCGGCGACAGCAGGGCACCGCCCTCGGCGACGATCCTGACGGCCTTGACCAGGTCTTCGGGCGGGATGTCCTTGAGCACGAACGCGCTGGCACCGGCGCGAAGTGCCTTGTAGACATATTCGTCCGGATCGAACGTGGTCAGGATGATGACACGCGGCAGTGACGTCGCGCCCGGCCTGGTCGGGTCCAGGATGCGTGCCGTCGCTTCCAGCCCGTCGAGCCCGGGCATGCGGATATCCATCAGGATGACATCGGGGCGCAGCCGGTGGGCGGCATCTACGGCCTCGAGGCCGTTGGCCGATTCGCCGATCACCTCGATATCGGCTTCGTGGTCCAGGACCATGGCGAAGCCGCGTCGGACCAGCGCCTGGTCATCGACGACGAGCACACGCAGGCTCACGGTAATTCCTCGGTCACTGGCAACACCGCGTGGACTTCGAACCCGCCACTTTCGAGCGGTCCGGCGACCAGCATGCCGCCGAGCTTGTCGACGCGTTCGCGCATGCCCACGAGTCCGTGACCGGGGCGGGTGGCCGGCGCGGTTTCCGTCTGTTCGGGCGGGTCGCCATGACCGGTGTCCCTCACCTTGATGTCGACCTGGTGATCGCTACGCTCCACGCTCACCGTGGCCGTGGCTTCGGCCCCGGCGTGTTTGATCACGTTGGTCAGGGCCTCCTGGACGATGCGATAGATGGCGAGATCCAGTCGCGCGGGCAGCCCGGCCAGGTTGCCGGATATTTCCAGGTTGACCGTAGGGCCCGCTTCCCGGACCTGGGCGACAAGCCGCTGCAGGTCCGCGGTGCCGGGTTGAGGCAGCAGGTCGTCGCCGTCGGTTGTGGGGCGCAGTACGCCCAGCAGGTGGCGCATTTCCGCCATCGCCTGGCGACCCGCCTTCTGCACCGCGGTCATGGCCTCGGCGGCGGCGTTGGGGTCTGATTTCGCGACCGTTTGCGCCGCGCCGGCCTGCACCGTCATCAGGCTAAGCTGGTGGGCGACCACATCGTGGAGCTCCCGGGCGATACGGGTACGTTCTTCGGCCACCGCGCGTTCGGCACCCGCGGTTTTCTCACGTTCCAGCGCGGCCGCGCGTTCTTCCAGCACGCGCAGGTATTCACCGCGGAAGCGCACCCGCCGACCGATGTACCACAGCAACAGCACCAGGCCGGCCGCGATGACGCTGCCTACGCTGGGTGTACCCAGCACCAGCAGGTCGGTCGCCACCCAGGCCAGGGCGGCCAGCATGCCAAACAGGCTCTGGCGATCATCAATGGCGTATCGCCCCAGCGCGTAAAGCGAAAACACCAGCGCGAACACCCCGTCCGTCATCGAGCCCAGGTGGGTCAGCACGGAGGCCGCCAGCACGACGGCATGAACAGTGACCGGGTGGCTGCGGCGCCAGAGCAATGCAAAGTTGCCGACGAAGGCACAGGCGAACGTGGCCACGTCGGCCAGGGTCTCGATCCGGATGCCACCGTCCTCACCACCCCTGGACCACAACAACAGCGTCAGCGCGAAGGACAGCGCGGCGATCACCAGGTCGGCCCCGTTCGGCCAGCGTTGGAACGGGCCGCGCAGGGGTCGCCAGACCTGGTCGAGGTTGACGGAGGCGTTCATCGTCACAGGTTAGTCCAGCGCGATGGACGCTGTCATCCGCCAAAAGGCGGAGGGCGAAATCAGCCCGATGGCCGATGTGCGGGCACCCGGTGGATTGCAGTATGTGCACCGTCATCCAACGCGGAGAACCCCGATGAGCGAACTGGCACTGGCATCCGGGATGCCCGGCACCGGCCTGGCGAAGAAGGCGGTCACCATCACGACCCGGACATGGTTCGTGGCCGCCGCACTGGGCCACTGGATCTTCCTGGCCTATATCCTGGCGGTGTTCTTCCCGCCCATCGCGACCCAGGGGCTCGATGGATTGCGCGGCTTGCACCTGCCAGCGGGCTTCCGTGAAGGGGAGTTCCTGGGCAACCTGGCCGCGGCCAGCCACGTGCTGCTGGCCGCGATCATCATCGGCGGCGGACCGCTGCAACTGGTGCCGGCCATTCGCACCCGGTTCCCGGCGTTTCACCGCTGGCTGGGGCGCAGCTACCTCGTGGCGGCCGTGCTCAGCGCCGTTGCAGGGCTGTACATGGTCTGGACCCGCGGCACGGTGGGCGGGCTGGCCGGCCACCTGGGCATCTCGCTGGACGGCGTGCTGATCCTGGTCTTCGCCGTACTGGCCCTGCGCGACGCGATGGCCCGGCGAATCCGCCAGCACCGCCGCTGGGCGCTGCGCCTGTTCATGGTGGCCAGCGCGGTCTGGTTCTTTCGCGTCGGGCTCATGGGGTGGGTGATGCTGACCGGTGGTGTAGGCGTCGAGTTTAAAACATTCACCGGACCATTCCTGACGTTCCTGGGCTTCGCCCAGTACCTGCTGCCGCTGGCCATGCTGGAGTGGTATTTCCGCTGCCAGGCCCGGCCGTCAGGGGCGGGTCAATGGTTGTACGTGGTCACGTTGGCTTGCCTGACGGGCTACATGTGCGTTGGCATTTTTGCCGCGGCAATGGGGTTGTGGCTGCCGCGTCTCTGATCCGATCAGGCAGCGACTTCCACGTACTCAACGGCACTGCTGGGGGCGGGTACCTGGCAACCCTCGCGCTTCAGGCCTTCAAGGTGAAACTCAATGGCCGACCTGATTTCCCGTTCGGTCTCTTCCATGGTGTTTCCCGTGGCGACACAGCCTGGCAGGTCCGGCACGTAGGCCGAGAAGTTGGATTCGGCTTTTTCGATGACAACCGCGTACTTCATGATGAGACCCTATTTCCATCCAGCTTGTTTGAAGATACTACTGACCGTGCCCGGTGCCAAATCGTCGCCGGGCTTTCCGGGGACAGTGACCAGCCCCTTCCTGAGCGGGTGCTTGTATTGGCGATGGCTTCCTTTCGTTCGAACCAGGACCCACCCTTCGCCTTTCAGCCGTTTTATGACCGCTCTGACCTTCATGACCAATGTGTAACAGCATGGTCAGTTGTGGTCTGTCGGACGCTATTGATTTTTATGTAGGTGGTTTGCTGATTGAGTTTAAGGGGTCAGAGTGAACGCCGGTATCCACCGTGGTGCCCACCAGAGTGCGATGCAGTTCATGACGACCACGACCCAGAAGGTGAACTGGAACGATGGTTTGCGGGATTTGTGTCGAAACACTTGCTGCGCGAGCAGGGCGCCCGGCCACCCGCCGGCCAGTGCCAGGCCCTGCAGTGTGGACTCGGGCGTTCGCTGTGCGCCACGCTTTGCGGCCCACTTGTCCAGGCCGTAAAGCACGAAAGTGAGCGCGCTTACACCAACGTAGGCCCAAAACAACCAGTACGCGTATCCGCGCTGGTGTACCAGCCACCACACCATGGCGAATGTGCCAAGCGCGATGAAAGAAAGGACGACGCGCTTTGACAGAAACGTTTCGGATACGGCAGCCGCGCCGGTTCGTTTGACGCCGACCGCGCGCAATTTTCCGTCCGGTGACGAGCCCACTTTAAATCGCACAGCTTCACCGACTGAAGGCCTGCGGCCGCGCGTAAAATCGCTGATGTGGAAAAATACCTGATCGCCGCCCGGTGTCGGTTCGATAAAGCCGAAACCGCGATCATCATTCCACTTAACAATACGGCCCTGCATTAGCCTTCCTGAACCCATCGGCGCCATGCCGCCATCTTCAGCTCCAGGCTTCCGGGACGCACGCAGGCCCGCAACACGTCCCAGACCGCGACCCCGGCGAGGATCAGCGCATCGACCCGTTCAGGGTAGGGCGCCATTGCGCGGGTGGGCGTAGTACTGCCCGGCCTGCCAGGCGCTCTAGATGCCAATGGTGACGTGGATGGCCTGGTCGCGCACCTCGAACCCTTTCAGCAGCATCTTAGCCGCCGCCGTCTTGATGTTCGTCGCTTCAAGCTGGTAAACCGGCCTTTCTTCGAGCAACTGGTTGATCGCCTGGGAGCCGACCTGTGCGACCCTGTCCTGCAGGTCGTCGGGGACTCCGGGGATTTCCATGCGGTCAATCACGGTCTCGTCCAGGAAAAAGGCGTGCGTTTGTTCATCGTAGCGCAGCCCCGCGGAGACAGTTGCGCCACCGCCAAGTTTTCCGGGCCCTTCCTTCTGGCGCAGCTTCAGGCTGACATCCATGCCGACCTGAATGCGGTCGGTCGCTTCAATGAGCGTCACCTGGGGGTTGGAAAATTCCAGGCTGAAGACGCGTCGATAGTCTTTGCTCGCCGGAAAGTTCTCCGCCAGGGCGGAATCAATCGTCGCCTGGGGGATGACGATGTCAAAGCGTTTGCCCTTGAGGAAGATAAACGCGCCGACGAGTACGACGACGATGACGATTGCGACTATCGAAAGTGCCTTTTTCATGATCTGTGTCCCTTCTTTTCCGCCTTCGCCACGTAATGCGGATAGACGCTGGCGAAGCTCATCGAGTAGATGCGGTGCTTTGCCATGGTCCAGCCGGCCTCCGGTTACTCGGCAGCTGTATCACCCAGCATGAACTCGCGGATGGCGAAGAACGGCGGCGAGCCGGCGCCCACCAGGCGTTCGTTGAAGTCCTTGTAGTTGAACGCGGGGCCCAGCTTCTCCTTGTACTCGGCCAGGATCTGCTCGATGGCGTACTGGCCGGCGAAATAGCTGGTCAGCTGCACCGAGCTGACCTTGGCGCGGGTCAGTTTGCCGGCGGCTTCGGCCTGTTCCTGGAAACCTTTTTCGACCATCAACGCCAGTGCTTCCTCTTCAGGCCAGTCAGTGCGCTGCAACTTGATGTCGATGATGGCGTTCATCACCGAGCGCAGCTGCATCTTGTCGTCGACCATCAGCTGGATGTCATGGCCCCACGGCTCGTCCGGGTAGACGGTGTAGCCCTGCTCGATCATCTGGCTGGTGATGAACGAGGCCCAGCCCTCCACCATGGCGCCGTTCCAGAACACCTTCGGGATGGTGCGCTCGGCGCGGTTGGAGTATTCCAGCTGGACGAAATGGCCCGGCACGCCCTCGTGGATGTAGACCACGGCCAGGGCGGGGCGGTTGTATTCCTTCAGGAAGTCCTCGGCGCCGGCCAGCAGCGGCAGGTCCCAGAACCACACCGATTCCAGTTCCGGTTCGAACGGCGGCGCGGTGGAGATCATGGCCACGGCCACGCCGGACAGGTGCGGCGGGATGTCCTCGATGCGCAGCTTGGACGCCGGCGGCAGGTCCATCAGGCGCTCTTCCTCGACGAAACCGATGATGCTGTCGGCGAGCGCGTAGCTGTCCTCGATCAGCGTGTCGACGGTGGAACGATCCTCGGACAGCTTGGTGAAAATGTTGCGCACCACCTGCTGGTCCTCGGTGTCGGCGGCGGGCTGGACGGTGCCGGCAGCCAGCTCGTCCGCCAGGTAGTCATCGTGGATTTTGCGGCCAACGGAAACCAGCTCGGCGCTGCGCGCTTCCATCCATTTCTCGGCCGCGGCCAGCAGTTCGTCCGGGTCCAGCGGGTAGTCCAGCTGAAGCGCGTACTTGCGGTCGTACAGGTCCTTGCCCAGTCGCCACTCACCGTTCTCGCGCGGCGCCACGGTGGTCTCGAACCAGCCGGCAAAGGCCTTGATGGCGTCGACAGCGGCCTGGCAATCGGCCTTGATGGCGGCACGGGTGTCATCATCCAGCCGGGAGGACGCCAGCAGCTCGGGCAAGGTCTTGTCGAACAGCGTGCCCTCTCGGGTCATGCCCTGGAGGTTGGATAGCGCGATGGCCTTTTCCATCTCCGGCGGCTGCACGGTGTCCGGGGCCAGCGTGGCCTGTGCGCCTTCAAGGTAGGCCGGCGTGGCTTTGCAGCGCTCGCCGAAGCTCACCAGGCGGTCGTCCAGAGGCGCGTAGTCACGCAGCACCAGGCCGGAAAACGCCGAACCCAGGCTGCCGGTCCATGACAGCGGGTTCTCGTAGCTCTTCAGCTCTTCGGACAGCATCCGGTCCAGCGCAACGCGCTTGGTGAGGATACGCAGGTCAATCTGGTCGGGCCGGGACAGGGCGTCCCTGTCGAAGGACGCCAGCTTGCGCTGCAGCAATGCACGCTTCCCTGCGAACGCTTCGCGGCTATCAGCAGTTCCGTCGGGCATTCGCCGGTCGTAGTAGTACGGGTGATCACCGCGGCCATGGACGCCGAACTGCGCGGCGCCCGTGGGGTCCTCCTCGAGCAGAAGCTCCAGGTAGAGGCGGCCGAGCCGGTCGATGCTGGTTTCGGCCTGGACGCGCGCGTCCCAATTGTCGTTGTCAGAGGCCAGCGCGGATGTGTTCAGCGCCAGGGCGAGCAGTGCAAAGCAGAGTGTGTTTTTCATCATCGAAGTATAGTCCCGTGCAGGTCAGGCTTGCGCTTATTGTTCCGCCAGCCGTTTCAACGTGTTGAGGAATCCGTCCCGGAATGTTGTTCGGCGCTGTTCGGCGAAAGTGGTGGATTCACGCGTACAACGTTTAGTGCCCGTGTCATCCCCGGTTTCGCTGTAAACCCGGCTCATGAATATCGACACCAGTGTAGCGTTTACCGGTGTCGTTCATCTTGATGGTCTTCCCTTTCCGTGTTCGGAAAAAAGCATCAATCGGCGGCGGCAAAATGCGCCATTTGGTCGGCGTGGGCTTTTTTGAACGCGGGGCGGGCCGTGGCGCGCTGGACGTAATCACGGGCCGCCGGGTGTTCGGCCAGGCCGTCGAACCGGTCCACCAGGCGCAGCACATCCGCCATGGCGATGTCGGCAATGGAGAAGTCGCCGGCCAGCCAGTCACGATCCGACAGTACCGCATCCATGCGTTGCAGCCGGGATGCCAGGAACCGGTCCATCAGTTTGCGGCCCGGCGTTTCCTCGGTGTCGCCGGTGAACTTGTACAGCGACCACGGCAGGCTCGCCATCTCCACCGAGTTCAACGCCGCGAACAGCCACTGGATGACCTCGCTGCGTCCGCGTGGGTCGTTCGGCATGAGTGCCGGGCTGCGCTCGCCCACGTAAAGCAGCATCGCGCCGCTTTCGAAGACCGTCTCGTTGCCGTCGGTCAGCCAGGGCACCTGCCCGAAGGGCTGTCGCGCAAAGTGCTCATCTCCGCGATCGCGGAAGGACACGCTCTCGACGCGGTAGGGCAGGCCGGCTTCTTCCAGCGCCCAGCGCAGTCGCAGGTCACGCACGAATCCGCGCGGCATTTCCGGCACCCAGTCGTAGGTGGTGATGACGATCTCGTTGCTCATATTCGGGAGACGCTCCTGGTACCGGGGTACCTTGTGTTCAATGTTCTGCCAGCTGTTTCGCCAAAATTCGGCGATTCTCGTGAATACGTGGCGGCAGGTCTCCGCCGAGTTCGTAAAGCAGGTCGATAATGGTGGCGAGTTCGCGTTTTGCCGGCAGGTTTCCGTCGCGCATCACGCCCGTCACCGTGGCGTCGTAGGCCTGGCGCGTGGTTTTAAGCTGCCGGAGCGCCTTCCGGCAGGCCGGGCAATGCTTTGGAAACGCATCGACCCAGAAGCCGTAGTCTTCAAACCAGGTCCTTTGCTCATGGGCCGCAAAACAATACTCGGCCTGGCAACGCGTGCACCTGAAATGGGCATCCACGTACCAATAGCGCGGGCACATGCCGTAGTTCTGGCGCTCGATGTCGGCGCGGACCGCGGTTGCCAGGTCGAGGCGAAGCGCGCCCCAGAAAAAATGCTCCGGCATGTTGGACGGGTTGCTCTGACCGAAATAATCGTCCTGGATCATGGCAGGGTGTGATTCAAAGGACCGCCGCAATTTCGGCGACCCGCGCTTTCACATGTCGTTGAATACTTTCGGCATGCATTAAAACACGGATACGATGATCACCCGTTAGGACGCCCGCCCGGCTGGTTTTGCAGATCGCGGATCAACGCTTCCATCTCACCGATCTCACGGCGCTGCGCCTCGATAATCTCGTCCGCCAGTTCCCTGACCCTGGGGTCGGAGATGTTCGCGCGCTCACTGGTCAGGATGGCGATCGAATGGTGGGGAATCATGGCTTCCATCCAGGCGATGTCCGCCACCGTCGCCTGGCTGCGAACCAGCCACAATCCGGCGGTCATCAGGCCGATGCCCCCGATGACGATGGCCACGTTCGCGGCCCTGTTCGTGTACATGCGCCGCATGAAAAACAACATCACCAGCGCCATCGAGCCCGCCATGATAAAGGTCATGAACAGGCGGGTCTGGCTGAACCAGATGTGGTCAACCTGGTAGGTGTTCAGGTACATCAGGCAAAACATCAGCACCGACGCGACCGCGATCATCAGGATGAAAGTTCTATAGGGATGCATCGTTCTCTCCTGTGGCGTCCGGGGTTAACGATTTTCTGGATTTCCTTGTAACTTCTTCAATGTCGTCGTACTCGACGACGGTATCGGGCCGGCCATCACCATCCGTATCGAGTTCTGAGTATTCGAGTTTAGTCGCACTGAAGTGCTGGATTTTTCGGGTTTTTAATCCAATGGGGTTGAACCAGGTAATGGTATTCACAACACCATCAGAGTACTCAGCGACCTGTTCCATCACCTCGTCGCCGTCAGCATCGATCAGGCTTTTCGTTGGCAATCCATCCTGATAATGCGTGGTCATTTCAAACCGGCCATCGAAGTCATTGTCATCCAGACCAAGCCGAATCTGCCCCAATCGATCATACTCGGCGACCAGGTCAATTCGGCCATCCCTGTTTCGATCAGTTTCGTATTTGGAAACCACCCCGCCCGCGTAGTGCCAACGTTCATCGTTGACCAGGTCCCCTGTGTAGTCGGTGCCGGTGGTCGTGACCGGCAACCGGTAGTGGAAATGGGTGATGGCGGCGCCAATGACGAAACCGATCACCAGTGCTACGGCCAAACGCAGTGACGTGGCGTTGTTCTGTGGTCGGGGCTTTGAGACCGGGTCAGGCAGGGGGGCTTCCCTAGCTTCCCAGTCATCAATGATTCTCCTGGCTTCAGGAAGGTCGCTTTCCGCGACCTGAACCCGGATCAGGCCCGAGGCCGGCAGGTCACCAACCCCACTTTGTAAATGTTCGCCCGCAATGAAACCCGATATCCCTTCTTGCTCAAGAAGGTTGAGAATCATGTGTGCTTCAATGGTATCTGCGGCCTGGAATACGGTTCTCATTGTTATCCAACGTTGGAATCAAGTGGCACGGGCCTTGCCAGTGTCCGGGTGCTGAACTGGCCGTGACGGATATGACCTGGCGATACGGCTACCAGGCCAATGCGAAGATCCCCATCAGGATCGCGATAACGATAGAGGCGGCAATCAACATTTGCCTGCCGAGCTGCGCGTTCCCTTCATGTTCACGCTCAAACTTTTCGATCAGCCGGGCCATGCCGGCTTAATCCAAGCCTGAACAATGAGTACATTCCGGTTCCTTCTTCGGAAACCATAAGCCACAACGGACACATTTTCTTGTCCGGCGCATCGGCGGTGGCAGAAAAATGGGTGTAATCATCTCCCCGTTCCTGTTTCAGCGTACCTTGTCGCCTGCCTTCAGAACCCACGCCCGCGGATTGTGCTCAAACCCGATCTTCGGATAGAACTCGTTCGCCGCCGGCGCGGCCAGCAGCACCAGCATACAACCCGGTCCCAACGCGGCGCGCGTTTCGCGCACCAGCTGCCGGCCAATGCCCCGGGCCTGGACCGACTTCGACATCGCCAGGTCCGCCAGGTACGCGACATAGCCAAAATCCGTCAGCGTCCTGGAAATCCCCACCAGCTCATCCCCCGCCCAGGCCGTGATGGTCAGCGACGCGTTCTCCATCATCTGCCGCATCACGTCCGGATCATCCGCCGGCCGCCGCTCCGCGAGCGTCGAGTTGCGGTACAGCGCGGTGAATTGTTCCAGGGTGAGTGGGGCGTCTTTTTTGTATTCGATGGGGTGGGTGGTCATGGGCTCAATGGAGTGTAGGTGTCGACTGAGCCGGCGCGGTGCCGTTATGCAGCCACGTGAACGTACTCAACCGAGGAAGAGGGCACCGGAACGTGCTCACCGTGTTCCTGCAGGCTTTGAACATGCAATTCGATGGCCTCGCGTATCAACTCCAGGGCTTCCTCACTGGAGCTGCCAACAGCTACGCAGCCGGGCAGGTCCGGCACTTGCGCCCCGTGGGAGTTGGGACCCTTTTCGATGATGACGGCGTACTTCATATCGGCCATATTACTTCAGTCCCGCTTTTTTGAGGATTGTGTTGAGGGTGCCCACAGGCATGTCAGTGCTTGGTTTTCCGGCCTCGTAGTTAGATGGAAGCCAGCCGCTCTACCGTATCAGGGTACCTGGCCACCAGGTGAATGAGCAGAGTGGCCTGTGCGTTTGGCCTGGCGCGGCCTTGCTCCCAGTTTTCCAGGGTTCGGGTCTTGGTACGCAGGTAGTCGGCGAATACCGGCCGGGACAGGTTTAGCCTTTGACGGAGCGCGACCAGTTGTTCTGGAGTGATTTCTGGAACAGGGTTGCGTGCAACCGTGTGGGTGCGCAGGGTCCGTTTGCCCTCGCGGTGGTCTGCGAGTGCGTCGAAGCCTTCGTTGATTTCGTCAAAAAGGTTACGTTTCGGCATCGTTTAAAACTACGCAATATGCGTATGTTAGTCAATGCATGATCGATCTCAGAAAGAGATCACGAAAGTTCTTCCCGCAACACCCACCTCAAGGTGTCTTCATCAACCGGCTGCTGGCTCAGTGCTTGCCTCAGCGTTTGGTTGATCAGCGTCTGGTAACCGGTGCCTTCTTCATCCCAGCGGGCACGGAAGGTCGAGAGGATATCGTTGTCCAGCATGATTGTGATGCGACTCTTGCCCTTAGACTCGGACTGGAGTTTCGCCAGGTGCGGAACGTCCTTGGCGCGCTTAGCCTTGAAGGAGTCGTAGTCTTTATGCGCAGGAGCGCCATTCGGCGGATGTGCGCTTATCATTCTCGCGGCGAGCCTTGTTGCTCTCGGCCTTGGCGTCGCGCTTACGTCCCCAATACGCATCCTGGCCCTTCTTTGCGCCGGAATGCTCGGTTTTCTTTGCCTGGTTTGCCACGACTCATTCCTGTTCCGGCGAATACCGCGTGTTCCCCAGTTCCTCGCGAATCACCATTCGAAGCGTCTCCTCAAGCGGCCGCGCGGGGTATTCAATGTGTTTTCGAAGCGCATCATTGATAAGCGTCTGGTAGTTGCCGCCCCCGGCCTTGAGCACCTGTTGTTTGAAGTAATCGATGATGTCGCCGTCCAGTCGGATGGTGATCCGCTGCTTGGCGGGGTCCGGTTTCAATACCGGGCCGCGTTTGCCTCCGCTGAAATCTTCACTCATGGCTTACACCCTGGTAGTACTGTTGTATCTCGCTGCGGTCCGCCCTTCGGGCGGATATCAGTCGAACGGTGTCCTGATCCTCGTAAGAAAAGACAACCAGCAGAACATTCGACCCCGAATCCTGCCCCAGTGACTTGAATCGCTGCTCATCATGAAAGACATCCTCAACGGTGAGGGCATTCATGTCTTCAAGCGCGATGACGGCATCCGCAAAGTCGACTCCATGCTTCTTCAGGTTGGAAGCAGCCTTGTACGGATCCCACGTGGCTTTCATCAAGAAATGTATGTACAAATGGTGTACATGTCAACTGGGTTGGAGTTCACGGGCAAGATGCCTGACTGTCAGAGTAGCAGGCGCACTCTGTACTTGATGCAGTACAAAGCTTTGAATTTATGTAGGAAAAACTTCCTATCGCTTAGCGTGATCGCTAACGGGGCTTTTCCGAAGAAGCCGCCCCCCTGAACGCACTCGGCGTCATCCCCGTGATCCGCGAAAACTCCCGGTTGAAGTTGGACTTACTGCTGAAGCCGGCCGCGTGCATGGCCTCGGTCACGGTGATATCCGGCCGCGAGGCGAACAGCTTCTTGGCTTACTCGATGCGGCGGCGATTCAGGTGGCGGGAAAAGCGCTCGCCGGCCTGCTGGTTGATGGCGTTGGAGAGCTGGCGGTTGGGCACCTGCAGCTTCCTCGAGGTCATGCCGCTGGAAAGGCGTGATCCGGCGGCGAGGCCAGCGTGATGAGGTTGCCGTCGGGGTCGCGCAGCTGCGCGAGGGTCGAGTAATCACCCGGAATGTCCTCGCCGAGCGTGATCCCCAAATCCCGCAACCGGCGGCGCTCCGCGGCAAGGTCACGTACATAGAGAAACATCACGCCTTCGCCGGCAATCTCTTCGCTGTCCGAGAGCATCAACCCGCCCTGGCCGAACAGCTCCCACTGCACCAGTGAATCCATCGGCCGGTGATCCGGCCGGCGTCCAAGCAGTTTCGTATACCAGGCTTCGGCTGCGGCGAGGTCCGCGGTAAGCAATGAGGTGTAAATTTTCTGCAGATTCATGCGTTCTCCTCCGGGCCGGCATCGGGCGTGATTCGAGGTGGGCGCACTATTCAGTCGGCGTCATCCGTTTCCAGCCAGATTCCTTGATCGAAGCCATATCCAGCGGCCTGGATTCGCCACTTGATTCACCTTGCAGCAATGCCTGGCGGAGGGCATCAACATACTCCTGGGCCTGCTGCGCCGCCACCGCAGCCGGCAAGTCGATCGGGACGAACAGGTGAGGGGGGTAAAGGTAGTCCTCTCCGGTTTCGTCAATAACCCGGATCTGGTTGACCCGGTCCGCTGCCGGGTCGGGAACTACCTGGTAGAGCTTCCGCACTTCCAGCGAAACCTCGTAGTCCTTGTTGTCCGTGCAGATGACAAACTTTGGCTGAGTCATGGTGATTAATATTGCTCAGAAAACGCGATCCGGAATCGACTCTGGGTCAACTTTAGCGTGTGTGCATGCCAGGACAGTCACTTCCAGTGCTTCGGCAACGTCGAGCTCGGCGCCCCGGCGAACTTGCACCGTGTAGTTCAAGATACAAGTTTACGCAGGCGAGCCTTTACCTCGGGCCAGGGTCTTTGGTCCGACGGATGTTCTTTGAGGTCTTGAAGGCGAGCGTCGAGTAATGCGCGCTCCTCGGGGGAGACAGTTACCCCGGTTTGGTCAAATGACGCCCAGACGGCGCGGATAAACTCCAAACGATCCTTCGCGCTCAACGTCTTCACCTTGGAGATAAGAACTGCATCAACCATGATTAAAGCATATCCCAATTTTTGAGCCCTCGCCCAGTAACGGCCCTAAAACGCACATCACTAACAAGAAGCATTGCGACGAGAAACTGGGGTATTTACCACGGCACCTCAATCACCCGCTGAATCTCCTGTGTATCCAGGTCGATCGCAACGACGAAGTCACCACGCAAAATGTCTACGCCATCGACGGTCTTTGCGCACGCGACGCTCGCCAGGCAAACATCGTCGACAAGCTTCATCGAATTCCATTGCGGATAGAGCTTCGCGTCACAATGCCGAAGAAAGTCCGGGTGATCCTTCGAGATGGTTTTGATGAAGTTGATCCAGGCCCGGTCCCGTTGTTCCCCGGTGAGCTTGCACCGCCGCCCCACCACGTACACGGGCGTTTCTTCATCTGGTCCTTCCACGGGAACAAAAGGAGCCGCAGGATTGATCTCGATTTCCAGCTCAGGCACGTCCGGTACCGGCGGGTCGGCCGCCACCGGCGCCTGGAATGCGGCAACCAACAACAAGATGCTTACGACCGGTAGTGTTTTCATGCGGCACGTCACCTCTGCAACAGGTCAAGCGTCGGTTTCAGAGTTTTGTCCGGCGCGTCAAACACCAGCTGGATTGAGTCACCAGTCAAATTCGCCGCCTTCAGGCACGAACGGTACAGGTTGAGCTGCATGTTGATCTCTGCGAGTTCCAGCAGCGACTGCTCGACCTCCCTGGTTTCGTGATGTTTGAACCAGAAAAGCACATCGAAAAGATGCCAAAGCGATGGTTTGCCCTCATGAATTGGCTCAGGGAAATCCGAGCCTCGTTGCGCCAGGAGCTTTCGCATGTACTGGCGGGAGAAGCCAAACAGGCCGGCGATATCGGTAATGCCTACGTAGTCGGGTGTCACTTCGACGAGCCTGGCATTGGGAATGGCTTTCTGCACGTCCTGGATCGCGCTGGTGACGGCCTCGACGGCGGACGCGGATTCGCGGCAAAAGTTGAGCGCGATGCGGCCCGCCTGGCCAATGCCAACGGTCGCGTCATCACAGCCGGCCTCTGCCAGCGCGTCGACGAACTGCTCGGGGTTAGTGTCGGGGCGTTCGAAGCGATACTTGAGCGTGAAGTCGAACTCGGTCATTTTCACTCCTCTCCGTCGGGGTTGAGGATGCACTTGTCTACAACTCTGCGTAGCTGCCGCGCATGGGAGTGAGGGTTCCTGGGCGTGCTCCAGATGCTGGTGATGCAGAATTCGCCACACCGGCACAGTTTTGAGTTCCTGGGGCAGAACATTTTTCCCCAAGCGTGTCCGGACGACTTCTCTATACGCCACCCAGCGGCCTCTGCATGCGTAAGCGCCGCCTCGATGTGTTTGTCGGGGTGGGGCTTTCTTGGCATGCGCGTACCATTGCTCAATCCCTTGCGCAGGGAGATATAGGGTGGGGTTTGATTGTTAGGTTGTCAAGTGACAACTCGGCATCGCCATCCAGCAGCAGGCGGGGCGGTCGCTTTTCTATCAGCACGAAAAGCTAACAAAGCACGATCAGGGCTGCTATCGGAGAACCAAGACAATCCATGTAAGAAATGCTGGTGCGGGGGATGTGGATGCGCTGCATTCACTCGACGCCCAGCATCTCAAGTGTGCGCGGGTCCCGCTCCCCATCAAAGAACCGTTCCAGGACGTCCTCAAACACCGAAGGGCTCGTGGCAACGCATGCGAAGAGCGTCATGGAAGAGCGGAGCTTCATCGCATCAACTGCACCGAAGACATCCTCAGCCGTTCGGTCATGCAGTTTCAGAAGGGCAGCTGAGGCCTCAACCAGCCTGGCACCCAGCACAGGATCCCGAACATACGCCAGGGCCTCTTCGGTACCGCAAATGCCGAAAAACTCACTGGTCTCACTGCGCCCAAGCCCCCTGAGCTGTGGAAACACAAACCACATCCAGTGGCTATGCTTTTTGCCAGCACGAATTTCCTCCAGGGCGTCCTGGTAAGCGTCGTCCTGTGCAGCCGCGAATCTGGCAAGGCTCATGTTTTCGCTCCCGCGCGGGTCTCAGCGCAACTGTTTCTTCCATCGCTTGCAGTCGCCCTCGCGAAACTGCGCTTTGTACCGCTCCCGCGTCTGCTTCCACGATTCCATCTGCTGGGCGCTTCCACCCCTCTTCCTGAGATTGTCGTAGTACTCGATCTGCTCCTGAATGTTTCGGCAGGCATCAAGACTGAGGTCGTCGGCGTTAACGCTTACAGGTCCAGTTGCGAATAAAACCAGCGCAAAGGAAATCGCTATGTTTCGTGTCATGAGGTGCCTGCCTATGTCGCGAGATTCTCTAATACATACGTATCTGTGGCTTTTGCCAGCTCTTTGAAGAAATGTATGTGCCGGCGCATTTCATCCTTTGTTACCGCATGCGGGACGGGTTGCCCAGGGACCGGCCGGGCAGAACGGTGGGCGATGTCACCGCGCTTCTTCACCAGTCGATTAAGTTCAGCACGCGCTTTTTTCGGGTCGCAGTGATTCCATGACCAACCTTGTGTCACGTCAAACCCGAGATACTTCTTGAATATGGGTTTGACCCTATGAGTGCTGGGCGCGTGGAATAATTTCAGGTCACTCTGGAGTGAGGCCCGAAGAAACTCGGCAAGCCGCCCGTCACCCTTGCTGTCACTGCAAACGTGGTCGATCGACTCCGTCAGAAGGTCTTCGAAGTACGCTTCCAGTGCTGCCAGTGCCATAACCAGGCTCGCCCGTTTCAGTACTTCAATTTCAGGCGGTGGCGGGTGCACATTCAGGGCATCGAAATGGGTCAGGAGGTCCACCGCATCCTGTATGGCGTGATCAAAAGCCTGTAACGCCTGCGAAGCCATCGTTCAGGCGCCCAAAGTAATACGTTGAAAATACATCGATAAACGCACCTGCAAATCCCCTTGATGTTTGGCCACTTGCCCTAGCGCAAAACAATTGCACCCCGACGACACGCTAAATCTAGCGATCTTTCCTAAGCTCAACCAGCCACCGGCCAGCCATCAAGACCCTGCCGACTGTGTAATAGAAAAACAGTAACCCGACAAAGGGCACATAAACAGCCGTTTGCTGATACATGCAGAACCCGAACCAGACCCAGGAAACGGTCGCCATTACGTAGGCGGCGGGCTTGCCCATGCGAACGCCGCTTAGCCAGATAGTGAGTAGCGTTGCTAAGAAGTAAGCCACAACGAGAAGGGAGATGTTCTCGAGAACGTTGGCGCTGGTTTCAGGCTCAAAGACTATGTTGCTTCTGAAGACCAGGATCGTGACCCCTAGTCCAATTAAGCTGACGAATAGATACTGACCAAACAGCCTCTCGGATGGATTGTCCTTCCCGGAATTCGGGGCTGAACCACCCGGCTCCGTAGTCGCCTTTCGGCGTTCATCAATCAGTTGTTTGAGTTCCCGCGCATTCGCGGGGTAGCGATCAATATCCATCGCTTCGTAGGTTGCTTCAAGCTCCTGCAGCGAGCAGTTTGCCCAGGACTCACGCAGTTTCTCGCGGTCAGCTTCCACGGCTCACGTGTGTCGATTGCACCCGCACACCATCAAGACTCTTTCTGAACCAGCGAAACACTCATCGGCCTGAACAGTGAAAAGAGCCACAGGCCGAACACGCATACGGTGCCCAGCATTCCTGTGAACATCAGCGCCATGAAAACGCCCATAAACGGGCTGAGGAAAATGGCCTTGATGCCCGTGACGGGTTGCTCATTCCAGGTCAGGACTTCGTAACCCATCGCGCCGAACACGCCGAAAAACAGGAACAGGGGGACAAAGCCCACGCTCAGCCCGATGGCGAATAGCTTGTAGACGGTGCCGGTGCTGACTTTCTTGACTTCAATCTCGGTCATTGTTGTTCTCCGTTGTCTTGATGACGAGTTCGTCGAAACCGTCCTCGGACATGGTCTTCAGATGCTCGAAAGCCGCCGCGGTATACGTCTTGTCGCCATTGCCTTCGCCGGCGATTCTCGTTTTTCCCCCACCACGCTGGATCACGAAAACAAACGGCATGGCCGGGTTGCCTTCTGCCGTAGCAAAGACCAGCGACCGCCCGTCTGAGCATGACGACAGTTGCCAGGTCGTGCCGCCAAGCTCAGTGTTCACCGGGCCGGTGTTGCAGGCCATTGGCTCGGCCGCGTTGGCCGTAATGCAGCCCAGTAGCACGGACATGCCGGCTACGATCCCTTTGAGACTAGACTTCATTTCCATAGGCCACTCTAAAGCACCAGTAGTAGTAACGCTTTAAAAGCCGTTCCTTTGGGTCTGATTCCAACACCCCAAGAATCAATGCCCGGAAATCAGATTCTGAAACACGAAAGACCCTGGCTACCGTGAAATAGCCGATCAGGCACCCCGCCATTCCGCCAACGACAAAAAGCAAAATGAGCGTGCCGTAGACCAAAACGGCTTGGGCGGTTTCCATGGGTTCATCCGGGTTGGTGGTATCTATTCCCAATGCAGGAGCTAAAAGCTTCAATACATACCAGCCCAGAAAACAGAACAGAGTTGCCCATAAGGGAATGGACAGGCGGCAATACATTTCGATCAGGAACGACTTCACACCGAGATAAGACTACTAAGTCACGGCGCAGGTCAACGGTTGCGTGAAAGCCGCGGAACACGGTCGCACTCAGAAACACCTTGACCCAACCGCCGAAGCCTGGCCAACGACACCTGGTGCTGCCCATTGCTCGGAAGCGGCTTGCCCTCGAACAGCACCCACACCAACGCCCCCGGCCCGTTGTAGACCTCCTCGAACGTCCCGTCCGGAAGAATCCGAATCACGATCGCATGCCGCGGCTCATGCCGAAACGCCACACTCCGCCCCTGCGTCGCCTTGATCTCGACCTCCACCCCATCCGCCGTGACGGCATCAAACCCCTTGTTCGACGCCGCCAGCAACTCCAGCCCATAGGCATCGGCCACCAGGCACTCCCCCAGCGACCCCACCAGGTGCCCATCGGGCGTGAAGTGCCGCCCAGGAAACATGGCCTCAAGCTCGCGGACGGTGGCGTAGAGTTGTTTGACTAGGGTTTGGAGGCGAGTTTGGTTAATCAATCGAACCGACCGTGTTGAGTAGGCGACTCGGTTGATAGGCCCGTCAAGGCACAGAACGATACCGCCACGCCCACACCGAGAACGGCGCCTATTCCCAATGCGCATACTAATTGCCAATACAGCGGCTCAGGAAACATCGGCGTTCCAACCAACGTTACCAACCAAAACAGAGTAAACACGACCGAGCCGAAAACAGCCCCACCCAGGGAGCATGGCCAGAGTTTTAGTTGGTCTTTGGATTTCAACCAGAAGATATAAGGTGCACCCAGGACAAGAAAAGCCACGTAGCTCACAGGCGTTGCAAAGGAAAAGATGATGAAGGCTGAAACGAATAGTCCTCCAAAAACCTCACCTGGGTTTGTTTGGGTCGACGCGACAATCAAGTACCCGAGGTAGAACAATATGGGCGCAGCCAATGGTGCAATCAAAATCCCTGGCCAAATCGAGCGTTTCAAGCGACTAGCCATATGGGGTGTGCACAATCGCGCCGAATTGGGCTATCAGAATTGGTCAACGTAAGACCGTACTGACGATCGACGCCACCAGGCCGCCAGTCCCTAGCGCGAGGATTGTGTACAACACGATAATCGGTGATTTTTGTGCGATAGCGTAAGCTACGAAAGCTTCCCTGGGATTGCGGCCGCCCACCAGGGCAAACAGCGGCAAAACCACGAATACCGAGGCACACCCCAGTCCGAAACCAATGCCGAGACCTCGCCAGTCGGTGCGCGAGAAGTAACCCGAACTGTAAAACCAAAGCGCCAGCCCGATCCCCGCCCAGAAACAGCCATTGACGGTCCAAATGGCCGCCCGATTCTGGCGTAGAAGCGTCGAACGATCCTTGCGACTGCACTCTTGTGGAATCCATCGCGACCACGCCGAGCAGATCGCCATACCCAAAACACCGCCAACGATGCCGCTGAGTATGGGCCCGTATGATGATCCAGCCATATCAGCCTTGAGCTGATTCCGACCTGACAGCCCGTTTAAAACGCCACTCGGAAATCCACCAAACGGATGCGCCGAATAGGATGCCGGCCAACGGCCAGACAATATAGTGAGTAATTGCTGCCGTGGTCGTAAAGCCATCTGTAAACGGCTTGTTGAGAAACGCCATTGCAATGAACATAGGTAAACCCCATGCCAGCAAACCATGGACCAGTACGAACTTAGTCCACCCGTTTTTTCGTACTTCACGCCAGTTTTCGAGATGTTTTTGTTTCATGCGCTGTGCTCAACGTCAAAATTTCTTGCCCGGTCCACGTCCTCTTTTCGATTGGTCTCACTTTATCATCGAATTCCAGCTACTCGGCCGCATTCAGGAATGTCCTTACCCAACCGCCGAAGCCTGGCCAACGACACCTGGTACTGCCCATTGCTCGGCAGCGGCTTGCCCTCGAACAGCGCCCACACCAACGCCCCCGGCCCGTTGTAGACCTCCTCGAACGTCCCGTCCGGAAGAATCCGAATCACGATCGCATGCCGCGGCTCATGCCGAAACGCCACACTCCGCCCCTGCGTCGCCTTGATCTCGACCTCCACCCCATCCGCCGTGACGGCATCAAACCCCTTGTTCGACGCCGCCAGCAACTCCAGCCCATAGGCATCGGCCACCAGGCACTCCCCCAGCGACCCCACCAGGTGCCCATCGGGCGTGAAGTGCCGCCCAGGAAACATGGCCTCAAGCTCGCGGACGGTCGCGTAGAGTTGTTTGACGAGGGTTTGGAGGTGGGGGTGGTTGATGGTTTGTTTAACGCCCGCCACAACCGGCGGGAAAAAGCATTGCGAAGCGCCACTTTTGTCCGTCCGAGTTAATGACTTTGTTATGCATAACTTTGCTATGGAGCAGTCTTCGCAGCATTTCGTCGAACTTTGACCGCATTCACGAGTGCTCGAAGATCGGCAATATCTCGTTTGAGTTCGTCTGGTGTAGGAGGCGGGTCGTCCTTCGCGGAAGCAGGATCATGTGCTTCAACGACATCGTGGCATCTTTGATTGAGCCGAAATAATTCGTCCACCTCTGTTTGCTGAAGCCCAACCACTTCCGCCAAGCGCTTTACGTCGATATAGTCTCTGAATCGCTGAACCGTTCCATTGAGCAAATGGTCTTGGACTACACGCTCAATCGTGGCCCGCAGAAAACTGTACTGTCGGGTAATTTGGCCTGCCAGTTCCTCAGATGGCTCGGCTGGCCACGGCAATTTTTCAAAGGCTTTTTGAGTCTTTTCCAGTGTATCGATGCGCTCTCCAAAGCTTTTGTGCGCCCACGGCAATCCCGGCGTGACAATCCCTGCACTCATCCCCACACGTTCGAGGCTAGTAACTGCTGGCTCGACTAAAGCACGCTTACACTCAGTGCGTAATTGCTCCAGAAACACGACGTCATGTGTGAATACAATCACCTGCCGTGTGTTTGATTCCCTCACCATGCGTTTTGCAACTCGCCCTCTTCTCTTATGATCCAGTGAAGAGACCGGGTCATCAAAAACGATTCCGCACGAGTGATTCGCCAACGCTAATTCCGCAAAAAACGAACCGAGGGCGATGGCGCGCTGTTCACCTTCGCTCAAAATCTCGTCGATTTTGTTCGTAGTCGGAAGGTCAAGCAGTAGCTGATGGAGCATCTTCCCCCGGACGCTTCGTTCCTTAAGCTTAGTCTTGATGTGCCCGATGCCCAATGTGTTGAATTCTTCATCAAGGGCCTTCCGGAGTTCGCCGGTGACTGCCACCGAGGCAAATTCCTTCGATTTGTCAGAAATCGGACGGGTCTTTAGCCCTGGTCGGCACTTTTCGAGTGCAGCCTTCCTTTTCATCCGCTCAAGCAATTCGATGACCGCCTTTAAGCTATTGGCCAGACTTTGCCTCGCAATGAGTTCGCCCAGTTCCTTCTCAAGCTTATTCCGCTTCTCTTCGTCCGCTGCCCTCACCAGCGTCCGAGATGCCGTAAGCCGATGAGCGGCAAGCTGCCGGACTCGTGTCCTCGGCGATTCGACTAAATCTGGCATATCGTTCCATTCTGAGGTTCCCAAGCAATGGAGCATCAAGCCTCTTCGCGAATCAACCGAAGCTTGGAAATCGGCGATTGTTCGGTGTATCGAGCCATCCAGCGTCTTTAGTTCATCGCTGAGGGCTTCGTCAGCGGAAATCTGCAGATCAGCCACTTCAATTTTGTTCTTTGCTGTTTCGACCTTCTCGCGAGCTGCGTCGGCGGCCTTGGCAACATCGTTCTCTATATACTCGTAAAATCGTTTGAGGCGCTGACTCGCGGTTTCCGGCAGGTTTTCTTGACACAAAGGACAGACCTTTCCCTCGCTATACGCCGGGAACTCCTCGCCCGGATATGCTGCTTCATTAAAGTAGCGCCTCGCGGATTCAAAGAGAAGTTTCCAGGTTTGATCACCCGTTCCCGGAAGCAATTCCTCACCAGCACGCAACGCGTCTGACGCCTTCTTTTCGGCGGCCTCTGCGGCATTCCTCTCTTCATCGAGTTTCTGGAGCTTTTCAACTGCTTTATCGTTTACCCAGACAAGAGGTCTGGACAGTTTTTCTGCGTAGGCCTTCAACCGCATCGCCGAAAGTCGGAATTCTTCGGCCTTGGCCAGAGGATTGGCTTCCTTAAGAGATGTTTCGAGCTCGGTGATTCGCTTGGTTTCGTCTTCTTTGAGGGTTGCGAGAGAAGTAATCGCATCCGCGTCTGAATTGAAGGAAAGAACTTCGATGGCTTTGCCGACTTCTGTATCACCAAGGAGGTGGTCGAATGGGAGCTTGTTGACGTCGATTCCCGAAATTTCCGCTTCGAGCATTTCCGAGAGTTTCGGAAGAACCTGGTTTGCGAGGTTTTCGAGAATATCGAGACCATAAGGCAGGTAGGCGACATCTTGCTCTGCCGTAATGTATGAGCGAGCGCACTTTGAATCGAAGACGGAAATTTTGGATAGACGATCTGGTGGTGTCGCGTCGCGTGACCATTCAACTTCTTCGAAAGTACTAGACACTCTTACTTCGAATTTCGCTGTCGGTTCCTTTGAGGCAGCCGCGGGATCGTTTGCATTTGGGTGAATCGGCTCAGATTGATCTCTGGCCCGGCAAGCTCTTTTCATGACACGTGCATACCCAGACTTACCGGTTCCGTTACCTCCATAGATCACGGTTATTCCGATTTCAGAGAACGTCAGCTCGTGATTATTTGGAATCTGATTGACGTTATTAAGATCACGCAATGCGACGAGAGTAACAGTCTCTCCGGGAGCGCGTTCAGCTGGAAGATGTTCCTTGGCCAATGGCGCCGCCGCCACGGCATTGTCGACCTTTATCCCACTTTCCTTCTTGAGAAGCGTGTAGAGTTCGGAGTAGTCGACTGCCTCCAATCCGTCTTTTTTTTTGAGGAGGCGTCGGCATGCATCCCGTTGCCATGACGAACGGGACTGAGTCCATTCTAGAATATCATTAAGTAGAGACATTCAGTTCACTGCGTCGTGGCAATACATTTCGTAGCTTACTTCCTTACGAAACGCCTGCCTTCAGCCGACCGCTTGGAGCGAATGACCGAAGGGAAGTAGCGGAAAGCAGGTCGGCCTCAAGGCTTTGTTGGGCTCCCATCTTCGATCAGCAACTTTTCAGCCATGGCGTTCCGGAATTAGCAAAGCCAGAATAATCTGGATAAATGGTTGAGTGCTTGTATCCAAACATTTTTTCAAGCCTGTTCCTTATTTCTGCTTTCGCGGTATGTTTGATCCGGAATGTAAACAACCCTCCAGAGCGGACGGCCCCCCTGACTGGATTGAACGCATGCGGTCGAATTGCTAAACAGCATGCTTGTCTACCCTCAGCAATAGGCCACCAACCATCACGGTAATTTGGAGAGCGGGGAAACTGAAACCGATTTCCATCCGGCCTAGTGGCGACTGGTACTCCCCCGAATAAAAAACCTCCATTCTGGGCAAAAATTCTCGAATCAATGGAGCTAGGTTTCCATGCAAGTACCGATGTACTCCATTCTCTAGGGTCAATAGGCGCTTGATGGTCTTCTTTCCATGGGCGACTCAAGTCATCTTCCCAATTACGGTAGTTGATATTTTCGTTTATGAGTCGATTTGTAACATCAATTGCAAACAATCTTGCATCAGTATTTTCGAAGGCCGGTTTGGCGTTGCTCCATTTTTGCTCGATCGCAAACCAGACGCCTACCCAAGCGTTAAACGTAATATCAATTAGGCGGGTTGGCGCCCCGTAGTGTTGGAGCATTGCCAGTTGACGCAATACAGATAGACGTCCTTGGTTTGGTGGGTTGTGTAAACCCCAGCGGTTAAGCTCAATTAGAATTCTCAACTCCTCGCCAGCAAGATGTCGTTCTTGAGGGGTAGTTGCCGAACTCAGGCTTAAACGACGATATAGTGAGCTGTGTAGCGACCAATCAGCATCAACTTGGCCACGCCACGCAAATTGCAAATCTTCGGCAACTGCTTTCTCCATAACGTTTTCCACAACGTCAACGAGTTCGGAAAATGAACCGATCTCGACTTCAAAAGGTTGCCAGAACGCGGATGCGCTCATTTTGGGGCCCAACGCTTGAGTTCAGTGGCGTTTGAGGCGACGACTGTTTTTGCGACAGCAAAAATGGTCGGTGGGTCAAACGTCCTCTGCGACAATTTGTTATGCATCAGTTTTTCCGCCCTTCCGCTCGCGATATTCATTAATTTCCTTGGGCAATGAATACGAGTACCGGAGAAAGAAATCAAGAAACTTTACGATATCACCCGCATCTCTTGGGTCGGTTGGCGGTTGACCCGGTCTCGGGTGGGCAGAATCGTTGCCAAGCTCTCTAACGTTGTGCGCCCACTCCTTCATGATTGTGGGGAGGATTCCGCGTTCCGCGAGGTTGTCGATTTCTGCCTTTAGATTATTTCCTTTCGCTTCAAAATCGCGAAGTGCTAGTTGGAGCGCGCTTCTCGCCATCACAGCCGCAGCGTCCCAGCTTTCGTCTTGGATATTTTTCTTTGCCTGTAGCCAATAGCGACCGATGGCCTCCGGCCAGTGTTCCGGCGCTCTGGATATTTTCAGAGGCCATGGCTGAACTCTGAGATCGTGCATGCGGTCGCCAGCCGACCAAAACACCTGTACGAAGGATGCGCAGTTTCCACACTTGAGCGTGTCGAAATTAAGCACCTTCCGTCCATTCGGCTTTTTCTTTTCCGCATGGAACTCGGTGGCGAAATTCCCGCGTTCGCCGCAAAAGGGGCAATCAATATCGTAGAGCGCAAGTTCCTGGCCCATGTGCCCGGACCACTCGGCTAAGTTCCACCAGCTATCCAAGAGTCACCACCAACGTCGCACCTGGTACCAAACGGTTGAGTTGAGCGGCATATGAGGCGATGCCTGTTTTTGCGGAAGCAAAAATGGGTGGCGGGTCAAATGTCCGCTGCAACGAATTGTTAGCTGTCAGTATGATGGGGCTTGAAAGCAGCCGATTACTTTCCATCTTGCTCTGATGCCTTGAGAGCGCTGATTCGCCTTGTAACCTCACGGAAATATCGCCGGGAGTTTGCATACTTTCCCTGTGTACCAAAGGGTATTCGCTGGCGACTCAGAAGCCTAGTGAAATACTCACTCGGCTCAAACGACTTCGGGCCTTGGTGAAAGCGCCCAGGCCACGACACGGTATAGAGTTCAACAACCTCGCCACCCTTAATTGGAACGGGATAGAGCGTCATATACATCGGGTCGTCTAGGAGTTCCTTATTAATCTCATGTTCAAGGACGTCAATTGTGTGAGGAGTCCCAATCAATCCAAACCAATCAGCTTTTTCATACCAACTAGCAGCGTCGGTAATCGCCTCTCCCATGACAGTGTTGCTTTCAGAGTCTGCGATGTAGTCACCTATGGAGAAAGCACCCCTGAAGAAAATCCCTTTTTCCATGGCATGAAACATGTAGTTCTGAAACAGTATTAATGCGGAAAATATCGTGAGGTTTGTGTTGCTGGATTCTGGCACTTCGACCAAAATTATTGCCGTATCTCCAAAGGTAAATGTAGTTGCCGACACGTCCGTTTCTGCCAACTGGGTCAGCTCCTGACCCTGGCCTGCAATTAGCTCACAGAGTTCTTTGCGCATAGACAGAAATTCTTGGATTTTTTGGTCATCGAATTCAGATGCTCCCAACGCATCCAGAATCGCTACAACCCCGTACTTTTTCTCCATCAGATCCACTAATTGCCCCTCCTCGACTGACAGCTAACTGTATAAGTGATGAGCAGGAGCTCAATTAATTAATGGGTTCCGCAACTTAACGGGTTCCAGTTATAAACAACGCGACCGAGCAACAAACCATTTCAAACTAGCTGCTTAGCTCATCGAGATCCCGGAACAGTTCCAAAGCCTCCGGATTAGCCAAAGCCTCAATATTCTTAACCTCCCGCCCATGAATCACGTCACGGACGGCGAGTTCAGTAATCTTCCCGCTCACAGTACGCGGAATATCCGCCACCTGCACAATCACCGCCGGTACGTGGCGCGGTGTGGTGTTCGCGCGGATCGTCTTCCGAATCCGGTCGCGTAGCTCATCATCAAGCTTTAGGTCATCACGCAGACGCACGAACAGCACTACCCGCACATCATCTTCCCAGTCCTGGCCGACGCAGATGGATTCGAGGACTTCGGGGAGTTTTTCGACCTGGCGGTAGATTTCGGCGGTGCCGATGCGGACGCCGCCGGGGTTTAGGGTGGCGTCGGAGCGGCCGTAGATGATCATGCCCTGGTGGGGGGTGATCTTGGCGAAGTCGCCGTGGGCCCAGGTGCCGGGAAATGTCTCGAAGTAGGCGGCTTTGTATTTGCTGTTGTCGGGGTCGTTCCAGAATTTGACGGGCATGCTGGGGAACGGTGTGTCGCAGCAGAGTTCGCCGATTTCGTTGTTGGCCAGCACGTTGCCGTCTTCGTCGCGGATCTTCACGTCCATGCCCAGCCCCAGGCACTGCAGTTCACCGCGGTGCACGGGCAGGGTGGGGCAGCCGAGCGCGAAGCAGCTCACGATGTCGGTGCCGCCGGAGATGGAGGACAGTCTGACGTCCTGTTTGATATCGCGGTAGACGTAGTCGAAGCCTTCGGGGGCCAGCACTGAACCCGTTGAGAGGATGGCTTTCAGGTTCGTTAGTTTGTGGGTCTCGCGCGGTTTGGTGCCGGCTTTTTCCCAGGCGCTGATGGCCTTGGCGCCGGTGCCGAAGACGGTCACGTCGAAGTCGTCGGCCAGGTCCCAGAGGGCTTCCGGGCCGGGGTGGAAGGGTGAGCCTTCGAACAGGACCAGGGTGCAGCCCAGCGCCAGGCCGCTGACCATCCAGTTCCACATCATCCAGCCGCAGGTGGTGAAGTAGAACAGCCTGTCTTCGCGGGTGATGTCGGTGTGCAGGCCGAGTTCTTTCAGGTGCTGCAGCAGTGTCCCGCCGGCGCCGTGGGTGATGCACTTGGGCACGCCCGTGGTGCCGCTGGAATACAGGATGTACAGCGGGTGGTCGAAGGGCAGGCGCTCGTAGTCGATCGTCGTGGCCTGGTTGTTGGTGAAGGCCTGCCAGGTGACGGCCTTGTCGATCTGGCCGGTGCTGGGGTCGGGCTGCAGGTAGGGCGCGACCACGACCTTTTCGATGCTGGGGATGGCTTTGATGATCTCCTCCACGCGGGCCAGGCAGTCGTGAGTCTTGCCGCCGTAGGCGTAGCTGTCGACGCAGAACAGGATCCTGGGCTCGACCTGGCCGAGTCGGTCGACCACGCCGGCGGTGCCGAAGTCGGGGCTGCAGGAACTCCACGTGGCGCCCAGGCTGGTGGCGGCGAGCATGGCGACGATCGTTTCCGGCAGGTTGGGCAGGAAGCCGGCGACGCGGTCGCCGGGTTGGATGCCGTGTTCCTTCAGGGCGTGGGCGACGCGGGCGACCTCGCTGTACAGCTCGGCGTAGGTCAGGGTGCGTTCCTGGCCGGTTTCGGCGCGGAATTTGATGGCCGGGCGGTCGTCGCGGTAGCGGAGCAGGTTTTCGGCGAAGTTCAGTCTGGCTTGTGGGAACCACTGGGCGCCGGGCATCTGGTCGGCGTTGATGAGGGCGTCGTGGCCTTCGTCGCCGATGACGTCGAAGGTTTCCCACACGGTGCGCCAGAAGGTGACCGGGTCGGCCACGGTGTCGGCGTGCAGTTCGGCGTAGCTTTCGTAGCCCTTGCCTCGGCGGCGGCCGAGCTCCGCCTGGAACTGGGCCAGGCGGGTGTTGGGGATGTCGTCGGGGTGGGGGTGCCAGAGTGGCTGATCGGTCATGCGGTTTTAGCCCAGTTGTTGTTCGAGTTCTGGCAGGACGGTGAACAGGTCGGCGACGAGACCAATATCGGCGATCTCGAAGATCGGCGCGTCGGCGTCCTTGTTGACGGCGACGATGGTGCCGGCGTCCTTGATGCCGGTGATGTGCTGGATGGCGCCGGAAATACCAAACGCCATGTACAGCTCGGGGGCGATGATCTTGCCGGTCTGGCCCACCTGCATGTCGTTGGGCACGTAGCCGGCGTCGACGGCAGCGCGGCTGGCGCCGACGCCCGCTTTCAGCTTGTCGGCCACGGTGTAAAGCTGCTCGAAGTTCTCGGCGCTGCCGAAGGCGCGACCGCCGGACAGCACGATCCTGGCCGTCTGCAGGTCCGGGCGGTCGCCGCCGCCGGATTCCAGGCCCACGTATCTTGTGTGGCCGGCGTCTTCGCTGGCGGCGGGGCGCTCGTTGACGGTGGCGCTGCCGCCTTCTTTAGCTGCGGGCCAGCTGGCGGTGCGGGCGGTGGCGACGACGGTGTCGCCGTCCGGAACGCTCACTTCGGCGATGGCGTTGCCGGCGTAGACGGGGCGCTTGAAGCTGCGCTCGCCGTCGACGGCGGCGATGTCGCTGACCATGTTCACGCCCAGCAGGGCGGCGGCGCGGGGCAGTACGTCCTTGCCGAAGGTGGAGCTGGGGGCCAGCACGTGGCTGTAGCCGTCGGCGGCGGCCGCGATCTCGGCGGCCCAGTTGGCGGCCAGCGGCGCGGCCAGGTGGGCGGCGCTGGTGGCGTGCACGGTGGTGACGCCGTCGATGGCGGCGGCCTGGGTGGCCACTTCCGTGATGTCCTCGCCCAGGACCAGGATGTCGATGTCGCCACCGATGGCCTGGGCGCAGCTGACGGCCTTCGCGGTGCCGGGGTTCAGGGTGTCGCCGTCGTGTTCGGCGATGATCAGGATTTTGCTCATGTCCGGCTCCTTACAGCAGTCCGCGATTCTTGAGTTCCGCCACCAGGGCGGCGGTGTCTTCGACCATGATGCCGCGCTCGCGTTTTGGCGGCGGGGCGAAGTTGCCGTAGGCGAGGTCGTGGCCGGCTTCGCCGCCTAGATCTGCCAGCGGGACAACATCCAGCGGCTTGCGCTTGGCCTTCATGATGTCCGGCAGCTTCACAAAGCGCGGCTCGTTCAGGCGCAGGTCGGTGGTGACCACGGCCGGCAGGTCGACGGTGATGGTTTCCAGGCCGGCGTCGACCTCGCGGGTGACGGTGGCGCTGCCGCCGTCGAGCACGATCTTCGACGCGAAGGTGGCCTGCGGGCGGCCCCACAGCGCGGCCAGCATCTGGCCGGTCTGGTTGTTGTCGTCATCAATGGCTTGCTTGCCCAGGATCACCAGGCCGGGTTCCTCGCGCTCGACCAGGCCCAGGAAGGCTTTTGCCACGCTGAGCGGCTGCAGCGGGCCATCGTGGTCGACGCGGATGGCGCGGTCGGCGCCCATGGCCAGGCCCGTGCGCAGCTGCTGTTCGCAGGCATTGCTGCCAATGGAAGCCACGATGACTTCCTCGGCGTTGCCGGCTTCCTTGATCCGCAGCGCTTCTTCCAGCGCGATTTCATCGAAGGGGTTGATGCTCATCTTCACGCCGTCGGTCTCGACGCCGCTGCCATCGGAGCGCACGCGGACGCGGACGTTGTAGTCCACGACGCGTTTGATGCCTACGAGGATTTTCATGTTCTGTTGGAGCCTTTGAGTGAGTAGTGAGTAGTGAGTAGTGAGTGGTGAGTAGTGAGTAGTTTAGTGGGTTGTGGGGGTGGCGCGTTACTGTGGCGCTGGTCCTGGTTTGACCGGCTTAAGGGCGAGTAGGAGCAGGGCGAGCAGGTTCACGAAGGGGATGAAGCCCAGGAGGAACCAGGCGGGGCGGCTGAGGCCCCGGCTCGCGGCCATCGATTGCATGATGATGCCCATCAGCACGCAGGGTGCCAGTACCAGCAGTATCAGGGTGTAGTTTGCGCTCATCTGACCAACGTACTTGTTTAACTTTGGAGGGGCGGGATGTTGTTCTCCCGGCACACTTCATTGAAGACTTGCAGTGAACGCAGAAACTCGCGGCGTAACGCTTTTGGGGAGTTGCCGTAGAAATCGGCGCTACCGTTCAGTCCAAGAATTTCGCCCCGGAACTGCTCCAGCTCGGGGTCGTATTCGACTTCGGCTATGAACCCGTTGAGTTTCATCTCATTCACGGCTGAACCTGTAACTAAGCGTTTTTGTAGCGGTTGTGATCGGCGATTGCCTCTTTCGCCAGGAAATCCAACTTGCCGCTTAACGCGTCGGTTTCGATCTGGTTGTCCCAACACCGGCCATCATGCTGTGCCAAGCAAGAATAAAGTTCTTTCATTTCCTGGCGGGGACGCGCATCTTCGGTCGCTTCATCTTCATCGATATTTCGCATAGAACTATTCTACTTATTACCACTCACCACTCACCACTCACCACTCACAGGTTCTGGTAGTTCGGCCCCGCGCCGCCCTCCGGCGTGACCCAGTTGATGATCTGGTACGGGTCCTTGATGTCGCAGGTTTTGCAGTGGACGCAGTTGGCCGCGTTGATCTGCAGGTGGCCCGGGCCGTCGTCGGGTATCCATTCGTAGACGTTGGCGGGGCAGAAGCGGGTGCAGGGGTGGTCGTATTCCTCGCCGCACTTTTCCACGCACACATCCGGTTCCAGGACCTGCAGGTGGATGGGCTGGTCTTCGTCGTGCTCGGTGGCGGCGAAGTAGACCGAGGCCAGGCGGTCGCGCGGGGGCAGGTCGCGGTCGCCCCACTGGCGGTCCGGGGCGTCGTATTCGGCCACTTTTTCCAGCGCCGAGTGGTCGGCGTGGTTGCTCAGCGTCCTGGGCAGTTTGCCGGCGGTGATCGTCTCGATCACGGCGGTCAGCAGGCCGCGTTTCAGGCCCTTGTTGAAGCCCGGGCGGATGTTGCGGACCTTGTGCAGCTCGGCGGCCACTTCCGAGGCGCGCAGTTTGGTGTCGAAGCCCTCGGCGGTCTTGCCGGCGTGCAGGTGCTCGGCGGCCAGCATGCCCGAACGCATGGCCTGGTGGGTGCCCTTGATCTTGGGCACGTTCAGCAGGCCGGCGGCGTCGCCGATGAGCAGGGCGCCGGGCATTTCCACCTTCGGCAGTGACTGGATACCGCCCTCGACCAGGGCGCGGGCGCCGCTGGAGATAATCTCGCCGCCTTCTAGCAGCTCGCGCATCTTCGGGTGGTTCTTGAACTGCTGGAAGGCTTCCCAGGGCTGGAATTCCGGGTCTTCGTAGTCGAGGCCGCAGACGAAGCCGACGGCGATGCGGTCGTCGTCCAGGTGATAGACGAAGCTGCCGCCGTAGGTGGCCGGGTCCAGCGGCCAGCCGATGCTGTGCTGGATCTTGCCGGGTTGCGACTTGCCGGGCTTCACGCGCCACAGTTCCTTCATGCCGATGCCGTAGGTCTGCGGGTCGCTGTCGGCGTCGAGCTCGAATTTCCTGATCAGCTGCTTGCTCAGGTGACCGCGGCAGCCCTCGGCCAGCACGGTCACCGGGGCGTGAATCTCAATGCCCTGCATGTAGGTGTCCTTGTGCGAGCCATCGCGCGCCACGCCCATGTCCCCGATGATGACACCACCGACCGCGCCGTTGTCATCGTAGTGGACACCGGCGGCGGCGTAGCCCGGGAAGATATCGACACCGGCGGCCTCGGCGTGTTCGGCCAGCCAGGCGCAGGTGGCGCCGAGCGAGACGATAACGTTGCCGTGGTTGTTCTGCTGCGGCGGTGTGGGCAGCTTGCGGCCGCCCTCGGCGTCCAGCCACCAGAATTCGTCGTCTTTCGCATCCACGCAGATCGGCGGCGGGTTGTCGCGCCAGCCGGGGAGCAGTTCATCCAGCGGCGCGGTTTCGATGACGGCGCCGGACAGGACGTGGGCGCCGATTTCCGAGGCTTTTTCGATGACTGCCACGGACAGCGAGTCGTCCAGTTGCCGGAGTCGCAGCGCGCAGGCCAGGCCGGCCGGTCCGCCGCCCACGACGACGACGTCGTAGGGCATCACTTCGCGCGGGTTTTCGGTGTCTTCCATGCGTTTGGGGTCCCTGCGGGTGAGGCCGACGATTATATCGGCATTCTTGTTTTATACTGAAACCCGACTGGTGAATACCGGCCCTGGCGTCGGCAAAGGGAATTTACGGCATGGACATGCTCAACTATTTCAGCGACTGGGACGACGTGGTCGAGTTTCCGAAAAAGTCCCGGATTTTTGGCGAGATGGATCGCGCCGATTACATGTACGTCATCATCGAGGGCGAAGTGGAAGTGACGCTTCGCGGCGAGCCGCTGGGCGCGGAAATCGAGGGCGGCATTTTCGGCGAGATGGCGATGATCAACTCGGCCCTGCGCAGCGCCACGGCGACGGCCCTGCGGCCGGTGCGGGCGGCGCGCGTCGACCGCGATAATTTCCGGCGCATCGTGAAGGACAATCCCGACTTTGCACTCCATATCATGGCGGTCATGGCGAACCGGCTGCGGGTCGCTGACCAGGTCATCGCCGGATAGCTTGTCGCGGGGCGTGGTCGGGTTGTCTATACCCCGGACTCGCTGTGAATACATCCCTGTACGCTCATCGGCGGCATCCCTGCCGCCGAAGGTCCGGGGTATAGACAACCCGACCCCGCCGCGAGACGCTTTTGCCGTCTCACCGTCTCACCGTCTCACCGTCTCACCGTCTCACCGTCTCACCGTCTCACCGTCTCACCACTCACCGGCAGTCGGTCGGCTCCCACGTATACGACTCACCTATTTCGAGATGCAACGCTTCAGTGGTGTCGCCGTAGCGCAGGCGGGTGGGCTTGCCCAGACTTGAGGTCAACGTCGCGCTGACCAGGCAGCCGTTGGCCCATTCCAGGTCGACGTCGAAGCCGCCGCGGGCGCGCAGGCCGGAGATTTTGCCGTCCGGCCAGGCCGAGGGCAGGGCGGGCAGCAGTTCTATTTCGAAGCGCAGGTCGCTGCCGGCCGGGTCGTCGTCGTTCAGGCGCACGTGGCTTTGCATCAGCATCTCGGTGATGGCCGAGGTGCCGCCGAAGTTGCCGTCGATCTGGAACGGCGGGTGGGCGTCGAACAGGTTGGGGTAGCTGCGCTCGGGGCTCAGCAGGTGTTTCAGGATGTTATGCGCACGGTCGCCGTTGAGCAGGCGCGCCCACAGGTTGATGCGCCAGGCAATCGCCCAGCCGGTGGTGATGTCGCCGCGGCGGTCCAGGGTGACGCGGGCGGCGTCGGCCAGTGCCGGGGTGCCGCGCGGGGTGATCTGCGCACCGGGCTGCACGGCATACAGGTGCGAGACGTGGCGGTGGTCCGGCTCCGGCACCTGGCTGTCCCAGTCGTCGCGCCATTCCTGCAGCTGGCCGTCGGCGCCGATGCGGTCAGGCGCCAGTTTCGAGCGGGTTTCCAGCACAGTGGCGGCAAACTCAGCATCGCGGTCCAGCAGCCGCGCGGCCGCGGCGGTCTGGGCGAACAGGTCGCGCAGGATCTGGTTGTCCATGGCCGGGCCCAGGGCGATGGAGACCTCGGGGTGGTGGGCGTTCTCCGGCGAGTTCGTGGGGCCGGTGGCGAGATACCGGCCGTCCTCGACGGGCTGCAGGTTCTCGATGAAGAACTGCGAGGCGCCTTTGAAGATCGGGTAGGCCTGCTCGAGGAATTCCAGGTCGCCGCCGTAGAGGTAATGCTCCCACAGGTGCGTGGTCAGCCAGGCGCCGCCCAGTGGCCACATGCCCCAGAACGCGCCGTCGATGGGACCGGTGGCGCGCCACAGGTCGACGTTGTGGTGCGTGACCCAGCCGCCGCTGCCGTAGTGCTCGCGCGCGAACACCGCGCCGCGCTCGGCGATCTCGCCCACCATGCGGTGCAGCGGTTCGGTCAGCTCGGGCAACGCGGTCGGCTCGGCCGGCCAGTAGTTCATCTCGGTATTGATGTTGATGGTGTACTTCGAGCCCCACGGCGGCGTGGTCGAGGCGTTCCAGATGCCCTGCAGATTGGCGGGCTGGCTGCCGGGCCGCGAGCTGCCGATCAGCAGGTAGCGGCCGTAGTCGTAGTACAGCGCCGCCAGGGCCTCGTCGCCGCCGTCGGCGTAGCGGGCGATGCGCTCGTCGGTGGGCAGGTCGGCCGCCGCGGTGCGGCCCAGGTCCAGTCGCGAACGCTGGAACAGGCGCTGGTGGTCGTTGATGTGGTCGGCGCGCATGTCCGCCCAGCTGCGCTGCGCGGCGGCCTCGATGGCCGCGGTGGTGAGCGCATCCGGATCACCGCTGATGTCGTCGTAGCGCCTGTAGCTGGTGGCCGCGGCAATCAGCAGCGTCACCCCGGCGCTGCCGGACACGTGCAGCTGCTGGCCGGTGGCGGAAATGCTCGCCTCCGGGTTGTCGGGCAGCACTTTCACGCGCGCCTGGTAGGTCAGCGCCCCGTCGATGCCGAACATGCCCTCGTTGCGGCCCTCCAGCAGCAGGGTGCCGTCGTCCGTGGTGCGGGCATTGGCCGGCATCGGTGTCTGGAAGCCCAGCGAAAAGCCCAGCCAGCCGGGCTCGTCCGGGTTGTCGACCTTCGTCGATTCCATGCGCACCACGATCACGTCGTCGACCGCGCTGGCCAGCACCTGGCGCACGACCTGGTTGCCGCCGACCTGGAACTTCGTGGTCGCGATGGCGGTGTCCAGGTCCAGCTCACGTTCGTACTCGAAGGCGTATTCGCTGGGCGCCATGGAAATGAACAGGCTGCCGACGGTCTGGTAGGACGGCTGTCGAATCGGCACCGACATGAACTTGTCCTGCACCAGCGCCTGGGCCTCGGCGTACTGTTCCTCGGCCAGCAGGCGACGGATTTCCGGCAGCGCGTCGAGCGCCTCGGGGTTGGCGGGGTTGTACGGGCCGCCGGCCCACAGCGTGTCCTCGTTCAGCTGCAGCCGCTCGGTGGTGACGCCGCCAAACACCATCGCGCCCAGGCGGCCGTTGCCGACGGGCAGGGCCTCGATCCACTCGCTGGCGGGTTCGTCGTACCAGAGGCGGGCCGGTGGCGGTTCGCCGCTGCCGGACTGGGCGTGGACGGGGGCCTGCAGCAGCAGGGCCAGCGTGGCCGCGAGCAGGCGGCAGATAAGTGGGCGATGATTGTTCATGGCCGCATGATAGCGACAAGCGGCCGCCAGGTCAGCGCATCAATGACCCTGGTCAATTCCTGTTCCATATCGATGTGCTAGATTTTAAATAGCGCTTATAGAAGTATCGCGTTCCTGGAATGTCCGGGACGTTCTGCGGGAGGATTCATCCATGAAAGCACGTGATTTACTGGCGGTTCTTATTGTCAGCGGCGTCCTGTCCCCGGCGGCGATGTCACAGGCGCCAAAAACCCGGACCGTCGAGGGGTTCGATGGTGTGATCGCCGAGCGGTACGAGGATTCGACGCCGGCCTGGCCCGCGGACGCGAAACGCCCAGCCGCGGACGCGCCGAACGTGCTGCTCATCCTGCTGGACGATGCCGGGTATGGTCACCTGGGCGCCTACGGCGGACTGACCGAGACGCCCAACATCGACCGGCTCGCGGCCGGGGGGCTGCTGTACAACAACTTTCACACCACGGCGCTGTGTTCGCCTTCACGCGCGTCCATCCTGTCCGGTCGCAATCACCATTCGATCGGGTTGGGCTCCCACGCGATCACCGCGATGCCGTTCCCCGGCTATTCGGGGCGGGTGCCGCTGTCGGCCCAGGAGGTGGCACGCATTGCCCAGGATGAAGGCTGGACAACCTACGCCCTCGGCAAGTGGGATCACACGCCCACGTTCATGGTTCACCAGGTTGGCCCGTTCACTTACTGGCCGACGAACGACGGCTTCGATCACACCTACACGTTCATGGCCGCGGATGCGAACAACTTCACCCCCGTGATGTACGAGGGTCACACACCGGTCGAACCGGCGCGTGGGCGAGCGGACTATCACCTCTCGACCGACATGGCCGACAAGGCCATACGCTACGTCACCGGCCAGAAGTCCATCGATCCGGAGCGTCCGTTCTTCATGTTCTGGGCGCCGGGCGCCGTGCATGCCCCGCACCATGCCCCGCAGGCATACCTGGACAAGTACAGGGGACGGTTCGACATGGGTTGGGACAGGGCCCGCGAGATGATTCACCAGCGCCAGCTGGAGATGGGCGTCATCCCGCCCGGCACGAAGCTGACCGAGCGACCGGACGACATCCCGGCCTGGGACAGCCTGGGCGACGACGAGAAGAAGGTGTATGCGCGGCAGATGGAGGCCTTCGCCGCTCAGCTCGATCACGTCGACATGGAGATCGGGCGCATGATCGCCGCGCTGGAACGAATCGGCGAACTGGATAACACCCTGATCATCGTCAGCTCGGACAACGGTTCGAGCGCCGAGGGCGGGTTGTCCGGCACGCACAACGAGATGCTGCTCGTCAACAACCTGCAGACCGATCTCGAGGAGAATCTCGCACGACTTGACGAGTGGGGCCAGGAGGCGACCAACAACCACTTCCATGCCGGTTGGGCGATGGCGGGCAATACCCCGTTCAGGTACTTCAAGCAGGTCGTCCACCGGGGCGGCATGCAGGACCCGCTGATCATGCACTGGCCCGCAGGAATCGAGGCGCAGGGTGAGATCCGCGACCAGTATCACCACATCATCGACATCACGCCGACGATCATGGACGTCCTGGGCCTTGAGGCGCCCGAGACCATCGACGGCATCGAGCAGATGCCCATGGACGGCGTCAGCATGACGTATTCGTTTGACGACGCCGACGCGCCGGACCGGCGCACCCGACAGTACTACGAGCTGTTCGGTAACCGGGCCATGTACCTGGATGGCTGGAAGGCGGTCACGATACACGGCAACCGTATGCCCTGGATCATCGCCGGGACGTACCCGTTCGAGGACGACGTGTGGGAGCTCTACCACGTGGAAGAGGATTTCTCGGAGTCGGAGAACCTGGCTGACGAGTACCCGGAAAAACTGGAGGCGCTGAAAGCCGCCTGGGACGAAGACGCCTGGAAATACAATGTCTACCCGCTGTACGACGACATTGCCGCCAGGCTGACCAACGTCGTCAAGCAGTTTGCCCCGGTGCGGCCGGAGTACATCTACTATCCGCCGGGCGCGGTCCGCATCGCCGAGCCGTATTCACCACCGGTGAAGAACCGAGACCATACCCTGACCGCATACGCGGTGATCCCGGAAGGTGGCGCCGAGGGCGTGCTGGTGTGCTCGGGCGGGCTGTACGGCGGCTACGCGTTCTACGTTTCCGGCAACCGGCTGGCCTACGAGTACAACGCGTTCAACGAGGACCGCTACCAGGTCAAGTCCGCCGGACCGTTGCCCACGGGCGAAGTGGAACTCAGGGCCGAGTACGAGGCCGTCGGGCCGCAGTCCGGCAAGGTGACGCTGTTCGTCAACGGCGAGATGGTCGGTGAAGGGACCGTGGACCGGACCATGCCGGGCACGTTCTCCCTGTCGGAGACCTTCGATGTCGGGACGGACACCGGCACGCCCGTTTCGCATGATTACACGCGCGACGGGGCCGACTTCAGCGGCGAGCTGGACCGGGTCGTCGTGTCACTGGCGCAATGACGCGCGGCGGCAGATTCCGCGTGCGCGGCCATGGGCGCTGACAGCACGGCGGTGGCCAGGACCAGGCCCGCCAGCGCGCGCATCATGACCAGGCCCCGCGATCGATGAAGTCCCGGACGATGGCGCGGGCCTCGTCCGCCTCGGGGATGCCTGGTGTGACTACCGGGAACGAGTGGTAGAGCCCGTCGAACACGCGCAGCACGGACCGGTGGCCGGCGGCGCGCAGGCGGTGGTGCAGGCGCAGGCTGTCGGAGAGCAGGATCTCGCGGGTGCCGCAGATGATCAGCGTGGCCGGGAATCCGGCCTTGAAACCGGCCTGGAAATCGGTGTTCAGGGGGGATGCCGCCGGGCCGGCCGGGTCGTCACCCGCGTAGGCCGCGGCGCAGCGGTCCAGCATGCCGGTCCAGCGCAGCATCGGGTCGTGCGCGGCCATCGTTTCGCGGCTGTCGCCGGTGCCGGCAAGATCCAGCCAGGGCGAGAACAGCGAGACGCTCTCCGGTCGTGGTCCGCCCGCACTGATCATCGCCAGGGTCGCGGCCACGGCCAGCCCGCCCCCGGCGGAATCTCCGGCCAGGTGGAACGGCCCCCGTTTACGCAGGATGGCCTGTAGCGCGCGCGTCACGGCTGGCACGGTCTCGTCCACGCGCGCGGTGGGTGCGAGCGTGTAGTCCAGCGACAGCACCTCGCGACCCAGGGCGGCGGCCAGCGGCAGGCTGGCCGGCAGCGAGGAACGCGCCGAGTAGGTGGTGTAACCGCCGCCGTGCAGGAACACCAGTGGTGCCGGGGCGTGTGCAGGGTCGGGCCCGCCGTTGTCCTGGAGCCCCGCCGGCCGCAGGCGCAGCGCGGGCATGTCATCGAACGAGGCTTCAACGATATCGACGTGGTGAGCGGCGATGGCGTCGTCGACCCGCGGTGCCATGCGTGATTCCACGAACGCCTGCAAGGCCGCCCAGCCGGAAACGTCATCGGCCGCGGGCAGCGGGTCGAGGGCCTGGCCGCGCTGCTGTCGGAACTGGTCGATGGCCGCGCGGGCCTCGGCAGAAATGCCGCTCATGTTTCGGGGTCGGGGTTCGTGGGCTTGTCGCTGGGCGCCGGGTCGGGCAGGTCGGCCAGGCACATGGCCGGTTCCGGGCAGGCGGGCACCGGCGCGGATGGCGTGGCCTGGTACCAGAACGCGGCCGCTGACCAGTCGTCGGCGCGCTCGAACAGCTCGGCCTTGTAGTCTTCGATGGTGCGGGCCTGGTAGGTGGGCTGGTGACCGATCTGCTGGATGGTGATTTTCATGCGCTCGCGGCAGACGATGGGGTCGGCCCCGTGCCAGCGATACAGCGAGACGCGCCCCGTGTCGGCGTCGTCTTCACCCTCGCGCCAGGCGCAGCCGTGGTGCTGGAAGGCCTCGGCCTGGATGCCCCAGGCCTGGCCGACATAGTCCTCGGCGCCGGTACCGCAGATTGTCGGCCATTCATCGTCGCCGTCCAGGTAGACCTTCATTTCACCCTCGCCCCACCACAGCGGGTCCAGCGGGCGCACGCCGAGCACGCAGCCGAGGTACCGGATGCGGCCTTCGCGTTCGGGCAGGATCTCGAAATCGCGGCCAACGGTGGTCGGGTTTTCGCGCCGGAAGCACGCGTGCAGGCGGCCGACGTCGTCGGCATGGTCGTCGCCCAGGGTGTAGTCGACCTGGTAGAACAGCGGCAGGCGCGCGCCGGAGCGGTTGTGGAACTCGATGCGCGCCGCGCGGGTGAACGGCATGGGCACCCAGCTGTTCATGGCGCGGGTCGAGCCCACCGAGTGCATGGCCGACTGGAAGCCGTTGCAGCGGCCGTGGGCGAAACCGAAGAACTCGCCCACCGGGATGTCGACGGACGGGTGGGCCTGGCCATCCCAGAAAATCCGGATCACCGAGCCGCGCAGCAGCTGTGGCTTGTCGTGCATGGTCATCCAGATATGACGGATGGTGCCGCGGCCGCTGATGTCGGCCAGCACGACCGTTTCGCCGTCGTGCACGTGGCGCACCGGGTCGCCCTTGCGGCCGGGGCCCAGCGGGCTGGCAGCCGTGCCGCCGCGGCCGGGGGCGCCGGAGGGATTCTCGAACGAGATTGAGCGTGATTCCAGTCCTTCCGGAACCAGGTAGGGCGCATGTTGGAACGGCATGGGATGTCCTCAGAACGTGATGCGGCGGCGCAACTCGGCGTGGTCGCCGCGCTGCACGGGTGACGTGTCGGCGGGGCGGGCGTCGAGCATGGCGCGGATGTCGGCGTGGTCGGGCAGGGCGGAGAACTCGACCAGCGTGGCGCTGGCTTCGCCGCCGGCGGGCAGGGTCAGCTGCAGCTCGATGGGCGCGTTGCCGAAGCCGTTGAAGCTTGCATAGCCCCGGCCGTCGCTTTCAATGAGCACCGTCTCCCCCGATTCCAGCGCGATAATGTCTTCGGCCGAGTCGAACGCCAGCAGCAGCATGAAGCCTTCGCGGGCGCCGCGCAGGGCCAGGCGCAGTTGTCGCGCCTCGCCCCGGGTCTCGTCCGACAGGATGTCGACCGTCGGCGCTGCCAGGGCGAGGTCCGGTGCGGGCCGCGTGTACATCGGGCGGCCCGGCACACCGGCCAGGTCCACCGGGGCCGGTTCGCCGTCGAAGCCCATGGCCGGCGCGGCGACTGGGGCCGGCAGGCCGTAGCTGTTCAGGCGCCATTGCGGCTCGTGGTCGCCGTCGGCGGACTGGTCGTAGACCAGGTTGGCCCAGCGCGGCCGGTCGGGCGTGGCGACCGGGCTGAACCACGCGGCCACGGTGGCGACAACGACGATGCCGATGACCGCAGCCACCGGCTTCAGGACGGTGACGCGGGCGGTTTCGCGGTACCCCGCCAGCAACGGTGCGGCGGCGATGGCGAACAGCGCCAGCGCGCCCATGCGCATTGCCGTGGCGTGGAAGCTGCCCAGCGCATCCAGCACGTTGTAGTGATAAATGCCCATGTAGGCGGCGACGACCAGGCCCAGGTGCGCGGCGATGAACGGGTAGGCGCCCCGGCGCACCGTTGTTTCGACAATCGCGGAGACCAGGAAGACGAGCGCGGGCAGCAGGCCGATGTAGGCCCCGCCCGGCAGGGTGAGCGTCAATACCAGCGCCAGCGCGGCGTAGACGAACCACGCGCCGAACAGCAGCGACCGCGCCGGCACACGCCGTCCGATTCCGGCGCCCACGAGGGCGGCCAGCGCGACACTCCCGGCGAAAACGGCGATATCCCCCGCCAGCGGCGCCGGGTGATCCAGCAGGTTGGCGCCTGGCCAGGTCGCCAGCGGCAACTTCAGCACGGCGCCGACCAGCGGGTGCAGCACCAGCAGCACGATGGGCGCGGCCAGGCCCGCGACGATGCCGCGCCAGCCACCGCCGGCGCGCAGGAACAGGAAACCCAGCAGCACCAGCGCGATGACCGCCGCCGGCAGGTTCCAGGCCTGCGGCCAGTTAATGACCGCGCGGCCGAACAGGTCGACATAGGTCGCATCGCCCTCGGCGCTCGCCTCGGCCAGGTCGCGGTCGGCCCAGTGACGGGCCAGGCCGAGCATCTGTTCGCCGTGGTGCGCCAGGCTGGCCGGTGAGAGCCGGTCACTGTCGTCGCGTTCAGTGTGGTAGAGCGAACCCGCGCCTGAGTACGCGAAGTTCAGCGCCGGGATCTCGTCGTCGATGAAGATCGTCAGGTCGGTGCCGTTGGGCATGCGCCGGTACACCTCGACCATCAGCGAACTGCTCACGGGCCGGGTGGCGACCTCGGCGTATGAATCGATCAGCGTGCGGTTGCCGACGCTGGTCTCGAACAGCGCGCTGGGGCCGGCGGCGCCGCGCGCTTCCAGGTTGATCACCAGGCCGACGCGGTCCGCCAGCGGGTGGTCCTCGGCGAAGGCCATGGCGCCGCGAAGCCCGGTTTCCTCGGCGTCGGTGACCAGGAAGACGATATCGTTGCGATACGGGCCGGCCTGGGCGAGGCCCTGCGCCGTGCGCAGCAGCACGGCGGTGCCGGAAATATCGTCACCGGCGCCCGGCGAGGCCGGCACGCTGTCGTAATGCGACAGCAACAACAATACGTTGCGGCCACCGGCGTCACCGCTGCCCGGCAGCGTGGCGATGATGTTTTCCAGCCGGCTGCAGCCCGGGTTCAGGTCGGTGCACAGGTCGGCAGACTGGCGCTCCACGTCCAGGCCCAGGGCCCGGAAGCCGTTGGCGACGCGGTCAGCCACCGCGCGGTTGGCCGGCGAGCCGGTGGGGTGCGGCGCGTTCTCCGGGATCAGCGACCGCACGGTGCCCAGGGCCGCGGCGGTGTCATAGTCCAGGGCATCCGGCGACGGGCCTTCGCGGTGGATGGTCGTGCCGGCGTACATCAGTGCCAGCAGGGCCAGGCAGGCCAGGGTCCAGGTCCAGGCGGCGGGGTTGTGATTGGTGGTCATTCGGAAGGCTCCGTCGGTGGTTCGCCGAACAACAGGGTCACGGCGTGGAAGATCAGGATGGCACAAGTCAGGGGCACGATGGCCACCACCCACTCGCTCGGCAGGCCCAGGGCCTCGGTCACGCGCCAGCCGTGCACGGCCAGCCACGGCGGCGAGAACCACAGCACCACGCTGCAGAACAGCAGCACGGCGGCGGCCTGCACGGCACGCGCGATATTCCGCATCGTCGGTGAGTGGAAGTTTTCCGAGCGCACCAGTACCGGGTCGCGGCGATGCAGCAGGGCGGTGGTGGCGCCGGCCAGGCCGGCCCACAGCATGGCGATGCGGGCCAGTTCCTCGGTCCAGGCCGGTGGCTCGTTCAGGCCGTAGCGGGCGACCACCTGGAACAGCATGGCCACGCCCATGATGGCCAGGCCCCAGGTGGCGACGAACCGGGCGCCGCGGTCCAGGCCGCTCGAGATTCTGAACATCACGCGCTTCATGGCGTCGGCCCCGGCCGGCGGGCGGCTTCCACCCAGTCGAGGAAGCGCCGGGTGTCTTCCGGGCGCTCCCAGTGGCTGGGCGCGATGCGTTCACTGGCCTCGATCCAGCCGGCGCGCTCATCGGGCGTCAGCTCGATCCACTCGACGCCGATCCGGTCCAGCGCCTGGTGGTCGGCCTCCAGCATGCGGCTGGCCCATTCGCGGTTCGCCGTCCGCGCTGCCGCGAAGGCATCGTGCAGCAGGGCGCGCTGGTGGTCAGAAAGGGCATCCATCCAGGCCTTCGAGGCCACGACCACGCGCATGGCCGGGCCCATCCGCAGGTTGGTGTAATGGTCCAGCACCGAGCCGTGCCCGAACATCGGCGCCACGTTCGGCGGGTTCAGGTAGGCGTCGACGATGCCGGTCTGCAACGCCTGGGCCACTTCTTCCCAGGCCACCTGCACGCCGCGCACCTGCCAGGCCCGCAGCAGGTTCATGTCGGCCTCGCTGAGCACGCGCAGGCGCAGGTCGCGCAGGTCCTCGATACGCCGCACCGGCTTGCCGCGCGTGAACAGCCCGACCATCGAGGCGATGTAGACGAAATCGACCATGACCAGCCCCACCTTCGCCAGGTCATCCGAGATGGTGGCGACGTAGTCGGTGTCGTCGATGATGCGGCTCATGTGTTCGTAGGAATCGACCATGAACGGCCGCGCGCCGGCGGCCGCGATGGACGACCAGCGGCTGATCTCGTCGCCGCCGGTGACGTTGATTTCCAGCAGGCCCAGCTGCGCCTGGATGGTGCGCTCGCGCTCGCCGCCGATGGTGCTGTTCGGGTAGACGCGCACGCCCAGGCCGGCCCCGCGCAGGTGATCGGCGCAGGCCTTCACCCAGACGTAGGCGCCGTTGCGCTCCAGGTTGGCCGGCAACGACATGCCGACCTTGACGTCATCGGCCAGGCCGGCCAGCGCGCGCCCGGTCGGCAACGCGGCCAGTCCCGCCCCGGCGGCGCCCAGGGCGAGACCGCCCAGGCCGTTCATGAACGCGCGGCGCCTCATATCAGCCCCAGGGCGCGTGGCAGCGCCAGGCAGAGTTCCGGGAACAGCGCGATGACCAGCAGCACCGCCAGCTCGGCCGCGACGAAGGGCAGCACGCGCCGGCACAGGCCCCAGTAACCGTCGCCGGTGATGGTGGCGACCATCATGATGGCACCGCCCAGCGGCGGCGTGATCAGGCCGATGGACAGGTTCAGGCAGATCAGCAGGCCCATGGCGACGGGGTCGGCGCCCTGGGAGACCGCGATCGGCACCAGCAGCGGCGCCACCACGGTCAGGCCGAGCATGAAATCGAAGCCCATGCCCAGCAGCAGGAAGGTGAGCATGATGACCAGCACGAACCAGATGCCGTCGACGTGGATGGCGGCCACCAGCGCGGCCAGGTCATCCGGCACCTGGTGCAGCACGATCAGGTAGCTCATCATCGAGGCGGCGCCGATGATCATGAAGATGGAGCCGGTCAGCGAGGCCGTGCGGCGCATCGCCTGGGCCACCGATCGCCAGCGAAGGCCGTTGCCGGCGAAGCCGATCACCAGGGCCGCCAGGCAGGCCAGGGCGCCGGCCTCGATGGGCGTGACCACGCCGAAGACGATGCCGCCCAGGATGATCACCGGCAGCAGTAACGCCGGTGCGCCGCGTTTCAGGGTCGGGCCCAGCGGTGGCCGTTCCTCGTCGGCGCCGCCCGGGTGACCCTCGCGGTGGGCGTACCAGGCGTTGGTGGCAAAAAGCGCCAGCGCCAGCAGGATACCGGGTACCACGCCGGCGGCGAACAAAGCGGCGACGTCGGTGGACATGATGGCGCCGTACAGGATCAGCACGATGGACGGCGGGATGATCGGCCCGATTACCGACGATGCGGCCGTCACCGCACCGGCGTACTGGCGGTCGTAGCCGCGCTTCTCCATCTGCGGCACGAAGGTGTTCGACATGGCGGCGATGTCGGCCGTCGCGGAGCCGCTGATGCCGGCGAAGAACACCGAGGTCATGATGTTGACATGCCCCAGGCCGCCCGGCAGCCGTGCCAGCAGCAACAGTGCGACGTCGATCAGCGAGCGGGTGATGCCCGAGCGGTTCATCAGTTCGCCGGCCAGGATGAACAGCGGCATCGCCATGATGGCGAACACGTCCAGCTGGCTGAAGATTCGCTGCGGGGCAGCGGCCAGGAACGGCAGCGAATCGGTCACCACGAAGGCCACCACCGCGGCGGCGCCCAGCGCGTAGGCCAGCGACACGCCCAGGGCGGCAAGGGCCACCACCAGGGCGATGATGAGCAGGGCGGTCAGCACGTGAATACCGGGGGCAGGTCGGTTTCGTCGATGTCGTCCAGCGGCCAGACCGGCCGGCGGATGGCGCGGTAGGGCCGCGCGTGGACGTCACTGTTCAGCAAGCCGGGCGCGTCGCAGTGGATGATGGCCGCGGCACGCTCGTGGAAGCCGGCGTGAAAATGGTGGGTCGATTTCACCACCACCAGTCGCTTGCGCCAGGGCTCGGCGCCGCAGGCTTCCAGCCCTCCCGGCGTGAACGGTTGCTGGCGGATGTCATTCAGGATGATGTCGATGCCGCCGGCCGAGACCAGCGCGGTGCGGCCGAGTGCGGTGGCGCCGCCGTCGGCGATATGCGCCTGGGTGGCATCAAGGCGCAACGCGCGGACGGTGACCTCGAGATCGACGGGCGCACCGGAGCCGGGACCGATCTTCCCGCCGATGCGCAGCGGCAGCGTGCTGCCTTCGCCGGCCGCGAATGCAAGATCGAGCGTGGCCGGATCCCAGAAATAGGCGAACAGGGCGTCGTCGACGCCGCGTTCCAGCGCGCGCTGCAGGATAAACGTTGAATCCGAGCCGGCGCCGCCCCCCGGGTTATCCGACATGTCGGCGATGACGACCGTGCCCGGCGGCGAATCGGCGGCGCGGTCCAGGCACGCATCGACGCCGTCGAGGGGCACCTGGCCGGTTTCGCGCAGGGCGAAGAACCCGCGGCCCGTGCGAGCGGCGAGCTTGGCGGCCCGCCCGGGGTCGTCGTCCGTGACCACGATGACACCGGCGCCGGCCACGGGCACGTCGGACCAGGGAAAGCCGTGGGCCAGGGTCACGGACAGCACGCCCGGTTCGCGTTCCAGCGCCATGGCCTGGTCGACCAGGCCGCGCATGGGCTCACGCGTGGTCTGGAACAGGCCGAACATCGGCAGTGGCTGGAAGGCGACCGCTGGCCGGATTTCGCCGTTGGCGGCACGGGCGCACAGCTCATAGAGTTCTCGCGCACGGGCGTCGAAATCAGTGTGCGGGTATTCCTTGCAGGCCTTGACCACCGTGGCGGCGCGCAGCATGGCCTCGCTGACATTGCAGTGCAGGTCCAGCAGCAGGCCCACCGGCAGGTCCGGGCCGACGATGTCGCGGATCCGCGCCAGCACATCGGCCTCGCAGTCATCACACTGCTCCGACAGCATCGAGCCGTGCATCATCACCAGCACCATGTCCAGCCCGTCGCTCACCGCGCGCAGGTCATCGAGCAGTGCGTCACGCAGCGTTTCATAATCAGCCTGGCGGGTGGGGCGGCTGGGTTGCGCATGGGCGCACAGGCCGACATGAATCTCGTCGCCACGGCGCTTTGCCTCGTCGTAGAAGGCGCCGGCGACTTTCAGCGGCTGGCCCTCAGCTTCCGGGTCCATGCCCGGCCGGAAAATGGCCAGTTCGCGGAAACTGTCCAGGTTGGTGGGCAGCGGCGAGAACGAGTTCGTCTCGTGCGCGAAATAGGCGGTGAAAACTTTCATGACGCTCGCGTGGCGGCGATGTTGAGCACCCGGGCGGGCCGGTCATCCAGGGCGCGCACGTTGTGGGCCATATTGGCGTCGATGTAGATGCTGTCGCCGGCCTCCAGCACCGTCGGCGTGTAAAACTCGGTCAGCACTTCGACGCGACCCTCGAGCACGTAAATGAACTCTTCGCCACGGTGGCGGACCAGGTCGGGCTCGTGTCCGGGCTGCAGCAGGATCTCGCTGGGCGTCATGCGGCGGTTGGCGAAATCATGGGCGTGGTGGCGGTAAACAGTGTTGGCCGTGGCGGTCTCCGGCGCCTCGTCGGTGCGGGTGATGGCGCGGCGGCCGGTGACCGTCGCGGTATCGCCCACCGGGGCGGCATCGGGTGCGACCAGGTCCATGACATCAATCCCCAGTGCGCCGCAGACGTCCAGCAGTTTCTCGATTTTCAGTGACATGGCGCCGGTTTCGACCTTGGACAGGGTCGACAGGGGCACGCCGCTGGCCTGGCTGAGGTCCTTCAACGCCCAGCCGCGCGCGGTGCGGTGGCGACGAATGCCGTGGCCGACCGTGTTCGGGATGGGGGCGTCTTTGCGGGCCGTTTCGGGCATAGTCTGTCGACCGTTTGCAGATTCCGGGGTGACTGCTATTATCCACGTTATGAAAATATTTTCATATATGAAAATCACGCTGGGCCTGCTGGCCTGTGCCCTGGCCCTGCCGACACCCGCTGCCGAGATCGACGCGGCAGCCGTTCGCGAGTGGTCGGACGGCTACTTCGAAGACGCGCTGGAGAACCATCGAATGACCGGCGCCGTGGTCGGTTTCGTCCAGGGCGGTGAACTCGTTTTCAGCCGCGGTTACGGGGTCGCCGATGTCGAAACCGGCGCGCCGGCCGACCCCGCCACCACCCGGGTGCGCATCGGCTCGACCACCAAGACCTTCACCGCCACCATCATCGCCCAGCTCATCGACGAGGGCGTGATCGGCTCGGTGGATGACGCCGCCAACGACTACCTGGAACGCATCCAGCTGCCGGATAACGACGGGGTGGCCATCACCCTGAAACACCTGCTGACACATACCGCCGGGTTCGCCGACCGCTTCTTTTTCATCGGCGCCGATACACCGGTCGAGGTGCCGGCCAGCCCGGCGATGATCGAGTCGCTGCGGCCGGAGTATGCCCGCCCGGCCGGCACACGCGTGGTCTATTCCAACTTCGGCGTCGCCACGCTGGGCTGGATCATCGAGGACATCACAGGCCTGCCCATCGCCCAGGTCATGTCGGCCCGTATTTTCGAGCCGCTGGACATGGCCGACACCGAGTTGCCCGTGGACCTGGCCGAGCCCGATGGGCTGGCCCGCCCCGGGCTGCTGGACGCCGAGGGCCTGGTGGGGCCAGTCCCGTTCACGGCTATTAACCCCGCCATCGCGCAGACCGGCTCGATTGTCTCGACCGCGACCGACATGGCCCGTTACATGAACGCCCAACTGGGCCATGACGGTGACTTCGGCGCCGGCGTCCGCAATGCCCTGTGGGCACCGCTGGCGGGCAACGTGGCCGGCCAGGCGCAGGTGGGCATGACGTTTTTCCTGCAGGACTGGGCCGATGAACTGGTCATTTCTCATGGCGGTAACTGGCCCGGGTTTCATACCTGGATGACGTTGCTGCCGGGCCAGGATGCCGGGTTTTTCATGAGCATCCTGTCCGACCCGGCGCCGGAGTCGACATTGACGCGGTTCCTGCGTGCCGCGGCGCCGTCGCTGGCGGCGCGACCGTCCGCGGCCATCACCAGCGCGGCGTCCACGCACGATGCCTTCCTGGCGGCGATGTTCGGGCCGCGCCGGCCCATGCCGGCGGAATGGCTACCCCGCCTGGGCGACCGGCTTGAGGGCATTTACCGTGCCGACCGCCGCCCCTTCAATACCGTCGAGGCCCTGTCGGCGCTGGTGTTTTTTGAATCACCGCTGGTGGTCACTGCCGAGGCCGGGAGGATCGGCATCGGCGGCGCCGCGCCGTGGCGCGACGACGGGAAGGGCGGCTGGGTGCTGGACGCACCCACGCGACCGCGTTTCGCCCACATGACCGTGCCGGACACCGACCAGCCCGTGTTGGTGCCGGACCTGGCCATCTTCACTTTTACCCGCGTGCCCGGCTGGGCCAACCCGAAAAGTCACGCCATCGCCATTCACCTGCTCGTGCCGCTGACGTTGCTGGGCCTGCTGGCGCTGGCCTGGCGCCGCCCGGTGAATCGCGGCTGGCCGCGCATCGCCACCCTGCTGGCGGGCGTCGCCGGCGCGGTGATGGTGGGCTGCGCCACGCTGGGCCTGGAGACCGGCGATGCGCTGATCAGCAGCTGGTTCGCCGGCCACGCCGGGCGGCTGGCCACCTTTGTCGTCGCCGCCAATGTTCTTGCCGTGGCCGCGCTGGTCACGCTGTACGCCGTGTTCAGCGGCCGCCTTCGGGGTATCGCCCGCGCCCTGGCGACCGTGACTGGCCTGGCCGCGCTCGCGGTCTGCATTTTGCTGCTGCCCTACAACGGCATCGGCCTGCCCAATTTCTGAGGAACCCTGATGTCAAAGAAAGTCGCCCTGTTCTGGCCCGGAGATTACCGGGACAAGCCCAACGAGCTGGCCCTGCCCCTGGCGCGCGAGGCCACCGCGCAGATGAGCGCGGCGCTGAAGCGGCTGGGGCGCGACCCGTACCTGGTGGAAGGCTTCATGGCGCGTCCGGCCGACGCCATCGAGAAACTCGGCCCCATCAATGACCCGATGATCGGCCTGTTCGTGCACTGGGTGTACGGCCCGCACACCGTCGACGGCGTGGCCGGCAAGGACAACCCGCTGCTGTTGGCGTCCAATTTTGACGGCACCTTTCCGGGCCTGGTCGGCCTGCTGAACACGGGTGCCTGCCTGGAGTCCGTGGGCCGCAAGCACTCGCGGGCCTGGACCGAGGCCGCCGACTGGACCACCGATGACGCCTTCATGGCGCGGCTGGAGACCTGGTGCGAGACCGGCGAGATCGCCTACGACGAGGGTGAGCTGCACGGCGCGCCGGCGGTGAGTGAATCCGCCCAGGCCATTGCCGACGAACTGGCCGCCGAGATCGAGCGCCGCCGTATCCTGGTGTTGATGCTGGGCGATACTTCCATGGGCATGGTCAACGGCTATTTCGGCTACCGCCGCCTGCTGCGCCACGGCTTCACTGAGCACAAGGTGGACCAGGCCTGGCTGCCGGGCCGCGCCGCCGCCATCGACGCCGGGCGTGTTGAAAAGGCGTTCGACTTCGTGAAAGAAAAAGGCGTGACCTTCCACTGGGGCGAAGAAGGCGCCGGGGACTTCACCCCCGACAGCACCCGTGAGCAGCTGCGCCTGTACTTCGCCGCGCTGGACCTGGCGCGGGAATTCAAGGCCGACTGTATCGGCTGGCAGTACCAGCTGGGCCTGATCCCGGTGACCACGCCCAGTGATTTCTGCGAGGGCCTGCTGAACTCGGCCTGCCGCCCGGAATCCGACGGCAGCCCGCTGATCACCGCCACCGAGGCCGACCAGGGCAACGTGGTGCCAATGGAAATGATGAAGCGCATCCTGAAAAAGCGTGGCCTGCACGAGGCGGTTATGTTTCACGACGTGCGCTGGGGCGGTGAAGAAAACGGCCGTTTCCTGTGGGTGCTGCTGAACTCCGGCAGCTGCGGTGCCTATGCCTTCAACCACGACCCGGACTCGCTGGAAGGCGTGCATTCCTGGCGCCAGCCGAGCATGTATTTCCCCAACCCGGGCGGCACTTTCGCCGGCCTGAGCCGGCCTGGCGAGATGACCTGGGCGCGTGCGTGGTTGAGCGGCGACGAGATCGTCATGGACATCGGACGTGGCGAAGTGGTGGAACTGCCCGAAGACCGTGTGCGCCACTACTGGGACGGCACCACGCCGCAATGGCCGCTGATGATGGCCGACCTGGGCTGCTCGCAGGAAACGCTGATGGCGCATTACCAGAGTAACCACGTGGCCGTGGCCTACGGCGACATTTTCGAGGAGATGGTGGCGTTGAGCCGGGCGCTGGGTTTCCGCGTTCGCGTGGTCGGCGCGGCGTAGCCGGGGGACTTGGCCGACGGGGTGGCCGCATCGGATAATAGGCCCCATGAATACGCAAACCCGATCCCGATTCCTTTCCATCGTCATGCTGCTCGGCGCCCTGTGCCTGGCCGTCACGGCGTGGGGCGACGCGCCCACGCCGGAGTCCGGCGAGTTCGAGCGCTGGTTCGGCTATGACAAGGAAACCCATGTCACCGAGTCCGGCCTGCAGTACAAGATCATCAAGATGGGCGACGGCCCGAAACCGGAGAGCCGCAAGAGCAAGGTCACCGTGCTCTACCGCGGTTTCCTGGGCGACGGCCGCCAGTTCGACACCACCTACGAGTGGGGCGTGCCGCTGGAAGCCCAGTTGCGCAAGACCATCGAGGGCTGGGAAGAGGGCATCCAGCTGATGCCCGTCGGCAGCAAGTTCGTATTCCTGATTCCGCCCGAACTCGGCTACGGCAAGCGCGGCAAGGGACGCATCCCGCCGAACGCGTGGATGCTGTTCGAGGTCGAGCTGATGGAAGTGAAGAACTAGGCCCCGATGTTACGGGCTGCTCAATGACGCGCCGCCATGTCCACCGCTCCAGTTAACGACGTCTGGCTGTCCGTCGCGCCCATGATGGCGTGGACGGACCGCCATTGCCGGTATTTCCATCGCCTGCTGGCGCCGTCGGCGCTGCTCTACACCGAGATGGTCACCACGGGCGCCGTTTTGCATGGCGACCGCGAGCGCCTGCTGGGCTACAACCCCGAGGAACACCCCGTGGCGCTGCAGCTGGGCGGCAGCGAGCCGGACGACCTGGCCGCGAGTGCGAAAGTGGCGGCCGGGCTGGGTTACGACGAGATCAACCTGAATGTTGGCTGCCCGTCGGACCGGGTGCAGAAGGGGCGTTTCGGCGCCTGCCTGATGAAGGAGCCGGATACCGTCCATGACGGGCTGAAGGCCATGGCCGACGCCGTCGACATCCCGGTAACGGTGAAGACGCGCCTGGGCGTCGACGACCTGTACAGCTACGAATACTTCCGTGATTTTATCGGCCGCGTGACCGACGGCACCGGCGTGGACACCGTCATTGCGCACGCACGCATCGCTTACCTCGCCGGCCTCAGCCCAAAGGAGAACCGCGATGTGCCGCCGTTGCACCACGACTGGGTGTACCGGCTGAAGCAGGAGATGCCGGGGCTGACCATCGTGCTGAATGGCGGCGTCGAAACCGTGACGCAGGTGGCGGAACACCTGGCGCACGTCGATGGCGTGATGCTGGGCCGGGCCGCTTATCATGACCCATGGGTACTGGCGTGCTGCCAGGCTGAACTGCTGGGTGGCGGTGGGCCGGAGGCGCCCGAAGACGTGTTGCCGGCGATGCGCGAGTACCTGGCGCGACTCGCGGCTACCGGCGTACCAGTGAAAAACGCCACGCGCCACATGCTGGGCCTGTTCGGCGGCCGGCCGGGCGCGCGCGCCTGGCGGCGTTACCTGAGCGAGAACGCACATCGCGACGATACCGACACCACCCTCCTGGACGGCGCGCTGGCAGCGATGCAAGAGGTGATGGCGGCATGATCACGCGCTCACCCGGCAAGTTCCTGGACGCGCTGCTGGCGCTGCCGGAACCGTCCGGCAAAGTGCTGCCGCGTGGCGTGTTCATGGTCATGCCCCGTGCCTTCGAGGTGGACCCGGAATCGGCCCGCGACAATGTCTACATGGACACCGAGGTCAGTGTCGACGCCGATCGCGCCCGTGCCCAGGGCGAAGCGCTGGCCGCCGCGGTGGAAGCCGCGGGTGTCGAGGTGGTCCGCTTCCCCGGTCACCCGGACACGCCGGACGATGTCTTTCCCAACAACGTGTTCGCGACCGCGCCCGGGCGCTTCATCGTCGGCCGCATGTTCCATCCCACCCGGCGGCTCGAGGCCGAACGCGACGATATCCGCGAGTACTTCACGCAGCAGCAGGGCCGCCGGCTGGTCGACCTTTCAGTGCGTGAGTGCGTGGCCGAGCTGACCGGCGCCATGGTCATCGACCGTGCCCGCGGTGTGGGTTTTTGCGGCATGAGCAACCGCGTCGACGAGGCCGGCCTGGACGCCATGCACGACGCCTTCGGCCTGCAGCTGACCTTCGCGTTCGACCTGCAGCCCGACGAGTATCACACCAACGTGGTGATGTCGGTGCTCGCCAACCGCGCCTGCGTGATTCACGCCGGCGGGCTGGTCGACCCGCTGGCCGCCGACGCCATCGCCCAGGCCTATCCTGGCCGGACGCTGATGCTGGACGAGGCGGAAAAGAACGCCTTCGCGGGCAACTGCATCGCCCTGACCGACACCGACCTGTTCATGAGCTCGACGGGCGCTGATGCCCTGCGGCCGGCCAGCCGCGCGGCGCTCGAGTCGTGGGGGTTTACGCTGCATTCCGTTGAGCTCGACGAAATCGAAAAGGCGGGCGGGTCGCTGCGCTGCATGATCGCCGAAATATTCTGACCTGGGGGGTGGTTGGCCTCGACCCGGCAGATTGGGGGTGGGGGTATCCTTTCGGGGGCTCCGAAGTCCGCTTCGCTGCCAGTCGCCCCCGAAAGGATACCCCCACCCCCAATCTGCCTGGACCGCGTCGCGGTGGCGGAGGGGTTCAGGCCCGAACGCCTCGCGCAGGCCGACCGGAACGCCACCTGAATCCGTGACCAACGCCCAGGCTTTGGGCCGGGGTGCCTTCCTCCGGGCGACTGGCAGCGAAGCGGACTTCGGAGCCCGGAGGAAGGCACCCCGACCCAAAACCGGGTCGAAGGCAACACCACCCCCGGTTCAGATGGCGTTCAGGCAATTCGGCTAGAATTGCGCCCATGAAGACGAGACTGACCACGCTGGTAATGACGGCGCTGCTGGCCCTGGCCGCAGCGTCTTCGGCGTGGGCGATTTCGCTGGAGGACGCCGCCCGGCAGGCGGCGCGCCAGCATGACGCCAAGGTGCTGTCGGCGCGCACCATCACCCGCAACGGTGAACGCGTGCACGAGATCAAGCTGCTCACGCGAAACGGCGTGGTGAAGACGGTCTACGTGCCCGAGGATTCGTAAATCATGCGCATCCTGATCGTGGAAGATGATATCCGCCTGCAGGACTCGGTGGCCGGCATGTTGCGCGAGGCCGGCTACGCCGTCGATGTCACCGCCGATGGCGCCGAGGGGCTGTGGTACGGCGAGGAATTTCCGATAGATCTTGCCATCGTCGACCTGGGCCTGCCGGGCATGTCCGGGCTGGAATTGATCGCGGCGCTGCGCAAGGCCAGCGTCGAGGTGCCCATCCTGATCCTGACCGCGCGCTCGGACTGGAAGGACAAGGTCGAGGGGCTGGAAGCGGGCGCCGACGATTACCTGACCAAGCCGTTCCACCCCGAGGAGCTGAAAGCGCGCGTCAGCGCATTGCTGCGCCGCGCGGCCGGCCATGCCTCGCCGGCGCTGGCGTTCGGGCCGCTGGATATCGATCTTTCCGCCCAGCGCGTGCGCCTGGACGGTCACGAAGTGGATCTCACCACCTACGAGTACAAGGTGCTGGAATACCTGGCCATGCGGCCGGACTCCGTCGTCACCAAGTCGGAGTTGTCTGAGCACATCTACGAGGAAGACGCCGACCGCGACAGCAACGTCATAGAGGTCTTCATCGGCCGACTGCGCCGCAAGCTGGACCCCGACGGTGAGCTGAAGCCCATCGAGACCCTGCGCGGGCGCGGCTACCGGCTGAACCTGCAGGGGCTGAATGGCGGCGCCTGAAGCCGCCGCGAACGACGGCCGGCGGCGCGCGCCGTCGCTGCGCCTGCGACTGGGCCTGCTCGGCGCCGCCGCGCTGGCCATTTCCCTGGGGCTGGTCGGCCTGGCGCTGGATGCCGCCTACCAGCGCAGTGTCGAGTCCGGCCTGCGCCAGCAGATGGAAACCTGGGTTTACCTGGTCCTGGGCGCCGCCGAAGTGGACGAGGACGGCCGATTCAGCATCGACGGCGACCTGGGCGACCCGCAACTGGGCCAGCCTGGTTCCGGCGTCTATGCCCACGTCCACGGCGGGACGGACCACTGGAGTTCCAGTTCCGCGCTCGGCCAGTCGTTGCCGGAAGCGGCCACGGTGCCCGCCGGCGAATCCCGTTTCGAGACTCCGCACGACAAGCTGCCGTTCTATCGTTTCCGTTACGGCCTGGCCTGGGAGGTCGACGCCGGCCGGCGCTACCCGTTCACCATCAGCCTGCTGGCCGACCCGGCGCGGGTCACCGACCAGGTGCGCGCCTTCCGCGCCGGCCTGTGGCGTTCCCTGGGCCTGGCCGGCGTGTTGCTGGCCGCGGCGCAGTTCCTGTTCCTGTGGCTGGGCCTGCGGCCATTGCGCGATGTCGCCGCCGAGGTGGCCCGCGTGGAGGCCGGCGAACAGGAGCAGCTATCCGGTGAATGGCCGCGCGAGATCGAACCGCTGACCCGCAACCTGCAGCGCCTGCTGGACACCGAGAAAGCCAACCAGGCGCGCTACCGCAATGCCCTGGATTCACTGGCGCACAGCCTGAAAACGCCGCTGGCGGTACTCCGCGCGCAGCTGGATCACAATGCCGACGCCACCACCCGCGGCGCCATCGACGACATGCAGCACCTGGTGGCCACGCGCCTGCAGCGGGCCGCGGCCACCACGCGTCGCACGCTGGCCGCGCCGGTGCCAGTGGCGCCGCTGGTCGAGCGCCTGGCCGGCGCACTGCGGCGGGTCCATTCGCAGGATTTGAGAAGCCTGGACGTCAAGATACAGCCTGGACTGGACTTTTACGGGGAAGAGCGCGATCTGCTGGAAGTGATCGGCAACCTGCTCGAGAACGCCTGCAAACACGGCGACGGGCGCGTATGGCTGCACGCGGAGCGCCTGGGTGAAACGACGCCGGGACTGCGCCCCGGCCTGCAACTGGAAGTCGGAAACACTGGCGGCCCGGTGGCGCTGGAGCGCTACCTGGCGCGTGGCGCACGTGCCGACGAGCGCGTCGAGGGGCAGGGTCTCGGGCTGGCGATTGTGTCCGAGGTGGTCAGCGCCTATGGTGGCGGGATTGAATTCGACGGCGGCGCCGGCGACCAGGTGATCGTCCGCGTCCGCTTTCCATCGACCTGAGGGACAACATGCAAGCACTGATCGACATCATGCGCCGCCTGCGCGACCCCGAGGACGGCTGTCCCTGGGACATCGAGCAGGATTTCGCCAGCATCGCGCCGTACACCATCGAGGAGGCCTACGAGGTGGCCGACGCGGTGCAGCGCGAGGCCTGGGACGAACTCCGCGACGAGCTGGGCGACCTGCTGCTGCAGGTAGTCTTCCACGCGCAGATGGCCGACGAGGCCGGGCTGTTCAACATCAACGACGTGGCGCAGTCCATCGGCGACAAACTGGTCCGCCGCCACCCGCACATCTTCGCCGACGCCCAGGTTGAAACCGCCGACGACCAGTCGGAAGTCTGGGAGGCCGTGAAGGCCGAGGAACGCGCCGCCAAGGGCCTGACCAGCTTCGTCGACGACGTACCGCGCGGCCTGCCGGAACTGTTGCGTGCGAAGAAACTGCAGAAGCGCGCCGCCCGGGCCGGTTTCGACTGGCCGGACGCGGCGCCGGTGCTGGACAAGATCGACGAGGAAACCATTGAGCTGCGCGAAGCCCTGGCGGGCGGCGACCCGGAGTGCATTGAAGACGAGCTGGGCGACCTGCTGTTCGCCGCCGTCAACCTGGCCCGCAAGGCGAAGGTCGACCCCGGCCGAGCGCTGCGCCAGGCCAACGCCAAGTTCGAAGCCCGTTTCCGCGCCATGGAAACCGCCGCCGGTGGCAGCGACGCCTTCAGCGCGCTCGACCTCGACCAGCAGGAAGCCCTTTGGCAGCAGGTGAAGCGCGATGGGTGAGCTGCTCGACACGCTGCACGCGGCCAGCCTGATGCTGGGCCTGCTCGGCGGCCTGCTGGTGGCTGCGCTTGGTGTGGCCTGGGCCTGGCGGGCCGGTTCAAAATCTGGTGCGGGCAACGCCGAGTCCAGGCTGGCGCCGGAACTCCTGTCCGCTCGGGAAACCATCGCCGCGCGTGATGCCGAGCTGAAAGACACCACGACCGCGCTTGAATCCGCCCGCCGCGAGGCCGCCATCGCCGAGACCCGCCGCGAGGAGCAGCAGCGCAGCTTCGAGGCCCAGATCGCCAAGCTGGAAGCCGCGGAGAAGCGCCTGGAAGAGACCTTCGAGCGCACCGCCGGCAAGGTGTTCGAGGAGCGCTCGAAGCGCTTCACCGAGCTCAGCAACGAGCAACTCGGCACGCTGCTGAAGCCGCTGACCCAGGATCTTGGCAACTTCCGCAAGGTGGTCGACGACACCAGCAAGGAAGGCATCCGCCTGCACGCCGAGATGCGCGAAAAGCTCAAATCGCTGGAAAAGCTCAACCTGACCCTGCACGAAGACGCCGAGAACCTGACCCGCGCGCTGACCCGTGATGTGAAAGCGCAGGGCAACTGGGGTGAGCAGCAACTGGAGCGTCTGCTGGAACTGGCCGGCCTGAGCAAGGGGCAGGACTACTACACGCAGGTTTCGGTGAAGGGCAAGGACGGCCAGCGCCTGCAGCCGGACTTCGTGCTGCAGCTTCCCGGCGCCACCAGCATCGTGCTCGACTCAAAGGTCTCGCTGACCGCATGGACCGAGTACCAGTCCGCGCTGGACGACGAGGCTCGCGCCGAGTGCCTGGCCCGCCACGTGCAGTCGCTGCGCAACCATATCGACGGCCTGTACGCCAAGAACTACCCCCAGGCCGAGGAACTGAACTCGCTGCCCTTCGTGCTGATGTTCATCCCCATAGAGAGCGCGCTGATTGCCGCGTTGCAAAGCGACCCGTCGCTGGCCGAGTACGCCCTCAAGCGAAATGTCTCGCTGCTCTCGCCGGCCAACTTCCTGTCCACCGCGCGCACCGTGGCCTCGGTCTGGCAGATCCACAAGCAGGACACCAACGCCAAGGAGATCGCCAAACGTGGTGGACTGCTGATCGAAAAGTTCACCGGTTTCGTCGACAACCTGCAGGGCATCGGCCAGCGACTGGACCAGGCCCAGGACCTGTACGGCAAGGCCATCCGCCAGCTCTCCGAGGGCCCCGGCAACCTGGTCGCCCAGGCCAAGATGCTCAGCGACCTGGGCGCCAAGCATTCAAAGCAGCTGGACGAGCGCCTGACCGCCCGCGCACTGGAAACCGACCCCGAGGCCGCGCACCTGCACCTGCTGGAAGCCGCCGAGTCGACTATGCTGGACGAAGAGCAGGAAGCTGACCCGCCCGAAGAGGGTGACAACAACGACGACTGAGGGCGTACCCATGACTAGATTGACCTTCACTTTGATTCTGGTGGTCTTGGTTACAGCCGTCCCGGTCCTGGCAGACGAAATCGAGACGGTCAGGTCATGGGACCACTACCGCGAACTCATGATAGAGGAAGGCGAGCCGGAGGCCGACGCTGACGCGCAGGTCGAACGAATGCTCGCCAGCCTGAACTCGATGGATCGCTCAGCGGGTGAGGACCGCATCGGCGTGCCCGCGCCCTCATTCGAATTCGACGGCTGGCTGAACTCAGAACCCCTGACGCTCGAAGACCTGCACGGCCAGGTCGTGCTGGTGCGCTGGTGGACCGAAACCTGCCCCTTCTGCGCCAGCAGCGCGCCAGCGCTGCGCGCGCTCAACGACGAATATTCGCCGAGAGGCTTCACGGTTGTTGGCGTCTATCACCCCAAGGCAGACCGCGACAGTCCGCTCGACATCGAACGCGTACAGCGCGCCGTGGCCGCTCGCGAACTCGACTTCCCCATCGCCATCGACTGGGATTGGCGAAACGGGGTGCTTGCCGACTGGTGGCTGACCGGCCCCGACCGCCCGGCCACCTCGGTGACCTTCCTGCTCGACAAGTCCGGCATCATCCAGTACGTCCACCCGGGCATGGAGTACCACGAACACCCCATCGCCACCGGCGGCCCTGAAAGTCACATGATGTGCGCCAACGACATGGTCGGCATTCGCGATGCGATTGAGCGACTGCTTACCGAGCAGGGGTAGGTGAATCGAGAGCGTCTGCTTCCGGCCGGATGCGGAAACTTTCGACTTAAAACCCATGTTCGAAAAGTAGCGACCTGGCTCAGAATCAGCGCAGGGACACCTCCAGGGAAAGGCCCAGCGCAGATGCGAATTTCTCCAGGGTCGACAGCCGGATGTCCTCGGCGTGATTTTCGATTCGAGAGATGGCTGACTTTTTGGTGTTCAGGCGTTTGGCCATTTCAGCGCGACTGGCGCTCCTGCACCGCCCAGGCCAGCGCTTCGTCCAGTTTGTCGTATTCGAAATGCCGCAGCTCGGCATGGACAAAAATACCGGCCAGGCGCGGCAACGCCGCGAGGAAATGGCTTTCAGTGACCAGCGCGACGCGATCGGTGCTGCGGTGGTGGTCGCGGACGAAGCCCAGGTGAGCGGTGAACGCCGCGAAGTTATCCCAACCGGGAAAATGCTGCGCGATGATGGCGATGCCCTTCAGGTGTCCGCCTGACTCGAGCCATGGATCAACCGCCGCCGCCACCCGCTGGAAATCGCCGGCCTCGAGCTCGCCTTGTGGCTGGAGCACGAGCAAACCACGGTCCTTGTCCAGCTGAAACTCCAGTTTGCCGGGGTCAGTCGGCTCGCTGATCCATTCGCGAGCGTCGTCCGTGTCCTCCAGGGCATAGACCTTCACCTGGCCGGGCATTGCAAAGCCGAAACCGCGCACCATGGTTCTGACCCAGTCCGCATCACTGACTACCGCGACGCGCTCAAAGGCGGCGAGGTGCCGCATGCCGACCTTTGCGTCCTCCCAGGCGGCAGCGCCGGTAAAGCCGTCAAACGTGTCGTCCAGCACATACAGCAGCCGTACTCGCTTATGTTCTGAGAGCTTGTTTTCGACAGCGGGGACCATCACGTCGCTGTAATCCCTAGCCGTGATTTCGCCGGAACCGCGGATGGCCAGGACGTTGTCGGGATATCCTTCAAGTAGCTTCAGCATGATCTTGTCTCCTGTTGAAAGTGGCCGGGACGCGGCTAGTTTTAAGCCTTGCGGCCCAGTGTCACGCGGTCTCGTTTTTCTAGGTCCTGGCAGGTGTCGACTGATCGGTAACCTTGCGCGGAAAGAATAGCGCGTGCGGCCGGGCCCTGCTCGACACCGTGTTCGACCAGCAACCAGCCGCCCTGGACCAGGTGTGAGGTCGCGTCCCTGGCAATCTCCTGTATGGACGCCAGCCCATCGCCTCCCGGCGTCAGGGCTGTGCGCGGTTCGAACCGACAGTCGCCACGGCCCAGGTGGGGGTCGCCCTCGGCGATGTACGGCGGGTTGCTGACGATACAGTCGTAGGCGCCCTCCAGGGGGTCACACCACGAGCCGTGCACGAACGACGCATTACGAATGCTCAGCTCGGCGGCGTTGCGGCGGGCCACTTCCAGTGCGTCGAAGCTGATGTCGGTGCCGGTCACCTCGTCGCCGCGGCGTTCGCTGGCCAGCGCGCAGGCGATGGCGCCGGAACCGGTGCCGAGGTCGGCGACGCGGGCGGGGCCGCTGTTGCCGAGCAGTTCGAGGGCGGTTTCCACCAGCAGTTCGGTTTCAGGCCGGGGGACCAGGACGTCGGGCGTCACCCTGAAACGCAGCGACCAGAACTCGCGCTCGCCGGTGATGTAGGCGATGGGTTCACCGCGCATGCGGCGCTCGACCTGGGTGCGGAACGCGTGGGCACGGGCCTGTGGCACTTCCAGTTCCGGGTGGGCGTAAAGAAATGAACGCGGTGTTTCCAGCGCGTGGGCCATCAGGATTTCGGCTTCCAGCGCGGGGTGTGCGCCGGGGCAGTCCCGAAGCGCGCCGGCCAGGTCGGCCCGCGCGGCTTCGAGATGCTGGCCGATGTTCACACGTCCTCCGTCCGGGCTTCGGGGTCTTTGTCGCGCTTGCCGGGCAGTACGTGCGACCAGGCCTCGCGCCACCAGCGGCCGAAGCTGTCCAGGATCAGGTACAGCGTCGGGATCAGCACAAGCGTGATGGCGGTGGCGAAGACGATGCCGAAGGACAGCGAGGCGGCCATCGGGATGACCAGCTGGGCCTGCAGGCTCTTCTCGAAAATGGTGATCGGGGCCAGGCCCAGGAAGGTGGTCAGCGAGGTCAGCAGGATCGGCCGGAAGCGGGTGCGCGACGCGTCGATGACGGCGTCGGTCAGTGGCGTGCCGGCGTCGCGCTCGGAGTTGATGTAATCGACCAGGATCAGGCTGTCATTCACGACCACGCCGGACAGGGCGATGATGCCGAACCAGCTGATCATCGACACCGGGATGCCCAGCACCCAGTGGCCCACCATGGCGCCGATGATGCCGAAAGGGATCACCGACATGATGATCAGCGGCTGGCTGTAGGAGCGCAGCGGGATGGCCATCAGCGCGTAGATCAGGAACAGCGCCAGCATGGCGCCCTGCATCAGCTCCACCTGGGTTTCCTGCGCCTGCTGGCTGGAGCCGGACAGGCGCGAGCGCACGCCGGGGAACTGCGACAGCACCTCGGGCAGCTCCTTGGTCATGATGTCGCTGGTGATTTTCTCCGGCTCGAACTTCTCCTTGTCCACCTCGGCGGTGATGCGCACGGCGCGCTCGCGGTCGAAGCGCTGGATGAACAGCGGGCTTTCACTCATCTCGACCTCGGCGACGGCGCCGAATGGCACGCGGCCGCCCTGGGGCGTGCGGATGCGCATGTCTTCCAGGTAGCCGACGGAGTCGCGCTCCGATTTCGGGTAGCGCACCATCACCTTGACCTCGTCCTGGCCGCGCTGCACGCGCTGCACCTCGACGCCGTAAAAGGCGCCGCGGACCTGGTTGGCCAGGTCGGACAGGGTCAGGCCCAGGGCCTCGGCCTCGGGCTTGATGTTCAGCTTGATCTCGGGACGGCCACGCTCGTAGCTGTTGCGCACGTCATAGACGCCGGCGTAGCCGCGCACGCGTTTTTCCAGTTCCTGCGAGGCGCGGGCGACCTGGTCGATGCTGGCGCCGATCAGCTGGATCGAGATGGCCGGTCCGCCCCCGGGGCCTGCAGCGCCGGAAAAGCCCAGTTGCTTGACGCCGGGAATCTCGCCCACGGCGGCGCGCCAGCGGCGCAGCACCTCGGGGCCCTGGATGGTGGCGTCTTCATCCTTGACCAGCTCGGCGACGATCTGGCCGGACGTTTCCGAGCGCGCGAAAGCCAGCAGGTGGCTGATCACGGCGCCGGATTCCACGCTGATTTCGTCGCTGACCTCGGCGTCGACCCGGCGCAGGCCGTCCTGCACGCGGTCGAGCGCCTCGTGGGTGCGGTGCGCCGGCGTGCCCTCGTTCATCTCCAGGTTCACCATCAGGAAGTCGGCCGCGATGTCGGGGAAGAACACCACGCGCAGCACGCCGCCGGCCACCAGGCCGATGGACAGGATCAGCAGCGAGATGAACGCCGAGAGCGTCAGCCACTTGCGTCGCAGGCAGCGCGCCAGGAATGGCGCGTAGCGGTTGTCGACGAAGCGGTGCAGGCCCTCGCTGAAGAACCGCTGGAAGCGGATGAACCGGTTGTGCGTGCCCTCGCCGTAATGTTTGACCTTCATGTGCGCGAGATGCGCCGGCAGGATCAGCTTCGACTCGACGATGGAGAACGCCAGGCACAGCACCACCACGTAACCCATTGAGCTGAAGAACACGCCGGAGGGCCCGCTGACCATCAGCACCGGGATGAAGGCGGCGATGGTGGTCAATACGCCGAAAGTGGCCGGGATGGCCACGCGCATGACGCCGTCGACGACATTCTCGGTCGAATGCCCCTTGGCGCGCATGTTCGTGTACGCCGATTCACCCACGACGATGGCGTCGTCAACCACGATGCCGAGCACGACGATAAAGCCGAACAGGCTGATCATGTTGACGGTGACATCCAGCGTCGGCATGAACAGGAAGGTGCCCAGGAACGCCACCGGCAGGCCGACCATCACCCAGAACGCCAGTTTCAGGCGCAGGAACAGGGCCAGCGACAGGAACACCAGCACGGCGCCGATCAGCAGGTTGTCCAGCATCATGTCCAGGCGGCCCTTCAGGTAGTACGAAGAGTCCGCCCAGTGGGCCATGCTGATGCCCTCTGGAAGCGCCGTCTTGCGCGTTTCCACCCAGTTCTTGACGGTGCCGGCGATGTCCAGCTCGCTCTGGTCGCCCACCGACAGCACCTGGATGGTGATGGCCGGGTGGCCGTCAAAGCGGGAGTAGTTGTCATAGTCGACGAAGCCGTCGTCGATGTTGGCCACGTCCTTCAGCAGCACGCGGGTGCCGTCGGCATTGGTGCGGATGACCAGGTTTTCGAAGTCGCGGCCGACATAGGCCTGGCCCTTGGTGCGGACCTGGATGTCGCCGGCTTCCGAGCGGATCGCCCCGGCGGGCAGGTCGAGCGAGCCCTGGCGAATGGCGGCGGCCACTTCGGCCAGGGTCAGGTCATAAGCCTGCAGCGTATGCTCGCTGACCTCGATGCTGATTTCGTAGTCGCGGCCGCCGAGGATCTGCGCCCGGGTCACGCCGGGCAGGGTGACCACGTCGTTGCGCACCTGCTTGGCGAACTCCTTCAGCGTCCGCTCCGGCACGCTGCCGAAGACCGTCACCATCAGCACCTGCTGTTCGATGCGGGTGCGCGAGACGACCGGTTTCTCGGTGTTGTCGGGGAAAGTCGGGATGGCGTCGACGCGCGCCTTGATCTCGTCCATCACCTCGGCGACGTCGTACTCGGTCAGCACCTCGGCCTGCACCGTGCCGCTGCCACGGCGGGCGGTTGAGATGATCTCCTTGATGCCCTCGATGTCCTGGATCGCTTCCTCGATCTTCACCAGGATGCCTTCCTCGACATCCTCGGGGCTGGCGCCCAGGAACGGCATGTTGACCGTGACCAGGTTGGTCTCGATCTTCGGCTGCGCTTCCTTCTTGATCGTGAACGCGTTGTACAGCCCGCCCAGCAGGATGATCGCCATCAGCAGGTTGGCGGCGACGGGGTTGCGCGCGAACCACTCGATGAGCGCGGCGTATGGGTTCATCCGGGTCATTGGGCGGCGGCATCCTGGCGGTCACCCTGGGCGACGCCGTCCTCGCTGGAGATGACCAGGCGCGTGCCGGGAATCGGCGCATCCAGCGTGGTGGTGACCACGTGTTCGCCGTCTTCGACGCCGGCGCGGATGTAGACCTCGTCGGCGCCGGCGCGGGCGACATCCACGTCGCGCACTTCCAGTTCGTTTTCCGCGCTGGCGACCAGCACCGTGCCGTCGGTGCGCAGCACGTGGCGCGGCAGCACCACGACATTGTCGGCGTGGCGGCCCTCGATGGCGGCGCGCACGAAGGTGCCGACGCGCAGTTCCGGCTGTGTGCTCTCACCCAGCAGGCCGTAGGGGTCGACCACCTGGGCCACGGCGTAGAGCACGCGGCTGACCTCGTCGATGACACCCTCGGTGCGGATGATGCGCGCGTCCCAGTGGCGGGTGACGCCGCCGACATCGGCGCGCAGGGTCACCGCCGGCAGGCGTGCGGGGTCGGACTCGGCGGTGCCGGGCAGGTCCAGGTAGGCCAGGTCCGCGGCGGACACCGGCAGGCGGATCTCGGCGGCATCCACCGCGAAGGTCACGCCCAGTTGCGCGCCCGGTGCCGCGTACTGGCCGATATCGGCGATCTTCTCGCGCACCAGGCCGTCGTAGGGCACGGAGATGCGGGTGCGCTGCAGGTCGCGGCGGGCCTTGTCCAGGTCCGCCTCGGCGGCGAGCACGTTGGCGGTGGCGTCGGCCAGCTGCGGTTTGCGGGCCACCAGGTCGGGCGGCTCGCCGGTCTTGCCCAGGTTGCGCCAGTCCTTGATGGCCTGGTCGGCGCGGGCCTGCTCGTCGGCCAGCTGGGCGCGACGCGAGGCCAGTGCCGCCTCGGCGCGTTTCACGGCCGCGGCATAGTCGCTGGGGTCGATTTCCAGCAGGGTCTCACCGGCGCGGAAAAACCCGCCGGCGATGAAGTGGGGCGACACCGAGACAATCCGCCCGGACACCTCGGCCACCAGCGTGGTCTCGGTGCGTGGTCGCACCGGGCCCTGTGATTCGACGACGAAATTCAGCGACTGCGCCCGCGCGGTCACGGTATCCACCAGCACGGCCTGCTGGGCGTCGTCCACCCGTTCCGGGCGATTGGCAGCGGAGCGGATGACCAGCGCCACGACCACCAGGATCGAGATCACGATCAGGGCCAGCGGCAGCAGGTATCGAAACAGTTTCTTCAGCAAGGCGGTCACTCCCGGTGCCCCGGTGCGGGGGCGGCATCGTCGTAACCTCTCATTATCCCAGCACGCCGGCCCCGGGGTATAGGCCACAAGTTGGGTGCGCTCGCGTTACAATGGCCGATTCGCGAACCATTAACGAACGAGAGTCCGCCGATGTTGAAATCGCCCGGCATCATTATCAAGACACCCGAGGAAATCGAGGCCATGCGCGTGGCCGGCCAGATGGCCGGTGAAGTGCTGCGCATGATCGGCGAGCACGTAAAGCCCGGCGTGACCACCGGCGAACTGGACGACATCTGTCACCGGCACATCACCGGGGTGCAGGACGCCATCCCCGCGCCGCTGAACTACAAGGGCTTCCCGAAGTCGATCTGCACCTCCGTGAATCACGTGGTCTGCCACGGCATTCCCGGCGACAAGGTGCTGAAAGACGGCGATATCGTCAACATCGACGTCACCGTGATCAAGGACGGCTGGCACGGTGACACCAGCAAGATGTTTTACGTCGGCGAACCGTCGATCCGCGCGAAACGGGTCTGTGACATCGCCTACAAGGGCATGGTCACCGGCGTCGAAATGGTGGCGCCGGGCGTGCGGCTGGGCGATATCGGCCACGCCATCCAGCGCTACGTGGAGTCGCAGTCCTGCTCGGTGGTGCGCGAATACTGCGGCCACGGTATCGGCCGCGGCTTCCACGAAGACCCGCAGGTGCTGCACTACGGCCGTCGCGGCACCGGCGAGGAACTGGTGCCGGGCATGGTCTTCACCATCGAGCCGATGGTGAATGTCGGCAAGCGCGACACCCGCCTGTTGCCGGACGGCTGGACCGTGGTCACGCGCGATCGCAGCCTGTCGGCGCAGTGGGAGCACACCATCGCCGTCACCGACGACGGTTTCGATGTCCTGACCCGCCTGCCCGGCGATCCGTTGTAACGCGTCACCATGGCGGCGACGATCGCGGAATCACAGGCCGGCCCGCTGCCGGCGCCGGCCGATGCCGATGACCTGGTTGACCGGGAAACACTGGCCGGCGGCGACGCGCTGCTCGCCAGCATCCGCGACGCCCTGAAGCGGCTGGACGATGACCTGGCGGAGCGTTTCCGCGCCGGCGAGGACGTTGCCGCGCTGGTCAAGGCCCGCGCCTGGGGCGTCGAGCAGCTGTTGCTGTTCGCCTGGGACTCGCTGGTCGAGGATGAACTGGCGCTGACCCTGGTGGCCGTCGGCGGCTTCGGCCGGGGCGGCCTGCACCCGCAGTCGGACGTCGACCTGCTGGTGCTGTTCGAGCAAGGCGAACTCACCGATGCGCAGAAAGAAGCCATCGAGACCTTCGTCGCGCTGCTCTGGGACGCCGGTTTCTACCTGGGTCACTCGGTGCGCAACCTGGCGCAGTGCCGCGAGGAGGCGCTGACCGATGTCGGCACCGCCACCAGCCTGATGGAAGCCCGTTACCTGGATGGTTCCACGGCGCTGTTCGACGCGCTCCGGCGCGCGCTGTCGCCGGAGAACATGTGGAGCGTGGGCGAGTTCTTCCACGCCAAGATGGAAGAGCAGGCCGCCCGCCACGCCCAGTACGGCGATACCGCCTACAACCTCGAGCCGAATGTGAAAGACGGCCCGGGCGGGCTGCGTGATATCCAGATGATCGACTGGGTGACCCGGCGGTACTTCGGCGCCGCCGGCCTGCACGGCCTGGTCGAGCACGGTTTCCTGACCGAAAGCGAATTTCGCGAGCTGGTCGAAGGCCAGTATTACCTGTGGTGGGTGCGTTACGCGCTGCACCTGATCACCGGTCGCGCCGAGGACCGGCTGCTGTTCGACGTGCAGCGCCAGGCGGCGGAGTTTTTCGGCTTCCGCGATGACGCCGGTTCAAACCAGGCGGTCGAGCGCTTCATGCAAGGCTATTACCGCGTGGTGACTGGCCTGGAGCGGCTGAACGAGCGGCTGCTGCAGCTGTTCAGCGAGGAACTGCTGAGCGATTCCGCGCCGCCCAGCGAGGACCTGGGCGAGGATTTCGTGCTCCGCCATGGTTTCCTGGACGTGCGCGACCCGGGGCTGTTCAAGCGCCGGCCGAAGGCGCTGATGGAAGTGTTCTGCGTGCTGGCGCGCAACGAAAAAGCGCTGGGCGTGCGCGCCTCTGCGGTGCGGCTGATTGTCGACCACCTGTACCTTATCGATGACGATTTCCGCGAGGACCCGGAAGTGCTGGCCGAGTTCTACGCCTTGCTGTCGCAGCCGCAGGGCGTCTATACCCAGCTGCAGCGCATGAACCGTTACGGCGTGCTGGCGGCCTTCATCCCGGCTTTCGCGCAGATTGTCGGGCGCATGCAGTTCGACCTGTTCCACGTCTACACGGTGGACCAGCACATCCTGTTCACGGTGCGGAACCTGCGTCGCCTGAACTACAACAAGTACAGCGAAATCTATCCGCACGCGCCGAAGGTTTTCGCCGGTATCGCCGAGCCGGCCCTGCTGTACCTGGCGGCGTTGTTTCACGATATCGCCAAGGGTCGCGGCGGTGACCACTCCGAACTCGGTAAGGTCGACGCGCTGGAATTCGCGCGCAAGTTGCCGGTGTCCGAGGCCGACGCGCAACTGGTGGCCTGGATGGTCGAATACCACCTGCTGATGTCGCAGACCGCGCAGAAGAAGGACATCGCCGACCCGGAAACCATCGACGAGTTCACTGCCGTGGTGAACACCCGCCGCAAGCTGGAACACCTGTACCTGCTGACGGTGGCCGATGTCTCCGCCACCAGCCCGCGGTTGTGGAACGGCTGGAAGAGCGGCCTGCTGTGGGAACTGTTCCAGGCGGCCTGGTCATCGCTGAACGAAGACGACGACTCGCCCACCGACCGCGCCGGGCAGATCGAGCACTCGCACGACGAGGTGCTGGAAACGCTTTGCGACCAGGGGCTGGACGCCGACGCGGTGCGGGCCTTCTGGTCCGAACTGCCGGCCAGCGTGTTCCTGCGGTTCTCCGACCCGCAACTGGCCTGGGCGACCGCCGAGGCGCTGTCGTTCGAAGGCGAAGGCGCCCAGGTGGCCGTGCGCCACCGCGCCGATCGCGAAGTGACCGAGGTGCTGGTCTGCGCGGACGATTTCACCGGCCTGTTCGCCACCATCACCGCGGTAATGGATGAGCTCGGCCTGGACGTACTGACCGCGCGCGTGGTCACCTCGCGCGCGGGCCGCAGTTTCGACCTGTTCCAGGTGATGGACCGCCACGGCAACCCGCTCAATGACATCGACGCCAGCGTGCTGGCGCGTCGCCTGCGCGCCGAGCTGGACGCCCGCAAACTGCTGGCACCGGTGATGCGCCCCTTACCCCGCCGCCTGCGGCCGTTCATCATGAAACCGCAGATCCAATTCCGCACCGCCCGCGATGGCGCCGTCACCGAGATGGAGATCGAGTGCAGCGACCGTCCCGGGCTGCTTTCCCAGCTGGCCGCGGCACTGGCCGCCAGCGGTGTGCGCACGCACGACGCGATGATCGCCACGCTGGGCGACCGCGTCGAGGATACCTTCCTGGTGACCGACCGCTCCGACCGCCCGCTGGACGAGGCCATGCAGGAACAACTGGTGGCGGAAATCCTCAAGCGCCTGGACTCCAACTGAACACACTGACGATGGATACGAAGGACCCACGATGACCCTGGATGACATTCGCCCCTTGATTGAAGACGCCTTTGAACGTCGTGCCGACATCCGCCCCGACGCCGTGCCCGGGGGGCTGGCCGAGGCCGTGGAAGCCGTGCTGACCGCGCTGGAAGATGGCACCGCCCGCGTGGCGGAACCGGATGCCGGCGTGGAAGGCGGCTGGCGCGTCAACCAGTGGCTGAAAAAGGCCGTGCTGCTGTATTTCCGCATCAGCGGCAACGTCGTCATGGAGGGCGGACTGAACCGCTACTACGACAAGGTGCCGGTGCGCTGGTCGGGCGACGACACCGGCATCGCCGAGTCCGGCGCGCGAGTCGTGCCACCCGCCACCGTGCGGCGCGGCGCCCATGTCGGCCCCGACACCGTGCTGATGCCGAGCTATGTGAACCTGGGCGCCTATGTCGGCGGCGGCACCATGGTCGACACCTGGGCCACGGTCGGCTCCTGCGCCCAGATCGGCCGCAACGTGCATCTCTCCGGCGGCGTCGGCATCGGCGGCGTGCTGGAACCGCTGCAGGCCAACCCCACGATTATCGAGGACGACTGCTTTATCGGCGCCCGTTCCGAGGTGGTCGAGGGCGTGATCGTTGAACGCGGCAGCGTCATTTCCATGGGCGTGTTCATCGGCCAGTCGACCCGTATTTTCAATCGTGAAACCGGACAGATTACCCGCGGCCGCGTTCCGGCCGGTTCCGTGGTCGTGCCCGGCACGCTGCCGGCGCGCGACGGCACCCACTCGCTGTACGCCGCCATCATCGTCAAGCAGGTCGACGAGCAGACGCGGGCGAAAACTTCGCCGAACGAGTTGCTGCGCCAGGCCGACGTCCGCTGAGGGCGGCCGATCGATGTTGACCGTCTACGGCATCCGCCAGTGCGACACCTGCCGCAAGGCCCTGAAGTGGCTGGAGGCTGAGGGCGTGGAGCATCGGTTCCATGACCTTCGTGACGATGGCCTGTCGCGCGAACAGGTCAGGGCCTGGCTGGGTTCACCCCTCGCCGATGCGCTGGTCAACCGTCGCAGCACTACCTGGCGCGGACTCACCGATCAGGAGAAGGCTGCCGAAGGGAAGGCGCTGGAAGACCTGCTGCTGGCTCACCCGACGCTGGTCAAACGCCCGGTGTTCGAACGCGGCGGACAGGTACTGGCCATCGGTTTCAAACCCGAAGACCTGCGGGCGCAGCTGTGAGCCGGAATGTGAGTGGCGAAGAGACCCTGGCGCTGGCAAAAGCGCTGATGGCGCGTGCGTCTGTCACACCGGACGATGCCGGGTGCCAGCAGATGATCGCCGGGCGCCTGTTGCCGCTGGGTTTCGAGGCGGAATGGTTCCTGTGCGGCGACGTCACCAATGTACTGATCACGCGCGGTGGGTCGGGGCCGGCGCTGTGGTTCCTGGGCCATACCGATGTCGTGCCCAGCGGGCCGCTTGAAGACTGGACCTCGCCGCCATTCGAGCCGGAAGTGCGCGACGGCGTGCTGTACGGGCGTGGCGCCTGCGACATGAAGGGCGCGGTGGCGGCCATGGTGGTCGCGCTGGAAACCTTCGCGCGCGAACACCCGGATCACCACGGGCAGATCGGGCTGTTGCTCACCAGTGATGAAGAAGGCGATGCCGAGCGCGGTGTTCGCGAAGTCGCGGCAACGCTGGCCAAACGTGGCCAGGCGCCGGACTATTGCCTGGTCGGCGAACCCAGCAGCCAGGCCCAGCTGGGCGACACCGTGCGCATCGGCCGTCGCGGCTCCATTGTCGGCACGCTCACCGTGCGCGGTGTGCAGGGCCACACGGCGTTTCCCGAGGCCATCGACAACCCGGTACACCGCGTCGCGCCGTTCCTGGCGGCGCTGGCGGCCCGGCAATGGGATGACGGTGTCGACGATGCCGACGGGCAGTTCCCGCCGACGCATTGCCAGGTCAGCAATTTCAACGCCGGCACCGGCGCGTCGAACGTCACGCCGGGCGCAGCGAAGCTGACCATCAGCTTTCGCTACAACACGCACTGGAACGCCGAAACCCTGAAAGCCGAGCTGGTCGAAATGCTCGCGCGCCATGACATCAGCGACTACACACTGGACTGGCGGGTGTCGGGTGAGCCGTTCCGTTCACCGGCCGGCGAGCTGCGCGTGGCCGTGGCCGGCGCCGTCAGCGAAGTGCTGGACGTGACCCCGGCGCTCAACACCGGCGGCGGTACCTCGGACGGGCGCTTTATCGCGCCGCTGGGCAGCGAAGTGGTCGAACTGGGCCTGCTCAACACCTCCATCCACAAGGTCGACGAATTCACGCCGGTGGCCGACCTGGAAGGCCTGGCCGGGGTTTACCGCGCCGTCCTGGGTCGGCTGTTCGGCTGACCGCGCAGTCAGGCTGGCGTTACAGCGAACGGGTCGTCGCCCGCGCAGTGGCGCTGAGCACCCGGTCGGCATGATCGGCCTGGCGCTGGTCCGCGCAACGCGCGACCACCGTCCACAGGCCTTCGTTGACGGCGTCACGGGTCGCCTTGATGACCGGCCCGTGATCGGGTCGCAGGGCCACCAGCCCGGCCATCAGCAGGCCCATGAACATCGTCAGCGTGGGCACAAAAATGAATGTCATCAACGGGCTGGACCGTGTCATCTCCGGCCCACCCATGACCAGGGCGGTGGCGGCCACCAGTCCAACGACCAGCCCGAGTATGCCAAGCAGGACATGTGTCCTGACCAGCGTGCGGCCGATGGCGCGGCTTTTCGGTTCCACCTTGCGCGCGACCTGGTGGGTGCCGGGTTCGAGCAACTCGACCTGGGCACGGCGCAGGCCGGTCACGGTCAGTAAACGCTCCACCACGGCAGAGGCGTCTCGTCGATACTCGAATTCCCCGCTCACCAGGTGGGGATTCTCTTCCGTCAACAGGTTCGAACGGTTCATCAGCGTGTCTCCTTGCGCTCATTGAAAGTCCACTCTTGGGCATGAGTACGTTGGAAACGGGTGACATTTACATGGCCATTTGCAAGAACTACAGGGTCACCATTCCATGGCGACCATTGCGCCACACCGTTCCAGGCATGTCATACCCGGAATATGACTGTAGTCATGCAAAATCCCGGCCGGGTTGCCTGGGCGGGTGCGCGCCGTTCGCGGCGCGAGGTGAGGGATGAGGCCGGGCGTTAGCGCCTAGCCGGCAGGCTTTTCGGTGACGGGTGGCGTCGCCTCGGCGGTGGCCAGGGTGTCGCACTGTCCCATGCGCATGCCCGGTGGATTCGTGGAGAACGTAAATGGCGCCAGCCGGCTCAGGTCGCGCATGCCCAGTATGGGGCGGGTGCCTGGACCAAAGACTGCGGCCTCGACGTTTCGAAGTTGACATTCACCCAGGCGAATTTCGGAAAGCCGGTAGACGGGCACGACCTTAAGGCTGCCGTCGGCCATGACCCCTTCGAGTTGTTTGACGAACACGGCATCGCCGGTGCGTTCCATGCGCTCCAGCAAGGTCGCGCCGATCGCGGTATAACCGGATCCCGTGTCGACCAGGAAGTCGACCATGCCGATGCCGGCGACATCGGCTTCAACGTAGAAGGTCCCGGCGGCGATGCCGCGCATGGGCACGTTGAAGCCGTCCCCGAAAGCGATGGGTGAGACGGCTGCGAACAGCCCGAGTGCACTTGCCAGGGCCGCCGCACGAACCCTGTTATCCAGGAAAAACCCCATATGTTGACTGGCCCGGGTCGGTCGCGCCGACCCTGTTGGACATTGTTGATGCGTTCAAGCTAACGGATCGCCTGCTCAAAACCAAGCAGGGCGGGCAGTTTGCCGGATCGGTTCATCGCAAACCCGCCTGGTGTTTACGGTGCGGACAATGAAAAGCCGGCCGACATTGCTGCCGGCCGGCAAGTCCGGCAACCCCATGGGGGAAAGGTGCCGGTGGGCAGAGCGCCCGGGTCACCGGGCGCGGGAGGTTGTCGCGATCAGTAATCGCTCTCGGGCTTGGCTTCCTTCATCTTGTGCTGGGTGTCGCTCACCGGTTCGAAACGTGCGAACTCGGTACGATCAAGCTCACCGTCCTGGTTGGCGTCCAACTCTGACCACTTCTGCGTCAGGCGATCGGAAGCCGGTGTATCCGCGGCGTTGCGGAGCTCGGTCTGGCTGACCTTGCCGTTGCGGTCAACGTCAAGCGCCGTGAACGAAGGCTGGTCGGTCATACCCTTTTCGTGCATGGCGTCCTTGTGCTTGTCACCCCCGGCGACGGCGGTACCGCACAGTGCGGTGGCGGCGATGGCGATGGCTAACTTGTTCATGGTGCGTTTCATGAGTCACTCCTTTAGGGGTTGGTTGCAATGGCCAGGTCACCGGTATGTTGGATGCGCCGGTTCCTGGGCGGTGCGGTAGAAATGATGCAGGGTTCGTGCCAGTTGCCTGCGGCGTCCGGGTGTAAACACGCGCAGGCTCCGGCCAGGCTGGGTTTGCGAGATTGGCGTACCACCGGGTCGAATTTCCGTCGCAATCGGCCAGTCGCGATGGGCGTGGAATTTCTACACGGCGTCGCGAAATTTTTTCACGACACCGCGAGTCAACCGGTGTACCGACGCCGGGTCGGGGCCGGTACGGTGCCCCCATGGAACATCGCGAAAGCGTTGGGGCGCCAGGCTTCAGGGTGAATCCGCATTACCCCTTCGCCGGGCCGTGGCACATATCCTGCATCTACCTCCGCACAGCCGGGCTGACTGCCGGCGCAACCATTGGAGTGATGAAATGAAACGTAACGCCATTTACATGATGATGAGCGCCGCACTGGCGGCTTCCCTGTCCATGCCGGCGATCGCCGACGAGACGCGCACCGAGAACCAGGCCGACCGCACCGCGGGCCAGGTGATCGATGACATGAGCATCGCCACCCGGACCAAGGCGGCCCTGGCCGCCGATGGCGTGACCGACGCCATCAAGATTGATGTCGAGGTTGACCGCGATGTCGTGCAGCTGAATGGTTTCGTCGACACCGAGGAAGAGCGCCAGCAGGCCGAACGTATCGCCGCCAACATTGAGGGCGTCGCCGAGGTGAAGAACAACCTGGAACTGCAGCCGCATGACCGCAGCACCGGCGAATACATCGACGACAAGATGCTGGTGGCAAAGGTAAAAACTGCCCTGGCGGATGATCCGAAGGTCGAGTCCCTGACCATCGATATCGAGTCTGACCACGGTGTCGTCAGCCTGGGCGGCCATGTTGATACCGACGTTGAACGCCAGGCGGCGCTGAATTCGGCCGCGAAGGTGGCCGGCGTGGTCCGGGTAATCGACAACCTGGACGTGCGCTCGTAACTCGAACGCGCACCTGCGAAACCAAAAGAGGGCCGCGAGGCCCTCTTTTTTTATGTCTGAAAAATGCGCCGGGAAATCAGCGTCAGTGATGGGTCGTCGGGATCTCGCCGATCAGTTGCGCCAGTCGCGACAGCGAAACAGGTTTGCGCAGGAATCGGAAGACTTCGATGTCATTCGCGCTCCGGCGCAGCTGGTTCAGTGAATTGCCGGTGACGAAGATCACCTGAACGTCGTTCTCGGACTGCAGCTGGCGGGCGACATCGACACCGTCCCGGGTATCGCCCAGGTCCCAGTCGCTGACCAGGATGTCGGGGTGAAAGTCCGCGGCGATTTCAGTCGCCTCGGCCGCAGTCCCCGCGCAGGCGACTTCGTAACCGGAGAAATCCAGGAACTCTTTCAGGGCCGAACGTGCGGTGGCGTTATCCTCCACCACCAGCACCCTTGCGGCTGATTGTTGTCGGTTCACCTGTGCCATTGTTTGCCTCACCCGACTGCGCGAGTGTTCTTCAGTTTACCCCCTCACTTCCTGTCGTAAAGGATGCAAATTTCATGCCGCAAAGTTTCAGTCGGCGTCATCCTCTTCCGTTTCGTAGGTCTTCAGCCGGTTGTAGAGGGTCTTCAGGCTGACGCCCAGCATCGCGGCCGCCTCGGTCTTGTTGCCGTCCACCTGCTCAAGTGTCGCCATGATCAGTTCCTTCTCGACCTCGGCGATGGAGCGCCCGGCGTGAATGCCGTCCATGGCCGGCGCCACGCTGTCGTCGATGGATTCCGGCACATTGACGACGTCATCCTCGGCCATGATCCAGGCGCGCTGGACCACGTGCTTAAGTTCGCGAACGTTGCCCGGCCAGCCATGGTGCTCCAGGTGTTTCAGTGATTCCGGTGAAAAGCAGCGCGAGGTGTCGTGCTTGTCATTCAGGTCGTCCAGGAAACGATTGGCGAGCAGGGTGATATCGCCCCGGCGCAGGCGCAGCGGCGGCAGCTCGACCGGGAAAACACTGAGACGGAAATACAGGTCTTCGCGCAGCTGCCCGTCCTTGACGGCCTGTTGCGGTGGCCGGTTGGTGGCGGCGACAAGCCGGGCATTGACCGGCTTCTCTTTCTGCGCGCCCAGTCGCAGCACCATGCCCGTTTCCAGCACCCGCAGCAGGTGTGTCTGCATTTCGATGGGCATTTCGGTAATTTCGTCCAGGAACAGGGTGCCATCCTGGGCCTGCTCAAAGAAACCCGCGTGCGCGGCGTCGGCGCCGGTGAAGCTGCCTTTCTCATGCCCGAACAGCTGGCTGGAGATCAGGTCCTTGTTGAGTCCGCCGCAGTTGACCGGGATGAACCGGCCCTCGCGGCCGCTTTCGGCGTGGATCATGCGCGCCACCAGTTCCTTGCCGGTGCCGCTTTCGCCGTGGATGAATACTGTGCTGTCGGTGGGTGCGACCTTGCGGATCTTGGCGTAGACATCCTGCATGGCCGTCGATTCGCCCACCAGCAGGCCGTATTCGCCTTCGTGGTCATCGTCGGTTCCCGGGTCGGCATCGGGCAGCCCTTCCAGCAGTTCCGCCAGCTGGTCGGGGCCGATGGGCTTTTTCATGTAGCTGACCGACTTGCCGGCCAGGCCACCGATGAGTTGCTTGACGCCGGAGTGGCCGGTCATGATGACGATACGGCGCGGCGTCTGGTTTTCGAAATGGTCGAACAGTTCAAGCCCGCTGCCGTCGGGCAACATCAGGTCGAGCAAAACGATATCTGGCGTGACTTCGGCCAGGTGTTTACGCGCGGCCGCGAGATCATGGGCGACCCGGGCGTCGTGGCCCTCGGCTTCCAGGTACTCCGCGATGCTGTCAGCGAACGCGGTTTCGTCGTCAATCACCAGGATGGTCGGCATTGTGTGTCGGGGTTCCCCGTCCTTCAAGGGCGCACCATTGCGCGCCGTCATGTTAACGCATTCAACGTGCGCGATTCCCTATAATGCGGGCTGTCCGCCCCCGGGAGATTTCCAACCTTGCTGACCCGAGTTGTCCTGCCTGTGATCGTCACGACGGTGGTGGCCGTCGGTACCGTGCAGATGTGGCGTGCGCTACAGGGCTACGAGCACGAGCAGGTGGAGCGGATCGTGACACTGGAGTCGTGGTCGACGCGAAGTCACCTGGCGCGGACCACCGAGGCCATGCTGGACGCCTTGCGCAACAACCTGGCGTTCTGGGATGCGGTCAGCAATATGCCGCGTGACCAGTGGCCAAGCGGCGAGCACCTGGAATCGGCCAATTACCGCGGGATTGACCTGATCCTGTACGAGGCGCCGGCAAAGGGTGTGCGGGTGCTGCATTCCGAACAGCACCCCGGTTACGCCTACCAGCCCACCGATGCCGAATGGGCGCGATACGCGGCCCTGGCGAAACGCCTGCGCGAGCAGGACACCAGCACGATGATGGGGCCGTATGCCTACGCCGACGGCGACCTCTACCTGGAGGTCTACCTGGTGGACGGGCAGGGCGATGATCGCCACGGCATTGCGGCGGTGGTCGACGCCGACGTGGCCATCGGCCATATCCTGCTGGACGAGGCGCCGAGTTACGCGGTCGACGTGTACTGGGGCAACCGGGCCCTGATCCAGGGCGAAGGTGCGGCGCGTGAAATTCCGCCCGGCTGGCAGCAGGAAGGCCAGATCCGGAACTCGCTCGGCGCCGTCTGGCGGGTGGTGCACCGGCCGACAACGGAAACCGTACAGGCCATGGCGTCCACGGCCACCGACGCGGTGCTGCTGCTGGGCCTGATCATCGCCGTGCTGATGGGGTTCCTGACATACGAGAGCGCCCGCGCGCGCCGGCGCGCCAGCAAGGCCGAGGCCGCCGAACGCCAGCTCGCCGCGCTGAACCGCGACCTGGAAGCCATCATCGCCCGGCGCACGCGATCACTGGAGGACCGCACCGCGGACCTGCAGACCATCACCGACTCCGTCGCGCACGACCTGCGCAACCCGTTGAACGCCATTTCCATGAGCGCGCAGCTGCTGGAGTCCAGGCTGGACAGGGAGGACGACGAGCAGAGCCTGCGCGTGGTGCGCCGGATTCACCCCTGCGTGTCGCAGATGGCGACCATCGTCGACCGCCTGTCCGGGCTGTCGGTGCTGGCGCATGAGACCTTCGAGCGTGAAACCCTGGACATGCGCGACCTGTTCGAGGACGTGTTCGAACCGCTGCTGGCCACCGATACCTACGGCCCGGTGGCATTCAGTATTGTGGACGACCTGCCGGACGCCCACGCCGACGAGTTGCTGGTGCGGATGCTGGTGACGAACCTGCTGAGCAATGCGCTGAAGTACACCCGCGACACCGAAAACCGGCGCATCGACGTGCTGTACGAGGAGATTGATGGGGTCACGGTTTACAAGGTGGGGGACAACGGCATCGGCTTTGATAATGACACCGCGGACGAGTTGTTCGCCGCGTTCCAGCGGGGGTCAGGCAGCGAGCAGTTCGATGGCACCGGGCTGGGGCTGACGATTGTCGCGCGCGTGGTCGAGCGCCACGGCGGGCGCGTGTGGGCCGAGGGAGAGCCCGGCAATGGCGCCTGCTTCCAGTTCACACTGGAGCCGGGCAAAGGGCCGGAAGAACCCTGCGACTAGTCGCGGGCGGGTGTTGGTTCAGTGCGTGGCGGTTCGCTCGTCGCGCATCTTGCGGTCAATGGCGTGGACCGTGCGTTGAATCCGGAAACGGATGTCTTCGAGCTGTTCGTGCTCGGTCACGACGTGCGCGTTGCGTTCCATGTTAAGTGAATCGACCAGGGCCGCGCGTAGCTCGCGCAGCTCGGATTGTTGCTGGTTCATGGCGTTTACTCCCGGGGGTGTAATTCCAGTATAGACAATGCGCCAATGTTTGCACCACCTTTCAAGCGCTTGATTCGCCACCCGAAAGCCCACATCTAACGTTCATCTGCGGCTTCTTCGCCGCCATTGAATTCAGAGGGTTTCAATCACATGCGAATGGATAAATTTACGAGCAAGTTCCAGCTCGCGCTAGCCGATGCGCAGTCGCTGGCCATTGGGTTCGACAACCAGATGATCGAGCCGGCCCATGTGCTGGTGGCGCTGATGGACCAGGAAGGCGGCTCGGTCCGGCACCTGCTGACGCGCGCCGGCGTGAAGGTTGACGCGCTGCGCTCCCAGCTGGGCGAGCGCCTGGACGGGTTCCCGAAAGTCGCGGGCGCCGCCGGCGAGGTCAACCTGTCGAACGACACCATCAAGCTGCTCAACATCATGGACAAGCTGGCGCAGGATCGCGGCGACGCGTATATCGCCAGCGAACTGTTCGTGATCGCGGCACTGAACCTGAAAGGTCCGCTGGCCGAGCTGCTGAAAAACAACGGCGCCAGCGTCGAGGCCGTGAACAAGGCCGTCGACGACATGCGCGGCGGCGAGCAGGTCACCGACCCCAATGCCGAGGACTCACGCCAGGCGCTGGACAAGTACACCATCGACCTGACCGAGCGGGCCGAACAGTCAAAGCTCGACCCGGTGATCGGTCGCGACGAGGAAATCCGCCGCTGCATCCAGGTGCTGCAACGCCGCACCAAGAACAACCCGGTGCTGATCGGCGAGCCCGGCGTGGGCAAGACCGCCATCGTCGAGGGCCTGGCCCAGCGCATCATCAATGACGAGGTGCCCGAGGGCCTGCGCGGCAAACGCGTATTGAGCCTCGACATGGGCGCGCTGATCGCCGGCGCCAAGTTCCGCGGCGAGTTCGAGGAGCGCCTGAAGGGCGTGCTGAATGATCTCGCCAAGCAGGAAGGCAACATCATCCTGTTCATCGACGAGATCCACACCATGGTGGGCGCCGGCAAGGCCGAGGGCTCAATGGACGCCGGCAACATGCTGAAACCCGCGCTGGCGCGTGGCGAGCTGCATTGCATCGGCGCCACCACGCTGGACGAGTACCGCCAGTACGTGGAGAAAGACGCCGCGCTGGAGCGCCGTTTCCAGAAGGTACTGGTGGAAGAACCCAGCGTGGAAGACACCATCGCCATCCTGCGCGGCCTGCAGGAGCGCTACGAGGTGCACCACGGCGTGGATATCACCGACCCGGCCCTGGTCGCGGCCGCCACGCTGTCGCACCGCTACATCGCCGACCGCCAGCTGCCCGACAAGGCCATCGACCTGATGGACGAGGCCGCTTCGCGTATCCGCATGGAGATCGACTCCAAACCCGAAGCGCTGGACCGCCTGGAGCGCCGGCTGATCCAGCAGAAGATCCAGGCTGAAGCGTTGAAGAAGGAAACCGACGACGCCTCGAAGAAGCGCCTGGAAGAGGTCCAGGCTGAGATCGCGACCATGGAACGCGAGTTTTCCGACCTGGAGGAAATCTGGAAGTCGGAAAAAGCGGCCGTGCAGGGCGCCACGCATATCAAGGAAGACCTGGAGCGCACCCGCGCCGAACTGGAAACGGCGCGCCGCGCCGGCGACCTGGCGCGCATGTCCGAGTTGCAGTATGGCCGTATTCCCGAGCTGGAAAAGGCCTTGCAGAAGGCCGAGGAAGGCGAAGAGACCCAGGAGTTCCAGCTGCTGCGCTACGAGGTGACCGAAGATGAGATCGCCGAGGTGGTGTCGCGCTGGACCGGCATCCCGGTCAGCCGCATGCTGGAGGGTGAGCGCGACAAGCTGTTGCGCATGGAAGACGCATTGCACAAGCGCGTGGTCGGCCAGGACGAGGCGGTCGAGGCCGTGTCCGACGCCATCCGCCGCTCACGTGCGGGGCTCTCGGACCCGAACCGGCCGATCGGCTCGTTCCTGTTTTTGGGGCCCACGGGCGTCGGCAAAACCGAGCTGTGCAAGTCGCTGGCCGAGTTCATGTTCGACACCGAGGACGCCATGGTGCGCATCGACATGTCCGAGTTCATGGAGAAACACTCCGTGGCCCGGCTGGTCGGCGCGCCCCCGGGCTACGTCGGCTACGAAGAGGGCGGCTACCTGACCGAGGCGGTGCGCCGCCGGCCGTACAGCGTGATCCTGCTGGACGAGGTCGAAAAAGCCCACCCGGACGTGTTCAACATCCTGCTTCAGGTGCTCGACGACGGTCGCCTGACCGATGGCCAGGGCCGCACCGTGGACTTTCGCAACACCGTGGTCGTCATGACCTCGAACCTGGGCTCCGCGCGGGTGCAGGAGCTGGCGGGCGAAGGCTACGAGACGATGAAAGACGCCGTGATGGAAGTCGTCGGCCAGCACTTCCGCCCGGAGTTCATCAACCGCGTGGACGAGATCGTCGTGTTCCACCCGCTGGACCGCGAGCAGATCCGCCTGATCGCCGGCATCCAGCTGCAGCACCTGCAGAACCGCCTGGCCGCCAATGGCTTGGAACTGGAGCTGTCGGAGCAGGCCATGGACCTGCTGGGCAACACGGGCTTCGACCCGGTCTACGGGGCACGGCCGCTGAAGCGGGCCATCCAGCAGAAGCTGGAAAACCCGCTGGCGCAAAAAATCCTGGCCGGCGAGTTCGAGCCCGGCGCGACCATCCGGGCGGACGTCGAAGACGGCGAGTTCGTCTTCAGCTAGGGCCCGTTAACCCGGCCCGTACCCCGGCGTTTTTGCCAGACGGCGAAGACGCCGGCGGCCACGGCGCTCTTGGCCACCGCACCCGGCAGGAAGGGCAAAAGGCCGTGCGCGATGGCGTCGCCCCAGCCCAGCGTGATGGCCAGCACCGGAACGCCGAAGGCGAAGACCGCGGCGTGACCCGCGAGTCCTGCGAGTAGCGGCCAGAGGAAGGCGCCGCGCCGGCCCAGCCAGCCGATGATGAAGGCGGCCGGGATAAAGCCGATGACGTAACCTGCCGTGAGCGACTGGAAAAAGGCCGCGCCGCCCAGGCGCTCGCCACCGGCCAGCACCGGCAGGCCCAGCAGCACCATCAACAGGTAGAGCCCCGCGCCGGCGGCGGCCAGCCGGGGCCCGGCGAACAGGCCGGCCAGCGCCACCGCCAGGGTCTGGCCGGTGGTCGGCACCGGCACCATGGGGATGCTCAGATGGGCACCGGCGGTGATGGCCGCAGCGCATGCCACGGCCACCAGCACCTTGCGGGTCAGGTTCAAACCAGCTTGAACGCGCCCTTCATCACGGCCCAGTGCCCGGGAAACGAGCAGAAGAACGTGTAGTCACCGGCCGGGTCGAGGCCGGTGATGTCGAAGGTCATGGACGTGGATTCGCCCCCGCCGATCAGCGAAGTGTGGGCGATGATCCGGTCGTCACCGGCCGGCAGGTAGTCGCCGTCCACACCCGCGCCGATGCCTGCCTGCGCCACGGGGTTGAAGTCCGCCGTCGTGGTCAGGACCCAGTTGTGGCCCATCGAGGCCTTGGGCAGCGAACCGGTGTGCTTCAGGTTGATGGTCACCTCGGCACAGTCTTTCGAGACTTCCATGGTGCCGCCAATGCTGAACTGCAGGTTGTCGCCAACCTCGATGTCGAATTCGCACTGGGCGAAGGCTGTCGGGGCGATCGCCAGGGCAGCGAGGGCGAGGCATAGCGTCAAGAGTGTGCGCTTCATGATGTGACTCCTGTGGATGACTTTGGGAATTCGGGTCGAAATGATATCAACAAGGCAGTCTCCAGGCGCGCAGAACTGCCGGTCAACTTTGCTACCATCGCGCCCTCGTAGTTTACCTGTCAAGCCTTAATGAGTACCATTCTCATTTAAGCAGAATACAACGGATTCCGACATGACCCATTCCAAGTTTTTCGCCCTGTCGCTTGTCGCATTGGGATGCCTGGCCGGCCCCCATATGACCGGGGTCGCGCGGGCCGACGGCGACATCGGTGAGCACGTCAACGACATGCAGGCGCACATCGACGAGTACACCGAGGAAGTCGAATGGCTGATCGACAGGGTTGACGGCATCGTTGACACCTACGAGGCCGAGGGCGCAACCGCGGCCAAGCCCGAAGCCGTGGTTGACCACTGGGAGGCGGTCGATTTCCACTCCGCCATCGAGACCAATTACGTGCCGCTGTACGCGTCCATCTGGCAGGGGCTGTTCGGCGTGCGCCAGGCGATTGAAAACGGGGAACCCGTCGCCGAGGTCCGCAAGCAGCAGGTGCAGCTGGAAGAATCGCTGTGGCAGTCGCTCGGCGCCGTGAAGCTGGCCGCGCAACTGCAAAAGCAGGGCAAGCTCACCATCGACCGGGAAACCGTCGCCACCACGCCGACCGAAACCCTGGCCGATATCAAGATCCGCCTGGATCGCGTGGTCGCCAAGTACGCCGAGAAGCTGCCCGACGAGGCCACGGAGATCGTCCACGACGCTTACCTGACCCAGTTCGAAGGGGTCGAAGGCATGCTGATCGAGCAGGACGCCGACCTGGTCGAAGACCTTGAGCTCGATTTCAATGTCGCGCTGCCGAAGGCGATTGCCGATGACCTGGGCGTCGACGCCGTGCGCGACATCGTGATTGCGATGCAGGGCAAGCTGGACCGTTCGATCGAGTTGCTGGAAGCGGCCGAGGCTTCGCGCAGCGACGTCTTCTGAATGCACCGCCGGACGCTTTTGACATCGGCCCTGAAGCTGGGCCTGGGCGCGGGCGCCCTGGGCATCATGCCCGGGCTGGCCGGGCGTGCGTTCGCGCAGGCCGGCGCCGCGTCGGTGGAGGAACTGCCACCGCTTGAAGGTGAGCTGACGATGTACCTGGGCCGTGGCGAGGGTGGCCTGTATGAGAACGTCCTCAAGGCCATCGAACAACGCAACCCGAAGCTCAAGCTTGGTATCCGGCGCGGGCCGACGGCCGCACTCGCCAACGCCATCGTTGCCGAGGCCGGGGCGGGCGTGCGCCGCGCCGATGTCTTCTGGGCCGTGGATTCCGGCGCCATTGGCCTTGTGCGCGATGCGGGCCTGGCGCAGGTGCTGCCCGACGACCTGCAGGCCGGCCTGCAGCCCGAGTTCCGCTACCCGGGCTGGGCGCCGGTCACCGGCCGCATTCGCACGCTGCCGTTTCACACCGGCAGGCTGGCCGCCGATGACATCCCGAAGGACATCATGGCCCTGCCGACGGCCGGCCTTTCGCTGGGCTGGGCGCCGGCCTACGCCTCGTTCCAGTCGTTCGTCACCGCCATGCGCCTGCTGCGCGGCCCCGAGGCCACGCGCGACTGGCTCCGCGCCACCGCAAAAGTGGCAAAGACCTATGCCGGCGAACTGGGCGTCGTGATGGCCGTTGAGCGTGGCGAGGTGGATGTCGGCTTCGCCAACCACTACTACACGCTGCGGTTGAAATCCGGCAAGCCGGATGCGCAGGTGGACCTGGCGTTCACGAACAACGACGCCGGCTGCCTGGTGAACGCTTCAGGCGTGCTGGCGCTGGGCGATGACGAGTTGCCGGTCAACTTCATCCGTTACCTGCTGACCCGGGAAGTGCAGTCTTACCTGGCCCGGGAAGCATACGAGATCCCGCTGGTCGAAGGCGTCGAGCCGCCGGAAGGGCTGCCCGGCCTGGAGACCCTGTCACCACCCGATGTCGACCTGACACGGCTGGCGGACCTGCGGCCCACGCTGGACCTGATGCGAGACGCCGGGGTGCTATGAACCGCTGGTCTGCGTCCTGGCCGCTGGCGGGCCTGATCGCCCTGGTCACCGTGGCGCCCATCGTGGTGCTGTTCGACCTGGCCGATGCCCCCACGGGCCTGTTCGAGGCCCGCAACCTGGGCCTGGTGGCAAACACCCTGTTACTGACCGCCATCACCGTGGCCGGGTCCGTGCTGGTCGGCGTACCGCTGGCGATGCTGACGGCCTTCGTGCAGCTGCCCTGGCGGCGGTTCTGGCTGGTACTGCTGGTCGCGCCGCTGGCCATGCCCAGCTATATCGGCGCGTTCACGCTGTACGCGGCCTTCGGCCCCGGCGGCGAGATCGAGAATGTGCTGGGGTTCGCCACGCCGCGGGTGTCCGGCCTGGCTGGCGCCAGCCTGGTCATGGTGCTGTACACCTATCCCTTCGTGCTGCTGACCACCCGCGCGGCCCTGTTGGGCCAGGACGCGACGCTGGTGAACGCCGCCCGCTCGCTGGGCACGTCGTTCTGGATATGCCTGTGGCGCGTGGTGCTGCCGCGCGCACTGACCGGCATTGCCGCCGGGGCGCTGCTGGGGGCGCTGTACGCGCTGTCCGATTTCGGTACGCCGGCGATCATGGGGCTGGATACGTTCACCCGCGTGATCTACGTTGAGTACAACGCCTTCGGCCTGGGCCAGGCGGCGCTGTTCTCGCTGCAATTACTGGTGATTGTCGGCCTGGTGCTGTACCTGGAGTCGCGGGTCAAGGTGACGCCGGAGCGCCCGGGGCGCTGCCTGCAGGTCTGGCCGCGGCGTGGCCGGGCGCCGTTGTGGCTGTTGCCGGCGCTGCCCGTGGTGCTGCTCGCCATCGTGCTGCCGCTGGCGGTGTTTGGCACCTGGCTGTGGCGTGAGGGCGCCGAGGGTTTCGAACTGTCGTATGCGTGGAATTCGGCCCGCGCCTCGTTCCTGGCGGCGGTCGTGGCCGTCATCGCCGCGCTGCCGGTGGCCCATGCGGCCATGAGTGGACGGGCAGGGCGACTGTTCGAACGCGTGACCTACCTGGGCTTCGGCGTACCGGGCATCGTCATGGGCACGGCGCTGGTCTACCTGGGCCTGAAGCTGCCGTTCCTCTACCAGACGCTGGCGCTGCTGGTACTGGCCTACGTGCTGCGTTTCCTGCCACTGGCCGTGGGGACCATCCGGTCGACGGCCGAGGGCCTCGACGCCGGAGTCGTCAACGCGGCCCGCGTGCTGGGCGCCGGCCGACGCGAAGTCTTCCGGCGTGTGACCCTGCCGCTGACCATGCGCGGCGTGACCGCGGGCGCGGCACTGGTGTTCCTGGAGGCGATGCGGGAGCTGCCGGCGACGCTGCTGCTGGCGCCCACCGGTTTTGAATCCCTGGCGACCTACCTGTGGCGCGTCTACGAGGCCGGCTACTTCGGTCGCGCCGCCGTGCCGGGCCTGATGCTGGTACTGATCTCCGGGCTTGGCCTGGCCCTGATGCTGTCCGGGGAACGGCGCGCGGAGTTCGGGGTTTTCGGGGATAATCGGCCCTGATGCTGCGAGTGAAGAACATGAGCGTGGACTATGGCGCCACGCGGGTCGTCCATGACCTCGGCCTGGCCCTGGCCGACGATGAAATCGTCACCCTGGTCGGCCCCACCGGCTGTGGCAAGACCACGGTGCTGCAGGCCATCGCCGGCCTGGTGCCCATGGCCACCGGCGAGGTCGCCCTGGGCGACTGGACCGCCACGGCGAAACACTGGGTGCCACCGGAAAAACGCGGCATCGGCATGGTGTTCCAGGATTTCGCGCTGTTCCCGCACCTGACGGTGGAAAAGAACATCGGCTTCCGGCTGGATGACCCCGCCGTGGTCGATCACTGGCTCCAACGCTTGCGGCTGGTGGAGAAACGCCATGCCCGGCCGGGAACGCTCTCCGGTGGCCAGAAACAGCGCGTCGCCCTGGCGCGGGCGCTGGCGCATTCACCGAAGCTGATGCTGCTGGACGAACCGCTCTCCAACCTGGACGCCGCGTTGAAAGACAGCCTGCGCCGCGAGATTCGTGATGCGCTGAAGGCGGCCGGCGTCCCCGCCATCTGGGTCACCCATGACCAGGACGAAGCCCTGTCCGTGGGCGACCGGCTGGGGGTACTGGAACACGGCCGCCTGGTGCAGCTGGATGACCCCGAAACCTGTTTCTGCCGGCCCGCGTCCCGCTTCGTGGCCGGCTTCCTGGGTGAAGCCAGTTTCCTGGCCGGCAACCTGGCCGGCGACAGCGCCACCACGCCGCTCGGTGATATCCCCGCCTGGCCCGTCGACACCCGCGAAGGCGCCGTCGACCTGCTGCTAAGGCCCGACGACTGCTCGCTGGTGGGTGACAGCGCAGACGGCAACGGCCAGGTACGCTTCGCCCAGTACGAGGGCGGGACCTGGCTCTACGCCGTCGAGGTCGACGGCGGGATTCACCTGCAGGTGCGGACCAGCCACGAGACCCGCCTGGCCGTGGGCGACCGCGTGCAGCTGCAGGTCACGACCACGCACCCCTTGGCGGCGTTTTCGCGCACGGCCTAGTTAAACCTCCGCTTAATCATAATTTTATGGCGCATTTCTGGAACGGCGGGAATGCCGGGCGTATCGTTATGGCAGGGGAAAACACGATGACAAGCCCATCGGGCGTCAGGCGTTTTCGGGCAGGGAATGGCGTTCGGGCGGGCGAACCGTAGCCGTCACCCCTGTGATGTGGGGTGGCTCCATTGGAGGAGACCCATGTCCAAGCCCATCCGTAACTTTCTTGCCCTGCTGGCCAGCCTGGCCTTTACCACCACCGTGTACGCGCAGCCCAGCGCCGATGTCCGGGTCAGCAACCATGCTTCCCCCGACGCCGTGGTGGCGTTCGATTCATTCAGCTACCTCATGACCGTGTCCAACGCCGGCCCGGACCAGGCCCAGGGCGTGGAACTGGTGAGCAACCTGCCGACGACGGTCAGCACGGATTCATTTACCACTGACCAGGGCAACTGCATCCTGTCCACCCACTCGATTAACTGCGCGTTCGGGTCCATCCCCGCCGGGGGTGCCGTCAATGTGCGGGTAGAAGTGACGAGCCTGTTCCAGGGCACGATTTACAGCACGGCCACGGCGAGCGCCGTCACCGCAGACCCGGATATGTCGAACAACGAGGCAAGAGCGACAGTTCAAGTGGTCCAGAGCGCGGCCGACCTGCCGGAGCACACCATCTCGGTGATGACTGAAGGCGCCACGATCATCCTGGTCGTGACCCTGATGTTGTTTGGGGCGTTCGCCGTCCGGCGGCATGGTGGTTGAGTGAACCGGTTCAGTCGCGCTTGCCCAGAATTTTCTTGATGCCTTCAACAATCGCGACGACGACGATACCGAGCACGATACCGATGACGCCGGTGTAAAGCACGCCGGCCAGTGTGCCGGCGATGCCACCACCTGCCATCAGTTCAATGCTCTCCTGCAGGTGATGCAGCGCCGGAATGCCATGGGCGACGATGCCGCCGCCGACCAGGAACATCGCAATGGTGCCGGCCACGGACAGGAACTTCATCAGCCAGGGCGCGGCGGCCACGATGCCGAGACCAAGCTTCTGGACGAACGCCCCGGGCCGCTTCGACAGCGCCAGTCCCAGGTCATCCATCTTGATGATGGCGGCGACCAGGCCGTAGACGCCCACGGTCATGATGACGGCAATGGCGCAGAGCACGCCGATGCGCGTGGCGAGCGCCGCGGTGGCGACCGTGCCCAGCGAGATGACGATAATCTCGGCCGAGAGGATGAAATCGGTGCGGATGGCGCCCTTGATCTTCTGTTTCTCGATCTGCTTCAGGTCGACTTTCGGGTCGAGCAGGGCCTCGTGGAGTTCCCGTTCCTTCTCCGCTTCGGATTGAGGGTGCAGGAACTTGTGGGCCACTTTCTCGATGCCTTCGAAGCACAGGAAGGTGCCGCCCAGCATCAACAACGGTGTAATGACCCATGGCGCGATGGCGCTGATGACCAGCGCCGCGGGTACCAGGATGGCCTTGTTGACGGCCGAGCCCTTGGCGACCGCCCACACGACCGGTAACTCGCGGTTCGCCTTCACGCCGGAGACCTGTTCCGCGTTCACGGCCAGGTCATCGCCCAGCAGGCCGGCGGTCTTCTTGGCCGCCACCTTGGTCATCACGGAGACATCGTCGAGCACCGTGGCGATGTCGTCGAGCAGGGCGAACAGGCTGCTGGCCATCGATCAGGCCTCCACGGGCTGGCCGCTGGCGGCCGAGCGGTAAATGGCGTCGATCAGGCGGACATCACGCAGGCCCATCTCGCCGGGCGCGATCTGCGTGACGCCGTCGCGAATGACATCGGCAAAATGGTCGCACTGGCGATGGAACTGCACGCCCGGGTCACCGGGGTCGAGTGTTTCCGTGTTCCCGTTTCGCGCCAGGGTCATGTGCTGGCCGCTGTAACCGGTGGCCGGTTCCATGATGAGCCGGCCGTCGCTGCCGGTCACATCGGCAACATTTCGGCCGGGTGCCGTGTCATACGAGGTCAGCAGGTCCGCGGTCGCGCCGGAGGGAAACTCGAGGTGGGTGCGCACGGTGGCGAAAATTTCCGCGAAACGCGGGTCGCCGGCCGGCTGCTCGGTGGTGGCGGTGATCGTGGTCGGCATTTCACCGGAAAGGTACAGCGCCGATTGCAGGCCGTAGATGCCGTAGTCCTCCAACGGACCGCCACCGGCCAGTGACCGCACCACGCGCCAGTTGTCGGCCGGGCTGGTCGGGCCCATGCGGTAGGTCTGGTGGGTCTCGATGTGCTGGATCTTGCCGACGGCCCCTTCGCGCATCAGTGCCATGGCACGCAGGTTATAGGGCTCGAAATGGCAGCGGTAGCCGATCATCAGTTCGCGGTTGGCCGCCTTGCCGGCGGCGATCATGCGCTCGCATTCGGCCGGGGTCAGCGCCATCGGCTTCTCGCACAGCACGTGCTTGCCGGCGGCGAAGGCCTTCTCGGTCCAGTCGGCGTGCAGGCCGCTGGGCAGGACCACGTAGACCGCCTCGACCCGGTCATCCCCGGCGATGGCATCGAAGTTGTCGTAGCTGTAGATGGCATCGTCCGCCAGGCCATACGCCGCCGCCACGGTGCCGGCCTTTTCCGGGTTGCCGGACACCACGGCGGCCACGTGGCAGCGGTGCGCCCTCGCCAGCGCGGGCATGACCCGGTTAATGCCATAACCGCCCAGGCCGATGACGGCCACGCCCAGGCTGTCGCCCGAAGGCGCAGATGGCGGCGAGGTGGGCAGGTTCATGCGGCCGGGTGCGGGCATGCCAATGGCCTTGCGGGGCAGGCTGGACTGCGCCCAGGCCAGGGGCCCCAGCCACGGCGACGCGGCGAGACCGGTGGCGGTCAGTTGAAGGAAGCGACGACGGCTGTGGTGGTTCGGGTTCATGAGAATCCTGTGTGCAGAATCGAGAGTCCGGAACGGGTATCCTAGCGCCATGATCGATATTGGCGAAGGATTCTGGAATATTCGGGGCAGCTACCGCATCGCGGGGGTGCTCGACGTCGGCACGCAGGCGTCGATCGTGTGCCTGTCGTCCGGCAACTACCTGATGCTCGATGCCTGTGACTTCGACGATGCGGATTTCGCCGGGATCGACGAACTCACCGACGGCGGCGAGCGGCTCGAGGCCATTGTCAACCTGCACCCGTTCCACACCCTGCACGTGGCGCACGCCCATTCGCGATACCCGAAGGCAGCCCTGTTCGGCAGCCGTCGCCATCACCGCAAACTGCAGGACCTGCCCTGGCAGTCGCTCACGTCCGACGACCCGGCCTTTCACGCGCAGTACGCGGCGGACCTGCAATTCTCGGTACCGGCCGGGGTCGACTTCATTTCGGACAACGAGCGCGTGCATTTCTCGTCCGTACTCGTGTACCACCCGGCCTCGGCGACGATCCACTCCAACGACACGTTCAACTATATCCCGGCGAAGGGGCTGGTCCGCTTCACGCCACTGGCCGACACCGTCAGCTTCCATCCCACGCTGGGTTCGGCGCTGGAACGGCGCCCCGGCGCCGGCGCGGACTTCCAGGCCTGGGCCGAGGCGCTGATCGGGCGTTGGGGCGAGGCGCGCAACCTCTGTGCGGCGCACTCGGGCGTGCTGTTGGGCGAAGACAACGATGGACCATCGCTCCGGGCGCGGATGGAAAGCGCGCTGGCCAAAGTGGTCCCCAAACTCAAACGTCACGACCAGGAACAGGCGTGACCCGGACCGCATAAACCAACACCATGATCCGATTCACCCTCCTGCTTATTGCTTCATTGATGACCTGTCATGCCGGCCAGGCACGTGCCGCCGAAGCGCCCGCCCGCACGGTCCTGGTCATTGTCGACGGCCTGCATTACCAGGCCCCCGAACGCCTGTCCCTGCCGACATTCGCGAAACTCGCGGAGAATGGCTCGGTGGTGGAGAAGGTGACCGGCATCATTCCCTACCACCCCACCCACGGCGAGTACGCGGCGGTGCACACCTCGTCCTACCCGAACCCGATGATGATGGCGGGCACGGTGTTCCTGGCGCCGGAACAGACCATGCTCCAGCACCAGTTCGAGGATGCCGCCTTCATCGCCAACTCGCGGTCCTACCAGTCGATCACCGACGGCTACGAGGTGGTCATCCAGCAGGTGGGCACTGACGCGGTGGCCGTGGACCGCGCGATTCGCGTCCTGCGCGACTATTCGCCCGATTTCCTGCGCCTGCACCTGCAAAACACCGGCAACGGTGGCAGCGAGACGCTGGAAGCCGCGACTGACGCCCCCTGGCGTCATGACATCTGGCACCCGGATTCGCCCTACATCGCCAGGGCCACCGAGGCCGACCGGCAGGTCGGGCGACTGGTGGAGGCGCTGAAAGCGGCGGGGCAGTGGGAAGACACCCTGTTCATCGTGACATCCGACCATGGCCAGACGAAGACCGGCTGGCACCCGACATTGCCCGAGGAGAGCTGGCTGTTTCCCGCCGTCTTCCACGGCCCCGGCATTCGCCAGGGCCACCGGGTCGAGTGGGCCGACCAGACCGATATCGTGCCGACCATCGCCGAACTGATGGGCGTGCCGGCGCCCAACGACGATGGCGGCGCCGGCCGGGTGCTGACAGCGATCATGACCGGCACCGGGGACGACTCAAACGGGCAGTCCGCCATCTATCCGCTGAACCAGGTGCTGGCCCGGTATATCGTCGCCGAGGCCGAGCTGGTCCTGGCCTCGCGCGAAGCCCCGTACCTGAACAGCCTGGCGATGAGCCTGGAGAGCCGGTTCTACGGGCTGCGGCGGGTCATGGACTGGGACGAGCTCGGCACCCTCCAGGCCCTGCTGGCACATAACCGCGATATTGTCGGGCAGATGGATCGCGCACTCGATGAATGGCATCGGGCCGGTGTGCCAGAAGCCTCCCCATGAAGCAACGTTTCGTGGTGCTGACCTCGCGTCGGTCGGGGTCGTACTTCCTGGGGGACCTGCTCGACCGGCAGCCGGCCGTCACCTGCCACGGTGAACTCTTCAAACGCAATGTCGTCGAGTTGCGTCCCGCGTTTCGGCGCGGGACCGGGTTCGACAGGCATGACGTTGAACGTCGCGATGCCGCGCCCCTGGCATTTCTCGACCTCGTTGTCGACGAGTCGCCGGGCACCCATGTGGGTTTCAAACTATTCGAGTATCACAACGCGGCTGTCCTGGAGTACGTGCTGGGCGATCCGAACGTCAAGGTCATTTTCCTGGCCCGCAACCCGGTTCAGTGTTGGGTTTCCTGGCAACTCGCAAGGGCAACGGACCAATGGACACGGAGGAACAGGAATGAAGGCCGGTACGATGCGACCATTCGCTTCGAATGGGATGAGTTTTGCAGATACGTGACGGCACAGAATGCCTTTTACAAACGTGTGACGGGCTGCGTGGATGACAAAACGGGCCACCGCCTGTTATGTATCGATTACCAGGACCTCGGCAAACAGGATGTGTATGACCGGGTTGCCCGTTTTCTCGGGATCGGGGATTGGGACCACGGTACGGGATCCGGCTATTTCAAGCAGCTCAACAAGCCCTATCCACAAGTGGTCGAGAACTGGTGCGACGTTGAAAATATGTGCAAACAGGTCGGGGTCGATGAAACCATGCCTTTCGAGGCTTTTGTCGCGCGCTGGCGGGAGGCAAACGCGTGAAAAAGGCAGTGCGTGTCGGTGGCGTACCCGAGCATTTCAACCTGCCCTGGCGGCTGGCGGCCGCCGATGGCGCATTCGCCGCCGCCGGGCTGGATGTCTCGTGGACCGAGATTGCCGCGGGCAGTGGCGAAATGACCCGGCGACTGCGCGACGATGAGCTCGACCTGGCCCTGGTGCTGACCGAGGGCGCCGTCGCCGACATCCTGCAACATGATCGCAACCGCATCGTGAAGGTTTACGTGTCCTCGCCGCTGACCTGGGGCATCCACGTGGCCGCCGACGGGCCCTTGAAGCGCCTGCGTGACATGAAGGGCCGGCGCGTCGCCATCAGCCGCCACGGCTCCGGCTCCCACCTGATCGCCATTGTCGACGCCGCGGCCCGTGGCTGGGACACGGGGGCCATGTCTTTCGTGGTGGTGGATGACATGGACGGCGCACGCCGGGCCCTCGCCACAGGCAAGGCTGACGTCTTTCTCTGGGAAAAACACATGACACAGCCGCTGGTTGACAGCGGCGAGTTCCGGCGACTGGGCGTACGCGAGGTGCCCTGGCCGGCCTTCGTGGTCAGTGCCCGGCGCGAATGCCTGGCGGAGCGCGCGACCGATGTCCGCAAGGTGCTCGACATCGTCGAGCGTTACGCCCGGAACTTCAGTCGTCGGCAGAGTGCACCGGACCTGGTGGCGGAAACCTACGGCCTGCGACCGGCCAGCGCCCGGGACTGGTTTGCCGAGGTCCGCTGGGCCACGGGCTACCGCTGCCCTTCCGCGGCCATTCGGCGCGCCATCGAAGCGTTGGTGAACCAGGGCGTGGTAGGGCGGCGGGGTGTCGACCCCAGGGAGCTCTGGCACCCGCTTTGATCATCCAGTGCGCGAACGAGGCGCGCGCTGCGACCGCGCAGAGTGCGCTATCATGCCGCGCTCTCCGTGTCGCGCTGCGACCCTTCCGTGGATTCTGTTGACGACCATGCCCTTGCTGAAATTCGAAAACCTGGTGCTTCACTACGGCAACCTGGCGTTGCTGGATGGTGTCGATTTCACCCTCCGCAAGGGTGAGAAAGTCGGCCTCCTGGGTCGCAACGGCGCCGGCAAGACCACGTTCCTGAATGTTGTTGCGGGCGCGGTCCAGGTCGACAGCGGTGAGCGGTGGGTTCGCCCCGGTACCCGTATCGCCTGGCTGAAACAGGCATTGCCGGCGGCCACCGACGACACCGTCTACGATGTCGTTGCCGCCGGGCTGGCGGAGGCCGGCGAGTTGCTCGCCCGCTATCACCATCTGGTCACGGATCACGACGAACCGGACATGAAAGCCCTGGCCCGGGTGCAGGAAAAGCTCGAAGCCGTGGATGGCTGGACCCTGCAAACCCGCGTGGAGACCACGCTCAGCCAGCTCGAACTGGACGGTGATGCCAAAATGAGCACCCTGTCCGGTGGCTGGCGCCGGCGCGTGGCGCTGGCCCAGGCACTGGTCAGCGACCCGGACATCCTGCTGATGGATGAGCCCACCAACCACCTGGATATCCCCGCCATCGAGTGGCTGGAGCAGCAGCTGCGGGCTTTTGGCGGCGCACTGGTGCTGATCACCCATGACCGGCGTTTCCTGCAGAACGTCGCCAACATCATGGCCGAGCTGGACCGCGGCCACCTGACCACGTGGAAGGGCGATTACCAGGGGTTCCTGCGTCACCGCGAACAGGAACTGGAGGCCGAGGAGCGCGCCAATGCGCTGTTCGACAAGAAGCTCGCCGCCGAGGAAACCTGGATTCGCCAGGGCATCAAGGCCCGCCGTACCCGCAATGAAGGCCGCGTGCGGGCGTTGCAGGCCATGCGCCGTGAGCGCAGCGAGCGTCGCGAACGGACCGGCAAGGCGGATTTCGGCCTCGATAACGCGGGCCGTTCCGGCAAGCTCGTGGTGGAGGCCACGGGAATCAGCAAGTCCTACGCCGGCCAGCCGGTGATCAGGGATTTTTCCACCACCATCCAGCGCGGCGACCGCGTGGGCATCGTTGGCGTCAATGGCGCGGGCAAGACAACGCTGGTGAAAATGCTGCTGGGTGAACTCGAGCCCGACAGCGGCCACGTCAGGCTCGGTACGAAACTGGAAGTGGCCTACTCCGACCAGTTGCGTGGTGAGCTGGATCCCGGGAAAACCCTGATGGACAACGTCTGTGGTGGCGCCGAGTTTATCGAGGTTGGCGGCCGTCGTCGGCATGCGATCGCTTACCTGGGCGATTTCCTGTTCGCCCCGGACCGTGTGCGCCAGCCGGTGAAGGCCCTGTCCGGCGGCGAGCAGAACCGCGCCGTGCTGGCGCGGTTGTTCAGCCGCCCGGCCAACCTGCTGGTGCTCGACGAGCCGACCAACGACCTGGACATGGAAACGCTGGAGCTGCTGGAAGACATCCTGTTGCGGTTCGAGGGCACGGTGCTGCTGGTCAGCCATGACCGCGACTTCATGGACAACGTGGTCACCAGCCTGCTGGTGCTGGACGGTCACGGCGGTGTTGAAGACCACATCGGCGACTACAGTGACTGGGAGCGCGGGGGTGGCCGCCTGGGTTCGATTGGGCAGGGCCAGGGTCCTTCAACCCCGGCCGCCCCGGCGTTGGACGACCGCGCTACCGGCCAGCCCTCAGGGCCGGCCAAACGGGCTTCCGCTCGCAGGCTGTCCTACACCGAAAAACGTGACCTTGAAGCCTTGCCGAAACTCATCGAGGAACTGGAGCAGGAGCAGGCCGCGCTGGCCGAGTCCATGGCCGATCCGGCGTTCTACCAGTCGGACCCTGAGGTCGTACGCGAGGCCACCGGCAAGATGCAGTCGATCCAGGCGCGCCTGGACGACGCGTTTACCCGTTGGGATGAACTGGAAGCGAAGGCGGGCGCGTCGTGAGGCACTGGACCAGGCTGGGCGAGGCGCCAATTCCCGGTTCCAGCAAACGGCTGGAACTGCACCGTGGCAAGGATGACTTCGTCATCCACATCGTGCCCGGCGCCGAGTTGATGAACACCCGCAGGCACGGCTCCGAAGACGCCCTGGGCCGTTTACCCTGTGAGCGCCTGGCCGACAGGCGCACCGCCCGCATGCTGATCGGTGGCCTGGGCATGGGCTTTACCCTGGCGGCGGCGCTCAAGGCGCTTGGCCCCGCTGCCGAGGTCACCGTCGCCGAGCTGATACCCGAGGTGGTCGAGTGGAACCGGGGCCCCCTGGGCGACTGCGCCGGCCGGCCACTGGATGATCCGCGCACACGGGTTCATGTCGGTGACGTGGCGGAACTGCTCAGGCAGGGGAGTGCGCGCTACGATGTCATCGCCCTGGATGTCGATAACGGCCCCGAGGGCCTGACCCTGGACGACAACGACTGGATCTATTCCACCGCCGGCCTTGCGGCAACGCGGGAGGCCCTGAAACCCGGCGGGGTGGTGGCCTGGTGGTCAGCCGGGCCCGATCCGGCATTTGCACGCCTGCTGGCCCGCAACGGGTTTCAAGCCGAGGAAAAACGTGTCCATGCGCATGGCAACAAGGGCGCGCGCCACACCATCTGGCTGGCCGGCGGCTGAACGATACCCGGTCAGCTGAACACCACCGTCTTGTTGCCCTGCACCAGCACCCGGTCCTCGAGGTGGTAGCGCAGGCCACGCGCCAGCACCCGCTTCTCCACGTCCTTGCCGCGCCGCACCAGTTCCTCGATGGAATCATGGTGACGGATGCGGATGACGTCCTGGTCGATGATCGGCCCGGCGTCCAGTTCCTCGGTCACGTAATGGCAGGTGGCGCCCGTGAGTTTCACACCGCGCCGAAACGCCTGGTGATACGGCCGCGCGCCGGCGAATGACGGCAAAAAGCTGTGATGGATGTTGATGATCCGGTTCGGGTACTCCGCGCACAGCCACGGCGGCAGGATCTGCATGTAGCGGGCCAGCACGATGGTGTCGGGGCGCGCTTCGCGGATCAGTGTCGAGGTGGCCTCAAAGGCGGCCTGTTTGCCTTCACCTGCGGGCGGCACCGGCACACAGTGATACGGCACGCCATGCCATTCCACCAGGTCCCGAAGGTCTTCGTGGTTGGAAATCACGCACACCGGGTCGAAGGCCAGGTCACCGCTGCGGTGCAGGTGCAGCAGGTCGGCCAGGCAGTGGTCCTGCCGGCTGGCCATCAGCACCACGCGCTGCAACTGGCCCGACTCGCGCACGCTCCAGTCCATCTCAAGCTCGCGACCGACGGGTTCGAATGCCTCGCGGAAACCCTCGGCGTCGACGCCCAGCCCCGCCGCGCTGACCACGTAGCGCATGTAGAACATTTCCGTCTCGGTGTCTTCATACTGGTTGGCGCTGACGATCGAGCCGCCCAGCCCGGCAATGAAACCGGCGATGCGGGCGACGATGCCGACGCGGTCGGGACAGGTGCCGGTGAGTCGGAAACTGTTGGCCTGGGTCATGTTGGTTTCGAGCAGGATCCTCGCCCGTGTCGGGCCCAGACAGGATCGTACCTAAAATAATGGCCCGGCGACTTGGGGCGGCCGGGTTTTCACTCATTTTTCATAACGACCTGCTAATCTTTACGAAGAGGCACGAGTGTCCCTTGTTCACTCGCAGACACTTCCTGGGGAGGAAACCATGATTGAAGCATCGTCCGTAACCTATTGGCGTAGCAGCCTGCGTGACATCGCCGCCGCGGCGCTGCTGGCTTTGCTGGCACCCGCCGCCGTCCTGGCGCAGGACAAACCGAACATCCTGGTGATCTGGGGCGATGACGTCGGCACCTGGAACATCTCCTACAACAGCCGCGGGATGATGGGCTACGAAACACCCAACATCGACCGAATCGCAAAAGAGGGCATGGCCTTCACCGATTACTACGGCGAGCAGTCCTGCACCGCCGGGCGTTCCTCCTTCATCATGGGCCAGAGCGTGTTCCGCACGGGCCTGTCCAAGGTTGGGCTGCCGGGCGCCGAGGAGGGCATGCAGGAAGAGGACCCGACCATCGCCGTGATCCTTAAGGACCAGGGTTATGCGACCGGGCAATTCGGCAAGAACCACCTGGGTGACCGCGACGAGCACCTGCCGACCAACCATGGTTTCGACGAGTTCTTCGGCAACCTGTACCACCTCAATGCCGAGGAAGAACCCGAAAACGAGGATTACCCGGGCGATATGCAGATGCCGAACGGCCAGACGTTCCGGCAGCGCTTCGGTCCGCGCGGCGTGATCCACTCGTACGCGGACGGGCGTATCGAGGATACGGGTCCTCTGACCAAGGAACGCATGGAGACTGTGGATGACGAGACCGTCGCCGCGGCTCTCGACTTCATCGAACGGCAGCACGCGGCGGACCAGCCCTGGTTCGTCTGGTGGTCCGGTACGCGCATGCATTTCCGTACGCACGTCAGCGATGAAAAGATGGCCTGGTGCAAGGAGCAGTATCCGCGCGCCGACGAGTATTCCTGCGGCATGGTCGAGCACGACGCCCATATCGGCGAGTTCCTGGACAAGCTGGATGAACTCGAAATCGCGGACAACACGATCGTGTTTTACTCGACGGACAATGGGCCGCACATGAACACCTGGCCCGATGCCGCCATGACGCCGTTCCGGGGTGAGAAAAACACCAACTGGGAAGGCGGCTGGCGCGTTCCCGCCTTCGTGCGCTGGCCCGGGGAGATCGAGGCCGGCAGTTACACCAATGAAATCGTCCACCACATGGACTGGTTGCCGACCTTCGCGGCGGCGGCCGGCAAGGATGACATCAAGGAAGACCTGCTGGATGGCTACCGTTCGTCTTCGCTGGGTCGCAACTACAAGATCCACCTGGACGGCTACAACATCCTGCCACTGTTGACCGGAGAAACAGACACTTCGGAACGACGGGAGATTTTCTACTTCACCGACGATGGCGACCTGTCCTCGTTGCGGTACAACGACTGGAAGATCGTGTTCCTGGAACAGGAGGTCTACACCACGTTCCGCGCGTGGATGGAGCCGCTGACACCGCTGCGTACGCCGATGATTTTCAACCTGCGTCGTGACCCCTTCGAAAGGGCATCGCTGACCTCCAACACTTACTACGACTGGATGCTGGATCGCGCATTCATGCTGGTGCCGGCCCAGTCTTACGTGCGCCAGTTCATGGAAACCTTCCAGGAGTATCCGCCGCGCCAGAAGGCGGCGAGCTTCTCGCTGGACAAGGTCATGGAATCGCTGCAACAGCCGGGCGCCCACCAGTAGGCTGAAAGTCGCGGCGGGGCCGACTGGCCTCGCCGCAATTTGCTTGTGACATTGAATCGACTTGAGAATGGTTTACACTTGATGCCTCTACCCAAGTCCATTTCCCTGGGGGGGGATCATGTTACTGAAACGCATCCAGATCGCCGCCATCCTGTTGGCGCTCACGTCTGTCCAGGCCCTGGCCCAGGACAAACCCAATATCCTGGTCATCTGGGGTGACGATATCGGAATTCCGAATATCAGCGCCTACAGTCGCGGCCTGACCGGCTACCAGACGCCCAATATCGATCGCATCGCCAACGAGGGCATGATCTTTACCGATTCATATGGCCAGCAGAGCTGTACCGCCGGGCGTGCCAGTTTTATCCTGGGCATGGAGCCATTCCGCACCGGCTTGCTGACCATCGGCATGCCGGGTGACCCGCATGGCATCACCGAGTGGATGCCCACCCTGGCAGACGTACTGAAAGAGCAGGGATATGCGACCGGCCAGTTCGGCAAGAATCACCTGGGTGACCAGGACGAGCACCTGCCGACCAACCACGGCTTCGACGAGTTCTTCGGCAACCTTTACCACCTGAACGCCGAGGAAGAGCCGGAAGGCTACTTCTACCCGAAAGACCCGGAGTTCAAGGAAAAATACGGCCCGCGCGGTGTGATTCACTCCTATGCCGACGGCCGGATCGAGGACACCGGCCCGCTCAACACCAAGCGCATGGAAACCATCGACGAGGAGTTCCTGGCCGCGGCCAAGGACTTTATCGAGCGCCAGAACAGCGCCGACAAGCCCTTCTTCGTCTGGTTCAACTCCACCCGCATGCACGTGTTCACGCACCTGAAGGAAGAGTCTTACGGCGCGACCGGCAAGGGCATTCACGCCGATGGCATGGTGGAACATGATGGCCATGTCGGCCAGTTGCTCGACCAGCTTGATGACCTGGGCATCGCTGAGAATACGATCGTCATTTACAGCACCGATAACGGCCCCGAGTTCGCGATGTGGCCGGATGGCGCGGTGACGCCGTTCGCCAGCGAGAAGGGCACGACCTGGGAAGGTGGTTTCCGCGTGCCGATGATGGTGCGGTGGCCGGCCGAGATCGATGCCGGCAGCGTATCCAACGACATCATCTCCAACATCGACTGGTACAACACGCTGGCCGCGGCCGGTGGCGCGCCGGACATCAAGGAAGAACTGGCCGAAGGCACCAGCCTGAATGGCAAGCGCTTCAAGGTGCACAACGACGGTTACAACTTCCTGCCATTCCTGAAGGGCGAGGCCGACAAAGGCCCTCGCGACCGCATCATGTACTTCGACCAGGGTGGCAACCTGAACGCCGTGCGCTGGAACGACTGGAAAGTCAGCTTTGCGGTGCAGGACGGCAACATCGCCTTCGGTTCGCGCAAGGTTACTCCTTGGGCGGGTATCACGAACCTGCGCATGGACCCTTACGAGCGCGCCGCTCACGAAGGCGGTGGGTACATCGACTGGTACGCGCGACAGATGTGGCTGCTGGTGCCCATCCAGGGCGTGATCAAGGACTTCTTCGCCGATTTCACCGAATACCCCTACCAGACGGGTTCGTCGCTGAACGCCGCGGGCATCAATTACGGCCTGCTGCGCCAGCAGGATGCCCTGGAACGCCTGAAGGAACTCGAGAGCGTCAAGCCCGGCCGGTGATTTACCGGGCGTGGTTGAACCGCGCATCGTAAGTGAACGAAACGGGGGCGGCTTTCGCCCCCGTTTCATTCTTTAGACCTGAAATCGGATGCTCCAGACATGACAAACCTTGACCAGGTCCTGGACCTGAAGCAACGCCTCCAGGCCGCCGTGATTGGCCAGGAACACGTGATCGACCAGCTGTTGTACGCGCTGCTGGCGAATGGCCACCTGCTGCTGGAAGGCCTGCCGGGCCTGGCCAAGACCCGCACCATCAAGACCCTGGCGAAGAACCTGGAAAGCGAGTTCCGCCGCATCCAGTTCACGCCCGACCTGTTGCCCAGCGACATCACCGGCACCGAGATCTACGTGGCCGAGGCCGCGGGCGACAGGTTCCAGTTCCAGCCCGGTCCGATCTTCGGCAACCTGGTGCTGGCCGACGAGATCAACCGTGCGCCGGCCAAGGCGCAGGCGGCGCTGCTGGAAGCGATGGAAGAACGGCAGGTGACGGTGGCGGGCAGTACCCACGCGCTTCCGGAACTGTTCCTGGTGCTGGCCACGCAGAACCCGATTGAGCAGGAGGGCACGTACCCGCTGCCCGAGGCACAGATGGACCGTTTTCTTTTGCACGTGTTCGTTGACTACTCAAGTGACGATGACGAACGCAAAATCCTGCGACTGGTGCGTGGTGAGGACGCGGGGCACGAGACCGTTGAATCCGGCGTGGTACCGGCGCAGGCGGTGCTGGATGCCCGCCGCGAAGTGCTGGCGGTGACGGTCTCCGAGGCCATTGAACGTTACATGGTGGCCATCATCGCCGCCACGCGTCGGCCGGGTGACTACGCCGACACGTCGTTGGCACAGTGGATTCGCGTCGGCGCCAGCCCGCGTGGCACGCTGGCACTGGACCGTGCTTCCCGGGCGTGTGCCTGGATGGCCGGCCGCGATGCCGTCACGCCCGAAGACGTGCAGGCCGTCACCCACGCCTGCCTGCGTCACCGGCTGATCCTGAGCTACGAGGCCGAGGCCGACGGGGTCACGAAGGATCAAGTGCTGGACGAGGTCCTGGCCCAAGTCGCGGTGGCATGAAGCCTGGCACCAAAGTCGCCGGGGTCCATGTCGACCTGGCCGACCTGGTGGCCATGCGCGCCCGCGCCCGCGGCTTCAGCTTCCTGCCGCGCCAGCCCATTCATTCATTGCTGGCCGGCCGGCACGCCTCGAAACTGCGCGGCCGCGGCCTGAACTTCGAGGAAATCCGCCGTTACCAGCCCGGTGACGATATCCGCCAGATTGACTGGAAGGTCACCGCCCGCACCCGGCAGACCCATTCGCGTGTCTACACCGAGGAGCGTGAACGCACCACGCTGCTGCTGGTCGACCAGCGCATCAGCATGTTCTTCGGCAGCCAGGACCGCATGAAGTCCGTCACCGCGGCCGAGGCCGCGGCGCTGGCCGCATGGCGGGTACTGGAGCAGCAGGACGAAGTCGGCGCGCTGGTCTTCGATGACGCGGACATCGTCGAAGTGCGCCCGCACCGCAGCCAGTCGGCGGTGATGCGCATCCTGGGTGCGGTGGCGAAAAAGAACCAGGCCTTGCGCGTTAATGCCGGCATCCGCTCCAACCCGGGCATGTTCAACGAGGTGCTGCGTCGCGCCGACCGCCTGGCCGGCCATGACGTGCTGTTGTGCATCATCAGCGACGGCACCGGTCACGACGACGAGAGCGAGCGCCTGCTCACCCGTATCGCCCGCCACAACGACGTGTTGTTCGCATTCGTGTTCGATCCGCTCGAATCGGATTTGCCCGATGCCGGCCCGCTGGTATTCGGCGATGTCGGCGGCCAGCTGGAAGTGAACACCGCGCAGAAAAAGCTCCGCGAACGGTTTCGTGATGAATTCGAAGCCTCACGCGCCACCGGGCGAGATTTCCTTTTGCGCCGGGAAACACCCGTGATCCCGCTCAACACCATTGGTGATGTCGCTGAGCAGGTCCGCCGCCGTCTTGGGAGCGGCCGTTGATCGGGCAGGACCCCACCAGCCTCGATCGCTTGCACGACCTGGTCGTGCCGCCTCCCACGCCCTGGTGGCCACCGGCGCCGGGCTGGTTGTGGCTGTTGAGCCTGCTGGCCCTGGCCGCGCTGGTGCTGGCGGTACGCAGGTTCGTGCGCTGGCAGCGCAATCGGTACCGGCGCGAGGCGCTGGCCGAACTCCGCAGGATTGAAAAGCAGCTCGGTTCACCGGAAAACAAGGGCGCGGCACTGCTGGACCTGTCGGAACTGCTCAAGCGCGTGGCCATCACGGCCTACGGCCGCACCGATGTCGCGCGCCTGGCCGGTAATGACTGGTTTGCCTACCTCGACAAGTGCGCCGGCACCGCGTTCAACCAGGGGCTGGGTGATGCCATGGCGCGGGCGCTCTACAGCGGCCAGGCGCAATCACCCGGCACCGTTCACGGTGGCCCGGCCGTCGACTGCCCGGCGCTGGTCGCCGAGGCCCGCCACTGGATCCGGAAACACCCGGCATGCTGACACTGGCCCACCCATGGCTGCTGGCATTGTTGCCGTTGCCCCTGCTGGTGTGGTGGCTGGTGCCGCCTTACCGGGAATCGCGCCAGGGCCTGGTGGTGCCGTTCCTGGGCCGGCTGTCAGCGATCCTGGGGCGTGAGCCCGCCGCCGGCTCCACCGTGGCCCATGCCAATGCCTGGCGCTGGTTGGTGCTGTGCGCCTGCTGGGCGCTGGTCGTGGTCGCGGTGGCGCGGCCGCAGGTGATCGAGCCGCCGGTGACGAAGGACATCCCGGTGCGCGACATGTTGCTGGCGGTGGATCTGTCCGGATCGATGGCGACACAGGACTTCACCGACGCAGATGGCAATACCGTCGACCGCCTGACCGCGGTCAAGCAGGTGCTCGACGATTTCCTGGCCCGGCGCCAGGGCGACCGCGTCGGGCTGATTTTCTTTGGCAGCGCCGCCTTCGTGCAGGCGCCGTTCACCGAGGACCTGGACGTGGTCCGGCAATTGCTGGACGAGGCGCAGGTGCGCATGGCGGGCCCGCGGACCGCTCTCGGCGATGCCCTGGGGCTGTCCATCAACGTGTTCGACCGCAGCACCGTGGACGAGAAAGTGCTGATTGCCCTGACCGACGGCAATGACACCAGCAGCCAGGTGCCGCCGGAAAAGGCTTCGCAGATTGCCCGCGACAAGGGCATCGTCATTCACACGGTGGCCGTCGGCGACCCGAAGGCCGTGGGCGAGGATGCGCTGGACGAGGTCACGCTGGAACGGGTCGCTTCAAACACCGGTGGCGTCTACTCGCATGCCTCGGACCGCGAACAGCTCGAAGCCATCTACGACCAGCTGGACAGGCTGGAAACCCGCAAGGTGCAGACGCAGTCGCACCGGCCGCGCCACGACGTCTACTGGTGGCCGCTGGGCGCGGCGATGGGGCTGTCGCTGGCCTGGCTGGCCATTGGCCTCTTGCGGGCGGCGCGCCATGACCGTCGTACCCGGCGTAAGGAATCTCGCGCGGGCGGTGGGGCGCTGGCCTCGGTGGCGCCCCCGGTGGTCGCCGCCGCGGTGCTGCCCTTTCACTTCATTCGACCGGAATGGCTGTTGCTGCTGATTCCGGCCGCCCTGCTATGGTGGCGGTTGCGGCGCCATGCCGATGGCCGCCAGGCCTGGCAGGGCATCATCGCACCACACCTGCTTGATCACCTGCTGGGGGGTGAAGACCGCAAGGCGCGGTTCGGCCCGCTGGAGTGGGTCGGCCTGGCCTGGCTGGTCGCCATCATCGCCATCGCCGGCCCCACGTGGCAACACGAGCCGTCGCCGTTCGCCGATGACACGGCGGCGCTGGCTATCGTCCTGAAAGTGACGCCGTCGATGACCACCGAGGATGTCCAGCCCAGCCGCCTGGAGCGGGCGACGCAGAAGGTCCATGACCTGCTGGCCACCCGCGGCAACGCGCGTTCATCGCTGGTCGCCTACGCCGGCAGCGCCCACCTGGTGATGCCCGCCACCCGCGACGGCGGCATCATCGACAACTTCGCCCAGGCGCTGGATCCGGACATCATGCCGGTGGCCGGTGATACGCCCGCCGCGGCGCTGGCGCTGGCCGACCGCAGCCTGGCGGACGCCGGTGGCGGGTCAATTGTCTGGATCACCGATGGCGTCGATGACAGCCAGTCGGCTGCGCTGGCGGACTGGCGTTCCGGTTCGGGCACTGACCTGCGGGTCTGGACCATGCTGCTGCCCGGTGACGAACTGGACAAGCTGGAATCGGCGGTTCGCCCGGCCCGCGCCGACATCATTCACCTGTCCGCGGACGATTCCGATGTGCAGGCGCTGGCGCAGGCGGCGAAGTTCGCCAATGTCAGCGGCGACGGCAAGGACACACGCTGGGCGGAATCCGGTTACTGGCTGACGCCGCTGCTGGCGTTGCTGTTGTTGCCGTTTTTCCGCCGCGGCTGGCTGGTGCCCGCCTCGAGGACGGGCGCATGAGCATACGACTGGCCATGAACCTGGCGCGATGGCGATGGCTGCTGGTGATCATCATCGTTGCCGGTTTCGCGTGGGGCAGCTGGATGGTTCCCGGATTTTGGCAGATGCCTGAACGCAAGGGCGACCGCTTCATGGCCGAAGGACACTACAAAGAAGCCGCTGAGACCTACACCGATGCCTGGCACATCGGCACCGCGCAGTACCGCAACGGCGATTTCAAGGAGGCCGTGCAGACCTTCGCCCGGGTGCCCGGCGCCGTGGGCGCCTTCGACCGCGGCAATGCCTTGCTGATGCATGGCGCCTACGCCGAAGCCATCGCCAGTTACGACCGCGCGCTGGGTTTCCGGCCGGGCTGGACCGAGGCCGAGGACAACAGGGCGCTGGCCGCGGCGCGCAAGAAAGTCATCGACGATGCCGGCGCCGACCGCGACCAGGAACAGGCCGACGCTTACGCGCCCGATGACATCACGGTCGACCAGAACCAGGGCGACGACAAGAAGGGCGAACCGCAACAGATGAACGGCGACCCGATGACCGATGCCACGTTGCGCGCCACCTGGTTGAAGCGGGTCCAGACCACGCCGGCGGATTTCCTGCGTGCCAAGTTCGCCTACCAGGCGGCCCTGGCGGATGCCCCGGTCGCTGAAGACGGCGGGGAGGGCAGCCCGTGAGCGTTGCCGTCTGCCCGACGCGACGATTCCGCAGGGTGTGTACGACGGCCGCCCTGGTGATGTTCCTTGTGTTCAGCACAGGCACTTTGGCACAGGACCCCCGGGTGCGTGTCAGCCTGAAAGATGACCAGGCCGTCTGGGTGGGCCAGCAGATGGTGCTGGTCGTCGAACTGCTGGCCCCCGGTTACTTTGCCAGTGCCGCCGCATTCGACCTGCCGGAGCCGGCGGGGGTGCTGCTGATGCCACCGCAGAACCATCCCGTCGTCGGCAACGAAACCATCGATGGCACCCTTTACACCGTCCAGCGCCATGAACTGCCGGCCTGGGCCATGCGCGCCGACGCCGGCGCCATCCCGGCGTTCACGGTCCGTTTCAGCTACAAGGAGCAGCCCCTGGACAAGGACGAAACCCCGGCGACCGTCACCACGACCGAGATCCCGGTAACCGTGAAAACGCCTCCAGGCGCCGAGGGCCTGGGTACGGTCATCAGCGCACGAAATCTCGACATCCGGGACGTCTGGGATCCGACGCCCGGCACCGAGCCGGTCAAGGCCGGCACGGCCTACAAGCGCAGCATCACTTTCACCGCGCCGGGTGTTCCCGGGATGCTGTTCCCGGTGTTTCCTGCCGGCGAAATTGACGGCCTGGGGATCTACACGAAACACGGTGTCCAGGACCGTTCCGATCGCGGGGTGATGGTGGGTGAGAGCGTGGACGCGGTGACTTACGTGTTGCAGTCACCCGGTACGTATACGCTGCCGGCGGCGAACTTCACCTGGTTCGACCCGGACGCTGGCCAGTTGATAACCCATACGTTTCCGGAGCAGGTATTCGAAGTGATCGCCAACCCGGACCAGGCGTCTGTGCCGTCTGTCGGTGAATCCGGTGATACGGCGGCCGGGCCGCTGGCCTCCATGGATCGTCGCACGATCGGTTGGCTTATGCTCGCGGCCGTGGCCGTGCTGGTGCTGGCGCTGCTGGCCCTGAACTCGAAGGTTCGCCGCCGCGTGTCCGGGTGGCTGACACCGCTGCGTCCCGTGCATCTCCAGCCGTTAAACCCGCCGGACCGGGTGCGCCGGTAAGCCCCCTTTGCCGAGGCCAGGGCCTCGCTCAGTCCAGCGGCAGCGCCGTGGTGTTCTTCACTTCGGTCATCGTGATGCTGCTCTGCGCTTCCTGGATATGCGGCAGGACCAGCAACTGGTGGCGCAGGAACATTTCGTAGGCGTCGATATCGCGAGTCACCACGCGCAGCGTGTAGTCCATGCTGCCCGACACCGTCCAGCACTCCACCACCTCGGGGAAGTTGACGATGGCCTCCTCGAACTCGTCCAGCAGGCCGCGCCCGTGGGCGGACAGCTTGATGTTGACGAACACCACGATGCCCAGGCCCAGCCGCTGGCGGTCGAGCAGGGCGACTTTCGCGGCGATGAAACCGTTTTCCTGCAGGCGATTGATCCGCCGCCAGCAGGGTGACTGGGACAGGCCGACCTTCTCCGCCAGTTCGGCGGCGGACAGGCTGGCGTCGTGCTGCAGCAGCGCCAGCAGCTTGCGGTCGATGCGATCGAGTTTCTCGCTCATGGCTTCAGCCCTCCAGGGCGGGGTGCCCGGCCAGGATACCGAAGAACCGGTCGACGTCTTCCAGGCGGTTGTAGTGCATGAACCCCGCGCGAACCACGCCGTCGGTTTCGGTCAGGCCCAGTTGCCGGTAAAGGCCGCGCGCGTAGAAATTACCCTGGCCGACCCGGGCATGGCGCTGGCCCAGCCATTCCGCCAGGTCACCGGGTGCCACGCCATCGAGCTGGAAGCCGAAGGTGGCGGTGCGTTCGAGGGCCCGGTCGGGGTCGTTGATGCCGGCGATGCGCATGCCGGGCAGCGAGCGGGCACGCTCAAGAAAGCGCCTGCCAATGGCGTCTTCGTGTTGGCCGATGAACTCAAATGCCCGGTCCAGGGCCGCGCTTCGGTCACCGCCGTCCTGCCGTCCTTCCATGTCGCCGGCGAGCGACGCCAGGTAGTTCACGGCGGCGACAAAGCCAGACAGCGCCTCGAAACTCTGGGTACCGGTCTCCCAGCGGTTCGGGTCGATATCCTTTGCCGGCGCCACCTTGTAAGGCGTCAGCGCGGCCAGCACTTCGGCGCGACCGAACAGCATGCCCAGGTGCGGCCCGAAGTACTTGTAGGCGGAACTGACGAGGAAATCGCAGTCGAATGCCTTGACGTCGATGCGCGCATGCGGGGCATGGTGAACTGCGTCGACACAGGTCAGCGCCTCGCTGTGCTCGCGCACCAGCCGGGTGACCGCGGGAATGTCGACCCGGGTTCCCGTGGTGTTCGACGCGGCCGTGAATGCCACCAGCCGGGTGCGCTCGTTCAGCAATGAAGCCAGGTGGTCGAGATCCAGTGAGCAATCGCGCTCGTCGATGCGGACCTCGTGTACCGTCACGCCGGCATCCTGGGCAGCCAGGCGCCAGGGCGAGACATTGGCCCAGTGGTCCAGCGCGGTGACGATGATCTCGTCGCCGGGCTTCCACTCGCGGGCCACGGCGCGACTGAGATTGAACAGCAGGGTGGTGGCGTTCGGGCCGAAGATGATCTCGCCCGGGCGGGCGCCGTAGAAGTCGGCGCCCGCGTGCCGCGCGGCGTCAACGATGGCGCCGGTATCGCGACTGGCCGTGTACTGGCCGCCGAGATTGGCGTTTGAGCCCAGCAGGTAGGCCGAAATGGCCTCGGGCACCTGGCGCGGCACCTGGGTGCCGCCGGGCCCGTCCAGGACCAGCGGCTCGATGCCGGCCGCGTCCGCGGCCAGGGCCGGGAACCTGGCGCGGATGGCGTCGACGTCGAACGCGTTCAACGGCGGCGGCTCAGGCGGTCAGCACGAACAGGTCCATGTAGGCGTCGTCGTCATTCGACGCCTCCATCGGACCCGCGCTGTGCCAGAAGCGCTCGTCGTTAAGCACCACGAATTCACCGTGGTCGAACGTGTGGCTGACGAACGGCTGTGCCTCGCGCGCCGTGTGCACGCGAATCTCGCCACCGGTGACGTTGCGGCGTTCGATCACGAACACGGCCAGGCGCCGGAAGCCGTCCTGGTGCACGCCTTCCGGCGCGGCCTCGGTGACGGCGTCTTTGCCGGCCAGGATGCGCATCTGGTGAACCTCGATCGGCGTGTTTTCTTCCAGGCCGGTCATGTCCCGGAAGCGGCGGAACATCTCGCGGAACGCCGCGCTGTCGACGACGCAGTCCTCGATCTCCGGGTAGGTCCGTTCGACATTGCCCTGGAAAGTGTTGATATCGCCGTCCTGCACGAACGCCTTGGTCGGCAGCCGGACCGGCTGCTCGCCGTCGATGCGGAAGTGGGAGTACCGGCGCAGGCGAAAACCACCATCCTGGTAGGGGTTGGGCGGCAGCAGGTCGAAGGAGGGCGCCAGCGTGGCGACGCAGTCTTCGGGCAGTTGGCCCAGTTCGAGCAGGAAATCGGTGGGTTGTGACATCAGTAAGGCCTCCGGTCGCGGTCAGGCTTGCAAGTGTTTAAGGGTGAATAGGATGTGGTCTATTTTAGTGTAGTTTCCCCAAAATGGCTGACCAAATAGCTATATCAATCTGTTTTATGTGGATTGATAATTCTTCATAAGCTATTTAGGAGGAAAAATAATCCAATATAAACGAGTGATATTGGCGTACCTGCCCGTGTGCACGACGGGTGCTGTCGACATCGTCAGCAACTGCCTATACTGCGCGGCGGGGGCACATAAGGAGATAAAAGCATGAAGAAGTTGAAATCCGCCATCGCGTTCTCACTATTTGCGACCACCGCGGCAACGGCCGACACGCTTTACTGCGATCGACTGATCGACCCCGCCGAGGGCGAGGTGCTGGAGCGGCGCCTGGTCACCATCGAGTCCGGCAGGGTGTCCTCGGTGGAACGCGTCGATGCCGATACGCCGGCGGATCACCGTGCAGGCACCTGCCTGCCGGGCCTGGTCGACATGCACGTTCACCTGGATGGCGAGCTTTCGCCCGGCGGATACATCAAGCGCTTCACCCAGAACCCGGCAGATTACGCGCTGGTGGCCGCGGACAATGCGCGCAAGACCCTGATGGCGGGGTTCACGACGGTCCGGAATCCGGGCGCGGCCTACAACTCGGACATCGCGCTGCGCAACGCCATTAACAGCGGCATCGCCACGGGGCCGCGCATTTACGCGGCCGGCAAGTCACTGGCCACCACCGGCGGCCATGCCGACCCCACCAACGGGCATCGCGCTGACATCGCCGGTGACCCGGGGCCAAAGGAGGGTGTCGTCAACAGCCCGGAGGAGGCGCGCAAGGCGGTCAGGCAGCGCTACAAGGAAGGCGCCGATTTCATCAAGATCACCGCCACCGGCGGCGTGCTCAGCCTGGCCAAGAGCGGCCAGAACCCGCAGTTCACCCAGGATGAAGTCGACGCCGTTGTGCAGACGGCCACCGAGTACGGCATGCACGTCGCCGCCCACGCGCATGGCGCCGAGGGCATGCGGCGGGCGGTTGAGGCGGGCGTGCGGACCATCGAGCACGGTTCCTACATGAACGAAGAAATCATGGACCTGATGAAGGAGAAAGGCACTTACCTGGTGCCGACCCTGCTGGCCGGTGACTTTGTCGGGCGCAAGGCCGAGGAGCCGGGCTGGCTGCCGGACATCGTCAAGCCAAAGGCCGCGGCGATCGGACCGGTCATCCAGGGCATGTTCGAAAAAGCATACGCGGCCGGCGTGCCGATCGTTTTCGGCACGGACTCGGGTGTGTCCCCGCACGGCGAGAACGCCCGAGAGTTTGCGCTGATGGTGGCCGGCGGCATGTCGCCGATGGAGGCGATTACCGCCGCGACGGTGACCGCGGCCAGCGTGCTCGAGGCCGAAGGCGACCTGGGCCAGGTCGCCCCGGGCTTTCACGCCGATATCATCGCCGTGGACGGCGACCCGCTGGCCGACATCACGGAGCTGGAAGATGTCGACTTCGTCATGAAGGGCGGGGTGGTTTACAAGCCCTGAAAAGCGAACACCCCGCCGGTGAGGCGGGGTGTCCGGGGTGGCTGCCGGTTCAAGACTTAACGGACGCCGTCAGCTGTTGGTGTCGACCGAACCCTGGTGAAAGACGATTTCGCCGTAGTGATCGACGTTATCGTCATGCAGCACTTTCAGGCGGAAGACCTTGCCCTGGGTCTTGATGTCCAGGTCGTACAGGCCGGGCTCGATTTCGGTCGCAGATGCACCGGCGATGGCGCTGAACGTGGCGGATGCCTCGTCAAACACCTCGATGGCCAGGAACTCCACGGACACCGGCGTGCCGTGTTCGCTGGTGCGAACCAGGTAACGCTTCTTGTTCACCAGTTCCAGCACCTGGATGTGCACCCGGCGAAACTCCACCTTGTCGTCCAGTGTGGACTGCACCGTGCCCAGCAGGCCCTTGATGTCGCTGTCATGTTGCGCCAGGTCGGCGTCGATATGCGCATCATGGGCGGCGAGATCGGCGTCGATGTGGGCATCGTGGGCTTCGAGGTCGGCGTTGATATGCACGTCATGCGCCATCAATGTCGCGTTGTGGGCAGCCAGGTCGCCGTCGATGTGGGCATCATGGGCCGCGAGGTCGCCATCGATATGGGCATCGTGCGCGGCCAGGTCGCTGTCCAGGTTGGCCACGTCGGCGTCCAGGTTGTCGATGTCGCCATGGATATGCTTGACGTTTTCGAAGGTGGCTTCCAGTTCGGCACCGTCGATGGCGGCCTGGTGAACATCGCAGGCTTCCATCGGGATGGCCGCTACCGTCACGCCGATGCGGATCGCCTCGACGACGCCGCAGGCGATACCACAGGCGATGCCGGTCGGGTCGCAACCGCCGATGGTGCAGGCGGTGTCGGCCACGTCGTAGGCATCCCGGGCCTGCTTCCAGACGCCAAAATAGTCACCCCACTGCGCGGCGTCGCAGCGGTTGGTCTGCGTGCCTCCCAGCGGTCCTACCGCGCCGAGGATCGTGGTGTTGTAAGCACCGGAGTTGGGCGGATAGTCCGGGTCGAACGGCCAGCCGGATGCGCTCATGGTCGAAGCGCCGCCGGTAGGCCCTTTTGATTTGCCGCCCGTGGGTGCCTGGTCCTGAAGGTTGACAATGATGTTGCCCAGGTCGGCCTCGAAAGCCGTCCGGTCCGGCAGCGCGGTCATGAACAGGATGACCTGGTCATCGGTCATGCCGGCGAACTTGCCGACCAGGTCCTGGCCGGGTGCGAAGCTCCGCTGCATTTCCCCGGCCCAGTCCTGGAGCAGTACGCGAAAGCTGGCGATTTCCGGGTCGCCGGGCAGTTCGGCAACGGCGCCGGGTAACGCGGCCTGGCGAAAGTCTTCCTCGGATAGCGACTCTGCGAAAACCGGTGTTGAACTGAGTAAAAATGCGCCGGCGACAAGGCCAGCCTGGATGATGTGTTTCATGACTTCCCCCTCAATTGTGATCGCCGCGGCATGGGCGATCTGTTAATAGAAGCAGGAAAAATACGGTTTTACCCCGATTTAGTTGGTTTCATATCGGCGGAGGTGCGCTGGAACCCTGCGCGGATGTCATAATGAAAACGCGTTGGGCAGATGTTCGACGGAGCCATGACGGGAGGGATCATGAAGGGACGAAACTGGCAGCGTTATGCACTGGTCGCCGGCCTGCTTGTACTGGCCGGCTGCGGCAGCCTGGGCCCGAAAACGGTGCGCGAGGACCAGGTCGACTATGGTTTCAGCGTATCCGACAGCTGGAAGAACCAGATGCTGGCGAACCTGGTGAAGCTGCGTTACATGGACATGCCAGTGTTTGTCGACGTGGGCCAGATCGTTAACGGTTATTCGCTGGAGACGACGGTCAACGGCACCCTGGGCTTCGGCAACACCCTTGGCGGTGGCGATTCACAGGTGCTGGGCGCCACCGGCAAGTACACCGACCGGCCGACCATCACCTACACCCCCAAGACCGGCAACGCTTTCCTGCGCAGCCTGATGGAGCCGATCGCACCGGACGCGTTGCTGTCGCTGGTGGCGGTGGGCTATAACGCCGAGCTGCTTTTCACCTGGGGCGTGGAGTCGGTCAACGGCGTGAAAAACTACTCGTCCAACGGCTCGCGCGCCGCAGATCCGGCATTCCTGGAGTTCACGCAACGGCTGACGGACCTGCAGGTCACCGGGGGTATCGGTTTCGAACTGCGGACCGAGCAGGACACCGGGCGTACCCTGATCTTTTTCTTCAACGACCAGAATGAATCCGAGGCCACCCGCGAGGAGCACCGGCGGGCGCGCGAACTGCTGGGGCTGGACGAAGCCCGACGTGAATACAGTGTCCAGTACTCGCCATTCCGGATTGGTGATGACGTGCTGGCCATCCAGACACGCTCGATCCTGCAGGTGCTGATGGGCATGTCACGCTTTGTCGACGTACCGGCCGACAAGACGGCCCGGGCGGTCCCGGGCTTCCAGGGCGTGACCCCGGAACACATGCCGTTTCATGTGAATGTTTCCAGGGACCGGCCCGACGACGCCTACGCCAGCGTGAAGTATGGTGGCGACTGGTACTGGATTGACCACACCGATTTATCATCGAAACGGGTGTTTACACTGATGATGTTCATGATCACGCTGACTGACCGCTCCGGCCCGGATGTGCCGCCGGTGCTGACGATTCCCGCGCAATGAGTGACCACGACGACCTTAAACCGGCGTCCCGGGTGGTCGCCGCCGGACGGCCGCGTGAGGCGGGCCAGCCCCTGAATACCGCGCTCGCGCCGGCGTCGAATTTTGAACTCGGCGCCGGGCCGGTGTATTCCCGCGAAGACGGCACGGCCACCTGGCAGGCGTTCGAGGCGGCTGTTGGGGCGCTCGAGGGTGGCCACGGCCTGTCGTTCGCCAGTGGCATGGCGGCCGCGGCGGCGGTGTTCGAGCAGGTGCCCGCCGGCGGTACGGTTGTGCTGCCCGAGGACTGCTACCAGGGTGTCACGCGGCTGGCGCGGCAGGGTGAAACGACCGGCCGCTGGCAGGTCACGCGGCTGCCGACGGACGATACGGCCGGCTGGGTGGCAATCGCGGCGCACGCCGACCTGCTCTGGCTGGAAACGCCTTCCAACCCCTTGCTGATGCTGGCCGACCTGCCCGCCATCGGCGCGGCGCCGCGCAAGGCCGGCGCACTGCTGGTGGTCGACAACACCTTCGCCACGCCGCTGAACCAGCGCCCACTGGAACACGGCGCCGACGTTTCGCTGCATTCGGCCACCAAGTACATCGGCGGCCATTCTGACCTGCTGGCGGGAGTGATCGCAGTCCGCGGCGACGAATTGTTCGGCCGTCTCTACGGCGCACGGCAGGTGAACGGCGCCACGCCCGGTAGCCTGGAAGCCTGGCTGGCCTTGCGTGGCCTGCGGACACTGGCGGTCCGGTTGGAGAAAGCGCAGGCGAACGCGGCCCGCGTTGCCGCGTTCCTGGAGGCGCATGCGGCGGTCGTCGAAACGCGATACCCCGGGCTCGAATCACACCCCCAGCATGCACTCGCCCAGGCGCAACTCGACGGCTTCGGCGCCATCGTGACGTTCACGCTGGCGGACGCCGATGCCGCCGACCGGCTGTGCGGCGCGATCCGACTGATTCACCATGCCACCAGCCTGGGCTCGGTCGAGAGCACGCTGGAACGTCGCGGCGCGCACGCGGGCCAGGGTCACCTGCCACCGGGACTGATCCGGATGAGCGTGGGCATCGAAGACGCCGACGACCTCTGCGCCGACCTGGGGCAGGCGCTGGATGGCGATTCCACCTGATCACAAGGCCGCCGGGCCGCGCAGGGTTTAGTCGAGCAGGTACGGCACCGCGGCCGGCGCCATCTTCGCGTTATCGTGTCCCACGCCCAGCACGGTGGCGATGTGCCAGTTGAACGGGACTTCCAGGCGTTCCGCAGTCACGCGTCCTGCCTCGAAAAACGTGAATCCGCGCGCCAGCCGGTGCGGGCCCTGCGCTTGCGCGTCTGGGGCGTCCGGCAGGTTGCGACCTTTCGGGTCGATGTCGCGATCGCCCAGCAGGATGGTGACCGGTAACTGCACGGTGCCGGCCAGGGACGCATCGGTGATCACCGATCCCGCCAGGCCGTAGGGAAAATTCACGTCGAAATCGGGCATCGTGTAGGAACCCGCGTTGGCGGGCACGATCCGCCGCGCGCGGGCATCCGGCACATGCAACAGGAACCGGTGCACGAACTGGGCGCCGGCGGAATGGCCGTACAGCGCGTAGCCATTGGCTTCCAGCCCGTAGCGCACAACGATGGTGTCGAACAGGGGTTCGATGGCCGAAAAACTCCATTGCGCCCGGGGGCGCGGCTGGCCGTTTTCATCGAACACGCCGCCGAAGTTGTAGTTCCGCGAACCCGGAAAATTTTCATCGGAGAACTCGGGTACGGCCAGCAGGAACCCGTGCTCAAGCGCCAGGTCGTGCCACTGGTCGCGGTACTCGTCCGCATTGCGGCCGCGGCCGTGCATGACGAAGACCAGGGGCGTGTCGGGTTGCAGTTCCGTTGGTTCGGTCACGAAAACCCTGATGGCCGGCCCGGCCCAGCCATCGAAGGTGAACTGCCCCTTGCCCTCGCTGGTGTCTGCGGCCAGCGCGATGTTCGGGCACAGGCACAGTGCGGCCAGAACTGCGCCAACAAAGGCCAGCGTGCGTTTGAATGAAGGCCGGCTCATGGGCTGACCGCCTTCCACGCCGTGGCGACCCGGCCGTCGCGGCGTGGGTCCGCAGCCCCTGTCCAGGTGCCGGCCTCGCGCGACAGCGCATGGACGCCGCCAAAATAGGGGTCCAGCTGGCTGTCGGAAACGCCGTAGGTGGGCCGGCGCAGTGTCATGCCGCGCCGGGCCAGGCCGGCCATCAGGTCCGGTTCCACGCTCTCGCCTTCCACGTATGCGCGGTCCGGCGGCACCACGTGAACGCGGTAGGCGCCGACCGCGGCCTCGACACCGCCGTCAACATCGATCCAGTGGCTGGTGACCTGTGCCACCGCGGAAATGATCCGGGCGCTGCCGGGGCTGCCCAGCGCGAGCACGGGTTCGTCATCGCGCAGGACAATCGTTGCGCTCATCGAAGACTTCGGCATCTGCCTGGCCTCCAGGTAATAAGGTGCTTCCCGGTCGTCGACCTGGAAACCCTGCATGTAGTTGTTGTACAGGAATCCCATTTCGGGGTGTACGACGCGCGCGCCGAAGTAGCTGTCGATGCTCTGCGTCACGGTGACCACCATACCGTCACCGTCGACCACGGTGAAATGCGTCGTTTCGCCCCCCGGCCACGCCGCACGCCATGCGTCCAGGCCCTTGTGGGCGGTGTCCGGCCGGGTCCGGCCACCCACCGTCGGGTCTTCGTCCAGGTAGTCGCGCACCGGGTTGGCGCGGCGGGCACCGTGGCCGACGGCGAGGGCGTCGATCAGCGCCAGTTTCCGTTCCGGGGATTCCGCCGAGAGTGTGTCCTGCGGGAACGTTTCGAGCGCGTTCAGGATCTGCAGTACCACCCATCCGCCAAACGGTGGCGGCAGGGTCAGCAGGGTGTGCCCGCGATACTGGCCTTGCAGCGGCGACACGATACGGGGTTCGGGAAACGACGCCAGGTCATCGGCGCTGATCCAGCCGCCGTGCGCGGCCATGTCCGCCGCGATGCCCGCAGCGATCCGGCCGGTGTAGAAATCCATGGCTCCGTCCTCCGCCAGGCGCTCGAGCGTCTTCGCCAGCGCCGGCTGTTTCAGGCGTTCACCTTCCTGCCAGGGGCGTCCGTCGGGGGCAATGAAAATGGCGGCGGCCTCCGGCTGGCGTTCGAGCAACGACCTGTAATGGCGAAAGGCATGGGCCCGGAATGGGCCGATGTCGAAGCCGACGCGCGCGATGGTGATCGCGGGGGCGACCAGGTCGGCCCAGGCCAGGTTGCCGCTGCCGAAGCGTTCGTGGGCGAGGCCCAGGACCCGCGGGGTGGAAGGCACCGCGGAGGCGGTGCGCCCATAGACCAACTGGTCGCGGGTCGCATCGGTCGGCATTTCAGCGGGCGACCACGTTGTGCCATGAATCACGAACGGCCCATTATCGGGCGACCAGGCCAGCATCACGGTCTGTCCCGCGATACCGGACCCGGCGGGTTCGGACACGCCCAGCGCCAGCGAAACCGCGACGGCCGCGTCGATGGCGTTGCCACCGGCCTCCAGGATATCCACGCCCGCGGCCGTGGCCTCGGGTGTCGCGCTGGAGACTGTGCCGGCGAACCCGCGCTGCTCTGCGGCGACGGGGAGGGCGGCGAAGGCCAGTGTGGCCAGCAACAGGTTTCGGATCATCGTTTTCGTGCTCCGGAAATGTCCGGGGCCGCAAACTGGCGGCCCCGGATGTCTTGGCCGGCCCGGCTGGGCCGGGTGAATCAGAAGCGATAGTCCGCTTTCAACCAGAATACCCGACCGTAGGAATTGTGCAGGCTGGTCAGGTAACCGAAGCTCTCGTCGGCGAACGGCGGGTCTTCGTCGGTGAGGTTGCGAACACCACCGGACAGTCTAAGGCCGTCGGTGAACCCGCCCGAGCCGTCGAAGTCGTAGCCCAGCGCCAGGTTGTAAACGGTCCAGCTGTCGACATCCCAGTAGACGCGGTTTTCGTCTTCGAACACCGTGCCGGCGTTACCACTGGCGATGGTGTCGTAGAGCGAACTGTCATAGACGTCGTCGACATAACGCATTGTTACGTTGGCGTCGAAACCACCCAGTTCCCAGTCCAGTGCCACGGTGTAGCGCAGTTCCGGGTTGCCGTTACGGCGCAGCAGGTCGGCGGTCGCCAGGCCCTGTTGTTCGAGCTTGGTGATCTTTGTCAGGTCGGTGCGGAACGTGAACATGCCGATGCCGGTCTCGGGAAACGCGTACATCAGGTTGGCGTCCCAGCCCTCGAGTTCACGCGGCTCCAGGTTCAGGTACTGGCTGATGATGTTGACGGCCTCGCCCACCGGGGTGCGCTGGTCGTTGGGGTTCGCCGCGTTGTAGGCGTTGAACGCCGCCAGGTCTTCCGGCGTGATATCGGCGCGGATGACGTTGGGGTTGAAGCTGCCCTGGCTGCGCAGCAGCGCGTCCAGCGCCAGTTGCTCATCGTTGTCGACCAGGCCGACCGCGCCTTCAAGCTTGATATTCCACCAGTCCACGCCCACGCGGAAGCCTTCCATGAAACCGGTCGGCGCCCACACGAAACCCAGCAGGGTGGTCTCGGCATCTTCCGGTTCCAGGTCCGGGTTGGCGACGCGGGTGGTGAAACGGTAGGTATCGCCTTCGTCCACCGGTTTGCCGGTCACGCCTTCACGCAGCGGATCCTCGATACCCTGCAGGCGACGGACGATGGTGCCCTGGTTCAGCTGTTGCAGGTTCGGTGCGCGGAAGCCTTCGGTGTAGGAGCCGCGCAGCGAGAAGCCCTCGAACGGCTCCCAGCGAAAACCGATTTTCGGCTTGACGGTGTCGTCGAAGTCGTCCGGGTTTTCGTAACGGGCCGCCAGCTGCAGCTCAAACGCGTGGACAAACGGCATCGCGTTGGCTTCGCCGACAAACGGCAGGTAAAGCTCGCCGTAAGCCGAATAGGTGTCACGGTCGCCTTCCGAATCGAAGGTCGCGGAAACACCCACCAGGTCACTTTCGTCGAAGATCAGGCCGTCCTCGTAGGGCATGGAACCGTCGAGACGGGGGTCACGGTCGTCCACGTAGCCCTCGTGACGCCATTCCACGCCGAACGCCGCGCCGACATCATTGCCGAACAGGCCGAACAGCTCGTTACGGTTGACACGCAGGTCCCACAGCATCAGGTCGCTCTTGCGCACGTCGGTGCCCTCGACACGGAACAGGTCAAAGGTTTCCTGCGAATTGCCGCCCGGGCCGACGAAGGGGTTCAGCGCCAATGGGCTGTCGACCAGCAGGGCCTGCTGGAACAGCGTCTTGGACTGGCGGTTACCCTCGGTATCGGTGGATTCCGCTTCTGACCAGACAAGGGCGGTATCCCAGTCCCACTCGCCCAGGCTGCCCCGCAGGCCGGCCAGCGCCCGCCAGCTGTTGTTGTTGGTGTCGATGATGCGCGGTCCCAGGTCCACCGGGCGCCAGTGCGTGATCAGCACTTCCTCGCCGAAAGTGTTCCAGTAGGCATCTTCCGGCACCACGATGAACGCCAGGCTCTGGTCGAACGGGCTGGGCGCGCGCTGGGTCAGGGAGTCGGCATCGTAGTACGAGAAGTCGGCGAACAGCTCCAGGCCGTTGTCGAAGTCGTGGTTGAGCGTCGCCATCATGTTGAAACGCTCGGTGGCCGGCGTCACCCAGGCGGTCTCGTTGAAATTGTAGCGATAGGGCTGCGAGCCGCTTTCGATGGCGCCTGTGTCGGCATCAACGTGGTAGGTTCCGGCCGACAGCCACTGGCCGTCATCGCGCAGGCTGCCGGTCTGGAACTGCGCCCAGGGGCCCAGTGACGAACGGTTGTCGAGCTGGCTGTCATTGCGCCATTCCTCGGGCAGCGCTTCCATGCCACGGCGGTTGAGATCGAAGTAAAGCGCGTCCAGTTCGTCCATGTGGACGTGGCTGCGGTCGTACCAGGTACCGTAAAGGCCAACCTGCGTCGCGCCGCTGTTGAATGCGAACCCACCGGCCGCCGTGACCTCGGTCTCGTCGTAGTTGGTGTCATCGCTCCAGCCGTAACGGCCGGACAGGCGCAGCCCGTCGAACGTGGTGTAGGGCACGAAGTTGACCACGCCGGCGATGGCGTCGGCGCCGTATAGCGGGGCGGCGCCGTCACGCAGCACCTCGATGCGACGCACGGCGCTGGAGGGCACCGAGTTCACGTTGTAGGTGATCACCGGCACACTGTTGACGGTCTGCGACACCGGGTGGGCCACCATGCGACGGCCGTTCATCAGCACCAGCGTATTGCCGGAACCCAGGCCACGCATGTTCACGCCAGCGACGTCACCGCGGGCGCCGTTGGTGCCGTTGTTGGTGTCCTCAAACTCGAAATCGGATATCGACGGGATGTAGGACAGGATGTCCTGCATGTTGACCGCGCCCAGTTTTTCGATGGCCGTGTCACTCATGACGGTGACCGGCAGGACTTCCTCGTTCAGGCCGGCGATGTAGGTGCCCGTGACGACCACCTCCTCGATGACGAGATCCGAATCGTCCTCGTCGTCATCGGTTTGTGCGAACGCGCCAGGCGCGCCCAGCCACAGTGCGGTCGCGATGGCGAACGCAAGAGTGGAGCGGGTATGGCGTAATGACTGGTACATGATTTTCCCCACGGATGGCATGACGGCTGTCGGTGCTCAGCGCGGGCGGTCCGGGCGCTTGCCGCTGCTTCCGATCAGGACCGCTTGAATTCAACTTAGCGGGAAACATCAATGATGTAAATATGTAATTTGTAACGATAATCTATATTTATAGATATATAAATATTTCGTTAGACGGCAGGCGGTGACAACAAAGTGTCGAGCGACTGCTCCATCTTCGACAGTTCTTCGGCCAGACACTCGATAAATGGCTGTGCGGCCGTGTGAGTATCCCGCTGGCTGGGCACGATGGCCATGAACGGCATGGTCGGCCGGCTGGCAAGTCGATGTACCCGAAACCCCGGGTCATCACGATCATGGGCCAGGGCGTACACGGTGACCGCATCGATCAGCGTATAGCCGAGCCCGCGTTGAACCAGCCGGCCGGCCAGGTGATGGGTGTGAATGTGGGCGACCACGTTCGGGGTCACACCGGCGTCGACGAAAACGCCGTTACAGGCCAGCGCCAGCGCCGTGCCGTCGAAGGCGGCGATGTAGGGGGTATCCTGGAGTTCCTCCGGCTGCAAAGCCTGTCCGGGGCGTGCCGGAAAGTCATCCGGCACCACGGCCAAAAGCTCGGTTTCTGCCAGCACCTCGCCCACCACGTGGGTTTCTTCCACGCGTCCGATTGTGAAGCCCAGGTGGTAAGCGCCGGGGCGCGCGTCCAGGCGCGCCAGGATGTCCTCGGTGTTGGCCGTGGTCACCGAGTAGGCGTAGTGGTCGTCCCGGGCCGCGAAGTGGGCAATGGCGTTGGGCAGCAACTGGAGTGAAAGCGTCGGGATCGCGGCGATGCGCAGCTGCCCGCCCTGGCCCTGGCGCAAGCGGTTGGCCAGCAGTTCAAACGCCGCCAGCGCGTCATGCGCGCGTTGCGCCTCGTCGAATAGCGCACGGGCTTCCGCGGTCGGCACCAGTCGCCCGCCGCGACGGTGAAACAGGGTTACACCCAGGCTGCGTTCGGCCTGCTTCAGCGTGGTGGTAACAGAAGGTTGCGAGACGCCCAGTTGCCGGGCCGCTTCGGTAACGGTGCCACAAGTCATCACGCTGAAGAAGATTTCCAGGTGCCGGTAATTCATCGTCGATCCTGATTTAGGGTGAGCCTAATATATTAACCAAGATTATGGATAATGAAAAACAAGTAATTTGACTTATGAATGGCCGGCGGATTGAATGGGCGCAACGTGTTAAACGCACTGGAACCACTCCCGGAAATGACTGCAGTCCTCTACCGAGAACCGCCTTTTCAATACCCCGAAGCCGTCAGTGCCGAGGGCAGCTGGATCACCGACGCGCGCGGCCAGCGCTACCTCGACATGAGTGGTGGCGCCGCCGTCTCCTGTGTCGGCCATGGTCACCCCACGGTGGTGCAGGCCATTCGTCAGCAGCTCGACACCATGGCCTTCGCGCACACGGCGTTTTTCACAAACACGCCGCAGGAGGCGCTCGCTGAACGATTGCGAGGGCGAATCGGTGATGACAACGCCCGTGTGTACTTCAGCTCCGGCGGCTCGGAGGCCAACGAAACTGCATTGAAACTGGCCTGGCAATACCAGCGCGCCGTTGGCGAGGCCAGCCGGCAGGTGGTCATCAGCCGCGAGCACAGCTATCACGGCAACACGTTCGGCACGCTCTCGGTGAGCGGAAACCCGGGACGCCGCCGCGCCTCCGCCGCACCCCTGCTGGACTGGCCGCGGATACCGCCGTGCTATCCCTTGCGGGAACAGGCTGGTGACGAGTCATTGGCACAGTATGCGCAGCGGTCCGCAGAAGCGCTGGAGCAGGCCATTCTCGAGGCCGGGCCTGGCAATGTCGCTGCCTTCATCTGTGAGCCGGTGGTCGGTTCCTCGCTGGGTGTCGTGGCGCCGCCGCAGGGATACCTGGCCCGCGTACGCGATATCTGCGACCGGTACGGCGTGCTGTGGATTGCCGATGAAATCATGTGCGGCAGTGGACGCACCGGGACGTGGTTTGCCTTTGAGCAACTAGGACCCCAACCCGACATTGTCACGCTCGCCAAGGGGATCGGCGGGGGCTACGTGCCGCTGGCGGCAACGGTGCTGAACGGGCGCATCGCTGAAGTGCTGGAAGCTGGCGGATTCGCCCATGGCCATACCTACGTTGGGCACGCGACGGCCTGCGCTGCGGGCCTGGCCGTCCAGACCGTCTTTGACGAAGAGAACCTGCTGGAACGTGCCGCCATGAACGGGCGGCACCTGGCCGCACTCCTGAATGACCGGTTCGGTCAGCACCCAAACGTGGCAGAGGTCCGGGGGATGGGGATGTTTCACGGGCTGGAACTGGTGGCCGACCGGGAGACACTTGCCGGATTTCACGACCGCCCGGGAATCGCCACCGACATTCGACGGGCCGCGATGACCGAGGGCCTGGTTTGTTATCCGGGCAGCATCACTGTAAGTGGTGCCACCGTGCCGCACATTATGCTCGCACCGCCGCTGACGGCCACTGTCGATGAACTGGCCGAGGGTGTAGACCGGCTTGCCAGGGCGCTGGCGCGGGTCCTGCAGTCGGGCAACCATTCGTGAACGAGCGCTCTAAAACTGTCTGCCGCCCGCCACTAGTGGTGATGGCCGCCCCGAATGGCGCCCGCCTGGGGCATGAAGACCACGTGGCAATACCGCTGACCGCCCGCGAACTCGCCGATGAGGCGGAAGCACTGGTCGACAGCGGTGTGTCGGTTCTGCATCTGCACGTCCGGGACAGCGTCGGGCGGCATACCCTGGATGACTCCGCCTACCGCGAAGCCATCCACGCCATCACCTCGCGCGTGAGCGACCGATTGATCCTGCAGGTGACGACCGAAGCCGTGGGTATCTACCGACCCGATGAGCAGATGGCGCTGGTCCGCGCGCTGCGTCCGCCCGCGGTTTCTCTGGCATTGCGCGAACTCTGCCCGGACGAGGCTTCGGAAGGCGTTGCGGCGGCGTTTTTTCGCGACGTCCTGGCCGGCGGCACCTGGCCGCAATACATTCTCTATACGCCGGAAGAGGTCGCCCGTTTTGAGCGAATGCGCCGCGCCGGGGTGTTTGGCGAGGACCATCCATTCGTGCTCCTGGTTCTCGGACGCAAAGGCGCCGGTATCCCGGGTTCGCCGGAAGGATTACAGGCCATGCTTGGTGAGCTCGGCACGGCCGCAGTACCCTGGGCCGCCTGTTGCTTTGGCTCGCAAGAAGCCGCCGTGATGAGTGCCGCCGCCAGTGCGGGCGGACACGTACGAATCGGGTTCGAAAACAACTGTTGCCTGCCCGGTGGGGCTTTGGCCACGAACAACGCGCAACTGGTGCGCGCCACGCTCGCAGGCATCGACCGTCAACCGGCCGATGCCGGGACGGTCAGACGGATGTTCGGATTGAGCGGCCGCTTGAACTGACCCACTCCGCCACCTGCTCAATCCGCGCCGGCGTCAGCGCGTCCGGCTGCATGCGCCAGCTCCAGTTGCCCTGCGTGGTGCCGGGCCGGTTCACACGCGCCGCTGAACCCAGTCCCAGGATGTCCTGCATCGGCGCCAGGGCGATCGCGGCGTGGCTGGAAAATGCCAGTCGCATCATGTCGTGGTGGATGGTTTCGGGCCGGCCACCGGTCAGGGCGAGTGCGCGCTGGCGTGCGAAATCAATTTCTTCCGGCGAGCGGGTGTCCTCGCCGCTGCCCAGGAACCAGCCCAGCGTGGTGTCGTTGTCGTGGGTGCCGGTGTAGCAAACGCTGTTCTCGGTGACGTGGTCGATGTGGAATTCCGGGTCACAGACGTCGAACTGCAGCACCACCATGCCGGGGATGCCGTGGCGCTCGCGCAGGGCATCCACCTCGGGCGTAATCACGCCCAGGTCCTCGGCGACGATGGGCAGTTTGCCCAGCGACTTTTCCACCGCCTCGAACAGCGCATCGCCGGGGCCGGGGACCCATTCACCGTTACGCGCGGTATCGGCGCCGAAGGGTACCGACCAGAAGGCTTCGAAACCGCGAAAATGGTCGATGCGAACCAGGTCGGACTGGGCCGCGGCAAATCGGATGCGCTCGATCCACCAGCTGAAACCGTCACGCAAATGATGGTCCCAGTCGTACAGCGGATTGCCCCATAGCTGGCCGTCCTCGCTGAAGTAGTCCGGCGGCACACCGGCGACGTGCGAAGGCCGCCCGTCACGGTCCACCCGCAGCATTTCCCGGTTCGCCCAGGCGTCGGCGCTGTCCAGCGCGATGTAGATGGGCATGTCGCCGAACAGCATCACGCCCCGGTCAGCCGCGTACCGCTTCAGCGCGTGCCACTGCCGATGGAACAGGAACTGGGTGACGCGAGTGCGCTCGATGGACGCCGCGAACCGGTCGCGCGCCTGGGCCAGTGCGGCAGGCTCCCGGTGCACGAACGCCGGCGCCCATTCCGGCCATGGACGCTCGCCGTGTTCGGTTTTCAGTACCCGGAACAAGGCGTAGTCGTCCAGCCAGGCGTCACCCGCGCCGTGCAGGAAGTCCTCGTACTCGGGCCGTAGCGGTTGTCCGGCAGGGCCGGCGAATGACTCGGCAGCCCGGGCCAGGAGGTCACGCTTGAGCGGAATCAACGGGCCGTAGTCGACGTGATCACGCGGCAGGCGCGTCAGCGGTTCCAGGTCACCGGCGCGCAACAACCCCTGCTCTACGAGCGGCTGCAGGCCCACCAGGTTGGCGTTGCCGGCGAAAGCAGACAGAGGCTGATAGGGCGAATCACCGTAAGCGGTCGGGCCCAACGGCAGGAACTGCCAGACGCCGATCTGCATTTCGGCCAGCAGGTCGACGAACTGCATGGCGCTGTCGGCCATGTCGCCGATTCCATGCGCGCCGGGCAGCGAAGTCAGGTGCATGCCCACGCCTGCCAGGCGGCGTTCTGACAGGATGGATTCGCCGGTCGTCGTCATGTCGGACTAGTCGCGGGTCTGCCCCGCGCCGCGCACCACCCACTTGTAAGAGGTCAGTTCCGGCAGCGCCATCGGTCCGCGCGCGTGTAGCTTCTGCGTGCTGATGCCGATTTCCGCGCCCATGCCGAACTGGCCGCCGTCGGTGAATGCCGTCGAGGCGTTGGCATAAACGGTGGCGGCGTCGACCTCGTTGAGGAATCGCTCGATCACTGCCGGGTCGGTGGCGACGATGGCTTCAGAATGTTTCGAGGAATGCGCGTGGATATGGTCCAGCGCCTCGTCCAGGTCGTCGACCACTTTCACCGACATCCGCATCGACAGGAACTCCTGGCCGAAATGCTCCGGCGCGGCGTGGTGCAGCGCGGCGGCATAGTGGCCATCCAGCATCGCGTATGCATCGTCGTCGGCGTAGACCTCGGTGTCGTGGTTGCGACCCAGGTCGTCTAGCAGTTCCGGCAGGCGTGGCAGCAGTTCGCGGTGCAGCACCAGCGTGTCCAGCGCGTTGCACACGCTGACCCGCCTGGACTTGGCATTGGTGACGATCCGCTTCGCAGCGTCAAAGTCGGCGCTGGCGTCGACATAGGTATGGACGATGCCCGCACCGGTCTCGATCACCGGCACCCGCGCGTGGTCGCGCACGAAGTCGATCAGCCCTTTGGAGCCGCGCGGAATGGCGAGATCAATATAGTCACTGGCCTCCAGGATATGGCCCAGCATCTCGCGTTCCGGCGGCGCCAAATAGCAGGCCCCCTCGGGCAGATCAAACTCGGCCAGCACCTCGTGGATCAGCCCGACGATCACGGCATTGCTGTCACGCGCGTCGCTGCTGCCCTTCAGTACACAGGCGTTGCCGCTGCGCAGGCTCAGCGCGAACACGTCGAAGGTGACATTCGGGCGCGATTCGTAAATGACGGCGATCACGCCCACCGGCACGCGCACCTTGGTCAGCGCCAGGCCGTTGTCCAGGGTCTTTTCCTCCAGCACCTCGCCGACGGGGCAGGGCAGCTGCGCCACCCGGGTCAGGTCGGCGGCGATGGCGGCCAGGCGTTCCGGATCCAGCAGCAGGCGGTCGTACTTGGGGTTTTCCGGGTCCATGCGCGCCAGGTCCAGGCGGTTGGCGGCGAGAATGGCGTCGGTGGCTTCCAGCGCGCGCTCGGCCACGCGGTTCAGCACCTTCGCCGAGGTCTCCGGCGTCATTCGCGCCAGTTGCCGGGCGGCGGCGCGGGCGTCGGCCAGGCCCTCGCGGATGGCCACGGGCATGCCGCCTTCAGCGGTGCTGGTGGCGGGGGTGATGTCCTTAATTGAGCAGGTAGAGGTAGTCATAGTGAATCAGTGGTTTCATGTCGCGTTGGCCGAGCGCGGCGCGCGCCTCGGCATGATCGTATTGTGAACGTCCGCAGCCCAGCACGCGACCGTCGCTGGCGCGCACCTCGATGACGTCGCCGCGCAGGAACTCGCCCTCGATGGCTTCCACGCCCACCGGCAGCACGCTGGCGAGTTTTGCGGGGTCGGTCAGCACCGCCTCGGCGCCGGCATTGACGACCGCCGCACCCAGCGTGTGGCCGTCCATGCTGGCCAGCCAGCGCCGGGCCGACGAGGCCTGGCCGCGTGCCGGGAACACCGTGCCGCGGGCGGCCCCGCCAGCGAAGCTGGCCAGCACACCCGCGTCGCGGCCATCGGCCACCAGTGTCTCGATGCCAAGCCCTGCGGCCTTGCGCGCCGTGGCCAGTTTGCTGTGCATGCCGCCGCGCCCCAGCTTCGAGGTGCCACGTTGCAGCAACGCGTCTGCGTCGTGGGCCTCGTCGTCCCAACGTTCAACCAATGCGCCCTCGGCATCCATCACACCGGCAACGGTCGTTAACAGGCACAGGTGGCTGGCGCCGACCATGGCCGCCACCAGGCCGGCCAGTTCGTCGTTGTCAGTGAACATCAGTTCGGTGACGGAAACCACGTCGTTTTCGTTCACCACCGGCAGCAGGCCGGCGCTCAGAAGGCCCTCCAGGCAGCCACGCATATTCAGGTAATGTCCGCGGCTTTGGAAGTCACTCTTGCTGGCGAGCACCTGGGCGATGGCCAGGTCGTGGTCGGCGAAATGCAGCCCCCAGGTGGCCATCAGCCGCACCTGGCCAGCCGCCGCCAGCACCTGCCGGCGCGTGACCGGGTTATCGAGGCTGGCATCGTCGACCACGCCGGCCCCGGCCGCCACGGCACCCGAAGACACCAGTACGACCTCCCAGCCATCGGCGCGCAGCGCCGCGATCTGCCGCGCCAGGCCCGCGAGGACGGTGGCCGACAGCCCCCCGGCACTCTCGCAGAGCACCTGGCTGCCCACCTTCACTACCATCCGCTGTCGTGCCATTTCCAACCTGCGAAAGTCGTCGGGAAAAGCGGTCAGTGTAGCAAACCACCAGGGCCGAAGTGGTCGTTGTTAGCCCGTCAGCACTTGACGTGGAGCGAGATTCAGGATTAGTTTAGTCATGTAGATCTAGCTAACTTGGAGGCGTCATGGATACGGTCAATATGCACGATGCGAAAACACGGCTTTCCCAATTGGTGGACCGGGCGGTCAAGGGCGAGCCTTTCGTGATTGCACGCGCTGGAAAACCGGCGGTGAGAGTGACGGCGATTGACGCACCTGAGCCGGGTCACGAACAGCGGCTGGGCTTCCTGGAGGGGCAGATTCAGGTCCCGGATGACTTCGACCGTATGGGTGCCGATGAGATTGAAGCGCTGTTCGGAACCTGAGTGAACCTGCTAATCGACACCCATGTGTTGCTGTGGGCGGCCGGGTCGCCCTCGAGATTGAGCTCGTCTGCCAGAGAGCTCATGGAAGCGCCCCGCAATGTGCTCTGGTTCAGTGCCGCCAGCATCTGGGAGGTCGTGATCAAGAACAGCCTGGGTCGTTCGGACTTCAGCGTCGACCCGCACCTGTTGCGACGGGGCTTGCTCGAAAACCAGTACCGGGAGTTGCCGATCAACAGCGCGCACACGCTGGCCGTCGCCCGACTACCCGACCTGCACAAGGATCCGTTCGATCGAATCCTCGTGGCGCAGGCGGAGACAGAGGGCTTTATGCTGCTTACTGCCGACGATCAGGTTGCGGGCTACGGTACAGCTGTCAAACGCGTTTAGGTCATCGCCAATGCAACGACCGGCCAAGCTTCGTTCGCGGGAAGCCAGTCATGTTGCCAAGCCGGTTGCGCGCCGGTTTTAACCAACCGCCCTCCGGCTCGCTTCGACCTTGATGTCAGCCATGCTTCGCTGGCTCTTACCACTGGCCAGGCCTTCACCGATCAGGGACTGCATATGCGCGATCTTTGCCTGGCGCGCCTGGTCCCTGCGGATCAGGTCGCGCACGTAGTCGCTGGGGTCTTCAAAACGTCCATGGCCACACTGGCGTTCAACCCAGCGTTTCATTTCTTCCGGCAATGAGATGCTCATCGTCGACATGGCAGAACTACAGCCCCAGCTGCGCCTTGCCCTGCTCGTAGACGATGTCCACCGGGATGTCTGCGGCCGACAGTCGGTCCAGGTCGGCGGCCAGTACCGGGCTGACATTACCCATCTCGGCGACAAACGCGGCCACGGCATCGTAGTCGCCGTCACCCTGCAGGGTCAGGATTTTGCGGCTCAGTGATTCGACAGCCGCTTCGAAGGCGTCCACGTTGACGCGGTACTGGCCCTCGTCATTGCGCTCAAAGGCGCCGGCCTGGGCAAAGTAGTTGAAGCGGATCATGTTGGCGCGGCCGTGGGCGCTGGAGGCGCCAAAGCGCACCGAGCGGAAGATGCCGGCCAGGAAGGTCACGTAGTTGTCCATGACCTCGCCCTCGGTGATCTCGCCCATCTCGCGCAGGCGCTGGACCATGTACAGGCCCAGGATGTCGGCCTTGCCTTCCTCCAGCGCCGAGGCATGCTCCTTCAGCGCCGCGCGCACGGTACCGGCGCCGTCCAGCGTGGTCTTGATGCCCAGGCCGTGCGCCACCTCGTGAAACATGGTGTTGCCGAAGAACGCGTCGAAGGTGATGTACTGGCGCTGGTCAGGCGCGATCAGCTCGTCGGCGATCGGCTCCAGGATCTTGTCGTACTTGGCACGCATGGCGTTCTTCAGCTGCAGGCGGCGGGTGCCCTTGGCCAGTTGCACTTCCTCGTCGTTGGGCAGGTTGATGGCGATGGTCTTGGAGCCCAGGTTGGCGTCGCCGGCGACATACGCCACGTCGTAAGCGTTCAGGTCAGCATCGGAGCCCGGCATCTCGGCCTTGTATTCATCCGGCACCGGCAGGCCTTCCTGCAGTACCGGCATATGCTGGGCGAAGCGCGCCAGCCGTTCGCTCCAGGCCTGGTCCTTGATCAGCACGAAGGTCTCGAAGGCCGCGCGGTAGCCGAACAGGCGGTCCTGGTAATGCTCGATGGGGCCAATGACCAGTTCGATGTCGTTGTCCTTCATGTCCATCCAGGCCATGTCGGAGGGCTGGTAGTCACCGCTGACCAGCGCGTCGGCGCGCAGGCGCAGGTAGTTGGCGAAGGCTTCATTTACGGCAAGGCCCGCCGCTTCGCGAAGCTTGGCGGCGATCTGCTCCAGTTCCGCCGCCCACTCGGTGGCGTAGGGCACCAGGACCAGGTTGCCGGCGTCATCACGGCGCACCAGTGAATACTGACCGTCCTTGCCGGGCTGGTCCCAGGCCTCGAACTCCTCGCGGGTCATGTCCTTCGGATACATGTTGGCGCCGGGCGGCCGCGGGCCGAAGCCCTCCATGAACGGCTGGTCGTTATCAAGCTGGTCCCAGGGGCCGTAGTTGATGACCGCGAAACGCTTCGCGGCGGGGTCGTTAATCTGTTCCAGCAGGGCGTCCCTGTCACCCCAGACCTGCTCCCAGAAGAGGTCGTCGGTGATCTTCGCGGCATCGATCAGCAGGCTGATGACCTGGCGCTGGTTGTCGCTGAGGTGGCTGATGTCCGGGCTCAGCTCCACCGGGGTGTAGATATCGAAGCGCGGGTTGCTTGCGGGCCCGGTGGCTGTCTCCGGTGCCTCTTCGACGATCGGGGTGTCGGTCTCGGCCACGGACATTTCGGATGTGGATTCAGGCGCCGGGTCGGTGTCGTTTTCCCGGAGTTCCAGTGCGAGGTATGCCAGTGCCGCGACCATGAATGCGAGCATGGTCAGTGTCATTCTGGACATGGTTTCGATTCCGCTTGCGGTAAAGCATTGAGTCTAACAAATCACCGGTTGCGTCCGAACTGTTCCGGCGGGTGTTTTTTGACCACGGGGATATGGAAATCCACCCTGGTCGACCCTATCTGAAGGCCCAGCACTTATAATGGCCGGCCCCGTTCTGGTGGGGCGGCGTGTTGACCGGAGATTTCCAAATGCCCATTTACGAATATCGCTGCCAGGAATGCGGCCACGAGCTGGAAAAGCTCCAGCGCATGAGTGATGACCCGCTGCGGGACTGCCCGGAATGCGGCAAGGCCGGATTGAAGCGCCTGATTTCCGCCGCCGGTTTCCGCCTGAAGGGCGGCGGCTGGTACGAGACCGACTTTAAAAGCGACAACAAGCGCAACCTGGCCGACAGCGGCAACGACAAGCCGAAATCGGATTCGTCTTCCGACAAGAAAGACACTTCGACTTCGAAGGAATCGGCCGCCAATCCCAGGACTGAAAAGAAATCCGCCTCGAAAGCCGAGGCCAAATCGGCCTGACCCCAGGCCCGGAGCCCGTTATGCGTACCCATCTTTGCGGTGAAGTCACCGCTGACCTGGCCGGCCAGGCCGTTACCCTGTGCGGCTGGGTTGACCGTCGCCGTGACCTCGGCGGCCTCATTTTCCTTGGCCTGCGTGATCGCGTCGGCATCGTCCAGGTCGTGGTCGAGCCGGACAGCGCGGCATTCGCCGACGCCGAGAAACTGCGCAACGAGTTCTGCGTCCGCATCGAGGGCGAAGTGCGGATGCGCCCGGAAAGCCAGTGGAACGAGAACATGGCGACCGGGAAGATCGAAGTGGTGGCGACGAAGGTCGAGCTGCTGAATGCCTCCGCGCCGCTGCCGCTGCTGATGACCGATGAGGACGGCGAGGAAATCCGCCTGAAGTACCGCTACCTGGACCTGCGTCGCCAGCGCATGCAGCGCAATATGCGCATCCGCTCGGAGCTGAACCACTCCATCCGCGGCACGCTGCGCGAGCTGGGTTTCACCGAGTTCGAGACACCCATCCTGACCAAGGCGACGCCCGAAGGCGCGCGCGACTACCTGGTGCCGTCGCGCGTGCACCCGGGCGAGTTTTACGCGCTGCCGCAGTCGCCGCAGCTGTTCAAGCAGCTGCTGATGATGTCCGGCATGGACCGTTACTACCAGATCGCCCGTTGTTTCCGTGATGAGGACCTGCGCGCCGACCGCCAGCCGGAATTCACCCAGCTGGACATGGAGATGTCGTTTGTCGACGAGCAGGGCGTGCAGGACACCGCCGAGGCGCTGGTGCGCGCGGCTTTCGCCGACGTGTTGCATGTCGAGCTGCCGGCCGGGTTCCCGCGGATGGCCTGGCGCGACGCCATGGAGCGCTACGGCTCCGACAAGCCGGACCTGCGCCTGCCGTTGCAGCTGGTGAGCGTGGACGAGCACGTCAAACACGTCGATTTCCGCGTCTTCTCCGGCCCGGCGAATGACGATGGCCAGCGCGTGGCCGCCTTGCGCGTGCCGGGCGGGGCGCAGTTCTCGCGCAAGCAGATCGACGAATACACCGATTACGTCTCCCGCTACGGTGCGAAGGGCCTGGCGTGGATCAAGGTCAACGACGCGGAAGCCGGCCTGGACGGCCTGCAGTCCCCGATCGCCAAGTTCCTGGATGATGCGGCCTGGTCCGGTATCGCCGCGGCCACGGGTGCCGAAACCGGCGACATCCTGTTCTTCGGCGCCGGCGACTGGGGCGTGACCAGCACCTTCATGGGCCAGCTGCTGGTGAAGACCGGCCGCGACCTGGACCTCGCCGAAGGCGACTGGGCGCCGCTTTGGGTCACCGACTTCCCGATGTTCGAATGGGATGAGGACGAGCAGCGTTTCTTCGCCATGCACCATCCGTTCACGGCCCCGAACAACGACGACGCAGAGGCCCTGAAGGCCGACCCTGGCCAATCGCTGTCGCGTGGTTACGACCTGGTGCTGAACGGCAACGAGATCGGCGGCGGTTCTATCCGTATCCACCGCCAGGACATGCAGGCCGCCGTGTTCGAACTCCTGGGCATCGGCGAGGAAGAGGCGCAGGAAAAATTCGGCTTCCTGCTCGAGGCGCTGAAGTACGGCTGCCCGCCGCACGGCGGCATCGCCTTCGGCCTGGACCGCATTGCCGCGCTGATGGCCGGCGAGCCGTCCATCCGCGATGTCATCGCCTTCCCCAAGACCACCACCGCGCAGTGCGTGCTGACCGACGCGCCGTCGGCGGTGCCGGACGCGCTGGTCGATGAACTGGGGCTGAAACTGAAAGGCTGATTCCCCCGCGCGGGAATAGCCGTTAAGCTTCAAAGGGCCGGCACCTGCCGGCCTTTTCCTTTGGGCGGGAACATGCAGGCCAACGAAACGACTGTCGATCGCACCGGGCTGGCGGCGGCCTTTGCCGCCTATATCGCCTGGGGCCTGATGCCGATCTACTTCAAGTTCATCGACACCGTGAACCCGTGGGAGATCATCGCCCACCGCATTATCTGGTCGGTGCCGGTGCTGCTGGTGTTCCTGGCCGTTCGCGACGGGCGCGCGCTGCTCTCGAAGATGCGGATTACCCGTCGCCAACTCGGCTGGCTGTGCGTCAGCGGCTGCCTGATCGCCGCCAACTGGCTGATTTTTGTCTGGGCGGTGGTCAATGACCACGTGCTCTACACCAGCCTGGGCTACTTCATTAATCCACTGATGAACGTGTTGTTCGGCTACCTGTTCCTGGGCGAGCGCCTGACGCCCTGGGGCAAATGGGCCGTGGCCCTCGCCGCCGCGGGCACGGCCTACCTGGCCATCTACCTGGGGCAGCCGCCGTGGATTTCGCTGCTGCTGGCGCTGTCGTTCGCCAGCTACGGGCTGGTGAAGAAGCGCCTGGGCATCGGTCCGATGACGGGCCTGCTGTGGGAGAGCCTGCTGCTGCTGGGGCCGGCGCTGGCCTGGCTGGGCTGGCGCGCCGCGCACGGGGAAATGGATTTCCTGTCCGGCTCCACCCGTATCGACCTGTTGCTGATGGCCGGCGGCCTGCTGACGGTGCTGCCGCTGATCTGGTTCAACACCGCCGCGCAGCGCCTGACGCTGACGCTGGTGGGCTTTATCCAGTACCTGGCGCCCAGCATGACCTTCCTGATGGCCGTATTCTGGTGGGATGAAACGTTCACCCAGGGCCACGCCGTCGCCTTCGCCTGCATCTGGACCGCGCTGGCGCTGGTGTCGCTCGGCCCGTTGCGGCGCCGGCTGCGGCCGCAGCCCATTGATTGAGCCATGAGCGAGCAGGCTGAACCACTGGATGAGCTGCAGGACGTGGTCCTGGTGCACGGGCTCTGGTTCCGTGCCGTATTCATGCGGGTGCTGTCGAAGCGCTTGGAGCAGCGGGGGTTCCGGGTGCACCCGTTCGACTGGTCGACGACGCGCGTGCCCATCAGCGAGAGTGCGAAGGGGTTGCGGGCTTTCTGCGAGGAACGAGTGCCCGGGGGCGCGCACCTGGTCGGTCACAGCCTGGGCGGCCTGCTGATCCTGGCGATGCTGGCGGATACCGGCTGGGACGCGCCGGGCCGGGTGGTGTTCATGGGCACGCCCTTACAGGGTAGCGCCGTGGCCCGGCGGGTCAGCGACTGGCCCGGGGGCGACTGGCTGATCGGCCACGCCGCGATGCCGCTGGACTCGGGCATGAATGGCTGGCCGAAAGCACGGGAGACCGGCATGATCGCGGGCACGATGCCGGTGGGCCTGGGGCGCGTGACCGGCGGATTGCCGCGGCCCAACGACGGCGTGGTGGCGGTCAGCGAGACGGTTCATGGCGGGCTCGACGGCCGTATCGTCATGTCGGTTTCCCATACCGGCATGCTGTTTTCCGACGCGGTGGCGGAGCAGGTCACGGCCTGGTTGCGCCAGGGTCGGTTCGCGTCAGACGGCGGGTCGGCGTAGCGGGTCGTCATCATGTTAAAATTGCGGGTTATTCCTACAGCAAAATCAGGACATTTCAGCTATGGCCGGTCACAGTAAATGGGCCAATATCCAACACAAGAAGAAGGCGGTTGATGCCAAGCGCGGCAAGATCTTCACGCGCCTGAACCGCGAGATCACCGTGGCGGCCCGCGAGGGCGGCGGCGACCCGGACAGCAACCCGCGCCTGCGGCTCGCCATCGACAAGGCCAACGCGGCCAACATGCCGAAGGACAACATCGAGCGCACCATCAAGAAAGCGACGGGCGAGCTCGAGGGCGTGACCTACGAGGAAGCGCGCTACGAAGGTTACGCGGCCGCCGGCGTGGCGGTGATGGTTGACTGCCTGACCGACAACCGCAACCGCACGGTGGCGGAAGTGCGCCACGCGTTCAGCAAGTACGGCGGCAACCTGGGTACGGACGGCTCCGTGGCCTATATGTTCAGCAAAATCGGGACGCTGAACTTTGCGCCGGGCACCTCCGAAGACTCGGTCATGGAAGTGGCCCTGGAAGCGGGCGCCGAGGACATCGTGGTCGAGGACGACGGCTCCATCGAGGTGGTGACCGATCCGGAAGTGTTTTCCGATGTCCTCAAGGCCATGAAGGACGCCGGGCTGGAGCCGGAGAATGCCGAGGTGACCATGCGCGCGGCCACCGAGGTCGACCTGGATGCCGACACCGGCGCCAAGGTGCTGAAACTGCTGGATGTCCTGGAAGACCTGGACGACACGCAGGACGTCTTTTCCAACGCCAATATCCCCGACGAGGTCTACGCCTCGTGAGGCGGCCGCCGGTGCGGCCTTCCCATGCGTATCCTGGGCATTGATCCCGGTTCGCGCCGCACCGGCGTCGGCATTATCGAAGTCCACGGGGGCGAGGTGGCGCCCGTGTGTTTTGGCGTTATCAAGGCCGGTGACGGCGATTTCCCGGAGCGCCTGCGATTGATTTTCGAGGGCGTGCGCGACCTGGTGCGCGAGCACCGGCCGGATGAAGTGGCCGTGGAGTCGGTCTTCGTTGCCCATAACGCTGCCAGCGCCATCAAGCTGGGGCAGGCGCGTGGCGCGGCCATTTGCGCGGCCATCGAGCGCCGGCTGCCGGTGGCCGAATACGCGCCACGGGCGGTCAAGCAGGCGGTGGTGGGGCGCGGCGCCGCCGACAAGACGCAGGTGCAGCACATGGTCCGCGTGTTACTGGCGCTGGAGGAAACCCCGGCCGAGGACGCCGCCGATGCGCTGGCTGTGGCATTATGTCACCACCATACGCGGGGCACGCTGGCACAGATCGCGGCCGCGCGGCGTTGAGCATGGAGAGGCGCGGGGCAACCCGCATTAAAACGTGAGAAAAACACCGGAATGATTTCCAGGCTTTCGGGCACCCTGCTGGAAGTACACCCGCCGTCGCTGGTGATCGACGTCGCCGGCGTCGGCTACGAGGTCGAGGTGCCGAACACCGTTTTCGACGGCCTGCCGGCTACCGGCCAGCCGCTGGTGCTGGTCACGCACCTGCAGATTACCCAGGACCATCACACCCTCTACGGCTTCGCAACTGCGGCCGAGCGCACCCTGTTCCGCCAGTTGCTGAAGATCAGCGGCATCGGCGCCAAGCTCGCGCTGACCATTCTCTCCGGCGCGCCGGGCAACGTGCTGGCGCGTTACGTGGCCGACGGCGATTCCGCCGCGCTGACCAAGCTGCCCGGTATCGGCAAGAAAACGGCCGAGCGGATCATTATCGAACTGCGCGACAAGCTGGATGACCTGCCGGCCGCCAGCGGCAGTGCCACGGGCGGCCCGTCAGCCGCACCGGACGCCATTCGCGAGGCCGGCGACGCCCTGCGTTCGCTGGGCTACAAGCCGGCCGAGGTCAGCCGCATGGTGCGTGACGTGGCCGAGGACGGCATGAGCGCCGAAGACATCATCCGCAAGGCGCTGCAGAAGGTGGCGGCATGAGCGAGATCCATACCGTGACCGATCGCGTCGTGACGCCCGTTGAATCCGGCGACGAACGCGCCATCGACGCCAGCCTGCGTCCGAAGACGCTGGACGAGTACATCGGCCAGCCGGTGATGCGCCAGAAGCTCCAGGTTTACCTCGAGGCGGCGCGTCGCCGCGAGGAGGCGCTCGACCACGTGCTGATTTTTGGCCCGCCCGGTCTCGGCAAGACCACGCTGGCGCACGTCATCGCCCACGAGATGGGCGTCAACCTGCGCCAGACCTCCGGGCCGGTGCTGGAGCGCGCCGGCGACCTGGCCGCGCTGCTCACCAACCTGAAACCTGGCGACATCCTCTTCGTCGACGAGATTCACCGACTTTCACCGGCGGTCGAGGAAGTGCTGTACCCGGCCCTGGAAGACTTCCAGATTGACATCATGATCGGCGAGGGCCCGGCGGCGCGCTCGATCAAGCTCGACCTGCCGCGTTTCACGCTGGTTGGCGCCACCACCCGCGCCGGCCTGCTGACCTCGCCGCTGCGCGACCGTTTCGGCATTGTCGAGCGTCTTGAATTCTATGGCGCCGACGACCTGGCCAGCATCGTGACCCGCTCGGCGGGCATCCTCGACATCGGCATCGACGAAGATGGCGCGCTGGGTATCGCCCGGCGTTCGCGCGGCACGCCGCGGATCGCCAACCGCCTGCTGCGCCGCGTGCGCGATTTCGCCGAGGTTAAGGGCAACGGTTTTATTGACGCCGGCGCGGCCGACAGCGCCATGGACATGCTGGACGTGGACGACAAGGGCTTCGACGCGCTCGACCGTCGCCTGCTGAAACTCATCATCGGCCAGTTCGAGGGCGGCCCCGTCGGCGTCGATAGTGTCGCCGCCGCACTCAGCGAGGAACGCGGCACCGTCGAGGACGTGCTGGAGCCTTTCCTGATCCAGCAGGGCTACATTGCCCGCACCTCGCGCGGTCGGGTAGCCACCGCGAAGGCGTACCGCCATTTCGGGCTGACCCGCCCGGACGGCCCGGCCGACGACCTGTTCGATTCCGATGATTAACCCCGTTCGCCGCGGGGGCGCGTCCTGATGACTGTTAAGGAACCAAACCCCATGCCGTTTGTCTGGCAAGTGAGGGTGTACTGGGAGGACACCGACGGTGGCGGCGTGGTTTACCACAGCAACTACCTGAAGTTCTTCGAGCGTGCCCGCACGGAGTGGCTGCGCGCCCGCGGCGTTCACCAGTCGGCGCTGGAAGTGGATGAGGGCATGGTGTTCGCCATCCAGCACATGGCCATTGACTGGATTTACCCTGCGCGACTGGACGATGTCCTGGACATCACCGTGCACGACGTGCGCGCCGGCGCCGCAAAGCTGGTGTTCACGCAGGAAATGCGACGCGCTTCGGACGGTGTCGAGGTGGCCCGCGCCGACGTGGTGGCGGTGAGCCTGGACGCGAAACGCTTCAAACCTAAAAAGATGCCTGAATGGATCAGGTCGGAGATCAATCAATGACGAGTGATGACTTACACGTATGGCAACTGATCCTTCACGCCAGCTGGGTGGTGAAGTTCGTGATGCTGACCCTGCTGGCCGCCTCGGTGGCGTCCTGGATGATCATTTTCCGCAAACGGGCCATGCTCAACCTGGCCGAGAAGAACGCCGACCGTTTCGAAGAGCGGTTCTGGTCCGGCCTGAAGCTCACCACGCTGCATGACGAGGTCACGCACGAGAAGGGCGGCGCCCAGGGCATGGGCAAACTCTTCGAAGCCGGCTACGCCGAGTTCAACCGCCTGCGCGAGCAGGGCAGGGCCTCCGCCGATCGCATGGTTGAAGGCGCCGAGCGCGCCATGCGCATCGCGTTGACGCGTGAATCCGACCGCCTGGAGCAGCACCTTTCGTTCCTGGCCACGGTGGGTTCGACCAGCCCCTACATCGGCCTGTTCGGCACGGTCTGGGGCATCATGGTGTCATTCCAGGCGCTGGCCAACGTCAACCAGGCCACCATCGCCATGGTCGCGCCGGGCATTTCCGAGGCGCTGATCGCCACCGCCATGGGCCTGTTCGCCGCCATCCCGGCGGTAATCGCATACAACAAATTCTCCAACCAGGTGGAACGCATCGAGTTGCGCCTGGACAACTTCAAGGAAGAGTTCTCGAGCATCCTGAACCGCCAGGCACTGGCCATCGGGGAGGACTGATTCATGGCCGGGGTTCGAGTGCGTAAGAAACCGATGTCGGAGATCAACGTGGTCCCGTACATCGACGTCATGCTAGTGCTGCTGATCATCTTCATGGTGACCGCGCCGATGCTGAACCTGGGCGTGGAAGTGAACCTGCCCGAGGCCGACGCCGAGCCGCTGGAAACCGAGCAGAACGAAGAGCCGATGGTCGTCACCGTGATGAAGAACGGTGACCTGTACCTGAACGCCGGCGGTGAGACCGACGCCAGTTCCGGGTTGATCGACCCGGAATCGCTGGTCCAGACCGTTTCCGCCATCGTGCGCCGCAACCCCGAGCTGCAGGTCCTGGTGGGCGGCGACACGGCCGTGGAATACGGGCGGATTTACGACGCCATGGTGCTGCTGCAAAAAGCAGGCGTGAAGAAAGTCGGGCTGATGAGCGACCCGCTCGAGGGATCACCGGGGGCCTGATGGCGGCGTTTCGCGCGCTCCTGTCGGAAGGCTGGCAGAACGCAAAGGCGTTAGGCCTGGCCGTGGGCGTGCACGTGCTCGCCGCGGCACTGATCGTGCTCGGCACCATGAACTGGAAACCGGTCCGGCCGCCGCAGATCACCGGCATGACCATCGAGGCCGTGATGGTCGACACCCAGGCCCTGCAGGCCGCGCGCACCGAGGCCCGCGAAGCTGCCGAGGCCGAGGCACGTGCCCAGGAAGCCGCCCAGCAACGCCAGGAACGGCTGGAGCAACGCCAGCGCGAACTGGCCGCACAGCGCGAGCGCGAGGCCGAGGCGGCAAAGGTGGAGGAACAGCGACAGCAGGCCGAGGAAGCCGAGCGCAAGCGCCAGGCCGAACTGCGCCTGCAGCAGCTGCGCGAGCAGCAGGAACGCGAACGCCAGGCCGAGATCGAGCGCCAGCAAAAAGAGCTGGAAGACCTGAAGCGCCAGCGCGAGGAGGCCGAGCGCCAGCGCAAGCAGGAAGAGGAGCGGCTGAAACAACTGGAACAGCGTCGCCAGGAAGAGGCCGCGAAGCAACGCCAGGCGGCCGCGGAAGCGGAACTGCAACGCCAGCTCGAGGCCGAGGCCGCCGCACAGCGCGCCCAACAACTCGGGACCCTGAGTGATCAATACGCCGCCGCGATCCAGGCCCAGGTGACCAACAACTGGCTGCGACCGCCGACGGCCCAACCCGGACTGCGCTGTACGCTGAGCATTGTCCAAATCCCCGGTGGCGAAGTGATTTCTGCTTCGATCAAGGGCTCCTGCAACGGTGATGAGGCCACTCGCCGGTCACTCATCGCCGCGGTAGAGCGCGCGGGTTCGCTACCCTACCGGGGGTTCGAGGATGTTTTCCAACGCGAAATCGACTTCATTTTCAGATATGACGGTGACTGACACCATGAAACGACTGCTACTGGCGCTGCTGTTTATCACCGGCGCTTCCGCCGCCCAGGCGCGGCTCGAGATTGAAATTGTCCAGGGCAACGCGGCCCAGCTGCCCATCGCGGTGGTGCCGTTCCAGTGGCGCGCCGCCGGCCAGCCGCCGATTACCGGCGTGGCCAGCGTGGTCTCCGATGACCTGTACCGTTCCGGCCTGTTTGCGCCGATGGACGAGAAGGACATGGTGGACCGCCCCGTGGACGCGGAGTCCATCAAGTTCGGCACCTGGCGACTGCTGAAGACCGACTACATTGTCATCGGCCAGGTCAATGATTCGCCCAGTGGCAGTGGCTTCGACATCGTTTACCAGATGTTCGACGTGCACACCCAGGAGCGGCTGCTCAGCCAGATCACGTCGGTGGGCCCCGGCGACCTGCGTTTCGGCGCGCACCGCGTGGCCGACGCCATCTACGAGAAGCTGACCGGCGTACCCGGCGCCTTCGCCACGCGCATCGCCTATGTCTCGGCCACCGGCGAGGGCGACAGCCTGCAGTACGAACTGGTGGTGGCCGATGCCGATGGCTTCAACCCGATCACCGTGGTCGGCTCGCCGGAGCCGCTGCTATCGCCCAGCTGGTCGCCGGACGGCGAAAAGCTGGCCTATGTCTCTTTCGAGCAGGGCAACTCGGCCATCTACGTGCAGGAAGTGGCCACCGGCGCGCGCGAGCTGGTGTCCAGTGGCAAGGGCATCAATGGCGCGCCGGCATTTTCACCGGACGGCACGAAGATCGCGCTGACGCTGTCACGCACCGGCAATCCCGAAATTTACGTCCGTGACCTGCGTACCAACGATACCCGACAGCTGACCCAGCACTGGGCGATCGACACCGAACCGACCTGGTCGCCGGATGGCCGGACCATTTATTTCACCTCGGACCGGGGCGGCCGGCCGCAAATTTACCAGGTGCCGGCAAGCGGCGGCACGGCCGAGCGCGTGACCCGTGAAGGCGACTATAACGCCCGCGCCAGCGTGGCGCCGGACGGGCGTTCGATCGCTATAGCGAACGGCAGGGGAAACGAGTATCGTATAGCGGTCTGGGAGTTGGACCATGGGCGACTGCGGATTCTCACGCCCGGCGTTCTCGATGAATCGCCGAGTTTTGCACCGAATGGCAGCATGATCCTCTATGCCACCCGCGAGGGAAGCCGAGGCGTACTGTCGGCGGTTTCCGCAGATGGCAATGTCCGACAACGGATTATTTTGAGTGAGGGAGACGTGCGGGAACCCGCATGGTCACCCGTTATCAGGTAAAATTGTCAGTCAACAAAAAATGCACCAATTAAATGGTGCTTACTGCCCCATCCCCATAGGAGGATACAATGAAGATCGCCTTGCGCTTGCTGCTTGCCCTGGCTGTCGCGTTCGCAGTCTCAGCCTGCCGCAAAGACACCCAGCCCGTAGAAGACACCACGCCGACCCCGGTGGAAGACACGACCGAGGACGTAACCACCTCGGCCGCCCCGGACCCGCGTGACTACACCGACGCCCGTAACTTCGACAACCCGGAAAGCCTGCTTTCCAAGCGTGTCGTTTACTTCGATTTCGACAAGTCTGAAGTGAAGGCGGAATACCGTTCGATCGTGGCTGCTCACGCCGCCTACATCGCCAGTTCTTCCAGCGCCCAGGTGACCCTCGAAGGTCACGCCGATGAGCGTGGCACCCGCGAGTACAACCTCGGTCTGGGTGAGCGTCGTGGGAACTCCGTCAACGGCCTGCTGTCTGCTGGTGGTGCCCGTGGCGGTCAGCTGGACGTTGTCAGCTACGGCGAAGAACGCCCGATCTGCCGCGTCAGCGATGAAGACTGCTGGTGGAAGAACCGCCGCGTGGAGATCGTTTACACCGCGAGGTAAGCATGCTTCGATTCAAGTCGAATATTGCCGCGATGGCCAGCCTCGTGCTGGCCATCGTCGTTTCAACGCCCGCCACCGCCCAGGTGGAGTCGGGTAACCAGCAACTGTTCAACCTGGTCTCCCAGATGCAGCAACTGCAGGATGAAATCCGCAGCCTGCGCGGGCAGATCGAGGAACAGGGCTACCAGATCGAGGAGCTCAAGCGCCGCCAGCGCGACCAGTACCTCGACCTGGACCAGCGCATCTCCGGCGGCAGTGGTTCGGCCGGCGGTTTAGCCGGTGGTTCGGCACCTTTGCCCACCGTGCCTGGCGCTGCAACACCCGGTTCCGCAGCGGCTGGGTCCTCGATTCCCGACAGCAACCCGTCAGTACCGCCACTCGGCCGAACAGAGGAAGGCGAAGCCGCCGCACAGGCCGCAGCTTCCCAACCGCGGCAAGACGTGCCGGAAGTGACCGCACCACCAAGCGTGCCGTCAACAACAGTCGCCCTGGGCGCACCGGACACGACATCCCGCGAAACGGTCGCCAACCCGGAAGCCGAGCAGGCTGCCTACGACCAGGCCTTCCAGGCCCTGAAGGAACTGCGTTACGCCGATGCCGCGCGCGACTTCCAGGCCTTCCTGGACGCCTATCCGCAGAGCACGCTGGCCGGCAACGCGCAGTACTGGCTGGGTGAGTCGTATTACGTGACCCGTAACTATGACATGGCCCTGGATGCCTTCCAGGCCCTGGGCGACAACTACCCGGACAGCACCAAGGGCGGCGACGCGCTGCTGAAAATCGGCTACACACACTACGAACTGCAGCAGTACGACCAGGCCCGCGCGGCACTGGAGCAGGTCACCTCCCGCTACCCGAACACCACGCTGGCGCGCCTGGCCACCTCCCGCCTGAACTCGATGCGCCTGGAGGGGCATCTCTGAGCGCCGCCACCGACGCAGGTACCGCCGACGTCCGGGCACCCCGTGTGCCCGAGTCCCGAGAGGGAATGCTGAAGATCACCGAGATCTTTTTCTCCCTGCAGGGCGAGGCCCGCGACGCGGGCCTGCCCACCGTGTTCATCCGCCTGACCGGCTGCCCGCTGCGCTGCACCTACTGCGACAGCGAGTACGCCTTTTACGGCGGTGAGTGGATGCATTTCGACGACATCCTGGCCGAGACGGCCAAGCATCCCGCGCGGCACGTTTGCGTGACCGGCGGCGAGCCCCTGGCGCAGAAACGCTGCCACCAGCTGCTTGAACGCCTGTGCGACGCCGGCTACTCGGTGTCGCTGGAAACCTCGGGTGCGATTGACGTCAGCGCCGTCGACGCCCGCGTCAGTCGTGTCGTCGACCTGAAAACCCCGGATTCCGGCGAAGTGGAACGCAACCTGTGGTCAAACCTGGAAGCGCTGACGGCACACGACCAGGTCAAGTTTGTCATCTGCTCCCGCCAGGACTACGAATGGGCCCGCGACCAGGTCGCGGCGCGTTCCCTGGATGACATCTGCGACGTGCTGTTTTCCCCGTCCTGGGGCCAGCAGGACCCGACCGAGCTTGCCGAGTGGTTGCTGGCCGACGGCGTGCCCGCCCGGTTCCAGCTGCAACTGCACAAACTGCTGTGGGGAGACATACCCGGAAAATGAACGCCGCCAGTCAAAAGCCGCTCGCCGTCGTGTTGTTATCCGGCGGCCTCGATTCCGCCACCGCCATGGCCATGGCGCGCGACGACGGTTTCGACCCGCGTCCGCTTGCCGTGGACTATGGCCAGCGTCATTCCAGTGAACTCAAAGCCGCCGCCCGCGTCGCCGAGGCCGCCGGCGTGCCGTTGAAAGTGCTGCCCATGGACCTGCGCGCCATTGGCGGCTCCGCCCTGACAGCCGACGACATCGACGTCCCCGAAGGCGAGGCCCGTGAAGAGCTCGGCGACATCCCGGTCACCTATGTCCCGGCCCGCAATACCGTGATGCTGTCACTCGCGCTCGGCTACGCCGAGGTGCTCGGCGCCGGCGATATCTTTATCGGCGTCAACGCGGTGGACTACTCCGGCTACCCCGACTGTCGCCCCGAGTTCATCGAGGCCTACGAGGCCATGGCCAACCTGGCCACCAAGGCTGCCGTCGAAGGTCGCAAACTGAGCATCCACACCCCGCTCATCGACCTCACCAAGGCCGAAATCATCGCCGAGGGCACCCGCCTGGGCGTGGACTATTCATTGACTGTGTCCTGCTACCAGGCTGACCCGGAAGGCCGCGCCTGCGGTCGTTGCGACTCCTGCCAGATCCGCCGCGCCGGTTTCGAAGCCGCCGCCGTCCCCGACCCGACCCGTTACCAACAAACATAACCGCCCATTCGCCTTGTAAGCCGCGGAATAATCCAATAAAATCCGCGCTCCGCGACGAAAGGCGCACCCGCGCCCGAAGCACCGCCGCGGAATTCCCCCCGGGGGCCGTTAGCTCAGTTGGTAGAGCACCGGACTTTTAATCCGATGGTCGTTGGTTCGAGCCCAACACGGCCCACCATTCAAATCACGCTGCTGCACGGCGCTGGATCAGCGCAGTGAGCAACACCAGCAACACCAGCAGGAGCATCCAGCGGGCATCAAGGCTCGACACCGGCCGGGTGACCGGGGCCGGGGTGGCCTCGTTGATGAACGTGCAAGTGACGTTTTCTCCCGGGCCAAGTGTGACCATATCGGGCGAATCGCCGTTGTCACATGATGCGCTGGTGAGGAGCCATCCCGCGACGGCGGTCTGTGAGATGCCGTAGGCGTTGTTGGCCGGTATGAGGCCTGACGTCCATGAATTCTGCAGGGTATTGGGGTCCGGGCTGTCTGCGAAGTTCTGGTCGTCGTCGAGAGTAAAGCTTGACGGTAACGGGGCGCCGGTGGTCGTGAATTCGAAATCCCGGGCACCGTCGGGAACGACGTCCAGGATCACGGTAATAGAAGCCACGGCAGTGTTGATGATGTCGCAGGCGACGGCCTGTCCGGCGTCATTGATCCGCACCTGGTAGCCGGCGGTCGCCGGGTCGTCGTCGGGAACCGTGCAGGTCAATGACGTTTGTTCCCAGCCTGCAGGCAATGCGGGCTCGAGGATGGTGTACGCCTGGTTCAACGCCAGCGGCTGGAATGACACGCTGTCTGCGCCGTCGCCCGTTCCCGAGACGTTTTGGGGTGACGTGACCCCCGCATCCACCGGGTCTATCGCGATGTCGAAAGACCATGCAGCGCCATCCGCGCCCTGGACGGTCTTGGTGACGCTGATGGCGCCCGGGTCGGGCTGATAGACAAACGTACAGGTCACGGAGATGCCGGGATCGGGGACGATGGCGCCTGGCGGATCGCCGTTGTCACACGTCTCGCTGGCCAGGTTCCAGCCGGGTACCGGTGTCGGGGTGATGGCGTACGTGGCGCCGGCCGGTACGAGAGGCGACGTCCACGCTTCCGGCAGGGTGCTGGGGTCGGGACTACCGGCAAAGCCCTGATCGTCATCGAGTGTGAAAGTCGCCGCCAACGGGGCGCCGGACGCAGTGAATTCGAAGTCCTGATCGTCGTCCGGGACGGTGTCCAGGACCACGGTAATCGAAGACATGGCCTGGGCTTCGGCATCCCGGACGTTGAAAAGCGCCATCGCGATCACGAGGACAAGTAAGGCCAGCAGACCGACCGAGTTTCGATGGCGGCCGGCACTCCCCGTTCCGTCGGTACGTTCCCTCATTCTTCAGCCTCCTTGTCACGCTCGTCAAGGCCCAACCAGTATACGTCAGCAAAACAGGCGCACTTCGTAACGGACGGTCGGTTGGCACATGGCTCGCAGAGCCCCTCGTTCCGATAAAGCGCTTAATCCGTTTGTCGTTGGTTCGAGCCCAACACGGCCCACCATTTATTCCTGGTCTATTCCTGTCGTAAAAAAACCATCCAGTCCTTGCGCTTTTCGACGCACTAAGGGATTGAATTTCTGTCGTTTAATCGACGGCCTTTTATACTGTTATTCGGACATCCAGATGTTTGGCAATCAGAGGGCGTTGAAATGGGTTGTGTTGGGAAATTGAAATCCAATCTCTTTACTTCTTTATGTCTGTTCTTCGCGATCTGCGTTAGCGGCCAGCCATCCGTTCTGGCAGCTGATGGTAACCGAGCGACGTCTTGTGATGGCTGTTCTTACAAAGAGGCAAGACGTGAAGCAATGCGAATGACCGATCAGGGCGAGGTATATGTTTTTGATTTTATAAACGCTAGTGTGAGTGCGTTTAATGTCGTCAGTAAGGAGGAAGACTCGAATCCTGATACGTTAATTGTAAAAGTTACTTCATTAGAGCCTGACGAAGAATTGCAGGAAGCGTACGAGAGATACGTCAGTTCAATGAAGGCATTTATTGACCCTGATGATCACGACAGTCACGTTGAAGATTGAGTTTCGGGGGTAAATTCCATTAAGTAGCGTTTAGTCTACTAAGTAGCGTTTAGTCTACGGAATGCCGAAAGGCGAGTCTCCAACAGCAAGTTTCGGAACTCACTTCTGCTAATCATGGATCGAGTTCCCAATAGTTAGATCGGACTGTGTTGGTCATTGAACGTCAGAATGGCCGGAACTTGGCCACACCGGGAAGGTGTGGCCAAGTACGGGTTGGAGTCAGGGTGAATTGTAGAGGACGCACCTAAGAACGCCTTTATCTACTGAACAGATCATGTATGGCTGATTTCCACCTGTATGCCTGTTGACGAGTCGAATTCCCAATTCCTGAACCCAATGGGACCATTCGAACAACGCACCGCCAGTATTGTCGAAACGCAGATCGCGCACATTGACCGCATGGCTCGGGAACGGCTGTCCATCAGCCATGTACGCGTTACCGTTCGGTGTAAGTTCAGGCCGACTTTCCCCGGTCCCCGCGTTCAAAGAAAATGCGATATTGAAGTCCATCCGGGATCCATCAGGGAAGATGAAGGTAATGGAGACGGATTTCATGATGTGTCCCATGTCGAACACAGGGATGTTTTTCTGAAGCAACAACCCGATGACCGCACTCAGTCCAAGGTTTGCTTCGGCGAAACCATTCATGTTCATCAGGTGGCTTTCCAGCGCTGACGTCGCAAAGCTTTCGTCAAGGTGAACGCCGGCGACGGATTTGACTGGAAAGAGTGATGGGAGTGTTATCTCGTTATTCAATTCGGCGAAGTCATCAAATGCGTGGATATATTGACGGTACTTCGTCTTAATATTGGTTTCGGCGTCTAACCTTTGGACAACTTTCGTGCTTTGTCGGCCGACGCTGTCGCCCAGGCTGTCGTAATAGACTCGAAACTTGTCGACCGAGGTTGCCTCGGCATTAAACACATAGACAATGCCGCTTCCGATGGCGTTTCGTGCCGCAGCCTTCTTTTGATTGTAAGTACAACCGTCACAGGACGTCGCGCGGGTTGAAGCTTCGACTGTAGAGCTCAAGCCAGCCGCGGCCAACAAGGTGAAAATGATTGCGTGGAACTTCATGATTCTGCCCCCTTTGATTGCTGTTGATGGGGGTTGGAACCACTCTACGAAACTTTAACCTGACCAAGCGATGGTAAACCTGCCACATGGTTTGTAGGAATTTGGCGCTATCTCCGTTTCGACCAGAAATACAACCCACAACCCAGCACAAAGAACACCGCTGTCACCGCCCAGGCGCGCGGGCCTGCGCCGGTGATGAGCCACAGGCAGAGCAGCATGGCGGCGCCGGGGATGAGCATGCCGCCGGGGATGTTGAATTCGTCGGCGTGGGCTTCGGCGCGGTGTTTCAGGCGCGGCAGGGCGGCGATGACGACCATGTAGGCGATCAGGCGCACCAGGGTGCTCATCATGGCGAGCCAGACGAAAGTGCCGGACAGCGCCATGGCCAGGCAGACGGCGCCGTAGAACAGCACCGAGTTGTGGGGGGTGTGGTGCTTGTCGTGCACGGCCGCGAACCAGGCGGGCAGGGTGTGGTCGCGGGCCATGGCCCAGGTCATCCTTGGGGCCGAGAGGATGCTGCCCATCAGGTTGCCGCCGATGGAGAAGACGGCGCCCATGGTCAGCATGGCCGCGCCGATGCCGCCGAACAGCAGGGCGGCGACGTCGACCAGTGCGCGCTCGCTCGAGGCCAGGTCGGGCAGGGTGGCCTGCGAGACCCATTGCACCAGGAAGTACAGCACGGCGATGAACGTGATCGACTGGATCAGCGCTTTCGGCAGGTCGCGGCGGGGGCTGCGGGCTTCGCCGGCGTTGACGACGGTGCCTTCGAAGCCGACGAAGGCGTAGAGCAGTACCAGCACGGTGCTGCCGAACGAGCCCAGTTCCGGCATATCGGCGCCGAACAGGGCGGCGACGTCGACCTTGCCCAGGCCGAACAGCACGAGCAGGCTCAGCGGCAGAAGCTTCAGCAGGGTGATCGCGTAAATCGCGGCCATGGAATTGCGCACGCCGGCGATGTTCAGCCAGGTCAGGCTGCCGATGATCGCCGTTAGTGCCAGCGGCCGCCACGGGTTCTCGTCCAGCGGCGCCCAGAACCAGGCGGCGTAGGTGACCAGCAGGTTGGTGTTCGCGCCCATGGCCGCCACGCGGCTGAGCCAGCTGAGCCAGCCGGTCTGGAAGCCGACGAAGGAGCCGAAGGCCTTGCGCGCATAGAGCAGGGCGCCGCCGGTCTCGCGCACCAGCGAGGCGGCGCGCGCGAATGAGAGCACCAGCGTGAAGGTCAGCAGGCCGCAGATGACGAACATCCAGGGGCCGAAATCACCGGCGCGGGCAGCCGCCACGGCGGGCAATCCAAAAATGCCGGCGCCGATGACGCTGTTGATGTTGATGGCGTTGAAGCCCAGGCGGCTGATGTCGCGTTTCAGCTTGCCGTCGGGCAGCTCCGTGCCGGGCGGGGGCGTTTCCGCGGAAACGTTTTCGACAATATCGTTCTCGTTATTCTTGTTTTCCATCGATCAGCCTCCCATGGCTTTGATCAGGCGGTCGGTGTCTTCGGTGGTGGTGGCGTGGCTGAACACGAACCGCGCCAGGTCGTCCTGGCCGGGCCAGGTCAGGAACCCGATGCCCGTGTCGGCCAGGGCTTCGAAGCCGTCTTCGGACCAGCGCACGAACACCTCGTTGGCTTCCACCGGGTATTCCAGCTCGGCCTCAGCGTGGCGGGCGACGGTCTCGGCGAAGCGCGCGGCCTGCGCGTTGGCGTTGCCGGCCAGTTCCAGCCACAGGCCGTCTTCGATATAGGCCAGCAGCTGCGCGGAAACGTAGCGCATCTTGCTGAACAGGTGACCGCCGCGTTTGCGCATGCGCTCGGCCGTAATGTAACGCTCGTCACGTTCATCGCCGAAGAACAGCAGCGCCTCGGCGGCCATGCAGCCGTTCTTGCTGGCGCCGAACGACAACATCTCGACGCCCGCGCGCCAGCTGGTGTCGGCGGGTGAACAGCCCAGCCGCGCCACCGCGTTGGCGAAACGGGCGCCGTCCAGGTGGGTGGCCAGGCCGTGGTGTTTCGCCTGCGAATACAGCGCGGCCAGGTCGTCCGGTTGGTAGACCGTGCCGGACTCGGTGCTCTGTGTCAGCGTCATGGCCGAGGGCACGTAGCTGTGTACGCCGTGGCCGGCGCAGCCCGCGTATGCGCTGGCCAGCGCATCCGGCGTCATCCGCCCCAGCGGGCCCTCCACCGGCACCAGGCGCAGGCCATGGCCGAAGAATTCCGGTGCGCCGGACTCGTCCGAGTAGACGTGCGCCTGGCGGTGACACAGCACCGAGCCCCAGGGCGGTGTGACCGTGGCCAGGGCGATCGAGTTGGCCGCGGTGCCGGTGGCGATGGGCAGCGCCCGGGTCGGCGTCTCGAACAGTTCGGAAAAGGCCTCGTCGAGTCGCATCGACCAGTCGTCCTCGGCGTAGGCGTGCGCAGCGCCGGTGTTGGCGGCCAGGACGGCCTCCATGACCGGCGTGGCCACTGCGGATTCGTTGTCACTGCGGAAGTTGGCGGTCATGCGGGCGTGTTCGGGACTTGAATGAGGTTGTTGTTCTGCATCGGCCGATTATAGCCACGCCGGGGGGTGGCGCGGGACCCCCGGGTGGGGCCGTATAATCCGCGCCCATGGAAACGGTCGAACAGAAGCGGGCACGGCGACAGGCCGGTGCGCCGGTGGCGAAGTACGATGATGCGCTGCCGATCACCGCGCACCGCGAGGACATTATCGCCGCCATCCGCGACAACCCCGTGGTGGTGATCGCCGGCGAGACCGGTTCCGGCAAGACTACGCAGCTGCCGCGCTACTGCCTGGAGGCCGGGCGTGGCATTGACGGCCAGGTGGCCTGCACCCAGCCGCGGCGCATCGCCACGCGCGCCATGGCCACGCGCGTGGCCGAGGAACTGGGCGTGAAACTGGGCGAGCAGGTCGGCTACCAGGTGCGTTTTCGCGACCACGCCTCGAAAGACGGCTACATCAAGTTCATGACCGACGGCCTGCTGCTGGCCGAGGCCATGGGCGACCCGCTGCTGCGCGCCTACGACACCATCCTCATCGACGAGGCGCACGAGCGCAGCCTGAACATCGATTTCCTGCTGGGTTACCTGAAACGGCTGCTGCCCAGGCGCCCGGACCTGCGCGTGGTGATCACCTCGGCGACCATCGACACCGAGAAGTTTTCAAAACACTTCAATGATGCGCCGGTCATCGAGGTTTCGGGTCGCGGATACCCGGTGGACATCGTCTACCAGCCGCTGGATGAATCCGATGGCGGCCGCGACGACGACCGCGGCCTGTACCAGGGCATCCGCGAGGCCGTGCAGCGCCTGGACCGGATCGATCCGCGCGGCGACATCCTGGTGTTCCTGTCGGGCGAACGGGAAATTCACGAGGCGCGCGACTTCCTCAACCGGGCCAGCCTGCGCCATACCGAGGTGCTGCCGCTGTACGCCCGGCTTTCGGGCGCTGAGCAACAACGCGTGTTCCACCCGGGTCCTGAGCGGCGCATTATCCTGACGACGAATATCGCAGAGACGTCGCTGACGGTGCCGCGGATCAAGTTCGTCATCGATTCGGGGCTGGCGCGTATCAGCCGCTATGCACATCGATCACGCACGCAGCGGCTGCCGATTGAGCCGGTGTCGCAGGCCAGCGCCAACCAGCGTGCCGGCCGCTGCGGGCGCCTGGGGCCGGGCACCTGCGTGCGCCTGTACGACGAAATCGATTTCGAATCGCGGCCCGAGTTCACCGAGCCGGAGATCCTGCGCACCTCGCTGGCCTCGGTGATCCTGAAAATGCTGTCGATGGGCCTGGGCGAGATCGAGGAATTTCCGTTCCTGGAGCCGCCGGCGCCGCGCATGATCAACGACGCGCGCCACCTGTTGTTTGAACTGGGCGCCGTCGACGAGGCGCGTGAGCTGACCGAGACCGGCAAGCGCCTGTCGCGCTGGCCGGTGGATGTGCGCTTCGCGCGCATTATCGAGGAGGGCGCGCGCCAGGGCTGCCTGGAGGACACGCTGGTGCTGGCGGCCGGGCTCAGCATCCAGGACCCGCGCGAACGGCCCACCGATGCCCGCCAGGCGGCCGACGAGGCGCATAAGCGTTTTGACACGCCGGGGTCTGATTTTGCCGCCCTGCTGGCGCTGTGGCAGCACCTGCGCAAACAGCGCAAGGCGCTGACCGGCAACCAGTTCCGCAAGGCCTGCCGGCGCGAGTTCCTGGCCTGGCAACGGGTATTGGAATGGTTTGACCTGTACCAGCAGTTGCGCGACCTGGCACGCGAGGCGCGGATGTCGCTGAAGGGCGGCCACGGCGATGACGATAAGTTGCACCTGGCATTGCTGTCGGGGCTGCTCAGTCATGTCGGCCGCAAACACCCCGAGGACCACGGTTACGAAGGCGCGCGCGGTCGCGGGTTCCACATCTTCCCCGGCTCCGGCCAGTTCGGGCACAGCCCGAAATGGGTCATGGCGGCGGAAATTGTCGAGACGACGAAAACCTGGGCCCGGGTGGTCGCGCGGGTCAAGCCCGAGTGGGTGGAGAAGCAGGGCGCACACCTGCTGAAGCGCACGCATTTCGACCCGCACTGGTCACGTCGGCGTGGCCGGGTCATGGCCTGGGAACAGGTGACGCTGTATGGCCTGGTGCTGGCGGAAAAGCGCCGCGTCGACTTCGCCCGAATCGACCCGGCCGAGGCGCGGCGTATCTTCATCATGGATGCGCTGGTACGCGGGGAACTGGACACCCGGGCCGGTTTCGCGAAGGCCAACAAGGCCGCGCGCGAGGCCGTGGAGCGGCTGGAGCACAAGCGCCGCCAGCGCGACGTGCTGGCTGATGAGCAGGACCTTTTCGAGTTTTTCGAGGCGCGCGTGCCTGTAGATGTGAACTCGGCGAAATCGCTGGCCAAATGGCTGGAGGGCCTGGGCGCAGACGGTCGCGACCAGCTGGTGCTGGGCCAGGACATCCTGCTGCGTGAAGACGCCGGCCTTGCACCCGGCGAACTGTACCCGGACCAGTTGGAAGTCGCCGGCCGGCGCCTGCCGCTGACCTATCGCTTCGAGCCCGGTCATGCCGACGACGGCGTCACCGTCACCGTGCCGCTGGAGCTGTTGAACACCCTCGAGCCCGCGCGCCTGTCCTGGTCCGTTCCGGGCTTGCGCCGTGAAAAGCTGGTGGAGCTGATGCGCACGCTGCCCAAGCCGGTGCGACGGGCATTGACCCCGCTGCCGCAGTTTGCGGATGCGGCCGTGGAACAGCTCGGCGAGCCGGATGACCGCTCGCTGCCATCCAGGCTGGCCGCCGTGCTCTCCGACCTGGCCGGCGTCGAGATCAAGTCGGCCGACTTTGACGAGGCCCGCATTCCCGACCACCTGCGGACCCGCGTGGTGGTGCTGGGCGAGGACGGCGAAACGGCCGCCGAGGGCCGCGATCTCGCCGCGCTGCAGGAACGCTTCGGCCGTAAGGCCCAGCGCAAGTTCATGGATCGCCAGGGCCAGGGCTTCAACCGTGACGGCCTGGTCGAGTGGTCGTTCGGCGAGTTGCCGCTGAAAGTGCGCGGGCGGGACGGCGTCGACGCGTTCCCGGCACTGGTCGACCAGGACGATGCCGTGGGGCTGCGCCTGTTCGATACCGCCGACGAGGCCGCCGCGCACCACGCGGAGGGCGTGCAGCGACTGCTGGCCATCGCGCTGGACGACAAGATGAACTGGCTGCGCAAGCATCATGGCGTGGCGCGCGACGCGATGCTGGCCTGGACGCCGTGGGGCGACGCCGTCGCGCTGGTCGATGAGTTGACGTGGCACGCGCTCTACGGCGCCGCCGGTGACGACGTGGTCGATGTCCGTGATGAGGCCGCGTTCGAAGCGCTCACGGCCCGCGTCCGGGGTGAAATCGGGCCGCTGTTCCAGCGCCAGGCGCGACGGCTGGGCGATGTCCTGGCCGCGGCCGCCGCCGTGCAGCGCGCGCTTGACGGCGATACCGGTGAGCACCAGCCGGAGGCCGCGGGTGACCTGCAGGCCGCGCTCGACGACCTGGTCTACCCGGGCTTCCTGCTCGACCTCGACGCCCGCCGGATGGCGGAGTACCCGCGTTACCTGGAGGCCATGACCGTGCGCCTGGAGCAGCTGGCGCTGGACCCGGGCAAGGACGCCCGGCTGCAGGGCGAAGTGGCGCCGTGGTGGGACCACTACCAGCAGTACCTCGAGGCGGGGGGCGAGTATCTCGAGGTCGTCGACCGCTATCGCTGGCTGCTGCACGAGTTCCGGGTGTCGGTATTCGCCCAGCGCCTGGGCACTGCCGAGAAAGTCTCGGCAAAACGCCTGAAAACGGCCTGGCGGGACGTGACCGACGCCACCCGCACCTGAGCGCCGCCTGCGCTATTCTTCAGCCATGAGTGACGCCCACGACATCCGCGAACGCCTGCGCGACTGGCTGGCGGACTATCACGCCCGTGCCGGCGTGCCCGCGGACGATACGCTGTCGCTGTTTAACGCGCTGGTCGATGGCGGATTGAATGACGAGGGCGCACTGGCGGAGCTCGAACCCCTGCTGACCGAGCTGTCCGGCCTGGCCGCCGACCCGCGCACCCTGTGCAGCGCCATGCTGTTTGTCGCGCAGCAGCACGGCGAGGACATGACACGCTGGCAGGGCCAGTTGCCCGAAGGCGTCGAAGCCCAGTTCCAGAGCCTGTCGACGCTGCAGCGGGTGAAATCGGAGACCACCCCGGCGGGCGCGGAGCGCAGCGCCGAGGGCCTGCGCCGGCTGTTGCTGGCGCTGGTGGCGGACGTGCGCGTGGTGCTGATCGCGCTGGCCTGGCAGCTGGTGCAGCTGCGCGCCGCCAAGGACGAACCGGAGCGCGCGGCCGAGCTGGCCCGCGAGACCATGTTGATCCACGCGCCGCTGGCCAACCGCCTGGGCGTCTGGCAGCTGAAGTGGGAACTGGAGGACCTGGCGTTCCGTTTCCAGGAGCCGGCGGCCTACAAGAGAGTCGCCAGGCAGGTGGCCGAGCGCCGCGCCGACCGTGAGCGATTTATCGCCACGTTTATCGAGCGCCTGCAGGGGGTCATCACCGAGGCGGGCATCGTGGGCGAGGTCGTCGGGCGCCCGAAACACATCTACAGCATCTGGAAAAAAATGCAGCGCAAGGGACTGGATTTCCAGGAGTTATTCGACCTGAGAGCGGTGCGCGTCCTGGTGGCTGATGTGCCCACCTGTTACAGCGTGCTGGGCCTGGTGCACACGCACTGGCAGCCCATTCCGGGCGAGTTCGACGACTACATCACCACGCCCAAGGGCAACAATTACCAGTCGCTGCACACCGCCGTGGTCGGGCCGGAAGGCAAGGCCGTGGAGGTGCAGATTCGTACGCACGAGATGAACGAGCACGCGGAACTGGGTGTGGCCGCGCACTGGCGCTACAAGGAGGGCGGGCCCAGCGACCCGGCTTTCGACCGCAAGGTCACCGCGATGCGGCAATTGCTGGATGGTGGTGAAGAAGAACTGGATGACGAAACCCTGCTGGAGCACTTCCGCTCGGTGACCAGCGAGGATCGCGTGTATGTGCTGACCCCGCGCGGCGAGGTCATCGACATGGCGCTGGGGTCGACCGTGCTGGATTTCGCCTACCACGTGCATACCGAGGTCGGGCATCGCTGCCGCGGCGCCAAGGTGAATGGCCGAATCGTGCCGCTCACGCACGCGGTGGCCAACGGCGACCGGGTGGAGATCCTGACCGCGAAGGAACCCAGGCCCAGCCGGGACTGGCTGAACCCCCGGCTGGGCTTTATCTACGGCGCACGCGCCCGGGCCAAGGTCCGGCAGTGGTACAAGAAAGAATCCCACGAGGAGAACCTGGCCCAGGGCCGGGAACTGGTGGAGGCCGAACTGAAGCGCATGGGCCTGGGCGAGGACGACCTGCAGGCCGCCCCGGAACGGTTCGGGCTGAAAACGCTGGATGACCTGTACGCGGCCGTGGGCAATGGCGACCTGACCGTCGCACAGGTGGTCAGCGCCGCGGAACGGCAGAGGACCGTGGATGTCGAGACCACGGCCGAGGACCTGCTGAAACGCCCGTCCAAACGGTCCCGCGCGCCCGGCAAACGCAAGGCGGGTGGCAAAAGCGGCATCATCATCGAGGGTGTCGGCAACCTGGCGACCACCATCGCGCGTTGCTGCCAGCCGCTGCCCGGCGACCCGGTGGTCGGCTACATCACGCGCGGGCGCGGCGTCACCATCCACCGCGATGACTGCGCCAACGTGCTGCGCTGGCAGGCCCAGGAGTCGCAGCGCCTGCTGCAGGTGCGCTGGGGACAGGCGGCGGATCACCGCTACCGCGCCGGCGTCCTGATGCGGGCGTACAACCGCCGCGAGCTGTTCAGGGATATCTCGGCCGTCATGGCGTCCGCGGAAGTGTCGGTGACCGACATCGACAGCCATCGTGACCCCGACAGCGACCTCGCCGAGATCCGGTTACAGGTGGAAGTGCGTGGCTACGAACAGCTCAGCGAGTTGCTCAGCCGCCTGTCGGGGGTTCGCAACGTGGTGGAGGTGCGGCGGCTGCGCGATAGCGCGGCCTAGTGATCGCCCTCAAGCGCGTCGAACAGGGTGACCAGGTCGCGGCGGGCGGCCTCGGTTGAGAAATGGGCCTGCACGTTCGCGATGCCACCCTCGGCAATCCGCTCCCACAGTGTCTCGTCGCGGTAGAGCCTGACCACGGCGTCGGCAAACGCCTGGGCGTCGTCGGCGACCAGCACATCGCGGCCGTCTTCGGCGTGAATACCTTCCACCGCCACCGACGTGGCGACCACCGGCTGGCCGTGGGCCATCGACTGGTTGACCTTGCCTTTCACGCCGGCGCCGTAGCGCAGCGGCGCCACTGACAGCCGGCAACCATCCAGGAAGGGCCCCATCGTGTCGACGAAGCCGTGGAATCGGACGCCTTCGTGGTTTCCCAGGGCTTCCACCTCGGGCGTCGCCTTGGAGCCGACCAGGTGAAAGCGCGCTTCCGGCAGCTCGGCGCGCACGCGCGGCCAGATGGTCTCGACGAACCAGGTGGCCGCGTCGATGTTGGGCGGATGCTGGTAGCCGCCGACGAAGTAGAGGTCCGATCGCTCCGCGAACCCCTTGCCACGGCCCTGCACCTCGTGGATGTTCGAGAGCACGAACACGGGGCAGCCCGGCGCATCGTCAGCCAGCACTTCGCGCTCCACCTCGCTGACCACCAAGGTCGCGTCGGCGTCGCGGATCACCGCGAGCTCGGCGCGGCGGGTCATGCGCGCGGCCTGCTTCAGGGCGGCGCTGTTCTCCAGTTCGGCCAGGCGCTGCTCGCGCAGGTAATGCAGGTCGACGGTGTCGAAGATGAACTTCGCGCGCGGCGCCCATTTGCGGCAGGTGGCCAGGTAATGGGTGGCCACGTAGTGCCGGCTGACGATGACATGGCCGAAGTCGGCGCCGTGTTCGCGCAGGAAATCGCCCGGCGAGCGCAGCCAGGGGTCGTACCAGGATTCCACGCCATCGGCCTGAAGCGCCTTCGTATAGTGCCCGGCGTGGGCGCGGTTGTCGGCGAAAAAGGTCACGCCATAGCCCATGTCCTGCAGGCAGCGCATCAGCGCCACCAGGCGGACGCTGCCGGAATCCTGGTCCGGCTCGGGCGTGTAGGCGTCAACGATCAGCACGCGCCCACGCAGGCGGCGGTCGCGGGCGCGGCGCAGGCCGGCCGTGTCGTCCGGACCGGAGAGCGGTGCCGGGAACGTGGCCAGTTCGTCCGCCCAGCGGGCCAGGAACCTGTCACGGTTCACGGACTGGTAGCGTTTCACGCCACTGGCGAGATCCGTGCCGGATGTGACGCCTTCGTGGTGGATCACCGTGGCGGCCGGCTGCACGTAGACTTTCAGTTCCTGCGCGCGCACCCGGAACGCCAGGTCGGTGTCCTCGTAATAGGCCGGCGCGTAATGGGTGTCGAAGCCGCCCAGCTCGTTCCACAACGCGCGCCGCAGCAGGATACAGGCGCCGGAAACGTAGTCGCATTCGCGCAGTGGCTGGTACTCGGGCCGTGACGGGTTGTCGCCGCGGCCGTAGTTCCAGCCCGAGCCGTCACTGAAAATCAGGCCGCCGCACTCCTGCAGGGTGCCGTCCGGATAGACCAGGCGGGCGCCGACCAGGCCGGCGTCGGGGCGGCGCTCGAAGGTATCGAGCAATGCGTCCAGCCAGCCGTCCAGCACCTCGGTGTCGTTGTTCAGGAAGCAGACGAATTCACCGCGCGCCTGTTCCGCGGCGCGGTTGCAGTTGCCGATAAAGCCCAGGTTCTCATCGGCGGCCAGCAGTCGCAGCCCTTCGATACCGCGCAGTTTGTCGACGCTGTCGTCGCCGGATGCATCGTCCGCGACGATAATCTCGACCGGGGTGTCGCAGCGCGTTGTCGCCAGGCTGGCCAGGCAGGCGGCGGTGGCCTCGAAGTGGCGGTACGCGGGAATGATGATGCTGACGCGTGGCGAGTCACTGTGGGGGACAGCGGCGGGTGGTTCGACCGGTTCCGGGCCGCGTTCAGGCAGGGGTTTGACGGTTCGGGTGGCCAGTGCTTCATCGTCCGGCGCCGGCCGTGATTCGAAGTGCTGCATGCGCCGCACGGTGCCGCCGATGCCATTGGTCGACAGGTTGCGCCACAGTTGCGCCGTCAGCCAGGGCCAGCGCGCCGGGTTCCACGCGCGGGCGCGGCGGGCGCTCGCAAGCATGCGGCGCGACACCCGCAGCGGCGCGGTCAGGCGCCAGGAATGACTCCCCAGCACGGCCGCGTGTTCGGCGCGCAGGGTGTCCAGCATCTGGCTGACGCGCGCGACATCGACGCGCAGCTCTTCGATTTCCCGGTCCAGCTTGTCAATGTGGCCGGCGCGCCTTGCCAACTCGGCCTCGGCCTCGCGATTCTGCGCTTCGCGCAGGGCCTCCAGTTGCTTAACTTTTCGCTTTCGCTCACGGATCTCGGATTCTGCCCAGTCCGTTCGTTTCCTGACTTCGTGTTCGAGTTTCCTCGCTTCCGAGGCGCGGGCTTCAATCGTGGCCAGTCGGCGGCCTGCAATCGAGCGCCAGGCGCCGGCCTCGGACTCCGCCAGGCCGGGTTCGGGCAATGCACCGACCTGGAAGGCGGGCCGGGACACCGGGCAAACATCGTTATACGCCGTGATCATGCCGTCCATGTTTGCCGGGGCCAGGTCCCGCAGCCGGGCGCGGACCGAGTCCCGCGCGGCTGGGTTTGCAGCCAGTGCGCGCAGCCTGTCGGCGAGGGCATCGGCGTCGGGCTCGACCAGCCAGCCGGTTTCACCGTCGCTGATCCGTTCCGGGAAGGAGCCGACCCGGGTGGCCACGGTCGGAATCGCCAGGGCCTGCATCTCCGACAGGGCGTAATTGAAGGTCTCCGGCACCACCGACAGCAGCGCCGCCAGGTCGGGCCCGATGGCGCGTAGCAGGTTCGGCAGTTCGTCGCGCTCGTAATCCAGGATGACGTTGACGCCGGCGCGGCCAAAAAAGCGCTCGCCGCCCTTGCCGGTGCCGACCAGGTAAACCTGGGCGATGGGCGTGATCGCGTCCAGCGCGGCGGCCAGCAGGCCGGCGCCCTTGCCATCCTGCACCCGTCCGGGAATGACCAGTCGCAGCCGCCCGTCAGGGCGCGGCCGGGGTTCGATGGCGGTGCTGTCCGGTAACGGCGGCATGCCGTGCGGGATGACGGTGATGTCGCGCGTCGCCCATTCCGCGTGCAGCGTGGACTGTACGGCCACTACCGATTGGCTGGGCGCCACCAGCTTCGCGGTGCGCGAACGGTGGCGATAACTGGTCGACAGCGCCGCCCAGTCTTCTGCGGGGACCACGCCAAACGGCTCCCGGGCGCGCGGATCTTCGAGTGCGCGCTCCAGGTCGGCGTCGTAGGCGTTCGGGTGGACCGCCAGCAGGGGCCAGGCGGGAAAGTGGTCATGCAGGACCTGGAGGGTCGGCAGCCCCGTGTCGAAGGCGTCCAGGCTGTGGCCGACCAGCGAGGAAATGATGACGCGGCCGATGCCGAAGCGCGCGGTGACCTGTTCGAGGATCGCCCGGTACGCGGAATTCTCAGTATCGGTGATGCGGATCGGGGGCTGCAGCCACCACTCGTCAACCGCGGCGCCCAGCTGGTTGTCCAGGTACAGCGCCAGCTTCTGGCCGGCGCCCTGGCCGCTCTGCGGCCCCTCGGAGCGAAGCTGGAAATGGCGGCCCGCGTGGTCGGCCTCGATGCAGGACGACACCCAGGTGCCGACACCGCCACCCCAGCTGTGGGTGATGTGCAAGGTGGCCGGCGCAGGCGTCGTGTCCGCGGAAAATGTTCGTGCTTCACCAGTGGACACCCAGGTGTGCAGCCGCTCGCTGAGCGCGCCCCAGGCAGCCGGTCGTGGTGACTCGTGCGGCTGCAGCGCAGGCGCACTGGACAGGTCGACGCCTTTCGTCCAGGCGAAACCGCTTTCGATCACATCGATACGGCCGCCGGCACGTCGCAGGCGACCCGCGGCATTCGCCACGGTCGTATCGTTTCCGGCCAGGGCCGCGACGGCGGCAGGGTTCAGCGCGGCGGTATGCGTGGGCCAGGTTTCCAGCCGGTGCGCGCGGGGGCGCGCCAGAAGGCGGACCAGCGCCGCCGGGTCTTCCAGGTCATCGGCACCCCGCAGGCCGGCAAACGGGTTGAGGTCCGGTTCGGCGTTGCTCAGCGCGGTGAACACCGCTGGTCCGGCGGCAGCGGCGAGTCGCGCCGCAAGGTCGTTGAACAGCGCCGCGTCGATCGCGACCCGCGCGTCCACTAACACGACGGACGGGTTCGAAGCCGTTTCCATCAAGGCCCGGCAAAGTTCGCCAATGGCCGGGCCGCGGACATCCAGGGCCTCGGCACCGCCTGCGCCGTCACGGGCGAAGACCCGCGCGCCCAGGCCACGCAGGGCCTCGACGACCGGGCGGGTCACCGGTTCGCCGCCCCCACCGTGGACAAAAATCACGGGCAGGGTGGTCGCGCCGGCGGTGGCGTCAGATGGGTGATCGGCTTCGGACATATCGGGTGGTGGCGAGTAGAATGTGCCCACGTTCCTGTCGCTGATTCATGGGCGGCGGATCAATCCGGGCCATTATGGTCAAAGGTACCCGGATTGTCACCCGACCGAACCCCGATATTCATGGCCAAGAAGAAAACCACCCGATCGAAAAAAACGACGGGCACGAAGCGCACGCCCACCCGCAAGCGCAGCCCCGGCAAGAAGCGCAGCGCCAAAAAGTCATCGCCAGGGAAGCTGGCGCGGCTGTTTCGGTGGTTGTTGCTGGCGGCCGGGCTGGGCCTGGGGCTGCTGATTCCGTGGACGCTGTGGCTCAATCACGTTGTCGTCGCCGAGTTCGAGGGGCGCAAGTGGGACTTGCCCAGCCGTGTCTACGCGCGACCGCTCAGCCTGTACAGCGGCCTGCGCCTTTCACCCGGGGCCCTGCAGCGGGAGCTCGAGTCCGCCGGTTACCGGCGCGTCGACAATCCCGACGCACCCGGCGAGTATTCTGGTTCAGGCGGGCAGTTTGATATTTTTCGGCGTGCATTCCGTTTCGACGACGGCCCGCAGGAAGCGTTGCGGTTTCGCGTCAGTTTCAGCGCTGGCGCCGTGTCGGCGCTGGCATCCCCGGCCGGGGGCGGTGAACTCGGGCTGATCCGCCTGGACCCGGCGGAGATCGCCTCGATCTATCCCCTGCACGATGAAGACCGCTCGCTGGTCGCCCTGGGCGACGTGCCGGAGCTGCTGGTCACCGGCCTGCAGGCGGTCGAGGACCGCCAGTTCAAACACCATCATGGTGTCGACCCGCGCGGCATCGCCCGCGCCATGTGGGCCAACCTGCGCGCCGGCGAGGCGGTGCAAGGCGGCAGCACGCTGACCCAGCAGCTGGTGAAGAATTTCTACCTGAGCAACGAGCGCACGCTGCCGCGCAAGATCAACGAGGCGTTGATGGCGCTGCTGCTGGAGCTGCACTACGACAAGGCCGATATTCTCGAGGCCTACCTGAACGAGGTCTTCCTGGGCCAGCAGGGCAACCACGCCATTCACGGCTTCGCGCGTGGCAGCGAGTATTACTTCGGCCAGCCGCTGGAAACCCTGGCGCCGCACCAGGTGGCGCTGCTGGTGGGCATGGTCCGTGGCGCGTCCTACTACAACCCGCGCCGCAATCCAGAGCGTGCGAAAGCGCGTCGTGACCGGGTGCTGGACACGTTTGCCGAGACCGGCCTGCTCACCGCCGACCAGGCCGCGCAGTGGCAGGCGAAACCGCTGGATATCACCGACACGCCGGGGTTCGGGCGCAACCGCTACGCGGCCTTCGTCGACCTGGTCCGCGACCAGTTGCAGCGCGACTACCGCGAGGAAGACCTGCGCAGCGAAGGCCTGCGCATTTTCACGACACTGGCGCCTGCCGCCCAGGCCGCGGCCGAGGATGCCGTCAGCCGTGGTCTTGACGACCTGGCTGACCGTGGCCTGCCGGAAGACCTGCAGGGCGCACTGGTGCTGGCCGACGTGGACAGTGGTGAAGTCCGCGCCGTGGTCGGCGACCGCCACCCGGGCCGACGCGGCTTCAACCGGGCCCTGAACGCCCGTCGACAGGTGGGCTCCGTGATCAAGCCGCTGGTCTACCTGCTGGCCCTGGAGCACCCGGAGGCCTACAGCTGGCTGACGCGCATCGAGGATGAGCCGATCTCGCTGGTGCAGCCGGACGGCAGCCGCTGGACGCCGTCGAACTACGACAACCGCTCGCACGGCGAGGTCAGCCTGCTCGAAGCGCTGACCCGTTCCTACAACCAGGCCACGGTGCGCCTGGGCATGCAGATCGGCGTCAATCACCTGGTGACACGGCTGCAGCGCCTGGGAATCGAGCACGACGTCCCGGCAGTGCCGTCCACCTTCCTCGGCGCCGTGGAACTGACGCCGATGGAAGTGACCCAGCTGTACCAGTCCATCGCCGCCGGCGGCTACAGCGTGCCGCTGCGCGCCGTGACCGCGGTGCAGACCCCGGCGGGTGAAACGCTGAATCGCTACCCGCTCCGGCTGACGCCACAGGCACGGCGTGACGCCATCGCCGTGCTCAATTACGGCCTGACCCGGGTGGTGACCGACGGCACCGCCAGCGCCCTGCCGGGCCTGGTGGGCAGCGAGGGCATGGCCGGCAAAACCGGCACCACCAATGAACGCCGGGACAGTTGGTTTGTCGGATATACTCGGGACCTGGTCGGCGTCGCCTGGGTGGGCCTGGACGACAACCGTCCCGCGGGCGTGACCGGCGCGAATGCCGCGATGCGCGTCTGGGCGGGACTGTTCCGCCAGCTTCCCGTGGAACCCGTCAGCTTCGACCTGCCTGAAGGCGCGTCCTGGCGCTGGGTGGACCCGGTGGCCAACGCGCTCAGCGAGGAAGGCTGCAGTGGCGCGGTGCAGATGCCCTTCGTGGCGGGCTCGGAACCGGAGACCGCGGTGTCCTGTGGCAACCGCCGCGAACCCGAAGAGGAAAAATCTTTCTGGAGGAAATGGTTTGACAAGGATTGAGACACAAGACGTCACCGGCGCGCTGAAAGGCCTGGCCTGCGTGGCCATGGCGCTGTTACTGGCCGCCTGTGCCGGTGGGCGGACAGAACCTGCGCCGATTGACCATCGCGGTGTCGACGCCGAGGTGCGCACGCCGGCGAAGGCCGAAAGCGCCGGCGTCCAGGTTTACCCGCTGAAAAACCCGGCCGTGGCCGAACTGACCAGCCAGGCCAGCCAGGCGGAGCAGGGCGGCAACTATGACCAGGCGGCAATTTTGCTGGAGCGCGCCCTGCGGATCCAGCCGCGCGACCCGGAGTTGCTGCAGCAGATGGCCGAGGTGCAGGTGCAGAAGCAGGACTACGCGCAGGCCCTGAGTTTCGCGACGCGTTCCTTCGACATCGGCCCGCGCGTGGGCGAGATCTGCGCGCGTAACTGGCGCACCATCGGCCTGGCCCGCGAACAGCTGGGTGACAATTCCGGCGCGCGTGAAGCCACCGGTCGCGCCGACCAGTGCATGGTCACCAAGCCCCAGGGGCTCTGACACCCGGTGGGTGACTGCGCCGCATTGCTGGGCGCCGACGGGCCGTTCGCGGAACGGTTGCCGTCCTTCGCGCCACGCGCCGCGCAGGTCGAGCTGGCCAGCGCCATCGAGGACACGCTGGAGGCCGGCGGCATGCTCGTCGCCGAGGCGGGCACCGGCATCGGCAAGACCCTGGCCTACCTGGTGCCGGTCATCGAGAGCGGCAGCCGGGCGATTCTCTCCACCGGCACCAAGACCCTGCAGGACCAGCTGTTCTTCCGTGACCTGCCGCTGGTGGCCGAAGCGCTGGGCAAACGCCCGCAAGCGGCGTTGCTGAAGGGCCGCGCCAACTACCTGTGCCTGCACCGGATGGAACTGACCCGCGAGCGCGGCGAGTACCCCACGCGAGACGCGCCGGCGCAGATGGCCCGCGTGGTCGAGTGGTCGACACGCACCCGGGATGGCGACCTCTCCGTGGCCGATGTCCTGCCCGAGGACAGTGGCCTGTGGCCGCTGGTGACCTCCACCAACGAAAACTGCCTGGGCACCAAGTGCCCGGATTACGACGACTGCCACGTGGCGCGCGCCCGCCGGCGCGCCCAGGAAGCCGATATCGTCGTGGTGAACCATCACCTGCTGTTCGCCGACATGGCGCTGAAGCAGAAAGGTTTCGGCGAGGTGCTGCCAGGCGCCGAACTGTTCGTCATCGACGAGGCGCACCAGGCGCCGGAACTGGCGTCGCGCTTTTTCGGCGTCAGCCTGACGGCCCGCCAGGTGGAAGATCTCTGCAATGACATCCTGGCCGAGGCCGGCGAGGTACCGGGTGCGCTGGGCGCTGTGCGTGCCGAGGTGACGGCCTGCAGGGACGCCCTGAAGGCATTGCGGGCGGCGATCGCGGAGAACCTGCCCGATCGCGGGCCGTGGCAACGGTTGATCGAACATGAATCCGTCCGCGTGGCGATGCAGGACCTGGACCAGGCCGTGGCCGACTTGGCCGCGCCGCTGGACGGGCTGGAGGGCGTGAGCCGCGGGCTGGACGGCTGTGCCGATCGCCGGGCCGAGATGCAGGCAAAGTTTGACCGGCTCGATACCGCGGGACCCGGCGAGGTGCGCTGGTTTGAGCGTCGCGGTCGCGGCTTCGGCCTGAATATCACGCCGCTGGACGTGTCCGACGTGTTCACCGGCTACCGCGATGAACTCGACGCCGCCTGGGTGTTCACCTCCGCCACACTGGCGGTGAACGGTGATTTCCGGCATTTCACCCGCGAAATGGGCCTCGGGGAGGCCGACACCCTGGCCCTGGGGTCACCGTTCGACTACCCGAACAACGCCTTGCTGTGGACGCCGTCGCTGCCGGTCCAGCCCAACCATCCCGGCTATACCGAGGCCGTGCTGGACACCGTGCTGCCGGCGCTGGAGGCCAGCCGGGGCCGTGCGTTCCTGCTGTTCACATCGCACCGCGCCCTGCAGGCCGCGGCGGCGTGGCTGGCGCAGCGCGTCGACTACCCGCTGTTCGTCCAGGGCACGGCGCCGCGCAGCGGCCTGCTCAAATCGTTCCGCGATTCGGGCAACGGCATCCTGCTGGGCACCGCGAGTTTCTGGGAAGGTGTGGATGTGATGGGCGAGGCGCTGTCCCTGGTCGTGATCGACAAGTTGCCGTTCGCCGCGCCGGACGACCCGGTGGTCGAGGCGCAGAGCGCCCGCCTGCGGGACGAGGGCGGCAACCCGTTCATGGATATCGCCGTGCCGCGCGCGGTGATCGCGCTGAAGCAGGGCGCCGGCCGACTGATTCGCGATGTCGCTGACCGCGGCGTGCTGGTGGTCTGCGACCCGCGGCTGCGGACCCGGGGCTATGGCGCCGCTTTTCTGGACAGCCTGCCACCGATGCGGCGGACGGATTCGGTGACTGACGTGACCGACTTTTTTGAATCACCCGCGGCCATGGCCGCGGTGTCCTGAGGAAAGCCCGTGAAACTGCTCGCCGTCGATACCGCGTTTGAAACCTGTTCCGTGGCGTTGTCGCTGGCCGGGGACGTGCACCTGCGCTTCGAACACGCACCACGGGGTCATGCCGCGTTGCTGCTGCCGTGGGTGCAGGAACTGCTGGCCGGGGCCGGTGTGGCATTGGCCGACCTGGACGCGGTCGCGTTCAACCGTGGGCCGGGCAGTTTCACCAGCCTGCGCATCGGCATTGGTGTCGTGCAGGGCCTGGCCTGGGGCGCGGACCTGCCGGTGGCGCCGGTGTCGTCGCTGCAGTGTACGGCACAGGCCGCGCTGGCAGGCGCGCGGGAGCAGGGCGGAACGATTTCTGGCGACTGCGTGGTCGCGATGGACGCGCGCATGGGCGAGGTTTTCGCCGCGCGGTTCGAATGTGTTGAGGGCTGGATGACCCCGGCGGGGGCCGAAAAGGTCTGCGCGCCAGCGGATGCGGCGGCCATGCTGCAGGGCGGTGACGCCGCGGTCGGCAACGGGTTCGACCGCTACCCGGCGTTACAGTCTGCCGCTGAAGGCCGCGCCGCGGCGCCCGGCGCCTGGCCCGACGCCGGCGTCATCGCCGCGCTCGCGGAACGGTGGCTGGCGGAAAACGCGGCGCTGCCGGCCGAACAGGCGCAGCCCGTTTACCTGCGCGACAAGGTGGCGGACAAGCCCGGCGAGGGTTCCCGATCAGGCCAGCGTTGACTGGATCGCCAGGTAACGCGCCGCAATCGTCGACCAGTCGAGTGATTCGGCCCGTTCGCGGCCGCCACGTCTCAGTTGCTCCGCAAGGTCCGCGTTCGTGGACACCTTGATGACCGCGTCGCAAATCGCGTCCCAGTCGTCCCGCACCAGCGCATCACGTCCGTCGACGACCGGAATGCCTTCAATCCCTTTCGACGTGCTGATCACGGGCAGACCGGCGGCGAAACAATCGACGATCTTCATCCGCGTACCGCCACCTTCGCGCAGTGGCACCACGGCCATGTCGGCGGTCTTCAGCCAGGGGGGTACGGTCTCGACGCTGCCGGTGCAATGAATGCGCGGGTGCAGGCCCTGCGGCGGCGAATGACCGATCGCCAGCACGTGGGCCTCGACGCCGCCAGCCGCCAGCCGCGGCAGGATCTCGTCGGCGAACATCTGCAGCGCGTCGCGGTTGGGCGGGTAGGCGAACGTGCCGTGGTAGGCCATCAGCACCGCGTTCGCGGGAACACCGAACTGTTCGCGTGCCGGCGCGGTCTCGGCCGCGTCGAAGGCCGCCAGTGCGATGCCGTGCGGCACGGTGTGCAGCAGGCCGGGGTGAACGCCGTCCTCGGCCAGGCGCTGGCGGTCGTTGTCGGACACGCAGATCACCGCGTCCGAGCGGTTGCACAGGTCGATCTCGATGGCGCGCAGGCGGCCGTACTGGTCGTCGGACAGTTCCGGCACCTGGGCGCGCAGTCGTTCGTACTCGACGTTGTGTTCGACCAGGACCGTGGCCGCGCCCAGTACATCGGCGGCCTGGCGGGCGGGTAATGCGTAGGCCGGGAACTCCGCCTGCAGGACGCCCGCGCCGGTCTTGCCGGCCACGTACAGCAGCCGCCAGAACCAGCCGCGGTCGCTCAGTGGCAGGTACAGGAAGGCGTTGCTCTCCGGAATGTCCCGGGTGTAGTGGTCGAGTTTCACCCAGGGCAGGGGGCGGGCGAACAACTTCAGCCAGGCCGGGTAGGGCACTTCTTCGAACGGGCCTTCGGGCGGCACCCGGTACCAGTGTTTGCGGTTGTCGGTGACCAGCGCCACGTCGCGCCCATGGCCGGCCAGCGCGCGGGCCGTTTCGACGATCTTGACGGCCGCGCCGTGGTCGGTCGGGAACAGGTCGTCGCGGGTGACCATGACGATGGCGTCACCGCGGGGCTTTCGCCCCAGCCACTTCGCCAGCAGCACCCGGCGCGCCAGGCGGTAACGTCGCCCCAGTCGCTCGCGCAGCGGCGGTACGCCGATGACCGGCGGATGCTTGTCGGGCAGGCCGTGGCCATCCAGCCGGGCCGCCCGGGTCGGCGACCCCAGCCATTCGAGCAGCGGCGCCGCTGCGATTCCCGGGTCGAAGCAATCCTGTGCCAGGCGAATGGCGTTCTCGCTGCGCTGGCGCCACTCGTCCGGGTGGGCGACCAGGTGTTCGAGCAGTGGCTCGACTTCCGCGGGAGACGCGATGACCCAGCCGGCCTGGTATTCCGTCACCCCGCGGGCGATGGGCAGGTGGTCACTGCATAACAGCGGCAGTCCGTGCCGCAGGAAGTCGATTGAGCGAAACGACAGGCTATTCTGTCGTTCAACGTTGTTAGCGCCTAATTCGACACCAATATGCGCCTGTTCGGAGAGGATCGACTCGTATTCTGCGTGGCTGACCAGCCCGGTTGGCGCCTCGCCGGCCTCGGTGGCGTGGCCTCGATAGCGACCGCCCAGCCGGCGCAGCTGCACACGGCCATCAAGGTGCGACGCCGTGGCCTCGATGGCGGCCAGGTAGTCACCCGCATCGCGCCAGGGCCAGTCGACGCCACCGGCGACCAGCGTCAGCGGGTGCCGTGCCGGGTGCGGTGGCCGGCCCGGGCGGATTTCGCCGGCCAGGGGCACGACGCGCACCGGTGAGCCATCGCGCAGGTCGAAGCCGGCCTCGAGCAGGGGGTAAGTGAGCAAGCCGGCCTGTTCGGCATTGCCGGTTAGTACCAGGTCGCAGCGCGCCAGGGCCAGGCGCAGGCGCGCCAGTTCGGCGCCGACCCGGCCCGGGGCCTCGAACAGCACTTCCAGGGGCCGTGGCGCGACGAAGTCGAGGACAACAGGCGCCGCCAGTTCATAGGGCAGCAGCCCGAGCAGTTCCCAGTAGCTGACCAGTAGCACATCCGGGGCACTGGCGGTGATGAGCCCGTTCAGCTGGTCACGCGAATGAAATGCGCCGTCGCCGCTGGTGCCCCGCGGCGCCAGCCAGGCGTGCGTAACCTCGTGCCCGCCGCCCTGCATCGCCGTTTCGAGCTGCCGCGTCCGGATGGCGTTGCCGGTGGCCACGTCACCGGTATCCAGCGGCGGCTCCTGGCTGATGATCAGGACACGCATGTTGTCGTGGCTAGCCCTGGCCGCCGATGATCAGGTAGGTGGCCAGGCCGACGAAGCCCAGGATGCCGATCACGTCGGTCACCGTGGTCAGCACCACGCCGCCGGCCAGCGCCGGGTCGATGGACAGGCGCTTGAGCACGATGGGAATGATCACGCCGGCAATCGCGCCGGCGAACAGGTTCAGCAAAATGGCGATGGCCATGACGACCCCGAGTTCGACCTCCCGGTACCACAGCCACGCGACCAGCCCGATGATCACCGAAAACACCAGGCCGTTCAGGATGCCGACGGCGATTTCCTTGCGGAACATGAACGCCATGTTGCTGGTGTTCACCTGGCCGGTGGCCATGCCGCGGATCATCAGGGTCAGCGTCTGGGTGCCGGCGATGCCGCCCATGCTCATGACGATGGGAAACATCACCGCGGTGGCGACGATCTGCTCCAGCGTCGGCTCGAACCAGGACAGCACCAGCGCCGCCAGCAGCGCGGTCACCAGGTTGACGCCCAGCCAGATCCAGCGCCGCCGCGCCGAGTTCACCACCGGCGCAAACATGTCGTCTTCCTCGTCCAGGCCGGCCATGGTCAGCACCGAGTGCTCGGCCTCTTCGCGGATCACGTCGACCACGTCATCGATGGTGATGCGCCCGACCAGCAGGCCGCCGGCGTCGATGACCGGCGCCGAGACCAGGTCATGGTGCTCGAACTCGGTGGCCACCTGGGCCGCGGGCATGTCGACGGGCAGCACGGCGGGCGAGGGCTGCATCAGCTCGGAGACGAGCCGGTCGGGGTCCTCGGTCAGCAGGTCGGACAGGCGGATGTCGCCCATGTAGCGGCCATCGCGGCTGACCACGAACAGCACGTCCAGCAGGTCGGGCAGCTCGCCGCGGGCGCGCAGGTAACGCAGCACCACTTCCAGGCTGACGTCGCGACGCACCGTCAGCACGTTCGGGTCCATCAGGCCGCCGGCGGAATCCTCGGGGTAGGCGAGCACCTGGTGCAGGCGTTCGCGGTCCTGGCGTGTCATCGACGACAGGACCTCGCGGATCACGGTGTCCGGCAGGTCGTCCAGAATGTCGGCGAGGTCGTCGATGTCGAGGTCGCCGACCGCCGCGGCCAGCTCCTCGTCGTCGGTGCCGCTGATCAGTCCCTGGCGGACCTCGTCGTTGACCTCGACCAGGACTTCGCCGTCGAGCTCGGTGTCGACCAGTTCCCAGACCGCCAGTCGCTTGGCGGGCGGCAGGGATTCAAGCAGGTCGCCGATCTCGGCGGCGGAGAGGTTGTTGACCAGCTGGCGGACCTGGGCGCGGGTACCGCTGCCGAGCGCTTCGGACAACGACTCGTGATGACGGGCGATTTTTTCTTCCAGCACCTTGTCGCCCATGGGAGCCTCCCCGCGTAACCGGCCCACCGGTCGGCGGGCGCCCTCAGGGACCTATTATCGGGTAAGCCGCGAAGCCTTCCAAGCGCGGTCGATGCGGTGTGCCATGACGGCGCCGGTTTTAACCGTGAAACTGGGCGTCATCGAGGTACTGCACCAGCGTGGGAAAGCGATCCTGGCCGTCACCTTCGCGCCAGCGATGCATGGCGTCACGGACACGGCCGATATCGGTCTCGTTGATGACCTTTTTCACTTCCAGCAGCGCTCGGGGCTGGACGCTGAATTCCGTCAGCCCCATGGCCAGCAACAGCCGTGTATAGCGCCGGTCACCCGCGATCTCGCCGCACACCGCCAGTGGCAGCTGCAGGCGCGCCGCGGTGTCAAACACGTGGCTGAGCAGGTGCACGACGCCGGGATGCTGCGGGTCGTACAGGTGAGCGACGTGCTCGTCGACGCGGTCGGCGGCCACCAGGTACTGGATCAGGTCGTTGGTGCCGATGGAAACGAAGTCGAGGTCATTGGCGAAGGCTTCCAGGCTGAGCGCCGCGGCCGGCACCTCGATCATGCCGCCCATGGGCATGGCCGGGTCGTAGGCAATGCCGGCCTGGTCAAGCTCGGCGCGGGTTTCGGCCAGCAGTGAACGTACCGCGCGGGCCTCGCGCGCCGTGGTCAGCATCGGGATCAGCATCCGCACCGGCCCCAGCGCGCTGGCGCGGAGAATGGCGCGCAGCTGGATCTTGAACAGCTCGACCTCGCGCAGGCACAGGCGCACGGCGCGCAGGCCCAGCGCCGGGTTGGGGTTGCTGCGCAGGCTCTGGAAATCCAGCAGGTCGGCGGTCTTGTCGGCGCCGATGTCCAACGTGCGGATGGTCAGCGGGGCGCCGCCCAGGGCCTTGAGCGCCTCGCGGTACTGCGCCAGCTGCGCTTCCTCGTCCGGGGGTTCGCCGGACATGAACAGGAATTCGCTGCGATACAGGCCGACACCACCGGCGCCGTCGGCCATGGCCTGGCGCATGTCGTCCGGGCGCTCGGCATTGGCCATCAGGCGAATCTCGCAGGCGTCCAGGCTGGCGGCCGGGCGCTCGCGCAGGCTGTCCAGGGCCTGGCGGAAACGCACCGATTCCGACTGTTTCTGCAGGTAGTGCCGCAGGATGGATTCCTCGGGGTCGGCGAACACCACGCCGTAATGCCCGTCCATGATCAGCTGTTCACCCTCGGTGATCAGCGACTGCGCCCGGCGCACGCCCATGACCGTCGGGATGCCCATGCCCCGGGCCAGGATGGCGGTGTGTGAATACGGGCTGCCGTGCTCAGTGATGACACCGGCGACGCCGCGTTCATGCAGGATGGCCATCTCGCCCGGGGTCAGTTCGGTGGCGACCACGAGGGTGTGCCCAAGTCGGTCGGGCACATCGCTCAGGGGTTCCTCGCCGCCCTCGTCGGTGAGCGTGTTCTGCACCAGCCGCACCACCTGGGCAGCGTCGTCGGCGCGGCTGCGGATGTAGTCATCGTCGATGGCGCGGAACTCGGTCAGCAGGGCTTCCAGCTGCAGCTGCATGGCCCACTCCGCGTTGCACAGGTCTTTCTCGATATGCGCGATGGCGCCGTCGAGCAGGCTGGAGTCCTCCAGCATCATGACGTGGGTGCGGATGATTTCACTGGCGGATGCGCCGGCGGCGGCCTGCAGGCGCTCGGCCAGTGCGGAGAGATTCTCACGAGCGTCGGCCACGGCCCGGCGCAGGCGTTCGATCTCGGCCGCGACCCGTTTGCGGCCGATCTTGAATTCACCAATCTCGATTTCATTGCGCTGCAGCACGTGGGCGCGACCGACGGCGATGCCGTCTTCAACGCGGTGACCGGACAGCGCCAGCGTCATCCCGGGTCCTTCGCGGCGGGCTCGGCGTTCTCGCCGAAACCGTCCTCGACCAGGCCGGCGAGCGAGGCCAGCGCGGCGTCGGCGTCGCCGCCGCCTGTTTCGATGGACAGCGTCGCGCCATGGGCGGCGGCCAGCATCAGCACGCCCATGATCGATTTCCCGTTAACGGTGCGGCCGGCGTGGCTGAGTTCCACGCTGGCCTCGAACCGGTTGGCGCATTCGACCAGGCGCGCGGCGGCCCGGGCGTGCAGGCCCAGTTCATTGCAGATGACCACGTCGCGGGTCGGCATCAGGGCATCACCTCGATGGCGCGGCGGCCCCCTTCGGCGGCGATGGCGGCGAGATCGGGCAGGGGACGCAGGCGGTAGTTCCAGGCCCGGATCAGCATCGGCAGGTTGAGGCCGGTGACGACCGCGCTGCGGCGGCCTTCCGAGGCTTCCAGCGCCAGGTTGGAGGGCGTGGCGCCGGGCAGGTCGGTCAGCACCAGGACGCCGGCGCCGGCGTCGGCCTCGTCCAGGGTGGCCCGTAGCGTGGCGGCGGTCAGCGCCTCGTCATAGCCGACCTCGACGACGATGGCGCCGGCCAGGTCGGTGGCGAGAATGTTGCGCGCCTGGTCCAGCAGTGCGCTGCCGATGCCGTCATGGGTGACCAGCGCCAGCGTGACGGCGTTCACGAGGACAGCTCCCGGTGATGAAGCACGACCTCGGGAAAATCACGGGACAGTTCCCGTTTCACGCGTTCGGCCAGGTAAACCGAGCGGTGCCGGCCACCGGTGCAGCCGATCCCGATGGTCACGAAGGCACGATGAACCCTTTCGAATTCGGGCAACCAGCGTTGCAGGTAGGCGAGAATATCGTCGCCCATCTGCGTGACCAGCGGTTCCTGTTCCAGCCAGGCGGCCACGCCGTCGTCGCGGCCGGTTTTCGGTCGCAGTGATTTGTCCCAGTGCGGGTTGGGCAGGCAGCGCGCATCGAACAGGAAATCGACGTCGGTCGGCGCGCCGTGGCTGAAGCCGAATGACTGCAGCACCACCGTCATCTCGCGACTGTCCTGCGCCACGCGTTTCCACATTTCGTGGGTCAGCTGGTGAATGTTGATCCGCGTGGTGTCGATGACATGGTCGGCGGCGTCGGCCACCGGGCGCATCAGTTCGCGTTCGTGGGCGATGGCGGTTTTCAGGCCGCCCTGGTCCTGCGCCAGCGGATGCCGGCGACGGGTCTTGGAAAAGCGTTTGACCAGCGTATCGTCGTCCGCGGCCAGGAACAGCAGCTGTGCGTTCAGGCCGGATTCACGCAGGGTATCCAGCCAGCCCGGCACGTCGTCGAGTTTCAGGCCCGGCGCACGCGCGTCGATGCCCAGCGCCACCTTGCGGTAGAGCTCGCGGTCATCGCGGACCTGGTTTGCGAACTCGCCCATCAGCCGCGCCGGCAGGTTGTCGATGCAATGGAAACCCATGTCCTCCAGCGCCTTCAGCGCGGTGGACTTGCCGGCGCCGGACAGGCCGCTGACGATGACGATATGGGGGTCGACGGCGGCGTTCACGCCTATTCCTCCCACGGTGACAGCTGGCCGCGAAGGATTCGCGAATGGCGCTCGATGAACGCCGAGGTGGCGTCGTAGCCCTTCATGCGCAGCATGAAATCACGCACGGCGGCCTCGGCGATGACCGCCATGTTACGGCCGGCCAGCACGGGCAGGGTGATCTGCGGGATATCCAGGTCGAGCACGCGCCGGGTGGTGGCGTCGCCGCGCAGGCGGTCCACTTCCGGTGGCCGGTTGGCGTCCTCGGGAATCTTCAGGTGGATGATCAGGCGCAGGAACTTGTTCAGCTTGATGGTGGCGTCGCCGAACATCTCGCGCACGTTGAGCACGCCCAGGCCGCGCACTTCCAGGCAGTCCTGGATGACCTCGGGGCAGGACCCGTCGATGATTTCCGGCGAGATCTGCGTGAACTCCGGCGCATCGTCGGCGATCAGGCGGTGGCCGCGGTTCAACAGTTCCAGCGCCAGTTCGCTCTTGCCGCTGCCGGCGTCGCCGGAGATCAGCACGCCGATGGTGAACACCTCCATGAACACGCCGTGCATCGTGCAGCGGCGGGCCAGTACACGGGAAATGTGATACTGCAGGAAATTGACCAGCTCGTAGCTGGATTTGCCGGAGGCCAGCAACGGCTTGCCGGCGCAATCGGCGGCGTTCACCAGGTCTTCCGGGATCTCGTGACCACCGCCGACGACGACCGCCAGCAGGTCATCGGCGAAAATGGCGGCGATCGTGTCGTCGCGCGTCGCGGCCGGCAGCGCGCCCAGGTATTCCAGTTCCTCGACCCCCAGCACCTGGACGCGGTTGGGATGGATGAGGTTCAGGTAGCCGGCCAGCGCCGGCCGCGCCGACATGTCGCGGTCGGACAGCAGTGCGTGGTCGCCTTCGCGCGGGCCCGCCACCCAGTGCAGGTCCAGCCGTTTCCTCAGCTTGTCGAACAGGTCCAGCGCTGTGAGCGTGCGGGTCACTGGGCTAACCGGCCCTCGTCAATGTCGGGTTCGGGACAGCAGTTGTGCCAGTTCGGTGGCGTCCTCGGTCTGGCGGAGCCGTTCCAGCAGGTCGGGATCGCTGAACTTCTCGGCGATCTCGGACAGCAGTTTCAGGTGGTCGCTGGTGCAGTGTTCGGGCACGGCCAGGGCGAACAGCAGGTCCACCGGCTTGCCGTCGACAGCGTCGAAGGCCAGCGGCCGTTCCAGGCGGATAAACACCGCCTGCACGCGGGAAGACCCCGTCACCCGACCGTGGGGAATGGCCACGCCATTGCCCAGGCCGGTACTGCCCAGCCGCTCCCGGGCGCAGAGGCTTTCGAAGATCTCCCGCGAACTCGGGCCTTCCTCCTCCTTCGCCAGGGCCTTGCTGATGACTTCGAGCAGGCGCTTCTTGCTACTGGTTCGGACGGCGGGTAGCACGCTGTCCGGGCTGATCAGGTCGTCGACGAGCATGGGGTACGGGTCTCTGCAGCCGTTCGGGCTGGGTTGTTGTCCGGTGGTCAGGCGTTCGGAGAAGCCGTGAGGTCCGGCTTCTCGTGGTGGTGATCGCGCAGCCGGTCTTTCAGGCGGCGCACCTGGCGGTCGATCTTGTCGGCCAGGCCGTCGATGGCGGCGTACATGTCATCGGCCTTGTCATTGGCGAACAGCGTACGGCCGCCCGCGTTGACGGTGGCTTCCGCCATCTGGTCATGTTTTTCAACATTAAGGATCACGTCAACGGATACGACGCGGTCGAAATGGCGCGTCAGGCGCTGCATTTTTTCCGTGACGTAGGCGCGCAGGGCGGGGGTAACTTCGACGTGATGTCCGGTAATCGTCAATTGCATTTTCCTTCTCCTGGTTTCGAGATGGAAAGGGACCGGCCGGGTCGGGCCGGCGTCAGGGTAATCGTTGGGGTTCGAGCCGCCCGTTGAATCCGGATGTGCCCCTCGGGGGGCGGCTTCGCAATGAAAACGTCATGAACTGATTCTATACCCGGCGTCGCGGCTTTCCTAGTCCGTCCCGCGCGCGGACAGCCGGCGGTAGGCGCGGCGGCGTTCGCTGCTGGACCCGATTCCCAGTGATTCCCGGTACTTGGCGACGGTTCGTCGCGCGGCCTTGATGCCGGTTTCGCGCAGCAGGCGTGACAGTTCCTGGTCACTGAGCGGCCGTGAAGGTGGTTCATTTTCGACCAGGGTCTGGATATGGGCCTTCACGGCGGTGGCGCTGATTTCCCCGCCATCCATGGTGCGCACGTGGCTGGAGAAGAAATATTTCAGTTCGAACAGGCCGCGCGGCGTCAGGATGTACTTGCGCGTCGTGGCCCGCGATACGGTGGACTCGTGTACGCCCACCTGCTCGGCAATTTCCTTCAGGATCAGGGGCTGCATGGCGATCTCGCCGTCATCCATGAAGCCCTTCTGGTGTTCGACGATGGCCTGGGACACGTTCATCAGCGTGCGGTTGCGCAGTTCCAGGCTGGACAGCAGCCAGCGGGCTTCCTGCAGGCGCCCCTGCAGGTACTTGCGGTCTTCGCCGCCGGACTGGCGCAGCAGCTGCACGTAGTACTTGTTCAGTTTCAGGCGCGGGTCGTTATCGGGGCTCAGGTAGGTCACCCAGCGACCGTCCACCTGGCGCACGTAGACGTCCGGTACCAGGTATTCCTGCTGGCGGTTGTCGTAGCGCGCGCCGGGACGCGGCTCCAGCGAGCGGATCAGGTCCAGCGCCTGCTCCAGCGCCTCGTCATCGGCACCGGTTTCGCGCTTCAGGCGGTCAAGTTCGGCGTCAGCCACCAGGTCGATGAAGTCACGGGCGACGCGCTGGGCCAGGTCGCGGCCCGCCGTGGAGGCGGGCAGCACCGACAGCTGCACGCGGATGCACTCGGCCGGCCCACGCGTCGCCACGCCCACCGGTTCCATGCGCTGCACGCGACGCAGGACCGATTTCACCTCGGCTTCGTCGGTTTCCAGCTCCGGCAGCAGCGAGGCGCGGATGTCGTCGATGTCATCCAGCAGGTAGCCGTCCTCGTCCAGCGCGAAGACGATGGCGGTGGCGATGGCGGCGTCGCGGTCGCTGAAGTGGCCGAGCTCCACCTGGAACATCAGGTGGTCGCGCAGCGAGTCGCCGGACTCGTCGGCAATCTGGTTCTCGCGCTCTACACTGAAGCCGGCGTCGGCCCACTGCTCGCTCATGCCGGTGTCTTCGCCCCAGCCGTCGTCGAACTCGTCGTAGCGGTCCTCGGCGCCGGCGTTGTCCTCGCTGCTACCCGCCGACTCCCAGTCGTCGCTGCTGTCGGTCTCGGCCGGCGCTTCGCCGCCCATGTCTTCAAACTCCAGCAGCGGGTTGGCCTCGACGGTGGCCTGCAGGTGTTCGCGCAACTCGATGCGCGTGAGCTGCAGCAACCGGATCGCCTGTTGCAGCTGCGGCGCCAGCGCCAGTTTCTGGCTCAGCCTGAGTTGGAGGGAATGGTCGATCATGATGTGTACGGGTTCCGCCGGTTCACAGCCGGAAGGCCTGTCCCAGGTAGACGTTGCGGACGTCCTCGTTGCCGAGGATGACGTCGGGCGTGCCCTCGGCCAGGATGCGGCCCTCGTTCAGGATGTAGGCATGGTCGCAGATGCCCAGGGTCTCGCGGACATTGTGGTCGGTGATCAGCACGCCGATACCACGGTCGGTGAGGTGCTCGACGATGTTCTGGATCTCGCCCACGGAAATCGGGTCGACGCCGGCGAAGGGTTCGTCCAGCAGGATGAAGCGCGGCCGTGTCGCCAGTGCGCGGGCGATTTCCACCCGCCGCCGCTCGCCGCCGGACAGGCTGATGCCCGCCTGGTCGGAAAGGTGCGCCACGCCCAGTTCTTCCAGCAATGACTGTAACTGGTCCTCGCGCGCTTCCTTGTCCAGGTCGGGGCGCATTTCCAGTATGGACAGCACGTTGTCACGCACCGAAAGCTTCCGGAAGATCGATGCTTCCTGCGGCAGGTAGCCGACACCCAGGTGCGCGCGGACGTTGACCGGTTCGTGGGTGATATCGATGTCATCGACGCGGATGCTGCCGTGACTGGCCGGGATCAGGCCCACGATCATGTAGAAGCACGTGGTTTTGCCGGCGCCGTTCGGGCCCAGCAGCCCGACCACCTTGCCTGGCTCGACCCGCATGCTGACGCCTCGGACCACTTCGCGCTTGCGATAGGACTTGTGCAGGCTCTCGGTGACCAGCACGTCAGTTCTCGCCCCCGTCTCCGTCCTCTTCGGGGTCCGCCTCGTTGACCACTTCCGGATCCATGCGGATGCGGATGCGGCCATCGCCGACATCGCCGCCCGCGCCCTGGAAATGCTGCTTGTTCAGGTCATAGGTGAGGGCGTCGCCCGTGATGTGGTACTGCGGGTGGGTCACGTCGGCTTCGCCGGCCAGGTTCACCATCCCGTCGCCCACCTGGTAGGTGATGGTGCGTGCCTCGGCCCGCACCAGGCCCTGTTCCTCGATTTCCTGCTCCAGCGTGGCGGGCGCACCCTGCAGGGTCACCAGCCGCACCTTGCCATCGAGTTTCTCGACCGAGGCGCGGTCGGCGGTAATGTGCAGCGTTCCCTGGTTGACCTCGACGTTGCCGCTGAGCACGGTGACGCCGTCACCGAACGTGCCATCGCCGGAGTCCGCCTTCACGTCCAGTGGCTGCTGCCGGTCCGTCTGTAGCGCGACTGCGCTCATGGCGCCGAGCAGCAATGCACCGCCCACTGTGCCGCGCAGCAGCGCGGTGGTCGCCCATCGATCAGTTCGCCTGGATTTCATACGTTCCCGCAATTTCACTCTCGAGATGGTAATGGTTGGTCAGCATATCCACGCGGAAACCCCGCGCCGTCATGTTGCCGGCCGGGTCCGCCACGTCCACGACCTGCTCGGACCAGGCCAGGCGCGGGGTGACTTCCAGCGTGACTTCACTGGATTCGATTTCCAGGTGGTCGGAAGGTTCGCCGGATTCGCGCACCATGCGCACGTCGCCGGTGAAATGAATCACTTCGCGGTCGCTGGACACCGTGGCCTGCGTGGCGACGATATTCCAGCGAAAACCGTCGTGATGCAACTCTGCGCGGGGTTCATCGACGGTGCCGATGCCGGTGGCGGCATCGTTGGCCAGCCGCGGTGCCCACAACGTAATGGCGGGCAGGCCGCGCTCGTCGAAGGCCAGCATCTCGAAATTGTCGAGTGCGTAATCCATGCGCGGGTCCAGGCCCTGGATGGGGTCGCTGCCGTCGCCATCGTCCTGGCGGCTGGCCCAGAAGCTGACCAGGCAGAGGCTGCCCAGCAGGATGATGCCGCGTCGTGTGCGGTGCGACATCATGTGGCCAGGTACCCCGCGATGATGTCGTCGAGCTTGCCGCGGGCGGCCAGCAACAGGTTGCAGAGATCGCGCACCGCGCCTTCGCCGCCGGCGCGCGGCGTCACCCAGTGGACCCGCTCACGCACCGCGGCATCGCCATTGGGGACGCTCACGGCCAGGCCCGCGCGGGCCAGGATCGGCAGGTCGATCCAGTCGTCGCCGACGTAGGCCGTGTGGGCCTCGTCGACGCCGGTGTTCGCCAGCAGGTCGCGCCAGGCGGACAGCTTGTCGTCGCTGCCCTGGTAGACGTGCTCGATACCCAGTGCCGCCGCGCGGTTGGCGACGATATTGGATGAGCGGCCCGTGATCAGCGCCAGTTCGACGCCGGCCCGCTGCACGGCCTTCAGGCCAAGGCCGTCGCCGGTGTGGAAAGCCTTCATCTCGTTGCCCGCGTTGTCGAAGTAAAGGCGGTTGTCGGTGAGCACGCCGTCCACGTCCAGCGCCAGCAGGCGCACTTGCGCGGCGCGTTCCAGCAGTGCGGGGTCGAATGGCGCCATCGTCAGACCACCCCGGCCTGCAGCAGGTCGTGGAAATTCAGCACGCCGGCGAGCCGGTCGTCGGCGTCGATCACGAGCAGGCCCTGGATCTTGTGGTCCTGCATGATCTGCACGGCTTCCACGGCCAGTGCTTCGGGGTCGATGGATACGCCGTCGCGCGTCATGACCTGGTCGATGGGCGTCTCGCGGGGGTCGATGCCCTGTTCGAGCGCGCGGCGCAGGTCGCCGTCGGTGAAAACGCCCTGGACGCGATTGTCATCGTCGATGATGGCGGTCATGCCAAGGCGCTTGCCGGTCATCTGCACGATGGCCTCGGTGACCGTGGCCCCGGGGCGGGTCACCGGCATGGCGTCGCCGGTATGCATCAGGTCGCTGATTCGGATGATCAGCCGGCGACCCAGCTGTCCGGCCGGGTGCGAGCGGGCAAAATCCTCGCGCGTGAAGCCGCGCGACTCCAGCAGCGAGACCGCCAGCGCGTCGCCCATGACCAGCGCCGCGGTGGTGCTGGACGTGGGCGCCAGCCCCAGCGGGCAGGCTTCTTCGGATACCGACACGTCCAGGTGGATATCGGCGTGCCGGCCCAGGAAGGACTCGGGGTTGCCGGTCAGCGCGATGATGTCCACGCCCAGGCGCCGCAGCACGGGCAGCAGTTGCTTGACCTCGTCGGTCTCGCCGGAATTGCTCAGGATCAGCAGCACGTCGTCGCCGGTGATCATGCCGAGGTCGCCGTGGCTGGCCTCGGCGGCGTGTACGAAAAAGGACGGGGTACCGGTGCTCGCCAGCGTGGCGGCAACCTTGCTGCCAATGTGGCCGGACTTGCCGACACCCAGCACGACCACGCGACCGCGGCAGGCGAGGATGGTTTCGCAGGCGCGCGCAAACTCGTCGTTAATGCGGTCGGCGAGCGCGGTGACCGCGCGGGCCTCGGTCTCGATGACGGCCTGGGCCAGGCGCTTGATGGCGTCGGTATTCATTCGCCGTATTGTACTCCCGGCCGGCGCCGTCATCAGGCCGGCGTGGGGTCGCCCATCGCGCCGATGATGACCATGGCCTGGTAGCCGACGAAGATGGCCAGCAGCACCACGCCAGCGCCGCGCCCGATCCGGCCCGGGCCACGGAAATCAGACGCCATCAGGAACATCAGGCCGGTGAGCAGCAGCATGACCGGGAAATCACGGGTGATGAAGATCGGCTCGATCGAGATGGGTCGGATCGTGGCCGCGATGCCAAGCACGCCCAGCAGGTTGAACATATTCGAGCCGATGATGTTGCCCACGGCCAGGTCATCCTCGCGCCGCACGGCGCTGGTGAGCGCGGTCGCGAGTTCGGGGAGGCTGGTGCCGAAGGCCACCACGGTCAGGCCGATGACGATGTCGGAAACGCCCCAGATACGGGCGATGCCGATGGCGCCCTCGACCAGGAAGTGCGAGGCCGCGGGCAGGGCCACCAGGCTGATCAGCAGCCAGAATACGGCCACGCGGGTCGGGATATCGGTGGGGATTTCCTTTTCCAGTTCCTGGGCGTAGGGGTCGGTCGCCGGCCGTCGCATGCCCAGGTGGATCAGCCAGCCGACCATGGCAAACAGGCCACCCAGCAGCATCAGGCCCTCCATGCGCGTGTAATCCAGGTTCAGCGCCATGTACAGGCAGACCAGCATGATCAGCAGCAGCAGCGGGTACTCGCGCTTCAGCGTGCTGGATTCAAGCTTCAGCGGGTAGACGATGGCCGTCAGGCCCAGGATCAGGCCCATGTTGGCAATATTCGAGCCGATGGCGTTACCCACCGCGAGCCCCGCGTTGTTACGCATCGAGGCGACGCCGGAGACCACCAGTTCCGGCGCCGAGGTGCCGAAGCCGACAATCACCAGGCCGATGATCAGCGGCGAAACACCCAGGTTGCGGGCGGTGGCGGAGGCGCCGGCCACCAGTCGGTCGGCCGCCCAGACCAGCAACAGGAAACCGCCGATCAGCTGGATGATGAAAATCAGCATCGTTCGGTCAGGGTGCGTTCACGCCGCACGGCGCGGGTGTGTCGGGCAGGGCGGGATTCCATTAAGATGGCGGGCTCCATTTTGAGCGCTAGTCTATGGACGCCAGGACGATTGAGCAAATGATACGTGCCGGGATGCCGGAAGCCGACATCCAGGTCAACGGCGACGACGGGACGCATTTTGACGCCGTGGTCACCAGCCCCGCTTTCGAGGGCAAACCGACCATCGCGCGGCACCGCATGGTGTACGCCACGCTGGGCGAGAAAATGGGTCGGGAAATCCATGCGCTGGGCCTGCGGTGCCTGGCGCCGGGGGAAGACGGCGCCGCCTGAGCGGACGTGAGCCGGCCGTGCCGGATTGTTGCCGGGCGTGGTCAGCAGCCCGCTCCACGGTTTACCGCTTTCCCGTCCAGGGTCAGCGTGGTGATGCGGGTTTCCATGTGGTCGCCGTCGCGTTTGCCATGGGCAACTTTCACCGGCGCGAAGGCATGGTCGACGGCGTACCAGGTCTGCGTATAGCGCGTGCTTTCCGGGTCGCGAATGCGGTCGACGCGGATGGTGTCCAGGCAGCCCAGCGCGGTGTCGAGCTTTTCGGCCGGCAGGGCTTCAAACTTCTGGGTCTCGATCTCATCTTCGTCCACCAGGTCGATTGACCATTCCCGTTCACCGGCCAGCAGGCCCAGGCGGATCCGCAGGCCGACTGAGCCCGGGTCGAGTGTGCCCGGGGTAATGGGCAGGCGGTCTTCGCCATCCTTGTGCGTGGAATGAACCACGCCTTCTTCCCAGTCGAACTGTGCCCGTGTTTCAACCGTTTTTACCGCCACTTTCACGACCTGTTCAAACTGCAGCGGGACCAGTGCGCCCTGCTGCCACCGGCCGCGGCTCTCCGTACGCTCCTCCAGCCCCAGGAACCTGGCCAGTCCGCGCGTGCCGTGGCTGTCGGAACGGACGGTCCACCGGCCGTCCGCGCTTTCGTAGCGGGCCGTGGACTCGCCGGCGACCTTGTCGTTGCGCAGGAACTCGAATGTCGCCTCGAACGATGGCGGCGGCTCGCTGGCGACCGCGACGGCGGGTAGCGCCAGGGACGCCAGCGCTGAAATCCAGGCGATGTGGAGGGACAGTCTCAAGCTCGCCAACCCTCCGGTGTCCATTGCAGTGGCGCTTCCAGGCGCTGGCCGTCCAGGGCAACGCCGGCGCCGGCCATGGTGACACGGCGCTGCACGAACAGGGCCATGACTTCTTCCAGCAGGCGGTGTTCCAGCGGGCGTAGCCGCGCCACCAGCGAAGTCGCGTCGTCGTCCGGCTCAATCGGCAGGCGCGTCTGCGCGATCACCGGGCCGTCATCGAGCTCGGCGGTCACGAAATGCACGCTGGCGCCGTATTCGGCATCGCCCGCTTCCAGCGCGCGCCGATAGGTGTCCAGCCCCTTGTATTTCGGCAGCAGGGAAGGGTGCTGGTTGATCATCCGGCCCTCGAACCGGTTCACGAGTTCGGCGCCCATGATGCGCATGTACCCGGACAGCAGCACCAGGTCGGGCGCATCGCCGGCCAGCGTATCGCCCACGACCTGGTCCTGGTCGTCACCCGCGGTAGCCTTGTTGATGACCGACCACGGGATGCCGGTGCCCCGGGCATGTTCCAGCCCCGGCGCGTCCGACTTGTTGGAGATGACCCGGACGAAGTCCAGGTCCAGGCGCCCGGCGTCGCGGGCGTCGATCAGTGACCGCAGGTTGGAGCCGGTGCCGGAAATCAGCACCGCGACGCGCAGGGGCTGGCTCACGGGTAGCGCACCCGCGCTTCGCCTTCGCCCACCGCGATCACCTTGCCGATGTCGTGGACGGTTTCGCCCAGCTCGCCCAGCGTGGCCGCCACCGCGCCGGCCTCGTTTTCAGCGACCAGCAACACCATGCCAATGCCGCAGTTGAAGGTGCGCAGCATCTCGGCCGGTTCGATGTCGCCTTCGCGCTGCAGCCATTCGAACACCGGCAGTTGCGGCCAGGCGCCGGTATCCACCTCGATGCCCAGGTCGTCACCCAGGACGCGGACGATATTTTCGGTGATGCCGCCGCCGGTAATGTGGGCGAGCCCGTCGATGCGATGGCGTTCCAGCAATGCGAGCACGGTTTCGACGTAAATGCGGGTCGGCGCCAGCAGGGCCTCGCCCAGCGTGGTCTCGCCCAGCGGGGCGGACGGGTCGGCGCCGGAGCGCTCCAGCACCTTGCGGATCAGCGAGTACCCGTTCGAGTGCGGCCCGGAACTGGGCAGGGCCAGCAGCCGGTGACCGGCGGCCACGTGTCGGCCGTCGATGATGCGGTCGCGCTCCACCACGCCGACCGCGAAACCGGCCAGGTCGTAGTCGCCGTCACCGTACATGCCCGGCATTTCGGCGGTCTCGCCGCCCAGCAGCGCACAGCCGGCCTGGCGGCAGCCCTCGGCGATGCCCTCGATCACGTCCTGCGCGCGGTCCAGTTCCAGCCGGCCGGTGGCGAAATAGTCGAGGAAAAACAGCGGTTCCGCGCCGCAGGCCAGGATATCGTTCACGCACATCGCCACCAGGTCGATGCCGATGGTGTCATGGCGATCCAGCAAACGCGCCAGCATCAGCTTGGTGCCGACGCCGTCGGTACCGGAGACCAGCACCGGGTCGCGGTACTTGTCGCGGTCGACGCTGAACAGGCCGCCGAAACCGCCGATGCCGGTCTCCACGCCGGGGCGGAAGGTGGTTTTCACCGCCGGCTTGATGCGTTCGACCAGTGCGTTTCCGGCGTCGATGTCGACGCCGGCGTCGCGATAACTCAGCGGTTTCCTGGATTGGGGTGAGTCGCCCATGGGCCGGCTCCGTGCGGTTCGTGGAAGAGGCCGCATATGGTATCGTATTTGCCGATTCCGGAAGACCGCCATCCCACCCCCGGGGCACTGAATTCATGACCATCCAGAAGTTGTCCACCCTGGCTTTCGCCCTCGTCTTCAGCGTTTCGGCGATGGCCGTGGACCTGTATTCCGGCGTTGCCGAGGTTCCCGGCCAGGGCGACGCCGAGCGTCGCGCCGCCACGCCCGATGCCCTGGTCAATGTCCTGCAGAAGCAGAGCGGCCAGTGGGATATCCCCCTGGACCCCGCCCTGGAGGCGGCACTGGCCGACCCCGACAACATGCTGGTGGCCTACCAGTACCGTGAAGACCGCATCCCCCGCCCCGGCGACGTGACCGAGGAAAAACTGATGCTGGTGGCCAGTTTCGTCCCGGCCGCCGTGGACCGGCTGGTGCGCGAAATGCAACTGCCCAGGTGGCGGCCGCAACGCGCTCCCGTGGTGGTCTGGGTGGTGGTGGATGACGGCGGCCGACGACAGCTGATGCCGGTGGAGTACAGCGATGCCTGGTCGTCCATGAAGCGAATCGCGGACCTTCGCGGCCTGCCGCTGGCGTGGCCCGAACTGGACCAGGAACTGGCGCAGTCACTGGACCTGCAGCTGCTCTGGGGCGGCTACACCGACCAGCTGGTCGCCGCCAACGCCGCGACCGACGGCATCGTCATCGTCGCGGCGCGCCGTGAAGGGCGCGAGTGGAACGTGCGCTGGAACTGGGAAGACGGTGAGACCAGTGCTGGCTGGCGTACGGGTTCGACTGACCTCTCGCAGGCATTGGTTGAGGGTACGCACCAGCTGGTCGATCACGTCGCCCGCGCCAATTCCATCGGCCCGGCCGGCCTGGTGGCGACGCAGACACAACTCCGGGTGACCGGCCTGGAAAGTGCCGACGAGTACGCGAGTGTGCTCGGCTACCTGGAGAACCTGGGACTGGTGGATGATCTCCGCGTGCGTGGTGCCGGTCGCGATGGCGTGGATTTCGAGCTCGCGCTGAACGCCGACTCGACTTACCTGGAGCAGGCCTTCAAGAACGATTCGGTACTTGAGCCCGGGCCGCGCGAAGGCGAGTACCGATTGCGCCGTCCGGAACGTGCGCGAGGCCCCGAAGACCCTGCACAGCCGGTTGAAACTGAAGCCGGGGACGTCGATTCATGACGGATTCGCGCGGCTGGTTCTGGCTGGCGCTGCTGGTCCTTGGTGGCTGGCTGCTCTGGCGCCTGGCGCCGGTCATTACGCCGTTCGCGGTGGCCGCCGGCATCGCCTACCTCTCCGATCCCCTGGTCGACCGGCTCGAGCGGGTCAGCATCCGCGGCTGGACCTGGGGGCGCACGCTGGCCGTCATCATCGTGTTCGTGGGACTGGCGGCGCTGTTCACGGTGGCGCTGCTGGTGATCATTCCCGCCCTGGTGCGCCAGGCGCGCGAGCTGGTGGAGCAGATGCCGGAGTACCTGGACTGGTTCACGCATACCGCCGTGCCCTGGGTCACCGCCCAGCTGGGGATTGAAGACGCGCTGCCGGATACCGGCGACATGGCGCAGTTGCTGAAGGACTACTGGAAGGAGATCAGCGGCGCCGCCGTCGGCGTGATGGGCACGCTGGGCAAGGGCGGGCAGGCCGTGCTGGGCCTGGTCACGAACCTGGTGCTGATTCCCGTCGTCGCGTTTTACCTGATGCGCGACTGGGACCGGCTGATCGCCGGTATCCAGAAACTGCTGCCGCGCAGCAGGGTCGACACCATTAACGGCCTGGCGCGCGAGATTGACGAGGTCCTGGGTGCGTTTATCCGCGGGCAGTTGCTGGTGATGCTGGGCCTGGGGACGATTTACTCCATCGGCTTCTGGGCCATCGGCCTGCAGATGGGTTTCCTGATCGGCATGGTGGCCGGCCTGCTGAGTATCGTGCCTTACCTCGGCACCTTCGTCGGCCTGGCGCTGGCCGTGGGCATGGCCCTGTTCCAGTTTGGTGATGTCCTGCACCTGGCGCTGGTCCTGGGCGTGGTCGCGTTCGGCCAGTCGATGGAGAGCATGGTGCTGACGCCCTACCTGGTCGGCGACCGCATCGGCCTGCACCCGGTGGCCGTCATTTTCGCCGTGCTGGCCGGTGGGCATTTGTTCGGTTTCCTCGGCATCCTGCTGGCGTTGCCGGTGGCGGCCGCGGGCAACGTGGTGGTCCGGCACGTGCACGACCTCTACCAGCACAGCGCCTGGTACAAAGACACCGGTAGCTGAATGCTGTTCTCCCCGCAGATCCCCCTACCGCTGGAACCGAGGCGGGAAGGGCGGCTGGACGATTTCGTCGTCGGCCCCAACCGGGCCGCCGTGGACGCGGTTCGCGAAGTGGTGGCCGAACCCGACGCCAGCCTCTACCTGCGCGGTCCGGCGGCCAGTGGCAAGACGTTCCTGCTGAACGCGGCCTGCCTGGCCGCGCGCGAGAAGGGCATGACCGCGTTCTACCTGGGCCTGAAACGACTGCCGGCCAACGGCGCGGCGGCGCTGAACGGCCTGGAAAACCTCGACCTGGTGTGTATCGACGATCTCGACCGGGTGGCCGGTGACGACGACTGGGAAGAGGCGCTGTTCCACTTCATCAACCGCCTGCGTGCCCACCGGGGGCGACTGGTGGTGGCGGCGCGGGAAGGCCTGCGAGCGTTGCCGCTGCGCCTGCCCGACCTGGCCTCGCGCCTGGCCTGGGGCTTACGGGCGGAACTGCAGCCGCTGGATGACGGGGAAAAGGCGGAAGTGATGGTGCGGCACGCCCGCGCCCGGGGCGCGGAACTGCCGGAAGACGTGGTGGAATACCTGCTGCGGCGTGGCAGCCGTGACATGGCCGACCTGCTGGCCGCCGTGGATCGACTGCGTCATGTCGCGTTCACGGGCAAGCGGCGCGTGACCGTGCCGCTTGCCCGCCAGGTGCTTAGCGGTAGCTCTGCCGCTGACGAATCGTAATGCCTTCTTCGTCAAACGCGACCTCGACCCGGGTCCGCCCCATCATGGCCTGGTAGGCCTGGACCAGCTTCGCCGCGGGCTCATCCGCGCCCAGGTCATTCGGGTCGTCTGACTGGAAATCCCCGTGTTGCAGGCGCATCAGGGCCGCGGTGTCCCACTCGGCCGAGAACACGATGCCGTTCGGGTCGCTGTCGTCATCCAGGAAGTTCAACAGCCGGTCCGACTGGCCCTGGCCAAACGACAGGCCGATGGCGTCCTTGCTCATCACGGCGTGTGCCGCGAACTCCGGCGTGACCACCGTCATCAGCTCCTGCGGCAGTTCCACCGGCTCGGCGCCGGGTTCCAGGTTCAGCTGGTCGAAGCCGGGGATCATCATCCTGGCCATGCCGACGACCATCTGCGGGCTTTCCATCTCGAGTGACAGCAGGCCGGCCGCGGCTTCCGGGTTGAACATCTCGTCACCCTCGCCGGTGGCCGCGACCTCCATCCGCAGGCCCTTGAGATTGCCGATAAACGGCGGAACGGGCTGCTTCATGGTCACCGAGGCCTCGGCGATCTGGCGATTCAGGTCCTGCAACTGCGGACATTCAAACGGGGTGGCGGCCATGTGGTCAACGCGCTCAAGCATCCATTCGCGCAGGCGACCGACATTGATATTCAGCGAACCGGCAGCCAACAGGCCATCGTCGTCCGATGCCGGCGGTACGTCTGCGACCAGGCGGGCCAGGCCGGCGGCGATGCCGGGTTCCAGCTCAAGCTGCATCGCATTGGCCGTCGAGTCGGCATCCAGCTCGGTCACGCCGGCGACCAGGCGCGGCGCAATCGCGCTGATGCGGTCAGCCTCGCGGCGGCAGACCGGGTCCATGTCGGCCAGCGAGTTCTCGCCGTAGACCGACAGCAGCTGGTTGGTGTTACTGTCGGCATCAAACAGTTCGTGAACCAGGCGGGCCGTGTCCAGGTAGCCGGAACCGTAGTCGGTGTAGCCCTTGTCCTGGTTGAGCTGGGCGAGTGCACTGCCATCCGCCAGCGACTCTGCCGGCCGGTTCATGCCCAGCAGTGTGCGCAGCCGCGCCTCGTCGCTGGCCGGCGTGAAACCCATCACCATGTGGTCTTCCAGGATGGCGATGACGATGCCGAAATCGACATCAAGATCGTCTTCCGAGATCATCCAGTACGACTGGCCGTCGAGTTCATGCTCGGGAATGGGCACCCCGGAACGCGCCTCGACGCGCTTGACCACCTCGCGCAGGGCGACCGGGTCGGAGAGCCCGACGCGCGCCACCGGCAACAGGCCGTCCGCATAGAACACGTGGTGCGATTGCGGCGACAGCCCCAGCTGTTCCAGGCCATCGCGGTTCAGCTTGCCATCGAGTTCCGCGAGCACCGCCTCGGCCAGCGCGGCCATGGTCTCGTCGTCCACGTCCACTTCGCCGGCCGCCAGGTCTTCGCGCGCCGTCGCCAGCACGCCCTGCATCTGTTCCAGCATCGGCGCGGAGCGCGCCAGCCAGGCGTCGACCACGTCGTCGGGCGGTGGCGCCAGGTTGGCGGCCACGTAGGCGGTATCGGCGGGCACGTAGCCCAGCAGCGGGTTGGCATCATCGCTGCCGGCTTCATCGCGGGAACAGCCAGTGGTCAGCAATGCCGCAAAGGTCAGTGCGGCGCCCAGTTGGGTCAGTTTCATGGACATGATCCGTGGTAGTGAAGGAATATGGTTAGGTGTTATACAGCACTACAACACTAAACGCAAGAAAAACCCCGGGCATCGTGGCCCGGGGTTCTGTGTCATGCGTGCAGTAATGGCGGCTCAGAGGCCTTTCGGATTTGGTCCGTACTGGTTCGTGCCGGGTTCGCTGTCGATGCAGTAGAACACGATCAGCACAATGAAACCGATAATCGGGATGAAGCCAATCAACAGCCACCAGCCGGTGCGCCCCGTATCGTGGAGGCGCCGGATGGCGACACCGATGCTGGGCAACAACACGGCCAGGAAGTACAGGCCGCCAAGAATGCCGTACCCCATTTCGTTGGCCGTTCCCAAAACCGTATCGATGACATTCAATACGACCGCGACAATAAAGTTGAACAGCGCGAACCACCAGAACTCAGCCCGCTGCGCGCGGCCTGTGAACACCGCGTATTTCTTCAGTACTGATACATACCAATTCATAACACTCCTCCTCTTTTTGGATGCCCAGACGATGGGCCCACCCTTAAATTAACGCTTTTACCCCCACGTCGCGAATCTCCAACGCCCGCGACGCCCACAAAAAAGCCCCCGACTAACGCCGGGGGCTCCCTCAATCATCACGGTAGTCACGCGAAACGGTTTTCGCGACTCCCAAACCAAAATTTCACAAATTTCGCGAAATCTGCGCCATTCGCGCAATCTGCGGTAAAAATGGTTTCTTAAAGCGACTTCACCCCGGCAATAAACTTCTGCGCTACATCCTGGGCATCCCCATAGCACATCCGGGTATTGTCCTCGAAGAACAACAGGTTCTCGATGCCGGAGAAGCCGGTGCCCTGGCCACGCTTCACCACGAACACGTTTTTCGCGCGGTCCGCATCGAGGATGGGCATGCCGTAAATCGGGCTGGAGGTGTCCTTGCGCGCCGCCGGGTTGACCACGTCATTGGCACCGATGACCAGCGCCACGTCGGCCGTGCCGAACTCGTTGTTCACATCCTCAAGGTCGTAAATCATGTCGTAGGGCACGCCGGCCTCGGCCAGCAGCACGTTCATATGGCCCGGCATACGCCCGGCGACCGGGTGGATGGCGAACACCACCTTCACGCCCTTGCTGACCAGCAGCTGGGTCATTTCCCAGATCTTGTGCTGCGCCTGGGCGACGGCCATGCCGTAGCCGGGCACGATGATCACCTTGTCGGCATAGGCCATGGTGATGGCGGCATCCGACGGGTCGATGGCCTTCATGCTGCCGGTCACTTCCACGCCCGCGCCGCCGCTGTCGCCGGTACCGAAGCCCGCGAACAGCACGTTGGTCAGCGGCCGGTTCATGGCTTTGGCCATCAGCTGGGTCAGCAGCGTGCCGGCGGAGCCGACCACGATGCCCGCGATCATCATCGCCGGGTTATCCAGCACGTAGCCTTCGAAACCGACGGCAAGGCCGGTCAACGCGTTGTACAACGAAATCACCACCGGCATGTCGGCGCCGCCGATGGGCACCGTCATGAGCACGCCGAACAGCAGCGCCAGGCCGAAGAACGCGATGAAGTGCCAGGCCGTGAAGTCGGTCAGCGCCAGCATGAAGCCCAGCACGATAATCGCCACGAACACCAGCGCGTTGAAGACCTGCTGGCCGGGGAAGCGGTACACCTTGCGCATCCAGCCCTGCAGCTTGGCGAAGGCGATCAGCGAACCGGAAAATGCGATGGTGCCGATCAGGGCGCCGATCACAGCCAGCTCACGCGCGGCCGGGATGTCGTGGGACAGGCCCTTGCCGGTCATCAGGCGCAGCAGTTCCACGGCGGCGATGGCCGCGGCCGAGCCGCCGCCCATGCCGTTGTACAGGGCGATCATCTGCGGCATGTCGGTCATCGCGACCTTCTTGCCGGTCCACCAGGCCAGCACACCGCCGATAAAGATGGCGGCCGTCATCAGCATGTAATTGTGCATGTCCGGCGTCAGGTAGCTGATCACCGTGGCGACGACCATGCCGATGCCGGCCCAGACGATACCGCCGCGGGCGGTGGTCGGGTGGCTCATTTTCTTCAGGCCGAGGATGAACAGGATGGCGGCCAGGAAGTAGGCCGCGTCGATCAGCCAGCCGGCCAGTTTCGGGTCCAGGAACTCATTCATGACGCGTCACCTTTCTTGTCCTTGTTGCTGGGCTTGAACATCTCCAGCATGCGCTCGGTGACCACGTAGCCGCCCACCGCATTACCCGCGCCCAGCAGCACGGCGATAAAGCCGATGACCTGCTCGGTGGTGGTGTCGGCGTGGCCCAGCGCCACCATGGCGCCGACCAGGACGATGCCGTGGACGAAGTTGGAGCCCGACATCAGCGGCGTGTGCAGGATGACCGGGACCTTGGAAATGATCTCGTAGCCGGTAAAGGCCGCGAGCATGAAGATATACAGTGCGATAAAGCCTTCCATGTGAGCCTCCGGTCAGGCGTTCGTCGAGCGACCGAGCTGCTCGGCCGTGCGTTGGTGGACGAGTTTGCCGTCGTGGGTCAGGGCGGTGCCGGTCACGACCTCGTCTTCGAAATCAAACCCGAGTGCGCCTTCCGCGCCTTCTTCACCCAGGAACAGGTCCATCAGGTTCAGCAGGTTGCGGGCGTACATCTCGCTGGCGTGGCGGGCGGCGCCCGAGGCCAGGTTGAGCGGGCCGTCGACGGAAACCGCGCCGTGCAGGATGGTCTGGCCGGGCTGGGTCAGTTCACAGTTGCCGCCGGACTCGGCCGCCAGGTCGACGATGACCGCGCCGGGCGCCATGCCTTCGACCATCGCCGTGGTAATGATTTTCGGCGCGGGCCGGCCGGGCAGGGCGGCGGTGGAAATCACCACGTCGGCCTTGGCCAGGTGCTCGGCCAGCTTGTCGGCCTGCTGCTGTTTTTCCTCGTCGGTGAGTTCCCGGGCATAGCCACCTTCGCCCTCGGCGTTGACGCCGGTGTCGATCATCTTGGCGCCCAGTGACTCCACCTGCTCGCGTGCGGCAGAGCGGATGTCGTAGGCCTCGACACGCGCGCCCAGGCGGCGGGCGGTGGCGATGGCCTGCAGGCCGGCGACGCCGGCGCCGATGACCACGACTGTGGCCGGGCGCAGGGTGCCGGCCGCGGTGGTCAGCATCGGGAACAGCTTGGGCGCCAGCGTGGCCCCGCGCAGCACGGCCTCGTAGCCGGCCACGGTGGCCTGCGAGGACAGCACGTCCATGGACTGGGCGCGGGTGATGCGCGGCACCAGCTCCATGGCCATGACGGTCATGTTCTTGCCATTGAAGGCATCGACCAGGTCCGGTGCGCGGTGGGCGAACACCTGGCCCATGCCGAGTGCGCCGGGTCTGGCGCCGGCGACATCGTCGGCGGTTGGCGGGGCGACCCACAGCCAGGCGTCGGCGTCCGCCAGCACCGCGGCGCGGTCGGCGAGCACTTCACACTGGTCGTACTGGGCATCGCTGAATCCGGCCAGGGCACCGGCGCCGGCTTCGACCCGCACCCGGAACCCGCTGGCCGCGAGCTTGTTGGCGCTGGCGGGGTCCAGCGCGACACGACGTTCACCCCCGGCGGTCTCTTTCAGGACCGCGACACTGATAGGCATTGGCAGATCTCCCAGAATGCAATTTCCGGCGCGATACCTGGTCGCGCCATTTCTATTGATCTGGACGGGGGCATGACCCGCCCGTGTGAGCGCCTATCTTGTAGCCGTGCGACTGGTAAAAATCAAGCGGATGGGTTTATGCATACGGATGCGTAAGCTCATGCATACGCTTGCACCAGTTTTGCGCGCAGGTGTTCCAGGCGTTCCGGTGACCCTGAATCGAACCATGCGCCACGATGCACCTGGCCGGTGACCAGGTGGTGGGCCACGGTGTCGCGCAGCAGCCCGGTGATGCGCCAGCGCCCGGCCTCGCAGCCGGCGAACATGCGCGGGTGATAGACGGCAAAGCCGCTGAAGGTGTGTTTCGGTGCGCCATCATTGGCCACGCGTCCGCCGGCCAGCGCGAAATCGCCATCCGGGTGGTGGGCCGGGTTGGGGACCAGCACCAGGTGGGCGTAGTCGCACTTCACCGCGCGCAGGCCGGCAAACGACAGGTCGGTCCAGGTGTCGCCGGACACCACCAGGAACGGGCCATCACCCAGCAGGGGCAGGGCGTTATGGATACCGCCTCCCGTCTCCAGGGCTTTCGGTGGTTCTTCGGAGTACTCGATCCGCAGGCCCCAGCGCTCGCCATCGCCCAGCGCCGCAGGCAGCTGCTCGCCCAGGTGGCCGGTGTTGATGACCACGCGCCGGAACCCGGACGCGGCCAGGTTCTGCAGGTGCCATTCGATCAACGGCTTGCCGCCGACTTCGATCAGCGGTTTCGGGGTCGTGTCGGTCAGGGGCCGCAGGCGTTCACCGGGCCCGGCCGCCAGGATCATGGCGCGCATTCGAGGCGCTCCAGCAGGCCGGCGAATTCGGCGAATTCGGGGTAAAGCGGCAGGACGTCTTCGAGGTAACGCCAGAACATCGGGATCAGGTCCAGGTAGCTGGCCTTGCCGTCGCGCAGGCACAGGCGCGCGAAGATGCCGACGATCTTCAGGTTGCGCTGCAGTCCCATCCAGTCGCACCAGCGCACCCAGGTGTCCGGGTCAACGCCCGGCGCCAGTTGCAGTCGCGTGTCCTCCATCCAGCCTTCCAGTCGCGCGCGCGGCCAGTGGATGTAGCGGTCCCAGAGCAGCGAGGAGAGGTCGTAGGTGACCGGCCCGCGCACGGCATCCTGGAAATCGATGATGGCGATGTCGCCGTCCGGCTGCACCAGCAGGTTGCAGGAATGAAAGTCGTGGTGGACAAACACCTGGGGCTGCCCCATTGCGGACTGGATCAGGCGGGTGCACAGGGCTTCCCAGATATCCCAGTCCTCGCAGCTCAGGCGGCAGCCCTTGTGCTTTTCCAGGTACCACTTGGGAAACAGCTCCAGTTCCACCAGCAGTTGCTGCCGGTCGTAAGGCGGCAACCCCGTGGCATCGACCGTGCTGGCGAATTGCTCCAGCTGCCGGAACAGCTTTGGGAAGCACTCGTCGGCATTGTTGGTGGTCAGCGCGTCGCGCAGCAGGTCATCGCCCAGGTCGTCCAGCAACAGGAAGCCGTTGTCGGTATCGGCAGCGATGATCTCCGGTACCGGTAACCCCGCAGTTGCCATGCGCCGGTCAACGTCGATGAACGGCGCACAATCCTCGCGGTCCGGCGGTGCGTCCATGATCACCCAGGTGGTCGCGTCGTCACGGACGCGGAAGTAACGGCGAAAACTGGCGTCGCCGGCCAGGGATTCGATGGTCAAGGGGCGGTCGAGCATGGCTGCGGCCCAGGCGTGGGCCTGCTGCTGGCGCGGGTCGGTCGGCTGGGCCGAAAGGCGGGGCGATGACATGCGCGCATTTTATACGCAACCACTGTCACGTGGGCGTCACATTCCGCGTTCCGGGAGGTTTAAAAAGGACTGATCTGGTACTATATAGAGATTAAAGGATCGACCGGTAAGCAATCGTGTTGAGGATCAGCAAACTCGCCGACTACGCCATCCTGCTGATGGTGGAACTCGCCGCCGCCGAGGGCGACGAGGTGCTCAGCGCCCAGGCCCTGGCCGAGCGCGCGGGCATCGAGTTGCCGACGGCCAGCAAGGTACTGAAGCTGCTGGGCAGCGCCGGCCTTGTGGCGTCGTTCCGTGGCCCGCACGGCGGCTACCGCGTCGAACGCGATGCCACCGAGATCAACGTGGCCGAAATCATCGCCGCGATTGAAGGCCCCGTCGCCATGACCGAGTGCAGCATCCACGAAGGGCTTTGCTCGGTAGAGGCCAGCTGCAACGCGCGAGAAAACTGGCAGAAAATCAGCCGCGCCGTTGCCGGCGCGCTTGAACGGGTGTCGCTTGCTGAAATGGCTGGCGCACCCGCGGATGGTGTCGGCGCCGATGGGTTACCGAAGCTGCGAATTGCGACGTTGGCTGGGTGAGCGGTGAGTAGTGAGTAGTGAGTGGTGAGTGGTCAATCGTGAGTGGTCAATCGTGAGTGGTTTTTTCTTCTTCCTACTCACTACTCACCACTCACTACTCACCACTCACCACTCACCACTCACCACTCACCACTCACCACTCACCACTCACCAAACATTGAAATGAGAAAGGTATGAGCACAGCAAATTCAGAAGTCGAACGCCGCCTGGAAGGGCGCTACAAGCACGGCTTCGTTACGGATATCGAGGCGGACTCGCTGCCGCCCGGCCTGAACGAGGACGTGATCGCGGCGATCTCCGTGCGCAAGAACGAGCCGCAGTGGCTGCTCGACTGGCGCCTGGGCGCTTACCGCAAGTGGCTGAAGATGCGCGAGCCGCACTGGGCGCACCTGGAGATCGACCCGATCGATTTCCAGGCGATTTCATATTTCTCGCAACCGAAGTCCGACAAGGACCGCCCGCAGAGCCTGGACGAGGTCGACCCGAAGCTTCTGGAGACCTACGACAAGCTGGGCGTGCCGCTGCACGAGCGCGCCAAGCTGGCCGGCGTGGCCGTGGACGCGGTGTTCGATTCCGTCTCGGTGGGCACGACCTTCAAGGAAGAGCTGAAGAAGGCCGGGGTGATTTTCTGCTCGTTTTCCGAGGCGGTACAGGATCATCCTGAACTGGTCCGCAAGTACCTGGGCTCCGTGGTGCCGCGTGTCGACAACTACTTTGCCGCGCTGAACTCCGCGGTGTTTTCCGACGGCAGTTTCGTTTATGTGCCGAAGGGCGTGCGCTGCCCGATGGAACTGTCGACGTACTTTCGCATCAACGCCGCCGAGACCGGCCAGTTCGAGCGCACCCTGGTCGTGGCCGAGGAAGGCAGTTACGTCAGCTACCTGGAAGGCTGCACCGCGCCCATGCGCGACGAGAACCAGCTACACGCCGCCGTGGTGGAACTGGTGGCACTGAAGGACGCCGAGATCAAGTACTCGACGGTGCAGAACTGGTACCCCGGCGACGAGGAAGGCAAGGGTGGCATCTACAACTTCGTCACCAAGCGTGGTGACTGCCGCGAGGACAACGCGCGTATTTCCTGGACGCAGGTCGAAACGGGCTCGGCGATTACCTGGAAGTACCCCAGCTGCGTGCTGCGCGGCGACAACAGCGTCGGCGAGTTCTACTCCGTCGCGCTGACGAACAATTACCAGCAGGCCGATACCGGCACGAAGATGATCCACATGGGCCGCAATACACGCTCGAAGATCATCTCCAAGGGTATCTCCGCCGGTCGTGGCCAGAACGCCTACCGTGGGCTGGTCAAGGTGGGGAAGGGCGCCGAAGGCGCGCGCAACTTCACCCAGTGCGACTCGATGCTGATCGGCAAGCGCTGCGGCGCGCACACCTTCCCGTACATCGAGGTGCAGAACCCGACGGCGAAGGTCGAGCATGAAGCCACCACTTCGCGCATCGGCGAGGACCAGCTTTTTTACTGCCTGCAGCGTGGCATCTCCGAGGAAGACGCCGTCAGCATGATCGTCGACGGTTTCTGCAAACAGGTGTTCCGCGAGCTGCCGATGGAGTTCGCTGTGGAAGCGAAAGCGTTGCTGGAGATATCCCTGGAAGGGGCGGTTGGTTAGCGGGTGGAAAAGTTTTTTACCGCAGATTTCAGGAATGACGCAAATTGCACGAAGTTTTAAACACGAAAAAAGATTCGCGTAATTTGTGTAATCCGCGCAATCTGCGGTGAACCTAGAAAGCACATCAGGTTTGGAACAAGATATGTTAAGTATTAAAGCGTTACAGGCAAGTGTTGATGGAAAGTCTATCCTTAAAGGACTCGACCTGGAGGTTGGGGCCGGCGAAGTTCACGCGATTATGGGGCCGAACGGGTCCGGTAAAAGCACGCTGGGGAACGTGCTGGCGGGGCGTGAAGGTTACGAGGTGACCGGCGGGTCAGTGACTTACCAGGGCAAGGACCTGCTCGAGCTGGAACCGGAGGAGCGGGCCTGCGAAGGGCTGTTCCTGGCGTTCCAGTACCCGGTGGAAATCCCGGGTGTGAACAACACCTATTTCCTGCGCGCGGCGCTGAACGCGCAGCGCAAGCATCGCGGTGAGCCGGAGCTGGATTCCGTGGCCTTCCTGAAGCTGGTGCGCGAAAAGCTGAAAGTGCTCGACATCAGCGACGACCTGCTACACCGCGCCGTCAACGAAGGTTTCTCCGGTGGCGAGAAGAAGCGCAACGAGATCTTCCAGATGGCGGTGCTAGAGCCGCAGCTGGCGATCCTGGACGAAACCGATTCCGGCCTGGATATCGACGCGCTCAAAGCAGTGGCCGAGGGCGTCAACCGCCTGCGTTCACCGGACCGTTCCATCGTGCTGGTGACGCATTACCAGCGCCTGCTGGATTACATCGAGCCCGACAAGGTGCACGTGCTGGCGGGCGGCCGCATCGCGGCCAGCGGCGGTCCCGGCCTGGCCAAGCGCCTGGAGGAAGAAGGCTACCAGTGGCTGGAGGACGGCGGCATCGGTTCCGTCGATGGCGAGGCCGATAAGGCGACGGCAACGGCATGAGTGCATTGATTGACCAGGTCCGCGACATCGCGGCTAACGCGACGGCGCCCGACTGGCCCGCGTGGGCCACGCAGTTGCGCGAGCGCGGCGCCCAGGCGTTTATCCGTCATGGCCTGCCCAACGCACGCGTTGAGGCATGGAAATACACGCCGCTGAATCGTCGCCCCTTCGGTGACGTGGTGGTCGTTGCGGGTGAGCGTGCTACCGATTTGCCCGAGCCTGTGCACGGCCTGGGCGATGTCACCCGGCTGGTTTTTATCGATGGCGTGCTGGCGGGTGTGGACGGTGAATTGCCGAAGGGCGTCAACGTCACCGCGCTCGCCGAGGCCATCGCCGCCGACGCCTCTCGCAACGGAGAGGCGGGCGAACTGGCCGAATGGCTGGCCGAGCCGCCGACCGAACACGCCGGCGACGCGCTGTCCGCGCTGAACGCCGCGACCCTGGGTGCAGGCGCGGTCATCACGGTCGAGCCGGGCGTGAACGCCGGCCGCATCGCGCTGGAATGGCACGCGACTGCCACCGGCAGAGGCACCGGCGATCAACCGCTGGTCAACAGCCGTCTTTGCGTGGCCCTGGGCGAGGGTGTCCGGCTGTCGCTGCACGAGTGCTTCGCGACCGACGGCGATTCGTACGCTGACCACAATCTCATCACCCAGGTGCGGCTGTCGAAGCAGGCGCAATTGACGCACTCGCGCCTGCAGACGATGCCGGCAGAACACATGCTGATCGCTGCCAACCGCGTCGACCAGGACGCCGAAAGTCACTATCAATACGATGGTCTTGACCTGGGCGCCGGCCTGGCGCGCCACGACCTGTTCACGTGCCTGGCGGGCGAGGGCGCACGCTGCGACCTGAACGGCGCCTACCTGCCGCGCGGCGAGGCCCACGTGGACTACCACCTGGCCGTCGAACACCGCGCCGAGCACTGCACCAGCAGCCAGTTCTTCCGCGGCGTGGTCGATGACCACGCGAAAGCCGTCTGGAACGGCCGCGTGCACGTGCTGCCCGGCGCCGACAACACCGAGGCGCTGCAGTCCAACGCCAACCTGCTGCTCTCGCGCGACGCCGAGGTCGACACCAAGCCCGAACTGGAAATCGAGGCCGACGAAGTGGTCGCCAGCCACGGCGCCACGGTCGGCCAACTGGACGAAACAGCCATTTTCTATCTGCGCAGCCGCGGCCTGGACGAGGCGCTGGCGCGCGAACTGCTGATCGGCGCCTACTGCCAGGCCGCCGTCGACCGTGCCGGCGACGAGGCCGTCCGCGAACGACTCACAACCGAACTGGCCCGCTATACAGGGGTGGGCGAATGAGCGAAGACGCCGCCCAGTACGCCGTCACGCCGGTGACCGACCCCGACGCCCCGCTGGACGTTGCGGCCATCCGCGCCCAGTTCCCGATCCTGGAGCGCCAGGTGCACGGCAAGCCGCTGGTGTACTTCGACACCGCCGCCTCGGCCCAGCGCCCGCGCGCCGTCATCGAAGCGGTCAGTGGTTTCTACGAAACGAAGAACGCGAATATCCACCGCGGCGTCCACCTGCTCAGCCAGGAGGCCACCGACGCCTACGAGGGCGCGCGCACACGCATCGCGAAGTTCATCAACGCCCCCTCGCGCGACGAGCTGGTATTCACCCGCGGCACGACGGAATCCATCAACCTGGTCGCGCAGGCTTACCTGCGGCCAAAGCTTGGGCCGGGCGACGAGATCGTCGTCTCGCGCATGGAGCACCATTCCAATATCGTCCCCTGGCAGATGCTCTGCGAGCAGACCGGCGCGACGCTGAAGGTCATCCCCATCACTGACACCGGCGAGCTTGACCTGGACGCCCTGGATGACCTGCTGACGCCCAACGTGAAACTGCTGGGCATCGTGCACGTCTCCAACGCGCTGGGCACCGTCAACCCGGTGGCGGAGATCTGCGCACTGGCCCGCGAACGCGGCATCCCCGTGCTGGTCGACGGCGCTCAGGCCGCGCCGCACCAGCGCGTCGACGTGCAGGCCATCGGCTGCGATTTCTACTGTTTCTCAGCCCACAAGATGTACGGCCCCACCGGCATCGGCGCGCTATGGGCCCCGATGGCGACATTAGAAGCGATGGAACCCTACCAGGGCGGCGGCGAAATGATCCGCAAGGTGAGTTTCGAAGGCACCGAGTACGCGCCCCCACCGGGCAAGTTCGAGGCCGGCACCCCCAACATCGCCGGCGCCGTCGGCTTCGGCGCCGCCGTCGACTGGCTGGAAGGGCTGGGCCTGGACCGTGTCGCGGCCTATGAGGCCCGGCTACTGGCCGCCGGCACGGAGAAACTGCTCACCGTGCCCGGCCTGCGCATCGTCGGCACCGCAAAACGCAAAGCCGGCGTGATCTCGTTCACGCTGGACGGCATCCACCCCCACGACATCGGCACCATCATCGACCACTACGGCGTCGCCATCCGCACCGGCCACCACTGCGCCATGCCGGCGATCGCACACTTCAACCTGCCGGCCACGGCGAGGGCGTCGCTGGGCGTGTACAACACGGTGGAGGAGTTTGATGTGCTAGTTGATGCGTTGAACGGGGTGCGGGAGATGTTTGGCTGAGTAGATTTCCGGTATTCAGGGTGGCTTCTGGAACCACGACTTCACTGTGGCCCGTAGTTCATCCTGTTTCCGCTGCCATCGCTGTTTTCGCCACTTCTTCCAGTCCAGGTCAGCCAGCAGGCCACTTTTCACGAGGTCTTTCGGACGTCGGTAACGCCTTGAACCTCCGTAAGCCAGTGACAGGTCTGGGTTGGCTTTCAATGCGGCCTGGTAAGCACGATACTCGATGCTCTGGTTCCAGTAGTTTCCTGACGCAATCGCGCTTTCAATTTTTTGCTGCAGTTCCGGGCCAAACTTGTAATGCAGGATGCCCAGGTGACACGGCGATTTGAAGTTTTCCTCGTACGGCCAGTGATGATGCGGATTCGCCATCAACTCCCCCGGCGCCAGCCGGAACAACGGGTACTTGGTCAACTCCGGGTCGAGCTGAATTTCATCCGTACTCAGTGCGCGATGCCGCGGCCCGCCCTTGACGGAGTTCAGGTGATGCGTCGTTTCCTCGCGATACCCGTCGCCATCGAAAAACGTCTGCGACCGTTCCAGCGGTCGTTCGGGTGGCTGCAATAACGGCCCCGGCCCATACATGTCCACCAACATGCCCCGAATTCGCCACTTGCCCTCCAGCTCCATATCCGCCGTCAGGTCCGCAAACGAATACCGGTGATCACCCGGAAACACCACGCGCTCATCCGCATCCACCACCAGGTACCAGCGATGGAAACCGATCGACTCGATGACGCGCATGATCCAGGCCTGCTTGGCCTGCCAGCTGAACGGCCGCTCGACCGAAATGACTTCGACATCGTCCTGAGCGCGGAGGTACTCAAGCGAATCATCGGATGAACCATTATCCAGGATGACAAACGCCTGAATTCCACGGGTGCGATGATGGTTCAGCAGGTTGGGTAAGTGGTCGAATTCATTTTGGACGACGGCAATCAACACGGGGCGGTGGGTGTCGTGTCGTCTGCAATGCGGTAAAGAGGTGTCGAACGCCAGTTGATCCATTTCAGTTCGGACGGCGTCGACGTAATCGGGATGCATGAACGGTCAGGTCATAGTGAGAACGAATCTGGACTATTGCTGATTTGGCAGCGCTCGGCAACTGAACCGGTCTTTCAGTAGGGCAAAAAACTGTCGAGGGGGTGACAGAAGACCACATCCTCCGTGCGCCTGCCAATGTGTAATGAGTTGTGAGAAAATGATGAATTGGGGTTTTGATCGTATAACAGGGGCGTATTTTTTTAATCGACGGGATCTGGGCGTCACTCCCTTCCCGTAGGCGTTATTGGGTCGAGTTCCCAAGGATTTTTATGACCTTGATTGTAGTTTTTATGAAAGACGCATCCTGCGATGCGGTCGCTGCATTCCTCGACGCAGCTGTCGCTGCGAATGACTGTCACCAACAGGGCAGTTCCTCCAGTTCCGGCGCAGAACACCGCACGCCAAGGGTTCACAAGGTAGCGGTGGGTGATGAGTTGTCATCGTTGGTAGGCGATGAGCAGATTAGTGCTGACGATGCCCATTTCGCCATGTGCTACACACGTCCTGAACCGATCGTCGCCCGGGCTATTGACAACAGTGATGATGTCACCGGCGCACTTGCGCACTGGCGGGAAGAGGTCCTGGCGATGCTCGAAATCCATCGAGCCAATCGACGGCGCTCACTCGGTTTCTTTGACGAGGACATCCTTTCTGATCCCGACTGGTTTGCCGGAAAGGTTTCAGAGCGCTTCGATATCGATTTTGAACCGCCAGGTGGCGGTACCGGGCGCCCGCTCGTTGATTATGATCGTCCACTGCTTGGCGTGTTGTCGGGATACGTTGTCCGACAATTGCCCGATATCGCAGAGTTGCTGGCTGAAGTTGAGGCCAGTTGCCTGGCCGGAAAGTCCGTCATGATCGAGCCAGAAAGTGCCATCCGCGACTACCATGCCAGCCTCGGTAGGGGTGACGTCGGGGTACCGGCCGGCCAGGTTGATCATCTGCGCGAAGAGCGCGACACCCTGCTGAAAGAGTTGTATTACACACAGGAACAGTACGAGCAGGCAATCAGCGAGCTTTCCAATGTTTCTGCCAGTGCCGAATGGCGACAGAAAGACATTGATGCTTTGCACGCATCCTTGTCATGGCGGCTCACCGCCCCGCTCCGCGCCTTGCTTCGCCCATTTGTCGGCAAGGCCGAGTCGTGAGTTCAGCCTCCGGCAAACCGGACGTCATCGTTCATTTTGGGATGGCCCAGTCGAACTGGGTCCATGAGAGCGCCTGGCCAGGCTGCTCGGAAATATTTCTCGTCGAAGGCGACCCCGTTCACGCAGGCCTGCTGGAAAAGCAATTGTCAGGTCGTCATGGTGTGAAAATCTTCACCGGGGTTGTGCCCCCTGGCGGAACGAGCGCGCCTGAGCTCAGGCGATTCAATCTTTCCCGTTTCAATAGCGTGCGTGAACCGACACAGTTACTGGAAATTTTCCCAGGCATGGTGACCACGAGTCGGGTTGCCGTGCCCGTCTTCGATCCCCTGGTGCTGACACGGCGGATCAAACCTGTTGAAAAGGCCGAAAACTGGCTGTCCATCGCAATGCCAGGGTCCGAGCTCGACATTCTTGCCGCCTTGGATAACGGAGTGGCGCTTGGAAAGTTCTCCAGGGTATTCATGGCAGCGAGTCGCTCACCCCTTTACGAGGGCGGTGCGACGATTGGAGTGATCAGGGAGTGGCTCCAGAACCGGGGTTTTCGTTGTACCCGTTGCGTGGATGATTCCGACCCCGATATGGCGACCTGGCAATTCGACGTGGACGAAGTGGCGGGCCAGTTGGCCACGGCCAAGAAAGTCATAGACTCACTTGAAACTGCCCTGGAGCGGGCAAACAGGCAGATTGCGCAAAAAGACGAAGCGCTCGACACGTCAAAATCGGACCTTGAGAAGGCGCAAATGGCGTGCAGTGAATTAGAGCAACGTTGCGATGCACTGACGAAAGAGTTCCAGGCAATGGAACGCGTGCGGGACGATGCTGCGGAATTGAGATCCGGGGTCGAAACGTCGGTCAGGAAAGAAGTCGAGAACGCGGTAAGACAGTTGGAGTCGTTCCTGACCGTGGACCGGTTTCTGGCCTCAGGTCGATTGTTGCCCCGATTACATCGTTGGGCATTGAGTCCCGATATTGCGCATTACCTGATCGAACTGATCTGCGGTAACCATTATGACCTGATCATTGAATTCGGGAGTGGTTCATCGACGTTGCTGATGGCCCGAACCATCGCAATCGAAACAGGCGTGAGCTCACTGAAAGACGTTTCGGACACCCTCCGAATTGAACGCGATTCGTCGTCAGGCAGGGACCTGGTCACAGAGCGAGCGGCTCGCAATGGTGACGAAAAAGCCCCTCGTTCTTCTTCCGACCTGGTGCCTTTTATCGTTTCGTTCGAACACAGCAAGACCTATTACGAACAAACACTCACATCGTTGCGTGAGGGCGGTGTCGACGATTTCGCCGAAGTCATACATGCCCCATTGGGTGACTGGCACACGCCTGAAGGTGACCACTATCTGTACTATGAGTGCGAGGATCGCCTATCCCAGTTGTCGGCATTACTCGACGCAAGGGAAGCGAAAGTGCTTGTATTCGTGGACGGCCCACCAGGCACGACCGGGCCGGCAGCAAGGTATCCGGCTCTACCCGTTATCCTGAATCACCTGGCGAAACACCGGGTCGATCTCGTATTGGATGACTACGACCGTGACGATGAGCGGGAAATTGTTGATAAGTGGGTGTCGCTCCTTAAACGGAGGGGTATCGAGTTCCGGAAAATCGAAGAACGTTTCGAAAAAGGCGCGTGCCTGTTGAAACTGGGAACCAGCCAACCGGGACTCCGCTAACCTGGAGGACAGGCATATCCGAAACGTTGTGGTTAAACCAAAAGACTTAAATATGACCCAATCACGATACTTTGCCACTGCGGCGGTGCACGAAAGTAAGGGCGACCTGGCCTTGGCGCTCAGTTGCATGATCAACGCTGCAAAAGACCCCGATCGCGCCAGGATGGCGCCTGTGGTCCAGGCGAATTCCCGGCGCTTGTTCGAACTCGCCCGTCGGCGCGCGGCGGCTGAATACTCCGGAATGAAAATCGATGTAGTGTCGGAATCCCGCCACTCGCCATTGACGTACACACGGGACATTACAGGCAAAAATTCACTCCCCCCAGTGATCTCGCTGACCACAATCAGCACTCGCGTGAACCGGGTTGAACGCACCATCGAATCAGCACTGGCGCAACGACTCAGTCCGCACAGCATTAACCTGTTTGTTTCCAACGAGCCTTTCCTGCTTGATGAGGGGATTGCGTCGAATCACCCGGTGCTTAAGCGACTGGCCTCCCTGGGCGTGAACATTTACGCGGTACCGAATATCGGCCCATATCGAAAACAATATCCCGTTTTGAAGATGCTGAGGCAGTCAGGCGCACCACCTGACACACCCATCATCACCCTGGACGATGATGTGATCTATCCTGAAGACGCCATCGGTGCGCTCATGGATGAGGCCGAGCGAGAAGCTTCGGTGGTGGCTCACCGGGGTCGGGAGCTGCATTTCGACCATAGCGGGCGCATCAAGCCCTACAACCTGGCGGCGCCACCCAGGCGCGCATGTTGTCTCAGAAACCTCGGAACCGGAAAGAACGGTATCGTTTATCGCCTGAAACATTTCCCGCGCGATGCGGGAGACTACGTTGGACCGCAGCTCGCCCCAACCGCTGACGATATCTGGTGCAAATGGGTCACGGCACTCAATTGCATTCCCACCCGTATTGTGAGCCCGAATGCCATCCAGTCCAGGGAGCATGATTTTGAAGAAACGGATCCGGATGACAAGACAGCGCTCTGGCATAACTTCAATGCCAGGGGCTCGAATGACATCGCGATTGCCAACATTGAAAACTTTTTCGCCTGGGCGCGAGGAAGCGTCGTCAAGCTGATGGTGGCCTGTCATGTTTGATGTCGCCGTGGTCACTCCGGTTTTCAACACGGAGGAGTACCTGCATCGATGCGTGGAGAGCGTCCTGCAACAGGAGGGCGTGTCGTTACAGTTGTACCTGGTTGACGATGGGTCGACGGACAACTCAGCCAGTATTTGTCGCCATTACCAACATGCCGACCCGCGCGTGGTTGTCATTTCAAAACGGAACGAAGGCCAGGGCATTGCGCGTAACCAGGGAATCCGGCTGGCCGATGCACGCTACATCTATTTCGTTGACAGTGATGACTCCCTTGGCGAGGGGACCTTGCAAAAACTGTTCAGTGCGGCGGAAAAACATCACCTCGACATTTGCTCGCCCAAAGTGCCGGAGCACTATTTTTCCGACCCGCTTGAGCTCATTCCCTGCCTGCCTTGCAAGTCCCAGTTCATCCGGATGGACAGAATCCGGAAGGCAGAAATTTTGCAGCCGGATATACGCAGTGGTCAGGATGGCGTTTTTAGTCACCTTGTGCTCACACAATGCCAACGAATCGGCATGGTGGACGATGCGGAATTCAATTACACGCACGCGCGACCGGGTTCAACTTTCGCCGCCCACCTCAAGCGTCACGACCTGGTGCCCGGCTTGCTGAAACAGCATTATGAGGCCATCCGGAATTTCTATGACCGCCTTGACCTGTGGGCGCGGAACGGCACCCGGCTGCTGTCCTTTGTTTCGAGGGAATCGCTGAGAAACCGGCTCGACCCGCATATTGCGCATCTCGATCGCGCAGAAAAGCAGGCCTGTTTCGCCGTCCTGAAACCCATGATTCAGCGCGCGATGAAACATGTCGACCCGACACTCCTGCCATTGATTGACCCGGCCGTTCTGGCAATCCACCGGCAACCCATCGAAAAGCTGGTTGAGTGCTACGAAAGTGAGTTCAGTGGTTCAAAACACGTGGCCACGCACCCGGGAACGAAAAATTTCACTGTCGGGACATGCACGATCGTGAAGTACGCTGATGATCGTTATCAGCCGAAAACACCCGGTAAGGCCCAGCCGGAGGTATCGTCACACCCTGCCGGCCGCATGGTCACGCGCGGTGAACGGGAGATCCAGTCACAGATCGGCGCGCTCAATCGCAAGCTGGACCTGGCCATCAATACGGTCAACAACGCGACAATTTCGGCACTGTCGGCTGTCCGCTCACCCGCGCCTGACCTGACCGAGGGGCGGGAGGACATTGTTGTCAGCCTGACCACGTTGCCGGGACGGTTGCCCATCGTCCATCACGCCATCGAATCGGTGTTCAGCCAGTCGATCCTGCCCGGAAAGATCGTGTTGTGGGTTACCGATCGCATCGCCGAGGACCAGGTGACGCCAGCGCTTCGCGCACTTTGCGACCGTGGGCTGGAGATCCGACGGGTCAATGACGTCGGCCCGCACACAAAACTGATGTACGCGCTCGAGGCTTTTCCGGACAAGAGCATCGTGACGGTGGATGACGACATCGTCTATCCGGCCAATATGCTGCAGACACTCCTGGTCCAGCATGAGCGAAACCCGGGCATGGTCATTTGCAACTGGGCCCGGGAGCTTTCATTTGATGAAGAAGGCCGCGTTCAGGGTGTTCGTGCCGGGCGCCTTCTCACGCCGCCGACGCTGGAGCGGGAAATCGAACAGGCGCAACGTTTCGAGGGCGCGCCGAACCTGCTGGCGTTCCCCTACGGCACATCGGGTGTGCTCTATCCGCCCGGCGCACTGAGTGAGCGCGTATTCGAAGTCGACACATTCCGTGAACTGTGTCCGAAGGAAGATGACATCTGGTTCAAGGCCATGAGCCTCTTAAACAGGACGCCTGTCGTCGTCACGAATTTCGGTATCAATCCCAACCATCATTGCATCACGGGTTCTCAATTCGTGGCTCTTCGGCATGATAATCATGGGTTGGAAGAGAACGCGAGACAGATGCAAAACGTATTCGAGAATCTGGGGCTCTATGATGTATTGGGCAGGGTTCCGAGTTCGACTTCTTAATAGATTTCGTCATCGTCGGCCACAGGTTAGTGTTGCCAAGGATCGATCAATACAGGGAAAGACATGAAAATCGAACCAAACTACAAGGCCAGCCACGGTTGGTACGAATTACTGATCGCCAGTTTTATTTCGCCAGGGACCCCGCCTGACTTGATGATGGATATCGGCGTAGGCCCGAAAACGGAATATCAGCAACTCAACAAGCGTTATCCAGACATGCAGATGGTCGGGCTTGAGCCGAATCCAGAGACCTTTGCCGAGGTTCAACCGAAATTCCCTGGCCGACTGTTCCAGCGAGCGGTGACCGCTGGAGGGGTACCGATGAAGTACGTCGTACACGCCAATAACACGATGGCTTCAGGCCTGATTCCTTACGACACGACACCTCGAGATGCGAAACGCTACATGGTTGAAGGCATGACACTGGACATGCTTGACCAGGAGACTGGCTATTCTGACCGAATACTGTTGTGGATGGATATCGAAGGCTATGAATTGGAAGCCCTTCGTACAGGACCTCAATTGCTGTCTTCGGGACGCATTCGCTGGATTAACCTGGAAGTCCGGTCGCGATGGAATTTCAAAAAGGATGCGTGTACAGAGTCCGAGATTGATGAGTTTCTTGCCGGGTACGGCTATCGCAAAGTGATCACCTACAACCACTACCCATCGTCGCATCATCACGATGCCATTTACATCCATGACACTGAATCCCTGGCCGAGGATGGGCAACGCCTTTATGAAATTTACCAGGAACTGTTCATGGCAGGACCGGAATCTCGTGAAACGGAAGACCTGAAGCACCGCGTGGTTGATCTTTTTCTGGCACTGACGGAACAGCGCGACAAAGTGGGCTATCTACGCTCGAAATTCCAAAGACCTTAATTCTTATATCACTGATTGCAGGTCGACAGTTGGGCGAGATCACCGATCCAACAAGGGAGCGAAATTAGCCCGTGAACATTCTGAAGATCGAGATCGAACACCGAGGACGTACGTTCAGGATGTGCAGTCGAAGTGATGATCCGCTCATCCGGTATTGCGACGATGCGGGCTCGTTTTGGGAATTGAACGAATTGGAGCGGTTGGAGAATCTCGTAAAGCGACGAATCACCGCAGGGTCTGTCATTATGGATGTCGGCGCAAACATTGGCCAACACACACTTTTTTTCGCTGATGCGTTCCCGGGCAATACAGTTGTCGCCTACGAAATGAACCCTGAAGCTTTCGGTTTTCTGTCGACAAATGTCACTTCGAATGGTCTGTCCAACGTCAAGTTGGTCAACCGGGGGCTGTCCGATATGCAGCGGCGATGTGGCGTTTTGTCACCGAGAGATAATCCGATAGGGGGAGCGCAGCTGGACCTGCATTGCCAAGAACGGAATGTCGAAATTGTCACGCTTGACGAGGACCTGGGGTCGTTGGGCATTGTAGGGATGTCAGATATCCCGTTGATCAAGCTGGACGTTGAAGGTCATGAAAACCATTGTCTTCGCGGGGCCCTGAAAACCATCAAAAAGTACCGGCCGTTCCTCTTCCTCGAGTGCAAGGAAGTGATGCAGTACAAGTGGCTGACCACGCTGATGGATGAGCTGAGTTATGTCCTGGTCGAAGCGTCGCCCGGGTTTTTCCCGAATTTCCTTTTTGTTCATCGCGAACACATGTCTACGTATTTCACAGACCCAGAATTGGACTGGGTCCGAACAGACTACGGCTTCAGGATAGTCAAGTCATGGCAACTGGTCAGAAAGCTGAGGGTCGTGTCGGCTGGTCAAAACGACAACTTGCCGACGTGAGCATGGGTAACGCTAACAAGTTGGTCATTCATATCGGTGCCCACAAGACCGCGTCGTCATTGCTCCAGGGAATCCTGCGCAAAAACATGAACGCATTGGCGGGCCAGGGGCTTTCGGCGTTGGTCGATTCAGTGCCTATCAAGGCGACTTATCGCATGAATTTCGTTCCGCGGTATCGACGACTGATCTGGCAAGCGGCCGAGAATGACGGGTTTACGGGCCAGAACGAAGAGTTGGACACGCTTTCCCAGATGATCAGGCACCTCGTTGATGAACTGCCGTACTCGAAGCGGGTGGTCTCCGACGAACGTTTGCTGGGCCCAATGCCGGGTTACACCAACACGCTTTATCCCGGTGCAGCGTATGCGGCGGAGTTTATCGAACGGACATTCGGCGATCTTTCACCCAGTATCCTGCTGTATATTCGTGATCAGGCGCAGTACATTGAATCTGTCTATCTCCAATATTTTCGAGAAACAGGCAGGCGTGGCACGTTCCAGGATTTCTTTCAAACACTGGATCTGGATCAGTTTTCCTGGCGGCGGGTGGTCGCGCCATTCACGGACCGTTTCGGTCCAGACAGGGTTAAGATTCGCTCGTACGATCAGGATGTGCGAGAAGATATTCTGGTTCCGGCATTTCTGTCTGAAATTGGATATTCAGGCAACTTGCCTTTTGATCGAAAGCGGGTAAATGCTCGATTTTCTGAAAAAGCCATGGAAATTTATGGGAAGGCTTACCCCCACCTTGATGGTCAAGACCGCTTTAAGCTTCAACACCAATTAAAAGCCTGTTTCCCGGTGGGACGGTATCCTGCGCCCGTACTTTTACGTGACGAACAAAAGGCCATGCTGATGGAGCGATTTGGCGAAGAAAACCTGGTAATGGCTCGCGGGACATTCGTCGAGTCCACTAATCCAGAACGTTCTGACTGATCATGGCGTCGACATTCCATCCAAGTGCCCTTCATGGGCGGAGGGGAAGCACTATTGGCAGGGACAAAATCCCGGGCCGCCCCGTTTTTCTCCTTGGCGTGGGATGCCAGAAGGGCGGTACCACCTGGCTTCATGATTACCTGCAGTCTCATCCCCAAGTCAACCTTGGATTTACTAAGGAATATCACGTTTTCGATGTGCTGCACAACGTGCCCGGTTGCGGGCATTTTAGACATTACTACGAATCACGCGCCCGTCAACAACGCGAATTAAGGGGTGATGGCCAACCCATCGACCCGGGTCTTGAAAAACAGCTTGGCTTCTATGATTCAACTGCCAGTTACTACGACTATTTCAAGGAACTGGTGCAGGAAAAACCGGAGACCCGGTTGGTTGGCGATATTACACCGTCCTACGCAGGGTTGCCTGCCAGTGCATTTTCGGAAATCCGTAAACAATTATTGGAGCGGGGATTCAGTGTTCGCGTGATATTCCTCATGCGCGACCCGGTTGAACGTGTGTGGTCGCAAATCAGGATGCTCCGACGTGACAGGCCGGGTGACGCGCAATTTTCGGAAGTGTCTGAAGCCGAGCTCATTAGAAAACGGTACCGGGGTTTACCCTGCGCATTCAGGACGCGATATGAGTTGACAATCCAGAACCTTGAGAGCGTGTTTCCTGCGGACGAACTGCATTACAACTTCTATGAACGGCTCTTTAACGATGACAGTATTCGTGATATCAGTGAGTTTCTCAGGCTGGAATTTGATGCTGGACCGCCGGATTTTTCAAGACGCATTAATACGTCGGAGAAACACGAGCCCATTTCACGCGAATTACAGCAAGAGGTTGCCGAGTATTACGCGCAGACCTATCGGTATGTCAGGCACCGTTTTGGTTCGGTCGTCAAGGAGCTTTGGCCCCGCACCAGTATGCTTTAATCATATGGATACGCATCCGATGCGAGCCCTCAAGCATTGAAGCGGCCTCCAACTTGAGCCGGGACATTTTGAACTCAGTCCCCCGTGTCTCGCGAGTTGCTGAATGATGGATCCAAAGTGCCGGAACGGTTTTCAGACACAGTTTTTTTATCAGGCGATTGGGAAGCTTTTAAGTGATCATCATTCAGCTTGGAGTTCATAAATCCGCGAGCACATTTCTAGTCCAGCTCATACAGTCAAGCATCAGCCTTTCGGGCGGAGAAGTTGAATACCGTCCCATGGCGAGGATGAACAGCACGTTCTTCGAACAGCATGTCGATTTTCTTGACACGCGGAACGATCATGTCCTCGTGAAAACCCATGGGTACCTGACGCAGGCATTAGAGCATCGGCTCGCCGAAAACAAAGTCAAGGTGTTCGCCACTTACCGTGATCCGCGTGATGTTGTGTTATCTGTATTGGACGCAGCACAGGTTCAGCGCGATCAAGGCAACACCAAAACGCGAATTGCCAAAGTTCAGTCTTTTGAAGATGCCCTGAATTTTGTTCGACAGGACTATGACCGGTTTTTTAAATGGGCGGAAGTCGGCCAGCTTCACTATATTTCATTCGATGATCTCGCGTTGAATCCGGAGTCTGTCATTAGCCGGGTATGCAATGAACTGTCGATTTCAGTCAAACCCGGCGTGGTCTTGGAAAAATTCAAGGACAAGCAGAATATTCGGCGATTCAATAAAGGGAAACCGGACCGCTATAAGTCGGAACTTTCAACGGACGAACAGGCGTTAGTATTGTCAAGATTCCCGGACTATCAGGAATTTGTATCGTCGCTTTGATTAGAGCGTCTTCGAGTCCAGCGATTGGTTACGAGTTCAGTCAGTGCGGCTTCCAGCACTGATACCATGAAACTATCACTCACGATCTCGTCATTCGAAAAATACTCGTCTGGCCCAATTCCGAATACTCTTCGATAACCAATCGTGCCAAGGTATCCGATGACGTCCTGGCAGGTTTTGTGATGACCGGTTTCTATCTGTACCAGGCACAGATTGTCAGACAATATAGTATTCGCACCGATCAGCACATCCAGTTCATGCCCCTCTGTGTCAATTTTTATCGCAATTCTGGTGCCTGAGAAGTCAACCAGGTTGTCGAGTCGGTTGATTTCGGCTTCGAGTTCAAAGGTATCGGGCTGCTTTCTGTGAATGGAAGTGCTCTGAATACCGTTCTTACCGGAAGACTCACCAAAATCCAAAAAGCGGGCTTTCCCGGAACTGGAAGACAGCGCTAACCTCAATGGGTCAATATCCTTGTCATACTGGTTTGCTCGAATGTTGAGCACCAGTTCGTTGAACGTGCCGGGAGTGGGTTCAAAGCAAAGTATCTTCGCTGCTGGAAAATGTTGTCGTACAGCCAGGGAGTAAAACCCGACGTTCGCCCCGATATCCATGAACACTTCACATGAACATCGCTTAATCATTTCGAGTATTACAAAAAGTTGGAGTTCTTCAATTTTCCAGAAGAAATTTAATCGTTTGCGCGAGGATTCTGTGAGTTTGGTGTTTTCAAAAATTGTGTTCATTCAATCGGCGTCGCCAGCAGTGCGGAGGATGGTTTTACACGACTGTCCTGCCGTACTGCATGCTCAACAGGATATTCGAATTATGCCCGAATTGAACTTGCGGTTTGTCGATTAATTGGTCGTCAACTGTTGTTGCACCACTCCTGGTACCGGGTCGTAGTGACTCAACTCCATGGTGAATGACCCAGCTCCCTGCGTAAGGCTCTTCAACTCCGTGTGATAGTCCGAAAGTTCACTCAGCGGCACATCCGCCTTGATTGTCACCAGCCCACCACGTAACGACTCCGTCCCGTTAATTCGAGCCCGCCGCGAAGCCAGGTTCCCCGTCACATCCCCCATCACGCCATCGGGAACGGTCACATCCACGGTCACGATGGGCTCGAGAATCTGCGGCCCTGCGTGCTCGATTGCATCCAATAGCGCATGACGCGCGGCGGTCACGAAGGCTACCTCCTTCGAATCGACGGGATGGTGCTTGCCGTCGTAAACCTCCACTTCAAAATCCTGCAGCGGAAACCCGGCAATGGCGCCCTCATCCAGGATTTGCCGGATACCTTTTTCCACGGCGGGAATCAGCGAGGTGGGAATCGAACCCCCGACCACCTTGTTGATAAACTCGAAACCGTCGCCGCGGCCGCGGGGGCGGACGCGTAAAAACACCTCGCCGAACTGCCCGGCGCCACCGGTCTGTTTCTTGTGTCGATAATGCCCCTCGGCGGGGCGGGTGATGGTTTCGCGGTAGGCGATGCGCGGGGGGCGGGTGTCGACCTCGACGTTGTAGATGGTCTTCATGCGCTCCAGCGCCACGCGCAGGTGCAGTTCGCCCAGGCCGCGCATGACGGTTTCGTTCAGTTCCTGGTTGTGCTCCACGCGCAGGCAGGGGTCTTCTTCGGTCAGCTTGTGCAGCGCGGTGGACAGTTTCTGTTCCTGGCCCCGTTGCTTTGAGGTCACCGCCAGGCCGTACATGGGCTGGGGGAAGTCCAGCGGCCGCATGCGGTAGCCGTCTTCGTCGTGGGAGTCGTGCAGCACGGCGTCGTAGTGGATCTCGTCGTGCTTGGCCACGGCGCAGATGTCGCCGGGGATGCCGGCGTCGACCTCCTCGTGTTTGCCGCCCTGGACCTTGAACAGATGACTGACTTTGAACGCTTTTCGGTCGTCGTCGATGTACAGCATCGAGTCAGCCGTCACGGTCCCCTGGTGGATCCGGAAGATGCACATCTTGCCGACGAACGGGTCGTTGGTGATCTTGAACACGTGCGCCAGGGCGTGCGCCTCGGGATCGGGTTTGCACTCGACGGGCTCGCCATCTTTGCCACCGCCGCGCTGGTAGGCGGGCGGATTGCCCTCCAGCGGGTTGGGGACCAGGCGCTTACACAGTTTCAGTAGTTCGGGTATGCCAGCGCCGGTGGCGGCCGAGGTAAAGCAGATCGGCACCAGGTGGCCGCGGCGCAATGCGCGTTCGGCGGCGTCGTGCAGTTCCTCGCGGCCCAGTGATTCGCCCTCCAGGTACTTCATCATCAGCTCGTCGTCCATCTCGACGATCTGGTCGATGATCGCCTCGTGTGCATCGGAGAGCGAGAAGATATCCGTGTCGCCTTCTTCCTCGAAAAAGCAGTCGCGTACCGTGCGACCGCCGTCAGCGGGCAGGTTGATGGGCAGGCACTCGGGGCCGAACTCGTCCTGGATTTCGCGTACCAGGCCGGTCAGGTCGGTGTCGGGTGCGTCGATGCGGTTGATGATGATCATGCGGCACAGGCGGCGGCGCTTGGCGCGGCGCATAAGGCGCCTTGTGGACAGTTCGATGCCGGCGCCGGCGTTGATCACCACGGCGCTGGTCTCCACCGCCGTCATCGAGGCCAGGGTGGGGCCGCGGAAGTCCGGGAAGCCGGGGGTGTCGATGATGTTGACGTGGATGCCTTCGAAATCGAAGCTGGCGATGGCCGAGTCGAGCGAGTGGCCGTACTGGTGTTCGAGCTTGTCGTGGTCGGTGACGGTGCTGCCGCGTTCAATGGTGCCGGGTTCGCCGATGGTCTCGGTGGCGACCAGCAGGGCCTCGGTCAGCGTGGTCTTGCCGCAGCCGGTGTGGCCCACCAGTGCGATGTTGCGGATGTCCTCGGTACGGTAACTCGGCATACGGAACTCCTTGGCGGGGTCCGGGTCGCCGGACCGGGACTGACCACAATAAACCTCGGCGACCGGACGGGCAAGCCGGGTTGCTTCGTTGGCCGTGGCGGTGTGGGGTTTGCCCATCCGGGCGCCGGGGTTTAGGTGGGCCAGCGTGCCGAGGTTCAGGTGGGGTTCAGGATGATGGGCGTATTGTTTGGGTCGACACTCCACTCCCTCCCGGGAAGCCGCCAGGCGGTGACCCGTGCCTCGACGCGGTGCTTCGGTGCCGCGTCTTTTTGTGCGCGGCCCCAGGGGGCGAGCCGATCGGCCCTTGCAACCATCACCTGTCAACCGTCACCATTCACTGCTTACTGCTTACTGCTTACTGCTCACGCCATGACCGACCCCAAAACCGCCCAGACCTTCCGCTTCGTCGGCCGCCAGTACGATCTGGCGACGGGCGAGTTGCAGATGGCGTGGGCGTTTGATGATGGGCCGCCGATTGTCGAGCGGCTGGTGTTTCCGTGGGCGCCGTGGCCATCGGATGCGTCAAGGCAGGCGGCGTTTTCGCAGGCGATGGATATACTGCACCTGGTCGCGGGGGTCAGCTACTACAAGGCGGGGTTGCCGCCTGAAATTGATACGGGTGAGCACGCGGTCGATGCGGGCGCGGCGTTATTCCTGGAGAACCTCTACACCCGCGGGCTGGCCGAGTTTGCGCATGTGAACGGGTTGGACCTGGAGGGCAAGATCCGCTTTCCGGTGAACGCTGATTTGCGCGCGGCCGACCTGGACCTGGGGTTGCCGGACCGGGCACTGGTGGCCATTGGTGGTGGCAAGGATAGCCTGGTCAGCCTTGAAGCCCTGCGTGAAGGCGGTATCGAGGTGCAGCCGTTCGCGGTGGGGGGCTCGAAGCTGATTGGTGAGACCGTTGCGGCTGCCGGTTTACCGTTAATCCGTGTGGAGCGTCACTTGGCGCCGGAACTCAAAGCCATGAACGAGGCAGGCGCCTGGAATGGCCATGTGCCGGTCACGGCCATCAACTCGGCCATCGGGCTGTGTGCCGCGCTGCTGTACGGCTATCGCTGGGTGGTGTTTTCCAACGAGGCGTCTGCGGACGAGGCCACGCGTTTCGATGCCGATGGCCGGCCGGTGAACCACCAGTATTCCAAGAGCCTGGATTTTGAAGACCGCTTCAGCGCGCTGGTGCGCGACCGGTTGGGGGAAGGCGTCGAGTGCTTCTCGCTGATCCGGGCGCTGGGCGAGGCGGACGTGGCGCGGCGGTTCGCGCTGTTGTCGCAGTACCACGCCGTGTTTTCCAGCTGTAACCGGAATTTCCATGTCGACGGGCCGAAAATCGACGGGCGCTGGTGCGGGGACTGTCCGAAATGCAGGTTCTCCACGCTGGCGCTTGCGCCACACCTGTCTCCGACCGGACTCGAGGCCATTTTCGGACGCAACCTGCTCGACGATGAGGGCCAGTTGGCTGGTTACCGCGAACTCTGCGCGTTGGGAGCGGAGAAGCCATTCGAGTGTGTCGGCACCGTTGATGAGTGCCGGGCGCTGGTCGCCGCGCTGGCGGCACGGCCGGAATGGCGTGACATTGCCGTGGTCCGCGCGCTGGCGCCGGAAACGGGTACCGGCGAAGCGGAGCTCACCGAACTGCTCGCCGCGCGCGGGCCGGACCGGGTGCCGGCCGAGGTGGCCTCGCGTGTCCGCCTCTGAGGCAGCGCTGACGTTGGAAAACCTGGGCGCGCTGGACGTGGCGCTGGTGGGCGTTGGGCGCGAAGGCCGGGCGACATGGTCGCAGTGGGTGAAACGTCACCCGCACAGGCCGCTGGTGTTGTACACCGAGCATGAACCCCCGGCGGATTTTGCCGCCCGGTTGCGCTCCGGGCTCGATGAACTGGTGGTAGGGCCGCTGAATGGCGATTCGTTGATTCGCCACGATGTGCTGGTGCGCTCACCGGGGGTCAGTCCCTACCACGGCGCGCTGGGGCAGGCGATTGCCGGGGGCGCGCGTGTGACCACGATGTCCTCGCTGTGGTTCGCGGAACACCCCGACGCGCGCACGATCTGCGTCACCGGCACAAAGGGCAAAAGCACCACCACGGCGCTGGTCGCCTGCCTGTTGGAAGGTGCCGGTCGACGCGTGGCCATGGCCGGCAATATCGGCCGGCCGTTGTTCGATATCGACCCCGCGGGGATCGACTGGTGGGTCATCGAGCTTTCCAGTTACCAGCTCTGTGACCTGGTCGGCCGGCCGCAGCTTGGCGTGCTGACAAACCTTTCCGATGAGCATCTGGACTGGCATGCCGGTCCGGATCGCTATCGTGCTGACAAGCTTCGGCTGGCGCGCCTGGTAGAACCGGGCGGCCTGGTGGCGAACGGTGCCGATGCCGCGTTGGCCGACGCGTTAAGCGGTGTGTTGGCAGAAGGAACAGACGTCGGGAGTGAGGCGGTTCACTGGTTCAACACCCCCGGCGCGCCCAGCGTCGAGCAGGGCGGCGTACGTTTGGCGGATGGCCGGATCGTCCACCTGCCGCCGAAGCTTCGCGGAAACCACAACCGCGACAACCTGGCCGCGGCGCTGGCGGTCGTCCAGCGGGCAGGTGAGTTGCCTGAAGATCCGGAGGTGGCGCTGGCGCATTTCGTAGGGCTGCCACACCGCCTGCACACTATCGGCCGCACCGATGATGGCCTGGCCTTTATCGACGACAGCCTGTCGACCACGCCGGTGGCGACGCTGGCGGCGCTGGAAGCCCTGGCCGGCGAGCCCGTGACCGTCCTGCTGGGCGGGCTGGACCGCGGCCTGGACTGGCGCGCGCACGCTTCTGCATTTGTCCGTGTCGGGCCGCACGCCGTTGTCGGGCTTCCGGACAGCGGCGAGGCCATCATCCGCACACTGGCCGACGAGGGGCTGGAATGCCCCGGCGGCATGCATGCCTGCGAGGACATGGCAGAGGCCATCGCCCGGGCGCGCGCGGTGACACCGCGCCCCGGCATCGTGCTGCTTTCGCCCGGCGCGCCCAGCTTCCCGCGGTACCGGGATTACGTTGCCCGCGGCGAGGATTTCAAGCATCACAGCGGCCTGTCCTCATGATGCAGGTTCGGGTGCTGGGCGCCGTTGACGAGGTGGACGCAGGCGCGTGGGACGAACTGTTCACGCCGGCGGGGAAGTTGCCCAACCCGTTTATCCGGCACGCTTTCCTGCACGCGCTTGAAGCAACCGGGTGCGTCAGCGCCGAAACCGGGTGGACGCCCTGTCACCTCTGGGTCACCGAGGCCGGCCAACCCGTCGCCGCGATGCCGCTATACCTGAAGACGCACTCCAGCGGCGAGTTCGTGTTCGACTGGGGCTGGGCTTCGTCTTACGAACGGCATGGACTGAATTACTACCCGAAACTGCTGACGGCTGCACCGTTTACGCCGTCGGCCGGCCCGCGCCTGGGGTTCGCGACCGGCGCGGATCGCGAGGCCTGCGTCCGGGCCTTGCTGGCCGCGGTCCAGGAACTGGCAGAGCAGCAGGCCTGTTCCAGTTGGCACCTGCTGTTTCCGGATGAACTGTCGTGGTCGGCGCTGGAGCCCGCCTGTCAGTCGGCTGAGCTGCTGCGCCGCGAAGACATCCAGTTTCACTGGCGTAACCGGGGTCCCGATGACCAGGCATTCGCCGATTTCGATGACTTCCTGGCCACGCTGAAATCTTCGCGCCGCAAGAACCTTCGCAAGGAAAGGCGCCGGGTGGCCGAACAGGATGTCAGCCTGGTACGCACTGCTGGCAGCGAGATCGACGATGAAGCCTGGGACGGCTTCTATCGTTGCTATCGCGCCACGTTCGAGTCCCACAGCGGTCACGCGGGCTACATGAACCGCGCGTTTTTTGAACGGTTGCGCGTGGTCATGCCAGAGCAGTTGCTGCTGGTATCCGCGCATTACGAAGGCCAGCTGGTGGGCAGTTCACTTTGCCTGCAGGACGACGACACCCTGTACGGCCGCTACTGGGGCGCGCTGGCGGCGATCGACTGCCTGCATTTCGAGGCCTGTTTCTACCAGGGCATCGAGTATTGCATCGAGCAGGGGTTGCAGCGGTTCGACCCGGGCGCCCAGGGCGAGCACAAATTGCTTCGCGGGTTCGAGCCGGTCACGACCCGGTCATTGCACTGGATCGCGGACGAACGGTTCCGGCGTGCCATTGGTGACTACCTTGAAAGGGAGCGACCGGCGGCGCGGCAATATGGTGAAGACGCGGCGCGGTTCCTGCCGTTTCGCGAAGGGGCGAAGCCGGGGTCGTAGCGGCGCCGGGACTAGGGATCGGCGAGGACGGTGGCCAGCTGCCGCATCGAGTCGTCGACGGCGGTCTGGAAGGCGCGGACGATCTCCGGCAGGCGGTTGGCCGTGACGGGCGCGGTCGCGGAAAGTGCCAGGACCTGGCGCTTGTCGTCACAGTGGTAAAGTCCGGCGATGTCGACCGCCACCGAGCGGGATATGTTGCCGGCATCCAGCATCACCTGGAACTGGCGGACTTCCAGCGACAGCCGGCATTCGCCGTCACGCCGGTAATCATGCCGCGAAATCACCGGGAACCGGGGCGCGCCCTCGAGTGAGCGCGTGACCAGCGAGGTGACCAGTTCCGGCAGGTGGTCCGCCCAGTGGGCGCCGGCAATATGGTCCAGGCGGGCATCCGGGTCGAGTGTCAGGATGCGGTCGCTGTCGAGGCCGGGCACCACGGCCACCGACAGGGCCAGCGGTCGCGGCTCACCGGCGATCGACGCCCGGTCCACTTGGGTGGGCTCCAGCCACCACGTGCTGGTCGCCGGCTGGCTGCTTTCCAGGATCGGTGTGCAACCGGCGAGTGCAAACAGGGCCGCCAGGCAGGTGAGCAGGGCGGAGACCGGGCGGTAGCGCGGGAATTTCAGGTCGGCTTTCATCTCAATCCTCGACGGTCACGCCACGGGCTTCGGGCTTGTAGATCAGGCTGGAGGGATCATCCTCCAGTCGCTCCAGCACTTTTTCCAGCTGCCTTGAGGCCGCGCGCATTTCGGCCAGAAGGGCCGGCACCTGGCCCAGGCCGTTGGCGGCGAACTGGTCCAGGTCGGCCTGGTTGTCGACCACCCATTCATCCAGCCGCGCCAGGGTGTCGGCGAGTTGGCCGGTGGCCTGCGACAGGTTGTCCAGCGCGGTGACGGCGCTGGGCCCGGCGTCGGCCAGTACGCTGTCGAAATGTCCCACGGTGGCGCGGAAGTCGCGCATGGCGGCGTTAAAGGTGTCCGGCAGCTCGGCCAGCGAGGTTTGCTGGCCGGCGACCGCGTCAGAAAGGTTGGCGACATTGTCCAGCGCGCGGGCCAGGGATTCCGCATTCTCCGGGCTGAGGATTGTGCTGGCGCGGTCGACCAGCGTCTCCATTTTGTCCACCAGTTTCGGCGCCGAGGACATGATGGCTGACAGGCCCGAGGAGCGGTAGGGAATGGCCGGGCGTTCATCGTCGTCGCCATTTTCCAGCGGCGGGTGCGTGCCCGGCGAGTTGGACAGGTTGATGACCGACACGCCGGTCACGCCCTGCGGCGCCAGCGTGGCCCAGGTGCCGTCGTTGACGGGCGCCGAGGCCAGCACACGAATACCGACACGGATGCTGGGCGGGTCGCCGGACACGATGGAGAGGTTATCGACCTCGCCGACACGCACACCCAGGAAGTAAACGGGCCCGCCCAGGCTCAGGCCAGTGACATCGTCCTCGATGAAGATGGCGTAATCGGCGGTGGGCTCGGTGCCCTGCTTGCCGGTGATCCAGATGGTCAGCGCCACGCCGGCCAGGATGGCGGCGGTGACGAAAATGCCGACGGACAGGTTGCGGCTAGCCGCCATCGCGTTTGCTCCCGTCATCTTCGCCCTTGCCCATGGCCTCCCAGGCCCGGCGCGCGCGCGGCACACCGAAGTAACTGCGGATCCAGCGGTGACGGGACTCGACGATCTCGTCGGCGGTGCCCACGGTGACCTGGCCGTCGACCAGCACCGCGATGCGGTTGCAGGTGTTGAACAGGCTGTCGACGTCGTGGGTGATCATCATGATGGTCAGGTCGAGGTTGCCATGCAGGTAAGTGATCAGTTCATCAAACTCGGTGGCGGCGATCGGGTCCAGGCCGGCGGTGGGCTCGTCCAGGAACAGGATCTTCGGGTCCATGGCCAGCGCCCGCGCCAGCGACACGCGTTTATTCATGCCGCCGGACAGTTCAGAAGGATACTTGTCGGCCACCGACAATGACAGGCCCACCATCAGCAGCTTCAGGCTGGCCAGCTCGTGGCGGGTTTCCAGCGGCATGTCGGAATGCAGCGCGATGGGCAGCTCGACGTTCTCCTGCACGGTCAGGTTGGAGAGCAGGGCGCCGTTCTGGAACAGCACGCCCCATTGCGTGTGCGGGCCGGCCTCCTGGTAACGGATCTCCTGCCCGAGCACGGTGATCTCGCCGGCGTTTGGGCGGTGCAGCCCCAGGATGCTGCGCATCAGCACCGACTTGCCGGAGCCGGAGCCGCCCACCACGCCGAGAATCTCGTCGCGCTCAATGTCCAGGTTCAGGTTGTCGTGGACCACCTGCTTGCCAAACCGGTTGACCAGCCCGCGAACGCGGATGGCCGGGTCGCGCGAAGGCCGCTGGCCCGGGAACGACGCGCCTTCGTTAGCGGAAGCCATCTAGAAGCCGATCCGGGTGAACACGGTGGTGAAAAAGGCGTCCGCGCAGATGATCAGGAAGATCGACTGCACGACCGCGTCAGTGGTCTTGCGGCCCAGCTCCTCGGCGGAGCGCTGCACCTGCAGGCCGCGCAACGTGCCGACCGCGGCGATCAGCAACGCGAAGAATGGCGCCTTGATCAGCCCCGCCAGCACGTCGTTCATGTCGGTGGAGAGCGTCACGCGTTCCACGAACTGCGTTGGCGTAATGTCGAGGGCGCCGATGGTGATCAGCGCGCCGCCGGCGAGCCCCGCGATGTCGGCGAACAGCGTCAGGGCGGGCAGGGCGACCAGCAGCGCCAGCACCCGGGGCAGGATCAGCACCTGGTTGGGGTTCATGCCCAGCACGCGCATGGCATCGACTTCCTCGTTCAGCTTCATCGTGCCCAGCGCGGCCGCGAAGGCGCTGCCGGAGCGCCCGGCCACCAGCACGGCGGCCAGCAGGCCGGCCATTTCGCGCGTGACCGCGATGCTGACCATGTCGACAACGAAGATGCGCGCGCCGAAGCGCTCCAGCTGGCTGGCGCCCTGGAAGGCCAGCACGATGCCGATCAGGAAGGTCATCAGCATCACCACCGGTATGGCGCGTACGCCGGCCTGGTGGATCTGCTGCAGGGTTTCGGCGATCACCAGCCGCGAGGGGCGGCGCAGGGCGTCGAACAGCCAGCGCGTCCACTGGCCGGTGTCTTCGACGCGTTCCAGCGATTTCTCGCCGACTGTTTCCATTGCCACGCGGAACGGGTGGGGGCGTTCCGGCTCATCGCGGCCCAGGCCCGGCTCGCGCGCGGCGGCCATGTCGATGATGTGGCGCAGGAACTTGAAGTGCGCCGCGCGGAAATCCTTGAACTCCGAGGTGATGCCGGTCTCGGTGAGCTGCTGCGAGCGGTCGTACAGCACCCAGGCGCCGGCGATATCCATGCGGCGCAGCCCGGCGCAGCGGAAAATCACGTTGCTTTTCGCGGCGTCCCGCACCCGCAGGCTGTCCGCTTCCAGTTGCGCCACGTTCTCGAATACCCAGTCGCCACGGACGTTGACGACCAGGGTGTCGTCGTCGGCTTCCATGTCCAGGTATTCGTTCGTCATCGTGTTGAGATTAAAGCATATTCAGGGCCCGTGACAGGCCAGTCCTGTCACGAAAAGTTCACCGGACTGACATCACCCGGACACGCCGCGGGCGCAGTATGCGTATCGCGTCAATCCGTGGGGACGCCGGAATGCACCGACCGATCATGACAACGCGCCGATTTGCCGAACTCGACCTCGCCCTGTGCCAGCGCGCCAATCGGGCCTGCGCCTGGCGGATCGTGCGACGCTTCTTCCGTGCCATCAGTCGCCTTGGCGATGGCAAGTTCTGGTACGTGCTGATGCTGGTGTTGCCCGTCGTCCATGGCCACGCGGGCCTGGTGGTCAGCCTGCAAATGGCCATCGCGGGCGTACTGGGCGTGGCCGTCTACAAGCTGGTCAAGCACCTGACCCACCGCCCGCGCCCGTATGTCAGCGACGCCTCGATCATGCTGGGCGCGGCCCCGCTGGACCAGTACAGCTTCCCCTCCGGACACACCCTGCACGCCGTGTCGTTCACGCTGCTGGTGTGCGCGGCGTTTCCGGCCTGGGCGTGGTTGCTGGTGCCGTTCGCCGCGCTGGTGGCCATGTCGCGCGTGGTGCTGGGCCTGCATTACCCCACCGACGTGTTGCTGGGCGCCGCCATCGGCACCGGCCTGGCGACACTGGTGCCTTATCTTCCGCTACCCGCCTGAACCTTCCGCCCGCTGGCGGAGTCGCGAGAAAGGTTGTAGTTTTGTCGCGGTATGGCCGTCGAACTCGTCAACCTGGGAGAACGCCCGTCGCTGGTGACCACGCTGGTGGCGGAGCTGCGTGATACCCGCATCCAGGGTGATCCGCTGCGTTTCAGGCGCAACATCGAACGACTGGGCGAGATTTTCGGTTATGAAATCAGCAAGCGCCTGGCCCATTCCGAACGCCAGGTGCCGACGCCGCTTGGCACGGCCACCTGCCAGGTGCTGGACCCGCAACCGGTGCTGGCCACGGTGCTGCGCGCCGGGCTGCCGCTGCACCAGGGGCTGCTGAACGCCTTTGACCGGGCCGACAACGCCTTCGTCTCCGCCTACCGCAAGCATGACGGCGACGAAACCCATTTTGAGGTCGAGATCGAGTACCTGGCGAGCCCGATCCTCGACGGCCGCACGCTGGTGCTGGCCGACCCGATGCTGGCCACCGGCAGCAGCATGGTTTTGGCGTGGCGGGCATTGCTGGAGAAGGGCGACCCGGCCGAACTGCACGTGGTGTCGGTCATTGCCAGTGAAGCGGGCGTGGCCCGTGTGCGCGAGACCATGCCCGATGGCAGCACCCTGTGGGTGGCGGCCATCGATGCGGAGCTCGACGATCGGGCCTACATCGTCCCCGGCCTGGGTGATGCCGGTGATCTGGCTTTCGGTGAAAAGGATTGATGGTGAGTAGTGAGTAGTGAGTAGTGAATAGCGAGGGCACTTCCGGGAGAGTTTTTTTGGTTTTCACCACTCACCACTCACCACTCACTACTCACCACTCACCACTCACTACTCACCCACTAACAGCCTGGAAGATCAGCCGCAATGCGAGTCCGATGAGGATGATGCCGAACAGGCGATCGACCCAGGTGCCGTGGCGTCTCAGCCAGGCCAGCCAGCCCGGCCGGGACAGCCCCCAGGCCACCAGCAAGTACCAGCCCGCGTCGATGACCATGGCCGTGCCCGCGTAAAGCGTGCGGGTCGCGGCCGAGGTCTCCGGCCCCACCACCTGGCTGAACAGGGCAAGGAAGAACACCGCGACCTTCGGGTTCAGGAACGCCACCAGGAAGCCGTCACGCGCGGCGCCGCGATGGTCAGGCGGCGCTGTTTCGGTGGCTTCGTTGGCGGGCCGGGACAGCAGCGCTTTCAGGCCCAGCCAGGCCAGCCACAACGCACCCGCCCACTGCAACGCGGCGAAGGCCGTCGGTGAGCGCGTCAGTAGCGCGGCGATGCCTGAAATACTGGCGAAGGCGTACAGCCCGATCGCCAGGCCGTGCGCCAGCGCCGCGACCGAACCCGCCGCACGCCCGCCGGCCAGGGTATGGCGGCTGACCACTGCCAGCGATGGCCCGGGCGACATGGCGCCGAGCGCGCACAACATGGCCACGGCCGACCAGGCGGCGAACGTCAAGGGTCAGTCACGTGGAAAGCAGGCATCGCGCCATGCTACGGCAGTCCCGCCGTGCGCCACAAGCGACCGCGAACCTGATAATCTCGGCCGCATTGAACGTGGGTCGAAAAACAATGAAAACCAGAACCGGGGCCTTTCTTCTCCATCTCGCCATCAGCCTGGCCGTCCTCCTGCCCGTGCTGGGCTGGATCTTTTACGCCTGGTACCCGTGGCCCTATCCCGCGCTACAGGGCGCCTGGCCGATGCTGGGCATGCTGGTGCTTGCGCACCTGGTGGTGGGGCCGGCGCTGACGGCGCTGGTCTACAAGCCCGGCAAGCGCGGCCTGGTGTTCGACCTGTGCGTGATCGGGGTCTTGCAACTGGCGGCGCTGGCCTGGGGTGTCCATGCCGTCGAACAGCGCCGGCCCGCCTGGCTGGTGTTCGCCGTGGACCGCTTGAATGTGCTCACCGCCGGTGAAGTGATGGGTCCGGCGCCGGTCGTCCCGAAGGCGCAGCGGGTGAACGGGCCGTTCCCGGTGTTCGCCGAGATGCCGGTGGGTGATGCGCGCCAGCGCCTGTTGCAGGAAACCATGTTCGAAGGCCTGCCCGACCTGGAGCACCGCCCCGAATTCTGGCGACCCTGGGCCAGCGGCCAGGGCGTGATGCTGCGCGCGGCCCAGCCTGCAGACGCGCTGGTGGAGGCCCGCCCAGGCGCGGCTGGCGCCGTGGAGCGCCTGGCCGAAAGCGCCGGTGTTCCGCGCGACCGGCTGGTATTCCTGCCCGTCATGGGGCGCGAGAGTGACGCGGCGGCGCTGCTGGACAGCGAAGACGCGACGCTGATCGGGCTGGTCCACGTCGATCCCTGGCTGGGTGACGACGCGGCGGAATGATTTGCGACAAAGCGAATCCCGCCGGGACGAAATCCCCCGTCGAACCGATGGAAAGACGCGCGGAAAGCCGCGAAAGCCCTACAATGACCGCATGAAATTCAACCGTTTCCTTGAAAACCCGCACAAGCTGTTCTGGGTGCTGCACCTGGGCGGCTGGGCGTTCTGGGGCGTGTTCCTCAAGTACCTGTACACCACGCAGGTGCTGGGCGAGCAGCCGCCGGACTATTTTGCCTACGTGATGGTGATCAGCACCATCGGCATGCTGATCACGCTGGCGCTTCGTTACCTGTATCGATGGGTCATGGAGCGGCCGCTCTGGCTGCAGGCCGCGGCGTTCCTGGCCGGCACATCGCTGGCCGGCTACCTGTGGATGCATGCGCGCAGCTGGATCTTCATGAACTACATCGAGGTGGACAAGGACTACAGCGCCTGGCTGGAGAAAATGGGGCCGGCCGCCGAGTTGTATGAAAAAGTGTCCTATGTGTCGACGTTCACGTCAGGTTGGACCGTGATGGCGGCCTGGAGCGTGCTGTACTTCGGCATGAAGTATCACCGCATTTTCCAGCGCGTGTCCGAGAGCGCGCTGAAGTCCGCGGCCATGGCCCACGAGGCGCAGCTGAAAATGCTGCGCTACCAGCTCAACCCGCATTTCCTGTTCAATACGCTGAACGCGATCTCGACCCTGGTGCTGGAGAAAGACACGGAGCTGGCCAACCGCATGGTCAACAAGCTGTCGCGTTTCCTGCGCTTTTCGCTCGATAACGACCCGATGCAGAAGGTCACCCTGGCGGAGGAACTGGAAGCGATCGGGCTGTATCTCGACATCGAGAAGGTGCGCTTCGAAGAGCGCCTGCAGCTGGTCGAAGACATCGAGCCCGCCGCCCGCAAGGCGCTGATCCCGAGCCTGTTGCTGCAGCCACTGGTGGAAAACGCCATCAAGTACGGCATCGCGCAGAAGGAAGACGGCGGCACGCTGAGCATCGCCGCGCGCGTGTTCAGCGGTGAGCTGCTGCTGGAACTGGCCGATGACGGGCCGGGCGTAGACCTGGAAAATGGCACCATTCCGGGCGCGAACGGCGTGGGCCTGCGCAATACGCGCGACCGGCTCCGCGAACTTTACGGTAACCGCCACGGCTTCCGCCTGGGCAGGACTGAGCCGCATGGCCTGACCATCAGTATCCGTATTCCCTACGAAACGTGACGCCGCGCGGGTAGAATACGCGGTTTCCTGCTGGTCGCCGCGTTCCCGTGAAAGTTCTCCACATCGGAAAATATTTTTCGCCGTTCAGGGGTGGGGTCGAGACCTACCTGCTGGACGCGATGAACGCGCTTTCGCGGCGCGGCGTGGAATGCGCCGCGCTGGTGCACGATCACGAACGCTCCTGGCGGGGTCGGGCGGAATCTCACGGTGACGCCGATGCCCGCTTCCAGGTGCACCGCTCGGCGACTTGGTTCACGCTGTTCTTCACCCCGTTCAGCCCCGGTTTTCGTGCTGACCTGGCACGGCTGCTGGACACGTTCCAGCCCGATATCATTCACGTGCACCTGCCGAACCCGTCTGTGGTCTGGCTGCTGACGCTGCGACAGGCGCGCGACATCCCACTGGTCGTCCACTGGCATTCGGACGTCATTACCGCCGCCCAGGGCCCCGTCATGAAGGCCCTGTATGCACTCTACCGCCCGCTGGAACGTCGATTGCTGGATCGCGCAGCCGCCGTGGTGGCGACTTCGCGTTCCTACCTGGAGAGTAGCCAGTCGCTGCAGGCCTTCCCGGAAAAGTGCCACGTTGTGCCCCTGGGCCTGGACACGGCACGTTTCGAGGCCCTCCCGGTGCCGGCACGTCCCGCGAAACTCCGTGACGATGCCATGAACGTACTCGCCGTGGGCCGGCTGACGTACTACAAGGGCTTCGGCTACCTGGTGCGCGCCCTGGCCGACGCGCCGGGCGTACACGTCCACCTGGTGGGCAAGGGCGAACTCAGGCGTGAGCTGAAAGCGTTGGCGAAGCAGGTCGGCGTCGAGCGCAGGATCACGTTCCATGGTCCGCTCGACGATGTCGACCTGGGTGCGCTGCTGGCCCATTGCGATTGCCTGTGCCTGCCCTCGGTGGAGCGTACCGAGGCCTTCGGGCTGGTGCTGCTGGAGGCGATGTATTTCGGCCGGGCCACCGTGTCCAGCGCAATGCGGGGTTCCGGCATGGACTGGGTGGTCGAGGACGGCGTGACCGGCATCAAGGTGCCACCGGCCGATGCGCGTGCCCTGGCAGGCGCACTGGCGACACTGCGGGATGACCCGGCGCTGGCCGCGCGCCTGGGGCAGGGTGGCCGTACCCGGTTCGATTCAACCTTCACCATCGATCGATCGGTTGACGCGCTTGTCGATGTCTACCGGAAGGTGTCGTCATGACCGCGTTCACCGATCCCGGCTGCCTGGTCGTCATTCCGGCGCATAACGAGGCGCATGACATCGCCCGGGTGGTGACCGAAGTGCGCGAAATTCACGGCCTGGATGTCGCGGTCGTGGATGATGCCAGCCAGGACAATACGGTGAAGCGTGCACGCGCCGCTGGCGCGCAGGTCCTGCCGCTGTCGGTGCAGCTGGGGGCGTGGGGCGCGACCCAGGCCGGCATGCGCTACGCGCTTCGCCACGGGTACGAGCGCGTCCTGACCATGGACGCCGACGGCCAGCACGAGGCGGTCTGGATTCCCAACCTGCTGTCGCCGGTCATCAAAGGTGACGCGGATGTCACGATTGGATGCTGTGTTCGCCGCGGGTCGCGCATGCGCAAAATCGCCTGGCGTATCCTGAAGGCTGTTTCCGGGCTGACACGCGAGGATATTACCTCCGGGTTCCGTGCCTATAACCGCACCGCGTTCCGGCTGCTGGCCTCGCGCGAGGCGACCCTGCTGGAGTACCAGGATGTCGGCGTGCTGGTGCTGCTGCGCAACGCCGGGCTGGATACCCACGACGTGGAGGTTACAATGCTTCCCCGGCGCAGTGGCACATCACGGGTGTACCATTCCTGGTTCGCGGTGATGTACTACATGTGCCACACGATTTTGCTGGGGATCAGCAAGCGCCGGGTCCGCCGGTGACTGGACACGACGCCCCGGCCGTCAATCACGGACACTGAACATGCTGTCATGGGTCACCGGGGCCATTGGCCTCGCCGCCGCCATCACCATTATCGTGCTGATCCGCAAGGATCACCTGCACGTGCGCTACGGCATCTGGTGGATTGCGGTGGCCGCGGTTTTCGTGGTCGTCGGACTTTACCCCGGTATTGTCGATCACCTGGCCGCACGCCTGGGCATTGCCTACGGGCCGGTACTGGCGCTGACCGTTGGCCTGACAGTGTTCGTGATCAAGATCCTCACCATCGACATCGCACGTTCACGCGACGAAACCCGGATTGTCCGGCTGGTGCAGCGTATTGCCATCCTGGAGTCCGAAGTCGACCAGTTGAAACGGGAAGCCCGCGACCGGGCGGAGGGCGTCGAAGAAGGCGCTGAACGCGGGGAATGACCCTGGCGCTGCTGGCCGGACTGCTCGTTCCCTGGGTTGTCGGCACGGCGGCGATGGTCGCCATCGGGCCGCGTTGGCCGGTCGCACCGTGGTTTCGGCGGCTGGGCTATGGGTTTTTCTTAGGGATGGTCGCGGTGGCGTTCGCCATTCGCCTGTCTGCGCACCTGGCCGGCGGGTTGTCTGCTGGCTGGGCCTGGGTGACCCTGGCGGTTCTGGGCATTGTTGCTGTTTTCGGTGCCTGGTGGCGCAACCGGCGGTCGGGTGGTATTACCATTCCGTATTCACCTGGCGCCGACCATCCGACCAGAAGCGTGATTGTTGCGGTGTTGATGATCGGCATCGGGGCGCACCTGCTCCTGTCAGCAATTGAGATCATCGCGCTGCCCCTGTTTCCCTGGGATGCCTGGACAGTTTGGGCGTTTCGCGCAAAGGCCTGGTTCCTGAACGGGGCGATTTTCGATTTCGTCAACCTGGGGCAGTGGCTGTCGACCGATGACGCGGGCATTTACACGCAACCGGCATTGTCCTACCCGCTGTTGCCGTCAATCCTGCCGCTCTGGGCAGCCATGGCCCTGGGGCAGTGGCACGAAGCATTAATCAATGTTCCGGTGGTCTTCTGCGGCCTCGCCATCGTACTCGGGCTGTATGGGCAGTCCCGCGCGGTCGGCGTCCGCCAGGGGTTGGCGCTGCTCGGCGTGTTCCTGCTGGTATCGACCCCGATTTTCGCCACGCACCTTTCGCTGGGCGGCTATGCCGATATCTGGCTGGCGGGTTTTGCCGGCCTGGGTTTCGTATCGCTGATGGTCGGCACGATCCACGGGGAACGGTCAGCGACCTGGCTGGGCCTGCTGATGCTTGCGCTGGGCCTGCTGGTCAAGGCAGAAGGATTCGTCTGGATGGCGGCCGGGCTGGCCTACGTGCTGCTGACCGCTTTACCCGCGCGGAAGGGACTGGCGCTGGTGGCCACCGCGCTGGTCGCAGTTGCCGTGGTGCTCTGGTGGCAACCCGGCACCTTTGAACTGCCGGGCGTGGGCCGGGTCGGCGTCGAGAACGGCGCGATCCATGTGCCGCTCAAGGGTGCCATTCCGTTTGCCGCGAACATGGTGGGCGACGCTTACCTGCAGAACATTTTCGTGCGCGATAACTGGCACCTGGCCTGGCTGGCGCTGACGATCCTGGTGCCGCTTTGTGGGTTCGTCGACCGACCGTCGCGTCGTGCGACGCTGACGTTCATCGGGCTCGCCGGGCTGGCGCAGGTGCTGATCTTCGGGTTTACCGCGCAGGGCGCCTGGGCGGAAGACTACACCGCCATCAACCGCCTGCCGCTGCATGTCTATCCCGCGGTGGTCTTCGCCGGCATGGTGCTGGCCGAGCGCCTGCTGTGCCGCCATGGCGCGAAGGGCGGGCGGGTGCGTATCGGCGGCCGGCGCCGCATGCTGGTGGTCCTGGGCGGGGCGCTTGTCACCACGCTGGTGCTGCTGGCGGGCTGGCTCTGGGTCTCGACCGCCGAAGACGGCGGGCCGCCCGACGCCTTGCCGTTGTCAGGGCTTTCTTTCGTGGTCGGCCAGGGACAGTCTGGCGCCGACGGGTACGTAATTGAGCAGTACGGCGATGGCGTCGCCCTGTTGTCGTCCGGCCCGGTGAGCATCGACGCGGACCGCCTGGACCTGCTGGTGCTGAACCTGCGGATGCAGGCGGTCATCGACGACCCCAACCGGGCGCCGGCGTTTTTCTGGCGCCGCCAGGACGAGGAGGAGACCGTGTCACGCCTGACCCTGCTGGGTGGCGATGAACTGGTTGACCTCAAAACGTCCGAAGATTGGCATGGCACAGTCACAGAAGTCGGCTTCCTTGTGCTGGAAGACGCGGGGCCTGCAGTCACGATCAGCGGATTGCGACTGGAGAACAGCGAGCCGATGACCGTCGCCCGGCTGCTGGCCGGCGAGTGGTTCGGTTATGAGCCCTGGACACAGCGTTCCGCGCACTCACTGACGGGGGGGGAGGAGCGCCAGCACGCGCCACTACCGGCGCTGGTGTCGGTGTTTGTGCTGTTGACGGCGGGCCTGGCGGCCTGGCTGGGGCCCCGGGGGCGTCGTGTCGAGTTGGTGATGATCGCCATCCTGGCGGGTTGGGTGATGCTGGATATTCGTTGGTTGGGTAACCGCCTGCAGCGGGCGGAGAAGTCCCTCGCGTCACTCTCGCTGTCCGTGGAGTCGCGGTTGTCCGACCCGGAGCTGACGCGGCTGGATCCCTGGATCTCCCGAATCCTGGACGGTTTACCGGATGAACATCCGCAGCGGATCCTGGTACTTTCCGATCCGGAAGAGCCCAAGTATTACGCCTGGCGCAGCAAGTACCAGTTGTTGCCGCATAATGCCGCGGTTTTCCCGCGGCTGCCGTCGCCGGAGCAGGTTGAAGGGGTGGATTTCATCATGGTCATCGGCGACTTCATGGACCCCTCGAAGGCCAGTGCCGGTGTGCGCGAGCGGGTTGCGGCGCTGCCGCTCGACCCCGCGGTCATTCGCCGAACGCAGCTGGTGAGCGTCACGCCTCACGGGATGCTGCTGGCGGTGCCGAAACCGGTAGGTGACACGCGGCCCTAGGGCGCGACAAAGCGGGCAAAGGCCTCGTCGAATGTCGCCACGTTGAATCGTTGTGCGCGCTGTTCGCATTCCGCCTGCATCGCGCGGGCGGTTTCCCGCGACATAACCTGGACGGCGTTGATGATTGCTTCCGTGGCACTTTCTCCTGTCTCCAGGTTCGCCGGCGGGATCAGGATTCCAGTACGGCCATCGGCGACGGTCTCGAGCAGGCCACCCTCGGCGACACCGATCACGGGCTTCCCCGCCGCCATGGACTCCACTGGTGACATGCCGAAATCTTCGTCGCGCGGCAGGTAAAGCGTCGCCCGGCAGCGGCCGACCAGTTCACGCAGTGCCGCTTTCGACTGCCAGCCGGTGAATCGGATATTGTCCAGGCCCGCTGCGCGGCTGCGGAGCTCGGTTTCCTGGCTGCCGCCGGACGCAATCACGAGTTTTTTTCCGGGCATCTGGCTGAAGGCATCGACCAGGCGGTCGACGCGCTTGTAGGGTTCCAGTCTTGCCGTCGACAGGAAATAGCCCTCGTCGTCGATCCAGTGGTAATTGGCCGTGTCCACCGGCGGGTGGATGATCTCGGAGTGGTCGACGCCCAGGTGGTCACGAAGCCGCCGCGCAACATTTTCCGAATTGACCGCGATGCGGTCCATGCACCTGATCGCAGTTTCATACCGGCGACGCACATGCGCCGCAAGGCGGCGGAGCAGGGGACGTTGCCATTGCAATGCCTCGGCCTGGTAGTGCGACTCCAGGTCATAGGCGAAGCGGGGTGGCGTATGGCAATAGTAAAGGTTGCGGTCACCGCCGCGATGCACCACGCCGACCGGAGCGTAAACCCCGCTGAAAACCGCCGTGTCATACCCGACAAGGAACTTGCCACGATGGTCGAATGCGGCCATGGTCTTCAGTCCCTGCCACCCGCGCTTTCGGGTGGCCGAGGTCAGCGAGCGGTATCGTCCCTGCGGCAATGCGCTGGCCGGAAACTGTTTACCGTCGATAAATCCCGCCACCAGTTCGAATTCGCGAAACCGGTCGATGACGTGCAGGGAGAGGGCCTCGGCCCCGCCTTCCACCAGCAGGAAATCGTAGATGAACGCGTTTCTGGCAGTCATACGTCGGTTGGCACAGGGCCTCAAATCGGTCGGGCCTGCATCATACCGGACCCGCGACGGGGCTGAACTTGTGGCCGCAATGCTGGATAATCCGCCCCGGACGAATCACGCTGCATCACAGCCCGGATTTTCGGAGACCACGTTTGCTCACACTTACCAGCCGCCAGTTTTGGGATGTCTTTTTCACCAAGCTGAAATTTAACCTGAAATCGGAAGGTTCCAAGACCTACCTGGGCTACCTGTGGTGGTTGCTCGAACCCGCCCTGTTCGTCGCAACCATGTACATCGTGTTCGGCATTCTGCTGCAATTACGTTCCGATGACTTCCTGGCTTTCCTGATTTGCGGCCAGGTGGCGTTCTCATGGTTTTCGCGCAGTGTTTCACATTGTTCGGGTGCCCTGATGGATGGTCGCGGCATTATTAACCAGGTGGCGATCCCGAAACCTTTTTTTCCCTTGCTGGTGATTGGCCAGGATCTCGTGAAACAGTTGCTGGTCTTCCTGATGACCTTTCTGTTTCTCTTGTTTCTCAATCTTGACCCGACGTACGTGTGGTTTGCGCTCCTGCCCGTGATCGCGACGCAGCTCCTGATGATTATTGCCGTGGGCCTGTTCACCGCAGCCATCGTACCGCCAGTACCCGATTTCAAGTTCCTGATCGGCACCGGCCTGATGATCATGATGTGGGGGTCGGGCATTTTCTACAGTTATGAACAAGTACTGCTGCCTGAACATCGCGAAATTTTCCTGATGAACCCGATGGCCAACCTCATCAAGAATTACCGCCAGGTGATTCTCGACAACCAGTGGCCGGACTGGGCGGCGCTGGGCACGATAGCGATCTGCTCGTTCGTGTTTATCGTTGTAATGGTTGGCGTCTATCGCCGCTTTGACACCGCCTACGCGCGCCTGGTCGTGCAATGAGTGCGGCCGTGGAGAAAGTGCTGGAAGTGAGCCATGTCGGCTTTTCGTACCACACGCGGACGAATTTTGGGCGGCATCACCGTATCGAGGCCCTGACCGACGTCAGTTTCGATCTGCTGCATGGCGAGACGCTGGGGCTGATCGGCCGGAACGGTTGCGGGAAATCCACGCTCTTGAAATTGCTTTCCGGCATCTACCGGCCGGAGCGGGGCACCATCACGCGACACTGCGCGAGCGTCTCACTGCTTTCGCTGGCGATTGGATTCGACCCGCAGTTGTCGGGTTCGCAGAACCTGATCCTGTCCTGCATGTTCCTCGGGCACAGCCGCCAGGCGGCGATGGCGCATCACGATGAAATCGTCGAGTTTTCCGGGCTTGGGCAGTTCATCAACGAGCCGGTGAAATCCTATTCTTCCGGCATGAAAGCGCGCCTGGGATTTGCCGTGGGCCTGACGATGAAAGTCGATGTGCTCCTGATTGACGAGGTGCTGGGCGTCGGCGATGAGTCCTTTCGCCGCAAGGCGGTCAGGGCGATGAAAGACCGTATCGAATCCGATCAGTCCGTCGTGCTGGTTTCGCATTCCCTGGACCGGATGAAGGGCCTCTGCGACCGGATCATCTGGCTTGAGGACGGTGAGATCGTTCAGGTCGGGGATCCCGAAGCCGTTACCACCGCCTATCTCGAAGCTATGGAAGACTCCGAATCCGTTGGCAACCGCGCGGCACAGGCGAGCGGTGGGCCCGGCTGAACCCAGCCCGGGTTTGAACGGTGATCGACCGGACGTCACGGTCGTCATGGCGACCCATAACCGCGCCGGACTGATCCGGCGGGCCGCCGAATCTGTTCTTGCCCAGGAAGATGTTTCACTTGAACTGGTCATCGTCGACGATGGCTCGAGTGACGACACCCCCTCGGTGCTGTCTGAACTCTCGGCTGACCCCCGTGTAAAGGTGATGACCCATACCCGGAATCGCGGGCTACCGGCGTCCCTGAATGACGGTATTGCCAACGGCCGCGGCAAGCTGGTTGCGCGGATTGATGACGACGACGTCTGGACAGCCCCGGACAAGCTGGCTCGCCAGGTACGGGCGTTCAAAGCGCATCCGCAACTGGGCCTGTTGGGCACGGCCTATGTCGATGAGGGCGGCCAGGTGGCGTCAAACCCGCAGGAGGATGCGGCGATTCGCGCCCAATTGTTGTTCCGTTGCCCGTTCTGTCACTCTTCAATTGTCATGCGACGGGACGCATACGAGCTCGCGGGTCGGTACGATGAGTCACTGCCCTACGCCGAGGACTGGGACCTGTGGCTTCGCATCGGGCGTAACTGGAAGCTGGGCAACCTGGACGACGTTTGCGTGGTTCGGCATCGTGGGGAGGCGACGTTGTCGGAGCGCTATTTTCATCGGCAGCTGGACATGGCGACTGCGTTTGCGAGGCGATACGCAGGGGACTATCCCCGGCCAGGGCTCGCGCGAATCTATCATCGGGTGAGCCAGCTATTCTTCAGGCTGGCCCCCGTCGGAGGTGTGTTGCATCGTGGCTTGCAGGGCGCCTTTGAAACCGTTTTCAGGTTGCGGCGTTGACGGTCAACACGAAGGGATTTTGCCTTCCATTTGGGCCTGCCTGGCGTGCTGGAACCGGTTTGCGAGTTCCGACACGATAGGCTCCACCCAGCGTCGGGTGACATCCACCGGGTCTTCCTGGTCAGGGGGCGCGCCGCCCATGGGCTTCAGGCGGTCGGCCCGGGTCGCTTCCAACACGTCAATCAGCAGGTCCTGCTTGCGGGGCGGGAGTCGATGAATCGCCAGCAGTGCATACAGCTGGCGGTCGGCGTGGATGTCGGCGCCAGGTATGAAACGTCCGATGTACCCCAGGGCGAGCCTGGCTGCGCGTCGAAGTCGAATGGCGAGGGTAGCCTGCCCGCTTCGTTGTGCCGGCGTGATGGCGTCCTGCGCCTGGATGACGTTGTTCAGCAGGCGTTGGATGACCGGAATGACGATCTCCGTGTACAGCTCGGGTGCTGGTGGCAGTCCGATATCCGGCTGGGCGTTGTCATCACCAGGTAATGGCGCCTCGAACAACGGAGCGCCTGGTTCTGCGCCGAACCACTGTTCGGCGACCTGCGCATTTGATTTTGAATAGGCATCCACCAGCTTGCGACGCTCACGCTCCGACCAGAAATGCCGCACCGTGTCCCGGCCCCTGGCCCTGAACGTGTTGACGACTGTCCTGACAACAACCAGCCTGGCGGCCCCGTGCTTGTCGTAAAGGTCCAGGTGGCGCAGGAACTCGACAGCCTGGGGTGGTGCGGAGTCATTCGCCTCGGCCACGCTGTCTGTGAGGGCGTCGGCGTTGATTCCGCAGGTGCGCGCGAAATCCCGCGTCAGCGAGCCGTCGAGTCGACCGCGCTCGAAAACCCGGGGCACGACGTGTTCGCGGCCAAATGCGGCGGACCAGCGGGCGAGCAGGTCGGCATAGTCGATCCAGTAGAACGATGGCCGTTCGGCCAGGAAGTCGTTACGGTCACACTGGCTGAGCTCGCGATTCCAGGGCCACTTGACGTGCTGGTTGTACCAGCTTTCCATCCACTGGTCCTGCCGCCGCAGGTAGCAGACCACGGTGACATCGAAGTGCGTTTTCAGGTCGGCGAGGATCTCCGGTTTGCGGAGTACCGAAAAATCTTCGCCGCTGACCACCACGGACTGAATGTCGTCACCGGCGGCGTCCCGGACCAGGTCGCTGATAAACCGTTCCGGTTTCAGTTTGCCGGAATGCAGCTTCCAGGCAAGATCGGTATGCATCAGGCGCCCGAACGCGTAGCGAACACCCTGGCGGCGCAGCGCAACCAGGTTGGCATGGAGCCAGTTCTGGATGCTCGTCGTCCCGGTCCGGTGGACGCCGATATGCAGATAAAGTCGTTTCTTCATTAATTGCGGGCCTGGCGCGCTTCGGTGATCCCGGTGATGAATGCCGTCATGCTTTCAGCCAGTGGTTGCGCGCCCCCGGTCGATTCAAGTGCAACGACCTGGTGCGGCACGCCTGTTTGGCGCGCGAGGTCGGCGACGGCCAGGAGTTGTTGCCGGGCGCGGTCACCGCGCGTTCGTTGTTCCAGCCTCTGGTAAGGGTCGCCGGCCTGTCCAGGGCCGGCGCCGGGGTCGGCGGGAGGCACGATGATGAGAAGGTGTGCATTCGGGTCGCTCGCATGAATCGCGGTGATGTCAACGTCCTCCGGCTTGTCCTGGCGGGTCACGGGGACGTTCGCCTGTCCTGGCCTTAACAAGTAGGCAACGATGGAGCCGGCCGCGTCGTTGACAAGGTCGGCGACCAGGCTGGTCGGCGACTGGTCACGGATGGCCGTGTCCGTTGGACGATAGCCGCCATGGTAGTGGCTCCCCTCGGCGAGGTGCACGGCGTCGGCGGCCATGAGCTCACCGTGGCAAACAACGCCCGGCTGCTCTTTCAGCAATTTCCTGGCAATCTCCAGCGTCCCGGTATTGTCGCCGATAACGACGACATAGGGGCGAGCATTCCAGCCGAGGTCGCCCAGCCCCGGGCGCCCAGGGTCAGGGCGAAGCATACGCCTGACGCCGCTAAAGCCCTGCGCGTGGGCGGCAAGGTGGCGGTCGTACTCCGGTAGCGGCATCGTTTTGGCCGTCAGCGCCGGCGTTCGCTGACCGGCCGAGTCACATGCAACCTTGTCCAGCGCATCTCGCAACTTCTCCGCACGGGGCGAGACCTTGCGGGCGAAAAAGTAGGGTTGTCCGGCCAGCAGGTCCACATGGTCGTCATGGAACACCAGGGGCACGCCATTGCGATCGAAGCGGTAGAGCGTGAGGTGACGTGAATCAATCCGGTCGCTCCGGTCGACGACCTTGCGCACCAGGGTCTGGAAGAGCAGTTCGTCGGGCACCCAGGTGGTGCGGAAGAAGCGCTGGAGCGCAGGTTCACGGGCCGCTTCCAGGATAGCGGCGCAGGTCGGCCAGGTCAGTGTCCACCACTGTGACCCCATGTGGGGCTGCAGGCCCTGTGGAAATGACCGCCTCAGGCCCAGGAACCGCTGCACGCGCAGCTGCAGGTCGAACAGCGCAGGATGGGTTTTCCAGCTGATCCAGTGGCGGTACCGCCAGCGGTCTTCCTGCAGACCCTGGGTCACCCAGCGTTGTGTCCTGGCGTTGACGCTTTCGATAAATTCGCGTCCCCGATTACGCTCCAGGAATGACACCAGTTCGTCCAGTGGGCGGATCGGGTAATCGGCGCCAGACACCAGGTAGACGTAATCGGGCGGCGTTTCCAGGCCGGCGATGGCTTCCAGGCCGTTCAGCGTGGCCTGCACCATGGACCACTGTCCCCAGTCAACCTGCTCGCGCTTCGCTCGCAGCACGCGTGCCGGTTCGGCATCAAGCGCCCGGTCGAAATCGCGGATAAATGCAGCCCCGGACCTGGCGTCCGCGTGCAGGCAGACATCGGCGCCCTGTTGAAGCAACCGGTCTGCCAGGCGCGCGCACAGTGCCGGCTGGTCGTGCGCGAGGATGAGAAATGCGACCTTCATCGGCTCAGAACCACCGCCCGGTGTTCATGAATCCCAGGGTCACCAGTTGACGCCAGTTTTCAAAACGAACCGAACGTTCATAGTGCAGGTTCAGCGGCCCTTCCTCGAAACGTGAGTGATACTGGCGGTATTCGAACGAATTGTCCCAGTGTTCGCCGCGCGTCATTTCTTCACGCACCTTGTCATCGAGCAGGGAAAAATACTTGAAGTGCAACAGGCAGCCCGTCGGGGAATCGTAGGTTTCCGCGTGCGGAATGTTCAGATGTGTCGGTACGAGCTGGTGCATCGACAGGAAATAACTGTAGCTCCAGTGCCACTTCACGAAAGGTGTTTTGTGAATCGAAGGCGCCGAGTCTGGTCGGTCAGCGAAGAAGATGCGTCGGCGGACACCGCCCTGGACTTTCACCTCGCGAAGCCATCCCGGGGCCTGGTAATAGCCTGTTCCGTCGAAGTATGGCGCCACCTGGACCGGGTCGTCGCCCTCTGTGTAAAGGGTCTCGTTGATCGGGCGGTCGCTGTACATGTCCAGCATGACGCAACACAGGCTGCGGCGATTTTCGGACTCAAGAAAGCTCGCGAGGTCCTGCAGTTTGCGGCTGTCCCGGTACGGAAACACCAGGAATTCATCGGGGTCGCAGGTCACGCACCAGTGATCGCGCCCAAACCGGCGCAACAAGTGGTTGAGCCAGTGCATGCCGAAATTCGCCGCGCTGTAGCTGGCCTCGGTATACCAGACCGACACGTCATCCATGCCGGCAACGAGTGCCTGGAAACCGTCATCCGAGCCGTTATCAACCAGCAGGAAATGTGAAACGCCGAGTTCGCGGTAGTAATCCAGGAAATACGGCATCCGCACGCATTCGTTTCTCAACGTCGCGAACAGCAGGATGTCGCCGCGCCCAATGCTTTTCGTGTTGTCCTGGACGCTTCGCAGGGAAAACCCGTGTCGCACCGACTGCATCAACCGGATGATCATGTACCCCGGTTCCTGCAGCCGTTGACGGAGCAGGTCAAGCACGGCGAGCGGTAGTTTCAGCAATTGAGTCAGCAAACCGGGTTTCCCGGGTCGACGTCCAGCTTCCGCAGCGCCTCGCGCAATGCGTCAAGCCGCGGCAGTTGCTGGTCCTTGACGCTCAGCTCGGGTGCATCGATCGGCCATTCGATACTCACTTCAGGATCATCCCACCGCAACCCGGCTTCACCGCCCGGGTCGTAATAGTCGGTGCACTTGTAGCTGACATCCGCCATATCGGACATGACCTGGAAGCCATGGGCAAACCCGGGTGGGATGTACATCTGGCGGAGGTTGTCGTCGTCCAGCATCGCGCCCACCCACTGGCCGAAGGTCGGTGAGTCCGGGCGGACATCGACGGCAACATCGAATATCCGGCCGCGCGAACAGCGCACCAGTTTGCCCTGCGGGCGACGCCACTGCAGGTGCATGCCGCGCAAGACGCCCCGGGTCGAGCGGCTGTGGTTGTCCTGCACGAAGTCCACGCCGGGAATCGCCGAGGCGAACAGGTCGGCGCGAAACGTTTCCACGAAAAAGCCGCGCGCGTCGCCGTGCACCTGCGGCTGCAGGACCAGGACACCGGGCAGGCGCGTCTCGATTACGTCCACGGCGCTTTCCCGATCAGCGCGGCCAGGTAGTCGCCATAACCACTTTTCCGCAGTGGCTCTGCGAGTTTCAGGACCTGCTCGGCGTCAATCCAGCCGTTGCCGAAGGCGATTTCCTCGGGGCAGGCGACTTTCAGGCCCTGGCGGCGTTCCAGCGTCTGGATAAAGTGGGCCGCCTCGAGCATGGCGTCGAAGGTGCCGGTGTCCAACCAGGCCATGCCGCGGCCCATCCGGTGGACGTCCAGCCGGCCGCGCGCCAGGTAGGCGCGGTTGACGTCGGTGATTTCCAGTTCACCGCGAGCGGAGGGCTTGATGCCGCGTGCGATGTCGACGACCTGGTTGTCGTAAAAATAGAGCCCCGTCACCGCGAATGAGCTTTTCGGCTCAGTCGGTTTTTCCTCGATGCTCTGCGCCACGCCCTCCGCGTCGAAGTCGACGACGCCGAAATCCTGCGGATTGCTGACCGGGTAGGCGAACACGGAGGCACCGGATGATTGTGCCATGGCATCGCGCAGTAGTTCCGGAAAGCCGTGCCCGAAGAACAGGTTGTCGCCCAGGATCAGGGCGCAGTCGTCATCACCAATGAAGTCGGCACCGATGATGAAAGCCTGCGCCAGGCCGTCGGGGGAGGGCTGCACGGCATAGGACAGGTTGATGCCCCATTGGGCGCCATCGCCCAGCATCTGCGCGAAGCGGTCGGTGTCGTCGGGCGTGGAAATGACCAGGATGTCGCGGATGCCCGCCTGCATCAGCGTGCTCAGCGGGTAGTAAATCATCGGTTTGTCATAGACGGGCAGCAACTGCTTGCACACGCCCCGGGTGACCGGGTGCAGGCGGGTGCCGGAGCCGCCGGCCAGGATGATGCCTTTCCGCGCGTCGGTGCTCATGATGCCGCTCCCAGTCGCTGCAGGCGGTAGCGGCCGTCCAGCACGCGTTGCCACCAGTCGCGGTTGTCCAGGTACCAGGCGACGGTTTTGCGCAGGCCCGAGCCGAAGTCTTCTTCGGGCATCCAGCCCAGTTCATCGCGAATGCGCCGGGCGTCGATGGCATAACGGCGGTCGTGCCCGGGCCGGTCGTCGACGTGCGTGATCAGGTCGTGATAGCGCTCAATACCCTCCGGCAGGTCCGGCGCGAGTTCCTCCAGCAGGGCGCAGATCATCCTCACCACGTCGATATTGCGGGCCTCGTTCCAGCCGCCGATGTTGTAGGTGCGGCCGGTTTCGCCGCCCCTGAACACGGCGTGCAGCGCGCGCGCGTGGTCATCGACAAAGAGCCAGTCGCGCACCTGGTGGCCATTGCCGTAAATCGGTAGTGGCTTGCCGGCCAGTGCGTTGAGGATCATGTGCGGGATGAGTTTCTCCGGAAACTGGTTCGGGCCGTAGTTGTTCGAGCAGTTACTGACCAGCACCGGCAGGTCGAAGGTCCGGCCCCAGGCGCGCGCCAGGTGGTCGGAGCCCGCCTTGGTGGCGGCGTAAGGCGAGCTTGGCCTGTAGGCATCGGTCTCGCGAAACGCCGGGTCATCCGCTTCCAGGTCGCCGTAGACCTCGTCGGTGGAGACGTGCAGGAAACGGAAAGCGTTTTTTTCTGCGCCTTCGAGACCCGCCAACCAGGCACGTGCGGTCTCCAGCAGGGTGTAGGTGCCGACCAGGTTGGTCTGGATAAAGTCGCCGGGGCCGTCGATGGAGCGGTCGACGTGGCTCTCGGCGGCCAGGTGAATCACGCCGGAAGGCCGGTGTTTTTCGAATACCCGCTCAAGGGCGGCACGATCGCAGATGTCCACCTGCTCAAAGGTGTAGCCGGGCTTGTCCGCGACGGTGGCCAGCGATTCCAGGTTGCCGGCGTAGGTCAGGCGGTCGACATTGACGACGCGCTCACCGGCCGTGTTGACAAGGTGCCGGACCAGCGCCGAGCCGATAAAGCCGGCGCCGCCGGTGACGAGAATGCTCATGTGGACGGAATCCTGGTGTTTTTTCCGGGAAACACCCCGGCGATTCGATCAATTCAGCGGCGGCCATTATAGTGAAAATTGCCCTGCGCTTGTGGCGCCGCCGGTGATGCAGGGGCACATTACCAGCCGTCCTTAACGGCTCCCGGTACAGGCGAAAGCGTCGCCAGGCGCCCTGGAGGAACGAATTCCCGCGCGATGCCCGTGACGGCATCGATGGCCGCCGCGCTCAGCCGGGAACGCCAGATCGACGCCATTTCCCCGCTGCGCTTGCGCGTGCTGCCGCGATCGCGGCTGCTGGCGCTGGTGCCAGGGCTGGAGCGCCTGAAGGCTTCGCGATGAAACGGCCAGCCTAGCGCGCCGGCTATCGCTTCGAACTGCAGTTCCGGGTCAGTGCAGATTGCCTCGTAAGGCCAGAACAGCCATTCCGGGTGTTGTGCGGCCTGGTTCAGGAAAACACGGTGCAGCGCGCCCCAGAACGCACCCTTGCGCAGCCAGGGGTCGTGACGTGCCGCGCGTAACGTGTCTTCGAACTCTCCCAGGTGCTCACTGACCAACTTCGGCTGTGAAAGCAGGCGGTCGATGCGGAAATCCCAGCCCAGGCCGTCAAGGCTGGAGGCGAAACCGCAGGGATGGCGGTGAATGACCAGCACGGACGGCGCGAACCGCCGGCTCAGCCAGCCTGTGAGCAGGCAGGCCGTCGGGTCCTTGACCAGGAGACGATCTGTGGAGGCGACGGCCGAGCGAAAGTAGCCGCGGTAAGCGGCCCTCGCCAGTTGCTTCGCGCCCTGTCGGCCCTGGAGCGCCCGCCGGGCAGTTTCGGTGACCAGCGGCTGCGGGTTCGCATCCGCCGGCAGGTAGCGAAAATGCCCGAAGCGACCTTTCAGCCGCGGCGCCCATTGCGGGTTGAACGGCTCGTAGACATAACGGGCGCCCAGCGCGGCACTGAGCGCCTGGCCGGCCCAGGACGACCCGCACCGCGGCGCTCCGGTAACGAAGAGCCGGGTGCGGGTGTGGCTGTCCTGGGAATCGCCGGGGTTCAGTCTTCCGAGCCCACCAGGCCGCGGCGAACCAGCAGCGGCTGGACGTCCGGCGCGCGGCCGCGGAAGTCCTGGAACAGCGCCATGGCATCCTTCGAGCCGCCGCGTGACAACAGCGTGGCGCGGAAATGCTCGCCGTTTTCACGGGTCATGCCACCGTTTTCCTTGAACCACTCCACGGAGTCGGCGTCCAGCACCTCGCTCCAGATGTAGGAGTAGTAGCCGGCGGAGTAGCCGCCCATGATGTGGGAGAAGTAGGTGCTGCGATAGCGCGGCGGTACCGGGGCGTAGTCGACACCGGCTTCGGCCAGGGCCTTCGCCTCGAAGTCGAGGACGCCGTCGGCGGCCGGGATTTCATCCGCGGTGCGCTGGTGCCAGGCCTGGTCGAGCAGGGCGGCAGCCAGGTATTCCGTGGTGGCGTAGCCCTGGTTGAACTTGCTCGAGGCCAGCACCTTGTCCAGCAGCTCACGTGGGATGGCTTCGCCGGTCTGGTAGTGCACCGCGTAATTGGCCAGCACTTCCGGCCAGTCGGCCCACATCTCGTTCACCTGCGACGGGTACTCGACGAAATCACGCGGCACCGAGGTGCCGGAGAACGACGGGTACTTCACGTTCGAGAACAGGCCGTGCAGGGCATGGCCGAATTCGTGGAACATCGTCGTGACCTCGGTCCAGGTCAGCAGTGTCGGCTCGCCTTCCGGCGGTTTCGGCACGTTCAGGTGGTTGGCGACCACGGGCTGTGTACCCATCAGGCCGGACTGCGACACGTAGGCGTTCATCCACGCGCCGCCACGCTTGGATTCACGGGCGTAAAAGTCGCCGATGAACAGGCCCAGCGTCGAGCCGTCTTCCTCGAAGACCTCCCAGACCTTGACGTCCGGGTGGTAGACCGGCAGGTCGGGGCGCGGCTCGAAGGTCAGGCCGAAGACCTGGTTGGCGGCGAAGAACACGCCGTTTTCCAGCACGTTGTTCATTTCCAGGTAGGGCTTCAGCTCGCCGGCGTCGAAGTCGAATTTCTGCTGGCGCACTTTTTCGGTGTAGAAGTCCCAGTCGGCGGCGGTGATCTCGAATTCGCCACCCTCGGCGTTGACCACGGCCTGCAGGTCGGCGGCTTCCTGTTTCGCGTTGGCCACGGCCGGCGGCGCCAGGCTGGCCAGGCGTTCGTTGACGGCGTCTACGGTGCGCGCGGTCTGGTCTTCCAGCTGGTAGGCCGCGTGGTTCGCGTAACCCAGCAGGGCGGCGCGTTCGGCGCGCAGGCGAGCGACGTTCGTCAGCACTTCGCGGTTGTCGAATTCGCCGCCACTGCTGCCACGGCCCAGCGAGGTTTCCATGATGCGCTGGCGCAGTTCACGGTTTTCCAGCGAGGACAGTGACGGCTGCTGCGAGGTGTTGAGCAGCGGGATCACCCACTTGTCGCCCATCTCGCGGGCTTCGGCGGCTTCTTTTGCCGAGGCGATCTCGGTGTCGGTCAGGCCGGCCAGTTCCCCCTCGCTGTCGACGACGATGGCCTTGCCGTTCACTTCCTTCAGCACGTTCTGGCTGAATGTCGTGGTCAGGGAGGCCAGCTCGGCGTTCAGGGCTTTCAGTTGTTCCTTCTGCGCGTCGTCCAGCTGCGCGCCGGCGCGGACGAAGTCGCGGTAGGTTTCCTCGACCAGGCGACGGGACTCGGGGTCGAGTTCCAGGCTGTCCAGAGAGTCGTGAACGGCGCTGACACGCTCGAACAGCGACCCGTTCAGCAGGATGGCGTCGCCATGGGCGGAGAGCTTCGGCGCCAGCTCGGCGCGGGCCTCGTTGATGGCGTCGTTGGTGTGCGCCGAGACCATGGCGAAGAACACGCGGGACACGCGGTCCAGGGTCTGGCCGGAACGTTCCATGGCGACGAAAGTGTTGTCAAACGTCGGCGCTTCCGGGTTGTCGGCGATCGCCTGGATCTCGGCCAGCTGTTCTTCCATGCCGGCCTCGAAGGCGGGCAGGTAGTCGGCGTCTTCGATCCTGTCGAACTCGGGGTAACCCAGGTACAGCGGGCTGGGGGCCAGGAAGGGGTTGGCGTCGATTTCAGTCACGGTTTCAGTGGTGGTCGTGGTTTCAGCGGCCGCCGTGGTGGCGGTGTCAGCTTCCGGGGTCGCGGCCTGTTCCGACTCGGGTTTCGAGCAGGCGGCCGCGCTGATGGCGATGGCGACAGCCATGGCCAGCGGTGTGCGGTATTTCATCGGGGGTTAACCTCGGCTAATCAAATTTCAGCCCGCTAGCATACCCCAAAGTGCGGTCGCCCGGTTGCCGTCAGACGGTCATCGGTTTGATGGGCAGGTCGCGATGGCGCACCCCCGTGGCGGCGAAAATCGCGCCGGACAGGGCCGGGGCGAAGGTCGGTACGCCGGGCTCGCCAAGGCCCGTCGGACGGGCGTCGGTATTGGTGAAATACACGTTGATTTCCGGCGGCGCCTCCTGGGCCCGCAGCACCGGGTAGTCGTGGAAATTCGAGTTCACCACGGCGCCGTCGCGGAAAGTGACCTCGGTATACAACGCCAGCGACATGCCCATCATCACGGCGCCTTCCATCTGCGCGGTGGCCTGGTCGGGGTTCAGCACCAGCCCGCAGTCCACGGCGCAATCGACGCGATGAACCTTGATGTCCTCACCATCGACTTCCGCATGGACCACCATGGCCAGGTACGACTCGAAACTGTGATGCACGGCAATGCCCAGGCCGTGGCCTTCAGGCACCTCGCGACCCCAGCCGGCTTTCTCCGCGGCCAGGTTGAGCACCCCCAGGGAGCGTTTCACCTGCTCGGCCTGCTCGGGGTTGGTGCTGTTGGCGTAGATCTGCCGGTAGAAGTCGAGTGGGTCCTTGTTGGCCTTCTCGGCCAGTTCGTGGGTGAATACGTTGATCGCGTAGCCGTAGAAAATCGCGTAGACCGCGCGGTACCAGCCGATGCGGGTGTGCGCGGGCGACAGGCCGGATTCCACCTGCATGTTGGCGATGCCGTAAGGGTGACCGCTGACTGCGTCCAGGTCGCCCTCGGAGGGTCGCTCCACGCTGGGGTCGAAGGTCGTCCGGATGGCCGGGAACGCGGCACGGTGCAACCAGCCGGTGACGTTGCCGTCGGCATCCAGCGAGGCTTCGATGCGCTGCGCCGAGAGCGAATGGTAATAGCCGGTCCGGGTGTCCTCTTCGCGCGACCAGGTCAGGTGGACGGGCGCGCCGACGGCTTTCGACAGCGCGGCGGCTTCCTGGACGTAGTCACATTTGAACTTACGCCCGAAAGCGCCGCCGGCCATCATGACGTGCACGATCACACTCTTCGGGTCGCGCTCCAGGTATGCGCCCAGCGTGCGCTGGATGCCGGCCGGGTCCTGGGTGGAGGCCCAGACCTCGACATCGTCTTCGCGGACCCAGACGGTGCTGGCCATCGGCTCCATTGGCGAATGCGACAGGTGGCCGCCGGTGTAGGTCGCGCCGTGGCGCGTTTCCGCGGCCTCGAAAGCGGCCGCCAGGTTGCCGCGCTCGTGAACTTTCTCGCAGGACTGCTCAACGCGGCTGACCAGTTCGGCCTTGTAGGCTTTCGAGTCATAGCTGCCGTGCGGACCGGGCTCGAACTCGACCTGGACCTTCTCCAGCGCGTTCTTCGCCTGCCAGGTGGTGTCGGCGACCACGGCGATGCCGCCCAGGCTGCCGTAGGCATTTTCGAAGCGCGGAATATGAATAACATCAACCACGCCCGGCATGGCCTTCGCCTCTGCCGCGTCGAACGATTTTACGCTGCCGCCCATGACCGGCACGTGGCGGATGGCCGCGTACTTCATGCCCGGCAGGCGGGTATCGGCGCCGTAGGTGCGCCGGCCGGTGACCACGTCCGCCATGTCGTGGCGGGGGATGGGCTGGCCGATGTAACGGAACTGGTCCGGCGTCTTCAGCTTTGGCGTTTCCGGGATATCCAGTTTGGCCGCGTCGGCGGCCAGTTCACCGTAGCCCAGGGTGCGTTCGTCGTCGCGGTTTCGCACCACGTGGTTGTCGGCGTAACAGCGCTCAGTGGCGACGCCCCAGCGATTGGCGGCCGCGGTCACCAGCATCGCCTGCGCGGTGGCGCCGGCCTCGCGCATGGGCGTGAACATCACGTTGATACTTTTCGAGCCACCGGTGCCCTGCGGGCCGTATTTCTCGTCACCGTCGCCCTGCAGCACGGTCACGCGTGACCAGTCGGCTTCCAGTTCATCGGCCACGGCGGCGGGCAGGGCGGTGGAGATGCCCTGGCCCATTTCGCAGCGGCCGCAATAGAGCACGGTGTCGCCATTGGGCGCGATGTGGACGAAGGCGTTCAGCTCGGTTTCCGATGCTGCGCTGGCATCGCCGGCAAGCGCTGTGCCGGCGCCGAATCCGATGCCCAGGGTCAGTCCACCGGCCGCCAGGCCGGAAGACTTCAGGAAATCACGGCGGGTGACGATATGAACGCTCATGCCGTTTCCTCCGTATCGCCACCGGCGACATCCAGGATGGCCGCCTTGATGCGGTTGTAGGTGCCACAACGGCAGATGTTGCCCTGCATGGCCTGGTCCACGGCGTCGCGATCCGGTTTGGGGTTACTGTCCAGGAAGCTGGCGGCGCTCATGATCTGGCCCGCCTGGCAGTAGCCGCACTGGGGTACACGGTGGCGAATCCACGCCAGTTGCAACGGGTGCGATCCATCGGCTGAAAGCCCCTCGATGGTGGTGATTTCACGTCCGAAAGCGGTGCTGACCGGTGTCAGGCAGGAACGGATGGCCTGGCCGTCCAGGTGCACGGTGCAGGCACCGCACAGGCCCATCCCACAGCCGAACTTGGTGCCGGTCAGGTCAAGAATTTCGCGCAGGTACCACAACAGGGGCATGTCGCCGTCCCCATCGAACTCCCGGGGCTGGCCATTGACGGTGAGGCTTTCAGGCACGGTGAACTCCGCTGGATGTGAAAGATGCGACCAGTTTAACCCAGGCGTGAAGCCCCCGGAGTCTTTGCCCGCTTCGAGTGGCCGTTTCGGAGAAACGTGTTATCGACGATAGGGGCGGCGAAATCATTGCGGCATAATGCATCGACGAGAGCTGATCGGGGGATGACTGCAATGGGAGAAGGTAAATCCGGCGACGACCGGCAATTCGGGCTGAGTGACTTCCTGGTACGACTGGCTGCCGCCCTGGCGCTGGTGCTGGTGACCTACAATCCGCTCGGCTGGTCCTACGTGCACTGGGTGCGTGACGCGTATTCCGCCACGGAAGGTGGGGGCCTGGGGGCGATCCATTTTTTTGCCGGGGCGCTGTTGCTGGCGGGCTGGACCGTGTTCCTGGTGGCCACGAAGAACAGCCTGGGCATGCTGGGCACGATCATCAGCGTCGCGGTCATCGGTACGGCGATCTGGCTGTTGGCGGACCTGGGCGTGGTGCATGCCGATTCCGCCAGCGCGGTGGCCTGGCTGGTGCTGATTGCGCTCGCCGTTTTACTGGCCGTGGGGCTGTCCTGGTCACATGCCTGGCGGCGACTGAGTGGCCAACTGGAAGTGGATTCGAACGACGGGTGACCCCGGTGGGCCGTGTGCGCTGTTCCCAGACGTAAAGAGGCCGGAATTGCTTCCGGCCTCCGGCGGTTGGAACAACCGCTCCCCCTTGCTGAGGGGCAGGCGGGGAATGAATCCGCCGCCTTCACTTAAAACAAGCGTAAAACGTCAGCGATTCGTATCATGCTCAATAGTGATACGTTCAGCGCATGAATTGCGTATGTGAGGATAAGGGAGGGAACCGGTGCCTGGTCATCGCCATCACACAACGGGCCAGGCAGGGGCGCCACGGATTCGGCGCCACAGACAACCGATCACCGGGGCCGCATATCGGCCCCGGTTTTTTTTGCCGCGGAATTCTCAGTGGGCCGCGTCCACCGGCCAGGGCGCCGAACCGGCCCGCAGTGCGGCCAGCGCGTCCCGGCTTTTAATCACGTCCGGGTGGTCATCGGGGAAGAGCCGGGATCGCGTGGCGAGGGCGTTTTCCAGCAGTTCCGCGGCCTCGTCGGGCCGCCCCAGCTGCCATTCCACCAGCCCCAGGTAATGTTGCGAATGTGCCGTTGAGCGATGATCGACGCCGCGTTCAGCTGCCCAGGTTTGCAACGCCGAACGCAGTGCCTCGGCCGCGTCTCCGAACTGGCCCTGGCCGGCCAGGGCCAGGCCCAGGTTATGGTGACTGAATGCCGTCAGGACGTTTTCCTCGCCCGCCTGTCCCAGCCTTGACGCCAACAGGGCGCGGTGAATTTCCTCCGCGGCCTCATGGTCGCCTTCCTGCCAGTCCAGCCAGCCGATGGCGTCGAGCGTGGCCTGGGTCCGGGCATGGTCGGGCCCGTATCGACTTTCGGTAATGGTGCGTGCGCGTTCCAGGGTCGTTCGAGCGGCGCCGGTGTCACCGGCATGCGCCTGGTTGACGCCCAGGGCGATCAGGGCCGGCGCCACCTGTGGATCGGCGGCGCCGTGCGCCGCTTCCCGGTCCGTCACCGCTTCCTGCGCAACGATCACACCCGCCTCGGGGTGACCCCAGCGGCCCAGCGCCCGTGCCAGTGATTCGGTGGCCATCATGGCGCGGGGGGCGCGGCGATCCGGGTTACTGCGCCAGGCGGCGATGGCCGCCCGGTAGTGTGTTTCGGCAGCCGCGATCATCCCCAGTGCTTCCTCGGTTTCGGCCAGGTTGTCCAGCGCCGTCGCGGTCTGGGGATCCATGGCGCCGCGAAGCTCGCCATACAGCCGCGCGGCCTGGGCGAGGTAGGGTTCCGCCTCCGCATCCCGGCCCCGTGAATGCAGCATGTTGCCCAGGTGGAACAGGGCGTCCGCCAGCGCCAGGTCCCGGGTGCCGCCCAGCTCCAGTTCGCGGATGTCCAGGGCGCGTTCCAGCGCGGCGATGGCCTCGTCGGTGCGGTCCTGCATCCAGTAGAGGCTGGCGAGACGCTCCCAGGCCACGGCCAGCGCCGCGGGGTGGGGCGGATTGGCGCCGCGGGCGATCTCCAGGGCTTCCCGGAGCAGCGGCTCGGCCTCTTCGTAACGCATTTCGATGCGAAAAATGTCCCCCAGCAGGCCCAGGCTGTCGGCGATCGCCGTGTCCGTGGCCGGCAGGTTCGCCCGGCGGATGGACAGGGCAGCGTCCGCCATCGCCCGTGCCGGTTCCAGCGCGTAGACACGCATGTAAATCTCGCCGAGGAGTTGCATCAGGCGGGCACGCTCCAGTGGCGGCATGGAGGTCTGTGTCGACAGGTGCTCGGCGCCCAGGTCGAGCAGTTCCCTGGTGGTCATCCGCTCGGGTTGCCCACTGCGCATGCCGGTGAGTTCGAACAGGTCGACCATGAAGTCGGACAGCTGGCGCGACTCGGCGAGCGCCTCGCGCGCCTGCAGGGTTTCACGCTGCGCCCGCTGTGCCTCCAGGGTGGCGCGGTGTGCTTCGCCGGACCAGGCCACCAGGCCGACGACCATGGCCACCAGTAACAGCGCACCGGCGGCAACCGCGCCGGCATTGCGGCGAATGAACAGGTTGGCGACGTGGGTGAAATCATTGTCACGCGCAGTGATCGGCTGGTGTTCCAGGTAGCGCCCGAGGTCATGGAGGAATGCCCCGATGGAGCCGTAGCGCTGGTCACGGTCACGCGCAAGCGCTTTCATGACAATGGCGCCCAGGTCACCGGACAGGGTCTTGACCAGTCGGTCTGGGCGCGCCGTGCGCTGCGCGGCGATATCGCGCGCGGTTTCCGCCCCCAGGTCCGCCACCTGCTGGGCCGGGGTCAGGGGCGTTTCTTCCCGGATCCGCCGCCAGACCACGTGCGGCGGGTCGCCGGGGCGGTCGAACGGTCGCTGGGCACACAGCAGTTCGTAAAGCGTCACGCCCAGCGTGTAAATATCGGAACGAGTGTCCAGGTGAACAGGCTCACCGCTGGCGGGTAGCGACTCCGGTGGCGCGTAGCCCGGCGTGCCGGCCCGCTGTCCCCCGTGTACGCCTTCATTGTCCATGCCCAGGCCCTCGGCGATGCCGAAGTCGATGATCTTCACCATCGGCATGCCGTCGACCTCGGCCACGAGGATATTGGAGGGCTTCAGGTCACGGTGCAGCAGCTGGTTCTGGTGGGCATGCTGCACCGCCAGCAGGGCATCCGCGAACAGGCGCAGGCGCTGCGCGATACCCAGGCGATGCCGGTCGCAATAGCGTGTAATGGGCTCGCCATGTACCAGTTCCATCGCGAACCAGGGGTGTCCTTCCGGCGTCGTACCCGCCTCGTACATCTGCGCGATGTGCGGATGGTTGAGCCGGGCGAGTGCCTGCCGCTCGGTATCGAACCGGGCACGGTCCGTGTCGCGTGTCAGGCCACGGCGCATGACCTTCAGGGCGACATCGCGGCGGATGGGCGCGTCCTGCCGTGCCAGGTAAACGCGGCCCATGCCGCCTTCCCCCAGCAGCCGTTCCAGGTGGAACGGGCCGATCGATTCCGGTTCGGCCGTGTCCTCGGGTTCGCGGGCGGCCCGGGCGACGGCCTCCAGGTCGACGTCGACGTTGGTCAGCAGGGGTTCATCGAATCGGTGGCCGGGCGCATCCTCGGCGCCAGCCAGCTTCAACACGTGTGCGGCCAGGTCCGGGTCTGCGCCCAGCGCCTCCAGCGCGCGGGCGCGGTCCCCGGCAGGGGTGTCGATCACCGCTTCCAGCAGTTCGGCAATCTTGCGGTCCCGCGAAGCCCTGTCATTCATGATTTCGTCCCCGGTCAGGGCGTGTCGTCCGTGCTCAGCCAGTCGTGGAGCAACAGCCTTGCGACCCGCCAGTCCCGGGCAACAGTGGGCACCGAGACATCCAGCACCTCGGCCACTTCTTCCTGTGACATACCGCCGAAGTAGCGCAGCACCACGACCTGCTCCTGGCGCGGGTTGACCTCGCGAAGCCGTTCCAGCGCCTCGTTCAGCGCCAGCACATCGGCCTCTTCGCCGTCGCCGGCGAAATCGCCTTCAAGCAGGGTGATTCGGTTGGCAGGGTCGAATCGCTTCTCCGCCTGTTTACGCCGGGCGTGGTCGATCAGCAGGTGGCGCATGGCCTGGGCCGCGGCGGCGAGAAAATGCGAGCGGTTGCGGAATGGCGTGTCCGACGGATTGCTCATGCGCATGAACGCCTCGTTCACCAGCGCGGTGGGCTGCAGCGTGTGGCCCGCCCGTTGCGCGGCCATGTAGGCGCCGGCGGTGCGGTGCAACTCGGCGTAGATCAGGGGCAGGAGCGCTTCCAGCGCCGATTCGTCGCCACTACTCCAGCGGTCCAGCAACAGCGTGATGTCGCCATCCGTCGGCCGGCTCATGGGTGATCGTGTGGAAAATTCCCAACCATTCGTCCGGATTGTAAGGGAGGCCTGCCTGGTTTAGCCAAGATTTATTTTGGCAAAGGGGGGCTGGTTTACTGCTAGACTCAGTGATTCCCCCTAAGCAAGAGCCTGGAATCAAGCAATGTTCGACAAGCGAAAAGACAGCAATGAGCAGGCCCCGAAGGCGCATTACGACGCCGGCCTGAACGACGCCGCGGCCAGCAAAACGGCCAGCAACCCAAGCGCCAGCGGCCGCGCCGCAGTCATCGGCCCGAAGATCCGGATTAACGGTGACGTGTCGGGTGACGAGAACCTCCTGGTCGAAGGCCAGATTGATGGCAAGGTCATCCTCGGCGAGCACCGCGTCGACATCGGCGGCACCGGCAAGGTGAGTGCCGATATCGAGGCACGGGTCATCAAGGTTGACGGCGAGGTGATCGGCGATATCAGCGGTTCGGAAAAAGTCATCATTTCCAACTCCGGCAACGTGCGTGGCAATATCGTCGCACCCCGCGTGAGCCTTGAAGACGGCGCCAAGTTCAAGGGCAGCATCGACATGGACCCGGGCAAAGCGGCGGCCAAGCCTGCAAAGCCGGCCGCGGACGCGGCCAGCGCGAATGGCAGCCGGCCCGCGGAAGCCCCGAAATCGTCCAACGGCCAGGCGCCCGTGCCCGGCAAGGACAAGGCGGGCCAGGAAGGGCTGTCCCTGAAATCGGACTGATCCCGAGTTGACTGTTGTGACCGCCGCGGCCCGCCAGCGGGTCGCGGCATCCACCCTGGAATGACCCCGTGAGTGAAGTCGCTTCAACCGTGTCGGGCCAGCCGGGTCCGGCGCCCGGCCCGGGCACGTTGCCACGCCAGCAGAGCCTGCTGTTTCCGGCGATTTTCGAGAAGCTGCCGAAGGACGGCCACTTCACCGTGCTCGACATCGGCCCGGCGACGCCCGAAACCCTGCGGTTTTTTTCCCCGTGGCGCTGTCGCCTGCATTTCGCGGCCATGTTCAGCGAACCACTGGTGCGCCAGGGTATCGGCGACATGGATCATGACCAGGCCGTCAGGGCGTTCACCGAGGCGCTCGCCATCAACGACGGCACGCGCTTCGACCTGTGCATGTTCTGGGATTTCCCCAACTACCTTGACGACAAGGCGCTGAAGGCATTTGCAGCGGCGCTTCGTCCTTACCTGCATGAACGGACGGTGGGTCATGGCTTCGCCGTCAGGGCTTCGGGTACGCGCCTGAGCAACCGCTGGTATGGCATCGACCAGCCGCACCTGTTTACCGTGCGCCCGGCCCGCGACCCGCAACCGCAGATGCACCCCCATGCGCAGGCAATCCTGATCAACCTGCTGACCTGTTTTGGTATCGATCGCGGCATGCTGCTGCCTGATGGCCGGCTGGAAGTGGCGATGCGCGCCAGCCTGGATTAGGCCGCCCGGAGCGACTTCATTTTGTAATAGCACGCCCCCCGGAGCCTGTGTATGATTTCCTTGTCCCCGCAGGGGCACCGTCAACTTAGCAGCAAGTGAGTCATGCAATGTCTGAAGTGATTACCGGCAAGGTCAAGTGGTTCAACGATGAGAAGGGCTTCGGCTTTATCGAGCGCGAAGGGCAGGACGACGTGTTCGTTCACTTCCGGTCCATCCAGGGCGAGGGGTTCAAATCCCTGAAGGAAGGCCAGCAGGTGCAGTTCACCATCGGTGAGGGGCGCAAGGGCCCGCAGGCGGAGAACGTCGTACCGCTCTGAGGCCTTTCCTCAACGGCAGGAACGAAAAACCCGGCGCTCGGTGACGAGGCCGGGTTTTTTCATGGCCGGGCAGGGTGCCGGCGTCGTCAAATGGCGCGCGACTCAGCGCGCGCGTTTGAAGCGGTCCCAGAAGGTCTTTTTGACCAGGTCGGTGAACTCGCCGGCATCCAGGAAGCTGCCATGGCCGTCGGGGCAGGATTCGTACATGATATGTGGCTGGTCCGCATCGAATTCCTCGCGCATTGATGAGCCGCAGTGCGGACAGTCGATCTTGTCGATACGATTGAATTTCCTGCCCTCGGACGCCTTGCCGGTGTCGAGGATGTAGTCGGCCATCCAGGTGTCCCTGCGCAGTTGCTCAAGTTCGCCGGTATCAAACCAGAGGCCCTTGCAGTTCGTGCAACGATCCACCCGGATCTCATCGTAGATGGCGATTTCCATGTCGCCGGAACATTTCGGACAGATCATCGTCGACTCCTCAGTTTCGGGTCCCCCCAACGTTCCGCACCGTGCGGCCGTCTGTCCTGATCCATTCTAGGCCTGCTGTCCATGGTCGTCAAAGCCCTTCGGGGTGGGCCGGGCTGGGTCGATTGCCGCATCAGGAATGTTTCTATTCACTTTAATAACTTTCAATAAATGCTTGTAATTAAAAATTAACTGTCATATTCTCCTGCCACGTCTCGACGCGATTGAACGACTGGCGCCCGGCGCTGGCGGACATGGAGTCCGTTCACCAAAGGGAAGCGTTCGGGGCGATATTCGCACGCCGCGGCCGGATGGCCTGTTGGGTTCAGGGGCGATGGTGGGTTAGGCTTCGCCTTGCCGCCATCATGACAACAGGACAAACGGCCATGGCGTCCGAATCCCGTAAGCTGCCCGAAAGCGCCCACCGCGAGTTGCGCGAAGGCGAAACCTACACCCCTTACGTTCCGGCACACGAGACCCCGGATGAGTTCACCATCAAGGCGCTGGTGTTCGGCATCCTGTTCGGCGTGCTGTTCGGCGCGGCGAACGCCTACCTGGGCCTTCGCGCCGGGCTGACCATCAGCACGTCGATTCCGGTGGCCGTCATGACGGTCGCGGCTTTCCACGCCCTGCGCCGGTTCGGTGGCAGCGCCAACATCCTGGAAGCGAACCTGTCGCAGACGGTGGGCTCGGCGTCCAGCTCGGTGGCGAGCGGCGTGATCTTCACGCTGCCGGCGCTGTTTCTCTGGGGACTGGCACCGTCGCTGCTGCAGATGACCCTGCTGGCGATGGCCGGCGGCCTGCTCGGTATCCTGTTCATGATTCCCCTGCGGCGCTTTTTGATCCAGCGCGAACATGGCCGGCTGCCCTACCCGGAGGGTACGGCGTGCGCGCATGTGCTCGTGGCCAACGAGGCAGGCGGTCACAACGCCCGCAACGTGTTTATCGGCCTGGGCGCCGGCGCGGCCTGGAAGGCTTTGACCAGCTGGCTGAAGGTGCTCCCGGCCGATGCGCACATGAAGGTGCCATTCCTGAAAAAGGGTGAGCTGGGCATGGACCTGTCGCCGGCACTGTTTGGCGTCGGCTACATCCTCGGACCGCGTATTGCCACGGTCATGGTCGGCGGCGGACTGCTGTCTTCACTGATCCTGATCCCGGGCATAGCCATCTGGGGCGAGGGCCGGCCGCCGATGTACCCGGAGCTGGTGATGAGCATTTCGGAAATGTCGGCCGGACAGATCTGGACGCGTTACGTGCGCTACATCGGCGCCGGCGCGGTGGCCGCGGCCGGCATCATCACGCTGGTCCGCAGCCTGCCGGTGATGATCGAGTCGTTCCGCATTGGTGCCGGTGAGCTGAAGAACCGCGTTGGCGATACGGAAGGGGATACCGCGCAACCGCGCACGGCGCGTGAGCTGCCACTGAAGGTCGTCGGAATCGGCATCGTGCTGATCGGCGCCGTGCTGGCGTTCGTGCCGGCGCCGTTCGGCGCGCTCGACAGTGGCCTGGAACGTGGCGTCGCGGCGATCTGCGTGATCGTGTTCGCATTCTTCTTCGTCACCGTGGCCTCGCGCATCGTCGGTATGGTGGGGGTCACCAGTAACCCGACCAGCGGCATGACCATCGCCGCGCTACTGGGCACGGCCGGTATTTTCCTGCTGATGGGCTGGACCGACCTGCAGGGCAAGGCGGCGGCGCTGACCGTGGGCTGCGTGGTGGCCATCGCGGCCAGCATCGCCGGCGACACCTCCCAGGACCTCAAGACCGGTTACCTGCTGGGCGCCACGCCGCGCAACCAGCAGATCGGTGAACTGGTGGGTGTGCTGACCTCGGCCACATTCGTGTGCCTCTCGGTGCTGCTGCTGGCCGAGACGTTCGGGTTCGGCAGCCAGGAACTGCCGGCACCGCAGGCCACGTTGATGAAACTGGTGATCGACGGCGTGCTGGAGCAGAACCTGCCCTGGGGCCTGGTGGCCATCGGCGCCGGTATCGCGATCATCGCCGAGCTGTGCCGGATCCCGTCACTGCCGTTCGCGGTGGGGGTTTACCTGCCGGTGTCGACGATGACGCCGATCTTCCTGGGCGGCATGCTTCGCCTGTGGCTGGAAAAGCGCTCCGCGAATGAGCAACAGGCCGTCGAGCGGCGCGATCGTGGCGTGTTGCTGGGTTCCGGTTTTGTCGGCGGTGAAGGCCTGCTGGGTGTCGCCATCGCCGGCGTGGCGTTCTGGCAGGGTGCCCGGCCTGCCGGTTTCGGCACAGGCTGGCTGGGACCGGACTGGGTCGTCAACCTGGCCGGGTTTATCTTCTTCATGGTCTTCGCGGCCTGGTTCGTGAAACGGGTACGCGGATGAGGTTCCGGGTACCCCATACGCTGGTCCTGCTGTACGCGATGATCGTGCTGGCGTGGCTGGCCACGCTGGTGGTGCCGGCCGGCAGTTTCGAGACCGTCGTCAATGATCACGGCCGCGAAGTCGTGGTGCCCGGCACGTTTGAAACCCGGGACGATGTCCAGGCGCCTTCGGTGTGGTCATTGTTCACGGTGATCCCGCGTGGGCTGGAGGCGGCGCAGGGCATCATCTTTTTCGTCTTTATCATCGGCGGTGCGCTGGGCGTGATTCGCGCCACCGGCACGCTGGACGCGGCACTGGCCCGGTTGCTGCAACGATTCGGCGGGCAACCGGCGCTATTGATCGCGATGGGCATGTTCGCCTTTGGCGCCGGGTCTTCCACGATTGGCATGGCCGAGGAGTACATCGCGCTGATCGCCATCCTGATCACGCTGTGCCGGGCCATGCGCATGGACACCGTGGCGGCGCTGGGCGTCATGACGGCGGGGTATGCCGTCGGCTTCGGCACCGCGGTGATCAACCCGTTCACGGTGCTGGTGGCCCAGGAGGTCGCGGGCCTGCCGCCGACATCGGGCTGGGGCTATCGCCTGGTCCTGTTTTTCCCGTTCCTGGCCATCGGATTCTTTTATGTCTGGCGCTACGCGCTGAAAGTTCAGGCCGACCCGGCGGCCTCGCTGGTGCATGACATTCCCGAGGCGCAGCCGCCCGCGCCGCCCGAATCGACGCCGCTGAGCGGCCGGCAGTGGGTCGTGCTGGGCCTGATCCTGGCCACGCTGGTGGGGCTGGTGTGGGGTATCAAGTGGCAGGGCTGGTACCTGGTGGAGCTGGGCGCGATTTTCATTGGCCTGGCGCTGGCCGCGGGCCTGGTGTGTGGCTTGTCGCTTGACGCCATGGCGCGACGGTTCGTCGACGGCGCGGCCGAGTTGACCGGCACCGCGCTGCTGATCGGCTTCGCCCGCGCCATCGAGCTGATGCTGAGCGACGGCCAGGTCCTGCATACCATTGTCCATGCGCTGGCCACGCCGCTGGCGGCGGTGGGTGGCGAACTGTCGGCTGTGGGCATGCTGTTGATCCAGAGCGCGCTGAACTTCTTCATCCCCTCCGGTTCGGGCCAGGCCTACGTGACGATGCCGCTGATGGCGCCGATCGCCGACCTTGTCGGCGTGTCACGCCAGGTGGCGGTGCTGGCTTACCAGATGGGCGACGGCTTCATGAACATCATCGTGCCGACCAACGCGGTGCTGATGGGCATGCTCGGCATCTGCGGCATCCCCTACGGACGCTGGTTCCGCTTCGTCTGGCCGCTGGTGGCCATGTACATCGCGGCTGGCGCGGTGGCCATTGTGATCGCGGTCCAGTTCGGTTATTCATAGGCGCATGAACGAAACATTCCGCCCGCCAGGGCATCCCGACATCAAACACGGTCGGGTGGGCGTGTTGCTGGTCAACCTCGGAACACCCGACGGTTGTGACACCGCCAGCGTGCGCCGTTACCTGCGTGAATTCCTCAGCGACCCCAGGGTCGTCGAGCGCCCACGCTGGCTCTGGTACCCGGTGCTGTACGGCATCATCCTGGCCTTCCGGCCCGGTCGATCCGCCGAGGCCTACGCCAAGGTCTGGGACTGTGAACGCGATGAATCGCCGCTCCGGACCCACAGCCGTCACCAGGGTGAAAAACTCGGTGAAAGACTGGCTGGGCTGGCCAGCGTCGATGTCGACTGGGCCATGCGCTACGGCAACCCGTCCATCGAATCGCGGCTGCAGGCGCTGCGTGAGCGCGGCTGCGACCGCATCGTGGTCGTCCCGCTGTACCCGCAGTACAGCGCCACGACGACAGCAAGCGTGTGCGACGAAACATTCCGCGTGCTCAGCGCGATGCGCTGGATGCCGGCATTGCGCGTGGCGCCGCCCTGGCACGACGACGCGGTCTACATCGACGCACTGGCGCGCTCGCTGGAGGCCGGGCTGGATGCACTGGATTTCGAGCCGGACAAAGTCGTCGCGTCCTACCACGGCATACCGAAACGCTATTTTGATGCCGGCGATCCGTATTACTGCCACTGCGTCAAGACCTCGCGGCTGCTGGAAGCCCGGCTCGGCTGGCCGGAAGGGCGCCTGGTCACGACCTTCCAGTCCCGGTTCGGGCCCGAGGAATGGTTGTCGCCGGCCACCGATGAAACAGTCACCCGCTGGGCCGGGGAGGGCATTCGCCGGGTCGCGGTGTTCAATCCCGGCTTCGTGTCCGACTGCATCGAGACGCTGGAAGAGATCGACATTGCCCTGCGCGAAGACTTCATGGCCGCGGGCGGTGAGTCGTTCGCACAATTGCCCTGCCTGAATGCCAGCGATGCCGGCATGGACGTCATCGAGTCCGTTGTCCGCCGCGAGCTTTGCGGCTGGACGGACAGCGACGCTTCGCACACACTCCAGCCATGACCCTGCTGATCATTTATATCCTGGTGGCGCTGGGCTTTTCGTTCATGTGCTCGATCGCCGAGGCGGTGATGCTGAGCGTGACGCCGGCCTACGTGGCCCTGAAACTGGAAGACGGTAGCGCTTCCGGCCGGATCCTGGCGCGTATGAGTGAAAAGATCAGCCAGCCGCTGGCCGCCATCCTGACGCTCAACACCATTGCCCATACCGCCGGCGCCGCGGGCGCGGGCGCGCAGGCGACCAAGGTGTTCGGCAGCGCCTACCTGGGAATTTTTTCCGCGGTGCTGACGCTCCTGATCCTGATCTTCTCGGAGATCATTCCGAAGACGCTGGGTGCGCACTACTGGCGCCAGCTGGCACCGGTGGTCGCCCACATCCTGCGGGTGCTGGTCTGGGCGCTGTACCCGTTCGTGAAGCTGTCGGAGTGGTTGACCGGTGGCATGACGGAAGGGCCGACACTCAGTGGATTCAGCCGCCAGGAGTTTGCCGCCATGGTGGAGCTGAGTGCCGAGCAGGGCGAACTGGGCCGGCGTGAATCCGAGGTGGTGAAGAACCTGCTGGCCTTGCGAATGACGCCCGTCGAGGCCGCGATGACGCCCCGCACCGTGGTATTCCTGCTGCCCGATACGACCACGGTGGAAGAGTTTTTCCATCGCTACGAACAGGAGCCTTTCTCCCGCATCCCCATTTTTAACGAGGACCAGGACAACGTTACCGGCTTCGTGCTGCGCAGCGACCTGTTGCTGGCGCAGGCGCGCGGCAACGCGCACAAGAAACTGGCGCGCTACCGGCGCGACATGCCGTCGATACCGGAGAACATCACCCTGGCCCGGGCGTTCAATGTCTGCCAGCGCGAACGCGCGCACATGCTGCTGGTCGTCGACGAGTATGGCGACATGCAGGGCCTGCTGACCCTCGAGGACATTATCGAGACCCTGTTGGGGCTCGAGATCGTCGACGAGACCGACGACAGCGTCGATATGCAGGCCCTGGCCCGGCGCAAGTGGCGACGGCGCGCCCGCGACATGGGCCTCGATATCGACGAAACGGGCCGATAGCCTACAGCGACGATCGGTGATTTGCCGATGACGTCGCGCGCCTGCTGCGCCAGGCTTGTCCATTACCGCCCCCTGACCGGCATGGCCCGGCGATGGAGGGCGCATGAAATTCAAAGTCAGTACCTGGTGGCGGCTGAAGCAGGCACGCCGGCGCCATCGTTCATACCGGCACAGGCGGCCCGCCCAGGCGATATCGGCGCGGCGCCAAAGGCGATGGCGGGACCTGAGCGCGGTTCGCCGACCGTGGGGATGGTGACAGCGAAAGGCGGTTCAGGGGCGTAATATAAAGGGTAGGTGGCCGGTCTTTGTTAACGAACCCATCAAGCCGACCCCGCCAGGAGCCCGAATGCTGATTCGAAAGCCCGCCGATATTCCGCCCAGCGAGATCACCCCGGAAGCCGTCTGGCACGACCGTCGCCGCTGGCTGCAGCGAGCCGGTCTGGCCACCGCCGGGCTGGCGTTGCCCGGTGGTGCCATCGCCCGATTACTGGCCGAGGAAGGCACGACGGCGCCGCTGCCGGACATCAATTCAACGTCATGGGGTGAGGGCCTGGAAGTCAACAGCTGGCGTGACATCACCACTTACAACAACTTCTACGAGTTCGGTACCGGCAAGGCGGACCCGGCGGAGCGCTCCGGCGACTTCCGGCCACGGCCCTGGACGGTCCGGGTCGGTGGGCGGTGTGGAAAGCCGGGTGACTATGCGTTCGAAGACCTGTTCAGCGAGTCGCAGCTGGAAGAGCGCATCTACCGGCTACGCTGCGTCGAGGCCTGGTCGATGGTGGTGCCATGGGTGGGCGTGCCGCTGTCGAAACTGCTGGATCGTTTCGAGCCCGACAGAGACGCAAAGTACGTGCGTTTCACCACGGTCATGCGTCGCGAAGAGATGCCGGGTTTGCGGCGCCCCATTCTCGACTGGCCTTACCAGGAAGGGCTGACCATGGCCGAGGCCATGCACCCGCTGACGTTGATGGCGGTCGGGGTCTATGGTCGCCAGCTGCCCAACCAGAACGGCGCACCGATGCGCCTGGTCGTGCCGTGGAAATACGGGTTCAAGAGCATCAAGTCGATCGACAGCATTGAATTTACGCGTCGCCAGCCCGAAACCAGCTGGTCGCGCTCGGCGCCCCGCGAGTATGGGTTTTACGCCAACGTCAATCCGGAAGTCGACCACCCCCGCTGGAGCCAGGCCACCGAGCGACCGATCGGCGCCGGCCTGTTCGCGGCCCGTCAGCCCACCCTGATGTTCAATGGCTACGCGGACCAGGTGGCCGATCTCTACACCGGCCTGGACCTGCGCCGGAACTTCTGAGCCATGCGACCGGGCTCACAGGGCTGGTTCATGCTGACCAAGCCGCTGTTGTTCTTCGCCTGCCTGTGGCCGCTGGGGCGGCTGCTGCTGGGCGCGTTCTCGTTACTGGGCGTGGACCTTGGCGCAAACCCTGTCGAGGCCATACTGGACAGTTGCGGCAACTGGGCGCTGCGTTTCCTGCTGGCGACGCTGGCCATTTCGCCGCTGGCCAGGCTGGGCGGCTGGCGATGGCTGGTGCGTTACCGGCGCATGCTGGGGCTCTTCGCGTTCACCTATGCGCTGGCCCATTTCGCCACCTACGCGGTGCTGGACCAGCGCCTCGCCGTGCACAGCATCCTGGAAGACATTCTCGAACGGCCGTACATCACCATCGGCTTCACGGCGCTCCTGCTGCTGGTGCCGCTGGCGATCACCAGCACCCGGGGCTGGATGCGGCGGCTGGGTCGCCGCTGGCAGGTGCTGCACCGTCTCGTGTATCCCATTGCCATTCTGGGCGTCTGGCACTTTTACTGGCAGGTGAAACTCGACACGCTGGAGCCGACAATCTATGCCATCGTGCTGGCGGTATTGCTGGCCGAACGGCTGTGGCGCCGGTCGCAACGGGCCAGGCGGACCGCGGCGATCATGGCGGCTTCCCTGGTACTGCCGGCCGGGCATGCGCTGGCCCAGGACCTGGTGCTGACGCCGTTCAGCGACCATGGTCGTGTGACCGATATCCGTCACGCCGGTGACGGCAGTGAACGGGTCTTCGTCGTCGAGCAATCCGGACGTGTTGAAGCCCTGGATGCCGCCGGGGAGCCGCTGGGGACCTTCCTGGACATTTCAGGGCGCGTGAGTGGCGGCAATGAGCAAGGCCTGCTGAGCGTGGCGTTCGCGCCGGATTTCGAAACATCAGGGGTCGCCTACGCCTGGTACACCGATGTCGATGGTGCCGCGACGCTGTCACGTTTTACGCTGGATGCCGATGACCCGGCTCGGCTGGACCCGGATACGGAAACCGTGCTGCTGACGGTGCCGCAACCGTTCAGCAACCACAACGGCGGCCGCCTGCAGTTCGGGCCGGATGGGCTGCTTTACCTCGGGATTGGCGATGGCGGTAGCGGCGGCGACCCCTTGGGGCATGGCCAGGATTCCAGCACCCTGCTGGGCAGCCTGGTGCGCATTGCCGTCGACCCGGCCAGCGATGAATACGCCATCCCCGCTGATAACCCCTTTGTCGACGCGCCTGGCGCGGACGAAACCTGGGCGATCGGCCTGCGCAACCCGTGGCGGATCAGTTTCGACCGCCTGACCGGCGACCTGTATATCGCCGACGTGGGCCAGGGTTCCCGCGAGGAAATCAACGTGCAACCCGCGATGGATGCCGGTGGGCAGAACTATGGCTGGAACACCATGGAGGGTTCACAGTGCTACAACGCGCAATCGTGCGATACCGACGGCCTGGTGCTGCCGGCCTGGGAATATGGCCATGATCTGGGCTGCTCGGTGACCGGCGGGGAAGTCTACCGGGGTAATGCCTATCCCGCGTTGCAGGGCGTCTACCTGTACGCGGACTTTTGCAGCGGCACGGTGTGGGGCCTGGACCGTGTCGACGGCGAGTGGCGCAATCGCGTGCTGGCGCAGACCGGCATGAACATCACCACCTTCGGCGAGGCCGAGGATGGCCGCCTGTTGCTGGCCGCGGTCGGCGAGGGCGTGTTCGTACTCAGCGATGGCGAAGCCGTGGACGAGCCGCCGTTCCGGATTAACGCCGCCCTCAACGATGCCTGGTACGATCCCGCGACCTCGGGCCAGGGCGTGCTGGTTTCGGTCTTTCCCACGCAGGGCCAGGTGTTCCTGGCGTGGTTTACCTTTGATACCCAGCGACCGCCGGAGGATACCACCGCATTGCTGGGAGACGTGGGTCATCGCTGGCTGACGGCGTCAGGACCGATAGATGGCCGGGTGGCTGAACTTGAATTTATCCTCGCGCGCGGTGGCCGATTCGACCGGACAACGCCCGTGGTCGAGCGTTTCGTGAAAGGGCAGGGGCAACTGGTCTTCACGGGGTGTAACGCGGCGTCGTTGGCGTGGCGCCTGCCCGAATCGGGCCTGTCAGGCCAGACCACGCTCAGGCGCGTCAACCGGGATAACGTGGCCCTTTGCGAAGCGCTGTCAGCTGAGTCCGGCGAACCAGGCGACGGTTAGCGACGCCGGCTTACTCATTTTCCGCTTCCACGGAGAGTTCCAGCGGTACCTCGCCGTTGTCATCGGCCTCGGTCGGTTCCGGGGCCGTGGTGGATACCACCAGGCCCGCGTCGGGGTGGGCTTCGGCCAGCGCCGCGACGACGGCGGCGGCGCGCGCATCGGCCAGCGCCTGCAGGTCTGAAGGGCCCACCGCCTGGGCGTCCACCAGCCGTGCTTCAAGGCCGGCAATATAGGCCGGCTCATCCAGCACCGGTGTCGACGCGCCGGCATCCTCACCTTCCTGGGCCGGGATTGGCGCACTGTATTCCGCCTGGATAGCCGCCAGGGGCTGTTCCGGGAACGACGCCGTGAACAGCGCTTCAAGCGTGCGGCGCTGCCGTTCGGTCGAGAGTTCCTCGGCGCTGCCCGGGTGATCGGCCTGCCAGGCCTCGATGCGGGCGTCGAGCACCTGGCGTTGCAGCGCCGGGCGGTCGACGTTCTCTGCGAACACGCCGCCCACCGCCAGGGCCAGCTCCGGGCGCTGCAGCATCGCGTCGCCCAGTTTGACCATTTTCTCGCGGTCGGGCGGCGAAAGGTCCGAGCGGCCGGGCGCGAAGCGCAAGGTGCCGAAATCTTCGTCCTCGATCCCCACCAGCGCGCCCAGCAGCCGGAATGGCGCCGTCACCGCGCGGGTGATGAGGTTGCCGATCGCTCGCCAGATGACACCGCCAATCTTGAACTGCGGGTCGTCCAGGTCGCCTTCGACCGGCACGTCCACGTCGATGACGCCCTCCGTGTCCTTCAGCAGGGCGACGGCCAGGCCGAGCGGGAGGCTGCCGCCATCCTCGGTTTCTACCTTTTCGCCCAGTTCGATCTCGCGGATGACGATATTGTTCTGCCCGTCCAGCCGGCGTTCGTCCAGGCGGTACTGCAGGTCCATGTCCAGCCTGCCGCCGTCAATGGCGTATCCGGCGAACTGCACCGTGTAGGGAGTCAGGCGGGCCATTTCCAGGTTGCGGAACGTCATGGCGATATCGGTGTTGCGCGTCGGGGCCCAGGCATCAATCGAGCCGCCGATTTTGGCCTGGCCGTACTCATTGACCTGGCCCTCGAGGTCGACGGCCGCGGGCTCGACCGAAGTGGTCGAAAGCGTCGAGATATCGCCGTTCATCGCGCGGATGGCCGCGGAGAAGGGTAACGGCAGCGAGAAATCGGAAAAATCGAGGCTGGCGTCATCCAGCTGGATGCCGCCGACGGTAATGGCGAGCTTGCCCTGGTCGGCTGGCAAATCCGCTTCGTCAGTACCTTCGTTTCCACCAGGCGGGGCCACGGGCTCGACCAGCAGGTCACCGATGTTCGTGCTGCGATCCGCGGCGATATGGACCCGGCCATAGATGCGGTCGAACAGCACTTCCGAGGTCTGCAGGCGGTTGCCCGCCACGTCGAACTCGAACCGGTCCAGCGTCATCGCGGCCCAGGCCAGCAGGCGTTCTTCCTGGTGCGTATCCACCACCTCCAGGTTGCTCACCCGCAGAGAGCCGGCCAGGTCCAGAAGCTGGTCGGGGCCGTGTTCAAGGTTTCCGTCCAGGTCCAGCGTTCCACCCTGGAGTTCGATGCGCAGCAATTGTTCCACGTACGGTTGCGCGACCGGCAGGCTGACGGCCTGCAGGCCCAGCGTACCGCGAGCGGTGAGATCCGGCAGGGCCGTCACTTCGCCGTTGAATGTGACCTGTCCGCCGGACGAAAGCGCGGTGGAAAGCTGCACGGGGAACGCTGTCCCCGGCTGGTTATCAATGTCAGTCGCCGTCAGCGCCAGCGCCGTGAGATCCACCGACACCGGCGGCGTCATCGTCCGGTCCGTCGCGTGGATGGTCGCGTCGGGCAGCGATAACTGCCCCAGGGAAATGCGCCACGGGGTTTCGTCTTCGCTGTCCCATTCCGGTGTTTCCGGGGCGGAACCGGAATGCGGCACCAGGTCGACCAGGTTGATCGAGCCATCTTCGCGCAGGTCCGCGACGACATCGACGCCCTGCACGACGATCTCATCGACGTCGATCGTGGCGCCGGGGAGGGCCGCCCGCCCATTGATCAGCCCGAGCTTTGCCGCCGCCAATACCGGCGCGTCACCGCCGTCGGGTGTGACCTGGATGTCCGCCACCGTCCCCGACAGGCCATCGACTTCGAGTTGCAGCGTGTCCGACTGCAGGTCAAAACGGTAGTGGAGCCCGATCTCAATGTTGCCGACCTGGCTGCTGAATGGCAGGAAATGATCGGCGTATCGGAGCGCGTCCTCGAAGCCGTTGCCGACCAGCAGGAGTTGCCCGGATGAACGGAAGGGAATGATGCTCAGGTCACCCTGCCATTCCACCCGGTTACGTTCGCCAAGCCGGACGGTCACGGCATGATGGCCCTCGTTGTCGGGCAACGTACGGATGTCGTTGACGTCAATCGAGATCGGGCCGATATCGGTGGCGAAATCGCCGGCGCTGCGGTCCACCAGGTGAATGCGCCCGTCCTCGAGCACGAAATGACCGACGATCAGGCGTGGCGGCGATTCATCTTCCTCGACGGGCTCGACGTCGTCCCCGGCCAGGTCTTTCAGCAGGCGGGAAAAGCGCGTATCGAGCCGGCCGAATCGCTCCTCGGTCAGGTGCGGTGATCGGAGCTCGATCTCGCGGAACGTGGCGGCCCAGTGAAACAGCGAGCTGAGCTGGAAGTTGGCGAACAGCCGGTCCAGCGACAGGATTTCCAGGTCATCGGTGTCCTGGATACGCAGGCCCTCGATTTCCAGGCTGATGACGTAAGGGTTGGCGCGGACCTTGTTGATGCTGGCCGTGCGGCCCGTTTCCGCCAGGGTGTTGACCACCACGCGTTCGACCAGCCACGGCACGCCGAAAAAACCGACCAGGGTGTAAGTGATGACGGCCACCAGGGCCCAGAATCGCTTACGGCGCCAGTTGATCCAGCGCTTCGCCTGGGCCTTGATCCGGTGCTCCGAGTTCGTGCCGTTGTCCGCCACGTTCCCCCCGCGACTGATTCAGGATGTGGCACCAGTATAGGAAATTACGCCCCGGTGTTGGCGCCCGAATTCGTGGCCCGTTCTTAATCCAGCCTTGCCAGCAGCCGAGGATACCAGGCCGCCTGCGCCAGTCCGCGCGCGGCCATGAAGACCAGCACCGCGCCCCACAGCCCCAGCAGGCCCCAGGCGTCGGTCATCGGTTGCAGCACGGCCAGGTAGACCGCGAAGGCGAAAGCCATGGTCACCATCATTGCCGCACCCGCGGTGGCGCCGATGTAGACGCCGTCGAAATGGAAGCAGGCGACGGCGACGACCGGCAGGGCGACGACCAGCGGCATTAGCCGGTGGGTGAGGGCACGGACCGATTCCAGGTCGGTCAGGGATGCGGTGATGGCATCCCCGAAGGCCCAGAACACGGCCGAGTACAGCAGGCTGGCGACGACCGCCCACAGGCCCGCCAGCCAGACCCAGCGCCGGAAGGCCTGGCGGTCGCGTTCACCCCAGGCCGCACCGGCCAGCGCCTCGGCGGCATGGGCGAATCCGTCCAGGCCCAGCGCCATCAGCATCATGTACTGGTTGACGACATGGCTGGCCGCCATGCCGACCTCGTCGAAACCGGCCGATTCACGCATGATCATCGCCAGCGCCGTCATCAGCATGATGGTGCGAACGAAAATAAAACCGTTCAGCGCCACCAGGGAGCGAAACCGGTCCAGTGTCCAGGTGGCACGCTCAAACAGCGCGGCGGCCATCCGGCCCAGGCCCGGGTTGGCGGTCAGCAGCCACAGCCCGACCGCCACGGAACCCCATTGCGCCAGCAACGTACCCCAGGCGACACCCGGAACGCCCATATCCATGCCCACGACGAATAACAGGTTCAGCGCGGCGTTGCCCAGGTTAAGGGCCAGTTGCAGCGCCAGCACGGCGCCGGTGCGGCCCTGGCCGAACAGCGCGCCGGTGATGGCGAAAACCAGCAGGGCGGCGGGCGCCGCCCAGATCCGGATGCGGAAGTACTCGGCCGTGATGCGCGCCACGTCCTCCGGTGGTGCCATGACCTGCAATGACCAGCCCAGGATCGGCACCTGCAACGCCAGCAGCGCCAGCCCCAGGGCCAGCGCCAGCACGGCGGAACGCACCAGCACGCGCGCGACCGCGTCGGCGTCGCGGCGTCCGTGGGCCTGGGCGACCATGCCGGTCGTACCCATGCGCAGGAAACCGAAGGCCCAGAGGATGTAGTTGAAGATGACGCCGCCGAGCCCGACGGCCGCCAGGTGCACGGCCCCGGGCAGGTGGCCCACGGCCCAGGTATCGACCAGGCCGACCAGCGGCGCGGAAGAGTTGGCGAGAATCGCCGGGAAGGAAATCGCGAGCACGCGCCGGTGCGCCTCGCGGTCGCGTACCCAGGCGGCCGGCCCGCTCACTTCAGTCACCAACTCAGTCCCCGACGGCCGGCGGCACCAGGGCCTTGCGGCGGCCCCGCAAGGTGATGACCAGGATGCCCGCCAGCACCATGACGCCGCCGGCCAGCAGCCGCCAGCCCGGCCGGTCACCCCACACCAGGATGCCGAAGATCGTGCCGAAAACCGGCATGGTCAGCAGGTAGGGCATCAGGGTGGGTAAGGGTGTGCGCTGCACCAGGATGAAAAACAGCCCGTGGCCCACCAGTGACGCCATGAAAATGCTGTAGCCCAGCGCCGCCCAGTGCCAGGGGCCGACCGGTCCCAGCGTGGTCAGCGATTGCGGGTCGAACAGCGCCATCGCCCCAACCAGTACCGGCAGTGAAAACACGGCTGACCAGCATTGGAAATTGAACGTGCTGACGCCGCGCAAGCCGCGCATCAGCACTGAGCCCAGCGCCTGGAAAAGTGCCGAGCACAGCACCACCACCAGCGCCTTTGACTGGCTCAGGACCAGGGGGTCCAGCCCAATGACCAGGACGCCGGTGAAGGCCACGCCCGTGGCTGCCAGTGTGCGCCAGCCGGCGCGCTCGCCGAGAAATAACATGGCGAGCAGCACCGCGAAGGGAATGCTCATGTTCTGCAGGATGGTGATCGAGGTGACGTCAGAGGACAGCTTCAGCGCCCATTGCAGGAAAGTGAAGTGCAGGGCGCCCAGGAACAGGCCGGCCCCCGCCAGTTGCCGCCACTGCCCGGGTTCCGGGCGGCGCAGGAAAGGCAGGGTGAGCACCAGCACGCAGGCGAAGCGCAGGGCCACGAACTGCATCGGCGTGAACGCCTCCATGCCCTTGGCGCCGGCGACAAAATTGAAACCCCACACCAGGCAAATGCCCAGCACCAGGACCAGGTCGCGGCTGCTCAAGTCCCGGGCCGCACGGGGTCAGCCCGTGTTCTGGATGGCCAGCGCGATGCCGTTGACGGTCGACTTGAGCGCGCGCAACAGGGTTTCATCCTCGCGGTCGCCGGCCCGCCAGCGCCGCAGCAGGTCGATTTGCAACAGGTGCATCGGGTCGGTGTACGGGTTGCGCAGGCGAATATTCCGCGCCAGCGTGTACTGGTCCTCGAGCAGTTCGCCCTGGCGCTTGATGGCCAGGATATGGCGGCGGGCCAGGGCAAACTCGTTTTCGATCAGGCCGAACACCGGGCGTGATTCCTCGTCGGCCAGCTGCGCGTAACGGCGGCCGGTCTCCAGCGTCGACTTGGCCAGCACCATCTCGACATCCGAAATCATGCCGCGGAAGAAACGCCACTGATCATGCAAATCGCGCAGGCGATCGATGCCATGCAACTCGATGGCGTGCTCCAGTGCCGTGCCGATGCCGAAGACGCCCGGAAAGCCCACGCGGACCTGCGCCCAGGAAAAGACCCAGGGAATGGCGCGCAGGTTTTCCACGCCCAGTCCGCTCCGGCGCGATGCCGGGCGCGAACCGATATTCAGGCGCTCGATGACGTCGATAGGCGTTGCCGCGCGGAAGTAGGGCACGAATCGCTCATCGCCGAACACCAGGTCGCGGTAGCGGCCGCGGGCCACGCCGGCCATTTCGTCCATCAACGCCAGCGCTTCGGGTGTGCCGCCCGCCGCGGTGTCGAGGAAACGATGCCGCAGCACCGCGCCGGTCATCAGCTCCAGGTTTCGCAGCGCGATCGGGCGCACACCATATTTCTGGTTGATGACTTCGCCCTGCTCGGTCACGCGCAGGCAACCGTCAATGCTGTCCGGCGGCGCGCCCTCGATGCCGTTGACCAGGTTGCCGCCGCCACGGCTGACGGTACCACCGCGGCCATGGAAGAAATGGACGCGCACGCCATGGCGCTGACCGATCTCGATCAGCTTGCGCTGCGCCTCGTACAGGCTCCAGCGGGACGAGACGATGCCACTGTCCTTGCTGCTGTCCGAGTAGCCGATCATGATCACCTGGCGGTTGCCGCGCACGGCCAGGTGCTCGCGGTAGATGTCGAGCGCCAGCAACTCTTCCAGGATTGCCGGGCCGGCATTCAGGTCGTCGACCGTTTCCAGTAATGGCGCGATGTCCAGCGGTACGTGGTTGTCACGCTCCAGTCCCGCCATGCGCGCCAGCGCCATCGTCGTCAATACGTCGTCGGCGCCCTGCGTCATGCTGATGATGTACAGCCCGGTGGCCTGCTCGCCGAAGTCGGTGCGGGCCTGCCGGATAGCGCGGAACACGTCCAGGGTGCTGCGTGCCTCGTCCGAACGTGGCGAGGGGCGGCCGCTCATCGGCGCGCCCAGCCATTCGGCCAGGTGGGCGCCGCGTGCGGCCCGGTCCCGGTCCAGCCAGTCTTCGATGCCGAACAGCTCGCCCAGCACCTGGCGGTGCAGCAGTGCGTCCTGGCGCGCGTCCAGCGTGGCCAGGTGGAAGCCGAAGGCACGCACGCGCCGTTCCAGGCGGCGAATGCCGAACAGGCCGGCGTGACCGCCATGATGGGCCTCGAGGCTGTCACCGACGGCGGTCAGGTCGTCGAGGAACTCGCCCGGCCCCGTGTAGCCGCCTCCGGCACCCTCCAGCGTGGCTTTCAGGCGACGGTGAACGAATTGCAGGAAGCAACGGTACGGCATTTCGCGGTGGCGCACGGGAATGTCGGCGGCCACTTTCGGCATCGCTTCCCAGTAGGCCTCGAGCCGGTCCTCGAGGTCACGGTTGAAGCGCGCGACGTTGCGGGTCTGGCTCAGGTAGCGCCCCAGTTGCCGCACTTCCGGCAGGTAGCACTGGATAATGGCGGCGCGCTGCGTCGACAGCGATTCCATCAGGGTATCGGCGTTGACGTTCGGGTTGCCGTCCATGTCGCCGCCCACCCAGGAGCCGAACCGGAGCAGTTCCTCCGTGTTCGCCTTGACCTCGCCTTCGCCGTAATGACGGTCCAGCGCGGACTCCAGGGATTCGTGAAACGGCGGCACGATGCGGTAGAGGATGTCCGTCAGGTAGAACAGGACATTGTCCAGCTCGTCCGCGACCGTGGGCCGGGCGCTGGGCACGCTGCTGGTCTGCCACGCGGAATGGATGGCGTCACGGATGCGGTCCAGCGATTGCTGTTCTTCCTGCGGTGTCCGGTCGGGGTTCAGCCGTTCCACCAGCCGCTGGACGATCGAATACTCCTTTTCCAGGAAGCTTCGCCGGGTGGCCTCGGTGGGGTGGGCCGTGAACACGGGCCGGATCATCAGGTCATTCAGCGCCGCGGTGAGCTCGTCCGCCGGGCAACCCGCTTTCACCAGTTCACCGACCACCTCGTCGAGGCTGCCACGTTGCGGTGCAGCACCCAGTTTCTGGTACTCCCGGCGCCGGCGGATCCGGTGGGTCTTTTCAGCCAGGTTGGCCAGTCGCAGGTAGGTTGAAAACGCCTTGACGATATTCAGGATATCGTCGATGTCGATATCATCGAGCGCCGACTCCAGTCGCCCGGCGGCATCCTCGTCGCCCTCCCGGACCAGGATGGCGGCCTTGCGGACGGCTTCCACCTGTTCCAGCAGTTCGGGACCGTGAAGGTCAACCAGGGCCTCGCCCAGCAGCCGACCGAGCAGGCTCACGTCGCGGCGCAGGGGGAGGTCTTTCTCGGGAAACTCTACTTGGCGGATTTCACTCATGTGGCGGGTCGGGGCCTCGTGGTCAGCAGCGTTCTGGGAAAGCCGGTCATCTTAACACCCCGCTCACCGGGCACGGCATGGCTCAAGGGTATGAAAACCAATTCATTTTCTGCCCCCGGCACATTTTTTCCCGATTGGCCCGCGTGGTGGGCGGGTTCCGGCCTGAAAGTGACCGGGAAAGTCGCCTCGCAAGCCGGTTTTAACCCAAATTTAATCCTTGAAATCCCTTGTCAGAATGCCTGAAGGGTAGTAGTTTCTTACATTCGATTCAGTCACGCGGCCATTCTGGCCGTACATCGATGGGGAGTCCGATGAAAAACGTAAGAAATATTCTGGTACTGGTTTCGATGCTGGCAGTCGTGGCCGGTTGTAGCAGCACGGGTGGAGGCTCATTCACCGACAGCCGTTGGAAATGTGCGGCTGTGCTCGGTGCTGCAGGTGGTGGTTTCGGCGCCATTGATGACAGCGATGCCGCGGTGACCGGCGCCCTGATTGGTGCGGGTATCGGCGCGTTGTTCTGCGGCGGTAAAGACACTGACGGCGACGGCGTCAAGGACAGCAAGGATGAGTGCCCCGGCACGCCTCCAGGCTCTCCGGTTGACGAGCGCGGCTGTGAATTCGACGATGACGGTGACGGCGTGGTCAACAGCGAAGATCGCTGCCCGAACACCCCGGCCGGCGTGGAAGTCGATTCGCGCGGTTGTGAGCTTGACGACGACGGCGACGGCGTTGGCAACAGCAAGGATCAGTGCCCCGGCACCCCGGCTGGCGCCAAGGTTGACGCCAAGGGTTGCGAACTCGACAGCGACGGCGACGGCGTGGTTGACAGCCGTGACCGCTGCCCGGGCACCGCGGCCGGCACGCCCGTTGACAACAACGGTTGCGATCTCGAAAAGGAGTACACCCTGCACGGCGTGCACTTCGAATTCGACTCGGCCCAGCTGACCTCTTCGTCCCGCGGTGTGCTGGACGAGGCGCTGAAGATCCTGAAGCGTCATCCGGAGCTGAAGGTCGAAATCGCCGGCCATACCGATTCAGTCGGTTCGGCTGAATACAACCAGGGCCTGTCCGAGCGTCGCGCCAAGTCTGTGCTCGACTACCTGGTCGCCAACGGCGCCAGCGCTTCAAACCTGACCTACAAGGGTTACGGTGAGTCTGCGCCGAAAGCTGACAACGGCACCAAGGAAGGCCGCGCTGAGAACCGCCGGGTTGAATTCCGGCACTAAGGCGCACGCCTGAAAGTCTGAAAACCCGGCGGGTTCGCCCGCCGGGTTTTTCTTTGCCTGGCCCCGGGAATGATGAACCAGGGGGTGCAAATGCAATGAATTCAGGCTAAAATACGCATTAACAAGGGTACAATTCTTTTAACTGGTCTGATATCAAGGCCTTGAGCAGGGGGCGCCCGGTCAGCATTGATCGGAGCGAAATGTTCAGTACGGCAATCGGGTCACGCTACGCACGGCGTGAATCGTGGTTCGTCATCTCCAGCCAACCTTTTCTGACGACCGGTCAGCATTCACCGACGTGGATGTGAATCGCGCAGGGATTTGCGCCAGGTACCAACTTAATCGCCGTTCGCCGGTAATGCTAATCGACGAACGGAAACTGACAGGGAACCGTGGGCAGGATGCTCGCGACAGTCTCCGGAAACGGGTCGCGCACGAAGGGGATTACGTGGCGATCAGGGGGCCCGGTAACGGGCCGGAAGAATGAAGGAGATCATCATGCTGGAAATTATCTTATTGGCTTCGGGTTCATTCCTGGCCGCCATGTTTTGTGTCTGGGTGTACCGGATGGTGCGTTCCTGGCACGGTTCGATGTACCGCTCTGTGAAGCTGAAGGGGCAACAGAACAGCGGTTCGATGAATATCAGCCGTGAGAGTGGCAATGTGCAATTGCGCTTTGCCGATGCCGGCCAGGGCCGGTCAGGCAACAGCGACTCACGCAAGCCCTGGGGCTGGTAAGCCCAGGGTTGCCAGCCAGGCACACCCACTCAATCGCGCCACGGTCCCGTGGCGCACGATATCAAGGTTCGGAAGTCCCGGGCCTGCCGCCCGGGCGATGCTCAGTCGAGCAGCGCTGACACCTTCGCGGCACAGATAAAATCGTTTTCAGACAGGCCGTCGATGGCGTGGGTCGTGAACGTCACTTCACAGAAGTTATAACCCGCCGAAAAGTCAGGGTGGTGGTTTTCGCTGTTGGCGATCCAGGCCATCGCGTTGATGAACGCCATGGTGCGGTAAAAACCCTTGAACTCGAAACGCCGCTGGATGGACTTGCCGTCTTCGGACAGGGTCCACCCGGGCAGTGATTCCAGCATTTCGCGGGCTTGATCGGTGGCAAACGCATCGACGCCGCCCTCGCAGGGCACGCAATGGCGGTCAGTCAGGTCGCATACGGTCGTGGACATGGGTTTCTCTCCGTTCGTGTTCAGGCGCTTTCCCGCATCGGGAAGGTCGGGGCATGCATGCCGAGGCGTCGTGCTTCGCGCACCAGGGCGCCCAGGTCGGCCTGCGCAAGATCGAACAGCGTATCGAAACTGTCGATGACAAAATAGACCGTCTGGTAGATATCGATCCGGTACGGCGTGCGCAACGCATCGATCGCGTCGAATGGGCGCCGGTCCGGGATGTCGCTTTCCAGCGAGTACACCAGTTCCCCGGGCGAAGACACCAGGCCGGCACCGTATGAGCGCAGGCCGTCTGCGGTGTTGACCAGGCCGAATTCAACCGTGAACCAGAACAGCCGCGCCAGCATCGCGTGGTCGCGCTTGTCGGCGGCGAGCCCGGCCTTGCCGTAGGCCTCGGTGAACGCCGCGAAGCGGTAATCGGTCAGCAATGGTGTGTGACCGAAAACCTCGTGGAAAATATCCGGTTCCTGCAGGTACTCCATGTCCTCGCGGCGACGGATGAAAGTCGCCGCCGGGAACTGGCGATTGGCGAGCAGTTCAAAGAACGCGGTGAAATCGATCAGCGCCGGGACCGGGGCGACCGACCAGCCGGTGTGGGCCTGCAGCACGTCGGAAACTTCGTGCAGCTGCGGAATCCGGTCGTTCGGGAAGTTCATCAGCGACAGTGCGTGGCGGTATTCGTCACAGACACGGTTGGGCAGCATCGGCAGTTGCCGGGCCATGAGTTCGCCCCACACCCGGTTTTCTTCTTCCGAGTAATGAATGATGCCGTTGGCATCGGCCTGCCTGGAGGTGTATCGGCTTTGCTTGCCCACGTGAAACCCCATGAAGTTCGAAGATATAAGTATTCTATGCCCGGATAGACGGATAAAACATTCTAACTATGCCCTGTTTGTCGATTAAGTTAGTATGTATATGTCAGTTAATACGAAATTAACCAGATGAATGTTTCACTTGATTCGACGGACATCCGCATTCTCGACATCTTCCAGCGCGAAGGGCGCATTTCCAGCCAGGCGCTGGCCGAGCGGGTGGGGCTGTCGGCGTCGCCGTGCTGGCGACGGGTCCGGAAGCTGGAAAAAGCCGGCGTGCTGGGCGCCGACGTCACGCTGCTGAACCCGGCAGCGATCGGGCTGAACGTGATCGCCATTGCCAATGTCTCGCTCGAGGACCATCACCCCGATTCGGTCGCCGACTTCGACCGCATGGTGAAAGCGCGCGACGAGATCCAGGAGTGCCATGCCACCAGTGGCGAGTATGACTACATGCTCAAGGTCATCTGCGCCGACATCGCGGCCTACGACCGCCTGCTGAGCGGCACCATCATGCGCTGCAGGGCGGTCCACCAGGTCAATACCAGTTTTGTCCTGCGCAGCACCAAGCAGACCACCGCCTTGCCGCTGCCGGGATAGGAAGAATGGATACGAATTCATCATTTCGCCGGGGGATGTCACCCCATTGACACGAATGTTGGCGATACAATGTCGGCCTGTTCAAACTGACCCCCAGACCGCCTTGAAGCCCACACAGAAACCGCACAACCCGAACTACTCTTCGGGCCCCTGCAGCAAGCGCCCCGGTTATGACGTCGCCAGCCTCAAGCTGGATACCCTGGGTCGATCCCACCGTTCCGCAATCGGCAAGGCGACGCTGAAAAGCGCCTGCGATGAGACCGCCGAATTGCTTGGCCTGCCGGACGGCTACCGCGTTGGCGTGGTACCGGCGTCGGATACCGGCGCCATGGAAATGGCCATGTGGTCGCTGCTCGGCGCCCGCCCGGTGGACGTGTTCTACTGGGAATCCTTCGGCAAGGGCTGGCGATCTGACATCGAGCAACAGCTGAAACTGGACAATGCGCGATTCTTCGAAGCAGCGTATGGCCAGCTGCCCGACCTGTCGCAGGCCGACCCCGCGCATGACGTGGTATTCACCTGGAACGGCACCACCTCCGGTGTCCGCGTGCCGAATGGTGACTGGATTGCGGATGACCGCGAAGGCCTGACGATCTGCGATGCCACTTCCGCCGTGTTCGCGCAATCGATGCCGTGGGAAAAGCTGGACGTGGTCACCTACAGCTGGCAGAAAGTGCTGGGCGGTGAAGCGGCGCACGGCATGTTGATCCTGTCGCCGCGCGCGGTTGAGCGACTGGAGTCCTACACACCGCCATGGCCGATGCCGAAGATTTTCCGGTTGACCAAGGGTGGTGAACTGATCGAGGGCATCTTCCAGGGCGCGACCATCAACACGCCGTCCATGCTGTGTGTGGCCGATTACCTGGATGCACTCGGCTGGGTCCGCCAGCAGGGTGGCGTCGGAGCCACCATTGCCCGTTGCAATGCCAACCTGGCGGTCATCGAGCAGTTCGTCGCGGAGAACGAGTGGATCGACTTTCTCGCCGGGTCCGCGGACATTCGATCCAACACCAGCGTCTGCCTGTCCGTGGACCTGCCGCCGGAGGGTGTGAAGGCCATGGTGTCGCTGCTGGCCGATGAAGGCGTGGCCTACGATATCGGCGCCTACCGCGACGCGCCGCCGGGGCTGCGCATCTGGTGTGGCGCCACCGTGGAAGCCGCCGACCTGGAAACGCTGATGCCGTGGCTGGCATGGGCCTACAACGAAGTGAAAGAGTGATGACGATGTATAAAGTCCGTACCTACAACAAGATTTCCGAGAAAGGCCTGGGCCTGTTCGACAGCGCCCGTTACAACATTGGTGAAGGCCTGGATTCGCCTGACGCCTTCATCCTGCGTAGCCAGAAGCTTCACGAGGAACCGTTGCCGGACGACCTGATCGCCATTGCCCGCGCCGGTGCCGGTGTCAACAACATTCCCATTCCGTCCTGCACGGAGAAGGGCGTGGTGGTGTTCAACACGCCGGGCGCCAACGCCAACGCGGTGAAAGAACTGGTCGTCGCCGGCATGTTGCTGGCCTCGCGTGATGTCTACGGCGGCATGAACTTTGTCCAGTCGCTGGGCGACATGGACGACGCCGGTGAAATGGCAAAGCGCCTGGAAGCGGAGAAGAAGCGCTTCGCCGGTGGCGAGATTGCCGGCAAGACCCTGGGCATCGTCGGCCTGGGCGCCATCGGTTCCATGGTCGCCAACATGGGCCTGGAACTGGGCATGTCGGTGGCCGGTTTTGACCCGGCGCTGTCGGTCGAGGCCGCCTGGCGCCTGTCCAGCCGTGTGCAAAAGGTCGACAACCTGCACGCACTGCTGAAGATCTGCGATTTCGTCTCGCTGCATATCCCGGCCAACGACCATACCCGGGGCATCATCGACGACGAGGCGTTCGCGGCCATCAAGCCGGGCGCCTGCCTGATCAACTTCGCCCGCGAGGAAGTCGTCGATCCGGAAGCGCTGGTACGCGCCCTGGACGAGGGCCGCCTGCACCGCTACGTGGCCGATTTTCCGCGTCCGGAACTGCTCGGCCGCCCGGAAGCCATCCTGATGCCGCATATCGGCGCCAGCACGGCGGAAGCCGAGCAGAACTGCGCCGTGATGGCGGCGCGCCAGCTGATGGACTACCTGGAGAACGGCAATATCGTCAACTCCGTGAACTTCCCGCAGACCCGCATGGGCCGCAACGGCGGCTGGCGCATCACGTTCAGTAACCGCAATGTACCGAAGGTGCTGGGTTCGGTGCTGTCGGTGCTGGCGGACCGGGACATCAACGTCATCGACATGGTGAACAAGAGTCGCGGCGAGATCGCCTACAACATTATCGACGTGGAGTCCGAGCCGGGTGAGGGCGCGCTGGAGGCCATCGCGTCCGCGGAGGGCGTGATTCGCCTGCGGGTACTGCCGCCCCAGGGCTGAGTCTTTCCCGGCTGGCCGGGTGAGAAGGGGTGTTATGATCGTCGGGTGTCATCCACATCCGGCGATTAACCGTTATGGATATTCTCACCGTCATCATTATTTTCGCGCTGCTGGCCACGGTCGTGGCGCTGCTGTTCGGCCTGGTGTCCATGGGGCAGGGCGGCCGGTTCGACAAGAAATTCGGCACCGGCTTCATGTGGGCCCGCGTGGGGTTCCAGGCCGGCGCCGTCATTCTTTTGCTCATCGCACTCGCGTTGCGCTAGGCTATCGCACCGGTTTATTCTCCATCCCTCTTCGCAATACATGGCGGTTTCTATCGCCAGGACGACATAAAGGACAGCACATGAAACTGAAGGGTGCACTGCTCACCATCGCGCTTGGCGCAACCATCACCTCCGTCGCCGCGGCCCAGGAAGACGGGTCGGAAATCGTACTGCCGCTGGAGGCGCAGACCTGCAACCTGCCGGCCGCGCCGGCGCGGATTCCTGACGAAGCGACCATTGACGACCTGAAGAAGGCGAAAGGCAACATCTCGGACTTCCAGGCATCGCTGACCCAGTACCGCGAATGCCTCGACAAATCCGCCCAGTCGGAAGGCCTGACGGACGGCAACCACATCGCGCTGGGCCAGGCCCATAACTATTCCGTTGAGATGGAAGAGCGCGTGGCCGAGCAGTTCAACGTGGCGGTTCGCGCCTACAAGGAACGCCAGGCCGGCGGTTAAGATTTCGCGATAAGCGATCCGGCGGCGGCCACCCGGCCGCCGCCAGTACGCCGCTTCAGGCGGCGCGTGGAACCCGGATATCCTCGACCAGCTGGCGCACCTTTTCCGGCGGCGGCTCACCGGCCAGGCTGACGGCCCAGGCCACAGCGAAGTTCAGCGCCATGCCCACCACGCCGATCCCTTCCGGCGATATACCGAATAGCCAGTTCTCCGGTGTATTGGCGATCAGCGGTTCGAAAAACACGCCCTTGAACGCCAGGATGTAGCCGAACGTGAACAGCAGGCCGGTGACCATGCCGGCGATGGCGCCGTTGCGGTTGATGCGCGTACTGAAGATGCCCATCAGGATGGCCGGGAACAGCGATGCCGCGGCCAGCCCGAACGCGAAGGCGACCACCTGGGCGACGAAGCCGGGTGGATTCCACCCCAGGTAGCCGGCCACCAGGATGGCCACCGCGGCGGCGGCGCGCCCGGCGCGCAGTTCCTGTTTCTCACTGATGTTCGGTGCGATGATGCCCTTCAGCAGGTCGTGCGAGAACGCCGCCGAGATCACCAGCAGCAGGCCGGCCGCGGTCGACAGCGCCGCGGCAATGCCGCCGGCCGCCACCAGCGCGATCACCCAGTCGGGCAGTTCCGCGATTTCCGGGTTCGCCAGCACCATGATGTCGCGGTCGACGGTCAGCTCGTTACCTTCCCAGCCGAACGATTCCGCACGCTCGGCGAACGCCGGGTTGTCGGCGTTGTAGTACTGGATGCGGCCGTCATTGTTGCGGTCTTCAAACTGCAGCAGACCCGTGTCTTCCCAGGTGCGGAACCACTGCGGCCGGTCGGCATAAACCAGGTTGGCGTCCGCGGCGCCCACCTCGCTCGCCTGGATGGTGTTGGTCAGGTTGTAGCGCGCCATTGCGCCCACGGCCGGGGCAGTGGTGTAGAGGATGGCGATGAACAGCAGGGCCCAGCCGGCGGAGCGGCGTGCATCGGAGACTTTCGGCACGGTGAAGAAACGCACGATCACGTGCGGCAGTCCCGCGGTGCCCACCATCAGCGCCAGGGTGATCGCGAACACGTCAATGGTGCTCTTGTTGCCCTCGGTAAAGGCGCGGAAACCCAGGTCGGTGACGATGGTATCCAGCTTGTCGAGCAGGTAGACGCCTTCACCGGCCACCTTGCCGCCCAGTCCCGTCTGCGGCAGCGGGTGGCCCGTCAGCTGCAGCGAAATGAACACCGCCGGCACCGTGTAGGCAAAGATCAGCACGCAGTACTGCGCCACCTGGGTGTAGGTGATGCCTTTCATACCGCCCAGCACCGCGTAGATGAACACCACGCCCATGCCGATCACCAGCCCCACGTGGATCGGGACTTCCAGGAAGCGCGAGAAAACGATACCCACGCCGCGCATCTGCCCGGCCACGTAGGTGAACGAAATGAAGATCAGGCAGATCACCGCCACCAGCCGCGCCGCGTTGGAGTAGTAGCGGTCACCGATGAATTCCGGCACCGTGAAACGGCCGTACTTGCGCAGGTAGGGCGCCAGCAGCAACGCCAGCAGCACATAGCCGCCGGTCCAGCCCATCAGGTAGACCGAGCCGCCATAACCCAGGAACGCGATCAGGCCGGCCATGGAAATGAACGAGGCCGCCGACATCCAGTCGGCCGCGGTGGCCATGCCGTTGGCCACGGGGTGGACGTGCTTGCCGGCCACGTAGAAATCGCCGGTACTGCGTGCGCGCGACCAGAAGGCGATCACGATATAAACGGCGAAACTCAGCCCCACCGCCAGGTAGGTCATGAACTGCAGGCTCATGGGTCGACCCCCGGTTCCACGACCGGCTCGTCGTCATCCACGTCGAACCGGTGGTCGAGGCGGTTCATGCGCCAGGCGTAGAAAAAGATAATCCCCAGGAACACCAGGATTGAACCCTGCTGGGCGAACCAGAAGCCCAGTTTGAACCCGCCAAGGCGGATGGTGTTCAGCGGCTCGGCCAGCAATATGCCGAAGCCGAAGGACACGATGAACCAGAGCGCCAGGCACCACAGCACCAGTTTCAGGTTGGCACGCCAGTAGGCGTGACGGGACAGGTCTTCACTCATTGTTTTTCTCCCTTTCAGAGCCGTTGTTCGAGTTGTTGTCCGAGTTCGACGACGCGGTTCGCCAGGGCCTCGACGTCTTCAAACCGGGTGCGCCAGTTGGAGAACGCCGGGCGGAAGATGGTCCGCTCGCCCAGTTTGGATGTGCCGACCAGGAACTGGCCGTCTTCGATGACGGCTTCGCCCAGTTGCCTGTTCAGGTCGTCGAGACCGGCGTCGTCAAACCCGCCCGGGTTGTAGCGGAAGGCCACGATATTCAGCGGTACCTCGGCCATGCGTTCCAGTGCCGGGTGGGCGTCGACCACGCCCGCAAAATGGGCGGCGAGGTCCAGGCAATGTTCGATGATCCGCCGATGGCCGTCCCGGCCGTAGGCCTTCAGTGTGGCCCACACGGCGAAACCGCGGCCGCGCCGGGAGCTCTCCGGGCCAATCGCCCCCAGCGTGGGTCGCGGATCGTTCTCGGCCGGCAGGTAATCGGCCGAATACCGGAAAGCGCGCGCCATCAGGCCGTGGTCGCGCACGAACGCGTAACCGGAATCATAGGGGACGTTGAGCCACTTGTGGCCGTCCACGGTGATTGAGTCCGCGCCTTCGAAACCGGCGACCAGGTGCGCGGTGCGGGGCGACAGGGCGGCAAACAGCCCGAACGCGCCGTCGACGTGCAACCAGCAGTTGTGTTCGCGTGCCCGCGTCATCATTTCGGCGACCGGGTCGAAACGCCCGGCATTCACTTCGCCGGCGTTGACCACCACCAGCGCGGGTTGACCGTCCAGCGCTTCGAGGGCGCGTGAAAATGCGTCCAGGTCGACCAGGCCATCGGCGCCGTCCTCGACGCATTGAATATTGGCCATACCGATACCTTGCAGCGCCAGGACCTTGCGGCTGGCCGCATGCAGGAACCGGGTGGAAATCACGGGCATCTGCGGCTGGCCCGACAGCCCCGTTTCCGAGACATCGAAGCCCAGCTGTTCGCCCCACCACTGACGCGCCGCGGCCATGCCGACGAAATTGGCCATGGTCGCGCCGGTCACCATGACCCCGTGCATGCCGGCAGGGATGCCCAGCAGTTCCTTCAGCCACTCCAGCGCCTGCAGTTCCAGCCGCACACCCACGGGCGAGGTGACCCAGGTGTAGGTCAGCACGTCGAACGCCGCCGCGACCAGGTCGGCGCCATGGGCGGCGGGCGTGTTACCGCCGATGACAAAGTGATAGCAGCGCGGACCGGCCGTGTTCGTGCCCGCGCGCGCCTGCAGGTCGAGCAGCGCTTCCAGTGCTTGCCGGGCACCTACACCCTGGTCCGGCAACGGCACCGCGAGGCGCTGAAGTGCCCGGTCGGGGTCGGCCGGAAGCGCCTGGCGTTCATCGGCGCCAACGATGGCGTCGTCGAGCGCATCCGCCAGGTCGGACACCAGGCGGCTGGCTTCGGCACGCAACTGGTCGGTGAAGCCGGATTGGGGGTGGCGGTGAATGTCGGGCATAGTCGCCAAGCTTGCCGAATCGCATGCGGCATGTCACGCCCCGGGGCCTCGCCTTTGCTATTCTTGCGCGGATGAATGAACTGCCGACCATTCCGGGGACCGAGGAAATCAGCCGCGAGTCGCTGATGCGCATCCTCGAAATCATGCACCGGCTGGCCTCGCCGGAGGCCATGCCCGAGCTCTTGCGCGAGATCGTCGAGGTCGGCAAGGTCGCCATCGTCGCCGAGGCAGGGGTGCTGTGGCTGTACGACAATGATGCGGAACAACTGGTCATGGTCACCCCGCCGCAGGATGAGCCGCGCCGGCGCGCGCTGGGCGACGGCTGGGTGGGCGTCTGCGCCCGCGACCGTGCGCTCAGCAATATCCGCGAATGCCGCGAAGACGACTGTTTCCAGGCTGATCCGCTGCACCTGCCGGAGTTCGAAACCCGCTCCCTGTTCAATGTGCCCATCATTGGCCAGGACGATACCCTGCTGGGGGTCATGCAGTGGCTGGGCGCGCGCCCCGGGCAGTTTGACCACCATGACGAGTGGGTCGGGCCGGCGCTGGCGGCCCAGGCGGCGGTGGCGATCCAGCACGCGTACATGACCGATGAACTGCTCGCCAACGCCATCCTGGAACGCGAAGTGGCCGTTGCCCGCGAGATTCAGCTGAGCACGCTGCCCCGGGTCATGCCGGAGGTGCCGGGCTACGACCTGCATGGCTATTTCCTGCCCACGGCGCACACCGGTGGCGACCTGTACGACCTGGTGATGCTGGATGGCCAGCTGTTCATGCTGCTGGGGGACGCCACCGGCCATGGTTTCGGCCCGGCCCTTTCCGCGACGCAGATGCAGGCCATGATGCGCGTGGCCTTCCGGTTGGGCGCCGGCCTGGATGACGCCTACCGGCAGGTCAACAACCAGATGGCCGAGGACCTGCCCGATGACCGGTTCATCACGGCGTTCATGGGTTTCCTGGACCCGGACGCACACGAGGTCCGGTTCCATTCGGCCGGGCAGGGGCCGATCCTGCACTACCACGCGGCCGAGGACCGGCTCGAGTGGCACAAACCCACCAGCTTCCCGCTGGGCGTCATGGAACTTGACGGCAGCGATCCGGCCCGTCGCGTGGCGTTGGCGCCCGGCGATATCCTGGCGTTGATCTCCGATGGCGTTTACGAGTTCGCCAACCCGGCGGGCGAGCAGTTCGGCGAGTCCGGCGTGGGCGAGGTCATCCGGGCCAACCGGCACCGGCCGATGGCGGACCTGGGCAAAACACTGGTGGACGCGGCCTTTACCTTCGGCGAGGGTGGGGGCCAGGCGGATGACATTACGCTGGTCATGGTCCGGCGCCAGCCCGGCACGGATGCGTCATGAAGGCTTCGTTCCCCCGGCGGTTCAGCGCCTTGACGGATATTGTCACGATGACCGAGGCTTTTTTTGCCGGCGAAGGCCTGGATGCGTCGCTCCGGCCGGCCACGGACCTTTGTCTCGAAGAACTTTTCGTGAACATGGTCACCTACAACACGGAGACGAAAGAGCCGATCACGATTGAGTTGCAACGCCATGGCCAGGGCATCCGGGCGGCCCTGACCGACCGGGACGTTGACCGCTTCGATCCACGAAAAGTCGCCCCCGTCGACGTGGAATTACCGCTGGAGCAGCGCGAACCGGGAGGGCTTGGCCTGTACCTGGTGTTCAAGGTCGCCGATGCCGTGCACTACGAATACCGTGAGCGGACAAGTAGAATCACCTTCACGATTGAAGGGAAGCACGATTGATGTTCGAAATTGGTACCGACGAAGCCGGCCATGTCAGGATCTCGGGCCGCCTGGACGCCGCAAAGGCGCCGCGCGCGCAGACGTTTCTAGACCGCCAGGACGGCCCCTGTGTCATTAACCTGGGCGGCCTGGAGTACATTTCCAGCGCCGGACTTGGCGTATTGCTGCGGACGCACAAGCGGCTGATGGCGAACGGCGAAGGCATCCGCCTGGTGGGCGTTGGTCCCCACCTGAGGGATATTTTTTCCTATTCCGGCTTTGATCGCCTGTTCGACATCGAGACCGCGGCAGACGGCTGAAATCCTTCGCGGCCAGGCCGGCCGGTGAACAGTGATGGACCACGACGACATGCAATCAACAACTTTTTCCTCTCTGGGCGGTATTCATGGCAAGGGATGGTGACGCCGCGCTGATCCGGGACTGCCGGAACGGCGACCGACAGGCGCTGGGGTCACTGGTCCGACGCTACGAGCGGCCGGTGTACAACGCGGCCTATCGCATGCTCGGAAACGCGGACGAGGCGGCCGACGTGGCCCAGACGACCTTCCTGAAGGCGTTTGAGAAACTCGACCACTACAACCCGAAGTACCGGTTTTTCAGCTGGATTTACCGGATCGCGGTCAACGAATCGATCGACCGCATCAATGGACGATCCAGGCTGCGTGAACTTGATGACTCGCCCGCGTCTGTCGACCCGGGGCCGGATGACATCGAAGATCACCGCCAGCTGAGCCGGCAGTTGCAGTCATCGCTCAACGCGCTGACCGAAGACCAGAGGGCCGTTGTAATGCTCAGGCACTTCGTGGAAATCAGTTACCGGGAGATCGGGGAGATCCTGCAGATCCCGGAGAAAACCGTGAAATCACGGTTGTTCACCGCGCGCCAGCGACTCAAGGACATGCTTGAGCATGAAGGGGTACGGCCATGAATGACGAGGCAATGATTGATCTCGTACAGGCCGGCGTCGACGGCGAACTCGACGATGCCGGCCGTGAAGCACTGGACCGCCTGTTGGCGACATCGGAAGATGCGCGCCGGATACACGGTGAACTCACGGCAGTGAGTCACTGGCTGGGCCAGGCCGAGCCGGTTGAACCGCCGGATGACCTGCACGCGAGAATCATGGCAGGCATCGAATTGCCGGCGCCCAGGCGGCGCTGGCTGGATTTCCTGCGCAGCGATGCCGCGTTACCACTCGGGTACGGCCTGGCAGCGGCCCTGGGCGTGGTGGTGACGCTGGGTGTTCTCGGCCAGCGCGATGCGATCACCGTACCGGGCGACACCCGGGACCTGGTGGGCACGCTGGCGCCAATGGACCAGGGCGCGCAGGTCGGCGCCAGCCGGTTCGAATATGCCGGTGGCCAGGGCGAAGTGCTGCTGACCCGGCATGCGGAAGGGTACCGCCTGGACTTCGCCATCCGTGGCGAAATGCCGGTGGACTGGCGACTGGATCTCGGCGACAGCGGCCTGGAACTGGCCTCGCTGGCCACGGTTGAAGGAACGCCGGCCGCGGTGGACTGGCGCGGCGGTGGCATTACCGGGGGTGGTGATACCGTGATCCGTTTTTCGGCCGGCCTGAGCCAGGCCGAAGGTGCCAACGAGGTCAGGATCAACGGCATCGAACTGGACCTGGGCCGGGCGGGCGAATCGCTCTACCAGGGCCGCCTGGCGCCCGTGAACCGCTGACCATTTCGCCCGGACACCTGTGAACCGGGCGCGCACTGGGGCAAGATAGGCGTTTTCCCGTCCGGGGGGACGTCCGCCTGAACCCGTCAGAATTTTTTCTTCGCGCGCCCGTCGGCCTGTTGCCGGTGTTGATCTTCCTGGTGGTGCTGGTGTGGATGGACAGCTACAAGCTGGTCACCGTCCGCGCCGTCCTCGCGACGATAGCCGCCGGTATGCTGGCCGCCGCCGTGGCGTGGAAGCTGAACAGCGGGCTGATGGCGTGGTCGTCGATGGATTTTGTCCCGTACACGCGCTATGTCTCGCCTTTCATCGAAGAGTTGCTGAAGGCCGTGGTCGTCATCGGCCTGTTCCGCGCGCACCGCATCGGTTTCCTGGTGGACGCCGCCATTTTCGGCTTTGCGGTGGGCGCGGGGTTCGCGCTGGCGGAAAACCTGTACCGCCTGTACACGCTGACCGACAGCGTCATGGCCATCTGGGTGATCCGGGGCTTCGGCACCGCGGTCATGCATGGCACGGCCTGCGCCATTTTCGCAGTCATCGCCCAGACCATGACCGAGCGGAACATGAAGGTGAACCCGGCCCGCTACCTGCCCGGGTTGCTGGCGGCCGCCGCACTGCACTCGTTTTTTAACCATTTCTTCCTGCCGCCGATCCTGATGACCCTGCTCTTCGTCGTGGTTTCGCCGGTTGTCATGATGGTGGTGTTCAGCCGCAGCGCCATGCACCTGCACAGCTGGCTGGAGCTGGATTTCGACGCCGACGCGCGCCTGCTCAAACAGATCGGTTCCGGTGAGTTCACAAGTTCCAATGTCGGGCGATTCCTGGGGGACCTGCGCGACAAGTTTCCCGGGACGGTGATGGTCGACCTGCTCTGCTACCTGCGCCTGTACACGGAACTGGCGATGCGCGCGAAGGGCGTGCTGATGATGCGAGAGAACGGGCTTGACGTGCCGGTCGGCGAGCGCACCCGTGAAAAGTTCGTGGAACTGGACTTCCTGCGCCGCAGTATCGGCAAGACCGGGCTGCTGGCCATCCGGCCGCTGCTGCACCACGAGCGCAAGGATCTCTGGCAACTCAAGGTGTTGGCGTCGGGCGTCGACTTTTCAAAACGGGGTTAAGTGTGTGACACTGGGGGGCAAGGAGGTTCCCATGAAGTGTCTCTACTATCTGGCGCCGAACCTGGACAGCACGCAAGGTGTTGCCGATGACCTGCGGGATGTCGGGGTCGAAGAATGGTACCTGCACGTCATCAGTCACGACGAAGCGGGGCTGAAACGCAAACGAATCCATTCCGGAAACCTGCTGGAAACCACTGACCTGGTTCGCGATGGCATTATCGGCGCGAATCTCGGCTTTATCGGCGCGGTGCTCGCCGCCGGCCTGGTCATGCTGTTCGAGCCGTTCGGGCCGGACACGCCGAAAGCGGCCTATTTCTTCGTGATCCTGGTGTTTACCCTGTTCGGCGCATGGGTCGGTGGCCTGACCGGTATCGACAGCGAGAATCGCAAAGTACGGCGCTTCCATGACGAACTGGCGGACGGCCAGTATCTCGCCCTGATTTATGCTTACAAGGAAAAAGAAAAGGCGATCCGCGCCATGATGGACGCGCGGCACCCCGAGGCGCGGCTGGCGGCCGTGGACCGGCACTTCCTCAATCCTTTCAGCCGTTTGCGGCGCCGCCGGAACCCCGAAACCACGCCGGACCGGCATTTGCCCGCCTGAAACAGGCATGCCGGTCAGCGGCCCTGACCGTTTCCCTGACCACTGATCGATAGGCTCGTTCCTGACATGACCCATCCCGGGTGCAGGAGCCGAGCCATTGAACCCAGAAAACAAGAACCCACCGTTACCGGACGAGAGTTACGTCCGGCCGCCTGAAACGCCCATTGATGCGAATGCGCTGGTGTATGACCGGTCGCAGATGTCGCATTTCTACGATGCCCCCGGCGAGTTTGGCTGGTTTATCGAAGGGGCCGACTACGCCCTTCAGGGGCTGTCGGTCCTGACCACCGAGACCCAGCCCGGCGGCGGCCCGCCGCTTCATTGCCACGAATGTAACGAAGCCCATGTCATCGCCGCCGGTGAACGCTATCGCGGCATCATCGGCGATGAAGTTTTTGACATTGTCGGGCCCGCCATCGTGCGTGTTCCCGCCAATGTGCCCCATACCTTCATCAACGCCGGTGAATCCGTGCTTCACCTGGTCGGCATCCTGCCGACTGGCCGGGTCGACTACACCGAGCTTGGCCCCAACCCACTGGTCGAAGACCCGGCGGCCACGAGTGGGGCCGACCCATCCCCGAGAAAGGAGGACAGCTGATATGAAACTGACAACACGACTGATGACCCTGGCAACCACCCTGGCCGTGTCCGGTACGGTGCTCGCAGGTGGCGCCCAGGGTGTCGACGAGGGCGCGCTCGTGCGGGCCGAACTGGACGCCCTGCAAGCGGCAACGTTGCACCTGCAACGGCTGGACAACGCGATCAACGAGGGCTGGAGCACGGATATTTCCGGTTGCGTCGAAATGCCCGGCGTGGGTGGCATGGGCCACCACTGGGCCGACCTGGCCCGTTTCGACGGTGAAGTCTCGCTGCTGGAACCGGAGGTGCTGGTGTTCGAGCCCATGCCGGACGGCAGCCGGCGACTGGTGGCGCTGGAATACATCGTTCCCGTGGCCGCCTGGGCCGGTGGCGATGAGACCGCGCCACGGCTTTTTGGCCGCGATTTCCACGTGCTCGAGGCGATCGACTCATGGATCCTGCACGTGTGGTTGTACCGCAACAATCCGGCCGGGATGTTCGAGGACTTCAATCCGAACGTTAATTGCGATCACGCGGAATGAGGTCATGACTGGCCTATACTTTCGTCCATGACAGGTGAAACGGGCCAACTGAAGGGGCGCGTGCCGGTTCCGGTGACGCGCCTTTTCGGTCGTGATTCAGACCTGGCGAAACTGGGTGAGCTACTGGTGCATGAGCCCGTGGTGACCATCACGGCGCTGGGCGGCGGTGGCAAGACCCGGGTGGCTGGCGCACTTGCGGCAAGCCGGTCGGCCGAAGACGGTGCCGTGGCGTGGGTGGACCTGCAGGGCGTGGCCACTGACGGGCAGGTTGCGACTGAAACCAGTCGCGCCTGTCACCTTCGCATTCCCCCTGGCGTGACGCCGATCGATGCGCTGACCCGTTTCCTCGCCGACCGTGACTTCCTGCTGGTGCTCGACAATTGTGAGACCTGCCTGGCGGGATGTGCTGAACTGGTGGCCGAACTGACGTCCCGCTGCCCGAGGCTGCGAGTGCTGGCCACCAGCCGGGAGCCGCTGCAGGTACCGGGCGAGACGGTGTGGCAGTTGCCGCCACTGGCGGTTCCCGACGACCCGGTCGCCGCCAGGACGTCAGCCGCGGTCCAGTGCTTTGCCGACCGGGCCAGGCGGGCCTATGCGGGGTTCCGGCTGGACGAGGAATCGATTCCAAACGTGGTGGCCATCTGCCGCCAGCTGGAGGGTGTGCCGCTGGCGATCGAACTCGCGGCCGCCCTGGTCCGCGTCGCATCGCTGGCTGAACTGAGGGCGCAACTGGAGCACGGCATTGACGCCCTGGGCCGGAACTCACGTGGGCTTCCGGCGCGGCATGCGAGCATGGATGCCGCGCTTGATGGCAGTCTTCTCGCCCTGGATGACGCCCAGCGCATGGCCCTGGTCAACCTGGCCGTCTTTGAGGGAGGGTTCGATCCCTCCGCGGCGGAGTCACTGGCCATGCTGGGCCAACCTGAACCGGACCGGCTGCAGGTCCGGGAAATCCTGGCGGCGTTGGTGGACAAGTCACTGCTGGTCGCCGAAACCGGTTCGGAAATCGCCAGGTTCCGCATGCTCGAGCCGGTGCGCCAGTACGTGCGCGAACATCATGCCGAAGACCGCTGGCCGGCGATTTGCGCGAAGCACCGTGAATGGTACCTGGCGTGGCTGGCGTCCTGGACCGGGCGCTTCAAGGGGGAAGGCCGGCGCCGCGCGGTGGCCGCGTTTGATCGCGAGCATGACAACCTTTCCGCCGCATGGCAGTCCGCCGTGGTGGCGCGGGATATCGACGCGCTTAACCAGATGGCGGCCGGGCTGTTCTGGTACTGGAATTTCGCCGGCCGGTTTCACGAGGGGCGCGAGCGATGTGAGTCCGCGCTTGCGGCCCTGGGTGAGGACGTCGGCAGGGCGGGCGACCTGGCACACGCGGCCGGGGCCTTGCTATGGATGCACTCCGAGATATCCGGCGCCAGGCGTTGGTTGCGAAAGGCGGCGGAGACGGCACAACGGTCTGGTGACTGCGTGCTTGAGGGCCTGGTATTGCGCGAGCTGGCGGGTGTCGAGATCACGCAGGGCGAGTTCGCGTCGGCACGTGACCTGTATGCCCGGTCCGTGGCGTTGCTGGCCGAGACCGAGGCCGACTGGGATCGCGCGCTGGCCTGCAATGGCCATGCGGACGCCTTGCAGGCGCTTGGAGACCAGGACGACGCCCGCGCGCCGCGATTCGAAGCCCTGGCGTTGTTCAGTGAGCTGGATGATCCCTGGGGGCGTGCCCTGAGCCTGTTCGGCCTGGCGGTCGGGGCCGCGATGAATGGGCAACGGCTCGCCGCGCGCCGCGATGGTGAGCGTGCCGCCCGGTTGCAACGGGTCGATGGCGACAGCTGGAACATCACCCAGTGTGAAGTTTTGCTGGGCGACATCGAGTGGCTGGAGTCCCGGGCTGCCACGGCAATCACCCACTACCGCGAAGCGCTGCGTCACAATACCGAGGTGGGTGACCGCATCATCGCGGCCTACGTCATTGAACGCCTGGCTGATATCGAATTGCGGGCCGGGCAGGCCGAGCGCGCGACCAGGCTGATGGCCTCGACCCGGTCCCGCTGGGCGCAGTCCGACGCAAACTACACTTACGGACAGTTCAAGCCCCTCGATGAAAGCGAAATGGTGGCGTCAATGCGAAACCTCGTCGATGAAAACGAGTTTGACCTCGCATGGACCGGCGGGCGCGCAATGGGTTTCGACGCATCGGTGGCGTTCGCGTTGCAGGACGAAACCGATGCCCTGCCGGAACGCGAAGCACGGGCGCCGAAACAGCCGGGCCTTGAAATCACGGGGCTGGGCGACGCCGTTGTGAAACGTGAGGGCGTGGAACTCACCACCAGGGACTGGGGATATGCCCTGCCACGCGAGCTGCTGTTCTACCTGCTGTTGAATGGCCCCTGTGACAAGGAGCGCATTGGTGCGGATTTCTGGCCTGAAGCCTCGCAGGAACAACTGCGTGGCCGATTCCGGACCACCTTGTACCAGCTACGGCGTGCCATCGGTCGTCCGGAGCTGATCCGTTTCGTCGATGGTCGCTACCAGTTTGAGCGGACGGGCGATGCCCGTTTCGACGTGGATGAATTCAGTGCGGCGCTGGACCGGGCGGACGCGATGGATGACCGGCAGTCGGCGTGCTATCGGCAGGCGCTGGCTTCAGCCCTGGCCCTGTACGGCGGTGACCTGCTGGCCGGTGAGGATTCCGGTGACTGGGTGATTCCGCACCGTGAACGGTTGCGCCGGCGATTCATGGACGCGGCCGTGGCCTTCGGAAACGCCTGTGTCCCGGCCGCAATGACAGACGATGCGATCCGGGTACTGGACACAGCTGCTGCGATGGACCCTTTTGATGAGCGCCTGGCGCGGGCCAGGGCCCGGGTGCTTGATGCCAGCGGCCAGCGCCAGGCGGCTTTAAGGGTCCTGGACGACACCAGCGCCTGTCTTCTCGAGGAACTGGATGCAGAACCGGCGGCGGAAACCCGCGCACTTCGGCGCGAGATCGCCGGTGGCAATGACGGCACCGGTGTGGCAAAGGCATAAAAAAACCGGGTGACTCGCGCCACCCGGTCTTTTCATTTCACGGCCTGCCGGCCGTCAGCTGTACTTCAGCCCGGTGTTTAAGCCTGGCTCTTGATGTAGTTCAGCATGGTTTCGTAGTCGCTGACTTCGAACGGGTCGGTCGGGCAGTTGTCTTCCTTGCCCGGCTCGCTGAAGATCTTCTCGATCTCGCCGTCGTTAACCAGCATGGAGTAGCGCCATGAACGCGGGCCGAAACCGAGGTTGTCCTTGGCGACCAGCATGTCCATGCCCTTGGTGAACTCGAACGAGCCGTCCGGCAGCAGTTTCACCTTCTCCACGCCCTGGTGCTGGCCCCACTGGTACATGGTGAAGGCGTCATTGACGCTCAGGCAGTAGATTTCATCAATGCCGGCGGCCTTGAATTCTTCGTAGTGCTCTTCGTAACCCGGCAGGTGGGTGGACGAGCAGGTCGGGGTGAACGCGCCGGGCAGGGCGAAGACGACGACCTTCTTGCCGGCGAACACGTCGTCGGTGGTGACATCCTGCCAGCGGAACGGGTTCGGGCCTTCGACGGACTCGTCGCGGACGCGGGTCTTGAAGGTGACCTGTGGGACTCGATTGCTCATGATTTTCAATCTCCGGTTTGGTTTAAAGAACACATTGTCGCGTTCATGCGATGCGGCTATGTTACAGAAGCCAATTAATATTTAAAATCGATTGTTTTTATGGTTGTGATAGTGGAAAACTATTCAATATGACCGCCCCGCATGATGTGTGCGACATGCTAATGAGTAGTGTCCCGTGACAACTAATTCAAGCTTAGCAAACCGGTGGCGTAACGCCGCCTTGCTAGAATCAGGCACATGAGAATGGAAAATAATGAAACCGGCGGCTGGATCGACCCGGCCCTGCCGTTATGCGAGCTGCACCGGCACCTGGACGGTAACGTGCGCGTCGCCACGATTCTTGACCTGGCGCGCCGGCACCGCATCGAATTGCCGGCGAACGATGTCGAAACACTCGCGCCTTTTGTGCACATCGACGACAGCGAGCCGGGCCTGGTGGCATTTCTCAAGCGATTTGAATACCTGGTGGCGGTGCTGGCGGATGACGACGCCTGCCGCCGCGTGGCGCGCGAGAATGTCGAGGATGCCGCGGCCGAGGGCATCGACTATATCGAACTTCGTTTCAGCCCCGCGTTCATGGCGGAGCGTCATGGCCTGGACCCCCGCGCCGTTATTGACGCGTGCGCGGAGGGTGTGGCCGAGGGCGTGGCCGCGACCAGCGTGAAAGTGGCGCTGATCGGCATTCTCAGCCGTACCTACGGCGTGGACGCCTGCATGCGCGAACTGGACGCCGTGCTGGACCGCCGTGAGCATTTCGTGGCCGTCGACCTGGCCGGCGACGAGGCCGGCTACCCGCCCGCGCTGTTTCGCCCCCATTTCGACCGCGTCCGCGAAGCCGGTTTGCACGTGACCGTGCATGCCGGTGAGGCGGCGGGGCCCGAAAGCGTCTGGTCGGCCATCAACGACCTAGGCGCAGAGCGTATCGGGCATGGCTTTCGCTCGGCGGAAGACCCGGAACTGGTGCAGGAACTGGCATCGACCGGTATCGGGCTGGAGTGTTGTCCCACGTCGAACCTGCATATCCAGGCCGTCGAACGCTACGCGGACCACCCCATCCGGGCCCTGGCGGCGCAGGGCGTGCGGTTTTGCCTGAACACCGATGATCCCGGCATCAGCGCGGTGACGCTGGCGCATGAATATTCGGTCGCGGCCCCGGCCATTGGCCTGGACCGGGCCACCGTGCGCCGTTCCCAGGCGGACGCCCTCGCCATGGCATTCCTGTCGGATATCGAGCGTGACGCGCTGGTGCGCAAGGCCGGAGCGCGGAGTTAAGCAGAATTGAGCTCGCCGGCGTCACACCGGCGTCATATTTCCTTGTCAGTATGCACCCAATGGCCCGTCACCCTGGCGGACCATTTCCGACACGGCTTTCTCTGAGCCTTGGCCGCCCACCTGCCATTCGGGCGGCTTTTTTTTGCCCGCAGGAAACAAAGATTGCTTGAAGCGCGACCCGTGTTGGTGAAAAATGTCGTGATGGCATGGGTTTACGCGTGCCTGGGGGTCACGTTGAACCATGGCGTGAACAGGGAAAAGAAGTCCAAAACACAAACGTTTCGGGGTTAATGACATGAGGGGGTGGTTCAAGTGGACGGTGCTGCTCGCGCTCGCCGCGGGCTATGTCGTCGTTGCGCTGATGTACTGGCGCAGCAGCGAGATGTTGTCACGCCAGTATTCCGCCACCTCCCGATCCCTGCCGGTATCCACCGACCCGGATGTCATCGCCCGCGGCGAAACCCTGGCAACACTTTACGGTTGCTACCGCGGCTGTCACGGCCCGACCATGCAGGGCGCCGTGCTGGCCGAGGGTACGCTGGTCGGAAGCATCGTCGCACCGAACCTGACGGCGGCCATTCGCGAGCGTTCCCTGACCGCGTTTGAAGCGGTCGTCCGCCAGGGCGTCAAGCCTGACGGCACCAGTGTTTTCCATATGCCTTCCGCGGGCTACGCGGTCATGACCGACGCGGACTTCACGGCCATCACCAGCTTTATCCGTGCCTACCCGATCCAGGTGGACCAGCAGCCGCCGTCGAAATTCGGCCTGACCAGTCGCGTGGCCCTGTTGACGGGTGCGCTGGACGCGCAGGCGGAATTGGTGCGTGACGCGCCCTGGCGCGAGGGCTTCCGCACGGAACCGCGACGCCTGGGCGAGTACCTGGTCCGCAACGCCTGTATAGAGTGTCACGGCCCCGACCCATTGCGCGGTGTCGGTGAGGTGCCCGCACTCAGCCGTGCACGCGATTACGACAAGTGGGAGTTTGTCGGCTTTATGCAGACGGGGAGTACGCTTGGCGGCGAAGTGCTGGCGCGCAAGTCTGAAATGGTGCGTGAACGCTTCGGCTCACTGACCGAAGACGAACTCGAGGCCATTTACGCTTACCTCGAGACGTTCTGACGCGACCGTACTGGCGCGACGTCGCCAGGCCACGGCGTCAGGCCGCCCGTAGCACCCGGATGGGCGGTGTACCGATGACCCGTCGCGTGGCCAGCAGGCCGGCAATGCCCACGAACAGCATGCCCAGTATCGGCCCGGCCAGTGTCAACGCCAGGTTGAACCGGTATTCGAGATCGTAGACCCGGGTGGCGAGCAGGTAACCCGCCAGGGTCGCACCGGCAGTGGCCAGCACGCCCGCCAACAGGCCAATGGCGAAAAATTCCGAGGCCACACCCGCCAGCACCCGGCGACGCGAGGCGCCCAGCGTGCGCAACATGGCGCTTTCGAAGGCGCGTGCGTCGCGGGTCGACTGCACCGCCGCCCACAGCACCGCCAGCCCGGCCAGCAGCGTGAAGGCGAACACCGCCTGTACCGCGAACGCGGCGCGGTCCATCACCGAGCGCACCTGCGCCAGGATGGCGTCCAGGTCAATCACCGACACCGAGGGGAACTGCCGCATGACCTCCAGCGTGGCGTCCTCGGCGCCGGGCGGCAGGTGCACGCTGTTGATCCAGGTGCCGGGGTAGCCGGCCAGCGCGGCCGGCGTCAGCACCATGAAGAAGTTTGGCTGGAACGAGTCCCAGGCGACTTCGCGGATGCTCGTGATGGTGGCCTGCAGCGGTTCGCCGGCAATGTCGAAGGCGAGCGTGTCGCCGATACCGACGCCCAGTTCACTCGCGAACTCCTGCTCCACGGAGACTTCGTTGGTCGTCGTCCCCGGGGACCAGAACTCGCCCTCCAGCACGGTGTTGGAATCCTGTGGGCGGTCTGACCAGGTCAGGTTCGCCTCGCGCCGCGCCCAGCGCTCGCCCTCGGGGTGTTCGAAGGTCATGGCGCCGATGGCCTGGTCGTTGATGGCCGTCAGCCGGGCACGCACCATCGGCACGAACGGGGGAACGGTGACGCCGCGTGAATCCAGCAGCGCCCGGATCGGTTCGACTTCGTACTGCTGGACGTTGATCATGAAACGGTTCGGCGCATCTTCGGGCAGGCTGGCCTGCCAGCTGTCCATCAGGTCGTTGCGCACCAGGCTCAGTACCAGCAGCACCATGATGCCCAGCCCGAAGGCGACCACCTGGGCGACACTTTCGGCGCCGCGCCGTGACAGGTTGGCCAGGCCGAAGCGCCAGCCCGCGCCACCTGCACCACGAAAATGCCGGGTGGCGCGGACCATCACCCAGCCCGCCACGCCGAGCAGGGCGAAGGTGACCGCCGCGCCTGCGAAGACCGCTGCCGCGAGGCCGATGTCCCGCACCAGCCAGGTCAGCAGCGCGACCAGCGCGGCAATGGCGGCCAGGTAAGCCAGCCCGTGCCGCAGCCGTGGTGGCTCTACGTCGGCGCGTAGTACGCGCAGCGGCGGCGTCCGCCCCATGCGCGCCAGGTCGGGCAGGGCGAAGCCGCCCAGGATGCAGGCGGCCGTGACCAGCCCCAGCCACACGGGCGCAATGCCGGGTGGCGGCAGTGACTGGCCGATAAAGTCGCGCACCAGCCAGGCCAGGGCCAGCTGGGCGAAATAGCCGAGCACGATGCCGACGACGCCCCCGACCAGCGCCAGCAACAGCACCTGAACGCGGTTTACGCGTCGGACGAAGACCTGCTGCGCCCCCAGGCATTTCATCAGCGCCACGCGGTCACGGTGGCGCAGCGCGTAGCGGCGCGCCGACATGGCCACCGCAATGGCGGCCAGCAACACGCTGACCAGCGACGCCAGGTTGAGGAACCGGCCCGAGCGGTCCATCGCCGCCTGTACCTGCGGACTGGCGTCTTCGATGTCGCGGAGGCGTTCGGCGGGGTCCAGTAGCGGTTCCAGCTCAGCCTTGAAACGGCTGACATCGGCGCGATCACCGGCGAACAGCTGTCGCCAGGTGACCCGGCTCCCGGGCCGGATCAGGCCGGTGGCGGCCAGGTCGGCGTCGTTAATCAGTAGGGTTGGCGCCAGGTCAACAAAATTGAAGCCTTCGTCGGGCCGCAGGGTCAGCACGCGGGTGAGGGTGAACCGCGCCTCGCCGATCTCCACCTCGGCGCCGGAGTCCACGCCCAGCCGCGCCAGCAGCCCGGGTGCCGCCCAGGCCTCGCCGGGTGCGGGCAGGGCGTCCGTGACAACGCCGAGTTCGCCCAACCGGGTCGCCACTTCCAGGTTGCCACGCAGGGGGTAGCCGTCGGAAGCAGCCGTCAGCGCCGACAGCGCGCTGGTCTCGCCGGCGAAGACGACGCTGGGCATGGAGGTCAGCCGGGCGGTCTCCAGGCCGTGGCTGGCCGCGAGTTCAAGGTGGCTCTCCGGCAGCCTGTCGCCGGCACGCAGGCGCAGGTCGGCGGCCAGTGACTCTGCGGCGCGTTCGGCGACGGCCTGGCCGACGCGGTCGGTCAGGAAGCCGACCGCCGTCAATGCCGTCACCGCCGTGACCAGCGCGGCGGTCAGCACCAGCAGTTCGCCGGAGCGCCAGTCCCGGGCCAGCAGGCGCGCGGCCAGCCGGACCGCGCCGGGTCGCCGGTTCACGCGGCGGTATCCCGTTCGTGGCGCTCTTCGCGCTCGATGCGGCCGGCGGCCATGTGCAGCACACGATCACAGCGCCGGGCCAGTTCAAGGTCATGGGTGACCAGCACCAGCGTGGCGGCATGGTCGCGATTCAGCTCGAACAGCAGCTCGATAATGTGCTCGCCGGTGGCCTGGTCCAGGTTGCCGGTCGGCTCGTCGGCGAACAGCACGCGCGGTTCAATGACAAAGGCGCGGGCGATGGCCACGCGCTGCTTTTCGCCGCCCGACAGTTGTCGGGGATAATGGCCCGAACGTTGACCCAGGCCGACGGCGTCCAGGGTTTCCAGCGCACGCTGGCGCGCGTCGTCGCGGCCGGCCAGTTCCAGCGGCAGCATGACGTTTTCCAGGGCCGTCAGCGACGGCACCAGGTGAAACGACTGGAACACGAAGCCGACGTGGTCGGCCCGAACCGCGGCCCGGCCGTCCTCGTCGAGCGCGCCCAGGTCGTGTGTTTCAAGTACAACCCGCCCGTCGCTGGGAACATCCAGGCCCGCGAGGAGTCCCAGCAGGGTGGACTTGCCGGCGCCGGACGCGCCGACGATGGACACGGTCTCCCCGGGGGCGACATTGAAGCTGACGTCGTCGAGAATGGTCAGCGTCCCGCCGGGACCGTCGACACGCTTGACCAGGCGTTCGGCGCTCAGGGCGGCCGTGTCGTGCGAATCAGGAGTTTTCATGAGGGCATTTGTACATTTTTTTCGGTCCAGGTTCCTTTTCTGTGTGCTGGCGGTGTCGGTTTCAACAACGACCGTCGCCCAGGTGCAGGATACCCGCGGCGAGGCGAACAGCGATACCACCGGTGCATCGACACCGGTTGTGCTGGTGGTGGGCGACAGCCTGAGCGCGGGTTACGGCATGGCGCTGGACGAAGCGTGGCCGCGGTTACTCGAGCAAAAGCTCCAGGCACAGGGGCACGACTACCGCGTCGTGAACGCCAGCATCACCGGTGACACCACCCAGGGCGGACGAACCCGGCTGCCAGGCCTGCTGGAGCGACACTCACCGGCGCTGGTCATTATCGAACTGGGCGGCAACGACGGCCTGCGCGGCCTGCCGCTGGCGACCACGCGTGCGAACCTGGAAGCCATGACCCGGGCCAGTCGCGAGGCCGGCGCCGAGGTACTGCTGACCGGCATTGTCCTGCCACCGAACTACGGCGCCTCGTACACGCAGGCCTTCGAGGCTATCTACACCGACCTTTCACGCGCCCATGACGCCCTGCTGGTACCGTTCTTCATGGAAGGCGTGGCGCTGACGGACGGCATGATGCAGGCCGACGGCATCCACCCCAATGCGGCCGCGCAGCCGGTGCTGCTGGACAATGTCTGGCGCGTGCTCGGCCCGGCGCTCGGCAATGGTGAAACCGATGGGATGGGCGAATGAAGCACGGTCCGGGCCGGCCACAACAGGGTAAAATGCGGCGATGAGAATCCAGACGATGTTTTGCACGGCGATGCTGTTCGCCACGTCGCCGGTGCTTGCCCAGTTCGGCAGCGACGAGCCACCCGGCGTGCTCGTCAGCGAGGCCACGGTCGAGTCCTTTCCCCTGGCCGTGGAAGCGCTCGGCAATGCCACCGCCAACGAGGCGGTCAGTATCCGGCCGGTCATCACCGCCACGCTGACGTCCATTCATTTCGAGGAAGGCCAGTCCGTGGAGGCCGGCACGGTGCTCGCCCGGCTGGAGAACGTGGAGCCGCTGGCGGAAGTGGCCGGCGCGAAAGCCGCGTTTGTCGAGACGGAGACCCAGTACAAGCGGCTGGCCGAGCTGTACAAGACCCAGGCCGTGTCGCAGTCGCAACTCCAACAGCTGGAAGCGCAACTGGAAGCCAACCGGGCCGCCGTGGCCGCTGCCGAGGCGCGCCTGGCGCACACCGTGGTCGAAGCGCCGTTCGCCGGGCGCCTGGGCCTGCGCCGCGTCAGTGTCGGCAGCCTGGTCGGGCCGGACACGGTCATCACCACGCTGGATGACACCTCGGTCATCAAGCTCGATTTCGACGTACCGGAAGTGTTCCTGGCGCGGCTGGAGCCGGGGCTGGAAGTCACCGCGCGCAGCGCGGCCTATCCGGACCAGTCGTTCCGCGGCGTGGTGGCCTCGGTGGATTCGCGCGTCGACCCGGTCAGCCGGTCCGTGTCCGTGCGCGCCACCGTTGATAACGAGGACGGCCACCTGCGCGCCGGCATGTTCCTGACCGTCACGCTGCTCAAGCAGGACATCCAGGCGCTGGTCGTGCCCGAGCAGGCCATCGTGCCGGAACAGTCGAAGCAGTACGTCTGGCTGGTGGGCGAGGGCGATATCGCCGAGCTGCGCGAAGTGCGCACCGGGCGGCGCCGCCCCGGCCAGGTGGAAATCCTGGACGGCCTGGCGGTCGGCGACCGGGTGATCACCGAGGGCACGCAGAAGGCGCGCGCCGGTGAGCCTGTGACGGTGCTGGGCCACGCGCCGTGATCCTGTCGGACCAGTCCGTCCGGCGACCGGTCTTCGCGACCGTCATCTCGTTGCTGCTGGTCATCCTGGGCCTGGCGGCGATGATGCGCCTGCCGGTGCGCCAGTACCCCGATATCGACAGCCCGGTCGTGTCCGTGGAAGTCGAGTACCGCGGCGCCTCGGCCGAGGTGGTGGAGACCAAGGTCACCCAGGTCATCGAGGACGCGGTGGCCGGCATCGAGGGCATCGAGAAGCTCACCTCCAGCAGCGCCGACGAGCGTGCCGATGTGCGGCTGGAGTTCGCCATGGAGCGCGATATCGACGCCGCCGCCAACGATGTGCGCGACCGTATTTCCCGCATTGTCGACCAGCTGCCCAACGAGGCCGACCCGCCCGAAGTGGCCAAGGCCGACTCGTCTTCGCAGTCGGTCATGTTCCTGAACCTGACCTCCGACCGGCTCAACGGCATGGAGATCACCGACTTCGCCGACCGCTTCATGGTCGACCGCCTGTCGACGGTGCCTGGCGTCGCGCGCGTGCGCGTGCTCGGTGCGCGGCGTTATGCCATGCGCATCTGGCTCGATCGCGAAGCGCTGGCGGCCAGGGCGCTGACGGTCACCGACGTCGAGGCGGCCCTGCGGTCGGAGAACGTGGAATTGCCCGCGGGCCGGCTGGAATCGGAGTCGCGGGAGTTCACGCTGCGCACCGACACCGGCTTCGCCTCCGAGGATGATTTCCGCAGCCTGGTGATCGGCCGCGGTGCCGACGGCCAGCTGGTACGGCTGGCGGAAGTGGCCGATGTGCGCATCGGCGCGGAAAACGAACGCAGCGTGGCGCGCACCAACGGCGAGCCGGCGGTCTCGCTGGGTATCGAGCAACTTTCGAAGGCCAACAGTGTGCTGGTGTCCAAGGCCGTGCGCGCCGAGCTCGAAAGCGTGCGCGCCGACCTGCCCGAGGGCATGTCGGTCTCGGTGAACTACGACCGCGCCGCGTTTATCGAGGCCTCGATGGACGAGGTCTACAAGGCCCTGGCGGTGGCGCTGGCGCTGGTCCTGGTGGTGATCTACGTGTTCCTGGGTTCCCTGCGCGCCACGCTCATCCCGGCCGTGGTGGTACCCGTGTCGGTGATTGCCACGTTTATCGTCATGGGCGCGATGGGCTACACCATCAACATCCTGACGCTGCTCGGCCTGGTGCTGGCCATTGGCCTCGTGGTCGACGACGCCATCGTCGTGCTCGAGAACATCTACCGCCGCATCGAAGAAGGCCAGAAGCCGCTGCTGGCGGCGCTCGACGGCTCGAAGGAGATCGGCTTCGCGGTGGTCGCCACCACGCTGGTGCTGGTGGCCGTGTTCGTGCCGCTGTCCTACATCGAGGGCGAGATTGGCCGCCTGTTCCGCGAGTTCGGCATTACGCTGGCGGCCGCAGTGTTGTTTTCCAGCCTGGTGGCGCTGACGCTGACGCCGATGCTGTGTTCCAATCTGCTGAACGGGCGCAACCTGCGCGGCGGACTGGCGGGGCAGATCGACCGTTTCTTCGGTGCGCTGACCACGAAATACCGTGGATTGCTGGCGCGCGTGCTGCAACGCCCGGGCCTGGTACTGCTGGCGGTGCTGGCCGTTGCCGTGGGCGCGGGCATCATGCTGCGAGTACTGCCGTCCGAGTACGCGCCGAACGAGGACCGCGGCGCGTTCTGGGTGTTCATGCGCGCGCCGGAAGGTTCGTCGCTGGCCTATACCGACCGCAACACCCGGATGATGGAAAACATCATCGCGCAGGAAATGGGCGAGGGCGACGACAAGCCCGTGGCCCGTTACCTGACCCGCGTGCCCGGTGGCTGGGGCAGTGCGGATGTCAGCACCTCGCGGGTCATCGTGCTGCTCAAGCCCTGGGATGAACGGGTTGACGGCGACATGGCCGTGGCGGCGCGGATCAACGCGCAGCTGGCCGGGATTCCCGGCGCCCGCGCCTTCGGGCGGACCTCGCGTGCGCTCGGCGTGGGCGGTGGCGGCACGCCGGTGGAAATGGTGCTGGGCGGGCCCGATTACGAATCCCTGAAGGAATGGCGTGACGCCATGCTCGCGGCCATGGAAAACATGCCGGAACTGGCCGATCCGGACAGCGACTTCCAGGAGCGCAAGCCGCAGATGAACGTCAGCATCGACCGCGACCGCGCCGGCACGCTGGGCGTGTCGCTGTCGGCCGTCGGCCGTACGCTCGAATCGATGCTCGGCTCCCGGCAGGTGACCACCTATGTCGACCGGGGGCGTGAATACAAGGTGATCCTGCAGGGCCGCGATTCCGACCGCGCCAGCACGGACGACCTGACCAACCTGTATGTGCGTTCATCGCTGACCGGCGATCTGGTGCCGCTGTCGAACCTGGTCAGCGTCGACGAGGAAGCGGGCCCCGGGGAGCTGAACCGCTTTGACCGCATGCGCTCGATCAAGCTGACCGCCGACCTGGCCCCGGGTGTGCGCCTGGGCGAGGCCATCGACGCGCTGACCGCGGTGGCCAACGAGACACTGCCCGCCAGCGCGCGCGTCAGCTGGGACGGCGAGAGCGAGGATTACCTGGAATCGGGTTACTCGCTGTACATCACTTTCGCGCTGGCGCTGGTGATCGTGTTCCTGGTGCTGGCGGCCCAGTTCGAGAGCTTCGTCAACCCGCTGATCATCCTGGTGACCGTGCCCCTGGCGCTCAGCGGCGCCCTGGTGGGGCTGTGGGCGATGGGCGGCACCATCAACGTGTTCAGCCAGATCGGCGCCATCCTGCTGATCGGCCTGTCGGCGAAAAATGGCGTATTGATCGTCGAGTTCGCGAACCAGCTGCGAGACCGCGGCGAGGACATCCGCCGCGCCGTGCTGGACGCCGCGTCCACGCGCCTGCGGCCGATCCTGATGACCAGCGCCTGCACCACGTTCGGCGCCATGCCGCTGCTGCTGGCCACGGGCGCCGGCGCCGAATCGCGCGAGCCCATCGGCGTGGTGATCGTTTTCGGCGTGACCATCTCGTCGCTGCTGACCCTGTTCGCGGTGCCGGCGCTGTACCTGCTGTTCGCGCGCAATACGCGCTCGCCACAGCACGTCTCGCGCATGGTCGACAAGCTGCGCGGCGCGGTCGCCGATGGCGCCCCGGCGCCGGAAGACAAGCCGGCCAATGCGTTATGATGCCGGTCCGGTTTCAACACCCATCCAAAGAAAGGAAAGGAGTAACCGCATGAAACGAATGATTCCGCTGCTGGCCGCGCTGGCCGTATCGCCGGCCGCACTGGCGCAGGAAACCTTCGCCGAACGCGTGGCCGAGGCCTCCACCGGCGACCACCGTTCCGAGGCGAACATCGCCCGTAACGAGTACCGCCACCCGGTCGAAACACTCGAGTTTTTTGGATTCGAGGACGGCGAGAAAGTACTGGAAATCTGGCCCGGCGGCGGCTGGTACACCGAGGTGCTGGCACCCGCCATCCGCGACAACGGCACCTTCGTCATCGCCAACTGGGACCCGGAAGTGCCGGACCAGCCCGGTTACCGCTACAGCCTGCCCAAGCAGCTGGCCGAGAAGTTCGCCAACGACCCGGAGGTCTACGACCAGGTGGAAATCGTGTACTTCTCGTCACCGGAGACGGGTTCCCTGGGCGAAGATGACACGTATGACACCATCCTGACGTTCCGCAACACGCACGGCTGGGTCGGCGCCGGCGAGGCGCAGGGCATGTTCAACGAGTTCGCGCGCGTACTGAAATCCGGCGGCACCCTGGGCGTGGTCCAGCACCGTGCCGATGACGGCACCGACCCCGCCGTGACCGCCAAGAACGGCTACGTCTCCGAGGAATACGTCAAGGAACTGGCCGCCAACGCCGGCCTGGAATTCGTGGCCGCATCGGAAGTCAACGCCAACCCGAAAGACACCAAGGATCACCCGCGCGGCGTCTGGACGCTGCCCCCGGGCCTGGCCCTGGGCGACGAGGACAAGGCCAGGTACGAGGCCATCGGCGAATCCGACCGGATGACGCTGAAGTTCACCAAGCCCTGACGGCAGCTGAAGCACTTCAGCTAACGAAAAAGGCCGCTCCAGATGGGGCGGCCTTTTTACATTTGGCGGCGGGTGAGTGGTGAGTAGGGAGTAGTGAGTGGTAAAACCCCTCCAACCGGAAGGGTTTTCTCACCACTCACCACTCACCACTCACTACTCACTACTCACCACTCACCACTCACCACTCACTCCTTCTCAGCCTTAACGCCGAGCCGCTCATGCATCACCGGGCTGGTGGTGGTGTACTGCAGGAACACGCGCTTGTCCGGGTCGATGTGCTTCTGCACCGCGAAGGCGGCCAGCGCCGCCTCGTGGAAGCCGGACAGGATCAGTTTCTTCTTGCCGGGGTACGAGTTGATGTCGCCGACCGCGAAGATGCCGGGCTCGGAGGTCTGGAATTTCTCGGTGTCGACGGCCACCTGGCGCTTGTCGATGTCCAGGCCCCACTCGGCGATGGGCCCCAGGTTGGGCGACAGGCCGTAGAACACGCAGACCTCGTCGGCGTCGATCTCGACCAGCTCGCCGTCGTGGGCGCCCTCGGCCACGGTCAGCCCGGCCAGGCGGCCGTCCTCGGCGCGCACTTCGCGCACCATGCCGTGAATCTCGCGCAGCTTGCCGGCCTCGGCCAGCGCTTTCATCTTGGCCACGGAAGCGGGCGCGGCGCGGTACTCCGGCCGGCGGTGCACCAGCGTCAGCGACTCGACCCGGTCGTGCAACTCGATGACCCAGTCCAGCGCGGAGTCGCCGCCGCCCAGGATGACCAGGTTCTTGCCGTCAAAACGCGCCGGGTCCTTGATCGAGTAGTGGATGGACTCGCCCTCGAACGCCTCCGCGCCCGGCGCCTTCAGGCGACGCGGCTGGAACGCGCCCAGGCCGGCGGCCAGGATCACGGTGGCGGTATCGAACTCGGTGCCGGCGGTGGTCACCAGCGTAAAGCGACCGTCCTCGCGGCGCTCCAGTTTCTCGACCATCTGCGCCAGGTGGAACTCCGGCTTGAACGGCGCGATCTGTTCCATCAGGTTATCGACCAGCTCCTGCGCGCCGATGATGGGGTAGGCCGGGATGTCGTAGATGGGCTTGTCGGGATACAGCTCCGCGCACTGCCCGCCGGGCTGGGGCAGGGCATCCACCACGTGGGCGTGGATATCCAGCAGCCCGAGCTCAAAAACCTGGAACAGGCCACAGGGGCCCGCGCCGACAATTACGACATCCGTTTTAATCGCCATGAGTTCTCCAAAATTCCAGGCCCGCTTTGGCGCGGGCGCACTCTTCTGCTAACTTGGGCTGAACCCCCGAAAATCAAGTCACAACCGGTAAGGAAACCCCTTGAGCAATACCGACAGAATCCGCCTGGACCCGTCCTGGAAACAGCGCCTGGCCCCCGAGTTCGAAGCCGACTACATGAAAAACCTGCGCGCCTTCCTGCTCGAGCGCGGCCGCGCCGGCAAAACCATCTACCCGCCCGGCAAACAGATCTTCAACGCCCTCGACTCCACCCCGTTCGAGGCGGTGAAAGTGGTGATGCTGGGCCAGGACCCCTACCACGGCCCCGGCCAGGCCCACGGCCTGTGCTTCTCGGTACAACAAGGTGTGCGCACCCCGCCGTCGCTGCAGAACATCTTCAAGGAAATAAATGATGACCTGGGCATCGCCCCACCCAACCATGGCTGCCTGCAGGCCTGGGCCGAACGCGGCGTGCTGCTGCTGAACGCCGTGCTAACGGTGGAACAGGCCAGCGCCGGCGCCCACCAGGGCAAGGGCTGGGAGCGCTTCACCGACGCCATCGTCAAACACCTGAACGACGAACGCGACGGCCTGGTCTTCCTGCTCTGGGGTAGCTACGCCCAGAAAAAAGGCGCGGTCATCGACACCAACCGCCACTGCGTGCTCAAGGCCCCGCACCCCTCGCCGCTGTCAGCGCACCGGGGTTTCCTGGGCTGCAAGCATTTCTCGAAGGCGAATGCCTGGCTGGAGGAGCGTGGGTTGGAGCCGATTGACTGGTCGTTGCCGGCTTGGAACTGAATGGGGTTGACAATCCAAAGGTCTTCATAGATAAATAGCGACTAGTCCATTTGTGATGAACGACTCAATCATTGATGGGCTAAACAGAAAGGAGGAAAACAATGAAGTATTAATGTCGACATTCCCAAGGAGGGTAATTATGCGACAACTCCAATCTGTTACTCGAAAGCCACGTTTCTCTTCACTCATTACATTCGCAAGTATCGGCCTTCTCAGTAGTGCTCCCCCGGCCTTTGCTTCTGACACACAACACGACTTTAACCCTGACATACTGCAGTCAGTTTCCGAACTGTATGGAATCACTGAGGAGCAGGCCATCGATCGTCTGGCCAGGGAAACCGAAGCTGCACTGGCCCTGCATGCACTCCAACTTGAGGGCATCGATGACTACGCTGGTAGCTGGTTTGACGCTGAAACCGGCAAGCTCGTAATTGCAGTTTCCAGCGAAGCTGCACTTGAAAGCATCGATGACGACAAAGTCGCAACGGTTTTAGTAGCTCATGATCTGAAGTCAATGCAGACTCAGCTCAATTTGGCTATTTCTGCGTTAAGCAAGTTAACGAATGAAGGTTCTGCCGTTGGGTATTACTTTGATGTTCAAAGGAATGAAGTTGTTCTGACCGTGAAAAACGAGAGCGCTGCGGCAATCTCGGCAACGCTGGGCACCGAGCGCCTAGACGATAATGTGCGCTTGGAAGTAGTCGATACACTTCCTGTGCTTTCCACTGGATTGCTGCGTGCTGCGACAGGTACTCGTAACCTTACTTGGGCTAGCCAACACGGTGGCACATGGCCGTGCTCTGTTGGGGCTTCCGTGGAAGATGGTTACATCACTGCCGGTCACTGTGGCTCGGCAGTTGGCACTGGCAATGAGTTTAGCGACAGCTCTGGCTCCCCGTTGGGAACGATGGTCGAATCTCCGTGGTTTGTTACGAACCCAAGTATTGATAGCGGCTACGTCCAGACAGTTGCCGGCTGGACGCCAAGCGGAACTGTGCAGGGCTATTCGGATGGTATTTTCCCAGTCGCATCCGCATGGGGTGGCCTGGTCCAGTATGGTGTAGGTACTACTGTTTGCCGATATGGTCAGACAAGTGGCGGTCCGCATTGCGGAACTATTGATGCCTTTGACATTACTCAGTTGTTTCAAGGTGGCCATACGGTCACTGGTTTGACACGTGTGAGTGGGGGCTGTTCGGATGATGGTGATTCCGGTGGACCTCACGTGGCCGGTGCTGGATATATCCAAGGAACAAACACCGGTGCCTGGAAGTTCAATGCGAGTGATACCTGTCCTACCCAAGCAAAGTATGTTTACTTTCAACCGATAACAGATGCGCTGGATGCATTCTCTGACCATGACCTGATCATGTTGACGGGCCACGGTTCCAATGCGCCGTCGCTTGATAATGTTGAATGCCCGGTTGCTGGCCTCGGTGGTCCAGGGTTGTTCAGCTGCAACACTGGCGTTGTTGACTCGCAGGGCAAGCCATCAGTTCAATGGTCAGGCAGTTCGGGTATCAAACCTGGCCCGGTACTGACTGAAACCTGCACAGTGGGTCAGACGGTGTTCGTGACCGCTCAGGCCACCAACACCTACGGAACGATGACGAAACACTACTCGTTCCCGTGCCCTTCGTTCTAAATCTATAATTCAAAAAGGAACCCCCTTCGAATTCGAAGGGGGCTTCCTCGCATTGGCAGTTATCAACTGCCAGAGAGACTGCTTAAATGAAAAAGACATTCCTCACAGCTTGCGGTGCATTGATGGTACTGGCGTTGCCGACCGCCGCTGCATTCGCAAGCAACATCGTCACCCCCGGCCACACCGCCGCCTGGTACGACCCGTCCCGAAGCGGCGAGGGTTGGGTTCTCGAGGTGCTCAACGACGATCGCGCCGTTGTATATTTCTACTCGTACGATGACGAAGGCGGCCAACGCTGGCTGACGGGTGCCGGCGAAGTGAGGTCGGACGATGCCGGGCGGTTCATCGAGATTCCGACCCTGTATGTCACTCATGGGGGAAAGTTCGGCCCAGATTTTGACCCGGATGCTGTCGTGCGGGAGCCCGCCGGAAACGCCGTGTTCCGGTTTGAAGGTTGCGACGCCGGCACCGTCAACTACAACGTCATGGGTGACGAAAGGGAGACACCCCTGCGTCGGCTTTCCCGGACCATGGGAACCCAGGGGTGTACCCCGCGAAACGGTATCCCGGGCGAACCGGTCATGGGTTATGGCGGCCAGAGTGGTTCCTGGTACGACCGTTCGCACAGCGGAGAAGGTTTTACCCTGCACTGGCTGGCCAACGGGAGCGCGATGCTTTACTGGTTCAGCTACGACGCCGAGGGCAACCAGGCCTGGTTCTTTGGTGTGGGCCATGAAGAAAACGGCCAGATCGTGTTCAATGAGGTGATGTTGACCGAAGGCGCGAAGTTCGGCGAGGCGTTTGATCCTGGGGATGTGAACCTGGTTGACTGGGGCTCGATGCAAATCTCCCTAGCCTGTAACAAAGGCGAGATGACCTACCAGTCGAGTTTGTCAGAGTACGGCGAGGGCGAACAGAACGTATCCCGGTTGACGCAGTTGGATGAACTGGCATGCCCCCATGTGAAGCCGAAATTGACCGATCTGTATGAATTCACCTGGGCTGAAATATCGATTGAAGAAGGGACTGCCCAAAATCGGGTAGCAATTCAGGCAAAGTCGATTGCGGATGACGGAACAATTGCTGCTTCGATAGGGCTAAAGGTTGGTATCAGGCGCCCCGGTGGAGATTGGGAGCTGTTAGACGATTCCGGTGATGTGAGGACAAGCGGGATTTTGATATCTCCAGATGGTCAGCGCGTGTTGGCCAGTGAGGCCAACTCACCTGGAGAAGTCCCACAAGCTCCTTTGATTTGGACTCAACGAGACAGTTGGCAGCGCTTTACAAACCTGATTTTTGATGGAAGTACTCACGAAGGCGCTTCTGACAACAGAAACATCTTGGTAGGCAATGGTAGGAACTTCGGCGATATCGTGTCCGAACCTTGGATTTGGACTGCTGAGTTGGGGCAGGTCCAATTACCGGAAACAGAATTCATTCGTGGAGCTGTGCCACTAGCTGTATCAAACAATTCACAGGTTATCGTGGGGTTTTCTGGGCGAGCGGTCGACGGATATTCGCATCCAGTTTTTCTTGCCACGAGATGGGAAGGCGTGGGTGATCCGGAGATATTGAACGATGACTTTGGGCGCGAACTCGGGATTGCGCGAGCCTGCAATGCAAATTGCAAAGTCGTCACAGGCGGTGCGCAGGCGGAGTACCAGCTCGATCATCCCTCATGGGGGCAGGCATGGATCTGGCAGAAAGATAAAGGAACGCACTATCTTGGTGAGGCCCCAGATGGTGGGATTGTTGTCGAAAATCCGTATATACCCACCGATCTAACTGTAGATGGCAGCATGATTATCGGTAATTACGCAACAATTGAGCCTGGGACGACCAACCAGTTGAGCTCACGAGCTTTTATCTGGACTCAGGCGACCGGCTTGGTGACAGTTCGGCAGATAGTGGAAGAACTGGGCATCGGTGACGATGACTGGGACGACATGATGGCCAACAGCATGACTTCGTCCGGTGACATGATCCTGCTGAGCGGTGACTATCTCTACCCGTCCGCTGATAGCGACGGCCGGCATGACCGCGCAGTTATCCTCGGGCTGCAGCCCAAGTGAGGAATTAGAGTATTCGCAAACCGGCCGGCTCACGTGGCCGGCGGATACTCTTCCAGCAGGTGCGCCGGCCTGATCGGCCGGCGCTCGAAACCGCCGCCGCAGTTCGGGCAGGTGTCCATCAGTTCGTTCTCGACGCAGTCGCTACAGAAGGTGCACTCGAAGCTGCAGATCATGGCGTTGGTGGCTTCCGGCGGCAGGGTGTCGCCGCAGCATTCGCAGTTGGGTTTCAGTTCCAGCATGGCGTTTACTGGATGATCAGCCAGCCCAGGCGCACCCACAGCGCCAGCAGCACGATGGCGCTGGCGGCGAAGGCGTAGAAGCGGTGCATGACGGTGTTGTAGGTGCAGTGGATGAAGCTGTGCACCACCCGGCAGCCGACGTACATCCACGCGAACACCAGCAGCAGCGGGTCGTAGATCAGCATCGTGTAGGCCAGCACGATGGCGACGAAGAACATTACCGGCGTTTCGAACAGGTTGCTGAAGTTGTCCGCCGAGTTGGCCGAGTCGGTGATCTTCTCGCGGAAGGCGGTGCGGGTGGGCACCGACTGCGGGTGAATGCGTTTTGCCTTGAACTCGGCCACGCGCGCCGAGTACATGCGGAACATGACCACGAAGGTCAGGGCCACCTGGGCCAGCAGGGGGTAGAGCAGGACTTTCATGTTGTGGGTTCTCCGGTGGCGCTTTTCTGCTTGTTGGTAATGCGACTGCGAATATCCTTCAGTACGGCGTTGCCAATTCAGTCCTGAAGACTAAATATCCGATTAAGAATTGTTTCCACAATAAAGTCGTCACCTCTGTGTCATCCGCGTAGGGAAGAATGGCAACCCCCTAGAAACTGACAAGTCGTTAAGCGGGCGTATTTCTCTTCAACTATTTGACTAGAGGATCTACACCATGCAATTCAGGTTCAAACTGAAAGACTTTGGTTCTAATGCGGTATCACTCTTCAGCGGATCGGCTATTGCGTCATTGCTGTTTGTCGTTCCCGGCGCGAGCGCCAACGATCTCAACCCCGACATGCTCCAGGCCGTTTCCGAGCTTTATGGAATCACCCAAGAGCAGGCCATAGACCGTCTGGCGCGGGAAACTGAAGCCGCGCTGACTCTGCATACCCTACAGCTTCAGGGTATCGAGAATTTTGCGGGAAGCTGGTTCGATGCTGAATCCGGAAAACTTGTTATCGCCGTTTCAGATGCAGGTGCTCGTGATCAAATCCAGGGCGCCAATGTTGAAGCGGTTTTGGTACAACGAAATCTGAAGGAACTTCAGTTACGGCTGGACGATGCAGTTTCAACCTTGCGCGCATCAAGACAAGACTCTGCCGTTGTTAGTCAGCATGTTGATGTCCAGAGCAATGAAGTTGTCCTGACCGTTGTAGAAACCAGCTTAGCGGCTGTCTCCTCAACGCTGGGGAATGAGTTACTAACGGATGGCGTACGTATCGAATCCACGGCAACGTTACCCGAATTGTCGACCGGACTTGTTCGTGCGGCGACAGGAACGCGAAATCTAACCTGGGCAGGTCAGTATGGTGGCGAATGGCCTTGCTCTGTGGGCGCCTCCGTAGAAGATGGATTTATTACAGCTGGCCACTGTGGGTCCGCGCAAGGGACTACACCAAACCAGATTGGGGACAGTTCAGGCGCTCCTCTTGGGCACTTTGAAGAGTCCGCTTGGTTCGCTGGCAACCCCAGTATCGACAGTGCGTATGTTCAGACTGGCGCAGGCTGGACACCAAGCGGTACGGTGCAAGGTTACTCGGATGGCATCTTTCCAGTGGCATCTGATTGGGGTGGCATCGTTCAGTTTGGAATTGGAACGACTGTTTGTCGTTATGGCCAGACAAGTGGTGGACCTCATTGCGGTACCATCGATGCCATGGACGTCGACATCGTTCCGACTAATGGTGGTGGGCAAACTATCGTAGGCACAACTCGTGTCAATGGCGGGTGTTCGGATGATGGGGACTCCGGCGGTCCTTGGGTTGCAAGTACCGGGTTCATACAAGGGACTAATGTTGGTGAGGCTCGGCACACCTCTGATACAGGCTCATGTCCGACACAAGCCGTTTGGACGTATTTTCAGCCAATCACAGATGCGCTAGTCGAATTTGATGATCATGATCTGGTTGTATTGACCGGACATGGCGCAAACGCGCCATCGCTCGAAAATGTCGAATGTCCAGTCGCGGGGCTTGGTGGGCCCGGGTTGTTCAGCTGCAACACGGGCGTTGTTGACTCGCAGGGCAAGCCATCAGTTCAATGGTCAGGCAGTTCGGGTATCAAACCTGGTCCCGTATTGACTGAAACCTGCACTGTAGGTCAGACGGTGTACGTGACCGCTCAGGCCACCAACACCTACGGAACGACGACGAAATACTACTCGTTCCCGTGCCCTTCGTTCTAAATCTATAATTTGTAAAGGAACCCCCTTCGAATTCGAAGGGGGCTTCCTCTGTATTGGCGGTTATCGACTGCCAGAGAGAGTTCTCAAATGAAAATGACATTCATCACGGCTTACAGCGTATTGATCGTGCTGGCATCGCTGATCACCGATGCGAACGCCGCCAGCATCGTCACCCCCGGCCATACCGCCGCCTGGTACGACCCATCCCGAAGTGGCGAAGGTTGGGTTCTCGAGGTGCTCAACGACGATCGCGCCGTTGTGTATTTCTACACCTACAACGAAGAAGGCGGCCAACGCTGGCTGACTGGTGCGGGCGAGGTGAAGTCAGACGACGACGGGCGATTTATCGAGATTCCGACCTTGTACGTCACCCGTGGCGGAAAATTTGGGCCGGATTTTGATCCTGACGATGTGATACGTGAGCCCGCCGGTAACGCCATATTCCGGTTCTTTGATTGCAGGAACGGCACTGCAACTTACGAGGCTCTTGGTGATGTCAGGGAAACCCCACTCCGTCGTCTCTCCAGAACCATGGGAACGAAGGGTTGTACTCCACGTAATGGCATTCCCGGCGAGCCCGTAATGGAATATGGCGGTCAGAGCGGTTCTTGGTATGACCGTTCACATAGCGGAGAGGGTTTTACCGTACATTGGCTGGCAGATGGCAGCGCAATGTCTTATTGGTTCAGTTATGACGCCGAAGGTAATCAAGCCTGGTTTTTCGGTGTTGGCCAGGAACAGGACGGCCAGATCGTTTTCGACAACCTTCTTTCGACCGAAGGTGCGAGATTTGGTGAGGCTTTCGACACTGCAGATGTAAATCACGTTGAATGGGGGGCAATGCAAATGTCCTTGGCCTGCAACGATGGCGAAGTCACGTATCAGTCGCAGTTGCCGGAGTATGGCGAAGGCGAACAAAGTCTTTCCCGGCTGAGCCGGCTCCGCAACCTGGCATGCCCCTATGTGAAGCCGAAGTTGATCGATCTTTATGAGTTCACCTGGACGGAGGTTCCGGTCGAAGAAGGTGCAGCACAGGATCCAGTCTCAATCAGAGCCAGGGCAATTGCAGACGATGGCACAATCGTCGCAACAATCGGGTTAAAGGCTGGTATTCGACGCCCGGGGGAAGATTGGGAATTGTTGGAAGGCTCTGGCGATATTGCTACGCCAATATTTGTCACATCAGATTCAAATCGGATTCTTACGACTCAACGCGGTGAAGAAGACGCAATTCTGCGACGACTGATCACCTGGGAAATGGAATCTGGTTGGCAGCAGCTTTTGAATCTTGAGTTTGATAGCAACGTTCTCGCTGGTGCCTCAGATGACCGGGACGTGTTGGTTGGATCTGGTCAGTACTCAGCAGAAATCGTGGATGAGCCATGGGTTTGGACCCGCGAATGGGGGCAGATCCAGTTGCCTGAAACTGAATTGATCCGTGGTGCAGTTCCAGTGGGTGTGTCTAATGATGCGAGAATTATTGTTGGGCGTTCTGGTCGTGCGGTCCCCGGATATTCGCATCCTGTATACATTGCCACGAGATGGGAAGAACTGAATGAACCAGAGCTCTTGGTTGATGAAGTCGGGCGGGAACTTGGGGCAGTGCGGGCCTGCAATGCAAACTGTCAGGTCGTAACTGGCGGCGCTCAGGCCGAGTACCAGCTCGATCATCCTGCCTGGGGCCAAGCATGGATTTGGCAGAAAGGCAAAGGTGCGCAATATCTGGGTGAGGTTCCTGATGGCGGAATGAATATTGCGTTTCCTTACATACCTACGGACCTTACCCCCGATGGTAGTTTGATCATTGGCAACTACGCGATGATCGAACCCGGAACAACTAACCAGTTGAGCTCACGAGCATTTATCTGGACCCAGGCGACCGGGTTGGTGACGGTTCGGCAGATCATGGAGGAACTGGGCATCGGCGACGATGACTGGGATGACATGTTGGCCAACAGCGTGACGTCTTCTGGCGATATGATCCTGCTTGGTGGAAATTATCTCTATCCCTCCCTCGGTGGTGATGGCCGGAACGACCGTGCTGTCGTTCTCGGTCTGCAACCCAAGTGACAATTGAGCGCGTTCGTTTGCCGGTCGCCTCACGTAGCCGGCGGGTATTCCTCCAGCAGGTGCGCCGGCCTGATCGGCCGGCGCTCGAAACCGCCGCCGCAGTTCGGGCAGGTGCCCATCAGTTCGTTCTCGACGCAGTCGGTGCAGAAGGTGCACTCGAAGCTGCAGATCATGGCGTTCGTGGCTTCCGGCGGCAGGGTTTCGCCGCAGCATTCGCAGTTGGGTTTCAGTTCCAGCATGGCTTTACTGGATGATCAGCCAGCCCAGGCGCACCCACAGCGCCAGCAGCACGATGGCGCTGGCGGCGAAGGCGTAGAAGCGGTGCATGACGGTGTTGTAGGTGCAGTGGATGAAGCTGTGCACCACCCGGCAGCCGACGTACATCCACGCGAACACCAGCAGCAGCGGGTCGTAGATCAGCATCGTGTAGGCCAGCACGATGGCGACGAAGAACATTACCGGCGTTTCGAACAGGTTGCTGAAGTTGTCCGCCGAGTTGGCCGAGTCGGTGATCTTCTCGCGGAAGGCGGCGCGGGTGGGCACCGACTGCGGGTGAATGCGTTTTTCCTTGAACTCGGCCACGCGCGCTGAGTACATGCGGAACATGACCACGAAGGTCAGGGCCACCTGGGCCAGCAGGGGGTAGAGCAGGACTTTCATGTGGTTGGTTCTCCGGTGGCGTTCGGGCGAATTCTAGCAGGCGTTGGCCGGTTCAGGCGCCGCGCTCGGCCAGCGCCGCCAGCGCGTCGCCGTCCAGTCGCAGGCGCACCCAGTCGTCCATTTCGCGGGCGCCGATGCCGCGGTAGAAGTTGAGCGACGGCTCGTTCCAGGTCAGGCAGGACCAGTCCAGGCGGCAGTGGCCGTCGTCGACAGCGACTTTCGCGAGTGCGATTAGCAGGGCGGTGCCGATGCCGTGGCCGCGGAATTGCGGCTTCACGAACAGGTCTTCCAGGTACATGCCGCTGCGGGCGATGAAGGTGGAGTACATGAAGTGGTACAGGGCGAAGCCGGCGGGCTCGCCGTTCCACTCGGCCATCAGCACGGCGGCGTCGGGGCGCTCGCCGAACAGCGAGGCGGTGATGGCTTCCTCGGTGGCGACCACCTCGTGGCTGAGTTTCTCGTAGTTCGCCAGGCCCTTGATGTAGTCGAGGATCTGCGCGGTGTCCGCGGGTGTCGCGGGACGGATGGTCAGTGCGCTGGGTGCAGTCATAAAAATGGCCGTGAGGAGTTCACGGCCATTCTATCGCCCCTTGGCGGGGCGGGGGACGCCGGGGGAGGCGTCTTAAGCGTAATAGCGGTCGCGCCGGTAGCGCTCGCGGCGCCATTCGTCGCGGTAGGGCGGCGTGTACAGCGCCGCGTCGATGATCGACCACAGGTGCGTGATCCAGCCCAGCAGCACGATCCACAGCAGGAAGGTCATGACGAAAAGGAAGCCGGCGAACAGCCAGCGGCCCTGCAGCAGCTGCCCCAGTCCCGGAATGAAAAAGCTGGCCAGTGCCGCCAGCACGTTGCCGCATGAACCACGTCCCATCGTTCGAATCTCCCGTATCGTTGTCTGTCGGTTAAACAGATGCAGAAAACGTGCCATGTGCGGAAATGGCGCCAGAAAAGCGTTTCCGCGGAAACGTCATTTTTTAATCGCCAGTTAGAGTGGTGAGATTCGCCACTACTTGCGTTTACCGCCACCGGCGCAGGGGTGATACATGATGGGCATCTGCAGCCATGGCCGGAACGGATCGGCGGGTGCCTGGCGGCCGCAATAGGCCTTGCCGTCCTTGCCGCGCACGACCACGTTGTAAGTGCCGTCCTGGCTCTGCCAGCGGTCCAGCAATTCGCTGGAGCCGTCCAGGTAGACGCCATCGAAGTCGTTTTCGACCATGGCCAGCAGCGGCCGGCGCATGCGTTCGACCAGTTCGCTCTCGGTGGCGCGGCCGATGGGGCGGGGCGTGTTGTCTTCGGGATCGATGTCGGTGTCGGCGATGCTGTCGATGATGGTCATGGCCGATGGCGGCGCCGGATCTTCGACGGGCTTGGGTTCCGGCGGCTGGTCAGGCGTGGGCTCCGCTGGTGGCGGCGTCTCGGCGATGGCTTCCGGTTCGGGCTCTGGCTCGGGTTCGGGCAATGCCTCCGGTTCTGGCGGTTCGACTGGCTGGGGTTCCGGCTCCGGCAATGGCTCGGGCGGTGCGGGCGGCGTGACCAAGGTAATCTCCACGGCTGCTTCCGTTGGCGCCGCCGCACGGTCACGAACTACGGGCCACCACAACAGTGCGACATGCAGCACCAGGGCCAGCCCCAGGAAGGGCAGCCAGGCCAGGAAGCGCTGTTTTGGGGTCGGTTTCGGCACGGGCGCCATGATGCCAGCCGCGCTTTAAGGTGGTGTTAAATCGGTATAATTTCGCGCCCATGAATGCCGAAACCACACCCGCGGGCTACGACGACATCCGCGCTTGCCTGGCCGAGGCCGATCCGGCCGCCAAAAGTGCCGCCGTGATGGCGCTTTGGGCGCGTGTCGAAACGGCGGGGTTCGATCCCGTGCTGCCGGCGGCGCCTGTCGATCGCGCCCCGCCGGGCCGGCCTGAGCGCCCGGAACTGGTCGACCCGCGCAAGGTGCCGCGTCGCCGCCTGGGCAGCGACGCCGGCCGCGCCGCGCTGGTCCACGCCATCGCCCATATCGAGTTCAATGCCATCAACCTGGCGCTGGACGCCGCCTGGCGCTTCCGCGACATGCCTGACGGCTTTGCTACCGACTGGTTGTCGGTAGCCTGGGACGAGGCGCGGCATTTCACCATGCTGGCCGAACGCCTGGCGCAGCTGGGCCATGCCTACGGCGACTTTCCCGCCCACAACGGCCTGTGGCAGATGGCCGAGCGCACCATGGACGATCCGCTGGAGCGCATGGCACTGGTGCCGCGGGTGCTGGAGGCGCGCGGCCTGGACGTCACGCCCGGCATGATCGAGCGCCTGCGCGAGGCCGGTGATGAAGAGACGATCGCCGCTCTGGAAGTGATCCTGGAGGAAGAAGTTCGGCACGTGGAAATCGGCAGCCGTTGGTTCGAGTGGTGCTGTCGCCAGGTCGGTGTCGACCCGGAATCAACCTTTCTCGAGCTGTTGCACACGAAGTTTGCGGGCCGCGTCAAAGGTCCATTCAACGTGCCGGCCCGCATGCGCGCGGGATTTACCGAGCGCGAACTGGCGGCGCTGGAGCACGCCTGATCCGTGGCCGGGTTCAAGGACCACTTCTCCGGCCACGCCAAGGACTACGCGCGCTTCCGGCCGCGTTACCCGGATGCCTTCTTTGACATGCTGGCCGCGTACAGCCCGGGTCACCACCTGGCGTGGGATGTCGGCTGCGGCAATGGCCAGCTGACGTCGGGGTTGGCGCGGCACTTCGACCATGTTCACGCCACCGACGCCAGCGCCGAGCAGGTCGCGGCGGCGCCGGAGATCGACGGCGTGACCTTCACCGTCGAGCCCGCCGAGCGTTGCTCACTGGCCGACGATTCGACCGACCTGGTCACCGTGGGCCAGGCACTGCACTGGTTCGATCACCCGGCATTTTTCATGGAAGCTAACCGCGTGCTGCGGCCCGGTGGACTGTTTATTGCCGTCAGCTACGCGCTGTGCACCATCACGTCGGCTGTCGATGCCGTCATCAGGACGTTGTACCGCGACGTGCTGGGGCCGTACTGGCCGCCGGAGCGGGCAATGGTGGAATCCGGCTACGCGGACATTGAACACCCATTTGAACCGGTCACACTGCCGGCAATGGAAATGCGGCTCGACTGGACACTGGCGGACCTGGTGAATTACCTGCAGACCTGGTCGGCCGCGCAGCGCTACGAAAAGGAAAACGGCGAAAGCGCCGTCAAGAAAATATGGCCAAACCTACAAGCCGCCTGGGGCAGCCCGGATGCGCGTAAAAAAGTCATTTGGCCCCTGAACTTACTGGCTGGCCGGCCCGCCTAACTCCCCGTCTCACCGTCTCACCGTCTCACCGTCTCACCGATTCCCCGATTCCCCGATTCCCCGATTCCCCGATTCCCCGATTAACCGAGCGCCCGCGTCTCCAGCACCGCACCATCGGCATCAACCCGCAGCACGCTGCCCTGTTCATACCAGTCCCCCAGCACGATACGTTCGGCCGCTGATCCGTCTTCAAGCGCCAGTTCGTGCACTGCGGGGCGGTGCGTATGGCCGTGGATCATGTGCCGGACGCCGTTGCGTGCGAAGGCCGCAGCCACGGCATCGGCGTTCACGTCCATGATGTCCATGGCCACGCCCTGCTTGTACTCGGCGGAGAGCTCGCGAGCCTCCAGCGCCACCTGGATGCGTTCCTGCGGTGTTTTCTGCAGGAACGAGGCCTGCCAGGCCGGGTCGCGCAGCATCACGCGCACCTGCTGGTAGCCGACATCGTCGGTACACAGGGTGTCGCCGTGCAGAAGCACGGTGGGCCGGCCATACAGGTCGACCACGGTTTCCTCGTCCAGCAACGCCATGCCGGCCGTGCCGGCGAATGTCTCGCCCAGCAGGAAGTCCCGGTTGCCGTGGGTGAAATAACACGGCACGCCGACGTCGCTGACGGCGCGGATGGCGCCCGCGGTGGCCTGGCCCACTGGCGTCGGCGCATCGTCGCCCAGCCAGTATTCGAACAGGTCGCCCAGGATATAGAGTGCCTCGGCCGCCGGCACCTCGTCACGCATGAAGCGCAGGAAGCACTCGGTGGCGTCCGGGCGCTTGTCGTCCAGGTGCAGGTCGGAGATGAACAGCGTGGTCATGGTCGGGCGGCCGCCGGGCGCTTGTGTGAGCTCAGTGAACTTCGACCGACTCGATCAGGACCGGTTCCAGCGGCACGTCACCCATCTGCTCCGGGGTGCCTTCGTTGATCGTATGGGTGGGCACGAAACGGATCTCGTCGACCACGTCCATGCCGTCGACCACGCGGCCGAAAACGGCGTAGCCCCAGGCGCGAGTGTGTTCGGTGCCGGTGTGGTCCAGTGACGGGTTGTATTCCACGTTGATGAAGAACTGCGCGGTGGCCGAGTGCGGGTCGGAGGTGCGCGCCATCGCCACGGTGCCGCGCTCGTTCTTCAGGCCGTTGTCGGCCTCGTTGGTGACCGGGTCGCGGGTCTCCTTGCGTTCCAGGTCGGGCGTAAAGCCGCCGCCCTGGATCATGAAGTGACTGATGACGCGGTGGAAAACGGTGCCGTCGTAGAAGCCGTCGTTGGCGTAGTCAAGGAAATTTTCCACCGAGGCCGGCGCCTCGGCCGGGTACAGCTCGATGCGGATATCACCCATGCTGGTGTGCAGCGTCACCTGCGGGTTGTCGGTCGCGGCCGGGCTTTCAGCGGCGGCTTCGTCCTGCGCCAGGGTGGGGCCGGCAAAGGCCAGGGCGGCGCCCAGCAGGGCGGCGGAAACGGTACGAATGGCGTGCTTCATGATGTCACTTCGGGCAGTCGGCAAGGCGCTCATCATACCGGCACCGGGCGATGGCTCAAAACAAAGCGTCATCGCGGCGGTGCAAACCGGCGGAAACGCCCGGGGAATGGGGGATTTATGGTAAAATTCCGGGCTTGGTATCAATGGTTTGCCCGTTTTGCGGCAGGCCCATAAAAACCAATAAATACAAACAGATAATTCGAATTCGGAGCACACTCGCCGATGGCAGAACTCGCCAGGGAAATCCTCCAGGTCAATCTCGAAGACGAGATGCGCCAGTCTTACCTCGATTACGCCATGAGCGTCATCGTGGGTCGCGCGCTCCCGGACGTCCGGGACGGCCTGAAACCCGTCCACCGCCGCGTCCTCTTCGCGATGGCGGAACTGAACAACGACTGGAACAAGCCGTACAAGAAGTCCGCCCGCGTCGTGGGTGACGTCATCGGTAAGTACCACCCCCACGGCGATTCCGCGGTGTACGACACCATCGTCCGCATGGCCCAGCCGTTCGCCATGCGCTACATGCTGGTCGACGGCCAGGGTAACTTTGGTTCCGTGGACGGCGACGCCCCGGCGGCCATGCGTTACACCGAGGTGCGCATGTCCAAGCTGGCGCACGAGATCCTCGCGGACATCGACCGCGAGACCGTCGATTTCGGCCCCAACTACGACGAGACCGAGAAAGAGCCGCTGGTCATGCCGACCCGCGTGCCGACGCTGCTGGTCAATGGTTCGGCCGGTATCGCCGTGGGCATGGCGACCAACATCCCGCCGCACGACCTGGGCGAGGTCATCAGCGCCACCATCGCGCTGATCGAAAACCCCGATCTCAGCATCGACGACATCATGGTGCACCTGCCAGGCCCGGATTTCCCCACCGGCGGCATCATCAACGGCGCCCAGGGCATTGTCGACGCCTACCACACCGGTCGCGGCCGCATTTACGTGCGCGCCAAGACCGAGATCGAGGAGGTCGATTCCAGCAGCGGCAAGCAGGCGATTATTGTCACCGAGCTGCCGTACCAGGTGAACAAGGCCCGCCTGCTCGAGAAAATCGCCGAGCTGGTGAAGGAGAAGAAGCTCGAGGGCATCACCGAGCTGCGCGACGAGTCCGACAAGGACGGCATGCGCATGGTCATCGAGCTGCGCCGCGGCGAAGTGCCCGAAGTGGTGATGAACAACCTGTTCCAGCAGACCGCGATGCAGAACGTCTTCGGCATCAACATGGTGGCCCTGGTGGGCGGCCAGCCGAAGCTGCTGAACATCAAGGAAGTGCTGGAAGCCTTCATCGGCCATCGCCGCGAGGTGGTCACCCGCCGGACGATGTTCGACCTGCGCAAGGCGCGCGACCGCGCCCACGTGCTGGAAGGCCTGACCGTGGCGCTGGCCAACCTGGACGAGATGATCGAGCTGATCAAGGCCTCGCCGACTCCTGCCGACGCCAAGGAGCGCCTGGTGGAACGTCGCTGGGACGCCGGCCTGGTGGCCGCGATGCTGTCCCAGGGCGGCGCGGAAGTCTCCCGCCCCGAAGACCTCGAAGACCTCTACGGCCTGCACAAGGACGGCTACCAGCTGTCACCGGTGCAGGCACAGGAAATCCTCAACATGCGCCTGCACCGCCTGACTGGCCTGGAGCAGGAGAAGCTGACCAAGGAATACGAGGAAATCCTCGAGACCGTGCGCGAACTGCTGCGCATCCTCTCCGACCCGGAGCGCCTGCTCGAAGTCATCCGCGAGGAACTCGAGGCCATCCGCGAGGAATACGGTGACGAGCGCCGCAGCCTGATCCTGCAGGATCGCCTGGACCTGAGCCTGGAAGACCTGATCACCGAGGAAGACGTGGTGGTGACGATCTCCCACGGCGGCTACGTGAAATCGCAGACGCTCGACCGCTACCAGGCCCAGCGCCGCGGCGGCAAGGGCAAGAAAGCCACCAAGGTGAAGGAAGAGGATTTTATCGACAAGCTGTTCGTGGCCAACACCCACGACACCATGCTGTGCTTCACCTCGCGCGGGCGCATCCACTGGCTGAAGGTGTACGAGTTGCCGCAGGCGAGCCACAACTCGCGCGGCAAGCCCATCGTCAACCTGCTGCCGCTGGAAAAAGACGAGCGCGTCAACGCGGTGCTGCCGGTGCGCGAATATGGCCAGGACCAGTACGTGTTCTTCGCCACCCGCAAGGGCCGGGTCAAGAAGACGCCGCTGGTCGATTACTCGCGGCCGCGCTCGAACGGCATCTGGGCGATCAACCTGCAGGAAGGCGATGAACTGGTCAACGTGGCCATCACCGACGGCGAGAGCGACATCATGCTGTTCTCATCGTCCGGCAAGTGCATCCGCTTCAACGAGGAAAACGTCCGCTCCATGGGCCGCCAGGCCGGCGGCGTCATCGGTATCCGCCTGAAAGATGGCGAGCAGGTGCAATCCATGCTGGTGCTGGGCGAGGGCGATATCCTGACCGCCACCGAGCACGGCTACGGCAAGCGTACCCACGTCGACGACCACCCGGTGAAAGGCCGCGGCGGCATGGGCGTGATCGGTATCCAGACCTCCGAGCGCAACGGCCCGCTGGTCTCCGCAATCCAGGTGTCAGACGACGACGACATCATGCTGATCTCCGACGGCGGCACGCTGGTGCGCACCCACACGGAAGGCATCTCGGTGCTCGGCCGCAACACGCAGGGCGTGACGCTGATCCGCCTGGGCAAGGACGAGAAACTCGTCGGCCTCGCGCGGATCGAGGCTGAAGAAGAAGAGGAAGACGTTGGGTGAGTTGTGAGTAGTGAGTAGGGAGTAGGGAGTAGGGAGTAGTGAGTGGTGAGTGGTAAACCCATTCGGGCTCGGTCTACTCACCACTCACCACTCACCACTCACTAAAGTTCCTGGAGGACGTGCTCGGCGCTGCTGACCTTGAACTCGCCGGGCTGCTCAACGTAGAGCTTCGTCACCACACCGTCTTCGGCGACCAGGGCGAAGCGCTGGCCGCGCTGGCCCATGCCGTAGGCGGTGGCGTCCATGGCCAGGCCCAGGGCTTCGGCGAATTCGGCATTACCGTCGGCGAGCATGTCGATGCCCGCGGCGCCGGCGTTGCGGCGCCAGGCGTCCATGACGAACACGTCGTTCACGGCCGTGCAGCCGATGGCGTCGACGCCCTTGCCGCGAATGTCCTCGATGTGATCGATGAAGCCGGGCAGGTGGCGTGCCGAACAGGTCGGGGTGAAAGCGCCGGGTACCGAGAACAGCACCACTTTGCGGCCGCCGAACCAGTCTGACGTCGTCAGCGGTTTCGGGCCGTCATCGGACATCACGGTAAGAATGGCTTCGGGGATCTTGTCGCCGACCTGGATCGTCATGAATCTATGCTCCTGCGGTTTCGTGTGTGAATGCGAAATCGGTGCGGGCAGTTTTGCCGCATCGCAGAATTATAGAGGGTTATGACAGCGTCGGGTTCCCCGGCGCGAGATTTCGCACCTTTGAAATTGACGACCCGGGCTTCAACGGTGACCCGTCACCCGTCACCCGTCACCCGTCACCCGTCACCGCGTCAAGCGGCAACGACACCATCAATCGTGGAATCGAGTTTTGCCGGATCGACCGGCTTGGTGACGTAACCCGCGGCGCCCAGGCGCATGCCCCAGACCTTGTCGCTCTCCGCGGACTTGGAGCTGACGAAGATGACCGGGATATCGCGGGTGGCGGGGTCGCGTGCAAGCATGCGCTTGGCCTCGTAACCGCTCATGCCGGGCATGACGATGTCCATGAGGATGACTTCGGGAAGTTCGGCGCGAGCCAGCGCCAGCGCCTCTTCGCCATCGTGGGCGGTGAGCGCTTCGTGTCCTCTCGCTTCCACCAGGTTCCGCAACTTGAAGCGGTACAGCTGGGAGTCGTCGACGATCAATACTTTGGCCATTGTTTAGCCTTTTTTTAGATTCCCCGCAGCAGGGATTCCAGTATGCCTTGAATTTCATTCATTTGGAAGAACTTCCGCTATTTAACATTACAACGGTTCTGCCAAACGACCGTCCGGTGAGCATGGACTCAAAGGTGTCCATCAGCCCATCCATGGCAATTTCGCGGGTACAGATCTGATCGAGGTGCGGTGGCTTCCATTCCGACGCCAACCGTTGCCACAGTGTAGCACGCACATCGTGGGGGCAGTTTTCCGACGAAACACCCAGCAGGCTCACGCCCCGCAGGATGAAGGGCATGACCGTGGTGTTCAGGCCGATACCGCCGGCCAGGCCGCAGCTGACAATGTTGCCGTACTCGCCGACCACGCGGGTCAGCCCGTTCAGCATGTCGCCGCCGACATTATCGAAGGCGCCGGCCCAGCGCGCGGTTTCCAGCGGCTTCTGGCCCCAGTGCAGGTCGTGGCGCGAGATGCACTGCTTCGCGCCCAGCGATTCCAGGTAGTCGAACTCGTCGACCTTGCCGGTGATGGCGTGCACCTCGTAACCGGCGGCGGTGAAGATATCGACGGCGAAGCTGCCGACGCCGCCGGTGGCGCCGGTGACGACGATGGGGCCCATCTCGGGGCGCTGGCCGTTGGCTTCCATGCGGTACAGGCCGAGAGCGGCGGAAAAGCCAGCGGTGCCGATGGCCATGGCCTCGCGCAGGCTGAGCCCGTCGGGCAGGGCGACCAGGCTGTCGCTTTCCGCGCGCAGGTATTCGCTGTAACCCCCATCGCGCTGCTGTGACTGACGGCAACCCGTGACCAGCACCTTGTCGCCCACGGCGAAGCGGCCATTGCGGCTTTCCACCACCACGCCGGCCACGTCGATACCGCCGGTAATGGGGAACACGGTGGCGATCTTGCCTTTGCCCGTGCCGGCCAGGGCGTCCTTGTAGTTGACGCTGGACCAGTGGGCGCGGAGGGTCACGTCGCCTTCGCTCAGGTCGTCGAGGGTGACGGTTTCGACGCCGGCGCGGTAGCCGTCGTCATCGTTGTGAATGCGGAATGCCTGGAAAGAATCGGGAATCCGGTCGGTCATTCGCTCATGCGTCGTCTTTGGGGAACGACGGCATCTTACCAGACCGGGAATCCGGGTTGGCCGGTCCGCCGCCCGGACGGGGCGGACCGGCCGACGAGCGGATCAGTTGGCGCGGTGAATGGCGCGCTTGTCGACGTTCAGCGCCGCTTCGTGCACGGCCTCCGACAGTGTCGGGTGAGCGTGGACGATGCGGGCCAGGTCTTCGCTGGCGCCGTGGAATTCCATCGTCACCACGCACTCGGCGATCAGCTCGGAAGCCTGTGCGCCGATGATATGAACGCCCAGCACCTCGTCGGTTTCGGCATCGGCCAGCATCTTGACCATGCCGTCCGGTGAGCCCGCGGCCAGCGCGCGTCCGGTGGCGGCGAACGGGAAGGTGCCGACATTGTATTCAACGCCTTCGTCTTTCAGCTGCTGCTCGGTCTTGCCCACCCAGGCGATTTCCGGGTCGGTGTAGATGACCCACGGCACGGTGTCGAAGTGGATGTGCGCGGGCTTGCCGGCGATCAGCTCGGCCACGGCGATGCCTTCTTCGGAGGCCTTGTGCGCCAGCATGGGGCCACGCACGCAGTCGCCGATGGCCCAGACGCCCTCGGCGCTGGTCTGCGAATTCTCGTTGACCTCGATCTGGCCGCGGTCAGTGAGCTTGACGCCCGAGTCGTCGGCCAGGAGGCCGTCGGTGTAGGCGCGGCGGCCGACGGCCACCAGCAGCTTGTCGAAGCCCAGCTTGCTCTCGCCGTCCTTGTCCTCGATGGTGACTTCCACCTTGCCCTTCTTTACGTCGGCCTTCTTCACAAGGGTGCCCAGGCGGATGTCCAGGCCCTGCTTCTTGAATGAACGCGCAGCCTGCTTGGCGATGTCGGCATCGGCGGCGGCGAGAAAATCGGGCAGGGCTTCGAGCAGGACGACTTCGCTGCCCAGGCGCTTCCACACCGAGCCCAGTTCCAGGCCGATAACCCCGGCGCCGATCACGCCCAGCTTGCCGGGAGTCTCGTCAAATTCCAGTGCGCCGACGTTGTCGACGATGTGCTCGCCGTCGAACTCGACGTTGGGGATGGCGATGGGTACGGAGCCTGAGGCCAGGATGACATTTTTCGCTTCCAGCGTGATGGCGTCGCCGCCATCGGCCGGGGTGACCTCGACCTTGCGGCCGGCCAGCAGTTTGCCGGTGCCATGGAACGATTCGACCTTGTTCGACTTGAACAGCATGGCCACGCCGCCGGTGAGCTTTTTCACCACGCCGGCCTTGCGCTCGATCATCTTCGGCACGTCGATGGCCACGTCGCTGGCGGTAATACCGTGCTCGGCATAGTCGTGCTGGACGTGGTGGTAGTGCTTGCTGGTGTCCAGCAGCGCCTTCGAAGGCACGCAGCCGACGTTCAGGCAGGTGCCGCCCAGGGCCAGCTTGCCGTCCTTGTCGGAGTACTTTTCCACGCAGGCCGTTTTCAGGCCCAGCTGGGCGCAGCGGATGGCGGCGACGTAGCCGCCGGGGCCGCCGCCGATGATAATTACGTCGAACTTGTCTGACATGTCGAGCTCCCTAATGGTGGGGTCAGAGTCGGGTCAGGGTGGAACCAGAGTCGACTCTGGTTCCACCCTGACCCGACTCTGACCCCCGTTCTTACAGGTTTAGCAGCAGGCGTGCGGGGTCTTCGAGCGCTTCCTTCACCGCCACCAGGAACTGCACCGAGTCCTTGCCGTCGATGATGCGGTGGTCGTAGCTCAGCGCCAGGAACATGATCGGTCGGACGACGATTTCGCCGTTCACCACCACGGGGCGTTCCTTGATGTTGTGCATGCCCAGGATCGCGCTCTGCGGCGGGTTCAGCAGCGGCGTCGACAGCATCGAGCCGAAGGTGCCGCCATTGGTAATCGAGAATGTGCCGCCCTGCAGGTCGTCCAGCGAGATGGTGCCGTCGCGGGCCGCCACGGCGTACTCGCGAATGCCGGATTCGATCTGCGCCAGGCTCATGCGCTCGGCGTTACGCAGCACCGGCACCATCAGGCCGCGCTCGGTGCTGACGGCGATTCCGATGTCCATGAAGCCGTGGTAGACGATCTCGTCGCCGTCCAGCGAGGCGTTGACCACCGGGAACTTGGCCAGGGCGTCACAGACGGCCTTCACGAAGAAGGACATCAGGCCCAGCTTGGTGCCATGGGTCTCGGCAAAAGTCTCCTTGTACTTGGCGCGCAGGTCCTGCACGGCCTTCAGGTCGACTTCCTGGAAAGAGGTCAGGATGGCGGCGGTGTTCTGCGCGTCCTTCAGGCGCTTGGCGATGGTCGAGCGCAGGCGGGTCATTTTCACCCGTTCCTCGGCGCGCGGGCCGGTGGGGCCGCCGTCCTTCAGGAAATTGATCACGTCGCCCTTGGTCAGGCGGCCGCCGCGACCGGAGGCCGGCACGTCTTTCGGCTCGACGCCTTCTTCCTCGACGATCCGGCGGGTCGCCGGTGACAGTTTCGAGGTGTCGGCGGCCGGTGCCTCCGCGGCTTTCGCCGGGGCGGCCTTGTCGTCGCCGGATGCCTTCGCGGCGTCATCGGACCCGGCCGAATCATCGCCTGCGTCGTCAGCCGCAGCCTCGACTTCGCCTTCCTCGATCACGCCCAGCACTTCACCGCTGGTGACGGTCTCGCCGCTGTCGGCGGTGATGGATTTCACCACGCCGTCGACCGGGGAGGGGACTTCCAGGACCACCTTGTCGGTTTCCAGGTCGACCAGGTTTTCGTCACGACGGACGGTCTCACCGGGCTTCTTGTGCCAGGCCGCCACGGTGGCGTCGGTCACGGATTCCGGCAGTACGGGGACTTTGATTTCGATGCTCATGGATGAATCTCTGTCGGTGTCAGTAAAGTTGTCCCTGGCCGGGCGTCAGCGCCTTGCTGACCAGGGCTTCCTGCTCGGCCAGGTGGACCTTGAAATAGCCCGTGGCCGGGGACGGCGAGCGCTTGCGCCCGACGTAGAACAGTTCGTGGCCGTCACCCTGGCTGTCCTGCAGGTGATGACGGATCTGGTACCACGCGCCCTGGTTCTTGGGCTCTTCCTGGCACCAGACAATTTCTTTCAGGTTCGGGTAAGTCGCCAGCACGTCGCGCAGGTCGGCGTCCGGGAACGGGTGCAGCTGTTCCACGCGCACCAGGGCGACATTGTCGATCTTGTCCTCGGTGCGCTTCGTGTCCAGGTCGTAGAACACCTTGCCGGAGCACAGCACGACGCGCTCGATGGCTTTTTTGTCCTCGGCCAGGCGGTCGTCGATGACCAGTTGGAAGCCCCCTTTCTCAACCCGGTCCAGCGGTGACGTCGATGCCTTGTTGCGCAGCAGGCTCTTGGGCATCATCACCACCAGCGGTTTGCGCGTGGCCTGCAGCATCTGGCGGCGCAGCATGTGGAAAATCTGCGCCGGCGTGGACGGCACGCAGACCTGGATGTTGCCGAACGAGCACAGCTGCAGGAAGCGTTCCAGGCGGGCGGAGGAATGCTCCGGGCCCTGGCCTTCATAGCCATGCGGCAGGAACAGCGTCAGGCCGCACAGGCGACCCCACTTGGCTTCGCCCGAGGCCAGGAACTGGTCGATGACCACCTGCGCGCCGTTGGCGAAGTCGCCGAACTGCGCCTCCCAGATCACCAGGGTTTCCGGCGCCGCCGTGGCGTAGCCGTATTCGAAAGCCATGACCGCTTCCTCGCTCAGCAGTGAGTCGATCACGGTCACATCGTGGTCCGGCTTGAGCTGCGCTAATGGCGTCAGCGTGGTGCCATCGGCCTGGTTGTGCAGCACCGCGTGGCGGTGGAAGAACGTGCCGCGGCCGGAATCCTGGCCCACCAGGCGCAGTTTCTTGTCCTCGTCGATCAGGGTGGCGTAGGCCAGCGTCTCGGCAAAGCCCCAGTCCATCGGCAGTTCACCGGCGGCCATCTTGCGACGGTCGTCGATGATGCGCTGCACGCGTGCATGCAGCTTGAAATCATTCGGGATATCCAGCAGCGCGTTCGCCAGTTCCACGGCGCGCTTTTTCTTCACCGTGGTGTCGGGCGGCGGGGGTGGCTCGCTGGAATCGTAGTCGTGCCAGTTGGCGGCGTGCTCGTTGGTTCGCGGCTGCGAGTCGACATCGGCGACCTGTTCGCCGCGGTCCAGTTTTTCGCGATAGGCGTCCATCATCGCCTGGGCCTGGCCCTTGTCGATGACGCCATCGTTCTCCAGCTTTTCCGCGTACTTGGCGCGGGTGGACTTCAGGCCGCGGATGATGTCGTACATGACCGGCTGCGTGGCCGAGGGCTCGTCGGCCTCGTTGTGGCCGTGGCGGCGGTAGCAGACCAGGTCGATGACCACGTCACGCTTGAAGCGGGTGCGGAAATCGCAGGCGATCTTCATCACGTGGTGGACGGCCTCGGGGTCATCGGCGTTCACGTGGAAGATCGGCGCGTGGACCATTTTCGCGATCGCGGTGCAGTACAGCGTCGAGCGGGCGTCGCGCGGGTTGCTGGTGGTGAAGCCCACCTGGTTGTTGACGACGATGTGCATGGTGCCGCCGACCGCGAAGCCGCGCGTCTCCGACATCTGGAACAGTTCCATGACCACGCCCTGGCCGGCGAAAGCCGCGTCGCCATGGATCAGGATGGGCATGACCTGGTCGTGGCTCTCGTCGTTGCGGCGCACCTGGCGGGCGCGCGCGGAGCCGACGACCACGGGGTCGACGATTTCCAGGTGTGACGGGTTGAACGCCAGTGCCATGTGCACCGGGCCGCCCGGGGTCTGGATGTCGGAGGCGAAGCCCAGGTGGTATTTCACATCGCCGGAGCGGCCGGGGTGGTCGTCGTGCTTGCCCTCGAACTCGTCGAACAGGTCCGCGGGCGATTTGCCCAGGATATTCACCAGCACGTTCAGGCGACCGCGATGGGCCATGCCGATAACGATTTCCTCCACGCCATTCGCGCCGGAATGCAGCATGGTCTCGTGGAGCAGGGGAATCAGGCTTTCGCCGCCCTCCAGCGAAAAACGCTTCTGGCCGACGTACTTGGTGTGCAGGAATTTCTCCAGGCCTTCGGCGGCCGTGAGCATTTCCAGCAGGCGGATTCGCTCGTCGTTGTCGACGACGTAATCGCCACCGCAGCCTTCAAGCCGCTCTTCCAGCCAGCGGCGCTTGCGGGTGTCGACGATGTGCATGAACTCGGCGCCGATGCTGCGCGTGTAGACCTTTTTCAGCAACGCGTCGATATCGCGCAGCTTCATGCGGTTCGGCGCGGCCAGCCAGCCGGTGTTGAACTCGCGGTCGAGGTCGCCGTCGTCCAGGTCGTGGAACGACAGGTCCAGGTCAGGCACGGGCGGGTGGTGCGGGCGGCCCAGCGGGTCGATCTTCGCCACTTCGTGACCGCGCACCCGGTGCGCGTTGATCAGGCGCATGACGCCGGCCTGCTTGTGGTCCTGGTGCTCGGAGGCGACCGGGACGGCCTGGCCCTGGAGCTGGCCCAGCGCACGGAAGTGCGCCTGGATATCCAGGTGGCCGCGCTCACCGGCATCCGCGCCGATATCGTCGAATACTTTGCGCCACTGGGCGGGAACGCTGGCCGGGTCTTCGAGCCAGTCTTCGTACATGGCCTCGATAAAGGCCGCGTTGCCCCCGTTGAACGGGGAGGACGCGTAGAGCGCTTTCAGGTTGGATGACACAGGACCGTTCCGTTCGATTCCTCACGCCCCAGTTTCAGGGCAAGGGGGCCGATTATAACGATTCGAGCCGGGAATAACAGGAAAATCGGCCGTGATATATCACAAGCGAAACAATGGGTTCAGTTGGTTTCAGAAGAATCCAAAACCAGGTGCCCGGCGTTCAGCAGCCCAAGCAGCGTTGTGATGTCGTCGTCGCCCGGTGACGCGGGAACCCGTGGTTGCAATTCACACAACCCGGTGGCCAGTTCGACGCGGCAGTCATGGGCGTCGCCACCGGCAAACAGCCGCGCCCGGCCGTCGCGTTCGATCCAGTTGAAGCGCGACCAGGGGTTGCGGAACACGGTGGCGCCGGCGGCCAGTTTTTTGTGGAGTTCGGCCGCATCAATGGTGTCCGGCGGCGGCGCGGCGGCGTGGGCCTGGCGGTAGGTGCTGATGAAACCGGCAAGGGCGTCTTCCAGGTTGTCATCCGCCCGAAGTGCACTTCGCATGGTGTCGGCCAGGGCCGCCAGGGCCTGCGTGTCGATCTCACCCGGGCGGTGGCCGGGCTGTAGCTGGCCGCGGTCTTCATAGCGACCACCCTGGTCGCGCCGCTCGGCCATGGCTTCACCGATACCGGTCAGCAGGTCGGCGGCGCTGGGCGCGCGCAGGCCGATGGAATAGGTCAGGCCGGGCTCAAGTGCCACGCCATGGTGGGCGACGCCGGGCGGCAGGTAGAGCATGTCACCCGGTTCCAGCACCCAGCTGTCTTCCGCGTTGAACTCGCGCAGCATGTCCAGCGGTACATCTTCGCGCCGCGCGGGGTCGAACGAACGGGCGATTTCCCAGCGGCGGCGACCGGCGGCCTGCAGCAGGAACACATCGTACTGATCGACGTGTGGGCCGACTGAACCGCCGGAGGCGGCGAAAGACACCATGATGTCGTCGATCCGCCAACTGGGCAGGAAATCGAAACCGGCCAACAATTCGGCCAGCGGGGGGTAGTGTTTTTCCACGTCCTGGACCAGCAGGGTCCAGTCGCGGTCACCGATGTCGTCAAAGATGTCTTCTTCGAAGGGGCCGTGTTCCAGCGTCCATGTGCCGTCCGCCTGTGGCCCGCGGATGATGCGGGCCTCGGCCATCGGTTCACAGGCCAGGCCGGCCAGGTCATTGCCGTCGATGGGCGGTTCGAAATCCGGAAACGCGCCGCGAATCAACAGCGGCTCGCGCTGCCAGGTCTCGGCCAGGAACGCCGCCGGGTCAAGGTCGCCCAGCGGACGGTTCATTGCTTGTCCGCCAGGTCCTTCGCCAGGTGCGCGGCCAGGCCGGTGTAGTCGCCGGGCGTCAGCGCCTTGAGTTGCTCGCGGGCGGCCGGTGGAATATCCAGGCCGTCGACGAACGCGGCCAGCGACGCGGCATCAATCTTGCGGCCGCGCGTCAGGGCCTTCAGCTGCTCATAGGGGTTCTCCACGCCGTGCAGGCGCATGACGGTCTGGATCGGCTCGGCCAGGACTTCCCAGGCGGTGTCCAGGTCGGCGGCCAGTTTCGGCGCGTCGACTTCCAGCTTGCCCAGGCCCTTCAGCAGCGAGGCGTAGGCGATCAGCGCGTGGCCCAGCGCGGTGCCGATGGTACGCAGCACGGTCGAGTCGGTCAGGTCGCGCTGCCAGCGCGACACCGGCAGTTTCAGCGCCAGGTGTTCCAGCAACGCGTTGGCGACGCCCAGGTTGCCCTCGGCGTTTTCGAAATCAATCGGGTTGACCTTGTGCGGCATGGTCGAGGAGCCGACTTCGCCGGCCACCGTCTTCTGGCGGAAATAGCCGATGGAGATGTACGACCAGATGTCGCGCGCCAGGTCCACCAGGATGGTGTGCGCCCGGGTCAGCACCTGGAAATACTCCGCCATCCAGTCGTGCGGCTCGATCTGCGTGGTGTAGGGGTTCCACTGCAGGCCCAGCGATTCGACGAAGGCCTTCGAAAATGCCGGCCAGTCGAGATCCGGGCAGGCGCTGACGTGGGCGTTGTAGTTGCCGACCGCGCCGTTGATCTTGCCCAGCACCGGCTGCTCGCGCAGCTGTGCCACCTGGCGGCGCAGGCGCGCCACCACGTTGGCCATCTCCTTGCCCAGCGTGGTGGGCGAGGCGGTCTGGCCGTGGGTGCGCGACAGCATCGGCAGTTCGGCGTTCTCGGCCGCCAGCGTGGCCAGGGCCGCGTCGATCTCGCCCAGGCGCGGCAGCAGCACGGCGTCGCGGGCCTCGGCACACATCAGCGCGTAGGCCAGGTTGTTGATGTCTTCGGAGGTGCAGGCGAAGTGCAGGAACTCGCCGGCATCATTCAGGTCGTCGCGCTCGGCAAATCGCTCCTTCAGGAAGTACTCCACGGCCTTGACGTCGTGGTTGGTGGTGGCCTCGATGGCCTTCACGCGCGCGGCGTCTTCCTCGCTGAAGCTGGCGACCAGTTCATCGAGAAACGCGTTGGCTTCGGTGGAGATCGCGGGCAGGGCAGTGAAGTCGTTATCGGCGGCCAGGGCCTGGAACCAGCGCACCTCAATCAGGGCGCGGTAGCGGATCAGGCCGTACTCGCTGGCGATGGGCCGGAGGTCGGCGGTCTTGGAAGCGTAGCGGCCGTCGACGGAGGTGACGGCGGTCAGCGACGAAAGGTCCATGGGAGGCAGTCTCGCAAAGCGCCTAATTGTACACGCTCACTGCCATCACCGGCAGTTCCGGGGCACGAAATCCGGCCGGGATTCCGATTATAATCACGCGTTTTTCCCCGGAGTCATCCCGATGAGCGAAGTAAACAGCGGCGCGACGCGCACCGAGCGCGACAGCATGGGCGAACTGCAGGTGCCGGAATGGGCGCTGTGGGGCGCGCAGACCCAGCGCGCGGTCCAGAATTTCCCGATCAGCGGCCTGCCGGTGCCGCGCGGCTTCATCCGCGCGCTGGGCCTGGTGAAAGCCGCCTGCGCAACGGTCAACCGCGACCTGGGCCTGCTCGATGACGCCCGTGCCGAGGCCATCATCGCCGCCGCCAACCGCGTGGCCGGCGGTGAGCTGGACCAGCACTTCCCGATCGACGTGTTCCAGACCGGTTCCGGCACCAGCTCCAACATGAACGCCAACGAGGTCATCGCGCATGTCGCCAGCCAGTCCGGCGTCGATGTGCACCCGAATGACCACGTCAACATGGGGCAAAGCTCCAATGACGTGATCCCGACCACCATACAGGTGGGCGCCACGCTGATGGCCACCAAGGACCTGCTGCCGGCACTGGCGCACCTGCGTTCGGTGATCGACACCCGCGCGAAAGAGCTGGATGCAGTGGTCAAGACCGGCCGCACCCACCTGATGGACGCCATGCCGGTGACCTTCGGCCAGGAACTGGGCGGCTGGTCGGCCCAGGTCCGTTCCGGCATCGAGCGCGTGGAAAGCGCGCTACAGCGCACCCGCAAGCTGCCGCAGGGCGGTACCGCGGTCGGCACCGGCATCAACGCGCACCCGGAATTCGGACCGCGCGTGGCCGCTGCGCTGACGGCCGCCACCGGCGTGGATTTCGAATCCGCCGACGATTATTTCGAGGGCATCTCCTCGCAGGACGCGGCCGTGGAGCTGTCCGGCCAGCTGAAAACCATCGCCTGCAGCTTCATGAAGATCGCCAACGACCTGCGGCTGATGAACTCCGGCCCGCTGGCGGGCATTGGCGACATCGAACTGCCGGCCCTGCAGCCGGGCTCCTCCATCATGCCCGGCAAGGTCAACCCGGTGATCCCGGAGGCAACCTGCATGGTCTGCGCGCACGTCATCGGCAACGATGCGGCCATCACCGTCGGTGGCCAGGCCGGCAATTTCCAGCTGAACGTGATGCTGCCGATGGTGGGTTACAACCTCATGCAGAGCGTCGAACTGCTGGCCAATACCTCGAAGGTGCTGGCCGATTCCGCCATCGCCGGCTTCAAGGTCCGTGAAGACCGAATCGCGGACGCGCTGGAGCGCAACCCGATCCTGGTGACGGCGCTGAACCCGGTCATCGGCTATGAACTGGGTGCCGCGACCGCCAAGCAGGCCTACAAGGAAGGCCGGCCGATCCTGGAAGTCGCACTGGAGAACACCAGCCTGGACGAGGATCGGCTGCGCGAACTGCTCGACCCGCTGACGCTGACCCGCGGTGGCATAAACGAGTAATCGCGATGACGGATTCGGGCACCGTGAACGTGGTCGCCGGCGAGCGGTGATCACGAACGGGAACCAGGCCAGGGACGGCTGAACGATGGTTTTCTCGACCACGTCGTTCCTGTTTGTTTTCCTGCCGGCCTTCCTGTTGTGTTACCTGGCGCTGCCGTGGCGAAACACGGTGGCGCTGGCGTTCAGCCTGCTGTTTTTCGCCTGGGGCGAGGGCGCTTACGTCCTGTTGCTGCTGGCCACCATCACGGTGAATTACCTGGCCGGCCTTGGGTTGGCCTCGACGCGCTGGCGCAAAGCCTGGCTGGGCGCCGGGGTCGTCATCGACCTGCTGGTGCTCGGCTATTACAAGTATTTCGGTTTCCTGGTCAGCGATGTGCTGGGCATGAGCCCGCCCCCCGCGAGCATTCCGCACCTGCCGATCGGCCTGTCGTTTTTCATCTTCCAGTCGATTTCCTACCTGGTCGATGTCTACCGCGGCGACTCCCCGCGGGCCCGCTCGTGGTTTGACCTGGCGCTGTATATCGCCATGTTTCCGCAGCTGATCGCGGGGCCGATTGTGCGCTACAGCACCGTGGCGCTGGCACTGCGTGAGCGAGTGGTCACGGCACACGATGTTTTCAGGGGCGGAATGCTTTTTGTGCTGGGCCTGGCCTACAAGGTGCTGGTGGCCAACAATGCCGCGGAAGTGGCCGATGCGGTGTTCGACGCGCCCATTGAGCAGGTGTCCACCGTCGCCGCCTGGACCGGCACGATCGCCTACACGCTGCAGATCTACTTCGATTTTGCCGGCTACTCGCTGATGGCCATCGGCATCGGCCGCATCATGGGGTTCCGCTTCCCGCGGAATTTCAACTACCCGTATATCTCGCAGTCGATTACCGAGTTCTGGCGCCGTTGGCACATTTCGCTGTCCACCTGGTTCCGCGACTACCTTTATATTCCGCTGGGCGGCAACCGTCGCGGGGCAGTGCGTACTTACGTCAACCTGTTCATGGTGTTCGTGCTGTGTGGCCTGTGGCACGGCGCCGCCTGGACCTTCCTCGCCTGGGGGTTGTTCCACGGTGTGTTGCTGGTGGTTGAGCGGGCCGGTTTCGGTCGGGTGCTGGCGCGTTGCTGGGCACCGTTGCGGCACGGCTATGTCCTGATGCTGGTCATGATCAGCTGGGTGCTGTTCCGTGCTGAGACCTTCAGTAGCGCCTGGGCGCTGCTTTGCCGCATGTTCATACCCGACAACACGCCGCCGGACAGCTTCGGGTACTGGGTCGCGCATGAAAACCTGCTGTGGATGCTGGTCGGCGTGGCCCTGTCGATGCCGCTGGTCGAGCGCCTGCGTGCCACCCGGCACCCGGACTCCGGCGGAGACACGGCCCTGGGGCGGCTGGCAACGTCGTTTTCAGTCGTCACCGCCGTGCTCGTCCTGGCATTGTGTTCGGTGTATGTCATGGCCGGCACCTACAACCCGTTCATCTACTTCCGGTTCTGATGTTGATGTCGGCCGACAAAAACGCCCGGTGCCGAATCGCTCCCGCGGCAAAGCTCGCAACGCTGGCCGTGGCGGCCCTGCTGGCCATACCGTTAGTGGTCGGGCTTACCGATGACAGCGCGGACCGGACACAGCGCGAGAACCGCACGCTCGCGGCCTGGCCCCGGTATGAGCAGGCGAAGGGTCTCGCCGCCTACTTTGATTCACTGGGCGCCTGGATCGACGATCACATGGGTTTTGTCGGGCCGGTTAACGAGGGGTACCGCAAGGCCCAGTTCTACCTGTTTGGTGACCGCCCGGTGCCCAATGTCGACATCGGCGAAGACGGTTTCGTTTTCCTGAATTCGCACGAGGCGGACAACCCCAATGCGCGTTACCGGACAACCTGTGATCCCGCGGGGCCACGCGTCCGGATGACCACCCGGGCGCTGGCCCGCCTGGGGGAGGCGGCCCGGTCACGGAAAATTGCCCTGACGGTTGCCATTGTCCCGTCGAAGGTGATGCTGTACCCGGAAAAACTGCCCGAAACGGTTGATGCGCGATGGCGCGAAACCTGCCAGGCGCTTTCGCTCGAAAACTCGTTGCCCGGACAGGTTGGTGCCGGGCTGGAGGGCACGCCGGTCAGGTTCTTTTTCCCGTTCGAGCCGATTGCCGCCCGAAAGGCCATGCCGGACTATTATCCGCCTGGCAACTTTCATGCGGCCAGCCGCATCAACCATGACTTCAGTCGCCTGTTGCTTGAAGACATCGGGATCAGGATGCCCCCGGACTATGGCCATGGTGCGACACTCCAGGTCGTCGGATCCGATATCGCCGTGATGGGGTTTCGACGCCGGGCGCGAGCATGGGTTTTCGAGTATGACGAATACGGTGTCGAACAGTCGCGTCAGCAGCCCGTGTGGATAAGGGATTACTTTCCGCGCACGAACGATTTCGGCATGTTCGAGACGGCCCGTCCGACAAGCGAGCGCGTGGCGCTCATGCTGTCGAACTCCTTCGGTATGTACATGGCGCCACACCTGGCGCCTGGATTCCGCCGGCTGTATCACGTCAGCATGAACAGCTTCACTGCACCACTAATGACCGCGGGCATCGGCCCGCTGGTCGAAGGTACTCAGCCCACCGACCTGGTGATCCTCCTTCACGATGGTGGTTTTAATGCGGGATTGCTGATGAACCTGGCCGAGGCGCTTGAGAATACGGTAAGCAGTAAGCAGTAAGAGCATGCGTCGTGACGCTCATGCGACAACCGATCTCACTGCTTACCGCTTACTCAAGATCAGTTATCCGTCGCGCGGCTGCGCAACCACAGCGCCAGCCCCAAGAACGCGCCGGCCACGGCCAGGCCTGCAAGCATCGGCAGCGAAAACAGCCGGTCGAGCATGTTGCCGATCGTGAGCGCGTGGTCGAAGCGGTCATCGATGGGGATGCCCAGGAAGGCGCCGACGGTGCCGTTTTCCTCGCCGCAGCAATTGATGATGGGGCTGTCGACCCACCATTGCCACAGGACGCCACCGAGGTTCGTCTTCAGGGTGAACGTGCGCAGGAAGTCGATCCAGATCTGCAGGACCGAGATGACCGCTGGCGGGATCAGTGCGAACAGCAGCGGCAGTCGCGGTGAGAATGCCGAGACCAGCATCAGCCAGCCGTAAACCGGCAGCGCCCAGACCGCATTCGCGTACCACGAGGCCAGCACCAGGCCCCAGGCCTTGAACGGGTTGGCGACCGACATGAACACCGTCCAGGGGTTCTCGCCGGCCAGCAGGATGGTCACGGCGGCGATGATGTAGAGGGCGATGTGCGTGATCACGTAGGCGACCCAGAACAGCGTCGGGACCAGGAACATGGCGGTCGCCAGTTTTGAGGCCATCGTCAGCGTGTCGGAGGCCGGCAGCGACTTCCAGAACAGGATGCTGCGGTCCTTGCGATCGTCGTAAAGCGAGCCCAGCAGGTAGAAGAACACGACGATGCCGAGCACGAACGTGAAGAACGTCGAGCCGCCGAGGTTGCCCAGCCAGACGGCCTGGCTGCGGATCGATTCATCGGAGTTGGCGATGAACCGCACCGCTTCCTTCATGGTGCTGAACTCGTTGTCGAAATAGCTGAAGGTGAACAGCGCCATGGCCGCGCCGGCCATGTACAGGCCGAACAGGGCGATGGGGGTCACCTTGAAGGCGATTCGGTTTTCCTGGTACTCGCGGCGGACCAGGGCGAGGAAACGGTTCATGCGGCACCCCCGGCCGCCATGGCCTGTTGTGCCCGCAGGGCGGCATACTCGTCGCCGGCGCCCATGACGGCGACGAACAGGTCGGCAACATTGGGCGTATGCAGTTCACCCAGTTGCGCCAGCGTTTCCCGCTGGACACCGTCGAACAGGAAGATGTGGCGGCCCATCATGTGCCGCTCGCTCAGCGGCTTCAGCGCCCGCGCGGCATCGGCCTGGTCGGGCTTGACCATGACCTCGGTGTAGCGCTCGTGCACTTCCTCCATGCTGCAGTCCAGCGCGATGCGGCCGTCCTGTATGAAGATCAGGTCGCTGAGGATGTGCTCCACTTCCTCCACCTGGTGGGTGGTGATCAGGATACTGCGGTGTTCGTCGAAGTAATCGTTCAGCAGGTTGGTGTAGAACTGCTTGCGGTAGATGATGTCCAGGCCCAGTGTCGGCTCGTCCAGTACCAGCAGCTTGGCGTCGATGGCCATGACGATGGCGAGATGCAATTGCACGACCATGCCTTTCGACAGTTGCTTGACGCGGTGTTTCGGCGTGATCTTGGTGGTCGACAGGTAGCGCATGCATTTCTCGCGTGAGAATCGCGGGTGAATGCGCTCGGTGACATCGAGGAGTTCGTGGACGTAGGCCCAGCGAGGCAGCACGGCCACGTCGGCGATGAAACAGACATCTTCCATCAACGCGGCGCGCTCCTTCGACGGGTCGCGACCCAGGACTTTCAGGTCGCCGTCGAAATTCGCCAGCCCCAGGATGGCCTTCAGCGCCGAGGTCTTGCCGGCGCCGTTGGGGCCGATCAGCCCGACGATGCGACCGGCCGGGATCGACAGGTCGATGTTATTCACGGCCAGGGTCTTGCCGTAGCGTTTGCTCAGCCCCCGGGCCTCGATGACATTACTCATGTTTCTTCGTTCTCCCTCGATGTGACGTCCCTGGGCAGGTCGTCCAGGTCCAGTCCAAGCTGTTCAATGCGATTCAGCATGGCCGGCCATTCTTCGTGTATGAATTTGTCGCGTTCGGATTTCACCAGCTGCGCACGGGCGCCTTCGCAGACGAACATGCCCAGGCCGCGGCGTTTTTCCACCAGGCCTTCGTCCACCAGTGCCTGGTAGGACTTCGAGACGGTGATGGGGTTGAGCTGGAATTCGGAGGCCACGCTGCGCACCGAGGGCAGGGCGTCGCCCTCGGCCAGGGTGCCGTCCAGGATCATGGCGATCGTGCGCTCTTTCAGCTGCCAGTAAATCGGCTGGCTGTCATTCCACTGGGTGGACATGGTGGGTTCAGCCGCGGCGGAACAGCAGCAGCTTGACGCGTCCCAGTTTCAGGGGTGATGACTGTTCGGCCGGGGCTTCTGCCGCCGTTTCCGTTTCCACCTGCTCAGGTGCCTGCGCCTGCAGGTCAAAGGCCGCTTCGCGGTTATTGCCGGTGCCGAGAATGGCGCCCGCGGCCAGCAGCGTGACGGCGGCTACGGCCACCAGGTTCGGAATTCGTTCGCGTCTGAATGTCTTCAAGCGTCGCATCGTAATGCGTCCATGTCATTAGGTGTTGTAGTGAAGTATAACACCATTCAGCAAACTTGCAATACCCTGTGTGCGAGAAGGTTGCTTCCGCCCCGATGAGCACGGACAATGCGCCGTTCACACGATTCAGGAGCAATCCTCATGAAAGGACCGATGGTCCGCGGCCTCGCGGCTGCATCCCTGGCTCTGGCGCTGGGCGCCAACGCCGCCGAACTTGAAACCGACGCCCAGAAGCTGGGTTACATGATTGGCATGGACGTCGGCCAGTCCCTGCGCCAGCAGGGCACTGACATCGACCTCGACACCCTGTTCGAGGCGATTCGCACCACGTACGAAGGCGGCGAACCCGCCATGACCCCGGAGCAGGCCCAGGCCGTGCGCCAGGAGTTCGTGCAGAAGCGCCAGGCCGCCGTACAGGCCGAGCAGGCCGCGCTGGGCGCGAAGAACAAGGCCGAGGCCGATGCCTTCCTGGCCGAGAACGCCGGCAAGGAAGGCGTGGTCACCACCGCCTCCGGCCTGCAGTACAAGGTGCTGGAGGCTGCTGAAGGCCCGACCCCGGCCGCCACCGACACGGTCACCGTGCACTACCGCGGCACCCTGCTGGACGGCACCGAGTTCGACAGTTCCTACTCACGCAACGAGCCGATTTCCTTCGCGCTGGACCGTGTCATCCCCGGCTGGAGCGAAGGCGTGCAGCTGATGCCGGTGGGCAGCAAGTACGAGTTCTACATCTCCCCCGAGCTGGGCTACGGCGAAGCCGGTGGCGGCCCGATTCCGCCGAATTCCGCGCTGATCTTCGAAGTTGAACTGCTGAGCATCGGCGAAGGTGAATAACGCCGGCTGATGCCGAATACGCCCCGGCCCGTCGACTGGGCGGGCCGGCGGCAAAAAACTGTCATACCCATGCAATACACTGGTTGACGGGTTCCAGGGAAATAAACAGCAATGCGAGTTTCAGTTATCGGTAGCGGCTACGTTGGCCTGGTCAGTGGCGCCGGATTTGCCCAGGTCGGGCACAACGTCATCTGCATGGATATCGACGCGGCGCGGGTTGAGCGACTGCGACGCGGTGAGTCCACCATCTACGAGCCCGGCCTGGATACCATGCTGGTCGAGAACCAGCGACAGGGCCGGCTGGAATTCACCACGTCGATGGACGACGCCGTCAGCCACGCCGACATCTTGCTGATCGCCGTCGGCACGCCGCCGGGCGAGGACGGCTCCGCGGACCTCAGCCACGTGCTGGCGGTGGCCGACGCCATCGGTGATCGCATCGATGAACCCCTGTTGGTGGTCGTAAAATCAACGGTGCCGGTGGGTACCTGCGACCGCGTGAGGGCGGCCATCCAGGCGCGCCTGGACGCGCGTGGCGTCGAGGTCGATTTCAGCGTCGCCTCCAACCCCGAGTTCCTGGCCGAGGGCGTGGCCGTCAACGACTTCATGCGCCCCGACCGGATCATCGCCGGTGTCGAAAACAGGGAATCCGAACAGTTGCTGCGCGAACTCTACGCGCCGTTCAACCGCAACCATGAAAAACTGATGTTCATGGACCTGCGCTCCAGCGAGCTGACCAAGTACGCGGCCAACGCCATGCTGGCGACGCGCATCAGCGCCATGAACGAACTGGCCAACGTGGCCGAACACCTGGGCGCGGATATTGAGAAAGTCCGGCTGGGCATCGGCTCTGACCCCCGGATCGGTTACTCGTTTATCTACCCGGGCGCAGGTTACGGCGGCTCCTGCTTCCCGAAGGACGTGCGGGCGCTCAGCCGTACCGCGGCGGAAGCGGGTTACGAGGCGCGCATCCTGGACGCGGTGGAAACCGTGAACCTGCGCCAGCGCCGCAAGCTGTTCGAGATGCTGTCGAAGCACTTCGACGGCAACCTGAAGGGCCGCCGCATCGCCATGTGGGGCCTGGCGTTCAAACCCAATACCGACGACACGCGGGAAGCGCCGTCGCTGGTCGTGATCGACGCGCTGCTCGAAGCCGGCGCGACCGTTCACGCGCATGATCCCAAGGCCCGCAACGTGGTCGCGGGGCTTTACCCGGACGAGCCCCGCCTGGTCCTGCATGATGACCCCTACGCCGCCGCCGAGAACGCCGAGGCGCTGGCCCTGGTGACCGAATGGCGGCAGTACTGGGCACCCGATTTTCGTCGCCTGGCGGAGTCGATGGCGTCCCCCGTGCTGGTCGACGGCCGCAATATCTGGCCGCCCGAAGTGGTGCGTGGCCGTGGCTTCACCTACTATGCGATTGGACGTCCCTGAAACCTTTCCGAACCGTTCGATCCCATGAGTGACTCCCTGAAAGACCAGCTGATCGCGCTGGGCCTGGCCGAAGACAAGCCGAAGCCGAAGCGCCGCAAGCCCTCCCGCAAACCCCGTTCCGGCAAGCCCGGTGGCCAGAACGCGCGCAAAGGTGGTGGCAAAGGCAATGGCGAAATCTCGCTCGACCAGGCCTGGAAGCTGAAAGCGCGCGATGAAAAGCAGGCCGCCGCCGAATCCAAGGCGCGCAAACTGGAAATCGAGCGCGAACGGCGCCGCATCAACGGCGAGATCAAGGCCCTGGTCGAGGCGCATCGCCTGAACGACCCGAAGGCCGAGGTCAAACGTCACTTCACCTACAAGGATCGCATCCGCAGCGTTCTGGTCACGCCTGAACAGCTCGCGGCGCTGAACGCCGGCGAACTGGGCCTGGTCTTCCTGCGTGGCAACTACCACCTGGTGAAGGCGGACGTGGCCGAGCAGGCAAAGGCGATTTCAGCCGAGCATGTGCCCGACCTCGGGGCGGCGGTCGATGACGGCGATGGCGACCACCCCGTTCCGGACGACCTGGTCTGGTAAGCGTTTCGTGGGAGCAGGGTCGGGTTGTCTATACCCCGGACACGCTGTGAATACATCCCTGTACGCTCGTCGCCGGCATCCATGCCGGCGAAGGTCCGGGGTATAGACAACCCGACCCCGCGGCGAGATGCTTTTCCGTCTCACCGTCTCACCGATTCCCCGATTCCCACACTTCAACCTGCTATAGTTGTGTGAATTATTCACACAGAGATTAAGTGATGTCCCGAACAACGAGCGTGACGATTGGGTCCGAACTTGATGAGTTCGTGGGGAAACTGATCAGCTCCGGGCGCTACGGGTCAACGAGCGAAGTCATCCGTTCGGCTTTGCGCCTGCTTGAGCTTCAGGAAAACCAGGCCACCGCCCTGAAAGCAGCGCTGGAAGCCGGGGAGCGAAGCGGCGAGAGCGGGTTGTCGCTGAGTGAGATTGCCGAGCAGGTCAAACGAAAGCACCGTGGACCAAAAAAACCCTAATGCCCGATGTTATGCGGTAGCAGCCGCTTCACATCCTCGGCTGTCACCCCTTTCCGCTCTGCGTAATCCTCAACCTGGTCATCCAGGATATTGCCGACGACGAAGTACTGGCTGTCGGGGTGGGCGAAGTAGTAGCCCGAGACCGAGGCGGCCGGCAACATGGCGTAGCCGTCGGTGAGGGTCATGCCGGCGTTGTTGCCGGCTTCCAGCAGGTCAAACAGTTTGCGTTTCTCGCTGTGTTCGGGGCAGGCGGGGTATCCAGGGGCCGGGCGGATGCCCTGGTACTGCTCGTCGATCAGCGCCTCGTTGTCCAGTGATTCGTTGGCGGCGTAGCCCCAGGTCTCGCGGCGCACGCGGTGGTGCATGCGCTCGGCCAGTGCTTCGGCGAGGCGGTCGGCCAGGGCCTTAACCAGGATGGCCGAGTAGTCGTCGTTGGCGTCTTCGAACGCTTTCACGTGCTTCTCGATGCCCAGACCCGCGGTCACCGCGAACAAACCCATCCAGTCGTGCACACCTGAATCCGCCGGGGCGATGAAGTCGGCCAGGCAGAAATGGGGCTGGCCGGTGGCCTTGTCCTTTTGCTGGCGCAGGAAGCTGAAGCGCTCCAGCACCTCGCTGCGCGTGTCGTCGGTGTACAGCACCACGTCGTCGCCCTCGGCGGCGGCGGGGTAGAGTCCGACCACGGCGCGGGCCGTGAACCAGTGCTCGTCGACGATGCGCTTGAGCATGGCCTGGGCGTCGTTGAACAGGCTGGTGGCGGTCTCGCCGACGACCTCGTCTTCGAGAATGGCCGGGTAGCGGCCGGCCAGTTCCCATGACTGGAAGAACGGCGTCCAGTCGATGAAGTCCAGCAGGTCGTCGAGCGGGTAGTCTTCGAACACCGTCAGGCCGGGGCGCGCGGGGGCGACCGGCGGGTGGGCGTGGAAGTCCGGGCGGAAAGCGTTTGCACGCGCTTTCTCCAGCGAAACCGGCGGGCGGCGCTTGCTGCCGCCGGCGCGGCGCTGGCGCAGGGTCTCGTACTCGGCCGCGGTCTCGCGGCTGTAGATGTCGCGATTGGCCGGCTCGACCAGCTTGCGGGCGACGCCCACCGCGCGCGAGGCGTCTTTCACCCAGAACGCGCCGTGCTGGTATTCCGGGTCAATGCGCAGGGCCGTGTGCATGCGCGAGGTGGTCGCGCCGCCGATCATCAGCGGCAGGTCCATGCCGCGGCGCTGCATTTCTGCGGCCACCAGGCGCATCTCCTCCAGCGACGGCGTAATCAGGCCGGACAGGCCGATGACGTCGACCTTCTCGGCGACGGCCGTTTCGAGGATCTTTTCGGCCGGCACCATCACCCCCAGGTCGATGACATCAAAATGGTTGCAGCGCAGCACCACGCCGACGATGTTCTTGCCGATGTCGTGCACATCGCCTTTCACGGTGGCCATCAGCACCTTGTGCGCCTCGCGCTCCGGCTCGTCGGACAGCTTCTTTTCTTCCTCGATGTACGGGATCAGCACGGCCACGGCCTGCTTCATCACCCGCGCGCTCTTGACCACCTGGGGCAGGAACATCTTGCCGTCGCCGAAAAGGTCGCCGACGACGTTCATGCCGTCCATCAGCGGGCCCTCGATGACGTCCAGGGCGCGATTGGCCTGTGCGCGGGCTTCCTCGGTGTCTTCCTCGACGAAGGTGTTGATGCCCTTGACCAGCGCGTGCTGCAGGCGCTCGGCCACGGGCAGCTCGCGCCAGGCCAGTGCGTCGCCGGCGTCCTCGCGTTTGCCCTGGAAGTCCTGGGCAATCTCCAGCAGCCGCTCTGCGGCGTCCTCGCGGCGCGCCAGCACCACGTCCTCGACGGCCTCGCGCAGCGCCGGGTCGATGGAATCGTAGACCTCCAGCTGGCCGGCGTTGACGATGCCCATGTCCATGCCTGCCGCGATGGCGTGGTACAGGAACACCGAGTGAATGGCCTCGCGTACGCGGTCCTGGCCGCGGAACGAGAACGAGATGTTGCTGACGCCGCCCGAGATCATTGCGCCCGGGCAGCGACGCTTGATCTCGCGCGTGGCCTCGATGAAATCGACGCCGTAGCGGTCGTGCTCGCTCATGCCGGTGGCGATGGCGAAGATGTTCGGGTCGAAAATGATGTCCTCGGGTGGGAAACCGACCTCCTCGGTGAGGATCTTCCAGGCCCGCGAGCAGATGTCGATGCGGCGCTGCACGGTGTCGGCCTGGCCGTCCTCGTCGAAGGCCATGACGATGACCGCGGCGCCGTAGCGCAGGATGGTTTTGGCCTGCTCCACGAACGGCTCCACGCCTTCCTTCAGGCTGATGGAGTTGACGATGCCCTTGCCCTGCAGGCAGGCGAGCCCGGCTTCCAGCACGTCCCAGCGCGAGGAGTCGACCATCACGGGCACGCGCGCGATATCCGGCTCGGAGGCGATCTGGTTGAGGAAGCGGGTCATCACGGCAACGCCGTCCAGCAGGCCTTCGTCGACATTCACGTCGATCACCTGGGCACCGTTCTCAACCTGCTGGCGCGCGACCTCGACGGCGGCCTCGTAATCGTCGGCCTTGATCAGGCGACGGAAGGCGGCGGAGCCGGTGACATTGGTGCGCTCGCCGACATTGACGAAGTTCAGGTCCGGCGTCAGCGTCAGCGGTTCCAGGCCGGACAGGCGGCAGAACGGTGACGGCTCCGGCGCTTTTCGGGGCTTCACATCCGCCACCGCTTCGGCGATCGCGCGGATATGGTCGGGCGTGGTGCCGCAGCAGCCGCCGACCAGGTTCAGCATGTTGGCCTCGGCGAATTCGCGCAGGATGGCGGCCATGTTTTCCGGCGTGTCGTCGTACTCGCCCAGGTCGTTGGGCAGGCCGGCGTTGGGGTGGGCGCTGACGGCGCACTCGGCCACGCGCGACAACTCCTGCGCCCAGGGCCGCAATTCGGGCGCGCCCAGCGCGCAGTTCAGGCCCACGGACAGCGGTTTTGAGTGGCGCACCGAGTTCCAGAACGCGGCGACCGTCTGGCCGGACAGCGTGCGGCCGCTGGCATCGGTGATCGTGCCGGAGATCATCACCGGCAGGCGAGCGCCCAGGCGCTCGAACACCTCGTCGATGGCGAACAGCGCGGCCTTGGCGTTCAGCGTGTCGAAGATGGTCTCCACCATCAAAATATCGGCGCCGCCCTCGACCAGTCCCTCGGCGGCCTCGGTGTAAGCCACGCGCAACTCCTCGAAGGTCACGTTGCGGAAGTCCGGGCGGTTGACGTCCGGCGACAGCGAGGCGGTGCGGTTGGTTGGGCCCAGTACGCCGATGACCCAGCGCGGCTTGTCCGGCGTCTTCGACGTGAACTCGTCGGCGGCCTGCCGTGCCAGCGCGGCGCCGTCGCGGTTCAGCGCGTAGACCTCCGGTTCCATGCCGTAATCGGCCTGCGAGATCGACGTCGAATTGAAGGTGTTGGTCTCCAGCAGGTCGGCGCCGGCTTCGAGGAACGCGCGATGGATGTCGAGAATGTGATTCGGAGCGCTCAGCGTCAGCAGGTCGTTGTTGCCGCGCTGGGGCAACTCGGCACCGGTAAAGCGCTCGCCGCGGTAGTCGTCTTCTTCCAGGCCCAGGGTCTGGATCATCGTGCCCATGGCGCCATCGAGCACCAGGATGCGCGCTTTCAGCGCGGAAACCAGCGCCTCGGCGCGTTCGGGGTGAAGCCAGGGCAGGGGGTGACTCATGATTGGTTTCCAAGCGGATGGCGGGCGAGCAGGGACAGCACTTCAAAGTGCGGGGCGCGTTTTTCGACCGCGGCAACATCACAGCGCTCGGCCTCCAGGCCGGCAGTCGCGCACAACGCGGCGAGATCGTCGGCCGAATAGCCCAGGTTGACGTGGCCGTAGGGCGCGACCGCTTTTTCATGGTCGTGGGCGCGCAGGGTCAGGGCCAGCAATCGGCCGCCGGGGCGCAGCACGCGGGCGATCTCCGCGAAAACCTGTTCGGGATGATCGGTATAGGTCAGCGCGTGGGTCAACAGCACCGTGTCGAAGCTGTCGTCATCCAGTGGCAGGTCGTGCATGTCGCCCTGTTCGAAACGGGCGTTGTCGATGTCGCGCAGGCGCTCGCGGCCGGCGTCGACCACGCGCGGGCTGATATCGACACAGGTGATCGTCCGGCATTGCGGCGCCAGCAGTTCGGCCAGCACGCCGTCGCCGGAGGCCAGGTCCAGGGTATCGCCCAGCGTGAGCAGCCGGGTCAGCGCCCGGCCGGTGGCTTCCCAGGTGCGCCCCGGTGAATAGTGTCGCTCCATGTCACCGGCCACGGCGTCCGCCCAGTTGGCGTTGCCGGCGCGGGCGGCGAGCACCTGCGGGATGCGCTCGCGGTCCTGGCGGACCAGCGGGTCATCGGTGCCTTCGCGCAGCACGGACCACAATGCGATCAGCGCCGGGTCGCGCAGGTCGGTGCTCATGCGGTAGTACACCGAGACGCCGTCGCGGCGGTCCGCCACCAGCTGGGCCTCGCGCAACTTGGCCAGGTGCGTCGAGACGCGCGGTTGCGCCAGTTGCGTGATGGCGGCCAGTTCGGCGACACTGAGTTCCTCGCGGTCAAGCAGCAGCAGGAGCCGCAGGCGCGTACTGTCCGCCAGCAGCCGGCAGTGTTGCGAGGCCAGTTCAAGGTCGAGATCGGTGCTCATCCGGGTATTATATCTTTCTATCAAGATTTAAAGATACATGAAGGTTAACGGCTGCCTGCAGGCGCGTCAACGCCGGGCGGTCCGGGCGGCGCCGTGGTACCGCTAACGGTGCGGGGCTTCGGCCGAAGCACTATAATCCGCACACCTTTACACATGCCCCTGGTCAAGGTGCCTCATGGATTTCACTCTTAACGACGAGCAGCAGATGATCCAGTCTGCGGCCCGTGATTTCGCCACGTCCGCCATCAAGCCGATTGCCGCTGAATTTGATGCCAGCGGCCAGTTTCCCACCGACACCATTGCCCAGATGGGCGAGCTCGGCCTGATGGGCATCGAGGTGCCCGAAGCGTACGGCGGCGCCGGCATGGACCCGGTCAGCTACGTGCTGGCGATGATGGAGATCAGCGCCGCCGATGCCGCCCACGGCACGATCATGTCGGTCAATAACACGCTCTACTGCCACGGCATCCTGAAATACGGCACCGAGGAACAGAAGCAGGCCCATGTCACGCCGGTCGCCTCGGGCCAGGCCATCGGCGCCTATGCGCTGACCGAGCCGCAGTCCGGCTCCGACGCCGCCAGCATGCGTTCGCGCGCCGTGCTGTCCGACGATGGCAGCCACTACGTCATCAGCGGCAAGAAGTCCTGGATTACGTCCGGCCCGGTGGCCCGCTACATGCTGGCCTTCGCGCTGACCGACCCGGACCAGGGCGCGCGCGGTGTGAGCGCGTTCATTATCGATACCGAGGGCGAAGGCTTCGTCCGCGGCAAGACCGAGCCGAAACTGGGCATTCGCGCCTCCGCCACCTGCGAGATTGAATTCGAAAACTTCCGTTGCCCGGTGGAGAACCGCCTGGGCGAGGAAGGTGAGGGTTTCAAAATTGCGCTGGGCGTACTCGACGCCGGTCGCATCGGCATTGCCGCGCAGGCCGTCGGCATCGCCCGGGCCGCGTACGAGTCCTGCGTTGACTGGGTGCAGGAGCGCCAGGCCTTCGGCCGGCCCATCGGCGAGTTCCAGATGATCCAGTCGAAGATCGCCGACATGAAAACCCGGTTGGAGGCGGCGCGATTGCTGGTGCTGAACGCGGCCTGTGCGAAAGCGAAGGCGCGCGAGGCCGGTGGCCGCTACACCACCGAGGCCAGCATGGCCAAGCTGTTCGCTTCCGAGACCGCGATGTTCATCGCCCATCAGGCGGTACAGGTTCACGGCGGCATGGGCTACAGCAAGGAACTGCCGGTGGAGCGCTATTTCCGCGACGCCAAGATCACGGAGATCTACGAAGGGACCAGCGAGATCCAGCGCATGGTCATCAGCCGCATGGAAACCGGGCTGCGCTAGGCGCGGCAACGGGGGAGAGCATCATGGGCGAACACAAAAACGCCGCCGTCGAGGGGCAGGGTGACGCGCGCAAGGCCACCCTGCTGAAGCAGGTCCAGGCGATCCTGGTGGAGCGGGCCAGTTCGGCACGCGCTGCGCAGGCCGAATACTTCGCGCAGGCCTTCCTGCGCCGCGTGCCGGCCGAAGACCTGCGCAAGGTTTCCGCCGCCTCGGCCGCTGCCGTGATCGGCGAGCTGATGAAATTCGCCGCCAGTCGCCCGCCGGGCGAGGCGAAAATCCGGGTCTTCAACCCGGACCAGCGGCGCGATGGCTGGACCAGCCGCCACACCGTGGTCGAAATGGTCAACGACGACATGCCGTTCATTGTCGACTCGGCCAACATGGTGCTGTCGGAGATGGGCATCACGGTGCACCAGCTGGTGCATCCCGTCATCCACGTGGTTCGCGACAAGCGGGGCCGGGCGCGGGGTTTCCACGCCACCGCGGATGAAAAGGGCGCACCGGAATCCATCGTCCACATGGAAATTGACCGCCAGGGTGACGAGGCGGCGATGGAGAAGGTCGCCGGTCGGCTGGAAACGACGATGGCGCACGTGCGCGCCGCCGTGGACGACTGGCCCGAGATGGTTCGCCGCGCCGACGAGGCAGTCTCCAGCCTGGACGACTGGGCGGCGTCCTGCGACGCGGGGCTGCTGGACGAGTCACGCGAGTTCCTGGAGTGGATTCGCGACGATCATTTCATCTTCCTCGGCGCGCGCGATTACACCGTCACCCGGGGCAAGGATGACTCGACGCTGGACGTCGTCGAAGGCTCGGGACTGGGCCTGCTGCGTGAAAGCGGCCGCATGGTCCGCAGCCGGCCGCTGGCGACCCTGGCCGACGGCGCGCTGACCGAGCGCGACCACCCGTTGATTGTCACGAAAACGCGCGCCCGCAGCACCGTCCACCGCAGCGGCTACATGGATTACATCGGCGTGCTGCAGTTCGACAGGCGCGGCCGCATCGTCGGGGAACGGCGCTTTATCGGCCTGTTCACGTCGAACGCCTATTTCCGCCGCGTCAAGGACACGCCCTTGTTGCGCCCGAAAGTGGAGCGCGTGCTGGAAGAGTCGAACCTGCGCCCGGGCTCGCACGCCCGCAAGTCGCTGGTGCATATCCTGGAGACGCTGCCGCGCGACGACCTGCTGCAGGCCAGCGCGGAAGAAATTTCCGGCATCGCCCACGCGGTGCTGAACCTGCAGGACCGCCAGCGGGTGCGCCTGCTGGTGCGGCGTGAACGCTTCAGCCGGTTTTTCTCCGCGCTGGTGTTCATCCCGCGCGACCGTTTCAACACCGAGAACCGCGAGCGCATCCAGGACATCCTCAAGCGCGCCTACCAGGGCGAAACGCTGGACTACGAGGTGCGGATTTCCGAGTCGCCGCTGGCGCGATTGCAGGTGATCATCCGGCCGAAGGCCGGCGCCGACCCGCACCCGGACGTGTCCATGCTCGAGCAGAAGCTGGTCGACGCGGTGCGCTCCTGGCACGACCACCTGGTCGATGCGCTGGTGCAGAAATACGGTGAGGACACGGCGCTGGCCTGGTCCGAGGCCTATGGCAAGGCGTTTCCCGCGGCCTATATTGAAGACGTTTCACCGTGGGTGGCGAGTTACGACGTCGAGCGGATTGCCTCGCTCGAGGACGAGGACGACCTGCAGATGAGCCTGTACCGCCCGCGCCGCAAGGACGCCGGCCTGCTGCGCTTCAAGCTGTTCAAGCGTGGCCGCGCCATCCCGCTGTCGGAAGTGTTGCCCATCCTGGAAAACCTGGGGCTGAAGGTGCTGAACGAGCGGCCGTACCAGCTCGAGTTCGCCGACCGGGACGATATCTGGGTGCAGGACTACGATATGACCTGGACCGGCGCCGGTGAATTGCCGCTCGATACGGTGCGTGAGCCCTTTATCGAGGCTTTCGAACAGGTCTGGCGCGGCGTGACCACCAGTGACGGCTTCAACCGGCTGGTGCTGGCCTGCCGGCTGGACTGGCGCCAGGTCAAGGTCCTGCGCGCCTACTGCAAATACCTGTTGCAGACCGGCATGCCGTTCTCGCTGGACTACATGGCCGCCACCATGGCCCGCCACCCGGTGCCGGCGCGGTTGCTGGTCGAACTGTTCGAAGCGCTGTTCGACCCCGCGCGCGACGATGAGAGCGACTACCGCCGCGAACTGGCGGCGAAACACCTGGCGCGCGACCTGGAACGGGTGCTGCCCGGCAACAACCAGGGCGACGCGGTACTGACCGAATACCTGCAGGACGTGGTCGACCACCGCGGCGGGGCCGATCGCGCCGCCGCGGCAAAGGCCGTGCGCCGCGCCTTCCGGCGCTCGCTCAACGCGGTTCGCAGTATCGATGAAGACCGCATCCTGCAGGCTTTCTTCGGCATCATTCGCGCGACGCTGCGAACCAATTGCTTCCAGCTGAACGAGAGCGGTGGTCACCACGACTACATCAGCTTCAAGTTCGATTCCTCGAAGGTGCCGGAACTGCCGCGGCCGCGGCCCTACCGGGAAATCTGGGTGTTCTCCCCGCGGGTGGAGGGCATTCACCTGCGCATGGGGCCGATCGCCCGCGGCGGCCTGCGCTGGTCCGACCGCCCGGAGGATTTCCGTACCGAGGTGCTGGGGCTGATGAAGGCCCAGAACGTCAAGAACACGATGATCGTGCCGGTGGGCGCCAAGGGTGGATTCGTGCCGCGCAGGCTGCCTGAAACCGGTGGCCGTGAAGCGTTCATTGAAGAAGGCACGGCGTGCTACAAGGTGTTCATCAACGCCCTGCTGGACATCACCGACAACCTGGACGGCGAGACCGTGGTGCCGCCGCGCGAGGTGGTCCGCCGGGACGGTGACGACCCCTACCTGGTGGTGGCGGCCGACAAGGGCACGGCGACCTTTTCGGATGTCGCCAACGGCATCGCGCAGTCGCGCGGCTTCTGGCTGGGTGACGCGTTCGCGTCCGGCGGTTCGGTGGGCTACGACCACAAGGGCATGGGCATCACGGCCAAGGGCGCCTGGGAGGGCGTGAAGCGCCATTTCCGGGAAATGGGCACCGACATCCAGGCCGAACCGTTCACCGTGGTCGGCATTGGCGACATGTCCGGTGATGTGTTCGGCAACGGCATGCTGCTGTCGAAACACATCCGCCTGCGCGCGGCGTTCAACCACCTGCATATCTTCATCGACCCGGAACCCGACGAGGCGGCCAGCTACAGGGAGCGCCGCCGCCTGTTCCGCCTGCCGCGTTCGAGCTGGACCGATTACGACGTCGACCTGATTTCCACCGGCGGCGGCGTGTTCTCGCGGCAGGAGAAAAGCGTGCCGATCAGCCGCGAAGTGCGCGACTGGCTGGGCATCGAGGACAAGGAGTTGCCCCCCGACGAGCTCATTTCGGCCTTGCTGAAAGCGCCTGTCGACCTGCTCTGGAACGGCGGCATCGGCACCTACGTGAAGTCGTCACGTGAGAGCAATGCCGACGTCGGCGACCTGGCCAACAACCCGTTGCGGGTCGATGGCAACGCGCTGCGCTGCCGCGTGGTGGGCGAGGGCGGTAACCTGGGCTTCACCCAGCTGGGCCGCATCGAGTACGCGCGCGCCGGCGGCCGTATCAATACCGATTTCATCGACAACTCGGCGGGCGTCGACTGCTCGGACCACGAGGTCAACATCAAGATCCTGTTGGAGCAGGCGCGCGAGGCCGGTGACCTGTCGCTGGAGGACCGCAACGCCCTGCTGGCGGCGATGACCGGTGAAGTGGAGGACCTGGTGCTGCGCAGCAACTACCTGCAGACCCAGGCGATTTCCATGATGGAACGGCTGTCCGCCGACCGCCTGGGCGCCAAGCAGCGGTTCATCTCGGTGCTGGAAGACCAGGGCCTGCTCGACCGTGACCTGGAATACCTGCCCGATGACGATGAGCTGACCGAGCGTCGCCAGCGCGGCGATGGCCTGCTGCGCCCGGAGCTGTCGGTGCTGCTGTCCTACGCCAAGATCCGGCTGTACCAGGAACTGCTGGACTCCGACGTGCCGGAAGACCCGTTCCTGTCCACGGAACTGCCGCGCTACTTCCCCGAGCCGTTGCGCGAGCGCTACGCCGACCTGATGCAGACGCATCGCCTGAAGCGCGAGATCGTCGCCACCCAGGTGACCAACAGCCTGGTCAACCGCATGGGCGTCTCCTTCGTGCTGCGAATGCGCGACGATACCGGCGCTTCGGCGCCCGAGGTGGCGCGCGCCTACACCGTGGCGAGGGAACTGCTGGACGCACGCGACTTCTGGCACCGGGTCGAGTCGGCCGATAACCGCGTCGCCGCGTCCGCCCAGCTGGATGCGCTGCTGGTGATGTGGCAACAGCTTCGCCAGGTCACCCGCTGGGTGGCCAATCGCAAGGGTGGCGCCGATGACGTGGAGGCCGTGATCGAGCGGCTGCAGCCGGGTTTCGAGACCATGCAAAAAGCGCTGCTGCGCGCCCTGCACGAGGACGAAAGGGCACGGTTGGAGGCCGACGAGTCCCGTTTTGTCGAGGCCGGCTTCGCCAAGCGGTTCAGTCGCCGTATCGCCGTGTTGCCGTTCCTGCCGCCCATCCTCGACGTGGTCGAGACCTCCGTGCGGCTGGGCGTGGACGTCAGCGTGGTGGCCGATGTCTACCGGGGGCTGGGCGACGACCTCTCACTGCGGTGGTTGCGCGCCCAGGTGGAGCGACTCGGTGTCGACAGCCAGTGGCAGGCGCAGGCCCGCGGAAACCTCCGCGACGAGTTGTTCGAGCATCACCGGGGGCTGGCCGAAATGGTCATTCGCGCCCACGGCAAGGAGGAACAACCGCTGGCTGCCTGGGCCGCCCGCTACGCGACGCCGGTGGGCCGGGTCGTGGACATGATGGCCGACATGCGTAAACTGCCAGCCATGGATTACGCCACTGTTTCCGTTGCCGTGCATTCTCTCGACCAGCTGATCGCCACGACGGCCGATTGATGGGGCGGCGCAAGGTTCACTTCGTCGCCAGTCCCGGGCGGCGCGACGACCCCGCGGTCGAGGCGCTGGTCGGGCGGTATGGCCAGACTGAACTGGCCGATGCCGATGTGATCGTCGCGCTGGGTGGTGACGGATTCATGCTGCATACCCTGCACCGCATGATCGAGGCCGACCTGCCGGTGTACGGCATGAAAACCGGCAACGTGGGCTTTTTGATGAACCGTTTCGAGGAAGATGGCCTGCGCGAGCGCCTGTGTGCCGCCGAGGAGGTGTCGCTGCACCCCCTGAAAATGCGCGCGGAGACCACGTCCGGTGAAATTCACGAGGCGCTGGCCATCAACGAGGTGTCGCTGCTGCGCCAGTCGAACCAGGCCGCGCATATCCGCGTGCTGGTCAATGGCGCGGTGAAGGTCGAATGCCTGGTCAGTGACGGCATCCTGCTTTCGACCACGGCCGGCAGCACCGCCTACAATTTTTCCGTCCGCGGCCCCATCCTGCCGCTGGGCACCGATGCGCTGGCGCTGACCCCGATCAGCCCGTTCCGCCCGCGGCGCTGGCGTGGCGCTGTCCTGCCGGCTTCCGCCCAGGTCAGCTTCGAAGTGCTCGACCCCGGCAAGCGGCCGGTCAGCGCCACCGCCGACGCCTTCGAGGTGCGCGATGTCGCACGCGTGGACATCCACGAGGAGCGCGGTGCGGTGCTGCGCCTGATGTTCGACCCGGACCACTCCCTCGAAGAGCGCATCCTCAACGAACAGTTCCTCTGACGCCCGGTTTCTCGCGATTTGAGAAGCGGGTACGTTAAGGTATTGGCATGAGTGACCCGAACGTCCAGGAGATTCGACCGCGCCCGCTGGTGGTGGCCATCTCTTCGCGCGCGCTGTTCGACCTGGAAGCCAGTCACGAGATCTTCGAGAGCGAAGGCCTGGCGGCCTACCAGCGTTACCAGCGTGAACGCGAAGACGTAATGCTTGAGCCCGGCGTGGCCTTTCCGCTGGTGCGCAAATTGCTGGCGCTGAATGACGACGGCGTCGACCACCCCGGTGTCGAGGTGATCCTGGCTTCGCGGAACAGCGCCGATACCGGCCTGCGGATTTTCAACACCATCGAACACCACGAACTGCACGTGGAGCGCGCGGTGTTCACCAATGGCGAGCCGCCGGACCGCTACATGAAAGCGCTGGGCGCGGACCTGTTCCTGTCCACCCACGCGGATGATGTCCGGCGGGTGCTGGCGGCCGGGTTCGCCGCGGCCATGGTGCTGCCGGGCGCGGCCACCGGTCGCAAGGACGGCCAGCTGAAGATCGCATTCGACGGCGACGCCGTGGTGTTCAGCGACGAGGCCGAGCGGATTTACCAGGCAGAGGGGCTGGCGGCGTTTTCCGAATCGGAACGGCGTGATGCCGGTAAACCCCTGGATGGCGGGCCCTTCAAGCGCATGCTGCAGGTGCTGCACGAGATCCAGTCGTCGTACCCGATCGAGAACAACCCCATTCGCACGGCGCTGGTCACCGCGCGCTCGGCGCCCGCGCACAAGCGCGTCATCCTCACCCTGCGCGAGTGGGGCATCCGCATTGACGAAGCGCTGTTTTTGGGCGGCAAGCCCAAGGGCCCGTTCCTGGCGGCGTTTGGCGCCGATATTTTCTTCGACGACCAGTTGACCCACATCGAGTCGGCCCGCCCGCACGTGGCGTCGGGCCATGTCCCGCACGGGGTGGTCAACGAGTGATCCGGGGCGGAATGCCGCCCCGGATCTTGTCGTGTTGCCTGCCGGGCGGTGTTACTCGGCCAGTGATGCGTTGCGAATGGCCTTGAACTCGTTGCCGACGTTCCATTCCGGCCACTGGTCGCTGTCGGCAACGTTCGCGCCGATGCGGAAGAACAGCTGCAGGTCTTCCACCGCCGAATCGATATTCCAGTCGTCGATGATCTCGTCGGCCACGCCGTGATAGCGCTCGGCGCGGTAGGTGGCCTTGTACTCGGCAATCGCCTCGTTACTGACCTCGCGACCGACGGTGCCGCCCTTGGCGTACAGGATCGGCACCCCTTTCTTGGCGAAGTTGAAGTGGTCTGAGCGGTAGTAGTAACCCGCTTCGGGGGTCGCCTCGGGCGTCAGGGTACGGCCAAAGTGCCGGGCCTCGGTGGCTAGCACGTCTTCCATTTCCGAGCCACCGAAACCGACGACCTCGATGTCATTGACCAGCCCGGCGAAGTTCAGCACGTCCATGTTGATGCCGGCGACGGTCTGGTTCATCGGCCACGCGGGCTTGGCCGCGTAGGCCTTGGAACCCAGCAGACCGGATTCCTCGGCGGTGACCGCCAGGAAGCCGACGGTGCGCTCCGGCGCCTGTGGCAGTGCCTTGAAGGCCTTCGCCACCTCGAGCAGCCCGGCGGTGCCGCTGGCGTTGTCCTCGGCACCGTTGTAGATGAAGTCACCCTCGGCGCCGTCTTCATGCGGCATGACGCCCAGGTGGTCCCAGTGGCCCATGTAGATAAACATTTCCTCGGGCCGCGCCGAGCCGGGGATGACCGCGCCGATGTTGTACGACTCGGCGTGCTCCAGGGTGTTGCGGATCGGCGCCGTGGCCGTCAGTGCCAATGGTTCCGGCGTGACCGAAGCTTCGGCCGCGGCCGCGGTCATGGCGGCCAGGTCCTTGCCGGCAGCGGCGAAGATCTCCTGCGCCACATCGTGGCGGAGCCAGCCTTCAAGGGCCAGGTTGCCGGCGTTGCCGTCGGCGCTGGCCAGGTGGAACTGCGGCCCGGTCCAACTGCCTTCAACCACGTTCCAGCCGTACGAGGCCGGCTCGGTCTGGTGCACGATCAGCGCGCCCGCGGCGCCCTGTCGCGCCGCCTCTTCGTACTTGTAGGTCCAGCGCCCGTAGTAGGTCATCTTGTTGCCGTTGAACAGGTCGGGGTCGCCGCTGGCGTAGCCGGGATCGTTGACCAGCACCACGACCGTCTTGCCGGCCACGTCCAGGCCCTCGTAGTCGTTCCAGTCGTACTCGGGGGCGACGATGCCATAGCCCGCCCAGACCAGTTCACTGGCCTCGATGCCGGTTTCCTCCTGCACGCGCGAAGTGCCGAATACGGCATCGGCGCCATAGGCGTATTCCACGGTGGTCCCGTCCGGGGCGGTAATCGTCAGCGCGGTGTTCGCGTCGGCCTCGATGGAGACCAGCGGTACCGGCTGGCGGTAGCTGTCGCCGAACATGGGTTCCAGGCCGAGTGCCTCGAACTCACGCTCAAGGTAGTCGAGCGTCAGGCGCTCGCCATCGGACATCGGCGCGCGACCGCCGAACTCGTCGGAGGCCAGTGTGCGGATGTGGGCCATCAGGCTGTCGCCGTCGATGGCCGCCTGGGCGGTGTCAATGGCAGTCGTCTCAACGCCGGCAGTTTCGTCCTGCGTGGTGGCCAGTTCAGCCGGTGCGGCCGCGGCGTCCTGCACGGATTCGTCGTTGCCGGTTTCCGGTGCCGGACGGTCGCAGGCGCCCAGCGCCAGGCTCGCGATGACCAGGTATAGAGGGGATCGGTTGATGTTCAAGTCGGTCTCCGTCGTGTGGGTTTCAGTCGTGTTGTCGGGGGAATTCTACAATTCGCGGCTCGTTTTCCAGAACCACGCCGAACGTTTCGGCCACGCTGTCGCGCACCCGCCAGGCCAGTTCGACCAGTTCGCGGCCGGACGCGGCACCGTGGTTGACCAGCACCAGCGCATGCTTTTCCGAGATGCCGGCGTCGCCGTCGCGGTGACCTTTCCAGCCGCAGTGCTCGATCATCCAGCCGGCGCTGAGCTTGGCCCGGCCATCACCCGCCGGGTAGACCGGCAGGCCGTCGAACCGGGTTCGCAGGTCGTCGGCCAGGCCGGCGTCCACCACCGGGTTACGGAAAAAACTGCCCGCATTGCCGATCGTGGCGGGGTCCGGCAGCTTGGCGCGCCGCACACGGATGACGGCGTCACTGACATCCCGCGCGGTCGGTTGGTCGACACTGGCATCGGCCAGCGCGGCCGCCAGGCCCGGGTAGTCGAGGCGCGGTGTCAATCGCCGTGACAGCCGCAGGCGGATGGCGGTGACCAGGTAGCGGTCGGGCTCGCCGGTCTTGAAGTGGCTGTCGCGATAGCCGAAGCGGCATTCGTCGGCGGTGAAGCGGCGGAACTGACGGTCGCGCCAGTCCCAGGCGTCCAGGTCGACAAGGTGATCGGCCAGTTCGACTCCGTAAGCGCCGATGTTCTGCATGGGCGCGGCGCCGGCCAGGCCCGGGATCAGCGACAGGTTTTCCAGGCCGCACAGCCCCTGGTCCAGGCTCCAGCGAACCAGCCCGTGCCAGGGCTCGCCGCCGGCGGCCTCGATCAACGCATGATCTCCGTCGCCTTCAACCACGCGTCGGCCCCGTAAGCGGTTCAGCAGCACCGTGCCGGGCACGTCATCGGCGATGAGCACGTTGCTGCCCTCGCCGAGCACCAGGTCCGTGCGCGGATCGAACGCGGTATCCGCGAGTTGTTCCGGCTGCACCAGTTCGATCATTCCGGCGGCACGGGCATCGACACCCAGCGTGTTCAGCGCTTTCAGTGAGCGCGCGCCATCGATACCGGTTGCGCTCATGCGCCGGCTGTTTTCCCGGCGACAGCGCGGGCCGCATCGGCGATCAATGCGGGCCCCTGGTGGACGAACCCGGTGTAGACCTGAACGAGATCGGCGCCGGCATCAACCTTGCGGGCGGCATCCGCGCCGCTGGCAACCCCGCCGACGCCGATCAGGGCGATGTCGTCCGGCAGGACTGCGCGCAGCGAGGCGAGGACTTTTGTTGATGCCTCGAGAAGGGGCCGACCCGACAGCCCGCCCGTCTCTTCCGCGTTGGGCAGTCCCTGCACACCGTCGCGGCTGATGGTGGTATTGGTCGCGATCACCGCGTCCATCCGGTGTCGCGAAACCGCCGCCGCGATTGCCGTGATGGCTTCACTGTCCAGGTCAGGCGCCACCTTCACGGCGATGGGCACCCGCCGGCCGACGTCATCGGCCAGGTCCCGTCTGCGATTCGACAGTGCCCGCAGCAGGCGATTCAGCGCTTCCTCGCCCTGCAGGTCTCGCAGCCCCCGCGTGTTCGGCGAGGAAATGTTCACGGTGATGTAGTCGGCGTGTGCATACACCTTCTCGAAACACGCCAGGTAGTCATCCACCGCCTTTTCGTTCGGGGTATCGAAGTTCTTGCCGATATTGATGCCCAGGATGCCGTCATAAGTGCGCCGGCTCACCTGCGAAACGAGGTGGTCGACGCCCTTGTTGTTGAACCCCAGGCGATTGATGATGGCCCCGGCGGACTCGACGCGGAAAATCCGCGGTTTCGGGTTGCCCGGTTGCGGGCGCGGCGTGACGGTGCCGACCTCGATAAATCCGAAACCCAGGTCACCCAGCGCATCGATATAGTCACCGTTCTTGTCCAGCCCGGCCGCCAGGCCCACCGCGTTCGGGAATTCCAGCCCCATCACGGTCACCGGCGCCTTGACGCGTGGGTAAAGACGTCGCCCCACACCCAGCGCGTGCCCGCGCGCGAGCCCTTCCAGCGCTAATTCATGCGCCTTCTCAGCCGGAAGCTGGAACAAAGCCTTACGCACCAACCCAAACACAACACCTCCTGAAAGCTTTCCGCGTAACGTATTACCCGTCACCCGTCACCCGTCACCCGTCACCCGTCACCCGTCACCCGTCCCCATCAAAGGTCGAACTTGATCCCCTGCGCCAGCGGCAGCTCAGAACCCCAGTTGATGGTGTTCGTCTGCCGGCGCATGTAGGCCTTCCAGGCATCGGAGCCGGATTCGCGACCACCGCCGGTCTCTTTCTCACCACCGAAAGCACCGCCGATCTCGGCGCCCGAGGTGCCGATGTTGACGTTGGCGATGCCGCAGTCAGAACCCGTGGCCGCCAGGAAACGCTCCGCATTGCGGATGTCATTGGTGAAGATCGCCGACGACAGGCCCTGCTTGACGTTGTTCTGCATGGCGATGGCGTCGTCCAGGTCACTGAACGGGATCACGTAAAGGATCGGTGCGAAAGTCTCGTCCTGGACGATGTCCCAGTCGTTTTCGGCCACGATCAGCGCCGGCTCGACAAAGAAGCCCGGGCCGTCGATGGCGTTGCCACCAAACAGGACTTCGCCACCGGCCTCGACGGCGGCGGCCACGGCGGCCTCGTAACGGGCGACGCTGGCGGCGTCGGTCAGCGGGCCCATCAGCGTGGAAGCATCCAGCGGGTCGCCGATGCGGACCTGGCCGTAGGCGTCGGCCAGCACGCCTTTCACTTCGTCAAAAATGGAGTCGTGCACGAACAGGCGGCGCGTGGTGGTGCAACGCTGGCCCGCGGTGCCGACGGCGCCGAAGACGATGCCGGGGATGGCCATCTTCAGGTCGGCGGAAGCGTCCAGGATCAGGGCATTGTTGCCGCCCAGCTCCAGCAGGCTCTTGCCCATGCGCGCGGCGACCCGCTCGCCCACCTGGCGGCCCACCGCGGTGGAGCCGGTGAACGACATCAGGTCGACGCGGCGGTCATCGACGAAACGCTCGGCCAGCGTGTTGCCGTCTTCGATGAAGCTCAGGAAGATCGGCGGGAAGCCGCCATCCTCGAGTGCCTTGTTGCAGATGTTCTGCACCGCCACGCAGCACAGCGCGCCCTTCGGCGACGGCTTCCAGACCGTGACGTTGCCGCAGATGGCGGCGAGGAACGAGTTCCAGGCCCACACCGCCACCGGGAAGTTGAAGGCAGAGATCACGCCGACCACGCCCAGCGGGTGCCATTGCTCGTACATGCGGTGCAGCGGGCGCTCGGAATGCATGGTGTAGCCGTAGAGCATGCGTGACTGGCCGACCGCGAAGTCGCCGATGTCGATCATCTCCTGCACTTCGCCGTCGCCTTCCGGCTTGATCTTGCCCATTTCCAGGCTGACCAGGCTGCCCAGGGCATCCTTGTGCTGGCGCAGGGCCTCGGTACACAGGCGGACGGCCTCGCCGCGCTGGGGTGCCGGCACCTTTCGCCACTCGGCGGCCACTTCGACGGCCTTCGCCATGACTTTTTCGTAGTCGGCTTCGGAGGCCGACCAGACGCGTGCGATGACCTCGCCGGTGGACGGGTTAATGCTTTCAACCTGGCCGGCGTCGGTGGTGGAAGAAAACTCGGTGTTGCCGAAACAGGCGCCCGGGTTGTCGTCTTTGATGCCCAGAGAGCGGAGAAAATCCATGCTGAACTCCCAACGTGTTCATTGATTCAGGTAAGCCGCGCATTATCGCACCCGGGGGAGTCGGGCGTACAGGCACGGCGGCATTCGAAATAGGGCAATGCCGTGGAACTTGGCTCCGGGTTAAGGGTCAGAGCACGCAGCGATTCCTGCGACGTCAGTGAAAACGAAGCCAGAATAGAGAGGGAGCGCAGCATGATATCCTCGCAAACATTACGGATGGTCCCCCCGGCGCCCGCAGGTGCCGGGAAAGTGGAGCGTTCCGGGGGAGTGCAAATGAGCGATAAGGCGCGTGCCGGCGAGAGCGGGCGCGATCAGGACGACGGTCAGCGCCTGGGTGAGGCCCAGGTCGACCAGATGCTGGTGGAACGGGTCCAGAAGGGCGACAAGACCGCCTTCGACCTGTTGATCCGCAAATACCAGCACCGCATCGTCAGCCTGGTGTCACGTTATGTCCCGGATGGCGCGGAAGCGCAGGACGTGGCCCAGGAGGCGTTCATCAAGGCCTATCGCGCGATCGGGAAGTTTCGCGGTGACAGCGCGTTTTACACCTGGCTGTACCGCATCGCCATCAACACGGCCAAGAACTGGCTGGTGGCGCGTAACCGCCGGCCGCCGGCCAGTGACATCGACGCTAACGATGCCGAGCAATATGACATGGACAGCCGGTTGAAAGACCGGGGGACGCCGGAGAACGAGTTGATGCGCGAAGAAGTGGAGCGCACCGTCTACGACGCCATCGCCGAGCTGCCCGAAGACCTGCGCACCGCGATCATGCTGCGCGAGATCGAGGGCATGAGCTACGAAGAAATCGCGACGACGATGGAATGTCCCATCGGGACGGTGCGTTCGCGGATTTTTCGGGCCCGTGAAGCGATTGACGAGAAACTTAAACCCCTGGTTCACGGTCAATAGCACCGGGGACATTCAATACATGACCACCCACGAGGCACGGGTAAGGCACACATGAACAAGGAAACACTTGAACACCTCTCCAGCCTGATGGACGGTGAAATGTCGCAGGATACCGCGATGTTCGTCGCCCGCAGGATGGGTTCGGACCCGCAACTGGGCCTGGCCTGGGAACGGTATCACCTGATCCGGGACTGCATGCGAAAGCCCGGCGACGAGCTGGCGCTATGCCGCCTGACCATCGACCTGGACCGGCTTGACGACGAAGCCGGCGAGGCTGACATGGTCGCCGGTGCTGCGACGCGTGGCCGCGCGGCCTGGCTGAAGCCGGTGTCCGGTTTCGCCATCGCCGCCTCGGTGGCCGTTGTCGCCGTACTGCTGACGCTGGACGGCGTCACCCCGGGGCCTGTCACCGAAGGTGAGCCTGCACGTCCGTTTGCCAGCCCAAACCCGATCAATGCGGTGCCGGCGACCCAGCCGGCCTCGTTTAGTGGCCAGGCCGAGGCACGTCAGCGCCTGAACGGCTACCTGCTGCGGCATAACCGCGCCGCGGGCGCCGTGGGCCGGCAGGGTTTCGTTTCATACGTCCCGATCGTCACATCCCCGTCCCTGCAGCAGGCCGGGGACGCTGAAGCGCTGGTTGCAGAAGGTGATGAGAACACCGCCGAAACGGTGGCGGAATCGCCGCAAACGCCCCGGAATTGAATGCCGTGAACCTGACTGGTCGTCCCCTGGCGTTGCTGGCGGCGTTGTTGCTGGCGTCACCCGCGGTTGCCAGCCCGCCTGACGCGGGCAACCAGTACGAGCAGGCGCGCGCCTGGATTGAGCGCATGGCCGCGGCCATGCGGGATATGAGTTACCAGGGCACGTTCGTTTATGTACGCGGCGATGAAATTGAAACCATGCGCATCACGCATGTGAATGATTCAGGCGTGATTCGCGAGCGGCTGTATGCTGTTTCCGGCCCGCCCCGCGAAGTGATCCGGGATTCATCGGGTGTTCGCTGCTCGATCGGGGGGGAAGATGCAGGTATCAAGAGTGCCATGGCCGCCGGGTCCATGTTTCCGGAGTTCGCCGTGGAGGCATTTTCCGGGGCGCGTACGCTTTACCGCTTTGAAATGGGCAAGCACGGTCGCGTAGCGGGACGGCCAGGGCAGCAGGTCAGGATCGTGCCCCGGGATGACTTCCGTTACGGTTACGACCTCTGGATGGAGAAAGAAACCGGCCTGCTGTTGCGATGGGTGCTCTTTGACGAAGACCAGAAAATGCTCGCCAAGCTGGTATTCACCGAGCTCACCACTGGCGACCAGGTGGATCGCACCGAGCTGGAAACGGATGCGGAAAGCAGTGAGTTCATCAACCTCGGCCAGGCGGTCGATGCCGCTGCAAGCGTGTCGAGGCCGCTGGTTGATCCCAGGCCCAATGGCCTGCCCCCGGGTTTCCGGCTGGCGGGGCACACCCTGGAGTCTGGAGAATCCGGGGAGCTTGAGCACTGGCTCTACAGCGACGGTCTCGCAACCGTCTCGGTCTATGTCGAGACCTGGGCCGCGGGGCGTGAAGCGGTTGAAGGCACCAGCCGGATGGGCACCACCAATGCCTGGGCCAAGCGGGCCGGGTCAAGGATGGTGACCGCGATAGGCGAAGTGCCGCCCGTGACCGTCAAGCGCGTGGGGACCGCATTTGTAAACCTGCCGGGCGCGCCGTGATCGAGCAACAGGGGCGCGTTGTCAGCACCCGTGGAGGCAGGGCGGTCGTTCGCCTCGGTGGGCAATCCGGGTGTCCCGCCTGTGACGCCGGCAAGGGCTGTGGTGCTGGTGTTTTCGGTCGACTACTCAAGCGCGACCCGGTCGAACTCGAAATCGCGAACCCGGGCGGCGTTCGCCCGGGTGACGCCGTGTCCCTGGGGATTCCCGAGAACCGGTTCCTTTTTGTGACCACCTGGTTGTTCACGCTGCCGTTACTGGCCGGGCTGGCCGGCGCACTGGGCGTTTCCGCGTGGCTGCCAGATACGTTGTCAACGGGTTGGCGCGACGGCCTGACCGCCCTGGGCGCCGTGCTCGCCGCCGCGTTGGCATGGCGGATTGCCCATTCAAGGTTGCCCCGACAGGTGGCGTCCCTGGGCATTGAAATGAAGACTTCGACCCCTGCAATGCTTGATTGCAGGCCAGTCGACCACCATTGAGAAAGCAATACCATTTATCCATCACGAAGAGGTCAAACGTGAACGTGGACAAATTGATTTCCAAGCTGCTGGTCCTGGGTTTCGCCCTTGCGATTGGAAGCGTTGTTGAGGCCCGTGTTACCGGGTTGCCGGACTTTACTGAACTTGTGGAAGAAGTCGGCCCCGCGGTGGTCAACATCCGGGTGACGCAGTTCGGCGACCAGGCCGAAAACCAGTTACGCCAGCAGAACCAAAACCCTGAAACACCCGATCAGCAGCCTTTCGGCGACCAGGATGTGCCGGAATTTTTCCGCCGCTTCTTCGGCCAGCCTGATGGCCGCGGGTTTCCACAGCCAGACCGTTCCGGTGCCGGCTCCGGCTTCATCATTGACCCGGACGGGATCATCGTCACGAATCATCACGTGGTGGACGGTGCCGACGAGATCATCGTGCGCCTGCCGGACCGGCGCGAATTCGAAGCCGAGCTGATCGGTTCGGATGACGAGAGTGATATCGCGGTGCTGCAAATCGATGCCGAAGACCTGCCGTCGTTGCGCTGGGGTGACTCCGGCGCGCTGCGACAGGGTGAATGGGTCATTGCCATCGGCTCGCCGTTCAATTTCGACCAGAGCGTCACGGCTGGCATTGTCAGCGCAAAAGGACGTAGCAACGCGGCTCAGTCCTATGTGCCGTTCATCCAGACGGACGTGGCCATCAACCGGGGCAACTCGGGTGGGCCGCTGCTGAACATGGACGGCGAAGTGGTCGGTGTGAACTCCTGGATTCTCAGCGCCAGTGGCGGCTATATCGGCCTGTCGTTCTCGATCCCGGCCGAAGTGGCGGTCAGCACTGTTTCGCAATTACGCGAAAAGGGCGTTGTTGAGCGCGGGCTGCTCGGTGTCGAAGTCGGCCCGGTGACCCGTGAAATGGCCGAGGCGCTGCAGCTGGATCGCCCAGTGGGCGCACTGGTCAACAACGTCAGCGAAGACAGTGCGGCCGAACAGGCCGGAATCGAACCCGGTGACGTGATCCTGGCGTTCGACGGCCAGCGGCTGGAAACCTGGAACGACCTGCCGCCGCTGGTGGGTGCGAACCCGCCCGGCACCGAGGCCACCGTGCTGGTCAGCCGTAATGGACGTGAACGTGAATTCGAGGTGGTGCTGCAGGCACTGGAAGACCGCGAAGCGACGCTGCTGAGCGACGCAGAGGAAGAGCCGACCCGCAGCAACATGCTGGGCCTGGCGGTTGAAAACCTGGGTGAGGATCGCCGCCGTCGCGCGGAAGCGCCCGAGGGTGGCGTCCTGGTGACCGAGGTGGAGAGTGCGGCCGCCTGGCGCGAAGGTGTCCGCCCGGGCGACCTGATCCTGATGATCAACAATCAACCGGTTGACGGCGTCAGCGGGTTCGAGGACATCGTCGCGGACTTGCCGGGGGGCAGGGCAGTGGCGCTGCGCATCTGGCGCAACGGTGCGACGACGTTTGTCGCCTATACCCCGGACAGCAACGACGAGGATTGATGCGTCATCGGTTATAATCGTCGGATCGACAGCAAGGCCACCCGCCCCGCCTGGCGGGTGGCCTTTTTGTAACCGCGCCAGTCGGCGCCCCGATCACCAAAACGACCCCAAAAAGCGTCGGCAGACCCGCCCCCATGGACCAGAAATACATCCGCAACTTTTCCATCATCGCGCACGTGGATCACGGCAAATCCACGCTGGCCGACCGTTTCATCCAGATCTGCGGCGGCCTGACCGAGCGTGAGATGCTGGAGCAGGTGCTCGACTCGATGGATATCGAGCGAGAACGGGGTATTACCATCAAGGCGCAAAGTGTCACGCTGGACTACCAGGCCGCCGACGGCCAGACCTACCAGCTGAATTTCATCGATACCCCGGGGCACGTGGATTTTTCCTACGAGGTGTCGCGATCGCTGGCCGCCTGCGAAGGCGCATTGCTGGTGGTGGACGCGGCCCAGGGCGTTGAGGCGCAGAGTGTCGCCAATTGCTATACGGCTGTCGAGCTGGGCCTTGAAGTGATCCCGGTGCTGAACAAGATCGACCTGCCGTCTGCCGAGCCGGACCGGGTCAAGACCGAGATTGAGGACATCATCGGCATCGAGGCGCAGAATGCGTTGGCCGTCAGCGCCAAGACCGGTAACGGCGTGCAGGACGTGCTCGAAGAACTGGTCACGAAAGTTCCACCGCCGGCAGGCGACCGTGAGGCGCCGCTGAAGGCCCTGATCATCGACTCCTGGTTCGACAACTACCTGGGCATCATTTCGCTGGTGCGCGTCATGCAGGGCCGGGTGTCGAAGCGCGACAAGATCCGCCTGATGTCGCTGGGCGACCAGCACCAGGTGGAGCAGGTGGGCGTATTCACCCCCAAGCGCAAGCCACGCGATACGCTGGAAGCCGGCGAAGTGGGTTTCCTGGTGGCCGGCATCAAGGATGTCCACGGCGCGCCCGTCGGCGACACCATTACCCATGCCGGCAAGCCGGCCGATGCACCGCTGCCCGGTTTCCGGACCATGCAGCCGCGAGTCTTTGCCGGCCTGTTTCCCACCGACGCCGATGATTTCGCCGACCTGCGCGAGGCGCTGGAAAAGCTGCAGCTCAACGATGCGGCCCTGCAGTTCGAGCCGGAAACCTCCGAGGCGCTGGGTTTTGGCTTCCGTTGCGGATTCCTGGGCCTGCTGCACATGGACATCGTCCAGGAACGGCTGGAGCGCGAATACGGCGTTGAGCTGATCACCACCGCGCCAACCGTCATTTATGAAATCGAACTGACCGACGGCGAGGTCATCAGCCTGGAAAACCCGGCCAGCCTGCCGCCGCAGAACAAGATCGCCGAGATTCGCGAGCCGATCATCGAGGCGAATATCCTGGTGCCGCAGGATTACGTCGGCGCGGTCATTGGCCTGTGCGAGGAAAAGCGAGGCCAGCAGAAGGGCATGCAATACCTGGGTGGGCAGGTGAATATCCAGTATGAACTGCCCATGTCAGAGGTCGTGCTCGACTTCTTTGACCGCCTGAAATCGGTCAGCCGCGGCTATGCGTCCTTCGATTACCAGTTCAAGCGTTTCGAGGCCGGCCCGTTTGTACGCGTCGATATCCTCATCAACCAGGAAAAGGTCGACGCCCTGAGCCTGATCCTGCACCGTGACCAGGCCCAGCGCCGCGGTCGCGAACTGGCGGAGCGGATGAAGGAACTGATCCCGCGACAGATGTTCGATATTGCCATCCAGGCCGCGCTGGGCTCGCAGGTCATCGCCCGGGCCACGGTCAAGGCACTGCGCAAGAACGTCACGGCGAAGTGTTACGGCGGCGACGTCACGCGCAAGCGCAAGCTGCTGGAGAAGCAGAAGGCCGGCAAGAAGCGCATGAAGCAGGTTGGCCGTGTCGAGATTCCGCAGGAAGCCTTCCTGGCGGTGCTCCAGCAGGACAAGAACTGAGGACTTAGAACAATGAACCTGGATTTCGCCCTTGTACTCGTGGTGCTGACATTGCTGACCGGCCTGATCTGGGCGGCCGACAGCCTGCTGTTCAAGCAGAAACGACTGGATCGCGCCGCTCGCGCGGGCAAGCCGGATGCCAATGAGCCGGTGGCCGTGGAGTACTCGCGGTCGCTGTTCCCGATCCTGTTCGCCGTGCTGCTGTTCCGCTCGTTCCTGTTCGAACCCTTCAAAATCCCTTCCGGTTCGATGATCCCAACCCTGTTGATCGGCGATTTCATTGTCGTCAACAAGTTTGCCTACGGCCTGCGGCTGCCGGTGCTGAACAGGAAAGTCGTGCCGATCGGCGAGCCGGAGCGGGGCGACGTGGTCGTGTTCCGTTATCCCGTGGACCCCAGCGTCAACTTCATCAAGCGCGTCATCGGCTTGCCGGGCGACACCGTGGCCTATAGGGACAAGCGCCTGTTCATCAACGGCGAGGCAGTGGGTGAGCAGGGCGGGGCGCCATACGCCAGCAGCGAGGTGAAATGCTCCACGCCGCGTCCCGACGCCATGCGCTACCGCGAGGACCTGGGCGGCGCGCGGCATGACATTCTTATCCATAATGCGATGCGCGGCAAAAATGACCAGTGGGAGGTGCCGGAAGGTCACTACTTCATGATGGGCGACAACCGTGACCGCAGCAATGACAGCCGTGAGTGGGGCTTCGTGCCCGAGGAGAACCTGGTGGGGCGGGCCGTTGGCATCTGGTTGAACTTTGATTTCGAGAAAGGCTGCGCCGACTGGGGCCGCGTCGGCGAGGGAATCGACTGACGCCGCGGGGTGTGCAATCCACCAGCAGGCGGGATAACATAGACTTATACAAGAACTTTGAGGAAGGGGATCATGAGGGTGCACAAACAGGGTGGAATGAGCCTGATCGGTTTTCTGATCGTGCTGTCGATGGTGGTGTTCTTCGTCTATCTCGGCATGCGGATCACGCCGATCTACCTGGAGTATTACTCGGTGGTCAGCGCCATGGACGGTCTGTCCAAGGAGCGCGGCAGCGCCAATTACACCCCCTTCGAAATCAAGGATAAGTTCCTGAATCGCCTCTGGGTGAGCTATTCCAACGACAATGTCAAGGCGGACAACATCAAGATCGTCCGCAACAACGGTGTCTGGATTCGTGTGCAGTACGAGGTGCGCAAGCCGGTCATCGGCAACCTGGACGTCATCGCGGCCTTCGACCGGTCTTCACAGCTTTCCAACTGACGGTCGGCCCACCGGGCCGCCCGGAACACCGAGCCATGCCCGACATGCCTGATGAAATACCCGGCATTCCCTACCGTTTCCAGCGGCCGGAATGGCTGGCCGAAGCATTGACCCATCGGAGCGCCGGGCGACTCAATTACGAGCGCCTGGAGTTCCTCGGCGATTCCGCGCTCAGCCTCGTGGTGTCGCGCCGCCTGTTTGATGTCCGCCCGGAAGACGATGAAGGCTCCCTGAGCCGGTTGCGCTCTCGCGTTGTGCGCCGGGAAACGCTGGCGCGTGTGGCGCGCGAGATCGGCCTGGGCCAGCACATCCGCCTGGGGCGCGACCAGTTACAGACCGGTGGTCACCGGCGCTCATCGATCCTGGCTGATGTTCTCGAAGCGGTGATCGGGGCGGTGTACATGGATGGTGGCTTCGAAGCCTGTGAGTCGGTGCTGCTCGCCGTGTTCGACCCGGTGATCCAGGGCCTGCCCGACGGCGAATCACTGAAAGACCCGAAAACCCGCCTGCAGGAGTGGCTGCAGGCCAGGGGTCGACCCTTGCCCGAGTATGAACTGGTGCGCGAAGAAGGCGCTGATCACGCAAAACATTTCCACGTGCGCTGCCGGCTGACGGATATGGACATCAGCGCCGAGGCCGACGGCAGCAGCCGGCGCGCGGCCGAGCAGGCAGCGGCAAAAAGCGTCCTCGAACTTTGTGAAGGCCGTTCAACATGAACACCATTGACCTTGAATCCATCCTGGGCGGCGACGACAACGGCGATTACCGGTTCGGTTACGTCGCGCTGATCGGTCGCCCGAATGTCGGCAAGTCGACGCTGCTGAACCAGTTGCTGGGCCAGAAGGTCAGCATTGTCACGCACAAGCCGCAGACTACCCGACAGCGCGTGGCCGGCATCAAGACCACGGACGAAGGGCAGGTGGTCTACCTGGACACACCCGGGATACACAAGTCCACCGGCCGTGCCCTGAACAAGTACATGAACCGGGTGGCATTGGCCACGTTCCGGGATGTCGAGGCCGTGCTGTTCCTGGTGGAAGCGGGGCGCTGGAACCGACAGGATCGCAAAATTGCCGAATTGCTGTCGGCCCTGGAAGTGCCGGTGTTCCTCGTGATCAATAAAGTCGACATGATCGAGCACAAGCAGGAACTGCTCACCTTCGTGACCGAGGTGAGCAGCGAGGGCGAGTGGGACCAGGTGTTCATGATTTCCGCGCTCAAGGGTGACGGGGTTGCGGATATCGAGGCAAAGCTGATGGACGTGCTGCCCTTCTCGCGGCCATTCTACGACGGGGACCAGATCACCGACCGCAGTGAACGTTTCCTGGCCGCTGAACTGCTTCGCGAGGCACTGACATTACGTCTGCACCAGGAGTTGCCCTACGCCCTCACCGTGGAAATTGAGCAGTTCAAACGCGAAGGCGGGATGGTCCGTATCGGCGCCGTGATCTGGGTCGAGCGTGACAGCCAGAAGCAGATCGTCATCGGCAAGGGCGGCCAGGTGCTCAAACAGGTCGGCAAGCAGGCCCGCGAGGCGATGGAAGCGCTGTTTGAGCAAAAGGTCTTCCTGCAGACCTTCGTCAAAGTTTCGAAGGACTGGTCACGCAGCGAGCGCGCCATGGAGCGCATGGGCTTCGACGAATAGCGCTGCCGGCTTTACCGGGCTCAGGCGGCGGCCTTCCAGCCCAGCGATTCCGCCATTTCGGCCGCTTTTGCCGGCACATCGCCCTGCACGAACTCGCGATGCAGGATCTGCACACCCAGTGCGTGGTTGATCACCGCGTCCAGTTGCACCTTGCGTGCCCGCGAGGTTTCCGTCGCCGAGGCTTCATCCAGCATTTTATCTACGGCCGTCGCGTCCAGGATGCCGGCACGCTCAATGGCCTCGTGCGACAGGTGTTCGCGCGCCAGGGTCATCATCGAGTTCCACTTGCCGGGGTCGGTGTGCGCCGGCGGCGCCATGAAGGCGAACTTTTCACGCTCGTAAAGCACCTTCGGCAGCAGGCCCTTCATCGCTTCGCGCAACACGTGTTTTTCCCGACGTTCGCGGATGCGGTGCAGGGGCGGGATGTTGACGGCGGTCTCGGCCAGGTGATGGTCGAGGAAGGCCGGGCGCGCTTCCATGGAATTGGCCATGTCGACGCGGTCGCCGCCCCAGGTCAGGATCTGACCCTCCAGCATGGTCTTGGCCCAGACGTACTGGGCGCGGTCCAGCGGGTGCCGGTCTTCCACCATCGAGGCGTCCAGCGCCTCGGCGATGGCGGTGCCGGGGTGATAGCCCGACAGGCGCTCGCGAAGCTCCGGCAGCATCAGGCCGCGCGCCGTTGGCGTGCAGGCCAGCCAGGGTTGCAGGCAGCTGGGCGTGAAGCCGATGGCGGCGGTCAGCGCCGGGTCGTCGACCTCGTCTTCGGACAGCATGGCGCCCTTGAACAGCGCGTTGCTCTCGCCCAGCATCGACTCCCATTCGCGCCGCTCATCCGGCGGCAGGTCGGGCAGGCCGTGCAGGAACAGGTCACGGCGGAAAGACGGGTAGCCGGCGAACAGCTCATCGGAGCCCTCGCCGGTCAGCACCACCTTGTAGCCGATCTCACGCACCCGCTGGCTCATCAGCAGCTTGGCCACGCCCAGCGTGTTGTAGATCGTGCGTTCGGTGTGCCACAGGGTGCGCTCGAAATGACCGTAGAGGTCATCCGCGTGCAGCATCAGGACTTCCTGGTCGGCGTTGGTGGCTTCCGCCATCTGCCGTGCGATCGGCGTTTCATCATAGGCCGTGTCGTCAAAGCCGATGGTAAAGGCCTTGACCGGGTCCTGGCGGGCGGCGGCCGAGAGCCCGAGGATGGCGCAACTGTCGATACCGCCGGACAGGTAGCAACCCACCGGCACATCAGCCTCCAGGCGCAGGTTGACGGCTTCGACCAGGCCGGCGCGCACGGCCTCGACACTTTCGGCCTCGTCACGGTCGTTCTGGTGGTCGGCGGCGTTCGGGAAATCGAGATCCCAGTAACGGTGTTCCTGGACATCGAAGCCACGGTCGCGGCGGCGGATTTTCAGGAAATGCCCGGGCTTGACCTGGTGCACGCCCTCAAATGCCGTGCTGCCGGGCACCATGACCTGGATCAGCTGGTGCAACAGGCCTTCCTCGCTGAAGCGGCGATTCACTTCCGGGTCGGCGAACAGCACTTTCAATTCCGAACCAAAGACAATCGACTCGCCGGTATCGGTCCAGTAGAGCGGCTTGATGCCAAAGCGGTCGCGCACCAGGTACAGCGCGTCTTCCTCGTCGTCGTACATGGCGAACGCAAATTCGCCACGCAGCTCTTTCAAAGTACGCTCCAGCCCAAAGCGCGGGAACAGGTGCAGCACCAGTTCGGAGTCGCTCTTGGTGTGGAAACGGGCGCCGCGGCTGGTCAGGTCGGCGCGCAGGCGCTTGAAGTCGTAGAACTCGCCGTTGTGGGCCAGCAGGCGCTTACGGTCTTCGGACACGAACGGCTGGCAGGCCCGCTCCTCGTCCAGGTCGATAATGCTCAGGCGGGCATGGGAAAAACCCACGCCGCGGTCTTCCAGCACCTGGACGCCGAAATTGTCCGGGCCACGGTGATACTGGATCGCCGCCATGTTGGCGAGCACCTGGGGGTCGACCGGGCGCTGCCGGTCACGTTGGTAAATGCCTGCGATTCCGCACATAGATTCAGATTTTCCTTAAACGACGTCCATGACCCGCTCGGTACGGCGCGTCATGCAGGTGAGGAGGGCCTTGCGCACAAACACGGCGCCGCGCGCCTGCGCGAAGTACCAGTTGTGCGGTGTGGCGTCGAGCGACACGTCCAGTTCCGGCCCGCGGGCCAGTGGGTGCAGGATGATCGCATCCTCTTTCAGCGGCGACTTGTCGTTGAGCCGGAACGCGTTACCCATGACCTCTCGCGCGTTCTTCACCCAGGCAATGGCGTTGATATAGACGACATCCAGTTCCGGCAGCTCACCGTCCAGGTCATTGGTCAGCCGGACATTCAGGCCGTCTTCTTCCAGCGCCTCCAGCTGGCCATCGGCGAAGGCGGTGTCGGCCGGCCGGTCGGAAATGACCACCACTTCCTTGATGACGTCGGAAAATCGCGACAGCAGCGTCAGCAGGCTGCGCACGGTGCGCATCCGCTTGGGCACGCCGACCACGCCGATGCGGATCGGTTCCGGGTCTTCCTTCAGCAGTTCGGGCCGCCACTTCAGCATCGTGTAGACGTCGGCCAGTGCCTGGGTGGGATGTTCCATGATGCCGTTGCCGGCGTTGATGATGGGAATCCGCAGGTGGCGCGCCATCTCGAATACGGCGTCCGGGTCCGAGTCGCGCAGCACCACGCAATCCCCATAGTTGTTGAACATCTCGGCGACGTCCGCGTAGGACTCGCCCTTGGCGATGCCGGTGCTGGAGCGGTCGGCGATGGACATGATGTCACCGCCCAGCCGGTGCCAGGCGCTTTCGAACGACAGCCGCGTTCGTGTCGAAGGCTCGTAGAATGCGCTGATCAGCAATTTGCCGGCCAGCGGCGAATTGAAGCGCTCCGGGTTGCACTCGTACTTGGCCGCCAGCCGGAACAGCTGCAGCATCAGCGCCCGGTCGAACTGGCCCGACTCGATGACGTGCCGGTTGGCCAGGGTCCGCAACTGCTCGTGATCCTCGATGATCGTGCGCAGCAGTTCCTTTGGCTGCGCGTCACCGTAGACGTCGGGCAGGTCCGGTTCGAATGTCACCGAGTCTTCGGTGGCCGAATTTACCATGATGATTTCTTCCTCAGGTCGTTGACCAGGAGTGCGATCAGGATGAAGGGTGAGATCGCCACCACCGCGAGGGCAGCGACGACCAGTGTTGTCAGTCCGGCAGCCGAGAGGGTCATGGTCCGGTCGCCCTCGTCGCCGCCAGTTCACTGAACATGAAACGCTTGCGGCTGAGCTGGAACGTGACCGTGGTCACCACCAGCGATACCGCGGCGGACACCAGTGCCGCCACGTAAAAGCCAATGACATTGTAGGCGACCAGGCCGCAGACGGTGCCGAGAATCATGGCGGATGCCGCCCCGGCGCCGCTGCCACGGCCCCAGCGCAGGCCGAAGACAATGGGCCAGATGGTGCTGGCGACGAACGCGCCGGTCAGGTGCAGCAACGCGGCGAGCGTGCCCAGGCGGGGCATCGCCAGGGCCCAGGCCAGCGCCCCCAGCGCGATGATGATCCAGGCCGCCGCGCGGCGCAGTTCCGCCTCGCCGGCATCGGGGCGCAGGTGCCCCCGGTAGATGTCGTTCAGCAGCAGGTCTGACGTGGCCGCCAGCAGGGAGTCGAGACTGGATGCCAGTGCCGCGAACACGACGATGAACACCAGGATCGCGCCGGCTTCGCCCATCAGGTGGCCCGCAACCAGCGGTGCGACCATGTCCGGTGAGGGCACGTTCACCCCCAGCGCGGGCGCCGCCAGCGCGATGAAGCCCGCGACGATGGGCACCGGCAGCCACATCAGCCCGGCCAGCAGGTAGGCGCGGAAACCGACGCCTTCACCGAAAGCGAATGCCCGCGACCACCAGACATTGGAATGAAAGATTTCACCGACACCGAATAACAGGTTGTTGAACAGGAACATCAACGACGCCGGCAGCAGCAGGTTCAGCAGGCCGGGTCGCTCCTCGGCGAGCTGTCGGTGCACCGGCTCGAAACCCACCTCTACGATCACCAGGCCCGCCAGCAGCGCCAGCCCGGCCAGGATGATCAGTGTCTGGACGAAGTCGGTGCCAATCACGGCTCGCAGCCCGCCAAACACGGTATACAGGGTGCATGTCACGACGATGACGGTCATGCCCCAGGCGTAGGGGATGCCGCTGAGCGCCTCGACCAGCAGGCCACCGGCCATGGCCAGGCTGACCAGCCAGCCCAGGGCGTAGAACAGGGAAATTAGCAGGAAGACCCGCCAGGCGAACCTGCCGTAGCGCACGCGGATGAAATCGCCGCTGGTATAGCCATGCGGCATCAGTTCACGGATTCGTTTCGCCAGCGGCGCGAACAGCAACAGGCCCACGGCGCCCAGCGAGTAGCCCACCATGCCCCAGATGCCGAGCTGGTAGGCCAGCTGCGGCGCGGTCATGGTCGTGTTTGATGTCACCCACGTCGCCATGGCGGTGGCCGTCGCCAGCCCCAGGCCGACATGGCGGCCGGCCAGCATGTAATCCTCCAGCGACCGGTTGGCGCGGCCCAGCCACCAGCCGAGCGCCACCCAGAACACGCTGAAGATCGCAACGATGACGACGGCGACCGGGGTGGACAGTACGGCGTCGGCGTTCATGGCTGTCCACCTGCCGCGGGCTGGCCCGAGACGCGCCAGGGCAGGGCGATGCAGGCCAGCAGGATCACGAACATCACGGCGCCCACGGCGAAGAAGCCCAGTGCGCGCTGCAGGGGGTGGTGCGCAATTTCAACGTTCAGGGCCTTGCCCCAGGGGGTATTCGTGGTGACGTTGCCGGCAACGGCAGGTCGGGCGCGCCACGCAAACTCGCCATCGTCCAGTCCTGACAGGGTCGTCGCCGAGTCGGCGCCACGATAGACGGTGCGCCAGGCGCCGTTGCCGTCACGTTGCTGGAGTTCCACGTCGCCGTCGTTCTCCCAGGCCAGGGTCACGTAGCCCGCCGTGTGGCCATCGTCGACCACGCGCAGTTCCAGCGCCTGCGCGGGACCCGCCACGAGGGCCAGCATGCCGGTCACCAGCAACGACAGCCTCGTCCACCGCAGAAATCGATTGTCGTGGTCACCTTGGGGGTGCACAGCATCTCCATTCGGGGGTTAAAAAACGAAAAAGCCCCGCTGGAACGAGTCAAGCGGGGCAAGCGATCATCCTAACAAACGCGGCACGGGCCTTCAAACCCCGTATGGAATTATTCCGGCTCGTGAGACAGTGCCCAGGCGGCGTCCGCCAGCAGTTGTGCGCCGGCCTCGATGTCCTCCCAGTGGGTCAGCTCATCGGGGGCGTGGCTGACGCCGCCCACGGAAGGCACGAAGATCATGCCGGCATCGGTAATCCGGGTCATGAACTGGGTGTCGTGACCGGCGCCGCTGGGCATGCGCTGGTAGCTGTAACCGCGCTCACGTACCAGTTTTTCAAACAGGTCGGTGATCTTCGGGCTGCAATCGGAAGGGTCAAGCCAGCTCACCTGTTCGTACTCGAAGCGCAGGCCATGGCGGCGTGCGATGGCGGACAGGGAGCGATGGCAGGCGTCTTCGAGCGCTTTCATGACTTCTGACGAACTGTCGCGGCCGACCAGGGTGAAAATCGCCTCGCCCGGAATGGTATGCGGGCTGCCGGGTTTCAGTTCGACCTTGCCGACTGTCAGGCGTGATTTGTCGGTGCCATGCTCATCGATAATGCGCGGGATGGCATGGGCGAAATCGGCCAGGCCCATAAATGCGTCGGAGCGCATGTTCATCGGCGCCGTGCCGGCATGGTCGGCCTTGCCGCGCAGGTGGATGATCCATTTCCAGACACCGGAGATGGACTCCACCACGCCGATGGTCTTGCCGATGGTGTCCAGCACCGGCCCCTGCTCGATATGCAGTTCGATAAAGGCGCGCATGGAGCCGGACGAACGCCGCGCTTCCAGGGCGCCAAGCGGCTCGAGCCCGGCGGCGGTCATGGCGTCGGCCAGGCGGTTGCCGTCGGCATCGTGCGCGCCCATCAGGAACTCCGGCGTCACGTCGCCGGACACCGCCTGGGCACCCAGCATGCCGCCGAAACGGCCTTCCTCCTCGCTGGTGCCGAGCAGTTCCAGTGGCCAGCGGGGCTCGGCGCCGGCGTCCTTGAACGTCCTCAGCACCTCCAGTGCCGTCATGACGCCCAGCGCGCCGTCGAAGATGCCGCTGGCGGGGACCGAGTCGATGTGCGAGCCCATGGTGATCGATGGCTTGTCGGCCGGGCCAAGGCGGCCATAGACGTTGCCGGCGCCATCCATGTGGCTGTCAAAACCCTCCTCGGTCAAGGTGTCCATCAGCCAGCGTCGCGCGGCCATGTCGGCCTCGCCAAACCCCAGTCGGTTCACGCCATTGATCGAATCGTCGTAGCCGAACTTCGCCAGCGCGAGCACGGATTGCTTGAGGCGTTCGATATTGATTTTCGGGGCCTGGCCGGCATCGCCGGCGGCGGGTTCAATCGGTTTGGTTGCGGACATGAATGCAGTGTTTGGTCGGGAATACTTTCCATCATAAACACTGACGCACTGTTGCCCGCAAGCCGCCGCCCCGATGCCAGCAGCTGTCAGTGTTGAAGAATGGTTGCCCGGCGCCGGGCAAGCCCCTATCGTTCACCCATGTCCCGGGTCCAGTTACAGCCGTCTTATGTCCTCCACGGGCGGGCGTTCAGGGAGAGCAGCCAGCTGCTCGAAGTGTTCAGCCGGGACCATGGCCGGGTAGGGCTCGTGGCGCGTGGCGCGCGGGGGGCGAAGTCACGCTGGCGCGGCGTGCTGCAGCCGTTTCGCCCGCTGCTGGCCAGCTGGCAGGGGCGTGGCGAACTGGCCACGTTGACCAGCGCGGACCAGGTCGCGGCGCCGCCGCCCCTGGCCGGTGACGCGCTTTACTGCGGCCTCTACGTCAATGAACTGGTGATGCGCCTGACGCATCGCGGCGATCCGCACCCGGAGCTTTTCGAGCATTACCGCGAGACGCTGGGTGCGCTTTCGTCCGGGGAAGGCCTGCAGGTGGTGTTGCGCGTGTTCGAGAAACACCTGCTGGAAGCTGCCGGTTTCGGGCTCGCACTGGAATACGAGGCGGGTTCGGAGGTGCCGTTACGCGAGGATCTGCGATACGCTTACCGGCCCGGCGAGGGCGCCGTTCGCGTGGGCGAGGGCGCTCGCGAAGCCGGTACCGTCCCGGGCCGCGCGTTAATGGCGCTGGAAGCCGGAAACCCCGGGCAGGAGGACCTGCCCGCGTTGCGTGACATGATGCGCGCCATAATCCGATTTCACCTGGGCGGACGGCCATTGGCCAGCGATGCCCTGTATCGTGCCGGTCGACCCGGGCGTCGCCAGGCCAGTAAGGAAGAACTCGTATGAACCGACCCATGTTGCTGGGCGTCAACATCGACCACGTCGCGACCATTCGCATGGCGCGCGGCACCGATTACCCATCCGTGCTGGAAGCCGCCCGGGTGGCGGAAGCCGCCGGCGCCGACGCCATCACGGTGCACCTGCGCGAGGACCGGCGTCACATCCAGGACGCCGAGGTCGAGGCCCTGTGCCGGCAGGTCTCCACGCGAGTGAACCTGGAAATGGCCGTCACCGATGAGATGCTGGCCATTGCCGAGGCCAACCGGCCGGCGGATGTCTGCCTGGTGCCGGAAAAGCGCCAGGAGCTGACCACCGAGGGAGGCCTGGACGTGGCCGGACAACTGGACCATGTCCGCGCCGCATGCGAGCGGCTCGCCAGCGCCGGCATCCGCGTGTCGCTGTTTATCGATCCCGACCGGGCACAACTGGACGCCGCGGCGGCCTGCGGGGCACCCGTGGTGGAACTGCACACCGGCACCTACGCCGACGCGACCGGTGATGAACAGGCCACCGAACTGGCCCGGGTCGCCGATGCCGCGTCGTACGGGCACGGCCTGGGCATCCAGGTCAACGCGGGGCATGGCCTGCACTACGAAAATGTCCAGCCGGTGGTGGCCATTCCGGAGCTGGTGGAACTGAACATCGGCCATGCAATCGTCGCCCGCGCGCTGTTCGTGGGCCTGGACCGGGCCGTGCGCGAGATGCGCGACCTCGTGCGGCGGGGCTGAGCGGGGCAGTGGGTCGCGGACGGCGATTGCCCGCCGAGCCTTTTGAGCTCAGCATTGATGGCATCAATGACGCCGGCGCCGGGTTGGGCACGCACGACGAGAAACGGCTTCGTGTCTGGGGCGGCCTGCCCGGGGAACGGGTCCGGGCGCGTTACCTGTTCGGCCGCAAGTTTCGCGGCCAGGCCGAGACGCTCGAGGTGCTCGAGGCCGCGCCGGACCGCGCGGAGCCGCGTTGCCCGCATTTCGGCACCTGCAGCGCCTGCGCGTTGCAGCACCTGGACGACGAGGCCCAGCTGGCCTTCAAACAACAGCGACTGTTCAACGAACTCGACCGGGCCGGCGCGCCCCGGCCGGCACGTGAACTGGCGCCGCTGAGCGCGGTGCGCTGGCATTACCGGCGCAAAGCCCGGTTGTCGGTGCGCGACGTGCCGGCCAAGGGCAGGGTGCTGGTGGGTTTCCGCGAGCGCGATGGCCGCTTTGTGACCGACATGACCGAGTGCCACACCCTGGCGGAGCCGGTCGCCAGGCGCCTGACGGCGCTGTCCGCGCTGGTGGGCGAACTTGATGCCCGGGCGCAGTTGCCGCAGATCGAGGCCACCTGCGGTGATGACAGCTGTGCCCTGGTGTTCCGTCACATGGAGCCGCTGTCAGAAGCCGACCTGGCCCGCCTGCGTGAGTTCGAGGGCGAGACCGGCCTGCGGGTCTACCTGCAGTCAAAGGGCCCCGAAACGGTCACTGCACTCACAGAAGGGCCGTCGTCACTGACTTACACCCTGCCGGCGCATGACATCAGGATCGAATTCGAACCGCTGGATTTCGTCCAGGTCAATGGTGAACTGAACCGGGCGATGATCGACCAGGCCGTCGGACTGCTCGATCCCGGCGCCGACGATCATGTCCTGGACCTGTTCTGCGGCCTCGGCAACTTCACGCTGCCACTGGCGCGGCGGGTGGCGCGCGTCACTGGCCTGGAGGGCGCGGAAACGCTGGTCGCGCGGGCCCGGGAAAACGCCGCCCGAAATGAGATTGAAAACGCGGTGTTCCACGCCGCTGACCTCTACGCCGACCCGGATGCCGCCACCTGGCCGGTGAACACTGCCGACCGGGTATTGCTGGATCCGCCGCGGCCCGGTGCGGGACCATTGCTGGCCCGGATCGCCGCCACCGGGGCAAGTCGCGTGGTCTATGTGTCCTGCAACCCGGAAACGCTGGCCAGCGATGCCCGGGAACTGGTCGGCGAGCACGGCTTCACGCTGGCCGCCGCCGGTATCATGGACATGTTTCCGCAGACGGCCCATATCGAGGCCATGGCCCTGTTCGAGAGGACCTGAGATGGCATTGGAGATTGAACGCAAGTTCCTGCCGGCCTCGGATGCCTGGCGTGCAGACGTCGAACGCTCCGTGCCGATGCGGCAGGCCTACCTGGGTGGCAATGGCGTCTCGGTCAGGATTCGTATCGCCGGTGACCGGGCGCTGATCAACATCAAGCAGAACCGCCTGGGCATGGCGCGGGAGGAGTTCGAGTACCCGGTACCGATGGAAGACGGCCTGCGACTGACCGCGCTGGCCGGTGGCGGCCGGATCGAGAAAACCCGGCATTACCTCCGCCACGGCGGCATGCTCTGGGAGATTGACGAGTTTGAAGGTGACAACCAGGGGCTGGTGGTGGCGGAGATCGAGCTGGATGCCCCCGACCAGTCTTTCGAGCGCCCGGCGTGGCTGGGCGAAGAAGTTACCGACGAGGAACGCTACTACAACGTCGCGCTGTCGACGAAACCCTATACGCAATGGAGTGATTCATGACGGATGCCGTACCGGGCCCGCTGCTGATCGGGCTCGAAGGCCTGGAACTGACTGCACGTGAGCGTGACTGGCTGGCGCACCCGGCCGTGGGTGGCGTGGTGCTGTTCACCCGCAATTACGCGGGTATTGAACAGTTGGAGGCGCTGAACGCCGCCATTCGCGAGACCGCCGCTGCGCCGATGCTGATCTGCGTGGACCACGAGGGCGGCCGCGTGCAACGCTTTCATGACGGATTCACGCGCCTGCCGCCCCTGGCCCTGCTGGGCCGGATGTACGCGGACGCCCCCGATACCGCCGCCGATTTCGCCTACCGGCACGCACGGGTCATGGCGACTGAACTGCTGGTGGCCGGCGTTGATTTCAGTTTCGCACCGGTGCTGGACCTGGATATCGAGAGCTGCGTCATCGGCGATCGCTCATTCGGCGCCGACCCGGAAGCGGTCACGGCCCTGGCTGGTCACTACCTGGCCGGCCTGCACGATTCCGGCATGAAGGCCTGCGGCAAACACTTCCCGGGGCATGGTTCCGTGGTGGCCGATTCGCATGTCGATGATGTGATTGACCCACGACCGATGGCAGCCATCGAGGCGGCCGATATGAAGCCGTTCGAAGCGCTGCTGCCGGCGCTCGATTCGCTGATGATGGCGCATGTCATCTATCCTGACGTGGATGAGCGCCCGGCGGGCTATTCCACGAAATGGGTGAAGGACATTCTCCGCGGGCGATTGAACTACGGCGGCGTGGTGTTTTCCGATGACCTTGGCATGCATGCCGCGGGATTTGCCGGCGACATCGCCGACAGGCTGGCAATGACCCTGGCGGCCGGCTGTGATGCGGCCCTGGTCTGCCACCCGGACGAGGTGGCCGAACTGATGCCGAAACTGGGCGACGTCGCGCCGTGCCCGGCGCTGGGCCGGCTGGCGGGCAGGGTATCCGTGACCCGCGCCGAGCTCGGTACCGTCAGCGAGTGGCGGCACTGGCAGCAATCACTGGCGCAACTGGAGCATTCGCAATGGGCCTGACTGACAGCGCGCAACATCCCGACCCCCAGTCCCTGGTGGACAAGGCTTATGTCGTTCATGACGCGGCTGCCGTTAACGCGGCGATGGATGACCTGGCCGCGGCAATCAACGCGCATTACGGCGACCGCCGACTCGTGCTCATCGGCGTCATGACCGGCGCCATCCTGCCGATGGCGTGGCTGGCGACGCGGCTGACAATGCCGCTTGAGATGGATTTCGTGCACGCCACGCGCTACCGCGGTGGCCTGCATGGCCACGAACTGGAGTACCGGGTGCCCCCACGGCTGTCGCTGGAAGGGCGCGACGTGTTGATCGTCGATGACATTTTTGACGAGGGCAACACGCTGGCCGCCATTCGTGGTTCGGTGGAGAAACGCAACGCGGCATCGGTCAAGACCGCGGTACTGGTGCGCAAGCTGCATGATCGCGGCCTGGACCGCGACTGGTGCGACTTTGTCGGCCTGGATGTGCCCGATGTCTACGTCTTCGGTTGCGGCATGGATGCCTACGAGGAATGGCGCCACCTGGATCACATCGTCGCGCTGCCGGATGAGTAAGGCCTGACTGAAGATGGCGGTCATCGGGCTAATCGGTGGCACCGGCCTCGACCACTGGGGCGAGCCGACCGAAGCGCGCGTGGTGGCCACGCGATGGGGGGCGCCTTCGGACGCCCTGATGCGATATGAGCAGGACGGGCATACGTTCTGGTTCCTGGCCCGCCACCGCCGTGACCACACCATACCGCCACACCGGGTCGACTACCGCGCCAATATCGCGGCACTGGCGGAGGTTGGCGTCTCGCGCATCTTCGCGGTCAATGCCGTGGGCGGCATCGGCGAAGCCTTCGACGCCGGCGTGGTGGCGGTTCCCGACCAGCTGATCGATTACACCTGGGGCCGCGCGCAGACATTCAGCGACAGCGACCGCGAGCGGCTCCAGCATATCGAGTTTGCCGACCCGTTCGATCCCGGTGCGCGCGCGATGCTGCTGGCCGCGGCGCAAGCGGCCGGTGTTGTGTTGCAGGATGGCGGTTGCGTGGGCGTGACCCAGGGCCCGCGGCTGGAGACCGCCGCCGAGATCCGTCGGCTGCGCCGCGACGGTTGTGACCTGGTGGGCATGACCAGCCTGCCGGAAGCGGCGCTGGCGCGCGAGGCGGATATTCCCTACGCCGCGCTGGCGGTTGTATCCAACCGCGCCGCGGGGCTCGACGCGACGCCCATCACGATGGCGGCCATCGAGGCGACGCTGGCCGACGCCATGGGCCGGGTGCGCACCATTTTCGACCACCTGCCCGATGAATAACCCGTACCCCCACCTGCTGGCGCCGCTGGACCTGGGCTTCACGACGCTGAAGAACCGCGTGCTGATGGGTTCGATGCACACGGGCCTGGAAGATCGCGCCCGTGATTATCCGCGCCTGGCGGCTTACTTCCGGGAACGTGCCGAGGGCGGTGTCGGCCTGATGGTCACCGGCGGGATGGCGCCGACGCGGCGTGGCTGGCTGGCGCCGTTTTCGTCCAGCATGCTCAGCCGCCGCCAGCTGTCGCGGCACCGGCTGGTCACCGATGCGGTTCACGGGGCCGACGCCAAAATCTGCCTGCAGATCCTGCACGCCGGGCGTTACGGCTATCACCCGTTCGTGGTCTCCGCCAGCGCCGTCAAGTCGCCGATTTCGCCGTTCCGCCCGCGGGCGCTGTCCGCGCGGGGCGTCGACCGCGAAATCCGTGGTTTCGTGCGCGCGGCCCGGCTGGCGCGCGAGGCGGGTTACGACGGCGTCGAGGTGATGGGCTCAGAGGGCTACCTGATCAACCAGTTCACGACGTCGCATGTGAACCAGCGCAAAGACCAGTGGGGCGGCAACGCGGCGGCGCGATACCGGATTGCCGAGGAAATCGTCGGCCGTATTCGCGACGAGGTCGGCCAGGACTTCATCATCATCTACCGGCTGTCGATGCTGGACCTGCTGCCGGATGGCAACAGCCTGGACGAGATCACCGCGCAGGCGCAGGCGATGGAAGCCGCCGGCGCGACCCTGATCAACACCGGGATCGGCTGGCACGAGGCACGCATACCGACCATCGCGACCATGGTGCCGCGGGCGGCGTTCAGCTGGGTGACGCGGGCCATGAGAGGCCAGGTGAACGTGCCGCTGATCGCCACCAACCGCATCAATACACCGGAAGTGGCTGAACGGGTGCTGGCCGACGGTGACGCGGACATGGTCTCCATGGCGCGGCCCCTGCTGGCCGACCCGGCGTTCGTGAACAAGGCGGCCGCGGACCAGTCGCACCGCATCAACACCTGCATCGCCTGTAACCAGGCCTGCCTGGATCACACTTTCCGCAACCAGACGGCCAGTTGCCTGGTCAACCCGCGCGCCTGCCACGAGACCGAGATCGAGGCGCGCCCCGCCGCCTCGCCGAAACGTGTCGCCGTGGTTGGCGCCGGCCCCGCCGGGCTGGCCTGCGCCACCGAGGCCGCTGCCCGCGGGCATCACGTTGACCTGTTCGAGATCGGTGACGATATCGGCGGCCAGTTCAACATGGCGCGACGGGTGCCGGGCAAGGAAGAGTTCGACGAAACGCTGCGCTACTTCCGACACCGAATTGCCGAGACCGGCGTTCGGCTGGTGACCGGCACCCGCGTATCCGCGGCGGACCTGGAAGGCTACGACGAAGTGGTGCTCGCCACCGGCGTGCACCCCCGACGTCCCGGCATCGAGGGCATCGACCACCCGAAGGTGCTCAGTTACGTTGACGTGCTGGCCGGCGGCTGTGTGGTCGGCGATGCCGTGGCGATTATCGGCGCCGGCGGAATCGGTTTCGACGTGGCCGAGTTCCTGGCGCATCGCGAGGGGGCACCGAAACCGAGCCTCTCGTCGGCCCTGTTCGCGGCCGAGTGGGGCATTGACCGCTCGCTGGGCGCCCGCGGCGGGGTCCGGGGGGTGGCCGCGAAACCCGAACCGGCGGCGCGCGCCATCACACTGATGCAGCGCAAGACCGGAAAGCTGGGTGCGGGGCTGGGGAAGACGACCGGCTGGATTCACCGCCTCGACCTGAAGCGGCGCGGCATCGAGGCCATCAGCGGGGTAAGCTATGTGCGCATCGACGACGAAGGCCTGCATATCGACATCGACGGCGAGCCGCGGCTGCTGGCGGTCGACCACGTGATCGTCTGCGCCGGGCAGGAACCCAATCGCGACCTTGCCGGCGAACTGGATCAAAGCGGCATCGGCTACACCCTGGTCGGCGGTGCACACGAAGCCCGCGAGCTGGATGCCAAGCACGCCATTCGCCAGGGCACCCTCTGCGCCCTGGCGCTGTGAACATTGCAGGCATCCGTATACACGAATTACAATTCATGAGAAGAAAGGGATGACGGGGCAACGACCAGGCGATGAGCAAGTGGAACGTCTTCAGCAATCACGGCCACGTATTGCTGTTCCTGTCGCGTTCGCCGGACGCCCGCCTGCGGGATGTCGCCGAGAGCGTGGGCATTACCGAACGCGCCGTGCAGAAGATCGTCCGCGACATGCAGGACTCCGGCGTTATCGGCGTCGTTCGCAAGGGCCGGCGTAACAGCTACACCATCAACACGGACGCGCCATTGCGTCATGATCTCGAGGCGCATTGCCGTGTCGGCGCCCTGGTGGACCTGATCGTCAATGGCCGGGCGGGCGATCCTGCACCTGCCGCCACGTCAGTCAAGTCGGCTGAACCCACCAGCAAAGCGACGCCCCCGCCCGAAAAGGCTAAGCCGAAGCCGAAACCTGAACCAAAACCTGAACCAAAACCTGAACCGAAACCCGAATCGAGCCCCAAGTCCGAATCCAAGCCCAAGCCCAAGCCCAAGCCCAAGCCCAAGCCCGAACCGAAGAAAAAACGGGCGCGCAAAGACGAGTCGGACGACGGTGGCGAACAGGGTTCCCTGTTCTGATCAACTGAGCGGATACCGACAATGAACTGGCTGATCTACGGCGCTTACGGTTACACCGGTGAACTGATCGCCCGCGAGGCGGTGGCGCGGGGGATGGCGCCTGTCCTGGCCGGTCGCGACCGCGAGCGGGTCACGGCACTGGCCGAGTCGCTGGGATTGCCGGCGCGGCCGTTTTCACTCGATTCTGCCGCTGAAGCACTGAAGGATATCGACCTGGTGCTGCACTGCGCCGGCCCATTCTCGGAAACCAGTGCGCCGATGCTCGAGGCCTGTATTCAACAGGGCGCCCACTACCTGGATATCACCGGCGAGATCGACGTGTTCGAAGCGGCCTGGCGGCAGTCGGATCGTGCGAAGCACGCGGATGTCGTGGTCTGCCCCGGGGTGGGTTTCGATGTCGTGCCGACGGATTGCCTGGCGGCCAGCCTGGTCAACGCCTTGCCGGCGGCGACCCATCTTTCGCTTGCGTTCGAGGGTGGCGGTGGCTTCAGCCGGGGAACCGCACGCACCAGTATCAAGGGGCTGGGCACCGGCGGGCGGGTGCGCCGCGACGGCGAGCTCGTGCGCGTCCCGCTGGCATGGAAAACCCGCCGGGTGCCGTTCGCACACGCCGAGCGCCAGGCGATGACGATTCCATGGGGAGACGTGTTCACGGCCTGGGTCAGCACGGGCGTACCCAATGTCGAGGTCTACATGGCCGTGCCGCCGGATACGGTGAAGAAAATGCGCTGGATGGCGAAACTACGCCCGTTGCTCGGGCTCGGCTGGGTGCAATCCATGCTGCGCCGTCGCGTGGACGCCGCACCCCCGGGCCCAAGCGAAAAAACGCGCGAAGCCACCGGCGTGGAAGTCTGGGGCGAAGTCACCAGCGCCGACGGCCGTTGCATGACGGCCACGCTGAGTGGCCCCAACGGCTACACGATGACCGTCGACGCCGCGCTGGCCATCACCGCGCACCTGCTCGAAAACGACATCGAGGGCGGCTACTACACCCCCTCACTCCTGATGGGCGCCGACTTCGCCACCACGCTCCCCAACGTCACCCAACGCCCCCCCACCGAGTGCTAGTATCCTTCACTGCTCACTGCTCACTGCTCACTGCTCACCACTCACTCCTGACGGCTTACCCGTCACCCGTCACCCGCTCACGAAACGTCGCCTGCCCACGACTCAAATCCCGCACCACCGTCTTCAACCGCGCCACCCAGTCAGCACGAACCCGGAACACCAGCTGGACACCCTCGGCGGTGTAGTGCTCAACAACATCCGTCGCCTGCGCCTTTTCCAGCAATGCCCGCAGTGCCGCGTCATGCTCGAAACCGGCGTCAATCCCGCAGCGTGCCAGGCGGTGGCGCTTGACCAGCCGGGCGCCGTCGAGGCACCGGGCAGCGGCGCCGGAATACGCCCGCACCAGGCCGCCCGCACCCAGCTTGATCCCGCCGAACCAGCGGGTGACCACAACCATCACGCCGTCGATATCGCGCCCCTCCAGCACGCCCAGGATCGGGCGGCCGGCGGTGCCGCCCGGTTCGCCGTCATCGTTGAACCGGACGCGGTAGTCGAGTCGCCAGGCCCAGCAGTTATGGTTGGCGGACGAATCGGCGACGGACTCGAAGAAGGCCAGGGTCTCGGCCTCGTTGCTAACGGGTGCCGCGTGGGCCACAAAGCGGCTCTTCTTGATGGATTCCTCGAATTGCACCGGTGCCGCAATCGTGAAGCTCACGATCCGGAATCCTCGGCGGCCTCGGCCAGGCCTGCGGGTAGCGGGTAGTCCGGCCAGCGGGCCCTGAAGCGGGCCAGTTCTTCCTGCCAGCCAGGATCGCCCTCGGCCTGCATGCCCACGATCCGCTCCAGCCATTCCGCCGGCGGCAGGACGACCTGTTCCATCTCGCGTTCGGGTGCGGCGTCGGCGGCTTCGGCCCGTTCCTCCATGATGGCGTCCGCCATGGGTTCGGTCTTGAACATGCTGATATTTTCGGCGGGTTCAGCCTTCCGGCGTGCCTCAACTGGCGCCAGTTGTGTTTCTTCGCTGGCGCGTGCGCGGTCCTCGCCGGCCGTATCCCGCGACGCGCGGGGTGTTGCGGTGACCGGGGCAGGGGGTGGCGCCGCCGGTGGCAGTTTCACGGGCGCCGGGGCTTCGTCCTGCAGGTTGATCAGCACGGTGATGGCCACGGCGGCAACCGCGCCGGTGGACAACCAGCCCGTCCAGCTGCGGGTCCAGGGCCAGGCACGCGCGGATTTTTTGCCAACGGCCGCACGCGCTTCACGGAGTACGGCCAGGTCGACGTCCGCCGGGGGTTCTTCGCGGTGCGTTGACTGCCAGGCACGCGCCAGCGCGTCCAGGGACTGTTCGTGCTCGCGTTCGTCGTCGCGGCTGTTGTCGTGGTGGTTACCGGTGGTCATCAGCCAGTACCTCCTTGAGTTTGCGGGTGGCGTAGCGCAATCGGCTCTTCGCCGTCTCACGACCGACGCCCATGGCGCGGGCGATGTCGTCCAGCGCCAGCCCACCCTCCAGCTTGAGCAGGATCGCATCCCGCTGGTCTTCCGGCAGCGCCGCGACCGCGGTGTGCAGTCGTAGCGCCTGCTGGTCCTGTTCGGCGTGCGCTCCCGGGTTGCTTTCCGGCGGCGCTTCGGGCTCCGTGACCAGCTCGGTTTCCGGCTTGCCGGCGCGGTAGTGGTCGACCAGGTGGTTATGCGCCACCCGGAACAACCAGGCCCGGAACGGGGCGGTCTCGTCATACCGGGAACGCGCGCGGATCACCTTTTCCCAGCAGCCCTGGTAAAGGTCCGCGGCCACGGCTTCGGTGCTGACATGGCGCAGGAAATAACGGTACAGCGGCCCGCGCCAGCGGTCATACAGCACTTCAAACGCACGTGCGTCACCGGCCGCATAGCGGTTCATCAGGGCTTCGTCGGCATCCTCGCGCATGCGCGGAGCGTAGCCCACGTGCTGCCCGGGGCCAAGCGCCATGGTCAGGCCGTTCATGCTTCCTATAACGTGGGAAACCCCGAAACGGGGTTAAATTTCGCCCGGGTCGCTGGTTTCGTCCGGTGCGGGTTTTGCCTGCGGCTCGGTTTCGGTCACCGTCGATACGATCCGACCGCCTGCCACCCGGGTGAACAGCGTGTCGCCGGCCTTGACCTTGGCCGGGTCGGTGATGGCGCGGCCACCGGGTTCGCGCGTGACGATGGCGTAACCGCGTTCGAGCGTCGGCAATGGACTGAAGGCATTCAGCGTGCGCACCAACGACTGTAGCTGGGAGCGTCGTTCCGGGACCAGCCGTTCGCCCGCGGCACGCAGGCGGCTCTCCAGGGGGCGAAGCGCCTGGGCCTGCGAAGGCCCGGTCCGCGCGGCGATGGCCTTCAGTCGCGCGGTCAATGCATTCAGTCGCACCTGTCGATCCGCCGTTGCGCGGGACAGCGCGACCCGCATACGCTTCCGCGCCGCGGCCAGTTCGGTGCGCCGGGCATCGAGCCGCCGACCCGGGTGCTGGCGCGACAGGCGTGTCGCCAGCTCGTCGACCCGCTGGCTGCGCCGGGTGATGTCATCCCGGGTGACCTGCGCCAGCCGCCTTTCGTGCCGAGCATACTCCCGCCTGAGCGCGGCGCCATCGGGGGTCAGCAGCTCGGCCGCGGCCGTGGGCGTCGGTGCACGCAGGTCGGCGACGAAATCGGCAATGCTGACGTCACTCTCGTGGCCGACCGCGGAAATCACCGGGATATCCGACGCGGCGATGGCGCGGGCGACGGTCTCGTCATTGAAGGCCCAGAGATCTTCCAGAGAACCGCCGCCGCGACCGGCGATCACCGCCTGGGCCCAGCCGTGCCGGTTCACCGCCGCCAGTGCACGGACAATGGCGGGCGGCGCCTGCTCGCCCTGCACGGGCACCGGGTAGAGCCGCACCTGTGCCAGTGGCCAACGCCGTTCCAGCACGTGCAGGATGTCGCGAATGACGGCGCCGCTGGCCGACGTGATCACGGCGATCCGCCCCGGGTAGGCGGGCAGGGGGCGCTTGCGCGAGGTCTCGAACAGGCCCTCGGCTTCCAGTTGCTTGCGCAGGGCCTCCCAGGCGGCGCGCAACCGGCCTTCGCCGGCGGCTTCCATGGTGTCGGCGATCAGCTGGTAATCGCCACGGGGTTCGTACAGGCTCAGGCGACCACGCACCTGTACCAGCTGGCCGTTTTCGGGGCGAAATCCAATGGCCCGGGCGTTTTGCCGGAACAGCGCGCAGCGAATCTGCGCGCGGTCGTCCTTCAGGGAGAAATACAAATGCCCTGATGCCGGGCGGGCGAGGTTGGAGATCTCGCCCTCCAGCCACAGGCGCGGAAACCCGGCCTCCAGGTGCAGGTGGACCTCCCGGTTCAGCTCCGTGGGTGTGTACACTTCGCGTTTCACGGAGCGATGATAAACGAAGCGAGGCGTGGTCATGTCGACAGGGACGAAATCCGGGGTGCTGCTGTTTTCATTCATGCTGGTGGTCCTGCCGCAGGTGGCGGGCGTCGCCCGGGCCGACACTCCGGCGAAGGCGGTCACGGTGATTCATGACGCCGTGATCCACACGGTCGATTCCGGGTTGCCGGCCGCCACGGCAATGGCGTTCGACGGCGACGGGGTCATCCTGCAACTGGGCGATGACGAGGCCGTGCAGGCCGCGTGGCCGGAGGCGCGCCTGGTCGACCTGGACGGCGCCGTTGTCATTCCCGGGCTGATCGACGCGCATGCCCACCTGGACGGCTACGCCCAGTCGCTGACCCGGGCCCGGCTGGACGGCGCCAAGGACCTGCCCGAGGTCATGCGGCGCCTGGACGTGCAGGCCGAAACGCTGGGTGAGGGCGACTGGCTGCTGGGCCGGGGCTGGGACCAGAACGACTGGCCGGGCCAGGCCTTCCCCGACCGTCACGATCTCGATGAGCGCTTTCCCGACCGCCCCGTCTGGCTGCGCCGGGTGGACGGCCATGCCGGCTGGGCCAATTCGGCCACGCTTGCGCTGGTCGACCGCGACCTGTCGGGCGACTGGCAGCCCGAAGCGGGCTTTATCCATCGTGACGAGGCCGGCGAGCCGACCGGCATCCTGGTCGACGGCGCAATGGCCTTGATCGAGCCCCTGGTGCCGCCGACATCCGCGGCCCTGATGCGCGACGCCACGCGGCAGGCCATTGATGACCTGTTAGCGGTGGGCATTACCGGGGTTCACGACCCGGGCATCAACCGCACCATTCTCGAGCGATGGTCGACAATGCTGGATGCCGGGGAGTTCGACCTGCGCGTTCACGCCATGGCCGATGGCGCCGGCGAGACGCTGGAATGGTTGTGCGCCAATGGCGCTTATGCGCACCCTTCGGGCCGGCTGCAGATGCGCGCGGTCAAGCTGTACGAGGACGGCGCGCTGGGCAGTCGTGGTGCGGCCCTGCTGCACGATTATGCCGATGACCCCGGCAACCGTGGCCTGCTGTTCCTTGAGCTCGATGCACTGACGGCGCAGTTGGACCGCGCGCTGGGGTGCGGCCTTCAGGCCGGTGTCCACGCCATCGGTGACCGTGCCAATCGCGTCGCCCTGGACGCGCTGGAAGCCGCCATCGACCGGCATCCGGACAACCCGGGCCGACACCGCATCGAACATGCCCAGGTACTGGCGGCTGATGATGTGCCCCGGTTCGCGGAACTGGGCGTGATTGCCGCCATGCAACCCACCCATGCCACCAGCGACATGTACTGGGCGGAAGAGCGCCTGGGCGCGGACCGCGCCCGTTATGCCTATGCCTGGCGCAGCCTGCTGGACAGCGGCGCGCGGCTGGCGCTGGGCTCGGATTTCCCGGTCGAGGACATCAACCCGTTCTACGGCCTGCACGCGGCGGTGACCCGGCAGGATCGTGAGGGCTGGCCACCGGGTGGCTGGCACCCCGAAGAGCAGCTGACCCGCGCCGAGGCGCTGCGCGGCTTTACGCTGGATGCGGCCTGGGCCGCGTTCATGGAAGACACGGTGGGTTCGCTGACGCCCGGCAAGCGCGCCGATTTCGTCATCCTGGGCCGCGACCCGATGACGATTCCGGCCGCCGACATCGCGACACTCGAGGTGCGCGAGACCTGGCTGGACGGCCGACGCGTTTACCGGCGCCCGGAATAGCCGGAACGAACGGTCCGGAACTGGTCAGCCGGACACGCAAAAAGGTATAATGCGCCGCTACCCAGCGACGCCCGGGCTTCCCCCGGGCGTCCGCGTATCAAGCCGGGGTGGCGCGCATGCCAGTCCGGCGCAGGCAGGAGTTGAATCGATGCGACTGATTGGCGAAGCCCTCACTTTTGACGATGTTTCCCTGGTGCCGGCCTACTCGGCCATCCTGCCGCGCGACGCCAGCCTCGAGACCCGTGTCACCCGCGACCTGACCCTGAAAATGCCGCTGCTTTCCGCGGCCATGGATACCGTCACCGAGGCGCGCCTGGCCATCGCCATGGCCCAGGCCGGCGGCATCGGCGTCATTCACAAGAACATGAGCGCCGAGCAGCAGGCCGAGCAGGTCCGCGTGGTGAAAAAGTACGAAGCCGGCGTCATCAAGGACCCGATCACGGTCAGCCCGCAGACCACCATCCGCGAAGTCATCGAGCTGACGCGCCGCCGCAATATTTCCGGCGTGCCGGTGGTGGACGGCGAGGAACTGGTCGGCATTGTCACCAGCCGCGACATGCGTTTCGAGCGCAAGCTGGATGACCCGGTGCGCAATATCATGACACGCAAAGAGAAACTGGTGACCGTGCGCGAGGACGCCAGCCAGGACGAGGTGCTGGAACTGCTGCACAAACACCGCATCGAGAAGGTGCTGGTGGTCAACGACGCATTCGCCCTGCGTGGCCTGATCACGGTCAAGGATATCCAGAAATCCTCCGATTTCCCGAACGCGGCCAAGGACAGCCAGGAGCGCCTGCTGGTGGCCGCGGCGGTTGGCGTGGCGGGTGACACCGATGAACGCGTCACGGCGCTGGTCGAGGCCGGCGTTGACGCCGTGGTTGTTGATACCGCGCATGGCCACACGAAAGGCGTCATCGACCGTGTCGCATGGGTCAAGAAACATTTCCCGGATGTGCAGGTGGTGGGCGGCAATATCACCACGGCCGAGGGCGCGCTGGCGCTGGTCGAAGCCGGTGCTGACGGCGTCAAGGTCGGCCAGGGGCCCGGCTCCATCTGCACCACCCGCATCGTCGCCGGTGTCGGCGTGCCGCAGGTCACCGCCATCGTCAACGTGGCGGAGGCGCTGGCAAAAACCGGCGTACCGATGATCGCCGACGGCGGCATCCGCTTCTCCGGTGACCTGGCCAAGGCGATTGCCGCCGGCGCCAACACCGTCATGATTGGCAGCCTGTTCGCCGGCACCGAGGAAGCGCCGGGCGAGGTCGAGCTCTTCCAGGGCCGCTCTTACAAGTCATACCGCGGCATGGGCTCCATCGGCGCCATGCAGCAGGGTTCCAAGGACCGCTACTTCCAGTCCGAGACCGAGGCCGACAAGCTGGTGCCGGAAGGCATCGAGGGCCGCGTGCCGTACAAGGGCTCGCTGTCCGGCGTGATCCTGCAGCTGCTGGGCGGGTTGCGTTCCTCCATGGGCTACATGGGCTGCGATTCCATCGACCGCTTCCGCACCGAGTCGCAATTCGTGCGCATTACCAACGCGGGCGTCCGCGAGAGCCATGCGCACGACGTGCAGATCACCAAGGAAGCACCCAACTACAAGCTGGGCTGAGGCCCGCACCGGAGACCGGAAAACGATGCACCAGGACATTCACCAGGACCGTGTCCTGATTCTCGATTTCGGTTCGCAGTACACGCAGCTGATCGCCCGTCGCGTCCGGGAAATCGGGGTCTACTGCGAAATTTTCCCCTGGGACATGCCCGAGGACGAGATTCGCGCCTTCGCGCCGAAGGGCATCGTGCTCTCGGGCGGGCCCGAATCGACGACGGCGCTGGACGGCCCGAAAGCGCCGCAGGTGGTATTCGACCTGGGGGTGCCACTGCTGGGCATTTGTTATGGCCTGCAGACCATGGCCATGCAGCTGGGTGGTGAAGTGTCACCCTCCAGCGAGAAGGAATTCGGCTACGCGCAGGTTCGCCTGTCTGGTGGTTGCCAGCTGACCGAGGGCATCGAGGACCACGTCGGCAACGACGGTGTCGCGCTGCTGGATGTCTGGATGAGCCACGGCGACAAGGTCACCGGGCTGCCGGACGGTTTCGCAGCCGTGGGCCAGACCGGTTCTGCGCCGATCACGATCATGGCCGATGATGACCGCCGCTGGTACGGCCTGCAGTTCCACCCCGAGGTCACCCACACGCCGCAGGGCTCGCGCCTGCTCGAGCGCTTCGTCGCCGATATCTGCGGATGCGAGAAGCTCTGGATCGCCGCCAACATCATCGATGACTCCGTCGCCCGTGTACGCGAGCAGGTGGGCGACGACACGGTGTTGCTGGGCCTGTCCGGCGGCGTCGATTCCAGTGTCGTGGCGGCGCTGCTGCACAAGGCCATCGGCGACAGGCTGACCTGTATCTTCGTCGATACCGGCCTGCTGCGCCTGGGCGAGGGCGACCAGGTGATGGCGACCTTCGCGCAGCACATGGGCGTGAAGGTCATCCGCGTGAACGCCGGCGAGCGGTTCCTGGACAAGCTGGCCGGCGTCGACGACCCGGAAGCCAAGCGCAAGATCATCGGCAACCTGTTTATCGAGATTTTCGAGGAGCAGGCGAAGGCTGCCGGCGGCGCGAAGTGGCTGGCGCAGGGCACCATCTACCCGGATGTCATCGAGTCGGCCGGCGCCCGGACGGGCAAGGCGCACGTGATCAAATCACACCACAACGTTGGCGGCCTGCCCGAGCGCATGGACATGGCCCTGGTCGAGCCGCTGCGTGAACTGTTCAAGGACGAGGTCCGCAAGCTGGGCGTCGAGCTGGGGCTGCCGGCCGAAATGGTCTACCGCCACCCGTTCCCCGGTCCCGGTCTTGGGGTTCGAATCCTCGGGGAAGTCCGTCCCGAGTACGTCGAGCCGCTGCAGCGCGCCGACGATATCTTTATTTCCGAGTTGCGACGTGAAGGTCATTACGACACCACCTCGCAGGCATTCGCCGTGTTCCTGCCGGTGAAATCGGTGGGCGTGGTCGGCGACGCGCGTCGTTACGAATGGGTGGTCGCGCTGCGCGCCGTGGAAACCATCGACTTCATGACCGCGCGCTGGGCGCACCTGCCATACGAGTTTCTGGAAAAGGTATCATTGCGTATTATCAATGAGATAGATGGTATATCTCGTGTAGTTTATGATATCTCTGGAAAGCCGCCGGCGACCATCGAGTGGGAGTGACGAGGCACGTAGCATGAGCGACGAAGTACAGCGTAAGGGAGATCACGCGGTACCGGTTTCGGACATGGTATCTGATGAAGTGCTGGCGAACGTCGATGCCCTGGCGCACGCTTTCCGCACGGCGAGCCCGTTCCGTCACGTCGCCATCGACGGTTTTTTCCAGCCGGAAACGGCCGCCGGCCTGCTGGATGCCTTCCCGGCGTTCGATGAAAAACTGGCGATGAACGAAAACGGCCAGGTGGGCCGCAAGGCGGTCAACGAGAAAGTCACCGGGCTCGGGCCGGTTTACCGGCAGCTTGACGCCCTGGTCAGCGGAGAGTCTTTCAGGAAACTGATCTCGCGTATCACCGGTATCCCGGACCTGCAATATGACCCGTACTACTTCGGTGGCGGCACCCACGAGAACCTGCACGGCCAGGGCCTGGATGCGCACGTGGATTTCAATTTCCATCCGAAGACCCGGCAGCACCGCAGGCTGAACCTGATTTTCTACCTGACCGAGGCGTGGGATGACGCCTGGGGCGGTTCCATACAGCTGCACCGCGACCCCAGCCTGCCGCCGTCGCAGGACGAGATCGTCACCATCACGCCGCTGTTCAACCGCTGCGTCATTTTCGAGACCACGGAATGTTCCTGGCACGGGTTTCCGCGCATCGAACTGCCGGAGGACAAGCGTGGCCTGTCGCGTAAGAGTTTCGCGCTGTATTACTACACTGATTCCCGCCCGGCCGAAGAGCTGGGGCCGGAACACTCGACCATCTACGTCGAGCAGCACCTGCCCGAAGACTGGCAGCCCGGCATGACGCTGGACGGCGACCAGTTGCAGCACATCCGCAACCTGATCGCCAGCCGGGACCAGCACCTGAAACGGCTTTACGAAGACATCAAGCGCATCAATACCGAGCTGAATGGCCTGAAGGAGTCGCGCGGCCTGCAGGCACCGCCGGGGGTCGCACCGGAAAACGAAGGCGCGCGGGAACTGGAAGGGGCGCCCGGGGAATCCGGTATTCCGGAGCGGCATCTGCAGGCCCTGGAAGCGGCGCTCAGCCGGCGCGAGGCCGAGGCGGCGCGCCTGGCGATGCGGGTGCGAGAGCTCGAGACCTCCACGTCCTGGAAAGTCACCCGGCCCCTGCGTGGCTTCAAGCGCCTGATTTCGGGTCAACGGTAAGCAGTTGGTGTCGGCGCCCGGCGACAGCGACGCGATGCTCGAAGCGTTGGCGCTGGCGCGTCATGCCGAGTCCGAGGGCGAAGTCCCCGTGGGCGCCGTTGTTGTATTTAACGGCGAAATCTTGGGCCGCGGCTGGAATCGCACTATCGGCCTGCATGACCCCAGCGCGCACGCCGAGATCATGGCCATGCGCGAGGCGGGCCAGGCAATGGGCAACTACCGTTTGCCGGGCTGCGAACTGTTCGTGACCCTGGAACCCTGCTGCATGTGTGCGGGCGCCATCATTCACGCTCGTATCGCGCGAGTCGTGTTCGGGGCGGACGACCCGAAGACCGGTGCGGCAGGCGGCGCTTTCGAACTGTTGCCCCATGATCGGCACAATCACCGGGTCGAAGTGGCGCGCGGCCTGATGGCCGACGAAGCCTCGGCGCTGCTGAAGGGGTTTTTCCGCGCGCGCCGCTAGGCGGCCGCGTCGAGTGCGAATCGCAACAGGTTCAGCGCCAGGACGCCCAGGACACAAATCATGGTGAGCCATAGCAGCCGCCGGCCGGTCTGACGGGTGATCGAGCTGGCCGGGTCGACCCGGGTCTCGCGCTTCAGGCCCTCGGGTGTAATCTCGAAAATCCACGAAAACACCATCGCCAGCGGGAAACAGATGATGCCGATCGCGGCGGCGAAACGGTACACCCAGCCCGGAACACCCGCGTAGTCCACCCCGATGGCCAGCAGTTCCAGCACCAGCCATGCCGACGCCACGTACAGCAACGCGACGCGAAAAATATTGCGGCGGACCAGTTCAGCCAGGATCGACATGCGCCAAGTCTGCCACACGTTGCGCTGATATACTGTGCCGTCCGACGGGAGGGGAGCCTGGAAGTGACCAACGTCTATTCATTCAGGGCACCGGACGCGGCGCCGGATCATGGCCTGGAACGCAATCCCGGCATGGGTTTCGACCCGGCCTGTTTCGATCGTTTGCGAATCAACCGCAGCGCGGTCGAGCGTCGGTGTGCCAGCATCCCGGCGCGCCGTTCCATCAAGAAGGACCACCAGGCGGCCTGGCTGCTGAAGGCCATCGCCTGTATCGACCTCACCACGCTGGCCGGCGACGATACGCCCGGCAAGGTACGGCGCCTGTGCCACAAGGCCATGCGGCCGGTGCGCGCGGATATCCTGGAAGGGCTCGGGGTGGCCGACCTTGGCCTGACCGTCGCCGCCGTGTGCGTGTACCACAACTACATCGAAACCGCGGTCGATGCGCTGAAAGGTTCCGGTATTCCCGTTGCCGCCGTCTCCACCGGATTTCCCGCCGGACAGATTCCACTTGAACTGAAGCTGGCCCAGGTCGTGGCCTCCGTGGCCGCGGGCGCGAAGGAAATCGACATCGTGATTTCCCGGGCAAAGGTCCTGACCGGTGACTGGCGCGGCCTGTTCGAGGAAATGCGCGCCTATCGCGAGGCCTGCGGCGATGCCCACGTGAAAGCCATCCTGGCCACCGGCGAGCTGGCCACGCTGACCAACGTGGCGCGCGCCAGCTGGGTCTGCATGCAGGCCGGCGCGGATTTCATCAAGACCAGCACCGGCAAGGAGTCGGTGAACGCGACCCTGCCGTACAGCCTGGTCATGGCCCGCGCGATCCGCGATTACCACCGGCTGACCGGCTACAAGGTGGGCTACAAGCCGGCGGGCGGCATCAGCACCGCAAAGGATGCGCTGGCCTACCTGACCCTGATGCGCGAAGAGCTCGGCCGCGACTGGCTGGAGCCGCACCTGTTCCGCTTCGGCGCCAGCAGCCTGCTGGGCGATATCGAGCGCCAGCTGGAGCATCACCTGACCGGCGCCTATTCCGCCGCCCATCGCCACCCCACCAGTTGAGGCCTGCATGAGCGTCAAAGACATTTACGAGACCATGGATTACGGGCCGGCGCCGGAATCGTCCGACCTGGCCGAAGCCTGGCTGGACGAACGCGATCGCCGCCTGGGCCATTTCATCGACGGCGACTGGCACGACCCGGCCACCGGCAACTGGTTCGAAACCCGGTCACCGGCGCGTGACGCGGTCCTGGCGGAGGTCGCCGACGGCGAGGCCAAAGATGTCGCCGCCGCCGTCGCCGCCGCGAAGGCTGCGCAGCCCGCCTGGGCCGCGCTGGATGGGTTCGAGCGCGCCAGGTATCTCTACGCCATCGCCCGGCGGGTGCAGAAGCACGCCCGGCTGCTGTCCGTGCTCGAGGCGCTGGACAACGGCAAGCCGATTCGTGAAACGCGCGACATCGACATCCCGCTGGTCGCGCGGCACTTCTACCATCACGCCGGCTGGGCGCAGTTGATGGACACGGAACTGCCGGGCTACGAGCCGCTGGGGGTGGTCGGGCAGATTATTCCGTGGAATTTCCCGCTGCTGATGGCCGCCTGGAAAGTCGCACCGGCGCTGGCCATGGGCAATACCGTGGTGCTCAAGCCGGCCGAGTACACGCCGGTCACCGCCGCCGTGCTGGCGGAAATCTGTCGTGATGCGGGGCTGCCTCCCGGGGTTTTCAACGTCGTGTTGGGCGACCACAAGGCCGGCCAGGCGCTGGTCGAACACCCCGATGTCGCCAAGATCGCCTTTACCGGCTCCACCGAGGTCGGCCGCCTGCTGCGCCGCGCCACGGCCGGCACCGGTAAAAAACTGACGCTCGAGTTGGGCGGCAAGTCGCCGTTTATCGTGTACGAGGATGCCGACCTGGACAGCGTAGTGGAAGGCCTGGTCGACGCGATCTGGTTCAACCAGGGCCAGGTGTGCTGCGCCGGTTCCCGCCTGCTGGTGCAGGAGTCGGTCGCCGAGCCGTTGCTGGAGAAAGTGCGAGCCCGGATGGCCAAACTGGTGGTCGGCGATTCGCTCGACAAGAGCATCGATATCGGCGCCGTGGTCGATCCCGTACAGCACGAGCGGATTACCGAATTGGTGGCGCTGGGCCGGGAGGAGGGTGCCGAGGTCTGGCAGCCCGACACGCCGATGCCCACCAATGGCTGTTTCTATCCGCCAACACTTTTGACCGGCGTCGAGCCGGCGGCGACCCTGGCACAGGAGGAAATCTTCGGGCCGGTGCTGGTCAGCATGACGTTCCGCACCCCGGCGGAATCCGTACAGCTGGCCAACAACAGCCGTTACGGCCTGGCGGCAAGCGTCTGGACCGAGAACGTCAACCTGGCGCTGGATATCGCACCGAAGATCAAGGCCGGCACCGTGTGGGTGAACTGCACGAACATGTTCGACGCGGCCTCGGGTTTCGGCGGCTATCGTGAATCGGGCTTCGGCCGCGAGGGCGGCAAGGAAGGCCTCTACGAGTACGTGAAGCCGGCGTGGGAGGCGAGGCTCAGCGGGAAACCGGCCTACCGCGGCAAAACGCCGGCCGAGCCGGATAAAGGCCAGGACGCGGTTCCTGGTGGCATTGACCGCACGCCCAAGCACTACATTGGTGGGCGCCAGCAGCGACCCGATGGGGGGTATTCGATCGCCGTTGCCGATGTCGACGGCCAGGTCGTCGCCGAAGTGCCCCGCGGCAACCGCAAGGACATTCGCAACGCGGTAGAAGCCGCGTTCAAGTCACCGGGTTGGAGTACGACCACCGCGCACAATCGTGCCCAGGTCCTCTATTACATCGCCGAAAACCTGCAGGCGCGTCGTGACGAGTTCACCGGCCTGCTCGCACGCCTCACCGGTGGGGGCAGGAAGCGCGCCCTGCGAGAATTCGACCTGTGCATTCGCCGGATTTTTCATTATGCCGCCATGGCCGACAAATACGACGGCCGGGTGCACGCCACGCCGCACCGGAATGTGACGCTGGCGATGCGCGAACCCTTAGGCGTGCTGGGCGTCGTCGCCCCGGAAGAAGCGGGCTTTATTGGATTCATTTCCACCGTCATGCCGGCGCTGTCGATGGGCAACCGCGTGGTGGCGGTGCCGTCACTGCGCTACGCACCATTGGCCACCGCGTTCTACCAGGTGCTGGACACCTCTGACCTGCCCGGCGGCGCACTCAACATCGTCACCGGCGAACAGGATGAGCTGGCGCGCGAGCTGGCGAAGCATTACGGCGTCGAGGGCCTGTGGTACTGGGGCGATGCCGAAACCGGAAAATTCGTCGAAGAAGCCGCCGCGGAATCGATGAAACGCACCTGGGTGAATCATGGCCGCTTCCATGACTGGTTCGACGCGGACCAGGGGCAGGACGAGGCGTTCCTGCGGCATGCAGTGGAAGTGAAGAACGTCTGGATACCCTATGGTGAGTAAGCGGTAAGCAGTAAGCAGTAAGCAGTAAGCGGTAAGCAGTAATAAGTCGTTAGTCGTGTGCGGGTTTGGTTTTTTTACTGCTTACCGCTTACTGCTCACTGCTCACCATCACCCAAATTGGAGAACTGACATGGATTTAATGGAAATGGGCGCGCAGCTGATCTCGGAGAAGCTGGGCGTCGACGTGGACCCGGCGACCGTGCAGGCGGCACTGTCGGGCGTGCTGGGTGATGGCAAGGGCGGCATCGACCTGTCCCGTGTGGCCGCGCAGATGGCCAACAGTGGCAGTTTTGGCAGCGTCCTGGAATCGTGGCTGGGTGACGGTGAAAACCAGCAGATTTCGGCGACCGGTATCGAAGATATTTTCGGCAAGTCGCAGCTTTCACAGTTGGCCGGCGCGCTGGGCGCCGGCGAAAACGACCTGGCCGGAACGCTGTCGGACGTGCTGCCGCAGATCATGGACAAGGCGAGCCAGGGCGGGTCGCTGAAAGACGAGTTCGCCGGTGGCCAGGGCGGTGACGTGGGCAGCCTGCTGAATGCGGCGAAGTCGTTTCTTGGGTAGCGGTGTTTAAAACGCTACACTGAATTGGCGCACCCGTTCGCGCCCAACAAGGAGGAAACCATGGGATTGTTCGATTCACTCAAGAAGGCCCTGGGTGGCGGTGCGACACCGTCTGAAACCGTCAAGGGCCCCAGCCTGGTGTTGCGCGAAGCGGGTATTGACCCTTCCGGTCTCGATTTCGACATCCGCGGTGACGGTAGCCTGGGTGTCAGTGGCCACGTGGCCAGCCAGGCCGATGCAGACCGAATTGTCGGCTTGCTCGAGGGCATTCCGCAGGTCAGCAGTGTCGACAGCCAACTCGTGGTGGGTGCGCCGCCGGAGGAACCGGCGCCCGAATCGCCTGCACCGGAGCCGCCGGTGACGTCCGTGGCCGATGTGGCGTCACCCGAGGCCGAACCCGTCAGCGCTGAAGCCGCGCCTGAAGGCACGGAAGCGCCGGCGGACGTTGACGATGCGGCCGGCGGGCGAACCTACACCGTGCAGTCCGGCGACAGCCTCTGGAAAATTGCCGAGGCCATGTACGGCAACGGCGCGAACTACACGGCCATTTTTGAAGCCAATCGCGATCTCCTGGATGACCCGGACAAGATTCATCCGGGGCAGGAGCTGCGAATCCCGGACCTGGACAACTGACAGCCGGGTTCGGTTCAACCCAGTCCAATTCCGCGCAAGCGGGGGAGTAAATACCATGTCCATTGCCAAGGTTACCGAGATCAAGGCGGCATCTTCTGTCAGCTTCGATGACGCGATCAAGAAAGGCATCGCCCGTGCCAACGAGACCCTCGACGAGGTCAAGGGGGCCTGGGTGGCCGGCCAGGACGTTACGGTCGAAGGCGGCCAGATTACCGAGTACCGTGTGCTGATGAAGGTCACGTTTATCCTCAAATGACGGATTTCGCGTCGGGCCACCCCCTCGGTCGGCCCTGGTGTCGACCGGTGGACTGAGTGGCGCACGCGAGTATTGTCATCCTGACACTGGCCCTGTATTTCACGGGGCTGGTGTTGATTGGCGCCTGGGCCAGCCGCCGGACCGCCGATCACGAGGATTTCTTCCTGGGCGGGCGGCAACTCGGCCCGTGGGTCGCGGCCATCAGTTACGCGTCCAGCGCCTCTTCGGCCTGGACGTTGCTTGGTCTCAGTGGCGCCGCCTATGTCATGGGCCCCAGTGTCGTCTGGGTCGCGCTGGGCTCTTACACCGGTATGCTGGTGGCCTGGTTCTGGATCGGGCCGCGGCTGAATCCGCACAGCCTGGCGCATCGCCAGCTGACGGTCACCGATTTCCTGGCCGGCGAGGCGGGCGGGTCCATGCGATCAGCCATCGTGGTCACCGCCTCGGTCATCATCATCCTGACGTTCGTGTTCTATGTCGCCGCCCAGTTCCAGGGCGCCGGCAATACCTTTGCCAGCACCTTCGAAATGAGCAGCACCGCGGCGGTGCTGCTGGGGGCGGCCATCATCATGGTCTACACGCTGCTGGGTGGGTTCTGGGCCGTCAGCGTCACTGACACGGTGCAGGGCCTGCTGATGGCGGCCACGGCGGTGTTGTTGCCGGGCGCCGCGCTGGTTGCCGTCGGCGGGCCGGCGGGGCTCATTGAAGGTTTGCGTGCCGCCGGGACGCCGGCATTTCTGTCCTGGACCGGGGGCGCCTCGGGCGTCGTCGCCCTGCTGGTGATCGGCGGCGGTCTGGGCATCGGCTTCGGCACCTACGGCCAGCCGCACCTGCTGGTGCGTTTCATGGCATTAAGGGATATGCGCGCGCTGCGCCAGGCCCGTGCCATCACGATTGCCTGGTACACCATCGTGTTCGCGGGGATGTGCGTGCTCGGGCTCGCCGGGCGCTTACTGGTGCCCGGTGCGGAGAACCCGGAAACCGTGTTCTTCACCCTGACGACCGACCTGTTCCCGCCCGTGCTCGGCGCGGTGCTGCTGGCGGCCGTGCTGTCCGCCATCATGTCGACGGCGGACAGCCAGTTACTGGTGGCGGCTTCCGCGGTCGCCCATGACCTGAACCCGGGCCGCAATGCCGCGGACCGAGCCCTGTGGCGTTCCCGGCTGGCGATCGTCACCATCGTCATCGCGGCCGTCGCGGTGGCATTATTCCTTCCGGAACGGATTTTCAGCCGCGTGCTGTTTGCCTGGAATGCGCTGGGTGCGGCGTTCGGGCCGGTGGTGTTCCTGCGGCTGGCGGGCAGGTCGCCGGCGCCGGTGGGCGTGCTGGCCTCGATGCTGGCCGGTTTCACCCTTTCCGTGGTGTTCTACCTGCTGCCCAACGCGCCCGGCGATGCACTGGAGCGACTGGCGCCGTTCGCCATCGCCCTGGTGATTGCGCTGGCGCTGGGTCGGCAGCCCCCTGAAAAGGAGTCGTATTCATGAGCGAGCGAGTCATCGTCAATGACGTCGGACCGCGTGATGGCCTGCAGAACCAGGCCAAACACCTGTCACCCGGTGAACGGGTCCGCCTGGTGCAGGCGCTGCTGGCGGCCGGCATGGACCACGTCGAGGTCGGGGCATTCGTGTCCCCGAAGGCCGTGCCCGCCATGGCGGGCGCCGCGGAGATCGTCGCCGCGCTGCAGGGGACGCCGGGTACGTTGTCGGTACTGATCCCGAACATGAAAGGCTACGAGTTGGCGCTGGCGGCCGGTGCCCGCGTAATGGCCATGGTGGTGTACGCCACCGACGGGATGGCGCGCGCCAATGTCGGCCGTGACCGGGCCGAGGTGGACGCCGCGACCGCCGAGATTCTCGAGCGGGCGCGCCAGGACGGGGTCAGCGTGCTGACGACCATTTCCGTTTCCTTCGAGTGCCCGTTTGAAGGTCCGGTCGACCCGCAGGTCGTCCAGGACGCCGCTGACCGCATGCTGGACTGGGGCACGGCGCGATTCATCGTCGCCGACACCATCGGCGCCGCCGCGCCGGATGCCGTGGCGTCGATGATGTCGGACATGGTCGGGCGGCATGGCGCAGGGCGCCTGGGCTGCCATTTCCACGACACCCGCGCGCTGGGCCTGGCCAACGTCTACGCCGCCGCCAACGCCGGCGTTCGCTATTTCGATGCTTCCATCGCCGGGCTGGGCGGTTGCCCGTTCGCGCCCGGCGCGACGGGCAACGTCGCCACCGAGGATGTCGTGATGCTGCTGGAGCGGCTGGGCCTCGACACGAGCATCGACATGCCGGCGCTGTTGCGCGCGGCCGACCTGGCAAAAGACCTGACCGGAACCGCGCCCGGCGGGCGTGCCGGGACCTGGCTGGCGCAGGCCTTTCGGGAGAAGGCTTCGTGAACCGGGCCACGCGTGACGGCAGCACGGTGGCGATTCCCGACATGGCGTTTGACAAGACCCCGGCGTGAACGATCGGCGGCTGTTCTGGGTGGCGGCGGCCGTGCTGGCCCTGATGCTGGCGTGGCGCTGGGATCACCGCGCCATCGACCATCCCCCGGGGGTGCTCGTGCCGCAGTCGCCGGTTCAGCAGGCGGCCGGAGGCAGCGTGTTCGCCCACGACGATTTCATCCTCACCCGTCGCGCCACCTTCGAGATTCGCGCGCGCGTGCTCGGTACCGAGCGATACCGGCTGGGCCGCGAGGCCGACCTCTCACCGCTGGACCTGGCGCTGGGCTGGGGGCCGATGTCGGACAGCGCGGTACTGGACCAGTTGTCGATCTCACAATCCGGGCGCTGGTATCACCTGCGATGGCCATCGGCGGCGCCGTTGGCGGAACAGGCGATCATGGGACACAGCGGCAATATGCACATGGTGCCGGCCACGTCGTACGAGGCGGGCATCCTGAAAAAGTTGCGCCCGGGGCAGGTCGTGTCGATCAAGGGGTACCTGGTGGATGTCGACACCGAGGACGGCTGGTATTGGCGAACGTCGCTGAGTCGCGATGACGTGGGCGGCGGGGCCTGCGAGATTGTTTACGTTGAGTCGGTCATGGTCGAGGGCTGACCGGCTGAAGGCCGTGCCGGAACGGCGCCGGGCGCGTATGATTCATCCATTCGATGACCGAGGACGACATGATGTTGCAGAAATTGAACCTGTTGATCAGCGCATTCGCGCTGGTCGCATTGCTGGCTTATGCGCCCACAACCCTGCACGCCGACGAGGCGCTGACGGCCGGCGAAGGTGAGGCAATCCCGATGACGGTTCACAAGAGCCCGACCTGCGGCTGCTGTGTGAAATGGGTCGACCACATGGAAGCCGCCGGTTTCACCGTGGACCTCAACCACCCGGATGACCTGCTGGCGCTGAAAGACGGCAATGGCATACCGGCGAACAGCCGCTCGTGCCACACCGGCATCACCGGGTCGGGCTACGTGTTCGAAGGCCACGTGCCGGCAAAGTTCGTGCTCCAGTTCCTGGCTGACCCGCCCGAGGGCGCCATTGGCCTGGCGGTACCGGCGATGCCCCTGGGTAGCCCGGGAATGGAGGTGGGTGACCGCTTCACGCCGTATGATGTACAGCTGCTGAAAGCGGACGGTACCACCGAAGTGTTTGCGCACGTCGGGACCGCCGCGGAGCAGTACGCCGGCTCCTGAAGCCAGCGCACAGGTGGATTGCAACTCCGCAGGCATGGCGGGGTTGTTCCGGTTTTAATATTCCAATATTCTAGAAACATGGAAATGAATAATGCCGTGACGTCACTTTCCGCACTGGCCCAGGAAAGCCGGCTTGAAGCGTTCAGGTTGCTGGTGCGCGCCGGTCCGGAAGGGCTGCCCTCGGGTGATGTCGCCAGGGCGCTCAACGTGCCGGCGAATACGGTGTCCACGCATCTTTCAATCCTGACGCGGGCGGGCCTGGTCAGTTCCCGGCGCGACGGGCGCCACGTGATTTACCAGGCCAACCTGGGCGGAATCCGGAAGCTGATCGATTACCTGCTGGCCGATTGCTGCCAGGGCGACCCGGAACTCTGCGGTTCGCTCCTGGAACAGTTAACTCCCCACTGCTGAAACAAAGACTCGATGGAGAATGAAGACATGACCGATTCACCGCGCCGCGTGCTGGTGGTCTGCACCGGCAATTCCTGCCGTTCCGTGATGGGCGAGGCGCTCATCAACCAGCTCGGCAAAGGTCGATACGTGGCTTTCAGTGCGGGCAGCAAGCCACTGGGCCGGATCAACCCGGGCGCCATCGAAACACTCCGCCGCCATGGCTTCGACCCGGGTGAGCCGGTCAGTCAGTCCTGGGATGAGTATGCCGACCAGCCTTTCGACCTGGTCATCACCGTCTGTGACTCCGCGGGCGCGGAGACCTGCCCGGCGTTTCCCGGCCAGTACGAGCGTAAGCACTGGAGTACCCCGGACCCGTCGCACGTCGAGGGCACCGAGGCGGAGAAGATCGCCGCGTTCGATGAAGCGTTCGCGATGCTCCGCCGTCGTGTTGAAAGCGAATTGCTCTGAAGCCCCGGGTTAATGGGCATTTTTGAACGCTACCTGTCCGTCTGGGTGGGCCTGGCCATGGTGCTGGGCGTCGTGCTGGGCAGCCTCGTGCCCGGCTTTTTCCAGGTGATTGCCAACCTGGAGTACGCCAACGTTAACGCCGTCATCGCCGTGCTGATCTGGCTGATGATCTACCCGATGATGGTCAACGTCGATTTCGGCTCGCTGGCCCAGGTTGGCAGACGACCGAAAGGGCTGTGCATCACCCTGGTGGTGAACTGGTTGGTCAAGCCGTTCACGATGGCGGCGCTGGGCGTATTGTTCTTCGAAGTGCTGTTTAGCGACTGGGTTGACCCGGTGATGGCCCGTGAGTACATCGCCGGCATGATCCTGCTGGGCGTGGCGCCGTGCACGGCCATGGTGTTCGTCTGGAGCCAGCTGGTGAAGGGCGATGCCAACTACACGCTGGTGCAGGTGTCGGTGAACGACATCATCATGGTGTTCGCCTTCGCGCCCATCGCCGCCTGGCTGCTGGGCGTGGCCGACGTGGTGGTGCCGTGGAACACGCTGCTGCTGTCGGTGGTGCTGTACGTGGTGACGCCGCTGGCCGCCGGCTGGGTCACTAGAACCTGGCTGGAACAGCGTGCCCGCCGCCGTGGCGAAGACACGGTCACGGCCGTCGCCGCGTTCACGGCGAAGGTCAAGCCGTTGTCGATCATGGGCCTGGTGGCCACCGTGGTGCTGCTGTTCGCGCTGCAGGCCGGCACCCTGCTGTCAAAACCGGGCGTGATCGTGTTGATCGCCATTCCATTGCTGATCCAGTCCTACGGCATCTTCGCCATCGCCTACGGCTGGGCCTGGGCCTGGCGGGTGCCGTTCAGCACGGCCGCGCCGGCGGCACTGATCGGCACGTCCAACTTTTTCGAGCTGGCCGTGGCCGTGGCCATCAGCCTGTTCGGGCTGCACTCCGGCGCGGCGCTGGCCACGGTGGTCGGCGTGCTGGTGGAAGTGCCGGTGATGCTGTCGCTGGTGGCGCTGGCCAATCGAACGCGCTCACATTTTGATCAACGGGCAGTGATTTCCAGCCCTTAATTCTATTTTCCTGCCCGCCGGCTCCCACGATGGAACGGCTGTATCATGATGATTTTAAATAAAAACATATCACCTTAGGGGAATCCCCTACGGCAAAAACAGACCTGCTAAGGCTCATCCCTATTCACAATGGCCCGTCATGCTGGCTAGGGTCGCACGACTTTGAACGGCCGTGTTCGCCCATCCTTTCCCCGGGACAGAGGCGGATCCCACCCCATTAACCGAGGAAAGCCGCATGCGTTCTGCATTTATGAGTTTCCGTCGTGACAAGGCCTGTGCGCCATTGTTCGCGATCGCAGTTTCACTGCTCGCAGCCCCCGCCTTCGCCGAAGACGGCGAGTCACGGGCGCTCGAGTTCACATTGATCACCGGCGACACCGCCCGGGCCCAGGTCCTGGAAGATGGTGGCATTGGCGCCGCCCGGCTGCTGGCGGCAGATGGCAGCGAGCTCGTCACCAGCCTGTTCCAGAGTGGCGACAATGTTTATGTCATTCCTGAAGGCATCCAGCCCCTGGTCGACGCCGGTCGCATCGACATGGAGCTGTTCAACCTGGCGAACCTGCGCGACGCCGGCTATGACAACGCGTCCCGTGACACGTTCTCCATCCTGGTCGAGTTTGAAGATGGTGTGGCCCTGCAGGCGCTGCCGGGCACCCAGCTGACCACGTCGTTCGATGCGATCGACATGGCCGCGCTCGAAGTCGATAAGGCCGAGGTCGCCAACCTCTGGGCCGACATCATCGTCAACGCCGACATTGAAAAAGTCTGGCTGGACGGTGCAGTCAAGGCGCATAAGGCCAGTGAAGTGCTGACCCCGACCGTGCCGCTGACCGGCGCCCTGGGTGAGTACGCGAAGTACTACGACGGCACCGGCGTGACGGTCGCGGTGCTCGATTCCGGATACGACCTCGAGCATGCCGACCTGGCCGGCCAGGTGGATATGGTGGAAACCTGGGTGTGGAACAGCAACGGTGACGATACCTACGGTCACGGCACCCATGTCGCATCAACGATCGCCGGTACCGGCGCCGAGTCCGGCGGGCTGTGGGCCGGCGTCGCACCGGGCGCCCGCCTGTTGGTGGGCCAGGTGCTGGGCAATACCGGCAGTGGCTCGCAGTCCGGCATCATGCAGGGTATGCAGTGGGCCGTCGATAACGGTGCCGACATCGTCAACATGTCACTGGGTTCCGCGGCCAGCAGTTGCGGCGGTGGCATCGTTTCGCTGCTGGAAGCGCTGAGCGAGCAGGCCCTGTTCGTGGTCTCCGCTGGCAACAGTTCACTGCGGGAATCCATTGGCTCGCCGGGTTGTGCGCCCAGCGCGTTGACCGTGGGCGCGATTGACCGAGACAACGAGACCGCCGTGTTTTCCAGCCGTGGTCCGGGTCCGGATGGGCTCAGCGCCAAGCCGGATATCGCTTCGCAGGGCGTTGCAGTCGTCGCGGCGGCCTCCGGCGGTTTTGGTGATACCGCGTACCGCGTCTACTCGGGTACGTCCATGGCAGCGCCGCACGTTGCCGGTGGCGCCGCCATCGTGCTGCAGGCCCGTCCTGAACTGACACCTGTTGAATTGAAAAACGTGCTGACGTCTTCCGTGCTGGCGACCGACGCGCATGTGCTTGACCAGGGCGCCGGCCCGATGGACATCGACCGGGCCATTCGCCAGGTCGTGACCGCCCCGGCCAACATTTCACTGGGTCAATTCCTACAGGCCGGCGCCGGCCTGGAGGCAACCGGGGTCATTCCGCTTCACAACCTGGGTGGCGAGGCAATCGAACTGAAAGTCCGGATGGACCTGATCGGCGACGATGGCGACACCCAGTTGCCGGCCACGCTGGCCCGCCTGGGCGTCAAGCGCGTCACCGTGCCGGCTTACGGCAGCGTTGATATCCCGGTGACCATCGATACCGGTGTCGCGCTGCGTAACGGCGCTTACGGCACCATCACCGGTCGCATCACCGCCACCACCACGGGCAACGCCGACGTTCGCGTCATCGCGCCGTTCTCGTTCTGGATCGAGCCGCCGATGATCGACCTGACCGTGAAAGCCTTTGACCGCTTTGATAACCCGGTCCAGTCACCGTCGTCGTTCTCGTTGCTGAACGCCGAAGATGAGCGGGGTACCCGCTGGTCGCTCTACAGCGGGGAGTACACCGTGCGTGTGCCGGCGGGTCGCTACAGCGTTGTCGCCCACATCATGACCCGCGATGACGAGACCAACCAGGGCCTGGTCGCCTCCGCGGCATTGATGGCCGAGCTGGGCGTCAAGCTGGATAAAGACACGACGCTCGAATTCCATGCCCAAGAGGCGCAGCGCGTTGACTTCAGGGCCGACCGGCCGATTGACACGCAGGGCTTCTCGTTCGGTTTCAGCTACGACCTGGACGAGAACGGTAATGTGAAGGCCGGCAGCTACGAGCTGGCGCCGCAGTACGTTGACGAGCTGTATGGCTGGTCGCGCGGTCGTGATGATCGCTTCCGCTATTTCGCCACAACGCGCGCTTTCGCGCCGGAGACCCTGCTGACCACGGGTGGTGGTGCCGAGATCGGCTACACCAACGTGTCACAGGCGCCGATGTTCCACGGTGAAGGCAGCGCAGAAGTGGTGCTGGTCGATCCGGCGACCCCGGCGGGTTTCGAGGCGGTCGACCTGGCAGGCAAGATCGCCATGGTCAACCTGACCCAGTACCAGTATCCGTCGAGCTATGCTCACCTGCGTCCGGCGTTGGAAGCCGGGGCGATCGGCCTGGTCATCAATTACCCGGATACCGTGGGTCGGTACAACCGCAGCCTGGCCTCCACCATCCCGGTGGTGACGTTGGCGGCGGTTGAAGGCGACAAGCTGTTGGCCGAACTGTCCAATGGACCGGTCACGTTGAACTGGTCCGGCTCGGCGCCGGAACGCACCCCGTACGCATACACGCTGGCGCACGTGGTCGATGGCAAGGTCCAGGCCGGCCAGGTTCGCGTGCACGACCATGAGCTGGCCCGTATCGACGCGACCTACCACTCGCAGGGTGACGAGCGGTTCGTGTTCACCGATATGTACATCGGCGTGCCAGGCCTGAACGCGTTCTATGCCACGGGCTCCACTCAGATGGTCGCGGCCCCGGTGCAGCGCACCGAGTTCTACACGGCCGATGAACGCGTCGCGTGGACCAATATCGTCATGCCGAACTTCTACATCCACAATGGCGCTTACTACGATGGCGCGCGTCGCATGGTGGCGGGCTCGCAGGAGACGACCAGCTGGATGAAGTCGCCGACCGGCGCATCCTTGTGGGCGACCGCCATCCCGGTGATGTGGCGTGACACCAACCAGATGCAGGTCAGCATCCCGGATTACGGTGACGCCGCCGGCCATGACGGCAGCCCGGGCCGCTACATCGACAGTGGGTTCACCTACTACTACGTCGATGGCGTCAGAACGTCGCCGAGCGGTGGCCTGTTGCCGCTGCCGGACGAAGAAGCACTGGTGCGTGTCGAGCGGTCGTTCTACCGTCGCGCGGATGTATCGCCGGTCTATCATTTCACCGGCGTGGCCTACGACACCAACTGGGAGTTCCTGACCAGCAGCGAGCAGCAGGGCCCCCAGCCCATGTTGATGCCGAGCATCGATGTGCCGTCGAGCATGTACAACACGGTTGCAGCCGGCACGCCGACTGTCATTGGTGTGGGCGCCAAAACCGACATTGACCCCGATGTTGAACTGGCCGATGTGCAGGTGCAGTACGCCTACGGTACCGATTCGCGCACCTACCAGGTCGCAGCGGACGCGTGGCAGGACGCCCAGGTCGAGTTTGTCGATGGCCAATGGTTTGCCACCGTGCCCAACACGGCCGCCAGCGGCCAGTATGTCCACCTTAGGGTGACGTTGGCCGACACCGGCAGCAGCACGGTTGAACAGACCATGTTGCGCAGCTACCTGCTGGACTGAGTATCGTTCCATGCAGGCCGCCAGCCCGGGTCACCCGGGCTCGCAGGAAAGGGCTCCGCCAATTGGCGGGGCCCTTTTTCGTTGTGGACGCTCACGCCAGGGAATATTCCCTTGATTGTCACATTCCATCACTATCATGAATGTGTCATGCTGAATGAATCTATTCAGCGTCATTCACCCGAAGCGATCGAGGTCTCATTCATGAAGGATTCCGTTGTCGAAAAGCCCTGCCGTAAAGGCACGGGCGTGCCTGGGCGAAACTGCCGTCCGCTGCTGGCCGCTATCTCCCTGGCACTGGCCGCCACTTCCGCGCAGGCGCAGGTGTTTATCAACGAGCTGCACTACGACAACGCGAGCACGGATACCGGCGAAATGGTCGAGCTGGCGGGCCCGGCCGGCACCAGCCTGGCGGGCTGGACGGTGGCGCTTTACAACGGCTCCGCTTCGCAGCTGAATGTTTACGACACGATCGCGCTGTCCGGCACATTTGCCGACCAGGCGGGCGGCATGGGCACGCTGGCCTTCGCGCGTGCCGGCATCCAGAATGGTTCACCGGATGGCCTGGCGCTGGTCAACGCATCGAATACGGTGGTCCAGTTCCTCAGCTATGAGGGTGTGTTCACCGCGGCTTCCGGACCGGCGGACGGCATGACCAGCACCGACATCGGCGTGGAAGAGGGCAGTGGCACGCCGGCGGGACATTCCCTGCAACTGGTGGGCGCGGGTTCGACGTATGACGATTTCACCTGGGCCGAGGCCATGGCGGAAACGCCCGGCCAGCCGAACACGGGCCAGGACTTCGGTGGCGAACCAGCGGCGCCGGAACTGCTGCTGAGCGAGATGGTGGTCACCCCCACCGGCGGCGAGTTCATCGAAATCTTTAACCCGGGCGCCTCGTCCGTCGACCTGTCCGATGTTTACCTGACGGACGCGACCTTTGCGAGCGGCAATACTTACTACTACAACATCGTCCTGGCTGCGAACGCCGGCGGTGGTGGTTTCAGCGATTTCCACGCCCGGTTCCCGGCCGGTGCCAGCATCCCGGCCGGCGGCTTCCAGACGGTCGCCCTGGCAGGGTCTGAAGCTTTCTTTGCCGAGTACGGCGTACAGCCCACCTATGAACTTTTCGAGGACGGTGCCGCCGATGCCATTCCCGATATGCGCGAGGCGCTGCCCGGCAGCATCAACGGGCAGGGTGGCCTGACCAATAGCGGCGAGGTCCTGGTGCTGTACCAGTGGGACGGGGCCAGCGACCGGGTCGCGGACCTGGATTACGTGGTCTGGGGCGACAAGGCCGAGGCCGTGGACAAGACCGGCGTGGCGCTGGATGGCCCGGATGGTGACACCCTGGTATCCGAGTATGCCGCCGATACGCCCATCGCTTCGCAGGACGTCATCAGCGCCGGCGCGCATCCGTTCGGCGAGTCGTTCACCCGTATTGATTTCACCGAGGGCAACGAGACCCAGTCCGGCGGCAACGGCGTCAACGGCGCCGACGAGACTTCGGAAAACCTGTCCGTGACCTGGGCGTCGCGGACGCCGTCGCCCAACAGCGACTACGTGCCACCCACACCGGACCTGGTCATCACCGAGGTCATGCAGAACCCGTCCGCGGTGAGTGATGGTTCCGGCGAGTGGTTCGAGATTCACAACGCCGGTGACGTCGATGTCGATATCAACGGCTGGACCATCGCCGACCTGGGTTCGGACAGCCATGTCATCAACGCCGGCGGCCCGCTGGTCGTGCCGGCGGGTGGCTACATGGTGCTGGGCAACAACGCCGACAGCAACACCAACGGCGGCCTGGTCGTGGACTACGCCTACAGCGGCGTGTTCCTGGCCAACGGCGACGATGAGCTGGTGCTGTTCGACGCGGCCGGCTTCGAGGTCGACGGCATCGCCTGGGACGGCGGGCCGGTGTGGCCGGACCCGACCGGCGCCTCCATGGCCCTGACCGACCTGGCGCTGGACAACAATGATGGCAACAACTGGTGCGAATCGCAGAACCCCTACGGTGACGGCGACCGCGGAACACCGGGCGTGGCGAACTCCTGCGAAGTGCTGATCCCCGAGTTCGGCGCCTGCGGTGATGCGGCCACGAAGATTCACGCCGTGCAGGGCAATGGCCTGGCCAGCCCGATCGCGGGCTCGCCGGGTGTGATCATCGAGGGCGTGGTCGTCGGTGATTTCCAGGGCGGCGACCGACTGAACGGCTTCTTCGTGCAGGAAGAGCCAGCGGATGTCGATGGTGACCCGGCTACTTCCGAGGGCATCTTTGTCTACGACGAGAACTTCGGCGTCGACGTGAATGTCGGCGACGTGGTGCGCGTGCAGGGTACGGTGATCGAGTACTTCGACCTGACCGAGATCAGCCCGGTCATCAACCTGGTCACCTGCGGCACGGGTACCGCGGACACGCAGGAGATACTGCTGCCGTTGGCCGGCCCGGACGCGCTCGAAGCGCTTGAGGGCATGAGCGTGCACCTGCCGCAGACCCTGTTCGTGACCGACAACTTTACGCTGGGTCGTTACGGCGAAGTGGGCCTCGCCCTGGGCGGCCCGCTGGACATTCCCACCAACGTGGTCGCGCCGGGCGCGGCCGCGCAGGCGCTACAGGCGCAGAACGACCTGTCCCGAATCCAGCTGGATGACGGCAGTGGCGCGCAGAACCCGGTTCCGGTGCCGCCGTACTTCGCGCCGGACGGCACGCTGCGCGTAGGCGATGCCACAAGCGCCGTGACCGGTGTATTGGGCTATGGCTTCGGTGAGTACGAAGTGCACCCGACGGACGTCGTCGCTTTTAGCCGCGAAAATGAGCGCCCGACCGAGGCGCCGGACGTGGGCAACCCGCTGGTGACCGTGGCCGGTTTCAACGTTTTGAACTACTTCATCACGCTGGATGACAACACGCCGGTCTGCGGGCCCTCGGCCAACATGGACTGCCGCGGTGCCGAGAACGCGTTCGAGTTCGAGCGCCAGCGCGCCAAGGTCGTCGCCGCGCTCAGCCTGCTGGGCGCCGACGTGGTCGGCCTGGTGGAAGTTGAGAACGCCGCCGGCGACGGCCCGGTCGCCGACCTGGTCGATGGCCTCAACGACATCCTGGGCGCGGACACCTACGCCTACATCGCTACCGGCGCCATCGGCACCGACGCGATCCGCCAGGCGCTGATCTACAGGCCCGACGCGGTCACCCCGGTGGGTGGTTTTGAAACGCTGGACAGCAGTGACGACCCGGACTTTATCGATACCGCCAACCGCCCGGCGCTGGCGCAGTCATTCGTCGACGGCGCCACGGGTGAAGTCTTCACCGTCGCCGTCAACCACCTAAAGTCGAAAGGCTCGGACTGCGACGCCCTGGGCGATCCGGACACCGGCGATGGCCAGGGCAACTGCAACCTGACCCGTGCCGCGGCTGCCTCGGCCCTGGCAAACTGGCTGGCTGGCGACCCGACCGGCAGCGGCAGCGCTCGCTCGGTAATCATCGGCGACCTGAACGCCTATGCGATGGAAGATCCCATCGTGGTGCTGAAGGATGCGGGCTTCGTCGACCTGGTCGAGGTCTACAACGGCGTGGGCTACGCCGACGGCGCCTACAGCTACGGCTTTGGCGGCCAGATGGGCTACCTGGACCACGCCCTGGCCAGTGCGGCCTTCGCCGCAGACACCTCGGGCGCTGCTGCGTGGCACATCAACGCCGATGAGCCGTCCGCGCTGGATTACAACGACTACAACCAGGCCTCGCTGTTAAGTCCCGACCCGTACCGGGCCTCGGACCACGACGCCGTGGTCATCGGCCTGTTCAACGACGAGGACGACGACGGCGTCTGGGACACGATCGACGCCTGCCCGGCGACGGTCATCCCGGAAGCCCCGCCGACGAAGGGCCTGGGCAACAACCGCTTCGCGCTACTCGACGACGACGGCGTCTTCGACACTACCGAAGGCGGCGGCCCGGGCGTTTCGTTCACGATCCACGACACGGCCGGCTGCTCCTGCGAGCAGATCATCGCCGCCGCGGGTCTCGGCAATGGCCACACGAAGTTCGGCTGCAGCATCGGCGAGATGCGTGACTGGGTGTCGGCGCAGTAGCGGTCCCGGTATCGATTGCAGGCAACGAAAAAGCCCCGCAATCGCGGGGCTTTGCTTTTTATTGGGAGAGCAACTCAATGTAGGCGGGGTAACTGTAGTTCCGGTTTTTTTTCTGTCCGGTCATTTCCGTAACGATGCCCAGGTTTTCCAGCGCCCTGACGGCCGCAGTTGCCGTTGGAAAGGTGGTATCCAATTGCTGTCGCACTCGCTCGATAGTGAACCTTGGCATCATCGGCAGCATCTCGAACAAGCGATAGCTTGCCGTTCCCGCCCTGGAAGCTTCCAGCAGCCTACGACGGTCCGCGGAGACAAGACTGGCTATATCAATGATGTTTTTCTCTGCATCAGCTGCCGCGACGGCGACGCCTTCCAGGAAAAAAGCCACCCAGGATTCCCAGTCACCGTCACCGCGAATTCCAGACAATTGCCGGTAATACTCGGCCTGGTGCTGCTTCAGGTAGCCGCTGATCGACATCAGTGGTTCAGGTAGCAATTCCCAATGCTCGAACAGGATCCCGATCAACAGTCGGCCAATGCGTCCGTTTCCGTCAAGGAAGGGGTGGATGGTTTCGAACTGCGCGTGGACCAGCGCTGTCCTGACCAGGGGCGGCAAATCCGTGGCCTCTTTGTGAATGAACCGCTCGACATTAGCCAGAAGCGCCGAAACGTGTTCCTGTGGTGGCGGTACGAAGACCGCGTTACCGGGCCGGGTGCCGCCAATCCAGTTCTGTGATCGGCGCAGTTCGCCCGGCTGTTTGCCCGCACCCCGTACGCCATCAAGCAGGCGTCGATGTGCCTCGCACAACAGGCGAACACTGATGGGTAACCCCCTGGGATCGTGCAACTGTTCCCGGGTCCAACGGAATGCGTTGAGATAGTTGGTGACCTCCTCAACATCGTCGGTATTGCTGACCTGGAACCCGGCTTCCTCGTCGAACAGGTCAATGAGCGTGGCCTGTGTGCCTTCGATCTGGGACGTTAAAAGGGCTTCCTTACGGATCGCGCCATAAAGCAGCCAGTCGACAGACGGCACCAGTCCTGACACGCCGGACAAACGTGCAAGCGCCATTTCGGCCTGCCGATTGAGGTCGCTGTATACCTCGGATGACAACGCAGGTTTCGAGGGGGGCAGGGCATGGGGTATGAACGCCCGTACGGGCTCACCCTGTGTCGTGGTGGTCGTGTAGGTACCGGTGGTGCGCTTCATCGAAAGAATACTTTAATACGAGCATCCTTAATTAAAGCATTCTTTAATATAATCGGCAATCGATAAAGATCCTGACGACGCCCAGGCAACAAAAAAGCCGTCCATGGGACGGCCTTTTGTCGTAGTGGTGGAGGCGGCGGGAATCGAACCCGCGTCCGCAAGTGATTCGCCTTTGGCTCTACATGCTTAGTCGATCTATTGATTTAGCTGGCGACTACCCGATCGGCGAGGGAAAATCTCCAGCGAGCCTGGATAAGGTTTTAACGGATCCACACCAGGCGTGCTTCACCGCGATCCCGTGTGGGTCGACCCCCGATTTCCGGCACCCACGGGCAGGCTCCGGGCGGAGGGCACTAAGGCAGGTTTTTAAGCTGCTAGTGCGTAGTTGTCGTCGTTGGCAACTAACAAGTTTGCAATCAGTTTTACGAGTTGAATGCGGCTCGGCATGCACCTCGGGTTGCACGACCCACGTCGAAGCCAGGTCGCCCCCAAGTCAAACTTTGGACGCGCATTGTAACGGAAAGTTCCGGTGGATCAAGCGAATATGGCGCCTCTTTTACGCGCCATGCAGGGGCGGTCAGTCGTCGACCGGTACGCCGTGGGCGCGCAGCATGGTGGCCAGCGGCGCCAGTTTTTCGCGGTAGTTCCGCCAGATGCCGATGGGCGCCTCGGTCCCCTCGGCGCGGTTAATGAGCGCGTTCAGGCGGGCTTCAGTCACATCCGCGTCGGTGCCGAGGTGGGCCTGGATGCGGGCCACCTGTCCGGCGGGGTCGGCCAGTAATGATTCGTAGTCGACATCCAGGATCCAGCCGGGTACGTTCCGGCGCCAGTGGCCCATCAGGCCCTGGTAGGCCACGTAGTAGCGCCCGACGTCGGCCAGGCGGTTGCTGAACCCGTGCCCGGAGCGGAAAAGCGTCCGGTACAGGGTGTAGCAACTGTCCAGCGGGTGGCGGCGCAGGTGGATGACGCGCGCATTCGGCATGGCCTTGCGGACCAGTCCGAGATACTGGAAGTTCAGCGGTGAGCAGTCCACGACATTGGATGCCTGGGGCGCCAGGCCGCGCAGGCCGTTCCAGTAGCGTTCGCCCACGCGACGGAAATCGACATCGCCGATGCGCTCGATGATCGCACTGCCGCGGTTGTGGGGGCCGATGTTGCCGACCAGGGCGAAAATCAGGGTGTTGATGGGCCCGACGCTGTCGTAGCCGTCCAGCGACGCCAGAAGCCGGTTGGCCAGCGCGATGCCGATGCGGGGCAGGCCGACCATCAGCACCGGGTTGGCGCCCTCGAGGCCGGGTTCGGCGCGCGCGAAGCGCTCACGGCTGAAGGTTTCCGCCAGTTGCTCCATGGCCTGTTCGTCGTCGGCGACATCGTAGTCCAGCGCCTCGGCCATCAGCCCGGCGCCGGAGCGCAGGCAGTCGAATGCCGTGTCGTACTCGCCCAGGTCCTCCAGTTCCTTGGACAGGGCGTAGTACACCGGCACCCGGGCGGTATCGCCCTTCGGCAGGTTTTCCAGTACGAACCCCAGCTGCTGGGCGTGGTGATTGTCGGGCGTCTGCCGACGCAGGGCCGAACGTGATTCCCAGGCGTCGAAGTTTTTCGGGTCCAGGTAAATCGCACGGTCGTAGAGCTTTTCGGCGTCGGCGGCCTGGCCCAGCACCACGCAGGAATCCGCCGCATCGGCGGCCAGTTTCGACTGGTCCGGCGCCAGTTCACAGGCGCGGGCCTGGACCCGGAGCGCATCGTTGTAACGCCCCAGGTTCTGGTAGAACTCGGCCACCTTGACCAGCGACGGCACATCATCGCCGACCTGCCGCTCGATCAGCCGCACGCAGTCCAGCGCCATGCCCAGCTGGTTGCTGTAGAACAGGCATTCGGCCAGGCGAATCCGCGGCGCCAGGTCGTTGGGGCGCGCCGCCATGGCCTGCTGGGCGGTCGCCAGCATGCGGTCGAAGTCGCCCTGGGCCTGGTGTACACGGCTGGAGAGCTCCAGCAATTCGTAATTCCCGGGGTTCGTCGATAGCAGGTGATCACACAGTTCACCGGCCTGGCGCCATTCGCCGGCCCGGATAAACCGTTCAACACGGGCGATCTTGCGGGGCAGGGTGGCGGATGGTGGGGGCGATGCGGCCATTTCGGGAGTGTCGATCAGCAAATGCGAAGGGGCGTATTGTACGGGAACGACCCTCCCTGTCGTAGCCGCCGGGACGTCAGTCGCCGGACGCCAGGTCGCGTTGTTTTGCCGGCCACCAGATCGTCAGCAGCGAGGCGACCAGGGCCAGGGCTGATACCCAGATCACCAACGCATACCGGCTCTCGCCCAGCAGGATCGCGATCAGCACCGGGCCACTGGCCAGCCCCATTTTCGAAGCGAAGCCCGCCATCGCCGCCATCTGGCCATGCGTGTCGAACCGGGACGCCAGCCCCAGCAGGTAGCTGATCGTGAACGCCCAGGTCACGCCAATCGCCATGTTCGAGGCAATCCAGATCGCCGGCACACTACTGAACAGCAGCGCCCAGGTGCCCAGCGCCGTGATCCCGATACCCAGCAACAGCGGGCGGCGGTAGCCGAGGCGGTCTGAGACGGCAATGACGAGCCCGGCGCCGGCCAGGCCAACCCAGGCGGAAGCGCCCAGCGTGGTCGCGATAAAGCCCTGGGCCAGGTCGTAATACCGGCCCAGGCCAATGATGAAGGCGTACAGCCCCATGTTGGCGCCCTGGAACAGGAAGATGGCCAGCAGGGTCAGCACCAACGGCAGCGACCAGGCTTCCCGCCGGGTCAGTGGTGGTGGCGGGCGGTCGGCAACGGCGTAGTCCGGCAGCCAGGGCAGCATGGCGGCAGTCACCACGCTGAAGGCCACCAGCGACAGGAACAGGACCGAGGTGCCGAACTGGGGCACCAGCCCGGGAATCAGCATGACGCCCAGGCCACCCAGGCCAAACTGTACGAACAACAGGACACCGAAGGTCCGGTCGGGCTGTTCGGTGCGTGCGATCACTGAGAACGCGGTCCCCACCAGCATGCCGCCCACCAGGCCGTGGACAAAACGCAGGGCCGTCAGCGCCGTGGGCTGGCTGACGCCGATGGACAGCAGGTCCAGTGCAATCAGCGCGGCGAGGAATCCGGCCGCGGCCAGTCGCCAGTTCAGCCGTCGTACCAGGAAGACAATCGCCAGCGCGCCGAACGCCGCGCCATACATATTCGCGGACCCGACGGCGCCCGCCTGCTGGTTGCTGAACCCCAGGGCTTCGATCAGGCCCTCGACAATCGCGGGCATGATGTTGACGTAGAAAAGACCGGCGGTCGCCAGGAAGGCGAGGCCCGTACGTGATATCATGCTGTTTCTGGAAAGTTTCTTTATCATAATGATTATTAATCTTTATTAATGGCAAATTGGCCTGATTTTATGGGCCTGTCGAATCGCGTCCCGCCACGGCTGGTGCTCGCCGTCGGTGAAACGGTAATAGGTCATGCCGTTCGGCAGCAGGGCCCAGATGATGCCGCCGTAACCGGTCATGAACGGGATCCAGGCCGGGGATTTGCAGCCCAGCACCGGGCCGGCGTCAAACCCCCACCAGCCCAGCCGGTAGCGCTCGCCGCCGGGCCACTCCAGTGATGGTTTAATATTCCGGAATAAAACTTCGTCATAAGTGTTCTCCGGAAAGATATTCTGATCGCCAAGCAGTGCCGGGAGCGCCTGGCCCAGGCGGGCGACATCGTCGGACTGGTACAGCAGTCCATAGGCGACGAAAGGCTGCCGGTCCTGATCATGGGTGCGCTCGGTGTAGGCCAGCATCGGGCCGGGTTCCAGCGTGGACAGTATCCTGTCGAACAGGACGTCGTTAAACAGGTCGGCAGCGGGGCCATTGCGCGCCACCAGGAAACGCGCCAGTGCCACGCCGAGCAGGTAGTGGTCACTGGAGTGATACACGGCCACCGTGCCGGGTTCGGCCTGCCGCGGCCAGGCGGTGCAGGCGATGCGCGTGCGCGTGGCATTGTCCGGTGTGATGAACAGCGTCGAGGAGGCCTCGTCAAACTCGTCGACCTGCGGCAAACGGCTGGCGAAGTTGCCGCTGCTCATGTCCAGCAACTGTTCCAGCGTGACGTCGTCCCAGCGGCCATCGTCCAGGCGGCACCCGGGCACCCACTGCGCCACCGTGGCGGTGGCCAGTTCCGGGAAACGTCGTAACAGGTGCAGATAGCCCAGCCCGGCGAACAGGCTCTTGGCGGTGGAATAGGATGGCAGCACCCGCGCGTCGCAGTAGGGGTGTGGGCCGTGGGCGGTGTCACAGCCGCCGCGGTAATGCACGCCATCGATCACCAGCCCGAAAACGGTCAGGTCGTCGCGACTGGCCGGTGCCAGGGCGGCCGGGTCGACTTCGGGCCAGTGTTCCGCCAGGGCGGTGACGGGGCGCACCGGCAGCCGCCGGCCCACCTCTTCCCGGTAGGCGTTCACAACATTCTGCCGCCCCGGCACCGTGCCGGGCAACCATTCCACCTGCGCGCGCCCGGCCAGCTCAAATTTCAGGTAGGCGCAGGTTTGAGCGCTGACCTGCCAGGTCATTTCCGCCCGGCCACCGCCCGCAGGCAGGTCGACCGTGGCCAGGCCGTCATGAACGCAGTTCTGCAGCGACTCTTTCAGGGTGAAGGGAAAGCCCAGGCGGACGATGCCGGGTTGGTCCACCGGCGTCCAGACCCGGCCCGGGCCGGCGATGAATTCCCATAACGGGTGCTCACCGGCCTGCGGCAGGCGTTCGACGGGGATTGCGTCATCGTTGTCGCTGATCCAGTGGATGCGAAACGACGGCAGCCGGGTGAGGTCCAGCGCCGGGTCACTGGCGATCCCGAACGAATCGACATGCAGCGCCAGCGCGCCGGTCACGAGCGTGTCGGCAGCGTCGCTGAAGCGCAGCTCGCCCTCGATCGGGCGGGCGGCGGGCGGATCGGTGCGCGTGGGCGCAAAATGCGAAGTGGGCAGGGGCCCAGGTGAAGCGTCCGGCGGCCCAGCCCACAAAGCGTGCGTGGCGGCCAGGCCGGCCAGCAGGAGCGCCGGCTTCATCCGAGCGGTACGCCGTGCTGGCGCAGGCGCTCGGCCAGTGGCGCCAGGTATCGTTCATAGCGGCGCCAGCGGTTCACCGAGTCGGTGTACACCGGCTGGCGCACCTGGGCGGCGCTGGCGGTGGCCACCGGGGCTGACTGGCGGTGGAACTGCAGGCAGTTGTCGTCCCACGCCAGGCCCACCCAGTCGAGTATCCGGCGCAATTGCGGTTCGGTATCGGTGACCAGGGCCTCGTAATCGACGTCAATAAAGCCCTCAGGCAACACCTCGCGCCAGTGCCCCAGCAGGCGGTGGTAGGCCAGGTAGTAACGACCGATGTCCTGGAAGCGGTAGCTGAAGGGGTAACCCATGCGGAACAGCGTCTTGTACATGGCGAAGCAGGCGTCGACAGGGTGCCGGCGCAGGTGGATGACCCGGGCGCCGGGCAGGGCGCGGTGGATCAGCCCCATGTACAGGAAATTCAGCGGCGTCTTGTCGACCAGGAAGTCGCCGTCCAGGCCGTAGCCGCGGCTGGCGCGCTGGTAGGTGGCGCCCAGCCGGTGAACATCAACCTCGGCGGCGCGCGCGAGCAGCTCGTCCCGTCCGCGGTGGGCGCCAACACCCTGCATCAGTGCGAACAGCAGGGTGTTGGTCTCGCCCAGGCTCGCCACCTGCGGATGGGCCGTCAGCATGCGCTCCAGCAGCGTGGTGCCGGTGCGTGGCAGTCCGAGGATAAAAATCGGCCCGGGCGCATCGTCCCCGGGGGCAGTGCGCCGCAGCCAGTCGGGGTCGAATGCGGCCTCGATGCGGGCCATGACCTGTTCGTCCGTGGCCACGTCGTATGCCAGGCGCGCGCGCCGGGCCTCGGCGCCCTCGCGATAATGGCCGAATGCCCGATCGTATTCGCCCAGGTCTTCCAGTTCCTTGCCCAGCGCGTAATGCACCGGTGCACGGCCGGCGGCCCCGGTCGGCAGGGTCTCGAGCACGGCTGTTAACTCGCTGACATGGTTGCGATCTGCCGTCTGCCGGCGAAGCGTGGAACGGTTCTGCAGCGCATCGTAATCGCCGGGGTCACGCTGGATCACGCGTTCGTAAAGGCGCTCGGCATCCTCCATGCGGCCCAGTGCCACGGCGGTGGCCGCGGCGGCGTAATCGATGGCCGGGTCGTCCGGGCGCAATGCCCGCAGGCGCTGGTGGCAGCGGTCGGCGGCTTCGTGCCGGCCGCAGTGCACGTGGAACTCGGCCACGCGGCGCAGCAGGTCGATGTCATCACCCGCCCGCAGCTCGGCCGCCTCGGCCGTCTGCAGGGCCTCGGCCACCTGGCCGCAATAGAGCTGGCATTCCGCCAGGCGGAGCAGGGCGTCGCCGTCATCCGGCCTCGCAGCCGCGGCCTTTCCGGCCGCCGCGAGGTCGCGGTCGAAATCAACGGTATCGGCTGTCGGGGAAGTGGGCAAAGTGTTGCGCTTCGGTGCGTGGGCCAGTGGCGACTCTATCACCGGAAAAGAAGCGGGCACAGGCGCTGGGGGGAGTGACGCCCGTGCCCGCCGGAGGTTCCGTGACGACTGCTCAGAAGTCGTAAACCACGGATACACCAATCGTGCGCGGCCTTGCGATTACGTTCTTGGCCCCGCTGCCGTAGTAGTTCTGGGCCGGGTCGGTGCCCATGTAGTTCTCGGTAAAGACACCGGACACCGCTTCCTCGTTGAACAGGTTCTTGGCGAACACGCCAATCGACCATTCTTCGCTCAACGCCAGGGTGGAGTTGAAGTCGAACAGGGCAAAGCTGTCGAGTTTCGCGGAGAAGTTCGCGCTGGTGTCACTGATGTGGTTCTTCATGTCGTCCTGCCAGTAGGCCGACAGGCGGTTGTTCCAGTCCCAGCCATTGCCCAGCGTGAAGGTGTTTTCGACCATCACGTTCAGGGTGTGCTCGGACAGGCCCGGCAGCTCGGCGCCTTTTTCGCCCGCCACGTAGGCATCGTCGGCGGACAGGAAGGTCTCGTCCAGTTCACCCTGGTTGAATGAGTAGCCGATGCTGGCATGCCAGCCGCCGCCAAAAACACGGTCGTATTCGAATTCCAGGCCCTGGGTGTGCGCATCACCGCCGTTCTGGGCGGCGTAAAAGCCCCAGTTGGTGGTGGCCGTATTCAGCTGGATGTCCATCCAGTCGACGTAGTACAGCGACACGTTCCAGAACGAACGCGCGTCGCCGCCTTTCAGGCCGATCTCGTAGTTGGTGGTCATGTCCGGGTCGTAGACCTGCCAGGCCGGGTCCTCGGCGAACGTGCCGGACAGCGGCACCGCGTTGGCGCCGCCGCGCCGGTAGCCTTCCGACACCGTGCCGTAGAGCATCATGTCGTCGTCCAGGTCCCAGGAGGCGTTGAACTTGAACAGGGTGTCGGAATCGTCGCCCTCGAACGTGACCTCGTCGTCGATGGCGAACGAGGTGTAAAGGCCGACGCCCATGAAGGTGTCGTTGCTGTACTTGAGGTCGAAGCTGCGGAAGCCGCCGGTCAGACGGAAGGTGTCGGTCACGTTCCAGGTCAGCTCGCCGAAGACGGCCGTGTCCTCGAAGTTCTCGTCGCGCTCGTAGCGGAAGTCGTTGTCGTTCACCACGCAGCAGTCCCAGGCCGCCTGGGTCCATCGGTAGAAGCCACGCAGGTAGCTGTACTGGCTGGAAAAGTTGTCCTGGTCGCGGTAGAACGCGCCGGCGATCCAGTCCAGTGCGCCATCGGTGTTGGAGACCAGGCGCAGTTCCTGCACGAAGGCTTCATCGCCGTAGGCGCGGACCGCCGAGGCCATCGGCCGCGGGTAGTTGTAGTAGAACGAGGCCAGCCAGCCGCTCTGGGCGTAGAAACCGGTGTTCTCGCTGTTGCTGTCGCCGGAGTGGTCGTAGGTGGACGTGCTGCTGGTCAGGGTCGCGAAACCGAAATCGATGTTCATTTCCAGGGCCATGGCGTCGACCTCGCGGTACGACGGTTCGCGCTGCACGGAGCCGTTTTCGTAACGGTCGTAGCGGTCGCCCCAGCCGTCCACGCCGTCGGTGGGCTGCATGCGCCCGCCGATGTCGTCCTCCTGCCAGGAGTAGGTCAGTTGCGCGTCAAACGTGTCGTTGGGCTGCCACAGCGCCGAGACCCGCGCGTAGCTGATGTCGACCGTGTCGGCGTCTTCCACGTGCTCGTAAACCGCTTCGGAGTCGAGCACGCCGTTGGGCGCCAGCGGCAGGCCCTCCTGGTCGAGTACGTAGACATTCGGCAGGTCGATGACGCCGGCGTAGTCGATCTTGCCGACCAGTGCGCGAACCGCGAAGTCCTCGCCCAGCGGGATATTGATCACCGCGTCGGCGTCCCAGTTATGGCCGCTGGAGCCGGATGTGGTGCTGACCGAGCCCTCGAATCGCGCGCCGCCTTCACCCAGCACCGGGCGCCGGGTCATGTAGCGCACGGTACCGCCCAGTGAGCCGGAGCCGTACAGCGTGCCCTGCGGGCCGCGCAGCACTTCCACGCGGTCCAGGTCTTTCAGCACCATGTTGGCGTACAGCGGGGTGTCGTTGATGTACGTGGACACCGGCGGCACGGCGGACAGGCGCACGTCCATGTTGATATTGCTGTCAATGGCCAGGCCGCGGATGCGGATGGCGTTGACGGCGCCGGCATTGCGGGCGCCGTAGTCGACCACGGAGGCGCCGGCGACGCCACGAAGCAGCTCGCCGGTGCTCAGGATCTTGCCTTTCTCGATGAATTCGCCGCCAACGGCCGAGATGTTGTACGGGATCTCGGCAATCGTGGTCTCACGACGGGTGGCGGTGACCACCACTTCTTCCAGGGTGCTGGCCTCCTCATCCTGGGCCAGGGCCGGCAGGCTCAATGTGCCGATCAGCGCAGCGGAGATGGCAGCGGAAAGCGTGGCGCGTGTGGGCATGTGTTCACGGGTCATGAGGGTGCTCCATGTTGACCATTGTTGTCGGTGTCTTCGGGCAGTTCGAGTCGGCCAAGTTCGGCCAGCGCGCCGGGTCCGGCGCCGGGCTGGTAGACCGGGTAACGGACGTCGGCGTCACGGAAGTTCTTCAGTGCCTGGACGGTGGAATGCAGGCCGCGTTCGCGGGTGCGTCGCACGTGATTGAAATCCAGCTCAAGGGCGATGATCTCGCGCGTAGTCGCGGCCTGGTGCAGGACATTGCCGTCCGGGCCGACGACGATCGAGCGGCCATAGCCCAGCTTGCCGGCCACGTTGATATTGACGATGTAGGCCTGGTTGCAGGCTGCGCTCGCCCGTGCGATCGCCAGCTCGACATCACGGTCGATGGTGTTGGTCAGCGTCGGCACGATGATCGTCTCGGCGCCCATCCACACCAACTGGCGGACCATTTCCGGGAACCACATGTCGAAGCAGATCATCAGGCCGATTCGGCCGGCGCCCGGCACGTCAAAGACGCAGAAATCCTCGCCGCGCCGGACGCCGTTCTCGTAGGGCATGAACGGGTAACGCTTGTCATAGCGCGCGACGATCTCGCCGGTCGGGTCAATGACGGGGGCCGTGTTGAACACCGCGTTGCCACGACGTTCGAACAGCGAACCCGGGATCAGCCAGACGCCGTGCTCACGGGCGGCGGCGCGGAAACGGGCCTCGGTGTCACTGCCCGGTGCGACGGCGTGCTCGGTGGCCGGGCCACGGGTGCAAAGCTCCGGCAGGATCACCATGCGAACCCAGGGAAAGCGCTTTTTGACCTGTGCGATCTCTGTTTCCAGGGTGTCCAGGTTGTCGTCGGCGCACAGTTCCAGTTGCAGGCCGGCGATGGGCAGGTGGCTCATGCGTTCTCCTTGATGGCCGCGCCACGGTGGCGACGACTCGAACGCTTTTCAGGCTAGCAACGTGCCGGGAGGCGAAATAGGGCCAGTTAGAAGGGCGCTATGGGGCCAGATTGTCGGGTGGAATGTCGATCTCGGCCGCATCGACCAGGTGGCCGCCGGGCCGCCACCAGCGGATCTGGCGGTCTTCCAGGGTCACTTCCAGGCGACTTGTCTCACCGTAACCCCAGCGCGACCATTGCCGGCAGTACAGGTCGCCTTCCAGCCACCAGCGACCCTCGTCGCGGTCTTCATCGGCGTAACCGGCGCGCCCGCTCATGCGGCCGTCGGCATGCAGCTCGATAGTGCAGGGGTCGCCGTAGAACGTGCGGTACTGGATGACCGCGCCGGGCAGCAACCGGGCCATCGACGTGCCGTCGAGGCGGTGCGGGTGATCATTGGCGAGCGTCTGCACCTGGTCACCGCGCAGTTCGCGAACCAGGCGATGGAGTTCCCGTACGCCATCGCGAATGCGCTCCTCGGGCAGGGAGGTCACGCCCATGCGGAAGAAATTGCGCGAGCCGGGCGCGGTGCCGTAATAGGGCGTGTCCGGCTCGACCAGGATGCCGCGACGGGCCGCGGCGGCGACCAGTCGCGTCACCGGCAGGTCGTCCGGCGCACGCACCCACAGCGAGGTGCCGCCACGGGTCGGCAGGGTGATCTCGGAATCCCGGTAATAGTGATTCAGGGCCTGGCGCAGTGCGTCCCAGCGCCTTCCGAGCACGCGGTGCAGGCGCGCGGTGGCGGCGTCGTAGTGACCCAGTGAAAGGAACAGCGCCGCGGTGCGCTGCGTCATCAGGCTGGGCCGGCCCACCACCAGGCGCCGCAGCCGTCGTGCTTCGCGGATGACTGCCGGCGGGGCGACGAGAAAGCCCAGCCTCAGGCCGGGCGACAGCATTCTCGGCAGGCCCGAGACGTACACCACGCGGCCCTCGCGATCCATGCCGCGCAAGGCCGGGTGCGGGTGGCCGAGAAAGTTGTGCTCGGTCTCAAAATCATTCTCCACCACCAGGGCACCGGAGCGCCGGGCCAGGCCCAGCAGCGCCGTGCGACGCGCCTGGTCCATGGTCACCGCGGTCGGCACCTGGTGGCTGGGCGTGACGAAAATGACGTCGGCACGGGGCAGGTCGCCATCCAGCCGCAGGCCGTTGCCATCCAGCGGCTGGTGCAGCAGGCGCGCACCGGCCAGCGCCAGCAACTGTCGCAGCCTTGGGTTGCCCGGTTCTTCGACCGCCACGGTGGTATTGCCGTCCACCAGCAGGCGGGTCAGCAGGTAAAGGGCGTTTTGCTCGCCGCTGGTGATCAGGATTTCGTCGGCGCCAGCCGTGATGCCGCGCCGGGGCAGCATCTTGGTGCGGATCTGTTCGATGAGTTCGGGGTCGTCGCTGTCGCCGCCCGTGGCGCCTTCCTGTTCCACGATGCGGCTGCCCTGTGCCAGTCGGCTCGCCTCGCGCCACTGCGCCGTTGGGTACAGCGAGGCATCAAAGTGTCCGTCGATAAACGGGTAGGGGTGGCGCTGCCACTCGGGCGGCACCCGGAAAATATCGGCCTCGGGGGTGGTGCGCCGGATGACGCCGGCCCAGCGCGCTTCCTGCGCCGCTGACGGTTTGCTTCGGCCCATGTGCCCTACACGGCCTTCCAGCGCATGCGTGCTGACGAAGATGCCGCTGCGCGCCCGCGATTCCACCAGGCCGTCGGCCGCGAGTCGCTCGTAGGCCAGGGCCACGGTGTTGCGGGCCACGCCGAGCTGGTCGGCCAGCCCACGCGAGGATGGCAGCCGGCTGCCCGGCGGGAATGCACCGCCCAGGATGCCTTCAACGAGTTTCTGCCGGATCTGGCCCTGCAGGTTCAGCGGGCTGTCCGGGTCAAGGAAGATCAGCGGTTCGGCCATGCGCTCAGCCGTGCTTCAGGATGCGGTCCTTCTGGCGCGCCCAGTCGCGATCGCGTTCCGTTTTGCGCTTATCGTGCTGCTTTTTGCCCGTAGCCACGCCGATCTCGATTTTCGCGCGGCCTTTCGACCAGTACATGGCCGTCGGCACCACGGTTTTCCCCTTGCGGTCGACCAGCCCGCCCAGGCGGTCAATTTCGCGACGGTGCAGCAACAGGCGCCGGGTCCTGAGCGGGTCCGGCGTGATATGCGTGGACACGGTCTGCAACGGGTCGATACGGCAGCCGAACAGCCAGGCCTGGTTGTCCTTGAACAGGATATAGCTGTCCGCGAACTGCACCCGGCCTTCGCGCAGGGACTTCACTTCCCAGCCTTCCAGCGACAGGCCGGCCTCGAAGCGTTCCTCGATGTGGTATTCGTAGCGGGCGCGTTTGTTCAGCGCGATGGTTTTCTGGCCGTCGCCCGCGCCCTTGTTCTTGGCGTTCATTCGTCTTTGCACTGTTTGATCGCGACCGGGTATTGTAAGGGATGGCCCACACCGGGCGCGTGGTATATTTGCGCCGCACCCGAGAAAGACCCCGATATGGACATCAGCCGTACCGCACTCGTTCCCTTCACGCCGGACCAGATGTACCGCCTGGTCGAGGATGTGAACGCCTATCCCGAATTCCTCAGCTGGTGTACCGGTGCCGAGGTGCTGGAACAGGATGACAGCACGCAGACCGCGCGGCTGGACATCGCCGCCGCCGGCATCCGCAAGGGATTCACCACCCGCAACCGCCTGGTGCCGGGCGAGCGACTGGACATGAGCCTGGTCGACGGGCCGTTCCGTTCGCTGAACGGCGCCTGGACGTTCGAACCGCTCGGCAACGACGGCTGCAAGGTGACGTTGTCGATGTCGTTCGAGACCCTGGGCCTGTTCGGTGGCGCCTTCGGGCGCGGCTTCGCACACATTGCCGACCGCCTGGTCGCCGAGTTCACGAAGCGCGCCGAGGCGGTCTATCGCCCGTGACCGGGCGCATCCGCGTTGAAGTGACCTACGCGCTGCCGGAGCGGCAGTGGCTGCTGGCGTTGGATCTCGACGAGAGCGCCACGGTGGCCGATGCGATCGAAGCGTCCGGCATTCGCGAGCAGGTGCCGGACCTGGAAGTCGACCCCGCCCGGGTCGGTATCTTCGGCAAGAAGACCACGCTGGACCAGCCGCTGCGCAACGGCGACCGTGTCGAGCTTTACCGCCCGCTGCTGATTGATCCGAAAGAAGTGCGCCGCGCCCGGGCGCGTGCCCAGCGCGGCGAAGACAGCTGAATCAACGGCCGGGACCCCGGCCGGTCATCCCCCGATCAGGTCCCCGGCGTCACCAGGTAGGTGAGGGCGCCCGTCGCTTCCTCGATGGCGCGCATCGCGGCCAGCGCATCGGCGCGGTCGGTATAGTTGCCGCTGCGCACGATGTAATGTTCCATGCGTCCGTTGACCTGGGTGTAGACATTGGCCTCGTAGCCGGCGGCTTCCAGCGCCGCGGCGCGCTCGTCGGCGGCGTTGCGGTTGTTGAATGCGCCAGCCTGCACGGACCAGCCGTCACGCACTTCAGGCGCCCGCGTGGTCGGGATGCCATCGTCGACCAGGTCCACCGGGATGCCATCGGCGGTGGCCGAGGCCAGCGGCTTCGCGCCGTCGGCGGTCAGCTCTTCCGTACCTTCGCCTTCACGCGCGCCCGTCATAGACACCAGCGCGCCGCTCTCGAATTCCAGTGTCACCAGCCGGCGCACCGGCTCGCCGCCGCGGCGGCTGAACGAGGAGAGGTAGTCCCAGCGATCCTGGTGGAACGGGTCACGGATGGCCGGCGTGCCCAGCAGGAACGATACCTGGTTCTTGGTCATGCCCAGCTCCAGCTGGTCCAGGTCGTCCTGCTCGAGCGCATTGCCCTGCTGGATGTTCTGCTTGTAGATGATGTTGCAACCGGCGCAAAGAAAGAGAACCGCGCAGGTCAGGATCAGCAGGCGCTTTGTCATTATTGTCCAGGAATTGGCGAGTGGTACACGAACCGTGAATGATACAATGCCGGGACCCCTGCCGCACAGGGGCGAACGTTCAACACCCGCAGGCACGGCCCGCGCAAGAACCAGGAGAAGCACCAAGGTGGAAACCGGAAACCTTCGCAAAGCCGGGCTGAAAGTCACCCAGCCCCGACGCCTCATCCTCGAACTGCTCGAGCGCCGGCGCTTCAAGCACATGACCGCCGACGACATCTACCGCGCCCTCACCGACCGCGGCGAAGACATCGGCCTCGCCACCGTCTACCGCGTCCTCAACCAGTTCGAGGCCGCCGGCCTCGTCGTCAAGCACAACTTCGAAGGCGGCCAGGCCTACTACGAACTCGACTCCGGCGAACACCATGACCACATGGTCTGCGTCCAGACCGGCAAGGTCATTGAGTTCATGAACGAAGAGATTGAGCGGCTTCAGCACCAGATTGCCGAGGAGCATGGGTACGAGATCGAGGACCACTCTTTGGTGTTGTACGTGCGGCCGAAGGACTCTTGAGGAATTGGGACAGGGTTCTGGTAGATCATCACTGCATGTAGATCATCACTGCATAATTCGCCAAATGGGTAGCAGGCGCGAAAGCTTTTTGGTTTTCCAGGGCAGGCAGGTCAACGAATAACCTGCCTGCCTTTTTGATATTGGCGCGGGTTACGGGAGGTCGTACGGCGCGCGCAGGAAGATGGCGTCGTTGACGGGCTCATCGGCGCTGTCAAGCCAGGCGCCCTGGGCGATGTTGCCGTTGAAGTCGGCCAGTTCGAAGCGAACTTTTTCCGCGCTGTCATCCGCCTGGTAGACGCAATGACCAATGCCGGTCCTGACCTCGACCTTGCAGGTCAGCGCTGCACCGCCGTTGACGGCCAGGAATCGCCAGCGATTGGTATCCAGCCAGGCGCCTTCGCCAATTAATGCGGTTTCGCGTTCAAGTTCGGTAGCGCCGTCGTATCGAATCAGCGTCCACTCACCTGAAAAATCCGGCACGGTGACAGGGAACGGCTCTTCGCCCTTGTTGAAAACCCATCGACGGTAGGGCGTGTAGAACAGGTCGTCCTCGGCGCCGAGTTTCACCGGTGCGGCATCGAATAATGCCCTGACGTGGTTAACATCGTCGATGATGAAACTCGCGGACTTCACTTGCTCGGGTACGACGTCAGGCGCTGTGAGGTCGGGCCGGGCGAACTTGATGGCCGGTCCGTTGGCGCTGTTGCTCTCAATGGTCGCCTGGGAGTAAATCCAGGTGCCAGCGTGGTTGCCTTCCGCGGTCAGCTCCTCGCCATAGGCCAGTTCATAAGCCACCATGCGGTTTCCCTGCTGTTGTACCAGAAGGCCTTCGTTCGGCCGCTCCTTGCTGATCCAGTAACCCGAGCCCAACCGTGGTGGAATGGCATGTGTGCCGCGCAGCAAGTCTAACTCGTGTTGCCAGATGGCAGTCTTGTTCCTGAGGATGGGTGGGTTTGGATTTATCGACCCGACGCCGGTTGTGACCTGGATGTAAAGGCTGGCAGGGAGCGCTGGGTCCAGGTGATCCCATACGCTGGCGGGTGCGGAAACCTCATATTCAAAGTCGATGGGAAGGTCTGCAAGGTCACAGCTTGGTGGTGAATATGAGCACAATTCCTCGCCATCTTCGTTCGTGTGGCAAGACATGGTGTCGCCGCTGATGTAAAGAAAATTCGATGAAAACTCATTCGTCGTTGCGGATCCAAAATTTGCCGGTGGGCAGACCTGGGTCGCGGTACCCGAGATTCGGACCAGGAAGGGTTCGCCGGGTGTTGGCTTTTGAGGCACCAGTTCAACATCAAGCGTAGTGCCCGGCATCTGGTGTCCGAAGTAGTAGGCCCCGTCAATCCAAGCACCGTATGTGAGACTCGGGGTGATAAGCGCCATGAATGACAGTGCGGTGAAAGTGGAAATCCGTTTCATGTCAAAGTCTCCGGTTTTTTTGCATCCAGCCTGACGCTCATTGGCATGTTACTAACGGCGAGCTTAACGCAGGCTGAATGCAACGAATGGGGGGTCGAATTGACGAGCGACAGTGGGCCTTCAGCTGCTGGCCGCTTGCAGCATTTCCTGCGCATGCGCCCGGCTCTGGTCCGAGATCTTGCCGCCCAGCATGCGGGCAATTTCCTCGACGCGGTGGTCTTGTTCCAGCAGGTTGGCCTCAACGCGGGTGGCCTGGTCGCTGGCGGCCTTGCTGACGCGCAGCTGGTGATCGGCGCGGACGGCGACCTGGGCGAGGTGGGTGACACATAGCGATTGACCGTTTTCGGCGGCGGTGGCCAGCAGGCGGCCGACGGCGTTGGCGGTGTCGCCGCCGACGCCAGCGTCAACTTCGTCGAAGATTTGGGTGCGGCCGGCACCGCTGGCGGTGGCCACGCGGATGGCCAGCGAAATTCTAGAAAGCTCGCCGCCGGAGGCAACCTTGGCCAGCGGGCCGGGGGGCATGCCGGCGTTAGCGCTGACCTTGATGTCGATGTCGTCGTCGCCGGTGGCGCGCGGGGTGGCGTCCGCGTCGGGCTGCACTTCGATGACGAACTTGCCGTCGTCCATGCCCAGTTCGGCCATCAGGGCTTCGACGTTTTTAGCCAAAGTAGCGGCGTGTTTCGCGCGGGCCTTTGACAGGGTCCCGGCCGCGCTGCGGTAGCCAGCCAGGGCGGATTCGATTTCGCCGGCCAGCGCCTCGCGCCGGCCTTCGCTGGCCTCGGCGGTATCCAGCCGGTCGCGTAGCCTGTCGCGCAACGGCGCCAGCGCGTCGATTTCCACGCCGTGTTTGCGCGCCAGGCGGCCCAGGTCCGAAAGTGTGCTGTCCACTTGCGACAGGCGCTCGGGATCCAGCTCGCAGCGCTCGCTGGCGTCACGCAGGCTGGCCACGGCTTCCTGGCAGTTGATCAGCGCCTCGTCCAGCATGCTGCGGGCGGCGGCGATGTCGTCGTCCAGTTCGGCAAAATCCTTCAGGCGCCGGGCGGTGGCGCCCAGGCGCTCGGTGACGCCGTCGTCATCGTCCAGCGCGGCCACCGCATTGCCCAGCACGCGCTGCAGTTCTTCGGCGTTTGAGAGCAGTTTGTGCTCGTGTTCCAGCGCCGTGACCTCCTCGGCGGGCAGGGCGGTGTCGTCGAGCTCCTGTAACTGGAAGCGCAGGAACTCGGCCTCGGCAGGGGGCAGGGCGGCGCTGGCTTCCAGGGCTTTCAGCTCCTCGGTAAGCTCGCGCCACTTGCCGTATGCCGTTCGCGTAGCTTCAAGTGCCTTGTCGTAGTCGCCGGTCTCGTCCAGCAACTCCAGCTGCCGGCGGCGACCGGTCAGGCGGATGTGCTCGTTCTGGCCATGGACCTCCACCAGGCGGTGACCCAGGTCGGCCAGCTGCTGCACGGTGACCGGGGTGCCGTTGATCCACGCGGCGGAGCGGCCGTTGGCGCGGATCACCCGGCGCAGCAGGCATTCGTCGCCGTCGTCGAGTTCGTTGTCACGCAGCCAGGCGGCGGCCTCCGGGTTGCGGGCCAGGTCGAACTGCGCGTTCAGTTCGGCGCGGTCTTCGCCGGCGCGCACCCAGCTGGCATCCGAACGCGCGCCCAGCAGCAGGCCCAGGGCGTCGACCAGGATCGACTTGCCCGCGCCGGTCTCGCCCGTGATCACGGTGAAGCCGGGCTTAAAGCCCTGGTCCAGTGACGGCACGATGGCGAAATTGCGAATCTGCAGCTGCGTCAGCATGGATGCGATTCTAGTGGATGGCCGTGGTGCGCGACCAGCGGCAAGTTGCTTGAATCCATGTCGGAAAACCCCATATCCCGGCACAGAACATCGAAACGGGCGACGCGCCCGGGCAGGAGTGAACATTGACCCCACAACACGACCCCAAGAGCGCCGGTGAAGAAGCCGTTGACGAGGCCATCGAGGCCGCCTGCGAAGCCGTGAAGGCCGGCGAGGAAGCGGCTGACGCCGTTGACGCCGAAGTGAGCGAAGCCGCAACCGACGAAGCCGGGCAGCTGCGTGAGCAGCTCAGCGCCGCCGAGCAGAAAGTGGCCGACGCGCGCGATGCCATGCTGCGCATGCAGGCCGAGATGGACAACCTGCGCAAGCGCCTGGTGAACGACCTGGAGCGCTCCAAGAAGCGCGCGCTCGAGGGTTTCATGAACGACCTGGTGCCGGTGCGCGACAGCCTGGAAAAGGGCCTGGAAGCGGCCGAGGAATCGGCGTCGGTGGAATCGCTGAAGGAAGGCAAGGCGCTGATCAAGCGCATGCTGGACAAGGCCATGGCCGACCACGGCCTGGTCGAGATCAACCCGGTGGGCGAGGCCTTTAACCCGGAAGAGCACGAGGCGATCAGCATGATCCCGTCGCCGGAACACGAGACCAACACGGTCATCGACGTGGTGCAGAAGGGCTTCCGCCTGAACGAGCGGCTGATCCGCCCGGCGCGGGTGGTCGTCTCCAGCGGCGCGCCAGGGGCCTGACGAAACCGGAATTCGGGCGCCTGGCCGAGACGGTCAAACGAATGTCAGCGTTTGCCAAGCCCGTCGTTTGAAAAACCGCCGCCAGCCCCTATTTCAATAGTCATCGTTTATACACACTTTTCTGGAGTACAGAATCATGGCCAAGATCATTGGTATTGACCTCGGCACCACCAACAGCTGCGTGGCTGTGATGGAAGGTGGCCAGCCCAAGGTCATCGAAAACTCGGAAGGCGACCGGACGACACCGTCCATCGTCGCATTCACGAAAGACGACGAGGTGCTGGTCGGCCAGTCCGCCAAGCGCCAGGCCGTCACCAACCCCAAGAACACGCTGTTTGCCGTCAAGCGCCTGATCGGACGCAAGTTCGATGAAGACGTGGTCCAGAAGGACCAGGGCATCGTGCCGTACACCATCGTCAAGGCCGACAACGGCGACGCGTGGGTGGAAGTCGATGGCAAGAAAATGGCGCCGCCGGAAGTGTCCGCGCGCGTGCTGATGAAGATGAAGAAGACCGCCGAGGACTACCTGGGTGAAACTGTGGAAGAAGCGGTCATCACCGTCCCGGCCTACTTCAACAACCACCAGCGCCAGGCGACCAAGGACGCCGGCAAGATCGCCGGCCTGAACGTGCGCCGGGTGATCTCCGAGCCGACCGCGGCCGCGCTGGCCTACGGCATGGACAAGAAGGGCGGCGACCGCAAGGTCGCGGTCTACGACCTGGGTGGCGGCACGTTCGACGTGTCCATCATCGAGATTGCCGAGGTGGACGGCGAGCACCAGATCGAGGTGCTGTCGACCTCCGGTGACACCTTCCTGGGTGGCGAGGACTTCGACAACCGTGTGATCGACTACCTGGTGGACCAGTTCAACAAGGACCAGGGCGTAAACCTGCGCAACGATCCGCTGGCGCTGCAGCGCCTGAAAGAAGCGGCCGAGCGCGCCAAGATCGAGCTGTCTTCAGGCCAGCAGACCGAGGTCAACCTGCCGTACATCACGGCCGATGCCTCCGGTCCGAAGCACCTGAACATCAAGCTGACCCGCGCCAAGCTGGAAGCCCTGGTGGAAGACCTGGTTAAGAAGACCATCGCCCCGTGCCGCACGGCGCTGGACGACGCCGGCCTGAAGGTCAGCGACGTCAACGACGTGATCCTGGTCGGTGGCCAGACCCGCATGCCGATGGTGCAAAAGGCGGTGACGGAGTTCTTCGGCAAGGAGCCGCGCAAGGACGTGAACCCGGACGAGGCCGTCGCCGTGGGGGCCGCCATCCAGGGTGGTGTGCTGGCGGGTGACGTGAAAGACGTGCTGCTGCTGGACGTGACCCCGCTGTCGCTGGGTATCGAGACACTGGGTGGCGTGTTCACCAAGCTGATCGAGAAGAACACCACGATCCCGACCAAGCAGTCGCAGACGTTCTCGACCGCCGAGGACAACCAGTCCGCGGTGACCGTGCATGTGCTTCAGGGCGAGCGTGAAATCGCCAGCGCCAACAAGTCACTGGCGCGCTTCGACCTGGCCGGCATCCAGCCCGCCCCGCGCGGCATGCCGCAGATCGAGGTGACCTTCGACATCGACGCCAACGGCATCATGCACGTGAGCGCGAAGGACAATGCCACCGGCAAGGAACAGCGCATCGAGATCAAGGCGGGTTCCGGCCTGTCCGAGGACGAGATCAACAAGATGGTGCAGGACGCCGAGGCGCACGCGGAAGAGGACAAGCAGTTCCAGGAACTGGTCACCGCCCGCAACAACGCCGACGCCATGGTCCACGCCACCCGTTCGAGCCTGAAGGAACTGGGCGACAAGATCGGTGACGACGACAAGGCCAAGGTCGAGTCCGCCATCGAAGGCGTCGAAGAAGCCATGAAGGGCGACGACAAGGCCGCCATCGAGTCCGCGGTCGAGAAACTGACCGAGGCCGGCCAGGTGATCTACCAGCAGGCCGCCGCCGAGGCCCAGGCCCAGCAGGGCGAAGGTGCCGAAGCGGACGCTTCAGCGGACAGCGGTGACGACGTGGTCGATGCCGAGTTCGAAGAGGTTGACGACGACAAGAAGTGACGCCGTGTGATCGGTGAGCCGGGGAATCGGTGAATCGGTGAGACGGTGAGTCGAGCGGCTTACGCCGCCCTGGTGAAACGGGAAAGCCCCGCCGGTTGGCGGGGCTTTTTGTTGCAACGGGCAAGCCTGGCCACGATCGTGATTCCGATTCCCCGATTCCCCGATTCCCTGTCGCACCGGTCTTGGACAGTATCTTGGATTATGAACTAAGATTAAAATCTCGATCTTCGCAAGGCTTCAGGGTATGACGTTTCGACGAATCAACACCCCGATGTTGCCTGATGGCTGATGTTCGCTACACGGCCTACCTGAGCTACAGCCACCAGGATGCCGCCTGGGCGGAGTGGCTGCACCGGGCCCTGGAGGGCTACCGGGTGCCGAGTCGGCTGGAAGTCGACGGTGAACCCGTTCGCAAACGGTCGCTGGCGCCGGTTTTCCGGGATCGCGACGACCTGTCTTCTTCTCCCGACCTGGGTGAACACCTGCACTCCGCGCTCGAGCAATCGGCCCACCTGGTCGTGCTGTGTTCACCGGCGTCCGCCGAATCGCGATGGGTCAACGAAGAGATCAGGACCTTTCGTGCGCTTGGGCGGGGCGACCGGATTCATTGCGTGGTGGTCGATGGCGATCCCGGCGCGCCGCTGGGAGAGGGCGGCTGCTTTCCACCGGCCTTGTTTGAAGGTGAGAATGCGCGCCAACGCGAACCACTCGCCGCCGACCCCCGGAAATTTGCGGACGGTAAGCGCCTGGCGCTGCTCAAGGTCGCCGCCGGGTTACTTGGGGTCCGCCTCGACGCCCTGCGACGACGTGACCTGGGCCGCCGCCGCCGGGTCCAGGCACTGGCCGCCGTGGGCGTGGTGGTCGCGGTGGTGCTGGTGGGGTTCGCGGTTCATGCACGTTTTGCTGAGCGGGCCGAACGCGCCCAGGCCGAGCAGATGGCGGCCTTTATCGTTGACCTGGGCGATGAGCTGAAGACGGACATCGACCTGGAATCGCTGGGGCGGATGAGCGAGACCGCCATGCGCTACCTGGACCAGATCAATCCGTCCCGGCTGTCGCCGGCGTCCAGGGTCAAGGTCGGCCTGGCCCTGCGCCAGGTGGGCACGGTGAACTGGCACCAGGGCAAGGTCTCGGAGGCCCGGGAAGCCCTCGAACGCTCGTTGCAGGTGTTCACGCGATTAAGTGAGAACCTGCCGGCTGATGATGAGGCGCTGGTAGACGATATCTGGTTCGAGCTCAGCCAGGCCGAGTTCTACATGGGTTACCTGCTGGTCGAGATGGGGCAAACAGCGCAGGGCCTGGGACACCTCGATCGTTATCTCGAAATCGCGCAGGTCCGTCATGATGCGCTACCGGGCGACCCGCGCTGGTTGCTCGAGCTGTCGTACGCCACCAGCGCATTGATCAACGCGGGGCTCAGCCTGGATGAACCGGTCACCGAGCAGGTGCTGGCGTCCATCGACGACAACATCGAGTTGGCCCGGCGTGCGATGGAGGCGAACGACTCGAGCATCGACGCACTGGCGCATTACGGCAATGAACTCGCGTTTGCGGGGGATGCCTTCATGGCCGCCTGCGCGCCCCGGCAGTCTCTCGAGGTGCGTCGGGAAAGCCTGTCCGTTTCCGAAGACCTGTTGGTCCGAACGGCTGCTTCCAGTGAATTCGAGACCGAGGTGGCGTTCCGCCAGCGGGGGCTCGCGAACGTGCTCGTGACCCTGGGTGACCCGGATGGCGCGCTGTCCTATCACCAGTCCGCCCTCCAGGCCCTGGAGAAACTGTTCAACCGGGACCCCAGCAACGAGTCATTGGCAGGGGATGTCGCCTCGAGTCACCGGGTCATTGGTCGCCTGTTGATGTATGTCGGCGACCTGGAGTCGGCGGCCCGGCACCATCATCGTGCATTTGAGCTGATGGCGCCCATGGTTTCCGACGAGGAAATGCTGACGTGGCAGCTTGATGAGTACCGTAACCTGGTCGGGCAGCAGGTCACCCGCGCGCGCCTCGCCGGACAACGGGCCGAGGCGCTGGAACTGCTTGATCGCAACCGCGCCCTGCTGGCGTCGACGGAGGCCGGCGGCGCAATGACGATGTCGCAGTTACTGGCCCGTGCACAGTTTCGCTACGAACGCTGGCGACTGACGGGTTCGGACCCCGCCGAAGAATCTGCGGAGATACTGGACGTGGATTTCCGGGAGGGTGAGCACCTGCTGAGCTGCCACGAGGCGGACTGGTCCGCCCGCCTCGCCGTGCTCACCGGTGACTGGGCCGGGGCACGATATCGCACCGAGTACCTTGCCGATGCGGGATACCGCGACCCCGGCTACATGGATTTTTGTCGCGCGGAGGGGCTTTGCGAGCCCTGACCCGGGTCAGCCGCCCTCGATCGCCGCCAGCGGCACTTCCCAGACTTCGCCGTTGGTGAACTTCAGCACCCAGGTGTAGCCGACCTGTTCGGCTTCGAGTTCACGATTGGTGGCGTTGTAGTCGGCGGTGGTGAAGGGCGCGGTTCAGTTATCTTCGTCGTCCTGCGGGTCCAGGGCGTCGGTGTTCCAGTAGACGTAGACGCTTTCTTCCGCCATGCGGAAAATCAGCCCCTGGTCGCCCAGGCCGCTGTTGCGGTAAGCCGCCTCACCGTCCTGGTCTTCGTAATTTCCTGGTTCATCACCCACGGGGCGCAGGTCATAGACCGTACCGCCCTCCAGCGTAATCGTCACCGCACCCTGGCGTTGGCTGAAGGTGCAGGGCACCATCGCGCTGGCCTGGTCTTCACCCTTCGGGTAAATGTCGCAACGCGCATCCGTCCAGTCCGCCAGCACCTGCCCGGCACCGCCCACAAGGGCCAGGCCCAGCAGTATTGGAGTGGTTTTGCTCATCATCTGGCGTTCTCCATGGTCCAGCCGCGCAATCCTGCGCCGAATATACATATCACAATCCCGAACCCTGAACCCACACTGAACCCGTCACCCGTCACCCGTCACCCGTCACCCGTCACCCGGCTTGACACCCCGCCAACACCCGGTAAACTAAGCCGCTACAACTCATTGAGACCGGCAGAGGGACAGGCCCTTGGACGCCGGGGCAACCTTCGGGGGTTAACCACTCCGAAAAGGTGCCAACTCCTGCGGAAGCCCATCGAGGTTTCCGGGAAATGAGTGTTCGGTCAGCACCCCGCGACCACGGATCGACCAGCAGGGTGATGGGATCGGGCCCCTCCGCCAAAAGGCCGGAGTTTCCAGTGAGTGTTAACCGTTAATACTGGAAACGAGGCCTAGCAATGAAACGTAATCGAATCACCCAGACCGTCCGCGCCGGTATCGACTCCGACCGTCAGCACGGTTCGGTGATGCCGCCCCTGTATCTCTCCACGAACTACAGCTTCGAGGGCCTGGGCGGCAAGCGCGAGTATGACTATTCCCGTAGCGGCAATCCCACCCGCGACCAGCTTGGCGACGCCATCGCGCAGCTGGAGAACGGCACGGGCGCCGTCATCACCAATACGGGCATGTCCGCTGTCGTGCTGCCGACGTTCCTGCTGGGGCCGGACGACACCATCGTCGCGCCGCACAACTGCTATGGCGGTTGCTACCGGGCGTTCGACTCGCTGGCCAACATCGGCCGCTTCAAGACCCGGTTCCTGGACTTCAACGACCTGGACGCGCTGCGTCGCCAGTGCCGCGAGATCCGCCCGCGCATCATCTGGGTGGAAACGCCAAGCAACCCGTTGCTGCGTGTCACCGACATTCGCCGAGTGGCGACGATCGCCCGCGAATGCGGCGCATTGCTGGTGGTCGACAACACCTTCCTGACGCCGCTGGGCCAGCAGCCGCTGGACCTGGGTGCCGATATCGTCGTGCATTCCACCACCAAGTACATCAATGGCCACAGCGACGTGGTCGGCGGCGCCGTGGTGGCGCGGGAATCGGAATTGCTGGAGCAACTGGCCTGGTGGGCGAACTGCGTCGGCTCGACCGCCTCGCCGTGGGACTGTTCGCAGGTCATGCGCGGACTGCGCACGCTGCACGCACGGTTGCGCTGCCATGAAGAAAACGTGGCCGAGGTGGCCACGGCGCTCGACGGTCACCCGGCCGTGAAGCAGGTCAACTGGCCGGGGCTGAAGTCGCACCCCGACCATGCGCTGGCCACCAGCCAGCAGGACCTGTTCGGTGCGGTCGTCAGCTTTGAACTTGAGGGCGGTGAAGAACAGGTGCGTGCTTTCCTCGATGGCCTGAAGCATTTCACGCTGGCCGAATCGCTGGGCGGCGTCGAGAGCCTGGTCTGCCATCCGGGCAGCATGACCCATGCGGCGATGAGCGAGGAAGCGCAAGCGGAAGCGGGCATCAGCCCGACCCTGTTGCGACTGTCCGTGGGCATTGAGCGTGCCGCCGACCTGGTGGCGGATCTCGCCGCCGGACTGGATCGCGCGCACCGCTCACTGTCGTTGCCGCCGGAGGTGGCCCGCCTCGGCTGAACGCGTCGCCAGGGCCATTTCCAGGCTCCAATTGCCGCTTGAATTCCGTGCCCCCGGACCTCACATCTGGGGGAGTCAAAAACACAATGACAATCAACGGTTTCAGAGCGAGCAATGGCAAAACGCGATTATTACGAGGTGCTCGGCGTGGAGCGGGGCGCAAGCGCGGATGACCTGAAGAAGGCATACCGCCGCCTGGCGCAGAAGTACCACCCCGACCGCAACCCGGACGATGCCACGGTCCAGGAGAAGTTTACCGAGGCCAAGGAGGCTTACGAAGTCCTGAAGGACGCGCGTAAGCGCCAGGCCTATGACCAGTTCGGCCATGCCGGCGTCGACCCGTCGATGGGTGGCGGCCCCGGTGGCGCGGGTGGTTTTCATGGCGACGTCGGCGATATCTTCGGCGATATCTTCGGTGACATTTTCGGCCAGGGCCGTCGCGGCGGTGGCCGCGCCCAGGCGCGCGGGTCTGACCTGCGTTTCGCCATGGAACTGGACCTGGAAGAGGCCGTCAGCGGCGTCGAGCGCGAGATCCGCGTACCGACGCTGGGCGCCTGCAAGACCTGCAAGGGCAGCGGCGCGCAGGACGGCAAGAAAGAAACCTGCGGCACCTGCGGCGGCGCCGGCCAGGTGCGCATGCAGCAGGGCATCTTCTCTGTTCAGCAGACCTGCCCAGCCTGTCACGGCGCCGGCCAGACCATCGCCAACCCCTGCCCGGACTGCCGCGGCCAGGGCCGCGTGCGTGAAACCCGCACGCTGTCCGTGAAGATTCCCCCGGGCGTCGACAATGGCGACCGTATCCGCCTGGCGGGCGAGGGTGAAGCCGGGCCCAACGGCGCCTCACCCGGCGACCTGTACGTGGAAGTCCGCGTGAAGCCGCACCCGCTGTTCGAGCGCGACGGCGACAACCTGTACTGCGAAGTGCCGGTGCCGTTCACCACGGCCGCCCTGGGCGGCGAGCTTGAACTCCCGACCCTGAACGGCCAGGTGAAACTGAAAGTGCCTGCGGAGACGCAGACCGGCAAAATGTTCCGCCTGCGCGGCAAGGGCGTGAAATCCGTCCGTTCGCGGGCGCAGGGCGACCTGATGTGCCGCGTGGTGGTCGAGACCCCGGTGAAGCTGAGCCGCGAACAGAAAGACCTGCTGCGCCAGTTCGAAACCACCTCAGGCCAGGACGCGAAGCACCATCCCCGCTCGCGCGGCTGGATGGACGGCGTAAAGGAATTCTTTGAGCGGATGACGCCTTGAGCGAACCCGTTTCTTCAGCGGTCAGGACCCCACCCAAACTGGCGCTGCATGGCGCCGGGCGCATGGGACGGCAACTGGCCGAGGCAGCGGAATCGGCCGGGTTCAGCCTGGTTGGCGTCATCGCGCGCCACCAGCCGGACTGGCTGACGGATGACCTCTATGCCGCATCGCCCGAACAGTTCATCGTGCAGCCGGATGTCGTCATCGATTTCAGCCTGCCCGGCGGCGCAGCAAACGTGGCGCAATGGTGCGCCGCGAACACAATCCCGCTGGTCAGCGGCACCACCGGCCTGGATGAATCCACCCGGGCAGAACTGGACGCGGCATCGACCAAGGTCCCGCTGCTGTGGGCGGCCAATTTCAGCATCGGCCTGAACGCCTGCCTGGTACTGGCCAGGCGCCTGCGTGAACTCGTGGGCCCGGCTGTGCCGGCGCGAATCCTGGATATCCACCATGCCGGCAAGCTGGACGCACCTTCGGGCACGGCCCTGGTGCTGGGCGAGGCGATCGGCGGCACGGTCGAGTACGACAGCGTTCGCGAAGGTGACGCCATCGGCGAGCACCACCTGGTGATCGAACTGGCGGACGAACGCATCGAAATTCGCCACGTGGCCGAAGATCGCCGGCTGTTCGCCCTGGGCGCGCTGCACGCGGCACGATGGCTGCTGGACCAGGCACCGGGCCACTATTCCATGCTCGACTGCATCGGCGCGGCAAGGCCATAATCGGGGCTGGCGCCCGCACGGCGCATCCCCACCCATCATGGCCCGCAGAGATCTCAAACAGTCAATGAAACACCGCCTGGCGCGCCTGGCGTGGTGGCAGCGCGTGCGCGTGAACCGGTGGCGGGTACGCTTGTTTGGCCAACCTGCTTCGGCAGAACTGCCCCGAAATGCCGGCGATGCCGACGGCGCGGCCTCGTATTCACTGGCGGGTCGTTTCTGCCCGAACCCGTTCAAACAGGTGGATCTGGAAGAAAACGGCGCCTGCTACACCTGCTGTTCGGCCTGGCTGCCGACGCCGATGGGCAACGCCAGGAGCGCCTCGATGCGCGAGTTGTGGAACGGCCCGGTGATGCGGAGAATCCGCGAAAGCATCTATGACGGCAGCTTTCGGTACTGCCGGCACGACCGTTGCCCGGTGATCCAGAACGACTCATTGCCGACGATTGAAGAGGCGGAAAACGACCCGGTTTACGGCGAGGCCGTGCGGCAACGCAAAACCACGCTGGATACGCTGCCGATTGTCATCAACATGGTTAATGACCGCTCCTGCAACCTGTATTGCCCCAGTTGCCGTACCGAGCGGATCAATATCACCGACGGCAAGCCGTTCGATCGCATCGCCGACATCCAGGCGCGGTTCCTGGCCGACTGGCTGGCCGCGCCGAACGATGCGGACTTCACGATCTCGATCACGGGTTCGGGCGACCCGTTCGCCAGCCGCGCCTACCGCGAGTTGCTGTACACGCTGGACGGCAATGCGTATCCGAACATGAAGATCGCGCTGCAGACCAACGGTGTACTGCTGACACCACGGAACTGGCAGCGCATGTCGGGCGTGCACGGCAATATTTCCAACATCCTGATCTCGCTGGATGCGGCAACGGCGGAAACTTACGCAGTGACCCGTCGCGGCGGGCACTGGGAAACGCTGATGGCCAACTGCGAACGACTGGGCCAGCTGCGCCGTGACGGCGAAATCCGGCAACTGCGTTACGACTTTGTCGTCCAGGCCGCGAACTTCCGCGAAATGCCGGCGTTTGTTGAACTGGCGCGCCGGCTTGGTGGCGACCGCGCCTATTTCTCCCGGTTGGTGGACTGGGGCACCTGGCCCAAACGCGAGTTCGAAGCGCAGTGCCCCTGGCGCCCGGAGCACCCGGAGCACGACGCGTTCATGGCCGTAATGGCCGATCCGGCGCTCGACGATGCCTTCGTCGACCTCGGAAACATGACGCATTGGCGTGAAAAAGCCCTGCAAAATGGACTTCACGGGTAGGGCTTCGGTACAATCCGTACGCTTAGAGGAAACGGTTCCGCAGGATGCGAAGTGTCCCCGGAGCTGAGTGAACAATTTACGGTTTAAATCTAAGCGGGAATCCCACTCATGGCATTCCCGTTTTCTTTGTCTGGAGGTCGCGTGGGTCTGAAAGCAGTCTTGGCATTGGCGGATGGAAGTGTGTTTCATGGCGTGGGCATCGGCCCGGCCGGAGAGGCGGTGGGCGAGGTGGTGTTCAACACCGCCATGACCGGCTACCAGGAAATTCTCACCGACCCGTCGTACGCCGGGCAACTGGTGACCCTGACATTTCCGCATATCGGCAATACCGGCTGCAACGCTGTCGACGAGGAGTCCAACGGCCCGAAGGCGGCCGCGCTCATCGTGCGCGACGTCCCGCGGCGCCTGAGCAACTGGCGCAGTGAAGAATCGCTGCCGGAGTACCTGGAACGCAACAACGTTGTCGGCATCGCCGGCATCGACACCCGCCGCCTGACGCGCATCCTGCGCGAGAAAGGCGCGCAGGGCGGTTGCCTGGTCTGCGGCGAGACCGTGGACGAGGCCGCGGCGCTGGAGAAGGCGAAAGCATTCGGTGGCATGGCCGGCCAGGACCTTGCCCGTGAAGTGACCACCGACAAGGCCTACACCTGGGAAGAGGGCAGCTGGGACCTTGACGAGACCCGCTACGCCACCACCAGCGGTGATTTCCACGTGGTCGCCTACGACTTCGGCATCAAGCGCAACATCCTGCGCATGCTGGCCGATCGCGGCTGCCGTGTGACCGTGGTGCCGGCGCAGACCCCGGCTTCGCAGGTCATGGCGCTGGAGCCGGACGGGGTGTTCCTGTCCAACGGCCCGGGCGACCCGGAACCCTGCGACTACGCCGTGACGGCCATCAAGGACCTGCTGGAACGCGGCATGCCGCTGTTCGGCATCTGCCTCGGTCACCAGTTGCTGGGCCTGGCCGTGGGCGCGAAGACGCTGAAGATGAAGTTCGGCCACCACGGCGCCAACCACCCGGTGCAGGACCTGGACGACGGTCGCGTGTACATCACCAGCCAGAACCACGGTTTCGCGGTGGACGAAGACAGCCTGCCTGAAGGGATTCGCGCCACGCACCGCTCGCTGTTCGACGGCAGCCTGCAGGGTATCGAACTGATCGGCCGCCCGGCCTATGGTTTCCAGGGACACCCGGAAGCCAGCCCCGGCCCGCACGATATCCAGCCGCTGTTCGACCGCTTCATCACCGCGATGGAAGCGGCCAACGCGCGTATCCAGAGTGCCGGCGGCTGAATACAGCGCCGGCAATTGCTCGAAGGCGGGCTGCTGGCGTGCCCTGGCGGACAGTGTGCCGCCAGGCTGAGCGGGGAGTCGCTCCGGGCTTTTTAACGCAAATGGCGCAAATGTACGCAAATGACGCGAAAAGTTTTAAAGGAAGCAAGCCTGACTTAGAGCTGAGAGGTAACAGTAACTTTGAGCGCTAACTTATTGTCAGCACAAAGAAAGTAATTCGCGAAATTCGCGTAATTTCACAAATTTGCGGTAAAAAAGTCTTCACCCAACGACAACCCTAAAATCCCGATCAACCACCAGGAAAACGACCAAGTAACCAACCACGATGCCAAAACGCAACGACATCAAAAGTGTACTCATCATCGGCGCCGGCCCGATCGTTATCGGCCAGGCCTGCGAATTCGACTACTCCGGCGCCCAGGCCTGCAAGGCCCTGCGCGAGGAAGGTTTCCGCGTCATCCTGGTGAACTCCAACCCGGCCACGATCATGACCGACCCGGAGACGGCCGACGCGGTGTACGTGGAGCCGATCGAGTGGCAGACCGTCGCCAAGATCATCGAGAAGGAGCGCCCGGACGTGGTGCTGCCGACGATGGGCGGCCAGACCGGCCTGAACTGCGCGCTGGACCTGGCGCGCCACGGGGTGCTGGAGAAGTACGACTGCGAGCTGATCGGCGCGACCCGCGAGGCCATCGACATGGCCGAGGATCGCGAGCAGTTCCGGGTCGCCATGGGCGAGATCGGACTGGAAACGGCCCGCGCCGCGATCGCGCACTCGCTCGAAGAGGCGATTGAGGCGCAAAAAGACATCGGCTACCCGACCATCATTCGCCCGTCGTTCACGATGGGCGGTTCCGGTGGTGGTATTGCCTATAACCACGAAGAATTCGAGCGCATCGTCAGCCACGGCATTGAGCTGTCGCCGACCAACGAGGTGCTGCTGGAAGAATCCATCCTCGGCTGGAAAGAGTTCGAGATGGAGGTGGTGCGCGACCACGTGGATAACTGCATCATCGTCTGCGCGATCGAGAACCTGGACCCGATGGGCATCCACACGGGCGACTCGATCACCGTGGCGCCGGCGCTGACCCTCACCGACAAGGAATACCAGCGCCTGCGTGACGCCTCGATCGCCGTGCTGCGCAAGATCGGCGTCGACACCGGTGGCTCCAACGTGCAGTTCGCGGTGAATCCGGAGAACGGCCGCGTCATCATCATCGAGATGAACCCGCGCGTATCGCGCTCCTCCGCACTGGCCTCGAAGGCCACCGGCTTCCCGATCGCCAAGGTCGCGGCCAAGCTGGCGGTGGGCTACACGCTGGACGAGCTGCGCAACGAGATCACCGGCGGCGTCACACCGGCCTCGTTCGAGCCCTCTATCGACTACGTGGTCACCAAGATTCCGCGTTTCGCTTTCGAAAAGTTCCCGGCTGCCGATTCACGCCTGACCACGCAGATGAAATCCGTGGGCGAGGCGATGGCCATCGGCCGCACTTTCCAGGAATCGCTGCAGAAAGCCTTGCGCAGCCTGGAGACTGACCGCAACGGCCTGGACCCGGTCCTGGACATCGAAGATCCCGAGGATCGCGCGGCCACGCTGAAGCGCGAACTGCGCGAGGCCGGGCCCGAACGGCTGCTGTATGTCGCCGATGGCTTCCGCGAAGGGTTGAGGTTCGATGAGCTGCAAAGCCTGACCGGTATCGACCCCTGGTTCCTCGACCAGATCGGCGACCTGGTGTTCGAGGAAAAGGCCGTCGCCGAGGGCCGCCTGGAAGACCTGGATGCCGGCCGCCTGTTCACCCTGAAGCAGAAGGGTTTCTCCGACCGTCGCATCGCCGACCTGCTGGGCATCAAGGAGTCCGCGGTACGCGAGCACCGCCACGCGCTGGACCTGCACCCGGTGTACAAGCGCGTCGATACCTGCGCCGCCGAGTTCGCCACCAGCACCGCCTACATGTACTCCACCTACGAGGAGGAGTGCGAGGCCGAGGTGTCCGACAAGCCCAAGTACATGGTGCTGGGCGGCGGTCCCAACCGCATCGGCCAGGGCATCGAGTTCGACTACTGCTGTGTGCACGCCGCGCTGGCGCTGCGCGAAGACGGTTACGAAACCATCATGGTCAACTGCAACCCGGAGACCGTGTCGACGGACTATGACACCTCTGATCGCCTGTATTTTGAGCCGCTGACCCTTGAAGACGTGCTGGAAATCGTCGCCAAGGAAAAGCCGAAGGGCGTGATCGTGCAGTACGGCGGCCAGACGCCGCTGAAGCTGGCGCGCGACCTGGAAGCGGCCGGCGTGCCCATCATCGGCACCTCGCCGGATTCCATTGATCTCGCCGAAGACCGCGAGCGCTTCCAGAAGATGCTGGACAAGCTGGGCCTGCGCCAGCCGCCCAACCGCACGGCCACCAGCGTCGAGCAGGCGGTGAAGCTGGCCGAGGAGATCGGCTACCCGCTGGTGGTGCGCCCGTCCTACGTGCTGGGTGGCCGCGCCATGGACATCGTCCACCGCGAGGAAGAACTGCGCCGGTACATGCAGAATGCCGTGCAGGTGTCCAATGACTCGCCGGTGCTGCTGGACCACTTCCTCGACCACGCCATCGAGGTCGACGCCGACGCCATCTGCGACGGCAAGGACGTTCTGATCGGCGGCCTGATGGAACATATCGAACAGGCCGGCGTGCACTCGGGCGATTCGGCCTGCACGCTGCCGCCGTACTCGCTGGGCAAGAAAATCCAGGACGAGCTGCGTGACCAGATGCGCGAGATGGCGCTGGAACTGGGCGTGGTTGGCCTGATGAACGCGCAGTTCGCGGTCCGCGGCGACGACATCTACGTCATCGAGGTCAACCCTCGCGCCTCGCGCACGGTACCGTTCGTCTCCAAGGCGACCGGTGTGCCGCTGGCCTCCGTGGCCGTGCGCTGCATGGCGGGCACCTCGCTGGCCGAACAGGGCATCACCCGTGAAGTCATCCCGGACTACTTCTCGGTGAAGGAAGTGGTGTTCCCGTTCATCAAGTTCCCGGGCGTCGACCCGATCCTGGGCCCCGAGATGCGCTCCACGGGCGAAGTCATGGGCGTGGGCCCGACCTTCGGCGGCGCCTGCATGCGCGCCATGCGCGGGGCAGGGCAGTCCATCCCGACGCCCGGCAAGGCGTTCCTGAGCGTGCGCGACGGCGACAAGGCCTCGCTGGTGCCGGTGGCCCGCAACCTGGTCAAGCGCGGCTACTCGCTGATCGCGACCGGCGGCACCTGCGACTACCTGCGCAAGACCGGCTTCGAATGCGAACGGATCAACAAGTTCGACGAGGGTCGCCCGCACATCGTGGACGCCATCAAGAACAACGAGATCCACTTTATCGTCAACACCACCGAGGGCCGGCAGACCATTACCGACTCGTTCTCGATCCGCCGCGAGGCGCTGCAGCACCGGGTGCCGTACACCACGACCATCGCGCGTGGCTGGGCGACCCTGCAGGCCATTGACCACGAGGATGACCGAGAGGTCCGCAGCCTTCAGTCCCTGCACGAAGGACTGGCCAAATGAATCGTGATCCGCTGACCAAGCAGGGCGCCGACCGCCTGCGTGAAGAACTGGCGCGCCTGAAAAAGACCGACCGGCCGGCGGTGATCGCCGCCATCGCCGAGGCTCGCGCGCACGGCGACCTGAAGGAAAACGCCGAGTACCATGCCGCTCGCGAGCAGCAGGGCTTTATCGAGGGCCGGATCCAGCACCTGGAATCCGTGCTGTCCTCGGCCCAGGTCATCGACGTCGCCACGCTGAACGCGGGCGGTAAGGTCGTGTTCGGCGCGACGGTGACGGTGGCCGATATCGATTCCGGCGACGAGACGACCTACCAGATCGTCGGCGACCTGGAAGCGGACATCAACGAGAACCGCATCGCCATTTCCTCGCCCATCGCCCGGGCCCTGATCGGCAAGGTCGAAGGCGACGAGACCACGGTGCAGGCGCCCTCGGGTTCCCGCGACCTGGAAATCGTCTCGGTCGAATACGTCTGACCGGGCGCGCCGGTTGCCCGCGCGTGCCCCGGTGAACCCGAAACCGCTGATTCGCCGCCGGGACGTTCCCGGTGGCGACCATGGTTTGCCGCCGGACCTGCATCCCGTCCTGCGCGATGTATTGCTGGCACGTGGCGTTCGCGACGCCGATGACCTTGACCTGGCGCTGTCCCGCCTGGCGATGCCCGACACCCTGCGCGGCCTTGACGCCGCGATCGGTATCCTCGCTGACGCCATCCGTGAAGATCGCCGAATCCTGGTCGTCGGCGACTTCGACGCCGATGGCGCCACCGGCACCGCGCTCGCGGTCAGCGCTTTGCGGGCGCTGGGCGCGAAACATGTCGATTTCCGCGTCCCCAATCGCTTCGAGTTTGGCTATGGCCTGACGCCCGGCCTGGTCGAAACCCTGGCCGATGACCCGCCCGATGTGCTGGTGACGGTGGACTCCGGCATCTGCTGCAACGCCGGCGTGGCCGCCGCCACGTCGCTTGGCATCCAGGTCATCGTCACCGATCATCATTTGCCCGGCCAGGCATTGCCGCCTGCCGCCGCCATCGTCAACCCCAACCAGCCCGGTGACGAATTCCCGAGTAAATACCTGGCGGGCGTGGGCGTGGTGTTCTACCTCGTCAGTGTGCTCAAGACCCACCTGGGCGGGTCGGGCTGGTTTACCGGCAAACGCCGCGAACCCGGCATGGGACAGTTCCTTGACCTGGTCGCGCTGGGCACCGTGGCCGACGTGGTGCCGCTGGACCGCAACAACCGGGTGCTGGTCAACCATGGCCTGCGCCGTATCCGGGCGGGCGCGGCCCGGCCGGGCATTCTCGCGCTGCTGCGCGCCGGCAAGCGTGATTACCGTCACGTCACGGCCGCCGATATGGGCTTCGCCGTGGCGCCGCGCCTGAACGCCGCCGGGCGGCTGGAGGACATGGCCGTGGGTATTCGCTGCCTGCTGACCGACGACGTCGAGGAAGCCCGCGAGCTGGCGGCCACGCTGGACGAGCTGAACACCCAACGAAAGGCGCTCCAGGCCGGGATGCAGGAAAGCGCCGGCGCACAGGTCGAGAAGGTGATCGAGTCGCTTGGCAATGAACTGCCGTTCAGCCTGTGCCTGTACGATCCAGAATGGCACCAGGGCATCGTCGGGCTGGTCGCTTCGAAAGTAAAGGAGGCCACGCACCGACCGGTCGTCGCTTTCGCACCCGAACAGGACGGCAGCGACCAGCTGAAGGGCTCCGCGCGCTCGGTAAAGGGGCTGCATATCCGTGACGTCCTGGCCCACGTGGACGCGATGCACCCCGGGCTGATGGGCGCGTACGGCGGTCACGCCATGGCGGCGGGACTGTCGCTGGCAACGGCGAATCTCGATCATTTCCGCGACGCACTCGAAGCCTCCACGCGCCATTTCCTGGGCGATGAGCCCCCGCAGGCCGAGCGCGTGACCGACGGCGAACTGCCCGGCACCGACCTGTCCCTCGACTTTGCCCGCGAGCTGCATGCGCTGGGCCCCTGGGGGCAACGCTACCCCGAGCCCGTATTCGAAGGCGCGTTCGAGGTGGTCGACCAGCGCGTGGTCGGCGGCGCCCACCTGAAAATGGTGCTACGTCCGCTGGATGGTCACGAAATGATCGACGCGATTGCTTTTGGAAAATTGCCTGAGGACCTTGGCGGGGCGCGAAGTGCTCGATTTCTTTACCGGCTGGATATCAATCACTTTCGTGGCGTCGAATCAGCCCAGTTGGTAATTGAGCACATTGTTTGTGCTTTGTAACCCGTCACCCGTCACCCAGTCAGTCGTCGTCGCGGTGCAGGGTCGCTTCCAGGGTGTCGTCGCTGCGGCGGCGGCGGATGTCGACCTCGATGGGTTTGCAGCAGACGGCGCAGTCCTCGATGTACGCCTGGGCGCCGGCGGAATCATCCACCAGTAACTCGAATGGCTCCCCGCAATAGGGGCAGGACAGGCGTTCAGTTTCCATGTCTTCCAGTATAGACCGGCCGGCCGCGGCTGCTGCATGGCCGTCGTAACTCATTGATGTCAGGCCGATGTTATCGAAATGTCATCAAACTGAAAGACCGCGATGCAGGAACGTTCAAGCACAAAGCGGTTGGCATCCCTAGTCTGGCCAGCGTACCCGGACCGGCCTGCGCCTCGCAGCACCGGCCGTCACTACGCAAACGGAGAGACGACATGAATCGAACGAAACTGGTGCTGGCCCTGGCCACTGCCGTCGCGACCGCGGGCCTTGTCCCGACCACGGTTGCCGCGGCCGGCAACGGCCAGGACATAGACCGCGTCATGGTCAAATTCAAGAAGGGCGCGAAAGCCCGCGTTAAAGACAAGGTGGGTAAGGCCAGGGGTCACATCCACCGGGAACTGGATGGTAACGACATCATTTCCGCCAGCCTGTCGGTCGATGAGATCGAGGCGCTGAAGCAGGACGACGACGTGATCGCCGTCGAGGTCGACGCCCCCCGCTACCCGATGGGCGAGACCGTGCCCTGGGGTATCACCCGCGTCCAGGCCGCAGAGGCCATCGCGGCCGGCGCCGATGGCGACGGCATCAAGGTGTGCGTCATCGACTCCGGCGCATTCTCGGGCCATGAAGACTTCTCCGGCGTACCCATGACGGGCGCTACTAACAAGGGGGATGACTGGTCCAGCGACACCTGCGGCCACGGCACACACGTGGCCGGTACCATCGCGGCCGCCGCCAACGATACCGGCGTCATCGGTGTCAGCCCGGATGGCAAGGTATCGCTCCATATCGTCAAGGTCTTCGACGGGCTGGAGTGTGAGTGGTCGTATAGCTCTGACCTGATTGCCGCGGCCGAGGAGTGCCAGGAGGCGGGTGCCGATATCATCAACATGAGCCTGGGCGGCGCGTACTCATCGACGCTGGAGCGCGACGCGTTCGATAAGTTATACGCTGAGGGTGTGCTGAGCATCGCGGCGTCCGGCAACGACTGGAACGCCAGCTACAACTATCCGGCGTCCTATGACAGCGTCGTCTCGGTTGCGGCCATTGACGAAAACAACGCACGCGCGAACTTTTCCCAGTACAACGACCAGGTGGAGCTGTCTGCGCCGGGTGTCGGTGTGCTGAGCACCGAGTCCTGGCGCGACTCCCACCTCGTGGTGGGTGGTGAGGTCATCGACAGCGGTCCGTTCAACGGCACGCTGGAGGCCACCGGCGCCGGTGAACTGGTCGACGGCGGCAACTGCGATACGCCCGGCGACTGGGCCGGCAAGGTCGTGATGTGCGAACGCGGCGGTTCGTCGCCAACCACGTTCTGGAACATGGCGCAAAACGTGACCGTCGCGGGCGGCGAAGCGTTGATCATCTACAACAACCTGGCCGGCCCGCTGCTGGGCTGGTTTGGTCCCGGTAATACGTCCGAGATTCCCGCCCTGGGCCTGACCCAGGACGTCGGACAGGCGTTGATCGCAGGGCACCTGGGCCAGTGGACCGAGGTCAGTTCGCTGTTCGAGCAGGATGTCAGCGCATATGGCGTGAAGGATGGTACCTCGATGGCCACGCCGCACGTTGCAGGCGTCGCGGCGCTGGTGTGGAGCGCCGCTCCGGAGAAGACCAACCGTGACGTCCGCTTGGCACTGGGCGCGACGGCCATCGACCTGGACCAGCCCGGCTACGACGTCAACACCGGCTGGGGCCTGGTGCAGGCTGCCGATGCGGCCGCCGAGCTCGTGAACGGCGAGGGCGGGGTGGTTCCCGGCAGCGCACCGCGCTTCCTGGTCGCCGACACCGGTTGGGCGAAGAACAACGCCCTGGAAACCACGCTGTACTGGACCGCTGGTGAAGACGCGGTCGACATTGTGCGTAACGACGCCGTTGTGCAGTCCGGCATCACCAACACGGGTATGACGACCTACAGCGACAAGCCGTCCGGTGACGGTACCTGGATGTACAAGGTCTGCAACACCGGCACCACCGACTGCTCCAACACCACGACGGTCAACTTCGACGGTCGCGACGTTCCCCCGAACAATAACGGCAAGGTTTCGACCGACGCCGGCCGAAGCCTGGTGCTCGCCGCTGGCGAAGGCGAACAACTGTCGCCGCGCGTGGTGAGCATGGCTGCGGGCGACAGCTATGTCACCTGGCAGGACTGGCCCGCCGGATTCGATGTCATTCTGCAGCGTGTCGACCGGAAAGGACGCACGGTGTGGAAAGAAGATGTATTGGCCGGCGAACGCGAGTTCAGCTACATCACCGTCCACGGTATGGACCTGGCGACGGATACACAGGACAACGCGCTGGTGTCGTTCCGTTCTCACGATGACCAGGGCGTCATCCAGGCCCGTGTGCAGAAAGTCAGCCCCGATGGCGAAAAACTCTGGGGCGAGCATGGCATCCAGGTGTCCCATATTGACTACGACGATGTCCTGACCTCCCGGGTCGTGGGTACCGTCGACGGCGGTGCCGTCGTCCTTTGGCAGGACAACACCAGCATCTTCCTGCAGAAGTACGATGCTAACGGCAACCGCCTGTGGGCCGAGGACAGCGTCAAGGTGGTCAAGCCCGCCCCGTATGGTGACTACTACCAGTACGGTGTCGGCGGCATTGAGGCCTCGGAGGACGGCGGCGTTATCATTTCCTTCAAGTCCGCGCTCGGACGTTTTGGCAACGGCCTGTGGGCCCAGAAATTCGATGCCAACGGCCTGCCGGTCTGGGATCCAGATCATGTGCGCCTGTTTGACGATACGAGCATCGGCGGCATGCCGCAGGGCGCTGCCCCCGAGTTCGTCTCCGATGGTGAGGGTGGCGGCGTGTTCTGCTGGCAGTACACCTTCGGCGTGTCTTACACGGATGTCCGCGCACAGCGCGTGACGGCCGACGGCACCCAGTTGTTCCCGCAGCACGGCGCACCGGTTTCGCTCGACGATTCAACGTTCCGTGGCGAAGCGGCGTGTGTCTTCGACGAGGAGACGGGCTCGACCTACGTGGGCTTCATGCAGCGTTACGCGGTCGGCGCCAGCTCCACGAAGTGGGGCATCCTCGGACAGCGATTCGACGCCGAAGGCAATCGCCTGTGGGGCGACATCGGCCGCGAGATCGTACCGATGAGCGCTGGTGACAAGGGTGGCGTGAATGTCCTGCCGGCTGGGAACGGCGCGACGTTCATCTGGGGCGTCAACGAGCGTCCCGCGCCGATGTACCTGCAGGCCAGCCGCCTGGACGCCAATGGCGACTACGCCTGGGACAACCAGATTATCGGTTTCAAGACCGCCGATTCATGGATCTCCAGGCCGGTGGCGACGGTCGACAGGGACGGTCGAAACATCATCGTCTGGCCGGAATACATCGGCTACGACGATCGTGACGTGATGATGCAGACCATCACCGAAAGTGGCCGTATCGGCAAGTAGGCGTCACCGTGGTACCCGCTGCCATACGGCAGCTGAACGACGCCCCCGGGGTTCCGGGGGCGTTTTTCGTTGGAGATCAGTAAATGACCGGCAGCGACGGGTCGCGCTCGCCGGCCAGGCGCGCGACCCGGGTCTCGGCGGCGGCTGCAAGTACGGGCTCGTCCAGGGCCTCGTAGAGGGCGAGGGCGGCCCGCGCGGCACGATAGTCGTGTTCAGCGTATGGGCTGAATGTGCCAAGGACCTCGCTGGCCCGGTCGAGCTGGCCGGCATTGACCAGTTGAATGACGAAAGCGGCCCCGGCACGGACCTCGCTTTCGGGTGTCAGGTGCGGCCCCGCCGTTTCCAGGGCATCAAGGAACGCGGCATCGGTTTTTTCGGCAGACGCTTGCGTCGCCATCATGACCAGCGCCCGGGCGAAAGCGGTCTCGAACCCAGAGGTCGGCGAATCGGAATCGACCTTGGCCAGGAAATGGTCGCGCCATTCAGTGGCCAGTTCAGGGTTCTGCCCCAGGATGGCCGCCTGTATGGCCAGTAGCGTAAAGTCGGCACCGGGTTCCTGCGTTTTGGGCAGTTCACGCCTGGCCAGGGCCAGTGCTTCCGTAAACGCACCGGTTTCCAGCAATAGCCTCAGTTTCAGCTGAGGCGTTGCCGGGCTGGGGGTCTCGCCGGCCTCCTCAGCGTCCAGGCGGTGCCCGGCGGCGGTGAGTTGGCCATTTGCCAGCAACGCGGTGATATGGGAAATGCTGATACTTCGACGCAGCCGGGGATTTTCAAGCTCGTCGCCGATGTCGTCGGCCCTGCGGCTGTCGCGCAATGCATTCTTGGGTTGCAGCAATTGAAGTTCCGCGCCTGATTTCACCATCAGCGTGACGGCCAGGTTGTCGTTCACGCCAAACCGCTCGAAGGTGTCCGCCGCCGATTCCAGTTCCCGGACGGCACGTGCCGGGTGCCCGCGTCGGACCTCCATGACCGCTATATTCGTTGCTACGGCGGCGGCTTCGACCTCGTCCCCGGCCCGGGTCATGGCAATTCGGGCACGCGCCAGGTCCGCGATACCGTCGTCATGGCGGCCGAGTTCGACGCGTGCCACCCCGCGACCGTTGTAGGCATTACCTTCCAGGGCCGGGTCCCGTTTGCTGATGCCGGATTCGACCAGCAGTGCCAGGGCCTGGTCGTACAGTGATTCGGATGCCATGAAGTCCGCGCGCCGCAGTTCGACCGCTCCAAGGCCCATGAGAGCGCGTGCACGGACATCGCTGCGGATCCGTGCGTCGCTTTCCAGCAATTCGGAGAATATCTGGCCGGCGACATCCACCTGGCCAGCGCGAAACTCGAGCTGGCCCTGGCGGACCCGCAACTGGGGGTGAACATCCTGGTCGCGGGGCGCCGCGGCGATCAGTGCGCGGGCATTGGCCAGCTGGCCGGCCAGCAATTCCGCATCGACCTGCTGCAGGCGTTCGGTCAACTCGGTGGGCTGGGGTGGGCTGGGGCCGTCGATACCCAGGCGCCGAAGCATCATGTCGCTGGCCGCCGCGGCTGCACCGAGCGGCGTCCCGGCCTTTATCTCGAACACCTGTTGTGATTGACCATCGTCCAGAACAAGCCGGAACCGCCATTCGTCACCTTCGCTGATGGCCCTGGGCAGCAGGATATGTTGTGCGCCAGTCGTCCGGCGGATACGGTCAATGACCTGCTCCAGCGTCGCCGTGTCGTCGACCAGGGAAAGGGTCCTGCCGCTGGGCAACACCACCAGCCCGGGCTGTTCACGTAGCCGGCTGGCGACATAGTCCATGGCGCCAAGGCGGATCCACGCCGTTTCCGCGGTTTCGGGTTGCACCTGCACCGGCAGGACCGCGGTCAGGCCGGGCTCGCCGGACGGCGCCACCGGTGTATCGTCGGTACCGGAGATGCTGAACACCAGTGCGATAACAACGATGATGGCCGCCAGGAGCATGACGGCACCGGACCAGCGGGCCGGCCGCCGGGTTGTGAGTTCGTTCGTAATGGTGCCCTGGTCCCGACCAGGGGATTGGGTTCCCGCCATTTCCACCCGCTCGAACGTCCCGACCCACTGATAGCCATATCGCGGAACCGTGCGGATTCGTGACTGCTTGTCGCCGGTGTCGTTAATTGCTCGGCGGGCCCTCAACAGCGTTTGGGCGACCACCGCGTCGCTGGCATCAACCCGCCCCCAGACTGCCGAGATCAGTTCGTCACGCCCCACGGCCCGGTCGTGGTTTTCCATGAGGTAGACGATCGCGTCGAACGATTTTGGCGGCAGCGCCACCGGTTCGCCGTAGCGGCTCAGCTCACGGGTGGCCGGATCCAGCTGGAAATTGCCGAACCGGTAAACCATGTGTCGGTAGGTTTTCTGGGTATTGTTATCGGTCATTGGTGCGCAACCGGGTTGGAACCGGTGGCCGGTAGAAGTACGGAATGCGCCGATTCTACCGCAACGATACGGCGCCGGGTGCTTCCCGCCACGGCAGGCAGTACAATACGCCGTTTCATTTTCACTGGATCCGAACCCTTGGAAATTGCGCCCATTACCGGCCAGATCGAGGATCTCGAGCAGCGCGTCGAAGCGCTGAGGGGGTACCTTTGACTACGCCACCAAGAAAGACCGCCTGGAAGAAGTAGACCGGGAGCTGGAAAACCCCGACGTCTGGAACGACCCGGAGCACGCCCAGTCGCTGGGCCGTGAACGGGCCGCGCTGGAGAAAGTCGTCACCACCATCGAGACGGCGACCCAGGCGCTGGAAGACGCCGGTGGGCTGGTCGAAATGGCCGTGGAAGAGGGGGACGAGGCCACGCTGGACGAGGTGGTGGCTGATCTTGATGCCCTGGAGGCCAGGGTCGCGGACCTCGAGTTCCAGCGCATGTTCGCCGGCGAGATGGACGGCCAGCCGTGCTACCTGGACATCCAGGCAGGCTCCGGCGGCACCGAGGCGCAGGACTGGGCCGAAATGCTGTTGCGCATGTACCTGCGCTGGGCCGAACGGCGCGGCTGGGACGCCGAGCTGGTGGAAGTCTCCGCCGGTGAAGTCGCGGGCATCAAGAGCGCGACGATTCACATCAAGGGTGACTACGCCTTCGGCTGGTGTCGCACCGAGACCGGTGTACACCGCCTGGTGCGCAAGTCACCGTTCGACTCCGGCAACCGCCGGCACACCTCGTTCGCCGCGGTATTTGCCTCTCCCGAGGTGGATGACAGCATCGAGATCGAGATTGACCCTTCGGACCTGCGCATCGACGTTTACCGCGCTTCCGGCGCCGGTGGCCAGCACGTGAACCGGACCGAGTCGGCCGTACGTATCACGCATGAACCCACGGGCGTCGTGGTGCAGTGCCAGAACGACCGCTCGCAGCACAAGAACAAGGACCAGGCGATGAAGCAGTTGCGCGCCAAGCTCTACGAGCTGGAGATCCAGAAGCGCAATGCCGAGTCGCAGGCCATGGAGGACGCCAAGTCCGACATCGGCTGGGGCAGCCAGATCCGCTCCTACGTGCTGGACCAGTCGCGCATCAAGGACCTGCGCACCGATGTCGAGGTGGGCAACACCCAGGCCGTGCTGGACGGCGATCTCGACCCTTTCGTTGAAGCTTCCCTGAAACAGGGCCTCTGATCATGACCGACAAGAACGAGAACGCGCCCGGCGCGCAGGACGACAACCGACTGGTATCCGAGCGACGCGCCAAGCTGTCTGCGCTGCGGGAGGCCGGGCAGGCCTTTCCGAACGACTTTCGCCCGAACATCACCGCGGCCGAACTGGTCGCCAGGTACGATGCCCTGGATAACGATGCGCTGGAGGCGGTTAACGACGAGTTCGCCGTCGCCGGCCGCATGATGGCCAAGCGGGTCATGGGCAAGATCGCGTTTATCCGCCTGCAGGACGCCAGCGGTTCCATCCAGCTGGTGGCCCAGCGTGACGAGTTGCCCGAGGGTGTGTACCAGGGCTTCAAGCAGTGGGATATCGGCGACATTATCGCCGGCACCGGCCAGGTGTTCCGCACCAACAAGGGCGAGCTTTCCGTGCGCCTGAAAAGCCTGCGACTGCTGACCAAGTCCCTGCGGCCGCTGCCGGAGAAGTACCACGGCCTGACCGATACCGAGACACGCTACCGTCAGCGCTACGTCGACCTGATCATGAACGAGGATTCGCGCCGGGTATTCCGCGCGCGGTCGCGCATCATCACCGGCATCCGCCGCTTCATGGAGGCCGAGGGGCGCGATTTCCTCGAGGTGGAAACGCCGATGATGCACCCGATCCCGGGTGGCGCCACGGCACGGCCGTTCACGACCCACCACAATGCGCTGGACCTGCAGATGTTCCTGCGCGTGGCGCCGGAGCTGTACCTGAAGCGCCTGGTGGTCGGCGGCCTGGATCGCGTCTACGAGATTAACCGCAATTTCCGCAACGAAGGTGTGTCGACGCGCCACAATCCCGAGTTCACGATGCTGGAGTTCTACTGGGGTTACGCGGACTACAACGACCTGATGGACCTGACCGAGGCGATGCTGCGCGAACTGGCCGTCGACGTCACCGGTGACACCAACGTGCACTACCAGGGCAACGACATTGATTTCGGCAAGCCGTTTGAGCGGCTGACCGTGGAGCAGGCGGTGCGCCGCTACAACCCGGAACTCGCCGACGCCGACCTTTGGGACCCGGCGGTCACCCGCGCGGCGCTGGACGCGAAAGGCGCGCACGCCGACGACGCCTGGGGCGCCGGCAAGTTGCTGACCGAGCTGTACGAGGCCACGGTGGAGCGCGAGCTGATCCAGCCGACGTTCATCACCGCGTATCCGACTGAAGTGTCCCCGCTGTCACGCCGAAATGATGACGACCCGCGCATTACCGACCGTTTCGAATTAATCGTGGGCGGCAGCGAAATCGCCAACGGCTTCTCCGAGCTGAACGATGCCGAGGACCAGGCGGAGCGTTTTCGCGCCCAGGTCGAGGCCAAGGAAGCGGGCGACGTCGAGGCCATGCATTTCGATGCCGATTACGTTCGCGCGCTGGAGTACGGCATGCCGCCGACGGCGGGCGAGGGCGTGGGGATCGACCGTCTGGTGATGCTGTTTACCGACTCGCCGTCGATCCGGGACGTGCTGCTGTTTCCCTACATGAGGCCCGAATCGGCCTGATTCCGTCGCTGCACCCAGCGGCCGATCGAGGTACGCGGCGCCGGGCCCGGTGTCGCGTAGTTGAGCAACAGCACCGGGTCTTCCAGCGACCACATCATTTCGTCCCGGGCGCGGCCCCAGCCGGCGAACAGCAGGCGGTCACCGGCCTGTAGTGGTGTCTTGCCGCTGGGCAGGAACTCGCGCTTGGCGCCGCGTTCCAGCTCCAGGCAGACGCAATGCAGGTCCTCGTCACGCTCGCTGCGGGTGTTGTGCAGCAGGTAGGACAGGGTCAGTTCCATGCCCTGGTCGAACAGTTCGTTCGCGCCGGGCGTTTCTTCCGTGCCCAGCGTGATGGTCCACTGCTTGGGCGCCAGGCGCGCCGATGAGCCGGCGTCTTCGGCGTTGGTCCCGGCGAGTGCATTCGGGCCGGCGTAATCCTTCAGCTTGGATTTCAGTCGGCCGTAGACCTTCTCCGCGAAAGCCTCGCTTTCACGCTCCAGGTGCTCAAGGAAGGGCTTCAGCATCGGGTTGGTCGCGTAGGCGAGGATGCGGCGCGCCACGATCAGGTTCCGGTTTGCGACCAGGTCGGCGTCGAGTTGCTGGAACAGCCGGTCATTGCGCTTGTCCTCCTGGCGGGCGACCAGGAACAGGTCTTCGTTCAGGTTTCGCGCCGTCATGATAATCGACAGGTTGTCGATATCGTCGCTGGTGCTGGCGATGACCCCCACGGCATCGTGAATGCCGGCCTTCTCCAGCGTATCGGCTTCCGTGCCGCGGCCCTCGATGGCGCCGGGGTGCGCGGCCACTCGATCGGGATGAACGTCGACCACGGTGTATGGCATGCTGTCCCGCTCCAGTCGCCGGATGACCTGTTCGCCGAAACGCCCCGCGCCGCAGATCACCCAGCGGCCCTTGGGCGGGTCCAGCAACTTGCCGCGCAGGATGGTGCCGGGAACGGCGATCAGCCAGTCCTGCACCATGTATTTCACCGGCGACGTCAGCGCCAGGTGCAGCCGGTCGGCGAAAATGTCATAGGGGTTGATGACCTCGTCGGTGCCGAACGACTTCATGTTGTCGCTGACCTGCCCGCTCTCGCTGCGGGCGAACACCGGGGTCTCGGGATGCAGCAGTTTCGACGTGATGGCGATGGTCAGGTTGGCATGATCATCGTTCGTGGTGATGATCACGCCCTGGCACCATGGGTGACCCAGCCCCGCGAGCTCAAGGATCTTCGGGTCCGTGGTATCGCCGGCGTACATCGGCGTGTAGGCGAAATCCGGGTCCAGGCCACGGTAGTCGACCACCTGCTGCTCGGAATCGAGCGCGACGGCCCGCTTGCCGCGCTTCAGCAGCCCGCGGACGACGGTGTCACCGGTGTTGCCGAAACCGCACACCAGGTAGAACGGGTCGGCGCCCATCATGCGGACGCGACGGCCGAAGCGCGCACGCGCCAGGACCTGGCGGAACTGCGGTTCCATGAACAGGTTGACGATGGCGCCGATGGCGTAAAACCAGGCCGCGACGTTGGGCAGGATCAGCGCCAGCACCACCATGCGCTGGGCATCGGTGAACGGCACGGGGATTTCGCCGAAACCCACCGTCGTGGCCATGATCGCGACGAAGTAGGCGGCGTCCAGGTAGTTCAGGTGCGCCGGCTTGCCCGTGGCGTCGACACCCGGCATCGCCACCATGATCAGCACCGAGGTGAAAAACACCAGGATCATGACGATCAGCGGCAACCGCAGCCGCCGCATGGTCAGCCAGACGATGTCGTTCATGCCGTGCATCCGCCGGCGCCGTCCTCAGCGACGGTAGATGATGGTTTCCGCCACCAGCAAGGTCACCGAGACCAGGTTGGCGAGCAGGGCGCCGCCGGACAGCGACACCACGCGTGCGACCACTTCCGGCGTCACGCCCTCGGTGGTGACGAACAGTGCCCAGCCCCAGAAAATGGCGGCCAGCAGCAGCTGCAGGTCGGCCACCAGGCTGGTGGCGAGAAACGTGGCGCCCATGCTGGAGCGGTCGCCCAGCTTCAGGATGGTGGCGATGATGCTGACCACCAGCGCGGCGGCCAGCTCCATGGCGTCATGGTGCGAGGGGTTGTCGATGTCGCCGATGAAAAAACCGAAGTTCAGCGTCAATGCCAGGACAATGAAGAAGGCAAAGGTGGTTTTTTCGAAGTTCATGCGGCGTCGCTCCCCGTTGCGGTCTGAACGCTAGCCTACCGGTAACCGGTGGCAGTGGGCAATCGGGACGACATCGCCGTGCATTCAGCCGCCGTACTCGTCCTCGTAGTCGGCGGCGGCAGCGGCGATGACCTTTGCCGCATGTTCGAACCCATACGCCTTGCCGACCTTGACCTTCTCCGGTTCGTCGGGAAGCGTCTTGTAGGTCTGGAAGTAGTGCCGCAGGCGTTCAATCAGCGACTGCGGCAGCTCGGAGATATCATCCACCGAACCCCAGACATCATCGTTGTCGAGCACGGCGACAATTTTGTCGTCCGCCTCGCCGTGGTCCAGCATCGTGATGCCGCCCACGACGCGTGCGTTAACGATGATTTCGCCGCGGGTGATTCGCCGGCTCGACATCACGCAGATGTCCAGCGGGTCGCCGTCACCGCGGTCGGCGCCGTCCATCAGGTCGCGGACGCGGTCGGCGCAGTAGGTGCGCGGAACGAAGCCGTACAGGGCAGGCGGCAGCGACGAGGTGCGATGCGGCCGGTCGACGCGCATGTAGCCCGTCTTCTTGTCGACCTCGTACTTCACGAAGTCGAACGGCGTGATCTCGATGTAGGCATGGACGATTCGTGGCGAATTCGGCCCCAGTTCCAGGCCGTGCCAGGGGTGGGGTCGCCACTGGTTGAAAATTCGGGTCATGGTGTTTCCAGTTTGCGCGCGGTTCGAGGGTTCAAGTGTGTCACTCCGCTACCAGGGCGGTCACGCGCGCCAGCGCGCCCAGGACGTCGGAGTCAAAATAAATCAGCGTGTCGGTTTCCACCTGGCGCGATTGGCGCAGGCGATGGACGCGGAACGGGTCCGGCTCGGGGCCGGGGTCCGCTACATCAACGGCCAGCTCACCGTCACCAGGCGTTTCGGATTCCAGCGCCAGGCCCTGTTCAGGCACGGGAGATTCAGGCGGTGCATCAACCCGCCACTCCAGGTCCAGGTCAACATGCAGGAAGCGGCTGTGGCGCAACTGCGCGGTGCCATCCAGGCGGTACAGGGGCGCTGCGTGGCCGTCGAAGGGTCGTGGCTGTTCCAGGTCGATGGCGGTGGATTCCGTCGGGAAATACAGGTCTTCACGAACGATTTCGGTGTCGTGGATGCGAACGCCAGGCTGGTAGTCCATGGCCGGCTGCTCCCAGCTCACCAGCGTCAGCGGCGTGTAGTCCGCCAGGCGCTCCAACCGCCGATACAGGGTTTCAAAGGTGCCCGCGGTTTCAATCCTCAACGGCGCACCCGGCGCCGCGTTCGTTTCATCCAGCGTCCAGCGGTCATGAAAACCCCGCAGCCGCTCGATGGAGGCCGGTTCCGTCACGCCACCGCCGGCATGCCGGAACACCAGCAGTTCGACGCGATAGCGGTCCGTGGCCGCCTCGGCATCGAACGCGCACCACGGCGCCACGGCCATGACGGCCGCCGCGAAGCGGGCTATGGTGTGTGGCTTCCCCATTCGGTTCGGTTCCAGGACGCGCTGACGCGGCATTATAGCCGATGCCGTCAACCATCCCCCGCCAGGGTGTCCAGTAATTGCGTTGCGCGCTCGACGCGTTTCGCGCCGTCCTCGATCTCGCTGGTGATTAAAAGGCGCTCGGGACCACCCAGGCGGAACTGCCCCGGCTGCTCGCGCACCAGTTTCAGCAGCGCGTCGACGTCGACGCCCGCGTCCTCGGCGAACTCGATCCGTCCCCCGCGCGGGCCGAAATCCAGCCGGGTGACGCCGGCGCGCCGGGCGCGCAACTTCATGGCGGCGATGGCGAACAGGTTCTTGACCGGCTGCGGCAGCAGGCCGAAGCGGTCGATCATCTCCACCTGCAGTTCGCGCAGTTCGGCATCGTTGGCGGCCGTCGCAATGCGCTTGTACAGCGTCAGCCGGGCGTGGACATCGCCCAGGTAGTCTTCAGGGATCAACGCCGCGACATGCAGTTCCACGTCGGCGCCGTCGGCACGTGCTGATTCCAGGTCGGGTTCCTGGCCGTCTCGCAGGGCCTCGACCGCGCGGGTCAGCATCTCGCTGTAGAGGTTGAAGCCCACCTGGTGGATCTGGCCGCTCTGGTCCTCGCCAAGCAGTTCACCGGCGCCGCGGATTTCCATGTCGTGGGTGGCCAGGGTGAAACCGGCGCCGAGCTCTTCCAGCGAGGCGATGGCATCCAGCCGCTTGCGCGCATCGGCAGTCAGGGCGCGCGGTTCCGGCGTCACCAGGTAGGCGTAGGCCAGGTGGTGCGAGCGGCCCACCCGGCCGCGCAACTGGTGCAGCTGCGACAGCCCGAACTTGTCGGCGCGGTTAATGATGATGGTGTTCGCGGTCGGAATGTCGATGCCGTTCTCGATAATGGTTGTGCAAACCAGCACGTGGAAGCGCTGGCGGTGGAAGTCGAGCATCACCTGCTCCAGCTCGAGTTCGCGCATCTGCCCGTGGGCGACGCGAACCCGCGCTTCGGGCACCAGGTCGCGTACTTCGTTCGCGATGCGCTCGATATTGCGAACCTCGTTGTGCAGGAAGAACACCTGGCCGCCACGCTGGATCTCACGTTGAAGGGCTTCCCGCAGCAGCGCCTTGTCCCACTGCACCTGCAGCGTTTTCACGGCGATACGCCGCGCCGGCGGCGTGGCAATAATCGACAGGTCGCGAATACCGGCCAGCGCCATGTTCAGCGTGCGGGGGATGGGCGTGGCCGTCAGCGTCAGCAGGTCGACCTCGGCGCGCAATTCTTTCAGGCGCTCTTTCTGGCGTACGCCGAAACGTTGTTCCTCGTCGACGATGACCAGGCCGAGGTTGTCGAATTTCACGTCCCGCTGGATCAGTTTGTGGGTGCCGACGACGATGTCGACCTTGCCCTCGGCCAGGCGCGTCAGCACGCCCTCGGACTGTTTCGCGGTGCGAAAGCGCGACAAGGCCTCGATCCTGACCGGCCAGTCGGCCAGGCGATCGGCGAACGTCTCGTAGTGCTGCTGCGCCAGCAGGGTGGTGGGCGCGAGCACGGCGACCTGCTTGCCGCCCTGGACCGCGATGAACGCGGCGCGCAGGGCGACCTCGGTCTTGCCGAAACCGACGTCGCCACAGACCACGCGATCCATGGGGCGCTGCGAGCGCATGTCGTCGCGGATGGCCTCGATGGCGCGCTCCTGGTCCGGGGTTTCCTCGTAGGGGAAGGTGGCGGCGAACTCCTGGTACATCCGCTCGTCCAGCGGAAAGGCAAAACCCTCGCGGGCCTGGCGTCGCGCGTACAGGTCGAGCAGCTCGGCGGCCACGTCGCGGACTTTCTCGGCCGCCTTCTTCCGCGCCCGGCTCCAGGCTTCGCCGCCCAGCTTGTGCAGCGGCGCGGTGTCCTGCGAGGCGCCGGTGTAGCGGCTGACCAGGTGCAGCGAGGCGACCGGGACATAGAGCTTGTCGTCGTTGGCATAGCCGATGGCCAGGAACTCCGCCGGCCGGTCGTCGATGGCCAGGGTCTGCAGGCCCAGGTAGCGGCCGACGCCGTGTTCCTCGTGCACCACCGGCGCGCCTTCCTCCAGGTCGCTGAGGTTGCGGATGATGGCGTCCGGGTCGCGCTCGGCGCGGCGTTCATCGCCGGTGCGCCGCGCGCGGCCGATGAACAGCTGGGTTTCCGTCAGGACCGCCAGGTCATCGCCGGCGATAAAGCCCTCTTCGAGCGGCAGCACCGCGATGCCGAGTCGTTCATCGGACTGCATGAAAGCCGGCCAGTTGTCGAAGCGACGCGGCCGCACCCCGAATGCGCCCAGGGTTTCCGCCATGGCCTCGCGACGCCCGGCCGTATCGGCCGCGAACATGACGCGCCCGGTGAAGCGCTCCACGAAGCCGGTCAGTTCCGCGCTGGCGTTCTTGCCGCGCTCGTGAATGGGCAGGGCGGGTGCAGGTTCTGTATCGAACTGTACCGCTTTGCCGCCGGCATCCACGGGCCGCAACAGGACCCGCGGCCGCTGGTCGAGTTTCGCAGAGACGTCCGTCGGTGAAAGAAACAATTCCCCGGGCTTCAGCACCGGGCGTTCGATATCGTGCCGACGTTGCTCATACCGGTCCAGGGTCTGCGCGGTAAACGCCGCCATGGCCTCGCGGGCCCCGTCGTCCTCGATCACCAGCGGCGGTGAGGGCAGGTAGTCGAACAGGGTTTCCGTGCTCTCGAAGAACAGCGGCAGGTACTGCTCCAGCCCCTGTGGGTGCAGTCCCGACTTCAGGTCGCGGTACAGCGGCACGCCGGTCATGTCGACGGCAAACCGGTTGCGGAAAGCGCGGCGAAACGCGTCCAGCGCATCGTCATCGGCGGGGTACTCACGGGCCGGCAACATCCGCAGTTCGCCCATCTCGCCGGTGGAGCGCTGTGATTCCGGGTCGAAGGTGCGGATGCTGTCGATCTCGTCGTCGAACAGGTCGATGCGAATCGGCGCGCCGGCGCCGGTCGGGTAGAGGTCCAGCACCGAGCCCCGCACGGCGAACTGGCCGGTCTGGTAGACCTGGTCCGCGGCGCTGTAGCCCGCGTTCAGCATCTGCTCGCGGAAGGTCTCGACCTGCAGCTTCTGCCCGCGACGCAGGTCCAGGCTGTGGCCCAGCACGTGCGGGCGTGGCGGCAGGCGCTCCAGCAGCGTGGCCGCGGGCACCAGTAACAGCCCCTGTTTCGAGGCGGCGATCTCGGTCAGCGTGGCCAGGCGCTCGGCGGTGATCTCGGGGTGGGCCGAGAACGGGTCGAAGGGCAGGGTTTCGCGGTCCGGAAAGTGCCGGACGGTGATCTCGCCGCTGTTCAGCAACTGCAGGTCGCGATACAGGTTCTGCGCCCGGTGGCTGCTGCGCGTGACCACCATGACCGGGCCGTCGTGCGCCGCGGCGGCGCGCAACAGCGCCAGGGCCAGCGCGCTGCCATGCGGGCCGGCCCATTCGGTCACGACGCCGTCGCCGGCGTCGAATCGCGCGTCGGTGGGGTGAATCGTCATATCAGCGGGATCTCAAACGAGGCGCGGAGTGTATGGCAGCCCCGCTGGACCCGCAACCGACCATTCGAGACGCTTTTCCCGTCACCCGTCACCCGTCACCCGTCACCCGTCACCCGTCACCCGTCACTTCCGGGTCCCGGCCCAGCAACCGCAGTACGCCGGCCAGCAGCAGCAGGCCGATGCCCAGCCCCGCCCACCACGGCAGGCCCAGCGCCACGGGGATGCTGCCGGCGCCAATCGACACCGCGCCCACGGTCATGGCGTAGGGCAACTGGGTGCGCACGTGTTCAACGTGGTCGCAGCCGCTGGAGAGCGACGACAGGATGGTGGTGTCCGAGATGGGTGAACAGTGGTCACCCCAGACACTGCCGGCCAGCACGGAGGCGATGGCCGAATACAGGATATGCATATGCTCCGGCCCCGCCAGCCCCTGGCTTTGCATCACCGCCCAGGTCAGCGGGATGGTCAGCGGGATCAGGATGGCCATGGCGCCCCAGCTGGAACCCGTTCCGAAGCCGGTGCCGGCCGCGATCAGGAACACCAGCGTCGGCAGCAGCCAGGCAGGCAGGGTGTCGCCCAGGACCGAGACCAGGAAGTCAGCGGTGCCGAGCACATCGGTAACCTGGCCCAGCGACCAGGCGAGCACCAGGATGATGATGGCCTTGAGCATGGCGCGCAGTCCGCGGTACCAGGCGTCGACCACCTGCTCGAGGTTAAGAATGCGCTGCGACAGCGACAGCGCGCCGGCGACGAGGACGCCGAGCAGCGAAGCCCACATCAGCGAGCGGTAGGCGTCGGCCGAGCCGATAATGTCGCGCAGGCCGGGGTCCGGCATGTCCACCGCGCGGCTGCCGGTGACATACAGGCCGACAACAACCGAGACCACCAGTACGCCGATGGGCAGCAGCGCGTTAATCGCACGCTGCGGCTTGCCGTCGTCGGGCTCAATTTCCTGGCCGTCGGTATCGTGGCGCCGGCTGGGCCGGCCCGCGTGAATCTCGCCCGCGCGCGCCGCCCGCTCGGCCTTCAGCATCGGCCCGTAATCGCGCCCGCTCCACGCGACCATGAACACGAAGGCCAGCGAGAGGATCGGGTAGAAGCTGTACGGGATGGTGGCCAGGTAGACGAAATAGCCCTGGCCGGACAGGCTCGGGATATTGCCGATCGCGCTGTCAATCAGGCCCACTTCGTAACCGACCCAGGTGGTGATCAGCGCAATGCAGGCCACGGGCGCCGCCGTGGAGTCGACGATATACGCCAGCTTCTCGCGCGAAACGCGCATGGCATCGGTCACCGGGCGCATCGCGTTGCCCACCACCAGCGTGTTGGCGTAGTCGTCGAAGAATATCGCCAGGCCCATGGTCGCCGCGGTCATGCATGAATGTCGTGCCGAGTCAGCCCAGCGAACGATGCGGTTGACGATGCCCTGCATACCGCCGTTTCGCGACACGATGCCCACCATGCCGCCGATCATCAGCGAAAACAGGATCACGGCGGCATGGTCGCTGTCGGCCAGGGCGGCCTTCACGTAAATCTCGAAACTGTCCAGCAGGCCTGACCAGATGCCGGTCAGCGTGCCGTCGTGGATCAGCCAAGCGCCCAGCCAGATACCCAGGAACAGCGCGGGAATGACGCGCTTGAAAACGAGTGCGAAGGCAATGGCGATCAGCGGTGGGAGGATGGACAACCAGCGGCCAAAAAAGGCGGGGTCGTCGGTGGCGGCGATGGCGGGGGAGGCCAGGGTCACCAGGGTCAGGGAGAGCAGGGCGGTGATGAGGTTTTTCGTCGTTGTTCTGTTGTGCATATCCCGTTCCGTGTTGTCGTTGTCAGGCCGCCTGTTGCATCCGTCCGTCGAAATGGCCGTCGATCATCTCGAGCTGCGCGGCCGCCGTCTTGACGCGCATCAGTTTCGCGCGCAGTTCGGCGCCCCCGGGGCGGCCTTTCAGGTACCAGCCGATGTGCTTGCGCGCGACGCGCACGCCCTGCGGCTCGCCGTAAAACGCGTGCAACGCCGCCAGGTGGCGCGTCAGCACGTCGTGGACCTCCTCGTCAGACGGGGCGGGCAGCACCTCACCGGTTTCGAGGAAATGATTGATCTCGCGGAACAGCCAGGGGTTGCCCTGGGCGCCGCGGCCCAGCATCAACCCGGTGGCGCCGGTCGCCATGAGGACCTGCCGGGCGTGTTCGGGCGATTCAATATCGCCGTTGGCGAACACCGGGATATTCACCGCCTGGCAGATGGTCGCGATGGTGTCGTACTCGGCCTGGCCGTTGAAGCGGTCCGCGCGTGTGCGCCCGTGCACGGCCAGGGCGGCGATGCCGCTGGACTCTGCAAGCTGGGCGATCGCGACACCGTTGCGGCGCTCGGGGTCCGGGCCAGTCCGAATTTTCAGCGTGACCGGCACGTCCACGGCCGCGACCACGGCGCGCAGGATATCGCCGACCAGGGCCTCGTTTTCCAGCAGCGCGGAGCCGGCCAGCTTGTTGCAGACTTTCTTGGCCGGGCAGCCCATGTTGATGTCGATGACCTGCGCGCCCAGGTCTACGTTGTAACGCGCCGCGTCGGCCATCCAGTCCGGGTCGCTGCCGGCGATCTGCACGGCGATGGGCGCCGGTTCGTCGTCGTGGCGCGCCCGCAGCATGGATTTGCGTGTGCCGCGCAGCGCCGGGTTCGCCGACACCATTTCACCGACGACATAGCCCGCGCCCAGCTCCCGGCAAAGCTTGCGGAACGGCAGGTCGGTGACGCCGGCCATCGGGGCCAGCGCCAGCGGGTTGTCGAGCGTGTAGGGGCCGATGTTCATTTTGTTCAGGCCGCGCCGGTGACTTTCTCAAAGATCTGGAAACCCGCCACCCACGTACCGATGGCCGAGCCCAGGTTGGAAAGAAAGAATACCAGCAGGATCCGGGTCGCCGGGTTGGCGTACCAGCCCTTCAGTGTGGTGACGTCTTCGCGCAGCCGCTCAAGGTCCGCGCCGGTGGGCTTGCGAACCCACGACTGCACCAGTCCGGTGACCATGCCGGCCGCGACCATCGGGTTCAGGGAAGTCAGTGGCGCCGCGAGCAGGCCGCTGACGACGGTCAGCGGGTGACCCTTGGCAAGAGCGGCGCCCAACGCGGCCAGGCCACCGTTGATGGCCACCCACAACACCACCAGTTCCCAGAACAACGCCGGGCTCTGGCGGAAACCCAGGTAGAAGCCGGTGACGACAAGGGCCAGGATGGCCCACGGGATCAGCTTCGGCCAGCGCGCCTTCGGCGGGTGGGTCGACAGGGTTTCGACCTCGGCCTCGGGGTCTGTGGCGTTGCCTTCCAGCGCTTTCGCCAGGCCATCCAGGTGGCCGGCGCCGACGACCGCCAGCACGCGGCGGCCGGGGTGGCCGTCATTCGCGGCGCGCAGCTTCGCGGCCATGAAGCGGTCGCGCTCGGCGATCAGCGACTCGTAGATTTCAGGTGATTGCTCGGCGAACTCCGTGAATGTCGATTCCAGGATGTCGCCTTCTTTCAGTTTTTCGATCGCGTCTTCGTCGATTTCCTCAGAAGACAGGCCACTGAGCACCAGCCCCGTTGAGAGGTAGATGCGCTTGTACCAGGGCACCTGGTGGTAGGTGCGTTTCAGCGTCGTGGCCAGGTCGCGGTCGATCAACTGCAGCTCAACACCGCGCGCTTCGGCAGCCTCGGCGGCGGCCTTGAGCTCGGCGCCCGGCTCGATACCAAACTGGTCGGCAATGCGGCGTTGGTAACCGGACAGGGCCAGGTTGGCCATCACCAGTCCGGCCTTGCCTTCGCGAATGATCCGGTAGAGGTCCAGGTCGCGCCAGCCGTTCTGGCCCTGCAGCGCCTGCAGGCGGGCCGGGCACAGTTCCACGGCGATGGCGTCGTAGTCGCCCTCGCGCGTCATGCGCTCGACGGCCTCGACGCTGGCGCGCGAGACATGGGCGGTGCCCAGCAGCGTGTAATGCACGCCGTCGCGGGTGAGTTCGCGTATGGGCTGTGCCGTGTCTGCCGTGGTCGCGTTCGCGACGTCAGCGGGGGGCGTCATGCCCTGGGCGTCATCAGAAATGGGGCGTTCGCTGGCCAATGGAAAACGGCACCGCCGGACCGGTGAAAAGGGCGCACAGGATACCGCAGATGCGATGCCGCGGGGAGGCCCGCGCGGCGCGGGTTTCAGGCGCGGTCGATGACCTCGCCGGGCAGCAGGACGGAGTACAGCACCCGGTCATACTCGAAATAGACGCTGTAGGTCGCGTAGTCCCAGCGCGTGATCGGCGGGTTGCCGACGGCGTTGTGCTTCTGGCTCGGTGCGCCGAACTTCGCCTCGACATCGGCCTTGCTCAGTCCGTTGTCGGGCAGTTCCATTTTCTCGACCTGGCGTACCTCGTCGAGAATCAGTACGTCGGCGTTCAGCGCCAACGGCGCGCAGATCATCATCGTGGCCACGAATGTCCGGATCATTTCATCGCTCCTTGCAGAAATGCGTGTCAAGAATAGCACAACGCGCGGGTCGCGCAGTGCGCTGGCAAGCGGGATCAGCTGGCCGCGTTCTGCGCCAGAAGGCGGGTGTAGGAATCGTAACGTCGCGCGCTGACGCGGCCGGCCGCGACGGCGTCCTTCACCGCGCAGCCCGGCTCGCTCAGGTGCCGGCAATTGTTGAAGCGGCAGCCGCCCAGCCAGGGCTGGAACTCCGGGTAACCGGCGGCGATATCGGCATCGTCCAGCGTCCACAGGCCGTATTCCCACACGCCGGGCGAATCGATCAGTTGGCCGCCGCCCGGCAGCGTGTACAGGATCGTGGTGGTGGTCGTGTGCGTGCCCTTGCCGGTGGTGGTGGACAGCGCCCCGGTCTGGATCTCGATATCGGGCAGAAGCTGGTGCGCCAGCGACGACTTGCCAACACCCGACTGGCCGACCAGGATGCTGGTGCCGGTTTCGACCAGCGCGGTCAAGGGTTCGACTCCACCATCGCGTTTGCACGAGGTGCGAACCACCGTGTAACCGAGCCGGGAATAGTCGTCCAGGTGCGCCAGGGTGCCGTCTTCGACCTCGGGTTCGAGCTCGGCCTTGTTGAGCACGATGACGGGTTCGATGCCCAGGCTGTGCACCGCGACCAGGTAGCGGTCGAGCAGGTCGCGCGAGGGCAGGGGACGAGTCGCGATCACCACTAGCACCCGGTCGAGGTTGGCGGCCACCACCTGGGGCCGCCCCCGGTTGTCGGCCTTCATGAACTCGTTTCGGCGGGCCAGGATCTCGTCGACCACCCAGGCATCGCCGCCGTCGGCACGGATCATCACGTGGTCACCGCAACAGGGCCGGCCGACATTCCTGCGGAAGCGGCAGTCGCGGGTTTCACCCGCCAGGGTTTCGACGATGCCGTGCGAGCCGTAGGCGACGCGCACCAGGGCCTCGTCGGCCTGGTTCATCAGCGGGTGGCACGGGACGGGTTCATCCACGTATTCTAGCCAATCCTTCACGCCATGGACTGAATATGGGCAACGAAAACGCCAGTCCCGATCACCTGGTCTGGATCGATCTTGAAATGACCGGGCTGGACACGACCCGCGACACCATCCTCGAAATCGCCACGCTGGTGACCGATACCGAACTGAATATCCTGGCCGAGGGGCCGGAGATCGCCGTGCGGCATGACCTCGCGGCGTTGCAGGCCATGGACGAGTGGAACACGAAGCACCACGGTGAATCGGGCCTGTGGCAGCGTGCCCTGGACAGCGCGCACGACGCGGCGGCCGCCGAGAAAGAGACGCTGGCGTTCCTGGCAAAGTGGACCGTCGCCGGCGCATCGCCCATGTGCGGCAACAGTATCTGCCAGGACCGCCGCTTCCTGCACCGCCTGATGCCCGACCTGGAAGCCTGGTTCCACTATCGCAACCTGGACGTTTCCACGCTGAAAGAGCTGGCGAAGCGCTGGAAACCTTCGATTCTCGATGCCCTGGTCAAGGAGAACCGCCACACGGCTTTGTCGGATATTCGCGAGTCAGTCGCTGAGCTACGCCACTATCGGCAGTTCATGGGGCGTTTTGCTGGTGAATAGTAAGCGGTAAGCAGTAAGCGGTAAGCGGTAAGCAGTGAAAAGCAAGGGCACTTGCTGATGGGTGTTGGCGAAAATCCTGCTCACTGCTCACTGCTCACTGCTCACTGCTTACTGCTTACTGCTCACTGCTTACCGCTCACCTGGGTTTTTAGCGGGCGGCGCCTGAGAGCTTCAGCCATGTATCCAGCACCGTATCCGGGTTCAGCGAGATGCTCTCGATGCCCTCATCGACCAGCCACTGGGCCAGGTCGGGGTGATCGGACGGCCCCTGGCCGCAGATGCCGACGTACTTGCCCTTTTCGCGGCAGGCACTGATGGCCATTGACAGCAACTTGCGCACCGCCGGGTCGCGTTCGTCGAACTTGTCGGCGATTTCCGCCGAGTCGCGGTCCAGGCCCAGGGTCAGCTGGGTCAGGTCGTTGGAGCCGATGGAGAAGCCGTCGAAGATCTCCAGGAAATCGTCGGCGAGCAGCGCATTCGACGGCAGTTCGCACATCATGATGACTTTCAGGCCGTTTTCGCCGCGGGCCAGGCCGAATTCGGCCATGGTGTCCAGCACCGCCTGGCCCTCGTCCAGGGTGCGCACGAACGGCACCATGGCCCAGACGTTGTCCAGGCCCATCTGCTCACGCACGTACTTCAGTGCGCGGCATTCCAGTTCGAAACAGTCGCGGAAATGCGGCGCCACGTAGCGTGAGGCGCCACGGAAGCCGAGCATCGGATTTTCCTCGTCCGGTTCATAGCGCGGCCCGCCCACCAGGTTGGCGTATTCGTTCGACTTGAAGTCGGACAGGCGCACGATGACCGGGTTGGGGGCGAACGATGCGGCGATGGTGGCGATGCCTTCGACCAGGCGGTCGACGTAGAAACTGACCGGGTCGGCGTAGCCGGCCATGCGACGGTCGATCTCGGTACGGGTCTCCTTGTCCTGGTCGTCGTAATCGAGCAGCGCGCGCGGGTGTACGCCGATCATGCGATTGATGATGAATTCGAGCCTGGCCAGGCCGACCCCGTGGTTGGGAATGGCGGCGAAGTCGAAGGCGCGGTCCGGGTTGGCCACGTTCATCATCACCTTGACCGGTGCTTCCGGCAGGTCTTCCAGGTCGTCATTCTGTACCTTGAATTCCAGTTCGCCATCGTAGACGAAGCCGGTGTCGCCCTCGGCGCAGGACACCGTGACGGCTTGGCCATCGCGGATGCGGTCGGTGGCGTCGCGGCAGCCGACCACGGCCGGAATACCCAGTTCGCGGGCGATGATGGCGGCGTGGCAGGTGCGGCCGCCACGGTTGGTGACAATCGCCGCGGCGCGCTTCATCACCGGCTCCCAGTCGGGGTCGGTCATGTCGGTCACCAGCACATCGCCCTCGCGAACCTCGTTCATGGTGTCGATGGAATCGACCACGCGGGCCACGCCGGCGCCGATTTTCTGGCCGATGCTGCGGCCTTCGCACAGCAGCGGGCCTTCGCCCTCCAGTCTGAACCGCTCCAGCTGCGTGGCTTCCGAGCGGCTTCGGACCGTTTCCGGGCGGGCCTGGACGATATACAGGCGGCCGTTTCGTCCGTCCTTGGCCCACTCGATATCCATCGGGCGGCCGTAGTGCTCCTCGATGGTCAGGGCCATGCGGGCCAGCGCCTCGACATCCTCGTCGGTGATGGAAAAACGCGCCTGGTCGGCGGCGTCGACCGGCTCAATGCGAACGCCGGCACCAACGCCGTCGAAGACCATGCGCTGCGCCTTGCTGCCCAGGTTGCGGCGCAGGATGGCCGGCTTGCCGGCGCGTAGCGAAGTCTTGTAGACGTAGAACTCGTCCGGGTTGACGGCGCCCTGGACGACCATTTCACCCAGGCCCCAGGCCGAGGTGATGAACACCGCGTCGCGGAACCCGGACTCGGTATCGATGGTAAACATCACGCCACTGGCGGCCAGGTCCGAGCGCACCATGGACTGGATGCCGGCGGACAGGCTGACATCGGCATGCTCGAAGCCCTGGTGCACGCGGTAGGCGATGGCGCGGTCGTTGTACAGCGACGCGAACACGGCGCGGATTTTTTGCAGCACTTCGTCCAGTCCGCGGACGTTCAGGAAGGTCTCCTGCTGGCCGGCGAAGGAGGCGTCCGGCAGGTCTTCGGCGGTGGCGGATGAGCGCACGGCCACTTCGGGCTCAACGCCGACACGTTCTTCAAGGGCGGCCCAGGCGGTGCGGATGGCGTCTTCAATGGCGGGTGGGAACGGTGTTTCCATGACCCAGTCGCGAATCTGTTTGCCGGTTCGGGTCAACGCCTCGATATCGTCGGTGTCCAGGCCGTCCAGCGCCTCGGCAATGCGGGCTTCCAGGCCGGACTGCGCGATGAACTCGTTGAAGGCCTCTGACGTTGTCGCGAAGCCGCCCGGCACCTCGATGCCGAGTCCGGACAACTGGGTGAGCATTTCTCCGAGGGAGGCGTTCTTGCCGCCGACCTGCGGCAGATTCTGCATGCGGGTTTCATGCAGCCAGGCGATGTAGTTTTGGGTCACGCGATGCCACCATTCCGAACCAGACGAGCCGGCATTCTAACTGCCCCTGCGCGACCGTGCAGGTGTGATAACGTTGTCAAAACCCAGACATTTACCAAGCCCATGAAGCGCACCGTGTTCTTCATTTCCGATGGTACCGCTATCACCGCGGAGACCCTCGGCCACAGCCTGATCACCCAGTTTCCAGGTATCGAGTTTGACCAGGTGCGCATGCCCTTTGTCGACAACATGGAAAAATGCGGTGCCGCGGTCGAGGCCATCAACCGGGCCTGCAAACGTGACGGCGCGCCCGCGATTGTCTTCAACACCATCGTCGACGAGTCGCTGTGCGCCCTGATCAACGACAGCGACGGAATCGCGCTCGACCTGTTCGCCACCTTCCTGAAGCCGATGGAGCAGGCGCTGGGGGTCAACCACGAACCGACGGTCGGTCGCGCGCACGGGGTGGTCAACCTGGACCGCTACGAGCACCGCATGGAAGCCACCAACTACGCGATGAACCACGATGACGGTGTCAGCGTTGATTTCCATGATGCCGACCTGGTGCTGGTCGGCGTGTCGCGGTGCGGCAAGACGCCCACCTGCCTCTACATGGCGCTGCACTTCGGCGTCCGCGCGGCGAACTACCCGCTGACGCCGGAAGACCTTGACCAGATGCGTTTGCCGCCGTTCCTGCGGCGCTACCGCCACAAGCTCGTCGGCCTGACCATCGACCCGGAACGGCTGACGCAGATTCGCCAGACCCGCAAGCCGGACAGCCGCTACGCCTCGCCGCGCCAGTGCCGGCAGGAAGTGGATGCGGCGGCCAACCTGTTGCGCATGGAAGGCGTGACCATGTTCGAGACGACGCACGCGTCGATCGAGGAGATTGCGAGCCGGGTGCTGCTGCAACTCGGCTTGCAGCGGGAGATGTTTTAGTCAAGCCGGGATGGGGCGCGCCTGAATTTCGGGTCGCGGTCTTACATTCTGCCACGGACCTGACGTCTACCGTCAAGATTTCGCTGCATGGTACGCTGGTCCCATGGTCTCCTTCACGGAAACATCTGCCGCCACGCGGCGTCCGAAGCTCAGGAACCTGCAACGCGCGCAGGAGGAAATCTATCGCCAGTTGCAGCTGCTGATGCCGGACGCGCTGGCGCATCACGATACGTTCGCCTCGAAAGTTGAGGGTTCCCCGGAGTTGCGCCTGGAGGTGCTGGAGCGGCACCCCTATACGCATTTTGTACGCCTGACTTACCTTTTCAGTGACGAGCGGCGGCAGCGACTTGCGCCCGATGCGCACATCCGGATCTATCACGATGCCCGGATGGCGGAAGTGACCGCATTTAATGCGGAACAGGGTTTCAACCGTTCGGCCCACCCCTGGTATCCCGTCCTGCCATTGGTGCAACGCGCATGGCGCGAGAATGTCGCCCTCGAGAAATGGGTCGGTTACCTGCTCGCGCAGGGGCATCGTTTCGACAGCATGGTCGCCGTTGATCACGGCCTGTCCACGGCCACGCAGTCCCATCGGGTCACCTCCCTGGCCTGACGCCCTGTCCCCCGGGACGACTTTTTTCCGATTAAATGGTAGAACCCTGTGTCGCCGGGTCGCCTGGCCCGGCATGACCTGCAGTGAATGGAGGAAACCGTGATGAATATGCGCCCATCGGCCGCGTTGTCGGCCACCGTCGTACTCCAGGTGTGCTCGCTCGAGGCCAGTGCCCAGTCCAACCGGAAGCCGATCGAGGTGGTCAACCCGGCAGGCGAGACACTGGCGGTCGAAGTGAACAATTTCCCGGCCACCCAGTCGGTCGAAGTCAATAACCTGCCCGAGACGCAATCGGTCGAGGGGGACGTGAACGTGCTTAACTTTCCGGCGTCGCAGACCGTGGACGGTTCGGTGAGCATCAACAACCTGCCCATCACCCAGCAAGTCAGTGGCACGGTCGAAGTGTCGAACGCTTTGAGCATCGCGCCCGCGGAGGGCGTCAGTCACCTGGGCATACCGCTGGGTGAACACCAGGCCTATTTCCGGACCGGCGGTCCCTTGTTGAGTGACGCCGGAATTACGCACCTGGCGCGGGTGCCCCGGACCGGTGGTGGCGGTGGCGATACTGACCTCGATCCCGGGGAGTGCCTGGTCCTGCTGGACGTCAACATCGCATTCAGGACATTTGAAAACAGCAGCCCGGGCACCCTGGGTTCATGGCCGAATGCGTTTGGCTATTTCGAAATCGGGCTGACGGATTTTAACGGTACGGAATTCACACCCTTCATCGATGTTGTGGGGTATTCCGACGAGTATTCCCGAGGATCCCTGCAACAGGCATTCGCCGCTGGCCTGGTCATGGCCCCTTCACAGGCGGGCGACGTTAGCCTCGACCGCCTGGCCATTCGGACCACCGCACAGACCGGTGCATTCGGGGAACGATACCCTTATGTGAGCCACGCCACGGCGACGGGGTACGTGACCAGCTGTCCCTGAAGTGAATTTTTGACCCGCGCAAGAAAAAAGGCCGCTCATTTCTGAGCGGCCTTCCTGCTGGAATAGTGGCGTCCCCACGGGGATTCGAACCCCGGTTGCCGCCGTGAAAGGGCGGTGTCCTAGGCCTCTAGACGATGGGGACACTGGTGGAGCCAGGCGGGATCGAACCGCCGACCTCTACAATGCCATTGTAGCGCTCTCCCAGCTGAGCTATGGCCCCAGCAAGGCGCGGTATGGTACTGACTCCCCCCGGGGGTGTCAATCATATTTTTTGCCTTTTTCCTGTCCACGCGTTTCACGGCGAGAGCGCGGCACGATGCGGCCGCCAGCGGTTGCATCATGGGCCGTGGCCGCTTAAGTTTCATCCCTTCGCGGACACGTGCGTCCGCCGATGGAAACGCCCGATGGCCAACGACAAGAACGACATTCCCGAACGTCTGCAGGTGCTGCGTGAGCGCCTGGACGAAATTGACACGCAGATCGTCAACCTGGTGGCCGAGCGCCAGGGGGTGGTGACCGCGATCGGCGAGCTGAAACAGAACACCGGAACGCCGCTGCGCCACTATGAGCGTGAGCGCGAGGTGATCGAACGCGGGATGGCGCGCGCCGAGTCCCTGGGGCTGTCAGGCGATGTCGCCCGTGACATCCTGGAAACACTGATCCATTACTCGCTGGGCAAGCAGGAGCACGACCAGTGGGTGCAGTCCGATCATGGCCAGGGCCGGCACGCGCTGGTCATCGGTGGCGGAGGTCGAATGGGCCATTGGATCGCACGCTACCTGGATACCGTGGGCTACCTGGTCGAGATTTCCGACCCGGCCGTTGACGCGTCAAAGACACCGTTCAGCGTGCTGGATGACTGGGCGTCCGAGGTGGATCGATTCGACGTGGTCGTCGTGGCCGCGCCGCTCAGGCCCAGCAACGACATCCTTGCGCGCATCGCCGAGCTGCGCCCCCAGGGGCTGGTGTTCGATATCGGCTCATTGAAGAGCCCGATGCGGACAGGCCTTGAAGCCGTCCGTGACGCCGGTTGCCGGGTCTGCTCGGTTCACCCGATGTTCGGCCCCAACGAGGTCGGCCTTTCGGGTCGCCATATCCTGTTTGTGAATGTCGGCCATGATGATGCGGTAAACGAGGCGCTGGCGCTGTTCGCCCATACCGCGGCCGACTGCGTGCAACTCAGCCTGGAGGAGCATGACGAGGTGATGGCCTGGGTGCTGGGGCTGTCGCACCTGGTCAATATCGCGTTCGCCACGGCGCTGGCCGACAGTGGCGAGGCCGTGCCGATGCTCGAGAATATCTCCTCCAGCACCTTCAACGCGCAGCTGAAAGTGGCCGCGCAGGTCGTGTCGGAAAACCCCCACCTGTATTACGAGATCCAGCAGGGCAATGAAAAGACGCCGGAAGTGATCGCGGTATTCCGCGAAGCGCTGGACCGCCTGGCCATGGCAGTGGCGGATGGCGATGAACCGTCATTCGCGGCCGCCATGGGCAAGGCGAACGATCGTTTGAACCTGGTGTCGAAAATACCGGGTTGAAGCCCCCCGGGCGTTGCGGCACAATGCCCGACCCGTTGCGCCGCCAGTTGGCGTGACGGCACCAGTGGTGACCCCTGTCGGTCGCCCCGCGGCGACGCGTTGTGAATCCCGTCAGGCCCGGAAGGGAGCAGCGGCAGCAGCGGCAGTCGGGCGCCGGGGAAGGGCGGGCAGGGGTTGCCTCCACCTTCTGCTATAGTGGCTTTCCTTTCTTCCTCACCGGCAGCGACGGCAAGCGATATTCGATGAGTTACCAGGTCCTGGCCCGCAAGTGGCGACCCAAATCCTTCGATCAACTGGTGGGCCAGGAAACGGTCGTGCAGGCGCTGGTGAACGGCCTGGACAACGACCGCGTCCACCATGGTTTCCTGTTCACCGGCACCCGGGGTGTCGGCAAGACCACTATCGCCCGCATCCTGGCCAAGTGCCTGAACTGCGAGCAGGGCATGACATCCACGCCCTGCGGCGAATGTTCCGCGTGCGTCGCCATCGACGAGGGCCGGTTCCAGGACCTGCTGGAAATTGACGCCGCTTCGCATACCGGCGTCGACAATATGCGCGAGCTGAACGACTCGGCGCATTTCATGCCGGTGGCCGGGCGCTACAAGGTGTACCTGATCGACGAGGTGCACATGCTGTCCGGCGCGAGCTTCAACGCGCTGCTGAAGACGCTCGAAGAGCCGCCGCCGCACGTCAAGTTCATCCTGGCCACCACCGACCCGGAGAAGATCCCGGTGACGGTGCTGTCGCGTTGCCTGAAGTTCAACCTGCGCCACCTGTTGCCGGAGCAGATTGCGGGCCAGCTTTCCACGATTCTCGAGTCCGAATCGATCGAGGCGGAGCAGGCCGCCGTGGAACGCATTTCACGCGCGGCGGCGGGCAGCATGCGCGATGCTTTGAGCCTGCTGGACCAGGCAATTGCCCACGGTGGTGGCGCCGTTCGTGACGAGGAGGTCGCCCGCATGATGGGCAGCGTCGATCACGACCATGTCGTTCGCATCATCCAGGCGCTGGCCGACGACAACGCGTCGGCCCTGCTGGAGATCGTTGGCGAACTGTCGTCCCAGTCGCGCGACCTGCATTCCGTGCTGAAGAGCCTGGCCGAGGTGTTGCACCGGATTGGCCTGTTGCAGCGCGTCCCGGAGTACCGGGACCCGGATCGTGCCGACTGGGATTCTGTCGCGGCGCTGGCGCCGAAGTTGACACCCGAAGACGTGCAGCTCTACTACCAGGTTGCCATCCAGGGTGGCCGTGACCTGGATTTCGCGCCGGACGCGCGAACGGGCCTGGAAATGGCGCTGCTGAGAATGCTGGCGTTCCGGCCGGTGGAGTCCGCGCGCGGAACCTCAGGCGGCGGCACTTCCGGCGCGTCCAGCGGCAGCGGCAAGTCCGGCGCTGCGCCTTCGCCTCGACCGGGCAAGGCGGCAACGAACGAAAAGGTCGCCCGTCCAGCCGAAAAGCCGGAAGCCGAGGCGGCGGAGGAATGGCACGCGTTGTACGAACGCCTGGAGCTCAATGGCCCGGTGCGTGAACTGGCGCGCAATATCCAGCTGGAGTCCCGGCACGGTGAAGCCTGGCGATTCCTGATTCCGGATGCTGTCGAACATTTGGGGACGCAAAACCTGGTCGGGCAATTGCAGTCCGCCATGGCCAGCCAGCTGGGCCATACCGTGGACCTGGCGCTGGAGACCAGCACCGGCGCCGTGCTGACACCCGCGGCAGTCGCTGAACAGGCGTCCATCCGTCGAATGACTGAGGCCGAACGGGCGATTGCCGACGACCCGACCGTGAAGGCGTTGAAGGCGCGCTTCGGTGCCACCATTGTTGAAGACACCATTCAGCCGCTCCAGTAACGCGGCGAGGACCGATTATCGTGAAAGGCAATATCGCGGGACTGCTCCAGCAGGCCCAGAAAATGCAGCAGGAAATGCAGCGTGCCCAGGAAGAACTGGCGAAGCTGGAAGTCGCCGGCCAGGCCGGTGGCGGCATGGTCGAGGTGCGCATGAACGGCAAGCACGCCGTCCTGGGCGTCAAGATTGACCCTTCAGTGGCCGACGACGTTGAAATGCTCGAAGACCTGGTGACCGCGGCCGCCAATGATGCGGTCAATCGTATCGAGGCCGCGCAGAAAGAGCAGATGGCCGATGTTACAGGTGGCCTGAACCTGCCACCCGGGTTCAAGATGCCGTTCTGATCCGCGCGGATGGAAGGCAACCTGTTAGGACAGCTGATCGACGCCCTGCGCTGTCTGCCCGGTGTCGGACCGAAATCCGCCCAGCGCATGGCATTGCACCTGCTGGAACGCGACCGCGAAGGTGGCCGCCAGTTGTCCCAGGTGGTGGGCGAGGCCATGGAGCGCATTGGTCGCTGCCGACGTTGCCGTGACCTGACGGAGCGCGAGCTTTGTGCCATTTGCGCCGACTCCCGGCGCGACGACCGGCTGCTTTGCGTCGTTGAATCCCCGGTTGACGTCCTGGCCATCGAACAGGCCACCGCGTTCCGCGGGCGCTATTTTGTGCTCCTGGGCCGGTTGTCGCCGCTGGATGGCATCGGCCCCGAAGAGCTCGGCCTGGACACGCTCGAGGCGCGCCTGGACGAATCCCCGCCGGATGAAATGATCGTCGCGACCAATCCCACGGTGGAGGGCGAGGCCACGGCCTACTACCTGCACCAGATGGCGGAAGTCCGCGATATCCGGGTGTCACGCATCGCCCATGGTGTGCCACTGGGCGGGGAACTGGAGTACATCGACCAGTCAACCCTGGCACACGCTTTCGGCAGTCGCCAGGCGTTCACGCCCGGACGCTGATCGGGGGCGCCCGGGCGAGATTTCGCCCTTTCAACCGTTCCATCTTTAGCCGGACGAGGCGGGCTTGGCCGCAGCTTTCGTGCCGGTCACGCGAATGTAGTCCCGGTTCTTGTCGACCGTGCTCAGGCCGATACCCTTGACCTTGACCAACTCATCGGCGTGCTTGAAGGCACCGTTTGCCTTGCGATAGGCGACGATGCGTTCGGCCTTGGCCGGCCCCACGCCGTCCAGCGATGTGGCAAGTTCGTCCGCGGTCGCAGTGTTGATGTCCACCGGCTGGCCGGCGAAGCAGGTGGCCGCGAGTAACAACGCGGGCAGGCACTTGATCAGGAATTTCATGTTCACCCCCTTGGGTTGCAGCTTAGCCGGAACGACCATTCGTCCGGCATTAGCAGGATAGGTAGGGGAGCGGTAAGGCCGCATCGGCGAATCACCGCGCTTTTCTGTAGGAAAAAGCCGCTTTCTGACCGTTTCGGCCTCGCTCTCAGGTTTTGAGAAACAGGTGTTGTTAAATACAGTCCATCGAAACCGAGGAGCGGACCATGAAAGATCGAAACGACCTGGTTGGCAAGACGATTTCCGGCATTATTGCGGCGCCTGGCCACGATGGCAGCCCGAACCGGATCTGGATGCTGCAGTTCACGGACGGCACGCACGTGGAGTTTGTGTCGCCGGGCGCGCGCCGTACGCTGGAGCGCATAACAAATGCCCGGACGCCTCGCCAGAAGCGAGTCGTTGAGCCGGCCGCGCTGAGCCCGCAGCTGGCGCTCAACGTCGCCTGAAATCATCGCGACCACGTTATCCACACATTCTGTGGATAACCCTGTGGGAAAGGAACCCGCGCCTGAACAGGGGCGGGTCAGAGTCCTGTTTGCTCAAAAATTGAACAGCCCCATTAGATTCCTAAAAACAATCACTTACGAATGGCTTCGGTGGGCGTCGGCAAGAAAACGCCTGTCACCACTCTGTCACACGGACAATCATGGACTTGTGTATAAACAGTTCGTCCCACTTGGAGATAAGTGCTCTAACTATTTGATTGTTTGTCGGGCTCGATTTCTCGCTGAAGTGCTGAGACCCAGCGTGATAGCGGGTCGAGAATCTGCTCATTGACCGCCGGATCGGATGCCGCGGCACGGGCCTCTGACAAGGCCGCCTTGAAGCCGTCAAACCCGAGTTGACCGGGGGCCGGCGCCAGGCCGAGGCGCTGCTCGCGATCCGCCCGCCAGCGCTCGCGCTCAGCTTCATCCAGGGTTTCCGGGTAGTTGCGCGCCCTGTAGCGGAACAGCATCTCAGGCAACCTCGGGTCTTTAAATTCCCAGCGCCGCGTGGACAGCTCTGCTGGCGGGCAACGACTGACCTGGTCCATCAGCGCACGATCGTGGCGCGAGAAGAAGTCACCGGTGTAGAGCGAGGCATCGACATCAGACGGCGGGCCCGGCGGGAGGGGGGCGTACACATCACGGAGTTTGGCACGGACTTCCCGGATATGTGGCGCAAGCCGGCGTGCATTCAGCAGGCAGTCATCCACGTCCAGACCGATCCGTTCGTGGTCGAAACTGCCGGCCATGGCCGCCGGCGCGATCATCGGCAGGCGATTGCAGGCGATGGTCATCAGCGGAATCCGGTCCACGCCGTCAGGGAGGTCGCCGGCCGACGTGAAAACGCGTTCGGCGATCGCGTCGGCATCCAGTGTCAGCAGGGGTTCCGGGTCGACGGACAGGTCATAGGCGATCACGGACTGGGGGCGCTCCGGCTGTTCCGCCAGGGGCAGCACCATGGTCATGCAGCCACGCGAGGCCGGGATCATGGCACTGACGTAGAACAGGGGCGCCGGTGTCTCCGGCTTCAGCCAGCGCGCACACGCCTTTTTGTCACGCAGCCCCAGGGTCCAATGCCAGAGTTTGGGCTGTGCATTCATGACCAGCCGGGCCATGGCGATGGTGGCGCGGACGTCGGCCAGCGCATCATGGGCCTGGCCATGCTCAATGCCGTTCGCGGCGGTCAGGTCTTCCAGCCTGAAGCTGGGGACGCTCGGCTCGCGCTCCGGCCACTCGATGCCCTCGGGCCGGGTGGCGTAGCACAGGCGCATGACGTCGATCAGGTCGAACCGTGAATTGCCGTTGGCCCACTCGCGCGTGTACGGCTCGAGGAAATTCCGGTGCAGCATGAAGCGCGTAAATTCATCATCGAAACGGATGTTGTTGTAGCCGGCCACCGAGGTGTCCGGTTCCGACATCTCCGCGTTGATCCGGCGTGCGAACTCGGCCTCGACCAGGCCTTCGCGGTCTGCATCCTGGGGCGTGATACCGGTGACCAGGCTGGCGCCCGGATGGGGCAGGGCGTCCCGTGGTGGCTTGCAGTACCACACCATCGGGTCGCCGATTTCCCGCAGCCCGGAATCGGTGCGAATGGCGCCGAACTGGGCGGGTCGGTCGAAGGCCGGGTGCGTGCCGAACGTCTCGTAGTCGTGCCAGAGAAAGGTCACGCCGGGGGTGCCTGGACGCCGGTCTGTTTACGGGCTGGGTTACACTGCGTGCGCATGCCGTCATGGTAGATGAAAACCTTTCCCGGGGGACAGGAATCCGAATGAATGACACGACCGGCTCTGCGGAGTCCGAGCGGCGACATACCGCCGAAGAACTGCTTCAACTGATCCGGCCACAGGCGCTCGAGGTCAACCTTTTCCGTGGTGAGAGCCGTGATATCGGTACCCCGCGGGTGTTCGGCGGCCAGGTGCTGGCACAGGCCCTGCTGGCGGCCAGCGAGACGGTGGAACCGGACCGGCTTGCGCATTCGCTGCACGCCTATTTCCTGCGTGCCGGCGACCCCGAGGCGCCGATCATTTACAGTGTCGACCGCAGCCGGGACGGCCGCAGTTTTTCCGCGCGCCGCGTCGTCGCCATCCAGCATGGCCGGCAGATTTTCACATTGGCGGCCTCTTTCCAGGTACCCCAGGACGGGGTGGATCACCAGTTCGATATGCCCGACGTGCCGGGGCCCGACGATATCCAGCCGGGCGAGGCCATGTCGGCCGAGCGACTGGAGCAGGTGTCACGGAAGTTGCGACGCTGGGTCAACCGCTTCGGGCCCTTCGAGATACGCCCCGTGGACCTGTACGACCCCTTCAACCCCAAGCCGCGTGCGCCGCGGCAGCGCATCTGGTTCCGAATGGCCGGTGACGTTGGCGACGACCCGGCGATCAATCGCGCCTTGCTGGCCTATGTCTCCGATTTTCACCTGATCGGCACCGCGACGCTGCCGCACGGTATCTCGCTGCTGAAAGGCAATGTGCTGATGGCGAGCCTGGACCACGCCATGTGGTTTCACCGCGAATGCCGGCTGGACGACTGGATGCTGTACGACTGCGACAGTCCCAATGCCGGTGGCAGCCGCGGACTGGCGCGCGGCATGATTTATGACCGCCAGGGGCGGCTGGTCGCCAGTACTGCGCAGGAAGGCATGATCCGGGTCGTGGAACCCCGGGAAGACGATGGGGTCGGAGGGTCCTGACATGACCACACCCGTCGCGAGGGCGGCGGGTGGGTCGGTTCAGGGAAGCGTCAGGCGCTCTTGCGTATGGCGCCGACGATCAGGAGCAGGATGATGGCGCCAATGGTGGCGACGACGATCGATCCGATCAGTCCGCCCCCGGCACCGCCGAGTCCCAGCAGGCCAAACAGCCAGCCGCCGATGACACCACCAATGAGCCCTATGATGATGTTCAGCAAGATACCCTGGGAGTAGCCTTTCAGGATCAGCCCGGCCAGCCAGCCGGCGATACCACCGACCAGTAACGCGATGAGTAAGCCTTCCATCTGTTTCTCCTCTTTTCTTCTCCATGCGTCGCCGCGTGCCGGCGACGTGAAAAAAAGTCTAGAATATTCATCAATGGAATGGAAATACGGGCTTGAGGGGGCAAGGACATGATGAGTCGACAAGGATGCGTCGCTCTGTGCATCGCGCTGGCGTGGATGCCGTTCGCCGGCGCCGGCGCACAGATCTACAAGTACACCGATGCCAACGGCATCGTTCACTTCACCAACAAGAAGCCGCCCGGCGGGCAGGCGTACGCCACGTTCCGGTTTCCCTGCTACGCCTCCGACCCCAGCTGCGGGCGCAAGGTGAACTGGGAAAACGTGCCGCTGATGACCTCCCTGTATCGCCAGGAAATCCGCGATGCGGCCTCGCGTTACGCGGTGGACGAGTCACTGATCCGCGCGATCATTCACGCGGAATCGGCTTACCGTGTTGACGCGAAATCGCCGAAAGGCGCCCAGGGCCTGATGCAGTTGATGCCGGCCACGCAGACCGAACTCGGGGTCGCCGATCCCTATGATCCGGCCGGCAACATCATTGGCGGCACCCTGTACCTGTCGCGGATGCTCGAGCAGTTTGGCGGTGATGTGGATCTTGCGACCGCGGCCTACAACGCCGGGCCCGAGGCAGTGCGTCGCCACGGTGGCATTCCGCCCTACGATGAAACCACGGAGTACGTCCGGCGGATCAGGATCCTGTACCGGCGTTACCAGTCGGCAGGGGCCTAATAAACCAGCCGCGCGGCCTTGACCGCCTCGAGCTCGCCCAGCGCCGCCACCAACTCTTCGCACGGCCGGATACGCCACTCGGTGCTGAGCGCCAGCGTGGCCCGTGCACGGGCGTTGATGTACTCGATATAGATGGCCCCGGCGCCGTCGCGATACGGCGCGAAGGTCGAGGCCAGCAGGTCCGCCAGCTCGTCATCCGGCCCCTTGACGGAAACCGATACGCCGCGCGAGAAACGCGCCTTGGCCTCGGCCAGTGACATCACCCGGCTGGCCGACATCCGGTAACCGCCGTTGAAATCGTCGTAGGAGACGCGGCCTTCGACCACGACCATTTCATCTTTGCCCAGCAGGTCCGCGTAGCGCGAATAGGCATCGTCGAACAGCGCCACCTCGACGCGGCCGCTGTGGTCCTCGATGGTGACGAACTGGCCGCGGTTGGTGCGCCGTTGCGCCGCGACCAGGCCGCCCAGGGTCATCTCCACGGCACGGCCGCGGCGGCCTTCCTCGGGTTGCGGCACGAGATTGCCCACGCGGCCCATCTGGCAGGTGGTGAAGCGTTTCAGGTCGCGCTTGTGCACCTGGGTCGGGTGGCCGGTGAGGAACAGCCCCAGCGCCTCTTTTTCGGCGAACAGGCGCTGCAGTTCCGGCCACGGCGGCAGGTCGGGCATTTCCACCTGGATGCCGCTTTCGCTGTCACCGGTGGCGTTACCGAACATGTCGCACTGGCCGGCTTCACGGTCGCGCTGGACCTGCTCGGCGGCATGCAGGACGGTGTCCAGGGCGTTCAACATGCGCGCACGGTTCGCTGCCGGTTCCAGCGGGTCCATCGCGCCCGAACGCACCAGCGTTTCCAGCGCGCGCCGGTTGACCTTCTGCAGGTCAACACGGTCGCAGAAATCGGGCAGGTCGGTGAACGGGCCGTTGGCTTCGCGCTCGGCGATAATCGACTCAATGGCCGAGCGACCCAGCCCCTTCAGCGCGCCCAGTCCATAGCGCACCTTGGAATCGTCCACCACCGTAAACGGGTACATCGAGCGGTTCACGTCCGGCGGCGCAACGCCCAGGTTCATGGACCGGCATTCCTCGATCATGAAACCCACCTTGTCGGTGTTGTCCATGTCGGCGGAGAGCACCGCGGCCATGAAATCGGCCGGGTAGTGCGCCTTCAGCCAGCCGGTCTGGTAGGCGATCAGCGCGTAGGCCGCCGAATGCGACTTGTTGAAGCCGTAACCCGCGAACGTCTCCATCTGGTCGAAAATGAAACTGGCGGTTTTTTCCTCGATGCCGCGTTCGACCGAGCCGGAAACAAAAATTTCCCGCTGCTTGGCCATCTCCTCGGGCTTCTTCTTGCCCATGGCGCGGCGCAGGATGTCGGCGTCGCCCAGCGAGTAGCCGGCCATTTCCTGGGCGATCTGCATCACCTGTTCCTGGTACAGGATGACGCCGTTGGTCGGCACCAGGATGTCGCGCACCTTCTCATGCGGCACGCTGACCTTTTCCTGGCCGTGCTTGCGCTTGATGTAGCTGTCGACCATGCCCGATTCCAGCGGGCCGGGGCGGAACAGCGCCACCAGGGCGATGATCTCCTCGAAACTGTCCGGGCGCAGGCGGCGGATCAGGTCTTTCATGCCCCGTGATTCCAGCTGGAACACCGCGGTGGTCTGGCAGGCCTGCAGCAGGCGGAAGGTCGCCTCGTCGTCCAGCGGCAGGCCCTCCAGGTCCAGCGGTTCCTGGCCCTCGGCCTCGCGGCGGGCGTCGATGGTCTGCGTGGCCCAGTCGATGATGGTTAGCGTGCGCAGGCCCAGGAAGTCGAACTTCACCAGGCCGACCGATTCGACATCGTCCTTGTCGAACTGCGTGACCACGCCGCCACCACCGGGTTCGCAGAACAGCGGCGTGAAATCAGTCAGCGCGGACGGCGCGATGACCACGCCACCGGCGTGCTTGCCGGCATTCCGGGTCAGGCCTTCCAGCGATAACGCCAGTTCAAGGATCGCGTGCGTGTCCTCTTCCTCGTCAAAACGCCGTTTAAGCTCCGGCTCCTGGTCCAGCGCCTTGGTCAGCGTCATGCCCAGGTCCATCGGCACCAGCTTGGCGATGGAGTCGACGAAGCCGTAGCCGTGGCCCAGCACACGGCCGCAGTCGCGCACCACGGCCTTCGCCGCCATGGTGCCGTAGGTGATGATCTGGCTGACCTGGTCGCGCCCGTAGCGCTCGGCCACGTACTCGATGACGCGGTCACGTTTCTCCATGCAGAAGTCGACGTCGAAGTCGGGCATGGAGACACGTTCGGGGTTCAGGAAACGCTCGAACAGCAGGTCGTACTTCAGCGGGTCCAGCCCCGTGATGCCCAGCGCCCAGGCGACCACCGAGCCGGCGCCCGAACCACGCCCGGGCCCGACGGGCACATCGTTTTCTTTCGCCCAGCGGATAAAGTCGGCGACGATCAGGAAGTAGCCGGGGAATCCCATCGAAATGATGACATCGAGCTCGGTCTCGAGTCGCTCGTGATACTCGGCCTCGGTGCGTCCGTCTGATGGCCCGTACGTCTCCAGCAGCTCCGCCAGGCCTTCAGCCGAAACCCGTCGCAGGAAATCATTGACGGACTCGCCCTCGGGTGTCGGGAACTCCGGCAGGTAGTATTCGCCGAAGGTCAGTTCCAGGTTACAGCGCCTGGCAATCTCGACGGCGTTTTCCAGTGCCTCGGGCAGGTCCGAGAACAGCTCGGCCATCTCGGCAGGCGATTTCAGGTACTGCTGGTCGGAATAACGGGTTTCCCGGCGCTTGTCCGCCAGCAGACGTCCTTCGCGGATACAGACCCTGGCCTCGTGCGATTCGAAATCAGCCTGGTCGAGGAAGCGGACGTCGTTGGTCGCCACCACCGGCAACGCCAGCTCCGCGGCCAGTTCCAGCGCCAGCGGTTCGTACAGCTTCTCGCCTTCACGGCCGGTGCGCTGCACCTCGATATAAAAGCGGTCCGGGAAGTCACGCGCCCAGCCGGCGGCCAGGGTGCGCGCACGCTTGGGATGATTGGCCAGCAGCGCCATGCCGATATCGCCCTCGCGGGCGGCGGACAGCGCGATCAGCCCCTCGGCATGCGCGCCGACCCACTCGCGGGTGAGGTACGGAATGCCCTGTTCCTGGCCTTCAAGGTAGCCCAGGCTCAGCAGGCGACAAAGGTTCAGGTAGCCGCCGCGGTCCTGCGCCAGCAAGACCAGGCGGCAAGGGTGCTTGGGGTCGTCCGGGTTATGCAGCAGGACATCGGCGCCGACGATCGGCTTCAGCCCGGCCGCCACGGCCTGGCGGTAAAACTTCACCAGCGCGAACAGGTTGTTCTGGTCGGTAATCGCCACCGCCGGCATGCCGGCTTCGCGGGTCTTGGCGATCAGGGGTTTCAGCCGCAGCGTGCTGTCCACCAGTGAGTATTCGGAGTGCAGGTGCAGGTGGACGAAAGTGTCGGTCATTCAGGCAGTTTACGGGTCAGGGCGATGGGCTGAAAACAGGTTTCATTATACGTCCGCATACGGTAAACTGCGCGCCCTCTCGCGAGGTTCTTTCGCGAATCGAGTGGGCGCGTAGCTCAGCGGTAGAGCACTACCTTGACATGGTAGGGGTCACTGGTTCGATCCCAGTCGTGCCCACCACTCTCTCTTCCCAGCAAGTCCCAGAACTTCCCGGAAATGCCCATGAAACCCGCATAGCGCCGGGGTTTCGGGGATTTCGTGTACAATGTTGTCCAGTGCTGTCCACGGCTGTAAAAGTGGGTAAAAACCCAAAAAAGTGGGTAAAAAACTGGGTAAAAATTGGGTAAAAGTCCACGGGTCGTACAGCACCGAATTTCCTGGTCCTGAAGAAGGGGAGCTCGGTGGCATCATCAAATTTGAGCAGGGCACGTAATAAGCTCACCGCCAAAGAAGTTGAAAATGCAGTGCCGGCCGGCGACAAACGGATGCTTCGTTTGTCTGATGGCGGTGGGCTGACCTTGATGGTCAGTCGGGCATCGAACGGCTTTCGTCGATACTGGCAATTTCGCTATAGCGATCCAGTGACGGGGAAAGCGCAAACCGCGAGCCTGGGAACGTTTCCTGACCTTTCCCTTGAAAAGGCGCGGCGCCAGGCGAACACGATTCGCCAGGATCTTCGCAAGGGCATCAGCCCCAAAGACCGTGAAAGGCAGCGGATCGCTGAATTGGCGGCTGAACGTCGTGATCGCGCCAACACTTTCCAGAGTGTTACGGAAGCCTGGTACGAAGAATGGACGAGCGACAGGAACGGGCAGTCCAAGAAGTACGAGGACGTTGTCTGGCAGTCATTCGAACTGCACGTATTGCCGCACATTGGGAATCTGGCGATTAAAGATGTATCGGCGTCTGACATCAAGTCGATCATCCGGCGTATCGGTAAAAACCAGACCTGGGAAACATGCCAGCGCGTTCTGCATCGCATCAAGACCGTGTTCCAGTGGGCCGTGGATGAAGAGATTGTCGTGTCCATTCCGACTGGGCCAGCACAGCGTTGGATTAAGCAGAACCGGCCGGAAGAGACCAAGGAGTGTAATTACCCATCGTTACCACCTAACAGGTTAGGTGAACTGATCCATGCGCTAAATAACGAAAAAGAATTCATGAATCGACAAACGTATTTGGCGCTCCGTTTGTTGATGCTCACGTTTGTTCGCCCTGGTGAATTGCGTCATGCAGAGTGGGGCGAGTTTGATTTTCAAAACGCCCTGTGGGAAATACCCGCAGAGAAGATGAAGCGGAAGCGGCCGCACCTTGTACCGCTGTCACCCCAGGCGCTCGAGATCCTGGAAGAGCTCCAGGTATTGAACGGCCACAGGCGGTGGGTGTTTCCAGGTCACTACCGTCCGCGCAACCCGATGAGCGAGGGTACTTTGAACATGGCGATTAAGCGGCTTAAGCCCGACGCCAACGGTATCGGCTACTTCGTCGGGAAGCACACCGCGCACGGGTTCCGCTCCACCGCATCAACCTTTCTGAACGAGTACCGCAAAGGCGATGCAAGGCCGTATCACGGGGATCCGGTCGAACTGCAGTTGGCGCACCTCGACAAAAACATGATCCGTCGCCGTTACGACAAGGCTACCCATCTGGAGCTTCGGCGGGAAATGATGGATGTCTGGGCAAGCTACTGCGACGAGTGTACAAACAAACGGGCAAGCGTCACGCCGATTAATCAATCGGTAATGGCTTGAGTTTCGAATAACGATTTACTCGGGAGTTAGGCTGTGAGTATAGATTTGAATGAGTCTCGGGTTGAATCCATTGACGGCCTTCCGGAGTCTCCTGTCGAGCTGGTTCAGCAGTTACTCACCGCTACCGTGCAAGCAGCGGTCAAAGGTGATGATGAGGGTGTCTCTGATCGAGAGTACGAAATAGTTCAACTCGTAAGGCTTCTGGTCGCCCATCGAGGTGGTCGAAAGGGAACAAATGGTCTTCAGCCAGAGACCGATGATCCTGACGCGACGCGAAAAGAGGCGATTGAGTTTGAAGCAGAGCGACTTTTCGACCAATACACCAACTCGGTATCCTGCGCTGATGGCGCGGTGCAGGCCATGTGCTTCGAAGAAATTGTGGATTTCGTCTACGAACTGATCAACGACCGGATGGGCGTTTAACCAGGTCGGTATTGTTCAACGCGATGAACATGGTGAATCGCGGATCCCACAACCGAAGCAGCCCGTTTTGGATCAAGACATCTTTTTGAAGTCCCTTTGCCATCTGGACTGCGGTAGCAAATTCTGGATACCGTTTCCGCCAGTTGTTGAGGGTTGATACATCCACGCCGATCGACTTGGCGAACCTGATGAGCGTAGGTAACGGATTGGCGACGTAGGTTTCTTTTTCCAGGCCAGTCCTCGGATCCACCCTGACCAAGGTCCTATGGGCGGGTTTGCTGAAATACGCGACCAGCATTTCGCAGTAGGCTGACTGGTATTTGGATGGTCGTCCGATTTTTTTCACAAATAATCCTCTTGCTTCGCGCGCGCGTAAGGGCGTGGAAAAAGTCTCATGGTTGACGGGCAGTCACGCAGTCGAATCCGTCAGCAACACCCGACAGTCGTGTTACTAATTCCCTTAGTTAGATAGTCCCTTGTTAGGGGCTCATTCTGAGCCTGGGTCAGGTGTCATTCTGACCCTGGGCAATGGCTCAATTTGAGCCTTTGCGTTTAACGCATGTGCGTTTGACGCCAAGTTTAGTAAGGCCCAGGTTCTGGCGCGGCGTTGAGTACATTTGGCGAGTAAAAATCAAGCCAATAGCTATTTGAGCGCGATGAACCGTAGTCGCCTTTAGTTACCTCGATAATTGACTCTCGCTCCAATGTTGCGACAGCACGCTTCACGGAAGACAAGCTAAGTCCTGTCATTTCCGAAATTTTCTTCTGAGAAGGAAAAGCGACTTCCGTATACCTGTTCCAGCAGAATGCCAATTCATGCAAAACAAGAGCGGTGGAGGGCGTGAGTCCCTTTTTGGCTGTCACCAGGCGCACCCATTCCCAACGGTCCCCTGGCTTTTCTGGCTCAAACTCTTTCTTACGCCGCATTCTTCAATTTCAACCCATTTGCACCCTGTGTATTGGGGCTCGTTAATTTCTGGTACGGCCTCACCGGCCACAACGGACATAACTTGGCCGTGCAGGCCGTGATATCGCCCCTAAAACCGCGCGAAATGGCTTCAGGGGTGCAACCCATGCACTCAGCACATTTCGCGTTAATGTGATCGCGTAAAGAGGCCGTCCTGCCCTTACCGGCAATCTTGGCAACTGGGTTCGTTTCAGCCATCAGAATGCCCCCCGTGCGTTGATGCCAGCTTCGTAAGCGTATTGGCTGATAATGGCCTGCGCTTCTGAGAGGGTTGACCAAGCGAAGTATCCAAGAACAGACAAAGCTTCAAGATTGGTTTCGAACCAGGCCTGTTGCCGCTGTTCATCCCATACCAGGAAACCAATTGGCATGCCATCGATATGTACCGCTACACGGTGAATCATGCGTGCTCTCCCATCTCAATGCGCTCGATTTCGGCTAAGGGAACCAGGTGGCGCCAGCCAATCCGAAAGCTCCTGATCTTTCCGTCTTTGATCCTCCGACGAACCGTCTGGTGAGAGCAACTCCAGCGGTGGGCTAACTCGTCAATGGTGAGAGAGTTGCGTTGAGCTTCCGGAAGACCTCCGGTGCCCAAGCATTTATCGTTATCGAAGGCTTTGTTCAAAGTTCACTCCTTGGGTCAATATTGGTAGACATCGTCCACCGGAGCGCACTTTTTAACACGGGTTTCCGGGTTCCCCGCGCTAGTTGTCGTAATTAAATTTCTTCGGCGCTGACATGGGATTTATACTGAAATAACAGTACATTGATATAGTTCAATATACCTAGCTTGGAGGTGTGATATTAAGCGGGCGACGATGGCTTGCCTCATCAGTTCGCCGACGTTTCCAGTTACCTCTGACTGCGCCTCAAATTGCCCGCGACTTAGGCTGGCCCTCGACTCAACTCACGACTTAGTCGTTTGACCCTCCACTCTTAGTCTCCTCGGGTCTTGCGCGCACAATGCGTTTGACTGGCGGAACGGCCGTGCTATGCCGCAATTCCGAGCTTGTGGTTTACCGGGTGCAGCTTCTGTGATTTAGTCTTCTAGGGAGTCTACGCGCCGGAAGCAGGGTCCCCATCACTACCGCAGTCTTTATGTTTCGCATATGACGCTACTCAAATCAAAAAAACGCGTCGCCGATCATGCCTGTACCTTTATTTGTACCCACAAAGCGATTTCGAGAACACCGGTTTGAATCTAAAGGCTTAGTTGCGGTGCCGCCAGCAGGGCAGTTCCACCGACCGAATCTGGTTCAGTTAAGCTTCTAACTGATCCAGGATTCCCTTAAGTCGTCGATAGGCTTTCAGTCGGAACTTCATGAAAAGCTCTTCAATTGCACCGATTTCATTGGCCATGCTCATGGGTATCGAGAGTATCCTTCGGCGCCCGTCTTCCGGGTCAACCGTCGATGCCACACGCCCCCGATCAATTAATTTCTCGACGGAATGCTGAACACTGCTTCTTGAACGTCCCAGCTCACGGGTAAGCTCGGAGACCGTTGGGGATCGTCCCCTCAATTGCCCACACAAAATCAAGGTGGAAATCTGAGCCTGCAGAATGGTCGCCTCGTGTTCCCACAGTACTGGGATCATATCGACTACAAAGCTCTCGAGAAACTCAAGATTCTCCTGCTCAGCTTTGGCCCTAAGATTCGCCGGCAGATCTTCCCCCTGAAAAGTAACGAAATTCCGTTTCGTCATAACTAATTTCCGTTCTGTCGTTGTGTGGTTCGAACGTTTGGACTTAACTCCCTTAAAGCCCAAGGATGGGTGCTCACGAGAACCACGGTCATGGAACACCAGTCTATCGCAGTAGCTTGTCCACAGACTGGTTTGGGCAATTCGACCAGAAGCCACCAGTTCTTCGCACCCGTTTCCATCCAGAACGAGCCTCATAGAAACACTCCAGCGCATCCGTCCGGCCGGATGCACTCCGGACCTGCGTCTTCGGATCAGGTGATTGCAGGGAAAACAAGAATATGAAATCAACGCTTATGAATCGTGTCCTCCTAACAAGTCTCCAGGCTTGCGGATGGGTATTGCTGCTTTCTGCGGGCGATGTGAAAGCTGAGCCGCTGGTGGTTCCGAATGAACCGGAATGGGTGGGGTCGCGGAATATTGAGTCCGAGAACGGTTATATGGCGCTGGCCTGGCTGCTGGACGAAGAAACCGAATACGCTGAGTTTTACCGGCTTGAGGAAACCTACAATGACGTCGTGGAGACCAGCTATATTGCTGAAAATGAGTTGGTTCTCTACCGGACTCAGCCGGGCCGGCATGAGTTCAGGGTCGCGGGTTGCGTGCGTTCCATTGAAAGTGATCCGTTGTGTGGAGAGTTCTCAAAAACGCTGAAACTAAACATTCCCGAGAGTGTTGAAGCCGCATTGTTCGATGACGAAGCGGTGCCTGAAATTAACAGCATGGTGGCCGAACCCGGTGGCCCCGACGATCTGCGACCGGGTTTGTGGTACGACCCTGACTATAGTGGCCAGGGCTGGAGCCTCTACTGGGCGAACCGCCTCGCGTTGCCAGAGGGTAGCGCCAACCACGGCTATGCCTACGACCTGTATGGAATCTGGTACACCTTCGAAGCCAAGACGAAAATTGAAGAGGACCCGGTGGACTGCCCGAGCTGCCCGCCTCGCTATACGAACTATCGACCGGTCGTCGTCATTTTCAAAGGCGTCAAGACAGGCAGCAACGCCTATAGCGGCGGTATCTATGTCACTCGAAACGGCAACCAGTCGCAGATCGGCAACGCCAGCATATCCTTCGGGAGTAACAACACTCAGGCCCAGCTGAACTGGTCGAATGTGACCTTCCTCAAGGGCCAGACACTGAGCGGTTCTTTCGATCTGCAGACGCTTACGGCCTCATCACCGTCCGACGTCACCAATAGCACGTACCTGGGCGGACTTTGGGGTGGTAACGTTGGAAGCAACCCCTTTGTCGTCAACGATCTCGGGCACACCGCAGAAGGGCTGTATGTCATTTTGAGGACAATAAGGGCGACCCCGTTTGGGTGCTGGGTTCCAGTAGTGGCGAGCCTGTCGCAAGCAATACCAACTACTGCCTGAGGTACCTGAACCGGGGGAGGCAACCCAATTCGATCGGTTCTCCCTCGTTCGTCTGGCACGATTCTGGATGCGTTTCATCGCAAACAGCGACCTCGTCCAACCGCAATTCCCGTCGCTATTACCAGGGTGACAATACGATGCGTTTCTGGGCCAGTTTCACGTTGCCCGGTTCTTCGATCGCGTCCGGTTCACTAAGCCTAGGTTCCAGCGGGACGCCTGCCTCGCTCTCCAAACGTGCCAACTTTCACGGTATTGAATATAGCTTTTCCGGCGGCAACAGCTGCGAACTGACAGCGACCGCCCAGAATTGCACGGTGACATTGAACTGGTTCACCGATGGCGACTATCCGAACGCGACGGCGTATATGTACAAATCAGGCGGCAGTCGAACAAAAATCAAAACGTCGACTGACCCTGCAATGCTCAATCAGCCCTGGAGTGTGACTGAACCTGGAAGTTATACGTTTGAACTTCGAATGGGAAACAGCCCGTCCTCCACGAAGATTGCGGCTTCGACAACCTATACGGTGACGGATGACATAGTCGTGACGTCGCCACCGCCCAAACCGCATACGCTATACGGCCTCTGGTGGGTGCCTGCAGACAAGAAGTACTACATTCGGTGGTCTCAGGACCAGGTCAGTTCGGTTGACAATTTTCAACTGCAGGAAATTCGACCGGATGGAACAAGTTCGACCTACAGTGACGTCGCTGGTACCAGTAATGGCCAACGATGGTTCAACAGATCATCGTCCTTTCTATCGGGCAGGTATCGCTACCGAGTGAGAGCCTGCAATGAAGCTGGATGTTCGGGATGGACGGCCTATATGGATTGGTATTTGGAAGAGCCCTCGCTGCAAACCGTCTATTTCCGCGATTTTGAAGGTTTCGCGGGATTCACTGGGGATCCTGAAGGTACTGACGCGGTAGTGAATGGCGACCAGGGCCGCTGGAATCGTGGAAATCCGGTTCAGGTTTCCTCTGGCGGCGTGATCTATCAGCCCAACCTGACGGTCAGCGGAAATTACGCGATGGTGACGGCGAGTGGCTCTGGCGCCAATGCATGGATCAAGGAGGTCGATGGCGGCTCAACGACCACCCAAACCGGTGCGTTCACGATGCCCGTCTGCAATTACGGTTGCCTGGCCCGGCTTCATTACTACCTGGCGCATGATAGTACCGGAAGGTGGGAAGATTACTTCAGGGTGTTCGTGGTCAAATCGAACGGGAGCAAAGAAAGAGTACTTGAACAGCGCGGCAACTGGACCAACAGAAGCGCTGAGTGGCGACAGGCCAGTTTTGACCTGACTCGTTTTGCCGGACAGTCTATCCGGTTGAGGTTTGAGGCTCGTGACGGCCCGAAAAAAGACTCCATTATCGAAGCTGGTTTCGACGACCTGCATGTGGTGCAAGTCACGAATGCCAGCCCCGTTGTCAACCATCCAGGCAACAAGCAGCATTACAACGGCAACACCGCCTCGTTCACTGTAGGCATATCAGACGCGGATCACGCCGTAGGGGATCTCACGATTACTGCCGGCGGCCAACCCGGCAATATCGCGTTCAATGCCGGTACTCGTCGGTTCAGCGGCACTGTCAATGCCACCGTAGGAAACCGTACCGTCACCGTCACCGCCACGGACCCGCTGGGTGCCAGCGGAAGCCGGTCGTTTACGTGGACGGTATTGAACACACCCCCAGTTCTCACGAAACCGGCGAACCGCTCTAACGACGAAGGCCAGTGGGTGTCGTTCTATCTCTCGGCCTCCGACATCGACCCCGGCCAAAGCCTTTCGTACGCAGGTTCCAACCTGCCACCCGGCCTGTCCGTGAACAGCTCCAGCGGCCGCATCTCCGGGACGATCCAGTCCGGCGCGATGAGTGGCAGCCCGTACTCGGTCACGGTCACCGCCAACGATGGCAAAGGTGGCACCAACGCCAAAACCTTCACCTGGACCGTGGCAGGTAACCGTGCCCCGAACCTGACGAACCCGGGCTCTCGATCAGGCAAGAACGGAAACGCGGTGTCGTTGCAACTAAGCGCATCCGACCCCGACAGCGACCCGCTGACCTGGAGTGGCAGCGGCCTGCCGAACGGCCTCTCACTTTCGTCCAGCGGGCGGATCACCGGCAGTCTGAACGACTCCGTGGGTACGCACGCCGTCAACATCCAGGTGCAGGACACCGGCGGCCTGACCGACTCAGTCAACTTCAACTGGACGATCAACAACACCGCGCCCACCCTGCCGGCGATTTCCAACAAGTCCCACGATGAGGGCGACTCGGTATCGATAACGCTCAGCGCGTCCGACCCGGACCCCAGCGATTCCCTGAGCTGGTCCGCGACGGGGCTGCCTGGCGGACTGTCGATCAACAGTTCAACGGGTCGGATCAGTGGCACGGTCGCAAATGGCGCCGCTGACTCGAGCCCATTCTCGGTTACCGTCACGGTCGCTGATGCAAACGGCGCCGACGGCTCACGTACGTTCAGTTGGACGATTGAAGATTCAACCCCGCCGGTACTGGCATGCCCCGCACCTGCTGGCGCGTCGGCCAGCGCGTACGCACAGGTTTCGCTGCCGCTTGGGCCGGGAAGTCATTTCACCGATGTCCCTGCCTCGCACCATGCGTATGACTGGGTAGAATCCGCCCATGTTTCGGGCGCCATGGACGGATGCAGGACAAATCCGTCCAAATTCTGCCCATCAGCGGAAGTCACGCGCGGAGCGATGGCGGAGTCAATATTGCGAGCGGCCGAAGGCCCGACCTACGTCCCTCCCTCATGCGTGGCGGGCTCAGAGACGTTCTCTGACATGACGGCCTCAAGCCAGGAATGTGCCTGGGTCCAGGAACTCGCTTCTCGCGGCGCGGTGAAATCCTGCACATCGGGTAAATACTGCCCGTTGGGTTCGGTCAACCAGGCCGAACTGGCGAAATCCCTGCTCAAGACTATCGAAGGTCATGAATACACACCGCCTGCGCCAGTTGGTTATTTCAGTGATGTCCCCGCCAGTGACGAGCGAGCGGCCTGGGTGGAGGAAGCCGCTGCGCGCGGCATTGTCACCGGATGCGGCGGCACCGGAACGCAATTCTGCCCGGACGACCCGGTAACGCGAGCTCAGATGGCGACCAGCCTTGTCGAGGCATTCGATCTGCCCATGTCGTTTGGCATCAACCGAGTGGCCGGCGACCTGGACAGCAACAATGAGCTACCACCGCTCCTGAGCGGCGACCCGATTGAGCTGGATGCGGCGCAGGCACAAAGCATGGGGCCGGAAACCATCATGGCGCTCGACTGGGCGGAACGACACTCCCCCAATACGTCATTAGCGGCTCATGGCAACAACTTGCTTGGGGATTCGATTGATCCGAAGTCAGGTCGCCTGACATTCGAGAACGTGGACGTTTCGTTGCCTGGCAATTCCGGCCTGGCGGTCGAGATTCGGCGCCGCCTCAATCCCAGCCAGATGCAAAGCGGCGAGTTCTACGACTGGCAACTGGCGATCCCGACAATCAGCACGAAGATTCTGGAAGACGAGTGGATCGCCGGGAATCGTTGGGGACAGAACCGTTGCAGTGGCTCACTTCAAAGCGCGATTCCCGATGCCGCCTGGCCGACATTTTGGGGTGGATCAGTGATTCCGGCCAACAAGTACAGCGATGGTGTAATGCTCGATGTCCCGGGCCGGACCACCAGCCAGGTACTTGACAAGTCGACCAGCGCAGCCTGGCCGGCAAGCGCCGACAAGGTGACCGCGGATGGCTGGTACCTGGAATGTATCGCGAATATCGACGGGACGGGCACGGATGGTTTCGTCGCAATCGCGCCAAATGGCGACCGGTATACCTTTGATGTGGTCGTCGACTCCGGAACGAGAAAGTCCGAATACGACATCTGGCAGGTCGACCTGAATACGCCGGGCCAGCCGTTCGTGAAGTGGAAGGAAATGGGCGTCTACTACGACGTGCTGGGCGTATCCAGCGTCACCGACGTCCACGGCAACGAGGTCACGTACCAGTACGGCGGCGATGGGCTGCTGGACAGCATCGAAGCGAACGATGGACGACGCATAGAGATCAGTCGTGTCAATCGCCTGGTTCAGACGGTCACTGCCAATCCGGGCACCGGAGACCAGCGCCAATGGTCTTACGGCTATGACGGTAAGGCCGTAACCTCCTACGCGCCGCCACCGGCGGGCGACCCCAATGGCCCACCCGGCACCCAGTCGGAAACCTGGGGCACGCTGACGGAAGTCACGCGCCCGGATGGCCGGAAATGGCAGTATGACCTGGCCAACCTGCAGGTGCGCGCGGTCCCGGGCGGACAGTACAACGGCTACGACTGCGAACAGCTGACCAAAACCGTCGGTGTAACGCATCCGGACGGTGTGACCGGGACGTTCAGTATCGCGGAGCGGGCACTACATCTCGGTGCGGGCGCCACGAACTCTAGCGCGCCATACTGCCCCAATTCCTCGCTCGGTCAGCGTTCCAGTACTCAGGTATCGGATGTCATGGCGGTGACCAGCAAGTCGCTGTCCAGCCCGAGCATGGCGACCATGACCTGGACCTACGCGTACCTGAGTAACGGCGTCGACATTGAAACGACCATTACCCGGCCCGACGGCACGGTGGAAGTACTCGTTCACCCGACCCCGTTTGACTTCGCGACCCCGAGGGCGCACGCCAGGCTGGTGGAATCGAGCGTCTACGCGACCGCCGCGCTCTCCACCCCGGTCGAAGTGAGGGAATACACCTACATCCAGGACGACAGCAGCGCGGGTTCGAGTTTCATCCTGAATTCCACCCAGGACACCTACAGGCCAGTCCACTCACGCGAAACAACGATCACACGAGGAAGTGACTGGTACAAGACCCGCAACAGCTACGTCACCAACCGCTCCAGCGCGACCTACAGTTATGGCCATCCGACCAGGGTCGAGAAATGGTCTAGCCTGGGCGGCGGCACGCGGGTCACGGATATCACCTACCTGAAGGACGCCGACGACTGGATTCTGGGTCTCACCGACACCGTCACGAAGAACAACAAACTGTTCGATGACTTCGGTTATGACTCGAAAGGTCGCATGACATCGCACAAGCGGTTCGGCGTCACCGTCGCCACGGTCGGCTACTACACCAGCGGCGTCCAGGCCGGCCAGCCGAGCTGGCACAGGGATGCCCTGAACCGGGAAACGACCTTCTCGAACTACAAGCGGGGCATACCCCAAACCGTCGTTCGCGCGGACGATTCATCGTTCACCCGCGTCGTCGACGGAAACGGCTGGGTGACCAGTGAGACCAACCCGAGAGGCTACACGACGGGCTACCAGTACGACGATATTGGCCGCCTCACGACAATCGACCGCCATTCCCGCTGGACCGACACGAGCATTACCTACGCGTACAGCAACGGCAACGTGGTCCAGACGGCCACGCGCGGACCCGAACGAACCACAACCACCTACGACGCCATGCTGCGTCCGACCCGCGTCCGCCAGCAGGCACTCAGCGGTGGCGGCGGCAGTATCTACACCGATACCGAGTACGACGAAATGGGCCGCGTGGTCTTCAAGTCCCTACCGTCCGCTTCGGCCGGTTCCCCGATCGGTGTTGAAACCGACTACGACACGCTCGGACGGGTCAAGCAGACCCGCGAAACCGCGTCCGGCGGCGGCACGACGAATTACGCTTACCTGAGCGGCAACAGAACGCGAGTCACCGACCCCGAAGGTAACGTCACCACTCGCACCCTGGGCGGCTACGGCGACCCGGGCGACGGCAATGTCGTCAAGGAACAGAAGCCGGAAGGCATCACCGTCGACTACAGCCACGACATCTACGGCAATGTGACCCTGATCGCCCAGGCCAGGGCCGGCGGCGGGACGCACGACAGCGCGTTCTACTACGACACCCGCCTGCGCCTGTGCCGCCGCTCCGTGCCGGAGACCGGCGACACGCTGTACGCGTACAACAACGCCGACGAGATGACCTCGTACGCCGAAGGCCAGTCCGCCGGCACCGCCTGCGCGACGCCACCGTCGGCATCGAGGGTGAACCTCGGCTACGACGCCATGGGCCGCCTGGAGACGACCGACTACCCGAGCGGCACGCCGGACATCGTCCGTGGCTACGATGACAACGGCAACCTGGTGTCCATCGACCGAGGCAACGTCAGCTGGGACTACCTGATCAACGATGGTGACCTGCTGAACATCGCGACCCTGACCGTCGACGGCCAGACCTACGTATACGACCCGCACTGGGACGACCATGGCCGTATGGACGAACTGGTGTACCCCAGCGGCAACACCTACACCTATTACAACGACGGCCTGGGCCGCCCATCCTGCATCGAGCACGACGGCGGCGGCTACGTCCGCGACATCACCTGGCACCCCAACGGCAAGATCGCCGCGCTGACGCGCGGCAACGACGAGCCCTACGCCCAGGGCCTGAACGCCCGCCAGCTGGTGGATTCGATCGCGAGCTACGGCGAGACCCTGAACTACTTCTATGACGGCAACGGCCGGGTCACGGACATCGTCGCCCAACTGGACAGCGCCAACGACCGCGTGTTCGGCTACGACGGCGCCGGCCGCCTTGACGAGGCCTACGGCCCCTGGGGCACCGGCAGCTACGCCTACGACCCGCTGGGCAACATCACCCAGAAGAAGCTCGGCGGCCGCACGGTGGATATCGAATACGACGCCCTCAACCGCGTCGACCGCGTGCGCGACACCGCCGCCGGCGGCAACTGGCGCAACTACGCCCATGACGCCCGCGGCAACGTCACCGGCGACGCCATTCACGGCTTCATCTACGACCACGCCAACCAGCCCGTCAGCCTTAGCGGCTCTGACAGCGGCAGCTACACCTACGACGGCCACCTCAGGCGCGTGAAGCAGGTCGTCAACGGCGAGACCATCTACTCGATTTACGACCGGGATGGCGCGCTGCTGACAAGGGACAACGCCACCACCGGCGAGATCACCGACTACGTCTCAGTGGGCGGCCAGACGTTCGTGCGCCTGAAGGACGGCGAACCCACGTACCCGCTCAACGACCACCTGGGCACGGCGCTGATGGTGGCGGACCAGTCCGGCACGATCACCAGCACGCAGCAGTACCAGTACACGCCGTTCGGCGAAACCTGGGGCGCGCTGAGCCCGCCGGGCGAGAACGACGAGCAGGGCTACACCGGCCACGTCGAGGACGCGACCGGCCTGACCTACATGCAGGCGCGGTATTTTGATCCGGTGATGGGGCGGTTTTTGTCGGCGGATCCGGTGGGGTATGCGGATCAGCTCAACCTGTATTCATATGTACATAACGATCCGCTGAACTTCATGGATCCGAATGGGATGTGGTCGGTAGGCGGATGTAAGGACAACGGAGCTGGTGGATACATGTGTACGGGGTCACCCCCGAGCAGGAGTGACAGCACTTCCAGTTCCAGTAAGAATGAAGCTGATGCCAACGATTATTCGGATATGTGGATTAATTCTGGCGCCCGACGTTCGGCTGCCCGACGTGCAACTGCCGAGCGAGGTTCTTCGGAAATGCCGGTTTTGGGGCCTGGAGCTTATACCATAGTTGTTGATTCTGTCGCGGTAACTCCAGGGCCTGTCATGATGGAAGTTGGAGATATTTGGGTGATGGACTCCAAGAAAAGGCAGGTGCTTCATTATGGATACTCGGGCTTTGGGGCAAGTGTCGGAGTTGGCGCTGCTGTTTCAAGAGAGTTTGGAATGATATATCTCTCAAATGCTTCTGCAATTGAAGGGTTTTCCTTCTCATTAGAACGTGATGCCGTTGTGGGATCTGGTGTGACAGGCACTTTTTCAGTTCCAGTGCTGCCGTTGAACCCAAAATCAAGTTCAGCTACCGGTGGTATAGGGATTGGATTTAATGTTGGTGCTGGCACAATAGGCACTTACACTCGGTTTAAGAAGGCGTATGGCTATGATAAAGCACCAGCGCACGTACCGGTGGGGCAGTAAGTATATGGTGATTCTTAAATTTCTAATGTTGGCATTTTTTGTTTCTACGGCCTTTCACGGCTTTATTTCATGGACTGCGCGAACAAGTGGAGAGTCATTAAGCTCATCTGAACGACTGCATAGAACGCTGTTCGGCTTTCACACTGGGTCGTCAATCAGGGAAAACATTCGACCAAGGTTCGTAGCCCCGGCACTTTTTTTCCTCTGGATGAGGAACGTAAGCTTAATACTGTTTATTGTCTTTTCGATTGTTGAGTACGTTTTAAGATAACCTTGAAATATGCTGGAGCCAGTAAACGGCTTTGATTGGTGAGATGTAAATTTGCGTTGTGATAATTCAAGATCGCCTCGCTGACGCGCGGCAACGACGAGCCGTACGCCCAGGGCCTGAACGCCCGCCAGCTGGTGGATTCGATCGCGAGCTACGGCGAGACCCTGAACTACTTCTACGACGGCAACGGCCGGGTCACGGACATCGTCGCCCAGTTCGATAGCGCCTACGACCGCGTGTTCGGCTACGACGGCGCCGGCCGCCTGGATAAAGCCTACGGCCCCTGGGGCACCGGCAGCTACACGTACGACCCGCTGGGCAACATCACCCAGAAGAAGCTGGGCGGCCGCACGGTCGATATCGAGTACGACGCCCTCAACCGCGTCGACCGCGTGCGCGACACTGCCGCCGGCGGCAGCTGGCGCGACTACGCCCATGACGCCCGCGGCAACGTCACCAGCGACGGCCGCCACGGCTTCACCTACGACCACGCCAACCAGCCGGTATCGATCAGCGACACCGACAGCGGCAGCTACACCTACGACGGCCGCCTCAGGCGCGTGAAGCAGGTCGTGGGCGGCGAGACCATCTACTCGATTTACGGCCGGGATGGCGCGCTGCTGACAAGGGACAATGCCACCACCGGCGAGATCACCGACTACGTCTCAGTGGGCGGCCAGACGTTCGTGCGCCTGAAGGACGGCGAACCCACGTACCCGCTCAACGACCACCTGGGCACGGCGCTGATGGTGGCGGACCAGTCCGGCACGATCACCAGCACGCAGCAGTACCAGTACACGCCGTTCGGCGAAACCTGGGGCGCGCTGAGCCCGCCGGGCGAGAACGACGAGCAGGGCTACACCGGCCACGTCGAGGACGCGACCGGCCTGACCTACATGCAGGCGCGGTATTTTGATCCGGTGATGGGGCGGTTTTTGTCGGCGGATCCGGTGGGGTACGAGGATCAGTTGAACGTGTATGCATACGTGCATAACGATTCGATCAACATGATTGATCCAAATGGTGAGTTTGGACTTTTGGGCGCGGCAGTTGGCGGTGTCTTTGGTATCGTTTCATCTGTTGCGGTACAGAAGTTTACAGGAGACAAAGAAATAAATTGGGGAACGGTAGCAGCTGCCGGGGTGACAGGGGCAGTTGTAGGCGCTACAGGGGGACTGGCCGTAGCTGCAGCTTCGAAAATCGGACTGACTGGCTTAAGCGCCAAAGCGGCAGTCACCTTACCATCGGCGACAGTCGCGTACATTGGAGGCTCTGTTACTCAAATAATTGAGAACACCCAAAACAATGTACCAATGGAGGGAGTGCATTCGGCAGGTTTGACTAGTGCCGCAGGTACCGCACTTGGCGGTTACTTTGGGAATGTGGGAACAAGTCTGCTAACTAGATCGAATGTTATGGGAGCATCAGGAAGTCTGGTCGGCGGAAAGCTCACTGCTGAAATTGCAGTAACAATTTCCCAAGAGATGACCACTCAAACAATTTCCGGACTAACTCAATCTGAGAATCACTCTTGTATCGTGGAAGCTGGGCCATGTAACTGAAATGAAAAATAGAACCAAGATAGTTGTCAGTTCAATGCTTAAGGCGCATCTTTTTTTATTCCTGATTGCGTTGTTTACGGTATTTCATGGACTGGTTTTTTCTGATGGAACTGCAAATGTAATGTTTTCGCAAGAATATCTAAGCAACCTGTTAGGCTACCCACTATTTTGGATACTTTACCTATCGGTATTGATTGCGTTTCTGGTAGGTGGGCTTATTAGGGCAAGTAAATGGAAGCCCAAGCTTTGGCAGTGAGTTTGTCGAGTTCGTTAATTATGGACACGTCCGCGACATCGCCTGGCACCCCAACGGCAAGATCGCCTCGCTGACGCGCGGCAACGACGAGCCGTACGCCCAGGGTCTGAACGCCCGCCAGCTGGTGGATTCGATCGCGAGCTACGGCGAGACCCTGAACTATTTCTACAACGCCAATGCCCGGGTCACGGACATCGTCGCCCAGTTCGATGACGCCTACGACCGCGTGTTCGGCTACGACGGCGCCGGCCGCCTGGATGAAGCCCATGGCCCGTGGGGTACCGGCAGCTACGCCTACGGCCCGCTGGGCAACATCACCCAGAAGAAGCTCGGCAGCCGCACCGTAGATATCGAGTACGACGCCCTCAACCGCATCGACCGGGTGCGCGACACCGCCGCCGGCGGCAGCTGGTGCAACTACGCCTTTGATGCCCGCGGCAACGTCTCCAGTGACGGCCGCCAGTTGGTGGACTAGATCGAGAACTATTACGGGATCCTGAATCAATTTGCTACTCACAGGGAATCATTAGTGTCCAAACCCGGTGAGCTTTAGCGATGCTATTAAGTAGGTAAAAAACAGGGTAAAAACCCCGTCATGGTTTTATAAAAACATTGTAATACAATAAGATGAGAATGATATAAGGTAGCAGTCGTGCCCACCACTCATTCCCATCGGTTTTTTATAACGGCCGTCAGAACAGGTCGTCGATATCGACATTCAATGCGTCGGCGATTTTTCGTGCTGAGTCCATTCTTGGGGATGTCTTGCCGGACTCGATGTCTGAAATGGATGCCTGTCGCAAACCGGTCAATTGGGCCAGGGCGGCCTGGGTCAGGCCGCGGTGTTCGCGCCATACCAGTACCCGGTTTTCTTTCGCCATGATCCTGTCGACCAGTTCGATGGGCAGGCTTTCTTCTGCCATTGCGGTGCGCGCGTCAGCGACATCTTTCGCATCCCTGGCCAGGACGACCAGTCGTTCGTAGTCCGCCAGCTTCAAGACCACACGGGACCGGTTTCCACGCTCGTCGACAAGATACTCAAGTGTCATTTGTAGGCATCTCCACGAGGCTTCAGTTTCAATACTAACAGCGTCAATCGGTTGTCCATCCATTGAATGATCAGACGCCAGGCGCCTAGCCGAACCCGATACAGACCATCGGGTCCCGACAGGCGCTTGATGTCCAGGTGGGCAGTGTCACCTGTGCTCAGTCGGTGGATGGCCATTCTTACCCTTCTGGCTTGCCTTTCCGGCATTCGGGTCAGCGTTTTCGCCGCCTGTTTCTTGATGATAATCCGATTCACGTCGCTTTTGTATAAAAAAAGCGTAAGTGCAGTCATCGGGAAAGCGTATCGAAGTGCTGTAGGAAATCCCCGTTCTCCGGGACGCGATGGAATTCCACGCTTCACGCATGTTCCGTCGTTGTACATTGGTAATCGCAATGCGATGATGCTTGTAATGAACAAGGAAGATCGATCATGACCGTGGAGCAAGAAGCCAGCGGAACCGTTTCGGCCGATACCTTGCGTCCCGATAGGGTTTTCAAGGCCCAGAAAGCCGCATTCAGGCACCAGCCGTATCCGGACCTGGATACGCGACGTGAGCGCATCGACCGTGTCCGCGACCTGTTGCTGAAGCACCAGGATGAGTGGGTGCAGGCCGTCAGCGACGATTTCGGCCAGCGCAGCGCCGACGAGACCCGGCTCGCCGAAATCCTGGTCACCCTGGAAGCGGCCAAGTACACGAAACGCAAGCTGCGCCGGTGGATGAAGCCTTCAAAGCGCGCCGTCGGCGCACTGGGCTGGCCGGGCAAGGCCTGGGTGGAATACCAGCCACTGGGCGTGGTGGGCATCATCGTGCCGTGGAACTACCCCATCCAGCTGGCGCTGGCGCCGGCGATCGCCGCGCTGGCGGCGGGCAACCGCGTGATGATCAAGATGAGCGAAACCACGCCGCGCACCGGCGCGTTGATGGAGCGGCTGGTCGCGGAAACCTTTGACGAAGACCTGGTGGCCGTCATTAATGGTGACGTCGAGGTGGGCAAGGCGTTTTCGGCGCTGCCGTTCGATCACCTGCTGTTCACGGGCTCCACGTCCGTCGGCCGCCATATCATGCGGGCGGCGGCAGAGAACCTCACCCCGGTGACGCTGGAGCTGGGTGGAAAAAGCCCCTGTATCGTCGGCGAAGATTTTTCGGTCGAAGATGCGGTGGAGCGCATCGCTTTTGGCAAGTGCATCAACGCCGGCCAGACCTGCGTGGCGCCGGACTACGTGATGATGCCGGAATCGAAAGTCCAGGCCTTCGTCGAGGGCTGGAAAACGCAGCTCGCAAACGCCTATCCGACCATCCGCGACAACGCCGATTACACGGCCATTGTCGACGACCGCCAGCACCAGCGCCTGCGCGAAGCCGTTGAAGACGCCCGGCAGAAGGGCGCCGAGGTCATCGAGGTCAACCCGGCCGGTGAAGACATGGCCGAAAGCCGCAAAATCCCGCAGACCTTGCTGCTGAACGTCAGCGATGACATGACCGTCATGCGCGAAGAGATTTTCGGCCCGGTGCTGCCCGTCATCCCTTACCGCGACCTGGGCGAGGCGATTGCCTATGTCAACGACCGGCCGCGCCCGCTGGCCCTGTACTACTTTGACTGGAACCGGGAAAACGGCGAGCGCGTGCTGCGCGAGACGCACTCCGGCGGCGTTTGCCTGAATGACACCATTTCCCATGTCGGCATTGACGACCTGCCGTTCGGCGGGGTTGGCGACTCCGGCATGGGCGCCTACCACGGGCCCGAGGCTTTCCTGGCGTTTTCCAAGGCGAAAGGAGTCTACCGGAAAGGGCGATTCAACCCGTCGAAATTCATCATGCCGCCGTACGGGCGCGGGATACACCGATTCATCAATCGATTCCTGCTACAATAGGGCCATGATGCTGTCGACGCGAACTTTTATCGACTGACGGGAATCGCAAACTGCGACTTCCCGGGACGCCGTGTGCGTCCTTTTTTCGTTGTAGCGAACATGAAATCGAACCTGTTGAAGCGGATGTCACCATGCCCTTGATTACCCTGCCGGACGGCAGCGAACGAAAATTCGATCACCCCGTCAGCGTCATGGACGTGGCCGCCGATATCGGCCCCGGCCTGGCCAAGGCCACCCTGGCCGGCGAGGTCGACGGCAAGCTGGTCGATGCGGCGTACACGGTCGATGACGATGCGACTCTCCGCATCATCACGGCGCGCGACGCCGAAGGCCTGGACATCATTCGCCATTCCACTGCCCACCTGCTGGCGCAGGCGGTCAAGCGCCTGTTCCCGGAAGCGCAGGTCACCATCGGCCCGGTCATCGAAGACGGTTTTTACTACGACTTCGCCTACGAACCCGGCTTCAAGCCGGAGGACCTCGACCACATCGCCACCGAGATGCGCCGCCTGGTCAAGGACGCCATCCCGGTGGAGCGCTCGGTGATGGAACGTGGCCCCGCCATCCAGCACTTCCGCCAGGACGGCGAGGAATACAAGGCGAAGATCATCGAGGACATCCCCGGTGACGAAGAACTGTCTTTGTACCGCCAGGGCGAGTTCATGGATCTCTGCCGTGGTCCGCACGTGCCGAATACCGGCCACCTGGGTCACTTCAAGCTGACCAAGCTGGCCGGCGCCTACTGGCGGGGCGACAGCGACAACGAGATGCTGCAGCGTATCTACGGCACCGCCTGGGCCAGCAAGAAGGACCTGGCCGAATACCTGCACCGCCTGGAAGAAGCGGAGAAGCGCGACCACCGTCGCCTGGGCAAACAGCAGGACCTGTTCCATTTCCAGGAAGAGGCGCCGGGCATGGTGTTCTGGCACGCCAACGGCTGGACCATTTACACCGCCATCCAGGATTACATGCGCGAACGCCTGCGCGAGGCCGGTTACGGCGAGGTCAACACCCCGCAGGTGGTCGACATCAGCCTGTGGGAGAAATCCGGGCACGCGGCCAAGTACTCGGAAAACATGTTCACCACCGAGAGCGAAAGCCGCCACTACGCGGTCAAGCCGATGAACTGCCCGTGCCACGTGCAGATCTACAACCACGGCCTGCACAGCTACCGCGACCTGCCGATCCGCATGGCGGAGTTCGGCTCCTGCCACCGCAACGAGGCCTCCGGCGCGCTGCATGGCCTGATGCGCGTGCGCGGCTTCACCCAGGACGATGCCCACATCTTCTGTACGCCCGACCAGGTGCAGGCCGAGGCACAGGCCTTTATCGACCTGCTGTTCAGCGTCTACAAGGACTTCGGTTTCGAAGAGGTGCAGGTGGAACTGTCCACCCGCCCGGAAAACCGCATCGGCAGCGACGAGCAGTGGGACAAGGCCGAAGACGCGCTGAAGACCACGCTGGAGAACTCCGGCATGGACTGGAAGCTGAACCCCGGCGATGGTGCCTTCTACGGCCCGAAGATCGACTTCTCGCTGAAGGACACCATTGGCCGCGTGTGGCAGTGCGGCACGCTGCAACTGGATTTCATGATGCCCGAGCGACTGGGCGCGCATTACATCGCCGAGGATTCTTCGAAGCAGACACCCGTGGTGCTGCACCGCGCGATCCTCGGTTCGCTGGAGCGTTTTATCGGCATCCTGATCGAAAATCACGCCGGAAAATTTCCCGCCTGGCTGGCGCCGAAGCAGGCCGTGGTGATGAATATCACCGACCGGCAGGAGGAATTTTGCGAAAAAGTAGCCGAAACCCTTGAAAACAGGGGCTTCCGGGTCGATTTGGACTTGAGAAACGAGAAGATCGGCTATAAAATCCGCCAGCACACTTTAGCGCGTGTCCCGTACCTGCTGGTCGTTGGTGACCGGGAGGTCGAAAACGGGGCCGTTGCCGTGCGTACGCGAGATGGTGAAGACCTGGGCGCCATGCCGGTTTCCGCCTTCGCCGACCGCCTCGAGGCGGACGTCGAATCGCGACGCTGATTATTAACGAGCAGGAGACGACAACATCGCAACTGGAAAAGAATCGCGGCGCAACGGGGACATCATCGCGCCGGAAGTCAGGGTCATCGGCGCAGATGGAGACCAGGCCGGGATCATGAGTGTCAGGGACGCCATCGCGTTGGCCGAAGAGGCCGGCATGGATCTCGTGGAGATCTCGCCCAACGCCGAACCACCCGTCTGCAAGGTGATGGACTACGGCAAGTTCAAGTTTGAACAGGCGAAGAAGCAACAGGCGGCCAAGAAGAAACAGAAGGTCACCCAGGTCAAGGAAGTGAAATTCCGGCCCGGCACCGAGGAAGCCGATTACCAGGTGAAGATGCGCAATGTGAAGCGCTTCATCGAGGACGGCGACAAGGTGAAAGTGACATTGCGATTCCGCGGACGGGAAATGGCGCACCAGGATCTCGGCATGGCCGTCCTGCAGCGCGTCCGCGACGAGATGGCCGAAGAGGTCAACGTCGAACAGTTTCCCCGCATGGAGGGTCGGCAGATGGTGATGCTGATCAGCCCGAAACGACAGCAGCAACAGTAGCCGCGGGTCGTTCGAAACAGACAGTTTGAAGAACGTGGCGCCGGATGCGCCGCGATATTGAAGAAGCGGAACCGAGCAGGGAAGGCAAGTGCGGGGCATGGGTAATGTGCCCGCCGCTCGAGTGACGTATTAAGAGACGGCCCGAAAAGGGCCAAATGGAGAAAGACCATGCCCAAGATGAAAACCAATCGGGGCGCGGCCAAACGTTTCAAGAAGACGGCTTCCGGCGGCTTCAAGCGTGGCCATGCGTTCCACAGCCATATTTTGACCAAGAAAGACCAGAAGCGTAAGCGCGGCCTTCGCGGCACTGACATGGTCAGTGACAGCGACAAGAAAGCCGTCAAGCGTTTGCTGCCTTATTCGTAACGGGAGAATCAGACCATGGCACGAGTAAAACGTGGTGTGACCGCCCGTGCGCGGCACAAGAAAGTCCTGAACGAAGCGAAGGGTTACTACGGCGCGCGTCGTAAAACCTATCGTTCAGCCAAGCAGGCGGTCATCAAGGCCGGCCAGTACGCCTACCGCGACCGTCGCGCCAAGAAGCGCGAATTCCGTCGCCTGTGGATCGTGCGTATCAACGCCGCGGCCCGCCAGTACGGCCTGTCCTACAGCCGCTTCATGAACGGCCTGAACAAGGCCGAGATCGACATCGATCGCAAGGTCCTGGCGGACCTGGCCGTGCACGACCTGGCGGCTTTTGGCGCCCTGGCGGAAAAAGCCAAGGCCAGCCTCGCTTAACCCCGTAAGGCCCGGCGCGCAGGTGCCGGGCCCTATGGCCAAGCCGGCGGTTCGCACTGCCGGCCCGGTTACCGAAGGGATGGGCCTGGCCCCTCCCTTTTTTATTGTCCGCTGAAGGTAAACCCGACCCTTGGATTCCATCGACCAGATTCTTGAACAGGCGCTCGCCGATATCGGCGGCTGCGACGACCTGCGCGCGCTCGATGAGCTGCGCGTGCGCTACCTCGGCAAGAAAGGCGAGGTCACGGCCCTGCTGAAATCGCTGGGCGGCATGGCGCCGGAAGAGCGCAAGACCTTCGGCCAGGCCGTCAACCGCGCCAAGGGTGGTATCGCCGATGCCGTGAACGCCCGTCGCGAGTCTCTCGAAAAAGCCGCGCTGGACGAAAAGCTCGCCGCCGAGCGCGTCGATGTGACGCTGCCGGGTCGCGGCCAGGCTCGTGGCGGACTGCACCCGGTGACGCTGGCGATGCAGCGCATCATCGACCTGTTCGGCGGCCTTGGTTTCAGCGTCGCCACCGGCCCCGAGGTCGAGGACGACGAGCACAACTTCGAGAAGCTGAACTTCCCGCCGCACCACCCCGCGCGGGCCATGCACGACACCTTCTATTTCGCCGACGGCCGCCTGCTGCGCACGCACACATCGCCCGTGCAGGTGCGCGCCATGCTGGACCAGGGCGCGCCGATCCGCGTGATCGCGCCCGGCCGCGTGTACCGCAGCGACTACGACCAGACCCATTCGCCCATGTTCCACCAGGTCGAGGGCCTGCTGGTGGGTGAAACGGTGACGATGGCGGACCTGAAAGGCGTGCTGCAGACCTTCGTGAACGCGTTTTTCGAGACCGAGATGGGCACGCGTTTCCGCCCGTCCTACTTCCCGTTCACCGAGCCGTCGGCCGAGATGGATGTCGCCTGGGACAAGGGTGATGGTTCCGTGCCCGGCTGGCTGGAAATCCTGGGCTGCGGCATGGTCCACCCGAACGTGCTGACCGCCTGCGATATCGACCCCGAGCGCTACGTGGGCTACGCCTTCGGCATGGGCGTCGAGCGCCTGGCGATGCTGCGTTACGGCGTGACCGACCTGCGCCTGTTCTTCGAAAACGACCTGCGCTTCCTGCGCCAGTTCCACTGAGGACATAGACGATGAAATTCAGTGTGAACTGGTTGAAACAATGGGTGGCCCTGGACATCGACGCCAATACGCTGGCGGATGAGCTGACCGCGGCCGGCCTCGAAGTGGACGCCGTCGAACCGGTCGCCGCGCCGTTCAGCGGCGTGGTGGTCGGGCAGATCATCGCCTGCGAGCCGCACCCGGACGCCGACAAGCTGCAGGTCTGCACCGTCGACGATGGCGGCGACGATCACCACCAGGTGGTCTGCGGTGCGCCGAATGCCGCGCCCGGCCTGAAAATGCCGTTCGCCCAGGTCGGCGCGAAGATCGGCCCGGATTTCAAGATTCGCAAGGCCAAACTGCGCGGCGTCGAGTCGTTCGGCATGTGCTGTTCCGCGCGTGAACTGGGGCTGTCCGAGGACCACGCCGGCCTGATGGCGCTGCCGGAAGACGCGCCCGTGGGCAAGGATTTCCGTGACTACCTGGGCCTGGACGACGCCAGCATCGATGTCGACCTGACGCCGAACCGCGCCGATTGCCTGGGCATCAAGGGCCTGGCGCGAGATGTCGCCGCCATTCGCGGCGCCGAGTACACGCCGATTGCCATCGAGCCGGTCAGCGCCTCGATCGCCGGTGACCTGAACATCACCCTGGACGCAGCCGAAGACTGCCCGCGCTACGTTGGGCGCGTGATTCGCGGCATCGACCCGACAGTGGCGACGCCCACCTGGATGGTGGAAGCGCTGCGCCGCTCCGGCATCCGCAGCATCGGCGCGGTGGTGGATGCGACCAACTACGTCTTAATGGAGCTTGGCCAGCCGATGCATGCCTTCGACCTTGCGAAATTGGACGGTGGCATTACCGTCCGTCGCGGCCGGAAGGGCGAAAAGCTGACCCTGCTGGACGAGAAAGTCGTCGAGCTGAATGACGAACTGCTGGCCATCTGCGATGACAGCGGCCCGGTGGCGCTCGCCGGCATCATGGGCGGCCTGGACAGCGGCGTCACCGACGCGACCACCGATATCCTGCTGGAATCCGCCTGGTTCAAACCCTCGACCATCATGGGCAAGGCCCGCGACCTGGGCCTGCATACCGACGCGTCACACCGATTCGAACGCGGCGTTGACCCGGCCGGACAGCGCGACGCCATCGAGCGGATCACCGCCTTGCTGCTGGACATCGTCGGCGGCGAAGCCGGCCCCGTGCTGGAAGCCGTGGCGGAAGAACACCTGCCGCAGCCGCAGCCGGTGCGCCTGCGCCTGGCGCGCCTGAACCGTGTGCTGGGCAGTGACCTGGAGGCGGCCGGAGTCGAGCGCATCCTGGTCAGCCTGGGCATGGCGGTCACCGCCATTGAAGGCGGCTGGGAAGCGGTACCACCGACGGCGCGTTTCGATATCGCCATCGAGGAAGACCTGATCGAGGAAGTGGCGCGCGTGCACGGCTACGACCAGCTGCCCGCGGCGCGGCCTTCGGGTGAGTTGCAGGCCCCCGACGTCAGCGAGCACCGCGTGGCGGTCACGAAAATCCGTGACGCGCTCTGTGCCGCCGGTTACCAGGAGGCCATTACCTACGCCTTCGTCGACAACAAGCTGCTGGAAACAGTCGGCATGGCGGAGAACGTGTTGCCGCTGGCGAACCCGATCTCGTCCGACATGGACGTGATGCGCACGGGCCTGCTGCCGGGCCTGCTGACCGCGCTGGGCCGCAACCAGCGACGCCAGCAGGGCAGGGTGCGCCTGTTCGAAACCGGCAAGGTGTTCCACCAGCGCGAAAGCCTCGACGAGATCGAGCGGATCGCCGCGGTCGCGAATGGCGACGCCTGGCCCGAGCAGTGGACCGGCAAAGGGCGGCGTGTCGACTTCTTTGATATTAAGGGCGACCTGGAAAACCTGCTGGCCCTGCGCGGCGCCACCGGTGAAGTCGCCATCGAGCCCGCGTCTTTTGAATGGTTGCACCCGGGCCAGTCGGCCGCGGTGAGCATCGATGGCAAGGCCGTCGGCTGGGTCGGCGCCGTTCACCCCAGCGTGCTGGGGGCGCTGGAAATCAAGGGCGCCGTATATGCCTTCGAAATTGACCTGCTTTCGCTGCAAAAGCGCGAAGTAGTAAACGCGAAAGAAATTTCGCCTTATCCGTCCGTGCGCCGGGATCTCGCATTCCTGGTGCCCGAGCAGGTGAACTATAGTGAAATCAGGTCGCTGGCCGAAGAACTGGCCGGTGATCAGTTAGCCGAATTCACGCTTTTTGACCAGTTTTCGGGCCAAAGTGTTGAAAAAGGGTACAAAAGTCTGGCTATTGGCTTGATTTTACAAGACGTTTCCTGCACTCTTACAGATGAAGTCGTGGATGGTGTGATTGACCGCCTGGTCAAGGGGTTTGCCACCCGACTGGATGCACAGCTCAGAGGTTAAACATGTCACTGACCAAAGCAGATATCGCCAATCGCCTGTTCGACGAAGTCGGGCTCAACAAGCGCGAGGCGAAAGAATTCGTGGACGCCTATTTCGAGACCATCAAGAATGCGCTCGAAGACGGAGAGAACGTCAAGCTGTCCGGTTTTGGCAACTTCCAGCTGCGCGATAAAAATGAACGTCCTGGCCGGAACCCGAAAACCGGAGAAGAAATTCCGATTTCGGCCCGCCGCGTGGTGACCTTCCGCCCGGGACAGAAACTGCGTTCAAGGGTAGAAGCCTATGTTGGATCCGGGGACTGAGAAGGACCTCCCGCCGATTCCGGCGAAGCGCTACTTCACGATCGGTGAAGTCAGCGAATTGTGCGGCGTCAAGCCGCATGTACTGCGTTACTGGGAACAGGAGTTCGACCAGCTCAAGCCGGTCAAGCGACGCGGTAACCGCCGCTATTACCAGCGCGGCGACGTCATCATGATCCGCCAGATCCGCAGCCTGCTGTACGAGCAGGGCTTCACGATCAGCGGTGCCCGCCAGCAAATGGGCGGCGAACATGCCCAGGACGACCTGGACATGAGCAAGAAAATCGTCCGCCAGGTGCGCGGCGAACTGGAAGATATCCTCCAGATCCTCAAGCGCTGAGAAAATTCGGGGTCAGAGTGGGTTCAGAGTCGACTCCGAGTAGACTCGGAGTCGACTCTGAACCCATAACTACTGGCCTCAACGCACGGGGTCAGGTATCATTCCGCGCCTTGTCCGGCGGCTCCGCCGGGCGCGCAAGTTTTGGAACGTCGGGGCGTAGCGCAGCCTGGTAGCGCACCACAATGGGGTTGTGGGGGTCGGAGGTTCGAATCCTCTCGCCCCGACCAGTTCCGGACTTTGCTTCAACCTGCTGAATTCAACGATAATCTCCTGTACCGGCGCGGTCGAGCGGTTGAAAATTCGGCCATTCGACCCGATTTAAGCCGTTCTCTCACGGGAAACACATGTCATGAAAGCCAGAGAAGACCTGCTGCGGCAGATGCCTGACATCGCCAACGAGCTGCTGCCCGACGTGGCCGGCGAGCTCGACTGGGTGGGCATGAACGAGATCGAGATGCCCGTTCGCATCGAGGACGTTGCCGGCAACCTGATCCAGTCCACGGCGCTGGTCACGGCTTTCGTGAACCTGGCGGATCCGGATGTACGTGGCATTCACATGTCACGCCTTTACCTGCACCTGGACCGTGCCTTCAGCGACCGGCCGCTGACGCCCGCAGCGCTGCGGCAGTTGCTGAAGTCATTCCTGGAGTCCCACGAGGGCCTGAGCGACCGTGCGCTCGTGCGCGTCGATTTCGACTACGTGGTCCGGCGCCGTGCGCTGGCCAGCGACAATGTCGGCTGGCGGCGTTACCCGGTCTCGATGATCGGCATCATGGAAGGCCAGGAGTTCAACCTCGAAATGGGCCTGGAGATTCTCTACTCCAGCACCTGCCCGTGCTCGGCCGCGCTGGCGCGCCAGCTGATCCAGGAGCAGTTCGAGCGCGATTTCGAGAAAGGCGATGCCATCGATTTCGAGACCATGAAGAACTGGCTCGGCTCCGAGCAGGGCATCGTCGCCACGCCGCACAGCCAGCGCAGCGCGGCTGAACTGCGCGTACGCCTGGTCCCGACATTCACGATGTTCCCCATCGTCGAACTGATTGACCGTGTCGAGGGCGCCCTGCAGACACCGGTGCAGTCCACCGTGAAGCGCGAGGACGAGCAGGCCTTTGCGCTGCTGAACGGCCAGAACCTGATGTTCTGCGAGGATGCCGGCCGTCGTGTGAAAGCCGCGCTGGACGCCGACGAGCGCGTCACCGACTTCTGGGCGCGCTGCACACACTACGAAAGCCTGCACCCGCACAACGCAGTGTCCGTTGTCACCAAGGGTGTCGAGGGCGGCTTCGTCCCCGGCTCCGGCTCTCCGGTTCGTATCGACCATTCCACCGACTGAGTCCTGGCCTTCAGGGGCATCGCGGGGCTCTTTTGGGCCATGCTTACTGGCCGTCCCTGCGGGTTGGCCTTCGGCTACCCTCGTTCTCGAACCCTTTATCGGGCCGGTTCGACGCGCCCTCCTGGCGCGGCGAACCTGAATCCGCCATCCATGGCGGATTCTCCCGAGTCGGGTTCGGTCACTCGGCAACCCGCTTGAAGGGACGGCCAGTAAGCATGGCCCTAAAGGGCCGGTAAAGCCTGGTCGGGCCAGAACTCAGTCGTTTGAGGGCATCTCGCCGACGAGGCGCTGGGGGTCGACGCGCTTGTCGAGCCAGTTCATTCGCCAGTCGAGGTGTGGCCCGGTCGCGCGGCCGGTGGCGCCGATCTTGCCGATCAGGTCGCCGGTTTTCACTTCGTCGCCGACTTTGACGTCAACGGCCGAGAGGTGCAGGAAGCTGGAGGACAGGCCCTGGCCGTGGTCGATGATGATGGTGCCGCCGGAGTAGTAGAGGTCCGGTTCGGCGAGGGTGACGATGCCGGGGGCGGGCGCCGTGACCGGGGTGCCCGTGGGCGCCGCCACGTCGACGCCGAAGTGTGGGCGGCGGGGTTCGCCGTTCAGGACCCGCTGGCTGCCATAGAAGCCGCTCAGGCGGCCCTGGGCGGGCCAGCTGAAGCCGGTGGCCCAGTCAGTGCGGGTGTCCCGGCGGGTGCGTGCGCTGGAGACGAGGGCGCCTTCGCGGCGAATCCGGGCAAGTGACTCGGGGTCGGGGGTCACGGTTTTCGGGGGCAGGCCGTCGACGCGCTCGATGTTGTACTCGCGCGGGGCGATGTCCAATTGGACGGTTTCGGTAGCGGTGCCGGGCTCGGTGACCGACAGCATGACGCTGCCACTGTCGTCGCGGCCGAAGCCGATGACAAAGCGGCCATTCCCGGAAACCATGATGTCCTGGCCGTCGAGCGTAACGGTCGCGCCCGATGCTGCCTGCCCGAATATCAAACCGCCCTGGACGGCGTCACCATCAAGCTCGTATGCGAACGTGATCGGTGCCGCGCAGGCCAGCAGCAAGGCGGGCAGGGTGCGTAGCCGACTACCCGGGTTTGCAGGGCCTTTCAGGTGACGAATCACCGGATCAGAACATGATCTTCAGCGACTGGCCCGGCTGCAATACGGCGCCGCGGTTCAGGCCATTCCAGCGCATCAGGTCGTTGAGCTTCACCTTGTGCTTCTGGGCAATGCTCCACAGCGAGTCGCCGCTGCGCACCGTGTAGTCACGCGAAGCCGGCTGGCTGCCGCGCGGCGCCGGGCTCTGGAACACTGTCAGGCGCTGGCCGGCGCGGATCATGCGCGGGTTGGAGATGTTGTTCCAGGCCTGCAGTTCCTTGACCGAAACCTTGTAGCGACGCGCGATGACCGAGAGGCTGTCGCCGCGGCGGACCGTGTAGGTGGTGCGGTCGGCGGCCAGCAGGCCGGACTGCAGTTCGGCCAGTTGGGCGGCGGCGCTGGCGTACAGCGGGTCGACGGCCATCTGGCTGTCACGCGGCAGGCGCAGCTTCTGGCCGACGTTGATCATGTCCGACGACAGGTGATTCGCGCCGCGAATGACCGACACCGGCACGTGATGGACCTCCGCCAGCTTCGACAGCGTGTCGCCTTTCTGCACGGTCACCTGGTCCCAGCGCATCAGTTCGGACGGGTCGCGGCCTTCCATTTTCGCTTCCAGCCGCTCGGCGGCCTCGATGGGCAGGACGACGCGGTAGGGGCCATCCGGCGACGTCGCCCAGCGATTGTAGCCCGGGTTCAGCGCGAACAGCTGGTCAATCGGCACTTCCGCCAGCTGTGACACTAGCACCAGGTCGGTCTGGGTGCCGAAATCGACGCCGGCGATGACGGGGCGGTCCGGGGTGTCAGGCATGGTGAAGCCGTATTCCTGCGCGTTCAGGAACAGGCAGGTCAGGCCCAGCATCTTGGGCACGTAGCCGCGGGTTTCGCGCGGCAGCTTCAGGTTCCAGAAGTCGCCGGGCTTGCCGTTGCGGACGTTGCGCTTTACGGCGCGGGAGACCCGGCCCTGGCCGGAGTTGTATGCAGCCAGCGCCAACAGCCAGTCGCCGTCGAACATGTCGTGCAGGTACACCAGGTAGTCGAGCGCGGCGTAGGTGGAAGCCCAGACGTCGCGACGGCCGTCATACCACCAGTTCTGGTTCAGTCCGAAGTCGCGGCCGGTGGCGGCGACGAACTGCCAGGCGCCCAGCGCGCGGCCGCTGGAGTAGGCGAACGGGTCGTAGGCGGATTCGACGATCGGCAGCAGGGCCAGTTCACCGGGCAGGCCGCGGAACTCGAGTTCCTCGACGATGAAATAGATCCACGGCTCGGCGCGCTTGAACACGCGGGCCATGTACTCGGGGCGGTCCGCGTACCACTGTGCCCAGTCGCGGCTGACCTCGTGCGAGGCGCAGTCGGGCAGGGCGAAGGAATGCATCATTCGCTCCCACGGTGACTCGTGAACATGCTCGTCGGCCACCGGGGTGGCGGCGGGTTCACGGTTCAGGGCCGGCAGGTGATCGTCAACGGATTCGGCACGTTCGGTGGCCGGGGCAGATCGGGTCAGTCGGGTTTCAGGGCCCGCCTGAACGGGGGAATTCGGTGGTGTGGTGGTGGCACAACTGGCCAGCACAAGCCCCGCCAGGGGCAAAATCCAGCGTATATACACAGTCACTCCAAAAACATGACATTTTTATGACGCGCATTATGGCGAATTCTGAACGAAAATCAAGCAATTAGCATTTCTTTAACAACCGGCCTCAAGGCGCCGTAAACCCCTGTCAGGCGTGATCTTTCCATGCCCGGATCACGCCCATCGTCGATGCACCGGGCGTTGCTTCCGGATCCCGGCGGCGGGCGGCGGCGACAACGGCGGGCTCCCGGGTGCGCATGAAGGGGTTGGCGGCGAGTTCGTCGCCGAGCCGGGAAGGCAGCGTCACCTGGCCGTTTTCCCGTAGTGCTTCGGCCTGGGTGGCGCGCTCGGCGAGGGCTGGATTATCCGGTTCCACCTGCAGGGCGAACGCACAGTTCGAAACCGTGTATTCATGGCCGCAATACACTTTCGTCTCTGGCGGCAGGGTCGCGAGCTTGTCCATCGCGCGCTGCATGTCGTCGGGCGTGCCTTCAAACAGGCGTCCGCAGCCGATGCTGAACAGTGTGTCGCCGGTGAACGCCAGGCCATGGCCGTGAAAGGCGATATGGCTGCGGGTATGGGCCGGGATATCGAAGACGTCGAGCGCCAGGTCGAGCGCGGGGATCGTCACGCGGTCACCTTCGTGGCAGGCCTGGCACCAGTCGCCCAGTCGCCGGTCATCGGGCCCGTACACCGGCACGTCGAATTGCGCCAGCAGGCCCGGGATGCCGTCCGAGTGGTCCCAGTGATGGTGAGTGAGCAGGATGGCGCACAACTCGAACCCCCGCGCCCGCAGCACTTCAAGAACGGGCGTATCGTCGCCGGGGTCGACGACGGCGCAGGCCTCGCCGCCACGGTGAATCAGCCAGATGTAATTGTCGGCATGCGCCGGGATGGGCTCGATGACCAGTTCTGAAGCCATGAAACGTGTGCGCCTCCCTCGTAGTGGTTGAGTGGTGCAGGGGCAGGGCTTATGCTTGTCGCTGCTTCCCCCCAAGTCAAACGAAGGCGCCCGAATTGAAGCCGCCCGCGCAACCGGTCACAACCCCCGAAGCCGTCAGCAAAGCCACTGTTGACGCGTTGGTGTCTGCCTGCGAGCGGCTGAAGCCGCGCCGGATGCTGGTGGTCAGCGCGATGCCGGAAGTGTTCGCGGACATCAGCATTCCCGGTGTGGGCCGGTGTTTCCTGGTCGGTGATGCGAATCGCGAAATCCCGGGCGCCGGCGGAACCTGCGAAGTGATGCGGGCCAGCCTGGCCGCACTGCCGTTCCTGTCCGAGGTTTTTGACCTGGTGGTCGCGCACGACCTAGTCGGTGACGGTGATGAGCGCCTGCTGGGTGAATTGCGGCGGGTGCTGAAACCCGGCGGTCACCTGGCGGTTGCCGGCCGCGGTCGATACGGACTGTCCGCACTCCGGCACAGAACACCTGGGTGCCGACGGATCCGGCCATATCGCTTGTGCCAACGCCTGAAACAGCGGTCTTTCGTGATTGAATCGCGGGCGGGCCACGGTGTCGCCGGGCTGGCGATGGACACCGGCAGCGGCTGGCGACAGGCGTTCTACGGCGTGAGCGATCACGTCCATGTGCTGGCGCGGTTCAGCCCGGTCCGACCGGTGGTCCGCCGCGTGCGCTTCGCGCAGCCGGCGGCCAGCGGCGCCGGGGTGCAGGCCATGGAATCGGCGCTTGAGCATCGCGTACAGGCCGGGAACCGCAGCGCTTGAAACGGATCGCGCTCTACACCGACGGGGCCTGCAGCGGCAATCCCGGCCCCGGCGGCTGGGGTGCATTGCTGATCTGGGGCGAGCATCGCCGCGAACTGAATGGCGGCGAACCTGATACCACCAACAACCGCATGGAACTGCGCGCCGTCATCGAGGGCCTCAGCGCCATCACCCGGCGTGAACCCGTCACCATCTATACCGATTCCATTTATGTCATGAAAGGCGTGACCGAGTGGATGCGCGGCTGGAAGGCGAAGAACTGGATGACCGCGGCGAAAAAGCCGGTCAAGAACCGTGACCTGTGGGAAGCGCTGGACGCGGCGCTGACTGGCCACGACGTGCAATGGCAGTGGGTCAAGGGCCATGCCGGCGACCCCGGCAATGAACGCGCCGACGAACTGGCGCGCGAAGGAATCAGACGTTCATGAGACAGATTGTGCTCGACACCGAGACCACCGGCCTGGAAACCCGTGACGGCCACCGTATTATCGAAATCGGCGGCGTCGAGTTGCTGGACCGGCGCCTGACTGGCAACAATTTCCACGAGTACATCAACCCTGAGCGCGAGGTCGAGGCCGGCGCACTGGAGGTGCATGGCATCAGCAACGAGTTCCTGGCCGACAAGCCGCGTTTCGCGGAAGTCGCCGAGGCGTTCCTGGACTATGTCGATGGTGCCGAGCTGATCATCCACAACGCGCCGTTCGACCTGGGTTTCCTGGATTACGAATACGGCATGCTGGGCATGTCGCGCCCGGCCTTCAGCGAGCGCCAGCCCTGCATCGACACGCTGGAACTGGCGCGCGCCGAGCGGCCCGGCCAGCGCAACAACCTGGACGCGTTATGCCGCGCCTACGAGGTCGATAACGCCACCCGCACGCTACACGGCGCCTTGCTCGACGCCGAAATCCTGGCCGACGTCTACCTGGCCATGACGGGCGGGCAGGTCGCACTGGGGCTCAGCATGGACATGGACCGGCAGGACGTCAGCGCGCTGGAGGCGGCCGCCGACGCGGTGGAGCGCCCACCGGTCAGGGTGCTGCGCGCGAGTACCGAAGAGCTGGAAAAGCATAACGCCCGGCTGGCGGACATTCGTGAAGCGAGTGGGGCGTGCGTGTGGCTGGACGCAGAAGGGGTCCAGTAAAGGCCGCGCATCAGGGCGCCGCGATCACCTCGAATGAATTGCCGTGTGAAGCGAGCAGGGGGTGCGCCCGCGTATCCATCCACACCAGCGCATCGTAGAAGCGCGTGATATTGCGTACGTACCGCTGCGCTTCATGGCCGCGCGCATAGCCGTTGCGCAGGGTCGAAAAGTACGGCTCTTTTGCCAGCAGCGGCAGGTTCTGTTCCACGTCGGCCCATCGGTCCGGGTCGCCGCCCATGCGCTGGGTCAGGACGCGGGCGTCCTCCAGGCTGCCAAACCCGAGGTTGTAGGCGGCCAGCGCGAAGTAGGTGCGGTCCGGTTCCGCGATGCGCTCGGGCAGGCGGTCCCGCAGGTAGACCAGGTACCCCGCGCCGCCGCGGATGCTCTGCAGCGGGTCCTCGCGGTCGGACAGGCCCATTTCATCCGCCGTGTTCAGCGTCAGCATCATCAGGCCACGCACCCCGGTGGGTGATACGGCGGTCGGATCCCAGTGTGACTCCTGGTAGGCCATGGCCGCGAGCAGGCGCCAGTCCAGGTCGTGCTCGGCGGCGACTTCCTGGAACAGCGGCAGCCACGGCGGCAGCCGGTCGCGCACGCGCTCCACGAAACGTAGCATGCCGATCTGGTCGAGCTTCTTGCGCGGGCGGAAAAACCGTTCGTCGATGGCCGCCAGCACACCGTCGGCCTCGGCGTGGCGCATGAACAGTTCGGCCTGCTGGACCAGGCTGTCGTCATCGTCGCGTACGAAGGCCCAGGCCAGCGGCTCCGCCGGGCCCAGGTCGAAAGCGTCGCGCACGTTGGGGTAGAACTGCCGGTTGACCAGGAAAATGCGCTCGTCGACCAGCGTGTAGTCGATGCGGCCCTCGTCCACGGCCAGCAACAGGTCTTCCATGCCGGCGTCGGCGCGCGATTCCCAGGCCAGCTCCGGGTGCTCACCGGCCGCGGCCAGGAGCTGCTCCTCGTAACTGGTGTCCGCCACCACCGCGCCCTTCAGGCCGGCCAGGTCGGCCAACTCACGCGGCTTGCGGATGCCGCGACGCACCACCACCTGGGTGTGCGTGTCGGCATAGGCCGGGCCAAAGCGGAAATCCAGCTCACGGGCCGGGGTGCGCGTCAGGTTGGCGGCGATCAGGTCACCTTCGCCGGCCTCCAGCATATGCTGCAGGTCGCCGAATGCGTCGGCCACCTTCACCTCGATATCAACACCCAGGTGCTCGGCGAACTGCCGCGCCAATTCGTATTCGGGGCCGGTTTCGCCCTTCGAACCCAGGAAATAGCTGCTCGCGCCGCTGCGCGTCAGCATCACCAGCGCGCCGCGCTCGCGAACCTCGTCCACGCGCGACACCAGCGGCGCATCCTCACCTTTCAGCCACGCGAACGCACCCGCCACGCACACAAGTGCGATCGGCAGGCACATGATGGCCCAACGGGTTTTCAGCGGGTTTGGAAGCACGCGGGATGACCGTGTGTTTGGGAAAGGGTAGGCGATTCTACCTTAAATTCAGGTGGATGGCCAAGTCTTCATCTTGATAACATTTACGCCGCAGCGCAAATCCGTGTCAGATCATTCCTGCCAACATACTTCCGGCGTTTTTGCGCCATTCTGATCAATCCTCATGGTCGTACATGAAGTGCCACGTTCCACGTCAGCAGCCTGGCCACCCTGGGCCACGGCCTGTAACTGATAGGTCGTGGCAGTCGGTGCGCCATTCAGACTAAAAGTATAGTTTCCATCGTCATCGACGGGAGGGGTGAGTTGCGCGGCAGTGGCATACTGCGGATTGTTTGCTCGCCATATTTCCTGGTTATTGGACCAGTTGAGAAGCAATGCCTGAGCATCCCCTCGTTTAGCTTTGCGAGCCCACTGTGAAAATGAAGGAATTGCCAGCGCGACCAGGATTGCTACGATCGCAACAACGATCATCAACTCGATAATGGTGAATCCAGATGACTTTCTCATGACCTCAACCCCCTTGTAATAGTCGGTATTGCCCTTGTTCGCGATGCTCACAATTTACAGGCTGGGCACGATCAATCCATGCTCCCAGCGGATGAACGGTGGTAACTTCCTGACAGCCGGACGGTTTGCTTTCTCAGACCCATTCACATTCTCACTATAATTTATCGCAGACCGTAATTCTTTGCTAAGGGGAAGTCGCGTGGTGCGTAAAAACAACGGGTTTACCGTTATCGAACTGATGATCGTAATTGCCGTGCTGGCCATTGGGCTTGCCTTGGCGATACCGAGCTACCTTGATATACGCAACAAGCGCGCAGTGACCAATGCTGCGGAGCAAATGGCACGATTCCTATCCGTCGCACAGTCTGAGTCAATCAAGCGGAACCAAGCCTTGACGGTGACGATCAACAACAACGGCGTTTATTGTGCCGGCGTCGATCTGGGCACCGCGGCATGTGACTGTCGTACGGCTGCTTCCTGCGTAGTTCCCGCCGGCGGCGGTGATACTACGAGCGTTGACCTGGAGATGGTGTTGTCAGGTGCGACATTCGAAATGATCCAGGCACCCGTTCTTTTGGACGCCGGTGGTAATTCGACCAGCCAGGTATTGTTCACCTTTGACCCGGTGCGCGGCATCCTTGATGGCGTAAACCAGACTTCGGGCACAGTGCAGTTCACCAGCGACAATGGAAATTTTGCGCTTGATGTTGATATGGCGTTGACCGGACGGATCGAGATTTGCAGTCGCGGTTCGATGAAAGTCGGCGGATTCCAGGGGTGTTGATCCATGACTTCTGAGCAAAAGGTACCGAATATGTCGGTCTTCGAAAATACACAGGGCCTGCCCGGTAAGCAGAAAGGCCTGACGCTGGTTGAAATGCTGGTCGCAGCCGTGATCAGCCTGATCGCGGTCGCCGGCATGGTTTTGTTGATGGCGAATACCTTGGGGACCGGTACACAAACGATCGCCGCTGGCAGCATGTCAAACCAACTCCGTTCGGCCCTGCGGATCATTGAGCGTGACATCAGGCGCGCCAATTACAACGAGGAATTCGACACCTGCATTGGTATTGGGAGCGTGAATTGCACGGCCGTCCCGGACACGATGGCGAGCATGACCACCGGCGACCCGGGATGCATTGTTTACAGTTATGAGCGCGCTGGCGCCCCCGTGCGTGGTGGTTTTCGTTTGAATGCCGGCGCGCTCGAATTTGCCAACGGGGCAACCAGTTGCGGTGCCGGTGCATGGACCTGGGAGCAGCTGACAGATCCCCAGACATTCACGGTCACGAACTTCAATGTTCAGCCTGCCGGTTACCAGACCGCATTGCCGACAGGCATGACCCAGACCGTGCGCAAAGTGGATATCGCAATCGCCGGGCAATTTTGCCGCGGTTCAGATTGCGTCAGTAAAGAAGTCGTCAACACCATTCGTGTCCGTAACGACATCCTTACAGTGACCGCGCCCGTCGTACCCTGAAGCCCTCAGGCATCGCGGGAGCAACTGGTTCGAATTGAAGAAGGTTTATGAACATGACTGAAGAGAAAATCGCTAAACAAGGGGTACGCGGCGTCCGACAGGATGGCGCCGTGACGATCGTCGCGGCCGTCATGATCCTGTTCCTGATGACGCTGATGCTGATTTTCGCGGCTCGCAGCGCGATTTTTGACCAGCGAGTCTCCGCGAATGAGACACGGCAAAGGATCGCATTTAACCGCGCCGAAGCTGCCGTAGATGCCATGACCGAGTTCATTATTGCAGCCGCTTCCGCGCCAACGTCATCATCGGGCTGGCTCCGTGCCGCAGATGCAGGGCCGTGGAAGGCGTGCGGCGGCAGCGTAACGGGTTACTGCGCGACGCCCCTCACGGGTGGCGTTGGGTTTTACATGCATGATGTCGGATCATACGTGGACAATGCGCTGGGCATGGATTTCACTCCATTGCAGACGGCGATGGGCGCCATCGACAGCGGAGACACCACGGCGACCGCGCGGGTCAGCGCCGCACTGCAGTGGGATGGGGGCGTGTCCGGAGATCCGCCAATTTTTATGGTGTATGGCTATGGTTTCTCTGACTGCCTTAACGTGGGCGACGCCGATTTCGATCCCGTGGACGACTGTCTTGGCCAGGCTAATGTGGCCAAACCGCTGTCGATTTTCCCGGCAATTGCGGGATCTCCCGACGTTCCCCTGATCTCCAAAACCTCGGTGACGATTGCCGGTAACATGAGCATCGTTGCCAACCCCAACGCAGGCGGTGTCGGCGTGCCAGTCACGATCTGGGCAAAACTCGGTGAAGTCGGTGTCGCCGACGGCGTGACGCCTGGTAACGGCAGTTGGTCGACCTGCGAGATGCAGGAATGGTACGGGCAGGACTCATTGCCTGACGATGCTGAATGTCCGACCCAGACCTGTGGTTGCCCGGACCCGTCCAATAACGATCTTCGGCGTGAAGCCCTCTCTTATGCGGATGGCAATAACACAGAGAAGTATTTTGATATTCTGGAAACTTCCGAAGCAGACGGATTCCCGGCCGACCTGTTCCTCGACTTTTTTGGCGTCCCCAGGGCAAATTACGACGAAGTCAAAAGCACGGCGCAGGTATTCGGTGATTGCAGTTCGCTCGGGCCGAACAGCAGTGGCCTGATCTGGATTACGGGGGATTGCGCCGTCACCGGCAATGTAACGATCGGTTCGCTGGAGGACCCGGTTATCCTGGTCACCGCCGGTTCAAACAATCGGTTGCGTGGCGACCAGATATTCGGCGTCGTGTTCTGTACCGATGTTGAAAACAGTGATGCGCTCATCGACGCGGGCGGCGGTATTCACGTATTTGGCGCCATGATCGTGGACTGCACGTTCCAGCAGAGCCCGGGCGCCGGTAACCTGGACCTAGTGTACAACCCTGATGTCCTTGCCAAGCTACGCGATATCGGCACCGTTGCGCCTGCTGACGGGGGCTGGCGCGATTTCGACATTCCGCCATTCGAACCCATGCCTTAAGGGGTCATGAACATGAATACGCATATGAACATCTCAAGAAACCGGGGTTTCAGCATCATCGAAGTGATGATCGGCATCCTGATTTTCGCGGTTGGCATGTTGTCACTTGCCCTGCTTCAGGGCTCGCTGACGCGAAGCCAGGCGGATTCCAACTCTCGCGCCGTCGCCGTAAACCTGGCAGAAGAAGTCATTGAGCTGGCTCGGGGGTTCGCCGACGACGCCGGTTACACGGCCATCAGCGTGGGGAATATCAACCCGGGCACGCAGACGGTCGCCGGACTCTCTTACACAGCGGATTTGACACTGCTGGATTATCAATGGGATGGCGACAGTTTTGAGTGCTATCAGGGGCAGTTTGGGAATGGCACGGACTCGCGCTGCATTGTCGGCACTCCGCCAGGCCCTGATTCCGCCTACAAGTTGATTGAAGTGACGGTCAACTGGAACGAAGCCGGTGCGCCCGAATTCCGGATTGACGACGCCACGACTACGACAGGTCAACTGGGTTCAGGCTCAGTGACCCTGAGTAGCATTGTCTCGTCAGTGCCAACCGGTGTAAGCGCAAGACTCCAGACCACCGATGACGGTGGCAGTATCCTTCCGCCTATCGCGATCCCGGAAAACTTTCTCAATGACAACGTCAGCGTTGCGCTGGGCAACAACAAGTTCAAGTCGTCAACGTACGCTTCCCCGGATACCTTCAAGAAGCAGGATGACTTCGTGGAGACCCGCTGGGACGTGGTGACGTACTCAAGTTCACCCGGCAATCAGTTCCTGCGCCGCGAGGAAATGATCGCGGTAAGCTGCGAATGTGATCTTGATGGAACCGGCGACGGACGACGTCCCGTTGTGTGGGCCGGTGACGAGTATATCGGCGGAGAGATCGTTCAAAAGACGATTGGTGAAAACAAGCACAAGGAAGATTCCGACGTGAGCCGTTACTGCAACGCCTGCTGTCGGGATCACCATGACGAGAGTGGTGCTGATTATTCCGAGCAGTATTCGCCGTTTGTGGGCACGCCGCACAATCACTATGAAAGCAGTAACGGTGAATTGAGTGACCCCAGTGCTCCTGTCATTGCGGCTGGTTCGGACAGCTATCTCGAAGCCTGTCGACTGGTGCGAGTGGATGGCTTTTTCCGTGTTGCACAGGATTTGAGACAGGAGCAGTTCTTCAACTTTCCCTCGACATGGATTGCGGACACATCGGCTGGCGGTGGCCTAAATACCTATTCCAGCTACGTGACCGACTCCGTTACGGGGTACGAAGTCGCTGCGGATACGATCGGCTCAGCTTATCCCGCAACACCGCCCAGTGTAGCGGCGGTAACGTACGATGGCGCCGATGTCGCTGAATTGGGGCTGCAGCCTGGCGTGAACTACCCGGACGCAGACACGTTCCCGGCATGGTGGGCGATGTCGCAACCTTTGCCGCTGGCGGCGCGAGGGCTTTATGTCGACTACATGTCTGATGATCTTCGCGCAGTGATCGATTGCGTGGAAGGGTTGAGTGATGGCGAAACGGTGGACGACCTGGCCGCTGGCTGCAAAGTCGGTGGTTACGCTGGCGTGGGTGACGTAATCCTGGACCGAACCGGTAGCCTGAATCCGCTCGAAATCATGCCTTTCTTTGATACGCAGCTGACTTCATTTGCTGATTGGCGGAGCCAACGTGGCAATAGTTCTCCTGTGACAGTCACCAATGACGCACTTGCAGTCGGCGGTACGCACAGCCGGGGTCGCGTCGTCCGGAATGCCAATCAGTCTGGGCAGGATACGATTCAAGGCTGGAGCTTCAAAGACAACCTGGGCCTGATCGATTCAAGAACTCATGAAACACCGGATTTCATTCACCGGCCCGGGTCCCAGGTTGGCACCGACCAAGCCGACATGGACATCTGCGCAGTATTGGTGATCGCACCCGTATTGCTATGTCCGCCAGCTGCCCCATAGCTTCACGGTTATGAATCGCCGGTCATAGCCGGGTGAGTCAGAGCCAGTGAGCGCAATTAAAAAAGGAGCCGAAGAATCGGCTCCTTTTTTTATGCAACTACTTACCAGTTGTCTTGAATGAATTGCTCAGCAGTCCTTCACGATCCGGATTGAATCGCTACCCGAAGCGTCCTGCCCATCAAAGGTTACCGCCTTGAGCGTTGCTTCGCTGTCAGTCGTACCCAGGTTGAGAGAAAGGTCGACAGTCGGGATTTTGCAAACCAGGTCATCCAGCCCATCGTCGTTGACGTCATCTTCGCCACACATGAGCTTGTTGCCCTTGCCGACTGTCCGGACATTCGCATCAGCCAGGGTGATGGAATTTGGGTCGACACCTGTCGCGGGGTTCAGTACGTCAAAGTCATCGGTGCTCAGGATCGCTACGGGCACATTGCCATTTGAACAGAGGTTTAGGCTGTTCGTTGTGCTACCGGGTTTGATGTCGATGTCAATCGCCAACAGTTCAGGCGTCGATTCACACAAGGAGAAATCCGGGCTGTTGATGGAAACGAGGCCGATGGCACCTACGCCGAGTTCGTGTTCAACTACGCTGACTTCTACCACGTGCATGGCGGTATCGCTTTCGATGCCGAGAAACAGCGCGGAGTTATCACCCGCGTCTGTACTCAGCCCGGTAGCTTCATGGATGCCAAGGATTTCCCCCTGGTCGTCATATGCAAGGATTTGCGCGTCGAATGAACCCAGTTGTACCGGTTGAATTTGCAGACCAAAACTGCACACACCGACGTTATCGAAATGACTGAATTCGATTGGGACGATTTCGTTGGTAAATTCGTTGGTTGAGAGAAGCAGTTCGCCCGGGGAAAAGTTTCCGAGCCAGCCCAAACCCTCAGGTAGAACGGCAAAGCTGTCTCCCGGCTCAATCGGTAGCTTGTTGATTTCGACCATCATGCCATTTTCTGAAATAACCATGACCGGAGTATCTTCGGGCATGAATTCCAGACCTTCGAACAGTTCATTGAAGTTCAATGAATCTGCGCCGGCGAGTGTCGTGCGATCTTCAACGAAATCGGTTTGTGCGAAGGCGAAAGTGGATGTGAGAATGCAACTGGCAATCGTGCCAGAACGCGTCATGGCGGACCGAATGGTCATCATATGTCCCTCCCTGGACCAGCTTATTGTTGGTGCCCACACTGGGCAGTTTCGACATGGCACTTGCCGTAAAATAGACAGCGCTATGCCTCATTTATATTTAACGTGAACCCCAGATAAATAATATCATGACCACTCGAACCCGCTTCGCCCCAAGCCCCACGGGCTTTCTCCACGTCGGCGGCGCCCGCACGGCGCTTTACTGTTGGCTGCAGGCCCGCCATGAGCAGGGCGACTTCATCCTGCGCATCGAGGACACGGATCTCGAGCGCTCCACGCCGGAGTCCGTGCAGGCCATCCTGGATGGTATGGATTGGCTGGAGCTTGACTACGACGAGGGGCCGTTCTACCAGACGAAGCGGTTTGACCGTTACGCGGAGGTTGTCGACCAGCTGTTGGCCGAGGGCAAGGCCTATCACTGCTGGTGCTCAAAGGAGCGCATCGAGAAGCTGCGCGAAAAGCAAATGGAAGAGGGCATTAAGCCGCGCTATGACGGCAAGTGTCGCGACGGCGGTGAGCCGGTGCCGGGGGTCAAGCCGGTGGTGCGCTTCAGGAACCCGCGCGAGGGGCACGTGCGCTTTGACGACCGGGTTCGCGGCCCCATCGCCATCAGCAATGACGAATTGGACGACCTAGTCATCGCGCGGCCCGACGGTTCGCCCACCTACAACTTCACCGTGGTCGTGGACGACTGGGACATGAAGGTCACGCTGGTCATTCGCGGCGACGATCACATCAACAATACGCCCCGGCAGATCAATATCTACGAGGCGCTGGGCGCGAAGCCACCGGAGTTTGCCCATGTGCCGATGATCCTGGGCGACGATGGCGCGCGGCTGTCGAAGCGCCATGGCGCCGTGAGCGTGCTGCAGTACCGTGAAATGGGTTACCTGCCGCACGCCCTGAACAACTACCTGGTGCGGCTCGGCTGGTCGCACGGCGACCAGGAAGTCTTCAGCCGCCAGGAAATGATCGACCTTTTTTCGATTGACGGCGTCAACCGCAAGGCGGCTGCATTCGACTATGACAAGCTCAACTGGCTGAACCAGCACTGGATGAAAACCCTTCCGCCGGCCGATGTGGCGCCGCACCTGGCCTGGCAGTTCGAGCACCTGGGTATCGACGCCAGCCAGGGGCCGGCGCTGGAAGACCTGGTGACGGTGCAGGCTGATCGCGTCAAGACGCTGAAGGAAATGGCCGAGCAGAGCCGGATGTTCTACGAGGATTTCGACAGTTTTGATGCCGGGGCCGCGAAGAAGCACCTGCGCCCCGTGGCCGAAGCGCCGCTACGCGCGATTCGCGAGGCCCTGCGTGACCTGCAGTCGTGGACCCCGGCTTCGCTCGATGACGCGGTGCGTGGCGTCGCTGCAGAGCTTGAGGTCGGCATGGGCAAGGTGGCCCAGCCATTGCGCGTCGCGCTGGCCGGCAGCGGTGTTTCGCCGTCCATCGACAAGACCCTGTGGCTGGTGGGGCAGGAGCGGTCCTTGGCCCGCATCACGAAGGCGCTGGAATACATCGCGGTTCGCGCCGCGGGCCAGGACTGAGCAGGGGGCGCCGGATTCATGTCGAAAGTCGAGCGCCTGTACCACCTGCACAACATCCTCAGCCAGCGGCGCACGCCGATCTCGCGCCAGGACCTGATGGAGCGCCTCGACTGTTCCCAGGCGACGCTGTATCGGCTCGTGGGTGAACTGCGTGACTTCCTGGGTGCACCCATCGAGCAGGACCCTGATTCACGCGGGTTCTTTTACGACCGCAGTTATGACCAGCCCTTTGAGCTGCCGGGGATCTGGATCAGTCCCGACGAACTCCAGGCCCTGCTGACTGCGCGCCAGGTGCTGGGCGATGTGCAGCCGGGCTTGCTGGAGGGGCAGTTGTCATCATTGCAGTCGCGAATTACTTCACTGCTGCAACAAAAAGGCGTCGAAACAGGGGAAGGGGAGTCCCGCATCCATATCCAGGCGGCCGCCGGCCGGCCTGTTCCCGGGCGCTTGTTCCAGGATGTGCTCGGCGCGCTGGTGGGGCGCCAGCAACTGCACATTACCTACCATGGCCGCAGCCGCGACGCGGTGAGCGAGCGCGCGGTGTCGCCGCAGCGGCTCACGCAGTACCGGAATTCCTGGTACCTGGACGCGTGGTGTCACGAAGCCGAAGGGCTCCGCAGTTTTGCGCTGGAGCGAATCCGGGAGCAACGTTTGCTGGATGAGCCGGCGATCGATGTCACTACGAATGAGTTGGCGGCGCATTTCGACCAGTCCTACGGCATTTTTTCCGGCCCGGCCCGGCATACCGCGAGGATTCGCTTCTCCCCGGAGACGGCGCGTTGGGTGGCCGATGAGCAATGGCACCCGGACCAGAAGGGCGCATTCGATGACACCGGCGCCTGGGTACTGGAACTGCCGTTCAGCGATGCCCGTGAATTGGTGCTGGATATCCTCCGCTGGGGACCGGACGCCGAGGTGCTGGCGCCGGATTTCCTGCGCGATGACGTTCAACATGCCGTCAGGAAAATGGCCGAGACTTACGCCTGAAGCGCTGCCTGGGCCTGAACAGGCCTCGTCATTATTTCTCCATAACGAATAAAAACAGCGGGTTACATTATGTTGCGCCAATAAGTGTATTAATATACAGTAGTGTTTAAATCAACACTGAATGACGGTTCTCAGGCTTTGAGAACACACGGTGGTTCAATGACCACCAACGTCAGGGGAGGAAGACCGATGCTGTATCACCCATTGATCGACGCGAAGTATCACGAGACCCGGTTGCCGGGCGGTGAACCGGATGTTCCCGCGCTGGCCGTCGAGGCGGAGCCGGACGTGTCCACGTCCCAAAACTCATTCGTCCTGGTTCTCTCTGTTGCCGGTAATGTCGTTGCCGGTGCCGCCTGGTTGGGTGCGCTGCTGATGGCGCCCCTGTGGATGGAGCGTCTGCTCTCGGTGTTGTAAGGCCGCGGTTCTCTCCCGGCGCATACCGGGGGCGGCTTCTCTCCAAGTCGCCCCCGGTTTTTTTCAGGGGCGGGCCAGGTGTTCCGGATTACTTCCCGACGTGCTTCCCACCCGTCCAGCCGCCACGCGCCAGGATCGTATCCCCCAGTTCGCGGGGCGCGTCTTCCAGGTCGGTCGCCATGGAGTCATTCCAGCGGTTGAGGAAGCCGTACAGGCAAACAGCGCCCAGGATCTGCACGATCTGTGCCTCGCTCCAGTGCTCGCGCATGCGCGCCATGATGGTGTCATCCACGGCATTGGGCACGGCGCCCGCGGCCAGCGCGTAGTCCAGTGCGGCGCGCTCGGCTTCCGAGTACAGCGGGCTGGTCTGGTAGTCCCAGACGGCCGCCACTTTTTCTTTCGGGATGCCGTGAATTTCCGCGGCGATCAGCGAATGCGCCTCGCAGTACTGGCAACCGGCCGCGCGACTGGCGAAGTGGGCCACCAGCCGCATGAAGCCCAGGTCGACGTCGCCTTCCGGGTCCATGACCGCGCGGGTCAGGGCGCCGAAACCTTTGACCATCTCCGGCCGGCGTTGCATGGTCAGCAGGCTGTTGGGCACAAAGCCCAGTATGCGTTCGAACAGCGCGAAGTCTTCCGCCAGCTCCGGCGTCGCGGAGGCAGGCAGCGGGCTCATATGGGCCATGGCGGGGCTCAGGCCGCTTCGGAGGCGGCCTTGACGGGCCCGTTCAGGAGCGCATCCCGCGTGGCATCCACGATCAGGTCCACTTCTTCGGAAGTCATCCCGAAGTAGGGTGTGTAGCGCAGTGCGTTTGCGCCGCCGTGGATGACATTCACGCCCCTGCGACGAATGTATTCCTCGGTGGAACCGGCGCCGTAACACTTGTACAGGTCGGGGTCGAGCTCGACGCTGGCCAGCAGGCCGGTGCCCTGTACTTTCGTGATGCGCTGGCCCGTTTCAGACTGCAGTTGTTTGAGCTTTTTGACCAGTTCCACGCCGCGGTCGGCGATGTTCCGGCGCAGTTCCGGTGTCAGTGATTCCAGCACCGTCACGGCGACATCAATGGCGCGCGGGTTCGTGGTCATCGTGTTGCCGTAGACACCCTTCCGGTAGATGGCCGCGGTTTCCTCGGTCATCGCCAGCACGGACAGCGGGTACTGGCCGGCATTCAGCGCCTTGGACCAGGTTTCCATGTCCGGCGGGTCGAGCGTTTCGAAGCCCGGGTAGTCGATGATCGACAGCACACCATGGGCGCGCAGGCCGGCCTGGATGGAATCCACCAGCAGCAGGGCGCCGTGCTCACGGGTCAGTTCGCGTGCCCGCGCGTAGAACTCAGGCGTAACCGACATGCCGGGGTTGCCCTCGCCCATGACGGGTTCCAGGAACATGGCTTCAATGAAGACGCCATTGTCCTTGACGTATTTGAACACCTGTTCGAGCTGTTCAATGTTGTTCGGCTCGACGGTGACCAGATTGTCGCGGTCGCGGAACGAGGCCAGGTTCTGGCAATACACCTTGCGGGTCGAGTCCGAGTAGCGCGCCGGGCGCTCGGTGCGGCCGTGGAACGCACCGGCCAGGCCCAGTTGCTTGATCGGCTGGTTGGCGTTCGGGCCGCCCGGGTCGGTGCGATCCTTGGCGTTGATGTCGGCGATGCGGGCCGCCACGGTGACCGCCTCGGAACCACTGTTCAGGCACAGGTAGTGCTGGAAGGGGTTGCCGTTGGCGCGGCGGTGGCCAACTTCGCGATCGAGGGCGTCGGAAAACCGTTTCTGGCTCAGGTTGGGCGTCATGATATTGGCCATCACCTGCGGCCGGCTCATCGCCGTCAGCACATTCTCCGGTGCGTGGCCGAAGCCGAGCATGCCGTAGCCGCCGCAATCATAGAGAACGGCGCCTTTCAGCGTGATGATCCACGGGCCGCGCGCGGCCAGGGCAACGTACGGGTTAACCGCGTCGTCCGGGTAGAAATTAACGAACTCCGACTGGATGGCCGGCAGCTGGTCGACTTCGTCCATGGCCAGCAGTTCCGGAAACTGCTGCTCCAGTTCGCTGAATCGTCGGCCGGCGTCCTCGATCGCGGCGACCAGTTGCGGGTCACGTTGCGCAAAGTCCGTAATGGTGTCATCGGAAAGGCCGGGAGTAAGCGCGGCGCCGCCGTGCCCGCGAAGCATATTCAGCGTATCGAGGAGGTTCATGTTGTCGTTTCCGTGGGTCAATCGAAGAGCGCGGCCAGTATATCGCAGCCGCGCATCCTCCGCCCGCCGACGGTCAGGCGGGGCACCCGAAAAGTTGTTGGCGCGCCAGCGCCCATTCGACGTGTTCGCGCACCATGGCGGACGGGTGGTCCAAACGTGATTTGAGCGCGGTGATATTGGCCTCGGAAGGTGCCGCATTGCCGAGCGCCACGGCGATGTTCCGTAGCCAGCATTCATGGCCAATGCGGCGAATCGCGCTGCCCTCGGTGCGTTTCAGGAATGTGTCTTCGTCCCAGGCGAACAGCGACCGGAGCTCCGGCGCCTCCAGGCCGTTTCTCGGTGAGAAGTCCGCCTCTTCGGTGGCCTGTGAAAACCGGTTCCATGGGCAAATGGCCTGGCAGTCGTCGCAGCCGTAGATACGGTTGCCCATCAACGGCCGCAACGATTCTGGAATGGCGTCGCGCAACTCGATGGTCAGGTAGGAAATACAACGCCGCGCATCGACCTGGTAGGGGGCGATAATGGCGCCGGTGGGGCAGACGTCGACGCAGCGCCGGCAGCTGCCGCAATGCTCCTCGACCGGTTCGTCCACGGGCAATGGCAGGTCGGTGTAGATCTCACCCAGGAAGAACCAGCTGCCGGCTTCGCGATTCAGCAGGTTGCTGTGTTTGCCGATCCAGCCCAGGCCGGCCTTTTCCGCCAGTGCCTTTTCGAGCACCGGCGCGGAATCGACGAATACCCGGTAGCCGAACGGACCGATGGCCTGTTCAACCCGCGTGGCCAGTTTCTGCAACCGGTTGCGCATGACCTTGTGATAGTCGCGGCCCAGCGCGTAACGGGAAACAAAGCCGGTGTCGTCGCGCTCCAGCAGGGCAAAGACCTCGTCCTCGCCCTCCGGCATGTAGTCCATCCGCACCGAAATCACCCGGACGGTGCCGGGCACCAGGTCGGCGGGACGGCTGCGACGCGTGCCGTGGCGGGCCATGTAATCCATTGCGCCATGCATGCCGTTGTCCAGCCAGCGCGCCAGCCATGCTTCATGCTCGGCCAGGTCGGTATCGGCAATGCCGAGTTGCTGGAAGCCGAGTTCACGCCCCCACGACTTGATATCGGCCGTCAGTTGGGCGAGGTCGGCAGTTGGGTGGTCTGTGGTGGTGTCGATTGGCATGCGTGAACGTGGCTCGCGGCCCGGCGGCTCCATATAATGCCCGCCATGTCTGCGATCTCAGAACGATTGTATACCGCCGAGGCCGTGCGTCGCCTCGATGCCGCGGCCATGCGCGCCGAAGGCATCGAAGGTTACACGCTGATGTGCCGCGCCGGCCAGGCCATGGTCGATGCAGCAAGGGCGGTTTTCCCGGACGCGCGCCGTTGGCTGGTGTTCTGCGGCGCGGGCAATAACGCGGGCGACGGCTACGTGATTGCACGGCTGGGGCGTGCGCTGGGGCTGGACGTTCGCGTCGTCGCAGTCGTCGATCCGGGACGCCTGGCGGGCGCTGCCGGGCAGGCGGTGACCGACTGGCGAGCCGCCGGCGGCGAAACGACCGAATGGGCGGGTGAGCTGCCCGACGCCGAGCTGGTCATAGACGCGCTGCTGGGTACCGGGCTGGACCGACCAGTGGCCGGGCCATGGCGTGAGCTGATTGAAGCTGCCAATGCACTGCACGCGCCCAGGCTCGCGGTCGATATTCCATCCGGGCTCTGTGCCGATACGGGTACGGTGCTGGGCGCCGCAATCCGCGCGGACCTGACGGTCACCGTGATCGGCATCAAGCGCGGCCTGCTGACCGCGGACGGGCCGGATCACGTGGGCAGGCTGGTGTTCGATGACCTGGAGGTTTCCCGGGCCGTTCACGATGCAATCGGGACAGACCAGGATCTTCATCGCGCGACCGGCGGCGATCCTGCCGGGCAGCGAATCGACCGCGGCCTGTTGGCCCGGGCACTGGCGCCGCGGGCGCTGAACACGCACAAGGGCACTTTTGGCGACGTCTGCATCGTCGGCGGCAATGTCGGCATGGGCGGCGCCACGCGGCTGGCGGGGGAGGGTGCATTGCGGGCAGGGGCCGGCCGCGTCACCGTGGCGACCCACCCGGAGCATGCCCGCTGGCTGAACATGGCGCGGCCGGAATTGATGACCTGCGCGGTGGAGGGTGCGGGGCGGTTGCCGGCCGCAGCACTGGCGGCCGATGTCGTGGCAGTCGGTCCCGGGCTCGGGCGGGACGGCTGGGCGCGTTCGCTGCTGGTCGAATGCATGGCGCTCTCCGGCAAACAGGTGGTCGATGCGGACGCGCTCAACCTGCTCGCCACCATGGGGGACGATATCGCGCTGCCGGAAAAGGGCAGCTGGATCATCACGCCGCATCCCGCCGAGGCCGCCCGATTGCTCAGAACCGAAACCCGCGCCGTCCAGGCTGACCGTTTCGCCGCTGCGTCGAACCTGGCGCAACAGTTTGGCGCCGTCACCGTGCTGAAAGGCTGTGGCACCGTGGTTGCACACCCGGATGGCGCCTGGGCGGTCTGTCCGCTGGGCAACCCCGGCATGGCCACGGCCGGGGCCGGCGATGTGCTGACCGGCGTGTGCGCGGCGATGCTGGCGCAGGGCCTCGATGCCTGGGCTGCCGCCCGTTGCGCAGTGGTCGCACACGCCGCCGCGGGCGATACCGCCGTTGGGCCGGGCCGCAGGGGCTTGCTGGCCACTGACATTTGCGACGCATTGCCGGGGGTGTTTGATGGCTGACGTATCGACGACCGGGTCCTTCGCGAGCGACCCGATGGATGAGGCCGCGATGACGGGCCTTGCCCGGCGCCTGGCGGCGGAACTCCACCCGCCGCTGTGCATTCACCTCGAGGGTGACCTCGGGGCCGGAAAAACGACCTTCGTCCGGGCGCTGGTCCAGGGCCTGGGCTACCCGGGCCGGGTCAAGAGCCCGACCTACGGCCTGCTTGAGCACTACGACCTGCCGGACCTGAAAGTGCTGCACCTGGACCTGTATCGCATCGGTGACCCCGGTGAACTCGAGTTCCTGGGGATTGTCGACCTTTACGACGAGTGCACCGTGTTGCTGGCCGAATGGCCGGAGCGGGGCGGTGACGCCCTGCCGGCGGCGGACGCGCGGTTGCTGTTTGAGCATTCCGGAAACCTTCGTCGCGTAACTTGTATGGCGCATTCCAGTTCCGGTAATGCCTTATGTCATTCTTTTAACAGGCTTCTTTAAACTCCCTTTCTAGTTTAAATCCCTATCCAACGGTTTTTCATAGAGAAACTGTTGCAATTTCCGGAAATTCAATTCATCATTACCACGACCGACATGGAAGTGGAGAGGAGATCCATGGGGGGGTTCCGTCCCATAGCCGTTTTTCTATTGGCGATTTCATGTTCCGCTTTTGGCGCGGACGTGGAAGGTTTCCGTATCTGGACGGATCCGGACAAGACCCGGGCCGTGCTGGACCTGGACGGCGCCAGCGAATACCGCCTGTTTACCCTGGAAAAGCCCCACCGCGTGGTCGTTGACCTCGACGGCGCTTCACTGTCGACCCAGCTTGATTTCATCGCCGAGCACGCCGGCATGATCACCAGTGTCCGCCACGGGCAACCCGACGATGACACCCTGCGTGTCGTGTTCGACCTTGAACGCAATGTCGACCTCAAGAGTTTCCTGATCCAGCCGACCGGCCAGTACGGCCACCGGCTGGTCATCGATATGTACGACGCCGCGCGGCCGAAAGCCGCCGAGCCGGCGCGCAGCGTCGCCGCCGTGCAGTCCGACAACCGTGACGTGGTCATCGCCATCGATGCGGGCCATGGTGGAGAAGACCCGGGCGCCATCGGCCCGTCACGAACGCGCGAAAAAGATGTCGTCCTGCAGATCGCCAGGCGCCTGAAACATGCGCTGGACGCCCAGCCGGGCATGCGCGGCGTGCTGGTGCGTGACGGTGATTACTACATTCCGCACCGCGATCGCTACGAAAAGGCCCGCCAGGAACGCGCCGACCTGTTCGTCTCGATCCATGCCGACGCCTTTACCAAGCGCAGCGTGCGCGGCAGCTCCGTATTCGTGCTGTCTCAGCGCGGCGCCAGCAGTGAATTCGCCCGCCTGGTGGCGCAGAGCGAGAACGCCTCCGACCTGGTCGGCGGTGTGTCCCTGAACGACAAGGACGACCTGCTGGCCTCGGTGCTGCTGGACCTGTCCCAGAGCGCGACCATCCAGGCCAGCGACAAGGTGGCCGCGGACATCCTGGCGTCCATCGGCAAGTCACACAAGGTGCACAAGCCACACGTCGGGCGCGCCAATTTCCTCGTGCTGAAATCGCCGGATGTGCCCTCCGTGCTGGTGGAAACGGCGTTCATCAGCAACCCGACCGAAGAAAAGCGCCTGACCGAGCGCGAGTTCCAGACCAATATCGCCAACTCGATCGCCGATGGCGTACGAAACTACTTTTACGCTTCACCGCCGCCGGGCACCTGGATAGCCGCCAACCGTGACGGGGGCCGCCATATCGTCTCCAGCGGCGAGACCCTGGGCACCATCGCCAGTCGCTACAGCGTGCCGTTGTCCAGCCTGCGCGCGGCCAACAACCTCAATGGCGACATGATCACGGTCGGCAGGGAACTGGTCATCCCCACGGGCTAGGCCCGCACCAGCCGCAGCGGTGGCGCGTCGGGTGGACTGGCCCGACGACCGGAAGGCCCGGCGCGTCACCATTTCAAATTGCTCGCTTCCCTTTCCCGATTCCCCGATTCCCCGATTCCCCGATTTCCCGATTCCCCGATTCCCCGATTCCCCGTTAACAGCCGGCGGGCGGGTGGGCTATCATCGCACCCATGCCCATTCGCCGCCTGCCAGAAAACCTCGTCAACCAGATCGCGGCGGGGGAAGTGGTCGAACGCCCGGCCTCGGTGGTCAAGGAAGCCGTTGAAAACAGCCTGGACGCCGGTGCGCGCTCGGTGCGCGTTGCCCTGGAACAGGGAGGCAAACGCCTGATCCGCATCGAGGACGACGGCAAGGGCATCAATCGCGATGAACTGGCGCTCGCGCTGGCGTCCCACGCGACCAGCAAGATTGAAGGGCTGGATGACCTTGAAGCCGTGGCGACGCTCGGTTTTCGCGGTGAAGCGCTGGCGAGCATCGCGTCCGTTTCGCGGCTGGATATCGCGTCCCGGGTCAAAGGCGCCGAGCACGGTTGGCGTGTCGAATCGCGGGGCGGTGAAGTTTCCGAACCGGCGCCTGCACCCGGGGGACCCGGCACGCGGCTGGACGTTCGCGACCTCTTTTACAACGTCCCGGCGCGGCGGAAGTTCCTGCGCGCCGACCGCACCGAATTCAATCACGTGGACGACCTGGTCCGGCGGCTGGCGCTGGGGAACGGCCACGTCGCGTTTGAACTGCAACACAACGGCAAGGTGGTCCGGTCGCTGCCGCCGGCGAATGACGATCACACCATGCAACGCCGCCTGGCGGCGGTCTGTGGCGACGATTTCCTGGCGCACGCCCTGCGCATTGATGCCAGTGCGGGCCCCCTGGGCCTGGGTGGCTGGGTGGCGGAGCCCCGATACAACCGCGCGCAGGCAGACCGGCAGTTTTTCTTCGTCAACGGCCGCATGCTGCGCGACCGGGTGGTCGCCCACGCGGTGCGACAGGCCTTTCGCGACGTGCTTTTTCACGGCCGGCACCCGGCGTTCGTGTTGTTCCTGCAGGTTCCACACGACCAGGTGGACGTCAACGTTCACCCACAAAAACACGAAGTTAGATTCCGGAATCAAAGAGGGGTTCACGATTTCATCTTTTCGTCCCTGTACCGCGCGCTTGCGGATACGGGGGTTGGGCACGGTGCCCCAAGACCCGGTACCGGGCCCGGCGCAGTTCCTCCAATGGGCGAAGCCATGGACACCGGTGCCGGCCTGGACCCGTTCACTGCGGTCCCCCGGCAGGGTGGCCTGGCCGTGGCGCCGTCCGGCATTTCGGAGCCGTTTTCGGCGCCCTGGCGGTCGCCCGCCATGCCGGCCCCGGCGGGCCAGCCAGGCGCTATGCCGGCCGACGACCCCGAATCCGCACCACCCCTAGGTTACGCCCTGGCGCAACTCCACGGCGTCTACATCCTGGCGCAAAATGCCGCCGGGCTGGTGCTGGTGGACATGCACGCGGCACATGAGCGCATCACCTACGAGCGCCTGAAGGCGGCGCAGGCCGCCGAAGGCATCCGTTCGCAGACCCTGCTGGTGCCCGTTGGTGTCACGGTTTCCGAGCGCGAGGCGGATCTTGCCGAGGCGCACGCCGAACGACTCTCGGCGCTGGGTTTCGACTGCGACCGCACGGGCCCGGAAACACTGCTGGTTCGCAAGATGCCAACCTTGTTATCCAAGGCCGATCCCTCGGCGCTCGTCACTGATGTGCTGTCCGACATCGCCACCCATGGCGACAGCCGGCGACTGGACTCGGAACTCGACGAAGTGTTGTCCGGCATGGCCTGCCACGGCTCGGTCCGTGCGAACCGTCGCCTGGACATCGCGGAAATGAACGCGTTGCTGCGCGACATGGAAGCGACCGAGCGTTCGGCCCAGTGCAACCATGGCCGCCCGACCTGGGTGCAGCTGGACATGGGCGCGCTGGACCGGCTGTTCCTGCGCGGTCGCTGACCGGGAATGACCACGCCGGTCATCCTGCTGATGGGGCCCACCGCGTCGGGCAAGACCGGCCTGGCCGTGGAGCTGGTTGAGCGGTTTCCGCTGGATATCATCAGCGTCGATTCGGCACTGGTGTACCGCGGCATGGACATCGGCACCGCCAAGCCGGATGCCGGGACGCTGGCCCGGGCGCCGCACCGGTTGATCGACATCCGCGACCCTGAGCAAACCTATTCGGCCGCGGAGTTCCGCGACGATGCGCTCAGGGAAATCCAAGCGATTACGGCGGCCGGCCGCGTGCCGCTGCTGGCCGGTGGCACGATGCTGTACTACCGCGCGCTGACCGAGGGGCTTTCGGCGTTGCCCGAGGCCGACCTCGAGACCCGGGCCGAAATCGAGGCCCGTGCGGCCGTCGAAGGCTGGCCGGCGCTGCACGCGGAACTTGCCCGCCGCGACCCGCAGGCCGCGGCCGTCATCGACCCCAATGACCCGCAGCGCATCCAGCGCGCCCTGGAGGTCATGGCGTTGACGGGCACCACCGTGACCGAGGCGCGCCAGAAAGGCCGCCGGCAACCACCGCCCTTCGACCTGCTGCGCCTGGTCGTCTGCCCCGCGGAGCGTGCCGAGCTTCACCGTCGAATAGGCCTGCGCTTCGACCTGATGCTCGAACAGGGTTTCGAGGCCGAAATGCGGGCGCTGCATGCACGCGATGACCTGCATCCGCGCCTGCCGTCGATGCGCGCCGTCGGTTACCGGCAGGGCTGGGCCTGGCTCGAGGGCGAGTACGGCGAAGGCGATGCGGGGCGGCGCGAGTGGCGTGAAAAGACGCTGGCCGCGACCCGCCAGCTGGCGAAGCGACAACTCACGTGGTTACGCCGTGAAACCGAAGCCCTGTGGTATGATTCGTCCTCGCAGGAAGTGCTGGGGGGCGTCCATGGCGAAGTTCGGCGGTTTCTTGAAACCGGGCGGGACCGTTCCCAAATTTAGCAATGGCACGGAACAATAATTCCAACAGGAGGAATGGCCATGACAAAGGGTCAATCATTACAGGAACCGTTTCTGAACGCACTGCGTCGTGAACGGGTTCCGGTTTCCGTTTACCTGGTGAACGGCATCAAGTTGCAGGGGCAGATCGAGTCGTTCGACCAGTTCGTTGTTTTGCTGAAGAATTCCGTCAGCCAGATGATCTACAAGCACGCCATTTCCACCGTGGTGCCGGCACGCAACGTGCGCGTGTTCGACGAGCAGCAGTCCGAGTGATCAACACCGCGGTCATGAACAGGTACCCCATTTGATCGACCGCCTTGAGCGCGGAAACCGCGCCGTGATCCTGCATCCCGTTTTTTCCGGCACCGGCCCGGAAGCCCTCGACGAATTCCAGGAACTCGCCCGCTCTGCGGGCGTGGACGTCATGACCATGATCACCGCGCCGCGCGACAAGCCGGACGCGCGCTATTTTGTCGGCGCGGGCAAAATCGATGAGCTGGCCGAAGCGGTCGAAACGCATGGCGCCGACCTGGTGCTGTGTAGCCGACCGCTGTCGCCGGTGCAGGAACGAAATATCGAGAAGCGCTGCAAGTGCCGGGTGCTGGATCGCACCACGCTGATCCTGGATATCTTCTCCCAGCGCGCGCGCTCCCACGAGGGCAAGCTGCAGGTCGAGCTGGCACAGTTGCGCCACCTGTCGACCCGCCTGATTCGTGGCTGGACTCATCTGGAGCGCCAGAAGGGTGGTATCGGCCTGCGTGGCCCGGGTGAAACCCAGCTGGAAACAGACCGCCGCCTGATCGGCCAGCGTATTGGCCACCTGCGTGCACGGCTCGACAAGGTGGCCCGCCAGCGCGCCCAGGGCCGCCGTCGTCGCCAGCGCGGCGAGGCGCTGACCGTGGCCCTGGTGGGCTACACCAATGCCGGCAAATCAACACTGTTCAACACGCTGACCGAATCTGGCGTGGACGCGCGTGACATGCAATTCGCCACGCTCGACCCCACCATTCGCCGCCTGGCCGACGCCCAGGGCGATGTGCTGATGGCGGACACGGTGGGGTTCGTGGCGGAACTGCCGCACGAACTGATCGCCGCGTTCCGCGCGACACTGCAGGAGGCCCGCGAGGCGGACCTGCTGCTGCACGTGATTGATGCCTCAGACCCGTTTCACGCGGAACGCCGTGAAGAGGTCATCGATGTGCTCGCCTCCATCGAGGCCGACACGTTGCCGGTGATTGAAGTGTTCAACAAGATCGACCTGGCGGGTGAAGAACCGCGCCGGGTGCCGCCGGGCGATGAAACCCCGGAGCGCGTGTTCGTTTCCGCGCTGAGCGGCGCGGGGCTCGATACCCTGCACGAAGCCATGGACCGGCACCTGGCCGGCCAGCGTGTGCGCCGCTGGATTCACCTGGAAGGCAAGGACGCGCGGCTGCGCGCGCAACTGTTCGAGCTGGGCGCTGTCAGCGAGGAAGTCATCACCGAGGACGGCGCCTGGGAACTGCATGTCGACCTGCCGCTGGCGGCCGCCGAGCGACTGGCCCGGCAGGGCGGTCATGACGGTCGACTGGCGCGGGAACAACTGCTGGCCTGACCCGGAAAAATGTCATACCCGGCTGGCAGGTGCCGGCCGGGCATAGGATAATGCCCGACGGTGTCGCACGTGTGGCGACCTGTCACGAAAACCTGGAGTAACGATATGCCCTGGAAAGAACCCGGAAAGGGCGGCAAAAAGGACCCCTGGAAACAGGGCGACCAGCCACCCGACCTGGACGAAGTGTTTCAGAACCTGTCCGGTAAAGTACGTTCACTGTTCGGCGGTAGCGGCGGCGGGCGCGAGTCGGGTTCCGGCGGTGGTGGCGGCTTCCTGCCGATCATCGCGCTGGTGGTCGTCGCCTGGGTGGCCTGGGACTCGGTGCATATCATCGACGAAACCGAGCGCGGCGTGGTCCAGCGTTTCGGCAAGTTCACGCGTGAGCTCGGGCCTGGCCTCAACTTCACGTTGCCGCGTCCTTTCGAGAACCTGACCAAGGTCAGCCAGGCCGTGCGCTCGGTGGAAGATCGCGGTCACATGCTCACCGAGGACGAGAACCTGGTCGAATTCGCGTACAAGATCCAGTACCGCGTGAATAATGCGCAGGCTTTCCTGTTCCGGGTCCGCGATCCGGAAATTACGCTGCAGCAGGCGGCGGAGAGCGCGCTGCGCGAATCCGTGGGCGGCAATGGCCTGGACGAGATCCTCGAGGGTAACTCGCGTGACCTGGTCCGCCTGGAAGCCAAACAGGTGCTGCAGGATATGCTCGATACCTACAACGCCGGTATGTCGATCACCGAGTTCAACCTGGTCGACGTCAACGTGCCGCCACAGGTGCGGGAGGCGTACTCCGATGTTGTCCGCGCCCGCGAGGATCGCGAGCGCTTCATCGAGGAAGCCCGGGTGCACGCGAACAGCGTGATCCCCGAGGCCCGCGGTGCTGCCGCGCGCATCATCGAGGAAGCCACCGGTTACCGCGATTCCACCATCGCGCTGGCCGAGGGTGAGGCTGACCGCTTCAGCCTGCTGCTGGAAGAGTACCGCCTGGCGCCGGAAGTGACCCGCAAACGCCTGTACCTGCAGTCGATGGAAAGCGTGCTGTCGCGCTCCAGCAAGGTCCTGCTGGACGTCGACGCCAGCGGCAACGTGCTGTATCTGCCGCTTGACCAGGTCACCGGTGCGAGCGCGAATGGCAGTAGCAGTGCCTCCAGCCGCGTTCCTCCACTGCTTTCACCCCAGAACTCAACGCCCGCGCAGCCGTCCGACCGACAGGACCGGACCTCGCGCGCCGCCAACCGGGAGGGCCGCCAATGAACCGTCCCATCGTCATTATTCTCGGCCTGATCGTGGCCGGCCTGGGTCTCGCCAGCCTGTTCACGGTCAGCGAGACCGAGTACGCCATCCGCTTCCAGCTGGGCCGTATCGTCAAGGCCGACTACGAGCCGGGCCTGCACGTGAAGCTGCCGTTCGTGAACAACATCCGCAAATACGACCGGCGGATTCTCACGCTCGATACTTCACCGGAACCGATGCTCACCTCCGAGCAGAAGTTCGTTGAAGTGGACTCTTTCGTGAAGTGGCGCATCGTTGACGTGTCACAGTTCTACTCCGCGACCCAGGGTAACGAGGCGCTGGCGCTGAATCGCCTGTCGGACATCGTTGATGACCGCCTGCGTAACCAGATCGCCAGCCGTACCCTGGCCGAGGTGGTTTCCGAGCAGCGCGTCAGCACCATGCAGGACATCGCCGCGTCCGCCAACACGGCGGCGACGGAGTTCGGTGTCGAGGTGGTCGACGTGCGCATCAAGAGCATCGAACTGCCCGACGACGTGCGCGAATCAGTCTTCCGCCGCATGGCCGCCGACCGACAGAAGGCCGCGAACCTGTATCGCTACGAGGGTCGTGAAGAGGCGGAGCGCATTCGTTCCGACGCCGACCGCCAGGCCACCATTATCCTGGCCGAGGCCGAGCGTGACGGCCAGCGCCTGCGAGGCGAGGGCGACGCCACCGCCACCCGGACCTACGCCGAGGCGTATAACCAGGACGAGGAGTTCTACAGCTTTTACCGTAGCCTCCAGGCTTACCAGAATGCATTCAGCAGTCCCGGTGACGTGATGGTGCTGGATCCGTCCGCGGAGTTCTTTGATTACTTCGGCGGCCAGGGAGGGCAGGGCGCCAGCGATCGTGAGTGACCTCTGGCAGGACCTGCTGACGGCATTCGCGCTGCTGCTGATCCTCGAGGGCATCCTGCCGGTCCTGGCGCCGAAAGCCTGGATCAGTTCGATGCTGGAAATGGCCCGGATGGGGCCGAAAACCGTGCGCGTGGTCGGGCTGGTCTGCATGCTGGCCGGCGCACTGATGTTGCAGTGGCTGTTGTAGCCACGGCCTAGAACAGAACTACAGGAAAGAAGATGTCCAATTCCGTCGTCGTCATCGGCACCCAGTGGGGTGATGAAGGCAAAGGCAAGATCGTCGACCTGCTGTGCCGGGACATGGACGCCGTGGTGCGTTTCCAGGGCGGCCACAACGCGGGCCACACGCTGGTGATCGACGGTGACAAGACCGTCCTGCACCTGATCCCGGCCGGCATCATGCACCCGGGCGTGCAGTGCCTGATCGGCAACGGCGTGGTGCTGTCGCCCGAGGCGCTGAACGCGGAGATCGACACGCTGCAGGCGCGCGGTGTTGACGTACGCTCGCGGCTGCGGATTTCACCGGCCTGCCCGGTGATCATGCCGTACCACGTGGAACTGGATAAGGCGCGCGAGGAGGCCCTGGGCCGCCGCGCCATCGGCACCACCTGCCGAGGCATCGGTCCGGCCTACGAGGACAAGGCGTCACGCCGTGGTGTGCGTGTGTCCGACCTGCTCAACCGCGCGGCCCTGGAAGACAAGCTGGCGGCCGTCGTGGATTTCCACAGCTTCGTGCTGGAGCACCGTTTCGGCAAGGCCGCGCTGGACTACCCGGCCATCCTGGCCGCGACCCTGGAACTGGCGGACACCATTCGCCCGATGGTGGGCGATGTCGCCGGCGAGCTGCACGAACTGCGCGCGGCCGGCAAGCGCATCCTGTTCGAAGGCGCGCAGGGCGCGCTGCTGGATATTGATCACGGCACCTACCCGTTCGTGACCTCCAGCAATACCACCGTTGGCGGTGTCTGCACCGGCGCCGGTGTCGGTCCGGACGCCATCGACTACGTGCTGGGTATCACCAAGGCCTACACCACGCGCGTAGGGGCAGGGCCGTTCCCGACAGAATTGTTTGATGATGTCGGCGCCGGCATCGCCGAGCGCGGCGCCGAGTTCGGCGCCACCACCGGCCGCCCGCGCCGCTGCGGCTGGCTGGACGCCGTCGCGCTGCGCCGCGCCGTGCGCCTGAACGGCATGACCGGCTTCTGCGTCACCAAGCTGGACGTGCTGGACGGCATGGAAGAAGTCAAGATCGCCACGGCTTACCGCCTGAACGGCGAAACCATCGACGTGCCACCCACGAACCCGGATGACTGGAGCGAGCTGGAACCGGTTTACGAATCGTTCCCGGGCTGGAAAGAGAGCTCACGCGGTGTCACCGACCTGGCAGGCCTGCCGGCCAATGCGCGAGCCTACCTGGACGCCGTGGAGCAACTCACCGGCGCACCGATCCACATGATTTCAACCGGCCCGGACCGCTCCGAGAACATCATTCTCAAGCACCCGCTGGACGGCTGAAATTGGTGGTTGACAACCCCGGGGGTTGCCAGTAAAGTGCGCGTCCGGTTCGGCGGTTCCCCTTGCCCCGAATCGACCCTAGGCTGAGGTTCCCCCTTGACTTCAGCCTTTTGCCGAGGTGGCGGAATTGGTAGACGCGCTAGCTTCAGGTGCTAGTGAGCGAAAGCTCGTGGAGGTTCAAGTCCTCTCCTCGGCACCATCACATCCTTAGGGGGACTCGCTTGAGAAGCCCAGCCGCCTGGATGTGCGGCTGCTGCCACGCGGGTCGTTCAATGCTTCGTGGTGAAACTTTTTTACCGCAGATTTCAGAATTACGCAGATGACGCAAAAAAGCCTTTAGGCAAGCTGGCGTGCTGCGTGCTGAGAACACGCCCTAAGTCCGTAACTCGCCAGCCCCAGGTCTTTTTCGCGCAATTTGCGTCATCAGCGAAATTTGCGGTAAACCGCGACACGCCCCCAACAGGCAACCCACGCTTCCGCAAGCACAACCCACCATTAGCCTGAACGCCAGACATCATCGCCGCGCCCCGGTATCCCAACCCACCTTTGACCATTAGAATGAGCGCATGAGCAAACACAACAACGATTCACCCGGACACATTGACGCCGAGGCCCCTGAACGCCAGGACATCCTGGATTGCCTGGAACGCGAAGGGCGACCGCTGAAACGCGGCGATATCGTCGACGCGCTGCGCGTGGAGAGCGCCGACAGCCGCGAAATCCTGCGCAGGCGCCTGAAGGCGATGGTGCGCGACGGCCAGTTGATCAAGAACCGCCGCGGCGCCTACGGCGTGGCGGCGAAGATGGACCTGGTCAGCGGCCGGGTTACGGCGCACCCGGACGGCTACGGCTTCCTGGTGTCCGATGACGGCGGCGAGGACCTGTACCTTTCGTCACGGCAGATGCGCTCGGTGCTGCACGGCGACCGTGTACTGGCCAGCGTCATCGGTGTCGACCACCGCGGTCGCCGCGAGGGCAAGGTCAAGGAGGTGCTGGAACGCGCCAACCAGACCGTGGTCGGGCGTTTCGTCGAAGAAAGCGGCGTGGCGCTGGTGGTGCCGGATGAGACCCGCATCTCGCAGGACGTGCTGATTCCGCTGAAAGACACCGGCGGCGCCAAGCCCGGCCAGATCGTGGTCGCGGCCATCGTCAACCAGCCGACGGAAAAGCAGCCGCCGGTGGGCAAGATCGTCAAGGTCCTGGGCGAGATGGGCGCACCGGGCATGGCCACCGACATCGCCATCCATAACTTCGGTATTCCGTACCAGTGGCCCGATGGCGTTGAAGCCGAGGCGAAGGCCTACGGCGAGGTGGTGCCGGACGCCATGAAAGAGGGCCGCAAGGACCTGCGCGACCTGCCGATGGTGACCATCGACGGCGCCGATGCGCGTGACTTTGACGACGCGGTCTACGCCAGGCGCCAGCGCAAGGGTTGGCGGTTGATCGTGGCCATCGCCGATGTCGCCAGTTACGTGAAGCCGGGCGGCCTGCTGGACGCCGAGGCTGTCAATCGCGGTACCTCGGTGTACTTCCCCAACCGCGTGGTGCCGATGTTGCCCGAGGCGCTGTCCAACGGACTGTGCTCGCTGAAACCCCGCGAGGACCGCCTGTGCCTGGCGTGCGACATGACCGTGGATGAGCAGGGCCAGGTGACCCGCAGCCGTTTCGTGGCCGCCGTGATGCATTCACACGCGCGCCTGACCTATGGCCAGGTCTGGCGCTACCTGGATGAAGGCGAGATCAAGCTGGACCAGGACGCCGACGCCATTCGCGCCAACCTCGATGACCTGCACGCGTTGTACAAGGTGCTGAAGAAGGCCCGCCGCAAGCGTGGCGCCATCGACTTCGAGAGCCAGGAAGTGAAGTTCGCCTTCGACGAGAAGGGAGAAGTCGCCGACCTGCTGCCCACCGAGCGCAATGACGCCCACAAGCTGATCGAGGAGTGCATGATCCTCGCGAATGTCGAGGCCGCGCGCTTCCTGCAGAAGACCGGCCTGCCGGCGCCGTACCGCGTCCACGCGCCGCCGCCGATGCTGAAGCTGGAGTCACTGACCCAGTTCCTGCAGGCACAGGGCCTGAAGCCCACCTGGCGCGACCAGCCCGAACCACGCGATTTCGACCGCATTGCCCAGCAGGCCAAGGGTCGCCCGGACGAGAAGCTGATCATGGCGGTGCTGCTGCGTTCGCAGTCGCTGGCGGTGTACCTGCCCGACAACAACGGTCACTTCGGCCTGGCGCTGGACGCCTACAGCCACTTCACGTCACCCATTCGCCGCTACCCGGACCTGCTGGCGCACCGCGCCATCCACCACGCCATCGCGCGGCAGCCGAAGTCGGAGTTCACCTACGGCAAGAACGACATGCAGAAACTCTGCGAGGGCTGCTCGCACCGCGAGCGCCGCGCCGAGGAGGCCGAGCGTGATGTCGACGACCGCCTGAAGTGCGCCTACATGGAGCAGCACATCGGCATGGAGTTCAACGGCATTGTCTCCGGGGTCACGTCATTCGGCCTGTTCGTCGAACTCGACCACGGCAACGTCAACGGCCTGGTGCACGTCACCAACCTGCCCAACGACTACTACCACTTCGACCCGGTCAGCCACTCGCTGACCGGTGAGCGGCGCGGCCGCGTGTTCCAGCTGGCAGACCCGGTGCGCGTCAGCGTCGAGCGTGTGAACGTCGAGGAACGCAAGATCGATTTCGAGCTGGTGGAATCGTGAGTCGCAAGCCACGCAAAGGCCACAAGCAGCGTGACAACGCGCCGCGCAACGCGGAAAACGAGGGCATCGTCGCCGGGATCAACCCGGTGCTGGCGGCGCTGAGGGCGGGCACTGTCACGCGCGTCAGCGTGACCGCCGGCACGAAAAACTCGCGCGTGCACGAGATCGAGTCGCTGGCCTACGAGCGCGGCATCCCGGTGCAGAACATGGATCGCGAGGTACTGGCGCGGTTCGCGGGTATCGAGCATCACCAGGACGTCGTGGCCGAGCGGACGTTGACCGGCGTACGCTCCGACAATGACTTACCCGGGCTGCTGGACGCCGTCGAGGGCGACCCCCTGTTGCTGGTGCTGGACGGCGTGCAGGACCCGCATAACCTGGGCGCCTGCATGCGCACTGCCGAGGCGGCCGGCGTGGCGGCCGTGATCGTGCCGAAGGACCGCGCGGTGGGCCTGACGCCCGTGGCGCGAAAGGCCTCGGCCGGCGCTTCCGAAGTCGTGCCGCTGGTGCAGGTGACGAACCTGGCGCGGACATTGCGCAGCCTGAAGGAGCGTGGAATCTGGCTGGTTGGCACCACGGACGCCACCGATACCGACCTCTACGGCCAGGACCTCCGCGGTCCGCTGGCGCTGGTCATGGGCAACGAGGGGGAAGGGCTGCGGCGACTGACGTCGGAGCTGTGTGACTACCTGGTTTCGATCCCGATGGCCGGTGTCATCGAAAGCCTGAATGTCTCGGTGGCGACCGGCGTGTGCCTGTACGAAATTACGCGGCAGCGCCGGGCGGATTGACGCCGATTTCGCGGCCGAGTTCGGCCAGGAAATTCTTCATGAACTGTACGCGGCGTTCCGCCTCGGCCCGCCCCGCATCCGTCTGCATCGTCTCCGGCAGTTTGAACAGCTTGGCGTAGAAATGATCCACCGACCAGTCGCGGTCGGCGGGTTTGCGCTGCGCGCAGAACGGGTCGGCCGGGTGGTAAAGGCCGCTGCCCATGGCGCCGCCTGTAAGCAGGCAGCGCGCCGTGCCGATGGCGCCGAGGGCGTCCAGCCGGTCAGCGTCCTGGACGATGCCGGCCTCCAGGGTGCGCACGGGAATGGCCGCGGAAAAACTGTGGGCCTCGATGGCGTACCGGACGGCGTCGAGGTGCTCGGCCGGGTAATCCAGTGTGCCCAGGAAGCGAACGCCTTCTTCGGCCGCCAGGCGCGAAGCAATGGCCCGGTCGGGGCTGTCCTTGGCGACCTGGACGCAGTCATGAAGCCACGCGGCGGGTATCGTCACCCATGCATTAGCCTCTGAAATATCAGTTAGATAACGCGTAGTGTTAACAACACGCTTGATGTGTGAAAGGTCGTGTGCCGGGTCACTGGCGGTGACGTCGGCAACGAGTGCCTGGCACGCCGACTCGATGGTCTCGAGTGCGCTCACCGTTTCGGCTTGCGGCGCTCGCGGTTCTGGCGCGTTGTCGGCTTGCCACGGCGGCGGGTGGTCTTGCCGGTCGCGGGGCGGCGCGGCCGCAATGAAAGGCCTTCCTCGGCCGCCGGCAGGCCGACATCCTCGCGCAGCACGCGGTGATCCCTGGCGCTCAATTCCGACCACTGGCCCATGCGCAGGCGCTTGGGCAGGAACACCGCGCCGTAGCGCACCCGTTTCAGGCGGCTCACCGTTACGCCCTGGGACGCCCACAGCCGTCGCACTTCGCGGTTGCGGCCTTCCAGCAGCGTGACGTGGTACCACTGGTTCTCACCACTGCCGCCCGAGGCCACGATATCGCTGAAATGCGCCGGGCCATCGTCGAGTTCCACGCCGGACTTCAAGCGTTCCAGCATCTCGGCGTTGACCTCGCCCAGGATGCGGCAGGCGTACTCGCGATCGACCTGGTTCGACGGGTGCATCATCGCGTTGGCCAGTTCGCCGTCGGTGGTCAGCAGCAGCAGGCCGGTGGTGTTGATGTCCAGGCGGCCAACCGCCACCCAGCGCGCGCCACGTGGCGTGGGCAGGCGGTCGAAAACGGTGGGCCGGCCTTCCGGGTCGGAGCGCGTGGTCACCTCGCCCTCGGGCTTGTTGTACACCAGGCTGCGATGCTCCGGCGTGGTTGAAATCACGGACCACGCCTGGCCATCAAGTTCCAGCGTGTCGCCCTTGCGCGCGGTCGCACCCAGCTTCACGGCCTCGCCGTTCAGCAGGACTTCCCCGGCTTCAATGCGCTTTTCCAGCCCCCGCCGCGAACCCGCGCCCGCCGCCGCGAGCAACTTCTGCACGCGCTCGGTCGACGAACTCGCAGGCTCAGGCTTCTTGCGGGCAGTCGGTTTACGGCTCACGATCGCTCATCGTCCGGGTTAAGCTCGATGTCTTCGTCGATCTCGGATTCATTGGTATCGGATTCCTGCTCAGGCACCACTTCGGCTTCGGAGTCCGCTTCGGTATCGACAGCCTCTCTTTCTTCCCGATTCCCCGATTCCCCGTTCTCACCGTCCTCCGACTCACCGTCTACCGTTTCACCTTCATCCGTCTCACCGTCCTCACCGCCCCCCAGCGCCGCACTCACTTTCGCTTCCGTCTCGGCGTCAAACTCAAACTCGGGTTCCAGCGATTCCATGTCACGAATCTCGGCCAGCGAGGGGAGCTCATCCAGGCTCTTCAGCCCGAAGTAGTCGAGAAAGCCCTTGGTGGTGCCGAACAGCGCCGGTTTGCCGGGCATGTCGCGGTGGCCGACGATGCGGATCCACTCGCGTTCCTGCAGCGTGCGAATAATTGTCGACGACAGCGACACGCCGCGAACGCTCTCGATCTCGCCGCGTGTGATCGGTTGCCGGTAGGCGATCAGCGCCAGCGTCTCCAGCGTCGCGCGGGTGTATTTTTGAGGCCGCTCGGTCCACAGCCGCGCGATCCAGTCCTGGAAGTCTTCCTTGACCTGGAATCGCCAGCCACTGGCGACCTCGCGCAGCTCCACGCCACGGTCGACGCAGTCCTCGCCGATGGCTTCCAGCGCCTTGCCGATCTCGGCGTTCGACGGCCGTTCATCTTCTTCGAAAAGACTGGCCAGCCGGTCGCGGCTCAGGGGTTCTTCGGCGGCCAGCAGGGCGGCCTCGATAATGTGTTTGAGGGGCAGGGCAGTGCTCATTCTTCGTGTCCGGGCGTCCTGACGTAAATCGGGCCCATGGGTTCGTTCTGAACGATGTCGACCAGCCGCTCTCGGCTGAGCTCCATCAGGGCCAGGAAACTGACCACCACGCCCATCCGGCCTTCCTTCGCTTCGAACAGCTGGTGGAATTCCAGGTATTTTGATGCGCGCAGGCGGTCAACGATCATGCTCATGCGCTCGCGCACCGACAGCGGTTCCGCGGTGATCTGGTGATGGTCATACATTTCCGCGCGACTCATGACATCGCGCAGTGCGCGCAGCACGTCGATCAGCTCGACGTCCGGCGGCAGTTTCACCTGTGAGCGATCCTCGACATGGGCGTGGACCAGGTGGAAATCGCGCTCCTGGCGCGGAATCTCATCGAGGTCCTCGGCGGCCTGCTTGAAGCGCTCGTACTCCTGCAGGCGGCGCACCAGTTCGGCGCGCGGGTCCTCTTCCTCGGTCTCTTCGCTGACCGGCCGCGGCAGCAGCATGCGCGACTTGATCTCGGCCAGGATCGCGGCCATCACCAGGTACTCGGCGGCCAGGTCGAAACGAAGGTCCTGCAGCAGCTCGACGTATTCCACGTACTGGCGCGAAATCTCGGCGATGGGGATATCGAGAATGTCGAGGTTCTGGCGACGGATCAGGTACAGCAGCAGGTCCAGCGGACCCTCGAACGCTTCCAGGATGACTTCCAGCGCGTCCGGCGGAATGTAGAGGTCTTCGGGCAGCTGCGTGAACGGTCGGCCCTGGACCACGGCGAACGGCATCTCGCCCTGGTGCGTCGCTTCAGGGGCGTTGGCGTCGTCGTGGTGTTCGGGGTTCGCGCCGGGTTCCAAGATCACTTCCGGGTGGGTCACAGGAAGTCTACCACGCCGGCCCCTTCGCGCAGGACGACCGGGTGGTCGCCCGTCAGGTCCAGCAGCGTCGTCGGCTCCAGCGCACAGTACCCGGCATCGACGAACAGGTCGACATCGTTGTAGACCGCGTCGAACAGGTCCTCGGCATCAAAAATATCTTCGTCCGAATCCGGCAGGATTAGCGACGAGGACAGCAGCGGCTCGTCCAGCGATTCCAGCAGCGCCTGCACGAACTCGTGATCCGGAATGCGCACGCCGATGGTCTGCTGGCGATGCCGCACATCACGCGGCACCTCGCTGGTCGCCGGCAGGATGAACGTGAACGGCCCCGGCGCCAGCTGCCGGATCAGGCGGTGCCACTGGTTGTTCACCACGGTCAGCTTGCCGACGTCGGACAGGCTGCGGCAGCAAAAGGTGAAGTGGTGCTGACGGCTCAGCTGCCGCAACCGGATGACCCGGTCGCGCGCCGCGCGGTTATCGGTGCGCCACCCCAGCGCGTAGCCCGAATCGGTCGGGTAGGCGATCAGCCCCCCGCGCACCAGCACGGCGACGACTTCGTCGACCTGGCGCGGCTTGATGCCGTGGGCGTGTAAGGTGAGGCGTTCAGTCATATTGTTCTCCGCCGCAATTCTAACCCCGACCGCTTGCCAGCGCGACGACCGCCGCCTAAAGTCGCCCCATGAATCCAGAACAACGCGTCACCGAGATCGAACGCCGCCTGCAGGCCGCGTTTTCACCCACCTCATTGCAGGTCATCGACGAGAGTCACAAGCACATCGGCCATGAGGGCGCGAAGGACGGGCGCGGGCACTTCAAGGTGGTCATCGCGGCGCCGGCGTTTGCCGGGATGTCGCCGATTGCGCGGCATCGCGCGGTTTATGACGCGATGGGCGAGTTGATGCAGACGGATATTCATGCGCTTTCGATCGACGCGGGGTAAACAACCTCAGGTTGCTCGAAAGGTGCGAAGCGACCTGTATCTTTGTCAGGTGAAATCGACGGCCCGGACAGTAAGCCATTCAGACGGCAGGCCCGCGCTACCGGTCTTGGAACGCGTGCAGTTGATGAGCGGTCAGCCTTCGGCAGACGCGACAGCTTGCCCCACCGTCTCAATTAACTCGACGAGCGCGTCGCGTTCGTTCTCGTAACGTTGCTTGTACCAGTTGGCCATGAATCCGACATTGAGCAGGCCACGCTGGAACACCTCGCTTTCCACGATCGCCACCATGGATTCAACTGGCGCGGCAGCGCGCCCCTCTTTGCTCATGTGCACCGCTTCCAGTGGAATGAATCCGGTGCCCTCGTTACGAAATTTTCTCCAGATCAAATCGCGCGCAAACTCATCGTAGGGCGCCCAGTTATCGGCACGTTCGTAATAGTCCAGGAGGCTGCGGCGCAGCGCTGCATCATCGATAAGACGCAGGTTGCCTGTCGCGACAAGGTCATCAATCACGCTGCGTTGCGGCCTGAACACCGCGAAATAGCCCGCGCGGTTGATGTCCATGACGAAATCACGTTGGTCTTCCAGGGTGACAGGAACCGTGTCCGGCGTGACCTGCTTGAGGTGTTCGCTGGTCTCGATGCGCAATTCGATCTCGGGCAGGATACGGTCATCCATGAACGCCAGGTCCTGTTGGAGGCTGTCATGGAGTGACCGCAAATATTCGCGCTTCAGGTCTTCCTCTGCGCGGCTGTCCCACCAGGTATCGACACCAAGCGCGAGCAGTATGCCGACGACCACGACGATCAACTCAAGTAGAAGTGTGCCGAAATCGGCGCGGCGAAAACTATCAGCAAGTCTACGGATCATGTCGCGGGCTCAACCGGGGCTAACCAAGCCGATTCTAGCGCCGGCCCCGGCTGCGTAACAGGCCGGTCTCGCAACACCAACGATCGGCACGCTCCGCTTATCAATGCGTTCGGTATACTTTTCTCATGCGCTTTCTCAAACGATTTGCCAAGTGGTCCCTCGTCGCCTTCGCCTCGGTCGTGCTCATCATCTCGGCGCTCTGGCTCACCGCGAGGGTCATCTATCCGACGGATGCCCAGCGCCAGGCCGCTGCAGAAATGGCGCGCTGGCCGGCATACGAAGGTGAGAACGCCTACGCATTGCTCTGGACCCTGGAGCACGCCGTACCGGAAGACGCGATCGATGTCGTGATGGCCGAGGATGTGCGGCAGTTTTCACCTGGGCTGACCAGGCCTGCTGAGATGACCGGTGGTTCCGTGGTGTCACCTTCCACTGCACTGCCATCTGCGGCCAACGTCTATCCGGACCTTGCGCCAGGCCAGGAGGATACAGGACTGTTCTGTGGCCTGCGCCAGGCGGACTGTCTCGCCCGGGTGAAGGAAGATCTCGCGTCTTACCAGGCACTGATCGAGCGAAATGATGAGTTGCTCGACCGTGTCGACCAGTTACAGGGCTATGGCTTTATCCGATCGGAATTCCCTTACAGCCCCTGGTCGCCCTGGCCGGGCCAGCATGCCGCAAAATACACCAAGACGCGCAACGCGGTGCTGTTTGTCGAGGGGCGGCACGATGAAGCAATCGCGTCGACGTGTCGGGATATCCTGACCTGGCGGCGCCTGGGATCCAGATCGGACAGCCTGATCTGGCGCATGTCCGGCGACGCGCTTTCGACCGAGTCGAGCGGGCCTCTACTGGCCGAAATGCTGGCGCAGTACCCCGTTGACGCGCCACTGCCCGAACCCTGCACCGAGGCGCTGGCGCCTCCGGCCACCGAAGAGCTCACCCTCTGCAACGCACTGCGCGGTGAATACGGCGCCAACGCCAACGTCGTCGATTTGCCCCTGGTCAATCCACAAACGTCGCGCTTCGACCGTTTCGCCGCGCAGGCCTTCGTCGATCCCGAAGCCGCCAGGGGCATGATGGCGGAAGGCTACCTGGCCTATTGCGGCGACCCAGGCGACACCGCTACGCAAGAGGAACTCGAAGAAATTCTGCGTGATCGCTCGGAGCTTCGGCGGCTGGAATGTGCCAGTAATCTGCACCAATGCGTCCTGCAAGCCCTGGTTTTTCCGGCTTTGGACGAATACCAGGACCGCGTCACCGACCACGCCGCCCGCCTCCGTGCACTGGGCACGCTGGCCTGGATGAGAAGCCAGGTCGCCAGCGGCCGGTCACCGGCTGAACTGCTCGCCAACCGTCCCGGGGCGCTGAATGATGAGGGTGACCAGATGACTTATGGCCCGGAAGGGCAAACCCTGGAGATCGTGCTGCGCTGGACCCGGCGAGGTGAGGCCTGGTCGATTCCGCTGCCGCCCGCGCTGCAGCCCCAGGCCGCACCCGGCGTGCAGCTTGTCGATCACAATTGATCGCGACTGCGCAACAGGTGACTTAAGCCCGCAATGAGCGCTTCACCCGCCGTTTGGTTTTCGATAATTGCAGCCCTGGTGGCGCATGGTGCGAACGCGCTCGCGCAGGATGCCCAATCACAACACTGCGGCCACTTCGAGACCATGGCGAGCCCACACGGCATCTACGTCAATAACCTGTGGAACGCCCATGCCGTTGGCGACAGGCCCTGGCAACAATGCGTCGAAAGCCACCGCATCGGCGACGAAACGCGCTATGGCTGGAGCTGGTCCTGGCCGGCGGACAGCGAGGTGGTCGTGTCATACCCGCAAGTGCGCGTTGGCGTGTCGCCGTGGGACCCGAAGGAGCGTTTTAATAATCGTTTTCCCGCAGCGCTTGACACACTGCAGGCCTTGAAAGTCGCTTACACCCTGGATATCCAGGCCGAGGGCGATTTCAACGTGGCGACCTCGATGTGGCTGGCCGATACGGATGTGTTTGATAGCGAGCCGAAACCAACAGCCATCGTCGCCGAAGTGATGGTCTGGACAAGCTACAAGGGCCATCACATGCGGCCCGCCGGGCGCCTCGTCGACCACCTCGAACACGCCGGGGCGCGCTGGGAGATCTGGGTCGACAGGGATTGGAAAGACATGTCGGGCATGCATGACAATCGCTGGGTCTACCTGGCGTTCCGCCGCACCCAGCCCACGCTGGCGGCCATTTTTGACGCCGCCGTCCTGCTCAACCACGCCATCGAGAACGAGCTGCTCCCCAAAGGCACTTTCGTCGCTGACGTCGAACTTGGAACGGAAATCTCCAACGGCAGAGGCCGCCTGCGAGTCGAGTCATTTTCCGTTGATGTGCGATAGGCGCCAACGCCCGGTTTCAAGAGGTCATCCGACTCAGTCTGGCGTTTTCAGTGAATGAGCTGGGTGAGGAGTTGGTAAAACTCACCGAGAAGGCCGAGTCCGGCGATGAGGACGCCTAGCGTACCGATCGCTCGCCCGGCGACGAACCGACGCGCAAAATCCGAGCCGCCGATGACCAGGAAGAACACCATCAGCCCAAGCAGCACCAACGCAACGGTCATGATGATCGTGGAAACGACGTAGCTGAAGAACATCGCGACGAGCCAGCCTGGTTCAGGTCCGGGGCTGAACAGCTGATAGACCAGCTTTACACTGTAGACCGCCGTCAGGATATAAAAGCCGGTCTTGAGCACGCGCGAGAGCAGAGCTCCGAGCGATCGCTCCATAACCGACTCACTGCCGGACTGGCCTGCTCGCAGCTCTTGCATTGGGACAGACAGTCGCTCGATTTGCCGGGTGAGGTAGGCTGCCGCCTTCGGGAACCTGACCTCGATGAGCGCCAGCGTCAGACCGATCAGTTCGAGGGGAAAGGTCACGTACTGAAGGCGCGCGGCCGTTATCTCGTTAAAGAAATGCTCCATGGATTCTCAATTAAAGCGCATTGCGTAATCCACGCCCTACGGCAACTCAACCTTCGCCGGCGCCTCCCAGCCCGCGGCCCGATGCTCCGCCACCACGGTCGTGTCGATCCCGCCGCGGGTGTAGAACTCGGCCGTCAGCCGCATGAAGCGCGGCTCGCAGGCGCCGGCCAGGTGTTCGAGGATTTCGTTGGTGACGGCTTCGTGGAAGGCGCCTTCGTTGCGGAAGCTCCACATGTAGAGTTTCAGGGCTTTCAGCTCGACGCAAAGCTTGTCGGGGACGTACTCGAGCGTGAGGGTCGCGAAGTCGGGCTGGCCGGTCTTCGGGCACAGGCAGGTGAACTCCGGGATGTGAATTCGGATGGTATAATCTCGAGCAGGCTGGGGGTTCTCAAAAAGCTCGAGTTCCTTGCTGGGCTGGGTCGTCATTTCAACCACTCCGGACAATAAGTGAATAAAACTTCAAGGGCGGGAACTGTACGGTTCCCCGGCAACGGATTCAATTCATGCGATTGACCGCCGTCAAGATGGCGGGCTTCAAATCGTTCGTCGACTCCACCGTTTTCAAGGCGCCGACCAACCTCACGGGGGTGGTGGGGCCGAACGGCTGCGGTAAATCCAACATCATCGACGCGGTGCGCTGGGTGATGGGCGAGGGCTCGGCCAAGGTGCTGCGCGGCGAGTCGATGACCGACGTGATCTTCGCCGGTTCATCATCGCGCAAACCGGTCGGCACGGCCACCGTCGAGCTGGTGTTCGACAACGCCGATGGCAAGGCCGGCGGCGAGTATGCCGATTATGCCGAGATCGCCATCAAGCGCCAGGTCTCCCGCGACGGCGTTTCCACTTATTTCCTGAACGGCACGCGCTGCCGGCGTAAGGACGTCCGTGACCTGTTCCTGGGCACCGGCGCCGGCACCACCGGTTACTCGATTATCGTCCAGGGCATGATCTCCGAGATCGTGAGTTCGCGGCCCGAAGACATTCGCGGCCACCTGGAAGAGGCGGCCGGCATCTCCAAGTACAAGGAGCGCCGCCGTGAAACCGAGCGTCGCATCAGCCATACCCGCGACAACCTTGAGCGCCTGACCGACCTGCGCGACGAGGTCGATAACCACCTGAACCGCCTGCAGCGCCAGGCGCGCGCGGCCGAGCGTTACAAGGAACTGAAGGCCGAGCAGCGTGCCCTGGAACTGAAGTTGTTGGCCCTGCAGTGGCGCGAGGAGCACGCCCGCGCCGAGGCCGGCAAGGCCGGGCTGGCGCAGCACGAAACGGCGCTGGAAGAACAGAAATCGAAGCAGCGCGCCGCCGAGGCCGAGCAGGAGAAACTCCACCAGGCCCAGGCCGAGGCCAGCGAGGCACTGGGCGAAGTGCAGGCCGAGCTGTACGAGGTGGGCGGCGAGATCGCCCGGCTCGAGCAGATGATCGCGCACAACCGCGAACTGCAGGAGCGCCAGCGCAAGGAATACGACGAGGTCGAGCAGTCGCTGAAGGACCTGGAGCAGCATATGCTGCTGGACAAGGCGCAGGTGTCAGAACTGACGCGGCGACTGGCCGAGCAGGAACCGCGGCTGGCCGAGGCCGAAACCGAAGAGAAGGCCGCCGACGAGGCCCTGACCGCGGCCGAGACCGAGGTCGGCGAGTGGCAGGACCGCTTCGAGGCCCACCACCGCGAATTCAACGAGCTGAACCGCAAGGCCGATGGCCTGAAGGCCGGCATCGAGGTGCGCGACCAGCGCATGTCCTCGGCCGCGGCGCGGATCGAGAGCCTGGCCAACGAAACCGCCGAGGCCGACACCACGAAAATTGATACCGAGATCGCCGAGCTGGAAGCGGCGGTCGAGGCGGCGACGAAGGCCGAGGCCGAACGCCAGGCGGAACTGGACAAGGCCCGCGAAGCGCAGGTCGCCGACCGCGAAGCGCGGCAGGAAAAAGAAGCCGCGGAACATGCCGCCCAGCGCGAACAGATGGCCGCGCAGGGCCGCCTGGAGGCGTTGAAAGCCCTGCAGGCCGCGAGCGAGGGTAGCAACGAGAGTCGCGAATGGCTGGAACGTCACGGCCTGGACGAAGCGCCGCGCCTGCTGCACCGCATCGAAGCCGAAAGCGGTTGGGAAGTCGCGCTTGAAACGGTGCTGGGGCACTGGCTGGAAGCGCGCGTGGCCGACGGTCACGACGCCGCGGCACTGGCCGACCTGGACAATGCTGCACTGACCCTGGTCGATGGCGGGACCGGCGCGGCGAAACCCGTTGCCGGCAGCCTGGCGGAAAAGGCGAAAGCGCCTGACGCGGTGACCCGGTTATTGAATGCCGTTCATGCCGCGGACTCACTGGAAGCCGCGTTGAAGCATGTCGAGGGCGCCGGTGATGGTTCATCGGCCGTTACGCGGGACGGCGAGTGGGTCGGCCCGGGTTGGGCGCGAGTGGCGCGCGGCGCCACCGGCCAGGCCGGCATGCTGGCGCGCGAGAAAGAAATTGGCGACCTGGAGAAGCAGATCGCGGCGCTGGACAAGCGCGTCGAAAAACTCGGCAACGAAACCGCTGATCTGCGCCGTGCACTGCGCGAGCGCGAACAGGCCATCGGCGCCCTGCAGGGCAAGGCCAACGAGGCCCACCGCGAGCGTACCCAGGCCGAGAGCCGCCTGTCCGGCGCGCGCCAGCGGCGCAACGACCTGGACCGTGCCGGCCAACGCATCGCCGAGGAGACGGCGAAGCTGAAGGCGCAGATCGAGACCGACGACAAGGACGTGCGCGAGGCCCGCAAGGCGCTGGCCGAGGTGGTCGACGCCATGGCCACGGCCGAGGAAAGCCGTGGCGAACTGGACCAGCGCCGCAAGCAGCTGCTGGAGCAGCGCGACAGCACCCGCCAGCGCGCCAATGCCGCGCGTCGGAGCCGTCATGACCTGGCGCTCAGCACCAGCGCCAGCCGCGCCAGCCTGGATTCACTGAACCAGTCACTGGAGCGCATGAACAACCAGGTGGGCCAGCTGCAGCAGCGTTACGTGGCGCTGAGCGAGTCCACCGCCAAGGCGAAAGACCCCGAGCAGGAATTCCGCGGCGAGATGGAACAGCTGCTGGCCCGGCGCCAGGAAGTCGAAAAGCGCCAGGGCGAGGCCCGTACGCACCTGCAGTCGCTGGAAGCCGATTACCGGGAGCGTGATGGCGAACGCCAGCAGGCCGTGCAGAAGCACGAGGAGCTGCGCAGCGACCTGGAGCGTGCGCGCCTGCAGCAGCAGGAAATCGAGCTGAATGCGCGGGGCTTTGAACGCAAGGTCGCCGAGCTGGGCGAGAACGTCACCGAGCTGGCCGATGCACTCCCCGACGAGGCCGAGGTCGAGCGCTGGCAGTCTGACCTCGAGCGCCTGGGCGAACGCATCACGCGCCTGGAGCCGGTCAACCTGGCCGCCATTGGCGAGTTCGAGGAAGAACAGAAGCGCAAGCAGTACCTGGATGCACAGCACGAGGACCTGACGCAGGCGCTGACGACGCTGGAAAACGCCATTGCCAGCATCGACCGCAAGACCCGCACGCGTTTCAAGGACACCTTCGAGTCGGTCAACGCAGGCATGAAGGAGCTGTTCCCGCGCCTGTTCGGCGGCGGCCACGGCTACCTGGAACTGACCGGCGATGACCTGCTGACCACCGGCGTGGCGCTGATGGCGCGTCCACCCGGCAAGCGCGTGGCCAACATCTCGTTGCTGTCGGGCGGCGAGAAGGCGCTGACGGCCGTCGCCTTCATCTTCGCCATTTTCCGCCTGAACCCGGCGCCGTTCTGCCTGCTTGACGAGGTCGACGCGCCGCTGGATGATGCCAACGTCGGACGTTTCTGTGACATCGTCCGCGAGATGTCGGAGCATGTGCAGTTCATTTTCGTGACGCACAACAAGATCACCATGGAACTGGCCAACCAGCTGTCGGGCGTGACCATGCGCGAGCCCGGCGTGTCGCGCCTGGTGCAGGTCGACATCGACGAAGCCGCGCGCATGGCCGAAGCCTGATTTGAGCGGGACCTGAGCAACGTATGGAAACGACTCTTCGCTGGATATTCGTCATCGCCGGGTTGGCACTGCTGGCCGGCCTGTTCCTGTTCGGCAACCCGAACAAGAAGCGCAAGTCAAAGCCGCCGCGCTCACGCCGTGGCTCCAACCGGCGCCGGTCGGCGAAGGCCGTTGAGCGGCAGGAGCCGACGCTGGGCGAAGAGCCGCCGTCACGGTTTGAGGATCCGGCGCCGCGGTTCGACGAGACCGAACCGGGCGAGCAGTCCGAACTCGAAATCGACACGCCCAAGGAGAAGAAGCCGGCCAGGCCCGAAAAGCCTGCCGCGCCGGCCGAGCCTGAACTGCCGCCCCTGCCGCCACCGGAGAAGGTCGTCGTGCTGTACCTGCAGGCGCGTGACAATCGCCGCGTCACCGGCGCCGAGCTGCTCTCCGCAACGCTGAAATCCGGCATGGAGCTCGGCGAGATGGATATTTTCCACCGCCTGCAAAAGGGCGACCGCCGCCCGGTGTTCAGCATGGCCGACCTGACGCGGCCGGGCACGTTCAACAAGGACGCCTGGAACACCTTCGAGACCCACGGGGTGACATTGTTCATGGGGCTGCCGGGCCCGCTGGGCGCGCTGGACGCCTGGGACGCGATGCTGGCCACCGGCCGGCGCATGGCCGAGGTGTTGCACCTGGACCTGCTCAGCCAGGAGCGGGAGCCGTTCACCCGCCAGCACGAAGGCGAGGTCCGCGAGGACCTGCGCGCCTTCGAGCGTAGCCGCCAGCCCGAACAGTGAAGCCGGACGCGGCCGCCGCGCGCGCCGCTGATCTGCGCGCCGAAATCGACCAGCACAACTATCGCTATTACGTGCTCGACGATCCCTCGGTGCCGGACGCCGAGTACGACCGCCTGCTGCGCGAACTCGAGGCCATCGAGGCCGAATATCCCGACCTGGCCACGCCGGACTCGCCCACCCAGCGCGTCGGCGCCACGCCGTCAGCCGGGTTCGACGAAGTCACCCACAGCATCCCCATGCTGTCGCTGGCCAATGCCTTCGACGAGAAAGAAGTGCGCGATTTTGATCGCCGCGCACGTGAAGGCCTGGAGGTCGGAACGGTGCACTACGCCGCCGAGCCGAAACTGGACGGTGTCGCTATTGCCCTGAGCTATCGTGACGGTGCCCTGGTGCGCGCCGCAACGCGCGGCGACGGTGCCCGGGGTGAAGACGTGACCGCCAATGTCCGCACCATCCGCGCGATTCCATTGAAACTTCGCGGCGACGGCTGGCCTGCTGAACTCGAAGTGCGCGGGGAAATTTACATGCCGCTGGCCGGCTTCCAGGCCTTTAATGAAAAAGCCGCCGAGGCCGGTGCCAAAACCCTGGTGAACCCGCGAAATGCCGCCGCGGGCAGCCTGCGGCAACTGGACCCGGCGATGACGGCGGAAAGGCCGCTCGCGTTCTACGCCTATTCAACCGCCGGCCGCACCGGGCTGCCCGGCAGTCACTACGAGATACTGGAACGGCTGCGAGACTGGGGCTTTCCGGTCAACCCCGAATCCCGCCGAGTCGATGGCGCCGACGGCCTGCTGGCCTATCACGCCGACTTGCTGAAGAAGCGCCCGGACCTGGCCTATGACATCGACGGCGTGGTCTACAAGGTCGATGACCTGGACGAGCAGGACACGCTCGGGTTCGTCAGCCGCGCGCCACGCTGGGCCCTGGCGCACAAGTTCCCGGCCCAGGAAGAGATCACGAAACTGCTCGCCATCGACGTGCAGGTGGGCCGCACCGGCGCGATCACGCCGGTCGCGCGGCTGGAACCCGTATTTGTCGGCGGCGTGACCGTCACCAACGCCACACTGCACAACGAGGATGAAATCCGCCGCAAGGACGCCCGCGCGGGCGACTACGTGGTGGTCCGCCGCGCCGGCGATGTCATTCCCGAAGTGGCGCGCGTGCTGGTCGAGCGCCGCGAGGGTGACCTGCCCGAGTTCCAGATGCCCACCGAGTGCCCGGTCTGCGGCTCCGCCGTGGAACGACAGGAGGGCGAGGCCGTGGCGCGCTGCACCGGCGGACTGGTCTGCCGCGCGCAGCTACGCCAGGCCATCCAGCATTTTGCCTCGCGCCGCGCCATGGATATCGAGGGCCTGGGCGAGAAGCTCATCGCCCAACTGGTGGAAAGCGAGATGGTTACCACTGTCGCCGACCTTTACCGACTGGATGCCGAACAGCTGTCCGGCCTGGAACGCATGGGCGAAAAATCCGCCACCAACCTGGTCGAGCAGCTCAAGCGCAGCAAGACACCGGAACTCGGTCGCCTGTTGTTCGCGCTGGGCATCCGCGAGGTGGGCGAAGTCACCGCCAACCAGCTGGCGCTGCATTTCGGCGAACTCGGCGCCCTGCGCGAAGCCGATGTCGAGGCGCTCGAAGAAGTCAGCGACGTCGGCCCCATCGTGGCCGCGCACGTGCGGGCGTTTTTCGACGAGCCGCACAACCTGAAAGTGATTGATGACCTGCTGGCCGAGGGTGTCGAGTGGCAGGCCCCGGAAAAGATCGAGGGTGAAACCCCTCTGGCCGGCCAGACCTGGGTGCTGACCGGCTCCCTGGGCGTGCCACGCATGAAAGCGAAAGGCTGGCTCGAATCGCTCGGCGCCAGGGTTTCGGGCAGCGTCTCCGGCAAGACCGACGTTGTCCTGGCCGGTGAGGCGGCCGGTTCGAAACTCGCCAAGGCGGAAAAGCTGGGTGTGAAAGTGATGGACGAAGAGTCGTTTCGGGAAATGCTGGCCGGGTATGGGATCGGCACCGAATAGCCTGTAACACAGGTGTGCTACACTCAGGCGTGTCCAAACTTTTTGGGGATTAGCCGTGTCGACCACGTCCATCCGGATTCCAGATGAGCTCAAGAAGCGGATTACCAAGGCCGCTGATGCACGTGGCCAGTCAACTCACGCGCTGATTATTGAGGCAATAGCCGAAAAAGCGGCGTTATGTGAACGTCGGACGGAGTTTTACGACTGTGCCGAACAGCGGCTTGGCGAGATCGCCGACTCCGGAATGACTGTTGATTGGAGTGAGGTCAAAACGTGGCTTCGCGAACGGGTACAGGGCAACAATGTGGAGATGCCCAAAGCCCGTAAATTCTTGCGATAAAAGATGGCGCGAGTCGTGCTGGCCGATCGTGTTGTGACGGATCTGGACCGGATTGTCCAGCACTTGATTGATCATGAAGTCCGCGATGCTTCACTTCGTGTAGAAAATATTATCTCCGCGCTGGATCTGCTTGCGACGAGTCCGTTGATTGGGCGCCCGACTGAGAGAATATTCAGGGAGCAAGTGATTGGGCGCGGTTCCCATGGTTATGTGGCCCTGTACGATTACATCGAGGAAATCGACACCGTCTTTGTGCTGTCGATACGCTCTCAAAAGGAAGCGGGCTATCCTGAAGTCGACGTTTGACTCACTCGACAGCTCAAGTTTGGAAATACGTTCTACTCGCGCTCCAGTTCAAACTCCCACACCGGTGGTTGCTCACCCTCCGTCGACACCCAGATCCGCTTGCCATCCGCCCCGAAGCCCACCGCCTCGTCGTAGGCGTGTGGCGGGCCAAGAATCTCGACGGGCTCGGTATTGAGGCCTTCCAGCCAGTCGGCGTCGGCCGGGCGTTCAAACAGGTAAAGACTGCGGTAGGTCAGCACCGCGGCGCGCTTACCGTCGGGCGAGATATCGAAGCCCGTGGGTTGCGAGATCCACGGCGTGCGCTCGTCGAACAGGCGGCGGTCGGCGGGTTCGGGTGGGCGGAACTGATCGACTGCGCCGAGGAAGGTCAGCGCCGCCTCATCTTCGGAGAGCAGGGTGGCCGCGTCGATGGCGTACAGGCGCGGCGGCTTGTCGCGTTTGCTCAACACCAGCAGGCGCTGGCCGACCGGGTCCCAACTGATGGACTCGGTGTCGCGCGGGCCATCGGGGTAGCGCAGCGAGATCCAGTGATAGGCATTGTATTGGCCGGAATAGCGCCCGTCCTGGTTGGGCAACGGCTCCTCGACCAGGTACAGCCACACACGGCTGCGTTCAGCGCGATTGTCGCCCACATCGGCCAGTACCAGCAGGTCGCGTGTTTCACCCGGGATCAGCGTGATATCTTCCCAGTCGACGTTGACGGCTTCGCGAATGTCAAAGTGTCCCAGGTCAGCACCGTCGGGGCCAAGGGCGAAAACGCGCGGCGGGCCGTCATCGTTGTGCACCCAGAAAACGCCATCCCGGCGCTGGCTGGCCTGCAGGCCGCTGATCTCGTCCAGTTCGGGCGAAATGACGATACCGGCCTTGCGGAAACGGATGTCGGACGGTGTTTCAGTTGGGCCGCAGGCGGTCACCTTGAACAGCATGAGCGCGCAGAACAGGGTCGAAATGGCGGTTTTCATCCGCGCATTCTGACAGAATAGGGGGGTCCCGCAAGCCGGTCAGCGCACGCAGGTCACATTCATGAATTTTCCCGCCATGCCGAACGATCACGCCCTCGCGGTGCTCCTGCTCACCGGGCTGGCGCTGTTCCTGTTCACGCGCGAAAAGATTCCTTTGGAGTCGTCATCGCTGTTCGTGCTGGTGGTCGTGGCGATCGGCTTCGAGATTTTTCCCTTTGAGACTGAAACGCGCGTGATCCACGCGCACGAGTTTTTCTATGGCTTCGGCCACGAAGCGCTGGTCGCCGTGTGTGCCCTGATGATCGTCGGCCAGGCGCTGGTGCGGACCGGCGCGCTGGAGCCCGTGGCCCGGCGACTGGGGCGATTCTGGAAATGGAGTCCGGCACTGGCGCTGCTGCTGACCCTGCTGATCGGCGGTGCGCTGAGCGCCTTCGTCAACAACACGCCAATCGTGGTGCTGATGCTGCCGATGCTGATCGGCGCCGCCGCACGCAGCAACGTGCCAACCGCTGGCATCCTGCTGCCGATGGGATTTGCGACGCTGGTGGGTGGCATGGCCACGACCATCGGTACGTCCACGAACCTGCTGGTGGTTTCGGTGGCGGCTGACATGGGCATGGAGCGCTTCGGCATGTTCGATTTCGCCGGTCCCGCGCTGATCGGCGCCGTTGCGGCAGTGCTGTACCTGTGGCTGATCGCGCCGCGGATGATACCGGAGCGGCATCCGCCGTTGGAGGACACCTCATCGCGGGTTTTCCAGGCCGAACTGGTGCTGGACGAGGACAACCCACTGGTCGGCCAACGGGTTTCGGACGTGGTCGCCAGGGCGGGCGAGGATTTCCGTATTGAGCGAATCCTGCGCAACGGGCTGCACATTGCGCCGCTGCCGGACGTGCGCGTGTACGCGGGCGACCGGCTACAGGTGCAGGACACCGTTGAACGCCTGCGCGAGTACCGGGCGTTGCTTGGCGCCGACCTCGTCACCGTCGGTGGCAAGGATATGGACGACCTGCCGCGCGGTGACGCGCAACTCGCCGAAGTGGTGGTCACGGCCGGCTCGCCCCTGGATGGCGCGCTGATCCGGGACATCCGTTTCAAGGAACGTTTCGGTCTCGACCTGCTGGCGCTGCATCGTTCCGGCACCGAGGTCTCGTTCAAGAACCCCGGCCTGGAAAACCGCCGCCTGCGCGCCAGCGACGTGCTGCTGGTGCAGGGCAGGGCGCGTCGCATCGGCCTGCTCAAACGCGGCGGCGAGTTGCTGGTGCTCGACGCCACCTCGGACCTGCCACACACTCGCAAGGCGCCGCTCGCGTTGCTGATCCTGATCCTGGTCGTGGGCCTGGCCGCGTCGGGCATCATGCCGATCGCGTTCAGCGCGCTGCTCGGCTGCCTGCTGCTGCTGGCCACCGGCTGCCTGGACTGGAAAGACATGACCCGCGCGCTCTCGGCCCAGGTCATCCTGATCATCGTCGCCTCGCTGGCGCTGGGCTCCGCGCTGATGAAGACCGGCGGCGCCGACTACCTGGCCCAGGTGTTCCTGTTCGTCTCGCAGGGCCTGTCGCCACCATGGGTACTGTCGCTGCTGATGCTGATGATGGCCGTACTCACCAATATCGTCTCCAACAACGCGGCCGCCGTCATCGGCACGCCGATTGCCATCGGTATCGCCGCCGAACTGGGCATGCCGCTGGAGCCATTCGTGCTGGCCGTGCTGTTCGGCGCCAACCTCAGTTTCGTCACGCCGATGGCCTACAAGACCAACCTGCTGGTGATGAACGCGGGCGGTTATACCTTCGGCGACTTTGTCAAAGTGGGCACGCCGCTGACGATCATCCTGTGGATCGTGCTGAGCGCGGTGCTGGGGTTTGCTTACGGGTTGTGGGGTTAATCGGCCGCCTCTGGGTGGCGGAACAGTTCTTGCATCTTCTAGTGGGAACCCAGAAAGGCGCTAACACGTCAGGAGCCCCAAATGATCGACTCGACCCAGAACAAACTGGAAAGCCTGGTCGACGAATTCGATACCGCGATGCTGGTGACCCGCTCGCTCAATGGTGAACCCCGGGCACGGCCGATGGCGGTTGCCGGCTACCGGGATGGGCAATGGCTGGCGTTCGCCAGTCGCGCCGACGATGAAAAACTGGCCGAGATCCGCGCTTGCCCAGATGTCGCTGTCACCTTCCAGGACGACGACCAGTTTATCTCCATGACCGGAACCGCCCGCGTGGAGCGCGACGAGGCGCTCGCGCAGTCGCTGTGGTCACCCGTCATGAAACTCTGGTTTCCCGAGGGTGCGCGCGACCCGAACCTGCGTCTGGTACTCGTTGAACCCTCCTGCGGTGAGTACTGGGATCGCTCCGGCACCCGCAAACTCGAGTTTCTCTGGGAAGCCGGAAAGGCCCTGCTGAAAGGCGATACGCCGGATACGGATAGCGAGAAGCTGCACGCCAAGGTCGGTACGTCCTAAGCTTGTAGAGGAGGTCACACGATGAAAAAGCTCTATCGAACCACCGATGAACTACCCGCCTTGCTCCGCAAAACCCTGCCGGAAGACGCACAGGAGCTCTACGTCGCGGTATTCAACCGGACCTGGGAAACACTGGCCGCCGGCGAGGAGAAAGACGATGTCAACATCACCGCCCGGGCCCACCTCTCCGCGCAGATGTCGGTGGACGCCGAGTTCACCCGCGATGAGCAGGGTTGCTGGCACCATGACCCGGTGGGCGAGCACATGCCGACACCGGGTTAACCACCATGAAATCATTACACCGGCATGCAAGGGTTACACGATATTCATGGGTGAAAAAAGAACAGGGCCCGGCGCGATTGCGCAAGGCCCTGTTCTGTAACGCTTAAATCTGGCTCCCCGGGAGGGATTTGAACCCCCGACCTAGTGATTAACAGTCACCCGCTCTAACCAGCTGAGCTACCGGGGAAGGGAAGCGCGGTATTGTCCTGATTTGGGTCAGGGGAGTCAACCTTTTCAGGTGCAGTTTGGTGAAGGTGTTTCATCGGTGGACAGGCGCCTGAGGCGGCCGGTGTTGGAGAGCGCGAGGCCGCGTATCGCGGCGTTGCCGCGGGCGTCGCAGAATCGAATGGTGGTGTTGCTGCCGGGGGCGGTGCCGGTGGGCAGAAAGCGCAGGCGGCGGCGGGCGGTCGAACTCCTGGCCTGGACCGAATCCAGTGGTTGCGTGATTCGCACGAGTGGTTCCGAAGGTTGCCGGGTACGGTCGCCGTTGCTGTCGTGGAACACCAACCAGCCACGGTGCCAGTCGCCGTTGCTCGCGCAGGTGGCCTGGTTGGGCGCCGAACGCGGACAGGCGATCACGTGGACACCTTCAAATACGGCTTGCGCCCGGGCGTATCGTAGGTCGGCGTGCAGGGCGGTGACGGACGCGCGCAGTCTCAGGTCCAGCAGGTAATTCCGCAGGGCAGGGACGCCCCAGGCCAACAGGACCGCGATGATGGCCAGGGTGACCATCAGCTCGAGCAGGGTGAACCCGTGGCGTGCGTGTTTCATGGCCACAGGATGAGCGACCGGGCGTGGCGATGTCATCGGGTGATTGCCCGGAAAGGCGGTCAGAGATTATCGGCCGGGTTTGTCAGCAATTTGCGGCGGCGCGGGCCTGGCCGGGCCCTCCGAGAATATCCAGGCAGGTGCTGACCGCGTTTTCGGTGGGTAACGGTTTTCCGCGATTCCAGACCGTCTCGGCGGCGCGCCGGGAACGATCGACCGTGACCGGATTCGTGGCGGTCGATTCAAGAACCGATGCCAGTGATTGCGCGTCATGGTCGCCGCCGCCAAGAAGCCAGCCGCAGCCCCGCGCGACCACGGCATCGGCGGTCAGGCGGGCTTCCATTTGCAATGGCGCCACGACCTGGGGCCGTCCGGCGGCCATGGCCGCACAGCAGGTACCGTTGCTGCCGTGATGGAGAATGACATGGGTCCGGGCAAAGACTTCATCCAGCGGCTGGAGCGCACGGTGCACCGTCAGCCCGGGCCGCTCCAGGGTGCGCGCGGCCTGGTCGGTCATGCCGCGCGCGTAGAGCTCACCGTCCATTCGGCCGTGGTGCAGCGCCTTCGCCAGTGACCATGCCGATGGATGTGCGAGATCCAGGTAAGCGAAGAAACGGGGTGGGCCTTTCGGTGTCTCCAGTGGGGCCGGCAATTCGGCAACCGGGCCGATGACCGGGTCCCGGCGGTGACAGGCATAAGGGTCCAGTTCCGGCAGCGTGCAGACCAGGCGGCCGGCGGTCCGGAACGGCTCGGTCACGGACTGGGGTTGGGGCAGGCGCAGCTGGCGCTGGACATCCTGCATCACGCGCAACACCCGGGCCGGGTCAACCAGCGGCTTCGCGCCCCGCCGGAATTTCGGGAACGTCATGCGGTGTGCGGGCGGCAGGGTGAAGCCATCGGCGAACTGCACCACCGGGTAGCGCCCGAAACAGGCGAGCATCAGCACCGGGCTGTGATCCGCCACGACCAGGTCCGGCCGGGCCTGCTCCAGCAGCGTGTTCCAGACCATGATGCCGGTGCGTAGCGCCTGCGGATTGATAAAGCCGCCGACGCCCATGATGTCCAGGTAAGTCGCCATCGACGCGTTCACATCCTGGCCGGGCAGGTGGGTGGCGAGGTCCGGCACCGGCAGGATCGCCAGTCGCTCGCCCGCCAGGAGCGCCGCGTTCTCGAGGATATTGCGAACGAACAGGGTCACGCGGTGGCCCTGAGCCTGCAGCGCGTGCGCCAGCGGCAGCATCCGGTGCAGGTGCCCGTGGCCGCCCCCGAGTTCGTAACCCACCAGGATATTTGCCAATGTTTCCCCGCCCGATTGTGCCTGTGTCGGGAACTCTGACGTCCTGGGTGGTGGTTTCGTTACCGCCGAAAGTCACGCCTGCGATGAACTGCTCCGAGGGGAGGGACGAAGCGACTCACCACTCACCAATCAGGCGTTATCCAGAGCCTCGCGAATCCGCCGCACGCATTCCTGCAGTTGCTCCAGGCTGGTGGCGAACGACAGGCGGATGTGGCCGGGGGCGCCGAAGGCGGTGCCGGGCACCATGGCGACGCCGGCGTGCTCCAGGAACCACTCGGACAGTTCGACATCGTTGGCGATGTTGTCCATGCGGTCGATAACGCCCTGGAACGAGGGGAAGGCGTAGAAGGCGCCATCGCAGCCGGGGCATTCGACGCCGTCGATTTCGTTCAGCGCCGGCACCAGGTACTCGTAGCGGGACTTGAACGCGCGGCACATTTCCTCGACACAGTCCTGCGGGCCGTTCAGCGCGGCCGCGGCGGCGGCCTGCGAGATCGAGCAGGCGCCCGAGGTGCTCTGGCTCTGGACCTTCTTGATGCCTTTCATCAGGGTCTCGGGGCCGCCGGCGTAGCCGATGCGCCAGCCGGTCATGGCGTAGGCCTTGGAGACGCCGTTGATGACCACGGTGCGGTCGGCGAGGTCCGGGCAGACGTTCAGCAGGGTGCGGAATGGTGAGTCGGCCCAGTAAATGTGTTCGTAAATGTCATCGCAGGCGACGACCAGGCGAGCGTGCTCGCGGATCACGTCGCCGAGTGCTTCGTACTCTTCCTCGGTGTAGACCTTGCCGGTGGGGTTGGACGGGCCGTTCAGCAGCAGCAGGCGCGACTTGCTGGTCAGCGCCGCGCGTAACTGGCGCGGCGTAATCTTGAAGTCGCTTTCTTCGTCGGTGTTGATGATGACGGGCTGGCCGCCGGCAATCTTCACCATGTCCGGGTAGCTCACCCAGTACGGCGCCGGGATCAGCACCTCGTCGCCTTCGTCCAGCACCGCGCTCATCAGGTTGAACAGCACCTGCTTGGCGCCGTTGCCGACCGTGATCTCGTTGACGTTGAAGTCGAGACTGTTGTCGCGCTTGAACTTGTCGATGATGGCCTGCTTGAGTTCGGCCGTACCGTCGACGGGCGGGTACTTGGTGTCGCCGCGCTCGATGGCGGCGATGCCGGCCGCCTTGATGTGGTCCGGGGTGTCGAAATCCGGTTCGCCGAAACCGAGCGAGATGATGTCGCGCCCCTGGGCGCGGAGCTCGCGGGCCTTCTGGGCGACGGCGATGGTGGCGGAGGGTTTGATCTGGGCGACGCGGTTGGACACTCTCAAAGACACGGACTGATCCTGTAATTCCAAATAAAGTTGAATGAAAAAGGGTCGGTCGGCAGTCAGTACCGTTCGCGATTCCCCCGGTGGCTATAATAGCAAGTTTGGCCCGCCCGACGACCCCGAAGTGCCTGTTAATGAGCGATTCCGACCGCCGATTTGAACTCCACAGCAAATTCCGGCCTGCCGGCGACCAGCCGGCGGCGATCGAGCGCCTGGTCGACGGCCTGAATGCTGGCCGCCCGCACCAGACGCTGCTGGGCGTGACCGGTTCCGGCAAGACTTTCACGATGGCCAATGTGATCGCCCGCGTGCAGCGCCCGACCATGATCATGGCGCCGAACAAGACGCTGGCCGCGCAGCTGTACGGCGAGTTTCGCGAGTTCTTCCCGGCCAACGCGGTCGAGTACTTCGTCAGCTATTACGACTACTACCAGCCCGAGGCCTACGTGCCGTCTTCCGATACCTATATCGAGAAGGATGCGTCGATCAACGAGCACATCGAGCAGATGCGGCTGTCGGCGACCAAGGCGCTGCTGGAAAGGCGCGACGTGATTATCGTCGCCACGGTGTCCGCCATCTATGGCCTGGGCGACCCCGGCCAGTACCTGTCGATGGTGCTGAAACTGAAACGCGGCGACATCATCGACCAGCGCGCCATCCTGCGGCGCCTGGCGGAAATGCAGTACGGCCGCAACGACATGGAACTGCGGCGCGGCACCTACCGGGTGCGCGGCGAGGTCATCGACATTTTTCCCGGCGACGAGGATGCGCAGGCGGTCCGCGTCGAGCTGTTCGACGAGGAAGTCGAGAGCATCGGCATGTTCGACCCGCTCACCGGCGAGATGCTGGAGAAGCTCGACGAGATCACCATTTACCCGAAATCACATTACGTCACGCCACGGCAGATCGTGCTGGACGCGGTGCAGGCCATCGGCGACGAGCTCAAGGTGCGACTGGAGCAGCTGCGTGAGGCGCACAAGCTGGTCGAGGCGCAGCGGCTGGAGCAGCGCACCCGCTACGACATGGAAATGATGATGGAACTCGGCTACTGCAACGGCATCGAGAATTACTCGCGCCACCTGACCGGGCGCCAGGCCGGCGAGCCGCCGCCGACGCTGTTCGACTACCTGCCCGAGGACGCGCTGCTGGTGCTGGACGAAAGCCACGTGATGGTTCCGCAGGTCAGCGCCATGTACAAGGGCGACCGCTCGCGCAAGGAAAACCTGGTGCTGTACGGCTTCCGGTTGCCGTCGGCGCTGGACAACCGCCCATTGAAGTTTGAAGAGTGGGAGGAACGCGCGGGGCAGACCGTGTTCGTCTCCGCCACACCGCGTGATTACGAGCTTGAACACTCCGGTGGCGAGGTGGTGGAGCAGGTGGTGCGGCCCACCGGCCTGGTCGACCCTGAAGTGGAGGTGCGACCGGTGGCCGAGCAGGTCGATGACCTGCTGTCGGAGATCAATGACCGGGTCGCCATGGGTGATCGTGTGCTGGTGACGACGCTGACCAAGCGCATGGCCGAGAACCTGACCGACTACCTGGGCGAGCACGGCGTGAAGGTGCGTTACCTGCACTCAGACATCGACACCGTGGAACGCGTCGAGATTATCCGCGACCTCCGGCTGGGTGAATTTGATGTGTTAGTTGGCATTAACTTGTTGCGGGAAGGGCTTGATATGCCAGAAGTATCCCTGGTTGCGATACTGGATGCCGACCGGGAGGGTTTCCTGCGCTCCGAGGGGTCGCTGATCCAGACCATGGGGCGTGCCGCGCGCAATGTCCGTGGCCGGGTGATCCTCTATGCCGACACCATTACCGGCTCCATGCAGCGCGCCATGGACGAAACCGAGCGCCGTCGCCAGAAGCAGCTGGCCTGGAACAGGGAACACGGCATCACGCCGGTGACCGTGACCAAGCGTATCGCCGACATCATGGATGGCGCGCGCGATGGTCGGGCATCGGGCAAGGGTCGGGGCGGCCGAGACGTGGCGAAGGTGGCCGAGAAGCGCGCCGCCTACAGCGACATGAGCGCCGCGGAACTGGGCAAGACGATTGCCGAGCTGGAGAAGGCCATGTTCCGGCACGCCGAGAACCTGGAGTTCGAAGAAGCGGCGGCGACCCGCGACAGGATCAGGAAGCTGAAAGAGCGTGCGCTGAAATCACCCGAAGTGGCAATACTCAGCGATTGAGTGCGTCCAGCGCGGTGCGCCAGGGCAGGGTGGCGCAGGCCACCCGGGCCGGGTAGTCCTTGACCCCCAGCATCGGCACCAGGAAATCCGGGCAACTCGAAACATCGGTCGCACCCGCGGTCAGCGTGGCCTGGTAGCCGTCCAGCAGGGCCGAGACGCCGGCGCTGTCCCGGCCCGGCAGGTGTTCGCACAGCAATGACGCGGACGCCATGCAGATGGCGCAGGCCTCGCCGTCAAACGCGGCCGCCTCGATCCTGCCCGAGTTTGAATCGACCGCAAACCGGACCAGCACCTGGTCGCCACAGAGCGGGTTGTGGCCCTCGGCCTCGTGTGTGGCCTCGATGCAAACGCCGTGCCCATGGGGCTTTGCGGCGTGGGCCAGGATGACCTCGCGGTACAGCGTCGCCAGCTGGCCGTCGTCCCCCGGGCCGCCCGTCATTCTTCCGTCCCGGAGCTGTTGCCAGGAAGACGAAGGTCAATCCAGACCAGTCGATGGTCGGAAAAGCCCACGGTCTCGTGGCCGGGTTCGCCCGCGCGCGGCCAGAACACCCCGCAGTCGCTCACCTCGACATCGGCGCCGGTCAGCACGTAATCCGCGCGCAGGTTGCCGGTGTAGCGGTCGTTGAAGTCGGCGGTGTCGTGTGCGGGATCACCGGCGTGTTCAAGGTTGGCGCCGGCCTGTTGTTTAGCCGCCTCGACGGCGCCGGCGCTGGTGGGCACGCAGTCATGGTTCACCCAGTCACCGTCCAGGAACAGGTCGATGCCGCCAGGCCGGGAATCGCCATCGGCCGGGTCGGCGTTCAGGTCGCCGGCGACCACCCAGGCCGCGTCTTCGGCGAGACCGCCCGGCCGGCCGGCGTCGTCGACGATGTAGTCACCGTGCCCCGGGCGGATATAGTCGGCCCAGAACCGGATCTCGTCGCGGTTGCGCGCGCCGTTGCGATCTTCCGGGCCGTCGAACACGGGCGGGGTGGGGTGGCTGGCCAGCAGGTGCAGTGCGGCGTGGGGCAGCTGAAGGGGCAGGTCCCAGTGGCTTTTTGAACTCAGGCGAAGCCGGGCCCAGGTCTCATCGTCGTAAAACGGCCGGCCGCCAGGAATCGCCGGGCGGGCGGCGTCGGGCATCGCACGCCAGTGGAATTCGCGGAACGTGCGGACAGCCTCGAGATCGATCGGAAAGCGCGACAGCACCAGCATGCCGTACTGGCCGGGAAACTGGCCGTATCCCCAGGCATCGCCCGGGCCGTGAAGCGCGCCGTCGCCATCAAGGTCCAGCCCGCTGTCGACGCCGGTGTTGACCGGCGCGGTAAAGGAATGCGGATATTCGATCGCGGACAGCCCCGGCGCCTGCGGCCTGGCCAGGTAATGGGCCCGCAGGCGGTCGACATTTTCCGGGCCGGCGGTGTAGTCAAATTCATTCAGCAGGATCACGTCAGGGCGCACGCGCTGCAGCACCGCCGCCAGGTTCGACAACGCCTGGTCATCATCCCGCGCGAGCCGCGCGGACAGGGCGCCCTCGTCCGGCAGCCCCATGGCCACGTTAAAGGTGGCCACGCGCACCGGCGCCGCCTGCGCGCAGGCGCAGCAGAGCATTATCATTGCCGGGCCCAGTCCCAGGGTTCGAAACGTCATGATTCACCGGTTTGCCGTGCCAGCGCGCATGATAACCGACCGGCGTTCGGTTTCTTTATCTCGAATCGCCCTTTCCCTATACTTGTCCGGTGCAACAATCGGAAGTTGCCTGGTTTCCCGGGGAGGAGCCCCACCGATCATCGTTTCCCGTCTGCCATGGCCCGCGGGAAGCGACATTGTCGTGGGTCAGGCATGGGTCACAAGGGGTTCAAATTGCGGGAAATGACGACCGGCATTAAAGGTTTGCGGATATGGGTGTTGCTTGCCAGCGTCCTGGCGGCGCCGGCCGTCCATGCCCAGCAGTATTTCGATCCCGGGCTTTTCCAGCGTAATGTCCAGCAGAAGCCGGACGATTATCTCGCGCGCGGCGCCCGCCTGGGCAGCTTCCACTTTTCCCCCGGTGTTGACCTGGCGTGGGAACACAACGACAACGTGTTCTACCTGCCCGAAGATGAGCTGGACGACGATATCCTGCACGTCCGCCCGTGGGCCAATCTCGTCAGCGACTGGAACCGCCACTCCCTGAATGTCTCCGCCACCGCCGATTTCGCGAACTACCGCGACTACGGCGCCAACGACTACGACGACTGGGTCACGCAGCTCGACGGCCGCATCGACGTCCGCCGTGACGACTGGATCAGTTACGACGCGCAATGGATGCACCTTCACGAGGACCGTCGCAACCCGGACGCCCGGTTTGGCGTTGAGCCGACGACTTTCGACTACGGCGGTTATGGGCTGGGTTACGACCATGTCTTCAACCGCCTGAAGCTCGGCGCCTACTACGCGCACAATTTTTTCGACTACGACAATAACCGGACGATTGACGGCGACGTCATCGACAACCAGGACCGTGACCGCGAATCCGACCGGCTGACGTTGCGCGGCGACTGGCAGATCGGTGCGGAATCCGCGATCTTCGCGTCCTGGGGTATCAACAGCATCGACTATGACCAGCCGCTGGACGACAACGGTTTCCACCGCGATTCCGATGGCCAGTCCGTTGCGGTGGGCATGTCGTGGGACATGACTGACCTGCTGACCGGCGACGCGTTCGTGGGCTGGTCCAGGCAGGACTACGACGACCCGACGCTCCGTGATGTCGACGGCCTGAACCTGGGTGCGGGGCTGACCTGGACGCCACGTCCGGCGACGCTGGTCAATGTCCGCTTCGCCGGCGGGCCCCAGGAAACCACGCAGCCGGGCACTTCCGGTTATTTCAGCCGCCTGTATTCGGCGCGCCTGCAGCAGGAGCTGCGGCCCAATTTCCTGCTCCATGTCCGCGGTTCCTGGACCGACAACGAATACGAAAACGCCGGTGTGGACAACGCCGAACTGTCAGACACCGACGTGACCCGCTGGGGCGTCGGCCTGAGCTATTTGTTCAACCGCAACTTCTCGCTCACGGCCGGTTACACGCGCGAATCGCAGGGCGCCAACATCGACAGCTTTGAATACGACGCCAATCGCTATTTCCTGAGCCTTGGCGTGGAGCTCTGATCGCGTGCGCGCCTGGCTCGCCGTCTTGTGCCTGCTGTTCGCGTCCATGGCCGCGGCCGCCCAGGTGGTGGAAGAAGCCGACGGGCCGGTGGATGAGAATTACCGCCTCGGCCCGGGTGACAGCATCGAGGTGGACGTCTTCAACCAGGCGGACCTGAGCGGCGAATACACGCTCGACGGTTCCGGCCGTTTCTCCATGCACCTGATCGGCCAGGTCGAGGCCACCGGCATGACCGCGGCCGAGCTGGAAGTGGAGCTCGTCAGCCGCCTGAAGCCGGATTACCTGGTCAACCCGCGCGTGTCCGTGTCGGTGCTCAGCTACCGGCCGTTCTACATCATCGGCGAGGTCGGCCAGCCCAGCGCGTATCCCTTCGTCGACGGCATGACCTACCTGAACGCCATCGCCATCGCCGGTGGCTACACCTACCGGGCCAAGAAGGACATTGTCTACGTGACTCGTGCCGGTGATGCCGACGAGGATGAGCTGCGACTGGGCGTGAATGAGCGCGTCCAGCCCGGCGACATCATCCGCGTCGACGAGCGCATGTTTTGAGCGGCACGCCTGACATCCTGGACCGCGTGCGGGGCGGGTTGCCGCCGCAGGAGCCGGCGCCCGCCAGCGAACCGTTCCCGCTGCTCGACTACCTGCAGCTGCTGTGGTTCAGGCGCCGGCTGATCCTGATCATCACCCTGCTGGTGGGGCTCCTGGGCTACCTGCACGTGAACCAGCTGACCTCCATTTACACGGCGCGTTCGTCGCTGATGATCGGCGTGCAGGACACGCGCCCCGCCGACCTCGACACGGTGCTGTACCAGCGCTATTTCGGCCCGGAGGCGCTGGAAGAGGTCGAAGTGCTGAAGTCGCGCGGCCTGGCAGAAAAAGTGATCAACCGCCTGGGCCTGCTGAGCCGCCCCGAGTTCAACCCGGTGCTGCGCGCGGACGACGACGGTTTCGACGTGATGCACTGGATCAACCCGCTGAACTGGGTGCCGCAGTCCTGGAAGGACAGCCTGCGCGGCGCGCGCGATGGTGAACTGGTGCAGGTCCCGCCCAGCGAGGCGGAACTCGAACGCCGGCGCATGGCCCGTGCGGTGGATATCTACCTGTCGAAACTGGGCGTGGCGCCGGTCGAGTTCACCGACATCATCAATATTTCGTTCCGCTCCCCGGACCCGCGTACGGCCGCCGAGGTCGCCAATGAGCTGCCCGAGGTGTTCATCATGGACAAGCTCGAGGCCAAGCTGGAAGCCACCGAGCGGGTGAGTGAATGGCTCGCGGACCAGCTGGCCGAACTCGAGCAGAAAGTCCGCGATTCCGAGCAGGCCGTGGAGATGTACCGCAACGAGCACGGCCTCACGCAAGGCGCGCGCGGCGACATCCTCACCGAGCAGCTGTCGTCGATCAACAGCCAGCTGATCATCGCCCGCGCCGAGCGCGCCGAGGCCGAGGCGCGGCTGGCGCAGGTCAATCGCCTGATCGGCGCCGAGGGGCAGGGCGTGGAAACCGCCGGCGAAGTGTTGTCGTCGCCGCTGATCCAGGAGCTGCGCAGCCAGGAAGCCGGTGTCATGCGGCGCCAGTCCGAGCTGGCGGTGGAGTACGGCCCCAAGCACCCGCGTATGCTGCAGGTCGGCGCCGAGCTGCGGGATATCCGCAATCGCATCGGCGACGAGATCCAGAAGATTGTGACCAGCCTGGAGAACGAGCTGGAAGTGGCCCGAACGCGCGAGGCCAGCCTGGGCGCCAGCCTGCGCGAGGCCGAGTCGCAGACCGGTGCGCAGAACCGCGAGGCCGTGCAACTGCGGGCGCTGGAGCGCGAAGCGGCCGCCAACCGGGCGCTGTTCGAGACTTTCCTGGGCCGCTTCAAGGAAACTTCCAGCACCGAGGGTACCGAGACGCCGGATGCGCGCGTGCTGTCGCGGGCGGAAATCCCGACGGGGCCGTCATGGCCCAATCGCGGCCGCACGTTCATGATCATCGTGCTGCTCGGCTTCCTCGGCGCCTGCGCGCTGGTGTTCGTGCTGCATATCCTGAACCCGGGCATGTTCAGCCCCGAGCAGGTCGAGCAGGAACTGGGCGCCCACGCGATTGGCGTGTTGCCCCGGGTCGAAGGCAAACAACCCCCGCATGAGCATGTCCTGGAGAAGGCGAACTCGGGCTACGTCGAAGCGGTGAATTCGCTGAAGATCGCCCTGCAGTTATCGGACCCCGACGCGCGCATCAAGGCCATCCAGGTGACCTCCTCGGTGCCGGAAGAGGGCAAGACCTCGCTGGTACTGACCCTCGGCATCGTGCTGGCCAAGACCGGCAGCCGCGTGGTCATCGTCGACGGCGACCTGCGGCGCTCCAGCATCGACCGCAAGCTCGAACTCGACAGCGACTCGCCCGGCCTGACCGACTACATGATCGCCGGCGACGACAGCGGCATCGAGCCGTACCTGGTCCACGATGAGCGGACCGGCGTGGATATCCTGCGCACCGGCGACGCGCGCTACGTCAGCGCCTCGGACCTGTTCGCCTCGCGCCGCATGCGCCAGCTGATCGAGCGCCTGAAAGAAGAATACGACTACGTGCTGGTCGACGCGCCGCCGGTCATGGCCGTGGCCGATGCCCGCGTGATCGGCACCATCGTCGACAAGACGCTGTTCGTCGTTCGCTGGGACAAGACCCCGAAGAAAGTCGCCCGCGCCGCGCTGGAACTGCTACGCAAGTCCGGTACCGATATCGCCGGTGTCGTCCTTCAACAAGTGGACCTGAAGCGTTACGGCCGTCTCGGCTACGGTGATTCGGGCTACTACTACCATTACGGGCGGTATGGGCAGTACTACTCGTGAGACGGTGAGACGGGTAATCGGGGAATCGGGAAGACGGTAAATCGGTGAGACGGTGAGTCGCCGTGCTTTGCACGGCTGGTGAAACGGTAAAACCCTCAACCCTGGAAGTTTTTCGCCCTTCTCACCGATTCCCCGATTCCCCGATTCCCCGCATCAAGGCGCTTTTGAGCCCATCATCTGCTTTTTCAGTTCATTCCACGGAATACCGGACGTCCGGTCGATTCGCTGTGTGTCGACATTGGATGACCAGGGATAGCTGCCGCTGACGAACTCGCCGTCGACCAGCCGGTGGAGGACCGGCGGGACGGGGTTGGGTTCGAACGCCGGGGCAATGTCCATGTCGCGCGCGGCGACCAGTTGGTGGGCAATGGCGCCGGACATGTAGACGGGGATGCCGGCGACGCGGCCGACCAGGTCGGTGTGGCAATGGCCGCAGATCACCAGGCGGACATTGTGTTCGCCGGACAGGACGTCCTTCAGGCCCTGGTACCAGTCGCTGCCGCCCATGTCGATGAACTCGATTCCGGTCTGCATCGGCGGGTGGTGAATGGCGAGCACGGTGGGTGCGTCGGATCGCGGCAGTTCACGTTGCAGCCAGGCGAGGTGGTCGCCGTCCAGTTCCGGCAGTTCGCTGCCGCCGGCGTGGCTGTTCAGCGCCAGCATCCGGAAGCCGTTGATCTCCACCGAGTACTGGAAGGTGTCATCGGTGACCGGGAAATGCGGGGTGCCGGCCAGCAGCGACGCCATCATTTCCGGTTCGTCGTGGTTGCCGGGCAGTACGTAGACCGGCATTTCAAGCGGGGCGATCAGTTCCAGGAAGTGGGCGTAACTCTCGGCGTCGGCGCGCTCAACCAGGTCGCCGGTGACCACCACCAGGTCCGGTGCGGGTCGAATGCGGTTGATTTCGGCCACGGTGGCGCGCAGGTGGGCGGCCGTGTCCACGAGGTCGTAAAGGCGTTCACCCGGTGGCTGGATGTGGGTGTCGGTAATCTGGACCAACCGTGTCATGGCGTCGTCCCTGTCGTTTTGTTCAGGTCAGGACTTCTTTCCTGCCTGTTCTGAGCCGGTGTCGGTCGATGTTCTGTTCCCTGAACACGTCGATCCGGTCGGAGAGCGCTTCGCCGATCGCTTCTCCCAGCGCGGCAGCCGATTCCAGCCGCGCCATGTAGACATAGTCAGCCCCAGCGAGGTAGACCTTGTCAACTTCTTCAAAACTGATGCCGTTGGCGATGATAACGGCGCCCGGGTTCATTTCCCTCACCATGGCGACGAGTTCGCGATTGGTGATGCCGCGCAGCAGGTCATCGGGAATGGTGCAGATCACCACCCGCGACTGGGCCAGGCCAAGATGATGCAGCGTCTCGGAGTTGCTGAGGTCACCATACTTCACGGTGGCGCCGGTGGCGGCGATGCGCGGGTGGATGGCGACATTGAAATCAACCACCAGCGTCTGGCGCACCAGGTCGGGATTGTGCTCGTGCAGGTCGGAGAGCAGCGAGGACGCATGGCGGTGAAAGCCCAGCAGCGCCAGCTGGTAAGCCTGGCCGTCGTCGGCGGCCATTTCGGGCGGTGCCTTGAAGCCGAGTTTCTCCAGTGCCGGCTGCATCCAGCGGTGAATCTCGTAGGCCTTGCCGTACATGATGGGGGTGGCCAGCGCAGTGATGATGAATGCGAAAATCACGGCCGAGCTGAGCGTCGCGCTCAGGTGGCCGTGGTGCACACCCAGGAAGGCGATGACCAGGCCAAACTCGGAGATCTGTGCGAGCCGGATCGACGCCACCTGCGCATTGCGCTGGTCGACGCCGGTGAAATAGAACAGTGGGAAAAACACGAACTGCCGGGCCAGGATGGCGATAATCGCCAGCGCCACCGCCAGCACGATCACGCCCCAGCCGTCCGGTGCCGGGATGCTGATGCCCAGCGCGACGAAGAACAGCGTGATGAAAAAGTCTTTCACGACGCTGACCTTGGTGATGACCTCGGTGGCCGATGGCAGGTTGGCGATGCAGGCGCCGGCAATCAACGCCGACATGCCGGCGCCCACCGCCATGTGCGGGTTCACGTCGAATACCAGTTCAGCGATGACGTCGATGTTGGCGCCAAAAAACACCACCGTGAAGCACCAGGCCAGCGCGGCGGTCAGTGTCAGCTCGGGGCTCTTGGCGATCCATTCGAAGCACACCTCGAACACCATTTGCGCCAGCATGATCGAGAAGACGCTGAGCACCGCGATGCCGGCGAACGACATCAGGATCGGCATCAGCTCCGGGTTCTCCAGGTTCGGCTGGATGAGGATGACGATGATCACCCAGATGTCCTGGAAGATCAGCATGCCCAGCGACAAACGCCCGGGCTCGGTGTCCAGTTCGAAATGCTCCTGGAACAGCTTGACCACCAGCAGCGTGGACGAGCCGGCGATGATCACGCCCATGTACAGCGCGGAGTAAGGGCTGCTTTGCAGCAGTTCGGCGCCGATGCCCAGGAAAATCATCGCCTTCACGCACAGCGCGCCGAAGGCAATGGTCAGCGGGTACTGCAGCAGGCCGGACAGCGTGATCGCCTTGCCGCTGCCGAAAATTTTCTTGAAGTCGATTTCCAGGCCGATCAGGAACAGCAGCAGGATAAAGCCCAGCTGGGCGATCGTATCGACGTTGACCGGGTCGGTGACCTGTTCCAGCCCGATCGGGCCGACGATGATGCCGGCCAGCAGGAAGGCGGCGATGCTGGGAATCTTGAAGCGATTGAAGATCAGTGCGATCAGGCCGGCCGTGAGCAGGCTGATGCCGATGTCATGGACCAGTGACGGCATCTCGCCGCCGGCGGCCAGCGCGGGGCCGGCGAAACAAAGCAGGGCGGCCGCCAGGACCAGTGCCGGTATGCGCCGGGCGTGGGCAATTCGCTTCATTGATGTCCCCTTGTGACCGTTGTTTTAGGGTTTAGACGGTATTCATGCAAGCGTACATTCGACGCGCCCGCGTTTCCACACCGTCGGCCCTCTGTGGCACACTTTCAGCCCATGCCGACGTCTGTTGAAACGATGCCGGGGCGTCGCCCAGCCCTTGCCCTGGCCATGCTGGTCCTTGCCGCGATCCTGGTGGCGACGGCATGGCCACGCCTGAAGGCGGCCTGGCACTTCCTGCCCGTGGACGCCGCCATCGCCCGCTATTACGAGACCGGGGTGGTCCCGGTAGCCCAGCTTGACGCATTGGCTGCCCGCGCCCAGGCGGCCCTCGCAACGATTGACCATTACCGTTACCACGAGGGCCTGAGTTTCGTCGCTTACCTGCGCGCGCTGTCTTCGCCGGCCGGTTCACCGGCGCGGCGCGACGCCATGGCGGCCAGCCTGGCGTCCGCGCGCGAGGCTTTGCGACAGGCGCCGGCCAAACCGGCCACCTGGTTGCGCGTGGCCCGAATCGAAGCGGCTTCCGGCGCCACCGCCGACCGGGTGGTGGAACCCCTGGCCCTGTCGATGTTGACCGGGCGCGTCGAGCCGACGTTACTGGTGCCGCGGCTGGAACTGGGCTACCGCTACGTGCGGCAGCTGGACCCCGAGGCCCGGACCTTGTTGCTGGACCAGACCGCACTGGCCTGGAACGTGCGCCGGCGCGATATCCTGCGCAGCCTGGAGAGTGGGCAGCTCGACGGCGACGCGGTGCGCCAACTGCTGGCCACCCACCGGCGTGACCTGCTGGCCGACATGGAGGCGTTTCTCGATGCGGCTCCTGGATAGGCTGAAACGGCGTGCGTCCGCCGAGGACCCGGGGGCGGGCCACGAGCCGCGGTACACGCCCGGCGCGCGCATGTACTGCATCGGCGACATCCATGGCCGTGCAGACCTGCTGGGCGAGTTGCATGACAAGATCCTGGCCGATGCCCGTGATTACGAAGGCGAACGGCATATTCTCTACCTGGGTGATTACATCGACCGGGGCGCGGAATCGAAACAGGTCATCGACCTGTTGCTCGACGAGCCGCTGCCGGGATTCGAGAGCGTGTTCCTGAAAGGCAACCACGAACAGGCCATGCTCGACTTCATGGAACACCCCGAGAGCGTGGCCGGCTGGCTGGGATTCGGGGGCCGCGAGACCCTGGCCAGTTACGGGGTCGGCGTGTCGTATTTCCCACTGATGAAAGAACTGCCGGAACTGGCGCGCTCGCTCGCGGCGCACCTGCCTGATGCCCACCTGGCGTTCCTGCGCGATGGACTCGACTGCTGGCGCGGCGGCGACTATTACTTCGTTCACGCCGGCATCCGGCCGGGCGTGGCGCTGGACGAGCAGCACGTCGAGGACCAGCTGTGGATCCGCGATGACTTCCTGCACAGCGACGCGGACCATGGCGCGGTGATCGTGCACGGGCACACCATTGTCCCGGAGCCGGAACTGCTGCCCAACCGCATCGGCATCGATACCGGCGCTTTCCATTCCGGCGTGCTGACGGCGCTGGTGCTCGAAGACACCGACCAGCGCTTGCTCCAGACCGGACCGGAATCGCATTGAAATCCGCCTCGGGGCAGGGCGGCGCCCCCGCGGGCACGCTGTTTTTCGTCCTCGTGCTGGGCGTGGTGCTGGCGCCGATCCCGTTTGCCTCGAACCGCGAGTGGGCCTGGTCCGCCCTGGCACTGTGGTCAGGGTTGTTGGCGATGGGCTGGGCGCTGGCGGCGCTCTTCGGCCGACTGCCCGTTTCCCGTTTGCCGTCGCGCGTGGCGGTGTTGGGCTTTGGGCTGGTCTGCGCCTGGGCCTGGTTGCAGACGTGGCCGGGGTTGCCGGCGTCCTGGGCGCACCCGTTGTGGTCCCTGGCGGCAGCGGTGGAGGGCCAGCCGGCCGGGGTGGCGACCGTGTCCCTGGCGCCCGATGATGGCATCACGGCGCTCATGCGATATCTCGCCTACGGCGGCGTGTTCCTGGTTGCTTTCCAGTTGTGCCGTGAACCCACGCGGGCCGTGGGCCTGCTGCGCTGGCTGGCGGTTGCCGGCCTGCTGCTGGCCGCTTACGGCCTGTTCGCGTATTTCTCCCGCCAGGACAGCCTGTTCGGCCTCTGGCCGTTCGAATACAAGCCGGTGGTGCGCGGTTCCTTCGTCAACCGCAATGCATTTGCGACCTGGCTGGGCCTGGCCATGTTGTGCGGCGTTGCGCTGGCCTGGCAGCGGTTCGCCCCGCGACGCAACCCGGCCTACCAGTTGCCGACAAAGGACCGGGCACGCCGGCTGGAGGCGTTCCTGGTCCGGGCGTGGCGCCCGCTGGTCATGCTGATGGTCATGGCCGCGGCCCTGTTCCTCACCGGGTCGCGCGGCGGTTTCGCAGCCACGCTGGCCGGGCTGGGCCTCATGCTGCTGGCGCTGAGTTCGCGAAAGGCCGGCGCCGTGGGGTTCCGGCGTGGCGCGATCATCGTCTTCGGACTGGGCGTGCTGGCCGTGTTCTGGATCACCAGCGCCGGCCTGTTGCAGCGGCTGGACCGTTCCGGTGCGGATCTCGCATCGCGTATCGAGGCCTACGAGCTGGCCGCCGACGGCGTCGAGGACAATCCCTGGCTGGGGTTCGGCTACGGGACCTTCGCCGACAGCTTTCGACTCTATCGGGATGAACGCTTGCACGGTCACTTCGACATGGCCCACAACACCTATCTTGAGAACGCATTCGAGTTGGGCTGGCCGGTGGCGCTGGCGCAGTTCATCGTGATCGGGGCGCTGTTCATCGTCTGCCTGAACGGCTGGCGGCGGCGCGAGGGAGAGGGCGTGTTTCCCGCGCTCGGCATGGCGGCGACGGTCCTGGTGGCGGTGCATTCGCTGGTGGATTTCAGCCTGCAGATGCCGGCCACGGCCATCGCCTACGCCGCGATAATGGGCGCGGCCTGCGCGCGGTCCCGGCCGGGTCCGATATACTCGCGGCGACGTCGATGATTGGAGGGGGGCGCGCGACTTGAAACGATACCTGATCCGCCTGGTGTCCTCGCTCGCCCTGATCGGCCTGCTGGTTGCGCATATCCACGGCACGATCCGCATCCCGTTCGTCGTGCAGTTCGAGCGCCTGCTGTATGACACCCGTGTCCGGCTGACCGCGCCGGGCGGCAAGGACAGCAAGATCGTCATCATCGCCCTGGACGAGCGCAGCCTGGACAACGAGGGGCACTGGCCGTGGTCCCGCGACAAGCTGGCGGAGATGGTGACCCGGCTCTACGACTACGGGGTCGAGGTCGTGGGGTTTGATGTCGTGTTCCCGGAGCGCGACGTCAGTTTTGAGCTGGAAACACTGCGGGAACTCAGCCGCAACGACAGCGGCTTCAGCCGCACGCTGGAGCGATATGCGCCGCAACTGAACCGGGACGCCATTTTCGGCGAGGCGCTGGGGCAGGGCCGCAGCGTGGTGGCCTACTATTTCCACACCGACGACCGGGTCGATTACGAAACCGGTGAGCTGCCGATGGCGGCGTTCGAGTTCGACGACGCCATCCGCGACGACATTCACCTGCCCGTGGCCACGGGTTTCAGCGCCAACGTGCCGGAAATCACCAATGGCGCGTATTCGGCGGGCTTTATCAGCAATCCGCTGATTGCCGACGACGGCATCGTGCGCCGCGCCCCGCTGCTGCATGCTTACGGCAACGAGGCCTACGAGTCGCTGTCGCTGGCCATGGCGGCCACCTACCTGGACGATATCGCGCTGCCCCTGTTCGTCGATGCGCCGCTGTTGCTGCAGGGCTACCCACCGCTGGAGGCGATGGTGATCGGCGACCGGCGAATCCCCGTCGACGCCCAGGGCGCGGTGCTGGTGCCGTACCGGGGCGCCGCGGGCAGCTTCGAATACATTTCGGCGACGGACGTGATCAACGGCACCGTCGAGCGACCCGAGCTGCTCGACGGCTCAATCGTGCTGATCGGCGCCACGGCGCCGGGGCTGGTGGACCTGCGTTCGACGCCATTCGGTTCGATCTACCCCGGGGTGGAGATCCACGCCAACGTGCTGGCCGGCATTCTCGATGACAACTTCCGCTGGCAACCGGCCTACACGCAGGCGGCCGAGATGATCGCGGTGCTGGCCTTCGGCCTGCTCGCGGCTTTCGTGCTGCCGGTACTGTCCGCCGTGTTCGCCACGCTTTTGCTGGGGGTGATGGTGACCGGCGCGGTCTGGACCAACGCCTGGTTGTGGGACGTGAAACTGCACGTGCTGCCGCTGGCGACCACGCTGATCGTGCTGTTCGGCACCTACCTGCTGAACATGGTGTACGGCTATTTCTTCGAGTCCCGTAGCCGTTCGCACATGAACGAGCTGTTCGGCCAGTACGTGCCGCCGGACCTGGTCTCGGAGATGGCGCATGACCCGACCCATTATTCGATGGAAAGCGAGAAGCGCGAGCTGTCGGTGCTGTTCACCGATATCCGCTCCTTCACGACCATCTCCGAGGCGCTGGACGCGCAGGAACTATCTGACCTGCTGAACCGGTTCCTGACGCCGATGACACAGGTGGTGCACGACACCCAGGGCACCATCGACAAGTACATGGGCGACTGCATCATGGCGTTCTGGGGCGCGCCGCTGCTCGATATCGACCATGCCGACCATGCCATCAGCGCCGGGTTGGAGATGCTGCGCGCGATGGAGAAGCTGAACACGGCCTTTGTCGCAGAGGGCCTGCCGGAGCTGAAGGTTGGCGTCGGTATCAATACCGGCACGATGAGCGTCGGCAACATGGGCTCGCGTTTCCGGCGCGCCTACACGGTGCTGGGCGATGCCGTGAACCTGGGGTCGCGGCTGGAAGGGCTGACCAAGGTCTACGGCGTCGACATGCTGGTCAGCGAATTCACCCGCGACGCCGCGCCGGACCGATTCCTGTACCGCGAAATCGACCAGGTGCGGGTGAAGGGCAAGCGCCTGCCGGTCGGCATCTACGAGGTCATCGGCGAGGCGAACAAGGTGCCGGATATCGAGCGCGCACGCCTGCTGCAGTTTGAACAGGCGATGAAACTGTACCGCGCCCAGGACTGGGATGGCGCCGAGGGCATCCTCCATGATCTGGTCGAACAGGTGCCGGGTAAACCGCTTTACCGGATGTACATCGAGCGCATCCGGACCTTCCGCGAACAGCCGCCGCCGGATGACTGGGACGGCGTCTATACCCACGACAGTAAATGATACGGAACTGCCTGATTTTGCGTATGTCGGTGTAAGGGCTTGTATGTCGCATCGAATGACCGGGCAGGCACGCCGAGAATGCCGCCAACTATCTTTCACATGGCGGGTATATACTGTACGGATGAGGCGGTTTTATCGTTGGGCACCGCCGAGGTAAGGGACAATGAACAGCTTGCGAATCAAACTGATCACGGGGGTGCTGGCACTGGCAGCCATCGCGCCCGTGACCGCGGATGACGAGACCGCCTTGCTGGTCGCGTCACGCGGCGATGTCTTCGCTGAGCGATCGACAGAGCGCCGTGAACTCCAGCGCGGGGATGGCGTCAGCGAGGAAGAACGCATCATCACCGGGCCCAAGAGCTTCGCGGTGCTGCAGTTCGTGGATGGCGCCAAGGTGACGGTGACGCCGAACAGCGTGCTGGACATCAAGGAATACGTCTACAACGGCCAGGACGAGAATGCGGCCACGCTGAGCCTGGTGGAAGGCGGCCTGCGCGTGCTGACCGGCGCCATGGCCAAGGCCGAGCCGGACAGCTTCAAGGTGGAAACGCCGGTGGCGCTGATGGGCGTGCGCGGCACGGAATTCTCGGTACTGCTGTGTGACGACGGCTCCATCTGCCAGGAAGACGGCGCGACCTTCGTCGAATAACAGTTTGCCAAGGGGATAAGAACCGCGCCCGGTTGAGGGCGCGGTTTTTTTATGCGTGCGACAAAATTTCGCGCTCAGCTGTCGCTGGCGGGCAGCTCCGGTTGCGGTGGATCGGGCAGTTCGATTTCCGGTGGAATCGGCGGCTGGGCAGGTTCGCCCGGGCCCGGGCCATCCGGGGGCGTGGGAATGCCCGGTGGCAATACCGGGTCGTTCGGCCCGTCGGTGGGCGGGTTTGCCTCTGGTGCGTCGCCCTGGCTGGTGCCCATGACGCCGGCGGCCGCCACCGGCGGCGCCACGCCGCAGCGGCGCGCGTGTGATTCGTCGTCGTACACCGAGAACATCGCGGGGATGACCTGCAGGCCCATGTCAGCGGCCACGCGCAGGCGTTCCGGCTCGTCGGCGATCAGCCCGGCTTCACCCGGCACCATGGCCAGGTTGACGGGCTTGCCCGAGAAACCGGCGGATTCGATATCGCCACGCAGCCGCTCGGCCCGCGCCGGGTCGATGTCGGCCATTGGCGGCGCGTCCACCTGGTCGGCCAGCACCTGGGCGACGAAGTCGGTGTGCCGGTCGCCGGCGAACATCATCGGCGGTGTCGCCGGCAGGATGCCGTTCTCGGCATACACCTGGGCGATATTGCGGGGCGTCGGCGCCTCGCCGAAGTAGGAAATCGGCACGACATTCTGGTCGTGGTACTCGAACAGCGTCGGAATCGGGTCGTCGCCGTACTTTGCCTTCAGCGCCGACAGGTGATTGGTGTCGACGATGACCTGGCCCGTGCCGTAGAACAGGCCGATGATCAGGGTGTCCGGGCGCTGCGCGGCCTGCGGTGCATCGGCCGGTCCGGCCACGTACCAGTAGGCGTTGGAGACAAACGAGTCGATTTCGTCTGCGGGAAGCTCGCCGTGATAGCCGCCATCGAGAAAGTGGGGCTGGCTGTCCAGCACCATCTGCTGTTCGAAGAAGCGCTGCGCGACGCCCTGGATCTGCTGCCCGGCGGGCAGTTCGTCGAGCGAAAAGGTCTCGAGCTGCCCCCGGTTTCCGGCGTATGCCGTGCCGCACGGCCAGTTCAGCGCGGCGGGGCGGGCGTCGAGGAACTCCAGGCCGTCCCGCGTGATGGCGGCAGACTCGCCCGACTTCACGTCAATCTGGCGGTCACCGCGCTGGATATAGACGGCTTTTTCGTCGACGGTGGTGTAAAGCGTGACGTTATCGGCATCCTGCTGCGCACTCACTGCCGGGGCGACGAGCACCGCGGCGATGAGGGCGGACAAGGGCGTCCTCGACAGGCGTTTTACACGGGTGGACATCAGGGCCTCGAAAAAGCGGGTTCGACCAACACCCAATATAGCATCATAATCGGCGTTCATGGATGGGGAGAGCAGCATGCTCGCGCAAGGGGTCACCGGGTCAATTCTGGCCGCCGGGCTGTCGCTGGTGTTCGCGCTGGCACTGGTCCCGCTGGCGCGGGCGACCGGCTGGATGGATGTGCCCTCGGCGCGCAAACATCACGCGCAGCCGACGCCACTGGTCGGCGGTCCCGCCACCTGGGGTGGCATGTTCCTGGTGCTGGCCCTGGCCGGATTGTTGGACGCCGCGTTGCTGGCCGCCTGCACGCTGATCATGCTGACCGGGCTGGTCGACGACCGCTGGCCGCTGGGCGCCTGGGTGCGTTTCGGGTTGCAGGCCATGGCCTGCCTGCTGATGGTGTTCGCCGGCGATGTGCTGCTGCTGGATTTTGGCCGCCTGCTTGTCGATCACGTGCTCGAACTCGGACCGCTGGCGGTGCCGATCACGGTGTTTGCGGCGCTTGGGGTGATCAACGCGTTCAACATGATCGACGGCGTCGACGGGCTGTCCGGGAGTATTTTCGTTCTCTGCTGTATCGCGGCGGGTGTTCTGGCGTGGCGTGCCGGCCGGGCCGATGTGCTGCCGTTGCTGTTCACGGCGGGTGGCGCGACCCTCGGTTTCCTGGCACTGAATGCACGCCTGCCCTGGAACCCGCGGGCGCGGATCTTTCTGGGCGATTCCGGCTCACTGCTGCTGGGCCTGGTGCTGGCCTGGGTGTTCATCGACCTCGGTAACGGCAGCCGGGCAGGTGTGGATCGTGCATTCGCACCGATGACCGCGGTCTGGATTTTCGGCCTGCCGCTGCTGGACACCACGCGCCTGATGGCGAACCGCTGGCGCGCCGGACGCTCCGCGTTCGAGGCGGATGAGTATCACCTGCACCATGCCTTCGCCCGCGCCGGTTTCAGCCCCGGCCAGACCTGGATGGGCATCGTCGCATTCGCGGCGCTGTTCATGGTCACCGGCGCGGTGCTGGAAATCAGCGGTGTGCCGGAGTACCTGCGGTTTTACGGGTTTATCGCCTGTGGGCTGGGCTATTTTCATGTCATGAAGCGGGCCTGGCGCTCAGCCCGGTTTCTCGGCCGTCCCATGCGCAACACCGAAGTCGTGTTCAATACCTGAACACAACCTGCTATCGTTGATGGATGGAGTGGTTCGCCGTCTATACCCGCCCCCGCCAGGAACGCCTTGCGCGTGAACACCTGGCGCGGCAGGGTTTTGAATGCTTCCTGCCCATGGCGCTGAACCCATACCAGAAGCACCGCCGGGGGCAGGGCGCTCGTGGCGAGCCGCTGTTCCCCCGGTATTTGTTCTTACGCGCCGAAGTCGGCCAGCAGAACCTGGCCGTCGTGCGCTCAACGCGCGGCGCCGTCGACCTGGTGCGCTCGGGCCACGCGCTGTTGCGCGTCGACGAGCGAATCGTGCGCGGCCTGCTGGCCCGCCGCGACCCGGAGTCCGGTCTCGTGATGCTGTCACCCGACCCGGTGGTGGTCGGCGAACGCGTGCGCGTGTTCGACGGCCCGCTCGCAGGCCTGGAAGGCGTGCTGGCCGAACGTCACGGCGAACGCCGCGCACTGCTGTTACTGGAATTGCTGGGCAGAACGACCACCGTCGAAGTGGACGCCCTGTCCCTAAAACGCGCCGTCTGATCGGCGCCACGGGTGGTTCCCACCGTGTGACGCAAAAAGCGTGGCACGGCGGTAGCGTGCCCGAATGAAACGCATCGACACGATGCCGCACGCATGACACAACCCAACGAAACCCACTACCACCTGCTGCGCTACCTGGAGGCCCACCCCCAGGTCAGCCAGCGCGAACTGGCCGAACACCTGGGCGTCAGCCTGGGCAAGACCAACTACTGCCTGCGCGCCCTGGTCGACAAGGGCCTGGTGAAAGCGCGCAACTTCCGGAACAGCCAGAACAAGCGCGCCTACCTGTATCACCTGACCCCGCAGGGTATCGAGGCCAAGGCGCGCATCGCCACCCGGTTCCTGAAACGCAAGATGGACGAGTACGAACGGCTGAAGGGCGAGATCGAGGAACTGCAGCGGGAAGTCGATGCGAGGAATGCCCGTGATTGACGTGGCGCCGCGGATTGCCGTGATCGGGCTGGGTTACGTGGGGACGCCGTTGTTGGCGGCGTTTGCGCGGGAGTTCGAAGTGACCGGTTTCGACATCGACGCGGCGCGGGTCTCCGAGTTGCAAAGCGGCCGTGACCGGACCGGCGAGCTTTCCGAAGACGAGCTCGCGCGCATGGCCAGCGTCACATTGACAAGCAACGCCAGCGACATGGCCGGCTGCGACACCTATATCGTCACCGTTCCCACGCCCGTCGACGAAGACCACCAGCCCGACCTGGCGCCGCTGGAAGCCGCCTGCCATTCCGTTGGCCCATTGCTCGGGCGCGGCAACACGGTGGTGTTCGAATCGACGGTCTACCCCGGCGCGACCGAGGATGTCTGCGTGCCGATCCTGGAGGCCGCCTCCGGACTGAAGGGCGGTGAGGACTTCTGGTACGGCTACAGCCCCGAACGCATCAATCCCGGCGACCGCGAGCGCCGCCTGGAGCGGATCGTAAAGGTGGTCAGCGGCTGCTGCGCAGAATCACTGGATTTCATCGACGGCCTCTATTCCGCCATCGTGCCCGCCGGCACCCACCGCGCCGCCTCCGTGCGCGTCGCCGAGGCCGCCAAGGTGATCGAAAACACCCAGCGCGACGTCAACATCGCGCTGGTCAACGAACTCGCCATGCTGTTCGACAAACTCGGCCTGGACACCCGCGACGTGCTCGCCGCCGCCGGCACCAAGTGGAATTTCCTGCCGTTCACCCCCGGCCTGGTCGGCGGCCACTGCATCGGCGTCGACCCGTACTACCTGGCCCACAAGGCCAGGGCCGTGGGCTTCGACCCCCAGATCATCAACGCCGGCCGCGGCGTAAACGACGGCATGGCCACCTGGGTGGCCCACAAGGTGCTGGCCCTGGTGGCCGAGCGCCGCGGCAGCGTGGACGGCGCCCGCGTGCTGGTCATGGGCCTGACCTTCAAGGAAAACTGCCCCGATACCCGGAACAGCCAGGTTTTTCGCCTGATCGCCGACCTGCAGGCCGCCGGCTGCGAGGTCGACGTGCTGGACCCATGGGTGGACGAACACCAGGGACGCGGTGTGCGGTTGGTACCTGAGCCGGATACCGGCGCGTACGCCGCCGTGATCGGCGCCGTGACCCACCGCCAGTTCCAGGACGTTTCCGCGGAAACGTTGCGAGGGTGGGGCGGTGACGACTGTGTGTTCTACGACGTGCGCGGGGTCTTCCCAGAAGGCGTCGCGGAGGGCCGGCTATGACCGAAACCCGTTACGAACAGGTCCAGCGCGAGCTGCGGGATAAGCCGACCAAATGGCTGGTGACCGGCGTGGCCGGTTTTATTGGGAGCCACCTGCTGGAAAAACTCTTGGACTTGGGGCAGACAGTCGTGGGACTAGACAACTTTGCCACCGGCTTCCAGCACAACCTGGACGATGTGCGCCGCTGCGTGGGCAAAGACGCCTGGAAACGTTTCCGCTTCATTGAAGGTGACATCCGGGTATTGGAAGACTGCCGCCAGGCGCTCGAGGGCGTGGAGCGCGTGCTGCACCAGGCCGCTCTAGGTTCAGTGCCAAGGTCGCTGGAAGACCCGGTCACCACCAACCAGGCCAATATCGATGGATTCCTGAACATGCTGGTGGCCGCCCGCGATGCCGGTGTCGCCAGCTTCACTTATGCCGCGTCCAGTTCGACCTATGGTGACAGCGAAGAGCTGCCCAAGGTCGAGGACCGGATTGGCAAACCATTGTCGCCGTATGCCGTGACCAAGTATGTCAATGAGCTTTATGCCGACGTTTTCGCGCGCTGCTATGGGTTCAACACGATTGGGCTGCGTTACTTCAATGTGTTCGGGCCTCGTCAGAACCCGGATGGAGCGTATGCAGCGGTGATACCAAAGTGGATTGGCGCGATGTTGAAGGGCGAACCGGTTTACATCAACGGGGATGGGGAGACGAGCCGCGATTTCACCTACATCGATAATGCGGTGCAGGCGAATTTGCTGGCGGCGGTGGCTGATGGGGCGGCGTTGAACCGCGTTTACAACGTGGCGTGCGGTGAGCAGACCTCGTTGAACGATCTCTTCGACGGATTGGTTAATGCCGTGGAACAACTGAAAGGGTGGGCGGTACCCCGTCCCGAGTACCGGGATTTCAGGGCAGGCGATGTGCGACATTCATTGGCAGATGTGAATCGCATCTCAAAGTTGCTGGGCTATTCGTGTGGTTCTCGTGTGACTGAGGGATTGCCGGCGACAGCTGCCTGGTTCATCCAGGATTAGTGTGAGCAGTTAAAAACCTGTGTCGTTGCCAGCATTTCCGTTGAACTGGACGATGCTATCACCTGTCCTAGGGACGGCGTTCTTCCAGTTAGTCGGTATGGGCATGACACTGTTGGTGGGCGTTCAATTGGCGCGATACCTCGGTCCCGCCCAGTATGGCGTCTATGGCACGTTAATCGGGATCATTTCGGTCGCCGCGGTGCTCGCGCAAGCCGCTTTGCCGCAATTATTAATTCGTGACCTGGCGCCACTGGATGCTCACAGTGAGCATGGGCAAATTGCACTCGTTTTCAAACAGGCGGCCCGTGTATTCGTAGTTTCAAGTGTGGCGACACTGGTGATTGTGGCGCTGGTCATGTTCGGTGCGTCAGGTGATGGGCCTGAATCTTCCAGGGAATCCTGGAGTTGGGTCTTCCTCCTGGTCATCGCATTTGCGCTGTTGAATTTCGTATCTGGGGCGTTGCGAGGATTGCACCGGGTTGCAATGGCCCAAATGGTCGCGGCCGCTTTACGGCCAGCTGTGTTTGCTGCTGCGTTATTGATTGCGGGTTTGGTCGGCATATCGATGAGCGCGAGCAACGCGTTATTAATTCAGTTCGTTTCATTGGTGATTGTTATCACAACCGGCGTGTTGCTGATTAAATCGCACCTACCGACAATGCCGCGCCAGCAGCCGACCCGCTTTGACGCGCCGTCGAACTGGTTCAGTGATGGCGTACCCATGATGGCAACCGAATTGGTACGCACGCTGGATGCCCAGGTGGCCATCCTCATTTTGGCAGTGCTTGTCACCGACGCTGACGTTGGTCAGTACCGGGTAGCAATATCCAGCGCCGTCATTTTTGCGTTTCCCTACACGATTGCCACTCTTATTTTGATGCCCGCGTTCGCCAAAGACTACGCAGAAGGTAATTTGGAAGCCCTTGAAAAGCGCGCCCAGGCCGGCGCGTGGTGGAGTACAGGCTCAACGTTGTTATGCCTGCTATTGATGCTGGCTTTTGGTGAGAATTTGGTCGAGCTCGCATTTGGCGCGGATTATCGCGCCTCCGTGCCGGTACTGATCGTCCTCGGATTGGCGTTTCTTGTGCAAGCCATTCTGGGTCAAGGCGCGGCTGTTCTGAATATGTGTCGCCGACCCACCCTGGTAACGAAGGCCTATGCACTTGGCTTGGTGTTCACAGTGGCAACCGGAATCCCATTGGTTCAGCTTTTTGGATATTTGGGCATGGGATGGGCCGTTTTGATTGGAATGGCTACACGGAGCCTATTCCTCTGGCTCTGTGTTCGGCACGCGTTCAGAAAGAATGTTGCTCTTGGGATGGCGTTTCGGCGCGTGTGGGTGGGTGTGAATTGAGCGGTCGCCTGCGGCGCCTTAAACCTTATGTCCCTGGGCTGGTTTGGAGGGTGGGCGGCCTGTTCAGGAATTACTTGCGCCGACTTAGGGCGACCTGGAATGTCGCATGCGGCATTCGGGGCATATCGTTCAAGGACAAGTTGACGGTTACTACGTCACTGATTGTGAGCCCCTTTCGTCTAATGTCGACGCTGGATCAGTGGCGTGACCCGGTACTACTCACAAATGCCACTGTTCGCTCAAAAAACCTGGGTGTCTTCCATGTCCGTGGTAATTCCGACGACCTTGTACATGTATTGCCTGCCCATGATCTGCAGGTCTATCGAGCGGTGGAGAGGTTATTGGGCACTGGTGACAGCTTTATAGATGGCGGCGCAAATGTTGGTGCGTTCTCCGTCCTGGCTGCCAGGATCGTGGGTGACGCCGGTACTGTTCATGCGATCGAGATGCACCCCGAAACGTTCGCTGCACTCAGTTCAAACGTGGCGCTCAATGGGCTTCAGAATGTGACGCTGTTCAACAAAGCGTTGTCTTCAGAGTCCGGCAAGACCATGGCGGCAAAGGTTGGTCGCAACCGATTCGGTCAAGCTTCTCTCAGTACTAAATCGAAGGTGTTTTCAGATGATGCCGCGGTGTCTTTCAATGTCGATCTCGTAACTCTTGATGAAGTCGCGCAGTCTCTTGGACGCGTCGCGTTGATCAAACTCGACCTTGAAGGTTATGAACTGGCTGCGCTGCAGGGTGCTGAACAATTGTTGAAGCGAACCGACCACCTGATATTCGAACTATGGGATCAGAGGGATGATGCTGCAATATCGCTGCTCAGCGGCCAAGGATTCAGCTGTACACAATTAAATGAGCGCAACGTATTGGCGACCAGGGTTGGCTAAACGCATCACTATACTTCTGCCGGACTTGAGGGTTGGCGGCGTCGAAAAGGTAAGGATCTGTCTCGCAAGCGCATTTTTGGACAAAGGGTTCGCAGTCGAGTTTTTACTTGTCCAGAATCATGGTGATCTGTTGGAAGCAGTGCCGGCCCAGTGCTCTGTAAAAAGCCTGGATGCACCACGATTCAGGCACGCATGGAGGCCACTTCATCGTTACATTCGCCGGGAACAGCCCGATGTGCTCCTGGTGGCAATGTGGCCGCTGACCGGCCTGGCAGCGTTGGCCTGCCGAACCAGTGGATACAAAGGCACTTTGGTACTCAGCGAACACAATGATTTCCGGTTCGCGCCGGCGCTGAGGCCTCGGGAAAAAAATTTTCTGCGATTGTTCGGTGCCCGTATTTACGCGGCTGCCAGTCGAGTGATTGCCGTATCGCAAGGCGTAAAAGACAGCCTGAAAGAAGTCGCGAAGTTGCCCGACGACCTCGTGGAAGTCATTCACAACCCGGTCGAAGTCTCGGGTGCAACACAGTTCCAGGAATCTGACAGGGCGCTTGTTGAATGGTGGCGCGCAGGCGATGCAAGCCTGTTGGGCGTGGGTACGCTTAAGCAACAAAAAGGTTTTGATGTGCTGCTGGATGCATTGAAACTTGTGACGGCAGCCATGGACGTGCGCCTCGTCATCGTGGGTGATGGCAGCTTGATGAATGAGTTGAAAGCGCAGTGCAACCGGCTCGGCCTGGAAGAGCATGTGCGGCTTATTGGTTCACGCGCAGACCCGGGGCCGTTCTACAACGCTGCCGATTTATTCGTGTTGTCATCACGCACCGAAGGATTCGGGAATGTCATCGTGGAAGCACTCGCATACGGCACACCGGTGGTGAGTGCTCGCTGTTCCGGTAGCCCTGCGGAAATTCTGGAGGGTGGACGTTACGGGCTGCTGGTGCCGCAACTGGATCCACAAGCTTTGGCACACGCCATTTTGACTCAGTTGTCCGCGCCCAAGCGAGAAGGTGAGCTGAGGCAGCGTGCGGCAAACTTCAGCCCGGAAAGTGCGGCACGAAAATACCTGGATCTATTCGGTTGAATAGGCTTGCCTGACCGAACGCTCACCGTTGTTTACCTGACCCGTACTGGATTGCTGGAGCCGTTGGGTCAGTCGCAGGTGTTTGCCTACCTCCGTGCTTTGGCCACCGAGTTTCGGATTGTCCTGGTGACTTGCGAGAAACATAGCGATCGCGCGGACGGGGAGCGAATGGCGGCGGCTGACGAGGCTTGTCGACTGGCGGGTATTGATTGGCGGCCAGTACCGTTTGAGCTGGGGCCGGGCCCCGTGTCGACTTATCGTCATCATCGCCGATTCGTGCAGGAGGTGCGGAGGGAGAGCAAACAGGGCCCCCTCGTCGTTCACGCGCGAAGTTATCTGCCCGTTGCCGCTGCACTGGCAAGTCATCGGCGGAGCGGGACGCCATTCGTCTTCGATATGCGCGCGCTCTGGCCCGAGGAGTTGATAATGGCGGGCCGTTTGCGTCGTGATTCGATAAAGCACCGTATTCTTCAACGCTTGGAACGAAAAGCGTTACAGCACGGCGAGGTCGTGTCACTGACCCACGCAGCTGCTGAGCATCTTAAAGAACGGTTTCCGGCTGAGTTGAAAGATAAAGAGATCCACGTGATTCCGACATGCACGGACCTGGAGCGGTTCAGGCCGGCGCCGATGCCGGGTGGGCCGTTGGTGTTTGGGTGTTTTGGGACGGTGTTGAGTGGCTGGTTTCGAATGGACCTGTTGGCGGCGTGGTTCTGCACGGTGAATCGACATTTCCCTGATGCCGTTACTGAGGTTGTCACGAAAGACGACCGCGCGCTCGTGGAGCAGGCACTCGTAGAACTCGGTGTCCGACTTGAGTCATTGAGAATTCGTTCCGCGGCGCCGAATCAGATGCCGGAAATTGTCCGGGCGCAGACGGTGTCCGGGATGTTTTTCAAAACGGGCCTGGGAAAGCTGGGAAGTTGTCCTACGCGTCTTGGCGAGGTGTTGGGGAGCGGGCGACCGGTTGTGAGCAACGGGGGAATCGGTGACGTTGACCGTGTGATTAATGACTCGCGGGTTGGGGTTCTGGTTGATTCAACCTGTGTGGCGGAGCAGGACAGGGCAATGGCGCGCCTGCAGGCATTGCTATCGGATCCGGAGCTGTCAGCGCGCTGTCGCGCGACGGCGGAACAGCGGTTTTCGCTTGAGTCCGGGGTGGCAAAGTACCGGTCTATTTACAATAAGATGGCTGATTGAGGCGGTGTCGGTAACGCCCAGTTCAGTCGTTGAGGGCCAAAACTGTCGAATCCTTGCGCTTCCTAAATATGACTGCCTGGCGGCCAGTGCCCGCCATCGGTATTTTGCGATCGAAGGGTACTTGTCCGATGCAGGGATCGTAGTTAAATACTCGCCTTTATTGGATGACCGTTATCTTCACGGATTTCTTCAGAATGGAAAAAAGTCGCTTGGTCGATTGCTTTCAGGATATTGGAATAGACTCACTGAACTAAGAAGCGCGTGTGAGTACGACCTCTTATGGATTCACTTCGAAGCACTGCCCTACCTACCAGCCTGGGTTGAGATCCTGCTGACCAGCGGCACGCAGCCATATGTGCTCGATTTCGACGACGCGCTTTTTCACCAGTACGACCAGCACAACAATCTACTGGTCAGAAAGGTATTGGGCGGAAAGATTCCTGAACTTGTCAGGCGGGCGGCGGGCGTTATCGCCGGCAATGAGTACATCGCTGACATGGCGGAACGTGCCGGTTGTAGGCGGGTGGCCGTGATCCCGACGGTCGTTGATTTGAACCGCTACGACCGGATAAAACAACACAACAATCGACGTGGGCAGGTTCGGGTGGGTTGGATGGGGTCGCGTTCAACGGCAGCCTATCTGGGTATCGTCGAGCCCGTCTTGACCGAACTTCAACGTGCAGGCGAAATTTCTGGTGCGCTGGTAGTTGGGGCAGCGGGGCTCCAGGCAGGTGGTCAGTCAGTGAGTCATCGTCCCTGGCGAGAGGAAACTGAGGTTGACGACCTGATGGATATGGACATCGGGATTATGCCGTTAAGGGACTCTCCATGGGAACGGGGGAAGTGTGGATTCAAGCTCATTCAGTACATGGCGTGTGGTCTGCCAGTCGTGGCATCGCCAGTGGGTGTGAACCGCAAAATTGTCCAGCATGGGGCCAACGGCTTTTTGGCTGAAAGCAATGAAGAATGGCGCGAAGCCCTGAAGATACTTGCCGGCGACCCGTTGCTTCGCCAGGTGATGGGTGAAATGGGACGTGAGAGAGTCAAATCTGATTTTTCTCTCCAAAAAACGGCTCCTCGGCTTGTTGAGTTTCTAAAGGAATGCGCTGCTAGCTAACCATGTGTGGAATTGCGGGCGTATTAGGCAATCTCGGCGTTAATCCGGTGGCCGGAGTGGCGGACATGGCCGACGCCATCGCTCACCGGGGACCGGATAATCAGGGTTGTTGGTCGGACATTGAGGCTGGCATCGCGCTGGGGCACCGGCGCCTGGCCGTTCAGGGGTTAGGGCAGGCGGGCGACCAGCCCATGGTTTCGCCGTCAGGTCGTTTCGTCCTCGCGTACAACGGAGAAATCTACAATCATCTTGAACTGCGTGAGGAGGTAGAGGCGGGCGCGGGGAGGGTCCCTTGGCGGGGGAGTTCGGATACTGAAACATTGCTGGCAGCAATCGAGCGTTGGGGACTGTCGAAGACGCTTGATCTTTCCCGTGGAATGTTCGCTTTAGCCTTGTGGGATCGCGCGCAATGCTCACTTCGGCTCGCGCGTGATCGGTTTGGTGAGAAGCCCCTCTATTATGGAAAGGTAGGTGGCAGCTTTCTGTTTGCCTCTGAGTTGCATTCCCTTGAGCGTTGGCCGGCATTCCAGGCCCGGATTAGTCCGGAAGCGGTTTCTGGGTTACTTCGCTATGGTTACGTTCCTTCGCCCGGATCTATCTACGAGGGTGTTTTCAAGTTACCGCCCGGAACGGTGTTAACCCTAAGTGCGAAGGGCCTCGGCGTTGAACCCAGTCTGTCGAGGTGGTGGAACTATAGGGATGAATGGGAGCAGGGGGCGAAAACCCGTTTCAAGAATGAGTCTGAAGTGCTTGAGTCACTTGATGAGGTGTTCAGCACCGCATGCGAGTTGCAGACTATTTCGGAAGTTCCACTAGGCGCGTTCCTCTCCGGTGGTATCGACTCAAGCACGGTGGTCGCCAGTCTGCAGGCTCGGTCACGGCAACCCGTGAAGACCTTTACGGTAGGCTTTCCAGAGTCTGAATATGATGAGTCTGGTGCGGCGGAGGCTATCGCCGCGCATCTGGGGACAGAACACGAGTCCTTCCGGCTAACTGCACAGGACGCGCTTAACTTGGTGCCGGAGTTGGCATCGATTTATGACGAGCCGTTTGCGGATGCATCACAAATTCCGACTGCCCTTGTCTGTCGACTGGCCCGGCAACATGTGACCGTGGCGCTGTCTGGCGATGCGGGTGACGAACTGTTTGGTGGGTACCAGCGTTACGTCTCCGCGGCGGAGGCCTGGGCAGCCGCTCGGAGAACACCTGGCTTTGCGCGACCGTTGCTGGCGCGTGTGCTGCAAAACGAAGTGGTCTTGTCATTGATTTCAAAAAGAGCGGGCCATGGTCTGGGAATTTCTCACCCCTCAGAAAAGCTCAGGAAGTTCGGAAAACGGATTGTTACGGCGCGGAATGAAGCAGAGTTTTATGAATTGCTGACTGCGATCAACCCTGACAATCAAGAGCTAATTGCCGGAGTTAAAGTTCCAGCGCAGCCTCCTTACGAGCGATTCCGGGAGTTACCAAAAGCCGGGTATGAGGAGCGGATGATGTACGCGGACGCGCTGACCTACTTGCCCGACGACATCCTGACCAAGGTAGACAGGGCAGCCATGAGTGCCAGCCTCGAAACACGCTTGCCGTTCCTTGATATTGAGGTGGTCAGGCTGGCTTGCCGGTTGCCGTTGAACATGAAGCTTCGGGATAGAAAGGGAAAGTACTTGATTCGCAGGCTTTTAGAGAAGCGTGTGCCGCCGGAACTATTCGACCGGCCAAAGCATGGTTTTGCCGTGCCGCTGGCTGAATGGCTTCGGGGGCCACTGAAAGCGTGGTCAGGTGATCTCCTTTCGTCGATTCGTCCACATTCAGCGCTGCTGAACCGGAAAGAGGCGTTGCGACTTTTTGAAGAGCACTCGTCTGGGAGCGCAGATCATGCACAGGCAATCTGGAGCATCCTGATGTTGCAGGCATGGCGGCAGAGCAGGAGCTGCTGAATTGATACCGTACTGGCTGCTCTTCCTCTTCGCTTCCGGTGCTGTCCTTGGCGCGCACGGTGGTCGCCAGGGACGCTGGTGGGTTTGGTGGACTTTCGGGGCCGTATTGCTCCTCGTTGTAGGACTAAGAGATCACGTAGGTTGTGATTGGCTGGCATACGAGTTCTATCTTGAACGTGCGGCCCGCAGTGACTTCAGCGAACTGTGGGCACTTTCGGATCCGGGCTATCAACTTACAAATTGGATTTCCGCCCAGCTAGGCTGGGGTGTGTACGGGAACAATGTTCTTTGTGCATTGATCTTTACGATCGGACTATTCGTGTTCAGTCGGCAGCAGCCATTACCGTGGCTGGCGGTGGCGGTGGCGGTTCCTTACCTGGTGATAGTTGTGTCCATGGGCTATACCCGCCAGGCCGTTGCGCTGGGGTTCGTGTTTTGGGCGCTGACCGCGCTGGAAAGCCGCAACCTTCGCCGATACCTGTTGTTGGTTGCGCTGGCGACACTGTTTCACAAGACAGCGGTGCTGATGATTCCCCTTGGCCTCTTCCTTTTCGGGCGAGGTTGGGCGGCAAGGGCATTTGCCGTCGTGTCCGTTGGGCTCGGGCTGTGGGCGGCCTTCCTGGCTGATTACCAGGATACGCTTTGGGAAAACTACGTACAGGCCGCAATGATCTCCCAGGGTGCGACTATCCGGGTGATGATGAACGTTGTACCCGCACTCGTTCTGCTGGTTTTCTGGAATCGATGGAAAGCCGCGTTCCCGCAGTCACGGATATGGTTCTGGATGGCGTTGGCGGCTATCGCCTGTGTGCCGTTGTTAACCCAGGCATCCACGGCAACTGATCGGATTGCCCTATATCTCACACCGTTACAGGTCGTGGTGTTTTCCCGGTTGCCTGTGCTGGCGACCGCCTCCGCCACACGAAACGTTCTGGTTGCGGCAATTATCCTGGGATATGGGCTGGTGCTATTTGTGTGGCTGAACTTTGCGCGCCACGCTTACTGCTGGATTCCCTATCAAAACCATTTGTTTGGATAGTTTTACAGGGGTTGGAGAAAGCATGAGTGACAATATTATGCGTGGAAGTTCGCCCAGCGCGGCCGTGCAAGTGGCCTCCGTCAAGAAAATAGCTTCGCGCGCGTGTGGGTGCTCTTCATAGATGGCCTCCAGGGCGCACTCATGGCGAACCTTCGTCGAAATGGAATTCCCAGGGGCTCCAGGCTACGACTATGACCAACAGCCTCGCCATGGTGTCCAGCGTCATTGACGCATATGAAATGTGTCAAGTTAATTAGGCAGTGATGGGCAACTGTAATTCAACCCAAACTCCACCCGAAAGTCCGTAGCCTTCACCGTCGGCACCAGCCGACCCTTTTCCTTAGTCAGCTCCACAACCCCGCATTGCTCAAGCTTCTTCAGCGTACGGGAGAGGTTTGCCTTGTTGCGGTTGCTCAGGCGCTGGAGTTCGGTGAGAGAGCGGGGGTTGTTGTCCAGGATGAGTTTCAGCAGGGCCTGGTTTTCGCTGCTGAGGACCTGGGCCATGGATTTGATGGACTCGAACCAGACCTTGGGGTCGTCCTTGGGGCGGCGGTATTTGCCGGAGGCGATGGCGATGGTTCGTTTCTGGTAGTCCGGGAAGGACATGATGCCGACTTTAAGGGGTTTCATGATGCTGATTCTCCAGGTGGGCCGGAAAGCATGAGCGTTGTCGTATCCCAATAACCTTTCATTAGCCCGGTTGTGCAAGGTTAGCGAGTACTTGATGCCGTGCGGTCGTTGGCTCGTTTTTGGGGCCAGGGCAACTTCGATCTTTGCCCAGTAACCATTGCCCAGCGGAAACAGTTCTCCATCAAGGTCCAGCAGGTAGCACAGGCCCGTCTCCGGAGTACGTCGGTTGTTCACCGAAAAAGACCATGTTGTGTGCAGATGATAACCATTTGACGGGTTTGTTTACAAGCTGCGCTCTAGTCTGCTTGGTCAATGCGTTCATGCCTGTACGTCTTACCCGTCTAAACGTGTAGGATTTCACCGCGATGCACATCACCTTGACCGCCAACACCGACTGGTACCTCCACAATTTCAGCCTGGACTTGGCCCGCGCCCTCCGCGACCAGGGCCACCAGGTCAGCATGGTCTGTCCGCCAGGGCCCTACGTGGAGCGCCTACGCGACGAAGGCTTCCGCGTGCGCACGTTCACGGCGCCAAAAGAGGGCTTTTCATTAACCGGCAACCAGCGCGCGCTCAAAGAGATCACGGCCGCCTACAGGGCGCTGCGACCGGAGTTGGTGCACCTCTTCACGCCGGTGTGCGTGTTGCTGGGCGCGATCGCGGCGCGGCGGTGCCGGGTGGCTTACCGGGTGGCGGCGTTGACGGGGTTAGGGCACGTGTTCACGGCGGGCAGTGCGAAGGCGAGGGTGGCGCGGCCGGCGTTGAAGTGGTTGTTCCGGCGTGAGCTGAAGCGCGAGGGGACTGCGGTTGTGTTCCAGAACTCGGCGGATCGTGACGAACTGGTCGCGGCCGGCGTGGTCGACCCGGAGCGTTGTCACCTGGTTCGTGGGTCCGGGGTGGATGTCGAGCGGTTCCGGCCGCGGCAGGCGAATCGCGACGATGACGAAGTACGCATCCTGTTCGCATCGCGGCTGTTGCGTGAGAAGGGCCTGGAGGAACTGTTGGCGGCCTTTGCGCTGGTGCATTCGGAGCACCCGGGAACACGGCTGTGGATCGCCGGTGAGCCGTATGCGCCGAACCCGAGCAGTTTCTCGCGGGCCGAAGTCGATGGCTGGTCGCGGCGGCCGGGCGTCGAGGTGCTGGGGCAGGTTGAAGATATGCCGGGCCTTTTGGCCCAGGTCGACATCGTCGCATTGCCGTCCTACCGCGAGGGCACGCCTAAGATCCTGCTCGAGGCGGCAGCCTGCGGCCTGCCCATCGTCGCAACGGATATTCCCGGTTGCCAGGGCGTGGTCGAGGATGGCAAGAGCGGATACCTGATGCCTGCGAAATCCGTCAAACCACTGGCGGACCGGCTGGTTGAGCTGGCCGCTGACCCGGAGCTCCGTCATCGCTTCGGCAAACGGGGCAGGGCGATCATCGTCGATCAATTCTCTGCCGAGAAGGTCATCGCCGATACATTGGCCGTGTATGACGGTTTAATGCCCGCAGCCCCAAAGTAGCCTTTCCTACGCGATTTTCAGTCCATTTCCGATATACTTAGTCAACCTGGTTAGCTAAGTTGGGTGCATGCTCATGCAGGTCACCATTCATGAGGCCAAAACTCATCTCTCCAAGCTGATCCGAAAGGTGCTGGAGGGCGAGGAGGTCATCATCGCCCGCGGCAAGGAGCCGCTGGTGAAGCTTGTAGTGCTGGATAAGGAACGGCCACAGCGTCAGTTGGGCGCCGCGAAAGGCCTTATTACCTATATCGCTGATGATTTTGATGAGCCGCTGGAAGAGTTCGAGGACTATATGTGAGGCTGCTGCTCGACACCCATATCGTACTCTGGGCTATCGCGGAGCCGTCCAGGTTATCCACGCAATTTCGGGATGCGTTGCTGAACGATGATTCTGAGTTGTGGTTCAGCGTGGCAAGTTACTGGGAAATTTGCATCAAGCAATCTCTGGGCAAGCTAAACCTGGTGCCGGATTGGCAGTCCATGATGGAACATGCGTTGGTCATGAGCCATATCCGCTGGCTACCGATAGAAAAGCATCATTGTCAGAAGCTGTTGGAATTGCCACATCATCATCGCGATCCATTTGACCGGATTCTTGTGGCCCAGGCGCTTTGCGAAAAGATGATTTTTTTGACCACGGACAAGTTCGTAAATCAATATGCTGTGAAAACGCTCTGACTTTATTCCAGAGACTCGGACAGTTTTTCCACGAGTTCGCGTTGCTTCTCCGGATTCAGCCATTCGGCGAGTGCGATTCAACTTCTCTCCATACTGTCGTGCCATTCTGAACGCCCGTGAAATCAGGGGCGCCTGTTTGCACGGATGCGTAAGCGCTGTTGGGCCGGTACTTCGAAGCTGCAGCCACGGCGCTGCGCCCACGGTGAAGCACATACGCATCCCGGTTCGAACGAAAATCCACCCCATGCCCGCCAGGGCGCCAGCAGTCACGTTGTAACCACCAGGCGGGGCTGCCCAAAGATCCTGCTGGAAGCGGCGGCCTGCGGTTTGCCGATCGTGGCGACGGACATTCCGGGGTGTCGCGGCGTGAAGGGAAATTATCGCGTCCGGTTTCTCGTCTCGTCACGTGGTAGCGGAGACGAGCAGAATCTACGTGTCCCTTGTGGGTCTTGCGTTCCGCTAGCCGTTGAACCGGCCGCGCAACAACTCCCAGCCGAACGCCACTTTCTTGCGCACCGATTCCTGGCCGCGCAGGTCCGACCAGGCCCAGGCCCATCGGCCGGCATCCAGCAGTCGTGCGCTGGGTTCGGTGGCTCGTCCGCTCGATAAAGTTTGCAGTCGTTTGTCGCTGACCGCGGTACCGAACGCCGCGCGGCTGGCTTCAAGCGCCGTGGCGCACAGGGTGCCCTGGGCGCGGTCGAGCGCCAGGTCGGTGAATGCCAGCCGGTCGCCGGCCGCCATGGCCTCGTACAGCAGGTGGATGTCGTACAACCAGATCATTCGCTGGCTGGCGCTGTTACGGCCGTGCGCTACGCGGTGGAGCGCGGCGTGTAGCAACAGGCCGGGCAGGGCGGGGGACATCGCGCCGACGCGTTGCAGCGGTAGGGCGTGATCGAGGCATTCCTGGAATCCCAGGGTGTCACGGAACAGGGAGCGGTTCGACAGGCGGTAGTGAATGTCAAACCACAGGTGCTCGCCCTGGAAGGCGTCCGGGGTCGCCTGGAACTGCCGCGAGGAAGCCGTATTCGTGGAAAGGTTGACGACCCGGTAGCCGAACGCGCTGAGTGTTTCCGCGACGTCGCCCGCTTCGGTCTCACGCACCCAGACATCCGTGTCGCAACGTGGGCGCAGGAAAGCGTCCGGGTAGACGTGTTCGGCAACCGCGGCGCCTTTCAGCAACAGGCTGTCGATGGCGTTCTCGTCAAAATGTGTCATTAACCGGCGGGTCGACGCCTGCATGGCCAGTTCCGTGACCGCGGTGTGGCGGGCCTGATGGTGCAATGCCTCGCGAACCCATTTGGTCAGGCCGGTCAATGAACCCTCGTGCGCCCGCCTGTCGAGAAGGGGCCCGATCCCGTGCCAGGCGGCGATGCGCGGCAGATCCATGTCACCCAGGGTGGAAAGGTCGGCCTCGCGCCCGGCGATGGCCTGTGCCAGCAAGCGCCAGCTGGAAGGTTCGAGTGCGGCGTTGGGACGCGGGGACAAGGAGCGGGCCTCGATTGCTCTATAAGGGAACGACTGCCAGTTTAGCCTGAATCCGTTTCGCGGAATGTCCTAGAATCCGCCCATGAATACGTCGACTGGCGGTTACATCGTCTCTACGGACGTCCTGTCGCAGGAGGTCAATGGCGAGATCGTGTTGCTCGATCTCAAGGCTGAAACTTACTATGGGCTCGACCCGGTGGGTGCGGCGGCATGGAAACTGATCGGTGAGGGCCACGGCCGCGACGGCGTGGTCGAAGCCATGCTGCAGGCTTACGATGTCGAGCGTAGCCGGCTGGAAACCGATATCGACGCCCTGCTGGCAGGGTTGCTTGCGGCCGGACTGATTCGCGAAGCCTAGTACGCGCACCGCGGCTATTCGCTCAGCGGGACATGCAGGGTTCCGCCACCATTTGCACCGCCGCGGGCGGCTGCTTCGATACGCACCCAGAAACCTTCATAGTCCGAAATTTCGCTGTCGAGCAGTGGGGTCGTTGCCAGGGCGCGGTAATTCTGGCTGGCAGCGTTGACCGAATCGACGTCGTAGACGAAGGCCACGTTCAGCAACTGGCCGTCGTTGTTGGCCTGGTCAGGTGTCTTGAAGCCATTGGCGTCCTGGTAACGGGTATCTGACCACAGCATGGCCCGGGCAAATGGGTTGCGAATCATCACGCGGGCGAACGCCGGGCCGCCGCCCGCCACAGCGGTTCCGCCGGTGCCGACGAAAGTGGTGACGGTAAGGTAAGGGTCCGCATGTGCGCTGAGCATGAGTAGCAGGCCGGTCAGCAACCCGCCTCAACGTCTTGAGTGTCGGGCGACTATTTTAATCCCCCTTAAAAAACAGAGCCTTGCCCGCCAGTATAGTCATCCAGGGCGCATGTTTCACACTGCAGCAGCCGGGTTGAATAGAATATAGACCATGACTTGCAGCGCCCATTACAGGATATTTGATGTCGGAGTGGCGAGTGATTTGGCATTGCCCGGGTTATCGCCGAGTGAGCCTGGTTTAGAGCCTCTAATTCGGATCCGTCGAGGCAAAGACGAGCACATGAGCGTTTTCGAGCACGCTTTTGACTGGCGGACGCCTGAAGGTGTCACCAGTTGTCGCGTGAGTCGTCAGGGTGAAGTACGCGGGGTCGAATTTCCGGGATACGTGACGTTCCGGATAGAGCCAGGTGGTGACATCCTGTTCTGGCCGAAGCCCGGTTGCCCGACTGCATTGCTGCGACATTTTCTGGTCAACCAGGTGATTCCACGTTACCTGGGCAGTCGTGGTCGACTCATCGTGCATGCAAGCGCGGTGGCTCTCCAGGATGGCCGGGCGGTCGTGTTCCTTGGTGCCACTGGATATGGGAAGTCCACGCTTGCGGCCAGTTTCCACGCCAGTGGAGCACCCTTGCTGGCGGATGATTGCGTACTATTAAAATCCGGAGGGGCAGGTGTTGTCGTAGTCGGTTCTTATCCCGGAATACGTCTTGATGATCAATCCGTTGCGGCTGCTGATATTGACCCGACGAACTACGGTGAGGTGCTCCGGTATTCCGGAAAGCGCCAGGCGTACATGGATAGCGAGATTGCTGACCCATTGCCCGTTGCGGCCGTTTTTGAACTGGCCCGGGCACCCGCGAACGAGGAATGTATACGGGTCTCACCGGTACGTGGTTCACAACTATTCCTGAAGCTGGCCGAGTCGGCGTTCAGTCTTGACCCTGAGCAGGTGTCAACCACGATCAGCAAGTTCAATGCAATCACGGCACTTATCAGTAATGGGTTGAGCGGCTATCTTCTTGAATATCCTCGCATCATGCACCGACTGCCCGAGGTCCGCGCCGCCATCGAGCACGCCGTCACGCGTTGATTCACCCTCGGTTCACGATTAGACTTAATGCCATCTATCCAAGGGAGTCCAGCGTGTCCGTAATCAAGTCACGCCGTCCGGTCGAAGGGGAAATCGACAGTGAAAAGCGCGAGTTCGTTCGCAAGGCCGCCTATTCGGCGCCTGCGCTGATCGTACTCGGCCTCGCGACGCATTCCCGGAAGGCCAGCGGCCAATTGCCGGCACCACCCAGCGCACCGGAAAACCAGGGTGTGGAGAATCCGGAAGAAGATGATACGTTGCTGCGGGAGTTGGGCAACCGAGATTGAATAGGCAGCCAACCGGACATCGTTGATGGTGCCGTGCGCGCTGACTCGAATTAGGGGGCCCGAAAGGGAAATCTGGCCTTCCTCCGTGAAGCGGGAGGAATGTGAAATGAATTGCGTTGCAGAAAGTATGTGCGATAAGGGCTTGCGCAAAGGCCGCGTGCTGGCAACCTGGGCCGCAGTCGCTTTTTTGTGTATCTCCTTCGCAACGCGAGGCGCCGCGGATAACCCGGTGTCGAACACTTATACGCTCGGTTTGGGGGGTGATTCCGTCACCGGCGCCGGTCAGTGGTCGGTTGTGACGGATGCGGCGACCTGCGAAACGCAAATTTTCCGTCTCGACTATGTCACGATGGACTGGGCGAGCTTCGCCACGCTAAGCCCAATTCTGCCGGCGATTACCTGCCCGAACGGTGCATTCGGCCGATCGAGTTCCCTGGCCGGGGACGTATTGGTGGTGGGTATTCCAGAGTGGGATGACAATACGTTTGGCGGTGGTAATGGCAACAATTACGGTGGGCTGGCCATTTTCACGTTCGACGGCTCAACTTGGGACCGGGAAGGTGGATACAACAGCGGGTTGGGCTTTGTTCTGATGCCTCCGGACCCGTTGATCGAGCTCCAGGGCGCGTTTTTTGGGGAATCCGTGTCCGTCAGCCAGTCTCCCAGTAGCCCGGACGAGTACCTCATCGTGGTCGGCGCTCCCGGGTTCGATGCTGGCGGTAGTCTGGATACCGGAAAAGTCTATGCCTATCGGTACAACTCTGCCACCAACACGGTGACTTTGATCCTCGAGTTCGAGTCGCCCTTCACGGGCGACCAGGTCGGTTTTTCAGTCACTACCGATTACCCCTATTTCCTCATCGGCGGGCCGGGCATTGATGACAATGGAAATGGGTTCATCGACTCCGGTGGAGCAGCACTTTTCCTGGCAACGGACACGAACCCGGCAGATGGAGTTCTTGATGGCGTTTCTCCGGCTGACGACATCCTTTATGGCCCTGCAGCGGGCGTCCGGGCGGGCGTAGAAGTTTCGATGAGTGCTGAGTTTGTTTTGCTCGCAGGTGACGGCACAAATGCGATCGCTGAGTCGTGGGTATTTGAAAACGTCGGGTCGGCGACGGTACGCGATTATTCGATCGTCTCGCGTCCACCTTTCCTGACCAGTAACACAGTGACGGGCGGTGATGTGACCCAGAGCGCCGGAATCGGCGCGCATGGGTACATCATTGACTCCGGCCTGGGAGGAGGCGCAAAAATTGCGCGAGACCCAATCAGTAACTCAAATGGGAACCTGCTCAGCGTTGATGTCTCCGGAACACCGGGTGGGAACGTAACGGAAGTGGGATTCGACATCCGGTTGGTAAGGGAATCCCTCTGGTTGGCAAATCCCACTGAAAATCGTGCGATTGTCAACGAGTATCCAGCCGGTTTTGGTGCGCTTCAGAATGCGTTCATATTTGCTCAGCGCAATATCCCTTGCAACGCCACGGGGGTCACGGTCAACGATGCATTCGGATACCTGGGCACGGCATCGACGGACGGCATAAACGGGAACTATGCCGTTTATGCCTATGACACCACCAACGTGACAAGTGGTCGCCCGTATGAACTGCTGCAGGGAACAGATAATTTGCCGACCAATAATACGTCGTTATGGTTGGTGACCGATAGCACGCAATGGGTTTCCATGGCCGACTGCACCGACTATACCCCTTCCAGCTTTGTTGCTTCACCCGGTCCGGGTTTACCCAGCCAGATTCCAGTTGCGCCGGAACGAGTCAAGGCGCAAACAATTGTTTTCATGCCAGAACCCGCGCTTGACCTGCCCAGCGGAGAAACGTTCGCGCGGGTCATGGTCAATAACCCCTATCCAAGGGAGGTCTACGCGAGTGATATCCGGTACCAGCCGCCCACTGGAAGTGGATCGAACCCATTGTCCCTTGATCTTGCACAGCCCTTGTACCTGGCGCCAACGCTCTATGTGTACGATGAAAGTATAAGCGTTGGCCAGAAATACCGAGCGATCACCAGTGTGGGGACACCCCCATTTGAAGACCGAATCCAAGCGCATGAGGGATTTTGGATTCAGCTCAATGCCGGTGCGGTGGGTAGTGGGGATTTTATCCTGATGCCTCAAACGGAGTAGGATAGGGGCCCATGAAACCATACGAATCTTTCAGCTTGATTGCGATGGCTCTGGCGGCATTCACATTGGCCGCAGCTCCCGCAGTGAGTTTCAGCGCCCCGAATGCCGGCCACCAGTTCAATGGAAAAGGCAACGGCAAAGATAAAGGCGTCAGCAAGGGCAACGGCAAGGCCAAGAACTGGTTCCTGCAGACGCTGGTGCTGGTCGAAGATGGCGAGAACATGATCACCGACGACCGTTCGGGCGTGATTGGCCGGCTTGAGGGTGCCGTCACGGGCAGAGACCTGCATGACGTACCGGTATTCGAACGGGTCAACGGATCGCCGGGCGCGATTGTGCTGACTCACGGTGACGCCTGGGGCGAGGACGCTGGCCAGTACCTGACCGACTACCGGGACGCGGGCGCGAATAAGCAGGTCTGGAACCTGGCGGTTACCAGCAACCGTATTGGTGCGAAGGTTACCCTGTACTGGGACGGGGTCCACCAGATCACGCCGCGCGCAGGCGGGGGGTATGACTGGTCGCTGGACAATGGCAACCCGGTGATTAAGTCGCTTAACCTGGTTGACCTGTCCACCGGTGAGGTCATCCCGGCGGCGACAAAGAAAGGCCGGCCCAACAGCTACAGCTTTATCATGGACGGCTCCGGCGAGCGACTGTTCCGCTGGGTTCAGGGCAGCGTTTCCAACGATGACCTTGCCATTTCGGGTGCGACTTCACTGACCCGATGGGGCCCCATTGCCCCAGTTCTTACACTGCATCGTGCGAATCGTGCTGGGCAACGACCCGGTGGCGGCTTCGCCCCTCCACCGGCACTGGACGACACCATCAATCGCCGTCAGCCTGAATCCCGCCTCGACTGAGCTCAATATGAAGATCAAGAACTTGTGCGCCGGTGGCGTGCTGGTACTCGCGCTTGTCCTGGACGTGACGATGGCGCTGGCTGCCCCGGCACGACTGGTGGCGATCTCCCAGGACGCGACTGGCGGTGATTCCGTGACCGGTGCGGGTGAATGGGGCATTGTCGTTAATGAAGAAGCTGGTGGTGGATACTGCGAACTGCTGATCTACCGGATGAATTACCACGTTCTTCGCTGGGAATTCTTCAACCAGGAAGTCGAGAGCAACCCGCAATGCGATCGGACACGATTCGGCGAATCCAGTTCATTGGCGGGCGATGTCCTCGTCGTCGGTGCACCGGGTTGGTCGCCGGGTAATAACCGGGGGGCGATTTTTATCTATCGCTTTGACGGCAACACCTGGACATCCGCGGTCAAGCAGCATTCCGCCAACGACCCCCAGTCCGGTAGCGATTTTGGTTCCTCGGTATCCATCACGCGAAATCCCGGCACCAATGAGTACCTGATCGCCGTTGGTGCCCCGCTTAAAGACAACGGCGGCGCCACCGACGCGGGTGGATTCGAGGTCTGGCTCTACAACGCCGTGACCAATTCACTTCAGTTTGTCGATAGCCGGAATGGCAGTGGCGCGTTTGCGAATGTCGGTCAATCAATCACGACTGACTGGCCTTTTGTACTGGTCGGCGCCCCCGGGGTTTTCGATGTGGGCAATGGCGGGGTTGCCAACGGTGCCGGCGTGACATTCGAGGCGGTGAACAACGATGCCGATGCGCAGGTCGACGTGCTTGCCGATCGCCAGTTCCTTTACGGGCCTGATAATGCGATGTTGGGGTCCAACGTATCGATGAGCGCAGACTTTGTGCAGGTTTCCGGGCCGGAAAATGCCTACGTATTCGATAATTCGGACGATGCCGCGTCCCGGGATTACGTTATCCGCGAAGCGGGGGGAATCCCGGTCGCATTCCCCAGCAATGGAGGTGGCGACGTATCACAGAGTTTCGGGGTCGCCAGTTTCAGCGAACAACTGGGCGCCACGAACGAGGGGATTGCCTACCTGTTACGCGATCCCGTTACCGACGATTTTCATGATGATGCGATCCTATTGGTGCCCGGGGTCATTGGCGACACAAGCGACATCCACGAAGACATCCGCCTGGTGCGCGAGTCCATCTGGTTCGCGAATCCACTTGAGAACCGGGCATTCCTTTACGAGTATCCGGCCGGATTCGGCGCAAAGACCGAGCCCATGACCTACGTCCAGCGCAGTATTCCCTGTGATACCGGGATGCATACGGTCGCTGAGGTGTTCGCCGACCTGGGGACGAATGGCATTGACTATGCCGTGTACCGGTACGACGACACGGGCGTCACCGATGACCACCCCTATGAGCAGATGGTCGATATGGCCACCTTTGATCCGAATACCTCCGTGTGGCTGATCACGGCGAATGGTGGCTATGCCGCGGTCAACGTTTGTGACGGATTTTCGGAAGCGGATTTCTGGGGTGCGGCAGTCGTCGGTGGCGTCGACCTGGAACGCGTCAAGGCGCAAAAAGCGGTTGCCTTGCCCGACGCCCAGCCCGATCCTGATACCGGTGAAGTCTTCGCCCGCGTAATGATCAACAATCCGTATCCGCGTGAAGTTCACATGGGCGACATCCGCTACCAGGCCCCGGATGGCACGGTCAAGACCTTGCAGACGGCCCAGGTCGATGACGAGGTGAGCGCGACGTTCTACATCTATGACCAGGACAATCCGAATATTCCGTCGGGTCAGAACTATCGTGCGATCACGACGACGGCGCCACCCCTCGGTGGTACGATCAAGCCGCAACAGGGCGTCTGGGTGAGGGTGATGGAAAACGGCACGAATACGGGCCAGAGCCTGTTCTCCCATCATCTGCTGATGCCGGTCGTGGAGTGATCAAATGGGATTGACAATCCCGCATCGCGAATGGATAATGCGCCCCCTTCGCGCCTGACCCTCCAATGGCAATGTCGCGAACCGCGCGCCCGTAGCTCAGCTGGATAGAGTACCTGGCTACGAACCAGGCGGTCGGGAGTTCGAATCTCTCCGGGCGCGCCACTTTTTGCTTTGACGGGCCCCGGTTGGGGCCCGTTGTTTATTGGTAGAATGTTTTCTGTCGGGGTGTAGCGCAGCCTGGTAGCGCAACTGCTTTGGGAGCAGTGGGTCGGGGGTTCAAATCCCTCCACCCCGACCATTTTAGAGTTACGCGCCTGTAGCTCAACCGGATAGAGCACCGGCCTTTGAGTGAGGAGCCTGTGTCGGGAAACAGAACCGGCACAGTGGACTGCACTGTAACGGGGAAACCTTAACAGGTCATGCTGATGGCAATCCCGTGGAAACCTTCGGTTGACCCATACCGTGGTGTAGGATGTTCGAATGATTGGGCATCACACCAAGGACAAGGGGGACCTGGGAGTCCTGAAGGCTCAGGTGGATTTGTTCGAGCAGGGGTTCACGCTCTTTACACCGTTAACCGAACATAGTCCGTTCGACTTGGTGGCGTATCGGGATGGTGAGTTTCAGCGAATTCAGGTGAAGTACAGGGCGGTCGACAGACTTGGCAAGATAGACATCAAGTTTTCGACATGCTGGGCGGATCGAAATGGCACCCATACCGTGCCAATCGATAAGTCAGAAGTCGACCTGTACTGTGTTTATTGTCCGGATACGGATGAGTGCTATTACCTGGATCCGTCCGAGTTTGGCTCGACAGTCTGCTTGAGGGTAGTGGCTCCCAAGAACAGTCAGACAAAAGGCGTGCGTTTCGCCACTGACTTTCGAAGGGCTCCGTAGAGACTATACGTGCAGCGCCTGAGATGGCGAAGAGATAGTCCAGACCACAAACCTGCCTGGCAGGGCCGCGAAAACGGTAGTTGGTAAGCTAAGCCGACGGTTGCAGGTTCGAGTCCTGCCGGGCGCGCCAATTGACGGTAATATTGCGCAAACCGGGGCGCAAAGTATGTATAATTCCCGGCCCGGCGACTGATGTCGGCGGCAACAGTTTTATGGTGGGCGTAGCTCAGTTGGTAGAGCACCGGATTGTGATTCCGGCGGTCGTGGGTTCAAGCCCCATCGTCCACCCCAAATTTCGGGCCATTAGCTCAATTGGCAGAGCAGTTGACTCTTAATCAATTGGTTCTAGGTTCGAGTCCTAGATGGCCCACCATCACAAGGGGCCGGAGCGTCAAAACTCCGGCCTTCTTTACAAGCAGGTCCAGGTTTACGGAGAGGTGCCGGAGTGGTTGAACGGGCTCGCCTGGAAAGTGAGTATACGGTTTATAGCCGTATCGAGGGTTCGAATCCCTCCCTCTCCGCCACGCTTTGAACGCGGGTTCCGACCCAGCGGGGTCACTCTTCAGGACCTGGGCCGATAGTTCACACCGGCCAGTCCTTCGAAATCGCTGTCCTGGGTCCACAGTGTCGCGTTCCACGCCTGGGCAGTGGCGAAGATGATGCTGTCGGCCAGTGGCAACTTATGTCGTAATCCAAAATCCGCGGCGCTGATCGCCAGGTTGGCATCCAGGTCCACCACCTGCGCGTTGCGCATATAGGCTGAAACTTTCAGCGCCTCATGCTCCGAAACTTCGCGCGAGAGGTGCTTGAAGACTTCCGTGATCGTGACCGTGGGCACCACGAGCTGGTCAACGGCCTCCAGGGCCGGGGCGAACCAGTCCGCGTTCGGCTCTTCGGCCAGGTAGGACAGCCAACCGGAGGAGTCCACGACGTTCACAGCCGGTCCGGGTCTCGTTCGATGTGCGTGTCGATGCCCTCGTAACGACCGCGCATCTCGCGGATCGATCGTATGGGCACCAGCTCGATCCGGCCCTTGTAGGCCAGCACCTGGATTTTCTCGCCGGGTTCGAGGTTCAGCGACTCCCGGACATCTTTGGGAATGACGACCTGGAATTTGGGTGAGAGGGTGACGGTTGTCATACGATATCTCCATCGATACAAAAATCGTATGACAAGTATAGCTGAGCAGACTGCCCGGTGAAGTCGGAAATGTTCAGGGATTGTTGTAAGAGGGTGTCGCCTGGCGGCGCGATTGGCCTTGACCTTGATTTCCGCGCCAAGGCCCTGATATCTCCAACGCCAGGGTGACAAAATCCTGTAAAATACGTGGTTGGCGGTTCGTGCCGCCCGGCCCGGCCTGTTCCCCGAATTGAGTCAGCCAGCAACTGCGAAAGTGGCGGAATTGGTAGACGCGCTGGCTTTAGGTGCCAGTGGGGCAACCCGTGAGAGTTCGAGTCTCTCCTTTCGCACCAGTTTCTGAAGACCGGTTTTTCTAAAGGAAATACAAGTTCATGCAAGTCACAGTTGAGAATCCGGGCGGCCTGCAGCGCCGCCTGACCGTGCAGGTTCCGGCCGGCGAAGTCCAGCAGCAGATCGACGCGCGCCTGCGCGAGATCGGCAAGACCGCACGCCTGAAAGGTTTCCGTCCCGGCCGCGTGCCGATGAAAGTGCTGCAGCAGCGCTTCGGCCCCTCGGTCCGCAACGAGATCGTCTCCAAGACGGTCGAGTCCAGCCTGGCCCAGGCCATTCGCCAGGAGTCGCTGAAGCCGGCGGCCAACCCGGTCATCGAATCCGTGCCGGAAGTGAAGGCCGACAAGGACTTCGAGTTCACGGCCACCATCGAGGTGATGCCGGAAATCGACAAGGTCGACACGGCCGCCATCGAGGTCAAGTCACCGGACGCGGAAATCACCGAGGACGACATCGACGACATGCTGAACACGCTGTGTGAACAGCGCGCCACCTGGGAAGAGGCCAACCGCCAGCCCAAGGACGGCGACCAGGTGCTGATCGAATACGCCGCCGACACCAAGGACGGCCGCGTGCCGGAAGAGGGCATGTCGCGCCTGGCGATCGTCATGGGCCAGTCCGGTTTCGACAAGCTGGAGAAAGTCCTGGCCGACCTGACCACCGGCGGCGTCACCGAGACCAAGCTGAAATTTCCCGACGATTTCCGCGAACAGGCCCTGGCCGGCAAGAAGGCGGACGTGTCACTGAAGATCGACAGTGTGCGTGAAAAGCACCTGCCGGAAATCGACGCCGAGTTCATCCAGTCCTTCGGTATCGAGAGTGGCGACATGGACGAGATGCGCAGCGAGGTTCGCAAGAACCTGGAGCGCGAGATGAAAGGCGCACGCCTGACGCTGTTGAAGACCCAGATCCTGAACGCGCTGCTGGCCAGCCATGAAGACCTGGAAGTGCCCGAGGGCCTGGTCCGCCAGGAAGCGGCGCAGTTGCTGCAGACGCAGGCACGCCAGCGCGGCTTCGAGCCGGATCCGTCCATGCTGCCGCAGTTCAGCGACGTTGCCCGCAAGCGCGTCAAGAGCGGCCTGCTGATCAGCGAGATTGCCCGCCAGAACGACATCATCGTCGACGGCGCCAAGGTGCGCGAGGCAATCGAGTCGGTGGCCAGCACCTACGAGCAGTCGCGCGAAGTGGTGCAGATGTACTACAACAACCCCGAACTGTTGAACTCTGTCGAGGGTTCGGTACTCGAAGAGCAGGTGGTTGACTGGGTGCTGGATCACGCTAAAGTGAACACCGAGGCGATGAGCTTCAAGGACCTGATTAACGCGGCCGCCCAATCGAGGCAGGGATTATGAGCAACGCCGGCGCGATGGATACGCGAGCACTGAACCTGGTGCCCATGGTGGTCGAACAGACCTCCCGGGGCGAGCGCGCGTACGATATTTACTCGCGCCTGCTCAAAGAGCGTGTCATCTTCATCGTCGGCCCGATCGACGATCACACCGCCAACCTGGTGGTTGCGCAGCTGCTGTTCCTGGAGTCCGAGAACCCGGACAAGGACATCAATATCTACATCAACAGCCCGGGTGGCTCCGTCACCGCGGGCCTGGCCATTTACGACACCATGCAGTTCGTGAAGCCGGACGTCTCCACCATGTGCGTGGGGCAGGCGGCTTCCATGGGCGCGGTGCTGCTGGCCGCGGGCGCGAAAGACAAGCGTTACGCACTGCCGCACTCGCGGGTGATGATTCACCAGCCGCTGGGCGGCTTCCAGGGCCAGGCCTCGGACATCGATATCCATGCCCGGGAAATCCTGAAAATCCGCGAGCAGCTGAACGAGCTGCTGGCCGGTCACACCGGACAGGACGTGGAAAAGATCGCGCGCGATACCGAACGTGATCATTTCATGGGTCCGGCCGAGGCGCAGGACTATGGCCTCGTCGACCGTGTTCTTGACAGCCGTAGCGGCGACAAGGACAATGCCTGAAAACATCGGATTTTCATTGACATACAGAACAAATCCAGATGACTGATAAAGAACAGAATTCCACGGACGGCAAGATCCTCTACTGTTCGTTCTGCGGCAAGAGCCAGCACGAGGTCCGCAAGCTCATTGCGGGCCCCAGCGTGTATATCTGCGACGAGTGCGTCGAGCTCTGCAACGACATCATCCGCGAGGAGCTTGAGGACGCCGGCGTCGCCGATCGCGAATCGCTGCCCATTCCGAAGGAAATCCATTCCTTCCTGGACGAGTACGTCATTGGCCAGGAACAGGCCAAGAAGGTGCTGTCGGTGGCGGTGTACAACCACTACAAGCGCCTGGAGCCCGGTCGTCGCGAGGAAGAGGTGGAACTGGCCAAGAGCAACATCCTGCTCATCGGCCCCACCGGTTCCGGCAAGACGCTGCTGGCGGAAACGCTGGCGCGCATGCTCAACGTGCCGTTCACCATCGCCGACGCGACCACGCTCACCGAAGCGGGCTACGTTGGCGAAGATGTCGAGAACATCATCCAGAAGCTGCTGCAGAAGTGCGACTACGACGTCGAGAAAGCCCAGACGGGCATCGTCTACATCGACGAAATCGACAAGGTCTCACGCAAGGCCGAAAACCCGTCCATCACCCGCGACGTGTCGGGCGAGGGCGTGCAACAGGCGCTGCTGAAACTGATCGAGGGCACCATCGCCTCGGTGCCGCCCCAGGGCGGCCGCAAGCACCCGCAGCAGGAATTCCTGCAGGTCGACACCTCGCAGATCTTGTTTATCTGTGGCGGCGCCTTCGCCGGCCTGGAAAAAGTCATCCAGGACCGCTCCACCAAGTCCGGCATCGGCTTCTCCGCCGAGGTCAAATCGAAAGAAGCCCGCGTCGACATCGGCGAAGTGCTGGCCGAGGTCGAACCCGAGGACCTGGTCAAGTACGGCCTGATCCCCGAATTCGTCGGCCGCCTGCCGGTGGTCGCCACCCTGCGCGAGCTCGACGAGCACGCCCTGGTGCGCATCCTCACCGAACCCAGGAACGCCCTGGTCAAGCAGTACCAGCAACTGTTCGACATGGAAGGCTGCGAACTCGACATCCGCGACGACGCCCTGCACGCCATCGCCCGCAAGGCCATGGCCCGCCGCACCGGCGCCCGCGGCCTGCGCACCATTCTCGAATCCGTGCTGCTCGAATCGATGTACGAATTGCCGTCCATGGAAAATGTCTCGAAAGTCGTTGTCGACGAGACGGTCATTGAAGGCGATGCGGAGCCTTTGATGCTGTATGAGAATGCGCAGCAGGCTGCCGACGGTTAATCGGGGAATCGGGGAATCGGTTAGAGAGCAAGCCCGTCAGGGGCTGGTTGCCAGTTGCTTGTCGAGGCTTTTTAGCAGGCCGAAGAGTAGGGCGTAGAGTCGGTCGATTTTTTGCTCCAGTTCTTCCAGGTTGATGTTGTAGCCCAGGTTGTTGCACAACAAGATCTGGGTTTCTATTTCTGCGAGAGAGCCCCGGGCCATCAGGGTAAATCGCCTCAAATCCCGTTTTGAATTTCTCGCGGCGCCTTCGGCGATGTTCGAGGGTATCGAAACGGCTGCCCGCCGCAACTGGGCACACAACCCAAACCGCTCATGATCAGGTAGTCCGGACGTGTTCGCGTAGATGGTTTCTACAAACTTCATGGCAACTTGCCACAACTGAAGTTTGAGATGAGCGCGATACACGGGTTTGGGCGTCTTGTTTTCCACACAAAAATTCTCCATCGCCAGGCATCAAAAAGATATGGCGCGTTTCCTTTTTGGCTGTAGACTTTTTCCGATTCCCCGATTCCCCGATTCCCCGATTCCCCGATTCCCCGATTCCCCGATTCCCCGATTCCCCGATTCCCCGATTCCCCGTTTGAAAACGCGCCACGCCAGTCCCATATTCGATACAGCGAAGGCAGGAACCTCCCAGCCTTGATGTATCCTTGAATTGCCACGTGCCGCGAACGCCTCGCGGCCACCAGACACGGGTCCCCGAATGTCCGATATCAGCCAATCGATGCTCACCTCACAGCCCACGCCGGTGTTGAGCCTGCGTGACGTCGTCGTCTATCCGCACATGGTCATTCCGCTGTTCGTGGGGCGCGAGCGCTCCATCCTGGCGCTTGACCAGTCGATGAATGTCGACAAGCGGATCCTGCTGGTCACGCAGAAGAGCCCGGACGTCGACGAACCGGAAGCGGAAGACCTGTACGAGGTCGGTACGCTCTCCACGGTGCTGCAGCTGCTGCGCCTCCCGGACGGCACCACCAAGGTGCTGGTCGAGGGTGGCGAGCGCGTGCAGATCACGGGTTACGGCGAGGAGAACGGCTACTTCGAGGCCAGCTGGAAGCCACTGAAGGTCGAGGAGCCGACCAGCGACAAGGAAATCGAGGTCGCGATGCGATCCCTGGTCGGGCTGTTCGAGCAGTACGTAAAGCTGAACCGCAAGATTCCGCCAGAACTGCTGACCACGCTGGCCGGTATCGACGACGCGTCGCGCCTGGCCGATACCGTGGCCGCGCACCTGGCCATCCGCCTGGAGCAGAAGCAGGAACTGCTGGAAATGGGCAGCGCCTTCGAGCGTATCGAGCACCTGATGGGGCTGGTCGAGGGCGAGATGGAAGTGCTGCAGCTGGAAAAACGCATCCGTGGCCGCGTGAAGTCGCAGATGGAAAAGTCCCAGCGCGAGTACTACCTGAACGAACAGATGAAGGCCATCCAGAAGGAGCTGGGTGACCTGGACGACGCGCCGAACGACCTGGATGACCTGGAGCGCCGCATCGAGGAAGCCGGCATGAACGAGGAGGCCAAGAAGAAGGCCACCTCGGAGCTGAACAAGCTGAAGATGATGTCGCCCATGTCGGCCGAGGCCACCGTGGTGCGCAACTACATCGACTGGATCCTGAGCGTGCCGTGGAAGAAGCGCTCGCGCGTGCGTAAGAAGCTGGACCAGGCCGAGAACATCCTCGAGCAGGACCACTACGGCCTGGAAAAGGTCAAGGAACGCATCCTGGAGTACCTGGCCGTGCAGGCCCGGGTGAAGGCCATGAAGGGCCCGATCCTCTGCCTGGTGGGCCCGCCGGGCGTCGGCAAGACCTCGCTGGGCCGCTCCATCGCCCGCGCCACCGGCCGCAAGTTCGTGCGCATGTCACTCGGCGGCGTCCGTGACGAGGCCGAGATCCGCGGCCACCGCCGTACGTACATCGGCTCGATGCCGGGCAGGGTGGTGCAGAACATGGTCAAGGTCGGCACGCGCAATCCGCTGTTCATGCTCGATGAGCTGGACAAGATGTCGATGGACTTCCGCGGCGACCCGTCTTCGGCGCTGCTGGAAGTACTCGACCCCGAGCAGAACAACGCCTTCAACGACCATTACCTGGAGGTCGATTTCGACCTGTCCGAGGTCATGTTCATCGCCACGGCGAACTCGCTGAACATCCCGGGGCCGCTGCTCGACCGCATGGAGGTCATCCGCATTCCCGGTTATACCGAGGATGAGAAGATGAACATCGCCGAGCGCTACCTGCTGCCGAAGCAGATGGAGCAGCATGGCCTGAAGGAAGACGAGCTGAACGTGTCGCAGCCGGTGCTGCTGGATATCGTGCGGTATTACACCCGCGAGTCCGGCGTGCGCAGCCTGGAGCGCGAGATCGCCAAGATCTGTCGCAAGTCGGTGAAGAAGCTGGCACTGGAAAAGGATCGCGACTCGGTCACCGTGACCGTGCGCAACCTGGAATCATTCCTGGGCGTGCACCGGTTCCGCTACGGCATTGCCGAGGAAAACAACGAGATCGGCCAGGTCACCGGCCTGGCGTGGACCGAGGTCGGTGGCGAACTACTGCAGATCGAGGCCACCCTGGTGCCCGGTAAGGGCGCGCTGACGCTGACCGGCCACCTGGGCGACGTGATGAAGGAGTCCATCCAGGCGGCCATGACGGTCGTGCGCAGCCGCAGCGACCTGCTGGGCATCGACGAGGACTTCCACAAGACCCTGGATGCCCATGTGCACGTGCCGGAGGGGGCGACCCCCAAGGACGGCCCCAGCGCCGGTATCGCGATGTGTACGGCGCTGGTGAGCGCGCTGACGCGCACGCCGGTGCATGCCGACGTGGCCATGACCGGCGAGATCACGCTGCGCGGCAAGGTGCTGCCCATCGGCGGCCTGAAGGAGAAGCTGCTGGCGGCCCACCGTGGCGGCATGCGCATGGTCATCATTCCGAAGGAGAATGAAAAGGACCTGGCCGATATCCCGAAGAACATCATCCGCAAGCTGGACGTGCGCCCCGTGACCACGGTCGACGAGGTGCTCAACCTGGCGCTGACGGAGGTGCCGAAGGGCGAAAAACAGCTCGCAGAAGGCAAGGCAAAGCTTGGTGATGAGGCCTCTGAAGAGGTCAGGACACACTGAGTTTCGGGGCGCTTTCCGGCGACTTATCAAGCAAAAGAATCGCTTGGGGAGGCAAGCTAATCCAATACCTCCCCAAGCGCGCCGGAAAGCTGTTGCGCCGCCATCCAGCGGTGTATTAGTATCGTCCCACGCTCCGCAGGCCGCGACCTGCAAGGCGTTCCGGGGGATAGGGAAACCCGGGTACAGAGACCATAGTTGGTAGTAGCCGTTTGCCACCGCAGTCCGTACAAGCCCCTCTATTAGAAATTCACACACACTGATACATGGAGTGCAAAAATGAACAAATCTGAATTGATCGACGCGATTGCCGAGTCCGCAGGCCTGACCAAGGCTGACGCTGGCAGCGCGCTGGACGCCACCGTGGGCGCGATCACCTCCGCGCTGCAGCGCGGTCAGTCTGTTTCCCTGGTGGGCTTCGGCACCTTCACCGTTCGCCACCGCGCCGCCCGTACCGGCCGCAACCCGCGCACCGGTGAAAGCATCACGATCAAGGCTTCAAATAATCCTGCTTTCAAGGCTGGCAAAGCGCTCAAAGACGCTGTAAACTAGCCCGCCTTTTGCAGGGTGCTTAGCTCAGCTGGGAGAGCATCGCCCTTACAAGGCGAGGGTCGGCGGTTCGAGCCCGTCAGCACCCACCAGTAAGTTACAACGGAGTGGTAGTTCAGTTGGTTAGAATACCGGCCTGTCACGCCGGGGGTCGCGGGTTCGAGTCCCGTCCACTCCGCCAACGTTGTAGAAAAGGGCGCCCCGGCGCCCTTTTCATTATGGAGCCCTCCGGCACGACGGGGGCATAAACAGGACGCTCAGTCGACTCATGCTGCAATCCATTCGCGACCGCCTTACCGGCATTCTGGCCTTCGTCATCCTCGGCATTCTGGTCATCCCGTTTGCCTTCGTGGGCGTCAACAGCTACTTCAGCTCCGGTGAGGGCAACCTGGTGGCCCTGGTCAATGACCAGGAAATCACTTTCAACGAATTCAACCAGAGTTTCCTGGACTACCGCCGTAGGCTGCAGATGCAGCTGGGCGACGCGTTTGACGCCTCGCGCTTTGACGGCGACGTGGCGCGCCGTGAGCACCTGGACCAGATGATCGACGAGGCCCTGCTGCGACAGGTGGCGAGTGACCTCGATTTTTCCGTCGATGACGAGCGCCTGGCGCAGCAGATTCGCGAGATCCAGGCCTTCCAGGTGGACGGGCAGTTCAACGCCGATGTGTACCAGTCGCGCCTGACGGCCGTCGGCCAGACGCCGCAGCAGTTCGAGGCGCAGTTGCGCGCCGACCTGGCCGTCAGCCAGATGCCGAATGGCATCCGGGTGAGCAGCTTCGCCACTGATCGGGAGGTACGTGAATTCATCGCGCTTTCCGAGCAGCAGCGGACATTCGACACCATCATGGTGCCGGCGCGGGCGGATGCCGTTGACGCGACATTCGACGACGCCGCGATCCAGGCCTGGTACGAGGACAACAGCGAGTCTTTCCGTTCACCGGAGCAGGTCGTCATCGAGTACCTGGAGCTCGATTCATCGGCCGTCGAAGCCGGCGAGCCGCCGAATGACGATGTCCTGCGCGAACAGTTCGAGTCGCAGAAGAACCGTTTTATGACGCCGGAGCAGCGTCGTGTTGCCCATGTGCTGATCGAAGTGACGCCGGATGCCGGCGAAGCCGCGGTGGAAACCGCCCGCGAACAGGCCGAGGCGATTGCCGAGCGCGCCCGCGCCGGTGAGGATTTCGCCGTGCTGGCGGAAGAGAATTCCGACGACATCGGTTCCGCTTCCATGGGCGGTGACCTGGGCTTTATCGAGCCGGGCGTGATGGTCGAGGCGTTCGAGAACGCCGTTTATGAACTCAGCGAAGAGAATCCCGTTTCCGACCCGGTGCAGACCGGTTTCGGCTGGCACGTGATCAAGCTGACCGAGGTGCGCGAGGCCAGCGGCCAGTCCTTCGAGGAAGCCCGCGAGACCCTGCTGGCCGAGTTCCGCGAGGACGAGGTCGACCGCGCCTTCCTGGGCCTGGCAGACCGCATGGTGGACGTGATCTACGAGGACCCGACCACGCTGGAAGCCGCGGCGCTGGACCTGGGCCTGGACGTGCAGACCACCGGACCGTTCAGCCGCTCAGGCGGCGAGGGCATCGCGGCCAACCCCGAGGTCGTGGAAGCCGCGTTTTCCGACCTGGTGCTGTTGCAGGGTTCCGTCAGTGACCCGATCGAACTCGACGCGCACCATATCGTCATGATCCGCTTGGCCGAGCACCTGCCGGCGGCGATCCGTCCTCTGGACGAGGTCCGCGAAGAGGTGATCGCCGGCCTGCGCGCCGACCAGGCCAGCGAAGAGGCGAAGGCCCAGGCCGAGGCGTTGCTGGCGTCCTACGAGTCGGGCGCCTCCCTGGAAGACCTCGCCACCGGCGCCGGCCTTGAAGTGGAAGTGGTGGAGAACGCCGGTCGCCGCCAGGTGACCCCGGATCCAGTGCTGGTCGGCAACGTGTTCAAGCTGCCGCGGCCTGCCGAGGGTGAAGCCGTCAATTCCGTCGTGGAAAGCGCTGACGGTTACGCGCTGGTCTCGCTGAACGCCGTCAACGACGGTGTGCTCGACGAGGACAATCCGCTGGCCCGCCGCCAGGCACGCATGATGATGGCCAATACCTCGGCCAGTCACGAGGCCTGGGCGCTGGTTCGCCAGCTGCGCGAGGCGGCGGACATCGAGATCTTCGAGGACAACCTCAGAACCAGCCGCTAGGGTTACGCTTCGTGGACCGTCCCTGGGGAGGGGGTTGCCTTTCCCGGGGAACGCTGTGAACCCATCCATGGGCGCTTATCGGCGGCATCCCTGCCGCCGAAATCCCCGGGAAAGGCAACCCCCTCCCCGGGGACTGCCGCGCTGCGGGCCGTGAGGTTGGGATGCATTTTGAAAAACGCCGCCAAATTGGCGGCGTTTTTGGTTGTGTGACTGCCGACCGGGCGGCCGCGACGGCTGTTCTGATCTCAGCGCAGTAAGGGCGACCCGGCGGGCGGCGATGGGGTGTCGTGGGATCGGGGCGATTGCCTGGACAGGGGCCTTCGGCGGCAGGGATGCCGCCGATGAGCGCCCATGGACGGGTTTATAGCGTGCCCCTGGCCAGGTAATCGTCCCGATCCGCTGGCAGCCACGCGGCGTCAGTCGTCGCCGGACATTTCCGGCATGCCCAGGATGTTATAGCCCGCGTCCACGTAGGTGACTTCGCCGGTCACGCCCGACGCCAGGTCGGAACACATGAACGCGGCCACGTTGCCGACTTCCACCGGGGTGATGGTGCGGCGCATGGGCGCGGTGCGTTCCACGTGGTCAAGAATCTTGCGGAAGCTGCCGATGCCCGATGCCGCCAGGGTCTTGATGGGACCGGCGGAAATGGCGTTGACGCGGTGGCCTTCCGGGCCCAGCGCCTGCGCCATGTAGCGCACATTGGCTTCCAGGCTGGCCTTGGCCAGGCCCATGACGTTGTAGTTCGGCAGCGAGCGCAGGGAGCCCAGGTAGGTGAGGGTCATCAGTGCGCCGTTGCGCCCGGCCATCAGCGGCCGGCCGGCCTTGGCCAGCGCCGCGAAGCTGTAGGACGAAATATCGTGCGCGATCTGGAAACCCTCGCGGGTGACGGCGTCCAGGTAGTTGCCGGACAGCTGTTCACGCGGCGCGAAGCCGACCGAGTGCACCAGGATGTCGTAGCTGTCCCAGTGTTTCGCCAGGCCATCGTAGACCGCATCGATCTCGGCATCGCTGGCCACATCACAGGGCAGCACGATATCGGATTCGCATTCCTCTGCGATCTTCTGCACGCGCGACTGCAGCTTTTCGTTCTGGTAGGTGAACGCCAGCTCGGCGCCCTGGGCACGCATCTGCGTGGCAATGCCCCAGGCAATGGAGCGGGGGCTGGCCACCCCAACAATCAACGCACGTTTACCCGCAAGAAATCCCATTCAACTCATCCTTCTTCGATCAGGTTAAGACTGCCGCAATCATACACGCATTCCCAGATATGAAGTCGCAACGACGCAGTCCCCGGGCTGGGATTGCCTGACCCGGGGATTTCGGCGGCAGGGAAGCCGCCGATAAGCGTACACGGATGTATTCACAGTGCTCCCCGGGACAGGCAATCCCAGCCCGGGGACGGTCGACGGAGCGGCGCCGCCCTCAGCGCGCGTAGGTGAGCGGCTGCGCCGCCCCATGCTCGATGACGTTGGTGCCGTCGAAAGCCAGCGCACCGTTCACCCACACCGAGTCGATGTGGCTGGAGAAAGTCCGGCCCGCGAACGGTGACCAGCCCACCTTGGACAGGGCGCGGTCGTTCGTGATCGTGGTCGGGGTTTCCAGGTCGACCAGCACCAGGTCGGCGGCATAGCCTTCGCGCAGGAAGCCGCGGTTTTCGACTTCGAAGCGCACGCCGGGATTGTGGGCGATCTTGGTGATGACCTCGGCCAGTTCCAGGTGGCCCTGGTGCGCCAGTTCAAGGCTGGCCAGCAGCACGTCCTGCACCAGCGGCAGGCCCGATGGGGCCTTGCGGTAGTCGGTCAGGGCCTTTTCCTCGCTGGTGTGCGGCGCGTGGTCGGTGGCCAGGATGTCGATGCGGCCCTCGCGCAGGCCGGCCAGCAGGCCTTCCATGTCCGCGCGTGTCTTGACCGCGGGGTTGCACTTGATCAGGTTGCCGAGGGTGGGATAGTCATCGGCGCAGAAGTGCAGGAAATGGATGCAGGTTTCCGCGGTGATCTGCTTGCCGGCCATTGGCCCCGGTTCAAAGAGTTCGAGCTCTTTGGCGGTTGTCAGGTGCAGCACGTGCAGGCGGGCGCCGTGCTCCCGGGCCAGGCTGACGGCTTTCTCCGAGGAGGCATAGCAGGCGGCCTCGCTGCGAATGTTCGGGTGCTCCTCGATCGGGATCTCATCGCCATATTTCGCCAGCGCCTTCTCAAGGTTGGCCTGGATCATCGGCGTGGATTCGCAGTGCGTGGAGATGGGTACGCGACAGTCACGGAACATCAGCGCCAGGGTGTCGTCGTCGTCGACCAGCATGTTGCCGGTGGACGCGCCCATGAAAATTTTCAGGCCGCAGACCAGCGAGGTATCCATCGAGCGGATGTCCTCGATGTTGTCGTTGGTGGCGCCGAAATAGAAGCCCCAGTTCGCCGCGGCGCTCTTCGCGGCAATCGACCGCTTGTTCGCCAGTTCGGCCGCGTTTACGCAGGGTGGCTTGGTGTTGGGCATGTCCATGAAGCTGGTGACGCCACCGGCGATCGCCGCGCGGGACTCGGTGTGGATATTGGCCTTGTGGGTCATGCCCGGCTCGCGGAAATGCACCTGGTCGTCGATCATGCCCGGGATCAGGTGACGGCCGGCGGCATCGACCACGGTGGCACCGTCAGGCGCGCTGATTTCACTCGCAATGCGCTCGATGCGCCCGTTCTTCACCAGCAGGTCGGACTCGAAGACTTCGCCTTCGTTGACGAGGCGGGCGTTGGTGATCAGCGTGGTGTCGGACATTCTGTGGTTTCCTGGTGAGAGAAGGGCGCCGGTCATTGTAGCGAAGCGACCAGGAAGCTTCAGGGTTCTGTTTCGGGCGCGCCGGATTTTGGTGGCACCGGGTCGATACCGCCCTCACAGAAGGGGTGGCAGCGGCCGATGCGTTTCACCGCCAGCCAGCCGCCGCGCCAGGCGCCATGCACCTGGATGGCCTCGGTCGCGTAATTCGAACAGCTGGGCGTAAACCGGCAGTGATAGCCGACGATGGGGCTGAGGGTCAGCTGGTAGGCGCGGATCAGGGCCAGGAGCAGTCTTTTCACGGGTTCCAGCCTATCGCCGACGTTGAACCAAGGCAAAAAATACTTGCCCAACATGCACGCTTCGTATATAAAAACGTCCTTTTCTCGTTCAGATTCTACCATCGAACGGGGCAAAAAATAGATATATCAGCGTTTTACAGGATGTATCTAATAAAATACAGGAGTTATATTCCGCGATGGCAGCATCCAGCACCAAATTGCCAAAGGGTTATTCCCCTTCGCCCAAAGAAGAATACATGTCCCCGAAACAGCTGGAATATTTCCGCCAGAAGCTGTTGCAGTGGCGCGATGAACTGATCGAAGAATCACGGGAAACCATCAGCAACCTTCGCGATGAAGTGCGCGACGTTGGCGACGAGGCCGAACGCGCCACGCGCGAGACCGAGAACAGCCTCGAGCTGCGCACCCGTGACCGCTACCGCAAGCTGATCAAGAAAATCGACCAGGCGCTGCACCGCATCGACGAGGGCGAGTACGGCTACTGCGAGGAAACCGGCGAGGAAATCGGCCTGGCACGCCTGGAAGCGCGACCCATTGCCACGCTGTGTCTCGACGCCCAGGAACGCTGGGAACTGCGCCAGCGCCAGATGGGCGACAGCCGCTGAGCCTCGGGACAGTTCAACTGCGTTAACGGAAAGCCGGCCATCGCGCCGGCTTTTTCGTGCCGGTTTACCGGTCGGCGACGTCGCTGGCCGCGCCGCGGATGGCGCCCAGCATGGCGTGCAGGCCATTGGCGCGTGTCGGTGAGAGGTGCTTTGACAGGCCGATGGCGTCGATAAAGAACGGCTCGGTGTCGCGGATCGCCGCCGCCGACGCGCCGGAGTACACCCGGATCAGCAGGGCGATCAGGCCCGAGACAATGGCCGCGTCGCTGTTGGCGCGAACCGTCATCTGCTTCGCATCGCCGTCAATCACCAGCCAGACCTGCGACTGGCAGCCGTGCAGCAGGTTGCCCTCCACGCGTTCCTCGGCAGGCAGGGGCTCCAGCTTTCGGCCCAGGTCGATCAGGTACTGGTAACGGTCCAGCCACTCGGGAAACAGGCTGAACTCGTCGATGATCTCGTCTTGTGCGGTCTTTGGATCGTGCATATCCGGAATATGGGGGTCAGCGCCCGCGTCTCCAACGGGTGCCTTCGGCGCTGTCTTCCAGCGTGATGCCCAGGGCGTCGAGTTCGTCGCGGATCGCGTCGGCGCGCTGGAAGTCGCGTGCGGCGCGGGCCTCATCGCGTTCGCGGACCAGGGCATCGATCGCATCGTCATCGTCGCCCGCGTCGCCTTTCAGCCAGGCCTCGGGGTCTTCCCGCAACAGGCCGATCAGCTCGCCGTTGGCCAGCAGCTCACCGCCCAGGGCGAGAATGTCGTCCCGGTCGGCCGCATTGCCCAGGCGGCGGGCCAGGCCATTCATTTCCGCCAGCGCTTCCGGGGTGCCCAGGTCGTCATCCAGCGCGGCGGTGAAGGCTTCGCCGGGTGTCGTGGCGACCAGTGGTTCGCCCGCCCGGGCAGCGGCGTCGCGCAGCACGGCGTACATGCGATCCAGCGTTCGCCGGGCCTGCTCGATGGCCTCGGCGGACCAGTCCAGCGGCTTGCGGTAATGGGCGCTGAGCAGCACGTAGCGCAGGGCTTCGCCCGGGTGCTGCTTCAGCAGGTCATGCACGATCAGCGTGTTGCCCAGCGACTTCGACATTTTCTCGGCGTCCGCCGTGACGAAGCCGTTGTGCATCCAGTAGCGGGCGAAGGGCTTGCCGCCATGCGCGCAGACGCTCTGGGCGATCTCGTTTTCATGGTGCGGGAAGACCAGGTCCTGGCCGCCGCCGTGGATATCGATGGTTTCGCCCAGGTGCTCGGCGGCCATGGCGGAGCACTCCAGGTGCCAGCCCGGGCGGCCCCAGCCCCAGGGGCTGTCCCAGCCGGGCTGCGGGTCCACGGAAGGCTTCCAAAGCACGAAGTCGCCGCCATGACGTTTGTACGGGGCCACCTCCACGCGCGCGCCGGCGACCATGTCGTCCATGTCGCGGCGGGACAGGGCGCCATAGCGCGGGTAGGTCTCGATGGCGAACAGCACGTGGCCCTCGGCGGCGTAGGCATGGCCGCTGTCGATCAACTGCTGGATCATCGCGATCATCTGCGGGATGTGCGCGGTGGCGTGCGGGTCCATGGTCGGCGGCGCGACGCCCAGTGCGCCCATATCCTCCAGGTACGCGGTTTCGAAACGAGACGAAATCACGTCGATCGGCACGCCCTCGGCGGCGGCCGAGGCATTGATCTTGTCGTCCACGTCGGTGATGTTGCGGGCGTAGTCGACGCGCGGGTAATGGCGCTCCAGCACGCGGCGCAGCAGGTCGAACACCACGGCCGGGCGGGCATTGCCGATATGCGCGTAGTCGTACACCGTGGGCCCACAGGCATACAGCGTCACCCGCGCCGGGTCCTGCGGTTCAAACGTCTGCTTTTCGCGCGCCAGGGTGTTGTAGATCCGGATGCCCACGTCTTAGCCTTGCCTTCGGAAAGCGCGTATTCTAACCGCATCGAACCGCCACCGTGCGCCGGCGGCACTGTCAAAAAGGAACCGACACGTCATGCCCGTATCCGAATCCATCACCCGACACTACGCCGACCACGTTGCCGCCCAGCAGGTCGCCTGGGAATCGGCCATGGAGGACGAGGGCTTCGATGCCGTGATCATTCATTCCGGCAGCCAGGTCATCAGTTTCCTGGACGACTACCACTACCCGTTCCGGCCCAATCCGCACTTCCTGGCCTGGTTGCCGCTGACCCGTCATGACGAGTGCGCGCTGGTCATCCGGCCGGGCGAAAAGCCGGTACTGTATTACTACCAGCCCACCGACTACTGGTACCTGCCACCGTCGGATCCGGATGCCTGGTGGGCCGATCACTTTGATGTACGACCGGTGCGCGAGCCGAATGAATGGCGGACCGGTGTGCCGCTGGGCCGCGAAGCCTACATCGGCGACGCGCCGGACCTGGCCGGGGAGGGCGACCTCAACCCGCGCGGGCTGATCACCCGCCTGCACCTGGCGCGCACCCGCAAAACAGAATACGAACTGGCCTGCATGGCCGAGGCCAACCGCGTGGCCGCCCGTGCCCACCTGGCCGCGGCGGCGGCGTTCCGTGAAGGGCTGGGCGAATTCGAGATTCACCACCGCTACCTGGACGCCGCGATGTCAGACGACGCGGAGCTGCCGTACGGCAACATCGTCGCGCTGAACGAGCACGCCGCGGTGCTGCATTACCAGCAGCGCGAGCGCACGCGCCCGGACGACTCGCGTTCCTTCCTGATCGACGCCGGCGCCACCATGCACGCCTACTGTTCGGACATCACCCGCACCTGGGCGCGTGAGCCGGGCGAATTCGCCGACATGATCGACGCCATGGACGCGTTGCAGCTGGGCCTGTGCGAGGCGATGTGGGCCGGGGCCGATTACCGCAACCTGCACCTGCGCGCGCACCTGGATATCGCTGGCGTGCTGTCGGAATTCGGCGTCATCAATGTCGATGCCCAGACCGCGGTCGAAAGTGGCCTGTCATCGGTATTTTTCCCGCATGGGCTCGGCCATTACATTGGCCTGCAGACGCACGACGTGGCGGGGCTGATTGCCGACGAACGGGGGATCGAGATCCCGCGCCCGAAGGGACACCCGTTCCTGCGCCTGACCCGGGTGCTGGAGCCGGGCAATGTCGTCACCGTGGAGCCGGGCCTGTATTTCATTCCCGTGCTGCTGGACCAGTGGCGTGCCACCGGCGACGTGGCCGCGATCAACTGGGACAAGGTCGAAGCACTGTCGCCCTATGGCGGTATTCGCGTGGAAGATAACGTGGTGGTGACCACGGCGGAGCCGGTGAACCTGACGCGCCCCGCGTTCGAGGCGGCGGGCTGAGTCAATCGCCGGGGATCTCGTCGTCCAGGCCCAGGCCGCGCAGCCGGTCGACCGACATCTCGCCGGCGGGGCCATGATTCCAGATGTTGGCGCGCGCGGCCAGGTGCCGCTGCTTGTCGACGCTGGCCATGGCCTTTACGGCGTCCATTACTTCCGCGTCGCTGATGGCGCGCGACACGAACCGGTCGAGTTCGCCGGTGTAGGGCTCGCCAATCACCTGGCGCATCATCCGGTTGGCCGCGGAAAGGTCATCGGGAAACATGTGCTTGCCGGTCTGCAGGCGGTAGTGGTCGGAAAACACCTGCAAGGTGGTCAGTGAGCAGTAGGCGTCATCCAGCAGGCCGATGATGCCCAGGTGGTCGGGGATGATGTCCTCGTCCTGGGCCCAGTACAGGGTGACCGTGTCCAGGATGCGGGCCATCTGTTCCTCCAGCCCCACGTTGGCGGCGGCGGTGATCGCCACTTTCAGCATGTAGGGCACCTGTTCGATATAACCCAGCACAAAGCGGGCGCCGCTGGCGAGTTCGACCTCATCCGGTATTGCGCCGTTGCGCTCGGCGACCACGGCCAGCAGGTCATGCAGGTCCGCCGCGGCGTGTTCATCGCCGCAGGTTTCCGCGATCATGGATTCGATGCCAGAAATGTCCAAGCGCTGGACCCCCTCTTGCCTGCGGGGGAGTTTCGGTGATTTGGCCGATGACCACAAGTACACGCGAACGTGATTCACGTTAAAATGCGCGGTCGTTCCGGGGAGGTCTGGTCTTGCTCATCCTGTCTGTCGTCGCCCTGTTCGCGGGGCCCCTGCTGTACCAGTGGCTGCGCGCCGGTGGCCGGCTGGCGAAAACCGTCGACCGCCTGTTGGTGGCGGTGCTGGTCGCGCTGGTGGTGTTTTTGCTGGTGCCGGAATCGATCGAGGCAATGGGCGTGATTGCGCTGGCGGTGATGGCGGCAGGTTACCTGGTGCCCGGCTTGCTGGAACTGGCGATTCGGCGGGCGGCGCACGCGTTTCACCTGTTCAGCCTGGCGCTGGCGCTGGCGGGGCTGGGTATGCACGCGCTGCTGGACGGGGCGGGGCTTGCCAGTGACGGCAGCATGCATTCGCACGGTTCGCTGTCCCTGGCCATCGTGCTGCATCGTTTCGGTATGGGGCTGGCGCTGTGGATGATGGTGCTGCCGGAGCTGGGTCGCCGCTGGGCGATCGGGGTGCTGCTGGGGATGGCGTTGGCCACCGTGGCGGGGTACTTCGCGTCCGAGACCCTGGTGCACATGGAGGGTGAAAGCGTGGTGCACGTGCTCCATGCGCTGATCACCGGGGTGATCATTCACAGCCTCGTCCACCGCGGTCACGTGCATCATTCGCACTGAATTGTCCGGGGGAGGGAATTTTCCAGCCATGGTGTTGTCCTACAAAGGCAAGCGAGTTTCGCGTGTCTCCCATGGGATGGGCCACGAAATCTCTATTTCTCCTCTTGTGTATCTTTCGAGGCGCCGCCCGGCGCCTCGTTTTTTTCTTGCCGCCCTGCTGGTGGCCGCATTTGCGTGCCTGTCCGTCAGCGCCCGCGCCAGTTCCCTGGAGATGAACGTCGAAGGCGTGCCGGAAGAAATGGCGGAGAATATCAAGGCCTTCATCAGCACGCGCTGGGTGTCACCCGCGACATTCGTCGATGAGCGCCAGCGCCTGCGGTTTCGCGACAAGGCGGTTGAAGATGCGCGCCTGGCGCTGCGCCCGTACGGTTACTACAACCCCGCGATCGAGACGGCACTGGAATCGGCCGGCGAAGAAACCTGGCGGCTGCAGGTTCGTGTCGACCCCGGCGAGCCGGTCCGGGTCGGCCAGGTGCGCGTGGAGGTCACGGGCGCCGGACAGGGGTCCCGGGCGCTGGGACGCTGGCGTGATGACTGGCCGCTGAATCCAGGCGATCGCCTGGACCAGTCCACCTGGGAAGCGCAGAAATCGGATGTGCTGGCGCGCGCCGAATCGCTCGGCTACCTTTCCGCGACATTCACTACCCAGGACATCGCCCTGGACCTGGTGGAGAACCGCGCCGACCTGGCGCTGGTGCTCGACACCGGGCCGCGCGCGGTCATGGGTGATGTTGTCTTTCACCAGGACGTGGTCGACCCGGCGGTGCTGGCGACCATCCCGCGTTTTGAACAGGGCGACCGTTACCGGATCATGTTGCTGGACCGGCTGCGCACGGACCTGTGGAAGACCGGCTACTTCGGTGAAATCGACGTCGCCGAGGTGCGTCGCCTGGACCAGGACCCACCGGTGGTGGACGTCCGGGTCACATTGCAGGGAAAGGCGCCGAACACGCACCAGACCTCCATCGGCTGGGGCACCGACACCGAGTTCCGTATGCAGTATCGCTGGCTGCGGAACCTGCTCTCCGAACGGGGCGATTCCCTCGCGCTCGGCGCCGGTTGGCAGAGCCGCTACGAGGAACTGACGCTGTTCGGCGAGTACCGCCTGCCGCGGCGGGTGGACAGCCAGCAGTACTGGCTGGCGAATGGCCTGTACAAGACCGAGGTGCAGGACCTTGAACTGGTCTCCAATGAAAGCGACGAGCGCTACACGCTGGGGAGTGCGCGGGTGGACACCGCCTCGGTGCGTGCGGGCCGGGCGCGGGTGATCGACCTGGGCTGGTCGACCGAGCCCATCGTCGAGACCATGTACGCCGAATACCTCTACGAGCGGAATGCCTTCGATCACCTGCTGGATAATCCACTGCCCAACTTACCGGTGACGCCGGGGCCGGTCGACATCGTCGACTCCGGGTTCGGCGAGGCGGTGAACACGCTGTCGCTGGGCGTCGAGTATGACTGGCCCGTCATTCGTGGCAGCGGATTCCGCACGCGGGGGCACCACGAACGCGGCTGGCTCTTCACCAGCCAGGAAGCCTGGGGCTCCGACCGTTCATTCACACAGGCCTACGTGTCTTCGCGCTGGACCTTCATCCTGGCCGACCGGCTCAAATTACTGGTGCGCGGCGAGGTGGGGTACACGGACGCCGACGTCGCCGAGTTCGAGTTCGGGCCGGAGGACGACACCTTCCAGATTTCCGTCACCGACCTGCCGTTCAATTACCGCTTCAAGGCGGGCGGCAGCCGCAGTGTGCGTGGTTACGGTTACGAAGAGCTCAGCGACAACGGTATCGGTTCCAACAACATCATGACCGCCAGCGCCGAACTCGAATACCTGTTCCTGGACAAGTGGTCCGCGGCGGCGTTCGTTGATGTCGGCAACGCCTTCAATGACTGGGGCGACGCGGACCTGAAACGCGGCGTGGGCCTGGGCCTGCGCTGGTACACCATCGCCGGCGCGGTGCGCGTCGACGTCGCCCGTGGCCTCGACAGCGTCGAGGGTGACTGGCAGGTCCACCTGACCATCGGGACACCGCTGCTGTGAAACGTCTCGCCTGGATCATATTGCTGCTGGTGCCGCTGCTGCTGGTCACCGGCGCCTGGTACGGCCTGCACTGGCTACAGACCGGCGAGGCCGGGGCGAAGTGGCTGCTGGCCCGGGCCGAGCGGGCGACCGGCGGGCAGCTGGTCGTCGGTGCGTCCAGCGGGACGCTGCACGACGGCCTGGTGATCGAAAACCTGGAATGGAACGGCGACGGCGCGCACATCAGCGTGGGCCGCATCGGGCTGCGGCTGGAGGCCAGTCTCTGGCCGCGGCGGGTGGACGTCCGGCAGCTCAGGGCGTCATCCGTGCGAATTCAATCGGGCCTCGTGGCATCGGCCGGCGAATCGACCATCGCGGACGTGCTTCGCGGGCTGGTGCTGCCCTGGGACATCACGCTGCAGGTGGACGATGCGGTGGTCGAAGGCTTGGGCTGGTCCCACCGCGGCGCGGACACCCTGAAAGAGGGGCGACTGTCGCTTTCCGGCCGCTGGAATGACCGGATCGCACTCGAATCGGCAACATTCAGTTCCGAGTTTTTTGACGGTGACATCAGCGGCGAGGTCGAACTTGTCAGCGACCTGTCAGCGAGCGTCGAGGTGGGCGGCACCGTGTCGGCCCGCGGTACCGGCGAGACGCTGGTTGACGGGCTTCGCCTGCACCTTGAGGGCGACGAGGCGCGCCTGGAGGTCGATGCCGTGGCCACCAGACCAGCCGCGACCGCCCAGGGTGGCATCGTCGACCCCTTCGGGGACTGGCGGGTGGCGCTGGAGTCCAGCCTGCCCGAATGGCGGATGGATGGGGAAAACCCGGTGGTGATCCGCGAGGTCATCACGCAAGTCGAGGGCCGGCATGACGACTGGGCGACACGGATCAGCGGGGTACTGGCTGCCACGCCGGTTTCCGGCCGCTTCGAAATCGAGGCGAATGGAAACCTGGATGGCGCTCAGTTGGACACGTTTACCCTGGACGGTGAACTGGCGGAACTGCAGGGAAGTGGACAGATCTCCTGGGTCGACCATCCTGCCCTGGACGCAGTCATCGAAGCCGGGCGAATTTCGCCGTGGCATGCCTGGCAGGGGTGGCCGGAAAATGCGCCGCTGTCTGGCAATGTGGCCCTGCGTTACGTCGATGGCGTGCTTGATGTGAGCGATGGCGCCCTGCGTGACGGCAGCGATGGCGAGGTCACGTTTAGCGCGACGCATGATTTCGACGGCAGCCATACCGAGGCCGAGGCGCAATGGCAATCACTCCGCTGGCCGCCGACAGGTGGCGGGGCGCCCATGGTCGTCAGCGACGGTGCCGGCACCGTCACGGGCAAGCCGGATGACTGGCATGCCACCGCGGCGTTCGGCATTCGAACCCCGGACCACCCACAGGGGCAGGTCCGCCTGGATGCGCAGGGTGACCGTCATGGTGCGCGCGTGCGGCAATTCGGTGGCGAGGCACTGGGCGGGCGTTTCGAAGGGCACGGCAGCGTTGGGTGGCGTGACAACCCCGTCATCGACGTCGCCTGGACGGTGGACCAGGTCGACCTGGGCGCGGTGGTCAGTGACCTGCCCATGGTGGTCTCCGCCGATGGTGAACTGGTATGGAACATGGCGGATGAACGGGCCAGGCTGTCGGTGCCGCGGCTTGGTGGCATGGTCGAAGGGCAGCCGTTCAGCGGCCGCGTGACGGCGGTGCTGGGGCCCGAGGGCTGGGCGCTCCCCGAATTTGATCTCGTGGCTGAACGCCTGCAGTTCCAGGACATCGTCGTCCACAACCTGTCGGTGGCCCCGGCGGCAGGCGAAACGGACGTGATGCGGCTACAGGCCGGCCCGCTGGAAAAGGGTGACCAGGTCGTGGACTTTGCCCACCTGGAACTGGATTACGGGCGGCAGGACCCCCGGCTTGAATGGGTCATCACGCGCGACCGCCTGCGCCTGGACGGGCGGGCCGAAATGGCGCCGGTGACGGGCCAGCCGGGACGATGGGGCGGTACGCTGCAGGCGCTTGAACTCCACCAGGAAGACGAACAACTGGTTCGGCTCAGGACGCCCGCCGAACTAGGCTATGGCGATGCCCGCTTCGAGGCCAGTGCGCTTTGCCTGGATTTCTCGCTGTCCGGCGGACTTTGTGCAAACACGGTTCGGGTCGGGGCGGGCGCGGTGGAGCTGGCCGTGTCGTTGGAACAGGTCCCGCTGGCGCTGGCGGAGTGGCTCTGGGACTACAACCTGCGCCTGACCCAGGTGGTGGACGGCAACTTTTACTGGCGGCGTGGCGAGGGGCTGCCCACCGGCAACGCCCACCTGGTGATCAGCGCGGGTGAAATCGCCGATTCGGGCGGATCGGAATCCATCCAGACGGGTAACGGGCTGGTGAGCTTTGTGCTGCAGGACGGCATGCTGCGGTCGGGCATCATCGCGTTACCGCTGCCAGGCACCGGCGCCATCGACGCCGAGTTCGAGATCGCGGGGCTTGCGCTCGATGGCACCGGCCGCGTGTCCGGACGCCTGCGTTCCAATATCGACGACGTGACCGTGCTCGAATCCCTGCTGCCCGGCATCGACGGCGTCGATGGGCGATTGTCGGTCGACCTCGGCGTCAGCGGCGTGGTCGCGGACCCGAAGCTGGATGGTTTCGTGCGCATCGAGCAGGGTCGTTTCGATATGCCTGCGCTGGGCCTGGAGATTCGCAACCTGGCGCTGGATGGCGAGGTTTCCAGCCAGGACCTGCTGGTCCTCAGGGGTGGTTTCGTCGCCGGCGACGGCCAGGGCGAACTGGAAGCCCGGATCAACTATGCGCAGGCCGATAACCTGGCGGGACAACTGCATATAGGCGGCGAACGGCTGTTGCTGGCGGACCTGCCCGACCTGCAGGTCAGGGTTGACCCCGACATGACAATCGCCTGGCGCCGGAATCGTTGGCTCATCGACGGCGAGGTGGTCATACCCCATGCACGCGTATCGCCGAGCAGCGAGTTCCAGGCCCGGACGGGCGAAAGCGCCGATGTTCGGGTGGTGGCCGGCAGCAAGCCGGGCGAGCAGCCGCAATCGGTATCGGAGCCGCTCAGCCTGGAAGGGGAACTCATGGTCCGCCTGGGCGAGGACGTCAGGTTTGATTCCGACCTCGCCAGCGGCCGCTTGCAGGGCACGGTCGGGTTGACCTGGAATGGCCAGGCCATGCCGGTGGCCAGTGGCGCCGTCGACGTGTTCGGCGACGTGCGGGCATACGGGCCAGTGCTGCGCCTGGACGATGCCCACGTGCGTTTCCCCGACGTGGCGCTGAACAACCCGGTGCTGGATATTCGTGCCGAGCGGGAAATCTACGGCAACACCCAGGTCCGCTCCGCCGGCGTGTTCATCAGCGGTACCGCGCGGCGCCCCGATGTCGAGGCATATACGCGGCCGTTCACGACCGAGGAGCGCGCCTGGACGCTGCTGATCACCGGCAGCGATATCGATTACAGCCAAGGCATCGGCGCGTTCGACATCGGTACCTATATCGCGCCGCGGCTATACCTGAGCTATGGCATCAGCCTGTTCGACAACGAGAACGTGGTCGGCATCCGCTACGACCTGAAGAAGGGCTTCGGCATCAAGGCCACTACCGGCGAGCACGAATCCGGCATCGACGCCTCGTACACGTTCGACCACTAACTCACCAGCGGCCTTCCTCGAGCGCGTCGCCCAGGGTGTTCGCCCAGCCGCGCAGTGCGCGCTTCGCGTCGGCCACGTTGCTCGGGCGGGTACGCCATTCCATGTAATCCCAGCGCGGGTCTTCCTTGTGGTCGCTGACCTGCACCAGCGGCCGGCCGCTGGCGCCATCGGCCAGGGTCAGTGCCAGCGTCATTTCGCCGGCGGACTGGGAATAGCGTTCCACGCGGGCGGCGCGCTGGATGTCCGGTGCGACGATGTCGAGGTCGACGATATCCGGGCGAACGACGAGTACGCCCTCGCCGGGCTGCTCACTCAGCTTGAAGCCGCGCTTTTCAAGCGTCTCGCGGAACACCCGTTCGGTCAGTTCGGTGTAGTCGCTGACCAGTTTTTCCTCGTCTTCCGGGTAAATCCGCGTGCCGGGCTGCTGGCGATTGAAGTCGCGCGCCCAGTTCTCCTTGAAGCGGACGGTGGGGGTCTGTACGAAAAGGGCGTCATAACCGGACACCCTTGTGCCCGTGTCAACGTAAACCGTGTCGAGATCGCGGTCGGCCACCAGGCGCAGGCCGTTTTCATTGACCCGCGGCGTGGCCTCCCCGGCCAGTGCGCCGGTCACGAAAGTGGCGGTTGCCAGCGCCAGTGCAAAACAGGTGGTGAAGCGGACCATTCAACAGCTCCTGCCGGAATTCCCGGCGACGATTGCCGATACGATATCAGACCGCCTGGCGTCCCCGGGAGTTCCTGCCACGGGGTGACGGCAGGCGCTGCCAGAACGCGTGCGCGACCTGGTACGGACCAACCAGCAGCAGCATCGGCGAGACGATCACCACCGTCATCGCGACATTCCACGACAGGACATCCCATCCGCTCAGCGCATGCGACTGGCGCCAGGCCAGCATCCGCGCAACAACGTCCGGGTACCAGATGATGCCGACGAGGAACACCGGCACCTGGACGGCGAAGATGAGGGCGTACGTCATGCGGACAAGCAGCGATCGGTTCATGGTGGCGCGGACTCCTGCGTGCCCCGGGGGGGCGGACAGGAACAGCATGGCGTGCACGGAAATGCCTCGCTTGCCGGGGCAGGACAATCAATTGACCGAACGGACAAGGGCCATCCGGAAAGGACCTCGACGGCCAGAACGAAAAAAGCCCACGGCGAAACCGCGGGCCTTGATCGTCTTGATAATGGTCGGCGTGGCAGGATTTGAACCTGCGACCCCTTCAACCCGAATGAAGTGCGCTACCAGGCTGCGCCACACGCCGACGAAGGGCGGGTATTCTACCGGACAAATCTCGCGCATGGAAGGCAATTGAAGGCCCAGTTCCGGGACGTGAGAATTTGTTAAGAATTCGTAATTCAATCCTGCTAGAATCGTCCGTGCACCCAACGTCGGGTGCAGGGGAGGGCGCCAGGGCAGAAGGATCGGAAACGACCGTGCTGACCATATGTAACGGCGAATTAACGATCCGGATTTGTGTAACGGTTCTGTCACGTCCCCCTGTGAAGATCACACGATGATTTTTTCTGGGGAGTCAAAAATGAACTTCAATCGTCGCTTGTCGTGGTCCGTGCTCGCGCTGGCCGCATTCCTGTTCCTGCCCATGGCGGCCATGGCACAGGAAACCTCATCCGCGCTGCGCGTGGACACCTATTCCGGTGATGGATCAGTCGTTCCCGGCGTGTCCGTCACGGTTACCGATACCCGCACGGGTACATCACGCACCAGCAGCACCGGTAATTCCGGGTCGGTGACATTTTCGGGGTTACGCGTCGGTGGTCCTTACACCGTCGTTGCAGCCTCTGATGCCTACGGCAACCAGACGGTGACGGATGTCTTCCTGAGCCTGGGTGATACCTACAACCTGCCGCTCGCGCTGAGTTCAGTCACGATGGAAGAAGTGATCGTGACGGCCGCGCAGGTGCAGACCGGGCAGATTGCCATGGGGCCAAACGCCAACTTCGGCCTGGAAACCCTCGAAACGGCGCCGGCGATCAACCGCAACATCACGGACGTCATTCGCGCCGACCCGCGTATTTACGTGGATGAATCCCGCGGTGACATCAACGCGATCCAGTGCGGCGGCAAGAACTCCCGCTTCAACAGCCTGACCCTGGACGGCGTTCGCATGAACGACTCCTTCGGCCTGAACTCGAACGGTTACCCCACCGAGCGCATGCCGTTCTCCTACGACGCCATCAACGAGGTGTCCGTGGAACTGGCGCCGTTCGACGTCATCTACGGTGGTTTCACCGCGTGTAACATCAACGCGGTCACCAAGACCGGTGGCAACGAATTCTTCGGTGGTGGTTTCTACGACTACACCAACGACGACCTTCGCGGTGACAGCCTGGAAGGCGACAAGATTAATACCGGTAGCTACTCCGAATCTCGTTATGGCGTGACCTTCGGTGGCCCGATTATCCGGGACAACCTGTTCTTCTTCGCTGCCTACGAAAAGCTGGAAGGCGCCAACCTGTTCGACCGTGGCCCGCTGGGTTCCGGCGCGGTCAACGAGGTCGACCTTTCCCAGGCGGACCTGAACGAGATCGCCCAGATTGCCCGTGACCTGTACGGCTACGATCCGGGCCCGGTTCCGCAGAGCCTGGACAATGAAGACGAGAAAATCCTGGTCAGGCTGGACTGGTTCATCAACGACTTCCACAACATCGCGTTCACGTACAACTGGAACGACGGTAACAACTACACGGAATCGGATGGCGACATCAACGAGTTTGAGTTCCTGAACCACCTCTACGAGCGTGGCGCGGAACTGACGTCCTACGTCGGCTCGCTGAATTCACACTGGACCGACAACTTTTCCACCGAGTTCCGCCTGACCTACCAGGACCTGAAGAACCGCCAGATTTCCTACAACGGTACGGACTTCGGCGAAATCCGGGTCGAGACGCCCAACGTGGACGTCTACCTGGGTGCGGACGACAGCCGCCAGTCCAACGTCCTGAACTGGGACAGCGTCGGCCTGGTGCTGAAAGGCCATTACGAACTGGACAACCACTACCTGACGTTCGGTTACGAGCGCGAGGAACTGGATGTCTTCAACCTGTTCGTGCAGCACAGCGAGACCGAGATCCGTTTCGACGGTATCGAGAACTTCCGCAACGGCTACGCTGACGCGATCTACTACAACAACGCACCGTCGAATAACCCCGAAGATGCCGCGGCCGACTGGGGGTATGAACTCAACACGATCTATGGCCAGGATGAGTTCACGATTGGTGACAGCATCACGGTCGTCGCCGGCCTGCGTTACGACTGGTACACGACCGGCACCGCCCCGGTGGAGAACACCGACTTCACGGCGGAGTACGGGTTCCCGAACACCAACACGGTGGACGGCCTGGACCTGATCCAGCCCCGCCTGGGTGTGACCTGGAACATTACCCCCGACACGACACTGACGGGTGGTATTGGCCTGTACTCGGGCGGCAACCCGAATGTCTGGCTGTCGAACAACTACTCGGCCAACAACGTGCTGCAGTTCGGCCAGCGTGGCCGCTCCTTCGGCTACACCGACGGTTCGCGTTCGCTGTTTGATTCGGACATCGTCTGGCAGGCCTGCGAAAGCGGCGTGCCGACGGGTCCCGGCTACTGTATCCCGGGTGAGCTGTACGACGCGGTCGCCATGGGCGTGGGTGATAACTTCGAGATCAACTACCTGGATCCCGATTTCGAACTGCCGAGCGAATGGAAGTTCGCCCTGGGCCTGCAGCACTACTTCCTGGACGACTGGCTGTTCACGGCTGACTTCCTGTGGACCGAAGGCCAGGATTCCGCGATGGTTCTGCACGGCGACCTGGAGCAGATCGGCACCAATCCCGACGGCTACCCCATTTACGACAGCGTCAGGGAGCCAAGTTTCGTGCTGACCAACAGCGACGTGGGCAACCGCTCGAAGCTGCTGTCATTCGGTATTTACAAGGAGTGGATGAACGGCATCGACATGTCGGCCGGCTATTCCTACAGCGATGCTGAAGACGTGCAGCCAATGACCAGCTCGGTGGCGTTCTCCAACTACACCAGCCGTGCATTCTTCGATCCGGAAGAAGATGTTCGTTCGACCTCGAACTACAACATCCGTCACCGCTTTACGCTGACCAGCAACTGGCGGAAGATGTGGGGCGACAGCATCGATTCGGTCGTGTCCCTGTACGGTTCTGCCAACGAAGGCCGCCCGTTCAGCTACACCTACGACGGCACCATCGACCCGTACAACTTCACGCCTTACCTGGACTTCCTGCCGATCGTGCTGGAGCCGGGTGACGAACGTAACGGCGAGTACGGTTCATGGTGGAGCAAGCTCGACATGCGTGTTGAGGTCGGCTTCCCGGTGTTTGGCGGTACCCGCCGCGCATCGGTCTTCATGCTGATCGACAACCTGACGAACCTGCTGAACGACGACTGGGGTGTGCTGAAACAGCACAACTTCCCGCGTACCGTTGAGCGCGGCACCGAAGAAGCCCGGATTGGTGACGCTTCGCGTTACGAGATTCGCTTCGGCGCCAAGTTCGAGTTCTAAGAAACGCGAAAAACTGGCGTGACAATGGAGGGGTCGGCTTCTGCCGGCCCCTTTTTTTGTCGTTAGAATGGGCGGCATCAGAATTTGAAGAAATGACACAAAAAGTACCTGGAGAATCACTTGGCCTCAGATGTTGTTAACGCCCGGCTTTACCCGGCGGGCATGCTTACTTCCTTATCCCGCAGCGAAGTCGAACGGCTGCATGACGCCAGCCACGGCGAGCTCTATGAGCTGCTCCGCCGCTGCTCGCTGGCCGTGCTCAACAGCGGCAACGAGTCCGATGACGCCGAGGCGCTGCTGGCCGAGTTCAAAGACTTCGATATCACCGTGGAACAGTTCAACCGCGGTATCCGCCTGGAACTGTGCAACGCGCCGGGCATTGCCTTTGTCGATGGCAAGATCATCGAGGGCGTGCGTGAGCTGCTGTCCGCGGTCATCCGCGATCTCGTCTATTACGACACCGAGATCGGCAGTAACCCGGCCTACAGGATGGACACCGGCGAGCAGATCACCAACGCGGTGTTCGAGATCCTGCGCAACGCCAACATCATCCAGCCGCGCGTCGAGCCGCACCTGGTGGTGTGCTGGGGCGGGCACTCCATCAGCCGCGCCGAGTACGAGTACACCAAGCTGGTGGGCTACGAACTGGGCCTGCGCAAGCTGAATGTCTGCACGGGCTGTGGCCCGGGCGCCATGAAGGGCCCGATGAAGGGCGCCACCATCGGTCACTCCAAGCAGCGGGTGAAGAACGGCCGCTACATCGGCGTGACCGAGCCCGGCATTATTGCCGCCGAGTCGCCAAACCCCATCGTCAACGAACTGGTCATTCTGCCGGACATCGAAAAGCGCCTGGAGGCCTTCGTGCGCCTGGGCCACGGCATCGTGGTGTTCCCCGGCGGCGCGGGCACCGCGGAGGAAATCCTCTACCTGCTGGGCATCCTGTTGCACCCGAAGAACGCCGACCTGCCGTTCCCGGTGGTGTTCACCGGCCCCGCCGGCTCCGCCGCCTATTTTGAGCAGATCGACAAGTTCATTCGCTTGACCCTGGGCGACGAAGCGGCCGCGCGCTACCAGGTCATCATCGACGACCCGGTGGCCGTGGCGCAGACCATGCAGGCCGGCCTGGCGGAAGTCGGCGAATTCCGCAGCGAGGTCAAGGACGCCTGGTACTACAACTGGCGCCTGCAGATCGACGAGGACTTCCAGCGCCCCTTCGAACCCACCCACGCCGCCATGGCCGGCCTGGAGATCCACCGCGACCTGCCGGTGCACGAGCTCGCCGCCAACCTGCGCCGCGCCTTCTCCGGCATCGTCGCCGGCAACGTCAAGCCGAACACGCTGGCCGCCATCCGCGCCGGCGGCAAGTTCGAAATCAGCGGCGAGAAGGCGATCATGGACAAGCTGGACGGGCTGCTTTCAGAGTTTGTGGCGCAGCACCGGATGAAGCTGCCCGGGGTGGCTTATGAGCCTTGTTACCGGGTTGTGAGTGGGGAGTAGTGAGTGGTGAGTGGTAAGGGCGTTTGGGCTTGAGGCGCCAGGTGCGGTTATGCCGCGTCGTTTGAGGCGCGGCTTTTGATGGGATTATTGGCAGCTTCAGACTGGAGTCGTTCAACCAGCCAGACCTTGATGATGGACTGGCGGGTGACACCAACCCGAGCGGCTTCGCGGTCCAGCGATTCGACTACCCAGACCGGAAAGTCGACGTTGATACGTTTTTGCTTTTGATTGACACGGTTCGCCGAGGACAGATCAAGGTCATCAATGATGTCTTCCTTACCGTCGTCAAATTTACTGTCAAACTCGCTGGCTTTCATACAAATTAATCTCCGCTTTTCGGGACCTCCTGACTGATATCAGGCGGATCCTTGGATTTCTATAGGTCACAACAGCCGACCAGTGTCTGGTACCTATTCGACCAATCATCAGGAACCGTTCTTCATCTTCGGACTTTGCCCCGAGCTGAAGCAGGTCTGGATCTTTCCAAAGTGCCTGGGCGTCATGAAAATCTATCCCATGTTTTTCCAGGTTGGTACCGCTCTTCCGTTTATCGAACTCAAACGCAAGCGTGAGTATAAATTATTCCTTTTCTACTCGCCCTGCAAGACTAAGCCTTCCCTCGGCAACAATCTGGTTGCGTCCGCAACCTATGCCTCTGAAAGCACCGTTCTGGCAGCATTGCCCAATTGCTGGTCGAACGTGGCCAATGGGGCGCGGAGCTTCGTGGCGAGCAGCAGGTAGGCGGCATCGTAAGCGCTGAGATTCATGCGCCTGGCGAGGTCATACTGGGCGGCGCTGTCGACGGCGCAGCGGGTCAGGCGAAGGTCGGAAAGGTCCTGCAGGGCGCGCTTTGCAGCTTTTTCCAGTCCCGCTTTGGACTTCTTCAGCGCCACGCTGACCATTTCGTGGTCCAGCAGGTCGGGTGCGAACAGTTCCTTGCCCGCCATGGCCACGAGCGCGGTTTCCCTTTCCGGTTCGTCAAACAGCACGGCTGCCAGCACGCTGCAATCGATGACCAGCGGCGGATAGCGGGTGTATTTTCCCGCAGGTTCCGCGATGTACAGCGACGACGCGCCTTCAGCGCGCATCGCGGTCCTGCCGAATCAGCTCGGTTGAGCGCGGCCCCTTACGGTAGGGGCGCTTCTTCTGTTGACGGTGCTCCTGGGCAATCTGCTCAATGGATTTGTAACCGCTTCGGGCGCGCTGGCCGGTTTCCGCGTCGGCAATGGAAACCGGCTGGGAGGCAACCTGGGTCACCAATGCCAGCAGTTCACCCTGCAACGAGCGGTGATTGGCGGCCGCACGTTCGCGCAAACCGACGATCACGTCAGCTGGAACATTTTTGATGGAGAGGCTAGGCATTGTCGGCAGATATGGAGTCAATATGACGCCATAGTGGAACCATTTGGTACGGCTGTCAAACATGATGGCGCTTAGCCGTGGTCGCCAACCTGACCTACGACTTCCAGGGCAACCTGGCCAGCAAGGGCCCGTCCGGCGCGGTGCAGAACTACACCTTCGACCTGGGCAACCGCCTGCGCAGCGTGCCGAACAAGGAAACCGGCTACGAGTACGACGGCCACGGCCGCCGCGTGTACGCCAACACCGTGGGCAGTGGCCACATCCTGTCGCAGTACGCCATCGACGGGAAGCTGCTTTACCAGGAAAACCACAAGCTGGGCAAACGCATCGACTACATCTACCTGGGCACCCGCCTGGTGGCCCAGCGCGAGCGCCCGCTCGCAAGCAGCACCGCCACGCTGAAATACCAGCACACCGACGCCCTGGGCTCGCCGCTGGCGGTGACCAACCCATCGAAGGTCACCATCGAGACCAGCGAATACGAGCCCTACGGCCAACTGGTCAACAAACCCCTGTTCGACGGCCCGGGGTACACCGGCCACGCGCAGGACGCCGCGACCGGCCTGACGTACATGCAACAGCGGTACTACGACCCGCAGATTGGGCGGTTCCTGTCGGTGGACCCGGTGACGGCGTATACGAACCCGGGGCGGAACTTCAATCGGTATTGGTATGCAAATGACAATCCTTACAGGTTCAACGATCCCGACGGACGAATCGCGAACTTTGTCGTCAAGGGGGTGATCGACTTTGCGCTAGAGGTTGGCATTCAATATGCGACTACCGGGACCGTGGATATCGGTGATGCACTCCTCGAAACTGGTAAGGGGATGCTTAACCCGATGAAATCAATAGAGCGGGCAGGAGATCTTAGGAGAATTCTAAATTCTAGCGACAAAGGGCTTCACCGGCCTTACATTCGTAGGAATGTAAGAGATGAAGTAAACAATCGAGCTCCTCGAAGCCCCGAAGGAAAACCACTTGACCCGAATACTGGCAAACCCATAGAAGGCAAACCAGACTTGGGCCATAAACCCGGGCACGAATTTCGTACCGAAAAGATCAATGCTGAAGCTCAAGGCATGAACCAGAAAGACTTTAATAACAACATGAACAATCCTGACAAATATCAGTTGGAAGACCCCAGCTCAAACAGGAGTCATAGGTATGAAAAAAAGTAACCCCAACGCGTTCATACGAGCAGCAGTGGTCGGGAATCAAGAACAGATGAGGAGCCTTCTTGATGAAAACGCTGAGTACCTTTCATCCACTGATGCAGACGGAAGAAACGCTCTTATGCATGCTGTCCTGGGAGGGCATGGCGATGCAGTATGCTTTTTGCTCCAGTCTGGCTGTGACCCAGACGGGCGCGACCGTCTTGGTTACACCGCATTGCATTTTGCAGCGCAGGATTACTTATTGGATATGGTCGAATTGTTGTTGGAAAAAGGTGCGACTGTAGATGTTACTGATGAACATGGAAATACCCCGCTGTTCAAAGCAACTTTCTATTCCAGAGGCCGTGGTGAGGTAATCCGGTTGTTAATTAATGCTGGTGCTGACCAGCACCTTGAAAACCACTATGGTGTTTCCCCATTGGTGTTGGCCGAGTCGATTGCAAACTACTCGGTTCTCAAGTGGTTCAATGCGGCCACGTAATCATCGACGGGAAGCTGCTGTACCAGGAAAACCACAAGCTGGGCAAACGCATCGACTACATCTACCTTGGCACCCGCCTGGTCGCCCAGCGGCTGTCAAACAGGCCGCCGTTCGGCAAACCCAGTGTGTCAGGGGTTAATCCGCCGGGCGTAACAGCGAGCGGTCGCGGGTCAGGTTCTCTTCCCCCAGTAACGGCCGGATGTCGACCAGCGGGATGCCGTGGGTAAATCGGTAGCGGCCGTCTTCCTGTTGTTCCAGCCAGCCTCCTTCCAGCAGCGCGTCGCGCTCGGCGATGGCCAGCTCGTCGTCTTCGACGACGGCGTAGGGGTCGGCGAACTGCATGGGGCGGGCGAGGGCGGCCAGGTCGTCGGTGAGTTCGATATCCGCGGGTGGGTAGCGCAGCGCATAGCCATTGCCGGCCGTGACCAGGATGTCCAGGGCGCAGCCGTGGGGCAGGCCGAGGAACTGGTCGGCGACGTCGGGGTTGTCACGGGCGAATAGCAGGTGGCGGCGGCCTTCTTCATCGACGTCGGGGTTCTGGAAGTAGCATTCGGCGGGGTGCAGGCCTTCGTCGTAGACGCGCACCAGGTCGCCGACGGGGTCGGTCACGCGCCAGCGGATCAGCACGCGCAGGAAGGCGGTGCCGCCGGTGGGGAAGCCGCGCGCATAGACATAGTCGGTGTCGGCCACCTGGACTACGGCGACCAGGTCGCTGTGGCTGGCCAGTTCGGCCAGGCTGGCGGGTGGCGGCGGCTCCTGCGCGTCGGTGGACTCGGTCTGTGCCGTGGCCGTGGTCGCAGCCAGGGCGGCCAGTAGCAGTGCCGTGATGTGTTGTTTCATGACGGGCTGGCCATTGGCAGCGCCAGGCGCTGGCCCATCTTGACCGGGTCGCCGGTGCCAGGGCTCGCGACGGGCGTGACCTGGCCCGGCGGCAGCACCACGATCACAGTGCTGCCCATGTTGAAGCGGCCCATTTCCTCGCCCCTGGCCAGCGTGACTTCGCCGGGGGCGTAGTCGTGGCGGGCCAGGTCGCGCGGTTTTGCGGGCGTGATGGTGCCGGCCCAGGCGGTGTCCATGGACCCGACCAGCATGGCGCCGACCAGTACCACGGCCATCGGGCCGAGGTCCGTGTCGAAGATGCTGACCACGCGCTCGTTGCGGGCGAACAGGCCGGGGACCTGGCGCACGGTGGCGGGGGACACGCTGAACAGGCGGCCGGGCACGTAGGTCATGCGCTTGAGTTCGCCGGCCAGCGGCATGTGCACGCGGTGGTAATCGCGGGGCGACAGGTAGATGGTCCAGAACTCGCCGCCTTCCAGCGCACTCGTGGCCGGGTCGTTGGCCAGCAGGCGTGCCAGTGAAAAATCGTGGCCCTTGGCCTGGAAGATGGTGTCGCCGTTGATGGGCCCGGCGGCGCTGATGCGGCCGTCGCTGGGGCAGATCACGCTGCCTTCGGCGTCATCCAGCGGTCGGGCGCCGTCGACCAGGGTGCGGGTGAAGAAGTCGTTGAAGGTTTTGTAGTCACCGGGCTCGGGCCGTGAGGCCTCGGACCAGTCGACGCCAGCGCTGGCGGCGATGGTGCGGATCAGGGTGTTTTTCACCAACGGCGTTTCCACGCGCATCAGCCAGTGCACCAGCGCGGTCAGGCCGTGCTGGGGCAGGACGTGCTGGGGCGCGGTGAACACCCGGTCGAGCCAGTTTGACATACGTATTCCTTGGGTCGCTCGTTGAGGGGTGAATTATACTGCCGCGATGGGTGATAGCGGCACAGGACCGGTGACGGTCGAGGACTGGACCAGGCGCTGCGCGGCGGATTTCGAGGCCGCCGGACTGCACTTTGGCCATGGCACGGACAACGCGCTGGACGAGGCCGCGTGGCTGGTGCTGCACGTGCTGGGCGCGTCGCTCGACGGTGATTTTGATGACTGGGGTGCCGAGGTGCCTGCCGCAGACGCGGAGCGTATCGCGGCCCTGGCCCGGGTCCGTATCGACAGCGGCCGGCCCATGGCCTACCTGCTGGGCGAGGCCTGGTTCTGTGGCATGCCGTTCCGGGTCACCGACGATGTGCTGGTGCCGCGTTCGCCGCTGGCGGAGCTGATCGTCGCACAGTACCAGCCGTGGTTGCCGGGCAGAACCGAGGGCAGGGCGCTGGATCTTTGCTGCGGCAGTGGCTGCATCGGCATCGCCACCGCGGCGTACCTTCCGGGCTGGCAGGTCGACCTGTCGGATATCAGCGACGCGGCACTGGCGGTGGCGCGCGAGAACATCGAGCGGCATGGCGTGGGTGAGCGGGTCAGCGCGTGGGCATCGGACGGTTTCGATGACCTGCCGGAACGGCAGTGGGACCTGATCGTCACCAACCCGCCGTATGTGCCGAACGCGGCGCTGAACGAGTTGCCGCGTGAGTATCGGGCCGAGCCGTCCCTGGGGCTGGTCTCGGGTGATGACGGGCTGGACCTGCCGCTGCGCATCCTGGCCGACGCGCCTTCGCGGCTCTGCGATGACGGCATCCTGGTCTGCGAGGTGGGCGAGTCCGCCGAGCGGCTGGAAGCCGAGCTGCCGAATGTCGCCTTCACGTGGATCGAATTCGAGCACGGCGGCGACGGTGTCTTTACAATGTCGAAAAACGAACTGAACGACGCGCGGCCGCGGGTGCTGGCGCGACTGGAGAGCAGGAAGCATGTCCCTTAATACCTTCGGCCGGATGCTCCGGGTGACCACCTGGGGCGAGAGCCACGGGCCGGCGATTGGCTGCGTCATTGACGGCTGTCCGCCGGGCCTGGAAATCAGCGAAGAAGAGATTCGCGTCGAGCTGGAGCGCCGTGCCACCGGGCGCAGCCGCCACACTTCGCAACGCCGCGAGGCCGATGATGTGAAGATCCTCTCCGGCGTGTTCGAGGGCCGGACCACCGGCACGCCCATTTCGCTGTTTATCGAAAACACCGACGCACGCTCCAAGGATTACGGCAACATCGCCCGGCAGTTCCGGCCGGGGCATGCCGATTACACCTACTTCAAGAAGTACGGCCATCGCGATTACCGGGGCGGCGGGCGATCAAGCGCTCGCGAGACCACGATGCGCGTGGCCGCCGGCGCGCTGGCGAAGAAATGGCTGGCACAGACTCACGGCATCGCCATCCACGGCTGGCTGGCACAGCTGGGTGAGATCCGCTGCGATACCGACACCCAGTGGGACACGGTCAACGACAACCCGTTCTTCTGCCCGGACCCGGCGCGCGTGCCGGAACTCGAGGCGTACATGGACAAGCTGCGCAAGTTCGGCGATTCCACCGGCGCGCGTGTCGACGCCCGCGCCACCGGGGTGCCTGCGGGGTGGGGCGAGCCCGTGTACGGCAAGCTGGACGGGGATCTCGCGGCAGCGATGATGAGCATCAATGCCACCAAGGGCGTGGAGATCGGTGCCGGTTTTGACTCGGTCAGCCAGCTGGGCACCGAGCACCGTGATGAAATGACGCCAGAGGGCTTTCTCGGCAACCATGCCGGCGGTATCCTCGGGGGTATCAGCAGCGGACAGGACGTGACCGTGTCCGTGGCGTTCAAACCGACTTCGAGCCTGCGGCTGCCGTGCCGCTCGATCGACATGGACGGTAATGAAATCGAAGTGGTCACCAAGGGCCGCCACGACCCCTGCGTGGGCATCCGGGCGACCCCCATCGTAGAAGCCATGCTGGCGCTGGTGCTGATGGATCACGCACTGCGCCACCGGGGACAGACAGGACAATGACAAGACAACTGAAGATCGCCGTCGTCGGCGCAACCGGCGCCGTTGGCGAAACCATGCTTTCCATCCTGGCCGAGCGGCTGGGTACGAAGGGCCACGAAGTGCACGCGCTGGCCAGCGAGCGTTCGCTGGGCAAGCAGGTCGAATTTGGCCGCAAACAGCTGGATATCGAGGACCTGGCGACGTTCGATTTCAAGGGAATCGACTACGCATTGTTCTCGGCCGGCGGCTCCGTCAGCCGCGAGCATGCGCCGCGCGCCTGCGAGGCGGGTGCGATCGTGATTGATAATACCAGTGAATTCAGGTATGTGGATGACATACCTCTTGTTGTTCCTGAGGTAAACGGCCACCTTCTGGACGATGCCGGACCGGGCACGCTGATCGCCAACCCGAACTGCTCCACCATCCAGATGGTGGTGGCGCTGGCGCCGATTCACCGCGCGGTGGGCATCGCGCGCGTCAACGTGGCGACCTACCAGTCGGTGTCCGGCGCGGGCCGCCAGGGCATGGAGGAGCTGGCCCGGCAGACCGCCGACCGGTTGAACCTTAAAGAGGTGAAGCCGGTGAAATTCACCCAGCCGATCGCCTTCAACGTGCTGCCGGCCATCGACACGCTGCAGGACAACGGTTACACCCGTGAAGAAATGAAGATGCACTGGGAGACGCGCAAGATCCTGGAAGACGATGACGTGGCGGTCAACGCCACCGCGGTGCGGGTACCGGTGTTCTTCGGCCATGCCGAGGCCGTGCACCTGGAAACACGCGAACCGATCGCGCTGGAAGACGTGAAAGCCCTGCTGCAGGACGCCCCGGGCATCCACCTTGCGGAAAGCGAAGATCCCGGCCAGGCGCCGACGCCGGCCGCGACCGCGGCGGGCAAGGACGGCGTGTTTGTCGGGCGCCTGCGCAAGGATCTCAGCCACCCGAACGGCATCGACCTGTGGGTGGTGTCGGACAATGTCCGCAAGGGCGCTGCGCTGAATGCCGTGCAGATCCTGGAAGCCATCGAGGCGCGCCAAGGCGCCGACGAAGTGGCGGCCACGGCGACACGCCCGTAAACTGTCGATGACGTCCGGGCGGGTCGGGGGACCGGCAAGTTGATCGAGCATTCGACAGGGAAAGCAATTAAACGGGTGATGCAGCTGGCCATGGCCGGGCTGTTGTTATGCCTGGGGCAGGCGGCGTACGCGCTGGGCCTGGGCCAGGCGCGGGCGCAGTCCTACCTGCAACAGCCGCTGGACCTGCGCATCGACCTGATCTCCCGGTCCGAGGCGGAACTGGCCACGGTGACCGCCGGAATGGCGTCCGCCGCGGATTTCCGCGTCATGGGCATCACCAGCGGCGCCATCGGCATTCCGATGGAATTCACGATCGAGCGCAACCTGGAAGACCCGCACATCCGTGTCCGCAGCCGCGAGCCAATGACCGAACCGGTGTTGCAACTGGTCATCGAGGTGGTGTGGGCCAGCGGCCGCATGGTGCGCCAGTACACGGTGTTCCTGGATCCGCCGACCTTCGACTCTGCCGCGCCGCTGCCCTCCGTGACGCCCGACGCCCCGGCCACTCCGGAAACGGCCAGCACGCCATCAACCGCTAACGTGCCAGAACCGGCCAGCGCACCGCCGGTACTGGAAAGTGGCCCCCCGTTTGACCCCGGCACCGAGCCGGTCGAGGCGCAGGCGCCGGCCGAGCTGGCGGAATCGCCGCCGCCCGCCGTCGCCGACCCGGAGCCGTCCGGCCCGGTCGATGAAACGCCCCCGGACCCCCCCGGGGAAGTCCTCGCGGACGCCACGCCTGAAGCCGCCGCGAGCGCACCGGAACCGGAAGCTCCGGCGGTGCGCACGGCATTACCGGACCCGGGTTCACCTTCGCCGGGCGAGCACCAGGTGGCCCGCGGGGAAACGCTCTGGGGCCTGTCCACGCGCTGGGCCCGTGAGCATGGCGTTGACGTCAACCAGATGATGCTGGCGGTCCAGCAGCGCAACCCGGATGCCTTCAACGACGGCAACATCAACTCGCTGAAGGCCGGCGCATTGCTGCGGGTACCCGACGCACCCGAGCACTTCACCTATGACCAGCGCCAGGCGATGCTGGAGGTGTTGCGACAGGAGCAGATCTATCGCAATCGCTGGGATATCCCCACGAACCCGGCGGATCTGCCGACCGTCGCGGACCTGGCGCAGCAGCCGGTGCGGGATGAAGCACCCGTCGAGGCGACGGTGGACAGCGCCCCGGAGGAGGCCGATGAAGGCCGCCTGGAACTGGTGCCGCCTTCCGAATCAGCGGCCGCGGACGCCGACGCACCGGCCCAGGGTGCGACCGGCGATGAAGGTTCCGCCGGCGAGGCCGTGGTCGCCGAACTGGCGCGTGCCGAGGAAGAACTGGCGAACGCACGGCAGGAGAACAGCTACCTGAACGAACGCATCCAGGAGCTTGAGGAAGAACTGGACCGCGCGCGGGCGCAGGTCGAGGACAGTGGCCTGGCGCAGATGGAAGACAATCTCCGCGAGCAGCGCGAATCCGGCGAGGAGCAGCCGCTGGCCGTGGTGCCCGAGGATATGCCGGAGTCGTGGCTGGCGCAGTATGTCTGGTGGCTGGTGGGTGTGCTGGTCCTGCTGGTGGTCGGCCTGGTGTGGTGGTTGCGCAGTCGCGCCGACGACAGTGAGTACTTCGACCGCCAGAATTTATCCTGATCGGTCCTGAATCGCGTCAGCCGTTAACGTCACTGAATCATTTCCATGCGTATCGCCCTCGGGATCGAGTATGACGGCCGGGCCTTCTATGGCTGGCAGACACAGCGCCAGACGCCGACGGTGCAGGCGACGCTGGAGCAGGCCCTGGGCAAGGTCGCCAATCATCCCGTTTCCGTCATCTGCGCCGGCCGTACCGATACCGGCGTGCATGCGCGCGGCCAGGTGGTCCACTTCGATACCACCGCCGACCGGTCCGACCGGTCCTGGATACTGGGTGCGAATGCCAACCTGCCCGAGACCGTCTGTGTGCTCTGGGCCCAGGCCGTCGACGATGGGTTTCACGCGCGCTTCTCGGCGCTTGGGCGAAGATACCGTTACCAGTTGCTGAACCGCTGGGTCCGGCCGGCGGTCGACGTCGGCCGAGTGAGCTGGGAACGTCGCCCGCTGGACGATGAAGCGATGCACGAGGCGGCGCAGGCGCTGAAGGGCGAGCATGACTTCAGCGCGGTCCGGTCGTCCGGTTGCCGCGCCAACCACCCGGTCCGCGAGATTCGCGAGATCAGTGTCAGTCGTGTCGGCGAAATCGTTTCCATCGATGTCGCCGCCAATGCGTTCCTCTACCACATGGTGCGCAACATTGCCGGTACGTTGCTGGCGGTGGGGCGGGGCGAGCAACCGGTCGAGTGGGTCGCGCGGGTGCTGGCGACGCGTGACCGCAACCAGGCGGGTGTCACCGCGCCGCCGGACGGGCTTTACTTCATGGGCGTGCGGTATCCCACGGAGTACGGGCTGCCGGAAGACGCGCCCACCTGGCCCTGCGGAGAGACGAAGTCATGACCGCCGTGAAGGTCAAGATCTGTGGCCTGGTACGGCCGGAAGATGTCGCGGCCGCGGTCGAGGCCGGCGCCGATGTGCTGGGGTTCATTTTCGCCGCCAGCCCCCGGCAACTGGCGCCGGAACAGGCCGCGCGGTTGACGGCGGCCGTGCCGGACGGGATTATCCGGGTAGGGCTGTTCATGAACCAGCCCGCCACGCTGGTCAGGACGACGCTGGCGTCGGCTGAACTGGATGTCCTGCAGTTTCACGGCGACGAAGACAATACGTTCTGCCGCCAGTTCGGACGGCCGTTTATCAAGGCGATTTCAATGCGGTCCGAAGATCCGGAACGCGAAGCCGGGACCTATCCCGACGCCGTCGGCGTGGTGCTGGACAGCCATGCGCCCGGCGGTGCCGGTGGCACCGGCCAGGCGTTCGACTGGCGCCGCGAAGTTCGGGTCACGCAACCGGTCTGGCTGGCCGGTGGACTCAACCCGGACAACGTGGCCGAGGCCGTCCGCCGTTTTTCACCCTACGCCGTGGATGTTTCCAGCGGCGTGGAAGATTCACCGGGTGTGAAGAATCACGCCCTCATCAGGAAGTTTATCGACAATGCCAGGCGCAACTGACCAGGAATTTGGGCGGCCGCAACCGGACGCCAGCGGCCATTTCGGCGAGTACGGGGGCAGCTATGTCTCCGAGACGCTCATGCACGCACTCGAGGAGTTGCGAGAGGCGTGGTCGCGCTGGCGCCAGGACGAGGACTTCATCCGTCGCCTGGACCATGACCTGGCCCATTACGTGGGTCGTCCTTCGCCGATCTACCACGCCGAGCGCCTGAGCGCGCATTGCGGCGGCGCGCAGATCTGGCTGAAGCGCGAGGACCTGAACCACACCGGCGCGCACAAGATCAACAACACCGTGGGGCAGGGCCTGCTGGCGAAGCACATGGGCAAGCGGCGCGTCATCGCCGAGACCGGTGCCGGGCAGCACGGCGTGGCCACGGCCACGGTGGCCGCCCGCCTGGACCAGGACTGCGTGGTCTACATGGGTGAAACCGACATCCAGCGCCAGTCGATCAACGTGTTCCGGATGAAGTTGCTGGGCGCGGAGGTGCGCAGCGTGACGTCGGGTTCGAAAACGCTGAAGGATGCGCTTAACGAGGCCATGCGCGACTGGGTGACCAATGTTGACGAGACGTTCTACGTCATCGGCACCGTGGCCGGTCCGCACCCGTACCCGGAGATGGTCCGCGATTTCAATGCCGTGGTCGGCCGTGAAGCGCGCCGGCAGATGCTGGACACTCACGATGCGCTGCCGGACGCGCTGGTCGCCTGCGTCGGTGGCGGTTCCAACGCCATGGGGCTGTTCCATCCGTTCATCGGCGATACCGACGTGGCCATGTACGGCGTCGAGGCCGCCGGCAACGGGCTGGATACCGGCGAGCACGCGGCATCGCTGTGTGCCGGCCGCCCCGGCGTGCTGCACGGCTGCCGGACTTACCTGCTCGACAACGACGCCGGGCAGATCACCCATACCCACTCGGTTTCCGCCGGCCTGGATTATCCCGGCGTCGGGCCGGAGCACGCCTGGCTGAAGGACAGCGGCCGCGCGAATTACGTGGCCATCAACGACACCGAGGCACTGGAAGCCACCGAGTCGCTGACACGGCTGGAAGGCATCCTGCCGGCGCTGGAAAGCGCACATGCGGTGGCCTACGGCATGAAGCTGGCCGCCGACATGCGGCCTGACCAGGTGGTGCTGGTCAACCTGTCCGGTCGCGGCGACAAGGACGTGCAGACACTGGCCTCGATCAAGGGGCTGGAGCTGTGAGCGGGCGTATTGACCAGGCGCTGGGCGCACGGCGTTCGGCCGGCGGCAAGGCGCTGGTGCCGTTCATTACCGCCGGCGACCCGCACCCGGACTGGACGGTGGCCATCATGCACGCCCTGGCCGAAGGTGGCGCCGACCTCATCGAGCTCGGCGTGCCGTTCTCCGACCCCATGGCCGATGGTCCGGTGATCCAGCTCGCCAGTGAGCGCGCCATCGAAAAAGGCGTGACCATGAGCACCGTCCTCGACATGGTGGCGGCGTTCCGTGAACAGGACGACCGCACCCCGGTCGTGCTGATGGGCTACCTGAACCCGGTGGAACGGCTTTGCCAGGACGGTGGCGCCACCGCCTTCGCCGAACGCGCGGCCGCGGCCGGCGTTGACGGGCTGCTGCTGGTCGACTGCCCGCCTGAGGAAGGCGACGCGCTGCACGAGGCGCTGAATGCCGCCGGGATCGACAATATCCTGCTGGTGGCGCCCACCACCAGCGATGAGCGGCTGCAGAAACTCTGCGCGCAGGCGAAGGGTTTCATCTACTACGTGTCGTTCAAGGGCATCACCGGCGCCAACCGCCTCGATGCCACGACGATGTCGGCACCGCTGGCGCGGATTCATGCGGCCAGCGACCTGCCGGTCCTGGCCGGTTTCGGTATCCGCGACGCGGAATCGGCCGCCGCGGTGGCGGCGCACGCCGACGGGGTGGTGATCGGCAGCGCGCTGGTAGAAGCCCTTGAAGACGCCGCCTCGTCGGAAGAAGCGGCCGAACGCGCCGGCGCCTTTGTTGCTTCGATCCGGCGGGCATTGGACAATGAGGGCTGATCACCGGGAGCGTTTCAACGAACGCTCCGCTAGCAACAGGATAATGTCATGAGCTGGCTCAGCAAACTGATGCCGTCCCGGATTCGTACCGAGGGCGGAAACAAGCGCAACGTACCGGAAGGCCTGTGGACCAAGTGCACGGCCTGCGCCTCCGTGCTGTACCGGCCGGAACTGGAGCGCAACCTGCAGGTGTGCCCCAAGTGCGGCGAGCACATGCGCCTGACCGCGCGGGCGCGCCTGGACCTGTTCCTTGACGAGGGTGAGCGGCGCGAGATTGCGGCCAACCTGGAACCGGTCGACGCGCTGAAGTTCCGCGACAGCAAGAAGTACCGCGACCGGATCACCGCCGCGCAGAAAGCGACCGGCGAGAAAGACGCCCTGGTCGCCATGGCGGGCAAGCTCAAGGGGCAGCCCATCGTCGCCGTTGCCTTCGAGTTCGGTTTCATGGGCGGTTCCATGGGGTCGGTCGTGGGCGAACGCTTTTCCCGCGCTGGCCAGGAAGCGTTGAAGCTGAAGTGCCCGCTGGTCTGTTTTTCCGCCACCGGCGGTGCGCGCATGCAGGAAGGGCTGATGTCCCTGATGCAGATGGCCAAGACCAGTGCGGTGCTGGAGCGCATGGCCCGTACCGGCCTGCCGTACGTGTCCGTGCTGACGCATCCCACCACCGGCGGTGTTTCCGCCAGCCTGGGCATGCTCGGTGACATCAATATCGGCGAGCCCGGCGCGCTGATCGGTTTCGCCGGTCCGCGCGTGATTGAGCAGACCGTTCGCGAGAAGCTGCCCGAGGGCTTCCAGCGCAGCGAGTTCCTGCTGCAAAAGGGCGCCATCGACCAGATCATCGACCGTCGCCACCTGCGTGACGATCTCGCCGCGATGCTGGACCTGCTGATGTCGGGTCGCCGTCCGCGAACCGTTGAAGGGGAAGTGGTCGGGGCCTGAACTCCCGGCCGCCCGGGCGCGCCCCATGCAACATTCACTGCAGGACTGGCTCGAACTGCTCGAGCGGCGGCACCCGGTCAGTATTGACCTTGGGCTGTCGCGATGTGGTGAAGTCTGGCGCCGCCTGGGCGCGCCCCGTCCGGGCCGGCGCGTGGTCACGGTCGCCGGCACCAACGGCAAGGGCAGCACGGTCGCTTCAATCTGCGCACTGGCCGCTGCATTGGGACAAAGCACTTCGGCCTACACCTCGCCACATCTCATGGCCTTCAACGAACGGCTCCGGCTGGACGGCGAACCGGTCAGCAGTGGACGGCTGACCGCGGCGTTCGAGGCCGTCGAGTCCGCGCGCGGCGATATTTCCCTGACCTATTTCGAATTCACGACCCTGGCCTGCCTGCTGGTTTCGGCGACGGAACTTCCAGACCTCGCGGTGCTTGAGGTCGGCCTGGGCGGGCGGCTGGATACCGTCAACCTGGTCGATGCGGATATTGCCGTGATCACCCCCGTCGGGCTCGATCACCAGGCCTTTCTGGGCAACGACCGGGAAACCATCGGCGCCGAGAAGGCGGGCATCCTGCGTGCGGGAATTCCACTGGTGTGCAGCGAGGCATCGCCGCCGCGCTCGGTGCTGGAGAAGGCGGATGAGCTGGGATGCCAGACCTGGCTGCCGGGTCTGGATTACGGCTTTGAACCGGAAGGCGATCACGCCCGGTTCCGCGCGGGCAGCCTTGACCTGGCCTTGCCGCGACCGGCACTGGAAGGGCGCCACCAGTACGCCAACCTTGGCGCCGCGCTGGCGGTGATGGCCCGGCTGGAGCCGGACCTGGCGGCGCATGGCGAGGCGCTCTCGGCAGGCATCCGGAGCATTCGACTGGCCGGTCGACTTGACTCACCCCCCGGCGCTGAAGACCTGCTACTGGATGTGGGCCATAACCCGATGGCGGCGGCGTCCATCGCCGGCTACCTGGCCGATCATGCGCCGGTGGATTGCGTGCTGGGCATGCTGGCGGATAAGGATGCCGGTGCGGTCGCGCAGGCGCTCGAGCCCGTGGTGAACCACTGGTACTGCGCTGGTCTTCAGGGCGAACGTGGGCAGGCTGGTGACCAGCTGGCGGCCCGTGTACGCGAGGCGGTTCCGGGCGCGAGGGCGTTCGTATTTGAGGATGTCGCCAACGCCCTGGCCGCGGCCAGGGCTCGGCGTGACGGCCGCAAGGTGCTGGTTTTCGGCTCGTTTCATACCGTGGCGGATGCGCTTCGTTCACTGGGTCATTCGAACGCCTGAGCGGTGTTAGAATCGCAGGCTGTTCCCCCACGTAGATGTCATGGATAAAGCCCTAAAACAAAGACTCGTCGGGGCGAGCGTGCTGGTGGCGCTGGCAGTGGTCGTATTGCCGATGTTGCTGGGCGGTCAGCCTGAAAGCCCACCCGAAGCGCGCCAGATCGAGATTCCCCCCAAGCCGCGCGAAACCTCGTTCGAGACCCGCCGTTTCCCCATCGGGGAACAGCCGGCCGATACACCGTCCGTGGTGCCGCCGGCCGGGGAGGCGCCGCCCGTCAGCCTGCCGGCCCCGAGGATCGAGCCGGCGACGGAAGGCGAACCGGAATCGGCACTCGCGGCGGAGGCGGCCACCGACAATGCCGCCGCAGCGCCCGTGGAAGCGGGAGACCCGGAGCCGGTAACGCCACCGGATGAAGCAGATGCGACGTCCCCGGAACCGGGAGCGGCAACGGCTTCAACCGGCGATCCGGATGCCGGGGACGGCGCCGAACCGCTGCTGGTCGAGGCTGAACCCACCCCGAGTGAAGCAGCGCCCGCGCCAACCCCGGCGCCCGCCACGCCGGCGGATCCGGATGGCCGCTACCTGGTCCAGGTGGCCAGTTTCAGCGCCACCGGCAATGCCACGCGGCTGGCGTCGCGGCTGCGCGAACAGGGCCTGCCCGTGATCGAGGATACCGTCGACAGCGAGGCCGGCACGCTGCACCGGGTGCGGCTGGGGCCTTTCGACGATCGTGCCCGGGCCGACCAGGCCATGGCGACACTGCGGCGCCAGTACTCGGACCTGCGACCACGCTTGCTGGACCTGCGGCCCGACGAGGAGTCGCCGGTCACCGAGCCGTCTGACCCGCTGGTTCGCTGGGTCGTGCAACTGGGCAGCTTCGGTGAGCCGGACAATGCCGAGCAACTGGTCTTCCGCCTGCGCGATGCCGGCTACAGCGCGTTCAGCGTGGCGGTATCCGGTTCACCGGGTACCGTGCACAAGGTTCGCGTCGGCCCGGTGGTCAGCCGCGACGAGGCCGTGCGAATCGAATCCCAGATCGAGTCATCGATGGGGCTGGACGGACTCGTCATGAGCACCGACTGAGTGAGCCCCGCGGACCTCTTCCTGCTGGGCGGCATCGGCCTGTCGCTGCTGGTGGGCCTGTTCCGCGGTTTCGTCCGCGAAGTGTTTGCGCTGGCGGTCTGGGTGCTCGCGTTCCTGGTTGCTTACCAGTACGCCGGTGACGTGGCCGGCTGGATGGAAGCCCAGGTGTCGCTGCCGTCGATGCGGCTGGCGCTGGCGTTCGGCGGGCTGTTCATCCTCACGATCATGATCGGCGGCCTGGTGACCTACCTGCTGGGGCAGCTGGTCGACAAGACCGGGCTCAGTGGCACGGATCGCCTGCTGGGCGGCGTGTTCGGCGTGATCCGGGGCGTTTTGCTTGTCGTACTGTTGATTGCCGTGGGTGGTTTTACGCCGTTGCCGCGCGACCCCTGGTGGCCCGAATCGCGGGTGATCCAGTCGCTGGAGCCAATGGCCGAATGGGCCACTTCCTTCCTGCCCGAGAACGTCCGCGAGTACCTGGAATTCGATCCGCCGCCGGCCGACACGGACGGCGGTGAGCCTGCGCCGGAGGCGGGTGGGGCGCCCGGGCCGGACACGACGGAGCCACCGGTAACCGAAGCCGTCGCATCGCGGGACATGGGCCATGACAGCCGTGTTAGAATCGCCCGCGACGGCGCCGGGCCAGCGCCACCAGGGTAGTTCATCATGTGTGGAATCATAGGAATCGTGGGGCAGTCGGCGGTCGCGCCGTCGATCTACGATGCGCTCACCATTCTCCAGCACCGCGGACAGGACGCGGCCGGTATCGCCACGCTCGAAGGGCAGTGGCTGAACCTGCACAAGTCGCGCGGGCTGGTCGCCGAGGCCTTCACGCAGGCCGACATGGACAAGCTCCGCGGCAACGTCGGCATCGGCCATGTGCGTTATCCCACGGCCGGCGGTGACCATTCCGCCGAGGCCCAGCCGTTTTACGTGAATTCACCCTACGGCGTTGCGCTGGGGCACAACGGCAACCTGATCAACACCGGTGCGCTGGCGTCCGAGCTGTTCGAAAGTGACCGGCGCCACCTGAACACCGAGTCCGATTCCGAGGTGCTGCTCAACGTGCTCGCGCACGAACTGCAGTCCAAGAAGAACAAGGACCTGACGCCGGAGCGGATTTTCAAGGCCGTGGACGGTGTGCATCGCCGCTGCAAGGGCGCCTACACCGGCATTGCCTTGCTGGTGAACCGCGGCATCCTCGGCTTTCGCGACCCCTGGGGCATTCGCCCCGCGGTGCTGGGCATGCGCGAGACGGCGAAAGGCCCCGAATACGCCATCGCGTCGGAAAGCGTCGCGCTGGACGGCATCGGTTTTGAGCTGGTGCGTGACCTGAAACCCGGTGAGGCGATCTTCATTTCCAGTGATGGCGAAATGCACACTCACGTCAGCCCGAACGCGCAGACCCTGACACCGTGCATTTTCGAGCACGTGTATTTCGCGCGGCCGGATTCGATGATGGATGATGTTTCGGTTTACAAGTCCAGGCTGCGCATGGGCGAGGCGCTGGCGGCCAAGATCAAGCGCGAATGGCCCGAGCACGATATCGACGTGGTCATCCCGGTGCCGGACACGAGTCGCACCGCGGCGCTGCCGCTGGCCCACAACCTGGGCGTGAAATACCGCGAAGGCTTCATCAAGAACCGCTACATCGGCCGCACCTTCATCATGCCCGGCCAGGAGCAGCGACAGAAGTCGGTGCGCCGCAAGCTCAATGCCATCGACCTGGAGTTCCGCCGCAAGAACGTCCTGCTGGTCGACGATTCCATTGTCCGCGGCACCACGTCACGGCAGATCATCCAGATGGCCCGCGAGGCCGGTGCGAACAAGGTGTATTTTGCCTCCGCGTCACCGCCGGTGCGCTATCCCAATATCTACGGCATCGACATGCCGGCCACGGCGGAACTGATCGCCAGCGGCCGCGATGACCGCCAGATCCAGGAAGCGCTGGGTGCCGACTGGCTGATCTACCAGGACCTGGACGACCTGGTGGATGCCTGCCGTGAAGGTAACGACGACATCACGCAGTTCGATACCTCGTGTTTCTCGGGCGAGTACATCACCGGCGTGGAGCCGGGCTACCTGGAAGAACTGGAAGTGCGACGTTCCGACGCCATGAAGGCCCAGCGCCGCGACGAGGCCAAGCGCGCCACCGGCTGAAGCGCCCAACTGTCCGAAACGCCCGCCGCGGCGCATCCGGGCTGGGTTCGCCCCGCGCGAACCATTACAATGCACGATTTCCCGATACCCGGTGCAACAGATGACCAACCCGGATGAGCGGCTGGCCGACGTCCGCGCGCGAATCGACGCGCTCGACGCCGAAATCCAGCGCCTGATCAGCGATCGTGCGAGCCTCGCGTTCGAAGTGGCCCGCACCAAGGGCGAACACCTGCCCGCGGCGGATTACTACCGCCCGGAGCGCGAGGCGCAGGTGCTGCGCGGCGTGGTGGAACGTAACCAGGGCCCGCTCAGCGATTCCGAGATGCTGCGCCTGTTCCGCGAGATCATGTCGGCCTGCCTGGCCCGCCAGGAGCCGATGCGCATTGCCTACCTGGGGCCGGAAGGCACGTTCACGCAGCAGGCGGTACACGCCCACTTCGGTCACTCCGTGCTGGCGATGGGGCAGGCCGGTATCGAGAACGTCTTCGAGCAGGTGCAGGGCGGGGAAGCCGACTTTGGTGTCGTGCCCATCGAGAATTCCACCCAGGGCGTGGTCACCCATACGCTGGACCTGTTCATCGACTCGCCCCTGCACATTTGCGGCGAGATTGAGCTCCGGATTCACCACAACCTGCTGACCCACGCGTCGGGCCTGGCCGGCATCGATCGCGTGTATGCGCACCAGCAGTCGCTGTCACAGTGCCGCGAATGGCTGCGGCGCAACCTGCCGGGCGTGGAACTGCTGCCCGTCAGCAGCAACGCCGAGGCCGCGCGCCGTGTCCGCAACGCGCCGGAGGCCGCGGCCATCGCCAGCCTGTCGGCGGCGGAGATCTACGGCATCCCCGCGCTGTTCTCGAATATCGAGGACCAGCCCGACAACACGACGCGCTTCCTGGTCATCGGCCGGGATCGTTTCACGCCGTCCGGTGACGACAAGACCACGCTGCTGCTGACCGGCGATGAAGGCCCGGGCCTGCTGCACGCGCTGCTGGCGCCGCTGGCCGCGCATGGCCTGAACATGACCCGCATCGAATCGCGACCGGCGCCGGGGCGCAAGTGGTCTTACGTGTTTTTCATCGATGTCGACGGCCATGCCGACGAGGACCCGCTGAAATCCGCACTCGCGGAGATGAAGCAGGTGGGCGGCGAAGCCCGGCTGCTGGGCTCCTACCCCCGTGCCGTGGCCACACGGATCCGCACGGCGGAAAAATCCGCGCAGGATCGCGAGGACGCTGATGATGAGTAAACCGAACCTGGCAGGCGGCTGTGACCCGTCGGCCACCGCGCTGGAGTGTGTGCGCGCGCTGAAACCCTACCAGCCCGGCAAACCCATTTCCGAGCTGGAACGCGAGTACGGCGTCCGTGACATCATCAAGCTGGCCTCGAACGAGAACCCGCTGGGGACAAGCCCCGCGGCGGTCGCGGCCATGCGGGATGAGCTCGACGGCCTGTGGCTGTACCCGGACGGCGGTGGCTTCGAACTGCGCGGCGCGCTGGCCGCACGGCACGGCGTGACGCCCGATTGCGTCACCCTGGGCAATGGCTCCAACGACGTCCTGGTCCTGCTCTGCGAGGCTTTCCTGGCCCCGGGACGCGAAGCGGTCTTCTCGCAGTACGCGTTCGCCGTTTACCCGATCGCCACGCAGGCCGCCGGCGGCACCGCGCGCATCGCGCCGGCGCTGCCAGCCGGTCATGCCCAGGCGCTGGGTCATGACCTGGAGGCCATGGCCGGGCTGGTCGGGCCCGATACCCGCATCGTGTTTATCGCCAACCCCAATAACCCGACCGGGAACTGGGTGGAGGCCGACGAACTGAAACGTTTTGTCGAGTCGGTGCCGGCGGACACGCTGGTCGTCGTCGACGAGGCCTATCACGAGTATGCCGCACCGCTGGGTGTGCCGGACGCCAGCGAGTGGCTGGGCGAGTTCCCCAACCTGGTCGTCACGCGAACGTTTTCGAAGGCCTACGGGCTGGCCGGCATTCGCGTCGGCTATGCGCTGTCGTCGCCCGGCGTGGCGGACATCATTAACCGCATCCGCCAGCCGTTCAACGTGAATTCGCTGGCGCTCGCCGGCGCGAAAGCGGCCCTGGACGATACCGGGTTTATCGAGCGGGCCGTGCGCGAGAACGCCGATGGCCGTGATGCCCTCACCGAGGGGCTGGCGGCGATGGGGTTCAGTGTCACCCCGTCCGCGGGCAATTTCCTGCTGGCCGACATGGGCGAGCCGGCCGCGGCCTGGTACGAGGCGCTGCTGCGCCGGGGCGTTATCGTTCGGCCGGTGGCGAATTACGGGTTACCGAATCATTTGCGCGTCACCGTGGGCACGGCGGCGCAGAACCGGCGCCTGCTGGAGGCGCTGGAACAGGGCAGGGAGCACGATGCCGCTACACGCTGAAACCGCCGCCGGACCGCTGACCGGCACGCTGACGCCTCCGGGCGACAAATCGATATCCCATCGTTCGCTGATCTTCGGCGGCCTTGCCGAGGGCGAGTCCGTGATCGAGGACCTGCTGGTGAGCGCCGACACCACGGCGACGCGCAATGCGATGGCCCAGCTGGGCGCGACATTCACCGATGACGGCAATGTCATCCGCGTGCGCGGCCTGGGCGCCGCGGGCCTGGGTGCGCCGGATGCGCCGCTGGACATGGGTAACTCCGGCACGGCCATGCGCCTGCTGGCGGGCGTGCTGGCCGCGCAGCCGTTCGATTCAGTGCTCACCGGTGACGCGTCACTGAACAGCCGCCCCATGCGGCGGATTATCGCGCCGCTCGAGCAGATGGGCGGCCGCATCGAGGCGACCGAAGGCGGTACCGCGCCGCTGAAGATTCACGGCAACGCGGCATTGCAGGGCATCGACTATGCCTCGCCGGTGGCCAGCGCCCAGATCAAGAGCTGCGTGCTGCTGGCCGGCCTGTTCGCAGCCGGCACCAGCCGTGTGACCGAGCCGCGGTTGAGCCGGGACCACACCGAGCGCATGCTGCCGCTGTTCGGCGTTCGCATGGGTGAGGGCGCCAGCCTGGAAGGGCCGCAGGGCCTTAAGGCGGCGCGCGTTCGCGTGCCGGCCGACCCGTCATCGGCGGCATTCCTGGTCGCCGCGGCGCTGCTGGTGCCGGGCTCCGATATCCTGCTTCGCAACGTCGGCCTGAACCCCACGCGCACGGCGTTCTTCGACGCCGTGAAAGCCATGGGGGGCAATCTTGAGATCACGCCGGATGCGACCATCGCGGAAGACCTGGAACCGATCGGGGATATCCGTATCCGTCATTCAGGACGCCTTCGCGGCATTGACCTGCCGCCGGAATGGGTGCCGGCCATGATTGACGAGGTGCCGATCCTGATGGCGCTGGCGGCGACGGCCGAGGGCCGGACCCGGGTCACCGAGGCGGCGGAGCTGCGTGTCAAGGAATCGGACCGCCTGGCGGTGATGGCGCGCGGCCTGCAGGCCATGGGCATCGAGGTGACTGAGCGTCCCGACGGCGTCGATGTCATGGGTGGGCAGCCCGCATCGGCCCGGGTCGATGCGGTCAATGACCACCGCTGCGCGATGAGCTTCGCGGTGCTCGGTCAGGTCATGGCGGGCGGCGTCGACATTGATGGCGCCGACTACATCGATACCTCCTATCCGGGTTTCGTTGACGACATGCGGTCGGCCGGCGCCAATCTCGGCAAGCGGGCAGAATGAACGAAGCAGCAGCCAGCGCGGTCCCGGTCATCACCATCGATGGCCCGGTCGGCTCGGGGAAGGGCACCATTGCCGCACGCCTGGCCGGTCGGCTGGGCTGGCACCTGCTGGACAGCGGTGCCCTGTACCGCCTGGTGGCGCTGTCGGCCATCGACCACGAGGTCGATGCCGATGATCCCGAAGGGCTGGCGCGGCTGGCGAAGACGCTGGATGCCTGGTTCCGTTTCGAACACGGCGCATTGCGCATTTTCCTTGAAGGTCGCGAAGTGACCCGGGCTGTCCGCGAGGAAAGCGTCAGCACACTGGCCTCGAAGGTGGCGGCAGTGCCCGCGGTAAGGGAAGCACTGGCGCAACGCCAGCGGGCCTTCCGGACCACCCCGGGGCTGGTCGCAGACGGCCGCGACATGGGTACCGTGATCTTCCCCGATGCCGGTTTGAAAATCTTCCTGACGGCGTCTGTCCAGGCCCGCGCGGAAAGGCGATATAAGCAGTTGAAAGAAAAAGGGGAAAGTGTTAATCTCTCGCGCCTTTTCCGGGACCTGGAAGCCCGCGATGAGCGGGATTCACAGCGCGACGTCGCGCCGTTGAAACCCGCCCCGGACGCGGTGACCATCGATTCGACCGCCATGAGCATCGACGAAGTGGTGCAAAAAGCGGTTGAATTGGTTGAAAAAGTATATCCAATTCCCTGATATTTATTAAGTTTTAGTTTTATTTTGTGGGCCACGCTCGCGTGGCGTTTATTAACCGGCGAAAACGCCGATCAACTGGGTGGGCAGCGACCAGGGGTCGCAAAGCCTGTGAGTAATCAACCAATGACTGAAAGTTTCGAACAACTCCTCAACGAAAGTCCGGCCATGCAGAACCTCAAGCCGGGCTCCATCATCACCGGCCAGGTCGTGGAAATCCGTGACGACGTCGTCGTCGTCAACGCCGGCCTGAAGTCCGAGGGCATTGTGCCCATCGGCCAGTTCAAGACCAGCGAAGGCGAACTCGAAGTCGAGCTGGGCGATGACGTCCAGGTCGCGCTGAAAGCCGTCGAAGACGGTTTCGGCGAAACGCGCATGTCGCGCGACGACGCCAAGCGCTCCATGGTCTGGGACACGCTGGAAGCCGCCTACGGCGACGACGAGATCGTCCAGGGCAAGATCTCCGGCAAGGTGAAAGGTGGTTTCACCGTCGACATCAACGATATCCGCGCCTTCCTGCCGGGTTCGCTGGTCGACGTTCGCCCCGTACGCGATCCGGCGTACCTGGAAGGCAAAGACCTGGATTTCAAGATCATCAAGCTGGATCGCCAGCGCAACAACGTCGTGGTATCACGTCGCGCGGTGGTCGAGTCCGAGTACAGCGCCGAGCGCGAAGCGCTGCTCGAGAAGCTGGAAGAAGGCATCGTCGTGAAGGGCGTGGTCAAGAACCTGACCGACTACGGCGCCTTCCTGGACCTGGGCGGTATCGACGGCCTGCTGCACATCACCGACATGGCCTGGAAGCGTGTGCGTCACCCGTCCGAGGTCGTCAATGTCGGCGACGAGCTGGAAGTGCGCGTGCTGCGTTTCGACCGCGACCGCAACCGCGTCTCGCTGGGCCTGAAGCAGCTGGGCGAAGATCCGTGGACGGATCTCGGCCGCCGTTACCCGGTGGGCACCCGCCTGTTCGGCAAGGTCACCAACATCACCGACTACGGTTGTTTCGTTGAGATCGAGGACGGCGTTGAAGGCCTGGTCCACGTGTCCGAAATGGACTGGACCAACAAGAACGTCAACCCGGCCAAGGTCGTACAGACCGGTGACGAAGTGGAAGTCATGGTGCTGGAGATCGACGAAGAGCGTCGTCGCATTTCCCTGGGCATGAAGCAGTGCCAGTCCAACCCGTGGGATGCCTTCGCGGCCACCCACAACAAGGGTGACCACGTGTCCGGCGCGATCAAGTCCATCACCGACTTCGGCATCTTTATCGGCCTGGACGGCGGTATCGACGGCCTGGTGCACCTGTCCGATATCTCCTGGCTGACGCCGGGCGAAGAGGCGGTTCGCAACTTCAACAAGGGCGAAGAAATCGAGGCCGTGGTACTGGCGGTTGACCCCGAGCGCGAGCGTATCTCGCTGGGCGTCAAGCAGCTGGACCAGGACCCGTTCGCCACGTTCATGGCCAACCATCCGCGCGGCAGCGTCGTGAAGGGTACGGTCAAGGAAGTGGATGCCCGTGGTGCGGTGCTCGAGCTGGCCGACGCCGTGGAGGGTTACCTCCGCGTCTCGGAAATCAGCAAGGACCGTATCGAGGACGCCAGCCGTGTGCTGTCCGTCGGCGACGAGATCGAGGCGAAGTTTGTCAGCCTGGATCGCAAGAGCCGTTCCCTGAGCCTGTCCATCAAGGCCATGGAAGACGACGAACTGGCCGAAGCGCTGGAAGAGTACCAGCAGACCAGCTCGTCTGGTGGCACGACCTCGCTGGGTGAACTGCTCAAAGAGCAGCTCGACCAGAACGGTTGATCGGCTTAACCGGGCGGCCGCGTGGCCGCCCGGTTGACTCGCGTCCTTAACAAGAACCGAATTCGCAGAGAACGAACATGACCAAATCAGAACTCATCGAGCGGCTCGCCGAACAGCAAAAGCACCTCCACCACACGGATGTCGAGCTGGGCGTGAAGGCGATTCTCGAGCAGATGAGCCTCTCCCTCGCCGATGGCGAGCGTATCGAAATTCGCGGTTTCGGCAGTTTCTCGCTGCATTACCGCGCGCCGCGGCTCGGGCGCAACCCGAAAACCGGCGACGCCGTGTCGCTTCCGGGCAAATATGTCCCGCACTTCAAGCCCGGCAAGGCCCTGCGCGAACGGGTCGACAACGGCTGATCGCGGCGCGAGGCCGTCATGTACCGCTTCGCCTTTCTCATTGCGGCGCTTTTCGTGGCCGCACTGGGGCTTATTTTTGGCACGCTGAACGCGGATCCCGTCACCGTTGACCTGCTGTGGGTTCAGCTCCGCTGGCCGCTGGGCCTGGTCTTGCTGCTGGCGCTCGCGACCGGGCTGGCGCTTGGCGTGTTGATGTCCTGGCTGACCCGTGTGCTGCCGTTGCGCGCCCGTTTGCGGGCGGCCGAACGGAAGGCCGGTCGCCCGGCAGCGGAAACGAACCCCGGCCCCGAACTGCCCGTTCCCACCGATCATGATTGAAGCCCTCTGGCTGTTGTCCGTCATCGCCGCGGCCTGGGCGGGCGGATGGGTGGCCCGGAACATGTCGCGTCGCGGTGAGCGCAAGCGCAACCGCATGTTCAGCCGGCGCTATTTCCAGGGCCTGAACTACCTGCTCAGTGAGCAACCCGACAAGGCCATCCAGGTATTCCTGGAAATGGCCGAGGTCAACAAGGACACGGTCGAAACGCACCTTGCGCTGGGCAGCCTGTTCCGACGGCGCGGCGAAGTGGATCGCGCCATCCGATTGCACCAGAACATCATTTCCAAGCAGCATCTCGACGAGGGCCAGCGGACCAAGGCGCTGCTGGAACTGGGCGAGGACTACATGCGGGCCGGCCTGTTCGACCGTGCCGAACGCCTGTTTTCCGAACTGACCCAGCGTGGCACCCACGCGCCTTCAGCGCTCCGGCACCTGCTGGACATCTACCAGCAGGAAAAAGACTGGACGAAAGCGCTGGAAATGGCGGAGCAGCTGGAATCGCTGACCGGTGAACGCATGGGCGTGGTCATGGCGCATTTCTGTTGTGAGCTGGCGGCGGTTTCTTTTCGTGAGGAAGCATTCGAAGCGGCACGCAAGCACCTGCGGACGGCCCGGCAACATGACCCCCAGAGTATTCGCGCCCGCATGATGCTGGCAAGGATCGCCCGTCGCCAGGCCCGCGACGACGAGGCGCTGAAGCTCTACGAAGAAATCGTCGACATGGACAGCGATTTCCTGCCGCAGATTCTGGACGACTATCTCGAATGCGCCGACAGCGCCGGTGAGCAGGAACGCGCCGAGGGCCAGCTGCGTGACTGGTGCGCGCGCCACCACAGCATCAGCGTCATTCTCAAGCTCACCGCCATGATCCAGGCCGATGAGGGCGTCGACGCCGCGGCCCAGTTTCTCGCCGACCAGCTGTCGAAAAACCCCTCGGTCCGGGGACTGGACCGGCTCATCGAGCTGAAACTGAATGGCGGGCCGGAAATCGAGTCCGGTGACGAAATCCTTCGCGCGGTCGCACAGCGGCTGCTGGCGCGCCAGCCCACCCATCGCTGCGCCCATTGCGGCTACAGCGGCCATACCCATTACTGGCAGTGTCCCAGTTGCAAGCAGTGGGGGACGACACGGGTCATCCACGGCGTGCTGGGCGACTGACACATGCCGGACATTCCAGGCGCGGCCAGTGGCTTTAACGGCTGGCTGCTCACGCTGACCACACTGGCCCTGGCCTTCGCGCTGGTGGGCCTGATTCGAAAGTACGCATTGCGCTCGGGGATGCTCGACCATCCCGGCGAGCGTTCAAGCCACTCCCGCGCGACCCCGACCGGCGGTGGCGCCGGCCTCGTGGGCGCCCTGGTCATCGTCAGCCTGGTTCCTTCGCCGTGGTGGCCGTTCTCAACGGCCTGGTCATGGGTGATTGTGGGCATGGTTGTGCTCGCATTTGTCGGCTGGCTGGATGACCGCCGGGACGTCTCCTGGCTGGCACGGCTTGCCGTTCAGCTTCTGGTCAGCATTGTGCTGCTAACCTGCCTTACATTGACCACCACGGTCACGGCGCAGGGTGCGCCGGTCATGACCGGGTGGGGGATCGTGATCGGTGTCGCTGGACTGGTGTGGCTGATGAACGCATGGAACTTCATGGATGGCAGTGACGGCATGGCGGGCGCCCAGGGCGTATTCTGCGGCGCGGTGCTGGCCGGCCTGCTGCTCAGTTCAGGCCAACAGGTTGCAGGCCTCGCGGCGCTGGCGCTGGCCGCGGCCTGCCTCGGCTTCCTGGCCTGGAACCTGCCCCCGGCCAGGATCTTCATGGGCGACACCGGCAGTGTGCCGCTGGGCCTGGCCGTTGGCGTGCTGTTGTGGTCGGCCATCACCGACGGCGTGCTCACGCTGCCGGTGGCGCTGCTGGTTCCCGCCACCTTCATGGTGGATGCCGGCATGACGCTTTTATGGCGGGTCGTGCGCGGTGAGCGGTGGTATACTGCGCATCGCAATCACTTGTATCAAAGGCTGATCGGACATGGATGGTCACACGGCCGGGTGTTGCTGCTGTACCAGGGCGTCAACGTTCTGTTCCTGGCGCCCGCAATCATATATACGAAGAATAATCCTGATGTTGCATGGCCATGTGCGGGGATATGCGTCATGTTGATGATGCTCGCGTGGGCCGTTTCGACGGCGCGCCTGGGGGGTGTACGTGAATAAACATCAAAATTCGGCGTCCTGGGGTTCCCTGTATCACCCGCGTGGGGCCGTCGTTTTGCATGACATGGTGATCGTCGCGCTGGCCTGGTGGGCAAGCCGCTGGGTGGCCGAGCGCCTGTCCGGATTACCCTTTACCGAAAATATCTCGCTGACGATAGAGCTGCCCCTGGTGCTGGCCCTGCAGGGAATGATCCTGTGGGCGACCGGCCTGTACAAGGGCCTGTGGCGTTTCGCCAGTTTCGAGGACCTCTGGAATATCCTGCGCGCGGCCGGGGCCGGTACCCTGCTGATATTTGGCGCGCTGGCGGTCTTCAGCGGTCCCGCCAACTGGGACTGGCTGACCGGCCTGTTGGCATACCCGGTGCTGCTGTTCGCGCTGCTGGCGCTGCCGCGCATGTGCTACCGCTTCTGGAAGGACTCCAACGGCCCCCGCCGGGAGCCGGGCCGCAACGACAAGCGGGTCGTGATCCTGGGTGCCGGGCGCTCCGGCGCCATGCTCGAGCGTGAACTCCGCCATCGCGGCGGGTTTGATGTCCGCGGCTTCCTGGACGATGATCCGCGCCTGCGTGGCACCCAGGTCCATGGTGTGCCGGTGCTGGGCAGCCTGGACGAGCTGGCGGCACGTGGCCGGTCCATGCACCTGGACCTCGCGATTATTGCCATGCCGTCGGCCAATAACGAGCAGATGCAGCGCATCGTGCGCCTGTGCGAGGACAGCGGCCTGGAATTCCGGACGCTGCCGACCCTGCAGGACCTGGGCAACAAGGCGACACGGGTGAACGTGCTCAAAAAGGTCGCCATTGATGACCTGCTGGGGCGCGAGCCGGTATCACTGGACTGGAACTCCATGCGCGAAGGCCTGGTCGGCAAACGTGTGCTGGTGACCGGCGGCGGTGGTTCGATCGGCTCGGAACTGTGCCGACAGATCGCGCGCCTGAACCCGGTCGAGCTGGTGGTTGTCGACAACAGCGAGTATTCGCTGTATCGCATCGACCTGGAACTGCGCAGCGACTACCAGGACCTGGTCTTTTCCTCTGTCCTGGGCGATATCTGTGACGCGGCGACCGTCGAAACCGTCATCAGCCGGTACAAGCCCGACGTGATCTTCCATGCCGCGGCCTACAAGCACCTGCCGATCCTGCAGACCCAGATTCGTGAAGCCATCCGCAATAATGTTGTCGGCACCATGCGCCTTTCCGAGGCGGCCGAGCGTCACGGGGTCGGCACCTTCGTGCTGATTTCGACCGACAAGGCGGTGAACCCGGCCAATGTCATGGGCGCGACCAAGCGCGTGGCGGAGATGTATTGCCAGAACATGAATTCGCGTTCCGATACCCGCTATATCACGGTCCGGTTCGGCAACGTGCTGAACTCCAACGGCAGCGTGGTGCCGCTGTTCCAGGAGCAGATCGAGAAGGGTGGGCCGGTCACGGTCACCCACCCGGAAATTTCGCGGTATTTCATGACCATTGCCGAGGCCAGCCAGCTGATCATGCAGGCCTCGCTGCTGGGCAGCGGCGGCGAAATCTACGTGCTCGACATGGGCTCACCGGTTCGCATCACCTACCTGGCCGAGCAGCTGATCCGGCTGGCCGGGAAAGAACCGGGCAAGGACATCCAGATCGTTTACACGGGTCTGCGGCCCGGTGAGAAGCTGTTCGAGGAACTGTTCCACGAACTCGAGCCGAATGAGCAGACCGCACACGAAAAAATCTTCCTGGCACACCCGCGGGAAGTGGACTGGAACGAGCTCAACCGTGAGCTCAGGGCCATGGAAGCGGCCGTGCGCGAGTACGATACCGTGCGCCTGGCCGCGAGCCTTGACCGGCTTGTGCCCGAACTGTCGCGCATGGCCCAGGCCAGTGAAGACCCCAGGGTGGTACCGTTCAGACAACAGGGTAGGGCATGACATCACGCAATGAGGCCGGCATTCGCACGGCCGTTTTTCCGGTTGCCGGTCTCGGCACCCGTTTTCTCCCGGCCACAAGGGCCGTCCCCAAGGAACTCCTGCCGGTCGTCGACCGGCCGCTGGTGCAGTACGCCGTCCACGAGGCCGTGGAGGCGGGCGCCGAAACGCTGGTATTCGTGATCAGTGAAGGCAAGGAATCCGTGGCCGAGCATTTCCGGCCGGACCCGGCGCTCGAGGCCGACCTTGCCGCCGCCGGCAAGGTCGCGCTGGTGGCACGCCTGAAAGACATACTCCCTGAGGGCGTTCGCGTCGAGGTGGCCTACCAGCCGAAACCGCTGGGCCTGGGGCACGCCGTGTTATGCGCGCGTGAGTTCGTCGACGAATCGGCTTTTTTCTCGGTGTTATTGCCCGATGACATGATTCTCAACGACGGCCCCGGCGCCCTGGCACAGATGGCCGCCGTGCACGCCCGGACCGGTGGCGGGGTGGTCGGCGTGGAAGCGGTTGATCCGCAGATGACCGGAAGCTATGGCATTGCCGAAGTGGATGAGGGCGAGGTGCCGCGCATCACGTCGCTGGTTGAAAAGCCCGCGCCGGAAGACGCACCGTCCAACCTGGGCGTCGTCGGCCGCTACATCCTCGATGGCCGGATCTTCAGCCTGCTCGAAGACCTCGGCGCCGGCGCCGGCGGCGAAATCCAGCTGACCGACGCCATTGCCGGCATGCTGGGCGACCACCCGGTTTACGCCGGTACGCTGGCCGGCACGCGGTATGACTGTGGCAACCGGGTCGGCATGCTCAAGGCCAATATCGATTATGCGCTGGCGAACCCCGAGTTGCGCGGCGCCATGCTTGACCACCTTCGACAGCTCGATCTCGACGACTGACCCGTGCGTCGCGTCCGGCCCCAACCCGAATGGCCCGCCGGCCAGGTCAAACGCTTCCGGCATACTTCCCGCGCACTGGAAGGTAACCCCTGGGATGACCCGGTCACGCGCGATGTCTGCGTGTACCTGCCGCCCGGTTACGAAGAATCGGGCGATCCGTTTGTCGCGCTCTGGGATTTTGCCGCGTTTACCAACAGTGGGCCGGGGCACCTGAACTGGCGCAACCACGGCGAAAACCTGGTCCAGCGAGTTGATCGGCTGATCCACGAGGGGCAACTACCGCCCGTGGTCGTCGTCATGCCCGATGCCTACACGTCGCTGGGCGGCAACCAGTATGTCGATTCGGCGGCCGTGGGCCTGTACGAGACCCATATCGTCGACGAACTCGTGCCCTTCGTGGGCGAGCACCTGAATGTCGTCGATGGCCCGGAAGGCCGCGGTGTTTTCGGCAAGTCATCGGGTGGCTACGGGGCCCTGGTGCATGCCATGCGGCACCCGGACACGTGGGGTGGTGCGGCTGCTCACGCCGGTGACTGTGGCTTCGACCGGGTGTTCCTGCCGGAATTTCCGGCCGCCGCGCTGGCACTGTCCGAATTCGATGGCAACGCGCGCGCGCTGGTGGAACGTTTCTGGCGGAAACGGCAGCCCGGCGGGCGAGATTTCACCGCCCTGATGGTGGTCGCGATGGCGGCCAGTTATGACCCCGACCCTGGCAACCCGGAGCGCATTCGCATGCCCTTCGACCCGGTCACCTGTGAGCTGATCCCCGAACGCTGGACGGCCTGGCTGCGACACGATCCGGTGAACATGGTTGAGCAACATGTCGATGCACTGAAGTCGCTGCGTTGCCTGTATATCGACGTGGGTTGCCGGGACCAGTACAACATCCAGTTCGGCAGCCGGCAGCTGTCCGCGGCACTGGAAAAGCACGGCGTCCGCCACCACTTTGAAGAGTTCGACGGCACACATTCGCAGATCGACTGGCGCCTGGACACCTCGCTACCCATGCTGGCGGGCGCCCTGGAAGGACGACGTGATTGAAATCAGTTCGGCCGCGCAGGCCTATTTCCACAAGTTAATCGAGCAACAGGGCGGTGACGACCTCGCCCTGCGGCTGAGCGTGCTCGCCCCTGGGACGCCCCGGGCCGTCTGTGACCTGCAGTTCTGGCCGTCCGACCGTCACCAGGCCGATGACCGCAAGCAGTCGTTCGAAGGTTTCGACCTGTACGTGGAGCCGCGCAGCGTTGATTGGCTTGAAGGTGCCGAGATCGATTTTGACGAAGATGAAACCGGCGGGCAGCTGAGCATCCGCGCACCGGGGATCAAGGGCGATGCGCCCGGCGACGATGCGCCGCTGGCCGATCGTATCCAGTGGGTACTGGATGCCGAGATCAACCCGAACCTCGCGTCACACGGGGGTCACGTCAACCTCGAGACGGTGACGGAAAAGCAGGAAGTGGTGCTGCGTTTCGGCGGGGGCTGCCACGGCTGCGGCATGGTGGGCGTGACCCTGAAGCAGGGCATTGAAACCACGCTCAAGGAACACTTCCCGGAGATTACCGCCATCCTGGACGCGACCGATCACGCCAGCGGCGAGAATCCTTATTACCAGTAGTTTTCGGTAGTCGGGCCGGGCGCCATCGCCCGACCGGTTTATTCGGCGTGTGACAGGTCGGTCAGGCCTTCACGGCTGGCGTACCAGGCCGCCAGGTCCTCGATGTCCTGGTCAGTCAGGTTCGCGGCGAAACCACTCATCAGCGGATTCACGCGACGACCTTCACGATAGTCGGTCAACGATTTTTCCAGGTAATCGGCATGCTGACCGGCGATGACCGGGTAGGTCGGGTCGATACCGCGACCATCCTCGCCATGGCAGGCCTGGCAGGGAACAGATTTTTCCTTGCCCGCGGCCGGGTCGCCAGCGCCCATTGCGGCCGGAGACATTGCGACGATGGCCAGGGTGGCTGCCCACTTGAGTGAAGTACGCATCAGGATTCTCCCCCGTCTTCCAGGCTGCTCAGCCACGCCGAGATATCCGCGATATCCTGGTCGGACAGGCTTTCCGCCTGCGCCTGCATGGTCGGGTGCTTGCGGTCACCGGCGCGGTAGGCTTTCAGGGCCGCCTCGATGTAGGCGATGTTCTGGCCGCCGATCTTCGGCACCGAGTAGGTCGGATAGGTGTTCTTGTAGTCGGGAATACCGTGACAACCCATGCAGGTATAGCCCTTGATCTTGCCCGCGGCGGCGTCGCCTTCGGCCAGGACCGGCGTGGCCTGCAGTGTGGCTATCGCGATGACCGCGAAGATGAATCTGTGCATAACGGGGTGTGCTCCGGCTCGTGCGCTACAAGGGGGGCGATTATACCGGCTGGAGAGGGCAAACCAAAGACTGTCGACACCTTCGAGGTGAATCCGGCCACGCGTTGGTCGTATTCACCATGCGGTTCGCGCCTGCTCCTGCCCCAAAATGCCTGGAAAGCCCGCCGCCGCAACGTTACGGCTGATGGCGCGGAAGTTGCATCTATACCCGGGAAAGCGCAAGACCGGACCGGGCTCCTGTATCCGCACACGCGGGCCCGGGTCGCCGAAATGCCCCCGTCCCGGTGTCTGGACTCACCGGGGCGGGGCTTTCAACAGAAATCGCGCGACTTCACGGAAAGGCCATCAAGCAGGTCGGAATAATCGTGTACCCGGTCGGCGACCAGGTGATGTACATCGCCGTCACTTTCCAGCACCCCGTCGACGGCCAGCAGGCTGGCGGTCAGCACCGTGGCGCGCTGGCGCTCCCAGGTGCGTTGCCACAGCACCACGTTGACGGCGCCGGTCTCGTCTTCCAGCGTGATGAACATCGTGCCGCTGGCGGTCATCGGGCGCTGGCGCAGCGTGACCAGGCCGCAGGCGCGGGCGCGGGTGCCGTGGGTGAGCCTGACCAGGTCCGTGGCGGTCCGGGCGCGGCGTTTTTTCAGCGTGGCGCGAATGAAACTGAGCGGGTGGCGGCCGAGGGTCAGCCCGGTGGCGGCATAGTCGGCGGCCAGGTCGTCGATGGCCGAGGGTGGGCGAATGGCGACCGCCCGGCGCGAGTCTCCGGTGATCGGGGCGTCGTGCAGCAAATCCTCCGGGGCGGCCTGGATCGCCGCGGCTTCCCAGCGCGCCCGGTGACGGTGCCCCGCGATCGCGCCGAGCGCGGCGGCTTCCGCCAGCGCGGACAGTTCGCGCCGGTTCAGCCGGGCGCGGCGTGACAGGTCATCCAGGTCACGAAACGGGCGCTGGGCGCGGGCCGTTTCCAGGCGTTCAGCCGCGGCCTGGCCGAAGCCCTTCACCAGCCGCAGGCCCAGTCGCAGGGCAGGGCGCCGGCCGGGCCCGGGCGCCAGCGTGCAGTCCCAGTCACTGTGGCGGATATCCACGGGGCGCACGGTGACCGCGTGCCGACGCGCGTCCTGCACCAGCTGCGAAGGCGTGTAGAACCCCATGGGCTGGCTGTTGAGCAGTGCCGCAGTGAAGGCCGCGGGATGGTGGCACTTCAGCCAGGCGGAAACGTAGACCAGCAGCGCGAAACTGGCGGCGTGGGACTCGGGAAAACCATACTCGCCGAAGCCCTTGACCTGGTTGAAGATCTGCTCCGCGAATTCCGGGGGATAGCCCCGCTCGCGCATGCCGCCGACCAGCCGGCGCCGCAGGTGCTCCAGGCCGCCGCGCCGGGCCCAGGCCGCCATCGAGCGGCGCAACTGGTCAGCCTCCGAGCCGCTGAAGCCCGCCGCCACCATGGCGATCTGCATGACCTGCTCCTGGAAAATGGGCACGCCCAGGGTGCGTTCCAGCACCCGGCGCAGGTCGTCCGACGGGTATTCGACGGCCTCTTCGCCGCGTCGCCGCCGCAGGTAGGGGTGCACCATGTCGCCCTGGATCGGCCCGGGCCGGACGATGGCCACCTCGATCACCAGGTCATAGAAATTCGCCGGCTTCAGCCGTGGCAACATCGCCATCTGCGCCCGCGACTCCACCTGGAACACCCCCACCGTGTCCGCCCGCTGGATCATTTCATATGTCTCCGGGTCTTCAGCCGGAATATCCGCCAGCGTTAACGGCCGCAACTCCGCCGGGCCTGCACCTTCCGGGGCCGTACGCGGCAGGGATGCCGCGTCCGAGCCTACAGGGACGTATTCACGGCGTGCCCCGGAAGGTGCAGGCCCGGCGGAGCCCCCCGGTCCGGAGGCGTCGTCGTTAACCAGGTCCAGGCACCTGCGAATCGCGGTCAGCATGCCCAGGGCCAGGCAGTCGACCTTGAGGAGGCCCAGGGTTTCCAGGTCTTCCTTGTCCCACTGGATGACGGTGCGCTCGGCCATGGCGGCGTTTTCCACCGGCACCATGGCCGACAGGGGTTGTTCCGAGATCACGAAGCCGCCGACGTGCTGGGACAGGTGGCGTGGGAAGCCGCACAGTTCGGGCACCAGGTACAGCAACTGGCGCACCGGCAGGCTGGCCGGGTCGAAACCCAGGCCGGTCAGGCGTTCGGGCAATTCATCCGGGCGGTCCCACCAGGACAGGCTGCCGGCCAGCTGCTCGAGCTGGTCGGTGCTGAACCCGAGCGCCTTGCCGGCGTCGCGGACGGCGCTGCGTGGCCGGTAGCTGATGACGGTGGCGGCCAGGGCGGCACGGTCGCGGCCGTATTTTCGGTAGATGTACTGGATGACCTCCTCTCGACGCTGGTGGTCGAAATCGACATCGATGTCGGGCGGTTCGTCGCGCTCGCGGGAAATGAAGCGCTCGAACAGCATGCTCATGCGTGCCGGGTCAACCTCGGTGATGCCCAGGCAGTAGCAGACCGCCGAGTTGGCCGCCGAGCCGCGGCCCTGGCACAGGATGCCGGCGTGGCGGGCGAACTGGACGATGTCGTGGACGGTCAGGAAGTAGGACTCGTAACCCAGCTCGGCGATCAGTGCCAGCTCACGGTCGACCTGCGCGCGCACGTCGTCACCGACGCCTTGTGGCCAGCGATCGCGCATGCCCGCCTCGGTGAGCTCGCGCAGGTGGGCCGTGGCGCTGACGCCGGCCGGCACCACTTCGCGGGGGTACTGGTAACGCACCTGGTCCATGCGGAAGCCGCAGCGTCCGGCGATGGTGACGCTTTCCGCCAGCAGGCCGGGCGGGTAGCGTCGCTGCAATTGCGCCAGCGGCAGCAGGTGCCGTTCGCCGGAGGGCAGGGCGCGGTAGCCCAGTTCGCGCACGGTGCAGCCGTGGCGGACGGCCGCCAGCAGGTCGTGCAGCATGCGCCGTGACCGCCGGTGCATGCGGACGTCACCGCAGGCCACCATGGGCAGTCCCGACGCCGTCGCCGTGGCGCGCAGCCGGGCCAGCCGGCGGCGGTCGTCGGGGCCCAGGAAAAGGTTGGCGCCCAGCCAGGCGCGTGCCGGGAAATACGTGGCCACCCGGTGCGCGGTCAGCACGTCGTCCTCGTCCAGTGGCAGCCACAGCGCCAGGCAGTCATCCAGCCCGTGCGTGAAGTCCTCGTCGCACAATCGGTAGCGGCCCTTGGGTGCGCGCCGGCGGCCGCGGGTCACCAGCGTGCAGAGCTGGCTATAGCCCACCGCGTTCATTGGCAGCACGATCAGCGTGGAACCGTTTTCCAGCCGGAAGCGGCTGGCCGGGATCAGCTCGATGGCCTGGCCGTCGCGGGTGCGGCGCACGGCTTCTTCGTGGGCACGGACCACGCCGGCCAGTGAACACTCGTCGGCCAGCGCCAGCGCGGTGTAGCCCAGTTCGGCCGCCCGCGCCACCAGTTCCTGCGGGTGCGAGGCGCCGGCCAGGAAGCTGAAATTGCTGATGCAGGCCAGTTCGGCATAACGGTTGCCGGCAGGGGGCGTGGCGGTTTCGGTGGTCATGAAACAGGTGCTATAAAACTGTAAAAATATACACCTTATGGTTCTGGTACAATAGCCAGCCCGGCTAAAACCATGAAACGCGCCGACCGCGAGGCGGCGACGGATCGCAAGGCTCAACCGGGAACGACAACGAAACAGACCGGACTTGATCCCGAAGGACAGGTACCTTGAAACATCGCAATCCCCATTACGCCCTCCTGGGCGACGGGCGGCTGGCGCGACACCTGCGCCGCTACCTGGACTTACTGGACCTGCCCCATTCCGGGTGGGCCCGAAACCCCGAATCGCCTGCCAATACGCACACTGACGCGGACGCGGAAACGCGCCTGCGGAAAACCGTCGCACCCGCCAGCCACGTACTGCTGCTGGTCAGCGATGACGCCATCGCGAATGTCGTGCGCCGGTATCCGTTCCTGCACGATCACACCCTGGTGCACTGCGCCGGGGCGCTGAGCCTGCCGGGCATCGCCGGGGCGCACCCGCTGATGACCTTCGCGGGTGACGGCTACACGCTGGACGAGTACCGCCGGATCCCGTTCCTGGTGGAATCGGGTCACGACTTCGGCAGTATCCTGCCGGGCCTGCCGAATCCGCATCATGGCGTGCCGGTGGCGCAGAAAGCGCTGTATCACGCGCTGTGCGTGATCGCCGGTAACTTCCCGCAGATGCTGTGGAGCGCGGTGGCGGAGCGCCTGGAGGGTGACCTCGACCTGCCGCCGGAGATCCTGGCGCCTTACCTGCGCCGCACCCTGGAAAACTGGCTGTCCACGCCAGACGCCGCGCTGACCGGCCCGCTGGCCCGGGGTGACGATGCGACCGTGGCGCGGAACCTCGCCGCACTGGAGGGCGACCCCCTGCAGGACCTTTACCGCGCTTTCCAGCGCCTGCATTCACAATCCGACCAGCGCGCCCCGGCGGCGCGGGAGCGTGCATCGTGAATATCCTGAATTTCCCCGAGCGCAAGAAAGACCATGATCCCATCGTCATGGTGACCTGCTACGACTACACCATGGCCCGGATCGTCGCCGATTCCGACATCGACATGATCCTGGTGGGCGACAGTGCCGCCATGGTGGTCCACGGTCACGACAGCACGCTGCCCATCAGCGTGGACGAGATGGCCATGCACGTCCGCGCGGTGCGTCGCGGTGCGCCCGATACCTTCATTGTCGCGGACCTGCCGTTCCTGGCCGCCCGCAAGGGGCTGGAGAACGTCATGAACGCCGTCGAGGCGGTGATGAAGGCGGGCGCCAGTGCCGTGAAAATCGAGGGCATCGATGGCCAGGCGGACCTGGTCCGGCATATCGTCGAATCGGGCGTGCCGGTGATGGGGCACCTGGGCCTGACCCCGCAGGCGGTCAACCAGCTGGGCGGATTCCGTGTCCAGGGCCGCAGCGAGGATGACCGCGCCCGGCTGATGCGCGAGGCCCGGGAATGCCAGGCCGCCGGCTGTTTCGCGCTGGTGCTGGAGTGCGTACCCGAATCGCTGGCGGAAGACATCACCCGGGCGCTGGAGATCGTCACCATCGGTATCGGCGCCGGTGACCGCACCGACGGCCAGGTGCTGGTCCTGCAGGACCTGCTGGGCCTGACCCTGGGCTTCAAACCCAAGTTCGTGCGCAACTACCTGGACGGTCGTTCGCTGGTGCGCGACGCCCTGAACCAGTATGCGGCCGACGTCCGCGAAGGCGCTTTCCCGGCGCCCGGGGAGCGCTACGCCGGATGAAGCGTTTCGATGACATTGACGGCTGGCGCAGACACCGCCTGGCGTTGGCGGAAACTGACATTGGTTTCGTACCGACAATGGGCGCCTTGCATGAGGGCCACCGTTCCCTGGTCGAAACGGCCGTGGCGCGGTCCAGCCGCACCGTGGTGAGCCTGTTCGTCAACCCGACCCAGTTTGACCAGCCGGCCGACCTCGAGGCCTACCCGGTCGACATCGCCAACGACCTGGCAAAGCTCGAGGCGTGGGGTGTGGACGACGTCTTGCTGCCACGTTTCGAGGCGCTGTACCCGGACGGCTACCGTTACCGGGTCAGCGAGTCGTCGCTGTCGACCCGGTTCTGCGGCGCCCATCGGCCGGGCCATTTCGACGGCGTGCTCTCGGTGGTCATGAAGCTGCTAAACCTGGTGCAGCCCCGCCGCGCCTATTTCGGCGAGAAGGACTGGCAGCAGCTGGCGCTGGTTCGCGGCATGGTCTCGGCGTTTTTCATGAATGTCGACATCATCGCCTGTCCGACGGTGCGCGAAGCGGATGGCCTGGCCCTGTCGTCCCGGAACCGCCGGCTCGACGAGTCCCAGCGGACACTCGCGCCCGAATTTCACAGGGTGCTCGAAAACGCACCCTCGGCCGCCGCGGCACGCGAAATGCTGGCGAAGGCCGGTTTTGAGCCGGACTACGTCGAGGACTACGAAGGGCGGCGCCTGGGCGCCGTTCACCTGGGCGAAGTCCGCCTGATCGATAACGTCGCGCTGGAGGGCGCCCATGACTGAGCACCGGAAGATCCTGCTGATGATGTCCGGCTCCATCGCCTGCGCCAAGGCCACCGCGCTGATTTCGGCCTGGCGCAAGGCCGGTCACCAGGTGCGGGTGGCCTGCACACCCTCGGTCCGGCATTTCGTTGGCGCCGGCACGCTTGAGGGCCTGGCGGGCACGCCCGTGTTTGATGACACCTTTGCCGACGGCCGCATCATGGACCATGTCGAGCTGGCGCGCTGGGCCGACATGGTGGTGGTCTGCCCGGCGACGTCCAACCTGCTCAACAAGCTGGCCGCCGGCATCGCCGATGAGCCCGTCAGCACCCTGTGGCAGGCGGCCTGGGGCCGTGGCCTGCCGATGTTCCTGGTGCCGGCGATGAACACGCGCATGTGGCGATACCCGGCCACCCGCGCCGCCGTGGAACGGCTTCGAAGCTGGGGCGCACACGTGCTGCCGGTCGGCGCAGGTGACCTGGCCTGCGGAGAACACGGAGAAGGCCGGATGCTGGAGCCCGACGCGATCATGACGGCCATTGATGACTTGCTGGCGCGTGATCGCCGCCCCGTTGCCGGTCGCGTGCTGGTCACCGCCGGCGGCACCCGGGAACCCATCGACGCGGTACGGCATATCGGCAATACCAGCACCGGCGCCACGGCGGCGAAACTGGTCGATGCGCTCGCCGAACTCGGTTTCGAAGTGACGTGGCTGGGCGCCGAGGGCGCGATCCGGCCTGAAAAGGCGGCGGACACGGAAACCTATGTCACGTTCGGTGACCTCGATGCCGCGCTGGGGCGCCTGCTCGGCGAGCACCGGTTCGACCTGGTCGTGCACGCGGCCGCCGTCAGTGATTTCCATGTCGTGGACGCCGGCCAGGGTAAGCTCGATTCCGGCGATGAGCTGGCCCTGCGGCTGGCGCCGAACCCCAAGTTGCTGGACGCCCTGAAGGCCCGTTCACTGAATCCGGCGGTCCAGGTCGTGGGCTTCAAGCTCACGGTCGGGGCGGACCGTACAGCGGCGGATGCGGCCGTGGCCCGGCAGTTCGCGCGAGGCGGCGTTGACGCCGTCGTGCATAATGACCTGCAGGCAATGAGCGCGGAGCACCATCCCATGCGGCTTTACCTGCAGCACACGACGCCGGAATCGTTCGACGGCCCCGTTGCGCTCGCACGCGGACTGGTCGATGCACTTCCCGTGCAGGGTAGGGCCGACGACAGGTCACTCCATGCGGGCACCCGGGTGGCTGGATCATGATTCTCTGCCTGGATGTCGGTAACAGCCATATTTTCGGTGGCCTGTTCGAGGGCGACCAGCTGAAACTGACGTTTCGCCGCACCTCCAGCGGCCGCTCTTCATCCGATGAGCTGGGCCTGTTCTTCCGCTCGGTGCTTCGCGAAAATGGATTCGACCCGGATGCGGTCACCAACGTGGCCTTATGCAGCGTGGTGCCGGAACTGGTCTACAGCCTGGGCGCATCTGCGCGGAAATACTTCAACGTCCAGCCCTTCATCCTGAAGGCGGGTGTGAAGACAGGGCTGAAAATTCTCTACCGCAACCCGGTGGAAGTGGGTTCGGACCGCATCGCCAACGCCATTGCGGCCACCGGCATGTTCCCGGGTGAAAACCTGCTGGTGATCGACCTTGGAACGGCCACCACGGTCGATGCGGTCAGTGCTGACCGCGATTACCTTGGCGGGGTGATTATCCCGGGGCTGCGGCTTTCCATGCAGGCCCTCGACCAGGGCACGGCTCGGCTGAGCACGGTGGAAATCATCCGTCCCGACCAGTGCCTGGGGCGAACGACGGCGGCGAGCATCCAGTCCGGGCTGTACTACGGGCACCTGGGTGCGCTGCGGACCATCTGCGAGCACATCACCGACGAGATGTTCGAGGGTCGCCGGCCGCGCGTCATCGCCACCGGCGGGTTCGCCTCCCTGTTTGAAAACGCGAAACTCTACGACGAGCAGGCGCCCGACCTGGTGTTGCGCGGGCTGCTCATGGCGCTGGTCATGAATCTCCAGGCGGGGAGTTGATCGCGGCGGCGGGGTGATCCGTGGCGCGGCGTGTCACGCCGCCAGTAATCGCCAGGCGCATGCCGTCCTCGAAGGAGATGTCCACGGGCGTCAGGCAACTGCGCGGCAGGTAGAGCGTGTAGCCGCCGATCTGGTAACTCATCGGCAGGTAGACTGCGACGGGATTGTCAGCAGCCAGTGGCAAAGGCAGGTCATCAAACTGTTCGCGGGTGACAAAACCCAGGCACTGGTAGCACTGGCCGGGCAGTTGAACCAGCACCACCTTGCTGAAGTGATCACGCTGTTCGGGGCTGAAATAACCGATGAAGTCCTTCATCGCGGAATAGATGGTTTTCACCAGCGGCAGGCGGTTCAGCCAGGCCTCGCTCCAGAAGAACAGTTTCTGGAAGAACAGCACGTGCGACAGCAAGCCGACCAGCAACACCAGCCCGACGCCCGAGGCCAGTCCCATGCCGGGGATGTACGAACTGTCGGGCAGTACGGCTTCGATCAGCCCGCCCAGGACCTGCTCCGCGGTGGCAGCCAGCCACCAGACAATGGCGAGTGTCACGGCCACCGGGATGGTCACCATCAGGCCTTTCAGGAATAGCGAGCCGATTTTATTCATGTCGGCAAGGTACGCAATTTGCGCCGCCAGCGCAAAGAGATTGTCGGTTCAGCCGAAGATGCCGTGCAGGTACCAGCCGGGCGCCGGTTTGTATTCACGGTAGACCCATAGCGCGGCGCCGTGCGGGTCGCGCATGACATAGTAATCGCGGCGGCAGTCACGCCCATCCCACCAGCCGGTCTCGATGCGTTCGGGCCCCGCCAGCACCTGGTAGTCAGCGATGACGCAGGGGCGGGGCGGCTGGCATAGCCAGGCCGGGCGGTGCGGCAGGGCCGGGCAGGGGCTGTCGGCGCCGGGGGCGGGTGTGCGCCAGCTATACTCGGGGCGGTGTTCCTCGACGCCGCCCAGGCCGCTGACGGCGTCGTCGCCCAGGCGGGCACGCAGGCGCTCCAGCACCGGGTCCAGGCAGCTGTCGATATCGGCGCTGTCGCCGAACAGGTCGGTGGCCGGCGCGTCGAACGGCAGCAGGCGGGACGCTTGCAGCGTGATCTCGACGGCGGGGGACGACAGTTGCAGGTGTTCCAGTCGCTCCCGCAGCAGGGTCATGAAGCGGGCCTCGTCGCGGCCGGGGGCCTGCAGTCCCAGTCGGAGCCGTTGCCGACCCTCGCGCAGGCGCAGTTCGATGTCCACGGACTGGACCCCGTGATCGCCACCGCGCAGCACGCCGCAGAACTCGCGGATCATGCGTTGCAGGGGGAACACCAGGCCGCTGGCCTCGTGGACCTCGGTGCCCAGGTCCAGGTTGGCGCGGTAGTGTTCCGGGGGGCGCCAGGGTGGTCTTGGGTCCGGCCGGTGACCGCGCAGCCGATCCAGGCGTTCAAGCAGCGCCGGGCCCAGGCGGCGGGCCAGGTCCGGGCGTGGCAGGCGCAACAGTTCCCGGGCGTGCCGGAACCCCATGCCGCGAAGAGCCCGCAGTTCCGACGGTTCAAGTCCGAGCGCCGCCAGGGGCAGGCGGGCCAGGTAGCGTTCCAGTTGTTCGGCTGAATCGATGTCCAGGCCCTGCCGGGCCGCCAGCCGGGCCGCGGCGGGCGTCGGCGCGGTGCCGGCCATGGCCCGGTAGCCCAGCACACCCAGGTCGTGTGCCAGCTGTTCGCGCAGCGGTCCGGGCGCGCCGAACAGGCGCCGGCTGCCGCCAATTTCGAGGTAAAGCGTGGCCGTCGACGGCTCGAGCGATACCTGGCCACTGAACTGGTAGGCCCAGGCGGCCAGTCGCTGCAGTGCCCGGGCCTCGGCACCGGGCTGGCGTTCGCACAGCACCAGTTCGCTCGCCACGGCCAGCGCCGCCGCCACCGTCATGCCGACCCGGACCCCCAGCTGTTCGGCGGTCGCGGTGCAGTCGGCCACCACCGGGCGACCCCGCATATCTTCGGTGATGGCCAGCGCCTGGTCGTCGATGGCCGTGTCCCGGGTCGCCAGGTCCAGCGCCAGGTGCGGAAATACCGCGGCCAGCCAGGTGCCGTTCATGAAGGCTCAGTGCGGGGCAGTCGCGGTGGTCGCGCTGTCGTGTGGCCGTCGCAGGTGGATGGGGCGGGTGTCATGGTGTCCACGGCATTTCAATATGGTGATGCGAAGTCCTGCATCGTCGGCGTCCAGGCCAAGGCACAACGGGGCCGGTGTCGAGGACCGTGCGGCGCCCGGCGCCCGGAACACGAACGCGGACTTGCGGCCGTCACGCGCCGCCAGCTGCAGGCGGCGCAGGCGGGCGAAACCGGCCCCGTCCCGTGCCTGGCCCGGCCAGGCCAGGACCGCGCCGCCGCGGGCGCCACGCAGGGCCTGCTCACAGGCCCACAGCGATTCCGCCGTGTTGCGGGTCCGCACCTGCAGCAGGCGGCGGAGATCGATGCCGTGGCCCCGCAATGCGGGCGGGTAGGGTAACCACGGCGGGTTCACCAGCACGCACCAGCCGCCCTGGCCGGTGATGGTCGCCAGTGCGGGCAGCAACAGCCAGAACTCACCCAGGCCGGCCCGGGCGGGTTGCAGTTCGGTGAGTGCGCCGATGGGCCAGCCACCGCCCGGCAGCCGCCGGTCCAGCGCCCGGTGGCCGCTGGGCAGGGTGGGGAGCGTGTGTTCGCGTTGCCCGCCCCGCCAGACCAGCGGGTGCCCCGGCGCGACGCGCGGGGCCGGGCGCATCAGCCGGTCAGGTGACTGCGGATGACGCCGACGCCCAGGCCCTCGATGGCCAGTTCCTGTTGCGCCAGGTCAACGACGATGGGTTCGAAATCGGGGTTCTCGGGCAGCAGGCTGACGCGCTGGCCATCGCGCTGGAAGCGCTTGACGGTGACCTCGTCGTCGATGCGCGCCACGACGATCTGGCCGTTGCGCGCCTCGGGCGTGCGGTGCACCGCCAGCAGGTCGCCGTCGAGAATGCCGGCATCGCGCATGCTCAGGCCCTGGACGCGCAACAGGTAATGCGGGCGCGGTGAAAACAGGGCCGGGTCGAAACGGTATTCGTTCTCGATGTTCTCCTCGGCCAGCACCGGGCTGCCGGCGGCGACCCGGCCGACCAGTGGCAGCGGGGTACGGCCACCCGCGGCGGGCAGGCTGGCGCGCGCCATCGCGGTGAGGGTGATGCCGCGCGATCGCCCCCGGCCCAGCTGGATGACGCCCTTGCGGTCCAGTGCTTTCAGGTGGCTCTCGGCAGCATTCGGCGAGCGAAAACCGAAGTATTCGCAGAGTTCGTTTCGTGTTGGAGGAAATCCTTCCCGATCAATATGTTCGGAAATAAAGTTAAGAATTTCTCTCTGGCGTTTTGTCAGGTTGTCCTGGGTCATGGCTGGGCTCCCGTCGATGGCTGTAAATATATACAGAACATCGCCGGACTTCAAGCCCCGGTCGGGCGGGAATTACCAGCCGCCACCTCCACCACCGCCGCCGCCACCACCGGAGAAGCCGCCACCGCCGCCGCCCGAGGAGGACCCCGGCGGGCGGGAAGACGAGGCGATGGCGCCGCCCAGGTCGCTGCCAAGTCCCGAGGACAGCCGGTTCATCGTGCTGTTGCGGCCGAAATCACCGCTGTACCAGGCGGGGTTGAACCCGCCCGTGTCGCCGGGCGGTTCGGGAAACTCGCGCTCGAACCGCTCACACCAGTCGTTTTCCACTTCCAGCGCGAACGCGTAGGGCAGGAAGCGTTCGAACACCTCCGGCGTCAGGCCCGGCGAACGCATGGCCTGCAGGCGATCGCGTTCGGCCGTGCCGAGATACATCCGGAAGCCCTCGATCTCGTCCATCACCCGGCGCCCGGCCTCGGTGGGCGCGCGCATCAGGAACAGGAACAGGCCGTGCAGGGGCACGACCAGCGCGCCGTAGATGATCCAGGCAAAGGGCCCGGCCGCGAACACGAGGGAGACCAGGAAGGCGATGATGCTGATGACGATGGCGGGCAGGGCATAGTGCCCGTTCAGGCGGAACAGCCGGTTCTTGTACTCCGCCGCCAGTGCCGCCTGCAGGCCGCTGCGGGCGGTCCGGAACGCGGCATGGTTCTCCTGTTCCAGCTTCACGTGGTCGGTGCCTGGCGGCAACAGGGCCTCGAACACGGCCTGTTCGCCGGGGGAAGGCGGCGTGGTGTGGCGCGCATGACGCCGGCGCAGGGTGTAATCGCCGTCAACTTCTTCAATGGACAGGTGTCCCTTCACGCCCAGGCTCACCACCGCGGCGGTGAAGGCCTCCTGGCCCAGTGACATGTCCAGCACATACGCGCAGGCGGCCGGCGACAGGCCGGGCGGTGGTTCAAACCGCGGGATGATCACGCCCTTGTCCGGGTCCCGCCCGGCGCGGTTCCACGCCCACAGGTACCAGCCGAGCGTGGCCAGCAGGCCGACCAGCAGCACCAGTGCACCGGCGTTGTCCCTGAAGAACCATTGCACCTTCTGGGCAGTGCCGGGCTCGTACACCAGCCCTTTCGGCCAGCCGACGAAGAGGGTCAGGCCCTGCGCAGACGCGAGGGTCGACGTGGTTACGAACCGCACCGTCCGGGCATCGACAACCTGGCCGCTGGCGGCTTCGCCCACTTCGCCCTGGTGCCCGGTCCAGGCGTCCAGTTCCAGTTCATCGGCGGCCACTTCGGCCGGCAGTTCCACGGTGGCGGTCACCCGGTCGATGGGAAAGGCCCAGCCGGTGCCGGTCACGTTCCAGTAGAACTCGTCATGGTCGTCGAAATAGCCCAGCTGGCGGTCCGTGCGATAGCGAATCACGTAACGGTACGTGCCCGGGGAAAGCATGCGGTTGGCGTCGCCGACGTACACCCGGATGCCGTTGGAACGACGCTCCGTGTGCCAGGGCTCCGGACGCCCGTCGCGGGTGACATCGAGCACGTCGAAACGGATGCGGACGCGGTTGCCGAAACGGTCCTTGTAACGGGTTGGGAAATCCCGGTAGATGCCGCGCCGGATGTCCCGGCCCTCGGCCCGGACGGTGATGGCCTCGGCCACGGTGACGGTGGCGTCGGGGTGAATCTTGATATCGACGTCGTAATCGAGGATGCGTTCATCGGCCAGCGCGGACGCCGCGATCAAGACCAGCGCCAGGCCGGCCAGCAGGCGAACCGGATATCGCCAATCACAGCCGGACATCGGGCGCCTCCCGGCGGCTGGCCAGTTCGATCTCGAAGAACGGCGCCGATTCGAATTTGAAGACGCCCGCCACCAGGTTCGAGGGAAAGCTTTCCACGCGGTTGTTCAGGTCACGCACCGCGCCGTTGTAGTAGCGCCGCGCGTACTGCAGCTTGTCCTCGACCTCGACCAGGCTGTCATGCAACTGCGCGAAGGTCGTCGCGGCCTTCAGGTCCGGGTAGGCCTCGGCCAGCGCAAACAGCTGCCCCAGGGCGCGGGACAGCTCCGATTCATGCGTCGACAGGGTCGCCATCCGGCCCCGCCCGGGGACATCGGCGGTGGCGTCGGCGACACCCGCACCGCGCGCCCGCGTCACGTTCTCAAGCACGGAGGCCTCGTGTTTCACGTACTCGCGCGTGACGGTCACCAGGTTGGGTACCAGCTCGTGGCGGCGTTGCAGTTGTACGTCGATGCCGGCCCAGGCCTCGGCGACGATGTTGCGCGCCCTGACCAGCCGGTTGTAGATGATGATGGCGGCGACCACCAGTAAAGCGATGATCGTGACGACCAACCCGGTCATTGGTGCTCCCCCTTCGGACGGTTGACCCTGAATCCTCGCACGGCGCGCGTAAACGCGTCGAGTCGGCCGCCATTCTCGGCATAGCGCAGGCGACGATAATGTGCCGCGATGTCGTGGACTTCGTTCGCCTGGGCCGGCAATACGCCCGCGGCTGCCGCGGCCACTTCCATCGGTCCCATGGACGGCTGGAGATTCACCCCGGCGCCGGTGAGCCGACGCCGGAACCGGCGCCATGACCGCGCCAGCGGATCGCCCCGGCGACCCGGCGCGCGGCGTAACAGCACCGGCACGATGAAGGCCGCCGCGACCGACAGCCCCAGCGCCAGCAACACCACCAGTGCGCGGGCATCAAGGTTATCGATGCCGAAAGCCGAAAGCAGCCGCGACTGGCGCGCCGCGTCGAAGGCGATCACCCAGTCGTTCCAGGAGCGGCCCAGCCAGTCGACGCCATTGCGCACCTGGCGGACCCAGGCGAAGTCGAAGGCGTGTCGGCGTCCGTCCAACGCGTCCATGGCGTTGCGCTCAATACGCGACGGTGCCACCGCGGCCGTGGGATCGACGCGGGTCCAGCCCGCGCCGGGCAGCCACACTTCGCTCCAGGCATGGGCGTCTGACTGGCGCACCAGCAGGTAGTCGCCGAACTCGTTGTACCAGCCGCCCTGGTAGCCGGTCACGACGCGCGCCGGGATATCCAGCATGCGCATCATCACCGTGAAGGCGGAGGCGTAGTGCTCGCAGAAACCTTCGCGGGTGTCGAACAGGAATTCGTCCACCGAATGCCGGGTCAGCAGGGCCGGGTTCAGCGTGTAGCGGAACGGTTCGGTATTGAAATGCGCCAGCGCGCGGCGCACCAGTTCGGCGTCTGTGGCAGCGCTCGCGCGCCACTCGGCCATCAACTCGCGTGTGCGCGGGTTGAAGCCGTCCGGCAGACGCAGCGCCTGGTCGCGGAGGGTAGCCGACAGCGTCGGCGAGTCGGTGAAGTCCGGGTCGGACATCATTTCGTATTGCCGCAGGCGGGTGACCGGCTTGCGGCTCATCAACTGGTAGTCAAGCGTCAGGCGGCTGTCGGGGGGCGTCACCGCCGGGTAGTCCAGTGCGAACATCCAGTGCTGCTCGGTCGGCTCCATCAACACCGTGTAATAAAGGCTGGCGTCGTCCGGGCGCGGCCTGGCTCGGGCGGCGATATTGCGACCGTAATAACTGCCTTCCCAACTGCGGCCGTCGAAATTCCAGAACACCGGGCCGCGCCAGTAGAGGTCCTGCTGGGAGGGTACCGGCGAGCTGAATTCCACGCGGAACGCCGGCGTGTCGTCCATGAACAGGCTCTGGATGCTGCCCGGCGTCATCTCGCCGGACAGCCCGCTGCGCGCGTCCAGTGACTCTTCAGGAACGCCCCACATCGGGCTGCTCCAGCGCGGGAAGAACATGAACAGCGCCAGGGCGGCGGGCAGGGCGATGGCCACCAGCCGCAGGCTGTAACCCAGTTCCCGGCGGGCGCCGGCGCCGATGGGCGCTGGGCTTTGAGCGGCACCAAAGGCCTGGGCGCGCGCCAGCAGGGTCAGTGATACCAGCGCGGTGGCCATCACGGCGACGCCGTACGCCAGCATGCCCAGGCCCTGGGCAAACAGGAACTGGGTAGCGGCCAGGAACAGCGCCAGGCTGGCGACCAGCCGCGCATCGCGGATCTTGAACATCTCCAGCAGCTTCAATGACAGCATCAGCGCCAGCAGGCTGACCGCGGTGCGCCGCCCGAAGGGGTTGCCGTAGGTCGAAAACAGCACCACCATCGCGGCCACCGTGACGGCCAGTCTCAGCAGCGGATACATCGGTTTCCAGCCGCGCATTTCGGCCAGTAGTCGCCAGGCGAGCGGCGCCAGGGTCAGCAGGGCCAGGTGGGCCGGCATTGCAGCCAGCTGGGGCAGCAGCGCCGTCAGCAGGCAGGCGATCACCCAGTAAACCGGCCGGCCCTTCACGGGATGCCCCTGTCGCTTCATCTTCATTGGCCAAACAGCGCCAGGGCTTCAAGGCATCGGGCGCGGTGCGCCGGGCCGGAACCGGACAACACCGGTTGCCCCGGTAGTGCCAGCCGATACTCGATCTGCCGGTGGTCCGCCATCAGCACCCAGGCGGTCAGCACGGAGAGGCGCTGCTCGGTATCGCCCTGGGTGGTGTTCCAGTCCAGTTCGCAGGCGGCATCGCGCGGGCTTTCCATTTCCCGGGTGTAGAGCGTGTCGTGGCGGGCGCTGGTGCGCCAGGCCACGCGCCGCAGCGAGTCACCCTGGCGATAGTTGCGCAGGCCATGGACCTGGTCGCCATCACCCACGCGTGGCTGTCCGCGCCGGCCGATGGCGGCGCGCGGTAATGGCGGCGGTTTGCGCGCGGGGGCCGGGTAGACCAGGGCCGGCGTGGCGGGAAACACCCAGGACCAGGCCCGGAACATGCCCAGCGGGTAGCGGGTCTCGATGCGGAACGGCGGTGGCTCGAGCCAGCCGCGCACATGCGTGGGAACGGCCAGCTCCAGGGTGCCGCCGGCGCCGGCGGCGAGATCCGTGCAGGCGCGCGCCGGTTCGGTCGCCAGTGCCGCCTGCAGGCTGTAGCGGGCGTGGGGCGCATCGTTGGAGAGCTGGATGCGGAAATGTGCCGGTTCCCCGGCAAACACCGGCTCGGCGCGGATGGCGTCGATATCCAGTCCCGCCAGGTCACGATAGGCCAGTAACGTCGTCATCTGGGTCAGCGCACCCAGGGTGAAGACCATCAACAGCGCCATGTTGTTGTTGAAGTTCAGTCCGCCAAGCGCGGTGAACACCAGCATGGCGCCGAAGCCCATGCCGAACACGGTGGGCAGGATGAAGACGTGCCGGTAGGCCAGGCGGTAGGGCGGTGCGATCCGGGCGCGGCGCCTCACCCGCTCAATGGCCCATTCACGGATCCTGTTGCCGATGCGCATCTGCTGCCCGGCGCTCAGGGAATGGCGACCCGCTCCAGCAACGCCGCCGCCTGGTCCTCGACGGTGGCGTCCATGCCTGAAGGCACGGTCATACGGTGGCGGGTAAGGGCCGGGAACACGGCCTTGATATCTTCCGGCGCGACAAAGTCACGGCCGTCCAGGAAAGCGTGGGCGCGCCCGCATTGTAAAAGCGCGATGCCGGCGCGCGGCGAAAGCCCGGACTCGAACCAGCGGTCGTTACGGGTCTCTGCCAACAGCGCCTGCACGTAGTCCAGCAGCGCCTCGCCGGCATGGACTTTCGCGCATTGCGCCTGCAGCTGCGCCACGTCCTCCATCGACAGCACGGCGGGGGTTCGGGCCAGCAACGCCGCGCGGTTTTCGGCCACCAGCAGGTCGCGCTCGACGGCCGGGTCGGGGAATCCAAGCCGGACGCTGAGCAGGAAGCGGTCCAGTTGCGAATCGGGCAATGGAAACGTGCCGACCAGGTCGAGCGGGTTCTGGGTGGCGATCACGAAAAACGGGTCGGGCAGGGCGTGGGTTTCGCCTTCCACCGTCACCTGGCCCTCGGCCATGGCTTCCAGCAGGGCGCTCTGCGTTTTGGGCGTGGCGCGGTTGACCTCGTCGGCCAGCACCAGGTCGGCGAAAATTGGCCCGGGGTGGAACTCGAAGCGCTCCTGGTCACGACGGTAAATGGACACGCCCAGGATATCCGCCGGCATCAGGTCGCTGGTGAACTGGATACGCTGGTAGTGCGCGCCGAGCACCGTGGCCAGCGCATGCGCCAGCGTGGTCTTGCCCACGCCGGGTAAATCCTCGATCAGCAGGTGCCCGCGGGCGAGCAGGCAACTGAACGCCAGGCGCACCTGGCTGGCCTTGCCCAATAGCACGCCATTGACGGTTTCAATGGCTTCCAGGAGCCGTGTTTCAGCCGTCGTGGCCTTGATTGGAGATTCAGTGGCTTCCGTGCTCGACATCCGTTCGTTGACCCCCTTTTGATGGTGCGCCGAGTATACACGCACGCCCCGTGACGGTTGCGTGATTGCAGCGGTGCCGGTAGTTTGCAATCGCGACTTTCGACCACCCGGCGGGCACATGGTTTCAGGCGGACGACACGAACAGGCTGGGCACTGCGCACTGGTGCTGCCGGGCGGCGGCGCGCGCGGCGCCTACCAGGTGGGCGTGCTCCGCGCGATCGCCGAGCTGTATCCGGCCGGCCATGGCCCGTTCAACGTGGTCTGCGGCACATCGGCCGGCGCCATCAATGCCGCCGTCGTGGCCAGCCACGCGCATGAATTCCCGGCCGGCATCGAACGGCTGGCAGAGTTCTGGGGCAGCATGTTCTGCGATCGGATTTACCGCACCGATGCCCTGACGGTGCTGGGTTCCGGACTGCGCTGGGCGCTGGGCCTGGGTTCCGGTGGACTGCTGGACGTGGCGCCCAGGGCGCTGCTCGACAACGCGCCACTGCGGGAATTCCTTGGGCGTACCCTGCAACTGGAAGGCATCGACACCGCGATCGCCGAGGGCGCGTTGAGAGGCGTGGCGGTGACCGCTTCGGGCTACACCCGCGCGGGCGCCGTGAGCTTTTTCCAGGCCGCGGAAGGCGTCGAGCCCTGGAGACGGCATCGGCGTGAAGGCGTCGCAGCGCGCCTGGGCGTCCCCCACCTGCTGGCCTCGGCCGCATTGCCGATGATCTTTCCCGCGGAACGGCTTGGGGATGAGTGGTTCGGCGATGGTGGCATGCGCATGTCCGCGCCGCTCAGCCCGGCGATCCACCTGGGGGCTGACAGGATCCTGGTCATTGCCACGCGCGATGAGCACCCGGACCCGGAGCCCACCGCCCCCACGCGTTATCCGCCACCGGCGGAAATCGCCGGCTACCTGCTGGACACGATCTTCATGGATACGCTCAATGCCGACCTGGCCCGGCTCAACCGCGTCAACCGGACTTTATCGCTGATTTCGGAAGAACGGCGTACCGAGACTCATCTCAACTACATCGACACGCTGGTCATCCGCCCGAGCCGGGACCTGCGCGACGTGACGGCCGGGCACGCCGTCGACATACCCTGGGCCGTGAAACTCTTGCTGCGCAGCCTGGGTGGCTGGGGACGTGACTGGCGAATGGCCAGTTACCTGCTGTTCGAAGCGCCGTATTGCCAGGCGTTGATGGAACTGGGCTATGCCGACGGCATGGCCCAGCAGCGCCGGATCCGGGACTTCCTGGGGGGCTGATCAGGGGCCGCGGACGCTACCCGGTGTCCGTCCCGCCAGCCTCCGCCGCGGTTGTCGGCGGTCGGGGCGAGGCGGGCCGGAATGGCGACGTGTCGAAGCCCTCGATATGGGATTTCGGGAAATCATCCACGGCGATGACTTTTGCCGCCGCTTCCTGGGCCAGCCTTACCGCGGTGGCCTGCTCCTCGGTGATCACGCCGCTCTCCACCGCGCGTTTCACCAGGGAGGCGTAATTGTCGATCGTGACGCTTTCTTTCAGAGCATTGCGGATCGCGTGTTCGGCATCGGCTGATTCCAGCACCAGGTGAAAGGCGTTGAGCACCCGGCCGGCGGCATCGTCGGCGTCGGACAGGAACACGCCCTCGGTGACTCGCTCGCGGCTCCCGGTTTCGGCCAGGATGAGCTTCGCGGCCGCCTGGGCGACACTGTCCGCCGGTGGCCGGTAGGGCAGGCCCAGCGGGAAAACCACGAACTTCAGCAGGCGACCGACGCCCGGCAGCGGGAAGTTCTGCAATACGCCCAGCAGGCTCTGCTGGATCGTGTACAGGCTGTCGTCCAGCGCCCACTGCACCATTGGCAGGTCGGCTTCCGGGCGGCCGTCGTCCTCGAAGCGCTTGAGCACCGAAGAGGCCAGGTAGAGATGGATCAGCGCATCGGCAAAGCGTCCGGACAGGGTTTCGCGAAACTTGAATTTGCCGCCCAGCACGAGCAGTACGGAGTCGCCCAGGTAGGCGAAGGCCGCGCTCATACGTGTCAGTTGCCGGTAATAACGCGCCGTGCGTCCGCGTACCGGTGATCCGGTGGCGTGGGCGCCCGTCAGCCCAAGGACGAACGCCCTGACCTTGTTGCTGATCACGTAGCCCACGTGGCAGAACAGGGCGTGGTCGAAGTCGCGCCTCGACTTGCCGCTGGGCGGCGCACCGGCGGCACGCATTTCCTTCAGCAACCACGGATGGGCCCGGATGGCGCCCTGGCCGAAAATGATCAGCGAGCGGGTCAGGATATTGGCGCCTTCCACCGTGATCGAAATCGGCACGGCCTGGTAGGCGTGCGCCAGGTAATTGTTGGGCCCGGTGATAATGGCCTTGCCGCCGTGGACGTCCATGGCGTCGTTCAGGGTCTGGCGGTTGCCCTCGGTGAGCTGGTACTTGACGATGGCGGACAGCACGCTGGGCTTTTCGCCTTCGTCCAGTGCCACCAGCGTCAGTCGCCGCGCCGCGTCCATGCGATAGGTACGACCCGCGATGCGGGCCAGTGGCTCCTGGACGCCTTCGAACAGGCCGATGGGCAGGTCGAACTGCTTACGAATGCGGGCATAGGCGCCGGTCAGCAGCGCCGACATCTTGCCGCCGGCGGTGCCCAGTGCGGGCAGCGAAATGGCCCGCCCGGCCGCCAGCGACTGCATCAGCATGCGCCAGCCCTGGCCGACGCGCGCCTGGCCGCCGATGACCCAGTCGATGGGGATGAACACGTCCTTGCCGCGGGTCGGGCCGTTCTGGAACACCGAACCCACCGGCATGTGGCGATTGCCGATTTCAACGCCCGGGGTATCAACCGGGATCAGGGCGCAGGTGATGCCCGGCTCCGGGTCCTCGCCCAGCAGCCCGTCGGGGTCCAGTGCGCGGAACGCCAGGCCCAGCACCGTGGCCACCGGCGCCAGCGTGATGTAACGCTTGTTCCAGTTCAGCCGGAAACCCAGTACCTGTTCGCCCTCGTGCTCGCCCATGCAGACCACGCCCGTGTCCGGCATGCCCGCGGCATCCGAGCCCGCAGTGGGGCCGGTGAGGGCGAAGCAGGGGATGTCATCGCCGCTGGCCAGGCGCGGCAGGTAATGGTCCTTCTGCGCATCGGTGCCGTAATGCAGCAGCAGTTCGCCCGGCCCCAGCGAATTCGGCACCATGACCGTGACCGCCGCGGTCAGGTTGCGGCTGGCCAGTTTCATGACCACGGCGGAATTGCCCTGGGCCGTGAACCCCAGGCCGCCATAGGACTCGGGGATGATCATGCTGAAGAAGCGATGCTTCTTGAGGAACCTCCAGATGGGCGCGGGCAATTTGCGGTAGTGGTCGCAGATTTCCCAGTCGTCCAGCATCCGGCAGAGTTCTTCGACGGGGCCGTCGAGGAAGGCCTGCTCGCGTTCCGGCAGGGAAGGCTTCGGCGTCTTGAGAAGTCGCCGCCAGCGCGGCCGGCCGCTAAACAGTTCGGCGTCCCACCACACGGTGCCGGCGTCGAGCGCCTCGCGCTCGGTGTCCGACATCTTCGGCAGGACTTTGCGGAACAGTGGCAGCAGCCGGTTCGAGATCAGCAGGCGGCGCAGCGGCCGGATGGCGAAGCCGAGCAGGGTGACGGCCAGGATGCCGTACATCCAGCGGAACCAGGAGGGCGTGTAGTAGACCTCGCGCAGTTCCGTCAGCACCACGGTGATGGCGACCAGCACGGCCACGCAGATGCCAAGCGGGATTCGGTTGTAGGCAAAAACCATCAGCGTCAGGACGATGATGGCCAGGAACAGAAGCGTCATGGGGTTCCCCATCGTGGGCCGGCCCATCATAGGATTTGCCCTCGGAGCCGGTCAAGCGGCCGCGCCGTGCTTCGCCCGACATTGCAGACAGGGCGTATGAACTTTAAAATTACCGGGTTTTTACCGGCCGTTTCGGATTAGACTTGAAGCGGAATTAACATTTTGTAAAACAGTTTATTACGAGGAATTTCTAAGTGGCAGTCGAAAGAACCCTGTCGATCATCAAGCCCGACGCCGTGGCGAAGAACATCATCGGCAAGATTTACACCCGTTTCGAGAACGCCGGCCTGAAGGTCGTGGCGGCGAAAATGGCGCACCTGGACCAGGCGAAAGCCGAAGGTTTTTACGCCGTTCACCGCGAGCGTCCTTTCTTCAACGACCTGGTCGCGTTCATGACCTCGGGTCCCGTGATGATCCAGGTGCTGGAAGGCGATGACGCCATCGCGAAGAACCGCGAGCTGATGGGCGCCACCAACCCGCAGGAAGCGGCGCCGGGCACCATCCGCGCCGATTTCGCCGACAGCATCGACGCCAATGCCGTGCACGGCTCAGACGGGCCGGACACGGCGCGCACCGAGATCGTGTACTTCTTCGGCGAAGACGCGCTGGGCGCCTGAGGCACGACGATGTCCGGCGAGACCACCCGCATTAACCTGCTGGACCTGGACGAACCGGGTCTGCGCGAGTTTTTCGTCTCCATCGGCGAGAAACCGTTTCGCGCGCAGCAGATCCTGCGGTGGGTCTATCACCACCAGGTCAGTGATTTCGAGGAAATGACCGACCTGGGGCTGGCATTGCGACAGAAACTGTCAACGCTGGCCGAAGTGCGGCCACCCGAAGTGGTGTCCGAGCAGGTCTCGACTGACGGCACGGTGAAGTGGTTGATGGGTCTCCCCGGCGGCAACGCCGTGGAGACCGTTTTCATCCCCGAGCCGGGACGCGGCACATTGTGCGTGTCCTCGCAGGTGGGCTGCGCGCTGAACTGCAGCTTCTGTTCCACCGGCGCCCAGGGCTTCAACCGCAACCTGTCCACCGCCGAGATCATCGGCCAGGTCTGGCAGGCCGCGAAGGCGCTGGGGCATGAACGCAACGGCCGCCGGGTGATCACCAACGTCGTGATGATGGGCATGGGCGAGCCGCTGCTGAACTTCGACGCCGTGGCGCCGGCCCTGTCGCTGATGCGCGACGACCTGGGTTTCGGCCTGGCCTCGCGCCGCGTCACCGTCAGCACCGCGGGCCTGGTGCCGGGCATTCGCCAGCTGAAGGATACCGTCGACGTGGCGCTGGCCGTATCGTTGCACGCGCCGGTCGATGACCTGCGTGAAGAACTGGTGCCGCTGAACCGCAAATACCCGATCGCCGAACTGATGGACGCCTGTCGTGATTACATCGACGGCAAGCACAAGCGTTCCATCACCTTCGAGTACACGCTGATGGACGGCGTGAATGACAGCCCGGAACACGCGCGCCAGCTGGTCCGGCTGTTGCGCCGTGTACCCAGCAAGCTCAACCTGATTCCGTTCAACCCGTTTCCCGGCACGGACTACCGTTGTTCGTCACCGGAGCGGATTGAGCAATTCCAGGATATCGTCCGCAAGGGCGGGTTGATCGCCACCGTGCGCAAGACGCGCGGCCAGGATATCGACGCCGCCTGCGGGCAACTGGCCGGCAAGGTCCGTGACCGAACCCGGCGCAGCGAAAGGATTCGCCTGCGACAGGCCACGGAGGCCAACTGAGAAATGACAAGAAATATGCTTCGTAACATATTGATTGCATTGTCCGGAGCCCTGCTTTTAGGTTGCGCCAGTACCCCGGACACGGACACCATGGGCGGGTCAACCGACCCGGCACGCCGCGCCGCGGAGATCAACACCCGCCTGGGCACCGAGTATATGAGCCGCGGCCAGTATGAAATCGCGCTGGAGAAACTCAAGCGTGCCATACGCTCTGACAGCGACTACGCGCCGGCACACACGGTCATCGCAGTGCTGTACGAACGCATTGGCGAGTACGAACTGGCCGGCGACCATTACCAGCGTGCGGTCAAGGCGAGCCCCGACAGTGGTGACGCCAATAACAATTACGGCGCCTACCTGTGTCGCAACGGCAAGAGCCGCGAGGCGGACCCGTATTTCCAGAAAGCGCTGGACGACCCCTTTTATCGCACTCCGGCGGTCGCATTGGCGAACGCCGGGTCCTGCGCGCTGCGTCACGGCGACATGGACGCGGCGGAAAACTATTTGCGACAATCACTGAAGTACGATGCCGCGTTCCCGGACGCATTGCTGTCGATGGCCGGACTGAGCTACCGCAAGTCGGACTACCTCCGGGCGCGCGCCTTCCTGCAGCGATATGAGGCGACGGGTTCGACCTCGGTAGAGGGCCTGATGGTGGGCTACCAGGTCGAGACACGCCTGAACAATCCGGAGGGTGCGCGCGAGTACCGTGACCAGATTGTTGATCGTTACCCGAATTCACCGGAAGCAGAACAAGTTCGCATGGGTACACCTGGATGAACGAAGAACAACAAGACTTGATTCCAATGAGCCCCGGCGAGCGTTTACGCGCCGGCCGCGAGGCCCGCAAGCTGAGCGAAGAGCAGGCCGCGCGCCAGCTCAAGTGCAGTGTCGAGGTCATCCGGGCGATTGAGAACGATAACCAGGCCCGCCTCGCGCCGGTCTATCGCAAAGGCTTCGTCCGGTCCTATGCCGAGTTCCTGGGTATCGACCCGGCACTGGTGCAGTATGCGACCGACGAGGTCAGCGAAGACGCAACGGCACTGCGCTCGGTTTTCCCCGAAGCGCGCGCCGTGCAGTCTTCAGACCGCTGGTTGCGTGCGGCCAGTTACGCACTGGCGTCCCTGCTGGTGGGTACGCTGGCCTGGCAGGTCACGCACGAAGCGGCCCGCCTGGCCGAGCTCGACGGCGAGGATGCGGCTGTCGCCGGCACCATCGCGCCGGCAGGCAGTTCAACGACGTCCACCGGTTCCCATGTGACCGCATCGGTCGTCGCGCTGGAATCACTGCGCCCGCCGCCAGGTGCAACGGCCGGGGCGGGCCGACAGGCCTGGAAGGCGATCGATGAAGGCATGAGTGCCAACGGCCTTGCCGATGGCGAGCATCGCCTCGAACTGCGCGCATCGGCCGACAGCTGGGTGGAAATTGTCGGTCGTGACGGCCGGCAGCTTGAGCGCGACCTGGTTCGGGGGGGCGAGACCCGCGAATACCAGGGCGCCGGTCCTTTTGATATTTCCATCGGGCGATCTTCGTCCATCCAGATGTTCCTGGATGGCGAGCCGGTCGACCTGGTGTCGCACACCCGCGAGGATGTCGCCCGTCTGCGACTGGACCCGGAAGCCTTGCCGGAAGAGCCGGTCGAAGAATCCATCGAGGCAACACTTGAAGATGCGCCGGCCACGCCGGTACAGGAATCCTGAGACGGCCGCCAACGCGGCCTTCCACGCCATAAACCCATGAGTTCATCGCCCCGTTCCATTCGCGGAATGCACGATATTCCGCCTGCTGAAATCGCGACCTGGCAACGCTTCGAGCGCGAGGCGCGGGCGGTGCTGGGTGGCTACGGTTTCGAGGAGATCCGCACCCCGATTGTCGAGAAGACCGAGGTGTTCACCCGTGCCATCGGCGAGGCCACCGACGTGGTCGAGAAGGAGATGTACACCTTCGAGGACCGCAACGGCGACAGCCTGAGCCTGCGACCGGAAGGCACCGCGGGCGTCGTTCGGGCCGCACTGCAGAACGGGTTGCTGTACGCGGCGCCCATCCGGCTCTGGTACATGGGGCCGATGTTTCGCCATGAACGGCCACAGAAAGGCCGCACCCGGCAGTTTCACCAGGTGGGCGCGGAGGTATTCGGAGCGCCCGGCCCGGATGTCGACGTGGAACTGCTGGCCATGGGTGAGCGCTTGTGGAAGCGCCTGGGCCTGGCCGATGTAACGCTGGAGCTGAACAGCCTGGGCAACGCGGACGAGCGTGCGGCCTACCGCGAAGCACTCGTCGACTACATGGCGGCATTCCGGGACGAACTCGCGGATGATGCGCGTGAACGCCTGGAGCGGAACCCGTTGCGGATTCTCGACTCAAAGGACCCGGCCGTCCGTGAGCGACTGGAAAACGCCCCCGTGCTGACGGATTTCCTCGGCGACGAATCGCGCGCGCACTTTGACGGACTGCGCGACCGCCTGGACCGCCTGGGCATCGAGTACCGGGTGAATCCGCGCCTGGTGCGCGGGCTGGATTATTATTGTCACACGGTGTTCGAGTGGGTCACCACTTCGCTGGGCGCGCAGGGCACGATCTGCGCCGGCGGGCGCTATGACGGCCTGGTGGAGTTGCAGGGTGGAAAACCCTGGCCGGCCACGGGTTTCGCCATGGGGGCGGAACGCATCGTCGCGCTGATGAACGACGCCGCTGAAACCGCACCGACCGCGCCGCACGCGTACGTGGTGGCCGTCGGTGACGAGGCGGCGCCCGAGGCCATGGTGCTGGCAGAGCGCCTTCGTGACGCCAATGAAGCACTGCGCGTGCAGCTGAACGCCGGCGGTGGCAGTTTCAAGGCGCAGTTCAAACGCGCCGATCGCAGCGGCGCACCGTTGGCGCTGGTGCTGGGCGACGACGAAGTCGCCAGTGGCACGGTGGCCATCAAGCACCTGCGTGAAGATCGACCCCAGGAAACCGTTTCCCGGGAACAACTGGATAAATGGTTCGACGCCTGGCTGGCGTCGGCGTAATACGAGAGTAGAGTCAAATGGTTGAAGTGTACGATTCGGTAGAACAGAGTGAGCGCGTCAAGGGCTGGCTGCGCGAGAACGGTGGCGCCATTGTCATGGGCCTTGTGCTCGCATTCGGCGGTCTTTTCGGTTTCAAGCAGTGGCAGGTGTGGAACGAGAGCAAGTCCCAACGCGCCTCGGCCGAGTACGAGGTCATGCTCGAGCAACTGGAAAACGAGCGCCTGGACCCGGCGGTCGCCAATTTCGAGACACTGAAATCTGACTTCGGCGGCTCCGCGTACACGGCGCTGGCCGCGCTCAGCATGGCGCGCGCCCGGGTTGAATCCGGGCAGGCAGACCTGGCGGAAAGCCTGCTTGAATCCGTGATGTCTTCAGGTGAACCTGCACCCATCCGGGTGATTGCCCGTGAGCGCCTGGCCCGCCTGAAGATTGACCTTGGCGAGCCGCAGGCGGCGCTGGACCTGCTCGATGCCGCACCCACGGATACCGGTTTCCAGTCCCGTTTCGCGGAGATCCGTGGCGACGCACTGGCGGCGCTGGGTCGCAACGAGGACGCGGTGGCGGCCTACACCGAGGCCCTGGAGCTGCAGGAAACCGGCGTCGGATATCGTCCGCTCCTGGAGATGAAGCGCGAGGCCCTGGAAGCCGACGCGGGAGCGAACTCCTGATGCGCCGCAGCCTGGCGACACTGTTGATCATGGCCCTGGTGCTACAGGGCTGTAGCTGGTTCAAGAGCTGGGGCGGTGACCCCAAGCCCGGTGAACCCGCTGACCTGGTGGAATTCGAACCGACGCTGGACACCGACGAGATCTGGTCATTGAGCGTCGGCGAAGGTACGAAGCGCGGCACACAGCAACTGCGCCCCGTTTACCGGGATGGCGTGCTCTATGTCGCGGGCCACGAGGGCGAGCTGACCGCCGTTGACGCCGCCAGCGGATCGCGCATCTGGCGGTTGAAGACAGAGCTGCCGTTCAGCGGTGGCCCGGGCGTCAGCGATGACCTGTTGCTGGTCGGAACGGAGAATGGCGAAATCCATGCCTTTACACCGTCCACCGGGACGCCGGTCTGGATCGCCCGTGTGTCATCCGAAATCCTGGCCGCGCCGACCGAGGCCGACGGCATCGTCGTGGTCCGGTCCATCGATGGCCGCGTGTTCGGCCTGGACGCCCGCAACGGCCGCCGGGTCTGGGTCTACGACCACAGCGTGCCGCTGCTGACCCTGCGCGGCAATGCCAACCCGTTGATCCGCGCGGGCATCGTCTACCTGGGCTATGACTCCGGTGAAGTCGTGGCGTTGCGCCTGGATGACGGCAGCCTGGTCTGGGAGCAGGCCGTGGTCACGCCGGAGGGCCGCAGCGAACTCGACCGCCTGGCGGACGTTGACGGCCAGATGGCCATCGTGGCGTCCGACCTGCTGGTCAGCAGCTACAAGAGCCGCCTGTCTTCGCTGGCCGCGGATTCCGGCCGCCTGCTGTGGTTCAAGGATATCTCATCGGTCACCGGGGTCTCGGTGCTGCGCACGCACCTGGCGACCAGCGACGCGGCCGGCCATGTCTGGTTGCTGGACCGGCGAAACGGCACCACGCTCTGGAAGCAGGATGCCCTGGATAACCGTAACCTCACCCGTCCGGCCATTTACGGCGATTACGTTGTCGTGGGTGACTATGACGGTTACCTGCACTGGATTGACCTGGAAACCGGTCACTTCGTCGCCCGCGACAAGCTGGGCGGCAAGGGCTTTACCGGTGCGCCGCTGGTGATTGGCGACACGCTCTACGTCTACACCCAGAAGGGCAAGCTGACCGCGCTCCGGGCCGGCGCCCCGCTCTAGGCACCGGCAAACGCCCATGCTCCCCGTCGTCGCCATTGTCGGCCGTCCGAATGTCGGCAAGTCGACGCTGTTCAATGCGCTGACCCGCACCCGCGACGCCCTGGTCGCGGACCTGCCCGGCGTCACGCGTGACCGCCAGTACGGCATCAGTCGCGTCGGCGAACGTCCCGTTGTGCTGGTGGATACCGGCGGACTGGTGTCCGGCGCCGAGGGTATCGATTACCTGACCGCGAACCAGGTGCACCAGGCCATCGACGAGGCCACGCTCGTACTGTTCGTGGTCAGCGCCCGTGACGGCCTGACCAGCGAAGACCAGGAAGTGGCCGAGGTGCTGCGCCAGAAGGGCCAGCCGGTCATGCTGGTGGCCAACAAGACCGATGGCATCGATGCCGACGTGGCCGTGGCGGATTTCGCGTCGCTGGGCATGGGCGACGCCGCCCAGGTGGCCGCCGCGCACCGGCGGGGCATGGAGAAACTGATGCGCGAGGTCGATGCGCAGTTGCCGCCCGCCGAGGAACCGGAACCCGAAGACGAGGACATCGATCGCCGTCGCCTGACGATCGTCGGCCGGCCCAACGTCGGCAAGTCCACGCTGGTGAACCGACTGCTGGGCGAGGAACGGGTCATGGCCTATGACATGCCGGGCACCACGCGCGACACGATTACCGTGCAGCTGGAAAAGAACGGACTGGAATACGACCTGATTGACACGGCCGGGGTGCGGCGCCGTTCCAAGGTGCACGACGCGGTCGAAAAATTCAGTGTCATCAAGGCGTTGCAGGCGATTGAGCGTGCCCATGTCGTGGTGCTGATGCTGGACGCCCGCGAAGGCCTGACCGACCAGGACATGACACTGCTGTCACATGCGCTCGAACAGGGCCGTGGCCTGGTCATCGCCGTGAACAAGTGGGATGGGCTGGAGGATGACCATCGCAAACAGGTACTGGCCGAACTGGACCGACGCCTGGACTTCGTGCCGTGGGCGCGCCGCGTGCGAATTTCCGCACTGCACGGTACCGGCATGGACATATTGCTCCGCGCCGTCAACGACGCCTGGGAAAGCGCCACGCGCGAGATGTCGACATCTGAATTGACACGGGTGCTGACTCGAGCCTTCGAGGCTCACCAGCCGCCGATGAAGCAGGGGCGCTCCGCACGGCTGCGCTATGCCCACATGGGCGGGAAAATGCCGCCGCGGATTGTCATCCACGGCAACCGCGTCGACACCATCCCGGTGTCCTATCGCCGTTACCTGGAAAATACCTTCATCAAGGCGTTCAAGCTGTCCGGCACGCCGGTGGTGATCGATTTCCGCAGCGGCGACAACCCCTTCAAGGATCGCCGCAACACCTTGACGGAACGACAGGTCAAACGCCGCAAGCGCCTGAAGAAATTTACCAGCCGGAAAAAAGGCCGCTAGCCCTAGCCGTCAGAGTATCCAGGATTGCAGATTGCGCTCCACCTGGTGGGTGACCAACGGGTCATCGGGCTCAACCCTCGACGGCCAGCACTCCACCAACTCACCCCGCCGGTCGAACAGGTACTTGTGAAAATTCCACCGCGGCGTGACGTCGTCACCGTAGGTTTCCCGCAGCGCGTGAAACAACGGGTGGGCGCTGTATCCCATAACGCTGACTTTTCGGGTGAGCGGAAAGCCGACATGGTATTCATCCCAGGTCAGCCTGGCGATGTCTTCCTCCGTACCGGGCTCCTGGTGGCCGAAATCGTCACAGGGCAGGCCAATCACCACCAGGCCGCTTTCCCGGTAGTCGGCATAAACACGCTGTAGCTTCATGTATTGCGGCGTGTATTCACTTTCCGATGCGGTATTGACCAGCAACAGTGGTTGACCGGTCCAGTTCTGCAGTCGCAACGGTGCGCCGTCGATCGACTGGAAAACGTATTCGAATACGTTCACGGTTCCCCTCCCAAGGAATCTGATCTACATAACAGTCTAGACCACGGAATCTGAATGACAATCCAGTACAATGCGCGCTGATTTGAACACCGGTAATACACGGGGCACGACATGAAAGCGAAAATCATCGACGGCAAGGCCATCGCGGCCACCATCCGGGAGGAAATCAGGCAGGACGTGGCGCGCATGCGTGAAGCGCACGGTCGCGTTCCGGGGCTCGCCACGGTGCTGGTTGGCGCACGCAAGGACTCGGAAACCTATGTGCGCATGAAGAAGAAAGCCTGCGCCGAGGCCGGCATTGAGTCGTTCGGCCACGAGCTGCCCGGCGATATCAGCCAGGAAGACCTGCTGGCGGTGGTGAAAGGCCTGAATGCCGACCCGGCGGTGCACGGCATCCTGGTGCAGTTACCGCTGCCGGACCATATTGATGATGAAGCCATCCTGGCGGCCATCAGCCTGGAAAAGGATGTCGACGGATTCCATCCGCTGAATATCGGCCGTCTGTCAATGAAGCGGCGCGATCCGCTGTTCGTGCCCTGTACGCCGAAGGGCTGCATCGAGCTTCTGGACCGAAGCGGCATCGAGATCAGCGGCCGAAACGCGGTGGTGCTGGGGCGCAGCAACATCGTCGGCCTGCCGGTGGCCATGCTGTTACTGCACCGCAACGCCACGCTCACGGTCTGCCACTCGCGCACCGCGGACCTGCCGGCCATGGTGCGACAGGCGGATATCCTGGTCGCGGCGGTGGGGCGGCCGGAAATGGTGCGGGGTGACTGGATCAAGCCGGGCGCCGCCGTCATCGACGTGGGCGTCAACGCCGTTGACGACGCCGACGACCCGCGCGGTTACCGGCTGGTGGGCGACGTGGCCTTCGACGAGGCCCGTGAAGTCGCCGGCGCCATCACCCCCGTGCCCGGGGGCGTGGGCCCCATGACCATCGCGATGCTGCTGCGCAACACCACTGACGCGGCCGCGCGCGCTCTCGACCGGGGCTGACGCCCGTCCCGTCCCGGGCCGGGCAGGGCGGCGGTTCAGTCGCGCTCGACGATCGCCGCCACGCCCATGCCGCCGGCCGTGCACACGGAAATCAGCCCGCGGCCGCCACCCTCGTTCTCCAGCAATTGCGACAGGGTGCCCAGGATGCGGGCACCGGTGGCCGCGAACGGATGGCCAATGGCCACGCTGCCGCCTTTAATGTTCATTTTCGAACGGTCGATTGACCCGAGCGGTGCGTCGAGGCCCAGGCGGTCTCGGCAGTAGTCGTCCGATTCCCACGCCTTCAGGGTGCACAGCACCTGCGCGGCGAACGCCTCGTGAATCTCGTAATAGTCAAAGTCCTGCAGTGACAATCCGGTGCGTTGCAGCAGCTCTGATACCGCAACTGTGGGTGCCATCAGCAGCCCCTCGTCGTTGACGAAATCCACCGCGGCCGAACGGCCGGTGACCAGCCACGCCTGCACCGGCAGCTTGCGTTCACGTGCCCATTCTTCCGAGGCCAGCAATACGCCGGCCGCGCCGTCCGTCAACGGGGTGCTGTTGCCGGCCGTCAGCGTCGCGGTGTCGTCCTTGCCGAACACTGTTTTCAGGCCTGCCAGCTGTTCGGCGCTGGAATCGGGCCGCACGTTGTTGTCCCGTGCGGCGCCGCTCCAGGGCGTCACCAGCGGATCGAAAAAGCCTTCGTTCCAGGCCGCGGCCGCGTTCTGGTGGCTGGTCGCCGCCAGCTTGTCCTGGTCCTCGCGCGCGATGCCCCATTCGCGGGCCATGCGCTCACAGTGCTGGCCCATGGACAGGCGCGTTCGCGGCTCGCCATTGGCCGGTGGCACCGGGGCCAGTTCCGCGGGGGAGAAGCCCTTGAAGACCTTCAGCTTGTCGCCGAAGCTGCGGGCCCGGCCCAGCTTGACCAGCCGGCTCGAAAACTTCGGCCCGAACACGATGGGCGGATCGGACGTGGTATCGGTGCCGGCCGCGATGCCGGCCTCGATCTGCCCGCTGGCGATCTTGGCCGCGATGCCCAGCGCCGCCTGCAGGCTGGTGCCGCAAGCCTGCTGCAGCGTGATACCGGGCGTGAGCGGACTCAGCGTCGTCGACAGCAGGGCTTCGCGGGCCAGGTTCCAGTCGCGTGAGTGCGTGGTCACCGCGCCGGCCACGACCTCGTCCAGCTTTTCGCCCTCCAGGCCGAAACGGTCGGTCACGCCCTGCAGTGCGGCGGCCAGCATGTCCATGTTGGAGCGTGCTGAGTAGATGCTGTTGGAGCGGCAGAAAGGAATCCGGCTGCCGCCGATAATGGCGACCCGGCGTATCGAATCATTCATCGTCATTCTCCGTGACGTCGGTGTCCAGGGTGGCAAGGTAATGCAGCGGGCCGCCGCGGAACGGCGCGAAGCCCGTGCCGAAGATCATGCCGGCGTCGAGCACGTCGGCGTCCTCGACAATGCCGTCCGCCAACGCGGCCTTGCACTCGTCGAAGTAGGGCTGCATCAGCATCAGGGCGATCTCGTCGAGTTCGTCGTCATCGGCGCTGACCGCGCCTTTCGACGGCTTGCCCTTGTCCCAGCGATAGAAACCCTCGCCGGACTTCTTGCCCAGCTTGCCGGCATCCACGTAGGTCTTGAGCAATTCACGTTCAGCGCCTGCATCTTCGCCGCCCAGCGTGCCCAGCACGCCCAGCCCGATATCCAGGCCCACCACGTCGGCCAGCTCAACCGGGCCCATCGGCATGCCGAACCGCACGGCAGCGGCGTCAAGATTCTCGGCGCTCACGCCACCCTCGTTCTTCATCCGGAACGCCTTGAGCAGGTAGGGCGCCAGCACGCGGTTGACCAGGAAACCCGGGCTGCTTTCCACCGGCAGCGGGAAACGTCCGATCTGGTTGCAGAACGCAGCACCGTCCAGCACGGCGCGGGCATCCGTCGCCTTGCCGTGGACGACCTCGACCAGCGGCATTTTCGCCACCGGGTTGAAAAAGTGCAGGCCCACCAGGCGTTCGGGTCGCGCCAGGTCGGCCGCAAGTTCGGCTAGTGGGATGGCGGACGTGTTGGTGGCCAGCAGGGCGTGTTGCTGGAGTTTTGGCTCGATATCCGCAAATAGCGCCTTCTTGGCGTCCGCGTTTTCGAAGATCGCCTCGATGACCACGTCCGCGCGGGCCGCGCCGTCACCCGTGATATCCGGGATCAACCGCGACATCGCGCCCGCGACCTGGTCAGGTGTCTTCAGGCGCTTTTTGAACAGGTCCTTCGCACGCTTGAGCGCCGGTTCGATGTATTTCATCTCGCGGTCCTGCAGGGTCACCTCCAGGCCACGGGAGACGCACCAGGCCGCGATATCGCCGCCCATGGTGCCGGCGCCGACCACGTGCACGCGCCGGGCGCGGAACGGGCTCTTCTTGCCGTATCCCTTGAGCCGCTCGGTCAACGCGAAAACGCGCCTCAGGTTTTTCGAGGTCTCACCGGTGATCAGCCGCCCGACCCGGACGACTTCCTCGGCGAGCATCGCGTGCGGGTCATCGCCACAGTCTTCCCAGGCGTCGATCAGTTCGAACGGCGCCGGGTAGTGATCGGGGTTGGCCTTCGCGGCCGTTTGCTTGCGCATCTGCCCGGCCAGCAGTTTCCGCACCGGGGCCATGCCCTGGACGCTGGCCATCCAGCCCGGCCCGCGCGATTTGCGCGCCTTCAGGATGGCGCGCCGCGCGGCCCAGCGGGGCGAACCATGCGGCCCGACCAGTTCGTCCACCAGGCCCTGGCCACGGGCGGCGCGGGGGCGCAGGTTGCGCGCCGACAGCATCAGCGGCATCGCCTTCAGGGCGCCGCACTGGCGCACGCTGCGCGCGCTACCGCCAAATCCGGGGTAAATGCCGAGCTTGACCTCGGGAAAGCCCAGCCGCGTGTTGTCATCATCACGGGCGATGCGCCAGTCGAAACACAGCGCCAGTTCCAGGCCGCCACCCAGGCAGTATCCCTCGATGATCACGGCGGTGGGGAAGGGCAATGCCTCGATGCGGTTGAACAACTGGTGCACGTGGTGGATGAACTCGGAGGCATCGGCGGCACTGTCGACCCTGTCAAACTCTCGAACGTCCGCACCGACGATGAACGATCCTGCCTTGCCCGACTGCAGCACCAGGCCGGCAGGCGGTTCTGCCTCCAGCCGCGTCACGATGATTTCAAGCTCGGTCAGCACGTCGCGGGACAGGCTGTTGGCGCTTTCGCCTTCGCGGTCAAGGCTGAGCCAGCAGATGCCGTCAAGGTCGCTGGCCAGGTGCCAATGCTGAAAACCGTTGTCACTCATGGAGAATCTCCGTCCATACGCCACAGTAGGGTGGCAATTATAGGGTCGCGATGGGGTGTTCGCCAGAATACCGGAAAAACCTTGGCTCCTCATCCGCTTATGGTGTAAAATTCCCCGTTTGCCCAGAGTGCCTTTGGCGGGTGGCGAGCGAATGTCGCGGGAATTTCCAGACTGGATCAATCCCTGGACGGCCGCACAGGGTCGCCGGGAATTTCGTGGCACGATGCCATTATCCCGCATGCCGCGGCTGGTCGCGGTACTGGAGGACGGCAACGGCGAGGCGGAATTCCGCCTGGCGGCCAGCGTCGACATGGACGGCCGGCCGCAGCTGGACCTCTGGGTCCGCGCCGGCTTGATGTTGATGTGCCAGGCGAGCCTGGCGCCATACGTCGAAACGGTGGAGCGGCGTACGTCGCTGACGGTGATCGAAGACGAGGCGGAAACGGCATTGCTGCCGGAACACGCCGACCCGGTCATCGTCGATGAAGGCCGGGTGGCGCTTGCCACGCTGGTCGAAGATGAATTGTTGTTGGGTTTGCCGGCCGTGCCGCGCAATCCCGAGGTCGCCAAGGTGGAGTATTCCAGCGGCGACGAACCGGCACCCGACCCCGAGTCGGAAACCCGGAATCCCTTTGCGGCGCTTGGCGACCTGGTCGGCAAGCAACGCTAGAGCGCGGCGCAAGCCGCGAAGAACGAATCGGTAACAGGAGTCAGTCCCATGGCTGTACAGAAAAGTCGTAAAACCCCTTCACGTCGCGGCATGCGGCGTTCGCACGACGCCCTGAAGGCGCCGACGCTGTCCGTCGAGCCGACCACGGGCGAAACGCACCTGCGTCATCACGTCAGCCCCGAGGGCTACTACCGCGGCCGTAAAGTCGTGGACAGCCCCGTCGTGGAGTTCGACGACGAGGATTGAGACCGTTTCCGGTTCTCAACCTGATGCATTCGGACGACCGAAACCGCCGCCGGCCCCCGGGCCGGCGGTGTTTTTGTGCGCCCGGCGGATTTGCTGAAAGGCAGTCGCGATGACTCAAACGACGGACAAGACGCTCGCCCTGGATGTGCACGGTGGTGATCACGGACCCTCGGTGCTGGTGCCTGCAGCGCTTGACGCGCTGAAAGCGGATCCGGCACTGAACGTGATCCTGGTCGGGCGTCCCGACGAAATCGCGCCGTTCTTCGACGAAGCAGATGCCCTGTTCGGCCAGCGTGTCCGTATCGAAGAAGCGACCGAGGTGATCGCCTCCGACGCACGCCCGCGCGCCATCCTTCGGGCCGGTCCGGACACCAGCCTGTTCCGCGCTTTGCAACTGGTCAAGGAAGGAAAGGCCGCCGCCTGCGTCAGCGCCGGCAACACCGTGGCCCTGATGACCCTGGGCGTCAAATTGCTGGGCGTCCTTCCCGGTGTCCGGCGCCCGGCGCTGATGTCACAGTTTCCAACCTCGGGCGGCACCATCGGCATGCTGGACCTCGGCGCCAACCTGAACGTCGACGCGCAGCAACTGGCGCAGTTCGCGCTGATGGGTGCCGAAGTCCTGCGTGCGGCGCACCCGGACCGCCCCGCGTCCGTCGGCCTGCTCAATGTCGGCCACGAGGATGGCAAGGGGCATTCCGTGGTTCGCGAGGCCCACGAACTGCTGAAGACCTCGGACCTGGACTACCGCGGGTTTATCGAGGGCCATGACATTTTCGAGGGCAAGGTTGACCTGGCGGTCTGTGACGGCTTCGCCGGCAACCTGGTGCTGAAGTCCAGCGAGGGCCTGGCCGCCATGCTGTTCAACGAGTTCCGCAGCACGCTGATGTCCTCCTGGCGCTCGCGCCTGGGCGCCTGGCTGGCGAAGCCGGCATTGAAGGCGATGGTGGAACGATTGGACCCCGCCAAGCATAATGGGGCGCCGCTGGTCGGGCTGAACGGCGTCGTGGTCAAGAGCCACGGCCGCTCAGGCAGGCTTGCATCGACCCAGGCCATTCTTGAAGCCGGCCAGGAAGCGCGGCATCACGTGCCCGAACGTATCGAGGCCGTGATCGAAAAACACGAACGAGAGACAGCAGCGTGAAATATTCCAGGATTATCGGCACGGGCAGCGGCCTGCCGGAACGCGTTTTGACCAATGCCGAGCTCGAAACCATGGTCGACACCAGCGACGAGTGGATCCAGAGCCGGACCGGCATTCGCGAACGCCGGGTCGCCGCGGAGGGCGAATATACCTCCGACATGGCCTACCGGGCCGCACAGAACGCCATCGAGGCGGCCGGCCTGTCGCCGAAAGATATCGACCTGATCATCGTCGGCACGACCACGCCGGACCTGGTGTTCCCAACCACGGCCGTGCTCCTGCAGCAGCGCCTGGGACTGCCGCACGTGGGCGCCATGGACGTCAACGCGGCCTGCACCGGCTTCCTGTACGCGCTCAGCATTGCTGACAAGTTCATTCGCCTGGGTGACGCGAAGCGGGCGCTGGTCATCGGCGCCGAGTCGATCACCCGGCTGGTGGACTGGGAAGACCGGACCACCTGCGTATTGTTCGGCGACGGCGCGGGCGCGGTGGTTATCGAGGCCGCCGACGAGCCGGGCATCCTGTCCACGCATATCCACGCCAATGGCGATCACGTCGACCTGTTGCGCACGAAGCGCGGCATCTCCACCGGCTTCGACCTGGACGCGCCGCGTGGCGGCATCACCATCGAGATGAAGGGCAACGAGGTCTTCAAGGTGGCCGTACGAACGCTGGGCCGCATCGTCGATGAGACCCTGGATGCGAACGGCATGGCCAAGTCCGACCTGGACTGGCTGATTCCGCACCAGGCCAACATGCGCATCATTTCCGCCACGGCGAAGATGCTGGACATGACCATGGACCAGGTCGTGGTCACTGTCGACCGGCATGGCAATACTTCCGCGGCCTCGGTGCCGCTGGCGCTGGACGAGGCCGTCCGTGACGGTCGCATCCAGCGTGGCCAGAACCTGCTGCTGGAGGCCTTCGGCGGCGGCTTCACCTGGGGTTCGGCCCTGGTGAGGTACTGACATGAGCGTCGCATTCCTTTTCCCGGGGCAGGGTTCCCAGTCGGTCGGCATGCTGGCCGGGCTGGCGGGCGAGTTCCCCGAAGTGGAAGCCACGTTCAAAGAAGCTTCCGAGGCGCTCGGATTCGATCTGTGGAAATTGACCCAGGACGGCCCCGAAGCTGACCTCAACCGAACCGAGAACACCCAGCCGGCGATGCTGGCGGGCGATATCGCCACCTGGCGCGCCTGGCGCGCGGCGGGCGGGCCGATGCCGGCGCACATGGCCGGCCACAGCCTGGGCGAATACGCGGCCCTGGTCGCCGCGGAGTGCATTGAATTCGCAGACGCGGTCAAGCTGGTCGCCCTGCGGGGCCGCCTGATGCAGGCCGCGACCCCGGAAGGCGTGGGCGCCATGGCCGCCATTATCGGCCTGGATGATGACGTCCTGGAAAACATCTGTGCGGACATCAATGGCGACGAAGTCGTGTCCTGTGCGAACTACAACGCGCCGGGGCAGGTCGTGATCGCCGGCCATCGCGGCGCGGTCGACAAGGCCTGCGCGGCGGCGACTGATGCCGGTGCACGACGCGCGCTGCCACTGCCGGTCAGCGTGCCGTCGCATTGCGCGCTGATGCGTGACGCCGCGAACGAGCTCGGCGACGCCCTGGAAAGCGTGAACTACGGCGTGCCCGCCGTCCCGGTCTGGCACAATGTCGACGTCGCCACGCACAGCGAACCGGTTGACATCGTCGAGGCACTGGCGCGCCAGTTGTGGCAGCCCGTGCGCTGGACCCGCACCATCGAAACGCTCTCCGCCAGGGGTGTCGGCCAGTTCGTCGAATGCGGGCCGAACAAGGTGCTGGCGGGGCTGAACCGCCGCATCGTCCGCAGCGCCGCGGTGACCGCGCTGGCCAGCCGGGCGGATATCGAACAACTGATTGGAGAACTTGACGCATGAGCGATTCCAGCGAACCGCGTATTGCGCTGGTCACCGGCGCCAGTCGCGGCATCGGCGCGGCCATCGCCGACACCCTGGCCGCACGCGGCGACCGGGTCTTCGGTACCGCCACGTCTGAGGGCGGCGCCAGCGCGATCTCAGAGCGCCTGGGTGCCATTGCCGAGGGCAGCGAGGGCAGGGTGCTGGACGTCAATGACGCCGACGCCGTCACCGCGATGGTCGCCGACATTACCGCCAGCGCCGGCGCGCCCGTGATCCTGGTCAACAACGCCGGCATCACGCGTGACACGCTGCTGATGCGGATGAAAGACGAGGACTGGGACGCGGTGCTGGACACCAACCTGCGCTCGGCTTTCCGCCTGAGCCGCGCCTGCCTGCGCGGCATGATGAAGGCGCGCTGGGGCCGGGTCGTCAATATCGCATCGGTCGTGGGCGCCATGGGCAACCCCGGCCAGGCCAATTATTGCGCCGCCAAGGCCGGCATGGAGGGCTTCGCGCGCTCCCTGGCCCGTGAAATCGCGGCGCGTAACATTACCGTCAACACCGTCGCGCCCGGGTTTATCGACACGGACATGACGCGGGAACTGGGCGACGAACAGCGCGATTCGCTGCTCGCCGGTATTCCCATGCAGCGCCTGGGGCAGGCCCAGGACATCGCCGACGCGGTGTCTTTCCTGGCCTCCGACGCGGCAGCCTATATCACCGGCCATACATTGCACGTCAACGGCGGCATGTACATGGGCTGATTCCCCATGCGCCAGCGCATGGTTCGAAACTGGAAGCGGAGCAGGACAATGGATAAAATTGCGGCCCTCTTCCCCCTGACTGAAGGAAATCAATCACAATGAGCAGCATCGAAGATCGCGTCCGCAAAATCGTCGTCGAACAGCTGGGCGTGAAGGAAGACGAAGTGACCGCTAACGCGTCTTTCGTCGACGACCTGGGCGCCGACTCCCTGGACACCGTTGAACTGGTGATGGCCCTCGAGGAAGAGTTCGAATGCGAAATTCCGGACGAAGAGGCTGAGAAGATCACCAGCGTCCAGCAGGCCATCGACTACATCAATTCACACAGCGACTGATCTGCCGCCTGGCAGCATTCATCACTGAGGTGAAATGTCACGGCCGGCCCATCGCCGGCCGTCATTCTTTGAATCGAGGTTAGTATCGTGTCCAAACGTCGAGTCGTCGTCACCGGCATGGGGATTGTCTCCCCGGTCGGCAACACCATCGAAAGCGCCTGGGAAGCCATCCGCGAGGGCCGTAGCGGTATCGGTGAAATCACCGAGTTCGACGCGTCGGCCATGAACACGCGGATCGCGGGCGAGATCAGTGACTTCGAGGTCACGGACTGGATCTCGGCCAAGGACGCCAAGAAATTCGACAAGTTCGTGCACTACGGCATGGCGGCCTCGATGATGGCGCTGGCCGACGCCGGCATCGACGCCGAGGGCGAACACGGCATTCCCGCGCCGCGCATCGGCTGCGCGCTGGGTGCCGGTATCGGCGGCATCCGCACCATTGAAAAGACCACCGAGGCTTACCTGAATGGCGGTCCGCGCAAGGTCAGCCCGTTCTTCATCCCGGGCTCCATCGTCAACATGATCGGCGGTTACCTGTCCATGCAGTACAACCTGCAGGGGCCGAACATTGCCATCGTCACGGCCTGCACCACGGCCACCCACAATATCGGCTCGGCCATGCGCATGATCCAGTACGGCGATGCCGATGTCATGGTCGCGGGTGGCGCAGAATATGCGACCACGCCGACGGCCATCGCCGGTTTCGGCTCCGCCCGCGCCATGTCGACCCGCAACGACGACCCGCACGGCGCCAGTCGCCCGTGGGACGAGGGCCGGGATGGCTTCGTGCTCTCCAACGGCGCCGGCGTGCTGGTGCTGGAAGAACTGGAACACGCGAAGGCCCGTGGTGCGACCATCTACGCCGAGGTGAAAGGCTTCGGCATGAGCGGCGACGCTCACCACATGACGGCACCGCCGGAAGACGGTGACGGCGCGGCGCGCTGCATGGCCACGGCGCTGGAAGACGCCGGCATGGCACCCGGCGACATCGATTACATCAATGCCCACGGCACCTCCACGCCGCTGGGTGACCTGGCCGAGGCCACCGCCGTGCACACCGTGTTCGGCAACGCCGCGGACGGCGTCGCGGTCAGCTCCACGAAGTCCATGACCGGCCACCTGCTCGGCGCCGCGGGCGGCGTGGAAGCCATCTTCAGCCTGCTCGCCATCCGCGACGGGGTGCTGCCGCCGACCATCAACCTGGAACAGCCCAGCGAAGGCTGCGACCTGGACTTCGTGCCCAACGAGGCCCGTGATGCGAACGTTTCCGCCGCGCTGTCGAACTCGTTCGGCTTCGGCGGCACCAATGGCAGCCTGGTGTTCGCCCGCCTGGATGACTGACCCCCGGACGTGACGGCCCTGCATACCGTCGCGCTCGAGCGTATACCCGACCTGATTGCGCTGGGCGCCAGCCGCCCGGCGCGATACCCCTTCCTGCTCGACAGCGCCGCCCCCGGCCCACTGGGCCGTTACAGCCTGCTGCTCCGCCACACGGGCGATACCCGGGTGCTGGCGTCGGGTGCCAACAGCGATGACGCCGACCGTTTCCTGGCCGGACTCGAATCCGACCTTGCAGGCTCGCCGGACGGGGTGACCGATGGCGAAAACCTGCCATTCGTCGGTGGCTGGTTTGTCTACCTGGGCTACGAAATTGCCGCCGGTATTGAACCGGTGCTGGAGCTGCCGGCCGCTGAAGATGGCCTGCCGACCGCGCTGGCCGCGCAATGCGATGGCGCGGTCATCATCCGGCATGACAATGAGCCCACCGCCTTCGTGGTGGCGGAGTCGGCCGCCACGCGCGACGAAATGCTCGCCGACCTGGCCAATGCGCCTTTGGTCGCTGACGAGGCTGTCCCGCCGCTTGAAAACCTCGAAGCCGACGGCGCGGGTGAGTTTGAAAGCGCCGTCGCCCGCATCCACGAGTACCTGCTGGCCGGTGATGTTTTCCAGGTAAACCTGTCCCGGGCCTGGCGCGGACGCTTTCAGCATCCTGTCGAGGCGGCGACCCTTTACCGGGGCCTGCGCCGCGCCAACCCGGCGCCGTTCGCCGGCATGATGCGGTGGGGTGATAAAGCGCTGATGAGCTCGTCGCCCGAACGCCTGGTGGAGGTGCGTGACGGCATCGTGCAGACCCGCCCGATTGCCGGCACCCATCGCCGCGACCCCGATCGCGACACCGACCGCGCGCTCCGCGACGCGCTCCTGGCGCACCCCAAGGAACGGGCCGAGCACATCATGCTGATCGACCTGGAACGCAACGACCTGGGGCGGGTCTGCGAGACGGGCAGCGTGGAGGTCGACGAGCTGATGGTCGTGGAATCCTATGCCCACGTGCATCACATCGTCTCGAACGTGCGCGGCCGCCTGCGCCCGGGCTGTACGCCCGTTGATGTCATTCGCGCGGTGTTTCCCGGCGGCACCATTACCGGTTGCCCGAAGGTGCGTTGCATGCAGATTATCGCCGAGCTTGAAGGGCGGGGCCGGGGGTACTATACGGGGGCCATGGGCTACATTGACCACCGGGGCCACATGGACCTGAATATCCTGATCCGCAGCCTGGTGACGGATGGACAGCAGTTCGGGTTTCGTACCGGGGCGGGCATCGTCATCGATTCGGACCCCGCCCGCGAAGTCGCGGAAACTGGCCACAAGGCCCGGGGTATGCTGGCGGCCATCGGCGCCGCGGAGGAATTGCATTGAGCGAAAAGCGTACAGACAGGGAGTGCCTCGTCAACGGCGAAGTCTCGGAATGGGTGCACCATACCGACCGGGGCTTCACCTACGGCGATGGCCTGTTCGAGAGTTTCGCCGTGGAGCAGGGCCGGCCTCGGTTCTGGCAGGCGCACATGGATCGGCTCAAGCGTGGCTGTGACACGCTGGGCATCGAGATGCCGCCGCAGGAACTGTTGTTGCGCGACACGCGTACCGCCGCGGCCGGGCAGTCCCGTTGCGTGGTGCGGATCACGCTGACCCGTGGTGTGGGCGGGCGTGGTTACACGCCGCCGGAGGATACGAAAGCGACCCGTGTGGTGAGCGCTCACCCCTGGCCGGAGGGTCTCGACACCCTGGGCAGGAACGGCGTCCGGGCGCGCACCTGTGAGTTGCGACTGGCTCTGCAACCGGCGCTGGGCGGCATCAAGCACCTCAACCGGCTGGAACAGGTGCTGGCGGCCCGCGAAATGCAGGCCCACCCGGGGCTCGAGGGCATCCTGCTGAACCAGGAGGGCTTTGTCATCAGCGGCCTGCACGCCAATCTCTTCATCGTCGTCGACAACACGCTGCTGACGCCGCGAATGGACCGCTGCGGCGTGCGCGGCATTCTTCGCGGCCTGCTGCTGCGGGACTTCAAGTCGCGGGTGGAACTGCGACGCCTGCACCCGGCCATGCTGGGCGAGGCCGACGAGGTATTCCTGTGCAGCGCGCTGCGCGGCATTGTGCCCGTGACCGCCATCGATGAGCACGAATGGCGGATCGGCAAGGTCACGCGCGAAATGCAGGAATGGTTCGAGGCGCGCAAGGCCGCAACATGAACGCAACCCGGCGCAATCCCATCATGAAAGGGCTGGGCATCGCGGTTGCCGTGCTGTTGCTGGTGGCGGCCATCGCCGGCGGCCTGTTTTACAGTGGCTACCGCTCGTTCCTTGAAACCCCGTTGAACGCGGCGCCGGGCGGGACGGTGATCGAGGTCCAACGCGGGGAAACCACGCGCGAGGTCATCAACCGCCTGGCCACGATGGGGCTGACCGGGAACGGCTGGCAATGGCGCGTGCTGAACCGGCTCCAACCGGTCACCATCCAGGCCGGGGAATTCCTGGTGCCGCCGGGGACAACGCCGCCTCAGCTGCTGGAACGTTTCGCGTCCGGGCAGGTCATCCAGCACCGTTTCACCATTGTCGAGGGCTGGCGCTACCGCGACCTGGCCGAGGCGCTGCAGGCCATGCCGCGCCTGGCCGTGGATGCGCACCTGCTCGATCCCGCCAATGTCATGGCCGAGATCGGCAGCGAGGAAACCCATCCCGAAGGGTGGTTCCTGCCGGAAACCTACGCCTGGGTCGCCGGGGACACCGCATTGGACCTGCTTGGGCGCGCCCACGCCGCCATGCGGGCAGCGCTCGCCGCGGAATGGAGCGACCGCGACCCGGATGTGCCCCTGAAGACGCCGTATGAACTGCTGACACTGGCCTCCATCGTGGAGAAGGAAACGGCCGTCGACGGCGAGCGCGCCGAGGTTGCCGGCGTGTTCGTCCGCCGGCTGAACCAGCGCTGGCGGCTGGAGACCGACCCCACCGTGATCTACGGCCTGGGCGAGTCGTTTGACGGCGATATTCGTTACCGCGACCTCAGGGCCGACACGCCCTACAACACCTACACGCGTTACGGCCTGCCACCGACACCCATCGCGTTGCCGGGGCGCGACTCGCTGGCCGCGACCGCACGCCCGGCGGACGGCACGGCCATGTTCTTCGTGGCTGACGGGCGCGGCGGACACGTATTCTCCGATACCCTTGAAGCGCACAACCGGGCCGTGCGCGCCTTTCTCGACCAGCAGCAGAACGGTGGCCAGTAAATGAGCCACAGCGAAACGGGAAACCGGCCGGCCGGGCTGTTTATCAGCCTGGAAGGCGGCGAAGGCGCCGGCAAGTCGACCCAGCTGGCCGCCGTGCGCGAATGGTATGAACAGCGTGGCCGCGAGGTGCTGGTGACCCGGCAACCGGGTGGCACGGCGCTGTCGGAAAAAATACGCGGCCTGCTGCTCGACCGCGAGCACGACGGGATGAGCCCACTGGCCGAGTTGCTGCTGCTGTTCGCTGATCGCGCCCAGTTCCTGGACGAGGTGGTCCGCCCCGCGCTACGCGAGGGCAGGGTGGTCATCTGCGACCGCTTCACGGATTCCACGCGGGCTTACCAGGGGGGCGGCCGGGACCTCGACCGCGACACCATCGAGGCGGTGGCGCGCGTGGTCCACGGCGACCTGGAGCCGCACCTGACGCTGTTGCTGGATTTGCCGGTCAGCACCGGCCTGGCGCGCGCCTCGAACCGGGGCGAAGCCGACCGGATGGAGGTGGCGGGCCAGCCATTCCACGAGCGCGTCCGGCGGGCTTACCTGGCGCTGGCCGAAGAATTCCCGGATCGAATCCACGTGATCGACGCATCGCTGCCGCCGGCACAGGTCAGCGATGCCATCCGAAACACCCTGGAGCATTTCCATGAGCAACACTGAACCCTGGCTGGACGCGGCCTGGAAGGCTTTCCGGGCGCGCGTGGAAACCGATCGCGTTCCCCACGCGCTGCTGCTGGCCGGTCCCCAGGGCATCGGCAAGGGCCGGCTGGCCGGTCGTATCGCCGCCAGCCTGTTATGCCTCGAACCCCGCGAGGATGGCCAGGCCTGTGGCGAATGCCGTTCCTGCCGGCTGACCGCCAGTGGCGCGCATCCGGAATGGCTGCGCCTGCAGCGGCGCGAGGACAAGCGCTTCATCATTATTGAAGACCTGCGCGAGTTCATTCGGCTGATCGGCCTGTCCTGCACCATCAGCCCGCGCAAGGTGGCCATTGTCGATCCGGCCGATGACATGAACCGGGCCACCGCGAACGCCCTGCTGAAGACACTCGAGGAGCCGCCGGGCGACACGGTGATCATGCTGGTCTGCCACGACCCCTCGAGACTGCCCGCCACCATCCGCAGCCGCTGCCAGTGGCTGAGCGTTGAAGCGCCGACGCATGAACAGGTGGCCGCCTGGCTGCGCGAACACCCGCCAGAAAACGAGGAGGGTCCGGTCGGGTTTGGGGAAGCAGAACTGGAAACCGCCCTGGATGCCGCCGGCAACCAGCCCATGCTCGCCGGCGTGCTGTTGACCCAGCCGGATTGGCTCGCGGGCTTCGACAAGGTCATGAAAGGCCTGGAAGTCGTGCTCGGCGAGCCGGCCAAGGCCGGTGCCTGCGCGGAATACCTGGACGGCATTCCGGCTGACCTGGTCTGGACCTGGCTGTCCCGTGGGGCCGCCAGGGCGCTCAAAATGACCCTCGGGGCCCAGGACACCGAATGGCTGGGGAACCATCGTGAGCGCCTGGACCGCGCCTGCCTGGCGCGCCTGCAGGCCGCCGCGGACCGTTACCAGGTGGTCGCGAGGCGCGCGGCGGTACGACAGGACTTACTTTTGCGGGATTGGTTGCTAGAATGGGGCCGCCAACGCGGCCATGCAGACGCCGCCTGAACCAGGGGGACACACCAGACATGGCACAGCAGGGCATTCTTTCACTCACCATCAACGACAAGCAGTCGTTGTACAGCGCCTACATGCCGTTCGTGAACGGCGGTGGCCTGTTCGTCCAGAGCACCAAGCGTTTCAACCTGGGGGACGAGGTCTTCCTGCTGCTGACCCTGATGGACCTAGAAGAGCGCCTGCCCATCCCGGGCAAGGTGGTCTGGATCACGCCACCGGGTTCACAGGGCAACCGCCGCCCCGGCATCGGCGTCCAGTTCGCGGACACGCCCGACGGCGCCCACGCCCGCACCATCATCGAGTCCCACCTCGCCAACCTGATGAAGAGCGACAAGAAGACCTACACCATGTAGGCGACCGCGGCTCAGTCCGTGCTCATGGCCGAGCCGATGGCCTCCAGTATCCGATCGATGTCTTCCTTGCCCTGGTAAAAATGCGGGGAAATGCGCACGCACTTGCCGCGCGGCGCGCAGATCACGTTTTGCCGTTCAAGGCGGCCGCAGAAAATTTTGGGTGACGCCGTGCCGGGCTGGAACGCGACGATGCCAGAGCGACGGTCGGCCTGCCAGCGACTGAGTACCCGGGCGCCTGAAATGGCCCCCAGTCCGTCCACCAGGCGCCCGGTGTTGGCCAGCACACGCTGGCCGACCCGTTCGCGCCCGACCTGCTCATGCATTTCGAGCGCGGCGTTCAGGGCCACCTGGCCCAGGGTATTCGGCGTACCGGGCTCGAAACGCCGGCCGCCGGCCGCGTCGCGCTGGTCACCGTGGTCGAAATCATAGGGGCGTTCGCGCATCCGCCACCCCACGCGCGCCGCGACCAACTCGTCACGCCAGCGCGGCGCGGCGTAGAACAGGCCGATGCCCTCGGGCGCCAGCAACCACTTGTGGCCACCGCAGGCCAGGAAATCGACCTGCGCCGCCTGGACATCCATCGGCAACGCACCCAGCTGCTGGATGGCGTCGACGAAAAATGCCGTGCCGTTGTCACGACAGGCCTTGCCCAGCCGGTCGAGGTCGAGCCGGAACCCGTCGATCCACTGCACCGCGCTGACCGCCAGTAACCGCGTCCGGTCGTCAAATTGCGCCACCAGGGCGGCCTCCGGGTCTTCCGCGGCACGGATGTCGACCCGTCGCAGTTCCACGCCACGCGATGCCAGCCGTTCCCAGGCCAGCCGGTTGGTCGGAAATTCGCCTTCAACCGAAACGATATTGTCACCGGCCCGCCACGGCAGTCCGCGGGCCACGATATCGACGCCCTCGGTGGTGTTGGCGGTCAACGCGATATCGTCGCCGCTCCCGGCATTGATGATCCGCGCGATGCGTTCACGCAGAGCATCGGTTTCACGCAGCCACCGCGCGTAGTGCTGGGCACCGTCACGAAGGTTCTCCATTGTGAACGCCGTGATGGCGTCGGCCACGCACTTCGGCCAGGGGGCGATGGCGGCGTGATTGGCGTAGGTGCGCTCTTGCCGGGACGGGAATTGCCCGTCCAGCCACGCGTCGAGGTTGTCGATATCGGTCGGGTCGGTCATCGGCCTATAATGGCCCCACGGTCGCGGCGCCTCAAGCCGCGACGGGCGGAACAGTCACCGATGCCGGATTCCCAACCCAGGGCCATCATTCATGTCGACATGGACGCGTTCTATGCGTCCGTGGAGCAACTCGACCACCCCGAGTACCGCGATCGCGCGTTGATTGTCGGGGGGCTGGGCCCGCGTGGCGTGGTTTCTGCGGCCAGCTACCCGGCGCGGGCGCTCGGCGTGCATTCGGCGATGCCCACGGGGCAGGCGCGGCGCCTGGCGCCCGGTGCGGTGTTCCTGAAGCCGCGCATGGCCCGCTACCGGGAGGTTTCGCAGCAGGTGTTCGGTATCTTCAAACGCTACACGCCGCTGGTCGAAGGCCTGTCGCTGGACGAGGCCTTCCTCGACGTCGGTGGCAGCCTGCGGCTGTTTGGCAGCCGCGAAGCCATCGGCGCGCGAATCCGTGACGATATCCTGGCGGAAACGGGGCTGGCGGCCAGCGTCGGCATGGCGCACAACAAGTTCCTGGCGAAACTGGCCTCCGACGCCGAAAAGCCGTCGGGCTTCGTCTCGGTGCCGCCGGACGGCGTGCAGCGCTTCCTGGACCCGATGCCGATCCGGCGGTTGTGGGGAATCGGCAAGCGCACCGAGCCGCGACTGCGCAGGCTCGGTGTCCTCACCATCGGCCAGCTGCGGCGTGCCGACCCGGCCGCCCTGCGCGATGTGCTGGGCAACCGGACGGCGCATTTCCTGGCACTGGCCCGTGGCGAAGACGACCGCGAGGTCACCCCCGTACGGCCCGACAAATCCATCAGCCACGAGATCACCTTCGACCGGGACCTGGTCGATACCCGGGCCATGCGGGCCGAATTGCTGGTGCTGTCGGAAGCGGTCATGCGCCGCGTGCGCAAACAGCACCTGGCGGCGAAAACCATCCACCTTAAAGTGCGCGATGCGCGATTCCGGACAGCGACACGAAGCCTGACACTGCGGGCGCCGACCAGCCAGACGCGCGGCCTGTTCCAGGTGGCCGCCGGGCTGCTGGAGCGCTGGCTGGCGGAACACCGCAACACGCCGGTCAGGCTGCTGGGGGTGGGCGTTTCCGGGTTCAGCGAGGCCATTGAGCCGGCCACCGGCGCACCGGGGCTCGATGCGGCGGTGGACGCCATCACCGGCCGTTTCGGCGACGCCAGCCTGGTGCGGGGGCTCAGCCTGGAACGGCGTCCCCGGAACCGCCGCTGACGCCTGCCTCGCGGGCGCGCAGGTCCTTGCGCAGGATTTTGCCGACATTGGATTTCGGCAGTTCGTCAAAAAACTCGATCGCCTTGGGGCGCTTGTAACCAGTCAGGTTCTCGCGGCAATAGGCTTCCAGTTCGGCCTTGGTCAGCGAGGGGTCCTTTTTGACCACGCAGAGTTTGACCACCTCGCCGGAATGTTCGTCTTCGATGCCGATGGCCGCGACTTCCAGCACCTTCGGGTGCTCGGCGACCACATCCTCGATCTCGTTCGGGTAAACGTTGAAACCGGACACCAGGATCATGTCCTTCTTGCGGTCGACGATGCGGAAAAAGCCCTCCGGCGTCATTTCGGCCATGTCGCCGGTCCGCAGCCAGCCATCCTCGTCCAGGACCTCGGCGGTTTCCTTCGGCCGCTCCCAGTAGCCCTTCATGACCTGGGGGCCACGCACGCACAGTTCACCGACCTCGCCGGGCGGCAGCCACTGGCCGTCCTCGCCGCGGATTGCGCAATCGGTGGACGGAATCGGCAGGCCGATGCAGCCGTTGTAGTCCTCCAGGTCCATCGGGTTGATACAGGCCGCGGGCGAGGTCTCGGTGAGCCCGTAGGCCTCGACCAGCGTGGTGCCGGTGACGCGCTTCCAGCGTTCGGCCACGGCGCGCTGGACCGCCATGCCGCCCCCCAGGGTCATTTTCAAGCCGCTGAAGTCGATCTTGTCGAAACCCGGGGTGTGAAGCAGGCCGTTGAACAGGGTGTTGACGCCGGTGATGGCGGTAAACCGGTTGTTGCGCAGTTCCTTGACGAAGCCCGGCATGTTGCGCGGGTTGGTGATCAGCAGGTTCTTGCCGCCCAGGGCCATGAACACCAGGCAGTTCGCCGTCAGCGCGAAGATATGATAAAGCGGCAACGCGGTGACGATGACCTCGCTGCCGGCGTCCAGGTTGCCCAGCCAGGCCTTGGCCTGCAACATGTTGGCGACCATGTTGCGATGCGTCAGCATGGCGCCCTTGGCGACGCCGGTGGTCCCGCCGGTGTACTGCAGGAAGGCCAGGTCATCCGGCCCCAGGCCAGGTTTCTCAAAGGGCAGGTCACGACCGCCGGCAACCACCTCGGTGAACCGCTCCGCTCCCGGGATGTGGACGGTGGGCACCACGCGGCGTACGTACTTCAGCATGAAATTGATGATGGCGCCTTTCGGAAAATCGACCATGTCGCCGATCGCCGTGGTGAACACGAACTCCAGCGGTACGTCATCGATCACCCGTTCGACGACGTTGGCGTAGTTGTCGACCACGACGATGGCGCGGGCGCCGGAGTCGCTGAGCTGGTGGCGCAGTTCGCGCGCCGTGTATAGCGGGTTGACGTTGACCACCACGGCGCCGGCCCGCAGCACGCCGAAAAGCGCGACCGGGTACTGCAGCAGGTTCGGCATCATCAGGGCCACGCGATCGCCGGCAACGATGCCGCGTTTCTGCAGCGCCGCGGCGAAATCCCGGCTCTGTCGCTCCAGCGTGGCGAAGTCCATCGCGGTGCCGAAATTCTCGAACGCGGGGCGGTCAGCGTACTTCGAACAGGCGCGGTTGAGCAGGTCGACCACCGAGCGATAGGTGGACAGGTCGATCTCGGCGGGAACGCCCTCGGCGTAGTGTTCGAGCCAGGGTCTTTCGATCATGGGTGAGTTCTCCGGTTGGGGCGCGGGGAGCCACGACACGCCCTTCTTGCATTCATTCCATCACAGCCCGTTGGGTGCAGACAAGCGCGTGACAACCGCGCGCGGTTTGCCCGGCCGCGGGACACTGTTTATCATCCAGTCAACGCTCCTGGAAAAAGGCAGCATGTTCCTCCCGCACACTGGTTCCAATCCCCATGGGTGAACTGAACGTCAGCTCAACGTCCGATGAGGCTGTCCGCCAGTCGTTCATGAAGTCGCTGCTGGACGAGGTCCAGGCGCTGGAGCGCATGCTCGAGCGTGGCATGATCGAGACGGGTCAACGCCGGATTGGCGCCGAACAGGAAATGTTCATCGTTAACAGCGCCTGGAAACCGGCCCTGGCGGCGCTGGATGTACTCGAGGAAATTGACGACCCCCGTTTCACGCACGAACTGGGCCTGTTCAACCTGGAAGCGAACCTGGGCGTGCAGGACATGGACCGGCACTGCCTGCGGCGCATGGAACAGGAAGCCCAGGAAGTCTATGGCATCGCCCGGGATGCCGCGCACAAGGTGCGCTGCGAGATCGCGCTGGCGGGCATCCTGCCCACGCTGGGACGTGATCACCTGGGCCTGGACGCGATGGTGCCCACGGCCCGCTACCACGCCCTGAACGACGCCCTGCGCAAGCTCCGCGGCCGCGATTTCGAATTTACCATCAACGGCATCGACCAGCTCACCGTGCGGCATGACAACGTCATGCTGGAAGCCTGCAACACCAGTTTCCAGGTGCACCTGCAGGTGGCGCCGGACGAATTCGCACGCCTGTACAACATCGCCCAGGTGGTCACCGCGCCACTGATGGCCGCGGCGGTGAATTCGCCCATCCTGCTGGGGCACCGCCTGTGGCACGAGAGCCGTATCGCGGTGTTCGAGCATTCCGTCGACGCCCGCTCCGAAGCCCACCGCACCCGGGGTTTGAAGCCCAGAGTGCACTTCGGCGATCACTGGGTGGACGAGTCGGTGGTGGAGATTTTCAAGGAGGACATCGCGCGATTCCGCGTGATCCTGACCACCGATACCGAGGACGACCCCCTGGGCATGGTCGAGGCGGGTGAGCCGCCACGGCTGAATGCCTTGCGACTGCACAACGGCACGGTCTACCGCTGGAACCGGCCCTGCTACGGGGTGCACAACGGCGTGGCCCACCTGCGCATCGAAAATCGCGTCATCCCGTCAGGCCCCACGGTGCTGGACGAGATCGCGAATGCGGCTTTCTTCTTCGGCATGATGGCGGGCTTCGCGATGGGTGACGAAGACGTCCGCGACCGCTTCGAATTCAGTGACGTGAAGGCCAATTTCCTCGCCGCGGCCCGCGACGGCCTGCGCGCGCAGCTGCACTGGTACGACGACCAGTACCTGACGGCAAAGGAACTGATCCTCGACCAGTTGCTGCCGCTGGCGCGTACCGGCCTGCATGCCGTTGGGATCGACGGCGACGACATCGCCCGCTACCTGGGCGTGATCCAGGACCGTGTCGAGCAGCGCCGCACGGGCGCGCGCTGGATGCTGGAGTCCGTGGCCGGCATGCAGGGGCAGGGCACGCCCGACCAGCGCATGCGCTGCCTGGTCTCGAGCATGGTCACGCAACAGTCCGCCGGTGAGCCGGTCAGTCACTGGAAACTGGCCACCTTCTGCGAAAAGCTCGACTGGCGCGACAGCTACCGCTATGTGCGCCAGTTCATGGCCACGGACCTGTTCACCGTGCGCCAGGACGACATCGTCGATTTCGCCGCCACGCTGATGGACTGGCGCCACGTGCGCCACGTGCCCGTCGAGGGCGACGACGGCGAACTGGTGGGCCTGGTGTCACACCGCGCGCTGCTGCGGCTGGTCGCCACCGGCAAACTGAATGCCGGCGGCAAGGTCACCGTCGACGAGATCATGACCCCGGACCCCGTCACGGTACGGCCCGACACCCACACGGTCGAGGCCATCCGCCTGATGCGCGAACACAAGCTGGCCTGCCTGCCCGTCGTCGAAGACGGCAAACTGGTCGGTCTGGTCACCGAGCACGACCTGATCGTGGTGTCCTCGCACCTGCTGGAAAGCTACCTGGCCGAAGAGGAATGATGGCCGCGTTCCTTCACGCCGCGCGTGTCGCCGCGATTGCGGCATTGATGCTGCTGGCCGCCTGCGGCGGCGACAGTGTCGAGGACCAGGTGCGCGAAACCATCTCCGCGATGGAATCCGCGGCCGAAGAGGGCCAGCTGATCGGTTTCATGTCCCATGTCGCCGATGATTTCGAAGGGCGCGATGGACAGATGCAGCGCGAGGACTTTCTCCGCTTCATGACGCTGCAGATCAACCGGCACAGCCGGGTTGGCGCCCAGGTCTTTCCCATCACCGTCACCAACGATGGTGGCAATTTCGCCACCGCGACATTCAAGGTGCTGGTCACCGGCGGCCGCGGCCTGCTGCCGGAAGACGGCCAGGTCTATGACGTTGAGACCACCTGGATCCGTGATGGCGGCGACTGGCTGCTGTGGCGTGCGGACTGGCAGCCGATCGGCCGTTAACTGCAGCCACAAACTCCGTCAGCAATCCTCGTTCAGAATCCGGCTCCAGCAGAAAGATGCATCGTCCACGACGAGTTGCATTGCGCCGAACTGGAGCACCCATTGCTCGGTTGACACAGCGTCCTCACCGGCTTCGCCGTTCCATGTGTAATCCTGGATCATCACCAGGGTCAGGTTCCAGGTCTTATTGCCCTGGGTAATTTCCAGGCTGTCCATGTGCTGGCCTGTCACCAGGTACTCGAACAGCTGGGTGGTCGAGGTATCGGGGTACTTGGTGATGGTGAGTTCCTTGAAAGTGGCCTTTCCCGCACCACCACCGCCACTGACGCTGCCGATATTGATGTTGGTCTCGGCACCGATTTCGATCGACAACAGGGAAAGGTCGGCGGGTAAGGCAGGTGATGACGCGACGATGGCGACCGGTTGTTCCTTTTTCGCCATGGCGGTGCTGGAAAACATGGCCAGCGAAAAGGCGACTGTGACGCTGAAAAGGCGATTGTGTTTCATACGATTTAAATCCTTTTAAAAAGGCCTGGAAGCGGCGTGTTAATCGTTGTCTGGGCGTATGCCCAGATTAAAGTATAGGCGGCTTTCGGGGTTTGTCATGCCTGGTTTTAAGGTCACGTTTAGGCTCCCTGTGCGCCTGCTTCCGGTGGCTCGCGTAAACTGGATATATACTGCTCTTCACGCAACCATTGGACCCTGTTGGCGGCATAAAAAAATGAGCGATCCCAAGCGGTTGCAAGTGGGCGACTGGCTGGTTGAACCCGATCTCGACCGAATCACCGGGCCGTCCGGCTCAGTCATGCTGATGCCCAAGGCCATGGCCGTGCTGGTCTACCTGGCCGAACGGCCGGGTGAAGTCGTGAGCGCCGAGGCGTTGATCGAGGCGATCTGGCACGGCCGGCCCATGGGCGACAATCCCGTCTACAAGTGCATCAGCGAACTGCGAACGGCACTGGGCGATGATCGAAAAACGCCGGCTTACATCGCGACCGTGCCGACCAAGGGTTACCGCCTCGTCGCCAGTGTCCATGAACCCGGCGTCGAAGCGCAGCTTGGGGCCGCGGTCGTACCGGTAGCGGAACCCGGAGAAACAGAAAAGTCTTCCATGCGTTTGATGGGTTGGTTGGTGTCGTTGACAGCCGCCGTTGTCCTGGCCGTCGTGCTGCTGGCCGGTCGTGAAGGAAGCGAACCTGGTACCAGCGAGCCGGCAATGACCCCGAAAGGCGAGCAACCCTCCATTGCAGTACTGCCGTTCGCCAATATTTCGGCTGATGAGCAACAGGATTACTTCGCTGACGGATTGACCGAAGAGCTGATTACGCAACTGGCGCTGGTCCAGGGCCTGCGGGTCATCGGCCGGACATCTTCCTTCGCTTTCAAGGGCAGGAACGAAGATCTCCGTACCATCGGAGACGTGCTCGGCGTCAATCATGTGCTCGAAGGCAGCGTCCGCAGATCAGGCGACCGGGTCCGGGTGACGGCGCAGTTGATCGATCCCGAGGACGGCTCCCACCTCTGGACGCAATCGTATGACCGTGGCCTGGCCGACGTGGTCACCCTGCAGGAAGAAATTGCCAAGACCGTTGCCATGGCGCTACGGCTGTCGATTACCGCGCGTATCGTGCACAGAGGTGGGACGAGCGATTTTGCGGCGTATGACGCGTACCTGGCCGGGCTCGCCGCGGCAGGCCGGGGCGGCGCCGACAACGTATTGTCCAGTATTGATGCGTTCGAAAAAGCGGTCAGTCTGGATCCCGGCTTTGTCGCCGCCTGGGAGACCCTGGCCGGTGCCCTTCAGCAGGCGATGATCGATGTTCCGCGTCAACGTGCCCAGTGGCAGGCGCGCCTGGGTGAAGTTGCACAGCACATTCATACCCTGTCCCCGGACCGGCCGTTGCTGACGCACCTGGCCGCGCAGCAGGCCGCGCAACGGGGTGATCTGCTTGAGGCCGAACGCCTGTACAGGGCGATCCAGTCATCCCCATCGACACCGTTGCCGCTGGCCGGTTCTTACGGCACGTTTTTGCTCAACGTGGGGCGGCCGCGTGACGCTCTTGTGCAATTTAATCGCGAACTGCATGCCGAACCCCTGGAACTCGATGCTTCCCTGTGGGTGCAGATCGCGCTTGAGCTTGCCGGGGAGTTTGAGCTCGCCGACCAGGAGTATCGCCGCGCGCTTGATTTTAGCGAAGACACCCGGGCAGTGCGCACCATGGCCCTGATTCGCGCCATGGGTCAACGTGATGTGGAGGCCATCCGCCATGAGTCGACGCAGCAGATTGCCGTTGGCCCCCAGACACGGGCACTCAATGAATCAATGCTCCGCCACCTTGAGCAGCCCGGGCCTGCGCTGGCCGATCTGCGGCGACGACTCGATGACCCGGGCAACGCAAATAACGGTATCGTGGTCATGAACCTGGCAGCCTGGGCCGGATATTTCGGCGACCCGGAACTGGCCCTGGCGGCAACCCGCCGGCTGCCGTTGCTGGCAGGTAGCGCCTTCAACTGGACGGCCTGGCGACCCGTGCTGAGCGAGATGCGGCAACTCCCGGGTTTCAGGGACATGGTCCGCGACTGGGGCCTGGTCGACTACTGGCGGGCGACGGGTGAATGGGGTGCTTTTTGCCGGCCGGTGGGCGAGACCGATTTCGAATGCGATACCGGGTCGGCCGGACAATAGGGCCATTGGAGCAATGCGCCGGGAGTGGCGTGTTCCACTCCCGGCTCATGGCCAGGTTTACTCCAGGCGTGTAGCCGTGGCGTTGGCGCAAGCGGCGAATAGCAGCTCATCCGCCGGGTTCAGGAACTCCGCGGGCCCCTCGGAGTAGTAGCTCGACCCGTCATTTGAAATGAACAGGTCATGGCGGATGATGGTCGATCCGATATGGACCCCGCTGGGGTTGAAGCGGTAAAACTTGAAGATGAATTCGTACTCGTTTTTACCGACGCGTTCCCAGTGACCGTAACCCGGTGTTCTCAGGGCCGGGTTCGTGGCATTGGTTTCATGCCGGGTGCCATCGGCGTTGAACAGTGCCAGCGCCTGGCTGCCGGTGGCGATGGGCGCTTCAGTTTGACAGTCAAAGATGTCAACCAGCACATTCCACGTGCCGACCAGCGGATCCGTCATGCCGGAGGCGCCCGGTGGCGATGCCTCGGCCTGGGCGCCGGCCTGAATGGCCATGAGTGTGCCAAGAGCTAACGCGACGGGCAGGCGCCGAATTTTACGGCCAGAACATTTCGGGCTGTCGTTCGATTGAGTATTCATGTGTGCTTCTCCTCGTTGTGCCAGGCGACTGGGGCTCCGGCAACATGCCGGGCCCTTGCCTTGCACACAGGTTGCGCGCGCGGCCCGAGGGAGTCCTGCCGCATTTCTGGAGAATGTCTTGAGATTTTCTGGAATGGGGGTGTGCGATCAGAATTCGGCCGTGACGGCCAGGTACCACTCCCGTAAACGCGCGTAACTTCCGGCAATGGGGCCCTGGACCGCCAGCATGTTGCCGCTCACCAGGTACAACTCATCGGTGAGGTTCGTGACACCGAAATGCGCAGACCAGGCCGGTCCGGAGCAACGGTCACACGCCCAGCCAACCGAGGCATCGAGCAGGTTGACCGCGTCTTGCCGGAGTTCTGGCGTGTTCTCGGTATCGTTGTAGTTCTCGGAGCGGTACCGCCAGTCCACTCTCGCGTAAAGCGACGCCCCGGCCAGCCATACCGTGCCGATGACCCCGAGGTTGGCGGTCCATTCCGGTGCATCGGGAAGTTTTGATGCCAGGCTGATGTCGGGGGCATTGGCCTGGATATGCGTGTATTCACCGTCCAGGTAACCGAGGCCGCCGTTCAGGCGAACGTGATCGCCGACCAGGGTCTCGAATTCGACTTCACCGCCCCGAATGCGCGCATCGCCCGCGTTGGCAGTGACCGGCGCGAAACCCATCGGCTCGATCACACGCACCTGGATACCTTCGTAGTCGCCGGAAAACAGGGCCGCGGAAACACGCGTACGGCCCTCGTTCAGCTCCGTCCTGGCGCCCAGTTCAAACACCTCCAGGGTTTCTGGGCCGAATGTGGGCAGCGCGGGCATGGGTACCTGGTTTCGCTGTACAAAACCGCCGCTTTTAAAGCCGGTGGACCACGACAGGTACAGCAGCATGTCGTCGCCTGGGGTGTGCTCAAGCGCTGCACGCCAGGTCGGCTCCGAGTCGTCAAGCGTATTCTTTTCAGCCGGAATGACCACCAGTCCCGCTGGCGGCCTTCCGGTGACACTGCTGGTGAATTGCTGCGTGGGCGTATAGGCCTTGTACTCCCACGTGTAGCGCGCGCCGGCGGTCATGGCCAGCGTGTCGGCCAGGTGCCAGGTGGCCTGGCCAAAAATCGCGTGGCTGCGGCTGATAATGTCTCGCCCGCCACTTTGTAACGTGAAGGACGCGGTGTCGAAATCAGAATCGTCGTCGGCAGTCTCGTCCAGGTAAAAAGCGCCGATGAGCCATTCCAGGTTTGCGCCTGAACCAAACCATTGCAGCTCCTGGGTGAACTGGCGTTGATCGACACTGGAGCCAGGCAGGATGATACGAAAGGGGGAGGCATCAGCATCACGGATGAACCTGGCATCAAACCCGCGCCATGCGGTGATGGAACGAAGACCCGAGCGCGCGAGGCGCCAGTCCAGCGTTACCGCCAGCCCCCACAGGTCGAGCGTGGACGATTCAGTATCTGTGCCGGCGTTGCGCATGGCGTCGGAAGGGACGTAACGCTGGTCATATACGCTTGTACCAACGCCTTCACCGCCGGCTGCCAGGTTGACCGTGGGCACGTTGTTAAACAGGTAAGTCTGGCCGGGGGTGCCTGGTGGCCCGATGCTGTCACAGGGGCCGATGATGACAGGCTGACCGGCGGGGCAGACCTGTACCACCCGCAACAGGGTCGTGGGAACGCCGTTTTCCTTTACCGAGGTGTAGTCGCCCGCGATGGTCAAGCCCAGGGCGTCCGTCGGTTCGTATACCAGTTGTGCCCGGGCCACCCGGCGGTGCCGGTCACCCAGCGCATCGCCCGCGGTGGGACGGTGGACATAACCGTCCTGGTCAAAACTGGCGACGGACAGCTTTGTCCGGAGACGTTCGGAAAACGGCGCATCGAATCGAAAATAGCCGTCGACACGGTGATCGCTGCCCAGGGTAAGCCGCACCGTACTGGCCAGATCATCGGCCGGGGGGCGCGTTACCACGTTAATCGCGCCGCCGATGGTATTGCGGCCGTACAGGGTGCCCTGGGGCCCCCGCAGGACTTCGACCCGTTCAATGTCCGCGACATCCAGCAGCGATCCGACGGCGCGCGCCATGTACACGCCGTCGACGAACAGGCCGACACCGGGGTCGGTGGTCTGCAGGATATCGCTTTGGCCAATGCCGCGGATATGAATGGAGCTGGCGGTTGTGCCGCCACTGGTGACGATGCCGTCCAGGGAAACATTTGGGGCGAAGCCGGCAATGGCGGAGAGGTCGCGAGCGGCTATGTCCTGCAGGGTCTGGCCTGTCACCACGGTCATCGCGATGGGCACCGAGGCAAGTGGCTCCGGACGACGCTGTGCGGTGACAATGACCTCTTCGAGCACCTCGTTCGTGGACGGGTATTCCGGGTCGTCTGAAGCGGTTGAAACGGCCTGGGCCATTAGTGGGATGCTGACCAGCCACAGCATCATTACGGTGATTCGAATGCCATTCACCCAACAGCTCCCGAAGCGGTGCGTTCAGCCCCTCGGCGCTGAGTATCCGCCAACTTTTACAATTCCGCTACCGGAACGTCGGGCCTCGGTTCTCAACTTCTGAGAAGCACCTGCGCTAGACTCTGATAATGTCCGTTCAACAGCCCCTGGAGATATTCAGCAAACCCGTTTCGGCGTGGTTTGACGGGGCTTTTGATGGACCGACGCCGGTCCAGCAGGCGGCCTGGACCGCCATTGCCGAAGGGCAGGATACGCTGGTGGCCGCCCCGACGGGCAGCGGCAAGACACTCGCCGCGTTTCTCAACGCCATAGATGACCTGGTTCAGCGGAGTCGGCATGTGCCTTTGCAGGACCGTGTGTATGTCCTCTATGTGTCACCACTGAAGGCGCTGTCCAACGACATTCACCGAAACCTGGAAATCCCGCTGGCCGGCATCGAGGACGCCCTGGCCGAAAGCGGCCAGCCGCCGGCGGGCATTCGTGCCCGGGTGCGGACCGGCGATACGCCGGCGAGCGAGCGGGCGAAGATGGCCAAACGGCCGCCGCATATCCTGGTGACCACGCCGGAGTCGCTTTACCTCTTGCTTACCTCTGACTCAGGACGCGCCATGTTGTCCGGGGTCGAACACGTCATCGTTGACGAGATCCACGCGGTCGCCGGCAGCAAGCGCGGCAGTCACCTGGTGTTGTCGATGGCCCGGCTGGATGCGTTGTGCAGGCGGCGGCCGCGGCGCATCGGTCTCTCGGCCACCCAGAAGCCCATCGAGGCCGTTGCAAACTTCCTGACCGGCGGCGGTGACTGCGCCATTGTCGACACCGGCCACCGGCGCCGGATGGACCTGGCGCTGGAGCTGACCGGTTCGCCGTTGACCGCGGTTATGGCCAACGAGGCCTGGACGGAAATTTATGACCGGCTGGCCGAACTGGCCCAGTCATACCGGACCACGTTGATCTTCGTGAACACCCGTCGGCTGGCCGAACGCGTGGCGCGGCACCTGGCCGAGCGGCTGGGTGAAGATTTGGTGTCGGCGCATCACGGCAGCCTGTCGCGTACGCACCGCCTGGAGTCCGAACAGGCGCTCAAGAGCGGCCGCCTTCGCGCGCTGGTGGCGACCGCGTCGCTGGAGTTGGGTATCGATATCGGCCATGTCGACCTGGTCTGCCAGCTGGGTTCACCGGGCGGTATCTCGGCGCTTTTGCAACGTGTCGGGCGTTCCGGACACCAGGTGGACGGCCTGCCGCGCGGACGACTGTTCCCGCTGTCGCGGGACGACCTGGTGGAATGTGCGGCGCTGATGCGGGCCATCGAGGCCGGTGACCTGGACGCCATTCGCATGCCGGTCGCGCCGCTGGATGTGCTGGCGCAGCAGGTGGTGGCCGAGGTCAGTGCACGCGAATGGCGCACCGATGAACTGTTCGCCGCGGTGCGCGCGGCCTGGCCATACCGTGGCCTGGCCCGCGATGACTTCGACAGCGTCATCCGCATGCTCTCCGAGGGCTATGCCACGCGCCGGGGACGGCGATCCGCCTGGTTGTTCCACGACGCCGTCAATGGTCGCCTGCGGGCGCGTCCCGCCGCCCGCTTGACCGCATTGCAGAATGGCGGTGCCATCCCCGACCAGTTCGACTACGACGTCATCCTGATGCCGCAGGGCCATCGCATCGGCACGCTGGGTGAAGATTTCGCCTTCGAGAGCATCCCCGGTGATATTTTCCAGCTCGGCAACACCAGTTACCGCATGCTGAAAATCGAACAGGGCAGGGCGCTGGTCGAGGATGCCGCGGGCCTGCCGCCGACGTTGCCATTCTGGGTCGGCGACCGGCCGGGGCGCACCGACGAGCTCAGTGCGGCGGTTTCGGCTATGCGCGAAATGCTGGAGCACTGCTTTCGCCGGGGTGACATTGACGGCGCGGTAGCGGCGTTGACGGACACGGGGGTCAACGCGCAGGCCGCAAGCCAGCTGGTCGAGTACCTGCACGCCGGCTGGCAGGCCATCGGTGCCTTGCCAACACGACGCCGCATCGTGCTGGAGCGCTTTTTCGATGACGGCGGCGACATGCACCTGGTGGTCCACGCGCCGCTCGGATCGCGACTGATGCGCGCCTGGGGGCTGGCGCTGCGCAAACGGTTCTGCAAACAGTTCAACTTCGAGCTGCAGGCGTCGGCCCTGGAGGACGCGCTGATCCTGTCGTTGGGCGAGACCCATAGTTTTGAACTGGCGGACGTCACCGGCTACCTGAAGCCGGCGACGGCGGAGTCCGTGCTGGTGCAGGCATTGCTGGACGCACCGATGTTCGAGGCCCGCTGGCGCTGGGATGCGACCATTGCGCTGGCGGTGCAACGGATGCGCAACGGTCGCCGGCTGCCGCCGCAGTGGCAGCGTAACCAGGCCGAGGACCTGGTCTCGGTCGTCTTTCCCGACCAGATTGCCTGCGCCGAGAACCTGGCCGGCGCGCGCGAGATTCCCGATCATCCGCTGGTCCGCCAGACCATCGACGACTGCCTGCGCGACACCATGGACGTGGACGGCTTGGTTGCCCTGCTGCAGCAACTGGGCGATGGCAAGATCGAGGTCCATTGCGCTGACCTGACCGGGCCGTCACCACTGGCGCGTGAAATCATCAACGCACGGCCCTATGCCTTTCTCGACGACGGTGAGGCCGAAGACCGGCGCACGCGGGCCATCTCCGCGGAGCCGGATGACCTTGGCCGGGCCGATACCCTGCGCATTATCAGCGTCGACGCGGTGCACCAGGTGCGTGACGAGGCCTGGATCCGTCCCCGCAACGCCGACGAGTTGCACGATGCCCTGTTGCAGGCCGGATTCCTGACCGCAGCGGAGTATCGTAGCGGACAGGCCTCGACCGGGGCGGCCACGAACCCGGCCCGCTGGGCCGCCTGGTTCGAGGCGCTGGCCGATGAACATCGCGCCTGCCGCGTCACCCATGATGCCGGTGTCGATGCCTGGGTGGCCGCAGAGCGACTGGGTGAGTACCAGGCCATGCAGCCGGGCGTGATGGCAACGCCCGCCATGAATCCCGCGGGGCAGGGCGCTTCCGGGCAGACCAGCGAACAGGCGTTGACCAGCCTGCTTCGCGATCGTCTCGCGGCGCTGGGGCCCGTCACGGTGGCCACGCTGGCCGACGACTTTCAACGGGAAGAGGCCGACATTCGCCAGTCGCTGGAAGCCCTGCGCGGGGAAGGCTACGCCATCCGGATGGAGGGCACCGATGAGTGGTGTGAGCGCCGGCTGCTGGCGCGTATTCACCGTTACAGCCGGGAGAACCGTCGCCGCGCGGTCAAACCGGTATCCCCCGCGGTCTACGCCCGCTTCCTGGCCCACTGGCATGGCCTGGATGAGCCCGGCAGCCTGGACACGGCGCTGGGCCTGCTAGAGGGCTGGTCGGCCCCGGTCGGTGCCTGGGAACATTCACTGTTGCGGGTTCGCTGCGCGGAACATGACGTAACCGCGCTGGACCAGCGGTTCCTGTCCGGTGAACTGGCCTGGTTCCGGCCGGTTGCTGATCAGTCGAGTGGACAACAGGTTGTTGCGTCCTCTCCGGTTGCGCTGGTGCCGAGGGACGGGCTTGCCGATTGGCGAAAAGGTGCTTATGCAAGTTCTTTATGCTTAAAAACAGACGGATATGCTGATAAGTTAATTCATATTCTTGAAACAGGGGGCGCCATGTTCATGGCCGACCTGGAGTCGTCTTCCGGCCTGCTTCGCCCCCAGCTGGAAGAAGGCCTGAAGCAACTGGTCTACCAGGGCCGGGTCACCGCCGATGCATTTTCGCCCCTACGCTGGCTGCTTCGTCCCGACCGGGCCAAGCGGCGAGAAGAACATCGCCATCGACGTGCCCGCGGGCAGGCGGGCTGGCCGATGGGGCGCTGGAGTGTATTGCCACCGGTCAATGCCGGCGACACCCAGCCCGAATCCGAGCGGCAACGCCGACTCGCCTTGGTCTGTGACGCCCTGCTGCGGCGTTATGGCGTGGTGTTCCGTGCCGTGCTGGTGCGCGAATCCCTGTTACCGCCATGGCGTGACCTGCTGCGCTATTTCCGCCGCATGGAGGATCGCGGTGAAGTCCGTGGCGGCCGCTTCGTGGACGGCTTTTCCGGGGAACAGTTCGCCCTGCCGGAGGCCATCGGCGGCTTGCGGCAATGCCAGGCGCCCCCCGGTCGCGCGCGGCTCGCGGTCATCAGCGCCACGGACCCGTTGAACCTGGGGGGGTACCTGGTGCCGGGGCCGCGCACCCCGGCCACGGAGGGCAACCGCGTGTTGCTGGAAGACGGGCTGCCCGTTGCACGCTGGGTGAATGGGGAACTCGACCTGCTACCCAGTATCAGTGACCATGCGCGACGTTCGGCCGAAGAACGTTTGCGCGTGGTCACGCCCTGGCGACGGGCCCGCTGATGTCCGGTTATTGCCAGGCCGCGCCGGGACATCCCTTCCACGGGCCCTATCACGACACGGAATACGGTTTTCCGGTCACCGACGAGTCAGCACTGTTTGAGCGACTGGTCCTGGAGATCAACCAGGCCGGCTTGTCCTGGCTGACCATCCTGAAAAAGCGTGACGGGTTTCGCCGGGCATACGCGCGTTTTGATGTCGATGCCGTGTCCGAGTTCGGTGAAGCGGACCGCCAGCGGCTGCTGGCCGACGCCGATATCATCCGCAACCGACTGAAGGTCGACGCCGCCATCGCAAACGCACGAACGATACGTGATCTGAGGGAATCCCATGGCGGATTCAGCGCCTGGCTCCAGGCGCATCACCCGCTGGAGAAGCCCGACTGGGTCAAGCTGTTCAGGAAGACCTTTCGCTTTACCGGTGGGGAGATTACCGGTGAGTTCCTGATGAGCACCGGCTACCTGCCGGGTGCGCACGCTGAAGGCTGCCCGGTGCAGCAACGCATCCTGGCCGCAAAACCGCCCTGGGCCCAGGCACGGGGTCAGCGGTGCACTTCACCGTAGAGCAGGGCATGGTCCGAATAGGCGTCGATCCATGCGCGTTTTTGCGTTGGCGTGTTCTTTTCCGGCCAGCCGTGAACGCGGATCTCGGCGCCGTCAAACGACTTGAATGACAGTTCCTCGCTGGCGAAGACATGATCCAGTCCGCTGGGATTCCAGTGATCCTTGCCGTTCCACCAGCTATGGGGGTGGGTCTTGGCCAGCAGGCGCATGTCGACGGCGCTGAACCGCTTTTCAAGGAATGACAGTTCCTGCTCCCCGTCGATATCGCTGACGTTGTTGTAAGGCGCATTCAGGCCCATGGTGTTGAGGTCACCCAGCACCAGCAGGCGACCGTTTTCACCGTCGCCTGCCAGCTTGTCGAGGGTGCGTTTAAGGCTGGCGGCATGCTTGAACATGTCGTCGCGCAGGCCCCAGGCCAGCGGGTCGGAAAATGACTTCACGTGCAGGAAGAGGAAACAGGTGTCGACGCCGTTCTTGCGTAGCGTCGCCAGTGCGCCCGGTCGCAGGCTGGGCATTTTCGCCTTGAACTCCTCGCGCTGGGTCACGAAATGCTGGATGCTGCGACGAACGCCGACCAGGGTCTCGGTGGCCAGCGGATTGGTGGTGTTCTCGGTGATGGAAAATGCATGCGTCGGCATGCCGTCCATCAACGCGCCGTAAACGGCGCCGCTCTTGACCTCGTAGAGCGCGAACACGTCCGGGTTGATGTCGTTGAGCAGGTCGACGACGCGCGTGACGCGCGCTGGGTCACCCGAGAAATGCTCAACGTTCCAGGATGCGAATGAGTACAGCTTGGCCACGTGATGCCTCCTGCCTGGGCAGATGATGTATTCACAATACCGTGTCGATGTACGAAAGTTTATACCCTTCGTGCCGGATATCACCTCGATGTGCCCCGGGCGGCAGTGTAAGCCGGCTCGCTCACGTATACTCCCGTGCGATGAGCGCCATGCACGACACCCTGCAGAACGTCTTCGGACTGCAGTCATTCAGACCCCACCAGGAAGCCATCATCCGCCGCGTCGCAGGGGGTGGCGATGCCTTTGTCCTGATGCCGACGGGGGGCGGCAAATCCCTGTGCTACCAGTTGCCCGCGCTGATGCGCCCGGGTACGGCACTGGTGATTTCGCCCCTGATCTCCCTGATGAAAGACCAGGTGGACGCCTTGCTCGCCAATGGCGTGAAGGCGGCGATGTACAACTCGTCGCTGGACGCGGACGAAGCCCGGCGGGTGATGGGTGCGCTGCGGGCCGGTGAGCTGGACCTGTTGTACGTCGCGCCCGAGCGGGTCATGGCGCCCGGATTCATGGACATGCTCGCGGACATCACCGTGTCCCTGGTCGCCATCGACGAGGCGCACTGCGTGTCACAGTGGGGGCACGATTTCCGCCCGGAGTACGCGGCCCTGGGTGAGCTGCAGCAGCGCTTCCCGGGCGTGCCGCGCATTGCCCTGACCGCCACCGCGGACCCGCAGACACGCGAGGACATCGTCCGGGTACTGGGCCTGCAGCAGGCGGAAACGTTCATCACCAGCTTTGACCGCCCGAATATCCGCTACACCGTGCTGGAAAAGCACCAGCCGCGGCAGCAGGTCACCCGCTTCCTGGCGTCACGGGAAGGCCAGACCGGCATCGTCTATTGCCTGTCGAGGAAACGGGTCGAAGAAGTGGCCGAACACCTGCGCTGGAAGGGCTGCTCGGCCGAGGCCTATCACGCCGGCCTCGCGGCGCCGGTCCGGCGCGATGTGCAGGAGCGATTCCTGAACGACGAAACCGATATCGTGGTGGCGACGGTGGCGTTCGGAATGGGCATCGACAAGCCCAATGTCCGCTTCGTGGTCCACTACGATCTGCCCCGCCACCTGGAGGGCTATTACCAGGAAACCGGCCGGGCGGGGCGCGATGGGCTGCCTTCGGAGGCATTGCTGCTCTATGGCGCCCAGGACGCGGCCACGGCCCGTTACCAGATTGAGCAGGGCGGGAACGAGGCGCAGCGCCGCGTGGAAGGCCACAAGCTTAACGCCATGGTGGGTTTCGCCGAGAGCCTGTCGTGCCGGCGCCGGGTGCTGCTGGGCTACCTGGGTGAGCAACTGGACGAGGACTGCGGCAACTGCGACATCTGCCTGGATCCGCCAAACCGTTTTGACGGCACCCAGGCCGCACGCAAGATGCTGTCGTGCATCTACCGGGTGCGGCAATCCTTCGGCATGAAACACGTGGTCGACGTGTTGCGCGGCGCCGATACCGAGCGCATCCGCAACCTGGGCCACAACAGGCTGTCGACCTATGGCATCGGCGGGGAATATTCGAACGCCGAATGGATGTCGATCCTGCGCCAGTTGATCCACCAGGGCTATGTCCGCCAGGACATTGCCGCGTACTCGGTGCTGAAACTGACCGCCGACGCCGGCCCGTTACTGAAAGGCGAAGCAACCCTGGAACTGGCGGAACCGCGCCTGAAAGCGAAGCCCGCGAAGAAGCGTTCCCGCGCCGCCGTGGAGCTCACCGACGAAGACCTCGCGCTGTTCGATGCCCTGCGGGCGTTGCGCAAACGCCTGGCGGATGACGCCGGCGTGCCGCCCTACGTGATCTTCGGCGATGCGGCCCTGGTGGACATGAGCCAGTCGCGGCCGAAAAACGAAACCGAGTTCCTGGCGATCAACGGCGTTGGCGAGGTCAAGCTGGAACGCTACGGAGACGCCTTCCTTGAAGCCATCGCGGAAGCTGCCCTGGAATTGGCATGAAGCGGCCATGACCGGGCCCGATTTGAGGGCCAGGATCACGGCATGAAAACGTTTCTCTTACGTCTCGGCGCTGCAGGCCTGGTGCTGCTGGCGCTGTCCTGGGGCGGCTGGCAACTCAGCCGTAACGCTTCATTCCAGTTGTTCGGCGGCCTGGTTGACCGGGTCGAAACGCCGCTGCAACAGGTCGCGCTGACCTTCGATGACGGCCCGACGCCCGGGCACACGGAAGCGATCCTGCAACAACTCGACACCCTGGGCGTAAAAGCCACGTTTTTCCTGGTCGGCAACGCCATGTCGGATCACCCGGAACTGGCCGCGCGGATTGTCGATGCGGGCCACCAGGTCGGAAACCACTCTAAATCCCATTCACGCATGGTGATGATGTCGCCATCCACGGTACGCCACGAACTGGAGTTCACCGACCGCCTGATCCGCGCGGCGGGCTTCAAGGGCGAGATCGATTTCCGTCCACCCTACGGCAAGAAGCTGTTCGTCCTGCCGTGGGTGCTCCGCCAGCGCGGAACACGTACCGTGACCTGGGATGTTGAACCGGAATCCGGCCTGGGCAAACGGCCACCAGCGCAGGCCATCGTCGACAAGGTGCTGGCGGAAACGCGGTCCGGATCGATCATCCTGATGCACGTGATGTTCGACAGCCGTGTCACCTCGCTACAGGCCGTGCCCGGCATCGTGGAAGGACTGCGGGGAAAGGGGTACCAGCTTGTGACCGTCAACGAGTTGCTGCAGGCGGCGCCAGCGACCCGATAAAAAAGGGCGCCCGCAGGCGCCCCTTTCCTGGCGTGATGCCGGGCCCGGATCAGGCCGCGGCGCGCGCCGGTTCGTTGTCACCCGCCAGTTGGCGGAGCACGTAGTGCAGGATGCCGCCGTGGCGGTAGTACTCCACTTCCTTCGGCGTATCCAGGCGCACCCGGGCGGTGAACACCGTCTCCTTGCCGTCTTCGGACTCGGCCGTCACGGTCACGGTTTCCGCCGTGCCGTCACCCAGCCCGGTGATGGAGAATACCTCGGTGCCGTCCAGGCCCAGCGTGTCGGCATTTTCGCCTTCCATGAAGTTCAGCGGCAGCACGCCCATGCCGATCAGGTTGGACCGGTGAATACGCTCGAAGCTGGCGGTGATCACGGCCTTCACGCCCAGCAGCTGGGTGCCCTTGGCGGCCCAGTCGCGGGATGAACCGGTGCCGTATTCCTTGCCGGCCAGCACCACCAGCGGTGTGCCTTCTTCCTGGTACTTCATCGCCGCGTCGTAGATGGACATTTCCTCGCCGGAGGGCTGGAACTGCGTCCAGCCGCCCTCGGTGCCCGGGGCCAGCTGGTTGCGCAGGCGCACGTTGGCGAAGGTGCCACGCATCATCACCTCGTGGTTGCCGCGACGCGAACCGTAGGAATTGAAATCCGGCTTGGCGATACCGTGCGACTTCAGGTAGGCGCCGGCAGGCGTGTTCTCGCCGATGGCGCCGGCCGGGGAGATGTGGTCCGTGGTGATGGAGTCTCCCAGCTTGGCCAGGCAGCGCGCGCCGGTGATGTCCTCGACACCCGGCGGGTCCATGGTCATGCCGACGAAATAGGGCGGGTTCTGGATGTAAGTGGAATCACCCTGCCAGGCGAACATGTCACCGGTGGGCGCGTCGATATTCTTCCAGCGGTCGTCGCCTTCAAAGACGCTGGCGTAGCCCTTCTGGAACATGTCGGCACTGACGGTATCCGCCACCAGGTCGTGGATTTCCTGGCTGGTGGGCCAGATGTCCTTCAGGTAAACGTCGTTGCCGTCGCGGTCCTGGCCCAGCGGCTCTGTGGACAGGTCCACGTCCAGGCTGCCGGCCAGTGCGTAGGCCACCACCAGCGGCGGTGAGGCCAGGTAGTTCATCTTCACGTCGGCATGCACACGGCCTTCGAAGTTGCGGTTGCCGGACAGCACCGAGCCGACCACCAGCTGGTTCTCGCGAACCGCGTTGCCGATGGCCTCGGGCAGCGGGCCGGAGTTGCCGATGCAGGTGGTGCAACCGTAGCCGACGACGTTGAAGCCCAGGGCCTCCAGGTCATCCAGCAGCTCGGCCTTGACCAGGTAGTCGGTCACCACGCGGGAGCCGGGCGCCAGCGAGGTCTTCACCCAAGGCTTGACGTGCATGCCCAGGCGGAAGGCGTTGCGCGCCAGCAGCCCGGCGCCCAGCATCACCGCCGGGTTGGACGTGTTGGTGCACGAGGTAATCGCGGCGATCACGACGGCGCCGTCTTTCAGCTCAAACTCCTGGCCGTCGTACTCAACGTTGGCCACCGGCGGGGGCGGCACGATCTCGTCGTGAATGGCGGTATCGCCACCCTCGTTCTCGAAACGGTCTTCCTGCTTCGACTGGCGACCGGAGGACAGGTCGCTGCAGTGCTCGCGGTAGTTGGTCTTCATGTCGGTCAGCAGTACGCGGTCCTGCGGGCGCTTCGGACCGGCCAGGCTGGGCAGCACCGTGCCCATGTCGAGTTCCAGCACGTCGCTGTACTCGGCCTCGACGCCGCCGTCCTCGCGCCACAGGCCCTGGGCCTTCGCGTAGGCCTCGACCAGTTCGGCGCGCTCGTCGGAGCGGCCGGACAGCTTCAGGTAGCGGATGGCCTCGGCATCGATCGGGAAAATGCCACAGGTGGCGCCGTACTCGGGGGCCATGTTGGCAATGGTCGCGCGGTCGGCCAGCGGCATGTTGGCCAGGCCGTCGCCGAAGAACTCGACGAACTTGCCGACCACGCCCAGCTCGCGCAGCATCTCGGTGACCGTCAGCACCAGGTCGGTGGCGGTGGCGCCTTCCGGCAGCTTGCCGGTCAGGCGGAAACCCACGACCTGGGGAATCAGCATGGTGATGGCCTGGCCCAGCATCGCGGCCTCGGCCTCGATGCCGCCCACGCCCCAGCCCAGCACGCCGATGCCGTTGATCATCGTGGTGTGCGAGTCGGTACCGACCACGGTATCCGGCCACGCCATCAGTTCGCCGTCTTTCTCGTCACCGAAAATGACGCGCGCCAGGTGCTCGAGGTTAACCTGGTGGACGATGCCGGTGTTCGGCGGCACCACCTTGAAATTGCTGAAGGCGTTCTGGCCCCAGCGCAGGAAGGCATAGCGCTCCTGGTTGCGCTTGAACTCGATCTGGTTGTTCAGGTCGAGCGCGTCCATGGTGCCGTACTTGTCCACCTGCACGGAGTGGTCGATGACCAGTTCGGCAGGCGACAGCGGGTTGATCAGGTTGGCGTCGCCGCCCAGGTTCGTCATGGCGTCGCGCATGGCGGCCAGGTCGACGATGGCCGGCACGCCGGTGAAGTCCTGCAGCACCACGCGGGCCGGGGTGAACGCGATCTCGGTGGAAGGCTCGGCCTTCGGGTCCCACTGGGCCAGCGCCTCGATGTCACCGGGGGTGACGTCCAGGCCATTCTCGTTGCGAAGCAGGTTCTCCAGCAGGATCTTCAGGGAGTAGGGCAGCTTCGAGATATCGAAACGCTCGGACAATGCCGGCAGGCTGTAGTAGCCATAGGTCTTGCCGTTAACGTCCAGGTTGCGGTGGCAGGAAAACGAGTCGGCCATGCGGGTCTCCAGTCGGTTCGGGTTTCAATCGGTTCAATTCAGTGAGCCGGCTATTATCGCCCATGAGGGCTCAACCGGCCAGCAGGCGATGGGCCTGTTCGAGCGCTTTTTTGCGTCCAAACAGTAAGCTGAAGCGTCCACCGCCGACCTGTCGCCAGAGCACGGCGGAGCGCAACCCTGCGAATAACAGGGTTCGAACCCAGCTGACGGTGCGTTCGTTCTGCAGGTACTGCGGGCGCCCGTGCACCACGATGCGCGGTGACAGTGTCGACAGGGTTTCCGCGTAAAGCGTGGCGATTTCAGCCGCCTGCTGGTCCTGGCGGTCGTGCTGCGGCAGGTCAGCGCCCATGTCGGCAATCCCGGCCAGGCGCGCGCCGACGGTTTTCTGCATCGCGTGCTGGCGCAGGAACTGGCGTTGCAGTTGCATCAGTCCCACGGTGTACTGCAATGACTCGGTGTGGCGCTTGTCGCCGCCGAGCACGGCAGCCAGGGTCTCCAGGCCGAGCCTGACCTGGGACTTGCCGCCGAAGACGTCCTCGGCCGTATCGGCCTCGAGCCGGAACAGGCTTTCCAGGCACGTGGTGGCCGCGTAACCGGACCAGGTGCCGTGATGGGCCGCCTGGCGGACCAGTTCGGTCGCCTGGAAAACCCCGGCGAGGGCGAGAACCTGCTGTGTATTCATGGTCGTGGCGCATCCATGGTGTCGATGATGCCGCCGCCCAGGCATTCGTCGCCGTCGTACAGGACGACGGACTGGCCCGGGGTGACGGCGCGTTGGGGTTGTTCAAATTCGAGGGTCATGCCGGTGGCGTCGATTTCAGTCACTACGCAAAGCTGGTCGGCCTGGCGGTAACGCACCTTGGCCGTCAGCCGTGTGCCTTTAGCAGGCGGCTGCCCGGTGACCCAGGCCAGCTGGGTAGCCGTCAGCGATGTCGATTGCAGCCAGGGGTGGTCGTGACCCTGGCCGACGTACAGCGCGTTCTCGTCCAGGTCCTTGTGCAGCACGTACCACGGCGCGTCCGGCCGGCCCTGGACGCCGCCGATGCCCAGGCCCTGGCGCTGGCCCAGCGTGTGGAACGCAAGCCCGGCATGTTCGCCGATCACCACGCCGTCGTCGGTGCGGATCTCGCCCGGTTCGGTGTCCACGTATTTCGCCAGGAAGCCATTGAAATCGCGTTCGCCGATAAAACAGATCCCGGTGCTGTCTTTCTTGTCATGGACGGGCAGGCCGGCGTCCAGCGCCGCCTGGCGAACATCGCCCTTGTCCATGTCGCCAACGGGAAACAGTGTCTGCGACAGCTGTTCGTGCCCCACGGCGTACAGGAAGTAGCTCTGGTCCTTGTTGGCGTCCAGGCCGCGCAACAGGCGAGAAACACCATCGCGCGATTCGGTGCGGCAGTAATGGCCCGTGGCGATCACATCCGCGCCCAGGTCGCGGGCGTGGTCAAGAAAGGTGCGGAACTTGATTTCCCGGTTGCATAGAATGTCCGGGTTCGGCGTTCGTCCGGCGCGGTATTCGGCGAGGAATTCCTCGAACACCTGGTCCCAGTACTCCAGCGCGAAGTTGCGGGTGTGCAACTCGATGCCCAGGCAATCGGCCACCGCGCGGGCATCGTCGGCATCCTGTTCGGCCGGGCAGGCGCCGTCGCGGTCATCTTCTTCCCAGTTCTTCATGAACATGCCGCTGATGGCTTCGTCATCGCGCTGCAGGCGCCAGGCGGACACCGAGGAGTCCACCCCGCCGGACATGGCGACCATGATGCGACGTTTGCTCATTTGCTTGCGGAAACCTGGCCTGTCATCGACTTGGGAAGTGGGGTTGGCGACGCCATTTATCAATCCACCAGGAACATTTTCGGTGGCTTTGAGGGCCGCGCCGAGAGGGGTAGAATCAGGTTATGGGCAAAGAAATGGAACATCGCCAGGACAGGGGCGTCGCCCTCGAGGAAGTCCGGCCGGAAGTCAGCAAGCCGCCGTTGTACAAGGTGGTGCTGCTGAATGACGACTTCACGCCAATGGATTTCGTGGTCGAGGTGCTGCAGGTCTTTTTCCGCATGGGGCATGACCGGGCCACCCAGGTCATGCTGCATGTTCACACGCGCGGCAAGGGCGTGTGTGGCGTGTTCACGCGCGAGATCGCCGAGACCAAGGTCGCCCAGGTCAACGAATACTCACGCCAGAACGAGCACCCCTTGAAGTGCACGATGGAGAAGGCCTGATGTTCAGCAAGGAACTGGAAGTCACCATCAGCGAGGCCTACCAGGAGGCCCGCGGACGCCGCCACGAATTCCTCACCGTGGAGCACCTGTTGCTGGCGCTGCTCGACAACGCCGCCGCAATCGGCGTCCTGAGCGCCTGCGATGCCGACGTGGATGCCCTGCGGCGGGAGATCCGCCAGGTCATCGAAGAGACGGTGCCGGAACTGCCGGGCGACGATAACCGCGATACCCAGCCGACCATCGGTTTCCAGCGGGTGCTGCAGCGCGCGCTCTACCACGTGCAGTCGTCCGGCAAGCAGGAAGTCACCGGCTCGAACGTGCTGGTGGCGCTGTTCAGCGAAAAGGATTCCTACGCGGCCTACCTGCTGAACAAGAACGACATCAGCCGGCTGGATGTCGTGAACTTCATTTCCCACGGCATCAGCAAGCGCGATGACGAGGAGCCCGCGGCCGACGCCACGCAGGCCCAGGAAGATACCGACACGGTGCAGGATGCCGGCAAGAACCCGCTGGAACTCTATGCCGAGAACCTGAACGAACGCGCCGAGGCCGGGCAGATTGACCCGCTGATCGGTCGCGATGCCGAGATCGAGCGCACCATCCAGGTGCTCTGCCGCCGCCGCAAGAACAACCCGCTGTTCGTCGGTGAAGCCGGCGTGGGCAAAACCGCCATGGCCGAGGGCCTGGCGCTGCGCATCGTCGAGGGCGATGTGCCCGAAGTGCTCGAAGACGCGACCATCTACGCGCTCGACCTGGGCGCATTGCTGGCCGGCACCAAGTACCGCGGTGATTTCGAAAAGCGCCTGAAGGCGGTGCTCGCCGAGCTGAAGAAGGACGACGGCGCGGTGCTGTTCATCGACGAAATCCACACCATCATCGGCGCCGGTGCCGCTTCCGGCGGCGTCATGGACGCATCCAACCTGGTCAAGCCAGTCCTGGCTTCAGGCCAGTTGCGCTGCATCGGCTCGACCACGTTCCAGGAATTCCGTGGCGTGTTCGAGAAAGACCGGGCGCTGGCGCGACGGTTCCAGAAGATCGACATCACCGAGCCCAGCGTGGCCGAGACCGTGGACATCCTGCGCGGCCTGAAGAGCCGGTTCGAGGATCACCACGGCGTGAAGTACACCGATGACGCCCTGGTGGCCGCGGCCGAACTGGCGGCGCGGCATATCAACGACCGACACCTGCCGGACAAGGCCATCGACGTGATTGACGAGGCCGGCGCACGCCAGCGGCTGCTGCCGGAAGACCAGCGCAAGGCGACGCTGGATGAGCACGACGTCGAGGACATCGTGGCGCGCATGGCGCGCATCCCGCCGCGACAGGTCTCGCGTTCAGACCGCGACGCCCTGAAGAACCTTGACCGCGACCTCAAGCTGGTGGTGTTTGGCCAGGACGAGGCCATCGGTGCGCTGACCGCGGCCATCAAGATGGCGCGCTCGGGACTGGCTGACGAGGACAAGCCCATCGGCAGCTTCCTGTTTGCCGGCCCGACGGGCGTTGGCAAGACCGAGGTCAGCCGCCAGCTGGCGATGACCATGGGCATCGAACTGGTGCGATTCGACATGTCCGAGTACATGGAAGCGCACTCGGTTTCGCGCCTGGTGGGCGCGCCGCCGGGCTACGTCGGCTTTGACCAGGGCGGCCTGCTGACGGAAGCGGTGACGAAGAACCCGCATGCCGTGTTGCTGCTGGACGAGATCGAGAAGGCGCACCCGGACCTGCTGAACATCCTGCTGCAGATCATGGACCACGGCAAACTGACCGACGCGAACGGTCGCGAGGCCGATTTCCGCAACGTGATCCTGGTGATGACCACCAACGCCGGTGCGCGCGAATCCGCGCGTCGTTCCATCGGCTTCACCGAGCAGAACCACGCCACCGATGCGATGGAAATCCTGCGCAAAGCGTTCTCGCCCGAATTCCGCAACCGCCTGGATGCAATCATCCAGTTTGCGCCGCTGGAATTCCCGGTGATCCTGCTGATCGTCGACAAGTTCCTGCTGGAGCTGGAAGCGCAGCTGGCGCAAAAAGACGTGGGCCTGCAGGTCTCGCCGTCAGCACGTGAATGGCTGGCGGAGCAGGGCTTCGACCCGAAGATGGGCGCACGGCCGATGAAACGAGTGATCCAGACCCATATCAAGCGTCCGCTGGCCGACGACCTGCTGTTCGGCAACCTGGCCGACGGTGGCGAAGTGCAGGTGGAACTGAACGAGGCCGGCGACGACCTGGTCGTCACCACCCGCGCACGCGACAAGGCGCCGAAAGCACTGCCGGCATCGAGCGAGGAATCTGCGGAATAGGGCGGTTGGAGCGCCGCCCGGGCGGCCGCGCGAGCGGCGGCCTTACTTCATGCGGTAGGTAATGCGTCCCTTGGACAGGTCGTACGGGGTCAGCTCGACCTTGACCTTGTCGCCGGTGAGGATGCGGATGTAGTTCTTGCGCATGCGCCCGGAGATGTGGGCGGTAACGATGTGACCGTTGTCGAGTTCGACCCGGAACATCGTGTTGGGCAGGGTTTCCAGAACCCGGCCTTCCATTTCGATGACGTCTTCTTTAGCCATGTTGTCCGTTGCTTGCGAAAAAGAGGCGGTATTGTGCCACAGGCGGCTGCAAGATGGGCCCATCGGCCGCCGGATTCAAGGAATGAAGAAAATCGCACATTGCCTATTGACACGGCAGGGCAAATGTCTAGAATACGCATCCCTCAGGCGGGTGTAGCTCAGCTGGTAGAGCATCTCGTTGCCAACGAGAAGGTCGTCGGTTCAAGCCCGATCACCCGCTCCAAGATTTTCCGGGGTTCCCCCGGATAGAAAAAGGCCCGGTTCTCGCCGGGCCTTTTTTGTTGCGTCCGCGCAGCACGTCATTCATCGCTTTCCGGCCTGAAAAAAGCATCAAACACACTGACCGCGACGGTCCCGTATACCGCGATGAGCAGGAACAGCCCGAGCCGCATGCCGAAGCTGACACCATCACTCAGCGGGCTGTCCGTCACTGCCGGTCCGATCAGCACCAGCATTGTCAGGAAGGCGTACGTCCACTTCGAGAAATCCGGGTTAACGGCCACGCCGCTGAACACCCTGCGGCCGAACAGCAGGCCGGCCAGCAGCGTCGCCAGGGTGAACATGATGAGTGACGGCCACGCACTCAGCAGGCACCAGGCCAGCATCGCCGCAACGCCACCCCACCAGGTCGAAGCGAGCAGCGACAGGCCAATGGAGCGGCTGCTCTCGGCAGAGGCCTGCTGGCCCATGCTTGCCACCTTGATCATGACCGGCGTGTACGCCGCGCTGGCGCTGCTGAACAGGAAGACCAGCACCAGTGGCAGCACCACCAGCAGCGAGCGCAGGGCGTTGCGGCCGGCGGCCCTGTAATCCGCGGGCGGTTTCGGTGGTTTCGGCAACACCGGGGTGCCCGGAATGTCCGGCAACAACCCATGGGCGACCCAGACGAAACCGACACCGACCAGCGCGTTGGCGGCCATGGTCTCGATGAGATGCATCAGGATGACCGAATTGACCGAGCCGATGGTCACCACGACGGTAATGCCGATGGTCATGAAAGTGCCGAGCACCGCCGGCCCGCCGCGGGCGGTGAAATAGAAAGTGTAAAACAGGGCGAGGGCGACCAGCAGGATACCGGCCCACCGGGCGTGCTCCAGGAATGGCAGCATCAGGGTCGCGGCCAGCATGGGGAAGATCAACGCGATCACGACCCCCAGGCCCTTTTTCAGCCCGGGCGCCGGAAAGGGTAACCCCAGCAGTAACAATGTCAGGGCGGGCGCGATGAAAGGCAGCGAGATGCCCATGACCTGGCTGACCGCCAGTGACAGTGCGGTACCGACCGCCAGGCGAAAAATGCGACGTACGGCAACCGGGTGCAAGGCCCCGGTCATAACAGGCGCTGACGCTGCCTCAGTAGGCATACGTCAGCCAGGACGACACACGAATCACGAAAGCGCCGAGCGCGTTGGTGATGGGGTGCTGGCCGGTGTAGACCACCAGTGATGCCTGCGAGCCGACCTTGAGCGGCATCGGGTCCAGGTCGCCGGGGTGTTCGAAATCCACCAGCACCGCGTAACGCTGTGCCTCGCGCAACCAGTTGGGATCATTCTTGATGGTGGGCAACTGGCCGAGGGGTGCCGTGCTGACGGCAACGCCGTAGCCGACTTCCCGCACCTTGCCATTGATCACGCGGCCGGGAATCGCGTCGAAGACAATGGCCACCGGATCGCCGGGGTCCATGTGCCCCAGGTTGTTTTCCGTAAAATCAGCTTCCAGCCAGACGTTTTCCGTGGACACGAACGTCATCTGCGGCGCGCCGGCGCCGGCGAAGTTGCCGACATCCAGCCGCACATCCGTGACGACACCATCGGAAGGCGCCTTCGTCGTGGCGCGGGACAGGTTCAACTGCGCCTGGTCAAGCGCGGCCTTCGCCTGCAGGATACGGACATTGCGCTCGCCGTCGTCACCCAGGTTCTGGATGGCCTGTTCGCGCTGCGCCCTGGCGGCATCGAGCTGGCTGCGGGCGATGGCAAGCGAAGCCTCTTCAAGTTCAACACGGCGCATGGAAATCGCGCCGGCGTCCTGCTCGTGAATCGCCTTCGTCCGGTCATAATCCTTCTGCGCCTTGTCGAGGTTCGCGACGGCGGCCGCGACCCCGGCATCGGCGGCCTGGACCGCCGCCTCGGCGGCGCCAACCGCCTGTCGCGCGGCCTGGTAATTGGCTTCCGCGGTTTCAACGGCCAGCCGGTAATTCTCGATGTCGACCTCGAACAGCGGGTCTCCCGCATTGACCCACTGGTTATTCCCCACGAACACCCGGGTTACCCGACCCGCGACATCCGAAGCGACGGGAACGACCAGGGCGTTGACGCGCGCCTGGGAGGTATAGGGTGTGACCCGGTCGGCACGCAGGTACCAGGCCAGCAGCAGGGCGATCACCACCAGCACGGTAAAAGTGGCCCGCCTGACCGGGTCCTTCGCCTTCGCAGGCGGTCCAGGTGCCGGTTTGTCGTGGTTAACCGGTTCGTCTGTGGTTTGATTGACTTCGTCATTCATCGGGCTATTCCTGCGTTGTCGCCTCGTCCGGGGATTCAAGCAGGTCTCCCCAGTTGGTGCGTTCGGTCATCTGGCGCCGTGTATCTTCATCGAGCTCCGGGTCGCCGGGCAGCGCTTCCCAGCCGCCGCCCAGCGCCTTGTACAGCGCGATCAGCGAGCCGACGCTGGCGCCCTGCGCCGCCACCAGCCGCTGTTGCTGTGAGAACAGCGCCTGCTGCGCGTCGAGCACACGCTGGTAGTCTGAATAGCCCTCGGAGTATCGCAACGTGGCCAGTTCGTTAGAGCGACGCGCCGAGGCCACGGACTGGACCAGGATCGCCGCCTGTTCCAGGTTGCCATCCCAGTCGGCCAGGGCGTCCTCGGTCTCGCGCGCCGCCGACAGCGCGGTTTCAGCGTAGTTGATCAGCGCCTGCTGCAGGCGGGCATCCTGTACCCGGATGTTGTTCCGGATACGGCCATAGTTCAGGAATGGCCAGACAAACGACGGACCGACGGACCAGGTCAAGGCGTCGCCGTCGAACAGGTCGCCGAAAGAATCATTTCCGGGCGCTCCCGATGCCAGCCCGATGGAACCGGCCAGGCTGAAGCTTGGATACAGGTCAGCCTCGGCCAGGCCGACCTGCGCGTTCAGGGCCATGGCCGTCAGCTCCGCCTGGCGCATGTCCGGGCGACGACGCAACATGTCGGCCGGGAACCCGACAGAGACGGACTCGGGAAGCACGGGAATGCCCTTGCCCCCGGCCAGTCGCGCCGTCACCGAACCCGGCAACTCGCCGAGCAACAGTGACAGGGCGTTCCGCGCCTTGCGCAGGTCCGCGTCGATCGCCGGGATGGCCGACTGGGTGGCCAGCAACAGCGTCTGGGCCTGTTGCATGTCCAGCTCGGAATCCTGGCCCTGGTCATAGAGCACCCTGGCGATGTCGTAGCTGCGCTGTTGCAGCACGAGATTTTCCTGCGCGATGTTGCGTTGCTCTTCAATGGTCCGCACCGCGGCGTAGGCGCCGACCACGGCGGCCGTCAGCAGTACACGGGCTTGCTGGTAAGCGGCGATGGAACCCAGGTAGGCCGCGTTGGCGGACTCGATGGCGCGCTGATACCGGCCCCAGAAATCGATTTCCCAGTTGACCGTCGCGCCCAGGGTGTATTGCCAGTACGAAGACGTCACGCCGGTGTTTTCCGGCGGCGAGAGCAGGGTGCCCTGGCCCGCGGCGACCTGCGTCTGTGGCCACTGCGCGCCGGTGGCGATACCCAGTTGCGCCCTGGCCTCGAGCACGGACAGCGCGGCAATTTCCAGGGTATTGTTGGCGGCCAGCGCATCTTCGACGATTCGATTGAGAACCGGGTCTTCGAAAACCTCCCACCAACGCGAAAGGTCCGCCGCACCGTGATCCAGCCCGTTGTCCAGGTCGACCGACCAGTCGGGCAGGGTCGGGGGCTCCGGTTTCTCGAATTCCGGCCCGACCACGGTGCATGCCGACAAAAATACGACCAGCCCGGCAACCACCCCGCGGTTAAACAACGGGCGCAGGTTCATTTGTGGTCGTTCTGCAGAATTTTGGCCACGTTGGTCCGTTGCACGAACAGTTGGTTCATCACCGACAGGACCGCGCCCGCGGTCAAGCCAAACATCAACACACCATTCGCAGCCTCCAGTCCACCCAGAATGCGCCAACGCTCGCTCATGACGATATCGCCATAGCCGAGTGACGTGAAATTGACGGAAGAATGGTAGAACGCGGTCTGGAAATCCTGGAACTCATCAAGCCACATAAACAGCCCAGCCCATGCGGCGAACTGGAAAAGGTGGCCCAGGAAAAGCACACCGAAAACAATGCAGATGACGCGGAAATTCGTCCGCAGCCCGGGCGGAAAGCCCCCGGACTGCATGCGACGGATATACATGCTGATAACGGCCACGACGGCAAGCACCTGCACCGCCATGTTGATGACCAGCATCAGGCTTCCCAGTAACAGTGGCGCCAGCATTCAATCAGTCTCCGGTGGACGCTTCCGGGGGAATTCGCCCGGCATCAAACCATGCCACCACCAGCTTGTAGCCGATCGCCAGGATCACCGCGCCGATAAACAGGCCGACAATGCCGGAATGAATCAGCCCGCCGATTGCGCCTAGCAGGATCACCGGCATGGGGGCTTCGACACCACGACCGAGAAACATCGGCTTCAGCGCCATGTCGGCAAACGACACGATAATGCTCCAGATCGCAAACACGATGGTTGCGGCGGAACTGCCCTGGGTTGAAAACACGTAGAAGATCACCGGCAACAGCACCAGCCACGGGGGCAACTGGGCAACGGCCACCACCAGGATCAGCAATGCCAGGAAGCCCGCCGCCGGCACGCCCATCAGCACCATGCCGACGCCACCCAGGAACGCCTGGATCGCCGCGATGCCCAGTACACCGACTGTCACCGAACGAATGGTGGCGACCGTCAGGGTTTGCATTTCATCGCCCACCGGACCGGCGAGTCGTTGGAAAAACTTGCTGACCATGCCCTCAGACGCCTTCGCATTGGCCAGGAAAAGCGCCGCGACCAGCGTTGCCGCGATGAACTGCAGGGCCGTCAAGCCCAGGCCGGTAACCTTGTGAACGGCGGTATCGGCCACCTTGCGAACCTGCTCGCCGTGCTCATTCACCCAGTCGGAAAAATTGCTCGCGGCCTCGGTCCAGTTGGTGTAAATCTTCTCGCCGACGACGGGTACATTCCTGACCCGTTCATTCGCCGCCGGAATCTCGACCTGGCCGGTCTGCAGTTGTTCACGCAAACCCTGGGCACTGCTGAGCAGCGATTCACCGAATAACCAGAGCGGGGCGATAATGACGCTGAGCCCGAGCACGATGAACAGGGTAATCGCGAGTTTGCCCCGCCCGCCCAGTGCCGCCCGCATTTTCAGGAACGGGGTATGGACCGAAACCGCGATGATAACGCCCCAGATAATGAAACTGATGAAAGGCGACAGGATCTGCAGGCACCAGCCGATGATGCCGAAAATCAGGAGCAGGTAGACCGCGATCTCGATACCGTAACGAACGGGCCTGGACAGGATGGGTTCGCTCATTTTTATTCCCCCGATGTTGGTAGATGAATTCTCAACGCCGGATGGTGGTGGGTCAAGGAACGCGTCAATAATGTCCGGGGTGTTCAGGGGTGTGGAATACGGGGCTGACATGCCCGGCGCACGATAGTAGAATACCGCGCTCCCGGCATTCCGGCCGGGAGGCTCTTCCCTGGTGGCCAGGTGGCAGAGTGGTTATGCAGCGGCCTGCAAAGCCGTGTACGCCGGTTCGATTCCGACCCTGGCCTCCATTTCTTCATGTTCCGGGCTCCCGCCCGAACGGTCAAAACACTGTCCGATTCCGGCAAGCGCAGAGCGCACCGGGCACCTTATCGTGGGTGTCATCCACGTCACTATCGTCAAGGAAGTTCGCATGGAACAGCGAGAAGAGAACCTGTTGCAGTTCATGATCCGCTATTCGCCGTACGGCATCGTGCCACTGGCCTGGTTTGCCTATATTGCGGGTGTATCGCCATGGTGGGGCGCGATCGCGGGCGCGGTGCTGACGCTGCTGGTCGGGTTACCGCCACGGCTGGAACGACTGGTCCGGGTTCGCCCACGCGTGTCGCGACGGCCCTGAATGGAAAAAGGCACGGAGGTGCGCACCCCCGTGCCCGTTGTGCCACGTCTGCGTCGACCCCCACAGCGTCGCGAATCGAATTTTGCCGCATTGATAGACGATGTCAAGTTCCGGTATTGTGCGTGTCGATGAGACGAATTGCGTCCGGAATACGTATGTCTGGATAGAAGGCTGGCCAGCCCCCGGAGAACAAAAAGCGTGAGTCTCGCCCGAATCCTGAAGTCGATTACCCATGCCCGCTGGGCGTTGATCCTGCTGGTGCCCCTGAGCACCGCGTGCAGCACGCAGACCTACCTGACGATTCATTCCCAGCCTGATGGCGCCGAGGTCTTCGAAGGGAACGAGCGTTGGGGCGTGACGCCGGTGACGCTCGATTACACATCGGCCACCCGCCAGGCGGACAACGGTTGCGTGGCGACGCGCCCGATCAGCGTGCGCTGGGACAGCGGCGCGAAAGCCCGTGTCAGCACCATTAACGTCTGCGCGAATGCTGCAGGGGAAGTCACGTATACATTTGTCTATCCGCAGGGCTACCACGGCGACGGGCAGGGCGCGGAACCCGAGGTCGCCGCACGGGCCACGCGAGCGGTTACACCGGACGGCCAGCTTTACTATGACGTTGCACAACCCGGCGGAGACAGTGTCGTGAAGTGCTTCTCCAACATGCGCGGCGACCAGGTCATCACGCACTGCGGGGGCTGACCCGCCAAATTGGTTAGACTGGCCGGCAACGTCCAAGTTGTCGCGCCCATGACCCGACTGCAGAAAACCGCCCCGTACCTGGTGTTGCTGGCCGCCTGCGCGGTTCTCCTGCTCCTGAATGCCGAGCTGCTCAGCATGCCGCCGGTCTGGGACGCCACCGCGGGCCTGTTCGCACCCGCCATTTACCTGTACATCAGCAATTACGACCTGGCCGGCCTGTTGGCGCTCGCCGGCTACCAGGCCGGCGGGGCCAATGTTCACAGCCTGGACCTCATGACCCACGTGACCTGGTTGTTCATCAAGCTGGCCGAGGGTGATCCCGGCCAGTTCCTGCCGGCGCTCCACCTTCTGCATGGCCTGTTTGCCGCGATCACCGTGGCCGCCACGTTCTGCCTGGCCCGACCGTTCCTGGCGACCGTGCCGGCCCTGCTGACGGCCGCGCTGGTGCTGGTCTTCCCCTTGTTCGCGGTCCAGGCCAGCTACGTGTATTCGGAACTGCCGGGCGCCATGTGCCTTGCGATGGGCACGCTGGCCTGGGCGCGCCGCCGCTTCGCCTGGATGCTGCTCTGGCTGGCGCTCGCCTGCGGGGTAAAGAGTTTCGGCCTGGTGCTGGCGGCCTTCCTGGTGTTCGGCCTTGCCTTTGACCGGCAACTCGGCCTTTTCCGGCGAATCGCGCTTGTCGGACTTGTACTGCTGATCCCTTTTGCAATCGAGTTTCTCAAGACACGCTTCGGTGGCGGCGCTGTCACCGGCGGTGCGGCGGTCGCGATTGCGGATCACATGCACACGGTACACGCCTATTTGTCATCGACGCCTGACCTGTACGGGCTGGTCATTGTGGCCATTCTCGCACCACTGGTTTTCGCTGTGCGAAATCGAACACTTAACCCCTTCGCACTGGTTGCCAGGCTCGCATCCGCCGGTGACGCCGACCGCTACAGGCTCGCGATCTACCTGCTGCCACTCGGGTTCCTGGGCTTCATCGTGTTTGTACACTTCCACTCACCCGGGTTCTTCCCGCTGACGCGCTACTACACCTGGGTGATGCCGATGCTGGTGGTGGGTTTCGCGATCAGCCTGGCATGGCTGATCCAGCTGCTGACAGGATTGACGCGAAAACCAGGCACGACAGGTCCCGTCGCGTTATCCGCGGCCCTGGTGGTCTGCGTATTGGCCGAATCGCTGAATCGCGACGGACGCTTCTATCCCGACCACGGGACCGCAAACCGCAGTTTCAGCAAGATGGAGCGCAGCTTTGAATACCTGGATTATTTCCGTATCCAGCAGGCTGCGCTTGAAAGCGCGGCGCAGGCGGCAAACGGCCGCGCCATCTTCGTCACCCGCGGCGAGTATTACGCCGGCAGCATTCCCATGATGGGCTACGTTGACCGGCCGCTGCCTTCCCTGGTCTTCGTCATGCATGACCCGTTCTACCGCGCCCGTCCGCGAGACTGGCCCAGCAGCTTCCTGGTCATTGATGCTTTCAGCAACAACTTCCATGGACAGCGTGTGATCAACCAGGTGCTGGAGAAGGCGCGAAAGCGACCCGAGTTCCGGGTTCGCAACGTGAGTCGTCATGAAAGCGGCCCGTACCGGTCCGCGGTCTGGGAGGTTCGGCGGAACAGGCCGAAAAGTTGAGTGGTGCCCGGGGCCGGGATCGAACCGGCACGGTGTTGCCACCGAGGGATTTTAAGTCCTAAGGTTTAAGGGATTTCCCCGTTTCCTTCCGATTCTTCTAGATTGATTATGTATCGATACATCAATACATTATGGCGTTTTCAGAAACTTTGCGTTTCTTCCCGGTTCGAGGATAATTAGGGCTAAGTTTAACCCGAGTTTAACCCAGAACCGGAGAATCCCGATGGCTGCAAAGCTCACCGAAAAGTCCATTCAACGCCTAAGCGCGAAGAAGCAACGCGATGTCTGTGATGGGGGCGCTATTGGCCTTTCACTACGTGTGGCGACATCAGGCCGGAAGGTCTGGAGATACCGGTATCAATTGCGGGGCAAGACACAAATTATGACGTTGGGCGAGTGGCCTGATGTTTCACTCACTGATGCTCGGGCACTGGCCGGTCAGTATCGGAGTGCCGTTGTAGCCGGAGAGAATCCAGCGGCCCAGCATCAGCGAGAACAGTCTGCGAAACGCGAGATGCCAACTGTTGCTGAGTTCATTCCCGAATACATCGCTCGCCATGCCAAGCCCAATAAGATGTCATGGAAAGCTGACGAGTTGATTCTTCAAAAGTGGATTGAGCCGCGCATCGGGCTACTGCGCATGGACGAAGTTACTAGACGCGACATCGTACGAATTTTGGACGAGTGCCGTGATGAAGGTAATGTTCGGCAACCGGGGAAAGTTCTAGCGGTCACTCGAATGTTGTTCAAGGTGGCAATTCAGCGTGGTGTGCTCGATGCGACACCTTGCATTTACATCACGGAATCTCAACCGGCCCCTGCAAAGCAGGCGATGACGCGTGAGGAAATTCGTCAATGGTGGGGCGCTACCGGCGAGGCCATTGATTCCGCAAATCCGAGTATTCCAATTCCCGTAGCACTAGCTTTGCGATTGCTCCTGCTCACTGGACAGAGGCCGGGGGAGATTGCCGCCATTACCCGCGATGAACTTCACTTGGACTCGGAATACGGGCCATTTCTTTTGATCAAAGGTGAGCGCCGGAGGAAGGGTAGGGCTAAGGGTGGCAAGCCACACGCAGTGGCATTGGAACCGTTGGCAATTGAGGTTGTAGAGCAGGCATTGGAACTGTCTGGCAGTGATTACCTTTTCGAGAAGCCATCAGGAGGGCCTGTCCGCGTAGACTCTGGATTGGGTGACGCAGTCGAATCCATCTATAGCAAACACCCACGCCCCACTCCAAAGGCAGCAAGGCACACCGTTGCAACTGAATTGGCTGAACTTGGCGTCGATGAATATCATGTCGGGCGTGTTTTGGGACACGCATCAAAGACTGTGACCGGCACTGTCTACATAAATTCTCGCGTGAATGAAGCGGCCCTCCGCAACCAACGCAACCTGCTCTCCTCATGGGAAGCCAGACTCAGGGAGTTCGTACAACCTGAAGACGAAGACAGCAAAGTGGTGCGCATCGGTGGGTAAATTCAGTGAAATTGACATGCTGGCTCAGGAAGATAGCCGACCCCGCCCTCACTACAAAGTGCGACCAATTTTAGAGGCTCTTCAAGAGGGTGATTCAGCACCGTTTCTGAATTACATACAGAGTGAAGGCGATATCAGCCTGTTAAGACCAGAAGACTGGGCGGCGATCGGACGTGTGATGGAGGGCAAGAAGTTCAAAAAGGAGGGAAGGCCAATGAATGATGCTCAACGCGATGTCTGGATTAGGTTTCGGGTCGCATGGCACTCTTCTCTCGGCCACAAGCGCAGCAAGATGGCAAGCAAACCCGGCAAACCAAAAACTGCGTTTGAATTGGTGTCAGAGGATGTCGTCGATGCCGGTTTACCTGCTATTGACCATCATCAAGTCAGAAAGATATGGGGGCGCGGCCAGCGCAAAAATGAATTGCTCGATGCCCTAAGCCCCCTAAAACCACCTACCAATTAAAGGGGCCTATTGGCCTCTACCATTCGGGCAAGCTTCCTCTCACTGAATTTGGAGGAACCGCAATGACCCGCGAAACTCACGATCAAACCGAACCATCCCGCATTGCTCCCGACCCAAATCTCGTCTGGTGGAAGGACAAAGAAGTAGCGGCACACTTTGGAATTTCTCGCAATCGCGTTTGGGCATGGGTACGCCAAGGCAGGTTGCCCAAGCCCGTAAAGCTCGGCCCAAACACCAGCCGATGGCACGTCGATGTCCTCAACGAGTGGGAAGCATTCAGAAACGCTGAGGCATCCTAATGGACAGCCTAGAAAAAGAAAGCCCGCCGGGGCAGGCGGGCCAGGACTCAAGCGCTCGGCAAAGCGGAGATTCCAGCCCTAAGAATGCCTCTCCTGCCACCAGCGAGCAAATCCTTGATGCGGCGCTGGGATACGTCGAGCGCGGTTGGCATATCTTTCCTGTTCACGGTATCGGCAAGGATGATCAATGCACCTGCGGCGACCCCGAATGTCCGGATGCGGGAAAGCACCCAGCCACCCAAAACGGCTTCAATGACGCGACCGATGATGCAGTGCAAGTCCGGGAGTGGTTCGATGGTGAGGAACGGAATATAGGTGTCCGGACAGGTGAGGTTTCCGGCTTAACCGTCATCGACATCGACATTGGCCAAGGGAAGAAGGGTGCCGAAACATGGCAGTCACTAATCCGAGAGCAAGGCGAGCCAAAGACTTCGATTGCCCAGACAGGTTCAGGCGGCTTGCATGCCTATTTCCAGTACAACTCTGCGCTTAACACCTCATCCAACACTCTCGGCCCCGGTGTCGATTGCCGGAATGACGATGGCTACGTGGTCGCGCCACCCAGCAGGCACAGGAGTGGAGGTGCTTACGAATGGGCGAAGATCGACGACCTCGCCCCACTACCGAAATTCTTGACGCACAAGCCTTCCAAGAAGCCTGCGAGGAAAAAGGGCACTACATTCTCCCTGTCCGAAGTGAATGCGATGCTCAGTTTCATCGACCCCGGCGACAGGGACACTTGGCGAAAGGTCGGCATTGTTCTCGGACGCGAATTCAACAGGTCGGACGAAGCTTGGGAAGCGTACATAGAGTGGTCCGATGGGTGGGATGGCAAGAAAGGCCGAAACCATGACGAGATTATGCGGGAGGCGTTCTACGAGCTATCGGTGGACGAGGGCGAGCTTTCAATCGCTTCTATTGTTCACTGGGCCAGAGAAGGTGGAGGGGTAGGGGGCTTGGTTCGGCCACCGGGTGAACCGTTGCCCAACGCACGCATATTTCTCGAAAGGCGATACTCGGGGGAGCGCGACCTGCTGATTTACAAGGGAGGGCAGTTTTACTGTTGGGACGGGACTTGCTGGCCGTTACTGGACGAAGACACCCTCAGGGCCAACTTGTACCTTGAGTTTGAGCACGCGAAGTATTCAACAGAGGATGACCTCAAGAATTTTGCTCCCAACAAAAACAAAATGGCGAACCTTGCCGAAGCTTTACAAGCTGTGTGCAACTGGCCTCGCTCAATTGACCCTCCATCATGGCTTGATGAGAGGGAACTTCCCTCGCCTGCGGATATCGTCGCGTGCCGGAATGGTTTGGTGCACCTTCCTGACCGCTCCTTGCTGGAGCACACACCACACTTTTTCCAACACCATGCGCTGCCATTTGATTTCGACCCGGAAGCTCCTGTCCCTGAAAGGTGGATGCGTTTTCTCGACGAAATTTTCGGTGATGACGATGAATCCAAAAATGCACTGCAGGAAATGTTCGGGTATCTGGTGTCAGCGGATACTCGCTATCAAAAAATGTTCTTTCTTGTCGGCCCGAAGCGCTCTGGTAAGGGAACGATTGCACGTGTGCTTGGCGGGCTGGTTGGACGCGAGAACATTGCGGCTCCGACACTTTCTTCTCTGTCCACGAATTTTGGACTTCAGGTGTTGATTGGTAAGCCAGTTGCAATCATCGCCGACGCTAGGTTTCAGGCAAAGCAGTCAGCAATTGTGACTGAGCGCTTGCTTTCGATTTCGGGTGAAGATGAACAGACCGTTGACCGTAAACACCGTGATGCCTGGACCGGAAAGCTTCCAAGCCGAATTTTGATCATGTCGAACGAATTGCCGCGTCTTGCAGATTCATCAGGGGCGCTCGCTTCCCGCTTTGTGTTGATTCAACTAACCCGGTCGTTCTATGGAAATGAAGATCCAGGATTAACGGCAGACCTGTTGCTGGAATTGCCGGGCATCTTGAACTGGGCGCTTGATGGGCTGGAGCGACTCCACGAGCGTGGCCGGTTTGTCCAACCTCAGAGTGGGCGGCAGGCAATCGAAGCCCTAGAAGAATTGTCCTCCCCAGTGTTGGCATTTTTCCGTGAGCGATGCACTGCCAACACTGGGGCATCTGTTGCAGTCGACGAGCTGTATCGGGAGTGGGGGGATTGGTGCCGGTTGAATGGCCACGCCTCTGGGTCAAGGCAGCATTTCGGGAAAGCACTGAACGCTGTTGTCCCGGGTTTGAACACGATACGCCCGACCAATGAAGAAGGTGTCCGGTATCGGGCATATGAGGGGATTGGTTTGCGAGAGGACGCGGATTTTTAGGCATCGCGTCCGCGCAGTCCGCGACCGAGCCTATTGCAATTCTTACTTCGCACAACCTCTGCATTTCATCGAATAAAGAATCTTAGAGTTGGTATTGCAATGCATTCGTCTGCGGACTGTGCGGACGAGATTGGTGCTCCACTGGGTTTCTGCCCCGTCAGTCACGGTGAATCTCTGGGGGCTACCCTCCGATCTTGGCCCGAGGGATTTCAAATCCCAAGTTAAACCTGATAAAAACCCCATATATCATTGATATTTATTGCCTAGCGCGTAACCCAAGAAGAGAATTAGGTTAAGTTTCAGGTTAAGAACTAGGCCGAAAATGTCCACCGAAAGCAGCGCGAATGAGAGCAAGTTGGCAGGGCCGCCGAGATCCTTTCAGTCAGGCTGGCTTGGCCGGTTGGACGGCAGGCTCGGCATTGCACAGGAGCTTCGCCAGCGATTTGCAGCGCTGACAAACGACCTTGGAGGCATAGACCATCTCAGCTATGCCCAGCGCTCTCTCGCGGAACGCGCCTTGTGGCTGGAGTATTGGCTGGCACAGCAAGAACAGACACTAGCATCCGGTGGTGACTTCGACCCCGGCAAATGGGTGCAGGCCTGTAATTCACTTCAAGGCATCTTTGCCCGGCTGGGGCTTAAACGAGTCCCGCGCGATGTCCCCGACCTCGCCGACTGGCTCCGCAACCGTGAGGAAGCCGCATGAGCGCCCCGGTCACCATCCGCGACCTGATGACCGACTCTGACCTATTCGGCCAGCAGTTTGGCGTTGATTCGTGGTCGGCATGGCGAGCGCTTCTCGCGGCCTTCTACGGCCTCCAGTTGTCCAAGGCAGAGCAGGGCGTGGTCGAGGCCCTAACTGGCCGTCATGCGCCACCGGAGGCGGCCAGCGAGGAGCTATGGCTGGTCATGGGTCGCCGTGGCGGGAAAAGCCAAGCCGCTGGGCTCCTGGCCGTCTACGAGGCCTGCTTCAACGACCACCGCGACAAGCTCAGCCCCGGCGAGGTCGCCACGGTCATGGTGCTGGCGGCCGACCGCAAACAGGCCAAGGTTGTGTTCCGCTACATCAGCGGTCTGCTCAACGGCAACCCGATGCTTAAGCGCCTCATCGTGCGCGAGGACAAAGAGACCATCGAGTTGAACAACAGGTGCGTGATTGAAGTCACCACCGCCAGTTTCCGCTCTGTGCGCGGTTACACCGTGGCCGCAGTCATCGCCGATGAAATCGCCTTCTGGCGTTCGGACGAGAGCGCCAACCCCGACACCGAAATTCTCCGTGCCTTGCGCCCAGCAATGGCGACCCTGCGCGGCAAGCTGATAGCCCTTTCCAGCCCGTACAGCAAGCGCGGTGCTCTGTGGAACACCTACCGCCGACACTTCGGCAAGGCTAGCCCGGTGCTGGTGGCCCAAGCCCCAACGCTGACGATGAACCCGACACTACCGGACAAGCTGGTGGCGGATGCACTGGAAGATGACGCGAGTGCGGCCAAGGCCGAATACCTCGCCGAATTCCGTGATGACCTCGAACAGTTCATCACTCGCGAAGTGGTCGAAGCTGCCGTGCGCACCAGTCCGTTGGAATTGCCGTTCAACCGCGCCCATCGCTACCACGCCTTTGTCGACCCGGCAGGGGGAGGGCAGGACGAATTTTGTATCGCCATCGGCCACCACGAGGACGAAGCCATCGTCGTGGATGTTGTTCGTGCGCGGCGCGGCACCCCGGCAGAGATCGTCGCCGGGTACGCCTCACTGCTCGCCAGTTACCGCATCAAGCAGGTGACCGGCGACAAGTACGCCGGGAGTTGGCCAGCGGACGAGTTCAAGAAGCACGGCATCGACTACCACCCCTCCGAGCAGCCCAAGAGCGGCCTTTATCTGGACCTGCTGCCGGCGCTGACCAGCGGCAGGGTGGAGTTGCCGCCCGACACCCGGTTGATCAACCAGATCTCCGGCCTTGAACGGCGCACATCACGCGCTGGCCGGGACTCCATCGACCACGGCCCCGGTGGTCACGATGACCGTGCAAATGTCGTGGCCGGTTTGGTGACGACCAAGCACAAGAGCCGGTACGACCTTGAGCGTTTGGTGAATGGCGACCCGGTGCAGAGAACCGAAACCAGCAAACCCATCGCCGCCATCAAGGCGGCAGGCATTCCACTTTGATCAGGAGCGAAAGATGAACAGAGCCTACATTGAGATGTTGCAAGAAACCCAAGACGCGTGGAAACACGGCACCGTGGAGGACGAGCGCAAGCGTAAGCGCGACATCGTCCCTGACGGTGGCCGAGTGCGCGTGGCCGTGTCCGCGATGGACTCAGCCCGGCAACCTGCGCCCGAACCGGCACCGTTGAATCCGGATGACTTCATCACCGACGAGGAACGGAGGGAAGCCGCGAGAGCCGCCGCGCTGGAAGACCACTTCACCCACAAGCGCGAAGCCGCAGACCGCGCATTTCGGGCGGCTAACCCCGCATTGGCTGAATACATGGATTACATGTCTTCGGCATGGGAAGGTGCGGCATGAAGGTCGTCATCGAGGAAGCGCGGCGAGTGCTGGAAGGCTCGCCATCGGCAGACGACCTGCAATCCACCTTGGCGCGAGTGCGTGAGAAGTTCGGCAAGGGCAGGGCGCGGTACGAGTTGATTTCGGCCAACGGTGCCGAGCGCCGACGAGCAGCAGAGTCCGGCGACATTGATGCGCTCCAGGCACTGGAAAATGAAGCCCAACGGCTGAAGGTCGAACTGGAGCTTGTCAACGGTCTGGTGAACAAGCTGACGAACGCCCTGCAAGTCGCCAAGGCCGAGGAAGCCGTCGAGTCACTGCCCCGTGACTTTGATGCGGTGGCCGAACTGCTGGAGGCCGAAGCGGAAGCGTTTGAGGCGGTGTTGAAGGCGAGGGCCGCCACCGATGCCCGGTTGAAGGAAATCAATCAGGCGCGACACAACGTGGCGCAGGCCACTTTGCACAACAATGCCCGGTTGGAAGTGCCGAAGGCCGACCCGTCATTGCTGGTGCGATTCTGCACCGTGCGCGGCATCCGGCCCAACCATCAAGGCATCTGGGGTCAGGATGGCCGGGAAATGATGCGAGCCGCCGATCAATTGGGCCTCCAGCCCTTACGCGGTGTAGAAGCCGCGTAACCCTTTTACTGACTGGTGGGTGGCCGGTCGCACCCTCCCTCCGGTGCCAGTCAGTGATCGCCCGCCGGGTTAACGCTCGGCGGGTTTGATTTAGTGCAATATTCTTACAAGATTCCTCAGTGTCTTCGGTTTTCTTTTGGTTGTAGTAGGAAGATAATAGCCGAAAAATTCTTCATGCAAATTGGCTATGACTGAAAACCTTCGAGACCTTAGAAATAATCTTCGTTTAAGTATTAATCAGCTTTCGGAAAAGACAGGTTTTTCGACAAATCAAATACGGCGCTGGGAGCGCGGACTTGAACTACCTTCGAAGGCAGATTGCGCGTTATTTGAAAAAATCTTTAATGTGAACGGCGATTCAATCCTTGACGGTCAACGCAAGGTCATGGCCAAGTCACCAAAAATTGGTGAGGGGTACGTAACTGTCCCCCCAGATGAAGGCTTTGAGTTAAACAGAAGCCTTGAGCCACCAAAAGACCGTTACAAAGTAGTGGACCTATTCTGCGGCTCTGGAGGTTTTTCGCATGGTTTTGAGCTGCAAGGCCAATTTGCCGTTGCGGCGGGAATCGACCTTTTGCCTGACAGAGTGCGGACCTTCCACAAGAATCATCGATACGCCAAAGCCGTTGCTGGTGACATTCGTTCGTACAAACTCGAAAACCTTCTGAGTGGATTAACCTCAACCGACATTGTAATTGGCGGGCCTCCTTGCCAAGGTTTTTCATCAATAAGACCATTTCGTAACTTAACTGAATTGGATCAAAGAAACTCGTTGCCTGAATACTTCATTCTCGCTCTCCGTGAACTGCAGCCCAAAATGTTTATATTTGAAAACGTTGTTGGGCTCATATCACACAAACGAAAAGCGTGGTTTAAATCTTTACTTGCAAGGTTTTCTTCAATTGGTTACCAAGTTGATTGGCGGGTCATAAATGCCGCTTCTTTTGGACTCCCTCAAAACAGGGAGCGAGTGATCGTAGTAGGCACGCAGGGCAGTAGACCATTCAAATGGCCCACGCCAACGCATTGTGTAACCCAAAAAAGCATGGCGGGAAAACACGCCAAAAAGCTTGTGGAAATGCCGCTTTTTTCAAAGCCACTTGAGAAGGCGCTTACAGTCATGGATGCCATACACGACTTGCCTCCAATCCCATCTGGAGGTTCTGCTTCGGTATATCTTGATGATGTAACGCCTACTCAATATGAGTCATCGATGAGGGGGGCTGAGACCATTCTCACGATGCATGAAGCCACAAAACATTCTCCAAAAATGTTGGAAATTATTCGACATGCCGGGCGTAACATAGGTGACTTGCCCGCAGGTATGGTTTCGAGTGGGTTTTCTTCCTGCTACAGCAGGCTGGATGCGGATAAACCGAGCACAACCATCACCGTAAATTTCGTTCATCCTTCATCAAATCGCTGTATTCACCCTATACAAGATCGGGCGCTTACCCCGAGAGAAGGTGCGAGGCTTCAAGGGTTTCCTGACGCCTTTGAGTTTGCCGGATCTCGAGCACAAGTTGTAAAACAAATCGGAAACGCAGTGCCTCCTGTATTGGGGAAAGCTATCGCAGAGGCAGTTGCTTCGCACTTAAACCAGCTGCTCAGTGAAGTAGTTGTAACTTCTATATAGCGACCCCCTTGGTGAAAGTGGGCATCGTGTTCGATCAAAGTAGACAGGCCGTAGTGTCGCCATCCCTTCTTTGTTTAAGACAGCTGTTTTACCGGAGTCCCCTGCGGTGTTACTGACATTGAAGTGGTGCTCCTCCAAAATTCCACAACGAACTTCCCAAATCCAAACCGTATTGCCTCTGTTATCCTTACCTCGGGCGAATTCGCCATCAGGGGAACCTAAGACATAGCGAACAGCAATGTGAGGACCGGGTTTAACCAAGTGTCCTTTGGGGTTGTTGTTTTCAAGCGCGACCTTAATTTCAACATCATCTACTTCTGGTGAATTTGAGAGAAGGTCAGGGTATTTGTGTGGCCCATTTGCTACAAACAACCCGTCAGAGCAATTGGCAATGCCACCACGAAATAAATTGCCCACGACCGCGCTCAGATTTGCCAACTCAAGCAATTCAGACATTCGCGGCTCTTTCTTTAGGACTAGCGTTTGGTCTAGCGAATCAAGAACATCGTGAACATATACAACCGAATCACGAATAATGTCCTCAGTTAGCTTGAGCTGATTGGCTTCGGTGCCACCAACATACTCTCCAGGCGCGGCTCGACTCACAAAATTCCCCTTTGATTTGTTCACTAACTACTTCAGTCGCAAATTCTGAACTGTTGTATGAGGGGAGTGAATGTGCCAGAGGTGGCGGCATGAATCAATTATGCGTTTGGAAAAAACCTGACTTTACCAGCCTGTAAGATACGTCAGATGGCATGACAATTAGCAGCCCGGCAGCCAACAAGAAGCTGAGAACTGGCCATATTCATTAGAAGCGATTGCGCTCATTTCAATAGAACCATCTTTCGCCAGCGCAATATGACCGCTATCCAAAAGTCTGTGTAAATCGGCTCTCAAAAGAATGCCGTCTGCTGCGTCGTTATGGCCTTCACGCCAGTTTCGGTCTGGCAGATGAGCGGCGTCCAACAAACAGGCAATCTCACAACCGGTCAGCGCACACTTGCCGTTGTAACGCTCAAACACTGCACGACGAAATGCAGCTTGCTCTGGCCTAGTTGCTTGCACGGCAAAGCGAACCGCCCTCCGGGCAATTTCATCTGTTGGTTCATCGGCTTGCTGACGCCAGTATTCAGCGCATTTTTGGCGCTCTGCGGCTGGGTTCGTAATACCAAATTCTGCTTCTAGGCCGCTAGAGCACTCGCCAGTTGCTTTGGACACGACCAGCGCTGTCAAGATTGGCTCTCCGTTATCTTGGCAATGGTGCCCAACAGCAGAAAGTAGACTTTGAATTCGTTGCCATATCCCCAGTACATTTGCCGCATCGCTGTAGGTGATTTTCTCACCGCCTCTTCGGGACAGATCGATAAGCAGCTCCCTCAATGGCATAGCATACTTACGCTGGTAGTCAGTGAGTGACTTCATGTATTGTTCTGGCCGCAAATTTTCTATAAAGCAAAAGGTTATCACGGACTCACAAGAAAGCCCGGCCATCGTGCCGGGCTTTCAGGGTGGGGCATAGGATTCAAGCGCTAGTTAAATTTCTGAATCCTAGATCCCTGAACTTTATGCAGACGCCTTTATTGGAAATGGGCGTAACATTGATGTCGTGCGCGGGCAGCACATTCGAGATTCTGTCTAAGATTTCTTCAGCATTAAAACTGGGACCGTGGACGACCCATGTCAGCGGACCTAGACGACTTATCGCGTCCCATTGCAAATCCTCGACCAATTCGGTTTGCTCCCCGTTGTAGTTGAATCCTTCGCAGTGAACCAAGTAGGCACTCATGATGTTGAACCTCTGTGTTTTTAAAGAGGTTCAGAAAATAGGGGAGTTGCCTTACTGAAATGGCCCCTTTAATTGCGGCGAATTTCGTAGGGCTTAAGTAGCCAACGTCGACAAGGCAACCAAGTTTAACCCGAAGTTTAACCTGAAATATTCTGCGGACGGGATGCCGTAGGGAAAATATCGCTTAACTCCTTGTATTTATTGGTGCCCGGGGCCGGGATCGAACCGGCACGGTGTTGCCACCGAGGGATTTTAAGTCCCTTGCGTCTACCAATTTCGCCACCCGGGCGCCGGGGTGGATTCTACCGGTTCGCGGCCGGGCAGGGGAGCCCGGTTACGGTTGGTAACGCCATTCGAAGTAGATTCGCCGGCCGGCACCCGGGAAATACCGGAAGTTGCCGAAGGCGTAGTCCGCGCGCTCGGCGTAAGCCGTATCAAAAAGGTTGGTGACCCTCACGGCCAACCGATGGTGGCCGCCGGGCAGTTCATAGAAACCACGCAGCGCGAAAAGGTCGTGGCCCTCGTACTGGTGGTCGTTGGCCGGGTCGAGTTCGTACTCGCCCACGTGCGTCCATTCCAGTTGCAGGCGTAGCGCGGGCAGGGGGGTGTAATCCAGCCGTGCGCCGGCCAGCCATTCCGGCGCGGTGTCGACTTCATTGCCATCGGTGATGCCGGACTCCGGCCGGTTAAAGGCGTATTCGTGCCGTGCCCAGCCGGCATTGGCCGAGAATCGCCACTGGTCCGTGATGGTCCAGTCGACCGCGCCTTCAAGACCGTAGTGCCGGGTCTTGCCGTCGCTGACGTTGTAGCCGTTCGCGTCGCGGAAGATGAAGTGGTCCTTCTTCATTGCGAAAGCCGTCGCGTTCCACGTGATGTCGCCTTTCGCGTAGTCGATTCCCGCCTCGAGGGTATCCAGGGTTTCGGTCTTCAGGTCGGCCACCGACTGGCCGCGCTGCAGGCGGTAGAGCTCGGTGGCCTGCGGCGCCCTGAATCCACGCGCCAGACGGGTCACCAGCGTGGCGTTCTCCCAGGCCTGCCAACGCAGGCCCAGTTCGGGCGCCAGGTTGCCGAAGCGGTCGCCGCGACTCTCGGGGCGGGTGTACAGGCAACCGCCGAAACCGCAGGCTGTTCCGTCGTCCTTCGTATTGCCGGCAATCATGCGGTTCCGATAGTCGTAATCGAGGAATTCACCTCTGATACCTGTCGTAAGTAGATGTTTATCCGTGATATTGAGTTCGTACTGAACCCAGGCCGCAGCCATGAGGGACTGGACCACGTAGTCGTAGTGGAAACCCTGTGGACGCGTTTCCACCAGGAAATCGGAACCTTCAGTCGGGCTTTCCTGGAACTCCACGAGATCGCCTTCAGCCCATTCCAGGTCAATACCGGCTGAAAGACCGCGCCCCGACGCCCAGCTGAACAGCATGCCTGCCGATGCCTGGCCGTTGCTTTCGGTTGGCTGGCCGGGAAGATAGTGCTGGAGGAATTCCATATCGCTGTAACGCGCGTACGGAATCCACTCAAACTCGCCGCCAGGGGAGGGCATCCAGGTCCATCGGCTGGTCAGTCGCCAGGCCTCGGCCTCGCGGTAGGCCTCGGGATTCTGGTTGCTGCGTCGAAGCGCCGGGTCCTTGTACGCATCCTCGCCCTGCACGAAGCCGGCCGTTTCCTGGTCGATGTTGGCGTAAGACAACTGCGTGATGATGTCGGCACCGGCCAGCCCGGTTGTCCACGCGCCATTGAAAAAGCCCTGCGTGTAGCCCTCGTCGATACGAAAACTGCCGCTGTCCGTGTAATTGCCGGCAATTGACAGGTTTTCGGACTGGCCAGAGAAGCGGCCCCGGTAGTAATTGTCGGAACCAAGCTCAAGGCCAAAGGCCATGCCGGGTCTGCGGGTGTCCGGGGTGACCGCGCTGACATCCAGCACGCCGTGCAGGGCGTTGGAACCGTACAAAACGCTTCCCGGGCCACGAATCACGTCGACGCTCGATGCCTGCAACAGGTTGACCTCGAACAGCTCGTTGACGTTACAGAAGCCCGTCGGGCGAATCGGGACATGATTCTCCATGACCATGAACGCGCCGCAGGCCCCGGGGCCGGTCAACACGGGCGAGCGGATAGCCATGAGCTGTTCCTGGCCGGAACCACGGCTGATCCAGGTGGCAGGTACACGATCGAGCAGTTCGTTGGCGTGTGTCGCGGCTTCGTCATCGATATCGTCCGGACCCAGTGTCGTGATGCCCGGAATGGAACCGCTACGCGCCTGGACGGGCGCCGCACGGACCTCGACGGTTTCGAGCACGCGCTCATCAACCGTGTCAGCGCTAATGGATTGCGACAGGATGGTGGATATCAGGGCGGCAAGCATCCGGACAACCTACGGATTGCGGGGGCGAAAGCAACTATCCAATGGAAATATCGTCGCATGCTCGAACACGAAAATACTTGAGGAAGCGTTTTTATCTATATGTATATAAACGGGAAAATACCGTGAAACATACATTGAATTTGGCTGCGTGACTTCCAGAACAGGCCTGCCGGTTCTAACCTGAACTGATTCCGGTCACTTGCCAGGCAGGGCGCTCATGTCGCGCCTTAACTCATTTGCGGCCCTATAATTTAACATAATATACATTAAGCGCATATTTGTCTCGGCAATAGCAGTCGTCAGAACGCTCACGCCTCACGTCTAAAACGCCACAGACGGCACCAGGTTTTCAGGCAACGCCATTGAGTTGGCGGCTGCTGGCCGCGCGTGAGCAGCACACGCGTGATCCCGTCATCCTCCATCCGCAGTTTCAGGACGCACAGCGGACCACAAAGCCAGGACTTACAGATCTCGTTACCATCCCGGGTATCACCATCCAGCGTGCGCAGCCGTACTCTCGAATCCGGATACAACCGTAACGTGGCCCGAACCTGGTTCGTAAGAACGTTCCCGATCGATCGCCACGAAGCGACCGCGACCACGACCAAGACCGCAACGCCTGCCAACACACCGGCCCGCGAGGCCCAGAGCGCGATCAAAACCAGGGCGATTGCCATGCCATGCGTGACATACACGGCGAGTTCGGTAAGCCCGGTAATCAGTTTCAGGCAACGCCCGTGCTCGTCCGTAACCGGACTGGGCGGTACGCGAAGTGCCTCAGGCGCGCCTGATCGCCTCCACGAGTGCACGGTAGTCGGTGTTTGCGGGTGTTTCACGTCCCTGCAGCCAGTCCCATAGCCGGTCGTCTTCGGACTGCAAGAATGCCTCGAACGACGGCCAGGCGCCGTCGGACAATTCGGTCGATTGCTGTAGGACAAAGCGCTCGAGCATCACGTCGAGCTCTTTCATGCCGCGGCGGGTCAACCAGCGAAGCCGGGATAGTCGCTGGGGGCCGGGGTCCGTCATGGTGGCGTCGTGCCGCCTGCTTTAGCGCCCTTTCCTGGCCAGCATCATTTTCTTGGTTTCCGCGATCGCCTTGGCCGGGTTCAGGCCTTTCGGGCAGGTCGCGGTGCAATTCATGATGGTGTGGCAGCGATACAGGCTGTAGGCATCCTCGAACTGCTCCAGGCGCCCTTCTGCGTCGTCGTCGCGGCTGTCAGCCAGCCAGCGGTAGGCCTGCAGCAGGATGGCCGGCCCAAGGTACTTGTCGCCGTTCCACCAGTAACTGGGGCAAGCCGTGGAGCAACAGGCGCACAGGATGCACTCGTACAGGCCATCCAGTTTTTCGCGCTCGGCCGGTGCCTGGCGGCGCTCGCGACCGCCTTCGGGCACGTCGTCGTTGCGCAGCCACGGGCGAATGCTCGCGTACTGGCGGTAAAACTGGTTCAGGTCCGGCACCAGGTCCTTCACCACCGGCATATGCGGCAGCGGGTTGATGACCACGTCGCCGGACACGTCCTCGATGGGCTTGGTGCAGGCCAGCGTGTTGGTGCCGTCGATGTTCATGGCGCAGGAACCGCAAATGCCTTCGCGGCAGGAACGGCGGAACGTCAGCGTGGCATCGACCTCGTTCTTGATCTTGATGATCGCGTCCAGGACCATCGGTCCGCAGTCATCCAGGTCGAGCTCGTAGGTGTCGATCCGCGGGTTCTCGCCGTTGTCCGGGTCCCAGCGGTACACGTTGAATTTGCGCACGCGGGTGGCGCCTTCCGGGGCCGGAAAGTGCTTGCCCTTGACCGGGCGGGCTTCTTTCGAAAGTCTGATCTGCAACATGTTCGTATCCGTGCGAGTTCGTCAGGGCGCGGGTTCAGTACACGCGGGCCTTGGGCGGCACCACTTCCACGTCGTCGGTGAGCGTGTACATGTGCACCGGGCGGTACTCGATATTCACGCGCCCGCTGTCGTCGATGTATTCCAGCGAATGCTTCATCCACTGCTCGTCATCACGCTCGCTGAAATCTTCGCGGGCGTGCGCGCCACGGCTTTCCTTGCGATTTTCGGCGCCGTACATCGTGGTGACCGCGCAGGCCAGCAGGTTTCGGAGCTCCAGCGTTTCCGCCAGGTCCGAGTTCCAGACCAGCGAGCGGTCGCTGACCTTGATGTCGCCGAAGGCATCAAAGGTGGCGGAGATGAGTTTGCAGCCCTCTTCCAGGGTTTCGCCGGTCCGGAACACCGCGGCGTGGTTCTGCATGACGTCCTGCATTTCATCGCGGATGCTGGCCGTCGAGCGTGAACCGTCGGCGTTGCGCAGCTTGTCGAAGTCACCCAGCGCCTTGTCCAGCGAGGCTTTCGGCACCGGCGGATGCGGCGTGCCCGGCTTGATGACTTCCTCGCAGCGGTGCGCCACGGCGCGACCGAATACGATCAGGTCGAGCAACGAGTTCGAGCCCAGGCGGTTGGCGCCGTGCACCGACACGCACGCGGCCTCGCCGATGGCGAACAGGCCGGGAACCACCGAATCAGGGTCGCCGTCTTTCAGCGTGACCACTTCGCCGTGATAGTTGGTCGGGATGCCGCCCATGTTGTAGTGCACGGTCGGCAGCACCGGGATCGGGTCTTTCGTCACGTCGACGTTGGAAAAGATTTTCGCCGTTTCCGCGATGCCGGGCAGGCGCTTGTGAATCACGTCCGGGCCCAGGTGCTGCAGGTTCAGGTGGATGTGGTCCTTCTTCGGGCCGACTCCCCTGCCCTCGCGAATTTCCATCGTCATGGACCGGCTGACCACGTCACGTGAGGCCAGGTCCTTGGCGTTGGGGGCGTAACGCTCCATGAAACGCTCGCCCTCGGAATTGGTCAGGAACCCGCCCTCTCCGCGCACGCCCTCGGTGATGAGCACGCCCGCGCCATAAACACCGGTCGGATGGAACTGCACGAACTCCATGTCCTGAAGTGGCAGGCCGGCGCGCACCACCATGCCGTTACCGTCGCCGGTGCAGGTATGCGCGGAGGTGGCCGAGAAGTAGGCGCGGCCGTAACCGCCCGTCGCCAGGATCACGGCGTGTGAGCGGAACAGGTGCAGCTTGCCCTCGGACAGGTCCCAGGCCAGCACGCCGCGGCAGGCGCCGTCGTCGTCCATGATCAGGTCGATCGCGAAATACTCGATGAAGAATTCCGCGTTGTGCTTCAGCGACTGCTGGTACAGCGTGTGCAGGATGGCGTGACCGGTGCGGTCGGCCGCCGCGCAGGTGCGCTGCGCCGTGCCTTCGCCGAAATGCGTCGTCATGCCGCCGAACGGGCGCTGGTAGATCTTGCCGTCCTCGGTTCGCGAAAACGGCACGCCGTAATGCTCCAGCTCGATGACGGACGGCACGGCTTCCTTGCACATGTACTCGATTGCGTCCTGGTCGCCGAGCCAGTCGGAACCCTTGACGGTGTCGTACATGTGCCAGCGCCAGTCGTCCTCGCCCATGTTACCGAGCGCGGCGGACATGCCGCCCTGCGCGGCCACGGTGTGGCTGCGGGTCGGGAACAGTTTGGTGACGCAGGCGGTGGACAGGCCGGTCGCGGCCATGCCGAATGTGGCCCGCAGGCCCGCGCCGCCGGCGCCGACCACGACCACGTCGTATTCGTGTTCAATCAGTTCGTAGTCGCCGCTCATGCCGCGCCTCCCATGGAAATGCGGTAGAGCGCCCAGCCCACGATCACGATGCCGGCCAGGCAGGCGCCGCGGGTCAGGCCAACCAGGAACATCGCCAGCCCGTGGCTGGGGACATAGTCTTCGATCACTTCACTGACACCCGACTGGATGTGCCAGGCGACGGCCAGCGCGAACAGCAGCGCCAGCATCATGTTGTACCACTGGCCCATGAACTCGGCCGCGCGGGCGTAGTCGGCGCCGGACATGCAGATGCCGGCAAGCAACAGCCACGCGGTCAGCGGCACCAGCACCAGCGAACTCATGCGCATGCGGAACCATTGCGTTGTCGCGCTCATGATGCCCACCACCAGGCCAGCGCCGTCAGTAAGAAGGTGCCGATGATCACGGCCCAGCCACTGGCCCGCACCGTGCTCATCTCGAAGCCCTTGCCCGTGTCCCAGGCCAGGTGCCGGATGCCGTTCAGGGTGTGAAATACCAGGCACAACATGCTCACCAGCAGCACGGCTTTGCCGCACCAGCCCGAAAACAGAGCTTTGACCGTGGCGAAACTGTCGGGGCCGGCGGCCAGCGCCAGCAGCCAGGCCAGCGCCACCGGAAGCGTCACGACGGCCAGGAACAGGCCGGTCAGTCGCCCGGAAATGGATAGAAGTGAAGTGATCTGGAACCGGTAATACGGCCCCAGCATGTACGGCGAAAGTGGCCGTGAGTCAGGTTTGCTGCTCATGTGTCCCTGATTCGAGTTGGTCGGTGGGTGTTCGTGCGCAAAGCATGAATTCTAACGGATTTTGGCGGGTGCGTCCCAAGAGTTGGAAAACCGCCAATAGTGCGCGCTCCCGAAGGCCGAAGGTGGTAATATTGTAAGCGAGTAAGGAATCCTTACGAATACGAGGTACGAGTATGCTGGCAAAACTGACATCCAAAAACCAGGTGACATTGCCCAAGGCGATCGTCTCCAGCATTGATGTCACCGAGTACTTCGACGTCTGTGTCGAAAACGGCCGCATCATACTCACCCCGGTCACCATCCAGAACGCGGATGCCGTGCGTGACAAACTGGAACAACTCGGCATTTCAGAACCTGATATCAAGGACGCTGTCGACTGGGCGCGCCGCTAGTACCGGTGCGGGTCGTACTGGACAGCAACATCATCCTTTCAGCCCTGGTCTTTCGATCACCTGTGATGAACCGGGTGCGGCGCGCCTGGCAGTCCGCCCGGATCGAACCCCTGGTATGCCGGGAAACCGCCAGCGTACTCCTGCGGGTGCTGGCCTACCCGAAATTCAGGCTCGCGGCGGCAGAGCAGCGAACACTGCTATCGGAGTTCCTGCCGTTTGCGACAGCCATCGAGTTGCCCCGGCGCTGGCCACCCATACCCAGTTGTCGAGACCGGCACGACGAGGTGTTCCTCGCGCTGGCCCTGGTCGGTGGGGCCGAAGCTCTGGTCACCGGTGATTCCGACCTCCTGGAACTGGCGCAGGACTTTGTCATTCCCATCGAAACGGCCGCCCAATTTATCCAGCGACTTCATTCCTGAAACCCTTAAAATAGACCCCATGAAAACAGCCCTCCCCCACCTGGCCGCCATCCGCGTCGAAGGCGCCGACGGCCGCGACTTCCTGCACCGCCAACTGAGCGCCGATATCAACGGCCTGGAAAATGGCGGCGCCACGTTTGCCTGCCTGTGCCAGCCCAAGGGCCGGGTGATCGCGACCGTGCTGGTCATTGCCGACGCGGAAACACTCTGGATGGTCTGTTCTGCAACACTCGCGGGAAAAGTGACCAGCTGGCTGCAGCGCTTCGTGTTTCGTGACGATGTGCGTTTCGTAGCAGATGAGCCCGTAGTGGTTTTGGGCGGCGAAGAAGGGTTCAGCCCCCTCCCCGGCCTGGCCTACCAGGTGGTGTCGGGTTTGGGGAGCGATGATTCAATGGCAGCGGAATTTCGCGCCCGGGAGCTCGCTGCCGGCGTCGCCTGGCTGGACAGCACCACCAGCGAAGCGTTCCTGCCGCAGATGATCGGTGCCGACGCCATCGGCGCGCTGAACTATCGCAAAGGCTGTTACCCCGGCCAGGAAATCGTCGCGCGCATGCACTACCTGGGGAAACTGAAACAACGCCCGGTGCTGGCGCATTCTACTTCCGCGACGGCCCCGGCACCCATGGACAAGGTCGTGCTGGCAAATGGCGCCGAAGAAGTGGAGGCGCAGGTGGTGGACGTCGCCACCGCCGGCGACCGCGTTCAGCTGATCCTGGTCGCCCGCGCCCAGGCGCCGGTGAATGTTGACCGGCTGGTGTGGGAAAGCGGTGAAATAGCAATAGAAGCTGACTGGCCCGAGGTCGAAACCCGACAGCCGAAAGACGCCTGACTCAGGCCTCGGCCACGATATAGCAGACCCAGCCCGGATCCGCGTCACCCACGGTCGCCGGCCGGTAAACACCATCGCCTTCGCCGCTGGCCTCGTCCGTGCCTTCCCAGTAGATCGTCACTTTCGAAAACCCGGCCTCTTCCAGCAACTCGCGGATCTCCGGCAGCGTCCACAGGCGCCAGTGATAGTCGAACGCGCTCTCCACTCGACTGCCGTCTTCAAACTCGAAATGAATGCGGCAGTGCATGCGCGAATCGATGGGGTTGAAGGCGGCCTGTTCCCAGACGTAGGTAAAGCCGTCGCAGTCGCGCTTTTCTTCCAGCACCATCGGCGCTTCATAACCCCCGTAGGCGTCCAGGAAAAAGATGCCATCCCCGGCAATCGACGCGTGGACGGAGCGGAAATAGCGCAGCAGGTCGGCGCGATCCATCAGCAGGTAGTAACTGAAGTTCATCGCCAGCACGATGTCCGGCGTCACCGGCGGCGGCGCCGTGACATCGGCCGTCACCAGTTCCACGCGTCCGCGTGCCTCGGGATCCAGCCGGGTGATGTTGTGCACCCTGCCCCAGTCCTGTACCGCGCCGTCGAAATCGACGCCCAGGCCGCGATGGGAGGAGTGACGACGGACCCACTCGCAGGTGGTATTCGCCGTGCCGCAGAAGTCCTCGCGCAGCAGGGCGGCCGGGCGATCACGTAACGACGCCCAGGTCTGCGTGACGAAATCGATTTCCGATTCCACGTCCTGCACCGCGCGCTGGTACAGGTCGTGGCGGTCAGCGTCGTCAGCTTCGCGGTGCGTAACGGCGCTGGACATAGTCTTCAATCATTTGCAGGAACTCGGTGGTCAGTTCCTCGCCGCGCAGGGTCGCGGCCTTCTGGCCATCAATGAACACCGGGGCGACGGGCGCCTCGCCGGTACCTGGCAGGGAGATGCCGATATCGGCGTGGCGGCTCTCGCCGGGACCATTCACGACGCAACCCATGACGGCCAGCGACAGGTTTTCCACACCGGGGTACTTTTGCTTCCAGACCGGCATGTTGTTACGGACGAATGACGTCGTCTCGCTGGCCAGTTCCTGGAAAAACGTGCTGGTGGTGCGGCCGCAGCCCGGGCACGCGGTCACCAGGGGCGTGAAGGCCCGCAGGCCCATGGTCTGCAGCAGCTCCTGCGCCACGACCACCTCGTCCGTACGCGCCTGGCCGGGCGCGGGTGTCAGGGAAATCCGGATGGTGTCGCCGATGCCTTCCTGCAGCAGCACCGATAACGCGGCCGTCGAGGCCACGATGCCTTTCGAGCCCATGCCGGCCTCGGTCAGCCCCAGGTGCAGCGGGTAGTCGCAGCGGCTTGCCAGTTCGCGGTAAACGGCAATCAGGTCCTGTACGGCGCTGACCTTGGCGGACAGGATGATGGCGTCACCGGGCATGCCCAGGGCCTCGGCTTCTTCCGCGCCCTGCAGCGCCGAGACCACCAGCGCTTCACGCATGACCACCTCGGCGTCGGCGGGCTTTGGCTTCGCGGCGTTCTCGTCCATCATCCGCGCCAGCAGCTTCTGGTCCAGGCTGCCCCAGTTCACGCCGATGCGCACCGGTTTGCCGTATTCAATGGCCTTTTCGATGATGGTCGCGAACTGGTCGTCGCGCTTGCGCCCGAACCCGACGTTGCCGGGGTTGATCCGGTACTTGGCCAGGATCTCCGCGCATTCGGGATACTTCGTCAGCAGGGTGTGGCCGTTGTAGTGGAAATCGCCCACCAGCGGCACGTCACAGCCCATCATGTCCAGGCGCTCGCGAATGGCCGGCACGGCGGCCGCGGCGGCCTCGGTATTGACGGTAATCCGGACCAGCTCGGACCCGGCACGGGCCAGCTCTGCGACCTGTTTGGCCGTGCCCTTCACATCCTCGGTATCGGTGTTGGTCATGGACTGCACCACGACCGGCTGGCCGCCACCCACCTTCACACCGCCGACATCGACCAGGCGGGTCTGTTGCCGGCAAATACTCACGGCTCGTCGTCCTTGATGTTCGCGGTGGCGCCCGACATGACCGGCCAGGCTGAATGCAGGTAGACCCACATGGACCACAGGGTCAGCGCGGCCGCGAGATAAAGCAGGATCTCGCCGATAAACGGCACCGGGATCCGCCAGATATCCTCGGCATAGAGCAGGAAACTGATCGCCACCATCTGGAACACGGTCTTCAGCTTGCCGACATTGGAGACTTTCACGCGACCCCGTTCGCCCATTTCCGCCATCCACTCGCGCAGTGCCGAAATGACAATCTCCCGGCCGATGATCGTGGCCGCCGCCAGCGCGAAAATGACGGTCGGGTGCCGCTGGACGAGGAGTACGAGCGCAGTCGCCACCATCAACTTGTCGGCCACCGGGTCGAGAAACGCCCCGAAATGCGTGTACAGGTCAAACCGCCGCGCGATGAAGCCGTCGGCCCAGTCGGTCACTGCCGCGAGCACGAAAACCGTCACGGCGGCGAAATTCGCCCACCAGTACGGCAGGTAGAAAAACAGCACCAGCACCGGGATCAGCGCGATCCGCAGCAGGGTCAGGATGGTGGGCGCGTTCAGCGTCATTCCGTTGGTTCCGATCCGGGGGCGCGTATTATCCCAGATTCACCGCGCCGCGTTCAGTGCAGCGCGTCGTAGATTCGCTGCGCCAGTTCGGTACTGATGCCTGGAACACTGGCCAATTCCTCGACGCCCGCTTTCCGCACCCCCCGAATGCCGCCAAAATGGCTGAGCAATGCGCGCCTTCTGCCCGCGCCGACACCGGCAATACCCTCCAGCGGCGAGGCCACCGCCGCTTTCTGGCGACGCCCCCGGTGCCCGGTAATCGCGAAGCGGTGAGCCTCGTCCCGGATGGCCTGCACCAGGTGGGAGGCGGGTGACTCCGGGCCCGGTTCAAGCGGGTGTTTATGCCCCGGCAGGATCCATTCCTCGAACCCGGCGCGACGTTCCGGTCCCTTGGCGACACCCATCAGCGGGATGCCGTCGATGCCGAGTTCCGAGAATACCGCCAGGGCCTGCGTCACCTGGCCCTTGCCACCGTCGACAATCACCAGGCCGGGCGCCTCGCCCTCCCCTTCGGCCAGCTTGCGGTATCGGCGTTCCAGCACCTGCCGCATCGCCGCATAGTCGTCCCCGGGCGTGATGCCTTTCATGTTGAAGCGCCGGTAAAGCGACTTCGCCGGCCCCTGGCGGTCGAACACGACGCACGAGGCCACCGCCTGGTTACCCGCCGTGTGCGAAATATCGAAGCATTCCATGGTCTCAGGCGGCTCGTCCCAACCGAGCACGTCGGCCAGTGCCGTGAACTGGCTTTCGATACGCGCGTCCGAGGCCTGGTGGATGGCGAGCGCATTCTCCGCGTTGCGCTTTGCACCTTCCAGCCATTGCCGGCGCTCACCGCGCGGTCGCGGCTGGATCGTCACCTTGCGCCCGGCACGCTCGCTGAAGACCTCCGCGTAAACGTCCAGGCTTTCAACCGGGTGCGAAAGAATGATGTCGGTCGGCGGGATACGCTCCCGGTAGTACTGGCCCAGGAACGCTTCCAGGATCTCGCTCTCCCCGGCCTCCGCGGCCTGGGTCGGAAAGTGGCTGCGCTGCCCCAGGTTCCGCCCGCCCCGGAACGACAGCACCTGCACGCAGGCGCCGCCCCCGCCCGTGGCCACCGCGATGATGTCGACATCGCCATTGCCCGCCGACACGAACTGCTGCGACTGCATCTGCTTTAGGCTCTCGATCTGGTCACGGAACACGGCCGCCTGCTCGTAGCGCTGATCGGCGGCCGCCGCTTCCATCCGCCCAATCAGGCGGGTGATGACCTTCTGGCTCTGCCCTTTCAGGAACAACAGCGCGTCGTCGACCTGTGCGCCGTAGGCGTCCTCGTCCACCTTGCCCACGCAGGGCGCCGTACAGCGACGAATCTGGTACTGCAGGCAGGGGCGCGAGCGGTTGGCGAAATAGCTGTCTTCGCAGTTGCGCACGCGAAAGATTTTCTGGATCAGGTTGATGCTCTCGCGCACCGAACCGGCAGAGGGATAGGGGCCGAGATAGGTGCGTTTCGGATCCCGTCGACCGCGATGAAAAGCGATTCGTGGATACTCGTGGTCGGTCGTGAAGACGATCCAGGGGTAACTCTTGTCGTCGCGCAACAGCACGTTGTAGCGCGGCCGGTGCGACTTGATCCACTCGTTCTCCAGCAGCAACGCCTCTCCCTCGGTGCGCGTCAGCGACACCTCGATAGCGGCGATGCGTGCGATCATTCGCATGATCCGCGCGCCCTTCGGTCGCGCATCAAAGTAGCTGGCAACGCGCTTGCGCAGGTTGGCCGCCTTGCCAACGTAAAGCACCGTGTCGTCGGCGTCCTTCATCAGGTAAACGCCGGGGCCCGTGGACAGCTTACGGGCGAACGCCTTGCCGTCGAATTCAGGTGTCACGAAGGTCTTCAAGCAGCGCCAGCGTGGCGCCTTCCAGCAGGTCGCACATGGTGTCAAAGCCGTCCTGGCCGCCGTAGTACGGATCCGGCACTTCGCGCACGTCGCCGTCGCCCCAGTCGAGCATCAACGCCACCCGGGCACGCCGCCCCCGGCCCATCTGCTCCAGTGCTGCCAGGTTGGCCTCGTCCATGGCGACGACCAGGTCGTAGCGATCGAAGTCTCCTGGTTCCACCCGACGGGCGCGTAACATCGAAATGTCGATCCCCCGGCCCGCCGCGGTGCGGCAGGCGCGATCGTCCGGCGGATGCCCCACGTGGTAGCCGTGCGTACCCGCGGAATCGACCTCGTAGGCATCTTCCAGGCCCGCTGCTCGCAGGTGGTGGCGGAAATAACCCTCGGCGGTGGGTGATCTGCAAATGTTGCCCATGCAGACGAAAAGGACGCGACGAGGAAGGGCTTCTTTCATGGGTGAGCCATTCGATTCAGATTTCAGCTTCCGGCGATTGCGGCAAAGTCAGACGCGATATTCTCGGCCACCAGGGGCGTGGTGAAGATGGCATGCACTTCGCCATTGGGGTTCAACAACGTGATGGTGGACGAGTGCCCGACGAGGTAATCATCACTCGCGGGTGCTTCGGGCACCTGGTAGACCACGCCGGCGGCGCGCGTGATTGCGTCAAGCGAAGCTGGATCGCCGGTCAGGCCGCGAAAATCCTGGTCGAAATAGGTGACATATTCTTCAAGGCGTTCCGGCGTGTCGCGCCGGGGATCCACGGACACCAGGTAAAAGCGCGTCGGGCTGGTGACGCCGCTGGCCTGCAGCTCGTCGTCGACCTGGGCCATGACCGCCAGCGACGCGGGGCAAATGTCGGGGCAGTAGGTGTAACCGAAATAGATGAATGACCAGGCGCCCGAGAAATCCTGCGGACCGAATGGCTGGCCGTCCTGGTCGACCAGGCTGAATTCCGGCAGCGGCCGCGGCTGGTCCAGCACGTAGCCGTTCATATCTGCCGGCGAGGCGCTGCCCGGTGCGCTGGTCCGGAAGCCCGTGCTCCACCAGCCGCCGAATGCGAATGCGGCGACCGCGATCACGACCAGTAACAAGGCGGTTTTCAAGCGGTTCACCGGCGCATATCCCTGACCGGCACCGACACGGTGACCGGGGCGGCATTTTCCAATGTCAGCGTCAGTTCAAAAGACTGATCCGCTTTCAGAGGCTGCGACAGGCCCATCAGCATGATATGCAGGCCGCCCGGCTCGAAGGCGGTTTCGCCGGTCGGCAGGTCGAGTGTTTCCAGGTGATTCATCTGCATCATTCCGCCCTCGTGCACATGGGTATGAATCTGCGCTTCACCGGCCACGGCGCCATCGACCGTCACGTCGAGCAGGCGGTCGGGCGCACCGCTGTTCTTGATAACCAGGTAGGCGACACCGTTCTTCGCGCCGGGCGGCGTTGCGCGGGACCAGGCGTCGTGCGCGCTGACGGGCTCGCCAGCCGTTAGCGGCCTGGACGCCAGGATCATGGCGGACACCATGACAACATTCAGAATCGAACGTGGCATAAGGGATTGAAACTCAGGTTACCGGGCGCAGAATTGTACACGCCCGTACATTATCCGGCAGTGAAAGCCGTCCGCGCGCGGGCCAGGTCTTCCGCGGTGTCGACGCCAGGCGGAATCGCCTCGGCCGCCACCGCGATGCGAATGCCATGGCCATTTTCCAGGAAACGGAGTTGTTCCAGCTTCTCCGCGGTCTCATGCGGCGCTGGCGGCAGCGTCGCAAACGCGTTGAGCTGTCCCAGGCGATAGGCGTAAAGCCCCAGGTGCCGGTACCAGCGCTGGCCGGCGTCGAGCGCCGACTCGAAACTGTTGTATCCGCGCGCAAACGGGATCGGGGAACGACTGAACCACAGGGCGTTGCCCTGCCCGTCGAAGACCACCTTGACGACATTCGGGTCCGTCACCTGGGATGCATCGTCGATCGGCCAGCACAATGTCGCGGCCGCCGCCTGCGGCGCTTCTGCCAGCAGCGTGGCGACCTGGTCCAGGCAGGCGGCCGGCATCAGGGGCTCGTCGCCCTGCAGGTTGACCAGCAAGCGGTCATCGGCCCAGCCGCGCAGTGCCGCGCATTCGGCGATGCGGTCGCTGCCACTGGTGTGTTCGCTGGAGGTCAGCACGGCATCGCCGCCGGCCGCCTCCACGGCTTCGACAATACGGGCATCGTCAGTGGCGACCACGACCTCGGTCGCCGCGGACCGCCGGGCGCATTCCAGCACCCTGCAGACCATCGGCCGGCCGCCCAGGTCCAGCAGGGCCTTGCCCGGCAGCCTTTCAGAGGCATAACGGGCCGGGATGACAATGGCGTAATCCGGCATCACTGGGCGTGCTCCTTTGCGCTGTCCACGTGCGCAACGATATCGTCTAGCAGCGCCCTGCCCCCGCCCGGTTGCAGCGCGGCGCTGATGCGGACAAACCACGCGTTATCGAGCCCAAGGCCACCGCATTTGACCGCATCTTTTTCAGTCATCAGCACGGCGCCTTCCAGGCCGTCGAAGTCCGGGCGGCTGTAAACATGATGATCATTGAAGTGGCGCCGGACATCCGGATCAATGCCGAAATCGGTCAGTGTCCTGAAGAAACGGTCCGGGTTGCCGATAGCCGTCACCGCGCATGCGGCGCGATCCTGCAGGCGATCCGCAGCATCCGCGGCCTTGATGGTGTCATTGCCGTCCAGGCGGATAAAGGCGTCCGGCACCAGGGCCATGTTGAGTGTTCGTTCTTTCGGCAGGCCGTCCAGCGCATGTTCGCCGTTGACGACCAGCCAGTCGACAGTGGCCAGCCGGTCCACCGGTTCACGCAACGGCCCGGCCGGCAACAGCCTGCCGTTGCCAAAACCGCGCTGGCCGTCAATCACGCAGATCTCCAGCACCCGCGGCAGCCTCAGTCGTTGCAGTCCATCGTCGGCGATGACCACGTCTGCACCCCATGCCAGTGCCGCGCGCGCCGCAGATTCGCGGTCGCGGTCGACAAACACCGGCACATCCGCACGCCGGGCAATCAGCACCGGCTCGTCGCCACCCTCGGCCGGTGAAGTGTCGCGGCCCACGCGGACCGGCGCCCTGCCCTCGCGGCCGTACCCCCGGCTGATGACGGCCGGTTTCAGCCCGGCGGCTTTCAGATGTTCACACAGCCAGATCACCAGCGGCGTCTTGCCGGTGCCGCCCGCCGTCAGGTTGCCCACCACGACAATCGGCTTGCCGGCCAGGTCGCTGGCGGCCCGGGCGCGGTCACGTTCACGGCGTCGCGATGACGCGGCGCGGTAGACGCTTTCAAGCGTCGACAACAGTGGGCCGGGGGTCTTGTCCCCGTACCAGACGCGGTCGAGTTCGGCCTGGTTCAAGCGCCCTCCCCGAACTGGGTCCGATACAGCTGCGCATAGGCGCCGCCTTCACCAAGCAGTTCCTCGTGATTGCCCTTCTCAATCACCCGCCCGCCTTCCAGGACAATCACCTGGTCGGCGCTCTCGATGGTCGACAGGCGGTGTGCGATCACGATCACGGTGCGGTCTTTCATGACCTCTTCGAGTGCCTGCTGGAAAGCGCGCTCGGACTCAGAGTCCAGCGCCGAGGTCGCCTCGTCGAGAATCAGGACCGGCGCGTCCTTCAGTAACGCCCGGGCGATGGCGATGCGCTGGCGCTGGCCACCCGAGAGGCGGGCGCCATTCTCGCCGACATGGGTATCCAGGCCCTCCGGCAGCTGTTCGATGAATTCCATCGCGTGGGCGTCACGCGCGGCTTTCTCGATATCGGCGCGGTCGGCGCCGGACAAGGCGCCATAGGCGATGTTGCCGGCCACCGTGTCATTGAACAGCACCACGTCCTGGCTGACCAGGGCAATCTGGCCACGAAGGTCTTCCAGGCGATAGTCCGCCAGCGGGCGACCATCCAGCAGGATCTCCCCGTCATGGCGGGTATAGAAACGCGGCAACAGGCTGGCCAGCGTGGTCTTGCCACTGCCGGAGCGGCCCACTAGCGCGGTCACACTGCCTGCGGGCACCGTGAAACTCACACCCTCCAGCGCCGGCTTGTGGTCCTCGCCGTCGGGATAATGAAAAGCCACATTGCGGAACTCCAGTTCGCCTTTTGCACGGGAAATGGCTTCGCCACCGCCATCGCTTTCCCGTTCGTCGTCCACCACCCGGAAAATGCTTTCGGCCGCGGCAATGCCTTTCTGCACCTTGCTCTGCACACTGGTCAGGCGCTTCAGGGGCGGAATGGTGGCGACCATGGCGAAGAACATGGCCGTGAACGTACCGGCGGAGATCTCTTCCAGCATTGCCGGACGGCTGGACACCACCATCAACACGACCATCGCCAGGCCGGCGGATATCTGGACCAGCGATGACGATGCCATGTGTGTGGCCACCATGCGCATGTGCAGGCGGCGGTTGCGCTCGTTCGCTGCCCGGAACCGCGCCCGTTCCTCGGCCTGGCCCTGGAAGACCTTGACTACGCGCTGGCCGACCACGGCCTCCTCGGTGATGTGCGCGACATCGCCCATGGAATCCTGGATGCGTCCGCTGATCTTGCGGAAACGGCGGCTGATCACGGTCACCACCACGGCCACGGCCGGCGCCAGCAGCAACATGACGCCGGTCAGCTTCACGTTCAGCGTCAACATCAGGACCAGCAGGTAGAACAGCAGCATGACATCGCGTATCACGGCAATAATCGCGTCGGTCGCCGCGTTCGCCACCTGTTCGCTGTTGTAAGTGAGCTTGGAAATCAGCTGGCCGGCCGTGAAGCGGTCGAAGAACCGGGTGGGCAGTTCCAGGTAGCTGTCGAACAGCTCGCGGCGTAGGTCGGCGACAACGCGCCGACCGGTCCATTCCATGCCGTAGGCGCCGGCAAAATGCCCGACGACGCGCAGGGCCACGACCACCATGATCATGCCCGCCAGCCACAGGCCGAAGGCGGAATCCTTGTCTACGAAAACCCGGTCGATCAACGGTTCGATGAACTTGATGAACAGCGCCTGCATGGCGGCGTCCAGGCTGACGCCGAGCACGCCCAGCAGCAACATCGGCCAGTAGGCGCGCGAGTATCGCCACAGCCTTCGATAGACCTGGCCCGGCGAATAGCCGTCAGCGGTCATGGCTGGGCGTCGTCGACGCGTTCAGTGGCGATGGACAGGCGGGTGAAGCCCAGCTGGCCGGTCACGTCCATGGCGGTGACCACGAAATGATGCGGCGTCTGGGCATCGGCGCGGATGACGATGGGCAATTCGCGGTCCTCGCCGGCCAGTTCCGCCAGCGCCGAGCGAATCGTGGCCGGTCGGTTATCGACCAGCTGCGCGTCGTTCAGGAACATCCGGCCCTCGGCATCGATGGCCAGTTCCAATTGGCGAGGCTGTTCTGTCGGCTGCTCCTGCGCCGAGGCCTCGGGCAGGTCAATCTTCAGGGCCGCCTGGCGCTCGAACGTGGTGCTGACCATGAAAAAGATCAGCAGCAGGAACACCACGTCGATCAACGAGGTCATGTTGATCTCGGGTTCTTCTTCCTTGCGCGGGTTCAGTTGCATGGTGTCAGCCGCCGCGCGCCTTCATGTGCGCGACGTTGCCGCGTTCGATCGCGCCGATCAGCGAGATGGCCTGCTCTTCCATGGACACGACGTATTCCTCGACGACACCGCGGAAGTAGCGATAGAAAAAGTAGCTGGGGATGGCGACCGTCAGGCCGGCCGCGGTGGTGATCAGCGCCTCGGAGATGCCGCCCGCCAGTTCATTGGCGTTGCCGACGCCGTGAATCATGATGGCGGAAAACACCCGGATCATGCCGACCACGGTGCCCAGCAGCCCCAGCAACGGCGTGATGCCGGCAATGGTGCCGAGGGTGTTGAGGAACCGGCTGAGCTCGTGGACCACGTGGCGACCCGTGTCTTCCACGGCCTCCTTGATCACGTCGCGGGAGCGGTGCCGGTTGGCCAGCGCAACGGCCAGTACCTGCCCCAGTGCCGAGCCCTTGCGCAGCCGGTTGAGGTGTTCCAGGTCCAGTTCGTCGTGGGCGGCCCATTCCTCGACCTGCTCGCCGACGCCGTCCGGCACTACCCTGGAACGCCGAAGCGACCAGAAGCGCTCGATGATAATGGCCACGGCAAGCGTGGAGCACAGGAGGATGGGCACCATCAGCCAACCGCCCGCGATGATGATTTCCAGCATTCGTGTCTCACTCCTTCGAGAACAGGGTGAGCGCATGATAACCCAAGCCCCCGTGACCGTCAGGGGCAAGCCTCGCCGGCCGGCCAGCGCCACGGCGCATGACGGCTGCGCCGCGCCGACGAGAGCCTCATCTGCCCGTCTTTACGCAGTTCCACCCGGATGGCGCCGCAGGCGGCCGTATCGAGCAACTGTGCACCGGAACCGTTCACGCGGGATCGCACATCCGGGTGCGGAAATCCGAACCGGTTGCCAATCCCTGTCGCCGCCAGGACAAATTCCGGTGCGGCCCAGCGCAGGAACCCGGTGGTGGTCGAATGGCGGCTGCCGTGATGCGGCGCCACCACGACGCCGAAATCGCCGGTTTCCCGGCTGACCAGCCGGCGTTCCACCCGGTGCCCGATATCACCCGGTAACAGCAGGCGACCACCGGCGCCATCGACTGCCAGGACGCAGGAACTGTCATTGCCCAGGTACGGCAGCCATCGCCCGGGATGGAGGACGTCGAACCGAACGCCATTCCATTGCCAGTAGCGCTCGTCATGACAGGCGGCCATGTCGTTGGGCACCCCGACTTTTCGATTCCCGATAAGGTGCAGGCGCGGCCAGTCACCGCGCACACTGCCCAGGCCGCCAGCATGGTCGAGATCGCCGTGGCTGAGCAGCAGCCATTCCGGCGGCGAAGCACGTCCGCGCAATGCAGGCGCCAGCACGGCCTCGTGCAGGTCCCAGGTGCCCGGCTGGCCCGGGCCCGTGTCGTACAGCAACAGGTGATCACGCGTCTCCACCAGTGCCGCAAGCCCCTGCCCCACGTCCAGCAGTTCCAGGCGCCACTCACCTTCAGCCAGGTCTTTCCCGGTCGGCAGGAACAAAGGCAGGAGCAGGAAACACCCGGCCCATCGCATCGGCATCCCACGCGGCGCCACCAGCACGAGCGCCCCCAGTGTCGCCAGCACGACCGCCGGCACGCCCGGCTGCGGCCACTCGCCGGCGAGAGCCGAAAGGTGACCGGCCGCAAACTGCAACCCGAGTTCAAGCCAGCTCGACGCGTCAGCCGCCATGTACAGGGCGACTTCGCCGAAGGGAGCGTCGAGCCACCATGCCCCCACGCCCACCAGGATCAACGGCAGGTTGATGAAGCTCACCCACGGAATCGCCAGCAGGTTGACGAACCAGCCACCACCACCCGCCATGCCGAACCAGGCCAGGCCCAGCGGCAACATCACCAGCGCGATACCCGTCTGCGCCAGTACCAGGGCGGATAGTCGCCCCGGGCGCGGGTGGCGGGTCGAGAACATGAATACGAGCACAGCCACGGCCCCGAACGACATCCAGAATCCCGCCCGTGCGAGCGACAGCGGGTCCAGCATGAATACGGCCCCGAGCGCCAGCCACCAGGGCCGCCAGGGCGATACACGGCGTCTTAACAGTCGGCAAAGCCCCCAGGCGATGAGCATGATCAGCGCCCGCCGCGTGGACGTACTAAACCCGGCCAGCGCTGCGTACCCCGTGGCCAGGGTAATGGCGAACACCCAGTTCAGGCCGACGGCCGGCCAGCGATACAGGATCGCCGGCCAGGCCCAGCTCAAAAGGCGACCGACGCCGAAGCCGAAGAGCGCGACGAGGCCGACGTGCAGGCCGGACACGGCGAGCAGGTGACCGGTGCCGGTCACCGCCAGGGCATCCCGCAACCCGGCATCAAGCTGCCCCCGGTCGGCGACCGACAGGGCCAGCACCAGCCCCAGGCCCGGGTGACCGGCCAGTTCAGCGGACAGTGCGCGTCGAAGCCGGTCACGAAATCGATGCAGGTGGAAGCCGTTCTCAACGCGAGGCAGCACCTGCCCGTCCCGCACCGATGCCAGTGCGGTCACGCGCTGCGCAAACCACGCGCGTTCGACGTCCCCGCCTGTGAAATTGACGCGGCCGGCCGGTGGCGCCAGGCGCACTTGCAGTTGCCAGCGATCGCCCGGGCGGATGTCCGGTGGCTGGCGATACCAGCGCGCCCGCACCAGGCCATGCGGCCAGGCCCGGTTGTCGATGTGGTCGGGGCGAAAGCGAAATTCGACGGCGTCTTCGTAGTGCCGGGGCAGGCCCGTGACGACGCCTTCAAGCGTGGCCGTATCGATCCCGGCGGGCAAACGATTGTCGAGCGCCTGGTCAGTCCAGAACCACCCCCAGGCAAAGGCGACCAACAGGCCCAACGCCCGGAATCGCCACCTGGCCGCCAGCGCGCCCACGCGCCGGGCGCTCAGCTGCTGTCGATGAGGGTGCCGTGATGAAGGTCGAACTGGCGGTCCATGCGCGCGGCCAGGCCGCGGTCATGGGTCACCAGCACCAGGCCGGTGGACAGTTCCCGGTTGAGCTCAAGGAGCATGTCGAAAACCTGCCCTGCCGTCTTCTCATCCAGGTTGCCGGTGGGCTCATCGCCCAGCAGGCACGCCGGTCCGCCGACCAGCGCCCGCGCAACGGCGGCGCGTTGTCGCTCGCCGCCGGACAGCTCGCCCGGCTTATGGTCGAGACGCGCCTCGAGACCCACCCGCGAGAGGATGTCCCGGGCGGCTTCACTTGCCGCCGCCACGGAATCGCCGCGAATCAGCAACGGCATCGCGACGTTTTCCAGCGCGGTGAACTCGGGCAACAGGTGGTGAAACTGGTAAACGAACCCGAGCGCGCGGTTGCGCAGCGCCGCCCGCTGGTTCTCGCCCAGTGCCCAGAGTGAATCACCATCGACCCTGACATCGCCCTCGTCCGGCCGGTCCAGGCCGCCCAGGATATGCAGCAGCGTGCTTTTGCCGGCGCCCGAAGCACCGAGAATCGCCACCGAGTCGCCCGGCATGACCGTGAGGTCCACGCCGCGCAACACGTCGATCTGTTTCGGCCCCTGCCGGAACGATTTGCAGACACCAGTCGCCTGCAACACCGGGCCGTTGGTTTTGGCGCGAATATCACTCATATCGAAGCGCCTCCGCCGGATGGGTCCGCGATGCGCGCCAGGCCGGGTATAGTGTCGACAGCAGCCCCATGGCCAACGACATGCCGGCGAATTTGATGACGTCCGCCGAGCGCAGGTCCGACGGCAGTTCGGTGATGTAGTAAATATCGCCCGGGAACAGGCTGAAACCGAAAATCCGCTCCAGGAACGGCACCACGCTGCCGATGTTCTGCGCCAGCAAAATGCCGCCAATCACGCCCAGCACCGTGCCGATGACACCGATCAGGCTGCCCTGGACGATAAACACCCGCATGATGGTGCCGGCGCGCGTGCCCATGGTTTTCAGGATCGCGATGTCGCTCTGCTTGTCGGTCACCACCATCACCAGCATGGAAATGATATTGAAAGCCGCCACCGCGATGATCAGCGACAGGATCACCCACATCACCGTCTTCTCGGTGCGCACGGCCTGGAACAGGTTGCCGCGTTCCTGGGTCCAGTCGCGGACCCGGTAGGCGCCTTCCAGTTCATCCGACACCGACTGCGCGGTCAGCCAGGCGCGGTCCATGTCATGCAGTTTCAGTCGAATGCCGCCAACGCTGCCGGGCGCCATGCGGAGCAGCTTCGCCGCGTCCTCGTAGTGCACCAGCGCCAGCGAGGTGTCGTTCTCAAATTCGCCGAACTCGAATGCGCCGATCACCGTGAATCGTTTCATCTGCGGGTTGGCGCCAAACGGGCTGGCTTTCAGCGTCGGCGCGATCACCGTGACCTTGTCGCCCAGGCCGACCCGCAACCGCGTCGCCAGGCCCGCGCCCAGGATGATGCCGTACTCACCGGCGACCAGGTCTTCCAGCTCACCCGCCAGCATATGCCCGGCGACCTCGGAAACGCCCTGCTCCGCAGCGGGATCTACGCCGCGGATAAACGCACCGGTGGAACCACGGGCGTGCAGCCATACACCCTGTTCCGTATAAGGCGCGGCCGCGATCACATCATCACGCTGCGACACGCGTTGCACCAGCGGTGCCCAGTCGGTCATCGGCTCACCGAGCGACTGGATGGTGGCGTGCGAAATCGCCCCCAGGATACGGGCACGGAGTTCTTTCTCGAAACCGTTCATCACCGAGATCACGGTGATCAGCGTGGTCACGCCGAGCGCGATCCCCAGCATGGAGATCAGCGAGATGAATGAAATGAAATGGTTGCTTCGCTTGGCTCGCAGGTAACGCAGGCCGACGAATACCGACAGGGGCTTGTACATGCGCGCATTACATCACAGGGGGCGCGGCGCAACCACCGGAAAGCGCCGCGATACGCCGTAGGACTTTCACCCGTGCGCCAGGCCATCGACCACGGCACGCAATTCATCGGGCAAAGGCGAAGAATATAGCCGTGGCGAATCATCCAGCCACTCGAACGACAGGGAATGGGCGTGCAGGAACAGGCGTTCCAGGCCGCGCGCCTTCCAGGCCGCCTGCTGCTCATTGTCGGCATACTTTGAGTCACCGGCACAGGGCGACCCGAGCCAGGCCGCATGCACACGAATCTGGTGCGTACGCCCGGTCAACGGCTTCGCTTCCACCAGGGTCGCATCCCGATAACGTTCCAGCACCGTGAACGCCGTCTGCGCCGCCTTGCCTTCCGGGTCCACCCTGACCAGCCGCTCGCCAGAAACCTCGTGCCGCGCCAAGGGTTCATCCACCAGTGTGCGGTCGTCATTCACCGACCCGTCCAGCAACGTGAAATAGCGCTTCTCCGCCTGGCGGCCGGCAAACTGTTGCTGCAGGTGTCGCAACACCTCGACGTCCTTGGCCAGCACCATGACACCGCTGGTTTCCCGGTCCAGCCGGTGCACCAGGTCCAGGGACTTGCCCGGTCGCGACTGCCTGAGACCGTCAATCAACCCCCAGGCGACGCCACTGCCGCCGTGCGCGGCGATGCCGGCCGGCTTGTCACACACCAGCAGCCGTTCATCCTCAAAAATCACGCCGGCCTCCAGCAAGGAAACAACGCGGTCCGGCACCCGCGCGGCGCCCTTTTCATCGGTGTGCACGGGCGGTACCCGCACCTGGTCACCCACGCGGAGCTTCTGGAACGGTTTCGCCCGTCCGCCGTTCACCCGCACCTGGCCGGTACGAATCAGCTTGTAGATGGCGCTGCGGGGCACGCCCGGCAGCCGCGCCATCAGGAAATTGTCGAGCCGTTGCCCGCCCCGGTCACCCGGAACTTCAACGGTTTTGACCCGGGCCCGGGATTGACGTTCGCTCATGTCTCCAACTCATTGATTGTCAGGGGATTGACTGCTATATTTGGCGCCGCACGGAACACGCCGTGGCCGAAGCGGTCATACCGCATCGGATTCCACATGCCACCTCCGGCGCGCCAGGCCGCCGATAGTATCCGAACCGACACCTGGATGCCCGTTTCCGAAGATGGCGTCGTAGCCGTGAACGAATTGTTTTGGCGACAGTTTTCCCATGAACACTGCCGCCGGGGGGCGGACCCGACCATAACAACACGGGTCCACCGACGACAATACGAATAAGCCGGTCACCATGGTGACCGCCAGGATCCCCGCAGGAACGCGGCCGGGTCCATAACAGAACAAGGCAAGACCGGTGCGTGCGCGTCACACGCCGGATACGTGAAACGCGCCGACGCCGGGTGAAACACCCGAAGCGGGCGCGTGGCTCACGCGTACGGGTTTTGCCCGAGGAATAGACAATGAAAAGAATGCTGATCAACGCAACTCAGCCTGAAGAGTTGCGGGTCGCAATCGCGGACGGGCAGCAGTTGCTCGATCTCGATATCGAGGTTCCCTCACAGGAACAGAAGAAATCCAACATCTACAAAGGGCGCATCACCCGCGTCGAACCCTCCCTCGAAGCCTGCTTCGTCGAATTCGGTTCCACCCGCCACGGCTTCCTGCCGCTGAAGGAAATTTCCCGGGACTATTTCAGCCCCAATGCCCAGAAAAAGGACGGCAAGGTTTCCATCAAGGAAGCGGTGAAAGAAGGCCAGGAAATCATCATCCAGGTCGAAAAGGAAGAACGCGGCAACAAGGGCGCGGCCCTGACCACCTTTATTTCGCTGGCAGGCCGCTACCTGGTGCTGATGCCCAACAACCCGTCCGGCGGTGGCGTTTCACGCCGCATTACCGGTGACGACCGCCAGAACCTGCGCGAGCAGCTGGCCCAGGTCACCACCCCGGACAACGTCGGCATTATCGTGCGCACCGCCGCCGTCGGCCGCGATGCCGAGGAGCTGCAGTGGGACGTCGATTACCTGCTGAATCTCTGGGAATCCATCGAGAAGGCCGCCGCGGACCGCAAGGCGCCGTTCCTGATCTACCAGGAAAGCAACCTGTTCATTCGCGCCCTGCGCGACCACCTGCGCAACGACATCGGCGAGATCCTGGTCGACGCGCAGAACGTCCATGACGACGCCCGCGACTTTATGGAATCGGTCATGCCGCACAACCTGCGGAAGCTGAAGCTGTACAACGACCAGGTGCCGCTGTTCAGCCGTTACCAGATCGAAAGCCAGATCGAGTCGGCATTCGCCCGCACGGTGCACCTGCCCAGCGGCGGTTCGGTGGTGTTCGACCCCACCGAGGCCATGCTGTCGATTGATATCAACTCGGCACGCGCCACCAAGGGCTCCGACATCGAGGAAACCGCCTACAACACGAACCTTGAGGCGGCCGACGAGATCGCCCGCCAGTTGCGGCTGCGTGACCTGGGCGGGCTGATTGTCATCGACTTCATCGACATGATGAACCGCAAGAACCAGCGCTCGGTGGAAGAACGCCTGCGCCGCGCTTTGCAGATGGACAAGGCCCGCGTGCAGACCGGCAAGATCAGCCGCTTTGGCCTGCTGGAGATGTCGCGCCAGCGCCTGCGACCGTCCATTGCCGAATCCAGCCAGGTGCTGTGCCCGCGCTGCGAGGGCCAGGGCCACATCCGCAGCGTCGAATCACTGGCGCTGTCCGTCCTGCGCCTTGCTGAAGAAGAGGCCATGAAGGAATACACCGGCCAGGTCATCGTCCAGGTACCGACCAAGGCCGCCAACTTCCTGCTGAACGAAAAGCGCACGGCACTGGCGGACATTGAACGCCGCCACCACGTCCCGGTGGTGCTGGTCGCCAACGAGCACATGGTCACCCCGGCGTTCGAAATCCTCCGGGTGCGCAAGAGCGACGTCACCGATGATGTCAGTTACGACCGCGTCGAGGCCCCCACCGCCGAGATGGTCGCCAACGAGCAATCCATGGCGACCGCCAAGGCGCCCGCAGCACCCGCGGTGAAAGCCGTGCACGCCCGCCCCCCTGCCCCGGCACGCAAGGCCGACGCGGAGGACGAACCGGTTGCCGCTGTAGAAAAATCTCCGGGCTTTTTCACCCGCCTGGGCCGCATGCTGTTTGCGGGTGACGAAGCCGCAGAAGCCGAAAAGACGAAGCCCGCCCAGAGCGAAAGCAAGCCAAAGTCGGCAGCGACAAAGAAGGCTTCCACCAAGCGCAAACCGCAGGCAAAAGCCGACGCCGGCAACGACGATCGCCAGGGCGGTGGTCGGTCCCGCGGAAGTCGCGGCGGCGCCGGCAAAAAGAAGAAGACGGCTTCGAAGAAGACGTCCGGCCAGAACAAGCAGGGCAAGCAGTCTGCCGATAACAGCGCTTCGGATGATGGCAAGGACAGCAAGAACGCGCAGTCCTCGAATGGCGATGGCCGCAAGCCGCGTCGTCGCCGTCGCGGCGGCCGCAAACGCTCCGGTTCGCGCAACCAGGCGAATGCACAGAACCAGCAGAACCAGCCAAACAAGGGCCAGAAGCAGGATCAGGGCCCGAAGCAGGACCAGAAGCAGGCTGGCAAGCCGTCGCAGGATGACAACAAGTCCAAGGGCCAGCAGAACGCTGAACAGGGGCAAAATGCCGGGTCGGCCCAGAAGGCTGACAAGCCGGGTCAAGAGGACGCGGCACCCCGTCGCCGCCGGTCGCGTTATTCGACCAGCAGCACCAAGAACGATTCCGGCAACAAGGCCGAAACGAAAGCTGAGCCCAAGCCGAAAGCCGAGCCCAAGCCAAAGGCTGAACCGAAGCCGAAGGCCGAAAGCAAGCCGGATGCGGACAAGAAGCCGAGCGCCGAGGCAAAGCCCAGGGCCGATGAGCAGCCCAAGGCCGACAAGCCGGTGGCGAAACCGGACAGCAGCACCAAGGGCATCTACACCCTGAAGTCCGACGCCGGTGGCGCCTCTTCAAACGCAGACTAAAGCCCGGCCCGTGTGGCCGTCCCGAACCCGGGGCGGCCACCGTCCAGGCCACGACGCCCTGTCAAGTCGCTTCCAGCAACCCGTAGCGCATCGCCATTCGCAGCAGGTCAACCTCGCTACGCGTGCCCAGCTTGTCGTAAATCCGGTACTTGTAGGTCGCGATGGTCTTCGGACTCAGGCACAGCTTGGAAGCGATGTCCGGTACCCGGTCGCCTTCGGTCAGTTTCAGCATGACTTCCATTTCCCGGGTCGACAGGTCGTCGAACGGCGTTTCCGCGGTACCCGGCAGGATTGACAGCGCCAGTTGCTTGGCCGCCTCGGCGCCAATGTATGTCGTGTCCTGGTACACCTTCTGAACGGCTTCGACCAGTTCACGGGCATCGCAATCCCGGGTCAGGTACCCACGGGCACCTTCGTCCAGCAGCCGTGTGGGATATGGCGATTTGGCGTGTGTTGCGAGGATGATCACTTTCACTGACCGGCGTGTTCGCACCAGGCGGCGCGTGGTTTCAAACGCGGTCATTCCCGGCATCCCCATGTCGAGCAGGATGACATCCGGGCAGTGTTCACGGTTATATTCGATGGCGGCTTCTCCGCTCGCCACCTCGTTGATACGGCCGATGTCCGGGCACTCTCCCAGGATACGCCTGAGCCCGACACGGACCAGTTCATGGTCGTCCACGACGAGGACATGGATCATGGTTATTCCCCCTTGTATTGATCCAGTTGGATGCAGTCCATTTGTAAGGCCGCGCCCAAACCCCTTTGGAACGACCTTCCCTTTCTAAACTCCTTTTGTAAGACTCACCATTGAATATAGGCCAGAAGTCACACCCCGTCGACCCGGGAGGGGCCGAACGGGGTGGGATGACATCCATTCAAGCGCTTGGCGGGCAAGCCCGCGGGTGAATGTCCTACATTTCCTCGTCAACGTCACCGACGAGGAACTTCTCGAAGAACAACATGGTCGCCTGCTGGTAGATGTCGCGATTCTCCTTCTTGCTGTAGCCATGCCCCTCGTTAAGGGCGTTCATGTACCAGACGTCAGAACCATGGTCGCGCATGGCGGCGACGATCTGTTCCGCCTCGGTCACCGGCACGCGGGGGTCGTTCTGCCCCTGCACCACGAACAGCGGCACCGTGATTTTGTCGACATGCCGGTTAGGGCTGATCGCCTCCAGGTGCTCGCGCATGGCCGGGTCGCGCTCGTCACCATATTCGGCCCGGCGCAGGTCGCGGCGATAGGCCTGGGTGTTCTCCAGGAAGGTGACGAAGTTGCTGATGCCGACAATATCGACGGCCGCCTTCAGGCGGTCGCTGTAATGGACGGCGCTGGCCAGCACCATGTAACCGCCGTAACTGCCGCCGAACACCGCGACGCGGTTTTCATCCAGGTCGGGCTGGGTGGCGATCCAGTCCAGCAGCGCGCCGATGTCCCTGACCGAATCCTCGCGCTTGAAGCCGTTATCCAGGCCCATGTAGGTCTTGCCGTAACCGTCAGAGCCACGAACGTTCGGGCGGATGACCGCGGCGCCCAGTTTCTGGAGCCACATCTGGTAGGTGCTGGAAAACGTCGGGCGTGACTGGCCTTCGGGACCGCCATGGATGGCGATGATCACCGGTACCGGCCCGTCGGTGTCCTGAGGGCGATACACCCAGGCCGGAATGCTGTCCGGTCCACCCTCGTTTGAATCGAACGTGGGGTAATGCACCAGGTCAGGCGTCACGAAGCTGTCCGTATCAAGGCCACCGACTTCGCTGAACGTCCAGCGTTCCAGGCCGCCAAATTCAAGCGGATCCCCACCCAGCGCCAGCACGAACGTATCGCTGGGGGTTTGCGCCGTGTTCAGGGTCAAGGCCAGCTGGCGGCCATCCGGGCTGAAGCTCATGCCGCCGATCACGCCGGTCGGAATCGCATCCACGGCGCGGATTTCACGGCTGTCGACATCCATCAGGTACAGTCGCGAGAAACCGTCCTCGTTGACCGCGAACGCCGCCTTGCGTCGGTCTTCGCTCATGGCGCCATTCTCGACGTGCCAGGGGATATCACCGGTAATGAACTCGGGCTCCGCACCGTCGGCGAACGACTGCCAGGCCAGTTGCTGGAACTCCCCGCCCTGGTCGGTGATAAAGAAGAAGCCTTCCCCTTCACGGTCGAAACCGAATGGGAAGTTCACGCCCGGGGCATCGCCGCCGCCGGCCAGCAGGGTCAGCTCACGCGATTCCAGGTCCAGCAGGTGAATGCGCGAATCGGCGTTGCCCACGTAGTTCAGGATCAGCAGCCGGGTGTCACTCGAGTTGAAGTCGGCGGGCAACCAGTAGGTGCCGTCCGGGGCTTCCAGCACGATTTCCGCGGTTTCCGGGTTATCGACCTGCATCATCCAGACATCATTCGAAGCGCCGTTACGCCGGGTCGACTGGTAGGCGATCGAGTCACCGGCGCGGTCCCAGACCACCTGGCCGTTCCGGGATTCCCCGTCGGTCAGCATCACCGCCTCTTCGGAAGAGCCGGGCTCCAGCGCGAAAATCTGCGCAAACTCGCTGCCGCCGGCATCCATCGTGAACAGCACTTTCGAGCCTTTCGGCTGCCGCGTCACGCCGCCCGTGGGTTCATCGAAAAAGGTCAGCTGGGTGCGGGCGCCGCCCGGATGATCAACGCGATGAATCTGCGGTACGTCACCAAAGCGGGTGCGAACGTACAGCCCCTGCCCGTCCTGCGCCCAGGCCTGGAAGCTGGCCGAACGGACGTTCTGGAAACGGTTCAGGTCGGCCACGATGCGATCCGGGATTTCCGGCACGTCTTCCATGACCAGGTTGCCGTTGTTGGCCGTACGCCGTTCAACGGCGTCGTCAGCCAGCGCGAACGGCGCGGACGTCGCGAGCAGTGCGCCCAGCGCCACGACCAGTGTTTGGGGGTGTTTCATGTCAGGGCTCCTGTGAATGGTCGCCACGGAGCCTACAACACACCCATGCGCCCCGTCAGGGTGTAAAGTCACAGCCATGCGACGAAACCCGCTTGTCAACTTCCTGCTGACCACGCTCATCGGCGGCGCCGTGTTCCTCGTGCCACTGGGCATGCTGGCGTACATCGGCTACCACGCCGTCATGATCATGATCACCATCGCCCAGCCCCTGGCGCACTGGCTGCCGGTGGATTCGGTCGGCGGCGTTGCACTCGCCAACCTGCTGGCGCTGGCGGCCGTCATCGGCCTGTGCTTCGGTGCCGGCCTGGTGGCCCGACACACCGTCGCCCGCAACGTGATGAAGAAGCTCGACAGCCTGCTGATCAACGTGCCCGGCTACACCATCATCCGCGGCATCAAGAGCGGCTTCGATGAAACCGAGGCGAGCTCGATCCAGCCCGTGCTGGTGCGCATGAATGACAGCGAACGCATCGGCCTGGAGATGCAGCGGCTGGAGGACGGCCGCTGCGTGGTCTACCTGCCGGCCTGCCCCAGCGCCTGGTCCGGCACCGCGCACCTGGTCGAGGCGAACCAGGTCTCTGTACTGGACATTACGGTGCGCCAGGTCATGGAACTGGTGGAACAGTACGGTTATGGCGCCGTTGAGGTCCTGCAGGCCAACGAAAAATCGGTCGAAAATTTGTCCTGAGGCTTGGCCGCGAGGGGCGATTTCCGGTATCCTTGCGCGTCCTGACCGACGCACCCGGTTACACGGAGGGGTGGCAGAGCGGTTGAATGCACTGGTCTTGAAAACCAGCAAGGGTGAAAGCCCTTCGTGGGTTCGAATCCCACCCCCTCCGCCACTCCCTTCTCCCCGATATGACCGCCGGCCTATGACACCCGGCGCGGAATGATTTACGCTATCCGCAGTCTTGTAAAACCAACGTTTGGGAGCCATATTCCTGACATGAACCAGATTCACTATTCTCCGTCCGTCCAGCGCGTTGATGCGCTGACGATGAACCGCGTGCTGCGCAACACTTACCTGTTGCTGGGCATGACCCTGTTGTTCTCTGCCGTCATGGCCGGTGTGTCCATGGCGATGAACTGGCCTCACCCCGGCCTGGTGATCACGCTGGTGGGCTATTTCGGCCTGCTGTTCGCCACCACCAGGCTGCGTAACAGCGGCTGGGGGCTGGTCTGCGTGTTTGCCCTGACCGGCTTCATGGGCGCGACCCTGGGACCCATCATCAGCGCCTACATGACGGCGTTTTCCAACGGCACCGAGCTGGTCATGATGGCCATGGGCGGCACCGCGGTCATTTTCCTCGCCATGTCCGGCCTGGCGCTGACCTCGAAGCGGGATTTTTCCTTCCTGGGCAAGTTCCTGTTCGTCGGCATCATCGTCGCTTTCCTGGCCGGGCTGGGCGCGATTTTCTTCAACTTCCAGCCGCTGATGCTGGCCGTGTCGGCCATGTTCGTCATGCTGATGGCGGGGCTGATCCTGTTCGAAACCCAGCAGATCGTCCGTGGTGGCGAGACCAACTACATCATGGCCACGGTGACGCTGTTCGTATCCATCTACAACCTGTTCACCAGCCTGTTGCACCTGCTTGGTTTCGCCTTCGGCGAAGACTGACCGGGTCGACAGCGACCGAACCGGAAAGGCCCGCCCCGAGCGGGCCTTTTTCGTGCAGGACAGGATGGCGCCCGATACGCTAATCTGGCCCGTCATGATGTCCCGAACGTCCCTCATCACGGTACTGGTCACGCTTGCCCTGGCCGCACAGGTGCGCGCGGATACCGTGCGGGTGGCCGTCGCCAGCAACTTCGGCACGACACTTGATCAACTGGTGACCTTGTTTGAGCAGGCGTCGTCCCACGAGGTGCTCGTCTCGCAGGGATCGACCGGGAAGCTCTATGCCCAGGTCGTCAACGGCGCGCCCTTTGACGTACTGCTTGCCGCGGACCGGGACCGCCCGGAACGACTGGAGCGCGACAGCCACGCCATTGCCGGCACCCGCTTTACCTACGCGATCGGCCGCCTGGTGCTCTGGCACCCGACCGCAACCGCGCTGCCCGATGGCGCCGCGCTACTTTCAAGCGACAACTGGTCCAGGCTGGCCATTGCCAACCCCGACCTCGCCCCCTATGGCCTGGCGGCTCGTCAGGCGCTCCAACGCCTTTCACTTTGGGATGTGGTAACGCCAAAAATCGTCATGGGCGAAAACATCGCGCAGGCCTGGCTGTTCACGGCCAGCGGCAACACCGACCTGGGGATGGTCGCACTGGCGCAGGTGAAGGCCCGCCCGGATAGCGGCGGCGCGACCTGGGTGGTTCCAGCCGCCTGGCATGACCCGATCGAGCAGCAGGCTGTGCTGCTCAGTGATTCTCCTGCCGCGCGGGGCTTCCTCGCGTTTATGCAATCCGGTCCGGCGCGCACCGTGATTGCGAAAGCCGGTTACGACCTGCCGACGAAGCGTGACTGATCTCGCCGCCATTCGCCTGAGCCTGGAGCTGGCCGCGATCAGCACGCTGATCCTGCTGGCGCTGGGCATCCCGCTGGCCTGGGGTCTTTCCCAATGGCGCTGGCGCGGGCGCTTCCTGGTCGACGCGGTGATCGCCCTGCCCCTGGTGCTGCCGCCCACGGTGCTGGGCTTCTACCTGTTGCTCACGCTGGGACCGAACGGTCCGGTTGGCCGCCTGACCGAGGCGCTGGGCGGCACGACGCTGGCATTCAGCTTTACCGGCCTCGTGATCGGTTCAGTCATCTATTCCCTGCCGTTTGTCGTACAACCACTGCAAAATGCCTTCAGCGCCATCGGCCGCGGCCCCATGGAAACGGCGGCAACACTGGGTGCCTCGCCGCTGGACCGTTTTTTCACCGTGGCGCTGCCGATGGCCAAACCGGGCCTGCTGAGCGCAGCGGCGCTCGGCTTTGCGCACACGCTGGGTGAATTCGGCGTCGTGCTGATGATTGGCGGCAACATTCCCGGCGAAACGCGGGTCGCCTCCATCGCTGTCTACGACCACGTGGAGTCACTGGACTGGGGCGCCGCGCACACGTTGTCGCTGACCTTGCTGTTGCTGTCCTTTGTGTTGCTGGCCGTGATCTACGCGGTCAACCGGCGCGCCCGGTGGTTTGGCCCATGAGCATCCGCGGGCGTTTCAGGCATTCCCGGGGCGACTTCCGCCTCGATGTCGATTTTGACCTGCCGGGACGTGGCGTGACCGGCGTCCAGGGCCCTTCCGGCGCCGGCAAGACCAGCCTGCTGCGCGCCATCGCCGGGCTCGATCGCGCACCCGGCGGTCAGTTGAACGTCAATGGCGCCGACTGGCAGCGCGATAAAGACTTCGTTCCGCCCCACCGTCGGCGCGTGGGCTACGTTTTCCAGGACTGCCGCCTGTTCCCCCACCTGGATGTGCGCGGCAATCTTGCCTACGCCAGGCGTCGCGCCGACAACCGCGACGCTACGCCGGAGACGAACGCCACCCGCCTGTTGGGGCTCGCGCCCTTGCTGGATCGCGCTGTAACCGGTCTTTCCGGCGGTGAACAGCGTCGCGTGGCCATTGCCCGGGCACTGGTGCGTGGCCCCGATATCCTGTTGCTCGATGAGCCGCTCAGCGGGCTCGACCGCGACCGCCGTGCCGACGTCCTGCCGTGGCTGGAGGCCCTTCATCGCGAGCTTGAAATACCCGTCGTGCTGGTCAGCCACGACCCGGGGGATATCGACCGGCTGGCCGACCACCTCGTGTTGATGCGCGATGGACGGATCATCGCGAGCGGCGCCGTCCAGGACATCCTGACCAACCCGGGTCTGCCGCCTTCGCACTCGGATGAAGCGGCCACGGTGATCGCCGCCACGGTCGAGCATTACGAACCGGAATGGCAACTGAACACGCTGCGCACCTCGGGCGGTTCGCTTCACCTGCCGGGCGAGCCCCTGCCGCCGGGTGAAACGGTACGCGTCAGGGTGGCTGCCAGGGATGTCAGTATCACGCGGTCGCAGCCATTAGAAACAAGTATACTCAATTACTTACCGGCATCTATTGACACGTTAGATGATATGAAAGGTGGCCAGGTCGTCGCCCGCCTGCACAGCGGTAAGGACCCTTACCTCGCCCATCTCACCCGCCGCTCGGTCGCCGCGCTCAAGCTGGCGCCGGGTGACGACGTTTTCATCCAGGTCAAGAGCCTGGCCCTGATATCCTGAACGCATGAACGATACAACAACCTTTGAGTTTTCCCCGTTAGTCCAGGGGTACTGGCGACTGGGCGATTGGGGCATGAGCCGCAAGGAACTGCTGGAATTCATCCAGGCCCACGTCGACCTCGGCATCACCACGGTCGACCACGCCGCCGTGTACGGCGCTTACACCTGCGAAGCGATATTCGGCGAGGCCCTCGCACTCGACCCTGCCCTGCGTGACCAATTGCAGATCGTGACCAAGTTCGGCATCCACATCCCCTCCGAGCGCTTCGCGGATTGCCGGCTTCCGCACTACGACACCGATTCGGAGACCATTGTCGCCTCGGTGGAAGAATCATTGCGGGCGCTGGGAAACGACCATGTCGACCTGCTACTGCTGCACCGGCCGGACCCGCTGATGGATGCCGGTGAAGTCGCCGCTGCGTTCGATGCCTTGCACGACGCCGGAAAAGTGTTGAATTTCGGCGTATCCAACTTCACGCCGCGCCAGTTTGACTTGCTGCAGTCGGCAGTGAACCAGCCGCTAATCACCAACCAGGTCGAGATCAACCCGCTCAACGACGCGGTGCTGTGGGACGGCACCCTGGACCAGGCGCAACAGCTGGGCCTGCGACCGATGGCCTGGTCCTGCCTGGCCGGCGGCCGGTTGTTCGACGCCAATGACGAGGCAGGCGCGCGGCTCTGGAACGAGCTCGACGCGATTGGAAAGGAACTGGGTGGCGCAACGCCCGACCTGGTCGCCTATGCCTGGGCGCTGCGGCTGCCGGCAAGGCCGGTGCCGATCATCGGCTCGGGTAATATCGCACGGGTGAAAGCCGCCACGGGCGCGCTGTCGCTGGAATTGACGCGTGAGCAATGGTTCCGCATCCTGGCCGCCGGCCAGGGCCGGAATATTCCCTAGGCCGCCGGAATGACCTCGAGCCCACCCATGTACGGGCGCAACACTTCAGGGACTTCTACGGAACCGTCCTGGCGCTGGTAGTTCTCGAGCACGGCGATCAGCGTACGGCCCACGGCCAGCCCCGACCCGTTCAGCGTATGCACCAGTTCCGGTTTGCCGGTCTCGGGATTGCGCCAGCGGGCCTGCATGCGCCGGGCCTGGAAATCACCGCAGTCGCTGCAGGAAGAGATTTCCCGGTAGGCGTCCTGGCCTGGCAGCCACACCTCGATGTCGTGCGTCTTTCGTGCGGAAAAGCCCATGTCGCCGGTGCACAGCACCACCACGCGGTAGGCCAGCCCCAGCTTCTGCAGGATGGTCTCGGCATGGCCCGTCAGCTGGTCCAGCGCGTCCAGCGATTCCTCGGGGCGCGTCACCTGTACCAGCTCGACTTTCTCGAACTGGTGCTGGCGGATCATGCCGCGGGTGTCCTTGCCGTGCGAACCGGCCTCGCGCCGGAAACACGGGGTCTGCGATGTGAACTTCAGCGGCAGTGCATCGGCCTCAACGATCTCGCCGGCGGCCAGGTTGGTCATCGGCACCTCGGCCGTCGGCACCAGGTAGCGCGGCGGCTCGTCCGTGGTGGCGAAAGCGTCATCGCCGAACTTCGGCAACTGGCCGGTGCCCAGCATGGCGTCGCCGTTCACCAGGTACGGCAGGTAGACCTCGGTGTAGCCATGCTCGCCGGTGTGGGTGTCCAGCATGAACTGCGCCAGCGCGCGATGCAGGCGGGCCAGCGGGCCGCGCAACACCGTGAACCGCGCGCCGGATAGCTTCGCGGCCGCCTCGGCATCGAGGAACCCGGGGCCCTGCCCCAGTTCGACATGATCGCGCGGTTCAAAATCGAAACCCGGAATGTCACCCCAGCGGCGAATCTCCAGGTTGTCGCTTTCATCCTTGCCCGAGGGAACACCGTCGACGGCGATATTCGGCATCTCCAGCAACCACGCCTGCTGCTCGTCGCGAATGGCACGGAATTCACCTTCCAGCGCCTCGAGTTCCTGGCCCAGTTTTGCAACGGCGTCCAGCAATGGCTGGATATCCTCGCCCTTCGCCTTGGCCTGGCCGATGGACTTGGCGCTCTGGTTGCGCTCGGCTTTCAGCGACTCCAGGCGCTCCTGAGTCGCCTTGCGACGTTCCTCCAGCGACTGGTAGCGCGCCACGTCCAGCGTGTAGCCACGCGTTTCCAGTGCCGCGGCCACGGCGGTCGGGTCTTTTCTCAGCAGTACGGGATCGAGCATGGTCGGATTTCAGGATTTCGGGAAAGGCGGCATTGTACCGTCAGGCGGGTGCGTGCAACCACCGCGCCAGGCCATGGCCGGCCCAAACGGCCAGCAGGCAACACACCATCGTGATGGCCACGTTCCACGCCGCCTTGCCACCCTGCCCGGCATGGAACAGTTGCAGGGTCTCGACCGAAAACGCGCTGTAGGTGGTGAAGCCACCCAGCACACCGGTGACCAGCAAGAGGCGCGGCAGCGGCGAGGCCGACGGATGCTCCGGCAGCACCACCAGCAGGTAGCCGATAATGGCGGAGCCGATCAGGTTTACGGCCAGCGTGCCCCAGGGGAATCCCCGGCCCAGCCAGGAGTGGACGCCCAGGCCCACCAGGAAACGCAGGCCTGCGCCCACGGCGCCGCCCAGCGCGACGGCCAGGAACTGGGCCGCCAGTCCGTTCAAGGCTCGTCCGTTTCGGCCCGGCCCGGGTCGCCCACCACGTCGACCCCGTCCGGCGGCGTGAACATGAACAGCTCATCGGCCATCGACGGGTTTCGCACCACGTCCGCGAACCGGATTTCGGTTCGCATGCCGAACGCATCTTCCATCACCATCGACACCGGTACGCCATCGGCGAAACTGATTAACACCCTGTCGAACTCGGTATCGGCGCCCAGTGTCGCCAGTTCCAGCAACTGCGCGCCGTCGATGGTGCCCAGTTCGGTCACGGTGAACTGCGATTCCAGGCCTTCAGGGTCCGTCAGCAGCATCAGCGGGGAGTCCGCGGCCAGTGACGACTGTGGCCGTACCGTGACCTGTTCCAGTTCCACGTCATGGATCCAGACGTGTTCACCGTCGGCGACGATCAGTTCCGGGAATTCACCCTCGTAGGCCCAACGGAACAGGTCCGGCCGGCGCAGCGACACAGTGCCTTCGCCGCGGTCGACCAGGCCGCCGTCGGCGCCGGTCACCGACTGCTCAAACCGGGCAGACAGCCCCTCGAGCCCGTCGCCGAACTGGCGCAGCTGCTCACGCGCGCCGGACGCCGGTTCATCGGCGCCCAGGCCGAACGCCAGCATGCAAAGGCAGGTTGTCGCAATCAGTCTGGTCATGGTTTCGGTGGTGGTGGCGCCAGCACTTCACGCTGGCCGTTGTGTTCGGGCGGGCTGACAATGCCGGCAGCCTCCATGTCCTCGATCAGGCGAGCCGCACGGTTGTAGCCGATACGCAGCTGGCGCTGGACGCTGGAAATGGACGCACGACGTGATTCCGTCACCCAGGCCACGGCCTGGTCATACAGCGCGTCCTGCTCGCCACCCGCCGCACTGGTGTCTTCCGGCAGGCCGGCGGCGTTGATGCTCATGCCGTCGGCGGTCATCTGCGTGTCGCTGAGGATTTCCTCGATGTAGTCCGGCTCACCGAACTTCTGCAGGTATTCCACGATCGCATGCACCTCGTGATCGTCCACGAACGCGCCGTGGACGCGATCGGGTATGGCCGTGCCCGGCGGCAGGTACAGCATGTCGCCGTGGCCCAGCAGCTGTTCGGCGCCCATCTGGTCCAGGATGGTTCGCGAATCGACCCGCGAGGACACCTGGAACGCAATCCGGCTGGGCACGTTGGCCTTGATCAGGCCGGTAATCACGTCCACCGAGGGCCGCTGCGTGGCCAGCACCAGGTGGATGCCCGAGGCGCGCGCCTTTTGCGCCAGCCGGGCGATGAGCTCATCGACCTTCTTGCCGACGATCATCATCATGTCGGCCAGCTCATCGATAATGACCACGATATACGGCAGAGGTTGCAGGTCCGGGGCCTCTTCACCCTCTTCGCCGTTGAACAAGGGGTCGGCAATCGGCTCGCCGGCCTCCTTCGCTTCCTTGACCTTCTTGTTGAAGCCGGCCAGGTTGCGTACGCCCATCGCGGCCATCAGGCGATAGCGTCGCTCCATCTCGGCCACGCACCAGCGCAGCGCGTTGGCCGCTTCTTTCATGTCCGTCACGACCGGTGCCAGCAGGTGCGGAATGCCTTCATAAATGGACAGTTCCAGCATCTTTGGATCGACCATCACCAGGCGCACTTCGTCAGGCGTGGCCTTGTAGACCAGGCTCAGGATCATGGCGTTCAGCGCCACGGATTTGCCCGAGCCGGTGGTGCCCGCGACCAGCAGGTGGGGCATCTTCGCCAGGTCCGCCACCTGCGGGCGCCCGGCGATGGACTTGCCCAGCGCCATGGTCAGCGGGGAACGCGACTTCTCGTACACTTCCGAGCGCAGGATTTCCGACAGGTAGACGATCTGCTTGTTGGTATTCGGTATTTCCAGGCCGATGGTGGGCTTGCCGGGAATCACTTCCACCACGCGCACCGAGGTCACGCTCAGGCCACGCGCCAGGTCTTTCGCCAGGTTGGAAATCTGCGCCGACTTCACACCGGGCGCCGGTTGAAGTTCGAAGCGCGTAATCACTGGCCCGGGGTGTACTTCGACAACATCAACCTGCACACCGAAATCCGCCAGCTTGATCTCGACCTGTTTGGACAGGGCCTCCAGGGCTTCCTTGCTGTAGCCCTGCACCTGCTCCGGCGGATCATCCAGCAGGTCCAGCGGCGGCAACGCACCCTCCGGCAGGTTTTCGAACAGCACGCGCTGCTTTTCTTTCGCCACGCGCTTGCTCTTCTTCGGCGGCTCGGGCGCCATCTGCGGCTCGATCTTCGGCGCCTGTTTCGTGGCGCGCCGTACCGTGTCGGCCTTGCGGACTTCCTCGCGCCGCGCCCGGGCACGGCGCCCGGCGAACCAGTCCCGCAGCCCCAGGATGCTGGCCCAAAGCCAGTTGGCCCCGGCCAGCGTGTACTTGCCGATAACGTCCATCACCCGGAACCAGGACACACCCGTGAACAGCGTGACGCCGACCAGCATCATCGACAGCAGGAAAAGCGTGGCGCCCAGCATGCCGGTCATGTCCAGCATCGGCGCGGCCACCTGCTGGCCGAACACGCCACCCCCGCCTGCCGGCATGCGGCCGACCGGCGGTTGCGCGTGCAGGTAGGCCAGCCCGGTTGACGACAGCACAAACAGCACGAACCCGCTGATGCGGATCACCCACTCGGTGAGCTGGCCTTCACCATCATGTTCGCTGTCGGCGTGAATACGCCAGCCGGCATAGACCACGGCCACCGGCAACAGGTAGCCGATGTACCCGGTCAGGAAAAGGAAAAAGTTCGCCAGCCAGGCGCCGAACACGCGGCCGATATTGTTGACCTGGTCGGATGCCGTGGTCGCGAACGGCCCCGGATCCATGGGGTCATAGCTGAGCAGGCAGGCGAGCAGGTAAACGGCCAACAGGACCGATAACAAAAACGCGGTTTCCCGCAGTCGCCTGGAAATCTGGCCGGGAGCTTTGCTGGAGGGTTTTGGCAATTGCTGAATCTTATTAGATTAGTTTTGTATATGGTTGTAATAACTCGATATTACCCCAAGCCTACAAGCGGGGCAATTCGAGGTAGAATCACGCCTTGCGAAACGGAGCGATTATACACATGAGCGATACCCAACACCGCCGCCTGCTGATCCTCGGATCCGGCCCCGCCGGCTACACCGCGGCCATCTACGCGGCCCGCGCCAACCTCAACCCGGCCATCGTGACGGGCATGCAGCCGGGCGGCCAGCTGACCATCACCACCGACGTGGATAACTGGCCCGGCGACGTGGAGGGCCTGCAGGGTCCGGACCTGATGGACCGGATGCTTCGCCATGCCGAGCGTTTCGACACCGAGATGATTTACGACCACATCCACACGGCGGACCTCTCACAGCGCCCTTTCCGGCTGGAAGGCGATTCCGGCGTCTACACCTGTGATGCGCTGATCATTTCCACCGGCGCCAGCGCGCGCTACCTTGGGCTGCCGTCGGAAGAAGCCTACATGGGCAAAGGTGTTTCCGCCTGCGCCACCTGCGATGGTTTTTTCTATCGCGGCAAGAAAGTCGCCGTGGTCGGTGGTGGTAACACCGCGGTCGAGGAAGCGCTGTACCTGTCCAACCTGGCCGAGGAAGTGACCGTCGTACATCGCCGTGATGAGCTGCGCGCCGAGAAAATCCTGCAGGACAAGCTGTTTGACCGCGAGAAGAACGGCAATGTGCGCCTGCTGTGGGATCACGTGGTCGACGAAGTCCTGGGCGACGACGGCGGTGTCACCGGCCTGCGCGTCAATCACGTTGAAACCGGTGAAGCGACCGACCTGGACGTGGCGGGCGTCTTTATCGCCATCGGCCACACGCCCAACACCGGCATCTTCGACGGCCAGCTGGAGATGCGTGACGGTTACATCCAGATTCGCAGCGGCCTGGAGGGCATGGCCACCCTGACCAGCGTCGACGGCGTCTTCGCGGCCGGCGACGTGGCTGACCACGTCTACCGCCAGGCGGTCACGTCGGCCGGGTTCGGCTGCATGGCCGCGCTCGACGCGGAAAAATGGCTGGACGAGTAAACGGCAGGCGCGTTTGATCCCCCGGGTCGGCGAATCGCCCCAGGCGCCCTTCCCGCCGGTCGACGAGGCGCTGGACTCGCCCGACGGCCTGCTCGCCTGGGGCGGCGACCTGTCACCCACCCGCCTTGAACGCGCCTATCGCGCCGGCATCTTTCCCTGGTTCTCCGAGGACCAGCCCATCCTCTGGTGGAGCCCGGGTACGCGTTGCGTGTTCGACACCGCCCGGCCGCACGTTTCCCGGCGCCTGGCGCGGGTGATCCGGCAGGGGAAATTCCAGGTCACTGCTGATACCGATTTCGAGGGCGTCATCGCCAATTGCGCCAGGCGGCGCGACGACACCTGGATCACGCCGGAAATGAATGCGGCCTACCGTCGCATGCACCGCCTGGGTCACGCCCATTCGATCGAGGCATGGTCCGGCGACCGCCTGGCCGGCGGGCTTTACGGCCTGTCGTTCGGCCGCATGTTTTTCGGTGAATCGATGTTCAGCGCCGAGACCGACGCCAGCAAGGTCGTGCTGGTCACGCTGTGCGCCGTGCTGGCGGACTGGGGCATTCCATGGCTGGACGCGCAGGTCCCCAGCGATCACCTTGTCCGCATGGGCGCACGCGAAATTTCACGGCAGGCATTCCTGGAACTGCAGGCGCCGTTGCTTGAGCAGGACAGCAGGACAGGCTCCTGGCGAACGGCCTTCGCCGAGGCGCTGGCTCAGTCCCCGGCCAGTTCCACGTAGATGTGCGTGACCAGCTGGTCTTCGGGTGTCACGCCCGGATCGGAAACGTAGACCTCCCAGGAACGCTCGCCCCGGGACAGGCCGTGAAGGCTCATCCAGGCGGCCAGGCGTTCATAGCTGTCGGCCAGCGTGTCATAGGGCCCTGTGTGGATGATCCGCACCGCGTCACCGGACGGTGACCAGCCCGCCGTGACAGGTGATGCCTCTGCCAGCGTTGTTTCATCAACGGCCTGCAACGCAGCGCCGGGCACCGGGATCGCCGCTTCGAACGGATAGGCCGAACCGCCGGTCGCCTCGTGCATGATCGCCATCGGCTGGCCCGCCTGGCGGATGCCCTGCGCAGCCATCCAGGCCGTAATCGCCCCGTAGGCCTCGGCCAGGGCTGCCCCGACCTCGTCGGCGCCCGCACCGGTCTCACCGGCCACCATCAACACCCTCACCGCTTCAGCGTCCACCCGCTCAATCTCCGCGGCGGCCGGGTCGATGACGGGCAGTGACTCGGCGTAGCGGCTGAACGCCGCCAGCCCCTGCTCAAAATCCGCGCCGATCCAGTCGTCAAGGAACAGGCCGAAATAGCGCCCCAGAAAGCCGCCGACCACGCCCTGCCCCTCGGTCACATCGGTGTCGAAGCTCCAGGTCACCCGGCTGCCCAGGCTGTCGCCGCGAATCCGGAACGCGCTGTCAGCAATGCCCTGGGTGCCAAAGTCCAGGCGCATGCCAATATGCTCGAAAGGCTCACTCACGACAATCTCCTGCCAGCCCTCACCCACCAGCGCCGGGTCGCCGCTCCAGGACAGTTTCGCGCCCACGCCGGACGCCGGCCCCGTCAGCCGGTACACGGCGTCCGGGTCCGCCTGCGCCCAGGGTGACCACTGGTTGAAGTTGCGGTAGCTGTTCAGCAGCGTGAACACCATGGCCGGCGGTCGCGCGACCGCCACGCTTCTTTCAACGTGAACCTGCGTCGGCAGCGCAAAGCCAATGGCCACGAACGCGACCAGCAGCAACAGGAGAATCAGCAGCAGTTTTTTCATGCGCGCCATCGTAGGCCAGCGCGATGAGGGTATTCAAGGCCGGTCGTCGGGGTCCCGGCTGCCGCCGTCATCGGGAAACCAGTCGGGAACGGTATCGTCGTCTTCCCACTCGTAACGCTTGATCGGTACCCGGTCGCGGTCGACGTACAGGAACGCCATGATCGCGCCCAGCAAGGCCCCGGAGAAATGCATCTCCCAGGACATGTCCGGACGAATGGGCAACAGCCCCCAGATCATCGACCCGTACAGGAACCAGACCGCCAGCGAGACGCCAACCGAGCGCAGGTCGCGCCTCAGCAGCCCGCCCAGGAAGACGTAGGCCAGGATGCCGTATACGAACCCGCTGGCGCCGATATGGATCGACGGCCGGCCAATGGCCCAGGCCAGCACGCCGGTCCCCAGCCAGACCATCGGCAACACCCGCAGCGCGGAGCGCGGATAGAGGTACAGCATGGCCGTCAGGCTCACCAGCAACGGCAGGGTGTTGGAAAAAAGGTGCTCGAAATTGGCGTGCAGCAACGGTGCCGTGAGGATGCCGACCAGGCCTTGCGCGTCACGCGGGCGCAGCCCAAAGCGGCCAAGGTCGAGGCCCAGGTAAGTATCAGCGATCCAGACAAACCACACGATGGCGGTGAAAATGACCGCGATACGGAACGCCAACGAGAAGTTGTGACGCGCCCTCGCCGAGTCGACGAAATCCGGATCCGGTGTGTCGAGTTGCATAACGTTAAAGCGTGGGCGAACCCAGTCCGGCAGCGATCGCGTCGCGGCTACGCTCTTTCAGCGCCACAACCGAAAGGCCTTCGGGCTCAATCGGCGGCTGCACCACCAGTCGCACCTTGCCCGGGAACAGCTTCATCGTCTTCGCCGGCAAGACCTCCCGGGTACCCACGATACTGACCGGCAGGATCGGCAAGCCCTGCTCCGCCGCCAGCCGGAACGCCCCGGACTTGAATGGACGCAGCCGGCCGTCCAGGCTGCGGGTGCCTTCCGGGAAGAACAGGATGCCGACGCCATCGCCAATGCGCTCCAGCGCTTCTTCGATGCTGCGCTTCGCGGCCTCGGGATTGCTCCGGTCGACGATGATATGCCCGACTTTCTCGCAGGCTATACCGATACCGGGCAACTTCCGCAGCTCCTGCTTCATCACCCATCGCAGGTCCATCGGCAACCAGCCGTAAACCGCGATGATGTCGTACTGGCTGACGTGGTTGCAGACCACGACGTAGGTCTGCCCGTCCTGGATATGTTCCCTGCCCTCAACCGACACCAGGATGGGCGTCAGCCAGCCGATGCCTTTCGCCCAGGCGCCACCAACGACACGGCTGCCGAACGACGGGCTGATCAGCAGCGCCGCGATCACCGCGGCCCAGCCGCAGAGGAAGGACCAGATGGCCACGAACGGAAAAAAGACCAGCCATGCATAGATGCGGTACACCAGCACCACGAAAAAAGGGGCGCCGGCCGGCGCCCCTTCCTGGACTGACGTCCTGCCCGGGCTCAAGCTCAGGCCGCCTTCTCTTCGCGCTTCTCGACGTCGAGCAAGCGGCGGGCGGGCTGGATTTCAATCTTCCGGGGCTTCATCGCCTCCGGAATCTCGCGCTCCAGGTAGATGTGCAGCAAGCCGTTTTCCATTTCCGCGCCCGTGACCCTGACGTGGTCGGCGAGGTTGAAACGGCGTTCGAACGAACGCGTGGCGATGCCGCGATGCAGGTACTTCGCGTCATCATTTTCGTCGGCACGCTGGCCGGAAACGCTCAACACGTTCTGTTCGGTGGTGATTTCGATGTCGTCTTCCGCAAAACCGGCCACGGCCATCGTCACCTGGTACTGGTTTTCATCCACGGCGGCGATGTTGTAGGGCGGGTAGCTGTTGCCCTGCTCCGGTCGTGAAGCAGACGCCAGCATGGATGCCAGCCGATCGAAACCGACAGACGTGCGGAAAAGCGGTGAAAGGTCAAAAGTCGTCATAACCATATCCTCCAAGGGAAGCAATATCGTATTGGATGCCCGCCGATTCCGGCCGGGCGGTTCACGTGGCCCCTTACGGCAACCACGTTCACTAGATGGGATTATCCCCGGGGGATTTCAAGTACTCGACGTCGACCAGTTCGAGGTCGGCGGGCCCTTCGGGCAATTCAACCCGCACGACGTCGCCCGGCACGCGACCCAGCAACGAACGCGCCACCGGCGAATCGACCGAGATCCAGCCCTGGTCAGCCCGGGTTTCGTCCGCGCCGACAATTCTCCAGGTCTTTTCCTCACCCTCATCGCCGACCACGGTGACCCAGGCGCCGAATCGCACCTTCGTCCGGTCCTGCGGCACCCGGTCGACCACCTCGATAACATCGAGACGCTTGGTCAGGTAACGGATACGGCGGTCGATGCCGCCCAGCTGTTTCTTCCGGTAGATATACTCGGCATTCTCGGACCGGTCGCCCTCTGCCGCGGCTGCAGACAGCGCGCGCACCACTTCCGGTCGCTCGACACGCCACAGTTGCTTCAGTTCCGCCTTCAGCGCCGCCGCACCCTCCGCGGTGATGTAAGGGCTGGATGCCTTCGCCGGCGGTCGCCATCGTCCCATCTCGAATTCACTCCTTTCGACAGGCGTATAGTAGCTTCCTGCGACCTTTTCGTGACACCCAGCGTCCTACATTCCAGATGACGGGCCCCATGACCCAATATGAACTCGACGAGATGACGCTCGCCGCGGCGCGACGCGGTGACGTGCGCGCCTGCGAGCGCATCTACCGGCAGTTCCACGCACCGGCGTTCAATGTCGCCGCACGCGTGCTGAACTGCCGGGAAACGGCGCGGGACGTGACCCAGGAGGCCTTCATCACGGCTTTCCGGCGCATCGGGCAGTTTCGGGGTGATGCGCCGTTCTGGGGCTGGATGAAGCGCGTGGTGGTGAACCACGCCATCAGCGCGCTTCGAAAACAGCCCAGCGCCGAAGTCGTGACCTTTGAAGACTTTCGTGCGTCTTCTGAGGGAGAGCAGGACAGTATCGGCCGCGCCATGGACCTGGAACAGGCCCTGGCGCACCTGGGGCCGGAAGACCGCGCCGTCGTCTGGCTGTATGACGTGGAAGGCTACCGGCACGAAGAGATTGCCGAACAGTTCGGCATGACGGTGAGTTTTTCGAAAACCCGGCTGGCCCGCGCCCGCAAAACACTGCGCGAACTGATCGGCAGGCATGAGCAATCGGACGAAATGACTTTTGAATCACACAACACGGGACTGGTGACATGAACGACGACAAGCAGGCCATCGGAAACGGCATCCCCCGCGACCCGCTGGGGCTTGCCGACCTGCCACACATCAATCCTGATCACGATGACTGGTCCGCGATACGGGCCGCTATTGAAGCGGATACTGCTGACCGGCATGGCGACCAGCCTACGCAGCGCCCGGGCTGGCGACGATTCGGCGGCCTGGCGGCAGCCGCGTCGCTGGTCCTGGCCGTGGTGCTGAGCCTGGGCCAGCAGGACGCTCCCGGGCCAACGGCATCACCTCTCGCCACGCCGACGGTGGCAGTAAACGGCGACGTGGATGAACTGATCGCGATGTCGCAGGTGCTGGAAACCCGTTTGCGCAGGCTCCGCGCCGACACCGGCGCCCTGCCCGCGCGCTCGGTGCTTTGGGTATCGGAACTCGAAGACATGATCGCAAGGGTCGACGGCGAACTCAGCATGGCGCCGGAATCGGTCGACCTTTGGGGACAACGCGTCAACCTGTTGCTGGACGTCGAATCCATCTATGTGCACCAGTTCGAACGCGAATACGGCCGAATGGCATCGCTGTAAATACGAGGACAGGCAAATGACCATCAAGACATATCCATCACTGACAGCAGCCATCGCCCTGGCGATGTCCATGACCGCCCACGCCACACCACCCAAAGCCCCCGTCGCCCCGGCGGCACCGGCGCCGCCTTCCGTGAAGGCCATCCAGCAGTACGAAGAATCGCTCCGCGCCGCGGAGGCTGAGCAACGCGCCGCGCTGGAAGCCGTCGAGGCCGCCCGCGCTGAACTGGAAACCCGGGCACGGGCGCGGGCCATCCAGGCCGAGGAATCGCGCGAGGCGGCAGAAGTCGCCCGCGTACATGAGCATGAAGAGTTGCGCGAGGTACAGCGCGAACTCCAGCGCGCCCATGAGAACCTGCGGCGTGCTTCCCGCGAGGTCGCCCGTGTGCACCGCGACATCAACCGACCGGCGCCGCGCGTGGTCGAGTACCGCTTCAGCAGCGACGATACTGACCGCGCCGTCATTGGCGTGATCCTGGGCGGCGATACCAACAACGGTGTCAAGGTGCTCGGGGTGTCGCCTGACGGCCCGGCAGAACGTGCGGGCCTGGCACCGGGCGACGTGATTATCGCCGTCATGGACCAGCCACTGGCCGGCGGGGGAACGTCACCCCAGCAGTTGCTGACGGAATCCGTCAAGGATATCGAAGTGGGTGACGAAATCGCCGTCACGGTCCTGCGCGACGGTGAAGAACGGCAATTCGAACTGGTCGCCTCGAAACGCGAACCGCTGACCTGGCACAGCTGGTCACAGCTGCGCACGGCGCCCGTCGATAGCGAAACGGCCCAGGTATTGATTGAGCGCATCGAGGCCCCCGAAATCAACGGCGAGGAAATGGGCGCGCAGATGCAGGTACTGCGCGAGCGGTTCAGTGACGGCGACTGGGATTTCGAATTCGAGGAGTTCTCGGATTTCGGTGACGCCGTCATCTCCGGGACGAATATCTGGTTCGGCATGCCGCTGACCCGCGGACTGAAAATGACCGGCCTTGAGCCCGGCCTGGGCCGCTATTTTGATTCTGATCGCGGCGTCCTGGTGCTGGAGGCGAACGAGGATAACGGTCTGCAGTTGCAGCCCGGCGATGTCATACTCCGGGTCGGCGATACCAGCGTCGAGCGCCCCTCTGATGTCATGCGCGCCCTGCGCGAGGTCGAGACCGGTAAACCACTGGCCATTGCCATCAAGCGCGACCGCCGCGAACAGACCCTGGAAATCACGTTGCCCGAGAAGGAAGCCGTCAGCTTCTGGCGGCTCGACTGAAACGCGGCGAGGCCGGATAATGCGCACCCATGAGCGAAGCACAACGCAAAGTGGGTTTCGTCAGCCTGGGTTGCCCGAAAGCCCTGGTCGACTCCGAGCGCATCATTACCCAGCTTAAGACGGACGGCTACGATATCGCGCCCAGATACGAGGACGCCGATATCGTGGTCGTCAATACCTGCGGGTTTATTGACAGCGCGCGGGCGGAATCACTGGAAGCCATCGGTGAAGCGCTCGACGCCAATGGCCGGGTGCTGGTCACCGGTTGCCTGGGCGCCGAGACAGGCACGATTCGCGACATCCATCCCCAGGTGCTGGATATTTCCGGCCCGCAGCAGTACGAACATGTTGTCGAAGCGGTCCATCGGCACGCGCCGATCACGCGCCGGCATGACCCTTTCCAGGACCTGGTGCCACCACAGGGTATTCGCCTGACGCCCAGGCACTACGCGTACCTGAAGATTTCAGAAGGCTGCAACCACCACTGCACGTTCTGCATCATTCCGTCGATGCGCGGCCGGCTGGTCAGCCGTCCCGCGGGCGATGTGCTCGGCGAGGCCGAGCGGCTGGTGGACTCGGGCGTGAAGGAACTCCTGGTCATTTCCCAGGACACCTCGGCATACGGCTCGGACATCAAGTACCGCACGGACTTCTGGGGCGGTCGCCCGGTCCGGACCCGCCTGACGGAGCTCTGCGCAGCGATGGGGTCACTGGGCGCCTGGGTGCGCCTGCACTATGTCTACCCCTACCCCCATGTCGGTGAACTGCTGCCGCTGATGGCCGATGGCGTTGTACTGCCCTACCTCGACATTCCTTTACAGCACGGCAGCCCGCGCGTATTGAAAGCCATGCGCCGGCCCGCGGCGGCAGACCGTACCCTGGAGCGTATCCACCGCTGGCGCGAGGTCTGCCCGTCACTGACCATTCGCAGCACGTTTATCGTCGGCTTCCCGGGCGAGACCGATGACGACTTCCAGCAACTGATGGATTTTATCGGCGAAGCGGAACTCGACCGGGTGGGCTGCTTTCGCTACTCGCCCGTCGAGGGCGCCCGCGCCAATGCCCTGGCCGACCCGGTGCCGGATCACGTCGCCCGCGAACGTGAAGCGGCATTCATGGCCCTGCAGGCCGAAATCAGTGCCAGTCGCCTGGCCGCCAAGGTTGGCAGCATCCAGCCGGTACTGGTCGACGAAGCCGGCCCCGAGGGCGTGGTCGCCCGCAGCCATGCCGACGCACCGGAGATCGATGGTCTGGTCTACATCAACGGTTTGACGAATGCGAAACCGGGCGACCTGCTGGATGTCCGGATCACCGGTTCAGACGAACACGACCTGTTCGCCAGTTCGCTGGCCTGAACCCATGACGCCGGTTACCCGCCTGCTGGCGCGCCACCGGGAACGCTTCGCCGAGCGTGCTCCGGCCTGGCTGAACCCAACTGCAGACCTTGCCTCCAGCTTTCCCGAAATCGCCTCGTCCGCGCATGTGTTTACCCAGGATTACGGAACTTTCGAATCGCTGAATACCGTGAATGGCCACTGCCGTTTCGGCGATTTTCCCGACTGGCCAGTCCAGGGCCTGGACGACGTTGTCCTGACGCTTCCGCGGGGTAAGGAATTCCTGGACATGATGATCGCCTGCGCTGCCGGCGCACTCAGTCCGGGCGGTCGTCTGTGGCTGGCCGGCGAGATTCGCGACGGCATCAAGTCCGCGACACGGCGCCTGCAGTCGTCCTTCGCCCAGGTCACAAAAATCGACAGCGCGCGCCACTGCGCACTGGTCTGCGCGACGGGTCCCGCCCAAACGGCAACCTTCAACCCGGAGGACTGGCGTCGCGAATGGTCGCTGGTACGGCCTGGCCGGTCACTGAACATCCAGTCCTGGCCCGGCGTTTTCAACCACGGTGCGCTGGACAACGGGACCGCCCTGCTACTGGAAAACCTGCCAGTGTTTGCACCGGGCTCTCGGGTGCTGGACCTGGGCAGCGGCGCAGGTGTGATCGGTGCCGTGCTGCTGGCCGAAATGCCTGAACTGCAGGTCACCCTGGCCGACACCAGCGGTCTTGCCTGCCTCGCCACTTCCAGGACGTTGGCATGCAATCACCTGCAGGCAGAGGTCGTCGCTTCAGACGGGTTTTCACAGATTGAGGGCCAGTTCGACTGGATCGTCACCAACCCGCCATTCCACGCGGGTCACCGGGGAAACCCCGACATGACGCCGCGTTTGCTGGCACCCGCCCGGAACTTTCTGGCTCCCCGCGGTCAGTTAATACTGGTCGCGAACCGTCACCTGCCTTACCAGGATTCGCTTCGTGGGCGATTCAGCAGCACTCGCGTCGTGACCAGAAATTCAGCCTTCCAGGTCCTGGCCTGCCAGGCCTGATCGCATAAACGGAGAATACCTGTATGCCCCAGAACCGAATCGCCCCCGCCCGGTATATCCTGCCGGCGCTGCTCTTCACTGCGCTGGCCGCTTGCGGCGAAAACGAACCCGAACCCCAAAAGCAGCTGGACCCCCATGCCCGGTGGACCCGGGAGGCGCCCGCAGCGGTCAACCCCGGCATCATGGATGAAGCAATGGACGGTTCGAGCGTCGAGGCATTCGAGGCCGACATGGCGAAAGTACGTGAACAGGCCGGCAAACTCCCCTATGACCAGCTGAAAGGCGCCGTCGGCTACATGTTGACCTATGACCTCGCACTTAATCGAGACAAGGCCAAGCTGTATCGACGACTGGATGGGAAGACACCCAACGAGATCATCGCGCTGTCCAGGGCAAAGTAATGTGCGGCAAGGCCTCGGTATCAAGCCTGGCCTGGAAAGACATCTATGCGTGGGCGAACCTGCTGGTGCCGCCTGACGGCCTGCCGGAAGACCCCGAAACCCGAATCAATATTTCACCTTCCCGCATACCGCGCCGGTCGGAACCGGACGTCGTGACCTGGGAAACCCTGCCCGCCACGGTCGCACAGCCCAACCAGGACACCTGCTGGTCGGGGGATGCCACCTGGCCGTTCCTGCCGCCATGGTCGGGTGGCAGCCTGCCAATCCTCAAAAACGGCAAATTGCTTTCAACCGCCAACGCCAGGCTCCGCCACGACGATTCCCCGTTCGCACCCACATTCATGCCAGCGTGGAAAAGCCAAAGGCGCGCGGTGGTCTGGGTATCGTGGTTTTATGAATTCGATGGACGCACGCACCCCAAGGTGCCTTACGCCGTATTTCCGCTTGGATTGCCATTCTGGCCGATGGCCGCGCTCGCGTCGGCCGCGAAGGATGGGCAGCCACCGTCCGTGGCGATTATTACCGTGGAACCAAACCGGGTACTTCAATCCGTGGGCCATCATCGCAGCCCGGCATTGCTGCAAACCCCGGAAGAAGTACGGGCGTGGCTGCAGGGACCACCGGAAACCGCGCTTTCGCTGCTGAGACCTTACCCGGACGAAGAAATGGGCGTCGAAACCGTGCCCATGGCGATCAAGATTCCCGGCAACCAGGACGTGCCATTACCGGAGCCGCTGGTTCACCACCCCCAGGGTTTCCGGCCTTTGTCCTGACGCCCCGAGTGCGACACGCTGACGCGCGATGTATAGAAATTGTCATCACGGTAAGGCCAGCTTGATGTGTCTGTCGACTGATGACTTGCCCCGGGACGGGTCAGGTCATACCCGGTCAGGACGGTTTTGCCCCCATCGGTTTTACGTCCGGAATCCGTGCCGTTATCGGTATGGCGGCTTTTCGCCGACGGACTGAGCGTTGCGTGGTGCGCGCCCTTGCCCTCGGAAAATGACCGCGAAGCGGCGCGGTAGCTTGAATGCCTGGACCAGCCCCAGGGACTGGGCGCGGCGGACAACCCGGAATTAATGTGGGCGAGACGAGCAGCTGATCGACGACGTGACCTGCTGGAAAGGCGCCCAAACCCTTCTGAACCGTGACCGGTGAGCCCTCGCAATGCCCAGATGACGAGCACCGCAACGGTGAAACATACCAACGCAAGAACAACGTAGATCAACATATCCCGAGCTCCCCAAGCTCGTTCCGCCTCCTTCGGAACCGAAATGGACGTCATTCCCTGACTTGGTGTAACAAAAGTGTACCATACATACCTGTTAATCAAGGAAAGGTTGGTGACGACTGCCCCATGCGTTTATTCCTGACCTGTTCAACCAACTTCTCCATGGCCGCCCTGGGCGCGCCAACAACGCCCCGTGCCGCTTTACTGTTGTAGGCAGGATTCCAGGTCACGTCACCCGGCGGGCCATCAGGATAGCGCTCCCCGTCCCAGTGCTCTCCAGTTCGGATCGCGACCAGGACCAGCCCCTCCGGGTGCACCGAAACGAGGCCGCCACCCGACGCGCCGGGGCCCTCGTCCGGACAGCCATCAAGCCAGTGCCCCGGCCAGGCGCCCCCACCAATATCGGCGGTTGTCGACAACGTTGCGCGGCAGGGCCCTGTCACCTCGATGCGCTGCCGGCCGGCATTCCACGCGACCAGGTAAAACGCATCTTCATCTTCAGCAATTGACCATTTCGAACCTGGAAAAGGCAAAGGCCGGGCTGACCGCAGGACACCAGGGTTAACGGACACGTAAATGAGTGCCCAGTCGCCCGAGCCCTGGCCAGGGTCGGAAGCGTCGGCCGAGGGGTCGAAGCTTCCGGCCACAAACAGGGAATCGTCGATGTCTGCGGCGTAACCGGGGAGCTGCGCCAGGCCACGAAAATGAAAACGGCAGCGGTCAAACCGCCGCCGCTTTTCCAGGTCGTAAAACACGTGCGCGGCCGATGCAATAAACAGCCCCGGAAGTCCATCTGCGTCCTGGCCCGGATCCACGATCACCGCCGATCCTCGAATCGCCCCGTCACACTCGATCGTTCCGGCTGACAGCGACAGGTCGGCGGGCGCCAAAGCTGTGCCTGCCGCAAGGCAGCGGCTAGCACCCAGCAATAGCGCCATGATCAGGATGATTCGGGATTTCACGTTCAACAGCGTAGCCGCGGCTTGGCGCGCTTGCCAGCGTCACCGATAATGCGCGAATGAGAATACGACGATGGATAACGGCATGCACAGGCTGGATGCCCGGGGCCTGATGTGCCCGGAGCCGGTGCGTCGGGCCGAAACCGAAAGCCGTGCGCTGGCGCCGGGTGAAGAATTGCGCATCCTGGTCACAGACCCGGCCGCCCCGCTGGACCTGGAAGCCTGGTGCCTGCGTCGCGGCCACCGATGGCTTGGCATTTCAACGGTTGGAGACGGGGCCCATGAAATCAGGGTCACCATCGCCTTGCCCTCTTCAGGCTGAAACAGGAACACCCATGACAGAACGCAACCCCGCGCACACAACGGCCATGGCGGATGTCCATGCAAAGCCCGTCACCCGTCGTCGTGCACTCGCACATGGCAGGATCATCGTCGGAGAAGCGGCCCTTGAAAAGGTCGCCTCGGGGCAATTGCCCAAGGGCGACGCCCTGCCAATGGCGGAACTGGCCGGCATCCTGGGCGCGAAAGCGACTTCCACGCTGATCCCGCTCTGCCACCCCATTTCCTTGAGCCGGGTGGCCGTCCACACGCGGCTCGATGAGCAAGGTCATGCGATAGACGTTTACGCACTGGCAGAAATCTCGGAGAGAACGGGTGTCGAAATGGAAGCCTTAACCGGCGCCACCGTGTCGTTACTGACGCTCTGGGACCTGGTCAAGCCGGTCAACCCGGCCCTGCGAATCGAAGATGTTCGGCTGCTGTTCAAGTCAGGGGGCAAGCATGGAGAGTGGCGCCACCCGGGGGGGCTGGACGCGTATGCGGCCGAAATCCTCGGCGTCAGTCAATGACGGGCCGCTGGCAGTTCACCCACTCTGCCGGCCCGTCCACATAGTGTTCGCGTTTCCAGATGGGCAACCGCGCCTTGATCTCATCGATAATGAACCGTGCGGCTTCAAATGCCTCACCCCGGTGGTCGCCGATCACGCCAACCACCACGGCCACCGCACCGATCTCAAGCGTGCCGACCGCATGCACGCAGACCGCGTCACGAATCGGCCAGCGACGGGCCGCCTCGGCCAGGACCACCTCGCCCTCACTGACCGCCAGGGGCTCGTGGGCTTCGTATTCCAGGCCCGTGACATCACGGCCCTCGTTGTGATTGCGCACGCGGCCCTCGAACACGACGGCAGCACCGCACCGGTCGTCCTGCAACGACGCCGTCACGGCGGCCATATCCAGCCCGCCCTGCTGAATCGCCATCTTCATCCGCCGGCCACCGGCGGGAAAAACAGCACCTCGTCGCCGTTCCTGACCGCGGTCGACCAGTCCGCCATTTTTTCGTTGACCGCCACCAGCGACGCTTCGGGCCGGAATAATCGGGGAAACTGCTGAAGGCAGGCCTCGAAGACGTCATCGACCGTTTCGGCATCGGTTTCGAGCAACACCGCGTCAGTGCCCGCGAACTCCCGGAACGCGGCGAAAAAGCGAACCTGGATCGAATGCATTACCCGCCCATCCGGTACATCTCGACGCGGGGGTCCGCGTCGCCGGCCTGGCCGCGGATCTCGCTGTAGCGGTCTTCGCGGCCGGACCACAGCCCCGCCAGGTAATCTACCAAACGCTGGGAATCGTGCTCACCACGGACAATGGGACGCAGCAATGTTCCCCGCGAGGCGAACAGGCAACTGTAAAACGTGCCGTCGGCGGCCACGCGGGCACGCGTACATTGCCCGCAGAAGGGTTCCGTTACCGAGGAAATGAATCCGACCTCGCCACGGCCGTCCTTGAAGCGCCAGCGCCGGGCCGGCGCGCTGGCAGACTGACGCTCGACGGGCTCGATGGGCCAGCGCCGGTGGATCTGTTCGCGCAGCGTCGCGCCCGGGGTCACGTCACCGGGCGTCCAGTGATTGCTGTGACCCACATCCATGAACTCGATCAGGCGCACCACGTGGCCCGTGCCACGAAAATGCCCGACCAGGTCAAGAATGCCTTTATCGTTTACCCCCTGCTGCACCACCGTGTTGATCTTGATGGCCCCGAACCCCGCGTCCTCGGCGGCTTTAATGCCGTCCAGTACCTCGCGGGCACTGCCACGTCCGCCTGACATCCGGGCGAAAGTGGCCTCGTCGAGACTGTCCAGGCTGACCGTAATCCGTCCAAGGCCGGCTGCTTTCAGTTCCCCGGCAAACCGCGGTAGCAATATGCCGTTCGTGGTCAGCGCCAGGTCATCGATCGCACCAATTCCGGCCAGGCGCCGGACCAGCCCGACAAGCCCCCGGCGCAGTAGCGGCTCGCCGCCTGTTAACCGAACCTTGTGCACACCGATGCACGTAAACGCGCGGACCAGTCGCTCAATCTCGTCATCGGTCAGGAGGGATTCGCGCGGCAGGAACACACCCTGCCCCTGCAGGGAATCGGCCGGCATGCAGTAGCCGCAACGGAGATTGCAACGATCGAGTACCGAGATTCTCAGGTCTCGCAGCGGCCGTCCCAGCCGGTCGCGCACGGCGATGGCAGGCGCCTCGGGCGCCGGTTTTCGAATGCGAAGGATGTCGGAGTGGGCAGATGAACTCATTGGCCAAGATTCTAACGCTTCACGGGGTCAGAATTCCTGTTTCAGCATTCGCCGGTCAAGGTGACGCCACATGTACTCGTGGAACGGGCGCTCCTTGCCCTTTAGCGCCAGTTCAAACGTCCTGGCCAGCAGACGCGCTTCACGGCGTCGATGCCAGCTGGTCAGGAGCCAGGCGCCGGATACCAGCAAAGTGGCCAGAACGAAATGAATCCACCCCGCCAGCCAGCCGATCGCACAGGCCATTAAAACAATCCAGAAAACAGCGGTACCCACGCGACGTTTATGCAGCGCCTCGAACTGGGCCTCGCGAAATGCGCTCACATAGGCATGCGGCGTATCCTCGCAAAGCAGGAAATACTTTTCGTAGTACGGCGTACTCCGGTGAGCCCTGATGGGGTAGATCATGCTGGAACACCTGCTCCGCAGTCGTGATGAGCTCCCCTCCCGCCCTTATTCTAGACAAGAAAAAACCCGCCGTGGCGGGTTTATTCAAAGTATGGCGGAGAGGGAGGGATTCGAACCCTCGATACGGCTATAAACCGTATACTCCCTTAGCAGGGGAGCGCCTTCAGCCACTCGGCCACCTCTCCTTGTTCATGTCACCTGGCCCGGCCGGGCCGAGCGAGGCGCAAGGATACCTTTAACTGTCCGGTTCGTCACGCTCCGCGAGGATACGTTTGAAAATTTCTTCGCGGTGCACCTGGACTTCCGGGGGTGCGTCAATGCCGATGCGAATCTGGTTGCCCTTAACGCCCAGCACGGTGACCGTTACGTTCTCACCGATTACGAGCTTCTCGCCTACCCGTCTTGTAAGTATGAGCATGAGTACCTTCCTTTGGCCTCAGGCCGTCTGGTCCTTTTATGCAAAGTCTTAACGACTCATTTTCCTTTGCGCCAACCAAAGGGCCCGCTCAACCTTTGCGACACGTGTTGTTGCAACAGCCTCTTATTGATTTTCTTTCACCCATGTCCCGACGGACGCGAGCGCCGTTTCCAGCGCTCCAGGCTGATTTCCACCAGCCTGGGCGAAGTCGGGGCGGCCACCGCCTTTGCCACCGACCTGTTGCGCAACAAAGTTTACCAGATCGCCGGCTTTTATCCGAACAACCAGGTCTTTCGTGATTCCCGCCGCCAGGCGGACCTTGTCATCGTCTACCGCCGCCAGGACCACCACGGCGCTCCCCAGGCTGTCCTTGAGGTGATCCACGGCGTCGCGGAGGTTACGGGAATCCGCTCCGTCCAGGCGGGTGGCCAACACCTTGGTCCCGGCGATGTCCTGTGCCTTGCTGAGCAAGGCCTCGCTGCCGGAGGTCGCCATCGATGCCTTCAGCGCTTCGAGTTCCTTTTCCAACTCACGGTTTCTGTCGAGAATCTGTATCAGGCGCTTCTCAACTGAATCAGTACCAACCTTCAAAGTGGCTGCCACGTCCTGCAGCGTGGATTCCTGCGACTGTACGGCCGCCACCGCGCACTCACCAGCCACCGCGATAATTCGTCGGATGCCGGCGCCCACGGCGGTCTCGGACACGATCTTGAACTGGCCGATATCACCGACCCGTGAGACATGGGTACCACCGCAAAGTTCGACGGACAGGTCACCGAAACGCATCACCCGCACCTGGTCGCCGTATTTCTCACCGAACAGCGCCATCGCGCCCGTTTCAAGCGCCTTGTCAAAGTCCATGACCTCGGCCGTGGCCGCCGGGTTTTCACGGATATCGGCGTTGACCCGCTTTTCGATCGTGCGCAGTTCTTCGCTGGTGACCTGACGCGGGTGTGAAAAATCGAACCTGAGATGATCAGGCGCCACCAGGGAACCGCGCTGTTCCACGTGATCGCCCAGCAGGTCCTGCAGCGCCTTGTGCAGCAGGTGCGTGGCCGAATGATGCAACACCACGTTCCGGCGCCGGGCGGTGTCAATCGCGGCCGTGACGTTGTCGCCCACGCGCAACTCCCCCTGTTCCAGGGTGCCCACGTGCCCGTGGAACACGCCGCCCAGCTTCTGTGTGTCTTCGACTCGGAACCGTCCATCCCCGGATTCCAGCTGGCCGGTGTCACCGACCTGGCCGCCGGATTCCGCGTAGAACGGTGTCCGGTCGAGCACGATAATCGCCTCGTCACCTCCACCGATCGCGTCTACGGCCTTGCCACCGACCAGGATGCCGGTCACCTTTGCGTCCGCGGTGCCCGTTTCGTAGCCCAGGAATTCACCGGGGGCCAGCCGGCTGAGTGCGTCGGCGCTGACGGAGGCGGCCTTGAACTGCTTGGCATCGCGGCCACGCTGTTTCTGTTCCGCCATCGCGGCATCGAACCCGGCCTTGTCCACCACCAGCCCCTCTTCGCGGGCGATGTCCTGGGTCAGGTCCAGCGGGAACCCATAGGTGTCATACAGCAGGAATGCGGTCTCGCCGTCAATCTGGCCACCCGTTTCCTGTTCGTCCATCACTTTGCGGAGAATGCCGAGACCCGTGTCCAGCGTGCGAGCGAACCGCTTTTCCTCCTCGGCCAGGGCTTTCGCGATGCGTTCGCCCTCTTCCACCAGGATCGGGTAGGCCTCGCCCATGACCGCCGCCAGCGGCGCGACCATTTCAGAGAAGAATGGCGTTTTCCGGCCCAGCATGAACCCGTGACGTACCGCCCGGCGAATGATTCGCCGCAGCACGTAACCCCGCCCCTCGTTCGATGGCAGGATGCCGTCGGCGACGAGAAAGGCACAGGCACGGATGTGGTCGGCGATCACCCGCAATGACTTGTTATCCCGGTCCGCGCAACCGGTCAGTTCTGCCGCGGCCGCCACCAGCGCCTGGAACTGGTCCGTCAGGTAATTATCATGCGTGCCCTGCAGTACGGCCGCGACGCGCTCCAGCCCCATGCCGGTATCCACGCACGGCGCCGGCAGGGGTGTCAGTTCACCGTCGTCACCCCGGTCAAACTGCATGAATACGAGGTTCCAGATCTCGACGAAACGGTCGCCGTCCTCGTTCTCGGTACCCGGCAACCCACCCTCGATTTCCGGGCCGTGGTCGTAAAAGATCTCGCTGCACGGGCCGCATGGGCCGGTGTCCCCCATGGCCCAGAAATTGTCGCTGTCGTAGGCCGCCCCACCTGGCTTGTCACCGATCCTGAGCACGCGATCTTCGGCCAGGCCAATTTCATCGCGCCAGATATCATGGGCTTCGTCGTCCGTGTGATACACGGTGACATACAGGCGATCCTTCGGCAGCCCCCATTTCTCCGTCAGCAGCTCCCAGGCGAAACGAATGGCATCCTGTTTGAAATAGTCACCGAAGCTGAAATTGCCCAGCATTTCGAAAAAGGTATGGTGGCGCGCGGTGTAACCGACCTGGTCAAGGTCGTTGTGCTTGCCACCGGCGCGAACGCATTTCTGCGACGTTGTCGCACGCCGGTAAGGGCGTTTTTCCGCACCCAGGAAAACGTCCTTGAACTGGTTCATTCCCGCGTTGGTAAACAGCAGGGTCGGGTCATCAGCGGGCACGAGCGAACTCGAGGACACGATCTTGTGCCCCTGTTCTTCAAAATAGCCCAGGAAGTCGGCGCGGATTTCGTTGCTGGTTTTCACGTTGTTCCGGAATTCAGGTACTGAAGACCTGAAAGGTATAGGCGCGGACCGGAATTATCCAGCCTCGCGAAGGGAATCGATGGCGCGCATGACCTGGTCATGGGTAAATCCGCGCCGGGTACCGCCCCGGTAGAGCCTGGCGCGCTCCCGCTGGTCCAGTTCACCACGCCAGTTCCGGTTCACCCATTCCGCCGCCCGGTCGTGCCAGCCGTCATCAAACGGTGCGAGCGCCGCTGCGGCCAGGTCGCTGTCGACACCCTTGCGCCCGAGTTCCATGCGAATTCGCAGTGGGCCGTACAGCCGTTCGACGCGATGGCGGGTAAAAACCTCGGCAAAGCGTTCGTCGCTGACCAGGCCTTCTTCCGCCAACGAAGCCACCGCATCATCAGCGGTGACTTCGTCGACCTTCCGGGCGACCAGCTTTCGGAACAGCTCCTGGCGCGTGTATTCACGTCGCGCCAGGTAGCGCATCGCAACGTCCCGGACCTCGGAAAGCGTATGGCCGTCTGTATTACTCAGCGACGGCCGCCTCGGCATCCTCGCCGGCCTTTTCGGCAGCTTCTTCGGCCGCGGCGTTCGACCGCGGCAGGAGCGTGGCGCGAATCTGGGCTTCGACCTTGTCGGCGATATCCGGGTTGTCGCGGAAGAATTCGCGCGCGTTTTCCTTGCCCTGGCCGACGCGATCGCCATCGTAGCTGTACCAGGCACCGGCCTTCTGCACGATGCCGTTGGCGACGCCGAGGTCGATCAATTCCCCTTCGTGCGAGATACCTTCGCCGTAGATGATTTCGAACTCCACCTGTTTGAACGGGGGCGCCATCTTGTTCTTTACGACCTTCACGCGGGTCTGGTTGCCGATCACCTCGTCACCCTTCTTCAGGGCGCCGATACGGCGGATATCCATGCGTACGGAAGAATAAAACTTCAGCGCGTTACCACCCGTGGTGGTTTCAGGGCTGCCGAACATCACGCCAATCTTCATGCGGATCTGGTTGATGAAGATAACGATGCAATTCGAACGCTTGATGTTACCGGTCAGCTTCCGCAGCGCCTGTGACATGAGCCGGGCATGCAGGCCCACGTGTGAGTCACCCATTTCGCCTTCGATCTCGGCCTTTGGCGTCAGCGCCGCGACCGAATCGACCACGACGATATCCACCGCGCCGGAACGCACCAGCATATCGGTGATTTCCAGCGCCTGTTCGCCGGTGTCCGGCTGTGAGACCAGCAGGTCTTCGACGTTCACGCCGAGCTTCTCGGCGTACTGCGGATCGAGCGCGTGCTCGGCGTCCACGAAGGCCGCCGTGCCACCGGCTTTCTGCGCCTCGGCCACCATGTGCAGGGTCAACGTGGTCTTGCCGCTGGATTCAGGGCCGTAGATTTCCACGACACGCCCCTTCGGGATGCCGCCGATGCCAAGCGCCACGTCCAGGCCGAGGGAACCGGTGGACACGACATCCACGTCCTTCGCCTGCGAACCGTCGCCCATGCGCATGATGGCGCCCTTGCCGAACTGCCGTTCGATCTGGCCCAGCGCCGCTGTCAGTGCCTGTTTCCTGTTGTCGTCCACGTTATCCTCTCCTGTTCCGTCGTTACGATTCGTTTGACCGCATTGCGCGGCATTATGACATAGCGCCTCGCGTGTCCGGGGCCATCCCGGCACGTGGCGCTGTTTTCTTACGGTGATGCGCGAACATCTCCTGCAAATTCCGCCGGCCAGGACCCTTTAATGTGATATTCCACACCCCGCGGGCCGCTCACAGACCGCATCAGTTGCCAGGAATCCACCGGCCACTCGATGCCCTCGAACAGTACATTCTCATAGCCGGTTCTCAATTCGCGATAAAGCGTCACGTGTGGTTTCCAGGGGCGTGTGTCGATTTCCAGCCCTTCATCCAGAAGTGATGACACCAGGGCCTGCCGGAACGCCGCCAGCCCGGCGGGAACGTCACCGCATCCCACCCAGGCGACACGCGCCCGCGGAAACGCGCCCAGCCGGTCCAGTACCAGTTGTTCAGCAGGCAGGACGAGGCCAGAGGCTGCCGACCTGGCACGATCAAACCGCTTCTCACAGAGTTCACCGAGGAACGCCAGGGTGATGTGGAAATTGCGCGCCGGGATGGCACGAGCCGGCAAATTCCAGTCACGCTGCAACCGCACCATCCGGTCGCGAACTTCGGCCGGCGGGTTCAGCGCGAAAAAGTATCTCAAGGCAACTCGTCGAGCGCTGCCAGCGTGCCCTCCAGCGCCGCGCAGACGGTCTTCAGGCGCACGGCGGCCCGGTCACCTTCGAACTGCTGGCTGGTGGTGATGATGCGACCGCCTTTCACCGACCAGCCCAGGCACACCAGCCCGACAGGCTTGTTCGGCATGCCACCGCCCGGCCCGGCAATACCGGTCATGGCGACGGTGACGTCGGCGCCGCTGCCCCGGCGCGCGCCCAGCGCCATCTGCGAGGCGATTTCCTCGCTCACCGCGCCGTGTTCCTCAAGATCATCATGAATGACCCCCAGCTGCTGCTCCTTGGCGCGGTAGGCGTAAGAAACATATCCGCCGTGGAACCAGTCCGAGCTACCGGGCAAGTCCGTGCAGACCTTCGCCAGCCAGCCACCTGTGCAGGACTCCGCCGTACACAGGGTCCATTCACGCGCCCGCAACGCCTTGGCCACGTCGGCCACACCTCGCGCCGCGCGCTGTTCCAGTTCCGCCAGGACAGTGTCATTCATCAGGAGGGATTCATCTTCATCGGACAAGGGGGTTACGTTACACTTCCGCCGATGTCAGTGCCAGCCGCCGAAGCCCTGAAGGGCCACACCCCGCTGATGCAGCAGTACCTGCGCATCAAGGCGGACTTTCCCGACACCCTGCTGCTGTTCCGCATGGGTGATTTCTACGAACTCTTTTACGACGATGCCCGTCGCGCGGCGGCGCTGCTGGACATCACCCTGACCAACCGGGGCGAATCCAACGGCCAGCCCATTCCAATGGCCGGCGTGCCCTACCACGCGGTCGAGAACTACCTGTCACGGCTACTGAAGAAGGGCGAAGCGGCCGCCATCTGCGAGCAGGTGGGCGACGTGAATGCCGGCAAGGGCCCGGTGGAACGTGAAGTGGTCCGCATCGTCACCCCCGGCACTGCCACCGACGAAGCACTGCTTGATGACCGGCGCGACAACCTCCTGGCGGCCGTCGCCCGGTACAAGGACTCGTGGGCACTGGCCTGGCTGGACCTGTCCGCCGGCCGCTTCCTGGCCCGCGCCCTGAATGACGATATTGAACTCGACGCGCAACTCGAACGCCTGCAGCCTGCGGAACTGCTGGTCGCGGAGGACAACGAGCGCCTGGCCGAGTTACAACGGCGCCCCGGCGTTCGTTCCCGCGCACCTTGGCATTTCGACACCCCGGCCGCCGCACGCCTGCTGGCCGAGCAGTTCGGCACGAAAGACCTGTCCGGTTTCGGTATCGAAGGCCGGCCCGCGGTGATTGCCGCGGCGGGTGCGTTGCTGCAGTACGCACAGGAAACCCAGCGCGGCGCCCTGCCCCACCTGACCGGCGTGTCGCTGGAGGCCGCCGACGAGGGCCTGCACCTGGATGCCGCCACCCGCCGCCACCTCGAGATCCTGACGCACCCGGACGGCCGCGATGAACTCACCCTGGCCGGCGTCATGGACACCAGCATCACGCCGATGGGTGGCCGCGCGCTGCGCCGCTGGCTGGTCAACCCGGTCCGCGACCGAGAACGCCTGGGCCGCCGGCACCGCGCCATCCGCGCCCTGACCGAGTCCGACCTGTTCAACCCGCTGCGCGAGACCCTGCGCGGCGCCGGCGACATCGAGCGCATCCTCGCCCGGGTCGCCCTGGGCTCGGCGCGGCCGCGCGACCTGTCGACGCTGCGTGACACCCTGGGCGCCCTGCCGGCCATCCGTGATGCGCTGGCCGCCCCCGGTCATGCCGACCTGGACGCCCTGCTGGACACGCTGCACGCGCATCCCGAGGTACACGAATGGCTCACTGGTGCGCTGGTCGAAGCGCCCCCGGCCCTGCTTCGCAACGGCGGTGTCATTGCGCCCGGCCACGACGAAGAGCTGGACGAACTGCGGTCACTGTCCGAAAACGCCAACGAATTCCTGGTCGAGTTCGAAGCGCGGGAGAAAGAAGCCACGGGCATTCCTTCTTTGAAAGTCGGCTACAACCGCGTCCACGGCTATTTCATCGAGGTCACCCATGCCCACGCGGAGAAGGTCCCCACACACTACACCCGCCGACAGACCCTGAAGGCCGCGGAACGCTATATCACCGAAGAACTGAAGACGTTCGAGGACAAGGTGCTGTCCGCGCGCGAGCGCGCCCAGGCGCGCGAGGAATACTGCTACGAGGCCCTGCTGGGCCGCCTGATGGGACCGCTGGAAAGCCTGCGCGCTACCGCTTCCGGCCTGGCCCGCCTGGATGTACTCTGCGCCTTCGCCGAACGCGCGGCGACGCTGCAGTTCTGCCAGCCGGAAATGGTCAGCGAGGACGGCATCGACATCCGCGGTGGCCGTCACCCGGTCATCGAACATGTCCAGGACGAGCCCTTCACACCCAACGACCTGGCGCTCGACCCGGCGCGCCACATGCTGGTCATCACCGGTCCGAACATGGGCGGCAAGTCCACCTATATGCGCCAGGCCGCGCTGATCGTACTGCTGGCCCATGCCGGTTCCTGGGTGCCCGCATCATCCGCGCGCATCGGCCCCGTCGACCGGATCTTCACCCGCATCGGCGCCGGCGACGACCTGTCACGCGGTCGCTCCACGTTCATGCTGGAAATGAGTGAAACCGCGAACATCCTGCACAACGCGACTGAACATTCCCTGGTGCTGATGGACGAGATCGGTCGCGGCACCAGCACCTATGATGGCCTGGCGCTGGCCTGGGCCTGCGCCGACGACCTCGCCCGGCGGGTCAGGGCCTACACACTTTTCGCCACGCATTACTTCGAACTGACGCAACTGGAGTCGACGCACGAGGGTGTCTTCAACGTGCATTTGAACGCGGTCGAACACGGGGAGCGCATTGTCTTCCTGCACTCCGTGGAAGATGGCCCCGCATCGCAAAGTTACGGTCTGCAGGTCGCAGCGCTGGCGGGCATACCCTCCCCGGTGCTGGCCGCCGCGAAGCGACAGCTGAAGGCGCTTGAAGCGAAAGGCGACGATAGCCCGCAGATGTCGTTGTTCATGGCGGCGGCGGTTGAGGAACCCGAGCCCGACGAGCCGGACCCGGTGACCACTGCCGTCATGGCACTGTTAGCGGACACCAACCCGGACGACCTGACGCCAAGGGACGCGCTTGAGTTGCTCTACGCGCTGAAAGAAAAATCCAGGCCTTGAGACGTCAACGCTTCCTGCTCCTGTTTTTGATCTTTCCGCTCATCACGGGTTGCCAACCCTACGCCGTACAACTCTTCGTCCGTGATGTTCCTGCCACGGAAGTCGAACAAGTCGAATCCGCGCTGGCCGACGAAGGCCTGGAAGTGGTCCGGAACAATGGCGCCACACCGGATATCCGCACACCAACCGTCGTCTACTTCCCTGGCCGTAAAAGCATCCGCGCCGCCAATCGCTCTGCCGCGACGCTCAAATCACTGGGTTACGAGCACGTCAACATTGAGCCGTTTCATGTCGACAATCACGAGTATTCACACCGCACCATTGGAATCTACCTGAAGGCCTCAAGAACACCGGGCGAAGGCGAGGCACTGCCCGGCGTCCAGCGCGCCAGCTTTAGCGCCGGTTGCCAGGAACAGGATATCTTCCTGACACTGGTCGACGATGGTGCTTTTTACCTGGCAGCAGAATCAGGCGTAGAGACAACGTCGGTCAGTGCCCGGGAAGGTCAATGGCAGATTGCCAACGACAAACTGGTGCTGTCAGCTGAACCGTTCCGCATGACAATGGCTGCCGGCACCGGCACCGTTGATGACCTTTTCAGCCCCGGGCGGGTGCCTCACCTGAATATCATCGATTCAACGGACCCCACGCTGGTCGACTGCCAGCACTCATTACGCCGGTTGATGGAACGTTAAAGCGCCCTATTCCCGCGCAATCAGCCCCTCAACCGCAAGGCCCAGGTCCATCACTTCGCCTTTCCAGCCCGGAACGGACGTGTTTCGGTCGATCCTTAAGCCAGCAGAAAGATTGCGCAGGCGCAGCGCCCGGACGTTTCCGCGGAAACGTGGTGCAGGCGACGCCGGCAGTTCTGTACCGGACGGCAAGGTGAACCGCGGCTGGCCATCGATCATTTGAACGCCGAAACCCTCTTCGTGAACTTTCCGGTGATGATGGCGGCACAGTAATACCAGGTTCTCGAGTGACGTTTCGCCACCGTCGGCCCAGTGATGAACGTGGTGGGCATCGACATACTTCCGGCAACTGCATCCCGGGAAACGGCAACCACTATCGCGTCGATGCAGCTCACGTTTGATGGAAGGCGGAACGGTTCGGGATTTTCGTCCGATGCTTAGTGGCTGACCGTTCGAATCGTGATGCCAGTGAACGACCCCGGCATCACAGGCCAGCCTGCGTGACGTTTCCGCGGAAACGTTACCGTGGTTTTCAAGTTCGCCTTCTGCGCTGTTGCCATTGGACTTCAGGGTCTCGGGGTCCGTATGCAGGTGGATGGTGGTGTCGCCGCGGGAACCGTGCTTGACGCCGGACAGGAAAGCTTCAATTGCACGGACGAATGCGTCCGCGCGGCACTGTTGAAAAGCCGTGGGCACAGGCTGATCGACCGGCGCGGATGGCGTTTCCGCGGAAACGTTTTGGGGTACGTCTGTTTGCTCGCGGAAGAGTTCGGTCGCCGCCGAATCCAGCGCGGCTTCAAGCATGGCGCCCTGCTCGGGGGTCAGGCGCGCGGAGAACACGAAACTGCCGTCATCCTCTTGCCAAAGGTTTGCCCTTCGTTGGAGATGACGGCCCTGCTCCGCTTCAAGCACCTCGATCCGTTTGTAACGCCGAAACGCCCTGACCTGCTTCTCAACATGGCTCGCGGTGCCGTGGAGGGCGACGTTCAACAGCAGGTCTTCGTTTTCGGGTTTCGCAACGCGTGTCATCGCACGCACCTTCGAAAAGCTGACACGCCCTTCCGAAAATGCCTTGCTGATTTCGGGCAACGAAGGCAGTGCCCTGGCCACCCGGACGCGTTCGCGGGCGGCCCCGAGTGCCATACCGCACTGCCAGGACAACCAGTGCGCGCAAGAGCGGACACCGACACCGGCCCAGCCTTCCTCGCGATCGAAACGTTCAATGAGTTTGAGCAACTGGTACTGGCCGGCATCCAGGTGCGCGGCGAGTTCGGTGATCTGGTCGGCCAGGTTGCTGGATGGATGATCGGAAATATGGGTGATATCGGTGATAGCAATAGCGGACATGTTGTACCCCTTTACGAATACTGTAATATTATACAGCTTTTCGTACATTATAGCGGGGCAACTTGACGTACCCAATTGCTTTATCGGCATTTTCCTACAGGAATGCCTGCGCGCGTTTTACCCGCTTTCGTCCTGCCCCTTACGAAAACGGATGATCTGTCGGCGCTGCCGTTTGTCCGGCCGCCGTTCCCGACCGGCATGTGCCTCGCGCTGTAGTTTGCGCTCTGCGGCCAGTGCCTCGCGCTGCTCACGGCTGGTTTCGGTTTCTTCGTACAACGCCTGGGCAACCGCCGCAGGGCCGCGACGGTCGGATATTTCAAGGACATGGATGGTCAGGGCTTCGTTACCGCGCTGGACGCGGAGTTCGTCGCCCACGGCCAGGGTGCGGGCGGGTTTTACGCGCCCACCGTTCAGGTGAACCTTACCCCCCTGGACGGCGGCCCGGGCCAACGCGCGGGTCTTGAAGAAGCGCGCGGCCCAGAGCCACTTGTCCAGGCGGACTGACAAGGCGTGATCAGGCGGCTTCGGAGGTCGCCAGTATCAGGCGGTTCAGGCGGGCGACGAAGCTGGCGGGGTCGTCCAGCTGGCCGCCTTCGGCTAAAACGGCTTGTTCGTGCACCAGGCGGGCCAGGTCATCAAAGTCACCTTCGCCGGCGTCGGCCAGGCGGCGCAGCAATGGATGGCCGGTATTCACTTCCAGCACCGGCTTGCTGTCCGGCAGCGACTGTCCGGCCTGCTCCAGCATGCGCTTCATGTGCGGGGCGATATCATGCTCGCTCAGCACCAGGCAGGCGGCCGAGTCGGTCAGGCGCTGGCTGGCGCGAACGTCTTCGACGGTGTCACCCAACGCGGTCTTGATTCGACCCAGCAATTCAGTAGCGGCCTCGTTCTCGCTGTCACTGTCGTCAGCTTTGTCGGCGTCCGCACCCAGGTTGACATCGCCCTTGGCCACCGAGCGCAGCTTCTTACCTTCGAACTCGTGGAAGTACCCCATCATCCACTCGTCGATGCGGTCGTGCATCAGCAACACTTCAATACCCTTCTTGCGGAAGATCTCCAGGTGCGGGCTGTGCTTCGCGGCGGCCAGGGATTCGGCGGTGATGTACCAGATGGTGTCCTGGTCCTCGCCGGCACGTTCGATGTAATCGGCCAGTGAGACCACGTCGCCGGCATCCGTGTCATGGGTGGACGTGAAACGAAGCAAGGCGGCGATGCGCTCGCGGTTGCCGTTGTCCTCGACGATGCCTTCTTTCAGCACGGTGCCGAAGTCAGCCCAGAAGGCCTGGTAGCCATCGTTGTCGTCACTGGCCAGTTTCGCCAGCAGGTCCAGGCTGCGACGCACCACGGCGGCGTGAATCTTGCGCACCGTGGGGTTGTCCTGCAGCAGTTCGCGCGAGACGTTCAGCGGCAGGTCATCGGAGTCCACCACGCCGCGCATGAAGCGCAGGTAGTGCGGCAACAGCTGCTCGGCGGCGTCCATGATGAATACCCGCTTGACGTACAGTTTCAGGCCGCGCGGCTCGTCGCGCTGCATCATGAAGTCCATCGGCGCGTGTGACGGCAGGTACAGCAGGGACGTGTAGTTCTGGCTGCCCTCGACCTGGTTGTGGGCCCAGGTGCGCGGGTCCTCGAAATCGTGGCTGACGTGTTTGTAGAAGGCCTTGTAATCGTCGTCGCTGATGTCACTCTTGGGCAACGTCCACAGCGCCGAGGCCTGGTTGATCGCCTTCCATTCGGGCGCCGGTGTTTCGGCATCGTCCTCGTCCGCGGACGGCGGCGTTTCCAGCATGCGGATCGGGAAACCGATGTGGTCGCTGTAACGGTTCACCAGCGAACGCAGGCTCCAGTCCTGCAGGAACTCGTCCTCCTCTTCCTTCAGGTGCAGGATCACCTCGGTGCCGTGATGCGGGCGTTCCAGCGCGCCGATGCTGTACTCGCCGCTGCCATCAGATGACCAGTGCACGCCCTCGGCGGCCGGGGCATCGGCGCGACGGGTCAGCACCGTCACGTGGTCGGCGACGATAAACGCCGAGTAGAAACCGACGCCGAACTGGCCGATCAGCTGGCTGTTGTCATCACCGCCCTGCCTGACCTGTTCCAGGAAACGTTTCGTACCGGAGCGGGCGATGGTGCCAATATTTTCCATCACCTCGTCGTGCGACATGCCGATGCCGTTATCACGGATCGTCAGCAGGCGTTTTTCCTCGTCCACTTCGATATCGATATGAAGCTCGTGATCGCCCTCCAGCAGGGCGTCGTCCTTCAGGGAGAGAAAACGCAGCTTGTCACAGGCATCCGAAGCGTTGGAGATCAGTTCGCGCAGGAAGATCTCCTTGTTCGAATACAGGGAGTGGATCATGAGGTTCAGGACTTCCTGCACCTCGGCCTGGAAAGAATGTTGTGTTGTCTGGGTCATGGAGATGGCACCAAGCAAAAAGAACTGCCATCAAAGATGTGGACTTCTGGCCGGCTTTCAAGCGTGGTGATGGGTTGATGCGACCACAGTCAGCGACTGAACTGAACGATCAGCAACACCGCCAGGGGGAACACCCAGCACATGATTTTCGCCAGCAAACGCGCCCGGTCAATGTCACCGGCGTCGACCCGGCGGGCCGTCATGACGGCAACGGCCAACGACACGCCGACCAGGATGATGCAACCCAGTACGAAACGATCAGCGACGGTCAGGTAGCCCACCTGGGGCAAACCAAGGCGCAGGCTCACGCCAAAGGCGATGACCGAGAACACGGTGGCGCTGGCTGTGCCGATCCGTGGTGGTGACAGCTGCGGCGGTAGCCAATGGACCACCCAGGCCAGCAACAGGATCAGTATCATCGGGAACACCAGGGTGATGACATGAAACAGGGCGTCACGCTGGGCGCGCAGCTGGAAACTGATCAACGGCGTACCTTCCCCGCTTTCCCGCAGCCTGAAGGTCGAGTGCCTGACCGGCAGGGGCTCGAAAATCCAGCCCTCGGCACTGAACTCATCGACCCGGGCGACCAGTTCGCTGGCGCTTGAGTATTCCAGCTCGGCGAGCCCGTGCAGGTAGGAAACAATATCGATCGACAGGATCTGTTGGTCAAACGGAAATTCGTGCAGGTCGAGGTCAACCACCAGCGGTCCCGCCAGCCGGTGCCTGACCGTCACCCAGCCCTGCGCATCAACCGTGGCGACTTCGGGCAGGAGGCGATCAATGCCACGGTCGTTGAGAATCACAAGCCCCGGGTTCCAGATGTCCTCGAGTGAAATCACCCGCAACGCTTCCTCGCCGGCACGTGCGGCCAGGCGTGGATCCTGCCAGGAGAGTTCCGTGTATGCGTCAATCTCGAAGCGCTGGGCCTTGTCATCGATGTCGACGATGTCGAGCAGGCCAAAGAGCAGTGTTACCTCGACCGGACCGCCCTGGGACGGCGGCGCTGCTTGCGCACCTTCCGGTACCGCCAGTTCCGCCACAGCGGGTCCAGCCAGCCACAGGCAGGCCGCGGCCAGAAGCAGCTTCATGGTCGATCGATGTAGGGTCAGGCTGAAAACCCGGGCACCCCCCTGATAAAAGAAAACCCGCCAGGGGCGGGTCTTCCATTCAAACGATTTGCGCTCAGCTCGCTGGCGCGTTGAGCTTTTCCTTGATGCGGGCTGCCTTGCCTTCGAGACCGCGCAGGTAGTACAGCTTGGCGCGACGGACGTCACCGCGACGCTTGACCGTGACCGAGTCGATCATCGGGCTGTAGGTCTGGAACACGCGCTCAACGCCGGTGCCGTGGGAGATTTTGCGCACGGTGAAGGCCGAGTTCAGGCCGCGGTTACGCAGCGCGATGACCACGCCTTCGAAGGCCTGCAGACGTTCGCGGTTGCCTTCCTTCACTTTCACGTTGACGACCACCGTGTCACCCGGGGCGAACGCGGGAAGTTCACGGCTCATCTGTTCCTGGTTGATATCGTCGATGATCCTGCTCATTGCTCTGTTTCCTTTTCCATCCGGCGCACCCGCCGGCGTTAATCAGTGTTCGTTTTTGCTGATGAATTCTTCAAGTAACTGTTTTGATTCATCATCTAAATTTATGTTTTTCAACAAATCCGGACGCCTTTTCCAGGTTCGGCCCAGGGCCTGCTTTCGCCGCCACCTTGCAATCTCGCCATGGTCGCCGGATAACAGCACCGGCGGCACTTCCACGCCTTCGACATGCTCCGGCCGGGAGTAATGCGGATGGTCCAGGAGCCCCTCCGTGAAGGAGTCCTCGACTGCCGAATCCGCGTCGCCCAGTACGCCGGGCAGCAGCCGCATCATCGCGTCGACCATCACCGCGGCGGCCAGTTCGCCACCGCTGAGGACGTAGTCACCAATGGACCATTCCTCGTCAATCTCGAGCTGCACCAGGCGCTCGTCGATGCCTTCGTAGCGGCCACAGACCAGCAGGAGCCGGTCCCGTTCCGCCAGTTCGCGCACCGCGGCCTGGTCCAGCGGGCGCCCCTGGGGACTCAGCAATCCGGCTTTCACCGGACGCTTGTCCGCCTGCTTCGCCGCGCGGATGGTGCTGCGCAACGGCTCTACCGTCATGACCATCCCGGGGCCGCCGCCGTAAGGGCGGTCGTCCACCGTTTTGTGCCGGTCGGTGGCGAAATCCCGGGGGTTCCAGGTTTCCAGCCGCGCCTTGCCGTTGGCAATCGCCCTGCCGGTCACGCCCACATTCACCATGGAACGCAGTTCTTCCGGGAACAGCGTGACGATATCGATCCGCATCGTCATGCTTCAGTCCTCCGGGTCCCAGTCGACCTCCATCCGTCCGGCCTCCAGGTCCACCCGGGTCACGAACCGGCCCATGACGAATGGCACCAGCCGCTCCCGGCCGTCCGGCCCGCCGCGAACGACCATCACGTCGTTGGCGCCGGTTTCCAGCATCTTCGCGACCTGCCCCAGGGGCTGCCCCCCGGTGGTGACCACGTCCAGGCCGACCAGGTCGGCCCAGTAAAAACTGCCGTCAACTTCCGGCAGTTGTTCGCGGCGAACCGCGATCTCGGCCTGCATCCATTCGCGGGCCTGTTCGGGGCTATCCACCCCCGGCAACGACACGACCAGTGTCTTGCCGTGCCGGCGACCTTCGCCGGCGGTGACTTCCTTCTGCTCCGGCCCGACCAGCCAGGGCTGGTAGTCGAAGATGGCTTCGCGCGGGTCGGTGTAGGAAAACACCTTCACCTGCCCTTTCAGGCCGTGTACGCCGGAGATGTACCCCAGCGTGACCATGTCGGCCTGCGCGCTCAGGAAGCGGTGGCGGCCGTACGCGCCTCGCCGACCAGCTTGGAGACGCGCTCGGATACCTGTGCGCCTACGCCGGTCCAGTAATCGACGCGATCGAGATCGAGGCGCAGGCGTTCTTCCTGGCCGCGGGCGACCGGGTTGAAGAAGCCGATGCGTTCGATACGACGACCGTCACGCTTGTTGCGGCTGTCCGTCACGACAATGCTGTAGAACGGACGCTTCTTGGCGCCGGAGCGCGACAAACGAATCTTAACCATCCTGATAATGACCTTCTGTTCTGGTTGAATCGAGCCGGTAGTTCCAGTTATGGGCCGCACACGGCAACCCGTCCCGTTCCGGACTCAGGAAACCGCGCATTGTAACCCCTACGCAGACAAAAGAAAACAACAGGTTGCGCTTTTTTTTCGGGCATCGGCCACGGGGGGTTGTCGTGACCGCCCGCGCTGGCTAATCTCACGGATTCCCGGCCCGTGGCGAGTGGCGGCACTTGACGAAAAACGCATTTGAACTGGAGACCCCGCGTTTGCTTCTTCGCGAGTTCACGGAAGATGACGCCGAGGCGTTGTTTCGCCTGAATTCAGACCCCAACGTCATGCGTTACACCGGCGATTCACCGTTTTCCGGTACGGCCGCGGCGCGTGATTTCATCCGCGCCTATGACCATTATGAGCGCCACGGATTCGGCCGCTGGGCCGTCACCCTCAAAGCAGACGGCAGCTTCATGGGCTTTTGCGGCCTGCGCATGCACCCGGAACTCGGCGAAGTTGACCTCGCCTACCGGATCGCGCGGCGATACTGGGACAGCGGCTATGCGACGGAAGCCGCCCGCGGGGCGCTGAATGCAGGCTTCGAGCGTTTCGGGCTGGACACGATTACCGGTTGGGCCATGCGCGAGAACCTGCCGTCAATCACGGTGCTGCAGAAACTGGGGATGCAGTTCCGGGAAATGACCGAGGAAAACGGCGAATTCTGGCTGGTCTACGCCGTTGGTCGCGAGCGGTACCGCGCAGCGAACCGCTGAATCGGCATCCCTGTCAGCGCATCCGCGGCCCGAATCCGCCGCCCGGGCCGCCCATTTTCTGCATCTGGCCCAGTCGCTTCATCATCTTGCCCATGCCGCCCTTGCCGAACTTTTTCATCATCTTCTGCATCTGGCCGAACTGCTTGAGCAGCTTGTTGACGTCCTGGATCGACGTGCCCGAGCCATTGGCGATGCGGCGCTTGCGTGAACCCTTGATCACGTCCGGAAACTGACGTTCCTTCAGGGTCATCGAGTTGATGATGGCCACCATGCGACGGGTTTCGCTGTCGTTGACCTTGTTCTTCACCTGGTCCGGCAGCTGGCCCATGCCGGGCAGCTTGTCCATCAGGCCGGTGACGCCGCCCATCTGGTCCATCTGTTCGATCTGTGACTTGAAGTCTTCCAGGCTGAAGCCGGCGCCGCGGCGGATCTTCTTCGCCAGCTTCTCGGCTTTTTCCTTGTCGACGGTGCGCTCGGCTTCCTCGACCAGCGACAGCACGTCGCCCATGCCGAGGATGCGCGAGGCGATACGGTCCGGGTAAAACGGCTGCAGGGCGTCGGGTTTCTCGCCCGCGCCGATGAACTTGATCGGTTTGCCGGTGACCTGCCGCACCGACAGCGCGGCGCCGCCACGGGCGTCACCGTCGGTCTTGGTCAGCACCACGCCGGTCAGCGCGAGTGCCTCGTCGAACGCGCGCGCGGTGTTGGCGGCGTCCTGGCCGGTCATGGAATCGACCACGAACAGGATTTCGTGCGGGTTGACGGCCGACGCGATCGCTTTCGCCTCGTCCATCAGTTCGGCGTCGACGTGCAGGCGACCAGCGGTGTCGACCAGCAGGACGTCCATGAACTGGCGTTTTGCCTCGGCCAGCGCGTCCTGGGCGATGGCGACCGGGGCCTGGCTGATATCGGAAGGCTGGAAGGTTGCGCCCACCTGCCCTGCCAGTGTTTCCAACTGCTGGATGGCGGCGGGGCGGTAGACGTCCGCGCTGACCACCATGACCTTCTTGCCGTGCGCCTCGGCCAGGTGTTTTGCCAGTTTCGCCGTGGTCGTCGTCTTGCCCGAACCCTGCAGGCCGGCCAGCATCACCACCACGGGCGCCGGGGCGTTCAGGTCCAGTGATTCATTGCGCTCGCCCATCACGCGGACGAGCTCGTCGTTGACGATTTTCACCAGTGCCTGGCCGGGGGTCAGGCTCCTGGTGACTTCCTGGCCCAGCGCACGCATGCGCACCTGGGCGATGAAGTCCTTCACCACCGGCAGGGCGACATCGGCTTCGAGCAAGGCCACGCGGACCTCGCGCAGTGCGTCGCGGATGGAATCTTCGGTCAGGCGGCCCTTGCCACGCAGGCCGGCCATGGCGCCGGAAAGGCGCTCAGTCAAGCTGGAAAACATTCGGGGCTCCGGTTGCCGGGGTCGGTTATTATAGCGGCCGTCTACTGGCAGTGAACGACGAATTCCAATGCATCAGGCCTGGTTACTGGGCGCCGTCATTTTTTACCTGGGCGCCGTGTTCGCCCTGTACCGCAACCTGCTCGCCGAGAGCGGGCCGGGCGAGGTGAGCGTCAATCGCACGCCGGCCATCGCGCTGGCCGCACTGGGAGCCACCTGCCACACCATCGCCCAGGCGATGCACTGGCTGCCCCCCGGCCAGGCCGAGGTCAGCCTGCTGAACGTGATGTCACTGTGCGCGCTGGTCGGCGTGGTCGTGCCGCTGCTGTCACTGACGACCCGTTCGCCGCTGTTCGATTCCGCGCTGGTGGTGCTGCCGCTCGCCGTGGTCGTGCTGGCCGTGGAAGCCACCGTGAGCACACCCGCGACGCTGCTGAATACCTCGTCACCGGCCATGACCGTTCACGTCGTCAGCTCCGTGGCGGCGTTCTGCCTGCTGGGGCTGGCCGGCGTCTACGCCGGGTTTATTGCCGTCATCGACCACTTCCTGCGGCACCACCACCTGAACCGGCTGGTGCGCACCCTGCCCGCGCTGCAGACACTGGAATCGCTGCTGTTCAGGCTGATCGGCATCGGCTTTGTGCTCCTGACGGTCTCGCTGGTCACGGGCCTGGTGTTCGTCGATAACCTGCTGGCACAGCACCTGGCCCACAAGACCATCCTGGCTTTCGTGGCCTGGCTGATTTTCGGGTTGCTGCTGCTGGGGCGGCGCGCCTGGGGGTGGCGGGGTCGCCGGGCCGTGCGCTTTACGCTGGCCGGCGTGATCGTCCTGGTGCTGGCCTATTTCGGCAGCAAGCTGGTGCTGGAAGTCCTGCTGGGCGAACACTGGGCCGCCTGAACGGTCAGTCGAAGGCCTTGTCCAGGGCCTCTTCAAGGGTTTTGACCACGATGACTTCAAGCCCAGCCGGGGCCTTTCGCGGCGCGTTGGCCGCCGGGATCACGGCCCGTTCGAATCCGTGGGTCAGCGCTTCCTTCAGTCGCTCCTCGCCGTTGTAGACCGGGCGGATTTCACCGCCCAGGCCGACTTCGCCGAAACAGACCTGGCGCTTTGGTAATGGGCGGTCGCGAAAACTGGACAGCACAGCCAGCGCCACTGGCAGGTCGCAGCCGGTTTCCGACAGCCTGATGCCGCCGACCACGTTGATGAAGACGTCCTGGTCCGACATCGAGACACCGGCATGGCGGTGCAGCACCGCCAGCAGCATGGCCAGGCGGTTGTGGTCCAGGCCAAGCGCGACACGGCGCGGGTTCGCCAGGTGGCTGGTATCCACCAGGGCCTGCAGTTCCAGCAGCAGGGGCCGCGTGCCCTCACGAATGACAGTCACCACGCTGCCACTGGTGGACTCCACGCCGCTGAGGAAAATGGCCGAGGGGTTGCTGACCGGCTTCAGGCCGGTGCCGGTCATGGCGAACAGGCCGAGCTCATTCACCGTGCCGAAACGGTTCTTCACCGAGCGCACGACGCGATAGCGGCTGCCGCTGTCGGACTCGAAATACAGCACCGCGTCGACCATGTGCTCGAGCACGCGGGGGCCTGCCAGTGCACCGTCCTTGGTCACGTGCCCGACCAGCAGCATGGTGCAACGGTTCTGCTTGGCATGGCGAACCAGGGCCGCGGCGCATTCGCGCACCTGGGTTACGGACCCCGGCGCGGAGGCCACCTGTTCGCTGAACAGGGTCTGGATGGAATCGATCACGACCAGGCCGGGATTTCGTTCCGCCACGGCGGCCAGGATCTGTTCGACGCTCGTTTCCGTGAGGCAGTCCAGTGCGCCGGCATCCAGGTTAAGCCGCCGCGCGCGCATGGCGATCTGCTGCAGGGATTCTTCGCCGGTCACGTACAGGCAGGGCTCGCTGGCGCGGATATGTGCCAGCGCCTGCAACAACAGCGTGGACTTCCCGATGCCCGGGTCGCCGCCCAAAAGGACCACTGAACCCGTGACCAGGCCGCCACCCAGCACCCGGTCGAGTTCGGCCAGGCCGGTGGAACGGCGCTCGTCGGTGGTGTTCTCAACGCTGGCCAGCGTCACCACGCCCGTCGCGCCCGAACCCGCGTAGCCGAGACGCCCCCGCCCGGGTGCGGGCGCCGCCACACGGGCCTCGGTCACCGTGTTCCAGGCCTCGCAGTCCGGACACTGCCCGGACCACTTCGACAATACGCTGCCGCACTCGGTGCACTGGTACTGGGTCTTTGCCTTGGCCATGGTTCCTCCTCGTTGAACCCGCGTTGTAGCACTTCGTTCGCGACACGACCAGCCCTCGTCGCCCGTGACACCTGACATGGGACATCAGCAGGCGGTTTTCCTACAATGGCGCGGGGAGAAATCAGGGAATCACCACTTTGCGAAATCGTCAGGACCAGCCGTTGATCGGGGAATCACCCGGTTTCCTGGAAGTGCTGGAACATGTTTCCCGCGTTGCACCACTGGACCGGCCCGTGCTGATCATCGGCGAGCGCGGCACCGGCAAGGAACTGATCGCGGCCCGGGTGCACTATCTTTCTAAACGCTGGGACCAGCCGTTCGTGAAGATGAACTGCGCGGCGCTGGCGGAGTCGCTGCTCGAAACCGAACTGTTCGGGCACGAGGCGGGCTCCTTTACCGGCGCCGCGAAGCGCCGGCTCGGGCGGTTCGAACTGGCCGACCAGGGCAGCCTTTTCCTCGATGAACTGGCCACCACCTCCACCCGTGTGCAGGAAAAAGTGCTGCGCGTCATCGAGTACGGCGAACTCGAGCGGGTGGGCGGCAACGACACGGTGCGCACGGATGTGCGGATTATCGGCGCGACGCACGAGGACCTGCCGCGACTGGTCGATGAGGGCCGGTTCCGCGCCGACCTGCTGGACCGGCTGGCGTTTGATGTCATTACCCTGCCGCCGCTGCGAGCGCGCCAGGAGGACATCGTGCCGCTGGCCGAGCACTTCGCCGTGAAGATGGCCGGTGAACTGGGCCGCGAACTGTTTCCCGGCTTCTCCGAATCAGCCCGCGACGCCCTGATGGATCACCACTGGCCCGGCAACGTTCGCGAGCTCAAGAACGTGGTGGAGCGCGCCGTCTACCGGGCCGGTGACGATGCGGAGAGCGTCGACGACATCGTGTTTGACCCCTTCGAAAGCCCCTGGCGGCCACGGGGTGATGAAACACGTGACGGTAGCGATGGCACCACTTCGGCTGCCGGGCTGGCGACACCGAGCGGCCCGTACGACTTCAAGCAGCACATGCAGGACCTGGAAATCGACCTGATCAAGCAGGCCCTGGCGGAGTGCCGTTTTAACCAGAAGCAGACCGCCGAGCACCTGGGCATGACCTACCACCAGCTACGCGGCTACCTGCGAAAATACGAGCTGACCGACGGCGATTAACCGATTTCGTCGTGGTGGTGGTAGTAATCCGGCAGGATGTTGACGAACCGCAGCCACGGCCCCTGGAAGGCCAGCTCGACGGTGCCGGTCTCGCCATTTCGGTGTTTGCCGATAATGATCTCGGCCTTACCCTTGTCCGGTGAGTCCTGGTTGTAGACCTCGTCCCGGTAGATGAAGATGATCAGGTCGGCATCCTGCTCGATCGAGCCGGATTCGCGCAGGTCGGCCATCACCGGGCGCTTGTTGGGGCGCTGCTCCAGCGCACGGTTGAGCTGCGACAGCGCCAGCACGGGCACATCCAGCTCCTTGGCCAGGGCCTTCAGCGAGCGGGAGATCTCGGCGATCTCGGTGGCGCGGTTCTCTTTTGAGTCCGGCACCTGCATCAGCTGCAGGTAGTCAACGACGATCAGGCCGATGTCGTGTTCGCGCTTCAGGCGCCGCGCACGTGCGCGCAATTCCGACGGTGACAGCGCCGGTGTCTCGTCGATAAAGATCTTGCTCTTCTTGAGCAGCGTCATCGCCGAGGTCAGCTTGGCCCAGTCAGTATCGTCCAGCTTGCCGGTGCGCATGCGGCCCTGCTCGATCTGGCCGAGCGACGAGAACAGGCGCATGACCAGCTGCAGCGATGACATTTCCATGCTGAACACCGCTACTGGCACCTGGGCCTTGAGCGCGGCGTGCTCGGCGATATTCATCGCGAACGTGGTTTTACCCATGGCCGGGCGGCCGGCGATGATCAGCAGGTCCGAATCCTGCAACCCGGCCGTCTTCATGTCGAAGTCCTTGAAGCCGGTGGGAATGCCGGTGATGTCGCCTTTCTGGTCGACCAGCTTCTGGATACGCTCGAAGGCCTGGTCGATGGTGTCCTGCACCGACACGAACCCGGCGCCGGAGCGCTGGCCCTTGTCGGCAATGGCGAAGATTTCGCGTTCCGCTTCTTCCAGCAGGTCATGGCTGCCGCGGCCTTCGGTCGAAAACGCCTGGCCGGTGATCTTAGTGCCGACGTCGATCAGGGCGCGCAGGATACTTTTTTCACGGACGATATCGGCATAGGCGCGGATATTGGCCGCGCTGGGCGTATCCAGCGTCAACTGCTGCACGTAACGGCCGCCATCGATGCGATCAATATGGCCGTTATTGGCGAACCACGTGGTCACGGTGACCGCGTCGCTCGGCTGGTTGTCGTCGTTGAGTTCGGTGATCGCCTGGAAGATCAGGCGGTGGTCTTCGCGGTAGAAGTCTTCTGCGCGAATGCGGTCGGCGACGTCCTCGTAGCCCCGTTCTGACAGCAGCATACCGCCCAATACGGCCTGCTCCGCCTCGATGGAATGCGGTGGAACCTTGAGCTTTTCGACAGTGGCCAGGTGGGGATCGGACATCGGGTCGAAGAATAACACGGGCCCCGGTTGCCGGGACCCGTGTTCGAAGAAATTTTATTCTTCGGCGGTGACGATGACCTTGATCGTGGTCTCGACGTCGGCGTGCAGTTGCACCAGGACGTCGTATTCGCCGGTTTCGCGGATCGGGCCTTCGCCCATCACCACTTCGGCTTTCTCAAGCTCAACGCCCTTCTTCTCGGCCTCGACCGCGATTTCACGCGGGCCGATGGAACCGAACAGCTTGCCCTCGTCGCTGGCGTTGGCGCTCATTTCCAGCACCAGGTCTTCCAGCGCGGCACGACGCTTCTCGGCCTCGGACAGCTTTTCGTTGGCCGCGGCTTCAAGCTCGGCGCGACGGGCTTCGAACATCTCGACGTTGCTCTTGGTCGCCGGCACGGCCTTGCCCTGTGGGACCAGGAAGTTGCGGCCGTAGCCGGACTTCACGTTGACGGTGTCGCCCAGGTCACCCAGGTTCATCACCTTTTCAAGCAGGATCAGTCTCATGATTCAAATCCTCCCGCTCAGTGGTTGTCGGTGTAAGGCAGCAGCGCCAGGAAGCGCGCGCGCTTCACGGCGGTGGCCAGCTGGCGCTGGTACTTTGCCTTGGTGCCGGTAATACGGCTGGGTACGACCTTGCCGGTCTCGCCCACGTATTGCTTCAGCAGGTTGAGATCCTTGTAATCGATCTCGGTGATGCCTTCGGCGGTGAATTTGCAGTACTTCCTGCGGCGGAAATGACGTGCCATGTTATGCACCCTCCTCGCTGGTGTTCTCGGTCGCTTCTTCAGCTTCCGGCTTCTTGTCGGCGTCGGCCTTCACAGGCTTGTCGTCGTCCTGGTCGTTATCGTCGTCGGACGGCTTGTCGCCGCGACGGTCGTCACGTTCCTTCTGGACGCGATCCTTCTCTTCCTTCGCCTGCAGAATGGGCGATGCTTCGTTGACGGCGTCCTGGCGACGCACGGTCAGGTGACGCAGCACGGCGTCGTTGAAGCGGAATACGCCTTCGAGTTCAGCCAGGGTCTCGGCGTCGCACTCGATGTTCATGAGCACGTAATGCGCCTTGTGGAGCTTGGCGATGGAGAACGCCAGCTGGCGGCGGCCCCAGTCTTCCAGGCGATGGATGACACCGCCCTTGTCTTCGATCAGCGCCCGGTAGCGTTCCAGCATGGCAGGCACCTGCTCGCTCTGGTCCGGGTGGACCAGGAAGCAAATTTCATAATGTCGCATTGTCTTCCTCTCGGATAATCGGCCCGAAATGTCGGGCTTTCAGAGCCTCCCCGGCGCCACGATGGCCCGGATGAAGCAAGGAATTCGCACGCCGGACCTGAACCCGGTGCGCGAAGCCGGCGGATTGTAGCAGAAGTTATTGAATGGTGAAACTTTCCCCGCAGCCGCATTCCTCAGTGGCGTTGGGGTTTTCGAACTTGAATGTGCGGTTCAGGCCCTCGACGACAAAGTCGATTCGCGAACCATCCACCATGGGCAGGCTTTCCGGATCGACCACGATGGTGATTCCGGCGTCTTCAAAGCGGTGATCGGCGGGACTGATCGCTTCCGCCAGGCCCACTTCATAGGCCCAGCCCGAGCAGCCCGTCCGCCTGACGCCCACGCGCAAGGCCTGGCCGCCATCGCGCTCCATGAACTCGCGTACGCGTCGTGCAGCTTTTTCAGTCAGTGAAATGGACATCCCGGCTCTCGTATCGTGGCCCTGCGTGCTTTATTATCTGGGGCCTTTTCAGTTCATATCAACCGAATTTTCATGGCCGCAAGCAGCATCAAGCAGTGCCTCGCCGGCGAGGCGCCGGCGGGTTCGACCGTCACCGTGCAAGGGTGGATCCGCACCCGCCGCGATTCCAAGGCGGGTTTCTCGTTCCTGACCGTTTCCGACGGTTCCTGCTTCGACCCCATCCAGGTGGTCGCCCGCGGTGAACTGGACAATTACGCCAGCGAGGTCCAGAAACTGGGCCCGGGCTGTTCGGTGCGCTGCACCGGCGAGCTGGTCGAGTCGAAGGGCCGCGGCCAGGCCTTCGAAATCCAGGCGGACAGCGTGGAGGTCCTGGGCTGGGTGGAAGACCCGGACACCTACCCCATCCAGCCCAAGCACCACAGCTTCGAGTTCCTGCGCGACGTTGGTCACCTGCGCCCACGCACAAACACCTTTGGCGCCGTCACGCGTGTTCGAAATGCTGCCGCCCACGCCATTCACCGCTATTTTCATGAGCGCGGGTTTTACTGGATTAATACGCCTATTATTACGGCGTCCGATGCCGAGGGCGCAGGCCACATGTTCCGGGTCAGCACGCTGGACATGGCGAACCTGCCGCGCACGGACAAGGGCGAAGTCGACTTCGACAAGGACTTCTTCGGCCGCGAGACGTTCCTGACCGTCTCCGGCCAGCTCAACGTCGAGGCTTACTGCCTGTCGATGAGCAACGTGTACACGTTTGGCCCGACCTTCCGCGCCGAGAACTCGAACACGACACGCCACCTGGCCGAGTTCTGGATGGTCGAGCCCGAGATCGCGTTCGCCGACCTGGATGACCTGGCTGACCTGGCGGAGTCATTCCTTAAATATGTCTTCCGCGAGGTCCTGGCCGAGTGCCCCGATGACATGGCGTTCTTCGCCCAGCGCATCGAACCCGCCGCCATCGAGCGCCTGGAAGCCGTCATCGACGCGCCGTTCGTGCGCGTTGACTACGCCGAGGCGATCGAAATCCTCAAGGCGTCCGGCAAGAAGTTCGAGTTCAAACCGGAGTGGGGCCTGGACCTGCAGACCGAGCATGAGCGCTACCTGACGGAGCAGCATTACAAGGCCCCGGTGATCGTCTGCAACTACCCCACCGAGATCAAGGCCTTTTATATGCGGCTATCGGACGACGGGAAAACCGTGGCCGCGATGGACGTGCTCGCGCCCGGTATCGGCGAGATTATCGGCGGCGCCCAGCGCGAAGAGCGGCTGGATGTCCTCGAACGCCGCATGGATGAACTCGGCCTGGATAAGGAAACCTACGACTGGTACATCGACCTGCGCCGCTACGGCACGGTGCCGCATGCCGGTTTCGGGCTGGGTTTCGAACGCCTGATCAGCTACATCACCGGCATGGCCAACATCCGTGACGTAATCCCCTACCCCCGCGTTCCCGGCCGCGCCGACTTCTGATCACGATGAGCGCGCTCGGGCTGCCACTGAATTTCCTGGAATGGATCGAGGAGCACCGGCACGAGCTGAAGCCGCCGGTCGGCAACAAGGTCATCTGGAAAGACGGCGGTTTCATCTGCATGGTGGTCGGCGGGCCCAATACGCGCACGGACTACCACTGGGAAGAAGGGCCGGAGTTTTTTTACCAGCTGGAAGGCGACATGGTGCTGCGCGTACAGGAAGACGGCCAGGTGCGGGACATTCGCATCGGCGAAGGCGAAATATTCCTGTTACCACCTCGCGTGCCGCACTCCCCGCAACGATTCGAAAACACGGTGGGACTGGTTATCGAACGCAAACGGCTGCCTGGTGAACAGGATGGGCTGATCTGGTTCTGCGAGCGATGTAACACCCGCCTTTATGAAGAGTACTTCGAACTGACGGATATCGAGACCCAGTTCCCACCGGTCTTCGATCGCTTTTACAGTGACCTGAACCACCGCACCTGCCCGGACTGCGGACACGTCAATCCCGCACCAGACCGTTACAACTAACCCCCTCCCTGACTGCTCATTTTTCGGCCGCGCATAAAAAAAGCGGCCGGGACAACTTCCTTGCTGTCCCGAACCGCCCTGCGGACGTGTCGCCACCCGCGAATCGCTTCCTTGCTTCGAGGTCAGGGCGACTCCTTCGCCCCGCAGATCCTTCTGCCGTACCGCAATTCCTTTGCGGTGAGAAAGCGCGCTCCATGCACTTCTCGTCCCTCGTTGGAAACGAGTATAGCCACATTTGGCTAAACGCACAAGTGTCTAAGTGCAAAAAAGTCTAAATACATTTTCGGCTATCAGCTTTTCAGGCTAAACCCATAAATGTCTATAGACTCCCGTGGCTATAGCTGATAAATTGCACATGAACGATTCCTGTAGTGGGCATGACCCACCTGAAGGTTTCAGTTCTGGGGAAGCAACGGGGTCCACGGACGCCCTGATATTGAATGTGATGCAAAAGACGGATTGATCATGCATATGGATGTGGGAAATCCTGGCCAGGAAGGCCAATCAAGAGCATGGACGCTCGAGGAAAAGGCGAAAGTTTCCGTCGCTTTCGCTCTGTGCGGGGCGCCTACATGGAGTGTGGGCGCCCCATTTTTAAACCCGCTGCCTTTTTCCCGGCCGCCCCATGCACTCGTAACTTAGAGCGCATGAAGGTGAACTTTGGTAAAAAAACACGTGCAAGCTATTGAATAAGTAGCTATCCTGAAAAACAGGCCTCGCGCGCCTCAGCGGAAATCCGGCGCCCTGGCCCCAATAGTTCTTGATGGTCTGCGGCATCAAGGCTTGCACAAACGGACTTCGGTCAATGATCGGCGCGCACCGCTCAGCGGAACTTTGCGGCTGCGCCCCCTGCCCTGGCAGGTGATCGATTCACGGGGAAAAGTGCAGCAACCATGTTGGGCAGACCACTGGAAAATCAGAATACATCTGCTGGCGAGAACGCTTCGGTTACCGATGCCGTTCAGCTTGTACTCAGAAGATTAATCCGATTGCTTATCGGAAGCCTCTCTTTTCCTGCGCTTATGGACCTCATTCGCGTCATCTATGTAGAGGAAGCGGAAAAGAAACTCAGTAAGGACGGAAAAAAGCCTACGAAAAGTGCTCTCGCGCTTATGACAGGCTTAGACACCCGTGTCGTCACTTCCGTACTCAACACAAAGTTTGATAAATCACTTGAGCCCAATGAAATATGCGCGGAGAGCGCACTATTGGATATGTGGGCAACGGATCCTTTCTTTGAGGACGCTGACACAGGTGAGCCGGCGATTCTTCCCGTAGAAGGACGCGGAAGAACGTTTCAAGGGCTGATATTAAAGTCAGTAGGACGGAACATTACCGTCAAGACTGTTCTTGACAGAGTAGTTGCCTCTGGAAATGTCGAATTAATGTCTGGCGCGATTGAGCGCGTGAGGCTTATTTCCCCATGGTATTCCCCTATATCTGATGATGTGGCGAAGATGACAGATATCGCCTACATCGAATCTTCACGAGTGCTAAGCGCAGCAATTCACAATATGGAAACCGGCCCAGAGTGGCGTGTTCCCCAGCAGGGTCGTTGGACTTACAGGCTGGCGCCACAGAACTTTAGGACGTTTAGAAAGGAAGCTAGACAATTATTAGAAAAACAAATCAAGGAAGGTGAGCAACTACTCGAGAGCTTCGAGGAACCCAAAAAGCAACCAGGCCAACTTACTGTAGGTATCGGATGGTACCAATGGGGCGGCCATGAAACTGATGAAGAAGGAGATTTGAGATGACTCGTTGGTCAATTGAAAAAAGCGGAACTGGCATTGAGAAAAGCGGTACTGGGATTGAAAAATCTGGTACTGGAATTGAGAAGAGCGGCACTGGAATTGAGAAAAGCGGTACTGGTATCGAAAAATCAGGAACCGGCATACGACGAACTGCACTTGCTTGCGCACTCGTCGCGACTGGCTTTTTGACTACCGCGAATGCTGACAGACTGGACCCTAACGGCGACCTTAGCCTCTCCGTTGAAAACAATCGCATTTCCGTATCCTGGCATATTGACGGAAGTGTATTTGTCGGCTTTTCAAATATTGAGGGTTCCCAAGGAAACCTTTCACTGATTGAAGTCACCCCTACCCGTAATGTTTCAAAGCTCGATGTAGCTGGAGGGGGCACAGGAGTACAAGTCGCTGGTGGCGGCACTGGCGTACAGGTTGCTGGCGGTGGCACTGGCACTAAAGTCGCTGGTGGTGGTACAGGCGTCGAAGTCGCAGGTGGTGGAACCGGCGTACAAGTTGCTGGCGGTGGCACTGGCGTGAAGGTTGCTGGTGGTGGTACTGGCGTACAGGTCGCTGGTGGCGGCACTGGTGTGCAGGTTGCCGGCGGTGGTACTGGCGTACAGGTCGCTGGTGGCGGCACTGGCGTACAGGTCGCTGGCGGTGGTACTGGCGTACAAGTCGCTGGTGGCGGCACTGGCGTGCAGGTTGCCGGCGGTGGTACTGGCGTACAGGTCGCTGGTGGCGGCACTGGCGTACAGGTTGCTGGCGGTGGTACTGGTATTGAAGGAATTTCGATCACTCTTCCAGCAGGCACCTTGATGAACATGTCCATCACCCTCGGCTGCAACAGCGCGACGGTTTCGGTCCTGGATTCAGCGGGTTACGAGGTCGTCACGTTTGATAACGTGAAGGTTTCCGGCGCGACGGGGGCTTGTGGCCGCGGCGTGATCGGTGCCGATGATCGGTTTGGGTCGCCGTTTGGGTCGATCAAACCATAAGGCTGGCGATTGCATAGCACTAGTTTGACCAACGAGAAATCACCCCTGCAGCCTTGCAGGGGTGCCTTTTCCCGGTGGGGCTTGCGATCGATTGGCAATGTGCTACGTCAGCCGGGGGTCGAGTGACCCCTGGCGATTTTCTTTTAGCCCGGCGGCCAGGTGAACGCCCTGCCGGCGAGTAGATGAAGGTGGATGTGGAATACGGTTTGGCCGGCTGCGGCGTTGCAGTTCATGACCACGCGATAGCCTTCGTCTGAATATCCTTCCTGCCCGGCGATCTGCCTGGCGACACTAAACAACTTCCCGACCACCTTCTCATCGTCTTCCGATATGTCATTGATGGTCCTGATTCGCTTTTTGGGAACGATCAGGACGTGCAACGGCGCCTTCGGGTTGATGTCCCGGAACGCGATCACTTCATCATCTTCGTGGACGATTTCGGCCGGTATTTCCCGGTCGATGATTTTCAGGAACAGGTCTTCTGACATAACGGTCATCCAAAATTTGCCTGAAGGCACCCTACTCCCATCATGCTGGGTTGGCTACCCGGCCGAGCTGGTTCCGGTTTCGAACAGTAATTCGCAGTAACGGCTGGCCGCCGCTTCGGGTGCGGGTACCGAGGACGGATCTTCGGAGTGATAGGCCTTCGCCCTGATGCCCGTTCGCATCGGGCCCGGGTCCAGGCAGAAAACATGACAACCTGTGCCGGCAGTCTCTTCGGCGAATGTTGATGCCATGCTCCGGAGCGCCCCCTGGGTGGCGCCATAGGGCCCCCAGTATGCAGCGCCCTGCCCGGCTTCTTCGTTGATCGAAAAAATCATGACCCCGTTTGCGCTGCGCAAGGCGGGGAGCGCGGTCTGCGCCAGCAACCACGGCGCGTTCAGGTTGACCTGGACATGTTCGAGCCAGGCATCTCCCGCCACCTGGTCCATGGGCTGCAGGCCATCGAAACGGGCCGCGCAATGCACCAGTCCGTGCAGGGCGCCATAACTTTCGACGATGCCCGTGATGAGTTCATTGCAGTTTTCCGGATTCAGTGTGCACAGGTCGACATCGCAGAAGCCCGGTGCGGGCGCGCCGGCCGTTTCCACTTCGGTACAGACTCGCCCCAGGCCGCGTTTATCACGATCGAGCAGTACGAGCTGCGCACCGCGCTCCGCACATTGCCTGGCCAGCGCGCCGCCAAGGCCGCCTGCGGCACCGGTGATCAGGATGGTTTTCGGCGAATCAGGCGTGGACATGTCAGGAACCGGCGCGTTGAAAGGCGGCAAGTCTACAGCGAGCCGCGCTGCGCGCCAAACCCGGGGTGTTCCAGCGTGAGGGTGAAACCGGCGATAATGTCATTATGCCGACCTACGTTTATTGCCCATCAGGCGACGACTCCTGCCGTTACTGCATGAACGGATTCGAGTGGCGCCAGAAAATCAGCGCCGCACCGCTGGAGACCTGCCCGGAATGCCAGTCTGGCGTCAGGCGAGTCATTTCAGCGCCTTCACTGGTGACGGGCGGCCCGCCGATGGATGAAAAAAACATAGAAAAACATGGCTTTACGCAGTACCGGAAGCTCGAGAAAGGTGTATATGAACGGACTGCGGGAAAAGGCCCGGCGATCATCGATGGTCGGGAATCCGGCGGTAATGGGGACTGAAGCCCTGTCACCCCCGCTTACAGGTTGACACCGACACCCACCCCGAAATTAACATCCGGGTTCCACGTGCCGGGGTTTCTCGGCCACAGGTGCACCTGCCTGACCTGGACGAAGGGCACGCTCATGACGTACTCGTCGACCTGCGCGTCGGCGAAGCCGTCGAGATCGCCCGCCAGGCTGATCCAGCGCCCCGGCGTGTAGTCCTGGGGTTCGAGAAATCCCGGGTAGAACGCAATAAATCGCCCCACTGAGCGTTGCTCGACCAGGGGCACGTTGCTGCCATTCAGCGGTACCGCCAGCACCTGCAGGACCGTGCCGTCTTCCTCGTTGTCGATGGACAGGATGCGGCCGCCCCAGACAACCACGCCACGGCTCGGCACGCCGTCATTTCCGACCTGGGACGGATAGACCGGGAGCCTGTTTTCCGTGCCGTCAAACTTTACCGACGTGCACGCGGCCAGGCACATCGTGATCATTATCATAATGCACGTGAAATATGGTCTGTATCGCGATGTATCAGTTAACTTTTTCACTAATTTCACTGACATGTTTCTCCCAGTTCCGGCCATCGAAATCCTGCCACCTAACGTTCAGCGATTCGGGCAGGTCAACACAGCCAAAGTTGACGCTCCACGCCTGGGGATGCGAACGGGGCTGGTAGAAAGACTTGATGCCGCAGGTCCGGCAGAACAGGTGGCGGGCCTCGCCCGTGTTGAACCGGTATTCGACCAGGTTTTCCTCGCCCGAGCGCAGTTCAAAATTCTCGTGCGGCACGGTCAGGTGCAGGTACCCGCTTTTGCGACAGATGGAACAATTGCATCGCAGTACATCCACGGTATCCGGCAATTGCACGCGAAACGCGACTGCGCCGCAGTGGCAGCCGCCTTCACAGGTATGCTGGCGTTTCATGGTGCCAGTTTAGCAGCCAGCCGCCTGGCCGCTCGCCAGGTGGACCACGTTTCACCGAAGGTTGGTGCACCGCCGCGTTTCGCCACGGTATCGGGCGACTTGGCCAGCATCGCGAGCCGTCCCTGCACCACGTGATCACGCAGTGCAAACGCGGCGGTTATCGAGTCGTGATCGGCGCTGGCCTCGACCGGACCCAGGGTGCGCCAGCGCTCCAGCGCTGTTGCGGCCAGGTTCCGGGTGATGTCGACCTGTGCGTCCGGCAGGCTGTGCCTTTCCTTTCCCGTGGCTCGAACTTCTCCATGACGGGCCAGCAGGTCCAGTGGCAACCAGCCCGGGGACCCGCCCTGCACCACCCAGGCTTCCAGCCACAGCAGGAGCGCGTTCGCCATGCCTGCAACCTGCTGCGGTTCGGCACCGCCGACAAACGCCGACTCAATCATGCCAGACGACAACCTGCACCAGTCCATCAGCTCGGACTGGCTGGAGAACGGGCCCGAATCACAACGCATGCCCAGCGCGACGATGCCCTGCTCCCATGCCTGCCGGTCCCAATTGCCCAGCAGCCCGGTCTCGATGAGCGCCTGGATCACGGGGTGCTGGTGCTGGCCGGTATCAACGGCCTCGTTGACCGCGTCTCGCCACCACTTCAGTTTGACGAGTGCGACGCCCGGGTCGGAAACCGTTTCGGGAATTTCGGTGACGGCATCGACCAGGGCGCTGGCGGCCCGCAGGCGTCCAAGCGCCCGGCCGCGCAGGAATCGCTGGCAGGTTTCGTACACCGGATCAGTCGCCGGTAACGGGCCTGGTGGCGTGCACGAGGTAATTGACGTCCAGCCGGCCGCCGGTCCGGGCGGTGCGGGTCAGCGGGTTGTAGTGCAAGCCTGTCAGCTCGTGCACTTCCAGCCCGGCGGAGCGGATCCAGGCCGCCAGCTCGGACGGCCGGATAAAACGGTCGTAACGGTGGGTGCCACGCGGCAACAGGCGGGCGATATGTTCTGCGCCAACGATGGCGGCGGCGAAGGCCAGCGGGGTGCGGTTCAGCGTGGAGAAGAACGCGTGACCGCCGGGGCGCAGCAGTCGCGCGCATGCCGCGACCGCCGACGCGGGCTCCGGTACGTGCTCCAGCATTTCCAGGCAGGTCACAACGTCGAACTGTCCGGCGTGATCCGCGGAAAAGGCTTCCACGGTGCTTTCGCGGTAGTCGACCTGGAGGTCGCTTTCATACAGGTGCAGACGCGCCACTTCCAGGGCGCGGGTCGCGATATCCAGGCCGGTGACCCGGGCGCCGGCCTTCGCCAGCCCCTCGGAAAGCAAACCGCCACCGCAGCCGACATCGACGACCGTCGCGCCTTCAAGGGACGCGCGTTCACCGATATAGCGCAACCGCGCCGGGTTCAGGTCATGCAGCGGACGGGAATCGCCCTCCGGGTCCCACCAACTGGCCGCGAGCTCGTCGAATCGAGCGCGCTCGGCCGGGTCCAGGTTCTGGGTGTTCATGCCGCGCGCACCGCCAGTCGCTCGTCCCAGGCGCGCGCATTATCGACCACCGCGGCACGGTCCAGGGTGGTCAACTCGCCGTCTTTCATCAACAGTTGGCCAGCCACCCAGCTGTGCGAGAACTGCCGGCTGTTGGCGGCGTAGACCACCTGTGAGTGAACGTGATGCTCGGGCTGGGTTTCCGGCGCGGAAAGGTCCATCGCCACCAGGTCCGCGGACTTGCCCGTCTCGATGGTGCCGATTGTCGACTCGAGCCCCAGGGCGCGGGCGCCGCCGAGTGTGGTCATCTCGATCGCCGCCCAGGCGTCCAGCGCCCCGGCATTTCCCGAAGCGCCCTTGGCCAGCAGGGCCGCGGTACGTAACTCGCCCAGCAGGTCGAGGTCATTGTTGCTGGCCGCACCATCAGTGCCGATGGCGACGTTCACGCCGGCGTCCTGCAGTGCGGGCACCGGGCAGATGCCACTGGCAAGCTTCAGGTTCGACTCGGGGCAGTGAACGACGTGCGCGCCGCTGGCGGCGACGCGTTCAATGTCTTCGGTGTCGAGGTGCACCATGTGCACGGCGACGAAGTCCGGACCCAGCAGGCCCAGGCGCTCAAGGCGGGCCAGTGAACCTTCGCCGTAATCCTGGCGCGCTCGATCAACCTCCCAGCCCGCCTCGAGGACGTGCATGTTGACCCGCCAACCATGCGCCCTGGACATCTCCGCCACGCGCCGCAGTCCATCATCGTCCACGGTGTATGGCGCGTGGGGGGCCAGCGACATGTCCAGCAAGGGCTCGCCGGCCACCATTTCCGCCAGCGCCTCGGCCAGCGACAGGCATTCGTCGATGCCGCTGGCCCACGGCGTTGGCACATCGATGACGGGATTGCCGATCACGGCCCGCATGCCCGCCTCCGCGGCGGCCTCGGCGATCGCGCGGGGATAGAAGTACATCTCGTTGAAACACGTGGTGCCGGAACGAATCATCTCCGCCATGGCGAGGCGTGTGCCGTCGCGCACGAAGGCTTCGCTGACCCACTGGCCCTCGGTGGGCCAGATATGTTCACGCAGCCAGGTGTCCAGCGGCAGGTCGTCGGCAATGCCCCGCAGCAATGCCATCGGGGAATGCGTGTGCATATTGACCAGGCCCGGCATCAGGACATGGTCGGGCAATTCGGTTCGCCGGTCGTCCGGATAGCGCTCCAGCGCTTCGGGGCGGGACAGCACGGCGTCGATCCGGCCATCGACCAGGCGCACGGCCTGGTCGGTCAACACCGCTCGCGCCGGCCGAACCGGCAGCAGGTACCGGGGCAGGATCAGCTCGCCGCGTGGCACGGGGCGGTCAGTCCTTGACCCGGGCGGCGTATTCGCCGGTACGGGTATCCACCTTGATCACTTCGCCTTCCTGGACGAAAAGCGGTACGCGAACAACAGCCCCGGTTTCCAGCGTCGCGGGCTTGCCGCCACTGCCGGACGTATCACCGCGCAGCCCCGGGTCTGTTTCCACGATTTTCAGCTCGGTAAAGTTCGGGGGCTCAACGCCCAGCGGGCTGCCATTCCACAGCGTGATGCGGCAGATCGCCTCTTCTTTCATCCACTGGGCGGCGTCGCCGACCGTCTCCTTGTCAACCGCGTACTGCTCGAAGGTTTCCTGGTGCATGAAATGCCATTCGTCGCCGTCGCTGTACAGGTACTGGACGTCGGTTTCGAAGACATCGGCCGCCTCGACCGATTCACCCGACTTGAAGGTGCGCTCGACGGTCCGCCCGGTCAGCAGGTTCTTGATCTTGACGCGGTTAAAAGCCTGCCCCTTGCCCGGCTTGACGAATTCATTTTCAACGATGTTGTAGGGGTCGCCGTCCAGGATGATCTTCAGGCCACCCTTGAACTCGTTCGTGTTGTATGAGGCCATGGCCTCCTCCGTACTGATGTCAGGCGCGAATGATATCAGTGAACCCAATCGCGGTTCAGCCTGTCGTACACAAATCCGGGGCGATTCCTGTCATGATTGGCGGTTACGTCGGGCGACATCTAAATTTTTCATTAACGTGCGGACAAAATGCGCCTATTAGAGATAAGGTTTTCAGGAATGACGACGAACGATACGACTGGCAACCTGGGGACAGCACACCATGCCCATTGAGGGCCAATTCATCCTGGTCATCGACCCTTCTCCGGAAGCGGCGGCGCGGCTGAACAGCCGGTTGCGCAATGCCGGGCTGAGCGTGCAGGTCCTGCATGCCGACAGCGAGGGTGAGGCGCGTCGACTGGGGCGGGAATTCCGGCCGGTCCTGGTCGTGCACAGCGCCGACGGCAGCCTGTCGTTACAGGATACCGCCGAACTGGCGAACGAACTGCAGACCTTTTTCGTCGTTCTCGCCGATGCGGAGACCGTGGCGTCCAGGGCCAACGACCTGCTGAGTTTCGGCGGGATGCTGATTGATTCAGACAACGATGAACGCCTGGTGGCCCTGTCCCGCCGCCTGCTGGGCGCCGGTTCGGCCATGCGCCGACAGAGCGAGCGCCAGGGCGACATGGACGAACTTCGCGGCCAGCTCGACCTCGTGCTCAACAGCACGTCCGACCCGATTGCCTATTTCCACGAAGGGCTTCATGTCGCCGCCAACCGGGCCTACCTGGCCATGATGGGCGTTGAAAACTTCGCCGACCTGGCCGGCGTCTCGATGCTGGAGATCATCCAGGCCGACGACCTGGACCTGAAAAAGCTGATTCGTGATTTCAGCGCCGGTGTCTACCCGGAGGCCCCGCTGGTGGCCAGGCTGATCACTCGCGACGAATCTGCCAGTGATGTCCGGCTGCGATTTGATGCGACTCGGCTCGAACACGAAGACTGCGTGCAGATGCTGGTCATGCCGGTTGAGGAAGCCGAGACCGAACCTGAGCGCGTGGCAGCGCCTGAGCCCGCGCCGGAGCCTGAAGCACAAGCTGCGCCTGCGTCCGGGGTTGAAACTGACCCCCTGACCGGGTTCCTGTTCCGGGCCGATTTCGTCACCCGGGTCGACGCCGGTGTCACGGGGTCCGATGAGCCCGCACGCGGCGCGGTGATCTACCTTGAAGCCGACCAGCTGGAAGGCCTGTTCCAGGACCTCACGGTGTCGGAAATGGATCGATTCGTACGGGCCAGCGCGCAGATCATCCGCGAAAGCCTGGCGGACGATGAGTTTGCCTGCCGGTTCGGGGATGCCGCGTTCGCGGTCTACGCGAAGCGTGAACACCGTGCCGATATTGAAGCCTTTGCTGAAAAGCTTCGCGAGTCGGTAAAACACGAGGCCTACGCCGAACTCGCCCGGGCCGTACCACGGAGTTGCAGTGCGGGCATCGCCCTGTTCGACCCCTATTCGCAGGACGCCGAGACCGCGATCGCACATGCCCGGCAGGCCTGGCGCCAGGCCCGCGAAGACGGTGACTCGATGGCGCGCTACCGGCCCGCGCGCGGCGAAATGACCAGCGAGGACCAGGAGAGCGCCTGGATCGAGCGCATCCGCTATGCGCTGGACAACGACGATTTCTTCACGGTCCAGCAGGAAATCATGCATCTCGAGGGTGATGGCGAAGCCCTGACGGAGAATCGCACCATCATGCACGAGGACACCGAGGACAGCGACCTCAATTACCAGCCCTCGGCTGAACGCAACGGCCTCGCCAGCCGGATCGACCGCCACATCCTGCCCGGGCTGCTGCGCGCAATCGCCGGCGGGAATGACCGCCAGGTGATTTCGATCAGCGGCAACTCGCTGCAGGACTTCAGTTTCCCAAGCTGGTTCCGCCGGCAACTGCAGGATTCCGGCGTGGCCGGTGAACGGGTTTTCCTGCAACTTGATGCCGCCATGGCCCAGGAACACCAGAAAGCGGCGCGCCGCCTGATGGAGGAACTGGCGACCACCGGCTGTGGCTTCAGCCTGGCCGGCATGGATGACAGCACCCGGAAACTGGCCCTGATCGGCGAACTGAACCCCACGCTTGTACGGCTCAACAACAGCCTGACCGACGACCTCGGCCAGTCAGCCGAGTCTGTCGAAAAGATCCGCCGCGTGGTCAGCGAGGCGGCGAAGCACAGTTGCGCCGTGTACGTGAACAATGTGCGCAGTTCGTCCGACCTGGCACTGTTGTGGCAGTGTGGCGTGAAACTGGTCGCCGGAGACTTCCTCGAGGGCAAGTCCAAGGTCATCGGGGCATAACCCAGCCCGCCGCGGTGCCCCTCACTCCCGTCATCGGGCGGTTCGCGCCCTCTCCCACCGGTGAGTTACATTTTGGTTCGCTGGTCGCCGCGCTGGGCAGCGCCCTCAGTGCATGGTCACAGGGCGGCACCTGGCGGATACGTGTCGAAGACATCGACCCGCCCCGCGAAGTGGCGGGCAGCGCGGCGCGAATTCTTGCCGACCTCTCGCGATTCGGGCTGCAGGCGGACGGCCCCGTGCTGTACCAGTCGACCCGCCTGGAAGCGCACCACGCTGCCGTCGACCGACTTCTGCAGGAAGGCAAGGCCTTTCATTGCGGTTGCACACGCGCCGACCTGCCGGACAACGGTGTTTACCCCGGCACCTGTCGGGACGGCATTCCGGCGGGCCGGAAAGCCCGGACCGTGCGCGCCCGGGTGGATGCGCCGCCCGTTGGGTTTGTTGATCGCGTTCACGGCGCCTGCGAACAGCGCCTGACCGAGCAGTGCGGGGATTTCGTCATTCGCCGCGCGGACGGGCTCCCGGCCTACCAGCTGGCGGTGGTGGTGGACGACGCCTTCCAGGATGTCACCGAGGTCGTCCGCGGCGCCGACCTGCTCGATTCCACGGCCCGCCAGGTCCACCTGCAGCACTTGCTCGACTTGCCCACACCGGACTATATGCACCTGCCCCTGGTGGTCGATGCGGACGGCCGGAAACTGAGCAAGCAGGACGCCGATGACCCCGTCGCCACGCTTTCGCCATTGGCTGCGCTGGGGGCCGCGATGCGCGTTCTTGGCCAGCCGGTGCCGTCGCAGAACGATCTTTCCGGATTCCTCGACCTTGCCTGTCGGCAATGGGACCCTGGCCGTGTTCCGGCCATCGCGAATGTGACGCCGTCGGACTAGGCGTTATACTTCGCCCTGCGCCACTAACGACGACTTACATGAACCCGAATTACCTCGATTTCGAACAGCCCATCGCGGAACTGCAGGAAAAGATCGACGAACTCCGGAACGTCGGCTCTGACAATGCGATCAACCTCGAAGAAGAAATACAGCGCTTGCAGACCAAGATGCACCAGAAGGTCGAGGCGATCTTCAGCAACCTGGATCCCTGGCAGGTCTCGCAGCTCAGTCGTCATCCCCAGCGTCCCTATACCCTGGATTACGTCGAGCTGATGTTCGACGAATTCCACGAGCTGCATGGCGACCGGGCGTTCGCGGACGACCACGCCATCGTCGGCGGCCTGGCGCGCTTCCGTGGCCGCGGCGTGATGCTGATCGGCCAGCAGAAAGGTCGCGACACCAAGGCCAAGGTGTTCCGCAATTTCGGCTCACCCCGCCCGGAAGGTTACCGCAAGGCGCTGCGCCTTTTGCGGATGGCCGAGCGCTTCCGCCTGCCGGTGCTGACTTTTATCGATACCCAGGGGGCCTACCCCGGCGTCGGCGCGGAAGAACGCGGCCAGTCCGAGGCCATCGCACGCAACCTGGCGGTCATGTCGCACCTGGAAACCCCGATTATCTGCACCGTCATCGGCGAAGGCGGTTCCGGCGGTGCGCTGGCCATCGGCGTGGGCGACCGGGTCAATATGCTGCAGTACAGCACCTACTCCGTGATCTCCCCGGAAGGCTGTGCGTCGATCCTGTGGAAAGATGCCGCCTACGCCGAGGAAGCGGCCGCCGCGCTGGGCATCACGTCCGATCGCCTGTCCGAGCTCGGATTGGTGGACGAGGTCATCGAGGAACCGCTGGGCGGCGCCCACAAGGACCCCGAGGCGGTCGCGAAGAACATCGGCGACACGCTGGAAAAACAGCTCGACGAGTTGACCGGGATGACCACCGACGCGCTGTTGGAACGTCGCTACGAGCGACTGCTCTCCTACGGCCGTTACAAGGGTTAATTTTCCATCGTGGCAGGTCGGCACACCCGGTTTGACGCCCGGTGGCTGTCGGCACGCCTGCCTGAACCCGGTCCGTCTGGCCGTTACATTATCGCGCTGTCCGGCGGGGCGGATTCCTGTGCGCTGGCCGCCGCGGTGGCCGAGGTAGCGGCCGGCCGTCACGTCAGCGCCGTCGCGGTTCATGTCAATCATGGCGTGCACGCTGACGCCGATCGTTGGCAGGAACATTGTCGAGCGCTTTGCGAGCGTCTTGGCCTGGCCTTCGAGGCACACCGCGTCAACCCCGACCCGGACAGCCCGCTGGGCCCGGAAGCCGAGTGGCGACGTTGCCGTTACGGCGTTTTCGAGACGGTACTGGCGCCGGGCGATATCCTGCTGACCGCTCATCACCGGCAGGACCAGGCAGAGACCGTGCTGATGCACCTGGCGCGCGGCAGCGGACCGGACGGGTTGTCCGGCATTCCCCGCGAACGCCCCCTGGGCGCGGGTCGCATCTGCAGGCCGTTGCTGGAAGTTGAGCCGGAATCGCTGAAGGCGTATTGCAGCGAGCGCGGTATCGACTGGATCAGCGATCCCTCCAATCTCGACCCCGCGCTGGACCGCGGCTACCTGCGCAGCGCGGTGTTACCCAGCCTGCGCGAACGCTGGCCGGGTATCGACGCGACGCTGGGCGATGTCGCGCGACTGCAGGCCGAAGCGGTCGAGGTGCTGCATCACGTGGCCGGTGCCGACCTGCAAAGCCTTGCGCATGATGGCCATGTCCTGGCCCTTGGCCCGGTCCTTCGGCAACCCGCCGCGGTGCTGCCACTGGTGATTCGCGAATGGGTTCGTGGCCGGGCGCTGCCGCCCATTCCCCGCAGCCGCTTACAGGCGTTTTGCGAACAACTCAACGATGCGCGCGATGACAGTCATGCGACACTCGCCTGGGCGGGTCACGCCTTGCGACGATACCGGGATGCACTCTGGTTGACCGGGCGGGATATACCCCAACCCACGGGCACGATGCGCTGGCCGACCGCCGACTGTCTCGACCTTGGCGCCGGTGTCGGCACGCTGTCCGCTGGTACCCGTGTCAAAGACGATGAATGGACACCACTGGAAGTCCGATTCCGGCGCGGCGGTGAGCGCTTTGACCCCGGTGCCGGCCGTCCGCGCCGGCCGGTAAAGGACCTGCTGCGCGAGGCCGGTATTCCACCCTGGTACCGGGATCTCGTCCCGCTGGTCAGCGATGCCGACGGCATTGTCGCGCTGGGTGATCTGCAGCTGTCGGAACGCTTTCAGCATCGGCTCGAGCGCCTTGGTGGACGCCTCCGCTGGGCCCCGGCGGATCCACTGCTCGCGGCCGTCCGGAATCGCTTGAATCCACCCCGTCGCTGGGGTAGTGTCCCTGCGCCTTCGCGAGGATCCGATCATGCCTGAAAAATCGCCCGACACCCCTGATTTCGAACAGGCGCTGGCCGAACTGGAATCACTGGTGCAGAAACTTGAATCCGGGGAGCTCACCCTTGACCAGTCTTTGAGCGAGTTCCGCAAGGGCGTGGAGCTGACACGCCGGTGCCAGGCCGTGCTCGACAAGGCCCAGCTGACCGTGGAACAGCTGCTCGACATCGATGATGAATCTTCCGCAAGTGACTTCGATCCTGAAGACTGACATGGCTGCGGTGGCTGACGTGTCTGCAGTACCGGCGCTGACCGAACAATGGCGCGACCGTTTCGAAGCCGAGCTGGACCGGCGACTCTGTCACGCCGACGGCGCCCCGGGAAGGCTGAACGAGGCCATGCGTTACTCGGCGCTGGCGGGCGGAAAACGCATGCGCCCGCTGCTGGTTTATGCCGCGGGTGAAGCGCTGCAGGTGCCGGCCGATGAGCTGGATGGCCTGGCGGTCGCCATTGAACTCATTCACGCCTATTCGCTGATCCACGACGACCTGCCGGCCATGGATGATGACGACCTGCGCCGCGGTCGCCCCACCAATCACACGGTGTACGGGGAAGCAACGGCGATCCTGGCCGGCGACGCGCTCCAGGCGCTGGCATTCGAGGTGTTGGCCGATGACGCCGCACTGGGCGCCAGGCCTGCGGCCCAGGCACGGGTGATCGCGGCCGTTGCGCACGCCTGTGGCGCCGCCGGCATGGCCGGTGGCCAGATGCTTGACCTGGACGCCATCGACCAGGCCGTCAACGCCGGCGAGCTGGAAACCATGCACCGGCTGAAGACGGGCGCCCTGATCCGCGTTTGCGCGACCGCCCCGGGCCTGTACGCGGGCGCGGCGGCCGACCAGGTGAACGCGTTAGACCTGTACGGCGACCGGGTCGGCCTGGCCTTCCAGATCCATGACGATATCCTGGATGTGACGGCCAGCAGCCAGCAGACCGGCAAACCGGCCCGTGGCGACGCCGCGCGAAATAAGCCTGCCTTCCCGTCGGTCCTCGGGCTGGAGCGCTCGCGCGCACGTGCCGATGCGCTCATCGAAGAGGCCATCGGCGCATTAGGGCAATTTTCGGGCAATGTTGCGCCACTGGCCTGGCTGGCGGGTTACGCGATACGCCGCGAGGGGTAAAATAGGCCCGCTATGTCCACCCAGTATCCATTACTCGACCAGGTCGAAGTTCCTTCCGACCTGCGTCAACTCGACGAATCGCAACTGCCCGAATTTGCACGGGAGCTGCGCGAGTACCTGATTGACTCGGTGTCCAGCGCGGGTGGCCACTTCGGCGCCGGCCTCGGCTGCATCGAGCTGACCGTCGCCCTGCACTACCTTTACCACACGCCGGATGACCGGATCGTCTGGGATGTCGGCCACCAGGCCTACCCGCACAAGATCCTGACCGGCCGCAAGCGCGACATCACCAGCATCAAGAAAAAGGATGGCCTGGCGCCCTTCCCCAAGCGCGGCGAGAGCGAGTACGACACCTTCGGGGTCGGCCATTCGTCCACGTCGGTGAGCGCGGCGCTGGGAATGGCGCTGGCCGCCGAGCGCCTGGGCCAGGACCGTCGCGTTGTGGCCGTCATCGGCGATGGTGGCATGACCGCCGGCATGGCGTTCGAGGCGCTTAACCACGGTGGCGATATCGACCCCAACCTGCTGGTGGTGCTGAACGAGAACCAGATGTCGATCTCGCCGAATGTCGGCGCGATGACGAAGATGCTGGGGCGCCTGATGAGTGGCCCCACCGTGACCGGCATCCGCGAGCGCGGCAAGCGCATGATGCGCAAGGGCTCGCCCGCCTGGCGGTTCATGAGCCGCTGGGAGGAACACGTCAAGGGCATGGTAATGCCCAGCACGCTGTTCGAGGAACTGGGGTTCAACTACCTGGGCCCCATCGACGGACACGACCTGCCGACCCTGCTGCGCGCCATCCGCACCGCGCAATCACTGGACGGGCCGCACCTGCTGCACATCATCACGGCGAAAGGCAAGGGTTACGCCCCCGCCGAGGCGGACCCGGTGAAGTACCACGCGGTCAGCCCCTTCGACCGTGACGCCGGCGTGGTGTCGAAACCGAAGCCCGTGAAGGCGGCGCCCACCTACACCGAGGTGTTCGGCCGCTGGCTTTGCGACACCGCGGACGGCGACCGTCGCCTGCTGGCCATTACGCCCGCGATGCGCGAAGGCTCTGGAATGGTGGAATTCCACGAACGTTTTCCCGAACAGTATTTCGATGTCGGCATCGCCGAGCAGCACGCGGTGACGCTGGCTGCCGGCATGGCCTGCGAGGGCGCGCACCCGGTGGTGGCAATCTACAGCACCTTCCTGCAACGGGCCTATGACCAGCTGCTGCATGATGTTGCCCTGCAGAACCTGCCGGTACTGTTCGCCATTGATCGCGCGGGCCTGGTCGGGCCGGATGGCCCCACCCACGCCGGCAGCTTCGACTACAGCTACCTGCGTTGCGTGCCGAACATGGTGATCATGGCCCCGGCCGACGAAAACGAGTGCCGGCAGATGCTGCGTACCGGTTATGAATTCGAAGGCCCCACCGCCGTGCGTTATCCACGTGGCAAGGGTCCCGGCGTCGAGGTCGATCCTGCCGCGCCGGCCCTGCCGATTGGTCGGGGCAAGGTAGTCCGTGAAGGCCATCGCGTCGCGATTCTCGCCTTCGGCGCCATGGTGCACGCCGCCCTGCATGCGGCAGAGTCACTGGATGCGACGCTGGTGAATATGCGATTCGTCAAGCCGCTCGATGTTGACCTGGTGAAATCGCTCGCGGCCACCCATGACCTGCTGGTCACGGTGGAGGAGAATGCCGTGCTGGGCGGCGCCGGCAGCGGTGTCAACGAGGCGCTCGCCGCCGAGGATATCCAGGCACACGTGCTGAACCTGGGCCTGCCCGATACCTACCTGGAGCACGGCAGCCGGGAAGAATGTCTCGAAGACGCCGGCCTGCATGCCGAAGGCATCCTCGACAGCATCGAGGCACGGCTACGGGGCGCCTCCGGGCCCGGACGCGCGGTCAGGCTGGCCGCCGGCGCGCCTCCCCTGGCGGGAAAACACGGCGAAACGTCAGGTTGATCCTGGGCGCGACCGCGCGCCGGGTTTTCGGAATGGCGTGCTGGTAGTCGCGCTGGCTTGAAGCTGACATCAGCACCAGGCTCCCGTGCGCCAGCGTGAGGGCCGTCGATGAGCCGCCACCGCGTGGGCGGATGCGCATTACCCGTTCGCCACCCAGGCTGATCGATGCAATAGCCGGGTGCGGGCCAAGTTCCGGTTCGTCGTCGGCGTGCCAACCCATGGAATCCTGGCCGTCACGATAGCCATTCAGTAATACCGCGTTGAAGTGCAGCCCCAACTTCACCTGCAGAGTCTTCCGGAGGTGCTCGATGTCATCAGGAAACGGACAAGGCTCCAGCACCAGGCCGCTGTACGCGTAGCGCACGCCCGGGTCCGCGAACCAGGCGGTCAGGCGCGGCTGTGGCACAGGTTTTCCGAACAGCTGGATGGATTCCTGGCGCCAATCAATGTCGCGCCACAACGCTTCGAGCAATGCGTCGGCCCTTGCCGGCGGCAGGAAGTCGGGGTGATAGTCGAACCCGGGCGGTTCAGTCGTCAGACTCGCCATGAATCCGCACGGCGAGCACATCCCGCCCGACGCCATGCAGGACAGAGTTTGCAGTTGAGCCGAGCAGCAACTGCACGCCCTTTTGCCCGTGTGTGCCAATCACGATCAGGTCGGCGCCCAGTTCCTCGGCCACCGTCCTGATCTCGTGCGCGGGCGAACCGTAACGAAAATGCGTGTTACCGTCCGACAGCCCAAAGCGTTTCGCCCAGTCATCCAGCCGCTTTTGCAACTCCTCGCGGAGCTTTTCCTCGGCCTCGTCCATGCCCGGAAACACCGGGCCGAAGGGCACCACCCCCAGGTAGACAGAATCCATCGGCTCCTGAACGTGCACCAGGTGCACGGCCGCGTCTTCGGCCCCTGCCGCCTTGGCCCGGGCGATCACCTGCGCGGACTCTTCGCTGAGATCAACAGCCGCCAGAACCGTTTTGTACTCACTCATGTCCTTACCCCTGTCTCACTCGAGTGCCGCGATACATTCGATCTCAACACGTGCGTCCAGGGCCAGGCCGCTGGCGCCCAGTGCGCTCCGCGCCGGCGGGTTGTCGGGGAAAAATGTCATGTAGACCTCGTTCATCGCGCCCCACTCGGCCATGTCGGCCAGGAACACGGTGCACTTGACCATGCGATCCATGGAACCGCCGTATTTCTCCACCGCCGTCTTGATATGGTTCATCGTCTGCCGGGTCTCAGGCTGGATACCACCCTCGACCAGCTTCATCGTGCCGGCGACGTTGCCGATCTTGCCGGACAGGAACAACAGGTCGCCCACCCGCACGGCATCAGAGAATGGCAGCGGTTGTTCGGACGGGATCGGGAAGTACTCCAGTTCGTCGGCATGCGCGAAAACGGAAGTCATAATTAACATTATAAATGCCATATATCTAAATGTTTTCACTTAATTTCTCCAAGTCTAGATCTCATTCTTCCTGGCCGCTTCCGCAATCAGCTCGGACGCCCGGAACGCCAGTGCCTGGATCGTCAGGGTGGGTTGCCCGCGCCCGGACGACACCAGGCTGGAGCCGTCGCAGATGAACAGGTTGGGTACATCATGGCTTCGATGACCGGCATCGACCACTGACGTCGAAGGGTCGTCGCCCATCCGGCAGGTGCCGAGCAGGTGAGCATGGAAGTTCTGTGGCACCACCGGCTCGCGCCAGGTCTTCGTCGCGCCGGCGGCCTGCATGATCTCCACACCGCGGTCCTGCAGGAACTTCATCATGGCCAGGTCGTCGTCATGGTCGCGGTAGGTCATGCGGATGGCCGGACGGCCTTTCGCATCTTTCAGTACCGGATCAAGCGTGATGTTGTTGCGCTCCAGCGGCACCGAGGTGGTGCTGCCCAGCACACCGACATGATGACCGAAACCAAAATCAACTTCGCGCCGGAATTCCCTTCCCCAACGCGGCACGGCGCCGCCTGACAGGGTGAGCGCGTGCATGACGGGTGTGGCGTTAATCAGGGGTCGCGCGTCGATCCCGCCGCCGCCGTAGTGACCGCGTTGCGGGTCGGTCTCGTAAAAGTCGTGAATGATTCGCGTCACCTGGATGCTTTTCCAGTCATTCACCGGCTCGGGGAAGATCGCGTGTGATACCGAGTGGCCGTTCCCCATCAGGTACTTGCCCACCAGTCCTGACGTATTGGCCAGGCCGTCCGGAAATGCCGTGGAGGCCGACATCAGCAGCAGGCGCGGGGTCTCGGCACCGTTGGCCGCCAGGATGACCGCGCGGGCTTTCTGCGCCTGCTCCACGCCTTCCGCATCGTAGTAGCGAACCTGGTCGACCCTTCCCTTGTCATTGACGTCGACGTGGTAGACCGTCGACAGTGGCCTGATCTCGCAGCGCCCGGTGGCCTCGGCCTCGGGCAACACGCTCGCGAGCGTCGAGGACTTGGCGTTCATCTCGCAGCCAAACCCCATGCAGAATCCACAATGGACACAGGCGGGGCGGCCTCGATAAGGCTTCGACAGGATCGCGACCGGCGCCGGCTGGGCATGCAGCCCCAGTTCCCGTGCGCCACGCTCGAGCAGCGCGCCCGAGGACTTCACCGGCATGGGCGGCAACGGGTACGGTTTCGAGCGAGGCGGGTCGAATGGCCCAGGCGCGCCGGAAACGCCCAGTTCCCATTCCGCGCGGGTGTAGTACGGCTCCAGTTCCCCGTAACTGATCGGCCAGTCGGCGAACCCGGTACCGGACATCGGCCCCAGCAGGCTGCGTTCCTTGAAATCCAGCGGCCGCATGCGCCAGTAGTTGCCGGAAAAGTGCACGCTGGCGCCGCCCACGGTCCGCGCGTACATCGCGGGTGGCGGACCGCCGCCGCCCGGAACCGTGGCGTCCTGGTCGGCGGATTCGCGGAAAGTCTGCGGGTCAGCCCAGCCCGGGTGCTGGCTCATTTCGCCATTGAGGAAGGTCTTCAGCTCGTCGTGGCCGAAATCCGCCGCCGTCCGATAGGGGCCCTGCTCCAGCACGACCACGTCAAAACCCGCCGTGGCCAGTTCCCGGGCAAGTACGCCACCGGATGCCCCCGAACCGACGATGACAAAGTCCACCGCCTCGCGGGTGGGAAACCGGACCCGTGGCTCAGGCGCTGGCATCGTAAGCTCCAAAAGGTGGTTGCCAGACGTGACGGCTTTCAAAGCCGATGGCTTTCCAGCCCTGCTGGTCGCGGTTTCCACCATAGGATGGCAGGGCGAATACCCCGCAAAGCGTCAGCATGTGCACGATGCCGAAGAACGGCGTGGCCTCGACCTGCTTCAGCACCGCGGTGCGATCGTCGAATCCGAGTGACAGGAAATCATCCGCTCCCGAGCGCTGGTCCAGGTCGTCGAGACCGGCCAGCACCATGGGGAGCGGGCCGGCCATGAAACCACCGAAAGCCGCATCCATGAACCGGACCGCGCCAATCGCCTCGGCGCCGGGCGCGCCGTCCAGCGGCGGATAGACCTGGTCGGCGACCGCGCCCAGCCGGGCGGCGTCGGTGGCGCTGATGTTCACCCAGGGTTCGTCAAGATCAGCGGCGGCCGCGGCACTGCGGGCCGCCGCCATGATGGCGCCCCCATGCAATGCGAGCCACCCTGCCCCGGCCAGGTGGCCGCTGCCGGCCAGGAATGTCCGCCTTGAACTTCGCTTGCTCATCGCCTGCTCCCCTGGAAACTACCTTCAGCATAGCACTACGCTCAGCGTATTCTGAACGCGCCGGGCAACAAATCATCACGCGACCAGCCAAGTGCCTGGTCGCCGTCGCAACAGGACGTGATCGTGGCCCCGGGCGACAGCAACTCCACCATCCACTGGCGGCAGCCACCGCAGGGCGGCAGCGGCGTTTCGCCGGGCACGTAAATCAGCAAAGCATCGATCTCACCGGGACGCGTACCCGCGGCGATGGCCGCGGCGATCGCGTTGCGCTCTGCGCACTGGGTCAGGCCGTAACTGTCACTCTCGACATTGCACGCGGCCACCGGTTCGCCACCGGGTGTACTGACCGCCGCGCCCACCTGGAAACCGCTGTGCGGCGACCACGCGTTGGCACTGGCCCGCTTTGCGGCGGCCTTCAGGCACTGGAACCGCGCCCCGCTGGTCGCATCATCGCTCATCGTGGCCTTATTCCCCCGCCGTCGCCATCAATGCCGGCAGCACGACGTCAATGACGGCGCCGAAGGCCGACTGGCGTTCAGCCGGGCTGAAGTGCGCCGAGGCCGGGATGACATCGCTGACCGTCAGCAGGGTCAGCGCGCGACGGCCATGCTGGCGCGCCAGCGCGTAGAGTGCGGCGGTTTCCATGTCCAGGGCGAGCACGCCCATGGCGGCGACCTTGTCGATAAATCCCGGGTCGGGATGGTAGAACCAGTCCGTGGACATGACCTCGCCCGCCCGCACCGGCAGACCCGCGGCCTGGGCCGCATCGTGAACAGCGCGCGCCATCGCAAAGTCTGCCGCCGGCGCGTAATCCCAGCCGGCGAAGCGCTCACGGTTCATGGAAGAGTCGGTGCAGGCCGCGGTGGCCAGCAGCAGGTCGCCGAGTTCGAGCTCGGTGGTCAGCGCGCCACAGGTCCCCACGCGGACGATTCGCTGGACACCAAAATGGTCGAAAAGCTCATGCGCGTAAATGCTGATGGAGGGCATCCCCATGCCGGAACCCATGATCGAAACCGGCTGGCCCTGGTAGTGCCCCGTATAGGCCAGCATGTTGCGAACGGTGTTGACCTGGCGCGCGTCGTCCAGCACCTGCCCGGCCAGTGCTCGGGCCCGCAGGGGGTCGCCCGGCATCAGCACCAGTTCGGCAAAATCGCCGGGCTCGGCGTCGATATGCGGTGTGCTCATCGGTCGGTATCACTCCTGTTCTCGGTGTTGCGGATCACGCCCTGGATCGTGCTGGGCAGGTCCGGCATCGCCTCACCCAGCTGAATCATACCGGACAGGTCGGTCGCGGCGCGCTGCGCCGCGTCATCATCGCGGGCGTGGATCACGGCGAGCACCTGGCCGCGTTCGACACGGTCACCGGCCGACACCAGCGCGTTGACGCCGACAGCGGGGTCGATCCTGTCGTCCTCGCGAAAACGCCCGCCCCCGAGGCCCCGTACCAGCCGACCGATGGCCAGGGCGTCGACCTGCTGGACATGGCCCGCCTGTTGCGCCCGGATCTCGCATTGCACCGGGGCGGTTGGCAAGTATTCATCCGGCGTTTCAACCAGCCCCCCAGGTCCGCCCTGGGCCGCGACCACGGCCGCGAACCGCTCCGCCGCGGCACCGCTGTCGAGCGCGGACGCCAGCTTCGCTTTCGCCTGGCCCGTGTCAGGGGCGAGCTCACCGATGATAAGCGCCTCGGACGCCAGGGCCAGGACAACGGTCTCCAGCCGGGTGCCGTGTCGCTCACCCGCGAGAAACGCGATGGCTTCGCGGACTTCCAGGGCGTTACCGGCGGCGGCCGCGAGCGGCTGGTCCATGTCCGTCAGCACCGCGTGACAGTCGAGACCGGCGCCCCCGGCAACGTCACACAGCGCCTGTGCCAGCGCCCGGGCCCGGGCGGGATCGGCAAACACCGCGCCGCGCCCGGTCTTGACGTCCATGACCAGGCCATCAAGGCCCTCGGCCAGCTTCTTCGACAGGATGGACGCGACGACCAGCGGCTGGCAGGAGACCGTTTCACTGACATCACGCGCCGCGTAAATTCGTCGGTCAGCCGGCGCGAGGTCATCGCCCTGCCCGACCAGTGCGAAACCATGTTCACGAACAATGGCCTGGAAACGCGGCAATTCCAGCGACACGTTGAAGCCCGGGATACTCTCAAGTTTGTCCAGGGTGCCGCCCGTATGGCCCAGTCCACGTCCCGAGATCATCGGGACATAGGCGCCGCACGCCGCCAGCAGTGGCGCCAGCACCAGGCTGACAAGGTCACCCACCCCGCCGGTGGAATGCTTGTCGAGCACCGGGCCATCCAGGTCATTCCAGCGCAGGACCGTCCCGCTGTCGCGCATCGCCAGGGTCAGTGACGCCTGTTCGGTAGCGTCCAGGCCCTGCAGGTAGATCGCCATCAGCAGTGCACCCAGCTGGACATCCGTCAGGCGGTTGTCAGTCACAGCCGCGACGAGTTCGCGAATGGCGGCGCGTTCCAGCCGGCCACCGTCGCGCTTGACCCGGATCAGGTCGGGAAGGCTCATGGCCCCTGTCGCCGCCCTCCACCGAAGCGCAACCAGGCCAGGACGACGAGATTGGTGACAACGGCGAGCATCAACCAGAGCACCGCGACCAGGTCGAGCACCTGGTGACGTGAAGCATCGACGATGACGGCGATCGCGAGCGCCGCCAGGCTGATGAAAATCATCCAGCGGACCCATGGGCGTGTCCGTGCGACACCAACTGCCAGCGTGGCGTGAATAGCGGTCAGCACCAGCATGATCAGCGCAGGCTGGGCCCAGTCATCCAGGACGCCGCGCACATGGCCCGCGAGGAAATAGGAACCGGCCGCGAACAGGCCCAGGAAGGCCACCAGCGCCAACGCCAGTGTCAGTAATGCCGTTCCGGCGTCAGCTGGGGCCGCCCGTTCAGTCATGGCGCGGCAGCAGCCATTCGATGACGGCCATCAGCATCAGGCTCAGGGCGAACAGCTCCACGCCTTCCTCGACCGCGTTCTTGACCTGGCGCTGGTAGGTCTCACCCATCACCGCCTGCCAGACCGACCCCCGGCCCAGCAAGCGGGAGAAACCGAGGCAGAGAAAGCCGCCGCTGAGCATGCCGAAAGCGGGCGTTTGGGCGAATGCCTTCAGTTGCCCCGGCCAGGTCGCGCGGCCTTTCCAGGCCAGCCAGGCCAGCATGACGGCCAGTACGGCTGCGGGGTACTTCCAGATACCGTGCGGCAGCCATTGCTCCAGGACCTGGTCATTTTCCCGTACCAGCAGGATGGCAAAGCCAATTGCCATCAACGTCGCGAGTAATCGAGCATCCGGGGCCAGGTGTCGCTTTGTGAACAGCAGGATAACGGTGAGCAGCAATACCAGCGACTGCAGGGACTCAACATAGCCCCATTCGGAAAACATGCGCGCCACCGGCAGGCTTGTTGCCTCGATCTTGATGACCTGGGCGACGCAGGCGGTGATGACCACCCACACCGCGAACCGGGCTGCCAGCGCGACCATGGGTCAGCCGCCGCGACTTAACCGCATTTGCTGTAGCCGCAGGACAAACACGTGGCGCAGTTGTCCATGATCACCACCGCCTTCGTGGAACACTTGTTACAGAGCGTGGCCGAGGCCGGGTAACCGCTGGATTCCTCTCCGTCCGCCGACTTCGTTTCAGTCAGCGTTTTTTTTTCCAGCGCGGCCTCGGCTTCGGCCCGTTTCTGGTCCAGCAGCAGGATCTGCTGCTCGGACAACTCTTCCTTCTCCATCAGGCCGATCTTCTGCAGGTGATGCTCGATGACCGCGCCGATGTCGGCGATGATGGACGGCATGAACTTGCCGCCGGGCTTGAAATAACCGCCCTTCGGGTCGAACACGGCCTGCAGTTCCTCGGCCAGGAACGTGACATCACCACCCTTGCGGAACACCGCCGACATCAGCCGGGTCAGCGCCACGATCCACTGGAAGTGGTCCATGTTCTTGGAGTTGATGAAAATCTCGAACGGCCGGCGCTGCTCGTGCTCGGTGCCGGGGTTCAGCACGATGTCGTTGATGGTGACGTACATCGCGTGCTCGTCCAGCGGGGTCTTGATCTTGTAGGTCGAGCCCTCGAGCGACTCGAAACCTTCCGGACGCTGCACCTGCTCGGTCATGCGGATGACCTTGGCGCGGGCGCGCTCCTCCTTCTCCGGCTTTGACGATTCCGCCTTGCCTTCGGGTTTGGCCACTTCGTAGCCGACGATCTTGTTATCGATTTTGATGGACATGAGCGTTTCTCTGGTTTTCGGTGTCCGGCGCGTTCCTCAGAACTTGCCGTAATAGCCTTCTTTCAGGGCGTCGAACAGGTTCGCGGCGGTGTGCGTTTCGCCGTCGTACTCGATTTCCTCGTCGCCTTTCACTTCCACGACGCTGCCGTCTTCGAGCACGAACCGGTAGGTCGTGTTCGCCAGGTCCTGGTCCTTGACCAGCACCCCCTGGAAAGCCTCGGGATTGAAGCGGAACGTGGTGCAGCCCTTCAGCCCCTTGCCATGGGCGTAGGTATAGATGTCCTTGAAGGCCTCGTAGGGGTATTCCGTGGGCACATTCGCGGTCTTGGAGATGCTGGAATCCACCCACAACTGCGCCGCGGCCTGGATATCCACGTGCTCTTTCGGGTGAATGTCATCGGAGCTGATGAAATAGTCCGGCAGCGCGTGTGCGGGATCCTCGCTGAACGGCATGGCCTGGGCGTCGACCAGCTCGCGGTAGGCCAGCAGCTCGTAGCTGTAGACCTCGACCTTTTCCTTGGTCTTGCGTCCCTCGCGGATGACATTGCGATTGTAGTGATGCGCGAAGCTGGGCTCGATGCCATTGGAGACATTGTTCGCCAGCGACAGCGAAATGGTGCCGGTGGGCGCGATCGACGTGTGGTGGGTGAATCGGCCGCCCTCTTCAATCAGGGCTTCGACCAGCTCCGGCGCGTGCTGGGCAACGCGCTGCATGTAACGGCTGTACTTGGCATGCAGGACACGGCCGGGCACGGTATCGCCCACCTTGTAACCGTCCGCCTGCATTTCCGGGCGCCGGCGCAACATGTCGCCGGTGACCTCGAAGGTCTCGTTCATGATGGGCGCGACACCTTTTTCGCGCGCCAGGTCGAGCGACTCTTCCCAGCCGGCCAGTGCCATCTCGCGCGCGACCTTCTCGGTGAAGTCGACCGACTCGGGTGAGCCGTACTTCAGGCCCATCAGCGTGAGCGTGGAACCCAGCCCGAGGAAGCCCATGCCATGACGGCGCTTGCGGGTGATCTCGTCGCGCTGTTTTTCCAGCGGCAGGCCGTTGATCTCGACCACGTTGTCGAGCATGCGCGTGAACACCTTCACGACCTTGCGGTATTCATCCCAGTCGAACGTCGCGTCGGCGGTGAACGGGTCCGTGACGAACCGGGTCAGGTTGACCGAGCCCAGCAGGCAGGCGCCGTACGGCGGCAGCGGCTGCTCGCCGCAGGGGTTGGTGGCGCGGATGTTCTCGCAGAACCAGTTGTTGTTCATCTCGTTGATGCGGTCGACGAGGATGAAACCGGGTTCGGCAAAATCGTAGGTGGAGGCCATGATCATGTCCCACACGCGGCGCGCCGGCACGGTCTTGTAGATCCGGCAGGCGACCAGGCCGTCATCGCGGGTGACATAGCCCTCTGTCGTGGGCCATTCGCGCCACTGCACCTGGGCCGGGTCTTCCAGGTCGAAATCGCCGGCTTCGTCCTGGGCCAGTGGGAACGCCAGCGGCCATTCGGCGCCTTCTCGCACGGCGTCCATGAACTCGTCGGTGATCAGCAGCGAGCAGTTGAACTGGCGCAGGCGGCCGTCTTCACGCTTGGCGCGAATGAATTCCATGACATCGGGATGGCCGACCTCGAAGGTCGCCATTTGTGCACCGCGACGACCACCGGCAGAGGACACGGTGAAACACATCTTGTCGTAGATATCCATGAAGCTCAGCGGGCCCGACGTGTACGCGCCCGCACCCGACACGTACGCGCCTTTCGGGCGCAGGGTCGAGAACTCGTAGCCGATGCCACAACCGGCCTTCAGGGTCAGCCCGGCCTCGTGCACCTTGTCGAGGATGCCGTTCATGGAATCCTGGATCGTGCCGGACACGGTACAGTTGATCGTGGACGTGGCGGGCTTGTGCGCCTCGGCGCCGGCGTTCGACGTGATACGCCCGGCCGGGATGGCACCGCGGCGAAGCGCCCACAGGAAGGCCTCGTACCACTGTTCCCGCTTCTCCTTGCCCTTTTCCACCCGCGACAGCGCGCGCGCGACACGCTTGTACGTGTCGTCGATGGTGTGATCGATGATTTCCCCTGTTTTTGACTTCAGCCGGTACTTTTTATCCCAGATATCCCAGGATGCCGGCTGCAGCGGAATCGCTTGCGAATCAGTAACGGACGACTCGGCCTGGACGCTGCTCATGAACTCTCCCACCCAATGAATTGGTTTTGTTAGGTTTGTCGGCACAACTGCTTGTGCCTCAATTCTTTCGCGAAACACAAGATATTGTGTCGCGGAGTCACAAGATACGCCTGCTTCCGGGGGCTGTCAAATGCCTGTCGAGCCCTGGCAAAGCTCGCGCATTTTTAATAAATACCCAATATATTCAGTTATTTAACCATGTCGCCATGATGGAATGCCCGGTCCGGCGTGGATCAATCTGACGGAATCAGGCGGGTTTCCGGCCTGTTCGCTTTGTCGCAAAACCCGGGGCCGGGCGCGTCAGGCGTCGTGTTCGGGTTTCTGGTCGCGCGCCAGGAGGCGTCGAAGGCAAGCCTCGGGATCGAGGCGCTGGTGGATGATTCCGTAGACTTCGCGGGAAATCGGCATACTGACGTCATGCGCCTTTGACAGGCGCCGGACCTCGGCAGAGGTCCCCACACCTTCCACCACCTGGCCAATCTCGCGAACAGCGGTTTCAACATCGGCCCCATGGCCCAGCGCCAGGCCCAGCCGCCGGTTACGGGACTGGTCACCGGTACAGGTCAGCACCAGGTCGCCGATACCGGCCAGGCCGGTGAGGGTTTCCGGCCGGGCGCCCATCGCGGCCCCCAGGCGCATCATTTCCGCCAGGCCGCGGGTAATCAGGGCCGCGCGGGCGTTATCACCCAGGCCCATGCCGTCGATGATGCCCGTGGCCACGGCCAGCACATTCTTGACCGCACCGCCCAGCTCGGCGCCGACCATGTCGGCGGAGGTATAGGCCCGGAAGGCGCCGCCATGCAAACGGCGCGCGACGTCCGCGGCAAAAGATTCGTCGAACCCGGCGATGGTCACGGCCGTGGGCAGGCCACGCGCGACTTCCCCGGCGAAGCTGGGCCCGGTGATGGCCGCCAGCGGCACCTGTTCGCCCAATGCAGACTGGGCCACCTCGTGCAGCAATCGGCCCGTGCCCGGTTCGAAGCCCTTGCACGCCCAGGCCACGCCCTGCCCCGACGCCAGGTATGGCGCGACGCGTTCGACCGTGGCGGCGAAGGCATGGCTCGGTGCGGCAATGAGCACCGGGCCGCCCGCCCTGACTGCGGACTCAAAATCGTCGGTGGGCGTGATCCCGGGCGGGAATTCAATACCGGGCAGGTAACGGGCGTTGCACCCGGACCCGGCCATGTCGGCGACATGGCCGGAATCCCGTGCCCAGAGGGCGACGGATTGCCCGTTGCGCGCCAGCTGCATGGCCAGCGCGGTGCCCCACGAACCGGCGCCGAGAACGCCGATGGCGGACTCGACGCGGTTCATGTGGCGGAGCGGCTCACGCTTCAGGCGTTGCCGGCTTCGATGTCACCTGCAGCCTGCTGCATCTGCGCTTCCTGCATGCGCTGCTGGTAAACGTGGTCGAAGTTGATCGGCTGCAGCACCAGCGGCGGGAAGCCGCCATCGGCCACCAGGCCGGTGATGGTGCGGGCCGCGTACGGGAACAGCTGGTGCGGGCACAGCGTGTTCAGCACGGCCTGCTGCTGCTGGTCTTCCAGTCCGCTGATGCCGAACAGGCCGGCCTGGTGCACTTCGGCCAGGTAGGCCGTGTTCTCACCGGCGGTGGCGGTCACGGTGACGCTCAGCACCACCTCGAACAGGCCCTCGCCCACGCTGTTGACGCGCTGGGCCAGGTTCAGCTTGATCTCTGCCGCGCCTTCCTGCTGGAACACCTGCGGTGCATTGGGCACCTCGAAGGACACGTCCTTCACGTAAAGCTTCTGCAACTGGAAGCGGGCGCCGGCTGCGGGCTGTTCGGCCGCGGCCGCCGGAATTTCGTTCTGCTCTTCTGCCATGTCGAAAATCTCTGTTGTATTAAAAGTATCAAAACGGCGCCGGCATCGATCCGGGCCAAAGGAAAATTATCCCACCGTCACGGGGTGCATGACCAGTTCAGGCGCGCGTGACCGGGAACTGGTCCGCGGCCCATTGCGCCATGCCGCCTTTCAGCACGACCACGTCTTCAGCACCCCGCTTCACCAGCTTTTGTGCCGCCTGGGGCGCTGCCTGGCCGTTCTTGCAGACCACCAGCAACGGGCCGGCCATCAGTTTCGTCACCTTTTTGTCCGGGTCATCCAGGGAAGAAGCGGCAACGTTGTGCGCGCCCAGGATATGACCACGGTTGAAGTCAGCCGACGACGAGACGTCGAGCACGGCCGCATCCTGGCGATTCATGAACGCCACGGCCTCGGCCGGGCCCAGGGACCTGAATTTCTGGCCGCGGCGCATGACCTCGGTCGCCACGAGCAGGACCAGCGCCGCGAATAACGCGCCGGACAACAAGACATGATTGCCGATGAACTCCATTAATTGCTGCATGGTGGTGCCTTTGTGATAATGCCTTTTTCGCCATGCTTCGGCGGGTGAGCAACATCTGGTGGCGGCGACAGGATTTTGCAAGTGCGCGGTCACGTTCCCTTTGAAATTGACGATTCGGAAACAACCTGACCCATGTCAAAAACTCCCTTGGTACTCATGATTCTTGACGGCTGGGGCTACCGCGAGCCCGGCCCGGACAACGCCATCAGTGAAGCGAACACCCCGAACTGGGACCGGCTCTGGGCCGACGCCGCCCATACGCTCATTGATACCTCCGGCGAGTCCGTTGGGCTGCCTGCCGGTCAGATGGGCAACTCCGAGGTCGGGCACATGAACATCGGCGCCGGCCGCGTGGTGTACCAGGACTTCACCCGTATCAGCCAGGCGGTGCGCTCCGGCGAGATTGCCGACAACCCCGTGCTGCTCGACGCCGTAAGCGCGGCAAAAGCCGCCGGCGGCACGGTCCACGTGATGGGCCTGCTGTCCCCGGGCGGGGTCCACAGCCATGAAGATCACTTCCGCGCGGTGGTGGAGATGGTGGCCACCAACGGCGCCCCCGCGGTCCGCGTGCACGCGTTCATGGACGGTCGCGACACGCCGCCGCGCAGCGCACAGCCGTCACTGGCCGCCATGCAGACCACCCTGGACGCAATCGACGGGGCCGAGTACGCCACGGTTGCCGGGCGCTATTACGCCATGGATCGCGACCAGCGCTGGGACCGGGTCGAAAAAGCCTGGAACGCCATCGTTGAAGGCAAGGCCACCTACAGCGCCGCGAGTGGCGAGGCCGCGCTGCAGGCGGCCTATGGACGTGACGAAAATGACGAGTTCGTCGCGCCGACCGTGATCGGCGACTACGCGGGCGTGAAAAATGGCGATGCCGTGATCTTCGTGAACTTCCGTGCCGACCGGGCCCGCCAGCTCAGCCGCGCATTCCGTGAGCCGGGCTTTGACGGTTTCGAGCGACGGGTGCCAGACCTGTCCGCCTACGTGTGCATGACCGAGTACATCGCCGGCCTGCCCGCAGCCGTGGCATTCCCGCCGGAATCGTTGAGCGACCTGCTGGGTGAAATCATTGCGCGCGAAGGGCTGCGCCAGCTGCGCGCCGCTGAAACGGAAAAATACGCTCACGTCACATTCTTCCTCAATGGCGGCCGTGAGGAACCCTTCGATGGCGAAGAACGCATCCTGATTCCATCGCCGAAGGTCGCCACCTACGACCTGCAACCGGAAATGAGCGCGCCGGAACTGGCCGATGCCCTGGACACCAGCATTCGCTCCGGCGACTTTGACGTCATTATCTGCAATGTCGCGAATCCGGACATGGTCGGCCACAGCGGCAAGATGGACGCGGCCATGGCGGCCGTGGAAGCCGTCGACGCGGTTATCGGCCGGGTCTGCGCCGCGCTTGACGAGAGCGGCGGCGAACTGCTGCTGACCGCCGATCACGGCAACGTTGAGCAGATGTCAGACCCGCACTCCGGCCAGTCACACACGGCCCACACGACCAACCCGGTGCCGCTGGTCTACCGCGGCAGGGCGGCAAGCCTGGAGGACAATGGCAGCCTGAGAGACATCGCGCCCACCATGCTGTACCTGCTGGGCATCGACCAGCCGGCCGCGATGACCGGCCGCAACCTGGTACGCCTGGACGGCACACAACGCGACGCGGCCTGAGGGCCTGTATGCGGATGCGCGCCTGGCGCCCGGCCCTCCGCCTGCTGGCGCTGGCCGTGCTGCTGTCCGGCGCCGCCACCCCGGCATATGCGGACAGCGAGCGTGACGATGCCACCGCGCAGCTCGAAGCAGTCAACCGCGACATTGAGCGCCTGCAGGCCGAGCTGGAAGGCGCCCGCGAGCGCCAGGGTACGGCACAGGCGGCGCTGCGTGACGTGGAGCTCGAGTTGCAGGCGGCTGCCCGGCGCGCCCGGGCGCTCGACCAGGCACGCGCCGGCCATGAACAGGAAGTGGCGAGGCTGGAACAGTCACGACTGGCCTACCTTGACCAACTGGCTGAGCGCGGCGACGAACTGCAAGCCCAGGTCGTCGCCGCCTGGCGCGCCGGCCGGGAATCCCGGCTGAAGATGCTGCTGAACCAGGACGACCCGGCGCGCCTGGCGCGATTGCTGTCCTATTACGAGTACCTGAGCGATGCCCAGGGTGAACGCATCCGCGAGTTGCACGACGCGCTGGCGACGCTGGACGTCATGAGCGCGGCCGTTGATGCCGAACTGGCGGCGCTGGCTGACGCAGAGGCCGAGCTGGCAAAAGCGGAAACCGCGCTGGAATCCCGGCGTCTCGACCAGCTTGCCGCCATCGCCGTGATCGAAACCGAACTGGACCAGGGACAGGACCGGCTGGCCGAACTGCAACGCGACCGGCAGGACCTGGAAACCCTGCTGGAACGCCTGGATGACAGCCTGGCCGACATCCCGGTCGACCTCGGCGGCGGCCTCCACCCGCGTGAGCTGAAAGGCCGCCTGCCGATGCCGGTCAACGGCCGGGTCGCCGCGGCCTACGGGCAGCCGCGTGCAGCCGGACTGCGCTGGCAGGGTTGGCTGATCGGTGCCGACACTGGCACCGAGGTGCACGCCGTCGCGTACGGACGCGTCGCCTACGCGGACTGGCTTCGGGGCTATGGCCTGTTGCTGATCATCGACCATGGCGAGGGGTTCATGAGCCTGTACGGCCACAACGAGGCCCTGCTGGCGGAAGTCGGGGACTGGGTGAATGCGGGCCGCCCGGTTGCGATATCCGGACGGAACGCCGGGCTTGCCGAAGGGGTCTACTTTGAATTGCGCAACGACGGCAAAGCCGTCGACCCCGCGGCCTGGGTGCAGCGGAACTGATGCAAAGGAATCTCGATGCCTGGAAACCCCACACACTCCCGGTCACACACACGGTCACTCACCGGGTTACTTGCGCCGGCCCTGGTGCTCATCACCACGTCGGCAACGTACGCGGAAGAAGCGCGCCTGGACGACGTGCGCGCTTTCGCCGACATGATCCAGCTGATTCGTGATCATTACGTCGAGGAGATACCGGAAACCGAGTTGATGCGCCTGGCCATGCAGGGCCTGGCCGGCGGCCTGGATGACCACTCCGGCTGGCTGCCACCCCGGCGTTTTCGCGAGCACGATGATGGCTCACGCGGCCGCCAGGGCGGCATCGGGGCAGCGTTCGATATTCGCGACCAACGCCTTTATGTCTCGGAACTGTCCCCGGATGGACCGGCAGAAAAAGCCGGCATTCTTCCGGGTGACCAGCTGCTTGCCGTGGACGACGAGCCGGTACGCGGACGCGCTCTGCACCGGTCGATCGAGGCCATCGGGGGCGAAGTGGGCACGACCGTCGAGTTGCGCCTGCGCGGCGCCGGTGACGCACCTCGCGAGGTGCAGTTGGAACGTGCCTACATCCCGGTGGACAGCGTCGACGGCCACTGGCTGGCGCCCGGGACGGCCTACCTCGCGATCAGCCATTTCAATGACCATAGCGCCACCGATTTTGAACGCGAACTGGAACGACTGGCGGCGATGCCGGAATCGGCTCCCGTGGCCCAGGTCGTCATCGACCTGCGTGACAACCGCGGCGGCGTATTGCCACCGGCCCTGGCCATTGCCGACGGCTTCCTGGATGAAGGCCTGGTGGTCGAAACCCGCGGTCGCACGCCGTCGACCCGCATGGAATACATCGCGCAACCCGGCCAGTGGCACCCCGATGCGGCAGTCGCCGTGCTGGTCGGCCCACTGACGGCATCGTCTTCGGAGATCCTGGCCGGTGCGCTGCAGGATCACGGCCGTGCACGGGTTTTTGGCATGAACAGTTTCGGCAAGGGCACGGTGCAGTCGGTGGTGCCGCTACGGAATGGCTCCGCGCTGAAATTCACAACGGCGAAGTACTACACGCCTTCGGGCCGGGAAATCGAGGGTTCGGGCATCAAACCCGATATCGTCGTGGAAGGCGGTGTGCACCCCGTCGGCAAACTGGATGACCCGGTCGTGGCCGTTGCGTACGCGGCGCTTACCGGGGCCGAAAGCGACTGAGCCTCAGCTGCCCTGCCGCCCGGGGCCGGACAGTGGGAACGGGGTGACCTTCTCGCCGGACTCGCGGTCGCGGATGACCGATTTGCCCTTCTTTTTGACCTGCTCGACGCGCAGCACGCCCTGCATCGGCACATGCAGCACCTCGACATCGGCAAACTCGTCGCGGAGTTTTTCCTCGGTCGGGTCGACCACCACTGCGCCTGCATCGTCAAAGACCAGCCCCGAGATTTCGACGAAACCCCAGAGTTCGCTCGAGACGACGCGGGCGCAGTGGATTTCATAGACCTTTCCGTGGCTGACGAAGGCCACTCGGTACAGTTGCGGGCTTGCCATGATTCAGTCCTGCGCGGGTTCAGTGACGGTTTGACCGGACATTGCCACCGGCCCGGGCCAGTAGCGCCATCATCAGGCCCAGCGCGAATCCGGTCAGGTGTATCCACCAGGCCACCAGTCCGGAAATGGGGCCGATCACCGAATAAAGCAACTGCAGCGCAAACCATGAACCGATGACCAGCAGCGCGGGCACACGCACGGACTGCACCACCAGGCCCAGGGGCAGGTAGAGGCCAATCTGGCGGCCGGGGTACAGTCCCAGGTAGGCGCCCAGCACGGCCGATACCGCACCGCTCGCGCCAATAACGGTGGTGTCCATCTGCGGCAGCCGCTGCACCAGGATGAGGTTGGCCCCGGCGCCACCGACCAGGAAGACCACGAGCAGGAAGAACGAACTGCGCAACCGCTCAATGGGGATGCCGAACACCCAGAGATAGGCGAGGTTACCCAGCAGGTGTAGCAGCTCCGCGTGCACGAACAGGGCCGTGAACAGGGTACGCAGCGTATGGCTCCGCCAGGGGCCGCCCGCCTCCGCCATGGCCGCCGCCAGTGCCGCCGGATTGACGCCGGCCGTTTCGATAATGATCCGGTGCTGCAGTGGGGGCAACGCGGCAAGAATCGCAAAAACCACCAGGCATACGACTGACAACGTCAGCGTCAGGGCCGGGAAATGCCCCGGGCGCGCGAAAATGCGCTTTTCGGTGCGCCCTGGCCCCCACTTCCCCATCCGGGTCAGGGTTTGACCAGGAAGCGGTATGGCCCACGCCGGAACACCACGCCATCACGTCGAATCTCGGCGACGCGCCCACCGCCCTGCACCTCGTCACCCTGGTGCATGCGCTGGCCGTCGACCAGTGCGAAGCGGTCACCCTCGACATCCGAGTACACGAGCACGGTGACCCGCAGGGGTGGCAGGCCGTCGCGGACGTTGGCGGGCAGCTCCCAGTAGCCGATGACCGAGTCCTGCCGCGAACCCGCGGACGCGGGCGATGGCTCCGTGGCTGTCGCCGGCGCCTGGTTGGCCGGTGCCGGCTCCGTCAGTGACTGCGTCTGCGGCGACTCCGGTTCCGGGGCCTGGCGCTGTTCCGGGGGCGCCTCGCCGGGCCCCTCGGTCGCAGGCGCCCGGGCAGGCCCCGGCAGTGCCTGCTCGACGGGCGTACGCGGCGCTGAATCAGCGACGGGCGTCTCCAGTTCCGCCTGCCCTTCCGGTTCCTGTCCAGGTTGCGGGTCAGCAGGCACGGGCGTCACCGACCCGGCCGATGGCGCCGGCAAGGTCCCCTCCACCGCATAATCAAGTGGTCGATACTGCTGCCAGGTCAGCCAGCCGATGCACATCAACACCGGCACCGCGACCAGCAGATAGCGTGTGAACCCTGCGCCCTGTTCCGCCATGGGCGCCGGCTCAGCCGCCAGGCCGGGCACCGTTCCGGCGCGCTGGCGGCGCTCCGACTTTTTCAGTGCGTCAAGCAATATGGACATGCCTTCAGGCTCCGCTCATGAACCGGGTATCGAGCCGGGGTTGTTCAATGGAAAATCGCATCAGGTACAGCAGCGTCCGGGGGCCGACGATGCCATCGGCGTCCAGCCCGTGTCGCCGCTGGAAATCCGTCAACCAGCGCTGGAATTCGGGCCCGAAACCATCGGCGCCCTCGTAGGGCATATCGGCCGCCCGGGCCATGGCCACAACGCGATCAACCGCCGGGCCGGTGTCACCGGCACTGACCTGGCGCGGCCATCCGGCAGCCTGCGGCCAGGCGACCAGGAACTCGCCAAACCAGCCCGACTCGATGTCTTCCCGGCTGACGCGTTCACCCCCGTGACCGCCGACCAGGAGCGTGTCACCGTCCAGCCCGGCGAGCATCACCTGGCGCCCACCACCGTTCGCCAGTTGCAGGATGACCGGCAAACCCAGTTGCCGGATTCTCGACCAGGTGCCCTGTTCTCGCACGCAGGCGTAGCCCAGGCCTTCACGCCCCTGGCAGCTCGCCTCCATCAAGGCGGCGTCTGCCGGACGGCCCCAGGCCGTGGCCAATGCCGGCCAGGCGCGCAGGCTGGCGGATTCCAGCCAGGTGTCATCAACCATGACGGTTTCTGCTACTTTGTCCGGCGATTCGACCGGGGGTGGCGAGACCGGTTCCGTGCGGATGGCGCTGGCAGGGGGACCGGCCGTTTCGATCACTGGCTTGCCGGCGGTCGCGGTCGAGGCTTCGTGTGCTGGCCGCTCACGCCCGGTCCACCAGGCAGAAGCCGCCACCAGCACAATCACCGCCGCGGCAACCGCGGCCCAGGGCCAGTACGGCCGATGCACACCGGGCTCGCCCAGTTGTACCTCGTTGGCGGCGGCGTGCACCAGCCGGGCGTCAACCCGGTCACGCTCCTTCGCGTACGCGCCTGCGAGCGCCCGGTCGGCGATGATATTGATTAACCGGGGCACACCACCGGAGCGCTGGTACAGCGCGTTCAGGCCCGAACGCGTAAACAGGTTGCGGTGCGCGCCGGCCACTTCCAGGCGGTGCGCCACGTAGCGCGACGTTTCTTCACGATCCAGCGGGGTCAGGTGATACCGTGCGGTCACCCGCTGGGCCAATTGGCGCAGGTCGCGCCGCTGCAGCAGCTCCCGCAACTCGGGCTGCCCCAGCAGGATGATCTGCAGCAGCTTGTCCTTGCGGGTCTCCAGGTTGGTGAGCAGGCGGATCTGCTCCAGCGAATCCGGGCTCAGGTTCTGCGCCTCGTCCACGACGACCACGACGCGGCCACCCTCGCCGTGGACCCGCAACAGGAACGCATTCAGCCGGTCCACCAGCGCCTTCGGGCTGCCCTCGAAGCCCGCGATGTCAATCGCCAGTTCTTCGCAGATGGCCTCGAGCATCTCTACAGGCCCCATCAGCGGGTTCAGCACCAGCGCCACGTGGGTGTCCTCGGGCACCTGCTCGAGCAGCGCGCGGCACAGCGTGGTCTTGCCGGTGCCGACCTCGCCGGTGAGCTGCACGAAACCGCCGGCACCGCCCTGCCCCACACCGTAGAGCAGGTGCGCCAGGGCATCCCGGTGCCGGCCGCTCAGGTAGATGAACGTCGGGTCGGGGGTGATGGAGAATGGCGTTTCCGCCAGTCCGAAATAGTCGAGATACAAAACGCTCAGTCTTCCATGGCCAGCAGGCTGGCGTTGCCGCCGACCGCCGCCGTATTGTTCGTGAGGGTCCGCTCGGTCGCGAACCGCGCCAGGTAATGTGGACCGCCCGCTTTCGGGCCGGTTCCGGACAGGCCTTCGCCACCGAAGGGCTGCACCCCGACCACGGCGCCGGTCATCGTCCGGTTAATATAGCAATTCCCGACCCGTACCCGCCCGGCAATATATCGCTGGGTGTCCTCGTTGCGGCTGTGAATCCCCAGCGTCAGCCCGTAGCCGGTGCCGTTCACGGCGTCGATCACCTGGTCCAGGTCGCGGGCGCGGTAGCGCACGATGTGCAGAACGGGGCCGAACACCTCCCGCTCGAGGGTATCGATGGATTCAATTTCGTAGGCGCACGGCGCGAAGAAATGCCCTTCCAGCTCCGGGTCGAGCGGCGCCGTCGCAATCCTGCGCCCGACCGTTTCCATGCGTTCGACATGGGCGTTGAGCATGGCCAGCGCATCGGGATCGATGACCGGGCCGATATCGGTGGACAGCAGTGCGGGGTCGCCCAGTTTCAGCTCGGCCATGGCCCCGGCCAGCATGGCCATCACGTGGTCGGCAATGTCGCGCTGCAGGAACAGTACCCGCAGCGCGGAACAGCGCTGCCCCGCGCTCAGGAATGCACTGCCGATGACATCCTTGACCACCTGTTCGGGGAGTGCGGTGGAATCCACCAGCATGGCGTTCTGTCCGCCGGTTTCCGCCACCAGCGCCGCCAGCGGCGCGTCGCGGCCGGCCAGGGTGCGATTGATCAGCCGGGCGGTGTCCGTGGAGCCGGTGAAGGCGACGCCGTCGACCCGCGGGTCCGCGGTCAAACGCGCGCCCACGGTGGCGCCGTCACCCGGCAGGAACTGCAGGGCGCGGGCCGGGATACCAGCCTCGTGCAGAAGTTCGACGGCGCGCGCCGCGATCAGCGGCGTCTGCTCGGCCGGTTTCGCCAGCACCGCGTTGCCGGCGGCCAAGGCCGCGGCCACCTGGCCGGTGAAAATGGCCAGCGGGAAGTTCCACGGGCTGATGCAGGCGAAAACGCCGCGGCCGTGCAGCGAAAGCTGGTTCATCTCGCCGGTCGGGCCCGGCAATGTCACCGGCGCCGCGAACTGCTCGCGCGCACCGGCAGCGTAATAGCGCAGGAAATCGACCGCCTCGCGAACTTCCGCAATGGCGTCATTGACGGTCTTGCCGGCCTCGCGCGCGCACAGCGCCATGAACTCCGCCAGGTGGGTCTCGAACAGGTCAGCGGCGCGATCCAGGCAGTCAGCGCGATCCTCGGCCGGCGTCGCGTCCCAGCGCGGCGCATACGCCACGGCGGTCTCCAGCGCGCGGTCAACATCATCGGTGGTCGCCGCCGCCACCCAGCCGACGACGCGGCCCGGAAATGCCGGGTCACGGCACTCCCGCCAGTTGGGTTCGTCCGCCTGGCCGCCGTCACCGGTCACCGGCCGCGCTCGCCATTCGCGTTCCGCGGCCTCGGCCACGGCCCGTGACAGTCGTCCGAGTTCCCGCCGGTCGGCCAGGTTCACGCCCATGGCGTTGCGCCGCCGTTCGCCATACAGGTCGCGGGGCAGCACGATGCCGGGGTGGGCCACGGCCTCGTTTGCAGCAGCCTTCTCCACCGGGTTTTCGGCCACTTTCGCCACCGGCAGGCGCTCGTCGATGATGCGGTTGACGAAAGAGGTGTTGGCGCCGTTCTCGAGCAGGCGACGCACCAGGTACGGCAGCAGGTCCTGGTGACTGCCCACCGGCGCGTAGACGCGGCAGGCGTGGTTGTAGCCCGTGGTGCCCAGCACCTCGCCATACAGGTCTTCGCCCATGCCGTGCAGCCGCTGGAATTCGTAGTCCAGGCGGTCGCCGGCCAGTTCGGTGATGACGGCGATGGTCTGGGCGTTGTGGGTGGCGAACTGCGGGTAAAACGACTGGCGGTCGGCCAGCACCCTGCGCGCGCAGGCAATGTACGACACATCGGTATTGGCCTTGCGGGTGAACACCGGGTAACCCGGGTGACCCTCGACCTGGGCGTGCTTGATCTCGGTATCCCAGTAGGCGCCTTTCACAAGTCGCACGGGAATGCGGTGCCCGGTGCGCCGCGCCAGGTCGGCCAGGAAATCGAACACGGCCCAACTCATCTTCTGGTAGCACTGCACCGCCAGCCCGAAGCCATTCCAGCCGGCCATGCTGTCATCTTCGAGAACACTCGCCACCAGGTCCAGCGCCAGCGCCAGGCGGTTGGCCTCCTCGGCGTCCACCGTCAGGGCCACGTCACGCTCGCGGGCCAGCAGCGCCAGCGACAACAGCCGCGGCGCCAGTTCCGTCATGACACGTTCGCGCTGCGCGAATTCGTACCGGGGATGCAGCGCCGACAGTTTCACCGACACGCTTGGGGCCGCGAAGATGTCCTCTTCGCCGCGTGCAGCGCCCACGGCGCGAATGGCGTCGCGGTACGCTTCGAGATAGCGTTCTGCGTCAGCCGCTGTCAGGGCCGCCTCGCCCAGCATGTCGAAAGAATAGCGGTACAGCCGGTTGCGCTTTTTCCGCGACCGTTCCAGTGCCGCCTTAATGTCCCGACCCATCACGTACTGGTGGCCCATGATGCGCATGGCCTGGCGAATGGCATTGCGCACCACCGGTTCGCCGCTGCGATTGACCAGCCGGCCCAGCGCGCCGCGGATACTGCGTCTTGTATCACGACCCAGGCGAACCAGGCGCCCTGTCAGCATCAGGCCGAAAGTCGATGCGTTGACCAGCACGGAAGAACTGCGGCCCAGGTGGGATTCCCAGTCCGCCGAGGACAGCTTGCTGGCGATCAGCGCCTCGGCACTGTCGTCGTCGGGCACCCGCAGCAGCGCCTCGGCCAGGCACATCAGCACCACGCCTTCCTCGGTGGACAGGTCGTATTCGGCCATGAAGGCCTCGAGCGCGTTCTGGTCCTGCTTGCGTGCGCGCACCGCCGCGACCAGGGTTTCCGCACGATCGCGCACCCGCTCCCGGGCGCGTGCGTCCAGCCGCGCGTGCTCCAGCAGGTCCGGAAGTACCGCGTCCTCGTCGGCCAGGTAACGGGCGTCGATGGCGACGCGCAGCGCATCGGGTTCGGAATGCGCGCTGACCAGGTAGTGATCACAGGTTTCGCGGGTCATGTCACGTCAACCATCGGGCAATCGGCGGCGGCCGGGGGGCACAGTGTAAGCAGGCGACCCGTCGCAGCCAAGCCTGGAGGCGCATTCGTTCTTGCCCGGTGAAGGTGACGAAAGTTACAATGTTGCGCTGGCATTACCCAGTCGTTTTACGACTCCCAAAGGTCCAAATCTCCCGGGCATTACGTGGTCTGCAAGCGGCCCCGTCCGGCGTTCGACCGCTCGAGGATCAGGTCGTTTTCATGAAAAAACAGAATACATTCATCGTCAGCCTGGCTGTACTGGTCGCCGTCATCGCCGCCTTCTGGCTGCTGTTGGCCGCGCCGGCGCACACCGGCAACCAGATCAACATGACGCGGGGCGTGTCCTCGCTGGCGGAAACGCATTACGAGCTCCACATGATCATCCTCTGGGTGTGCGTGGTGATCGGCATACTCGTGTTCACCGCCATGTTCACGTCCATCGTGCTGCACCGCAAATCGCGGGGCCACGAAGCCGCGCAGTTCAGTCATTCCACCAAGGCCGAGATCGCCTGGACGGTCATCCCGGTGCTCATCCTGGTCGGCATGGCCATCCCCGGCACGTCCGCGCTGGTGCAGATGGAATCCCCGGGCGGCGCCGAGATGACGGTGAAGATCACCGGTTACCAGTGGAAATGGCGTTACGAGTACGTGGACGACGACATCGCGTTCATGAGTTCACTGGCGCCGGAATCCAACGCCGCCCGCCAGCTGGGCTCCGGCGTCGACCCGCGTGCCGTCGAGAATTACCTGCTCGACGTCGACAACCCGCTGGTCCTGCCGGTGGGCCGCAAGATCAAGTTCCTGATCACCGCCGACGACGTGATCCACGCCTGGTGGGTCCCGGCCTTCGGCTGGAAGCGGGACGCCGTGCCCGGTTACATCAACGAGGGCTGGGTGGAAATCAATGAGCCGGGCACCTACCGCGGCCAGTGCGCGGAACTGTGCGGCATGGACCACGGCTTCATGCCGATCGTGGTCGAGGCCCTGCCCGAAGATGAATATGACGCCTGGGTGAGCCGCCAGCAGTCCGGCAGCAACACCGGCGCGGGCGCCGGCAACTAACGAGGGACAAGAACGATGAGCACGATTGCCAGCGACGGCACGGATCTGGGTCACGACACCCACGATGCACACGACGACCACGACCACAAGCCGGAGGGCTTCCTGGATCGCTGGGTCTTCACCACCAACCACAAGGACATCGGAACGCTGTACCTGGTCTTCGCCCTGCTGATGTTCTTCATCGGCGGCGCCATGGCGATGGTCATCCGTGCGGAACTGTTCATGCCCGGCATGCAGCTGGTGCGGCCGGACTTCTTCAACCAGATGACCACCATGCACGCGCTGATCATGGTCTTTGGCGCGGTGATGCCGGCCTGGGTCGGTTTCGCCAACTGGATGATTCCGCTGCAGGTGGGCGCGCCGGACATGGCCCTGCCGCGCATGAACAACTTCAGCTTCTGGATCCTGCCGTTCGCATTCACGATGCTGCTGTCGACGCTGTTCATGGATTCCGGCGGCCCGGCCGCGGGCTGGACGCTGTACCCGCCGCTGAGCCTGCAGACCGGCTCCAGCTTTGCCTTCGTGGTGTTCGCGGTGCACATGATGGGCATCAGCTCGATCATGGGTGCGATCAATATCATCGCCACCATCTTCAACATGCGCGCGCCGGGCATGACCCTGCTGCGCATGCCATTGTTCGTGTGGACCTGGCTGATTACCGCTTTCCTGCTGATCGCGGCCATGCCGGTGCTGGCGGGCGCGGTGACCATGCTGCTGACGGACCACTTCTTCGGCACCAGCTTCTTCAACGCCGCCGGCGGTGGTGACCCGGTGATGTTCCAGCATATCTTCTGGTTCTTCGGTCATCCCGAGGTCTACATCATGATCCTGCCGGCCTTCGGCGTGGTCTCGGAGATCCTGCCGACCTTCAGCCGCAAGCCACTGTTCGGTTACGCGGCGATGGTCTACGCCACGGCGTCGATCGCGTTCCTGTCGTTTATCGTCTGGGCGCACCACATGTTCACCGTGGGCATGCCGCTGGAAGGCGAACTGTTCTTCATGTACGCGACCATGCTGATCGCGGTGCCGACCGGCGTGAAGGTGTTCAACTGGGTCTCCACCATGTGGAAGGGCTCGATGACCTTCGAGACGCCGATGCTGTTCGCGATCGGCTTCGTCGTGCTGTTCACCATCGGCGGCCTGTCCGGCCTGATGCTGGCCATCACCGCGGCCGACCTGCAGTATCACGACACCTATTTCGTGGTGGCGCATTTCCACTACGTGCTGGTGCCGGGCGCCGTGTTCACGCTGATGGCGGGCGCCTATTACTGGCTGCCCAAGTGGACCGGCAACATGTACTCGGAGCGCTGGGGCAAGATCCATTTCTGGTGCTCGGCGATTTTCGTCAACGTGTTGTTCTTCCCGCAGCACTACCTGGGCCTGGCCGGCATGCCGCGACGCATCCCGGACTACTCGCCGCAGTTCGCCGACTTCAACATGTGGTCGTCCATCGGCGGCTTCGCGTTCGGCGCCAGCCAGCTGATCTTTGTGGGTGTCATCATCCACTGCGTGTGGTTCAGCAAGAAGAAGGCGACGGCACAGGTCTGGGAAGGCGCGAAAGGCCTGGAGTGGACGGTCCCCTCCCCGGCCCCGCACCACACCTTCACCAAGCCGCCGGTGGTGGATGACACCATGGTCGCCCACGCCGACGAGGCGCACTGAGCGGAACGATGAGCGGTCGAGCGCCTGACACCCCGGAAGTGGCCAAACGCCGTGCCGCCGCGCGCCGCACGGCGCTGATCCTGGCCGTCGTGGTGCTGGGCGTGTTCGCCGCATTTATCTGGAAAGGCGTGTCCGGCGCATGAGCGAACAGAACCCAACAGCACCGAAACGCGGTCATGGCCGCCTGGTCGGCAAATTGCTGGTCGTTGCCGTGGCGATGTTCGGCTTCGGCGTGTTCGCCATGCCACCGCTGTACGACACCTTCTGCGAAATCACCGGCCTGGGCCAGGCGGGTATCAAGACCGCCGGAGAGGTCGAAGAAAGCGCCGCGCCGCGCCAGGTGAAAGTCCGTTTCGACGCCAACACCAACTCGAAGCTGGACTGGGAGTTTCGCCCGGTACAGTCAAGCATGATGGTGACCACCGGCGAAGCGACAACGGCGCTGTACTTTGCCGGCAACCCGTCGGAACGTGACAGCGCCGGCATGGCCACATTCAACGTGTCGCCGCCGAAGGCGGCACGGTATTTCGTCAAGACCGAGTGCTTCTGCTTCACGCGCCAGGAACTGGCGGCGGGCGAGGAGCGCGAAATGCCGGTGTACTTCTTCCTGCAGCCCGACCTGCCGGAAGACATCGAGGAACTGACCCTGTCGTACACGTTCTTCCGGAACGAGGACGACGACGTGGCGCAGAATGCGCCCTGAACAATGCCCCGGAATAAGATAAAGGCCTGAAAATGGGAACACACGCGGACAAGAGCATTTATTACGTACCTCACGGCACCAAGTGGCCGATGGTCGGTTCACTGGGTATCACGACGATGCTGGTGAGCACAGCGGTATGGTTGAACGGCGCCACGGCCGCACAGTGGGGCCTGTACCTGGGCCTGGCCATTATCATCTTCATGTTCTTCGGCTGGTTCGCCGAGGTCATTCGTGAAAGCGAAGGTGGCTACTACAACACCCAGGTCGACGCGTCCTTCCGCATCGGCATGGTGTGGTTCATCTTCTCCGAGGTAATGTTCTTCGCCTGTTTCTTCGGTGCCCTGTTCTATGCACGCACGCTGGCGGTGCCGTGGCTGGGCGGTGAAGGCAACAATGCCGCGACCAACGAGTTTCTCTGGCAGGGCTTCGTACCGACCTGGCCCACCAACGGCCCGGGCGAGATCGGTGGTGACTTCCAGACCATTCCGGCCTTCGGCGTGCCGTTCCTGAACACGCTGATCCTGCTGACCTCCGGCGTCACACTGACGCTGGCGCACCATGCCCTGCGCGCCAACCAGCGCAAGCCCCTGGTGATCTGGCTGGCGCTGACGGTCGCGCTGGGCGCGCTGTTCATGTTCTACCAGGTCGAGGAATATGGCGAAGCGTACAACCACCTGGGCCTGACGCTGGGTTCCGGCATTTACGGCTCGACATTCTTCATGCTGACGGGCTTCCACGGCCTGCACGTGACCCTGGGCGCCATCATGCTGTTCGTCATCATGATCCGCTGCGCACGCGGCCACTTCAAACCGGACTATCACTTCGGTTTCGAGGCCGTGGCCTGGTACTGGCACTTCGTGGACGTGGTCTGGCTGGGCCTGTTTATTTTCGTCTACGTGCTCTGACCCGGTGAATCCGGCGGGGGCGGTTCAGCCGTCCCCGGGCGGGGCTTCGGCCGGTGGCTTGAGGCCAATCGGGCCCGGTGTTGACGGCTTCACCCAGCCCAGTTGGTAAGCCGCGAAGATCAGCACGAACAGCAGCATCGACAGGCCGATCCGCCACGTCAGCCGCCAGACGACCCGGTCGCCCTCCCCCTTGTCCTGGATCAGGAATACGAACGACGAGGCCAGGCACCAGATGATGGCGAGCAGAAAGGCGATGATGATGATTTTCGAGATCAAGCCGAGACTCCGTTCACCCGCGCCGGGTGGCGGGCGTGGGGCGAGTATAACGGAAGCGGCGCACCATCCCACTTGCCGGTAAGCCATGCGATTCAGACCTTCCATATTGTCCACGCTCGTGCTGTTTTCCCTGGCGGCCGGCTTTATTGCGCTTGGCCAGTGGCAGCAGGGTCGTGCCGAGTCGAAAGAACGGATCGTGACGGCATTTGCGCAGGGCGAACGGGCCGATACCCTGCCCGTGCAGCCGGACCCGCAGGCATTTACGCGGGTGAAGCTGAGCGGGCGTTTCGATGCGGGTCGCCAGTGGCTGGTCGACAACCAGGTCCACCAGGCCCGGCCCGGCCTGCATGTATTGACGCCTTTCGAGGTCAATGATGATTCGGGCGCCGGCAGGACCTTGCTGGTCAATCGCGGCTGGGTCGCCCAGGGGCCTGACCGTTCGCGATTGCCCGATGTACCATCGCCACCGGCGAGCGCCACCATCGAAGGTTTCCTGGCCCCGGTGCGCACACCGGGCATTCAGCTGGGTGAAGGCCCGGGCGCTGCCGGTGACGATGTCGAATGGCCGCGCCGGGTGGTGTGGCCGGACCTGGATACCATGGCCCAGGAACTCGGCCAGCCCCTCTATCCCCTGGTCCTGTACCTGGACGCCAACAGCCCGGCCGGCCTGGACGGCCGCGACTGGCAGCCGGTGTCCATGGGGCCGGAACGACACCGCGGCTACGCGGTACAGTGGTACGCACTGGCCGCCACGGCGATTGCCGGCTGGCTGGTGCTGGCCACGCGACGGAGAACGAACTGATGCAACAACGCAGTCGCAACCGCCTGGTGCTGATCGCCATCGCGGTGCTGTTTTTCCTGCCGGTGCTGGCCGCCGTGCTGATGCAATCGAAATGGTGGCATTTCGAACCGGCCCACACGACCAACCGCGGTGCCCTGGTGGAGCCGCCGCAGTCGATACCGGATGGCGCCGTGGACTGGACCACCGAACAGGGACCGCGATGGATGGTGCTGTACCTGCCTGCCACGGATTGCGGAAAGCCCTGCGTGGAAGATGCCGCGGCATTGCGGCAAATCCACATCGGGCTCGGCCGTCGGCGTGAACACGTGGTGATCGGGTTGCTGCCGGCCAACCCTGGCGGGGCGCTGGCGCCGGATGAATGGCAACGCGTCTACGACGAGTTCGTGATCGGCGCCGGCCGTGGCGATGATGCGTGGCAGGTGCTGCGGGACGCGGCTGCCGCCACCGGGGTGGGTGATGCCACGATGGCCCGCCACGCCTTCCTGCTGGACCCGGCCGGCCGTGTCGTACTGGCCTACCCCGCAGATTTCACCCCCGGCGACATCAACAAGGACCTGAAACGCCTGCTGAAAGGAGGCGCCGAATGAGCCCCGCGCTGCACCGACTGGCCCTGTTTGCCGCCGTGATCACGCTCTGCGTGATCGTCCTGGGCGCCTGGGTGCGCCTGTCTCATGCCGGCCTGGGCTGTCCCGACTGGCCGGGCTGTTACGGCAAGCTGACCTGGCCGACCGAGCATCACGAGGTCAGCGCCGCCAACGAGGCTTTTCCGGATCGCCCGGTCGAGGTTCACAAGGCCTGGCGCGAGATGGTGCATCGCTACCTGGCCGGCACGCTGGTGTTGCTGGTGGTCGCCATTAACTGGCTGGCCTGGCGTGGCGACCGCGCGGCCCGGCAGATGCGCGGTATCGCGGCCGTCGCCCTGGGCCTGATCCTGTTCCAGGCCGCCCTGGGCATGTGGACCGTGACGCTCAAGCTGATGCCCATCGTCGTTATGGGCCACCTGATGGGCGGCATGGCCACGCTCGGGCTGCTCAGCTGGATTGCCTTCCGCACGGGTCCATTGCCCTATGAACGCATCACCGGGATGCGCACCATGGTCATTGCCGCGTTGGTCGTGCTGGTCATGCAGGTTGCCCTTGGCGGCTGGACCAGCGCGAATTATGCCGCACTGTCTTGCCCTGACTTGCCCACCTGCACCGGGCAGTGGTGGCCGGAGACCGATTTCGTCGCTGGCTTCACCGTTTCACGCGAAGTCGGCGTGAACTACGAAGGCGGCATTCTCGACCAGCCCGCCCGCGCCGCGATCCACATCGCCCACCGCATCGGTGCCATCGTGACGTTGCTGGTACTGCTGGCTACGGGGTTGCGGTTGCTGCACTGGCAGGAACTCCGGGCCGGCGCCCTGGCGTTGATGCTCGGGGTCTGTGCCCAGTTCACGCTGGGCCTGCTGAATGTCCACCTGAAGCTGCCGCTGGCCAACGCCGTGGCCCATAACGGCGTGGCCGCGCTGCTGATTGCCTGCCTGGTGTGGCTGCTGGCCCGCACCACGGCACGACCCGCCCGGCCATGACCCACTGGCGCGACTACCTGGAGCTGTGCAAGCCGCGCGTGGTGGCACTGATCGTGTTCACCGCGGTGGTCGGCATGCTGCTGGCGACCACGGGCGCGCCGCCGCTGAGCGCCCTGCTGGCCGGTACCGCGGGTATCGGCCTGGCCGCGTCTTCGGCGGCCGCCATCAACCACCTGCTGGATCGCCGCATCGATGCCGTGATGGCCCGGACCCGGGAACGTCCCCTGCCCACGGGTCACCTGACCGCCACGCGCGTCGCCACGTTTGCCGGCACGCTGGGCGCCCTGGCCATGGTGATCCTGGTCGTGTTCGTGAATGTGCTGACCGCGGTGCTGACGTTCGCCTCGCTGATCGGCTACGCCGTGGTCTACACCACGTGGCTGAAACGGGCGACACCGCAGAACATCGTCATCGGCGGCGCCGCCGGTGCGGCCCCGCCCGTGCTGGGCTGGACCTCGGTCACCGGCCAGGTCGACGCCGACGCCCTGCTGCTGTTCCTGATCATCTTCGTCTGGACGCCGCCGCATTTCTGGGCACTGGCGATCTACCGCCGGGCCGATTACGCCGCGGTGGATATCCCGATGCTGCCGGTCACCCATGGTGTGACGTTCACGCGCTGGCAGATCCTGTTCTACACCATCCTGCTGGTGATCGTGACCACCCTGCCGTGGCTGACCGGCATGAGCGGACTGGTGTACCTGTCCGGCGCGACCGTGCTGAACGCGGGTTTCCTGTGGTACGCCTTCGCCTTGCTGCGCGACGATGACCGCCAATTGCCCATGCGTGCGTTTGGCTACTCGGTGGTTTACCTGATGGTCCTGTTTGCCTTCCTGATGGTGGACCACTATTTCACCGCCTGGACGATGGGTGGCTGATTTCACCCGCTTTTTTCGCCATGCACCCCCTGCGCGGAATCGCGTTTACCATTAAAATACGCGCCTCCTGAACACCCTGCTACAGGCTCCAGAACATGACCCGACACGCCCCGGACGCGATGGCCAAGACGCCGCTGTACGCCCTCGAAACCCACGCCGAATTCATCGGTCGCCACATCGGCCCGCGCAAGGAAGACGTGCAGTACATGCTGGACAAGGTCGGCGCCGAGTCACTCGAGACACTGGCCGCCGGCACCCTGCCACCCGATATCCAGGACGACACGCCGCTGGACCTGCCGCGCGCGCTGAACGAGGCCGAGACCCTGCAGGTGCTGCGTGAAATCGCCGACCGCAACCAGTTGCGCCACAACATGATCGGCCTGGGCTACCACGAAACCATCACGCCCTCGGTGATCCTGCGTAACGTGCTGGAAAACCCGGGCTGGTACACGGCCTACACGCCCTACCAGGCCGAAATTTCGCAGGGCCGCCTGGAAGCCCTGCTGAACTACCAGCACATGGTCTGCGACCTGACCGGCATGGAACTGGCGAACGCTTCCATGCTGGACGAGGCCACCGCGGCCGCCGAGGCAATGGCGCAACTCAAGCGCATCAACCGGCACTCGAAGAGCGACCGCTTCGTCGTCGACCACGCCTGCCTGCCGCAGACCATCGACGTGTTACGCATGCGGGCCAGGTACTTTGGCTTTGAACTGGCCATCGGCGACCCGGCCGAGGAACTGTCCAAGGGCGAGTGCTTCGGCGTGCTGTTGCAGTATCCGGGCGCCGGCGGTGAAGTCCCCGACCTGGCGCCGGTGATTGCGCAGGCCCACGAAGCCGGCGCGCTGGCGGCCGTGGCCGCCGACCTGCTCAGCCTGGTGCTGCTGAAGCCGCCGGGCGAGATGGATGCCGATATCGTGGTCGGCTCCTCGCAGCGCTTCGGTGTACCGATGGGCTTTGGCGGCCCTCACGCCGCATTCTACGCGGTACGGGATGACTACAAGCGCACCATGCCCGGCCGCGTCATCGGCGTTTCCGTCGACCGCCACGGCCGACCGGCGCTGCGCATGGCGCTGCAGACGCGCGAGCAGCACATCCGCCGCGACAAGGCCACCAGCAACATCTGTACGGCGCAGGCGCTGCTGGCCGTCATGGCCGGCATGTACGGCGTCTACCACGGCCCCCGCGGCCTGTGGAAAATCGCCAGCCGCGTCCACCGCCTCACCTGCCTGCTGGCGGAAGGCCTGAAACGCATGGGCGTCGAGATCGCGCAGTCGGCCTGGTTCGATACCCTGACGCTGGACGTGGGCAAGGAGGCCGCCGCGCGTATCGTCTCCACGGCCGACCAGGCCGGTATCAACCTGCACCACGTGCCTGGCGAAGGCACCGTCAGCATCAGCGTGTCGGAGAAAACCACGCGCGATCACATCGCCACGCTGTGGACGATCATCGGCGAAGGCGACGCACCGGACCTGGAAACGCTGGACAATGACCTTGGCGAGGATCATGCCGCCATCCCGCAACAGTTGCAGCGCGAATCCGAGTACCTGCAGCACGAAGTGTTCAATCGTTATCACTCGGAAACCGAGATGCTGCGCTACCTCAAGCGCCTGGAGAACCGCGACCTGTCACTGGCGCACGCGATGATCCCGCTGGGCTCGTGCACGATGAAGCTGAACGCGACCACCGAGATGATCCCGGTCACCTGGCCCGAGTTCGGTGATATCCATCCGTTCGCACCGGCCGGCCAGGTCCAGGGCTACCGCCAACTGATCCACGAACTCGAAGAGATGCTGGTGGCCTGTACCGGCTACGACGCGGTGTCGTTACAGCCGAACGCCGGCTCCCAGGGCGAGTATGCCGGCCTGCTGGCCGTGCGCGCCTACCATGCCTCGATCGGCGAACCGGACCGTGACATCTGCCTGATTCCGTCGTCCGCGCACGGCACCAACCCCGCCAGCGCGGCCATGGCCGGCATGAAGATCGTGGTGGTGGCCTGTGACGACGCCGGCAATGTCGACGTCGATGACCTGCGCGAGAAGGCCTCGACACACGCCGAGCGCCTGGGCGCGCTGATGATCACCTACCCGTCCACGCACGGCGTGTACGAGGAGCGGGTCCGGGAAATCTGCGACATCGTCCACGAATTCGGCGGCCAGGTGTACCTGGACGGCGCGAACCTGAATGCACTGGTGGGCCTGGCGGCGCCCGGCAAGTTTGGCGCGGATGTCTCGCACCTGAACCTGCACAAGACGTTCTGCATTCCCCATGGCGGTGGCGGACCCGGCGTCGGGCCGCTGTGTGTACGCAAACACCTGGCGCCGTTCATGCCCGGCCACCCGTTGGTGGACATGGGTGGCGAACATGCCGGCAACCAGGCCGTGGCCGCGGCCCCCTGGGGCAGCGCCGGCATCCTGCCGATCTCCTGGGCCTACATCACGATGATGGGCCGCATGGGCATGCGCCTGGCCACCCAGGTCGCCATTCTCAACGCCAATTACATCGCAAAGCGCCTGGATGGCGCCTACGGTGTGCTGTACACGGGCCGTAACGGCCGCGTGGCACATGAATGCATTATTGATCTCAGGCCCTTCAAACAATCATGCGAAATCACTGAAGAAGATGTCGCCAAGCGATTGATTGACTATGGTTTTCATGCCCCAACAATGTCGTTTCCGGTGCCCGGAACGCTGATGATCGAACCGACCGAAAGTGAGTCCCTGGCGGAAATCGACCGCTTCTGCGACGCCATGCTGGCCATCCGCGAAGAAATCGCCGCCATCGAACGCGGCGACGTCGACCGGGAAGACAACGCCCTGCGTAACGCCCCGCACAACACGCGCGATTTCATCCCGGAATGGAAACACGGCTATTCAGCCGAATCAGCCGTCTACCCTGCCCCCGGGCTGTGGCACGGGAAGTTCTGGCCCGCCGTCAGCCGAGTCGACAACGTCCACGGCGACCGCAACCTGGTCTGCGCCTGTCCGCCGCCGGAGGCCTGGCTCGATTTTGAAGAGTGACTATTGGTGAGCAGTGAGCGGTAAGCAGTGAGGAGTGCCGGGCTCCGCCCGGCTGGAAAACCACCACTACTCACTGCTTACTGCTCACTGCTTACTGCTTACTGCTTACCGCTTACCCGATGACAACCTCGGGCGCCGGCTCACGCAGGTTATACCGCGACGACATCGTCCGGCCGTAAGCGCCCGCATTCGCCACCAGGATGATGTCGCCCTCGTCGCTTTCCGGCAGGTAGCGGCCTTCGCCAAGCGTGTCGCCCGATTCGCAGATCGGGCCGACCACGGTGTAGCGCTCCCGGGCCGGTTCATCCAGCCGGCTGAGATTGACGATCTCGTGGTGGGCCCCGTAAAGGGCCGGACGGATGAGCGAGTTCATGCCCGTCGAAATGCCAAGATACTGGTGTTGCCCCTTGCGTTTGAGCTGCGTCACCGGGGCCAGCAGGACGCCGGCTTCAGCCACCAGGTAACGACCCGGCTCGATCCAGATGTCCACGCCCGCACGCCCTTCGACGCTGCCGATCGCGGCGTCCATGGCGGCCAGGTCGAAAACCGGCTGGCCGGGACGCTCCGGCACACCGAGACCGCCACCCAGGTCGATGACCCGAACCGACGGGAAACGTTCACGCACGGCCAGCAGGCGGCGCAACTGCTCGGACCAGACATCGGCCGTGTGCACGCCGCTGCCGGTATGCGCGTGCAAGCCGACAACGTTAATGTCGTGGGCCGCGATCAGCTCGGCCAGGGTATCGAGTTGCGCCAGCTCGATGCCGAACTTGGAACGCGCGCCGGAGGTCACGACCTTGCTGTGGTGGCCGTGGCCAAACGCCAGGTCGAGTCTCAGGAACACTTCCTGCCCCCTGAACAACTCGGTCCAGCGGGTCAGCGGCCAGGCGTTGTCCACCGTGACGCGCACGCCCATGTCGAACGCACGTGCATATTCCTCACGGCGGGCAAAGTTGGGGGTAAACAGGATATCCGAAGGCCTGATATTCGGCACCACGCCCTGCAGGTGTTCGATTTCGGCCACGGAGACACAGTCAAACCCCACGCCGGCGCCGTGCAGTGCGCGCAGCACCTCCGGGTGGTTGTTGGCCTTCATCGCGTAGAGCACGCGATCCACGTTGTTGAGCCCGGTCAGGCGACCGGCCGCCGCCCGGACGGTGTCGAGGTTGTAAACGTAGAGGGCGCCGCGCTCGCGGGCCAGGTCGATCAGCTTCGGCGCGGCCTCGCGCCACCAGGGCCCCTCGCCGGCCGAGTCGACCGCCGCCGTCATTTCCCGCCAGCTTTCTCCGAAGTCATCCCCGGAAGCGGCTTCCTGGGCGACCAGGCTGCGATGCAGGTGCTGCACCATGCGGTCTGAATTCTCCGCGTCGACGACCAGCGTCAGGTTCAGGTCGTTCGCGGACTGGGTCACCATGTGGACCTTGCGGTCCTGCAACACGTCCAGGGCCTCGGAAAGCCGGCCCAGGATGGTGCGGATCTGGTTGCCGACCAGGCTGACGGAAACGCAACCGGTGACCACCTGGACGGTACACAGCTTCGACAGGTCGGCCGTCAGGCGGTCCAGCACCTGGCGGTTGCCGGCGCCGTGCCGGCCCGGGTCCAGGCTGACCGTGACACTGGATTCGGAGGTCGAGATCAGGTCGACGGACAGGCCATGGTCGCGGAACACACCGAAGGCCGCGGCCAGGAAGCCCACCTGGCGCCACATGGCCGGGTTCTCCATCATCACCAGGGTCAGGCCGCCACGATGGACAATGCCTTTCAGGCGCGCCTCGGTCGCCGCAGACCGCGGGCCGACCGCCGTGCCACGGACGTTCGGCCGGGTGGTGTCACGAATCTGCAGCGGCACACCGGCCTCCTTGCAGATACGCACACTGGGCGGATGCAGCACCTTGGCCCCCATCGAGGCCAGTTCCTGCGCCTCGCTGTAGCTCAGGTCAAGCAACAGCCTTGCGTCCGGCACCAGGCGCGGGTCAGCGCTGAATATGCCCGGCACATCGGTCCAGATTTCCAGCGGGTTCGCTGACAACCGCGCCGCGAAGGTCGCGGCCGAGGTGTCGGATCCGCCACGGCCCAGCAGCCAGGTCGCGCCACCCGGCCCGCCCACCAGGAAGCCCTGGGTGACGTGAATCGCGCCCTCGGCGGCCAGTCGCCCGGCCATGGCCGGGTCGGTGGAAGCATCGCAGCTGGCGGAGAGCGGCGAGTCGTGCTCACCGGAGGCATGCAGCAGCTGGCGTGCATCCTGCAGGCGCGGTTCCAGCCCGCGTGCGGTCATAATGTCGATGGCCAGCGTGGTCGACAGGCGCTCACCGAAACCAAGCAATTCGGCGCGGTCAGCATCATTGTCCAGGGGGAGGTTTGCCGTGAGCGACCCGGACAGTTCAGCCATGAGCGCCCTGAATGCCTCGCCGGGCTGGACCTGCAACGCCTCGCACAGGCGTTGGTGGCGGTCGGTGATGTCCCCGAGCAGTGCCTCGCGCTCACCGGGGCCTGCCGCGTCACAGAGCGCCGTGAGCGCGTTGGTCACGCCCGACAGTGCGGACAGCACGACCAGCACATTCTGGCCGGCCCCGTCGGCATCACGCACCTGCCCGCAGATCACGTCCCAGCCCGCCGGATCGGCGACACTGGTGCCGCCGAACTTCAATACCCGCCAGCCGCGGTTGTCCTCGTTCATCGACTCACTCCTCCTCATACAAAAACGGCCTCCGCGTGGGAGGCCGTTCGGTGATCCGGGGCCGGCGACGCGTCAGGCGCTGAGGCTGGCCCTGAGTTTATTCATGGCGTTGACTTCAAGCTGGCGGATGCGCTCGGCGGAAACGCCGTAGCGGTCGGCCAGCTCCTGCAGCGTGGACTTGTCGTCCGTCAGCCAGCGGCAACGGATGATGTCCTGGCTGCGCTCGTCCAGTTCCCCCAGGCCCTGGTAAAGCAGACCGTTCTGGTGGGATTCCAGGTCGTCCGCCTCCAGTGCGTCTTCCGGCGTACGTTCACCGGTGACCAGGTACGCCGCGGGGGCGACCTGGGGACGATCATCGTCGTCAGACGCGGTGAGGTCGAAACCGACATCCTGGCCGGACAGCCGGGATTCCATTTCCATCACCACCTCGGGCTTCACGCCCAGGTCCTTCGCAACCGCCTCGACCTCGTCCATGTTCAGCCAGCCCAGGCGCTTCTTCGACTTGCGCAGGTTGAAGAACAGCTTGCGCTGCGCCTTGGTGGTGGCGACCTTGACGATGCGCCAGTTGCGCAGGATGAATTCGTGCATCTCGGCGCGGATCCAGTGCACCGCGAATGACACCAGGCGAACTTCACGATCCGGGTCGAAGCGCTTCACGGCCTTCATCAGGCCGATGTTGCCTTCCTGGATCAGGTCACCCAGGTTCAGGCCGTAGCCGGTGTAACCCTTGGCCACGTGCACGACGAAACGCAGGTGGGCGAGCACCAGGCGGCGGGCCGCTTCGAGGTCGTCCTCGTCACGGTAACGTTGCGCCAGGTCCTGTTCCTCGTCCAGCGTCAGGACCGGAATACGGTAGACCTCCTGGATGTAGGCATCCAGGTTGCCGGTGCCGGCAGGCGCCAGCAAATGGCTTGGTACCAGTGCTTTGCTCATTGAAACTCCTCAATTCAAGCGCGTCATTATACCAGTTTTCATCCTCGGATCACGTATCCGAACCCGCAGAATGACCCTGGAATATGACGAATTAGCAGACTGTAGAGTCTGACAATGTTTTTCGGCCCTTGTTCCCGCCCCGGTGAATTATTTTCAGGCGCTTCAGCGGCGCCCGAGCGTACCGCCGACGCGCAGCGTTTTCAGGTGCCGCTGGACGGCCACGGCCGCACCGACCCAGCCCAGCAAGCCGCCGGACAACAGCACCAGGAAGGTCTCAAAAATGCCCAGCCCGCCCAGGTCGCCCTGGTGGCCGTAGCTGGCCAGCAGGCGGTCCAGCGGACCTTCAAGATAGATCAACGCGCCGTTGATCATCACCATGGCCAGCACCCCACCAAGCAAGCCATACCAGAACCCTGCGTACAGGAATGGCTGGCGGATGAACCCGGGCCAGGCGCCGACCAGCGCCATGATCTCGATCTCGTCGGTGCGGGCAGCGACATCCAGGCGAATGGTGTTGGCGACGACCACCACCACGGCGACACCGAACAACAGCACCAGCACCGACACGGCGGCGCGCCCCAGCTCCAGCAGGCGGCCGAAACGCTGCAGCCACTTGAAGTCGAAGGTGACGGACTCAACGCCTTCCTGTGCGGCGATGAAATCGGCCAGGGCCTGCGCCCGGGTTTCCATCGCCGCGTCCGCCCCGCCCGCAGGGCTGACACTGAGCACCCAGGGCAATGGATTGGACCCCAGCAGGTCAAGCGCGTCACCGAAACCCGACGCCTGGCGAAACTCGCCGAGCCCCTGCTCGGGCGACACGGTCTCGACGACACCGACGTCATCGCGCGCCGAGAGCACCCCGGCCAGTGCGTTGACCCGCTCATCGCTGACGCCGGCCTGCATGAACACCGTCAGGGCGCCCCAGTCGTCTTCGCGAAGGTCCACGCGGTCAAGGTTGGTCAGCGTGACGTACAGGCCAAGCGGCAGCAGCATCGCGATGCCGATGACCAGCACCGTCATCAGTGTGCCGACGCGGTGCGCCATCAGCGCGCCAAGACTGGAAAAAAAACTGTAGCTGTGCCGCCGCGCCCAGCCGCGGAGTCGCTGACGGATGCCGGGGCCGGCGCTCATGACACCACCGGTGCGGTCGGCACCACGTCATCCATCAACCGGCCGTCAGACAGGACCAGCACGCGCTCACCCATGCGCCGCACCAGGTGCAGGTCATGGCTGGCGATGAGCACGGTCATGCCGCGCTGGTTGAGCTCCCGGAACAGGTCGAACAGTTCCCACGACAGGTCGGGATCGAGGTTGCCCGTGGGCTCATCGGCCAACAGCAGCGGCGGCATACCGACAATCGCCCGCGCCACGCCGACACGCTGTTGTTCACCACCGGACAGGGACAGCGGCCAGGCCTGCTCGCGGTTGGCCAGCCCGACCTTCTTCAGCGCGGCTCGCACTTTCTTGCCGATGTCTGAATAGCGCAGGCCGGCGATCAGCAGCGGCAGCGCGACATTGTCAAAGACGGTCTTGTCGTTGAGAAGCTTGTGATCCTGGAAGATCATGCCGATGCCCTGGCGCACGCGTGGCGCCAGCCGGTCCGGCGTGTCGCCGAGATCACGCCCGGCCACCTCGACACGGCCACGGGTCGGCCGTTCCAGCATCATCACCAGGCGCAGCAAGGTGCTCTTACCGGCGCCCGAATGACCGGTCAGGAAACAGAATTCACCGTCGCCGAGTTCGAAACTCAGTTCCGACAGGGCCTGGTTGCCATTGGGATAGCGCTTGCTGACACGATCGAAACGGATCATGGACGGGCCTCCGTTCCCGCGCTCAAGCCGTGCCGGTCACCCGGGTCATGCGCCCTCGGTGCTGGCCGGCTTGCGCCGCCGGCGCCGACGACGCTTTTTGGGCTGGTCCTCACCACCGCCGGAGGAACCGGCACTGGAGGAAGGCTTGCCACCCCGGCCACCACCCCGCCGGTGACCACCGCCACCCGGGCCGGGACGCCGCTTGCGCGGCGGCCTCGGCGGGCGCTCGATTTCGGGCAGGATGTCCGGGTCCAGGCTCTCCATCGGAATGGCGTAGCCGATGTAGGACTCGATATCCGGCAGGCCGAAAGCGAAATCCTCGCAGGCGAAACTGATGGCCTCGCCCTTGGCGCCCAGGCGCGCGGTTCGTCCGACGCGGTGAACGTAATCCTCGGCGTCCTGCGGCAGGTCAAAGTTGAATACGTGGGTCACGTCCGGAATATGCAGGCCGCGCGCCGCCACGTCGGTCGCCACCAGGATGCGGATATCACCATCATGGAAGCGGCGCAGCAGTGACTGGCGCTTCTTCTGGTGCACGCGCCCGGAGATGACCGCGGCCGGCAGGCCGTTGGCATTCAGGGTCCGGCCGATGTCGTCGGCACCCTGGCGGGTGTTGGTGAACACCATCGTGCGGCCATTATCGGCCTCGCGCAGCAGTTGCACCAGCAGTGGCAGTTTTTCAGAGTTTGCCGGGTAGAACACCGACTGCTTGACGTTGTCGGCGGTGACGTTGTCGGCCTCCACCTTCAGCGTGACCGGGTCGTTCATGTGTTCGTAGGCCAGTTCCATGACCCGCTGCGCCAGCGTGGCCGAGAACATCAGGCTCTGGCGGTTCTGCACGTCCGGCATGCGCCGCAACATGTAACGGATGTCCTTGATAAAGCCCAGGTCGAACATGCGGTCAGCCTCGTCCAGGATGGCCACTTCCACGTGATCCAGGCTGTAGACCTTTTGCTTGAAGTAATCGATCATGCGGCCCGGCGTGCCGATGAGAATATCGCAGCCTTCTTCCAGCGCCTTGCGCTGCTTGTCGTAGTCGACGCCGCCATAGGCCAGCGCCAGCTTCAGGCCGGTGTGGCCACCCAGGGTCTCGGCGTCCTTGTGAATCTGCAGGGCCAGTTCGCGCGTCGGCGCGATGATCACCGCACCGGGGTGCCGCGCCTGCTCGCCTTCGCCGCGGGTTTTCACCAGCCGGTTGAAGGCCACCAGCAGGAAGGCCGCGGTCTTGCCGGTCCCGGTCTGCGCCTGGCCGGCCACGTCCTTGCCCTCGAGGGCCGGTGGCAGGGTCAGCGCCTGGATGGGCGTGCAATGGGTAAAGCCCGCGTCCCCGACGCCGGCCATCACCTTCGGCTCCAGGCCGAGGCTGTTGAAGGCGACGTCGCTTAACGGACTGCCTTGGTCTTGCTTTGACATGTAATGCTCTCGTTCCCGCCGGGCGGGAATCTACAATTCGGTCAGGGCTTGAAAATCGCGGCGGATGCCTACAAATGGTCTGGCAGTTCCAACGAAATGATGACCCGGCCGCGGGACGACGCCCACGGGAAGCCTGAGTTAAAGTAAGACCGGGTCCCGAACGGCATCTTAACCGCGCGGCCGCCCCCGTACCAGTCGGGGCGACACCGTAACCAGGAGAAATACTTTGAGCGACAAGATCATTCACGTCACCGATGACGACTTCCAGGACAAGGTTCTCAACGCAGACGGCCCCGTGCTGGTCGATTTCTGGGCCGAATGGTGTGGCCCCTGCCGCATGATCGCCCCGGCGCTGGACCAACTCGCCGACGAGTTCGACGGCCAGATCACCATCGCCAAGATGGACGTCGATTCCAGCCCGAAGACCCCGCAGACCTACAGCGTGCGCGGCATCCCCACGTTGATGATCTTCCAGGGCGGCAATGTGCAGGGCACCAAGGTGGGCGGCACCACCAAGGGCGACCTGCAGAACTTCATCCAGCAGCACGTCTGAAGAACCCCGACCACCGTGCCCGGCTCCGGGCACGGTGGTTTCCACCCCGCCCTTCACCCCCGCGCGCATTTCTTGCGCCCGAACTGGACGCTGGCGAATTTCCATGCTAGCTTAACGGCCATCCGCAGCGGGTGTTCCACCCCTCCAGAGCCAACCCGACGAACTTCCGGCGCCGCCTTGACGGTCGGTCGTACGTTTTAAAACGCCACGGAAAGCAACAAGAACCAACGGACGGCCGCTGCCCGAAACCTCGTTCCCGGTAAACCTGGACGACTACGAACCGAACCCGAATTTAATCCTGATTCCCAACCTGGGCACCCCGCCCTCATCACGCCTGAAAACCGTCTTATGAACCTGACCGAACTCAAACAAAAACCAATTAAAGAATTGCTCGACATCGCCAACGAGATGGGCCTGGATGGTGTCGCCCGCTCACGCAAGCAGGACATCATCTTCTCTATCCTGAAGGCCCACGCCAAGAACGGCGAGAGCATTTACGGACAGGGTGTGCTGGAAATCCTGCAGGACGGATTCGGCTTCCTGCGCTCGGCCGACTCCTCCTACCTCGCCGGCCCGGATGACATTTACGTTTCGCCCAGCCAGATTCGCCGCTTCAACCTGCGCACTGGCGACATGCTGGCGGGCAAGATCCGGCCACCGAAGGACAGCGAACGCTACTTCGCGCTGCTGAAGGTCGAGGAGCTGAACTACGAGAACCCGAACGCGGCCAAGAGCAAAATCCTGTTCGAGAACCTGACCCCGGAGTTCCCGACCACGCAGGCGAAACTCGAGCGCGGCAACGGCAGCACCGAGGACATCACGGCACGCATTATCGACCTGGTGTCGCCCATCGGCTTCGGCCAGCGCGGCCTGGTGGTCTCGCCGCCGAAAGCCGGCAAGACCATCATGCTGCAGAATATCGCCACCAGCATCCGCGCCAACTACCCCGAATCGAAGATGATCATCCTGCTCATCGACGAGCGCCCGGAGGAAGTGACCGAGATGCAGCGCTCCGTTGACGCCGAGGTGATTTCATCGACCTTCGACGAACCCGCCAGCCGCCACGTACAGGTGGCCGAGATGGTCATCGAGCGCGCCAAGCGCCTGGTCGAGCACAAGCACGACGTGGTCATCCTGCTCGATTCCATCACCCGCCTGGCCCGCGCCTACAACACCGTGGCGCCGTCATCCGGCAAGGTGCTGACCGGTGGTGTCGACGCCAACGCCCTGCAGCGTCCGAAGCGCTTTTTCGGCGCCGCGCGCAATGTCACCGAGGGCGGCTCGCTGACCATCATCGCCACCGCGCTGGTGGATACCGGCTCGAAGATGGACGAGGTGATCTACGAAGAATTCAAGGGCACCGGCAACATGGAAGTTCACCTCAGCCGCCGGATCTCGGAAAAACGCGTCTACCCGGCCATCGACATCAACAAGTCCGGCACACGCCGCGAAGAGATGATGATCGACCAGGCCCTGCTGCAGAAAGTCTGGATCCTGCGCAAATTGTTGCACCCGATGGATGAAATCCAGGCCGTCGAATTCATGCTGGACAAGTTGAAAGCCACGAAGACCAACGAGGAATTCTTCAACTTCATGAAGCGCTGAATCCGGCGTGGGGGCGTTCGCGGTCCTGGCGCAGGTCTTCCTGCTGGTCGCCGGCTTCCGCTGGGCGCAAGACCTCGACCCCGACAAACCCCAAAGCCTGCTGTCCGGCACCGTGTTCTTCACGGTTGTGCTCACCGGGCTGGGTGTCCTGGCCGGGGGCTTCGGGCTTCATTGGCTGGCACTGGGGTTGTCCTACTTCATTGCGCTGCTCACGGCCTTCTGGGCCGTCACCCGAATCGACGGCATACTCTGGTTTCTGGTGCTGATCCTGCCGCTGTACCTGCTGGTGCTTTTGGGTGGTCCGATTGCGATTATTTCGATGCTGCTACGATAAGCGTGTATGAACACGATCAAGGGCATGCACGGCACAGAGCTGGAACAGGGGTCATCCATCCGCCCCGTTCGCACATGGCATCTGGTCGTCACAACAATCGTTGTGGCTTATACCGGTTTTCTCTACTTGCAGATGTACCGAACGGGCGAAATGTCTCATGCCCTTTTTCAAAACGCCCGGGATGAACTGCCGGTATTTTCCCGGCTCATGTTGTCCATTTCCCAGTTTGCTTTCGTATTACTGCTGATTGGCCTGGTGCCACTGGTAAACCTGTACCGGCGGCGTGATAACCGTGACGGCTACGCGAACCGGCGGATCACCCTGATTGTCGCAAGCCTGGTAGTGGCTTTGCTGCTGACCGGCGCGAACATCCTGGCCATGTACCAGGCGGTGACTGGGCTCGCCGCGCAGGTCGGGTAATGACGCCGCGTACCTTTTCCGGCCTGTACCGGTTCAAGTCCAGTTTCGGAATGCTTTGCGCCCTGCTGTTGACGGGGTGTCTTGGCATGCCCGATGGCGTGAAACCGGTTCAAGACTTCGAGCTTGAGCGCTATCTCGGCAAGTGGTACGAGATCGCGCGGTTGGATCACTCGTTTGAGCGCGGCTTGCAACGAGTGACCGCGGAATATTCGAAGCGCGAGGGTGGCGGCGTGCAGGTCATCAACCGCGGGTTCGATCTCGAAAGCGGCGAATGGCAGGAGGCCGAAGGCAAGGCCTTCTTCGTGGGCCCGGAAGACGAAGCCTACCTGAAAGTCTCCTTTTTCGGGCCGTTCTACGGCAGTTACGTCGTGTTCGAACTCGGCGAAGGTTACGAATACGCTTTCGTGGCCGGTGCCAACACGGACTACCTCTGGCTGTTGTCACGGACGCCTGAAGTTTCACCTGCTCTTCTGGCTCACTTCCGCGAACGCGCCGAAAGCCTGGGCTTTGACACCACTGAGCTGATCACGGTTAACCATCTCTAGCCGCGCGAGCCGGCATTATAGGGACTTATAATCGGGCAATCAGTCACCTGCCCGGGAGTCCCCAATGTTCAAGGTCGAACGCATCAGTCCCAATCGCCTGGATATCGAATTTGGCGGAAAACTCGACAGTGAAGCCATGGCCGTGGCGCTGGATTCGCTGGTGGAGAAATCCGTCGGCATCAGCAATGGTCGCATGCTGTTTGACGTGGCCCGCTACGAGCTGCCAACACTGGGGGCATTCAAGGTCGAACTCTCGCAGATGCCGCGCATGTTCCGGTTTATTCGCCAGTTTCGGCGCGCTGCCGTTCTGGCCGATGCCGGCTGGCTCAAGACCGCGAGCGAAATCGAGGGCCTGCTGATCCCGGGTCTCGAGATCAAGGCGTTTGCCCGCAGTGAACGGGAAGCTGCTGAAACCTGGCTCGACAGCCCGATGTCCTGACGTGGCTTTACCGGCTGTCGGCGACCCGGAAGTCGTTGCAACCACGGCGCGGCTGTGCCTGCGACACGCGGCGCAATCCGATGCGCCGTTCGTGCTGGAGATACTGAACGAACCGGGTTGGCTGAGATATATCGGCGACCGGGGTGTACGCAACCTGGACGACGCCAGGCAGTACATCCGGGAACGGTTCCAGGCGGGTTACGCGCAGGATGGCTACGGCATGTACGTGGTGGAACGTAGCGGCGAACCCGGCCCGGTCGGACTTTGCGGCCTGGTCAACCGCGACTGGCTGCCCGCCCCCGATATCGGTTTTGCCATGCTCGCGCGTGTGGCCGGCCAGGGCCTGGGAAGTGAAGCCGCGGCGGCGGTGCTGGAACTGGCCAGGACACGATTCAGCCTGGAACGCCTGGTTGCCGTGACCGCACCGGACAACGCCCCATCACGACGGCTGCTGCGCAAACTGGGTTTCGAATGCCAGTCGGAAAAACACCCAACACCTGAAAATAAATTTCTGTGTTTGTATTCGCGTGACCTGGTTCGCGCTATGTCCCCCGCCGAGGTCGCCGGCAGTTATGACCAGATCGCCGAGCGCTGGACTGCGCCGGGTTTTGACGCGTCAAATGGTATTTCTGCACACCAACGCGCCCTGGCTTTTCTCGAACCGCCCAGCCGCGACTTCCCTGCCCTGGACGTCGGCTGCGGCGCCAATGGTCGAATTATCGACACCCTGCTGACTGCGGGCCTGGATGTCGAAGGGCTCGACCTTTCCGAGCGAATGCTCGAACTGGCCCGTGCGCGCCACCCCGAAATTACGTTCCACCACGCCGATATCTGCGAATGGCAGCCGCCCCGGCACTACGCCTTTATCAGCGCCTGGGACAGCCTGTGGCACGCACCGCTGGCCGATCAGCCCAAAGTGCTGAGGCGCTTGCTGGGGGCCCTGTCCCCGGGCGGTGTCATAATCTTCACCAGCGGTGGCCTGGACCGCCCGGGCGAGACCCGCGACGAGGCCATGGGTGTTCCGATGTATCACGCCACACCGGGGATTCCCGCTCTGCTGGACATCATCGACAAGTCGGGCTGTACCTGCCGCCACCTGGAGTATGACCAGTGGCCGGAGTTGCACATTTTCGTCATCGCACAGAAAATTCCGAACCCATGAACTGGCCTGAACTCCTATCCGCCGCCGGCACCCTGTTCCTGGTGATGGACCCGCTGGGCAATGTCCCGATTTTCAACAGCATCCTGTCGAACATGGATCCGCGCCAGCGCTCGAGGGTGGTGGCCCGCGAACTGATCTTCGCACTGGTCATCCTGCTCGGCTTCCTGTTCGCCGGCACCGCGGTGATGAAGTTCCTGGGGCTAAGCCAGCCCTCGCTGAGCATCGCCGGGGGCATCCTGCTGTTCATCATCTCGCTGCGGATGATTTTCCCGGCGAAAGCTGGCGAACCCGGCGACCCGGACGAAGCCGAGGACCCATTTATCGTGCCGCTGGCCGTACCGCTGGTGGCGGGCCCGTCGACCATCGCCCTGCTGATGCTGAACAGTTCCCGGCAACCGGACCTGATGGCGGAATGGGTCGTGGCGCTGCTGATTGCCTGGGGTGCGTCGACCGCGCTACTGGTGGCCTCACCCCGCGTCATGGCGCTGATCGGCCACCGCGGCTCACGCGCGCTGGAACGACTGATGGGCATGATCCTGGTGATCCTGTCGACGGAAATGCTGCTGGACGGCACGCGTTCATTTATTGGGACCCTGCCCGGTTGAGACAACGAAAATGACACAACTTCGCCTGATCGGCTCACTGACCAGCCCCTACGTCCGGTTCGTCCGCGTCGTGCTGGCGGAAATGGACATCGAGCACACTTTCGACGCCACCCTGCCGTTCGGCAAGATGACCGAAGCAGAGATCGAGGCCATCAACACGGCCAACCCGTTGATGAAAGTGCCCGTGCTACTGACGCCGGACGGCCCGCTGATCGATTCGCGCGTGATCGTCGAGTGGCTGCTGGCGCAACACGAGGGCGCGAGCAGTTTCGGCGCGGGCTTCCCGGAAAACCTGGCCCGCCTGAATGCCCTGACCACGCTATACGGTGTTCTCGACGCCGGCGTGTTGCGCTTCCTGATGGCGGCGCGACATCCGGAGGTCGACATGGACAGCGGCTACATGGCGCGCTCCCTGGAACGGATCACGCACGGACTGGCCTGGCTGGACGGCTGCGAGGACATCGGTGAGACCTTCGGCCCGCCGGAAGCGCTACTGGTCTGCTGCGTCGAATGGTTGAAACGACGCAATGTCTATGACGTGGCTGAAATGACCCGGCTATCGAAAATCGTCAACGCTTTTGCCAACCGGCCATCGACGCTCGCCACCCGTATCCCGAAAGACGCATGATGACTGGATGCTGGACCAGGGCGCCGGGCCACCCGACAATCCGGCATTGATTGGATTGAGTGTGACATGTAAAGCCGGACTGTGATTCAGTCGTGAGCGATACGTTGGCCTTCGACCCACTCGGGGCCTCCATCGACCGCTTTACCGAAAAACCGCGTGGCGCCAAAGTTGCCCAACGAGATGCGGTAGAGCCGCTCCTCAAACTCCAGCAGGCAACCGGGGGCGGACTGGCCCTCCTCCACGGAACACACGATGTCGTAGACGCGGGCGATGAGTGGGTCCGCGCGCTGCGTCAACCGGTAGCGCAATTCTCCTGGCTCGCTGTCGACCCTTTTAACCGTGAACTGCGTTGCCCGTAGCGTTGGAACCGCCGGGGTTGTTTTTGGCTTCTGTACATCACCACGATTCGACTGTGTGGTACTCGCGGTTTCGGTCGCAGTGTCCACCCGGGTATAGACCAGGAACTGGGCCGGCTCGTCAAAATCCGGCATTCGATATTCCGTATAGTCCGGGAAAAACGTCTTCACCCGTGTCCCAAAGGTCAGCGGGACAAAGTTTTGTGGCGCGTGCTCCCCGATCGCAATACTCAGGGCGTTACGCTGTGAAAATTCCAGCTTCACTGAATCGGTCTCGGTGTACTCCGGGGCGACGTGATCGCAACCCACGCAGTTTCCACCACTGAACCGAAGCAATGTGGCGCTCAGTTCCCACTGTACGCCGGGAAGTTCTGATGGCAACAGCTCGCCCGAGAACAACCGCCATTCCGGGTCGCCATCCTGGTCATATCCGTAGTAGTAACCTGCCAGGCGTCCACCCTGAACCTCCAGGTTCAGGCCGCTGCCCGACTGCTGGGGGTTGTACCAGAGACCTGATTCCGGATAAGGCGACATGTCCAGGATTTCACAGTCCACACAGGGCACCGTTGGCCCTTCCTGGGCCAATGCAAGGCTCGAAAACGAGATGAGCAATACTGCTAAAGGACGGATCATGCCAAGGACTTTCCTCTGTTCTTTCCTGGATGCCTGAATTTTACCCCCCCATAAAAACCTTCAAACTCATCCAGGTAGACTGACTACCGGGTCCAGAGGTCCACGAACTCGGTGACCGGCATCGCGTCCAGCGTGGATGGCTCGCGGCAGGCGGCGATGATGGCCTCGGCCTGGGCCGGCTCAAAACGCTCGGCCACGGCCTTCTCGAACTTGCGCACCAGCACGGGAATGCCCTCATCGCGACGACGGCGGTGGCCGATCGGGTAATCGACGTGGACACGTTCGCTTGATGAGCCATCGCTGAAGAACACCTGGATGGCGTTGCCGATGCCGCGCTTTTCCGGGTCGAAATAGTCTTTCGTGAAGGCCTCGTTCTCGCGCACTTCCATCCTGTCGCGCAAGGCGTCGATGCGCGGGTCGGCGGCCACGGTGTCTTCGTAGCTGCGCGCGGTGAGTTCGCCGAAGATCAGCGGCACCGCCACCATGTACTGGATGCAGTGGTCACGGTCGGCATAGTTGTCCAGCGGGCCGGTCTTGTCGATGATCCGGACGCCGGCTTCCTGCGTCTCGATGACGATCTTCTCGATCTCGTCGATGCGGTCCTTGACCTCGGGGTGCAGGGTCAGCGCGCATTCCACCGCTGTCTGGGCGTGGAATTCAGCCGGGAAGGAAATCTTGAACAGCACGTTTTCCATGACGTAGCTACCGTACGGGCGCTGGAACGTGAACGGCTTGCCGTCGAACAGCACGTCGTAAAAACCCCAGACGTCAGCCGTGAGCGCCGAGGGGTAACCCATCTCGCCCTGCTTCGCCAGCAGTGCCAGTGTCACGGCGCGGCGGCAGGCATCGCCGGCCGCCCAGCTCTTGCGCGAGCCGGTATTGGGCGCGTGGCGATAGGTGCGCAGCGCGCCGCCGTCGATAAAGGCATTGGACAGCGCGTTCAGCACCTGGTCACGGTTGCATCCGAGCATGCGCGCGACGACGGCCGTCGAGGCCACGCGGACCAGCAACACGTGGTCCAGGCCAACACGGTTGAAGCTGTTTTCCAGCGCCATCACGCCCTGGATTTCATGCGCCTTGACCATGGCGATGAGCACGTCCCGGATGGTCAGCGGTTCGCCGCCCTCGGCGATGCGCTGGCGCGACAGGTAATCGGCCACCGAGAGAATGGCGCCGAGGTTGTCGGAGGGATGGCCCCACTCGGCCGCCAGCCAGGTGTCGTTGAAATCCAGGTAACGCACCAGCGTGCCCAGGTTGAACGCCGCCTGCACCGGGTCGAGCTGGTGCGAGGTGCCCGGCACCTTCGCACCGCCTTCCAGTTCGCCACCCGGTACCAGCGGCCCCAGCAGGCGAACGCATTCCGGGAAATCCAGCGCCAGCATGGCGCAGGCCAGGCTGTCGATCAGGCAGTAGCGAGCGGTGGAGATGGCCTCGTCGCTGGCGACCTCGTAGTCGCAGACGTAGTCGGCCATGTCTGCCAGGACGGTGTCGAAATCAGGGCGATTGGCGGTACGGATACCTACATTGCTCATTTGCGTTCTCCAATGGGAAGGTAGGCGCGATCGGCCGGGCCGGTGTACTCGGCGCCGGGACGGATGATGCGGTTATTGGCGCGCTGCTCGAAACAGTGGGCGCACCAGCCGGTCACCCGCGACATCACGAAGATGGGCGTGAACAGGCCGGTGGGAATGCCCATGAAGTGATAGGCACTGGCATGGAAAAAGTCCGCGTTGGCGAACATGCCCTTTTCTTCCTTCATCGTGCGCTCGACCGCCTCGGAGACCGCGTACAGCACCGTGTCGCCCTTCAATTCAGCCAACTGCTTCGACCAGCCCTTGATGATGGCGTTGCGCGGGTCGCGCAGGCGGTAGACGGCGTGCCCGAAGCCCATGATCAGTTCTTTCGCCGACAGCTTCTTCAGCACATCGTCGACGGCTTCCTCGGCGGAACCGTACTGCTCGATCATGGCCATCGCTGCCTCGTTGGCGCCGCCGTGCAGCGGGCCGCGCAGCGAGCCGATGGCCGCGGTGACGCAGGAATGCAGGTCCGACAGCGTCGAGGCGCACACACGGGCGGTAAACGTCGAGGCGTTGAATTCGTGCTCGGCGTACAGGATCAGGGAGACATCCATGACCCGGGCTTCAAGGTCGGTGGGCGCGCGGTCCAGCAGCATGTGCAGGAAGTGCGCGCCAAGGCCGTCTTCGCCGGTGTCGGTGTCCACCCGCACGCCGTCATGGCTGTAGCGGTACCAGTACACGACAATCGCCGGGAAGATCGCCAGCAGGCGGTCGGCGACGTCCTGTTCGTTGGCAAAGTCGCCTTCCTGCTCCAGGTTGCCCAGGAACGAGCAACCGGTTCGCATGACGTCCATCGGGTGGGCGTCGGCGGGAATACGCTCCAGCACGTCTTTCAGGGGCTGGGGCAGCGCCCGCAGCGGCTTGAGTTTCGCCTTCCAGGCATCCAGTACGGCCTGCGTCGGCAGTTCGCCCTTCAGGATCAGGTGGGCGACCTCGTAAAACGAGGCATTTTCGGCCAGGTCGACGACATCATAGCCCCGGTAGCGCAGGCTGTTGCCCTCAGCGCCAACGGTGCAGATCGCGGTCTCGCCGGCCGTCTGGCCGCGCAGACCCGCGCCGGTGTTCTTTTTCACGGCGGGTTTGGATTCGGACATGGTGAGCTCCTTGATCGTTATTCGGTGTCGTCCGCCGTGCTACCGGCGAACAGTTCATCCAGCTTTCGTTCGAAGTCGTGGTAGCCAAGGTAGTGGTACAACTCGTCACGGGTCTGCATGGTGTCGAGCAGGTTCTTCTGGTGACCATCGCGCAACAGGCCCTCGTAGACCCCCAGCGCCGCCTTGTTCATGGCCCGGTAGGCCGAACAGCAGTACAGCACGATGTCGACGCCGGCCTCGCCCAGCTCGGGCGTTGTGAACAGCGGCGTGTGGCCGAACTCGGTGATATTGGCAAGGATGGGCACCCCGACGGCCTGTTTGAACGCGGTGTATTGTTCCAGGGTCTTCACGGCCTCGGGGAAGATCATGTCGGCGCCGGCCTCGACACAGGCCACGGCCCGCTCGACTGCCGCGTCCATGCCCTCGACCGCCAGCGCGTCGGTGCGCGCCATGATGACGAAATCGTCGTCGGTGCGCGCGTCAACGGCGGCCTTGATGCGATCGACCATCTCGTCTTTCGACACGATCGACTTGCCGGGCCGGTGACCGCAGCGCTTCTGCGCCACCTGGTCCTCGATGTGCATCGCGGCCGCGCCGTCGCGGATCAGCGCGCGGGTGGTGCGGGCGATGTTGAACGCCCCACCCCAGCCCGTGTCGACATCCACCAGCAGCGGCAGGTCGCAGACCTCGGTGATGCGGCGAATGTCGGTGCAGACGTCTTCCAGCGTGCTGATGCCAAGGTCGGGCATGCCCAGGGAATTCGCTGCCACGCCGCCACCGGACAGGTACAGCGCCCGGTGACCCACGGCCTTCGCCATGCGCGCCGTGTAGGCATTGATGGCGCCGACAACCTGCAGCGGTGCGTGATCACGCACCGCGTCCCGGAACTTCCGTCCGGCCGTCATCAGAGCAGGTGGGCGACGGCTTCGCGCTCTTCGCGCAGTTCCGCCTCGGTGGCGTCCATGCGCTCGCGGCTGAACGCGTCAACGTCCAGCCCCTCGACGATGGTGTAATCACCGTCCTTGCACACGCAGGGGTAGGAGTAAATGATGCCGGGCTCGATGCCGTAGGCGCCGGTGGACGGCACGGCCATGCTGACCCAGTCGCCCTCACGCGTGCCCAGCGCCCAGCTGCGCATGTGGTCAATGGCCGATGAGGCCGCCGAGGCCGCGCTGGAAGCGCCGCGCGCCTTGATGATCGCGGCGCCGCGCTGCTGCACGTCCGGAATGAACTGGTCGCGATACCAGTCCGTATCCACGCCACCGGCCAGGCCCTGGCCGTTTGCCTCGGTGAAGCGGATATCCGGGTACTGGGTCGATGAATGGTTGCCCCAGATGATCATCCTGTTGATCTTCGCGTGGTGCTGGCCGGTTTTTTCCGACAGCTGCGCCAGCGCGCGGTTGTGGTCCAGGCGCGTCATCGCGGTGAAGTTGCGCGGGTTGAGGTCCGGCGCGGCCGCCTGGGCGATCAGCGCGTTGGTGTTGGCCGGGTTGCCCACCACCAGCACTTTCACGTCGCGGCTGGCGTGGTCGTTCAGGGCTTTGCCCTGGGGACCGAAGATCTTGCCGTTCTCGGTCAGCAGGTCGGAACGCTCCATGCCCGGGCCGCGCGGCCTGGCGCCGACCAGCAGGGCGTAATCGGTGCCCTTGAACGCCACGTTCGGATCATCTGTGGTCACCACGTCGTCCAGCAGTGGGAAGGCGGCGTCCTTCAGCTCCATCGCCACGCCTTCCAGCGCGCCCAGTGCGGGGGTGATTTCCAGCAACTGCAGGATCACCGGCTGGTCGGGGCCGAGCATGTCGCCGGCAGCGATACGGAAGCAGAGTTGGTAGCCAATCTGGCCAGCGGCGCCGGTAATGGCGACGCGTACGGGTGATTTCATCGTAGTCTCCTTGAAAACGGATATTGCCTGTGACGTAGCTGTACTATTGTAAACGAACCTCGTTTCCCAATATGGACTCCCGGTCCCGAAAATCCACCTTTCGGACCCCTTCCATCGACCACAGACTGAACATGAGAGCCGTTGCCGACGAAAACCTGGCCGCACTCGCCGACACCTTCGGCCGGGCGCTGGACACCACCACCCTGCCCGGCCGCGCCATCCGCCGCGAACACCTGGTGGATGCGGAAGTGCTGCTCGTGCGCTCGGTGACGCGTGTGAACGCTGAATTGCTGGACGGCACACCGGTGCGCTTCGTCGGCAGCGCCACCATCGGCGCCGACCACCTGGATACGGACTGGATGGACGCCAACGGTATCCACTGGGCCACCGCCCCCGGCTGTAACGCGGATGCCGCCGCGCAATACACGCTGGGCATGATGGTGCTGGCCTGCCAGCGACTGGGACGCGACCTGCGCCAGCAGCGGGTCGGGGTCTTCGGTCGGGGCAACGTGGGCGGCCGCCTGGTTGCCCTGCTTGATGCGCTCGGCGTCGAGGTCGTCGCCTGCGATCCGCCGCTGGCGGCCCAGGGTGAAACAGGCCTCGTGACGCCCCGGCAAGCGCTGGGCGCGGATATCGTCAGCCTGCATACGCCATTGACGCGTAGCGGCCGCTGGCCGACTGCCGGCATGATCGACGCGAATGCAATAGCGTCAATGCCCCATGGCGTCTTGCTCGTGAATGCTGCGCGCGGCGATATCGTCGCGCGTGGGCCGTTACTGGAGGCACTCGCCCGGCGCCGCTTGCGCGCTGCCCTTGATACCTGGCCCGGGGAACCGGATATTCGGTCCATGTCGCTCGATTCCATTACCGTGGCCACCCCGCACGTGGCCGGTTACAGCCGCCAGGGCAAGCGCCGGGGTACGGCCATGATCCACCAGGCCTGGCAACGCTGGGCCGAGACGCCGCTGCGCGTCGAAACCAAGGTAAGCGTTGACGAAATCCATGACGTCGAACCCCCGTCATCGGCGACGGATGTCGTTGAATCGGCGATCCTGTCAGTGACACGGATAATTGGTGACGATGCCCGTATGCGCGAGATTCAACCGGTCTCGGACGAACGCTTCGATGCCTTACGCCGTGATTACGTTCCCCGGCAAGAATTTGCCGCCTGCCGGGTTCGCCTGCCGGTCGACAACCCGGACGCCCGGCAAACCCTGGCGCGTTTGGGCTTCCAGGTGGCGATGCCGTGATCACGCGACACGTCATCATTCGCGCGTTTCGTTCGCTCGCCGCTTTCGCGGTCCTGGCCATGCTGGGGACGCCGGCCGCTGCCGATCGCGTGTTCAAACCCGTCGGCGCGACCAACGGCCTGGACGCCCGCGTGGCGCCGACGATGATCATCGATCACCGGGGCTTTCTCTGGGTCGGGTCGCGCGAGGGGCTCTATCGTTATGACGGCTTCGAGACCCTCGCCTACCTGCCCGACCCGGGACGCCCGGGAACCATCAGCGATGTCGACGTGCGTTCCCTTTACCAGTCGTCCGATGACGTGATCTGGATCGGCACCAACGCCGGCGGGCTGAATCGCCTGGATGTTCCCAGCGGCGAGTTCACGGTGTTTCGGCACGACTCATCGAACCCATCATCGCTGCCGGACGATAGCGTCTATGCCATTGCCGAGGGGCCAGAGGGCCAGCTGTGGGTGGCCACCCAACGGGGTGTCGCGCGACTTGACCGCGGCACGGGGCGGTTCGAACGCTTCACACATGACGCCGGTGACCCCGGCACGCTGGCGCACGACTGGGCTTTCGTCATGCACCTGGGGCCCGATGATGATTTCTGGATCGGGACCGTCGGTGGCGGCCTGCACCGCTGGCGCCCGGAATCCGCTGATTTCGAGCGTTACGACCTGGCCCTGATGACCGGCGGCAGTGATGAACTGAACGATGTCTTCACATTGCACAATGATGGCAACGGCCAGCTTTGGTCAGGAACGCGCGGTGGCCTCGTGGTGCTGGACACTGCCACTGGGCAGGCCCGTGAACTGCCACTTTTTGAAGTGGACGGCTATAAGCCGCTGATCACCTCGATGACACATGACGAAGAGGGTCGCCTTTGGCTGGGCACCATGATCCACGGCGTCATCACCGTGGACATGGCGACCGGGGAATGGTCGCGCGCGTCGGATGGTGAACTTGGCGAGCCCGGGCAATTGCCCTCCCTGCCGCAGATGAGCCTGGTGGCCAATCGCGACGACCTGTTTATCGGCACCTGGGGCAGCGGCATCTATCGAACGCAACTTGACCCCGTGCCCTTCCGGTTGCATGAAAACCAGGGCACGGCGCCGGCGCTGAGGAACGACAACATCACGGCCATCATGACCACGGATGAGGCTGGGCGCCCATGGGTCGGCAGTTTCGGTGGCGGGCCACAACGGCTCGACTTCGATTCTGGCGACGTGCTCTCGCCCAGCACGCCCGATGGCAACCTCAGGGTGTCCGGGGTGCTGGACATGGCCGTGGATACTCAAGGCCGGTATTTCGCCGCCACCACCGACGGCCTGTTCGAGTTTGACGCGACCGGCGCGCAACGGGGTGTCCAGGCCCACCGGCCCGGTGCGCAGGATGGCATCGGCGCCGGCTACGTCTCCGCCCTGCTGCCCACTGCCGACGGGGATTTATGGGTCGGTGTCATGGGCGGCGGCCTCTACCTGCGCGATGGCGCCACCGGGACGTTCCAACCCTTCCGCCATGACGCCAGTGATCCTAAGTCACTGAGCGGTGACTTCGTCACGACATTGCTCGGTGACGGCGACGGCCGCTTCTGGGTCGGCACGCGTTCCAATGGCCTGAACCGCTGCAACACTTCGTCGTGGGACTGCGAACGATTCGGGCCCGGCCCGGACGGCCTTGGGCATCACCACGTGACCGCGTTGCACCGCGATCGCCGTGACCGGCTTTGGGTGGCCACGGATGGTGGTGGCCTCTATCGCGCCCGGATCGATTACAATGGCCAGGTGACCGGCTTCGATCACTGGGGCCGTGAAGATGGCTTGCTGGGCAACGGCATCATGTCCATCGAGGAGGACGTCGACGAATCGCTCTGGCTGAGCACCCGCCAGGGCCTGTCGCGTATCCAGCCGGCCACCGGCAAGGTTGTCAATTACGTCGCCGAATCCGGCCTGCCGGAAAGCCATTTCAATGCGCGCGCCTCCGCGGCGGACGCCAGGTACATTTATTTCGGCTCAATCGACGGCGTGCTCGGTTTTCCCACGGGCAGCCTGCTGGAAGAGCGCCAGCCACCGTTGGTACGCATCACCGGCCTGCAACGTGCAGCGCGCGGCGACCAGCCACGTTCGGTGCCCATCGGCCAGGTGCTCGATATTGCCTGGGGTGAAGTCGTCACCGTGCGTTTCGCCACCCTGGACTACTCCGAAACGGCGCAGGACTACGCGTACCGACTGGCGGAGGATGACCCCTGGACCACGCTGGGTACCCAGCGACAGGTGATTTTCCATGGCCTGCCGCCGGGACGTCACCAGTTCCAGGCCCGCGGCCGGGATATCTATGGCCAGTGGGGCGAATCAGCATCGCTGGAGATCCTGGTTCACCCCCCGTTCTGGATGACGACCTGGTTCCGCGCCGTGCTGGCCATCGCGCTTTTGCTGCTGGCCTGGGGATTCCATTACCTGCGGCTGCAGCGGCAACGGCGGATCACGCGAGAAGTGCAGCGATTGGGCGAGAAACGTGAATCGGCCCTGGAACAGGCGCTGGGCAGCGATGCTGAATTGTCAGTGCTCACACCCCGCCAGAAAGAGGTCCTGCAGCTGGTCGCCGAGGGCTACACCACGAAAGAAATTGCCGACCTTCTTGACCTGAGCGTAAAGACCGTCGAGGCCCATCGCGCCAACCTGATGGAGCGCCTGGACATCCATGATGTGCCCGGACTGGTGCGTTTGGCCATCCGGGCACGGCTCGTTTCACCGCACGAGTAAACGCCTCCAAACCACTGATAATGATAGTTTTATATGCCTTTCTAGGGGAATCCCCTACGGTAGAATCACCCGACTAGGGGCTGCCCCAATTCCTTTTCCCTGTCGACTGCCGCTAGGTTGCTGCCACGTGTCCGCAAACCGGCGGGCCGGAAAGGAGCACACTCATTAAGCACCCGGTCAACAGGAACCGAATCATGCAATGCGGAATGGCCGCACTGGTCATTCTGATCCTGCTGTTCTTTGTGCTGGCGCCTTCTTCCAATGCAGTCGCCCTGACAGACCCCAACGCCCCTTCCCCGACCTGCCATGACGTCCTCGTCGCGACACTCACTCACCCAACCATTCCCCAAGAGGAGAATTAACCGTGTCGACACCCAAGATCCGTCGCCGGGCGGCTGCCGTTGCAGTCATGGCCATGTTGTTGGTGGCCCCGTTTGCCCACGCGATGAAAATCAAGCAGCAAAACCTGGTCGATCTGATCAGTGATTCACAGAACATCGTCCATGGTCACGTCAAGTCCGTCACCGACGGTATCGATGACAAGGGCGTTCCGTACACCGAGGTCACGATCTCCGTGGGCAGCAGCGCCAAGGGCAAGAAGCTCGACGGCCAGGATGTCACGTTCCGCCAGTTCGGGCTGTTGAAGCCGCGCACTTTCCCCAACGGCAAGACCCTGCTGGCGGTGACGCCGGAAGGCTTCCCGAAGTGGGTGGAAGGCGAAACCGTGGTCGCGTTCCTGCGTGAGCCGGCCTCGCTGACCGGCCTGCAGACCACCGCCGGCATGGGCCAGGGCAAGTTCCGCCAGGTCAACGGCATGCTGGTCAACGAATACGCCAACGCCGGCCTGTTCGAAGGTGTCGAGATCGACACCGCGCTGACCTCGCCCGAGGAACGCAACATGATCACCCAGCCGGGTGCCGTGGACGCCGCGGCATTCATCGACCTCGTCGGTCGCGCCGTCGAAGGCAACTGGATCGAATCAGGGGAGATGAAGTAATGAAACGCACCAGCATTAAAATCGCAATCGGCCTCGCGCTGGCCACAGCCGGCACCGCGCACGCGGCCGGCCCGCTTTACCTGTGGCAAGGCGGCGAAACGCCGACCCCGTACAAGTGGGATACCTCCAACGGCCCGATCCCCGTCTACACCGACGGCGGCCAGGCCGACGCCAACGGCGTCCCGACCTTTACGTTTGACGCCGCCGGCGAGTTCGCCTTCCTGACCATCGAGCGCGCCAACGAAATCACCGCGTTCGCATTCAACGAGTGGAACTCGGTCAGCATGTCGACCTTTGACGCGCAGATTGCCGGAACCATCGAGAGTGTTACCGGCATCGCGGACGTCACCGGCGCGAATGCCACCGAAATTTACGACGTTGAGAACGGCTACGGTTTCTTCATCAACTACGACACCGACGGCAGCATCCTGGAAGACTATTTCGGTGTCAGCCGTGACGGCGTCCTGGGTATCGCCTTCCCCGAGTGGGCCGACGAGGCCACCGGCGAGATCACCGAGGCGACGGCCGTCATCAACGGCTGGTACGTGTACGACACCGATACCGAGGGCAACATGATGGCCGGCGTGTTCACGCACGAATTCGGTCATGCCATCAACCTGTCGCACACGCAGGTCAACGGTGACCTGGCGTACGCACCGGTATTCGCAAACCGCACCGCCGGCCCGCGCACCTGCGAGAACCTGCCGGAGATCCAGTACTTCCAGCAGATTGAAACCATGTTCCCGTTCATCTCGAACGGCTCGCCGGCAGCCGAAGCCCAGAGCGAAATCAGCGTCACCGACGACAAGGTCGCCATCTCCAACCTGTACCCGACGGCGCAGTACGCGACCGAACTGGGCTCAATTTCCGGCGTCCTGCGCCTGAAGGACGGCCAGACCGAGTACAGCGGCGTGAACGTGATCGCCCGTAACGTCAACAACCCGTTCTTTGACGCCGTCTCCGCACAGTCCGGTGACCAGACCCAGGGCCTGGTGGGCCCCGATGGCCGCTTTACCATCAACGGCCTGACGCCGGGTGAGTCCTACGTGCTGTACATCAACGAGATCTGGCAGGGCGGTTTTCCGACCGCGCCGCAGCCCATCGTGTCCCAGGCCGAGTACTGGAACACCGCCGAGGGCAGCGACCCGGCCACCGATGACGTCTGCGACGCCACGCCCATCGTGGCGGAAGCCGGTGTCACCAAGACCGCTGATATCACGTTCAACGGTTACATGGACGGCATCCAGTACACGCCGATCATCTCCGCATTCCTGACCGATATGGCCAAGAACGGCCGCTCCTCCGCCGGCCAGGCAGGATCGACCGCGTTCAAGTGGGATGCGATCCATGGCTTCAAGGTGCTGGGCGAGGGTATCGTCGGCGGCAACGTGAAAACCAACCGCAATGGCAAGTTGCTGACCGTCATGCACGACCGCAACGGCAATGGTATCGGTGAGGCGGCCCTGTTCCAGTTCAAGGGTGAGTCACTCAAGGGTGACATTCAGCACCTGGGCGACCTGAACGGCAACACCTGCGGCGGCGCCGGCCAGGCCGGCATCAATTCCAGCTACCCCTGGGACGTCGACGCCGCGGGTCACACCGTGGTTGGCACCGCCTACGTGGATACGGATGGCGATGGTGGCTGCACCAGTTACAGCAAGCAGGAAGTCGTGCCCTTCATCTGGACCCACGGCAAGGACGGTGGCATGCGCCAGCTGGATAACAGCGGCATTCCACGCACCACCACATGGGCGCGTGCACACGCCGTATCCGGCAACGGCAAGGTCGTACTGGGTAACAACGGCGGTTCCGCCGCTCTGGCATGGGTCGAAGAAGGCCCGGTCAAGGTCCTGTATGGCGGCGAGTACAGCGCCCGCGAGGCAACCGCTGTCAATTACGACGGTACCAGGGTTGCCCTGGACACGTTCAGCAAAGGTCCGGTGCTCTGGAATCCGTACACCGAGGAGTACACCGAGATCGGTAGCCTGACCTGGTGTGTTGACCTGCCCTACAACCATTTCTTCCTCGGCAACCTGTGCGAGCAGGGGTTCACGCCGGAAGAAATTGAAGCGGCGGTCGGTCCCGTTGCCCTGCTGCCCATCGACATGAACGATGACGGTACCGTGATCGTCGGTCGCGGCGGCAGCCTGCGCACCGGTACGGTCGGCGGTCTCTACGTGGAAGGCCTGGGTTGGATGAGCCTGGCGAACTTCTTCAAGCGCCAGGGTGTCGCAGAAGCATTCGACTTCCCGATGGACAACCCGCTCTCCGTTGACGGTGACGGCAACAAGCTCGTTGGCGGCCTCGCCGGCGCGCAGATGTCCTGGTACGTCGACATGAGCGAAGTATTCGTTTGTGAAGATGGCAAGGATGTCAGCACGACGTTCCCTGATGGGCTGGTCAACAAGGTCCAGAACGGCGCCGAAATCGGCCGCTGTGCCTTTATCGACTGATCGGGCCTGACTCCCGACCGCGGGTTCACCGCGGTCGCGGTCCGACGGCCTTCGCGTGGTTCTTCCCCCTTGATCACGCGTGGAATGGGCGGGGCTTCGGCCCCGCCCTTTTTTTATTGCAAAACCAGTCCATTACGCGTAAAGTGCGCGCCCTTCCCGGCCTGCCCGGCCATCGCTTTCCCGAGTCCTGAGTTCATGATTGAAAACCTTCGAAATATCGCCATCATCGCCCATGTCGACCATGGCAAGACCACGCTGGTGGACCAGCTGCTGCAACAGTCCGGCACCCTGGGTGACCGCGCCGCTGCGCCCGAACGCGTGATGGACTCCAATGAACTGGAGAAGGAACGCGGGATCACGATTTTGTCGAAGAACACGGCGATCACCTGGAACGACGGTGAGACCACGTGGCGGATCAACATCGTTGACACCCCGGGCCATGCCGACTTTGGCGGCGAGGTGGAACGCATCCTCAGCATGGTCGATTCCGTGCTGCTGCTGGTCGACGCCGTCGACGGGCCGATGCCGCAGACGCGTTTCGTCACCCAGAAGGCGTTCGAGATGGGCTTCAAGCCCATTGTCGTCATCAACAAGATCGACCGTGACGGTGCGCGGCCTGACTGGGTGCTGGACCAGACTTTCGAGCTGTTTGATCGCCTGGGTGCAACGGACGAGCAACTGGATTTCCCGGTGGTCTATGCCTCTGCCCTGCGCGGTTACGCGAGCGATGACAGCGCGGCGCGCGACGGCGACATGACGCCGCTGTTCCAGACCATCGTCGACCAGGTGTCACCACCGCAGGTCGATACCGACGGCCCGTTCCAGATGCGCATCACCACGCTGGACTACAACACCTACGTGGGCGTGATCGGCGTCGGCCGCGTGCAACGCGGCACCGTGTCGCCCAACCAGCGTATCGCGGTCATCGACCGTGACGGCGAACAGCGCAATGCGCGCGTGCTGCAGGTGCTGGGTTTCCACGGCCTGGACCGCGTCGAGGTGGACAGCGCCAGCGCCGGCGACATTATCGCCATCACCGGCGTGGAAGGCTTACGCATCTCCGATACGCTATGTGACCGCGAAGCTGCCGAGGCCCTGCCCGTCCTCAGCGTCGACGAACCGACGATCAGCATGACTTTCCGCGTTAACGATTCGCCGTTCGCCGGCCGCGAGGGCAAGTTCCTCACCAGCCGGCAGATTCGTGAGCGACTGCTGCGCGAAGCCAGCCATAACGTCGCGCTGCGCATCGAGGAAACCAACGACCCGGAGAAGTTCCGGGTGTCCGGACGTGGCGAACTGCACCTGTCGATCCTGATCGAGACCATGCGCCGAGAAGGCTACGAACTGGCCATTTCACGACCTGAAGTCATCCTGAAGGAGATCGATGGCCAAACCCAGGAACCGTACGAATCACTGGTCGTCGACCTCGAAGCCGATTACCAGGGCGCGGTCATGGAAAAAATCGGCGAACGCCGCGGCGTGCTGCAGGACATGCAGCCCGACGGCAAGGGCCGTATCCGCATGGATTACATTATCCCCGCCCGTGGCCTGATCGGGTTCCAGTCCGAGTTCCGCACGCTGACCGCCGGCACCGGCCTGCTGTTCCACGTATTCGACCATTACGGTGCCTACAACCCGGCGCCGATCTCCACGCGCAACAACGGCGTACTGATCTCAAACGGCACCGGCAAGTCCGTGGCCTATGCCCTGTTCAACCTGCAGGAACGCGGCCGCATGATTATCGAGGGCGGCGTGGACGTCTATGAAGGCCAGGTCATCGGCATCCACAACCGCGGCAACGACTTGACCGTCAACCCGCTGAAGGCCAAGCAGCTGACCAACATCCGCACGCAGATGAAGGACGACGCCACCACCCTCAGCGCGCACCAGGACATGACCCTGGAACAGGCGCTGGAATTCATCCAGGACGATGAACTGGTGGAGGCGACGCCGGAAAACATCCGCATTCGCAAGGCGCACCTGAAGGAACACGAGCGCCGCGTGGCGGAACGCAACGCGAAGCGGGCTGAAGAAGGGTGAGATCGCTGCGCTTACGCGCAGCTCGGTGAGATCGTCGCGCTTCGCGCGACTCGGTGAGTACGTAGCGCTGGCGCGCTACTCGGTGAAACGGTGAGACGGTGAATCGGGGAATCGTTTCGCTTCGCGAAACTCGGTGAGCCGGGCTACGCCCGGCCAAAAAACCGTCTCACCGTTTCACCGTCTCACCGTCTCACCGACTCCCCGTCTCACCGTCTCACCGACTCCCCGCGACGCTTTCGTGCTTGCGCACGATCAGCATGGCCAGTTCCAGCGCCTGCTCGTAGTTCAGGCGCGGATCGACCGTGGATTTGTAGGCACGGCGCAGGTCGGCGTCGACCAGGTCGCGGGCGCCGCCGGTGCACTCGGTGACATCTTCGCCGGTCAGTTCCAGGTGTACACCACCCAGGCGTGATCCGTTGTCCTGGTGCACGTCGAATGCTTCATCCACTTCCGCCATGATGTTGCGGAAACGGCGGGTCTTGATGCCGTCGGCGGTGGACTCGGTGTTGCCGTGCATCGGGTCGCAGATCCACAGCACCGGCGAACCGGAATCCTGCACGGCCCGGATCAGCTTCGGCAGCCTGTCGGCCACCTTGCCTGCGCCCATGCGGTGAATCAGCACGATCTTGCCTTCCTCGCGATCCGGGTTCAGCACTTCGAGCATGGAGGTCAGCAGCCCGGGTTCCACCGAGGGGCCGACTTTCATGCCAAGCGGGTTGCGGATGCCGCGTGCGAACTCGACATGGGCGTCATCGAGCGAAGCCGTGCGCATGCCGATCCACGGGAAGTGCGTGGACAGGTTCCACCAGCCCTCCTGGCGCGGCACCTTGCGGGTCAGCGCCTGCTCGTAGTGCAGGTGCAGGGCCTCGTGCGAGGTGTAGAAGTCCACCCGCTTGACCGCGCCGGCGCGGCGGCCGGAGATGGTCTCCATGAACCGCACGGAACGACCGATACTACGGGCCAGTTGGTGGAAATCCTCGGCCAGCGGTGAGTGCTCGACCCAGCCCAGGTTCCAATACTCCGGGTGGTGCAGGTCAGCAAAACCGCCATCAACCAGCGCGCGGACGAAATTCATCGTCATCGCCGAGCTCGCGTGCGCCTGGATCAGGCGGCGCGGATCCGGGATACGCGCCTCGGGCGTGAACTCCGGCGAGTTGATGATGTCGCCGCGGTAACTGGGCAGGGTGACGCCTTCACGGGTCTCATCGTTGGATGAACGCGGCTTGGCGTACTGGCCGGCGAAACGACCGACGCGAACCACCGGCATCTGCAGCCCGTGAACCAGGATCAGGCTCATCTGCAGCAGGACCTTCAGGCGGTTGGTAATGACGCCCGAATTGCACTCGGCGAAACTCTCGGCGCAATCGCCGCCCTGCAGGAAAAACCGTTCGCCACGCTGGGCCTCGGCAATCTGCTCGCGCAGCGCGAGAATTTCCCACGAGGTGACCAGCGGTGGCAGGTTGGACAGCTCCGTCAGCGCCGTGTCGAGCGCGTCGCTGTCGGGATAGATGGCCTGCTGTGCAGCCACTTTCTCCTGCCAGGAATCCGGACGCCACGGCGCCATGTCCGGCACCGCACCCAGTGGTTTACCCGTGTTCATTTGCTCTGCCCTCCAGTCGGGCCTGTCTTGTCGTAAAGAATAAGGTCGCCAGTGCCAGCACGATGAACCAGACCAGGGTCCAGGCCGGCATGCTCAGCCCCAGGAACTGCCACTGCACTTCCGCGCAGGCGCCGTCGCCCTGCAGTACCGTGCGCAGCACGTCCCCGAAAGGCAGCGTATCCATCATGTAAGCCAGCCCCGGGCCGCATTCGGGCACCTGGTCCGGCGGCAGCCCCTGCAACCAGAGATGGCGCCAGGCGATGCCGGCACCGACGAGTGCGCCGACGACCATGGCGCCGGAAACGATCCAGCGCAGCACCCGCCGGGGGTTAAATAAAGCGCCCAGTACCGCCCAGGCGCCGACCCACATGAAGGCGACGCGCTGGAAAATACACAGCGGACAGGGGTCCAGGAACATCTGGTACTGGCTGTACAGGGCGTAACCCAGCAGGGCCGCGCAGCAAATGGCGGCCAGCAGGTACCAGGTCCTGAGAGTGAGAAACTTCATTGTCGTGACGGTTACCGTGCCTCGAGACCGCTCTGGCCAGCGACTGGCGCTGGTATAATTGGCGGTTCTGTTCATCCTGCCTTCCGGAGTCGATAATGAGTGGTTCCACCGCACAAAGCAAGCCATCCGGCCGCCCCGCCATTCACGCCCCCACCGGCACCGAGCTGAGCTGTCGCGGCTGGCACCAGGAAGCGGCCCTGCGGATGCTGATGAACAACCTCGATCCTGACGTCGCCGAGCGCCCCGACGAGCTCATTGTCTACGGTGGTACGGGCCGCGCGGCCCGAAACTGGGAATGCTACGACGCCATCGTCGCCACCCTGAAGCGCCTGGCCGACGACGAAACCCTGTTGATCCAGTCCGGCAAGCCCGTCGGTGTATTTCGCACCCACGAAGCCGCCCCGCGCGTGCTCATTGCCAATTCCAACCTGGTGCCGCGCTGGGGCAACTGGGATGAATTCCGTGACCTGGAAGACAAGGGCCTGACCATGTACGGCCAGATGACGGCCGGCTCATGGATTTACATCGGCTCCCAGGGCATCGTCCAGGGCACCTATGAAACCTTCGCAGAAGTGGCCCGGCAGCACTTTGACGGTTCCCTGGCCGGCACCCTTACCGTCACCGCCGGCCTTGGCGGCATGGGCGGTGCGCAACCCCTTGCCGTGACCATGAACGGGGGCAACTGCATCGCGGTGGAAGTTGACCCCTGGCGTATCCAGCGCCGCGTGGAAACCGGCTACTGCGATGTCCGTGCCGACTCCCTGGACGAAGCGCTGCAGATGATTGAGCAGGCGGATGGGCCGCTGTCCGTCGGCCTGCTGGGCAATATCGCCGAGGTCATGCCCGATATCCTCGATCGCGGCCTGGTGCCCGACATCATTACCGACCAGACCTCCGCCCACGACCTGCGCCAGGGCTACATTCCCATTGGCTACTCCCTGGAAGCCGCCGAAGCCCTGCGCACCGCCGAGCCGCAAACCTACGATGCGAAGGTGCTGGACTCGATGGTCGAACACGTGCGCGCCATCCTGGCCCTGCAGAAAAAGGGCGCCATCTGTTTCGACTACGGGAACAATCTGCGCGGACAGGTAAAAGACTTTAGGAATATGCCAGAGGCATTTGATTTTCCTGGTTTTGTACCAGCCTACATCCGCCCGCTTTTCTGTCGCGGCGCCGGGCCGTTCCGCTGGGCGGCGCTGTCAGGCGACCCTGATGACATTCGCGTGACCGACGAGACCATCCTCGAGCTTTTCCCGGAAAAGGCCGCCCTGCACCGCTGGGTGCAGCAGGCGCAGGAGAAGATTCATTTCCAGGGCCTGCCCGCCCGCATCTGCTGGCTGGAATATGGCGAGCGCGCGAAGGCCGGGCTGGCCTTCAACCAGCTGGTGCGCGAGGGCAAGGTCAAGGCGCCCATCGTCATCGGCCGCGACCACCTGGATACCGGCTCGGTGGCCTCACCGAACCGTGAAACCGAGGCCATGGCCGACGGCTCCGACGCCATCGCCGACTGGCCGCTGCTGAACGCCATGCTCAACACCGCCTGCGGCGCCAGCTGGGTGTCGCTACACCATGGCGGCGGCGTGGGCATCGGTTACTCACAACACGCCGGCATGGTCTGCGTGGCCGACGGCACCGAGCTCGCGGATGAAAGGCTTGAGCGTGTCCTGACGGCGGACCCCGGCACCGGCGTCATGCGCCATGCCGACGCCGGGTATGACGAGGCGATCCAGACCGCGCGTGAACGCGGCGTTGACCTGCCGATGGTGACCGGCTGATTCCGCCATGAGTACCACTCACATTCGCATCGGCCACCTGGCGGAAGACCTGGGCCAGTCACTCAAGGTGCTTCGCGATGACGATACGCCGGTCGCGACATCACGACAGGTCGTCGAGGATGCGTTGTCGTCGGGCAAGGCGCATTACGGCATCAACACGGGCTTTGGCGCGCTCGCCAACCAGCGCATTTCCCGCGAGGAACTGACCGACCTGCAACGCAACATCCTGTTGAGTCACGCCTGCGGTGTCGGCACGCCGGTGCCGCGCGAGATCACGCGGCTGATGCTGCAACTGAAGATCCACGCCCTGGGACTGGGGCGTTCCGGCATATCCCGCGAAACCTTCGCACTGCTGCTGGCGTTCGCCGAGCACGACCTGGTGCCCTGGGTCCCCAGCCGCGGCAGCGTCGGCGCCTCCGGCGACCTGGCACCACTGGCACACATGTGCCTGCCGCTGATCGGCCGGGGCGAGTTCTGGGCCGCCGACGAGGACCGGCCGGTACCGGCTTCCGGGAGAATGAAAGCTGCCGGCCTGTCGCCCGTCGACCTGCAGGCGAAAGACGGCCTGGCGCTGATCAACGGAACCCAGCTGATGAGCGCCTACGGCGCTTTCGTCCTGGAGCGCGCCCTGGTACTCCGGCGCGAGGCCGATGTCCTGGCCGCCATGAGCCTGGAAGCCCTGCAAGGCAGCGCCGCGCCCTATGACGCCCGGGTCCACGAAATCCGCCCCCATGTCGGCCAGCGCCAGGTCGCGGCCAATGTCCGCGCATTGCTCGACGGCAGTGAAATACTGGAATCCCACCGCGACTGCGGCAAGGTGCAGGACCCCTACTGCCTGCGCTGCGTCCCACAGGTGCACGGCGCCAGCCGCGACGCACTGGATTACGCGGTCGGCGTGCTGGAGACCGAGCTGAACGCCGTCACCGACAATCCACTGGTTTTCCCGGAAGGCGATATCGTGTCCGGCGGCAACTTCCATGGCCAGCCCCTGGCGCTGGCGCTGGATTTCGCCGCCATCGCGCTGGCCGAACTGGCGAGCATTTCGGAACGCCGTACCTACCTGTTGCTGGAAGGCCACGACGGCCTGCCCAAACTGCTGATGCGCGATACGGGCGTCAACTCCGGCTTCATGATTCCCCAGTACACCGCGGCGGCGCTGGTTTCGGAGAACAAGGTGCTGTGTCACCCGGCCAGCGTCGACTCCATACCCACCAGCCTGGGCCAGGAGGACCATGTCAGCATGGGCTCCATCAGTGCGCTGAAGCTGCTGGACGTCATGCAGAATGTCGAACACGTGCTGGCCGTCGAACTGTTGACGGCCGCCCAGGCCCTGGATTTCCGCGAGCCGCTGCGGCCCGGGCGCGGCGTCGAGGCCGCCCACAAGGCGCTGCGCGGCGTCGTGGCGCACGCCCACCGTGATTACGAGGTCCGTAACGACCTCGACCGCTGCGCTGCCCTGCTCCGCGACGGGGCCATGACCCGTGCGGCCGCTGCGGGCGGTAGCGAACTGTCATGACGCTGCGGCTGACCAACATCGGCCAGCTGGCCACCTGCCCGCCCGACAACCCGCAGCAGGATGCAGGGCTCATCGCCGACGCGGCGCTGGTCATCGTGGACGGCCGCGTTGCCTGGAGTGGTCCAGCCAGGCAGTGTCCCGCAGAATGGAAGGATGCCGAGACTGAAGACTGCGAGGGTCGACTGGTCATTCCCGGCCTGGTCGATTGCCATACCCACCTGTGTTTTGGCGGCTGGCGCGGCGATGAGTTCGAGATGCGCCTGCAGGGCAAGAGCTACCAGGAAATCGCCGCGGCCGGTGGCGGCATCCGGCATACCGTGGGTCATACTCGCGAGTCCGAGGATGCCGAGCTCGCGCGCAAGGCACGCACGGCGCTCGATGAGATGCTGTCCCTGGGTGTGACCACCGTCGAGTGCAAATCAGGCTACGGGCTTGATGTTGAAACCGAGCTCCGGCAATTAATGCTCTATCGTGACCTCGACGCGGCGCACACCGTCGAGCTGGTACCCACGTTCCTGGGTGCCCACGTGATTCCGGATGAGTATTCGGCCAACCGGAAGGACTATATTGACCTGCTGTGCGACACCATGCTGCCCGCGGTGGCGGAACGGGGGCTCGCCGAATTCTGCGATGTGTTCGTTGAACAGGGCGCTTACGCGCTCGAGGAAGCACGCCGCATCCTCGGCGTTGCCCGTGAACTGGGACTCGGTCTCAAGGTCCACGCCGACCAGCTCAGCGACGGCGGCGGCGCACTGCTCGCGGCTGAAATGGGCGCCGTGTCCGCCGAGCACCTGGAATACGCCGGCAATGATGGCGTCCGCGCCATGGCGCGGGCCGGCACGGTCGCCGTCAGCCTGCCGCTGGCGTCGTTGTTCCTGCGCGAGCGCTACCTGCCGGCCCGGGATTTCCTGGCCACGGGGTGCCGCGTCGCCATCGCCACCGACTTCAACCCCGGCTCTTCGCCCAGCTTCCACCTGCCCCTGGCATTGACACTGGCCTGCCTGAACCAGTCCATGACGCCGCAGGAGGCCCTGATGGGCGCCACAACCGTCGCGGCCAGGGCCGTATCCAGGCAAGACCGCCTGGGCTCGCTGCTGCCCGGCTTCGATGCGGACATCGCGGTCATTGATGCGCCGGACCTGAACCATTGGCTGTATCACTTCCGCCCCAACGCCTGCGTCACGCGGTTCAAGCGCGGCCAGGCCTGCTGACGGGACCGACGCACTTGAGCGCACCCCTGCCCCTTGAGGTCCGCTTCCTGAAACGCTACGCGCGCCGCCTTCACCAGGCCGGTACGCCTGCGCACCAGATGGAATCCATGCTCACGGCCATCGCCGAGCAGCTGGGCTACGACTGCGAAGTCTGGTCCAGCCCCACGGCGAGTTTTATCTCGGTCCAACGGGTCGACGACGAGGAAGAACTGGAGCCCATCCCCATGCAGCTGATCCGGACCCCGCCCGGCCAGATCAACCTGGGGTTCACTTCTGAACTCTATGAGCTGGGCGAGGACCTGTTTGAGGGCCGGATCGATGTCGGTGAAGCCTTTGCACGACTCAAGCGCGAAGCCCCCGGCCTGCCGGGCTGGCTCAGGGCCCTTTCCTGGGGCCTGTGCAGCGCCGGGATCGCAATCCTGCTCGACGCCAGCTGGCTGGGGGCCGGTGTTGCCGGCACGATTGGCGCGATGCTGGGCGCTCTGTTCGTCCTGGTCGGCGAGCGCCAGAATATCGGCGGACTGGAAGCGGTCGCGGCGCTGGCGGCCACTCTCATGGTTTACACGCTGCAAAATGCCCTGCCCGGGCTCGATACCGCGACCGTGATCATGGCGGCCCTGATCGTCATCGTGCCCGGCCTCAGCCTCACCATCGCGGTGACGGAGCTTTCAACCAACCACCTGTCATCGGGCGCTGCACGCCTGGCCGGCGCCATCGCGGTGATCTTCATGCTGGCGCTGGGGGTGTTGCTGGGCACGGTCATTACGGGCTTCCTGGGGTGGACCCCGACACCCGGTCCGGCCCTCGACCTGGCGCACCCTCCGGAATGGTTCATCGTGCCCGCCATCCTGTTCACGTCGCTGGGGTTCGCCATCCTGTTTTCGGTCAGGCCGGCCCAGTTTCCCATCGCCATGGTGGCCGCCATTTTCAGTTACGTGGTCAGCCGCGTGGCCGTGTCCATGGGCGGCCTGGAGTTCGGAGTGCTGGTGACCGCATTGCTGGTGGGGATGACATCCAACCTGTTTGCCCGGCTGCTGAACGTCCCGGCGTCGCTGATGCGCGTCCCCGGTATCATCCTGCTGGTGCCCGGTTCACTGGGCTACCGGGCCGCGACCGGCGCCATGCTTGGCCAGGATGCCGGAGTTGAGGATGCCTTTATCCTGATGGCCGTGGTCGCGGTCGGGCTTGTCGGTGGCCTGCTGATCGGCAGTACGCTGGTGCCGCCCCGACGATATCTCTGAACAGATACCAAAGCGGCCGGCGACCACCGGTTACCGATCGTGACAGCCAGGAAACGGGTCGAAATAACCGTCAGGCAACCACTTCGCGATGGGCGTAATGGAGTTGTACGCGCGATTCTGCGGTACAACGTTGTTGAACGCCATCACCATGTCACCTTCCGGCGTCACCTCCAGAATTCTCCCCTGGTTGGTGGCCGCGATCAGGATGTTGCCGTTGGGGAGGGTCTGGTGAAGCCCCATGAATGCCGTGTAGAAGTGCGCTTCGCCCCCGTACAGCGGGTTCCAGGCACGGTTGTCACGAGGATCAAAGCGAATGATTTCTGATCGCTCACGCCCGGTGTTATTGCTGAAAACCGAGATGACCCCGCCCGGCAGGAAATCCGGGTCATGCTGCATGTGCCAGGGGCCGCGCTGCGACCACTTGATGCGCAGGTCATCCGGGTCGAGCACGGCGAGCAGGTCGAGATTCCGGAAACTCAGCAACAGGTCGCCGGCCTCGAACATGGGAAAATCGGGTGCGAGCGCCTGCCGGAGCACCTCGATATCGTTCGGATGATAGAAATCGATTTCCGCCTCGTCGGCCAGGCGCAACTCGCGGAACGGGTAGTCCGGACGCAGGCCGAACAACTGGGCGTCGGCACCCAGGGGTCGAATGACATCTTCGACCAGGTCGATTTCGCGAATTTTCTGGCCTGTATCCGGATCAAAGTTGTGCAGGTAATGCACCAGCCCGAGTGAGTTCGGTGACTCCCGCCAGGTCCAGTAACTGCCATCGTCTGCGCGCATCATCGAGTGGTGGTAAACACCCTCGTCGGCGATCCAGAGCGGCGTACCGCACGCGTCCAGGCGCGCCATGCCGCTGCCGCGGTCCATCCCCACGATAATGGAGCCGTCTTCGAGCACTTCGAATGCGTGGGGTGACGGGGACCATTCCATGAAAGCAGGCTCGCCGAATCGGGCATGATCGATTGGCCAGCGATGCAGGCGTTCGCCGTCCGGGCTGAAGAGCCATGCGGCCCAGTTTGAAATCTCGTTGTCCCAGCCGGCAAACACATAGTGACCGGATAACTGCTTTTCAGGGCGGATGACGGACCAGCGTTCACGTGACGCGCCTTCCGGCGCCTTGATACGCCGTCCCATGGGCAGTGGCTCACCGTGTTCCAGCATCGACACCACCGCCGTCCAGGCGGGCATGACATAACGATGTGGCCAGGCCTTGTTGACGCCAACCGCCATGCCCCAGGAAAACGCGGCCATGGCGACCAGGAACATTGCCGCGAGCGTCGCCACCCAGCGATAGGTCCGGAAATTCAAACCGAACCCCCAAATGCAAAAACCCGGGGGCAACCCCGGGTTTTTGTGACAACCTGCAGGACAGGCAAAACCGTCATTTATTCGGTCTCGCCCGCACCTTCGTCCGTGCGCGGACGGCCGACCAGTTCGACGTAGGCCATGGTGGCCTTGTCGCCGGCACGGTAACCGCACTTCAGGATGCGCAGGTAACCGCCGGGGCGGCCTTCGTAACGCGGGCCCAGTTCCTCGAACAGCTTGCCGACCACTTCCTTGTCGCGCAGGCGGTCGAAGGCGGTGCGACGGTGCGCAACGCTGTCTTCCTTGGCCAGCGTGATCAGCGGCTCGGCAACGCGACGAAGCTCCTTGGCTTTCGGCAGCGTGGTCTTGATGATCTCGTGTGTGAACAGCGAGGTCGCCATGTTGCGGAACATCGCCTTGCGATGCGAGGAGTTCCGGTTCAGCTTACGGCCAGCTTTCTGGTGACGCATGATCTTGTTCCTGTCTTTAAGTCAGGCCGCCGTTCAGACGGAGGCCAGGGCCGCGGGCGGCCAGTTTTCCAGCTTCATGCCGAGGGACAGTTCGTGCTGGGTCAGCACGTCCTTGATCTCGGTCAGGGATTTCTTGCCCAGGTTCGGGGTCTTCAGCAGTTCCACCTCGGTGCGCTGCACCAGGTCGCCGATGTACAGAATGCTCTCGGCTTTCAGGCAGTTCGCTGAACGCACGGTCAGTTCCAGGTCGTCGATCGGGCGCAGCAGCACCGGGTCGATTTCCTGGGATTTTTCTTCCTCGATGGCCTCGGTGCGCGCCTTGAAATCGACGAACACGGACAACTGGTCGGCCAGGATGTTGGCGGCCAGCTTGACGGCGGCTTCACAGTCCAGCGTGCCGTTGGTCTCGATATCCAGGACCAGCTTGTCCAGGTTGGTACGCTGTTCGACACGGGCCGCTTCCACGGCGTATGCGACGCGGCGCACCGGGCAGAAAGAAGCGTCCAGCATCAGCCGGCCGATCGGGCGGCTTTCCTGGTCACCGATGGTCAGCTGTGCGGCCGGCTGGTAACCGACGCCGCGGGCGACCTTCAGCTGCATGTTGATGCTGCCGTCCTTGGTCAGGTGGCAGATCACGTGATCGGGGTTCACCACTTCAACGTCATGATCGACGGTGATGTCACCGGCCGTGACCGGGCCCGTGCCCTTCTTGCTCAGGGTCAGGGTGGCTTCTTCACGCTCGTGCATGCGCAGGGCCACGCCCTTCAGGTTCAGCAGCACTTCGATGATGTCTTCCTGCAGGCCTTCCACCGCGGTGTACTCATGCAGCACGCCGTCGATCTCGACCTCGACGATGGCGCAGCCGGGGATGGAAGACAGCAGCACGCGCCGCAGCGCGTTGCCCAGGGTGTGCCCGAAGCCACGCTCGAGCGGTTCGAGCGAGATACGGGCGCGGTTCGGGTTGACTTCGTCGACGCCGACCGCCTTGGGTTTCAGCATTTTATCAATGGCATCCATCATGGGATGTAGACCTCGCAGGTTGATTCCATGGATTTCCCGGCAGGCGCGCGGCCTGCCGGGTCATCGGTATTACTTACTTGGAGTACAGCTCGACGATGAGCTGCTCGTTGATGTCGGCCGGAAGCTCGTCGCGGTCCGGCAGGCGCTTGAAAACGCCCTCGGCCTTGTCGGCGTTCACGTCCAGCCAGCCACCGACGGCGTCGATTTCCTGGCTCATGGTGATGGCTTCCTTCACGCGGAGCTGGTTCTTCGCCTTCTCGGTCAGGCCGATGGTGTCACCCTCGGCAACCTGGTAAGACGGAATGTTCACCTTGGAACCGTTCACCGTGATGGACTTGTGCGACACCAGCTGGCGGGCCTGTGCGCGGGTGACCGCGAAGCCCATGCGGTAGACGACGTTGTCCAGCCGGCCTTCCAGCAGGTTCAGCAGGTTTTCGCCGGTGGAACCCTTCTGCTGCGCCGCTTTCTTGTAGTAGTTGCGGAACTGCTTTTCGAGGATGCCGTAGATACGACGTACTTTCTGCTTTTCACGCAGCTGCAGCGCGTAATCGGACAGGCGCTGGCGGCGGCTGCTGCCATGCTGGCCCGGGGGCTGGTTCAGCTTGCACTTCGACTCCAGGCCGCGCGCCGGGCTCTTCAGCCCGAGGTCGACGCCTTCGCGACGCGCCAGCTTGCAGGTGGGTCCTGTATACCTTGCCATGATGCTCTACTCCTACACGCGACGCTTTTTCGGGGGACGACATCCGTTATGCGGAATGGGCGTCACGTCCACGATGTTGGTGATCTTGTAACCGAGCGCATGCAGGGCGCGCACGGATGATTCACGACCCGGCCCCGGACCCTTGACCCGGACTTCCAGGTTCTTCAGGCCGTAATCCTGCGCGGCACGGCCGGCGTTTTCGGCGGCCACCTGCGCGGCAAACGGGGTGCTCTTGCGCGAACCACGGAAGCCGGCGCCGCCGGACGTGGCCCACGACAGCACGTTCCCCTGCCGGTCGCTGAGGGTGATGATCGTGTTGTTGAAGGACGCATGAACGTGGGCGATCCCGTCGACCACTGTGCGTTTTGCCTTCTTCTTGACTCTTGCTTTGGGCTTAGCCATCTCTGAATACCATTCTCGACGTTAGTCTTATCGCTTGATGGGACGACGCGGACCCTTACGGGTACGTGCATTCGTCTTCGTCTGCTGACCGCGCACGGGCAGGCCGCGACGATGACGCAGGCCGCGGTAGCAACCCAGGTCCATCAGGCGCTTGATGTTCATCGCCGTTTCACGACGCAGATCGCCTTCAACATTGAAGCGAGCCACCTCGGCGCGAACGGTTTCGACTTCCGGTTCAGTCAGGTCACGAACCCTGGTCGACGGCTCGATGCCGGCGGCTTCACAAATCTGCAAAGCACGCGTGCGGCCAATGCCGTAAATCTGCGTCAGGGCCACCCAGGTATGTTTCTGGACTGGCAAATTGACACCCGCGATGCGAGCCATATTCCTTACTCCTGCTACGGTTCTTGACCGCCCGAAATCAAACGGTCAATTATATCCAATAATCTAGATCGTTAAAAGCCTGCAAATGCCTGTCGCGACAGGGCGAATTAACCCTGGCGCTGCTTGTGCTTCTTGTCGGAGCAGATCACGAAGACCACGCCCTTGCGACGCACCACCTTGCAGTTGCGGCAGATTTTCTTGACTGAAGCTTGCACTTTCATGGCAGCTCTCCTCGGTTCCTTATCGCTTCACCACGCCCGAACGGCCGTAGGACTTCAAATTGGCCTTTTTCATCAGGCTGTCGTACTTGTGCGAGATCAGGTGGGCCTGGACCTGGGCAATGAAGTCCATGATCACGACCACCACGATCAGCACGGATGTGCCGCCGAAATAGAACGGCACTGACCAGAACACCTGCATGATGTCCGGCAGCAGGCAGACCGCCACCAGGTAGAGCGAGCCCACCATGGTCAGGCGTGTCAGCACGGTATCAATGTAATCCGCCGTCTGGCGCCCCGGACGGATGCCCGGGATGAACGCACCCGATCGTTTCAGGTTGTCCGCCGTCTCCTTCGAATTGAACACGATCGCCGTGTAGAAAAAGCAGAAGAAGATGATCAGGCCCGAAAACAGGATCGTGTACGGCAGGTTGCCCGGCGTCAGCGCCGCGGCCACGTCCGTCAGGAACGACAGTTCCTCGGTCGAACTGAACCAGGTCGCCAGCGTCGACGGGAAAATCACGATGCTGGAGGCGAAAATGGCCGGGATCACGCCGGACATGTTCAGCTTCAGCGGCAGGTGCGTCTGCTGGTTCTGGTAAGCCACCCTGCCCTGGCGCTGCGCGTAGTTCACCGTGATGCGGCGCTGACCACGCTCCACCTTGACGATGAAGTAGATCACGCCCAGCACCAGCGCGGAGATCATCAGCACGGCCGGGATGCTCAGCTGGCCGGTATTGACCAGTTCCAGCGTACCGGCCACCGCGCGCGGCAGCCCCGCGACGATGCCCGCGAAGATGATCAGCGAAATGCCGTTACCCACGCCACGCTCGGTAATCTGCTCACCCAGCCACATCAGGAAGATGCTGCCGGCTGTCAGCGTCACGACCGCCGTGAACAGGAAGCCGAAGCCCGGCGCGTAGACCACGTTGGACTGCGCCTGCAGGGCGATGGCCACTGAACCGGCCTGGAACGCCGCCAGCACGATGGTGAAGATACGCGTGTACTGCGTAATCTTCTGCCGCCCGCTGGAGCCTTCTTTCTTCAGCTGCTGGAGCTGCGGAATCACGCTCGACATCAGCTGCATGATGATGCTGGCAGAAATGTACGGCATGACGCCCAGCGCGAACAGCGAGAATCGCTCCAGCGCGCCGCCGGTGAACAGGTTGAACACGTCGATGATCGTGCCTTCCTGCGAGTTCATGAACTGCAGCAGGGCCTGGGGGCTCACACCCGGAACGGGAATGAACGTACCCACGCGGTACACGATCAGCGCCACGAAGACGAACAGCAGCCGCTGACGTAGTTCCGTCAACCGGCCGATGCCGCCCAGGGTATCCGCCATTTGTGAGGGCGAACGCGCCATTATTCGACCTTGCCTCCGGCCGCTTCAATAGCGGACTGGGCGCCCTTCGTGGCCTTGATGCCTTTCAGGGTAATCGCCCGGTCGATTTCACCGGTGTTGATGACCTTGACGGTGCGCACGTCGGCGGCGACCAGGCCCGAAGCCTTCAGGGCCTCCAGGTCGATCACGTCAGCCTTGACGGACGCCAGCTGGTACAGGCGCAGTTCGGCATTGAAACGGGCCGTCTTGGAGGCGAAGCCACGCTTCGGCAACCGGCGCTGCAGCGGCATCTGGCCGCCTTCGAAGCCGACCTTGTGGAAACCGCCTGAACGCGACTTCTGGCCCTTGTGACCCCGGCCGGCCGTTTTGCCCAGGCCGGAACCGATACCACGGCCGACGCGCTTGCGCGCCTTTTTGCTGCCCTCGGCGGGGCTCAGCTGATTCAGTTTCATCGTCTTGGTCCTTTCCTTAACGTAGGTTCGCAGAAGCGACATGAGCCTAAGCTCAGCCCTCTTCCACTCGCACCATGTAATTAATCTTGTTAACCATGCCACGCACAGACGGCGTGTCCTCGAGTTCCACCGTGTGGTGCATGCGCTTCAGTCCCAGGCCGCGAACGCATTCGCGGTGGCTCGGCTGGGCGCTGATCGGAGACCGCACCAGGGTGACCTTGATCGTGTCTTTCTTGGCCATCGTCTTAAACCAGGTTCGCCTTGATTTCCTCGACCGGCTTACCGCGCTTGGCGGCCACCGAATCGGGGCTGTACATCTGCTGCAGACCCTTGATGGTCGCGCGCACCAGGTTGATCGGTGCGTTTGAACCCAGGGACTTGGCCAGCACGTTGTGAACGCCCACGGCTTCCAGCACCGCACGCATCGGGCCGCCGGCAATCACGCCGGTACCTTCCGATGCGGGCTGCATGTAGATGCGCGAGCCACTGTGGGTGGCTTTCACCGGGTGCCACAGCGTGGTGCCGTTCAGCGGCACGTTGATCATGTTGGCGCGGGCCTTTTCCATGGACTTCTGGATGGCAACCGGCACTTCACGCGCCTTGCCGTACCCAAAACCCACCTTGCCGTTGCCGTCGCCGACCACGCTCAGCGCGGTGAAGCCGAAGATCCGACCGCCCTTGACCACCTTGGCCACGCGGTTCACGGATACCAGCTTCTCCAGCATCCCGTCGCCATTGTCTCTGTCGATATTTGACATCTGTCCTTACCTGCTCAGTTGATTCCGACCCCGGGGATCAGAATTTCAGTCCGCCTTCACGGGCCGCATCGGCCAGTTCCTTGATCCGGCCGTGGTACTTGAAGCCGGAGCGATCGAACGCCACCTGGTCCACGCCGGCGGCCGTAGCCTTCTCGGCGATGGCCTTGCCCACGGCAGCCGCGGCTGCCCGGTTGCCGGTGCCTTCCAGGCCCTTGGCCACGTCCTTCTGGACGGTGGAAGCCGTGACCAGCACATTGCCGCCACCGGCCGCGATGACCTGGGCGTAGATGTGGCGACCGCTGCGGTGCACCGTCAGGCGCGGCACATCCTGCTTGAGGATGCGTGCACGCGACTTGCGGGCGCGGCGAAGTCTTGAAGTCTTCTTGTTCATCATCGATTACCTCAAACGCCGAAGGCTTACGCCTTCTTGGCCTCCTTGCGGACAACCCGTTCGTCGCTGTAACGAACGCCCTTGCCCTTGTACGGTTCCGGCGGACGGAAGGCGCGGATCTCGGCCGCTGCCTGGCCCACACGCTGCTTGTCGCAACCCTTCAGCACGATCTCGGTCTGGCTGGGGGTCTCGACGGAAACGCCTTCCGGCATTTCGTAGTCGATCGGGTGCGAGAAACCCAGCTGCAGGTTCAGCTTGCTGCCCTGCGCCTGCGCGCGGTAGCCGACGCCGACCAGGTTCAGCTTCCGCTCAAAGCCTTCGCTGACGCCCACCACCATGTTGTTCAGCAGCGCGCGGAAGGTACCGGCCATGGCCACGTCCTTCTTGCCGCTCCACTTGATGGCGCAGTTGCCATCGTCCATCTCGACACTGACCGACGGGTGCAGCGCCATTTCGAGATTGCCCTTCGGGCCCTTGACCCGAACCTGCTGGCCGTCGATGTTGAATTCGACACCCTGCGGGATCGTGATCGGATTGTTCGCTACGCGTGACATCGTTGTTCTCCTCGTTCCGCGATCAGGCCACGAAACACAGCACTTCGCCGCCATGGCCCGCGTCGCGCGCGGCCTTGTCGGTCATGATGCCGTGCGACGTGCTGACAATGGCGACACCCAGGCCGTCAAACACGCGCGGAATATCGTCCTTGCCGCGATACTGGCGCAGGCCCGGACGGCTGTAGCGCTTCACCATGTCGATGGCGCCCTTGCCCTGGAAGTACTTCAGCGTCACTTCCAGTTCCGGCTTGCCACCGTTCTCGTCGACGGCGAAGTCGTTGATGAAACCTTCATCTTTCAGCACCGCGGCAATGCCGGTCTTCACCTTGGAAGACGGCATGCGCACGACGGCCTTGTTGGTGGCCTGCGCGTTGCGAATCCGGGTCAACATGTCCGAAATCGGATCAGTCATGCTCATGTCAGTAGTCCTGTTCTAATACCTTGATCGGGTCCGAAATGCGGTCCCGGCTTTACCAGCTGGCCTTGCGCAGGCCCGGCACGTCACCGCGCATGGCGGCTTCGCGGAGCTTGTTACGGCCCAGGCCGAACTTGCGATAGAAGCCACGCGGACGTCCGGACAGCGCGCAACGGTTACGCTGGCGCGACGGGCTGGAGTCACGGGGCAGCTTCTGCAGGGCGAACATCGCGTCCTGCTTGGCTTCGAAATCCTGCTCCGGGTCGGCGATGACCGCTTTCAGCTGGGTACGCTTGTCAGCGTACTTTTTCGCCAGCTTTTCACGGCGCTTCTCGCGGTTGATCATGCTCTTCTTGGCCATCTGGGTTACCTGCTCACTTTTCCTTGAACGGGAAGCTGAACGCTTTCAGCAGCGCCAGGCCTTCCGCATCATCTTTCGCCGTGGTCGTGATGGTGATGTCCATGCCACGGATCGCGTCGACCTGGTCGAAATCGATCTCGGGGAAGACAATCTGTTCCTTCACGCCAAACGAGTAATTGCCACGACCGTCGAATGACTTGCGGTTCAGGCCGCGGAAGTCACGCACACGCGGGATCGCCACGTTCACCAGGCGGTCGAGGAATTCGTACATCTTTTCCTTGCGCAGGGTGACCTTGCAGCCGATCGGCCAGCCGTCGCGAATCTTGAACGACGCCACTGACTTGCGGGCCTTGGTCACCAGCGGTGCCTGGCCGGTAATGGTCGCCAGGTCCTGTACGGCCCGTTCCATCACCTTCTTGTCGGTGGTCGCCTCACCCACACCCATGTTCAGGGTGATCTTGGTGATCTTCGGCACCGCCATCGTGTTCTCGATTCCCAGCTCTTTCATGAGCTGCGGAATGACGGTCTCTTTGTAATATTCCTGCAAACGGGACATTTTCCTGTACCTCAAATGTCGATGGCTTCGCCGTTGGAGCGAAACACTCGAACCTTGCTGCCGTCTTCCAGCGTCTTGACGCCCACCCGGTCGGCCTTGCCGGTTGCCGGGTTGAACAGCGCCACGTTGGACACGTGAATGGGCGACTCTTTCTCGACAATCCCGCCCGCGATATTGCGGTTCGGGTCAGCCTTGGTGTGCCGCTTGACCATGTTCACGTTTTCCACCAGCAGGCGGTCTTCCATCACGCGCAGCACATGGCCCTTCTGGCCCTTGCTGCGACCGGTGGTCACGACGACTTCGTCGCCTTTCCTGATACGTTTCATTGCTATGTCCTCGGGCTCAGAGCACTTCAGGCGCGAGTGAGACGATCTTCATGAACTTCTCACCGCGCAGTTCGCGCGTCACGGGGCCGAAAATACGGGTGCCGATGGGCTCCAGTTTCTGGTTCAGCAACACCGCGGCGTTGCCGTCGAAACGGATCTTGGAGCCGTCCGGGCGACGCACACCGTTACGGGTGCGAACCACCAGGGCGTTGTACACCTCACCCTTCTTCACCTTGCCGCGCGGAATGGCGTCCTTGACCGTCACCTTGATGACGTCGCCGATCTGCGCGTAGCGTCGCTTTGAACCGCCCAGCACCTTGATACACTGGACCTGGCGCGCACCGCTGTTATCCGCCGCGGCCAGCATGCTCTGCATCTGAATCATCGTTCTTTCCTCGAACCTGTCCGGTTAACTAGACCGCGCGCTCCACGACTTCGACGACCTTCCAGGCCTTCGACTTCGAGAGCGGACGGCACTCTTCGATCCGGACCGTGTCGCCAGCGGCGGCACTGTTGTCTTCGTCGTGCGCTTTCACCTTGGTGGAGCGCTTGATGTACTTGCCGTACAGGGCGTGCTTGACGCGACGCTCCAGCAGTACGGTGACGGTTTTGTCCATCTTGTCGCTGACCACGCGGCCAACCTGGCTGCGTACGACCTTGTCCGCGGTGCTCATGACTCGCTACCTTCCTTCGACTTTTCATTCAGGACGGTCTTCACCCGGGCGATATCCCGGCGGACCCGGCGCAGTTCGTTGGGCTGGCCCAGCTGGCCCGTGCCCTTCTGCATCCTGAGGTTGAACTGTTCACGCAGCAGGCCGGTGAGTTCCTCACGCAGCTCCGCGTCCGACTTTGCTCTTAAATCCTGTGCGTTCATCACATCACCGAACGGGTCACGAAGGCGGTCTTGACCGCCAGCTTGGCCGCGGCCAGGCGAAACGCCTCGCGTGCGGCATCCTCGGACACGCCCTGGATTTCATACAGGACGCGACCGGGCTGAATCGGGGCTACCCAGTACTCGACGTTGCCCTTACCCTTACCCATACGAACCTCGACGGGCTTCTTGGTGATCGGCTTGTCCGGAAACACGCGGATCCAGAGCTTGCCGCCACGCTTGACGTAACGGGTAATGGCACGACGGGCGGCCTCGATCTGACGCGCGGTCACAAAACCACGCGTGGTCGCTTTCAGGCCGTACTCACCGAAACTGACGCGGTTGTTCACCTGCGCCAGGCCGCGGTTACGACCCTTCTGCTGCTTTCTGAATTTGGTGCGTTTTGGCTGCAGCATTGCTCAACTCCTAACTGGCCGCCTTCTGGCTGCCGGCGTCGTCGGATTTCTTCTGGGCGTACAGGTCAAAGACCTCACCCTTGTAAATCCAGACCTTGACGCCCAGCACACCGTAGGTGGTCTGTGCTTCCACGAATCCGTAATCCACATCCGCGCGCAGGGTATGCAGCGGCACCTGGCCTTCGCGGTACCATTCGCTACGGGCGATGTCCGCGCCATTCAGGCGGCCGGACACGTGCACCTTGATACCCAGTGCACCCAGGCGCATCGAGTTACCGACCGCACGCTTCATGGCGCGACGGAACATGATGCGACGCTCGAGCTGCTGCGCGATGCCTTCCGCCACCAGCTGGGCGTCGAGTTCCGGCTTGCGGATCTCGGCGACGGTGATGTGGGTCGGAACCCCCATCAGCTGGCTGACTTCACGGCGCAGGCGGTCGATGTCCTCGCCCTTTTTGCCGATGACGATACCCGGACGAGCCGTGTGAATCGTGATCCGCGCGGACTTCGCCGGGCGCTCGATCTCGATGCGGCTGACCGCGGCCTGGGCAAGGCGCTTGCGCAGGAAGTCGCGGACCTCGAGGTCGGACTTCAGCTGCTCGGCGTACTCACCTTTCTCGGCGTACCAGGTCGAATTCCAGTCCTTGGCGATGCCAAGGCGGATACCTGTCGGATGTACCTTCTGACCCATAATCTTTTCCTGGTCCTGTTATTCGCTGTCGGCCAGCGTCACGGTGATGTGACTGGTCCGCTTCAAAATCCGCGTGCCACGGCCCTTGGCGCGAGCGCGACCACGCTTCATGGTCGGGCCCTCGTCGACACAGATCGCCGAGATTTTCAGCTCGTCGATGTCTGCGCCTTCGTTATGCTCGGCATTGGCCACCGCTGAGAGCAGGACCTTCTTGACGATGGACGCTGCTTTCTGCGGGCTGAATGCCAGCAGCTGCTCGGCCTTCTCGACCGGCATGCCGCGAACCTGGTCTGCGACCAGTCGCACTTTCTGCGCGGAAATGCGCGCGCCGTTCAGTTTTGCTGTCACTTGCATGATCGCTACACCTACTTCGTCTTGCGGTCACCGGAGTGACCACGGAACGTACGCGTCACCGCGAATTCGCCCAGCTTGTGACCGATCATCTGCTCGTTGATCAGGATCGGCATGTGCTGGCGCCCGTTGTGCACCGCGATGGTCAGGCCGACCATGTCGGGCGTGATCATCGAGCGGCGCGACCAGGTCTTGATCGGACGCTTGTTGTTGGTCTCCAGCGCCTGCTCGACCTTGGCCGCCAGGTGATGGTCGATAAATGGACCCTTCTTAATTGATCTCGGCATCGTACTGTCCCGTTATTTACCTGAGCGCTTACGCACGATGAACTTGTCGGTGCGCTTGTTGCTGCGGGTCTTGTAACCCTTCGTGGGCGTACCCCACGGTGAAACCGGATGACGGCCACCGGAAGTCTTGCCCTCACCACCACCATGCGGGTGGTCGACCGGGTTCATGGCGACGCCACGAACGGTCGGGCGGACACCGCGCCAGCGGCGCGCGCCGGCCTTGCCCAGCTTCTCGAGGTTGTGCTCGGAGTTGGATACCTCGCCGATGGTCGCCTTGCAGCGGGTCGGCACCTTGCGCATCTCGCCGGAGCGCAGGCGCAGGGTGGCGTACTGGCCTTCACGGGCCACCAGCTGGGCGGCGGCGCCGGCGCTACGCGCCAGCTGTGCGCCCTTGCCCGGCTTCAGCTCCACGCAGTGCACCACGGTACCCACCGGGATATTGCGCAGCGGCAGCGTGTTGCCCGGCTTGATGGCCGCTTCACGGCCGCTCATGACCGGGTGACCCGAATGCACACCCTTCGGCGCGATGATGTAACGGCGCTCGCCGTCCTTGTACAGCACCAGCGCGATATGGGCACTACGGTTCGGATCGTATTCAATACGCTCGACCTGGCCGGGAATCCCGTCCTTGTCGCGCTTGAAGTCGATCACGCGGTAATGCTGCTTGTGACCGCCACCGCGGTGACGCGTCGTCACCCGGCCCGCATTGTTGCGGCCACCGGACTTGGACTTCTTTTCCAACAGGGCCGCGTGCGGAGCGCCTTTATGCAGGTGCTCGTGGCGAACCTTGACGACACCACGACGGCCGGGCGAAGTCGGTTTTGCTTTAACGATTGCCATGACTCTTCGTCCTTAAGCTGATTCTTCGCCCAGGAGGTCGATGACCTGCCCTTCCTGGACCCGAACGTAGGCTTTTTTCCAGTCTTTACGCTTGCCCGGACGCATCTTGAAGGCCTTGGTTTTGCCCTTCACGTTGGCCACGCGCACGGACTCCACGTTGACCTCGAACAGGTGTTCGATGGCCGCGCGAATGTCCTGCTTGGTCGCATCTGTCGCGACACGGAAGACGTACTGGTTACCCTGCTCGCCCACACGCGCGGTTTTCTCCGTCACCCGCGGCGCCAGCAGTACGTTGTAAAGATTCTCGTTGCTCATCCCAGCCACTCCTGGATCTTGCTGACCGCATCAACGGTCACGACCACTTTCTCGGCGGACACCAGGCTGACGGGGTCGAGACCGGCCACGTCCACGCAGTGCACACCCGGCACGTTGCGAGAGGCGAGGAACAGGTTCTCGTCGACCTCGGCGGTGACCAGCAGACCCTTCTCGACACCCAGGTCCGCCAGTTTGGCGACCAGCGTCTTGGTCTTCGGCTCGTCGACACCGATGCTGTCGACCACCACCAGGCGCTCCTGGCGAACCAGTTCAGACAGGATCGCCTGGAGGGCGCCGCGGTACATCTTGCGGTTCACCTTCTGGGAATGATCCCGGGGCGCGGCCGCGAAGGTCTTGCCACCGCCAACCCAGATGGGGCTGCGGATGGTGCCGACACGGGCCCGGCCGGTGCCTTTCTGGCGCCACGGCTTCTTGCCGCCGCCGGACACCGCCGAACGATTCTTCTGCGCCTTCGTGCCAGCGCGTGCGCCGGCCAGGTATGCGGTCACCACCTGGTGGACCAGTGCCTCGGAGAATTCACGACCGAAAGTCGCTTCCGAAACCTGGACGTCTTTACCGCCTGCAACTGCCAGTTTCATCATCAATACCTCAATGCTTCACGGACGGGCGCACGGTCACGGTGCCACCGGCGGCGCCCGGAACGGCGCCCTTGACCAGCAGCAGGTGACGCTCTGCGTCCACCCGGACAATTTCCAGGTTCTGCGTTGTCGTGCGCGCGTCGCCCATGTGGCCGGCCATCTTCTTGCCCTTGAACACGCGTCCAGGGGTCTGGCACTGGCCGATGGAACCCGGCGCGCGATGCGACAGCGAGTTGCCGTGCGTCGCGTCCTGGGTGCGGAAGTTGTGGCGCTTGACCGTGCCTGCGAAGCCCTTACCTTTGCTCACGCCGGTCACGTCGACCATCTGGCCGGCTTCAAACTGGTCAACCGCCAGCTCTGCGCCCGCTTCAAGGTCACCGCCCTCTTCACCTTCCAGGCGCAGTTCCCACAGGCCGAAACCTGCTTCCACGCCCGCTTTCGCGAAGTGGCCAGCTTCCGGCTTGTTAACCAGGCCCGAGCGCTTGTCGCCCGAGGTGACCTGCAGCGCGCTGTAACCGTCGCTGTCAGCGGTCTTGACCTGGGTAACCCGGTTCGGGGCCGCCTCGATCACCGTCACCGGGATGCTTGCCCCGTCTTCGGTGAACACGCGGGTCATACCCGCCTTGCGTCCAATGATTCCAATCGCCATTGTCCTGTCTCTCTATCAGCTGCGACCAGGGGCTCAGTTGAGCTTGATCTGCACATCGACGCCCGCGGCCAGATCGAGCTTCATCAGCGCATCCACGGTCTTGTCGTTCGGGTCGACGATATCCATCAACCGCTTGTGCGTACGGGTTTCATACTGGTCACGCGCGTCCTTGTTGACGTGCGGTGAGGTCAGAATGGTCGTGCGCTCGATACGCGTCGGCAGCGGGATGGGACCGCGCACCTGCGCGCCCGTCCGTTTGGCCGTTTCCACGATTTCCTGGGCTGAACGGTCGATCAGACGATGATCGAATGCCTTCAGCCGGATGCGGATTCTCTGGTCTGCCATTTTCTCTACTCGCTTCGCTGTTACTCGAAGATCTTCGCGACAACGCCCGCGCCGACGGTACGACCGCCTTCACGAATGGCGAAACGCAGACCTTCTTCCATGGCGATCGGGGCAATCAGCTCAACCTTCATCTGAATGTTGTCACCCGGCATCACCATCTCGACACCTTCCGGCAGTTCCACCGCACCCGTCACGTCGGTCGTGCGGAAGTAAAACTGCGGACGGTAGCCCTTGAAGAACGGCGTGTGACGACCACCCTCGTCCTTCGACAGGATGTACACCTCCGCCTCGAACTTGGTGTGCGGCGTGATCGTGCCCTTCGCCGCCAGCACCTGGCCACGCTCGACTTCGTCACGCTTGGTGCCACGCAGCAGTACGCCCACGTTGTCACCCGCCTCACCACGGTCCAGCAGCTTGCGGAACATCTCAACGCCCGTGCACGTCGTCACGGTCGTGTCCTTGATGCCCACGATCTCGACTTCGTCACCCACGTTGATCACGCCGCGCTCCACACGACCCGTCACCACCGTGCCGCGACCGGAAATCGAGAACACGTCCTCGATCGGCAGCAGGAACGGCTTGTCGGTGTCACGCTCAGGCTGCGGAATGTACGCATCCATCTCTTCCACCAGCTTCAGGATCGACGGCACGCCAATGTCGCTGTCGTCACCTTCCAGCGCCTTCAGCGCAGAACCGGTCACGATCGGGGTGTCGTCACCCGGGAAGTCGTATGAGCTCAGCAGCTCACGCACTTCCATCTCCACCAGCTCCAGCAGCTCGGCGTCGTCCACCTGGTCCGCCTTGTTCAGGTACACCAGGATGTACGGCACGCCCACCTGGCGCGCCAGCAGGATGTGCTCACGCGTCTGCGGCATCGGGCCGTCAGCGGCGGACACCACCAGGATCGCGCCGTCCATCTGGGCAGCACCGGTGATCATGTTCTTCACGTAGTCGGCGTGTCCCGGGCAGTCCACGTGCGCGTAGTGACGAGAATCTGACTCGTACTCAACGTGCGCGGTCGCAATCGTGATACCACGTGCGCGCTCTTCCGGGGCGTTATCGATCTGGTCGTAAGCCTTGAACTCACCGCCACGCGCCTCAGCGCACACCTTCGTCAGCGCCGCCGTCAGCGTCGTCTTGCCGTGGTCCACGTGACCGATCGTGCCGACGTTCACGTGGGGCTTGTTACGTTCGAATTTTTCCTTGGACATCGGATAGTTCCTCGTCAGTTCCGTATCGACACGCGATTACGCGGTCTTCTTGATGATCTCTTCAGCGACACTGGCCGGTGCTTCGGCGTAGTGATCGAATTCCATGGTGTAGGTCGCGCGGCCCTGGGTCTGTGAACGCAGGTCCGTGGCGTAGCCGAACATTTCCGACAGCGGCACGTGGGCGTTTACGATCTTGCCCGACGGCGCGTCTTCCATGCCCTGGACGATGCCGCGGCGGCGATTCAGGTCGCCCATCACGTCGCCCATGTAATCTTCCGGCGTCACCACTTCGACCTTCATCATTGGCTCCAGCAGCACCGGGTCAGCGGTGATGGCGCCGTTCTTGAAGGCCATGGAACCGGCGATCTTGAACGCCATTTCGTTCGAGTCGACCTCGTGGTACGAACCGTCGAACAGCGTGCATTTCACGTCGACCATGGGGTAACCGGCAATCACACCGTTCTCCATCTGCTCCTGCATGCCCTTGTCCACCGAACCGATGTACTCGCGCGGAACGACACCACCCACGATGGCGTTCTCGAACTCGTAACCGGCGCCGGATTCCAGCGGCTCCATGCGGATCTTGACGTGACCGTACTGGCCGCGACCACCGGACTGGCGAACAAACTTGCCTTCCGCCTCGACCGCCTTGCGGATGGTCTCGCGGTACGCCACCTGCGGACGACCCACGTTGGCTTCGACCTTGAACTCGCGCTTCATGCGGTCGACCAGGATGTCCAGGTGCAGCTCGCCCATGCCGGCAATAATGGTCTGGCCGGACTCTTCGTCGGTCTTGACGCGGAAAGACGGATCTTCCTGCGCCAGCTTCTGCAGCGCGATACCCATCTTCTCCTGGTCCGACTTGGTCTTCGGCTCAACCGCAACGGCGATCACCGGCTCCGGGAACTCCATGCGTTCCAGGGTGATGACGCTGTCGACGTCGCACAGGGTGTCACCCGTGGTGACGTCCTTCAGGCCAACGGCCGCGGCGATGTCGCCTGCGCGCACTTCCTTGATCTCCTCGCGGGAGTTGGCGTGCATCTGCAGGATACGACCCACACGCTCTTTCTTGCCTTTCACCGGGTTGTAGACGGTATCGCCGGACTTCAGCACGCCCGAGTAGACGCGGAAGAAGGTCAGCGAACCGACAAACGGGTCGGTGGCGATCTTGAAGGCCAGCGACGCGAACGGCTCGTTGTCGTCGCTCTTGCGCAGGGCTTCTTCCTCGTTCTCGAGGATACCCTTGATCGCCTTCACCTCGGTGGGTGACGGCATGATCTCGACAACCTTGTCCAGCAGCGCCTGCACGCCCTTGTTCTTGAACGCAGTGCCGCACAGCACGCAGACGATGTCGTTGTTGATGGTGCCGGTCCGCAGGCCCAGGATGACCTGCTCTTCGGACAGCTCACCATTTTCCAGGTAAGCCTCCATCAGCTCTTCGTTCGCCTCGGCGGCCATTTCCACCATGTACTCGTGCGCGGCTTCGGCTTCCGCCTTCAGCGCGTCCGGGATCTCACGGGCCTCGTAGGTGACGCCCATGTCTTCCTGGTTCCAGTAGATGGCCTTCATGCGCACCAGGTCGATCACGCCTTCGAAACCTTCCTCGGCGCCGATCGGCACCTGGATGGGCACGGCGCGCGCGCCCAGGCGCTCGCGGATCTGCTCTACCACGCGATTGAAGTTCGCGCCGGTGCGGTCCATCTTGTTGACGAACGCCATGCGCGGCACTTCGTAACGGGTGGCCTGGCGCCAGACCGTCTCGGACTGCGGCTGCACGCCACCCACGGCGCAGAACACGGCCACGGCACCGTCCAGCACTCGCAGGGAACGCTCGACCTCGATCGTGAAGTCAACGTGCCCGGGGGTATCAATAATGTTGATACGGTGCTGGTCGAACTGCTGGTCCATGCCGCTCCAGAAGCACGTGGTCGCGGCCGACGTGATCGTGATGCCACGCTCCTGCTCCTGCTCCATCCAGTCCATGGTGGCGGCGCCATCGTGAACTTCACCGATCTTGTGAGAAACACCGGTGTAAAACAGGATACGCTCGGTCGTCGTCGTCTTGCCGGCATCAATATGCGCCATGATGCCGATGTTGCGGTACCGATCGATTGGGGTCGTTCTGGCCACTTTCCTATCCTCTGAATACGGTTCTGGCTACCGCGCTTACCAGCGGTAGTGGGAGAAGGCCTTGTTGGCCTCTGCCATGCGGTGCACTTCTTCGCGCTTCTTCACGGCCGCGCCACGCTGCTCGACGGCTTCCAGGAGCTCGCCGGCCAGCCGCTGCGGCATGCTGGTCTCGCTGCGCTTGCGCGCGGCGTCGATGATCCAGCGCATCGCCAGGGTCTGGCGGCGCTTCGGACGCACTTCGACCGGCACCTGGTAGGTGGCGCCGCCGACACGACGGGACTTCACCTCGACCATCGGGCTGACGTTGTCGAGCGCCTGCTCGATCAGGTCAACCGGGCTCGCGCTCTTGTTACGCTCTTCCATGGAATCCATGGCGCCGTACACGATGCGCTCGGCGACAGACTTCTTGCCGCTGTCCATGACCATGTTGATGAAACGCGCGATAACCTCGCTACCGAACTTGGGGTCCGGCAGGATTTCGCGAGTGAAATTCGAATGCTTTCTTGACATCGTCTGTTCCAGTTCTCAGCTTGAGCCAGCTCAGCTCTTGGGGCGCTTGGCGCCGTACTTGGAACGGCCCTTGCGGCGATCACTGACGCCGGCCGTGTCCAGGCTGCCGCGCACGGTGTGGTAACGCACACCCGGCAGGTCCTTTACACGACCGCCGCGGATCAGCACCACGCTGTGTTCCTGCAGGTTATGACCTTCACCACCAATGTAGGAGGTCACTTCGAATCCGTTGGTCAAGCGCACACGGGCCACCTTGCGAAGCGCCGAGTTCGGCTTCTTCGGGGTGGTGGTATAAACGCGCGTGCACACGCCCCGCTTCTGCGGGCAACCTTCCAGCGCAGGCACATTGCTCTTGTACACCTTAGGCTTGCGCGGCTTACGTACCAGTTGATTGACTGTCGACATAATTTCCTGACCCTGATAAACAAAAATCGACAGGCGCCCCGGTCATTTGGGTCGGGCCGTCCTGTCGAAGGGGGCGCATTCTACACACCCTTCTCGCAATGTCAAACGCCCAACCCAGGTCAAATCTCCTGGATTGAGCGCCTACGAATCCGGCCCACGCGCCGGCGACATCGGCTTTCCGTGGCGGCCCGTCTGTGGAAACTTCGGTCCGCCCGGCTTCCCTTTTGGGAAGATGGTTCGAGTTAGCCGGACAATTATGGCAGGACTTTCAGTTTAAGGCAAGTCCTGATTTGAAAAGTCGTCAAGAGCGCACGCAAATTGCGCAAATTTGTGGAATTACACGAAGGAAAAGATGGGGTTTGGCCCTGCCGACCGGGAGCCCCCGGCCCTTTCAGGTGCTGGCGTCAACGCCGCTCGCGTGTCGCGGTGGTGTCGACACCCTTACTGCCACGGCTCGTACCAGGCCGGCCCCGCACGGCCCCACCCCAAACCAATCCCCAAATCGCCCTACCCTTTGTTTTCTGCCCCACCCCGGTTTTCGTGGTACGCCATCAGCCGGCAGCCACCCAACCCCAGCTCTTCATTTGTTTTTAAAATTCAAAAAATTTGCGCAATTTGCGTTACGCCCTTGAGCACGCCCCCAAACAGAAAAGGCCCGGCTTTCGCCAGGCCTCTTCCCAGGGACATACAGCAGGCGCTAACACCCCTGCATCACACCCTTCACTCCGCGTCAGCGTCCTCGGTCGACTCCGGCTCCTCGGCCGCGACCGCAGCCGCCAGGGCCGCGAGATCGATCTCGGGCTCTTCTTCCACGGTCCGCTTGCGCGAGGCGTGGTAGGCCATGCCGGTACCGGCCGGGATCAGGCGACCCACGATGACGTTTTCCTTCAGGCCACGCAGGTTGTCCGTGGTGCCGCGCACGGCCGCCTCGGTCAGTACCCGGGTGGTTTCCTGGAAGGAAGCCGCGGAGATGAACGACTCGGTCGCCAGCGAGGCCTTGGTGATGCCGAGGAGTACACGCAGGTACTCGGCCGGCTCACCGCCGTCACGCTTGGCGGCATCGTTCTCTTCCAGCACACGCGCCAGGTCGAGCTGCTCGGAACGCAGCAGACGGGTGTCGCCACCTTCGCGAACCTCAGCCTTGCGCAGCATCTGGCGAATGATCACCTCGATGTGCTTGTCGTTGATGCCCACGCCCTGCAGGCGGTAGACGTCCTGGATTTCCTTGACCAGGTAATCGGCCAGGGCTTCCACGCCCATCAGCTGCAGGATGTCGTGCGGGCTCGGCTCACCGTCGACGACGGTTTCGCCCTTCTCAACGTGCTCACCCTCGAAGACGATGACATGACGCCACTTCGGAATCAGCTCCTCGTGCGGCTCTTCGACGTGTTTGTCGACCATGCCGTCCACCGGGTTGTCCTTGGCGCGCTTGATGTCATCCTCGGTGGGCGTGATCACCAGGCGCTGCTTGCCCTTGGTTTCCTTGCCAAAGCTGACGACACCGGACTTGGCGGCCAGGATTGACGGTTCCTTGGGCTTGCGGGCCTCGAACAGGTCGGCGACACGGGGCAGACCACCGGTGATGTCGCGGGTCTTCGAAGACTCCTGCGGCACACGCGCGATGACGTCGCCCACGGCCACGTCCTGGCCGTCCTGGATGTTGACGACCGAGCCCGGGGGCAGCGGGTACTGCGCGGGCTGCTCGGAGCCCGGCAGGTGCAGTTCCTTGCCCTTGGCGTCCAGCAGGCTGACCGTCGGACGACGGTCGCGGTCCGCGGAGGAACGCTGCTTCGGATCGGTCACGACCAGGCTGGTCAGACCGGTGATTTCGTCGGTCTCCTCGGCCACGGTGACACCATCGACGATGTCCTGGAAACGCACCTTACCGGCCACTTCCGTGACAATCGGGTGGGTGTGCGGATCCCAGTTGGCGATGATATCGCCGGCGTCGACCTTGTCTTCGTCGCGCCGCGACACGATGGCACCGTAAGGCACCTTGTAGCGCTCACGCTCACGACCGTTCTCGTCGATCACCGAGATTTCACCGGAGCGGGAGACCGCCACCAGTTTGCCCTCGGCGTTTTCGACCGACTTCAGGTTATGCAGGCGGATGGTGCCCTTCGACTTCACCTGGATGTGGTCCACGGCGGCGGCACGCGAGGCGGCGCCACCGATATGGAACGTTCGCATGGTCAGCTGCGTGCCCGGCTCACCGATGGACTGGGCGGCGATCACGCCAACCGCTTCACCGATGTTCACCAGGTCGCCGCGGGCCAGGTCACGGCCGTAGCACAGCGCGCAGACGCCGTAGCGGGTTTCACAGGTGATGGTGGAGCGCACCAGAACGTGATCGACACCGGCCGTTTCCAGGTCTTCCACCAACTGCTCGTCGAGCAGCGTGTCGCGGGCCACCAGCACGTCCTCGGTGCCCGGCTTAAGCACGTCTTCGGCCAGGGTACGGCCCAGCACACGGTCGCGCAGCGGCAGCACCACGTCACCACCTTCGACGATCGGCTGCATGGAGATACCGTTCTGGGTACCGCAGTCGACCTCGGTGATGACCACGTCCTGGGCCACGTCGACCAGTCGACGGGTCAGGTAACCGGAGTTGGCCGTCTTCAGCGCCGTGTCGGCCAGGCCCTTACGGGCGCCGTGCGTGGAGATGAAGTACTGCATCACGTCCAGGCCCTCACGGAAGTTCGTGGTGATGGGCGTTTCGATGATGGAGCCGTCCGGCTTGGCCATCAGGCCACGCATGCCCGCCAGCTGGCGGATCTGGGCGGCGGAACCACGGGCGCCGGAGTCGGCCATGATGAACACGGAGTTCATCGAGGGCTGCTCGACCTTCTTGCCGTTGACCTCGACCTCATCGAAGCCGATGGCCTTCATCATTTCGCGGGCCACCTGCTCGTTGGTACGCGACCAGATATCCACGACCTTGTTGTAACGCTCACCGGCCGTGACCAGGCCCGACGCGTACTGGTTCTGGATCTCGACCACTTCGTCCTCGGCCTTCTCCAGGATGCCCGCCTTCTCAGCCGGAATCACCAGGTCGTCGATACCGATGGAAACACCGGCGTCGGTGGCGTACTGGAAGCCCGTGTACATCAGCCGGTCGGCGAAGACCACGGTCTTCTTCAGGCCCAGGCGGCGGTAGCACGAGTTGATCAGGTCAGAAATCTGCCGCTTCTTCAGCGCGTGGTTGAGCAGGTGGAACGGCATGCCCTCGGGGCGGATTTCCGCCAGCAGGGAACGACCCACCGTGGTCTCGACCAGGTTGATTTCCTTACGCTCATCGCCGTGCTCGGAGATGATGGTCTCCTCGATCCGCACCTTGATGCGGGCGTGCAGGTCCACGGCCTTGTTCTCGTAGGCGCGGTGCACCTCGGCGGTGTCGGCAAAGTACATGCCCTCGCCCGGCACACCGGCCAGTTCGCGGGTCATGTAGTACAGGCCCAGGACGACGTCCTGCGTCGGCACGATGATCGGTTCACCGTTGGCGGGCGACAGGATGTTGTTCGAAGACATCATCAGGGCGCGCGCTTCCAGCTGTGCCTCGACGGACAGCGGCACGTGCACGGCCATCTGGTCACCGTCGAAGTCGGCGTTGAACGCGGTACACACCAGCGGATGCAGCTGGATGGCCTTGCCTTCAATCAACACCGGCTCGAATGCCTGGATACCCAGTCGATGCAGCGTCGGCGCGCGGTTCAGCAGCACCGGGTGCTCGCGGATGACCTCGGAAAGGATATCCCAGACCTCGGCCTTCTCGGCTTCGACCAGCTTCTTGGCGGCCTTGATGGTGGCGGCCATGCCGCGACGCTGCAGCTTGCTGAAGATGAACGGCTTGAACAGTTCCAGCGCCATCTTCTTGGGCAGGCCGCACTGGTGCAGCTTCAGGGTCGGGCCGACCACGATGACCGAACGGCCGGAGTAGTCGACGCGCTTGCCCAGCAGGTTCTGGCGGAAGCGGCCCTGCTTGCCCTTGATCATGTCGGCCAGCGACTTCAGCGGGCGACGGTTGGTACCGGTGATGGCACGGCCGCGACGGCCGTTGTCCAGCAGCGCGTCCACCGCCTCCTGCAGCATGCGCTTCTCGTTGCGCACGATGATGTCCGGCGCGTTCAGCTCCAGCAGCCGCTTCAGGCGGTTGTTGCGGTTGATGACGCGGCGGTACAGGTCGTTCAGGTCCGAGGTGGCGAAACGGCCGCCGTCCAGCGGTACCAGCGGACGCAGGTCCGGCGGCAGCACGGGCAGCACGCTCATGATCATGTATTCCGGACGGTTGCCGGAGTCAATGAAAGCCTCGACCAGCTTGACCCGCTTGGACAGGCGCTTGAGCTTGGTCTCGGAACGCGTGGCGCCGATGTCCTCGCGCAGCTGCGCCAGTTCTTCGGTCAGGTTGATGGTGCTGAGCAGGTCGAAGATCGCCTCGGCGCCCATCTTGGCCACGAACTCGTCGCCATAGGTCTCGACCGCGTCCAGGTACTGCTCGTCGGTAAGCAACTGGCCGCGTTCCAGGTCGGTCAGGCCGGCGTCGAGCACCACGTAGGACTCGAAATACAGGATCCGCTCGATGTCGCGCAGCGTCATGTCCAGCATCAGGCCGATACGCGACGGCAGCGACTTCAGGAACCAGATGTGCGCGACCGGGCTGGCCAGCTCGATGTGGGCCATGCGCTCACGACGGACCTTGGTCAGCGTGACCTCGGTGCCGCATTTTTCACAGACCACGCCACGATGCTTCATGCGCTTGTACTTGCCGCACAGGCACTCGTAGTCCTTGGTCGGGCCGAAAATCGCCGCGCAGAACAGGCCATCACGCTCCGGCTTGAACGTCCGGTAGTTGATGGTTTCCGGCTTTTTCACCTCACCATAGGACCAGGAACGGATCAGGTCAGGCGGCGCCAGGCCAATCTTGATGGCGTCGAAATCCAGCGGCTGGCGCTGGCGGTTGTAGAGATTAAGAAGGTCTCTCACGTTTCGTCTCCTGTCCCGTTCAGGACTCTTCGAGTTCCATGTTGATGCCCAGCGAGCGGATTTCCTTCACCAGTACATTGAAGGATTCCGGCATGCCGGCCGCCATTTCGTGGTTGCCATCAACGATGTTCTTGTACATCTGGTTACGGCCGCCGACGTCGTCAGACTTCACGGTCAGCATTTCCTGCAGCGTGTAGGCCGCGCCGTAAGCTTCCAGGGCCCAGACTTCCATCTCACCGAAGCGCTGGCCGCCGAACTGCGCCTTACCGCCCAGCGGCTGCTGGGTGACCAGGGAGTACGGGCCGGTGGAACGCGCGTGCATCTTGTCGTCCACCAGGTGGTTCAGCTTCAGCATGTACATGTAGCCCACGGTGACCGGACGGTCGAACGCGTCGCCGGTACGGCCGTCATACAGCGTCGTCTGGCCACTGGCCGGCAGGCCGGCGAGCTCCAGCAGGCGCTTGATTTCGGGCTCCGGGGCGCCGTCGAACACCGGGGTGGCCATCGGCACACCGCCGCGCAGGTTCTCGGCCATCGTCTTGATCTCGGCGGCGGAGAACTGCTTCATGTTGACGCGGCCTTCCTGGTCGGAGTTGTAGACCTTGTCCAGGAAATCACGGACTTCGTCGGTCTTGGCTTTCGCGTCCAGCATCTCGCCGATGCGCAGGCCCAGCCCGCGCGCCGCCCAGCCCAGGTGCGTTTCCAGCACCTGGCCGATGTTCATGCGCGAAGGCACGCCCAGCGGATTCAGCGCGATGTCGACGGGGGTGCCGTCTTCCATGTAAGGCATGTCTTCCTGCGGCACGATCATCGAGATCACACCCTTGTTACCGTGACGGCCGGCCATCTTGTCGCCCGGCTGTACGCGGCGCTTGACGGCTAGGTAGACCTTGACCATCTTCAGGACGCCCGGCGCGAGGTCGTCGCCCTGGGTGATCTTACCCTTCTTCTCTTCGAACTTCTCATCGAAGCGCTTGCGCTGCGCCTTCATCTGCTCGGCCATCTGCTCGAGCAGGTCGTTGGCGTCGTCGTTCACCATGCGCAGCTTGAACCAGTCTTCGCGGTCCAGGTCGGCCAGGTAAGACGCGGTGACCTTCTGGCCCTTCTTTAGGCCCGGCCCCTTGTCCGCCACCTTGTTCACCAGGGCGTTTTCGAGGCGCTGGTAAATGGCGTTTTCAACAATGCGCATCTGGTCGTTCAGGTCCTTGCGCACCTGCGCCATCTGGTCCTGCTCGATGGAGATCGCACGCTCGTCCTTCTCAACGCCGTCGCGGGTGAAGACCTGCACGTCGATCACCGTGCCGTCCATGCCCGAGGGCACGCGCAGCGAGGTGTCTTTTACGTCAGAAGCCTTCTCACCGAAGATCGCGCGCAGCAGCTTCTCTTCCGGGGTCAGCTGGGTTTCGCCCTTGGGCGTGACCTTGCCGACCAGGATATCGCCGGTGCGCACTTCGGCGCCGATGTAGACAATGCCGGACTGGTCCAGCTTGTTCAGGTTGTGCTCACCCACGTTGGGGATATCGGCGGTGATTTCCTCCGAACCCAGCTTGGTGTCGCGCGCGACACAGGTCAGTTCCTCGATATGGATGGTGGTGAAGCGGTCTTCCTGCACCACGCGCTCCGAGATCAGGATCGAGTCCTCGAAGTTGTAGCCGTTCCACGGCATGAACGCGACCAGCATGTTCTGGCCCAGGGCCAGTTCGCCGAGGTCGGTGGACGGGCCGTCGGCGAGCACGTCGCCCGGCTGCACCACGTCGCCCACGGTCACCAGCGGACGCTGGTTCATGCAGGTGTTCTGGTTGGAACGCTGGTACTTCACCAGGTTGTAGATGTCCACGCCCGGGTCACCGGCCGGCACTTCTTCCTCGTTGACGCGCACCACGATACGGCCGGCGTCGACCTGGTCGACCAGGCCGCCGCGCTTGGCCACGGCGGTCACGCCGGAGTCGGTGGCGACCACGCGTTCCATGCCGGTGCCGACCAGCGGCTTGTCGGCTTTCAGGGTCGGCACGGCCTGGCGCTGCATGTTGGAGCCCATCAACGCGCGGTTGGCATCATCGTGCTCCAGGAACGGCACCAGGGACGCGGCCACGGACACGATCTGCTTCGGCGACACGTCCATGTAGGACACTTCCGACGGCTCTTTCAGCGTGAACTCGCCCAGGTGGCGGCACGGGATGAACTCGTCGGTGAACTTGCCGTTCTTGTCCAGTTCGGCGTTGGCCTGGGCGATCACGTAGTCGCCCTCCTCGATGGCTGACAGGTACTCGACGTCGTCGGTGACCTTGCCGTTCGCGACCTTGCGGTATGGCGTTTCGAGGAAGCCGTAGTCGTTGGTCCGTGAGTACACGGCCAGCGAGTTGATCAGGCCGATGTTCGGGCCTTCAGGGGTTTCAATCGGGCAGACACGGCCGTAGTGGGTCGGGTGCACGTCGCGCACCTCGAAGCCCGCGCGCTCACGGGTCAGGCCGCCCGGGCCCAGTGCCGAGACGCGACGCTTGTGCGTCACCTCGGACAGCGGGTTGTTCTGGTCCATGAACTGGCTGAGCTGGCTGGAGCCGAAGAACTCCTTGATCGCCGCCGCAACCGGCTTGGCATTGATCAGTTCCTGCGGCGTCAGGCCCTCGCTCTCGGCGACGGACAGGCGCTCACGCACGGCGCGCTCAACACGCACCACGCCCACGCGGAATACGTTCTCGGCCATCTCGCCAACGCTGCGCACGCGACGGTTACCCAGGTGGTCGATATCGTCCACGGTGCCGTTGCCGTTGCGGATGTTGATCAGTTCCTTCAGCACATCGAGGATGTCTTCGCGGTCCAGCACGCCCGGGCCCTCGACAGAGTCGCGGCGCACACGGCGGTTGAACTTCATACGACCGACGGATGACAGGTCGTAGCGTTCCTCGGTGAAGAACAGGTTGTTGAACAGGTTCTGGGCCGCTTCCTTGGTCGGCGGCTCACCCGGACGCATCATCCGGTAGATTTCCACCAGCGCTTCCAGTTCGGTGGTGGTGGAGTCGATGTTCAGGGTGCTGGAAATGTACGGACCCTGGTCGAGGTCGTTGACGTACAGCACCTCGATGGCCTTGATGCCCGCTTCGCGCAGGCTTTCCAGCAGCTCGTCGGTGATCGGCGCGTTGGCCTCGGCCAGCACTTCGCCGGAGTCCTTGTCGATGATCGGCCGGGCGATAATTTTCGCTTCCAGGTACTCGTCCGGCACGTCCAGGGTCTTGATGCCTGCCTGCTCGATCAGCTTGACGTGGCGCGCGGTGATGCGCTTGCCTTCCTGGACGATGACTTCACCCTTCTTGTCGGTGATGTCGGCCTGGGCGCTTTCGCCGCGCAGGCGCTCCGGGATGACTTCCAGCTTGGCGCCTTCCTTGTTCAGGGTGACGTTGCTGGTCTCGAAGAAGGTGTCGAGGATCTCTTCGTTGCTCATGCCGAGCGCGCGCAGCAGCACGGTCACCGGCAGTTTGCGGCGACGGTCGATACGCGTGAAGATGCAGTCCTTCGGATCGAACTCGAAGTCCAGCCAGGAACCGCGGTACGGGATCACCCGCGCGGAGAACAGCAGTTTACCGCTGGAGTGGGTCTTGCCCTTGTCGTGATCGAAGAACACGCCCGGCGAACGGTGCAGCTGCGACACGATGACGCGCTCGGTACCGTTGATGATGAAGGTGCCGGTGTCGGTCATCAGCGGCAGGTCGCCCATGTAGACGTCCTGTTCCTTCACGCTCTTGACCGGCTTCTGCTTGGCGGAGCTGTCCTTGTCATAAATGACCAGGCGCACCTTGACGCGCAGCGGCGCGCCGTAGGTCATGCCACGGAGCTTGCACTCCTTGACGTCGAAAGGCGGATCTCCCAGCGCGTAGCTGACATACTCAAGGGCCGCGTTGCCCGAGTAGGAGGAGATCGGAAACACCGACTGCAGGGCCCCGTGCAGGCCACGCTCGCGGCGATCATCCGCGACCGTTTCCAGCTGCAGGAATTCCTGGTAGGAACGGATCTGGGTTTCCAGCAGGAACGGCACGTCCAGGACTGCCTGGCGTTTGCCGAAATCCTTGCGGATACGCTTTTTCTCAGTGAAGGAGTAACTCATCTTTAGCACCACCTCGATGGCCGTCCCGACGGGGCCGGCTCAATGAATCCATGGTTTGTCACGGCGTGGGCCATGGGCGCCACGCCGCAAACAGGAACAGGCCGGAGGCGCGAGCCCCCAGCCGGTTCCACGTTTTTCCCGTTGCCGGGAAAAATACTTACTTGACCTCGACAGAAGCGCCGGCTTCTTCGAGCTTCTTCTGGATTTCCTCGGCCTCGGCCTTCTCGACGCCTTCCTTGATCGGGGAAGGAGCGCCTTCGACCAGGTCCTTGGCTTCCTTCAGGCCCAGGCCGGTGATTTCGCGAACCACCTTGATGACCGGAACCTTGTTACCACCAAAGGAGGTCAGCACCACGTCGAAGTCAGACTTCTCTTCAGCGGCACCGGCGTCACCACCCGCTGCCGGACCGGCAGCTGCGACGGCCACGGGGGCAGCAGCAGAAACACCAAACTTCTCTTCCATGGCGTCGATCAGCTCGACGACGTCCATCACGCTCATTGAGGCGATGGTATCGAGGATATCTTCTTTTGAAACGGCCATTGTCGTCTCCATTACATTTTCAGGCGGGGCAATATGCCCACGGTTTAACTACAAAAAAATTGCTCAGGCAGCCTGCTTGGCGTCCCGCACAGCAGCGAACGTGCGCACCATCTTGGTGTGGGGTTCTGCCAGCGTCCGGACGAACTTCTCGACCGGGGCTTTCATTACACCCATCAGCATGGCGATGGCCTGGTCGTAGGTCGGCAGCTTGGACAGGCGATCAAGCTCACTTGCGTCGTAAAGCGCGCCGCCGATGGCGACGTTCTTCGTGACCAGCTTGTCGTGTTCCTTCGCGTAGTCCTTGACCAGGCGCGCAGCAGCCCCGGGATCGTCCATGCTGAAAGCCAACAGGATCGGACCTGTCATTGACTCCCGCATGCACTCGAACTCGGTGCCTTCCACGGCTTTGCGGGCGAGGGTGTTCTTGGCCACCTTGAGGTAGACGCCGCTCTCCCGTGCTTTCACACGCAGGTCGGTCATTTCCTCAACGGTCAGGCCGCGATACTCCGCCGCCACGGCAGACAGTGCACTTCCGGCGGCTTCCGCCACCTCGGCCACAACTGCCTTTTTCTGCTCGAAATTGAGCGCCATTTTTACCTCCTGGATTGCAGGGACCGGCTAGCCGGCCCTTCCAGTACGTTTCAGTGGCGACCCCGCCACGCCAACGCTACGTCGTACAGACCGAAGCGCTCGAGTGGCGGGGGCTCCACCATCTGCGCAGGCCGTGAACGGTTACCCGTTTCACCCTTAAGCCTTCACACCCTGTTGGTGTGCCGACACCTGCGGTCTTCGACGGGTCAAGCCCGCCTACCCCACTGCCCCGGCGGTGTTCAGCCGGGACCGTGAAATTCTCAGTATTCCAGCGTCGAGTGATCGACCGTGACGCCCGGACCCATCGTCGTGGAGAGCGCCACCTTCTTCAGGTAGTGGCCCTTCGACGATGCCGGCTTCAGCTTCACCAGGTCACCCAGCAGCGCCGAGAGGTTCTGCTTCAGTGCGTCAACCTCGAAGTCGGCCTTGCCGATGGTGCTGTGAATGATGCCCGCCTTGTCGGTACGGAAACGCACCTGGCCGGCCTTGGCGTTCTTCACGGCGGTCTCGACGTCGGTGGTCACGGTGCCGACTTTCGGGTTCGGCATCAGGCCGCGCGGACCCAGCACCTGGCCAAGCTTGCCGACCACGCGCATGGCGTCCGGCGTGGCGATGACCACGTCGAAATCCATCTCGCCGCCCTGGATCCGTTCCGCCAGGTCGTCCATGCCGACCAGGTCGGCGCCGGCCGCGGTGGCGGCCTCGGCATTCGGGCCCTGTGCGAACACGGCCACGCGAACGCTCTTGCCGGTGCCGTTCGGCAGCACGGTGGAACCACGCACGTTCTGGTCTGACTTCTTCGGGTCAACACCCAGGCGGATGGCAACGTCGACAGACTCGTTGAACTTCGTGCCGGAGGTCTTCTTCAGCAGGTCGAATGCCTCGTCGATGGTGTACACCTTCGTCGGCTCGACCTGTTCGCGGATGGCCCGCATGCGTTTGCTGAGCTTAGCCATTATTCGACACCCTCCACGTTCAGGCCCATACTGCGGGCAGAACCCGCGATGGTGCGGACCGCCGCGTCCATGTCGGCCGCGGTCAGGTCGGGTTCCTTGGTCTTCGCGATCTCTTCAAGCTGCGCGCGCGTCACCGTGCCCACCTTCTTGGTGTTCGGCTCACCGCTGCCCTTGGCGATGCCCGCGGCCTTACGCAGCAGGACAGCCGCCGGCGGCGTCTTGGTGATGAACGTGAAGCTGCGGTCGTTGTAGACCGTGATCACGACCGGAATCGGCATGCCGGGCTCGATGCCCTGGCTGTCGGCGTTGAACGCCTTGCAGAATTCCATGATGTTGACGCCATGCTGACCCAGCGCCGGGCCCACTGGCGGGCTCGGGTTTGCCTGGCCGGCAGGCACCTGCAGCTTGATATAAGCTGTGATTTTCTTAGCCATCGTTTACTCCCCGGGTTCAAGCGTCCGGCCACTCACGGCACGAACTCCCCGTCAGTTGTCTGGGTGAGTAGTGAGTGGTGAGTGGTGAGTAGAGAAAAGCGAAAACGCCTTTACTACTCACCACTCACCACTCACCACTCACCGTCCTCAGGACTTCTCGACCTGGTGGAACTCGAGCTCCACCGGGGTCGAACGTCCAAAAATCAGTACGGCCACCCGCAGGCGGCTCTTGTCATAATTGACTTCCTCGACCACGCCGTTGAAGTCGTTGAAGGGGCCGTCGATGACCCGGACCATTTCGCCCGGCTCGAACAGCACCTTCGGGCGCGGCTTGTCCACGCCCTCGCGAACCCGGTTCAGGATCGCGTCGGCCTCGCGCTCGGTAATCGGCGCGGGGCGATCGGCGGTACCGCCGATAAAACCCATGACCTTGGGCACGTCTTTGACCAGGTGCCAGGTCTCGTCCGTCATGTCCATTTCCACCAGCACGTAGCCGGGGAAGAACTTGCGGTCTGAGCGACGCTTCTGGCCGCCCTTCATTTCCACCACTTCCTCGGTGGGAACGAGCACTTCACCGAAGTACTCTTCCATGCCTTCACGCTTGATGCGTTCTTCGAGCGACTTCTTGACCGTCTTCTCAAAGCCCGAATAGGCGTGCACCACGTACCAACGCTTGGCCATCGATCAACCCCCCAGCAGGCTGCGCACGAGCGCGCCCAGCAACCAGTCGACCCCGGCCAGGAACAGCGAGATCAGGATCGTGACCACGATGACCATGAGCGACGTCTGCAGCGTTTCCTGGTGTGTCGGCCAGACCACCTTGCGCCGCTCGATATCCGCTTCTTTCAAAAAGCGGAAGAACGCGCCACCTTTCTGCGACTGGCCCGCCACCCAGGCCGCAACCAGCGACACCACGATGAGGCCACCCACACGGACCGGCATGTTGGCCAGGTCCTGGTAGTAGTAGTACGCGCCAATTCCGCCCAGGAGCAGCGCCACGGCGATCAGCAACAAGACGCTGTCGACCAGCGGCGATTTCGTATTTTCCGCTTTACTGCTCATGTTCCGGTTGTTTCCGTTTCCTTATGGGCCAGGTTCGCCATCCGGCAAGCCTGGCAGGCCAGGAGGGACTCGAACCCCCAACCTGCGGTTTTGGAGACCGCTGCTCTGCCAATTGAGCTACTGGCCTGTATCGTCGGGAGTCGCCATTGACTCCGTTCCAGACTACGAAAGCCGGCAGGCCATTCGGCCGCCAGCTTTCGTAAGTTACGGGTGACGAGTGACGCGTTACGGGATTTGTTTACCCGTCACCCGTCACCCGTTACCCGTCACTATTACTCGAAGATCTTCGCGACAACGCCCGCGCCGACGGTACGACCGCCTTCACGAATGGCGAAACGCAGACCTTCTTCCATGGCGATCGGGGCAATCAGCTCAACCTTCATCTGAATGTTGTCACCCGGCATCACCATCTCGACACCTTCCGGCAGTTCCACCGCACCCGTCACGTCGGTCGTGCGGAAGTAAAACTGCGGACGGTAGCCCTTGAAGAACGGCGTGTGACGACCACCCTCGTCCTTCGACAGGATGTACACCTCCGCCTCGAACTTGGTGTGCGGCGTGATCGTGCCCTTCGCCGCCAGCACCTGGCCACGCTCGACTTCGTCACGCTTGGTGCCACGCAGCAGTACGCCCACGTTGTCACCCGCCTCACCACGGTCCAGCAGCTTGCGGAACATCTCAACGCCCGTGCACGTCGTCACGGTCGTGTCCTTGATGCCCACGATCTCGACTTCGTCACCCACGTTGATCACGCCGCGCTCCACACGACCCGTCACCACCGTGCCGCGACCGGAAATCGAGAACACGTCCTCGATCGGCAGCAGGAACGGCTTGTCGGTGTCACGCTCAGGCTGCGGAATGTACGCATCCATCTCTTCCACCAGCTTCAGGATCGACGGCACGCCAATGTCGCTGTCGTCACCTTCCAGCGCCTTCAGCGCAGAACCGGTCACGATCGGGGTGTCGTCACCCGGGAAGTCGTATGAGCTCAGCAGCTCACGCACTTCCATCTCCACCAGCTCCAGCAGCTCGGCGTCGTCCACCTGGTCCGCCTTGTTCAGGTACACCAGGATGTACGGCACGCCCACCTGGCGCGCCAGCAGGATGTGCTCACGCGTCTGCGGCATCGGGCCGTCAGCGGCGGACACCACCAGGATCGCGCCGTCCATCTGGGCAGCACCGGTGATCATGTTCTTCACGTAGTCGGCGTGTCCCGGGCAGTCCACGTGCGCGTAGTGACGAGAATCTGACTCGTACTCAACGTGCGCGGTCGCAATCGTGATACCACGTGCGCGCTCTTCCGGGGCGTTATCGATCTGGTCGTAAGCCTTGAACTCACCGCCACGCGCCTCAGCGCACACCTTCGTCAGCGCCGCCGTCAGCGTCGTCTTGCCGTGGTCCACGTGACCGATCGTGCCGACGTTCACGTGGGGCTTGTTACGTTCAAACTTTTCCTTGGACATGGATGTCTCCGCAAATACCTTTCAGCATCAAGTTAAAAGCTGGTGCCCACAACTGGATTTGAACCAGTGACCTCTCCCTTACCAAGGGAGTGCTCTACCGCCTGAGCTATGCGGGCTTGAAATCTATAATTTGGAGCGGGTGATGGGAATCGAACCCACATCATCAGCTTGGAAGGCTGAGGTTCTACCGTTGAACTACACCCGCAAGCCCTGCCTTCCTTTCCTGCCTGCGGGTCAATCACCGCCATCAAAAGATGGTGGAGGGGGGAGGATTCGAACCTCCGAAGGCATAGCCAGCAGATTTACAGTCTGCCCTCGTTGACCGCTTGAGTACCCCTCCCGCAAGCAAGCCGCCTATTTTGTCTCAGCCCATGGGTTGAGTCAATACAGGTGGCGAAAAATCAGCGCGAGATTGTAATGGCGAAACGATCGCCAGGCAAGGGCGAACCGCGCCCCGGGCGAAGTTTTTTACACCCTGCTTCCGGCCCGCTCAGTCTTCTTCGAATTCTTCGTCGACAAAGTCGTCGTCTTCCAGCACTTCCGGCTCGTCTTCTTCTTCCGAAATGGCCTTGAACCAGGTCATATCCTGGCCGTCGACGCCGAACACTTCTTCGTCCAGGTCGAACTCGTCACCGCCGAAATCATCCAGCATGTCGCGCAGTGCCTGCCGCTCACGCATGATCTCGATCTGGCGCCATCGCGGCGTCTGCCGCAATGAACCACCGCCCGGTGCTTCACGCTTCCTGGAATGACCACGCTCGCGACTACGGCGAACATTCTCGACCGCCGGCGCTTCTTCATGGTCCGACTTGCGCGTACCCTGATGAGAAACTGTAACCACGACACTGCCCCCGCTTGGCGAAGGATTGAATTCGGCGCCTTTATAACCTAAAAACCAGGGGCTTGGAAGCGTTTTTTGATGTCAGTTTCGTGGCACTCGCGTGGGCCGCCAGGCCGCTCAGACGTTGAACCGGAACAGGATCACGTCGCCCTCGCAGACCACGTACTCCTTGCCCTCGGCCCGCAGCTTACCGGCGTCCTTCGCGCCCTGCTCGCCACCGTTGGCGATGTAATCATCAAACGCGATGACCTGGGCGCGGATGAAACCCCGCTCGAAATCGGTATGGATGCGGCCCGCGGCCTGCGGTGCGCGCGACCCGCGGCGAACCGTCCAGGCCCGCACTTCCCGTGGACCGGCCGTGAAGAACGTCAGCAGGTCGAGCAGGTCATAGCCGGCGCGGATCACCCGGTTCAGGCCCGGTTCGCCCTGCCCCAGGTCGGCAAGAAATTCCTCGCGCTCTTCCGGCTCAAGCCCGGCAAGCTCGGCCTCAACCGCGGCGCAAACGGGCACCACCTGGGCGCCCTCTTCTGCGACGTGCTGGCGCAAGCGGTCCAGCAGCGGGTTGTCGTCCATGCCGTTCTCGTCGACATTGGCGATGTACATGACCGGCTTCGCGGTCAACAGGTTCAGGCTCTTCACCAGGGCGCGGTCGGCGTCGCCCAGTTCGAGCGCGCGAATACCGCCCGGCGCGTCCAGCGCTTCCTTCAGCTGGTCCATCAGGGCCACTGCGCGGGCAGCGTCCTTGTCACCGGACCGGGCTTTCTTCGCCGCGCGGTCCTGGGCGCGCTCGATGGACTCCAGGTCGGCCAGCTGCAGCTCGGTACGAATCACGTCCAGGTCAGCGACCGGGTCGACCCGCCCGCCGACGTGCACCACGTCATCGTCTTCAAAACAACGCACCACGTGCGCGATGGCGTCGGTTTCGCGAATGTTGCCCAGGAACTGGTTACCCAGGCCTTCGCCTTTCGATGCGCCCTCGACCAGGCCGGCGATATCGACGAACTCCATGGTCGTCGGCACGACTTTCTCGGGTTTGACGATATCGGCCAGCTGCTGCAGGCGCGGGTCGGGCACCGGCACGATGCCGACATTGGGGTCAATGGTGCAGAACGGGTAGTTCTGGGCATCGATGCCCGCCTCGGTCAACGCGTTGAATAAGGTCGACTTGCCCACGTTCGGCAAACCGACAATGCCACATTTGAATCCCATCAGGAGGTTTCCCTGTCAGGCGGCGCCGACGCCGCGGTGGTATGTAAAGCCGTCATGGCGCTCTGGGTTTGCCCATCAAACACGAGCGGCAGCACATCGATCACCCGGTTAATGGCCGCGTCGATGGCGCGCCGGTCTGCCGCGGGCGGGCGCCCCAGCACGTAACCGGTCACTGCATCCCGATGGCCCGGGTGGCCGATGCCCAGCCGAATACGCAGGAAGCCCGGGTCGCCCAGGTGACGACAGATATCCCGAATGCCGTTATGACCACCGTGGCCGCCGCCTTCTTTCAGCCGGGCAACGCCGGCGGGCAGGTCCAGCTCGTCGTAGGCCACGACCAGGCGTTCAGGCGGAACCCGGTAATAATCCACCAGTGCACGCACGGCCTGGCCGCTGTGGTTCATGAAGGTGGTGGGACGCGCCAGGACCAGGTCATGGCCCCGCCAGGTGGTTTTCAGTGATTCGGCATGTAGCCGGGACTGGCTGCGCAGGCCCGCGTGCGCGGCGCCCAGCAGTTCGTCCAGAAACCAAAACCCGGCATTGTGCCGGGTTTCGGTGTACTTGGGGCCCGGATTGCCGAGCCCAACGACCAGGTACATGAACGGTACGCCGTCCGTGAACCGGTCTTACGCTTTGTCGTCGCCGGCTTCTTCTTCGCCGTCGCCTTCTTCGGCTTCCGCCTCGTCGCCTTCCTCGGCGCCTTCGACGTCTTCGCCGGCCGCTTCGGCTTCAGCAGCCTCGGCTTCGGCAGCCGCGGCGGCGCCGGTACCCTGCGACTCGCTGATATGAATCGCGTTGGCCACCATGACGTTGGATTCTTCCTCGTCGGTCAGCGACGGGATGGCGACGCCCTCCGGCAGGGTGATATCCGCCAGCATGACGGCAGCGCCCGGCTCCAGGCCGGACAGGTCGACTTCCAGGAACTCCGGCAGGTTCGTCGGCAGCGCCTCGACCTCGATTTCCGTGACCTGGTGCTGGATGACCACGCCGGCTTCCCTGCCCGCCGGGGAATCCTCGGCGCCGACAAAGTGAAGCGGAATGGAAATGCGCAGCGTGGCGGTATCGGACACACGCATGAAGTCCATGTGCATGACCTGCAGCTTGTACGGGTGGCGATGCATATCGCGCACCACGACCTTCTGGCTGCGACCGTCTTCGACCTTGATCTCCAGGATGCTGGAGAAGAATGATTCGTTTTCGATCGCGTGCAGGATTTCGCGGTGCTCAAGCGTGAGCGCCACGGCGTCCTTTTCGCCACCATAGATAACCGCGGGAATCTTGCCTTCGCGACGCAGGCGGCGGCTCGCACCTTTCCCCACGTCCTCGCGCAGTTCCGCGCTGATGATATTCGTATCAGACATTGTCAGTTCCTCAAAAAAATAAACCGCACGAAGCGGCTTGTTCATCCACCCCCGCGACCAGGGGCGGCATTGATAAAAGCAAGCCGCCTATTATCGCCCAGTTTGTACGGCCGTGGCAACGGCTCGCCGGGAATCGGGGAATCGGGGGATCGGTGAATCGGGGAATCAGTGAAACGGTGAGACGGTGAGACGGTGAGTCGCCGCGCTTTGCGCGGCTGGTGAAACGGAAAAACCCCTCAGAAGCTGGTGCGCATTGCCCTTCTCACCGATTCCCCGATTCCCCGTTTCACCGAAAATTCAATCGACGTAGAGCGAACTGACCGACTCACCCTGCGACATGCGGCGAATGGTCTCGGCCATGATTTGCGCGACCGAGAGGACACGGATTCGATCACATTTTCGCGCGGCCTTGGCGAGCGGGATGGTATCGGTGACGACCAGCTCATCCAGGGCGGAGTCCTCGATGTTCTTGATGGCCGGGCCGGACAGCACGGGGTGAACGCAATAGGCGACCACGCGCTCCGCGCCCTGCTCTTTCAGCGCGCCGGCGGCCGAGCACAGGGTGCCGGCGGTGTCGACCATGTCGTCGACCAGCACGCAGGTCTTACCCTCGACTTCGCCGATGATGTTCATCACCGTGGCGACATTGGCGCGCGGGCGGCGCTTGTCGATGATGGCGAGATCCGCTTCAAGGCGCTTGGCGATGGCACGGGCCCGGACCACGCCGCCAACGTCCGGTGAAACCACCACCAGCGGCTGGGCCTGGCGCTGCCAGATATCGGCGAGCGTCAATGGCGAGGCGTAGACGTTGTCGACCGGGATATTGAAAAAACCCTGGATCTGGTCGGCGTGAAGGTCGATGGTGACCACGCGGTCGGTGCCGACGGCGCCCATGATCGTGGCCGCCACTTTCGCCGTGATCGGCACACGGGCCGAGCGCGGGCGGCGATCCTGGCGGGCGTAACCGAAATACGGCATGACCGCGGTCACGCGGCTGGCCGAGGCGCGCTTGAGCGCATCGACCATGACCACGAGCTCCATGAAATTATCGGCGGTGGGGGCGCAGGTCGGCTGGATGAGGTAGACGTCGCGGCCACGGATGTTCTCCATGATCTCGACCATGACCTCGCCGTCGGAAAAACGCCCGACGTTCGCCTTGCCCATAGGAACACCCAGTTCGTGGGCGATATCGTGGGCCAGCGCCGGATGCGCATTGCCCGTGAACACCATGAGGGATGGACTGGCCACCTGTGCTGTTCCCCGTCGAGTTTGGCTGGGACGGCAGGATTCGAACCTGCGAATGCGGGGATCAAAACCCCGTGCCTTAACCAGCTTGGCGACGTCCCAGTCGTTGGTTTTCTTCAGCCGCCTGGCGCGACCTGATCAAGCCGGTCAAGTAGCGCGGACTGGTCCACACCCCTGACGGCGCGTGCATTATATCGGGTTTCAAGCGCCGTTGTGACCCGGATTGCCTCGGATTTTCTGGCAACCGGGATGAAAAACGCGCTGCCGGTGCCCGTCATGCGTACCGGGCCGTAATCGGCCAGTTCTTCCGCCACGGTTGCGAGTGCCGGGTGAAGCCGCAGGGCCACCGGCTCGCAGTCATTCCGGGTCGATGAATACAGGGACGCCCCGAATACGCGCGGCTGACTGCGACCGATTGGCGGGGTCGCGCGCTCCAGGTCGGGATCGGCAAACACCGCGGCGGTGGAGACGTGAATGCCGGGCATTACCAGCACGTAATGGGTTGCCCCCAGGGTCACAGGCGCAAGCTGTTCGCCCACCCCCTCGGCGAAGGCACTGCGGCCGCGCACAAACAACGGCACATCGGCGCCGAGCTCCAGCGCCAGCGCCGCCAGTTCATCAGTGGACAGGCCGCAGCCCCAGAGCCGGTTCAACGCCACCAGGACCGTGGCCGCGTCGCTGCTGGCGCCGCCAAGACCGCCGCCCTGCGGAATGCGTTTACGAATTGCGATCTCTGCGCCGCACCCCGGACGACACAGCGACTGCAGCCTTTGGGCGGCCCGTAACGACAGGTCCTGTTCCGGAGTCACGCCGGCGATGTCATTGGAACGCAAGATGGCGTGAGAATCCGTGACCCGGATCGTGACGTCGTCACCCCAGTCGAGCAACTGGAACAGGGTCTGGAGCTGGTGATAGCCGTCCGCGCGACGACCGGTGACGTGCAGGAAGAGGTTCAGCTTGGCCGGCGCGGGCCAGGACGACTCAGTTGTCACCGGCCTTGTCGCCGTCATGGCGCCACTGGCTGATGACGAGCCGCACTCGCGTCTCACCCTGTTCCGCCTGGACACGGCCGGGCAGCCAGGCGCCGGTCTCATTGTCATAACGCTCGAACGTGACCTGCCAGCCCCCCTGTTCCAGCGACAGCGGCAAACCCCTGGCATCGAGCGAAAGCCCAGGGGGAATTCGTTTCGTGGCTGACTGCGTGGTCGCCGATGCCAGGCCTCGAACCCAGCGGGCCAGCGCTTCAACAGGGACGCGCCAGCCGACTTCGGCAAAGGCCAGTGCGTCCGCGTCCGCGGCACGGACCACGCTGCCATCCGCCCGGGTGAGGGTTGCGCCGATGGCGTCGGTTTCCAGTCGCCAGGCGCCCTGCCCGAGCGCGCCGCGAAACTGCAGCACGGCGTGATCGCCTGCCACTGACCAGTCTATCCGGCCGCTACCACCATCTTCAGCGCCGCGAATACCCAGGCGGCCGGTGAAACCCCATTCGCGCCAGGACTCGATGGCCATCGCCCGGTCGGCATAGGCGGCCCGGGCGGCGGCGTCATCAACGCTCTCGGTGACCCGACCGGCGCAACCCGCCAGCAGCGCGCCGGCCAGCATCAGCACCAGCAGGTTTTTCATGAGTCAGGATCCAGCCTGGTCCGTGTTTCCACGAGCACCGGGTCATCGGGATCGATCGCCGCGCCCTCGTCCCAGGCCGCGCGTGCATCGTCATGTCGGCCCAGCGCCCACAGCACTTCGCCCAGGTGGGCGGCGATCTCCGCGTTCTGCTCCATCGAAAACGCCTGCCGCAGAAATGCCTCGGCCTCCTCCAGTCGCCCGCGACGAAACGCGATCCACCCCTTGGAGTCAACGATGGCCGCCTGGTCCGGTGCAAGGTCGTAGGCCGCATTGATCAGTGCTTCGGCCTCGTCCAGGCGATCGGTACGGTCCGCCAGGGTGTAACCGAGTGCGTTGAGCGCATTCGGATTATCAGGCTCGGCGGCGAGCACGGTCCGGAGGTCATTTTCCGCGCCCTCGATATCACCGGCTTCGACCCGGATCAGGGCGCGGGTGTACAGCAGCGCGGTGTTGCCGTCGAACTGTTCGGCAGCGTGGTCGAGCAGCTCGATCGCGGCGCCATGCTGGCCGGCCTCGGCGAGCAATTGCGCTTCAAGCAGCGAAGTATCCAGCCGGACATCGGACCGACCCGTGTTACGCGCACGCTGCAAAATCGCGCGGGCCTCGCCCAGGTCGCCCGACTGGGCCAGCAGCACCGCACGGCGCCGGGTCGCGACGCGATCGTGTGCCGTGCCTTCGAGCTGGCCATACCAGTCGATGGCCTCCTGCGTCAGGCCCAACAATTCGGCCGACTGCGCGGCGGCCATGGCCCGCGCGACCGGATCATCCGTCGTCATCGCCGCGAACCCTTCGTGCAACGCCAGCCCGGTTTCCCGTTGATCGTTGCGCACCGAGAACACGACCCGGTTGAAGCGGTTGGCCGGCGTATCAGGAAGGTCCGCGAGCACCGCTTCGGCTTCATCGAAGCGGTCGTCCTGGGCGAGCAATTCCGCGTAGGCCAGTGCCGCGGCAGAGTCCTGCGGGTCGATCTTCCATGCCTGCTGGAAGTGCGCCAGGGCTGTTTCGCGGTCGCCGCTGGTCATCGCCAGCCGGCCTGCCCAGACATGCAGGGGACGCTCTTCGGTGGCGGCCGAAACCGCAGCCTCGGCCCACTCCATTGCGCCTGCGATGTCGCCGGCGCGCGCGGCCGCCTGGCTTTTGGCAATCATTGCGTACGGATTGCCGTCCGCGTCGTGCTCCGCGATCAAGCGGTCGACCAGCTGACCGGCCTTTTCTGCGTTGTTGGCGCCTTCAAGCAACCCGGTGACCATCGGCCAGCCCTGCCAGGCCGTGTCGGCGGTCTGCTCGAGCAGTTTCGACAACTGCCATGCCGCCTGCTCATAATCGCTGTTGACCAGGAAAGTCCGTACAGCCGTCTGGCGGGCGTCGACCCGGAACGGTGCCAGCTGGGTCCAGCGGTCGGCCGCCATGCCCGCGTACTGCCAGGCCTGCGCCTCGAGCGCGACGCGAGTAGCGCGTTCAGCGACCTCGGGCTCTTCAGAGAGCAACGCCGCCTGCAGGTAGGATTTCGCGGCCTGCTCGCCATCGCCATCGGACGCGGCCAGCTCTGCGGCCAGGATGTGCTCCATGACCTGTTCCGCCCGCGACACGGGTACGGACGGCCCCTGGGGCTGTGTCGACGGTTCTTCGGCCAGGACAATAGCCGGGCCCATGCCCGCCAGGAAAAGGCCACACGCCAGCCATCGGCCCGGGAACGTACGGGTCGTCAGATTCATGAAACAATATCCACTGGAAACTCCAGACCAAAGGATACGCTGTTGACCCGCGCGAACCAATCCGGCCCGACCCCGGCGACACCGGGAATGCTTGATATCGGCCCGCCCCGACCCCAGAATGGCCCCGCGTCGCGTCCCTGAGTCTCTTCATGCCCCTGCTCGCCGTCGGCATCAGCCACCACACCGCCCCCCTGGACATCCGGGAGTGCCTCGCCATCGGCGAAGCGGACCGCGAGTCGCGACTGCGCGAACTGCGTGACCAGGCGGGCGTGGCGGAAGCCGTGATCGTAAGCACCTGCAATCGCACCGAGATTTACGCCGCGGTGGATGATGGTGCGGAGCAAGCGCCCGCGAAGTGGCTGGCCGCGCTCGGCGGACAACCGACAGATGCCCCGTTCATTTATTCGCACACCGGCGATGACGCCGTCCGGCACCTGTTTCGCGTCGCCAGCGGCCTGGATTCCATGGTGTTGGGCGAACCGCAGATCCTGGGCCAGTTGAAGCAGGCCTGGCAGGCTTCCATCGATGCCGGGGCCGCGGGCCGCTACACCGATCGCCTGTTCCAGAACGCCTTCTCGGTGGGCAAGAATGTCCGGACGCACACGGGCATCGGCGAGCACCCCGTTTCTGTCGCCTATATCGCCACGGTACTCGCGCGGCAGATTTTCGGAGCGCTGGATCGGAAAACCGTGATGATGGTGGGCGCCGGCGAAATGATCGAACTGTGTGGCCGGCACTTCCGCGAACATGGCCTGGGCCAGCTGCTGATCGCAAATCGCAGCCGCGAGCGCGCCGAGCGTGTCGGCGCGGCGTTCGGCGCGGAAGCCATGACGCTGGAAGATCTCCCCGGTCGCCTGCACGAGGCGGATATCATCATCTGCAGCACCGCAGCCACGACGCCCGTGATCGATACCGGCCTGGTGCGATCGGCGCTGAAAAAGCGACGCCGCGACCCGGTGTTCATCATCGACCTGGGCGTGCCGCGCGACGTGGCGCCTGGCGCCGGCGCGCTGGATGACGTCTACCTGTACACGATCGATGACCTGCGCCAGGTGGCCGACGAAAGCCAGGACCGTCGGCAGCAGGCCGCCGAGGAAGCCGGTGAGCTGGTGGAGGCGGCGGTCAGGGAGTTTCGCCGCTGGCTGAACGGCAACCGGGCGGCGGCAGGGCTGAGGCGCCTGCGGCAGAACGCTGACCTCGACGGCGCCCGGCTGGCCGAGCGCGCCATCCACCAGGTCCAGGCCGGCGGCGACGCGGCCGAGGCCATACGCCAGTTGAGCCATACCCTGACCCGGCGAATCCTTCATGGTCCCAGCACCCGGTTGCGGCAGGCCGCGGAAGAAGGTGAAGACGATATCCTGAGGGCCGCCGACTGGCTGTTCGGGGCCGATCAACCCGCGAGTGACACCGACCCGGAGGATGGGGAACGATGAAAGACAGCATCCGTACCCGGCTCGCCCAGGTCGCCGGCCACTTCGAGGAGATCGGCCTGCTGCTCTCGCAACCCGAGGTCATGGCCGACCAGTCACGCTTTCGCGATCTCTCCCGGGAATACGCGAGCCTCGAGGAACTGGTTCGCGCCTGGGAGGCGTGGAAACGCTGCCAGTCACGCATCGATGAAGCGCGGGTGATGCTGGATGAAGCCGGCAGCGATGCCGAGATGCGCGCCCTGGCCCAGGATGAACTCGACGACGCCCGTGCCGGGGCCGATGAACTGGAACAGCGCCTGCGCATCCTGATGCTGCCGCGCGATCCGGATGACGAGCGCAATATCTTTATCGAGGTGCGCGCCGGAACCGGCGGTGACGAGGCCGCGCTGTTCGCCGGCGACCTGTTCCGCATGTACAGCCGTTACGCCGAACAGCAGGGCTGGAAGATCGAGCCGCTGAGCCGGAGTGTCAGCGACCTGGGCGGCTACCGCGAAGTGGTGGCCCGTATCGAGGGCCAGGGCGCGTACTCGCGACTGAAGTTCGAATCCGGAACGCACCGCGTACAGCGGGTGCCGGAAACCGAGTCGCAGGGCCGCATCCACACCTCGGCCTGCACCGTGGCCATCCTGCCCGAGCGGGACGAGGTCGAGGCCATCGATATCGACGCCGGCGACCTGCGCATCGATACCTTCCGTTCCTCAGGCGCCGGTGGCCAGCACGTGAACACCACCGACTCGGCGATTCGCATCACCCACCTGCCCTCGGGCATCGTCGTGGAGTGCCAGGACGAACGCTCGCAGCACAAGAATCGCGCCCGTGCCATGTCCCTGCTGCAGGCGCGCCTGCTGGAGCGCGAACAGGCCGAGCGTTCGGCGGCGGAAGCCGCTTCGCGAAAGCTGCAGGTGGGTTCCGGCGATCGCTCACAGCGTATCCGCACCTACAATTTTCCGCAGGGCCGCGTCACGGACCACCGTGTCGGGCTGACGCTCTACAAGCTGGACGAAGTGCTGGCGGGTGAACTGGACCTGGTCATCGAGCCCCTTTTACAGGAGCACCAGGCCGAACTGCTGGCGGAAGTCGAGGGCTGAGGAAGCCGCTGGCTGGGTTTTCAGTCCGCGGACCGGCGCACACCCATGCGCCAGACCATGCCCGCCGCGACCAGTTGCAGCGGCGCCAGGAACGCCAGCACATCCACCAGGTACTGGCCACCCGGCCAGGCGGCCATCAACGCGGCCGCGACAACGCCCAGGGCCATGACCATGGCCGCGAATACACGCCAGGCCGGCACCAGCGCCAGCAGGGCGACCGGGTTCAGCAACAGCGGATTGATATTCGGCCGCGTGGCGGCGTGATCGGTCCCCAGCATCAGCGCCAGCAGGCCGATGCCGGCGGTTCCCGAAATCAACACCCACCCCAGCGCCAGGCCATTGCCGAGTATCGCGGGTGCAAACCTCGCCAGCAGGATCAACAGTGCCGCCAGGCCCAATCCCGCGGCCAGGTAGCGGGGCCATACCGGGGTTGGCGTCGATGGCAAGGGTGCCACGGTTCCTTCAAAAACGACGTTGTCTTCGGCGACGAGTGGCTCAAGGCCATTGGGCCCCATGCGGGTGATCTCCTCGATACTTTCGGCCAGCACCCCCGGCAGGAACATCTCGTCCCAGCGCGTCGCGTGGGCATCGACGGGTTCACCCAGCCCGATTTCCAGGCCCAGGTAGTACCAGTAGTCGCGCTCGGTGGCGCGACGGGTGTGTTCGCGCAGGGTCAGCACCTCCGCCTGGGTGCGGAACTGTTCGGCCAGCAGGCCGTCCAGGGCCTGGTCCAGCACGTCCCTGACCCGGGTAGAGCAGTTGTCGAAGTAATAGTCGTACAGGTAATCGCGATTTTCGGGCTCCACCTGCTCCAGCAACAGGTCACGCAGGTGGGCGTACTCCAGCGGCCCGAGATTCAGCGCCTGGACGCGGACGGAGCGCCCCGCCTCGCGGTACCAGCCCAGCTCACGTTCGGTGGGCACGGCGGCGGCAAAATACAGCATGCGCCCCTGCACGAAGCGACGCAGGAAATTGGGCTGGTCGAAATCGAAGAAGCCGAAATTGAAGGCGTGGTCGAGGTTGCGGGCGGGTTCCCGCAGCCAGATCGCGTTGTGGCCGAAGCGCTCCCAGTAAACCTCGCCGGGGCCGTAGGTCACCAGCAGGGCCTGGTACTCCCCTTCCGGCGGCGCCGGTGGGGATGACTGGGCCAATGCCGTTACGGCGAGCATCGTGCCCGCCAGCCAGGCCAGCAGCGCCGTGATGGCGCGATCAGGACGCAAGCGGCGTCCGTTCCAGTACATTCATTTCCGTGGAGATGATGCGCCGGGCATCGGAGTCGGTCACCTTGAACTCGAAACGGTCCGCCAGCACCATGCTTTCACCGTCTTCGGGCACCCGCCCGAACTCGGCCAGCAGCAGGCCGCCCACGGTGTCGAATTCCTCGTCGGGCAGCTGGCAGTGGAAGACCTCGTTGAATTCCTCGATGGGCGTGAGCGCGTTGACGCGATAGCGGTTTTCACCCAGCGTGATCACCGGCGCGGCCTCTTCCTCGTCATGCTCATCGTCGATCTCGCCGACGATCTCTTCCAGCACGTCTTCCATCGTGATCAGGCCGGAAACACCACCGTACTCATCGACCACGATCGCCAGGTGGTTGCGGGACAGCCTGAAATCGCGCAGCAACAGGTTCAGGCGCTTGCTCTCCGGCACCACCAGCGCCGGCCGGATGTGCTCGCCCAGTTCGAACGGGCGACCGTTCTCCGCGAAAAAACGCAACAGGTCCTTGGCCAGCAGCACGCCTTCCACCTCGTCGCGGTCTTCGCCGATAACGGGGAAACGCGAATGGCCGGATTCGAGAATGCGGGGCAGGAATTCATCCAGTGGCATGTCGCGATGCACGACCACCATGTGCGAGCGCGGCACCATGACGTCGCGAACCTGGGTCTCGGCGACTTCCAGTGCGCCTTCCATCATGGCCAGCGAGTCGGGGTCCAGCACACCGCGCTGGAGGGATTCGTTCAGGACTTCTTTGAGTTCGACGCGGTCCCGTGGTTCGGCCTGGAAAGCCCTGGAGAGTCGCTCCAGGAATCCGACCCGCCCGGAACCGCTACTCGATTGGTCATCACTCATTTGCGTATTGCAGGCAGCGCTTGTCGCGCCGTCCGGATATGGGGCCGTTTTATCCCCGTCCCAAGGTTGTACCAGAATGACGGAGTGATTTCAGCCCTGTTGAGATGGAACGGCCGGTCAGTTTCGCCGGTCGATGTAAGGGTCGTCGATGCCCTGTTTTGCCAGGATGGCGATTTCCTCTGCCTCCATCCGCGCGGCATCAGCGTCTTCGACATGATCGTAACCCAGCAGGTGGAGCGTGCCATGGACCACCAGGTGCGCCCAGTGATGCGCCCGGGAAATGGCCCGCTCGACGGCCTCTTCGGCCACCAGCGGCACGCAGATCACCAGGTCACCGAGCGGTTTACAGTCCAGTTCAGCGGTAACGACTTCCGGCAGTTCGGCCGGGAATGACAGTACGTTGGTCGGCCGGTCGCGATCGCGGTAACGCTGGTTCAGCTCACGGCTTTCGTCAACCCCGACTAGCCGGATGACGACTTCGACCCGCGCCGCCCGACCCGCCAGCGCGGCCTCCACCCAGGCCATGAAATCATCATCGCCCGGGGTCTCGTCCAGCCCGTCACTACGGGAGACAACAACCGCATTCGTCATCAGTCGTCAGCCCGCTCTCGCGGTACGGGCGCGACACCCGTGGCGACATCCATGTCGGCGCCGGCCGCATCGTAAGCCTCGACGATCTTCTGCACCATCGGGTGGCGCACCACGTCCACCGACTTGAACCAGGTAAAGCTGACGCCCTCGACGTCGCGCAGTACCTCGATGGCCTGCTTGATGCCGGACTGCTGGCGTGCGGGCAAATCGATCTGCGTGATGTCGCCGGTGATCACCGCCGTCGACCCGAAGCCGATGCGGGTCAGGAACATCTTCATCTGCTCACGTGTCGTGTTCTGGGCCTCGTCGAGGATGACGAACGCATCGTTCAGCGTACGGCCGCGCATGAAGGCCAGCGGCGCCACTTCGATGACGTTACGATCCTGCAGGCGCGCGACATGTTCGAAACCCAGCATCTCGTAAAGGGCGTCGTAAAGTGGGCGCAGGTAGGGATCGACCTTCTGCGCCATGTCGCCGGGCAGGAAGCCCAGGCGCTCGCCCGCTTCCACGGCGGGGCGGACCAGCACGATCCGCTGCACCTCGTCGCGTTTCAGCGCCGCCACGGCGCAGGCGACGGCCAGGTAGGTCTTGCCGGTGCCGGCCGGGCCAATACCGAAATTGACCGCATGTGCGCCGATCCGCTTCAGGTACGCCTTCTGGTTCGGCCCCCTGCCCCGGATGCGCCCACGCCGCGTGTCGATGACGACCTCGCCCTGGCGCTGGCGGTCTTCATCCTGCTCATCGGCCAGTTCGGCCACGCGCGAGGCCTGCAGGCTCAGGTTGATGGCCTCCGGTGTCAGCACTTCGCTGGCGGACTGGTCATAGAGTTCCTCCAGCAACCGCGACGCCGCGCGGGCCGTCGGTTCATCCGCGCCTTCGATCGTGAAGATGTTGCCGCGACAGAACAGCTCAACGCCCAGGCGCTGCTCAATCTGGCGCAGGTGCTGGTCGAACTGGCCGCAAAGGTTGGCCAGTCTTGCCGTATCCGCCGGTTCCAGGACCAGCGTGCGAGAATCAGGCATCAGGCCACCTGGCGCGCGGCGTCATCCCCACCGGCCAGTCGGCCGCGCAGTGAATGACTCAATGCCTCGGTGATCACGACGTCTGCAAAGTGACCCACGAGGCGCGGGTGACCATCAAAATTGACGACGCGGTTGTTCTCGGTACGGCCGGCCAGCTGTTTCGGGTCCTTCTTGCTCGGACCCTCCACCAGCACGCGCTCGACGGTGCCGACCATGGCCTCGCTGATGGCCGCGGCCTGCTCGCTGACCAGCGCCTGCAGCCTTGCCAGGCGTTCTTTCTTGACGTCCATCGGCGTGTCGTCCGGGAACGACGAGGCCGGCGTGCCCGGCCGGGCGCTGTAGATGAAGCTGAAACTCATGTCGAATCCAACGTCACGAATCAGCTTCATGGTCTGTTCGAAATCGGCCTCGGTCTCGCCCGGGAAACCGACAATGAAATCGGAAGACAGGCAGATGCCGGGCCGCGCCTCGCGCAGGCGGCGAATCTTTTGCTTGTACTCGATCGCGGTGTGACCACGCTTCATCATCGACAGTACGCGGTCGGAACCCGCCTGGACTGGCAGGTGCACGAAACTGGCCAGCTCCGGCACCTCGGCGAAGGCTTCGATCAGGCTGTCGGAAAACTCGACCGGGTGCGAGGTGGTGAAACGGATGCGGTCGATACCGTCGATGGCCGCCACGTAATGGATGAGCAGCGCCAGGTCGGCACGGCCGCCGTCGTGCATCGGGCCCAGGTAGGCGTTGACGTTCTGGCCCAGCAGGTTGATCTCGCGCACGCCCTGCTCCGCGAGCTGCGCGCACTCGGCCACGACATCGTCGAGCGGGCGGGAGACTTCCTCGCCGCGGGTGTACGGCACCACGCAGAAGGTGCAGTACTTGCTGCAGCCTTCCATGATCGACACGAACGCCGTCGGGCCCTGCGCACCCGGCGTCGGCAGTGCGTCGAATTTTTCGATCTCCGGGAACGAGATGTCGACGCTGGCGCGGCCGTTGCCACGGGCATCGTCCAGCAGTTTCGGCAGGCGGTGCAGCGTCTGCGGGCCGAACACGATGTCGACCTGCGGCGCGCGCTTCACCAGCGCCTCGCCTTCCTGGCTGGCCACGCAGCCGCCCACGCCGATCACCAGGTTGGGCTTGCCGGCCTTCAGCTGCTTCCAGCGACCCAGCTGCGAGAACACCTTTTCCTGCGCCTTTTCACGAATCGAGCAGGTGTTGAGCAGGATGACGTCCGCCTCGGACTCGTCATCCGTCAATTCCAGGCCATGGGAGGCCGCCAGCACGTCCGCCATCTTGTCGGAATCGTACTCGTTCATCTGGCAACCGTGGGTCTTGATAAACAGCTTGCCGGCCATGGTGATTGCTCGTGTCCTCGCCCCCGAAGGGCGTTCATAAAAAGGCGCGATAGGATACACCCATGCGCGTTATGGTTCCATGTTTTCGGGTGGTTGCTGCCGATAAAACAGCACCTTGCATGACCCGCGCACCCACCTCGCGCCTGGGCGTCCAGCGCCTGGGTGACCATGTATAATTTCGCCCCACGGACCTTCCGAATGCCCTCCCCAAGGACACCACATGATCCAATTTTCCGCGGCAGATCATGACCGCGCGTAACCAACCCTGCACATGCGGCAGCGGCCGGCGCTACAAGCACTGCTGTGGCGGCCTCGCCGCAGTTGCGCCTGTCCAGGAGGGCTCGAAGTATGACCGTAACGGTTACTACACCGAGCCCTACCGAAGAGAGGGCATGGCGAGCGAATGCACGGACATGCCACCCGGGCGCGCGGCGTCTTCCGGCTGGATTCCACCGGGGCTCCTGGTCGTCGAAAACTTCCTCGATTCCGCGACCGCGCGAGAATGGCGTGGGTACTTCGAGGGCCAGGAATCACGGCGCGCCACGATCAGGGACGCCACCCGCCGCAACCCTGATGGCTCGCCGGCGTTTCGACCCGACAAGGGCCGGATCACCGATTTTGTCCCGATGGGGGAACTCGAATCGGAAATCCAGGCAACGCTCAAAAATGCCTACACGGACACCATCGCGCCTTATTTCGGGCGCGAGATCGACTGGATGACCTACCCCACCGTGCTCAAGTACCGCGCCGGCGGCCTGTACAAAACCCACGCCGACAGCGAACACTGGGATAAGCATGCACGCCGCTGGGTGCGCGGCCTGGACCGTGATTTTTCCCTGTTGCTGTACGTGAATGACGACTATGAAGGCGGCACACTCTACTTTCCGAATTTCGATTTCCGGCTGACGCCCGGGGCCGGCATGCTGGTGGCTTTCCCATCGGACCACCGTTACATGCACGCCGCCGAGACCCTGGTCAGCGGCGAGCGCTTCGCGCTTGTCAGCTGGGCAGCCGCCAGGGGCGTACCGCGCCTGAACCCGTTGCCACCGGGCGCAGTGACCTTCTGAGCGCACGCGTCGAGGGCATCATTGCGGTCGATTTGAAGCGCGTTGCACGGTGTCGGTATAGTGCTGGCCGGGATGATGAAACGATGCCGGTGGAGGCCAGATGTCCGCGCGCAACAGGCCCTGTCAATGTGGCAGCGGAAAGCGATTCAAGCACTGCTGCGGTGCACTGGACCGGCCTTCGCCATCACCGGCAGCACCACCGACACGCGAGACGCAGGACAGCGCCGTCTACAATGAAATCGGGTATTACCTTGAGCCGCACCGTGGCCGGGGCATGGCCAGTTTCGTCACCGATGAACCACCCGGCCAGGCGGCCGCCCTCGACTGGGCGCCGCCGGGGTTCCTGGTCATCGACGAGTTTCTCGACGCGGCCACCTGCGAGGAATGGCGGAATTTTTTCGACCGCCAGCAAACCGCGCCCGCCATGGTCCAGGACACGGGCCGTCGCAACCCCGATGGCTCACCGGCCTATAAACGGGACGAACAACGCATCACCGAATTCGTGCCGATGGGCCGCTACGAACCTGAAATCAAGCAGGCACTCATGCGCGCGTTCCGGCAGGTCATCGCGCCGCACTTCGGGCGCGAATTCGACTGGATGTCAAAACCCGGGGTGCTGAAGTACCGCGCAGGCGGCCTTTATAACGGCCATGCCGACAGCGAGTACTGGGACGGCGCGCAACGTCGCTGGACCCGCTCAATGGACCGGGATTATTCGCTGCTGCTGTATATCAACGACGATTACGAGGGCGGCACCCTTTACTTTCCGAACTTCGACGTGCGCCTGACCCCTGCGGCCGGCATGCTGGTGGCCTTCCCCTCCGACCACCGCTACCTGCATGCAGCGGAACCGCTGATCAGCGGCGAGCGCTATGCCGTCGTGTGCTGGGGATCCATCAAGGGGTCGCAACGCCTGAACCCGGTGCCAGCCGGGGCAACAAATTTGTGATCGCCGCCCCCGGGAAACGCGGTCAGCGACTGGGAACCGGGTTGGAACCGTACCCCGACATGTTCGGCAGGGGCGAATTGCTGACGACCCCTCCATGGTAATTCATGCCATCGACCAGTATGGCCACGTCATGGCCACCGTCCTCGGGAAACACCAGGGTCAATGACATCTTGCTGTCACCTTCAAAAACGAAGTTCCCGTCTGCATCCCATGCGCCACGGGTGACGCGAATCCCTTCCAGGGAGGGCACGTCGTAATGCCGCTCATTCTGCCAGTCGGTGACCACGACCCGCGAGTCCCAGCGCCCGAAACGATCGTCATACATGTAAGTCACCGACCAGGCGCCATCACTCCGGCGCTCGGTCAAAGTTACCTTCTTGCCCCTCAGTTCACGATCGTCGATGTTGACCGCCTGCAACTCGACGGCGGATTCGCCCGGTCCTGCGACCTGTGTCGTACTGCAGCCGGACACCACCAAAAGCGTGGCCGCGCCTGCAAACATGACGTCTTTCAACTTCTTGACCATGGTTCACGCCCTCCTTCCCTGAACACCTGATGTGGGTTGCGGGACCTGTAGCATCCCGCAACGAGCCAGTCCTGCGCTCTTCCCGAGTATAATACCTCCCCCAGTTTTTGCGAGTTGCCCCATGCCCCGTACCATGCGCGCCCTGGTCAAGAGAGAGCCCACCGAAGGCATCTGGATGGAGGAAGTCCCGGTGCCGTCGCCCGGCACCAACGAGGTGCTGGTGAAGCTGGAAAAGACGGCCATCTGCGGCACCGACCTGCACATCTACAAGTGGGACGACTGGTCACAGCGCACGATCAAGCCGGGACTGGTGATCGGCCATGAGTTCGTTGGCCGCATTGTCGAACTGGGTGATGGCGTCACCGGCTACGAGGAAGGCCAGCGCGTGTCCGCCGAGGGGCATATCGTCTGCGGCCACTGCCGCAACTGCCGCGCGGGACGCCCGCACCTGTGCCCCAATACCATCGGCATCGGCGTGAACCGTGACGGCGCATTCGCCGAGTACGTGGTGGTGCCGGCCAGCAACCTGTGGCCCATCCCGGACCGCATCGCGCCGGAACTGGCGGCATTCTTCGATCCCTTCGGTAACGCGGCGCACTGCGCGCTGCAGTTCGACCTGGTCGGCGAAGATGTGCTGATTACCGGGGCCGGCCCTATTGGCATCATCGCCGCGGGTATCTGCCGCCACGTCGGCGCCCGTCACGTGATGATCACCGACGTCAATGACTACCGCCTGAAACTGGCCGCCGACATGGGCGCGGATGTGACCGTCAACGTGGCCCGCGAATCGCTGACCGACCGGGTGGAGGCCATGGGCCTGGAGGGTTTCGACATCGGCCTGGAGATGTCCGGCCACCCGGCGGCCTTCAACGAACTGCTGCGCAACATGTACCACGGCGGCAAGGTCGCCCTGCTCGGCCTGTTGCCGAAAGACACCGCCGCCGACTGGGACCAGGTGATCTTCAAGGGCCTGGAACTGCATGGCATCTACGGCCGGCGCATGTATGAAACCTGGTACAAGATGACCCAGATGGTGCTGACCGGCTTCCCGCTGGAACGCGCCCTGACCCATCACATTCCCATTGATGATTTTGAGCACGGTTTTTCGCTGATGGCCTCGGGCAACTGCGGCAAGGTGGTCTGCGACTGGACCGGCGAGATCAAGACGGAGGCCGCCTGATGACTGACCTGTCACGCCTGGACGACACCCTGGACGCCATCCGCGAAGCGGGGCTTTACAAGGATGAGCGCATTATCACCACGCCGCAGGGCGTGGAGATCGGCGTTGCCGACGGCCGCGAGGTGCTGAATTTCTGCGCCAACAACTACCTCGGCCTGGCGGACCACCCTGACGTGATCGCGGCCGCCAAGCAGGCGCTGGACGACCACGGTTTCGGCCTCGCCTCCGTGCGCTTTATCTGCGGCACACAGGACCTGCACAAACAGCTGGAAGAGACCATCTCGACGTTCTTCGGGACCGACGACACCATCCTGTATACCTCGTGCTTCGACGCCAACGGCGGCCTGTTCGAAACTTTGCTGGGGCCGGAAGACGCGGTGATTTCAGACGCGTTGAACCACGCCTCCATCATTGACGGCATCCGCCTGTGCAAGGCGCAGCGCCACCGTTTCCCGAACGCCGACATGGCGGCGCTGGAAAAGGCCCTGCAGGAGACACAGGACTGCCGCGCCCGGCTGATCGCCACCGACGGCGTCTTCAGCATGGACGGCTTCGTCGCGAAACTCGACGAAATTACCGCACTGGCAGAGAAGTACGACGCACTGCTCATGGTCGACGACAGCCACGCCACCGGTTTCATGGGCGCCACCGGCCGGGGCTCGGCCGAGCACCACGGCGTCATGGACAAGGTGGATATTTTCACTTCAACGCTGGGCAAGGCCCTGGGTGGCGGCTCCGGCGGTTTCACCACCGGCCGGCGCGAGGTGATCGACCTGTTGCGCCAGCGCTCAAGGCCCTACCTGTTCTCCAATACCCTGCCCCCACCGCTGGTGGCGGCATCCATCCGGGTGTTCGAAATGCTGACGGAGACGACGGCGCTGCGGGACAAACTGGAGGACAACACCCGTTATTTCCGCCAGGCCATGACGGATGCCGGCTTCGATATCAAGCCGGGCATTCACCCGATCGTGCCGGTCATGCTCTACGACGCACCGCTGGCGCAGAAATTCGCCTCCGCGCTGCTGGCCGAGGGCATCTACGTCATCGGGTTCTTCTACCCCGTCGTGCCCCAGGGCGAGGCGCGTATCCGCGTGCAGATTTCCGCCGCGCATGAGCGGCACCATCTGGACTCGGCGATCGAGGCCTTTACTCGGGTCGGGCAGTCGCTGGATGTCCTCGGAGGTACGACATGAAAATGTTCAATTCAGGATTGACCACAATCGGCCTGTTGTTGGCCGCTGCCTGTTCCAACGGCACTGACGATGCCGCCGAACCCGCCACGACGCCCGACCAGTCGCTGATGCGCGTGGTGAATGGTGAAGTCATCTACCGTGAACGCATGCTGATCCCCGACGGGGCCACGGTGACGGTCACGCTGGAGGACCAGTCCCGCGCCGATGCGCCGGCCACGATCATCACCAATTACACCCACACGGTGAGCGGTCCGCCGCCCTACCCGTTCCGGCTGGTCTACAACCCGGCCGCCATCGATGACCGCATGCGCTATGGGCTCCGCGCGAAGATCGAAATGGACGGTACCCTGATGTTCACGAGCACCGAGTACCTTGACCCGTTTGCGACGCCGGGTGAGCCCGTCGAAATCGTTGTCCAGCGCGTGGGACGCTAGGGTTTTAGACCGGCGCCCTCCAGCAGGGCATCCAGGCCCTGCCGGTCGAACACTTCCAGCGTGCGCCGGTCGAAAAGGCCCGACTGGTTGTTGTCCAGGCCACCGGTGTCCCAGTAAAACGGTTTCAGGCCATGGGCCAGTGACCGCCGGGTCACGAACTCAAGCCAGTCCGCGCGCGAGCGCAGGTGACGCTCACGCGCCTCGCCGGTCAGGTTGTCGCGCCGCTGGGCGCCGTACTCGCCCAGGATGACCGGGATGCCCTGGTCGACGAACTGGTCGCCCGCCATCGCCAGCAGCATGTCCAGGGTGTCTTCTTCGCCCCAGGTGGGATTACGGTCGGTATCCGTCGGCGAATGGTTGCCTTCACCCCAGTAATAGAACTGCTTGCCCCAGGACTGGTCTTCGGTCATCAGCGTGAAGTTGTAAGGCGTGTAGAAGTGCAGTTCAGCCATCAACCGGTTGGGCAGCGTGTCGACCGGCATCCGGGTGAACAGGGCGTTCGTCAGTTCAATGTCGGTCTTCGGGCCCTGGATCACCAGCGTTCGGTAAGCGTTCTTGCCACCGGTGCAGCGCACGGCGTCGACGAAGGCCTGGTGATAGCCCATCAGTACGGCCATCTGCTCGCCATTCTCGACGTGTGGCTCGTTGGCACCGGCGAACAGCAGGCGATCGTCGAACTCGCGCAGGTGCGTGGCGATCTGCTGCCAGTAGGCAACCTGCCGCGCGGTCACGGACTCGCGCGCCTCCGGCGTCACGTTGTTTTCCAGCCAGCCGCCGTCCCAGTGAATATTGACAATGGCGACCATGTCCTGGTCGATGACGTGGCCCACCACGGTCTTCACCCGATCCAGCCATGCCGGGTCGATCCGTGCCATCTCGGCGTCGGCGTACTGGTCCCAGGCGGCGGGAATGCGTACGGCATCAAAGCCATTCGCTTTCACCAGCGCGACCAGGTCCGCCGACACCTCCGGGTTGCCCCAGGCGGTTTCGCCGCCGATCGCTTCCATCGTGTTGCCGATGTTCCAGCCCAGCGTGATGGTGTCGGCGATTTCTTCCGCATTGCGCGACATGCCGGTGGCGTCGGGTGCCACGGGCTGCATGTTGTAGTCAGGGAATGGGCTGTTGCCTGCCGCCGCGCAGACCTCGGTGACCGGCTCGCCAAACGCCCGCGGCGCAGGTACGCCGAACAGGCGGGTGATGGGCAGATCGGTGACCGGCCCATGACCCCAGGCCGCCTGGGTGAAGGCCGATGGCGTGTAACTGAACGTACCGGTGGTGCGGTCGCTGAACTCGAAAACCCCATTCCCGCCGGGTTCACGGACGACATCGTCACGGTCGAATTCGCCATAAACCATGCCGGTGGGCGAGACGAATTCAACTTCCACCCGGTGACCATCCGGAACGCCGTTGCCCATCAGGAAGATCGGGTCACCCTGGTCGTCGTAGATGTACCAGTAGACGACCGCCAGCGGATCACCGCCGCTGGTCACGCCAAACTCGAGTGAAAAACCGTGGCCGCTCTGGTCGCGGTTGTACCAGGACCCGGAATGCGCCGGGCCGATCTCCGGGGGCGGTTCCTGGGCGCAGGTGGGTAGCGCCAGCAACACCAGGGCCAGGAGCGCGAACGCCCGCGGGAGGAATGACACTGAGAGCCGGGACATGATTGTTTTCATACCCGCATGTTAAACGTTTCAGGCGCCAGGGTGCACCCGAAACTTGCTCACCTTTCATCAACCGCACCGCCGCCTCTTTGCAGGCGTTCACCAGGGATTCCCGGGGCTCGTCTCCCTTCGACGGCCTGCGCGAATATGAAATGTCATAGGTGAATGTATTGGTGGTGAACACCCGCTGTTGTCCACCCGGGTTTTCCGCGGTCGGCAGGTAGCGAAACTGCTCCGCCGCACGCTTCGCCGTGTATTCGAAGCCGGTGTTACCGACCAGCGCCTTGTGATGACTGGTCGTGCCATCGGGTTCAATGATGTAACCCAGCGTCAGGCAACCCGTAATGCCCTTGTCCAGGGCGTCGGTCGGGTATTGCGGCGCGACCTTCTTCTCCACGGTCCAGTACGGGTTGTCCTGGCCCGGAAGGATGATAATCACGTCGGAAAACTCATCAGCGAGGGTGGTTCCAGCGCAGGCCAGGGCCGGGACAAGCGCCAGCGCGAGGAAACGTGAGGCGGTGATTCGCATGGGCAACTCCTTTGCTTGCATGACGGGCCGGTGAACCCGTGGCCCAAGCCCACTATAGCACCGGGCGACAGCCGGACGTCGCCGAGGAACCGCCCCCCGGAGCGAACTCAGGACAGTTCGTCGCGGACCACGGCGGCAAGCCGCTCGGCCAGCCGGCCGACCTGGCTTTCGTCCTCGCCTTCAAGCGTGACGCGGATCAACGGCTCGGTGCCGGACGGCCGCAGGATGACGCGGCCGCGGCCATTCAGCTCCGTTTCCACCGAACTGACCTCGCCACGAATGCGCTCGGAGCTGTCCAGCCGGGCCCGCGCTTCTGCGGCGATGGGGACATTGATCATGATCTGCGGCATCTTGGTGACGCCGGCGCGAAGGTCCGATAGCGACTTGCCGGTTTCGGCCATCACTTCCAGCACCTGCAACGCACTGACGATACCGTCACCGGTACTGGTGCGGTCCAGGCAGAGGATGTGTCCCGACGCCTCGCCACCCAGTTTCCAGCCGTTCTCGACCAGTGCGCGGTGAATGTGGCGGTCGCCCACCGGTGTGCGCATGAACGGGATCTGCCGATCGGCCAGCGCCAGCTCCAGGCCGAGGTTGGTCATCACGGTGCCGGCAACACCGCCGACCAGGCGGTTATCGGCCTGCCGCGCAGAGGCCAGGATGAACAGGATGTCATCACCGTCGACCAGCGCGCCGGTATGGTCGGCCATCACAACGCGGTCGCCGTCGCCGTCGAAAGCAATGCCCGCGTCAGCGCTGTGCTCGCGCACTGCGGCCTGCAGCGCCGCCGGCGCCGTCGAGCCGAAGCCGTCGTTGATATTCAGGCCGTCCGGCTCGTCGCCGATCACGATGACCTTTGCGCCGAGTTCACGCAGCACCGACGGACCGACACGATAGGTCGCGCCGTGGGCGCAGTCCACGACCAGCTTCAGGCCGGTCAGCTGGGTGCCGAACGGCACCGTACCCTTGCAGAATTCAATATAGCGGCCGGCGGCGTCCTCGATGCGGGTCGCCTTGCCCATGGCCCGGGAATCGACGGTGCTGAACGGCCTGGCGAGCTCGGCCTCGATGGCATGCTCCACCTCGTCGGGCAATTTTTCGCCATCGGCGGAAAAAAACTTGATGCCGTTGTCATGGAACGGGTTATGCGACGCGCTGATGACGATGCCGGCGCAGGCGTACATCGTGCGGGTCAGGTAGGCGACCGCCGGTGTCGGCATCGGACCCAGCAGCGCAATATTGGCGCCGGCCGCGGCCAGCCCGGCTTCGAGGGCCGATTCGAACATGTAACCGGAAATGCGGGTGTCCTTGCCGATGACCACCGCGCGCCGGTCACCGGCAGCCAGCACCGCGCCCGCGGCACGGCCCAGTCGCAACATGAAATCCGCGGTGACCGGCGATTCGCCGACCCGGCCACGGATGCCGTCCGTTCCAAAATACTGTTTACCCATGGAGGCGGATTCTACTCTTTCGCTGGAGCTTCGTGGGAGACAGCCGACAGAACCTTGAGGATGTCCCGGGTTTCAGCCACATCATGTACCCGGATAACCGCCGCCCCGCCCTGCGCGGCCAGCATGGCCAGCGCCAGCGAGCCGGCCAGGCGATCAGCGACTTCCCGCCCGGTGACCAGGCCCAGCATGGACTTGCGTGAAAGCCCCGCCAGGATGGGATAGCCGTGGGCAGCCAGTCGCGGCAGTGCGCGCAGCAGCGCCAGGTTGTGGTCCAGCGTCTTGCCGAAGCCGAAACCGGGGTCGAGCAACAGATTTTCACGCGCCATGCCCGCCGCTTCCGCGACCCTGGCCCGCTCCAGCAGGAATGCCTTGACCTCGGCAACCACGTCGCCATACTGCGGCTCGGCCTGCATGGTGCCGGGTTCGCCCTGCATGTGCATCAGGCAAACCGGCAGGCCGGTCTCCGCCGCGGCTTCGAGCGCACCGGGACGCCCCAGCGCGCGCACATCGTTGAGCATGCCCGCGCCCGCCTTCGCCGCCTCTCGCATCACGACTGGTGTACTGGTATCGACGGAGACCATGACCGACAGTTCACGGGTGATCGCCTCGACGACCGGAATAACGCGGTCGAGTTCTTCGGCTTCGCTGACCGGCGCCGCGCCCGGGCGGGTGGACTCGCCGCCGACATCGATAATGTCCGCGCCTTCGTCCACCATGCGTTTCGCGTGCGCCAACGCACGACGGCGATCGTCGTGACGACCGCCGTCGGAGAAAGAATCGGGCGTGACATTGAGCACGCCCATGATGCGGGGGGCCTGGCTCAGGGCCGCCTCACAGCTGCTCGGCGGGGCCACCGATGGGCGACGTGCCGCTTTCGCTGTCGGCCTTCGGCTTGCCGGAACTGTCATCGCCGCCACCGGAAGACGCGCTTTCATTCCAGCCTTCCGGCGGATCAGGCTCCTGGCCCGCCATCAGCTGGTCGATCTGCTTCGTGTCGATGGTTTCGTAGCGCATCAGCGCGTCCGCCATCATCTCCAGGATGTCGCGGTTTTCGTTCAGCAGCTTCACGGCGGTCTGGTGCGCGTTATCAATAATCTGGCGCACTTCCTCGTCGATCCGGCGGGCCGTTTCGTCGGACATCTGCTTGTGCTGGGTCACCTGTCGGCCCAGGAAGACCTCGTCCTCGTCCTCGGAATACGTCAGCGGCCCCAGTGCGTCGGTCAGGCCCCACTTGGTGACCATGTTGCGGGCGATCGAGGTGGCGCGTTCGATATCGTTGGACGCGCCGGTGGTGACGTGGTCCGCGCCGAAGACCAGTTCCTCGGCCACGCGGCCACCGAACAGGCTGGCCAGCTGGCTGTGCAACTGGATACGCGAGACGCTGTACTTGTCCTGCTCGGGCAGGAACATGGTCACGCCCAGCGCACGGCCACGGGGGATGATGGTCACCTTGTACACGGGGTCATGTTCCGGCACCAGGCGGCCGACGATGGCATGACCGGCCTCGTGATAGGCCGTCAGGCTCTTTTCCTTCTCGGACATGACCATCGAGCGGCGCTCGGCGCCCATCATGATCTTGTCCTTGGCTTTTTCCATGTGCTGCTGCGTCACTTCGGAGGCGTTCTCGCGCGCGGCGAACAGCGCGGCCTCGTTGACCAGGTTGGCGAGATCGGCACCTGAGAACCCGGGTGTACCGCGGGCGATGACCTTGGCGTCGACCGAGTCGTCAATCGGCACCTTGCGCATGTGGACCTTGAGAATCGCCTCGCGACCCTGGATGTCCGGCAGCGGCACCACCACCTGGCGGTCGAAACGGCCCGGGCGCAGCAACGCCGGATCGAGCACGTCGGGGCGGTTGGTGGCCGCGATGACGATCACGCCCTCCCCGCCCTCGAAGCCGTCCATTTCCACCAGCAGCTGGTTCAGGGTCTGCTCGCGCTCGTCGTGACCGCCGCCCAGGCCGGCGCCGCGATGGCGACCGACGGCGTCAATCTCGTCGATAAAGATGATGCACGGCGCGTGTTTCTTGGCCGTTTCGAACATGTCGCGCACACGGCTGGCGCCGACACCGACGAACATCTCGACGAAGTCGGAACCGGAAATCGAGAAGAACGGCACCTTGGCCTCGCCGGCGATGGCGCGGGCCAGCAGGGTCTTGCCGGTACCCGGCGAGCCCACCATGAGCACGCCGCGCGGAATGTGGCCGCCCAGCTTCTGGAACTTGCCGGGGTTGCGCAGGAACTCGACCAGTTCGCCCACCTCTTCCTTGGCTTCTTCCACGCCGGCGACATCGGCGAAGGTCACGCTGACCTGGTCCTCGCCCTGCAGCTTGGCGCGGCTCTTGCCGAATGACATCGCCCCGCGGCCGCCCGCGCCGCCCTGCATCTGGCGCATGAAATAGACCCACAGGCCGATCAGCAGCAACACCGGGATGACATTGATGAGCAGTTCCATCAGCACCGACGGCTCCGGCGGTGGCGCCGCGGTGATCTCGACATCGTTCTCCAGCAACTCGTCGACCAGCTTGGCGTCATCCGGCCCGCGGGTGACGAACTCGTCGCCATTCGCGTAGCGACCGGTGATCTTCTGGCTGCCCTGGTCATTCTCGATCCGGACCTCGGTCACGGAACCCCCACGCACTTCGGCCAGGAAATCGGAGTATGACAACTCGTCGTTCGGCGTACTGACGCTGGCGTAGTGGTTGAAGATCGACATCAGCACCACGGCGATAATCGCCCAGGTGATGAGGTTCTTCACGAGGTCGTTCATGGGAGGTTTCTCGTCTTTTTTGCCGGCCATCAGTTGTCCTGCGTCAATTGCATCATTCGCGGCGGGTCGTCCAGTTTACTGCACGCGGCGACCCTGTCCCAGCACGTAGACCTCGCGGCTGCGGGGCCGCGAAGACTTTGGTTTGCGTACCATCACCCTGTCGAAGGCCTGGCGGCAGTCATCCAGGAAGGCATCCGAGCCCTCCCCCTGGAACACTTTCACCAGGAAGGCGCCGCCGGGTTTCAACCATTCGACGGCAAACTGCAGCGCGAGTTCAGCCAGGTACATGGCGCGCGGCTGGTCCACCGCGGTCATACCACTCATATTGGGGGCCATGTCGGACAACACAAGATCGACCGGGTGGCCCTCCAGCAGGGCTTCCAGCTCGCGCAGGGGTTCATCCTCGGTAAAGTCACCCTCGATGATATGGGCGCCGTCCAGCGGCGCCATCGGCAGGATATCCAGCGCAAACAGCTGGCCTTTCTTGCCGATTTTCCCGAGCGCCACCTGGGACCAGGCACCCGGCGCTGCCCCCAGGTCGGCCACGCGCATCCCGGGTTTGAGCAGGCCGTACTTGTCATCGAGCTCGATCAGCTTGAACGCGGCCCGCCCGCGCCAGCCCTCCTTCTGCGCCTGCTGCACGTACGGATCGTCGAAATGCTCATTCAGCCAGCGCCGGCTGCTCTTGCTACGCGCCATCGTGGAATTCCCCGGGCATGTTAAAATGTTCCTTTCATCTTTCCAGCGATTTCCATGGACCTCACCAATTCCCAGAAGCGCTACCTGCGCGGCCTGACCCATGATATCAATCCCGTGGTCATGGTGGCCGGCAACGGCCTGTCCGAGAACGTCATGGCCGAGATTGAACAGGCTCTGGAACACCATGAACTGATCAAGGTGAAGCTGCGCGGCGAACGCGAAGAGCGCAAGGCCTGGGCGGAGACCATCGTCGAAAAGACCGGCGCCACGCCGGTGCATCGCATCGGCCAGGTGGCCAGCTTTTACCGCCGCAACCCGAAGAAGCCGGTCATCGAACTGCCCCGCTGACCGCGGCCGCGCCATGACTGAGCTGATTTTCGACGCCCCCGGTGAACACGTTCACGTTCGTTCCGCGAACGAGGACGGTATCCGGGTGGGCGACCAGCTGTTCGAACGCGCCGTGATCCTGGCCCGCGATGAAATCGTCGGCGACTGGGGTCCGCAGTGCATGGACGAGGTCACCGACGCCGATTTCGAGCCCCTGCTGGCGCGGCGGCCGGAAGTCGTCCTGATCGGCACCGGTGCGCAGCAGCAATTCCTGTCGCCGAAACGGCAGATGGCGTTTTACCGGGAGCAGATTGGGGTCGAGGTCATGACCACGCCGGCGGCCTGCCGGACGTTCAACGTTCTGGCATCTGAACACAGGGACGTGGTGGCGGCCCTGTTACCTGTAAGAAAAACCGGCTGACGCCGGCTTATTCCATGAACGGCATCTCGGAGATGCCTTCACGCCGCGAGATTTCCCGCAGCCGCACCAGCGCCGCAATCTGGACCTGGCGAACCCGTTCGCGGGTCACACCCAGCAACTGGCCCACCTCTTCGAGCGTCTGCCGGCCTTTGCCATGCAGGCCGAAGCGGTGCTCCACCACCGTGCGCTGCTGCCGTGGCAGCAATTCCAGCCAGTGATCGAGCAGCATCCCCGCCGCGTTGTCGGCGTACTCGGATTCCGGGTCACGACCGCTGTCATCGGCAATGGAATCCAGCAACGAACGGTCTGCACCGTTTGCCATTGGCTCGTCGGCGGACGTCGTGGGTTCATTGAATCGGAACAGCCGGTGCAACTCCTCGGCGGGGATGTCGATTTCCGCGGAAACCTCCTCCGCGGTCGGCCGACGCCCCAGTTTCTGTTCCATCTCGCGAGCCGCGCGCAGGTAGGTGGTCAATTCACGGATCACGTGAATCGGTAACCGCACGGTGCGGCACTGGTTCATGATCGCCCGCTCCACCGACTGGCGGATCCACCAGGTGGCATAGGTGGAGAAGCGACACCCGCGTTCGGGATCGAATTTCTCCACCGCGCGGATCAGCCCCAGGTTGCCCTCCTCGATCAGGTCGAGCAACGGTAGCCCACGGTTCATGTACGCCCGTGCCACCTTGACCACGAGGCGCAGGTTGGCCTGGATCATGCGCTGGCGACTCTCTTCGCAGCCCGCCCCGATGGCACGCGCCAGGGAACACTCCTCTTCCGCCGTCAACAGGCGGGTTCGGCCAATTTCGCTCAGGTAAATCCGGGTGACATCGCCGTGGTGGGCACGACTTGGTGGGCGGTGCTTCGTGTGCACCGATGAAACTTTCAGTCTGGCCCCGTCAGCGCCACGCTTGGCGTTAAAGGAGGCCTTGATTACGTCGCCAGTCTTTTGGCCCACAGCTCCCTCCCCATGGAATTGTCGGCAGTTCAGTTACCCCTATTACGCCCGACCGGAAAGGAAGTTGGTGAACGCAACCGGGCTAACCACGCTATCACAGGTACGGCCGGCATTGATAGTGCCGGCGCGGAAGATTCAGCGCGGAGGCAGGTACTGGCGCGGATCGACAGGCTTGCCGTCGCGGCGAATTTCGAAGTGCAGCAGGTTCTCGCCGCGGTCATTGCTGCCGACCTCGGCGATCACCTGGCCCTGGCTGACCCGCTCGCCTTCCGCGACCAGGCGGCGCTGGTTGTGGGCATAGGCGCTGAGCATGCGATCACTGTGCTTGATGATGACCAGTTCGCCGTAACCGATCAGGCCGTTGCCGCTGTAGACCACGTCCCCGGCGGCCGTCGCCTTCACGGGTGCGCCCGACTGGTCGGCGATGTCGAGGCCGTTTCGCGACGGGTCACCCGCCTTGAATGTCCGCAGCACCCGGCCGCTGGACGGCCAGATCCAGTCGGACGGTGGCGCCAGTGGCGGCTGCGAGGTCGCGGGTGGCGGTGCAGCCGGTTTCGGCGCCGGCGTGTTTTTGGCCACGGCAGGCGCGCTGGCCTGTGGCTTCGGCGTGGTTCGCGGTGGCGGCGCGGCCGGCTTCGGCGGCGGTGATTCCACGGTCCGGGTCGTGGCCCGCGGTGACGACACTGCCCGCGTCTGCACCCCTGCCGACGAGGCCTGTCGCGGCGGCGGCTCGTTCAGGCGCAGGACCTGGTCCGGGTAGATGGTGTAAGGAGAACCGATGGTGTTCCAGCGGGCGATACTGCGCCAGTCCAGGCCGTATTTGAAGGCGATACCATGCAGGGTGTCGCCGCGCTTGACGCGGTACAGGCCGTCCACCGGCACCTCGGCGCGCTGCACCTGCGAACGGTCGACCACGGGCGCGGGTGGTTTCGATGCACAGGCGCCAAGCAGGACGGCCAATAGCGGCGGCAGGAGCCGTAGCAGCCGGTGCTTACCCCCCGCGGCGGTCATGTCGCCCTTCCGAGCAGGTGCCAGGCCAGGCCGCCGATGGCCGCCAGCGCCACGGTGGCCCAGCCGATCCAGTCCACCCAGTCCCGTAGCCTCACCGCCAGCTTTTCGCCGCCCAGTCGGATCAGGCCGGCGACGAGGAAAAACCGCCCGCCGCGACCCACCAGGGAGCCGACCAGGAACGGCAGCACCGGCATCTGCAGCATCCCCGCGCTGATCGTGAAGACCTTGTAGGGAATGGGCGAAAACCCGGCCAGCAGGATGTACCAGAAGCCCCAGGTGTCAAACGCCGCCACGGCATGCTCGAATGCCGGCGCCCAGGACGAGGCCATCAGCCACCCCTCGATGGCCTCGAAGGCCAGGCGTCCGACGAGGTAGCCGGCCAGCCCCCCCGCCACGGACGCGACCGTGCACAGCGTGGCGTAGTACCAGGCCCGCTTCGGCTGCGCCAGGCACATCGGCCCGAGCATCACGTCGGGCGGGATCGGGAAAAACGAGGACTCGGCGAAACTCAGCGCACCCAGGTAAGCGGGTGCCCGTCGGTGCGACGACCACGACAGCACCTTGTCATACAGCGACCTGAACATCCCGGTCAGGCCAGGCCGTTCAGCATGGGCACGAACACGACCGCGCCGAGGTCGGTGGTTTCCCGCCCTTCCTCGGTGCGACGGATCGACAGCAGCCGTTGCTCGCCGCCGCGCTCCAGGGGCATGACCAGGTTGCCACCCACCGCCAGCTGTTCCACCAGCTCATCCGGCACGGTCCGCGCGGCGGCCGTGACGATGATGCCGTCGAACGGCGCCTGGCTGGGCCACCCCAGGTGGCCGTCGGCATGGCGGGTGCGGACGTTATACACCTGCAGGCGGTGGAACAGCTGCCGGGAAGAGCGCAGCAACTCCTTGATCCGTTCAACGGTGTAGACCTCCTTGACCAGTTGCGCCAGCACGGCGGCCTGGTAACCGGAGCCCGTACCCACCTCCAGGACTTTCGAAGGCGTGCCGCCGTCCAGCAACGCCTCGGTCATGCGCGCCACGATATACGGTTGCGAGATCGTCTGGCTCTGGCCGATGGGCAGCGCGGTGTCTTCATAGGCGCGCGTCGCCAGGGCCTCGTCGACGAATTCGTGACGGGGAACGTTCATGATCGCGCCGAGCACGCGCTCGTCGCGAATGCCATGGTCACGCAGGCGCTGGACCAGCCGGTCACGGGTACCGCGCGAGGTCATGCCGATACCGGCGGCGCCGGAAGACAGGCGCTGGCGATGAATCATGCCGCCGCCCCGGGTTCATCATCGGTGGCGATGGCGGAAATCCAGCCGGCCACCTGCTCCAGCGCCTGGTAACGCGTCAGGTCGACGTGGATGGGCGTGACCGAAATATAGCCACGACGAATGGCGTCGAAGTCGGTGCCGGGCCCGGCATCCTGCTCGGCGCCCGCCGGCCCCACCCAGTACATGGGCCGGCCACGGGGGTCCAGTGTCTCGATGCAGGGCTCGGCGCGATGGCGGTGCCCCAGCCGGGTCACCTCGAAACCCTTGATCTCGCTCCAGGGACGGTCCGGCACGTTGACGTTCAAAATGGTGTCAGCCGGCAGGGGATCCCGCGACAACTGTTCCACCAGGCGCGCCGCGGCCTCGGCGGCCGTTTCGAAATGTGTCGGCCGTTCGTCGAAAACCAGGGAAACCGCGACCGCCGGCAGGCCCAGGAACCGCCCCTCCATTGCCGCGGCGACAGTGCCGGAATAGATGACGTCATCACCCAGGTTGGCGCCGTGGTTGATGCCGGAGATCACCATGTCCGGGTCCTCGGACAACAGGCCGGTCAGCGCCAGGTGGACGCAGTCGGTCGGCGTGCCCGATACGCGGTGCACGCCGGGCTCGACTTCGCGGGTCCGGATGGGAGATTCCAGTGTCAGCGAGTTGCTGGCGCCACTGCAGTTACGGTCGGGTGCGACGATGGTGATACGGCCCAACTGGCCGATTCGCTCGGCCAGGACGCCGATGCCCCGGGCCGACAGGCCATCGTCGTTACTGATAAGAAAATGCATTCCGCTGGACAGGACCCTGTGATTGCCGAGGTGAGAATTCGCGCATTTGCGCCCGGGCGGACCCTTCGGTCACGATGCTATTGTACGGCCTACACGGGCAATCTGGAACGCACGGCATGAACAGGCAGGACGACGACGATGACGAGGCGGCCTTCCGCCGCGAAATGACGGGGGTCCGCCCACTCGACCCGCCGGACTTCGTCGTTCACGAACATCCCCGCCCATCACCACGCCCGCGGCAGCGGGAAGCCGACGAAGCGGCCGTGATGACCGAACTGCTGGAAGACCCCGGCCCCATCGAGGGCCTGGAAACCGGCGAGGAACTTGTCTTTCTCCGCCCCGGCTACCAGAAGCGCTACCTGAACCGGCTGCGACGCGGTCACTACGCGGTCAGCGACCGCATCGACCTGCATGGCATGAACGAAAGCGCCGCGGGTTCGGTCTTGCTGTCGTTTGTCGACGAGGCGCTGGGACGCGGCTTCGGTTGCATCAAGGTGGTCCATGGAAAGGGCCTGCGCTCGCGTGGCCGGCCGAAACTGAAATCGCTGGCGGCGCGGCTGTTGCGCCGACATCCGTCGGTGGTGGCTTACGCGTCGTGCCGCCCGAACCAGGGCGGGACCGGGGCCATGCTGGTGCTGCTGGCCAGGCGGCGCTGAACGCAGCCCGGCCCGTCATACCGGGCGTTTACTTGATGACCCGGAGTTTCGGGCCGGACGGCCGGTCGGGCTTGTCGGATGACGGTGGCTCAGGATCGTCGTCACCGCCATCGGCGAACATCATGCCCTGCCCGTTTTCGCGGGCGTAAATCGCCAGCACAGCCTGCATCGGCAACCAGATGTCCCGTGAAGACCCCGAGAATCGCGCCTGGAAGCTGACGGCACTGTTCTCCAGTTGCAGGTTACGCGTCGCCTGGGGCGAGATGTTCAGCACCAGGCGACCGTCCTGGATGGCCTGCTGCGGCACGTTCACGTCCGCCGCGTTGACGTCGACGATCACATGCGGCGTCAGGTCGTTGTCCAGGATCCACTCGTAGAGCGCGCGCAGCAGGTACGGCTTGCTGGAAGTCATGGCGCGCCCGACGATCCCCGAAACCTCAGGCCGCGTTCAGGACCAGTTCGCGCTCGGCGGCGGTCAGGCTGGCCTTGAAGGACGGGCGGGAAATCAGGCGCTGGATATACGCCTGCACCGAGGTGGCGGACTTGCCGAGGTCGACGCCGTAGGCCGGCAGGCGCCAGAACAGCGGCGCCAGCGTGCAGTCGATGAGGCTGAGCTCGTCGCTGAGCACGAAGTCGGCGGCCTCGAACAGCTCGTTGGCGGCGATGATGCCTTCCTTGAGCTGCTTGCGCGGCGCGTCGGCTTTCTTGCCGGTGGCCGCCTCGATCTGCGCGGCCAGCGGGTACCAGTCCCGCAGGATACGGTGATGGACCAGCCGCAGGCGTGCGCGCGACACCGGGTCCACCGGCATCAGCGGCGGATGCGGGTAACGTTCATCCAGGTACTCGTTGATGACACCGGCGTCGTAGAGCACCAGGTCACGGTCGACCAGGGTCGGGGTCTCGTTATAGGGCGTCAGCTCGGCCAGGTCCTCGGCCGAGGACGGATCCGATTCGACGTCAACAATCTCGACGTTGATGCCTTTTTCGGCGAGCACGAAGCGCACGCGGTGACACTGGATGCAGGAAGCGGATGAGTACAACGCCATGGTAGAGCGGCCTTTCACAGAAATTGACACGTTAGATCTCCAGCAGAAAACGGCCGGGGCTCGAACCCCGGCCGGCGACGTCCGTCAGTGAACGTCCCGCCAGTACTCCGCTTTCAGCAGGTAGGCGATTAAGGCGAACAGGGCCAGGTAAAGCATGACCCAAACACCGATGTGTTTGCGCTTCAGCATGGCCGGTTCGGACGTGTATTCGAGGAACGCGGCCAGGTCGCGCGCGGCGTCCTGGTATTCCGCCGGCGACATCGTGCCCGGCGTTTCGAGCTCAAGGTGAGTGATCGTGCGCACCTCGATACCGTCCTCGGTATGGGTTTCGTAAATCGGTTTCTGGATACCCTGCAGCTTCCACATCACGTGGGGCATGGCGGCGTTTTGCAGCACCGTGTTGTTCCACGCGCCGTGTTCATCACGGTAGAACGACAGCAGGTAGTTATAGACCCAGTCAGCGCCGCGCGAACGGCCGATCAGGGTCAGGTCGGGCGGCGCCTTGCCAAACCAGCGCTCGGCATCATCGGCTTCCATGGCGATGGCCATCGGGTCGCCGATCTTGGCGTCGCTGAACACCAGGTTCTTCATGACCAGGTCTTCGCCGAGTTCAAGGTCTTCCGCCAGGCGGTTGTAGCGCACGTACTCGGCGCTGTGGCAGCCCAGGCAGTAGTTCGTGTACAGCTTCGCGCCGCGTTGCAGCGAGCCCACGTCGTTCACATTGGCGCCGGAGGCCGGCAGTGCGCCCGCCGCGCCGGCGGCATTGGCGGCCATCGGCAGGGCCAGGATGGCGGTGGCCAGCAGTGTCTGGAACATCGTCTTCATCAGTGTGTCACCCTTTCCGGAACCGGCTTGGTCTTGCCATTCTTGCTCATGAAGAACAGCAACACGAAGAATGAGAAGTAGACGAAGGTCCACACCCGCATCTCGATGGTCTGCGCCGGCGTGCCCTCGGCCATGCCCAGCATGCCCAGGCGCACGAACGCAACCGCGAACATGATGACCAGGAACTTGTACCAGGCGCCCTTGTAACGGATCGAGCGCACCGGCGAGCGGTCCAGCCACGGCAGCAGGAACAGCACCATCACCGACACGCCCATCAGGATCACGCCCATCAGCTTGTCGGGCACGGCCTTCAGGATCGCGTAGAACGGTGTGAAGTACCACACCGGCTTGATGTGCTCCGGCGTCACCAGCGGGTTCGCGGGCACGAAGTTGTCGTGCTCCAGGAACAGGCCACCGGCGTCCGGCCAGAAGAAGATGACGAAGGCGAACACCATCAGGAACATGGCCACGCCGAACAGGTCCTTCACCGTGTAGTACGGGTGGAAGGGAATGCCGTCTTTCGGCACGCCGTTCTCGTCCTTGACCTTCTTGATGTCAATGCCGTCCGGGTTGTTGGAACCCACTTCGTGCAGCGCCGTCAGGTGCAGCACCACCAGCGCACACAGCGCCAGCGGCAGCGCGATGACATGCAGCGCGAAGAATCGGTTCAGCGTGGCGTCGGAGATAAAGTAGTCACCGCGGATCCACTCGGTCAGTGGCTCGCCGATGGCCGGTATGGCGCCGAACAGGTTGATGATCACCTGCGCGCCCCAGTAGGACATCTGGCCCCATGGCAGCACGTAGCCGAAGAAGGCCTCGGCCATCAGCAGCAGGTACAGCAGCATGCCGAACACCCAGATCATCTCGCGCGGCTTGCGGTGCGAACCGTACAGCAGGCTGCGGAACATGTGCAGGTAGATGACGATAAAGAAGAACGAGGCGCCGGTGGAGTGCATGTAGCGGATCAGCCAGCCCCAGTCGACATCGCGCATGATGTATTCGACCGACGCGAAGGCTTCCGCCGCCGACGGCTTGTAATGCATCGTCAGGAAAATGCCGGTGACGATCTGGTTGACCAGCACCACCAGGGCCAGAGAGCCCATGAAGTACCAGAAATTGAAATTCTTGGGCGCGTAGTACTTGGCCAGGTGGTCATCCCAGAACTTGGTGACGGGCAGGCGCTCGTCCATCCAGTTCATGAATGCGGTCGCCTGTCGCGCCAGGCCGCTCGCCGGTTTGGACATCAGGCCGCTCCCTCGGGGTTGACGCCGATGATGATCGTGTTGTCATCGGCAAAGCTGTATGGCGGAATCACCAGGTTGGTTGGTGCCGGCACACCCTGGTAGACGCGGCCGGCCATGTCGAACTTCGACTTGTGGCAGGGGCAGTAGAAGCCACCCTTCCAGTCGGCCTCGAACGGCTGTGGCCCGACCTGCGGGATCAGCGTCGGCACGCAGCCCAGGTGGGTGCAGTGCATGTTCACGACCAGGTATTCCGGGCGCAGCGCGCGCGGTTCGCCCTTGATATACGCCGGCTGGTCTGAAGACTCTGACATCGGGTCGCGCAGCTTGGCGTCGACGCTCGGCAGGTCATCCAGGTTCTTCTTGCTGCGGCGCAGGATGCCGATGGTCTGGCCGCGCCACTGCACCTTCAGCAACTGGCCTTCGCCGAGCTTGGCGACGTTGACCTGCACCGGCGCGCCAACGGCCTGGGCCCGCGCACTGGGTTTCCATGAAGAGATGAACGGCACGGCCGCAAGGCCCGCGCCTACGGCGCCCACCGCCGATGTCGTGGCGAGCAGGAACCGCCGCCTTTCCTTGTTCACGCCATCAGCTGACATGTGCTACTCCCGATAATCCGGCAAGATGTTTTTATGAGTGTCGCGCGGATGCGCCGCGGACAAAACGGGGATTTTATCCGATATGGCATATGCGCCACAATTGCCGCGCGGCTAGAATTGCGCGATGAGCACGGTATTTCAATGGTTCGGCTTCATCGGCCGCTCGATCATCGCCGGCCTGGCGGTGGCGTTCCTGGTGATTATCGCCTTTCCCCAGCTGCGTGACCGGATCGTGCCACCGGCGCAACCGGCGACCGTTGCGGCGCCTGCCATCACCAGTTTCGCAGGCGCAGTTGATCGTGCCGGGCCCTCCGTTGTCAGCATCTATACGGTCAGCGTCGAGTACCAGACCCTCAATCCCCAGGCACAGCGACCGAGCTACCTGCGTCGGTTCCGTCGTGACATGGGTTCCGGCGTACTGGTCAGCGAAGACGGCTACATTCTCACCAACAACCATGTCATCAGCGAAGTCGACAACATCAGGGTGGCGCTGTGGGACGGCAGGCTGGTCGATGCCACGGTGGTCGGCGCTGACCCGGCCACCGACCTGGCCGTGCTTCGCATTGACATCAACGGCCTGCCCGCAGCGCCCCTGGCCGAGTCCGAAGTCCGGGTGGGCGACATCGTGCTCGCCATCGGTAACGCGCTGGGCCTGAGCCACACCGTGACCATGGGGATTGTCAGCGCAACCGGCCGGAACGACCTGCGTTCGGTGCTTTTCGAGGACTTCATCCAGACCGACGCCGCCATCAATGCCGGTAACAGCGGTGGCGCGCTGGTCAATATTCACGGTGAAGTGGTCGGCATTAATACCCGCAACTCGAGCCGGGCGGTCGGTGGCCAGAATATTGGCTTCGCGATCCCGATCTCACTCGCACGTGATGTCATGCGCCAGATTGTCGAGCACGGCTCTGTGCGGCGCGGCTGGCTGGGTGCCGGGTTACTGGACCTGCCGCTGACGCCGCAACCCGACGGCACCGGCGCCCGCCCGGGCATCCAGGTCATGAATGTCGAACCCGGCGGTCCCGCGTGGATTGCGGGTATCCGCACCGGTGACATCCTGCTGGCCATTGATGGCGAACCGGTCGATGACGCACGCTCGGCCCTTTTGGCCATCTCGCAGCGCTCGCCGGGCGAAGATGTCGACCTGACCATGATGCGAGGTGGTGATCGCTTCGAAACCCATGCCTACCTGATCCAGCAACCACCCGTGCGCTGAACCGTCGCGCGGGCAGCGAATCAGGTTTTCGGCAGTGTCACGCCCGTCTGGCCCTGGTATTTGCCGCCGCGGTCGCGGTACGACGTTTCGCAGGCTTCATCCGATTCAAAGAACAGGAACTGCGCCACGCCCTCGTTCGCGTAGATGCGCGCCGGAAGCGGCGTCGTGTTGGAAAACTCCAGCGTGACGTGCCCTTCCCACTCGGGTTCCAGCGGCGTGACGTTGACGATGATGCCGCAACGGGCATAGGTGGATTTGCCCAGGCAGATCGTCAACACATTACGCGGGATACGAAAGTACTCCACGGTGTGCGCCAGCGCGAAGGAGTTCGGCGGAATGATGCAGGAGTCGCCGTGGAAATCGACGAAGCTGTTTTCGTCGAACTGCTTGGGGTCCACGACCGCCGAATTGATATTGGTGAAAATCTTGAAGTGGCTGCTGCAGCGGCCATCGTAGCCGTAGCTGGACGTGCCGTAGGACACCAGGCGTTCACCAGCGTCGTTGCGGCGCACCTGGCTGGGTTCGAACGGTTCGATCATGCCGTGTTCCTCGGCCATGCGGCGGATCCAGCGGTCGGACTTGATGCTCAAGGGGCGTTCCTCTTTGTTATGTGTTCTGGACCAGGATTTCCGGCAGGTCCGGTTTCAGGTTCCGTGGCTGCAGGGACAGCTGCGCCGAGGTGCGGCGCGCGAACTCGCGGTAGGCGGCCGTGATCGTGCCATCCGGTTCAGCCACGACCGTCGGGTGGCCGGCATCCAGCGCCTCGCGGATATGGATATCGAGCGGTAACTGCCCCAGGAGCGGAATATCAAAGTCTTCCGCCATGCGCGCGCCGCCGCCGGTGCCGAACAGCGGTTCTTCGTGGCCGCACTGGCTGCAGACATGCGTGGACATGTTTTCCACCACGCCCAGCACGGCCACGTCCAGCTTGCGGAACATGGCCAGCGCACGGCGCGCGTCCAGCAGCGCGATATCCTGGGGGGTGGTGACGATGACCGCACCGGCCACCGGGATTTTCTGGACCAGGGTCAGCTGGATGTCACCGGTGCCGGGCGGCAGGTCGATGACCATCACGTCCAGGTCGCCCCAGTCGCTCTCACCCAGCATCTGCTGCAGCGCCGAGGTCACCATGGGCCCGCGCCAGATCATCGGTGTTTCCTCTTCCACCAGGAATCCCATGGACATGACCTTCAGGCCATGGGCCTCGTGCGGCACGATGCGCTTGCCGTCGGTTTTCGGCTGGCCGGACACGCCCATCATACGCGGGATGCTGGGGCCATAGATGTCGGCGTCGAGCAGGCCGACCCGGGCGCCATCGGCGGCCAGGGCCAGCGCCAGGTTCACGGCGGTGGTGGATTTCCCCACCCCGCCCTTGCCCGAGGCCACGGCGATGATGTTGCGGATACCCGGGTGCGGCTTCAGGTCGTTCTGCACCTTTCGTGGCAACACGCGCCAGTCGATGCGGGCGACGGCCGAACTCACGTCAGGCCGGGCTTCAAGCGCATCTTTCGCGCGTTTCGCGATCGCATCGGCCAGTCCCGATGCCGGGAATTCCAGCCGCAGGTCAACGGCCACGCGGTCGCCGTCGATGCCGATGCCGCGCAGGGCGCCGGCGCTCACCAGGTCCTGGCCGGTGTAGTCGTCTTCGACGGTGGAAAGGGTCTTGCGAATGGCGTCTTCTGACAATGCAGGCATGCGATGACAATCTGTTCGGCGCGAAAAACGCGAATTGTACAACGCCCACCGGAGCCGGGCGCGTTTCGGGCATCCGCGCAGCATGCGATAATCGGTGGTTTCGCACCCGGACAACAACGAAGCCGCCCGCATGGACGACAATAAGCGACGCATCCTGCTCACCGCCGCCTTGCCTTACGCCAATGGCGCGATCCACATCGGCCACATGCTGGAGTATATCCAGACCGATATCTGGGCCCGCTTCCAGCGCGCCCAGGGCCACGAGTGCCATTTCGCCTGGGCTGACGACGCCCATGGCACGCCGATCATGCTCAGCGCGCAGCGCCAGGGCATCACGCCCGAGCAGCTGATCGAGCGAATGAACGAGGAGCACCAGGCCGACTTCCGCGATTTCGGCCTGAGCTATGACAATTTTTCCTCGACCCACGGCGACGCCAACCGGGAGCTGGTGGAAACCATTTACATGCGGCTGCGCGACGCCGGGCACGTGACCACGAAGACGATCTCGCAGTTTTTTGATGAAACCGAGGGCATGTTCCTGCCCGACCGGTTCATCAAGGGCACCTGCCCGCGCTGCAAGACCGAGGACCAGTACGGCGACAGCTGCGAGGCCTGCGGCAGCACCTACGCGCCCACCGAACTGATCGACCCGCGGTCCGCGGTCAGCGGCTCGAAGCCGGTCATGCGTGACTCCGAGCACTATTTCGTCCGCCTGGCCGATTTCGAGGAGCGGCTGCGCGAGTGGCTGCCGACCGGCGTGCCGCAGCGCGAAGTGGCCAACAAGCTCGGCGAATGGTTCGAAGACGGCCTGCGTGACTGGGACATCTCTCGCGACGCGCCCTACTTCGGCTTCCGCATTCCCGGCACCGAGGACAAGTTTTTCTACGTCTGGGTGGATGCCCCGGTGGGCTACATGGCCAGTTTCCGCGAGCTCTGCGAGGCCCGCGGCATGGATTTCGACGCCTGGTGGCGGCCGGATTCAGACACTGAGCTGTACCATTTCATCGGCAAGGACATCGTCTATTTCCACACGCTGTTCTGGCCCGCCATGCTGATGGGCGCCGGTTTCCGCACGCCGACCTCCGTGTTCGCGCATGGCTTCCTGACCGTCGACGGCACCAAGATGTCGAAATCCCGCGGCACGTTCATCAAGGCGCGGACCTACCTGGACCACCTGGCGCCGGATGCGCTGCGATACTACTTCTGCGCCAAGCTGGGCGCCGGTACCGCGGACATCGACCTGAACCTGGACGATTTCATCGCCCGGGTGAACGCCGACCTGGTGGGCAAGGTCGTGAACATCGCCAGCCGCTGCGCCGGGTTCATTCATCGCGGGTATGACGGCCAGCTGTCACCCGAACTGCCGGAGCCGGCGTTGTATGCCGAATTTATCGAGGCGCGCGCCGACATCGCGGCCGAGTTCGAGGCCCGCAACTACCAGGCCGCGATCCGCCGGATCATGGCGCTGGCCGACCGTGCCAACCAGTACATCGACGAGCACAAGCCCTGGCAGATGGTCAAGGACCCTGAACAGGCCGACCAGGTCCAGGGTGTCTGCACCCAGGGCCTGAACCTGTTCCGGGTGCTGGTCACCTTGCTGGCGCCGGCCATCCCGTTCACCGCCGAGAAAGCGGCCGAATTCCTTGGCCAGCCGATACGGCGCTGGGCCGACCTGGACGTACCGCTCACCGGCGTGAGCTTGAATCCTTTCCAGCCGCTGCTGATGCGCGTGGACCCGGAAAAGGTGGCCGCCATGGTGGAAGACTCGAAAGAATCACTGCAGGCCAAGGACGAAGGCGCCGCAGGCGAAGACAAACCCGCCGCGGCGCCGCTGGACCTGGCCGACGAAATCACCATCGACGATTTCACGAAAGTCGACCTGCGCGTGGCCCGCATCGCCCGGGCCGAGGCCGTGCCCGAGGCCGACAAGCTGCTGAAACTCACCCTGGACCTGGGCGCCGAGACCCGTACCGTGTTCGCCGGCATCAAGTCGGCCTACGACCCGGCCGAGCTCGAAGGCCGGTTGACCGTCATGGTCGCCAACCTGAAACCGCGGAAGATGCGCTTCGGCGTTTCCGAGGGGATGGTGCTGGCGGCCGGCGGTGATGGCGGCCCGTTCATCCTCGAGCCGGACGACGGCGCGACGCCCGGCTCACGGGTGACCTGACCGCGCGCCGTGGCGGACGCCGTGGGCAACGCCTGGTCGGGCTACCTGCTCATCCTGGTCAGCACCGTGCTGGCCAATAATTTCGTGCTGGTGCGGTTCCTGGGGCTGTGCCCGTTCATGGGCGTCTCCACGAAGCTGGAAGGCGCCATCGGCATGTCCGCCGCCACCGCCTTCGTGCTGACCCTGAGCTCGGTCTCGTCCTACGTCGTCCACCAGTACATACTCGAGCCGCTGGGCCTGGAATACCTGTCCACGCTCAGTTTTATCCTGGTCATCGCCGTGACGGTGCAGGCCACCGAGATGATCATGCGCCGGGTCAGCCCGCTGCTGTACCGGGTGCTGGGCATATTCCTGCCGCTGATCACCAGCAACTGCGCCGTGCTGGGCGTGGCCCTGCTGAACGTGCAGGAACAGCACAACCTGCTGGAATCGGCGCTTTATGGATTCGGCGCCGCCACCGGTTTCGCGCTGGTGCTGGTGCTGTTCACGGCCATGCGTGAACGCCTCGCCCACACCGATGTGCCCGTTCCTTTCCGGGGTGCGCCCGTGGCCCTGGTCACGGCCGGGCTGATGGCGCTGGCGTTCATGGGCTTCACCGGGCTGGCGAACCAGTGAGGCGGCCATGCTGATCCCACTGATCGTATTCCTGGTGTTCGGCCTGGTGTTCGGGCTGGTGCTGGGCTGGACGGCGCGGCGATTCCGCGTGGAATCCGACCCGGTTGTTGACCAGATTGACGCGCTGTTGCCCCAGACCCAGTGCGCACAGTGCGGCTTTCCAGGCTGCCGGCCCTACGCCGAAGCCATCGCGCGCGGCGAGGCCGACATCAACCAGTGCCCGCCTGGCGGCGAGGCCGGCATCCGTGCGCTGGCCGACCTGCTGGGGCGCGATCCCAAGCCGCTGAACCCGGAGAACGGCGAAGAACAGCCACGCCGGGTTGCCGTCATCGACGAGGCCGCCTGCATCGGCTGCACGCTGTGCATCCAGGCCTGCCCGGTCGACGCCATTGTCGGTGCGGCGAAGCTCATGCACACCGTCATCGAGGACGAATGCACCGGTTGTGACCTGTGCCTGCCGCCCTGCCCGGTCGACTGTATTGACATGGTCGAACCCGAGCCGGCATTCAGCGACTGGCGCCGCCCGGCGCCCGGCGAGGCCACGTCGTGATCGACGAGTCGAAAGTTGTCGTCGGCGAGCACCTGCACCGTTTTCCCGGTGGCCTGCGGTTGCGCCACAACAAGCGTGTCGCCTGCCGGCATGCCGTGGCACGGCCCGCGCTGCCCACGCAGCTGGCGGTGCCGATGCTGCAGCAGGCCGGGCCGCCCGCCGAACCGGTGGTCGATGTCGGCGATACCGTCCTGAAGGGGCAGCTGATCGGCGCGGACCCCTCCGGCCTGGGCGCCCGCGTGCATGCGCCGACTTCCGGCACGATAGTCGCCGTCGATGATGGCCCCATCAGCCATGTGACCGGCCAGCCCGGGATGCGCGTGGTGATCGATACCGACGGTCGCGACCAGTGGACCACGCTGGACCCGGTCGATGACTGGCGGACCGAAGACCCGGCGACATTGCGGGCGCATATCGACATGGCCGGCGTCGTCGGGCTGGGCGGCGCGGTCTTTCCCACGTTCCGCAAGGTCGACGGCGCCCATGCAGCCGGCATTCACACGCTGATCGTCAACGGCGCCGAGTGCGAGCCCTGGATCGCCTGCGACGAAATGCTGATGCGCGAACATCCCCGGCGCGTAGTCACCGGCACGCGCGTGCTGATGCGGGCATCGGGCGCTGACGAGGCCGTTATCGCCATCGAGGACCAGATGGGTGCCGTGCAGTCCGCGCTGGAACAGGCCGCGGCGGAACTAGGCGACAACCAGGTCCGCATCGTCCGTATTCCCACCATTTATCCCGAAGGCGGCGAACGCCAGCTGATCCAGACCCTGACCGGCCGCGAGGTTCCTGCCGGCGGGCTGCCGCAGGATCTTGGTGTCCTGGTCCAGAACGTGGCGACGGTGGAGGCCGCGCGCGCCGCGATCATCGAGGGCAAACCGATGATTGAACGCCATGTCACCGTCACCGGTGACGGCGTTGCCGAGCCCCGCAACTGGCTGGCGCTGCTGGGGACGCCGGTGGCCCACCTGGTGGCCGCCAGCGGCGGTTACACGTCGGCGGCGCAGCGACTGGTCATCGGTGGGCCCATGATGGGCTACGCCCTGGGCCGGGACGACGCGCCGCTGGTGAAAGCCGGTAACTGCATCCTGGTGCTCACCGAAAACAACGTCCGGCCGACCCAGCCGGAAATGCCCTGTATCCGTTGCGGCGAGTGCTCACGCGTCTGCCCTGCCCGGCTGATGCCCCAGGAACTGCAGTTCTTCATCCGCTCCGGACAACTGGATGCGGCCACCGACATCAGCCTCGAGGCCTGCATCGAATGTGGCTGCTGTGACTTCGTCTGCCCCAGCCATATCCCGCTGGCGGAATGGTTCCGGCACGGCAAGGCCGAGGCCCGTCACCTGGCGCGAGAGCGGGCATTCGCCGATCACTCGCGCGAGCGACACCAGGCCCGGGAAGCCCGCCTGGCCGAGGCCCGCGCTGAAAAAGAGGCCCGCATGGCGCGGCGCAAGGAAAAACTGGGCAACGATGCCGAACGCAAGCGCCAGGTCGCACGGGCGATCGAACGTGCACGGGCGGCGAAGGAAAAGTCCTCGACGCCGGACACCACTGAAAAGGACAAGGGGGGCGAGTCATGAACCGGGTGTTTCCAACCGGCACCGCCCCGCACCTGCCCGCGCCGCCCACCGTCGCCGGGGTGATGGGCCAGGTCCTGCTGGCGCTGATTCCCGGCATTGCCACCTACACCTGGTTTTTCGGGCCGGGCGTACTGGTGCAGATCCTGCTGGCCAGCGGGTTTGCGCTGGTTTTTGAAGCCCTGGCGCTGCGCTGGCGTGGTCGTCCCCTCCAGCCATTTATCAGCGACGGTTCAGCCGTGGTCACCGCGGTGCTGTTCGCCCTGTGCATCCCGCCGCTGGCGCCCTGGTGGGTGGCCGCCATCGGCATGGCCTTCGCCATCGGCCTGGCCAAGCACCTGTACGGCGGCCTGGGACAGAACCCGTTCAACCCCGCCATGGTGGGTTACGTCGTGGCGCTGATCTGCATTCCAGCCGCCATGACCCAGTGGCTGGCACCGCGCGAAATCGCCGAGCTGGTGCCGGGCCTGGCCGCCACGCTGCAGGCCATTTTCACCGGCGCCCTGCCCGAGCCGCTGACCGTGGATGCGGTCACCCGCGCCACGCCACTGGACAGCCTGAAAACCGGCGTCGAGGCCGGCCGCTTCGTCATCGAGATCCGCCAGTCGCCCATCTTCGGTGACTTTGGTGGTCGCGGCTGGGAATGGATCGCCAACGCCTACGCGCTCGGCGGCCTGTGGCTGGTGTACCGCCGCATCATCACCTGGCATGTGCCGGTGGCGGTGATCGGCAGCGTCATGGCGCTGAGCCTGCCGGCCTGGCTGCTGGACCCGGGCGCCAACCCGGAGCCGCTGCAGCACGTGTTCTCGGGCGGCCTGGTGCTGGGCGCCTTTTTCATCGCCACCGACCCGGTCAGCGGCTGCGCCAGCCCGCGCGGGCGACTGATCTTCGGCGCCGGCGTGGGCATTATCACGCTGGTCATCCGTCGCTGGGGTGGCTATCCCGACGGGGTCGCTTTCGGTGTGCTGCTGATGAACATGGCCGCGCCGCTGATCGATCGCTACACGCGGCCCAGGGTGTACGGCCGGTGAATGCCGACAGCCCGCTTCGCAGTGGCCTGACCCTGGCCGGCATCGCCGTGCTGGGCGTGGCCCTGCTGACCGGCATCCACCACCTGACCCGCGAGCGCATTGCCGCCCAGCAGCGCGATGCCGTGGCCATGCGGTTGTCGCAGGTACTCGCGCCCGACCGTTACGACAACGACCTGCTGCATGATGTGATCCAGGTCACCGACCCGGAGACCTTCGGCCACCCCGGCCCCGCCACGGTTTACCGCGCCCGTCGCGACGGGCAACCGGTCGCCGTGGTCATGGAAGTCACCGCGCCGAACGGCTACAACGGCCCGATCCGCATGCTGGTGGGCATCCTGGCCGACGGCAGCATCAGTGGTGTCCGGGTGGTGTCGCACCGCGAAACCCCGGGCCTGGGCGACCCGATCGAGGCGCGGCGCAGCGACTGGATCACGCGTTTCGAAGGTCGCTCTTTGCGCGACCCCACGCCGGAGGGCTGGGCGGTCCGTCGCGACGGCGGCGAATTCGACCAGTTCACCGGCGCCACGATCACGCCACGCGCGGTCGTGGAAGCCGTCCAGCGTGCGCTGGAATACCACCGCGCCCACCTCGACGCCCTGTATGCGCGACAATCAGCCGATGAGCAAAGCACCGATGAGTGAGCACCGCACCCCGCTGGGCGATATTTTCACCGAGGCGGCCTGGCGCCAGAACACGGGGCTGGTGGTGCTGCTGGGGCTGTGTCCGCTGCTGGCGGTCTCCGGCACCGTCGTCAACGGCCTCGGGCTGGGGCTGGCGACGACCTTCGTCCTGCTGGTCTCCAACCTGTCGGTGTCACTGCTGCGTAAAACACTGCGGCCGGAAATCCGGATTCCGGCGTTTGTACTGATCATCGCCTCGGCCGTGACCGCCATCGACCTGCTGATGCAGGCCTGGTTCCACGACCTCTACGGCGTGCTGGGCATCTTCATCCCGCTGATCGTCACCAACTGCGCCATCATCGGCCGCGCGGAAGCCTTTGCTGCCCGCAATCCACCCATGGCCGCGGCCGTCGACGGCCTGGGCACTGGCCTGGGCTTCTGCCTGGCGCTGGTGCTGCTGGGCGCGCTGCGTGAACTGGCCGGCCATGGCACGCTGCTGGCCGGCGCCGACATGATGTTCGGCGAATGGGCGCGCAGCCTGGAGCTGACCCTGGTGCCCAACCACCCCGGCTTCCTGCTGGCGATCCTGCCCCCCGGGGCGTTTATCGGTCTGGGCCTGCTGATCGCCGCGCGCAACGCGATCATCGCCCGCGGCGAACGACGCGCGAAGGCGGGCTCGCCCAGGGTGACCGCACCGGTTGCCCGCGGGGAATCCGCTTGAACGCCGCCGACCGCCACGAGTTCTTTCGCCGCCTGCGTGAGCACGACCCGCACCCGACCACCGAGCTGAACTACGACACCGCGTTTGAGCTCCTGGTCGCGGTCATCCTCTCGGCCCAGGCGACCGATGTCGGCGTCAACAAGGCGACGGCGAAACTGTTCCCGGTGGCCAACACGCCACGCGCCATCCTCGACCTGGGCGAGGACGGCCTGAAGCACTACATCCGCACCATCGGCCTGTTTAACTCGAAAGCCACCAACATCATCGCCACCTGCGGCATATTGCTGGAACAGCATGGCGGCGAAGTGCCGGACAACCGCGAAGCCCTTCAGGCGCTGCCCGGGGTGGGCCGAAAGACCGCGAACGTCGTGCTCAATACCGCCTTCGGGCAACCCACCATGGCCGTCGACACCCACATCTTCCGGGTCTCCAACCGCACCGGCCTGGCGCCCGGGAAAACGCCACTGGCGGTGGAGAAAAAACTGCTGAAGAATGTGCCGGCCGAGTTCCTGCAGGATGCGCACCACTGGCTGATCCTGCACGGCCGTTACACCTGTATCGCGCGCAAACCGAAATGTGACGAATGCATCGTCGCCGACCTGTGCCGCTACGCGAAGGCCGAGGCCCGCAAAGAAGCCCGGAAAGCAGCACGCAAATCCTGACCGCGGTGACGCGACGGGCTCCCCGGCCGGTCGCCGTACCCGGACTCGGCCTGTCGCACTCCGGCAACCGGTTGTCCCTTTCCCACGGAACATTCGCCGTTCAATGTAATCATTTTCCAGAGATGCCGGTCTGTTCCCGTAACCGTCCCGGCGCTCGCCGGCGGATGACTCCGCGGAGGATTCTGCTAGTCTTTGGCGAACGGCGTGGTCGACAATGCGAGCAGATCGCGTCATGGCGCTGCAAGGCGCCGCTACCGGGGAACACCCCCGAACATCCATAAAAGGAGGTTGTTGCAATGAGCAAGAAGACCGACATCATCAAACCCGTATCCACCATCGCCGGCTTCGCGCTGGCCTCGACCCTGGCCTTCGGCGGCAACGCCATCGCGGCCGACACCGACTTCGAACTCGCCGACCTGGACCAGGGCTACATGGTCGCCGGCGACGAGAAGGACAAGGAAGGCAAGTGCGGTGAAGGCAAGTGCGGCGACAAGGAAGGCAAGGATAAAGACGGCAAATGCGGCGAAGGTAAATGCGGCGACAAGGAAGGCAAGGACAAGGACGGCAAATGCGGCGAAGGCAAGTGCGGCGACAAAAAGGAAAAAGGTGAAGAAGGCAGCTGCGGCGCCTGATCACCTCGCCTGACCTGGACCTGTCATGAGCACGCGGAAATATCCCGTGAACGGCACGGGATTGGGACTGAGGCGGGCCCTGCTGGGCCCGCTTCAGGCATTACCGGCCGGCAAACTCGAGGACGCCGTCGACTTCATGGAAGTGGCGCCCGAGAACTGGATCGGTGTCGGCGGACGGCGCGGCAAGGCGCTGCGGTCGTTTACCGAACGCTTTCCCTTTGTCTGCCATGGCCTGTCGCTGTCGCTGGGTGGTCCCGCGCCACTGGATGAAACGCTGCTGCGTAAAATCCGCACGTTCCTGGATGAACACGACATCCGCTGCTACACCGAGCACCTGAGCTACTGCAGCGACGCCGGCCAGCTGTACGACCTGATGCCCATTCCGTTCACGGCGGAAGCGGTCCACTGGGTCGCCGAGCGCATCCGGCGCACCCAGGACATCCTGGAACGGCGTATCGGCATCGAAAACGTTTCCTACTACGCGGCGCCCGGCGCCGAGATGTCGGAATCCGAATTCATCAACGCGGTGGTCACCGAGGCCGACTGCGACCTGTTGCTCGACGTCAACAATATCTACGTCAACGCCATCAACCACGGCTATGACGCGGGCGAATTCCTGCGTTCCATGCCCGGCGAACGCGTCGTCTACGGCCATATCGCCGGTCACTACGAGGAAGCCGAGGACCTGCGCGTGGATACCCACGGCGCGCCGGTGATTGATGGCGTCTGGGCCCTGCTGGACCAGGCCTACGACACCTTCGGCGTTTACCCCACGCTGCTGGAGCGCGATTTCAACTTCCCCGAAACGGCGGAACTGCTGGCGGAAACCGGCCGGATCCGTACCGCCCAGCAACGGGCCGGACACGAAGGCGCGGCTGCGCGAAATCGTGCCCATGGCTGAACGCCTGTCCACGGCCCTGAACCGCTTCGCGGCGCATGTCCGCAGCCCGCATCAACACGCTGCACCCGACGATGTCGAAGACCGTCGAATGGCCATTTACCGAGACCTGTATCACCGCAACCTGTCATCGTTTATCGAGGGCAGCTTCCCGGTCCTGCGTCGTCTCTACGATGACGATGAATGGCGAAATTTAATTCACGAATTTTCTGACGATCACCATTGCCGGACACCGCTGTTCCCGGAGATCCCGCGCGAGTTCCTGCGTTACCTGCAGGACGAACGCGGCCAGCGCGACGGCGACCCGCCATTCATGCTGGAACTGGCGCACTACGAGTGGGTGGAACTGGCGCTCGACCTTGACCCCCAGGACCTTGACGCCATTCCGGCGAACGCCGATGGTGACCTGCTGGACAGTGCCCTGGTGGTATCCCCCCTGGCCTGGCCGCTCGCCTATCGCTGGCCGGTCCACGAGATCAGCCCTGCTTTCCAACCGGAAGAACCGCCCGAACAGCCCACCCTGCTGCTGGTGTACCGCGACCGGGAAGACGAGGTCCGGTTCACCCGGCTGAACGCACTCAGCGCACAGTTGCTGGCGACGCTGACCGAACAGCCGGAACTGACCGGTCGCGACGCCATCATCGCCGCCGCCCGGGCGGCCGGCCATCCCGATCCGGCGTCGGTGGTGCCCGCGGGGGCGAAACTGCTGGAGAACCTGCGCGGCCGCGATGTCGTTCTGGGCACAAGGACCCACTGAATGATCGATCTATACGACGGACTCACCGCCCGCCTGCGCGGCATCGGCGACGCCACCTGGCCATTGGCGCTGCGCCTCATCCTGTTCTGGGAGTTCTGGGAATCGGGAATCACCAAGTACCGCGGCGATAACTGGTTCGCTGACATCCCCTGGGCAGACTGGCAAAAAGGCTTTCCGGCACCGTTCGAGTGGCTGCCGACAGACCTGAACTGGGCGCTGGCCACCTGGGGTGAACTGGTGCTGGCCACGCTGCTGTTACTGGGCCTGTTCACCCGTTTCGCGGCCGTGTCATTGCTGGTCATCACCGCGGTCGCCACAGCGGCCGTGCACTGGCCGGCGGAATGGGACGGCCTCGCCGGCCTCTGGCAGGGTTACGTTATCACCGCGGACAATGGCGGCAATTTCAAGCTGCCACTGTTGTTCATCATCATGCTGCTGCCGCTGGTGTTCCACGGCGGCGGCACGCTCAGCCTCGACCGGCTGCTGGTCGGCCTCACCCACCGCACCGACCGGCTGGACGACCGCGTCATGGACCTGCAGGCCGCCGGCCTGGCCCTGGCGGTGCTGGGGCTGACGGTGGTCTGGGTAGAACCCGCCTGGGGCGGTATCCTGCTGGGGGTGGCGGCCCTGGCGTTAATCATCCCCCAGTTCATGGGCAACCCTTTAAGGCCGGACTTCTGACACCGCGGCGGGAAACGGCGACGGCATCGGCACCAGGCCGAAACCTTCCGACTGGAATCCGTTGACCAGCCCGGCCTCGCCCGGCAGGTGCAACGCACCCACCGCGATAAATGCACAGCCTTCGTCCAGGAGCGGCAGCGCGTTCTTCAGCATCCTGGCATTACGGCGATCGATACCCTCGGCCTGGAAGTACTCACGCGTTTTTGGGCTGAGCACACTCATTTCCGCGTCAGACTCGGCCTGCAGCCTGTCAAGGGAGCCTACCAGGTAGATATCCACCAGCCTGGTATGCGTCTCGTCCACGCGATCGACCTCGGCCACGGCCTGGTCCAGCATTTCGATCTGCGCCGGCAGTTCAAGGTCATCCAGGAAGGACAGTTGCTCTTGAAGCGTTTCCAGCCCGACCACGTCCAGGCCGGCGCCCGAGGCACGCAGCGACAGGGAGAAATCCATGAACAGGCCGGATTTCGGCGGCGGCATGCTCAATATCATCATCACCGCCCAGGGTTTCAGCTGGCGCGCGTTCGGGCCGGTCACGCCATAGCCTGATAGCGCTTCAACCACGCGATCGAATCGCTCGGCGCCCAGTTGTTCGCGCAGGTCTGCCCCCGCCGGCTGCCGCATCGCGTCCATTAACCGCCGCATGGTGGGCAGGTCCGGCACCATTTCCATCGCGAAGGTGTCGCATGCCGTCAGCATATCGAGGAATTCCTCCCGGTATTCCAGCACCCGCGGATCCTCGCTGTGGACAGTCCCCAGCAGGTAACCGGCCACGTCGCCTTCACGGTCAATGCGCCAGAACAACGCATCACCATCGCTGGAATCGGCCGGTACCAGGCCGGGTAAAATCGCCAGGAACAGGGCGAACCCGGCGACGACGCCCGGCACCCGCCACCACGCGGTGTGTTTCAGTTTTCCAGACATGGCAAAATACGGCCTCCGCCGCGTGATCCAATCTTCCATCCGACAAGGGGCCATTATGCCGCTCATCTCCGACCGATTCAGGGGCTTTCTGCCCGTTGTCGTCGATCTCGAAACCGGGGGCTTCAACGCCGCCACCGACGCCGTGCTTGAAATTGCCGCCTGTATCCTGGCCATGGACAATTTCGGCCGCCTGTCGATCGCCGAAACCATCAGCGTCGACGTCGAGCCGTTTGAAGGCGCCAATGTCGACCCGCGCGCCCTGGAATTCACCGGCATCAACCTGGAAGACCCCGAGCGCGACCCGCTACCCGAAAAGGAAGCCCTGCGCCGGATCACCCAGCCCGTGCGCAAGGCCGTGCGTGAAACCGGCTGCCAGCGCGCCATCCTGGTCGGTCACAATCCGGCCTTCGACCTCGGCTTCCTGAACGCCGCCATCGAGCGCACCGACTTCAAGCGCAGCCCCTTCCACCCGTTCAGCAGCTTCGACACCGCCACACTGGGCGGCCTGGCGTTCGGCCAGACCGTCCTCGCCCGCGCGGTCGAAGCCGCCGGCATCGAGTGGAACGCGGCCGCCGCGCATTCCGCGGAGTATGACGCGACGAAGACGGCCGAGTTGTTTTGCAAGATTGTGAATATGTGGAAGTTGAAGGGTGGTGAGTAGTGAGTGGTGAGTGGTGAGTGGTGAGCAGTAAGCAGTAAGCAGTAAGCAGTAAGCAGTAAGCAGTAAGCAGTAAATTATGCGTGGGGTTTTCGCGAGAGCCAGCATTAAATCAATTTCGCGAAATTCCTGGAATTTGTGGAATTTGCGTGCGCTCTTGACGACCCCTCCAAAGGCATGACCTTCGGAATAGGTAAAACGTTTCATATCCCGCTATGATTCCCCCCACAAAGAGGGAGGAGTCATCCATGTCAGACAAGAATTACACCGTTTTTAACGCGATGGTGGACATCGTCGCGTCCCCGGGGCGCGCGCTGGACGAGGCCAAGGCGCATCCGCGCTGGTTCTGGTGGCCGCTGCTGATTTCCATCGTGCTGACCATCGCCGCCCTGAGCTACTACTACACCTGGGTCGATTTTGAATGGTTGATTGAGCAGACCATCATGAGCGTGCCGCCCGAAGACCGGGCCGCGGCGGAGCCTGGCATCCGGGGCTTCATGAGCGTGGGCACCAGCATCCTGACCACGGTGGCCGCGATCGTGATCATGACGTTCCTGATCTACGCCATCCAGGCCGTCTACCTGCACCTGGCCAACAAGCTCACAACACATGCGGACGTCAGCTATGGCCAGTGGTTCGGCTTCAGCGCCTGGACGGCGTTCGTGATGGTGCTGGGCGCGGTCGTGATGTTCGTGGTGATCTTCCTGGCCGACTCCAACCAGCTCGCGCAGCATGAGCTGTCACCGCTTTCAATGAATGCCCTGTTCATTCACGCGGAGCCCGGCGAGCCCTGGTTCAACTGGGGTAATTCACTGAACCTCTTCAACATCTGGACCCTGGTGCTGATGACCATTGGTTACCACCGCTGGACCGGCGCCGGCATCGTGAAATCGGCGATCATCGCCTGCCTGCCCTGGGTGCTGATCTTCGGAATCTGGGCGGCGATGGTCTGAGCCGGACCCGGTCATGAAAAAACTGCTGATTTTCGCGGGACTCGCGGTCCTGCTGGTCGGGCTGCCGCTCGTCTCCAAGATGAACCGCGGCGGGGACGCCGAGGTGGTCGAGGTGCAGGCAGCCGGCCTGGAAACCATCCGCAGCTCGATCCTGGCTTCAGGCACCCTCGCCTTCCGCGAGCAGGTGCAGCTGCGATCCGAGGTCATCGCCCGCGCCACGCGCGTGCTGGTCGAGGAATCCGACCGCGTCGCGCAGGGCGAACTGGTGATCACCCTGGACACCGAGTCCTATGACGCCCAGGTCGAGCAGGCCGATGCACGCGTACGCATCCAGGAACTGGCGATCGAGCGGCAGCGGCACGTGGTGGCGGACCTGGAGCGCCGTCACCGCAACGCCGAACGGCTGGTGAAACAGGGCCTGATCGACCAGGACAGCTACGACGCCCTGGTCAACCAGCTGGACGTGGCCCGCGTGGAACTGCGCTCGCAGCAGGAGGGCCTGTCGCAGGCCCGGGCCGCGCTGGCGCAGTCACGCGACCTGCTGGCCAAGACCCAGATTGCCTCGCCGATTGACGGCATCGTCATCGCCGTCGACATCAAGCCGGGTGAAACGGTCATTGCCGGCACCACCAACATCCCGGGTTCGACGCTGATGACCATCGCCGACCCGTCCGAGATGCTGGTCGAGGTGCTGGTCGACGAGGCCAACATCGCCTCTGTCCGCGAGGGCCAGCGCGCCGATCTCTACGCCGCCGCCTGGCCGGACACGGCGCTGGGTGGCACGGTCGAGTCGATCGCGCCCACGGCCCGCCAGAACGCCGGCCAGCAGGGCCTGACCTTCCTGGTGAAGATCCTGCTGGATGAACAGGATGACATCGCTGTGCGCTCGGGCATGAGCGCGCGCGCCGAGATTCACACCGAATCCAGCGAATCCACGCTGTCGGTGCCGATCCAGGCCGTGCGCTACGACGAGGACGACGAGGCTTCCGACGAAGAAGACGCCGAGCAGGCCTACGTTTACGTTTTTGACAACGGCACCGCGCGCCGCCGCGACGTGGAGACCGGCATCTCCAGCGACAGCGACCAGGAGATTCTCTCCGGCCTTGAAGAAGGCGACCGGGTCATCACCGGGCCGTTCCGCACCCTGCGCACACTGGACGACGGCGACCCGGTGGAGCAGGAAGAGGAATCCGCCGCTGACGATGACGCTGACGACGACGCGGATTCCGACGAAAGCTGATGTCCGCTGATTCGGCCGAGAGCGTCATCCGTTTCCGCGGCGTGGCGCGGCGCTACGAGATGGGCGACCAGGTGGTGAATGCGCTGGATGGAGTCGACCTGGACATCCGTCGCAACGAGTATGTCGCCATCATCGGTGCATCGGGTTCGGGCAAGTCGACGATGATGAACATCATCGGCTGCCTGGATCGCCCCACCGAGGGCGAGTACCAGCTCGAGGGCCACGATGTCGGCGCCATGAATGAAAACGAGCTGGCGCGTGTCCGCAACCGCGAGATCGGTTTCGTGTTCCAGAGTTTCAACCTGCTCCCGCGTGCAAATGCTCTTAAGAATGTGATGCAACCCCTCGTTTTCCGGGGAATTAAGCTGGACGATCGCAAGCAAAAAGCACGGCAGTCGCTGGAGCGTGTTGGACTGGGTGACCGGGTCGATCACCTGCCCAACCAGCTCTCCGGCGGCCAGCGCCAGCGCGTGGCGATTGCCCGGGCGCTGGTCGGCGAGCCGGCGATCCTGCTGGCCGACGAGCCCACCGGCAATCTCGACAGCCGCACCACGGTCGAGATCATGCGATTGTTCGACGCCCTGCACAGCGCCGGCCAGACCATCATCATGGTCACCCACGAGGCCGATATTGCCGCGCATTGTGAACGCGTGATCCGGCTCGAGGACGGTCGCGTGGCCGAAGACCATCGCAATAACACGCGACGCCGTGCGCTGGCGGAAGGCGCTGACGGATGAACGGGGCCCGCTGATGTTCATGCTGCTGGAAAGCCTGCGCTCGGCGCTCGATTCCATCCGCGCCCACGGGTTCCGCTCGGTGCTGACCTCGCTGGGCATCATTATCGGCGTGATGTCGGTGATCGCCGTCGTGTCGATCGTCCAGGGGCTTTCGCATACCGTGAACCAGCAGTTCGAGGGCCTGGGCAGCAACACGCTGACGGTACGCTCGTACACCCCGTTCCGGAAGGCCCTGCAGGGCCAGGTCGCCAAGTTGCGACATGACGACATGACCGCCATCGAGCAGCGGGTCGAGGGCATTTCCCATGTCACGCCCATCCTGTTCGCCCAGAGCGGCACCCAGGGCCAGGTCTCGTATCGCTCCCAGGACACGTTTGCGCAGGTGTTCGGCGTCGGCCCCTCGTATTTCGAAGTGAATGGCGTGTTCCCCGAATCGGGCCGCGGCTTCGCCCGCGACGACGACCTGCGCCGGCGGCTGGTCTGCCTGCTGGGCCAGGACGTGGTCGAGGAACTGGAGATGCCGGACAACCCCGTCGGCGAATACTTCAAGGTGGGGGCCGAGTGGTGCAAGGTCATCGGTGTCATGGAGCGGCGCGGCGAGCTGCTGGGCTTTTCGCAGGATAACTACGTGCTGCTGCCCTATGGCACCGCCCGGCGTATCCAGGGCACCTCCCGCGACCTCGATATCCAGGTGCAGTTGCAGGTGGACGACATCAACCGCATGGACGAGGTGAAAGACCGCATCAGCCGGTTATTGCGGAGTAATCATGGCCTGAAATCAGGCGATGACGACGACTTCCGCGTGCAGACCTCCGAACAGCTGACCGAGTCGTTCAACCAGATCATCTCCACCATTACCGCGGCGGTGGGCGGCATTGTCGGCGTCTCGCTGCTGGTGGGCGGCATCGGCATCATGAACATCATGCTGGTGTCGGTCACCGAGCGGACGCGGGAGATCGGCATCCTGAAGGCGCTGGGCGCGACCCGCCAGGACATCATGCTGCAATTCCTCATCGAGGCCGTGCTGCTGTGCCTGGTCGGCGGCGTCATCGGCATCGCGCTGGGTTACGGCATCGGCGCCTTTGCCGCGGCGATGCTGCCCGGCTTCCCCCCGGCGCACGTGCCGGCCTGGGCCATCGCGCTCAGCTTCGGCTTCAGCGCCGGCGTCGGCATCATCTTCGGCATTATCCCGGCCGCCAAGGCCTCGCAGCTCGACCCGATCGACGCCTTGCGTTACGAGTAGCGCTCAGGCGCCTGGCGATTCGGTCGCGGGCGCGCCAAACCCGCCGCCGCCGGGCGTTTCAATCGTCAACACCTGCCCCGCTTTTACGGCCTGGCTGTGTTTCCCGGGAAGGGGCTGGTCATCAAGGCGGTTGTTTCCCGGCAATCCCGCCTCGCCACCGGCCAGCCCCCACGGCGCATGGCGGCGCCGCTCGGTGATCACCGACAGGCTGGCGTCTTCAAGAAAACGGTATTCGCGGATGACGCCATCGCCGCCCCGGTGGCGCCCCGCCCCGCCAGAACCGTGACGAACCGCGTATCGGTTGACGCGCAGCGGGTAGTGCAACTCCAGCACTTCCACCGGCGTGTTCAGGGTGTTGGTCATGTGGCTGTGGCGGGCGCTGAGCCCATCCCAGCCGGGACCTGCGCCATGGCCACCGGCCAGCGTCTCGTAGTAGTCCCAGCCACCGGCACCGGCGCGCCCCATGGCCAGGTTGTTCATCGTGCCCTGGCTGGCGGCCGGGATGTGGTCCGGCAGCGCCTGCGCCAGTGCCCCGCACAGGGCGTCGACAATCCGCATGCTGGTTTCGACATTGCCCGCCGCAACGGCGGCGGGTGGGCGCGCATTGACGACACAGCCCTCCGGCGCCTGCAGGCGGAGCGGCCGGAACGCGCCGGCGCAGGCCGGCAGTTGCGGCGGCATCAGGCAGCGAAACACGTAAAACACCGCCGCGGCGGTAACGGCGAGTGGGCAGTTCAGGTTGCCGGCGACCTGCGGCGCGGTGCCGTCAAAATCGACATCAACGCCCGCCGGCGACACCGTCACCTGCACCCGGATTTCAATATCGTCCGTGCCGACGCCATCATCGTCCAGGCGATCAGTGAAGGCGTAAACGCCCGTTGGGAGTTCAGCAAGTGCGGCCCGGGCGACACGCTCGGCATAGTCATTCAACTGGGCAACGCGCCGCTTGAAGGGCTCGATGCCGGATTCAGCCACCAGCGACCGCAGCCGCCTTTCGCCCAGCCGACAGGCGCCGACCTGGGCGTCAAAATCGCCGCCGCCCGCGGCGCTGCCGGGCAGTGTGCGCCATGTGCTTTCCTGCCGCTCCCCGGCGCGAAACAGCAGCGAAGGCGGAATCAGGACACCCTCTTCCTCCAGTCGCGTACTGACCGGCATCGATCCCGGCGCGTCCGCGCCGATGTCGGCGTGGTGCGCCCGGTTGGCAGCGAAACCACACAGCTCACCCTCAGCGAACACCGGCGCGACCAGCGTGATGTCCGGCAGGTGGGTGCCGCCGCGAAAGGGGTCGTTAAGCACCATGAGGTCGCCATCGGCCCAGTCTCGCGAGGCCGCCAGTGATGTCATGGCCTGGGCCATGGAGCCCAGGTGTACGGGAATGTGGGTGGCCTGCCCGAGCAGGCCACCGCGTCGATCAAACAACGCGCAGGAATAATCCTTGCGATCGCGGATGTTCGGCGAGAATGCGACGCGCCCAAGGAGCGCGCCCATTTCCTCGCAGATGGCCGCGACGCGGCTGGCAAACAGCCCCAGCTCGATGCTGTCGTGGGCGTCCACCGGCCGCGCCGGTCCGGTCAGGCCTGTTTCGGGTCGACGTTCGCCAGGATAGCGTCGCGCTTCTCGGCGCGGGCTTCCTCGATGGCGCGACGAATTTCCGGGTAACGCAGGCCGAGGATGGCGGCGGCGAAAAAGGCCGCGTTGACCGCGCCCGGCTTGCCGATGGCGAGCGTGCCCACCGGGATACCCGGCGGCATCTGCACGATGGAGTACAGCGCGTCCTGCCCGCCCAGCGGACCGGAGACCAGCGGCACACCCAGCACGGGCAGCGTGGTCTTGGCGGCCAGCACGCCCGGCAGGGCGGCGGCCATGCCGGCGCCGGCGATCAGTACCTCGATGCCACGCTCGGGTGCAGTGGCGGCGTATTCAAACGCCTGCTCGGGGGTACGGTGGGCAGAAAGTACGCGGGCTTCGTTGGCGATGCCCAGCTTGTCCAGCGTGTTCGCGGCATGCTGCATCACGTCCCAGTCTGAATGGGAGCCCATGATGATGCCGACCAGGTTCTTGTCACTCACGGTCTGTCCTCTCCTGAAAGGATGAAAAAACAAACCGCTATTGTACCAAGCCGGGCAGCCCGAAGGGACCACGATGCGACAGGCATTGCGTACAATAGGGACTGTTGTTGAATCCGGAAAATGCCATGCCCGTCGACGCCAAACTGCTGGAAATCCTGTGTTGCCCCGTTTCCCATACGCCGCTGACCCGACTGGGGGACGACGACCTGGAAAAGCTCAATGCCGCGGTCGCCCGGGGCCAGCTGAAGCGCACCGGCGGGGAGCCGGTCAGCGACGCGCTGGAAGAGGCGCTGGTCACCGAGGACCGCAAGGTCATCTACCCCGTGCGCGACGGCATCCCCATCCTGCTCGAGGACGAGGCCATCGGCACCGCACAGCTGAAGGAATTCTGAGACGGCTCATGCCCACGCCCCCGCCATGCGTAGACGATGATGTCCGGCGCGCGCTGGACGAGGATGTCGGCGCGGGCGACCTGACCGCGGCGCTGGTCGAACCCGGCACGCGACTGCGGACCCGCGTCATTGCGCGTGAAACCGCGGTACTGGCCGGGCGCCCCTGGTTCGACTCGACCTTTGCGCAGCTCGGCGGTGACGTCCATATCGAATGGCGCTGCGCGGATGGGGACCGGCTCGAGCCCGACCAGGTGTTATGCGAGCTCGACGGCGATGCCGCCACGGTGTTGACGGGCGAGCGCACGGCGCTGAACTTCATCCAGACCCTGTCATCGGCGGCCACAATGACGCGGGCTTTCGTCGACCGCGTCGAGGGCACCGGCACGGTGATCCTCGACACGCGCAAGACCGTGCCCGGTTTGCGCCTGGCGCAAAAGTACGCCGTGCGTTGCGGCGGCGGGCGCAATCACCGTATCGGGCTGTTCGACGCGGTGCTCATCAAGGAAAACCACATCAGCGCGGCAGGCTCCATCGGCGCGGCCGTTCAGCGCGCACTGGAAACCGCCGGCGATGTGCTGATCGAAGTGGAGGTGGAGAACCTGGCCCAGCTGGCCGAGGCCTGTGCCGCCGGTGCCGGTCGCGCCCTGCTCGACAACTTCAGCCTTGAAGGGCTCACCGAGGCGGTCACCACCCACGGTGACAGGATCGCGCTCGAGGCGTCCGGCAATATCACCCTGGACACGGTCCGCGACGTGGCGGAAACCGGCGTCGATTTCATCTCCACCGGCGCCATCACCAAGCACGTCCGGGCCGTCGACTTTTCCATGCGTTTCGTTGACTGAGGAGCCACCATGCTGCGACTTCTGATCACCACTTTCCTGCTGCTTGCCGGGCTGGACGTGTTCGCCGAAGACGCGCCGAAACCCGAAAAAATATTTACCTCTGATACCGTCCTGCCCGTCACCATCGAGGGCCCATGGCGCACCATCGAGCGCAACAAGACCTCCGGCGACGAGTGGCAGGGCACCTTCAGCTACGACACCGATGGCGGCAGGGTCCGCATTCCCGTGACACTGCGCGCCCGCGGGCTGACCCGGCTGGATGTCTGTGATTTCCCGCCGCTGCGAATCGGTTTTGACAAGGCCGCGGCAAAACGCACCGCGTTCCGCGGCGCCGGCAACCTGAAAATGGTGACGCACTGCCTGAAGCGCGAGAAATTCGAGGCTTACCCGGTCAAGGAATATATCGGCTACCGCATCTACAACCTGGTGACCGAGAAGAGCTATCGCGTGCAGGGCCTGGATGTCCGCTACGTGGACACGGACAACGGCGATGTGACCGAGCGCTTCGCCTTCCTGATCGAGGACCCCGATGACGTTGCGAAGCGCAACGACCTGGTCAAGCTGGACATCGAGCGCACCATCCCACCGATGCTTGATGCCGACGCCGACAGCCTGTTCATGGTGTTCCAGTACCTGATCGCCAACCTGGACTGGTCGGTGCTGAGCGGGCCGGAGCCGGTCTGTTGCCACAACGTCCGCCTGATCGGCACCGCGCCCGATGCGCGGCCGGTCTACGCCCTGCCCTACGACCTCGATTCATCCGGGCTGGTGGACGCCCACTACGCATCGCCGCCGGATAACCTGCGGGTACGGGACGTTCGCCAGCGCCTGTTTCGCGGATTCTGCATGCACAACGAGGCGGTCCCCGGCGCGGTGCAGGCCTTTATCGGGCAGCGCGAGGCCATCTTCGCGCTGTTCGAGAACGAGACACGCCTGGACGAGCGAGATCGCGAGCGCGCGATCGGCTTCGTGGAACAGTTTTACGAAGAAGTCAGCGAAGCGGACGCGCTCGAAAAACTCACCGACAGTTGTCGGGGCTGAGCCAGGCCTCACGCTGCAGGATTTCCGGATCCTGCGTCCCTTCCGCGGCGCTGTCCGTGGCCGCGCTGTCCGCGCGCTCCGTCTCGGTCGATGCTTCCAGCGAACCGTTCGCGGCGGCGGTCTGCATTTTCTGCAGGCGCGAGCGCAGGTGGGCGTTGGCCGGGGCCATCTGCACGACCTTTTCCAGGTAAGCCAGGCGTCCATCGTTTTCGGCGGGCAATGGTAGCGCGCCACCCGGGTAATTCGCCGTCGCGGCACCACCCTTCAGCTCGAGAAACGCGATGTGGCCGCCGTAGTAGCCGGCGATGCCGGTGTCATTGAGCACCACCCTGCCGTCGAAGCGCGGCCACACTACGCCCTGGGTGGGTGTATGGCCCACGACGATGCGGGCCACGTCGTAGCGCGCCAGGATCGCATCGACCATCGGGCCGCGAACGGCCTCGCTGTCGGTCGCCAGGCCGCGGTACCACAGCGGCCCCAGTTCATCGGTGGCGATGCCGGGTTCGTCGAATGCGAAACTGGCCAGTTGCGCGTGCACGTCGCGGGTGTAATCCGGCAGTTCGAGCTGGCAGTACTTCGCGCTCAGGCCACCGTGCAGGAACAGGGTGTCATTCACGCGCAGCACCACGGGCGCGTTCATCACCCGTTTGCCGTAGTCGCCTTCCGGCGACCAGGCCTGCCGGTGCTCGACCCAGCCCAGCGGGTATTCCTTCTCCCATTCGGCGCGGAACGCCTTCAGGTCCAGGCCTTCCACGGAGGACGGGTCGCGCGCCGCCATGGTCTCGATATGGTGCTCGAACTGCAGGTCCTGGTAGCGCTTGGAATTCCGCGTTTTGAAGGCTTCGTACTCCCCGGCAACCACGTATCGCAGGTCGCCATACACGTTCATGGCCTCGTGATTGCCAATCAGCAGGTGCACCCGCCCGCCGTCACGTTCGGCGTCCTCGGCCAGTTCCACCAGGTGATCGATGATTTTGCGGGTATCCGGGCCACGATCGGGAATATCGCCGGTCTGCACCAGGTGGGTCTCGCCGCCCGCCCAGTTCCCCCGTTTGTCCACCAGCCCGGCCAGGGTCATGACCTTCATGTACTGGTCATAGTCGCCATGCAGGTCGCCGATGGCGACAACACGATCAACGCCTGTCCAGTGATAATCGCCGACCTTGCGCGCCTCGGCCCACGCGCTCTCGGGCATTTGCGAGAGCGCTACGAAAATCGCCGATGCCGCCAGCGCGCCCAGACCTCGAAGCTTCATGCCAGCCTCCTGTTCCCCGGCGTGCCCATGCCGGAACCTGTGGTTACCTGAACACCCCCGGGTCGGGGTCCTCTTCCTCGCTGCGCGACCGGCGCATGTACGTCTTGGCCTAGCTTAACGCCGACCATGGAAGGAAGTCGACCGGATCGCCGGGCGCGATGGCCTTGCCGGGTGGCTGGATGGCCAGTCCCTGGGCCCAGGCGGTGGACCGCAACACGCCACTGGACGGGTTCGGATAGGTCTCCAGGCCCTGCGCGCCCCGCCGGGCACGGTGGTAAACCTGCCGCTCGCCGGCCGGCGCCCTGAACGCCGCGGGTATCGCGAACGGTTGCGGCACGGTTGCGGCGGCGCCCTGGCAGGCCAACAGGAACGGCCGGGCCACGATCAACGCCGTGACCAGCGCAGACGCCGGGTTGCCTGGCAGCCCAATAAACGGGGTCTCGCCCACGACGCCAAAGGCCAGCGGCTTGCCGGGCTTCATGGCGATTTTCCACAGGTCCAGCCGGCCCAGCGACTCGACCACGCCCTTGACGTGATCCTCCTCGCCGACCGATACGCCGCCACACGACAGCACCACGTCGGCGGATTCAGCCGCGCGGGAGAACTGCGCCGCGATGGCGTCCGGACGGTCAGCGGCGATGCCCGCATCAACGAATTCAAACCCCCAGCCCTGCAGGAGCGAACCCAGCAGGTAGCGGTTCGAGTTGTAGATCTGTCCCGGCGCCGTGGGCCGGCCCGGTTCAACCAGTTCGTCGCCGTTGGACACCACGGCGACTCTCAATCGCCGGTGTACCGGAACTTCGGCGATGCCGACCGATGCGACCAGGCCGATGTCCTGCGCCCGCAGGCGGTGACCGGCATCGAGGATGCGATCGCCGCGGCCGATATCCTGGCCACGCGGCCGGACATGGTCGCCGGTCCGGGGCCGTTTGGTGACGCGCGTGCCGTGGTCATCGGTTCGCGTGTTTTCCTGCATGACGATGGCATCGGCGCCGGCGGGCAATTCAGCACCGGTAAAGATCCGGGTCAGCGTGCCCGGCGCGTGTGTCCCCGGGGCCTGGCCGGCCGCCAGCCTCGCGCCCACGGGCATCGGTGAATCCGGGCCGGTCCAGTCTGCTGCCCGTATCGCGTAACCGTCCATGGCCGAGTTCGCCGCGGGGGGCACGTCAATGGTGGATTCGACAGGCGCCGCCAGCACGCGACCCACGGCGTCGCACAGGGGTACGGGTTCGGACTCCGGCGGCCGCGGCGCCGCGGCCACCAGTTGGGCGATCGCGTCTGAAACGCTCAGCATCCGACGGCGGCGCCGGTATGGCAGACGAAGTTGCAGGGCTTGTGGCGGGCGTCCAGCTGTTCGACCAGGATCCGGTTCCAGGCCGTCCGGCAGGCGCCCGTGGAGCCGGGCACGCAAAAGACCAGCGTGCGATTGGCGAGCCCCGCCACCGCGCGTGACTGTACCGTGGACGTGCCGATTTCCTCGAATGACAGTTGCCGGAACAGTTCGCCGAACCCCTCGATGGGCCGGTCAAACAACGGCGACAAGGCCTCGGGCGTGGAATCGCGATCGGCCATGCCGGTGCCGCCGGTGGTGATGATCACGTCCACCCCGGGGTCGGCGATCCAGGCCGAAACGATGGCCCGCATGGCATAGACGTCGTCGCGACACAGTTCGCGCGCCGCCAGCCGATGTCCGGCCGCCTCGGCCATCTCCACCAGCGCCGCCCCGGAGGTATCGGTCTCGAAGCTCCGCGTGTCGGACACGGTGAGCACCGCGATCCGCAGCGGTACAAATTCGGAATTCTGGGTTGCCATCGGCCTGTCCTTGGTGAAACGTGAAAATCTTCAGGCTTTCGCCGCACCGGGGTCAAGCCAGTCGCGTGCCTGCGCCAGGTCGGCCGGCGTATTGACGTTGAAAAATGCGGGCGGCGTGCCGGCCGGCCAGTCGACCCGGACATGCGGTATCGCGTCGGCCATCGTCATCAGGCCCGGACCATCGCCGGACGCCAGCGTGCCGGTCACGGTCGGTAACACGTCCAGGCGCCAGAGCGAAAACGTCGGCTGCGGGCGGCCCTGGTACGCCGCCATGGCCAGCCCGACATTGTTATCGAGCGCCGCACCCAGAAGTCGCTCGCCAAGATCACCTGGAAGGAACGGTGCATCACACGGCGCAACCAGCAGCCAGTCGCCCGCGCCTGCACGGTCGCACCAGGCAAGCCCCGCGGCCAGCCCGGCCAGCGGCCCGCGATGATACTCGCCGTCGTCTTCCACCCGCGACGGGTTAAGACGGGTCACAGAATCCGGCAATGCCCAGTCTTGCTCCGGGCCGGTCGCGATCGCGAGTCGGCCGACCTGCGGCGAAAATCGCCGGACCACGTGCTCCAGCATGCGGCCACCCGGCAGTGAAACGAGTGCCTTGGCGCCCTGCCCCAATCGCCGGGCCTGCCCCCCGGCCAGGATGAGCCCGGCGACACATCCCACTGGAACAGGTGACGGGTCAGCGTTCATCGAGTGCCTTGACGGCCGCCAGTGCCGTGTCCGACAGGCCCTGGCCGCCAGCGCGGACGTGCGCCGTGATCAGTTCACGCATGGATGGCGCCCAGAACCGGCGCAGGTGGTCGCTGACGCGCGCGGGCGCGTCCGGGTAGGCCTCGAGATTGAGGGCGATGTCGTTGGCCATGTCGACCAGGCGGTCCAGCTCACTCCCCGCCATCAGCGGCTTCCTCCTCCACGATGCGCGAAGACCCAGTGTAAAGGTTGTGGCGACCCGGGCGCGCGAAACCCGCCAGGGTCAGGTTGCAATGCCGCGCGAATGCAATGGCCAGGGTCGTCGGCGCCGACACGGCCACCAGCAGCTCGACCCCGGCCATGGCGCACTTTTGCACCATTTCGTAACTGGCCCGGCTGGTGACGACGACAAACCCCATGCCCGCCGCATCGCCGGCGCCCGCACGCCAGCCCAGTAGCTTGTCGAGCGCGTTGTGCCGGCCGACGTCTTCGCGCGCGGCCAGGATGTCACCGCCGGGCGTACACCAGGCCGCGCAATGAACGGCGCCGGTGGCCGCCTGCAGGGGCTGTTGGGCGGAAAGTGCGGCCACGCCGCGCTGCAGGGCCCGGTGGGTCACGCGCAGCGTGTCGCCCACCGGGGAAGGCGGCCGCATGACCTGTTCGAGCGACTCCGCCCCGCACAGGCCGCAACCGGTCCGCCCGGAGAGATTCCGGCGCTGGCCCTGCACCCGCTCGAAACAATCCGGGGTCACGGTCAGCGCCAGTTCCAGCCCGCCTTCACGCTCGATGACCCGGGAAGCCCGTATGTCGCCGGCCTGCCGCGCCAGCCCTTCCGCCAGGCTGAAGCCCAGGCCGAGTTCATCGAGGTTCGTCGGCGTCGCCATCATCACCACGTGGGGGTGGCGGTTGTAGGTGATCGCGACCGCGCACTCGCCCGCCACCAGGTCCTCGTCGGCTTCCAGCTGGCCGTCGTTCCAGCGGGTGACGTCTGTGACCCCGGTGGGCTTCATCGCCTCAAGGCCTCAGCCGGAACCGGGCGTTGGCGCCTGCTCGGGCAGCAACGCGTTCCAGGCCGGTGACGACCAGGTTTCCCACCGGGTGCCGGAAGCATCCTGGTATTGCAGCAACACGGCCAGCCCCTGCTCAATCGCCAGGTCACGGGCGTGCTCGGGTCCGCGAACCATCATCGTGGTAGCCCAGGCGTCGGCCAGCATCGCGGTGTCGGCGATGACGCTGGCGGCACTCAGCGTGTGCGTCACCGGGAACTTGTGCCATGGATCAATGATATGCGAGTAGCGACGCCCATCCGCCTCGAAGAAATTGCGGTAGGTGCCCGAGGTCGCCACCGCCAGGCCCTGCAACGGAATCACGGGCCCCGTACCGGCCGCCGTGCCCGGTGGTGTTTCCAGCGCCACCCGCCAGGGCCCGCCGCCGGGCCGCTCGCCACGGGCCCTGACCTCACCGCCAATCTCCACGAGATACCCGGTAAAGCCCCAGCCCTGCAGCAATTCGGCGACCTGGTCGACGGCGTACCCCTTGGCGATGCCGCCCAGGTCCAGCCCCAGCCCGCGGATGGATTTCATCAGCGCCGGTGGATTGTCCCTGACCTGGAGCCGCGTCATGCCGGCCAGCGACCCGGCACCGCTGATCTCGCGGTCAGGTGGCGGCGCGGCGCGCGCCCCGCCCGGCCCAAACCCCCAAGTATCCACCAGGGGCCCGAGGGTCACATCGAACGCGCCGCCACTTCGCGCCGACACGTCCATGGCCGCCTGCACCACGGCCACCGTGTCCGCGGAAACCGGCACCCAGGTCGAGGGTGTGGCGCGGTTGAAACGACTGACTTCGGAGTCGTCGATCCAGTTGGACAGGCGCCCGTCCAGCGTGGCCAGCAGGCCGGCGATCGACTCGCTCACCGCCTTGGGATCGACAATTTCCCTGGGCGAGTGGGCGATCACCGACCAGGACGTGCCCATGGTACTGCCGACGAAACGAAGCTCCTGGGTGACGGGGGGTGGTGTGCAGGCCTGCAGGGACAGTAGCGTGGTCGCGACGAGCGATACGAGGGCCGCCTGCCGGAAGACATTTTTTCCGCAAATTACTTTAATTAAGTTAATTAACAAAATGTTTTATATGTGGTTTGCTTGTCGTCAAGCTGGTGTGGATTTGCCAAAACCGGGTGGTGGAGACCTGTCTCGTCGGGGGCAGTGGCGGAATAGTATCGTATCCGGTATGGGCGGGCATCTGCGCGGGATTTTCGTCGGCCACGGGCGGTGTATGGGTGGCGCTGATGCGTAGTGGCGCGCCAGGGCGCGGGCCGTCGGCGTAGATTTCAAGGGTCAGGCGCAGCGGCCTGCCGGTGGCGGTCAGCGACGCTGGCAGCGGGAACCGGGCGGCGTGGCGGCCCACGAGGTCCAGCTGCCCAGCCGTGTCAATCGCACGGTTGGTCCGCTGCAGGCGCGACTTGTAGACCAGGTCGCCCGACTCATCGCGCGCCAGCAGGCGGACGCGCAGGTTCTTGTGCGGAAGCGCATCATCAATGGCCCAGGCGTCGACATTGCCGTCGGCATCGATACCGATAATCCCACCGTCCTGGCCGGCACGCGGGCGCCAGGCGCTGTTCTCGGTGTCCGACCAGGCCATGTTCGGATAGTAGAGCTCGCCCGCCTTGACGGACTGGCCCAGCGCCAGCACATCGACCATGAACCCGGTGCCCGCGTCCGAGTCGTTATCGTCATAGAGCGCCGGAAACCGGTCCAGCCCCAGGCCAGGCGTGTCGCCCTCGGCGTCGAACGACCAGATAAACGGAATGACGGCGATAAACCGGGGATCGGACATCGCGATCTCCAGGTGGTGTGACAGGCGCCGGCCCAGCACGTCGGGCCAGTCAGCACGCGTCACTGATTCGTTCACCGCCCAGGTCTCGGGTACCGCGACGAGGCGCTGGTGCGGCTGCATGTGTTCCAGCAGGATGCCGTAGAGGTCCAGCGCCGAGCGGTCACTGCAGCCACGGAACAGGTCCATGTAGCAGTTGTACCCCACCCAGTCGTAGTTCTCCGGGATCGAAAAGAACCGGTGCGCCAGTTCGTAGCCCGACAGGATCACGCCGATCGGCTTTTCCGGAAACACCGCGCGCACCAGGTCGTTCGCCTCGACCAGGACCTCGTAAACATCCTCGTAGACCTCGCCGGTGACGTATTCCTCGACAAAGTTCGGGTCACGGTGGCGGACGAACTCGCGGAACGGCTCATCTTTCGGATAGATCATCACCAGCGTGTCGAGCAGCGCCTCGGCTTCAAGGCGGGTGCGCAGCTCGACCAGGTCGTCCAGGATGTCGGCCCCGGGCCGAAGGTCACCGCGGGCATTGGCGAACAGCCAGGGCTCGATGCTCAACACCGCACCAACGCCGGCCAAACGTGCTTCGGCCACGCGCGCGACCATCCGCTCCATGCCCCACTCGGGGCCGACATGGATCCAGGTCAGGTTCGTGTACGGCGCGAGTTCGGCGGTGTAGTTCCAGTCCCACATGGCGCTGGCGTAGAACCCGAAATATTCCAGGTGGGTGTTGCGCGCGGACGCAACGTCGGCCCGGTCGCTCGCGGCTTTCGCCACGCCGGCAGACAGGAGCGCGAGAACCGCGCCCACCAGGAGACACTTCATGAACTTTGACACCACCACCGCCGGGGCACAGGGCCCGCCCAACCTACACCTGTCCGATGGTAACGACGCGCATGCGCCACGGCTTGACCCAACCGGACAGGGCTTTGACCGCCCGGACGGCCCGGCGTTCATTCCCGGCGCGCGGCTTCCAGCAGGTTTTCCTGGCGGTCGGTGAACTGGCGGTAACGGCGCTGCCACTCCGAGGGCTGGGTCACCCGCGTCACCTGCACCGCGGTCACCTTGTACTCGGGGCAGTTCGTGGCCCAGTCGGAATTTTCCGTGGTGACCACGTTGGCGCCCGTCAGCGGGAAATGGAACGTGGTGTACACCACGCCGGGCTGCACCCGTTCGCTGACCCGGGCATGCAGCACCGTGTCGCCGGCGCGCGACTCCACGCCCACCCAGTCACCGTCGGTGATACCCCTGAATTCGGCATCAAGCGGGTGGATCTCCAGCACATCCTCGGCATGCCAGCGGCTGTTGCGGGTCCGCCGGGTCTGCGCACCGACGTTGTACTGGGTGAGAATCCGCCCCGTGGTCAGCAGCAGCGGGTAGCGGCGGGTGGAGCGCTCGTCGGTTGGCACAAATGCGGTGATGGCGAAGTAGCCCTTGCCGCGGACCATCGCCTCGGCGTGCATCGTCGGCGTCCCGTCCGGCGCGGCCGCGTTGCAGGGCCACTGGATGCTGCCCAGCCGATCAAGTTTGTCATAGGTCACGCCCTCGAACGTCGGTGTCAAACGGGCGATTTCATCCATGATTTCCGATGGATGGCCATAGTTCATGGGAAACCCCATCGCATTGGCCAGCAACTGCGTGACTTCCCAGTCCTCGTACCCGGCCAGCGGCTCGATCACCTTGCGGACCGGTGAGATGCGGCGCTCGGCGTTGGTGAACGTGCCATTCTTTTCCAGGAACGACGAGCCGGGCAGGAACACGTGGGCATAGCGCGCGGTCTCGTTCAGGAACAGGTCCTGGACGATCAGCAGGTCCAACGCGCGCAAGGCGGCGTCAACGTGATTCGTGTTCGGGTCCGACTGGGCGACATCCTCGCCCTGGCAGTACAGCGCCCGGAAGCGCCCCGCCACGGCGGCGTCAAACATGTTGGGAATGCGCAGCCCCGGTTCGGATTGCAGGGTCACGCCCCAGGCGGCCTCGAACAGTTCCCGCACCGCGGGGTCACCGACATGCCGGTAGCCGGGCAGCTCGTGCGGGAAGGAGCCCATGTCACACGAGCCCTGGACATTGTTCTGCCCGCGCAGTGGGTTCACGCCCACGCCCTCGCGCCCCAGGTTGCCGGTCAGCATCGCCAGGTTGGCGATGGCCATCACCATGGTGGAGCCCTGCGTGTGCTCGGACACGCCCAGGCCATAGTAGATGGCGGCATTACCGGCGCCGGCGTAGAGGCGCGCGGCCGCGCGCAGTTGCGGCGCCGGTATGCCGGTCACCGCCGCCGTCGCCTCGGGCGAGTTGTCGTCGCGGCCGATGAACGCCAGCCAGTCGTCGAACGAAGCCGTCTCGCAGCGTTCACGGATAAAGGCCATGTCGGCCAGCCCCTCGGTGGCGATCACGTGCGCCATGGCGTTGGCGAAGGCGACATTCGCGCCGGGTTTAAGCTGCAGGTGATGGTCCGCCTTCACGTGCGGCCCGGACACCAGGTCGATGGTGCGGGGGTCGACGACAATCAGCTTCGCGCCCTCACGCAGCCGGCGTTTCAGCCGCGAGGCGAACACCGGGTGCGCATCGGTGGGATTGGCGCCGATCACCATGATCACGTCGGCGCTGGCCACGGACCGGAAGGCCTGGGTGCCGGCCGATTCGCCCAGCGTGGTTTTCAGGCCATAGCCGGTGGGCGAATGGCAGACGCGTGCGCAGGTGTCGACATTGTTGTTGCCAAAGCCGGCCCGCACCAGCTTCTGGACCAGGTAGGTTTCCTCGTTGGTGCAGCGCGACGAGGTAATGCCGCCGATGCTGTCGGGGCCGTGCGCCGCCTGGATTTCGCGCAGCCGCCGCGCCGCGTAACCGATCGCCTCGTCCCAGTCCACTTCCTTCCAGGGCTGGTCGATCGACTCGCGGATCATCGGCCGGGTGATCCGGTCTTCATGGGTCGCGTAGCCCCAGGCGAACCGGCCCTTCACGCAGGCGTGCCCCTCGTTGGCCTGGCCGTCCTTCCACGGCATCATGCGCAGCACTTCGCCGTCACGCGTCTCGGCGCGAAAGCCACAACCGACACCGCAGTAGGCGCAGGTCGTCACCTGGTAGGCGTCGGGCATGCCCTGGGCCAGCACGGATTGTTCTTCAAGCGCCGTGGTCGGGCAGGCATCCACGCAGGCGCCGCAGGACACGCACTCGGAGTCCATGAATGACTCCAGCTGGCTGGCGGCAATCGCGGAATCGAAGCCCCGGCCATCGACCGTCAGCGCGAATGTGCCCTGGGTCTCCTCGCAGGCGCGGACGCAGCGGTAGCAGACGATGCAGGCGGCTGGATCAAAACGGAAATACGGGTTGGAGTCATCTACAGCCGCGGCCTGGTGATCGCGCCCGCCTGCGAACCGGCTCTGCGTGACACCCATGTCCGCGGCCATGTCGTGCAGTTCACACTCACCGGCACAGTCCGCCGGGTGGTCGGACAGGTACAGCTCGATCACGTTGCGGCGCAGGCGCTCGAGCCGGTCCGAGCGGGTGCGCACCACCATGCCGGCTTCCACGGGCGTGGTGCATGACGCGGGCGTCCCCTTGCGGCCCTCGATCTCCACCAGGCAGACCCGGCAGGACCCGAAAGCGTCCAGTGAATCGGTGGCGCAGAGTTTCGGAATGTCCACGCCGGCCAGCGCCGTCGCCCGCATCACCGAACTGCCCCCGGCGGCCTCGACTTCACGGCCATCGACGGTCAGTCTCACGGTGCCCTGGTCCACAGCGGGCGCCGGGGTCCCCAGGTCGCGCTGGGGGCGATAGGGCCGCAACTTGATCACGCTGGACATGGACTCACCTCTGGCGAATTATTTTTCGCGTATTTAACTTCTGTAAAAATCTTCCGGAAAGTGTTTTAAAGCACTGCGCACGGGGTGCGGCGTCAGGCCGCCCATCGCGCAGAGCGACCCGTCGATCATGGTCTCACACAAATCATCCAAAAGATTAATATTTGACTCTATATCAATGTTATTTCGTATTTTATCCAGAATTTCAACACCCCTAACCGAGCCCACCCGGCACGGTGTGCACTTGCCGCATGACTCGATCGCGCAGAACGCCATCGCGAATCGCGCCTGCTTTGAAAGATCGACGGTATCGTCGAACACGACCACGCCGCCATGGCCCAGCATACCGCCGACCGCCGCGAAGGACTCGTAGTCCAGCGGCGTGTCCCACAGCGATTCGGGCAGGTACGTGCCCAGCGGCCCACCCACCATCACCGCGCGCATGGCGCGGCCGCTGGCCGTGCCGCCGCCGTATTCCTGTAACAGCGTGCGCAGCGGCGTCCCGAACGGCACCTCGACCAGGCCACCGCGGGCAATGTTCCCACCCAGCTGCACCGTTAAGGTCCCTTTCGAACGGCCCTCGCCCAGCGCCGCGTAAGCCTCTGCGCCCTCGGCCAGGATGCTCGAAACCGCGGCCAGTGACAGGACGTTGTTGATCACGGTGGGCTGGCCGAACAGGCCTTCGACCGCGGGCAGCGGCGGTTTGAACCGGACCAACCCCCGCTTGCCCTCCAGGCTGTTGAGCATCGCGGTTTCCTCGCCACAAATGTAGGCATTGGCGCCCAGGCGCAGTTCAAGATCAAATGCCTGTCCGCTGCCGAGCACGTCTTCGCCGAGGTAGCCGGCCGCATACGCCAGCGACAGGGCCTGCTCCAGCACATCCCGCGCCCGCGGGTACTCCGAACGCAGGTAGATATACCCGCGCGTCGCACCGGTCGCCAGCCCGGCAATGATCATGCCCTCGATCAACTGGTAGGGGTCGGCCTCCATCAGCAGGCGGTCGGCGAACGTGCCGGAATCGCCCTCGTCGGCATTGCAGGCGATGTATTTTTGCGGCGCATCGGTATCAAGCACGGTCTGCCACTTCACGCCGGTGGGAAACGCCGCCCCGCCGCGGCCGCGCAGGCCCGAGGCCTTCACCGCGTCGACGATGGCCTGCGGCGACAGCTGCAGGGCCTTTCGCAGCCCGTGGAAGCCGCCCTGTGCCTCGTAGTCGGGAATCGACACCGGGTCGATAACCCCGGCCCTGGAAAAGGTGAGTCGCTGCTGGCGAGCCAGCCAGTCAATGTCTTCCACCGCACCCAGTGATAACGGGTGATCGGCGGCAAAAGGAAAACCGGTCGCGAACAGGCCGGGCACATCCCCGGGCTCGACCGGCCCGAACAGACGTCGGCCATGTCCATCTTCAATCTCGACCAGGGGCTCCAGCCAGAACGCCCCGCGGGAGCCGTTGCGCACCAGTTCAATGGCAATGCCCGAGCGCGCCGCCTCGGCGACGATGGCCGCGGCCACCCGGTCGGCACCCAGCGCGGCCGCCGTGGTGTCGCGGGGCACGAAGACGCGGATCATGCACCCTGCTCCCGTTCCGCCAGGATGGCGTCAAACCGTTCAGGTGTGACTTTGGCGTAGATATCATCGCCGATACGCACCGATGGCGTGCAGGCGCAATTGCCCAGGCAGTACACCGGCTCCAGCGTGTAACGGCCGTCCTTGCTGGTCTCGTGCCAGTCAACGCCCAGGCGCTCCCGGATATGGGTCTCCAGCGCCTCGACGCCCATGGCCTGGCAGGCCTCGGCGCGGCACACCTGGATGATGGCCTGGCCGGCAGGCGCTTGTCGGAAGTCGTGGTAAAAGCCGATCACGCCCTGCACCTCGGCGCGCGACAGGTTCAGCGCAGCGGCAATGGGCGGCACGGCGGCCGCAGGAACATGGCCCAGTGCAGCCTGGACCCCGTGCAGGACTTCGATCAACCGGTCCGGCGCCGAATCATTCGCCGCCAGGGCGGCGTCGACCACTGCCCGGATATCCGTTTCACTGGATGCCATGGTGCTCATTTGCCGGTCGCCAGGGGAACCTACAGTCTATCCGGACGATGACGGGTTTGGCCATCGCGCCGAGTTGGGTAGAATGTCCGGCACCTTTCGAGGGGGGAAAACATGACCCTGGAGATTCTCGGCTACCTGTTGGCCGGGCTGGCCCTGCTTGTGGCGGGCGGCGAAGCCGTTGTCCGCGGGGCCGCCGCGCTCGGCATGCGCCTGGGGCTTTCGGCCCTGGCCACCGGCCTGACCATCGTCGCATTCGGCACCAGCGCGCCTGAACTGGTCGTGAACCTGGAGGCCGCAACACTGGGTGAAACCGGTATGGCGGTCGGCAACGTGGTCGGCTCCAACATCGCCAACATCGGCCTGGTGCTCGGCGTGGCAGTATTGATCCGCCCGATGGGCCTGGACGTGCGCGCGGTCCGGGACGATATCTACGTGATGCTGATCGTCTCCGCCCTGGCGTGGATCTTCCTGGTGAACGGCAGCATCGGTCACGCGGAAGGCGCGATGTTCACCGCCGGCATCATCGCCTATGTCTGGGCCAACCTGCGCGCGGCCCGCGGGGAAACGCCCGAAGCCAGCGCCAGCTTCGAAGCCGCCATACCGGGGCGCAACCAGCCCATCTGGCTGGACATCATCCTGCTCGTTGTCGGCCTGGCCATCCTGCTGACCGGCGGCCAGCTGTTCGTTCACGGCGCACTGGACCTGGCGACCAATGTCGGGCTGTCGCCGACGGTGATCGGGCTGACCGTGGTGGCCATCGGCACCTGCCTGCCGGAACTGACCACCACCGCCATCGCCGCCTGGCGCGGTTACGGCGACATGGCCATCGGCAACGTGGTCGGCTCCAACATCTTCAACGTGCTGTCCGTCCTGGGCCTCACCGCCCTGGTCCACCCCCTGGAACGCGGCGACATCAATACCGTCGACCTGCTGGTGTTCCTGGTTTCCGGCGCCATCCTGCTGCGCCTGATCGTGACCGGTTCACGCCTGTCGCGCTGGGAAGGCGCCTTGCTGTTTGCGGGATTCTGCCTCTACACGGCATGGCGCGTTACGGCCTGAGCAGCCCGTTCATTTCGGTCAAATGGTTGTCTGATTCGCACAAGCGCACGCCCCGTCCCCGGCGTTAAAGTTCTCCCCGACATTCGGCGACGGGATGTGAGTGAATCGGCAGCCGGGAGTCGACAGCAGTGTGTGTTCCCGTCGCGGACTCCTCCTTTGGCACACACGGCAACCTGGCAACACCACCAGTCATGTGCGTGTGCGTGTGTGTGGAAACGATTGGTGGCATTCCTTGAGCCCTGGCGCCCTTCCCCCGGCGCCAGGGCTTTTTTTATGGCGTTCGCCAGAAGACGACGCTCGCCGGAATCCGTGTACTCGCAGACATGGCTATCCGAGCCGCTACTTTTGCGAATGCAGGCCGAGCATGTTGCCCTCGGTGTCGATCGCCAGGGAAACGAAGCCGTATTCACCAATGGCAAACTTGGGCTTTTCCACCTTGCCGCCCGCTGCGGCCACGCGGGACTCCTCAACCGCGCAGTCGTCGCACGAAAAGTAGACCAGCACGCTGTTGCCGCCCACGGGAAATCCCTCGTAGTGGACCAGCGCGCCCGGCGCACCGTACTGCTCGAAGTCGGACGGGAAAGCCAGCATCTTGATGCCCGGGTCGTTCGGGTCACCCAGGGCCTCCAGCTGGACGTCCAGCACCTTCTCGTAAAAGGCTTGCGCCCTGTCCATGTCAGACACGTAAATCTCAAACCAACCGACCGGATTACCCATTTCAACGTCCTCCTGTAAGCAAGCTTCACGATCAGGCAATTTTTTCGGCACGGCCCCCTCAACGAGTCCGAGGGCATCTTCCCAATATAGTCGCAGGAAGCCCCTGGGCCTAGAACCTGCGCTGCAGTGTGCTTCTGACCCGCTCCGTTGCGCTCACCGGCTCGACCCGCCCGATCGTGACCGTGTCGCAACCCTGGAAGGCCATGAAGGTTTCCAGTGATTCACACAACGCAGCCAACAGCGCCTCGTCATCGTAACCATGCGGCTCGAAATGCAGGGTCCGGATTTCCAGTCGCCCCGCATTGCGATGGACCTTGCAGTCCATGCGGCCGACAAACTGATCGCGATAAAGCAGCGGCAACGAGAAATAGCCGAAACGGCGCCGGGCGGCGGGCAGGTAACACTCCAGCTGGTACTGGAAGCCGAACAGGGCGTCCAGACGTTCGCGCTGGATCACGCCGTGGTCAAACGGCGACAGGATGGTAAGCCGGTCGGCGGCACGCGGCATGGGGCGCTGCAGAAGGCCTGCCTCGCAAAGGAACACGTCGCCATCGATACGAACCCGCTCGAGCTCGCCGGCGGCCAGCTTCTCATCAACCAAGGCATTGACCGCCGCACGCAGCGGCGCGCCCTTGCGCAGGTAGGTCACGCCTTTCAAGGTCACGAATGCGTGAGAACGCAGTTGCTGCGCCAACAGGTATTCCGCCTGCGCTTCCAGGCCCGGCATCGAGCAGTCAACGCCACCAGGCAGCACCCGCTCGGCCAGGTCATAGGTCTTTTGGAAGCCTTCACGATCGCTGACCATCAGGTCGCCCTGCATGTACAGCTGCTCCAGTGCCTTCTTGGCCGGCTTCCAGTCCCACCAGCCTTCGCGACGCGAAGTCGGATTGTCCAGGTCGCGTGATTTCAGCGGGCCGTCGGTACGGATCCGCGCCAGCAGTTCATTCATCAGCCGGATGTCAGGATTCCGGTTCCAGTGCACCTGGCCACGCTTGATAGCGTCCTTGTACGGCAACGAGAACCGGAAATCCGCCATCGGCAGGAACGCCGCGGCGTGCGACCAGTATTCGAAAATCTCGCCGCGCTGCAGCAAACGGTCGATCATCATGGGCTCAAACCCGGGCACGCGCGAATGCAGCACGTGATGATGCGCCCGCTCGACCACGGAGATCGAGTCGATCTGCACGTAGCCCAGGTGCCCGAACGCCCTGGCGGCGCCACTCAGCCCACGACCAAACGGCTGTCGCTGCAAAAGACCCAGCGCCGACAGCGCGTGGCGCCGGACACTTTGCCGGTCACGCTTACGGGTGACCTCGATGACCGGCCACGTCATCGACGATAACGCTTTCGAATGACCAGCTTCAGCGCCGACCAGGTCTCGTCGACCGCGCACACCTTGATATCAACCAGCGTCATGGGCAGCGCCACTTCCCGGACGACGTCCTCGGTGACCTGCGAGGCCACACCAGATGACTTTTTCGGCCAGGACACCCAGATCGCCCCGTCCCGGGGAATCTCGCCCAGCGCCTGTTGCAGCAAGCGCCGCAGCCGGGCTTTCGAGGTGGTAAACAGGTGAAAAATGTCGACCGGCGCGCGTAACCGGGAGGAAACGACCGCCCCTTCCGGTAACGGCGCCAGCAAGCCCTGGAAATGCCGCGGCGCACCAATCACCTTGACCCTCGTGCCGGGCTTGATGCCAAGCTTTTTGGCCAGCGGAGTGCCGGAATAGCCCTCAACGCGCGCTGGCACCCCCACCCCCCAGGAACATCGACGCCCCCAGCAGGTAACCGAAGTCGTACCAGCCGCCCGAGTTCGGAAAGGCATAAATCCGGTAGTCGGTGAACCAGCTGCCGATAAAGGTGAAGAAAATCAGGAAGCCGTGCAGCAGCCCCGAGAAGAACCCCGGCGGTTCCGCGACCTCCACCGGTGACGGCTGCGTCGCGCAGCTGGCCAGCACCATCACCACCAGTGACAGGCCAACAAACGCCAGCACCCGCCCCCGCTTCTGTTTGAAAAACGCTTTCATGATGATCTCCTCCTGCATTTGCTTGCGCACAAACCTAATCGACAGCGCGAAAAGAACGTGGGCGCACCCGGAACCACGCCAGGGCAACCAGCACGCCAAATACAGTGTAGGCCAGGCCAAACACCCACGCCGGCGCCTGGTAATAGAGCAGCGATTCAACCCAGTGCGCCACGAACGCGCCCGAATAGGTCGCATCCCCCGCCCTCTCCCGTAACGCCATTTCCCAGGTGGTGAGCGGGCAGATCACGCCCAGCCAGGCCTGCAGCACCACGACACCGATCGCCGCCAGGTGCGCCCAGCGGAACCATGGATTGCGCACCCAGGCCCACGACCGCAAGCCGCCGATGATGACCAGCACCAGGCCAAACAGGACGAACAAGACAAATGCCGCGTGTACGAACAGGACGGCGTCGGCGGCGAGCGCGTAGAATTCCTGGCTTGCGATCAGCGGCCCTCCTGCCGACCCGCCTGGAATGCCTGATTAGCCTGTCGAAAGATCTCGCGTGGCGGGCGGTCCAGGTCGTCGAGCGTCTCGATGACCGGGTCACCGTTTTTGGGTTGGATACGGATGGCGTTCACCCGCATGTCGCTGCCGCCGGCATCCACGAGGTCAATGCCGTCGATGTCCGCCCACGCCAGGAAGCCGCTTTCGCCTTCAATCCCGTTTTCGAACAGGCAAATGGCGGGCTTCGAGGCGCGCGAGCGCCAATAGAACACGGTGACAAGCAGGGCAATTCCGGCGACGGCCAGCGGCAGGATCAACTCGCCGGATACCGCCTTTCCAGACCCAAGGATCACGATGGCGGCCACGATCATGAAAAAGCCGGCGACACGCACCACGAGCCGCTTCGTCGAGGGGCGGTATTCCTGAATGGGTGTCATCCCGGTATTCATGATCCTATTGTGCATCATGGACGCCTGCACGGTCATGCGGTCGCTTCAATATCCCCAGCTTTCAGGCGCCCCTTCATCGCCTGGTTGCGCAGCTCATTTCAAAACAATCTGAAGCATCAATGGAATATCAAACCTTTCTAAGTCCGACTCGTTTTCTATCTTTATATGTCGGGCGTTTTTCCCGCTACCCTCCAAACGATATCCCGCTTCCTCTAACAGTTTCCAGTTATGGAAAAAGACCCTGACCATACTTCCTTGCGGTTGAACGCCACAAATCACGTTATTTGAACCGTTTAACGAGTACAAAGCGTTCCCAACTTTCTTGCCTCCATAAACATTTTCAGCAGCATCCGGCAGGGAGGTCATAATCTGCTTCCGAACGACTTCTCCCAAATGCTTCACTTCCTTACTAAAAGGCTCAAATAACGCTGAGAATGTTTTGGGTGCTGATTTATAGAGATCCATACCAATTGTTGCCCAACGTCTGATTTAAACAGCGCCGAAGACTTCAGCTACCGCACAAATGCCAGCAAAGCCAGGAAAACCAATGCCACGATACCCGCAGCGATCAGGAACTTAGCGCCCATGCTGGCGTTTCCCTCATGATAACCGTCGTATTCCTCTTTTAGCTTCGCAACTTCTGGGTCTCCAAGGTCCTTGCAATGCGTACATTCAGCCTCCTTTTTTGGATACCAAAGCCCACAACGTTCGCAAACCTGACTGAACCGAATTCTTGGAGGGACAAAGTTGAACATTCAGGAATGTTTCGTCTTGTTCAAATTAACGAATAAGCTCAGCCGCAACGGGCTGATCCATAACCTCAAACGAGACGGCGTCGAGCCACACTGCCCCGGACCCGACGAGAAACAGTCCGTACGAGATCATCCCGGCTCCCTCAGGTACGTCTGCCTCGATCTCGAAGACACGCCACTCAGACGATGCTACGCGGTATTCATCAAGGCTGTCGAAGATAATGTCAGCAGGGTCATGATCGACGTATTCCGGGGCATGGATCCGTAGCCGCAGGAACGCGATATCTCCGTCAGCGAGTTCCGCACGCGCCGCCGCCCGCAGTCGCACCTGCCGCCCCCGGTAGGCCGACGCGTCGACTCGCTGAAGCACGCTCCCCGAAGCCTCTCCGATCTCATCGGCTTGGTCACGTCGGATGACTGCGGCACGGGCCCCATCAAAGGGCCGCTCGCTGGTGGTGACGGCCTCGAACCCGAACCGGCGCAGTTTCGACCATACCAGCCACCCTGGCGGTGCCTCGCCGAGCACACCGTGCTCGAAGCCCAGGTTGACAGGAGTAGCGAGAACCGGAAAGGTCCCGTAGTCGGCAGGCTCCACGGGCCGTGTCGGCGTTGTAGTGTCGACGTACAAGAGAGCGTCGAATGCCTCCGGCGCTGTGTAGGGAAGCAGATGACGCCGGGGGGTGCTGGCATCGTAGACGCCACCGCTGTTGCGGGTCAGTTGAGGCGTGCTGAACCACTCCGTCACGGGCCCATGAGCGGGAAGCCGCCGGAGATCCACTACCGCGAGGTCCAGCCCGGCTGCTGCGAACGCGGCCTCTATCGTCCCTTCGGGCGGTGCCCCGACCTCGAAGGCCCAGAGCCCACGCGACGCTGCGCCAACTTCGAGCGCATGGAACCCTCCACGACCGAACAGAGCACCAACGATCACGGCTTCCGACCCGTACCACTCGCGTAAATAGAGGCCCAATGCCGGGATGCTCCACCCGTCCCAGTTGGCGACGTGGGTGTTATGCGCCCAGACGATCACCTTCGCGTCCGAGCCCTCCCGCTCAAGGATCCAGCGGATATTCTCTGCCATCGTCGCGTCCCGCACGACTCCATAGCGATGGCCTCCGTCTGAGTTGGCCTCCACCCACCGCTGTAGCACCTGGGCGTGCTGCCGCGCTACAGCCCAGTCGTCGGCGTTGGTCGCCTCGGTCCAGTTCCGCTCGTTCGCATCGAAACGCGCTAGCACGTCGGCAATGCCTATCTGCACGGCCGCATCGGAGTCGCGGTCTACGATCGGGCGATACCCGACGGCTTCGGGGTCGGAGAACGAGATGGCGAGGTGGCCGAACGCCTCACGGGCGATAGCCGCGAGGCCGGGATCGACCCGTTCGAGGTAGGCCAGCGTGCCCGCCGTCGCCCGCTCTGGCGATTGCATATCGAAACCGTAGAACGTCAACGATTGTGTGGACGTGGCGTTGTGGCGGCGCATCCAGGCGAGCATCTCCGCCACCGATTCGGTATCCCCCGCCCACATGTGGGCGGCCGCAAGCGCCCGCTCGGGGGTGCCGACGCCTCCAGACACGTACGCATCAACGTCGAAGCTCTCGGGCATCGGCGTCTCGAACGCGAACACGTTGAACCCCATCTCTTCGACGAGAAACTCAACCATCCGGTGCTTGAGCTGATACACCTCGCGGTTGCCGTGTGTCGGCTCACCCAACAGGACGATTCGGGCGTCGCCGACCACATCGAGTAGCCCCTGCAAATCGTCGAAGCCACTGCCCGCCTCCACCGTCTCAAGCCGGACTGCGTTGGACGCCAGCCAAAGCGCGACGGCGTCCGAGGTATCCGCCGTCGCCGTGCTAGAGCGTTCGGACTGAGCACGGACGTCCGTAGCTCCGATAAGACAGGCGATCAGAAGCAGTGGTAAAACGTGTCGCATCAGGACAAACCGAATTGTGGTTTGAACAAGCGTGAGAGCGAGATAACGCTTGAGTTCAGGGGGCGTTTGAGGCGACGGGTCAAACGTCCGCTGCAGCGATTGGTTGGGCGGCTGCTGAACCTTGGCACAATCTACGCTAACCATCAGTGTCAGGGCTGTTCACAGGGAGGAGTATGAGGCCGCTTGTTGCACCATTGATCCCTGCACTTGATATTCAATCTCTGCGCCATTGAGCTCTACGTGTTTCAAGAGTTTGCGCTCCTACCTGAGTTTTAGAGGGTCCCCATGCTCTTCGCCTCAACCATGAGACTGTACAACGTCTGAATTAAGCCGCGCCGTTTACGGCGTCCGCCTTTGATGATTTGTTATGCATTTCCTTTACGCTGCTGAAAGCCTGCGAACCTTTAACGAACTTCGATTCTGCTCAGCCCGCCACAAGTCATATTGAGACTGCTGATTGAGCCAACTTTCAGGCGACGTATCAAACGCGATAGAAAGCCTGATCGCCATTTCCGGGCTGATTCCGGCCCTGCCATTAAGAATGGACGACAACGTCTTACGACTAACGCCCAGGCTATCCGCCGCCTCAGTGACAGAAACGCCAAGCGGCTCAAGGCAAAGCTCACGGATGATTTCACCGGGATGTGGGGGGTTGTGCATTAACATTGTTTCACCTCAGTGGTAGTCCTCGTAATCGACTACCTCAGCATCACTTTCAACAAACTGAAAAGTGACACGCCAGTTGCCACTGACTCGTACCGACCATGTTCCACGCCTATCACCACCAAGTTGATGAAGGTAGAGGCCTGGCAAATTCATGTCTTTGGGACTCTGTGCTGCATGGAGTTGGCCGAGAATGAGACGGAGCTTCGAAGCGTGTCTGGCCTGGATTCCGGACTTCACGCCCTTGAGGAAATACCTTTCAAGCCCCTTGTGCCGGAAACTGCGAATCATTGCATATACTGTACCCCGTAACGTTATAGGTTACAAATACGCATAACGCTTGAATCAAACAGCGGCCGCGTAGCGGACGTCTGAGCAGCCCCTGGGTTGCGATTTAAATGGATTGTTAGCTTTCATCTCCCAGGCCCCTCTCAAGATTTTCTTCCTTCAGCAACTGCTCGAATCGCATGACATGAAGGACGAATACGCTATCTCCAGCATCGCGATAAATTATGTAGCACGGAGGCTCGACCAAGTGACGATAGCGCGATCCCTTAAGCTCACCTGGAACCGGCCCTAGTTTTGGATGCTGCTCGAGCTTCTCAACGTGAGCAAAAACGCTCTGAACCAACGCCCTGGCAGCGCCCGGGTTTTCAATCGCGATATAGTCGGCAATAGCATCCAGATCAGATAGCGCAGGATCCGTCCAAATTACTTCAGCCATCGCGACATTTTGGCCTTGGCTTCCTCTTGAGTCAGGGTTCTTCCTTCATCGATGGCTCGTTCGCCTCGTGCGATACCTTCCAGGATGCTCATGCGGGACTGGAGGCGATTGAAGCTCTCGACATCAACCAGGTACGCAGACGGGAGGCCGTGCTGTGTAATGAGGATCGGTTTCTTTTCACGCTCAAGATCGGCCAACAAGTCAGTCGCTTTACGCTTGAGTGTTGTTACGAGTTCAGTTCTCATGCTGTGATACTAAAGTATCACTTGGTGATGAGCAATCACTGTAAAGCTAACGTCGGAACTAAACAGCGGCCGCGAAGCGGGCGCCTGAGCAGCCGCCAGGCTGCGATTTAAATGGATTGTTATGTGTAATCACAACGAGTACTTGGTGATATCCAATGCGCCGTGAAATACCCCAAGAACATCTACATCCCCATTTCTCTTTTCCAGGTATGCGATGCGGTAGTGGCCGTAAAGCAGGATGCGGACATTCCTGGTTGACGCACCATATCGTTGGCCGACTTGAGGGTGATCTCTAAGCACTTGGCCCTTTCGTAGATGCCAGCTAGGACTTTGCTGGCTGCGTCCGGGTCGTCCTGAGCGATGTACTCATGAATATCGCGAAGCCAGCGCTCCGCTTCATTGGTCCAGTTTAGTGAACCCACGACTGGATTCGGCGCTCCATTTCCTCGTTTGAAATGACACGGCCCGCTTCAGAGTCGGCGAGCCCTCTTTGAACCATGACATGAAACGCCAGTTCACGAACGAGTTCATCAGCCGAGCTGTCTTCGGGCTGACTTTCAAGAATTCGCTTCAGTTCGTCTTTGGCGGTGGCCATCTCAACATCCTTACCGGTATGCGATCTTTAGAATAGCGGGTACCGACAATTTTCGCATTCATGCGGCAATGTCACTCAGCCATAATCACTCATACACCTGCGCAAAGCCTCTAAACACCACGCTTCCGAACACGTGAGCCAGGAACCCAAAAAACAACAACATTGCGAACATTTCGGGCTCGAGCGGCTCATTAAGAACTGCTTGCAGATTGCCCACGACCATCGACAGGCTGCTCAGAAAAAGCACGAATGCGAGCGCTCGCGCTATGACCCCCAGACTTTTTCGGGGATTATGAGATTGGTGATCCATCGTCCATTCACATAACGATGGCATTAAACAGCGGCCGCGAGGCGGGCGTCTGAGCAGCCCCTGAGTTGCGATTTAAATGGATTGTTATGTGCGAACCCGATCGCGCCAACGATCGGGAGCCTGGCTTGGGTGAAATAGCGCGAGAACCAGCACCAGGTCATCCTCAACCCGGTAGAGCAATCCATGTGGAAACGTATCCCAAGGCCAACGCCTGATCCCGTACTCGAGCTCCTGCATGGCAAGCGGCTGTTCCGCCAGCAACTCGACAGCCTGCTCAATCGCAATCTGCAACCTCCGGGCAAGCTCGCGCTGAATGCCCCTGTAGTGTGACTTTTCTCGACGAATGTCCTCACGGGCGGATGCCAGAAAACGAACTGGCGTCAAAGGTCATCTGCCCGCAGTGACGAAAATACCTCGTCCGCCGGAATCGCCTCCTCCTTGCCCTGCAAATAAGCTTGAAACCGGCGGTCGGCCTCTTTAAGCCAAGCCTGTTCAATCCGCGCAGGATCAACGCTTGGGCGTGTCTCAAGACTCTCCAGCAAATGGGCAACTAGCCGAGCACGTTCATCAAAGGAAAGCGAAAGCGCTTCAGACTCAATCGATTCTGCGGAAGCGGACATTTTCATCTCGTAACTGCATCAGGGTGACAACCACTTTACACCCGTTGGACCAGTTTTCGCATGTTATGGCACTGCCTACTCTGCACATCACGTTGGAGGCCGCGAAGCGGACGTCTGAGCAGCCCCTGGGCTGCGATTTAATGGATTGTTATGCTGCAAACTCAACTTGTTGCACACCATCAAGTTTTGCGTGACGCTTTGCCTGCCACAGATCATAGGCGTCCTGCATGGCTAACCAACTTTCCGGCGAGCGCCCGAGAGACTTGGACAGCCGCAGCGCCATCTCCGGACTCACCCCGCTCTTTCCGGTGATGATGCGGGTGAGCGTGGATGGTGAGACAGCCAACTTGTCCGCCAACGCACGGGCGCTGAGTTCAAACGGCTCCAGGTAAACCGAGCGGATGAACTCTCCAGGGTGTGGTGGGTTGTGCATGGCCATCAGTGATAATCCTCGTAGTCCAAAACGTAAGCATTTCCGTCACGAAACTCGATCGTGATACGCCAGTTGCCGCTTACAGAAACGGACCAGCGCCCTTTCATTTGGCCTCTAAGCGGATGCAGTTTGAAGCCCGGAACATCCATATCTCCGATTTCCAGGCTGGTTTCCAATGCCGCAAGAATCATTCGTAGCCGGATTTTGTGACCGGACTGAACGCCCGCCACGCTGCCCGTTTCATAGAACTTCCTAAGGCCCTTGTGCCGGAATGAATTGATCACATGCTCATGATAGCGCGTTGCGCATCACGCAACAACTTGCTGCATAACGTTGGAACTAAACAGCGGCCGCGTAGCGGGCGTCTGAGCAGCCCCGGGGCTGCGGTTTAAATGGATTGTTAGGCATCAGAGATCACCGGGCTCCAGACCAGTGTGTTTGGCGATGCGCGCCAACATGCGAGGTCCGATTTCATCGCGATCGTGGAAAGCGAAGACATAGTTGGAAAAGCCGGGGCGCTGCAGCACTTTGTGTGACCCCGATGTTCGCTTTACCGACCAACCAATTTTGAGCAACGCACGCAGAACTTTTCGGGCTTTCGTACTTGGCCAGTCGGTCACGCAGCGAAAGAAATTGTGAGGGGGGATGAAAGTTGCTCGCCACTTTCAATTCTTGCAGCCATCTCACGAAGCGCCAAGGCCTCTGCCTGTGCAATGGCCTCGGCCCGGGTGGCGCCGTATTTCATGACGCCAGGGAGTTCAACGATCTCCGCGATCCAGCGACCGTCAATCTCTTGCTCAGTTTCGATGGTGAAGTTCATAAATCTATCTTACCTCAGCGACGCACCATTGCATGCCTAACGTTGGAATTAAGCGGCGCCGTTTACGGCGTCCGCCTTTAATGAATTGTTAGGAGCTGAACGACTACACCTTGCGAGCCAAACCCCTACGACTCCGAAAGTTAGGACAACTGCAGGCCAAGCCACAAAAATAAACGCAGGAAAGCCGAAACCAAGAACAGACAGAAGCCCCATTAATGGCTGTGGTTCTGATGGCTCAACCCCCAACATCCAGGCCCAAAGGACCATCAACCCAACTGCTAAGGACAGCACGAAGGTCAACGGAGGGCACACCAGAAGTTCATAGGTCGGACGTTCTCCACATACCGGCAGATACCATTTACCCAGAACCCAGCCGAAACCAAATGCTGCGAAGATGGAGCCGATACCAGCGACCCACGGAATGGGAGAGTCTCGCAAACTGGGCGAAACAAGCAGAAAAAAACCGACTGATACGGCCATGCCCAGTCCATATCCGAAGCTGCTTTGCACTCGCAGGTTGCAGGTCATATTTGGCCGCACCTAACGTTGGAATTAAACGGCGCCCGCCAAGGCGTCCGGGTTAATGATTTGTTATGTGGCTGTATCTGAAGCATGAATATGTGCTTGTTTATCTGACTTACTTAAATCACAGCCTAACTCGCCTTGCACCCAACGCCCCACATCAGAGACGAACTGCTCGTTGTCAGGCGTATCAATTCCACTGACGAGGATTTCTGAGGTGCTTGGGCCGGTTTCGGCGACTTCTACTATTAGGAAAGCATTTTGAACCCCGTCGCCCGCAACCCACACAGATGCGGTTACAACAAATGTTCCCTGAATTGAGCGCTTTCCCCTAACCCGAACGCCGTTGTTGAAAAACCCAGGTTCTTTCTGCCAACAAGCCACAGCTTGCTTTTCTAGCGTACGAGCGATTTCCTCCGCTGGTTGCCTCGCAGTACTAGTGAGGATTTTCGAGTGCTGTTGAACGGCACAGCCAAACACAATGATGGCGAAAGCAGAATAAGAGCCCCAACGACCCACTATAGTTAGCATTCTGCATTCCACTTTTCGATCCAGTTGATAACCTCCTCCGATGCCTCGAACCACGAGGTAACATCATTCATGCCATAAACAACCACGTACGCAGGGCAATCATTGGTTTCGCGAACTTCGATGAGCTGCATATAGAACTTGTTCCAATTTGCTTTCTGAACAAGCGAGACTCTCTGGGTGCCATCGTCCAACACCGACGTTTCGACCCAAGTGTCGCTATTCTTGAGCGGTCCACTGGACCAGCTTCGCTCACGACATTGTTCGAGTTTTTCCTGGACGTAATGCGCAACATCTTGGCTAGAATGTTGAGTACACATTTCCCGACGAGCGAAATTGTTTGCCTTCATCTCGTCCGGAGTTTTCGCGATCGATACGCATCCGCCTAAAGTAATCGAACAAGCCAACAATAGAGGCAAAGAACAAGGCATAAGACCTACTTGATCATTACATGTCACACATTTCTTCACGACACTTCCTTGCGATCTTTTTTCAAACTCCGTCTATGCTTTACACAGCGCACGGTTGGCCAAATAACGTTTGAATTAAACGGCGCCTTTAGGCGTCCGCCTTAAATGAATTGTTAGGTGATTATTGCTTCACCTGAATGGACTCATCAATCCAATTTCGACAAATATCACCGATATCAAGTTTTCGCGGCAGCCAGCTCCCGTCGCTAAAAGCTAGCGTTACGTAGAAATCAATTGCACGAAGTGTCTCTAATTCAAACAACAGGTGAAACCAGAAATCCGCCTCAATTGGGCGGATCTCCAACTTGATGTAATGGGGCAAGGTCGATTGGTGATACCAAGAGCTTTTCACTTGCAGATCGAACTCACCGTTTTCGGGGAAGTAGACTTGCACACACTCAGGTAGCGAAAGCTCATTTTGGCCAACCCTTAGCTGAAACCTTTCAAGGTGGAAGGACGCTGGAGCGTACTCTTCAGGCAGGCCATCAAGCTGACCATTTTCGCTGAGCTGCAGAATTCTATCTTGATGAGATAGCGCAAACGACGGCACCAAGATTAAGGCCAAGGCCAAGGTCTGTCGAAAGACGGGCACGATATTCACCTAACGTCTTAGCTAAGCGGCGCAGCGCAGCTGCGTCCGGTGGAGGGCCGATAGGCCCGGAACGTATTTAAGCGCCTTGTTAGATCACAAACTTTCTGCATGCACTGCGATTTTTTTATAGCGTTCATGATATTCGTGATTGGGCTGCTCAATTGGGTTACACCATCCGCTAGTTATCGCATTCTCGTTTATTGGACTCAAGATCGGCCCAAGTTCAGTTTCCAACGAATCATCAGTTTCAGGAGAGTCGATATCTGAGACCTCCCAAAGATAAGCAAACTGAACGTCGTCTTTCTTGTCGCCGGTAGCCTGAAACAAAATTTTTGCCGAGAAATTTCCAAAAAATGTGGCGTCAAAATATTCGACAATCTTTTTCGCATCGCAATCAAGACCAGCAAGACCCAACTTCACATCATTTTCGAGCTGGATGTAGCCTTCCGGACTTACAGATGCTACCTCGTGTTTCACTTCACCCAGATCGGGCGTAGGACCAGGATGAGTCCTGTTTAACTCAACCGAAAACATCAATGATTCTCGCAATCTTTCGCGCTCAGAATCTTGAACTTCACATTTAATTGTTTGACCCTTGGAACTCGTCGCCGCGCAAGCCGAGGCAGAGGTAAGGGCCTCATCCTGACGTTCCGAACAGGAACACAAAATGAGAATCGAGACGATCAGAGCGCTCCATTTCTCCATGTTGATCTAACGTTGGAATTAAGCGGCGCCGTTTATGGCGTCCGCCTTAAATGATTTGTTATGAAGCCGCTGATTGAGTGATGCAAAACTCAAGTCGCACCTAGTACTCCCATTCCTCAAAATCAAAGTCTGGAATTGGCGTGCCATCCCCAATGTACTCCCGCACACCCTGCAAATACTCATTCCATTCTTCAACCCATGGGAAGGCAACCCTGGTCCCGCTGCAAATATTGATAACGCCCGAATCATCCGTTTGCACGAGCAAGTGGTGCCCGACTGTAATCGGAACAGAGCAGTCACCGAAACCAAGCCCGCCAACAAGCTGTTTTATCTTTGAAGGGTCACCTTTGAGTACTTCAGTCGCTTCAAACTTTGCATGAACGCGAAAATATTGCTCTTCATCGTAAATGGAAATCAAATTCGCGGATGTAATTTGCGCCACAAAAACATGTTCTGCTTCATCCACGAGTTCTTCTGGGGCGGCATGAATACATGAGCACCCGAACACCTGCGAATTCCCAAACGCAAGAGTCAGAAACAACACGACTGCGACTGCCTTGATCGGTCTCTTCATAACGAATTAAGTAAGCGGCGCCGTTTACGGCGTCCGCCTTGAATGATTTGTTATATGCCCCTGGCTAACAGGTTGCACAGGGTTTGCGAGGTGAATTCGGACAACGTGATTTAAATAGAAAAGCGCCATGCTAACTTGAATCTGCCAGGTGCAAACCATGTCCCGAATCATGTAGGTATCTATAAACTTTGCGACGCCATACCCTAAGAACGCGCAAGCCAAATACAATGCCAGTCGTTCTTTTTTCACTTGAGCTTTCCATGAAGCCTTCCTTTCCACTGAATTTGGGTTTCTGACAGGAACGGAAGCCGCTGCTAATACCAAGTAGACAATTATCAAAGCCTCGATGCCGGATGGTTCAGGTTTCGCATATCCGATCAAACTAGCCACAACCCAACACGAAATACCAAGTAACAGGTAGAGGTATTCTTTACTCATCCATGACCTCCGTGTGCATATAACGTCGGAATTAAACGGCGCCCGCTAGGGCGTCCGCGTTAAATGGATTGTTAGGCACCACCACCATCTGGTGATGCCTCCGACTTGCCAACCCAGCCACCTTCAACAGTTTCGATTGCCGATAGAATTTGACGTGCGAAAGCGCTTGCTTGGGCGACATCAAACTCCACCGCATCTTCGTGCGGCATTGCCACGACTTTGATGAAAATTAGCCCCTCCTCTGGACGACCTTCACAGGTCACGACCTCTCGGTAAGGCTTGTCTGAAGTGTCGGACATGTGTGTTGTGTTGCCTAACGTCTTAGTTAAGCGGCGGGGCGTAGCCGCGTCCGAGCAGCCGAAGGCTGCGGCTTTAATGACTTGTTATGTTGTCGTGTTGCCATTGCTTTGACAGCGTGTAACGAAAAAGACCGTAATAAAGCGGCGCGAACAGTAGGCCCAGAGAAAGGTGAAACTTTGTGTGCTCCTGATCAGCCACAATGGCGCTGCTTACGCCCCACGCAGTCACAAAGATTCCCAACACCGCAATAATCAGCCACAACCAGCGGTTCAGAAAATACTTGCTCTGAATAAACCCCCACAAGCCAATGAGTGAGACCGCGTGAAGCAATAACGAAAGCAGATCAACGGCACTGGGTGGCTCTAAGTCCATTGGCACAAAAGCAACCAGCATCAAAATGAAATATCCAATCCAAAGGTAGCGTGCCAATCTACTCAACATAACGTTGGAATTAAACAGCGGCCGCGAAGCGGGCGTCTGAGCAGCCCCTAGGCTGCGATTTAAATGGATTGTTAGGCTGCAACACGGCGCCTCCTGGCTCTTTGATACAAGAACTCAGCTAGCAAGCAGACCGAAAAACCAATTAGCCAGCCAAAAACGCGATCCCAAGGGTTGGGCAAAAACTGAAGCACCTCGATTGAGCAATAGAATGGAAAAGCTACAACATTCCAAACAAGACCCAACAAAAAGGCTACGCCACCGATACCGCCATCATCGTAGCCACCCCCTATTCTTTCTAACAGCAACACGAAAGCCGCGAGGGCTGTGCAAAACAGCGCGTAGGAAAGAAACGGGTGCTTCCTAAACACGCTGAGCATTCTTTGCTGCCTAACGTTGGAATTAAACGGCGCCCGCTAGGGCGTCCGCGTTAAATGGATTGTTAGGCACCACCACCATCTGGTGATGCCTCCGACTTGCCAACCCAGCCACCTTCAACAGTTTCGATTGCCGATAGAATTTGACGTGCGAAAGCGCTTGCTTGGGCGACATCAAACTCCACCGCATCTTCGTGCGGCATTGCCACGACTTTGATGAAAATTAGCCCCTCCTCTGGACGACCTTCACAGGTCACGACCTCTCGGTAAGGCTTGTCTGAAGTGTCGGACATGTGTGTTGTGTTGCCTAACGTTGGAATTAAACAGCGGCCGCGTAGCGGACGTCTGAGCAGCCCCTGGGCTGCGATTTAAATGGATTGTTATGCGTTTTTGAGAACATCCTGCTGGCACTCGATGCAGATTTCGATGTATTCATCCATGTTTGACGCAAACTCCAACGATTCCAAGTTGATGGAATCAAATGGTTCCTCATGGTCAGCGAAATAAATGACGCAGTCGTTGTTTTTAAGGTTTAAAAAGTAATAGTTGCCGAACCCATCGTGACCAATTGCGAAAAAGCTATGCGGCCACGCTGCCCCAAAGAAACCTTCTGTCCGTAGGTCTTGGTTGGAGCTTACAACCCATTCAACTTCTTTGACCAGGTCATCCTCGACACAATCCAATTCATCTACTGGCTTGAATGGATAGTTCATCATCACTGCCCGATAGAAATCCGGAAGAGTGATCTCTAACCTGTTTTCGATGACTGCCAGCTGCTCAGGACTCATATCGCATAACGACCAAGACAACCGGCCGCGCGAAGCGCGTTCCGGTTGAGCGACTTGTTATGCGTGGAACTCATCAAGCATCACCATGATCATGACAACCACCCCTACCACCGCCAAGATTGACGCCGACATAAGGTTGGCACGGTACGAAAATTGACTCTGCTTGTGCTCCGGTACAAGCCTCCACCAGCTGTCCAACCGCCTACCGAATCGTAACTGTATTACTAGCGGTGCGGAAAAGAACACCGGTACGCCTAGCCAAAGCAGAAAAGTAAACACCCTCGAGCCCGTGAAGGCTCCTAGTGACACCATAAGCACAAAGTACGCCACTCCTGCCAGGAACACCCACGCGAAACTCTTGTAGTCGCCTGGCGCTTCAGGAGTACGCATAACGTTGGAATTAAACAGCGGCCGCGAAGCGGCCGTCTGAGCAGCCCCTGGGCTGCGATTTAAATGGATTGTTATGTGGCATCACTATTGCGTATCTCTACTTGCTCGCAATCTGGCACATTCTGGAAACTGACATTTTTGCCCAGACGTAGCTCCACACCCAACTCAGACTTGACGGCACTGACTATGTGACGAAACCATTTGGAACTAGGCCAGTCCACACGACCTCTAGACCGAAACTCGCGCCGGGCTGCGTCCCAGTAGACGCCTCGCCCTGCCCTATACACAAACTGATAGCTCGGTTTGCCGCGGCTCTCTAAGCCAACCGCAAGCTCACCGGTTTCTAGTAATGCCACGTTGCTAACTGCTTCTATGCCCACCTTCGACCACATAACGTTGGAATTAAACAGCGGCCGCATAGCGGACGTCTGAGCAGCCGCCAGGCTGCGATTTAAATGGATTGTTATGTGGCTCGCTAAGCATGCTCAACTTATAGGTCAGTAGCCTTTGAAACCCCATAAATAATCACCGTTCCCCAAAATACATATGCAACTATCACAATGGTTGAAACAGCACGCAAGTACACGAGGCTATCCCTTGGGAAAAGCGCGCGCCTAAATTTGGGAAACACCAACGACACCAAAAAAATCGCAGACACCAAGTACGTAAGGATCGTAAACCCCAAGGTTAAAGTGCCATCGTTATTTTGCAGTCCGAGCAAATATTCGACGTAAATACGGGGACCGAAGTAAAAGGACAAACACACGATTGCAACCAAGGCCAATACCCAAGAAACATGTCGCATCAGTGATTCACCGACCTTAAGACCACATAACGTTTGAATTAAGCGGCGCCGCTTGCGGCGTCCGTCTTTGATGACTTGTTAGGTTTTGATGCTACATACCAAAACACAGACGCGCAGATAACACCAAGCCCACCACTGACCGCACCCTGAGTGAGCAAATAACGGAACGGATCGTCACCATACGGTTTAAATATGAAAATGATGATGAATGGCACTAAAAACCCTACGGCCGCATAAGGTAACCAGGTATTTATTGAGTAATGGGACAAAAGCAGGTGTGTGGGCAAACCGATTACTAAAACACCAACAAAAATACTCATGCCGTAAATAAAAACGACAATGTCTGAAATCACAAGGTGGGAATCGTCACCTGAGATGATGGCCGGAATATAAAAAAAGAGCGCAGTCACAAAGGTTGCCGCGACGGTACTGGCAAAAATTGCGATCAGTATGCGTTTCATAAACCTAACGTCTGAACTAACCGGCGCCAGCGTTGCTGGCGTCCGGATTAAGTGGCTTGTTATGCAGCTGTAGCAACAACACTCCAAGTGGCAACAATGCGACGACGAACAAAGTGTTGAAGTCCAATAGCATGCTCAATATGTCGCGCGACTGAGGACCAGTGAGCGAATACAGAAGCGATAGCACAGCGCCAATTACTGCCGCGCCAAACGCGGCGCCGCGTACGAACCTAATGAGAGTTAAGCCGATGGCCAACGCAATAAGCAAGCAAGGCAGCCACACGACCCCGACATTCCAAAGGAACAGAGCTGTTCGCTCGCTGCCCTCTGCAAACCCGGCGTACCACTCAGGCCAGGCTATCGCGAGACTTCGCCCCAGCGTGATAGTGACGAGCCAGGAATACACGGCGCCCGCAAATATGCCTCCAATGATCCAATGTAGTTTCTTCATGACTGCATAACGTTGGAATTAAGCGGCGCCGTTTACGGCGTCCGCCTTTAATGATTTGTTATGCGTGACGTTCAACATAAGTACACCGCCATACCCAGGCCGTGTTTTGAGCAGTTTGATACGAATGACCTGAGACTCTCGAAGTACTCTGCAACGTACTCAAAGGCTTCATCGCCCTCGCTTTCCCAGATGTTTGGATAAATGTCCAGATTCTCCATCTCGCTGGGGTTGTAGTTTTCGCGCAAGCTTTCAATTGAAAGTTTCGAAAGCTCCGTATCGATCTCTTTGACCGTTACACTTGAGAACAGCCTGGCAGGCCCATAACCAACGTCAATGTTTCCGGCGGTTTCGCCACCCAATGTAATAAAGTCCATCGGTGGCTCTGCGTCATAGTCTGTTTTATTGAGGCAGTAGTGAATTCCTTGCCACGATTTATCGAGGTCGTCTTCGAGGTTTTCCCCCTCAACAAACTCTAGTATCGGAACTTCCAGAGGCTCCTCGGGTGGCTTTTTTCCGAGGAGCCGAGAGAAAAAGCCGCCTGCTTTGGTCCGGACACTTGCCAAGTACATCTCCGGTTCGTCCGGTGCAATGAGCCTCCAAATCAGAGGGGGAGATGCGAGTATTTTTTCGATGTTGGCATCGGACACGCTGTGAAGCGCTAAACACATACCCATCCCAAATACTCCTATATACGCATAACGTTGGAATTAAACAGCGGCCGCGGAGCGGACGTCTGAGCAGCCCCTGGGCTGCGATTTAAATGGATTGTTAGGTTTCAGCAACACCCCTTTTTGCTCCTTCAGTGCGTAAATGCAAATACCAATAAACTGGAACTGCAAATGAATGAAACCACATAAGAACCGCTAACCAACCAACTTTCCGGGGAACTGAGACCCTTAGAAAGAATACGTTGATTACGCAAAAGAAGGTGGTTAAAGCGCCAACTACAATGACAGTTAGTTCAAGCGGGCCGTCGGCCGACACGAATTCGAATCCAGTGAAAACCTGAGCCAGGTCTGGCCATATGCCTACCAAGTAAAACCCCAAAACCACGATGGCTACCGCCCCGAAGACCATGGTGAACAGTGGTTCAAACTTGGCCATGTGAATTTGTAAACCTAACTATATTTGGTGAGCAGGGGTTTGCATAAAGCGCAGAAACGTGAGTTCAGGCATTGCAAACACTCCTTTTGTTACTGTTTATAAAGTAGTTTTTATCCGGGTGATGGTCAACTTTATTTGAACATCGTCGCGATAAAGAGCAAATATCCCACATAAGCGGTTCTCCCTATCCTACATACAAACGAGCGGGCCAAGTGCATGGTGGGCGTTTCCTTTAGCTCAGGGGGGGGGGTGCCATGCCCAGGTTGCTGGACCAGCTTCGCGATTCCATTCGGGTTCGTCAGTACAGCCTGGCCACTGAGAAAACCTATGTTCAGTGGGTGCGCCGGTTCATTTTGTTTCATGACAAGCGCCATCCGGCTGAAATGGGCAAATCGGAGATCGAGGCATTTCTGACGTACCTCGCGGTGAAGCGTGGAGTGTCGCCTTCGACGCAGAACCAGGCGTTGCAGGCGGTGTTGTTTCTTTACCGCAACGTGCTAGAGATTGAGTTGCCCTGGCTGGATGACGTCGTTCGTGCCAAAACCCATAAACGGGTTCCCGTTGTGCTCAATACGAAAGAGGTTCGCGCTTTGATCGCTCACTGTAACGGCGAAGCGCGGCTGCCTGTAAGCCTGCTCTATGGCAGCGGCTTGCGCGCGATGGAGTGCCTGCGGCTGCGTATTGGTGACCTGGATGCGTCAAGACGGACCATTCGGGTCCACTCCGGCAAGGGTGGAAAGGATCGGGTCACCGTCTTGCCGGACGATCTGCAGGATGCCCTCGCCAGGCAGGTTCAGCATGTTCGTGCGTTACACGAGCTGGACCTTGAGCGGGGGTTTGGGTTTGCCAAGCTGCCCAGGGCGTTACGGCGCAAGCTGGGGCGGTCGACGCATCGCTTTTCGTGGCAGTTCCTGTTTCCGAGCGGGGGTCTGTCCGAGGACCCGCGTGACCCCGGGCACTGGTATCGATGGCACCTGCACCCTACTACGCTGCGGCGTGCGGTTTCGCGGGCGGCGCATGCGGCGCGCATTCACAAGCGGGTGACCTGCCACACCCTGCGCCACTCGTTTGCGACGCACCTGCTGGAGTCGGGCACGGATATCCGCACCATCCAGGCGCTGCTGGGGCATCGAAACGTCAATACAACGATGATTTATACGCACGTGGTGCAGCGCGGGGCGCTGGGGGCACGGTCGCCGCTCGATTGAGGGCTTTTAAGAAAATGGTGCCGGATAGGTGATTCGAACACCTGACCTACGCATTACGAATGCGCCGCTCTACCAACTGAGCTAATCCGGCTCCGGGAAGGGCGCAGAGTATAGGCAAATCGGGCGCGCCAGACAATATCAATTCGTTGATTTCCTACAGATTGACGCGACGATCTCCGCTATCGCCCCTGCCCCGGATTCGAGACACTTTTTTCACGCAGGATGGTCCTGCGTCAAGAAACGTTTTCGGGGGAGTCGATATGCCGGGCCAACGTGGTTTCAGCCTCGTCGAAGTACTGATGGCCATCACCGTGTTGATGGTGGGGCTGGCGGCACTGGCGCGACTCTCCCTGGTCGGCATCGCCGATACCGTGGGTGCACGGGACCGTTCCCAGGCTATTGCGCTAGTGACGGAAGCCGCGGAAGCTGTTGCTTTCAGCGTGCATGACTACGCGACCTGGTCAGCTTCACCCTCGCCATCGGCCACCTTCTCCAACCAGTTCGCCGCCGACTGGGCCCTGCGCGTTGCGGATCGGCTTCCAGGCGGCCAGGGGGCCGTCTGCCGTGACGCCAGCCCGGGCGACGGGGAACCCGGCGACCTCGCCTGTGACGGCGGCGGGCCTTTCGTGGTCAAGGTCGCCTGGCGCACGCCGGCGGGCGCGGCGCTGCGGGAAGTGGCGGTGCTGCCATGATTGCGCGTGGCTTCACGCTCGTCGAACTCATGGTTGCCATGGCCATCGGCGCCCTGGTGACCACCAGCCTGGTGCGGGTCACGCAGTCGCTGGGGGCCTCGTGGCGGGTGCAGGACGAAACGTCCCGACTGCATGAACATGCGCGCCTCGCGCGGCAGTCATTGCACGAACCGGTGCGCAGTGCGGGGCACCACCCTGCACCCTGGGTGGCCCCGTTCGATGCGTTCGGCCCCGGTGCGACCGATGACTTCAATACCCACGGTGACCGCCTCGAGGTCCAGCGCCGGTCACCGACCAACTGCTACGGCAGCGTCAACCCGGTGAATGGGCCAAATGGTGAACCTGCGCATTACCTGGAAATCAATCGATACTTTGTCAGGGAGGGCGGGCTGGTTCGGCAGTGCCGCTACGGGCCGGACGCCTCATCGCTGACAACACAGATCAACAACCTCGGCCTGGTCGAGCACGTGGAGAACTTCCAGGTGCTCTATGCCGAGGACACGGATGCGGATGGCGTTGCCAACCGCTGGGTCAGGGCTGGCCAATGGCAGGAGGAAAGCCGGATATTGGGGGTGCGGTTCGCCTTCCTGCTGGCCAGCCCCGGTCCTTTAACGCACGAGGCTCCGGCATCATTTGACTTGCTTGGGGTGACGGTTGAACCCCCAACTGACGGGCGCCTGCGCATGGTCGCCAATGGCGCCATTGCCGTTGCGGGACGGCTGTGATGGGTTCAGTTCACAACAGTCTGCGGGCGCACCGCGAGAAGGGCATGGCGCTTTTGTTATGCGTCCTGCTGCTGGCCGCCCTTTCCCTGGTCGCGATTGCCGGTGCCGGCGACAGCCGTATCCAGGTGCGCGTGGCCGGCAACGTCTCGGCCGAGCGCGACGCCAGGCGGGCCGCGGAGTCCGCGCTGGCCTGGGCGGAGAGCTGGCTGCACGGCCTTGATGGCAGTGCGCAACCGGCGCCCTGCCCGCCCGATTGCGGTCCCGGAAACCCCATACTGGCAGTCGACCAGCTCCCGCCGCTGGTGGAACACCAGTCCGAAACCTGGTGGCTGGACAACGCACTCGCGGACGGCATCGATCCCTTGTCAGGTACACGCCTGGCGGAACGCGGCCGGTCGCTGGGGCCGGTGGGTCGCTGGCTGATCGAGGAAGTGCACTTCGAGCCGGCTGGGCAGAACGGCAGCGGCAGTCCCGCCGTGACGTATTACCGGGTCATCGCCCGCGCTACACCGCGGACGGCCGGCACGCCCGTTGTCGTGGAAAGCATCATCGCGCGCCCCTGGGGTGATACCCGCTGGCGCGGCGCGTTTCCCGGCGGCCCGGGGACACCCGCCTACTGTATTGGCATCGCCGTACCGGCCCACTGCGGGCGCATGGCCTGGCGGAGAAAGTTGTGAGCCGGCCGGGGCACGGTACCGGGTTCACGCTGGTGGAAATTGTCATTGTTGTCGCGGTCGTCGCGATCCTGCTATCGATGGCCACCCCCGCCTACCTTCGCCAGGGTCTGCGTGCGCACCGAACGGAAGCCATCGCCCGGATGCTGGAAACTGCGGCTTGCCAGGAGCGGATTCGCGCGGTGCAGGGTCAATATGACCCGGCACACTGCCTGCCCAGCTCGACTACCCGCTATGAATATGCCTGGGCGGGGGCGGTCTCAAACGGCTTCACCGTTCGCGCGATTCCGCAGGGCGGCCAGGTTCACGATGAGTGTGGCGCGTTATCGCTGTCCCATGATGGCACGCAAACCGCGAACGGTACGCAGAGTGTGACCCGCTGCTGGAGCGGGCGCTGAAGCGCGTTTTCAGGCGCGAAGCTGGAGACGAAGCTCGCGGGGTAATGCGAACTCCAGGTTTTCCGGGATGCCGTCAATTTCTTCGGCGGGGCCGGCGCCGGCCTCGCGCAGACGGGCGATTACGCCCTTTACAAGGCTTTCCGGTGCGGAAGCGCCCGCGGTGACACCAACGGTCTGTACGCCTTCCAGCCATGCGGGCTGGATATCATCGGCGCCATCGACCAGGTAGGCCGGCACACCCTGCTTTTCGGCCAGTTCCCTCAAGCGGTTGGAGTTGGAACTGTTCACCGAACCAACCACCAGCACGAGATCGGCCTGGTGGGCCAGCGTGCGCACGGCGTCCTGGCGATTCTGGGTGGCGTAGCAGATGTCATCGCGCCGTGGTCCGACGATGGCCGGGTATTTCTCACGTAACGCCGCGATGATGGCCTGGGTATCGTCAACAGACAGGGTCGTCTGGGTGACGTAGGCGACGTTGTCCGGGTGCGCGATCTCGAGCGACGGCACATCCTCGACTTCCTCGACCAAGTAGATCTGGTTGTCGCCGGCGGCCTCATCCGACCACTGGCCCATCGTGCCTTCCACTTCCGGGTGACCGGCGTGGCCGATCAGCACCACGTCGAGCCCCGCCCGGCAGTGCCGCGCCACTTCCATGTGCACCTTGGTGACCAGCGGGCACGTGGCGTCGAAAACTTTCAGGCCGCGCGCCGTGGCGTCCGAGCGCACGCGCTGGCTGACGCCGTGGGCGCTGAAAATCACGGTCTGGTCATCGGGGACCGCTTCGAGTTCGTCGACGAACACGGCGCCCTTGGCACGCAGGTCATCAACCACGAACTTGTTGTGCACGACTTCGTGGCGCACATAGATCGGCGGGCCGAAGAGTTCCAGCGCGCGTTCGACGATCTCGATGGCGCGATCGACGCCGGCGCAGAATCCACGCGGATTGGCGAGTAACAGTTTCATACCTTGCGGGCGTTCAGTCCTTGCGGGTGACCAGTGCGTCCCAGAGCAGGAGAATGATACCGCAGGTAATGGCCGAATCCGCGATGTTGAACGCGGGCCAGTGCCAGCCACCGGCGTGAACATCTATAAAATCAACCACGTAGCCCAGGCGGATTCGATCCACCAGGTTGCCGATGGCGCCACCCAGGACCAGCCCCAGGGCCAGGCCGACCCGCCATTCGCCGCGCTGCAGCCGGAACAGCCATACCAGCAGCACCACCGAGATCACGGCCGCCAGGCCCGTAAACAGCCAGCGTTGCCAGCCACCGGCCTGGGCCAGCAGGCTGAATGCCGCGCCGGTGTTGTGCGCAAGCGTGAGGTTCAGCCAGGAGAAGACTTCCACGGGGCGGAACATCTCCAGTGACTGCACGGCCAGGTGCTTGGTCCACAGGTCCAGCGCGATGATGACCGCCGCCAGCGCCAGCCATGCGAACACCACGGGGTTGCGCGACTTACCCGTCACCAGGTTTTCAGATGTCGTCGCCATCATCCGACCTGTCGGACCTCGCCGTCGCCGTCCACGTTGCCGACGCAGCGTCCGCACAATTCAGGGTGGTCGGCGTGCGTGCCAACATCGGCACGCTGGTGCCAGCACCGCACGCACTTCGGGTCGGTCGATGCGCGAACCGCGACGGCCACTTCGCCACCCTCCAGTTCGACACGCGCCAGGTCCGCCGGCGCTTCGGCCAGCGGCGCCAGTTCGGCGCCCGAGGTAATCAGGATGAAACGCAACTCGTCACCCAGCGAGGCCAGCGCGTCGTGCACGTCGCCCTCGGCGTAAACGGTCACGACGGAACCCAGCGATGAACCCACCTCGCCCGCCTTGCGCAGCGTTTCGATGCCACGGCTGACAACCTCGCGCGCGGCGATCACGTGCCGCCAGCGCTCGCGCTCGGCATCGTCCCCCAGCCCGAACAGGCCGTCGTACCAGGTTGCCAGGAACACGGTCTCATCCCGGTCGCCCGGAATCTCGGCCCAGATCTCTTCGGCAGTAAAGCTGGTCACCGGCGCAATCCAGCGCGTCAGCGCTTCGAGGATGTGGAACATCGCCGTCTGCGCCGAGCGCCGTGGCAGGCTGTCGCGCCCGGTGGTGTACAGGCGATCCTTGATGATATCGAGATAGAACGCGCCCATGTCGACCACGCAGAAGTGGTGCACCTTCTGGTAGATCTGCAGGAATTCGTAGTCCTCGTAGGCCTGTTCGATTTCGGCCTGCAGCCGGGCCGCGCGGTCCACCGCCCAGCGGTCGAGCGGCAGCATATCGGCCGGGGCCAGCGCGTGAGAAGGCTCGAAGCCGTCCAGGTTGCCCAGCAGGAAGCGCGCCGTGTTGCGGATACGGCGGTAGGCGTCGGCCACGCGGTTCAGGATCTCGTTCGACACCGACATTTCCTGTCGGTAGTCGGCCGCGGCCACCCACAGGCGCAGGATGTCGGCGCCCAGGGTCTTCATCACGTCCTGCGGTGCGACCACGTTGCCCACGGACTTCGACATCTTGCGGCCGTCTGCGTCAACGGTGAAGCCGTGAGTGAGCACCTGGCGGTACGGCGCCTCGCCGTGCATGGCCACGGAGGTCAGCAGGGACGAATGGAACCAGCCGCGGTGCTGGTCGGAGCCTTCCAGGTACAGTTCGGCCGGGCGCCGCAGCGCCGGGTTTTCGTCCAGCACGCAGCGGTGCGTGACGCCGGAATCGAACCACACATCGAGAATGTCGGTGACTTTCTCGTAACGCGAAGCGTCGACGCCCAGCCGGTCGAAGATATCGTCCTCGTACCAGCAGTCCACGCCCTCGGCCTCGACCAGGTCGGCCGCGGCCGCCATCAGCGTCGACGTTTCCGGGTGCAGCGAGCCGTCGTTGGAATCGACAAACAGCGTGATCGGCACGCCCCAGGTGCGCTGGCGCGAAATGCACCAGTCCGGGCGGCCGGCGATCATGTTGTGGATGCGGTCGCGACCCCAGCCCGGCACCCAGCGCACGGTATCAATCGCCGCCAGCGCATCGTCGCGCAGGCCCTCGGCGGCCATGGACACGAACCACTGCGGCGTCACGCGGAACGCGGTGGGCGACTTGTGCCGCCAGCAATGCGGGTAGCTGTGATGGAACGGCTCGTGATGAAGCAACACACCGTTCTCTTCGAGCAGCTCGGTGATGAACGTGTTCGCCTTCCACACGAACTGGCCACCGACCAGCGGTGTGTCCTCGACGTAAACGCCGTTCGGACCGACCGGGTTGGTCACCGGAAGGTCGTATTCGCGGCCGACCGCGAAGTCTTCCTCGCCGTGGCCGGGCGCGGTATGCACGGCGCCGGTACCGGCATCGGTGGTGACGTGTTCACCCAGCACCACCGGCACTTCGCGATCGTAGAACGGGTGCTTCAGGCGCTGGTGTTCCAGTGAAGCGCCGGGCGCTTCACCAAGCACTTCAACGTTCTCGATGCCCACCCGGGCGGCCACGGTCTCAACCAGTTCATTCGCCAGCACCAGCGCCACGCGGCGGCCGCGCCAGTCGCCGGCGACCAGCGAATAGCCCAGCTCGGCATTCAGCGCCACCGCCTGGTTGGCGGGCAGCGTCCAGGGCGTGGTGGTCCAGATCGGCACGCCCACGTCCCCGTCGAAAGACTCAACGCCAAAGGCGCCCAGCACCGCGGCCGGGTCGACGGCCGCGAACAGCACGTCGATGGCCGGTGACTCGCGATCCTGGTACTCGATCTCGGCCTCGGCCAGCGCCGAGCCGCAGTCAAAACACCAGTTCACCGGCTTGGCGCCCTGCGTGACATGTCCGCGCGCCACGATCTCCGCCAGCGCGCGCACCATGTTCGCCTCGTAGCTGTAATCCAGGGTCCGGTACGGGTTGTCCCAGTCGCCCAGCACGCCCAGTCGCTTGAAGCCTTCGCGCTGGCGGTCGATCTGTTTCAACGCGTACTTGCGGCACTCGGCGCGGAACGTGCGCGCATCCACCTTCTGGCCGACCTTGCCGACCTTCTTTTCGACCTGCAGCTCAATGGGCAGGCCGTGGCAATCCCAGCCGGGCACGTACGGCGAATGAAACCCCGCCAGCAGGCGCGACTTCACGACGATGTCCTTTAGCACCTTGTTCACCGCGTGGCCAATGTGGATGTCGCCGTTGGCGTAAGGGGGGCCATCGTGCAGGATCCATGTGGGACGGTCCGCCGTGGCGGCCTGGATGCGTTCGTACAGCCCTTCCCAGGACGCCAGCATCTGCGGCTCGCGCTGCGCCAGGTTGGCCTTCATCGGGAACGCCGTGCGCGGCAGGTTGATGGTCGCTTTGTAATCCATGTGCTTTCAGTCTTCCAGGGGCGTCGCGGCCAGTCGCGCGCGCGCCTCGTTCTCATCGTTCTTCATCTGTGCCGTCAATGCGGCCAGGTCGTCGAAATTTCGTTCTTCGCGAATCCACGCCTCGAAGCGTGTCTCCAGCCGGCGGCCGTACAGGTCGCCGTCAAAATCAAACAGGTGCACTTCCAGCATCGGTTCACCGCCGCCCACCGCAGGGCGCCGGCCCAGGCTGGCGACACCCGGTCGCCAGTCACCCCCGTCCACGCGCGCGTGCACCGCGTAGATACCCGCCAGTGCGCCGCCACCTCTTGGGGGGTGGACATTGGCGGTCGGATACCCGAGCTTCCGGCCCAGCCGCTGGCCTCGCACCACGCGCCCGCACAAGCCGTAGCGCCGACCCAGGCAGCGCCTGGCCAGGTCCAGGTCATGGTCCGACAGCGCGCTCCGAATCGCCGTGCTGGAGACGTACTGGTCGCCGGCGAGCACCGGCTCCAGTGCCTCGACACTGAAGCCCAGTGACGCACCCAGTGACGCCAGTCGCGCGAAATCACCCTCGCGACCGCGACCAAACCGGAAGTCCGGCCCAATCACCACGTGCCGGGCATTCAAACCGTCCACCAGCACCTCGCGGACGAAATCTTCGGCGCCCAGCGCAGCGGACCGGTCATTAAAACGCATCACCCAGGCCAGGTCCACGCCTGCAGCCCGTAGCAGCGCCAGTTTCTGTGCCGGGCCGGTCAGCCGGGGCGGCGCGCTGGCAGCATCGAACCAGGCGCGCGGTGACGGCTCAAACGTCACGACCGCCACCTGCCCGTCATCACCGGCCACCCGGCGGCACTGGTCGACCAGCGCCCGGTGCCCCAGGTGCACACCGTCAAAGTTGCCGATGGTGACCACCGTCCGCCCCTCGGGACGGGGCGTCGGCGGGTCCCGGAAAAATCGCATGCTGTCGGCGCCCCGCTGGGTGGTAAAGGTTGCGAATTATAGCAACGGAGTCAATGCCCGCCGCGGCTGAAATGCGATGGGCGCAAACCGGCGACCAGCGCAGCCGCGCCATAGGCCGCCGCACCGCCCAGGATGACGACGCCCAGGCGGCTGGCCCGCTCGACGGCGCCCCAGGCCACCCAGTCAGTCGCCGGCGGTGCGAGCCACCAGAGCAGCGTCACCATCACCGCGCAGGCAAACGACACGGCCAACAGGACCCGAAACCAGCCCGGCACCGGGGCGTAGATTCCGGCCCGCCTCAGCCCGCGGAACAGCAAGGCCGCATTCAGGATCGCCGACGCCGAACTGGCGGCTGCAAGGCCGGCGTGCGGGCCGCTGAAGCCCCACCACACCAGCCCGCCCACGAAGGCCAGGTTAAGGATGACATTCACGCCCATGGACACGAGGCTGTAGCGCACCGGCGTGGCCGTGTCCTGGCGCGCGTAATAGCCCGGTGCCAGCACTTTCACGGCGATAAATGCGGGCAGGCCCACGGCATAGGCCACCAGGCTGATGCGCGCCATGGCCACGTCTTCGCCGGTGAACGCCCCGTACTGGAACAGCGTCGCCAGGATCGGCCCCGCCAGCACCGCCAGCCCGACCGCGGCCGGTAGCGTAATCAGCATCGCCAGCCGAAGCGCCCAGTCGATGGTGTCTGAAAACGCCGCGGTACTCTTCGCGGCATGCTTACGCGACAGGTTCGGCAGGATCACCGTCGCCAGCGCCACGCCGAACACGCCCAGCGGAAACTCCAGCAGCCGGTCGGAGTAGTAAAGCCAGGAAACGCTGCCGGTGACCAGGAAGGTGGCGATCACGCTGTCAATCAGCAGGTTCACCTGGGCGGCCGAGGAGCCGATCAGCGTGGGCACCATCAGTTTCAGCACGCGTTTCACCCCCGGGTCGCCCCAGCCCCAGCGCGGCCGCGGCAGCAGGCCCAGCCGCATCAACGCCGGCACCTGGAACAGCAACTGCAGTATGCCGGCCAGCAACACACCCCAGGCCAGCGCCATCACCGGCACTTCCAGGTGGGTGGAGAGGAATACGGCGCAACCGATCAGGGACAGGTTCAGCAGGATGGGTGTCAGCGCCGGCACCAGGAACCGTTCGAAGCTGTTGAGGATACCGCCGGCCAGTGCCGTCAACGAAACCAGCATGATGTACGGGAAGGTGATGCGCAGCATGTCCGCGGACAAGGCGAACTCGGGCCGGTCCTCCAGCCACCAGCCCGGCGCAAACAACCCCAGTACCAGCGGCGCCGCCAGCACGCCGATGGCCGTCAACACCACCAGGAACGACGCCAGCGCCCCGGTCACGTTATCGATGAAGTGCTTCAGCGCACGTCGGTCGCCACGCTCCCGGAGTTCGGACAGGACCGGCACGAACGCAAGCGAAAACGAGCCCTCGGCGAACAGCCGGCGCATGAAATTCGGGATCTTGAAAGCCAGGAAAAAGGCGTCGGTTTCGCCGCTGGCGCCGAACCAGCGCGCCAGGACCACGTCGCGCAAAAAGCCGAGAATTCGAGACGCGATGGTCGCCAGGCCGACGGTGGCCGTCGATCGGAGCAATTTCAAGTGCTTAAGCCCCTGTATTGATTGTTGTCCGGGACACGAAAAAGTTTGACCTCGCAGGTAAAAAGCACGATAATGCGCGGCTTGATTTTTACACCTGAATTCTGGAGACCACCTTGGCTAACAGTCTATCAGCACGCAAACGTGCCCGTCAGGCCGAGAAGCATCGCCTGCGTAACGCCAGCCAGCGTTCCGCCATGCGTACGGCCATGAAAAAAGTAAACGCTGCCATCGAGGCTGGCGACAAGGCCGCTGCCGAGAGTGCTCTCAAGGCCGCCATCCCTGCCATCGACAAGTCAGCCGGCAAAGGCCTGATCCACAAGAACAAGGCCGCCCGCCACAAATCACGCCTGAACGCCCAGATCCGGGCGCTCTAAGCGAGTCAAGAAAAAGAATAAGGGAAAGCCCCGCCTCGAGCGGGGCTTTTTCATGGCTTTCTGGTGACGGGCGTTAATCGTCGCCGAAAATCGAGTCGTCGAACGCCGCCTCGTCTTCTTCTGTCGCTTCTTCCGCCATCGCCGCCTCGGCGCGGGCCTGGGCTTCGTCCTCGGCGATCTGTTCCAGCACCACCATCACGCGTTGCATCAGTTCGCGGGTGCCATGCCCGGTTGCCGATGAAATGACGGCCCATTCGCCCTCGTAGCCCAGTTCTTCCATGACCACGCCCGCGAGATCCTCCGCGTCGCCTTCCGGCAGCAGGTCGGCCTTGCTGAACACCAGCCAGCGTGGCTTGTCCGCCAGCGCTTCGTCATATTTCGCCAGCTCGGCTTCGAGCTCACGCACCGAGGCCACCGGGTCCTTGCCGTCCATCGGCGCCAGGTCAACCAGGTGCAGCAGCAGGCGCGTTCGCGCGAGGTGCTTCAGGAACTGGATACCCAACCCCGCACCGTCCGCCGCGCCTTCAATCAGCCCGGGGATATCGGCAATCACGAAATTCTGGTCGACGCCGATCGACACCACGCCCAGGTTCGGGTGCAGCGTGGTAAACGGGTAGTCGGCCACTTTAGGCCGCGCGGCCGATACCGCGCTGATCAGCGACGATTTACCGGCGTTCGGGAAGCCCAGCAGGCCCACGTCGGCCAGCACCTTCATCTCCAGGTGCAGGTCGCGCGCCTCGCCTTGTGAACCGGGCACGGTCTTTTTGGGCGCGCGGTTGGTCGAACTCTTGAAATGCACGTTCCCCAGGCCGCCCTGCCCGCCTTTCGCCACCACCATCTTCTGTTCATGATCGGTGACCTCGCCCAGCACGGCTTCAGCCTCGATATCCGTCACGACGGTGCCCAGCGGCACCCTGATCACCAGGTCTTCGCCGCTTTTACCCGCCATCTGCCGGCCATGACCCGGCTCGCCTTTCTGCGCCCGGAACAGCCGCTTGTGGCGGAAGTCGACCAGCGTGTTCAGGCCGGAGTCACCCACCAGGATGACGCTGCCGCCCCGACCACCGTCACCGCCATCGGGACCGCCGAACGGCACGTACTTCTCGCGGCGGAACGAGGATGAGCCGTCACCGCCTTTGCCGGCTTCAACGCGAATGGTGGCTTCGTCGACGAATTTCATGAGGAATTTCCTACGGGATTTAGCGGCGTATTGTAGTAGAGCGCGAGGCGCGGTTTACCGCAAATTACGCTAATTGAAAGAATTTGCGAAATGTCTATCGTGGCGGGCAGCAGTAACGGAAGGCTCTCATATAACGTCATCGGCGGCGCGATGTCGGTGCACCGGGCGCTCGGCTGCGGGTTCCTGGAGTCGGTATACGAGAAGGCACTGGCGGCGGAACTGCAACGTCGAGGGTTACCCTACTCGCGCCAGGCGCCAATGTCGGTCCGCTACCGCGGCGAACTGGTCGGACGTTTTCGGGCCGATTTCGTGGTCGATAACCGCCTGGTAGTCGAACTGAAAGCCAACGCGGCAATCTCCCCCGCCTGCCAGGCCCAGTTACTGAATTACCTGCGGGCTGCTCAGCTGCCCGTTGGCCTCATCCTTAACTTCGGGGCACCGTCACTCGAGGTGAAGCGCATGGCGAACAGCGTGGGGATGTCGGGAACTGAGAACCCGTCAAAAGCACCGCAGATGGCGCCGATTACGCAAATTACGCGAAAGCTTTAAAGAGCGGGACACCGACATAAGCTTTTGTGTAATTTGCGCAATTCGCGAAATCTGCGGTAAAAAAAACCCCGCTACGAAGCGGGGCTTTTCTATCTGGATTGCCGCAGCAACCGGGCGTCGCGCTTCAGCCCTCGACAGGCTCCACGCTCACGTACTTGCGCTTCGGCAGACCCTTGTCTTCGAACTTCACCTTGCCGTCCACCAGGGCGAACAGGGTGTGGTCGCGACCAACGCCGATGTTGTCACCGGCCTTGTAGCGGGTGCCGCGCTGGCGAATGATGATGTTGCCGGCCAGCACGCTCTCGCCGCCGTACTTCTTGACGCCGAGGAACTTGGGATTCGAATCGCGGCCGTTACGTGTACTACCGCCTGCTTTCTTATGTGCCATGAATCAATCCTCCGTCTTCTTCGCAGCAGCCTTCTTGGCTGCGGCTTTCTTCGGTGCCGCCTTCTTGGCTTCGGCCGTTTCGCCTTCAGCCTTCTTGGCAGCCGCCTTCTTCGGCGCGGCCTTCTTCTTGGCCGGCTTGGCGTCGCCCGCACCTTCGATACCGGTGATTTCCAGCGCCGTGTAGTACTGGCGGTGGCCGGCGCGCTTCAACTGGTGCTTGCGGCGCTTGAACTTGATGATCTTGACCTTGTCGCCACGGCCGTGCTCGACCACCTTGGCCAGCACTTTGCCGCCGTCGACCAGCGGTGCGCCGATGGTCACGTCCTCGCCTTCACCCACCAGGAGCACCTGGTCGAGTTCAACGGTCGCGCCCTTTTCGGCTTCGATCTTTTCTACCTTGATGATGTCGCCGGTGGTCGCACGGTACTGCTTGCCACCGGTTGAAAATACTGCGTACATGGAAACACCGCTCCCGTCTGGAGAAAGGGGCCTACAAAAGGGCGGGAATGTTAGCGGTTTTCCCTTGGCGGGTCAACCGTTTGTGCACTCGAAATCAAGGCGCGTGTGATTTTGCCGCGCGCTTGACGAGAGGCGTATGATATCCGGTTTCACTCGTGATTTCCCCGTCCATGGAAAATATCCATATTCGCGGCGCCCGGACCCATAACCTGGCCAATATCGACCTCGATCTGCCCCGTAACCAGCTGATCGTATTTACGGGTCTTTCGGGCTCCGGAAAGTCCTCGCTCGCCTTCGACACCATCTATGCCGAGGGGCAGCGTCGCTATGTCGAATCGCTGTCTGCTTACGCGCGCCAGTTCCTGTCGATGATGGAAAAGCCGGACGTCGATCACATCGACGGCCTGTCACCCGCGATTTCGATCGAGCAGAAATCGACCTCGCACAACCCGCGCTCCACCGTCGGCACGATTACCGAGATCTACGATTACCTTCGCCTGCTGTTCGCGCGCGTGGGCACGCCGTGCTGTCCCGAACACGGCCAGCCGCTGGAGGCCCAGACCATCTCGCAGATGGTCGATCACATTCTCTCCCTGCCCGATGGCGCCAAGGTGATGCTGCTCTCGCCGGTGATTCGCAACCGCAAGGGCGAGCACCTGCAGTTGCTGGACGAGTTGCGGGCGCAGGGCTTCGTGCGGGTTCGCGTGGATGGCGTCATTTACGAGATTGACGCGGTGCCGGCGCTGGAACTGCGCAAAAAACATGATATCGACGTCGTCATCGACCGCTTCCGCGTACGCGAGGACCTGAAGCAGCGACTGGCCGAGTCGCTGGAAACCGCGATCACGCTGTCGGACGGCCTGGCCATCGCCAGCCCGATGGACGACGACGCCGGTTTCAGCGAAAAGCTGTTCTCCGCGCGCTGGTCCTGCGTGCACTGCGACTTCAGCCTGCAGGAGCTGGAACCGCGGATGTTCTCCTTCAACAACCCCAACGGCGCCTGTCCCGGCTGTGACGGCCTGGGTGTCAGCCAGTTTTTCGATCCGGAACGTGTGGTCGCCAACCCGCACCTGAGCCTGGCCGGCGGCGCGGTGCGCGGCTGGGACCGTCGCAATGCCTACTATTTCCAGATCATCCGCTCATTGTCGAAACACTACGGCTTCGACGTCGACACGCCGTTCGAGGAATTGCCGGAAAACATCCGCCAGATCGTGCTGTACGGCAGCGGTGATGAAGTCATCGAGTTTGAATATTTTGGCGACAAGGGCACGCAGAAACGCAAACACCCTTTTGCCGGCGTCATTCCGAACCTGGAGCGCCGATACAGGGAAACCGATGCCCGCATCGTGCGCGAGGAACTGGCCAAGTACATCTCCAACAAGCCCTGCCCCGAGTGCGATGGCCAGCGCCTGAACCGCGAGGCGCGGCACGTGTTTATCGGCGAGACCAACCTGCCGGACATCGCCGCCTGGACCATCGAGGACTGCCTGGCGTTCTTCGAGCAGTTGTCCCTGCCCGGCCGCAAGGGCGAGATCGCCACGAAAATCGTCAAGGAAGTGCATGAACGCCTGCACTTCCTGGTCAACGTGGGCCTGGACTACCTGACCCTGGACCGGCAGGCGGACACGCTGTCCGGAGGCGAGGCGCAGCGCATCCGCCTGGCCAGCCAGATCGGCGCCGGCCTGGTGGGCGTCATGTATATCCTTGACGAGCCCTCCATCGGCCTGCACCAGCGCGACAATGCGCGCCTGCTGGCCACGCTGACGCGGCTGCGCGACCTGGGCAATACCGTCATCGTGGTCGAGCACGATGAAGACGCCATCCGAACCGCGGATTACGTGGTCGACATGGGCCCGGGTGCCGGTGTGCACGGCGGCCAGGTGGTCTTCAGCGGCACGCCCGAGGAAATGATCGCCGACCCGGATTCGATCACCGGCCAGTACCTGTCCGGCGTGCGCGAGATCGCGGTGCCGGCCCGCCGCACCCAGGCGGATCCGGACAAGGTCCTGCGCCTGGTCGGCGCCTCGGGCAACAACCTGAAAAACGTGACGCTGGAAATTCCGGCGGGCCTGCTGGTGTGCGTCACCGGCGTGTCCGGTTCCGGCAAATCGACGCTGATCAACGATACCCTGCATCGCCTGGCGGCGCGGCAGCTGTATGATTCCAGCGCCCAGCCGGCGCCGTACGAGTCGGTGGAAAACCTTGACCTGTTCGACAAGGTGGTCGATATCGACCAGTCACCCATCGGCCGCACGCCGCGTTCGAACCCGGCCACCTATACCGGCCTGTTCACGCCCATCCGCGACCTGTTCGCCGGCACCCAGGAATCACGTGCGCGCGGCTACAAGCCCGGGCGATTCAGCTTCAACGTCAAGGGCGGCCGCTGCGAGGCCTGCCAGGGCGATGGCCTGATCCGCGTGGAAATGCACTTTCTGCCGGATATCTACGTGCCCTGCGACGTCTGTCACGGCAAGCGCTACAACCGAGAGACGCTGTCGGTGCTGTACAAGGGCAAAAATATCCACGAAGTGCTCGAAATGACCGTCGAGGACGCGCTGGAGTTCTTCGAGGCGGTGCCGGCGGTCGCCCGCAAGCTCGAGACGCTGGATGCCGTGGGGCTGAGCTATATCACCCTGGGCCAGAGCGCCACCACGCTGTCGGGCGGCGAGGCGCAGCGCATCAAGCTGGCCAAGGAACTCTCCAAGCGCGATACCGGCAAGACGCTGTACATCCTGGACGAGCCGACCACGGGCCTGCACTTCCAGGACATCGTCCAGCTGCTGGCGGTGCTGCACCGGCTGCGCGACCACGGCAACACCGTGGTGGTCATTGAGCACAACCTGGATGTGATCAAGACGGCCGACTGGGTGGTCGACCTGGGCCCCGAGGGCGGCAACAAGGGCGGCGAGATCATCGCCACCGGCACCCCGGAAGCACTGGCCGGCATGGAACATTCCCATACCGGCCAGTTTCTCGCCGAACTGCTCGACCGCCAGGCCGAGGCGCGCAAGCGGGCCTGAGCGGCCCGCCCACGCGTTGATGGTTCAACGACCGCGGATGCTGAAGAAAAAGTCATCCGTGCCCACCGTGACGCTGGCGCCGTAGTAAGGCACCGGGTACGGCGGAGGCGCCGGCCGGGCCCAGGCGTAGTGCACCGGGTGACGACAACCATGGGCGTGGCGATGCTTCGGCCAGCCCGGATTCCAGCGATAGGCCGGGCGATAGTGGCGGTATCGCGGAGGCGGCGGACGATGTGCGGTCCGGTAATACGGTTTGCCATGATGCTTCCCAGGGTGCTTGCCGTAATGCTTCCCGCCGTGTTTGCCGTGACCCCGGCCGCGACGATCATCATGATCGTAGCGATGGCCATTGTCATGGTGTCGTCCACCTTGCCGGTCGGCCAGCGAAGTTTCCGGAAGGGCCAGTGCCAGCCCCGCCAGGGCGATGGTGATGGCGATCATGCGTTTCATACTTGGCTCCTTTTGCCAGGAATGCGGGGCCAGTCTATGCTGGCCCGCCTGAACCTCTTCTGAACGGGAATTCACGGATGCTGAACATCATCGAACATGGCCCGGTACGGGAAATCCGCCTGCAACGCCCACCCGTGAACGCGCTCGACCCTGCGCTGGTGGATGCCCTGCGGGATGCGCTGGAGACCGCCGGCCGGGAAGCGGATGGCGTGGTGCTCAGCGGCCGCGACGGCATGTTCTCGGCCGGCCTGGATGTCCCCACCCTGCTGGCCCTGGATTCGGACGCCATGGGCGCGTTCTGGCGTGCCTTCGAGGCCCTGCTGCGCACGATCGCCTGCATGCCGGTGCCCACGGCGACGGCCATTACCGGTCACTCGCCGGCCGGCGGCGCCGTCATGGCGCTGTTCACGGACTACCGCGTCATGAGCCGGGGCGATTACCGGATCGGCCTGAACGAGACCCAGGTCGGGCTGGCGCTACCGGATTTCATCCACGAGGCGCTGGTCCGACTGGTGGGCGCGCACCGCGCCGAACGCATGATTGTTTCCGGCGCCCTGTTGTCACCGGACCAGGCCCTGGACCATCAACTGGTGGATGCGCTTGCCGATGATGCGGAGGCGACCGTGACGGCCGCGGTGAACTGGTGCGAACAGCTGCTGAAACTGCCCCGCCGGACCATGCTGGCCAATCGCGCCACCATGCGCCGCTCGCTGACGGAACTGTTTGAGCACGAACGTGATGAAGCCGACTTCCTGGGCGTCTGGTTCAGCGACGAGACCCAGGCGACACTGAGGGCCCTGGTGGCCCGCCTGAAGAAAAAGTAGCGGCCTGCCCGCGGCGCTAGCCGGCCGCGACCGGGCGCGCCGGGTCGCGAATCCACTCACTCCAGGACCCCGGGTAAAGCCGGGCGTCACCGGACCCGGCCAGTGCCATGGCGAAGAGGTTGTGACAGGCCGTCACCCCGGAACCGCACATGTGAACGGTCGCGCCGGCGTCGCGACCCTGGAGCACCTCATCAAACCGGGCGGCCAGGGCGTCCGCTGACCGAAACCTGCCCTGATCGAGATTGCCGGCGAACGGCAGGTTCACCGCGCCCGGGACATGGCCCGCCACGGGGTCGATGGTTTCATTGCGCCCGGCAAACCGGTCCGGCGCCCGGGCATCCACCAGCAACACCGACCCATTCGACAGCCCAGCCGCGACCTGGCCGGCGTCAAGGGTCATGCCCTGTCGGGCCTCGAGCGCGGTCAGCGGCGCCGATTCCGGGACACCGGGCTCACCGGTCTCCACCGGCAAGCCTGCCTCGACCCAGGCGGGCCAGCCGCCATCCAGCAATGTCACGCAGTCGTGACCGAAATAGCGCATCAGCCACCACAGCCGCGCGGCGAACGCCCCGCCCTGCGCGTCATAGGCGACGATATCCCGCCCCGGCGACCAGCCTGAACGGGCCAGGAACGCGGCAAATCCGGCCGCGTCGGGGAGCGGGTGGCGTCCTGTCGCGGGGGTCACCGGTGCCGCGAGATCGTCGTCAAGGTGAGCGTACACGGCGCCGGGCAGCCGGCCGGTACGCCAGGCGCGCCTTCCGGCGTCCGGATCGCCCAGGTCGAACCGGCAATCGAAAATGACAGGCAGGCCCGCCGCCCCCGCCCCCGCGAGCGATTGTGACAGCGCTTCGGGCGACACCAGCATCAGCGGCTGCTCCCCGATGCCGGAACCCGCCGGAAACGGCGCGCCAGGTCCCGCAGGATATGGGCCGTCACTCCCCAGATCTCCCACTCATCCCAGGAAAACCGGTAGATCTCACGCTCACAACCCTCCCGCTCCACCCGCTTCGCCTGGTAGATGTCCTCATCCAGCACGACCGACAACGGCACGGTGAACATCGCGTCTACCTCGTTGGGGTCCAGCCTGAAAGGCGCTTCGGGGCGGGCAAGACCCACGACCGGCAGCACGCGGAAATCGGAAATGGTGTCGACGCGGTCCAGGAAGCCGATCGGCTCGACCGAATGCGTGCACAGGCCAATTTCCTCTTCCGCTTCGCGCAGCGCGGTCAACACGCCGCTGGCGTCGGTGTCCATGGCGGCACCGCCGGGAAAGCTCACCTGCCCGGGATGATGGGCGAGATGGTTGGCGCGAACGGTCAGTATGATTTCAGGATCAGGCTGATCCAGAACCGCCACCAGGACGGCGGCGGTTCGGTTGGGTCTTGCGGGTGTTTCGTCAGGGCGCGCCCAGGCCTGGATTTTCAGGTGGCGGGCCCCGCGATCCAGCGGAGACACGGCGCGCCTTAAGGTGGCGCGCCAGTCATAGCCGCTGGATGCTTTGGGTCGCGCGCTCAGGGCTGGACGATTTCGACCAGTTTGAGATCGAACTGCAGCGCCTCGTTCGGACCCACGGCCGGCGGGTTGCCGCGCTGGCCAAAGGCCAGTTCAGGCGGCACGAACACCTGCCAGGTCGCGCCGGTCTTCATCAGCGGCAGCACTTCCTGCCAGCCCTTCAGCACATTGCTCACCACGAATTCTTCCGGGGTGCCACGGGCGAAGGAGCTGTCCATCTCGCGACCGTCGATCTTGGATGAACGGTAGTGGACGCGAACGGTGCTGGTCAGGCTGGGGCGCGAGCCTTCGCCTTCCTCGATAATGCGGTACTGGATACCGGACGGCAGCGCGACGATACCCGTCTTGCCACGGTTCTGGGCCAGGAACTCGTCGGCCTTGGTCTGGTTCTCTTCGGCCAACTGCTGCAGCATGGCCAGCTGCTCCTGCTGCACCTGCTGCTGGAACGCCTGCAGCAGCTGCTGCATTTCAGCCGGCGGCAACTGCGGTTCGCTGTCGGCCATGGCGTCGCTGATGGCAGCGGTCACGGACGAAGAATCAAAAGTGTCTGGGCGGCTCTTCAGCTCACTGCCGAAATTCCAGCCCATGGCATAGCTCAGCTTGCCCTTGTCGGTGCTCAGGTCCTGCGCCAGCACATTGGTGCTTGCAAGAATCATCAGGGCAGCCAGTGCGAAATTGGATCGCATCTCGATAAACCTCCGGGTTATTTTAATAGTCCGGCCGGGGGCCGGCCGCTTGGAAAAGGGCGCCATTCTACCGTAGCACCCAAATAAAATCATGCGTTTGACAACCGGTCGCCACGGGCGTTCAGCCAAGTAGTGGCGGAATTGACCATCAAACGGGTCATCCGGCCGGATTCTGTCAGGCAGCGTGTATTTAATTCCTTTATTTTCAGTGAAATACGCGTTACGTGGTTTTTGGCACGAATTCCGCATATATCTTCCCGACATTCTGTTTTGCCAGGAGCCACCCATGAGCATGTTTTCAAGACTCGGCGATATTATCAACGCCAATATCAACGCCCTGCTGGAAAAAGCCGAGGATCCCGAAAAGATCATCCGGCTGATGATCCAGGAGATGGAAGATACCCTGGTGGAGATCCGCTCGTCGGCCGCCAAGTGCATTGCCGACAAGAAAGAGCATCGCCGCCATATCGATCACCTGCAGAAAGACATGGCCGAGTGGGCCGACCGGGCCGAACTCGCCGTGCGTCGCGACCGTGAAGATCTCGCGCGCGCCGCGCTGGCCGAAAAACAGGCCATCGCCGACCGTGTGAAGCAGCTTGGCGAGGAACTGGAACAGCTGGATGCCCAGCTGGACAAGTTCAACCAGGACATTACCAAGCTGCAGGCCAAGCTGGACGACGCCAAGAAACGCCAGCGCAGCATTCTCATGCGCCACAAGACGGCCACCACCCAGCTGGCGGCGCGCCGTCACATCCACGACGACCGTATCGATGAAATGCTCAACCGCTTTGAGAGCGCCGAGCGCCGCATCGACCGGGTCGAGGCCGAAGGCGAAGCCATGGACCTGGGCCGGCGCCGCAACCTGGCCGATGAAATTGCCGGCCTGGAAGACGATGACCGCGTCGAGGCCGAGCTGGCCAGCCTGAAGAAGCAGGTCGGTGATGGCCCGGCCAAGGCCGGCAAGTCGAAGGCCGCCAGCGAGGAGAAATCCTGATGAGCGAAGCGCTTTCCATCATGATGGTCCTGCTGCTGACGATCTGCGTGCCGCTCTGGATCATTTTCCACTACGTGACCAAGTGGAAGATGGCCAAGGGCATGCGCCCGGAGGACGAGAAGATGCTCAGCGAGGTCTGGGAGTCGGCCAACCGCATGGAGGACCGCATCCGGACCCTGGAACGCATCCTGGACATCGAGGCGCCCAGCTGGCGACAGCGACATGACTGAGTATGGCGCCCCGGTGAACCCGCACCGCCTGTACCGCGATACCGAGAACGGCATCATCGCCGGGGTCTGCGCCGGCATCGCGGATTACATGGGGTTCAATCGTTTTGTTTTACGGGTACTCACCTTTATCGGCGGCATCGTGTTCATGCCGATCGTCCTGGTGGGCTACCTGCTGCTGGCCCTCCTGATGAAGAAGCGCCCTGTTGGCGGCCCCCGGATGGATGAAGCCGAGGCCACCTTCTGGCGCGGCGTTCACAACGCACCGGGCGACGTGTTCAGCAATGTCCACCATCGCGTGCGCGCCATGGACCTGCGATTGCAGCGAATGGAGGCCTTCGTCACGTCGAAAGAGTTCACCATTGACCGTGAATTGCGACGGAGCGAACGGAACGACCGATGACCTGTAACCTTTTAAGGCGAAACTGCGTCAACTTTTACGAGGTTCAACGGTCTTTAACAGTATGTCGGAAACGGGAGACCGGTCAGGCATGGGCCACTGGGAGGCACAAATGAATACGCAGGATACCGGCACGAACGGCGTCACAGCACCTTCGTCGCCACTTTTCGCATCCAGTTGGATGGCGCTTTACAGCGTCCTCCGCGACCAGTTCGACAGCAGTCGGACACCCGCGGTGGAGAGCGGCCTTCAGGATTCGCTCGACATCTGTGAAGAGCCGTTCGAGAACTAGGGCCTGACGTTACAGTCCCAGGGTGCGCCTGTCAGGCGCGCCCATAGATGTCCTCGAACCGCTCAATGTCATCCTCACCAAAATAGGAACCTGTCTGCACCTCGATCAGGTGGACGTCCTCGGTCCCCGGGTTTTCCAGGCGATGGAGCGTTTCCACCGGGATATACGTGGATTGATTTGCCTCCAGCAGGAACTCCTCGTCACCCAGGCGAACCTTCGCGGTCCCCTGCACCACGGTCCAGTGCTCGGCGCGCTTGTGGTGCAACTGCAATGACAGGACCTGCCCCGGCTTCACCACCAGCCGCTTGACCTTGCAGTCATCCTCGTCTTCCAGGATCGTGTAGCTGCCCCAGGGCCGGTGCACGGTCTGGTGATAGATCGCGGCTTCGTGTTCAAGCTCGGTCAGCTGGCGCACCACCTGCCCCACGTCCTGGGCCTGGTCGCGATGCGCCACCAGCACGGCATCGCCCGTATCGACAATCACCACGTCTTTCAGGCCGACGGCCGCCACCAGCCGGCGGTCACCCTGGACAAAACAGTCGCGGGAATCGACCAGCACCGCCTTGCCGCGCACGCGGTTGCCGGCCTGGTCGGACTGGTAGAGCTCGGAAATGGCCTTCCAGGAGCCGATATCGCTCCAGCCGAAGTCGCCCGGCACGACGGCCACGTTGGCGGCTTTTTCCATGATCGCGTAATCGATCGAGATGGACGGGCACTCGGCGAACGGTTCCGCCGGTAACTCGACGGGCGAGGCTTCGCGGTCGGTTGCCGCCCAGACACGTTCGGCCGCGGCCATCACGTCCGGCGCGTACTCGGCCATCGCGTCCAGCAACGCGCCGGCCTTGAAACAGAACATCCCCGAGTTCCAGAGATATTCGCCGGAGGCCAGGTACGACTGCGCGGTTTCCAGGTCCGGTTTTTCGACGAAGGCATCCACCTCGAACCCCGAAGTATCCTCGATGGCGCCCCCCTGGCGGATATAGCCATAGCCCGTTTCAGGGTGGGTCGGGTACATGCCGAAAGTGGCCAGGCGACCGGCGACGGCCAGTTCGCGAGCCGCGTTGACAGCCTCCGCAAACGCCCCCTCGTCGGCGATCAGGTGATCCGCGGGCATGACCAGCAGGCAGGCGTCAGGGCCCACCAGGTCACGAACCTGCAGCGCCGCCAGGGCGATGGCCGGCGCGGTGTTACGACCCATCGGCTCGAGCAGGAACCGCGACTGGTCGGCGCCTGCGCCCAGCTTCGTATACAGGTCGCGCGTGTAGAAGTAATAGTCGCGGCTGGTGACCGTCAGGATCGGGGCGTCACCGGCGACGGCACGGGCCCGTAGCCAGGTCTTTTCGGCCAGCGACTGCCCGTCCGCCAGCTGCATGAAAGGCTTCGGGTGCGCTCGGCGTGAAACCGGCCACAGCCGCGTACCGGCGCCGCCGGAAAGGATCAGCGGTACCAGTGGGGCGTTACGTGTTGCGTTCATGTTCCAGGATGTCCTTCAGGCAGGCTTTCAGCGAGGCGTCCAGCGTCGGCATGACATGGCCGCTGGCCTGCTCAAACAGGGTATTGTCGAGCGGTGAATATTCCGGGCGCAGGGCCTTTTGCGGAAAGCCTTCAGAATCGGTTTCGACGACTTCGGGCATGTTCTCAAGCAGGCCAAGTTCGACGGCACCTTCGAAAATACGGCGGGCGAATTCAAACCAGCTGACCGCGCCGCGGTCGACGCAATGATACAGGTTACCGCCTGGTGTCTCGCGCGAAGGTAACTCGCGGTCGATCGCGGCCACCGTAGCCCGGGCCAGGCTGGCCGCCGAGGTGGGGCTGCCCACCTGGTCCGAGACGATGTTCAGGGAACGCCCTTCACGTGCCAGCCGCAGCATCGTCAGGACAAAGTTCGCGCCCCGTGGCGCGTAAATCCATGAACTGCGCAGCACGATGTGGCGCGCGCCGGAGTCCAGCACGGCGCGTTCGCCTTCAAGTTTGCTGCGGCCATAGACGTTCAGCGGACCGGTCGCGTCGGTCTCCACGTATGCAGACCCCTTGCGACCGTCGAACACATAATCCGTGGAAAAGTGCACCAGTGCCCGGTCGTTGCTCCCGGCCCAGTGCGCCATGACGGCGGGCGCCTCGGCATTGGCGGCCATGGCCTCGGCAACCTCGTCCTCGGCCGCGTCCACGGCCGTCCAGGCCGCGGGGTTGACGATCAGGTCCGGCGCCAGGGCGTCAAGCCGCGCAGCGATGTCACCGGGGCGCGAAAGGTCCAGGTCGGAACGGCTCGCCCGTACGAGCTCACCACGCGTCTCCAGCAAGGGGATGAGCGCCCGGCCCAGCTGGCCGGTCACGCCCGTCAGGAGTATTTTCACGAACAGCAAGCCAGGGCGTCAGAACGGAATATCGTCATCCTTGAAGTCCGCGCCGCTGTCGGCCACGGCGCCCGCGGGTTCCGGCGAATCCGCCGGTTGCTGTTTCGGCTTGTCACGGAAGCCCGAGTTGCCCGAAGACTGATTGTCCCCACGGCCACCCAGCATCTGCATTTCGTCCGCGATCACCTCGGTGGTGTAGCGGTCCTGGCCGTCCTGGCCCTGCCACTTGCTGGTGCGCAGGCTGCCCTCGACGTAGACCTGGCCGCCCTTGCGCAGGTACTCGCCCGCGATTTCAGCCAGCTTGCCGAAGAACACCACCCGGTGCCATTCGGTCCGTTCCTGGTTCTCGCCGGTATTCTTGTCCCGCCAGCCCTCGGTTGTCGCAATCCGGATATTGGTCACGGCAGAACCGCTCGCGGTGTACCGGGTTTCCGGGTCCGCGCCCAGGTTGCCGACCAGGATGACCTTGTTGATACCTCTTGCCATTGATTCCTCTCCTTACTCGTTATCGCTCCGACCGTGGTCGTCACCGTCACCGGCGTGGCCGTGGGGAAGGCATCGGAGTTTAGCATAGTGCCCGCACCCACCAACCCGACCACGCAGGGATACCTTGCCACTGCCCAGGGTTCGCGGTCTGTCGCCAAATTGCCCGTGTTTTTGTGCGAAAATCGCCCGCATGACACGCGAACAGGCACTCGAGAAAAGCCCGGAAGCCGCCACCGGAACACTGGCGGACATCCAGGCGCTGACCGCGACCGACATGGCGCACGTCAATGACTGCATCCGCGATGCGCTGGCCTCCGACGTCGTGTTGATCGACCAGGTCATGCACTACATCGTCGGCAGCGGCGGCAAGCGCCTGCGCCCGCTGCTGCTGGTCATCAGTGCCCGCGCCTGTGGCTACGTCGGCGAACACCACTACCCGCTTGCCGCCATCGTCGAGTTCATCCACACCGCTACGCTGTTGCACGACGACGTGGTGGACGAGTCCGACAGCCGGCGCGGCAAGCAGACCGCGCACGCGGTCTGGGGCAATGCCGCGGCGGTGCTGGTGGGTGACTTCCTGTACTCGCGCAGCTTCCAGATGATGGTGGGGCTCGATTCGATGCGGGTGATGGAGATCCTCGCCGATACCACCAACACCATCGCCGAGGGCGAGGTGCTGCAGCTGCTGAACATGGGCGACCCGGATGTCACCGAGGCCGCCTACCTGAAGGTCATCGACGACAAGACCGCCCGCCTGTTCGAAGCCGCCTGCCGCCTGGCCGCGGTCATTTCGGGCCAGCCCCCGGAAGTCGAAGAGGCCCTGGCGCAATATGGCACGCGCCTGGGTCGCGCGTTCCAGCTGGCCGATGACCTGCTCGACTACACGGGTGACACCGAGGCCCTGGGCAAGAATGTCGGCGACGACCTGGCCGAGGGCAAACCCACCCTGCCCCTGATCATCGCCCGCGCCCGTTGCGAAGACGAAGAGCGGGACTTGATCGATGCGGCCATCCGGGACGGCGGCCTGGACCACCTGGATGAGATTCTCGCCATCACGCGGCGCACAGGCGCCCTGGACGCGACCGCGAAGCGCGCCCGCGCGGAAGCGGCCACCGCCGTCGAGGCGCTGGCCGTGCTGTCGGATTCGGAATGGAAGCGGGCCCTGGAAACCCTGGCCCGCCTCAGCGTCGACCGCGACCGCTAGCTGCGACCGCGTGCCGGTTCACGCCCTGTCGAGCGCCTGGTTCCAGGTGTCGATGCGGTCCGACTGCGCTTCAAGCAGTTCGTCCACACCCTCAACCACCACCCTGTCGATGCTGTCGCCCTGGGCGATTGCGTCCACCACGGCCTGGCTTTCCGCGTTCACGACCTCGCCGAACACCGTGTGCCGGCCGTCCAGCCAGGGCGTTTCAACGTGGGTGATGAAAAACTGGCTGCCGTTGGTGCCCGGGCCGGCGTTGGCCATGGACAGCTTGCCGGGCGCGTCATGCTTCGCTTCCGGGCTGCACTCGTCCTCGAACCGGTAACCCGGCCCGCCGGTACCGCTGCCCAGCGGACAGCCACCCTGGATCATGAAATCCGGGATCACGCGATGGAAATTCAGGCCGTCGTAAAAACCGCGCTTGGCCAGGTTGGCAAAATTGGCCACCGTGACGGGGGCGATTTCGGGGAAAAGACGCAGTTCAATCACGCCCTTTGAAGTCTCAAAGCGGGCCGTTGCGCCGCCAGCGGAGTCACTCATGGGGGTCAGTCCTGTTCGGGTTTCAGTTCAGCCCGACATTCTATCGGGAATTGAAACTTTTTGGCGTACACGACGTCATAGGAAGTACGGGCCGCGGGGCCCTTGGTCTCTCCCTCAACCAGACAGGGTACTCTGCACTCCTCAACCCTGGTCCCGCGGCCTTCTTTAGTTTCCGATCAGCCCCTGGACTGCCAGGTCGACATCCATTGACTCGCTGTTCCAGTTGCAAATCGTTTCCGCGGAAACGTCGCTGGAAACTTCATGCTGCTCTTCGAAAAGTGCGGTGCCGTGTAGTGCCATGTTCAGTAAGACATCTTCGTTTTCAGATGTGGCGACCCAGGTGATGGCCCGGACTCATGCCCGCATGCGCAGCACCGGCTACTTGGCTTTTAGCTCAGGCAGGTAAAACGATTGGGTGGACACGGTGATATGCACACACTGGTCGCTCGCATCCCGCGTGAATGAAATGTACGAATAGCTGTCGATGGCGTGGATGGCGTCCAGCATCTCCCCGCTGTCCGTTTCGCAGCGGGCGAAGTCGCCATCCGCATCTTCGGCCTGGCACCATCCCGTCCGGAATGCGCCACCGGCGCCATCCGCGTAAGTGCTGATGCTGCAGCCGATGTAAACGTCCTGATCGACATCCGTGCGCGCGGACCACATGTCGCCGCGTGCGTTCATGGTGACCGGGTCGACCGAAACCGGCACACGGTTTTCCTGGCCGGCTAGAGCGGTTGCGCCCACCAGCATCGTAGCTGCCAACAGGCCAATGATCGAAATCTGCATGACTTTCTCCTTGTCGTGTGAAACGGGATTGGGCCGGCGAAGCTTCGCCGGCCCTCAAGGAAGGTCATCGCAAAACCCGGCCCGGGAGGGCCAGGCGATTTCAAATCGTGCGGGTCGCCACCGCCGGCGGCACGCCGGCAGCACGCCGAGCCGGGCCGAACACGGCCAGCTGGCCCACCAGCAGCAACACCAGCATCGCGGCCGGCACCAGCCAGATCTCGAGTCGGTCCAGGCCGAACGCGTCAACCAGCAGCATGTTCAGGCCGACCGTCAGCACGGCGCCCAGCGCCACGCCGACGCCGCTGATCAGCACGTTCTCGGTCATGAAGTAGCGGGCGATCGAGGACTTGCTCGCCCCCAGCGCGCGCCGGGTGCCGATCTGCTTGGTGCGACGGCTGACCGAGAAACTGGCCAGGCCGACAATGCCCAGCGACGTGATCACCAGCAGCAGCACGATGGTGAAAGTCAGCAGCTTGATCATCGAGCTGTCGCCACGGTAGGAACGCTCGCGGGTCTCGGTCATGGTCTGCATGCCGCGAACGATACGGTCACGGTTGCTGTCTGCCAGCAACTTCTCGACTTCCGGCATCAGCGAATCGCGCTGGCCCGGTTCGGTGCGGATCACGTAGCGCGTGGAACCGAACAGCGTGTGTTGTGGCACCAGCATGACCCGCTCGACACCGTCCCAGCCGTTCCAGGCGGCCTGCATGCGCTCGATAATGCCCTTGACCACTAACGGCTCATCATCATTGATATAAACCGTCGCGCCCAAAGCGTCACGCCAGTTGTCCGGGAACAGTTGCTCGGCCATGGCCTGGGTCAGCAGCGTTGTGGATGGCCAGTCGGTGGCCTGTCGCTCGCGCCATTCGACATCGCCCGGTGTGAAGTTCTCACCGGCGACCAGCTTCAGGCCGTAGGTGTCCAGGCCATGCTCATCGACGAAATAGACTGCCACGCCCACGCCGTCCTGGTCCGCGCCGGGTTCGGTCTGCAGGCCCATGGACCAGCCGCCACCGGACAACGGCACCGAGTTGGTCTGGATGGCGTCGATGACACCGGGCATGGCGCGAATGGCCGCCAGGTCCTGCTCAATCACCGAACGCTCGTCAAAGTCCTCGGTATAGCCGACGCTGACGATATGGAAGATGTTGGGCTCGTCCACGCCGCTGGGCCGGGCCATCGACTCGGCGCGCGACTGGATGATGGAAATGGCGTTGACCATGATGGCCATGGTCACCGCCACCTGCAGCGCGATGAGGATGGCGCCGGTCTTGTTGCGCATCAGTGCGCGCCAGATGGGTCCGATCTGCATGATGCTCTCCTACTGGGTTTTCAGCTGGCTGGCCGGCATGATGCGGCAGGCCTGCCAGGTGGGGTAAAGGCCGGCCGCGAGTGCCGACACGACGGCCAGGGCGATGGCAGCCAGCACCATCATGCCGTCCAGGTGAACGAGATGTTCGACGTACTCGCCGAACAGCGCGTGAATGCCCCGCAGGCCCAGCCAGGTCAGGCCGAGCCCGACCAGGCCGCCACCCAGCCCGATCAGCCCGGACTCGATCATGTGCTGCGTGAACACGTCGCGCTTCGACGCGCCCAGCGCCCGGCGAACGCTGATATCACCCGACTTGCGCATGAACTTGGCCAGTAGCAGGCCGATGGTGTTCAGCAGGCAGACCACCAGGAACAGCAGCGACAGGCCCATCATCACGCGGGCGTCGTCTTCCACCACCTGCTCGGCTTCCATCCATTCCATGACGTCGGACAGGCGGTTGTCACGGGGACGGCCGAAACGGCCCAGCGCTTTCTGCTGCTCCGTGTAGGCGTTGAGGAAATCCATGTACTCGCGCTTCTCGGTCTCGTCGCGCAGTTCCGCCCAGAACTGGATCCAGACACACTCGGACGCCAGGAAGGCCTCGAAGCCCTCGCCCTCGGGCCGCTTCCAGCAGTTGGTATTGCCGTTGCGCGGCAGCTCGTACTCGATGGCCACGTTGAAGGGAATGTAGAGCTCTTCGCTGGGGTCGAAGGCGCCGTTGGTGACGTCGTAGAACTTCGGCATCGGCAGCCACTCGTCCAGCACGCCGACCACGCGGAAATCCATGCCGTTCAGGCGCACGCTGCGACCGACGGAATCCTCGCCACCGAAGACGCGTTCATTCAGTTCGCGGCTCAGCACGGTCACGTGCTCCAGGCCGTCATCCGCCGAACTGTCCCAGCCGCCGCCGTACAGGAACGGCGTGTCGAACATCGGGAAAAAGTCCGCAAAAGTATTGCGGGTATCGACGGTGAACGGGCGCTCGTCCGGGTTCTCCGGTTCCAGCACCAGCCCGGAGCGGTTGCTCGCCACCTGGCGGTAGGCGCGATCCGCCTCGATCAGGTTCATCGCGTCCGTGTAGGTGACCTGGTCCGGCGGCTCGCTGTCCTCGTCGGTGTCGTTCGGGTCCCAGCTGTCCAGCTGCACGTAGAACAGCTGGTCCGACTTGTGCGGGATGGGATTGCCGGACATGGCGTAATTCACGGTGATGATGGTCATGCTGGCGCCGATGCCGATGGCGATCGCCAGCACCATCAGGGTGCTCAGCAGCGGGTTGGCGCGGATGCTCAGCCAGCCCAGTTTCAGGTAGTAATTGAACATGGTGGCTCCCCTGCCCTAGGCGTTGGCGACCAGCTGCACGTCGGTCTCGACGTCGCTGACCTGGCCGTCGCGGATGTGCACGTTGCGCCCGGCGCGTTCGGCCAGCGCCGGGTCATGGGTGACCATGATGACGGTCGTGCCGCCGGCATTGATCTCCTCGATCAGCGCCATGATCGATTCCGCCATGTGCGAGTCCAGGTTGCCCGTGGGCTCGTCGGCCAGCAGGAATCGTGGCTCGCCGGCCAGCGCCCGGGCAATGGCGACGCGCTGCTGCTGGCCGCCAGACAACTGCGACGGCAGGTGCTTCGCCCGCGAGGAGAGGCCCACGCGCTCCAGCACGCCCTCGATGCGGCGTTTGCGCTCGGCCGTGTCGAAACCCCGATAGCGCAGCGGCACGTCGACGTTGTCGAACACGTTCAGGTCCGGAATCAGGTTGAAGCCCTGGAACACGAAGCCGATTTTCTCGTTGCGGACTTTCGACGTATCCGAATCGGACAGCGAGGACACGTCCTTGCCGTCCAGCAGGTATTTGCCGGACGTGAACCGCTCCAGCAACCCGGCGATATTCAGGAACGTGGTCTTGCCCGAACCGGACGGCCCGGTGACGGCGACGAATTCGCCCTCGCCCACCTCGAGACTGAATTCCCGCAGGGCGTGGGTCTCGACGGTGTCGGTGCGGTACACCATGGAAATGTTCTGCATGCTCAGCATGGGGTTCTCCTTTGTGTGTTCAGTCGGTGACGAGCACCGTGTCTTCGCCTTCGAAGGCGTCGATGCTGGAAATGACGACGGTCTCGCCCTCGGACAGGCCGTCGGCGACCTCCACGGCCGCCAGGCTGCGGGCGCCGACGGTGATGGAGCGGCGGCTGGCGGTGCCGTTGTCGTTCAGTACGTAGGCGACGCGGCCGCCACCCGAGTCCAGGAACGGCCCGCGCGGCAGCGTCAGCACGCCGGGGCGTTCCTCCATCAGGATGCGCGTGGTCAGGCGCTGGTTCTGGCGCAGGCCGGGCGGCATGTCGCCGTCGAAACGCACCCGCGTGGTCACCTGGTTGTCGATCACTTCCGGTGACACGGCCATCACCACCGCCGTATAGGGCTGGTTCATGACCAGGACCTCCGCGGCCATGCCGATGCCGAGGTCGTCGGCATAGGACTCGGGCACCTGGGCCTCGATTTCGAAGGCCTCCAGGTCGACCACGGACATGATCTCCTGGTTGCGGGCGACGTTGGCTTTCTGGTCGACCAGCAGGTTGCCGACGATGCCGTCGACGGGCGAACGGATGGCCAGCAGGTCCACCTGGCGCTGCAGGTCGGCGACCAGCAGGCGCTGGCGGTCGAGTTCCAGCTCCAGCGTACGCAGCTCAAAGGCCAGGCGTTCTTCGTCCAGTTTCGCGTCTGCGACGGCGTGCTCGTGCGCCAGGCGGGCGTTTTCCAGGTCGTCCTTGGTCTTCTCGTAGTCGAGCTGGGAAATGGCCTCGATGGCGTAGCCGTCCTCGGCGCGGCGGCGTTCACGTTCGGCGGCGGTCAGCGCCACCCGGGCGAGATCGATGTTCTTGCGGTTCTCCAGCGCCCGCTGGCGGGCGTCGATCCGCTGGCGGTCGAGTTCGACGGCCTGGCGGTCGAGCGAGGCCTGCTCCTGCTGTAACTGGTTCTGGAGTTCGGGGCTGTCGAGATTGGCGAGCAACTGGCCCTCGGACACCTCGGCGCCGGCGTCCACTTCCAGCGTGATGGTGCCCTCGGCGGGCGCGAACAGCGACGGCCGGATGGCGGCCACGACCCGGCCCTGGACCGAGACATCGCGCACCAGGTCGTCGCGCGTCACGGTGGCCAGGCGCAATCGGTCCAGCGGCACGGTGACCGTGGCACCGGCCCAGCGCTGTACCGCCGGCACGGCCCAGAATGACAGCAACACCAGCGCCAGGACGGCGCCGGCCATGATCAACAGCCGCGTTCGTCGCGGCTTCCTTTCAATGACAACGTCCTGGCCGGACGTATCGGCGATGGTCATGCACGATCTCCCTCGTTTGCATCCTTAGACGCAAGCAACCGGGAAAGCGTTACATCGAATTGATGCCGTGCCGACTCGAACTGTCAGTGGTGATGATGGTGATGACCGTCGCCAGGCAATCCGAACAGCACCGACAGAACCGCGAGCAGCACCAGGCCGGCGCCGACGATGCGGCGGAACGCCTGGTCCTGCAATACCGTGGCCAGCGCCGGCGCGGCCAGGGTCAGGCCCATCAGCGCCGGCAATGTGCCGAGACCGAAGCCCAGCATAACAATGGCGCCATCGCGAAAATCACCCGTCGAGGTGGCGGTCAGCAACACCGTGTACACCAGCCCGCAAGGGAGGAAGCCCCAGCACAGGCCCACCAGCCAGCGCCCCGCCGGGCCGGGGTGGGATGCGGCGCGCACCGCCAGCGGGGAGATGACTTTCCACACGTGTGCACCGCCGCGTTCGATAAAGCCCAGAAGGCGCCAGCCGGTCAGCATCTGCAGCCCGATCAGCGCGATCAGCAACGCCCCGGCCAGGCGTAACCATGACCCCCAGGCCGGCAATGACAGGGCAGCGCCGCCGGCACCGACAATACCGGCGAAAACCCCACCGAGCAGCGCGTACCCGGTCAGGCGGCCGAGGTTGAACGTCAGGGCCGAAACCCATGCCCGCCCCCTGCCCACGCTGGCGGCGCCCAATCCACCGGCAATGCCACCGCACATGCCGAAGCAGTGCCCGGCGCCAAGTAGGCCGGCAAAAAAAGCGGCCGTCACCGCGGGCGCCAGCGTGCCGGCGCTCACGGCTCTCCTTCCTCTTTATCGGCAGGCGGCTTTTCATCATCGTCCAGCACCACGCTCCAGCCCTGCGACTCCAGGTCGTCGAACTGGCCGGACCGAATGGCCCAGACCAGCGCCCAGACGGCCACCGCGACCAGCACCAGCGCCAGGGGGATCATCAGGTAAATAATGCTCATGAACCCGGCCTTGCCAGGCGGGCGGCATTGCCGACCACCAGCAGGGAACTGGCGGACATGCCCAGTGCGGCCATCCACGGCTGGAGCCAGCCACTGAATGCCAGTGGCACGGCCAGCGTGTTATAGCCGATCGCCCAGGCCAGGTTCTGCCGCACCAGGCGGCGCGTGCGAATCGCCATGTCCCGTGCCGTGGTGACGCCGGCCAGGCCGGCGCCGACCAGGGCCATGTCGGCGGCGCCCTGCGCAAGTTCGGTGGCGCCGTGCACGCTGATCGACGCATCGGCGGCGGCCAGGACCGGCGCGTCGTTGACCCCGTCGCCCACCATGACCACGGTCCGGCCGGCGGCGCGAAGTTGTTCGAGTGCGGCGATCTTGTCGTCCGGGGCCTGGCGCGACTGCCAGTGCGTGATCCCCAGCGCGTCGGCGACTTCTGAAACCGCCCGTTCGTCATCGCCGGAAAGGATACGCAGCTCGACTCCCGCCGCCCGCAGCGCCCGGGTCACCTCCACGGCATCATCACGCAACCGGTCACGCACCCGGAAGGTTGCGATCCAGCCCTGGTCGTCAGCCAGCCAGATGCCCTCGTCACCGGCATCATCCGGCATGCCCACCAGTGCCGCCGTACCCAGTCGGTAACGGTGGCCGTCGATGTGCGCGGACAACCCCGCGCCCACGTGCAGCCGGGCGCGCTCGGCCCGTGGCAACGTCCCGCCGGGGGTGAAGGCCCGCGCCAGGGGGTGCGCTGAATCGGCCTCGATGGCCGCCGCGATGGCCAGGGCCTGTTCGTCCGTCCATTCCGCGCGCGCCGGGTTCAGGAGGATGTGCTCAAGCGTCGGTTCGCCCAGTGTCAGCGTACCGGTCTTGTCGAAAACCACAGTATCTGCCCGCGCCAGCGGTTCCAGCGCTTCGCCGCGCGACAGCAGAACGCCGCGTTTCAGCAGGGCCCGGCTGGCCGCGGCCAGTGCCGCCGGGGTGGCCAGCGCCAGCGCACAGGGACAACTGACCACCAGCACGGCCAGCGCCGCCGGCAGCGCGCGCGCCGGGTCCGCCCACGACCACCAGGCCGCCGCGGCCGTCGCCAGCACCAGCACCGCGACGATAAAGGCCCCGGCCAGGCGATCTGCGAGCCCTGTACGATGCTCACCACGCGCTGCCAGCATGCGCCGGCCCAGCGCCGAGATCGCCGTTTCGGCGCCGGCGTGGCGAACCTCCAGGGTCACCGGGGCGTCGCGGTTAACGACCCCTGCGACCACGGCGTCCCCCACCGTGCGCCAGGCCGGCCGGGATTCACCTGTCAGCACGGCCTCGTCAACGCGGGTGCGGCCCTCGGTGATGACGCCGTCGGCCGGGAAAGCCCGACCGGGCTTTACCCGGACATGGTCTCCGGCCACCAGCAGCGCCGCGGGCACCCGTTCCGTGCCGTTGTCGGCCAGGCGATCGGCCCACTCGGGCAACAGCCGCGCCAGCGCTGCACCGGCCCGGGCATTGCGCTGGCGCTGGGACATCTGCACGTAGCGCGCAATGCTCAGGAAAAACACGAACATGACGACGGAATCGAAATACACATCGCCCTGCCCGCGCAGGAAATTCACGCAACTGGCGCCGAACGCGATTCCGATGGCCAGCGCGACGGGCAGGTCCATGCCGGGCCGGCGGGCGCGCAATGCCGCGGCCGCGCCACGAAAAAACGGCAGCCCCGAGTAAAACACCACCGGGATGGTGACGAGCAGGCTGGTCCAGGCCAGGAAACGCCGCGCCGTTTCGCCGATGCCCAGCGCATCACCGGCGTACAGGCCGACGGCGTACATCATCACCTGCATCATGCCCAGCCCGGCAACGCCCAGGCGGCGCATGGCCGCGCGTCGTTCATCCAGGCGGACCCGCTCGGCATCACCCGCCAGCGGCAGGTGCGGCCGGTAACCAAAGCGCGCCAGCTCGTGTGCCAGGCGGCTGGGTGGCGCCTGTTCGGGGATGTACTCGACCTGGGTGAAACCGCTGGCGATGTCGACGCTGACCCGGCGGACACCCGCCAGCGGCTCCAGCCGGCTACGGATCAGCCAGGCGCAGGCGGCGCAGTGCACGCCCTCGACCTGCAGCATCAGCTCAAAGAAACCGTCACCCAGGTCGGCACCCCGGAACGCGGGATTGCGGTCGATAGCCGACCAGTCGTCAGCCAGTGCCTCGGGGTCACCCGGCGCACGAACGCCCTCACCTTCCCGGAACCGGTAGTACCGGCCCAGGCCGGCACGGTGAATCAGCTCAAAAACGGCCTGGCAGCCGGCGCAGCAGACCGGCCGCGTGGCGCCTTCCCATTCCACGTGGAAGCGATCGTCCTCGCAGGGTTCGCCACAATGGAAGCAGGCCGGTCGCGGCTCAGTCATCGTCCCCGTTCTGCGCCCGCATTTCGCTGCGTAGACGATCGTACTCGTCGTCCTTGACCACCAGGTACTCCGGGTTCGCCAGCGCCAGCCACAGGGTGACGCCCGAGGCAATGACGGTCAGCAGCGGGATGGCGATCAGTACCCAGGGCCAGGGCTCGCGGTACCAGGGGCGTGGTGCCGTCTGGGGCTTTGTGCCGGGTGCGTTCATCGGTCAAAAGGCAGGATCATGCGGACGGTCCGGGTGATATCGATCGAGGGTTCATCCTCGGCCTGGAAGCGCAGCTCGACATCCTGCGAGCCACGTCCCAGCGTAGTGGGCGCCTTCAGGGACAGCGTGAATTCGCCCACCTGTTCAGACGCCAGCCGGGGCGCGGGGTTCACGTCGACCTCGACATCCGGATGACCCGGTGCGGTCACCACGTAACGGCGTTCGTGGTCATCGAGATTCACCAGCTTCAAGGTGTAGACATTCTCAATGCGGCCGTCGTTCAACTGGCGATACAGCTGGTTGCGGTCGGAGATCAGCTCGGCGCGCAACAGGGTGCGCTGCGTCAGCGAAATGCCGATCCCCAGCAACAGGACCAGCAGCAGGCTGCCATAAACCAGGATTCTCGGGCGCAGGACCCGGGTCGGCTTGTGCTCCAGCGCGTTTTCCGTGGTGTAGCGAATCAGGCCGCGAGGATAGTCCATCTTGTCCATGACCTGGTCGCAGACATCCACGCAGGCCGCGCAGGCGATACATTCCACCTGCAGGCCGTCACGGATATCGATGCCCGTGGGGCAGACCTGGACGCACAGCGTGCAGCCAATACAGTCCCCGAGCCCCAGTTCGGCCCGGTCGTCGGTCTTGCGACGGCCGCCGCGTGGCTCGCCGCGCTCGGCATCGTAGGAAATGATCAGCGTGTCGCGGTCGAACATCGCGCCCTGGAAGCGTGCATACGGGCACATGTACTTGCAGACCTGCTCACGCAGCAGCCCGGCGTTGCCGTAGGTCGCGAAGCCGTAGAACAGGATCCAGAACGTTTCCCACGGCCCCAGCGACATCGACAGTACGGACTGGCCCAGGTCGCGGATGGGGGTGAAGAAGCCGACGAAGGTGAACCCGGTCCACAACGCAAACGTCACCCAGAGCAGCTGTTTCAGGCCCTTGCGGGTCATCTTCTCGGCGTTCCACGGCCCCCGGTCGAGCTTCATCCGCTTGTTGCGGTCACCCTCGACCCATTCCTCGATCCACATGAAGGTCTCGGTCCAGACCGTCTGCGGGCAGGCGTAGCCGCACCACAGCCGCCCGGCCAGCGCGGTGAAGAAGAACAGTGTCAGGCCAGCGGCGATCAGCAGCAGGGCCAGGTAGATGAAATCCTGCGGGAAGAAGGTCAGCCCGAAAATGTAGAAGTGCCGGTTCGGCAGGTCAAACAGCACCGACTGGTGACCGCCCCAGTTCAGCCACGGCAGCAGGTAGTAAAGCCCCAGCAGCACGAAAACTGCGACCTTGCGCAACGTGGCGTGGCGCCCCTTCACGTGGCGCGGATAGACCTTGGGTTCCTTGCGATACAGGGTGGCGCCGGCCGGTTCGGCGGACATCAGTACCAGTCCTCGTTTTCCAGGTCGGGATTGTCCTCGGCCGGGTGCCGGGTCTGCGGGGGTTTGCGACGACCACGCCCACGGGCATGGCCCTTTCCGGGACCGGTGCGAATCATGTAGCCCGTCAACAGGGCCGCCGCCAGGGCCACGCCGAAGAGGAAGAAAAACGCCATGCCGTAGACCAGCCGAACGCCGGGTTGCCAGCCCAGCACCCAGTCGTCGCTGACCTGATTGGGGTCAATCAGTGCGAAAAGGACGAACGTGCCCGCGCAGGCAACCAGGAACGCCATCCAGGCGGCGACGCCCAGGTCCCGTTGGCGCCGGTTCCACCGACCCGGCAGCCGTCCATCGCGGCCTTCAGTGTCCATGGCGGCCTCAGTCGCCGTTCTGCGACAGGCTCATCACGTAGGCGGCCAGGATACGGCGCTGCGGTTCGCTGATCAGCGACTCGTGCGCCGGCATATTGCCGTTACGGCCGGCCTGCACGGTTTCGACAATGTCATCGACGGTGCGGCCGTACAGCCATTCGTCATCCGCCAGGCTCGGGGCGCCCAGGGCCGCCATGCCGTGACCCTCGACGCCATGACAGGCCACGCAGAGCATCGTGTAATCCTGCTGGCCTTTCGCGGCCTGGGCGGCTTCGTGGTCGAGGCCGGACAGCGAGCGCACGTAGTGGGCAAGCGCGAACAACTGTGGATACTCCATGGTCGCGCCCAGTGGCGGCATCACGCCCTGGCGGCCGTGGGTAATGGCCGTGAGCACATTGTCGTAGCCCTCGCCCCACTGCCAGTAGTCATCGGCAAGGTTCGGGAAGCCCGGACCGCCGCCGCCGTCAGAACCGTGGCACATGGCGCAGTAATTGCCGAACAGCCGACGGCCGGTTTCCATGGCGCCGGCATCCGCGGCCAGGGCCCCCGGCGACATGCCTTCGTAGGCCGCCAGCACTTCCGCCGTCGCTGCCTCGGCCTCGGCCACGTTGGCCTCGTAACGCTGCACCTGGGTCCAGCCCAGCACACCGGGAATATTACCCAGCCCCGGGAACAGCACGAGGTAGACCAGCGCGAACACGATGGTGATGTTGAACAGGTGCAGCCACCAGCGCGGCAGCGGGTGATTCAGTTCACGGATATCGTGGTCCCAGACATGGCCCGTGTCATCAACGCTGGTGTCATCGTCGCGATCGGAAATTCCCTTCGTCCAGTGCAGCAACCACCAGCAGGCCAGGATGCTGCCGATCGAAACAATGATGACTAGCCAGTTCCAGAATGGGGTCAGTTGGGTCATGTCCTCCCCTCCTCTCTACCGGGGACTTTGCCGTCGTCGTCTTCCAGCGGCAGGCGCGCCGCCGCATCGAAGTCAGGCTTTCGCTTGCGGCTCCACGCCCAGGCGACCAGGCCCAGGAAGCCGATGATGAGCAGCACCAGCAGGATGCCGCGCAGCAGGTTGATATCCATGTCAGCGACCGCTCCGCGCGTGCCCCAGCCCCTGCAGGTAGGCAATCAGCGCCTCCATCTCGGTCTTGCCGTCGACCGCCGCCGGGGCGCCCTCGATGGCTTCATCGGTATACGGGTCACCCATACCCTGCAGGATGCGCATGCGTTTCTGCACGCTGGCGCCATCCACGGTGGCGGTCTCGAGCCAGGGATAGGCCGGCATGTTCGATTGCGGGACCACGTCGCGCGGGTTCATCAGGTGAATGTGGTGCCACTCGTCGCTGTAGCGCCCGCCCACCCGCGCCAGGTCCGGCCCGGTGCGCTTGGAGCCCCACTGGAACGGGCGGTCATAAACCGATTCACCGGCCACCGAGTACGGCCCGTATCGCACTGTCTCGCTGCGAAACGGCCGGATCATCTGTGAATGGCAGCCGTAACAGCCTTCGCGGATGTACACATCGCGCCCGGCCAGTTCCAGCGCCGGGTACGGCTCGATGCCCTCGGCCGGCTCGATATAGCGCTCCTGGGCGATCAGCGGCAACAGTTCAACCAGGCCGGCCAGGCTGACCACGACCACGATCCACACCGCCATCAGGTTGATGTTTTTCTCGAGTTTCTTGTGACCGCGGCTCATGCTTCGCTCCCCCAGTAAGCAGGCTCGGCGACCTCTTCATCGTAGGCTTTACCACCGGCCAGCGTCTTCCAGGTATTCCACGCCATCACCAGCATGCCGCTGAAGAACAGCAGCCCGCCCAGCAGCCGGATGATGTAGTACGGCTTGGTGGCGGCGATGGTCTCGATGAAGGTGTAGGTCAGCGTCCCGTCATCATTGAAGGCCCGCCACATCAGGCCCTGCATGACGCCGGCGATCCACATCGAGGCGATGTAGAGCACCACGCCGATGGTCGAAATCCAGAAATGCAGGTCGACGGCCCGGTCGCTGTACATCCGCTTCTGGCCCACCAGGCGCGGCACCAGGCAGTACAGGCTGCCGATGGTCATCATGGCGACCCAGCCCAGTGCACCGGCATGCACATGGCCGATGGTCCAGTCGGTGTAGTGACTGAGGGCGTTGACGGTCTTGATCGACATCATCGGCCCTTCGAAGGTCGACATGCCGTAGAAGCTCAGCGCCACGATCATGAATTTCAGTACCGCGTCGTCGCGCAGTTTGTCCCACGCGCCGTTGAGGGTCATGATGCCGTTGATCATGCCGCCCCAGCTGGGCGCCAGCAGGATCAGCGAGAACACCATGCCCAGCGACTGCAGCCAGTCCGGCAGCGCCGTGTAATGCAGGTGGTGCGGGCCGGCCCACATGTAGATGCCAATCAGTGCCCAGAAATGCACGATGGACAGGCGATAGGAGTAAATCGGCCGCTCGGCCTGCTTCGGCACGAAGTAGTACATCATGCCCAGGAAGCCGGCGGTCAGGAAAAAGCCCACCGCGTTATGGCCGTACCACCACTGCACCATGGCGTCGACCGCGCCGGTGTACATCGAGTACGACTTCGTGATGTCCACCGGCATCGCCACGTTGTTGACGATGTGCAGCAGCGCGATGGTGATGATGAAGGCGCCGTAAAACCAGTTGGCGACATAGATGTGGCTGACCCGGCGCTTGATGATGGTGCCGAAAAAGAGCACCGCGTAAGCCACCCAGACCACCACGATCATCCAGTCGATCCACCATTCCAGCTCGGCGTATTCCTTGGCCTGCGTCAGGCCAAGCGGCAGTGTCACGGCCGCGCAGACAATGATCAGCTGCCAGCCCCAGAACACGAACGCCGCCAGGGCGTCGCTGATCAGCCGCACATGACAGGTCCGCTGTACCACGTACAGCGAGGTCCCGATCAGGGCGGAGCCGCCGAACGCGAAGATCACCGCGTTGGTGTGGAGCGGCCTTAAGCGACCGTAGGTGAGCCAGGAAATCTCGAAATTCAGGGCCGGGAGCCAGAGTTGCGCTGCGATCAGCACCCCCACCAGCATGCCGACAATGCCCCAGAGCACGGTCGCCACGGTAAACTGCCTGACGACCTTGTCGTTGTACGTCATCCCCGTCCTCCTCCAGAACGCGTTTGTCGACTTTATTCCCGCAGGCGATAGTATCACTATACCCAGCGCCGTTTGAGAGCGAGAACCATTCACAGATGAGCACGGAGCCCCCCCGCCGGGACACGCCGGCTGCCGCCGGAAAAACCTTTATCGCGCCCTGTCGTGAGCTCAGCCTCGCCATGCCGATTCGCTGGCTGAAGGAAGGCTGGAACGACTATCGTCGTGTTCCACGGACCAGCCTGGCGTATGGGTTATTTGTCTTTGCCGTCAGCGTGGCCATGTCGTGGCTGGGCTGGCGCCTGGGCGGCTGGGTGCTGTTGCTGGCCATGCTGACCGGTTTCGTCTTCGTGGCGCCGCTGCTGGCGTTCGGCCTGTATTCCGTCAGCCGCCAGCTGGACGTGGGCCGTCAGCCCACGCTGGACGGTACGCTGCGCGACCTCTGGCGGCCGTTGCAGAATGCGATGGTGTTCGGCCTGCTGTTACTCGTGGTATTCCTGGTCTGGGCCCGGGCCGGCTCGATGGTGCACATTTTCATGCCGCCCGACGCCCAGCCCGGCTGGGCGGACCTGCTCGGCTTCTTCGCCGTCGGTTCCGCGGTCGGCGCGGTATTCGCCGGTTTCAGCTTCGCCGCGTCAGCGTTCTCGCTGCCGATGCTGGCCAACCGTGATGTCGACGTCATCACCGCCGTGCTCTCGAGTATCAACGCCGTGATGCACAACAAGTTCACCTGCGCGGTGTGGGCGCTGACCCTGCTGGCGCTGACGGCGATCGGCGTCGCCACCGCCCTGGTCGGCCTGGTGGTGGTCATTCCCTGGCTGGCCTACGCCAGCTGGCACGCCTACCGCGATGCGCTCGACGTGTCCGGCTGGCCGGTCCTGCCGGCCGAAAGGCGTCAATCATGAACCTGCGGGTCGCGGTCATCGGTTCGGTCAACCTCGACCTGGTCGCCCGGGTCCGGGCTTTTCCGAAGCCGGGCGAGACCGTCACCGACGCCGTCCTGGTGCGCCACCCCGGCGGCAAGGGGGGTAACCAGGCGCTGGCGGCGCGGCGGCTGGGGGCGGACGTCCACCTGGTGGCCTGCGTGGGTGACGATGCCTCCGCCGACGAGGCGCTGGCGCTGGCGGTTCGCGAGGGGGTCAACCTCGAGCATGTGCAGCGACTGCCCGGCGCCAGTACCGGCACCGCGATGATTGCCGTGGAAGCCTCGGGCGAGAACCAGATCGTCGTCGCCCCCGGGGCCAACCGGCTGTTCACGCCGGACCGGCTGGTCATGCCGGACTGCGACGTGGTCATCGCCCAGCTGGAAGTGCCGATGGATACCCTGGAGGCTGCCGCCCGGCGACACGATGGCTTCTTCTGCCTGAACGCCGCGCCGGCCAGGCGGGTGTCCGAAGCCCTGCTGGAAAACGTTGACCTGCTGGTGGTGAATGAAATCGAGGCCGAGGCCATCGGTCCGATGATGGACCGCTACGGCGGCTGGCTGGCGGTGACGTACGGCGCGTCCGGCTCGGAGCTGATGCGCAACGGCGACTGGGTGGCCAGCAGCGATGCCCCGCGGGTGGACACGATCGACACGGTCGGCGCCGGCGATGCCTTCACCGCAGCCCTGGCCATTGGCCTCGGCAGCGGCCTGGCGCCGGATGCGGCCATGCGCCGGGCCTGCGCGGCCGGTGCGCTGGCCACCACGCGTGAAGGCGCACAGGCCTCCCCGACCCTGGAAGAACTGGAGCAGTTCCTGGCGCGGTCCGGCGGCTGACAGGGGTCAGTCCGTGTCCCGGTCGTCTTCCGGTTCCAGGGGCTGGAAGCCGTCGGGCGCGACCGGGCCCGGCGGATGACGGAAGTCACTGCGCACGTGCAGGTCGCGCTGCGGGAAGGGAATCTCGATGCCGGCGTCACGCAGTCGCGTTTCCAGCGCCCACAGGAACTCGCAACGAATCCGGTGCGGCCGGCGCACGCCAGCGCGACTGACCCACAACAGCATCTGGAACTCCAGCGCGTTGTCGCCGAAGTTGAACAATCGCAACTGCGGCCGTCGGCCCGGCATGTTGGTGAGCACGAATTCCACGTCATCGGCTGCCGCCATGGCGATTTCCTTGACCTGCTCCTTGTCGGAGCCATAGGCCACGCCGAAGGGAATGCGCATGCGCGCGATCGACTCACGCAGGGTCCAGTTGGTGAGCTTGGTGGTCACCAGCTCGGAGTTCGGCACCACCACGTCAACGCTGTCGTTGGTATTCACCACGGTTGCGCGCGTATTGATCTCCTTCACCACGCCGGCCAGGCCGCTGGAACCCGCCTGGCCGCCGTCGAGCTCGATGTAGTCACCCACGCGCAGGGAGCCTTCGAGCAACAGGATCAGGCCGGAAACGAAGTTATTCACCACCGCCTGCAGGCCGAAACCGATACCGACCGACAGCGCACCGGCGATCAGCGCGAAGCTGGTGAAATCGAAACCGATGGAGGCGAACGCGGCGAACAGGCCGATGGTGATGATCACGTAATGCAGGATGCGGCCCAGCGTGTAGGCCACGGGGCTGGCGGAGAACTGTTCGCCACCGGCGGAGGCATGGGCGATCAGGTAACGCGCCACCCATGAAATCAGCCAGGCCAGCGCGATGATGAACAGCATCTTCAGGATGCCGCCCGGCGTGACCGGCGTGTCGCCGATGTCGAACAGGTGATAATCCGCCGCCGCGACCACCTTGTCCCAGGCCGCGCCCAGCGTAAACTTCACGCGTGTCCAGGCTTTCCGCAGGCCACTCTGGCCAGCCAGCACATCGCGGGTGAGGATTTCCTGTACCAGCAACAGGTCGTCGCTGCGCGCGCGGATCTGGTGGACCAGGTCCAGCGTCTCGCGCGCCACCGTGCGGGCGATATCGTGATTGGCCGCGGCGTTGGCGGAATCAGTGGGCGGCGCCGAGACCAGCATGTTGCGCGATTCCGCCGCCCAGACATCCAGCTGCGGCAGGATCCGGCTGGTCAGCGCACGGGCGTCCGCGGCGGCCGTGCGCATGTCGAAACTGTCGTCGATCGTATCGGCGCGCAGGTGGTACCAGTACGACTCGCTCTGCACCAGCGCGGCCTCGAGCCGCGCCAGTTCCGCGGCCGCCAGCGCCCGGGTGATCTGCTGCCGGCGCAGGGCCTCGAGGCTTGGATTGACCGGGTCGTCCGACAAAACGTCCAGCAACTGTGATTGCAGTGCGGTGACCCGACCATCCGCCTCGGTGACCGCCGCCTGGGCGGCCTCGAGCTGCGCCTGGATCTCCTCCGGCGTGACGTCGCCTACCTGGATATTGGCGCGGGCATAGGCGAACTGCTCGGCCACCAGCCCCTGGCGCTCACGCAGCGCCGTGGCGCGGGCCTCGAGGTTATTCCGCCGCGCCGTGACCAGCTCGAACTCCACGCGGGCGGTAATCCGGTCCAGGCCGGCCTGGATGCGCGCGGGCGACTCGATGGGCTGCGCCTGGTAGGCGCGCAGCAGGTCATCGCGCCGGGCCTGCAGGAAACCCAGCTGCCGTTCGGCCTGCTCGATCTCGACCTGCACGGAAGCCCGGGTTTCTTCCAGCCCCCGCAACTGGCCGCGCATCGCCAGCATGTCCCGGAGCGTATAGGCATCCTGGGTGGGCACCGGTGGGAATTCGGAAACCGGCGCGCCCTCCGCGGTCACCTTCAGCAACTGGACAAGGCTTCCCAGGTTGTCCAGCGACGCCTGGGCACGCTGGCGCGCCTCGGGCGAGAGGCCCTCGATCCGGTCATTAAGCTGGGAGACGAACGCGTCGATTCGCCGGTTCTGCTCATCGGAGTCGCCGACGCTGAACTGCGACCACCAGTCCGCCGGCAACTGGGTGATTGACGGCGGCTCCCAGTCTGCGGGGTCTGCCTCGGTGCTCTCGGCCGGCTGGAGCGCCCGGGGCAGGATCTGCGCCTGCGCACCCGCCGGGACGCCGGAGATGACGACCGCCAGGGCCAGCCAGGCGGCCAGCCATCGGGTGAGATGCAGATTCAGTGCCATGAATGGCATTGAAGCCTGATTCACCGGCGGATGCAATCCGGGATCAATAGCCGCGCTCGGGGTCGAGCACGTATTTCAACGGTTTGCCGGACTGGAACCGGGCCAGGTTCTCCAGGAATACCCCGACGATATCGGCGGGTACACTCCACGCCGCGACGTGGGCCGTTATGGATAAACCGGGCGCGGTCCAGAACGGGTGTCCCGGCGGCAAAGGCTCTTCGTTGAAGACATCCAGGACGGCCCCGCCCAGGTGGCCGGATGCCAGTGCCTGCACCAGCGCCGGTTCATCGACCAGGCTGCCGCGGCCGGCGTTCACCAGCACGGCGCCGGGTCGCATGGCGCTGAAGGCCGCGGCGTCCATGAGCCCGCTGGTTTGCGTCGTTTCGGGTAGCAGCGCAGCGACATGGTCACAGGCGCCCAGGAAGGCCTGCAGTTCGCCAACCGGCCACACCTGCTCGAATGGCGGAACATCCGAGCCGCCGCGGCTGCAGCCGATCACCCGCATCCCCAGCGCCTTGGCGTGCTCGCCCACCACGCGGCCGATGGAACCCGTGCCCAGCACACCCAGCGTCTTTCCCGCCAGGCGGCCGGTCGGCCGTGGCTCCCAGCGTGCCTGGCGCTGCCACCCGGCCCGTTGCAACACCCCAAGTTCATGCGCCAGCAGGTAACCGAGCACGTACTCGGCCATCTGCGGGCCAAACACGTCTTTCACGCCCGTGACGGTGATGCCGTCGCGCGCCGCGGTGACCAGTGGGCGGAGCCCGGCCCAGGTGGACTGCACCCAGCGCACACCGTGCATTTCCGGTAACGCGTCGACCAGTATGCCGGGGTCACCCAGGACGACCGCCTGGCCGTCATGCGCGGTGACGGCTGCCTCGGCGGTGGTCGCGGTCGCGGCACGAACCCCCTGCCCGGCCAGCAACCGGGCGTAGTCGCCGGCATCGCGGCTGGCGACCAGGATGTCGATATCGCCCCGCCCGGACACGTTGCCCTCAGTCCTTGAGGCGCTTGTAACGAACCCGTTTCGGCGCCGCATCCTCGCCCAGGCGACGCTTGCGGTCTTCCTCGTATTCGGTGTAGTTGCCGGGGAAGAAGGTCACCTGCGAGCCGCCCTCGAAAGCCAGGATATGCGTGGCGACACGATCCAGGAACCAGCGGTCATGGCTGATCACCAGCACGCTGCCGGGAAACGCCAGCAGCGCCTCTTCCAGCGCACGCAGGGTTTCCACGTCCAGGTCGTTGGACGGTTCGTCGAGCAACAGCACGTTGCCGCCCTGCTTCAGCGCCACGGCCAGCTGCAGGCGCCCGCGCTCACCACCGGACAGGCTGCCCACCGGCTTTTGCTGGTCGGAGCCCTTGAAGTTGAAGCGTCCCACATAGGCCCGCGACGGCATCTCGAAATTGCCGACCTTGAGGATGTCCTGGCCGTCGGAAACCGCCTGCCAGACGGTTTTTGAATCGTCCAGTTCCTCGCGCAACTGCTGCACGCTGACCAGGTCAACCGTCTGGCCCAGCTCGATGTCACCGCTGTCCGGTTTCTCATCACCCGCGATCATCCGGAACAGCGTCGACTTGCCCGCACCGTTGCCGCCGATCACGCCAACGATGGCGCCCTTCGGCACCGAGAAACTGAGGTCCTCGAACAGCAACTTGTCGCCGAAGGCCTTGGTCACGCCGTTGACCTCGATGACCTTGTCGCCCAGGCGCTCGCCCACCGGGATGTAAATCTCGTTGGTCTCGTTGCGCTTCTGGAACTCCTGGCTGCTGAGCTCCTCGAATCGCTGCAGGCGGGCCTTGCCCTTGGCCTGGCGGCCACGCGCACCGGCGCGCACCCACTCCAGCTCGTGCTGCATGGCCTTGCGACGGGCCGCTTCCTGTTTCTCCTCGATGGCCAGGCGCTGCTCCTTCTGTTCCAGCCAGGAGGAGTAATTGCCTTCCCAGGGAATGCCGTGGCCGCGATCGAGCTCGAGGATCCAGCCGGCGGCGTTGTCCAGGAAGTAGCGGTCATGGGTAATCGCCACCACGGTGCCGGGGAAGTCCACCAGGAACTGCTCCAGCCAGCCGACGCTCTCGGCGTCCAGGTGGTTGGTGGGCTCGTCCAGCAGCAGCATGTCCGGGCGTGACAGCAACAGGCGACACAATGCGACGCGGCGGCGTTCACCGCCGGAGAGATTGTCCACTTTCGCGTCCCAGGGCGGCAGGCGCAGCGCATCGGCCGCCACGTCCAGGCGGTTTTCCAGGTTGTGCGCATCCCAGGTGGCGATGACGTCCTCGTAGCGAGACTGGCGCTTGGCCAGTTCGTCGAAGTCGGCGTCGGGCTCGGCGTATTCCGCATACACCGCTTCCAGGCCCGCCAGCGCGTCCAGCGGCTCGCTCAGGCCTTCCTCCACCGCCTCGCGCACGGTGTGGCCCGGCTCAAGCTGTGGTTCCTGCGGCAGGTAGCCGATCTTCAGGTCCGGCATCGGCCGGGCCTCGCCCTCGATCTCGGTATCGACACCCGCCATGATCCGCAGCAGCGTCGATTTGCCGGCGCCGTTCAGGCCCAGCACGCCGATCTTCGCGCCGGGAAAAAAAGACAGCGAGATGTTCTTGAGGATTTCGCGTTTCGGGGGAACAATCTTGCCCACCCGGTTCATGGTGAAAACGTACTGGGACATAACCTGGCATCGATAAAAGGGGGCGCGATTATAACGTGCTAAATTTGCGGGCATGAAGCGACTTGACGACCTGGTGCCCGACGGCGGCACCCTGCTGCTGGACGGCGGCCTGGCCACGCGGCTGGAAGCCCGCGGACACGACCTGTCATCGCACCTGTGGTCGGCCGCCCTGTTGCGCGACAACCCCGATGCGATTGTCGAGGCGCACCTCGATCACCTGCGCGCCGGCGCCGACTGCATCATCAGCGCCAGCTACCAGGCCAGCCAGGAAGGATTCATGACGCTGGGGCTGTCCGCCTTCGAAGCCGACCGGCTGATCACGTCTTCCATCGAACTCGCCCGGCAGGCCCGGGCGCGCTTCCTGGCCGAGCAACCGGCGGGGCGGCGCCAACCGCTGGTGGCGGCCAGCTGCGGGCCCTGGGGCGCGGTCCAGGCCGATGGCTCGGAATACCAGGGACGCTACCCGGTGGACGCCACCGCGCTACGCGATTTCCACTATCACCGCCTGCCGGTACTGGACGAAGCCGGCGCCGACCTGATCGCCTGCGAAACCCTGCCCGACCATGTCGAGGCGCAGGTGCTGCACGACCTGCTGAAGCTGGTCAGCACGCCGGCCTGGGTGAGTTTCACCTGCAAGGACGAGCGCCACATCCGCGACGGCACGCCGCTGCGTGACATGGCCAGCCTGTTCGCCGACCACCCGCGCGTGGTGGCCGTGGGCGTCAACTGCACCGACCCGGCGCTGGTGACCGCGCTGATTGCCGAGGTACGTGCCGGGGCACCGAACAAGGCGGTGGTGGTCTACCCCAATTCAGGCGAGGTCTATGACGCCGGTGAAAAGGGCTGGACAGGCCATGCCGACCCCACCGACTGGGCCGCCAGTACCCTGGCCTGGTCCGCCGCCGGCGCGCGCCTGCTGGGCGGCTGTTGCCGCGTCGGCCCGGACGACATCGCCGCGGCGCGTGCCGCGCTGGACCACCCAAACCGACCCGTGGGAGACCCGAATTGAAAGCACGAGATGAAAACGCATATGCCATCCAGGACCACTACGACCCGGATTTCCAGGTCTGCTACGGCTGTGGCGCCCGCAACGAGAAGGGCCTGCACCTGAAGAGTTACATTGAAGGCGACCGGGTCGTCGCGGAGTACCTTCCCCAGGCGCATGAAATGGGGGTGCCGGGGGTAGCTTACGGCGGCCTGATCGCCTCGCTGATTGACTGCCACGGCATCGCCACCGGGGCCGCGCATTTCCTGGCCGAATACCCGGATCACCCGCCGAGGTGCGTCACGGCTTCATTGCATGTCGAGTACCGCGCACCGACGCCCATTGATGGCACCCCGATGACACTGACCGCGCGGGTCACGGAGTCTTCGTCACGAAAAGCCGTCGTTGAGGTCCAGGTCCATTCCGGCGACACCCTGACGGCCGAGGGGCGCGTGGTCGCCGTGCTTTACAGGGGATAAACCCGGTGCGGTGCGTTCGGCTTGTAGTACGGCATCATCTCCGGTTCCAGCTCGGCCAGCTTTTTCTGGCGGTTGGCCGGGTCCGGGTGGGTGCTGAGGAACTGCGGCGGTGACGCCCCGCCCTCTTTCGCCATTTTCGCCCACAGGGTCGCGGCGGCGCGGGGGTCGTAGCCTGCTTTCGCGGCCAGCTCGATGCCGATGCGGTCGGCCTCGGTTTCGGCGGAGCGGCTGTTCGGCATGTTGACGGCGTAGACCGCGGCCAGCGCCGCGCCCGAGGTCGCGATCGCCTTGTTGTCGGCAAAGATCCCGACAGCCGCGACCCCCAGGGAACTCGCCATCTTCACTGACATTTTCTCCGCCGAATGATTGGCCAGCGCGTGCGCGATTTCGTGGCCCATCACCTGCGCCAGCTCATCATCGGTGGGCTGGATTTTCTCCACCAGCCCGGTGTACAGCGCCATGCGCCCACCCGCCATGCACCAGGCGTTGACCTCTTCCTCTTCCACCACCACCACGCTCCACTCCCAGTCGGCCGAATCGGGCCGCATGGCGATGGCCTCGGTAATCAGCCGTCCGGTAATGGTCTTCACCCGGTTGATGAGGGCCGGGTCCGTTGACAGCTTGCCTTCCTGGTGGAGCTCCTGGACGGTGCTGACGTAGGCCTGTTTGGAGCTGGCAATGGCTGATTCCTCGGACACCAGCATCAGTTGCTTGCGACCCGTGGGGCTGGTGGCACAGGCGGCCAGCAGCGCAACGACCAGCGCCAGGAGCGCGAAACGAACGAGCGATTTATTCATGATGGAATCTATGACCGTCATCGGGCGGAATGCGTTCCAAAATACGCCAGCCGGTTCGCGAACGCCAGCCCAGCCGGCCCACTAGCGCGTGTACAGCCGGTAGCGCGCCCATTCCCGCGGCGCCACGCCCGTTGCGATGGCGGCGCGCATGGCCGTGGCCAGGGACATCGCCGGGTCAGGGTCGTCGTCCAGGGCGCCGTAAAAAGCCTCCACAAATGCCACTGACGGACCCGGTTCGCCGGCCCAAAGGGTGACGGGCACGGCCAGCGCGCCGGCATCCAGCCACTGGCCCACCAGGGGCGGACGCAGGGCAAAAGCGGAGGTGACGTCGCCGGTCATGACCGTCTGGCCCATGAACAGGGTCGCGGCCCGCGTTCGCCAGGCCGTGATATCAGCGGGCGAGACCCGTTCCCTGCCGCCGCCCCCCGTGGGCTCCGACAGCTCCATCCAGGACTCGCCGGGCCGTGACCAGTTGATGGCGGCCGGCATTGCCAGGTGCACACGGCCTGCTTCCTGGAAGGCCTGCGTCGTGAATTCGTCGGCGAGCAATGCTGAACCGCGGACCACCTCAAGCCCCGGTCCGACAAACATCGATGCCACGGCATCCAGTTCCGGCGCCGGGGACAGCGTGGCCAGGTAGCCCGGCTGGAAGGATTCCGGCGCACCGGCCAGGAACATGCCATCACCGGGCGAAGCGGCAGTTGTTGGCGGCGTCACGGGCGGAAACGCCAGCGGGCTGGAGATGACATGATCTTCCGCCAGGTAGCGGCCATTGAGCCGAAGCGCGGCAACGGGTATTCGCGCCAGTGCGCCCGCGCCGACCCAGTAAAGTCGTCGGGGCAACTCGCCGGCGACCGGCGCCAGCAGGCGCCGGCCAATCCGGTCCAGTTCTCGATCAAATGCGGCCGTTTCCAGGGTTGGCAGGCGGTTCGCAAGTGCCGCCAGGTCCGTGGCCAGGGCCGCACCGGCCTCCAGCCGGAAGCGGCGCGTACCGGTACGATCGGTATACAGCAGCCAAGCGCCGTTCTGGCCGACATGGAAGTCGAGCACCGCGGTCGATTCGCCCATCGAGCCCGTCCAGGCCGCCGGGCCATCGCGCAAGTCCCCGGGGGGCGTATCGACGTCGCTGCCCGCCCCGAGCGCGCTCGCATCGACGAGGCGGCGCACCTGCAAAAGGCCGACCCGGGCCCGGTCCGGTGTCGCGGCCGTCATCAGGCTGTTCACGAAACCTTCGAACAGCGCGTCCTGCCGTTGCCAGTACCAGCGGCCAATGACGCCGCGCTGGCTCGCCTGCAGCTGGGCGACCTCCCCGACCAGGGCCTCGCGCGACTGGAGCGCGGCGGCGTCCTGGCCGACGGCGGCCAGCCAGTCCGCATGCAGCAACGCGGCCTCCAGCGCGATTCCAGGTCGTCCGTCGGCACGGGCCTGGTCAAGCGCGGTGCGCGTGGTGGCGGGGTCACAGCCGGCGGCCAGTCGGCATTGCTGCAGGCGCGCCAGCGCTGCCCAGGGCGTGTTTCCGCGCGCCACCAGGTCACGCAGCGGTGCATCGGCGGCCAAACGCGCCCCGGGGGCGGCCAGCGCGTCGAGTACCCGGGCATAGTCAAGGGCGCTGCGCGCATCGCCGTCACCCACCCGCTCGCCCTGCGCCGCCCGGGCCTCGCGCATGGCGGAATAATCCGCGTTGTGGCGCTGGACATCCGCCACGATGCCCAACGCCAGGGCGACGTCCAGCAGCGGCGTCTGCCGGCGCCAGCCCGCCTCACCCGGGTTCCGGGCGGCTGCCTCGGCCTGCGCCAGCGCGGACTCAAAATCACCCGTGGCCAACGCCGCCCGGGCCAGTTCCAGCGCCACCTGGGCCCGCGTGGCGGAATCACGCGCCAATGACAGGGCCTGCTCGAGCACCTGGCGGGACTCCGAATAACGCCAGGTGTCGTTCAGCAGGCGTCCCTGGGCCAGCAGGTTGCGGGCCAGCTCGTCGCCCTGGCCATCGGCGACCAGGCGCGACTCGATCTCGCGCAACACTTCGCCGGTGGCGATGGCATCGCCGGCCTGGCCATGCAGCTCGACCAGGCGTTCACGCACCGTCGTGGAGAGCTCAACGGCGCCGATCCGGTCGGCCTGGTCAAGCGCCGCCTGGTACTGGTCCATGCCCTCGCCGGGCCGGTCCAGCGCGACCAGGGCCTCCGCCTGCGCGAACCTCGCCTCCGCCTGGACCAGGGGTTGCCCGGTCACCGCCGGCTGCGCCAGCACGGCCCCGGCCGCCTCCAGCGCCGCGCCGGGATCCCGATCGGGCGAGGCCAGGCGAAGCCGCAACCACGCCAGCGCCAGCGCGATGTCGGGAAATCGTGACAGGGAATCGTCTGCCTGCAACTCGGTCAGCAGCAACAGCGCGGTGGCTGCGTCCGCCATGCCGATAGCGGTGATGTGGGCCTGGAAAAAACCCGCCCACAGCCGCAGTTCGTCCATGCCAAAGCCAGCGAATGTCTGCGCCGCGGAAGAGAGCGAGCCCGCCTTGACGCTCCAGTTCGCGGCGGTATCCACACCCGGGGGCTGCAAGCCGTAGGCCAGCTGCCGGTACGCGCGGTCCAGCGTGGCACTGCGCTGGTCGCGCACACCAACCCGGTTCAGCCCCATGTCAAAGCGGGTGCGCCCGGTATGTTGCGAGGCGATCACGCGGATATCCAGCTGGCGGTCGCGCGAAGTCTCCGGCACGTACAGGAACAGCGGGCCAAGGCGTTGTTCGGTGATTCCGCCATCGGTGACGATCACGCCGTCAATATCCTCGACGGTCGCGCTGAACACGGCGTCGACGCCATCCACCCGGATCAGCAGGGCTTCGTCGACGCCCTGGCGAATGAAATACTCGCGCGCCAGCGGACCCTCGGCGGCCACGGCCCTGGACCAGGGCGCCGCCGCGGCCAGCACCAGGACCACGATCATCATGATCGCCCGTGAGAATCTCATGCCTGCCCGGTCTTCAACTGCACGACTGACGCACTCCGTCGGTTTGGTTACACTTGCGAATGCGCCGTCGCGGCGCGCCCGTGTTCGACTGCGCATTGAACATTTGAGGTTGCGCCGAGTCAATGTTCCCCGAGTCCAGCCTGATGGTTCCCTGCCTGCCCTGAGCCGTGAAAATACCTGATCGCGACACCGCCGTTTTCTCGACTTCCGCCGTGGACCTGTTCGCCTCGGCGCTGGGCGCGTTCATCCTGCTGGTCATGCTGCTGTTTCCCTATTACCAGCGCGCCGGCACCGGCGAGGCGTTTTCCGATACCTGGGCACTGATGCAGGAGCGCCGTGCCCGGACGGCCGATACCGAATCACTGCAGGCCGAGCGTGAGCGCATGCAGTCCGAACTGGACGAACTGCTGGCCGCCAATCGCGGCACCGAGGCCGCGCTGTCTCGCCTGCGCAGCCAGGCCCGCGACATCGAGCGCCAGCTGGCGGATACCCCGGTCGACACCAGCACCCCGACGCCCGAACCGACCCCGCCGCCGCGTGCGCCGGTGGACGGCGTCGAATTCTCCATTCTCGGCCTGGCCTCGGAATCGAGGTCATTCGTCATCGTCGTGGACATGTCCGGCAGCATGCTGAATTACGAGTCGCTGGTGCTGCAGGCCATCCTGGACGTGCTGGCGCCGCTGGACCAGGACGACCGCTTTGCAATCGTCGGTTACCAGGGCAATCCCCAACCGGTGCTGTGGCGCTGGCCCGAGGCGACAAACATGGCGACCGGCACGCCAGAGAACCTGTCGCAGGCGCGGGAGTTCGCCCGCAGCCTGTCACAGAAATTCGTCGGCTCCACGCCCACGCTGATGGCCCTTCAGGCGGCGTTCGAGTACCCCGCCAGCGCCATCATCCTGATGAGTGACGGCGAACCCAACAGCCCGCCCGGCTACATCATCCAGAACATCACCGGGATGAACCAGTTCCGCCAGACCGAGCTGCACACGGTGGCCATTGGTGACTACACCCACAACCGCAACCTGGTGATGTTCCTGCAGACCCTCGCGCGGCTCAACAACGGCGACTTCGTCGGGGTGTCGCGATGAGGCGGCGGCGCGGCATGGGCACGGTGTTCACGCTGTCGGCGATCGACCTGTTCGCCTCCGGCATGGGCGCGTTCATCATCATCGCCATCATCCTGATGCCCGACTACCAGAAAGAGGTGCGCATGGAAGGTCACCTGGCCTATCTCGACGCATTGGCCAGGCAATCGGAAACCCTGCTGGACGAGACCGAGATGGGCGTTGAGCGCCTGCAGATGGCGCTTTCCGCGGCGCGCACCCGGCAGCTGGAGCTGGAAGCCGAGGAGCAGATCATCGCCAGCGAGCTGAACACGCTGGACGCGCAGCTGACCGCGCGGCGACGGCAACCGCCACCGCCTGCCATGGACGAAGACCTGGAGGCCAGCGCCAACACGAACGCGGTGACGTTCCGTTTCCTGGGCCTGAAAACCGAGCAGACCCGGTACCTGCTGCTGGTGGACATGAACCGGTTCCTGGGCGAACACCGCGAATTGGTGGTGCGTACCGTGGGCCGTGCCCTGGATTCACTTCAGCCGGGGTTCGAAGTGGGCATTATCGGCTTCCAGCAGCTCGACGACGGGCCACGTTTCCACCACTGGCCGTCTGAGGGCGCGCTGGCGCCGGTGACCGCGACCAACCGCGCCCGGGCGTTGCGCTGGCTGGGTGATCGCACGGATGATTTCGCCGGCGGCTCGCCGATGCTGTCGGCCTTCGAGGCGGCGTTCCGCACGCCGGCCGGCGCGGTCATCCTGTTCTCCGATGGCCTGCCCAACCCGGCCTTCAACAACGGCCTGCCCGCCCGGCCGCTGGCGCAGGCCATTACCGTGGCCAACCGCGGCAACGCCGAGGTCCACGCGGTGACCATCGGCGACTACTTCAAGTACCAGGGCACGGTCGCCTTCATGGAAACGCTGGCGCGTGCCAATTCCGGCGGCTTCCTGGCCCTGGCCCAATAACGGGAATGCAACGCCCATGCTGGTAAACTTCGCGCCGCCCGAGAACCTGACCGAGACATGAAATCACTGACGCTGGGCGCCGCGCCCGACAACGACCTCGTCATCGACGCCCCGGGTGTAGCACCGCTGCACGCGCGGGCGCGCCTGGACGTCGAGGGCTACCTGTGGATCGACGAAACCGACCCGGCACACCCGGTGCGGATTTGCCGTAACGGCCACTGGCTGCGGGTCAGGCGGGGAACCGTTTGCGCCGGCGACGAGATCCGCCTGGCGGACGCACCCGTCGACCTGCCGGCACTGTCCTCGGCGCTGGGTGACCGGGCGCGGCTGCGCTCGGCCCGATTGACGGCCGCCCGTCACCGGGCGTCAACCGATTCGGCCCCGGCGCCGGCTGCCCGTGTCGCCCGCGACCCGGTCACCGGCGAGATCCGCGAAGTGACACCAAGCGACAAACTGAACGAAGCGCACAAGGACAAGCACCCATGAACCGAACCGGTATCGCCAGGCTGATCGCCCTGGTGGTGAGCGTGATCACCGCCATCCTTGTCATCGCGCTGCTGGCCCGCATCCTGCCACCCTCGGCCGCCAGCGTGCTGCTGGACTACTACCGCGGCTCGTGGCCGTTTACCGTGCAGAATGTCCTGTGGGTGGCGTTCTTCATCGGCCTGGGTGAAATCGCCATCCGCTGGCGCGCCGGTCGCCTGGAGGAAGCGCAGTTCGACCGTGATTACCTGCCGACGGACGACGAAACCGTGCTGCGCCCGGGTGACGACCTGACGCCGATCTACCGCAAGGTTCGCGCCAGCCGTTACCGCACCGTGTGCTTCGTGCCGCGGCTGGTCGAGCGCTGCATCCTGAACTTCAATCTCAGCCGTTCGGTGGACCAGACCAACGCGCTGTTGAACTCCAGCCTGGAACTGTTCCTGCATGAACTGGACCTGCGCTACAACATCATCCGCTATATCACCTGGCTGATTCCCTCGCTGGGCTTTATCGGCACCGTGGTGGGCATCATGATGGCGCTGAACTACGCCGGTAACCGCGCCAACGTGGAAAGCCCCGAGCTGCTGTACGAGGTCACGCAGCGCCTGGGCGTGGCCTTCAGCACCACGCTGCTGGCGCTGGTCATGGCCGCCGTGCTGGTGTTCCTGCAGAACCTGGTGCAGGGTCGCGAGGAAACCACGCTGAACCGCGCCGGCCAGTACTGCCTGGATAACCTGATCAACCGCCTGTACGCCCGTTGAATACGCGTCGTTTTGTCATTCAGGCCGCGCTTGCGCTGTTTCTGGCGTGGTCAGTGCTCGTATCGGCGCAGGAACCGGCCGCCAACACGGACTACCCCACCCGCGAAACGCTGCCGGAAGGCGCGGTACTGGTTGTCAAGCTGGTGTCACGCGATGAAATCATTCCCACCACCGGCGTGGTCGTGGCCTATGGCCGCGTCATCCTGCCCGCAGCCTTCGTCACCGACACCCTGGACGGCGGCCCGGACCTGGCGGTCATGGATGGTGGTGGCAGCATCGCGCTGAATGGCCGGCCGGCCACCGTGCGGGAGATCGCACAGGATGGCGGACTGGCGCTGCTGGACGTCCCAGGCCTGGTGGTGCCGCCGGTAACGCTGGCCGAACGGCCGGGCGAAGACGGCGACGAGCTTCGCTTCGGTGCATTTCCGCCGGCCCGCCTGATGGCCGAGGGCCACGGCCCGATGTGGCTGCCGGCCCGCCTGAACGCCAATGTCACCGCCCGTGTGTACGGCCTGGCCGACACCCCGAAATTACCCAATGTCACCGGTCCGCTGTTTAACCGCTGCGACCAGTGGGTCGGTTACAGCCTGGCCATGGGCGAGCCCGACCTGGCTTCGCCGCTGCCGCCCATTGTCATGTTCGATGCCGAGCTGCGCCGGGTGCTGACGCGCCTGGGCGCGCCGGCGCTGTCGACGGCGCCCTGTGCGCGGCCGGTGGCTTCGCAGGCTGCCGTTGGCGGGAACCGGGGTGAGGAGGTTCCTGCTGAAGGGGAATCGCAGGAACTGGCCGTGGACGAGACTGAAACCGGGCTCTCGGGGAATCGGGGAATCGGTGAGGGCGCGGTGGAGAGGGAGCCCGAAACGCGGGACGTGATCGAGGCTGAACCCCGGGACGCCGGGTCTTCCGGCAAAGACGATTCCGCGGAAACGTCTGCGGAGTTGCCGGGCGTGGTGATGCCACCGCAAAACCTGCCCTCTCGCGCCGCTGCATGGGCCAGGCAGAACACCCTGATGGCGGCAGGGATCGCCGCGGGAATTATCGTGCTGCTGGTGTTGCTGGCCAGGGGCATCCGGCGACGGCCTGCGGACTCGGAAACGCCTGACCCGGATACCGTGGAACTGGTGCCGCCGGCGGCGATCCGGGGCGCTGCCGATGAAGCGTTGGATGCGCCTGCGCCGGCACGCTGGCCGGCGGGTGCGAATGCCTGGTTGCGCGTCCACGCGACCACGAAGAACGGTGAGGCCCTTCGCAGCCGTTGCGGCGTCGACACCGACGCGTTCGCCTGCGTCCTGGGCCGCGCCGATGCGGACCTGGTACTGGATCATTCGTCGGTCAGCCGAGCGCACTTGCGTGTGGAAGGCCGCAACGGCGTATTGACCATCGGTGACCTCGGTTCGACGAATGGAACGGCCATCGGCCCGGCGCGATGCCAGCCTGGTGAAATCCTGTACATTGAGCCGGACCAGGTCGTAGGCATCGGCGAACTATCCGTCCGTTTCAGCCTGGACCGCGACGAGGACAGCGCCGAATGAACCGCCCCGCCACCCTGCCACCCGGGACCCGCCTGGAAGGCCTGGTCGTGAATCGCCTGCTGCGCCAGACCGCGCAGAGCGCCGTTTACGAAGTGACCGACCCGGCGATTGACGCACGGTTTGCGCTGAAGGAATACCTGCCGGAATCCCTTGCGTTACGCGACGCGGACGGCGCGGTGCGACCCGCAGGCGACGACACGGCAGAGGCGTTCGAAGCGGGGCTGGCGCGCTTCCGCCGCGAAGCGCAGGTGGCGGCCGGTTTCGATCACCCCGCACTCGCGCGGGTCATCCGCCTGGTTCAGCTCAACGGTACCGTCGGCCAGTTGATGCCCCTGTACGGCGGCCAGCCGCTGCTGGACGCGTTGGGTGCTGCGCCCCCCGAGCCGGCCCGTGCCCGGGCCGTGGCGCTGGCTTTGATGGACGCGGTCGCCGCGCTGCATCGCCACGGGCTGGTGCACCGTGACATCAAGCCGGGCAACGTCCTGGTGGACACCGACGGGCGTGTCACGCTGATGGATTTTGGCGGCACCGTGGAATCCATGGGCGATGGCCGCCAGGGCACACCCGGTTACGCCGCGCCCGAGCAGTATGATGCCGAAGCCGATACCGGGCCGCTGACCGACATTTACGGGCTGGCCGCAACCCTTTACCACGCGTTGACCGGGGAAGCACCACCGGCCGCGAACACGCGACTCGATGCCATCACTGCCGGAAAGCCCGACCCGTTGGTGCCCGCCCGGGAAAGACTGCGCACCACGACCTTCGGCGGCCTGGGCGATACCATCGACCACGGCCTGCGCCTGGATCCCGCCGCGCGCCCGGAAAACGTCGACCAGTGGCGGCGGGCGTTTGAGAGCCTTGACTGGCGCCTCGACACCGCGCGGCCGGACAACGAGGAGAGTACCGAGGAAACCCGTGAATGGCTGCCCAAAGTTCTGCTCGGTGTACTGGTCCTGGCACTGGTGGCGATTGCCATTTACCTGCTGGGTGGCGATGACCGCCGGCTGGCCGAGCCCGACCCGGGTCATGAACGACAACCGCCTCCCACCTCGACACCGGGCGCCATCAACGAGCGCGCCGCCAGCCCGGAAGAACGCGCCCAGTGGCAGGCCGCGCTCGAAGCCGACACCCTGATGGGTTACCGGCGTTTCCTCGAGGCCTGGCCAGATTCGGTGTTCCGTGAACAGGCGCGGCTGCAGATCGAGGTGCTGGATGAGCGCGCCTGGCAGGCCCTTTCGGAAGAGAACACGCGCGCCGCCTATGAACGCTACCTGGACCAGTTCCCGGGCGGCCTGCACGAAGCGGATGCCCTGCGGGCCATCGAGCGAATCGACGAGGCGGCGGCGCAGGCCGAGCGCGAGCGCCTGGCCCGGGAGGCGGCCGACGAGGCGGCCTGGGAGACAGCACGAACGGCCGGTACCGTGGCGGCGCTGGACCAATACATCGCCGACTGGCCCACCGGTAACCACATCGACACCGCACGCGACCTGCGCCGGCAGATGCTCGACCGCGCCAACGATGACAGTGCCTGGGCGGCGGCGCAGCGCCTGGACAACACCGAGGCCTACCAGTCGTACATCGATGCGTTCCCGAACGGTGAGCATGTCGCCGCGGCGATGGCCGCCATCGACGCCTTCGACCTGCGCCCCGGCAGGCCATTCCGGGACTGCGCTGATTGCCCGGAAATGATTGTCGTTCCGGCTGGCACCTTCGTCCAGGGCAGCAATGACGAGAGCGCACCGGCGCGCGAGCGGCCGGCACGAAACGTGCGCATTCCGGAAGCGTTCGCTGCCGGCATGTACGAGGTCACCATGGCGCAGTGGGACGCCTGCGTAGCGGCGGGCGGTTGCGCCGAAACACCGTCCGACAACGGCTGGGGCCGCGGCGACCGCCCCGTGATGATGGTCTCCTGGAACGATGCCCAGCAGTACGCGCACTGGTTGAGCGAACAGACCGGCGAAACCTACCGGCTGCCCAGCGAGAGCGAGTGGGAATACATGGCCCGGGCACGCGAAACCGGCGATTTCCCCTTCGGCGACCCGGCCGAGGTCTGCGGTTCCGGCAACATCGCCGGCGCCGAGACCGATTTCCGCTGGCGACACGACGCCTGCGCCGATGATGTCGCGCTGGGCACCCTGCCCGTCGGGCAACTGCGACCGAACGATTTCGGCCTGTTCGATGTCATAGGCAACGTGGCTGAATGGACCGCAGACTGCATGAACCTCTCCTATCTGGATGCGCCTTCCGACGGCAGCGCCTGGACGCGGGGCATCTGTTCCTCGCACATGGCGCGCGGCGGCTCGTGGGTGACCGGCACGCGCGACATCCGCTTTTCCGCCCGTTTCGACCTGAAGAACGGCGACCGCAATGACTTCACCGGTTTCCGGGTGGTCCGGGAGCTGCGTGAATGACGCGGACCTGGAACACACCATTGGTATTGCCCATAGCGCTTGTCCTGGCGTTATTGCCGGCGATGTTCGCGCATGGCCAGGACGATGCGGGCAGCGGCGCCTCCGCGGACAGCGAGGAAGTCGACGTTGACGAGGAAAGCTACCGTGCGTTCATGGAACTGGACGACCGCGAGATCCAGCGCAACAACTTCCCGGTCGCCCCAGGGCCGCTGAACGTGCCGCGCAGCCTGACCGGCCTGCCGGAGGCGTCGCAACGCCACCTTCGCGAGCAACTGCGTGACATCATCCTCAGCGGCGGTCCGTGGACACCCGCGGCCGCCGGGCAGGATTATCCCTATGTGCCGAGCGCCGCCGCGGAAGGCGATGCCAACCTGCAACGCAAGGAAGCGGGTGCCTGGGCGGAGCTGGTGGACGAGTACCACGCCCGGGAAGCGGCCATCTTTGAAGCCGGACAGCGCGCCTCGGCCGAGAATGCGGGTGATGCCGGGCAAACCGGTGCCGAGGGCCAGGACGGCGCTGAAAACGCCGCGGCCCGCCAGGCGGGCTCGGGCCAGTCGGCCCAGTCGGCGCAGCAATCGGCAACCACCACCTCGACTGAATCCGCTGCACGCCAGGCGCCCTCCAGTGAATCCAGCCGCCAGGTTCCCCGGTCGACCCGGCCGCCCGATGAAGGTGTTTCGCAGAGCGCGCTGGAATTCCTGACCGGCCAGCCCGCGCCACCGCCCCCGCCGGTTGAATCAAGGCCCGAATCGGCCGAAGGCACGTCCGGTTCGCCCCGGCGCAGCCTGACGGCCGAGGAACTGGCGCGTGCCGCCGGGCTCCAGCGCCCGGAAGATGGATCTCGATCACCCACTCCGGAACCGGAACCCGAGCCGCCCGCGGAAGACGAAATACCGCAACACTGAGCGAACCCGCTTCAGGGGTCGGGATTGCCCGTCCCTTCCAGTTCGATCACGTCGTCAATCAGTTCGTCGACCAGTTCGTTGGCGCGCTTGATGTCGATGGGTTCATGGGTATAGACCGATTCCGCCGCCTGGATGTGGTGGTCGAAGGTGTCGGTGCGGGTTTCGTCCTCGAACATGCGCTGCCAGGCCTCGGTGCGCCCGCCCACCTGGGCGATGGCGGCGTCGGTCAGGCGACCCAGTTCAGCGTCGAAGTCGCCGAATTCCAGCTGGTTGCGCAGGTAGAGCGTGCGTGAGCGGTAGGCCTGCAGGCCGGGCTGCAGCGTGTCCGGCAGGCCGTCGGCAATCGCGTCGGCCATGGCCATGCGGACCAGGATCGCGTCCTCGCTGATGTCGCGGCGATTGACCATCTCGATCAGCACGGGGTGCGCCGCCGCAAGCGCCGCCATTTGCGCCGACATGGCCGCTTCATTCTCATCGGTGAACATGAACAGCGCGGCGGCACCGGACCGCATGTCGTCCTGGCCGACGATACGCGCCAGTGGCGTCGTGTAATCGTCCGGGTCAAAGGCCGTGGCCTCGTCGTCCAGGTCTTCCGTGGACAGTGTTTCGGCCAGGTAGGCGAGCAATTCAGGCTCGACGCCCTGCCCCGCCAGGCGCATGAGCCCCAGGCGCCGGTACTGTTCGCCGGGCGTCAGGCCGCTCATGGCTTCGAAACCGGGCTCCGCCGACAGGACGGGCGACAGGGCCAGCAGCACCAGCGAAACCGTCCACAGCACAAAAGGCCGAATCATCATTGCAGGCCCGCCACGGCACGCGCACCGGTGCCGTAATCGAACGCCACGCGCTCCGCGGCCTCGGCGCGACCCGCGTCCACGCCGTCGCGGAACTGGCGCAACTGCGGCGTTTCGCCGGCGGTTTCCACCCAGACCGTGCCATCGGCCCGGCCGCCGCGGAACTCGCCTTCGTAGTACACGGGCGTGCGGCCGCGCTGGCGCACCAGCAGGGCGCCCACGCCCTCGGCACGACCGCTGCGGGTGTCGCCCAGGTATTCAACCGAGCCACCCGGCGTCGCCGCCACGCCGAAGCCCTTGCCCGCGGCCTCGCCATCGACGCACTCGCCCCACCAGCGCCCGGGTTGCGGCGCCTCCGGATGCCGGAAGCTGCAGTACGCATCGGCGCTGACGGCCATGGACCGGACCCGCGACTGGTACAGCGTCAGGGTCTTGTTGCGGAACTCCGCAAACCCGCGTGCGGTGATTACCTCGCGTGATTCCAGCCACTCCATCTGCACCGACATCTGGCGCTCGAATGTGGGCGCCATGCGGGCAATAAAGCGCTCACTGACCTCGGCGGATTCCGAACGGGTGTCCAGCGACTTGTTCATCGCCCAGACCGAGCCCAGCAGCGAAACGCCGGACAGGCTGGCGACCATGGCGGCGCTGGCGGTGGTGCTGACGGTGGCGCCGTAAACCGAACCCGCCAGGGCCAGGGCCGCCACCGCTGTGGTGATGTTCTGGCGCCGTGCCAACCGGCGTCGCTCCTCCAGCATGCGGTATTCGGCGGCGATAATCTTGCGCATGCGGACACCGAAATCGCCGGTGTAGGTGCCGGCGTAAATGCTGTCCGACTGCGCGGCCAGGAACTCGCGTTCAGCGCCCACCAGGGCCTCGGCGAGCTGCAGCCGGGCGCGCACGCTTTCGTCGTCCGAGCGCGTGAACCAGACCCGCGCCAGCCCCGGGTCAAACCGCGCCAGCGCGGCCTGGCGCTGGAAGAACGTGGCCCGTTCGGTGTCGACACCGCCGAGCAAGCGCGTCACCCTGTCCGCGAAGCCACCCGCGAAGGCCTGGCCGAAGGGGTCCACCTCGCCGGCGTCATCAAGCTGCGTCATGATCCCGGCGGGAATCTGCAGCTTTTCCAGGGGATAGGCCTCCACCATGATCCGGTCGCCGCTTGTGCCCGGGGCCGTCAATGGCAGGCTCGCCGGCGGCGGGTCACGTTCGGCCAGGAAGGCGATGAAATCCAGCGACGAGGGCGACGGCAGAGGGGCCTCGTCCAGGCGCGCCTCGACAACGCGCGCGGCCTGCGTTTCCGACGCCCGCCAGGCCGCCTGCGCCAGGTCGTCGCTGGACAGGACCAGGCCATTCAGGGCAGGCCGTGCCCAGCGCCCGGTCCTCACCACCGCCAGCGGCGTGACCAGGTCGCCGAAAGTCACCGGCGGCGAGTCCATCATCTCGTTCACGTCCGGAAACGTGTAGGTGCCAAAATCGATGGTCAGTACCGCCGGCACCTGCTCCGAAGCGAGGATGGGCCGGCTGTAGAGCCCCTGTTCCTCGTCCCACAGCACCAGGTGCGGCGACAACAGCACCGTGTTTGCCGGCAGGCGTGCCTTCAGCTCGCGGTACAGCGACATGGCGAAGTAGCCGGACTTGGCGATCACCGTCTGGGCGATACGCTCCGTCTGCGGCTTGCCATACATGGTGTACGGCACCTCGCCGCCGATGGCGTTGACCGCGAACGAGCTCACATAGAGCGACTCCGCATCGGCGTGAATCATGGCCGGGTAACGGATGACCACCAGCGCCGCGGCATCCGGCGCCGCGATCGGCGCGGCCGGTGCGGCCTCGTCGCGGGGTGCCGCGGTGACCGGTGCACGGTAGACCGAATCGTTCTTGCCCCGCGCGGTGCCGGCGCAGCCCGACAGCAATGTCGCGGCCAGCGCGAATGCCAGCAGCAGGAACATCGGCGCCGACCGGGCAGCGGCATTTTCAGGGCGGTTGAGGGTCACGTGACAGGCATCATCGGGCTGGAACTGCAATGGACTCCGGACAGGGCGAAAAGTGCCGTGCTATTTAAGAAGGCGGCGGCGGATGCGTCAATAGCCCTATTCATCCGCATGGGTCGCACCGCGACCGATATCGGCGCAGAATGGGCCGCAACAGCCACAATAACCGAACAAGAAACAAGAGGGGCTCATGGACTCGACAACGAAAGCTGAACCCGGGCTTCTGGCCGAGGGTCGCGGATACCTGCTGTTCATCCTGGTGCTGGTCTACACCTTCAACTTCATTGACCGACAGATCATCGGCATTCTCGCCATCCCCATCAAGGAAGAACTGGGGCTGAGCGATTCGCAGCTGGGCCTGATGGGCGGCCTGGCCTTCGCCCTGTTCTACACCGGCCTTGGCATTCCCGTGGCCATGGCCGCCGATCGCTTCAATCGCACCTGGATCATGACCGGCGCGCTGGTGATCTGGAGCGGCATGACCGCCGCCTGCGGGCTGGCCAACAGTTTCTGGCAACTGTTCCTGGCCCGGCTGGGTGTGGGCGTGGGCGAGTCCGGCGGCGTGGCGCCGGCCTATTCCGTCATCGCCGACTCGTTCCCGCCGCACCAGCGTGCGCGGGCGCTCAGTATCTACTCTTTCGGCATTCCCATCGGCAGCGCACTGGGCATCGTCATCGGCGGTGTGCTGGCCAGCCTGATCGACTGGCGCGTGGCGTTCTTCGTGGTCGGCCTGGCCGGCGTGGCCCTGGCGCCGATTTTCCGGCTGACCGTGCGCGAACCCGAGCGCGGCCGGTTCGACGGTGTCCAGCAGCGCGCACCCGCGCGGCTGGGCGAGATTCTTTCGACCCTGGCGAAGAAACCGTCTTTCTGGCTGATCTCGCTGGCGGCGGCGTGTTCATCGATGATGGGCTACGGGCTCTTCTTCTGGCTGCCGTCGTTTTTTGTCAGGACATTCGGGCTGACCCTGCTCGAGGCGTCGCTGTACTTCGGCGCCATCCTGCTGGTGGGCGGCGTCGCCGGCATCTGGGGCGGCGGCTGGGCCACCGACCGGTTCGGCAGCCGCAACCGCAAGCGCTACCTGACCATTCCCGCGGTCGCCTTCCTGGGCACCGTGCCGTGTTACCTGGTGGCAATCCTCACCCACAACGTGCTGCTGTGCTTTACCGTGCTGCTGGTGCCGACGGCGCTGGGCCTGGCCTGGCTGGGGCCGCTGATCTCCACGATCCAGCACCTGGTGCCACCCAATATGCGCTCCACCGCCTCGGCGGTGTTCCTGTTCATCATCAACCTGATCGGCATCGGCCTGGGCACCTGGGCCATCGGCGCGGTCTCGGACGCGTTGCGGGCAACCTACGGCGACGACTCGCTGAAGTACTCGATCCTGGCGGGCACCGGTTTCTATGTCGTGGCCGCGGTGCTGCTGTTCCTGGCCGCGCGCTGGCTGTCCGGCGATCTTGAAGGCGAAGGCTGAGACCTAGTCGGTCACCCCGGCAGCTTCGTCCGGGATGCGGGTCGCCTGCCAGGCGACCACCTGCCAGCGACCATCGCGTTTGGCGAAGGTGCCGGTGTTGAAGTATTCGCTGTGCCCGGGCGGCGTCCCGGCGGTGGCCGCGGTATCCGCGACCAGGCGAAAGGCCACCGTCGCGGTATCGCCGTATTCGCGGATACGAATGTCCTCCGCGCCGTAAGTCACCACCGGCGCATCTGCACCATCACCTGCCGTATCACCGGCATTTTTGAACCCGGCCATGATCTCGGCCTTGCCGCGCCGCGTGCCGTTGGACGAGGTGTATACCAGGTCCTCGGCCCAGAACCGGTCGTGGGTCTCCGCCTGGTCCACGTTGGCCAGGAACGTTTCGAGCAGCTGCCGGAGCGCGGCAGCATCGGGCGTCTTCGGGATATCGTCCGCGGCCATGGCGGCGACGGGCATGGTCAACAGGATGGCGAGGGCAATGGCTGCGATGGCGTTGTTCACGTTATTCTCCGGGGGTATTCGCACGAGCAAAGCACATGAGTGTTGAAGTCTCCGCCCTGTTCGTCTACCCGGTCAAGTCGCTGGGCGGTATCGCCCTGGACGAAGCAAGGCTCGGGACAATGGGGCTGGCGAATGACCGGCGATGGATGCTGGTCCGTGGAGATGGGCGGTTCGTCAGCCAGCGCGAAATACCCGGGCTGTCGCGGGTCCGCTGCGCGCTGCGCGACGGTGAACTGGTACTGGCCCGCGACGGCCTGCCGCCGCTTGTCCTGGACAGCGGCAGGGCGAACGGGCACCGCGTGCCGGTCAGCGTCTGGAAAGATCACTGGGAAGCGCTTGATGCCGGTGACAATGCCGCCGAATGGGTCAGCCGCGCTGCGGGTGGCGATCACCTGCTCCGCCTGGTTCGCCTGGCCGAAGACCGTCCGCGGCCGCAGGGGCAGCCAGAACGATACGGCGCGACGGTCACGACCGGCTTCGCCGACGGCGCGCCGTACCTGCTGGCCGGTGACGATTCACTGGCGCGGCTCAACCAGGTGCTGCTCGAAACCGGTCGCGACGCGGTCCCCATGAATCGGTTCCGGCCCAATATCGTCGTCAGCGGCCTGGGCGCGTTTCGCGAACACGCGCTGGCCGCCCTGCACGGCCCCGGGTACTCGCTGGAGCCGCGATTTCCCTGCGAACGTTGCGTCGTGACCACCATCAACCAGGCGACTGGCGTCCCGGATCCGCTGCGCGAGCCGTTCCGGACCCTGGTGTCGCTGAACCCGATGCCCGGCAAGCCGCGATCGCCTGCATTCGCGGAGAACGCGATCCTGGCCCGGGGCGATGGCGCCACCATCCGCGTGGGCGACCGCCTCGAGACCGTACCCCGACCGGGCTGACACCGGCCGGCGCAAACCGCGCCGGGATTGTCATCATGCTGCCATCATCCGGGCGGCATCATGTCCTCCCCAGTCGGAGTATTCGCATGGCTTCCCTTTCCACGGCGACCGCCGGCGACAGCCTCGCCATCCTGATGATTTCCGATGTCTATTTCCCCCGCGTCAACGGGGTCTCGACATCCATTGCCTCGTTCCGTGGTGAACTGGTCGCGCAGGGCCATCGCGTCACGCTCGTGGTACCGACCTATAGCGGTGGCGTATTCAAGGGTGGCGCCGGGATCGATGCCGACGATGAAGACATCCTGCGAATCCCCGGCCGGCCCATCCCGGGCGACCCGGAGGACCGGCTGATGAACCGTGGCGCCCTGAAACGGGCGCTGGCGGCGCTGGACCCCGCCGACTATGACGTGGTCCACATCCAGACGCCCTTTATCGCCCATTACCTGGGCAAGGCCTGGGCACGCCGGGTGGGACTGCCGGTGATCGAGACGTATCACACCTATTTCGAGGCGTACTTCCACCATTACATCAAGGCCATGCCCGCCTGGCTGTCGCGCAAGCTGACACGCTGGTTCACCCGCCAGCAGGTCAATGCCGTGGACGCCCTGATCGTGCCGTCCACGGCCCTCGAGGACGTGATGGAAAGGTACCGCGTGAAAACGCCTGTCCACGTGCTGCCCACCGGGCTGGGCGCGGACGACTTTCGCGACACGAACCCTGCCCAGTTCGCACAGCGCCGGGGCATCGACCTGGACAGGCCGACGCTGGTCTATGTCGGGCGTGTGGCCCATGAGAAAAACATCGGGTTCCTGCTGGAAGTACTGGAGCAGGTCAGCCGGGATATGCCCGCGACCCAGCTGGTCATCGCCGGCGAAGGCCCTGCCCTGTCGTCGATTCAGTCGCGGGTAAAACGGCGCGGGTTGACTGACAACGTCGTGTTTACGGGTTATCTCTCGCGGAACGGGGAACTGCAGGATTGCTACGCCTGCGGGGATGCCTTCGTGTTCGCCTCGAGAACCGAGACGCAGGGACTGGTGCTGCTCGAGGCCTGGGCCTGCGGCGTGCCGCTGGTGTCGACCGCGCACCTGGGTACGAAGGACATCCTGGCGTCAGGACGCGGCGCCCTGGTGCCCCCCGATGACGTCGGCGCGTTTGCCGACGCGGTCACCCGATTGCTGGGCGACCCTGCGCTTCGTGATCGTCTTGCCAGCGAGGCCCGCGAGGAAGCGCGGCTGTGGACCTCGTCGAAACTGGCCGCCCGCCTGGCCCTGGTCTACCGGGGCCTGGTCAGCGGGCGGTCAGTGTCTTACCACAGGCCAACGGTCCAGCCGCCGCCTGCGCGGTAACCACTGTCACCGAGTCGACGTTGACGGCTCAGGCGGCGATCGCTTGAACGACCCTTCGCCAGGTTGCCTTCGTTGGCGGCGGCGCCGGCTTCCACCCGGGTCACGCCGACGGCGGTGACAGCAGGTTCAGGTTCGCGCGGGCCGAAGCCACTTCCCATCGTGTTGTCCGTTAACATTTTCTTCATCCTCCAGGGTTAAAAAACGATGTCGAACATTCCAATTCCATGACCTTTAAGTTACAGTTTCATTTCAACTGAATCTTCGGCATGGGCCTTAAACATGGGGGAATTTTAAGGACTTGCAAGTCTCACTTCTAACGGTTTTAATTGTTCCTGTTTTCATTTTTTCTTAAATCGATATGGTGAATCTTCCACTTAATGCATTGCGAACCTTCGAGGCCGTCGCCAGTCGCCTGAGTTTTTCCGAGGGTGCACGCGCGCTGAACGTCAGCCCGGCCGCCGTTTCATCGCAGATCCGGCAGCTCGAGGAGCGGCTGAACCAGCCGCTGTTCCGCCGCCATGGCAAAACCATCAGCCTGACGGGCGCGGGCCGGAAACTGCTGCCCGGCGTGCAGCGGGGCATGGAGGAACTGCGCAAGGCGATGCGAATCGTCGACCAGGACCGCTCAGGCGGCGTGCTGAATGTCAGCATGGTGCCCACCTTCCTGCAGAAATGGCTGATGCCGCGGCTGGCGGACTTTTACCAGTCCAACCCGGATATCGACCTGCGGGTGAACGTCCACAATGAGCTGGTGAACTTCAGCGACACCGATTTCCACGCGGCCATCCGTTTCGGCCCCGGTGAGTGGAAAGGCCTGAACGCCGAGCGCATCCTGCGCGACTGGATCATGCCGGTCTGCAGCCCACGGCTGTTGCGTGAAATCGGCCCCATCGAATCGGCTGAGCAACTGCAGGAACACAAGCTGCTGTTCGTGGAGAGCGAGGTCTGGGACGCCTGGTTTCGCGTGATCGGCGACGGTGGTCGCAAGAAACGGTGGCCGCTGCTGAACGATTCGCTGGCCATCCTGATGGCGGCCGAACAGGGCGAAGGCATCGCGCTGAGCCGCTGGTCGCTGGTGGCGCGCGATATTTCAGCCGGCCGACTGGTCCGGCCGATCAACACGGTGGTGCGCACCGACTGGTCGTACTACTTCGTCACACCGCCCGCCTACAGCGACATGCCCAAGGTGATCCAGTTCCGCAAATGGATCCTGGAGCAGTGCAAGGCCTTCGCACCCCCTGACGCTGACTGAAGCCGGGCGCGCCGGGCGAAACTGCCCCGGGTCCTGGCGGCTAGCCCGACTCCATGGCGACGCGCCGCGGCCGCCCGCGGCTGGCCATGTCGGCGAGCACCGCCTCGATGCGCCTGAAGACCACGGCGAACTCGTCGGGCGTCGGTAACGTCGTGACCCGGAAATGGTCACGGTAATCGACGTTGAAGCTGCTGCCGGGCGCGATCAGGACATGCTGTTTCTCCAGCAGCTCCAGCGCGAAACGACGGTCGTCGAATTCCGGCAGGCGACGGGTGTTCACGCGCAGGAAGGCATACATGGCCCCTTCCGGCGCGGTCACGTCGAGAAAATCACTTTTGTCGACGCCATCCAGTATGGCCTGGCGTGATTCGAACAGGCGGCCACCCGGCGCGGTCAGCTGCTGGATGCTCTGCACCCCGCCCAACGCGGTCTGCACGGCCCACTGCCCCGGAACGTTGGCGCACAATCGCAGCGAGGCCAGCAACTCCACGGCCTGCAGGTAATCGGTCGCCGTCTCCCGTTTGCCGCTGAACACCGCCCAGCCGATACGGTAGCCACAGGCGCGGTAGATTTTTGACAGGCCGCTAAGGGTGACGCACAGCGTATCGTGCACCAGGGTCGCCATGGGAACGTGCTCGGCGTCTTCGTAGAGCATCTGGTCATAAATTTCATCGCTGAACACCACCAGCCCCCGCCGTTCGGCAATGCGGGCGATCGCTTCCAGCGTTTCGCGGCTGTACACGGCGCCGGTGGGGTTGTTGGGGTTGATCAGCACGATCGCCCGGGTATTCGGCGTGATCAGCGCCTCGATCTGTTCGGGGTCGGGGTGGAAACCGTTTTCAGGCAGGCAGTCGTAGTACACCGCCTGGGCCTGGTTCAGCGCCACCGACGCGCTCCACAGCGGGTAATCGGGGCTCGGCACCAGCACTTCGTCGCCCGCGTTCAGCAGGGCGCGCAGGCACAGGTCGATCAATTCGCTGACGCCATTGCCGATGACTACTTCCTCGGCGCTGACATCGAGTACGCCGCGGTTCTGTTGCTGCATGACCACGGCCTCGCGGGCCGGGAACACCCCTTTCTGGTGACAGTACGGCTCGCTCTGGCCCAGGTTCTCGATCATCGCCAGGCGCATGGTCTCGGGCGTACGGTAGCCGAAGCGGCCGGGATTGCCGATATTCAGCTCGATGATCTCGTAGCCCTGGCGCTGCAGGTCCTGCGCACGATGCGCCAGTTCGCCACGAATCTCGTAGCTGACGTGGCGCAGGTTGCGATTGATGGGTCGTTGCGGGTCGTTCACTGCCCTTCCCCCGAAGGATGCAAAGCATGGAGTGTTCCATTCATGGCGCGGGGCGGCAAGCGATTTTATGAACCACCGCATCCCGGGACCGGCACTGATATGATGCGTGACTTTCAACGGAACACTGCGGACCTCCATGCCCATCGCCCTCGAAATTGCCCTTTTGCTCATGCTGGGCGTGTTCTGCCAATGGCTGGCCTGGCGGCTGCGCATGCCGGCCATCCTGCCGTTGCTGATCGCCGGGCTGATCCTGGGGCCCGGGATGGGCATCATGGACCCCGACGCCTTCCTGGGCGACCTGCTGTTCCCGCTGGTGTCGCTGGGCGTGGCGGTGGTGCTGTTCGAGGGCAGCCTGACGCTGCGGATTTCGGACGCCCGCCAGGTCAGCACGATGATCCGCAACCTCACCAGCATCGGCGTACTGGTGACGGCCGGCGTGATGGGCGCGGCGGCGCATTACCTGGCCGGCCTGGACTGGAAACTGTCGATGCTGTTCGGCGCGCTGATGTCCGTCACCGGCCCCACCGTGGTCGTGCCCATGCTGCGGAGCATCCGGCCCACGGAGCGCGTGGCCCGCATCCTGCGCTGGGAAGGCATCCTCGTCGACCCGATCGGCGCCGTGCTGGCGGTTCTCGTGTTCGAGTACATCGTCACCGGGCACGAGCAGGAATCGCTGCTGGAATTCGGCAAGGTGCTGATGATGGGCGCGGTCTGGGGGACCACGGGCGGCGCCCTGCTGGCGCAGATGCTGCGCCGCCACGTCATGCCCGACTACCTGGAAAACTATGCCTCGCTGGCGTTGGTGCTGCTGGTATTCACCGCTTCCAACGCCCTGGGCGACGAATCCGGCCTGATTGCCGTCACGGTGATGGGCATCTTCCTGGCCAATTCGCGCAATGTTGATTTCGACCAGCTGCTTACCTTCAAGGAACACCTGACGGTGATGCTGATCTCGATGTTCTTCATTATCCTGGCCGCCCGCCTGAACATTGATGATGTACAGGAGATCTGGGCGCCTGCGCTGCTGATCCTGGGCGTGGGCCTGTTTCTCGCCCGCCCCCTGAGCGTGCTGCTTTCGGCCATCGGCTCCAGCGTCAACTGGCGGGAAACGGCCCTGATCGCCTGGGTGGCGCCACGCGGCATTGTCGCCGCCGCCATCTCCTCGCTGTTCGCGTTGAAACTGGAGCAGCAGGGTGTCGAGCGTGCCGGCGACCTTGTGCCGCTGACTTTCGTCATGATCATCGGCACGGTGGTCGTGTACAGCTTCACCTCCGGCCGCCTGGCCAGTGCGCTGGGCCTGTCCAGCCGCGGCCAGCAGGGCGTGCTGATCAGCGGCTCCAACCAGGTGGCGCTGGCGCTGGGCGAAGCCCTGCATGCCAATGACATCCGTGTGAAGATCATCGACACCCGCGCCGACGGCCTTAAGCGCGCGCGCATGGAAGGGCTGGAAACCTTCTACGGCAACCCCGTTTCCGAACATGCCGAACGCTACATGGACCTGACCGGCTACACCCACCTGCTGGCGGTGTCACGCAACGCCGAGGCCAACGCCATCGTCTGCTCGCAGTACCGGCACGAGTTCGGACCTCAGAAGGTATTCAGCGTCAGGGCCGGCACCAGCGAGGACGATGACAAGGAAGGCTTTATCCGCCCGCTGCGCTCGGCGACGCTGTTCTCAAAGGATGCCAGCTGGGCCAAGCTCGCCAGCCTGGTCAGCAACGGCGGCGAGATCCGCAGCACCTCGCTGACCGAGAATTTCGATTTCGAGGCCTACCAGGCCGAATGGGGCAAACAGGCCACGCACCTGTTCGCGCTGGATGAGAACGGCAAATTACGCGTGTTCACCGACCGGCAGACGTTCCAGCCCGAAGCGGGCTGGACCATCATCAGCCTGGTCAACACCAACGGCCACAAGTAGCGGCTCAGAAGCGTTTCGATTCCGGCAGGGGAATGAACTCGTCGTCGCCGGGCACCTTGTCGAAACGCCCTTCGGCCCAGTCCTCCCGGGCGCGGGTGATGCGTTCACGGCTGCTGGAGACGAAATTCCAGTGCTTGTAGCGTGGCCCTTTGAGGGGCTGGCCGCCGAAATACAGGAACATGGCGCCGGCGTCGATGCCGGCCGCGATGTCGCCGGGGTCGGTAACCAGGGCCATCTGGCCGGCCTCGACCACTTCGCCGCCCAGTCGGACACGGCCCTGCGCCACGTACACGGCCCGCTCGTCGGAACGCGCCGGCAGGGTCAGTGACGCGGGCTTTTCCGCCGTGACCGCCGTGTAAAACATCGGTGACTGGGTCACGACCGGCGATGACAGGCCGAATTCGTCCCCGGTAATGACACGGATATGCATGCCGTCGACGTGCTTTTCCGGTATTTCATCGGCCGGGTAATGACGGAATGAAGGCTCGGATTCCTCGAGTTCCAGCGGCAGGCCCACCCAAAGCTGGATGCCATGCAGGTTGTGCTCGCGGGCACGTTCTTCATCGTCGGTGCGTTCGGAATGAACGATGCCGCGACCGGCCACCATCCAGTTGACGGCGCCGGGGCGGATGGCCTGGGCATTGCCCAGGCTGTCACGGTGGAAAATCTCGCCGTCGAACAGGTACGTGACGGTCGCCAGGCCGATGTGCGGGTGTGGCCGCACATCGATGCCTTCGCCCGGTGGGAAGGTCGCCGGGCCGATGTGATCGAAGAACACGAACGGCCCGACGTGCTGCCGGTCGCCGGACGGCAACGCCCGGCGCACGGTGAACCCGCCCAGGTCGTGGACGTCGCTGGCGAGGTACTCCAGGCTCATCAGCCGCCGAAGTTGGCCGCGACGAAGTCCCAGTTCGCCAGTTTCCAGATCTCCTCGAGGTATTTCGGCCGCGCGTTGCGATAGTCGACGTAGTAGGCGTGTTCCCAAACGTCAACGGTCCACAGCGGCTTCTTGCCGTCGGTCATCGGGTTGCCGGCATCATCGGTGTTGACGATTTCCAGGCCGCTGTCGCCGGCCACCAGCCAGGTCCAGCCGGAACCGAAGTTACCCACTGCCGAGGCGATGAACTTTTCCCTGAAGGCATCGAATGAGCCGAATGCCGAATCAATCGCCGCGCCCAGGTCGCCACCCGGCGCGCCGCCGCCTTCCGGTGACAGGCCATTCCAGTAGAACGTGTGGTTCCACACCTGGGCCGCGTTGTTGAACAGGCCACCGGAGGCTTTCAGGATGATGTCTTCCAGGCTGGCGTCGGCGTACTCGGTGCCTTCGATCAGCTTGTTGAGGTTGGTGACGTACGCGGCGTGGTGCTTGCCGTAGTGATAGTCGAGGGTCTCGGAAGAAATGACCGGCTCGAGGGCGTCGCGGCTGTAGGGCAGCGCGGGAAGTTCATGTGCCATGGTGGTGGCCTCCTTTTCGAATGCAGCGTGAGTGAATGACTACATTCTACTTGGGGACGGCCACGCGGTGTTAAAAGCCCCGACCGGCAACCCTGTGCCGGTCGGAACCGTTTGCGGTTACTTGAATACCTTCACGATGGTGCCCGGGTAAGGCCAGGCTTCGCCCTCGTTGGCCTTGATGCCGCCGATAATGGCGAAAATGATGGTTGCCAGGGCCAGGGCCATGAAGCCGAAGATGCCGATGACCAGGAAGACGAGAATGAAACAGATGACGCTGTAGATCAGCGAACTGATGATCCAGTTCATGACGATATGCGCGTGTGGCACGATACCGGGTAATTCGTCTTTCTTCACCTGCCAGAGAATGATCGGCACGATCAGCCCCGCCAGGGGCACGACCCAGCCGGCGAGCACCGAGAAATGGATGAACATGGCCCACTGTCGCGTTTCGCGTTCATCGCCGGTGGGCGGCGGTGGCGCTGCCGGCGGCTCAGTCCCCGTTTCCTGCTGTTCCGGTCCCGGTCCAATATCGCTCATGGTGCCCCTCCTGGTCTGTGAACGCTCAAAGGACGCCCCGATGGCATCCTGTTGATTTAAATGTATACGAGCGTGGCGTTGCGGGCAAATGAACGCCCGCCATTTGTATGCGCCATCGAATCTGGTGCACAATAAGCGCACAAGCTATTGATAAATAGCCGCGCCAGCCACCGGCGCAATCAAAAACCGGAGAGGAATCATGCCGCAAACGCCCGTCCACCGGCTGCTGATGATCATGGCAGTGCTGGCTTCGAACCTGGTGCTGCCCGCCCATGCCGCCCGATTCGATGCACTCGAGGGCGCCCCGGAACTCCGCTCCGCCTCGGCATTCATCGCCGACGGCGAAGGCAACCTCATTTACGACAAGGATGCGGACACCGTCCGTCCCATCGCCTCCATCACCAAGCTGATGACGGCGATGGTCATCCTCGATTCCGGCCTCGACATGAATGGCAAGGTCACGGTGACGAAAGACGACCGCGACCTGATCAAGCTGACCGGGTCGCGCCTGGGCTACGGTGCCACGTTGACGCGACGGGAAATGGTGCTGCTGGCGGTCATGTCATCCGAGAACCGTGCCGCGGCGGCGCTCGGGCGAACTTACCCGGGTGGCACACCGGCATTCGTCGATGCGATGAATGCCAAGGCCACCCTGCTCGGCATGACCCACTCTCATTTCGCTGACCCGGCCGGGCTGCGGCCGGAAAACACCTCCACGGCGCGCGACCTTGCGCGCATGATCACGGCCGCCTATGACTACCCGCTGATCCGCGAGGCCAGCACCACGCGACGCATGGAAGTCCGTCCCTGGTCCAACCGCGGCCCGCTCGCCTACGGCAACACCAACCGGCTGCTGAAGAACGACACCTGGACCATTGAACTCAGCAAGACCGGCTACCTGAATGAATCCGGTCGCTGCCTGGTCATGCGCGCGATCATCGAGGGAGAGCCGGTGTTTATCGTGCTGCTGAATTCTTTCGGCAAGCTGACCCCGTTCGGCGATTCCAACCGGCTGCGGCGCTGGCTGCTGGCCGGCGGGTGACCCGGGCCCCGGCGAGTCTCAACGACGCCAGCTGAGCCAGCGTATCCCGAACGCCGGGATTTCCACCGTTCCGGCCTCGCTGGGCGTGACGGAGCCGGCCAGCAGGTCGGTCATCAACGCCTGGCCGAATCGCCCCCTTGAACCCAGGGCTTCCAGGTCGAACGGCTGCGGTTTGGCGTCGAAGTTCGCGACCACCAGCACCCGGTCGTCAAGGTCACGCCGGTGGACGCGCCAGAATGCGAACAGGTGGGGGTTTTCCGTATCGACCAGCTCACGGTTGTTGTGGTCCGCAAACGCCCGCGTGGACTGGCGCACGGCGATCTGTTTTTTCAGCCCGTCAAAAATCCGCTGTTCGACGCTGCCATGCTGCAACCGCTTCTCGGCCTTGTCCCAGTCGATAATCGGCCGGTGAATCCAGCGACTGTCACCCCGCTTGGATTCGTCGTCCAGGTAGTCGTAGTCGTTCAGGGTGCCGATCTCATCGCCGTAATACAGTAACGGAATGCCGCCGAAGGCCATCACCACGCCGTGCAGCGTCAGCACCAGGTCGATGCGACCCGCGATCTCGTCTTCGTCGCCGGAGGCGATGGCCGCTTCAAGACCGGCCAGCGACGCCAGCGAACCCGAAATGCGCGCATCGCCGGTTTTTTCGTTCTCGCCGAAGGGCCGCCCGCGTGCCGGTGAGTCATCGAACTGCCCGGTGAACCAGTCCACCAGGAAGCGACGGTGCGAGCGGGGCTCGTACCCTGCCCTGGCGATATCGGCATCGTCAAAACCCAGCCCGATATCGTCGTGACAACGGACGTAGTTCAGCCACGTGGCGCCATCCAGCTTGCCCGGCAGGCTCTTGATGCCCTGTGACAGCAGCTTCGCGTTGCGGGTGGCGACGCCATCCCACAACAGGGCCATCAGCGTGGCGTTGTAGGCGATTTCGCACTCCTTGGCGATGACCGCGTCTTCGCCGAAATACTTGATGATCTCCACGGGCGCGACGATCGCCTCGGCGATGAACAGGACACCCGGCGCGGTCACCTGGCAGCAGTCCTTGAACAGCTGCAGCAGGATGTGCGCTTCGCGTTCGTTCTGGCTTTGGGTGCCGATCTTCTTCCACAGGAAGGCGACCGCGTCCAGGCGGAGGATATCGGCGCCCTGGTTGGCCCAATACAGCAGGATGTCCAGCATCTCGATAAAGACCGCCGGGTTGCGGTAGTTCAGATCCCACTGGTAATCGTTGAAGACCGTCATCACCCACTTGCCCATCGCCTCGTCCCAGGTGAAGTTCCCGGGCGAGGTTTCCGGAAACACCTCGGGCATGGACTGTTCGTACAGGTCGGGCGTTTCCCGGTCTTCGAACATGTAGTAATAGTCCTGGTACTTCGCTTCGCCGGCCCGCGCGCGCGCCGCCCACTCGTGCTGGTCGGAGGTGTGATTGACGACCACGTCCAGGGTCAGGAGCATGTCGCGCTTGCGCATCGAGCGACCCAGGTCGCGCAGTTCGTCCAGCGTGCCGGCACGGTCGTCGACATCGCGGAAATCGCTGACCGCGTAGCCGCCGTCGCTGGCCCCGGGCGGGCATTTCAGCACCGGCATGACATGCACCATGTTCACGCCCAGCTCCTGCAGGTAGGGCAACCTGCCCTCGACGCCCGAGAGGCCGTCGGCGAAGGCGTTGGCGTACAGGGCCATGCCCACCCAGCGCTGGTCCAGGAACCAGTCGCTGCGGGCCTCGCGCTCGATGTCCAGCCGTTTCAGGCCCTTGCGCCGGTCGATATAGTTCGTGGCCATGACCTCGACGAGGCGCACCATCTGCGCCTCGAAATCCTCGCGGTGCCCGTACAGCAGGTTGAAAAGCGAATGAATGGCGTAGAAATTCGCGCCCAGCCGCGTGTAGAAGTAGCGCAGGTCGCGCTTGCGGATATCCGGGTTCAGCTGGTCGAGAATCCGGTTCAGCAGCGAGTGGGAAACCTGCTCATACATGCGCGTGATACTCCTTGGCTCAGTCGGTCCAGGCGGTCAGGAAGGGGGTGTAGAAGCCCGGGTCGGTCGGTGTGCCGCCCCGCAGGGTGCAAATGGCCGCGGCGAACGCCAGCGCCCGTTCCAGGGTCAGTGACACCGGCCAGTCCTGCAGGTTGCCCAGCAGGAACACCGAGGCAAAACCGTCACCGGCGCCGACCGTGTCGACGACCGTGACCGGCGGCGGTGGTTCCGACAGCGTCACGCGACCGCCCGCTTCCACGGCCATGGCGCCATCGGCGCCCCGGGTGACCAGCAACCCCTCGAGTTCGTGGTGCGAGGCGAACGCGGCCGCGCGGGACGTCAACGGTGCGTCTCCATCGCCCCCCAGCAGGACCAACTCCTCTTCGTTGAGCTTGGCCCAGTCCGCATGCGCCAGCGCGTCGTCCAGCGTCTCACGCGTCCACCAGGGATCGCGCAGGTTCACATCAACGAAGACGCGTCCGGCAAAGCCATCCCGCAATTGCCGCAAGGTGTCGCGGGATGCATCGGCGCGCTGGGCCAGGCTGCCGTGGTAGAGCAATGCTGCGTCGTCCACGTCCGGTGGTATTGCGATGGCATCCCAGGCCACCGGGCGGGTGATCTCGTATCGGGGTTCGCCATCTTCAAACGTGACTTCGACCGTGCCGGTGGCCAGTTGGTCGTCGATGCCGACCGCGGTCCGGTCCATGCCGAGTTCGTCCATCACCGCGAGCACCTGGCGGCCGAGATCATCATCACCGACCCGGCTCACCAGCCTCGGAGCCTGCCCGAATGCCGCCAGGTGGCGGGCGACATTGAACGGCGCACCCCCCAGCACGGCCCGGCCGTCCGGAAAGCGGTCGAACAGGACTTCGCCAAAAATCAACGGACGTGAACTCATGGGGCCAGCCATTCGCGGGCACCCGGGTGGAAATGCACGATGCCTTCGAGCATGCCGGCCGCGTAGCAGCCGTTCATCCCCATGAAACCGCCCATGGCGACGTAGAGCTGTCGCTCGTGACCCTGCTCGGCCGAGCGTGATCGCGCCTCGGCGATGACCTCGGGTGCGCCGTTGGCCACCAGTACCGCGGGCACTTCGCTGACCAGGACCTCCATGTCATTACCGCTGTCGCCGCAGAATACGGTCGCCTCCAGGTCGAGGCCTTCGCGGCGCGCCAGCGCGCGTATGGCGTGGTACTTGGAAGCCGAGGCGGGCAGCACATCAAGCAGTCCCACACCCCGCGCTTCGTCGATACTCCAGATCACGCGTGCGCGCACACCGGCGTCATCCAGCCGGGCTTGCAGCCGGCCGGGGAGATCGCCGGGCTTCTCCGGCGTGTAGTAGCTCAGCTTGAAGCGGGCCTGGCGATCCGGTTCCTGCCGCTCCAGGCCGTCGACATCGCCGACCAGGGCATGCAGGCCGTCACCATCGCGCTCGCCCCAGTCGGTGCCGATCTCGCCCGCCCAGACCCGGTCGTCACGCCAGTCCCCTTCACCATCGGCGGACAACAGGGTGGTACCGACATCGGCAATGACGAAATCGGGTGACGGCAGGTCGTACTCCGCCATCGCCGCCCGAACCCGCCCCGGGTCACGTCCACTGACGTAAGCGAGCGACACTTCCGGGCGCCCCACCAGGCGCGCGAACAGGGCCCGGGCGCCGGGCGATTCCGGCTGCGGCCCGTTGGGCAGCAGGGTCCGGTCCAGGTCGGTGCACACCAGCAGACGCGACACGGTCAGGACGGCCCTTTCCGGTTGCCGCCCGAATCCAGGAAGTCGTAGTGCTCCACCGCTTCCAGCACGCCCCGGGCGTGCGGCTTCCGGGCGAAATAGACCCGATCAACATCGACCAGTGAAGACAGTTCTTCGTGGTGACGGTTGGCCACGACCACGGCCAGGGTGTTGCCGCGCATCAGGTCCTCGTCGGCGCCCGACCCACCGGCCACCAGGATATGTTCGAGCGGAATGCCCAGGCGCAGCGCCACGTAGCGCAGGGCCTGGCCCTTGGACGCGCGGGCCGGCACCACGTCGATGTACTGGCCGAAGGAACAGAACAGGTTGGCGGTCAGCTCTTCGCGCTGAAGCGCCTCGACCATGTCGTCGACGCTGACCCCTTCTTCCGGGTCGTAGTAGTACGACAGCTTGAAACGGCTTTGCGCCGTACGCGGCTGTCGTTTCATGCCCGGCAGGTCCGACAGCAGCCGCTGGACCTTGGCGCGATTCCAGTTGTGGTCGATATGGTCCGCCCAGTGCTCGTCCTCGGAAAGATAGGGGCCGTAGTGGATCTGCGTACCCAGGCTGCTGATCAGGATGTCCGGCCCGGGCAAGCCGTACCGGTTCATTGCCGACATGGCCGAATCGATGCGCCGGCCGGTGGCGATGCCGAAGGCAACCCGCTTGCGATTCCGCCGGATCAGTTCGGCGAAGTCCGGCAGCGCGTCCGGGTCACCCAGCAGGCTCTGGTCCAGGTCGGTGAAGATGGCGCGGTCACGGTAGCGCCCGGCCATCGGCGACGGCCATTCGCCCGCGGTCTGGCGGTGATGGCCCTTGAGTTCCGCCAGCGCATCCAGGTAGGCGTCGGCGTGGGCCTGCCAGGTGTAATGCGTGCGGACGCCGTCAAGGCCATTGTCCGACGCCGTTTTCCACTCATCGGCATCGTCCAGTAACGCCAGGATCGCCGAGGCCATCGCTTCGCGGTCCAGCGGGTCGACCAGGGCGCCGTTGTGGCAGTTGGCGATGATGTCGACCGGCCCCCCGTTCTCGGTGGCCACCACGGGCAAGCCCGAAGCGGCGGCTTCCAGCAGGGTCAGGCCGAAGGGTTCGGTCAGTGCCGGGTTGACGAACACGCCGCGCGACGCGGCGGCCAGCCGGTAGATTTCCGGCACCTGCTCAGGGCGATGATGCTTGGGCATGGCGACCCGTCCGTACAGGTCATGCCGGTCGACGGCCAGGAGCAATTCGGTCAGTACCGATTGCGCACCGACCCCCAGGTCGTTGATGTCATCCCGGTTGCCGGCCACGATGACCAGGTTGGCGGCTGCCTGCAGGGCTTCAGATTCGCCGAAGGCATCCAGCAGCGTGGCGATGTTCTTGCGCTCGTCCGGGCGCGACAGCGCCAGCACCATCGGCTTGCCCGGATCTCGCAGGAACGGCGCCAGCGCGCCGGCGAATGCCGATTCATCATCCGCCGACGGCGGGTAAAACTGCTCCAGGTCCGTACCGGGTGGAATGACCGCCATCCGGTTCGGGTCGTAGAAATTGTAGAGCCGGTACTGTTCGTCGATTTCGTTGTGGGTGCTGGTGATGACAAGGTCAGCGTTGGCCAGCACCTCTTCCTCGGCGTGAATCCGGCGACCGATGTTGTAGGTCTCCTCGATGGCCTCGGCCGAATGGCCTTTCGCGAGCAGCCGCTTGCGCTTGTCGCGACCCAGGGAATGGCCGGTCTGGACGAGCGGCACGCCCAGCAGGTGAGCGAGCCGTACGCCGACGTAGCCGGCATCGGCATAGTGACCATGAATGGCGGCGGGGCGGTCGGGCTGGTCGTTGATCCAGTCCACCAGGTTGTCGGTGAACGCATCCAGGTGGTCCCAGAGTTGCTCTTTCGGAAGGTATTCCTCGGGGCCGGCGTCGATCCGGACGATCCTGACCTGCTCCGACAGCGTCTCGACGGGCCGGGCGTAGTCGTCGCTGACCGACGGGTCGACGATGCGCCGCGTCACCAGGTCAACCCGGCCGACGCGTTCATCCTGGCCGAGCGCCTTTGCGAGGTCGACCACGTACTTGGTCTGCCCGCCGGTATCAGCATCGCGGCCGAGTTCCAGGTCATTCCCCCGGATCAGGCCATGAACACTGATGAGGACCAGGTAAAGCTTGTCGCTGTCTTTTTCCATGCCGGTGACCAAACTACTTCACCGGCGACCGGAATGAAAGGTCAACCTGGGCCGGTGCGCGATTCCGCGACCACCAGCGTCTTCAGGAACTCGATCACGGCAGCCTGTTGTTCCACCGGCAGATCAAAATAGGCGTCACGTTCGACGCGGGCGTCGCCGCCGTGCCAGTGAATCGCCTCGGTCATCAGGGTCAGGTCGCCGCGATGACCATAGGGCGCCGAGTTGCCGACATCCCACAATTTCCGGCTGAGGAATTCACCCGTCGGGCGCGGCTGTGGTGGGACGGTAAATGCTGCCGGGTCGGCGAAGCCGTGCAGGAACCCCTGGGGCACCTGTTCGTTGTCGAAATGGCCCAGCTCGGTATCGTTGAGGTTGTGCCTTTTCAGGTCGGTGAACGCGCGCACCTCGATGCGGCCGTTGCCGGCATTCCGGACCAGGTTGCTGTTCGAAGTTTTCAGCAGGTCGAAGGTGTAGGGCTGGGTCACATCATCCGGCCCCAGGTTGCCCGGCGGGTTGTACGGGTTGGGTTCACTGAACTGGCGGGAATCAAGCGTCATCGATGGGCGATGACAGCGGGCGCAACCGATGGCCGCAAATGTTTCGGCGCCCTGTTGCGCCGCTCGACGTGCACGCCCATGTTTCGGCCAGACCTGTCGGGGCGCCTCCAGCGCGGCCTGGTAAATGGTGACGGCTGTGATATCACCCTCGGTCAGCTCATTGGCCAGCCCGTCGTTGTCATGGTCGGCACCTTCGCCGAACCGCTCGACGGATTGCATGCCGTGGTGATGGTTCATCGCGTTATTGCTGAACTCGCGCAGTGACACCACCGCGCCCTTCTGGTGGAACGGCTTGACGACCAGGTCCCAGTCGACGCCATCGATGGCCGTCGGGTCCACACGACCATCCGGAAGCACCGTGATGTCGCCGAAACTGACCCCCTTGGCCTCGAGTGACCGGGTCACCGGCACACCCTGCTCGCGGGCCGCCAGCGTGGTGTCCTCGCGTATGGCGAACAACTCGGCGGTCATTTCCCGCGCCAGCATCTCGATGACGCCGGCGCCGAACATGCCCAGCGTATTGCGTTCGTTGCTGAACGCACCTTCCACGGAATGGGTGACCGGGTCCAGCGTCTGCGCCAGGACGAAGACATTGGCGACGAAGTCGCCGGCGCCACCGGATCGGGGTTGGGCATGGCAACCCATGCAGGAATTGGCGTCCGGGGCTGATGTCCGAATGAATGCCGGTTGTCCCGGCGCCCTCGGCGCGCCACCGCCGGTGGTCTCCGGGCGACCCTGGCCGTCGAGCAGGTTGAAGCGCGCATCGAACAGGCGTTGCCCCGCATCAAAAAGGTCCGTGAACGAGTAACGGCCGTCGTCGATCCTGGCCTGTTCGTAGTGGTGAAGGATGGCCGGTGTTTCGCCGATCGGCGGCGACGCTGGCCCGGGTTCCGCCGGCACCCCGGCAGAACAGGTCAACAGCACCCCGGCGGCCACGATCCGTGGTTCAATTCTTAACATGATGCCCCCCTGGTGTAACGGTTATGGGCCGGAAGACCCGACCCAACAGGGAGCTTATCGATCACGAACCGCCCGACGTATCGGCAATGACCGCCAGGATGCGTAGGAGATTACCCCGACCTTCCGGCAGGTCCGCCCGAATCAGTTGCCGGGCGCCGTGGCCAGGTCCTCGCCGCGGCAGGCGCCGGTCAGGCGCAATTTGCAGGCCAGGTCACGCAGCGCGGTGCGCAGGCCTTCCTCGATCACCGGGTGATAGAACGGCATCTGTAACGCACGCGTCACCGGCATCTGCTGCTGGATCGACCAGGCCAGCAGGTGGGCGATATGTTCGGCGCGCGGGCCCAGCATTTCGGCCCCCACCAGCGTGCAGGTCTCCTTGTCCGCGTAGATCCGCAGCAGGCCCTGGTTGATGCCCATCACGCGGGAGCGCCCCTGGTTGGCGAACGAGACCTCGCCAACGGCGATCCGGTCGGGCTCCAGTTGCGACCATGACTTGCCCACCATCGCCATGTTCGGTTCGGTAAACGCCACGGCGATTGCGGTGCGCCGGACATGCGCGGTGACTTCCGGGTAACGCGCGGCATTGGCGCCGGCGATCCGGCCCTCATCGGAGGCCTCGTGCAGTAACGGCCGGTGACCACTGACATCGCCGGCAAAAAAGACCGGCGCGTCGCCGGCCTGTGCCGTTCGCGCATCCCACGCCGGGAAACCGCGTTGATCCAGCTCCAGCCCGGTCTGCTCAAGCCCCAGCCCGGCGTAATTGGCGCGGCGGCCAGCCGCCACCAGCACCTGCGCGAACACCCTCTCCTGTTCGCCGCCGTCCTTATCCCGCCAACGCAGCCTGATCCCACCGTCCACCGGCTCGGCCGACAGCATGTCGGTGCCGACCTGCAGGTCCAGTTCCTGCGACAGCACGTCCCGGGTCACGCGGCGCACTTCGGGGTCGGTGAATGGCCCGATGTCCTCGAACGGACTGAAAAACGACACCTCGCTGCCCAGGCGCTGCAGCGCCTGGCCCAGTTCCAGGCCGATGATGCCCGTACCGACAACCGCGAGTGATGCGGGCACATCGTCCAGTTCGAAGATATCGTCATTGACCAGTACGTGGTCGGCGATCGTGTCGTAGGGCGGTGGAATGAAGGGTGCGCTGCCGCTCGCCACGACTACGGCCCTGGCACGGACTTCGATTTTATCGTCCACCACCAGGGTGGTCCGGCCGGTGAACACGGCGCGCCCCATCAGGCGCTGGTCTTCCGGAATCTCTTCGGTATCGGACACCACGAAGCCGACGAATCGGTCACGCTCGGCGCGAACGCGCTCGAACACCCTTCCGGCGTCGACACGCCAGTCATCGACGTCGATACCGAACTGGTCGGCGTGGGCCACGTGGTGCGCCGCGTCTGCGGCGGCAATCAGCAGCTTGGATGGCATGCAGCCCACGCGCGCGCAGGTGGTCCCGTACTGGCCGGCCTCGATCATCAACGGGCGCTTGCCCGCCTTCTCCACCTCGCGACGGGCATTCAGCCCCGCCGTGCCGGCGCCGATGATGGCGACATCCACTTCACGAATTTCCATGTCCAGGCTCCTGTCTGTCCGAAACAAGACGGGCCGTGCGACCGGGTGTCCTCACCCGGGTCGACGGCCCGCCATCGATAGAATAATTATTTCCTATCGCATTTCTTTCTTCAATTCGAATATCAAATCATCCCTATTCGCGATTGGTGTTGATGCGTACGTGCTCCACCGAGTTGGACACGATCTCCACGTCGAAGTCCGGCTGGCCGTGGCGTTTCTTGATCAATACATCCTCACCGTCATCACGCTCAACGTGGTAAGCGTCTTCGGACAGCTGTGTCTTCATGGCGTTGACGACTGTTTTCGCCACGTTGTTCTCGCTGGTGCCGTCCGCAACCGCGGTGGTCACTTCGATGGGCGCACCGCCTTCCGGTGTCAGGCGAACCACGATTTCGCCGTTCGATTTCGCATCACCGCTGAACTCCAGGCGCCACTTGTTGGAGGGTTTGGCGGCCGCCACGCCGGCGATGACCAGCAAAAGCGTGGCAACCAGGGAAACTGCCATTGCACGATATGTGCGTGTCATCAATTCTCTCCTTTCCAGGTCGATTCATGACGGCTTATTCCGCCTGCCAACAGTGTACGCCAGCGGCAGGATTTTCGTCGGCGCTTGCAATAGAATGCGGGGTCCCATCCACCTGCACCCGGACCGACACCAGCACCATGTTTCGCAACCTCCGTTTCTACCGCGTCGATACCCCCTGGCCCGAAACCGAATCCGAACTGGACGAGGCCCTGAACGAAAACACCTTCTCGCCCTGCCAGGCTTTCGCCGAGCGCAGCGCGGGTTTCGAATCGCCCGCCGGCGACGACAGCATGCCACTGTGCCGCCGCCTGGCCGGTGCCGACCTGCTGCAGCTGCGCACCCAGACGCGCATCCTGCCGGCGGCCGCGATTCGCGAAGCACTGACCGACCGGGTGGAAGCCTTCCGCACGCGCATGGGCGTGGAGCCGCCGCGCCGCGAGCTGAACCGCCTGAAAGCCGAGACCCGCGACGAACTGCTGGCGAAAGCGCTGGTGAAGTCCGACCGGACGCAGGCGTTTTACCTGCACGCCGACCGGCTGCTGGCCATCGACGTGGCCACGCCGTCGAAGGCCGAGTGGTTTATCGAAAACCTGCGGCCGTGCTTCGGCCGCCTGGAATGCGTTCCGCTGGCGTGGAAGACGCCGCCGGAACAATTGCTGAAACGCCTGTTCCTCGGTGAACAGGCGCGGCGCTTCATGGTCGGCCGCGAGTGCCGGCTGCAGGACCCCTCGGACGCCCGCGCCACCGGCACCTGGAAGAATATCGACCTGGACGACGACAGCATCCAGCGCCACGTCCGCGATGGCATGCGCCTGACGCACCTGGGCGTTGTCTTCGACCAGCTGCTGGAGTGCGTGCTGGCCGAGGACGGCACCATCGGCAAACTGAAATTCCCGGAAGGTTCCGCGGCGGATGACCACGACGAGGACCCGATCGCCCGGCTGGACGCGGAGTTCGTGCTGCTGTCCGGCACCGTGAAGCGCCTGGTGGATGAGCTGAAGGAATTGCTCGGCGGGATATCACAGGCCAGGCCGGTTCAACCGGTCGCGGCCTGAGCCGCCTTTGCTGCGTTGATCAGGGTTCGTTTAAGCCGATCAGCGCCAGTTTCCGGGACCGGGGCCAGCTTTTGATCTCGGCCTCGCGACGACAGGCCGTGGAGCGGTCGTCGGCCGCTTCGACGTACACCACGGCCTCGGGCTTTCGCCCCTTGAAATAACGTGCACCGCGAACGCCGCTTCGATGTTCCTCGAAGCGGCGTTCGACGTCGGTGGTCACACCGGTATACAGCGAGCCGTCATCGGCCCGGATAATGTAGACCTGCCAGCTCAGGACTTGCCGCGCACGAGGATGTCGACCCTGCGGTTCAGCTGGCGGCCCTGCGGGGTCGAGTTGTCCGCGACCGGGTGCAACTCGCCGTAGCCGATCGCTTCCATGCGCGAGGCATCAACGTCGTTCCAGATCATGTAGTGCTCGACCGCTTCCGCGCGACGTTCAGACAGGCGCTGGTTGTATTCCTCGCTACCGGTGGAATCGGTGTGGCCCTGGATCAGGATGGCCGTCTTCGGGTACTCGTTCATGACCCAGGCGAACTCGTCCAGGTCCTGCTTGGACGCCTCCGACAGAACGGATGAATCGACCGAAAACAGGATGTCGCCATCGAAGCTCACGCGCAGCGTTTCCTCGTCGACACGTTCGACGTCTACGCCCTCGATCTGCTCGATCTGGCGCTGCTGCTTGTCCATGTATACGCCGACCCCGGCGCCCAGGCCGGCGCCTACCGCGGCAGTGCCCAGCACTTCGTCCAGCTCGCCGTCACCGACAAACAGCCCGGCAATGGCGCCGGCGGCCGCGCCGATCATGGCGTTGCGCTTAGTGTTGGCGTACGGGTCGTCCGGGTTGGTGGTGGTCGCACAGGCCGTCAGCAGACTGGCGCTGGCCAGCAAAGAAACAGCGTATATTTTTGCTTTATTACAATAATTTAGGCGCATTACTTCATCTCCATTATGAGAATGATTCGATCGGAATCTTCGTTCCGTTATTCGCAATCCCTGGCGGACATTTTACGACCAACGCGTGAAAACCCCAGCAGTAATTTCAAATTCATGCCGCAAGACTTGCGCTGCCCCCCGGTTGGGGTCATACACTGTTCCCCCCTGCCATCGGGGTGAGTTCATGAGCACATCCGCGTTACCCAGTTTGATTATCGGCGCCGTCGAGTGGGTCGCCCTGCCCGACCTGGGCATCCGCCGCTTGCGCGCACGCGTCGACACCGGCGCCAAGACCTCCAGCCTTTGCACCTCGGACCGCGAAATATTCACCCGTGACGGTGAAGACTGGGTAAGATTCACCGCCCACGCCGGACCGTCGAAACGCATCCGCACATTCGAGGCCGAAGCGCGCATCGTCGACCGCCGGGAAGTCCGCAGTTCTTCGGGCGAGGCGGAAGAGCGCCTGGTCATTGCCACGACGCTGCACCTTGGCTGGGAAAAATGGATGATCGAGCTGACCCTGGCCGACCGGCTGCAGATGAAACATCGCATGCTGCTGGGCCGCACGGCCATGCTCGACCGTGTCCTTGTCAACCCGTCGCACACCTACCTGCACGGGCAACCCATGAACCGCATCGGCGGTGACGACCTGACAATGGGATCGCTATGAAAATTGCCGTGCTCTCGCGCAGCCGCAACATCTACTCCACCCGGCGACTGGTGGAAGCCGCCGAGGAGCGCGGCCACGAGATCCGCGTGATCAACACGCTGCGCTGTTACATGAACATCGCCTCGCACCGCCCGACCATCCACTACCAGGGCGACGAGCTGGACGATTTCGACGCCGTGATCCCGCGCATCGGCGCCTCGGTGACCTTCTACGGCACCGCCGTATTGCGCCAGTTTGAAATGATGGGCGTGTTCCCGCTGAACGAGTCGGTGGCCATCACGCGCTCACGCGACAAGCTGCGCTCGCTGCAGCTGCTCAGCCGCAAGGGCATCGGCCTGCCGGTGACCGGTTTCGCCCATTCACCGGGCGACGTGGCCGACCTGATCGACATGGTGGGTGGCGCGCCGCTGGTCATCAAGCTGCTGGAGGGCACGCAGGGCATCGGCGTGGTGCTGGCGGAAACCCGCAAGGCGGCCGAGAGCGTGATCGAGGCGTTTATGGGCCTGCAGGCCAACATCATGGTCCAGGAGTACATCCGCGAGGCCAAGGGTGCGGATATCCGCTGCCTGGTGGTCGGTAACAAGGTGGTCGCGGCGATGAAACGCCAGGCCCCGCCGGGCGAGTTTCGCTCCAACCTGCACCGCGGCGGCAGCGCCCAGCTGGTGAAAATCACGCCCGAAGAGCGCTCCACCGCCGTACGGGCGGCGCGCATCATGGGCCTGAATGTCGCGGGCGTCGACGTGCTGCGATCCAATCACGGCCCGCTGGTCATGGAAGTGAATTCCTCGCCCGGCCTGGAAGGCATCGAAAACGCCACCGGCAAGGACATCGCCGGCCAGATTATCGAGTTCCTGGAGAAGAACGCGAAAGCCGGCAAGACACAAACCAAAGGCGCCAAGGGCTGACGCCGGCGTGCATCGCCCCAGCGCCGCCTAGCCGCCGATGGGCGAGCCCGGCGGCGGCGTAACCGTGCCCGGCAGGCTTGCGGCGTTGCGGTCCAGGGCGTCGATCCAGGCCTTTGCGGCCGCGTAGTGATCTACCCAGGCCGTGTCATCCGAACGCCCCGGCCGGGCATCATCCAGCCACGCACCCAGGTCATCGACCACTGCCATGGCCTGGGCCCGGGTGGCTGCGGTGGCGCCACTATCAGCGGCCAGCGCGCCGACACCTTTCAGCACCTGGAATGCGGTCTGGCGCTGAATGGCGCCGTGCACGCCACCGGCCCGTTCCGCGTACCAGGTCGCGTCCATCAATGCTTCAAGCACTTCGTCAAAACCCGGCAGCGACGAATTCCGCGCGTGAAAATCGTTCATCCGGGCGGCCCGCCAGGGGTGCAATAACACCTCCAGCGTGAGATCGACCGCGGCCGCGGGCGGCGCCATCGGGTCGAAGGTTGGCCCGGTACGGCGGTCAAACGATTCCCGGTCACGCGGGTGGCCGGGTGGGCGCGGTGGAATCACGGCCGCCAGTGCATCCGGCAACGCCAGGACCGCCGGCGACAGGGCCTCGACCAGCGTGTCCAGCGCCTCGCGCTGCCGGGCGGCGGGAACGATTTCCGGCACCGGCTGGCCGTCGCCCCGAAGCGCGTAGCCAAAGCGCTGGCCACCGATCAGCTTGCCGACCGCCTGCAGCTGGAACCGGTGCAGCAGGTAGATCGGCACCAGTGCCTCCTCCAGCGTGGCCAGCGGGCGGCCCTGGCGGATGACGGCGGGCGAGAAGCGCTGCAGGGCGTAGTCGCGCACCTTGAGCAGGTGGTTGAATTCAGCGATGGCGTCCGCGCCGTTATCCCAGAGGTTGCCGTCCGGGTGTGCGGTGCCCGGGTTACGCGAATCCGAATCGGAGACGAACAGGTAGCCGTCGGCGATGGTTTTCTCCAGGATGGCGCGGCGCGCGGCCGCCTCGTCGGTGCCGGCCGGAAAATCACGGTAGGCGTAGTCGATGGTACGGCGGTCCCATTCGGCCACGCCCACGCCATAGGCTTCGGACAGGTCCAGGCCGCCGTCGGGCGCGAATCGGATTAACGGGAACGGGTAGTCCATCACCGAGGCACGGTCGTTTACGCTGGCGGCGAAATTGTGGTGCAGGCCGATGGTATGGCCCACTTCGTGGGCGGACAGCTGGCGGATGCGCGCCAGCGACATGGCCAGCATTTCCGGTGGCACGTCGTCACCCTCCCCCTGGTACGGCGCCAGCAGGCCCTCGGCAATCAGGTAATCCTGGCGGACGCGGAGCGAACCCAGCGTGACGTGACCCTTCAGGATCTCGCCGGTGCGGGGATCCGTTACGGATGAACCATAGGACCAGCCACGGGTGGAACGGTGCACCCACTGGATGACGTTGTAGCGCACGTCCATCGGGTCGGCGTCTTCGGGCAGCATGCGGACCTGGAACGCATTTTCGTACCCGGCGGCCTCGAATGCGTCATTCCACCACTCTGCCCCGTCGACCAGCGCCGAGCGCACCGGTTCCGGCACGCCGGGGTCGACGTAGTAGACGATGGGTTCGACGGCCGCCCCCCGCTCGGCGGACGGATCGACTTTCTCCAGCCGGTGCCGACGCGCGTAGGTGACCTGCAGGGGCTCGCCGATGGGACTGGCGTAATCCGCGAAGGGGTCTGCCGGCACCAGCCCAGCCCGCGGGTCCAGCGGCAACGGCTCGTAGCCCGGCGGCGGCAGGCGGATGAAGGAATGGTGCAGGTGCACGGTAATCGCGCCGGTGTCCGGCACCACCGTGGGCAGGATGCCGCTCAGCGGCTGGCCGTTGCCGTCGAATGCACGGTCGCCGGCAAACGTCACGACCGCCTCGACCTCGGTATTGTCGGGAAAACTCTTCGTCCGCGGCAGCCAGATGGCGGACCGGTCGGTATCGACCGCATACCGGCCCTGCTGCGCGCGTGAAAGCCGCTCACCCAGGCCATGCGAGTCCCGCAGGAAAAAGTCGGTCGCATCAAGCAGTACGCGGCCATCTTCGACCGCCACCGCTTCGAAACCCCAGATCACCGAGCGCGCGAAGGAATGCGCGACCGCGGCCTGCTCGGCGGCATCTTCGGAGTCGGCCCGGTAGTCCGTGTTCAGTTCCACCAGCAGCACTTTCGGGCCGCTGCGCTGGAAGGCCACCAGCTTCGTGTCACCCAGCTGGCCGCGGTCCAGGCCCAGGTCGTTGGAGCCGACGCCACGCGCCATCGCGGACTGGTAGATGAACGGGTCGTCCATGCGGTCGACCTTCAGCAGCAGCCGGCCGCCCCGTTCGTCCCAGTAAAGGTCGAAATAACCCGCCAGGTGTTCCAGGCCGTCCACCTGGTCGGTGATGTCATCCGCCTGGGCCAGCGGCAGTGAAATGGCGAAAAGCGTGAGTGCCAGCAATTGGCGGATGATTCGGTGGGTCATGCGGCGTCCTTGGTGAAAAGCGGTACCCGGCGCAGTCTAGCCGAATACCGCTTCCCGTGAACCCGCCGGTGATGACCCGGTGCTTACCAGTCGTAATGCACCGTGTAGCGAATCACCGTTTCGCCCTCCGGTGGCACCTCCACATCGAAGCGGATCCGGCTGGCGTTGTCCTTGCCATGCCGGTGCGTACTGTCGGTGACCTCCCAGTTCGCCGCGCGGTACAGGTTTTCCAGCACGGCCACGTTCACGGCCTCGTCCTTGTGGTTGCGCAGCTTGATCTCGAAGGTCTCCCACAGGTTGCGGCTGGCGGAATCAACCCGGAAATCCGTTTGCGTGCGTTCGCCGACCACGTCGAAGGCATTGCCCATGCGGATCAGCACATCCTCGTTTCGGGGCGTGTGGTCGAGCACGTCCTCGCCGATGAACTCCAGGCTGCCATCGGCCGGGTCCAGCTGGTTGACCCGAATGCGACCGGCGGGCATCGGCACGCCCAGTCCGGAATCCTCATCATTGGCGAAGCGCAGGTAGACGTTGACGTCCTTGTCGGCCACCCGGCCGTACCCCTGGTCCAGCTGGCGGTAGCCGTGCCAGCCGTAGTTCAGCGTCGGCGCGTAAACCAGTTCCTTCTGGCAACTGACAGCCTCCACGGCCGGCATCAACTCGATCTGGCGGGTGGAATTGTCCGGCAGGTCGGTGCGGCGGCCCAACGTGTAAAGGTGATACTCGAAGAACGATTTCTCCTCGAAGCCGGCCGCGGCGTCCTCCATGACCGCCATGCGCTGCATTGCCGCCGGGCTGGGTGGCCGCGCCGGCTGGGCGCGGTTGACGTCGCCGGCGATCAGTTTCAGGCGGGCGTTGTGATAGCCGGCGCCGGACTGGTTGACGATGCTGACCCAGGCCGACAGGTCCATCGCACAGCCATCGGATTCGTCGTAGACGATGTTGTAGTCGGCCCACCAGGTCATGCCCTGGGTCTCGTAGCTGACGCGGGTCAGTTGCTCACCGGCCGTGGGGCTCTCGATCATCCATTCCAGCGTGGGCCGCGTGATCAGGCCGCCGGGCAGCTTGCCGAAGGTGATGTTCGAGTAGCTGCGCACGGCCTGAACGCGACCATCGTCCAGTTGCAGCGTCAGGCCGTCCGTGGCGCCCAGCAGGACGCCGGAGACCTGTTCGACATGATCGCCGCGCGGCACTTCCACGGTAATGCGCTCACCCAGGTAACGCTGGATCAGCTTCGCTTGGCTGACCAGGTCGAATTTGAAGCTCTGCTCGATGACACGGGTGCCCGGCTCATCCAGCGACGCGAACGTCACTGTCGTCGGGTCGATCAGCGCGGCCACGTCGGTGACGCGCAGGGTCTGCAGCCCCCGGTCAACCTCGTAATCGCGATCATGGCGAACGATGGCGTAACCAGGTACGTGGCCATAACCGCTGCGGCCGTCTACCGGGCGATACAGGTCCGGGGAGACGGCGCCCGGCGCCAGGCTCGAGTAGATGGTCACGGCGTCATCGCTGTCGGCCGCGTGGGCGGTTGCTGAAAACGCGGCCACGATAGTGGCCGCGATTTGACCGGTGGGTGATCGGAACAGTTTGGGTTGCATGGCAAGCACCTCGTTTGGGTTTCAGGACTCAGAACGGCCGAAACCCGGAAATGGGGTTAAACGTGATGGTCATCGTCCAATTCTTGTATCCTAACGGGTCCGGCGTGGTCCGTTCGAGGTCAGGGAGTGGCGACGATCAAGGCCAGCTTCACGCGTAATCTGAAGATCGCATTTGGCGTCATGCTGTTCATCGCCATGGCGATCGCGTGGTATTTCTATGACAGCGCGCGCTGGTTTGCGCGTGATGTCCAGCGCATCACCTCGGCCGGGCGCGTTCTCGATGCGTACCAGGAAGCCTCCGCGGCGGTCGCCCGCCAACTGCACACCGTGACCGACGCGGTCGAACGCGGCGGGCTGCCGGGCGTGGGTGCCATCGAAGATAACAACCGCACCATCGACGACGCACTCGCGGCCGCGCGAACCGCGCTGCGAGCAGAGGAATCGCCCACCACCGGCGCCAACGACGAGCCCGGCCTTCTGGTCGAAGCCACCGACGCGGCCACCGCGATCATGGGGGCATCGGCATCGATCGACGATGCGCTGACGGCCAGGGACCCGGATCGCGCGCGAGCCGAACTCGGGCAGCTGCGCGACCAGGGCGAGGCCAGCCGGTTTTTCGTCATCATGGACGGCCTGATCGACGACCGTCACGCCCACCTGGTGGAAGCCGGCGACCAGGCGCTTTCGCTTTCCGGTTACGTGATGCGGTTGTTGCCGGCCATCGCCGCGCTGTTGCTGCTGTTTGCCGGCCTGGCGCTGGCGCGGTTCTCGCGTAGCCTCAGGTTTTCCATCGGCGCCCTGCACGAGGCCGTTGCGGAGTTTGCCCGGGGCAACCTGAAACACCGCATCCCGGCCATCCGAGAACGCGAATTCCAGGAACTGGGCAGCGCGTTCAACGCCATGGCCACGCAACTCTCCGACCAGGGCGATGCCCTGCGCAACACCAATGTGCGACTGGAGGCCATGGTCGAGGAGCGCACCCGCGAACTGCAGGAAAGCAACGAAAAACTGGCCCGGGTGGACGAGCACCGCCGGCGCCTGCTGGCCGATATCAGCCACGAGTTCCGCACCCCGCTCACGGTGATCAAGGGCGAGTCGGAAATCGCCATGCGGGCCAAGGGGCTCGACCCTGACGATTACCGGGAATCGTTGCGGCGCATTGTCGATACCGCGGACCACGCGACCGCGCTGGTCGAGGACCTGCTGTTCATCGTCCGTGCCAATGCCGGCGAACCCCGGCTGCAGATCAAGCCGGTCGAGGTCACCGAGATCGTTCGCCGGGTGTGCGAGGAATTCACGGCCCGGGCGAGCCAGAAGGACGTTCGAATCCGTCACGATGGAACGGCGGACCGTGCCATGCTGGACGGCGATCCCCGGCGCTTAAGACAGGTATTCGCGATACTGCTCGATAACGCGCTACGATATTCACACAACGGCGGCACCATCGAGGTGACCGTTGAGACTGGCAAAAACGAGGTAAGCATCATGGTTCGGGACGAAGGAATCGGCCTGACGGTGGAAGAAGCCGAAATGGCCTTCCAGCGGTTTTATCGTGGCAGTTCCGCTGTCAGCCACGCCCAGCAGGGCAGCGGGCTGGGACTGCCGGTGGCGAAAGCCATTGTCGAAGCGCACAAGGGGCGCATTTCACTGGAAGGCGAGCCCGGTAAGGGTGCGGTCGCCACGGTCTGGCTGCCGGCGAAGAGCGGTGGTCGCCTGAGGGCGGTCGCATGAGGATCCTGGTCGTCGAGGATGACGCCCGCGTCGCCGATTTCCTGCGCCGCGGCCTGGCCGCCGAGGGGCATTTCTGTGTCATGGCCACCGATGGCAACGAGGGCCTGACGCTTGCCCAGGAAGGCGATTTCGACATGATCCTGCTGGACCTCATGCTGCCGGGCATACACGGCCACGAGGTCTGCCAGCAGCTGCGCATGAACCGCGTCAACACGCCGCTGATGATCCTGACGGCCATGGACGCGCAGGAAGACATCGTCGACGGCCTGCGCCTGGGCGCGGACGATTACATGACCAAGCCGTTTTCGTTCGAGGAACTGCTGGCGCGTATCGAGTCCGTGATGCGCCGCAGCGACAGCCGTAGCCTGGAGAACCCCCGCCTGAAGGCCGGTCGCATCACGTTTGACCGCGATTCCCTGCTGGTGGAGGTCGAAGGCCGGCCGATCAAGATGACGGCGAAAGAGATGGCCATCCTGGAACTGTTCATGTCGCATCCCGGCAAACTGTTCAGCCGCGAGCGCATTCTCAGTAACGTCTGGGGCATGAACATGGACCCGATGACAAACGTCGTGGACGTTTATATCGGCAAGTTGCGCAAGAAAATCGACCAGTCCGACAGCGATTCGATGATCGAAACCGTGCGCGGCCTGGGGTACCGGTTCATCGTGCCGCCGGGCAACCCGGGGCGTTAATCCACCAGCGAATTTAAACGGGGTTCATCACCCCTTCAGTATTCTTTCAGGGGTCGATCAATATGATCAGTGACGTCACTGATGGAATAGTGACCATTTCGCACCACGCCCCGGCCGTTCGCGCTGAAACAGCCAGGGTGATGAGCCCGGGCCCGCCCAACGGCCCAGGGTTCCGATGACCGTCAGGGACGCGCCCTCGGCAGACCGGTGATTTTGCCCACCAGGGTGAAATCACCGGTTTGCCGGTTTACTCCAGCTCCATTTCGAAAAGCACACGGCTTTCGTCGATCGACGGCGCGCCGGCGTATGTCCGCCCGCCTTCACGGGCCCAGGCGGGTAACAGCGTCAACCGGGTCGGGAGCGGCTGGACGGTCACCTCATCCTTGCCGTTGATGAAGTCGCTGCCCGGACCTGCCAGCGTCGAACCGACCCAGTCGATCGTCATGCCCACGCCGCAACCCGAAAGCATGCCGGGGCGGCTTCGGAACAGCGCCTTGACGGGTGACGGTGAAAGCACGATGGGCCGGACCAGGCCTGACCACTCCGCCACCAGCCGGTCATCACGCGGCTCAAGGCCGGCGACCAGGTGGGTTTCCTCACGTCGCAGTTCAGCATACCCGGCATAGTCTCCCGTCCAGGCACGGGTGCACGGCAGTGCCCCGGCCAGGCTGGCGTCGGTAGTGAACTGGAGGTCGCCTTTAACGGCCAGGTCCGCGCCCAGTGCGATGCCCTGCCGTAAGCGGGAAAGTTGTGGGTCAACACTGAAACCCAAAAACACCACGTCCAGGGTCCCCTCAACCTCGCCCGTGGCCAACACCTCGCCACGCGCGCCTGGCACACCGGCGAGCCTTTCCAGGGCCGTGATCTTTCCCCGGCAAGCGGCGAGCCGGTCTTCACGATCAGCACGGCAACTCTCCGTTTCCTGCTCGCGTAAAGCGACACAGGCATCGCGGGCAGCCACCTCGATCTCGATGCATTGCGTCCGCTCCACTTCCAGTCGCCGATTGCGTGCCTCACGCGCCTGCACACAGGCCGCGTCCTCGACTTCGCTGAGACAACGGTTGTTCAACGGGTTCCTGAGCTGGCAACTGCGGCAGTCGCGGGTATCACGCTCCAGCGGGCATTGCTCGTGGTTCACCGTGCACTGGCGTTGCTGCGAACACGCCGTCATCGAGCAGCCCAGGGCATCGGTCGACAGGTTGGAGACCGTCGCACGATGGGTGCCATCCCGACCGGGTGAGGCCGGCGTTTCGACGGCAAGGACCTGGTCGGCGAGCGTCGCCTGCAGCGCAGCGGCCAAAAATTCACGTCGTAACTCGATCCGCATGGGCGCGTCCAGGTCGGCTGATGGGGACACGACCGCCACGCGGCGTTCGAACGCCTGCTGCAAGGCGGGGAAACCAAGCGGGCCTTCGGCCGGTGAGGGTTGGCCGGTTTCCGGCGCGCTGGCGATGCGCAGCAGGCACCCGTTACCGCCGTCAACCTGGTAAACCCGCCATTCCCGGTTGACGTGAACACCCGGCGGAGTCGGGATCGCGCCGTCCGGCCCGGTCCACTCACCTTGCTGTACGCCGGTGGCGACACCATCGGCATAGCCGTAATTCAAAACGTCAACCGGCGCCGACGCCGATGCCCCACAGGTCGTGACACCGGGCAACAGGTCGACGTCGAGCGCCATGCGGACCGCATCCCGGTTGACCAGGACCGCGGCGCCCTGCAGCACGGTCCGGCCCTGGAGCGGCGTTGAGAGATCCGTCACCGCGTTGACCCCACCCGACACGCGCACCCCCGCTTCCAGTACCGCCAGGGGCAGCAGGCCTAGCTCGATCCGGTTGAACCCGCGGTCGGTCAGCTGCCTGATCCAGCCCGGGTCGGCGGCCTTCCCGATCGAGCCCGGTTCGAATATCACCGGGTGCCAGGTGAGGGCCTCGTCATCGACACGAAACTGGATTTCACCGGCATCAGCGCCGGCCCTGAACGTAATCAGCTGTGCATTGAATTCGACATGAATATCCGGGTCGCCCGGGGCATCTTCCAATGCCCGCGCCAGGCCGGTGAGGATTACGGACTCAAGGAAATCACGGCGTAGTGTCACGACGGCATCGACCGACGACAGGCGCCCAAGCGTCTCCGATGCCTCTGCGATACGCTGGGTCTGTAGCGGTGCGAAAGCCTCCGGTACGCCGCGCGGGGGCAACAGCGAGCACCCGGCCATTGCCAGGACCGCCACGCACACGACCCGCGCACCGACAATCGCGGTTCTGAATCCGTTCATCACCTCATCCAGCAGCCACCGCATCCCGCGACGGCCGTTCATTCCTGTCACGCCAGTATGCCCGAAACGCGGCCAGGGCATCCCATAGCGTGAAACCGGCGATCACCAGCAGGGCCACGCGAAGCGTGCGTTCCAGCCAGGGGCCGGCCAGGTCGGCGGGTGCGCCCCGTGTCATCAACAGGTCAGGCGCCAGTACCAGGTAGGCAATCACTGCGACCAGGGTGAGGTTCAGGGCGATTTCGGTCACCAGCGTCCAGCGCTGCCACACGCCCCGCCAGAGCACCAGCAGGTGCAGCACGAAGGCCAGCCCGAAAATGACATTCAATGGCCAGTACAGGGGCTGCCAGGCGGCACCCAGGTCGATGCTGAACGTGTTCGGCGGAATCCATTGATCCAGCTTGATAACGCCGTTCCACCAAAGCAGGAATACGCCCTCGCTGAACAGGTTGGTCAGAACGTCGCCACGGCGGATGGGCCCGGTGCTGTCATTCACCAGGGCGGCCGCCCGCCAGCGGCCACGCCAGCCCAGGCGCTCGCCGGAATATTCCAGCGCCACGAATACGACGGTGACCCAGGCCGCGACCCAGAACGCCAGGCTCAGCGATTGCCACAACAGGCCGAACGGCCCGGTCACCCAGCCGGATGTGGCACCGACGATGAGCAGCACGGGCACCTGGATCGCCAGGGCAACGATGATCGCAAGCCTCAGGATTCGCCACCAGTCCGGGTACAGCTCGGGCCCGATCAGGTAGCGTGGCGGCTGGTAGCTTCGCGCAACGCTCAGCGGGTGGCCGAAACCCTCCAGCACCGCGGCGAGTTCGTCCGGTTGCAGCGGTCGGTGAAGCGACTCCGCCCTGCCCTCGATTTCATCCTCGATGGCGGCCCGCAGGTCCTCCAGGATGTCGTCGCGCCGGGCTTCGCGCAGGTGTCCCCCGACCGCGTGCAGATAGCGTTCCACCAGGTCATTCATGTCAGTTCCCCCGTCAGCGCGCGGACACTGGCATCAATTTCCCGCCAGTCCCGCGACAATTGTTCAAAAACCACTTCACCGTCCTTCGATAACAGGTAAAAGCGTTTGCGACGCTTGTTTTCGATGCGCCACTCGCTGGACAACAGCCCCTGTTGCTCAAGGCGCCGGATCAACGGATAAAGCGTACCCTCCTCGACGACCATCCCCTGCTCTGCGAGCGCCTTTCGCAGGGAGTAGCCGTAATGCTCACGCCGCAACAGGCCCAGCACCGCTAGGACAATTGCGCCGCGGCGGATTTCCGAGCGCAGTGATTCGCTGGTCTCCATGCTCAACGCTGGAGAACCGGATGGCGAAAAACCTCGATCAACATCACACGCTATACCTTGCACTGCATACTATTTGATACACAGTATACTTTAATCACGCTTCATTCGCCAGCAAAGAAAAATTCACATCATTTGCCTAAAGTAAGGTCATGAAACCTCGCAACCGGGTCACCACCATGAAATTCACGTCAATATGCGCCCTGACATTCGGTCTCCTGGCGTCATCCGCGGCCATTGCGGGCAATACCTCGATCACGCGTTCGTTTTCCGGGATATGGAACCAGCCGGACCAGGAGGGCCAGGGGCTGGTCCTGCAGATCGCCGAGTCTGAAGAAGACGGCATGACCGGTGCCGCCTACTGGTTCACCTACGGTGGTGACCTGCTCTCATCCTGGTATCTCGCCGTTGGGCCGGTTGAGGGTGACACCATTGAAATGACCCTGTACGAAGCTTCAGGCAGTGGCTTCATGGAAGATGCGGGGGCGCCCGGCGCCACCATCGAGCCGCTGGGCTCGCTGACGCTGCAGTTCCACAACTGCAACCAGGGCACGGCTTATTACGACACCCCGGAAGACGCGCTGGGGAGCGGTGAATTCCGCATCAAGCGGCTGACATCCATTTACAGGATGCGGTGCAGCGGTGGCATTTCCGACAATACGCCCGCAGATGCCCGCCCGACCAGGCTGGACGTCAAGCTGCACCCTGCCCGGGACGAGATCGACGGCCAGGGCAAGGCCAGGTTCTGGGAGCGTAGCGACCGCTCCGATTTCAAGGTGACGGTCGAAGGCCTGCCCGACGGCGACTACGGCCTGGCCGTTTGCGGTGAAGACCGCGGCACGTTTACGGTCGAGGGTGGCGAAGGCGCCATCATGTTCAGGAGCCCGGCCATTCCGGCCAAGCCACTGCTCAACTTTGACCCGCGCGACTGCCCCATCGAGATCGTGGATGCCGTGGGCGTGGCCCTCAGCTCGGGTGACGCCGTACTGGCACCGCATTCACCGGGACCGGACGACGATGACGAGCCCGAAAACGATGAAGGCGAGGTGACGGTCCAACTCCTGCCAACGGGCGTGATCCCCGGCGCGAAAGGTCACGCCACGGTGGCCACCGACGATGCAGCGACGTCATTCAGTGTCAAGATCATGAAATTGCCGGCTGGTGTATACGAACTCGTCGTCGGCAACACCGTACGCGGCGAGATCATCGTGGGCGAAAAGCCCGGTCAACCGCGCGGCGAGATCCGGTTCCGAGACCCCGCCGGCGATGACGGGCCAGCGCTCGACTTCGACGTTTCCGGTGAACTGATCGAAGTGACGCTTGAAGGCGAAACAGTGCTGGAAGCGCTGTTTCCCTGAGCGCCCTGGCTGTTACAGGCTGTCGTAGGGCATTTCGAAGGTATCGCCTTCACGGACCAGGCCGCTCTGCAAGCCGCGGTTGAACCACCGCATGCGCTGCTCCGAGGTGCCGTGCGTGAACGCGTGCGGCACGATTCGGCCCTGGGTCCGTGACTGGATGGCGTCGTCACCGATCTGGTTGGCGGCGCGCATGGCCTCCTCGATATCGCCCCGCTCCAGGTACTGGCGATTGTGGTTGGCCCAGACGCCGGCCAGGTAATCCGCCTGCAGTTCCAGGCGCACCGAGTACTGGTTGTAGTCCGGGCGTCCGCGCAGGCGCGCGACCTCTTCTGAAATACCCAGCAGGTTCTGGATGTGGTGCCCCACTTCGTGGGCAATCACGTAGGCCTGGGCGAAATCACCCGGTGCCTGGAATTCACGTTCAAGTTCATCATAGAAGCTGAGGTCGATATAAACCTTGCGGTCCGCCGGGCAGTAGAACGGCCCCATTCGCGCATCACCGGTGCCGCAGCCCGTCGGGTACTGGCCGGAAAAAACCACCAGCGCGGGCGGAGAGTAGCTGCCCAGGTTCTCGGCCTGGAACTGGCGGGTCCAGATGTCCTCGGTATCCGCCAGCACGGTCTTTACGAAGGCCAGGGTTTCCTCTTCCTCCGGCGAGGGCTGGTACTCGGTCTCCTGGACCTGGCTGCCACCCAGCAATGCGGACGGGTCAAACAAGCCGATCTGCCAGCCGATAATACCCAGCACCACGACGATGATGATGCCCTTCATGCCGAAGGTACGGCCGACAAAATTGAGCAGCATGCCACCCGTGGCCGCGCCGGCGACCACCCGCTTTCCGCGGGCGTCCTCGACGTTGGTGCTCTGCCTGCGACCTTTCCACTTCATGGTATCCCCCTGCAATGGATCAAGTGCTTCAGACCATTGAGTCTAATGAGCACGACCGGGTATTGCGAACCCGCATCCTGGCCCTATTCGCCGCCCAGGTCGGCGACCAGCGTCCGCGTCATGCGTTCGGTGGTGATAAAGCCCCAGTTGTAGTTGTCGTGGTAATCCGCCAGTGGATTGGCCTCGACAATCTCGTCAGCCGATTGGCCTGAATCCAGCAACGCCTTCACCCGCGCACGGGCGTCGACCAGCATGGCGTTGTCGCGCTCGAGATCTGCGCGCGTCGCCAGGGGCCCATGGCCGGGAATGATCTGGGTGTCTGCATCCACCTTGTCGATCAATTGACGCTGCGCGGCGATATAACCGGATACCGTGCCGCCGTTGTCCAGGTCGATAAACGGGAACAGGCCGTGGAAAAACACGTCACCGGTATGCAGGACATTGACGTCGGGAAACCAGATGGCGGCGTCACCGTCGGTGTGCGCCAGGGGCAGGTGGAACGCACGGGCCTCCAGGCCGTTCAGGTGGAAGCTCACGCCATCCGCGAAGGTCACCACCGGCAGGCCACCCTCGCCACCGGCGTCATCGGGCTTCGCCAGCAGGCGCGTGCGAATGTTCTCGTGCGCAAACACCACGGTGCCGCTCTCGGCAAAATGGGCATTGCCACCGACATGGTCGCCGTGCACATGGGTGTTGACGAGGAAGTTGACCGGACGTCCCGCCTGCTCGTCGACAAAGGCCTTCAGGGTCGGCGCCAGCGGTGCAAGGCCATCATCGACCAGGGCAACGTAATCCTCACCCGCCAGCAAGGCCATGTTGCCGCCGGCAAAGCCGTCGGCACCCTCGATCATGGTGATACCGGGCACCACTTCGGTGGCCTTGAACGAGGTGGCGATATCCTGGGCCTGGACCGAAACGGCAAACAGGGCCAGTACGGCAATCATCCTGAATTTCATCGTACAACTCCCGTGCGGGTGAAAACGGTGACGATACACCAAATAAAAATGCAAGACCGCAGCGCGGCCGTCAGAGCACCCTTTCAATGGTCGCTTCACGTTCTCCCAGGCGGATCCGGCGTTCATTGATCCTTTCGATCCACTGTTCCTGGTCCGGCATGTTGCCTTCGATGACACGTGTGTCGTCACCGTCCATGCGAATGCGGATGGTTTCAGGGCCGCACCACGCGTTGATAATGGCGCGTTCATTACCCTCGGGCTGGAGAATGCATTGTGGTGATTCGCCGCTGAACCAGTCTCCCTGCCCGGGCCTGCGGCAGGCCTCGTTCGTCAGCAAACGGTCCAGGCTGTAGGGAAGGTCAATCATCTGGGCCGGCTTGTCCTGGCGTCCCGCCGGTTCGCGTGCGCCACCAAGCACGACCAGTGGCAGCCGGGCGCTGGCCGCGTTACCGAACTGTGCCCTTTCCGCCGGTGTATACGGTGTCAGTGCACGCTGGTCGCTGGTGATTATCAGCAGGTTCTTTTCCAGCCAGCCCGCCTGGTCGAGCGCTTCGACGAATGCAGCCAACGCCTGGTCCGCGTAGCGGAAGGTGGCCACTTCATCCTTGCGGCCACTGTCAGGGTCGATGAACGGTGGATGGGTGGTGACTGTTTCCAGGAACAGCATGACCGGCTGCCCCGGTGGACGCTCGGCATCCAGCCAGTCAATCACCCGTTGGTAGAGCACGCTGTCGCCCGCCGACCCGAACGCATACTTCGGCACATCCCTGTAAGCGGGGTGTTCTCCGCCTTCAACGAGGTCGAAACCCTGCGCCGCCAGCCATGCGCCCTTGTCGAGGAAGCCCAGTGGCCCCGTGGTAAAAAAAGCGCTGAAATAACCATCACGCGCCAATCGCGCCGGCAAGGTTTGCGGACCACCGCCGTATCCGCCGAACGCGTCAAGGCTGTGGTAGCGCCCGACCGCCGGTAACGGCACCTCGCCGGCGATCAGCGCGACCAGCGCATGGTCCGTCGTCCAGCCATTGGCATGGAATGCCGACCACCAGGTATGGTCGCGCGCCAGGTCATCAAGGCGGGGCGTCGCGCCCAGGTTGTCCGCCAGCAGCAGGCCACTGTGATACCAGGACAGTGATTCCACGACCACCACGATCACGTCCGATTGAAGTGCTTCCCCGGCTTCGCAAAGCGGCTGCGCGGACGCGACATCATCGGTGGCGCTCAACCGCGCCTTCATCTCGTCACTGTAGGGGCGATCAGCACCGGTGGGCCAGTTGGCCTCGACGAGGTTCTGGTAAGTCCAGGGCAGTGAATGGCCGACTCGATCCGGCAGAAGGTACGCACCTGCGCACACGGCGAGCAGGACCGCCAGCCGACCCGTGGCCCCGGGCCCGCGTGTCGCCCGGACTGCCAGCCAGGCCACCACGATGACGGCCACGACGCCGGCCAGCAGCCCAGTCACCCCAATCGACTGGTGCCCAACGAGCAGGACCGCCCCGGGTTGCGCGCCGAATTTGACCAGGTCGCCAAGAAACAGGCGCATCCCATACAGCGCCATCACCAGGGTGTCGGCCACCATCAGTAAGAACAGGGCGATAAATACAATTACGCCGGTGACGCGCAGCCAGGTCGCGCCGAGAGCGGCGACCAGCAATACGCCCCAGGCCAGGGCCCACAGGCCGGCATCATGCTGGACAAGCGTGACCGCCTGGCAGGACAGGCATGGATCGACGCCGAACGCCGATTCGCGGGTCACCGCAAGGCGCACCAGCGTCAGGGCCACCAGGGCCGCCTGCAACGCCAGGGCGACCCGCCAGCCGCCCGTGAATCGGCGTTCCAGGCTCATCCGGCCATCAGGTCACCGGGCCGGCCGCTCAACCCAGCCAGAAGCTGAAGTAGATGTACATCGCGGCCACCAGGCCCAGCACCACCGCCGTCAGGGCGATGTCCTTGCGGTCCCAGCTGGCGCGCACGGCCGCCCTGTCGATTGAATCGTAAGTGAGGCCCTTGATCTGTTCGCGATCCGGCGCCGGCGCAGTCTTCGAGGCGACGATAATCGTGATCACGCAGATCAGGAACAGCACGCCCGAGAAGTACAGGAAGTTGAAGTCGCCGATCGCGGCCAGGAACCCGGGCGACTCGATCTTGCCTGCGCCGAAGAATGCCTGGATGACCAGCTTGGTCATGCCGAGGATAAAGCCGAGGCCCAGGCCCCACACCGCCCCGCGGTTGTTGATGCGGCTGTTGAACACGCCCAGCAGGAACAGGGCCGTGATCGGCGGCGCCAGGTAGCTCTGCACGCTCTGCAGGTACTGGTACAGGCCACCATCTGAAATCATCGGCATGACCGGGATCCACAACAGGCCCAGCACCACCACCACCAGGGTGGCCAGGCGACCGACGGTGACCAGGTGCTGCTCGCTCTTGCCCGGGCGCAGTTTCTCGTACACGTCCACCGTGAACAGCGTGGCGGTCGAGTTGAACAGCGAAGACAGTGAGCTCATCAGCGCCGCCATCAGGCCGGCCACCACCAGGCCGCGCAGGCCTTCCGGCAGCAGCGTGGCCACCATGGTCGGGAACACGCCGTCGCCGGCAATCACGCCGTTTTCGGTGGGGATATTCAGCAGCCCCTTGGAATGCAGGGCCGCGCCGATCAGGCCCGGCACCAGGAAGAACAGCACCGGCCAGACCTTCAGGAAGGCGCCGAACAGCGCGCCACGGCGGGCCGTCTGCAGGTCTTTCGCGGCCAGCGTGCGCTGGACAATGTACTGGTCGGTACACCAGTACCAGATACCGACGATGGGCGAGGCGATCATGATGCCCAACCACGGGAAATCGGGGTCGGACAGTGGCCGCCACAGCGCGTACTTGGCGACATCCTCGCTGGCGAAGGCCTTGAGCTCACCCCAGCCGCCCAGCATCTGCAGGCCGAAGTAGGTGATGGCGACCGAGCCGATCAGCAGGATGAACGCCTGCACCGAGTCGGTATACAGCACCACGCGCAGGCCACCGGCGATGGTGTACAGGCCGGTCAGTACAACCGTGGCAATGGCGCCAATCCAGAAGGCGTTCTCCGGGCTGCCGAAGGTATCCGGCAGCAGCACGCTGAACACCAGCGCACCCGCGTAAACGGTGACCGACACCTTGGTCAGCACGTAGGCCGCCAGCGATACCAGTGACAGGATCCAGCGCGGCCGCGGACCGAAGCGTTTCTCCAGGAACTCGGGCATCGTGAAGACTTTCGAGTTGTAGTAGAACGGTACGAATACCCACGCCAGCAACACCACCACCCAGGCGTGCAGCTCGTAGTGCGCCATGGCGAGACCCGTGGACGCACCCTGCCCCGCCAGCCCGACGATATGCTCGGAACCGATGTTGGATGCAAAAATGGATGCACCGATTGCGAAAAAGCCGACATTTCGGCCGGCCAGGAAGTAATCGGTAGTGTCCTGCTGGCGCCGGGTCACCACGAAGGCGACGATCACCAGCAACAGGAAATAGCCGGCCACGACGACCCAGTCCAGGGTCGAAAGCGAGGGTATGGTGTCTGACATCTTGTTTCCCTTCTCGTTGTGCGAACCTGTCGGAACGCTTTGTTATCCGGGCGAGCCGCGCCCGATTTTTCGGTAGCCGCCCGAGATTACATGATGAACCCCGGAGCGCCAAGCGCGCCTGTCAGTTCCCCGGCGCGTAGGGGAATTCCAGTGACTGGTAGTGCTCGAGCGAATGCGGCGGTGGTTGCACCCCCGCCGGCCAGTCCAGGCCGGCGCGGTCCTGGAAATAGGCCAGACAGGCATTTCGCCACCATCGCGCCTCGGCCACCTGCACATCAAGAAAATCAGCAACGCGATCGCGCCGCGTCTCGTCGACATGTTTTCCAAGTGACAGCCAGGCCTCCCGCATGGCCTCCGCCTCCTTCACGCCGTGGTCATAGTGCGCCACCAGCGATTCCCAGAGCGTCTTGCCATCCGCCATCTCGTGATCCCACGGCAGGCGATGGAACCACAGCAGGTACTCGTCCGGCACGGTTGCGAGGTCACCGAAACGTTCGCCGACCGGGCCGTGGTACTGCTCGACCGCGTTGCTGCCCGATGCGGTGCGGTCAAAGCCGATGCCGTCCGGACCCGCGTGGTGGTAATACACCGGGTTCCACTCCGGCCGGCCCAGGTCATCGACCCACGGCGCCGGGCCGTAGTGATGGCCCGTGCCCATGATGTGGGTCAGCCCCAGCGGCGTCATGTAGTCGACCACGGCCTCGCGCGAGCGCATCATCAGGTCGGCCGCGCCGTCGACAAACGCCGGATCGGTGCTGAAGGTCTGGCGCAGCCATTCCTTGGCGATGTCACGCGACGACAGCTCCGGGTTCCAGGCCAGCCGCCCGAAGGCATACCAGTTCGCCTGGTCGAAATCCGAGCCGCTCCAGTCGCGGTCGCGGCCGATATTGGCAACGCCGGCCATGCCGGTCAGTTCATGACCATGCAGGCGACCGTCCACCACCTTCGCCACTGTCGAGCCCTGGCCGTCCGCCCAGGTGTCGGCATCCAGCACCTCTTCCCAGAGCGCGCCCAGGTAGACGAGATGGGTGGAGAAGCCCAGGTACTCCTTGGTGACCTGGAACTCCATCATCAGGGGCGTTTCCGGCATGCCGCCGAACATCGGGTGGAACGGTTCACGCGGCTGGAAATCGAGCGGGCCGTTCTTGACCTGGACCAGCACGTTGTCGGCGAATTCACCGTCGAGGGGCTTGAACTCCGTGTAGGCCTGGCGGACCCGGTCTTCCGGGTCGGTCTCGGAGTAGACGAACGCCCGCCACATCACCACGCCACCGTGCGGCGCGACGGCGGCGGCCAGCATATTGGCGCCGTCCGCGTGGCTGCGGCCGTATTCACGCGGCCCCGGCTGGCCCTCGGAGTTGGCCTTGACCAGGAAACCACCAAAGTCGGGAATGGCCGCGTAAATCTCGTCCGCCTTCTCCCGCCACCAGCGCCTTACGTCCGGGTCCAGCGGGTCCGCCGTGTCGAGACCGCCAATGTCGCGAGGTGCGCTCCAGCGGGCCGAGAGATAAACCTGGATGCCCCAGGGCCGGAAGATGTCGGCCAGTTTCGCCGCCTTGGCGATGTATCGCGGCGTCAGCACTTCGGCCGCGGCGTTCACGTTATTCAGCACCGTGCCATTGATGCCGATGGACGCGTTGGCGCGGGCGTAGTCGGTGTAGCGCGGGTCGACGATATTCGGCAGCCGCCACCAGTCCCAGATCGATTGCCCGGCGTAACCGCGCTCAACATAACGGTCCAGGTTATCCCAGTGATTCAGCAGCCGCAGTTTCACCCGCGGCGTGTCCGACAGGTCCAGGCCGGCCATGCCACCACCGGCCTGCAGGTGCCGGAGCAGCGCGAATACGCCGTATACCACGCCGCGTTCATCGTGGCCGGCGATGACGGTGTACCTGCCGTCTTTCGCGGCGATCGTCCTGACGAGATAGCCTTCCGGCCCGATATCGTCGGCAGGCAAATCCAGCGCGGACAGCCATTGACTGTCACCGAAGGTGCCGATGACGATGTCGCCTTCCCGGGGCGCTTGCGACTCGCCGGTTGACTCGGCCAACACCGGCGAACTGCCGGTCATGCGGGACAGGCCCAGCCGTAACTCATCGCGTGCCGCCGCCAGGGCCGGCGTGAGCGGCTGGCCAACCGTGACCGTGCGGGCCTGGGCGCTCACCTTGTCGGCGACCGCTGCCGGTAAAGGCGCGTAGCGCAGCCAGAGGTCGTATCCGTCTTCGGCAAGGCCGGCGCCGGACATGGCCAGCAGCGCCAGGGTCGTCATCAACAGGTGCAATCGGCGGGTCACTGTCATCATCGTTTCGACTTCTCCGGTCGGAGTCAGGTTTGAGCCAGTATCGTGGCCGCGGACATCGCTGTCATCCTGACATTGACAGAATGTGCGCGGACCCTTATGGTAGCGCTACCATAAGGATCATGTCAGGTGCTGGCGCGCTACGGTCACAAGCACCTGATTTCAAAAAGGAATCCCAGGAGTGAAACCGAGGCTCACGGTCGCTCCCCGGGGCATTCCCGCGGAAAATGCCGCGAGAATGCTTCGCCTCGCACCTGGAAAATGAACGAATACCCGATCAAAACGGCGCCCTGGGCGCCCCGCGCATGAACACCGTTCTCGGCATCGACCTGGGCACGCAGAGCCTTAAAGTCGTCTTTTACGACTACGAGGCCCGTGAAGTGGTGGCCTCGGCCGCCGCCCCTCTGGAGGTCGACCGTGATGCGGGCGGCAAGGCCGAGCAGGCAGCCGAGTGGTGGCTGGCGACGCTGGCGTCAGCGCTGGGCAGCGTCCCCGGCCCCATTCGCGCCTCCGTCCAGGCCATCGGCGTATCCGGGCAACAACATGGCTTTGTCCCCGTGGCGGCCGACGGCAGCGTACTGGCGCCGGTGAAACTGTGGTGCGATACCGCCACCCAGTCACAGGTGGACGCCATTACCGCCGACGCCGGTGGCCGCGAACGCTGCATCGAACTGACCGGACTGCCGGTGCTCGCCGGCTATACCGCGCCAAAGATCCGCTGGCTGGCCGACGAGCACCCCGACATTTACGCCCGCATGGCCCATGTCATGCTGCCGCACGATTACCTGAACTTCGTCCTGACCGGCGCCGTGGCCATGGAGTATGGCGATGCGTCGGGCACGGGACTCCTGGATGTCCGGCGGCGCAGCTGGAGCGACGAGATGGTGCGGGTCGTCGACCCGACCGGGAAGCTGGCTGACGCCCTGCCCGGCCTGGTCGAAGCCGATACCGCCATCGGCCACGTCAACGCCGCCGCGGCGGCCCGTTTCGGCCTGCCCGAGGGCACGCCGGTCTCCACCGGCGGCGGCGACAACATGATGGCGGCCATCGGTACCGGCAACGTGTCCGCCGGCAAACTGACGATGAGCCTGGGCACCTCCGGCACCCTGTTCGCGCACAGCGAGACGCCGGTCGTGGACGAGGCCGGCAACATCGCCGCCTTCTGCGGCTCCACCGGCGGCTGGATGCCGCTGCTCTGCACGATGAACTGCACGCTGGCCACCGAGCTGGTGAAACAGTTGCTGGACGTCGGCAACGATACGTTCGACGCCACCGTCTCGCGCGCGCCGGCCGGCTCGGACGGCCTGACCGTGCTGCCGTTTTTCACCGGCGAGCGCACCCCCGACCTGCCCCGCGCCAGCGCGTCGATGCTGGGGCTGAATGCCCAGAACACCACCCCCGGCCATGTCCTGAGGGCCACGATGGAAGGTGCGACGTTCGCCATCCGCTTCGGCGTTGACGAACTGACGCGCCTGGGCATCAAGGCCGAGGAAATCGTCCTCACCGGCGGCGGCTCGAACAGCGCCGAGTGGCGCCAGGCGGTGGCCGATATCTGCGGCCTGCCCGTCACGGTCCTGGTCCAGGACGAGGGCGCCTCGTTCGGCGCCGCGCTGCAGGCGCTGTGGATGCTGGGCCAGGAAAATGGCAATGGCATGGCGATCGCCGACATCGCCGCCGAACACCTGCAGCCGTGCACTGAGCGCAGTGTCACCCCGAACCCCGAGACCGCGACGGCCTACGCCGCGGCCTATTCCCGTTACCGAAAGGCGCTGGACACGCTGGCGCCTCTCCTAGACCCCTGATGGAGTAAGACCATGAGTTCAAAGCCCTTTATCGGCCAACGCGAGTTCTTCCCCGGCATCGGCGCCATCCCGTTCGAAGGCCCCGATTCGGATAACCCGATGGCCTTCAAGGCCTACGACCCGGACCGTGTGGTCGGCGGCAAGACCATGCGCGACCACCTGCGCTTCTCCATCTGCTACTGGCATACGTTCTGCGCCGATGGCGGCGACCCGTTCGGGCCCGGCACCCGCAGCTACCCGTGGAAGGAAAAGAGCGACCCGGTGGCCGCCGCCGAGGACAAGCTGGATGCCGCCTTCGAGTTCTTTACCAAGGTCGGTGTGCCCTATTACTGTTTCCACGACCGCGACATCGCCCCGGAAGGCGCCAATGTCGCCGAGAGCGAAAAGAACCTGCAGCACCTGGTCAAACTCGCCCGCGAGCGCCAGGACGAAACCGGCATGAAGCTGCTGTGGGGCACGGCCAACGTGTTCTCGCACCCGCGTTACATGAATGGCGCCTCGACCAACCCGAATTTTGATGTCGTTGCCCACGCCGGCGCGCAGGTGAAAGCGGCGCTGGACGCCACCGTCGAACTGGGTGGCGAGAACTACGTGTTCTGGGGTGGCCGCGAGGGCTATGCCTACCTGTTCAACACCGATACCCGCCGCGAACTGGAACACATGGCGCGGTTCCTGGGCATGGCGCGTGACTACGGTCGGTCCATCGGCTTTGACGGCACGTTCCTGATCGAGCCCAAGCCGATGGAACCGATGTACCACCAGTACGATGCCGATTCGCAGACCGTCATCGGCTTCCTGCGCGAGCATGGCCTGGACAAGGACTTCAAGGTCAACGTCGAGGCCAACCACGCCACGCTGGCGGGTCACAGCTTCGCACATGAACTGCAGATGTGCGCCGATGCCGACATGCTGGGTTCCATCGACGCCAACCGCGGTAATCCGCAGAATGGCTGGGACACGGACCAGTTCCCCAGCGACCTCTACGATACCGTCGGCGCCATGCTGGTGGTGCTCGGCCAGGGCGGCTTCGGCAGCGGCGGCCTGAATTTCGACGCCAAGGTTCGCCGTGAATCGACCCGCCCGGAAGACCTGTTCATCGCCCACATCGGCGGCATGGACGCCTTTGCACGCGGCCTGCTGGTGGCGCACGCCATCCTTGAACAGGGCGACCTGCCGAACTTCCGCAGCAAGCGCTACGGCAGCTTCGACGGCGGCAAGGGCAAGGATTTCGAAACCGGCCAGCTGTCACTGGCCGACCTGCGCGATCACGCGGCCGCGCTGGGCGAACCGGAGCAGATTTCCGGCCAGCAGGAACGACTGGAAAACCTGGTCAACGACTTCCTGTCGCGGACCTCGAAGCTTTAAAGACTGAACGGTGTCGCCGCCTACTTCGGCGGCGGCGCCGTGCTTTCCCGCTCAATCAACTCGAACGCCCGGGTCAGGTGCCTGGCCTTGACGGGCTCGCCCGCGCGGTCATTACGGATATTGGTTTCCAGCAACTCGATCGCGGCATGCGACATGTCGGCGATCGGCTGGCGAATCGTCGTCAGCTCGGGCCAGATGGTCGTCGCCAGCAGGGTGTCGTCATAACCGACGACGGTCAGCGCCTCGGGCACCTCGATATGGAAGCGGTGCGCGGTCGCGACGACCGCCGCCGCCATGTCATCGTTGCTCGCGAAAACCGCGGTCGGCGGTGATTCCAGTCGTAACAGGGTATCCGCGGCCTTCAGGCCGGAACGGTATGAAAAGTCACCCTGCACCACCAGGCTTTCATCGACCGGCACGCCGGCCTCGTTCATCGCTTCGCGAAAACCGGACAGGCGCAGGCGGCTCGCCAGCTGGTCGTTGCTGCCGATAATGAAGGCGATACGCGTGTGTCCCAGTGCCAGCAGGTGCCGGGTCATCTCCAGCGCCGCGCGGTAGTCATCGATACTGACCGTGGAAATGTTGCGCTCCACGTGCTGGGCGCCGAGCGTGACGGCCTGCAGGCCGCTGTCGTCCAGTAACTCGAGTACCGGCCTGTAATCCGTCAGGGGCGGGGTCAAAAGTACGCCGTCGATACCGCCGTTGAGCATTCCGCGCAGGGCGGTCACCGCGTCGTCACCGACACCACATTCCACGACCACGACATGCGTGTCGCTCTGGCGCGCACGTTCCAGCACACCCAGCAGCATGGCGCTCAGGTAAGCGGCGCTGGGATTGGCGTACAGCAGGCCAACCTGCAACTGGCTGGCGCTCGCCAGGCTGCGTGCCGCCTTGTTGGGTGAATACCCGAGAAGGGCGATCGCCCGATCAACTTTCTCCCGCGTGGACGCCCGAACCGCCGTTTCGCCGTTGACGACACGCGAGACGGTCATCGGGGACACGCCTGCCTCGCGCGCGACATCGCTGATCGTGACACGCGCGTGCTGCCGCCTGGCAGATGATTTCTTCTCTTGTTTCAATGCGTTACTCACATCCCTTGTGGCGCCACGACTGGCCGGGTACGGGCCAGGATCGTGCTCGCCGGCCACGCCAGGGCGGGCCTTTGTTGTTGTGTGTGGCAGTATACCCAGAGTCCATCGCTGTCATGTTTACAAACCATTAACGGGAAGAAGATGAACGGATTCCGCAGCCTGGCCACCCGCCTGGCGTTCTACACGCTGACGCCACTGGTCCTGCTGATGCTGGTGGCCTCGTGGATGGACAATCGCGCCTCGAGAAAAACCATGATCAGCATGGCGGAAACGGCGGCGATGAACCTCTCGGACAGCGTTCGCGAGGAACTCCAGGGTATTCTCCGCAGCACCCGCACCGGCATCGAGGCCTTTTCCATGCCGCTGGCGCGCCTGCCCGAGGCAAACACCGCCACGGTGGTGCCCCTGTTGCAGGAAGCGCTGGCGCGGTTCCCACTGATTTTTGGCAGTACGCTGGCCTTTGACCCGGCGACGGACGGCCCCGAGGCCCCCTATCTCTACCGCCAGGATGGCCAGATCGTCACCACTTCCCTGGCCGGCGATGACTATCGCTACTGGGAATGGCCCTGGTACCGGCGCCCGCTGGAAGAAGGCGCGCCGGTGTGGAGCGCCCCGTATTTCGATGAAGGCGGCGGCGATGTCAGCATGGTCACGTTTTCTGTTCCCATGGTCGCCGGCGGGCGCCAGGCCGTCCTGACCGCCGACATTCGGCTGGGGTTCCTGTCAGAAATACTGGCCAGCAACCTGCTGGGCCACGAAGGCGTCGTATTCGTCTTCGACGACCAAGGGCTGCTGGTATCCCACCCGGTGGAATCGTGGGTGCTCGACCGGGACCTGGGGAGGCTGGCAAAGTCACTCAACATCCCGTCCCTGGCGGAAGTCAGCCCAACCGTGGCACGTGGCGAAGATCTCTGGCTGCGGCCCGAGAGCGGCATCGACGAACGGATCGTGGGTGGCCTGGCCGACCGACCCGGGCGGTTGTACATCCGTCCGCTTAACGAAGCGGGCTGGGGCATTGCCGTTTACTTTTCAGACCAGGATTTCCTCTCAGATATCAATGTCGCGACCCGCAACCGGCTGCTTTTTGGCCTCGGCATCATGCTGCTGCTGGCAGCGATCATGGTGACGGCGTCTTACCGCAGCCTGCAGCCCCTTGGCGCCCTGGCGGCTCGGACCCGGCAGATCGCCCAGGGCGATTTTTCGGCGGAAACACCGGGGCTCGACCGCAAGGACGAGATCGGCCGCCTGTCCCGCGCGTTCCACCAGATGCAGGTCCACCTGGAGCATTACATTGACGACCTGACCCGTGAAACCGCCGCCCGCGAACGCATCGAGGGCGAGTTGTCCACCGCCAAGCAGATCCAGGCCTCGCTGGTGCCCATGACGGCGCCGGACTTTGGCGAATTGCCGCTCGACCTGAGCGCCCTGCTGCGGCCCGCCCGCGCCGTCGGCGGTGACCTCTACAACTACCGCATGCTGGACGACAGCCGACTGTTCTTCGTCATTGGCGATGTCTCGGACAAGGGGGTGCCGGCCGCCCTGTTCATGGCCCAGGCCAATGCGCTGCTGGTCGCGGCCGCCCACCACCAGGACGACCCCGGGGATATCCTGAACACCGTCAACGAGGCGCTTTGCGAAGACAACGAGTTTTGCATGTTCGTGACCCTGATGGTGGGTCTGCTTGACACCCGCGATGGCAGTCTCCTGCTGGCGAATGCAGCCCATGACCCGCCACTGGGCCTCGACGCGCACGGCCAGGCACGCTGGCTGGACGTCGGGGGCGGACCGCCCGTTGGCATCGACGACACCGCAAAGTACCAGTCGCAACGCTATCGCCTGGACCCGGATGACACCCTGGTGCTGTACACCGACGGGGTCACCGAGGCGCTTTCCCCGGACGATGAACTGTTCGGGGATGAACGCCTGCGCGCAGCGCTCGCAGGTCATGCACCGGGTAATGCGCAGGCAGTCCAGGACCGCCTGGTCACGGCCGTCGACCACTTCTGTGATGGCGCGCCCGCAGCCGACGACCTGACCCTGCTGGTCCTCCGGTACACCGGTGATGGCGGCGACCGCCAGGCCGGGCCTGGAGTGGAAGCTGCAAGGTGTGAAGGCACGCTCTCGACACCCGTGACCACGTCTGCACACCACGCGGTATTTGACCGGGTACAGGCCGCGCTAGACCAGGCCGGCAATACCACGCTGGACCCCGGCGATGTCCGCCTGGTGGTCGAGGAGGTCCTCACCAATATCGTGAAGTACGCCGGCCTGGGGCCGGATGGCCGCGTCGACGTCGCCTGGTCCGCAGATGAAAATTCACTCCAGGTCACCTTCGAAGACCGGGGTGTGGCCTTCGACCCCCTGGCGGATCGCGAACTCACCGGGAACGAGGACCATAGCGAAGGCGGCATGGGCCTGGTGCTGCTCCAGTCGCTGACGGACGAACGCGAATATACCCGGCTGGATGGCGTGAACCGCCTGCGCCTGGTCTTTGGTAGCACTTGACGTGGCCGGCCCGGCAATGGAAAGTGCTCACAGGGTGAAGCGCTCCGCCGGGATGCGCGATGGAGGGGAAACACGATGAGCCTGGAAGTGATTTACGACGAGGATTCGGTCAAGGCAAGGCTGAAGCTGATCGGCAAGCTGGACACCGATACCGCGCCCGAGCTGGCGCCCATCATCCAGGATATTGGCGCAGCGCCGCCGGCGGTCCTGGTCATGGACCTTGAAGACCTGAACTATATTTCCTCCGCCGGCCTGCGTTGTGTTTTCCAGTTGAAGAAATTGCTCAAGCCGCATGGTGGCCAGCTGGTCATCAGCCACCCCTCTCCGCAGGTGAAGAAGGTTTTCGACATCGTCAAGGCGGTACCCGTGCAGTCGGTTTTCTCGTCCACGGCGGAGCTCGACGCCTACCTCGACAAGATGCAGCGCTCGGTCGGCCAGGACGACTGAAAAGCCCGTACGGACCGACACCCGGTCCGGCGTGTTCCGCTTTAGAACCGGCCGCGCCAGCTTGGTGCATGGTGCCGGCACTGGCCCCGGCAGCCCCCCAGCTACCGCTTGACCCGTTGATGGCACGTTTCGTGCATCCAATACACTGTAGCGATGTCGCCACTCCGCTGACACGTGACCGTCACGGCGGTCCGTCAGGCTGCAGGACACCATGGATCCGTCAAACCAGTTCACAGGACGCAAAGTTTCAATGCGGGGGCTGCGCACATTCTGTGTCGCGGCCCGGCACCGCACGCTGCGCCATGCGGCCGATGAGCTTTACATCACGGCATCGGCCGTCAGCCACCAGATCAAGAAGCTCGAATCCGAAATGCACGTGCAGCTGTTCGAGCGGCGCGGCCGCACCCTGGACCTGACGCCCGCGGGCGCCATGCTGTACGAGCAGGCCAGTGAAGCCATCAGCCGGCTGGAGGACGTCACCGCCCGCGTCCAGTCGCACTTTGCGCGCGGCACCCTGAGGGTGTCCGTGCAGCCCTTTTTCGCCAGTGAGCTGCTGATGCCGCGCCTGGGCGAATTTCGCGCCCAGCACCCCGATATCGACGTCATGGTGGATGCGAGCGACGAATCCACGCACAAGCACCCGGCCGCCGCCGACATCTCGATCCGCCTGTTCCGCCAGCGACCCGGCCAGTTCGACGCGGAGAAGCTGTTTCCGCTGCGCCTGGTGCCGGCCTGTTCGCCCGCGTTCCTTGAAAGCCTGGGCGGAAAGCCCTGGGCCGACCCGCGCAAGCTGTCGATCGTGGTGCACAGCGGCCGCCCGGAAGCCTGGTCGTCCTGGTCGGCGCGCTCGGGTATCACCGTCCCCACGGGCGCGAATATCGTCCGGCTGGACTCGATGAGCGCGGTCGTGCGCGCCGCCGAGCGCGGGCTGGGCGCCGCACTGGTGCCGATGCCACTGGCCGGCGCCTCGTTTGAATCAGGGATGCTGCAAAAGCTGTCGGATGTCGAACTCGAACTGCCCGATGCCTACTGGCTGGCCACCCGCCGGAACCTGCGCGATCGCGAGGATATTCGGGATTTTCGCGCCTGGGTGTTACAGAATTTCGAACAGGAAAGCTGAATTTTCTTCAACTTTCCCTCGCATTTAATTCGCTGGTTCGCCACCGACCGCCTCCGTAACGTATGAACCGTCATCGACAACGTCGTTGATGGCCAAACGAACCACGCACCGGTTCGCATCCAATGGAGGATATACCGATGAAACTGCGCACTCGCAACACACTGGAAAACACGCTGACGGCACTGCCGGCGATTGCACTTCTCGCCGGGCTGGCCATCATGCCCTTCGCCGCCAAGGCCGACACCGCCGGCTATTCAATGGTGGTCTACGAGGACAGCCGCCTCGCCGACCGGGTGATGAGCCACGAGTACGACACCATCAAGGACGCCCTGGCGGCCCTTGAAGCCCGCGGCAACACCGACTTCGACACGCTGAACAACCTGTGTGTCGGCTACACGATGACCAAGGCCTTCACCAAGGCCGAGGCCGCATGCGATGCCGCGGTGGGTGAGGATTCTGCACCCGACGCACTGTTCGACGAGGACACGGCCTTCGCCGGCGCCCGCACCCGCAAGACGCTGGCCCGCAACCGTGAGGCCGTGGCCCTGTCCAACCGTGGCGTGCTGCGCGCCGTGACCGGCGACCTGGTCGGCGCCCGCGAAGATTTCGAAAAGGCCGCGGCCACGTCCGACGTCGTGGATGCCGCCGAGATCAACCTGACGCGCCTGACCGCCCTGGCCGTGCCGCCGGCGAGCATCGCCCAGGCTGACCGTTGATCCACCGGCTGTCTCACGACAGCGATCCCTGGCAGAACTGACCGGCCCGAGGGCAACCGAGGGCCGGTTTTTTTTGCCCGCCGCAGCGGATATGCTCCCTGCATGTCACTGCCCAATCGAATCCGCCTGGCCGCGCTCGCCGCCGTGCTTGGCGCCGTGCTTGGCGCCGCCACCCAGGCTGCAGCCGTCCCGCCCCCGCCCGAACCCCTGTCCACCGAGGACGACCATGCCTGGATGATGCGCCAGCTGGGGATCGAGTCGCTGCGGCGCGGCGCGGACGGCAACCCCGACTCACCGCACGCCGCCAATTACCTCGAGTCGAAGGCCAACGCGCGCATGGCCACCCTGCCCGACCCGCTGGTCTTCGACGACGGCACCAGGGTCAGGAACGCGGCGGACTGGTGGGAACGGCGGCGCCCGGAAATCGCCGCGCACTTCGAATCTGAAATCTACGGGCGAGTGCCCGAGTTGCCCACGGTCCAATGGCAGGTCACCGACAAGACCATCGAAACCATCGGCGGCGTCGAAACCGAGACCCGGACGCTGGTCGGGCGCGTGAGCAACCCGCTGCCACCGAACACCCGGGTGGACATCGAACTGACGCTCTCACGCCCAACCGGGGCCACCGGCAATGTCCCGGTCATCATGGAACTGGGCTTCGACGCCGAGTTCCTGGCCCGCCTGCGCGAGCGTTTCACCGAGGAGCAGCTGGCCGCGTTTCGCGGCGACGGCCCGCCCTGGAACGAGCAGGTCCTGGCGCGGGGCTGGGCCGCGGCCACCCTGGTCGCCACCAGCATCCAGGCCGATCACGGCGCCGGTCTTTACGAAGGCATTATTGGTATCGGCACCGGGGGCGGTTCGCGCGCACCCGAAGACTGGGGTGCACTGCGCGCCTGGGCCTGGGGCGCCAGCCGCGTTGTCGATTACCTGGAAACGGCCGAAGGCTTTGACGCCGCTCGTGTCGCGGTGGAAGGCCATTCGCGCTACGGCAAGGCCATGCTGGTGGCCATGGCCTTCGAACCACGGCTGGCCGCGGCGTTTATCAGTTCCTCCGGTGAAGGCGGCGCCAAGCCGTGGCGGCGCCATTACGGTGAGCAGGTTGGCAATATCGCCAGCAGCAGCCTTTACCACTGGATGGCGGGCAACTTCCTGAAATACGCCGGCCCGCTGGATGTGGACGACCTGCCCGTTGACCAGCATATGCTGATCGCACTCTGCGCACCCCGGCCGGTCTTCATTTCCAGCGGCACCGATGGCGACCAGTGGACCGACCCGAAGGGCATGTTCCTGGCCACCGCGCACGCGTCACCGGTCTACGAGCTGCTGGGCGCCCGCGGCCTTGGCACGATGGAATACCCCGATGTGGGTCACGGCCTGCTGGATGGCGACCTGGCCTGGCGCCAGCACGACCTGGGCCACACCCCGGCGCCGAACTGGCCCTATTTTCTCGATTTCGTCGAACGCCATTTCGACAAGGATGAACAAACACCATGAAACAACGCACCCTGGGAAAGAGCGATATACAGGTCTCGGAAGTCGGTCTCGGCTGCTGGCAGCTGGGCGGCGATTTCGGACCGGTCGAGGCCGACCGCGCCGATGCCGTGCTGCACGCCGCGATGGAGGCGGGTATCGACTTCTGGGACACCGCGGATGTCTACGGCGCCGGCCTGAGCGAGTCACGGATCGGCGACTTCGTCCGCCGGAACCGGCCCGGGGTGACGGTCGCCAGCAAGGTGGGGCGCGGCGGCGACCTTTACCCACACGGCTACACCCGCCAGAAAGTCCGCGCCAGCATCGAGGGCTCGGCGAAGCGGCTGGGCGTGGACGCCATCGACCTGGTCCAGTTGCACTGCGTGCCGCCGGAAGTGCTCTACGACGGCGACCTGCTCGCCTGGATGGAGGATTTCCAGCGCGACGGCCTTTTGCGTGCTTTCGGCGCCAGTGTCGAGACGCTGGAAGAGGCAAAATTCGCCTGCACCCACCCGGACCTGGCCTCGCTGCAGATCATCTTCAACCTGTTCCGCCAGGACGCGATCACCGAGTTGTTCCCACTGGCGCAGGCGAAGAACGTCGGCATCATCGTTCGCCTGCCGCTGGCCAGCGGTGTGCTGGCCGGCAGGATGACGGCGGGCCAGGCCTTCGCCGAGACCGATCACCGCCAGTACAACCGCCATGGTGAAGCCTTCAGCCAGGGCGAAACCTTCTCCGGCATCCCGTTTGAAACCGCGGTGGCCCTGGCAGACGCACTGAAGCCCCGGGTGCCGGAGGGCATGGACCTGGCGCAGATGGCCATGCGCTGGATTCTCGACCACCCGGCGGTGACCACGGTCATCGCCGGCGCCAGCCGCCCGGACCAGGTGACGCGCAACGCCGCGGCCAGCGACCTGGCGCCGCTGGATACGGCGCTACACGATGAACTGGCCGCGTTCTACGCCGAAAAAGTGCGGTCACACGTCCAGGTGCCCATCTGACGACTGCCGGATGACAGCGTTGTACAATTGACGCTTCACCCATTGGGGCATGCCACCCGCAGGAGCCACCTGAATGAATCGACTGACCCGTTCCACGTTCGTCCTCGCCGCCACCCTGGCGTTATCCGCGCCGGCTGTCGCGGAAGAGGCGACACCCGCGCTCAAGGACGTTTTCGCCGACGATTTCCGCATCGGTGTCGCCCTGGGCGAACACCAGATCCTCGGCCGGGAGCCCGGCGTACTGGGCCTGGTCGCGCGCCAGTTCAACGCGGTCACCGCCGAAAACGTCATGAAATGGGCCGAACTGCAGCCGGTCGAGGGCGATTATGACTGGGCCGCCGCCGATGCGATGGTCGATTTCGCCGCCGACCACGAGATGCGGGTCACCGGCCACACCCTGCTCTGGCACCAGCAGACGCCGGACTGGGTGTTCGAGGACGCCGACGGCAACCCGGTCTCCCGCGAGCAGCTTCTTGAACGGCTGGAGAACCATATCCACGCCGTGGTCGGCCGCTACAAGGACCGTGTCCGCTCCTGGGACGTGGTCAACGAGGCCGTCAACGACGACGGCAGCATGCGCGACACGCCGTGGTACCGCATCCTGGGCGAGGATTACGTCACCGAGGCCTTCCGCATTGCCGCCGAGGCGGACCCGACCGCCACCCTGCTTTACAACGACTACAGCCTGTTCCTGCCCGCCAAGCGCAACGGCGTGGTGAGGTTGATGAAGAAGGTGCAGGCGGCCGGCGTGAAGGTCGACGGCGTCGGCCTGCAGGGCCACTACGGCCTGGGTCACCCCGAGGACATGCAGGACCTGGCCGACTCGATTGCCGCCTTTGCCGGTCTCGGCCTGAAGTCGTCCATCACGGAACTGGATATCGCCGTGCTGCCCTTTCCCTCACCGGATCATTTCGGCGCCGACCTGAACGTCAACATGGCGCTGAACGAGCAGTACAACCCCTACACCGAAGGGCTGCCCGCCGACGTGGCGGCGCAGCAGGCGGCGCGTTACCGCCAGGTCTTCGAAGTCCTGCTGGCGCATGCCGATGATGTCGAGCGGGTGACGTTCTGGGGCGTCCACGACGGCCACAGCTGGAAGAACGGCTGGCCAATGGCCGGGCGTACCGACTACCCGCTGCTGTTCGACCGCCAGCTGCAGCCGAAGGCGGCATTCTGGTCCGTGGTGGGGTTGAAAGGCGTCACGCCGGCGGAATAACGCCCAGCCGGCGCGAGCTTCCACCCGCGCCGGCCAGCTTCACTCAGGCAGGCTCGGACAGGTCACTGGCACCGGTCGCCAGCCGCCGTTCCAGCAGGTCGGATTCAATGCGGCTTTCCATGGACTTGTTGATCTCGTAGAAACACATCAGCACCACGCCCACCAGGAACGGCAGTGATGCGTAGACGCTGACGGCCAGCTTGATGCCGCCCACCGTTTCAGGGGACTGCGCCGGCAACGCGGCCTCGTAGCCATAGTGGGCCAGGATGCCCGCGACCAGCGCGCCGCCCACGGCCAGTCCCACCTTCAACCCGCAGATCATCGCCGAGAACACGATGGCGGTGGCGCGGCGGTGGTTCTTCCACTCCGAGTAGTCGGCGACATCGGCAATCATCGCCCACAGCAACGGGATGGTGATGCCGTAGAAGAAGCCGTGCAGCACCTGCGAGCCGAACACCAGGCCCATGGCGTCCGGCGGGAACAGCCAGAACGCCAGGATAAACAGTGTCGACAGAAACAGCGCCACCGAGAACACGTTGCGCTTGCCGAAACGGTCGGCCAGCTTCCGCGAGAAGCCGATACCGACGATCATCAGGATAATGCCGCCGGCGTTGAACAGGCTGAATCCGGACGTCGGCGCGTCTTCCGGCCAGCGGAACTCGGTCAGGCCGATCCCCGTGAGCACGCTGTTCAGCCCGGCGATAAAGCTGTTGAAGCCGCTGGATTCAAGGAAAGACGCAATGGCCGCCTCTTCCAGGTAGTTCTCGAAGTAATAGATGTACATGCCGCCCTTCAGCGACAGCGTGATGAACACCAGCACCGTCATCACCAGCAACAGCCACCAGGAACGGTTCGTGACCAGGTCGCCCAGGTCCTGCAGCACGGTGGATTTCTGCTCGGTATCCGGCACGATGCGCTCGCGGGTGGTGAAAAACGTGATCAGGAAAAACACCACGCCGATCAGCGAAAACAGCATCATCGTGTTGCGGAAGCCGGCCGCCTTGTCGCCGTCGCCCAGGATCAGCACCAGCGGCAGCAGCAGCACCTGGATGATGAACTGCGCGACCATCACGGCCACGAAACGATACGCCGACAGGCTGTTGCGATCCGACATGTTGCCGGTGAGCACACCGCTCAGCGCCGCGTACGGCAGGTTGTTGGCGGAGTAGATCAGTACCAGCAGCACGTAGGTGAAGAAGGCGTACAGGATCTTGCCCTGTTCATCGAAACCCGGGGTGCTGAACGCCAGCAGCGCCACCACGCCGAACGGCACCGAGGTCCACAGAATCCAGGGGCGGAACTTACCCCAGCGCGTGTTGGTGCGGTCGGCGATCATGCCCATGATGGGGTTGAAAAACGCCCCGACCATGCCACCGATGAAGATGATCATCGATGCCGGGCCCGCCGGGATACCGAAGACGTCCGTGTAGAAGAACGCCAGGAAAGTCATCAGGGTCTGGAAAATCAGGTTGGCCGCCAGGTCGCCCAGGCTGTAGCCGATTTTCTCGGTGACCGAGAGCCGTTGTGTGGTGGTATTCATGGGGTGTTCGCCCTCTCGTTGTCGTGTTCTTCGTAGTCGAACCAGTCAAAATCGGCCGGGCAGTCCTGGCCGGACAGGTCCTGGCAGCACATGCCGACGAAGGCGCCGGTGAAGCTGCCGCCTTCGCCGATACCGGCTTCGTCGGAAACCAGGGAGTAATTCAGGGTCACCGGCGCCTGTTGCCAGCGCTCGCCGTCCGTGGACCAGGAAAACCGCAGCGCCTGGTGGTCGACCTCGGCGCGGAGCCAGACCGGGCCTGCGTCCGGTAACTGGAAACGCGGGTCGAAGGTCTCGGGGTTGGTCAGCCCTTCGCGGAGCGGGAAAAAGCCGAACCGGTCCGGGTTGCCCTCGACACTCCAGATGCCGATGTACCGGCGCCCTTCCTCGTCCACCGAGACGTACAGGTAATGGAACTTGTCGGCATTGTAGTAGCAGATCAGGCCGGCAAGCTGCTGAAAGTTGTCCGGCGCAAAATCCATCCGGGTCTCGGCACGGTAGACAAAGGCTTCCTGGCGTCGCGCCACCAGCGCCTGTTCGAACCAGCTGCCGGGTGATTCCTTGCCCAGCAGCCGCAGGTGGCCGGGGCGAGCGTCCAGCGACATGAACCGCCCCGGTTCCGGCGAACGCAGCCACTGGAATTCAGGCGGCAGCTCAGGCTCGTCGAAATCGCGGCGCACCGGGGTCACCGGCCAGGGGTGCTCGGGCAGGTCCGGCGCGGGCACCTCCAGTGACGGCAACCCGTCGCCCTCGGCGCCCTCGATGCGCAGCCAGCCGTCGTCGCTCCAGCGGGTTTTCTGCAGGCCCGTCTCGCGCCCCAGCGGGCAACGGCGCAGGCCTTTCAGCGGCCGGCCACAAAGATGCACCAGGTAGGTGTCGCCGTCCGGTGTATCGAACAGGTCGCCGTGCCCACAGCGCTGCAATGGCAGGTCGCGGTCATTGCGCGAGGTCAGCAGGTATCCCTGCGGGTCAACTTCGTAGGGACCACGGATATCGCGCGAGCGGGCGATGGTAATGGCGTGGTTATAGCCGGTGCCGCCCTCGGCGGTGACCAGGTAGTACCAGCCATTGCGCCTGTACAGGTGCGGCGCCTCGGTCAGGCCCAGCGCCGTGCCGCGGAAGATGTTGGTGATGTCGCCAACCAGCTTGCGCTGGTCGTGGTCATATTCCTGCAGGTAGACGCCGCCAAAGGGATGCCGGCCCGGGCGATAGTCCCAGATCATGTTCACGAACCACTTGCGGCCATCGTCGTCGTGAAACAGCGACGGGTCGAAACCACTGCTGTTCATGTACACGGGGTCCGACCACTCGCCGTCGATGGTCGCGCAGGTGGCCAGGTAGTTGTGGGTGTCCTTGTTCTGGCCGCGATGGCGTTTCACATCGGTGTAGATCAGCCAGAACTGCCCGTCCGCATGGGTCAGGCAGGGCGCCCAGACGCCGCAGGAATCCGGGTTGCCGCGCATGTCCAGCAGGGCCGCACGATTCAGGGGCCGCGCCGCCAGCCGCCAGTGGCGCAGGTCTTTGGAATGGTGGATCTGCACGCCGGGGTACCACTCGAACGTGGACGTGGCGATATAGAAATCCGCGCCCACCCGGACAATTGACGGATCAGGATTGAACCCTGGCAGGATGGGGTTGCGAATCTTCGGTTCGCGCATGCTTCGGCACCCGGTTTTGTATTTTATGAGCCTTGCTGACAGCGCTGTATGTTAGCGCTACCGTCGCGATAGTATCACAGCATAAATGTGTGCCGGCGCCGGTCATTACCGACCCGCCATCCCTTCAACCGCTCTGCACGGAATTGACCAGGGTGCCGATTCCGTCGATCGAAATGGTCACGACATCGCCCGCGGCCAGGGCGACATCGTCACCAGGGACGATACCCGTGCCCGTCATCAGCAGGCAACCGTTGGGGTGGGTATTGTCACGAAAAAGGTAGTCCACCAGCCCGGCGGGCGTGCGCTTCAACTCTGACAGGCGGGTCTCGCCCTCAAAGAGGGCATTATCGCCACGCGTGATCAAAAGGCGAATCGCCGTATCGGCACCGGGTAGCTCAGGCGCCACGCGGATGCCGGGGCCGACCGCGGCGCAGCGGCTGAAGGTCTTGGCCTGTGGCAGGTACAGCGGGTTCTCGCCCTCGATATCCCGGCAACTGAGGTCGTTGCCGACCGTGCAACCGACGATGACCCCGTTCCGGCTGACAGCCAGCACCAGTTCCGGCTCCGGCACCATCCATTTCGAGTCGCTGCGCAGGCCAAGATCTTCGCCGGGCCCCACCACGCGGTGTGGTGTCGCCTTGAAGAAGAGTTCCGGTCGCGGCGCATCGTAAACCCGGTCATAGAAATCGCCGCCACCCGCTTCCGCCGACTCTTCCATGCGGGCCTCGCGACTGCGCCGATAGGTCACGCCACAGGCCCACAGTTCCTGGCTGACCAGCGGCGCGAGCAGTTCCAGTGTCGACTCATCGAGGGCTGGATCGGCGGCCTGGTGATCACAATGGTGTTGCAGGCTTTGGAACAGTGCGTCTTCGTTCACCCAGTCGTCCCATTCACCGCCAAGGGGCCAGCAGGCGCCGTCGCGACAGGCGACCGGACCCTGCGCGGTGCGGTAAAGCATGAAATGTGACACGGAAATGTCCTTCGCTGTCATAAATCACGTACACTGCGCCAGAACGTTTCCCGAGGTCAAGCTATCCGTACCCTTTTTGACAGCGAAGACACCGCGCTTTACGACGTGCAGACGCACGCAGCCGGCCCGGCCGGCGCCCTGCCCCTGACCGATTCGATGCTGCGCGAACAGCCCAGCGGCAACCTGTTCGGCTGGACCCAGGACGCTGCGATGGGCTGGAACCCGGCGCAACTGGGGCGCGACGAATACCTGCTCCTGAGCACCCAGGGCGGCCTGCGCGCGCCCGACGGCACCCCCGTGGCGCTGGGCTACCATACCGGCCACTGGGAAATCAGCCTGCTGGTGGAGGCCGCCGCGCGCGAGGTTCGCGAACTCGGCGGCATCCCGTTTGCCGGCTACTGCTCCGACCCTTGCGACGGCCGCTCCCAGGGCACGCGCGGCATGTTCGACAGCCTGCCCTTCCGCAACGACGCGGCCATGGTGCTGCGCCGCCTGGTGCGCTCATTGCCGACCCGCCGCGGCGTCATGGGAATCGCCACCTGCGACAAGGGCCTGCCGGCCATGATGATGGCCCTGGCGGCGCAGCGCGAACTGCCGGTGGTGCTGGTGCCCGGCGGCGTGACCCTGCCACCGACGCGGGGCGAGGACGCCGGCGCCATCCAGACCATCGGCGCGCGGTACGCGCACGGCCTGCTGAGCCTGCAGGACGCCGCTGATCTCGGCTGCCGCGCCTGCGCCACGCCGGGCGGTGGCTGCCAGTTCCTCGGCACGGCCGCCACCGCTCAGGTGATAGGCGAAGCGCTGGGCCTGTCCCTGCCCCACACCGCGCTGGCGCCATCCGGCCAGCCCATCTGGCGCGACATGGCCATACGCTCCGCCCGCGCGCTGGCGCAGATGGCCGCCAAGGGAGTGTCCTGCGGCGACATCCTCACTGACGCCGCCATCCGCAACGCCATGACCGTACACGCCGCCTTCGGCGGCTCCACCAACCTGTTGCTGCACCTGCCCGCGATCGCCCACGCGGCGGGCCTTGACCGCCCGACCGTGCACGACTGGATCGCCGTCAACCGCGCCACCCCGCGACTGGTGAGCGTATTGCCGAACGGACCCGTTCACCACCCGACGGTGCGCGTGTTCCTGGCCGGGGGCGTGCCCGAGGTGATGCTGCACCTGCGCGAACTGGGCCTGCTGGATACCGGTGTGCTGACGTCGAGCGGCGAGCCCCTGGACCGGGTGCTCGACCAGTGGGCCGCCTCTGACAGGCGCAAGGCGCTTCGGCAACGGCTGTACGATGCCGACGATGTCGACCCCGACACGGTCATCCTGCCACCGGAAACGGCCCGCGCCGCAGGCCTGTCCGGCACCCTCGCCTTCCCCACCGGCAACCTGGCGCCGGACGGTGCGGTGGTGAAAGCGACATCCATCGACCCGGGCCGCGTAACGAATGGCCATTTCCGGCACCACGGACCGGTACGCTTTTTTGCTGACGAGAAGGCCGCCATGGCGGCGGTGAAGCGGCGCGACGACCAGCGCATCCAGGCCGGGGACGTTCTCGTACTGGCCGGTTGCGGCCCCGCGGGCACGGGGATGGAAGAGACCTACCAGCTCACCGCGGCGCTGAAGCACCTGCCCTGGGGCAAGGACGTCGCCCTGCTGACGGACGCACGGTTTTCCGGCGTTTCCACCGGGGCCTGCATCGGCCACATTGGCCCCGAGGCGCTGGCCGGTGGACCGCTTGGACGACTCCGGGACGGCGACCGCGTCCGCATCGACCTGGACATGACCGCCATGACCGGCCGCATCGACCTGGTCGGCGACCCGGCGGGTGATCATGACGCCGACTGGGGTGCAGCACGGCTGGCCGAACGCGCACCACACCCCTGTCTCGCCGCCCACCCCGACCTGCCCGACGACACCCGGCTCTGGGCGGCCCTGCAGGCCGCCAGTGGCGGCACCTGGGGCGGCTGCGTGTACGATGTCGACGCGATTGCATCGCGCCTGATGAACACGAGGACCGAATCATGATGTCACCGTTCACCCGCTTCGCGGGCCTGGCCCTGCTGCTCCTGTTACTGGCCGGCGCCGCAGTCGCCGAGGTCCGCCTGCCCTCGCTGCTCAGCGATGGCGTGGTCCTGCAGCGCGACACACCGGTGCAACTCTGGGGCTGGGCGGATGAGGGTGAAACCGTGACCGTCCGGCTCGATGGTGAGAAATGGGCGAGCACTACCGCCGGTGACGGACGCTGGCAGGTCCTGGCACCGGCGCGCCCTGCGGGCGGCCCGCATCAGGTCACCATCGAAGGCGACAACACGCTGACCATCGACGATGCCTGGTTCGGCGATGTCTGGCTGGCGTCCGGCCAGTCCAACATGGAATACCCCCTGTCGCGCCTGGCCGATACGTACGCGGACGAGATCGCCGCCGCCGACCTGCCCCGAATCCGCCAGTTCAAGGTGCCGAAAGCCTGGGACTTCCAGGGGCCGCGTTCCGATATCGAGGGTGCGCAGTGGCAGGCCGCCAGCCCGGATACCGTGCCCGACTTTTCCGCCGTGGCCTTCTTTTTCGCGCGCGACATCCAGGCGCAGTACGACATTCCCATTGGCATTATCAATGCCAGCTATGGCGGTTCACCGGCGGAGGGCTGGCTGAACGAAGACGACCTGGCGCCCTGGCCGCACTACCTGGCCAAGGCGCAGGCTTACCAGGACGAGGAAACGCTGGCGAACGTTCAAGCCGAGGACCAGGCCCGAAACGACCGCTGGTACGCCGCGCTCGAGGCGACCGACCCGGGGCTTTCCGCTTCGCCGCCGTGGTTCGCGCCCACCACGGCCGACGCGGACTGGGCAACTTTCGAAATCCCCGGCCAGTGGCGCGATTCATCGCTGGGCGAGGCCAGCGGCTTGGCCTGGTTCCGCCGGCACGTGAACCTGCCGGCAGGCGCCGCGGGCCAACCGGCGGTGCTGCGCCTGGGCCGCATCGTCGACGCCGACCGCGTGTGGGTCAACGGCACGCTTGTGGGGGAAACCACGTATCAGTACCCGCAACGGCGCTACGAAATACCGGCTGGACTGCTGAAAGAAGGCGACAACGTCATCGCCGTTCGCGTAGTCAGTTCCGGCGGCAACGGCGCCTTTGTGCCGGAGAAGCCTTACCGGCTGGAGGTCGCCGGCAGCGGGATCGACCTCACCGGCGCGTGGAAAGCGAAACGCGGCGCGACCGCCGAACCCCTGCCCGGCCCCGAGTTCCAGGACTGGAACCTGCCGCTGGCTTACTACAACGCCATGCTCGCGCCACTGACGCCGATGACGCTGGAAGGCGTGATCTGGTACCAGGGCGAATCAAACGTCAAGAACCCGGCCGAGTACGCCCTGCTGTTCCCGGCCATGATCCAGGCCTGGCGCCGCTATTTCGACGTGCCTGATCTGCCATTCCTGTTCGTCCAGCTGGCCAACTTCCTCGAGGCACGGGAGCAGCCCGTCGACAGCGACTGGGCCGAAACCCGCGAGGCCCAGGCCGCGGCGCTGGCGCTGCCACACACGGGCATGGCGACCGCCATCGACGTCGGCGAATGGAACGATATTCACCCGACCGACAAGCGCTCGGTGGGCCAGCGACTGGCGCTGGCGGCGCGCAAGGTGGCCTATGGTGAGACGGATCTCGTGGCATCCGGACCCACGTTCGCCGATGTGCGGGCAAAAGGCCGCAAGCTGGTGATTGAATTCGATCATGTCGGCAGCGGCCTGGCGGCGCGCGGGGAAGCGCTGCAGGGTTTCGCCGTCGCTGCTGCTGATGTCGACTTTCACTGGGCCGAGGCCCGCATCGACGGCGACACCGTGATCGTCTCCAGCGAGCAGGTCAGCCACCCGGCCCGGGTTCGTTACGCCTGGGCCGACAACCCCGACTCGGCGAACCTTTACAACGAGGAGGGACTGCCCGCGCCGCCGTTCCGCGCGGCTGTTCCGCGCTAAAGAGGCCCCGGCGCGACCCGGCCAGGTTCAGGCCCGCGGCGGCCCGTCCGACTGGCGCCGGACCAGCGCGTATTCCAGGGTGTCGTGGCGTGAGTCGAAAGGCTCGCCGGCGGCGCGACGGGCAATCTTTTCCATCAGCAGTTCGATGGCGGCTTTCGCCAGGTCGGCAATCGGGACATGAATCGTCGTCAAGGGCGGCCAGATGGCGCTGGCCAGCGGCGTATCATCGAAGCCCGTGACCGACAGGTCGGCGGGGACATCCAGCCCATGCCGGATCGCGCTGGCCACAACCGCCGCCGCCATCTCGTCATTGCTGGCGAAGATCGCCGTCGGCCGCTCGTCCAGGCCCAGCAACTTTTCAGCCGCCTCCAGCCCCGACCGGTAGGTGAACCTGCCCTCGGCCACCAGTGAATCATCGGCTGCAAAACCGGCCTGGGACAGTGCCTCGCGGTAGCCCTCCAGTCGATGCCGGCTGGTCGCATGACCCGGGTGACCGGCGATAAAACCGATGCGGCGGTGCCCGAGGTCGGCCAGGTGCCGCGTCATCTCGAACGCGGCCGCACGGGCATCGACGCCCACCGAACAGACCCGTTCACGGACACGCCCCGAGGTGATGACCACGGCCGGGACATCGTGCGACTCCAGGTAGTCCAGCACCGCGGGGGCGTTGGCCAGCGGTGGTGCGATCATGAGCCCGTCGGCGCCCTCCTCGATCAGTCGGGCCACTTCCGTGGCCGCGTCCCGGGTGTCCGGGCACTTCTCGACGATGAACTGCGCATTGTGTCGGCGAACCTGCTCGAGCCCGCCGAACATGAGTTCGGCGATGTACGCCCCGGGCTGGGCATAGATCATGGCAAGCCGGACCTGCCGGGCGCCGGCGAGGTGGCGCGCCGCCACGTTTGGTGAATAGCCGGTCGCTTCGACCGCGGCCAGCACCCGTTCCCGGGTCGAATCACGGACCGAGGGGTTGCCGGTGATGACCCTCGACACCGTCATGGCGGAAACACCGGCGAGCTCGGCAACATCTTTCAGTGTCGGCGCCGGTTTCCCGGGCCCGGTTTTTTTTGAATCTCGATCAATCATGGTCCGACCATTGCGTAGCGGCGCCATTCCCACTAGATTGGCAGCGGCTCAATGAAAAACGTTTAACAAAACCGATGCAAAACACTTTTCGCTCGCGCTCTTCCGAACTCATCCACCGGTCACGCCTGGCGTTGCCACTGGCACTGGCTGTTGTAGCCGCCTGTTCCTCACCCGCGCCGGAAACACCAACCGGCCACGGCGAATGGACCGCTTCCACGACCGGCGTCCTGGTCCGGCCCGCGAGTGGCGAAGCCGGCAGTGTCCGGCTGACCGTCATGCGCGACGACATCGTCCGCGTCACCACGGCCACCGGCAACTCGCCCGACCCGGCTGAAAGCATCATGGTAGTGGCGGACGCCGTTGAAAGCGACTTCGAGGTGAGTGAATCGGATGGGATGGTCCGGCTGGAAACACCTGGGATGGCCGCCGAGGTGTCGCTGTCCGACGGCAAAATCAAGTTCTTTGGCAGCGACGGTGAACCCCTGCTGAGCGGCCTGAACAGCGGCGAGTTCGGCTCCGTGACGCGTGACCCGGAGCCGGCCCGCGACGGCTTCCACGCGTTACGCCAGGCCTGGCGCGCCGGCGACGGCGAATCCTGGTATGGCCTGGGCCAGCACCAGGGCGGCCAGGTCGACCTGAACGGCGAGAATGTGCGCCTGACCACGCACAACATGATCATCACCCTGCCCTACCTGGTCTCCACCGGCGGCTGGGGCATTCTCTGGGACAACAACGCGGAAACGTTCTTTGGGCAGCCCGGGGAAGCCGCGCCACTGGCCACTCACTTCGAGCTGCGCGACGCTGACGGCAACCCGGGTGGCCTGACGGTGCGTTACTTCGAGGGCGATGAACTGCTGCTGGAACGCACCGAGACCGACCTTGACCGCCAGTTCCTGGCCCGCGGCAGCGAGTTTGAACATCCCCTGCCGCCGGAAGCCGCGGACGCGGAGAACCTGCGCATCGAACTGGAGGGCACCCTTACCAGCGAGGTCGGCGGACGCCACGAGCTGCTGATGTACTCCAGCGGCTACGCCGCCCTGTCCATTGATAACGAGACCGTGCTCGACCGCTGGCGCATGAACTGGAACCCCTGGTATCACGCCGTGAACGTCGATTTCGAGCCCGGCGAGCCGAAAAACATCCGCCTGGACTGGAACACGCAGGGTGGCTACATGCGCCTGCTGGCGCACCCGCCCGCCACCGCTGAAGACCGCAACGTGGTGTCGTTCGCCTCCGACACGGGCCGCGCCATCGACTATTACGTCGTCGCCGGCGAGACCACCGACGACCTCGTGGCCGGCTACCGCCACCTGACCGGCAAGTCCGTCATGCTGCCGCGCTGGGCCTACGGCTTCTGGCAGTCGCGCGAGCGCTACAAGTCGCAGGACGAGCTGCTGGACGCGCTGGCCGGTTACCGCGACCGCAACCTGCCCATCGACAACATCGTGCTCGACTGGTCTTACTGGCCCGTGGACGCCTGGGGCAGCCACGATTTCGACCCGGAGTTCTTCCCCGACCCGGCGGCCATGGTCGACGAAGTCCACGCCATGGACGCGCGCATCATGATCTCGGTGTGGCCGAAGTTCTATCCCACCACCGACCATTACAAGGAACTGGACGCCGGCGGCCACATGCTCACGCGCAATATCGACGAGGGCAACCTGGACTGGATCTACCCGGGCTACCTGAACGCCTTCTACGACGCCTGGGACCCGGCCGGCCGCGAAATGTACTGGCGCCAGATGGACGAGAGCCTGAACTCGCTGGGCTTTGATGCCTGGTGGCTGGACGCGGTAGAACCGGACATTCATTCCAACCTCAGCTTCCAGAAACGCAAATGGAACACCAGCCCGAATTTCCTCGGCACCGGCGCCGAGCAGTTCAACAGCTACGCGGTCCCGCACGCGGAGGCGGTTTACCAGGGTGACCGCGCTGCTTCGCCCGATACCCGTGTCTTTATCCTGACGCGCTCGGGCTTCGGCGGCATCCAGCGCACCGCGTCGGCCATCTGGAGCGGCGACATCGTCTCGCGCTGGTCAAACATGAAGGAGCAGATCGCCGCCGGCATCGGTGTGGCCATGGCCGGTGTACCGAACTGGACCTTCGACATCGGCGGCTTTACCCCGGAGGACCGGTTCCGTTACTTCGACGGCGGCTCGACCGGCCCGTACACGCAGATTCCCGAGGACCAGCTGGCCGAGTGGCAGGAGCTGAACACCCGCTGGTTCCAGTTCGGCGCCTTCGTGCCGCTGTTCCGCTCGCACGGCCAGAACCCTTACCGCGAGATCTACAACATCGCGCCCGAGGGTTCGGTGGCCTACGAGAGCATGGCCGAACACCTGCGCCTGCGTTACCGGCTGATGCCCTACATCTACTCGATTGCGGGCGACATGTATCACCGCGACGGCACGCTGATGCGCGGCCTGGCCATGGATTTCCCCGGCGACATGACGGCGCGCCGGCTGACCGACCAGTACCTGTTCGGCCCGGCGATCCTGGTCAGCCCGGTCCATGAGCCGGGCGTGACCGCTCGCGATGTCTACCTGCCTGAAGGCACCGACTGGTACGACCTGCGCTCCGGTGAGCGTCACAGCGGCGGCCGCACCGTCAATGCCGCGGCGCCACTGGACACCATGCCGCTGTTCGTGCGCGCCGGTGCCATTGTGCCCACCGGTCCCACCATCCAGCACAGCAACGAGATGCTCAACGCGCCCCTGACCATCAACGTCTGGACCGGCGCGGATGGTGCGTTCGAGCTCTACGAGGATGACGGCCTGAGCTACGACTACGAGAATGGTGAGTGGTCCCGCATCCCGCTCAGCTGGGACGAGGCCTCCGCGACGCTGACCATCGGCCAACGCGAAGGCGGCTTCCCGGAGATGGCGCAGCAACGGGAGATCCGGGTGCGGTTCATCGACGGCCCGCGCGCCGACGCCATGGATTTTGACGCCGGCATCGCCGCCACGGTGGACTACGACGGCACGGAACTGAAGGTGCAGCGAAAAGACAACCGGAACGGCGATTCCGGGTGATGCCGGACCGTCGCATTGGGTATCATTGGCGCCTGCCCGGAATGAGCGCACCATGACCTACTGTCTCGCCATCAAGATCGACCAGGGCCTGGTTTTCTGTAGCGACTCCCGCACCAACGCGGGCGTCGACCAGGTCAATACCTTCAGCAAGATGCATGCCTTCGAGGATGCGCCTGACCGCGCCATCTGCCTGCTCAGCGCCGGCAACCTGGCCACCACGCAGGCGGTGATCCGTCAGATCCGGCGCGACAACGAAGATGGCGCCGGCACCTGCCTGGACAATGTCCGCGACCTGGCCGCAGCCGCGGAGTACGTCGGCAAATTGAGCCGCGCCGAGCAGCGAAAGCACCACTCCAACGACGAGGAAGACAGCTTCAACCCGGAGGCGAGTTTTATCCTGGGCGGCTACATCGCCGGACGTCCACACCAGCTCTACCTGGTCTACCCCGAGGGCAACTACATCGCCGCGACCACGCAGACGCCGTTCCTGCAGATCGGTGAGTCCAAGTACGGCAAGCCGATTCTCGACCGCATCATCGAGGGCGACGTCTCGCTGGAAGTCGCGGCCCGATGTGCGCTGGTGTCGATGGACTCCACCATGCGCAGCAACGTCACCGTCGGCCCGCCCATCGAGCTGCTGATCTACAAGTCCGAGGCACCGACGCAGAAAGTGCGGCACAGGTTCCAGCAGGACAACCCGTACCTGCATGAGCTGCGGCGCAGCTGGCAGAACAACCTGAAAGAAGCCTTCGAAAAGCTGCCAAACCTGCCCGTCAACCGGCCGGCCGTGCAACTGGTGGATGTGCGCTCAGACGGCTGAACCGCCCCGGGCCACCCGGTCGATAAAGGCCAGTTTCGCCCGCACCACCGTGTTCAGCACGAACGGATAGGGATCGTCCCAGCCCAGGCTGCGGCCGATCTCGTTGAGCGCCACCGCCAGCCGGCTCCATTCGTCCAGCCAGCCTTCACCCGCCAGCGCCGCTGCCGGCACCAGCCCGGCGTGACGCGCGCTGTCCAGTGCATCGCGGATATGCAGCCAGTGCGCAAAACTCTCGGCAAAGTCCTCGCCCGGATGGGCCGCCGCGTAGGCGCTGATGTAACGATCCGGCCACTCCGGGTCCGGGCCATTGTCGTAGTGGCGCGCCATGGCGTCTTCGTAATCCGCCTGCTCGTCACCAAACAGGTCGCGGAAGGCCGGCAGGTACCCGCCGTCGACGACAAGCGGGTTGAAATAGAAATGACCGGACTCGTGCCTGAGATGACCGAGCACGGTGCGATACCGTTCCTGCAACTGTTCACGCGCGGCCTGGCGTTCGACGTTGTCGGCCTCGGCAATATTCAGGGTGATCGTACCGCCCTGGTGGGCCGTGGGAATAAACGGCTCGAGGACATCGGGATTGCGCCGCTGGTCTTCCATGATGCGGAAATTCAGCGATTGCCCCGGGCCGAAATCCAGTCGCAACCCGTTGTCCGCCAGTGAATACAGCAGGCGCCGCTTGGCCACCTCCACGCGCGTCCAGAGCTCGAGATTTCCCGGGCGACCGAGCGCGGGAATGACCTGGTTCCGGGCACAGGAGACGCAACGGCCCGGCGCGGCTTCCGCCGGCAGCAGCCAGTTGCAGTTGCCGAACTCGATCTCGTTGTCGCAACGCCGGAACTCGCGGCCGTCCTCGGCGCGCCAAAGCGTGTCGCGCCCCTCGTCGCCCGGTTCACCAACCGGTTCCAGGCCCAGCAACTGCAGGTGCGACCAGTCGAAGCCCAGGCGGCGACCACAGGCCCGGCAGGTCGTATTGTCAAAAAAAACCGGCTGGCCGCAGGTGCAGTGGAACGTTTTCACGATGAATACTCGGCGACTCGGTGGCGACCGCGAAGAGGCCGGTCAGCCGATGGCCAGCGGGTTCAGCCAGGTTTCCGAAATGACGCCGTGCAGGTCACCCAGTTCCACCTGGAACTCATCGACATACTCGTGCACCGAGGCATAGCTCAGTGACGAGGGATCGACACGCTCGAGACTGGCCGCCAGGCGTGCGACCTCCGCGCGGGCATCTTCGCCCCCCGGCAGGGCCCTGGCCGCGGCGTCCAGTACGTTGACGCAATGAAGCACCGACCTCGGGAAACAGGGGTCCAGCAGAAGGAAACGCATCACGTGCTCGGCGATGATGGCCCGCCGCATGGTCTGGCGATAGGCCTGGAAACCGCTCAGCGCCCGCAGCACCGCCCGCCAGATGCCGTTGCGATAGTGGACCAGTTCCTCGCCCTCGCTCATCAGGATCGCCGCCGCGACATCGATCATTCGCGTGGTCATGTCGGCGCGCTCGAGCGACCGGCCCAGGCGCAGGAACTGGTAGGCCTGGCCGTGGCTCATGGTGCCTTCGAGAATGCCGCTGATCTCGTGACAGCGCGCCACGATGTCATCGGTCAGGCGCGCGCCGGACAGCGCCAGGTCGCGGGTCGCCAGGTGTAACTCGTTGATCGCCTGCCATGATTCCGATGGCAGCAGGTCGCGGCTGGTCCTCGCGTTCTCACGGGCGTAAGCGATCGCCGCGCGCAGCGATGCCAGGTTGTCCGGGCTCGCCAGAAGGAATGTCAGCTCGTCGTCACCGCCACCGTTTTCCCGGTACGCGGCCTCGTCACCCAGAATCTTCAGCGCCAGCGACCAGTCCAGGCCGGCGTCCTGGGGCAGGTCCAGCAACAGTTCCTCGTAAGACGCGACCAGCCGGGCAGTGTTTTCCACCCGCTCCAGGTAGCGCCCCATCCAGTAGATTCGTTCAGCAACTCGTGAAAGCATCGTTCAGCCCACCACCCAGGTGTCCTTGCTGCCGCCGCCCTGCGAAGAATTGACCACCAGGGAGCCTTCGCGCAGCGCCACGCGGGTCAGGCCACCCGGCGTCACGTACATGTCGGCACCCTGCAGGATGAACGGCCTGAGGTCGACATGGCGCGCGCCCAGCTCCTCGCCGATCACCGTCGGCACGGTCGACAGGCGGACCACGGGCTGGGCAACGTAGTTGCGGGGATTCCGGGCCACGACTTTTGCGAACCTGGCCCGCTCCTTCGCCGTCGACTGCGGCCCGACCAGCATGCCGTAACCGCCCGACTCGTTTGCCGGCTTGACCACCAGCGATTCCAGGTTGTCCAGCACCCAGGCCAGCTCTTCACGGTTCTCACACTCGCGGGTGGGCACGTTAGGCAGGATGGCTTCTTCGCCCAGGTAATACCGGATCATGTCCGGCACGTACTTGTAGACCACCTTGTCATCGGCCACCCCGGTGCCGGGCGCGTTGGCGATGGCCACCTTGCCGGCGCGCCAGCTGCGAATCACCCCGGGCACACCCAGCAGTGATTCCGGCTCGAACACTTCGGGGTCGAGCCACTCCGCACTGACACGGGTGTAGATCACGTCGACGCGGGCCAGGCCATCAATGTTGCGCATGTAGACGCAGTCATCGTCGCCCACGACCAGGTCGCCACCCTCCACCAGCTCGGCGCCCATGCACCGCGCCAGGTAAGCGTGTTCGAAATAGGCCGAGTTGTAGATGCCCGGCGTCAGTACCACCACTTCCGGGTCGTCGCCGGGCCGCGGCGACAACGACGCCAGCATGTTGAACAGTTCCGCGGGGTAATCGTCCACCGGGCGGATATCCAGGTTGGCGAACAACTCCGGGAACACGTGCTTGGTCAGGCTGCGGTTCTCCAGCATGTAGGACACGCCGGACGGCACCCGCAGGTTGTCCTCGAGCACGTAGATGGTGCCGTCGGCGTCACGCACCAGGTCCGTGCCGCAGATATTGGCCCAGGCGCCGTGTGGCGGCTTCGCGCCTGCGCAGGCCGGCAGGTAGCTCTTCGACGACTCGATCAGGGCTTTCGGGAAACGGCCGTCAGCGACAATCTTCTGGTCACCGTAGACGTCACCAATAAACAGGTTCAGGGCCCGCAGGCGCTGCTTCAGGCCGGCCTCCACCGTCGCCCACTCCTCGCGGTCGAGCGTGCGCGGGACGATATCGAACGGCCAGGCGCGGTCGATATTCTCGCCCTCGGAATACACCGTGAAACTGATGCCCAGTTCCAGGATGGCATTCTCCGCGGCCTGCTGGCGGGCGGCCAACTCGGCGGGGTTCAGCGCGCCCAGGCGCGCGGCCAGCCCGGCCGCGGACCTGCGCGGCTCACCGCCCGGGCCGATCAGCTCGTCATAGCCGTCGCCGGGGTCATAGCCGCGCCAGTCGATGTGAATGTTCTGGATGTCGTCCACGTATGTCCCTGTCTTCGCTTGACCCAACGTTATCACCGATCACGCGTGAATTGCAGGTCGTCCGGTTTTCACGAAGGGGCTGTTAAACTCACGGCCATTAACGGCCCGGCTTCACCGGGCGTAAACTGGCGCCACCCACCCTGGTCACGAGGCCTTCGACATCCGCATCGTTCGCGTCGCATTACTGGTCCTGCTGCTCCTGCCCGCCATCGCCTGGCTGGCCTTTCCACTGTGGGCGCCCTGGGCGGCGCGGCCATTCCTGCCGGACGGCTGGCAGGTCCACGAACTCGATCTCGGCCGGCCGGGCTGGCGCGGCATCGACGTTCATGCACTGGATGCCGACGTGAGGATTGCCGGTTTCCCGGTGGGCGTTGGGCTGTCGGGCGCTAATGTCCGCTGGCGCGAACCGGTTTACACGACTGAGACACTCGAAATCGACCTGGGCCGGGCGGGACTGGGCGGCATGGGCGGCGGCGGTTTCAATAACCTGCGGGATATCGCCATTCCGCGCCTGGTGCTGCCCGCCAACCTGCCGGACCTGCGCATCGGCCGACTGACGCTGAAAGGCCTGGCCACCAACGGTGAAGCCTGGGTGCTGGACGATGTCGTGCTCGACCCGGAGGACAATGACACCCTGGCCTTCGAAAGCGATTTTCCGAACCTGCCGTGGACCGCGGACAGCGGCCACCTGTCAGTCAACGCCACGCCGGGCGAATTCAGCGCAAGCCTCGTGATCGGCGACCCGGACGCAGAACCCGGCGCTGCAAGGGCCGATCTGCTGCAGGCCCGTGAGAACAATGACCTGGTCACCCGCCTGGAAATTACGCTGCCACTCGGGCGAGTCGATCCCGCCCTGGTCGACAGCATCCTGCCGGATGACTGGAAAGGTGCGGCCGCGCGCGGACGGGTCGATGCCGGTGTCACGTTCACGGGCCCTGTGCCACAAAGGGCCGAAAGCGCCACGCTGGCGTTACGGGATGTCACGTTAACGGACGCCCAGGCACAAATGGCGGCCACCGCCACGGTCGAGATCAACTGGATCGAGCCCCACTATCGGCTCCGGGTGATCGAGGATTCGACAATATCAATGACCGGGCACCCGAACCGCTGGCCCATTCCCGTCGCCGCCACCCTTGAAACGCTGGCGCTATCGCTGCCGGTCCCGAGCGGCGAAACGTCCGTGGCCAGCGCCTGGCTGGGTACCGGCACGGTCATCGACATCGGTGCCGCACGCCCCTGGCCGGCCCGGGTGGAAGGCCCCGTGGACATCCGCCTGGCCGCCGGCGACGATACCGGGTTTGTTGGTGGGTTCGAACCGCTACGGCTCGAAATCAGCGACCTGTCGGACCCCGGCAGGCTCCAGCTCGAAGGCCCCTATCGCTGGGTGTTGCGTACACCCGGGCCGGCGACGATGACGCTCGAGATGGGCACCCTTTCATTCACGGGCATCGACGCCCGTGGCCAGGGCGATTTCTCCATGCGTGACGGCGCCCTGTACCAGCTGCGCAAGGACGAAGTGGACATCGCGCTGGATGAAGTCAGCCTGTTGCCCCGGGAACCCGGCCAGTCCATGGTCGCCCTGGAGATCACGGCCGGTGGCCAGCTGAACCTGGCTGAAGGTGAATGGCAATACACGGGACCGGTGACTGGAAGCTCGATAAAGCTCGCGCCCTCCGGCGGACAGGGCCTCGAACTCTTATCGGGACCATGGGCCGCAGAACTCAGCGCTGGCAACTCAACCGGCGTCGTTATCAGCAGCGGCCAGGGACAGCTGGATTCGCTCGCCCTGCCCGACGCCGGTCTCTCGGCGAGCCGTGTTGAACTGGACTGGCGCGACTTCGACATCGGCGCCCTGGCGGGGCGCGCAGGCGTGTCCACCGCCGGCCTGGCCGTCACCACCGCCGACGGGGCCGTCATGTCCGGTTTCGACGTCGATGCGCAGGCACGGCTGCCTGCCATCGGACCGGTCACCGGTACAGGCACATTTCGCGCGGGCAGCGCCGTCGCCCTACCCTTCGCGTTCAACGCCAACCTCGACACCGGCGTCAACACGGCGACGTTGGCGGATGCGGCCCTGCCCGCGGCTGAACTGCAGACACTCGCCGGTGCCTTCGGTGTCGAGTGGCCCGCAGGCGTCATCGTCACCGGTGGCGAACTGCGCCTGGACGGACAACTGATACTGGCGGACGCGCTGACCGGCGAGATCGACGTTGTCGCCGGCGACATCGAGGCTGGGTTCGCCGAGAGCGTGATCTACGACCTTTCCGCCAACCTGGCACTGTCGCTGGGCGAGACGATCACCGGCGGCGGCCCGGTCACCGCCGGGCAACTGGCGCTGGCCGCCGGTCTCGATATGACCGAGCTGGTCCTGGACGTGGCCCTGGAAAGCAACGGCGATATCGTCGCGCGGAATGTCACCGGCCAGCTGTTTGACGGCCAGGTCGCCATCCAGGAAGCGGGCTGGCGTGCCGGCGAACTGGCGCCGGCCACTGTCGATTGGCGCGGTTTCGACCTCGCCGCCCTGTTGCAGTTCATGGACGTGGCGGGCCTGGAAGGCAGCGGCACCATGAACGCCAGCGTTCCGGTCCAGCCGCTTGGCGAGGGGCTCGCGATTGCCGCGGGCCAGTTCACCGCCACCGGCCCCGGGCGCATCGCCTACAGTGCCGGGGGGCCGGCCACCAATATCGGCCTGCGGGCGCTGGAGAACTTTCACTACGACACCTTCAGCGGCACCATCGACTACGACCCGGCCGGACCCTATGCTGTTAAGATGGACCTGCTTGGCCGCAACCCCGACCTCTACGGCGGACACCCGGTCAAGTTCGGCTTGAATCTCGGGGGGGAAATGCCGGCGGTGTTCAGGAGCCTGTTCCTGACCGGCAGCTTCGAGGAAGCATTGCTGGAACGCCTGCGCGAGACCAGCGAACCCGTGCCCTGATTCAGGTATCGTTCAGCCAGGATATGGCCCAATGGAGCCCAGGCTTCGCGCTAAGGACGAACACCATGCCAAGAAAATTCACACTGATCCTGACGGCCCTGCTCGCCTGCGGCCTCATCGCCTGCAACCCCACGGTGAAGGTGGAGGCCCCGGACAAGCCCATCGAGATCAACATGAACGTCAACATCCGCCACGAGATCCTGGTCAAGGTCGAGAAGGAAGTGGAGGAAATGTTCGAAGACGAGGACCTGTTCTGATGAAAACCCTGACGAAATCACTGAAATTCGCCGCCAGGGCCGGCCTGCTCGCCCTGGTGTTCACCGGCACCGTGCTGGCCGCCGATCTTGGCAGCGCCAAGGCGCAGGGCCTGGTCGGTGAGAAGCCGGACGGCTACCTGGGCCTGGTCGATTCCAGCGCACCGTCCGATGTCCGTGCACTGGTCCAGGATGTGAACGCCAAGCGCCGTGCCAACTACCAGCGCATTGCCAAGCAGCAGGGCGCCCCGCTTTCCGAGGTCGAGAAAGTGGGCGGAATGACGGCCATAGACAAAACCCAACGCGGTCATTACATCATGAACGGCTCTGGTCGCTGGGTGAAGAAGTAACCTCCAGGCCGCCCCGCCCGGGGCGGCCTTCCCTGTCGTACATGACCTGGCGGGCACGCCACCTTTTTTCATTTGAAGTGAGTTTAGTATTGATGATGAGAATCGTTTTCATTATCATTCGATAATACTTCTCATTCTCAAATAACCAATCGGGCCGGCCTTGAAGGCGCGCCCACCCGGGGACACTTCAAAAGGAACTGAACCATGCAGCACCCGAAACTGCGGCACGCCGTCGCCATTGCCCTGCTCGGCGGCCTGGCCACCGCCCTGCCCGTCCACGCACAGGACAACGCTGAAACTGAAGACATCAACGAAGACGAAGTGCTTGAAGAAGTGGTGGTCCACGGCCGCATGAGCCGCTATTCGGCCACCAAGTCAGACACACCGATCATGGAAACGGCGCGCTCGGTCAGTATCGAAACCAATGAAATGCTGCTCAACCAGGGCGCCCTGAACCTGGCCGACGCCTACCTTTACGCGCCGGGCGTGTTCGGCGAAACCTATGGCTTCGCCACCCGCGGTGACTGGGTCAAGGTGCGCGGCCTGGATGTGCCCGAATATCGCGACAGCCTGCAGGCGCTGTTTTCCAACTACAACAACACCCGCCCGGACATCTACACCATCGAGCAGGTGGAGATCCTGAAGGGCCCGGCCTCGGTACTGTATGGCCGCGGCTCGCCGGGCGGCATCGTCAACGTGGTCAGCAAGGTGCCGGAGGAAGACCCGCACCATGAACTGGTGCTGGAATACGGCAATTACGACCGTTTCCAGATGGCCGGCGATTTCACCGGCGCCATCGACGCCGACGGTGACTGGTTGTACCGGATGATCCTGGTCTCGCGCGAATCCGATTCACAGGTCGATTTCGTCAGCGAGGACGCCACCGTCATCGCGCCATCCATCACCTGGCGCCCGGGCGATAGCACCAACATCACGCTGCTGGCCAACTTCCAGCAGACCGATGATGACGTCGGCGCGCAGTTCCTGCCCGTCTATGGCACGCTGCTGCCGGCACCGAACGGCGAGTTCATCGACATCAGCACCTACACCGGTGACCCCGATTTCAACTACTACAACACCGAAACGACATCACTCACCCTGCTGGCGGACCACCAGTTCAACACCACCTGGAGCGCGGAAATGACCGCCCGCTGGACCGACGGTGAGGCCGACTACCAGCAGGCCTGGACGGCGTTTATCGGCGGCGACCGCTACGTCTACAACCCCGATGGCACGCTGTACCGCGACGGCATGGTGCCGCGCAGCTGGTACGTCAGCCAGTCCAGCTCTGAACAGTACGCCGTCGATGCGCGTCTGCGCGCAACGTTCTCCACCGGCGCCATCGAGCACGAGGTGCTGATGGGCGCGCAGTGGCAGGACGTGACTACCGACGACAACTCGGCCTATAACTTTGCGCTGGGCTACAACTTCTCGCCGGACCCCACCACCTGGGACGACCGCTACTGGATCAACGTGTTCAACCCGCGGTACGGCGTCGTGCCCCGGGCCGACGAACTACTGCCGGTCACCGACGCACCGGAAGCCGTCACGAAAGACCAGGGCCTGTACATCAGCGACCAGATCAGCTGGAACGCGTGGCGCATCACCCTGGGCCTGCGCGCCGATGACGCGGAAACCGATACCGGCAGCTATGTGCAGGACGATACCGAGACCAGTTTCAGCGCCGGCGCCCTGTACCAGTTCGAAAATGGCCTGTCGCCGTACGTGAGCTTCGCCGAGTCGTTCGAGCCGGTCGCCGGTGTCGACACCATCACCGGCCTGCCATTAAAGCCCGTAATGGGCGAGCAGTGGGAAGCCGGCCTGAAGTACCAGTTCGGCAACAGCGGCAGCTTCTTCACGCTGGCCTGGTTCGATATCGAGATCGACAACCTGGACAACCCGAACTCGCTGCCGAACGCGCCATCACAGCAGGAAGGCACAGCCGAAATCGACGGCTTCGAGTTCGCCGGTGTCGTGGTGATGGGCAACGTGTTCCTGGAACTGAACGCCAGCCACCTGGATACCCAGAGCCCGGACGGCTATCGCCTGCCCAGCGTGCCGGAGAACCAGGCCTCGGGCTGGCTGAACTGGCGCCCGTCTGGCCGCCTGGACGGGTTCAAGACCGGCCTGGGCGTGCGTTACGTCGGCAGCAGCTGGGACGGCACCGATACCCTGGAAACGCCGGACTACACGCTGGGTGACTTCATGATCGGCTACGATACCGGCGCATGGGATTTCATGCTGAATGTCCGTAACCTCGCCGACAAGGAATACATGGCCACCTGCCTGGCGCGCGGCGACTGCTTCCCGGGCGAAAAGCGCACCGTGGCCGGCCGCGTCGCCTACCGGTTCTGATTCCGTGACCTTAGTCGCCACCGCGTTGATGGCCACTGGCGCCGGGCTGCTGTTCGGCAGCTGGCGCAAGCGGCTGTCGCCCGGCTGGGCCTGGAACACGGCGGGTTGGCTGACGATTGCCGGTTCGTGCTGGTCCTGGGCCGCGGCCATGGGCGTGGAGTATGGCCTGGTGATGACCACCCTGGTACTGCCGCTGGCGGCCTGGTTCTTCGTGGTGACGAATCGTCGTGTCCGCGAGCCCAAAGCGGAACGGATTCAGCCCGCCAGCCTGGGCCTGCCGCCGCTGCGATCGCTGCTGCGACACCTGGGCCTGTTTTTCCTGTCGGTGCCCCTGGCGGGTATCGCCAGCATCCTGGGCACACTGGTACTGGCCGGCTGGCTGCCATGGCATGAAACGGCGCAGCTGGCTTTCGTCATTCTTTTCGTCCCGGTGGCCTGGGGCCTGTTGGCCTGGTGGGTCACCGCCGACCGGCGCGCCTGGCGCCCTGGTTTGACCATTGCCGTGCTGGCCCTGGCCGCCGGCATCGCCCTGTACGCGTGAGTTCCTCATGGCGCTGAAACTGTCTTCCTCGCTGGTTCGCCAGTCACTTTCATCGCATTCCTGGCTCGGCCTAATGGTGGGCGCGCTGATGTACGCCGTCTGCCTGAGCGGCACGCTGGCCGTGTTCTTCCCCGAATTCGAGCGCTGGGAACAACCCTACGCCGACGAATTCCGCGACTACGACCCGGTGGCGCTGGAACAGACGTTCAACCAGGCCATGGGCAATGAAGTGGCGGTCACACCGCATATGTACCTGGTGCTGCCCACCGAGGAAGTGCCCCGGGCGCGCATCGCCAACGAGAACGAAAGCTGGTTCCTGACCCCTGGCGGCCAGCTTGGCGAGAAGGAAAACAACGCCTGGACGGAGATGCTGCTGGACCTGCATCTTTACCTGCACCTGCCGCACAGCTGGGGAATGATCCTGGTCAGCGCGCTTGGGGCCATCCTGTTCGGCCTGGTAATTTCCGGCGTGTTCGCACACCCGCGAATGTTTCGTGACGCCTTCAACCTGCGCCTGAAAGGCCAGCGCCTGCTGGAGCAGGTGGACCTGCACAACCGCCTGAGCGTTTGGGCCTTGCCCTTCCACATCATGATTGGCATTACCGGCGCCTATTTCGGCCTGGCGCTGCCGATCCTGGCCGTGGTGTCTTCGGCCATGTACGACGGCGACCGTGACGCCGTGATCGAATCGGTATTCGGCAGCGAACCCGTGCTGGAACAACAGGCCGGGGAATTTGGCATCGCCCGCGCACTGGAACAGATGCCTGCGCTGGCACCCGGCGCGGAGCCGCTGTTCATCACCTTTCACGATGCGGGCGAAGACAGCCAGCAGTTTGGCATTTCCGCCGCCCACCCGGGCCGGCTGATCTATTCCGAGAACTACCTGTTCGATGCGTCGGGCACCTTCCTGCGCACGGACGGATTCCTGGACAGCGAAGTCGGTCGCCAGGTGGTGTATTCCATCTATCGACTGCATTTCGGCCACTTCTTCGGACTGCCGGTGAAGATCGGTTACTTCCTGTTGGGGCTCGCCCTGACCGTGGTGTCGGTGACGGGTATCAATATCTGGCTGGCACGGCGCAAACACCGCGATCGCATCAACGACACATGGGTAGCCATCGTCTGGGGCCTGCCCATTGGCCTGGTGCTGGCCGCGATTTCCCGATTTGGCTGGGACGCGCCTACCGCGGGGATTGTCTGGGGCAGCATCCTGGCGGCGTGTATTCCAACGTTCTGGCTGGCCGATGAAAAACGCGCCCGCTGCTGGTTGCTGAATGTGCTTGGCGCGACCTGCATTGCGCTGGTGCTTGTCCAGTTTGCCCGCTACGGGTCAATTGTCGCGCTTGGGGTCGCCGGTGTCGTCAACGTGCTGTTTATCGCATTCGGCGTGGCATTACTGGCGTTTAACCTGCGCCGCAAACAGCCCGCACTTCCTTAAGGGCCTGGCACGAGGGCGACGACCTAAACGTTTTACAACGGCGGGTGACCCGCCGCGAATCACTGGTCTATACTCGGGCCTCCGCGACACAGAATCGCGAAAAAGGCTCGAGTAAAACCATGCCAAATACCGCTTTCCGCCTCGTGGCCCTGGCCACCCTGGCCGCCACAACCTGCGCGCTCGCCGATGACACTCTCCACAACCGCCTGACCGAGACCGAGGAACGCAGCGGCTGGGCGCTGCTGTTTAACGGCCATGACCTGGGCGGCTGGACCGGCTATCACCCGGACAAGCCCCCGAAGGACTGGACCGTCGAAGACGGTACCCTGCACTTCCCCGGTGAAGGCGGCAATGGCAGCGGCCAGGACATCATCACCGACCGGGCCTACACGAACTATGAACTGTCGCTGGACTGGAAGGTTGCCGAGGGCGGCAACAGCGGCATTTTCTACCTGGTCACACCCGGCCACGACGCCATCTACTGGGGCGCGCCGGAAATGCAGGTACTGGACGACGCCAACCACCGCGATGGCGGCGATCCGCTGACCTCCGCGGGTTCCGCCTACGCGCTCTACCCCGCCCCGCGCGGTGTGGCCAAACCCGCCGGCGAGTGGAACAACGCCCGCATCCGTATCGATGACGGCCAGGTCACCCAATGGTTGAACGGTGAAAAGATCGTCGAGTACCAGCTGGGCTCCGACGAGTGGCAGGCGGCCGTCGACGACTCCAAGTTCGCCGACTGGGAACATTACGGCAAGGCCGACAGCGGCCATATCGGCCTGCAGGATCACGGCGACCCGGTCTGGTTCCGCAACATCAAGATCCGGGAGTTCGAATGAAAGACGACTACGATGTCATCGTCGTCGGTTCCGGCGCCGCCGGCGGCATGACCGCCTTCATCCTGGCCGTGCACGGTGTGAAGGTACTGATGCTGGAGGCCGGCCGCGATTACGACCCGGTCACCGAAACCCCGATGTTCCAGCTGCCGGCCGACGCGCCACTGCGCGGCATCTCCACGCCCGACAAGCCCTTCGGCTTCTTCGACGCCACCGTCGATGGCGGCTGGACCGTGCCCGGCGAACCGTACGCCACGGCCGAAGACGCCGACGACGACTTCATGTGGTGGCGCTCACGCATGCTGGGCGGGCGCACCAATCACTGGGGCCGCATCTCGCTGCGCATGGGCCCGTACGACTACAAGCCCTACTCGCGCGACGGCCTGGGTTTCGACTGGCCAATGACCTACGAGGACATGGCGCCCTGGTACGACAAGACCGAGGCGCTGATCGGCGTGTTCGGCTCCAACGAGGGCCTGGAAAACACGCCAAATTCGTCGCCCGGCGTGCTGATGCCGCCACCGGCGCCGCGGGTCCACGAACTGATGACCCAGAAGGTCTGCCACGACGAACTGAATATCCCGACCATTCCCTCGCACCTGGCCATCCTGACCGAGAAACAGGACCATGAGAAATGGCCGAAGCAGCTGTTCCCGAACAACCCGCTGGCGCAGAAAGTACTGCGCCAGTCGATGATGGAGCGCGCCGCCTGCTTCTGGGCCACGCCCTGCGGCCGTGGCTGCTCCATCAAGGCCAACTTCCAGTCCACCACCGTGCTGCTGCCGCCGGCGCTGGCCACCGGCAACCTGACCATCCGCACCGACGCGATGGTGCGCGAGGTGACCACGGACGCGAAAGGCAAGGCCACCGGCGTGCACTACATCGACAAGCGCACCCGCAAAGACGAGCATGTTTCAGCCAAACTGGTGGTGCTGGCCGCCAGCGCCTGCGAAACCGCGCGCATCATGCTGAACTCAAAGTCGACGCTGTTTCCCGAGGGCATCGGCAACGGCAGTGGCAAGGTCGGCAAGTACCTGATGGACACGGTCGGCACCTGGGTCAGTGGACGGATACCTGCGCTGGAGAACATGCCCCCGCACAACCAGGACGGCGCCTCCGGCATGCATTTGTACATGCCGTGGTGGGGCTACCAGCAGCAGGAAAAGGGCCAGCTGGACTTCGCCCGTGGCTATCACATCGAATTCGGCGGCGGCCGCGGCATGCCCGGCGCCTGGACCTTCGCCGGCCTGGGCGGCCAGAGCGGCGGCGCCTACGGCCAGCGGTTCAAGGAAGAGGCACGGCGCCACTACGGTACCGGCATCGGCTTCGGCGGCCGTGGCGAGATGATCCCGAACGAGGACTGCTACTGCGAGATCGACCCGTCCGGCGCCGTCGACGAGTACGGCATCCCGACGCTGAAGTTCCACTGGAAGTGGTCGGAGCACGAGACCAACCAGTGCCGCCACATGCAGCACACCTTCCGCGACATTATCGAGGGCATGGGCGGCGAGGTGCACACCGAGATTTATGACGACGGCGCCAAGGCCATCGCTAAGCCGGGTGAAATCATCCACGAAGTGGGCGGCGCCATCATGGGCGACGACCCGGACCGATCGGTGGTGAATGAATACTGCCAGTCGCACGAAGTGCCGAACCTGTTCGTCACCGACGGTGCCTGCTTTGTCTCCAACGCCGACAAGAACCCGACGCTCAGCATCATGGCGATTGCCTGGCGCGCCTCGGACTACATCGTCGGACAGATGAACAAGGGAGCGTTTACATGAGCAGCGACCACCGGAAACCGGCTGGCAGCCCCCGCCTGGCGCGACGCCATGTACTGAAACTGATCGCCGCCGCGGCCACCGCGCCTGTCTTCTGGTCAGCGCCCGGCATCGCCACCATGGGCACCAAGCGCGGCCCGGCCGGTACGCCCACCGACCCCGACCTGCTTGACCCGAACATTCCGTGGGAACTGCAACTCACCGAGTCCGAGCGATTGCTGCTGGAGACGCTGTGCGACATCATCATCCCGGCGGATGAGAAATCCCCGGCCGCGAGTGCGATTGGCGCCCACGACTTTATCGACGAATGGGTCAGCGCACCGTACGACACCATGGCCGGCGACCTGGCGAAAATCCGCAACGGCCTGGCCTGGCTGGAGGACGAATCGGCAAAGCGTTTCGGTGGCGAATTCGCGCAACTGGAACCGGCGCAGCAGGCCGCCATCTGCGACGACATCTGCCATCCGCCGGCCGCGAGACCCGAACACGCCGAGGCCGCCTGGTTTTTCGACCGCGTGCGCATGCTCACGGCCATGGCCTTCTACACCACGCGCGAGGGCATGAACGATGTCGGCTACGTCGGCAATGTGCCGCTGGATCGCTGGGATCCACCACCTGATATCGCGCTCAGGCATGTCGGTCTGAAGTAAACCATTTTCTAGAAAAGAAATTTAAGATTATGAAAAACAATGAATATGATGCCATTGTGGTTGGCTCAGGCATCGCCGGCGGTTGGGCCGCCAAGGAACTCACCGAGAAGGGCCTCAACGTGCTGCTGCTGGAACGCGGCAAGAATGTCGAGCACGTCACCGACTACGTCAACGCCACCAAGGCACCGTGGGATTATCCACACCGCGGCGGCCATACCTGGGCGCAGGAACAGGCTTACCCGAAGCTGAAACGCGACTACCCGCTGAACGAGAAAAACCTCGACTGGTGGGTCAAGGACTGGGAATCGCCTTATACCGAGACCCGCCGTTTCGACTGGTTCCGCGGCTACCACGTGGGCGGCCGTTCACTGATGTGGGGCCGCCAGAGCTACCGGCTCAGCGACTACGACTTCGAGGCCAACGTCCGCGACGGCCTGGCCGTGGACTGGCCCATCCGCTACGCCGACCTGGAACCCTGGTACGCGCATGTTGAGAAACACGCCGGCATCTCCGGCTCGTACGAAGACCTGCCGCAACTGCCCAACAGCGTGTTCCAGCCGGCCATGCCCCTGAACTGCGTCGAGGAACACGCGGCCGGCAAACTGGCCGGCGCCTTCGGTGGACGCCGGAAGATCATCCCCGGCCGCACCGCCAACCTGACCCAGGCCCTGCCCGGCCGCGCGCCCTGCCAGTACCGCAATGCCTGCTGGCTGGGTTGTCCGTTTGGCGCCTACTTCAGCACCCAGTCCTCCACCCTGCCGGCCGCGATGGCCACCGGACGGCTGACGCTGCTGACCTGGCAGATTGTCAACGAGGTGCTGTACGACAAGGACCGGAAGCGCGCCACCGGTGTGCGCGCCCTGGACGCGGTCAGTGGCGAGACCATCGATTACTCCGCGCGCGTAGTGTTCGTCTGCGCCTCGGCGCTGAACAGCACCTGGCTGCTGATGCGCTCGGCCACCGATATCTGGCCCGACGGCCTGGGCAGCAGCAGCGGCGAACTGGGCCATAACCTGATGGACCATCACCTGCGCGTCGGCGCCTCCGGGCGCATGGACGGCTTCGACGACAAGAATGTGTTTGGCCGTCGCCCGACCAGCTTTTATATCCCCCGCTACCGCAACCTGTTCGGCGACAAGCGTGACTACCTGCGTGGCTTCGGTTACCAGGGCAGCGCCAGCCGCCAGGGCTGGCAGCGCGGCATTCGTGAACTGGGCGTGGGCGCGGACTTCAAGGACGCACTGGTGCAGCCCGGCGAATGGCGACTGGGCTCCAGCGGTTTCGGCGAAATGCTGCCGGACCATTCCAACCGCATCACCCTGAATCACGGTGTCGAAGACAAGTGGGGCTTCCCGGTGCTCGATTTCGACTGCGCGATGGGCGAGAACGAACTGGCCATGCGCAAGGACATGGCCAGCGACTTCGCCGAGATCCTGGAGGTGGCCGGTGCGAAAGACATTCACACCTACGACTCGGGCTGGCACCCCGGCGCCGGCATCCACGAGATGGGGACCGCGCGCATGGGCCGCGATCCGAAGACCTCGGTGCTGAACGAGTGGAACCAGGTATGGGACGCGCCCAACGTGTTCGTCACCGACGGCGCCTGCATGACCTCCGCGGCCTGCCAGAACCCGTCGCTGACCTACATGGCCCTGACCGCCCGTGCCGCCGACCATGCCGTGGCCGAACTTAAGCGCAACAACCTCTGACCCCCGACGGAATTACCAATGACCAGAACCAAACCCGATCAGGACGCAACGTCAATGGCGTCACCCTTCACCCGTCACCCGTCACCGATCTCCCGCCGCGAGGCCCTGCGCACCGTGACCGCGCTGCTCGGTGGCGCTGCACTCACCGGCGGTGCCGGCCTGCTGGCCAGTTGTGCCAGTTACGAAGCCGGCAAGGACCTGTCAGCCTCCACCCCGTTCACCGACGAGGAAATCGTGTTGCTGGATGACATCGCCGAAACCATCCTGCCGGCCACCGAGACCCCGGGCGCCAAGGCCGCGGGCGTGGGGGCGTTCGCCGCGTTCATGGTCGTGGACGCCTACTCGCCCGACAACCGTCGCATCGTCCGTGAAGGCCTGATCGCACTGCAGCAGGCCAGCCAGGCCGAGTTCGGCACCACGTTCAGCCACCTGTCCGCCGAAGACCAGCTCACACTGGTCACCCGGCTGGACCGCGAACAGCACGACTACCAGTCCGGCAAACCCGCCGACCAGCCGAACCACTGGTTCCGGATGATGAAGGAACTCACCCTGCTGGGCTTTTTCACCTCCGAGGTGGGCATGACCCAGGCCATGCGCTACATGGAACGGCCCGGTCGCTACGATCCCTGCACACCCTACGAGGCAGGCGATCCCGCCTGGGCAGAGCACGCCTGAAGGTGAGACGGTGAGACGGTGAGACGGTGAGACGGTGAGACGGTGAGACGGGAAAGCGCCGGACAAGCGGTTCCGGGTTGTCAATACCCGGGACCTTCGGCGGCAGGGATGCCGCCGATGAGCGATACAGGGATGTACTCGAGCGAGTCCCGGGTATTGGCAACCCGGAACCGCGCCCCGCGACGCCCCTGGTTACTCGCAGGCGTCCGGATCTGACTTCACGAAGTAAGTCCTGAATGCCGGATTCTTCGGATCAATACAGCCTTCGAGGTTTAGCACCTCGATATTGCGAAACTGGACGGGCGCGCTTTCGCTCTGCAGCGAGATGTAGCCCTCGGCCAGCGGCTCACCTTTGGGCTCGGGGTCGGCGTTCGCGACCACGCCGCCACTGGTCACGATGTCCGTGTATTCGAAGACAGGCTCGTCATTGATGTAGTGCACGATACGATCGCTCCCCAGCACCAGTGCTTCGGCCTTGACCCACTGGTCACCATCGAACGTCGGTGAGCTGGACGAGATGCAGTGGGCCTCGGTGAAAACGCCGTCGATGGACACGTGGGTACCCGGGGTGCAGAGATTGCCGGTGCTGCGCGCCTGGCCGTTTCCACGCCCGCCCAGCAGCTGGAACTCGGCGGAAACCGGGAAATCCTGTTCGGCCGACATGCTTTCCGGCGCCTGGGCGTGCAGCATGGCGCCGCTGTTGCGCCAGGCCCAGTCCTCGCCACCCGGCGCCTGGTCGCCGTAGAACCGGTACTCGAAGCGCAGGCGATAGTACGAAAACGGTTGCTCGTAAAAAATGTGCCCGAACCGGTTTTCGAAATGTTCGTAGCCGTCGTAGGCCACGGTCAGGGCGCCGTCCTGCACACGAAAGGTGTCAGCGAAGTTCACGCCCGCCTCGAAGGTGCGGATTTTCGGCGTCCAGCCCGCCAGGGTTTCACCGTCAAAAATGCGGGTCCACTCCTCGGGCGCGACATCCAGCAGGCCATCCGCCAGCAAGGGCGAAGTCGCCAGCGCGGTGCAGAGCGTGGCCAGCAGGGCACGGGTGACCCGCGTGCGATTGTTCAGTGATGCCATCGGGAGCCTCATTGTTGTCGTTGGTGTTGCCCTATTCTGGCCCCAATCGCGGATCCGGCTCAATGCCGCTTACAGGCAACGGTCGTGGAAGTCCCGGGTGAGTGCACTGCCATCCCCGGCCTCGGCGTAAAAATCCGCCAGGTAATCGCTCATGCGTCGGCGGGCGCGCTCATCCAGGGCCGGGATGGCGGCGACCGTGCTCATCACGGCCTCACGACGGGCCAGCACGATCTGCATGGCCTTCGACAACGCGCCGTCTTCCACGCAGTAGCCCCGGTACAGCCGCTGGCGAACGTTGCGAATGCGCAGGCCCGGGTCGGGTTTCGCGTAGCGGGTGTCGACCAGGCCTGCCAGGTCGAAGTCGTAAGGCAGGTAGTACAGGCGCCCCGAGCCCTCGAAAAGGCGACCGTTGTGGCAGCAGTGCTCATCGTTCTCCGCGGTGACCAGCGACCAGTCCGTGTTGCCGATCATGTACTGGAACAGGTACACCAGCGCCACGTGAACGGGCTCGAAATCGCCGCGCCGCACACTGGCCCTGCGGGCCTCGGCCCAGCCCAGGCGCGCCGCCAGCACATCATCGGGCTCAATCAGGAAGGCATGGCTGACCGCGGGGCCGGTATTACGCTCACCGTCACTGTCGGTGTAGTGCATGCGCACCAGGCGCGTCCGGTAGGACTGATCCGTCAGCGCGCTGAACAGGCGATAGGCGGCAAACTCTTCCAGCACGTCCATCGCGGCGTCATGACCGCCACGGCAGTGCGTGACCAGCTTGATCTTGTCCACGCCCTCAAAAACCGTGCCGTCCATGTCGCGCCGGGGAAAATCCAGGCGCAGCGGCGGAAAGTGGCAGACCCGGGTCCGGCTGTTGCCGCGGACACGGACCTCGATATCGTGGCGGGCGCCATCAACTTCGATAAGGAAGGCCCGCTCACGACGGTGTTCGAGGTCGTCCTGGGTGGCCTGCAACGGGCCCGTGAGCCGCACCTCGAGCGGCGTGTCCTGTACAAACAGCGGGATCGCCCAAGCCGGCCCAGTCGCAGCCAGCCAGGCCAGCAACACCTGGCAGAACACGAAAAGCCCTCGATGCGGTTGGCCCGGCTTCATGACTGAAGCCTAGTCCAGTGACGGAAAATTGTCCGCCTGCGCGCGCTCAGTCTTTGGCGAAACCATCCGGGTGACCGGAGTGCCAGTGCCAGGCCGAGGCGATGGTCGCCTCGATATCCAGGTAGCGTGCCCGCCAGCCCAGGATTCGCTCAGCCGCCGAGGGGTCGGCGACCAGTTCCGGCGGGTCGCCCGCGCGGCGAGCGGCCTCGACCACCGGCAACTCGTGGCCGGTCACGCGGCGGCAGGCCTCGACAATCTCTTTCACCGAAACCCCCACGCCGGTGCCCAGGTTCAGCTTCAGCACGGGCTCGCGCTCCAGGTGCAGCAGCGCGGCCAGGTGCGCCTCGGCCAGGTCCGTCACGTGAATGTAATCACGAATGCAGGTACCATCCGGCGTCGGGTAATCATTGCCGAAAATCGACAGGTGATCGCGCTGGCCCAACGCGACCTGCAGGGCGATGGGGACCAGATGGGTTTCCGGGTCATGGTCCTCGCCGATATCCCCGGCCTCGTCCGCGCCACTGGCGTTGAAGTATCGCAGCGCCGCGAAACGGATGCCGTAGGCATGCGCGTAATCATCCAGCGCACGCTCGATGGCCAGCTTGGTGAAGCCGTACGGGTTGATCGGCGTCTGCGGCTCGGACTCGGTGATCGGCACCACGCCCGGCTCGCCATAGGTCGCACAGGTGCTGGAGAACACGATGCGGTCCACGCCCGTGGCGCGCATCGCGTCCAGGATGGACAGCGTGCCGACGATGTTGTTGCGGTAGTAGCGGGCCGGGTCCGACACCGACTCGCCGACGTAGGTAAACGCGGCGAAATGCATGACCGCCTCGCTGCCATGGTCGCGCAGGGTCCGTTCCAGCAGCGGCTGGTCAAGAATATCGCCCTCCACGACCGGCACGTCCCGGACAGCTGCGCGATGGCCGTAGCAGAAATTGTCGTAGACGAGCACGTCGTGGCCGGCGCCGACAAGGTGCCGCACCGCGTGGGAGCCGACATAGCCGGCACCGCCGATGACCAGGATCTTCATGAATAAGCGGTCGCTTCGATGGAAAAAGAAGCTGTATAGCCTACCGCAAACGACATCCCGTGACGGCGAACATCACGACGGTTTGAACCCGTCAGGAACCGGTCAGGAATCCGTATCGGACACCGGTGCACTGCGCCACAACCACCGCAAGGCCTCGGGCAGCAGCTTGCCGGCGTGTTGGTCGTTGTGCTCACCATCGGTCCAGGTTGTTTTCACACGGTAGCGAGCCCCCATTGCACCGACCTCGTCGGCCGTCCGGTTGGCATAACGCAGCGCGAAATCCATCTGCCGGTTGGCCAGGAACCAATTGCCCCACTCGTTATCCAGGTCGTTGACGCCGTCCTGTAGGTAAACGGCCAGCGGCTTGGGCGGCTCGCGCCGGACCAGGGCCGGCCAGTCCTGCCCGCCCGGCACCCAGCGCTCGCCATTTTCGGCGTTGGGCGACTGGAAGCCGATCGACACGTAGCTGCCGATGAAACTGATCACGTTGCCAAACTGGTCGGGCCGCATCCATGCCGCGGTAAACGCCGCCATGGCGCCGCTGCTGGTGCCGCCGATGGCGCGCCGCGCCGGGTCGGTGGAAATCGCGTATTGCGATTCGACTTCGGGCAGCAATTCGCGCACCAGCAAGGTGGCGTAGCGCTGGTCAAGCGCGTCGTACTCCTGCGCGCGGTGGTTCGGGTTGCCCCATTCCAGGTCCGCCGGCCACGGCTCGCCGTGGTGCCCGGGCGTGACAAACACGCCAATGGTCGGTGGAATGTCACCCGCGTGCGCGAGATTCGCCAGCGTCACCGGCACCTGCAGCGAGCCTTCCGGGTGCACCGCGCGGTGGCCGTCCTGGAACACCAGCAGGTTGGCCGGCGCTGCCGGGTCGTACTGCGCCGGCACGAACACCCACCACAGCCGCACCGTGCCGGGGTAAACCTCGCTGTGCAGTTCAAACGGGCCTTCCAGCCGGCCCGGATCAACACCGGGGCCCAGCACCGGGCGTGGCTGTTCATCCAGGCCTTGACGTACGACCAACGACCCCACCGCATCGCGATCCGCCCGGGCCGGGGTGACGGGCGCAAGCAACCCCGCAAGCAGTAGCCCTGCCACCACGATCTCAGCCTTCATTGTTCGCCCCGTTCACCTTGAACGCCGCTTTCGCGCGTGCGAGACCGTCGCGGTAGGCGGCGACCAGGCGGTCGCATTCGTCGTTGAAGGCATCATCGATGGTCTGCCTGTCGGGGTCGGCGTCATACCACTCGACCGTGCGGCGGATGCCGTCGGCGAAGCGTGTCGTGGCCACGTAGTCGGGCACGAATTGCTTGACCTTGGCATTGTCCAGGATCACCGACTCGGTCTTGTCGCCGTGCAGCCCACCCTCGTGCTCCGGCAGGCACTCGACGATGAAATCCGACGCGATGTGCACCAGGTCAATCTCGCCCACGCCGGCCGCATCCGCCAGCGCCCGGTAGGCCATGTTCCAGCTCAGCACCTCGTCGGTGGTGATATGCAACGCGTGGCCGATGGCGCCCGGGTGGCCGAAAAGCCCCAGCAGCCCCTTCGCGAAGTCCGAGTTGTGGGTCAGCTGCCACAACGAGGTGCCGTCGCCCGGAACGACGATGGGTGCGCCGCGCCGCATGCGGTCGATGAGCGTGTACGGCGCATGCCAGCTGTTCAGCGACAGCGGCACCATGGTGTGGTCGTAGGTGAACGAGGGCCGGATGATCACCGCCGGGAAACCCTCTTCACGCATCGCCGCCAGCAAGTATTCCTCACAGGCGATCTTGTCACGCGAATAGGCCCAGAACGGATTATCCAGCGGCGTCGACTCGGTCCCCGGCCAGTGACGCACCGGCTTCTGGTAGCAACTGGCCGAACTGATGAAGTAAAACTGCCCCACCCGGCCCCGGAACAGCTCGACCCGCTGACGCAGGTCATCCGGCGTGAAGCTGATGAAATCCACCACCACGTCCCAGTGCTCGTCACCCAGCGCGGCCCGGGCCGCATCGGTGTCAGCAACATCCACAACGATCTCCCGGGCACCGTCGATGGTGTGCCGCCGCCCCCGGTTCAGCAGCGCCAGGTCGAAACCCCGCGCCACGGCCAACTGCGAACACGCGGTGCTGATCTTGCCGGTGCCGCCGATAAATAGAATTTTCATGGCCTTATCCCTAACGCAACCCGCTTCACCTGGCAACCCAGGCGTCGGTCGTCTCCCGGGGGTGACCAGACCCTGTCGAGCGCCAGGGTGAGGCGCACCTTGCCTTTTCCGGCCAAGCCATCCGGAAGCGGGAACCGGTTTTCACCGGGCCGGCCGCAATCGAACTCGCCGATCGTTGTTTCGCCGTGGCGCACCGTGACCCGTGGCGTGAACGGCCAGTCCCCGGGCAGCGAGGTCTCGATGACAATATCCGGCCGACTACCGGTGACCACGGGGAGCGTGGGCGATGTGTCCAGTGCGCGCCCCATCCAGCCGTCTTCGTGAAGCGAGAACGGCATGGTCCTGGTGTGTTTCAGTGTCTTGTTGAGCCGGACCCACGCGGGTGTCACCGGCTTCGGCCGGCCCTGCAGGTCGCGAATGCCGATGGGCTGGGTGAAGCCCGAGAACGAAAGCTTTTCGATGACGAGATCGGCATTCGCGAACAGGCTGACATCGGTATTCCACTCGACATCCAGGTCGACGCATTCAGGCGTGCCGATGGCCGCCAGGGTGACCGGTGTGTCAGGATCGACAGGCGAGTCAAGGGTCACGGTGGCGGTCATTTCAGTGACAACGCCGGTGCCGTCATGCGGCTCGGCTGTGACGCAGAAGGTGGCGGTGGCCGGACCGCCAGGCGCGTGGAACTCGGGTCGCCTGAACGTTCGCGCCATGTGCTGGCCTTTTTCGAGCACCAGGCCAGTGCCGGCATCCACCGCCCGATCACCCGGTAATGTCCAGCCCAGCGCCGCATTGCTGAAGTCCGGACTGGGCACGGCGTTGTGGATGTAGTCCTTCCAGGTCCAGAGCGCGTAACCCTCCGCGTAGCCCTGCAAGACCGGGGCCGCCTGCTCCAGGAACTCGGGGATGTCTTCGGGGGCCAGGCGGCCGTTGTTGTCATAGCCGGGCGTATAGTCTTCGACCAGGAACTGGTCGATGAAGATGCGACGGTTTCCGGTGACGTTGCGGACGCGCTCCAGGATCATCTGTAGCCGTTCAGCCGCCGTTTCCGGCTCCAGTCGCTCACCCTGGTTCAGTCCACCCATGGCCGGCGACCAGTAAATGGTGACCCATTCCGCGCCCGGCAAGTCCCAGGAGGGTTCGTGCACGTACCACTCGGTGACCTCGCCGTCTTCGCCGTAGACCGGGTCTGAATCGATACGGATTTCCATGGAAAGGCGTGGAAAACGCGCCTGCGCCGGGACGAAAAACCGATTCACCCACGCATCGTCCATGAATTCCAGGAACAGCGCGTACCCGGGATGCTTGCGGGCCGGTGCCGGCACCTCGTTCCAGGCGGCGAATTCGCGACCATAGACCCGGGACACCTCGCCCAGGCTCATGCGCTCGCGCAACCAGGCGGTGTAGCCCAGGGGTCCGGCGCGCTCCAGGCGACGTTTCTCCGGCGCGTCACCCAGCCAGGTGATGGCCCAGAAGTCCTCCCAGGCCAGGAAACCGAAGGCCAGGTTTTCGCGATCTCCGACGGCCGCCCAGAGCGCCTCAACGTAGTCCAGCCAGGCCTCGTAAACCGCTTCGTCATGCCACATCTCGACCAGCCATTCGCCGGGGCGCTCAACCGCGCTGTCCCAGGCGTATCCCACGCGCAAAACCACCTGCAGTTCGTTCTCGGCCGCCAGGTCAATCAGCGCCAGCAGGCGGCGAACGCGATCCGGGTCAATTTGCCCGTCGGTCCTGGATGCCGCGAACCCCGGCCAGGGGACCACCAGCACAACGGTGTTGAAGCCGTCTTCGCGCAGTTGCGGAAAGTCGCTTCGCGCCTGTTCCAGCAGGGCCGTGTTCCACATGTTCACGGCCCAGCCCTCGCCGAACCAGTGCGTGCCGCGCAGGTAGGGGCCGCCTTCGTGAGCCTGGGCCGACGGTACGTCCGCATTCGGACCGGGACGCCCAAAGCGCACCCACCACGACGTGGCCAGCACGATGGCCAGCAGCACGAGATAGATGATCAGTCGGTTTCGGGACATTTCACTTCCACCGGGCGAAGCGCGCATTGTACTGCAAGCTCCGGCGCGTTGAGCGGCGTTGCGGAACCCCGTAGAATGCCGCCTCCAGCCGCAACAAGGCGGCCGCCGCTCCAGCCTGCCCCATGTCCGATACACCCTCCCGACTGCCCCTGATCTTCGCCACGCTGGCGGCCGCCTGGCTGCTGTTCCTGGCCGCGTGGGGCCTGGGCGCCTGGGCCGTGGCGACGAATGCATGGCCGTGGCCGCAGATCCAGTCACTGATGGGGTTCGTCGCCGGCGACAAGGAAGAAGGCACGACGCTGGCCGAAAAGGTGAAGAACGATTTCGGCTGGAAGCCGGCGCGGCATATCGTCGAATCTCAACGAGAGTATGTACCGCCCGAGGGCTACGGCGAATTGGCCGGGTTACCCATCCGCGACCGTCGCCAGTCGCCACTCTTGCACCTGGAAGACGCGGCGCCCCGGGGCTACCGCCTGCTGTACGGTACTTTCGATTTCCAGGACAGCCTGCATGGCGCCGTGTTGCTGGGGCCGAACGGCGATATCGTCCGGACCTGGGCCGTCAGCCAGGAAGATGCCGAATGGGCGAAGCGAAACGACAAAAACGTCTTTCCGCACGGCCTGGAAATCCTGCCCGACGGCGGCCTGGTCGTGACCTTCGACGGCGGCAGCTCCATCAGCCGCTACGATTGGTGCGGCGAACTGGAATGGCGCACAAAGGGGTTGTTCCACCACTCGGTCAGCTGGGACGGCGCCGATACCGTGTGGTCCTGGGGCACCCCGGACGGCACGCTGAAGAACGGCGAGTTCGCGGTACAGTTGAACGTTAATGACGGTTCCATCATCCGCGGCATCCACATGGATCATGTCTGGCCGAAGAACCCGGACATGGACATTTTCGGCATCAAGCAGGACGACAAGCCGAAAGGGTCGACCTGGCTGTTCGACCGCTGGCATGTCAATGATGTCGAGCCGCTTCCGGCCGCGCTGGCCCCGGCGTTCCCGGGCTTTGAAGCCGGTGACCTGCTGATGAGCTTTCGCTCCATCAACCTGGTGTTCGTGGTCGACCCGGACACCCTGGCCGTGAAGTGGTGGCGCCAGGGCCTGGTCCGTCGCCAGCACGACCCGGACTGGAACACCGACGGCTCGATCAGCATTTTCGACAACAACATGCATCGCGATTACTCGCGGATTTTCAGCATCGACCCGGCCAGTTTTGAGGCCACCATTCCCGTCGACGGCGCCGACTACGATTTCTACACCTGGCACCGCGGCAAGCACCAGAAGCTGCCCAATGGCGGCTACCTCGTCACCTCCACCGAGCAGGGCCGTGTGTTCGAGACCGACGCCGACGGCACCATCGTTTTTGAGTTCATCAACCGCTACGGCGACAATGGGGGGCAGCTGGCGATGTCCGAAGCCCGCTGGTTGCCGACCGACTTCTTCAAGGAACTGCCGACATGCGCGGACTGACCATTTTCATCCTCCTGGCCGGATTGGCCCTGCTGCCGACGTCCGCCATGGCCTATATCGGCCCGGGCCTGGGCCTCGGCGCACTCGCCGTGATCGGCGGCGTGCTGCTGTCGATCCTGGTGGCCGTGTTCGCGATTGTCTGGTACCCGCTCAAGCGCGCTCGCGCCAAACGACGTGAGGCCCGCGCGCAGGGCGCCGATGCCGACAGCTGAGACCTGGGCCATCCTGGCGGCCTCCACCGCCGCCTGCGTGGTCGTGGTGGAACTCTTTTTCCGCCTGCCCTTCATTGCCAGTGTCGAATCCGTCAATCGCGCCTCCCTGCGCGCGCTTGACACCGTACGCTCGCCGCGCGTTTCCGACCACTGGAAAGAAAAAGTCCTGCCCCGGTACGCGGCCCGCATCCTGCTGGCCAGCCTGAAACTGGGTGGACTGCTGTTGTTGTGTGGCGCGGTTTTCGTGGCCGTCTACTTTGCCGTCGGCTGGCTTTGGATGCGCGACCTGGTCATGGTTTCGGAGACCCTCGGTCGCGCATGGGTACAACTGGGCATGCTGGTGATTGGCGTGGCATGGGCCATTGTCCGCGCCCGCCTGGGCCAGCGTGGCCGGGCCGGGCGCCCGGTCGAGGAACATTCGCCGTCTTCCATGATGCTCCATCGCCTCGCACTCGGTAGCCAGTCCATGCGCGAATTCGCGTTTGCAATTGACGGCCGCCGGGCGCGCGCCGCGATTGAGAACGTCAAGGTCGAGCGTCCCGTTTATGTCACCGGGCTGGCGCGGGCCGGCACCACCATCGTGCTGGAAGCACTGTATGCCAGCGGCCGTTTTGCCTCGTTCACGTATCGCGACATGCCCTTCATCATGGCGCCTTACACCTGGGGCGGACTGACCGGGCGGGGTCGCGGCAAGGGCGAGCGCCGTGAACGCGCGCACGGCGACCGCATCCAGGTCGGGCTGGACAGCCCGGAAGCCTTCGAGGAAGTCTTCTGGACCACGTTCGCCGGCCGTGACACGACTGGTGGCGGCGGGCTGCAACCGGTGGCCGGCTCGAACCCGGACGTCATCGAGCGCTACCGGGCGTACATCCGGCGATTTCTCGCCCGTGCGCGCCGGCATCGTAATGCGCCGTCGCTACGGTACCTGGCCAAGGACAATAACCATATCCTCAGGCTGGACTGGCTGCGCGAAGCGTTCCCGGACGCCATCATCGTGACGCCGTTCCGTGACCCCGTGAGCCACGCCGCCTCGCTGCTGCGCCAGCACCAGCGTTTCCTGGCGCGGCACGCGTCCGACCCCTTCGGCCTGGAATACATGGACTGGCTGGGCCATTTCGAATTCGGCGCCCATCACCGGCCCTTCCTGGTCGGCGGACACCGGCCGGCCCGGCGGTCGGAGGAACTGCTTGAACCGCGCTACTGGCTGGAATACTGGGCCTCGGTTTACGGCGACCTGCTGGAGCGCCATGGCGACGCCGTCGCCTGGCTGGACTACGGCAAGCTGTGCCGCGAACCGGCCAGCATGCTCGCCTCGCTCGCCAGCCTGGTTGGCCTGGAGACCGAAGCGCTGGCGCCCTGGGCCGACCAGGTCAGCGCCCCCGCGCCCGTTGAACGACCGGAATTCGAGGCGGTAGTCAGTGACCGCGTCCGTGCCGTCTACGCCGCGTTGCAAGCGCGCTCGATCTGAGCGCCACGCCGGCAATCCGGCATCCAAAGGTATAATTCCGCGGTTGCGCCCCCGGCGCCCGAATTCAAATCGAGGACAGAACATGAATCGTATCGTCAAATGGCTCGCACCGGCAGCACTGCTGGTACCCGGCCTGTGCACCGTCCCCGCGGCGTCCGCGCAGGAGGCCGCCGACACTGACATCCTGCCTTTCAAGGCCCATACCGAGACGCTGGAGAACGGCCTGGAAGTCATCGTCATCGACACCGGCTTCCCGAACCTGGTCTCCGTGCAGATCCCCGTGCAGACCGGTTCACGAAACGAAGTCGAGGACGGCAAGTCCGGTTTCGCGCACTTCTTCGAGCACATGATGTTCCGCGGCACGCCCAACGTGTCGGCGGCGGAGTACGAGGCCGCGATGACCCGCGCCGGCGCCCGCCGTAATGCCTACACCACCGACGATTACACCAACTACTACGCCACCTTTGCGGCCGAGGACCTGGAAGAGGTGCTGCGCATCGAGGCCGACCGCTTCATGAACCTCGAGTACTCCGTCGAGGACTTCAAGACCGAGGCGCGCGCGGTGCTGGGCGAATACAACAAGAACTCGGCCAACCCGGTGCGCAAGATCCTGGAAGTGCAGCGCGACAACGCTTACTCGGTGCACCCCTACCAGCACACGACGATGGGCTTCATCGAGGACATCGAGGACATGCCCAACGAGTTCGACTACTCGCGCACATTCTTTGAGCGCTGGTACCGGCCGGAAAACACCGCGCTGATCATTGCCGGCGATGTCGATGTCGATGCGACCATGGCGCTGGTGAAGCAGTACTGGGGCCCCTGGAACCCGCCTGCCACCGAAACGCTGGCCATTCCGGAACAGGCTGGACCGTCCGGGCCCGTGTACGCCAGCGTCGACTGGACCAGCGACACCCTGCCCTACGTGACCGTCGGTTTCCACGGCCCCGCGGTGCTGCCCGACCCGTACGAGTGGACCGCGCTGAGCATGATTTTCGACCTCTACTTCAGCGAGACCTCCGAGCTGTACAAGCGCCTGGTCGAACAGGAACAGGTGGTCGACCAGTTCTTTACCTACGCGCCGGCGCGCGTTGACCCCTATCTCGCCACCGTGTTCGCCCGCGTCAAGGATCCGGCGCAGGCCACCTACGTGCGCGATGAAATCCTGAAGACCTTCGCCCTGGCCCGTGCCGAGCAGGTCGATGGCGAGCGCCTGGACGAGGCCAAGTCGAACCTGCGCTACGGCTTCACCCGCGGCCTGGACAACACCGGCGATATTGCTGCAGAGCTGGCCTCCTGGGTGCATTTCGAACGCGATTACGACACCCTGAACCAGGTCTACACGGCGTATGACACGCTGGCGCCCAGCGACCTGCACGAAGTGGCGGAAAAGTATTTCACCGACGAGCGCCTGGTGGTGACCACGCTGGCGAAGGACGGGCTGCCCGAAGACATCGGTGACCTGCCGGCGATGACCGCGATGGCGCCCGTCGCCGAGCCCGCCACGCTGGATGTCCTGGTGCAGGACAATGCCCTGCCGGTCATCAACATGAAGCTGCTCTTCGACATCGGCTCGGCCTACGACCCGCCCGGCAAGGAAGGCCTGGCCTACCTGGCCGCGTCCATGATCACCGACGCCGGCTCGAAGGCCATGGCCATCAGCGAGATTAACGCGGCCATGTTCCCGATCGCCGCCTCGTTCAACGCGCAGGTGGACAAGGAGATGACCACGTTCACCGGCGTCTTTGCCGCGGAAACCTGGGAAACGTTCCTCGACCTGGCGCTGCCGATGCTCACCGAGCCCGGTTTTCGCGAGGCCGATTTCGAGCGCCTGCGTGACACGCAGCTGAACACGCTGACCGAAGACCTGCGTAACAATAACGAAGAGTGGCTGAGCAAGGTGGCGCTGCAACGCCAGGTGTTCCGCGACACGCGCTATGCCTACCCGGCCATCGGCACGGTGGAAGGCCTCAACGCGATCACCCTGGACGACGTGAAGGCCTTCGTGGCCGACGCCTACGCCCTCGGCCGCCTGCGTATCGGCATCAACGGCAATGTCCCTGAAGGCCTGGTCGAGCGCCTCGGCGTGGACCTCGCGGCGCTTCCGGAAACGTCTTCACTCACCGACAGCGGCGTGCCCGTGGCGAACGTTCCCCAGGGCCGGCAGGTGGAGATCATCGAGAAAGACACCCGCGCCACGGCCATCACCCTGGGGCACCCGATCGAGATCATCCGCGGTGACGACGATTTCGCCGAACTGTGGCTGGCGCGCACCTGGCTGGGCGAGCACCGCTCGGCCGTGTCCCGCCTGTACCAGCGCATCCGCGAGATTCGCGGCATGAACTACGGTGACTATGCTTACATCGAGTCGTTCGACAACGGCATGTTCCAGTTCTTCCCTGACCCGAACAACGCGCGCAAATCACAGCTGTTCGAGATCTGGATTCGCCCGGTGGAGCCGCAGAATGCCCACATGGCCACGCGCATCGCCATCTACGAGCTGCAGCAGCTCATCGCAAACGGCCTGACGGAAGCGCAGTTCCAGGAAATCCGCAATTACCTGGCCAAGAACGTGTTCGTCATGACCGCCACCCAGGACCAGCAGGTCGGCTATGCACTCGATTCCACCTGGTACGGCATCGACGAGTTCGCCACGTACATGCGCGATGCGCTGGCGGACATGACCGTCGAGGACGTCAACGCGGCCATCCGCCGGCATTTCTCGGCCGAAGACCTGTTTATCAGCTACGTGACAAAAGATGCGGACGGGCTGAAGGCTTCGCTGCTCAGCGACGACTTTTCCCCCATCACGTACGACGCGGACAAGCCGCAGGCCCTGCTGGACGAGGACCAGGTGATTGGCGCGCTGGAACTGGATATTGACGCCGACGATGTGACCATCGTACCGGTCGAAGAAGTCTTCCGGGACTGAGCAGGCGGCGGGCGCGTTCCGACGGGCCCGCCGTCCGTTCGCTAGAATGGTGCGACCAATGACCAACAAGCAACGGGTGCCAGCCCACTGAGTGGAGGATCAATGACCGAAAAATACGAGATGCCAGACCCGGACCAGCCCGAACACTTTGACCCGGACACGGAGCCCGGGGAACCCGCCACACAGACAGACAGCTGGTACCGGATCAATCCACCCGTATTTTTTGGCGCAGGCGGTTTGTGCCTGTTGATCGTGCTGTTCGCCGTGTTGTTCCAGGATGCCGCCGAGACCGTATTCGCACAGGTCCAGAACTGGGTCGTTTCGAAGGCGGGGTGGTTTTACGTGCTCTCCGTCGCGATTTTCCTGGTGTTCGTTGTCATCCTCGCCATCTCGAATCTGGGCAAGATCAAGCTGGGGCCGGATCACAGCGAGCCGGACTACAGTTACAGCTCATGGTTCGCCATGCTGTTCTCCGCGGGAATGGGCATTGGCCTGATGTTTTACGGGGTCGCCGAGCCGGTCATGCACATGACCGCGCCACCGGACGCCGACCCGTCTACCGTGGACGCCGCCCGCGAGGCCATGCGGATCACGTTCTTCCACTGGGGCATCCACGCCTGGGCAATCTACGCGGTGGTGGCGTTGTCCCTGGCCTATTTTTCTTTTCGACAGAACCTGCCGCTGACCATTCGTTCCGCGCTCTACCCACTGATCGGCGACCGGATTCACGGGCCGATCGGACACGCAGTCGATACGTTTGCCGTGCTGGGCACGCTGTTCGGTGTCGCCACATCTCTGGGCGTCGGCGTCATCCAGGTCAACGCCGGGCTGGCCTACCTGGTGGATGCCCCCGTCAGTGTCGGCCTGCAGGTGGCGCTGATTGCCGGCATCACCGCGCTGGCGACGACCTCCGTGGTGATGGGCCTGGACGGCGGCATTCGTCGCGTATCTGAACTCAACATCCTGCTCGCGGTCGCCCTGCTGCTGTTCGTGCTGTTCGCGGGGCCGACCGAATTCCTGCTCAAGGCATTCGTGCAGAACACCGGTCACTACATGGGCGAACTGGTCGAAACCACGTTTAACCTGAACGCCTACGAACCCAAGGGCTGGCTGGGCGGATGGACCCTGTTCTACTGGGGCTGGTGGATCGCCTGGTCGCCGTTCGTCGGCATGTTCATCGCCCGGGTTTCACGCGGGCGCACCATCCGCGAATTCGTCATTGGCGTGCTGCTGGTGCCCACGGGCTTTACCTTCATGTGGATGACCGTTTTCGGTGACACGGCCCTGTTCGTGATCCTGCAGGAGGGCTACACGGAATTGGGTGACGCAGTCGCCGCGGACACCTCCGTGGCCCTGTTCAAATTCCTGGAACATCTGCCGATGGCGGCCATCACGTCGACACTGGCGACGTTGCTGGTGGTCACCTTCTTTGTCACTTCCTCGGACTCCGGCTCACTGGTCGTCGACATGCTGACCTCCGGCGGTACGGACGAGAACACGCCGGTCTGGCAGCGGATTTTCTGGGCGGTCATCGAGGGTGCCATCGCCGCTTCGCTGTTGCTGGCCGGTGGCCTGGAGGCCCTGCAGACAGCCACGATCACCTCGGCGCTGCCGTTCTGCGCCATCATGTTGCTGATCTGCTGGGGACTATGGAAGGCCCTGCGCGTCGACTACGCCAAGCGCACCACCCAGGTCTCGACCATCCTGCCACCACGGGTGCCGCACAATCCCGTACCGTGGCAGCAACGGCTGGCCCGGGTCATCGACCATCCGACCCGTGACCAGGTCACGGCTTTCCTGGACCGAGTTGCAACACCGGCCATGGAGCAGGTCGCGGAGGAATTGAGACGGCGCGAGTTGCAGGTCGAGGTCAAATCCGAAGATAGCGGCAATCGCCGGTGGATCGAGGTCATTCACGGAGACGAGATGGAGTTCTTCTATTCCGTTCACCTGAGGCCCTACACGCCACCCAGCTTCGCGATGCGTGACACCAGCGCAAAACGCGGCGAAGCACTGCGCTTCTACCAGGCCGAGGTCTACCTGCGCGAGGGTGGCCAGGGGTACAGCATCATGGAATGGACCATCGACCAGGTCATCGCCGATATCATCGACCACTATGAGAAGCACATACGCTTCCTGGCCGCCGTGCGGCGCAAACCGCGCGACAGTAGCGGCAAACCGGAGCCCGTGGAATCAGAGCACCGGCGCGGCCAGGCGTGACAGGCTGACTCCGAGGCGCCACAGAAAGCTGCGTTCCTCCAGTGTCGCGGGGTCGAGTTCATCGGCATGCTGGAAGTCGGCCTCGAACATGGTTTCCATCTCGGCGGCGAAGGCGGCGTCGTGGATAAGCGCGGTGACCTCGAAATTCAGGCGGAATGAACGGTTGTCAAAATTGGCCGTTCCCACCCACGCCGTCTCCTGGTCCACCAGGCCCACCTTTTCGTGCAGGAATCCGGGACGGTATTCATAGAACCGGATGCCCAGGCCTTCGAGCTGCTGGATGTAATGGTAGGCCGCCAGGAACACGACCGGGTTGTCGCCCTTGCCAGTGAGCAGTACGCGCACGTCGACACCGCGAAGGGCCGCCAGCTCCAGTGCTTTCATAACGGCCTCGTCGGGCACGAAGTAAGGCGCGGATAGCCAGATTCGTTCCTTCGCGGCATTCAGTGCGTTGACGAACATCAGCCCGGCGGTTTCCAGGTGTTGCGTGGGCGCGGACGCGATGATCATCGCGTGCACATCGTTGTTGGCATCCGGCTCCACCGGCGTCCAGTCCAGCACCGGCAGCTTGCGGGTGGCCCAGTACCAGTCGGACAGGAACACGGCCTGCAGCTGCAACGCGGCAGGGCCATCGAGGCGCACATGGGTGTCGCGCCAGGGGCTGAATTCGGGGTCCAGGCCCAGGTATTCATCACCGACGTTATGGCCGCCCACCCAGCTGCTGGCGCCGTCCACGACGACAATCTTGCGGTGGTTGCGGAAGTTCACCTGGAACCGGTTGGTCAGGCCCTGCGTGGGCCGGAAGGAGCTGACCTGGACACCCGCGTCGCGTAACTCGTTCACGTACGACTCGGGCAGGCCCTTGCTGCCCACCTCGTCGTACAGGAAAAACACCCGCAAGCCGTCCCCGGCCCGGTCGATCAGTGCGTCTTTCAGGCGCCGTCCCAGCCCGTCGTCATGAACCATGTAGAACTGCACCAGGATGTATCGCTCAGCCGCGGCAATGCCATCCATGATGCTGTCGAAGGTCGCTTCGCCGTTCACCAGCAGGGTCGCCTGGTTACTTCGCGTCAGCACTGCACCGGTCAGCCGTTCCATGGCTTCGAAAGAAGGCCGGGTCTCATCATGCCGGGCGCGGTAACCGGACAGGTTTGACCGCATGTCCGCCACCACCGCGTCAATGTCGCTCCGGCGTTCCTCGTAGGCATCGACGAAGCCTTCGAACTTGCTGCGGCCGAATACCCAGTACGCCGGCACCGCGGCAAAGGGAAAACTGACGAGCGCCACCGACCAGGCAATCGCGCCCTGGGCGGTCCGTGCGGTCATAACGGCGTTAACGGCGGAGAGTCCGCCCATGATGTAGAAAAACGCGACGATGGTCGAAATCAACATGGTTTTCCGGGGCTTCTTCATGTCAGTGGGGTATTGGCGTAGGCGACGTTCTCCTCCGTGACCCGGAAATCGCAGACCAGCGGCAGGTGATCGGAGTAGCGCGCCCGCGGCACTTCAAAACGGGTGACTTCGATACCCGCGCCGTAGAGCACGAAATCCAGCTCCGAGCGCGGCGACCGGCTTGGATAGGTCGGCAACCGGTCAACGTTGGCGCTTTTCAGGCCCGCGGCCTGCATGAACAGGTACATTTCGTGCTCGCCGAAGAACGTGTTGAAGTCGCCCGCGACGATCACGGGCTTGTCGCCGGCAGTAATCAGTTCGTGCAGGTGCCGCAGCTGGTACTGGCGATGACGGTACTTCAGCGACAGGTGCACGAGAAAAATTCGCACCTGCTCCAGCTCCAGCTCGATAATCAGGCGCTTGATGCCGGTGTTGAAATAATGGAACCGCTCGCCGTGCACCCGCGGCGCGGCCAGGAAGGCGTTGGCCTGGTTGCGCAGCACCGGGATGTTCTTGTGAACCGAGGCTTCGCCGTATTTGCACTCGTAGGTCGAATAATGACCGATGGCGTCGGCAATCATCTCCGCCTGGTTCCGGCGGCCGGTTCTGTACGAACCGGTATCAATTTCGATCAGGCCGACGATATCGGCGTCCTGCTGGCGGATGAACTCCGTGATACGGGCCAGGTTCACCTTGCTGGTCCGCACATACCCGGCGCCCGGCACCGGCAGGTTGAAGGCCATGCCCGTACCGGCCGCGTAGCGAATGTTGTAGAGCAGCAAGCGCAACGAACGTGCGTTCTCGGCCACCGTTCCGGGTGGCGCGGCATCCTCCATGGCCTGCGACGCTTCCTCGCTCACGAATGCTCCAGCTTGATTCAAATGTCCTGCCGCTAGTGTAACGCTTCATCGCGACCTTCAGGTGTCAGTCCATGACACCACCACCAAAGTTCAGTTATTGTTTCGCCGCTTAATATTCACGAGGAGAATAATGCATGGCCCTGCCCCCGCTGCCGAGAGACCGTGACAACGACTACACCCATGCCATGGCGGAATCCCGCCGCACCACCGTCCAGGCGGCCAGCGGCGTGGCGCTGGCGCATACCGGTTCGTACTCCATCGACCCGGCGGCGCTGCCCGGCAATATCGAGCATTTCAGTGGCGTGGCGCAGGTGCCGATGGGTTTCGCCGGACCGCTGCGGGTGAACGGCGAACACGCCCGCGGCGAGTTCTACGTACCCATGGCCACCACCGAGGGCACGCTGCTGGCCAGCTACAACCGCGGTATGCGACTGACACGCGAGGCCGGCGGCATCCGCGCGACGGTGATCGACGATGCCATGCAGCGGGCGCCGGTGTTCACGTTCACCGATGCGGCCGCCGCGCGCGACTTCGGCGCCTGGGTGGCGGACAATTTCGAAGACATCAAGGCAAAGGCCGAGGAAACCACCACTTTCGGTCAATTGCGAGACATCGAACAATACGCGGCCGCGAAGATGCGCTGGCTGCGGTTCAACTACGAATGCGGTGACGCGGCCGGGCAGAACATGGTCAGCAAGGCCACGCGCCATGCCTGCCAGTGGATCCTGTCGCAGCAACCGCCCGGGCTGGAGGACTTCGCCCTGGCGGCCAACTTCGACACCGACAAGAAACATTCCTGGGTCAACAACCTGCATACCCGCGGCAAGCGCGTGGTGGCGGAGATCACCCTGCCGGCGGACCTGGTGCGCGACGTGATGCACACCACGCCCGAAGCGCTCTACCGGCAACGGCAGCTCTCCAACCTGGGGGCGCTGATGTGCGGCTCGACCTTGAACGGCGCGCATTTTGCCAACGGCATCACGGCGATCTTCATCGCCTGCGGCCAGGATGTCGCCAACCTGGCCGAGTCGATGGCCGGCTGGGTCTACAGCGAAATCACCCCGGACGGCCACTATTACTTCTCGGCGACCATCCCGTCGCTGGTCGTCGGCACCTACGGCGGCGGCACTGGCCTGCCGACGCAGCGCGAATGCCTGGAAACGCTGGGCTGCTACGGGCGTGGCACCGTGAAGAAGTTCGCCGAGATCGTCGCCGCGACGGTGCTGTGCGGTGAACTGTCACTGGCGGCCGCGGTGGTCGCCGACGAGTGGGTGTCGAGCCACGAGCACTACGGCCGCAACCGGCCGTGAGGCGCGGCGAACCGGCGGTCAGGCCACGCGTTCGCGCACTTCCGCGCTGACCTCGTCCAGCACGTTCCGGAACCAGCGGTGCGCGGGGGTTTCGGCGTAATGCGGATGCCACAGCAGGTGCAAGTCGAATGGGCAGGCCTCGAACGGCACCGGCAGCATTTTCAGCGGCAGGTAGCGGATGTACTGGTTGGCCACCACCCGCGGCGTCACCACGATCAGGTCGGTATTGGCGGCAATAACCGGACCCATCAGGAAATTCGGCGTGGTCAGGGCCACCTGCCGGTTCAGGCCCTGTTCGGTGAGCACCTGGTCGATCAGGTCGGTGCGCTGGCCGCCCGAGACCCAGACGTGTTTCGCCGCGAGAAACTCCTCGCGGCTGATGCGGTCGCCGTAGGCCTTGTTCTCCGCGCCCACCAGCACCACCAGCGTGTCGCTGAGCAGGTACTGCTTTGACAACCGCTTCGGAATATTGCGAAACAGCCCGAGCGCGTAGTCGTACTCGCCTTCCTCGAGCTCCTGTTCCGGCACTTCGCGTTGCAGCGACTGCACCTTGACGTGAACCGACGGCGCTTCCTCGTGCAGGCGCCGGATCAACCGGGGCAACAACAGGAACTGCAGGTAATCGGTGGCGAGCAGGCGGAAGACCTGTTTGCTGGTCGCGGGTTCGAAATCCGGCTCCGGCAACAGCGTATTTTCAATCGATTTAAGCGCCAGGCGGACGGGTTTCTCCATGACCAGCGCCCGCGGTGTCGGCTGCATGCCGCGCGTGGTGCGCACCAGCACCGGGTCGTCCAGCAGGGTCCGCAGGCGGGCCAGCGCGTTGCTCATGGCCGGCTGGCTGATCGAGACCCGTTCCGCGGCGCGGGAGACGTTGCGCTCGCGCATCAGGGCGTCAAAAGCACGCAAAAGGTTGAGGTCGAAGTTATTAATATTCATTGCCTGTATACACCAATACGTACTATCAATTTCAAAAATAATATGACAAACGGTAGCGTATTGACACAGAAGAGGCCACCGCGCCACTGAAGCGACGGGGCCCGGGCTCTCAACCCCATTCAACCTGCACGAGGCACTGACGCCACATGACGCAATACCGTGCGCCCCTGCGCGACTTTAATTTCATTCTCAACGACGTGCTGCAGCTGGGCGAACGCCTGCGCGAACTGGGTCACGACGAGATCGGCGCCGAGTTCATCGAAACGGTGCTGGAAGAAGGCGGCCGCCTGGCCGAAGAGGCATTCGCGCCACTGAACCGTGCCGGCGACGAGGCCGGATTGCGCTGGGACGACGGCGAGGTGACCACGCCGGACGGCTTCCGCGAGGCCTACAGGGCCTATTGCGATAACGGCTGGTCATCGATGGCCGCACCCGCCGGGTTCGGCGGCCAGGGCCTGCCTTTCAGCCTGGCGGGCCCCGTGCACGAGTTTTTCGGTTCCGGCAACCTGGCGCTGCGCTGCTACTGCGGCCTGACCGAGGGCGCGGTGGCGACCATTCACGCCCACGCCAGCGACACGCTGAAGGCCGCTTACCTGGAAAAGATGATCAGCGGCGAATGGTCCGGCACCATGTGCCTGACCGAGCCGCATGCCGGCACCGATCTCGGCATTCTCCGAACCCGTGCGGAACGGGCGGATGACGGCAGTTACCGCGTCACCGGCAACAAGATCTTCATCACCGGCGGCGAGCACGACCTCAGCGGCAACATCATCCACCTGGTGCTGGCGCGGCTGCCGGACGCCCCGGCCGGCAGCCGCGGCATCAGCCTGTTCCTGGTGCCGAAGTTCCTGCCGGACGCAGACGGCGCCCCGGGCGAGCGCAACGGTGTTCGCTGCGAATCGGTCGAGCACAAGATGGGGTTACGCGCCTCCGCCACCGCCGCGCTGTCGTTCAACGACGCGAAAGCCTGGATTATCGGCGAGGAGCACCGCGGCCTGGCCTGCATGTTCACGATGATGAACGGCGCCCGCTACGACGTCGGCATCCAGGCGCTGGGCCAGGCCGAGCCGGCGTACCAGGCAGCCGCCACCTATGCCGCCGAACGGTTACAGTCGCGCTCGCTGAGCGGGCCGAAGGCGCCGGACAAGGCCGCCGACCCGATTATCGTGCACCCCGACGTGCGCCGCATGCTGCTCACCCAGAAGGCGTTGATCGAGGGTAGTCGCTGGCTGGCCTGCCGCGTGGCGCTGCTGATTGACGGCGAGCGCGACCTGCCGCCGGGCGAGGCGCGGGCGAAGAACGACCGGCGCCTGGCGTTCTGGACGCCCATCGTCAAGGCCTTCGTCTCCGATGCCGCGCAGGAAGCCATTTCGCTGGGCATCCAGGTGCACGGCGGCCACGGTTATATCTGCGAGACCGGCGTCGAACAGCGCGCCCGCGATGCCCGCATCCTGCCCATCTGGGAAGGCACCAACGGCATCCAGGCGCTCGACCTGGTGCGCCGCAAGCTGCTGGGCGACGGCGGCGAAACCTTCGCCGAAATGCTGGCCGACCTGCGCGCGGAACAGGCCGCCCTGCCCCATCACGCGGCGACGGACGGGCTGGCGACGCGGGCGGCGAATCTGCTGGACGACTGGGAGGCGCTGGGCCAGGCGGTCACCGAGGCCGCGGCGCGTGATCCCGAGGAGATCGGTGCCTGCTCGGTCGATTTCCTGCAGTTCTCCGGCTACGCGATGCTGGCGCATGGCTGGTTACAGATGGCGTCCGTGGCCGCCGCGAAACGCGACCGAGGCGAAGGTGACGCGGCATTCTGCGGCGCCAAGCTGGCCACCGCGCAGTTCTATTTCGACCGCATCGCGCCGCGCACGCTGGCGCATCGCGCCGCACTACAATCGGGCGCCGAGAACCTTTTTGCCATCGACGCCGGGGCCTTCGCCCATGGCTGAACCAAGAGGAACCCCACCACCCGGATGAACGGCTTCGGCTTCACCACCTGCCCCAACATCGTCTGCGAGCGCGGCGGCGCACGCGAACTGGCAGGTTTGTGCCGGGAGACCGGCATGCGCAGGGTGATGCTCGTGACCGACCCCGGCATTGTCCGGCTCGGGCTGCACAAACCGGCGCTGGCCGGCTTCGAAGCCGCCGACACGGCGCTGACGCTGTTCGACAGAGTCGAGGCCGACCCGGCCGAGTCCACTATCCTGGCGGCCGTGAAACGCGCCCGCGAAGAAAACGTCGACGGCGTCGTCGGTTTTGGCGGCGGCAGCTCGATGGACGTCGCCAAGCTGGTCGCCCTGCTTGCGCATCCCGATACGAAACAGGCCATTGGCGATGTTTACGGCGTCGGCAACGCGAAAGGCCGGCGCCTGCCGCTGGTGCTGGTGCCGACCACCGCCGGTACCGGTTCGGAGGTCACACCCATCGCCATCGTCACGACGGGCGAAACCACGAAGATGGGCGTGGTCAGCCCGCTGTTGCTGCCCGACGCCGCCCTGCTGGACGCCGAACTGACCCTGGGCCTGCCGCCCGCGGTGACCGCCGCCACCGGCGTCGACGCCATGGTGCACGCCATCGAGGCCTACACCAGCCGGATTCGCAAGAACCCGATCTCCGACGGCCTGGCGCGCGAGGCGTTGGGGCACCTGTCACGGTCGATTCATACCGCGGTGCATGAAGGCGACAACCTCGAGGCGCGTGAACACATGCTGCTGGGCGCCATGCTGGCGGGCCAGGCGTTCGCCAATGCGCCGGTGGCCGCGGTGCACGCGCTGGCCTACCCGCTGGGCGGGCAATTCCACATTCCGCACGGGCTGTCGAACTCGCTGGTGCTGCCACACGTGATGCGCTTCAACATCAGCCACGCGGCCGCCCCGTATGCCGAGCTCGCCCCGCTGGTGTTTCCGGACACCCACTGGTCGGGCAGCGACCAGTCCATTGCCAACGACCTGATCGACCGCATCGAGGGGCTGATCGAAAGCCTGGAACTGCCGGATCGGCTGGAACGCATGGACATCGCCCCCGAGGCGCTGACGGGCCTGGCCGAGGACGCCATGGGGCAGCAGCGGCTGCTGGTGAACAACCCGCGCGAAGTCAGCTACGACGATGCGCTGGCCATCTACCGGGCCGCTTACTGATGAGCGGCTCGAATCAACAGCGGCCCACGCCCGGCACCCGCGATGACTACGCCGTCTACTACCCCGTGACCACGCGCTGGGCAGACAACGATGCATACGGGCATGTCAACAACGTCGCCTTTTACGCGTTTTTCGATACCGCGGTGAACCGCTTCCTGGTCGAGGCCGGCGGACTGGACATCCACGCGGGCCCGGTGATCGGCTACGTGGTCCGCTCCGGCTGTGATTACCATGCGCCGGTGGCTTATCCTCAGGATCTTGAAGTGGGGGTGCGCGTCGATCGCCTCGGCGGCAGTTCGGTCACCTATGGCGTCGGCGTGTTCGCCGCCGACTCGGCCAGCGCCGCGGCGGATGGCCATTTCGTCCATGTTTTTGTCGACCGCGGGAGCGGCCGGCCCACCCCGATTCCGGGGGCGATCCGTGACGCCCTCGCCACCCTTTGCCCGGACGTCCGCGAACGGTCGCCTGGCACCAAATAGATGCTCAAGGAGCCCATTTTTCATGAGTGAACCATTGCAATACCGGGTCGAAGACGGCCTCGCCATCGTCACGCTGGATGCCCCGCCGGTGAACAGCCTGGGGCAGGCCATGCGCGCCGCCCTGCTGGCCGCGCTTGAACAGGCGCTGGCCGACAATGCCGTCAGCGCGATCGTGCTGGCCTCGTCACAGAAAGTGTTCTGTGGCGGCGCCGACATCAGCGAGTTCGGCACGCCGAAAGCGGGCGCGGAACCGGACCTGCCGGGCCTGCTCAACACCATCGAGGCGGCGGGCAAGCCCGTGATCGCCGCCATCAACGGAATCGCCCTGGGTGGCGGCCTGGAACTGGCGCTGGCCTGCGACTATCGCTTCGCCGCGCCCGGTGCGAAAGTCGGCCTGCCGGAAGTGAACCTCGGCCTGATTCCCGGCGCCGGCGGCACCCAGCGCCTGCCGCGCTTCGCCGGCGTGCCCAAGGCACTGGAGATGATCACGGGCGGCAAGCCCATCGCGGCGAAGGACGCGCTGGAACACGGCATTGTCGACGCCATGGCCGGCCCCGACCAGAACTTCGCCGAGGCCGCCCGGGCTTACGCCCGTGCGCTGGTCACCGAGGGTGCGCCGGTCCGCAGCTGCGACGACATCGACATTGCCGCCGACGCCGTTCCGGACGGGCTGTTCGACGATTTCCGCGCCGCCATCGCGAAACGCACCCGTGGCTACCCCGCGCCCGAGGCCGGTATCCAGGCGATCGAAGCGGCCGTAGGGCGGCCCTTCGCCGAGGGCCTGGCGCGCGAACAGGCCCTGTTTGCCGAACTGGGCGCCACGCCACAGGCCCGCGCACTGCAGCACCTGTTTTTCGCCGAGCGCGCCAGTCGCAAGGTTCCGGGCCTGGACCCGAAAACACCGCGTCGCGAGATCAACACCGTGGGCGTCATCGGCGCCGGCACGATGGGCGGCGGCATCGCAATGAGCTTCGCCAACGCCGGTATCCCGGTCACGCTGGTGGAGGTCTCGGACCAGGCCCTGCAGAAAGGCCTGGATCGCATCCGCGACAATTACGACATCAGCGTGAAGCGCGGCAAGCTGGACGAAGCCGGCCGGGATCGTTGCCTGGACCTGATCGACGGCACCACCGAATTTGACGACCTGGCGCACAAGGATCTCGTCATCGAGGCGGTGTTCGAGGACCTGGACCTGAAAATCGAGGTCTTCGGGAAGCTCGACCGCGTCGCCCGCGCCGGCGCCATTCTCGCCACCAACACCTCTTACCAGGACGTCGACCGCATCGCGGCCGCGACCAACCGGCCGCGCGACGTGATCGGGCTGCACTTTTTCAGCCCTGCCAACATCATGCGCCTGCTGGAGGTTGTGCGCGCCGCGCACACCGCCGACGACGTGCTGCTGACCGCGCTGGATCTCGGCAAGCGCCTGCGCAAGGTGCCGGTGGTCTCCGGCGTCTGCCATGGCTTCATCGGCAACCGCATGCTGGAACCCTATGGCCGCGAGGCCGCCCGGCTGCTGCTGGAGGGCGCCACGCCGGCCCAGGTGGATGGCGTGCTGACGGAATTCGGCTTCGCGATGGGTTTCTTCGCGGTGATGGACCTGGCCGGCATCGACATCGGCTGGCTGGCCCGCCAGGCCCGGCCCGAAGCCTTTGAAGGCGACCCGGGCTACGCCGCGGTCAGCGACCGTCTCTACGAACTGGGCCGCTACGGCCAGAAAACCGGTCGTGGGTTCTATATCTACGACGGCCGTGACAGGACCGAGGATCCGGAAGTGGTCGAAATCGCCGCCGATATTGCCGCCAGACTCGGCATCGAGCGGCGCGAGATCAGCGACCAGGAAATCATTGAGCGCTGCATCTACCCACTGGTCGACGAGGGCGCGAAGATCCTCGCCGAGGGCATTGCCTACCGCTCCGGTGATATCGACCTGGTCTGGGTCAACGGTTATGGCTTCCCGCAGTGGCGCGGCGGGCCGATGCAGTATGCCGACGAGATTGGCGCCGCCACCGTGCTGGAAGGCCTGGAACGGCACCGCAAGGCGCTGGGTGACTACGGTGAGCGCTGGTTCCAGCCCTCGGAACTGCTGCGCGAACTGGCATCGAGCGACGGCCGCTTCGGCGATATCGGGGCAAAATCATGAGAGAAGCCGTGATCGTTTCCACCGCGCGCACGCCCATCGGGCGGGCGTTCCGCGGCGCGTTCAACAACATCAAGTCGCCCACGCTGCTGGGCCATGCCATCGCCCACGCCGTGAAGCGCTCCGGCATCGACGGTGGCGAGGTCGAGGACGTGGTGATGGGCTCGGTCCTGACCGCCGGCACTGCGGGCGGCAACATCGCCCGCACCGCGGCACTGGCCGCCGGCCTGCCCGCCAGCGCGCCGGCCCAGACCATTGACCGGCAGTGCTCGTCCGGACTGATGGCCGTCGCCATTGCCGCCCGGCAGATCATGGCGGACGGCATGGATGTGGTCGTCGCGGGCGGGCAGGAGAACATTTCCGCCGTGCAGGGCCCGTATTTCGAATGGACTGACAAGGCGAAAGACGAAAACGTCATCGCCCACGCGCCCGAGGCTTACATGCCGATGCTGATGACCGCGGAGCACGTCAGCCGCGTCTACGACATCAGCCGCGACGCCCAGGACGAATACGCGCTGGCTTCGCAGCAGCGCACCGCCGCCGCCCAGGCGGCCGGCCTTTTCGACGAAGAGATTGTCCCGCTGGATTCCGTGCAACTGGTCAAGGACCGGGAGACCGGCGAGATCAGCGAGCATGCCGTTCGGCTGGAAAAGGATGAAGGCAACCGCCCCGACACCACGCTGGAAGGCCTGCAGGGGCTCAAGCCGGTGGTCGAAGGCGGCGTCATCACCGCCGGCAATGCCAGCCAGCTGTCCGACGGCGCTTCTGCCTGCGTGGTCATGGAAGCCGCGGTGGCGGAGAAACGCGGCCTGCAGCCCCTGGGCACCTATCGCGGCATGGCGGTGGCCGGCCTGGCGCCCGAGGAGATGGGCATCGGCCCGGTCCTGGCCGTGCCGAAACTACTGGACCGCCACGGCCTGCGCGTCGACGACATTGGCCTGTGGGAACTGAACGAGGCCTTTGCCTGCCAGGCGCTCTACTGTCGTGACCGGCTGGGCATTGATCCTGCAAATTACAACGTCAATGGCGGCGGCATTTCCATCGGCCACCCCTACGGGATGACCGGGGCCCGCCTGGTGGGTCACGCCCTCATCGAGGGCCGCCGGCGCGGCGTGAAATACGTGGTCGTCACCATGTGTGTAGGCGGCGGCATGGGCGCGGCCGGTCTGTTCGAGGTCGCCTGAACGGGCGATCGACGGACCGCGCACGACAACGCATCGAACAGGAGCAGGCAACAACGAAGTGTGGCCCCGGCATGGCCGGGCACGAATGAAAGCAACGACGACAATCCGATACAAAACGGGAGACAGGCTCATGAATAAACATGCTCAATACAATGCCCACCGGTTTCTGAAAACGCCGCTCGGCTCGGCGCTCGCGCTCGCCCTCACGGCGATGACGGCGGCACCGGCTGCGCTGGCACAGGACGACGACGGGGACGAGGAGAACCGCGGCACCATCGATGTCCTCCTCGAAGAAGTGATTGTCACGGCACGGAAGCGCGAAGAACTCGCACAACAGACGCCGTTGTCCGTTACCGCCTACAACGACGAGCAGATCGAGGCGCTGAAAGTCCGCAAGCTGGACGACCTGGCCGTCGGCATGCCCAACGTCGCGCTGGATGACATCGGCACCGCCAAGGGCCTGGCCAATTTCTCCATTCGCGGCCTGGGCATCAACAGCTCCATTCCCTCCATCGACCCGACCGTGGGCGTCTTTATCGACGGCGTCTACATGGGCATGAACGCCGGCCTGGTGTTCGACATGTTTGACCTGGCCAGCATCGAGGTCCTGCGCGGCCCGCAGGGCACCCTGTTCGGGCGCAACGTCACCGGCGGTGCCATCCTCGTCAACACGCACCGCCCCAGCGACGAGCTGGAAGTCCGACTGCGCGCGGCCGTGGACGGCAACCCGAACGGCGACGGCGGCATGAGCAAGTACTTCATGGGCAGCATCTCCGGGGCCGTGACCGACACCCTGGGCGCCCGGATGAGCGTCTACTACAACGATGACGACGGTTACCACGTCAACCTGTTCGACGGCAGCGACCACGGCAAGGCGGAAACCACCATCATCCGGCCCGTGATCACCTGGTCGCCGGCCGAGAATGTCGACCTGACCGTGCGCTGGGAGCACATGGAGTCCGACAACGACGGTCCGAGCGCCCAGAACCACACCAACGGTTCGGGAATTCCCGGGTTCTTCGCCTCGTTCGACCGTGACAGCTTTGACATGTCCATTGACGAGCCGGGTTTCTACAACCTGGAAAACGACCTGGTCACCGCGCAACTGAACTGGTACGTGGACTTCGGCGACGGCGTGATCACCAACATCTTCGGCTGGAAGGACTACTACGCCAACGGCCTGGCCGACATCGACGCGCAGCCGGTCTGGCTGTTCCACGCGGATTCGTGGCTGGAACAGGAGCAGGTCTCGAACGAACTGCGCTACAACGGCACCTTCGGGGCGGCCTCGGTCACCACCGGTATTTACTGGTTCACCCAGGACATCGGCTACCACGAGGGCCGCAGGCTGCTGGGCGTCGCCACCGGCGGTGTTGCGCCGGCACTCACCCAGGACGGCGGCGGCCTCTACGATGTCGATTCGCTGGCCTGGTTTGGCACGGTCGATTACGACATCACCGACGACTGGACCCTGACCGGCGGCCTGCGCTACACCGACGAGGAGAAATCCGCGCAGATTGCCTCGCTGATTCGCAATGTCGACTCGCCGTGTAACGTGGTGGTCGGCGCCACCTGCCCCTACGACTTCGTCGACGACGCCAGCTGGAGCGCGTGGTCCGGCAAGTTCGGGGCCATGTACCGCATCAGTGACGATATGCGGGTCTACGGGCACTGGTCACGCAGCCAGCGCTCCGGCGGCTACAACCTGCGCAACACCGCCATCGACACCGTCAACCTGGGCCCGGGCCCGTTCGACGAGGAAGTCGTCGACAGCATCGAATTCGGCCTGAAGACCGAATTCGCCGGGCGCGGCAACTTCAACGCCGCGGTGTTCTACAACACGGTGGAGGACATGCAGCGCGAGGTGAACCTGTCCGACCCGATCTCCGGCGTCGTCCAGGTCATCAAGAACACGGCTGATGCCGACCTCTACGGCTTCGAACTGGACGGCATGTACGCCTTCGGCACCGGTACGCTACTGACCGGCTCGGTGGGCTACACCAAGTCCGAGTACGCCACGATCCTGTTCGACCTGAATGGCGATGGTGTCATCAATGAAGCCGACAAGGCGCTGAAGCTGCCGCGTGCACCGGAACTGACCTGGAGCGTGGGCCTGAACCAGGACTGGGACCTGGGTGACTGGGGATGGCTGTCCGGCCGCGTCAGCTACGCCTACCGCGACGACGCCTTCTACACCGACAACAACCTGGGTTACTTCCTGTCGCAGGACATCGTCGACGCGGGCCTGGACTGGGGTATCGGCGAGCACTGGGTGCTGTCGCTGTACGGTCGCAACCTGCTCGACTCCGTGAACCATGGCGGCGATACGCAGCTGCCGGCCATTCTCGGGCCGGTGCCGACCGGCGGCACGTTCTCGCCGCTGGTCAAGGGGCGCGTCGTGGGCGTGGAACTGACCTTCGAGCTTTGAGGGGGGCGCCTGCAGCGGACATGGGGGCCGGCGCGCCACGCGTCGCCCCCCTGGCCGTTTTATCACGTGCCAATTTACATGGCGGAGAAGCCGCCATCCACGGCCAGCGCCTGGCCGTTCAAATAGGACAGCGCCGGCGAGCACAGCATGACCATCGCGGCGACCACTTCTTCGGGTTCCGCCAGCCGCTTCAAGGGGCAGCCGTTGGCCAGCCAGTGAAGTTGCTCCTCGGCGCTCTTGCCGGCCGGCGGCGTAATGCCGGTCACCATCGGCGTGAGGGTAAAGAACGGGCACACGGCATTCACGCGAACGCCGGACGAGGCAAACTCGACCGCCGCGGTGCGGGTCATTCCGACGACGGCGTGCTTGGCGGCGGCATAGGCCGACACGCCCGGTGCCGCACCCAGCCCGGCCATGGAACTGACGTTCAGGATGATGCCCTTGCCGCGGGCCTTCATGACGCGGGCCTGGTGCTTCAGGCCATAGAACACGCCCTTGACGTTGATGTTGAGCTGGGCGTCGACGAGCGAATCGTCGCAATGCTCCAGCGGCGTCATTGGCGGCGCGATACCGGCGTTGTTGACGGCGATGTCCAGGCCGTTGAACGCCTCGACCGCGGCATCCACCAGCGCCTTCACATCCGTTTCCTGCGAGACATCGCAACGGCGGGTGATGACCTCGACGCCGCCCGCCCGCAATTCGTCGCCCAGCGCTTCGAGCACGCCGGTGGCGATATCGCCCAGCACCAGCTTCGCGCCGCGCGCACCCAGTTCACGCGCCAGCCCGGCGCCCAGGCCGCTGGCCGCACCGGTGACCAGCGCCACGCGACCATCGAAATCGAGCAATGGATCCCGTGACGCGCTCATACCGTCAACCCCCCGTCGACGACAATGCATTCGCCCGTGGTGTAGCTGGCCGCGTCGGAGACCAGGTAGAGCACGGCGCCGGCCATCTCGCGTGGCTCCGCGTGCCGGCCCATCGGGATCATCGCCACCATCTGGCGATAGATGTCCTCGTTGCTGAACAGCGCGCCGGCGAATTTCGTTTTCGTCAGCCCCGGCAACAGCGCGTTGACGCGGATGCCGTCAGCGGCGCATTCCTTGGCGAAAGCCCGGGTCATGTTGACCACGGCCCCTTTGGTGATGGAATAGATGCCCTGCCCCGGGCCCGGCTGCAGGGCGTTGACCGAGGCGGTGTTGACGATGGCGCCGCCGCCGTTCTCCCGCATCAGCCGGCCCGCGGCGACGGACATGTAAAAGTAGCCGCGGATGTTGACCTCGACAGTCTTGTCAAAGGCTTCAACCGGGGTGTCCAGGATATGCCCGAAGTACGGGTTTGCCGCGGCATTGTTGACCAGGATGTCGAGCCGGCCGTGTCGTTCAGCGATGCCGTCCACGCAGCGCTGGATGTCGTCCAGGTCGCCGACGTGACAACCGACGGCCTCGGCCGAACCGCCGTCGCCGGTGATCGCGTCCACCACCACCTGGCAACCCTCCGGTTTGCGGCTGGAGACAATGACATGGGCGCCCTGTTCGGCCAGCAGCCGGGCGATCGCTTCGCCGATGCCGCGGCTGGCGCCGGTCACCAGCGCGACCTTCCCGCCCAGGTCGAATATCGAGTTTTTCATACCGCACTCTCCATATAATAAATTACTTCATATAAACACTACATCATTTTGATTATAAAAGCTATTTTATTAAGGAAACCGACATGTCACTGACCATTCACCGCACCCCGTCCGCCCATGGCAATCCCATGCTGATCGGCGCCATCCTGGCCGAGGGCGTCGCCCGCGCACCCGACCAGGAGATCGTCTACGCGCGGCGCCACCGATACACGTACCGGGACCTGGACAAGCGCGTCCACCAGCTGGCGGGCATGCTGGCCGGGCTGGGTATCACGCCGGGCGACACCATCGGCGTCATGGACTGGGACAGCCACCGCTACCTGGAATGCTTCTACGCCATCCCGATGATGGGCGCCGTGCTGCACACGATTAACGTGCGCCTGAGCCCGGAGCAGGTGCTGTACACCATCAACCATGCCGAGGATGACGTGATCCTGCTGAACCGGGAGTTCGCGCCGCTGCTGGCCGCCATCGCCGACAAGCTCGACAACGCCGACACCCGCATCGTGCTGATGGACGACGGCGATGACGCCGCGCTCGACGGCCTGGACCTGGCCGGCGAATACGAAGCGTTAATGGCGGCCGCGCCCTGTACTTTCGATTTTCCCGAGCTTGACGAGGACACCCGGGCGACGACCTTCTACACCACCGGCACCACCGGCCTGCCCAAGGGGGTCTACTTCAGCCACCGACAGCTGGTGCTGCACACCTACGCCAGCCGGGCGCTGGAGCGCGAGACCTCCCAGGGTGAGCTGACCGTGGACGATGTCTACATGCCGCTGACGCCCATGTTCCACGTCCATGCCTGGGGCATGCCCTACCACGCCACCATCAAAGGCGTGAAACAGGTCTATCCCGGCCGCTACGACCCGGCCACCATCATCGGGTTGTACCAGCAGGAAAACGTCACGTTCAGCCACTGCGTGCCGACGATCTTCCAGATGGTGGTGGGCGCCCCGGCGGCCGAGGGCGTGGACTTCAGCGGCTGGAAGGTCATTATCGGTGGCGCCGCGATGCCACCCGCGATGTGCCGGGCCGCGCTTGAACGCGGCATCGACATCTACACCGGCTACGGCATGAGCGAGACCTGCCCGGTGCTGACCCTGGCGCTGCTGCCCACGGAGCTGGTCGATGCCGACATCGACACCCAGGTGGAATTCCGCTGCCGCACCGGGCGGCCGGTGCCGATGGTGCAGCTGAGGATTGTCGACAACGACATGAACGACGTGGCGCATGACGGCCAGACACCCGGTGAAATTGTCGTCCGCGCACCCTGGCTGACCCAGGGCTACCTGAAGGATGAGGAACACTCCGAGGAACTGTGGCGCGGCGGCTGGCTGCACACCGGCGATATCGGCGTCATGGACAAAGACGGCTGGCTACGCGTCACCGACCGCATCAAGGACGTTATCAAGACCGGTGGGGAGTGGGTCTCCTCGCTGGACCTGGAAGCATTGATCACCCAGCACCCGGACGTGGCCGAGTGCGCGGTGATCGGCGTGCCAGACGAGAAATGGGGCGAACGGCCACTGGCGCTGGTGGTGGCGAAACCGGGCGCGGCGCTCGACCCGGCCTCGGTCACCGCGCTGGTCCAGGCCCGCGCGGACGATGGCGTGATTTCGCAGTATGGCGTGCCGGACCGCGTGAAAGTGGTGGACGCCCTGCCCCGCACCAGCGTCGGCAAGCTGGACAAGAAGTTGATGCGAACGACCATGGCGGACTGACGCCCGCCGGCCGGCACCCCGGTCAGCCTTTCGCGATCACCATGGTGGTGAGCCGCCCGGTGGCCACGGCGCGGCCCTCTTCGTCCATGACATCCGCCTGCCAGACGTGGGTGCGCCGCCCGGCGTGCACGGCGCGCACCCGGCAGGTCACGGTCCCGTTGCGCACCGCGCGCAGGTGATTGACGTTCAGTTCCAACCCCACCGAGGCCTGGCTGTCGTGGTCGATCAGCAGTGAAGAACCCAACGATCCGAGTGTTTCAATCAACGCGGCCGTCGCCCCACCGTGCAACAGCCCGAATGGCTGGAACGTGCGCTCGTCCACCGGCATGGTGCCGGTCAACCCGTCTTCGGCCACCGCGGTCACCTCGATCCCCAGGTTTTCCACCAGGGTGCCGGTACGGATGTCATTCAGTTTCTCGAGAGATATTCCGGTATCAATCATCGGGCAGGTCTCCAGTCGGACAGGCACGGACGCCTTTAACATGATAAAACGCCATCATGACATCTCCACGCCCCGTCAACACGCCGCGCCGCTGCGCTTACCTGACCATGGACGCGCTGGATGACTTTGTCTCCGACGCCGACCTGACCCATGAACCGCTGCGTGCCCTGGGATGGGACATCAGGATGGTGTCCTGGCGGGCCACGGATACCGACTGGGACCAGTTCGACCTGGTCTACATCTGCACGCCATGGGACTACCAGCAGGACCCCGGGGCATTCCTCGACACTCTGCGGGCCATCCATGACTCGAGTGCAAAACTGGTCAACGACCTGGCCATCGTCGAGTGGAACCTGGACAAACGCTACCTGCGCGAACTCGAACAGCTGGGCGTTGCGATTGTGCCCAGCCAGTGGCATGACGATTTCGACCCGCATTCGATCAATCAGGCCTTTGCTGAATTCGGCGCGGAAAAACTGGTGATCAAGCCCGTGGTCGGCGCCAATGCCGACGACACCTTCGTGCTGCAGCACCCGCCCGGGCCCGGCATGATTGCGAAACTGTCCAGGTTGTTCAAGGACCGACCACATTTCATCCAGCCGTTCATCGACAATGTCGTGACAGAGGGTGAGTTCTCACTGTTTTTCTTTGGCGGCAAGTACAGTCACACCATCCTGAAAACACCCGAAGACGGTGACTTCCGCACCCAGGAAGAGCATGGCTCCACCATCGCCGCATCAACACCGCCCACAGGCCTGGTCGAAACCGCCGCCGGGGTCATTGCGCGGGTTCAGCCCGAACCGGTATACGCCCGGGCGGATTTCGTGCGCGCGCCGGGCCATCTCCGGAATCACGGCGAGTTCCTGCTGATGGAACTGGAACTGATCGAGCCTTCCCTGTACTTCCGCACCGACCCGGAATCAGCGGCGCGTTTCGCCCGCGCGCTGGACGCATTCATGTCCGCCGGGTGAGGGTGTATCCTCTGCCGCCTATGAACAAGCAAACCGTTTCCTTTCTCGGGCTTGGCGTGATGGGTTACCCCATGGCCGGCCACCTGGCCGCGGGCGGTCACGCCTTGCGGGTCTACAACCGCACCACCGAGCGCGCGCAGGCGTGGGTCGCCGAACACCCGGGCTGCGCCCACCCGACGCCGCGTGACGCGGCGGAAGGCGCCGCCGTGGTGTTCTGTTGCGTGGGCAACGACGATGACCTGCGTTCGGTGACCCTGGGCGAGAACGGCGCCTTCGCCGGCATGGCCGCGGGCACCGTGTTCGTCGACCACACCACCACCTCGGCCAACGTGGCGCGGGAACTGGCTGCCGTCGCGGCCGAGTCAGGCATTCGCTATGTCGACGCCCCGGTCTCGGGCGGCCAGGCGGGCGCCGAAAACGGCCAGCTGACCGTGATGATGGGCGGAAAGGCTGACGTTATTGATGCGATCGCGCCGCTGGTCAACTGCTACGCACGCATGCAGGCCAGGCTGGGCGACGTCGGCGCGGGCCAGCTGGCCAAGATGGCCAACCAGATCTGCATCGCCGGCACCGTCCAGGGCCTGGCCGAGGCCCTGCACTTCACCCGCAACGCCGGCCTGGACCCGGAACAGGTGGTCGAGGTGATCAGCAAGGGCGCCGCGCAGTCCTGGCAAATGGACAACCGCGCCGCGACGATGACCGCCGGCGAGTTCGACTTCGGCTTCGCCGTCGACTGGATGCGCAAAGACCTAGGGTATACGCTGGACGAAGCGCGGAGAAACGGCTCACGGCTGCCACTGACGGCGCTGGTCGACCAGTTCTATGCCCAGGTCCAGGCCATGGGCGGGGGTCGCTGGGATACCTCCAGCCTGCTGGTGCCGCTGGAGCGCGGCCGCCAGGACGACTAAGCCAATGGAAATCCTCACCCTGCATCCCGAAGACGACGTGGGCGTCGCCCTGCGCGAATATGACGGCATACCCGCCGGCCACAAGGTGGCGCTGCATGCCATTTCCGCCGGGTCGCCGATCCGCAAGTACGGCCAGGTCATTGGCGTCGCCACCCGCGATATCGCCGAAGGCGAACACGTGCACACCGACAACCTGGGCATGGACGCCGCCGGTCGGGGCGGCCAGGCCGGCGCCACCGACTGGACAACACCGGTCGTCACGCCCCGCACATTCAATGGCTACCGCCGCGCCGACGGTCGCGCCGCCACGCGCAACTACGTCGGCATCGTCACCAGCGTGAACTGCTCCGCCACGGTGGCGCGGCATATCGCCGACCAGTTCCGTGGCCCGGCCCTGGAGCGATGGCCGAACGTCGATGGCGTGGTGGCGCTGACGCACGGCAGTGGCTGCGGCCTGGGCACGGAAGAAGACGGGCTGAAACAACTCGAGCGCACACTGGCCGGGTTCGCGAAACACCCGAACTTCGCCGCCGTGCTGCTGCTGGGCCTGGGCTGCGAAACCAACCAGGTCAGCCGTTTGATGGCCAACCACGGGCTGGCGGAGAACGATCGCGTGAAGGCGCTGGTCATCCAGGACGCCGGCGGCACCGCCAGCACCGTTCGCCAGGGTGTCGATGCCATCGAGGCGATGCTGGATCGCGCCGACCAGGCCCGCCGTGAACCCCTGCCCGTTTCCGAGCTGACCCTGGGCCTGCAGTGCGGCGGTTCCGATGGCCTTTCCGGCATTACCGCCAACCCGGCGCTGGGCGTCGCTGCCGACCTGCTCGTCGCCCACGGCGGCACCGCCATTCTCAGCGAGACGCCGGAAATCTATGGCGCCGAGCACCTGCTGATCGACCGCGCCGCTCGCCCGGACGTGGCGGACGCCCTGCGCGAGCGCATCGCCTGGTGGGAAGACTACGCGGCCCGCAACGGCGGTGACCTGGACAACAACCCGTCACCCGGGAACAAGGCCGGCGGCCTGACCACGATCCTGGAGAAATCACTGGGCGCGGTCGCCAAAAGCGGCCGTTCCCCCCTGCAGGGCGTTTATCGCTACGGCGAGCCCATCGACCGCAAGGGCTTCGTGTTCATGGACTCACCCGGCTACGACCCGATGTCGATCACCGGCCAGGTCGCCTCGGGCGCCAATCTCGTCGCGTTCACCACCGGCCGCGGCTCGGTGTACGGCTGCAAGCCGGTGCCGAGCCTGAAACTGGCCACCAACACGCCGTTGTTCGAACGCATGCGCGATGACATGGACCTGAACTGTGGCGCGATCGTCGACGGCGAGGTCAGCGTGGAAGAAATGGGTGAGCGAATCTTTGAGCAACTGGTCGCCACCGCCTCGGGTGAGAAAACCGCCAGCGAAAGACTGGGGTTCGGCGACGACGAATTCCTGCCGTGGGTGTTCGGGGCGCAGATGTAACCCGGTCTGCCGCCCTAGGTGACCGCCGTGTAACTCACGAACACGTAGGCGCAATATCCCGCGAGCAGGATGCCACCCTCCGTCCGGCTCAGCCGGCGACCGGTATAGAGAAACAGGAACAACACCAGCGCCACGCCGAGCATCACCCACTGGTCAAAGGCGGCAATCCGCCCGGACACGCGAAGCGGTTGCACCAGTGCGGTGACGCCCAGGATGCCCAGAAGGTTGAAGATATTGCTGCCCAGGATGTTTCCAACCGCGACATCGGCATGGCGCCGCAATGCGGCCACGACCGAAGTCGTGAGCTCGGGAAGCGATGTCCCCACGGCCACCAGCGTCAGCCCGATTACGGCCTCCGAGACACCCAGCACCTGGGCGAACCCCACCGCGCCTTTCAACAGGATCCGGGAGCCCGCAATCAGTAACACCAGCCCAAGCAACGTCGCGACCGTGGACCGCGCCACTGAGCCCGGCACAACCTGCACCTCGGCCGCTTCCGCCTGGTACACCGCGCCTGCAGGCGCCGGACGATGTTTCTCGCTCCAGTAGGCCCACGCCAGGTAGCTCGCCAGGACCGCCAGTAGCAGCAGGCCCTCCAGGTGGACCAGCCCCGCCCCGCGCGCCAGCGCAATGAACAGCGCACTGACCAGGATCACCACCACGGTGTCACGACCCAGCGCGGTCGGCGTCACCGACAGGGGCATGATGATGGCGCACAGGCCCAGGATGAGCAGGATATTGGCAACGTTGCTGCCGACGACATTGCCGATGGCGATGTCGGGGTTGCCGCTCAGCGTCGCATCAACGGAGACCACCATTTCCGGCATCGACGTGCCGAAACCGGCGATCACGAGCCCGGCAAGGAGCGGTGACACCCCGATTTTCCGGCCGATTCCCAGCGCGCCGCGAATCAGGACCTCCCCACCCGCCGTGAGAACCGCGATGCCCAGCAATAGATAAAGTGCGTTCTGCATTCAATCGTCCCTGGGACATATCCTTTCATATTCAGAGACAAGGATGCCACCCGACTCGCCCCCCAACCGGGCCAGGCAACGACCGCGGGCGTTCCAGGCCGCCGAACCACCTGCCGCCATGAAGTCACCGCAGGGACCGGTCGAGTTGGCCATCACCACCGGCAGCCCGTGCCGGGACGCGATCTTCGGGTAGTGCAGGTCCGCTTTGCGCAAACCCGCTTCGGACTTGGCAACGCTGGCGAGGTACAGGTCGGCGCCGGCCGCCGCAGCGGCCTCAACGTGCGCGTCCAGCAGCGATTCGTAACAAATCGCCGGCGCCAGCTTCAGGCCGCCCCATTCGAGCATCAACGACGCCTGCCCCGGCACGAAGTAGCGCGTTTCATCCGCATGCAGGAACTGCTTGGCATAGATGCGGCGGGGTTCCCCGGGCGTAAACCACGCCATCGCGATCTGGACCCCGACCGTGCCGGCGAGTGGAAAGCCGATGCCCACCAGTACATTCGTTGTGTCGGCGACGCGCTGGAATATGTCCAGTCCAGGATCGTTCTGGTCGATGGCCAGTGATTCGGCCTGTCCAGGGTCGTAACCCGTCAGGGACAGCTCGGGAAAAAACACCAGTTCCGCACCCATATCGGCGGCTCGATCGATCATCGCCCGGTGTTGTTCGGTGTTCGCCGTAATATCACCCGCGACAGATTGTAGCTGCACAGCAGCGACCTTCATTACAGTACCACCATTGGTCGCTGTGGGTATTTCATGCGTAGGAACTGATGCGTGCCACGCGATCGCACTTGACGCTGGTGAAGTGAATGACATGGCAGAAGCGACGTTCACCACCGTCGAGCTCGCTGACGCCGTTGACCGCACCGGCCTTGCCGTGGGTGACCACGCGGTCGATGATTGTGACTCGCGGAGCCGGCGCATCGGCAAGCCAATCCAGGAAAGCGTCGCGCTCCAGTCTCAGCCCGGAAGCTGTCGCGATGACGGCATCCTGCGCGAGCATGGCTTCCAGCACTCCGACATCGCCGGTTTCAAGGGCAACGGCCAGGTCCTGCGCGGTCGCGTTCTTGGGGGAATTGCCGCAATCAGTGCTGGGATGGACCCGGGTCATGGCGACGCGGGCGAGATCGCCACCAGGCGGGAATCGGCCAGCGCCGCGGTGCGGTGGTGGACGGCCGCGCGGTACTCGGGAATGTCCATCATGGCCAGGAACGCTTGCGGTGAGGGATAGCGCACCATGAAAACCTGGTGCCAGGTCTCACCTTCGGGTGCAATCAGGGCCGGCGCGGCGCGACCGGCGAAAATGACTTCACCGCCCACCGATGTCACGGCTTCAAAGGCGACACGCGAGTAACGCTTGTAGGCCTCAACGCCACTGCAAGCGGGGCCCGAACCGTGATAGTCGGCGGTCTCGCGGAACCGCAGCAGGTTCAACATGACCAGCGGTTCGTCCGCCGGCAGCCCGTCCAGCACGACGCGCTGGTCGGCCGTCAGGATGTCGGCACCGGCGCTCACCAGCTCCAGGCCGTGCCGTCACGCAGCTGCGCCATCGGCAGGCCGGCCGGCTGGTACGGGTAGTCGTCGACCATGGACTCGTCAATCTCCACACCGTGGCCCGGTGCCTCGCCGGGGTGCAGCATGCCGTCCGCGAATGAGTACGCGTGCGGGAACATGGCGTCGGTCTCCTCGTTATGGCGCATGTATTCCTGCAGGCCGAAATTCGGCACCCACAGGCCGAAGTGCAACGCCACGCCCATGGTCACCGGCGACAGGTCGGTGGCGCCGTGGCAGCCGGTGCGGACGCCGAAGGCGTCGGCGAAACCGGCGATCTGGCGCATATGGGTCAGGCCGCCGCAGCGCTGCACGCTGGTGCGCACGTAATCGATCAGCTGCTCGGCGATCAGCACGCGGAAATCCTGCAGGTGGTTGAGCACCTCGCCGGTGGCGATCGGCGTGGTCGTGTGCTGCCGGATCAGGCGGAAAACCTCCGGGTTGTCGGCCGGGGTCGGGTCTTCCAGCCAGCCCAGCCGGTAGGGTTCCAGCGACTTGCCCAGCGCCGCGGCTTCCTGCGGGGTCAGGCGGTGGTGCACGTCGTGGAGCAGTTTCAGGTGCGGGCCAAACTGCTGGCGCGCCCGGGCGAACAGTTCGGGAATGAAATCCAGGTACTCGGGCGTGGACCAGGTCTCCATCGGCGGCAGGCCGCGCTCGGCCGGTTCGTAGTACAGCTTGCCCTTCGCCACGCCATAGGCCTTGTCCAGGCCCGGGATGGCGCACTGCAGGCGCACCGCCTGGTAACCCATCGACACGTAGTTTTCGACCTCGGCCAGGCAATCGTCGATCGACTTGCCGTTGGCATGGCCGTAGACGGTCACGCCGGTACGGCTGGCGCCGCCCAGCAACTGGTAGAGCGGCAGGCCGGCCTGCCTGGCCTTGATGTCCCACAGCGCCATGTCAACGGCGGCGATGGCCGTCATGGTCACGGGCCCGCGGCGCCAGTAGGCGCCCTTGTACAGTGACTGCCAGACATGCTCGATGCGCTCGGCGTCCTGGCCCAGCAGCCAGGGAATGACATGTTCTTCAAGATAGGCGACCACGGCTTTCTCGCGGCCGTTCAGCGTCGCGTCGCCGATGCCGGTCAGGCCGGTATCGGTGGTGATCTTCAGGGTCGCGAAATTGCGTCCCGGGCTGGCCAGGATGACGCGGGCTTCGGTGATTTTCATGGGCGCCCCTCCAACCGGGCTGTACTCGTTTTCATCTTGACATCGGTATCCCCCACCACGATGCTGACTGATTCCGCTCCGTGGCCCGGATACACGATTCTGACGGCCCGGGTAAAACGTTTCAACGTGCACATCAACAAAGACTGGACCCATGCCTTTACTCCACCCGGACCGGCTCTTTCCGGCCAACCCCGAGACCCGCGCCATCGCGCGCGACCTGTACAACAACGTCAAGGACCTGCCCATCGTCAGCCCGCACGGCCATACGGACCCTTCGTGGTTCGCGCTGGACGAACCGTTCAGCGATGCCGCCAGCCTGCTGATCACGCCGGACCATTACCTGTTCCGGATGCTGTACAGCCAGGGTGTGCCGCTGGAGTCCCTGGCCATTCCCGATGCGAACGGCAAGCAGCCCGATGTTGACCCCCGCGACGTCTGGCGCCTGTTCGCGAAACACTGGCACCTGTTCGCCGGCACGCCGTCACGGATCTGGATGGACCACGTCTTTGAAGTGGTTTTCGGCATCGATGAACGGCTGACCGAGGCCTCGGCGGACCGGATTTTCGACCATATCGGCGACTGCCTGGCGAAGGACGAGTTCCGGCCGCGGGCGCTGTTCGAGCGTTTCAACATCGAGGTCATCGCCACCACCGAATCGCCGCTGGACGACCTGCGCCATCACGACACCATCCGCGCCAGCGGCTGGGACGGCAACGTCGTGACCGCGTACCGCCCTGACCCGGTCGTCGACCCCGAGTTCGAGGGTTTCAATGACAATGTCGACCGCCTGGGCGAGATCACCGGCGAAGACACGGACACCTGGCAGGGCTACCTGGCCGCGCTGCGCAACCGGCGCGCCTACTTCATGGAGCGTGGCGCGACGTCCACCGACCACGGGCACCCCACGGCCCACACGGAAAACCTGGCCGAAGACGAGGCCGAGGCACTGTTCAAGTCAGTCCGTTCCGGCCTTGGTTACGCCACCGACGCCGAGCGCTTCCGCGGCCAGATGCTGACCGAGATGGCGCGCATGAGCCTGGACGACGGCCTGGTGATGCAGATTCACCCCGGGTCCTTCCGCAACCACAACGAGTGGCTGTTCAGGCACTACGGTCGTGACAAGGGCGCCGACATCCCGATGTCGACGGACTATGTCCGTGACCTGAAGCCCCTGCTGGACGCGTTCGGCAACGAGCGCGACCTGTCGATTATCCTGTTCACGCTGGACGAGACGGTCTACAGCCGGGAACTGGCGCCGCTGGCCGGGCACTACCCCTGCCTGAAACTGGGCCCGTCCTGGTGGTTCCATGACAGCCCCGAAGGCATGCGCCGCTTCCGCCGCCAGGTCACAGAGACCGCCGGCCTGTACAACACCGTGGGCTTCAACGACGATACCCGTGCCTTCCTGTCGATCCCGGCGCGCCATGACCTGAGCCGTCGCGTCGACTGCGGCTGGCTGGCGGAAATGGTGGCCGAACACCGGATGACTGCCGAAGAAGCAGCCGAACTGGCGCCGAAACTCGCCTACCAGTTCGCCAAGGACGCCTACAAGCTGTGAACCGACTCGACAGCGCCGCGCTCGCCAGCCTGCCCTCGACGACGCGCAAACCCGCCTATAATCGCGACGGCACCGGCATCGGCGTGGTCCACCTGGGCCTGGGCGCCTTTCACCGCGCCCACCAGGCGGTGTTCTTCGACGACCTGCTGGCAGGCAGTGGCGGTGACTGGGCCATTGCTGGCGTATCCATGCGCAGCCGTGGCGTCAGCGACCAGCTGGCGCCGCAGGACGGGCTCTACACCCTGGTGTCGCTGGAAGGCGACGCGATCGAGGACCGGGTGATCGGCTCCATCCGCGAAGCCCTGTTCCTGGGCGAGGAGCGCGAACGTGTTGAGGCCCTGCTTGAAGACCCGCAAACCAGGCTGGTCACGCTGACCGTGACCGAAAAAGCGTACTGCCTGGTCTCGCTGGACGGCGGCCTGGACTTCGAGCACCCGGGCATCGTCCATGACCTGGCGCAGCCCGAACAGCCCGGCACCGTGCCCGGCCTGCTGTGCCTGGCGCTGGCGCGCCGTCGCGCGGCCGGCACGCCGCCGCCCACGGTGATGTCCTGCGACAACCTGCCGGACAACAGCACCCGCCTGCGGCGCGCCCTGCTCGACTTTGCCGACCGCGCCTGGCCAGGACTGGGTGACTGGCTGCGGGCCGAAGGCGCGTTCCCCAACACCATGGTCGATCGCATCGTGCCGCGCACGACCGAAGACGACCGCGCGGCGCTGGCCAAACGCATCGGCGCCGACGACCACGGCATGGTCAAGGCCGAGCCGTTCACGCAGTGGGTGATCGAAGACCGCTTTTGCCACGGCCGCCCGGCACTGGATTCGGTGGGCGCGCTGCTGGTCGACGATGTCGAACCCTACGAGTTGCTGAAGCTGCGCTTTGTGCTCGGCTCACACTCGTCGATCGCCTACCTGGCCTGCCTGGCCGGCATCGACTATGTTCACGACGCCATGGATACCGCCATCGGTGAACTGGTCACGCAGATGATGGAGCACGAGGCCCAGCCCGTGACCGCCCTGCCCCCGGGCTTCGACGTCGACGCCTACCGGGCGACCCTGACCAAGCGCTTCAGCAACGCCGGCATCATGCACCTGGCCGCGCAGATCGCCATGGACGGTTCGCAGAAGGTGCCGATCCGGCTGCTGGGCACGGTACGCGCCTGCATCGAGGCCGGGCAGTCCTACGACCGCCTGGCGCTGGCCGTGGCCGCCTGGATCCGCTATGCCAGCGGAACGGGGCTGAAGGGTGAGTCGTTTGAAGTTGATGATCCGATGGCGGCCGAACTCGCGGCCATCGGCGCCCAGGCCGGTGATGATGATGCAGCGCTGCTCAATGGTTTCCTGGCCGTTTCCGCGATTTTTCCCGCCGAACTGTCCAGCCATGACGGCTTCCGCCAGGGCGTCGGCCAATGGCTGGCCGCGCTACGGTCAGACGGCGCGCTGGCCTGCGCAAACCGCGCCACCGTCACCCGGGCTTAAGGCAAACGTAGAAGCCAACCGTTTGCCCGTGATGTCAGTACCAGCGGTTGCCGCCAATACTCATGTAGCCATGATCGCCAATCGGCACACCGACATTCAGCCCGACGCCGACGTTGCCGCTACAGCCCGCCAGGAGCAGCGACGCGCCAAGCAGGAGCACCAGGCCGGCCACGCGGAAGGGATTAAGGTTTCGCTTGTTCATCGTCGCCTCCTCAGTTCTCGATTCGATCCAGGGCCAGCACGGCGCCCGTGGGATCAGTGATGACGGCGAGGTTGCCGTTACGGACATCGGCCGTTGGCGCCAGGATGATCTCGCCACCCAAAGACTGCGCCCTGGTCGCCACCTCGGCGGGGTCAATCACGGCGAAGTGCGTCAGCCATACCGGCGTCATCTGGTCATTCGGCATATCCTGCAGGCCGGCACGCGCCACGCCGCCGCTCTGCAGCGTGTGATATTCGCCGCCGTTTCGCCAGCTGGTTTCGACCTGGTAACCGGCGGCTTCCATGTAGAACCTCGCCGCGGCCATCGAGTTGGCAGCAAGCAACTCGTTCAGCACCACCTCGCCGGCAGTTACCGTTACCGCATCCTTCGGATCGCCGACGTGACTGTCGATGAACCCGACCACGGCGCCCTGCGAATCTCGCACCACGCCGGCGCGGGCCACCTGGCCCAGTTCCCGGGGCTGGACGATCACCTGCCCGTCCAGCCGGCGGGCCGTTGCCACGGACTGGTCGACGTCGGGCACCGAGATGTAACCCAGCCAGCGAGAGTAGTCTTCGCCACCCGGCGGGTCCGCCAGTTCGACGATACCGCCCAGCAGGCGCCCGTCCCGGCCGACGATCAGCGTGTAGGGCCGGCCCTCCGGCCCGCGAGTGTCACGGAACGTCCACCCGAACATCGATCCGTAAAATGACCGGGCCGCATCGACATCATCGGTAATCAGGTCGTGCCAGACGAATTTGCCGTGTAACGGTGTATCGCTCAGGGCCGACCTGTCCCACTCGACATCCGACGTCGTGCAGGCGCCGAGCGCGAGCGCGGCGGTGATAACCAGCAAAAGCTTGATGTTCATGTTCCCCCCACGGGTGATTTCAGGCTGCGGAAGTTGTCAGTGTAAACCACTGAACGGGCGTGTCATTCGGGCTTCTCTTCGTGGCCACCAAAGGCGTGACGCATGGCCGACAGCACCTTGCCGGCATATTCGCTCTCTTCCCGGGATGAGAACCGGTCAAAAACCGACGCGCTGATCACGTGCAATGGCACGCCGGCCTGGATCGCCGCTTCCACGGTCCAGCGGCCCTCTCCGGAATCAGACACGTGGCCCGAGAAGCGCTCGAGCGCCGGGTCGCGATGAAGCGCGCCGGCGGTCAGGTCCAGCAGCCACGAGCCGACCACGCTGCCGCGGCGCCAGAGCTCGGTGACGCGATCAAGTTCGAAATCGAACTGGAAATGTTCAGGGTGCTCGAGCGGCGTGGTCTCGGCATCGTGCTCACGGTCTTCACGGCCCACGCCGCCATGCGCGAGCAGGTTCAGGCCCTCGGCATAGGCCGCCATCAGGCCGTACTCAATGCCGTTGTGCACCATCTTGACAAAGTGGCCGGCACCGGTGGGCCCGCAGTGCAGCCAGCCGCGCTCTTCGGTGGCCGGTGCGCCATCGCGCCCCGGCGAACGCGGCGCCGCGTCCAGGCCGGGTGCCAACGCCTCGAATACGGGTTCCATCCGGGCGACAGCGGCCGGCTCACCGCCGATCATCAGGCAGTAACCCCGCTCCTCGCCCCAGACGCCCCCGCTGACGCCGCAATCGACGTAGTGGATACCTGACTTCGCCAGGTTGCGAGCGCGGCTGATGTCATGGTGGTAATGGGTGTTGCCGCCGTCGACCAGCACATCGCCGGCGTCGAGCAACGGCGCGAGTTGTTCGACCAGGTCGCCGACGAACGCCACGGGCACCATCATCCAGATGGCCCGCGGCGGTTCGAGCGCCGCCACCAGGGCCTCGATGGAATCCGCGCCCGTGGCGCCGGCTTCCGCCAGCGAGGCCATGGCCGCTGCATTGACGTCGTGCGCGACCACGTCATGCCCGGCCGCCATCAGCCGCTTCGCCATGCTGCCGCCCATGCGGCCCAGGCCGATCATTCCGATGCGCATGCGCGCCCCCACTCAGGCCGCCGCTGCGTCGTAGACCACTACGCGGTCCACGAGCGGCGTGATCATTTCGGCAAAGGCCACGTGCAGGGGATGCGACTGGTAGGCCGCCTGGCCATCCAGGTCATCGAAGTAGAGGATTTCGGATACCGACCAGCTGTGATCGACCACGCCACGGGCCTCGGTGCTGGCCGGCACGCCTACGTGCACGGCTCGTACGGAGGGGATCTCGGCAAGGCCGCGAACACCTTCGATCAAGGTCGCCCGGTCCTCGGCGGAATCCGGGTTCTTCAGCCAGAAAAACACGTGATGGACGATGGGAAAATCCGCCACTGCGCCCGCTACCGCCGCGCCGCTACCGGCCATGGCCACGCCCGCCATCGCGGCCGAACCCGCCAGGAAAGACCGCCGGTCGGCGCCGCTCATGATGATTCACCGTCAACCCCGGCCAGCTCGGCCCGGCGACCCGCGGCATGTTCACACTCGCCGCGGTTACCGGCGTGGGCCTGTTCCCCCACTTCCGACCAGCTACTGCTGGCGTCGGGCGGTGGGTTCACGCTGCTTCCCCCAACCGGGGCACGGGACGCCTGTTCCTCGCACCAGTACTGGTCATAGGCCATTGAGCCGGGTTCCGGCCCGAAATCCAGCGTCGAGCAGGCCGCCACCGCCGATACCAGGCCAATCAACGCGATCCGTATTGAGAACGCTTTCAGGTCTTTCCACGACATTTCCTATCTCCTCTCAGCTGTTCCTTAACTGTAACGAATGCAGACTCAGGCCGAAACGTGAACGATGACATTGCGCCGGCCCCGGTAATGCCGGTGCTCCCACAGGAAAACACCCTGCCAGGTGCCCAGCGCCAGTTGCCCGTCCATGACCGGGATCGCCAGCGATGTGGCCGTCAAAGAGGCCTTGATATGCGCCGGCATGTCGTCCGGCCCCTCGGCGGTGTGCGTGTACAGGGGGTCATTCTCAGGCACCAGGCGGTTCATCCACCGCTCCAGGTCGTGACGCGCACTGGGGTCATAGTTTTCCTGGACCAGCAGGCTGGCGGACGTGTGCTGGATAAAGAGGTGGCAGACCCCGTCGTCCGGGCCCTGGCCACGCAACTCCGCGCGCACGGCATCGGTGATATCGTGCAGGCCCTGGCCGTCGACGTCGATGGAAATGCACGTTGGCATTGTCGTCCTGATACTGGCTTCCTGACCCGCCTATGATGCACGATGGACGGCCACGTCGGTAGGGAGGTCGCCATGGTCCAGTCCCAAGCCACCTGGACATGGGGAAATGCTGCGTGCGGTTCCGCAAACCCGAACAGGTGCCCGTGGCGTTGATCGGCGAACTGGCCGGGCGCTTCACCGCGGGCGATTGGGTCGCGCAATACGAGAGATCCATCAGGCGCTGATCCCGGCGGCAGGGATTTGGGCCCCGACATTGTCGAAAACACTGTCGATGCACTATGCTCATGCGCAAGCATTCCTAACCGAATGGAATAACAATGAAAGTTAAGGGGAATCGACTGGCGAACCTGCCCCACCTGGCAGGCCGTTCTCCGATGCTCGCGTTCTCAGCGTTGATGATGTTCGTTCCGCCCGCGATCGCCGACGATCCGGTCGCCGCGCTTGGGCGCCTTGAACCCCGCGGTGGCATTGTGCGGGTGGCCGCACCCTCTACCCCCCTTTCACTGGCCGGTTCCGTGGTCCTGCAACTGGATGTTGCCGAAGGCGACGACGTGACCGCCGGCCAGCAGCTGGCCATCACCGATGCCGAGCCGGCGCTGCAGGCGGCGGTAGCCACGGCCCGAACCGAGCTCGACCTGCAGAACCGCGCCGCGGAAGCCGCCGAAAGCCGTGCCGACGAAGCCTGCGTCAAGGCGGACGTGGCCGAACGCGAAGCAGGCCGGCGTGAAAGCCTGCTGGATAACCAGCTGGCCTCGCAGGAAGAGGTGGAGCAATCACGCGGCGATGCCACCGCCCTGGCGGCCACCTGCAAGGCCGTGCGTGCCGACGCCCGGGTGGCCGAGGCCGCCATCCAGACGGCCCGTGCCCGCCTGGCCCAGCGCGAAGCCGAGTGGCGACGCGCTTTCGTGCTCGCGCCGTTCGCTGGCCGGGTATTGCACATCAACGCGGAACCCGGGGAGTACGTCGGCGCCAACGGCGTGCTTGAACTGGGTCGCGTGAACGAAATGATGGCCATCGCCGAGGTACACGAAACCGACATCGCCAGGGTGCGCACGGGCATGTCCGCCCGCGTGGAGAGCGATGCCCTCGCCGGCCCGCTCAGTGGCACGGTCACTTTTGTCCGGCCCAAGGTACTCAAGCAGGACGAGATCGGCACGGACCCGGCCGCCCACAAGGACGCGCGGATTATCGAGGTCGGTATCGCGCTGGGCGAGCCGGCCGCGGCCGCAGGGCTGACCAACCTCCAGGTTGAAGTGCTGATCAACGGCGAATGAACGCGCCGCTCGGCTGGACCCAGTTACGCCACCGGCCGTTGCGGCTGGCCGTTGCCCTGGTGGGCATCGGCTTCGCGGTGCTGCTGATCCTGATGCAACTGGGTTTCCGCGCCGCCCTGTTCGACAGCGCCGTGCGCATTCACGAACGCCTCGATTACGACATCGCCCTGTTTTCCCCCGACAGTGTTTTCATCGTCCGGCCGCAGACATTCTCCATTCGTCGCCTGTACCAGGCCAAGGGCGACCCGGCGGTCACTGATGTCGCCCCGGTGTACATTTTCCCGGCGGTGTACAAGAACCCCTGGACGGGCCAGCGCCGAAGTATCAATACGCTGGGGTTCGAAGCCGGCGATGCCTGGCTGGACACCCCCGGGTTTGACGCCATCCGCCCGATCCTGACGCGCCAGGACACGGCCGCCATCGACCTGGCGTCGCGGCCGGAGTTCGCGCCGCCCGGGGGTTCGCTGGAGAGCGCCCTGGCCGAGCACGGCCCGTTGACGACCGAGGTCAACGACCGGGAGATCACCATCGCCGGCGGCTTCCACCTGGGCACCAGTTTCGGCATTGACGGCACGCTGGTCACCAGCGCCGACAACTGGCTGCGGCTGTTTCCGGACCGGCACCGCGAAGATATCCAGCTGGGCTTGCTGAAACTGGCCGCCGGCGCTGACCCGGCCACTGTCCGCGACCGGCTCGCCGCCCGCCTGCCGGACGATGTGCTGGTCATGACCCGCGCCGATTTCATTGACCGGGAGACGGCCTACTGGAACTCGGCCACGCCCATCGGTTACGTGTTCACCTTCGGCGCCATCATGGGCCTGCTGGTCGGTGCGATCATCGTCTACCAGATCCTGTTCGCCGACGTCAGCGAGCACCTGCCCGAGTACGGTACGCTCCGCGCCATCGGCTACTCGCCGGGTTTTGTATCCGGCATCGTGTTGCAGCAGGCCGCCATCCTGGGCGTACTCGGTTACCTGCCCGGCCTGCTTGGGGCGCACTGGCTCTACGGCAAGGCCGCCGCGGCCACCAACCTGCCGCTGGTGATCACCCCCGGGCGCGCCGGTATCGTGCTGCTGATGACCCTCGGCATGTGCGCGCTGTCCGGCTGGCTGGCCATCCGCCGCGTACGGCGCCTGGACCCGGCCGAGGTGTTCTGATGACCGATGCGCCGATCCGCATCGAGGGCCTGGGGCACGCGTATGGCAAAGGCGCGCTGCGCAAACAGGTGCTGAGCCAGATCGACCTGTCGATCCCCGCCGGCGAAATCGTCATCGTGACCGGGCCTTCCGGTTCCGGAAAGACGACGCTGCTGACCCTGGCCGGCGCGCTTCGATCGGCACAGGAAGGCAGCCTCCGGGTGCTGGGCGAAGAACTGCGCGACGCCCGGCGCGCGACCCTGGAGCGGGTCCGCCGCCGGATCGGCTTCATTTTCCAGCAGCACAACCTGCTGGCGGCGCTGACCGCGCTGCAGAATGTCGAACTGGGCGCACGCGTAAGCGGGAAGCACGGCGCCGCTGAACGACGACGCGCGGCGCAGAAAATGCTCGGGCAAGTGGGCATGGGTGAGCATCTCAACCACCGGCCGGACGCCCTTTCGGGCGGCCAGCGACAACGGGTCGCCATCGCCCGGGCGCTGGTGGGCCGCCCCGCCATGCTGCTGGCCGATGAGCCCACGGCCTCGCTCGACAGTCACTCGGGGCGAGAAGTGGTCGACCTGATGCAGCGCCTGGCCCGCGAGGAAGGCACCACCATCCTGCTGGTCACGCATGACAACCGCATCCTCGATATTGCCGATCGCATCGTCCACCTGGAGGACGGCCGCCTGCAGACGCACACCGAGTCCGTCATCGCACAGAACCGCCGGATGATGGACACGCTGGCGCAGGTCGCCAACCGGCGCGACATGGACGCCATGGTGAACGACCTGGACGAAACCGGCTTTCACGACCTGCTGGAAGGCATCTCCGAGGAGTCCCGGCAGTTCATCGATGCCACCGCCCGCGCCGGTGACCGGGCCTACACCAGCCTGCTGAAACGGGGCCTGTTCGCGTTCACGCGAAAACTCGCCGGCATGCTCAACGCCGACCGCGCCTCACTGTTCCTGGTGGAAGGTGACCAGCTGCGCCTGGTGGTTGCCGAGAACCTGGATGAACTGGGTGAGGTGGTTGTGTCGGTCGGCCGGGGCATCGCCGGGGCCGTCGCCGCCACGGGGCAGCCCATCCGCGTGGCGGATGCCTACCAGGACGAACGCTTCAACCCGGCCGTCGATCGCCAGACCGGCTACCGGACCCGCTCGATACTCGCGCTGCCCATTCGCGACCACGACGGCCACGTATTCGCGGTGGCGCAGTTGCTGAACCGCCGTGACGACCAGCCCTTTGACGCCCGGGACGAGGAACGCTTTGCCGGGTTCATGGCCTCTATCGGCGTGATTTTCGAGTCGTTTAGACTGCTCACCGACAAGACCGGAACCAGGGAAGGAACCCGCTCATGAGTCGTATTGACCGCCGTGTCAGGGAAATTATCGAGGGCTATTTCGGCCCGCAGGTGGATGACGAAGTCTACGCCGCGCTGAAGCCGCGTGACCTTCGCGGTGGCGAGTGGCTGTTTCATCGCGGCGACACCGGCGATGCGCTGTATTTTCTCGTCCGCGGCCGCCTGCAGGCCTTTGCCGGCGATGGCGATGGCAGCGGGCGACTGCTGGGCGAAGTCCGCCCCGGCCAGAGCGTTGGCGAAGCCGGGTTGCTCACCGGCCAGCCGCGTAGCGCCGGTATTCGAGCCAGCCGCGACAGCCTGCTGATCCGCCTGGACAAAACCGAGTTCGAATCCCTGGCCGTGTCGCACCCCGGCATGGTGATGAAACTGGCCGCCCACGTCGCGCGCCTGATGCAACAGAACCTGGAAGGCGTTCACCGTCGTGGTGGCGGCTATAGCACGGTCACCCTTCTGACCGTGCACGATACCCCCCGCGCCAGGAACGGCGCGGCACGTATGGCGCAGCGGCTGGCCGACGAGGCCGGCGCCGCCTGGCTCAGCCTGGACCGCCTGCCGAACCTGGGTGCCCCGGCCGGCACTTCGGTCACGCCGATGGAGTTGCCTGAACGGCTGAAACAATGGCTGGCCGACCAGGAAAACGACCACGCGCTGGTGGTCTACCAGTGCGGCCCCGGGGACAGCGCCTGGACCCGCTTCGCGGTGCGCCAGGCGGACCTCGTGTTGTTCGTGGCCGATGCTGGCCAACCCGCCGCGCTCACGTCGATCGAACACGACCTCGCCAGCAAGGGGGTCAATGCCCCGGGCGCGCGTGCCCTGGCACTGATCCGGCCGGGTGCGGCCGACATTGCCGGCACGGCAGGCTGGCTCGACGCACGTGAAGTCGACTTCCACCTGCACCTGCTCGAAGGGGATGAACATGACCTGGCGCGTGTCATCCGGGTGCTGTCCGGCCAGGCCACCGGCCTGGTGCTCGGGGCCGGCGCTGTGCGGGGGCTGGCCGAACTGGGGGTCTACAAGGCCATGGTCGAGGCGGGCATCCCGGTCGACTGGGTCGGCGGCAGCAGCATCGGTTCCATCGTCGGCGCGGCCATTGCGCACGGCTGGTCGCCGGACCATGCCATCGAGGTGGCGCGCGAGGCCTTCGTCAAGGGCCGGCCGTTTTCCGACTACACGCTGCCGCTGGTGTCCCTGATCCGCGGCAAGCGCATGACGCGGTTGCTGGAATCGCTGGTGAACGCCGATATCGAGGACCTGCCGATTCCCTACTTCTGCGTGTCCAGCAAACTCGACCGCGGTGAAGTGCATGTCCACCGCAGCGGATCACTGGTCGAGGCCATTCGCGCCAGCGCCGCCCTGCCCGGCGTGCTGCCGCCCGCGGTGGTGGATTCCGAACTGGTGGTCGACGGCGCCGTGCTGAACAACCTGCCCGTGGACATCATGGAGCAGTGCCCGGTGGGCGCCATCATCGCCGTGGATGTGTCATCGCGGCATGTCCGCCAGGTGGACTACCCGGAAACCCCGTCATCCTGGGCCGTGCTGCGCAGCCGGCTACTGCCGTTCACCCGCCGCCAGAGTGTGCCGGGACTGACCACACTCATTCTCCGATCAACGGAAATCGGCACGCTGCTGCAATCACGCGCCCACGGTGAACGCGCGGACCTGCTGATCAATCCGCCCGTTCGCCAGTTCGGACTGACGGATGTAAAGGTGTACGATCAGGTGGTGGAAGCCGGTTACCGACATGCCCGGGAGGTGTTTGAGAATTGGAAGCCCAGCTGATGTCCCGGATTGGCCTCGCATTGCTGGGATCGGTCGCCCTGTACGCCTGCGCCGCCGCACCCGGCACGGCGACGCGACCGAACCCGCCCGTGTTCCAGGGCAGCGTTGAGGGCCCCGCCAGGCCGTGGACCCACCAGGATTTTGATTCACCCGATGACCGCGTCACCTTCGCCCTGTTTTCCGACCTGACGGGCGGCGAGCGCGAAGGCGTTTTCGACCAGGCTGTCCAGCAATTGAACCTGCTGCGGCCCGAACTGGTATTGAATGTCGGCGACCTGATCGAGGGCGAGACCACGGACACCGCGGTGCTCGACCAGCAGTGGGACCACTTCGATGCCCGCGCCGGGCAGATCGACGCACCCGTTTTCCGGGTTGGCGGCAACCACGACCTCAGCCACCCGGTATCCTGGGAAACGTGGGAGCGGCGCTACGGCCCGCGACACTATCACTTTGTTTACCGCGGCCTGCTGTTCCTGGTGCTCGACACCGAGGACAACACCCCGGAGCGCCAGCTCGAGATCGAACGGGTACGCGAAGACAGCATGGTGCGGATTCGTGAAGAAGGCTGGGGTGTCTTTGACCAGACGCCCTACAGCCAACTGGAAGACCGGATCTCCGGTCACATTGGTCAACAACAGGCGAATGACATGGTCGCGGCCATCGAGGCCCACCCCGATGTCCGCTGGACTTTCGTGCTGATGCACAAGCCGGCATGGAAGCGGCCCGGCGAGGAAAATTTCGCCCGTATCGAGGCCGCCCTGGACGGGCGCGGCTACACCGTATTCAACGGCCACGAGCACTTTTATGAACTGAACCGCCGTCACGGCCGCGACTACATCCAGCTGGGCACCACCGGCGGCTTCCAGCCGGATCACCCGATGGCCATTGACCATGTCACGCTGGTCACCGTCGTCGGTGACGATGTCGAAATCGCCAACCTGGCGCTGTCCGGCATTTTCGACAGAGCCGGGGGAGTAACGGGAGTTTCGGGGTCAGAGTAAGGGGTCAGAGTCGGGACTCTGACCCCACCCAACAACCAGGAACGAGTATGTCAACTTCACCGCACACACTTGAGGGCTTCAAGGGCATCATCGCTTTCACGGCCGCCTACCTCATCGCGGCGACCTTGTGGGTCTTCCACGTTGGTGACCTCGAGTTCCTGGCCTACATCGCGATCATGCTCGTGCTGGCGGGCATCGTCTGGTGGGTGCACCGGCGCATCGGGCTGCCACGTGGGTTGGTGTTTTGCCTGAGCCTGTGGGGGGCGCTGCACATGGCCGGCGGGCTGGTCCTGCTGCCCGAGGGCTGGGATGTCGGCGGCAAGTCCAACGTCCTCTACAACTGGCATATCTCCGGCCCCTATTTCAAATACGACCAGCTGGTCCACGCCTTCGGGTTCGGCACCACCACCTGGCTGTGCTGGCGGGGACTCCTCTCAATGGCCCCTGGACTGCCCCGACCGCCCGGCATCGGCGCGCTGACCCTGTGCGCCGCCGCAGGCGTGGGCTTCGGCGCACTTAACGAAGTCATCGAGTTCCTAATCACCGTCCTGGTGCCCGAAAACAACGTCGGCGGCTACGTGAATACCGCGATGGACCTGGTGTACAACACCATTGGCGCCGTTATCGCCGCGCTGTTAATTCGGGTAAGCGGTAAGCGGTAAGCGGTCAAAAAGATAAAACCATGGGACGGATTCAGTGCCTGTGCTTTTACTGCTTTCTGCTTACTGTTTACTGTTTACTGTTTACTGCTCACTGCTCACTGTTTACCGCTTAACGCCCTTCGAACACCCAGATCAACCCATAGACCACCAGCGACACGAGCACGTAGCCGAACTCGACCACGCGCCGGCGGCCCTCCGATCGGTTCGCGCCCGTCACCTCCAGCACGAAGTGATACAGCAGGAAGGTGTACAGCACGTAGTACAGGAACGGGATGAGGTGCGTTGCCCAGCCGAAATCTGACGCCGATTTCCCGAACCAGCCCAGGATCCAGTCGATCTGTGCGTAGATGCCGAACAGGCCCAGCGCGGCGTTGATGAACATCCACTTCACCTTGTCGACACCGAAAATGGCCAGGTAAAAGATGATGTATACGAACACGGCGAAGCCACCGTGCATGTACAGGAACGTTAATGGCGGCCCCTCTGACGAATACGCCATGAAAAAACCCGACAGGCCGAATGCCAGCATGTGCAGGCCGAAGAACGGGTAAATGAAGTACCACGGCACCGTTTCACCGCCGCGGTAGAGCTTGCCGTTGATGGTCAGGTCAGAGTGAAGTTTCAGGGGGCACCCATTTCAATCGCGAATACGAAGCGTTTGCAAACGATACCCCATTGACTGGCTATACTGAACGCGAGTGCGCCGTGAGGGCTCGCTGGCGCACGATTTATGACGACGTGAATGGAGGAGAACATGTCCGATCGTAGCGCTTACCCGTGTTTTCTCGTGGCGGCCCTGCTCGCCACGACTTCCCTTGTACCGGACACCACGCTTGGTGACACCGACGACCTGCCGGTGGAAGAGGCCGTACTGACACTGGCGCCCCAGGTGCCGCCCCCCATCGACCGGGACCACCCGGCCAAGGTAATCGTCAGTGTCGACACCACCGAGCAGGTGGGACGACTGGCTGACGGCGTCGAGTACGTGTTCTGGACCTTCGGCGGTGCCGTGCCCGGCCCGTTTATCCGGGTGCGCGAGGGTGACTTCGTCGAATTCCACCTCAATAACCGGCCGGATTCCAAGATGCCGCACAATATTGACCTGCACGCGGTCACCGGGCCCGGCGGCGGCGCCACGTCATCGTTCACGGCGCCCGGTCACACCACGCAGTTTTCATTCACGGCGCTGAACCCCGGCCTTTATGTTTACCACTGCGCGACCGCGCCGGTCGGCATGCACATCGCCAACGGCATGTACGGCCTGATCCTGGTGGAGCCGGAGGGCGGTTACCCGGAGGTGGACAAGGAGTTTTACGTCATGCAGAGCGAGTTCTACACCAAGGGCGACTTCGGCGACGAGGGCCTGCGACCGTTCGACATGGACGAGGCACTGGACGAGAACCCCGATTACGTGGTGTTCAATGGCTCGGTCGGCGCCCTGCAGGGCGACAATACGCTTCACGCCGAGGTCGGTGAGACCGTTCGACTGTTTGTGGGCAATGGCGGCCCCAACCTGGTGTCGTCCTTCCACGTGATCGGCGAGATTTTCGACACCGTGTACGTCGAAGGCGGTTCGCTGAAAAACCATCATGTCCAGTCCACCCTGGTTCCGGCCGGGGGCTCCGCCATTGTCGAGTTCAAGCTCGAGGCGCCGGGTGACCTCCACCTCGTCGACCATTCGATTTTCCGCGCTTTCAACAAGGGCGCGCTGGGCACGATTTCCGTGGGCGGCGCGGCAGACAAGGTCGTCTATTCCGGACAGCAGTACGAGGGCATCTACCTTCCCGAGGGCCAGGCGGCGCAGTCCGTGGATACCGGCGCACCGGCCTCACCCACCGCGACTTCGCGCGAAGAGCGCATGCTCTTTGGTGAACGCGTTTACGAGCGCAACTGCATGGCCTGCCACCAGTCCCAGGGCCAGGGCCTGCCCGGCGCGTTTCCGCCACTGGCGGGCTCGGACTACCTGCTGGATGACCCGGACCATGCCATTGATGTCCTGCTCGACGGCCTGTCCGGTGAAATCACGGTCAACGGCGTGAAGTACAACGGCGTCATGCCGGCCACGCGACTGTCCGACGAAGAAGTGGCCAATGTGCTCACCTACGTGCTGAACAGCTGGGGTAACGATGGCGGCGTGATCGAGACCGCAGACGTGACCCGGCATCGCTCGGGGCACTGAGCCCCGACCTGGGTCACATGGCCAGGTTCGCCCTCACGATGGCGCTTGCCGCGGCACTGGCGATTCCGGCACCAGCGTCCGGCGTGGAACCGCCGGACGGCATGGTGCGGGTCGGCGCCGGCGCTTATACGCCATTGTTCACGGACGCGGGTGCGGCTGCGGCCATCAGCGTCAGGGCTTTCAACCTGGACCGTTACCCGGTCACCAATGCCGAGTTCGCCGTCTTTACGCGCGCAGAACCGCGATGGTCCCCGGAATCCATCAAACCGGTGTTCGCCGACGCCGCCTACCTGGAACAATGGCGGAGCCATGACCCCTCGGACCCGGACGATATCGGCCACCAGCCGGTGACCAATGTGTCCTGGTTCGCTGCGCGCGCATACTGCAAGGCGCAAGGCAAGCGACTGCCATCGCTCGATGAATGGGAACACGCCGCTTCCGCCAGCGAAGACTCACCCAACGGCACTGACAATGCGGCATTCCGATCGCGAATACTGGAATGGTATTCGAAACCGGCCATCACCCGGTTACCGGATGTCGAGGACACCTGGCGCAACCATTGGGGGGCTTACGGCATGCACGGCGTCGTCTGGGAACTGGTCGATGATTTCAACACGGCACTGGTCAGTGGTGAATCCCGCGGTGACGCGGCACTGGAAAACAAGCTCTATTGCGGCGCGGGCGCCGCAGCCGCGGTGGACCCGTCCGACTACGCCGCGTTCATGCGTTACGCCATGCGCAGCAGCTACGAGGCGAAGTCGACACTCCGCTCACTCGGTTTTCGCTGCGCCGCGGACGTTGAACCTATGGAAAAGGAGTCGCCATGAGGACTCATCAAATCGCTGGCCTCACCTGTGTACTGGCGTTTCTGATTTCCCTGCCAGCCACGATTTTAGCGGATACCACCGGGTTACCTGACAACTCGATCTACCACCTGGATTCCGAGTGGCGTGACCAGGAAGGCCAGGCCTTGACCTTGTCGGAACTGGCTGGCCGCCCCCGGCTACTGAGCTTTGTGTACACCTATTGTGAACACACCTGCCCGATGATCGTCGCACGCCTGGAGATGGTGACCGACACAATACCGGAACCGGTGCGCAACCAACTGCAGGTCACGCTGGTGTCGCTGGACCCGGAGCGTGACACGCCGGAGCGGTTGAAAACATGGCTGCAAGAAAAGGGCCTGGATGGCCGCGACTGGCTGATGTTGCACGGTGACCCGGACGAAGTGCTCGGATTCGCCGCGATGCTGGGCGTCCGCTACCGGCCCATGGGCGAACGCGACATCGCACACTCCAACATGATCACGCTGCTTGATGCGCAAGGCGTGGTCCGATACCAGTCGAAAGGGCTTGGTGACGACCCGGCTGAAATCAATGACGCGATTGAATCGCTGGAAGTACCAACTGACTGAATTCCGTGGATGACCGCCCCCTGGATCAGGCGGCGACAATCGGGCCTGGTTGTTTGTCCTGACCCTGGCCCTGGGGGTGGTCTGCATCGAATTCGGCTTCTACGTTGGCCGGCGAAGCCCGATGGCGACCCTTACCCTCGCGCTGGTTTTTCAGCGGTCATGATGCTGACCACTGACCTCGGCCGGGAACTTTAGCCCACCCTGTTAGCGGGCACCCCGGCGGCTGCGGCGCTGCACGTGGCGGCCGGCGGTCAGCGCCCCGGCCCCCATCATGGCCAGCAGCGCCGCCATCAGCGCAGCGCCCAGCGGCCCCATCACCGGCACCGGGATCACCGCCCGGATACGCGCTTCAACCGGTACACAGGTCTGGCCCATCGCGCGGTCATCGTCCGCCGTTCCCGAATTATTCTCGTCCCAGCATGCGTCGGCCTGGTTGACCAGGTTGTTCGTCTGCGCCACGTCGGTCGCAAAACGGATGAGAATCTCGTTGTTCAGCTGCGAAAGCTCCGCGTTGTTCGGCGCGCCGAAGTCGGGCGCAATGATCGCCTCCACTTCCACCCGGTTCTCGGCGGCGTTGAACGTGGCCGAGAGGCACTGGCTGGCACCGGTGGCGATGCAGACCAGCGACCCCTGGGTGAACCGCGCCGGGTTAGGAATCGGGTCGAACACCTGCACCGGCAGGTCAATGGTGTTCTGGTTATTGAACCAGGCCATCTGCCAAACCACGCGCTGTTGCATGTTCTGGTGCACGGCCTTGCGACCCGCTGGCGGGAATAACGTCACCAGGGTGGATTCGTCATCGGTGTTGTTGGCCGGTGTCGGGTCGGGTCCATTAGCGCCGTCATCGGCAATGGTCACCACGTTGTACACCTCGGATTGTCCCGCGGGCAGCGGGTCGTCCACCTGCACGGCAAACACGGCGGTGCCACTGTCGCCCACCTGCATGGCGCCGATGTTCAGCGTGCAGTTGGTGCCCGCGGGACTGCCGTCCGCACAACTCCAGGCATGGGGCGCACTGCCAGCAGCTGAATACGTGGTGCCAACCGGTACGCTTTCGGTGATCACGACGCCGGAAGCGTCCTGGTCGCCCACCTGCATGTAGTCCAGCGTGTAGGGGATGATCGCGCCCGGAAAGCCCACGATGGCATTGTCGGTCTTCGTGATGACCAGGTCGGGCGCCGCAATGATCGGCGTGAAATCAAGCGCAACGGCGACAATCGGCACGCCCAGCGTCGCCGCGCCATCGTCAGCGATGATGACCTCGTTGTTGATGCGGTCGACACCGGTCAGCAGCGTGTCGTTCACCCTGACGCCAAACCGGGCCTGGCCGCTGCCCAGGCCGCCACCTTCCAGGTCGCCCACGAGAAGCACGCACGCGGTTCCGGGCGCACTACCGTCAGGACAACTCCAGACATCCGGCAAGCTGGCCGCGGCGTCGAACACCGTGAACTGGGGCACCGTATCGCGCAGGCGCACCCCGGTGGCGTTCTCACGGCCATTGTTCACATAGTCAATCAGGTAGGTCACCGTGCCACCGGCCGAGGTGGAAATGCCGCCGTCGTCCTTGGTGATATCCAGGACCGGCGCGGCCACCACACGGGTATCGTCGTCATCCATGTCCTGGTCGGTGTTTCCGTCGTCATCGGTGATGACCGCCGTGTTCTCGATAACATTGACGCCGGTCGGCAAGGGATTGTCGACCCGGACCGCGAAGAAAATGACGCCGCCGCGTTCCGCACCCAGGTTGCCGACGTCGTAACGGCACACCGTGCCGGCAGGTGCGCCGTCCGCGCAGTCCCAGCCCGGCGTGGAACCCGCTTCGTTGAAGGTCGTGTGCAACGGCACGGTATCGGTGATGTAGACACCGGTATCGTTCTGGTTGCCGATATTGGCGTAGACCAGGCGGTAGTAGATCGTCCCGCCTGCATCGATGACGTTGGAAACGCCGGTCTTGTCGATCACCGGAATCGGGTCGGCGATGATCGGCACGATGGTCGGGTCGTCATCCGTCGTCGTCGATGGATCATCGGACGGGAAGTCCGGCACCTCGTCACTGCTGATGAGCGCCTGGTTCACGTACTGGTCCGGGCCGTTGGCCGGGTACGGGAACGGCACCCTCACGTCGTAGCTGAAGCTGGCGGTCGCGCCCGCCGCGATGCTGGCGAAATCGACCTGGACGGCCATGTCGCCGGCGGTGTTGCCGACCACGACCGTGCCATCGGCACTGGTCACGCTGCCCACCTGGAATTCACCGCCATCGTCGGGGTCGTCGACCACGACGACGTTGTTGGCCGGTGCGTCACCGGTGTTGGAAACGGTGACCGTATAGGTGATCACATCGCCCGGTTCCGCCTGCGACAGCGAAGCGGCTTTCTCCGAATCCAGGATCGGCAGCAGCAGGCTGTCGGCCCCGGACGCGGTCGTCTCACGGGCCGCCGGGTCCTGTGCGCGCAGCGACAGGGCCGTGGTCTCGGCCAGGTTATCGACCGGGGTCTGGGTGTATGGCACGACCAGTTCCATGCTGAACGTCACGGCGCCGCTTTGGCCCGGCATGATGACCTGGTTGGGCGCGGGTGCTTCGGGGTCACCGGTCGGACCGACCGTCACCGTGGTGACGCCGCCCGCGGATGCCGTGGTGATCGACCAGCCAGACGGCACAAACACTTCCTGCAGGCTACCCGCAACCCAGATCGTCTCGTCGAACTCGTCCGTCACCATGGTCGAGAAGGCCGGCCCGGTGCCGGTGTTGGTGACCGTGAGCGTCACCGGTACGCGACCATCGACCACGTCGCCGAACTGCTTGTTGATGGCGAGCACCGGCTCGACGATATCCACCGCCGCGACTGCGTTGCGGGTCATCTGCGGCTGGCCGAACGTGAGCACGCCGTCATTCTGCAATAAGTCACCCGAAACCGGGCCGCCCGCATCCAGGATACGCGCCGTGATGCTGACGACAATCGTGTCATCGTCATTGAAGACCGAATCAGCCGTGTTGACGACGTCGCCGAAGTCGAACGTCACCTGCTGGCCGGCAATCATCGGGGTGCCGGCCTGGCCGGTTGAAATCCGGCCACCGATCGAGACCACGGAGGCACCCAGGATCTCGGCCTCGGCAGGCAGCGTATCCTCTATCACGACCGCGGGTGTTGCGCCCTCCGCCAGGGCGGCGACCAGTTCATAGGTGAGCGTTTCGCCGATGGTGATATCCGCCAGCGAGGGATCGCCCTGGCCGAAGTCCGTCAGCAGCACGCTGGTGGAGGCCAGTTGCTTGCTCAGCGCGCCGTCGCCGATGGCCACGTAAGTCACGGCATCGCCATCGGTACCCGTGCGGCTCTCGGCCGATCCGGGCGCGGACTCCCATGCCAGGCTGGAACGGTCGATGGAGAAACCGGTCGCCGCAAGCGCCGGCGACATCTGCACCTGGAAGCTGATCGAACAACTGCCCTGCGACAGCGGCAGGCTGTCGAAATCGAACTGCACCGTACCGGAAACGCCATCGCCGGGCGACATCACGTTCAGGCCGGTACAGGTGCTGCTGACCGTGCTGTCGCCGACCCACAGGACATCCGCGTCCAGCACGTCCTCAATGGCAACCGAGAACGCGGTCGCCGACGATTCACCCGTGTGGCTGATATCCAGGCGGATATCCATGACGTCACCGGCATCGACAAACGCCGACTTGCGGTCATCCGGCAGGATGAAATGCTGGATGTCGAGTTTCGGCTCAACCAGCGTGATCGCAGCCTGGTCCGTGCTGCTGAAATTCTCTGAGAACAGGCCGGCGTTGTTGTAAACGAAGTCTTCGCCCACCGGGATACCCTGGTTGATGCTGTCATCCAGGACGATCCCCACCACTTCGAACACCACGCGGTCGGCCGGGCCGGCGGGGGCGCCGCCCACGTTGGGCGCGTTGACAACGTCGCCCAGGTTCCAGGCGGCGGTGTCGTCAAAGCCCCGGTCACCCCGGCTGCAGTCGGCGCAGTCGTCACCCGGGTCACCCACGGCGCCGCTTTCAAGCGCCAGGTCGGCGCCGATGGAGACGATCCGGGAAGACACGACCTGGATGGCGGTGGTGTCATAGGGAAGCGCATCGCCCACGGTCACGTCATCGGTCGTCCCGTCCGGGAACTCGGCCATGATCTCAAACGTCATGGTCTCGCCGATCGTGATCTGCTCGTCCTCGGTCTCGGCAATATCGCTGTCGATGAGCATCTTGGTCAGGCCCGGGTCGGCGATGACCACGTCCCAGCTGCCCTGGTCGCTGTAGCTGCGTTCCTCGGTACCGGCCGGCACCGTGTCGTCCAGCGATGTCCAGGCCAGGTCCGTGGTGTTGGTGATGGTGTCACCGGAAACCGCACTGACATCGATGGTCGCATCGAACTCGATCTCGCAGGTCGAGCCCAGCGGGAATGCCGACCAGCTGGCCGAGATGGTGTTGCCCGCTCCGGCGGGCCCCGTGTCGGGCGCCACTGTGCAGTTTTCGCCGACCGCGACAGAACCGGTGTCGAGCACCAGTTCGGGCGGCAGCGTGTCAGCGAGATCGACGTCAAAGGCATCCGTGGACGATGACCCGGTATGGCTGACGGTCAACGTGTAGTGAACGATGTCACCGGCTTCCGCACTGGTGACGTCACCCGCCTTGACGATGGACAGGAACGGTTCAAGCGCGCGCACCCGTGCAGTGTCGGTGACGAAGAACTGCTGGTTCAGCGCCACCGACCCGAATTCCGCTCGGGCCACGTTGTCGTCCTCGGCCAGGTTCTGGTTGACCGGCAGGTCGCGTACCACGGCGGTCACCCGCATCTGGAAACTGTTGTTTTCGGCCGATGTATCGTTGGCGTCGCTGTTGACGATCGGGTCCGGGAAAGTGGCCGTCACGGTGTCGTCGAGGCCATCGCCCAGAACGGCATCGCTGGTGACAATCGGCGGTATGGTCGCCGTCGACAGGTTCGTGGTCGCCGGCAGGGGCTCAAAATCTGCACTGACCAGTTCCAGCAGCATGGAAGACGTGGGCAACGCATCGGTAATGACAAGGTTTTCGGTCTGGCCTTCCGGCAGCAGCACGTTCACCAGGAAGGTCACTTCCTCGCCAATGGCCAGTTCTTCAACGCCACCATCGTTACCCGTGTGCACCTGGTTCGAGAGGATGACGGACTTGGTGATGCCAACGTCGAAAATCTTCAGTTGCGCACAGCCATCGTCGAGATAGCTATTGGCTGCACCACCAACATCACCCGGGTCGCCGGTGCGCTCGACACTCAGCGGCACGCCGGGCACCGGCTGGGATACGTCCCCCGCCAGGCTGGTCCACTGCGCCAGGGCGCAGTTCTCCAGCGTGGTGCCGGCCGGCAGCAGCGGATCGATGGTGGTTTCCACCTGCAGGGTGCAGTCGTTGCCGATCTCGAAAACCGGCCACGACGCGGTAATGACATCACCCGCCAGGTTCAGCGACGCGGGTGCGGTATTGCAGTTCACGGTCGTCAGCGACCCGGGAACCGGGGTGACACCGATCGGAAAATCATCGTCCAGCAGCTCGAGTTCGAAGGCCGTGCCGTCAGAACCGCCGTTGTGACGCACCCGGATATTCACCAGGGGTGGATCCGACCGGTCGGTCACCGCCGGGTCGAATGCCTTGGTGACGTCGATGCCCGGCTCGACAATGCGAACATTGCCCGCCGACCCCTGCGCGGTCTGCGTCCCCTGTGGCGCTTCCCACGACCAGCGGGCGCGATTATTGCGCTGCTGCCCCCGGACATTGCCGGTGTTGTTGATCACCCGGGCGAGGTACACCATCGTGATGGTCTCCGCGACGCCGTTGTCGGTATTGCTGTTGGTGACGGTGCCGAAGCCGGGGTCGCCCGCATTCGGGCCCACGCGCAACAGGCGCGCGGCATGCTCGTCCCCACCGCCCTGCGCGACCACGGCCGCGTTGGCCGGCACGCCGCCAAAGCCGCCGGCAACCGAGGTGCTTAACCCCGTCGACGCCGTGATGCTTTCCAGTGCTTCAAAGGCCAGCCCGGTATCCAGCAGGTCCTCGAAGTAAACGTCCGGTGACGTACCCTCCGGCACCGTGATCACCACCTCGTAACGTACGGATTCGCCAATCTGGGCGCGGACCGTGTCACCGGCATAACCAGGGACAATCTCAAGCTTCGATTTCACCACGGTCGGGGTCGCCAGGCTGACGCTGGCGGAATCGTCGCGCTCCGGGAACGTCGTGTTGGTGCCCGAGGTGGACGTGAAGGTGACCGTTGCGGTGTTGTCGAGTGTTTCACCGGGCACGGCACCCACATCAATCGTACAGCGGTTACGGATCAGCAGCGTGTCTGCGCCGAACGGGGCGCCGCCACCCGCCGGTACACCATCGTTGCCGGGTAACGGCCCGGGCACCACGATGCCGGCCGCCAGGTTCGTGCCGTTAAACGCGACCTGCTGCCCCGCGCCGTTGGTCACATCCGCCGGCGCCAGCGCCTGGCAGTTCAGGCCCCCGACCGCGGGGTCGGTGACCGTGACGTTGTAGGCCCCAACGCTGCCACGGTTCTCGACCGTGATGACATACTCAATGACGTCACCGGCATCCACGCCGGAGGCGTCGGAATCGACGAGCGCCTGCGCGGGATTCGCCGGCGGTGCCGGCGAAATGGTCGCGTTCGGGTTATCGACCGAGAACACGCCCTTGGTGATAAACACGTCCGGCGCGCCGACGTTGAAACCCTGTCCCGTATCCACGACCTGTACAACGCCACCGCTGTTCAGGTAGGAACCTTCCAGCACATTGGTCAGGAAAAGCCCGTCGGCAAACGGGTCGCTGGTGATGGTAACCGTGATATCCGCCGCGACCAGGGCGGCGCCCATTCCTGCCGGGTCGGGCCAGGTCAGGGTGAATGAATTGGTCGCCGTGTCGGCCGAATAGGCGGGTTCAACCGTGGAAATGCCCGGCAAGTTCGGGATCACGATGTCGGTATCGGGGTCAATGTCGGCCACGAGGACCACGGGCAGGGGCAGGTAATCCGTCAGTGCGATGGCCAGGGTATCTTCGGACGGAATGTCCATCTCGATCCGGAACGTGACCGTATCACCGGGTGCCAGCGGGTCGGGCAGCGGGATGGGCGCCACCAGTGACTTTTGCACCTGGTTGGGCACGATATCCACGCCCGCACCGGAGCCGTCATTCCCATTCGCGCCGGCGCTGTCACTGTGCGCGAAAGCGGCCGAAACGCTGTTGCCCAGCGTGTCAGCGGCCACGACATTGGAGCCGTCTTCATAGGTCTGCTCGACTTCCGCCTGGTAATGCAGGCGGCCGCGCGCGCCCAGCGCCACCGAGGCCACCTGGCCGGGTGCGATGTCGAACTCAAGCTGCGTTTCCCCCGCCCCGGGGCCGGGGCTCACTGCCGCCGTAATCGGCCCACTGGCGCCGGCCAGCGTCAGCGTCGCATTGCCGAGGTACGCAAGTCCGTCACCGAGCACATCGGTGAACACCAGGTCCGTGATCGAACCGTTACCCCCGGATTCGTCGTAATCCGTGACCTGGAAATGCACTTCGTAGTCGAGCGTGTCGCCCGGCACCACCGTGTTGGGACTGACTGATTTCTGGACCGCCACGTGCCGGGCGGTGACCTCGGCATCATCACTGACGTTGTAGTCCGTACCCTGGTAGCTGTAGTCCACCTCGACCGTGTTGGTAATCAGCTGCGTATCGGCGTTGTTGCTCTCGTCGAGGATATCGGTGATGTAGACCGGGATCGAAACGACCAGGTCATCCTCAGACGCCGTGCCGGTCAGGCTCTGGCAGCCCGCCACCAGCGTTCCACCCGGTGTGGGCGGGGGGTTGGGTTCGGTAATGACTTCGCACAGGGTGCCCTGCGCGGCCGTGATGCTGATCGGGTCGCCGGTCCACTGTATTTCCGGATCGGGCAGCATGTCCGTCAGCGACGGCATCTCAAGTGTCGCGCCTTCGGACACGTTCAGCTGGTAGGTGTAGGAGAAAGTGTTGCTCGGGCCGGGCGGGCGTTCGCCTTCCGGCACATTCGCGGTTTTCTCGACCCGCGCCAGCTGGGGTGTAATGGTTGCGGTCGTCTCCGAGTTGCCGGTAATGGGGCCATTGTCACCGGTCGGTGTGTCGCCAAACTCGAATCCGGGCAGCATGTGCACTTCCAGCGGCACGCCGATCTCGGCACCGGGTTCGACGACACCGCAGATATCCAGCACCATCGACGGCTGCCCGCCGGACACCGAGCCCACGGGATAGCGGACGATATACGCGTTGCCACCGGGGTCACCGGCAACCGTGGTGCCTGAAATCGGATCGTCAATCATGCCGCTGGCATCGACAACACCGACGAATTCAACCGGGGGCGCGATGCCAATGTAGGTATTGGTCGTTACCGTCACGCCGGGCGGCAGCGTCACGAATACGTAAGGGCCGTAACCGACGTTGGCGGGATCTTCGTTGGTGAAACTGACGGTCGTGCAGACTTCTTCGCCGATCAGAGGCTCAGCGGCGCCACCACCAAGCACAAGGCCCGGCACCTGGGCCATGGCCGGCGCCATGCACAGGCCTGAAATGCAAAATACCGCGGCGATCAGCCGCAGCAAGCCATTTCGAAACCCTGATTTCGAACCTGTCACGTCAATCAAGCGAACCCTTCCCCTGGTGAACCCTGAGCCAGGCCACCCTCTGCAACGCCAGCCTTGACTATAAGCGTGGGGAACCGTTGTTTGCAAACCGTTGGACGGCCCTTCACATGCGGGGTCTTCACCTACCATTCATGCGGGCAACTCGCTACCATCCCTGATCGTCCAACATCAGGAAAAAATATGCGCCATCATCTGCTGGTTTTCGTGAAAATCACCGCCCTTCTCGCGGTACCCGCCACCAGTTTCGCCGATGAAGATATCCTCGGGTTGATTGACCAGCGTGTGTCGCAGACCAGCACACTTTCCCGCCAACTCTGGGAATGGGCCGAGGTCGGCTACCAGGAGACACGCAGCACCGAACTGCTCCAGGAAACCCTGGCGGCTGAAGGGTTTGAAATCACGACCGGCATCGCCGGCATCCCGACGGCCTTCGTGGCCGAGTCGGGTGAAGGCGGCCCGGTGATCGGCATCCTGGCCGAGATGGACGCCCTGCCCGGCATCAACCAGTCGGACCTGCCGCACCGTGACCCGGTGGACGGTAAGACGGCCGGCCATGCCTGTGGACATAACCTGTTCGGCGCGGGCTCGGTGGTGGCCGCCATCGCGGTGAAGGAGTGGCTGGAAGAGAGTGGCACGCCAGGCACCGTCCGGCTGTACGGCACGCCGGCCGAGGAAGGCGGTAGCGGCAAGGTGTACATGGTGCGTGAAGGCGCGTTTGACGACGTCGACTTCGTACTGCACTGGCACCCGTCCAGCGAAAACTGGGCCGGTGCCCGCGGTTCGCTGGCGAACCGTTCGGCCAAGTTCCGTTTCAGTGGCGTTTCCGCGCATGCCGCCGGCAACCCGGACCGCGCCCGTTCCGCGCTGGACGGCGTCGAGGCCATGAACATGATGGCCAACATGATGCGCGAACACATCCCGGACTCCGCGCGCATGCACTACGTCATTACCGAGGGCGGCCATGCGCCGAACGTGGTGCCGGATTTTGCCGAGGTTTTCTATTACCTGCGTCACCCGAAGACGGAAACCCTGCTGGAACTCTGGCCACGGCTGGAGGCCACGGCCCGTGGCGCCGCGGAAGGCACCGGCACCACGGTCGAATGGGAGATCATCCACGGCAACAACCCGTTGCTGGTGGTGGAGTCACTGGCGAAGATGATGGACGAGAAACTGCACCAGGTGGGTGGCGTGCACTACAACGCCGAAGAACAGGCCTGGGCCGAGGCGATCCGTGCGCAGTTTGACGACCCGTCCGGGGCCCTGGGCAGCGAGCGCGAGATCCGCGATTACGACGTCGGCGTGGGCTTCGGCTCCACCGATGTTGGCGACGTGTCCCAGGTGGTGCCGACCGTTGGCCTGCGGACCGCCACGTGGGTGCCGGGCACGCCCGGCCATAGCTGGCCGGCCGTGGCCGCCAGCGGAACCAGCATCGGCGTCAAGGGCACACAGGTGGCGGCCAAGACACTGACGCTGGCCGCGATCGAACTGTACGAGAACCCCGAACTGCGCGCCGAGGCCACCGCGGAGTGGGAAGCCGCACGTGGCGAGGGCTTCGAGTACGTGCCGCTGCTGGGCGACCGGGAACCACCGCTGGATTACCGTGACTGACGACCGTCACTGCAACAAAAAAGCGGCGGGCCGGGGCCCGCCGCTTCTGCTTTCACCTGTCGAAACAGGCTTTCGGTTTTACGGCGTGAAGTCCAGCACCACGCCCGACAGGTCGCCATCACCCGAGAACAACTCGTAAGTCGTTCCACTGGCAGACAGCGCACCGGCCGCGGACAGGTCGGTTTCACCCGGGTCAGCGGCACCGCCGCCCTCGGTCACACCGGCCAGGCCATCGGTCGCCGATACGGCGCCATACTCGATGGTGAAGCTGCCGTCGTCACGGAGCGTGACCATGAAGGTATTCGCCCCGGTACTGATGAACTCCGGCACCGAGTCGAATGTCACCGTCAGCCAGCCTTCCCCGGCATCCGCCGAGACACTGCCCGCATTGTTGGGCGACAGGTCATCCCACAATGGCGCGATACGTGGCAGTTCATTCAGGAACTCCGAAACGGACTCGGAGAAGTCCGTATCGCCGCCGCCAAACGTCAGGCTGCCGTTCGAGTTCACGAACACCGAGTCGTAGCTCGCGCCGTTGAACGGGAAGCTGAACCCGAGCGTAACCTCGGCCGAGTCGTCATCGCCCAGGTCAATCGGAAGCGAGTTGGTTTCCGAAATCTCCAGGACATAGCGACCACCATCAAGGCCTTCGCCCACCAGGTCGTAGTCGGGCCAGGTGGTCACCGCCAGGAAGTACGTTCCCGAGGGCAGGCCCTGCACCGGCATCGACGAAAGACCGATGTCGTCATTGGAGGCGACGAGATTGCCGTCCGCATCGAACAACGCCAACAGCGTATCCAGCTGGCCCGCCGTAATCTCGATATCCAGGGTGTTCAGCCCTTCAGTATCGAAAACGAACCAGTCAATATCGCCACCGACCGGTGCGATCTCCGTGTAGCGGGTTAACGGGGCGCTGCTGAATGGCAATGAAATACGGCGCGCCTTGTTCGGCGAATCGTTCTTGCCGGCCCAGTTGTCGTGATAGTCCGTTGAACCGTTGAACCGCAGCGAAGTACCCGCCAGGTCGCCATCGTTGGCCGAGAAGAATTCGTACACGGCCGGCGAATTGTGCAGGTTGATCGTGCTACCCGCCAGGGTTGAAAGATCCGACTCCGGTTCGGAACCGGTCGTCACCGCACCGCCGCAGGAAATACCTGCCAACCCGTCATCGGACGTCAGGTCACCGTAAGCCAGGTCAACATGGTTGTTGGACCGATTCAGTGTCACCGTAAAGCTGTTGGCACCGACGTTCGGATATTCCGGTACGTCTTCCCAGATGACCGTGAACCAGTTTTTACCCTGGTCGAAAGTCACGACACCGCCGGCGGTGACATTCAGGTCATCCCAGAGCCCGGAAACACGCGGCGGACCGCCCAGGAAACCACCCACGGACGGCGAAAAGCTGGTGGCCGCTGAACCGAAGGAGAGGTTGCCGTTGGCATTGACGTACACCGAGTTGTATTGCTCGCCGCAAATTTCGAAGTTAAACGGCATCGGCAACTGGACGAAACCATCGTCACCCACGGCCAGTGGATCACCGGGGCTCGGCGCGTTGAAAATGATATCGACGCCCGTTTCCACGACACCGGCGGTGGCGACAACCGGGGTGTACTCCGTGATGTCATCCGGCGGGTTCGAGGCTGACTCGTCCGCGTTCCAGAATTCCTCCGGACCGGGCAGCGTGGTCAGGATCGGGTTGCTGAAGCGTCCCGCCTGCGCGGTTACCGTGTCCACGAACACCGCGTATTCGGCACCCGGCGTCAGGTTGCCCAGGGTAAACGTTCCCACGAAGGGATCGGACTGCGCCGTGGCATCGGTCAGTGCCCCCGAGAACGTGGATACTGCATCCTCCCACGGATTGGCCAGGTTCCGGGCAATCACGTTCACGCCGCTCAGGCGCGTCTCGCCATCGGGCGCATATATGACGCCGGAGATGGCACCGGTATCCGCCGCGAAGGTCGCGCCGGGGTAGAGTGTCGTGATTGAAGCGACATCGTCCGCATGCGGGGATTCCGTCCCGGCCGCGGTACCGAAATAGATCGGAAACATCGTTTCGATCAGCCCGGCCAGGTTACCCGGTGGCGGAAAGGTCGTGTTGTCGGGTGTCGGACCTGTGTCGTCGCCACCTTCACCGAAGGCGACCAGCTGACCATTGAGTTCAACGTGGCCCAGGTTCGAGTAGTGCCCAAACTCATGGGTCATGACGTCTTCTGCGTACTGCACGTCATCGAAAGCCGCGCCGTTCAGGAAAGACTGACCCTCGGTGATCTCACAAGTTAGCGAGTTGCCGAACTCTGGTGTCGCGAAACCAAGGATGCCGGACCCCGGGCCGTAGAGCAGGTCGAAAATCTCGCCAGTCGCGTCGAACACGATGGGTGACAAGCCGTCCGGCGCGAGCGGGTCCAGGTACGGCGCATAGTTGTTGATGTCGACGTCCACGGGCAAGAGACCGGCGTTCAGGTATGTCGCACTGGTCGGAACGGCATAGGGTCCTGCCGCTGTCCAGTTGTCGAACGCCTGCTGTACCAGCGCCACGCCCGCAGTGTTGTCGATACCAAACGGCGTCGAAAGGTCGCCCTGGTCAGGGTTAAAGGGAATGTCGGCCCCACCGTTGGGCCACGTATATGGCTCACCGGGGTTGCAGATGATCAGTGTGTCAGCAGCCATTGCCGGCGTGCCCAGGAGGGTCACACTGCCGGCCAGGATCGCCGCCGCGAGTAAATGTTTTTTAATATTCATGTCCACCCCCCTCAGCGCAGTGTCGCGCGGACCGACGCATCCAGCGTCTGATAGTCCACCGGCCCATCAAACAGGCCCAGGTTGCCGAAACCATTGCTGTAAACCGCGTTTCCGGCCATGTCGGCCTGCGCCTTGAACAGCCCCTGGCCCAGTCCCACCGTGGTGGAGAGGCCGATACTGCTCGGCTGCGTCGTGAACAACACGTACTGCGCGCCGATTTCCATTTCGGGGTTCATGTTCAGCCCGCCCAGGCGTTGCACACCATTTTCGGGCAATGAGGGGCGCAGTCGACCATACATGCGCAGTTCAATAACCTCGGCAGCTTTTCCGCTACCAAAATCGCCCTTGATCACATCCTCGACCGCCAGCGTGTAGACCACCACTGGCAGCTCTCCTCCGCCATGGAAGATCGTGTCCGGCTGAACGTCGAGCACGGTGCCGCGGAAGACCTTGTCGGCATTTCCGACGAGCTCGCCAAGGCCCATCTTTTTCACCATCGCGGCCTGTGCCGTGACAGCTGCAAACACCAGGGCGAGGGACGCCGCCAGCATTCGCATTCGGTTGCGGTATTTCATGTAGTTGACTCCTTCTCTCTTTGAAATGAGAAACGAGGAAAGCCATCGGCCAATGTCCGATAGTGGATGTCCTGATGATGATCCCCGCCTTTTTCGGATCCTGGTCCGCAGTACTCGCGAATGTCGTCGGCACGGGACACTCTCAGGATCCATTCAGAGAATGCCGGCGACCCCTTCCCCCCTGGGCAAGGGCTCCTTTTCGCGAACCCAATTGAAATATAGCAGCTGCATTTAATTTTGCAGGGAGGGCGTCAACACAGGCGCCGGATGTTCAGGTTCGGGCCACGGCATCCAGGCGGGGCACCAGCCACCAAACCCATAACGCGGCCGCCAGGCTGTAGGCGCCCAGTGCAATCAACTGGCTTTCAAGCAGCACGCCGGAGTCCAGCAGCAAGCCCACCAGCCCGGGCGCCACCGCTGTCGAGACCACCACCAGCGCCGTGACCACGGACCGGATCGCACCCAGGTGGGTGATGCCGTAAAGCTCCGCCCACAGCGCGCCTGAAGTGGCTGCGGCACAGCCCATGGTCACGCCGTACAACGACATCACCAACAGCAATGCCGTCATCGAATCCGATAAACCAAGCAGTAGCGTTGCCACCCCCATGGGCACCAGGTAGGTGAACAGCAGGCGTCTTGCCCCGAAGCGGTCCACCAGCCACCCCGCCCCCAGCGCGGCGAGCACGTTCACGACGGCCATCACCGAGAAGGTGCCGGCAAACGTCTCGAGCCGCCAACCTTTCAGTTCCACCAGGTTGACCTGGTAGAAAAACACGGCCGTGAGGATAAATGGCGGCGCAAGAATAGCCGGCATCAACAGGTAAAAAGACGAATGCCGGACGACTTCGCCGCGGGTCCACTGGCGGCGATCTTCGTCGGGGTCTTTGCCCGCCCGGGACATCGGCCCACGAGTGGGATGTCGTTCGTGTCGCAGCAGCAGGATGAACAGGGGCACGCCGATGCCGACGATGAACGCCGCGGCGTAGAACCATGTCGAGCGCCAACCCGTCGCCATCATTGCCGCCACGGCCAGGGGCGGCAGGATGGCCTGGCCCGACGGCATGCCCATGCCGGCGATGGCGACGGCGCGACCCCGCTTGCGGTTGAACCAGCGTCCCATGGCGGTCATTGCCGTCAGGGTCAGCATCCCCTGGCCGAAGAACCGCAGGCCAAACAGGGCGACCACCAGCAGCCACGGCTGGTAGGTCCAGGCCATCAACACGGCAGTCAAGGCCAGGCCAGCCAGCACACCAGCACTCAGCCAGCGGATGGGCACGGTGTCGGCGAACTTGCCGGCCACCGTCAACGCAGCAGCGCTTGCGAGCGTGGCAATCGCGTACAGGCTGCCAAACTGGCCGTCGCTGATGGCCAGCTCCGACTTGATCGCCCCCGCGAACAGGGCGATGTAGTAAGTCTGGCCGAACCCCGAGAACAACATCAGCAGGAAACCGCTGGCCAGCCAGCGGAACTCTGAGCGCCATTCGGCGAGCATGGGCATCGTGCGGACTCCCCGGCAAAAACCGCCATTTCAACATAACGCGCGCTTCACGGCCCATTGTTACAATCGAGCGCACTGTTTTCATATTCTCGGAGGATCACCATGGCGACCGTGCTGATCAGTGGCGCGAACCGCGGAATCGGCCTGGCGCTGGCGGCGCTCTACCGGCACCGGGGCGACCGGGTCATCGCGCTGTGTCGCGATTCGATCGGCGGCCTGGATGCGTTGGATGTTGAAGTCCACCGCGACTGCGACGTCACCGACATCGATGCATTGCAGCGCCTGGCGGCCCGGCTGGACGGCCAGCCCATCGACCTGTTGATCGCCAATGCCGGCATCATGATTTACGAGGGGCTGGATGACCTCGACCGGGAACACTGCCTGCGCCAGTACGAGGTCAACGCCCTGGGGCCGGTATGGCTGACGCGCGCATTCCTGCCCAAGCTGCGCGAGGGCAGCAAGGTCGGCATTGTCTCCAGCCGGGTCGGATCGCTGGCGGACAACCAGTCCGGCGGCAATTACGGCTATCGCATGTCCAAGGCCGCGGTGAACATGGCCGGCGTCAACCTGGCGCATGACCTGAAGCCTCACGGCGTCGCGGTCGCGCTGTTGCACCCGGGCTATGTCAAAACCGACATGGTCAACATGGGCGGTGAAGTGGAGCCCGAGGTCGCCGCCGCCGGCCTCGCGGACCGCCTGGATGCACTTGACCTGTCCTCGACCGGCACCTTCTGGCATGCCCAGGGCCAGGTGCTGCCCTGGTGACACCGGATTCACCCCCATGTTCATGAACCGGCTGTCGCGTTGGCTGGACTCGCTGCGGTTTCCCACGTTGGTGATCATCACCGCGGCGTTGTTCGCGATCGACCTCGTGATTCCCGATGCCGTGCCGTTTATCGACGAAATCATGCTGGCGCTGGCGACGATTTTCTTTTCCCGGTTCAAGCAACGTGGTTCCCGGGACAAGCCCGGTTCAAACGACAAGGAATAAGATGAGAATGATTCTCGAATACGGTATTGTTGAGCGTTTGCGAACCCAGAATGGAGTCCCCATCGGTGAATTCCGAAACTGACCTGAACCCGCACCGCCCGACCTTGTCCCGGACCCTGGTGCTGTGCGTCGCGATCGTGGCCATCGGCGCGGCGATGCTGGTGCTGATTTTCAACACCGAGCCGGGCGCCAATCGCGAAACGGCCGTGCGCCAGTCCGCGGTACTCGTGGATGTCACCCGGCCCGAAACCGGCGATTTCCATCCCGTCATCCAGGCGCTCGGTTCCGTCCGCCCGGCGCGTGAAATCGAGCTGCGCTCGCGGGTCTCCGGCCAGGTCGAGTCGATTTCCGACCGGCTTTCACCGGGCGGCTTCGTCAAGGCCGGCGAAGTGTTACTGCGTATTGAGGACGCGGACTATCGCAATGCACTGTTGCAGCGCCAGAGCGAACTGCACCAGGCCATCGCCGAGCTGGAACTGGAAAAGGGCCGGCAGATCCAGGCCGAACGCGAATACCGCGACCTGAAGGCCGATCGCGGCGAAGCACTCGACCCGGCCAACCTGTCATTGATCCTGCGCCAACCACAATTGCGCAGCGCCGAGGCGCTGGTGGAATCGGCCCGGGCGGCGGAAGCACAGGCGCAGCTGGACCTCGAGCGCACCGTGGTGCGGGCGCCGTTCGACGCCCAGGTGCTCGACCGGACGGTCAACCTCGGCTCACAGGTCTCTGCCGGCGAGGCCCTGGCCCAGCTGGTCGGCCTGGACCGGTACTGGGTGGAGGTGACGGTTCCGCTGGACAAGCTCCGCTGGCTCCGGTTCGCACATGGTGAGCCCGACCAGGGTTCTACCGTGACCATCGCACACCGTTCGGCGTGGCCGGCCGGCCAGGTCCGCGAGGGCCATCTTGACCAGCTGGTTGGCGAACTCGAGGGCGGCACCCGGCTGGCGCGCGTGCTGGCCGTCGTCGACGACCCGCTGGCCCGCCAGCCGGAAAACGAGGGCATGCCGGGCATGATCATCGGCGCCTTCGTCGAGGCCAGCATCGCCGGGCGGGAAATTTCCGGCGCACTGAAGCTGCCGCGTGAATATATCCGCCAGGGCGACACGGTCTGGCTGATGCGCGACGGGGCGCTGGCCATCCAGCCGGTCACCATCGAGTTTGAAGATGCGAATTACGCCTATGTCAGCGACGGCCTGGCTGCGAACGACCAGGTGGTCACGACCAACCTGGCAACGGTCAAGGAAGGCCTTCGTCTTCGTCCGCGTGACACCGGTACACCCGAGGTGGCCGGCGCCTCAGGCCAGGCAGCGGCACAGCCATGAACACACCGCGCAGCGCAGACGGCACCCGCCTGGGCCCCATCGCCTGGATGGCGCAGAACTCGATCGCCGCCAACCTGCTGATGATCATCCTGCTGGGCGGCGGCATTTACACCGCGCTGACCATGCAGAAAGAAGTGGACCCGGATTTCGCCCTCGACATCGTCGAGGTCGTGGTCAGCTACCCCGGCGCGGCGCCCGAGGAAGTCGAACAGGGCATCATCCTGCCCATCGAGGAAGCCATCCGTGGCGTCCAGGGCATCAGCGAAATCTCGTCCAATGCCTGGGAAGGGCGCGGTTCCGTGCGCATGGAACTGGTCGCCGGTGTCGACCGCATCAAGATCTTCCAGGACATCGACCAGGCGGTGACGCAGATCCGGACCTTCCCGGATGACGCGGAGGAGCCGGAGGTGCGCCTGCAGGACCGCGTCCGCGACGTCATGGAGATCGCACTGTTCGGCGATGCCGACGTCTGGACCATGCGCAAGCTGGCGGAGCGCGTTCGCGACCGGATGCTGAGCCAGCCGGGCATCAGCCAGGTCGAAATCGGTGGTGCGCTGGACTACATCACGCACGTCGAGATTTCCTCGGACACCCTGCGAGAATACGGGCTGACGCTGGGCGAGGTGGCCAGCATCATCGAGCAGTCCAGCCGCGATGTGCCGGCCGGCTCCATCGATACCAGCGGTGGCCAGATCCTGCTGCGAGTGGAAGAGCGAAAGCAGTGGGCCGACCAGCTGGCGCAGATCATCATCCGCAGCGCCGAGAGCGGCGCACCCCTGACCCTTGGCGACATCGCGGAAATCCGTGACGGTTTCGAGGAAGTCGGTTTCCAGAGCCAGTTCAACCGCCGCCCGTCCATCGACCTGGAAGTATTCCGCATCGGCGACCAGTCGCCGCTGGAAGTCGCCGCCGCTGTCGAAGAAGTACTCGCCGAACTGGACCAGACGCTGCCCGAGGGCATCGAGTGGCGCATCGACGGCAACGCGGCCAAGGACTTCGACGACCGCATGTCGCTGCTGCTGGAGAACGGCGCGCTCGCCATTGTCATTATCGTCATCATTCTCAGCCTGTTCCTGGAGTTCCGCCTGGCCTTCTGGATCATGATGGGCATGACCATCTCGTTCATCGGCGCGATCACCGTGCTGCCGTGGGTGGGGGTCAGCATCAACATGGTGTCGATGTTCGGCTTCCTGGTCGCGCTGGGTATCGTGGTGGACGATGCCATCGTGGTCGGCGAGAACGTCTACGAATACCGCGAACGCGGCATGGGCAAGATGGAAGCGGCCATCAAGGGCGCCCGGGAGATGGCCTGGCCGGTGACGTTCAGCATCCTGACCAACGTCGTCGCCTTCCTGCCGGTGATGTTCCTGCCCGGTGTGACCGGCAATTACTGGTGGCCGCTGCCGGCGGTGGTGATCACCGTGCTGCTGTTCAGCCTGGCCGAGGCCCTGTTCATCCTGCCCGCCCACCTGGCCCACGTGCATGAACGCAGCCACACCACGGTCAGTGAATCCATGCACGGCTGGCAACGGCGATTCGCCCGCGCGGTCAGCGACTGGATCGACACGCGCTATCGGCCGTTCCTGGGGCTCTGCCTGCGCCATCGCTACATTTCCTTAACGCTGTCCGTCACACTGCTGGCCGTGACCGGCGGCTACGCCATCAGCGACCACATGGGCATGGTATTGATGCCGGAACTGGCCGCCGACGAGATCGAGGCCGGCATCCGCCTGCCCACCGGCACCACGCGCGACCAGGCCGCGGCCATTGCCGTGGAGGTCACCGACGCGACCATCCGCATGTTCGACGAACACGACCTGTACCGTGCCGCGGAAGGCGTGAAGACCAACGTGCGTGGCGGCTCTTCGTTTGTTGACGTGGAAATCGTCATGAAGCCGCCGGACGAGCGTGAGATGACGGCCCGCGATGTGATCCAGCTCTGGCGCGACGAGATCGGCGATATCGACGGCGTGGACCAGATCACCTTCGAGGCCGAGCGCGGCCCCGGCGGCTGGCGCGACGATATCGAGATCGACCTCAGCCATTCCGATGTCGATGTACTGACCCAGGCCAGCGAAGCGCTGGTGGAGCGCCTGGAAGCGTTCGACGCGGCCGCCGGCGTGAACACCAACTACCAGCCCGGAAAATCGCAGCTCAGCTTTACCCTGTTGCCGGAAGGCCGTGCGCTCGGACTCACCCCGAACGAGGTCGGGCGACAGGTCCGCGACGCTTTCTTCGGCGCCGTGGCCATGCGTCACCTGCGTGGCACCAACGAGGTGGAGATCCGCGTGAAGCTGCCCGAGGTCGAGCGTGAAGACCGCCGCTACCTGGAGGACTTCGTGGTGCGGGCGCCGAATGGCGTCGAGGTGCCGCTGATGGACGTGGTCACCGTCAACCAGGGCACGGCGTTCCGCTCCATCGACCGCCGTGACGGCCGCCGCGTCATCACGGTCGGCACCGATGTTGAACCCAAGAGTGCCGCGGGTCGCGTCCTGGAAGTCGTGCGCACCGAGGTGCTGCCCCAACTGCGCGCAGACTATCCCGGCCTGACCTGGACCTTCGAAGGCAACCAGGCCGAGATTCGCGAGTCCACGGCGTCGCTATACGGCAGCTTCGCGCTGGCGCTGTTCGCCATCTATGCCCTGCTCGCCATCGCGTTCGGCAGCTACGTGCAGCCGCTGATTGTCATGATGGCGATCCCGTTCGGCGTGGTCGGCGCGGTGATGGGCCACATCATCCTGGGCTACGACCTGTCGCTGGTCAGCATGATGGGCGTGGTCGCGGTCGCCGGCGTGGTGGTCAATGGCGCGCTGATCATGGTGCATTACGCGAATGGCAAACGTGACGAACTGGGGGCGGAGGAAGCCGTCCTCGAGGCAGGCACACGTCGCTTCAGGCCCATCGTGCTGACGACGCTGACCACGTTCGGCGGTGTGACACCGATTATCCTGGAGACGTCGCTGCAGGCCTACCACCTGGTGCCGATGGCGATCTCCCTGGGCTTCGGCATCGTGTTCTCAACGTCGATCATGCTGCTGCTGGTGCCCTGCCTGTACATGATGCTGGAAGACATCAACAACCTGCTGGGCCGCCGGCACCGTTTCGAGGCGGCCGATGGCCCCCATGCGGGCTCGAATGCGAGTTAACCACTGAATATCGGGTTAAACCCGCAGGAGCGTACCAATGTGGACGATGGTTTTCACACTCGGCTTTTTCGTGCTGTTCGCGGTGGCGTTCGTCTGGGTGGTCTGGCGACGCGCCCTGCAGGCACGGGACCTGGCCCAGCGCGGTGTGCCGGTGACCGGCGAAGTGGTCAGCAAATACACCGACCGGATGAGCAAGATCAGGACCCGGCACCTGCGTTACAAGTTCACGGCCGCAGACGGGCATGAATACTCTCACCGGATCATGGCTGACGTCGATGATTACCATTCCCTGGACGAGGGTGACCCGGTCGAGCTGGTCTACCTGCCGGACAAGCCCACCGTCAGCGCTATGAAGGGCATGGTGGACATTGTGCGTAAAGGCCTGGAAGACCAGGAAGGCAGAAAGGATCCTTAAGCTTCACCCCTGCGACGTATGGCCCACTGGCCGTACGCCCCGGTGTGAACCACCTCGTAGTCGTTTTCGGCAATGAACTGCTGAACCGCGCGGTAAACACCGTGATGCTTGGCATTCGGGTCGGGACGCCAATCATCGCCGGCAATGACACCCGCTGGGCGGACTTTTCTTTTCAACACCTCGAGTTCCGCGAGGGTATGTGCGTAGGCGTGGGAAGAGTCGATGTAGACCCAGTCAAGACTACCGTCATCAAAACGTTCCAGGACGTCCAGGTCATCTCCGACATGTATGCGCACCGTCCCCGCTTCGATCTCGGGTTTGAAGTACCGAAGTATATTGATGAGTGCGTCAATCGTACTGTTATTGCCCTCACCCCACCCCCATTCATTCGTCAGGTTGAACCAGGGGTCGACCAGGTGCAATTCACGGGGGCGCGCAACGTCGAGCAGGATTTTCGAAAAGTGCCCCTTGTAAACGCCGAGCTCCGCACCGACGGCATCGGCGGGAATCCACGCTTTGACAAAGGCCCGGCGAACATGTGCCCGTTCAGCAGAAATCGTATCGTCCGGTGCGATACCCTTGACAGGCTCCCGGCGAGCGAAAAATCTCATCACACGACAGAACCCCTACGTCGTAAGTTGGCCGGAACGGTAGTCGGCCAGCGCCTGGTCGATCTCTTCCCGGGTGTTCATGACGAACGGGCCGTACTGTACCACGGGCTCTTCCAGGGGGCTGCCGGCCAGCACCAGCACGCGGCTGCCCGCCTTTCCCCCAACAAATTCAACATGGTCGCCGGCACCCAGGATACCGACATTGCGCGCCGGCAACGCGGCGCCCGCCACGTCCACGCCGCCCTCGTACACGTAGGCAAACGCGTTGTGCCCCGGCGGCACCGGCAGCGTGACCCGCGCCCCGGCCGGCAGTTCAACATCGACCATCAGCGGGTCGGTGCGCATCCTGCCAGGTTCGGAATTGACCGGGCCGGCGACGGTGTGACCCTCGATGGACAGCGTGCCGGCGATGACCTTCAGCCGACGCCCATCGTCCAGTTCCAGGACCGGAATATCCGCGGCGGGAATGTCGCGATAGGCCGCCGGGGTCATCTTCTCGGCCGCCGGCAGGTTGATCCAGAGCTGGAAACCCCGCATCCGGCCACTTTCCTGCTGCGGCATCTCGGAATGAATCACGCCCCGCCCCGCCGTCATCCACTGCACACCGCCGCTTTTCAGTTCGCCGACGTTGCCCAGGTGATCCTCGTGACGCATGTGGCCGTCGATCATGTAGGTGACCGTTTCAAAACCACGGTGCGGGTGGGGCGGGAAGCCGGCGATATAGTCCTCGGGGTTGTCGGTCCCGAACTCGTCCAGCATCAGGAACGGGTCCAGGCGATTGCCACCGCCGGCGCCGATACTGCGACGGAGTTTCACGCCTGCGCCATCGGACGTTTCCATGGCGGGAAAGACCCGGGCTAATGTTCTGCTGTTTCCAGTATTCACTTTCTGCCTCCCGTTGACCCGGCCGTCGTTACGCGGCCAGCGCGTCGATCGTGGAATGCGCCTTCGCCAGTGCCTGGCGCTGTCGATCATCACCCAGGGCGAGGCCCTCGGCATAAACGAATTCGATGTCATGCAGGCCGATGAAGTTCAACACGTGGGTGACGTAATCCGTCTGGGTGTCCATGGGTGTTCCCTGGTATACACCGCCGCGAGCGGCGAAGACCATGACCTTGCGGTCCGCCAGCAGGCCGACCGGGCCGTTCTCGGTGTACCTGAACGTCACGCCCGGCCGCGCGACATGGTCAATCCATGCCTTGAACATGGATGGTATGCCGAAGTTGTACATCGGCAGGCCGATCACCACCGTGTCCGCGGCGCGCAGCTCGTCGATAAACGTGTTGGATTCATCCAGGGCCTGCCGCTGGAGCGGCGTCAGTTTGGCCTCGTCGGCCAGGAAGGCGCCAAAACGTTCCGCGTCCAGGTGCGCGACGGGCTGCTCGGACAGGTTGCGTTCGATGACCCGGCCTTCCGGGTGATTGCGGCGCCAGCGCTCAACGTAGCGTGCCGCGAGCGCGGATGACTGCCCTTCGCTGGCAAACAGGCTGGTATTGATATGCAGTAACGTGTTCATGCGATGTCCTCGGTGGATGTCGTGATATGCGCATGATATTCATCGTATACTTGAATATAAATGTGAATTTTTCGCATAATTAGATCGTATATTTCGATATGTTAAACCCCAGGGTATCACTCGACCAGTGGCGCGCTTTCGTGGCGGTCGTCGATCATGGCGGCTACGCGAAAGCCGCGGACGAGCTCCACAAGACCCAGTCCTCTGTCAGCTACGCGGTGCACCGGGTGGAGGACCTGCTGGACGTCAGGCTGTTTGAACGGCAGGGCCGGCGCGCGGTCCTGACACCCGGCGGACAGGTGCTTTATCAACGCGCGGTCTCGCTGCTGGACCGCGCCGGCAACCTCGAACATGGCGCGGCCGAGTTCGGCGACAACTGGGAACCCGAGTTACGACTGGCCGTGGAAATCGTTTTTCCCACCTGGGTGTTGCTTGAAGCCCTGGAGCAGTTTGGCGCCCGGTTTCCGCAAACCCGCGTGCAACTGTACGAAACGGTGCTCGGCGGCATGGACGAAGCCCTGCTCGATCGCCGGGTCGACCTGGCGCTGACCCCCTTCATCCCGCAGGGGTTCGCAGGTGACCCGCTGCTTCCAGTCCGTTTTATCGCCGCCGCCCACCCTGACCACCCATTACACCACCTGGGCCGGCCGGTGACGCTCGACGACCTGAAGGATCACCGCCACCTGGTCATTCGCGACAGCGCCCAGCAGCGACCACGTGACAGTGGCAGTTGGATTGGCACAGAACAGCGCTGGACGGTCAGTCACAAGGCCACCCAGATCCGGGCCGCCTGCATGGGCTTGGGGTTCGCCTGGTTCCCGGAACAGGCCATCCGTAAGGAACTGGACGAAGGCCGCCTTGCACCATTACCCATGCGCGAAGGCGCGGAGCGCCATGCGCAGGTCTACCTGGTGTTCACCGATCCGGACGCGCCACCGCGCGCCGCCAGGGCCATGGCTGATATCCTGCAGGAACACTGCGATAACCGGGAATTGGAGTCGCCTTCGTGAGGATCATCACCAGGACATTGATGACCGCCCTGTTCGTCGGTTCATTCGCCTGCATGGCTTTCGGCGGTGAACTCTCGGAAAACACGCGTATCGAGAGCCAACAGCTGGGCTACGCGCTGCAGTATCGAACCTACACGCCGGCGGGCATCCGGCCCGACAGGCGATACCCCGTCCTGCTGGTGACCGACGGCCCGTGGTACATCGCCCAGGGCAACATGGTCGACACGCTGGACGCGATGATCAATGCCGGCACGATTCCACCCGTTTTTGTGGTCTTCGTGGACAACCGTGATCCTGACGACCTGGCCCAGAACCGGCGCACGGACGAATTCATGTGCAAAGTCGCGTATGTGAACTTCTACACCGCGGAGTTGCTTCCGGCCCTGTACCGGCAGTACCCCATCAGCCCACGGCGAGAGGACACCAGTATCCTGGGGTTATCATTCGGCGGACTGAACAGCGCCTGTTTTGGCGCGCTGGCCTCGTCCCGTTTCGGCGGTATTGGCATGCACTCACCCGCCAGCGACCGACACATCGAAGCCATGTTGCCGCTCTACCGTGACGGTGACCAGGAGCCATTAAACGTGTTCATCTCCGCGGGCACGCGACGTGACAACCTTCAGGCGGCGCGCAAACTCGCGGCCGCCCTGGAACAGGACGGCCACGAAGTGACGTTCGAGATCAATCGTGGTGGCACCCACGACTGGGACAACTGGCGTGACCTGCTGGACGAAGCCCTGGTCACGCTGCTGGGCCCCGGCCAGGCGCCGGCGCCCTGAACCCGCCTTACTCCGCGTCCGCGGCGGCCTCCACCAGCGCTTCGCACAGGGCCACGTTGTCGTTGGCCGTACGGGAAATCGAAATGCTGCCGCTCTCACCGAAGGCGTCCAGGTCGAAATCCACCGTGCCGGACTCGCAGCTGTCGAAGGTCATGGTCATGGTCCCGACTTTTTCATTGCTGTCGATACCGGCGCCGTAGTCGACAAACCGGCCACCGCGCGCGTTGTAAACGTCCAGCGTGACGCTGTCGCCGCCAGTGAAACTTCCCGCCGGCGCCAGGCCGGTCAACCAGCGGTGGCCGGGGTCGCCAATCACGGCCTCGGCATCCATTCCGGGCAGCTCGGTGTCCCAGGTGTACCAGCCCAGCGTCGCGCCACCACGCTGTGGCAGCACCTCCAGGTAGAAGCCTTCGCCACCATCACCCCGTTCACGCCAGGCGCCGTTCAGGCCCGAGTTGAGCACCATCGGAAGTGGCTCGTTGGTGAACACCGTGACTTCGGTAAACAGGTAATTCTCTGCGCTTCGGTCTTCACCCGTGGCGTAGTTGAACAGCGGAATCTCGGTAAACACCGTGCTCAGGTAGAAATCCTGGATGGAACCCAATGTATCGACCACGTCCATGCCGTTGCCAATGACTTCACCGAACACGGCGTAACCGGCATCATCCCCGGTACGTTCGCCGTCCAGGGCCTCCGAGTTGTCACGCAGGTTGATAAACCACTGGCTCGTGGCACTGTCGGGGTCGCTGGACCGCGCCATTGAGATCGTCCCGCGAGTATTGGAAATGCCGGACTCGTTGGCAATGGGGTCCCGGGTCTCAATACGCTCGAACGTGTCTTCCACAGTCCAGGTGTGACCGCCACCCTGGATGACGAAGCCATCGACCTTGCGGTGAATGATGGAATTTTCGTAGGCGCCTGACTCGATGTATTCGAGGAAATTGGCCACCGTGATCGGTGCTTCTTCGTCGTACAGCTCTACGATGAATTTTCCGAAACGGGTCTCGAACTGGACCTGGGTGGCCATGGCCGGGGACACGGCCAGTGCGGCGAGGGTGAACGTCAGCACACGCGCGGCGCGCAGGGCGAATGAATTCATGAAACTTACTCCTGGATGGGTCCGCCGATGCGAAGGGTCAGACCCGGATATCGGGTTTCGGTGGTTGGACGGCTACCGCGTATCGCAGCCCTCTGAATCGGCGCGCATTATAGCCGGACGGCCCGGTTTTTTCAGCCATGCCGCGTGGTATCCTGCGCCGCCACCTTTTTTTATTTGACGCCGCTTTCTGCATAACAAGCCCATGTCCACGCAACCGCGACCGCTGATCCAGGCCCCGGGCTGGAAAGCCCAGCTGCGCGACGCTGTCCGCGATGGCGAAGCGTTGCTGGCCATGCTGGGGCTCTCCGCCGACCAGGTGGGCCTGAGTAAGGAGGCAGCACGCGACTTTCCACTGCTCGCGCCCCGGGACTTTGTTCGCCGCATTCGCCATGGCGACCCCCGGGATCCTTTACTGAGGCAGGTACTGGCGGTCGGTGACGAACTTGTCGATGTGGCTGGATTTGGCGCCGACCCTACCGGTGAGACTGAAGGCGCGATTGCGCGGACCGGCATCCTGCACAAATATGCCGGGAGGGTATTGCTGATCGTGGCCGGCGGCTGCGCGGTCAACTGCCGTTACTGCTTCCGGCGGCATTTCCCGTATGGCGACAACGTGATCAGCCGCCGCGCCTGGGGCGATGCACTGGGCTATGTTTCCGGCGACACCAGCATCACCGAAGTCATTCTCAGCGGCGGCGACCCGCTGATCGCCGATGACCGCGCCCTGGCGGAACTCTGTGACAGGATCGCGGCGATAGGCCATGTGCGCCGAATCCGCATCCACACGCGATTGCCGGTGGTCATTCCCGACCGGGTCACCGACGCGCTCCTGGACGCCGTCACGCCGGCCGGCGTGCAGACGGTCTTTGTCGTCCACAGCAACCATGCCAATGAACTGGATGACGTCGTCGGACAGGCCTTCGCCCGGATTCGTGCCCGGGGCCTGGTGCTGCTGAACCAGGCCGTCCTGCTGGCGGGCGTCAATGACGACGCCGACACCCTGGCCGAACTCAACGAGGCACTGTTCGCCCATGGGGCACTGCCCTATTACCTGCACGTACTTGATCGCGTGCGTGGCGCGGCCCATTTCGACCTGGACGAAGCTCGGGCGCTTGAGCTGCATGGCGCGCTGCGCGACCGCCTGCCCGGGTACCTGGTTCCGAAGCTGGTGCGTGAAGAAGCCGGTGCGCCGGCCAAGACGCCGTTGGGTTGAATCACGATCCGGGGTCCCTGCCGCGGACCATCGGCGTTGTAAATCAGTCAACAGTGCGTGGCGAATTTACATGCAGGGTTTACAAAACGTCGCAGAAGCAAACCCGAAAATGCCCTCAAATACCTGATTTCCATTCAATTACACACATTGGTTCAGTTCTTGCATCTATACCGGGCAAGGAGCGCAGATTGTACGTTCCGGGGCCATACCGGCCCATCAAGACGACAACTGACCTGGAGGAAAGGACCATGCTTGGATGGATACTGACACTGCTGATTATCGCCCTGATCGCGGGCCTGCTGGGTTTCACCGGTATTGCGGGCGCCGCGGCGGGAATCGCGAAAATCCTGTTCTTCGTATTTCTCGCCCTGCTGGTGATCGCCCTGATCGCCAGGGCCGTTCGCGGAACACCGCCGGTCTGACCGCCGGACTGCAATTTTGACAATAATCTGAATACGACACCGGAGGATGACAATGAAATACGTTAAGACTACGCTTTTGATGATGCTGCTTGGACTGGCCGTGGCCGGTTGCGAACAGAAGGGTCCCTTCGAAGAAGCTGGCGAAAGCATCGACGAAGCGGCTGAAGACGTTGGCAACGCCGCCGAGGACGCCTGTGAAGACGTCAAGGACGCGGCGGGTGCTGAAGACACAGACTGTTAAAGGAGGAATTTATGAGTAGTACCCATTCACAAGCCACCAGCGGCCCACGCGCGGCAAACGAGTCACCCGCCACGCACAAGGCGCGCGAAGCTGCTCACGAAGCCGTTGATCGCGCCGCCGATCGCGCGGAGGTGGTCGAAGACCGCATCCGCAAGGAAGCTGCGCACATGGCCGAGAAGGCCAATGCGGGCAAGGATGAGGCCATGGCCAGGTGGGACGACACCGTCGAGACACTCGATGAATTCGTCCGCAAGCGGCCGGTCGCCTCCGTCGGCATCGCGTTTGGCGCCGGCGTCCTGGCCGCGCTGCTGCTGCGACGGTGAGTTCACCCGCGGAGACCGGCGCCTCGACGGATTCAGAAAAACGGGATTCGCCTGAAGCGCCGGGACTGCCGCAACTGCTGACCGACTGGGGCGCTGCCTACGGGCAGCGCTTTGCCACGGGCGCGAAAGTAGTGATGGCCGAGACCCGACTGGCCGTCACCTCTTTCGTGCTCATGGTGTTCGGGGTCATGATCGCCGCCGGCCTGGCGATGTTTGCCTGGGGGCTCCTGCTCTTCGCGGGAATGCGTGCCTTTACACTGGTCGGTATGCCCCTGATCGCGACGGCCATCGTACTTGCCCTGCTCCACCTGCTCGCCGCTTTCCTGATCTGGCGTGGCGTGTCCAGGCTGTCTCACAGGTTTGAATTCGAAGCCACGCGTGAAATCTTCGGAGACCCCGAATGATCGGTGCGTGGAAATCGCAGGTCAGGGAAGTCGAACGGCTTCGCCAGCGTTACCACGACCTGGACCGCGAAGAACATGCCATGCGCGCCGAAGTGAGGCACCATGTCGAGGCGCACTGGCTGCGCGGCGAAACCCTGCTCTGGACCGCCGTCACCGGCTGGATCTGGTTCTCCCGCAGGCGCGACATGGGCGAGGAGGAGCGTGGCGGACTGCTCGCCGAATTGCTGGCCTCGTTCTGGATCATGCAGCGCTGGCGTCGCCTGACGGACCGCGCCGCGTCGATCGCAAAACGAGTCGATACGGAGTCCGAACGATCGGGACACCACCCACAAAACAACAAGGAGAACTGACGTGAACAACCATCCCAAACCAGGCGCTTCAACCACGCTGAGCCGCCGTGGCCTGCTCAATCGCGTCGCGGCACTTTCAGCCGCACCGCTGGCGCTGGGCATGACGGGCACGGCCCTGGCCGCCGACCCTAAACCATGCGCGCCCGCGGGGCGTGCCACCGGCATCCAGCTCTACACGGTGCGTGATTCGATGGCGGAGAGCGTGGACGCGACGCTGGCCGCGATCGCCGCGATCGGTTACCGCGAAGTGGAATTTGCCGGGTATTTTGACCGCTCGCCGGTTCAGGTCCGCACCCTGCTGGACGACCTGGGACTGGTCGCCCCCAGCGGTCACATGGATGGCCGCAGCCTGCGCGATGACCCGTCGGCCCTGCTCGACACCGCGGCAGCCGTCGGCCACGACTACGTGGTCATCGCCTGGTTGCACCCGGAGGACCGTGACAGCATCGACGACTACAAGGCCTGGGCCCAGGTCTTCAACCGCGTTGGTGAGCAATGCCAGGCCCTGGGCATGCGCTTCGCCTATCACAACCACGATTTCGAGTTCCAGGCCATCGGCGGCACGGTGCCCTGGGACGTCCTGCTGGCGGAAACCGACCCGGAACTGGTCGATTTCGAGCTGGACATGTTCTGGGCCCGCAAGGCCGGCCTGGACCCCGTGGAGGTGCTCTCCCGCGCCCCGGGCCGCTATACGATGGCGCACATCAAGGACATGAGCCCCGCGGGCGAGATGGTGGACGTGGGTACCGGCGAAATCGACTATGGCGCCATCCTGGCCACGCCGGAGGCCGCCAACCTGAAGCACCTGTTCGTGGAACATGACAACCCGGCAGACCCCTTCCGCACGGCGGCAGTCGGCCGCTTGGGGCTCAGCCGGGCCCTGGCGGGTGACGGGTGACGGTGAGTGGTGAGTGGTGAGTGGTGAGTGGTGAGTGGAAAACTGCATCATTTCCTCACCACTCACTACTCACTACTCACTACTCACCAAAAAAACGGGCGCCGAAAGGCGCCCGTTTTCGTTCAGCGACTGAAGCCGATTCAGCCAGTCGCACCCTGCTTGTTGCGGCTGCGCTCGAACGCCCAGACGGCGCCGAAGATAAAGAACAGCACGATCGGGATGATGGCAACCGCCTGGAACGAAGTCGTGGCGGCCTGGGCCAGCGCATCCGACAGGCCCTGCGAACCCGGCTCCAGCGCCTCGAAGGCGGCCTGGCCGCCGGCGGCTTCCACCTTGGCCTTGTCGTAGATACCGCCCAGTTCCGGCAGCACGAAGCGAATGGCCAGGGCGCCGGCAAAACCGGTCAGGCCAATCGTCCAGGGCCCGCCCTCGGGGAACCGGTGCGCCACCGCCGCCAGCATGGTTGGCCACATGTAGCACACGCCAACCGCCCAGACCGTGGCCGCCACCAGTGCCGTCACCGGTGACGTCGCCACGCTCAGCAGGTACAGGCCGATGGCCGCCGGAATGGTCGACAGCCACAGCAGGCCCATGTCCGAGAACTTGTGCGCCAGGGCGCCGGCAAAATGCCGCATCACGAACATGATGGCGGCCACGTACACCAGCACCACGATACCCGGCATGTTCACCGTTTCGCTGAGCGCGATATCCACCCATGAAGACGGCGCCAGTTCCGCCGAGGCGGTCAGGAACATGATGGCGAAAAACACCCAGAAGAACGGCTGGCGCACGACCACCAGGATCATGTCCTTGAACCCGACCCCCAGCGATTCTGCTTGGGTGCCTGGGAATTTCTGCGTCATCGCCCACAGGCCGAAGGCGATGCCCGGCACCATGATCATGGCAATCGCCACCCGCCAGTCGAGGTCCATGACCTGGAACAGCAGCAGGCTGAGCAGACCACCGCCGACAATACCCGCAGGCCACCAGGCATGCAGAACATTCAGGCGGTGCGTCTTTTCATCGGGATACAGCGCTGCCGTCACCGGGTTGATCGCCGCCTCGGTGCAGCCCCAGCCGATACCCATGACCAGCATGCCCCACCAGACGATGGGCACAACGTCTGCACCGGTGGCCATGGACGGCGCCATCACCACCAGCAGCGGCCCGACGATGAATGTCAGCGACGCGATGAGTATCACGCGCTTGGCGCCCAGCACATCGAGAATCGGGCTGGCAACCAGCAATGAGCCGGCGAAGCCCAGGAATGCGGCACCGAGTGCGTCACCGATCATACGCCCGGAATTGGCCAGGTCGACCGGGTCGAACAGCGCCTCCTTGATGGCGCCGGAGGCCGCGATGCGAAGCGAAAAGGCGGCGGCGGCGGTAAACAGCGCCAGCACGCTGATCCAGAACAGCGCGGAACGGTTATAGCCCTCCGGCGCGGTGGGGGTGATGTCTGACATGATTGTTATCCTTGTTAGGTGTGAGCCGTGGCGTCGATTCCGACACCACCCCAGTTTATACGACACTTCGGCGCCCGTTTCCAAACGCTTCACCGCGCCCTGAACAACTTTTAAGGCGCACCACGGTATTTCCTCCCGAAACCGGCCCGCAGCCCATCACACGGTCGGCGCTGCCGGTGACACACATTCATTCCATTGAAAGGAGGGGGGACCTCATGAAACGGAATCATATTTGCATGACGACACTGGTCACGGCCGGGTGCCTGCTTTGCACCGCACCGGCGTTTTCCGACTATCCGCAGGGTCGCGGCTGGCAGGCCGTCAAATCCGATTTCGAAGATATCGACGCCGAACTGGCTTCGCTGGGCGGTGAACTGGATGACCTCGACGGCAAGCTCGACGATGTCCTGGACGCGATTGACGGCGTTTCCGACCAGGTGGACGGCGTCAGTGACGACGTCGCCATGGTCCAGGCCAGCCTGGATGCCGAGGTGAAGCTGAGCGTCGAAATGTCCACCGCGTTCGCCGAGGAAGGCGGTGACGGCGAAGCCGTCGGCATGATTCGCGTGGAACAGATGGCCGCCGGCGTGACCGGGCTGATCATTGATGACTTCGGCATGGTCAGCCAGCAGATCGTCCCTGCAGGCTGCACGGCCATGAGCATCGATGAACTCCAGGCGCATGGGCCGGATGGCGGTTATTCAGTCCGGTTGATTCCCGCGGTTGCCGGGAACACCTGGTGCGAAGGCACTTATATCGCGACGATGACGGTCGATACCGGGCTGGGCATTGGCGGCGCACTTGTCCGCGTCGAGGTTCCCACGGCCACGCCGTAGCACCTGGTGACAGCAAACCGGGCGCCGTGATGTCTCAGGGACATTGGCGGCGCCCGGGTTGTTTATTCCTGGTTCATGCGTGGTTTAACAGCGATTGGCCGGTCGCGGCACGGGCCGAAACGGTGACAGAATAGCACCTCGTCGGGTCCACCCACCCGGGCAATGAAACCACACGCGTCATGCAGTTCCTTGTAATCAAGTCATAGGTATATGAAAATCCAGCCACAATAGTGCGCGTTGAATCGCGGGAGGATTCACGGGCGGCATGGACTGGATCATCGAATTCCTGAACTGGCTGGAGTCAAGGGAAGGCCTGTTGTCGGCCATTACCGCGTTGGCGGCCATGGTGGGCATTCTCTATGGCGTGATCGCATTTATTTTTCCGGGCGTGGGGCGCTGGACACGGCGCGTATTGCAACGCGATACCGAACCAGCGGCGAAAGACAGCGGCCGTAAAACCGGACGATCTAACCGGCTACCCGCCAAGGCCAACGACCGTTCCTCCATCGCGGTCTTGCCGCTGCGGACATTGTCGTCCGCCGAGGAGGACCGCAATATCGCGGCCGGTATCTCATCCGAGATCAGCGCTGACCTGTCACAGCTCGCCGACCTGCGCGTGGCCTCCCACCTGGCGACCATGCAGTTCCAGGGCGCCAATGTCAGCCTCGCCGAGGTGGCGGAAACACTGAGCATTCATTACGCCCTGACCGGCAGTTTCCAACGCTCCGGCGATCGCATGCGGCTCATGGTCGAACTCTGTGATGCCACCACGGGCGACCAGCTGTGGGCCTCCACCTATGACCGGGAGGTCAAGGACCTGTTTGAAGTCCAGGGCGAAGTCTCGAAATCCATCGTCGCCACCATCGGTGGCCAGCTGAAACTGGCCGACACCCGGATCGCCTATGACGCACCCACCGACAACCTGGACGCCTGGGGCCTGGTGCAGAAGGCGTTCAATTTCTGGCTGACGACGTTTTCACCGGAAGACTACGCGCACTCGCTGAAACTGCTGCGCAAGGCCGTGGCGCTCGATCCGCAATACGCGGCGGCCCACGCCTCGCTGGCGATGATACTCAGCCAACGGGTGATCAATGCCGTCAGCGAAGACCCGGAGCGCGACACGAAGGAATGCCTGGCCATCATCGAGGAAGCTGTCCGGCTGGGACCGCGAGACCTGACGGTGCTGCAGAACGCCGGGCTGGTCTGGACCCACCACGGTGAAGCCCGGCGCGGGCGGGACGCCCTGAGACTGGCGGTGGAGATCGCCCCGCTCGACTTCATCACCTGGGGTTACCTGGCCTTCAACCTGGGCTGGTGCGGCGACGAGAACGACACCCGCGAAGCCGTGGCGATCACTGACCGCCTGCTGGCCAGCGCGCCCCGTCACCCATCACGACCCTACTGGCACTATTTCCGCGCCACCGCGCTGACACGCCTGGGCGAACTGGAGCAGGCGGAAGCCGCCGCGGCCAGCGCCCTCGAAGTCCAGCCGGCCTTCAACGTCGCCCTGTTTGTCATTGCCAATGCCCGGGGTTGCCGCGGTGACCTCGAGGGTGCCCGTGCGGCCATGGAGCAATCACTGGCCATCAACCCGTTGTTGACGCCGGAAGTCGCCACGGAACGATTGCGGATTATCTGCACCAGCGATGAGAAGGCCGAACCCATGATCCGCGGCCTGAGAGAAGCCGGACTGATCCCCGACCCCGGTGCGCGACCGACCGTCGCGGCCTAGGGCACGGCCGAAACCCGGACGCCACCCACCCCACCAGGAGAACAACACCATGGCACTGACAACGGCTTCCGGATTCGAAATCATGACCAACGGGCTGGGCTATCCCGAATCACCGAAATACCTGCCCGACGGTTCGATCCTGCTGGTGGAAATCCGCGGCCAGTGCCTGACCCGCATCCATCCCGACGGCCGGCACGAAAAGGTCGCGGATATCAAGGGCGGCCCCAACGGCCTGGCGATGGGCCCTGACGGCAAGGCGTGGATCGCGAACAACGGCGGCTTCAACTGGCTGGACGTCCCACTGCCGAACGGCCAGACCCTGGCCATCGGCACCACCCAGCCGGACGACTACGAGGGCGGGCGCATTGAGCACGTCGACCTGGACAACGGCGACCTGGTGCAGGTGTACCGGAGTTTCAGCGACGGCATGGACATGAGCGGGTTTGGCGACCGTCAGCCGAAGCCGGTGAGCTACCCGGAGCCCCTGGGCCTGCGCGGCCCGGACGACCTGGTCTTCGACCGCACCGGTCACTGCTGGATCACGGACTGGGGCAAGCAACGCCCGCGCGACGTCGATGTCACCGGCATCTATTACGCCGCGCCTGATGGCTCCGCGATCACGGAGATGGTCTATCCCCTGTCCTGCCCGAACGGCATTGCCCTGTCGCCCGATGAAGACCGCCTATACTCGGCGCTGACCTATTCCCGCCAGGTGGTGTTCTGGGAACTCGATGGCCCCGGCAAGATCCGCCCGAACCCGGGCAGCATGGACGGCAGCCACCTGTTAACCGCCAAACTGCCCGGCCAGGCCATCCTCGACTCGATGAGCGTTGATGAGAACGGCAACGTCTACGTGGCCGTGATGTTGCCCGAGGGCAATAACCCGATGTCGAACGGCGGCATTGCCGTCATCAGCCCCGACGGCGAAACCGTGGACATGCTCCCGATCAAACTGGAGAAGGCCTTCGCGCCCCTGCCGTCCAGCCTGTGTTTCGGTGGCGAAGACCGCAAGACCATGTATGTCACCTGCGGGTCCGCCGGACTGTTGCTGAAAGCCGAAGTCGCCGTGCCAGGGCTGGCGCTGAACTTCAATCCATACCACTAAAAACCGCGCAACCGGCCTCCGCGGGGGGATGCCTTGCCGATCGTGACCGAGGGAGAGCGAGATGAGTGACCGACTTTCACCGTGGCGCCGGGTGACCCGGTGGCCGCATCAGGTGCTGGCATTCCTGAAAAGGGTTGGGCGACGCATCCGCCGCTCTTTCCAACGCTTTCTCGAAAACCCCCTGCTCTGGATTCGTGATGCGCTGGTGGGTTTCGTTCGCGGCCTTCTGCGCCTGCTCCGGGCCATCATCCTGCTGCCCATCCTGCTGGTGGCGGCCGTGGCCGGGTGGTTCGCCCGCCTGACGCTGAAGCAGGTGTGGGGCGTCGCGTGGCGGACCGCGCTGGTGCTGGCCATTGTCCTGGGCGCCGGTTTTTTCATGACCATTCACTGGCCGCATTCGGAAGTGCCCGAGGTTGAACCGCCCGGGCGCATCGTCTACCTGGACCAGGGCTGGGGCGTCGGCCGCGATGACCCGGACCGGCAGACCTATTACTACACCCCGCAGGGCACCGGCAATGTGCTGAAGAACATGCGCTACGACTGGTTCGTCAACCTCGAATTGCCGTGGGGCAAGGAACGCCTGGCATCACCCGGACAGATGCGGGCCTACGGCTTCCAGGTCGATAACGAACCGACAGGCGCCAACCCCCACCTGTTGCCGGTCGGGTTCACGAAACACTTCGACCCCGTGCTTGGCGAGGATGTGCTCGATGTGACCTGCGCCGCCTGCCACACCGGCGCGCTGCGGGTGCCGCAGGCCAACGGCACCACCGTGTCACTGCGGATCGACGGCGGCCAAGCCATGCACGCGTTCACGGCGGCCAACATGCCGCATTTCGTGCCGGTGCTGCTGGCATCGATGACCAGCACCTATGTCAACCCGTTCAAATTCGACCGGTTTGCCCGCAAGGTGCTGGGCGCCGAGCCCGACCGGGCGGCAAAGAAAGCGTTGCGTGGAGAGTTCAGCAAGACGCTGAATGCCCTGCTGAAGATGGGCTACAACGAAAACCGCCATGGCCTGGCACCGGTCAAGGAGGGCTACGCCCGGACCGACGCGCTGACCCGCATCGCCAACATGGTGTTCGGCGACCACATCAAGCCCGGCAATTACAAGCCTGGAAATGCGCCGGTCAGCTACCCGCCCGTCTGGGATATCTGGAAATTCGACTGGGTGCAGTACAGCGCGTCGGTCGCACAGCCCATGGCCCGCAACCTGGGTGAGTCGCTGGGCGTCGGCGCGACCTACGCGTTCCTCGACCGCTACGGGCGCCCGATCGACACAGCGCTGCGATACGACACCACCACGCGTCTGCTCGACCTGCACGATATCGAACTTACGCTCCGCAAGCTGAGGCCGCCGGAGTGGCCGGAAGACCTGCTCGGCCCCGTTGACCGCGACAAGGCCATCGCCGGTGGCCTGCATTTCATTCGCACCTGCCAGGGCTGTCACGGGCCACACCCCGCCAGCGAGCGGCAACGTGCCATCGAGATGCCGCTGAAAACGGCGGACCAGCCGCACTGGCGGATGAAAACTCTGGGCGTGGACGAGATTGGCACTGACCCGAATGCCGCGATGAATTTTGTCGAATACACGTTTGACCTGACGCCCACCGGGCTGACCATCGGGGAAGTCCGGGACGTGGTCAGCCATGAATGGACGCAACAGACCGAGCGCGCCCTGAAATTCGACTATCCGGATGTTCACGCCGAGTGCACGGCGGGCGAGCCGTTGTCGGAAGGGGTGGATTGCGGCCCCTGGTCACGTGACAAACAGCGCCTTGATACCGAGATGACGCGCGGCCTGGACGCCATTGACCTGTCGGCGGTGACCAATGGCCAGGGGCTGAACTATTTCGGCCTGCTGATGAAGCGCCGACTATACGAGGAAGCCGGGTTTTCCGAAGACCGGATCCAGGACCTGAACGGTTTCGGTGCCCTTGACCTGCCGGAAGTGGCCGCGCAGTACAAAGCCCGCCCGCTGGCCGGCGCCTGGTCCACGGCCCCCTACATGCACAACGGCTCCATTCGCAATCTCTACCAGGTGCTCAGCCCGCAGCACGAGCGCGACACGCGGTTTTTTATCGGCCGCCCGGACTTTGACACCCGGCAGGTGGGGCTGGCGCTGGCCGACGGGCAGGACGGCGGTTCCTGGTTCGACACCTCGATCGACGGCAATGCCAACACCGGCCACGAATTCCGCAACGGCTACAACGCCTGGCGCGAAGGCAACCCCCCGCAGTACGGCGTTATCGGCCCCGGTTACACGCCGGCACAGCGTTACGAGATCATCGAATACCTGAAGACCCACCACGACGACCCGCCGCACTCGGTCCGCTTCGCGGACGTGTTCGCGGGCATCGTCGCCGAGGTCATGACCCGCATGCCCGCGCCGGGCGATGAACACCGCGTGCCGGAATTCTGGCCGGAAGGCCAGGCCTGCAACCTGGACGAGTACCTCGGCAATCATCAGTCCGCGGAGCTCGATGCCGCTCTCGCGGCCGATATCGCCACCATCCGGGCGCAACTGCGAACCTACTTCGGACGCCTCGACAGCTATCGTTGCGGCGGCCACACGCGATTCCAGCGGGGAGACTGAACCATGATCCTGAAAACCATCGGACGAATTCTTGGCCTGCTGCTGATCGCCGTGCTGATCGCGGTCATTTACAACGCCATCCAGGAGCGCCGCTATCGCGCCCACATGCCCCTGGCCGAGGTCATCTCGCCCGGCGAGGACGCCGCCATGGCCGATGCCATCGCCATGGCCCTGCGGATGATCAACCGCACCCGCGACGGACTGACCGAGGACGGCGTCGAAGGGCTCTCGACACCCGCCGGCGACGGCAAGACCACCACGCCGCCCATCGAGGAAGGACCGGTGGTCTATCGCCGCGATGTTCACATCAAGACCCACGGGTGCGTCAAGGCCCGTTTCACGGTGCCGGAACTGGAGGGCCGCTACCGCTGGGGCGTGTTCCGTGAGCCCGGCAGCTTTGATGCCTGGATCCGCTATTCCAACGGTGACTATGTCCTGCACCCCGACAAGACCCGGGATGCGCGCGGCATGGCGGTGAAGCTGATGGGCGTGGAAGGCGAGAAACTGCTCGGCTGGCAGCGTGACGCGAAAACCCAGGACTTCGTGATGATGAATTCGCCGAACTACTTCATCCGCCACCTGGATGACTACGTCGAGCTGACCAAGTACCTGGCCGTGCAGGACAACTTTGGTTACTTCCTGAACGGCTGGAGCTGGAACCCGTTTACCTGGCGCTGGCGGGAATTGCGGCTGGTCATGGGCACCAAGAAGCCGCCACCGGAAACCCCCCTCATGACGCAGTACTTCAGCGCCTCGGCCTATGCGCTGGGCCCGGACCAGTACATCAAGTTCAGCGCCCGGCCGGCGCAGTGCCGTGACCCGCAGGGCGAGCCCGTTGACACCAGGGACGGTGGCTGGGCAACGCCGAAGTCGGACTACAACTTCCTGCGCCTGCGCATGGGCGAGCAACTGGCGGCCGGGCCGGCGTGCTTTGATTTCATGGTGCAGACGCAGGTGCTGGGCAAGCCGATGCCGGTTGAAGACGCCACGATCGTCTGGCGCGAAAAGGACTCACCTTTCGTGCCGGTCGCGCACATCGAGATTCCGGCGCAGACCTTTGATACCGCTGAACAGAACCGCTATTGCGAAGACCTGTCGTTCAACCCCTGGCACTCACTGGCCGATCACCGCCCGGTGGGCGTGTTCAACCGGGTCCGCAAGGCGCTGTACGAGGAAGTGCACAAGTACCGTTGGGCGTCCAACCAGCAGCAATATGGTGACGGTGACGCGGTCACCCTGGCGCCGGGGCAGCCGGCCGAGCCTGACAGCTGGTGCATCGACGGACGCGAGGGCGACTGCGCGCCCTGACCCGTCGCCACGGCGCTACATCAGCGGTCTTCGTCGCTGGGGCGCGGCGCCGCGTCACGCAGCGCGGCAAAACCACCCAGCGCATCGACATCGGCGAGCATGCCCTCACAGGCGTGCGCACCCAGTGCCCGGTACGCCTCGAACTGTGCCTCGGTGAAAAACTGGTCCGAAGTCGGTTCGTGCGGGAACAGCGGGTGTTCTTCCCGGTAGGACCGGACATATTCCGGTTCGTCGCCGATGAATGACAGCTTGATATACAGCAACTGGCCTTCACTGCCGTCGGCATAGCGAATCCGCCCCAGCGCCCAGTGGCTTTCGCTGAGCCCGTCCTGGCCCTTTCGCAGCGGGTCCAGGTCGATGTCGATATCGACACCCATGTCGATGCGCGCGAAACGCATCAGCGTGGTCAGGCCACCAAACTGCATGTTCGGGTCACACTCGCCGTCAATGGCGAGCACGAACTTGCAGCGCCGCTTGAGCAACTGGTAAATGGCCAGGTTCTCGATGTGCCCACCGTCCGAAATGTTCACGTGGGTGCCCTTCTCGTCCAGGCGTCCCAGGGCTTCCTTCCAGATCAGCGTGGGCTTGGCGCCACCCAGGCGGAACCGCTTGAACAGGAAATCACGGTTCACCGCGGACGGATTGGGCGACCAGTAACCCAGGCGGATGTTCAGCAGGGTCATGATGAAGACCAGCGCCCGGTTGGTCGTCGTGCCCATGTTGGGCGCCGCGGCAGCCCCCGAAATCGCCATCGCGGTGGCCAGGTCAAGGTGGCGATCATATTTTTCCATGTCACGGGTCGCCGCCCACCCCGTTCGCGCACCGCCGCAGTAGTTACGGCTGAACGTGAAGAAGTCGCAGGCGCGACCACGCAGGTCCGGCGCGGTGCTCCCCTGCAGGTTCAGCGCCACGTTGACCAGGTGAAACGGCGCCGCCGTCCCGGGGCCATTCAGCTCCGACAGCTTGAGGTCATCCAGGGGGTCCGCTTCACCCTCCTCCGTCACCCGGAACAGGAATGCCTTGCTCAGGCGATCACGGTAAAACCCGTGCGGCGAGGTAATGTTGATGTCCAGCAGGAACCGGTTGATCAGCAGCAGGGCAATGAATATCGCGACGAACCAGAAATCCTCCTTGCCGTCGAAGAGATGCAGCAGGGGCCCCTCGATGCGCAGGCTGGCCGCAGAAGTACGGCTGAAATAGACACAGTGTTCCAGCGCCATCGGCGAGTGCCTCGCCGCCTTGTTCGCATAAGGTGGGCAGGATGCGATCTTGCCGGGGTCCATGTTAATCACCCAGACCCGGTTGTCCTCGCGCCAGCTGGCCGGCGCCCGGTCACACGGACCCGACTGGCACACCGCCCGCGCACTGGGCCCGAGCGGCAGTCCCCGGCCTGCCAGCGCATTCCGTAACTCGACCACGTTGGACGGCCCCGACTCCTGCCGGAACAGCAGGTGCAGGACACTGTCGTTACTGTCCAGCGGGTCGCCGTGATCGCCATGCGCGTCACCCCCGGCCAGGCAGGGCTCGGTGCAGGCGACGGCGGCATTCAGCCCTTTCGCCGATGAAGCCGGCAGGAACGGCGAGTCGATCTGCCACAGGCACAGGCCGAGGAAGATCAGGTAGACGATCACGGGCCCGACCAGGCCGACGATCCAGAGCAGGACCTTGCCGAAAATCCGGCCGACATTCTCACTCGCCTTGCCCGCGAGCATGAACAGGATCATGACGCCCACGACCACGGCCATGAAGGTCCAGACCTCGTCCGGTGGCAGGTGCGTGAACCACCAGATGAACTGGTCCGTGCTGTGCTCGATGGCCAGGCGGGTCACGTGCAACACCGGGATGGCGAACAGCACGATCACGGCCAGCAGCAACGGCACCGTCAGCAGCAATTCGTAACCGTTTCGGCGATTCCAGTCGAATGCCCCTCCCAGCAGGCGAATCAGGAACGGGAACGCCAGCGCCAGCGCCACGAAAACGCCGATCAGCGGCGGCACCAGTCGTGGCAAGGTATCCCAGTTGGGTCCCAGTTCGTAGGCGACTTCCGCCAGGAACACCGCCGCCATGATGAACGGCAGGAACACGAACAGGTTCAGCAAGACGCCGCGCAGCATGAGGTTCGGCAGCCGCAACAATGGCAGCAGCCCGGCCGGGTCCAGGTAGTTGGCGAAATTCCGCAGGTGGGTCATCGCCGGGGGTTCGGCAGATTTGCTGACGTATCGCAGGGGAAACTGCTCGCCGTCCGGCCGGTTCTTCGGGTCATTCAACAGCGCGCTGAGGCATGACCCTGTATAGCCACCCCCAGACACCGTGGACAGGTAGTCGACCTGCTTGAGCAGGCCGTTTCGCGCCAGGCCCTGTACGACGCCCAGTGCGAACGTCGCGGAACGAATACCACCGCCCGAGATCGCCAGCCCCACCAGGCCTTTGTCGGCATCCGGCGCGCCTTCCAGTTCATGCTCCGGCAACCCCAATTCGCGGCGGCGTTCGCGGATCACGTCCAGTTCCGAGGCGAAGACGTCGGACTCGAATTCCGGCGTTTTGTTTTTGTCTTTCCTGTCAGTACCGTCGGAAGTTCGATTCAAGGGTCTGGCTCCTCAGTAGCCGTAGCGAAGTTGCAATGCGATCGTGCGGGGTCGGTCCGTGGTCGAATAGTGCGCGCCGGCCAGCAACGGCACGTCGCTGCCATGGTTGCGGGTCAGTTCATCGCCCAGGTTTCGCCCCAGAAGGGCGATGGTCCACTGCCCCGACGCCGACACCCAACCCACGCGTGCATCGAACTTCTGGTAAGACGGCTGGTATTCATGCCGGTCAAGGTCCTGGTCGATGTAATACCCGTCGCTGTGATCGATGCCGGCGCCGGCGAACAGCTCATGGCCGCCGGACAGCGTGCGGGACCAGCTGAGCGACAGCCGCCCCGAGTTCCCCGGCGCATACTGCGTGGTGCGCCCGGACAGGTCCTGGGTGCAGGCCGGGCCCAGGCCACTTTCGATCGTTTGCGCGATGGTGCAGGCCGCGTCGGTAAACCTGTCGTAGGTGGAATCCAGGTAGGCCCAGGACCCTTCCAGCGTCAGGGTTTCGGACAGGCGCCAGCCGGCCTCAACCTCCAGGCCGTACGAGGTGGCGCGGGCGGCGTTGCCGACGATGAAATTCACGCCCTCGAAGGTGGACACCTGCAGGTCGTCGAACTCGGTCAGGAACACGGCCGCGTCCAGCCGCGCGACGCCGCCGTCCGGACGCCACTTGGCGCCCAGTTCAAACGTCGTCGACACTTCGTTCTCGAACTCGAAATTGTCGACGTTGCCGGTCACCTCGGCCTCGTTGAACCCGCCTGCCTTGAAACCGCGTGCCGCGGAGCCGTACAGGCCGATGGTTTCGCCGGCATCGTACTGCACGCTCAAAGACGGGCTCCAATTGCCCTCGCTGCGGGTGACATCAAACTGGTGCGCGACGCCAAACCCGGCGCCGCCGTACCAGGCGTCCAGGACCGGGTTTGCGATCATGGTCTGGAAATCCGTGAACCAGAGTGACTGGGCCGCCGACTTACTTTCGTGGGTGTAGCGCAGGCCCAGGTTGAGGCGCCAGCGGTCGGCCGCCTGCCAGGTGGCCTGGCCGAACAATGCCCAGGACGTCGAATCCTGGTCGAACGCCGTATTCCGTGTCGCCGGTGGTAACGGCACACCGAGCACCGCCAGGTCGGCGTCAAGCGCCTTGCGATTATCCAGGTCGGCAGTCTCGAAATAGACACCCGCCACGTAGTCCACGGCCGTCCCGGTGGCCGACGCCAGGCGGAACTCCTGGCTGAACTGGCCAAAGTCCTGGGGCTCATGCTGCAGCAGGTTGGGAACGGGGCTGAAATCAACGTCCAGCTGGTCGACGTAGTCATAGCTCATCCAGCCGGTGACGCTGGTGAGCGTGAAATCGCGCCAGTCGCGGTTGTAGGTCAGCGCGGCGTTCAGGGACTCGGTATCGGAATGGTCCGGACCCAGGCCGCCGACTGACTTGCGCAGGTCGAACGTGTCTTCGAATGCCGGGTCCCAGGCGCGGTACAGGGGCAGCCAGGGGCCGGCCTCGGTGACCTGCGTCGTCCGCCCGTCAACTTCGTAGCGACTGTGTTCCAGCTTGAACGTCAGGTCGCTGTCGTCACCCGGCGACCAGCGCAGGACGCCGCGGATGACATGCTCATCCACCCCGGCCTCGTCGCGACCCGGCACGCTGTTGAACATCCAGCCGTCCATCCGGCCGACGCGCACCGCCACCCGCCCGGCCAGCGTCGGTGTGAGCGGGCCCGTCACCACGGCATTGAACAATCGCTCACCATGCGCTTCGTCGAGCATGCCGGAAACATGCCCGCCAAACTCGTCTTCGGGCTGGGCGGTGGTGATATTGATGGCGCCGGCGATGGTGTTCTTGCCGAACAGCGTGCCCTGCGGGCCGCGCAGCAGCTCGACCCGCTCGACATCCAGGAAAGCCGCCCGGTACTGCCGGCCGCGACTGGCGTAAACGCCATCGATGTACATGCCCACCGACTGCTCGAAGCCCTGGTTGATGCCGGAGCCCAGCCCGCGGACGAACACCAGCGTCGAGATGGCGGCCTCGGTGACGGTAAAACCCGGGACCCGGGCGGAGAGGTCTTCAAGCTCGAGAATACCGGCGTCTTCGATGGACGCGCCTTCAAGCACGGCCAGCGAAATGGGCACATCGCTCAGGCCCTGCTCGCGCTTCTGCGCGGTGACGATAATTTCTTCGAGGACCGGCTGATACTGGGTCGTTTCACCGGAATCGGGGCTGGAGGACTGGGCCGATGCCGCTGCAACGCCGATCGACCACGCTAGCGCACCCAGCATGGATACGGTGGTCAAACGAATCGCGGTGCCCATTATTGTGTTTTCCCGGGTTGGCCTAATGTTCCCGGCCGCTGTTCCCCGTCGGCCATGCCTAGCATATCACGCGCCAATCAGGTGGCGGCAGGCTCCACGACACGTACCGGCTTGCGAAACGTCCGGCAGGTCTCACCCTTCATTTTCCAGGCCGCTTTCCAGGCCATCCCGGTCATGTAGCTGATTTCGTCGACACGCGCCCGGCAGGCCGCCTGGATGGTCTCGACGTTCAGCAGCTTGCCCAGGTTCTTGATGTCGTTGTTGCTGGAGGCATATAACGCGATCCAGTGGCCTGCGGCGTGGGCGGACATCGAGCAGGCCTGTGGCACACCGTCGACCGCGATCGTCAGGGTCCGCAGCCAGCCGCTTTCGCGCAGGTCGTGGATCACCCGCTTCAGTTCGGCCTGCCCGGCGGGGGCGGCGTAATCGGATTCCGCGCCGAAATTGCGATTGACCAGGGCGATGAACAGGTCGCTCTCGTCGTCCTCGCTCCAGCGCATTTCCAGGTTCTTTTCCTGCACCTTGCGCAGGTCGTAGAGGAAGCCCTTGCGTTTCTCCGACGAAAACGTCTGGATGTGGTTGTAGAAATCGTTGCCGAACTCGGCCGGCACCAGGTAGTAGCGCTGGTCGACCTCGGCAAAATGCGGCGCCAGCGCCGGCGATGCCGCCAGCAGCTCATCGACGAAGCTGCCTTTCAGGTCGAACAGGTCGGTGCGGTCCGGGAAGGCCTCGCAGAACGCCGCGAACTGTGCGGGCTTGATCCACAACACCCGCGCGTCCGGGTAGCTGCCGCCAAACAGTTCATAGCTGTCGTCACGGCGGTCATGCACCAGCGGCACCAGGCCGTCATCTTCGCCATCGGTGCTGTGCACCATGAAGTGAAACCCGTAATGGTCCTGGTCATGGAAGGCATACATCAGGTCCCAGTCGTCCCAGGCATGCCCGTGGGGCGAAAAGGCCGCCCACAGGGCCCGGCACGCGTCCTGCGATGTTTCGACACGGATCACTGTTCGCGCAAATAGCCCCAGCTGTGCAGCCGGTCGCTATCCTCGTACCAGCGGTCGCCGATGTCGACCCGGTAGTACATGTGCGGAATGATCAGGTTGCGCACACGCGCGTAGGCCTGTTTCTGCGCCTGTTTCATCGTCGCACCGGTGCCCACCACCACCAGGATCACGCCCGAGTTGCCGGTGATGACCCACTCGTCGTTGACCAGCTTGACGTCCTCGAAATGGACACCCTCCCTGCCCCGCCGGAAATGGATCACGGTGTCTTTCGACTTCACGCGGAAGGTTTCTGGATCACTGAACGGGAATGGTGGGACGACGATGCGCACGCCCACCTGGAAACCGCTCTTTGCACGGAAGCTCTTGCGCTCGCCACTGGCGATGCCCTGCAGGAATTCGCCGATGGGCGTGACCATGCCTTCCTGCTGGATGAAGATGGTCGGGTAGCCGAACCGCGCGGTGAACTCCAGCGGGTAGATGTTGTTGCCGCTGACAATGCAGTTCAGGTCGATGTAGCCGACATAGCCCTCCTCGGCCAGGCGCGGTTCAAGCTTTTTCAGCGTCTGGTTGAACATGCGGTTGGGCCCGGACCAGAACATGGCCGTGCCCATCTCGCCGGTCGACGGTCCCAGGTCGCCCGGGAACAGCTTCTTGTGCTCGAAGTTGACGTTGATGGGGTAGATGAATTCCTTGCCGTTGAAGAAGGCGCCGACGGCGACTTCCACGCCGACCACGCGCTTTTGCAGCTGGAACGACGGAATCTTCTCGGACCAGGCCTGCTGGTAATCCTCGAGCACCTGCAGCACGTCCGAGCCGTCTTCTTCCTCGCCCACGAACAGCAGCCCTTTCAGGTTCTGGGCCTCGCCCGATGGCTTGATGACGTAACGCGCCGGGTTTTCACGTACGAAAGTGATGGCGTCCTCGAAGGCATTGAAATGCCGGTACGGGATGATGGAGATGCCGTATTTTTTCAGTTCTTCCTGGCCGAATGAGCGGTCGTCTTCGAGCATGTCGGTGTAAGGCGTGCCGCCCACCACGTGCTTGCCCTGCTCGCGCAGTTTCTGCGCCTCGGTGCCCATGCCGAGCACATCGTCAAAGACAATCACATCGGCCCAGTCAACATGGTCACGCCAGTTCTCGACCATCGGCACGAACCCTTCGCCGACGTCCTTGTCCACGGGGTTGGAGACCGCGTAGCGGACCTCGTGACCCTCGAGCATGACGCGCCAGACGACGTCGCCGATGAGGGCGTCGTAGGAAACGAACAGGAATCGGTAATGCGGTTTGTTGGGTGTCGTGGGCACTTCAGAAGTTTTCCCTGGTCAGGCGAATCCCGACCGTTCGGTTGCCGATAATAGCCGGAAAGCGGCCTTCATGAACCCGGGTCGGGCAGAAATTTCTTACAGCCGGGCAGGTCCTCGATATCCAGCAGCCCGGTCGCTTCTTCGCCGCCGGCCCCGCGCACCGCGTCAACGAGCACCGCGTGATCGAGCGGTACGCCGGCGTCAAGCAGCCCGGCCAGTACGGTGTCGAGCCCGGCGCCATCGCGCTCGTCACGTAACGACCGGTCAATGGCGGCGAGCAGCACCACCGCGCGGGCCGTGGTGGCCCCGCTGGATTGCCGGCCACAGAGCTTCCGGGCGGACCGGGCCCAGTCACGCTGGTCGTCCATGGCGCTCTGGTAACGCCGGGGGGTGATGGTGCCGGAGCGGCGCAGCAATTCCATGGCGTAGTATTCGGCCAGGCCTTCCACGATCCAGTCATAGCCCGGCGCGGCGTCGAGCCCCAGCGCGACATGCATGACTTCGTGCAACAGGGTGCTGGTGGCGTTGCCACTGATCAGCGGCCGCTCCGCGTGCAGGTAGAGTGAATTCGGTGCCGACAAAGCGCCGCGCCACATCGGCTGGTCGGCGCTGACGATAGTCATTCGCTGCGGCATGTCCGGCACCAGGCCCGCCAGTTCCGGCAGCGTCCAGTTCAGCAAGGCGAGCATGTCCATGCGGCGCACCGACAGGCCCTGTGGCGCCGCGATCACGACCCGGACACCGGCAATCCGCTCCCGGCGAACCCCCAGGTCGCCCATCACCAGCCATCCAGTCGGCTGGGAAAAGCGTCGCCCGGGCCGATCGACCTTCGACCCTTCGTCATTGTTCGTGTAAGGCGTGACCACCGACCAGCCCGGTGGCGGCAGCACCCGGAACACCGTCCTGGATTCCGCGCCCTTGAGGGTCCGGGTGGCGGCGCGTGGAATGACGTCTTCGGCACGGAACAGCCCCCAGTCGTCATCGAGCCAGGCGTCGTACTCGCCGGCGTCGCGTTCGTGCAGCACCGGTACGCGCCACGATAACTCGCCACCCTCCGGCGGCGGCAGCCAGGTCACCCGGCCGGTGTCGACGCGCAGTTCGCCGTCACCCTGGATATTCTCCAGGCGGCCTTCATCGAATTGCATTTCCCGCAGGAAATCGTCCGCCTGCTCAAGCCTAAGCCGGACGGATGCCATGCCGGCCGCGGGCTCCACGCTGACCCGGTAATCCAGGTCGTACACCCGCGATGGGTGGTCATCGGCATGCAACAGCGCCGGGGGCAGGCACAGCAACAAGGCCGCGGCGGCGACGAAACGACCCCTTGGGCGAGTCTCGCCCTTCCCTGGCAGGTCCATCAGCCGCGTTCGACCAGGACCGAGGTCGCTTCAATGACGTATTCAAACGCGTCGACCAGCGGCTTCGGCGCCACGCCCATGTCCTCCGCATAGTGATCGGCCTGTGCCTGGGAAATGGGGGTACGGGTCAGGGTGCCGACCAGGGTGGCGGTACGGCCGGCAATATCAGTGGGCACGAAGAAGCTGTAATCCGCGAAGGTTACGCGCACCACGATGTCGCCATCCCGGGCAATAAAGAAGCAGCCCTTTTTCTGGCACACCCGTTCGACGGGGGTGGTGACACGCACCTGGCCGGAGTTGGCTTCACCCAGCTGCGCGACGGCGGCGGCCGGGCTCACACCGGCTTGTTTATCCGGCATCGGCTCACCGAATACCTCGAAGCTGTCGGAAATTTCGACAGGCTCTGACAACCGGATCACCATCGACTCTGCGGCCACGACATGCGCCGTGCTGGTCAATCCGGCAAACAGGACCAGGAGGCCGGCGGCCCACCGACTCGTGGCTCGAACCCACATGCCGAACCTCATCATGCCTTGCACGCCGGGTAACCCGGCGCCCTGCTGACCTTTTCGACCCGGTCTTTGACGACATCCACCTTCACGCACTCGGCCGTCTTGCGGCTGTGCCACCAGGTGCTGGTGACGTTGGTACCCTCAAACTGATCCACGACCCGGAACCCATCCCGGTCCATCCGCATGTCCACGCTGGACGCGCGTGCGCCGACCAGGTCCTGGAAATTATGGGGATGCCGGTGCACGGGGCCGGCCTGGTTGCAGTCGGGTGGTGGCGAGGTTTTCAGCGCATCGTAGATACCGTCCCGCGTCACCACGGTCACGCAGGTCTTGCTGTCCGCGTTCCACCAGTTCGCCAGGATCTCGTCATCGACCTTCCTGGCCTTGATAAACAGGTAACCCCGATCCTCCAGTGCCGATTCGCCGTTACGGGCCGACAGGCCGACCAGCCCATCCGTATCGCCAACTTTTGCGAACGCCGGGACAACAACCCCAGACAGGGCCGCAACCAAAATAGCGACTGAAACTCGACAGAAAGGCATCGATGCCTCCGCATGGCGTGCTGGTTCAAACCCAGAATGTTAGTCCGCGGCAAGAGTGACTTCAATGGCGACACCGCCCCGGCCGCGATCATCAATGCACCGCGTTTCAGAACCCCAGCGTGCGTTGCCGACCACCGTCTCGCCGGAAAGCGGTCGTATCCAGGTCGGCCATTTGCCGCGCCAGGCCCAGCCGGCGACGGGCCACCAGGAAACGGTGCGCGAGCAGGTCCGCGAACGGCCCGGCACCACGCATTCTTGCGTGGAACGCGGATCGATACGCCCGGCCGCCATGACAGGACTCTACGATGGCCATGACCGCCTTCGCCCGGCCGGGGTAATGCACCGTCAGCCAGTCTCGGAACAGCGGCTCCACTTCGTGGGGCAAGCGCAGCAGTACGTAGCTCGCCGCACTGGCGCCACGCGCCGCGACGGCGGCCAGGATATGTTCCATCTCGTCATCGTTAATGCGGGGAATCACCGGTGCGACCATGGCGCCAACCGGGATGCCAGCGTCTGCAAGTGTCGAGATGATGCGCAGCCTGGCGCCGGGACCCGCCGTGCGCGGTTCCAGCTTTCGTTTCAGCGCGTTGTCCAGCGTGGTCACGCTCACCCGTACGCTGACCAGCCGCCGGGCCGCCAACTGGGCCAGCAGGTCGGTATCCCGCAACACCAGTGCGCTCTTGGTAATGAGCACCAGCGGCTGGCGCCACGCCAGGCAGGCTTCCAGTATCCCGCGCGTGATGGCCAGTTCCCGCTCGGCCGGCTGGTAGGCATCAGTGTTGACCCCGACGGCGATCGGCTCACAGCGCCAGCGCGGCGACGACAGCGTCTCGGCCAGTCGCTCCGCGGCGTTGACCTTCGCCATGATGACCGTCTCGAAGTCCAGCCCGGGCGACAGGTCGTGGAAGGCATGCGTGGGTCGCGCAAAACAGTAAGCGCATCCATGTTCGCAACCCTGGTAGGGGTTGATGGAAAAGTTGAAGCCGATATCCGGGGACTGGTTGCGGGTCACGACCGATTTCGCGTGTACCGGAATAATCCGGGTCCCGGGCAGGCTTTCAGGGCTGGTATCGTCTGAACCGGCTGATTCGCGTTCCGACTCGAGAAACCCGGGATCGACCTGCACGGTTCGCTCGCTGAAGCGATGCGTGATGTTGGCCCGCGAGCCACGGCCCTTGATCGAGGCACGCTGGCCGGGGACGGATTGATAACTGTTCATTTATACAGTAATCTACGCACTCGCCGGCGCCGGGTCAAGCGCGCCGACACCCACGAAAGGAGAACCCCATGATTGGTTATGTCACCCTCGGCACCAACAATTTCGATCGCGCCGTCGCTTTCTACGACGCGCTCATGGCGGAATTCAACGCCGGCCGGTTCATGTCGGCCGATACCTGGGTGGCCTGGGCCGCCTCAAAGGACGAACCCGGCCTGGCGGTGACGCTGCCGTTTGACGGCAAGCCCGCCACGCATGGCAACGGCACGATGGTCGCGCTGCAGGCCGACTCCCCCGAGATGGTCGATCGCGTCCATGCCCGGGCGCTCGAACTCGGTGCCACCGACGAGGGTCCCGCCGGCCCGCGCGAGAGCGGGTTTTACGCCGGCTACTTTCGCGACCTCGATGGCAACAAGCTGAACGTTTTTTATTACCCGGAGTAAGCCCGGTCAACGCATTGCCTGCTAGCATAGCGGGCGTGAAACGACTGCTCCTGACCACGATCGCCCTGTGCGCACTTGCCGCGCAGGGCGTGCCTGCACAAGAACCCGTCCGGCACACGGCGCCCGGCTCGCTCAAGCAATTTTCACGCGAGCCCGACGCGCCTGACCCGGAAACCGTTGAGAACCCGGAAGCCGCCGAATCAACCGGGACGGCGCTTGAACGGGACGAGAGCATCGGCCCTGAAAGCGGGGAGTTTTCCATCCTGGGCAGGACACTTGAGCCCGGTGAGTTCAGGCAGTTCAACTGGCAGCTGGATACCGCGATGGCCGGGTTGAGCGTCCCCACGCCGGTGCTGGTCGCGCGCGGCCAGTTTCCCGGGCCAACGCTGTGCCTGGTCGCCGCGGTACACGGCGACGAACTGAATGGCGTGGAAATCGTCCGGCGCATCATGTTCGGGCTGGAACGTGAAAAGCTGGCTGGAACGGTATTGGGCATTCCAATCGCGAACGCCTTCGGGTTCCTTCGCGGCTCGCGCTACCTGCCCGACCGGCGCGACCTGAACCGGTTCTTCCCGGGTTCGGCCGACGGCAGCATGGCGTCTCGTTTCGCCTACGCCCTGTTTGAACAGGTCATCCGCGAATGCAATGTCCTGATCGACATTCACACCGGTTCATTCAACCGCACCAACCTGCCGCAGCTTAGAGCCGACCTGGGCGACGACGCTGTGTTGAAGCTATCACGCCAGTTTGGCGAAATGGCGGTGTTGCACAGCGAAGGCCCGGGCGGTTCGCTGCGGGGCGCCGCCGCCGACATCGGCATTCCCACCGTGACGCTGGAAGCCGGTGGGCCCTCGCAATTCCAGGCCAACGCGGTGGACGCGGGTGTCGAAGCCATCGAGACACTGCTTGACCGCCTGGAGATGCTCAAGCAATTTCGCATGTTCAGTGCGCCCCAGCCGGTCTTCTACGACTCCACCTGGGTTCGCGCGGAATCCGGCGGCATCCTGCTGGCAGAGGTGGAACTGGGTGACGAGGTCAGCAAGGGGCAACGCCTGGCCACGGTCACCGACCCCATAGAGAATCGCCGGGAAACGCTTTACGCGCCGTTTCGTGGACGAATACTGGGTATGGCCCTGAACCAGGTCGTCATGCCGGGCTTTGCGGCATTTCACATTGGTCGCGCCACGACCGACAGCGAAGCCGCCGCCGTGGAGCCGGAAACGAGTGTGACGGAAGACCCTGATGCCGCCGGCCCCATGCCCAGCGCGGAGACACTGGCGCCGGAGATGGAAGCCGAACCGGAGTCGGAATCCGGACCGGGGTCGGAACCGGATACGGAATCGGATACGGAACCGGAAGACACCTAGCGTCTTTCGCCCCTGGCATTCACGTCGCCGTTCTCCGCCAGGCGCTTCTCCCAGAAATCGGCGCCGCGAATGCCCAGCGCCCGCGGGTCGAACACGAACGACCTGCCCCCCGCTCGCTGCTGCCGCTCATAGTCGCGCAACGCGCGGATCGCCGGTCGCCCGGCCAGGAAGATGGCCAGGATGCCGATAATATTCAACCACGCCATCAGGCCGACGCCGATGTCACCCAGCGCCCAGGCCAGCCCCGCCGCGCGGATCGACCCGTAGAACGCCGATGCCAGCAGGCCCAGCTTGAGCACCAGCATCAGGCCGGGAATATGCAGCGTGCGCTTGATGTAAGCCACATTGGTCTCGGCGATGTAGTAATAGGCCAGCAGCGTCGTGAACGCGAAGAAAAACAGCGAAATCGCGATCGCCGGCGCACCGAGGCCGCCGACCACGTGGTCAACGGCCATCTGGGTGAAAGCCGGGCTGTTCGGGTCAATGCTCGCGGCCAGCGTGCCGCCCGAAACAGCGCTTTCCACGCCGGTCACGTGGTAGTTGCCGGTAATCAGGATCATGAATGCCGTGGCCGAGCACACCAGCAGGGTGTCCACGTAAACCGAAAACGCCTGCACCAGCCCCTGCTGGGCCGGGTGGTCGACCTCGGCGGCCGCGGCGGCGTGCGGGCCGGTGCCCTGCCCGGCCTCGTTGGAATAAATACCCCGTTTCACACCCCAGCCGATCACGGCGCCGAATCCGGCCATTGGCGTAAACGCATCACCGATGATCAGGCCGAAGATACCGGGAATGGCCTGGTAGTTCATGCCGACGATGACCAGGGCGCCGAGCACGTAGATCAGCGCCATGAACGGCACGACCACCTGCGTAAAGTGCGCAATACGCTTGACCCCGCCGAAGATAATCACGCCAAGACCAAGCACGACGACGCAGCCGGTGATCAGCTTCGGCCAGGTGGTCACGCCGAGCGGCGTGGTCACCGCGGCGCCGCCGCCGACCGCCAGGTCGACCGCGTTGCCGATGGCGTTCGCCTGCACACCCGGAAACAGCAGGCCCATGGCGAACACCGTGGTCAGGGCGAACACCCAGCCATACCATTTCTGACCCAGCGCTTTTTCGATATAGAAGGCCGGACCGCCGCGGTACTGCCCCTCGTCCACTTCCTTGTAGATCTGGCCCAGCGTCGATTCGATGTAGGCCGTCGATGCGCCCAGGAAGGCCACAACCCACATCCAGAACACGGCGCCCGGGCCGCCGAAGCCAATCGCGGCGGCCACGCCGGCGATATTACCCGTACCCACACGGCCCGACAGCGAAACGGCCAGGGCCTGGAACGTGGAAATACCGGCTTTCGACTCGCGCCCGCCGACCAGCAACCGGAGCATTTCCGGAAACTGTCGCACCTGCGCGAACCGGGTCATTATGGAAAAAAACAGGCCCGCGCCCAGGCAGAGGTAGACCAGTGCGGGCGACCACACCCAGGCGCTGACGGCGTCGACAAAATCTCTCATGGCAGGTTTCCCGTGACGTTCGGCGCAGTATAGGCGAATCGCCCCGGACACGGTCTTGACAAAAAGTGAATGAACGTTCATTCTTCGCACTTGTCTACCGTGCAGTCTATGCACAAACACCCGGAAACCTGACACCCATGAACCGACCCACGACCTGGTCGCGGCTGGCGCTGATCGCCCTGCTGCCCGCTTTCCTTTTCGCCTGCCAGCCCACGTCGCAATCCGCGCCCGGGGCCGCCGCCAGCGAGCGGCCGCCAACGCCGGTCTCGATCGTCACCGTCGAGACGGCGCCCGTCACACTGGCGCGCGAACTGCCGGGGCGCACCCGTGCGTTCCAGGTGGCCGAAGTCCGGCCGCAGGTGTCCGGTATCGTGCTTGACCGGCTCTTCCGCGAAGGCAGCGAGGTCAAGGCCGGAGAAGCGCTCTACCAGCTCGACGACGCCACCTACCGGGCCGAACTGGCCAGCGCCCGGGCCGCCCTCGCCCGCGCCGAGGCCGGGCTGGAAGTGGCCGACCTGAACGCGAAGCGGGCCGAAGAACTGCTGGACGTGAAAGCCGTGAGCGACCAGGAATACCGCAACCTGCTGGCCGTGCGCCAACAGGCCGAGGCCGACGTGGAAATGGCGAAAGCGCAGATCGCCGCGGCGCAAGTGCGCGTCGACTACGCCCGCATCAGCGCGCCCATTGCCGGCCGGGTCGGCAAGTCCAGCGTCACCCAGGGCGCCCTGGTCACCGCCGACCAGGCCGAGCTGCTCACCACGGTGCACCAGCTCGACCCCATTTACGTCGACGTCACGCAATCCGCGTCCGAGCTGCTGCAGCTGCGACGCAACCTGGACGAGAACGCCCTGCGCCTGGCCGATGCCATTCCGGTCGAAATCGTGCTGGACGATGGCACGGCCTACCCGCACAAGGGTGAACTGACCTTCGCCGACGCCGCGGTCGACCCGACCACCGGCAGCGTCGCCATGCGTATTGTCGTGCCCAACCCGGAGCGCCTGCTGCTGCCGGGCATGTACGTCCGCGCGATGGTCAGCAACGCCATTGTCGAAGATGGCCTGCTGGTGCCACAGCAGGCGATCCAGCGCACCCCCAGCGGCGAGGCCTTCGCCATGGTCGTGGCCAGTGACGGCACCGCGCAGCGAAAGATCCTGGAACTCGACCAGACCATCGGCGAGAACTGGCTGGTGCGACGCGGCCTGTCGAACGGTGACCGCGTCATCGTCGAGGGCCTGCAGAAAGTCCGTCCGGGCGTGGCCGTGCAGGTGACGCCCATGACCGTCGCCGCCCACTGAGGACACCCCATGGCCCAGTTCTTTATTGGCCGCCCGGTCTTCGCCTGGGTGATCGCCATCATCATCATGATCGCCGGCGCGCTCGCCATCGTGCGCCTTCCGGTGTCCATGTACCCGGACGTCGCGCCGCCGACCGTCACCATCAACGCCAACTACCCGGGCGCCTCGGCAAAGGTCGTCGAAGACTCGGTCACCCAGGTCATCGAACAGCAGATGAAGGGCCTGGACGGCCTGCTCTACCTGGCCTCGAACAGCTCCGCCAGCGGCAGCGCGTCGGTGACGCTGACGTTTGATAACGGCACCGACCCCGACATCGCCCAGGTGCAGGTGCAGAACAAGCTGCAGCTGGCCATGCCGTTGCTGCCGCAGGAGGTCCAGCGCCAGGGCGTGAATGTCGGCAAGGGCCGCAGCGGCTTCCTGATGGTGGTGGGTTTTGTCTCCGAGGACGGCTCGATGTCGCGCAATGACATCGCCGACTACGTCAACGCCAATATCGTCGACCCCATCAGCCGCGTGCAGGGTGTCGGCGCCGTGCAGGTGTTCGGCTCGCAGTACGCCATGCGCATCTGGCTGGACCCGAACAAGCTTGACACCTACCGGCTGACGCCGACGGATATCGCCAACGCGGTCCGCGCGCAGAACGCGCAGGTCGCCGTGGGCCAGCTGGGCGGCACGCCGTCGGTGGCCGGCCAGCAGATCAACGCCACCATCACGGCACAGAGCCGCCTGCAGACGCCGGAAGAGTTCCAGCGCATCATCATCCGCACCAATCCGGACGGCTCGATGCTGCGCCTGGCCGACGTGGCGCGGGTGGAACTGGGCGCCGAGAGCTACGACTCCATCTCGCGTTTTAATCGCAAGCCCGCCACCGGCCTGGCCGTCTCGCTCGCCACCGGCGCCAACGCGCTGGAAACGGCCGAGGCCGTGGAAGCCCGTGTCGAGGAACTCAAACCCTTCTTCCCGGAAAACATGGCCACGGTGATCCCGTTCGAGACGGCGCCGTTCGTGCGCGTGGCGGTGAAGAACGTCATCAGCACCCTCATCGAGGCCATCGTGCTGGTATTCGCCGTGATGTACCTGTTCCTGCAGAACTGGCGCGCTACGCTGATCCCGACCATCGCCGTGCCGGTGGTCCTGCTGGGCACCTTCGCGGTGCTCTCGGCGCTCGGTTTCTCCGTCAATATGCTGACCATGTTCGCGATGGTGCTGGCCATCGGCCTGCTGGTGGACGACGCCATCGTCGTGGTGGAAAACGTCGAGCGGGTCATGTCCGAGGAAGGGCTCTCGCCGGTCGAGGCGACGCGTAAATCCATGCGCCAGATCACCAGCGCACTGGTGGCCATCGGCCTGGTGCTGTCGGCCGTGTTCGTGCCGATGGCCTTCCTGGGCGGCGCCACGGGCGTCATCTACCGGCAGTTCTCGGCCACCATCGTGTCCGCCATGGCGCTGTCCGTGCTGGTGGCCGTGGTGCTGACGCCGGCGCTGTGCGCGACCATGCTGAAACCGCTGAAGAAGGGCGAGCATCACGGTTCGCGCGGCTTTTTCGGCTGGTTCAACCGCAACTTTGATCGCAGCGCCCGGGGCTACCGTTCCTCGGTGCGCGGCATGATTGCCCGGCCGGTGCGCTTTTTCGCGCTGTTTGCCGTGCTGCTGGGCGCCATGGTGTTCACGTTCATGGGCCGGCCGACGTCGTTCCTGCCGCAGGAAGACCAGGGCATCCTGTTCGCCCAGGCCATCGCGCCCGTCGGCGCGACCCAGGAGCGAACCATGGACGCCGTGTACCAGCTCGAGGACTACTTCCTGGAGCAGGAATCCGACGCCGTGGACTCGATGTTCGGCGTGCAGGGCTTCAGTTTCGCGGGCGGCGGGCAGAACAACGCCTTCGCCTTCGTCAAGCTGAAGGACTGGAGTGAACGCGAAGACCCGTCGCAGAGTGCCGCCGCGGTCACCGGGCGCGCCTCGATGGCGCTGGCCGGCATGAAGGACGCGCTGGCGTTTGCCTTCGCACCGCCCGCGATCCAGGACCTGGGCCGCTCGCAGGGTTTTGCCTTCTTCCTGAAGGACAACGGCAGCCTGGGCCACCAGGCGCTGGTGGAGGCCGGCAACCAGTTCGTGCAGGCGGCCAGTGCCAGCCCGTTGCTGGTGGCCGTGCGCCACAACGGCCAGGCCGACTCGCCGCAGTTCCAGCTGGACATCGACTTCGAGAAAGCCGGCGCGCTGGGACTGTCGGTCGCGGATGTCAATGCGACGCTGCAGACCGCCTGGGGCGGCCAGTACATCGACGACTTTATCGATCGTGGCCGCGTGAAGCGGGTCTACCTGCAGGCCGATGCGCCGTTCCGCATGGTGCCGGAAGATTTCCGCCGCTGGACCGTTCGCAACAATGCCGGCGAGATGGTGCCGCTATCGGCGTTCAGCACCTCGCACTGGACCTACGGCTCACCCCGGCTGGAGCGCTACAACGGCATCTCGGCCATGGAGTTCAACGGCCAGCCGGCCCCGGGCGTCAGCTCCGGCGAGGCCATGGCCGAGGTCGAGCGCATCGTCTCGGAGCTGCCGAACGGCTTCGGCCTGGACTGGACCGGCATGAGCTACCAGGAACGCCAGGCGGGTGCGCAGACGCCCCTGCTCTACGCGCTCTCCGTGCTGATCGTATTCCTGTGCCTGGCCGCGCTGTACGAGAGCTGGTCGATTCCGACCGCCGTGCTGCTGGCCGCACCGCTGGGCATTTTCGGTATCGCCCTGGCCGCCACGCTGTTCGGCCTGGACCGCGACATTTACTTCCAGGTGGCCATGCTCACGACCATTGGCCTGACCAGTAAAAACGCGATCCTCATCATCGCCTTCGCCAAGGAAAACGTCGATGCCGGCGTCGACCTGGTGGAAGCGACGCTGGCCGCGGTTCGCGACCGCCTGCGCCCGATCATCATGACGTCGCTGGCCTTCGGCATGGGTGTGTTGCCGCTGGCGCTGGCCGACGGCGCCGGTTCCGGCGCGCAGAAAGCCATCGGCACCGGGGTACTGGGCGGCATGATCGCGGGCGCTTTCCTGGGGATATTCTTTGTACCGCTGTTCTTCGTCACGGTGCAGCGCTTGTTCGCCCGCGGTCGCCGTGCCACAGTGTCTGGAAAAGAGGCCCAGGACGATACGAACCCCATGAAAGCGACGCCCGCGGAACAGCCGGCATCATGACCACGGCCGCACCCACCAAGGCGGAGATCCGCAAGCAGGCCCAGTGCGAGCGCATCCTGGCCGCGGCGCACGAGTGTTTCGTGCGCTACGGATTTCATAACGCCAGCATGGCCAGTATCGCCGAGGCTGCAGACATGAGCCCCGGGCTTATCTACCGGTATTTCGAGAACAAGAACGCCATTATCCTGGCGATTATCGAGCAGCAGCTGGACATTACGCGGCAGAGAATCCGTGAACTGCGCAGCGCCGAAGACCTGTGTGAGGGCATCATCGAGTACTACGACAAGCAGGACTGCGGCGACCCGGACTCGATGTCCACGGCGTTGTTCCTGGAAATGTCCGCGGAAGCGACGCGGGACGAGGAAATCGCCCAGGCGATACGACGCTTCGACAACATGGTGCGCCAGGAAGCCACCGACTGGCTGGCCCGCGATCCCGCCGAAGGGGGTCACGGTCTGCCGAAAGATGTCGCCCGGGCACGGGCGCTGGCGCTGAACCTGTTCATCGAAGGCCTGAAGGCACGCAAGACCCGTGAGCCCGATATCGACCGGGAATGCCTGCTCAAGGCCGTCAAGATGATCGTGAGCACGCTGACCAGATCCTGAATTGGTATTCATGCGCCTGTCATGCCCAGACGGTTATAGTGTGCCACCGTAGTCCACACTGACCGTACGACCCGACATGACCAGCCAACTTGAACAACTGAAGCAGTACACCCGCGTGGTTGCCGACACCGGTGACTTCGAATCCATGAAGGCCTTCGCGCCAGAAGACGCCACCACCAACCCCAGCCTGATCCTGAAGGCCGCGCAGAAGCCTGAATACGCGCGCCTGATCGACAGGGCGGTGGCCGACATGCGTGACTCGGAACTGACCGGTGACGCCTGGACCAACGCCACGCTGGAATACCTGCTGGTGCTGTTCGGCATCGAGATCCTGGACCTGATCCCGGGCCGGGTGAGCACGGAAACCCACGCTGACCTCTCTTTCGACACGCAGGGCCTGGTCGACAACGGCCGGCGCTTTATCGAGCTGTACGAGAAGCACGGCATCGACCGCGATCGCGTGCTGATCAAGATCGCCACCACCTGGGAAGGCGTCCGCGCGGCCGAGGTGCTGGAAGCCGAGGGCATCCACTGCAACATGACCCTGCTGTTCTCGCTGGCCCAGGCCGTGGCCTGCGCCGAGGCGAAGGCGACATTGATCTCACCCTTCGTCGGCCGCATCCTGGACTGGTACCGGGCCAATACCGGCAACGAGTACACGTCAGCCGAAGACCCCGGCGTGCTGTCCGTGCGCGAGATCTACACCTACTACAAGAAGTTCGGCTACCCCGTGGAAGTGATGGGCGCCAGCTTCCGCAATACCGGCGAGATCCTGGAACTGGCCGGCTGCGACCTGCTGACCATCAGCCCCGACCTGCTGGCCGAACTGGCGGAAACGGAAGGCGACATGCCGCGGAAACTGGACCCGGAAGCCGCGGCCGCCAGCGATATCGAACGCATCAACGTCGACGAGGCCAGCTTCCGCTGGCTGATGAACGAAGACGCGATGGCCACGGAGAAAACCGCCGAGGGCATTCGCAAGTTCGCCGCCGACACGGTGACGCTGAAGGAACTGATCGCTTCCAAGCGCTAGGCGCGCCCGCGGCCCATTCGCGTCTTACACCGCCGCGGGGGTGTAGGCGCGGATAAACATGGCCACGCAGTCGTCGATATAGGCGTCGATGGCGTCAGCCGGCAGTGGCTCGCAGTTGAACTGAACCCGCAGCTGCGCCTCCCCTTTCAGCATGCACAGCAACTGCCAGGCGGCAAACCCCGGATTGGTGATCGCCAGCCGGCCCCGCTGCGCCTGGCTGGCCAGGTAATCGGCCACGGCCTGCTTGGCCTGGCAGGGGCCATGTTCAAAAAACAGCTGCCCGAGCTCCGGGTGCGTATCCGCGCAGGACGTGCAGATGGCGTTCACGCGCTTGGCGTCCTCACCCAGCAACAGCGTCGCGAAACGACGGGCAATTTCGGGCAGCATCACTTCCGGCGGCTGGCTGTAGTCAATCCGGTCAGGATCGACACCGGACTTCTTGCAGCGGCTCGACACCGCCAGCCCGAACAGGTCTTCCTTGCTGCCAAAGTGCGAATACACCGTCTGCCGGGAGACGCCCGCTGCCGCGGCGATGTCCTCCACGCTGGCACCCTCGTAGCCGTTCGCCAGGAACAGGTCGACCGCCGCCTCGAGAATCTTCTTGCGCTTGGTTTCGCTGCGCGGGCGACCGCGCGCGGGGTTCTTGGCTTCTATTGCACTCATTTCATCGTACGGACATGAATTGTTTGTAGACTTACCAGTCCATTAATTATATTCTGGACTCATCAGTCCAGTCATTCTACCGCAACATGCGACGATCAACATCCAGGCGGGCGAGACCCGCGCGGCTTTTCCTGGCCACGACGCTGGCGACCGCCGCGCTGGCGCTCGGTGCCTGTGGTCCCGAGGGCAAGGCGCAGACAACGCCCTACCATCACCGGGTCGCCCTGGAGACGGTGCACATCGCACCCGGCTACACCGTGGCGCGCGAGTATGCCGGCGAGGTCCAGGCCCGCCAGGCCAGCCGGCTGGGCTTCGAGCGCGGCGGCCAGGTCGACCAGCTGGTGGTCGACGAGGGTGACACCGTGACGGCCGGTCAGCCCCTGGCCACGCTGGATACCCGCCTGCTGGAGGCTGAGCACGAAGAACTGTCCGCGCGGCGTGAGGAACTGGTCACAGAGCTCGAACTGGCGCGGCGCAACGAACAGCGTATCGCCAGTCTTCGGGATGAACAGCTGGCCAGCGAACGCGAACATGACGAATCGTCCAGCCGTACCGCGGTCCTGCAGGCCTCGCTGAAGCGCGTCGAGGCCGACCTGGAATCCAATCGCGTTCGGCGCGAGCAATCCGTGCTCAAGGCGCCATTCAGCGCGCGCATCGTCAGCCGCGAAGTCGACACCGGCGCCGTGGTGGCCGCCGGCGCGCCCGTCTTCAGCGTTGTCGACAACCTGAACCTGGAAATCCGCGCCGGGCTGCCGGCGGCGTTCGCCGCTACGCTGGCACCCGGTGATGTCCTGGCGGCCCGGGTGGGTGGCGACACCCGGCAGGTGACCGTGCTGGCGCTGGGCCCCCGTGTCGATGCCGCCACCCGCACCCGCCCGGTCCGTTTCGGCCTTGATGGCAACGGATCACCGGGTGAGATCGCCTACATCGTGGTCGACGAAGTCGTGACCGCCGAAGGCGCCTGGTTGCCGGACACGGCTGTTACCGAGGGCGTCCGCGGCACCTGGGTGGTCTATGTCGCAACACCGGCCGAGGCTGCTGGTGACCTGCAACGCCTGGAGGCCCGCTCGGTCACCATCCGGCACGCCGCCGGCGACCGGGTGTTCGTCACCGGCGCGCTGTCCGAGGGCGCCCAAGTGGTCACGGCCGGTCTGCACCGCCTGGCGCCCGGCCAGCAGGTCATCGCCGACCCCATCGAAGCGATCGCGAATGCTCGCCAGGACCCTTGAAAATCCCCGGCTGATCGCCCTGTTCTCGGCCCTGCTGATCGTGGCGGGCCTGGCGGCGCTGACGGCGTTGCCCACCACCGAGGACCCGCGCGTCCTGAATCGCGTCGCCACCGTGCTGACGCCCTACCCCGGGGCGACGCCGGAACGCGTCGAGGCCCTGGTGACCGAACCCATCGAGAACGCCCTGCGCACGCTGCCGTCGGTGAAGACCATCGACTCGAATTCGCAGGCCGGCATCTCGGTGATCCGCGTGCAGCTCAAGGACACCGTCACCGACACGATCTCGCAATGGTCCGAGGCCCGCGACAAGCTGGCGGACATCGCGCCCGAACTCCCCGCCGGGGCACTGGACAGCCGCCTGGACGATGACCGCGGCTACGCCTTCACCCGCATCCTGTCGCTGCGCTGGCACGGCGAAGGCGAGCCGGACATTACCATCCTGGGCCGCTACGCCGATGACCTGGCACGACGACTGCGAACCGTCGGCGGCATGGACCTGGTGCAACGTTTCGGCGAGCCCGAGGAAGAATTCCGCGTAACGCTGGACACCGCGGCGGCCGCCCGCGCCGGGTTGTCCGTCGCCGACGTGGCGGCGGCCATTCGCGGCCGCGACGCCAAGGTGGCCGCGGGCAGCATCCGCGGCGAAGACCGCGACTGGCAGGTCGAGATTTCCGGCGAACTGGATACGATCGCCGCGCTCGAATCGACGGTGCTGCGCGAATCGCCGGACGGCCGGGTACTGCGCCTGCACGAGATCGCCCGCGTCGACCGCGGGCCGCGTGCGCCGCCGATGGAACAGGCCCTGGTCATGAACGAGCCCGCCATCGTCGTCGCCGCGCGCATGCTGCCCGACATCCGCATCGGCACGTGGAGCGACGCGGTGGACGCCGAGCTCCAGCGCTTCGAGCAGGTGCTGCCCGCGAACATCCGCATCGACACCCTGTTCGACCAGCAACGCTACACGCGCGACCGCCTGGGCGGTCTGGCCGGCAACCTGGCCATGGGTTTCGTGGTGATCCTGGCCGTGCTGTTCCTGACCCTGGGCTGGCGTGCGGCGCTGGTGGTCGCTGCCGCGCTGCCGCTGACCGCGGCCTTCACGCTCGCCTGCCTGCGGTTCTACGGCCTGCCCATTCACCAGATGACCGTCACCGGGCTGGTGGTGGCGCTCGGCATCATGGTCGACAACGCCATCGTCATGACCGACATGATCCAGCGCCTGATGCGCGAAGGTGAAAGCCGCCTGGCGGCCACCACCCGCGCGATCCGCCACCTCTGGTTGCCGCTGGCGGGTTCCACGCTCACCACGGTGCTGGCGTTCTCCCCCATCGCCCTGATGCCGGGTCCCGCCGGCGAATTCGTCGGCGGCATCGCCCTGTCGGTCATCTTCGCGCTGGTCGGCTCCTGGCTGATTTCGCACACGCTGATCGCCGGGCTGGCGTGCCGCTTCCTGGATCCCGACAGCGACAACGAGGGGATCAGGCTACCCGGCCTGGGGCGCCGCTTCCGGCGCCTGCTCGACTGGAGCCTGCGGCACCCGCGGGCCAGTATTGCGCTCGCCGCCATGCTGCCGGTGGCCGGTTTCCTGGCAGCCGGGCAGATGACCGAGCAATTCTTCCCACCGTCGGACCGGGACATGTTCACTGTCGAGGTACACCTGGATCCCGCCGCGGGCATCGAGTCGACCCGGGCACTCGCCAGCGGCATGACGGCCGACATCCTGGCCGCTGACGGCGTCGAGCACGTGAACTGGTTCATTGGCGTCAGCGCGCCGTCGTTCTACTACAACATGATGCAGCGCTTCGACAATCGCCCGAACTATGCCCAGGCCATGGTCACGGCCAGCGACCGCCAGGCCGCCAACCGCGCCATCCCCGAACTGCAGCGCGAACTGGATGACCTGTACCCGGGTGCCCAGGTACTGGTACGCAAGCTGGAACAGGGCCCGCCCTTCAACGCCCCGGTGGAAGTGCGCCTGTACGGCCCGCGGCTGGATACCCTTGCGGCGCTCGGCGACGAGTTTCGTCGCCTGGCGCTTGAAACCGAGGACGTCGTGCATGCCCGGGCCACGCTGATCCGCGGCCGGCCGCAGGCCCACCTGGTGGTGGACGAGAACCGCGTGCGGCGCGCCGGCCTGGACCCGGTCTCGCTGGCCGGTGAACTACAGGGACTGCTTGACGGCGTGCGCGCCGGCTCCATCCTGGAGACCACCGAGGACGTCCCCGTGCGCCTGCGCGTGGCGGAGAGTGAGCGCGCCACCCCGGACGCCCTGTACCGCCTGCATGTTGCCGGTCGTGACGGCCAGGCCGTGAACCTGGCCAGCCTGGGCGAACTGCAGTTTGAACCGGTTGCGGACGTGATCACGCGCCGCCAGGGCGAACGCGTCAACACCATCGAACTCTACCTGCGCGCCGGCGTGCTGCCGGCCGTGGTGCAGGGCCGGCTGCAGGCGGCCCTGGACGACGCGCAACTGGAACTGCCGCCCGGCTACCACCTGGAGTTCGGCGGCGAGAGCGCCGAGCGGGATTCCGCCGTCGGCAACCTGCTGGCCAATGTCGGCCTGGTGCTGGTGCTGTTGATCACCACCATCGTGCTGAGCTTCAACTCATTCCGGCTGAGCAGCATCGTGCTGGGCGTCGCGGCGCTGGCGCCCGGGCTCGGGCTGCTGTGCGTGTGGGCGGCCGGCTACCCCTTCGGCTTCGTGGTCATCGTCGGGCTGATGGGCCTGGTCGGGCTGGCCATTAACGCGGCCATCGTCATCATGGCGGAACTGCGTGCCGACCCGGCCGCGGCGCGTGGTGACCGCGCCGCCATGGTCGACGGCGTCATGAACTGCACGCGGCATATCGGCTCGACCACGCTGACCACGCTGGGCGGCTTCATGCCGCTGATCCTGGCCGGCGGCGGTTTCTGGCCGCCGTTCGCCATCGCCATTGCCGGTGGCACGGTGCTGACGTCGCTGCTGAGTTTCCTGCTGGTGCCGGCGGCCTTCCGCTGGTTCGCGTTGCGGCGACCACTCTCGCCCTCCAGGGAGGCGGCAACGGCGCGCGCTACGGCGCCAGGTCGAAGCGCCGCCTGAGAAAACGGGCGATGCCGTCTTCGTCGTGGTGGCCGATCACGGCCGTGGCCGCGTCGCGCACATGGGATGCGGCATTTTCCGGGGCGTAACACTCATCGGCGCGGGCGAACATGCTGAGGTCGTTGTCGCTGTCGCCGAAACAGACCACGCGGGTGATGCCCAGCTGCTCGCGTAATGACTCCACCGCCCCGCCCTTGCTGGCCTCGGCGTGGTGAATGTCGATCCAGCGCCATTCCTCGCCCTCCAGCGCATGCCCGGAGAACGCGACCAGGTTCGGCTCCGACTCCACCAGCGTCGCGACCGCGCCGACGGGGCCCGGTGCACCAATCGCGCTGATGCTGCTGATCTCGGCATCGGCCGGCAACTCGCTGGCCGGTCGAATGTCCACGCCGCTGCGCCTTGCGAACAGTGCCGCCAGGTTCTTTTCCACCTCGTGCCGCAGTGGCGGGTGGTAGACGCGGTGGACATTACCGGGCTCGAACGTAAACACGAACGGGGTGATGTCCTGCGCGAGAATGGCCTCGAGCACGTGATCGATCTCGGCCAGTGTCAGGAAATTCTGGTGGGTGTAGCGGTCGTCATCCGGGTGCCAGATCATCACACCGTTCTTGAACACCTGCGGCAGGCGGAAACCGTGCGGCGCCAGCAGGTCGCGTGAGGCATGCAGCGTGCGGCCGGTCGCCACCGTGTAGGCCACGCCCATGCCCGCCAGCGAGGCCAGCGTGTCACGGGTGTAGTCGGAAATGGCGCCCGCGCGGTCGAGCAGGGTGCCGTCGAGGTCAAAAACAATCAGTTCCATGGGCGCAAGCTTACACGCGTGACATGACAATTACCGGTGCATGCCCGCCCGCATTACAGTTCGGCCCGGACCCGCGCGCCGGTGACCCGCCCCAGCCGCGCCTCGCGCCAGATCATCAGCAGGTTCGAGCCGATCACGATCAGCGCGCCGGCGATCACGTGCGGCAACGGCCACTCGCTCCAGATCAGCCAGCCGAACAGCGTCGCCCAGACGATACTGCTGTAATTGAACACGGTGACGATGGCGGCTTTCGCGTTACTGAACGCCGTCGACAGCAGCCACTGTGCGCCGGCACCGGAGAGCCCGACGCCGAACAGCAGCGGAATCTCCTCCACTGTCGGCGGCACCGCCACGAACGGTAGCGGTATGGCCGTGACAACGGTGCCGATCACGAAGAAGTAAAACGCGATGGTCACCGGGCGCTCGAATTTGCCCAGGTAGCGCAGGATGATCTGCAGGGTCGCATGCAGGCAGGCCGCGCCCAGGGCCACCGCGATACCCAGGCCGTAGACATTGCCCGTCGGCCGCGCCATGACCAGCACACCCAGGAAGCCCACGACCACCGCCGCCCAGCGCCACGGCCCGACAGACTCCTTCAGGAAGATCACGCCCAGCACCGGGATGAACAGGGACGAGGTGAACATCAGCACCGTCGTGTCGGCCATCGGCATCAGTGAATAGGCATAAAACGTCGCGCACAGGCTCAACGTGCCCACCACCGCGCGTACGCCCACCAGCACCGGCTTGGTCTTGAGCACCAGGATCTCGCGCTGGCCGAAGACAAAAATCGCGACCAGGAACGGCACCACCGCAATGGCGTTCCGGTAGAACGCGATCTCGATGACCGAGTGGTTCACGGCCAGCAGCTTGGCGAACACGTTCATCAGCGTGAAGCAGAAAAATGCGCCGACGGCGGCGGCCATGCCCAGGGTGACCCGTTCCATGGCCGCCATTGTAGTCATCCCAGCGGAGAGAGTGCGGAATTAAAAGCGGCGGCCCGTAGGCCGCCGCCGGGGGGTAGGCCGATTCGGGGAAATCGGCCGGTCATGATCGGGTGCCAGGAGGCGGATAATTCAAGTGATCCTGACAGTAATTTATTTATAGTTCATTTTACAATAATTTTCTAGATGATTGTTTACTTTATATAAAACCTATAAACATATGTTATTACTATAATTACAAATTAACTTAAGGTTTTGCACGAAGTTAAAATATTTTAATTTCTCTCGGAAGTCGGCCGAGACGCCTTCAAACTGACCTGGATCTGTGCTGGCGCAAGGCCATCACTCTCGGCGCGAAGCACCAGGCGCTCCCCATCTTCCGCCCGCGCATGACCACGGACAATGGCCAGCGCCAGCCCGTTGAACGCGGCCCGGGTCGTGGCGTGGAAACCGGTCATGTCCGTGGGGTCGCCATTGTCCGTGGCGACAATCTCACCGGCACCGCGCAGGCTGAATGAAACCGTGTTGTCCGCATCCGGCACGGATCTCCCCTCGGCATCGACAATCGACACCGTCACGAACGCAAGGTCGCGGCCATTGGCCCCTATCGTGTCGCGGTCCACGGACAGGGACAGTGCGGCGGGCGCACCCGTCGTGATCACCCGATCTTCCGCCCACGGCTTGCCATCACGATAGGCCCGCACGACCAGTTCACCGGGCTGCCAGGTCACGTCTTCCCAGCGCAACCGGTATTCATATTCCCCCTTGCGTTTGCGCCCCAGTGACTCGCCGTTGAGGAACAATTCGGCCTCGTCTCCCGAGGTAAAGACATGCACGGGCGTCACCATTCCTACCCGCTCCGGCCAGTTCCAGTGCGGCAGGATGTGCGCCATCGGGAAATCCGGGCGCCAGTGGGCCTGGTACAGGTAGAAGCGATCCTTGGGGAATCCGGCCAGGTCGATGGCGCCGAAGTAGCTGCTGCGCGCGCTGTAGTACGGCGTCGGTTCCCCCAGGTAGTCCCAACCGCTCCAGACGAAGCCTCCGGCCACGTAGGGATGCATGGCCAGAGAGCGGAATACCTTGTCGGCGGACGAGCCGAATGGCGCGGTGTAAAGCTCGTAAGCGCTAACGTGGGCGCTTGCCGGATCACCCCCCGCGCCATCGGCCACCGGCGCGCTGATGCCGTCGGTGACCGGGAACAGGTACTCACCACGTGAACTGACGGCCGCGGCATTTTCGCTACTCAGGATCACCTTGTTCGGGTAAGCCTCGTGAAAGGCAGGATAAAGTGGTGACGTACGGATGCCTTCCAGGTGCGCGTAGGCCGGTGCATCACGAATGCCCTCCCCCTGGTAGTTCAGGTGAATCATGTCCATCACCGCCGGCATCGGCATGCCCGGCTTCGCGAAGTTCATCGACGCCCCCGTGGGGCGGGTGGGGTCCTCTTCCCTGGCGATCATGTGCAGGCGGCGGGCGATCGCCGCACCATCGTCGCCGGTGTACTGTTCACCCACCTCGTTACCCAGGCTCCACATGATCACCGAGGGATGATTGCGGTCACGGCGAATGAAGGCGCGCAGGTCCGGCTCGTGCCAGTCTTCGAAAACCAGGTGAAAGTCCAGTGGCGTCTTCTTGCGCGCCCAAACGTCGAAGATCTCGTCCACCACCAGGAAACCCATGCGGTCGGTCAGCTCCAGCAGCCCTGGTGCGGGCGGATTGTGCGCGGTGCGGATGGCGTTGGCCCCCATTTCGCGCAGAATCTCCAGCTGGCGCTCCGCCGCACGCGTGTTCCAGGCGGCGCCCAGCGCTCCCAGGTCGTGATGCTGGTTTGCGCCTTTCAGCTCGATACGCTCGCCGTTGATACTCAGCCCTGCATTTGGATCGTATTTTAATTCGCGAATTCCAAATCGTGTTTTGTATTCATCGACAACGGTCTCATCAATCAGCAGGCGGGTCACCGCGACATACCGATGCGGCGACTGGTTGGGCGGCGGGCCCCAGAGGCGCGGCTGCTGGAGCGCCACCCGCCCCTCGACCCGGCTGCGGGTGCCCGGCCGCACCGTGGCCGTGAACGAACGCAGGCTCGCGACGGCTTCGTCGACCCGGCGACCATCGCCGTCCACTTCGTGGAGATCGGTTTCCACGGTCACCCGCGCCGCATCGGTGCCGCTGTTTTCAATATCGACAGCCACATGCACCTCCGCCGATTCTTCGCTGACCACCGGCGTGGTCACATGGGTGCCCCACTGCGCAACCCGCACCGGGCTGGTCCGTGTCAGCCAGACATTGCGGTACAGTCCGCCACCGGGGTACCAACGCGCCGATTCGGGCGGGTTGTCGATGCGGATGGCCAGCTGGTTGCCGGCGCCGGTCTCCAGGTAGGGCGTCAGGTCAATCCGCCAGGAGGCGTAACCATACGGCCAGCCGCCGGCCAGCCTGCCGTTGACCCAGACCATCGCGTACGACATGGCGCCGTCGATCTCCAGGAACACGGACTGGCCGGCCCAGGTGTCCGGCACGTCCAGGGTGCGCCGGTACCAGCCGACACCGGGACTCGGCAGGCGCCCCATGCCGCCGCCCACGGCCGGGTTTTCGCCGGCCATGAACGGGCCACCGATGGCCCAGTCATGCGGCAGGGTCACGTGCTGCCAGCCGCTGTCGTCGTAGCCCGGCTGCGCCATCGGCGCGCTCGTGCCGGGTTCACTTTCCGGCCGAGCGTGGCGCCGCGCCGGATCTTCGATAAACGCATTCGCTGTCGGCAATATCCAGGCTTTCAGCACCGGCGCGTGCCCCGTCGCCACCACCGCCTCGGTGGGCATGGCGTCCGCGGGACGGCCATCGCTGGACTCGGTCACTTCCGGCCGGACGTCGTAGGCCAGGCCATCACCCGGCCCGTCCGGGTCAAGCTTCATGAATCGCCAGCCGTCGTTCAGCGATGTCCGGACCCGGGGTCCGTCATGGGCAGGCGCATCGGCCCAGGCCGGTGCCTGGAAGAGCAGCATCGCGATGGCGAAGCAGCGAATCATCGAGTTCATCATGAACATCCGGGATGTGATTGCGGCAGGAGCACCAGAATATATCGCCGCGCACCAGCCGTCGCCAGCCGACCGGGCTGGCGCTGGTCGGCGAATCCGGTTAGCTTTCAGGTATGAAAACCAAGCGCAGGGAACTGATCATGGGCGCCGTGAGCGTGGGCATTGCCGGCCAGGCGAGTGTTGCCGGGGCACAGACGCCACCCCCGGGTGCGCCATCTGCGCGCAAGGGCGCGGCGCCCGACCCCGACGAGACCATTGACCTCTGGCCGCACGGTGCGCCGGGGATGCCGGACCCCGCCCCGGTGGAAACGGTGGACGAGCGCAGTGACGACCCTGCGCTTCACGACCGGGCCGTTCATGGCATCAACCGGCCCCGGATGGCGGTGTTCCGCCCGCAAAAGCCGAACGGGACGGCCGTGATGGTCACGCCCGGCGGCGGCTACACGCGCGTGGTGATCGACAAGGAAGGCTACGAACTGGGGCGCTGGCTGTCCGAGCGGGGCTACACGGTCTTCGTGCTGTTCTACCGGCTGCCGGGCGAAGGCTGGGCAGCCGGGCCGGACGTGGCGCTCTCGGATGCCCAACGCGCCATGCGATTGATCCGGCACCGCGCTGCGGACTACGGCATTCACGCTGACCGCGTTCTCGCCATGGGCTTCTCCGCGGGCGGACACCTGTGCGCCGATCTCGCCACCCGTGCCGATGCCCACACCTACGACCGCGTGGACGCTGCCGACGACCTGCCGGCCGGGCCCGCGCTGGCCGCGCCCATCTACCCGGTGATTGCCATGTCCGCCCCGGTCGCGCACATGGGCTCCCGGGAAAAACTGATCGGCGCGGACGCCACCCCGGAAATGGAAACCGCGCACTCGCCCGATCACAATGTCACGGCGGATACGCCACCCTGCTTCCTGGTGCACGCCGAGGACGATGGCTCGGTCATTGTGGAGAATTCGCTACGGTTCCGCGCCGCCCTGGTGGCCCAGGGTGTGCCGGTCGAGACCCACCTGTTTACATTCGGCGGCCACGGCTTCGGCATATCGCGCGCGGCCGGAAAGCCGGCCGGGCACTGGCCGTCACTTTACGTCCGCTGGGTGGAGTCGATGCTGCCGTCCGCGTGACGGTCGCCGCCCGCCTGCCGGATCAGTCGTCCGGAATCTCCACGGTACCGGTCACGTTGCGATGGCGGATGCCGCCGCTGCCGTCCTTCAGTACGCGGAAGTCGCCGCCCACATTCTCAACGCTGATACTGCCCGAAGAATCCTTCTCGACGATCACGTCACCCTCGACGTCCTCGAAATCGATGCTGCCGGAGCTGTCGCGCGACACCAGCACGGAGCCCGCGATGTCCTGGCCGGACATGCTGCCCGAGCTGTCATTGCGGATGTGAACGTCACCCTCGACGTCCTCGATCTCGATGTCGCCGGAAGAATCGGAAATTTCCAGGGGGCCCGCGACGCCCGTGATATCGATGCCGCCCGAACTGTCCTGCAGGGTCAGCGCCGCCACGTTCTCGATATCAATTCCACCGGAACTGTCCTTGACGTCAAGCGGCATGTCCTCGGGCACCTCGATTTCCAGGTCGACATAGGCGTATCGGTTGCCGCTGAAAAACCCGCCGCTCGTATCCGGGGTAACCACCGCGATACGGGCGTCGCTGCCGGGTTCAAGCAACACATCTGTTTCCTCCAGCAGGTCGGCTGAAGACGCGCAGAGCCGCGCCACCACCCTTGCAGCCGAGAGCCCCGGCTTGCCCTCGATATCCAGGCTGCCGGCGGCGGCCGCGATGGCAAGCACGCTGGCGCCGGAAAGGTCGAGTGATTCGTCCAGTTGGCGCTCATGGTCGCAGTCGCCGGCCCAGGCGCTTCCGGCCCCCAGGGCCAGCGCGATGGTCAAAATTCGGTGCATGGTTGGATCTCCCCGTTTTGTTCCGAAGTGACCCTTAGACGCGCGGGGGCGGGAAAGGGTTGAAAACGCCCGCTCAGCCCGCGGTCAGCTTCAGCAGGCGCCCCTGCGAGTCGCCGCGCTCGTCCTCGAGCACCCAGAGCGCGCCGTCAGGCCCTTCGATGACGCAGCGGATACGGGCGCCGAGCGGGTAACGAGCGACCTCGGTAGCGTTATCGCCATCGACTTCGACGAACACCAGGCCGAACGACTTCAGCCCGCTGGCGATCGCGTGGCCGCGCCAGCGTGGAAAGATATCGCCACCGTAGAACACCAGGTTGCCCGGCGCGATGACCGGCGTCCAGGACACCGCGGGCGGCAGGAAATCGTCGCGGGTGTCGTGGTTGGGAATATCAGTGCCGTCGTAGTGCTTGCCGTCGGAGACCACCGGCCAACCGTAGTTGCCACCGCGAACCACCGCATTCAGTTCGTCACCTCCGGCCGGGCCGTGCTCCAGGTCCCAGAGCACGCCATCGGGCGCGAACGCCAGGCCCAGGATATTTCGGTGGCCGTACGACCAGATCGCGGCGCTGTCGCCACCCAGGTCGACGAAGGGGTTATCGGCGGGCACACTGCCATCAGCGTTCAACCGCACGATGGTGCCCAGCGTGTTGCCGAGGTCCTGGGACGGGTCCATCTTCTGCCGGTCACCGGAAGCGATCCACAGGTCGCCGTCGGGCCCAAACACGATACGGTGGCTGTAATGCCCCCGCCCGCTGACTTTCGGCGCCTGGCGCCAGACGTCTTCAATATCACTCAGTGAGCATGCCGCCTCACCACAGTCGAAGCGGGCGCGTTGCACGATGGCGCCACGAGTGTCGCCGGGCCCGGCTTCCGCGTAGCTGAAGTAGACAATGCCGTTTTCATTGAACTCGGGGTGCAGCGCCACGTCACCCAGGCCGCCCTGGCCACCGAAGTCGACCTCGGGCACGCCGGTGACCGGCAGCTTTACGGGCACTTCAGCGGAGAGGTCGAGCAACTGCATGGTGCCAGCCTTCTCGGTGACCAGCAGCCGGCCATCGGGCAGGAAGGCCATGGCCCAGGGCTGGTCGAAGTCGGTCACTACCTCCACCCGGAAAGCCGGGTCAGATGCACTGCCCTCGCTCGCGACTATCGCACCGCTGTCGACAGGACTGGCGGCGTTGCTGCCACATCCCGTCATCATGAACAGTCCTGCTGTCAGCATCCAGGCCAGCGTCCTTCGCATACATTGCTCCGTTTCGTTTTGGGTCGCGAATAGTATAATTGACCGGAATCCTGGGGTGACCCGGCGCCTGGCGCACGGGTCTGAGACGCGATAAGCGAACCCATTGAACCTGATCCGGCTAGTACCGGCGTAGGGACGGATGATCCTGACACGATCCAATCCCCGCTCGAACCCCGGACTCCAAAACGACAAGTGGAGTTCCGATGAAAATCCGTACACATTCCCTTGCGGCCGTCACCGCGGTCGTCGTCGCTGTTTCGACCCCTGCGCAAGCGCAGGCGTTCGAAGAAGCCGTCCTTGAAGAAGTCGTGGTCACTGCCGAGTTCCGGCCGGTGAGCGTGCAGGACACGGCCGCCAGCATTTCCGTGTTCGGCGAGCACGCCATCGAGACACGTGGCGCCGTGCATGTCGAACAGTTGCTGAACCTGGCCCCGAACGTGAACTTTGCCGCCGGCGCGTCGCGCGGGCGTTACTTCCAGGTCCGCGGTATCGGCGAGCGCAGCCAGTTCGTCGAGCCCATCAACCCCTCGGTCGGGCTGGTCATCGACGGCATGGATTTCACTGGCATCGGCGGCGCGGCCACCACCATGGACATGGCCCAGGTGGAAATCCTGCGCGGCCCCCAGGGCACGCTGTTCGGCGCCAATGCGCTGGCCGGCATGATCCACCTGGTCTCCAACGCGCCGGAAGCGGAACCCGGTGGTCACGCCGAGCTGATCTACGGCAATTACGGCCGCCTGAGCGCTGCCGCCGCCGTTGGCGGGCCGGCGGGAGACAGCGCCGCCTGGCGACTGGCCGCGCAGGTGAACCGGGGCGACGGCTGGTACGACAACCTGCACCTCGGTCGCCCAACCAACGATATCGACGAGGGCTACGCACGCGGCCGGCTGGACTGGACCGTGAGTGACCGTTTCGACCTGGGGCTGGTGGTGTTCCTGGCCGATATTGATAACGGCTACGACGCATTTTCGCTGGATAACACCCGCGATACGTACTCCGACGAACCCGGCCAGGACACGCTCGAAACCACGGGCCTGGCACTGACGGGTGACTGGCAACTGAACCATGCCCTGGACCTGCGCGCCACGCTCAGCCACGTGGACGCAGACTCGGTGTACAGCTACGACGAGGACTGGAGCTACCGTGGCATCTGCGATGGCACGCCCTGTGACTCGGCCGACTGGGGTTTCGATTGGTGGTACAGCTCGTTCGACGCGTATGAGCGCGCCAACCAGAACACCGCCATGGATGTCCGCCTGCTGGGCGAGAGCGCTTTCGCCAACTGGACGGCCGGCGCCTACTGGCGCGACCAGGCCCAGGACCTGGCGCGGGACTACACCTATGCGTCCGGCCGGTTCGATAGCCGCTTCGACACCCGCAACGCCGCGCTCTACGGCCAGCTGGACTGGCCGCTGGCAGAACAATGGACCCTGGTCACCGGCCTGCGCTGGGAAACCCGCGACTGGGACTACGCCGACAACACGCCCACGGCCGACGACAGCGGCGACGAGGACTACTGGGGCGGCCGCCTGGCGCTGGAGTACCGCACCGACGCCGACACCCTGCTCTACGCGCTGGTCTCGCGCGGCTACAAGCCCGGCGGCTACAACGCCGCCCTGGCCGCGGAACTGCCCGACCTGGAAGCCATGGGCATCACCGTGCCTGACGGCGCCCTCACCTTCGATGGCGAAACCCTGCTGAATTACGAGGCGGGCATCAAGGGCAGCTTCGCCGATGACCGGCTGCGACTGGCCGTGTCGGTGTTCTACCAGGACCGTGACGACGTGCAGGTGAAGCAATCCATCGTCATCCCCGACGACCCCGCCGCCAGCGCCTGTCCCTGCGTATTCATCGACAGCCTGCAGAACGCGGCCGGTGGCGTGAACAGCGGCCTGGAATTCGAGGCCGACTGGCAGGTGGCCGACCGCTGGCGCCTGTTCGGCAGCCTGGGACTGCTGCACACCGAGTACCGCGACTTCCTCAGCTTTACGCACGCCGGGGCCGACCCCGAAAATGGCATCCCGGTCGACATGAGCGGCCGCGACCAGGCCCACGCCCCCGGCTACCAGTACACGGCCGGTGTCGAGTTCGAGCCGGCCACCGACTGGCTCATCCAGGTCGACCTGGAAGGCAAGGACCGCTTCTACACATCGGCAAGCCACGACGAGCGCACGGACGCCTACACGCTGCTCAACCTGCGGGTCACCTGGACCATCGGCGATTGGCAGCTGTCGGCCTGGGGACGAAACCTGGCCGATGAGGATGTGCAGGTTCGCGGCTTTGGCGGCTTCGGCAATGACCCGCGCAAGTTTTACGAGGTGGAGCCCTATTTCCAGCTGGGTGAGCCGCGGGTTTACGGGGTGACGGCGGCCTGGACGTTTGGTGAAGGGTGAGACGGTGAAACGGCGGGACGGTGAAACGGTGAGAAAACCTCTTCAACAGGACACGGTTCCAGCGATAATCGAACCGTCTCACCGTCTCACCGTCCCGCCGTTTCACCGTCCCGCCGCCTTGTCGTGTCGGGATGGAGGGCCTACCATGAACCGGACACTCCACACCGGATGCACCAATGAGTTCCGAAAGCACCCGCACCGAACTCGAGGCGGCGGCGTTCCGCCAGCTCGTCGCCCATTTGCAGAAACGCACCGACGTGCAGAACATCGACCTGATGAACCTGGCCGGATTCTGCCGCAACTGCCTGTCGCGCTGGCTGGCCGAGGCCGCGGAAGCGCGGCAGGTGGAACTGGATCGCGATGCTGCGCGCGAGATCGTTTATGGCATGCCGTACTCCGAATGGAAAACGCGGCACCAGGCGCCGGCCACGCCGGAGCAGCAGGCCGCGCTGGAGCGGGTCATGGCCGACCCGGACCTGACCTCCTGAACGCACCTGCGCCACGCTTCTGGGAATCGAAAACACTCGCGGACATGAACGCCGCGGAGTGGGAGGCCCTGTGCGACGGCTGCGCCTTGTGCTGCCTGCACAAGGTCGAGGACGAGGACACGGGCGAGGTCTGGTTCACCGATGTGGCCTGCCGGCTGCTGGACCTCGACACCTGTCGCTGCAGCGACTACGCCAATCGGGCCAAACGCGTGGCGGAATGCCTGCAGCTTTCCGTTGACCGGCCGGAAGCCTTCGAGTGGTTGCCGTCCACCTGCGCCTACCGGCGTTTGTCGCGCGGCCAGGGGCTGGCCGACTGGCACCCGCTCATCAGTGGCGACCCGGACAGCGTGCACGAAGCCGGCATTTCCATGAAGGGGCAGATGGTGTCGGAACGGGACGACCCGGAACCGTCCGAATTCCAGCGCCGCTGATTTACAATGTGCGGTCATCACCGCCAGTTGAAACCGCACACGACATGAATTCCACCCAGCCGATCCAGGCCCTGTTCCAGCAGGCCCGCCAGGCCTATGGCCACGGCGCCTATCGCGATGCCCTGAACGCCTGCGAGCGCCTCCGGCGTGCCATCGGCGACCGTGAAGAAGTGTTGAACCTGCGCGCCATGTGCCTGCTGGCGCTCGACCGTGGGCCGGAAGCGGCCGCTGCCATTCGTGCGGCTTTGAAGCGCAAGCCCGGCGACCCCGGTATGCAACTGAACGCCGCTCGTATCGAACTGGCACTGGGCAACCCCAAAGGTGCAAAACGAGCCGCGATGAATGCTGCGCGCGCCGCGACCAACGATGCCCGGGTGCTCTACCAGGCCGCGCTGCTGTGTCGCCAGTGTGGTGACTACGCGACCGCGCTGCGCCTGGTCGACCGTTGCCAGGCGCGCGAACCCGGCCTGTCCGACGCCTGGTTCCTGAAGGGCTCGATGCTGCTCGACCAGGGCGACACGGAGAACGCGGAGACACAGTTTGAACAGGCGCTGGCCCAAAACCCGGCGAACGCACGTGCGATGGCGGAGCTGGCACGACTGAAAGGTGACCTGGCCGCTGACAACCGGCTGATGGTGCTGCTGGAAGGCATGGCCACCCGTGGCCGCGAAACGGTGGGGCGCTCCTGTGCCCTGTTCGCCCTGGCGGACCTCAGGCACCGTGCCGGTGACTACGAGGCTGCGGCGACGCTGTACCAGCGCGCCAATGAACTGGGTAACGCCGTCCGCCCCTTCGATTTCGAAGGCTGGCTGCGTAAGCAGGATGACACGCTGGCCGGGTACGCCGACCTGGAGCCGGCCGGCGAACCCGGCAAGGGCCCCGGCGCGGGGCTGCTGTTCCTGGTGGGCATGCCGCGTTCGGGCACCAGCCTGTGTGAACAGGTGCTGGCCGGTCACCCGGATGTCCTCGCCGCCGGCGAGCTGCACGCCATGGCCGCCATTGAGCAGCATTTCGCCGGCAACGCGACCGACGATGCGCTGCGTAAACGCTACCTGGACGCCCTGCCTGCCGACCACGGGCGCCATGGCCTCGTGACTGACAAGCTGCCGATGAACTTCGAACGTGTCGGGTTAATCCACCGCCTGTTTCCCGGCGCCCGCTTCATCCATTGCACCCGCCACCCGCTGGACGTGACCCTGTCCTGCTTCCAGCAGGACTTCCAGGCCGGCGTGAAGTGGGCCTTCGACCTCGGCAGGATCGCCCGGGTCTACCTGGCCCAGGACCGCCTGATGAAGCACTGGACCAAACGCCTGCCGGGCCACGTGCTGGAAGTGCGCTACGAAGACCTGGTCGGTGACCTGCCCGGCACCGTCGACCGGCTGGCCGCGTTTGCCGGGCTGGAGGCGGCACCGGAAATGCTGTCACCGGAAGCCGGCGACCGCGCGGTGCAGACCGCCAGCCGCCTGCAGGTGCGCGAACCCGTGCACACCCGTTCCGTGGAGAAATGGCGCCACTACGAGGCGATGCTGCAGCCGGCCGCTGAACGCCTTGAAGATCTGCTCTGACCAGGCCTGGCTCGGCCTTTTGCCTGGCGTGGCCTGGCTTACTCCAGCGCCTGGTAAATCAGCGCCCGCAGCTTCGCATGGTCATCCAGGTTGCCCGCCGGAATGACCTGGGTGAAGTAAACCACCACCAGGCCCTCGGCCGGGTCCACCCAGTAGTTCGAGTGATAGGCGCCGCCCCAGCCATACTCGCCCAGCGAGCCCGGCACACCGCGCACACCCACATCAGTGGTCACGCTGAAACCAAGACCAAAACCGGTGCCGGGTTGCCAGGGGAAGAGATCCGGTGATGCCAGGTGGTTGACGGTCATCAGCTGCACGGACTTGCGTGACAGCACCCGCTCGCCGTCCAGTTCGCCACCGTTGAGCAGCATCTGCAGGAAACGCCCGTAATCCCGCGCCGTCGACAACAGGCCCGCACCGGCGGAGAAACTGGTCCGCGGGCCCTCGACGTAACCGCCCTGCCCGGTCATGTTGCTCTCATCGGGTGATCGCGCCAGGCTGCCGTCGTCGGTGCGCGCGTACACGGTCGCCAGGCGATCGGTCTTGTCCGCCGGCAGGTAGAAATGCGTGTCGGTCATGTCCAGCGGCTCAAGAATGCGTTCACGCACGAATGCGTCCAGTGACTGTCCCGACGCCGCTTCCACGACGGCGCCCAGGATATCGGTGGAATAGCCGTAGACCCAGGCCTCACCCGGCTGGGCCTCGAACGGCAGCGCGGCCATGCGACGCACGGTCTCGCGGATGGGTTCCTCGCGGTCGGCGAAGTACCAGCCCTGGATGCCAGCGTCGGCCCAGGCATCGGCGGCGATGCCGTAGCCGTAACCCACGCCAGAGGTATGCATCAGCAGGTCGCGCACCGTGACCTTGCGGTTCGCCGGCACCACCTCGTAACCGCCGTCCTCGTTCGCCACCGCCACCGTGGTCTTGTTGAACTCGGGCAGGTAGCGCCCGACCGGGTCACCGATCAGCAGGCGGCCTTCCTCCTGCAGGACCATGGCCGCGACACTGACAATCGCCTTGGTCTGCGAGGCGATGCGGAAAATGGTGTCCCCGGTCATCGGCGACTGCGACTCGATATCGCGCCAGCCGTGCACACCCTGGTAGGCGACTTCGCCGTCCTTCAGGACCAGCGTGACCGTGCCCGGCAGGTCACCGCGTTCGGTATAGGTCTCGAAAAAACTGTCCAGTCGCTGCAGGCGTTCGCTGGACAGGCCGGCGACGGTGCTGTCCTGCGCAGCAGCGGTCGTCGTGAACAGGGCGAAGAGAATGGTGATGGCGAGTGTAGCGGGCAGACGAGATCGCATGTAATCCAGTTCCTTTTGAGCCAGGGCGCCAGTATAGCCGCGGTTTCCGTGTTGCCGGCAACCCACCCGGACAACCGTGACGGCGGCGACGAATTGCAGTAGCTTAGGGCACCATGCACACACCTGTGAAAGGCTCACCCAAGCTCGCGGCCCTTCTCCTGGCGGTCGCCCTGTCGCTGGTGACGATGACCGTGGTGGCCCAGGCGCCCGAAGACGTAAATGCCACCAACGCTGCGGAAGCCACCGAAACTGCCAAGGTGAGCGACGCCGCCATCGAGGCGGACCTCGACGAAATCTTCGGCAGCATCGACGGCCTGGACCCGGTCACCGTAAACGCCACCGCCGGGGTCGTCACCCTCGAGGGCGAAGTGGTCTCCGATGCGCTGAAGGCGCGCGCCGCCGAATTGGCGGGTCGCATCGACGGCGTCGTCGACGTGCAGGACAACATGACCGTCAGCACCAGTGTCAGCGACCGGATCGGGCCGGCCTTCGAGCGTTTCGAGGAACGTTCGATGCGCGTGGTCTACAGCCTGCCGCTGCTGGTGGTCGGGCTGATCGTGCTGTGGCTGGCGTGGATCTTTTCGCGCTGGTTGAGCACGCGGGCCTGGATCACGCGGCGGACCCGCCAGAACCCGTTCATGACCGATATCGTCCGCCAGCTGGTGCGCGCGGTCGTGATGGTCGCGGCCATCCTGTTCGTGCTCGACCTGATGGAACTGACGGCCCTGGTGGGCGCCGTCCTGGGCGCGGCCGGCGTCGCCACGCTGGCCATCGGCTTCGCGTTCCGCGACCTGATCGAGAACTACATCGCCTCGGTGCTACTGTCGCTGCGCCAGCCGTTCGAGCCCGACGACCTGGTCGAGATCGGCGACCACCTGGGCCAGGTTTCGCGCCTGACCTCGCGCGCGACGGTGCTGATCACCCCCGACGGCAACCATGTCCGCATCCCCAACGCCACGGTGTTCAAGGCGGAGATGGTGAACTATTCCCGCAATCCCTACCGCCGTTTCCAGTTCGACGTGGGCGTGGACGTGGAACTGGAACTGTCGCCGGTACAGGCCCTGGCCGAGAACGTGGTCGGCGATATTGACGGCGTGCTCGACGACCCGGCGCCGTTTTGCCTGGTCACCGAGCTGGGCGATTCCAGCGTCATCCTGCGCGTCTTCGCCTGGGTGGACCAGCGCGAGTTCGATTTCGGCCGGGTGCGGTCGGAAGCGATCCGGCAGGTGAAGGAAGCCTTCGACGACGCCGACATCGTCATGCCGGAGCCAATCTACAACATCAAGATGCTGGGGGCGAAAGGCGACCCCGAAGCGTCACCCGGACCCTCGCAGCGTCACGAACCCCGCGCCGGCGACCACCCGCCGGCCGACACCCCGAAAGGGGCCGACACCCGCAGCCGGGACGAGGTCAAGCCGGTCATCGACCGCGAGGCCGCGGACGGCCAGAACCTGCTGGACCAGGACGCGGAGAAGGAGTGACCGAACCGCCGCGCCATTAACGCGCGGCGTTGATCGATTCCAGTACCCCGGTGACATAGACCAGCGGCGCGTTCCAGTTGATCGTGACCTCGTTGGTGGAGTAGCTGCACCAGTGGTCGACAAACGACTCGGCCGGCATCTTCGAGGGGTATTCGCACTTGTCCTGCTGCCCCGGCTGCGGTCCGCCGGCGACGAACCCGGGCACGGGGTCGACCACGTCATCGGCCTGGGACTGGCGATGGTGGATGTGCATCGGCGTCTTGTCGCCATGACCGGTCACGAAGCTGTAGCCGGTGGGATTACGGCCCAGCACCCAGTCCAGCAGCGCCTGCGCGCCGTCGACGTATTCGGGCTTTCCGGACAGGTCATACGCCTGCAGCAGCATCATGGCGCGGTTCAACACGGCCGAATTGCTGCCCCAGACGAAATCACTGCGCTGCAGCGGAACGCCCCAGGCCGAGTTTTCGGCGGTGGCGAGCACGGCATCGGCCAGTTCCACCACGCGATTGCCAATCAGCGCGGTATTGGCAGCGTCGCCCAGGCCGTCGACGTGATGCGCCAGCGACATCCACGCCAGGCCGGACACCTGCGACCAGCTGGGCACCGCATTTTGAGTGCCCGCAAAGTCCACGGCCTCCCAGTAGCGGGGGTCAGCGGTGGTGATGAACATTTCCGCCGCGGCCCAGGCAAATTCGTCGCTGAACTCGCCGTCGCCGTAACCGCCGGTTTTCACGTCATCCGGCTGGCGATACGGCAAATCCGGATTGGCCTGCGCCCACTGCCACGCTCGCTCGGCCGCAGCCAGCATTTCCGCCGCGCGGCCGGGAAACGCCTGCTCGTATTCGCCAACGACACGACTGGCCACGGCCATGACCGCCGCGAAGTTCAGCGCCGCGGCCGTGCCCTTCTGCACCACGTAGCGCTGTTCGTGGGTGTCGGCCGGCATCACCTCGCCGACAAAATTCAGCGTGGTGAGCTTGTGATAGACGCCGCCATCGGCCGGGTCCTGCATGGTCAGCATCCAGTCCAGGTTCCACATGACCTCGTCCAGCAGGTCGGGCACCGCGTTACCGCTTTCGGGAATGTTCAGCTCGCGGGCGGTGTAGCGCTCGCGGTCGCGTTCCAGCGCGGCCAGCAGCGTGTACGTGGAGATACCGGAATTGACGATGTACTTGCCGTAGTCGCCGGCGTCATACCAGCCCTTCGGCGAGGAAATGATGGTGCCTTCCGGCCGGCTGTCCGACGCCGCCGAGGCATGGATCATCACCTGCGTGTCCGGGTGCCCGGCCGCGCGCGCCCAGTCACCCGCGTACTGCGCCGGCAACGCCGTGCTGGCGCGATTGAAGTAGTAGGCCTTGATGGCGGCGTCGTTCAGCGCGTCGTAGACCGAATCACCGATCTCGAAGATGTGCGACTCGCCGACACCTTCGACCTCGATGCGGTAGAGGCCCGGTGCCTGCAGGCCGGAGAAATCGGCCAGTGCGACTTCGCCGCTGGAGAACGCCCAGTCATCGGCGTCGCCCGTCGTCCCCGTAAAGACGGCCTCACCACCGTCGGCCGGCACTACGGCGAAGTCACGCGCCGCGCCCGTCGGCACAACCGCGACCTTGGGCGCCGCCGGGTGGAAACCGACCTGGTTGACCTGGATCGACGCGGCCAGCGTGGACTCCGCGTGGGCCGGGGTGATGGCCAACATGGTCAATGCCGACACCGCGAACGGCAGCGAAATGATGGAACGGATAAGCGTGGATGACATGTTCGAGCCTCTTGGATTTGTTCTATGGACAACGCTGTCAGCGTGAGCAGTGATACATTGCCACAATCGCCCGAAGCATTCACCTTCGTGAACAGGAGTTTACGCCTTGAAACGAGTTGCCCAGGTTCTTCGAACCCCCATCACAACCGCCGTGATCGGCGCGCTCTTGCTCACCGCCTGCGCCACCGCACCTCGCACACCGGTTAACGACGAGTTCTTCACCGAGGCCACGGTGGCGTCGTTGCAATCCGCCATCTCGCGGGGCGACCTCAGCGCGGTGGACGTGACCCGCCACTACCTGGCGCGGATCGATAGCGTGGACCCGGGTCTCAACGCGATCATCGAAACCAACCCGGATGCCGAGTCCATTGCCGCCGCCCTGGATCGTGAACGGGAAACGTCCGGCCCACGTGGCCCGTTGCATGGCATCCCGGTGGTACTGAAAGCCAACATCGACACCGGCGACGGAATGGCCACCACCGCGGGATCCCTGGCCCTGGAGGGCTTCCAGGCACCCGATGACGCCCACCTGGTCACCGCGCTGCGCGAAGCCGGCGTGGTGATCCTGGGCAAGGCCAACCTGAGCGAGTGGGCGAATTTCCGTTCGACGCGATCGTCCAGCGGCTGGAGCAGCCTGGGCGGCCAGACACGCAACCCCTACGACCCGGACCGCAACCCCTGCGGTTCGTCCAGCGGCTCCGCCGCGGCCGTGGCGGCGAACCTGGTCATGCTCTCGGTGGGCACCGAGACCGACGGCTCCATCGTCTGCCCGGCCGGCGCCAACGGCGTGGTCGGCATCAAGCCGACGCTGGGGCTGGTCAGCCGCGACGGCATCATCCCGATCGCGCACAGCCAGGACACCGCAGGCCCGATGGCGCGCACCGTGCGCGATGCGGCACTACTGCTGGACGCGATGGCGACGCCGGACCCGGATGATCCGGCCATGGCCGATCGGCCCGAAGAGATTGCTTCATTTGTGGCCGGCCTGGACACTGCCAGCCTGGCCGGCAGGCGCATCGGCGTCGTGCGCAACCACCCGGGCGCCGGCTCACACCCGGGCGTCGACACGCTGCTGGACGACACCGTCGCCGCGCTGGAGGCCGGCGGCGCCACGGTCATCGATGTCGAAATCCATGCCGAGGGCGCCGGCGCCGCCGAGTGGGAGGTGCTGCTGTACGAGTTCAAGTCGGACCTCGCGGCCTACCTTCAGACGGCCGGCACGCCCTATTCGTCGCTCGCGGAACTGATTGAGTTCAACACGGCCAACGCCGACACCGTCATGCCTTACTTCGGCCAGGAAATCTTCGAGCTGGCCGACGCCAAGGGCGGCCTTGAAGAGGAGGCCTACACCAGCGCACTGGCCGAGGGACGCCGAATCACCCGCGAAGCCATCGATAGCACCCTGTCCGCAAATGAACTGGACGCCCTGGTGGCGCCCACCAACGGCCCGGCCTGGCTCACCGACCCGGTCAACGGCGATACCTTCCGCATCGGCAGCAGTTCCTGGGCCGCGATCTCCGGCTACCCGAATATCACGGTACCCGCCGGCTTCATCAGCGGCCTGCCGGTGGGCATGTCATTTTTCGGCACGGCCTGGTCGGATGCCGACCTCATCGAGATCGCGCATTCGTTCGAACAGGCGACGCGGGCACGCCGGCCACCCGGTGACGGGTGACGGGTGACGGGTGACGGATGACGGGTGACGGGTGACGGGTGACGGGTGACGGGTAAATTTAGAACTGTAATGTGAAGGAAGATAAGCTCCCTTCTTTGCCGAGGTACATATGATCACACACTTGACAAAACAAGTTGGCTGATCTACGAATTAACTGTAAGGGAGATTGTCCAACAAGGAGCGTTGACTATGAGAAAAGTATCTGTATGTATTACTTCATTCGTATTTGTCGTTTTGATTTCTGCACTTCCTTTGACCTCGCAAGCATCGTTTGTCAGTTGCACACAGATCAACCCATGGATGCTCGCATGTACGGACTGGGAGGGAAATGTCCATTACGTACCAATTCCTCCACAAGACGATGAGATCTGTCCGGAACCAGGCAACACGCCTCCCTGCTAAGTCAGAAAACCAGCCAGGCTACTGCCTGGCTGGTTTTTACCTTTATGGGGTGTACGAAGCCCGTAAACTGCCTAGGATCGCAGACAGACTCTCCCAAAACATTCTTAAAGCAACAAGTTCTTCATGACTGGGAGCGTTAGAAATTCTGTGTCAATCCTTTAACCTACACCGTAGAGGATTGCACAATGACAGAGAAATTCGATTATGAACAGGCGCTGGCCGACCTCAAGGCTGGCAAGCCGATCACCGGCAAGGACAGCGTTCTCGGCCCGTTGATCAAGCAGTTGACCGAGGCGGCCCTGGAAGCCGAAATCGATAGTCATCTGGCCCAGGACGTCACGCCGAACCGCAAGAACGGCAAGTCCCGCAAGACCATGAAAAGCACATCCGGGGAGTTCGAACTGGAAACGCCCCGAGACCGTGTCGGCACTTTTGAGCCGAAGTTGGTTAAGAAGCACCAGACCCATGTCAGTGATGAGATCGAGTCGAAGATTTTATCGATGTATGGCCGCGGCATGAGCTACCGGGATATCGCCGGTCACGTTGAAGAGTTGTACGGCATCAACGTCTCAACGGCCACGCTGAGCGCCATTACCGACAAAATCATTGCCGAGGTCAAAGAATGGCAGCAGCGGCCGCTGGACAGCCATTACCCGTTTGTCTGGATGGATGCCATCCACTACAAGCTGCGCGAGGATGGCCGCTATGTGTCCAAGGCGGTGTACACCATCCTGGGCCTGAACCTGGAGGGCAAGAAAGAGGTTCTGGGCCTGTATCTATCTGAATCCGAAGGTGCCAACTTCTGGCTGTCGGTGCTCACCGACCTGCACAATCGCGGCGTTAAGGACATCCTGATCGCCTCGGTGGATGGCCTGAGCGGCTTCCCTGAGGCTATCAACGCCATCTACCCGGACACAGAGGTCCAGCTCTGCGTGGTTCACCAGGTGCGCAACTCGCTGCGCTACGTCGCGTCCAAGCACCACAAAGCGTTCCTGGCCGAGCTCAAGCGCGTCTACCGGGCGGTGAGCCGCGACGCGGCTGAGCAGGCGCTGGATGAACTGGAAGATCGCTGGGGCCAGAAATATCCCATTGTCATCAAATCCTGGCGTAGCAAGTGGGCGAACCTGTCGGTTTACTTTAAGTACCCTGAAGAAATCCGGCGGGTGATCTACACCACCAACTCGATCGAGGCCGTGCACCGCCAGTTCCGGAAACTGACCAAAACCAAGGGCGGCTTCCCGAACGAAAACAGCCTGCTGAAACTGCTGTACCTGGGTATCCAGAACGCCAGTAAGAAATGGACCATGCCGATCCGGAGCTGGAATCTGACGCTGTCGCAGCTGGCCATCTTCTTCGAAGGCCGGCTTGATGAAGCGCTGGAACTATGATGCTATGAACAGGCAGGCACTACGTTGACACAGAATTTCTAACGCTCCCTCATGACTGGTTTTCGCCCAGGCCACACTCGTTATTAAGGAAGCTTTCGATCGCCGTCAACGTTTCCTCGTGATGCCTGTAGTACCAGGGCAACTGGTGAGGCATGTCTTCGATGATCACCAGCTTTGAAGGCACCTTGTCCTTGATCGCGGCGTAAAAGTCTTCTGCATGCCAGTCGGGCGTCCGCACGTCACGGCTGCCGACGTAGAGCAGGACCGGAATATTGACCTTGTCCGTGTTGTCCATCGGGTCCATGCCCGTGACGGTGCGACCCTGCAGGATGCGCTGCAGACGGCCCTGGCTCCAGCGATTGCCGAGACGTTTCAGGTCGGTCACGGGCGCGCCTGAAATGGCACAACGGAATGGGCTGTTCGGGCGAACAGCGGCGGCGGCGGCGGCAAAACCACCGTAGGAATACCCGAAGATCACCATGCGCTCGGGATCAGCGATGCCCTGGTCGATCAGGTACTGGGCGCCATCGTCCTTGTCATCCTGCATTTTTAAGCCCCATTGGGCATCACCGGCAATCCACAGCTCGCGTCCGACACCGCGACTGCCACGGTACTGCGGACGCAACACTGCGTATCCACGGCTGGTCAGGAAAGGCACCCAGCCAGAGCTGTCCCAACCGCCGTAATCACGCGCCCACGGCCCACCATGAGGGTTAACAACCAAGGGCAACGGCCCGTCTTTCGCCTTGTCCCAGCCTGCAGGCAGATCAAGGAGCGCGGGAATCGTCATGCCGTCACGCGCCGTGTAAGTGATCCACTTTTGTTCCCCGAGGTCTTCCGGGTCAATCCATGGGCGGGAATCACCGATGGTCTTCACGTTCTTCCCGTCATAAAGAATGTGGTACGACGTGGGATTCCGGTTACCTTCCGTCTGGAACAGGATTCGCGAGTAGTCGTCGTTGTACGCGGTCAGGTAAACATCCTGCCCCTCGTACGTCTGCTTCAGGCTCTCATGGATGGACCGCAGTTTCGGGTCCACATACGTGGTCTGGAAGGTTGGCCCGCCGTAAGTAAACGAGATCAGTTTATTGAAATTGCTCGGCTGGTTCCCGAAGCCCAGGCTGACAATTGGGAAGTTCGGGTGGCCGACCAGCGGCTCTTTTCCGAACTTGCGGGTTTTCGGGTCGTACATCCACGCCTGCACCTGAGGAGAGAACTTGTCGGTCAGGACATAGTACTGGCCGGTTTCGTCGTCAATGCCTTCAATCTGCATCGTGTACCGGTCCGTCAGCATGGTGGTTAGCGCATCGTGAACTTCGAAATCACCGGTTTCCGGGTTCAGAATTTCGATGGTCTGCACATACTCGTCACTGCCCTTGGCTTCCGAGTCGTTGCGGGTCAGCAACTCGCCCGTGCGAGGATGAAACAGCCCGGCAGAAGCTTCGGGGCTGCCACGGAACAGCAGGTTTACGCGGTCCGTTGTCAGGTCGTACTCATAGTAGTTGCTTACGAAAGTCAGCATGTCGAAACGCTGGATAATGACCTTTTTCGGATCAAGGGGCAGCATCGACACCAGCCCGGCCGTCTGGTTGATCTCAGCGCAACGTTTCGTCGTTTGTGAGGCGCCGATCATTCGCCCACCTTCCTCGAAAGCCTCGTCGAATTCGGAATGCTGCATGTCGGTCAGGTAGTTCTTGAAGACGAATGTCTCTTCGGAACCCAGCGCGTTACCTTCACCGCAGCCACCCAGTGCGCCGGTCAGTTCCTGGCGGCCAACGACACTGATTCGACCGGCTTTCAGGGCGCGCGCACCGATGAACTTCATCTTGTCGCCGCTGGGCGTGACCACCGGACCCTTGTCGAAATTGTCCAGATCCCAGGTCGCCAGCGCCGTTTCTCGGTAGTCGGATCCGGGCGCCGCGACGATTGCTGCCAGCTGGCTGCCATCAACACTCATCGAGACAGATCGGATCGCGGGCTCGCGGGCGATGGACTCTATGGAAATAGGCTTTGCGTTTACGGCACCAGCTACAAGGGTTAAAGGCAACAGCGCGATGCTGATGAACGTTTTTCGATGCATGTTGAGATTCCAATATTTCTTAATGCTAGAACGGAAAATGGTAGCCAAAACCTATGCGGCGTGCCTCAATTTCCCAGTAGCTGAAAAACGAGCGGCGCCTTTCGGCGCCGCTCGGGGGTTGCCCTTGTGGGCACTTACCTTACTTCTTCAGCCTATCAGAAGCGGAAGTTCACGCGACCATAGAGGCTACGGCCCAAGAGGCTGTACTGCGTAGCAGAGATCGGCACGTTGCCACGGGTGCTGACTGCGCCAACAGCCCCGGCCGACACGATGTCCGGCTCTTCATCGAGGATGTTACGTACACCCACGAGCACGTCCCAGGCATCCTGCGAGTACATCACTGAAAGGTTGTGGTTGACCCACGCATCCATCGTGATGTCACGATAGGCCTGACCCTGCCAACCAAAGTATGCAATTTCTTCGTCCGACGTACGGGAAGCGTCGGTCTCAGAAGCGTACTGCAGGAAGTAAGTGAAGGACCAGTCATGACGCTGCAGGTTCGCACGGAAGTTGGTGACAACCTCCGGTGAACCAATATCTCCAACCACGTCCAGGTCGTCAAAACCACTGACTTGTGACGGATCAAACAGCTGGTAGACATTTTCGAACTGATAGGTGCTCTGGCCTTCCAGGTTCAGCGTACCCCAGTCGAAATCGCCGGACCAGGTCACGTTCAGGTCAACACCCTTAACAGTCTGTGAGTTAATGTTCACATAGCTGTCGTTAATGGTCAGGATGTTGTTCGGACGCACCGGATCGTTCGGCGGAGCACGATCAATCAGGTCACAGAACGCGTTGGGGAAGTTCTCGCCACCATAGCAGCCGGAGGCAATTGAACCAGGACCCAACTGCGCGATCTGGTCGTCGACCTCGATCTCGTAGTAGTCAACCGCGATGTTCAGGTTCGTGAACTGCGGTGTCCAGACAATACCTGCTGTTACAGCATCGGACGTCTCGGACTCCAGGTTGTTCACACCACCACCGGAAATGACCAGGATAGACGAACCACCACCCGCGTAATCTTCCGGAATACCGGCTGCAGCACAGTTGGCCCGAATGTTTTCATCGGCGCTGTCACCCCATTCGATACAGGGATCGAGCGTCTGGCCCTGGAAACCGGTCTGATCGCCCAGGTACTGTTCGAACAACGCAGGTGCGCGGTACGACGTACCGGCCGTCGCACGCACGCGGAAGCTCGGTACGATCTGCCAGTTCAGGCCAGTCTTCCAGACCGTGCCATCTCCACCGCGATCGTAATCGAAGTAGCGCGCGGAACCGTTCAGCGTCAACGATTCAAAACCAGCGATACCGGCAAGGATCGGCACTTCAACTTCCGCGAAAGCTTCTTTCACGTTGTTGCTGCCCTTGGTCTCGGTCGCAGACGTCAGGCCCCAGGAATAACCATTCTGGGACAGCATGTCTGGCTGATCGTCAATACTGAAATCGCGGTACTCAGCACCGAAGGCTGCACCAACAGTACCGGCCGGCAGCTGGAACAGGTCGCCGGAAATGATACCGGTCAACTGCCACTGGTCGTAAACCGTCGTGCCGCGGGTGTCGTACCCAACAATGTCAATCAACTGCTGCATGCCACTACCGTTGAGGAACGACGGGTCATACGGATCCCAAGACGGCGGGTTCGGATCGTACTGAACGTCGCCGGACACACGCTCGTCAATTGCGTTCTGCTCGTAAGTGCCGTCAGAACGGGACCAGGCACCGTAAACCTGCCATGTCCAGTAGTTCGCCGTATTGAACACACCGGACAGACCCGTTGACGCGTAGAAGTAATCAACGTCAATGGATGAGTTCAGCGGGTACGGGTAAATCGGCTGTGTGAACTGGGCCTCGATGTTCGGGTCATCGGGGTTTACGCCGCGATCGCCGATCGGGTTGTAGTCCGGGTCGTTGGCGTAAGAGTATGGCGGGTAACCATACAGGAAAGCGGCGTTGGCACCACCGATCAGCGGGAAGAACTGGCGCCAGCCAATCCGCTCGGTCTGACGGTTGCTGTACAGGAAGTCCGCATCCCAGTCGACAGCACCAAAGCTGAAGTCAGCGGTCGCGTAGATGTTGACGCGCTCCTGCTCATTGATGGCGGTCTCGCTGTCCAGGAACTCGCCGTAGCGGACCGTCTCGTAGTACGCCTGACCGACCGGATCCTGGTCGTAGTCGCTGTTTGTACGTGCGCGACGTCCCGGAATCGGGCCATTAAACACGCCATCCGGCGAAGTAATCCAGCGGGTGCCGGTGGCAACGTCAATCACGCTGTCAAACCACATGTTGTAGCAGTCTTCGCCAGGCGTGCCCGCGATGGTCGAATGGTTTGCCCGGTCGATGCGGTTCCCGTTCTCGTCAACCACAATGTCACGGCTACAGCCGAGGTAATCGCGGTCGCCAACTTCCAGGGATTCCTGCTTTGTCCACTGGGCGGAGAACGTCACGCCGCCATTGTCGAAATTCAGGCCAGTGATCACGCCAGCGCGGAAGAACTCACCGCCATTGTCCAGGGGCACGTCGGCCAGGACATTCACTTCGGTGCGATCGACAGAGCGGCGGGTAATGATGTTCGTCACACCGGAGATGGCGTCAGAACCGTAGATGGACGAGCTGCCGTCCAGCACGATTTCAAAGCGGTTGACAGCGATATCCGGAATGGCGGAAAGGTCAAGTGCCTGCACCTCACCACGAGTACCGGAACCACCCGGACGACGTCCATTCAGCAGCGTCATCGTGCGGTTAGCACCCAGACCACGAAGGTCCAGCGTTTCCACGCCGGTACCGCCCTGGATCACGAAGCCGCCGAACTGGTTGTTCAGCTGCGTGGTGCCTGCGGCGACCGTGGTGCCCTGCAGGATGTCAGACGCAGTCAGCTGACCGGCCTGGAACTGGGTTTCAGCATCGATGACCTGCATCGGTGACGTGGACGTGAAGTCTTCACGCTTAATCAGTGAACCGGTGACCTCAACGCGACCCAGGTCGGTGTCGTTGGGGTCTTCGGTGGTCTGTGCGTCGTCACTGTCGGTGTCCGCATCGTCCTGGGCCCAGGCGCCGTGAACGACAGCGCTGAGTGCCAGTGCGAGCAGGAAACGCGGCAGCTTCCTCGGCTCTTCATTCATTGAAAATGACATTCTCTATATCTCCTTTGACAGGACTTTCCTGTTGGTTTTCAACCGGCTGCAACGGATATAAGGCGGGAATCGCCGGGATGACGAACCCGATAGTGCCCAGCCCCCCGGCCGAATTGTCGGAATAGTGTAAACCATTCTTTAAGCCGATGTTAAATCGGTTGGTCGTAAATAATTGGCGGGGGCTAGAAGCGGATGCGGTACATGCCCTTGAGCACGGAGTCGACCGGTGGGGCGACCAGGCGATCCTCAAGGTTGCGCAGCAGCGTGCGGTTCCAGGTCAGGAACAGGTCGCGGCCCACGCCGGTGTTCCAGCGCAGGCGCGCGTTCATGCCCAGCTCATCGCTGATGTTGTTGACCTGCACCAGCGGCGAGAATGACCAGCCCGGCGCGAAGGCGACCGTGGACTGCAGCGAAAATTTCTTCGCGGTGAACTCGCCGACGGGCTGCTGGTGGTCCTCGACGGCGTACTGCGCATTCAGGCGCAGCCACTCGGCCGCCTGCCAGTCGCCGCGCAGCTGCCAGTCCTCGCGCCGGCCATCCAGGTAGTCACCCTGCGCCACGCGCACGCCCAGCACCCAGTTGTCGAAGCGGCGGGTGTCGAACTGCATGCCGTAACGCGTGTACTGGTACTCGCCGGCGGCCACCGGCAGGTGGTTGACCAGGTCGTAGCCGTTGACCAGCACTTCGCGGTTCTGGCTGACGAACCAGTTCCAGCGGTCGCCCTCGCTGTTCTGCAGGTCCAGCATGGAGAGGTTCAGCGCACGCGAAGCCTCGTTGCTGCTGACGGCCTGTATATCACGCGCGTCGATTGCGTGGCCCAGGCGCCAGTGGGCGCCGTCCTCGGCGGCATGGCGGTAGGCGTACTGGAAACTGGCGTCATCCACGCCCGGACGGCTGACGGAGCCGAGCGCCGGGTCGAAGCCGTCACCGAAATGCTGGTACCAGGCGGCCACGCGGTGGGTGTTGTCGGGGTAGTTCAGGTGCACGCCCCAGGCGCGATCATCGCGGTCGGCTTCGTTCTCGTTAAACAGCTCGGTGTGCGTCTTCTGCATCCACGCCTGTCCTTCGAGCTGGCCCAGCAGGCGGTACTTGAGGTCGACGCCGACGGTGTGGGCGTTGAGATCCTGGTCCGGGTCACCGGCAGTCAGGATCACACCCAGTTGCAGGTCGTCCGCGAGCGAGCGCGAGAGCCGCGCGATAAAGGCGTCGCTGGCCGACAGACCGGTGGCATCCGTGGACTGCACACCCAGCATGTTGACGTCCCAGCCGCCCGCCTCGCCGGTCATCCTCACGCCGGCGGACATCTCGTTGGGGTCTTCCTTCGGCGCCAGGCCCACGGTACCGATGTTGAACGGCTGCGCCAGTGCACCGTTGATACCGAACAGGTCCAGGTCGCCCAGCCACAGGCCGGGGTCGTCGTGATAACGGGGGTCGAACGCGGAAACTTCGAAGGACGAACCGTTACTGGCCCAGGGGTCGTCCTGGGCGGTGACGTGACCCGGGGTGAAGGCGGCAAGGCACGTGACGACGATGGCGCCGAAAACGTTCAATGCTGGCAGGCCGCGAATGCCCAAGGTCACTTCCATGTGCGGTTCTTATTCGTTGCCGGCCATTATATGGACCGGTCAGGCAGCGCGCAAAACCTTGCAGTGTCCAGGCCACCCCAGCACCCGAACCGGGCATCAGGCACCGGGGTTACGGCACTCCTCCAGTTCGGATTCCGAGATACCGAGGTCCTTCGCCGCGGCGTTCACATCGGCGACCGTGGCGTTGGCGCTGTAAATGTCATGGCTGACCCGCGCGACGTCGTTATTGCCGAAGCGCGACGCGGTCCGTGCGGCGGCATTCAGCAGGCGGCCGAAACCACGCTTCTTCTTTTGGGCCTCCTGCGCGGCGGCCACCTTCTCCTGGATACAGGCCTGCTGGGCAGCCTGCAGTTCCGCCTCGGTCATGGGCTTGGGCGCGGGTTTGGCCGCAGCGGCTTTCAGCGCACCACCATTCTTCAGGTGTGCTTTCAGAATACCGGCCAGTTGTGGCGACGGCTCGCCCGTCACCTCCAGGTCGTTTTCAGCCTGGAACTTGGAAATGGCGACGATGGTGGCGGTGTCCAGGTCGCCATTGGTGTTGCCCGGTGCATAGCCCAGCGCGGCCAGGTCCGTCTGCACCATCTTCGTCAGGTCGTCGGCGACGGCCGGCACGGCGACCAGCATGAATACGGTGACGAGCAAAGTTTTCATCAGGACTTTCATTTACGGTTCCCCTCCTTAGATTCGAAATTTGCACACGGCGGTTATTCATTCGCCGCTGATACCCGTTAGCTTAGGACTTCAGGGTTCGTTCCGCTAATATCTCTAACGGAAAAACAAGAAGAGTACCGACATGAAAGCCATCAAGCTCACCCTGGTTATTGCGCTTTTCACCGGCCTTGCCGCGATCGCTGACACCCCCGGGGCGGAAGTGAAGGTCAACCCTGGAGCCATTGATGCCGCGCTGGATGCGATGGTGACAGAAGGTGTCGCCGTCGGCGCCTCCGCGCTGGTTTACCACGACGGGAACGAAACCTATTTTGGCGCCTTCGGCATGGCCGATCGTGAAGCCGGGCGACCCATGGCGCGCGACACGCTGGTGCAGATATTTTCCATGACCAAGCCGATCACGGGCGTGGCACTGTTGCAGCAGCTCGAGCAAGGCAAGTTTGAACTTGACGACCCGGTGGCGAAGTACCTGCCGGCGTTTGCCGATGTAAAGGTTTACGCCGGCGATGACGACAACGGCGAGCCGATCCTGGTTGCACCGGAACGGGCGCCAACGATACGCGACCTGACCCGCCACACCGCCGGCCTGCCCAACGGCTGGGAGACCGGTGGCTATGTCGGCGAGCGTTACCAGGCCGCCGCTGCGCTGGCGCTGGACAATACCCTGGCCGACGCCGCCAACGCGCTGGCCGGTGTGCCGCTGGCCTACGAGCCCGGCACCCGGTGGCTCTACAGCGATGCCGTCGACGTGCAGGCCCGGCTGGTCGAAGTGTGGTCCGGCCAGGCGTTCGCGGACTACATCCAGGCCAACATTCTCGATCCGCTGGGCATGGACGATACGGGCTACTACGTGCCCGAAGCCAAACGCACCCGCCTGGCCGCGGTCTATGGCGGCGGCGAGGAAGGTGGAAGTTCCGCCGAGGCGCCGCTCTCGCGCGTGCCCGGCGACATGCCCCTGGTCACCCAGCGCAACACACTGACGCCCGGCGGTTGGGGCCTGGCCTCGACGCTGGACGACTACATGCGCTTCGCACGGATGCTGCTGAATGACGGCGAACTGGACGGCGTCCGAGTGCTCGGTGCCGATTCGGTGAAGCTCATGCGCACCAACCAGCTTCCGGATTCCGTCACTGAGCGTTCCTGGCTGCCCGGTAAGGGCAATGTTGGCTTTGGCATCGATGTCGCAGTTCGGGTCGCCCCGCCGGCGAACGCCGAAGAAAATCGCGGCGCCGTGGGTGAGTATTTCTGGGATGGCGCGGCGAGCACTTTGTTCTGGGTGGATCCCGCGAATGAGCTTGCGGCGGTATTCTTTATTCAGCGGGTGCCTTTTTATGGAGAGGCGCATACGCGGATTCGGCGGGCGGTCTATGGGCAGTAAGCGGTAAGCGGTAAGCGGTAAGCGGTAAGCGGTAAGCGGATATTGTAATGAGAATGATTTACATTTAGGATGGCGCGCTTCACTGGACCTGATGACCTGGAGTCTCCGCTGTGCGCTTTCCTACACCTGCTTTCTGTTCGCTGCTGACGCTTGTCGCGGCAACTGCTGTTTCCCTGCCCGCGACTGCGCAGGACGATGATATTGATGAGGTTCTCGAGGAAGTGGTCGTTACCGGCCAGGCTTCGCAGGTTGAACTGACGCGGGCTTATGCCGGTGACCAGGTCGCCCGTGGCGGCCGCGCCGGCCTGCTGGGCAATCTTGACTTCATGGACGCGCCTTTTAATGGCACCGCCTTCACGCAGCAACTGATCGAGGCGCAGCAGTCCGATTCAGTCGGCGACGTGCTGCAGAACGACCCCGTGGTGCGCGTGGCCAAGGGCTTCGGCAACTTCCAGGAGGTCTACGTGGTGCGCGGCTTCCCCGTGTACTCTGACGACCTGACACTGAACGGCCTGTTCGGAATCCTGCCGCGCCAGTACGTGGCGGCCGAGCTGCTGGAGCGCGTGGAAGTGTTCCGCGGCGCCAACGCCTTTATCAATGGCGCGGCGCCCGGTGGCAGTGGCGTCGGCGGCACCATCAACCTCGTGCCCAAGCGCGCGCCCGAGAGCGGCGTGCTGCGCGGCACGCTGGGCTACGAGAACGGTAGCCAGCTGTACACCGCGGTGGATGTTGGCGAGCGCTTTGGTGCCGATAATGCCTGGGGTGTGCGTTTCAATGCCGCGATGCGCGACGGCGAAACCTCGGTCGACGGCCAGGACCGCGACATGAACGTGTTTTCCATCGGCACCGACTACGCCGGTGAGCGGTTTCGCTTTTCCGCTGACCTCGGCTGGCAGGACAACCGACTCGATGCGCCCCGCCCGCAGGTCACCCCGCTGGGCGAGGTGCCGGAACCGCCCTCTTCTGACACCAACTACGCCCAGCCCTGGACTTTCTCAGACGAGGAACAGCTGTTTGGCGTGGTGCGCGGCGAGTTCGACTTCACCGACACGTTTTCCGGCTGGGTGGCCGTGGGTGGTCGCGAAGGCGAAGAGAACAACGTACTGGCCAATCCGAGCAGCGACGCCGACGGCAACCTGTCGGCCTATCGCTTCGACAATGTCCGCGAGGATTCCATCTTCTCCGCCGACGCCGGCCTGCGCGCCGCGTTCGACACCGGCGCCGTGGGCCACAGCGTGGTGCTGTCGGGCTCGGTCATCGACATGGATTCGAAGAACGCCTACGCGTTTTCCAGCTTCGTAGACACTTTCGCCAGCAACCTGTACAACCCGGTGGCCGTGGCACCGCCAACGCCGGACTTCTTTGTCGGCGGTGACATGAACAACCCGCTGACCACCGAGAAGGTCGACAACCAGAGCCTGGCCCTGGCCGACACGCTGGCGTTCCTTGATGACCGCCTGCTGGTGACCCTGGGCCTGCGTCACCAGGACATCGAAACGCAGTCGTTCGACTACAACACCGGCGCGCTGCTGTCCGGCTATGCCGATGACAAGGTCTCGCCGGCGGGTGGCGTCGTCTGGCGCCTGGCCGAACAGTGGTCGCTGTACGGCAACTACATGGAGAGCCTGCAGCCCGGCGCCATCGCACCCGCCAGTAGCGGCGGTGTGCCCATCGACAACGCCGGCGAGGTGCTGGAGCCGTTCACAGGCGAGCAGGCCGAGATCGGCGTGAAGTGGGACGGCGGCGCTTTCGGCGGTACGGCCAGCCTGTTCACGCTGAACCGGCCCAACGCCATTGTCGTCGATAACGTCTTCCAGGCCTCCGGCGAGCAGGAAAACACCGGCGTCGAGCTGAGCGTGTTTGGTGAGCCCATTCCGGGCCTGCGGCTGCTGGGTGGCGCCACCTGGGTGGATGCGGAGCTGAAGCGCACCCAGGACGGCATTGATGAGGGCAACACCGTGATTGGCGTGCCGGATTTCCAGACCAACCTGAACGTCGACTGGACCATCCCTGGCACCGACGGCCTGATCGTCGACGGCCGCGTGGTCTACACCGGTGAGCAGTACGTCAACGCCGCCAACACGGTCGAGCTGGATGGCTGGACCCGCCTGGAACTCGGCGCGCGCTACGTGGTCAACTGGGACGCCCGCGCCCTGACCTTCCGCCTGCGGGTCGATAACGTCACCGACGAGTCCTACTGGGCCTCCACCGGCGGCTTCCCGGGCGCGAACTACCTGATCCTGGGCGCGCCGCGCACCTACGCCCTGTCCGCGTCGATCGACTTCTGATGTCCGTCGACGCCTGATCAAGCGTACCGGGATTCTCAGCGCATGAAGCCGTCGGTCACCCGCGCCTGGAGCTGGACCCACAAGTGGTCCAGCCTGGTGTGCACGGTGTTCCTGCTGATGCTGTGCATCACCGGGCTGCCGTTGATCTTCCACGACGAGATCGATTCGGCGCTGAACCCGGACGCCTGGCAGCCGGCGCGCCCGGACGGTGAATGGCTGGACCTGGACCAGTTGCTGGCCGTGGCGCTGGACGACCGGCCCGGCGAAGTGCCGATCTTCATGAGCTTCGACATTGACCGCCCGGTGGTGAACGTCACCACCGGGCCGTCAGCCGACGCGCCCGGCAGCGAGATGTACTTCGCCTCGTTTGACCGCACCAGTGGTGACCTGGTGCCGCCGGCCGATGTCGGCGAAGGCGTCATGCATTTCCTGCTGCAGCTGCACACCGACCTGTTCCTGGGGCTGCCCGGCATGCTGTTCCTGGGCGCGATGGGCCTGCTGTTCGTCATTGCCGTGGTCTCCGGCGTGGTGCTGTACGCGCCGTTCATGCGCAAGCTGGATTTCGGCACCGTGCGCCGCGACCGCTCGAAACAGGTGAAATGGCTGGACTGGCATAACCTTCTCGGCGTCACCACTGTGGCCTGGGTGCTGGTGGTCGGCATTACCGGCATCATCAACACGCTGGAGACGCCAATTATCGATGCCTGGCGTTATAACGAACTGGCCGACCTGGTCGCCGAGAACGACCAGCGCCCGGCACCGGACCAGTTCGCGTCGTTACACGAAGCCGTCGAGCGCGCGGTGGCCGAGGCGCCGCACATGGAGCTGCAGTTCGTTGCCTTCCCCGGCAGCAGATTCTCGACCGATTCGCACTACGCCGTGTTCCTGCACGGCCGCACGCCGGCCACTGAGCGCATGATCACCCCGGCACTGATCGACGCCGAAACCGGCGCGTTCGAAGGCCTGCGCGACATGCCCTGGTGGGTGAAAACCCTGTCGCTGTCGCGGCCGCTGCATTTCGGTGACTACGGCGGGCTGCTGCTGAAGATCGTTTGGGCGATCCTGGATATCGTGACCATCATCGTGCTGGTCAGCGGCATTTACCTGTGGCTGAGGAAACGCCGCCAGCCCCGTGGTCGGATGGCGCAGCTGGCCGACCCGGATATCACGGGTGGTGCGGCATGAGCGGCCGGCGTTCCCTGTTCACGATTTTCGCCGTCCCGCTGGTGCTGTTCGTCGTCGGACTCTTTGGCCTGGTCTGGGCGCTACTGGACGAAGGAAGTGCCGACACTGTCGCGGCCGCCGCCGCAGGGGTGGCCATCCCGGTCATGTTGTGGGCCTGGGCACGGCGCAGAAGCCGCGCTTCAGACACGGTTCGCTGACGTCCACATCGGCCGCGCTTGCCGGTAAGATACGCCGGCCATGACCACACGAATTCCCGCAACACGAGGCCTCGCCTTCCACCACCCACTGGCGTTCTGGTTGGGCTGCCTGGGCATCACGGCCGGCGTGCTGGCACATCTCCCGATGTTTGCACACGCGGCGCCCATGGGCTATCACATGGCCGGCATGCCGATGAGCACGACGATGTGGGTCGGCATGGCGCTGATCCCCGCGGGCCTGGCCATGGCCTTTTACGGCCTGATGCCGCGCCTGGCCCAGTTGCGCCGCCACGACCCGGTGGCCGTGCATTTCCACGTGGCCGACGAGGTCTCGCTGAACCGCGCGCACTGGACCCTGGTGGCCGCGCTGTTCGTGGCCGTGACCGTGGATGTCATGAAACCGGCGACACTCGGTTTCGTCATGCCGGGCATGGCCGCCGAGTATCGGATCAGCTCCGGCACCGCCGGCATCCTGGCATTCGTGGCGCTCACCGGCACCGCCATCGGCTCGGTGCTGTGGGGCATGCTGGCCGATGTCTTCGGACGACGTGCCGCCATCCTGCTCTCCGCGCTGATGTTTATCGGCACCGCCATCTGCGGCGCGATGCCGGATTTCGGCTGGAACCTGGCGATGTGTTTCCTGATGGGCGTCTCCGCCGGTGGACTGCTGCCCATTACCTTCACGCTGATGGCCGAGACCGTGCCGGCGCACCACCGCGGCTGGCTGCTGGTGGCGCTGGGTGGCCTGGGCACCGGTGCGGGTTTCCTGGTGGCCTCGGGTGCGGCCGCCCTGCTGGAGCCCGTATTCAGCTGGCGCATCCTGTGGATGCTCGGCCTGCCCACCGGCCTGCTGCTGATCTTCCTGAACCAGTACATTCCGGAATCGCCCCGCTACCTGGCAAGCAAGGGCCTGAACCACCAGGCCCGCGACGTGCTGCAGCGTTTTTGCGGCGACCACGAACACGATGCCACCGCCGTCATCGCCGAGGCGGTGCCCGAGTCAAGGGCCGGCAACTGGCGTGAACTGTGGCGTGCGCCCTACGCCGGCGTCACGCTGGGACTGGTGGCGGCGGGACTGGCCTGGGGACTGGTGAACTTCGGCTTCCTGCTGTGGCTGCCCACCAACCTGCGCGCCTCGGGCCTGGACGAACAGGCCAACGCGCTGATTGCGCAGTCGGCGCTTTTCGCCCTGCCCGGCGTATTGCTGGTGATCTGGCTCTACCACGCCTGGAGCAGCATCAAGACACTGGTCTTCTTCATTGCCCTGACCGCGGCGGCGCTGCTGGCCGTGAGCCTGGTTTACGCCATGGACACCGTGGCGACCCTGCCGCTCGGCGCCTCGATCGCGATGCTTCTGGTCAGCGCCAGCGGCGTGATCGCGATGCTGATACCGTATGCGTCCGAGATCTACCCCGTGCACCTGCGCGGCACCGGGGCGGGCGTCGTCGCCGCGAGTTCCAAGACCGGCGGCATCCTGGGCGCGGTATTCGGCGTACTGGGGCTGTTCGATAACGTCACGCTGGCCGCAGTTGTCATCACCCTGGCGCTCGGCGTCTCGGCCACGCTGCTGGCGCGATACGGCATCGATACCCGGCGACTGCGCCTTGAAGACATCCAGGGCGCATTGCGCCAGCACCGCTCAAAACAACCTTTACGGGAGACTGAATGACTTACTGGCTGATGAAATCCGAACCCGACGCCTACAGCATCGACGACCTCGAACGCGACGGCCGTACGCCCTGGGACGGCATCCGCAACTACCAGGTCCGCAACATGTTCCGCGACGACATGGCCGAAGGCGACCTGGCGCTGTTCTACCACTCGGCCTGCAAGACGCCGGCGGCGGTGGGCATCATGAAAGTCGTCAGCGAGGCCTACCCGGACCCGACCCAGTTCGACGCCGGCAGCAAGTACTTTGATGGCGGCAGCGACCCGGACGAGCCGCGCTGGTTACTGCGGGACGTCGAGTTCGTCCGCAAGCTGGAGCGGCCGTTGACGCTGAAAGAACTGAAGGCGCACCCGGACCTGGCCGATTTCCAGCTCAACAAGCGTGGCAACCGCTTGTCGGTGTTTCCCGTTGAAGAAGTTTACTGGAACCTGGTCCTGGACCTGGAAAAGGCCCCGGCCTGAACGATCGCAGATGGGGCCGGCCGCGCTCAGCCACGGCCGTCACCATCTTTACCCGTCTCGTTGCCGTCCGGGTCGAGACTCTCAGAGGCACCTGCCCGCCCTGCTTCACCATCATCCGTTTCGGTCGTCTCGCCACCAATTTGAGGGCCCTCGGCATCGCCGTTGTCCGCGGCGGCCACTGCTTCGGTGTAGACATGAAGGTCCCGCTGCGGGAACGGAATCGATACGCCCTCGGCGTCGAAACGCTCCTTCACCCGGCGAGTGATGTCCCAGTAGGTCTCCCAGTAGTCCTCGGGCTTGACCCACGGGCGGCAGACGAAGTTGACCGATGAGTCGCCCAGTTCGTGCACCCGCACGACGGGCTCCGGCTCCGGCAACACGTTCGGGTTGCCAGCGATGACGTCTTCCAGGATCGCCTGGGCCTTGTCCATGTCGTCGGCGTAGCCGATACCGAACACCAGGTCGATACGGCGCTGGGTGACGCCGGTGATGTTGGTGATGACGTCGTTCCAGATCGCGTTGTTCGGCACCACCATCAGCTTGTTGTCGACGGTGGTGATGGACGTGTTCACCAGCGTCATTTCCTTCACCGTCCCCTCGACGCCGGCGGCGTTGATGTAGTCGCCGATATCAAACGGCCGGTAGAACATGATCATGAAACCGCTGGCAAAGTTGCCCAGTGACTCCTGCAGGGCGAACGCCAGTACAAAGCTCATGCCGCCGATCAGTGCCACGAGTGGGGCCACGTGAAACCCGACCATCACCAGGCCGAAGACGGCGCCAAATGCCGCGAGCACTTTTGGAACATTGCGGCGCAGGAAGGTCGAGAGCATCTGTGATTCGCGACCGGCCATGACCAGGCCCTTGACCATGCCCCGCGCCAGCAGCCACCCCAGGAACCACGAGAAAACAATCACGGTGGGCACGATCAGGACGCGGCGAAGCAATCGCTTACCGCCCTCCGGCGAGTCGATCCATTCCTCCACTTCATCACCCAGCGAGCGGTTCTCGACCGTGCTGGCGCGGATACCGTCCACGGTGTCGATGTACATCCGCATATTGCGAACGAACTCGGGCTCCTGCTGGTTTTCGTCGACGCCGGCTTTCTCGACGATATGGAACAGCACCAGGTTGAGGTGCTCGATCAGTTCGGAACGGCGTTTGCGCTGTTCGGAGAGCTCTTCGTGGATGGCGTCGAGTTGTGCCTGGATTGCCGGGTCGGTTACGGCCTCGGGGTCGCCGAATGGCAGGCGTTTCAGTTCGTTCTCGCCAATAGCCACGACCTGGTCCTGCAGAATCTGTCGCCAGGCTTCCGCTTCAACCTCCAGCGCGTCGACCGGCAGCGGCACCAGCATGATATCGAGCGCTTCCAGCGACAACGCCGGGTCGGCCGTGACCGCTTCTCCCGCCTTGTTTTCCTGGGCACTGAGCGCGGTCGCAAAAAAGGTCGATGCCATTAAGGCAAGTATGCAAATACGGTGCAATCGGGACATGCTGATCGAAACCCTGGGAAAGCGAACCACCATTCTACTCACCGGTCGTTACTGTGTATGCTGGGGCGCTTCGTCAAACAGGGTTAATCGAATGCCAGTTCGCCAGTTTTTTGCCGGAACATCCGTCATCGCGACAATCGCAATGATGCTGAGCGCCGTGGCCGTCGCGCAGGATAATGCGCCGCAAGGCGCCGTGTTGCTGCGGGCGACCATCAATGCCGAGACACCCTACCCGCAAAGCCACGCATCCACGATTGCCGAAGCCTCCAACGGCGAACTGGTCGCGGCCTGGTTTGGCGGGCTGCACGAGAAGCATCCGGAAGTGGCCATATACGTCGCCCGGCACGATGGGGAAAGCTGGCAACCCGCGGTGAAGGCCGCGGACGGCCGGCAGCCCGACGGCAGCTGGCAGCCCACCTGGAACCCGGTGCTGTTCCAGCCCGATGGCGGGCCACTGCACCTGTTCTACAAGGTCGGCCCCAACCCGCGCGAGTGGTGGGGCGTGGTGAAGACCTCGGACGATGGCGGCGAGACCTGGAGCGAAGCGCGCCGGCTACCGGATGGCATGCTCGGCCCGATCAAGAACAAGCCGGTGATTTCCGGCATGGGCGCGTGGATCGCGCCTTCCAGCACCGAGGGCCCGGAGGGTTGGCGCCTGCGGTTCGAGCGCAGTGAAGACCAGGGCGCCACCTGGACGGCGGGGCCATCCGTCGACCCGGGCCCGGGCATCGACGCCATCCAGCCCAGCATCCTGTTCCACGCCGATGGCCGCTTGCAGGCCGTGGCGCGCACCCGCCAGGGCGCGCTGGCCGCCAGCTGGTCATCCGACCGCGGCAAGACCTGGTCGCCGATGTCGGCCATCGAGCTGCCCAACCCCAACGCCGGCACGGACGCGGTCACCCTCGCGGACGGCCGCCAGTTGCTGGTCTACAACCACGCCGCGCACAACCCCGCGACGCCCGGCAAGGGGCCGCGCTATCCACTGTCGATTGCCTTATCCGATGACGGGGTTCGCTGGCGACGGGTTCTGGATATCGAAGACGAGCCGGTGCGCGAAGGCTATGGCTACCCGGCCGTCATCCAGACTTCGGATGGCCGGGTGCACATCACCTACACCTGGGCGCGGCAGAAGATCCGCCACGTGGTGCTCGACCCCGCACGGCTGGATCAGGCGTTGTAGAGCGCGCCCTCGCCCATCTTGATGACGCGCCCGCCGATGCGGCATTTCACCTCGCGGCCCGGGCGCTTGTCGAACTCCACTTCCAGCAGGCTGCGGCGGGTATCGGGACTGCCGCGGTCGATGGAAAAGGTATGTGTGCCGGGCGCCGTGTCATCCTGCTCGGCCAGGTAGGCAATGAACTCCGGCAGCACGTTGCCGATGGGCGGGTAGACGCCACGACCCAGGTCCGGGTTCAGCAGCCGGCCGTGAAACTGTGACGCGCCGGTGATGCTGCCGGGGGCGAACAGGAACAGGTCCGACGTGTAGATCTCGCCGTACAGTTCGTTCCAGCCTTTCGGGTCCAGCGTCGCCGCCAGCACGTGCTCGGGCCGGGTGAACGGCACCACCAGCGTGGGCCGGTCGACGCTGACCACGCGGGGCTTGTACTTGCTGTAGTTGATATGACGGGCCTGCGTGCCCAGTGCGGCCGCCAGCCTGGTCACGTCGGGCGTAAACCGGTCGATGGTTGGCGTGAGTACCCGGGAGAACTGGATCGCTCCAGGCGCGTCCCCGACCTTGTCGATGAAGCTCTCGATCGGTCGTGAGCCTTCCGATAACACCAGCGACGAATACTCCCCGCGGTCTTCGGCCAGGCCTTTTTCGAACGCCATGTAGGACGCCGCCAGGATGGTGTGTGCACCGAAGCCGCAACGGCCTGCGCGGTTGAACACGCTGGCCGGGGCGTCACCGGCGCCGCCCAGGAACACGGTTTCCGTCTGCTCGAACTCACCGGCGATGGCCGTGCGGCGGTCATCGGCGCAGTCGGCGCCGTCCAGCCACACCACGGGCACCTGCGTACCCTGGAACGGCGCATCGGCGAACACATCCAGCAGGGCGTACTGCAGCGCCATGACCGTCAGTCGCCCTTGGGGTGGAACTTGTACTTCTGGCCGGCGATGGCGGCCTGGTACATCAGCCCGCCCTTGGCGATGGTGAACACCGCCATGCCCCGGCGCCAGGCGCCGACGCCGTCACCCGAACTCTGTGTCGCGGAGGCGCCGGCGCTGGTGCCCTGGGTGCCGGCCGTGGCCGACGCTCCGTAGGTCAGCGCCACCGCGTTGGCATCGGCCCCGAACTCGAAACTGCCGCCGACGAATTCGTCGTAGATTTCGTTGTCCTTCAACAGGATCAGCTGACTATAGGCCTGGCCACCCAGCTGCAGGCCGATGGAGAGCTGGGTCATGCGAACCTCGCCCTGGTAGGTGTCGCCCTGGTAGACGCAACCCTTGCCCGTGGCGCCCCCAATGCCGATGCCGCCCTTGCCGATGGTGGGCAGTATGGCGTAGCCGTGGGCCTCGCCCAGCAACGTGCTGACATTGCCCAGGTCCTTGAACCTGCTCAACGACTCCTGGCATTCCTCGGGCGTTGCGGCCAGCGTGCTTCCCGCCAGGGCCAGGCCGGTTACGGCCACCAATGTGAGGGTCAGTTGACGCATCTCCATTTCCTCCTCTCAATTCGTTTGCAGTTGCCCAACATTATCGGGTTTCGAGCGGTAAAACAGCATTGCCTTCGGGTTAAAACCGTCTAAACCGACGGCTTTAATCACCGCTGTCCAGCACCTGCAGCAACGCGCTCATGTTCTGGATGTACGTGCCGATGGAAATGCCCATTTCCGGATCGTCGGTCATGTACGGCGAAGTATCGCTGTCGTCACCCACGTGCGTACCGCCAAAATCACCTTCCACCGGCTCCGCCGGGCCGTCACCAATGTACGGGTTGGACGTCGCCACGAGCGGCGTCGGCCAGTAACCCGCGTCGTTCAGGCTGTCCAGCAGTTCCCGGATGCGGGCCTCATCCGGCTGTTCAATGGCGACGTCGCCGATGTTGGAATTCAGGTCCGACACCTCCAGGCTGGTGATGCTGAAATACTTCGGCAACTGGAAGTCCTCCTGGCGATTGAGCGGGGAGTTCGCGCGCATCTCGTCCGGCGAGGTTTCCAGCAGCCGGGCGTGCCGTTCACGCAGGGCTTCCAGGTTCACGGAGCGCCACTGCGAATAGTGTCGGATCGGGTTTTCCGGGTCGTAGTCCTGGTAGTACTCGCCGTTGATGACATTCGAACCGCGACGATGGTTGATCAGCGCCCTGTTGGTGCCGATCTCGATAAAGGTCGGGTACTCGCGGCCGGTCATGACCACCTGCTCCGGCGCCAGGCGCACGGACTGCAGCCAGTCGAACACTTCCGGCAGGCGCTCCAGGAAGCGTTTCTCACCGGTCCACTCGTAGAAGTCCATCATCTGCGCGGCGTTGCCGGCCGTGGCGGAAGTCACCAAGGCCGTCGGCTCGTAGGTGCGCGCACCGATGGGTTCCAGCGTGTCGACCGTGTGCTGCAGGCCCCAGCCGGCCTGTGGCGGGGCCTGCAGGGTTGCCGGGAAGATTTCCATGGCGCTCATGATGCTGTCCAGGGCGCGTTCGTCGCCCAGGGCCTGGTACACCATCAGCAGGAACTTGATGTTTTCGTCCGCCACGTCGTCGTTAAAGGTGATGTGGCGCGTGTAGTCCGGCTTGCCATGCAGCTCGGGCGCATCCTCGACGAACGGGTAGCGCTGCGGCCAGCCGCCGTTGTCGTACTGGCTGTCGAGCACAAAACTGATGGCGCGCTGCAGCGGCGCCTCGTAGACGGGCTCTCGCTTTTCCAGGTACATGCGCAGCAGGAACTGCGAGGCCTCGGAGGTGCCGGCGTCATCAAACGTGGCGTTGCCGTAGTAGTGGTGGAACTCCTCCAGGCGCCAGCCGTTCTTGCCGATAGTGTCGTACCAGCGCTGGATGGATTCCTCGCCGGCGAAGTCGTGCAGGTAGTTCCAGCCACCTGCCGGGTGTTGCGCGGCGATCAGGCCGGCCGCGACCTCGGCGGCGGACTCGTAGAAATATTCGTCACCGCTGGCGTGGTAGGCGTCCAGCAGCACGTGACCCACCGTGGCGGTGCCGGGCGGCTGGATCCAGATCATTTCCGGGTACGCTTCCATCTCGCCCCACTGGCGAGAACCGTCCGCGGCGTAGGCCCAGACGTAGCCGCCGTTGAACGCCAGGTTCTCGCGGATGTACCGCGTGGCGCGACGCATGGTGTCGAGCACGGCTTCATGGCTGACCCCGGTTGCCGTTTCCGGCCCGGGTAAGGTTGCCGATTCAGCAGGGGTGGCCGCAGCGGGCGCGGCCGGTTCAGAAGTCGAGCCGCCACAGGCCACCAGCGTTGCGGTTGTCGCGGCCAGCAGCCACGCGCGCAGGGAGGTAACCGGTGTCATCAGGTGACCGGCAGGGGTCGTCAAAAACTTTGTCATTGTGTATTTCCGTGTGGAGATTGAGCCGGAACCATCCATGTTAACAGCGCGGTGACCGCCACGCCTATTCTTCATCGTCGCGGGTGACCCAGTTCATGATGTCGACGAAAGTCGCCACCCAGTAAATGTCAGGATTGGCTGCCAGGTGTGCCAGTAACGCCTCGTGAGCCTCGGCCGAGACCGCCAGGTGGTCGCCGCCGATGCCGTGGAACGTGTAGTTGGCCATCGTGCCCTTCTCCGCCGCTTCGCGCGCGATGGCGATCAGCTCATCGCCGGTCATGTCCACGGGGCCGGTCACCGGCACCCGGAAGGGATCGAGCGTGGCCATGTCCGGCACCACCGCGCCGCCGCTGAGCTTGATGCCAATGAAATACGGTTCAACCTCGTCCAGGTAAGGAACGCCGCCCGCCTCCTGGTCGAAACAGGTCGCGGTGTAGGTGCGTTGAGGCTGGCCGTCCACGGCGTACAGGAAGGTGTTGGCCAGTTCGACGCGCGCACGGATCTCGTCGACGCTCATCGTGTCCAGGTCCGCCCATTCCGCGACCCATTCCCGGTTCGGCAGCGAACCGCGACAGGCGTGGAACAGCGTGTGATTGCCCAGTTCGTGGCCGTTCGCGGCGGCGGCGCGCCAGTCATCCAGGCGATCGCGCATGGTGGCCGTGGCCGGCACCACGTAGAACGACCCTTTCAGGTCATGGGCATCCAGTTGCGGAATGGCGGTATCCAGGTGCGTGGCCAGCGCGTCGTCATAGGCGAGGCTGATGGCCGCGCGCTGGCCGTCCGGCCAGGCGTAGGTGCCGGTGTCTTCGGCCATCGCGGCGAATGTCCAGAGCGCGGTGAACAACACCACCCCTGCCCGTGTCAGTACAGGCCCGAAAATGCCCGCTTTCATCCCGCCATCAACCATGTCGTATTTTCCTTGTGTTTATTAATGAGAATGGTTATCATTTGCATTAAATGACCGCCCTGGACGTTAAACCATGAAACGCAGGACCCACCTGAAAACCATGACCTTCGCCGTCACGCATTTCGGTGTGGCGTTTTCCGTCGCGTGGCTGCTGACGGGCAGCCCGGTCATCGGTGGCCTGATCGCGCTGGTCGAACCGGCCGTCAACACGGTGGCCTACGCCATTCATGAGCGCTTGTGGGAACGGCCATCGAAGACTTCATCCCGGCTTGCCGTCCACCCTGGGTAACAACAACACGGGCGTGTACGTGATCACGAACAGCCCGAAGGACAACACCCACAGCCCGCCTGCCAGGTGGATGGCGGTGGGATAGGCCAGGCCCGGTATCACCGCCGCGAACACCCGCACCAGCACCGCGACCAGCAGCAGGCTATAGGCCACCACGATTGCGCCACTCACCCGTAGTGGGCGCCCGGTGTGGCCCAGCGCCGCGCGCGTCATCACCGCCAGGATCATCATGCCGGCCGCGCCGGCGCCCAACGCGTGTAACCAGTGCGCGGCCCAGGGCGCGCCGGTCGCGATAAATACGGCGTGCAACGCCAGCCCGACCGGTAACCACGCGTACGCCAGGTGCAGGATCCAGACAATGGGCATGCGACCCGTCCGCCAACCCTGCCAGCCGGCCATACGCGCCAGGTGCAGCGCCGCGGCGACTGCCGCGAGCAAAGCCGCCCATACGCCCAGGGGCGAGAACGCCGCGGCGATGGCCCAGGCCAGTGTCGCGCCGATGGTCGCGCGCCCCAGGCCGGCCGGTGAACGCAGAGTGGCCTCCACGCCCGCGGCACGCAACGCGTTACCCGTAAACGCCGGTACGATGCGCCCGCCAATCACCGTGATCAGCACCAGCACCCCTCCAATCGCGCCACGCAGTGCAATCATGCAGACCAGTGGATTACCGGTCCCCAGCCCATACAGGAATGCCGCGTCCAGAAGCCAGAAGGCAGACAGCACGATGATCAACGGTCGATTACGATTGGCCGTCCGCGCCAGGCTCGGCCCCACCATGGCGACCACGCCCGGCAGGAAAGCCAGTTCGGCCACCGCCAGCAACGCGAACGGCACCGCGTCACCGGCCAGGAAAACCGCCCTGCCCGCCAGCCACAGAAATACCAGCAGCATCAGCGGACGACCCGCGAAGCCACGCTGCCCGGTCCAGCTGGGCACCGCCGTCAGCATGAAGCCGGCAATGGCCGCGCCGATAAACCCGAACACCATCTCGTGACCGTGCCAGAACATCGCCGGCGCGCCGGCGATGGCGAACCGACCACCCGGCCAGGTGGCCACCCACAACGCGATGGCGACGACCGCGTACAGCCCCGAAAGCAGGAAGAACGGCCGGAACCCATAGGCGAACGGCACCCAGGCGCGCTTCGGCGTCAGGGGTTCCGGTGTATTCATGGCTCGACCTGCTCCCATTTGCCCGATTCAGCGCTTCTGAACAGCGCGTCGATGACGGCCATGTTCGCCACCGCGTCCGACATCGGTGTGGGCACCGGCGTGTCGTCCAGGATCGCCCGCGCGAACGCATCACCCTGCAGGGTGTACTGGTCGACGGCGTCGAAAACGATCTCATCGGCAGACCCGCCATAGTGGTGCCACATCCGGCAGTCCCGGTCCGGCGGCGCATTAAAGGGAATCTCGATCTCGACCCGCCCTTTCGGGCCGAAAACGTTCACCCGCTGCCACGGCGCGACCTGGGTGGCGCAGGTAAAACTGGCCGTGCCTTTTTCGAACTCGAGCATGCCCGAGGTCATGCGGTCGGTACCGAAACGCGGGTCTTTTTCCACGTGCCCCAGCACCCGCAGCGGCTCCGCACCGAACAGGTAGCGCGACAATGAGACGTTGTAACAACCGATATCCATCAGCGCCCCGCCGCCGATGTCCGCCTGGTTCCGAATGTTGGCCGCATCGTCGTTGAAGTAGGAAAACCAGGACTGGATGGTCCGCAGTTTACCCAGCGCGCCGCCGTCCACCAGTGCTTTCGCCTTTCGCCACTGCGGGTGGAAGCGGTACATGAACGCCTCCATGATCTTCAGCCGTGGGTGGCGGGCGGCGGCCTCGAGCAGCGAAGCGGCCTCTTTCGCATCCAGCGCGATGGGCTTTTCGCAGAGCACGTGCTTGCCGGCTTCCAGCGCGCGGATGGCCCACGGCACGTGCAGGTGATTCGGCAAGGGGATGTAGACCGCGTCGATATCGGGGTCGGCGAGCAGGGACTCGTAGTCACCGTACGCTTTCGGAATGCCGAGCGGGTCGGCGGCCGCGCGCGCCGCGTCGATGTTGCGAGAAGCCATCGCCGTGATGTCGCAAAACGCCCCGGCCTGCATCGCCGGGATGACCTTGGCGACCCCGATGTTCGCTGTACTGAGAATGCCAAAGCGGACCTTGGGGGAATCGGACATGGGCTGTGTTCCAGGGAAAATCCCACGATACAACGGACGCTCGGCGGCCCGCAAACACGCAAGGGTCACAAGCGGGTGATACATTGTTAGGCTGTCACTTTCAGCCAACAACGTAGCGATTCCATGCCTGTGCATCCCCTGGCCGGAAAACCGGCGCCCCAGTCCATCCTCACCGACATCCCGAAGCTCGTGACCGACTATTTCGCGCTCGAGCCCGACCCGGGGCAACCATCGCAATGCGTCAGTTTCGGCACCTCCGGACACCGTGGAAGCTCGACCAACCGTGCGTTCAACGAGGCCCATATCCTGGCCGTCAGCCAGGCGGTGGCGGACTACCGGCGCGAACAGGGCATCGACGGCCCGCTGTACCTGGGCAAGGACACGCATGCGCTGTCGGAACCGGCGCTGGTGAGCGCGGTGGAAGTGCTGGCCGCCAACGATGTGACCGTGATGATCGACGCCGAACTGGGTTACACGCCCACACCGGTGGTGTCGCATGCCATCCTCGGCTGGAACCGGGGACGCCGGGACGGCCTGGCCGACGGCATCGTGATCACGCCGTCGCACAACCCGCCCGGCGACGGTGGCTTCAAGTACAACCCGCCCAATGGCGGGCCGGCCGATACCGATGCGACCGACTGGATCCAGGATCGTGCCAACCAACTGATGCGCGCGGCGCTGGATGGCGACGCCACCGGCATCCGGCGCATGCCCTGGTCGCGGGCGCTGGCCGCCGACAATGTCCATCGCCATGATTTCCTGCGGCCCTACGTGGATGACCTGGGCGCCGTCATCGACATGGACGCGATTCGTGCGTCCGGCATCCGCATCGGCGCCGATCCGATGGGCGGTTCGGGCATCGCCTACTGGGAACCGATCGCCGAGCGCTATGGCCTGGACCTGACCGTGGTCAATGACACCGTCGACCCGTCATTCCGCTTCATGCGCGTCGACCGGGACGGCAAAATCCGCATGGACTGCTCCTCGCCCGCCGCGATGGCCGGCCTGGTGGACCTCAAGGACCGCTACGACATCGCCTTCGGCAACGACACTGATTTCGACCGCCACGGCATCGTCACGCCCAGCGTCGGGCTGATGAACCCGAACCACTACCTGGCCGTCGCCATTGGCTGGCTGTTCGCCCACCGCCCCGACTGGCCGGCCGGCGCCGCCGTCGGCAAGACGCTGGTCAGCAGCGGCATGATTGACCGCGTGGCCGCCGACCTTGGCCGCACGCTGTGCGAGGTGCCCGTGGGCTTCAAGTGGTTTGTCGATGGCCTGCTGGAGGGCCGCTTCGGCTTCGGCGGCGAGGAAAGCGCCGGCGCCTCGTTCCTGCGCCGCGATGGCAGCGCCTGGTCGACCGACAAGGACGGCATCATCCTCGACCTGCTGGCCGCCGAAATCACCGCGGTCAGCGGCCGCGACCCGGGCGAGCACTACGCCGATCTGGCCGCGCGGTTCGGCGAGCCGGTCTACGAGCGCATCGACGCGCCCGCCTCTCGTGAGGAAAAAGCGATTCTCAAGGGCCTGTCACCGGAGCAGGTCACCGCCACCGAACTGGCTGGCGAGGCCATCACCGCGAAGCTGACCCGCGCGCCGGGCAACGACGCCGCCATCGGCGGGCTGAAGGTTACCACCGAGAACGGCTGGTTTGCTGCCCGGCCCTCGGGCACCGAGGACGTCTACAAGATTTACGCCGAGAGCTTCCTGGGCGAGGACCACCTGCGCCGCATCCAGGACGAGGCGCGGGAGATCGTCGCGTCGGCGCTGGGTGACGGGTGACGGGTGACGGGATTATCGGTCAGCCGACGTGCTGGTCGACGAGGATGGGGTTGCCGTCGGGGTCGACGACGACGAAGCTGGCGGGGCCGCTGCCGGATTCGTCCGCCTCGGTGGCGAAATCGATGCCCTGGGCTTTCAGCTGCTTCTGTAACTCGCGCACATCCGTGAAACCGTCAACGGTGTTGCACTGCTGGTCCCAGCCGGGGTTGAAGGTCAGGATGTTGTCCTCGAACATGCCCTGGAACAGCCCGATGACGGTGTCGCCATTCTTCATCATCTGGTAGTGCTCGCCGTCGCCGGCAAACGCTTCAAATCCGAACTTCTGGTAGAACGCGCGGGAGGCGGCCAGGTCCTTGACCGCCAGGCTGATGGAGAATGCGCCGAGTTGCATGATGTCGCCCCTGTTATTGAAAAGAGGCATTATTGATAGACGAATCCGGACCTGGTGTCCATCAAAGCCCGGCAAGGAAGCGATCGATCGCCGCGCGCGCCTCCGGTTCATCCAGCGTCGGCGCGTGACCCCGACCGGGCACTTCCACCACTTCCAGGTCGGGCTTGATCGCCTTCATCCGCCCGATCGTTTCCGGTGTCACGATATCGGAAATACCGCCCTCGAGCAGCAGCACCGGCATGTTCATCTGGCGGAAATTGTCCCAGGGAGAAAGGTTCAGGCCTTTCAGCCGACGGATGCCGAATTTCTGCAGCAGGCGCACCAGCCACATTGACTTCGCGACGTGTCGCAGCGCGTCACCAATCGCCGGGTCGTAGTCCGGTGCGACGCGGCCATCGTCAAGTTCACGCCAGGCCAGCCGGGCCTGCCGATCCCAGAATGCTTCGTCTTCGTCCGGGTACGCGATCTCGTAGTTCTGGCGGGTCATATCGGCCGCCGCGGCCCAGTCCGGCTGCGGCGGTGTCCGGCCCGCATACTCAAGAATGCGGGCCAGTGCTGCCGGCGCCACTTCCGGGCCGACATCGTTCATGACCACACCGCGCAGGCGTTGCGGTTGCTGGTCGGCCATGATCATCGCCATCAATCCGCCCAGCGAGGTACCGATAATCGCCGCCGATTCCAGCCCGAGCGTATCCATCAGGGTCCAGGTGTCTTTCACGTACGTGGGCGGCAGATACTGCTTCCAGTTCGGGTCACGCGCCGATTGCCCGCGGCCCCGCAGGTCCGGCGTCAGCACCCGCCAGCGATCGGCCAGGTGTTCGGCCAGGCGCTCGAAATCCTTGCTGTTGCGGGTCAGGCCGGGCAGGCATATGACCGTGTCGGGTCCCTCACCGTACTCGCGGCAGAACAGGTCCAGCCCGTCGTGTGAAGTGTAGTGATGTTCGCTTGCGGTCATGTCACGCCCTCGTTGTCGGGTTGATGCGCCAGCCAGCCCCGGTAGCGATCCCGGAGTTCACGCTTGAGCACTTTGCCATTGGGGTTGCGCGGAAGTTCATCGATGAACACGACCCCGGCCACGCGCTGGTGCTTGCCGACGCGTTCATTGGTCCAATCGCGCAACTTGTCGGCATCGGCGGTGCCGGGGTCCTCGCTGGCTGCGGCGACCACCAGCGCCAGCGGCGTTTCGCCCCAGCGCCGACAATCAATACCGACCACCGCAACCTCGGCGACACCGGGATGCTGGCTGATGACATGTTCGATATCGGCGGGGTAGACATTCTGGCCACCGGAAATCAGCAGATCCTTCTTCCGGTCCACGAGATACAGGAAGCCGTCCTCGTCGATACGACCGATATCCCCGGTCCGTAGCCAGCGCCGGCCCGTATCATCCACCCAGGTGGCCTCCAGGTCGGCATCGGGGCGGTCGTGGTAGCCCGCCATCAGGTGTCGGCAGCGGCCGACAATCTCACCGGGTTCACCCGGCGGACAGGGCCGGTCGGCGTCATCCAGGATGCGCAGGTCGACGCCCATCAGGGGCTTGCCGACACTGTCGGGACGCTGCCTGGCCTGCTCCGGTTCCAGCGTCGTGATCACGCCCTCGGTGAGCCCGTAAAGCTCAACCAGTTCGGGCGCCAGGCGGTCCATGACATCCAGTTTCAGCCCCGGAGACAGCGGTGAGCCGCAACACATCAGGCTCTTGATGGATGAGACATCGTGGTCGCCGAAACCCGGTGCATCGACGATCCGCTGGAACTGCAGCGGCACCATGGCCGAATGGGTCACGCCGTGACGTTCGACTGCGCGCAGCCAGTCACCGGCATCGAAACGCTCCATGATCACGACCGTGCCGCCGACCAGCAGGCATACGCCCATGCCGACCCAGGAAATGTTGGAGAACAGGCCGATGGCGCAGAGATTGACGGCGGCGCGATCGTAACGCAGCGCCAGCGCCAGGTCATAAAACCAGTCCAGCCGGCGACGGTGGGTATGGACGATGCCCTTGGGCCGTCCGGTCGTGCCGGAGGAGTAAATGATATTGCACTCGTCGCCGTCCCCGATCGGGACGGCGGGGTCGGCCTCGTCCTGGGTCTCTCGCCAGCCGGTGAAATCCGCCCAGCCTCCGGGCGCCGGCCCCGTGCTCAGCCAGCCGGCGTCAACAACCAGGTCCAGTCGTTCACGATACGGCGCCAACCGCGGCGCCTGGTCATGGCTGGCGATGACGACCCGGGCGCCGGCGTCCTCGATCATGACCGCCAGGCCCTCCCCGGACACCATCGTGTTCAGCGGCACCGTGACAAAGCCGCCGACGATGGCGCCGAACAGGGCGACCATCATGTCATCGCTGTTGCTCATCAGGACCGCCACGCGGTCACCGCGCTGCAGGCCCATGGCGCGCAGGCCGTTGGCGACCTGGCAGACCCGGCCATGAAACGCAGGCCAGTTCAGTGTGCGGTCACCGAAAATGATCGCGGCCCGATCCGGTAGCCAGCGCGCGTTCAATGCCAGCACCTCCGGCAGTAACGGCGCCGGCGCGTCGAACCAGGGCGTGTCGCTCATACCGGGGTCAGCGGGCGGTCCAACCGCCGTCGATGGGCAGCACCGTCCCGGTCACCGAGGCCGCGCCGTCGCTGCACAGCCAGGCCACCATCGAGGCAATCTCCTCCACCGCCACCAGCCGCCGGGTCGGTTGCGATTTCAGCATGACGTCACGGACCACGGCATCTTCAGAAATGTCGCGGGCTTTCGCCGTGTCGGCGATCTGACCCCGCACCAGGGGCGTATCGACGTATCCGGGCGCAACGGCGTTCACGGTGATCCCCGTTTCGGCGACTTCCAGCGCAACCGTCTTGGTCAGGCCGGCCACGCCGTGTTTCGCCGCCACGTAGGCCGCCTTGAAAGGCGATGCACGCAGCGCGTGAGCGGAGGCGATGTTGATGATCCTGCCCTGCCCTGCATCCAGCATTCCGGGCAAGGCGCAACGAATGGCGTGAAATACCGCGGACAGGTTCACCGCCAGGATGGCGTCCCAGCGGTCCACCGGGAAATCCTGCACCGGCGACACGTACTGGATGCCGGCGTTGTTGACGAGGATATCGACCGTGCCATGGTGTCGTTCGGCGGCCGTGACCATGGCTTCCACCTGGTCGACCTCGCGCAGGTCAGCGGGGACGTGCACGGCTGATTCGGCGCCGGCATCCAGCAGCGACTGGCTGACCGAGGCGATCGTGGCATCGTCACCCAGGCCGCTGAAGGCCACCCGGCAACCGGCCCGCGCAAGCGCCTGGGTGATGCCCAGGCCGATGCCGGACGTCGCGCCCGTCACCAGGGCATGCCGGCCGTCCAGGTTCTGTGTCGATTCCATCATTCAGTCCTCCCAGTCGCGGTCGATCCAGCGCGCCGCGAGCAGAAACAGTATGGCAGCCGCGATGTAGAAACCGGTTCCCGCGACGATTGACCAGCGCAGGGCGTCGTCACCGAAGCGCAGGACCAGCGCGTCGGACAATGCGCCGATCAGCCACGTCCCCAGCCCGATGCCCAGCAGGTTATTCACGAACAGGAACACCGCCGAGGCCGTCGCCCGCATGTCCGCGCGGACCAGTTGCTGCACGGTTGAAATGACCGGGCCGATCCACACCAGCCCCAACGCGACGGGCACCAGAAGCACGACCCAGGCCAGCCACAATGTCGGCGTCAGCACCCCGACGATATAGGTCGGCACCGATAACACGAAGGCGGCCGCCGGGATGGTGACAAACCGGCTGCGTTTCTTTGCGCCGTAGCGATCGCCCAGCCAGCCGCCGGCCCACATGCCGGCCATGCCGCCCACCAGCAGGATACTTCCGTAGAAGAACGATGCGTCCAGCAAAGTCAGCCCGTGGCTGCGCACGATGAAGGACGGCATCCAGAAAAACAGCCCGTAGCCCATCATCGACGAGCAGGCCGCGCCAACGGACAGCAGCCAGAAACTCGGCTTGCCCGAAAGCGCGGTCGCGATCTCGCCCAGCCGCGGTGGGCGCACCGATGTTGCAACGGCGTCGAAGCGGCCGCGTTCCGGCTCCGTGACCAGCAGGCGGAACACCGGCGCCAGCAACAGGCCGGCGGCACCCACCGCGATAAAGGCCCAGCGCCAGTCGATCATGCTGGCCAGCACACCGCCCAGGACAATGCCCAGCGCGCTGCCGATCGGGATACCGAAGGAATAGGCGCTCAGCGCCCGGGCCCGCTGGCCGGGCGGGTAATAGTCCATGATCATCGAATAGGCCGGTGTCACACCCCCGGCCTCACCCACCCCGACGCCCAGGCGGGCCAGGAACAGGTGCCAGAACCCCTGCGCGAAACCGCAGGCCGCGGTCATCGCGCTCCAGATGGCCAGCGCGCCAGTGATCACCCAGGTTCGGCTCACCCGGTCGGCCAGCATGGCCACCGGGATGCCCAGCCCCGTGTAGAACAACGCGAACGCCAGGCCACCCATCAGGCCCAGCTGGGCGTCGCTCAGGCCCAGGTCGGCCTTGATCGGCACGGCCAGGATGCCGACGATCTGGCGATCGATAAAATTGAAGGTGTAGACCACCACCAGCATGAACAGCGCCAGGCCGCGGCGCTCGACGGCGCGCCGGGACGCATTGTCAGCGGGAATTACGCTCATGATTCTCTTCTTGGGAAGGGACCGGGCCGCCACCAGGCGACCCGGTACCGGACTCAGTAGCGGTAGTTCAGGCTCAGGTTCCAGGTCTGCGGGTCGCCGTAGTAGGCCGTCATGATGTTGCCCACGCTACGGAACTCCTGGCCTTCGACCTTGTAGACCTCGTCGGCGATATTCTTGACGCCGGCCATCACCTGCCAGTGACCGTCGGCGTGATTCCAGGTCACGAACGCGTTGGTCAGCCAGTAGGAATCCTCCTGCAGCGGTTCGACATTCTCCACCGACAGCCACATGGCATCGCGGTAGTTGGCGTCAGCGCCCAGGTTGAAGCTGTGACCGCCGGCCAGGTCGATGGTCCATACCGCACCGGCACGGCCGGTCCATTCCGGCGCAAACGCCGGTGAGTCGGCCACGCCGTCGGAGCCCGTGAAGCCACCGGCGCCGTACTCGGTATCCAGGTAGCCCACCTGGCCGAACAACTGCAGCGCGTCCGTCAACAGCCATGAGAGCTCGAATTCAGCGCCCTTGATATCCAGCTCCGCGGCGTTCAGGACCGGGAAGCGGAAGTCGACGCCATCGCCGATGGAAACGCGGGCCTGGAAGTCGTCGTACTGGCTGGAGAACAGCGCGTAGTTGGCCTGCAGTCGACCGTCCATCATCGTGGTCTTGGCGCCGATTTCCGCGGTCCAGACCGTTTCAGGATCGAAGGTACTGACATCGGCGGCGCTGTTGGCACGGCCGTTGAAGCCGCCGCTCTTGAAGCCCTTGGCCAGGCGGCCGTAGAAATGCACGTCCTCGTTCAGCATGTAGTCCAGCGTGACAGTTGGCGTCCAGTCGCTCCAGCTGTCGCCGTCGGTGAAGGCGAAGGCCGGGTCGGCGTTGCCAAGCAGGTCACTGAAGGTGCTCGTGGAGCGGGCGTAGTCCTTTTCTTCCTTCGTGTACCGCAGGCCCAGGCCCAGGTTCCAGTTCGCCGCAAAGGCCCAGTCCACCTGGCCGAACACGGCATAGCTGGTGGTCTCCAGGTCGTCGTCGATGGTGCGCAGGAAGCTGATCGGCAGCCCGCCGAACACGAGGAAATCATCCGCGTAGGCTTCCTGGTGGCTGGGCACGCTCTCGTTCAGGTAGTACAGGCCCGCGACCCAGTTCACGTTGCCGCCGTTGTCACCCAGCAGCTGGAACTCCTGGCTGAACTGGTCCTGGTCGATGCCGACGAACACGTCGCCCAGCTCGAGCTCGGTGGCGTCGATGTCGATGTAGAGATCGGCCACCAGGTCACGGTAGGCGGTGATCGAACGGAAACTGAAAGCGTCGTCCAGGTCCCAGTTGACCGTCATGCTGCCGCCCCAGTGCTCGACGTCCTGCCCGCCCGCGTCACCCAGGGACGTGCGGGTTTCAAAGTTCCACTCGCCCGGTGAGGGCACGTGTCGTATAACGGAGCCGCCGGTCGCCAGGTCGACGCTAATCAGCGGCGCTTCAGCGCGCCCCAGCGTCAGTGCGGTGTCTTCGTGTGTGTAGTCGGCGGAGAAGATGATATCCACGTCATCGCTGACATCCCACAGCGCCTTCAGGCGCGCAGACTGCGTATCCTCGTCGTTGTACTTGCGGCCATCGGCGGGGTCAGTGACGAAACCATCGCGGGTGTCGTTGAGCACACTCAGGCTCATCGCGAAATTCTCGCTCACCGGGCCGGACAGGTAGCCGCTGAACTGCCAGCGATCGTAGTCGCCGTAGACCACGCCTGCCTCGGCCTCGAACTCGTCACCCGGCGTCCGGGTGATCAGGCGGATGGCGCCACCGGGGGTGTTCTTGCCGTACAGCGTGCCCTGCGGTCCGCGCAGCACCTCGATGCGCTCGATGTCGTTGAGCTTGAACAACGCGCCCTGGATTCGGGACATGTAAACATCGTCGACGTAGATACCGACCGCCGGGTCGAAGGTCTGCAGCGCGTCCGGCTGGCCCACACCACGAATGAAAACGTTCGCGCTGGAACTGGAGCCGCGCCCCTGCACCAGGTTCAGGTTGGGCACCGCGCCCTGCAGTGAATCAAGGTTGTCAGCCTGCAGGTATTCCAGGTCTTCACCGGTGAAGGCGCTGATCGACATCGGTACTTCCTGCAGCGTCTGTTCGCGCCGCTGGGCCGTGACCACCACTTCTTCAAGCAGGGTGGCGTCGACATCGTTGTCCTGGGCCTGGGCAATGGCCAACTGCGAGCCGCCAAGTGCAGCAAGAACAGCGGTGGCCAGGGTGGTGCGGCGCAATACGCCGCAAACGGTCGTGCGAGTGTTTGAATTCGTCATTGTGTGAGCCTGCATGTTGTATTTTCAACAAGTGTTGAGAATTTAAACGCCGCAGCCTCGCGGCTGTCAAGCGATTTTTCAACGATGGTTGAATTCATGACCATTAAAGGGTTCAATGGCGAAAACAGAGCTCAAACTCGGCATGGCCGCTAAAAAACCCAGGAAGTCCCGCAAGGACCGGATCATCGAAGTCGCCGAAAAACTGTTCGCCCAACGGGGGTTCAACGGCGTTTCGCTGCGTGAGATCACCCGCGAGGCCGGCGTGGACGTGGCGCTGGTCAAATACTATTTCGACAACAAGGAAGGCCTGTTCGACGCCCTGTTGCAGCGGCGCGCGGACATCCTCAACCGCGAACGCGGTGAGGCACTGGATCGCGTACTGGCACGAAACAACCCGGCGCCGGTCGAAGACATCATCGACGCCTTCACCCACCCCCTGTTGAACGAGGTGGTGGGCGAGGACAGCACCTGGCGCGACTATTTCGGCCTGCTGGCCCAGGTCAACAACAACCCCGAATGGGGCGGCCAGGTCATGTCGAAGTACTTCGATCCGCTCGTCCGCCGGTTCATTTACGCGCTCAAAGACGCCCTGCCGGAAGCCGACATGGTCGACATCTACTGGTGCTACCACTTCCTGTCCGGGGCATTGACACTGACCTTCGCCGACACCCGGCGTATCGATTCGCTCTCGGGCGGTCTCTGTCACTCTGCCGACTTCGAGAGCGTGCACAAGCGCATGGTGCCGTTTATCGCCGCGGGCTTCCGGTCCATATGCGCGGAAAGGGCGGCCGAGCGGGCCGCGACCCCATCCACGGAGACATCATCATGAAAATACAGTTCGCCCTGACCCTGGCCACGCTTGCGGCTTCCGCCACTTCGATAGCCGATGTGGACATACCGGAGCCTGGTATTAACGCGGAACAGGTCACCGTTTCCGGTATTTCCTCGGGTGGCGCGATGGCCCAGCAGTTGCACATGGCCTACCCCGACCTGTTCTCGGGCGCCGGCATCATCGCCGGTGTGCCGCGTGGATGTGCCGGCGGCGACCTGAAGACGGCGCTGGCCGGCTGCATGGCGCAGCCCGGGGAAACGCTCGATGCCGAAACGCTGGCGAAGGCGCTGAAAGCAGATGCCAAAGCCGGCCGGGTTGGTGACCCTGCGCTGCTGGCCGATGACCGGGCCTGGACCTTCCATGGCCGCCTGGACACCGCCGTGGCCGAACCGGTGGCCGAGGCGACAGCGAAACTCTATCGGCAGTTCATGGCGCCGGAGCAGGTTACCTGGATCGCCGACGTCGAGGCCGCCCACACCTTCCCGACCGTGGACCAGGGTTCGGCCTGCGACGAGATGGCTGCCCCGTTTGTCGCGGCCTGCGACTACGATGCAGCGGGTGAGATGCTGGGCTTTCTGTACCCTGGCCTTGCCGAACCCGCAGAAACCGGAGCCACCACGCTGCTCGAAACGACCCTGCCGGGGGCCACCGGTGCAGGACTGGCCGAAACCGGCTGGCTTTACATCCCGGAGACCTGTCCGGCGGGCGGCTGCCGGCTGCATCTCGTGCTGCACGGCTGTGGCCAGTCGGCAACCCAGGTCGGACAGGCATTCGCCGAAAAGGCGGGATACCTGCGCTGGGCCAGTGCCAACGGCATCGTCCTGGCCTTTCCCCAGGTCGTCCCCGCGGCCACCAACCCGCTGGCCTGCTGGGACTGGTGGGGCTATACCGGCGCAAACTACATGACCCGTGACGGCGCGCAGATGGAAGTGCTGTCATCCTGGCTGCAGGGAATGGTCACGCCTTGAACATCAATGGCGCCGTCATCGTCATCACCGGCGCGGCACGCGGGCTGGGCCGGGCCATGGCGCTTGACCTGGCCGGTCGCGGCGCCCGTCTCGCATTGCTGGACGTCACGCCGGGCCCACTGAAGGCAGCGGCCACCGACTGCGAGGCACTCGGCGCCAGGGTCACGACACATGTCGTCGACGTCAGCGACGAAACCGCCGTAATCACGGCTTTCGGGCAGGTGACGGACGCCCATGACGGCATCGATGCGCTGGTCAACAACGCCGGCATCCTGCGCGACGGCCTGCTGGTCAAGGCCCGCGATGGCACGGTGACCGACCGGATGTCGCTGGCCGACTGGCAGGCCGTCATCGACGTCAACCTGACCGGCGTGTTCCTGTGCGGCCGGGAAGCGGCCACACGGATGATCGAGACGGGCCGTCGCGGCTGCATCATCAACCTGAGCAGCATCGCCCGCGCCGGCAACTTCGGCCAGACCAACTATGCGGCCGCCAAGGCCGGCGTCGCGGCGATGACCGTCACATGGGCGCGGGAGCTGGCGCGACATGGCATTCGATGCATGGCGATTGCGCCCGGTTTCATCGAAACCGACATGACGGCGTCAATGAAGCCCGAAGCACTGGACAGAATGGTCACACAGGTACCCGCCGGCCGCGCCGGCCACCCGGCCGAGGTGGCCCTGGCGGTCGCGCAGGTACTGGAAAACGAATACCTGAACGGCCGGGTCATCGAAATCGACGGCGGACTGCGGGTCTGACAAACCGATAAAATGGGGCCATGATCTGGCTTCTTTTCCTGGCGATTGTCCTGGCCGCGGTTTACCTGCCCTCGTGGTGGGTGAAAAAGACCATGGCAAAGTACAGCCAGCCTGACGACCGCTACCCCTCCACCGGGGCCGACCTGGCCAGGCACCTGCTGGACCAGGCCGGACTGGGCCGGGTCACCGTGGAGACCACGGACCAGGGTGATCACTATGACCCCATGGACAAGGTGATCCGACTGGCGCCGGATCGTTTCCATGGCCGGTCACTGACCGCCGTCACCGTCGCCGCGCACGAAGTCGGCCACGCGTTACAGGATGCCGGTCACTACGCCCCTTTGAAACTGCGCACCCGCCTGGTTCGCGTCGTCAGGCCGCTCGAACGGATTGGCGCCGGCGTCCTGATGGGTGCGCCACTGCTGGCGCTGGTACTGCGGCTGCCATCAGCCGGGTTGCTGATGATGGCCGGTGGACTGCTGGCGCTGGGCACCTCGACGCTGGTGCACCTGGTGACCCTGCCCACGGAGTTTGACGCCAGTTTCGGGCGCGCAATGCCGTTACTGGAGCAGGACGGCGTCCTCATCCGCGGCGATGGCCCGCACGCGCGCCGCATCCTGAAAGCGGCCGCGCTGACCTACGTGGCGGTGTCGCTGGTCAGCCTGCTGAACATCGCGCGCTGGTGGGCGTTACTGCGGCGCTAACCCATTGCTGATGGCCGGGTTTACCGCCGCCGGAAGCCACCGCCCATCGGCCGGCCGCCCAGTCCACCGCGATACCCCCCGACCGGCCGGTTGTAACCCGTCGCGGGGCGCTGCATGCCGGCGGGTCGCTCGTAGCCACCGTTGATGCGGGTGTTGGCGCGTTCGCGCGCCTGCCGGTCACCGTTAAGGTTGTTCGGCAGGTTCCGGTCACCAGCAGCATGCTGGTCGGGCCGGTCGACCGGCTGCCACTGGCCACCGTCATAGTGATAGACATTGCCGTCACGCCCGGCGTAGTACTGGTCGTTGAAGTTGTACACGCCACTATGGTGGAAGGTGCCGGTGTCGGCGTTGTAATGAAAGCCCCCGATGCCTGACGCGCTGCCGCCGCCAGCACCCTCGGTCCTGAACGCGCCGCCGCCCGCGGCACCGCCCTCGCCCGCCACAGCGCCGCCGGCCGAACGCGTCACCCGGCCCGTGTCGGTATTGACCGTTGTGCGCTGGCCGCCTGCCGCGGCGCGATCGGTGTAGGGGTTACCCGCAACCGCACCACCGCCGGCCACCACGCGTCCGGTTTCGGGGTTATAGCGAACGCCCTGCGCGCCGGCCACGGTCGTGCCCGTGTAGACATTGGTGTTGATGCCGGCGCGACCGATACCCCGTCCGCCGGTTTGCTCATTGTAGTAACCGCCGCGGCCGGCCCGGCCGTAATTGCCGGTCCAGGGATTGGCCCAGGCCGCTGCCGTTCCGCGAACCGCGGCGTTGCCCCAGTGGCCGTAAACATTCCACGCCGCGGCGCCGCCGCCCCACCAGCCCCACGGGTACCAGGGACCGTACCAGGGGCCCCACCACGGACCATACGGCCCGTACCAGCCGGCGTACCAGCCCCAGCCCATGCCGAAGCTCCAGCCCACCCATGGATTCCAGCCAAAATAGACGCCCATGCCGTAGGTGGCGGGGCAGCCATACCAGTCCGCACCCAACCAGGGGTCACAGGCGTAACCGGTGCCGTAAACCACCACGCCGTTGCTGACGACGGTGCCGTAATAGCCCGGCGTGTAGCCGATGTAGACCTCGTCTTCATTGCCGCCATAAATGCGCACATAGGTCACGTAATGCAGCGGCGAGCTGGTCGGGATGGTGTAGATCACCGCCGGAACATGCCCGGCCACCACCCACGGTCCGTTCGGTGACTGGGCGTAGAACCACACGCCCCTGTCGACCGCGTAGAAACTGGTGTCATCAACTTTGATAACCGGCACGGCGGTATTTTTGGCGTACTGCAGCGTGGTGCCGTCGATCGGTTCGAATTTCGGCTCACCGTCGTAACGAACGTTAAGACTGGCCTGTTGGCGATTAACCACGGCCGTTTGCGGGACGCTGTTGGCAATCAGTGACTCGTTCGCCTCCGGCGTGCCCGGTATCGACGCCAGCACGGCGCTCTTGTCGCTGTCCGGCGGAATCTTCGAAAAGTCCTCCGGCAGGTCTGACGGCGGCACCCAGGTCCACGGCCCCTTGCTGGTCGTGGCCGTAAACCAGCGTCCGGACACCAGCACGTACCAGGCCTGGTTCTGCGCCGCGTCGACCAACACATCGGCGCCGGTGTTGGTGATGTAGCGCAACTGCGTGCCGGGAATCGCGGCAAACTGTGGTTCGCCCTGTACCGAAATCAGTTCGGCCGCCGAATGCCGGACATACACCGTCGGCACCTGGCCGTTATCAAAGGCCTGCGCCAATGCGGACGGCTGCGCACCGGGGTCCGGCTGGTCGTTGCCCTGGGTGACGGTGTTCGACGCGGTGGTCAGCGATGGCGACACCATGTTCGCCACCGTCCACTGGCCATCCAGCGAAGGGGCGGTCATCCAGTGGCCTTCCAGGTTGAGGTAAAACTGGCCGCCCTGGCGAAACAGCAGCGAGGGCGTATTGATGACCCGCTCGACACCCGCGCTCCCGGTTGTCCGCAGCGCCGGCTCACCGTCCACGAGCACCAGGACGGACGGCGTGGTCGCGAAGATGATGTCCGGCGGTGCATTACTCACCGGGTGGGATTCGGCAGACTTGCCTTCCACCGACGCAATCGCGACCGCGGTTTCCAGCTGGTCGAGTGAAACGGTCAGGGTCGGTGACAGCGCGATGCGTGACTGCGCCAGCGACAGGTAGTCAGCCTGGCGGCCGGGCGCCGTCGGGAACTGCGCCGGCCCCAGCGAGATATCGGTCAGCACAACAGCGCGCGCTGCCTTGTCCACCTGGGTCCGCGCCTTGAAGCTCACCACGCCATAGTCGTAACTGTCCTGTGGCTTGCCATCCGCGCCGGTGTGCGTACCGGTATTCACGGCCATGACGAAGCGTCCCTCGACCTGGTCATTGCGCCAGCTTTCGTACTGCGGCTGGTGCACCTGGAAGGTCGTGCCGTTGACGGTGAACTGTCGCGGGAAGGGCCGTGAATCGATTCGTTCGGACGCCGCCGGGGTCGGGGACGCTGCAGACGTTGTCGATGAAGTCGCGGATACGGCCGATGCCGAAGACGCGGCAGGCGCGACGGGCGCGTGATCGGGCGATGTGGCGCAGGCCGCCAGCGACACCAGCGCCACGGTCGCCATACAGGCTGGTCGGTTCATATTCATACCGGGGTTTCGAAAATTCCTGGTCATTCTAGCGGTTGTTCACCCTGGATAAGTTCGGCGGCACGCTCGGCGATGGCGATTGTCGGCGCGTTGGTATTGCCGCTGACAATGGTTGGCATTACGGACGCGTCGACCACCCGTAAACCGCGGACGCCATGCACCCGGAGTTCGTTATCCACCACGGCGTGGTCATCATTGCCCATGCGGCAACTGCCCACCGGGTGATAAACGCTTTCCGCGTGCCGGCGGATGTAATCGACAATGGCGGCCCGGTTAGACAGCTTCGAGTCCGGTTGCCACCAGGCCTTGTGGTATTTCGCCAGCGCCGGCTGCCCGATGATATCTCGGGCCTGTTCAACGCCCTCGATGAGCGCGTCCAGGTCACCGTCCACCTGCAGGTAACGGGCCTGGACACGGGGCAGATCGCGCGGGTCGGCGGACTTCAGGCTGACCGTGCCCCGGCTTTCGGGCCGCAGGTGGCAGACATGCAATGAGTACCCATAGCCACCCGGCCGCTCACGGCCATGGTCGAACAGCGGTGCGCTGGTCAGGTGAAATTGCAGGTCGGGATATTCCCCGGCCCGCGACGAATGAGAAAAACCACCGGCCTCGGCACCGTTGGTGGTGAGCATCCCGCGCCGTCCGAAGCGGTACTGCGGCACGCTGGCCAGCGCCTTGATCGTCGGCCACGGTGAATGCGACAGGGTGATCGCACGATTGACGCGCACGATCTGGATGACATCCAGGTGATCCTGCAGGTTTTCGCCAACGCCGGGCAAATGCAACCTGGTGTCGATGCCGTGAGTCTTCAGCTGGGCCTCGTCACCAATACCTGAGAGCAGGAGCAGCTGCGGCGACTGCAGTGCCCCGGCGCACAGGATCACTTCACGCCGCGCGCTCAACTGGGCGCCACCCAGCAATTCAACACCGGTGGCCCGGTCACCCTCGAAACAAAGCCGGGCCACCCGTGCCGCGGTCATCACATGCAGGTTCTCCCGCTGCGCCACGGGGTGCAGGTAGGCAGTGGCGGCTGAACAGCGGCGGCCGTCGACCTGGGTCACCTGGTAGAAACCTACGCCTTGCTGTCGTTCTCCATTGAAATCGTCATTCGGCGAATGCCCGGCGCTGACTGCCGCCTCGACAAAGGCCTCGCCGGCGCCGGACTTCCAGCGCAGATCGGAAACGCACAGTGGGCCGTTGTCGTTGTGAAACGGCCCGGCGCCGCGTTCATTGTTCTCCGACTTCAAAAAGTACTCGCGTAGCCCCGACCAGCCCCAGCCCGGGTTGCCCGCGCGCTCCCAGGCGTCGTAATCACCGGGATTGCCGCGAATGTAGACCATGGCGTTGATGGCACTGCTGCCGCCCAGCGTCATGCCGCGCGGCCAGAACAGGCGGCGATCGTGCAGTTGCGCTTCCGGCTCGGTTTCGTGGGCCAGGTTGTACTTGTTGCCGGCCACCAGCATGCCAATACCGGCGGGCATCCGGATCAGTGGACTTTTGTCCGGCGGCCCGGCTTCAAGCAGCAGCACGCGGTGGCGTCCGGATGCGGTCAGGCGGTTGGCGAGCACACAGCCGGCGGAGCCGGCGCCGACCACGATGTAATCAAAGTCTTCCTGCGCTTCGCGCACCCCGGAACCGGGCATGCTCAGGAGGCGGCGCGCAGGTCGGCGACGATTCGCCCCGCGGCGCGAACTTCGGCCTCGTGATCCTCGTCGCGCCAGGGTTCCGCCAGCGCCGCTTCGTACCAGGCCTGCATCGGCGGCAGGGCCAGCAGGCGTTGAACGTAGGCAGCCGCGTCGTCAGACAACGACGGCGAATAGGTCTGCGCCCGGAACGCCACCGGTGCGTAAAAAGCATCCACGGCGGTGAACGCGGCGCCCGCCAGGAACGGCCCCCTGAACCTTGCAAGGCCATCACACCACAGTGCGTCGATGCGTTCCCACTCCTTGCCGAGTGCGGCCGGCGGATCAACCAGCTCAACCCGCTGGCCGCAACTCATGCCGCAGACGTTACGCACGGTGCTGAAGCCGGAATGCATCTCGGCTGCCGCGCTGCGCGCCCAGGCCCGCGCGGTGTAGCGGTCCGGCCAGGCCGCGGGGTATCGCTCGGCCAGCGTCTCCACGATCGCCATCGAGTCCCAGACCGTCAGCTTGCCGTCGACCAGGCAGGGCACCTTGCCGCTGGGTGAGAATTCGCGGAACGCGGCTTGCGGCCCACCGCCTTCAAACGGCACCAGAACCTCTTCGAAATCGATCTCCAGCATCCGCATCAATACCCACGGCCGCAGCGACCACGACGAGTAGTTCCTGTTGGCGATGTACAGTTTCATTGCGACAGCGCCACCGATTCCACCAGCGGCGTGACGCCGACGGCGCGGTACAGCGCGGCGGGCTCGAAAGCCGTGTCGCCCTTCACCACCAGCACCGCGCGCCGGACCGCGCTGATGTCTTCCAGCGGGTTGCCTTCTACCAGCACCAGGTCCGCGTCTTTGCCTTCCCGGATAGAACCGGTGCGATCGGCGGCGCCGACGATCCCGGCCGAATCCAGCGAAGCGATACGCAGCACCTCGGCGTTGGGAATGCCGGCTTCAACGTAGACTTCGAGTTCGCGGTGGATGGTGAAGGCCGCAAAATTGTCACTGCCCGGTATCAACTGCACACCGGAATCGTGCAGTTTCTTCAGCATCTGCGATTGCCGATTCGCGGATTCCGGCCAGGCGTCACCCAGCACCATGGACGGGTTATAGAGCGGCCGGCTGACCGTCGGCGGCAGCTTGTCGATGACCGCCGCAAATGTGGGGTCCGGCTCGCCGGCGCGGTGCGTCAGCATCGTGTCGAAAATCGCCGCGGTGGGGTCGATGGCGACATCGTTCTCCTTCAGCAGCGCGATGAAGTCCTCGACTTCGGCGCTGTCCAGGTCGATCCCGGCCGCGCCGTCGCCGTACGCCGTAAAGCGGATCTGCTGGCGGGTGTCGCCAGTGTCGCCGACGATAAAGTTCAGGAACACCATATTGATATGCTGGATCTCGTCGTAGCCGGCCCGCACCGCCTGCTCGGCGGACATGTAGGCCGGGATATGGCCGCTCAGCCGCATGCCGTGTTCATGCACACGCTCGGCGATGGGCGCCACCCACTCCGGCTCGATGGAGGAATACAGCTTCACCTGCAGGTAGCCGTTTGCGGCGTAGAAATCGACTTTCTCCAGCGCCTCTTCCAGGTCGTTGACCACCGAACCCGACGCGTACGGCCCGGCCTTGTCCATGAAACCGGAGCGATAGGTGTTGGGACCGATCACTTCGCCGGCGTCGTAACGCCGGGTCAGTTCCATGATCTGTTCATGGACATTGCCGATATCGCGCACGCTGGTAATGCCGCCGGCGATGTTCAGCACACCATCTTCCAGGCTGAAATGGCCGTGCATATCCCACATACCGGGCATCAGCGTTTTGCCTTCGCCGTCGACCCGGAGCGCATTCTCCTGCTCGATAGCCGATTCGGATACTGACTGGATAACGCCATCGGCGACCAGCACGTGCCGGTCGGCCAGCAACGCACCGGACTCGACATCCACGACGTCGACGTTTTCAATCAGCAGCGGCTGGTCCAGCGGATGCGCCAGCTGACTCGACAACTGCTCGATATGACGCGCGCTCTGCGCCAGCTGCACTTCGCCCAGTCGCTTAAGCACACCCGGGTCCCAGCCTTCCGGCACCATGCCCAGGTAGCCGCGGAAATCGAGCGCCGCCAGGCGCAGTTCGTCGTCCATCCAGGCGTACTGCGGCATGAAGCCAAGCCCGGTGATCGCGTACAGCGTCAGGGTTTTATCGCCGTCCGGCGTGGTGACGTTTTCCTCGTGCACGGCTTCGGCGCGGGCGGTGCCGGCCGGCAACAACCGGACCGTGCCGTCGATGCCCTGCGCGGCGGCCCGCACCAGCGCGCCCAGCGATTCCATCGCACCGGCCTCGGCCGGCAGGTAAAACGCGCGGCCGTCGACAGTACCGCCACCCTCGCTGCCAACCGTCTTCCAGCGCGCCTCGCCCTGCTCCAGGCCGAATGACTCGTCGATCGGCGCCTGGAACGGTGAAATGCCGGTGATGCGCTGCGACACGGGCAAGCCGTTCTCATCAAGCTGCAACTCGGAATTCACTGTCCATTCGCGGTTGTTCCAGTGAATGAACGAATCGCTGGTGACCTTGCCGTCGCCCAGTTCGTGGATCTTCGTGTGGCCCGCAGGCGTGGCGCCCTCCAGGAACCAGGCATACGACCGTTCAACTTCTGCCACAGGCTCGGCCGCCGGGGCCGCAGCAGTTGCCGTGTTCTCTTCGGGTTCCTGGCGGCAGGCCTGGGTCGCGAACGCGGCCAGGACCAGGACGGGCCAGATTCGGTGCTTTTTGGTGTGGGTATGAATCGGCATATCGGTGTTCCTCGGGGTGAACATGGTTCGTGGTGTTCGTCCCAGCGAGTGTAGCAGTCACGCGATGCTAGAATCGCCGCTTTAAAATGGAACCTGCACCATGGAAGGTATTCGCCGCCTGACCCTGATCACCCTCTGCGCCGGCCTGCTGTCGGCCTGTGCCGGTACCCCGGCGCCAACGGCCGAGGCGCCTTCCGCGGAAGACGCGGTCGTGGCCGAACTGGCCGGGCGATTCCAGCAGACCCGCACCGGGGAGGACATCCTTAAATGGACGCCGGCCCAGCGGCGCGTGGGCTTCGCCCATATCGATGAAATTTATCCGGTGCACCGGCTGCCGGCCAGCGACACGCCCTATCCATTGCCGCAAGCGCCGGTCGACTTGTCGGGTGTGACGTACACGGTCGAGGACGAGACACATTCGCTCGGCGATTTCCTCGCGCTGCCCGACAGCATCGGCCTGCTCGTCGTCCAGGACGGCCAGGTCATCTTCGAGGACTACGCCGAGGGCAACGGGCCGGACACGCCCTGGATGTCGTTTTCGGTGACCAAGTCCGTGACCTCGATGCTGGTTGGCGCGGCCATCCAGGACGGCTACATCGGCAGCGTCGACGATGCCGTCACCGACTACCTGCCCCAGCTGAAAGGCACCGGGTACGACAAGGTGTCCATCGCCGATGCGCTGCAGATGGCCTCCGGTATCGCCTGGAACGAAGACTACCGCGACCCGGAATCGGATGTCGCGAAGGCCGGCGGCGCGAACGGAATCCGCCTGTACCGGCACCTGGCGGGACTCGGTTGGAACAGCGAACCCGGTACTGCGTTCAACTACAACACCGGCGAGACCAACCTGGTCGGGGCCGTGCTGCGCGCGGCGATCGGCAATAACGCGTCCAGCTATCTCGAGCGCAAAATCTGGCAGCCGTTCGGAATGGGCAGTGACGCGTTCTGGGTGGTCACGCCCGACACCGACGCCGAGCTCGGTGGTTGCTGCCTGAACGCGACGCTGCGCGATTACGCCCGCATCGGGCTGTTCGCAATGGCCGACGGCGTGCTGCCGGACGGCACGCGGGTATTGCCGGAAGGCTGGATGGCGCAGTCGACCACATCGTCAAGCGCTTACGACCGCTACGGCTACCTGTGGTGGCTGGGCCGCGACGACGCCTTTTCAGCACGGGGTATTTTCGGCCAGGTGATCTTTATCGACCCTGCCAGTAACCTGGTCATTGCCATGCACGGCAACGCCGACAATGCCAGCGGCAGCCGCTATTCCGATCATGTGCAGGGTGTGATTGGCGGTATTCGCCGGGCCCTGGCGGACTAGCTGGACTCAACCTCGCGCCACTGGCCGGGCGCCAGTCCGTCCAGTGACCAGTCACCCACGCTCGCCCGGACCAGGCGCAGCGTCGGGTATCCCACCGCGGCCGTCATGCGCCTGACCTGCCGGTTCCGGCCCTCGGTGATGGTCAGTTCCAGCCACGTGGTCGGGATGTTCGCCCGGTAACGAATCGGCGGGTCGCGGTCCCACAGGCCGGCCGGTTCATCAATGCGCAGGACCCTGGCGGGGCGCGTGCGGCCGTCCTTCAGGTCGACCCCGCTCCGCAATGTTTCAAGCGCCTGCTCCGAGGGCTCGCCCTCGACCTGGGCCCAGTATGTCTTCGGCCGCTTGTTCTTCGGATGCGTGACACGCTGGACCAGGCGGCCATCATCGGACAGCACCATCAGGCCCTCGGAGTCGTAATCCAGGCGCCCCGCCACTCGCAGTGCCGGGTCGTTGATAAAAGCCGCCAGCGTCGTCTTGTCACCCGCTTCGCGGAACTGCGACATCACCCGGAACGGCTTGTTGAACAGGACGATCTTCGTCACTCGGCCGGATCTGCCTCGCCCACGGAAAACGGCAACACCAGGCCGGCAGCCGCCGGCGCCGGGACCTCCGCGATCAATGCATAATCGCCCGCATCCAGGTCCACGGTGATATAGCCGTGTTCCCCGGCCGCCAGGTCATTCAGCCCACCCAGCAGGGTCACCGGCGCCGGATCTTCGAGGCCCGCGGGCAACCGCCAGTCGAACCAGCCATCGGCCCGGGCAATGTCATCGGCGCCATCGACCCGCATGATGTGAATGTCGTTGCCGACGAATGACGGAAACGCCTGCTGTTCCGCGAACTCGACGCGCAGCGTGTTACGCCCCGTGTTCAGCGCGCCATCCGTAAGCTCAAAGCCATCATTGCGGATGGTCACCGTCGCGTTCGCGGACGGCTCCGCCCGGCCATTCGGCACTTCGCTCACGGTCAGCGGCAGCACCATGCCGGGCACGCCTTCGCCGGGGGGCGTGGTGTGGAAGATGCCGTCGGACTTCACGTAACACTCGATGACATACTGGCCGGGTTCCAGGTAGACCGTGGCCTCACCCGTCATTCCGGCCGACAGGAAGCCGGGGCCGCCATTTCGAGCCAGGTCGCCTACCCAGGCTGGGAACCGACCAAAAGCCGCCTCAATTGCCTCGGCATCACCTGAGTTCATGGCGTCCATGGCGGCCTGGAAGGCCACCATCAGCCCATTGAAATCCTCGACCGTGACGCCTTCCGGCAACCGGTCGATGAGGGCGAAATGCACCATCGGCGAGGCATTGACGAAACGGAAGGTGGTCCAGCCATGTGGGATCGCGGATGGCCCCTCGAAAGTCTTGCCGACCGCGCGGAGTTCAACGAAACCAGGCGCCGGTGGTGAGGTTGCGTTCGCCGGTCCGACCGCCATGAAAAACAGGCATGACGTCAGCCATGCGCCCATCAAACGGTTTGCGTTCATGCGACTCTCCCCTGCGGATTTCCCCCAGATTAGTGGGAATCGCCGCGCTTCGCCAATGCTGCAACGTCGACGCCACTGGGTTTCTGGAACAACCGCAGGCCGAATTCCGGCACGATGGCGCAAACATGGTCGAACAGGTCGGACTGCACGCCTTCGTAGCTGACCCAGTTGGTGTCGTTCGCGAAACAGTAAATCTCGATCGGCAGGCCGTCATCGCCAGGTTGCAGCTGGCGCACGATCAGCGTCATGTCGTCGTGGATGGCCGGGTGGTGACGCAGGTAGTTGACGATGTAGGCGCGCAGCGTGCCGATATTGGTGAGCCGGCGAAGGTTGACGTCGCTGTCCCGGTCCACGCCGATGGCGGCGTTGTACTTGTCCAGCTCGGCCTGCTTGCCGTTGATGTAGTCGTCGAGCAGCCGGAACGATTTGAACCGTTCGATCTCCTGCCCATCCAGGAACCGGATGGTGTTCACGTCAATGCGGATGGAGCGCTTGATCCGGCGTCCGCCGGCCTCGGTCATGCCGCGCCAGTTCTTGAACGAGTCGCTCATCACCCGGTGCGTGGGAATGACGGTGATGGTCTTGTCCCAGTTCTGCACCGTGATGGTGTAGAGCGCCACGTCGATCACATCGCCGTCGGCGCCGTACTGTGGCAGTTCCAGCCAGTCGCCCACCTGGATGACCTTCTGGCTGGTCAGCTGGATGCTGGCGGCCAGGGACAGCAGCGTGTCCTTGAACACGATCATCGCCACCGCGCCCATGGCGCCCAGGCCACCCAGCAGCACCAGCGGTGAACGGTCGATCAGCGCCGAGATCACCAGGATGCCGCCGACGATATACAGCACCAGCTGGGCCATTTGGAGGAAGCCCTTGATGGGGCGTTCGCGGCTTTCCGGACGCTGCTCGTAGATCCGGTTGACGGCATCCAGCGCCGCCACGCCGGCCAGCGAAACCGCCAGCGCCGTCCACGCCGTGGCCACGTTGCGCACGACCTGCACGAAGCCATCACTGAGCCCCGGCACCAGGGTGATGCCGTAGTGCAGCACCACCACCGGCATCAGCCAGGCGAGGCGCTGGAACACCTTGCTCTCGACCAGCGCGTCGTCCCAGTGTGAGCGGGTACGGCGGGCGATGCGGGTGACAACGCCCAGGGCGATCCGCTTGACCAGGATGTCCGCCAGCCAGGCCAGCAAAGCGAGCAAAAGGAGCCCGGCGATGGCCGGGGCGAGCGCGTGATAGTGTTCGAGGGAATCCAGCATGGGGCCGGATTATAAAGTGGTGATGACCACCTTGCCGCGTACCTTGCGATCGGTCAGCACGCGCATCGCCTCCGCCGCGCGTTGCAGCGGGAATGTTTCCGAGACCAGCGGCTTCAGGCGGCCGTCCAGCACCATTTCAATCAGCTCACGGTGGTTGTCCGCCGCGGCCCGGGGTTCGCGCTGCATGAACGTGCCCCAGAACACGCCGACCACCGAGCAGCCCTTCAGCAGCAGGAGGTTGACCGGCAGCCGTGGAATCTCGCCGCTGGCGAACCCGACAACCAGTGCCCGGCCGTTCCAGGCCATCGAGCGCACCGCGGTTTCGAAAAAGTCACCACCTACCGGGTCGTAGACCACGTCCACGCCTTTTCCGTCGGTCAGCGATTTCAGGGATTCCTTGAGGTCATCGCGGGAATAGTTGATCAGCTCATCGGCGCCATGTTCGCGGGCGACCGCGAGTTTCTCGTCTGTGCTGGCCGCTGCGATCACGCGCGCGCCCACCACTTTGCCCAGTTCCACGGCCGCTAGCCCCACGCCACCCGCGGCGCCCAGCACCAGCAGGGTCTCACCGGCCTTCAACTGTGCGCGCTGCTTGAGCGCGTGCCACGACGTACCGTAGGCCAGGATCAGCCCGGCGGCCGTCACATCGTCCAGGGCATCGGGAATCGGGATCACCTGGCGCGCGTCCACGGCCAGCTTTTCCGCGTAGCCGCCCCAGCCGCAGATGGCGATGACCCGGTCGCCCACGGCCACCTGGTCGACGCCGTCGCCGACGGCGGAAATGGTACCCGCCACTTCCCCACCCGGGCTGAACGGCAGGTCCGGCCGGGCCTGGTACTTGCCCTCGATGATCAGCGTGTCGGGAAAATTGACGCCGCAGGCGGCGACGTCGATGACCACCTGTCCCGGCCCGGCTTGCGGATCAGGAACGGTTTCAACCACCAGCGATTCCGGTGGCCCCAGCGCCTTGCACAGCACGGCCTTCATCCATCACCCCCGACACCGTGCTTGTGGGCGCGTGCGACTTTCACGTACTTGGCCGCCCAGTGTTTGATTTCCGCCTGCTCTTCCTCCGACAGCGCGCGTTTCACGCGTGCCGGCGAACCGACCACGACACTGCCGGGCGGCACCTCGGTATTCGGCGTCACCAGCGCACGGGCGCCGATAATGGAGCGCTCACCAATCACCACACCGTCCATGACCACGGCGCCCATGCCCACCAGGCACTCGTCACCGATGGTGCAGGCGTGCAGGATGGCGCGGTGACCGACGGTCACGTCATTGCCGACCACGACCCCCAGGTCGCTCGACAGGTGGATGACGGTCGCATCCTGGATATTGCTGCGATCGCCAATGCGGATGGTATTGATATCCGCGCGGATGACGCAGCCGGGCCAGACACTGGCTTCGTCACCCAGCACGACGTCGCCAATGACGACCGCACCCTCGGCCACGTAGGCGGAATCCGGGATTACCGGCGTCCGTCCCAGGTGCCGGGCCAGGCGCTCCTCGGTGGTCAGTTCGCTCACCCGGGATACTCGTCGAAGCCGGCCAGCGGCACTTCGCTACAGGACCAGGCTGCGCTGGAGCCCAGGAAGATCCGTGCCTGCGGCGCCATGTCCGGTTCGTCATCCAGCGAGCCGGCCGGAATCATCACCGCACCCATGTCGGGCACAGCAATGGGCACCCGGCTGCCGCAATGGCGACAGAACTGGTTACCGAAACGCTCCGCCTCGGGCAGCTTGAAAAACCGGATGTCATCCTCGCCGGACCGCCATTCCAGTGTGCCCTTGAGAAACAGGTTGCTGGCATGCCCGGTGCCCGTGGCCTTGCGGCAGCGTTTGCAGTGGCAGTGATAAAACTTGCGGACGTCACCGTGCGCGGCGTAGCGCACGGCGCCGCACAGGCAGCTGCCGTTCAGGGTGCTGGCGGTCAAGGTGTCTGCCCCGCTTTGGTGGGTCACTCGCTGTCCGGTGATTCGACCAGGATGCCCGCGGCCAGGATCACCGTCATCACCACCAGGTCGCCCACCTCGGCACGCTCAAGGTTGGCCGGATTATCCGCCTCGAACGTCCCGACATTACCCTCCGGTCCACGCAGGGAGTAAGTGCCCGCTTCCAGGTCGATGTCTTCGACGACAGCGGTAATCACCGTGGTGCCCACGGATACCGCACCCGGCGCCTCACCCTGTTCCGCGCGGCCGTCCACCATCATGTCGCCGTAACCCGGTTCGATACCATCGGGGTTCGGGTACACCTTGATGGAAATTTCTTCGTACAACTGGGCAACCACGTGATCGCCCACGTGCACCTGGTCCAGGTTGCGAACGTCTTCACTGGCGGTGAAGCTGAAGCTTTCGCCGGCCTCGCCGGTCAACGTGACCGCCCGGGTCTCGTGATCAATGGCCGTCACTTCGGCTTCCAGCGTGATCGTGCGCGAGCCGCTCATGGAAGGCTTGGACATGGCCGGCGCGTCAGCAGGTTCATCCGCGAAGGTCATGGTGACAAACAACGCCAGCGCCATGCCGGCCAGAGATTTCAGAATCGCTTTCATCAGTGAGCACTCCCCGCCTTGTGAAATGAGTTTCACAGTGTAGCGAGTGCGTGGCGTGTCGTCAGCCACCCGTTCGTCTAGACTCTGGACACGCCGTTCACACACGCAAGTTCAGGAGGAACCACGCATGAAGACCATTCGCATGACATTCGCCCTGATGGTCCTTTCCCTGGGTTTGGCCACCACCACCCAGGCCCAGGTCGGCGTCACCGACAACTGCCAGGACGACATCAAGGACCTGGAAGATGATATCCATGACAACCGGGATGACTACACGGCGGAATCCATCGCCAGGGCCAGGACCCAGCTGACCCAGGCCAAGACCAACCGGGTGAACCCGGCCAAGTGCCGGCAGAACGTGCTTGAAGCGCGCAAGGAACTGCGAGAAGGCAAGCACGACAAGAAAGACAAAGACTAGTCGCGACCGGCGGGTTCACCAACCCGCTGGTTTTTTAGACTTCAGGCCAGTGCCCGCACCAGGGCGCCAGCACCGGCCGCGCAGACCACCTGTGCGCAATGGGGGCCGGTCCACGCGAGCCCCCGGAATCCGGCCTCCAGCAAGGCGGTTTCGTCCGCGCGTGAGGGGTCCGTGATGTCGACAGTGAACCGGGTGCCCAGCGCTTCGCCCACTGTAAAATTGCCGCGCCCGCCCAGGGCGGCCACCAGGGCATCGATCATATCCTTCGTCGGAACCGCCTCGGTTTCGGGCTGTTCACGCTGAACGCTCGGGGGTCCCGGCGGGTGCGCTGCTGGAGGGGCACCCGCCACGCGCCGCAGGTTGTCGGCGATTTCGTCTGCGCGTAGCCCCATCACCACCTGCAGCGTTTCCGCCGTGGGCCGCAGGACGCCGGCGGCGCCCAGCGCTTTCAGCGCCGCCTCGTCGACCGGGTCCTGGCTGGCCACGCGAAGTCTCAGTCGCGTGGTGCAGGCGTCAATATCGAGCAGGTTGTCGGCGCCGCCCAGGGCGGCGATCAGCCCCCGGGTCTCATCGTCCACGCCAAGCGGGCCGTCGCCGGCCACGCCCTGCCCCACGGGCGCCACGATGTCGCCACGCCCCGGCGTCGGGATGTTGAACCGCAGGATCGTCCAGCGGAACACGAAATAGTACAGCGCGAACCAGCCCGCGCCTATGACCAGCAGCACCAGGGGCCGCGTTGCCAGGCCGAAGTTCAGCACGTAGTCGAACAGGCCGGCCGAAAAGCCGAAGCCGTGGCGCACGCCCAGCCAGTCCACCAGTGTCAGGCTGATGCCGGTCAGCACCGCGTGCACGGCATACAGCACCGGCGCGATGAACATGAACGTGAATTCGATCGGTTCGGTAATGCCGGTCAGGAACGAGGTCAGGCCCATGGACAGCAACAGGCCGCCCACGGCCTTGCGCTTGGCCGGCTCGGCGCAGTGGTACATGGCCAGGCAGGCCGCCGGCAGGCCGAACATCATGACCGGGAAAAAGCCGGCCATGAACGCGCCCGCCGAGGGGTCGCCGGCGAAGAATCGCCGCAGGTCGCCGGTCACCCCTTCGAAGTCACCGACGATGAACCAGGCAATATTATTCAGGATGTGATGCAGGCCGGTGATGATCAGCAGCCGGTTCAGCAGCCCAAAGACGAACAGCCCGCCGCCGCCCGCCGCCACGACGGCTTCGCTCAGCCCGTTCATGCCGGACTCGACGATCGGCCAGCCGAAGCCGAACACCAACGCCAGGCCCAGCGCCGCGAAACCGGACACGATGGGCACGAACCGCCGCCCGGCGAAGAACGCCAGGTAATCCGGCAGCCGGATCTCGGCAAAACGGTTGTAGAACAGGCCCGCCATGATGCCGCAGACCAGGCCCACGGGAACGCTCATCTTGGCAATGGCGCCGTCCAGGTAATTGGCCGAGAGGTAGGGGGCGAGCGCCTCGGTGGCTTCCGCGAGCACCGCCTCCGGCACGGGAATCAGGACCCGGGCACCCTCGGTCGTCACGAAGTAGGCCACTGCGGCCGCGAGCCCGGCGGCGCCGTTGTTGCCCCGCGCCAGGCCGACGGCCACGCCGATGGCGAACAGCAGGCCCAGGTGTGCAAACACGGCCTGGCCGGCCGCGGCCACGAACGGCATGTCCAGCAGGTCAGGCTGGCCCAGTCGCAGCAGCAGGCCGGCCACCGGCAGGACGGCGATGGGCAGCATCAACGAGCGGCCCAGTTTCTGGGCAGCGGGGAACAGGGTTCCGGTCAGGAATGATTTCATGGGGGTTTCCGTTTAGCGGCCGCTTCGGGTGGCGACCTGCATTTCGCGAACCAGGGCACGCACTTCGGCGGCCGAGTCGCATTCCAGTGCGGCGGCGGCCAGTCGCTGACAGTCCCCGAGCGACAGTGTGCGCAATTCCGCCTTGACGCGCGCCACCCTGGCCTGCGGGACGGACAGCTTGCCGACACCCAGGCCAATCAACACCGGGACCGCCAGCAGGTCGGCCGCCGAGGCGCCGCAGACGCTCACGTCAATGCCCTGCGAATGACCGGCCTCGGCGGTCATGGCAATCATGGCCAGTACGGCGGGATGCAGCGCATCCAGGTGCTTCGCCAGGCCGGGTGACAGGCGGTCCATGCACAGCGTGTACTGGGCCAGGTCGTTGGTGCCAATGGAGAAAAAGTCGACGTGCGGGGCCAGCCGGCGGGCGGTCACCGCGGCGGCCGGTGTTTCCACCATCACGCCCAGGCGAAGTTCAGCCTGCAGATCGTGCTGGTCGCGAAGTGCGTCGACCCGCGAACGTACGGCGGCAACTTCTTCCGGCCCGGTCACCATCGGCAGCATCACCCGCAAGGGCTGGGCCGTCTTCACCCGCAACAGGGCCTCGAGCTGGGCGTCCAGCAGTTCGGGCCGCGCCAGTTGCAGGCGGATGCCGCGTTCGCCCAGGGCCGGGTTTTCCTCGGCCGGCTGGTCCAGGAACTCGATCGGTTTGTCGGCGCCGGCATCCAGGGTACGGACCACCAGGGGCCGGTCACCCAGCGCGTCGGCGATGGACTGCAGTTCGTGGCGCTGTTCCTCGACGCTCGGTGCCGCCGAGCGCGCCATGTACAGGAACTCGGTACGTAGCAGTCCGCAGCCCTCGGCGCCGGCCTCGACGGCCGCGCGGGCATCGCCGAAGCCCGCCAGGTTGGCCTGCACGGCAATGGCAATGCCGTCGGCGGTTTCGGCAGGCAGGTGCGCCTGGCTCCGGGCCTCGATGGCGAACCGCGCCTCGGCGTCGGCCCGCGCGAGAAAAGCATCCTGGTCCGCCGCCGACGGTGCAACGATGATCTCGCCCTGCTCGGCGTCGACGCACAGGGTCACGCCGTCTTCGATGGCCAGCAACGCCGGCCCCGCGCCCACCAACGTCGGCAGGCCACGTGCTGCCGCCAACAGCGCAACATGGGAAGTCACGCCGCCCCCGGCCAGGCAGAGCGCCACCGGCCCCGCGTCATCCAGTGCCATCAGCTGCGATGGCAGGAGCTGGTCGGCCAGTACCACGGCTTGATCGGGCAGCGTCAGTGCAGCCCCCGGCGTTTTACCGGCCAGGATATCGACCACCTGCAGGCCGATGTCATGCAGGTCGTCCACGCGTTCCCGAAGCCGCGCGTCATCCAGCGCCGCCATGCGCCCGGCGGCCTGCCGGGTGGCGTGCCACCACGCCGCGGCGGCCGAGTCGCCGGCCTGTATCCGCTTGCGGGCATCGGCCAGCAGGCCCGGATCGCCCACGAGGGCATGATGGGCCGCGGCCACCTCGGCGGCCTCGCCGGAGGTGGTGGCCGAACGTTCCTGCAGGTGCGCCGCCAGCGTGGCGATGGCACGGTCAAGTTGGTCAGAAGCTTCTGCTTCACCGACGCTGCATGGCGGCAGGTCGGGCGCGCCACGAACCGCCAGCCGATACGCCCGGCCCGTGGCCAGGCCGGCGCTGGCCACCAGGGCTGGCAGTCGGCTGCCGGCTTTTGGGGCGGGCACATCGTCCAGGGCCGCCGGGGTCGTACCAGGTGGCGTGATTTCGTCATCCGCCAGCGGTTCGAGATATGTGGCGACGGCCGCCACGGCCCGGGCGGCATCCACACCCCAGGCCTCGATCCGCACACGGTCTCCGCGCGTAATGCCAAGGCCCATCAGGCTGACCGGGCTGAGCAGGTCGGCGGCCTGGCCGGACGCGGCCACCAATTGCACACGTGTCTCCATCTCGCGCAGAAGCGCCGCGAGCTGGCCCGCCGGGCGGGCGTGAATGCCGTGTTCAAGGCCGGTGCGCAATGTGCGGGATTCCGCCGGCTCACCGTCCATACCGGCGGCCGGTCCGCCCCCCGTTTCGGTGGATTCGACCACCACTTTGAACAGCCGGTCGCCTTCAATGACCGGACCTGCTTCGCGGACGTCATCCACGCGCAGCCCGGGACCGTCCAGCACCAGCACGGGCGTTCGCAGGCTGGGCGCTTTCCGTGCCAGCACATCCAGGTCGAAACGCAATAATTCCTGCCCGGCCTTGACACGTTCGCCGGCGCTGACCAGCGCCTCGAAACCGTCACCCGCCAGCGCCACGGTATCGATACCCACGTGTACCAGGCATTCCACGCCGTTATCGGCGCGCAGGCTGACGGCGTGGCGGCTGTCGGGCACGGCCACCACCTGGCCGTCGAAGGGCGCCACTACGCGCTGGCCGGTGGGGTCGATGGACACGCCCTGCCCCAGGGTGCCGCCACTGAACACCGGGTCGGGGCTGTCCTCGAGCCCGGCGCACCAGCCGGAAAGCGGCGATTTGATGATCAGGGTGTTCATGCTGGGGGTCATGCTAACTCCATTCCCGGGCGCTGGGGATGCCCGGCAGGGATGGGGCAATAAAAAGGCCCGGTCAAAACCGGGCCCGCATCACGTTCTGGGTGAGGCCCCGCCACCGTGCCGGCGGCGGGGATTCACGGACCGCGGGGTCCCGGTCAGAAGTTGAACCGCAGGTTCAGGTAGTACTGGCGACCGTTCTCGTAGATGGAACGCGGGCGTTCCTTGCTCTCGGCGTAGTACTTGTACGACTCGTCGGTCAGGTTACGGCCATCCAGCGACACCGTGAAGTTGTCGTTGATGATGTAACCGATGGAGCCGTCGACGCTCTGGATGTCATCCTGGTAAAACGCGGATGCACGGTCCAGGCCGCTGTAGAACGCGGAGCGGAAGTTGTACGACAGGCGCACTGACCAGTGGTCGGTCTCGAAGTAGCCACCCAGGTTGTAGGTGTTCTTCGAGGTGCCCAGCATCGGCTGGTCATCGGCGGTGTCCGCATCGGCATACGAGTAGTTGGCCATGACGCCGAAGTACTCGCCGATCGGCTGCTGCAGCGCCACTTCGAAGCCCTTGACCTTGGCCGAGGAGTTCACGGGCACGGTCAGCAGGTAGTCGACGAATCGGCCCTCCGGGTCCTGGGCGTCAATGGTGAAGATGGAACGCATCTCCTGGCCCAGCGCGATGTAGTTGTCCATGTCCATGTAGAACAGGCTGGCGGACAGCAACGCCCGTTCCGCGAAGTACCATTCCCAGGCGACATCGAAGTTGGTCGACACGATCGGCGCCAGGTCGGGGTTACCACCCGAGCCGCTACCGATCTCGCCGTCAACCGCGGGCGGCACCAGGCTCACTGAACCCGCCAGTGCCGAGTAGTCGGCGCGCGACAGGGTCTGGGTGGCCGCGAGGCGCAGGTCCATGTCCTCGGTCAGTTCGTAACGGAAGTTCGCCGTCGGCAGCACGTCGTTATAGGTGTGCTTCGTGTTGAGTGCCTTGTAGGCGCCGAAGGCGGACGTGGTGATCGCGTCCGGGTCCGCGGCGTCGGCATTCACGAACGTCGTGATGTCTTCCTTGGTCTGCACGTAGCGCAGGCCCAGGTTGCCGGACCAGCGGGCACCGTTGAAGTTGAACTGCACGTAGCCGGCCGTCGACGTTTCCTCCAGGCCATAGGCGCCCTGGAAGTAGAACCGGGACACCGGGTCACGGTCGGTGAAACGGTTGTACTCGGCCAGCTGTTCCGGCGAGAAGTACCAGATATCGCGGGGAATGTTGCCGTTCAGGTTGCCACCCCAGTCGCCCGGGTAGTTCTCGTATCCGGACGGGAAGTTGGCCGGGTCGAACGGCGATTCCGCGCCGACCGGGCAGAAGAACTGCTGCGACCAGTCAAACGGCACCACGTTGCCGCCGGAATCCAGGCAGCCCGGGCCCTGGGCGGTGACCTGGTCCAGGTGACGGCCATGCTCGGCGCGGCGGGCACCGAAGTCGATGGACGTCAGTGAACCGGACTCGATATCCCAGGTGGTATCCAGCTGCAGCCAGTCCTCTTCATCCAGCACGTCGATGTCCTGGTAGCCGAAAATCCAGTCCAGCTTGTATTCGGTCAGCGCTTCACCCGGCTGCGAGTAGTCCGTGCTGCCCAGGTGCCAGTCGGCCGTGCCGACGCCGTTCAGCTGCCAGCCGGCGCCGGTACCGAGGCCGAGATCCCATTCGGCGACATCCTGGGTCGGCGTTTTGCCGCGGCCTTCGGAGGTGCCGGCCTGCGCGAACAGGCTCCAGCTGTCGCTCATGGCCCATTCCACCTCGGCGCTGATGTAGTCCGAGCTGGATTCGTCACCGGGGCGGGAAATCTGGTCGTAGATGCCGTACTGCTGGCCGGCCACCGGGCTGAACTCGGCCGACACCAGGGTGTTGTCTCGCACGGTGAAATCCGGATTGGGCACCGCGCCACCCTGGATGATGCGGGCACCCCAGAGCATGTAGTTGCGGTTGTAGTTGCTGGCTTCCAGGTTGGAGCTGAACGCGTCAACGACAAAGCTGAGTTCGTCGGTCGGGGCGAATTCGAGTGTCACCTGGCCGCCGGTGCGCTTGCGCTCCTGTTCGAACAGCGCGGAACCGAGCAGCGTCGGGTAAAGCACGCCTTCCAGTTCCGGATAGGCCTGGGCGGCGGCATCGCCGGCGCCGATCGGGTTGTAGCCCAGCAGTTCCTGGCCGTCACGGCGCAGGTGACGCTCCTGGCTGAAGCCCTGCACCATGATGCCGAAAGTGCCGTCGGCATTCTTCCAGTTCAGCAGCGCGGACAGCTGCGGGTCCATCTCGTCCGGCAGGTCCGCGTAGACCATGCCAACATTGCCGTGCACGGTCACGCCATCGTCAAAGTTCAGCGGGCTGTGCGTCTTGATGTCGATGCTGCCGGTCAGGCCGCCTTCGACCAGCTTGGCTTCGTATGACTTGCGCACCACGATCTGCTCGACCAGCTCGGAAGGCAGCAGCGAGTAACTGACACTGCGCCCGACGGTGCCGGTCTGGTTCAGCACGAACCAGTCGCCGGTGCCGATGTTGTGGCCGTTGATCAGGGTCTGGGTGTAGGACGGGCTGGTGCCGCGCATGCTGACGCGGTCGTTCTCGTCGAACGCGCCTTCGTTGGCGCTGGCGGCGCTGATGGTGATGCCCGGCACGCGCTGCAGCGAGTCGGCAATGTTCCGGTCGGGCATCTTGCCGATGTCCTCGGCGCTGATCACTTCAACGTGTGAATCGGAGCCGCGCTTGACGTCCAGTGAGCGCTGCAGGCTGCCGCGAATACCGGTGACCACGACTTCTTCCATCACGGAATCAAGGTATTCATCGGTGTCCTGGGCGAATACGGGTTGGGCGCTGGCATACAACGCCATGGCGATGGCGGTGCTCAGTACGGTGGTGCTTTTCAGGGTCATGGCATGTTCACCTTCATGTGTGCGTTCGGTTCTGTGGAACGGCGTGGAACTGTTTATTGGTTAGTACCAATTTGTTAAAAGCATATTACCAATAGATACCAATTTCCAGCCCAATTTTCACAATAAAGCAACATTTCACGTAACTAGCTGATTTTTATATCGCAAAATACCCCAATACATGAATCGTGAAGAAACTCTTGGCATTATTGGTTCTATATTGGTTATATTAGTGGCATGACGGACACGCCCCACAAATCGATGGCGACGGAACTCGCCGAACGGTTCGCTCGACTGGAGCCGAATGAACACCTGCCGCTCTACCGGCAGGTGCAGAACCTGCTGCGCGACGCGATCAACGAACGCGACCTGAAGCCGGATGATGTGCTGCCACCGGAAAGGGAACTGGCCACCATCTTTGGCGTGTCCCGGATCACGGTGCGCAAGGCGATCGAGGGGCTGGTCAACGAGGATGTACTCGGCACCCGCCAGGGTTCCGGCACATTTGTACGGCCCAAGGTGGAGAAAAACTTTGCGCAGCTGAACTCGTTTTCGGAGGAAATGGCGGCCCGCGGCCTGAAGCCCGACAGCGTCTGGTTGAGCCGCTCCGAGGGCACGGTTTCGCCGGAAGAGTCCATGACGCTCCGGGCGAGCCCGGGCACCCGCGTATTCCGGTTCAACCGGATTCGGCTGGCCGACAACAACCCCATGTCTATTGAGCGCGCCGTGGTCCTGGGCGAGTGCCTGCCTGGCCTCGAAGCGGTCGAGCACTCGCTTTACACGGCGCTGAAAAAGACCGGCAACCGCCCGGTGCGGGCGCTGCAACGGCTCAAGGCGGTCCTGCTGACCGCCGACCAGGCCGAAATGCTGGGCGCGGTGAAGGGTGACGCCGGCCTGCTGGCGGAACGCATTGGTTTTAATGCCAAGGGCGCAGCCATCGAGTTTTCACAGAGCTGGTATCGTGGCGACACCTACGACTTCGTGGCCGAACTGAGCCTCGGCGATTGAGATTTCGATGAACCAGGTGACCCACACGCCCGATTCGACCCGAACCCTGATGTTCCGCGAAGCCGCCGAGGCGGCCCGCGTGGTGCAGGACCAGCTGGACCACAACGCTGACGCGGCGCGCCGCATCGGCCGCCTGCTGCGCGAGCGCGACCCCGCGTTCATGCTGACGGTCGCGCGTGGCAGCTCCGACCATGCCGCGACCTACGCCAAGTACCTGGTCGAGACCCGTGCCGGCGTGTTCACGGCGTCGGCCGCACCCTCGGTGAATTCCATTTACAAGGCGCCCATGCGTTTCGATGGCAGCGCCTGCATCGTTATTTCACAGTCGGGCGCCAGCCCGGACCTGCTGGCCGTGGCCGAGGCCGCAAGCGCGGCGGGTGCGCCCGTGATTGCCATCGTCAATGTCGAAGATTCACCGCTGGCCGAACTCGCCGACGAGGTCTTGCCGATCCGCGCCGGCCCGGAGAAAAGCGTGGCGGCGACAAAGTCGTTTATCGGCTCGCTTTCCGCTGCCGTCCAGCTGGTCGCCGAGTGGCGCGACGACGCGTCGCTGCGGGAAGCGCTGAGCCAGGCGCCCGCCCTGCTCGCGCAGGCATGGGAATGCGACTGGAGCGCGGCCATCGAGCCGATCAAGGCCACGCGCAGCCTGTTCACGCTGGGCCGTGGCATCGGCCTGGGCATTGCCCAGGAGTCCGCGCTGAAGTTCAAGGAAGTCTGCGGGCTGCACGCCGAGGCCTATTCTTCGGCGGAAGTGCTGCATGGCCCGGTTACCATCGCCCGCGATGACTTTCCCATGCTGGTGATGGCCCAGGACGACGACACCCTGCCCGGCCTGCGTGACCTGGTCGGCGACCTTTCCGGCCGTGGCCTGCACCTGCTGGCGGCCGGTGTAAGCGGCGCCAATGTCACCGAGCTGCCCACACCATCCGCGCACCCCGTCATTGAGCCCATGCTCCGCATCCAGAGTTTCTACCGCCTGGCCAACCAGCTATCGTTGGCGCTGGGACAGGATCCGGACAACCCGCCTTTCCTGCGAAAAGTCACCGCCACGGTATAAACCCATGATTGTTGCCGCCTCCGAACTGACCGCCATCACCAATGCCCGCGTCGTGACCCCGGACGCGGTGCGCGACGACCTGGCGGTCTGCGTTCGTGGTGGCCGGATCGTTGACCTGGTGCCCCATGACCAGGTGGGTAACGCCCGGGTCATCGACCTGCTGGGCCAGCACCTGCTGCCCGGCTTCGTCGACACCCAGGTGAACGGCGGCGGCGGAAAACTGTTCAACGATGAACCCACCGCGGACACGGTCCGGGTATTGACCAGGGCCCATGCGCGCTTTGGTACAACCGGGCTGATGGCGACGCTGGTCAGCGACGACCTCAGCATCGTGGAAAAAGGCCGTGCGGCCGTTGATGAAGCCCTGAAGACCGGTGACCGGACCATTATTGGCCTGCATATCGAAGGCCCGTTCATCAATACCGAGCGCCGTGGCGTTCATGACCCGGACAAGATCCGCAGGCTGACGACGGCCGTGGCCGAGAAACTCCAGCCGCTGGAAAACGGCCCGACACTGATCACCGTCGCGCCGGAAACCGTGGAAAAAGGCACCATCCGCTCACTGGTCCGCAAGGGCTTTATCGTCGCCGCCGGTCACAGCGCCGCGAACTACGACGACATTGCGGCGGCCGTCGACGAAGGACTCACCGGCTTTACCCACCTGTATAACGCCATGTCACAGCTGACGGTCCGCGAGGCGGGCGTGGTGGGCGCGGCGCTGGACCTGGAGCAGACCTACGCCGGCCTGATCGCCGACGGTGTGCACGTGGCCGACGCCAGCGCGCGCGTGGCACTGCGCTGCAAGGGCCCGGACCGGCTGATGCTCGTCACCGACGCCATGCCGCCCGTCGGCACGGACTTGGAAACCTTTGAGCTGCTGGGCGAAACCGTGGACGTGGCCAACGGCATCTGCCGCGACCGCCGCGGCGCACTGGCGGGCAGCTGCCTGGACATGGCGATGGCGGTGCGCCGCATGATGGCCATGACCGGCTGCGACCTGGTGGCCGCCGCGACCATGGCCGCGGCCACCCCGGCACGTTTCCTGGGGCTGGAGCGGGAGCGCGGCGCCATCAAGCCCGGCCTCGCCGCCGACTTCGCCATCCTCGACCACGAACTGCAACCCGTGGCGACCATTACCGGTGGCCTGACCGCCTGGTCGAAGAACGAAGACCCGCTACACTAGGCCCTGTTCCCGAAACCAGGCCCCGGCGGCATGCTGCTCATCGACGACCCCACCGATATTGCCCACGTCATCGAACTGGCGGTGGCGCCGGTTTTCCTGCTTGCCGGCATCGGCGCCTTCATCAACGCCTTCGCGGCGCGCCTGGCGAGAATCTTCGACCGTGGCCGGTTGCTGGAAGACATGCTTGAACGTGCCGACGCCGAACATGCCAAGCAGATCCGCAGCGAACTGAAAATCTTGTGGAAGCGCGCCCGGCTGGCTTACATCGGCATCGCGCTGGATATCCTGTCGGCCCTGATCGTCTGCATCCTGATCGCGGTGGCATTCCTGGGCTACTTCTTCGATTTCGAGATTCCGACGGTGGTCGGCGGCCTGTTTATTCTCGCCATGCTGGCGCTGATCGGCGGCCTGGTCGCCTTTCTCCGCGAGGTCTTCATCGCGGTGCGGCGCTTTTCCTTCGGCGTTCGCGCCTCGGGCGTAAAACGCGAGTAGAAGCACGCGTGACCCTGGCGCAATGGAATATGCTATGTTTGCTCCGCGCCCATTTGGGGAATTGTTTATTCCATGTCCTGCCTGGCCAAAATCCGTGCGTACCAGGATGAGCTTTCTCCGAACGAGAAGAAAATCGCGCGCTTCATTCTCGACAACCCGGCGCTGATCCGGGACTACTCCTCGCAAAGCCTGGCCCACGCGGTGGGCGTCAGCCAGTCCAGTATCGTCAAGTTCAGCCAGAAACTGGGCTTTCGCGGTTTCACCGACCTGAAGCTCGCCATTCACGAGGCCTTCCTGACGGGCGACGGTCACGAGAACGGCGACGAGAACGGGCACGCCGAGGCGGCCGCGGACGCGACGGTTGCCGAGCAGCTGTACCAGACCAAGCAACAGGCGCTGCTGAACACCATGCAGCTGAACGAGGAGGCGCAGCTGGAGGCGGCGGTCGAGTTGCTGGAAAAAAGCCATCGTATCCAGATTATCGCCATGGGCTGGAGCGCCATGGTGGCGCGACACTTCGCCTCGATGCTCAGCCAGGTCGGCCGCGCCGTGATCGCCGAGATGGATGCCTATTTCCAGGTGTCCAGCGTGGCCACGCTGGGCAAGGGCGACGCCGTCTTCCTGGTGTCACTGACGGGCCAGGCGCCACGAACGCTGGAGGCCATCAAGCTGGCGCGTCGTAACGGCGTCAAGGTGATCACGCTGACGCCCTACAGCGCCAACCCGTTCCGCGCGCTGGCGGACGTGCAGCTGTTCTCGGTGAGCACCGCGGGCAAATACGAACTGCCACAGATCGTGTCGATGACCTCGCAGCAGTACATCATCGACCTGCTGTTCAAACTGATCATTCGCCGCGACCGCAAGGCCCGGGAGCTGCTGGCCCTGGGTCGCCAGAACGTCGAAAGCTTCTGAGCGGATCACCGCACCGGAACCCCTGAACATGAAGAAAACCCTGCTCTCCGCCCTGCTGGCGATCGCGCCGGTCACCGCAATCTCCGACGGCGCCCCCCCGCTCGGCCCGCTCGACGCCGCGGCCATCGACCGCGTGGTCGCAAACGCGATGACCACGTTTGGTGTTCCCGGCATGGCCGTCGGCGTCATCAAGGACGGCGAAGTCCGTTACGCGGCCGGCCACGGCATTCGCGAGCTGGGCCAACCGGAACGCGTGAATACGGAGACGCTTTTCCGCGTCGCCTCGGTCACGAAAGCGTTTACCGCCGCCGCGACGGCCATCCTGGTCGAGGAAGGCCACGTGAGCTGGAACGGCCCGGTTATCGAATACCTGCCCGAACTGCGCATGAGCGACCCCTGGGTGACCGCCAACATCTCGCCCGTCGACCTGCTGGCGCACCGCAGCGGCCTGGCGCCGTTCACCGGCGACCTGATGCTGTGGCCCGCGCCGAACGCGTTCACCGAGGACGACATCATTCACGCGCTGCGCTACTTCCCGCTCGAGCGCGGTTTTCGTGACGGCTACACCTATGACAATGTGCTTTATATCGTCACCGGCGAAATGATCGAACGGGTCAGCGGCCTGCCGTGGGGGGAATTCGTGGACCAGCGCCTGATGGCGCCGCTGGGCATGGACCGCTGTTTCGCCGGCCCGATTCCGCAGTCGGCGATGACCAACCTGGCCGCCCCGCACGGCGACATCGAGGGTGAGCTGGCCGTGATCGAGCGCAACCGCATTCCCAGCCGGCCTGACAAGTTCTCACCCGCCGGCGGCATCGCCTGCAGCGTGACCGACATGTTGAAGTGGCTGGGCCTGCAGCTGGCCGGGGGCACCACGCCCTCTGGCGAAACCCTGTTCAGCGAATCCCAGTCACGCACGATGTGGGCGCCGCACAACTGGCTGGGCGTCGGCCAGGAAGATCGCGACGTTCACAACACCAATTTTCGCGCCTACGGCCTGGGCTGGCGGACCCGCGATATCCAGGGCGAGCTGGAGGTGTCCCATACCGGTTCCCTGGACGGCTGGCGCGCCGAGGTCGTGATGCTGCCCGAGCAACAACTGGGCATCGTCGTGCTGGCCAACGGCGCCAGCACCTCGGCGCGCAACGCGGTCAGCAGTGCCATCCAGTACGGCTACCTGCCAACGGGCCAGCGTGACTGGGTGGCATATTACCGCGACGCCGAAGCGGAAGCCGCGGCCCGGGATGATGACGACACCGATGATTCGTCCACCGCCACATCGACACCGCCGGTCATCCCGGCGCGGCCGCTCGAGACCTACACCGGCCGCTACAACGACCCCTGGTTCGGCGACATTGCCATCACCCTCACCGGCGACGAACTGCGTTTCACATCGGCCAGGGCGTTCAAGCTGAATGGGCCGATGACCCACCACTCGGGCGACCTGTTCGTGGCGAGATGGGAAGACCGCTCCGTGGGCATGGATGCCTGGGTGCGTTTTGAAATCAGCGCCGATGGCGAAGTCACCGCGGTGCGCATGAACCGCAACTTCGAGGCCGGCGGCACGGTGGACTACTTCAAGGAACTCAACTTCACGCCGGTGAACGAACCATGAGCGCATTCAACGAGGTCCCGCGCGCCCGCAAGGGTGTTTTACGCCACCAGGCGCACCGCTACGGCGAATCCGAACGGGGCGTACCGCTGGAATTTTACGGCCCGGATACAGGCCCGGTGAAGGTGCTGGTCATGGCATCCATGCACGGCGACGAGTGCGACTCCACGGTGGCGCTGTCCGAGGCGCTGCGGCGCGTGCCCGCCGAGGCGCTGGCCAACCCGGTGATCCTGGCGGTCAACCCCGACGGCGTGTTGCAGGGCACACGCTGTAACGCGAATGGTGTTGACCTGAACCGCAACTGGCCGGCCGCCAACTGGTCGCCGGAACCGGTGCGCTACAAGGATCATGGCCATACCGTGCAGGACATCGAGTTGAGCACCGGCAGCGCGGCCGGATCCGAGGCCGAGACGCGGCACCTGCTGGCCCTGGTCGAACGGCTGCAACCCCATGCCATCGTCAGCCTGCATACACCGCTGGGCTGCATCGACGACCCGGATGACTCCGAACTCGGCCGCTGGATCGCGGCCGAAACGGCGCTGCCACTGGTGCCGGACGTGGGCTACGCCACGCCCGGCTCCTTCGGCAGCTGGTGCGCGGAGAAAAACATCCCGATCGTCACCTGGGAACTGCCGACCGAACCGCTGCCGGCCGTCATTGACTCGCACGTCCCCGTGCTGATGAAGCTGATCACCGGCACCCACCCGGTCGGAACCGGCTGAATGCGCGTCGCGATCACCGATTCCGGCGTCGGCGGCCTGTCGGTCTGCGCGGCGCTGGAAGCCGAACTCGTACGCCGGGGCCTGGGTGACGGCCTGGAAGTGCTGTACCTGAACGCGGCGCTGGAGGACGACTACGCCTACAACGCCATGCCCACCCGCTTCGAGCAGCTGCACACCTTCGACGCCTTCCTGTGCGGCGCGACCGAAACCTACAACCCGGACCTGCTGTTCATCGCCTGCAACACGCTCAGCGTGATGTTCGAAGACCCGTTCTTCGCCGGCCACGACCGATTTCCGATCCGGGGCATCGTCGATACCGGGGTGAACGAAATCCTGGCCGCGCTGGCGTCGGACCCGACGGCGGGTGTCGCAATCTTCGCCACGCCCATCACCATCGGCGGCAACACCTATCGCGACCGCCTGCTGGCGGCCGGCGTGGCCCCGGAGCGCATTGTCCAGCAGGCCTGCCCCGGCCTGCCTGACGCGATCTCCAACGACGTCAGCGGCGCCGAGGCCGCCGCCCTGCTGGACCGCTTCGTGCCCGAAGCGCTGGCGCGGTTCGCATCGCGCCCGGAAAAAGTGTTCGCCTTCCTGGGCTGCACGCATTTCGGCTACCAGGCGCCGCTGTTCCGCTCGCGGCTCGTCGCCGAGGGCGAACAGGCAGTGGTGATCGACCCGAACATCGCCGCCGCCGACACGCTCATTGACCCGATCATCGAAGCCGGGGTGGGCCGCGGCCAGGCGAGCTTCGAGGTGGTCAGCCGCTACACCATTCCGGAGCGCCCACTGGTATCGTTGGCACGCTACCTGGGTGACCGCGCGCCCGCCACGCTGGCGGCACTGCGCGACCACACCCTCCGCCCCGACCTGTTCGGCCGCATCACACAAGAAGAACGCGCATGAGCGAAAACGCCAACACCACCAGAACACCGAGCAAGCCGGACGACCCGATGCGCTCCTTCAGCGAAGACACCGACATGAAGCGCGACCTGGGCCTGCTGGAAGCGGTGTCCATCGTCGTCAACCGCATCATCGGCTCGGGCATCTTCCGCACACCGGCGCCGATCATGGCGTACGTGGCCAGCACCTCGCTGTTCGGCCTGGTGTGGGCGCTGGGTGGCATCGTCACCATCTTCGGCGCGGTGATTTACGCCGAACTGGCGGCGATGATGCCGCGCTCCGGCGGGCCGTATGAATACCTGAAGATGTCCTACGGGCCGTTCTGGGCCTTTTTGCGCGGCTGGGCGATGTTTTTCGTGTCGGAAACCGCGTCGATTACCGCGGTGGCGCTGATCTTCGCCGAGTACCTGAGCGCGGCGTGGTTCCTGGTCAACGGCGTGCACCTGGACAAGATGGTGATCTTCGCCGTCGCCTTCGCCACCATCTGGCTGCTGACCATGATCAACCTGTGGGGCGTACAGTTCTCCGGCTGGGTGCAGAACATCTTCAGTTTCGTGAAGATTGCCGCGGTGGGCAGCATCATCGGCATCGCCTTCACCAGCTGGAGCACCGGCAACTGGGCCAACTTCATCACGCCGCTGTTCCCCGAGTCGTTCGGTGGGACCACCATCCTGGCCGTCGGCGCGGCGCTGCGTTACGCGTTCTTCGCCTTCAGCGGCTGGGAGGGTGCGACCTATATCGCCGAGGAAGTGAAGAACCCGCGCCGCAACCTGCCGCTGTCGCTGTTCATCGGCATCGGCGGCGTCATGTTGCTGTACCTGGGCGCCAACGCCGCCTACCTGTTCCAGCTGCCGCCCGAGCGCATCGCCGAGGCGCCGTGGGTGGCCACCGAGGTGATGACGGTCGCCATGGGCGCCACCGGCGGCATCCTGATTTCCATCGCCGTGATGATCAACACCTTCGGCAACGTCAACACGCAGATCCTGTGCAAGGCCCGCACCTGGCAGGCCATGGCCCGTGACGGCGTTTTCTTCGACTGGTTCGCGAAGCTGCATCCCACCTACCGCACGCCCAACAACGCGCTGCTCGGCCAGGCCGGCTGGGCCACGGTGCTGCTGGTGTTCGCGGTGCTGGCGGACAACTCCTACGAGACCATGATCGACTTCTTCTCGGCCACCTCGACCATCTTCAACATCCTGGTGTTCACGTCGATCTGGGTGCTGCGGCGCAAATACCCCGACGCGCACCGGCCATACCGCGCCTGGCTGTACCCGTGGAGCCTGGTCGGCATCCTGGCCATCTACTTCGCGTTCCTGGTCATCACGCTGATCACCGCCTTCGTGCCGTCCATCATCGGCCTGGGCCTGACCGCCACCGGCGCGGTGTACTACTTCTTCAAGGTGGGCTTCGGCCGTCGCCCGGTTGGCGCGTCGGCAGACTGAGGCCAGCGGCATGAGACCGACCCGCGCGATCGTCCGGCTCGACCACGTCGTCCATAACCTGCGCGTGGCCGCGCGGCTGGCGCCAGGCTCAAAAAACGTACCCGTGATCAAGGCGAACGCCTATGGCCATGGCGCCGTGGAAGTGGCCCGCGCGCTGGCGCCGCACGCGCCGGTGCTGGCCGTGGCCTTTATCGACGAAGCCATGGCGCTGCGCGAGGCGGGCATCGACCACCCGCTGCTGGTCCTGCAGGGGCCGTCGCAGGCGCGCGATGTCGCCACGGCAGCCACGAACGACTTCTGGCTGATGCTGCACGAGCCCGGCCAGGTGCGCTGGGTGGCCGAGGCGCGGCTCTCAACGCCCATCACGACCTGGCTGAAGATCGACACCGGCATGCACCGGCTGGGCCTGTCCGGCGATCAGGTCCGCCCTGCCCTGGACCGGCTACGCGAATCCGGCAACACGCTTGGCGATACCGTAGTGGCGACGCACCTGTCCCGCGCCGACGAGCCCGACCACGACTTCACCCGTGACCAGCTCGCCTTGTTCGCGGAGCAGACCAACGGCCTGGCCCTGCCTCGCAGCATCGCCAATTCCGCCGGCATCCTGGGCTGGCCGGACGCCCATGCCGACTGGAACCGCCCCGGTTACATGCTCTACGGCCACTGCCCGACCAATGCCTCGAGCCCCGGCGGCCCCGCCGCGGAACTTCGGCCCGCCATGACACTGACTTCGGAAATCATTTCGGTTCGCGAGCTTGCACCTGACGAGGGCGTCGGCTACGGCCAGCGCTGGCGCGCCGAACGACCATCGCGCATCGGCACCGTCGCCATCGGCTACGGCGACGGCTACCCGCGCCACGCGCCCAACGGCACGCCCACCTGGGTGGGCTGCATGCGCGCACCGCTGGTGGGCACGGTGTCGATGGACATGATCACGATCGACCTAACCGATATACCGGCTGCTTCCGTTGGCGATACCGTCGAGCTCTGGGGCGAGAACGTTTCCGTCAACGAAGTGGCCGCCTGTGCCGGCACGATCGGCTACGAATTGCTGGCCGGCCTGACCGGCCGCGTGCCGCTTGAGTATTCCTCATGATCGACAGCCCCACCCTGCTGCTGGACCGCAACCGCGTAAGGAACGGGGTCAGAGTAACGACTCTGACCCCTTACTCTGACCCCACCACTCTTTACCCCAGCAGCCACTGGCAAAGGTAAACCGCGCTGATCGCGCCGACGGCGTCGGCGAACAGCCCCGCCGGCACCGCGTGGCGACTGCGCAGCACGCCCACCGAGCCGAAGTACACGGCCAGCACGTAGAACGTCGTTTCGGACGAGCCGAACATCGTCGCGCCGATCTTGGCCTGCATGGAGTCGGCGCCGTATTCGTTGACCAGGTCCGTCAGCAGGCCCAGCGAGCCGCTGCCGGAGAGTGGGCGCATCAGCGCCAGCGGCAGGTTCTCGGGTGGGAAGCCGATAAAGTTCAGGAACGGCGCCAGCAGGTTCAGCAGCACATCCAGCGCGCCGGAGGCGCGGAACATGCCGACGGCCACCAGGATGGCCACCAGGTACGGGATGATGCGCACGGCAATGGTGAAACCGTCCTTCGCACCCTCGACGAAGACCTCGTAGACCTTCACCCGGCGCGCGGCCATGGCGTAGAGCGGGATGCCGACAATCAGTGCCGGGATGATGTAGCGGGCCAGTTCATTCAGGCCATCGGTGAAAGACTCGATCATCGGTCGCCTCCCTCACCCTCCGGCGCCGGCGTCAGCCGGAACCACTTCGTCTTTTCCAGCACCTTGACGATGATGATCGCCGCGATGGTCGAGCACAGCGTCGCCAGGATGGTGGTGATGAAGATATCGGCGGAGACCACGCCCATCAGCGCCACCACCGTCGCTGGCAGGATCAGCTGTACGCTGGAGGTGTTGATGGCCAGGAACATGACCATCGCGTTCGTGGCGGTCTTCTTGTCCGGGTTGAGTTCCTGAAGCTCCTCCATCGCCTTGAGCCCTAAAGGCGTGGCGGCATTGCCCAGGCCCAGCATGTTCGCGGACATGTTCAGCACGATGGAGCCAATGGCCGGGTGGTCTTCGGGCACATCGGGGAACAGGCGGATGGTGATCGGCCGCAGCAACCGGGCAATGATGCGGATCAGCCCGGAGGCCTCGGCGATCTTCATGATGCCCAGCCAAAGGGCCATGATGCCGACCAGGCCGATGGCGATCTCCACCGACAGCTTGGCCATGTCGATGGCGGCCTGGGTGACCTGGTCGATGCGACCCGTAAAAGTCCCGACCACCACCGCGATCAGGATCATGCCCATCCAGATGTAATTCAGCATGCGCTCACCTTTGGAGCCCGCGCGAGGTTAACTGACCGGTGACCGGGGAATCCGGATGCGCGGGTCGTCCGGGTCCGCGTGCAACTGTACCGTGTGCGAGACCGGAAGTGTGGCCTGGCAGTCGCCGTGGCCGCAGGGGAAATGGCTGATGATGGGAATGTCCAGGTCGCCGAACACGTCCATGACAATCTCATCGGTGTTTTTGCCGAATGACACGTCGCCACCGTCGTGCATTTCGAGCATTTCGCCGACCACCAGCCCGCGGATGCCGTCCAGGCACCCGGACGTGCGCAACTGCAGCAACATGCGATCGAAGGCGTGCAGCTTCTCGTCGATATCCTCGATAAACAGGATGGCGCCGTCGGCGCAGATCTGCCCCGGGGTGCCCAGGCGTTCGATCAGGAGCGACAGGTTGCCGCCCCAGAGCGGACCACTGGTCACGCCCGGGCTCAGGCACCGGGCCTGGCAGGCATCCAGCGAGTGAATTTCGACATTGTCTTCGCCGGACAGCACCTTTAACAGCGTTTCGACGTTGTACTGGATCGTTTCCTTGCCGAACGTGGTCAGCATCGGGCCATGGAAGGTCACAAAGCCACAACGCTGCGAAATGGTCGTCAGCAGCCCGGTGATATCGCTGAAGCCGACCAGGATTTTCGGGTTGGCCGCGATCAACTCGTAGTCCAGCAGCGGCAGCACCCGGTTGATGCCGTAACCGCCGCGTGCACAGATGATGGCGTCGATGGAAGGGTCAGCGAACATCGCCACCAGGTCTTCGGCGCGGGCTTCGGGCGGGCCGGCGTACTTGTCCTGGCGCAGACCAACGTTTTTGCCCAGCACCACCTCGTAGCCCAGGCCTTCGAACAGGCCAACCGCACGCGCCAGCCGGTCAGGCAGCGGCCAGTAGGCCGGGCTGACGATGCCGATACGCGCACCGTCGCGCAGCCGGGCCGGGCGGGTGCTCATCGGGACAGGCGATTTGAAACAGCTGGCGTCATTTCAACAGTGTCGCCCCGCGCCGTTGGCCACGTCCAGTGGCTCCAGCCCGTCGATATTCTCGATACCCAGGCCCGGCGCGTCGGTGATGCGGATCTCGGCGCCTTCGAAGCGCACGCCGCTGGTGACAGGGTCGTACTTGCCCAGCGAGGGCGTGTCCAGGTCGACCTTGGTGATCACCGTCGACTTGGCCGCCGCCACGTGCGCGGCCGCGGCCACGCCAATGCTGGATTCCAGCATGCAGCCGATCATGCACTCGATGCCGTGGATGCCGGCGATGTCGGCAATTTTCACCGCGTTGGTAATGCCGCCGGTCTTCATCAGCTTGATGTTGATGATGTCGGCGGCGCGGTTGCGGATCAGCTCGATCGCCTCGCGCGGGCCGAAGGAACTTTCATCGGCCATCACCGGGGTGTGGACGCGCTCGGTGACGTATTTCATGCCCTCGATGTCCTCGCCCAGCACCGGCTGTTCCACCAGCTCCAGCTGGACGCCAGATTCCTCCAGCGCGCGCAGCACGGAGACCGCCTGTTTCGGCGACCAGCCCTGGTTGGCGTCCAGGCGGATCAGGGCGCGGTCGTCGGTGGCCGCGTAAATCGCCTTGATGCGCTCGATATCCATTTCCGGATCCTTGCCGACCTTCACCTTCAGCGTCTCGAAACCGGCATCGCAGGCCGCCACCGCGTCCTCGACCATTTTGTCGATGTAGTCCACGCTGATGGTGATGTCCGTGACGATCACGTCTTCACCGCCACCCAGCAACTTGTAGATCGGCGCGCCGTACAGCTGACCGAAAAGGTCGTAGACGGCGATTTCCATCGCCGCCTTGGCGCTGAAATTCTTGATGATCGACTTCTGGATATGGTCGGTGATGGCGTTCAGGTTGCCGATCTCCATGCCGATGATGTTCGGCGCGATGACCTTGTGAATCGCCTCGATTATGGACCCGTGGGTATCGCCGGTGATGACGGCCGTGGCCGGCGCGCTGCCGTAACCGGTGCGGCCGTCGTCGGTGTCGACCATGACCACCACGTCGGCAATTTCATCCACCGTCCTCAGGGACGTCTTGAACGGCGTTGCCAGCGGCACCCGCAGCATCCCGAATCGGACTCTTTCGATTTTCATGGTTCTCCAACCGTTGTTCTGATGGACTTGATGGCGTACATCTCGTCCAGGTAGGTGACGTCTCGCGACATGTGCAGCGACACCAGCGGCGTGACCGACACGCCGGTGAACTCGCGCTCGTGATAATCGCCCCTGGCATCGCGCCATCCGGCGCCGGCCAGGTCGTGAATCACCCAGGGCTGACCGTCCAGGTTGCCCAGGCACATCATGACATGGCCGGTGGAATACAGGAGGTCGCCGACATCGGCGCGGCGAATCTGCTCAAGCTTTTCCCCGGCACTGGCGCCAGGTGCGAAGCGGGTGTTCACCCCGATGGGGCTCTCACCCTGCTGCTTTGAATTGCGCGGCAGCACGAAACCCATGCTGCGGTAGACCTCCGAGACCAGCCCGGTACAGTCGCGTGCATTCAGCGAATGCCCCCAGCCGTAAGGCTCGCCCAGGAACTTGAAGGCCTGCTCGACCAGGTGGCGGCGCGTGAATGGCAGGTGGCCCACGCGAACATCGGCATCGGCGTCGATGGCGGCGGTCACGAATGCCAGCTGGCCATTCTCCCCGCTCGCGGGTCGCCGGACGCGGTACTGTCCATCGCGCGTATGCGGTGGTTCGGCCAGCGGCAGGCGCACACCCATGTCGAGGGTTACGGTCGTGCCCCCGTCATGATCATCGCCGAGCTGTGCGTCGACGAAGTCACCCGTCACCACCAGGGCATCCGGGGCGTCGCGAAACGCGAGCATGTCATCCAGTGCGCCTTCGGCCAGTGTCTCGTCCCTGACCCAGCCGGCATAGTTGTAGGACTGCACGAACTGCCAGCGGCCGTCGGCGCTGGCGTGCATGACGGCCACGATATCGCCGGGGAACAGTGCGTTTTCCTGGAAACGGTCCAGGTGACGCGTCTCCTCGTTGGCGTGCACGACGTCCTCCGTGGGCCAGCCGCGCATGTCGGCGCGGGTGTGCGCCATCGCGAACCGAATGTCGCGCATCGCCGGCAATGACTCGAGATTGCAGGCCGCCTGGTAGCGTGCCCAGTCCTCGTCGCTCACGGCGCGACCGTCATCGTGGAAAAGCGCCCCGCCAGGCCGAAGACTGACCGCCGCGATCCTTGCCTTGATGTCATCGGCACCCAGTTGCGAAGGAAAATCCGCCAGCACCACCAGGTGGGGATCCTGCGCGTAGGCATCCCGGTTGAATGCACGGATCTCGTCCGGGCGCATCAGCACGGTATCGGGCTCATCGCAGGCGGCGATCCAGAACTCCGGTGTTTGGCGCATGTGCTGATGTCCGTCGCGATGAAAGATTCGCCCCGTCCCGGGCAAACCAGAATAATTTATTCTATGGACGGCGTCAGGCATCTGCAACACAGGTTGATCAGTCGTCATGACGGTTCAGCCGGCGTCGGGCGCCGGTACACCACTTCCGGAGGCTGGCTCGAGAACCGGCGCGGGTTCAATTTCAGGCTCGGGCACCAGCAACGGCGCCAGGTCGTTCTCGTAATACTTCTCGATCAGCGCGTACAGCACGGCAACCGTGGCCGGGCTGGGCTGCCCTGTCACTTCCCACGGCAGGAAATGCATCTGGAAGGCGCTGATCACGTTGCGGGTCTGTTCGTCGTATTCACCGGTGAGCTCGATCTCGTAGCCGTAAATTTCCAGTGCTTCCTGCAAACGGCCGATACCGGGCATGTCCAGCCGGAACCGGTCCCAGTAGCGAGCCACGGTATCGTCGTCATACCAGGCGCCGAAGCCTTGCGTGTACAACCACTGCCAGGGAAATCGCGGGCCGGGATCGATCTTGCGCTGCGGCGCCAGGTCGGAATGACCGATCACGTGGGTCGGCGGCACATCGGGGTGGCGCGCGAGGATGCCCTCCAGGGTTTCCGCGACCAGCGCCATCTGCTCCTCGGCAAAATCCGGGTAGAAACAGATGCGCTCGGACGCCCAGTCGGCCGTGGTGGGCTCGGCGGGTTCAGTCTCGTCGGTCGCCTCGTGGCAATGCGCCTGGTTGACGATCTCGATGCCCACCGACATGTTGTTGAGCTTTTTCATCCCCCGCCAGGAACCGACACCGGCGTGCCAGGCACGGCGGTCTTCGTCCACCAACTGGTAAACCTGCAGCTTATCGCCGTCATAGCTGTCGTCACCCGGTTCCGGAATCAGGTAGTGCGAGCTGACCGGGCGGCTGGTGCGCTTGGTCAGTACATGCATGGAATCCGCAAAGTCGCTGACCGTGAAATGCAGCACCACCACCGCCACGCGGCTGTCCTGGTTCTCCGATTCAACCTGCACCGGCCCGGACGCGGCGCAGCCAGCCAGTATCGACACGATCGCCGTGGCGGCCAGCAGATTTTGGAGCTTTCGGAAGTTCGGCATTTCGGGACCTTTTATGCGGTTCGACTGAATCGTAGGTTCGAATCGAATGTGAAATCAAGAATAAATAATTCTTTACATGAATTCACAATATGATATTTTATTTTGACGAAAATATAACGAATTTCGTATCGGTTGTTTAACCTTCACACGCGGGGACGCACCATGAGGAGCCACATGCACACACCACTCACACGCAGATTCTTGCCGTTAGCCGGCCTGTTGATGCTCGCCTTTGCGGCGTTGGTCATCAGCGCACCGGCCATGGCGCAACAGGCCGGCGATATTGCCGGTACGGTTGTCGACGCCGACGGCGCCGGCATCGAAGGGGTGACCGTCGAGGCCACCAGCCCGGTACTGCCGGGTCGACGCACGGCCACCACCTCGGCCGAGGGCACCTACCGCCTGCCGCTGCTGCCGCCGGGTAATTACACCCTGCTGTACACGCTGCCGGACGGCTCGCAGCGTTCCCGCTCCGCGCAGGTCCTGCTGCAACAGCGCGCCACGGTCGACCTTTCACTGGCCGACGACGAGGCCCTCGCGGCACTCGAGGAAGTCCTGGTGGTGGGCACGAGCCCGCTGTTATCCACCGAGGAAGCCTCGCTGTCTGACGCGATTAACTACGAGACTTTCGATTCACTGCCGGTTGGCCAGGAATACCGCGACCTGATTAAGCTGATCCCAGGTGTCCAGTACACCCAGGACAGCATTCGTGGTCCGAGCTCCGGTGGTCATGGCCAGGACAACACCTACCAGTTCGACGGTGTGGACGTGTCCCTGCCGCTGTTCGGCACCCTGTCCGCCGAGCCTTCCACCCATGACATCGACCAGGTGAGCATGGTGCGTGGTGGTGCTTCCGCCGTCGGCTTCAACCGTTCCGGCGGTTTCAAGATCAACACGATCTCCAAGCGCGGCACGGATGAGTTTCACGGTGAGGCCAGCTACCAGATCGAGGATTCCGACTGGTCGGCCGACCCGGACACCGGCGCCGCCACCTCGGACCGGACCCGTGACTGGATCGTCGCCAACATCAGCGGCCCGATCCTGCAGGACAAGCTGTACTTCTACGCGTCCTACTACAACCCGACCACCGAGCTGAACAACCGCGACAACGCGTACGGCCCGGTGCCGGACTACACGCTGGATCGCAAGGAATACTTCGGCAAGCTCACCTGGGCACCGACCGATTCCATCCTGCTGGACGCCAGCTACCGTAATTCCGACAGCGAAGGCCGTGGCCAGAGCGTCGGCACGTTCGAGACGGTCGATGGCTCCACGGGTTCAGACGCCACGCTGGAAATCACGATTCTTGAAGGCTCCTGGGTGATCAACGAGGACTCCAGCGCCTACTTCAAGTACACCGATTTCGCCAACGAGACCCGCGGCGGTCCTGACCTGTTGCTGTCAGCCCAGCCGAGCGTCGGTGGTTCACTGGACCTGAACAACCTGGACCGCATGGGTCACTTCATCGTTCCGCAGGCGCGTGACGACGACCCGGCCTGGAACATGTGGGCCCAGCCGCTGATCGACCGCTACGGTTACGTCGGCGACGACGGCACCCTGCAGGGCGGCGGCCTGGTGGGCGCAGCCCAGACCATCAACGACCAGAACTTCTACCGTGAGTCCTTCGAAGTCGGCTACGACTACACGCTCGACTTTGGCAGCGTGTCGCACGAGCTGCACATCGGTTACCACCAGGAAGAAATCCATGAAATCCTGATCCGTTCGTCCAACGGCTGGGGCCTGATCGAATCTGTTGGTGGTGAGGAAACCACGGCTGCGGACGATATCCCGATCTACTACCGTGCGAACTTCTTCCAGACCAGCCTGGGCGACTACGGCATCCCGCCGATCAATTCGTACGCGGAATCCCGCAACATCGAGCTGAATGACATCATCACCTGGGGTGACTTCGAGTTTAACCTCGGCGTCATGTTTTCCGAGGACACACTGTACGGCCAGGGCCTGAAGGCCGTATCCGGCAACCTCAGCGGTTTCGAGAACAGCCCGGGTACCAAGTACAAGATGAAGAAAGTCAGCTTCGACGAAATGATGCAGCCGCGCCTGGGCGCGACCTGGAACTTCGCCGACAACGCCTCGGTCTTCGTCAACTACGCCCGGTACTACCCGTCAGCCAGCTCGCTGGCCCGCGCGGCGTCCTGGGACCGTAACCTGCACACCGAGATCGAAGCCCTCTTCGACATCGATGGCAACATGATTGGCCTGGAAGAAGATGCGTCATCTTCAGGAAAGCTGTTCCAGGAAGGCATCGATCCGCGTCACGTGGACGAGTTCCTGGTCGGCGCCAACTGGCAGGCAACCGACAACCTGACGACGCGAATCCACTACCGTCGTCGTGAAGCCCGTTCGTTCTGGGAAGACACCTACAACTGGGCGCTGGAAGCCTACTCTTGCACCGCGGAGCCGGATCGCTTCGGCTGCATGCCGGCTGGGTGGGCGCCTGAAGAGCCGTACATCCCGAACCTGAACGACTACCGTGACGAGATCGGTGGTTCGACCTTCGTGATTGCCGAAGTGCCGAACGCCTACACCGATTACGACGAAGTCAGCCTGGAAGCCGAGTGGGCCCAGGACAACTGGTACGTGCAGGCCTCCTACACCTGGAGCGACTTCCGCGGCAACTTTGACCAGGACAACGCGACGTCCGAGAACGATTTCAACACGTTCATCGGTTCCTCGCTGCTGTCCGACGGTCGTGGCCGCATGCTCTGGAACATGAAAGACGGCCAGCTGCGCGGTGACCGCACTCACCTGTTCAAGGCTTACGGTTACTACCAGTTCAGCTGGAACGGCAGCGTCGGCGCCTACGCGCTGTACCAGTCCGGCCAGCCCTGGGAGACCTGGGACGGTTCACTGTACGGCTACTCCAGCGACACCATCCGCTTCGCGGAGCCGGCCGGTACGCACCGTTCGGACGCGCACTACCAGCTGGACCTGAACTACACCCAGAACTTCTACTTCGGGGCCAGCGACCGCTACGCGGTGCAGCTGCGTGCTGACCTGTACAACGTGTTCGATAACCAGACCGGTTACAACATCCAGCCGAGCATCAACTCGGCCGGCTATGGCGAGCCACGTTCGTACTACCTGCCGCGTCGCCTGCAGCTGATGGCCAAGTTCCTGTTCTGATCGAACGGGCGCTTGCCGCGGCAGCCGCCGCAAACCACAGGCCGGCCCGGGTTACCGGGCCGGCCTTTTTCTTGAACGCGTGAACTGAATGACCGCACAGCCGGGTGCGCAGATAACACGATGAACCTGAATATCACCGCCATCGACGCCCTGATCGTGGCCGGCTACCTGGCCGCGGTCATGGTCTTCGGGCTGTGGATGGGGCGCGGCCAGCGCACGCTTTCGGACTATTTCCTGGGTTCCCGTTCACTGCCGTGGTGGGCGCTGTTGCTGTCCATCGTCGCCACCGAGACCAGCACGGTCACGTTCCTGAGCCTGCCCGGTATCGCCGCGGCGCCCAGTGGCAACCTGACCTTCCTGCAGATCACCATCGGCTATATCGTCGGCCGCCTGCTGATCATCCGTTTCCTGTTGCCGATGTACTTCCGCGGTGAGAACTTCACCGCCTACCAGGTGCTGGAGAGCCGTTTCGGCCGCCTGAGCCGGCGCGCCGCGTCCACCCTCTTCCTGGTCACCCGCAATGTCAGCGACGCCCTGCGGCTGTTCCTGACCGCGCTGGTGCTGCAGATTGTCCTGGGCCTGGACCTGTCGGTCTCTGTCATCGTCCTGGGGCTGATCACCATCGCGTACACCCTGATGGGCGGCGCGCGCTCGGTCATCTGGAACGACTGCCTGCAGTTCGTCGTGTACATGGTGGGCGCACTGGCGGCGTGGATGATCATCGTTGACCGCGTGCCGGGTGGCATGGCCGCGGTCACCGAATTCGCGCGCGAATCCGACCGCCTGAGACTGTTCGATTTCGACTTTTCGCTTTTTAAGCCCACGATGACCTTCTGGGCGGGGCTCGTGGGGGGCGCCTTCCTGACCGCCGCCACCCACGGCACCGACCAGCTGATGGTCCAGCGCTACCTGTCGGGTCGCAACCTGGCCGACGCGGCGCGCGCGTTGGCCGCCAGCGGCTTTATCGTCGCCGGCCAGTTCGCGGTGTTCCTGCTGATTGGCGTGGCGCTGGCCGCCTTCTACGCGCTCTCGGGTGATGTCGGTTCCACCGATGCCCCCGCCGGCGATCGCCTGTTCGCCACGTTCATCGTCGATGAAATGCCGGTGGGCCTGGCGGGCATCACCCTGGCGTCCGTATTCGCGGCCGCGATGAGCACCCTGTCCAGCTCGCTCAATTCCTCCGCCACGGCCTTAGTCAACGACGTCTGGCTGCCGCTGCGGCGCACCGCGATGGCGCCGGCAAACCAGTTGCGCGCCGGGCGCTATGCCACGGCGCTGTTCGGCATTGTCCAGGTGGGTATCGCGCTGGCCTTCGGCGCCCTGGACTTCAGCGAAAGCGTGGTCGCCAATGTGCTGAAAGTCGCCGGTTTCGCCAGCGGCCCGGTGCTCGGGGTTTACCTGCTGGGCGTGTTCGCACATGGCGTTCGCCAGCCCGCCGCCATCGCCGGGTTTGTCGTGGGCGTGGTCGTATTGTCCGCGCTGGCGTTCGGTACGGCGCTGTACTGGCCCTGGTATGCGGCGGCCGGCGCCGGCGTCACCTTCCTGGCCGGCTGGCTGGCCCAGAAGGGGATGCGATGATGCGCCGTTCCCTGCAATGGACCCAGACCCACCGTCGCTCAGTCGTAGCGGAGAAAGGCCTCGCGGCGCTGTCGGAACGCTTCCAGCCCGTCCTGGTAAACCGCGGTCAGCGCCTCGAGGGTGGCGCCCTCGCGGACCGCATCCAGCACCGCGGCATTGGCCAGCAAGCGCGTGTAGGGCGCCATGTCCCAGGCTTCGGGATACTCGCGCCGCAGTTGCAGCGCGATCTCAAAGCCGGTGCGGACCGGGTCGAAACGGCCCCGGTCGGTGACCAGGATGTTCACGCCACCGCAGCGTTTACCTTCGAACTTGCTGGCATCCGGCGTGAACTGTACCGATATGAAGGCAACGCCGGGCAGGTTGAGTCGGTTCAGCTGGCGCGCGAAGGTGTCGCCGTCCAGCCAGGGGGCGCCGATCACCTCGAACGGCGTATCGGTGCCCCGCCCCACGGACAGGTTCGTGGTCTCCAGCAGGCCGATCCCCGGATAGAGCAACGCCTGGTTCAGGTTGCGCATGTTCGGGGACGGGTTCACCCAGCGCTGGCCGGTGGCTTCGAAGAACATGTTGCGCGACCAGTTCTGCAGTTCGATGACCTGCAGGTCCAGGTCGAGGCCCAGTTCCGCCCGAAACATCGACGCCAGCTCGCCAACCGTCATGCCATGGCGCGTCGGCAACGGGTGCCAGGCGACGAACGACAGCAGGTCCTGGTCGGCAACCGGGCCTGCGACATCAACGCCGTTGATGGGGTTGGGCCGGTCAAGCACGAAGAAACGGATGCCGTGTTCCGCGGCCGCCTGCATCGCCAGTCCCATCGTCGAGATATAGGTGTAGAACCGCGTGCCGATGTCCTGGATATCGAACACCAGGGTGTCGATGTCTTCGAGCATCCAGGACTGCGGGCTGCGTGTGTCACCGTACAGGCTGTAAATCGGCAGGCCGGTGTCGCCGTCCTCGCCGTGACTGATCTCGGGAATGTCCAGTTTGCCCTCGATGCCGTGTTCGGGGCTGAACAACGCCACCAGTTCCACCGACGGCGCATCCATCAACAGGCGGAACGTGCTGTCACCGTGGCGGTCGATGCCGGTGTGGTTGGTGATCAGCCCCACACGGCGACCATTCAGCGGCGCGAACCCGGCTTCGCGGAGCACATCAATACCGGACAACGTCTGCTGGCCGGTATTTACGGCAGAATCGCCTTGCGCCAGCGCAAGGCCGGGCAACAACATCATGATCAGCAGGAATTTGCGCATGGGCGGCATTCTTGCAGAGCAGTGCGCCGGGACGCAACGCGGGAACATTGAGCGATGAACGATAAAGACACCTCCGGCCTGGCCGGCCTGACCACCGAGGCGCGGAACCCGCGCAGCACGAACCTGGATACGCTTACGACCGCCGAGTTCGTCCAACTGGTCAATGGCGAAGACGCCACGGTCGCCGCCGCGGTCGGCGAAGCGGCCGACGAGATCGCAATGGCCATCGACATCATCGCCGAGCGCATGCGCCGAGGCGGACGGCTGGTGTACGTCGGTGCCGGCACGTCCGGCCGGCTCGGCGTGCTGGATGCCTCCGAATGCCCGCCCACGTTCAATGCCGAACCCGGCCAGGTCGTCGGCCTGATCGCGGGTGGCACGTACGCACTGACCAACGCCGTGGAAGGCGCCGAGGACGACCCGGGCCAGGCGCGCGCCGACCTGGAAGCGATTGACCTGGGGCCGGACGATGCCCTCGTCGGCATTGCGGCCAGCGGCCGCACGCCCTACGTCATCGGCGCGCTGGACCATGCCCGCGCCATCGGCGCCGCCGCCATCGCCTTCACCTGCAACCAGGGTTCGGAAATGACCCGGCATGCTGACCACGCGATTACCACGGTCGTCGGCCCGGAGATCCTGACCGGTTCGACCCGCATGAAGGCCGGCACGGCCACGAAGATGGTGCTCAACATGCTCAGCACCGGCGCGATGGTGAAACTGGGCAAAACCTACGGCAACCTGATGGTCGACCTTCAGGCCCGCAACGTGAAACTGGTGGAGCGCGCCATCGGGCTGGTCATGACCCTGGCCGAATGCACGCGGGACGAGGCGGAAGCCGCGCTGGACGCCAGCAATGGCGAGGTAAAGACGGCGGCAGTGGTCCGCCTGACCGGACTCTCTCCGGAAGCGGCGCGGGCGCGGCTGGACGCCGCTGGCGGCCACCTGGGCAAGGCCCTGGCCAGCCCGGACGCGGCGGGCTGACGACGACGATGGTGCAACCCCGATACCTGCTCGGCGTCGACGGCGGCGGCTCACGGACGCGCGCCGTGCTCGCCCGGCTGGATGACGACAACAACGTCGAAGTGCTGAGACGCGGCGTGGCCGGCCCGGGAAACCCGTTGCTGGCCGGGCATCGCCAGGTGCGGGAAAACCTCGAGACCGCGACGGGCCAGGCGCTTGCTGCGTTGCCGGAACAGGCCCCCGGAATAGCCTACACGGTGCTCGCCCTGGCGGGCGCATCCGGTGAGGCTGAAAAGGCATTGATCAATGGCTGGGTCGACGGCCATCCCCTCATTCACGACTTCTGCCTGGTGCCGGACTGGCAGCCCGTGCTCGCCGCCGGCACTGCCGATGGAGTCGGCATCGGCCTGATCGCCGGCACCGGCTCGGTCGCCTTCGGTCGGAGCCAGGATGGGCGGATCGAAAAACGTGGCGGCTGGGGCCACTGGTTCGGCGACCTCGGCAGCGGCTTCGACCTGGGCCGACAGGCCCTGACCGCCATCGCCACCGCCGCGGACGGCCTGACGCCGGAGACGATGCTGACTGCACCCGTCCTGCAACACCTGGGTGCGGACGGCCCGGACCAGGTCACCACGATTCTGACCCGTCATGACAGTCCGCGCCGGACCATCGCCTCGCTGGCGCCGCTGGTGCTGGAAGCCGCTGAAATCGGCGACCCGGCGGCCCGCGCGATTCGTGAATCGGGTGCCCGGTACCTGGCCAGCCTGGTCGCCACGACGGTCAGCGCGCTGGGCCTGGACGAAGGCTACGCGCTGGCGCTGGCCGGTTCGGTCATCTGCAAGAATACGCCCTACCGGAACCAGGTCCTGGACGAACTGGCCCGCATCGGCCCGGTGCCGGGCGCCATCAACCGCGTTGATGAACCTGTCATGGGCGCCATCACCATCGCCCGCAAAGCATTACACAACACCGAACACACCTGGAGCCACCATGCATAGACGACACCTGCTGAAAAACTCGACCGCGCTGGCCGCCCTTGGAATGGGCGCCGCCCTGCCCGCCGTTGGCACCGCGGCCACGCTGCCCACGGCCCTGGGCGCGAGCGCCCCAGGCCATCAGGCAGGGGACATTATCAAGCCCAGGCGGCTGGAACCCGGCATGACACTGGGCCTGATCGCCCCGGCCAGCCCACCCGATGAAAAAGAGAAAATCCGTTTCGCCGGCGACGTGATTCGCTCGCTGGGCTACACCGTCAAGGAAGGCGCCAACCTGTACGCGAAAACCCAGTACCTGGCCGGCACCGACCAGCAGCGCGCCGACGATGTCAACGCGATGTTCGCTGATCCCGACGTCGACGCGATTTTCTGCGTCACCGGCGGCTACGGCACCACGCGCATCCTGCCCCTGCTCGACTACGACACCATCGCCGCCAACCCGAAGGCGCTGATCGGCTACAGCGACATCACCGGCATCCTCAATGCCATCTACGCGAGAACCGGCCTGGTCGGTTTCCACGGCCCCGTCGCCATGCGCAATTTCGGCGACTACGCACTGGCCGAGTTCCAGAAAGTACTGGTCAATCCATCAGCCCCCGTCGCACTGGCCGCACCGCCGCCGTTCGAGACCAGCCCAGGCCAGGTCGAGCGTTATAACCGCATCACCCATATCGCCGGCGGCAGCGGCGAGGGCCGCCTGGTCGGCGGTAACCTGACACTGATGGCGTCCATGACCGGCAGTCCGTACTTTCCGTCCACGGAGGGCAATATCCTCTTCCTGGAGGATATCGACGAGGCGCCCTACCGGATTGACCGCATGCTCACCGAACTGTGGCTGGCCGGCCACCTGGACAACCTGGCGGGCGTGGTTCTGGGGCGCTTTACCGAGGCAGACGCCAATGGCAACACGTTTACCCTGGAAGAAGTCTTTGAGGACCGTTTCGGCAATGCGGACTATCCCGTCGTCAGCAACCTGATGATCGGTCACATGCGGGACATCAGCACCATCCCGGTCGGCGCGCGGGCACGCCTTGATGGCGACGCAGGTACGCTGACGCTGCTCGAAACCGCCGTTCTGTGAATCGGGGAATCGGGGTGAAGATCATCGCGGGGGCGGGGTCGGGCTGTCCATACCCGGGACTCGCTCAAGCACGTCCGTGTGGCGCTCATCGGCGGCCATCCATGGCCGCCGAAGGTCCCGGGTATGGACAGCCCGACCCCGCTACGAGACGCTTTTTTGATTCCCCGATTCCCCGATTCCCCGCCTCACCGTCTCACCGTCTCACCGTCCCACCGTTTCACCGATACAGCAGGTAGCTTTCGCGGCGTTCCAGGTAGGCTTTGAACGCCACCTGCTCGGCCGCTGAGGGTGCCGGGGGGTGGTTCCTGGCCAACTGTTCGGCCATGTGGCGGCTTCCCAGGGCCTTGAGGAAACCGGTCGCGGAGCCGTCTTCATTTTCGTAGTTCGCGAACAGGTTTTGGTCCGGGGCGATTTCGACCAGTTCGGCCATCAGCGCCAGGCCGACCGCGGCCGGGTCGACCTGGCTGAAGTCAGTGACGTGCAGTTGTACGCCTTGCAGGGTTTCGCCTGACCCGGTCGCGTAGCGTGGCGAGTAGGTCAGCGGCCGGAAGGCGATGCCCGCAAGGTCACGTTCCGCCATGGCCGCGGCAAAGGCGCGGCTGTCCAGCCAGGGGGCACCCATCAGCTCAAACGGCGTGGGCGTGCCGACGCCTTCATTGAGCCGCCTCAGTTCACCGATGATGCCGGTCATCGCATAGAAGTAGCTGCTCTCCCAGCGCGGAATATGCTGCGACGGCGGCACCCACAACCAGCCGAGCTCGCCGTAGGTCATGCCCCGTTGCCAGCCATCCATCGGGATGACCCGCAGGTCGATGTCCGGCACCCGTTCCGCCTGGATCATGGTTGCCCATTCGCCCGGCGTCAGGCCGTAAACCTGCGGCACCGGGTGGATGCCGATAAACGACAGCAGGTCATCATCGATCATCGGGCCGCCCACCACCCTGCCGCCCAGCGGGTCCGGGCGGTCGAGCACCCACACGGCCACGCCGGCCTCGGCGCAGGCTTCCATCAGGTAGGTCAGTGACGACACGAACGTGTAGCTGCGGCTGCCCACGTCCTGGATGTCGTAGAGCACGATGTCCAGGCCCTCGAGCATTTCCGGCGTGGGCTTGCGGGTGGCGCCATACAGGCTCGCCACCGGGATACCCGACACCGGATCGATGTCCGCGGCGACCTTGTCGCCGGCAAAGTACTGTCCACGCACGCCGTGCTCGGGGCCGAACAGGCGTACCACGTCGACGTCCGGCAGCGCGCGCACCACGTCGATGGTCGATACCAGCTGCCGGTCGACGCCGGTCGGGTTAGTGAGAATGCCGACGCGCTTGCCGGCCAGCGCATCGGCGTGGTCACGCGCCAGGACTTCCACGCCCGGCAGGACCTCGGCGCCGGCCATCCGGGTCACGCCCATACAAACGATCAGCAGTGTCACCACCAACAGTCGAATCGTTACGTTCATCTTGCCACTCCTGGATCCAGGGTTTTTTCCATTCGAATCAGCCGGGCGCTCACGTTTGCGCCAGCGTGGCGCTGGTAAAAGCCCACCGGGCCGACCCAGGGGATGACTGAGGCCTTGAAACCCTGCCGTTGCAGGTCGCGCAGACAGCGCTTCAGCAGTACACCACCGATGCCCAGTCCGCGTGCTTCGGGCAACGTGCCCATGGGCCCGAACCAGCCCGCGGCGGTATTGTTACCGCCCCAGGCCGCAAAACCCAACAGCTGGTCACCGCGCCAGGCCAGGTGAACGCCGACGGGGTCGAGCGCCAGTGCCCGCTCGATTTCATCGATCCAGGTGCCGCCGAAATGGTTCGCCAGCACCTTGAGTTGCTCATGATCGCCGGCAACGGCGCGACGCACTGTCACACCCTGCCTGAGCAGCCCAGCCTCGTCGCCATCAGTCGTCCAGTCCTGCCCATCCAGCACGACCGTCATGTTTTCCGTTTCTCCGCTCACGCGATATCCGTGCTTTTGCAGGAACGTGAGACCCGCCCCGTAGCGGTCATCCACCCCCGGCGACAGGTAATTGGGTGGTGAACCGCCGATACGCACGAGGCGGGCCCCATGCGTTTGCAGCGCCGTCTCCGCGCCTTTGAGCAACCTTGACCCGATACCGGCCCCGCGCTCAGCCGGCGCAACCGCCAGCATCTTCAGGTAGCCGACTACGTCACCTTGAGCCTTGCGAATGACGCCGAGCGCGAAACCCTGGACCTCCCCGTCCGTTTCCAGCACCTCGTGAAACACCACGCCGGGGTCTTCCCAGGCCTTTTCAATCAACAGGATCTCGTTGATGGGGTCGTGCGGCGCGGCGTGGTTCCACATCGCCACGATGCGTCCGGCATCGCCGCGTTGCGCCGCGCGCAGGGTCAAGCCGGGTCGCCGTCGGCGGGCGCCGCGTCTTCCTTGCGGCCGAAACGCGGATCCAGCGGAATCAACTTCACCACCAGGAAGGACGGGATGGTGGCGATCAGCACCCAGATGAAAAAGTTCTGGTAGCCGAGTTGCTCCTGTACCCAGCCGCTGGCCATGCCCGGCAACATCATGCCCAGGGCCATGAAGCCGGTGCAGATGGCGAAATGCGCGGTCTGGTATTTGCCCTGCGACACGTACAACAGGTAGAGCATGTAGGCGGTAAAACCAAAACCGTAGCCGAACTGCTCGACGCCAACGGCGGCGTTGACCACCCAGGCGCTCTCGGGCTGGGTGACCGACATGAAGAAGTAGACGACGTTTGGCAGATTAATGGCCGCCACCATCCACCATAGCCAGTGTTTCAGGCCGTTACGAGCTGCCAGCAGGCCGCCGATGATGCCGCCCGCCGTCAGCAGCAGCATGCCCACCGTGCCGTAGACGAAGCCGACTTCGGCCGTGCTCATGCCAAGGCCACCGGCGGCGCGGTCATCAAGCAGGAACGGCGCCGCGATCTTCACCAGCTGTGCCTCGGCGAAGCGAAACAGCAGCATGAACGCCAGGATGATGATGATGCCGCGCTTGCGGAAGAAGCTCGCAAAGACCTCGCCAAAACCGGCGAACACGCCGCGCAAGGAGGGATCCGGTCCCGGCCGGTCGACGGCGGGACGTGGTAACGCGAACTGGTGCCAGGCGGCGAAGATCACGAACAATCCCGCCAGGCCGTAGAACGTTACCGCCCAGGCCCGCTGCACATCGCCCCACTTTGTTTCCAGGTAGCCCGCCAGCATGACCAGGAGCCCCTGCCCCGTGATCATCGCAACCCGGTAGAAGGTGCTGCGAATGCCGACGAAAAACGCCTGCTGGTGCGGCGTGTTGCCCAGCATGTAGAAACCGTCTGCAGCGATGTCATGGGTGGCCGAACTGAAGGCCAGCAGCCACAGGAACGCCAGCGAGTAACGGAAGAAATCGTCACCGGGCAGCGTCAGCGCCACACCGGCAAGGCCCGCGCCGATCAGTAACTGCATGGCCAGTATCCAGCCGCGCCGCGTGCCCAGCACATCCACCACCGGGCTCCACAACGGCTTGATGACCCAGGGCAGGTACAGCCAGCTGGTGTACAGCGCGATCTCGGTGTTTGAAATGCCCAGGCGCTTGTACATGATGACCGACACGGTCATCACCAGTACGTAAGGCAGGCCCTCGGCGAAATACAGGCTCGGAATCCAGGTCCACGGGCTGCGGCGGCCCGCCTGGCGCGACTCGGTCATCGCGCCGTTGTCACTCAAGGTGCATCACCCCGAACGACGCTCGATGTTGGCGCCCAGCCCCGCCAGTTTCTGCTCGAGTTTCTCGTAGCCACGGTCCAGGTGGTAAATGCGGTTGACGACGGTCTCGTCCTCCGTGGCCAGGCCGGCCAGGATCAGGCTGGCGCTGGCGCGCAGGTCGGTGGCCATGACGGGTGCGCCGCTCAGGCCGCCGGGACGGCCGCGCACGATGGCGACCTGGGTCTTGGGCGTGATGTCCGCGCCCATGCGTACCAGTTCCTGCACGTGCATGAAGCGGTTTTCGAAAATCCGCTCGGTAATGACCGACGTGCCGTTGGCCACCGTCATCAGGGCCATGAACTGGGCCTGAAGGTCGGTCGGGAACCCGGGGTACGGCGACGTGGCGATGTCCACCGAGGTCCAGGACTCGCAGGGCTTCACCCGCATCCAGTCGTCACCGGTTTCGATGTCGAATCCGCACTCGGTCATGCGGCGGATCAGCGCATCCAGGTGGCTGGGCACGCAATCCTTCACGGTGACGTCGCCGCCGGTGATGGCGCCGGCGATCAGCAGCGTGCCGGCCTCGATGCGATCCGGCACCACGCGGTGCTCGCAGGCGTGCAGCGATTCCACGCCCTCGATGGTGATCACGCTACTGCCGTCACCGGTGATCCTCGCACCCATGGCGCGCAGGCAGTCGGCGAGGTCGACGATTTCCGGCTCCTTGGCGGCGTTTTCCAGCACCGTCGTGCCGTCGGCCAGCACGGCCGCCAGCATCAGGTTCTCGGTGCCGCCTACCGTGACGTTTTCGAACACGATGCAGGTGCCGTGCAGCCGCTCGGCCGTGGCATGAATGTAGCCGTTCTCGATCTCGATCTCGGCGCCCATCTGCCGCAGCGCTTCGATGTGAAAGTTCACCGGCCGCGAGCCAATGGCACAACCGCCCGGCAGGCTCACCTCGGCTTTGCCGTAGCGGGCCACCAGGGGCCCCAGGCAAAGAATGCTGGCGCGCATCTTGCGCACGATATCGTACGGCGCGACCTGCTCTTCGCAGGCCTTCGCATGCACGACCATCGTGCCGCCGTCGCGTTCGCAGCGGGCGCCAAGATGTTCGAGCAGCAGGACCGTCGAATCGATGTCGACCAGGCCCGGAACATTGTCGAACCGGAACTCGCCATCGGCCAGGAGGGTAGCGAAAAGCAACGGCAGGGCGGCGTTCTTGGAGCCCCCCGTCGTCACTTCGCCATGAAGGGCGTTACCGCCATTGATGATGATGCTGTCCACGCGCCGTATGATACGGTATCGGCCGCGGCGGGCGTAGGCTGAATGGCCCGCCCGGAGCCAATTGCCACGGGATTGCCACCTTTGGAACAGAACCGGGAGTCGCCACACGAATGTCACGCGCCATTTTGTTTGCGGGGCTCGTCCTGCTGAACGCCGACGCCATTGCCGAACAGGCCGACTGGCAGCCCGCCAACCGGCTCTACGACCGCGAAGTCCTGTCCGCGCCACCTTTGCTGCCCGCCCACCTGGACCAGGCAAAGGGGGCGTGTGATATCGGCACCGCCGGTATGGCCGACGCCGAATACCGTAGCGCGGAAGAAGTGGGCTACGGCCGGGAGGGCTGGGAAGACCGCGTCGCGGCCAACTGGACCTTTTTCAACGTCTCTCCTTACCTGGGTAAAGTGCTGGTCATCGACAGTCGCCGGCAGGGTGACGCGATGGCATTCCGGTACCTGGCCAACGGCACCCACCGGGACCTGTACGAGCCCTGGAGTTCGTCCAAGATCATGGCATTCACCGCCGCCATCGCGGCTGTTCGCCAACAGGGCATCGGCGCCGACGCCATGGTCGGGGATTACCGCGTCGCCGACCTTGTGACCAGCGTCAACAGCTACGCGCCACACGGCAAGGCCGACGGCAATTCCAACGCCATCTCGTCGTGGCTGCTGAACGTCGCCGGCCGCGACAATGTGACGGCCCTGTTCCACGAGCGCTGGCTGCGGATGGCCGACCCGCGTATCCGGCTGCGCGGTGCCTATGCCTCGCTGGTGTTCGACCCGGGCACCACCACCTGGCGTAGCGGCGACGGCGACCGCGAGGCCGAAATCGCCACTTACGCCGAAAATGCCGATGACCCGGGCTACCAGGCCTATCGCTGCGATGACTGCGGCCTGACCGGCAATAAACCGATGACAACACTGGCGCAGGCCGAGTGGCTGAAACGCCTGGCCACGCACGACACCGTGCCGTCAACGCGCCACCCCGGCCTGGAGTCTTCCGATATCGACGTGCTGCTGGAGGGTCGCGCCGATGGTCCGGACCGTCCCGTGGGCGGCATGCGCGCCGGGATCGGCCGGATGCTAACGCGCGCCATGGCCGATGCCATCGCCGTGGACACACCTGGCCTGGCCGGCAAAGACGCGAAGACCGTCCTTGATAGCGCCACCGACGGTCGCTGGAGCGCGTGGCAGAAACTCGGCGCCGGCCCCAGCGAAACCCGTGGCGCCAGCGAAGTGGTGATGCTCGCCCACGTCTGCCTGCCCGGCTACCAGGGCGGCCGCGCGTTCACCGTCGCCGCGCAGGCCGGCGTACCGGGTGCGACCGAGGAAAACGTATCGGTTGCCGCCCAGCAACTGGAGCAGGTGCTCGCGGTCGCCATGCGGCAGTTGCTGGTGGGCAGTAAGCAGTAAGCAGTAAGCAGTAAGCAGTAAGCAGAGAATAGTGCAGTAACCTTGACTGAGATCCAGGGTCAATCGCTAAACCCACTGTCACGACTCGAACCTTCGGGCTACCATTCAGTCAGAATGTTTACTGTATTTACTGCTCACTGCTTACCGCTTACTGCTTACTGCTTACCGCTTACTGCTTACCGCTTACTGCGAAAAACACTGAAAAATGAACGATAACACCGAAAAAGCCATCCTCGCCGGCGGTTGCTTCTGGGGCATGGAAGACCTGTTCCGGCGCCAACCGGGTGTCCTGGCCACGCGTGTGGGTTACACCGGCGGCGCCGAGCAGAACGCGACTTACCGAAACCACGAGGGCCATGCGGAGGCCATCGAGGTGATTTTCGACCCCGCGCAGACGACCTTTCGCGACCTGCTGGTGTTTTTCTTCCAGATGCACGACCCGACCACGGTGAACCGCCAGGGCAACGATATCGGCACAAGCTACCGTTCGGCGATTTTCTACACCACCGACAAGCAGCACGAAGTTGCCGAGATCACCATCAAGGAAATCGATGAAGCCGGGTTCCTGCCCGGAAAGATCGTCACCGAGGTGGAACCGGCCGGCGATTTCTGGGAGGCCGAACCCGAGCACCAGGACTACCTGGTGAAGAACCCGGGGGGCTATACCTGCCATTTCGTGCGCCCGGAGTGGAAACTACTGAAGTAAAACAGTCCCCACGCGAACGCGCTGAAACCCGGTCCAGGCCACGAGCAGCCTGCTGTTTTCGATCCCAACCATGCGGGGAAATCCGCTGGCACGCCCGGATTCCAACTCGACCAGGTCATGCCGCCCCGTGACGGCGCCAGCCGGGTTAAAAAGCGCCAGCCGAAGGACGCCGCGCTCACCAACTTCGGCCAGCCAGGCCAGCGCGAAACCGTCGTTCGTCCAGGCCAGGTCGACCCGGCCCAGGGCGATGCCCGCGTCGAGCGTGACGGGTGACGAAAACGTCCGGCCGGCGTCCATCGATTGCGCGATGCGCACCCGGGGAATGCCATCATTGGCCAGTGTGAACCACGCCACCACGACCGTCGACCCACGGGCCAGGACAGCCGGGCCATTCACCGGGCAGGCGTTAATCTGCCACTGGTCGTCATGCACCGCCACCGGCTTGGACCAGCCGGTCGCTTCCCGTCGCACCAGCATGATGTCCCGGACCTCGTCGTCACTTCGGTCCCGATAAACCACCACGGGACCTTCCCCCGTGAGGGCGGCCGCCGTTGCGCAGCAATCACAGACCCGCGCATCCAGCAGGGCGCCGCCGCGCACACCGCCCGTACGATCAATGCGGGCGGTTCGGAGCGTCATCGCGCCGTGGGCGGCGTGGCCGTCATGCCCTTCGCTGGCACTCATACCCCCATCAACCACGGCCGGCGCCGTCTCGCGGCCGTCAAGCCATACCAACCCCAGTTCCGAGTCACCTGACGGGTAATTACTGACGAAACCGTGTTCGGTGAACGTGCCGTCGTCGTGCGGACTGAATGCGGGTGACCACGTCACGCCCTGGTCATGGCTCACCGCTGCCTTCACATCGTAGGCATAGGTCCCTTTTCCAGAGCGTTCCAGCCAGTGGGCCAGCCAGGTGCCGCCTGGCATCACGGCGAGCCCCGGCGTATCCGCCCAGTTGGCGAAGTAGCCATCACCTTCATGAACGGTGCCAACGGTACCGAACGTTCCATTGTCGAAATGCGCGAAACTGAAGCGATGTCCTTCTGTCGTGGGCTGTAACCACGTCAGCACGGCTTCCCCGGTGCCGACGGTCACCAGCCGTGGCGCAAGACTACCGTCTGCCGCCGGTGAGTCAATCTCGACAAACTCGACCGCCGCTGCGATGGGCGCCAGTACCAGCGTGAGCACTAGCCATACGGTTCGATGTGCAAACCCCATCATCGACCCCAGATCTCGCGCACCAGGCGCAGGAAATTCAGGCCCAGTACCTTTTCGATCACGGTTTCGGACAGCCCCTGCTTCGCCATCAAGCGCGCCAGTTTCCGGAACTGGTCGGGGCCCTGCAGGTCCGGCAGGAACGGCACGACGCCCGGCTTCTCACCGCGCGCACTGATGCCCGCGGCCTTTCGCCGCGCGATCTCGTCGTCAATCAGCTTGTGATACGCCGGCATGTCATCGACCGCCGTGGTGCCCCCGTCGGTGCCGATGCCGACGTGGTCTTCCCCGCACACGTTGATGGCGTGGAGGATATGGCGAACCACGTCTTCGGCCACGGGGAAACTGTCCTCGGCCAGGAACGGCATGAAATAGATGCCGACCACGCCACCACCGTCGGCGATGCCCCGTAACTCCTCGTCGGTCTTGTTGCGCGGCAGGTCGCTGAGCGCGCGACAGCCGGTGTGGCTGATGCAGATCGGCGCCGACGTCGCGTCAATGGCATCCAGGCAGGTCTGCTCGCCGCTGTGGCTCAGGTCGACCAGGACACGGTTGGCGTTCAGCGCCGCCACCACGTCGCGCCCGAACGTCGTCAGGCCCGTGTTTTCAGGCACCATGGAGCCCGCGCCGACCGCGTTGGCGCCGTTGTAGGTCAGCTGGATGATCCGCGTGCCCAGCCCGGCGAACGTGTCCACCCGCGACGCGTCACCGCCCAGCATCGCCGTGTTCTGGAAGCCGAAAATGACGCCGGTGCGACCGCTGACCCGGGCAGTCTCGATATCGGCCGCCGCCAGCACTTTCACCAACCGCTCCGGGTAGGCCTCGACGTTGCGATTCCAGCGGGCGATTTCATTCACCGTGTATTCGTAGGGTTCGGAATCCCCGGACACGTAACCCAGCGTCACGTTAATCGCCGTGGTCCCCGATGCCCGCAGGTCATCCAGGGCACGCGCGTCCAGGTAGGTGCCGCTCTCACCCACGGCTTCCTGGCTATTTTCGGCTTTGGCGAGTCGCAGGTTGGGGTTGCCGATGCCGCCCAGGGCATTGAACACCAGCGGCAGGTCGTCGTACTCAATCGGGTCGGTCGACGCCCGTAACACCGTGGATGTCAGCCCTGATCCTGCCAGGGTAGAAGCGGCAATGGCATGCGCCAGAAGTTGTCTGCGGTTCAGCGTCGTCATGGTGCTCACATCAGTATCAGGGCTGGAATTCAGATCGGGGCCAGGCGTGGCCGTGCTTGACGGTCAATTCAAGACTACTGAGATTGGCGATATCTTCCAGCGGATTTTCGCGTATCAACAGGAAGTCTGCCCGTTTGCCGACGGCGATCGAGCCGGTCTGCGAATCGATCCCAAGTACGCGGGCGCCGACCAGCGTTGCCGCGTGAATCAGCGCCAGCGGTTCAATGCCCGCATCATGCGCCAGCGCGGCAAGTTCATCGTGCAGCGCCGGCCACGGGTCATCCGGCGGGTTGACGAAATCGGAGCCGGTGGAAATCATCACGCCGCGGGCCACGGCCTGGCGCACCAGGGCTGCCGCGAATTCGGGCGAGCAGCCGGTGAACGGTGTATCACCCTCCGGATGCCGTTCTTCATGGCGCGCCAGGGCTCGGCCGTAAAGGCCCAACGTGGCGTCCAGGATGGTACCGCGAGCCTTCATTTCGTCGAGAACCGCGGTGATCCGGGCATCGCCTGGGTCGGTCTCGGAGTAGTCGGGCGTCATGTCGTGGTGATAGGTCGCCGGTACGGTTTCCGTCGTCTCAAATACCAGGCGGCATACATGCGAGGTGACATCCACGCCCGCCGTGACCACGTCGAGGGGCGAGGCCTGGAAAACGGTCGAATGCGCCCACACCGGCACGCCCTGGCGGTGCGCATCGTCGGTAACGCGCTCAACCTGTTCGGCCGGCAGGTTCGCGTAAATCTTGATGCCGGATGCCCAGGTGCCACGCGCCATGGCCACGGCCTGCGGCATATCGGTATCGGCATCAATCGCCTGCATCCACGGCACCTGCCCCGCCATGGCGCCGCGGGCAGATGACGCCGGCCGCGGGTCCTCGAAGAAACTCTCACCGGCCATCAGCGCCGAGTAGTAAACGTCCGGACCGGCGATACGGTCAAGCCGGGTATCGCGCGCCAGGCCCGCCAGCACGCGGATGTCGCCGGCCATGTCACGCACCGAGGTAATGCCACCGTAGAGCTGCCGACGCAGGGCGACCAGCGGCGTTTCCTCCTCGGGAACGGTGGCCAGGTGTACGTGCGTATCGACCAGGCCCGGTAACAGGTAGCGACCATCGCCATCAATCAGCTCGTCACCGTCCGCCCGGGAACCGGCGAACGCCGACATCGGCACGATATCCGCGATCCGGTCGCCCTTCACCAGCAGTGCCATGTGCTCACGCATCGGCGCGCCGGTGCCATCAATAATGTTGATATTGGTGTACCAGCGCGCGCTTTCCCCGGCGAAACCGGGCGTGGCCGCCAGCCAGCAACCAAGGACGACCCCGATCATCCTTACCCGCGCACGGCCGTGTTCATGTTCTGGTGGCATCGACATCTCCCTGGTCCAGGTCGCATCCTAACCCATGCGGTACACTCGCCGGATGCAAAAAATCACACTGCGCACACTGCCACTCGCACTCGCCCTAGTCACACAGAACACCACCGCCGAAGAACCCGCCTGGGACAACCCGGCAGACCGGTACAAGGACGCCTGGCGCGCTCACGCGGACGCCACCTGCCCGATACCAGTCGATGACATCCGTCACTTCGTCTACTTCGCACGCGACCGTGACCGGCTGCGTGACCACCCCCTGCTGACCCACGACCGCCTTGAAGGTGCCCAGGTCATGTACCTGTGGTCGGAACTGGAACCCGAACGCGGCGTATACAATTTCGACCGAATCGAGACAGACGTCGAACTGCTGGAAGCGTACGGCAAGAAGCTGTGGATCCAGTTGCAGGACGCCACGTTCTACGACCAGTACCAGCCCGCACCGGCCTACATGCTGAGCGATGAGTTCAGCGGCGGCGCCGTGCGCCAACACACAGACGAGGGCGAAACCGAAGGCTGGGTGGTGAAACGCTGGAACCCGGCCGTGCGTGAGCGTTTCGCGGCGCTGCTCGGCGCACTCGCTGAGCGATTCGACGGCCGCATCGCCGGCATCAACCTGCAGGAAACCGCGATCGGTGTGCGCACGGAAACCTCACCGGACTTCACACCCGCAGCCTACGTCGAGGCACTGAAGGCCAACATGTCGGCGCTGGGCGCCAGCTTCGAAATATCCGCCACGATGCAGTACGCCAACTTCATGCCTGGCGAGTGGCTGCCCTGGGAGGATGAGGGCTACCTGGAATCGATCTACCGGCATGGACAGGAAATCGGGGTCGGACTGGGCGCGCCGGACCTGATGGTCACCCGTCGCGGCCAGTTGAACCACGCGCTGGCCATGATGCACGAGCACGACTACACCGTGCCGCTGGGCATCGCCGTACAGGACGGCAACTATGTGGGGGTCACCGGCCGGGAAACCGCGACGGACCAGGATCAGGACAGCCTGGTGCCCCTGCTGCACGCGTTCGCGGCGGATTTTTTGAACGTTAAACTGATGTTCTGGGTCGACCAGCCCCCCTATTTCGAGCAACAGGTCATCCCCTGCCTGGGCGATGCCCCCCTGCAATAGGCAACCACCCCTATAAAAAAACCGGCGCACCAGGCGCCGGTTTCCTTAACTTACTGACTGTCCGGATCTGGGCCGGGCCCGTGAAAGGCCCGGCTCATCAATCCATTCGCCTTACGCGCGACCCGGTCGCATGTACCAGGCCATACCCAGCACCGACAGCAGCATCAGCAGCAGGGCCAGCGGCTGGTCAGCCGGGACCGGTACTGCCGGACGCGGCGGCGGCGGCGGCGGTGCCGGCGGCGGCGGGTTCGCCGAACAGAACGGTGTGGCCGGCGGGTAACTCACCACGGCGCTTGTCGTCGGGTTTACCTCGAACTCGATCCGCATCGTCGGACGCAGGCCGTCATCGATCTCCTCCCAGACACCGTTGACCAGTTCCCAACCGGGCCAGTCGATGGCAATGTCATCCGGACCCAGTACCGTTCCGGGCCACACCACCCGGCCGCTGAGCGGCTGGTTGGTCAACTCTTCGACCAGCTCGTTGGACCCGTCTTCCTTGTACCAACGGATCGTGACCGGATCGCTACCTGGGCTGAAGTTTTCAGCATCAAGGCTGTAATCCACCCAGGGCGTGTCCGAGATGCACTGCTCAGTCAACACGCTGGCCGCCAGCGTGGGCTCCGAGTTCTCGAAAGTACACACCACGGTCTCGTTGTTGCCCAGCGTTACGCTGGCCGGATCGTCGCCGTTGTCACACGTGGCGCTGTCCAGGTTCCAGCCGTCAGGCACGGTCTCGGCGATGTCGTAGGTCCCCGCGAGGATGTCCGGGAAGACCTGCGAACCCGAACCGTCCGTCGTGGTGATTTCGAAATCACCCAGCTCCACGCTGGTGAACTGGAAGGCACGGTCCGTGCCGTTGGCCACCTTGACCACCGACAGGCTGCCGCGTTCGACCGTGGCATTGGCGTCCGCCTGGTTCGACTGGGCGTCATCATCGCCGTTGGCGCGTGCCACGTTCAGCACGTTGCCGTCGTCGATATGCGTCTGGTCGATGGTCAGGCTGCCGGTGCAGTCCATGGTCTCGGTCGGACCCAGTTCGGTCAGCGGACAGCTGGCATCGGTGATCAGCGGATCATCGATGCTGATGCCCGTTACCGTCGTATTGCCGGTGTTGGTCACGCGGAAGGTGTAACTGAGCACGTCACCCACTTCTGAGTACGTGGTCGGCGTCACCGTCTTGTCCAGATTCAGGCTGCGGTCCTGCACTGCGGTGACCGTGAACGTCGATGCGTTAGAGCTGACACCGTCGATCGTCGCCGTGGCCTGGTTGATAATCGAACCATTGTCGATGTCTTCCTGGGTGACCGTGTCGGTCGCCATACAGACGACGACGTCACCTGGTGCGAAGTCCGTCACGACCGGGCAGTCCACCGTCATGATCTGGTCATCGGTGACGCTCAGCGGACCGGTCAACGTGGTGTTGCCCGTGTTGGTGACCGTGTAGTCGTAGCTGATGATGTCACCCACCGCCGAGTACGTGGTCGGCGCGCCGACCTTGTCCAGGCTGATCGTACGGCGCTGGACGGCGTTGACCGTCACCGTGTCCGTGTTCGACGTCACGTCACCATCCTGTCCGTCACCCTGGCCGGTGGCCTGGGCGATGTTCGTGATGGAGCCAAAGTCGATATCGCCCTGGACGATCGTGTACATGGCCGTACAGGTCATCGATGCGCCAGCGCCGAGACTGTCCTGCGGACAGCTGATCACGCCAAGCTGGTCGTCAGTCAGAACAATGCCCTGGATATCCGCATTGCCCTGGTTGGTCAGCTCGTAGCTGTAGGTGATGACGTTGTCGACAGCGTTGTAGATCGCCACGTCAGCAGACTTGTCCAGCACCAACTCCACGTTCTGGATGTTGTTGATGGTTGCCTGCGAATTGTTCGACGTGGCCGGTCCCGCGCTCGCCGATGCGATATTGGTGATCGAATCCACGTTGAAGTCAGCGGCAACGATCGTGCGAGTGGTCTGGCAGGTGATGCTCTCACCCGGGTCCAGGTTACCGTCGTTGTTGCCCACCGTGCTCAAGGCCGGACAACTCGGCGCAGGCTGGTTGGCGCCGGTCTGGTCGTCAGTCACCGAAACCGGTCCTGGCAGCGAGACGTTACCGTCATTGCTCACCAGGTAGGTGTAGGTAATGACATCGCCGTCGTTGATGTAATTCCCCGGGTTGGCAGACTTCGACAGCGACAGGGAAGAATCCTGCTGCGCCGTCACGGTCGCCTGGGCCTGGCCAGAGTTGACGCTGTCAGCGCTGGCCGTTGCCGTGTTGGTGATTGAACCGGCGTTGATATCGGCCTGGTCGATGTTCCGCGAAGCGGTACACACGACGGACTCACCCGGATCCAGGTTGCCATCGTTGTTGCCTACCGTGCTCACGGCCGGGCAGGTGACGGTTTCCTGGTCATCGTTAACCGTGACCGGGCCCGCCAGCGAGACGTTACCGTTGTTGGTGACGGTGAAGCTGTAGTTGATGATGTCACCAACCATGCCGTACTGGGTCGGGTTGGCCATCTTCTGCAGGCCCAGCGAACGGTTCTGCTGTGCGTCGATGGTGGCGAAGTCCTCGTTGGAGTCCGTACCGTCGGCGCTGGCCGTTGCCAGGTTCAGTACCTGGCCGCTATTCAGGTCGGCCTGGGTGATGGTACGCGTGGTTGAACACACGATCATCTCGCCCGGGTCGAGGAAGCCGTCCATGTTGCCGACGGTGCTGACCGCCGGACACGTCGGCGCCGGCTGGTTCGCGGCAGTCTGGTTGTCGACCAAGGTCACCGGGCCGGCCAGGCTGACGTTACCCGTATTGGAGACTTCGTAGTTGTAGGTGATGATTTCGCCTACGAAGCTGAACGAGTCCGTCGTTTCCATGGCCTGGTTCAGGGCCGCCTTGCGAAGCAGCAATGCCGGGTTCTGGATTGCCGCCACCGTGGCGCCGTCCATATCCGTGGCCGTATCCGCGCCATACTCGCCCGTCACGGTTGCAGTATTCACCAGGTTGCCACCGGCATTCAGGTTGGCCTGCGTGAACGTGTACATGGCCGAACAGACCACGCTCTCGCCCGCGTCGAGCGAGCTCGAACCGTTGGTGAACGGGTCGCCACCACTGGTGTTCTGGCAGCTGATCGGCCCCAGGCCGGACAGCGGGTCGGACACGGTCACGTTATCCAGCGTAATCGGGCCATCGTTCAGCACGGTGAACGTGTAGGTCACCGGCGTATTGGCCATCGTCACGGAAGTCGGCGACGCGGTCTTGTTGATATTGATGGAGCCCTGCACCACGTTCGTGAACGTACAGGTCACATCGTCGCCCGGCAACAGCGTGATGCCGGCCGTCGGGTCGCCCTTGCCGCTGTCGCAGACCGCGCTTTCCAGCGTGATGCCTGCCGGCAGGACAACCGTGTTCTCGAGAATCTGCACGCCGGTGCCCGCATCCGGGACGGCCAGCGTGAAGCTTTGTTCATCCGGATTGCCACCCGTCGGGCTCAGCGTGAAGGCGCTGGTGCCATCAATGGACGGTGACAGCGTGAAGTCGAAGTCCTGGCCGCCCGGTACAAACACCTTGCGCACGGTCAGGGTCGCATTGCGCACTTCCACGGGTACGTTGACGGTACCCAGGCGGCACTTGGGGTTGTTCGCGTTCGGCTCGAAAGAAAATCCAGTGCTGGAGTTGAACGGATCAGGGCCCGGGTCGCCACAGCTGCTGGTATTGGGATTGTTCTGCCAGGTAATGGCACCCTGAAGGTCCAGCATGCCGTCGTTGTCAGAGTCTGCGCACGTCAGCGTAATCGGGCCGATTAGCTGCTCGATCGTGACGTCAGCATCTGCGGAGTCATTACATTGGTCGGCACCGTTTTCCAGGTCGAGAAAGCCATTACCATTGATGTCGGCACCCGGAAGGGAAGACACGAAACACGATGCCCCATCCGCCGGCGGAAGGTTGTTGGCCCCGAGCGGCACGGCCACGGTCGGGTCGTTACCCGATTCACCGATCCATACCAGCGGATCGTAGCGACCCTGGCCATTCTGGGTCAGCTGCAGAGCCACCGTAACGGTGATTTCCTCGCCATCCATACACTCAGTCTGGCCACTTTCTACCAGGGTCTGGGCAATGTCGATGTCATTGGATGAACAGCCGAACATCGCGCCGTCAAAATTGCCCGGACAGACAAAGTTGCTGCGAGTAACCGCCGGAAGGATCTGCGCCGTTGCCATGGTCGGCATGACCGAGGCCACAGCCAGTGCGAGCAGGGAAAGTGTTTTTGTCGCCGGTGCGAAACGGCTGACGCGAGATACGCGCTCACGCGCGTTCGAGTGACAACCGTTGCCGGCTGCTAAAACGGACAGGAACCGCATGTGGTCTCCCCTAAATATTCATTCTCGGAAGTTCCCGGCATCCGGCCAGTACACTCCCTTTATATTGATGCCGACCGTCCCTGTCGGCCCCTGAAAACAGCTTTGGATCAACGTGCGTCGTTTGATCCGGGGCTGTTCCCCCGTTCAGAGTCACACGGCAAAACATGCCGTGCACCCGCAACATATTAAAACAACTTAACGTGAAAAGTACACAGACATGTCATCAGTCTTAAAAACCGATAAGCGGTGACGAAAGTCTGCAGTTACCCTGATATACGCATTCCAGGGCGGGTTAATATCAGGCGAATGACCGCCCGAGCGGTTTTGGCTATAGCCAGATCGCCGAAATGGCTATAGCCAGGCTGGATCGCCCCGATCAGTCGCTTTTTCCCGCAATAAATTTGTACACCACGGCGCCCAGCAAACCGCCCACGATCGGCGCCAGCCAGAACAGCCACAGCTGGCCCACGGCCCAGTCGCCCACGTACAGCGCGACGCCCGTGCTGCGCGCCGGGTTCACCGAGGTGTTGGTCACCGGGATACTGATCAGATGGATCAGGGTCAGGCACAGGCCGATGGCGATGGGCGCGAAGCTCGCGGGGGCGCGTTTGTCGGTGGCGCCCAGGATGACGACGATGAACATCATGGTCATGACCACTTCGCAGACCAGCGCGGCGGTGAGCGTGTAGCCGCCGGGCGAGTGCTCGCCGTAGCCGTTGCTGGCGAAACCGCTGGCCGATGCGTCGAAGCCGGCCTGGCCGGAAGCAATCAGGTACAGCACACCGCCGGCGACGATGCCGCCCAGCACCTGGGCGATGATGTACGGGGCCAGGTCTTTGGCCGGAAACCGGCCGCCGGCCCAGAGGCCGAATGACACGGCGGGATTCAGGTGACAGCCGGAAATGTGGCCGATGGCGAACGCCATGGTCAGCACCGTCAGGCCGAAGGCCAGTGACACGCCGAGCAGGCCAATGCCCACTTCGGGAAACGCCGCAGCCAGGACCGCGCTGCCACACCCCCCAAGAACCAGCCAGAACGTCCCGACGAACTCTGCCGCATATGCTTTCATTTTTGAGCCTCCCTCGAATACGGCCCCACCGGCCGCCTGCCCATTCTAGGACCAGATCGCGCGACCGGGGTAGCGTCCGGGACGGCTACAGCAGGTCGGACTTCGCGTTCAGCGCCGCCAGCTTGTGTTCGTACGCCTCGCGGGTGCTGACCCGCATGGTCCTGCGTATCGCTTCGCTCATCGCGGCGCGAGCTTCGTCGTACTCCCCGGCCTCGTAATAGGCCTGGGCCATGCCGACATAGCCTTCGTGCATGTACGGCGCCAATTCAAGCGCGCGGTTGTAGTAGCGCACCGCGCTGTCGTAGTCGCCATCGTCGACCGAGTCGCGCGCGAGCAACAGCCAGTTGAACGGGCTGGGGTCTTCCATTTGCCTGAGCTGGCGCTCGATGGTGCGGGCTTCGTCGTTGCGACCCTGCTGCGCCAGCAGCACCCGGTAGTTCTTCATCAGCGACAGCTTGTTGGCCGCATGCTGGATGCCGTAGCGATACAGCGCCTCGGCGCGGATCGCGTCACCGCCGCGGCGGTGAATGACTGCCAGCGTGTTGATGGCCTCTTCGTGGTCCGGTGCGTAGCGCAGCGATTCGTGCGCATACCAGTAGGCGTTACCGAGATCGCCCTCTCCCAGGAACCGGGCGGCGACATTACGGTAGTACATGGCCACGAACTCGTCGTGCGCCAGGTTGGAAACGAAGCGCTCCCGCCCGGTCGGGAAATAATCGATGACGATGCGCGCGCGGTTGACCAGCACCAGCGAACCCGGCGTCATCTCGCCGGGGTCGAACAGCTGGCTGCGAACATGCACGCCCTTCAGGATCACCTGGTCGTCGACTTCGTAAACCGGCGCGTCACTGACCAGCTGGTAGCCGATCTGGATGTCCGCCGCCTGCGCCAGCGCCGTGGTCAGGATGGCCAGCGACAGGCAGTTGCCGCTGTGCGTGGCCAGCGCCTCGCTCGCACCGAGCGTGTCATCCTGGTAGTTGAACTGCCTGCTGAAAACATCGATGAAATCGTAGAGCCGCCGGTGCGCCGCCACCTGCCTTGCTTCCGGCGCGTTCATGAACGCCATGAACTCGTCATGCTGGGCGTCGGTGATGGCAAACAACTCGGCGGGCGCTGGCATCGGCGGTTTCGGGCCGAAGGCGCCATCGACCGGGGAATGCGGCTGCAGGATCGCCGGCACCGGTGGCGGCGCCTGTGTTTTGGCGACGTCGGCGCGATCGCCGCTGGTTGCACAGGCCTGCAACAGGCTGCCTGTTATGAGGATACCGAGCCATGCCCGGATCCTCTTTGTGTAGGAATGGGATACCCGTGACATACCCCTATCTTACCGCCGATCAGGGGTTTTGCACTTCGCAGCGTCGAATCCGACGCACGGCTGGTCGACTCAGGCGTCGACCAGTCCGTTCAGCGTCGCGCTGGGGCGCATGGCCGCCGTCGTCTTCGCGGCGTCGGGGTAGTAGTAACCGCCGATCTCCATGGCCTTGCCCTGGGCGCCGTTCAGCTCGGCGACGATGGCGGCCTCGTTGGCCTCGAGCGCCTCGGCCAGCGGCTTGAACTTCGCGGCCAGCGCCGCGTCGTCTTCCTGGTCGGCCAGTTCGCGCGCCCAGTACATGGCCAGGTAAAAGTGGCTGCCGCGGGTGTCCAGTTTGCCGACCTTGCGGGACGGTGAACGGTTTTCTTCCAGGAAGCGGCTGTTGGCCTGGTTCAGCGCATCGCCGATGACCTTCGCCTGCGCGTTGCCGGACTGCTCGCCCAGCTCCTGCAGGGACACGGCCAGGGCCAGGAACTCGCCCAGCGAATCCCAGCGCAGGTGGCCTTCTTCGACGAACTGCTGCACGTGCTTGGGCGCGGACCCGCCGGCGCCGGTTTCGTACAGCCCACCACCGGCCAGCAGCGGCACGATGGACAGCATCTTGGCGCTGGTGCCCAGCTCCAGGATCGGGAACAGGTCGGTCAGGTAGTCACGCAGCACGTTGCCGGTGACGGAAATGGTGTTCTTGCCGGCGCGTACGCGCTTCAGCGTCGCTTCCATGGCCCGGGCCGGCGACTCGATGCGGATATCCAGGCCGTCGGTGTCGTGGTCTTCCAGGTAGGTTTCCACCTTGTCGATCAGCTCGGCATCGTGCGCGCGGCGCGCGTCCAGCCAGAAAATGGCCGTGTCGCCGGTGTCGCGGGCGCGCTTCACGCCCAGGCGCACCCAGTCGCGAATCGGCAGGTCCTTCGTCTGGCACATGCGCCAGATATCACCCTTCGCCACGTCGTGCTCGAACACGACATTGCCATTGCCGTCGAGCACCTGCACCAGGCCGGCGGCGGGAATCTCGAAGGTCTTGTCGTGCGAGCCGTACTCCTCGGCCTTCTGCGCCATCAGGCCGACGTTGCAGACATTGCCCATGGTGGTCGGGTCGAAGGCGCCATTCTTGCGGCAGTCATCGATGACCGCCTGGTAGATGCCGGCGTAGCTGCGGTCGGGAATGATGGCGATGGTGTCGGCCAGCTGGCCGTCCGGGCCCCACATCTGGCCGGAGGTGCGAATGGCCGCCGGCATTGAGGCGTCGATGATGACGTTGCTGGGCACGTGCAGGTTGGTGATGCCCTTGTCGGAATCGACCATCGCCAGCGCCGGGCCGGTCTCGTAGCAGGCCTCGACATCGGCCGCGATGGCGTCGCGCTCGTCGGCCGGCAGGTCGGCGATGCGCGCGTAGACGTCGCCGATACCGTTGTTTGGCCGCACACCCAGTTCGGTGAATTTCGCGGCGTGCTTCTCAAACGCGTCCGCGTAATAGGTGGTGACCGCGTGGCCGAACATGATCGGGTCTGAGACCTTCATCATCGTCGCTTTCAGGTGCAGCGACAGCAGCACGCCCTTGTCTTTGGCTTCCTGGATGGCTTCCGCATAAAACGCCTTCAGCGGTTCGACACGCATGACGGCGGCGTCGACCACTTCGCCGGCCTGCACGGGGACAGCGTCTTTCAGCACGGTGACTTCGCCGTCCTCGGCGTGCAGCTCAATGCGCAGCGAGCCCGCATCGGCAACCGTCGCGGACTGTTCGCTGGAGAAATAGTCGCCGTCTTCCATGTGCGCGACGCGGGTCTTCGACTTCGACGACCATTCGCCCATGGAATGCGGGTTGGCCTGGGCGTACTGCTTGACGGCGTCGGCCACGCGGCGGTCGGAGTTACCCTCGCGCAGCACCGGGTTCACCGCGCTGCCCAGTACCTTGGCGTAACGCTGCTGGATATCACGTTCCTCGTCGGTCGACGGCTCGCCCGGGTAGTCCGGAATCGCAAAACCCTGCGCCTGCAGTTCGGCAATCGCGGCGTTCAGCTGCGGCACCGAGGCACTGATGTTCGGCAGCTTGATGACATTCGCCTCGGGCGTCTTGACCAGTTCACCCAGTTCCGCGAGCGCATCGGGCACCCGCTGGTCTTCGGCCAGCGACTCCGGGAACTGCGACAGGATTCGGGCCGCCAGCGAAATGTCCTTCGTGGACACATCCACGCCGGCAGGGCCGGTAAACGCGCGGATAATCGGCAACAGGGAATAGGTAGCGAGGGCGGGCGCCTCGTCGGTCAGGGTATAGATGATGTTTGCGGTCATGACGTCGTTGTACAGCGTTCTCGTTTCATCAGAATGACGCGGCCGCCGTCCTGGCGACACGCGATACCGGTGCACCCGCGCGCGCGAAAGCGCCCATCGGGAGCTCGAAAATCATCGGGAACGTGAGCCCTGCTCCAACGAAAGAATCACAGGCCCCGGACAGGCAATGCTAACACCTTGCCGGGCGATTCGCAGGGGGATGAAACCGTATGCGATGGGGGCGAAGTGTCCGCCCCCGGCATGACCTTGAACGCCTGCTCAGGCGGCCTGGACAGGAATGGCGTTGCTGCGGCGAATCACTTCGTTACCCTCGCCCAGGTAGACCAGGACCGGCTCGTGCTTCGCCAGCTCGGCCGTCTCGTAGCCGGCATAGGCGCATATGATGACCCGGTCGCCCGGGCTGGCCTGGTGCGCGGCGGCACCGTTCACGGAAATGATCCTGGACCCGTGCTCGGCGCGAATGGCATAGGTCGTGAAACGATTGCCATTGGTGATGTTGTAAATCTGGATCTGCTCGTACTCGCGGATGCCGGCCATATCCAGCAGCTCGCTGTCGATGGCGCAGGAACCCTCGTACTCCAGCTCGGCGTGGGTCACGCGGGCCTGGTGCAGTTTCGCTTTCAGCATGGTGCAGTGCATCAATCCAACCTCGGTATTCAAATCGGGTATGCCCGGAATGTGGGGGTGATCGATGGATCATACAACCAGCGTCCGCCCAACCGGAACCGGCACGATTCCTGCATGTTTATCCATGATGTTTTCATACGCAGGAGACCACCATGCAGTACCACTTACTGAAGACCAACGGTGCTTGGCAGATGCGCGAATCCGGCTCCGAGGAGCCCCTGTATTCGGCCAGGACCAAGGCCGACGCACTTGAAGCGCTGCAGGATTACATGGACGACCACGAAGGCAGCGTCACCATTCACCGCGCCGATGGTTCTTTCCAGGAAAACCGGCGCTACGGGGCTGACGAGGGATCAGGCGGCCTCGGCGGAAAAGCCTGGAGCATCATAGGCGTAGTCGCCGTTGCCGCGGCCACCGCGGCTGCAGTGACGTGGAAGTTCCGCGACCGGATTCCGACAGATCGCCTGCGTCTGCCCGGGCGGCACTGAGCGATGCTTACGCCGGTAAAAATGATACCGACCGGGTAAAACTTACCCAATAAAAATGGGGGCCAAGAGGCCCCCACTCTCTTTTTCTACGAGTATCGCGCTAGTCGGCGGGCACGGCCTGCCCAAGACCGGCATCACTGCCAGCCCGGTTGACCTGCTGCTCCGCCGCCGTCAGCGCCTGCTTGCGGTCGGCGAACCAGTGGCCGGGGCCGATCGCGGCCGCGATGCCGAGGCCTTCCAGCACCTTCTTCACGCGGTGGGAGGCGCCGGCCAGGTACAGGTCCTTGCCGGCGCTGCCGGCGTCCTCGACGATGGTTTCCACCGCCTTGGCCGCCGACAGGTCCAGGAAGGGCACCCGGGAGAAGTCCAGGATCAGCACGCGTTCGCGGCCGTCGGATTTCTCGCGCACGTGGTGGCCCAGGTCGGCCGCGGCGCCGAAGCTCAGCGGACCGCCGAACTCGAACACCGAGACGTTTTCACGCAGGCGGCCCAGGATGGCGCGCTCTTCCGCATCGCCCACCTGGTCGTGGTCCAGCTTCAGCTGCTTGACCTGCTGTTCGGCCAGCTGCTTGATGAAGGCCAGCGCCGCCAGCACCACGCCCACGGCCACGGCCGTGATCAGGTCGACGAACACGGTCAGGGCCAGCACCACCACCATGAGCACCAGGTCCCAGCGCGGGCCGCGGTGGGCGCGGCGCAGGTAGGTCCAGTCGATGATGTCGTAGCCGACCTTGATCAGGATGCCGGCCAGGGCCGCGTGCGGAATCAGCGACGCCACCGGCGCGAGTACCAGGGCAATGGCCAGCAGCACGGCCGCGTGGGTCATGCCGGAGAGCTTGAACTGGCCGCCGGTGCGGATGTTGATCACCGTGCGCATGGTCGCGCCGGCACCCGGAATGGCGCCGAACAGGCCGGCCACGGTGTTACCGATACCCTGCCCGACCAGCTCCTTGTTGGACTCGTGGCGGGTGCGGGTCATGTTGTCGGCCACCAGCGAGGTCAGCAGGCTGTCGATGGCACCCAGCAGGGCCAGCAACACGGCCGCTTCCACGACCACGAACATTGAATCCTGTGAGAACGCCGGCATGATGAACGACGGCAGGCCGGTGGGCACTTCGCCCAGGATCGGCGCACCGGGCACCATCACGGAGAAGCCCGTGGCGATGGCCAGCGCCGCCAGCGGCGCGGGGATCCACTTGCCCAGGTTGCGTGGCCAGAAAAACACGATGGCCAGGGTCAGGCCGCCGATGGCCAGGGCCAGGAAGTTCGGCGACATCACCGCGGCCGGAATGGAGGCCAGCGCCGGGATGGTGCCGCTGCCTTCCGGTTCGTGGCCGAACAGGCGCGCCGCCTGAAGCGCGATGATGATGACGCCGATGCCGCTCATGAAGCCGGAGACGACCGGGTACGGCACCAGTCGGATGAACTGGCCCAGCCGGAACACGCCGAAAACAATCTGCAGCAGGCCGGCCAGCACCACGGCAGCGAACACCAGGGCGGGCTCGCCCGACAGGCTGGCGAACACGCCGGCGAAGACCACGACCATCGGGCCCGTCGGGCCCGAGATCTGGCTGCCGGTGCCGCCGAACAGCGAGGCCAGGAAGCCGACGATGATGGCGCCGTACAGGCCCGCGATGGGGCCGGCGCCGGAGGCTTCACCGAAGGCCAGCGCCAGCGGCAGGGCGACGATGCCGGCCGTCAGGCCGCCCATCAGGTCGCCGCGAACATTGGAAGTATTGAAGAATTTCATGGTTGATCCTGTGTCGGTCCAGCTGGGCTCAGGCCGCGGCCGCGGACTCGGCCGCCAGCGACTCGAAACGACCCGTTTCCGGGTTGTGCGCCTGGATGTCACCGGCGCCGATGTCGTAGATCCAGCCATGCAGGCGCACCTTGCCGGCGGCCAGCGCGGCGGCCACGGACGGGTGGGTGCGCAGGTGCTGCAACTGCAACAGGACGTTTTCCTCGGTCACGGCGCGCAACAGGGCCTCGCCTTCCAGGTCCGGGTGGCGGCCGCGCGCGGCGGCCACGGCAGCGCGGCTGTTTTCCAGCCAGCCGGCGACCTGCGGCAACGCGGCGACGCTATCCGGCGCCAGCGCACCCTTCATGGCGCCGCAGTCGGAGTGACCACAGACCACGATTTCGGACACACCCAGGACCGCAACGGCGTACTCGATGGATGCGGTGTTGCTCTCGTCCGCGCGGTTCCACGGCGGCACGATGTTGCCGGCGTTGCGGCAGGTGAACAGCTCGCCGGGCTGAGACTGCGTGACCAGGCCCGGGTCGACCCGGCTGTCGGCACAGGTAATCATCAATACCTCGGGGCTCTGCCCGGTCGAAAGCGTTTTGAACAGGTCCTGGCGGTTCGGGAAAACTTCGGCGCGGAATTTCAGAACGCCCTTGATCATGTGGTCCATGGGGTGACTCCTGGCAGTAAACGTTGGGATGCCCGGCGGACGCCGGTAATGCCGGATAATCTAGGCCCACTTAGGTGACCAATCAATTCCCTATTTTTGATACTTTACGATAGAATTTATCTATCACCTGAACGGATACCGGCCATGGCACACGTGGGCACCCCCACCCTGAAACAACTCGAATACCTGGAGGCCGTGGCGCGTTTTGGCAGCTTTCGCGCCGCGGCGCTGAAGCTTGGCGTCTCCCAGCCGACCATCACGTCGCAGGTTGCCGCGCTGGAGGACACGCTCGGCGTGATCCTGCTGGAACGATCGCGCACGGGGACCCTGCCCACCAGCGCCGGTCGCGAGCTGTTGCCGCACATCGAAACCATCCGCGACGCGGTCAACTCGATCCGCGACCATGCCCGGTTTGTCGGCACCGGTGGCAGCGGCATCCACCGCCTGGGCGTGCCGCCCACGCTGGGGCCGTACCTGTTGCCGGAAGTACTGTCGACGATTCATGCCACGGACCCCACGCTGCGCCTGTACGTGCGCGAGGACCTTCCACGGGACCTGGAAAACGGCCTGCTGTCCGGCCGTTTTGACCTGATTCTCACGGTACTGCCGACGGAAATTTCGGACCTGGTTGTTGACCCGCTGTTCGGCGAGCCCTTTCACCTGTGCGCCCCGCCCGACCATCCGCTGGTGGGAAAGGGGCCAGTGGCCGCTGACGCCATCGCCAACGAACGATTACTGGCCATCGACGAGCGTTTTCGGTTGTTCGAGCAGATGCAGGCGCTGGCAAACCACTACGGTGCGCGACTGCTGCGGGACTACGAGGGCACCAGCCTGGACACGGTTCGACAGATGATCGCGACCGGCTTCGGGCTGGCGTTCCTGCCGTCGCTGTACATCCGGAGCGAAATCGAGCCGCGTGACGATGTCACCGTGCTACCCCTGGACGACACCACCATTGACCGCGAAGTGGTGCTGGCCTGGCGCCCCACCGCGGCCCACCGTGCGCTGTACCGCAAGCTGGCGCAGCAGATTCGCGAGATCTGCCGGGCGAAACTGGGAGACTGCCTGCACCTGGCAACAGACAGTACGGGTTAGGCACTTCACCGGGCGGAGGAATCAGAAAACGAGAAGTAGCCCGCCGAGGACAAAAAGCGCCAGGAACAGGGTCTGCAGCACCATCGCCGTCACCGGCCACGGCCCCACTTTCACCAGCGCCTCCAGCGAGGTGCGCACACCCAGCGCCGCCACGGCCGTCAGCAGGCAGGCGCTGGACACCGGCGCGAACCGGTCCGTCACGACCACGGGAATCACGCCCAGGCTGTTGACGATGACCAGCACGACAAACGCCACCAGGAACCAGGGCAGCAACGGCTCGTTGGCTTCGCGTTTCTTGCTCCGGCGTTTCAGCACCAGGGCGATGATCAACACCACCGGCACCAGGCAGGCCACGCGCATCAGTTTCACCAGCGTGGAGATTTCGCCGGCCTGGTCGGAGACGATGTAGCCGGCGCCGACCACCTGGGCGACGTCGTGGATGGTCGCGCCCAGGAACACGCCGGCCTGCAGGTCATCAAAGCCCAGGTAGGACACGAGCACCGGGTAAGTCACCATGGCCAGCGTGCTGAGCGCGGTGACGGCGGCGACCGTCAGGATGGTGTTGCGTTCGTGATCGGGGTGCCGGGGCAGCACCGAGGCGATGGCCAGCGCCGCGGAAGCCCCGCAGATCGCCACGGCACCGGCGGAGAGCACCGAGTGGTCATTGCGCAGGCGACAGGCGCGGCCGATACCCCAGCCCACCAGGATCGTTGCCGTGACGCCCGCCATGACCAGCGCGACCACCGGCCAGCCCAGCGCCATGACATCGCCCGTGGTCATGCGCAGGCCCAGCAGCGCGACGCCGATTCGCAGCACGGTCCGCCCGGCGAACCGGATGCCGGGTAGCACCCGTTCGTCGTCCGCCAGGAAATGGAACGCCATGCCGAACAGCAGCGCGTAAAGCATGGCCGGGCCGCCCAGGCGTTCGCTGACAAAACTGACCGCCAGTGCAATCAGCGCGCTGAAACCCAACCCGGGCAGGATTGCCCGCACCCGTGCCGTCATGTTGAGTGCGTCCGGCAGGGCCTAGTCCTCCGCGGTCAGGAACGCATCGGGCGACAACGGCCGCGGCGTGATCCTGACCGTTCGGATGGCGCCCCTGAACCAGTGCACCTGGTTGATGCGCATGCCCAGCGAAGTTCGCCCTTCGCCCTGCGGCTCGTAGTTCAGCCACTCGCTCAGTTCCAGCTTGCCGTCGACGTAATGCCGGAAGCGCCAGCCATCGACGACAATCGCCGCGTGCCGCCACGGCCCGATCGGGTGCAGGTCTTCCTCGGCGTATAGCGTCACATCGCTGTGGGGCGTCTTGATGAACGTGTCGAGGAACCACTGGTTGTCGCCCGGCAGGCGGGTTTCGAACATCACCCGCGAGGCCGAGTCGTTTTCCTGCATGTGGAAGAAGCGCTGCTCACGGGCGCCGTCGGCGTAGGGGTTGAACACCACCTCGACGGTGAATTCTTCCAGGCCGGCCAGCGGATGGGTGTCCAGGTAGATGCCGTCATCCACGCCGTCAAACTCGAGCGCCTTGCCGGCCGGCGTGTCGATCACCTTCGGTTTGCCCAGCACGGTGACGTCATGGCCGCCGATGTTTTCAAGATTGTCGAGCCGCCAGGTGACCGAACCTTCTGCTGATGATGTCTCGGCCGACGCCGGCGCGTCCGCCCCGCCCTTCCAGCCGGGCCCCTTGACGAACCGGCCACCACGCGCGCCGGTGTGGCGACCATCGGCAATGGTGTGCACACCGTTGACGAAAACGTGGTCGACGCCGGTCGCCAGCTGGTGCGGCGCCTCGAATGTGGCGTGATCGGTGACCGTGGCCGGGTCGAACACGACCACGTCGGCGAAATAGCCGGGCGCCAGGCGGCCCCGGCCGTCAAGCTTCAGGTTGTCCGCCGGCAGCGAGGTCATCTTGCGGATGGCTTCTTCCAGCGGAATGACATTTTCTTCGCGTACGTATTTACCCAGCACGCGGGCGAAGGTGCCGTAAGCGCGCGGGTGCGTGCTCTGGTTCAGGAACAGGCCCTCGGGCGCCATCGCGCCGGCGTCGGAGCCGAAGCTGACCCAAGGCACCGCGACTTTCTTCGCCACGTTCGCTTCGCTCATGATGAAGTAGATCACGCCAACCCGGGAGTCGTCCTCGATGACCAGGTCGATGATCGTGTCTTCGGGTGAAGTGCCTCGTTCCGCCGCCACGTCGGCCAGGGTCCTGCCGATGTACGGGCGCAGGTCGGGGTTGCGGAAATCGACCAGCAGGACGCCCTCTGCGCCGCCGGCGTGGGCCACGCGGTTTTCGAACTCGCCGGATTCACCGCGCATCTCGGCGATGACCCGCGCGCGGATCTCCGGGTCGCGCAGCCGCTCGACCCAGGCGTCGTGGCCGCCCTCCTGTACCCACAGCGGCATGGCCGCGTTCAGGCCGGTCGAACTGGCCGGGTAGGTGTAGATATCGGCCGTGATGTCCAGGCCCTCGGCGCGCGCGGCCTCGACCTTCGCGATGGCCTGGTCCAGCTTGGGCCAGTTTTCCTCGCCGCCGGCCTTCAGGTGGTAGATCTCGGCGCGCGCGCCGGTGTCACGGGCAATCTGGATCAGCTCGTCGACGGCCTCCAACAGCTTCCCGGATTCGCTGCGCAGGTGCGAGATGTACATCCCGTCGTACTCGGCCGCGGCAGACACCAGCGCGGTCAGTTCGGCCGTGTCGGCAAAGTTGGCGGGTGCGTAGATCAGCGAAGAGCCGACGCCCAACGCGCCCTCTTCCATCGCCTGGCGCACCAGCGCCTGCATGTTCTCCAGTTCCCCGGGCGTGGCCGGGCGGTTGTCGAAACCCACCTCGTGCACGCGCAGCGTGGTCGCACCCACAAACGACGCCACGTTCGGCGACACGCCGCGATCTTCCAGGTACTGCAGGTACTCGCCCAGCGTGGTCCACTCGATGTCATAGCGGAAATCGTTCTGGCGGCTGCGGGCGCGCTGCTTCAGCGCCTCGTTCCAGGGGCCGTTCGACCAGCCTTCGCCGAAAATCTCCAGCGTCACGCCCTGCACCAGGTCACCCAGGCCACGGCCGTCAACAATCAGGTCGTTGATCGCCCAGCTGAGCATGTTGATGAACCCGGGTGACACCGCCTTGCCACTGGCGTCGATGACCGTGTCCGCCGTCGCATCGCCCAGGTCCCCCACGGCGACGACCCGGTCGCCGTCAATGGCGACGTCCGCCAGTGCGCCGGGTGCGCCACTGCCATCGTAGACCGTGCCGCCGCGGACCAGCGTGTCGTAGTGTTCGGCGGCCAGCGCACCGGTAGCGAACAGCGAAAGCGTGGCAAGGAGAATGAGCGTTCGGATCATGGATTGTGTCCTGGTGTCAGCGACATCCGCATCCGGCCCCGCCCGCGTCGAAGCGGTGCTTGCCGGTCTTGCCGATGCCCGGGTTGAACGTGTTGGTCGGGTCCAGCGCTTTGAAAAATGCCTTCTGTGCTTCGCCTGCATAATACAGGTGGCCGACATTGTGCTCGGCGGGGTAGCGTGCCCCGCGCGCATCCAGCGCCTCCAGCATGGCGGCCTTCACCGCGTCGATATCGGCGCCGGGCCTGAGGATATAGTCCCAGTGGAACACGTGGCAGAAGAAGTGCCCGTAATAAAGGCGGTGGAGCACCTGGTCACGAATTTCCGCCGGCAAATCGTCTTCCCAGTCGGTCGCGTTTCTCGGCAACGCGACATCCAGGGCCAGCAGGCCACCGACTGACTCGCCGCTCACGCGCTGGTAGCGAATGGCGGCCCCGGCGGACACGAAGCGGTGCAGCATTGCACGCGCCGCCTCGTCATCGGTGCATTCGAAGAAGTCACCCTCGTTGGCGTCATCGGCGAAACAGCGGGCCAGCCAGTCGCGCGCCGGTTCGATGCTGTCATCCGCCACCTTGACGACCAGGTGGTGCTCGAAACGATCACGGAACGCACGCATCCTGGCCGGCAGGTGTCCCGGCAGGACCCGCCCGCAGGCCTGCATGACGCGGTCGAACAGGTGTCGCGGCAGCCAGCGGCGCTTGGCCAGCCAGGCGTCGATCCGCCCGCGGGCCCGGAAAAACTGCGGCATCCGCGCGGTGCCGAGTTTGTTGATGACGAAAAAATCGTCCTTGCCGAATTTCGCCGCCATGTCGAACATGTCGCGGTGCAGGTACTCACCCAGCACCGGCACGTCCGGCAGCTCGGTCAACAGGCCCCGCCGCAACCGCGCAAACACCGCGGCGTCATTGCTGCCGATGTAAAACGTCCGCACGGCTTTCGGCACGGCGAAGGTGTCCAGGCGCAGGGCGAACACGGCAACTTTACCGGCGCAGCCGCTGGCCTCGAACAACCGCCGCGCGTCGGCGTTGAAGCGCGACGGCGTATCCGCATCGACGTCACGAAGCCGCTCGATGTACTGGTGGTCCGAGGCCATCCGCGGCCGCGCCTCGTCACCCGGAAACGCCAGCTCGCGCAACGCACCGAACTCACCTTTTTCAAGGTTCTCGAGCATGTTCTCAGGTGAATCACCCAGGTCAATGCCGGTGTGGTTCACCAGTTCCAGCTCACCACTTGCGTTGACCCGGGCATACAGTGCCAGTTCGGTGTAAGCCGGACCCCGGTGGCACAGCGCACCCCCGGAATTGTTCGCCACACCGCCGATGATGGAAGCACCGATACAGGACGAGCCGATTTCCGAGTGCGGCACCCGCCCCAGCGGCTGCAGCATTTCCTGCAGGCGATGCAGCGTCGCACCCGGCAGCGCCACCACCTGCCGGCCCTCGTCGAGCAGGTGGATGCCATCCAGTTTCAGGGTATTGATCACGACGACGGGGCGGCCATAGTCGTCGCCGCTGGGCGTGGACCCCTCCGTCAGGCCGGTATTGGCAGCCTGCATGATGATGACCGCGCCGGCATCGACGCAGCACTGCAGCGCGCGCCAGAGGCCCAGCAGCGAATCCGGGAAGACTACGGCCAGCGCCGGGCCGCCACCGGAGCGAAAGCCCTTGCGAAAGTGCTCGTTGCGCCCCGGATCCGTGACGACATTCGCCTCGCCTAGCGAACCGCGCAACGCGTCGACAAGCGCCTTGTGATCCACACTGTCGCTCACAGCATTGACCGGACGTTGGCCTCCAGCACGTCGTACGCCACGTTGCCGGTCAATCGCTGGCGATCCTCGTTCAGGGTCACGGTGGGGCTGATGCGGATGTTCATTTCCCGGGTCGTCGCCAGGTCCGCGCAAAAGGCCGCATGGGCGCGCCCGTCAGTCAGCCAGGGCTGCAGCTTTGTTGGCTCCAGGCCGGTTTCGTCGGTGACGGCATCAATAACAGACTGGTTCGAAATATCACGGGCGTCGGCGAAGAACGCCTGCCTGAGCGCCCAGGCCAGGCGATTCGTCGAGCCGGCTTCCAGCGTGCCGTCGACCTCGGCAAGGCGCGCCGCGCAAAGCCACAGGTGACCGGGCGCGGATGAATGCGGTGTGTTCTCAACCCATACCCCGGGATGGACCGGCAGGTGTCCGAACTTGCCCACCAACCCGGTCACGAAGCGGTTGTAACCCTCAAGCCCACCGCGGTCTCCCCAGTGTTCATCCACCTTGTCCAGCGCGGCGCCATACACGGACACATGCTGGTAGCGAATGTCGATGGCGTCACCGAAGGTGTCGTGAAGTTTGTCCATGCGCGCCTGGGTGACATAAGCCCAGACACACAGCAGGTCGGAATAGTGGGCGATGGGAAGCGGCATGGCGCTATTCTAGTGCCTGCGGCGCCGTGGTTGAACGCCATTCCTTCAACTGCTTTACTGTCGCGGATACCAGGGAAAGAGGGGTTTCGGTATGACAGGTCAGTGGAACCAGTTGAAACGGCGTTCACGCTTGATGGCCAACGGCTTAGCATTGTTAGCCATTAGTTCAGGACTACCAGGCGCATACGCGCAGACTTCAGCGCCAACGGTCACGCCGGTGGTGCTATCCCAGGGCGTGGAACCGAAACTTCTCGACCGGGTGGCGCCGGCCTATCCGAACGTCAACCGGCAAGGCGTCGAGGGCTGGGTCAAGGTGCTGTTCGACGTGGATGCAACCGGCAAAGTCGTCGACCCGGTTGTCATCGATTCCAGCGCTGACCGACATTACGACACGGCGTTTCGTGAATCCGTCCTGAAGGCCGTCCAGGAATGGCAGTATGAGCCCGCGCGAGTTGATGGCGAGCCGGTACGGCGCGCCAACATGACCGTGTTCACGGCATTTCTGTTCAATGACTCTGCAGGTGGAACCACGAGAAAGTTCCACACCGGCTACACCCGCGTTGCCGACGCACTCGATAACGATGACCTGGAAAAGGCCCGGAAGGAGCTAGACAGGCTGGCGTCCCGGCCCCGTCACGTGCTCGCGGAATCAGCCTACCTGGACATGCTGGAAGCCATGTGGCACCAGAAAGCCGGGCAGGACCTGGAAGCACTCAGATTCGTGGAACAGGGCCTTGTCATCGCCGACGATGCCGCCGTGACCCGGGCGTATGACCAGCTTTTACGCATGTCGGTCACGCAGAATGCACTGAACCATAATTTCCACACGGCACTTGAGCGCTACGAAACCCTTTCTGAGCTTGATGGCGGCCTGGCGGCCGATGACCCCGTTCACGGTGTGGCACAACGCATTCACGAGATACTCGCTGACGAAGCGCCCATCATGACCGAGGGCAAACTGACGCCGTGCACGACATGCCGGGAACCCGAAATGATGCTGACCCGCAACCTGAACCGGAGGCAGTTCACCATTGAGCCGACCCAGGGCCAGGTGGATGACATCAGGATCACCTGCGGACCGGCACACACGACGGTCGCCTGGGCGGAAAACATCGCCTGGCAGATCAACCAGGACCCGGCTGACTGCAAAGTCGTCATCAAGGGCGACGACAAGACAACCCTGCAACTGATCGAGATCAAGGCACAAGAGGACACCAGCGCATGAGCGAGACCACAGAAACCACGTCCACGCCACCTGGCGGCTTCCTCGGCGCCGTCGAGCGCATCGGCAACCGCATTCCCGACCCGGCCATGCTGTTCATCGCCCTGCTGTTTATCGTCTGGGTGCTGTCGTGGTTGCTCTCGTACGTGTCGTTTAGCGTGATCGACCCACGTTCGGGCGAAGCCCTGGTCATCCACAACCAGTTGTCTGGTTCAGCGATCACCACGTTTTTCTCAAAGATGGTGACAAATTTCTCCGGCTTCGGACCCGTGGGCACCGTGCTGGTGGCCATGCTGGGCATCGGCGTGGCCGAATCGTCGGGCTTCATTAACGCCGGCCTGAAAACCCTGCTAAGCGTGACGCCAAAGAAGCTACTGACACCGATGGTGGTGTTCGTCGGGATCCTCAGCCACTCCGCCGTTGACGCCGGCTACGTGCTGGTCATTCCGCTGGGCGGGCTGATTTTCTATGTGGCCGGCCGCCACCCGCTGGCGGGTATCGCCGCGGCGTTTGCGGGCGTCTCGGGCGGCTTCTCGGCCAACCCGGCACCGTCAGCATTGGACCCGATGCTCGCCTCGCTGACCCAGGTCGGCGCCCAGATACTGGACGCGGATATCGTCACCAACCCGCTGAACAACTATTGGTTCACGGCCATTTCGTCGATCCTGATCGTCGCGCTGGCCTGGTACATCACTGACCGCATCGTTGAGCCGAGACTGCAGGGTACGAAAGTGGACGGCGACCTGGACGACCTGCCGAAGATGGATCACCTGGCCCCCGCCGAGCGCAAGGGCCTGGTCGCCGCCATGGGCGTGATGGCGCTGGGCATGGTGGTGCTGTTCCTGACCGCCCTGCCGGAAGGTTCGGCCTGGCGTGCTGCCAACGGCGACCTGGCCGTCGCCAGCGCGCCGCTGATGCAGTCCATCGTCACCCTGATCTTCCTGCTGTTCCTTATTCCCGGCATCGTTTTCGGACTAGTGGCGGGAACAATAAAAACGTCGAGAGACATGATTGCCGGTATGACCAAGTCCATGGAGTCGATGGGCTACTACCTTGTCATCATGTTCTTCATCGCCCAGTTCGTGTATGCCTTCAATACCTCCAACCTGGGCGCGCTGATGGCACTGGAAGGCGCCGAGTTGCTAAAGGCGATGGCGCTGCCGTGGTACATCACCATCGTCGGCATCGTGCTGTTGACGGGTTTCGTGAACATTTTCGTCGGCTCGGCCAGCGGCAAGTGGGGCCTGTTGGCGCCCATCTTCGTACCGATGCTGATGACGCTGGGCATTTCGCCCGACCTGACCCAGGCGGCTTACCGCGTAGGTGATTCCAGCACCAACATCATCACACCGCTGATGCCGTACTTCCCGCTGGTGGTGATTTACTGCCAACGCTACGTGAAAAGCACCGGTATAGGCACGCTGGCGGCGATGATGCTGCCGTTCTCGATGACCTTCCTGGTGTTGTGGACGGTGTTCCTGTTGCTGTACGCCTTCAGCGGCCTGCCGCTGGGTTTTGTGTCCAGTCTCACTTATCCCGCCAGCTGATTGACGGTGGTCAGGCCTGCGCCCGGTTGACCGGGCGCAGCACGGAAAAGTCCAGTGGTTGCGGCCGTCCCAGCCAGCGCGCCCCGACCGTGTGGTCGCGATAATCGTCGCCGGTGTCCTCGTGGACCAGCACATCCAGCCCGCGTCGGTGCTGCTCCAGCCAGCCGGTGACGTGCCGTAATCCGGAAGCGGGCACGATCACCTGGAACATGCCTTTCGGATGCGGCCCGATGGGGCGCTGGTGAATCCGCCCCATCGGCAGGCCGAAGCGCCGACCCATCTCCGCACGAAGACGGGTCGCGAACGCCAGCTCTCCCGGCTCAAAGTAGACGTGGACGTGATAACGCGCGACGCCTGGGCGGGGACTGAGCATCAGGCCGCCGCCAGGCCCGGTGAGGATCTGCGGCGCAGCGACGCCGCACCCGGGCCGGTCAGGACCAGCACGAAACTGGTAACCGCCAGGAACAGCGGGTATTCCCAGCCGCCGCCTTCGTTGGTGAACAGCCAGCCATTGCCGGCATGCACCCAGGTGGCGCCCAGAGAAACGACCGTCAATGCCGCCGCGGCTTCACGGACGCGCCAGCCCAGGATCAGCGCGATACCGCCGATGATTTCGACCGCCATGGTGGCGTAGGCGGCGAAGCCGGGCAGCCCCAGCGACTGGAAAAAGCCGACGGTGCCCGGGACGGTGAACACCATCACTTTCAGGTAAGCGCTATGGGCAAGGTAGATGATGCCCAGCGCGACGCGCAGCACGGTGGGGCCATATGCTTCATATCGGTTCATGTCGTGTTCTCCTTGGATCATTGGTTGAAAGACACGCGGCCATCCTCCCAGTTGCGTATTCGCATGAAAATCATCAATATTGGCATTTCTCATTTGCAGATATGCAAATACCATGAACTGGAACGACCTGGAATTGTTCCTGGCCATCGCCGAGGCCGGCACCCTGGCGGGGGCCGCCCGCACGCTGCGGGTTAATCATTCGACCGTGTTTCGGCGCCTGAACGCACTGGAAGCCGACCTCGACACGCGCCTGTTTGAACGCCAGCCGGAGGGTTATGCGCTCACGCCCGCGGGGGAGAAAATGCTGGCGCCCGCCCGACAGGCCCAGGCCGCAGTGCAGTCCATTGAACTGGATATCGCCGGGCAGGACCTGCAGGCGGAGGGCGCGGTACGACTGACCGCGGCTCCGAATATCGCCCGCACCCTGGTGCCACCGGCGGTGCGCGCGCTGCGGGACAGCCATCCGGGCATCCGCCTTGAAATCCTGGTGGGCGACAATGACTACGACCTGGGCCGGCGCCAGGCCGATATCGCCCTTCGCGCTACGGTACGACCACCGGAACAGCTCGTGGGCCGCCGGCTGGCAGACCTGGCCTGGTGGGTGTGCCGCCCGGCAATGCTGGGGGATGACCCGCCCGCCGGCCTTCAGGACCTGACCGGCCGCCCAGTCATTGGTGCGGATTCAACGCTGATGCGGCTGAATGCCTTCCAATGGCTGGAAGACCACCATGCGACTGACATTGTCGCCCGCGCCAACGACCTGACCACCATGGGTGCGTTGGCCCGCGCCGGCGTCGGTTATGCCCTGCTGCCCGCCGACCAGGTCGAGCCCGGCCTGGATCGCCTGTTCACGATTCCCGGTATCGAGGGTCAGCTCTGGCTGCTCACCCACCCGGACCTGCGACGCGTGCGCCGCATCGACGCCGTCTGGAATGCGCTGGTCGAAACCACCCACCGTGGTTTAGGGTAAAATCCGCGCCCTTTGCCCGCCGCCAGGCCAGACCATGCTTTTTAAACTGTTCGAAAAGAAAAACGGCAACTGGAAGGACGACACCCTCTCCGGCCTGACCGTCGCCCTGGCGCTGGTGCCCGAAGCCATCGCGTTCTCGTTCATCGCCGGCGTCGACCCGATCATTGGCCTGTGGTCCGCCGTTTTCCTGGGGCTGGTGACCTCCGGTTTCGGTGGCCGGCCGGGCATGATTTCCGGTGCCACCGGCGCCATCGCGGTGGTCGTGGCCAAGGCCGTGGATATCGGCAACCAGCGCGGCGCGGAGCTGGGCATCGACGACCTGGGCCTGCAGTACATGTTCGCGACGGTTATGATCGCGGGGCTTATCCAGGGCGTGGTCGGCGCGCTGAAGCTGGGCCGCTTCATCCGCCTGGTGCCGCACCCGGTGATGATGGGCTTCGTCAATGGCCTGGCCATTTTGATCCTGCTGGCGCAGTTCGAGGTATTCCAGTCACCTGATGGCCACTGGCTGCCCGCCAACCAGCTGTGGGTCATGGGTGGACTGGCGCTGGCCACGATGGCCATCATCGAGTTCTTCCCACGCCTCTCAAAAGCGGTGCCGTCGATCCTGGTCGCCATCCTCGGCATCGGCCTGCTCAGTTACTTTGGCGTTGTCGACACCAAGACCGTGTCCGATGTGCTGCTGGAAGGCACCGGCAGCGCCGAACTGAAGGGCAGTTTCCCGCCGCTGGTTTGGCCGGGCGACATTGTCTGGAACATGGAGACCACGCTGCTGATCGGCGGCATCGCGGTGACCGTCGCCATGGTCGGCCTGATCGAATCGCTGATGACGCTGCAGCTGATCGACGACATGACCGACACGCGCGGCCAGGGCAACCGCGAATGCTTCGCCCAGGGCGGCGCGAACGTGCTGTCCGGCCTGTTCGGCGGCATGGGTGGCTGCGCGATGATTGGCCAGAGCCTGATCAACATCAAGTCCGGTGGTCGCGGCCGCACTTCCGGCATTGTTGCGGCGCTGGCGCTGACCTTCTTCATCATGGTCGGTGGCCCGGTCATCGGCGAGATTCCGATGGCGGCGCTGGCCGGCGTGATGTTCATGGTGGTCATCGGCACCTTCGAGTGGGCCTCGTTCCAGACCTTTGGCAAGGTGCCGAAAATCGATGTGCTGGTCATTATCGTGGTCACGCTGGTGACGGTCGTGATGCATAACCTGGCGCTGGCCGTGCTGGTCGGCGTGATCATGTCAGCGCTCGCCTTTGCCTGGGAAAGCGCCCAGCACGTGCGCATGAACCCCCACGATGAGCCCGACGGAACCCGTATCTACCGGCTCCAGGGCGTGCTTTATTTCGGCTCGGTACGCGAATTTTCCGAGCGACTCTCGCCCGCCACCGACCCGGACAACGTCATCATCGACTTCAAGGAAGCCCGGGTGGCCGACTATTCCAGCCTGGAAGCGCTGAACGCGATCACGGAACGCTACCGCAACGCGGGCAAGACCCTGCACCTTCGTCACCTGAGCCCCGAATGCCGGCAGATGATCCGCGCGGCCGGCAACCTGGTGGACATCGAAGTGGCGGAAGATGACCCACACTATCACGTGGTGAATATCTAGGAACTTCCACCGGCGTTTGACAGCCGCGAGAACGCGACGTTATTATTTAACCATATCGTTAAATAAGGAAATCCGGTCATGTCGGCACGGGACCCGTTATCGACGACGCTGTCGGCGCTGGCCGACCCCACGCGCCGGGCAATCATCGCCCGGCTTGCCGGCGGCCACGCCACGGTGAACGAAATCGCCGAGCCGTTCGACATCAGCCTGCCCGCGGTCTCGCGCCACCTGAAAGTGCTCGAATCCGCAGGCCTGATCTCGCGGGGCCGTGACGCCCAGTGGCGACCCTGCGCGCTGGAGCCCGGCCCGCTGAAAGACGTGGACGACTGGCTCGAACGCTACCGGCGCTTCTGGACCGACGCCTTCGACCGGATGGACGACTACATCGCCGAACTCAAGGAAAAGGGAGAGATCGAATGAGCGCACAACTCGCCGACAACGAACTGCTGATCCGCCGGATATTCGACGCGCCGCCCGAGGTGCTGTTTGCCCTCTGGAGCGAGCCGGAACACTTCCGGCGCTGGATGGGCCCGGAAACGTTCACCTGCCCCCAGGTCGAAATCGACTTTCGCGTGGGCGGGACCTACCGCGCCATGATCACTTCACCCGAGCACCAGGAGAACTGGTTCGGCGGTGTCTATCGCGAGATTGAACCCCACCGGAAACTGGCGTTCACGTTCACATGGGACAACGACGGCCCTTCCACCGGGGTCGAAACCCTGGTCACCATCACCTTCGAAGAAATCGACGGCAAGACCCTGCAGACCTTTCACCAGAGCCCGTTCCTGGACGTCGAGCGCCGCGACAGCCACGTGGGTGGCTGGACGTCCGCATTCGACTGCCTCGACGCCTACGTCCAGGACATCGCAAAGGAGACATCATCATGATCACCATTTCCGCGTTTCAATGGGTACCGGAATTCGCCCAGGGCCAGGTCCGCGACCTGCGGGTCCGGTGGGCACTCGAGGAAGCCGGCCTGCCTTACGAAGTACGCCTGCTGGCGTACGGCGACCAGGACAAACCCGATTACCGGGCCCTGCAACCCTTCGGCCAGGTGCCGATATTCGAAGAAGACGGCAAAGTCCTGTTCGAATCCGGTGCCATCGTGCTGCATATCGGCGAGCGAAGTGAAACGCTGCTGCCCGCCGACCCGGACGCCCGCGCACGCGCCGTCCAGTGGCTGGTCTCGGCGTTGAACTCCATCGAGCCCTTCATCATGCAGGTGGCACTGATCGACTTCATGTACCCGGACGAGGAATGGGCGAAACTGCGCCGGCCCAGCGCCGCGGCATTCGTGCGCAAGCGACTGGCATCACTGTCCTCCGCCCTGGGTGACAAACCCTTCCTTGACGGCGATAACTTCACCGCCGGCGACCTGGTGATGGCCATGGTGCTCCGCATCCTCGACCACACGGATATCGTCCGTGACGATGAGCGGCTGTCAGCGTATATCGACCGCTGCACAGCACGACCTGCCTTCGGTCGCGCCCTGCAGTCCCAGCTCAATGACTTCGAAGCCAGCGCCCGGACCGGGACCTGAGTCCGAAACTGCGGCCCGGGTGATTTGCGTGTACGCTCTCCCCGCTATCAACAGGGACAGGGGAATCGCATGCACCACCCGGGACGCAGTCTTGGCCTTTCTGCCGCACTGGTATCAATCGCGCTATTCACAACACCGGCACTGGTGCCGGCGCAGGACTCACCGCTGTTTTTCGACGATTTCGACCAGGGCGAACTCGACCGCTCGAAATGGCGCGTCATCGGCCCCGATTTCTGGGTCAACGACGAGGTGCAGGCCTATATCGACTCAGCGGAGACCATCAGGATTTTGCCGGCGGACGCGGTTCCGGGTGCGGAGAACGGCGTGCTGGAACTCCGGCCCGTCTACCAGCCGGGATTCGAGACCCCCTCGGGGCGAATCACGGATTTCGTTTCCGGCCGAATAGAAACCAGGGGACATTTCGACTTCACCCACGGCCGGGCTTCCGCGCGGATCAGGCTGCCGGACGCCGAAGGCGCCTGGCCCGCCTGGTGGCTCCTGGGTAACGGCGCATGGCCCGAGACCGGCGAAATCGACATCATGGAATATGTAGGAGAGAAGGACTGGGTGGGTGTCGCCATGCACGGTCCGGGTTATTCCGGCGAGACGCCCCTGGTGAACAAGTACTTCTTCGACGGGGGCACGGATGTCACTGACTGGCATGTCTACAGTGTTGACTGGCGCGAAGATCGCGTCGAGTTTCTTGTCGACGACAAGTTGATTTACCGCGTCACCCGCCCGATGGTGGAACACTACGGTGACTGGGTGTTCGACAACCCGGAGCACCTGATCCTGAACTTCGCCGTCGGTGGCATCTATCCCTACAAAACCAACGGGGTTGAGAAACCCTATCTTGGGCTACCGACTGAAACCGCCGAAGCCATACGCGCAGGCGAAGTGGCCATGTGGGTTGACTGGGTTCGAATAGACCCTTGATCGCTGCACTCCCCCTCCAGGACCAACGCTGTCTATAATCGCTGTCCATGGCTGATTTTCTGACTGAAATTCGAGAGCGGCGCATCCTGCCGAGTGTTGGCGTGTACGTGGCTGGCTGCTGGGTGGCCGTTGAGATCATGGACCGCCTGGTCGAGCGCTATGCGCTTTCGCCCTACCTGCCCGACCTGGTTTTCTGGGGCCTGTTTTCATTGATCCCCGCCGTTGCGCTGGTCGCCTGGTCATACGGCCGGCCGGGCAAGGACAAGGCCACGCGGGCACAGAAAATCGGGGTGCCGCTGAACCTGCTGGCCACTTGTGCATTATTGCTGGCGATATTCGGCAGTAAAGACCTTGGCAGCCCGCAGTCCGGACAGGACACGCTGCCGAGTGCGGCCCAGGCGACAACCGATCCCGCCGCGGCCGAGCCGACGTCCGACGAGGCCACCCGCCAGCGCCTGGCCGTATTCTTCTTCGAAAATGACAGCGACAACCCCGAGTTGGACTGGCTGCAGTACGGCGCCACCGAACTGCTCACCCAGGACCTGCAACAGGATGCGGCCCTGTCCACGCATTCGCCGTATACCTCGCAGCGCGGCGGCATGTATGGACGCCTGGAAGCTGCCGGCTTCGAAGATGGCCTGGGGGCGCCGGCTTCCCTGCTGCGGGATATCGCCCGTGACGCCAACCGCCAGTATTTCACCACCGGCAGCCTGGACGAAACCGGCGACGGCATCCGGGTGACCATCGACCTGTGGGAAACCGCCAGCATGCGCCGGGTCGAATCCATCACGCTCACCGGCTGGGACATCCTGGAGATGATGGATGAGGCTTCCATCCGGATTCGTGAACTGGTCGGCTCACCGACCGTGTCGGAGCCCGGCCACGAAGACCTGCCGCTGGCTGAAACCTTCGGCGAATCCGAGGCCGCGCTGAAGGCCTACATTGACGGGCGCAATGCGCGCCTGCTGGATAATGATATTGCCGCCGCCATTGGCCACCTGGACCGCACGCTGGGCATCGACCCGGGGTTCGTCCTCGCCCTGTTCTTCAAGGGCCAGTACCTGGTCGAGACTGGCGACATGCCCGCGGCGGCGGAGGCCTACACGGCCGCGCAGCCGCTGGACTATCGCCTGCCCGCTATCGACCGCGCCGTCCTCACGGCCATGTTCTACCGGACGACCGGGCAGAGCGACAAGCTCATGGATTTCCTGCGCCTGCAGGTGCAGCTTCGCGACGAGGTGTTCTGGCACCTGCAGTTGGCGACCATGCTGATGGTGGCCGGAGAAACCGAGCAGGCCGGGGCTCATTACGAAATCGCGCTACGCAAGGATCCGCTGAACGTTGACCTGCTCCTGCAGCTGTCGGACATCGAACGCTCCCTGGGCAATATGGAAGGCGCGCTCGAATACGCGCGTCGTTACAAGGCCGAACGCCCGGACGAGATGGATGCCCATATCAAGCTGGGCGACCTGCTCCGCGATGCCGGGGAGCTCGAACAGGCAAAAGCCGAGTACCAGCAGGCGCAGTTGCTGGAAAACGATTCCGTCACGCCCCTGCTGGCCCTGCAGATCATCAGCAGTCGCCAGGGCGACTACGCACGGTCGCGGCAACTGCTGGAAGAAGCCCACCGCATCGCGCGCACCGCCACGCAGAAGTTTTCGGTTCACCTGGCCGCGCACTACCTCGAAGCCCGGCTGGGCCGCATTGATGACGCGATTGAGCAGCTACGCGCGGCCGAACCCTACCTGGCGGCGTCACAACCACCTTTCGCCGTTGCCCTGACCATCCACAGCACACTGCTCGACCTGTCTTTGCGCCGCGATGACGTCGAACAGGCGAAAGCCATCGTCGCCGAGGCCCAGTCGATGATGCCCGCACCACCGATGAACGGCTTTATTGAACCCCTGCTGACCATCGTCACGGCCTACGAGGGTGACGCCGAAGCCGCACGGGAGCACCTTTCCCGGTTCGAAGACACGCTCAGGCAGTTGAACTACGAGGGCATCAATTTCCAGCTGGACCTGCTGGCCGGGGAAATTGCCTACTTCGAGGAAGATTACGCCGCCGCAGCGCCGTTGTTGCAGTCGGCAATCGACCAGATGGAGCAATCGTTCGTTGCCGGCCAGATCAATGCGTACGGCATGCCGACCCTGATGTCACACCTGGCCACCGCGCAGATCCTGGCGGGCCAGTTGGAAAGCGCGCAGCTTACCCTGGACCATGCGCTGCTGCGCGACCCCGCCTCTCCTTACTCCTGGCTGGCCCAGGCCATGCTGGAAGACCGGCGCGGCAATGATGACCGCGCCCGTGAATTGGCTGACCAGGTACTGGCGGCTTGGGATGACGCCGACCCCAATTTGTTCGGCCTCGACAAGGCCCGCGAACTGGCCGGCGTGGGCCCGGAGCGTATTGGCGGATAACCGGGTTAACGACCCCGAGGCTTGAGCACACTGCCGCCTGAACCGGGCCCGTCGTCGGGTGACCCCGGTGGCCGACCCGGTCGGTCTCCACCGGGACCGCCCGGACGCCCGGGTCGACCCGGGCGATGGCCAGGCGGGCGTGGCCGATGGTGGCCACCATAGCGCGGCCAGAACGCCGGGTAGGACTCCGTCTCCACCGGGACCGGGACATAGACCGGCTCCCGTGGTCGCATCGCTTCCAGTCGTTGCTGTTCGGCCCGGGCCTCTTCCCGCTCCTCGCGCTTCTGCGCCAGGTATGCCTTCGTTTCGGCCGGTGGCCCGCCGGCAACACCGGACGACTGGGGTTGCAGTTCGACCACTTTCGCCTGTTCACCGCACGGCGTATCGGAAAACACCGGCCCGTCCTCGGTTTCGCAGTGATAGATCTGCGCAAACGCGGCGGGTGCGAATATCGCCATGCAGCCACCGAGCAGTGCGCCCGGCAACCGTTTACGACCTGTCCTGTGAGTTTTCATACCTGTTATCAGTATAGGCGACCAAAGCTGAACAGGGGTTGAATGCTGTCCGGGATCCCTCCAGTTCGTCAGGCGGCCCGGGCGCCGCGCGTCCAGACAAGCGCCAGGCAGACCAGTGCACAGCCACCCTGCATGGCGATGACTGCCGCGACCGATTCGGGCAGCAGCGACGATGCACCGCCAATCAGCCCGCCGATAGCGAATTGCGCCGCGCCCATCAATGCTGCCGCCGTGCCACCGTGCAGGTGAAAATAATCCATGTAACAGGCCTGGTTGTTGGGTGAGATCGCACCCATCGCACCCACCGTGACCATGACACCGGGCACCAGTGTCCAGAGCCCGGGCGCCCACCACAGCATGAACCCCATCAGCACGATTCCACCGGCCTGCAGGCTGACCGCCCAGCGCAGTACCCGGACCGATTCAAACCGGTGCAGCAACCAGCGGTTGGCCAGGTTCAGGACCATCATGACGAGCACATTGGCCGCGAACAACAGTGCGAACAATGCGGCACTGGCGCCGAAATGGCCCTGGTAGATAAACGAGGCATGGGTCACGAACAGCATCAGGATGGTGAATGACAGCGACTGCAACGCGATGTAACGCAGCGCCGGGCGTGTCGACAACACGAAGACATAACGCCGCCAGACTGAAATCTTTGTCGCATGCGCCCCGTGACGAGGCTCGATATGCCGGAACACCACGCGCCGCAGCAACACGATGACCACCAGCGCATAAAGACTGGTGAACACGAAAATTGACGGCCAGCCGAACCCCGCCAGCAGCAGTGTGCCGAGCGTTGGGGCGATGGCCGGCGCGATGATCATGACCAAACCGATCAGGCTGAAAAACTTCGCCGCCGACTGCCCCGACATGTGGTCGCGTACCAGCGCCGGCACGCACACCGTGGCCGCGCCGCCACCGAAGGCCTGCACCATGCGCCAACCCAGCAGGCCAGCCAGGGAATCGATCGTGGCAATGAACGCACTGGCCACAGCGAACACGCCCATCCCGGCCAGCATGACCACCTGTCGCCCCAGGCGATCTGACAACGGACCGGCCACCAGCTGGCCGAGCGCAAGCATGAACACGTACATCGCGATACTGAGCGAGACCTCGTGCACGCTGACACCCAGGTCGACCGCCAGCACCGGAAACGCCGGCAGGTAGGTATCAACCGCGAATGGGCCAATGGCGATGGTCAACGCCAGCACCACCGCAATGCGGAAGCGCCGTGAAGTGGCTGCACGGCCATCGTTGCTGTTCATGAATTCCCCCTGGACTGAAAAACGGGCCGCCGGGTCCGCCATCCACCCCGGCGTGCTGGACTATACTGCCGCAACCACCGCCGCCGGAGTAGTGCAGTGACCGAATTGACCCCTGTCCAGGCCCGCGTCCTGGGCTGCCTCGTGGAAAAGGAAAAGACCACGCCGGACCAGTATCCGTTGACGCTGAACGGGCTGAAGAATGCCTGCAACCAGAAATCTTCGCGTCACCCGGTGACCGACCACACCGAGGGCGAGATCGGCCACGCCCTGCGTGAACTGGAAGGCATGGGCCTGGTGCGGGAAGAATGGGGGGCGCGTGTGCCCAAGTACGCGCACCGCGCCGACAAGGCACTGTCCCTCTACAGCAAGGGCCTGGCGCTGCTCGCAACGCTCGTGCTGCGCGGGCCCCAGACGCTCGGCGAACTGAAGACCCACAGCCATCGCCTGTTCGATTTTGACGACCTCGACGACGTGCAGTTCGCGCTCGACAAGCTCATCCACGCAGAGCCACCTTTGGCCATGGCCTTCCCTCGCCAGCCGGGACAAAAGGAAGGGCGGTACGCCCACCTGCTCTGTGGCGAGCCTGAAGCACCACCCGTCGTGGCCAGCACTGCGCGCGCCGCGTCTTCGGCGCTTGCCGAGCGCGTCGAGGCGCTTGAACAGGCCGTCACCGAACTGCAATCTCGGCTCGACGCGCTGGAATCCTGAGAAGGCAGCATTCGTGCGGCTTGCCGCACCAACCCCGGATTCTCGGCGCCACCGCCAACGCCCGGGTGCACACCGAACTGTCACACCGTCGACCCATCGTTGTCACGGCAGGCTGATGCAATACGACTCCCCAAACAGACGTCAGTATTCGAGGAGTCGTCATGCAATCCAAGCCAACCCGTTCAAACGCGATACGCGCCGCCATTGCGCTGGCCGTCAGCGCCCTGCTGGTCATGCCGGCCGTGACCATGGCCGCCCCCAAGGGCGACCACGGCAAGAAACCACGAAAGCAACCCGGTGACGCTGGTGCGTTCACCATCGGCCTGCTGCCGGACACCCAGGGCGGCAGCACGCCGGATGGCCAGGCCCATGTAGCCATGCACCCGATGTCTGAAGTGCTCAAGCACCAGGACGCCGCGGGGGTCGACCTCGTCATCGCCCTCGGTGACCTGACCGACAACGGTTCCACTGTCGAATTCATGGAATGGCGCTCAGTCGCAGACGCCTATGCCGACAAGGGCATCGAATTCCTGCCGGTGATGGGCAACCACGAGACCAGTTACGCGTATACCGCGGAGTGGATCGAGAACATGAAGGACTTCATTCCCGCCGATGCCGTGCACATGCCGGACTACGAGTGGGTCAACTACTACGTGATCCGCAACAACGTGCTGATCATTGGACTGGCCTATTACAACCTGCCGATCGCGTTCCCATGGATCCAGGACGTAGTGCTCGAGCACGAAGGCCTGGTCGACCACGTGGTCGTTGCCAGCCATGACGGCCTGATCGGCGCCAAGTACGGCCAGACACGCGAGCAGATCGTCGACGGCACCAAGAACGACGACTGGGTGTACTCGGTGCAGCCGCAGATCCGGGAATTCTTCGCCGACCACGACGTGATCTACGTGCAGGGCCACGAGCACATGTACCAGCGTTCACTGGTCACCGCCAAGACCACGCTGACCACCTATCCCTCCGGTTACACCCCTCAGGGCGGCAACTATCGCATGGACATGTACACGCAAATCATGGCCGGCAACGCCTCGTACAAGGGCTACGAGTTTCGCTACGGCGAACGTGACCTGGTACAGATGATCGTGTCACAGAAGAACGCTACGCTCAGCGGTGGCTCCACGCATTTCGATGTCAATTCTTCATTGCTGACCTTCGACGGCGAGCGGGTCGACTATTCGTCCTGGTACGCCAACCACACGGCGAAGGGCAATGGCCCTGAATACGCATTCGACGCCGACTGGAAACTCGGCGATCACTTCAGCCGTACCACGAACCGCTGCGAAACAGTGATCTTCCCGGATTCGATCCCGGAAGGCACCCGCCCGGTGCTGGTGCTGCAGCCCGAGTACAAGTCCCCTGAATGCCTGGCGGACGACGGCACGCGGGTGCAACTGGTGGGCGGCGTCAACCGCACCTTCAACCGCACCGATACCCGCCAGCGCGACATGGGCTACACCCCGGGGCTGACCCGCGCGGAAACGCTGAATGACCTGGTGCGCCTGGCCTACCAGTGGCTGTTCCAGTACCACCAGGCCTGGTCACCCAATCTCAATGGCCCCGCGCGAGCGCTGCCGGACGAGGCCAATGACGAGCTGGTCTTTCCCGAAACCACGACCGACCTGAAAGAGCACGTCACCCTGAGCTGGCTGCCGGCCACCCGTGACACGGTCTCTGACATCGTCATTGTCAGCGGCACGCAGAACCAGACCGGCATGTACCAGGGTGACTATGGCGAGTACAAGGACATCGAACTGGATACCGGGTTGCCGTTCTCGAACCCCGACGGCAGCGCCAAGTCACCCGTAATCCTTCCGGACTACGCCAGCGCCGACTGGGACCTGGGCACCGCCCTGTCAGACCCCTATGCGGTGATGCTGACCGGTGGCGCGTACAAGGGCAACACCAAGGGCATTGCCCTGGCCCTGCGCGCGGGTGAAAACTGGACGGCGGCCACCCCGCCCGGCTGTGAAGTCAACGCGGCCTGGGACGAATCGTACCTGGTGACGCCCCCCACCGTGCCGGCCGGTTGCCCGACTTACCCGCTGGTCGGTTTTGATGCCGATCACGGCAACCGCTGGTGGATTGTCCTGCAGGAAGACGCAGAACTGGCACTGGCGAATTTCCGCTGATACCCGCCGGGACATGCCACGACCGGCCAGGCCGGTCGTGGCATTATTAAATACCTTTCCAGGACACCCCTTAGTTTACGGCCGGCTTTGCCGTGGCCAGCATCACCTTCATCATTTCCTCGGCGAACACCGTGGCGGAGTGGCGGATGGCCTCGCGGTCTGTCTCGTCACCGGTCTCGTAGGTGATCGCCGGTATGCCGTAGCTGGCATAAAACCAGTTCTTCGAGTTTGCCTGCTCGGCCAGTGCCGAGGCCTCGCGGGTGACAGGATAGTCCGGCAACCGGGCGAAGCCGGCCACGAGCCAGTCCCGCGCCACGTCGGGCGGGTCAGTCACGTCCACGTCGCGATGGGTGTAAAAGAGGTTGCGCTTCGTGCTGTGGAAGTCCAGCAACAGCCGGATTCGGTTGTCGTCGGACACGTTGGCGTCCAGCCAGGCCTTGATGGCGCGGGTTTCCGGTTGCGTGAACGGCCCCCAGTCACGGTTCAGGTCCACGCCACCCGTGTTGTGCCGCCAGTGCCCCAGCGCAACACCGTCGGGATTGACCAGCGGCACCATCACCACCTGGAACCGCTCGCGAAACTGCCGCGCCAGTGCCGTATCGGCGAACACCGCGTCAACGAACGGCCGCATGGTCAGCGCGCCGGTCACCTCGGGCGGGTGCTGGCGGCCGATGAACATCACCATCTCGGCTTTTGGCGCGGTCTGGGCCAGCCACAGCGGTCGCCCGTGCGCCGACTCGCCCAGCAGCGTCACATCGACATCGCCTGTTTCAGCCAGGCCTCCCAACCAGCCCTGGTACCAGTCATCAGTGAGCAGCTCGCCGCCGGCGATCCAGCTGATGGGCTGGGACAGGGTCATCTCGATCTGCATCGCCGCGCCGTCATCAATGAAACGTGCCTGGGACTCCGGCAATGGCGACCAGTTGACACCGTCCGTACTGAGCTTGGGCCAGTAGCGGGCATCGAAGCGGTCGACCTCGATTGTCATGGACAAAAGCTCACCCGCGGCGCCGCTGACACGCGCGGCGTACCAGGGTGAAGGGTTGATCGGTGGCGCGTTCTCCGGGTAGAGCGTCAACGTAAAAGTACCGTCCGCACCCGTTTCGCAATCACCCAGCTGGCCGCCGGAAAAATGTCCGTCCAGCAGGATATCGCCCGAACGGCAATGCACATCGGCGGGTGGTTGCCACGGGCCGCGGGCACGAATTTCAGCCGCGGCGGCGGCGGAGCCCATTTCGGCTTCGGTGCGCTCGGGCCAGTCCGGGTCCTGCGTAACCGTTGGTTCTGGCGTGTTGGCGCAGGCGGAAAGCATGGCTGAAAAGGCCACGCCCAGGGTGAGGACAGGTTTCATCATCAGGGGTCTCCCACTGTTTCGGCCGGTGCTGAAGTGACCTGCCAGGCCAGTTCGCGAAGCCACCGGGCCAGTTCCGGTTCCAGCCCCGCATCGTAATCCAATGCCCCGGGCGATGCTCCCACGAGTTGGGCGTAGAAGACGTTCGCGGCCAGGTACGTGGTGGCCAGGGATGGATGCCGGCCATCTGCAACGAAGAACTCCTCCCCGGGGTGTGATTCACGCGCCGCGGCCAGCGCCTGACCCACCGGCACGACCTCGGCGCCTGCAGCCCTGCCCGCCTCAAAATAGGCATTTGCCAGTGGCCTGGTCATCTCCGGCCGGTCACGATAGGCCCATGTCATGAACAATGCCGGGCGCGCACCTGCAGCGCGAACCCTCGCGGCAAGATCAGTCACGGCAGCGCGAAACGCCGGTGCGCGCTCCGGGTCGACCGGCTCGCGGCTGTGTCCCTGCAGCACCACCACGTCCCAGTCGTATTGCTCCAACAGCTGGTCAAGCGCGGGGCCCTGTTGGGCCAGCACACCACCGGAAATGGTGCTCATCTTGACGCTGCCAGACCCCACGAGTGCCTCATCACGCGCCCGCAGCAGGTTCCTGAAGTGGGTGTGGATGCCGTTGTTGTAAAAAGAGAAGCTGTTGCCGACAAAAAGCACCCGAAACGGGCGGTCTGTCGGCACCGCGGCAACGGTATTGTCCGGCGTGACATCTGCCTCGTGTCGCAATACCCGACCGGGCCGCTCGCCTGTCATCTCACCGTCGAGCAAGGCGGGCCGGCCATTGACCAGCACGTGCCGCACACCCTCGGCGAACTGGTGCGGCTCATCAAATGTGGCACGGTCGGTTACCGTCGCGGGATCCAGGACGGCGATGTCCGCGAACGCGCCGGGTGCGATCCGTCCTCTTCCGGCCAGCCCGATTCGGTCGGCGGGCAACATCGACATCTTGTGGATCGCCGTTTCGAATGGCAGTGCCTCGAGCTCGCGCACGTAGCGTGCCAGCACGCGGGCGAATGCGCCGTAGTTGCGCGGATGCGGCACGTCGGATCCCGGCCGGACGATACCGCCGTCGGAGGCGATCATCGTGGTCGGGTGACGCATGAACCGGATGACGTCCTCTTCGTCCATGGTGTGGTAGATGGCCGAGCAGGTCCCGCCGAGTTCCAGTTCCAGCACCAGTTCCGCCGCGGCCTCGAGCGTCCGCGGGATATCGCGCTCGTCCAGCAGTTCACCCAGTGACTTGCCGTTGTTCTCCGGCGCCCACGAACAGTTGGCGATGACGACGCGATCCAGGTCATCACCCGCGCGATCTTTAGCGAGGTTGTCGACCAGGCCATCGAGCACGGCCTGTCGCGTCGCCGGGTCACGGAACCGGGCCTCGCGTGTGGCCCTGTCACCTTCCAGCGCCCACGACGGGAACATCACCCGGATGCCGGTGCTGCTGGCCGTGTAGGGATAGACGTCGCTGCTGATATCCAGGCCTTCCTCGATCGCCGCGTCGACCAGTGCCAGCGAATCAACGCTCTTGCCCCACATGCTCACACCCATGGCCTTGTGGTGGGTGACCTGTGCGGGCAGTCGCGCCTCGCGACCAATACGGATGGTCTCGTTGACGCTGTCGAGCAACTGCCTGCCCTCGTGCCGCATGTGGGTGATGTAAATCCCGCCGTAACGGGCGGCCACCGCCGCCAGGGCGATCACTTCTTCGGTATCCGAGTACGCGCCCGGGATGTACTGCAACCCGCTGGACAGGCCGAAAGCGCCGTCTTCCATCGCCGCGGCGACCAGGGCGCGCATGGCGTCGAGTTCGGTCGGGGTGGGCGCCCGGTCGATGCGCCCCATGACCTCGGACCGGACCTTGTTGTGGCCGATGAAGGTACCGAAGTTGATGGACGAGGGGGAAATCTCCAGGCGCTCGAGCAAGCCGCTGATGGGTGAACAGGACATGCCGTCGGGGCCACCGATGGCGGTGGTCACACCCTGGCGAATATAACTCTCGGCATCCGGGTACAGGAAAATGCCGCTGTCGTTGGTCCGGTAGCGCACTGCATGGCTATGGATATCGACAAAGCCGGGCACAACGGCCAGGCCCGAAGCGTCAATCACCCGGCCGGCCTCGCGACCGGACAGTTCCCCGACGGCCACGATCCGGTCGTCGACAATTCCAACGTCCTGGACCGTACCCACGGCCCCGCTGCCGTCGTAAACCAGGCCGTCACGAATGACGATATCCAGCGTCGCTTCATCCTGGGCCAGGGCGCGGGACGCACCGGAAACCACGAGGATAGCCAGCAGGAGAACGCGAGCCATTACGCCCGCCGTTCCGAACTTCAACACGGAGGCCATATCAGTTTCCTCCCAAAACAAGCGGCACGTAGAACAGCGATACCGCGGAGAGCAGGATGATGCCGAACAGGTTCAGCAGGATACCGGCCTTGGCCATCTGCGGGACGGTGATGCGCCCGGCACCATAGACGATGGCATTGGGCGGTGTTGCCACCGGCAGCATGAAGGCATAACTGGCCGCCAGCGCCACGGGTACTGCCAGCATCACCGGGCTCACACCCAGCTCCAGCGCCAGCGCGGCCAACACGGGTAGCAACGTGGCCGTGGTGGCCAGGTTGCTGGTCAGTTCGGTCAGGAAAATCACCAGGATCACCACGCCCACGACCACGGCGCCAATGCCGAAGGCGCCAAGCGGGACCAGGCCGGAACCAATCCAGACCGCGAGACCCGTATCGGAGACCTGGGCGGCCAGGCTGAGGCCACCACCAAACAGCACCAGGATGCCCCACGGCAGGTCCCGGGTCATGCCCCAGTCAAGAATGCGGCGGCTGCCTGCACCCGCACTCGGCAACAGGAACAGCACGAATGCGGCGAGCATGACGATGGCCGAGTCGCTGACCTGGAACGGCAGCAGATTGTTGATGAACGGCCGGAACATCCAGCCGGCCACCACCAGCGCGAAGACGACGCCGATGCGCCACTCCGCCGCGCTGGGCCGGCCGAGCGACTCGCGCAGTTCCACCAGCAGGGCCCGGGTCTCGGCAGACGTCCGGAAGGTGACCGGGTAGACGATGCGCGTCAGGATCAGCCACGCGGCCGGCAGCATGATCATCGACACCGGCAACCCGACCAGCATCCAGCGCGCAAAGGTCACTTCAACGCCGTAATTCTCGGCCAGGAAGCCCGCCAGGAACGCGTTCGGCGGTGTACCGACCAGCGTGGCCGCACCGCCGATGGTGGCGCCGAACGCCGTACCCAGCAGCAGTCCGATGTCGAAATTGCGCCGCTCGCGGTCATCAAGGCCGGGCACCGTTTCACCGATCACCCCGATCACCGAGATAACAATCGGCAGCAGCATCATGGTCGTGGAGGTGTTGGTCATCCACATGGACAGCAGCGCCGCGGTCAGCATGAAGCCACCGATCAGCGAGCGACCGTTGGTGCCCGAGACCGACAGCAGCGCCAGCGCGATGCGTTTGTGCAGGTTCCAGCCCTGCATGGCCAGTGCAATCAGGAAGCCGCCCAGGTAAAGATAGAGAATGGGGTTCGCGTAGGGCGCCGCCGCCTCGTTCAGCGAGGTAATGCCCATGGGGGCGAAGAAGATCAACGGGATGAACGCGGTGACGCCGACGGGCGCCGCCTCCGTTGCCCACCAGACCGCCATCCAGGCGCCCAGCGCGGCGGTGTTCCAGGCTGCCGGATCAAGCCCCTCGGGCGTGCCGGCCAACAGCATCAGCCCGGCAACCAGCGGCCCGAACCATAGCCCAACGGACTGGTATCGCGCCCTGACCTCGGGGGGTGATTCACTCATGTCTGCAAACCTGTGCGCACGCGGGTGGTTTCGGCCGGGGAGCAAACGCTCCCCGGCTCGGCATTATCACGGTGACCCACCTCAGAAGTCGACGCGGACGTCGATGTAGAACGATCGACCGTAGTCACTGTGCGCATCGGAGAAATAGCCGAAGTAGCGATCGGCCAGCGGCGCACGTTCGTCAGTGACATTATTCACCGCCAGTCGGACGCGAGTCGTGGTGTCGAAGGCGTCGAACGTGTAGTCGGCGCTCAGGTTGAAGTAGTCGTACGACGGGATGACCCACTGGGTGCCGTCCGACAGCGTCAGAGAGCTCTGGTAGAAGTCATCCAGGTAGTACCAGGCCGCCGTCGCACCCCAGTCACCCAGGCGCCAGCGGGCCCGCGCGTTCATCTTCTTCTCCTGGTTGCCGTCCATCCGCAGCAGGTCGGCGAAGCCGGTCACCGGGTAGTTGGCCGGAATCGTGCCGGCGTTCTGCGCGTCCAGCAGCACTTGCGCGGCACCACCGGGTTCCTGGTCGTAGCGTGTGTAAACCGAGCCCTGCCAGGTCAGTGACCAGTCGCCGATATCGGTCGCCAGGTCGTAATACACGGCGAAGTCGTAACCTTCGACCTTTCGTACGTCCAGATTCTGGTAGTTGTCATCGATGTACTCGATGTCGCCAGCCGGACACAGCCCCGCGGCCTCCCAGATCGCAATTGCGTCGTCCTCGGGGTCGATACGGCCCAGGTTCGGATTGCCAACGCTGCCGCAGTTCGAATTACCTGCGTCCAGGCGGTAAAGCAGATCGAGCAACGTGTGGTTTTCCTCACCGAACAAGCCGATCGTGTCTTCCTTCTTGATCTTCCAGAAGTCCAGCGTGAAGGTCAGGTTCTCGATGGGCGTCAGCACGAAGCCGATGGAGGTATTGTCAGATTTCTCCGGCTCCAACTGGTCGCTGCCTTGCGCACGGCGCTGCAGGTTGTAGCTGCAGTCCAGGATATCCTGGTCAGGATCGCCACCGAACTCAGCTGCATATTCGCAGGCCCAGTCGGTGCGTGAGTTGTTACGCACTACCAGCGTCTCGTTCACCGTAATGAGGTTCGGGGCGCGGAACGCTTCAGACCATGAACCGCGCAGCATGAGCCATTCGAACGGCGTCCAGCCAAAGGCCACCTTCGGCACCGTGGTGCTGCCGACGTCGGAAAAGTCCTCGTAGCGGATCGCCAGTTGCACATCCAGCGTGTCATGTAACGGCACGACGAACTCGGTGAAAAGTGACAGTACGTCGCGATCGCCGGAGTTGTCCGGCGTCGGGCTCGAGTTCACAACGTCGGAGACGAATGGGTAGGTATCACCCTCCCAGTCAGTAAACGTAATCGTACCGTCCAGGCGCGGATCGCGATCATCCTTGAAACCCTCTTCGCGGTATTCGATGCCGCCCAGGAAACCGACGCCACCTGCCCAGGTGTTGAACAGCGACGGGTTGGACACTTTGAAGTCGACCAGGGTCAGGTCCGCCTCGGACTTCCGGTACACATCGACGAGGGCCCGCTCGATATTTGAATCGATGCCACCGTTGAACGGGTTGTAGGCCGCCGATGTCGGATCCATCAAGGCTTCCTGCATCAGGGTGTTGGAGATGCGGTTATGGGTCACGTCATCACGCGTCGCCTTGGAATAAAGCAACGCCGAGTCCCAGTCCCAGTCACTGCCAAACGTGCCGCGGAAGCCCTGCAACACTCGGAGCGTCTCATTGGTCACATCGATGATGCGGGGCACCTGGGTGTATCGGTAGTTGTCCAGCCACATTTCCACGCCTTCACAAGGGACTTCATCACCAATGACGGACGCCGGCAGGCGGTTGGGCGAACTGCACGGTCCCAACGGGTTCCAGTAGTTTTGAGCGCCTATTCGGAGTTCGGATGAAGAGAAAGAGTAGGACGGGTGTCTGAACAGGTTTGAATCGGCCTGGTACCAGCCCAGTTCGGTATAAGCCTCGATACCATTGTCGAACTCGTGGTTCAGGTACGCGTAGATGTTGATTCGGTCCAGTTCAGAAGACAGATCACGGTTTTCGTTCAGGTTGTACCGGTAAGTGCCCTGGCCGTCTTCGTGGCCGCAGCTGTACTGGTTGATGACAAACCCGCCGTCGCAACGTTCATCGCCAATCGGGTAGGTTTCGAACTCGCCCGAACCATCGGTGATGCCCAGGTCGTCGAGGTTGTAGATGTCGCCCACGATGTCGAATTGGCCCCAACCTGAGTTGGCGCTGTCGTTTCGGAACGCGGTATCGCCTTCCCAGGGCGAGCCTTCCGGAATGAGTCGCCGAAAATCGGCATCCGCCCATTTCTCATCGTCCTGCGAGTTCACGCGATCGCGGTGGTAGAAATTGGCGAACAGGCCAGCCCAGGTCCGACCCCCGTTGAAATTGCCGCCCCACTCCACCGTCGCCGTGTAGGTGTCACGGGGAATGTTGTCGTAAGTCTGGAAACGACCGCGAACGGTCAGCCCTTCGTAGTTGTCCTTCATCACGGTGTTGACCACGCCGGCCACCGCGTCGGCGCCGTAGATCGCCGATGCGCCGTCACGCAGCACTTCAAGGCGATTCAGGCCAAATACCGGGATGGCCGCGGAGTTGGCCGTGGCGACCGGTACGAAGCTGCCACCCACCTCTTCGGTCTGGTAGCTGGCCGCGTTGACCACGCGGCGACCGTTCATCAGCACCAGGGTGTTGCCGGTGCCGATATTGCGCAGGTTGAACGCGCCAATGTCGCCACGGGCGGAATTGACGCCACCAGCAATGTTCTCGGCCTCGTTGAAGAAATTCTGGCCCTGCTCCGGAATGACATCCAGGAGTTCGTCACCGGAATCGATGCCGAGCGCCTCGATATCCTCGGAGGTAATCACCGAAACTGCCAGCGCCTCGTTGATGGCCGCCCCCTTGATCTGGGTACCGGTGACGACCACTTCCTCGAGCACGCTTTCGATGTCTTCGTCGGTGGGTGAGCTGTCCTGGGCAATCGCAGCGCCCGCGAAGGGCAGAAGCGCCACTGAACATGCGATTGCCAGGGTTTTGATTCGGGGACGGGTGCAGACCACCCGGGTTGAACAATCCAACAGTTGTTTACCGTGCATGCCTTCCTCCTCTGTGCACCGCGACCTGGTGTCGACGGTTTGAGCCAGTTCTTTGGTTCTGTCCAGGTAGGATGGCCGGGGCGAAAAAATCCGCCATGTGAATTTACTGGTTTTCCCAATGCTCCTCTTCGAGTGTGTCGACCTGGACCATGGCGCTCTCTGCATCGAAACGCAGCAACTGGCCGCCGTACAGGTCAATACCATCCAGAACCCTGCCTGCCAGCATAGGCGAGGCCGCGCCATGTTGCCCCGCGCGCGCGGCAAAACGCACCCGGCCCTCGTCGACACGAACCTCCAGCCCGGATTCATTCGCCGTTACGCTGAACCGCGTACCCAGCACGGTGATGACGTGGCGGCCAACGCCCAGCGTGAACGGCCGCGCAGCGTCATGGGCAACATCCAGCGTCACTAGGCCCCTGGCCAACTCCATGGATCGCAGCCGTGCGCCGAAATCCAGCGAAGCCACCGTTTCGGGCCCCAGTTCGATGCGTGAGCCGTCGCTGGCCACATAGGTGTGCGTGGCGTTGACGGGCGTGACGAACTGGCGTGTATTCGCCTGGCCGCGCACCGGGTCGGTGAGCAGCACCGACGCGACAATCAGGCAAACCACTGCCAGCGACGCCGCGACCGCGGCCCGGTAATCCAGGAACCAGGGGGTAGGCGGTCGATGTCGGGAGGCCGGGTCTGCCGATTCACCAAAAGATGCCGGAATGTCCAGGCTCAACGCGTCCATGCGGGCCCAGAGCCTCGACATGGCCTGGTAGGCCTCGGCGTTTTCCGGCGACTGATTCAGCCAGCGGACAAAGGCGCTTCGTTCGGCGGCCGTGACCTGGTCGGAATCCAGCCGGACGATCCAGTCGCAGGCCTCGTCGTGTGCGCGTCGTTCACTCATCGCGCGACACGCTTTTTCGTCGGCAGCGCGACTACCGGGGTCGACTTCAATGGCTTCGGTCCGCCCAGCAACATCGCCCGGCACAACTTCAGGCCCCTGGCCAGGTGCTTTTCAACGGTGCTGACGGAGATGCCCAGGATGGTACTGGCTTCCTTTTGCGAAAAACCGTGCAGTTTGCACAGCACGAAGGTTTCCCGGCAGCGCGCAGGCAACCGCTCGATCGCCGCGCGCAAGCGCCGGGTATCGTGATCAGACTGGGCCGTGACGTGTGCCGGCGGTCGCTCTACTCGCGCGCGGTCGGCCATCTCGATATCGAACCGGGCCGCGTATCGCACCTTGCGGTGCTCCAGGCGGCCCAGCGCCACGTTGCGCGCCACCCGGAACAGGTAAGCGCGCGGGCATTCGAGCTCTCGATCAAGCCCGGCCGCGCAGACCCGCAGGAACGCCTCCTGGACCCAGTCCTCGATATCGGCGGAACCCTGCGCGAAACGCGATAGGTAGCCCCTTAATTCGCTGCCATGCCGTTGCGCGAGCGCTTCCAGCCAGCCGTGTATGCCGGCGTCGCCCAGGGATTCCGGCTTGCGACTCAACGAACTACTCGCCACTGCGTCTGGCGTCCCGCCAGGTACCAGACCCGTTCGCCGTCGAACACGGCGTCCTGTTCCAGCTTGACGACCAGGTGATTGCCATCCCAGCTGTCGAGCGCGCGCCGGACGTTGCCCTCGATGGAATGCGCCGTCATCGGGTGCAGCGGCCAGTCGCCGCGCACCGGGGTCGGGCCCTGGTTGTCCCACATGCCGATGGTCGCCCCCGCGCCATGGCCGTTGAAACCGATCGGGTGGGTGTAGGTGCTGCAAACGATGCTCTCGCGGTCACAGCCTGCCAGCGTTTCCGCCAGCACCTCGTTGCCGGTACGACCGGTTTCGAAGTTGTCGGTCAGAATGTCCTGCCAGCGGTTGCCCTCGGCCAGGACCTGCTTCAATTCATCGGGCACATCGTCCTCGTCGGGGCGCAGCACGTAGCCCATTTCCTGGGTGTCGGTGCACAGCAGCAGGTAGCAGACGCCGACATCGGTGTGCAGCACGTCGCCCGGCAGGATGACCTCGTCACCGCTGACGCCACAGAACGGGTCGTCGCGGCCGCACTCGAACCCGGCACGCTGGATGTTCACGTACGGCATGAACCAGATCGGCAGGTCCAGGCCGGCGAACCGTTCGGCGATATACCACGCGACCTCGTCCGCCGTGGTCGCGCCCGGCGTGATGACTTTCTCGGAAAACGCTTCGTGAATGACGGCGCGGGCGATGCTGACGATGTGCGGGTAGACCTGCAGTTCGGCCTCGCTGCGCGATTCCATCCAGCGCACGACCAGGTCCTCGGCGCTGACCAGCCGTTCTCCCAACTCGGGCGGCAGCGCCTCGCGCAGGCGGCCGTGCAACGATGCCGTCAGGCCGTCCGCCACGGGCCAGGTGTCGCTGACATTAATGCCGATCCGTCGCGGGTCGCGCTCGGCGATCAACTCGGCCAGGCCCTGCCATTGCTCGTCCAGGTCTCCGCCCTGCCAGGCGGATTCGTACATGGAGCTGAATGGGTAGCGATTCACGGTCAGGCGGTCGACACCCTCGTCCTCGCCGCGGTCGTGGAACACCAGCATGGTCGTGCGCCGGGCGGCGTAGGTCGGGTGTGGCACCAGCGTGAAGTAGACCGGGTCCTCGGCATATTCGCGATTGATGACCAGCCACATATCGATGCCGGCTTCACGCATCAGCTTCGGCAGCAGCCTGTCCAGCCGGTCTTCGACCAGGCGGTTGATGACCGCCGGGCGCTCGCTTGGGGGCAGGACGGCGGGCACCGAATCGATCACCCTCCCCTGCTCAAATGCCGCATTCGGCTCGGCGCCGAGCGCGCTTCCGTGGGCCACCGTGGCCAGTAACAGCAGGAGCTTCACACCCCAGGTTCGTGTCATCGCCAGCCGAAAGGAAGAACGTCGAGTCATTGAAAGCCATCCTGGTCCCGGTTGCGGTGCACGATACCACAGCGCGCGCGGTGTACAGGGTCAGCGACTATACTCGGAGCAACCTTGATCACGATGGAGGGTCGCGACAATGCGAAGGCTGAAACTGACCGGTATTTTGCTCATCCTGTTGGCCCAGTCCCTGCCCGCCGACAACAGTATCGGCCGCGAAGGCGCACATGGCAGCGAACTGGCGGCCCGCGCAGGGGCGCCGCTGTTTGAAGGCATGGGCAACCACCACCACCCGATCACCACCACCGAGGCCAATGCGCAACGCTACTTTGACCAGGGGCTGATCATCGATTTCGCGTTCAATCACGCCGAGTCAGTGCGCTCGTTTCGTGCGGCGCAGACCCTGGATCCGCAGTGCGCCATGTGCTTCTGGGGCGAGGCGCTGGCGCTGGGCCCGAACATCAACGTCACCAGCGACGGCAAGGCCATCATGGGCGACGAGGACCGGGTCAACGCTTACGCGGCCATCCGGAAAGCGGTGTCCCTGAAAGCCCACGCCAGCGAGGCCGAGCGCGACTATATCGACGCCCTCGCGGTGCGCTACAACGGCGACCCGTCCACACCGCGCGAACCCCTGGACGAGGCCTACCTGGAACAGATGCGGGCGCTGCACCACAAGTATCCGGACGATGACGACGCCGCCAGCCTGTTCGCGGAGTCGATCATGAACACCATGCCGTGGGACTACTGGCTGGACGGCGACACGCCGAAGCCGCTGGCGGCAGAAGCCATCGGCGTGCTCGAGACCGTGCTGGAACGCTCACCGGAGCACCCGCTCGCCCTGCACCTTTACATTCACGCGGTTGAAGCCTCGAACCGGCCCGAACGGGCCGAGGCCGCCGCCGACCGGCTGGCCGACCTGGTGCCGGGCGCCGGCCACCTGGTGCACATGCCCGCCCACATCTACTGGCGCGTGGGGCGCTACGACGACGCCTCCGAGGCCAATATCCGCGCCGCCGCCGTCGACGAGGCCTATATTGCGCAGTGCAACGCCCAGGGCTTCTACCCGGCGCTCTATTACCCCCACAACATCCACTTCCTGTGGGCGGCATCATCGATGCAGGGGCGCAGCGAACTGGCCATCGACTCGGCCCGCCGGGTCGCCGCCAACGTGCCCGAGGCGATGATCGAGCAGTTCCCGATGGTGGAGTTCTTCCACACCATCCCGTTGCTGTCGCTGACGCAGTTCGGGCGCTGGGACGACATCCTGGCGGAGCCGCAGCCGCGCGACGATTTTGAATATTCGAACGCCATCTGGCACTACGCCCGGGGCACGGCATTCGCCCGTAAGGGTGACCTGGAGGCGGCAAGCGCCGAGCGCGAACAGCTGGCTGCGCTGAAAGACATGGACGACGTGACCTTCCTCGACACCCTGGCCTACCCGGCGACCATGCTGCTGGATATTGCCGACTCGCTGTTGCTGGGTGAAATCGACATGGCAGGCGGTGACCTGGACGCCGCGATCGGGCGATTCGGACACGCGGTCGCCGTCCAGGACGAACTGCCCTACACGGAGCCGCCGTTCTGGTACTACCCCACCCGGCATACGCTCGGGAAGGCGTTACTGGACGACGACCGGCCCGCCGAGGCCGAGGCCGTGTACCGTCGTGACCTGGAACTCTACCCGCACAACGGCTGGGCCATGTACGGGCTGATCCAGGCCCTTGAAGCGCAGGGCAAGAATGCCAGCGAGGTCCGGCATCATTTCGACATCGCGTGGCAGAAAGCCGACGTCGAGCTGACATCATCGCAGTTCTGAGCGCCGCGATGCTGTGCAAACTCAGAACATGAAAGCCGACACGGCCTTCAAGCCGCTCTACAACCGCAGCCTGTCGGCCATGGGCGACCGGCTGCATTTCGCCGCGCACAGCCATCACCTTTGGCCCGATTGTGTGTTCGAGGCCCAGCTACGCTACGTGGAAGACGCGTTCACCTGGGCCGACGAGAAGTGGGAAAACGCGGTGACGCCTGTCGAGCACGATGCCCGTCGCCGTATCGCGCGATTGCTGGGTGTGCGGGACCCCGACCGGATCGCGTTCGCGCCGAACACGCACAGCCTGTTCTTCCGGCTGGTGTCCTGTTTCGACCTGCGTCGGCCACTGCGCATCCTGAGCACCGATTCGGAGTTTTACAGCTTCAGCCGCCAGGCCCTGCGCCTGGAGGAATACGACAACATCACGGTCGAGCGCGTCCCCACCCTGCCTTTCGACACCTTTGCTGACCGCTTCCTTGAAAAGGTCGACGCCGGCGGCTGGGACATGATTTACATCAGCCAGGTGTTCTTCAATTCCGGCCTCGCCATCGACTTCATGAACACGCTGGCCGAGCGTGCACCCACCAACGCCATGGTGATCATCGATGGCTACCACGGCTGCGGCGCCCTGCCGACCGACCTGGCCGCCATCCAGGACCGCGTGTTCTACATGGCCGGGGCCTACAAGTACCTGCAATCGGGCGAAGGCGCCTGCTTCATGACCACGCCGGCGAACCTCGACGCCTGCCGGCCGCTGTACACCGGCTGGTTTGCGGAGTTCGATGCGCTTGACCATCACGAAGAAGCCGTCAACTACGCGCCCGACGCGCGTCGCTTCCTGGGCGCCACCTTCGACCCGTCAGGCATCTGCCGACTGAACGCCGTGCTGTCATCCTGGGAAAACGAGGGCATCACGGTGAACCGGATCCATGCCCACGTCCGCGAACTGCAGCACTACTTCATGAGGCAGGTCGACGAGCGCGGTTTACTCGGACTGGGTTGTGACGACCTCGTCCACGTGCAGCAGGACTGCGACCATTACGGGCACTTCCTGACGTTTCGCACGAAGGATGCGCTGGCGCATCGCAAGACTTTGCGCGGACTCGACATTATTACGGACAGCCGGGAAGACCGGCTGCGGTTCGGCTTTGGCATGTATCACGACACGGGCGACATCGACCGGCTGTTCGTGCGCGTCAGTCGCTCACGGTAGGGGCCGGCTCAAGATTCTTGAGCAGTTCTTCGTAGTGCGCGCAGGGGTCATTTTCCATCCCGATTCGGTCGAACGCGTGTTTTGCCAGTATGGATAACCCTCCGGTGCCGACTGCAAGGCCGGCCGACAGCAGGGCTTTGGGTTTATCAAACGATATTTTCGGCGCCGCCAGCGTCCCGGAAAAGCGCACGAACGGGTTAACCAGCAAATCCGTGACGTTGGTCCTGTAAATTTCGTTGGGGTGGGACTCGAAATTAAGGTCGAGGCGCCCATCGGACAGGTCAATTTCGCCGTGCGAGGCCATTCGGATCTTGTCCGTGACCAGCGCGATGCCGGGCTCGGTACGCAACACGCCATCCTCGGCCACCAGTCTCGCCGCCGCGCAGGACACCGTCGTGCTGGACTCGGCAAGCCGGTTGGGCAGCACGGCGTGCATCACCTGTTCCAGCAACCCACCCTCCATGAAGGCCAGTACGCTGTTGGGGATGGTGCCGCCGGACACCGATACGATGATGGTGCCGTCGAGCGTCTCCAGTGTTTCATAAAGGCTGCTGCCGCGCCCCTGGACGGCAACCCGGTACTCGAGCGCCGGCAGTACGGCCGGGTCCTGCACCAGTTCACGGCTCAGGTTCAGCCGTAACCCGCTTGCCGATGAATTCAGTTCAACAATCGCGTTGTCGCCGCCATCGGGCACCAGGGAAAAAGTACCCCTGAGATCACCCTGCAACCCCGAACCCTGCAGCCGGCTCACCCGGAGTGCGCCGTCTTCAGTGGACGCGCGCAGCGCGAAGCCGGCGTACTCACGATTCTCCAGTTGCAGCCGGTCGGCGGAGATATCGAAGTCAGAATCCAGTTGTGCCAGGCGCTCCAGCGGGAAAATCACGTCGGGAAACGGCAACCCCGGCTTGCGAATCACCGTGGGCGAACCGGCCGGGTGGCCTGAACCTTCATCACCGGCGAACACGGAAAGGTCCAGAACACCGGAGTGCGAGTTCCAGCTGACAGTAGGTACCGCACCCGTGAAATCAAACGCGGCGTCGCCCCTGATGTCGCTGTGGCCGGACGTGATGTCCAGCGCGTCGACGCGAAACGCCCTGCGGTTGCCGTCAACCCGGGCACCGCCCTTCAGCGACACGGCCGGCAGCGAACGTTGTCGCCACTGTCCCAGGCGCGACAGGTCCGTAATATCGACCTGGACCGAGATATCGGTGCCTTCCAGGCCGGGCCAGGGGCCCACCTCGCCCTGCAGGGCCAGGCGGGCGTCCGCCAGCTGTAACCGCGCCGTTTCCAGCGACCAGTTCCCCGTCGATACCGTACCCCGGACCGCCAGCTCGAACGGATCCCCGGGGGGCGCGTAGGCGCCGGTGGCTGACCAGACCAGGCCGGTTGAACCCCCGCTGAGCTGGATATCGAAATGTCCGTTTGCCTCGTCCAGCGGCAGCTGGAGTTCAATATCGGCTCCTGCGTCCAGTCCTTCCGACACCAGATTGATGCCGGACAGTACCAGCGCATCACCGGTGTAGCTGAACTGGCCATCAGCCTGGAACGGCCCACCCGGCCAGCGGAAGACGGCGCCACTGCGCCTGGCGTCTGCCAGCGCGGGAATGTGGCTTGCAAGGTCATTTCCGTGAACGGAAAACACCAGCCGGGTTCCTTCCCAATAACCCGTGGTGGGCAGGTCACCATGGACGTCTGCATGCAGTTCACCCAGGTCCAGGGTGGTGCCTTCGCGAATCGATACGCCCTGTTCGTGAATCCCGACTTCACCGGCCAGGCGATAGCCCTGCCCCTCGTATCCGGCGACGTCGAACAACCCCAGCACGGCCCCGGCATCCTGCCCGGTAACCTCGATCTTCAACCGCGACCCCGCCAACCGTTCGCCAGAACCGACCTCGCCGGTGACCTGCAAACGGCCCAGTGAGGTCGTCGCGTACCCCTCGATGACATTCGCGCCGGCGCCGGAACGGGCCAGGGAGAACTTCGCATCGAACGCGCCGCTGACCCGGCCCTCCTGTCCCAGCAGCCTGGCGAACCGGGAAAGGTCCGGCCCCGACAGCTCGAACGTTCCCTTGGCGTTCTCCAGCGTGGGCAGGTGGGGCACATGGGCTTCCAGCGCCAGTCGCGCCTCGCCGGTATCAATGCGTACTTCGTTCACGAGAAGGTCCTCGCCGTTGCGTTGCAGGTGCCCCGTCAATCGGAAGGGAGAGGCCGGCCATTCGCCCAGGTCAAGAAGGCTCGCCACCCGGTCAAGCCGGGGACCGCTGGCATCCAGGTCGAACGTGACGTGGTTGATGCTGGATATCGACGGCATGTTCGCGGCTGCATCGAGCCGGGTGGCACCGACATCACCCCGGAGTGTGAGCTGAATCCCGTCGCCCAGGTGCTGACTGGCCAGGCGGATGGAAAATCCGCCCGCGGGCGCGTCCCGCCCGAACAGGTGCGCCACGGCGCCGAAGTTGTCACCGTCGAGGCTGATGTCAAACACGGGGCGCTCCGGGCGGGCCAGCGAATCGATGGTCGCGGAACCCTCGAACCTGACATCACCAAACTGGCCGCGACCGTCGAACCGGACATCCTGCCCCTCGAGAAGGGCGTCGTAAGTCCCCACGATTCCCTCGTAGGCCAGTGCCTTGCCATCCAGTGCGCCCCTTACTTCCGCCCGAACCATCCCGTCAGCGGCGAGGTGGTGATCGAATGCCTGCAGCGAAAGCACCAGCGGCGTGTTCCGATTGGGCTGTCGCCAGCGAATGTCGACATCTTCGAGCTCAACATGCCGAAACAGGACCGGGAACGGACCGTCAGTCGCATCCTGATCGACTTCGTCTGACCCGGGCCTGCCAGGTGGCAGGTTGTCCCGGCCATCATCACCCGTCTCGATGGACAGGCTCACACCCGCCGCCTCGAACCGGGTGATATCAATCGGGCGCCGCATGAGCGCCAGCAGCGGCAGCTCAAGCTCAAATCGCTCTATGGCCAGGAATTCAGGATCAGACGCCCATTCGGCGTTGGCCACCCGCACGCCGCTGGCGGCAATGCTCAACGTGCCGCCAATACGAACTTCGAGCGATTGCTCAATGGTCACCTCACGGCCAAGGCGCGCACTCAGCGCCGACTCGATGGTCGGCCGGAACTGGCCGAAGTCGGTTCGCACCACCCACACGAACGCCGCCCCAATCAGCAACACTACTCCGAGCAGTGAAAAGACGATGACTCGACGCCTGGTCATGCGCCAAGTTTAGCCCCAACCGGTATTTTTCAGCAGGTTTCCTATACTCAGGTACACCATTCATTCACGATACCGGGGGGTATTCTCATGAAGGTTTCCACAAGGCTTGTCGTTTCCGCCGTCCTGATAGCGGGACTGTTCATCGCGCCTTCCGCTTTTGCCCAGCTGAAGGCGTTTATCAAGATCCCGGACATCCCGGGTGAATCAAAACGGGCCAACCGCGAGGACTGGATCGACCTGGCCAGTTTCAGCTACCCGGTCATTCGCGAAGAAAGTGCCCAGGTGGGCCGCGGACGCGCCCGCAGCAGGGCCACGGTAGGGCCGGTAATGGTCGGCAAGTGGGGCGACTCGGCTTCGGTCTATATCAACCTGGCGACTTTGCAGGGGAAGGTTTTCGATGAAGTCGTGGTCGAGATTCTCCAGGATACGGGTGAAGCCTCGCTGTTGAAGTTTCGATACACATTCGAGAACGTGACGTTTACCAGTTACACCTCGGAAATGAGCGACGGGGGGCTCGTCGAGGAATCTTTCGGCATGGTCTTTGAAGCACTGCGCGTGCTGTATGTCGAAACCAACGACGACCACTCGGCCGGCGACGAGCACGAAATCGAGTACGACATCGCGGCCGGCGTCTGACGAACACCGCGGTACCGCCAGGCACTGCAATTTGCATCCCGTGCGCTTTCACCGGCGCCCGGGATGCACTACATTGCGCCCATGAAACGTGATCACACCGTCAAATGGGCCGGCGACCTCGGCTTCGTGGGGACCGCGGGCAGCGGTCATTCCATCGTCATGGACGGCGACAAGCATGTGGGCATGTCGCCAATGGAAATGCTGTTGCTGGGCACGGCCGGCTGCGCCGCCATCGACCTGGTCATGATCCTGAAGAAGGGTCGCCAGAAAGTTATGGACGCGCACGTCGAGATCGGCGGCGTGCGGCGCGAGGAAATGCCGAAGTACTACACCGAGGTCGACATGCATTTTGTCGTCAAGGGCGTCGATATCGAGCCGGCGAAGGTTGAACGCGCGATTGACCTGGCGATGGAAAAGTACTGCTCGGCCTCTGCACAGCTGAAAGCGCTGGCGACCTTTACCACCAGCTACGAAATTGTCGAGGCCGGGTTGCCGGACTGAGCCGGCCGTCTGCCAGCTCGGTTCGCCTCACTCAACGACCAGCACGCCCCGCATGGTCAGGTAATGACCTGGGAAGGTACAGACAAACTCGTAGCGACCCGGCGTTTCCGGCGCGGTGAAGTAGATGGTCTCGGCCGCGCCGGGGCCCACCAGCGCGGTATGTGCGAGCACGTCGGCTGAAGCCGGCACGTAGTCATTCTTAGGTCCTTCCAGCCCCATCTGCAGCGCGGCCTGGCCGACGCGGTCGGCGGCACCGGGCGCGACGACCAGCACGTTGTGCATCATGTCGTCGTTGTTGTTGAACTCGAGGGCTACCCGGCTGCCGGCGGCCACCCGCAACTCGGTCTTGTCGAATTGCATACCCGGCACGGTGCCCAGTGACAGGGTGGCATCGACGCCGTCCCAACCGCCGGGTAGCGTCGTCATGCGGCGCTCGTCGGCAGGCACGGTGGCTGTCGAAGCGGCATTCTGTGCATCGGGGGACACGGTATCGGCGGCCGTCGTGGCGGTGGCCGTATCGCCGGCGCCACGGACTTCCATCCAATCGTTTTCGGGTACGGGGCGACCCGCCGGAATCTCGTTCAGGGTCACGTAGGCGGCATCATGCAACAGCGGCTCGCCGGAACCCGCGGCCCGAATGCCATCAATCTTCAGTTCGTGAACGTAGTAACGCCGGGGTGCATCCACCACCAGCCGGACCCGGGTATCATCATCGGACAACACGGCGCCGCGGATGGTCTCCTGACGGTCATCGACCACCGGGCTGCCGTACACCGGGTGGTGCTTGTAGGTGAAACTGGTCACCGAGTAACCGGCTTCGCGCGCCGATTCGGGGTCGACGGGGCGCGTGAACTCCACCTCGAAACCGTCCGGCATGGCGCGCACGGCTTTCATCTCGAACGGCGTTTCGCCGGTCCACACCACGCGCTGCAGCCCGAACGGCTCGGGGCCGGTTGAACCCCAGCCACGGCTGGTCTGGCCGACATAAAGGTCACCGCCCGGCCCCCAGGCCAGCCTCAGCACACCGGAATCGAATCCCTCGATGAACGGGAACGCCGCGCCCTGGTAGACGCCGTTGACCTTCTCCAGGAACACGCGGGTGATGGAACTGCGGCCCTGGTCGCCGACGAACACCTGCCCGGTGAACGGGCCAAACCCGCCACCGGTATCGTCCTGGATGATCTCGGAAGTACTCACTCCGAGGATGCCGTGTGGCAGCCAGGCGGCCGGCAGTTTGGTCGCCGGCAGCTTCGCCGCGACGTCTGCCAGCGTCACCAGCGGCTCGTCCTCGCGGTTGGCCAGCATCTGCGGCGTCTCGCCCTCGGCCGGGAACCGCGGGTCGACGATGTCGTAGAGGTCGTCCGCGGTCATATCGAGCGGTGATCCCGGTTCACCCGTCCAGGCCAGGCTGGCCGGGTGACCGGAGAAGTCGCCCTTTTCAAGGTGCTTGATGAACCCGGAGCCGACCCAGTCACCCTGGTTGTCGGAATAGAAGAAATCGCCATCGACCATGCCCAGCCCGGCCGGCGAGCGCATACCCGCGGCCCAGGGCGTGACCGTCCCGTCATCATTGATGCGCAGGGTCCAGCCGCGCCAGGGCACCCGGCTCTCGGCCCGCCACCAGGCGCTGTCACTGAACGCCACGTTGGTGGTGACGAACAGGTCACCGTCGGGGGCGACCTTCGGGCCAAAGGAATATTCGTGGTAATGGCCGGACAGCGGCCAGTCATACACCGTTTCGTAGCGGTCGGCCACGCCGTCGCCATCGCGGTCTTCCAGGCGGGTCAGTTCGCCGCGTTGGGCGCTGTACAGTGCGCCATCCTTCCAGGCCAGGCCCAGCGACTCGTGCAGCCCGTTGGCGAACAGGCGGTAATACGGCGCCCCGCGTTCGCCCGAAGGATTGTCGATCATCCAGACCTCGCCATAGCGGGTGGACACCGCCAGCTGTCCGCTCGGCAGCACGGCCAGGCCGCCCACCTCCAGTTCCACGCCCTCCGGAGTGGGGATGTCGATGATCCGGTAGTAATCCTCGACCCGCGGGTCCGGCTGCGCGGACGGCTGGGCGCCGGCGGCGGAAGTGATGAGGACCAGCGCGCTGGCGGCCAGGGTCACGGCCCGGTTCAGCGCGGCCATCAGAACGACACCTGCCAGGTCTGCGACTGCGCGGGGTCGATATCGAGCAGCAAGCGCTGCCCATCACCCACTTCGACAATTCGCGCCGCCCGTGGCAACGCCGCAGTGACGTAGTAACGCCGGTCATCGATGACAAAACGGCCATCGCCAAGGGACTCGATCTCGCCGGCCTCGGCCAGCACCACGCTCAATGAGCCTTCGAAGGCCGGGGCCTTGAGCTGGTGAATGAGGGTTCGACCCTCATCCACCGTGATGCGATGTTTCAGTTCATTGCCGGCGAACCGGTAGCGAAATTCAGGGCGACCCTGGTGATCGCGGTCATAGCCAAGCGGCTGCAGGGGCACAGCCTCGTCTCCCTGCACCACCAGAGGATGACGCCCGAACGTCACCACGGCGCCCCGGGGCCGCGCGCTGCCGTCGCCGCGCTCTTCCCACATGGGCGAGGCATCCAGGAAATCACCGCGCCAGGCCTGGACCATCGCGCCGGTGTCCAGGTCGAGCGTGTAGTGCAGGCCGGACGGATCGCCGACATTGACGGCCTTGGTCACCCGATGCGAGCCCTGCTCGGCAGCCAGGTCCACGAAGCTGCGCAGGACCACCGGCGTCGCTGCTTCGACCAGGATCGGCCCCGGCGGTACGCGGCCGGCGGCCCCGGCACGATGCAGGGCCGTGCGCCGCAACTCCGGCCCTGAAACGAACAGGGTCAGGCCGGGCGGAATGGCACGGATCCAGTTCTCGGATTCCCGACGCAGGTATCCCAGGCGGAAGTCGTGCGTGCCTACATCAAGATCGATTTCGACGGAACTGGCCTCGCCCCACGGTGGCAGATAGGCGTCCTCGATCACCCGTCGGCCGTCTATTTCCAGCCAGGCCCGCCCCAGCTGCTTCAGCTCGAAGGTGTAACGGCCTGTTCGCGGCAACGTGACGGCGCCGTCGTAAACAATGGCGAAGGCGTCGTTGGCGCGACTGGGGTCCGCGCCCACGGTGTCTCGTTGCCCCTGCTGATCGGGGACCCGTGCCGCGAGCTCATCAAAGTCACCCAGGGGCTGTGTCGAGGTTTCGTAATAGACCCGGTAATCCACGTCCAGCGCCGGCGCCTGGATGCCATAGGCCTGCCAGTGGATATTCCGGAAGGCGACCGGGCCATGGTCACCCTGGATGAGCAGCGGCCCCTCGGCAGCTTCGCCGGCGTCGATGGCGCCGCCGGTCGGCCCCGTCAGGGCCAGGTTCTCGTGAACGGTCACGCCGTTGACCACGACTTCCAGCAATCGCGCGTTCTCGGTCTTTTCGCCGCTGGCGTCAAACCGTGGTGCACGAAAAGAAATCTTCATCGTCTGCCACAACCCGGGCGCCAGGCAGGCATTCATCCGCGGTGCGGCGCCTTCAAACTGGCTGCCATCGGCTCGGCGACGTTGGTAGACACCAGCGCAGTCACCGAAGCCCGGCTGGCGCTCACCCCAGCTGTCGAACAGCTGCACCTCGTAGCGGCCCTGCAGGTAGATGCCGGAGTTGGACCCGCGCGCCATCATGAATTCGAGCTCCAGGTCGAGGTCGCCATGCGTGGCTTTCGTGACCAGGTTGCCCCGGTTGGATTTATCGGGAACATTGACCAGCACGCCGGTGCCGTTTGTCGTCCGCATGTCTTCCGGGACATTGGGGTCGGCGGTCACCTCGCCGGCGACCTGCCAGTTCGCGGCCGTCGGCTGGAAGGCATCGAGATCGTCCAGCGGCAGCGCGTCCAGCGCCTGTGCCGCGGGTGCCGCCACCATGCAGGCGAAAAGTATGCCGGGTAAGACGGGTGCATTTTTCATGATGTGCTTTATTGTTGAGCCGCGCGACATGGGCGCGCGCATCAAGATACCGCCTCCGCCGGGGGACAACAATGACCATCACCCCATCATGCCCTCATCCGGCGGGCTGGCATACAGGGCCGATTCTGGCGAGTCGCGGGGTGGTTTGCGGGCTATAGTACGCCCATGAACCTGACCCCTGAGCCCCTGGCCGACGACACCCGGGCGGACCTGCCCGACCCGGAAACCTGTCGCCGCGCCCGGCTGTCCCGCGACCCGCGATTCGACGGTGAGTTTTTCCTGGCCGTTGCCACCACCGGTATCTATTGCCGGCCGGTCTGCCCTGCCCGGCCGCCGGCAGAGAAGAATGTCACCTATTTTCGCGAGGCCGCACAGGCCGCCCGGGCGGGATACCGCCCATGCCTTCGATGCCGACCGGAAGCGGCGCCGGGCAGCGCGGCCTGGGCCGGCACGGAAAACACGGTTCGGCGTGCCCTGTCGCTGATCCATGCCGGCGCGCTGAATGACGGCAGCGTGAGCGACCTGGCCGACCGGCTCGGTGTGGGTGAGCGCTACCTTCGAAAACTGTTCGAGCGGGACCTGGGTGTCTCGCCGCTGGACGTGGCCCAGAACCGCCGCCTGCTGTTTGCCAAGCAATTGCTGGCCGAGTCCGACCTGTCCATGGCCGATGTCGCCTTCGCCTCGGGCTTTGGCAGCCTGCGGCGGTTTAACAGCGCGGTGCGCGAAAGTTTCGGATTGACCCCGTCGCGCCTGCGGCGCCGACGCGTAACACCCAACCGCGACACCATTCGCCTGCAACTGCAGTACCGGCCGCCTTACGACTGGGCGGGTGTGATCGGCTTTTTTGCCCGGCACGCCATCGAAGGTGTCGAAACGGTCTCGCCCGATCATTACCGGCGACGGATCCGCTGGGACGGTCACGATGCGATCATTAACGTCTCTCCCACGCGCGGGCGAAATGCGCTGACGCTTTCGATTGATGCAGCGGCCACGGCCGACCTGTTGTCGCTGGTCTCGCGTGTTCGCCGGATGTTTGACCTGGATGCCAACCCCCAGGCCATTGCCGCTGTGCTTCGTGGGGATTCTGCGATGGCGACACTGGTCGAGCGCTTTCCCGGCATACGATCCCCCATGCACTGGTCCATCGAGGAAGCCTGTGTCCGTGCGATTGTCGGTCAGCAGGTCAGCATCGATGCCGCGCGAACCGTCTGCGCCGCACTGGCCGAAGCAACGGCCGGACAACCGTTTCCCGACCTGGCGGCGATCGCCGCACTCGATGACAGACAGTTCCCGATGCCCGGAAAGCGGCGCGAAGCATTGCGTGCGACATGCCGGTTGCTCATCGATGCCGGGACAGGCGACAACTTGCGTAACTTTGAAGCCATTCCAGGCATCGGGCCCTGGACGATGGCCATGGTCAGGCTGCGCGGCCTGGGCCACCCCGACGCCTGGCCCCGGAAAGACCTCGGACTGCTGCGCGCCTGGGATACCCTGGACGCACGAACACCGCTCGACGAGGCCGCCAATGCCTGGCGACCCTTTCGCAGCTACGCTGCCTACCTGCTCTGGAGAAGCCTGTGAATACGCTGATCGTCAACTCACCCATCGGTCCGTTGCAGTTGATCGCCGAAAATGGCGCGCTGCTGGAGATTCGCTTCCCCGGACAACACGTTGACGCCCCGGCTGGTGACGGCACCGATCCGGCCCTGGGCGCAGCGAGGTCCCAGCTGGCCGAGTATTTCCAGGGAGATCGCCGGTCGTTCCAACTTCCCCTCGCCGCCTCTGGCACGGTCTTCCAGAAACAGGTCTGGCAGGCGCTGGCGGAGATCCCCTACGGCCAGTTGCGAAGCTATCGCGACATCGCACTCAGTATCGGAAAAGAACGCGCGGTTCGCGCTGTCGGCGCCGCCAATGGTCGTAACCCCTTGCCGATCGTCGTGCCGTGCCACCGGGTCATTGGCAGCAATGGCAGCCTCACCGGATTTGCTGGCGGCCTCGAAGCCAAGAAAACACTCCTGGAAATCGAAGGCGCCATCTGACATGGCAAAAATCGCGTAGACACCTATACTTTCTAAATACAAACTAAATTTTTAGTGATCTGATTCTGTCATACGCGCCATTTCTCAACATCAGTCTGGGAGATGGAAATGAAACTTCTGGCGAAATCACGAGCCTGGATGCGACTGGCATTCATGATCGGCTCCCTCGCGATACCGGCCTCGACCCTTGCCGTCGACGGGAACGGTGCCTTTGAACTCGACGGCAACCCACAGGAATCCGCTGACCCCGGTGACGACTGGTCCACCCTCTTCACTGGGGGAGGTTCGCCAAACGCCTTCGTCTTTATCGAGGACCAGGATCCAGAGGGTGACGACATCTTTACCGGCGGCGGCTCGAAAGTGCCGCTGGATTTCGATGGGTACAAGTGGAAACTCGACCCGCCCCCACCGGACAAGAACAACATCGTGAATGCCTTCGCGGCGAACTATGTCGTGTCCGGCGAGCAGATCATCTATTTCGGCGCGGACCTCTATGCCGAAAACGGTGATGCGGAACTGGGATTCTGGTTCCTGCAGGACGAAGTGACCCTGGTTTCCGGAGGCTCCTTCTCCGGAGAACACATCGACGGTGACGTGTATGCGGCCGTGAAGTTCAGCAACGGCGGCGCTGTCGCCATAGGCGCTGTGTACGAATGGGACAGTTCCTGCAACAAGGATGACAAGACCCCTGCAGTTCCCGGGTCATGCGCATCGAAAAACATCCGCATCATTTTTCCCGAGCAAAATGCCTTGTGTGATGGCGCCAGCCCTTCTGTTGGCTGTGCCATTACCAACGAGTCCCCGGTGGCCGCGGCGTGGCCCTACACGCCAAAATCAGGCGCGGACGGCACCTACCCGACCACGACGTTCTTCGAAGCGGGCCTGAACATTTTCGACCTGTTTGATGAGAACAAGTGTTTCAGCACCTTCATGCTGTCCACGGGTGCGTCAACCTCGTTCCAGTCGACGGCAAAGGATTTTGCACGCGGCGACTTCAACGTTTGCTCCATCGCGGCCACGAAAACCTGCGTCAACGACGACATGGCCGATGATGTTCCAACCGCGATTTCCTACAACGTCCGCGGCTGCGGCTATAACGACGGCGGCGGCACCGTCAATATCCAGGGACTGGCCAACAGTATCGGCGGCGGCGATGACTACATTCCTGACGATCTTGCCTGGTTCGAACCACCGGGATCATTCGACCCGGAAACGGATTGCAGCGACGCTAGCGCCCTGGCAGCCGCGGTGGCAGCCGGGACACCGGTCGCCGATCCGGCAAGCCATGACCTGGCCGGTGGAGACACACTGGTTTACCAGTTCAGCGAAGTCACCGCCATCAACGGTCCGACGGACGAGGTGACGGTGATGGCAGACGGTGCCGATGGCACGCTGATCGAACCCGCCGAAGCCATGGCCACCTGTCCAAACCGTGTTTTCAATGCCGACCTCAGCGCCGACAAGGTGTGTTCGGCTGACCTGGAAGACTCGGGTGATCGCGTGGTGGTGAAGATCAATATCAGCGGCCAGGTCTGCAATGATGGTGAGGTGACCTTGACCAACCTGATGCTCTCCGACAGCACCGCGGATGGCACACCCGTGCTGAACCCGGCGTCGCAGACCATCCTGCCCGGGAACTGTGTGAACTACACGGGGTACTACTACCCGGCGTCCATTCCCACCGGTAACAGCTGTCCGTTCATGGACATGGTCACTGCACAGGTGCAGGCCCCGGTGAATTCATCTGGTGGCAACTGCACTGACAATGGTGACGGCACGCAGACCTGCAGCGTCAATTCGAACTCTGCGACCTGCCTGTTGCGGGTCACTGACGATGACATGAACTGCGCGACCGGTCTGCCCAACCCGGACCCGAATGACTAGGTCACACGGGATGTGAGGCGTGGCGGCCCCGGGGCCGCCACGCCTTTTCTGGTTCAGTCCTGCCGCGGACTGGAAGCCTCGCCCATTTCCTCAATGGTGACCGTCCCCTCCTTATCCAGGTTGGCGGCCTCTTCCTTATCCCTGAGGTTCTCCAGGTGGGCCAGGACATCGGGGCTGAATCGCATACCCGGTGGCGTCTTCGACCGCACGGTCGAGGCGGCATCGGAGAAGGACGCCGACATCGTATTGCCCGGTGTCTGGGCAAACGCCGGACCCTGCGAGCTACCGGGTTCGAGCGGATTGCCCGGCTGCTGGGTGGACATTGAATCCAGCATTGCCGCCTTGCTGGTGGCGAAACTGCCACCCAGGGTATCCATCGACCCGTACAGGTCAGTGATCGTCCAGTCATCAATATCCGGGTCCAGCCTGGTCGTGGCCTGGAGTGCAATTCGTTCTTCACCCTCGATAAACGCCATCAGGTGGTGCTTCAGGTCGGCGTCGAAATCGGGAAAGTACTGGCGGTTGCGATCGTAAAAGCTGGAGACCTCGAAATCACCGTCCTGGGCCTGGGTGCCGCGATTGGAGTTGACGAACTCCTCGGCGTTGTCCGCCAGCTGGCGCCGCACCGCCGCGCCGGTGTAGGCCGACTTGCGGATATTCGGGCCACCGATAATGCCCTGGTAGAGTCCATACATGACCAGTGGATCATCCGGGTAGTTGGTGGCCAGGACGCCGTACTGGATGTCATTCAGGCTCAGTTCGTGACCCGCAACATTCAGGATCTTGTCATCCAGGAACGACTTACGCCCGGTCAGCTCCTTTTTCAGGTTTCGCTCCGGGTACATCTTCACGAGCTCATCCAGCATCGTGATGTTGTAAAGGTTCAGCCAGTAAGCCAGCTGCTCGTTGCGGTTGAAGGCGCCCAGCGGCACCTGGCCGGGCGCCGCTTCCAGGCTTTCGCGGACACCACTCAATAGTTCCTGGTAGCGCTCGTTGTCCTCGAACTCCTCGAAATAGAAGCGATTGCCCTCACTGGCCGTGTCGACCTTGACCTTGGTCTTCATTCGCGTACCGGTCTGGGCTCGCTGTTCCTGGGCTTTTTCGCGCGTCGAGCGACCGACGTCGACCACCATTGTGCCCAGCACGACGTCGACATCCGTGTACTTGATGATGAAGTTCGACGTGTCATCGAACCGTTGAAAAGCTTCGGGTACAGGACGTGTGTCTTTGGCCATTGCGGCCGGGGTGAAACACAGCGCAGTCAGGAGCACGCCGATACGTCGGGGCAGCTTATCCATTTCTCACCTCGATGATTGCGAACCAGTGAAACCACCGGCCCGAACGGGCCGGTGATGTTTGAATTCGAACTACTCGTCAGGCTGATCGCGACCAGCTTCGCCGAGTTCCTCGATCGTGACGGTGCCTTCCTTGTCCAGGTTGGCGGCCTCTTCCTTGGCCTTGATGTTCTTCAGGTGGGCCATGACATCCGGGCTGAAGCGCATCTCGGGCGGCGTTTTCTGCATGACCACCGATGAGGCCACTGAGAACGAGGCCGAAATCATGTTGCCCTCGCCGCCATCCGCAAATGCGGGGCCACCACCCGTGCCTTCACCGCCACGTTGCTGGGTGGTCACCGAATCGAGCATGGCGGCCTTGCTGGTGGCGAAGCTGCCACCAACATTCCCCATGGACCCGTACAGATCGGTGATTGTCCAGTCATCGATATCCGGATCCAGCCGGGATACGGTCTGCAGCGCCACCCGTTCCTCGCCCTCGATGTAGGTCATCAGGTGGTTCTTCAGGTCGGCATCGAAATTCGGGAAGTAGTGCCGATTCCGGTCGTAAAAGCTGGAGACCTCGAAATCACCGTCCAGGGCCTGGGTGCCGCGATTGGAGTTCACGAACTCCTCGGCGTTGTCCGCCAGCTGGCGCCGTACCGCCGCGCCGGTGTAGGCCGACTTGCGGATATTCGGGCCACCGATGATGCCCTGGTAGAGGCCGTACATGACCAGCGGATCGTTCGGGTAGTTGTTGGCCAGGATGCCGTACTGGATGTCGTTCAGGCTCAGTTCGTGACCCGCAACATTCAGGATCTTGTCATCCAGGAACGACTTGCGCCCGGTCAGCTCCTTCTTCAGGTTTCGTTCCGGGTACATTTTGACCAGCTGGTCGAGCATGGCGACGTTATAAAGGTTCAGCCAGTAGGCCAGTTGCTCGTTGCGATTGAACGCGCCCAGCGGCACCTGGTTGGGTACCGCTTCCAGGTTCTTGCGGACGTCACTCAGCACCTGCTGGTAGCGCTCGTTGTCCTCGAACTCCTCGAAATAGAAGCGGTTGCCTTCGCTGGCGGTGTCGACCTTGACCTTGGTCTTCATTCGCGTACCGGTCTGGGCACGTTGTTCCTGGGCTTTTTCGCGTGTCGAACGCCCGACATCAACCACCATCGTGCCCAGCACGACATCAACGTCGGTGTAATTGATCGTAAAGTTCGACGTGTCGTCGAATCGCTGGAAAACTTCAGGAACGGGTGCCGGACTGGCGACAGCCACGCCGGCGGCGAGGATGAAAAAATTCAATGTAATCAGGCGGGATGACGTCGGCTTCACAATGGCCCCCAGTGCATGTCAGTCCCCTGATTCTAACCCCTTCTGACAAAATTTCATGCGATTTCGACCCGGATTGCCGTAGGAAATGACCTCGAAGCAGCCCGCGAAAGACATGGGGATGGACATGCGAAACCACACGGCGGCCCCATTTGGTGCCGCCGCGGCGAAAAAAGTCACCCCCTTCTTATCCGGTCAAAAACCGTCGTTTCAGAACGGGTCGCTCGGACATTCCGGCAACGAAGAAAGATCCCGTTTGATCTCTCGCATCACACGGTTGCAGGCCCGGATTTCCGAGCGCGTCCCCGAGATGTCGATGACCGAAGCACAATCACCCTGGTCACAGGTCTCGAGCGCGCAGGAATGCGTGCCAGCGGACTTCTCAATTGAAATCCTGGAAAGGAAAACACCGCCGAAACTCACCGAACCCCAGACCAGGGCGCGCACGTTGTCGCCCTTGCCGAGGTTGACCCTCGACGTCTCGCTGAAATCGGCGCATTCATGCGTCGCCGCTTCCTCGACCCAGGCGTCCAGGCAAGGACAGTCGCTCGGCGTCGGTTTGGCTGCCCATGCGCTGGTGGATACAGACGCAATGAGGCAAAGTGACATCATTCGAACTAGAGCGTGTTGCATGGAGAACTCTCCCTTTACTTGATTTCGCCATCACACACCTAAAGTTTAGTTCGTATTCACAATTCTGCACGCGAAGTGCCGCAATACAACAGGATGATGTTCATGACCGGACCCCGAACGCGACCCCACCTGCAACCCTGGCGATGGGCCGGCGTTCTCCTCGCCTTTTCGACCAGCGTGTTTGCCGACACAGTGGCCACGCGCATTGTGATTGCCGGTGACTCCACGGCCTCCAACTACCCGGCCGAGCGCGCCCCGCAAACCGGTTGGGGCCAGGTCCTCCCCTATTTCGTTGAGGACAGCGTGCCGGTGCTGAACCGTGCGGTCAGCGGCCGCAGCACCAAGAGTTACATCGACGAGGGCAAATGGGCGGCGTTAATGGACGAAGTACGCCCCGGCGACGTGGTGCTGATCAGTTTCGGGCATAACGATTCCCGTGACGATGCGCCGGAACGCTATGCACCGGCCGACGGCGCCTACCGCGCCAACCTGGTGCGTTTCGCCGAAGACGTCGAGGCCCGCGGCGGTGAGGCGGTCATCGTTTCATCGGCTACCCGGCGTCTGTGGGAAGGCCCCGCCATGGTCGAGACCCACGGCCTGTACGCACTCAACGCACGCCTGGCCGCCGACGAGGCCGGCGCCGGCTTCATCGACCTGGCCAACACGTCGCTGGCGTATTTCGAAACGCTCGGCCGTGAGCCGACCAAGAAAGATTTCCTGTGGCTGACACCGGAGAATGCCAATGCGCGTTTTCCAGGGGGTGTGGAGGACAACACGCATTTCACGGCGCTCGGCGCCTGCGGTGTGGCGCGAGTGGTCGCCCTGGCCCTTGCGGAAATGCCGGCTGCGGCCCCGGTGATCGAGGTCGAGGACACGCCGGACCCGGGTGATGAAGACGGCCGCCCCGCGGATGTGATTGATTGCGCAGCCAGCCTGGTGCGCTAGCCGGCCAGGCGGCGCATTTCCGTGAACGCCCGGTTGACCTGCGAGAGGTCCTGTTCGCGCTGGAACCGGAAGACCATCAGGAAATCGTCGACATCGTAACCGGGTGACACTGCCCTGATCTGCTTCAGGTAGTCCGAGGCCTGTTCAAAGTGACCGCTGACGGCGCAGGTGACAGCGGCGAACCCCTTCACCAGGTAGTGCGCGTTTCTGTGCTGTAAAGACTGCCGCGCCAGGTCGAGCGCCTCTTCGTGGCGGCCGATCATGGCGAGGTTGAGCCCCGAAACACCCAGCATCGCGTACTTGAGCGGATCATACGGGCTCAGTCGACGTGCGAAACCGATCCGGTCGTCACAGACCTGGTTCTCGCCGCGTTGCAGCCCTACCCAGCCACGGGAATACTGCGCGATTGCATAGCTGGGGTTCAGCCGGATGGCGGTTTCTACCGCGTCTTTCGACTCATCGAGCTCACCGCGCAACAGGTGCGCGCGGCTCAGTGCCCAGTGCGCCATCGGGTCGTAACTGTCGATGGCGACACCCCGTTGCGCCAGATCGAGCGCCTGCTCGATCTGCTGTTCACGATTCGGTTCCCGGTTCAGGAACGCGCGCTCGAAATTGACGAATGACAAGCCCGCCCAGGGTCGGGAAATGCCGGGTTCCAGTTCGATCGAACGGCGGAACCAGTGTTCGGCACGCTGGCAATCGCGTTCCCTGAACCGGTACATGTGGCTGAGTCCGCGGTGGTAGGCGCTCCAGGCATCCAGGTCTTCCGAGGGTAAAAGTTGCGACCGGCGAATCTCCTCGGCCTGCACCTGATGCTCAATCGAGGCTACGATCAGTTCCGACAGCTCCTGCTGCAGCACCATCCAGTCGTCGATTGACCTGGAGAATCGCTCCGCCCATATGATCCGCCGCGCCGGCGCCTCCGAGAGCTCCACGGTCAGCACCAGTCGCCGATTCTCTACCTGCACCGCCCCCTGGACGACATATCGCACCCCCAGTTTTTTGCCAATTTCACCCACGTCGCGGTCACGGCCAGCGAAATGAAACGCCGTCCCGCGGGCGATGACCAGCGTCAGGCGTGACCGCGCAATGTGGGTAATGACGTCGTGGGTCAGTCCTGTCGCCAGTATCCCGGCATGCGGGCTGCCGCTGACGTTATCAAATGGCAGGACCAGGAGCGTGGGCTGGGCGTTGCGAACATCTTGTTCGCCCAATTCGTCATCACGCTGCGCCGCGGCGCACAGGCGAAAACCGCGACCATGCACGGTTTCGAGAAAGCGCGGTGCCCTGGCACAGTCGCCCAGCGCTTCGCGCAGGTCACGAATGCAGGAACTCAGGGCGGCGTCGCTGACCACTCGCCCCGCCCAGACGGTATCGAACAGTTCGGTGCGGGTGACCACTTCGCGCGGGCGCCGCGCCAGCGCCAGCAGCACGGCCAGCGCTTTCGGCGTGACCGGCACTTCCAGCTCGCCGCGAAACAGCCCCTGCGTGGGGTGCACGCGGTACGGTCCGAAGTGAATGAAACCCTGCGTCGCCATGCGATCGCCCCGTAAACGATTGATATTACTCTACACCCAGAATAGTCCCTGGTTTTTCCCAAATCATTCCCAAGCTTCATTTCTGCCGTTGGCGCAGTCTGCGATGTAACAGGCGATCCGGCCTGCAAACGCTTTGAATGGAGGAATCGGAATGGGCATTCGTACAATCGTTTCAACCGCAACCCTGCTGGCTGGCCTGGCGCTGCATCCGGCCGCAGAAGCACAGAACCCGATCGAGATCGAGGTACTGGCGCTGCACTCGGGATTCACCGATGACGTGTCCATCCAGATCCGGAACAAGTTCGTCGGCCGCAAGACCGATGCGCTGAACCTGAAAGACGGCGGAAACATGGTCACCGCCCGGGTGACGATCCAGCCCGGCGCCGTGTTCCCCTGGCATACGCACCCGGGTCCCGTGCTGATTTCCGTGGTCAGTGGCGATTTCGTCTACACCCTGGCGGAGGATTGCATCGATCGATGGTATGCCGAGGGCAGCGCCCTGATCGATGCCGGCTTTGGCAACATCCACAGCGCCTACAACCCGAGCGAGACCGTTGTCACCGAGGTCATTGCGACGTTCCTGGGGGTGCCCGATGGTGCGCCGGTCACCGTGCTGGCTGAAGGGCCCGACCCTGACGTCTGCCCGCTACCCTCGCCCTGAGCGAAGCGCACAGAGGGGAGACAGGCCGGTGGTGTCCGCGGGACACCGCCGGTTTCTTCGTTGATGTTATTGCGGGCTGGGTTCAGGACCGGGACAGGGCGTGCCGCTGCAAACCCGGACATCATCAGCGCTGCCGACAAGCCAAACGACCAGCGCGAGCCCGACAATGCCACCCACGACCGGCCAGATGTCCGTTTTCGATTCCGGCGGTTTCTCCGCCTTCAGGCTGCGCATGTCCTCGTAACGGATAAAGCCGGGCTCGCCACCCACGCCATCACCCGTCACCTCGGTGGCGCGGAATTCCAGTTGTTCGCCCCCCAGGGTTTCCACCTGGACCAGGGTACCCTCATGCAGGCTCGACGGCGGGTCGTAACGCATGGCGTTTTCGACATCAATCGTCCGCATCGAAGAGCAGGCACCCAGGACAAGCAGCACAAACGTGGCCAGCAGGATGCGGGCGCCGTCGCAGTTTCGAAGTCGATCAATCATGGCGATACCGGTCAGCATGGTCGTGGTCATTCTATAAGGTTCATCTTGCAGAACGCTCGGCACCTGCTACATTTTTGTGGATACCAACAATTCAACAAGGGGTACTCATGCGAAGGTTGATGCTAAAGGTTGCAGCCGTGCTGGCCACGGTACTGGTCACACACGCACCCATCACGAATGCAGGCACACCGCTCGAGCGCGGTGAATACCTGGTCAACTCGATCGCCGCCTGCGGCAACTGCCACACGCCACGCGACCCGGGCGGCGCACCGATTGCCGACCAGGCACTGGCCGGATATCCCGATTTCTACTCCGCACCGCCCTACGACCTGCACGCGCCCAATATCACCCCGGACAGCAAAACGGGCATCGGCGACTGGACCGATGAACAGATCATCAGGGCGATCCGCGAAGGCGTACGCCCGGACGGGCGTGTCCTCGGCCCGCCCATGCCCTTCAACCTTTACCGTGATATTTCCGACAGCGACGTCCGCGCTATCGTCGCCTACCTTCGCAGTATCCCGGCGGTCGAACACACGGTACCGACCTCGGTCTACCGCATGCCGTTGCCGCCGTCATGGGGACCGCCGGTCACAACCGTTGCCGATGTCGACCCTGCCGATACCGTGGCCTACGGTGCCTACCTGGCCGGGCCGGTCGGTCACTGCGTCGATTGTCATTCACCACTGGGTGAGAACGGGCCGGACATCGACCATCGTCGCGGACACGGGGGTATTGCGTTCGATGGACCCTGGGGCACAAGCGTTTCATCGGATCTGACGCCGACCGGCCTGTCACGGTGGAGCGATGATGAAGTCAAATCAATGATCACGACGGGCGTCCGCCCGGACGGCACGCCGATGATGCCGCCGATGCCCTACGCCCATTACGCGCGCATCGCCGACAGCGACGTGGACGCCATCGTGGCCTACCTGCGGACGCTGCCACCCCGGTAATTTTCACCGTGGCTGTTTAACGGCCAGGGCCACCGGCCTGTCGCAGCCACGGTGCACGCGCCCGCTTTTCGGGCTATGGTAGCCGCCATTTTGTTTTCAGAGGCCCGAAAACGGGAGAACCATGCACATACTCAACAAGTACAAGACCTCACTGGCCCTGGCCGTCGCCCTGGCGATGCCCCTGGCCGCCACGGCACAGGATTCGGCCGGCAGCGCGCCCACCATGGAAGATGCCGCTGCATTTATCGCGGAAGTCGAGCAGTTCCAGCGCGAATTCGGCGAATACTCGGCCCGCATCGCCTGGACCCAGGCCACGAACATCACGTTCGACACCAACTGGCTGTCGACAAAGGTCAGCGCCGAGGGCACCGAGAAAGGCGTCGAATTCGCCAACCGTGCGAAGGACTTCAACGACCTGGAGTTGCCGGCGGAAATGCGCCGCAAGCTGGAGAAGATCAAGCTGGGCCTGAACCTGCCGGCGCCGACCCGCAAGGGCGCGGCCGGTGAGCTGGCCGAAATCAACACGCGCATGGGTTCCACCTACGCCACCGGCAAGATCGAACTGGACGGCGAAATGGTGCCACGCAACGACCTGGAAGAAATGATGGGCACCGTGCGCGACCCCGATCGCCTGCAGGAAATCTGGACCAAGTGGCGCGAGGTGCCCGTCGCAGAGCGCGAGGACGGTGGCAACATGAAGAGCGACTACGCCGCCATGGTCGCGCTGTCCAACGAGGGTGCGCGCGAGCTGGGCTTCGAAGACGTCGGCACCATGTGGCGATCACGCTACGACCTGCCACCGGCCGATTTCGCCGCGGAGACCGACCGACTTTGGGGGCAGATCAAGCCGCTCTACAACGAACTGCAGTGCCATGTGCGCGCAAAGCTGAACGAGGAATACGGCGACGGGGTCGTGCCCCTGGACCAGCCCATCCGCGCCGACCTGCTGGGCAACATGTGGGCCCAGAGCTGGGGCAACATCTACGACCTGGTGGGCCCCGAATCCGCCGACCCGGGATACGACCTGACCGAGCTGCTGGTTGAAAATGACTACACCCCGCTGCAGATCGTCGAGACCGGCGAGGCGTTCTTCTCATCGCTGGGCTTCGAGCCGCTGCCGGAGACGTTCTGGGAGCGCTCGCAGATCACCAAGCCGGCGGACCGCGAGGTGGTCTGCCACGCCTCGGCCTGGAACCTGGACGGCAAGGACGATATTCGCATCAAGATGTGCACCAAGGTGAACGCGGATGACTTCAACACGGTCCACCACGAACTGGGTCACAACTACTACCAGCGCGCCTACCAGGACCAGTCGCCGATCTTCCAGACCGGCGCCAACGGCGGCTTCCACGAAGCCATCGGCGACATGGTGGCCCTGTCGATCACGCCCGAGTACCTGCAGACCATCAACCTGCTCGACGAAGTGCCGGACGCCGACAGCGACCTGGGCCTGCTGATGGACCGGGCGCTCGACAAGGTTGCCTTCCAGCCCTTCGGCCTGCTGATGGACAAGTGGCGCTGGCAGGTGTTCGCCGGTGAGCTGTCACCGGAAGAATACAACGACGGCTGGTGGGCGCTGCGCACCGAGTACCAGGGCATCCGTCCGCCGGTCGAGCGCAGTGACAGCGACTTTGACCCCGGGTCGAAATACCACATCCCGGGCAACGTCTCGTACACGCGCTACTTCATCGCCCACGTGCTGCAGTTCCAGTTCCACAAGGCCGCCTGTGACATGGCCGGTTGGGAAGGCCCGCTGCATCGCTGCTCAGTCTACGGTTCGAAGGAAGTCGGCGAACGCTTTAACGCAATGCTGGAAATGGGCGCCTCGCAGCCCTGGCCGGAGGCCCTGGAAGCCTTCATCGGCACCCGCCAGATGGACGGCTCGGCCATGGTCGAGTACTTCGCGCCGCTGATGGACTGGCTGCAGGAACAGAACGAAGACCGGACCTGCGGCTGGTAATCCCGCCAATCGCCAGAACGAAAAAAGCCCCGCGTCTGCGGGGCTTTTTTATTGACGATGATGCGCTGTCGAGGTCGACGATGTGCTATCCGGAAATCTCCGCACCCAGGTCGTCCGCCCAGCGCCCGACCATCCGGGCTGCTACTTTACGGGTGGTTGAATCGTTGCGGATCGTGACGCCGGCCGTGCGGTCGACCTGCTGGTCCCGCACCGTCGCCAGCAACTGGCCGGTAACGCCATCGGAAACCGTGGCTTCCAGCGTCATGTCACCGGAGCTGCCGGATCGAACGGTGGAATATTTCGTCCAGCCCGCGTCCGGCACGATGAGATTCAGGTCGACGATTCTTGGCGTGACGACCAGCACGCCCTCTTCGACGTGGTCAACCACTTCGAAACCCATGTCCTGGAAGCGTTGCTCAAAAACTTCCGTGGCCAGTTCGGACATCGCGACGCGAAACTCGTCCATCTCGGCCGTCGTCACGAAATTGCCGGCGCGCTGCTGTTGACGGCGCCACCAGGATGCAAACTCGACGTCAAAATCTTCGATCATTACGGCGTGGTAGCCACTCATGCTTGTACCGGCGAGCTTGTAGTACGTCGAAAACCGGTCACTGTCGATGCGCTCCAGGCCTTCCTCGCAAGGCACCTGGAGTTTGCCTGCGAAAGCCGCGCCACTGGATGTCAATGTGATCAAGCCAATCGTTATCAGCGTTTGGATCTGTTTCATGAGCCCGCTCCTGCTTGGTATGTCCTGAATTGAGCATATCACACCACAAAAAAAGGGCCGGCTTTCCAGCCGGCCCTCCTGTGACAACAACCTGGCAGTTCCAGGTTTAGCGGTTTACCGTGATGGTTTCACCGGTTGAGGCCGTGAAATCGACAGACTTCACGTTCTTCGCCAGCCCGCCCACGCTGCACTGGTTGCCGGAGCAGCTGCCGCCGCCCACCGACCAGGTGCCTTGCAGGTTGCCGCCATTCGCATCGGTGACCACGGCCATCCAGGTCTTGCCGTTGTTCACGGCGCTGGCGACCAGGTCCGGGCCGGAGGCCGGCTCGCTGACAGTCACCGTCTGCGAGGTGCTGTCCGTGGCGCCGTCATCGTCGGTAACGGTGAGCGTCACGGTGTAGCTGCCGTCCGAGCCGTAGCTGTGCGACGGGTTGGCGGCCGAGGAACTGCCGCCGTCGCCGAACGTCCAGGCGCGGCTGGCGATGCTGCCATCGCTGTCGCTGCTGGTGTCGGTAAAGTCGCAATCCAGGTCGCTGCAGCTGTAGCTGAAGGACGCTGTCGGGTCTTCGTTGGCCGGTGGGTTTTCCGCAACGGTCACGGCCTGCGAGGTGCTGTCCGTGGCGCCGTCATCGTCGGTGACGGTGAGCGTCACGGTGTAGCTACCGTCCGAGCCATAGCTGTGCGACGGGTTGGCGGCTGAAGCGCTACCGCCATCACCGAACGTCCAGGCGTGGCTGGCGATCGTGCCATCGCTGTCGCTGCTGTTGTCAGTGAAGTCGCAGGCCAGCTCATTGCAGCTGTAGCTGAACGATGCATTCGGGTCCTGGTTGGTGGGGCCGCCACCATAAGTCGCCGCCTCGTCGACCGTAGCCTGGCCGTTCACGCGCGGCGTGGAGCGACCGTTTTTCGGGTCGACCACGATTTCGCCGGAGTCGGACAGCACCGCCAGCATGTCGGCCGGGGTCAGCACGCCTTTGCCGGCGGCTTCCACGGCCAGCGCCGCGGTGCCGGCCGCGAACGGCGTGGACGATGACGTGCCACCGAAACAATCAACGGTGCCGCCACCGGTGGCCGCCGAGGTGGCGCAAGTGGACGGCGCAGTGATGTCCAGGAAGCTGGCGCTGTTGGAGTAGACGATCACGTCATCGGCAATCACGTCCTGGAAGGCCGCGCGAGTGCCACCGCCACAAGCCTGGTGCGGTTGCGTGGTGGCACAGGAGTTGCCGTTCACGCACCAGCCCCAGGTTTCGCCGTTGGTCTCGTCAAAGGTCGCGCCAACGCTGATGACCGATGAGAAACACGCCGGCCGGCTGATGTTGTCGCACATGCCGTCGTTACCGGAAGCGGCCATCACGGTAATGCCGGCCGCGGCGGCGTTCTCCACCGCGTTGCGGTAGATGTTGGACGAACCGTCGCAGCTCGACTCAGAGCTGTAAAGGCCGCCGCCCAGGCTCATCGAGATAATGTCGATACCGTAGGTCGCCTGGTTGGCCGTGGCCCAGTCGATCGCGCCGACAATATCGCCGTCCAGCGAAGCGGAACCACAGATGCCCGAGCCCTGGATCTTCAGGAACACGAACTCGGCCCCCGGCGCGACACCCAGGGCGCCGCCGCCATTACCCAGCGCGACGCCGGCAACCGCCGTGCCATGGCTCTGGGCGAGACAGTCAATGGTCGGGTCCGGGTCGTTGTCGGCGAAGTCGTAGCCGCCCAGGTACTTGCCACTGAACGCGGCGTGACCGAGGTCGATACCATCATCAATAATCGCGATGACCGCGCCACTGCCGTCATAGCCGCTGACCTGCGCCATGTCGACATCGGTGAGCGGATGGCTTTCGTTGTACATCTTCTTGTGCACGGGCATCGGCTCGATAAACTTCACATCGCCGCGCTTCGCCAAAGCGTTCGCCTGGCCGCGGGTCAGCTCGGCCGAGAAGCCGAACAGCGTCTGGTAACGCGCCAGAACGCCCAGTCCGTTGCCGTTGTTGGTCGTTTTAAATGCGCCGATCACGCGGCCCTGGGCCGCAGCAATCGCCTGTGCGCGTGAAAGCCCAGCCGGAACGCTGGCATCCAGGCTGACAATGACGCGCTCTCGATGATTCTTGCTGACGCCATCGAACTTGGCCTGCAGGCCGGGCGCGATTTTGTTGCCGGGATCGGCTGCCGCGGAACCTGCGGCAAGGATGAAAAACAGTACGGAAAGAACCGGGAACACCCGGCGATTAAACGGTTTCATGATTGACTTCCCCCATCGGAGTCTGACTGATCCGGCGCTCACGGTACATCAATTATTCAGGGCGTGACAACAAATTCGCCGGACACCCCCTTGCTCAGCCGGCGCCAAATTCCAGGTTCTCGCGAACATACTCAGGCAGTTCATGCTCCGGTGGCACCGATTTCGGCAGGCCCGCATCGTCCAGCGCCACGAACTTGAATTTCCCCTCCGTGACCTTCTCGCGGGTACCGATGCGCTCACGCCGGACCCAGGCCTCGACGTTGATCAGCATGGACGTATTGCCGACCGACTCGACGTAGGTGTAAACACCCAGGATGTCACCGACCTTGACCGGCCGGATAAAACTCATGCCGTCAATCGAAACCGTGACCACGCGGGACTGGGCGCGCTGGCCGGCGCAGATGCCGGCCGCATTGTCCATCTGCGACAACACCCAGCCACCGAAAATGTCGCCTGAAGGGTTGGTATCGGCGGGCATGGCCACGACCCGCATGGTCAGCCGCCCCTTGGTTTTCTCATCCATGCCGGGATTCTAGCCCAATCGCTCGCGGCTGCTTCCATAGAAAATATCTACCAATCCAGTCGAAACAATCAATTGGAGTAAATACGGGACCGGCAAATATACTGATTCTGCTACAAAACTCCGGTCTGACGACACAAGCGAGGATCAGAAATGAAAACCATGAACACACTGCACACGGCGCTCTCCGTGGCCCTGGTGTGCGCACTTGGCTCGACCAGCGTGACGGCACAGGAGATGACCGTCCGCGACAATGATTACTGGTGGCCCAACCGGCTGCAGCTGGAACCGCTTCGCGATTCCGCCAGCTCCGCCGACCCGAGGGGCGCCGATTTCAGCTACCCCGAGGCGTTCGCCGAACTGGACCTGGACGCACTCGAGGCCGACATGAAGGCCCTGATGACCGATTCACAGGACTGGTGGCCGGCTGACTTCGGCCACTACGGCCCGTTCTTTATCCGGCTGTCCTGGCATGCTGCCGGCACCTACCGCCTGATTGACGGGCGCGGTGGTTCCGATGGCGGCATGCAGCGTTTCGCGCCGCTGAACGCCTGGCCCGACAATGCGAGCCTGGACAAGGCGCGCCGCCTGTTGCAACCCATCAAGCTGAAATACGGCGATGCCGTGTCCTGGTCCGACCTGATCGTGCTGGCCGGCACCATCGGCATGGAAGACATGGGCTTCCCGATTGTCGGTTTCGCCTTCGGTCGCGCCGACGAGTGGGAGCCGGAAGAAGTGAACTGGGGTTCCGAGGGCGAGTGGCTGACGTCACAGCGCCGCAACGAGGACGGCACCCTGGAGCGCCCCTTCGGCGCCACCGAGATGGGCCTGATCTACGTGAACCCCGAAGGCCCGCACAAGAACCCCGATCCACAACTGGCGGCTGACGCCATCCGTGAAGCCTTTGGTCGCATGGCCATGAACGACGAGGAAACCGCGGCGCTGATCGCCGGCGGTCATACCTTCGGCAAGGCCCACGGTGCCCACAAACCCTCCGAATGCGTCGGCCCCGACCCGGAAGCCGCGCCGCTGGAAAACCAGGGCATGGGCTGGGCCAACAAGTGTGGCACCGGCTCAGGTGCGGACACGGTCACCTCCGGCCTGGAAGGCGCCTGGACGGTGAGCCCCGCGCAATGGACGCACAACTACCTGCAGAACCTGTACGGTTTCGAGTACGAGCTGACCCGCAGCCCGGCCGGCGCGCAACAGTGGAAGCCGGTCGACGGCGGTGGTGAAGGCCTGGTGCCGGACGCGCACGACCCCAACAAGCGTCATGCACCGATGATGTTCACCACCGACCTGGCGCTGAAGGTCGATCCCAGCTACCGCGAGATCACCCAGCGCTGGCTGGAGAATCCCGAAGAGTTCGAGGACGCCTTCGCCCGCGCGTGGTTCAAGCTGACCCACCGCGACATGGGCCCGACCTCGCGCTACCTGGGTGACTGGGTGCCGGGCGAGACCTACATCTGGCAGGACCCGGTACCGGAAGCCGACTACGAGCCGATCGACGCGGATGACGTGGCCGTGCTGAAGGCAGCCATCCTGGATTCCGACCTGACCATTCCGCAACTGGTCCGTACCGCCTGGGGCTCCGCCGCCTCTTACCGCCAGACCGACATGCGTGGCGGCGCCAACGGCGCGCGCATTCGCCTGGCGCCACAGAAGGACTGGGCCGTGAACCAGCCGTCTGAACTGGCCGAGGTGCTCGAGACGCTGGAAGGCATCCAGGCAGACTTCAACGATGACGCGGGCGACACCCAGGTGTCACTGGCCGACCTGATCGTGCTGGGCGGCGCCGCCGCCATCGAGAAGGCCGCCGCCGATGCCGGCCACGACATCAACGTGCCCTTCGTGGCCGGTCGTACCGACGCCACGGCAGAACAGACCGATGCCGACTCGTTCACCTGGCTGGAACCGAAAGCCGACGGCTTCCGCAACTACCTGTCAGCGGATTTCCCGCGCAGCCCGGCCGATGGCCTGGTGGAACGGGCCGCGCTGCTGGGCCTGACCGTGCCGGAAATGACCGCGCTGGTGGGTGGCATGCGGGTACTCGGTGCCAACCACGGCGATACCGCGCACGGCGTCTTCACCGACAGCCCGCAGACCCTGACCAATGACTTCTTCGTCAACCTGGTCGACATGTCGACGGTGTGGAGCAAGTCCGCCACCGACGGCCTGTACGAGGGTAAGGACCGAGAGTCCGGCGAGGTGAAGTGGACCGCAACGCCGGTGGACCTGGTGTTTGGTTCCAACTCCGAGCTGCGCGCCGTCGCCGAGTTCTACGCCCAGGACGATTCGAAAGACCGTTTCGTCGACGACTTTGTCGCCGCGTGGACCAAGGTCATGACCGCGGACCGCTTCGACACCAAGTAAGCATCACGGTCAGTAAGGCATGAGAGCCGGCGGCGTGCTTCACGCCGCCGGTTTTTTTATTGGGGCACTAGTCCTGGACCTTCACCGTGGACTGGAAGTGGGTCATCACCCACTGCTCATCCTGCTTGCGCCAGATTTTCGTTACGATTTCATGGACCGTTCGGCCCTTTTTGTCCACCCAGGTGAAATCCCGAACCGTGTAGCCCGCAGTGTCACTGATCGCGAAGGCACTCGTTTCATCTTCGGTAGGCGTCTGTCCAAACGGGCGCGGAATGTTTTCGCAGAAATTCCGCACCATCTCGCGATTCATCCGTCGGCCGTTGGCGTAGAACGTCAGGTCCTCGCCCATATGCGCCATCAGCGTGTCGCAGTCGCCATCCTTGAACGCCTTCGTTTCTGCCTCGGCCGCGGCCATCAGGACTTCTTCGACACTCGCTATTGCGAGCGTACTGATTGGCAACAGCAGTAATGAAACGACCAGGCTTTTCATGACGGTTTCCCTTCAGTTACAGGTAACACAAGCATACCGCGAAAATGTCGACCGCTGATTTCCGTGACGGGCCGACCAGCGTTATGATCCCTTTTTTGCTCGCGCCCGGTCCCGCTGAATGAAAACCCTGCTGTCGATGATGTTGTTCCTTTGTGGGGCGTTCGCGCCAGGTTTCGCCACCAGCGATACCGGCGGCGCACCGCTCTACCCCGAGACACACGGATACGACGACATTCACAAGGCCATCGCGCAGTCACGCCAGGATGCAATCGACCAGGGCAAACTGCTGATGGTGATCATGGGCGCCGACTGGTGCCACGACAGCCGCGCGTTTATCACCCATCTCCAGGATCCAGCTTTCGAAACTCTGATCGACGAGCGCTACGTCGTGAAGCGCGTCAATGTCGGTTACTACGACTTTATCCGTGAGGTCATCGCACCCTGGAATATCCCGGTGATTTACGGCACCCCCACCGTCCTGGTGGTGGAGCCGGTGACCGACACCCTGCTCAATCGTGACACCCTGCCGACCTGGCGTAACGCCGCTTCAATGTCGGCCGATGACGCGGTGAATTACTTTGCGGAATACGACCCGGGGCCACCGGCGGCGGCCCAGGCGCCATCACCTGCGCTGGCCGAAGCGCTCGCGCAAATCGACGCCTTCGAGCGCGAGCAGGCCGAACGCATCTACACGGCCTATGCGGAGATCGGCGCCATGCTGCGGGAAATGGGTGACGAATCGCCCAGCCCGGAGTTTCGGGTGAAGTGGGACCAACTGGCCACCATGCGCCGGGATATCACGGTTGACCTCGGCCGGATGCGAACCGAGGCCCAGGCCCGCGTCGCGGCGGGCGAGACCGACATACCGTTCGATTTTCCGGACTACTCCCTGTTTATCGACTGAACTACTCGAAGCGCAAAACACCTACGCAAATTTCCGAAATCAGCCATTTCGGGGAACGTCCTTTGGGCCCAGAATCGTAAAGGCAAACCTCACGACCACCACGAATCTTGACGCTTCGCCATGCCCATGCGTGTCACATATAATGTTACACTTGTCCCTTGATACAGTCGTTCCGCCACAAAGGACTCAAGGCACTTTTCTTAACAGGCGCGAGTGGAAAGTTGCGCGCAGATTTGGAAAAACGCCTGATCCGGATCCTTGACGTACTGGAAAACGCGGCGGATCCGGGTGATATGAACCTGCCAGGGTTCCGGTTTCATCAACTGAAGGGCAAACCGACTCGTTATTCTGTACGTGTAAATCGGAACTGGCGGATAACATTCAGTTGGTCTGATGGACAAGCTGACGATGTGGATCTTGAGGACTACCATTAATGAACGACCTTCCAAACAGGCGACCGACGCATCCGGGTGCGTTATTGCGGGAAGACATCCTACCCGCGCTGGGCTTGAGCGTTACCGAAATGGCCCGGCGCCTTCGTATGTCACGCCAAAGCCTCCATCGCATACTGGCCGAAAGCCAGCCGATGACGCCCGTCACGGCACTGAAACTCGCGCGATTGCTGAATACATCACCAGACCTTTGGCTGAACATGCAGCGCGCGGTGGATCTTTGGGAGGCCGGCCGCCAACTGGGTGCTGAGTTGAGCACTATTGAGCCCATTGCCGCCTGATACTTCTGCGACGAACGCACATTCATGGGCCATGTATCGATCCCGCCCGTTGCAGACGGTTCGATAAACTGGGCGCGAATCTCACCGCATGCAGGTAGCGCCCATGAAGAACCCGATCGCAATCCTGGCCGGCTTTGCGCTGGCGATCACCGCCATTACTGCCCACGCGCAGGATGCCCCGGCACCCCACCCCTGCGAGTCAGAACCCGGCTACCAGGCGTTCGATTTCTGGGTGGGCGAGTGGGATGTCTACGCCGGGGACCAAAAAGTCGGCGAAAACATCATCAGCCGTGAAGAAGGCGGCTGCCTGCTGCTGGAAAAGTGGACCAATGCCAGCGGCGGCACTGGCCAGAGCTACAACTATTTCAACCCGGCGACTGAAAAGTGGCGCCAGGTGTGGGTCAGCCAGGCCTTTATCATCGACTACGAAGGCGGACTCGATGACAACGGCGCCATGGCCCTGGAGGGCCACGCGGTCTATCACGCCAGCGGCGAACGACACCCGTTCAGGGGTCTGTGGACGCCGAAGGCGGACGGTTCCGTCGAGCAGTTGCTGGAGCAGTACGACGCGGCATCAGAAAGCTGGCAGCCCTTGTTCAAGGGCATTTACCGCCGCCAGTAATTCAACCGGGCCGTAAAACCGGCCCCGGGCCTTGATGACCCGGGGCCGGACTCCCCCCACTTGCACGAACCCCGATCACGGGGATCAGATCTGCAGTTCGCCGTCCTCGACCGGGATGCGGTAACCCGGATCACGTTCCATGCGAACCTGCTGGCGCTCGCCGTCCCACTCGTAGGTCACCAGGTAACCGTCCTGCTGGCGGCGCGTGTCGTAGATGGTTTCACAGACCTGGTTCGCCACCTGCTCGGTGTTGTTCTCCTGGATTTTCTCGTGGGCCTTGTTACCGGCATAACCACCGGCAATCGCGCCCGCCGCGGTGGCGATATCCTGGCCACTGCCGTCGCCCACCTGGTTACCCAGCACGCCACCGATGATGGCGCCGGCGATGGTGCCGGTCACCTGGTGCTCGTCCTTCACGGGCTTCTGCCGGGTCTGCAGTTCATCACGGCAGGCCTCGCGCGGCACTTCATGGGTCACGAAGTGTGGCTCCACGTCGATCACGTCGGCGTATTCCGGTTCACCCGCGAGCTGCATGCCCGCGAACGCACCCACGGCGGTCACGGCCACCGCGCCAATGATGACTCCGGTCAGGGTTTGCGTTTTCATGACTTGTCTCCTGTGCGTTGACATTAACGGCGATCATTCTCGAGATCGTCGGGATAATCATTTCAAAACCCGTGCCATAGTGGTTTTAATCTTATAATTCATGTATTTAAATAAACGCCAGGCAGCCATGCCTGGTACTTTTTACCCGCGCGGGCAACTCTTACACCGCTAAATGAACGGGCAAAGCGAATCTTTCATGTGCAGGTTGCTAACCTAGACGCGGGTTCACGCATCCAAATCGCATGAGTGCAGTTCAGGACACCCCGGCCGGACCGAGCGAGTCGGACTTTCACCAGGCCATCGCCCGGCGCGGTGATCACTGGTATTCCGCGTGCCTGCGCATCACGCGCAGTCCGGAGCTGGCCGGCGACGCGGTGCAGGACGCCCTGCTGAACGCCTGGCGCAAGCGCGGGCAGTTTGCCGGTGATGCGCAACTCGACACCTGGATTCACCGCATCGCCGTTAACTCGGCGCTGTCGTTGTTGCGCAGCCGACACCCGGAGCGCTGGCAGGCGCTCGACATTGACGCCGAGGACGAGCAGCCGACACCCGAAGCCGCGCACCTGTACGACGAACTGGATGATTCCCTGCAACGCGCGCTGCGCGGGCTGTCGGAGATGGAGCGTGTCTGCTTCATCCTCAAACACCTGGAGCAGTGGCGGCTGCAGGAGATCGCCACCGAACTCACCACCAGCCTGGGCACGGTCAAACAGGCCCTGTTCCGGGCGGTCAAAAAGCTGCGGGTCACGATGGGTGACCTGAGGAGCGCATCATGATCGACGACCAGACACTGACGCTTTACCACTACCGTGACGGCCTGGATGACGACGAGCGTGAAGCGGTTGCCCGGGCGCTGGCGAGCGATGCCGTGTTGGCGGCGCGTTACCGCGCGCTGGTCGCCGACCTGGAACGGTTGCAGCCGGGGCCGGTGACCGAGGCGCCGTCTCACCTGAAACACCAGTGGCATGACCTGGTGGCGCGCGAGGCACGGCTGGAACGGCAGAAAGCGGCGCCCGCGTCGGTATCGCAACGCCCCCGCTGGCACCTGGGCGCAGCCTTCGCCGCAGTCCTGGCACTGGGCGTCGCCATCGGCGTCTGGATGCCCGGCCAATCGCCGGGGCCCACAACTGGTCCCGGCGCCGTGGCCATCGAGCCGGTGGCGACTGACCAGGATGTGACACCACGCCTGGCCTCGTTCGAACGCGGCCTGCAACTGCACCTGCGCGAAAGCCGCAGCGAGCTGGCCGGCATGGACGCGCGCGACGATGCCGACCGCGATGCACTGCTGGCGCAGATCATCGCCCAGAACCGCCTGTTCGAGCGGGCCGCAGAAAAGCAGCAGGCGCCCGATATCGCCCGGGTGATGCGGGCCATTGAGCCGATCCTGCTGCGCCTGGCCGATGCCAGTACCACCCCGGCCGAGGCCGAGACCCTGCAGCGCCAGCTGGCCTTCGAACTGAACGCCGTGCTAACCCGCCTGCAGCGCCCGGCATCAAAACCGACGACGATTTGATCAGGATGACCCACCGGGGCCCGGCGCCCCGGAGTGACACAGGAAACCGAACATGAAAACGCAAACTTGCAAACGCTTCACACACCTGGCCTGCACCGCGGTGCTCGCGCTGGCGACGACCCAGGCCATGGCCCAGGTTGAGGCCGGGGATGAGGGCAGCGAAGCCCTGAAAATGGCCGCGATCGAGGCGCTGATGACCGCGCCCTCGGAGCGCGCCCTGCCCGTGGTGCAGCGACTGCTGGCCGGCGACAGCAGCGACGAGATCAAGGCCCGGGCGCTGTTCGTGCTGGGCCAGATCGACCTGCCGGAAGCCGAGCAGACCTTGCTCGACTACGCACGCCAGGGCGAGGGTGACCTGCAGCTCGAGGCGATCCGTTCCATCGGCATCAACGGCGATCCGGCGCTCACGGCGCAGCTGGGTGAGGTGTATGCGGCCGGGGACATGAATGTTCGCGAAGCCGTGCTGGAGGCCTACATGATCGCCGGTGACGAGGATTCGGTCTTCGCGATTGCCACGAACGCGACCAGCGACGAGGAGTTCGAGGCCGCCGTCCAGCAACTGGGCGTGATGGGCGCCCACGACAAGCTGCACGAGCTGCGCGACCGCCCCGGCGCCATGGAATCACTGATCGATGCCTACGCCATTGCCGGCGACACCGAGACCCTGATGGTGTTTGCGCGCGACGCCAGTAACCCGATCCGCCAGAAAGCCGCCCTGCAGGGGCTCGGCATTGCCGGAAACGGCGACGAGGTCAGCCAGGCCTTCCGCGAGATCTACCTGGACACGGACGACCCTGGCATCCGCGAGGCCGTTCGCAACGGCATCCTGATTGCCGATGACGACGACCTGGCGCTGGAACTGTTCCGGGCCGCCCGGGACGACCAGGAAAAGGCCGAGCTGTTGCGCCTGCTGGTGATCATGGACAGTGACGCCGCCATGGACGCCATCGACGCCGCCCTGGGCGGCGGCGACAACGGGGTGGACCCGTGATCCGCCGGGCACCCGGCCTGGGGATTCTGCTGGCGGTGCTGGCCTGCTCGACCAGCACGCCCACGACGGCTCAAGACGCCACGTCCATTCCGTTCAGGGACGATGGCTGGTACCGCTGGCAGTTTGACGCCGTCGCCACCACCGCCGAGCTGTGCTGCCACGTATGGCACAACCAGCGACCCGTTCCGACGGCTTGCGACCTCGACCGTGACGGCCTGTCCTACGGCCATTTCAGCGATGGCGAAGTCGATGGCTCAGGCAGGGCCAAAGCAACCGGGGAGCACCAGCCCATGAGCCTGTTCGCGCGCGTGGAAAACGGCGTCATCACGCGCTTGCAGCCCGTCAGCCCCAGCTGTGAAGTCCGCACTGACCGCCCCTGGACCGACCTCGGCCGGGTCAGCAACGCCGACAGCCTGGCCTGGTTGCAAAAGGCCGACGAAACGACCATGGCCATCGCCCTGCATGCGGGCGCCGAGGCCCGAAATGAATTGGTTCACATGGCGCGATCCGGCCGGGACAGGAAAACCCGGCAGGATGCCATCTTCTGGATGGGCCAGCTGCGCATCGCCGATACCCGAGACGAGCTCATCGACCTGATCGAACACGGCGACAGCGAAGGCATCCGTGAGCAGGCGATTTTTTCCTACGCACAGTCCCCCGCCGAAGACCGTACCCGGGTGCTCATCCACATTGTTGAAGACACCCGTCGCGACATGCACGACCGCAAGAAGGCGCTGTTCTGGCTGGCGCAGGCCGACGAGGGCGACGGCATTGACTATATCCAGGCGCTGCTGACGCAACGCTGACGGGACGCTGGGGCTTCAGTTCAGGACTACGACCTCGACCCGGCGGTTCTGGGCGCGCCCTTCGGCGCTGCCATTGTCCGCGACCGGGGCGTCCTTGCCGTAGGAAATGGTTGCCATGCGGTCCAGCGCGACCCCCTGGGCATGCAACGCGCGCCGCACGGACTCCGCCCGGGCCAGGCCCAGTTGCTGGTTATAGGTCTCCGGACCGGTGGCGTCCGTGTAGCCCTGGATTTCCAGGTAGACATTGCGGTTGTCCGCCTTGAGCTGGTCGGCAAGTGACGCCAGGCGGGATTCGGCGCCTTCGTCCAGGCTGGATTCATCGGTGGCGAACCGGATGTCATCCTCGGTAAAGGCCACCGTGTACAGGAACTTGCCCTGCGCCAGCACGCCGGCATCTTCCGCCCGGGCCAGGGCCTCGCGGGCCGTGGTGGTCAGTTGATCGAGCTGCGCGCCCTGGGCATCCACCTGGCTTTGCAGCCCGGCGACCTGTTCATCGACATAGCTCCGGGTGGCGCAACCCGATGCGATAACGGTGACTACAACCAATGATATCACTGTGCCTGGCTTCATGGTTTCCTCCTGTTCCGGCTTCCGGGGCCGGCCTGTCTTGTTCAACACCGGAGAATCTTCGCCCCTGCACAGGGTGAAGTTCTTGTGGGAGATGCTTAAGCGAAATTAAATCCAGGTGCCGGTTGACCGGTTCCCCGCGCGCGGCATAGATTGCTGGGTTCCAGACAACACCACGGTGCCCCGATGCCCCACGCCGCCAAGTTTCCGCACGCGCTTTCCCACCACTTTTCGGCACGATGGCTACTGCCCTGCCTGGCCGTCCTTTTCGCAACCGCCCCGGCCGCGCAGGACAACCTGCCACCGACCCCATTCGCGGAGCTGGCCTATGGCACGGCGATGCTGCCGGGCGAGCACGACCCGGCCATTCCTGCACCGGATGACCTGCTGGGCTTCACACCGGGGAAGCGGGCCGCGACCTACCGTGAACTGGTCGACAGCATTCGCGCCATGGTGGACGCCAGCGACCGCGCGGTGATGCTGCCCTACGCCACCACCTACGAGGGCCGCGAGCTGTACCACGTCATCATCTCGACGCCGGACAAGCTGGCCAATCGCGAGCAGATCCAGGCTGACCTGGCCCGCCTGGCCGACCCGCGGGAACTGTCCGGCGGCGACGCCGACACGCTGGTCAGCGAACTGCCGGGCATCGCCTGGATGGGCTACTCGATCCACGGCAATGAGACTTCCGGTGCTGATTCGGCGCTGCTGTCGATCTACCACCTGCTGGCATCGACCGACCCATCCGTCAGCGCGCTGCTCGACGAGCTGGTGATCATCATCGACCCGGTCATGAACCCGGACGGCCGCGCGCGCTTCGCCAAGGCCGTGCAGGAGGCCCGTGGTGCGGCGCCCAATGTCGATGACCAGTCGCTGCTGCATCGCCAGCACTGGCCCTGGGGGCGCGGCAACCATTACCTGTACGACCTGAACCGCGACTACATCCTGGGCGTCAACCCCGAAACCCGCGGCAAGGTCGACGCCATCAACCGCTGGCACCCGCAGATCGTCATCGATGGCCATGAAATGGGCAGCCAGGAGACCTACCACTTCTCGCCCTCGGCGCAGCCCGTCAACGCCCACCGGCCGGATTACCTGGGCGAATGGGGCGAAGTGTTCGCCGCCGACCAGGCCGGCGAGTTCGACCGCCGCGCCTGGCCTTACTTCAACCGCGAGTACTACGACGACCTGTACCCCGGCTACACCACCTACAGCCAGTATCGCGGCGCGCTGAACATCCTCTACGAGCAGGCCCGCTATGCTGAAGACGGCGTGCGCCGCGATGACGGCCGCCTGGTCACCTACGCCGAGGCCGTGCACCACCAGGTCACCAGCACCTTCGCCAACCTGGCGACACTGGCCGCGCACCACGAGGACCTGTACCGCGACTACCTGGCCGACCGGCGCGCCAACGTCTCGTCCGGCGGGCCGTATGGCAACCGCAGCTTCGTGGTCATGGCCAACGGCAACCACACCCGCCTGGACACGCTCGCCGGCGTGCTGGCCTGGCAGGGCTTTGAAATCTACCGTGCCGATGACGCCTTCAACGTCTCCGGCGCCACCAACCAGCTCGGCGAGACCGTCGACCGCTTCGAGGTGCCCGCCGGCAGCCTGGTCATCCCCAACCGCCAGCCCGAAGCGCGGCTGCTGGCGACGATGATGGAGTTCGATACGCCCATCAGCGACGAGGTCCTGCGGCGCGAGCGCGAAGGTGTGCTGCGCGATGGCGACTCCATCATGTACGACACCACGGCCTGGAACCTGGGCATGATGTTCGGGCTGGAAACGCTGGAAGTCCCCAGCCACCTGCAGTCAGGCCTTTCACCGTGGACCGGCGATTCCCCTGAAGGTGATGAAACGGCCGCCGAACCCGCCGCTGAAGGTGGGATGGGCTGGATTGTCTCGGGACTGGACGATGCCTCGGTAGGCTTCGCCGCCCGGCTGCTGGAACTGGGCGTGCGTGTCCGGCTGATCGACGAGGCCACCCGCCTGGACGGCGTCGACTACGCCCGCGGCAGTGTCGTCGTGTTGCGCTACGACAATCCGCCGGCACCCGGCAGTGACGCTGACACGCACTGGCAACAGTTGGCCAATCGGGTCAACGACACCGCGGCCGAGCTGAACCTGCCCGTCACGCCGTACGCCACCGGCGCGGGCGAAGGCGAACTGGCCGACTCCGGCAGCCACCATTTCGTCGCCCTTAAGCGCCCGCAGATTGCGATCGTCACCCGCGGTTCCACCAGCGGCTATGACTACGGCACGATCTGGCACAGCATTGACCGGCACCTGGGCATCCGCCACAGCCACCTGGACCGAAACATGCTCGGCTTCATGGACCTGCGGCGCTACAACGTCATCGTCCTGCCCGACCTCTACTGGGGCCAGCTCTCGGAAAGCGAACGCGACGCGCTGAAGACCTGGACCCGCGCCGGCGGCACCCTGGTCGCCATCGACGGCGCCATCGGTTCACTGATCGACAAGGACGCCGAATTCAGCGGTGTTCGTGAACTGGGCGCCGTGCTCGAAGAACTGGACGGCTACGAGGTCAGCCTGCAGCGCGAATGGCTGGCCAACAATTTCACCCTGGATGACGAGCAGGTCTGGTCACACACCGCCCCGGTCGAAGTCGACTACCCGTGGCGCAAGGCCCCAGACCGGCCCAAACCGGACACGCTCAAGCAGCAGGACCGCTGGCAGTCGCAGTTCATGCCGTCCGGCGCCTATGTCGCCGCCCGCGTCGACCAGCATCACTGGCTGACCAGCGGCGTCGGCGAAGTGCTGCCGGTGCTGGTGCAGAACAACCCGGTGCTGATGTCCGGCGACGAGAGCCGCGCCGTGGTCCGCCTGGGCGTGTATCGCGAAGTCGAGCCCAGTGGCTGGCAGAGCATCCTCAGCGCCGCGGGCGTCAACGACGACAATGGCGAAGGCACCACGCGCATCGGCTGGGCCGCCCTGCCCGAGCAGCACGAACTGCGCCTGCGTATGAGTGGACTGTTATGGCCCGAAGCCGCGCAGCGCATCGCCAACGCCGCCTGGGTCACCCGCGAATCCGTCGGCGACGGCCAGCTGATCCTGTTCGCCGGCTCACCGATGTTCCGCGGCGCCAGCTACGGCACCAACCGCCTGCTGCTGAACGCGCTGGTGTACGGGCCGGGGTTGGGGGCGGAGACAGCGGTAAAGCCGTGACGGGAAGAATGGGGTCGGAGTAAGGGGTCGGAGTAAGGGGTCAGAGTCAGGACTCTGACCCCTTACTCCGACCCCAAAGCTCCAGCACAAAAAAAACCCCGCCGATTGGCGGGGTTTCTCAATCTTGGCAGTGATCCGGCTTCAGCCCGGAACCACCTGCGTCGCCTGCGGGCCTTTCGGGCCGTCTTCCAGGTTAAACGTCACGGCCTGACCTTCGGTCAGAACCTTGAAGCCTTCCGCCTGGATGGCTGAGAAGTGGACGAAAACGTCCTTGCCGCCATCTTCAGGGGCGATAAAACCGAAGCCCTTGGCTTCGTTGAACCATTTAACGGTACCGTTCTGCATGTCTATTTCCTTGCAATAAAAAATAACGACGGATTAATCGCGCGTCTCAAGAAAATCGAATTAGTGGGGTTACCAAAATGGGACTTCCGAGAAAGGGGGTACTGCAACCAATCATTCGTTCGTACGCGGCGCTCCAACACGAAGCCGCCTAAAACGTACAATGCGAACTGTAGGCCTAAACCACCGAAATAGCAAGAGAAGTTTTTGTGACAATCTGGGCAGGGACTCATGATGCGGTCAGTCGGGGCGAATAAAAAAAAGGCCGCCGGTGGGGGCCGGCGGCCAAGCGGGTTGGCCAGGGATTGGCCAGTCAAGTCTGAATTTTGTTGCGGTAAACGTCCTGGCTTACTGGTGATCGCAAGCAACCGTAGGTGTCAGCCTCGCACCCTGGTACATCACCGGCGCCTCGTCGCCCACTTCAACTTCAAGCATGATCGAACGGCAACCGGCGATTCCGATCGTCACGGTTCCGATGTCGACCGTTTCAGGCGTGCCTTCGCCAGAAGTGCGGTACAGCGTCGTGACCGCCATCTCACCGTCAAAGCCACCGTCGCCGCTGTCAAATGTCAGGAATGTCGGCTCCCCTTCTTCGTCGTAGTACAACCAGTTACCCACGACACGGTTTTCGCGCGGCAGTGAAAACAGGTTGAAACCATGGCGCAGGACTTTTTCGCCATCCTCGTCCAGCAGTTGGAAGATACCCGAGGCCGATTCGTCGACCGGTGTACGAAGCGGCAGTTCTCCCACTGGCACGGCGATCAGGCCGAGCGGCTGGTTGACGCCATCACCGACGGCAAACACGGTCACGACTGCGCCTGCGGGCAGGTCAACCGGCAGCGGGTCGATGTAGTTCACCAGCCCATCGTTGGATGCGACCTTGAGGTCATAACTGCCGGCCGGGATTTCGAGGTAGTCGCTACCGACACCGAAGGGCACGCCCTGCAGGCCGCCCACGATGTCACCGCTGGCCGTGCGGATGGACACCTCGGTGTCTTCCAGCATCGCAGCGAATGGCGCGGCGTGGTAGACGCGCAACTTGACGTTTCCAGCGTCCGGTGCGGTGTTGTCGTCGGCCAGGGCCATCAGTTCCAGGGGCTGTAAAGAACCGTTACCGGTGGCGAATACGGTGTAATCCTGGCCGTCAGTCAGTGAAAAATCTGCCGTAATGGCCGGGTCCGCCGCGCCGGTGGGTACGATGTCTATCGTGTAGTGGCCCTCATCCAGCTCGATGTAATCCGTGAAGTCCTTGAATTCGACGCCCTCGAGCGCGGTTTCTCCGTTGATGACAACGCTCACAGAGGTGCCTTCAAGGGTATCGGCGAACGGCGCGAAGTGGCCCACGGTCACCCGGGCCTGCCCGAACGCCAGGCTGCTGGCGCCCAGCGCTAAAATTGCAGTCATTGTTTGAAAACGTAAGCTCATTTCAGTTGCCTCCTCGGCGTAGTGGCCAGGGGGACGAGCCCCCGTGTGATGATGGATGGAAAGTTTCCATGGCCGGCGTGAATCGGCAGTGAACCCGTCATGAAGGCGGATGACATGGGCGTTGACATGTGTGAACCTGGCGTGAAGCCACGAATGACTGCCAACAGGACCTTATATAAATTAACGCCACCTTCACGGGAGCGCGCCTACAATTCCGTCATGAAAACAGGGGCCAGAACGTGAGCACGATCCTGCTGATTGAAGACAATCACGACATCGCCGCCATGGTGGGCGACCACCTGGAAAGCGAAGGTTACGAGGTCGATTACGCTGCCGATGGCGTCACCGGCCTGCACCTTGCCGTGACCGAATCATTCGACGCCATCGTGCTCGACCTGATGCTGCCCGGCATGGATGGCATGGACCTGTGCCGCAAGTTCCGCCAGGAGGCCCAGCGCGACACACCCATCCTGATGCTGACGGCCCGCGACACGCTCGAGGACAAGGTGGCGGGGCTGGATGCCGGAGCGGACGACTACCTGGTTAAACCATTCGAGATGGAAGAACTGGATGCGCGCCTGCACGCCATGCTCAGGCGCGCCTCCGGCGAAATGACCCAGCAGCAACTGCGGGTAGCCGACCTGACGGTCAACACCGGCACCTGGGAAGTGCAGCGCCGGGGCCAGTCGCTGACTTTGACGCCCATTGGACTGAAACTGTTGACGGCGATGATGAAAGTATCGCCGCGCGTCATCAGTCGGCGTGATCTTGAGCGCGCCGTCTGGGAAGACATCGTGCCTGACAGCGATGCCCTGCGCAGCCATCTTTACAACCTTCGCAAGGTGATCGACAAGCCCTTCGACAAACCGCTGCTGCACACCCTCCAGGGGCTCGGCTACCGGCTCGCGGATCCGGATGACCACTAACCGGGGCCTGAACCGGCGATTGGGCCGCAGCCTGCTGCTGCAGGCGCTGTACATCACGCTGGCTGTTGTCGTCGGGATTTTCGTTTCGGCGCGACTGGTGGAAAACGTGCTGATCGAGGCCGCACTCAAGGGCGAGGCCAGTTACTACTGGGAACGTTACGCGGCCGACCCGGACGCGGTACTGCCCGACACGCGCAACATGACGGCTTACCTGGGCGACCAGGCCGCACTGCCCGCCCGCCTGCAGTCGCTCGATCCCGGTTTTCATTCGATGTCGGAGCCCCGCGACCTGCTGGTGCTGGTCGAGGATCGCGACGGACACCGCCTTTACCTGGAATTCGAGGTCGGCCAGGTGGACCAGTTGGTTATGCTGTTCGGCCTGATTCCTCTGGCGCTGGCGCTGATTGTCATCTACCTGTCGACCTACGGCGCCTACCGGGTTTCCCGGCGTGCGGTTTCCCCTATCGTGTCACTGGCGCACAAGGTCCAGGCGCTGGATCCGGGTGAACTGGAGCCCGGTCATTTTGACCTGGACGCCGGTGATGACGAAGACGCCGAGATCCAGGTCCTGCGCCAGGCCCTGCAGGACCTGGTCCGCAAGGTCACGGACTTTACCGCGCGCGAGCGCCGTTTTACCCGCGATGCGAGCCACGAGCTGCGCACGCCGCTGACCGTCATCCGCATGGCCGCCGACCGGCTACTGAAATCATTGCCGGAGGACGGCCGAGACCACGAGCTGGTCAGCCGAATCAAGGTCAACGCCGACGACATGATCCGCCTGACCAGCACGTTCCTGCTGCTGGCACGCGAATGGGAACAGGGCCTGGACAAGGAGTGGGTCAGCGTCAACGAAATCGCCGCCGCCGAGCTTGAACGCATGCGCATTGTCGACCCGGATCGCCCGATTAAGGCCCGACTGGACGCGCGCGGGCGACTGGGTGTCCTCGCGCCGGGCAAGGTCGTCGAGGCCGTCATCGGCAACCTGGTCCGCAACGCTTTCGCCTATACCGATGAAGGCGAGGTCGAGGTTGTCATCATGGAGGGCCAGGTGACGATTCGCGACACCGGGGTCGGGATGGACCCCGACGAGTTGCAGAAGATCTTCGACGCGTTCTACAGCCGCGGCCGCCAGCGCGGCGGTTTTGGCGTCGGCCTGACCATCGTCAAGCGGCTGGTGGAGCGTTTCGAGTGGAAAGTGGACTATGCGTCCGAGCCCGGCGTGGGAACGACCGTGACCCTGCATTTTCCCGACGCCCGGTTCGAACCCGCGGACTGATTCACATGCCGTTCACCCGGGTTGCACGGTGTCTTCACTCTTAAAGGCGCATCGTGACCGCATGAACTCCCCAACATCCCGAATGGCCATGATCAAGAATTTCGTACTCTATAACGTCGGCTGGTTTGCCTGTGTCTATTTCGCCGCCCAGGGACAAGCCTGGGTGGGCGTGCTGGTGGTTGCGCTGATCGTCAGCGCCCACCTGGTCGCGGCGTCATCACGCCCTCTCGAAATCCGGACGCTGCTGGTCGCCGTTGTCATCGGCCTGGTCTGGGAAACGGCCCTGGTGACCGCCGGCCTGTTGGCCTATCCAACGGCGCCGGGCGCGGGCGGTCTCGCACCCGCCTGGATGATCGCGCTCTGGGCCAACTTCGCCTGCACCATCCACCACAGCCTGGGGTGGATCAGGCGGCGCCCCTGGGTCGCCGCCGGCCTGGGCGCGATCGGTGGACCGCTGGCCTTCGTCGCGGGTGAAAAGCTGGGCGCCGTACAGTTTGAATCGCCGATCGTGGCGTTAGGCGTCATCGCCGCAGGCTGGGCCCTGTTGCTGCCGCTGCTGACCACCACGACCACGCCGCGTCACGAGTCGGTGGCATGAACATCGCCGCCCTGCGAATGGTCGCGGCCGGGTTGATGGCGGCTTCGGCAACGGCCCATGCAAACCCTTCCCCGTCGATGGAACAATGGCAATTCCGGGTGTGGCTGGACGACCGGGCGATTGGCCACCATCACTTCGTGGCCCGCTCAACGGGCGACCAGGTGGATATCCAGATTGACGCGCAGTTCGAAGTATCGTGGTGGATCCTGACCGCCTACCAGTACGAGCACGCCAATGTTGAGACCTGGCGCGACGGCTGCCTTCATGCCCTGGAATCCCGAACCAACGACGACGGCGACCAGCACCGGGTCGAGGGCCGCCTGGACGGGGATGCTTTCGTGTTAAGCGCCAATGATGAAACGACCACTCACGATCATGAGTGCGCGCGGAGCTTCGCCTACTGGAACCCGGACGCGCTCCAGTCCGGCCCCATGCTCAATGCCCAGACCGGCGAGTGGATCGACGTGAGCGTCAGCGCTCCGGCGATGGACTCGGTGACCATCAACGGCAAGCCCGTGGATGCGGTTCGCCGGGAACTGGACTGGCCGGAAGGCGATATCACGGTGTGGCATCGCGCGGATGACAGCCGCTGGATTGGGCTGGAAGCGGCGGCGCCGGGCGGCCGCACCCTGCGCTACGAACCGGTCAGCGACTGACCACGACCTACGGCAGCCGGTCCATGACCAGGTGAACATCGCTGATGGCGCGCTCGCGGAATGCACCTTCGCAGTAGCACAGGTAGTAACGCCACATGCGGATGAAAGTGTCCGAGTAACCCAGCGACCTCACTTCATCCAGCTTCGCCTCGAACCGCAATCGCCAGTGCCGTAACGTCTCGGCGTAATGCAGGCCAATGTCGTGCAGCGCGGTAACCTCCATGTCACCCTGCCGCGCGATGGCGCCCACCATGGCGCTGACCGAGGGCAGCGCCCCACCGGGAAAGATGTAGCGCTGGATGAAATCAACGGAATGTTTCGCGCGCTCGTAGCGACCCTCGGCAATGGTGATCGCCTGGATCAGCCCACGCCCGCCAGGCCTGAGCAGTTCGCGGCATTGACGGAAATAGGTGTCGTACTGGCGCCAGCCGATGGCCTCGATCATCTCGATGCTCACCAGCCGGTCGTACTGGCCTTCCAGGTCACGGTAGTCGGACAGGAGCAGCTCGACGCGGTCCTGCAACCCGGCCTCGGCAATCCGCCGGGTGGCCAGCGCGTGCTGCTCGGCACTGATGGTCGTCGTGGTGACCCGGCAGCCATGATGCTGCGCCGCGTACATCGCCATGGCGCCCCAGCCGGTGCCGATTTCCAGCAGGTGATCGCCCTTTTGCAGCCCCAGGCGCTCGCAGACCAGCGCAAGCCGTTCGAGTTGCGCCTCGCCCAGGCTCATGTCGGGGCGGGTGAACACGGCGCTGGAATACATCATCGTGTCGTCCAGCCACAGCGCGAAGAAGTCGTTGCCGACATCGTAGTGGGCGGCGATGTTGCGCCGCGCGCCATCCCGACTGTTGCGGTTAAGCCGGTGAACGAGCTTCTGGATGGGCGCGGTCAGCCGGGCAGCGCCGCTTTCCATGCCCTCCAGCACGTGCCGGTTTCGCAGCAACAGGCGCACCAGGGCCACCAGGTCGTCACAATCCCAGGCGCCGGCCATGTAGGCTTCGCCGGCACCGATGGAACCGCCAAACGCGATGTCCGTCCAGAACGACGGATCCCGGACCTTCAGCGTGACAGCCGTGCCTCCAGCATCGCCGAAAGCGTGCTGGGTTCCACCTTCGACCAGGACCAGGTGCCCGGTCTCCAAAGCCGCCAGCTGGCGCAGCACCCCGCGCCGCGCCAGCTTCTCCAGCATGCGCGGTTTCGGCGTACCGGTGAGGTGACGCTCGGAAGACAGGCTCAGCGGTTTCATCAGGCGCGCTCCGGGTCCCGGTGTTTCGATGGATGATCGTATACGCGAACCCCTTTCAGCCACAATTTCAGGGCCTGCCAGTAGATGGCGGTGATGACCCGCCCGGTCATCACCGGAAAGCGAACCAGGGCGCCGGCCAGTGCCGGGCCGGTGATCGCTTGTCGGGACAGGTCGAGCCGGGCATCGAACAGGCGCTCGCGACCGTCGCGCAGGCCCATGTGCACCGCCAGTCGCTCGCCCGGTACGCCCAGGTGCCAGTCGTAGCGCAGCGACATGGGCATGAACGGGGACACGTGCATGCGTTTCTCCGGGTGAAAGTGCGCGGTCGTGCCCGGCCGGCCGCTGCCGTTCCAGGGCAAGGCGTAAACACAGCGCTCGCCCCACGGCGTGTTGTTGACCTCGGCGACCACGGCTTCCATTCGTTCATCGCGATCGAAGCAGTAGTAGAAGCTGACCGGGTTAAACCCGTAGCCGAAATAGCGTAAATGCGTGAGCAGGCGGATCGCCCCGGAAGGGCGGTGACCGGTGTCCTCGGCCACGCGGTCCCTTACGCAATCGGCCAGCGGCCGGTCGGGCTCACCCAGGTGATCCTCGCGACGGAACCGGGCCAGCGCCGGGCGGCGCGTGGACCACAGCCAGCGGCCGTCAAAAACCCGGTCCAGCTCATCCAGGTCGAGATAGAGCATGAACAGCCGATAGTCGAACGCATGCCGGACCGGCCGGTAACGGCAGTGTTCAACCCGTCCGCTGTAGATTGCGCTGTGCATGCGTTGCGTCCTGTTCAAAATGTTCCACGGCGTCCAGCGCGCTGACGACGCCGTCCTCGTGAAAGCCGTTGCGCCAGTAAGCACCACAGTAACTGGTCCGGTTGCCCTGGTTGATCTCGCGGTGGCGGGCCTGGGCGGCGATCGAGGCCGCGCCCAGCACCGGGTGGCTGTAGTGCCAGGCCCCCAGCACCCTGGATTCGTCGATCGCCTCGCCATGATTGAGGCTGACGCAAAACGTCTCCGGCGCATCCAGCCGCTGCAGGATGTTCATGTTGTAGGTCACCGCGGCCAGCCGGTCCGGGTCGCGATCAAGGTGATAGTTCCACGCGGCCCAGGCCAGGCGCCGGCGGGGCAGGACCGCGTGGTCGGTGTGCAGGATCGCTTCGTTCTCGCGGTAGGGAATCGCGCCGAGCACCTCGCGCTCCGGCCGGGTCGGATCCTGCAGCAGTGCCAGTGCCTGGTCGCTGTGACAGGCCAGAAACACATGGTCGAAAACCTCGGCCTCGCAGCCCCGGGCCTTCACCATCACCTGCCCCGGCAGGCGGCGAATGGCCTCGACCGGGGTATTCAGCCGGATGCGATCGCGATGGCCGACGACCAGCCGGTCAACGTAGGTCCGGGACCCGCCCTCGATGGTCCGCCAGGTGGGCCGGTTGCGGACCGAAAGCAGGCCGTGGTGACTGAAGAAGCGGACGAAGAACCGGACCGGCATGCGCCCGACGTCGTTGCGTGACGACGACCAGATGGCAGACCCCATGGGCAGGATGTACTGGTTGCGAAAAGCCTCGCCGAACCGGCCTCGGGCCAGCCATTCGTCCAGCGGCATATCGGCTGCGCCCGGCGCAAGCACCGCCGGCGCTTCGCGATGAAAGCGCAGGATATCGTTGATCATGCGCCAGAAGGACGGCCGCGCGAGGTTTGAACGCTGTGCGAACAATGCATTCAGCGAAGTGCCGTTGTACTCGAGCCGGGCGCGGTCATCGCGCACGCTGAAACTCATTTCCGTGGCCTGCGAGGCCACGCCCAGTTCATCGAGCAGACGGACGAAGTTCGGATACGTCCGGTCGTTGAACACGATAAAACCCGTGTCGACGGCGTACTCCCGCCCCCCGACTTCCACGTCGACGGTGTGGCTGTGCCCGCCGATGCGGCCATCGGCCTCGAACACCGTCACCTCGTGTCGCTGGGCCAGTTTCCACGCGGCGACATTGCCGGCGATGCCGGTTCCCACCACCGCCACCTTCATTGCTGCGGCACCCGGCGCAGCTGCGAAATGTCGTAACCCATGGCCTCGATCCGCCCGACCATCGCCTGGTACTGGTCGTCGGGCATGGACTTCGACCGCGACATCAACCAGACATAGTCGCGCTTGTTCCGGCCAATAATGGTGATCGAGTAGTCCTCATCCAGGTAGGCAATGCGGTAATCGCCCTTGATGGGCCAGATGAACTGCATCCCCCAGACCGCGTTGTTCTGTTCCGGGTCGGGGAATCCGCGCGGGTTCATTTCCTTCAGCTCGCCGTCGAAGCCGCCCTCGTTGAACGTGAACGTCGTTGCGACCGTGCCGTCCGGCTCCAGGGCGTACGACTCAACGGCGTTGTAGGCCTCGTCTTCGACGAAGGTCGGGATATGCGCGATGACGTACCAGTCGCCCATGAACCGCGGCAGGTCGACAGCGTCCACGATTTCCAGTGGCGCTCGCGAACTGCAGCCGGCGAGTGCGGCCAGCGCCGGCACCAGCGCCAGCCAGCGACATACCCAGCGCCCGTTCATGCGCCACCCCCGGCACCTGCGGCGGCACCGGATTCCGGCTTGGGCGGCCCGGGAATAAACGCGTTGGTGCGCTTGATGTATTGCGCGTAACCCGGACGGCGGTCGCCGATGTCCTGCTCCAGTAAATGAACGCCGGAGACCCGCAGCAACAGGATCGTCATCAACAACGGTGACAGCACCGTCCAGGCGCCGCCACCGGCCGTGGCGATGATGAAGAAGCCCCACCACAGCACGCATTCGCCGAAATAGTTTGGGTGACGTGTGTAACGCCAGAGCCCGGAGTTGAGCACTTCACCTTCGTTCTCCGGGTTGCCGCGGAAACGGGCCAGCTGCGCGTCACCGACGGTTTCGAATGTCATGCCGACCAGCCAGACCAACGCGCCGACCAGGTCCAGCCAGCCCAGCAGCGCCGGGCCGGCCGCGCCCACGGCCAGCGGCATGGCGATGAACCAGGCCAGCACGGCCTGCAGGCCGAAGACCAGGTAGAGGCTGGTGAACCTGAATGACGACCCGCGCTTGTCCCGCATGGCGCGGTAACGGCGGTCTTCACCCTCGCCGTGATTGCGCCAGGTGATGTAAATGGCCAGCCGTAACGCCCACGCGGTGGCCAGCACGCCCAGCAGGATTGCACGCGAGCCCCCGGCGCCGGCCAGGGCGATGTAACCCAGCAGGCATACCAGGATCATCAGCGACCAGAGGCTGTCGACGATGCTGACGTCACGCCGGGCCAGGCTCACGCCCCAGGCGCCGATGGCGACCGCCAGCAGCACGGCCAGCATGACCGCGTAACTCGTAAAATCGAACATCAGGATTCGCCCGCCACCGGTTCCGAGTCGGCCCGACGCCCGAAGCGGTAATGCCCGACAAACCATTCGCGACCGTCGTTCATGCCGAACAGCTCCGCGCAGGCCATGAAAAAGATGCGCCAGCGACCGATCCAGCGGTCAACGTCGTCGGCGCCGTAGACCGGCGCCAGTACGTCGCGCACCGCGTCACGGTTCGCGTCCAGGCGCTTCAGCCAGGCGTTCGAAGTCCGTTCGTAATGCTGTCCGTTCCAGATCCACCGCCGCTGCAACGCCAGGTCCTGCTGGAACCGGGTCAGCAGGTCAACGCTGGGCATGATGCCGCCGGAGAAAAAATGCCGGCTCATCCAGTCGCCCGGGCCATTGTCCTCGAACGCGTAGGGCGTACTGCGATGGCAGAAGATGTGAATGAAGCACTGCCCGCCGGGCCGCAGCCAATCGGCGATCCGGCCCATCAGCCGGCCGTGATTGCGCATGTGCTCGAACATCTCCACCGACACCACCCGGTCGAACTGGCGGCCGGGGTCGAAATGGTTCATGTCCGCGGTCACCACGTCCAGGTTGTCCAGCCCGCGACGCTCGGCCTCGGCCTCGATGTGCAGGCGCTGCGCCGCGGAATTGCTGACCGCCAGCACCCGACTGGTGGGGTAGCATTCGGCCATCCAGAGCGACAGCGAACCCCAGCCGCAGCCCAGGTCCAGGATATCCATGTCGCCACCAACACCGGCGCGGTCGCAGGTCATTTCAAGCGCGGCGGCCTCCGCGCCATCAAGGTCGCCCACGCCCTGCGCCCAGTAGCCACAGCTGTACTTGCGATGCTGGCCGAGCACCAGGTCAAAAAAGGCGGGGGGAACCTCGTAGTGCTGCTCGTTGGCGAGATCCGGCACCAGCGCGATGGGGGAAGCGTTCATCTGCCGGACGAATTCGGCCGTGCGCCTTGATGCCTGGTCGTTCTGCCCGGCGTCGATTTCCTCGAGCCGGCGCCGGCACAGGTAGCGGATTCCGGCCCGGACGATCGGGTCGGGAATACGCCCGGCCTCGGCCCAGGCCATGGCCCGCTCCGTCCAGGTCTCGGCCGGTTGAAATGTCTCGCTGATACTGGTCACTTGTCACCTCCGGGACGCAACGGCGTCCCAACTGGCGGTGACGTTAACCGGAATATTGTGAACGGCGCGTCAAGATTCCGTGACGCACACTGCAGGTCGGTGTGCGTAAAATGGCGGCTTCCCAATCATTGCCGGAGCCGTCCGTGACCCCACATTTCCGCCTCTCTTTGTTCGCGATGCCCGCCCTTTGTCTGGCCTCACTCCTGGCCCTGGCGGGTTGCCAGCCATCGTCCGGGACCGACGAGGTTGCCGCGGCCCCGACCCCGGCCGCTGAAAATACGGCGGCGGCCACGACACCCGATTTCGACCTGTTGATCACCGGCGGTGCCGTTTACGACGGCCATGGCGGCGAACCGGTCATGGCCGACGTGGCCGTGAAGGGCGACCGCATCGCGGCCATCGGCCAGGACCTGGGCAGCGCGGAAACGACCATCGACGCCAGCGGCCTGGCCGTCGCGCCCGGTTTCATCAACATGCTGAGCTGGGCCACCGAGTCGCTGATCGAGGACGGCAAATCGCAGAGCGACATCCGCCAGGGCGTGACCCTGGAGGTGATGGGCGAAGGCTGGACCATGGGCCCGATCAACGACACCATGCGCGAGCAGGCGCTGAAACAGCAGTGGGACATCAAGTACGACATCCCCTGGACCACCTTCGGCGAGTACTTCGAATTCCTGGAGCGCAAAGGCATCTCGCCGAACGTCGCCTCGTTCGTCGGCGCCACCACCATCCGCATCCACGAGCTGGGATACGAAGACCGCGCACCCACGCCCGAAGAACTCGACCGTATGCGCCAGCTGGTGCGCGACGCCATGGAAGAAGGCGCCATGGGCGTCGGTTCATCGCTGATCTACGCGCCGGCCTTTTACGCGGATACCGACGAGCTGATCGCGCTCAGCGAAGTCGCTGCCGAGTATGGCGGCCGCTATATCTCGCATATGCGCAGCGAAGGTGCGAAATTCCTGGAAGCGCTGGACGAGCTGATCACCATCAGCCGCGAGGCCGGCCTGGGCGCCGAGGTCTATCACCTGAAGGCCGCCGGTATCGACAACCACGCCAAGATGGACGAGGCCATCGCCATGATCGAGGCCGCGCGCGCCGAGGGGCTGGACATCACGGCCGACATGTACACCTACACCGCCGGCGCCACCGGCCTGGATGCGTCCATGCCACCGTGGGTACAGGAGGGCGGCGACGAGGCCTGGGTCGAGCGCCTGAAGGACCCGGAGATCCGGGCAAAAATGCACGAGGAGATCACCACGCCCAGCGACGAATGGGAGAACCTGTATCTCGCCGCCGGCGGCGCCGAGGGCCTGATCCTGATCGGTTTCAAGAACCCGGAGCTGAAACCACTGACCGGCAAAACGCTGGCCGAGGTCGCCGAGATGCGCGGCACTGATCCCGTCGACACGATGATGGACCTCGTGATCGAGGACGAGAGCCGCGTCGGCACGGTCTACTTCATCATGTCCGAGGAAAACGTGAAGAAGAAGATCGCCCTGCCCTGGATGTCCTTCGGCTCCGATGCCGAGTCGAGCGCACCGGAAGGCGCCTTCCTGCTGTCCAGCACGCACCCCCGTGCCTATGGCAATTTCGCCCGCCTGCTGGGCAAGTATGTCCGCGAGGAAAAGGTCATCTCACTGCCGGAGGCCATCCGCAGGCTGACCACGCTGCCGGCAGCCAACCTGAAGATCGGCGATCGCGGCGCGCTCGAGGAAGGCTACTTCGCCGACATCGTCGTCTTCGACCCGGACACCATCACCGACCACGCCACGTTCGCCAAGCCGCAGCAGTACGCCACCGGCGTGCGTGATGTCCTGGTCAACGGCGTGTCGGTGCTGCGCGACGGCGAGCACACGGGCGCGACGCCGGGCCGGTTCGTGCGCGGCCCGGGCTACCGGCCGGAATGAACGCACGAGCGCGTGATTCATTGGTAATATCCAGACTCGGTTAACTGTCCTTCTTCGGAGCGAGATTTATGAACGTCACCCGATTGGCATGCGCCTGCCTGGCGATTGCCCTGCTGAGCGGCTGCGGCAGCAAGAACTACGACATCAGCAAGACGATCGTCTACAACGGCAGCATCTACCAGGTCACCGATACGCTGCAGATCAGCGAGTCCATCACCGGCGTTACGCCTGACAAGCAGACCATCGACCTGTCAAACCGCGACCGCGACGCGATCGAAGACCTGATCGAAAGCAACCAGCCCCTGTTCGTCAAAATGGCGTTCCAGCTGGACGAACAGGAACTTGTTTACCAGGCCCAGAACGTCGACAGCTACCGCGACTACAGCCGCATGCTGTCGCGTTTTGAAGACGCCGCCGACGACATCGCCGACCTGATGGCCGAGAAAAAAACCGACCAGCTGAAGCTCAGGTAGCCTGCTCGCCGTCGGCGCCGTCGGCGCCGTCGGCATCATCGCGCCCAACGTAGATCGTCTGCGTCGGGTAGGCGAACTCGATGCCTTCCGCTTCGAAACGCTCGTGGATGCGGAAGAAGATCGCCTGCTGGATGTCCATGTAGACGTTGTAGTCCGGTGAGGCCACGTAAAACACCGACTCGTAGTTCAGTGAGAAGTCGGCGTACTTCATGAAATGCGAGCGGTCGAACCGGGTCTTGTCCTGGGCCTCGACCGCTTCTTTCACGATCTCCGGAATCAGCTTCAGTTTCTCCAGCGGCGTCTGGTAGGTCACGCCCAGGCTGAACACCACGCGGCGCTCGAACATGCGTCCGTAGTTCTGAATACGGCTGGTAAGCAGGTCATTGTTGGAAAACACCAGTTGTTCGCCTGACAGGCTTCGCAGCCGGGTGGTCTTCAGGCCAATATGGTCGACGCTACCCAGCAGGTCCCCCACCTTCAGGAAATCGCCGACCACGAAGGGCTTGTCCAGGACAATCGACAGCGACGCGAACAGGTCGCCCAGGATGTTCTGCACGGCCAGCGCCACGGCCACGCCACCGATGCCCAGGCCGGCCACCAGCGCGGTGATGTCGACACCGAGGTTGTCCAGGATGAGCAGGACCACCGTGGACCACAGCACCACCTGGACCACGAAGCCCACCAGGGATATGGTCGATACGGAACCCGGATTGTTTTCCTTGGCCCACTCGCGATGCTGCTTGATCTCGGCCTTCAGCATCGAGTTGACCCAGAAGCCGCCCTGCAGGAGCAGCGCCAGCACGACGGCCGTATGCAGGATTGCACGCGGCGTATCGGCCAGGTCCATGGTCATGCCGCCGGCCCACAGCGCCACGATCGCCAGGAACCAGAACCGGGTCTGGTCCAGCGCGTCGACCAGGTGGTCGTCCCAGCGGGTGTCGGTCCGGTCGGCCAGACGGGCAAGGTAATGCCGCACGATCCACTGGATACCGCGAAGCACCAGGTAGAAACCGACCGCTGCGGCGACGGCCACGAGCCAATCGTCCTGGCCGTGCCGGGTTACGAAATCCGCCAGTTCATCGAAACGTTCGGCGAGGGATAGGGTGTCATCGTTTTCACTCTGCATCCCCTATGCATGGAAACGGTTCGGCCACAATGCAAGGGTGACAGGTGAAATCCGTCGCTATTGCAGGGCCACCGCCAGCCACAACATTGGCGCCTGGCCGTGCAGGTCCCCCGAGACACGGGGCCGGTCCATGTAGTACTGCAGGTCGTTTTGCTTCCCCGTGCCGATGCAGACTTCACCGACGTTGCCGTTGTCATCAATGTAACCGGACAGCCCTGTCCAGGCGGCCAGGACCGGTTCGCCGAAGACCGCCTTGTCGAGCAGGCCGGCTTCCAGCCCGACAGCCATCGCGTAGGCGAACATGGCCGTCCCGGAAGTTTCCGGCCAGAATTCCGGCTCGTCGATCACCTGCCGCCACATCCCGTTGTCGTCCTGGTAGGGCAGCAGGGCATTCATCATCTTGCGATAGCGCGCCAGGATATCCGGGCGCAGGTCGTGGTCGGCGGGCAGTGACTCGAGGACCTCGGCCATGGCGACCGCCACCCAGCCGTTCCCCCGGCCCCAGAATATCGGCACATCCGGGCTGTGCCAGAACAGGCCGCCTTGGTGCTGCAGCCTGGGCAGGTACGCGGCCAGCTGGCGCGCGGCGCGGTCGGCGTACTTCACATCACCCGTGGCCCGGTATGCCTGGATCTGCAGCATCCCCACCATGTACAGGTCGTCAATCCACCAGCGGGTTTCCGGCGTCAGGCCGTTCTCCAGGGGTGATGCCCACTGGCGGTCCGCGAAACTCAGCCCCTGCGCCAGGTGGCGCCTGGAACCGGTCTGGATCGCGATCTGCAGCGGAACAATGCCCAGCACGCTCATGTCGACATGGGCGCGCCGGCTGACCAGGGCATTGTCGTCGTCCATCAGGGGTTCGTAGCGGTCGATGAGCTCGTCCCGCATGGTTTCGTCACCGGTGGCGTCTGCGAAACGAAGCGCCCCGACCGCCGTCGCGGCCTCGGCGTAATGCAATGCTTCGTCGCCGTAGAACATGTAATCCCGCCCCAGCAGGTTCTGAACCAGCGATTCGCCCACCACGCCCGGATCGGGCGAGATTTCACCAGCGCTTGCAGGCGCCGCGCCCAGGGGCGTCAACATCCACAACAGGACCGCCAGGGCCGGCACCACCCGGAAATTTCCACGCGCATTACCACGGTAGCGCCACGCACGGTCAAACGACCCCCCGCCAGAATGCGCACCGTCGAAAACATTGAACTGGAGATTTTCCATGAACACCACCTTGAAAGTTATTGGCCTTTGCGCCGTCATCGCTCACGGTACGGGTTGCGCCTACAACACCGGTGCTGCCAGTGATTCAAACGGACGTTACGCCGAAACGGCCTGCGAAACGAATGGCAACGGCCGTCAATACCGTAACCCGTTCCTGCGCCAGCGGAACATCGCTTCGGACCATTGCACCGAAAATGGCGACTCCAGGAGCCGCTACGCGGAAGGCGAGAAAGAAAACCGGGACGTGACGTCGAGCGCGTCCAACCCCTTCCTGCGCTCTCGCAGAATCGGTGGGTAAGCCGTAACGGCTGTGCTTACACCGCCCCCCCGGCCTGGCGGAGATGCGTGCTTCGCCAGGCCTTTTTTTACCCGCCAACCGTTCAGTCGAGCTCGCGAACCCAGATATTCCGGTAACTGACCCGGTCACCATGATCCTGCAGCACGATCGGCAGGCGATCCGCATGCGCCCTGTAACTGGGTTCGCCGATGTAAACAGTCGGCCCCTGGATCTCCACGTGATCCTGCACCAGCACGCCGTTATGGAACACGGTCACCGTGGCCGCCGAGGCCAGCTCGCCGTCATCGCCAAACGTCGGTGCCCGGAACACGATGTCGTAAACCTGCCACTGCCCCGGCGGGCGCATGGCGTTGACCAGCGGGATATGCTGCTTGTAGATGCTGGCGGCCTGGCCGTTGGAGTAGGTGCGGTTGTCGTAAGAGTCGAGCACCTGCACCTCGTACAGCCCCATCAGGAAAACGCCGCTGTTGCTTCGACCCTGGCTGTCATCCTTGTCGTCAGGGGAGGCCATCCACTCGACATGCAATTGCACGTCACCGAAACCCTGGCGGGTGCGGATATCGCCCGCACCCCATTCCGGGTTGGCCTTGACCGTCATGGCGCCGTTCTCAACCGTCCAGGTGACGTCAGAACCGTCCGGGTGCTCCCAGGCCTCCAGGCTGCCACCATCGAATAAGACGATGGCGTCCGAAGGCGGGCCACCATTGTCGCCCGGCGTGACCACTGCGGGTTCCGGCGCCCAGACCTCGGTCTCCGCCGGGTCGCCATCCTGGGCCGAGGCTGCGTTTCCGGACAGGAGCATGATGCCGATCGTGATCTTCAGTACATTCAGGATTCTCATAGTGTGCCCTCCGCCATCAGGTCCGCGGCGTGATTCGCCGCGCGGGCCGTCAGCACCATGTAGGTAATCGATGGGTTCACGCAGGAACCCGAGGTCATGCACGCGCCGTCGGTGACGAACAGGTTGGGGATCTCGTGGGCCTGGTTCCAGCCATTGAGCACCGATTCGGATGGGTCATGGCCCATGCGCGCCGTGCCCATCTCGTGCACGCCGCTGCCCATGGTCATGCCGCCCGGCCACTTGACGATATCCGTCGCGCCGGCCGCCTTGAGCATGGCCTCTCCCTGCACCAGCATGTCGTCGATCATGCGTTTCTCGTTGTCGTGGTAGTGGGTGTCGAAACGCACCTGGGGAATGCCAAAACGGTCCTTCTTCGCCGGGTCCAGCGTCATCCGGTTGTCCGCATACGGCAGGATCTCGCCAAAGCCGTAATAACTCATGCGCCAGCGGCCGTATCGGCCCAGCGCCTGCTTGTAGTCGGCGCCGAATCCGGGCAGGTGCTCCGAAGTCTGCATGATGCCCTCGCGAACCGCCCCCCCCTGGAAGCCGTACCCGCGCAGGAAACCAACATCGTCACCCTCACCCTCCAGGTTGCGGAATCGCGGTACATAAATACCGTTGGGCCGAAAGCCGTAGGTGGTGCGGTCTTCGAAGCCGGGCATGATGCCGGTGATGCCGGTGCCGAAGGTGTGATCCATCATGTACTTGCCCAGCACGCCGCTGCCGTTGGCCAGGCCATTCGGGTTGGCGTCGTTGGCCGAGTTCATCAGGATCTGCGTGCTGCCGATGGTCGAGGCGCACAGGAACACGACGCGGGCGCTGTAATGCTCGCGCGACTTGTCCTTCGCGTCGATCACGCGAACGCCGGTGATGCGGCCGGTCTGCGGGTCGGTGTCGAGGCCTTCGACCACCGCGTCGGTGCGGATGGTCAGGTTGCCGGTCTTTTCGGCGTCCGGCAGGGTGACCGTCAGCGCACTGAAATAGGCCGATACCGAGCAGCCCCTTTGGCAGGGCCCGCAGTAGTGACACGGCCCGCGGCCGTTGTGCGGCTCGGTCAGGATGGCCACGCGCCCGACGGTCATGTCGCGCCCGGGGAACTGCTCCTGGATGGTACGGCGAACATGTTTCTCCACCACGTTCAGTTCCATCGGCTTCTGGAAGTGGCCATCGGGCAGGTGCGGCAAACCCAGTGCCTCGCCGCTGATGCCGATGAATTTCTCCACGTGGTCGTACCACGGCTCGATGTCGGCGTAACGGATCGGCCAGTCGATGCCATGGCCATCACGCTTGTTGGCCTCGAAATCGAGATCGCTCCAGCGGTACACCTGCCGGCCCCAGACCATGCTGCGCCCGGCCAGCACATCGGTGCGCACCCAGTTGAAGGGCTTTTCCGGGTCCTGCACGTAGGGGTTCAGCCGGTCGTTGTTCCAGAACTGCTTGTTGAAATCGTCACACCAGCCAAACTGGTCCTGGATGAAGTAATCGCGCTCGGCCTCTTCGCGTGGGATCTTGCCGCGGAATTTGTACTCCCAGGGCGCCTTGTGTTCGCCCTGGTAGTCCGTGATGTGCTCGATTTCCCGGCCGCGTTCCAGCACCAGTGTTTTCAGGCCACGGCGCGTCAGTTCGCGCGCGGCCCAGCCGCCGGTCATGCCGGAACCGATGACGATGGCGTCGAATTGCGCGCTCATTGCATCACCACCGGTCGCGGCAACTCGGCCACGGGCACGTCGCCGCGGTAGGTACCGGGCATCGGGTTGAAGACCGCCAGGGTTTCCAGCCCCACTTTCGACGTCGAGTAACCCATCACGACCAGTCGCCGGGTCATGGCGAAAAACTCGCTGCCCTCGGTGGCGGCGAACGCGGCGTGCTGCTGCACGGCATCGCAATCGGCGAAGTCTGCCCCGTGTTCATCACGGCAGGCCTGGTCCAGGGCCGCCATGCCCTCGATCACCGGCGCGCGCTCATCGGCCGTGTACCAGTCCGACAGCATCAGCGCGACGAAGGCGGGCACTCCCGCATCCAGCGCGCCCGGGGTGTCGGTGCGCGGGATGATCAGTTCAGACAGCGCCGCGATGGTGCCTTGCTGGTGATCGTCCAGGAAAGGGTTTTCAATGGCGGCGTCGAAATCCGCATCGGCGAGCACGGCGCGGTGCAGCCCGGCCACGGCAACCCCCGCGGTCCCGGCCAGCATGGCTTTCAGGAGTTCTCTTCTTTGCATCTGAGCCTCGTTCTTATGGTGTTGTTGGACAACGACTGTCCATCGCTGTCACGATACCATTAAATAAAAGGATAAGGCTCATGACGCTCATACTGCTCCTGCTCGGGGCCATCGCCTTCATTGTCATCGCCATTGTCAGGTTCCGCCTGCACCCGTTCCTGGCATTGTTGCTGACCGCCATCGGCTTCGGCCTGCTGGCGGGGATGTCCGGCGAGGCCATTACCACGGCCATCACCCAGGGCTTCGGCAATACGCTGGGCGCGGTGGGGCCGCTGATCGTCGTGGGCGTGATGATCGGCGCACTGCTGGAGGTCTCCGGCGGGGCTTACGCACTGGCTGACCGGGTCATGAAATGGCTCGGCCAGAAGCGCATCACCTGGGGCATGGCGCTGGTGGGTTTCGTCACGTCCATCCCGGTGTTCGGCGACAGTGCCTTCATCATCCTGCAGTCGCTGAACCGGGCGCTGACCCGCCGCGCCGGCCTGTCACTGGCGGTCACGGCCACGGCGCTGGCGGCCGGGACCACCGCCACCCATTGCCTGGTGCCGCCCACGCCTGGACCCATCGCCGCCGCGGAACTGATCGACGCCGACCTGGGACTGGTCATCGGCTGGGGCCTGCCGATTGCCCTGCTCTCGACGGTGCCGGCGGTCCTCTGGGCGCGCTGGATGGGTTCGCGAATCTGGATCGACCCCGCGCCAAGGATCATCGACCGGGACGAAGAAGCCAACAAGACTGTCCGGCCTGGCGCCCTCAAGGCGGCGCTGCCCATTTTCGTCCCGCTGGTGCTGATCATGATGAAATCGGTCAACGACTACGCCGGTTGGCTGACCGAGGGCGTTGCGTTCAGCGTGATCTCGTTTATCGGCACGCCCCTGATCGCGCTGCTGCTGGGCCTGGCCTGCGCGGTCCGGTTGCCTGCCGAGGGCGGCCTGGCAATGCTGTCGATTGACGGCCCGGCCGGCAAGGCCGTTCGCACGGCGGCCGTGATCATCATCATTACCGGCGCCGGCGGCGTTTTCGGCATGATGCTGCGCAGCGCCGGCGTCGCCGAGGTGCTGGGCACCTCGCTGGGCGGCGCCACGCTGGGGCTGTGGCTGCCCTTCATCGTCGCCGCGGCCATCCGCGTCGCACAGGGCTCGGCCACCGTTTCTATCGTTACCACCGCCGCGCTGGTCGCACCGCTGCTGGGTGACCTGGGCCTGGACACGGACCTGGGCCGCGCGCTGGTGGTGTTGGCCATCGGCGGCGGTTCCGCGGTGTTCTCGCATGCCAACGACAGCGGTTTCTGGGTCATTTCGCAGCTCAGTGACATGAAGGTCTCCCAGGGACTGCGGCTGCACACCGTCGCGACAGGCCTGCTGGGTATCACGGCCGCGGTTGCCGTGAACATCGTCTGGTGGATCTGGGGCGGCGTTCCCGCCTGAACCACGGGACGTTCGCGTGCCCGGGCTTTATCATGTGCGCACGCAGACCAACCCCGGCAATATCCGATGACGTCATCCCAACCGCTCCCGCAGCTCATGGCGGACACGCGACTGTACCCCTTCCAGGTGAACTGGTTAATGGAGCAGGTTTACCTGCTGCAGGCCGATGCCGCGTTTTACGAGCAGGCCGCTTTCCTGGACCAGCGCGCCATGCGCCAGGGCATGCAGGGAGGGTGGTTCGGTTTCGATGCGGTTCGCGCGTCCATGAAGTCGGCGCCTGAACGCCCGCTTGGCCTGGTGTTTCATATCGGCCATTGCGGCTCGACGCTGATTTCACGGGCACTGGGCCTGGCGCCGGGGCTGTTCAGCCTTCGCGAACCCTTGCCGTTTCGGGACATCGCGATGGCCTGGGCGGAACGCGACGCACCCTGGTCGCCCCGCTCGCAGGCGACGTTGCAAAAAGACATGACACTGGTGCGCGCGTTGTGGTCGCGAACGCCGGCGTCCGGGCAGCTCAGCGTGGTCAAGACCACGAGCTTCTGCAGCCAGCTGGCCGCGCCCTGGCTGTCACAGTTTAATGATGACCGGGCGGTTTGCCTGGCCATGGCCCCGGAGATCTACATCGCAACCGTCCTGGGCGCGCAGGGATACGTGATTGACCTGGTGGGCGGCGCCAAACCGCGCATGGCCGGACTCACCGAGGCCACCGGCGCTGACCTGGCCCGAGTCCATGAGCTGTCACCGGGGGAAGTCGCGGCGATGACATTCGCCGCCGAGATGGTCGCCATGCACAACGCCGCCGAATCTGCGGGCGCGCGCGTGATCCGTGTTGATTTCGACCAGTACCTGGCAGACCCGGGCGCAACACTTCAAACCATCGCCAGGCATTTCGGCAAGCCAATCGACGGTGCCGCCCTGCCCGGCCTGCTCGCCAACCCGGTGCTGGGACGCTATTCGAAGGCCACCGATTACCCGTTCAGTGCGCAGGAGCGCCAGCAACGGCTGCGGGAATCTCGCGCCGCCAAAGGTGATGAAATCAATCGGGGCATGGCCTGGCTGGCTGCATTTGCGCAGGAACACGCGCCATTCAATGCAGCCCTGGAGGCATTTAGCTACTCGCTGGAAGGCTGACCGGCAGCTACTTGCCGTGCCACATCCGCGTCAGGTTGGTGCGCACGTATTCCAGTCGCATTTGCGCGTCCTCGCCCAGGCGGGCGGCGTTCTCGTGCAGGAATTCCGTCAGCTCGATCAGGATCTCGCGCTGCTGCGCATCGCGGACATTGCTCTCGATAAACGTGATGGACACCAGCCGCTCACCCTTCGTCACCGGCAGCACCTGGTGGAAGGTGGTCGAGGGGTACAACACGGCCGTGCCGGGCTTGCCCTTCACCTTGATGTCCTGGTCACCCATGCGAATGTTCAGTTCCCCACCTTCATAGTCGGCCGGGTCTGAGATAAAGACCGTGCAACTGATGTCGATCCGGATCGGCGGGTTGTAATTCAGGATGGCGGCGTCGACGTGCTCGCCGTAGGCCATGCCAGGTTCGTACTTCGTCAGCATCGGCGGGGCCACGAACTTCGGCAGGCAGTAATCACGAAAGAACTCGTTGCGCGCCAGGCCCGTCTGCACAATTTTTGCCGCTTCCTGGTAGCCGGCATCCTGCGGGCTGGGCTGCAGGTTGTTCTTCTTCGTGTAGTCGGGGTTGCTCTGCCGACCGTCCTCAAAGCGGATGGTCTTCGAGAGTTCACGCAACCGCGCCAGCTCAGCGTCCGACAGCAATGGATCGACGATGTGAAACATGAATCTTCCCTTCAAACGACGGACGGCATTATACCCGCCCGGCGCGCACCATCACGGGTATCCGGGCACTGACGCACTGGCCATTCCGGTGCAGTCCGTCAAGAAATCGAAACAGGAAACACTGAAAATCAAAGGGGTAGCGGGTTGGTTCAACTTTTGCTTGCTATAGACCAGGGCGAAGCCACTCAAAGAGGGCACGATGCTACCCAGCGCGATCTACATCACGGGGATAACAGTCGACGGCCACCGGTTCCGGCCGAGCGACTGGACCGAGCGACTTTACTATGCCGTCGCCCAGTATGACCGCAACGGCCGGGTCACCTTCAACCCATTACTCAGCATCCGCATGAAGAACGACGGTCGCTGCATCGTCGTCGATATGCGGTTACGCGAGATCGACCCCATTACCTACAGCTTTGTGACCGGGTTTGCCCGGGATAACGCGCTGCAGACGTTCGACCAGGACGACCAGCCGGTCAGCGTGCACTGACCGACATCGCGGCGGTTGACCCTAGCGGGCAGGCTCGTGTTTTTCGGGCCAGTCGCTGATATACATTTTCAGCATCTGGTTGTGCCGCTCCAGTTCCACCATCGATGCCGCAATCATGTCGCGAATGGACAGTACGCCCTCGAGTTGGCCGTCGACCACCACCGGCAGGTGGCGGATATGGCGTTCACGCATCTCGTTGATGACCTCGTCCAGGCTCGCATCCAGGTCGGCGACGTAAAGGTTACGGGTCATCACCTCGTCAACCGTCACGTGTTTCCAGTCGTCCGGGCGCGATTTCAGGGTGCGGACGATGTCGCGCTCGGTGACGATACCGACCAGGTCGCCGGTTTCGGACAGCACCACCAGGCAGCTGATGTGAAGGTCCAGCAACTGGTCCACCACCGCGCCCAGCGTATTCGCCGGCACCGTGGAATAAACGGTGTCACCCTTTTCCTTCATGATCGCGCCGATATGCATCTGGGAGCTCCTCCTGGTCTGTTGTGGGTTACCCTCCCCCTGATCATACCCGCTGCGCTTACGCGGCCGCAGAATTCACGTATCCTTCCGGTCAATTCAAACTGATCCGTGACCCGACCCATGCGCCGAACTGCTCTTACCGTAGCCCTGTCCGCCCTGGCCCTGGCCGCCTGCGGCCCTGCCGACGAACCTGCAAAGACGACCGCTGAAACCCGCCCCCCGGCAACGGCCGAACCGGCACCCGCCGCGGCCATGACTGAAAGCGAGCGCCTGGCCGCGTTCTTCGAGGAGATCTTCGAACGGAACGTCGCCCAGAGCCCGCAGTTCCAGGCCCAGCTGGGTCGCAAGACCGAGGATTACGGCAAGTGGGACGACGAGTCGGAGGCCTGGGCCATCGCGCAGCACGAACAGGCGAAAGGCGACCTGGAACGACTGCGCACCGAGTTCGACTATGACCAGCTGGACGACGACGCCCGGCTCAGCTACCGCATTTTCGAGTACGACCTGGAACGTGACCTGGCGATGTTCCCCTGGCGCCACCACCGCTACGCGGTCTCGCAGATGCGCAACGTGGCGGGGTCGGTGCCGACCTTCCTGCAGAACGTGCACAAGGTCGATACGCGGGGCGACGCCGAGGACTACATCGAGCGCCTGCAGGGCGTTGAAGTGTTGATGGCGCAGTATGTCGACAAGCTGAAAGCCAGCGAGGCCATCGGCGTGGTACCGCCGATGATGGTCTATCCCCGGGCGTTGCCGGCGGCCACCAACATGCTGACCGGTGCGCCGTTCGAAGAAACGGCCGAGGACGGTGTGCTGCTGGCCGATTTCCGCGCCAAGGTCGACGCCCTCGAACTCGACGAAGACGACGCCGCCATCCTGGTCAACAACGCCGCCAATGCCCTGAGCGGCCCGTTCCGCCGCGGGTACACCGCGTTGATCGACGAATTGACCCGGCTGCAGGGCATTGCGGACGACAACAACGGCGTGTGGGACCTGCCGGACGGCGGTGAGTACTACGCCCGGATGGCGCAGTACTGGACCACCGTGGATATGAGCCCGGATGAAATCCACGAACTGGGCCTGGCCGAGGTGGCACGCATCCGCGCCGAGATGGAAGCCATCAAGGACCAGGTGGGTTTCGAGGGCGACCTGGCCGCGTTTTTCGAGTTTGTGCGCACCTCGCCGGAAAACTACTACCCCGACACCGATGAAGGCCGCGCCGAATACCTGGCCGATGCCACTGCCCTGATCGACCACGTGATGACCATCGCCCCGGACTACTTCAACGTGCTGCCGAAGGCGCCGCTGGAAGTGCGCCGCGTCGAGCCCTGGCGCGAGGCCGGCTCGTCCACGGCGTTTTACAACCGCCCGTCACTCGACGGTTCCCGGCCCGGCATTTTCTACGTCAACATGCAGGACATGAACGCGGTGCAGAAGCACATCATGAACTCGCTGGCCTACCACGAGGGCGCGCCCGGCCATCACTTCCAGCTGGCCATCCAGCAGGAACTGACCGGGGTGCCGAACTTCCGCAAGTTCGGTGGCTACAGCGCCTATTCCGAGGGCTGGGCCCTGTACACGGAACGGCTGGCGAAGGAAATCGGCCTGTACGAAGGCCTGCCCATGCGCGATTTCGGCCGGCTTTCCGAGGAAATGAAGCGCGCCGTGCGCCTGGTGGTCGACACCGGCATGCACTCAAAGCGCTGGAGCCGCGAAGCGTGCATCGAGTACATGACCGCCAACACGCCCATGGCGCCCGCCGATATCGAGCGCCAGATCGAGCGCTATTTCGTCATTCCCGGCCAGGCGTTGAGCTACAAGATCGGCATGAACACCATCATCGACCTGCGTGAGCGCGCTCGCGAGGCGCTGGGTGACGAATTCGACCTGGCGGCTTTCCACGACCAGGTGCTGAAGAACGGTTCCATGCCGATGGCCGTGCTGGAGCGGGTCATCGATGACTGGATCGCCGGGCAGCAGGCCGGCTGAGCCTCGCAGGCTTATAATCTGCGCATTCATGAAGATGAGCCCGAACATCATGCGACATACTTTCCGCCCGCTGGCCATGGTGCTGGCGATCACGTTTTCGCTGAACGCGTGTGCCCAGTCACCCGCAACGCCCGATGGATCATCGGCCGCACAGGCTACGGACAACAGCCGCCCGAAGAACGTCATCTTCCTGATGGGAGATGGCATGGGCTACGCGCAGGTCAAGGCCTACCGGATTTTCGCGGACGACCCGGCGAAGGCCGGCATGGATCCCCTGCCCTTCGATGGCATTCTCGTGGGCGCCGTCGCCACCGACCCGTTGTCGCCCCACTGTGACAGCGACCTGGATCGCCTGGGCTGCGAGTACTCGCCGTACGAGGTGACCGACTCCGCCTCGTCGGCCACCGCCTACGCCACCGGGCGCGATACCGTGAACGGCAAGATCAGCGAGGGCCACGACGGCGAACGCTTCTCAACCGTCCTGGAACTGGCCGCCCAGCAGGGCATGGGCACCGGCGTCGTGTCGACCTCGCAAGTGACCCACGCGACCCCGGCCGCTTTCGTGTCGCACGCCTCGTCACGACGGAATTACCCGGAAATCGCCGACCAGTTTTTTGACAGCCAGGCGAATGGCAAGCCGGTCGCGCAGGTCATCCTGGGCGGCGGCACGCGTGACTTCCGGCGTGAAGACCGCGATGTCGCGGCCGAGCTGGTCGACAAGGCCGGTTACACCCTGGTCGAAGATCGCGCCGCGATGATGAGTGCCGACAGCGACCGGTTACTGGGCCTGTTTGCCCCCATCGGCCTGCCCCGCCACTGGGACCGGCCCGACACCGTGCCAACGCTGGCCGAGATGACACGCAAGGCCATCGACGTGCTGTCACGCGACGAGGACGGTTTCTTCCTGATGGTCGAAGGCAGCCAGGTCGACTGGGCCGCGCACGGCAACGATATCGCCGGTGTGGTCAGCGAGATGGAAGGGTTCACGCAAGCCATCGAAGTCGCGCTGGATTTCGCACGTGAAAAAGGTGACACGCTGGTCGTCATCACCGCCGACCATGAAACTGGCGGACTCAGCCTGGGGCGTGACCACGTCTATGCCTGGCTACCCGGCCCGCTACGCGAAGTGAACGTCACGCCCGCGGTCATGGCCGAGCAGTTCCTGGCCGGCGAAAAACCGCTATCAGATGTCGTCGCCGGATCCGTGGATTTCGAGCTGACCGAAGAAGAGCGCCAGTCGCTGGACCAGGCCGAGCGTGAATCTTCAGCGGTATTCGCGGCCATCAATGAACTGATCGACCTGCGCACCAATACCGGCTGGACCACGGGTGGGCACACCGGCATGGATGTGCCGCTGTACGCCACCGGGCCCGGCAGCGAGGACCTCGCCGGGGTCATGCAGAACGAGGCCCTCGGTCGCTTCCTGATCGACGCTGTACAACGTTAAGTTCCTCTTCCTCCTGGTCGTTTGTGCGGTTTTGAGTGTCGCCGGGTTCCGGCCCGACGCCACTTCTGCTAGTGTCTATGCCATAAATGATAGCGCTAACAGAGAAACTCATGGCTCACTCCCGACACGTTTTGAACTACCTGATGCCCCTGGCCGCATGGGCGGTCCTTGCCACCGCCCATGCACAGCCCAGCGGCGGCCCTTACGGCCCCATCGACCAGGATTACGCGATCCCCAGCGACGCTGAAACGGTCTACTACGTCGCGCCCGACGGCGATGCAGACGCCGCCGGCACCGACCTGGACGCCCCGACCACGCTGGCCGGCGCCATCGCACGCGTGGAAACCAACGACGCCATCATCCTGCGCGGCGGCACCTACCGCACCGGCGGCCTGCGGCTGAACCAGGGCGTCACCATCCAGCCCTACCGCGACGAGCGCCCGGTGCTGAAAGGCACGCAGGTTGCCACGGGGTGGGAGGCGTTGCGTGACGGCGTCTGGCGCACGAAATGGGAAACCCTGTTCCCCACCGAGCCCATGGGCTGGTGGCGACGCCACCGCGAGGGCATGCGCACCCCGCTGCACCGCTTCGACAACGACATGGTGTTCCTCGACGGTGTGCACCTGCGCTCCGTGGGCTGGGAAGGCGAGCTGGATGAGACCTCGTACTTCATCGACCAGGACAACGGCTACGTCTACCTGGGCACTGACCCCACCGACCGGCTGGTGGAGATCACCGCCCATGACGGCGCCATCATCCGGACCAGCGCCGATGTCCACGGCAAGTCCAACGACGGCCAGGGCCCGGTGATCCGCGGCTTGAAAATCACCCAGTACGCCTATCGCTGCCTGGAAGTGGAAGGCAAGCGCCAGATCACCATGCACGAGGAACCCACGGACGAGCCCGTCGGGCTGAAAGACCCGTCGGAATTCGGCAAGGACATCACCGGCACCGTGCTGGAAAATCTCGACATTTCCTACTGCTCGCGCGTGGCCGGCTACTTCCGCGGCGACGGCCTGGTCATCCGCAATACCCTGGTCAGCGACACCGGTACCGAGGGCATTTACGTGATCGGCTCTTCCGACGTGCTGCTGGAGAAGAACATCATCCGCCGCAACAACATCGAGAACCTGACCGGTTATTACGCCTCGGCCGTGAAAATCTTCAACCAGACCCGGCGGGTGACGTTCCGCGACAACCTGGTCATCGACCACCCCAACTCGAACGGCGTCTGGTATGACGTCGGCAACCGCGACGGCGTGATCATCAATAACTGGATCGAGAACACCCACGACGGCTTCATGTTCGAGATTTCCGATGGTGCCACGGTGGCCGGTAATGTCTTCGTCAACAACTACAACGGCGTATTTGTGTTGAACGCGGCCAACGTGAAGGTCTACCACAACACCTTCATCAACAGCTCCGCTGAGTTCCGCCGCGACCGCCGCGGCGACGGTGACGACCACTTCGGCTGGCATGTCACCACGGGCCCGGGCGTTGAAGAGCGTGACGGCCATGTCTTCGTCAATAACCTGCTGGCCGTGGGGCCGGGGTATGAACGGCCCTTGCTGGAATTCGAACAGCCCGCCGAACTGTGCGACCGCCTCGACCAGGCCCAGGCGGACACGGTCGATGGCAATGTCTACGTCCGTGATCGCGCCACGACAAGCGGCAGCGTGCTGGTGCAGTTGAGCCCGGCGGACACGGAAAACTGCATTAAAAATGTGGCCGACCTTGACGCGCTGGAATCTGCCACGCCTGGCTGGGAGGCAAATGGCCAGGCACTGACACAGTCACTCCGGACGGTATTCAAAGGCCCTGACCTGGGCCAGTACAGCCTGCGTGAACCCATCGACACCCAGCCGTCCGACCGCGTTCCGGCCGAGGTGCTGGAATTGCTGGGTTGGGACGCCGACAGCGCCGCGACCGCGGGCGCGTACCCGGGTCGGGACTGAAGCCTTACCGATCGCGGCCGGTCACTCACGTGGCCGGCCGCCACCAGGTTCACGATTGGCTCAGCGTTATGGCTGGCTCAGCACCTGCGCGGTGCGCACCAGGTTCAGAAACTCACCTCGATAGCCGAACGGGTCGGCACCCCGTGCCGGGGTGGCCAGGGCCAGCACGCGGTCATAATCAAAGTCCGCGATGGCGGTATTGTTCCGCAACAGTTGCGAAAAACCGGCCACGGCCACGGCAAAGCGGAAATCCTCGGAGTTGTCCGCAAAGTCATCGACCCGGTCACGGGTTAAGACGGGGCGGCTGATCAGCACACTGCGCTCTTCCCCGGGTGCCTTGTAGCGCAGCTTGACGAAGGCCAGTTCGCCGTCGAACTCGCTGTTCTCGGGCGTCGGCTTGCCCTGCTGTGCGTAGCGCAACGGGTCGACTGACGGCGTGCCGCCATCGACCAGGGTGAGTTCGTACAGGGCGGTGACCGTGTGCCCGGCACCGATCTCGCCGGCATCCACGCGGTCATTATTGAAATCCTCGTTCGCCAGCGCCCGGTTCTCGTACCCGACCAGGCGGTATTCGCGCACCACCGCCGGGTTGAACTCGACCTGGATCTTCACGTCCCGCGCCACGATCTGCAGCGTCGAGGACATCTCGTCCACCAGCACCTTGCGGGCCTCGTTCAGGGTGTCGATATAGGCGTGATTGCCATCGCCGGCATCGGCGAGCTGCTCCATCAGGTGGTCGTTATAGTTGCCCCGGCCAAAGCCCAGCGTGGTCAGGCTGACGCCACTTTCGCGCTCACGGCTGACCCGCTGCTTCAGGCTCTCGAAATCCGTCATCCCGACATTGAAGTCACCATCGGTGGCCAGCAGGATGCGGTTGATCCCGCCCTCGATAAAGGATTGCCGCGCCAGTTGGTAGGCCAGTTCAATCCCGGCCGCGCCGTTGGTGCCGCCACCGGCCTGCAACCGGTCCAGCGCCCGTTCAATGGCGCCGGTACCGTTGCCGGCCGTCGGTTCAAGTACGACACCCGACGCACCGGCATACACCACGATGCTGACGCGGTCATCGGCATCCAGCTGTCGGCTGAGCATCTTCAATGCGGTTTTAAGCAGGCCCAGCTTGTCCGGGCTGTCCATCGAGCCGGAAACATCGACCAGGAACACCAGGTTGCTGGCCGGCACGTCGCCATCGCCAGGTTCATTCGCACGAAGGCCCACCTGCAGCAGGTGCCGCCCCTCGTGCCAGGGACTGACACCCATTTCAGTGGTCAGGGTGAACGGCTCGTCGCCACGGGTCTCGGCCGGGTAGTCGTAGCTGAAATAGTTGACCAGTTCCTCGGTGCGCACCGCGTCGGGCGGGGGCAGCCGGCCTTCACTTAAGAAACGCCGGACATTGCTGTAGGCGCCGGTGTCAACATCAATGCTGAACGTCGAAACAGGCTGCTGCCGGGTCAGCATGACGCCGTTGTCTTTGAAGTGCGCGTAGTTTTCCCGATCCTGCTCCGGCCCGTAATAGGTCAACCCGGGTGAAGGTGGCGGCGCAGACGGCAGGGAATAGTTCGTGATCGTCCGCAGTTCCTGCACCGCGTACTTCTGGGCGGCACCCGATTGCGATGCGTCACGAACAGAATGTTCAGCTTCGGCGGCTGCCGTATTCGGGGATGTTACCGGCGCGGGCTGCGTCACATTGGACTGCTTCGGTTCCGGCGCGGAGTCCGCGCAGGCGGCGATGGCGGCGGCCACGCCCAGTGCGATTAGGGTGCGTTGGATGACCATCATGGTCGTGCTCCTTTCAGGTGGGTGTCACCTGGTAGAACGGAGCAGACGGGAAAACGGGGTTAACGCCGCCGGGCGGCGGGTGTGATGAAGAGTCTAGCGGAGCTGGCTATCCTTGCTGCCACGGCGGTTATAGCCGCTGAAGGGGCCGGAAGTCTTGTCCTGCTCGGCCTGGCAGGTCACACACAGGCGCACGCCGGGCAGGGCCTGGCGCCGCGCCTCGGGAATCGCCTCGCCACATTCCTCGCAGTCGCGACGGCTTTCGCCACGCGGCAGGCCCTGGCGGGATCGGTTCACCGCGTCCTCCACCGTGGCGTCGATCTGGTCCTGCACCGCGCCGTCTTTTGCAAATCCACCGGCCATACGTAGACTGGTCGCTCCTTCAGTCAACATTCATTCCGAACTTCATATTATGAACCTATTGGGCATCAGCGGCAGCCTGCGGGCGGAATCCTTCAATACGAAACTGCTGGCAGCGGCGGCACAATCGGCCGAAGCGGCCGGCGCGACGGTGAGCACCTTCGACATCGGCACCCTGCCGCTGTACAACCAGGACCTGGATGGCGACGACAAGCCGGACAGCGTGGTCGCGTGGAAATCGGCGATCGAAAAGACAGACGCGCTGGTCTTCGTATCTCCGGAGTACAACTACGGCATTCCCGGCGTGCTCAAGAACGCCATCGACTGGGCCTCGCGGCCGGGTTACAAGTCGGTGCTGCGCGGAAAGCCGTCGCTGATCCTCAGCGCCTCGATGAGCGCCATCGGCGGCGCGCGCATGCAGGCGCACCTGAAGAACATCCTGGCCGCGACGCTGACGCCGTTCTACCTGGCGCCCGAATTCGTACTGGCCGCGGCGCACAAGGCCTTCGACGATGAAGGTCACCTGGCGGATGAAGACACCATCAAGCGACTGGACCGCCTGGTACGGGACTTCATGACCTGGGCAGCAGCCGACTGAGGCTGCACGCGGAGAAGCCCTGGCGCGCGGTTAGCGCGCCGGGTAAACCGGCGTCACCAGGTTCGGCGTTTCCTCGTACTTGCTGCGGCTGGCCCAGAGGATGCCGCGCTTGAGCATCCTGAACGCGTCCGGTACGTCGACGAACACTTCCGGCTGGTGGCCCAGTGCGGTGTAAAACACCCGGCCTTTTCCATGCATCCGTTTCCACGTCACCGGCATGGTCGCGCCCTTCACCCAGGGCTCAAATTCGCTGACAAAGGTGGTGGTGGCCAACACCTTGTTGTTGGGGTCGACGTGCATGTAGTACTGCTCGGTTACTACGTCAAAATCCGACAGCCCACGGGTGATGGGATCCTCGTTTTCGGTGATGTTGACGCGAAAGGTCACGCCGTCATTGCCCGGGTGGCGCACCCACTGGCCGCCCACCATGTATTCGAACACCTGGTTGCGATGGAATGAATCGCCCAGGCCGCCGTGCCAGCCCGCCAGGCCCACGCCGCGTTCCTCGACCGCCACTCGCAATGGCTCGAACTGCTCCCTGGTGATCTCGCCCTGGGTCCAAAGGTGCACGACCAGGTCGACGTCGGCCATGAGCGCCTCGTCGGTATAGATATCCAGCGAATCGGAAGCCGTCACCTCGAAACCTTCAGACTCCAGCCAGGGCACGACCAGGTCGCGGAATTTCTTCGGCGCGTGTCCGTCCCAGCCGCCGTAAACGAAGATGGCGCGGTCGGGACCATCATCCGCCTGTGCCGGGCCGGCCGGTGAGACGACGAAAAAAAGGGTGGTGGTCAGGGCAAGGGCGAGTCTGAGCATGGGTTCATCTTCGTTGTTGTCGGTGCCGGCGAGTATATAACAGCCCGCCGGCACCCCCGGCTCAGTAGTTGGCGGTCAATGGATCAATGATTTTGCTGACCTCGGTGATGGTTTTCACCGGAATACCGCTCAGTTCCGCGTGCTTACGGACCGAGTCCTCGTTGTCGGCCAGGTAGACGCAGAATGTCTTGTCGCCGGCGACATAGCTGTGTTGCCACTGCACCCGCGGCGCCAGCTGGTCCAGCGCCTCGTTCGAGGCCCGCGCGGCGCCGCAGAGTTCGGTGGTGGACATCTCGCCAATGCCCGGGATTTCGCGTTCGATCATGTAACGTTTCAGTTGCATGTTGGTGACTCCTTTTGTGACCAGGATGGATGTCGTGGGCAACATTCTGCGCCTGTCGCGGCGATACTCCAAGTTAAGATAACTTTCTGTATATCAATATTTTCTTTACTATAGGGCGATGTCAACGCTGAAGCACCTGAACAGCCTGCAGGCCGTGGAAGCCGCGGTCAGGCTGGGTTCCCAAAAGGCTGCGGGCGAAGAACTGGGCATTACCGCGGCGGCCGTCGGCCAGCGTATCCGGGCCCTGGAAGATTACCTGGGCTGCGAGTTGCTCGAACGCGGACGCGGCGGCGTCCGGCCGACACCGGCCCTCGAATCCGCACTGGATTCCCTGGCGAAAGGTTTCGACGCCCTGGGCCACGCCGCGGACCTGTTGCGGTATTCCAGTCACAACACGGTGCGACTGGCCGTCGACCCGGACTGGGCGGCGCTGTGGCTGCAACCCCGGCTCCCGGCGTTCATGGCGGCACATCCGAACACCGAGATCCTGCTGGATACGAGCGCCAGGCCGGTCGACCGCTACGACCTCCGGGTATCCCTGGATGCCGACCCCGAAGCCGGCACCCTGCTATACCGGGATTACCTCTTACCCCTGTGCTCACCCGAAAACCTGGCACGCATTATCGACCTGCGAGACGGCGAGAAACTGGAAGGCTTCCCCCTGCTTCACCTCGAGGGTCCTGCCGCCCTCTCCCTTGACTGGCCTGGCTGGGTGCAGCGTCACGGCCAGCGACGGGGAGGCGCCGACCGGGGCGTGCGCTACGGCCGCATGGTGCCGGCCGTCCGGGCGGTGAAATCCAGTGTCGGCATGCTGATCTGCGGTATTTCACTGGTCCGCGACGAACTTGATTCCGGTGAACTGCGGATGCCGTTTGGTACGGCACCGGGCGAGTCCCAACGTCGCGCCTACATGCTGGCCGCCCACCCGCCGGCCTTGAAGCGTCCAGCCGTGCGCCAGTTCAGGGACTGGCTGGCGGACCAGGCCGAAGATACCCACAATTGGCTGGATCGCGTCGTTCCCGCGTCCGGGGCGTAACCCCGGTCGGGGTTATCGGCCCGGCAGCGATACGCATTCGTTGAGCCTGGCGATACCCGGATCGATCCCGAATTTCGTGTTGATCGCCTTCGCCAGGGCCGCCTGCGCATCGGGCTCACCGTGCACCAGCCAGAGTGGCGGGTGGCCCTTGAAATGGCCATACCACTCCATCAGCCCGTCCTGGTCGGCGTGGGCGGACAGGCCGCCGACCGTGTGAATGGTGGCCCCAACGCGGATGTCCTCACCAAAGATCCGAACGTGCTCCGCGCCGTCGACCAGTCGCCTGCCCAGCGTTCCCGCCGCCTGGAAACCGACGAAAACGATGTGGCTCCCGGTCTTCCAGAGGTTGTGCTTGAGATGGTGAAGGACCCGGCCACCGGTACACATGCCGCTGGCGGCGATGATGATGGCGCCCGAGTCGATCGTATTAATGGCCATCGACTCGTCGGAGGTGCGCGACATGTGCAGGTTGGGGAGCCGTGGAATCGAAGAGCCGGGCCGGAACAGTTCGGCCTCGTACAGGTGCCGGAACTGCGCGTAGGTGGACGTCGCTTCGATGGCCATGGGGCTGTCAAGAAATATCCGGTAGCGATCGATCCCCCACGCCTCGTAATGTTCGCTCAGCAGGCACAGCAGGTCCTGCGTGCGGCTCACGGCGAAGGCCGGGATGATGACGTTGCCGCCCCGGGCCGCTTCAAAAACGTCCGCCAGTTCTTTCAGGGTTTCGTCGGGCGGGCGATGCAGCCGGTCGCCGTAAGTGCTTTCCATCAGCACGACGTCGGCGTCTTCGATGATCTCGGGGTCCGGCATCACGGGCGCGCCGGCGAAACCCAGGTCGCCGCTGAACACGAGTTTGCATTCGCGGCCATCCTCGACCAGCCAGACCTCGACGATGGCCGAACCCAGGATATGCCCGGCATTACGAAGCCGCACGGATATCCCGGGCGCGATTTCCCGTCGCTCACCATAGGCCAGCCCCCTGAACTGTTCGATGACGGCCTCGCCATCCGCCTGGGTGTACAGGGGCTCGACCAGCGGCTTGCCCCTGCGCTGGCGCTTGCGGTTGGCCCACTCCGCGTCCTTTTCCTGCAGGTAACCCGAATCGCTGAGCATGATCGAGCACAGCGCCCGCGTGGCGAGGTGGGTGTAGATCGGGCCTTGATAGCCCTGTTTGCGCAGCAGTGGCAAGCGCCCGGAATGGTCGATGTGCGCATGGCTGAGGACGACCGCGTCGATTTCGCCGGGTCGGACCGGCAGCGGCTCGGCGTTCTTCGCCTCGTCTTTCCTGCCGCCCTGGATCATCCCGCACTCCAGCAGGACGTTGCTTTCACCCGCGCGCAGCCAGTAACACGAACCCGTGACCCGCTCCGCAGCACCCAGAAACGTGATGTCCATGATGTCATCGTCCTGCCTGTTCCCTTAATCATAAAGACTGTACGGCCAGGGTGCGATCACGCGGGCAAACCCGCTACACTTCGACCCGCCAATCAAAGATCAAAGGACACACTGTATGGCTGACGGGCTGGACCACGACAACCTTGATGAACTGAAAGCGCACGCACTGTCGCAACCGCTGGTCGAGCACATTTACACCGCCGACCCGTCCGCACACGTGTTTGATGGCCGCATCTGGATCTACCCCTCACACGACATCGAGGCCGGTATCCCATTCAACGATAACGGCGACCATTTCGGCATGGAGGATTACCACGTGCTGTCGATGGACCGCCCCGGCGGCGAGGTCACCGACCACGGCGTGGCATTACACGTGAAAGACGTCCCATGGGCCGAACGGCAGATGTGGGCACCGGACGCCGCGTGCCGCGACGGCAAGTACTATTTCTATTTCCCCGCCAAGCGCACCGACGGCATTTTCCAGATCGGCGTGGCCGTGGGCGATTCACCGGCCGGGCCGTTCACGCCGGAACCGACCGCCATCGAGGGCAGCTACTCCATCGACCCAGCGGTTTTTGAAGACGACGACGGCGCGTACTACATGTATTTCGGCGGCCTGTGGGGCGGCCAGCTGCAAAAGTACCGCGACCATGTCTACGGTGAGGACAATGACCTGCGCGCCGATGACGAGCCGGCCTTCGGCCCCATCGTGGCCCGGATGGCCGATGACATGCTGTCGTTTGCCGAGCCACCGCGCGAGATCGAGATTCTGGACGAAAATGGCGACCCGCTTCTGGCCGGCGACAATGACCGGCGATTCTTCGAAGCCGCCTGGATGCACAAGCACCAAGGGCGCTATTACTTTTCTTACTCCACCGGCGATACCCATCGCCTGTGCTACGCGACCGCCGACAACCCGTACGGGCCGTTCACGTACGGCGGCGCGATCATGACACCGGTGGTGGGCTGGACCACGCATCACTCGATTGCGAAATTCGAGGGCCAGTGGTGGCTGTTCTACCACGACTCGACGCTTTCAGAAGGCGTAACGCACCTGCGCTGCGTGAAAATGGCGAAGCTGACCCACCGCGAAGACGGCACGATCGAGACGCTGGACCCCTACCCCGGCGCCTGAGCCGGCACTAACCTAGCCGCGGGGCTTCTTTCCGGGTGGCCCCGCTTTTTTCTTGCCCGGGTGCTTCTTGCCGGGTTTGCGTTTACCCGGTTTAGTCGCGAACTCACCGCCTTTCTTCTTAAAGCCCCCGGTCTTTTTCCTGGGCTTACCGTGGTGCTCCGCCTTTACTGGCTTGCGATGGCCCGACTTCTCAGGTCGGCTGTCGACTGCCGGTGCCTCACCCTGGCGGGTGATGTCCAGGCGCTGTCCGGCAACGCGAAGCTTGCGCAGGTCCTGGTAGATCGCCTCGGGCATGCCCGACGGCATGTCCACGTAACTGTGGTCGTACTGGATATCGATGTGGCCGATCAGGCGCCCGTCCAGCCCGGCCACGTTGGCGATGGCGCCGACGATGTTGCCCGGCTTCACGCCGTGGCGCTTGCCCACCTCGATACGGTAGGTCTCGCTGCCCTCGTCCGGCTCGCCGCGGCGGCGCCGCGGGCCGGGGCCGCTGTCGCGATCCTGACCGTGCTCGCGGCCACCCTGACGGTCATGTGATGCCCGCTTGTCCTCGAACCTCTCGCGCCGCGGTTTGTCCGGCGCCAGCAGCAGGTCCTGCCCACCCAGCGACGCCTTGGCCAGCGCCGCGGCAATCTCCAGCGCCGGCACCTCGTGTTCCTTCTGGTACTGGCCCAGCAGGTTACGCATGAACTCCAGGCCACCTTCGTCGATCATCTCGGTAATCGACTGCTTGAACTTCTCCACGCGGATGGTGTTGATCGTGTCTGCCGTGGGCAGCGTCAGCGGCGCGATGTCCTGGCGGGTCGCGCGCTCGATGGCCTTCAGCATGCGCCGTTCGCGCGGCGCCACGAACAGGATCGCGTCACCTTCACGGCCCGCGCGGCCGGTGCGGCCGATGCGATGCACGTAGGCCTCGGTGTCGTTGGGAATGTCGTAGTTCAGCACGTGGCTGATGCGGTCCACGTCCAGGCCGCGCGCGGCCACATCGGTGGCCACCAGGATATCCAGGTCGCCCATCTTCAGCCGCGCGATCATCGCCTCACGCTGGCGCTGCTGCATGTCGCCATTCAGCGCCTCGGCGGCGTAGCCGCGCGCTTTCAAGCGTTCCGCCAGGTCATTGGTGGCGATCTTCGTACGCACGAAGATGATCATGGCGTCGAAGGTTTCGGCCTCGAGGATGCGGGTCAGCGCGTCGAGCTTGTGCAGCCCGCTGACCAGCCAGTAGCGCTGGCGGATGGTCTCGGCCGTCGCGGTCTTCGCCTTGATGGATATCTCGCGCGGCTCACGCAGGTGCTGGCGGGCGATTCGTTCCACCTCGCGCGGCATGGTGGCGGAGAACAGCGCAATCTGGCGTTCTTCCGGCAGCTGTTCCAGCACCCACTCGACATCGTCGATGAAGCCCATGCGCAGCATTTCATCGGCCTCGTCCAGCACCAGCGCCTTCAGCCCGCCCAGCTTCAGCGTGCCGCGGCGCATGTGGTCCATGACGCGGCCCGGCGTACCCACCACCACGTGCACGCCGCGTTTCAGCTGGCGGATCTGCACGCTGTAGTCCTGGCCACCGTAAATCGGCATCACGTGGAAGCCCGGCATCTGCGACGCGTAACGCTGGAAGGCTTCGGACACCTGGATGGCCAGCTCTCGCGTGGGCGCCAGCACCAGCACCTGCACCTCGTTGCGGCGCAGGTCGATGCGCGACATCAGCGGCAGCGCGAATGCGGCGGTCTTGCCGGTACCGGTGGGCGCGTGGCCCAGCAGATCGCGACCTTTCAGCAACACCGGAATGGCCTGAGCCTGGATGGGCGACGGGGCCTCGTAGCCCACCTGTTCCAGCGCGGCCAGCAGCGGTTCGGCCAGGTCCAGGTCGGTAAAGCGGATTTCGGGTTGTTCGGTGTCAGTCATCGCGGTTGCCGTGGCGGGACGCCTGCAAACCAGCGTCGGGAGAGAATGTCGCCATTCTACCGCGCGCGGCGCCCCGGGACGGGTAAAATACGCCTTTTCCCCAACTGGATGATCGCCGTGCCTTCCTTCGACGCCGTTTCCGAACTGGACCACCACGAACTCACCAACGCCGTGGACCAGGCCAACCGCGAAGTCACCACCCGCTTCGATTTCAAGGGCACCGGCTCGAACTTCGAGCACGACGGCAACCTGGTCACGATGAACACCGAGTCCGAATTCCAGCTGGAGCAGATGTACGACATCCTCTGCAACAAGCTGGTCAAACGCGGCATCGACATCAGCTGCCTGGATCGCGGCGACCCCGACATCCAGCTGAAAACCGCGAAGCAGGCCGTTACCCTGCGCGAAGGCATCGAAACCGCCGAGGCCAGGAAAATGGTCAAGCTGCTGAAAGACGCCAAGCTGAAAGTCCAGGCCCAGATCCAGGGCGACCAGCTGCGCGTGACCGGCAAAAAGCGCGACGACCTGCAGGCTGCCATCGCCGAGCTCAAAGGCGGTGATTTCGGGCTGCCGCTGCAGTTCAAGAACTTCCGCGACTGAATTCAGGATACATTCATCTTGGCCGGCTACACTGCAGCCGTCTAACCCCAGTTCCCCTGCAAGGAGGCATGGTCATGACCCTCAAAGCACGTTCAATTTTTAAAACCGCTGCCGCGTTGGCCCCGATGGCCGCTCTGTTGTTCTGCGCGCCTGCCGTCGCCGACTCCGGTGCCTACATCGGCGGCAGCATCGGCCAGTCCTACCTGGATACCGGCTGCTGTGACGAAGATGATTCCGCCTGGAAAGTTTTCGGTGGTTACAACTTCGACGTCACCTTCCTCAACCTGGCCGTCGAGGCCGAATACGTCGATTTCGGGACTTACCACAGCTACGGCTCTATCCAGGTGTACGACTACGACGTCGATGCTCTCGCGGGCTTTGGCGTAGCCGGCCTGGACCTCGGCTTCATCGGCTTCTTTGCCAAGGCCGGCGTAGCCAACTGGGACGTCGGCAGCCAGGATGGCACCGACCCGGCTTACGGCATCGGTGCCCGCCTGACCTTCAGTTCCGTCGAGGTCCGCGCCGAGTACGAGTACTTTGACATCGACAACTTCAGGTACTCGGACCTGTCGCTACTGTCGATCGGCGCGGCCTGGACGTTCTGATTCCTGTCAGTTCGCGGTCGACGGATCGATGATTGACGACACCTGCGAGATGCGGGTGACCGGGAAGCCGCCCTGCTGGGCGTGTTCGCGGATGATGTCTTCGTTGGGGGCGGTGTAGATGCAGTAGAGCTTGTCGCCGGTGACGTAGGACTGCTGCCACTTGATGGTCGGGCCCAGGCTTTCGAGGATGGAGCGGGATTTCTGCGAGATGGACTTGAGTTCTTCGTCGGTGAGCTGGCCGGCGCCGGGCAGGTCACGTTCGATAACGTATTCGTGCAGGACGACTTCTCCGGCCAGGGCGTTGCTCGTGAGGACGGCCCATACAGCGAAAGTGGCGATAATTTTCATGGTCTTCTCCTCCGGTTAATGATGGGATGCACACTCAATGTGTGCCCATCATTCTGGATGCCGGACTCACCAAAGACCAAGTCAAGATAACTTTATCTAAGTAAAGATTTTATTTACCATGAAGATATGTTGGCGTGCAATGATCAGGCGCTGGCCCGCCCGGTGTTGACGTTCCGGAACAGTACCCACGCAATCATCCAGAACACCACGAATACCCCGTTCAGACAGAACGTCCGCACGGCCGCTTCCCCGGGCGGGCCCCAGCTGAAAAGCGGCGCCGCCACCATGATGACAGCCTGCAGGGCAGCGGCGACCAGCATCGCCCGCGCCATGCCCCCCGCCCGGAAACCCGCGGCGATGCTGCCGGCCACGGCGGCGACCAGGACGGCGAAATACAAGAGGTTAGCCGGGTTGTCCGCGTTGCCAATAATGCCGACTGCGCCGTTGATCCAGACCAGCAGTAATGCTGTCAGCGCGGCGACGACAACGCCCGCGCGGTAACACCTGTCCGGAGACAGGCGAAAAACCAACTCCATGACCAGGCCGGTTCCACCCAGCAGTACCCCTGCGAAGACGAAGTCACCCATGGTCCAGTTCACTTCGCTCGTGAACTGCATCGCGATGGCCGGCAGCAATAGCAGGAGCGCGACCAGGGACCAGCCGGCCACCCGCCAGCGACGGGCCCGTGGTGAACGTTTCAGTAAGCTTTCTTCAGGCATATCGCCCCCCATGCAGACCGGGCACGTGCCCCGTGGTATCAGCACCTATCCTGGCAGTCGATTCGGGCAATCCGGTGGCGACCGGGTAGCCAAGTGCGGGCGTCAGTCGCGGTCGAATCGCTTGCCAAGCCCGCCGTAGGCATCGATGCGGCGGTCACGGAAGAACGGCCAGCCGTGGCGCTGGCGGGCGATGGCATCAAGATCCAGTTCGGCCACCAACACGCACTCCTCGTCGCTGGGGGCTTCGACCAGGAAGCTGCCATCGGGCGCGGCGATAAAGCTGCGGCCCCAGAACTCGATACCGCCATCGCTGGCCGGGTCCGGCTCGAAGCCGGTGCGGTTCACGGCCATCACGTAACAGCCGTTGGCGATGGCGTGCGAGCGCTGCATGGTTTGCCAGGCCTGTTGCTGGGCCTCGCCCACCTGTGCCTTTTCCTCGGGGTGCCAGCCGATGGCCGTGGGATAGAACAGGATCTCCGAGCCCAGCAGCGCGGTGGCGCGGGCGGCTTCCGGGTACCACTGGTCCCAGCAGATCAGCACACCCAGTTCGGCATGGCCGGTGGAGAAGCATTTGAAGCCCAGGTCGCCCGGCGTGAAGTAATACTTTTCGTAATAGCGCGGGTCGTCGGGGATGTGCATCTTGCGGTACTTGCCGACGTAGCCCTTCGCGCCGTCCACCACCGCGGTGGTGTTGTGATACAGGCCCGGTGCGCGGGCCTCGAACAGGCTGACGACGATGGCCACGTCGTGATCGGCGGCCAGCGCGGCGAAAGCCTCGGTGGTGGCGCCGGGGATGGCCTCGGCCAGCGCGTAATGGGCGTCGTCCTCGGTCTGGCAGAAGTAACGTGAGCGGAACAGTTCCGGCAGGCAGATCACCTTCGCGCCCTGGTCGATGGCCTCGCGGGTCATGTCCAGCGCCTTCGCCGTGTTCGCGGCGACATCGTCGGACATGCTCATCTGCACGAAACCGGCTTTCAGCATGCGCTTGCTCATGGTCTGCTCACTCCTTGCCGTCACCGGCGATGGGCCGGGGCTGGCGGGGGCTGTCCAGGTAGGTTTCCTCGGCGAACGAGCCGCGGAACTGGTCGAGAATCTCCATGCCGCGCTTGGGCCGGATCTCTCCCGCGTCGATCTTGCGCTTCACCTGGTCCTGCATGCGGCGCTGCAGGTCGTTGGGGAAATACTGCACGTTGGCGAGGATGTCCTCGACCTTCTGGCCGGGGATGATCTTCTCGATCCAGAAGTTGCCGTCTTCCTCGGCGTCACCGTAAATGTGCGCCTCGGTCACCCGGCCGAACAGGTTGTGTGAATCGCCCATGATGTCCTGGTAGGCGCCCATCAGGAAAAAGCCCACGGGGTAGGCTTCGCCCGGGTTCAGCGGGTGCAGGCGCAGGAATTTTTTGTCTTCGTCGGCGGAGACGTAATGCGAGACCTTGCCGTCGGAATCGCAGGTCAGGTCGACCAGCATCGCGCGGCGCGTGGGCTGCTCGTCCAGGCGCTCCAGCGGCACGATGGGAAACGGCTGCTGGATGGCCCAGTGATCGAGCACGGACTGGAACACCGAGAAATCGACCAGGTACTGGTCCACCAGCAATTCTTCAAGCTGCTGCACTTCGGGCGGTGCGTACTCCGGATCCAGGGCGCGCAGGTGCTCCAGGATCGTCGCGCAGCTGCTCCAGTACATGCGCTCGATGGTGGCGTTCTGCTCCAGCGACAGGTAGCCCATCGCGAACATCGTGGCCGCCTCTTCCTGGTTGTCGACCACGTCGTGGTAGGCCTCGATGACCTCGTCGACGCTGGCTTCGCCCTCCGGCGTATCGCGCAGCCAGGCCAGGGTCTTGTCCAGGTTCTGGGCAATACGGTGGGCGTCTTCGGGCAGCTCCAGGTCTTCCTCGGCGTTGTTCTTGCGGTAGGCGTCCAGCGTTTCCACCACCAGCACCGAGTGGTGCGCGGTGATGGCCCGGCCGCTTTCCGACACCAGCACCGGCGGCGGCACCTCGCGCTCGTCGCAGACTTCCTTGATGGCGTAGACGACGGCGTTGGCGTACTCGGTGAGGCTGTAACGGATGCCACCCTCTTCCGAGGCATCGGTGTAGTTCACGCCCAGGCCGCCGCCCACATCAATGTAGCGGATCGGCAGGCCCAGCCCGATGAGCTCCGCATAGATGTGCGCCAGCTCGCGCGCGGCCTGGCGCAGTTGCGGAATCTCGGAAATCTGGCTGCCCAGGTGGAAATGCAGCAACACCAGGTTGTGCGCCGCCGCGCCGTTCTGCAGCGCCTCGACCACGCGCATCAGTTCGGGCAGCGAGATGCCAAATTTCGACTGGTAGCCGCCGGAATCGGCCCACTTGCCGGACCCCGAGGTGCGCAGCCGGATGCGCACGCCGAACTGCGTGCCCTGCTCGACCTCGTCCGCCAGCCGCACCAGTTCCTCGAACTCGGCGTACTTTTCCATGATCGGGATGACGTTCTTGCCCAGGCGCTGGCTGGACAGGATCAGCGACAGCATGGAGCGGTCTTTCACGCCGTTGCACAGCAGCAACGTGTCGTCGGACTCCAGGTGCGCCAGCGTCGCCACCAGCTCGGCCCGCGAGCCGCACTCCAGGCCCAGGCCATACGGTTTGCCGGCGTCGAGCACTTCCTCGACCACCTCGTGCAGCTGGTTCACCTTGATCGGGTAGACCGTCTGGTAGACGTTGCCGTAGCCCGATTCCTCGATGGCGCCGATAAAGGCCTCGTTCAGCCGCCGCACCCGGGCGCGCAACACATCCTGGAACCGCAGCAGGGCCGGAAAGCGGACGCCGCGCTGGCGCAGTTCCGCCAGCACTTCGGGCAGGTCAATCTGCAGCGAAGCGTCGCCGTGCGGCTGCACGGCCATGTGGCCCGCCTCGTTGACGACAAAGAAACTGTCACCCCACGCGTCGACGCGGTAGTAGTCGGCGGCATCGGCCACGGACCATTCCATCGTTATTGCCCCAGCACGCAGGCAAACACCAGCGGCGCGACGATTGTGGCGTCGGACTCGATGATGAACTTGGGTGTTTCGGCCGAGAGCTTGCCCCAGGTGATTTTCTCGTTGGGCACGGCGCCGGAGTACGAACCGTAGCTGGTGGTCGAATCGCTGATCTGGCAGAAATAGCCCCAGCGTGGCGTGTCGGTCTTCAGCAGATCCTGCTCGAGCATCGGCACCACGCAGATGGGGAAATCGCCGGCGATGCCACCACCGATCTGGAAGAAGCCGATGGAGGATGTCGCGGCGGTCTTCTCGTACCACTCCGCCAGCATCATCATGTACTGGATGCCGCCCTTCACCGTGTGCACGTTGCCGATATCGCCATTGATACAGTGCGACGCGTAGATATTGCCCAGCGTGGAGTCTTCCCAGCCCGGCACGATAATCGGCAGGTTGGCCTCGCAGGCGGCCACCAGCCAGCTGTCCTTCGGGTCGATCTGGTGGAACTGTTCCAGCTTGCCGGAGCGCAGCACCTGGTACATGAACTCGTGCGGGAAATACGCCTCGCCGGCCTGGTCCGCAGCCTGCCAGGCCTCCAGGATCACGTCCTCGATGCGGCGGATGGCCTCTTCTTCCGGGATGCAGGTGTCGGTGACACGGTTCAGGTGCCGGGCCAGCAGCGCTTCTTCGTCGTCCGCGGTCAGTTCACGGTAGTTCGGCACGCGCACGTAGTGGTCATGGGCCACCAGGTTGAACATATCCTCTTCCAGGTTGGCGCCGGTGCAGCAGATCGCGTGCACCTTGCCCTGGCGGATCATCTCGGCCAGCGACAGGCCCAGTTCGGCGGTACTCATCGCGCCGGCCAGGGTCATGAACATCACGCCGCCCTGGTCCAGGTGAGCATTGTAGGCGTCGGCCGCGTCGATCAGGGCCGCGGCGTTGAAGTGCCGGTAGTGGTGGTGAACGAAGTCGCTGATGGTGGTCATGTCGTATTCCAGTTCGTGTTCCAGTTCCTGCCCACGCTCAGGCGGCGGGCACTTGTTGGGTCAGGCAGTGAAAGGTACCGAGCCCCAGCACCAGGTCGGTGCAGTCGATGCCGATCACCTCGCGGCCGGGGAACAGGCCCCGCAGGATTTCCAGGTTCGGCGCGTCGGCCGGGTCGTTGAACACCGGCACCAGGACCGCCCGGTTGCCAATGTAAAAGTTCGCGTGGCTGGCGGGCAAACGATCGCCACGGAATTCGACCGGGCGCGGCATGGTCAGTTCAACCACTTTCAGCGGCCGCCCGTCGGCCAGGCGAAGCTGGTCCAGGCGCTCACGGTTTTCCGCCAGCACGTCGTGGTTCTCGTCACCGGCATCGGGCTCGATGACCGTGACCACCGTGTCTTCGGACACAAACCGGGTCAGGTCATCGATATGGCCGTCGGTATCATCGCCGACGATGCCGTCGCCCAGCCAGAGGATATGGTCGACACCCAGGTTGGCCTTCAGCGCCGCCTCGATATCGTCCTTCGACATCGACGGGTTGCGGTTCGGGTGCAGCAGGCAGGCCTCGGTGGTCAGCAGCGCACCGGCGCCGTTCACCTCGATGGAACCGCCTTCCAGCACCATGTCGATGCGGTGGCAGGGCACGTCCAGCGCCGCCGCCATCTGCGGGGCGATGGCGTCGTCCAGGTCGAACGGCGGGTACTTGCCGCCCCAGGCGTTGTAGCGGAAATCAAGCGCCAGCAACGGCGCCTCCTCGCTGTCCCGCTTGACGAAAATTGCCCCGTGGTCGCGGCACCAGGCGTCGTTGGTCGGGAAGCGGTGGAAGCGCACGTTGGACGCCTTGGCCACGCCTTCCAGACGCTCACGCACGCGCTGCTCGTGGGCCTCGTCCAGCACGTTGATCCGCACCAGCTCGGTGGCCGACAGCGCCGCGACGAATCGCGCCATCACCGGCTCCACGGGCTCGAATTTGCCCGGCCAGGTGTCACGGTTGTGCGGCCACGAAATCCACGTGCACTGGTGCGGCATCCATTCGGCGGGCATGGCGTAGCCCGCGCCGGCTGGAGTCTGATTGTCGTCGAACGTTTTGATGGTGGTGGCTCCTTGTGCCATGGCCCGCACCGGGGCCACCGCGGCCCGGCCGCGACGCGGCGCCTATTTTACGTGCAAAAAGGCCGATTCGTGTGCAACGATGTCAGAAACCCAGACAACGAGAATAAACGGATGCCAAGGCTCAATACGACCCGCATGTTCACCATGCCGAAAGCACTGCTGGCCCTGGTACTGGTGACCGTGACCACCATGACCCATGCCGAGGCGCCTTATCGCGGACTCGCCATCGCCGCGCCGCCCCCCGCCGCCGTCGACCGTTTCGTCACGTTCATGGAACAGGAACTCGCCCCGCGCGGCGTTGACCTGCTGGTGCTGCGGGTCGACCACGATTTCGAGTTCCAGTCGCACCCGGAGCTGCGCTCGGACAACCCGCTGAGCCTGGCGCAGGTGCGCAGGATTGCCGAGGCCGCCCGCCGGCACGACATCCGCGTCATCCCCCAGATCAACCTGCTGGGCCACCAGTCCTGGCACGGGACGCTGGGCAAATTGCTCAGCGTCTACCCCCAGTTCGACGAGACCCCGCATGTCGAAATGCCGGAGCAGTGGGAGTGGCCCAACGAGGACGGCCTGTACTGCAAGAGTTACTGCCCGCTGCACCCGGAGGTGCACGACGTGGTGTTCGCGCTGGTCGACGAACTGGTCGCAGCCTTCGGGGCCGACGCCTTCCACGCCGGCATGGACGAGGTTTTCTACATCGGTGACGACCAGTGCCCGCGCTGCGCCGGCAAGGACAAGGCCAAACTGTACGCCGGCGAAGTCACCCGCATTCGCGATCACCTGGCGGAAAACGACGTGGAGCTGTGGATCTGGGGCGACCGCCTGCTCGACGGCGAGGTCACCGGCCTGGGCGAGTGGGAAGCGGCCACCAACGACACCCACCGCGCCATCGACATGATCCCGAAGGACGTGGTCATCAACGACTGGCACTACGAGCGCGCCGAACCCACGCCGACTTATTTTGCGATGAAAGGGTTCCGGGTGCTGGCGGCGCCCTGGAACAGGCCCGAGGTGGGCCTTGCCCAGCAACGCCAGGCCGAAGCATTCCGCGAGAACGCCAACCCCACCCTGGCGAACCGTCACCTGGGCATCCTGCAGACTTACTGGTCCAGTGCCGAGAGTTTCATGGACCTGTATGAAAGCGGTGATGCAGGCGACGACCGAATCGGCGCGGTCAACTCACTGAAACAACTGTTTCCTGTCATGAGCGGAGCAGGCGACTAGGCCATGCGCGCGGCTCGCATCCAGTCCATCGACACCCTGCGGGCGTTAACCATGGTGCTGATGATCTGGGTCAACGATTTCTGGAGCCTGGACGGCATTCCGGACTGGCTCCAGCACATGCCGGCCGACGTCGACGCGCTGGGCTTTTCCGATGTCATTTTCCCGGCGTTCCTGTTCATTGTCGGCCTGTCGATTCCGTTCGCGATCCAGGCGCGGCGTGACAAGGGCGACAGCGATGGCCGGATCCTGTGGCATATCGGCGTGCGCACCTTCGCGCTGCTGGTCATGGGGTTCTTCATGGTCAACCTGGAGACCTACGACGCCACGACCGCGGTCATCGGCAAGTCCGCGTGGCAGATCCTGATGATCGTCGCCTTCGTGCTGACCTGGAATGCCTATCGACCCAGCCGCGTGCCGCTGGGCGTGCAGCGTTCACTGAAGACAGTCGGCATCGCCATCCTGGTCGCCCTGGCCGTGGTCTATCGCGGCCAGGGCACAGACGGTCACACCGGCATGCAACCGCACTGGTGGGGCATTCTCGGCCTGATCGGCAGGTCTTACGGCATCTGCGCCTGCGTGCAACTGCTGGTGGGGCGATCGCTGACCGCAGTCGCGGCCGCATGGCTGTTCTTCGCGGGATTCAATATCGCCGCCTTCGCAGGTGCGCTGGCGTTTCTCGAGCCGTTGAAACCATGGGTATCGATCGTGGGTGACGGCTCCATGCCGGCCATGACCATGGCGGGCTGTTTCGTGGCGACGCTGTATCGCGAGCGGTTTGCCGATGGCCGCGCCGGCCGGTTCCTGGCCGTGCTGGTGGCCCTTGGGGTGGTCACCATCGCCGTCGGTTTCGCACTGCGGCCGGCCTGGGGCATCTCGAAAATCCTCGCGACGCCGGCCTGGACCGAAATCTGCACCGGCATCGGCATCCTCGCCTTCGCCCTGTTCTACTGGCTCGCCGATGTGCGCGGCCTGAACACCTGGCCGGACATCCTGCGGCCCGCCGGCGTCGCCACGCTGACCTGCTACCTGGTGCCTTACGTCGCGTACCCGCTCCTGCAGTGGTTACCGCTCGAACTGCCGGCAGTGCTGACCACGGGTATAGCCGGCCTGCTGAAGTCCATGGTGTTCGCCATCGCCGTGGTGATCGTCACCGGCGGCCTGAACAAAACCGGGATCCGGCTGAAAATCTGACGCGGCCCGCCACCGTGACCATCAATCCCGACGAGGCACGGGCAGCAGCATCGACACCCGTTTACGGTACTGCCGGTAGCGATCGCCGAACAATGCCACCAGGTCATGCTCCTCGAACTGGATGGCGATGACGATATAGAGCGTCGTCGCCACCGCGAACAGCAGGTGGCCGACCGTCATGGTCGGCGTGGCCCAGAACGCGATGACGAAGCCCAGGTAGATGGGGTGACGGACCAGCCCATAAAGGAACGGCGTCCTGAACACCGGGTCCGGAAACGGCCGGTCGCGAAGGTACAGCCAGACCTGGCGCAGGCCGAACAGTTCGAAATGACTGATCAGGAACGTCGAGACCAGCACCAGCAGCCAGCCCAGCCAGAACAGCACCTGCATGGCCATGACACCCGAGGGTGACGTGATTGACCAGATTTCGCCTGTCATGGGGCGCCACTGCCAGAACAGGAGCACGAGGGCCAGGCTTGCGAACAGGACATACGTCGAACGCTCCACCGGGCGGGGCACGATGCGTGTCCACCACCGCTTGAAAAACGGCCGGGCCATCAGGCTGTGCTGGACGGCGAATATCCCCAGCAGGATGGTGTTGACGGTGAGCGCAAAGGGCCATTCCGCGGAAGGACCATGGTCAATACTGCGCGGCACCCACAGGTTGCCGGTGAACCCGATCGCGTAGAGGAACGTGCCCAGGAAAACGGCATAACACAGGACGCCGTAAAGTACCGCCAGCATTCGCATACGCAACTCCTGTCATTGAATATGTTAGAAACTTAGTCAAGACAGCCGAGAAAGTCCTGAAAAAACGCTGAAATATGATCAACTCCCGTTCCGAGGGCCGTTATCGGTTCGCCGATTTCACACTCGACCGGCGCAGCGGACAGTTGCGCCGGAACGCGCACGAGATCGACCTGCGTCCAAAAGCGTATGAACTGCTGGTGTTGCTGCTGGAAGGTCGCGGCCGGCTGTTCAGCAAGGATGAACTGCTCGATACGCTGTGGCCCGACACGATCGCTTCAGAGGATTCGCTGACCCAACTGGTCCACTCGCTCCGCGCGGCCCTGGGCGACGCCGGCCCACACGCGGTGGTCAACGTGCCCCGCCGTGGGTACCGCTTCGCGCTACCGGTTGAACGTCCGGCGCCCGGGCCCCGGCCTGCGCCGCCACCAGTACAGTACGCCACCAGCGGTGACGCGCAGATCGCCTACCAGGTCATCGGCGACGGGCCCTTCGACCTGGTCTACATCCCCGGCTGGGTCAGTCACCTGGACTACGGCTGGGAATCGCCGGTGGTCGCTGAATTCCTGTCGTCACTCGCGGAGTTCTCCCGGCTGATCCTGTTTGACAAGCGTGGCACGGGCCTGTCGGACCGCGGTTTCGGCATGCCCACGATCGGGCAGCGCATGGAAGATCTCCAGGCGGTGTTGGAAGCGGCCGGCAGTACCCGGACCGCCCTGCTGGGCATGTCCGAGGGCGGCGGACTGGCGATGGCGTTCGCCGCGCGTTTCCCGGCCCGGGTTTCGGCGCTGGTGCTGTTCGGCGCTTTCGCCCGCCGTGCCCGGTCGCCCGATTATCCCTGGGCACCTACCGCCGAAGAACGCCAGGTTTTTTACGACGAAATCGAGAGGCACTGGGGCGGGCCGATCGCGATTGACGAGATAGCGCCCAGCCTCGCCCGTGACCCGGCTTTCCGCGAGTGGTGGTCGCTGTACCAGCGCCGCAGCGCCAGCCCCGCCGATGCGATGGCGCTGGCACGTATGAACACGGCGGTCGATGTGATCGACCTGTTGCCTGGCATTCATTCGCCGACCCTGGTCCTGCACCGTGCGGACGAGACCCACGTCGCCCCTGAGGAAGCCCGGTTTCTCGCGGACCGGATTCCCGGCGCAACGCTGGAACTGCAGCCCGGCGAAGACCACCTGATCTATGCCGGGGACCAATCGGCCGTGGTTGAGTCGGCGCGACATTTCCTGCAGGCCCACGCGCCCGCCGTAACTTAAACGCAATCTAAATTAACGTTGCAAACTATCTAAACCTCTCCTATACATTGGGTATGGCTTGATTTCGGTCGACGTCCCAAGGGGCATCCACACCCGGGGAACCCGCCTGACCAAATACAAGCCCGTTAAGCAACGGGCATACGGACTGGCTCGTACATGACTTCCGGGAAGGAGGGAAGCGGGCCAGTCATACCTCGTCGTAGACCATGTCCACTTTCCTGTCGGCAGGGAGCGATTTATTGACGCCGCATTTTCGGCGTTATTCGCCCGACAAGGGCGCCGACACACTTCCCGAAAACTGAAGCGGCCCGCCGACGCACCGGCGTGGTTCGCAATTTTGGGAGTTGTTTCATGAACGTTCTTTCTCGAAAGTTACTGGCTTTCAGTTCTACTGATTTCGCCAAGGGGTGGCGGTGGTGCTACATGGCATTACTGCTGATTTTTCTTGCCGCGCTTTCATCCAATGCGCTGGCGCAGACAACGTTTACCGGATTCATCGTTTTCCAGGATGATGATGGAAACACGCATGCCCAAATGTTTGAAAATTATGATCCACCTAATCCTGACGGGCATCGTTTTAACCGCGTCATACCCGGCTATTACGGGTTGGGCGACGAGGGTGGCGGAAACCATACCTCAAACGGCCTGTGGCACCTGTCATGTTCGGATGACCTTTCGGACAATATCGCGCGCGTGGAACTGGGTTGGTATTCCGAATACTACGGGCAGTCTGGCCTGACATCGCCTGCGACCGCTCTACCCGATGGTTTCACGGAAGGCGAAATTGTTCATGTCATCAACTGGGGGATCGAAAGGGATGGCCCTGGCGGTGATTGCGGAGCAACCCTTCCGGATGTCCAGTTCCAAGCCTTCAAAACCATTGTGGGCACCTACGATCGCGAATACAAATGGACCATCGATAAAACCGTTACGCCCGCCAGCGCCGATATTTTCTTCGGTGACTCAAAGGACTTTGATTACACCGTCGATGTTGAGCCTGACGGCTTTGAGAACGATTACAGCGTCAGCGGCACGATTTCTGGCCAGAACAACGGTGAAATCGCCGTCACGGTGACACAGGTGAGCGGTAGCATTCCGGGAGGTTCCAACCTGGAATTCAATTGTGAAGGTGGCGGATGGATGAACTCGCCGGTTGCACTCGCATTGGTAGTGGCCCCCGGGGGCAGCCTGTCGTGTGATTTCCGGGCGGATAGCGACGGATCAACCGGACAGGCAACCGCACGGGTCGATTTCCTGGCCAACGGAATTCCAGGCTTCAGGGAAGCGTCCGCAGCGCTCGTATTCCCCGCCAATCCGGCCAACGAAACCTACAACATGGTCAACGTCACCGACCAGTTCGATGGCGGCGCCTTGGAGGACCTCGGCTCCTGCACGACTACCGATGGCACGGACTCCAGTGGCGACGGCTGCTCGAGCAGCTACTCGCGCACCCTGGACTGTTCAGACATCGGCGCCGTGAATACCGGCGACAGTGGCAGCAAGAGCAACACCGCCACCATCGTGGAAACCGGCGATGACGACATGGAATCGGTCATGCTGACCTGCCATGCGTTGGATGTCACCAAGACCGCCGATCCGGAGTTCACGCGTGAATACTTCTGGGTCGTGGACAAGGTGCTCAACGACGACGAGCCGATCGAGGTCATGGAAGGCCAGTCCTATGAACTGGACTACAGCGTGTTCGTCGGCCTTGATGATCCGGCCTACGAGGACAGCGACTGGAGCCTGTCCGGCGACATCACCGTGTCCAACCCGGCGCCGATCGCCGCTACCGTCAACAGCCTTTCCGACGTCTTTACCGGCGGCACGGGTTCGGTTGAGTGTGGTTCCGATGCACCCTGGGTGATCGCCGCGGGTGGTACGCTGGACTGCACCTATTCCGGTGACAGTGACGGCACGACCCCCGGCACCAACACCGCGACCGCGACGCAACAGAACTATGCGTATGACTCGGCCGGTGCGGGCACCCCGAACGGCACGACCGACTACCAGGGCACCGCCGGCTTCAGCCTCGGTAACCCGACCAGCTCGGTGAATGCCTGCGTGGATGTCTGGGATGTGCTGACAATCGATGAAGTCTTCGAGGAAGACGAACTCTTGATGCTGGAAGGTGCACTGGAAGGCGATCCGTCGCTTTGCTACTACGACGCACCTGCAGAGTTCAGCTACACCTACGAGAAGCTGTGGTTCCCGATAGGCTCCAAGGACCTGGATGAGCCGTTCTGCGAAATCCTGGTCGACAACGAAGCCTTCGTGTTCCCGTACGTGGCGCCTGAGGAACTGGTCGTAGCGGACCTGCCGGAAGGCGAATGGCTGGCGTATGACATCGTCTCGGCACTGGTTGAGAACGCGGAATGCGAGTTCGGTTGCACGCTGACCCAGGGTTACTGGAAGACCCATTCGGCCTATGGCCCCGCGCCATATGACGAGACCTGGGCGATGGTGGGCGAGGACACACCGTTCTTCATCAGCGGCCTGACGTGGCACGAGATTCTCTGGACTCCGCCGAAGGGTGGTAACGCCTACATCCAGTTGGCACACCAGTGGATCGCGGCTTACCTGAACCAGCTGAACGAAGCGAGCTCAACGCCCGAAGTGGACGACGCGATGCAACATGGCTGGAACGTGTTCCTGTCCTGTGAGCCTTACGCCTCCACCACGCACGGGCCCGGCAAGGGCAAGAAGGGCAAACAGCCCGTGGCCAGCTGTGAATATGCTTCCGACTGGGAGATTCGCCAATGGGCCAGCACCCTGGATCGCTACAACAATGGCGACATCGGCCCCGGACATTGTTCCGAGAACGAAGTTCGCGAAGACTGAGTAGCGGTTTCACTCACACGAACGGTGGGCAGCCACCGGTCACTGACACGACGGCGGCCTTCGGGCCGCCGTCTCTATTCTTACGGTGTCGCGGCCACCTGGCGGAAGTGGTGATTGGTGTATCGACCCTGCACCGCATCAATCGCCGCGTGTAGCAGCATCGGTAGCCACAGACTGCCTGAGAGCAGGTAGAACCCGGCCAGCACCAGGCCGACCTGCGGCGCCTGCACGAAAAGCTGCTCGAGTGGGTCGACGAAATGGAGTGCGTCCCTAACGCCAAAGTGGACGAAGAATCAGTCCCCTGGTCCGGTTTCATTGCGTTCTACCCGACACCCGGTGACGAGTGACATCACGCGTTATTCACGCGTGTCCGTTACATTGCCCACGATGAGTTCGAACCGATGACCCAGTCCACCTGCATCGTGTGGTTCCGCCGCGACCTGCGCGTGGACGACAATCCCGCACTGGCGAAGGCGCTTTGCCATTGTGGCCCAGTGCTACCCGTCTACATCTTCGCACCGGACGAGGAAGGCGACTGGGCGCCCGGCGGCGCCAGCCGCTGGTGGCTGCACCACGCGCTGTCGAGCCTTGGCGAGGCACTGGAAGCGCTGGGCCTGCCGCTGGTCCTCCGCCACGGTTCCTCGCTTGATGCATTACGTGAACTCGTGGCCGAAACGGACGCCGACGCCGTGTTCTGGAACCGCCGCTACGAGCCGGCCATCATCGAGCGCGACACCGCTATCAAGCAGGCGCTGAAAGACGACGGTATCGAGGCCTGGAGCGGTAATGCCGGCCTGATCTGGGAGCCCCACGAAGTCAGCAACCAGTCCGGCAAGCCATTCCGCGTGTTCACGCCATTCTGGAAGCACCTGCGGACCCTGCCCCCGGCCACGCCGGTCACGCTGCCGGACACCAAGGCGACCGCACCGGATCCCCTGCCCGACAGCCTGGCGCTTGATTCGCTGGAGTTACTGCCAACACTCGACTGGGACGCCGGTTTCCCGAAACGCTGGACCCCAACACTGGAAGGCGCTTCAAAGGCGTTGCATGCCTTCCTGGACGGCCCGGTTGACCACTACGAGAAGAAACGTGATTGCCCCGCCGAGGCCGGTACCTCGCGGCTGTCGCCCTACCTGGCCCACGGGCAGCTCGGGCCACGCCAGGTCTGGGCCGCGGTGCACGCCTCGGGCGCCGTGGACCGCGGCGCCGGCTACAAGTACCTCAGCGAGATCGCCTGGCGGGAATTCGGCTACCACCTGCTGGTCCATTTTCCGCACACGCCGTTTGAGGCCCTGAGCGACGCCTACCGTCGTTTTCCCTGGGAGCCCGACAAGGCGGCCCTGGAGGCGTGGCGACGTGGCTGCACGGGCTACCCCATTGTTGATGCCGGCATGCGCGAGCTCTGGCACACCGGCTGGATGCACAACCGGGTGCGCATGGTCGTGGCCAGCCTGCTGGTCAAGCACCTGCTGCAGCCCTGGCAGGACGGGGCACGCTGGTTCTGGGACACGCTGGTGGACGCGGACCTGGCCAGCAACACGCTGGGCTGGCAGTGGTCCGCCGGCTGCGGCGCCGACGCGGCGCCCTATTTCCGCATCTTCAACCCGATGCTGCAGGGCGAGAAATTCGACCCGGACGGCGACTATGTGCGCCGCTGGGTGCCCGAGCTGGCGAAGCTGCCGGCTGAACACATCCACACGCCGTGGGAGGCGCCGGCGGAGGTGCTCAGGAAAGCGGGCGTCACGCTGGGCGAGTCCTACCCGGAACCCATCATCGGCCACAAGGCCGGGCGCCAGCGCGCACTCGACGCCCTGGCCGAAAACAAAACGCGAAACGGATAAGTCTTCGGTGGGTGCTAGCGCCCACCGCGGCCGCGCCGGCGGATCTGGTCCAGCTTCTGCTGCCGGGGGGAGAGCCCCAGGTACTGGGGGACGATCGACTGGAATGAGACCGGCTCGATGCCCAGCTCGGGCAGCGCATTGGGCTCGGCCACGTTATCCAGCTGCAGGGAATGATAGTTGTCGAGCGAAAACGGCCGTCCGGGCACCCAGTTCATCACCGTGGCCTGCAAGCGGGAAACGGCATCGGGAAGCCCCGGCACCCAGCGTTTGCGCGCCATCATCTTGGCCGTCCACTTGACCAGGTCCTGCAGGGTGTAAACGCGCGGACCGCCCAGCTCCATCACCGGGCCGTACGCACCATGCGAGGCCAGCGTCCGACACATGGCCCGGACCACGTCGCCGACATAAACCGGCTGGATCAACGCGTCAGGACAGACCATCGGCATCGCCGGCAGGTAACGCAACATGGCCGCGAAACGATTGAAGAAGCTGTCGCCCGGGCCGAAAATCACCGAGGGCCGGTAGATGCTGACGTCCAGGCCGCTGTCCAGCAGCAGGGCCTCGGCGCGGCCCTTCGTGGCGAGGTACTTGCTGCGGCCCTCGCCGGCATTGATGGCGCTGATCTGCAGGATCCGTTTCACGCCGGCCGCGTTTGCCGCGGTCACGATGCCCCTGACCAGGTCGACATGGACCTTTTCGAAGCCGTCGCCGCCGAACAGCGGTTCGTTGAGGATGCCCGCCATGCTCACTACCGCATCGGCACCTTCAAACCGACTGGGCAGGCCCCCGGTATCATGCACATCCGCCTGCACCAGGTTGACGCCGGGTACGAGCCGAAGCCCGCGCCGCCTTGGCGTGCTGCGCGTCAGTACTTCACACTGGTGCCCCTCTCGCGCCAACGCCCGTACCAGGTGCTGGCCCACGAAGCCGCTGGCGCCGATCAGTACGATTTTCAATTGATGTGCCTCGAGTGCCCCGGAACCATTTGATTGCCCCTGTCAGAACGTTGGCCGAACTGTCACGCTGTCAGATGTGACGAGCTTTCGCAAGCGGCCGTTGCGCGAAAACCCGGCTTCAGCACTATTCCAGCCAGCCGATTTCCCGCGCCGTCACGGCACCGATCACACAGCGCTGCAGCGATGAAGGCATGCGCGCCTGGAAAGGTGAAAGGGCGATACGGCCGCCCATGATCTCCGCCCGGATTTGCGGGTAAAGTGGCGACTTGACGGGGTCGCCGAGGCCTTCCGGTTCGGTCGGCTGGCCGCTGTACAGTTCGTACTTGTCGGTCGCGCCCAGCACATGCATCAACTCGTGCGCGATCACCACCCGGTTCATCGCCGCCTGGCCGTTCGAGGCGAAGGCGTTGACCACGCCATAGCGGCCCTTGCGCATGCCCAGCGAGGAGTCCAGCACGACGCCATCGCGGGCGGCGCGGTACTGGACGAACAGCCGGATATCGGCGGTCGGCAGGCCATCGTTGCTGCTCTGGCGCCACGCCCACCAGCGCATCTTCAGGCTCCACAGGCCCACCGACACCCGGTTGCCATCGCGAGGCGGCGGTGGCGGCACGCTGCCCACCGGCGGCGCCAGCTGGAAATGCACCGGGTCGGCCAGCGCGACGCCATGGCGTCGTGCTTCGCGGCTGACAAAATCGGAAATTTCCTCGAACTTCTCCGGCTGCAGGGCCTGGATATACCCCCGCGTCGCCGCCTGGCCGTCCATCGCGATGGGATAAATCGTGACCCACAGCGTGTTTTCCCAAGACGCCAGCCGCGCCTGGCCAAGGAAATGATTGCTGGCCACGGCCAGCAGGATCAGCAGCAGGACCACCACGCGCAGGAATTTGAACATGTTCATCGCGCCACGCTCGCAGAAAACACCCCGGGGGGCAACCTCGTCACACATCTGCTATGGTCAGGGCATACCCCCCTTTTACCCAATCCCACAGGAGCACACGATGAGCCAGGCGAAGGCAGGCGATACCGTTAAGATTCACTACACCGGCACACTGGACGATGGCACGCAGTTCGATTCATCCAAGGGCCGCGACCCGCTCGAGTTCGAACTGGGTTCGGGCCAGGTCATCGCCGGCTTCGACAAGGCGGTGGAAGGCATGGCCGTCGGCGACGAAAAGACGGTTAACATCCCCGCGGCCGAAGCCTACGGCGAACGCCAGGACCAGATGATCCAGGAAGTGCCGAAAGGCGCGTTGCCCGAGGGCCTTGAGCCGGAAGTCGGCATGGCGCTGCAGGCGAGGAACCCGCAGGGCCAGCCGCTGAACCTGACGGTCACGGAAGTCGGCGAGGAAACGATTACCGTGGACGGCAATCACCCGCTGGCGGGCAAGGACCTGAACTTCAATCTCGAGCTGGTTGAAATCGCCTGAACTGACCAAGGACTTCGCCGGGCGCCAGTGCCCGGTCGAAGAACACCAGGTCATCGAAACGGCCGTCGAACGGGTTCCGTTCGACGGTGTTCTGCGGATAGCTGCCGCCAATCTTGATACCGTTCGGGTCGCTGGCCGATGTCCGGTCCGGCTCCGGTCCACCCTCAACCGCCCAGGGATCACCCGCCACCGTCGGCGCCGCCGCCAGCGGCTGACCATTGCGAAACAGCGTCATCTCGCCACCGTCGTAATCGAACGTCGCGGCGATATGGGTCCACTGCCCCGTCGGTAGCAAGTTTTCCCAGTCACCCTCGGCGGCGACGATCATGGAAGTCCCTTCGTCCGCGCGCCGGCCCAGCGCCACCAGGCGCAGCGTGCCATCCACCTGGATGACTTCCAGCAGCGCGCGGACCAGGTGACCTTCCGAAGTGCCCGACAGCAGGCCGAAAAGCCCCACCGCACCGAAGTGATCCTCGGGGTCGGGCGTGGTGGTGTTGGGTTTCGGGTGCGGCCCCATGGGCTTGACCCAACCCATCAGGGTGATGCCTTCAGCCGCGCTGAACGCGTGAAGGGTTTCGACACCGTTCTCGTCGAAAACGCCGGCTTTCCAGTCGTCGTTGCCTTCCTGGCCGGGGTTGACCTGCCGCGTCTGCAACGCCATGCCCGCGCCCGGATAAGCTGGGTCAGCAACCCGCATTGCCGCACCGCCGTTGACCAGCCAGAGCCGCGTGCCGGATGACCCCTGGTCAACTTCCCGAGCCGCATCCTTGTCGTCAGGATGATCAAAGTCATAGTGCACCACCGGCTGCACCGCCAGCGCAGCGGGTGCGACGACCGCCAACACCCCGGCGAACATCCTGCGCAACCCACCGCGGCTCGAACTCATCATGGCGCCAGGTGATTCGCGGACGGGTTACTGGCTGACCTTCGCCAGGTGCTGGCTGAGCCTTTCCGCCCAGTCCCGAATGATGGATTTCGCCGCCGCCCGGTTAGTCACCTCGTTGGCGATCTTGCGCATGTCATCCCGGTCGGCCTGCGCGTCGATCACGCGACCCAGCAGTTCGTTGCTGGCCGCGTCGTACAACTCCATGTACAGCGTCATCGAGCCGGCGGACCGGACCCAGGTATTGCCCGGGCCCGAGCGTTTCATGTCAGGCGCCGAAACATCCAGGTTGATGATCGCCGGACGCACGACCAGCACGTTGTCGCCCACCGCGTCGACCACCGTGTACCCGTCATCGGTGAGGACCTTGGTGAACTCCTCCTTGAATTCCTCGGCGAGACCCGTCTTGATGCGCTCCACGTCCCGGTTGGTCACCCTGCCCTCCAGGCCGACCGTCCCCAAGTTGTAATCACGCTCCCAGTTCTCGCGGAACTGGACCATGCAGTCGACCAGTAAAACCGTGTCATACCCGGAAAGACTCGCGCCGGGCTTCGCATAGACCACGCTGCTGTCGCTGCCTTTCACCAGGTGAAGTCCGTCCTGGTCAACTTCGGGGTAGTCCTTGGTCTTGGCAAGCACCGCGGGCGTTGCCGCCAATACCGCGATACTGAAAGCGATGACGACAGTTCTCAAAGCAAACGCATGAATTCGAGACATCTTGGTTTCCTCCAGGCACCGGTTGCACAACGCATTCCGGATGCCGCCACTTTATCACTGCACGGACGGTGCATCATCGTGTCCCGGCCCACCCTGTCCCCCCCGGTCACGGCCAGCCGGAATAGCGTCTAGAACCACGCCTGCCGCGCACGCTCGGCGCGCTCGATCGCCAGGTCGCGAAACCGCTCGGCATCGGCGTGTCGCATCCAGTGCATGGTCACCGTGTGCGAGGCCAGGTGAACCACCAGGTGGGCCAGGCCGCGGCGGGCCTGCAGGGGCGTTTGCACCAGGTCGATTCGCTGCACCTTGGCAAGCGGGAACAGCGTGGTGCTGGAACCGATGAAACCCTGCCGGATCATCCCGTGGTCCCCGTTCACCGCCCAGCCGGATTGTTTCCAGCAGCGGTGGGTGATGACCAGCACCAGCGCTACCAGCAGCACCAGGGCGAACAGGAACACCGGGTGCACCAGCAGCGACAACGCGACCAGGGCGATCACGAACGGCGCCAGCACCCAGCCGGCGTTCACCAGCATGAAGGCACGCCGGTCCACACCGGTCCAGCGGATCTCGCCGGCGCGGCAGTCGGGCAGGAATCGTGCGGTCAGCGCCACGGCTTCACCGGGATGCAGCGAAGGCACCTGGAATGTCCGTTGGGTCTTCACGCCCAGCTGGTTCGCGGCTTCCTGGCCTGAACCGGCACTGGCCTGGCGCAGGTGCAGATTGATCCGCCCCAGTAGTAATGCAATCGCATTCTGTTTCCAGGCCACCGCCTGGATCTTGTGCGTCCGCACCGAGTTGTCGTGGCGGCTCAGCAGGCCGCTGGCGCAGCGAAAGCGGTCGCCGTCGACGCTGAGCGTGTAACCGTCGTAACGGAACAGTGCGCCAATCACCGAGATCAGCGGCAGTATCAGCATCGCCACGCACACCATGATGAGCACCACCAGGCCCAGCAGCCACTGCCCACCGGCTTCGCGCAGGGCATCGACGACATCCATCAGGTTCAGGCGGTTGATGAGCCAGGAGATCACGTTGTCGGCGGTATCTCCGGAGCCCATCACCGTGGCGAAGGCAATGGCCGCCCAGAGCATGAAGTTGGCGGTCAGGCCGGCGATCACCACGTCCCGGCGCGACAGCCTGAGGAGCACTTCTCCGCGCGCGTTGTGACGACCATCATCCGGCGCGTCGGCCTCAACCGGGCGGGCGTCGACGTGCGCCTCGCCTTCCACTGCCAGCACCAGTTCCTGGCGCAGTCTGCGCGCCTTTTCCAGCTCGATGCCGGGCAGGCGGATCTCCTTGCCGCTGCTGCCCGCGGTATCAATGCCGACGACGGCCATGCCGAAGGGACGCATGTAGAACGGCTCATAAACGGACACGTTCTGGATGCGGTCGAACGCCAGCTTCAGCGTTTCCCGGTGAATGACGCCCTTGCGCACCTCGATGCGCTCGGGGAACAGCCGATAACCAAACCGCAGGTAGCTGAGCACCGACCAGGCAAGTGCAAGCAGCAACAGGAACACCAGGCCGGCCACGACCAGCCCGAAGGGAAACGAATCTGACTGATAAGCGCTGACAAATGCCACCGCCAGCGCCGGCAGGGCCTGGAAGAACCCCTGGCGCACCATCACCACCAGGAAATCCATGGCCGCGACCGGCGACACCCGTCGCCAGTCAGCCTCCATACCGGGTGCCGTTTCCGGCTCAGCCATGCCCGGCGCGCTCGAGCACGGTTTCCCTCAGGCGCTCGGCGTCGTCGGCCAGCAGGCCCTCGATCGCCAGGTCCACGCTCGAACCGCCTGCCGTGAAAAACTTCAGCGTGGCCAGGCCGAATCGCCGCTGCAGCGGGCCTTGCGTCACCTCCGCGTGCTGGACGCGGTCGAACGGCAACACGGTGGTCTTGCGCCAGAACAGGCCGGTGCGGAAGACCACGTCATGTTGCCGGAGCGCATAGCCCTTCCGGCGAAACCGCACCAGCGCCAGCGCCGTCAACAGCGTGCCCAGCAGCAACACCAGCACCGGAACCAGCCACAGCACACCGCGCACGGCCGATGGAATGGCCGGTATCAGGAGCGGAATGATCGACGGCAGCACAAAGATGCCCGTGGTGATCAGGCCCTGGGCCAGGATCTCGCGCCTGTGCGCCGGTGGAAGCGGGTGAAGATCCAGGGTTGCCGCACGCGGCAACGTCTCCGTGTCGACCTGCAAGTTGGTAAATGCCATCACTTTGAACGATTTGAAACCTGTGCGAACTATACGCTACGGTGGCTGTTTATCGCTCCCGAAAAGCGCAACCACCTTGACCAGACGATTCAAAGCCATGGCCCTGCCGGTTCTGCTGGTGGCGAGCTGTGCATCGTCCATGGTCCAGGCCGACGAACGCGACGAGGAAATTGAGCGCCTGAAGGCCATGATCGCGGAGCTGCAGCAACGGGTTGAAGCGCTGGAAGCCGACAGCGCAGTCGGTGACGAGGCGCTGACCGGCGCGGAACGCGCCGATGAATCCGGCACACTGCCGCTGGAAGAAGCGACCGACGAGGGCATCGCCTTCACCGGCGCCGTGCGCTACAACTTCTCGGCCGACGAGGACAGCATCGATTCGAAGCGCGGGGAAAGCGGTTTCGACCTGTTCCGCGTGGGCGCCGAGGGGTCCGTGGACAACTTCCAGGTCTCCGCCGAATACCGCTTCTACTCCTACATGGACACGATCCACCACGGCTGGATCGGCTACGAATCGCCGGACTACGGCGCCTGGCAACTGGGCGTCTCCCAGGTCCCGTTCGGCATCCTGCCCTACGCCGCGCACAACTACTGGTTCGGCGTGCCGTATTACCTGGGGCTGGCCGATGATTACGACCTGGGCCTGAAATACATCAAGGCCATCGGCAACTGGGACCTGCAGTTCGCGTTCTACAAGAATGATGAGCTGGGCGACCCGTCGGACCTTGACCGCATCGCCTATGACCTGGTGACCGTCGGTGAACAGGCCAACGAAGAGACCAACCAGTTCAACGCCCGCGCCGCCTATACCTTCGGCAATGGTGTTGATGCCGTACACGAGGTCGGTGTCTCGGCCCGCGGCGGTGAAATCTATAACACCATCACCGGCGACACGGGCAGCCACTGGGCCGCCGCGGTGCACCTGGATTCGCGCTGGCGACGCTGGAATTTCCAGCTGGAACTGGCCCGCTATGCTTTCGACCCGGCCAACCCGGCGACGGTCAATGACGATACCGTCCTGGTGGGTGCTTTCGCCGACGCCTACGAGATCGCCGCGGAGGGCACGGTGGGCGTGGCCAATGTCGCCTACAACCTGCCCATCGACAGCGGGTTCATTGACAGCGTTTTGCTCTACAACGATTTTTCCATCGTCCACAAGGATCTCGACGACGCCGAGGACTCCATGCTCAACACGACTGGTGCGGCCATCGGCATCGGGCCCGTATTCATTTACATCGACATGATCCAGGCCAGCAACATGATCTACTTCGCCAACGGCTCGCTGGCCGCAGGCGGCGAGACGTCGTGGGAGCGGCTGTTCAACATCAACGTGGGCTATTACTGGTAGGTGACGGCCATGAAGCGATCGAAACTGGCAACCCTCTTGCTCACGGCCGGCCTTGCCGCGCTTGTCCCGTTGACGACCGCGGCCGAGACCCTGCGGGTCGTGTCGTGGGGCGGCAGCTACGTCAGGAGCCAGATTCTCGGCTTCATCCGCCCCTTCGAGCAGTCGACCGGAATTGATGTCGAGGTGCTGGAGTATGCCGGCGGCATTGGTGAGATCCGTGCGCAGGTGGAATCGTGGAACGTCCGCTGGGACGCCGTCGACCTGCAACTCTTCGATGCCATCAAGGCCTGCGACGCCGGGCTGCTGGAAAAGCTCGACCCCGATACCCTGCCGCCCGCGCCTGATGGCACGCCCGCCCGGGAAGATTTCATCGACGGCGCACTGACCGAGTGCGGTGTCGGCAACGTGATCGGCTCGACGGTGGTGGCCTACGACAGCGACCAGCTGCCTTCCGAACCCACCCACCTGGAAGATTTTTTCGACACGCGGAAGTTCCCCGGCCGCCGCGCCCTGCGGCGCACGCCGAAGGTCAACCTGGAATGGGCGCTGATCGCCGACGGCGTCGAGCCGGACTCGGTCTATGCCGAACTGGAAACCCGGGACGGCGTCGATCGCGCCTTCAGGATGCTGGACCGGATCAAACCGGTGTTGTCCTGGTGGCGGACCGGCAGTGAAGCCGTGCAGTTACTGGAGTCCGGGAAAGTGGCCATGTCGTCGGTCTACAGTGGCCGGGTCCATGCCACCGCAGATGCCCAGACACCACTCAAGATCGTCTGGGACCACCAGGTCTGGTACCTGGACGTCTGGAGCATCCCGATGAACGGCGAGAATATCGACACTGCGCGCGAGTTCATCCGCTTTGCCACGTCCACCCGCAGCCTCGCCAACCAGGCCGGCTACATTCCGTACGGCCCCGCCCGGAGATCATCAATGGCCCTGCTCGCACCGGAAGTGCGCAGGCGCCTGCCCACCGCGGAAGAGAACTTCCGTACCGCTTTTGAAAGCGACGATCGCTGGTGGTCGGAAAACATCGACCGGCTGAACCACGAGTTTCGCCAGTGGCTGAAACGTGAAGTCATGGTGCCGGAGCGACTGCGCCGCTGACATTCCCGGCCCGGATCAGGCCTCTCCCAGGCCGCTGAAACTCGCTTGAAATCGGCGTTTCGCCGGAAATTTCGTAAAAAGTTCGTCGGTATTTCAGGCAGATTCCTGACGCCTGGACAATCTTCAGGTGTGAATCACTTCGATTCTTGGATGCCGAGGAGGACTTCACATGTCTGCGAAACCGATCTTCATTTCAATGGTATTGCTCGCGCTGCTGGCCGCGGGTCCCGCCCAGGCCGACGCTGGCTGTTCGGATGCCGAACTGCCCGGATTGCAGGAGCCGGACATCGACGGCAGTTTCAGGCTTTGCGCCAACCCCAACGGGGTCACGCTCCAGGCCAATCTCGACGGCCTGCAGGCCGGCCACGCTTACACGCTCTGGCTGTTCTACTGGGACGACCCGGCCGCCTGTGGGGAGGCCTGCGACATCGCTCACCTGTTCGAAGACAACCCGCTGGCCGTCGTTTCGCGCATGGATTCCGGTATCGCGCCGCGCAACGGCAAGCTGGTCCTGCGCGGTTCGGTCGGCGGCCTGCAGCCGAGCGAAGGCTCAATGTGGTGGGTGGCCGTGAACGGCCACGGCGAGGCCGACTTCAGTGACGGCCGGAAACTGGCGCGCCAGCTGATGACGCCGGAAGACCCCGACCTGGGCGCCCCGCACCTGGGCAACCATGTCGACGGCCCGTCGTTCACCATCGCCGCCTTCGGCGCCGCACCGACGCCCTGAGCCGGGCTTCGAACGCGGCCTTTCGCGGGGCCCGGCATTCCGGGTCCCGGTTTTTCCGGCAAAAATAAATTCATTTCCTATACTGGATTGGCGCAGGAAGCGCACATTCACAAAAGGAGACACTTGATGAACCCGATTTCACGGCGCACTCGCGCCATCATCCTGGCCAGCCTGCTGGCGGCATCGCCCGCCACGCCGGCGCTGGCCTTCGACCTGGAAAACGGCAACGCCGCCGTCGACGTGGTGATCACCACGGCGGCCCCGGTCATCTTCCAGGACATCTCACCCTCCGGCGGCGACGCCACGCTGGTGCTGCGCACCACCACCCTGATCACGAATGCCTGGTTCGACGCCACCGCGCCGTACCACCCCACCGCGGTGGGCGTGTACACCCGGCTACCGCGACAGGCCGCGCCGACGGATAATGAGCCGCTCAACATCGCGCTGCTCTACGCCTCCTACCGGGTGCTGCAGAGCCTGTTGCCGGCACGTGAGGCGCTGTGGCGCGACATGATGACCAGTGCCGGGCTGGACCCCGATGACGACAGCGTCAGCACCAATACACCGGTCGGGCTGGGCAACCTCGCCGGCTGGGGCGTGGTCGATGGTCGTATCAACGATGGCATGAACCAGGCCGGCACCGAAGGTGGCCGGACCTATAACCCGACCCCGTTCGCCGACTACACGGGCTATGCGCCGTTAAACACGCCGCAGTACCTGCTATTCCCGTCGCGCTGGCAACCGGACATCCAGCGCCAGGGACTGGGGCTCTACAAGGCCCAGGTGTTCGTCACGCCGCAGTACGCATTCGTCGAGCCATATACTTACGACGACCCAGCGGACTACTACATCCCGCCACCGCGCAAGAGCCGGCTGTTCCCGTTTTTCCGTTACAAGGGCCAGGCCGACGAGGTGCTGGAAGCGTCCGCCAACCTGGACGACATGCAGAAGCTCAAGTCGGAACTGTTCGACAACAAGATCACCAGCCTGGGTTACTCCGCCGTGTTCGCGGCCCAGACCCAGGGCCTCAGCCTGATGGAGTTCATCCACCTGGATTTCCTCACCAACATGGCCGCCTTCGACGCGGGCATCACCATCTGGCACTGGAAGCGTGAGTACGATGCCGTGCGGCCATTCAGCGCCATCGAACTGATCTATGGCGACGACCCGGTCACGGCCTGGGGCGGCCCCGGCCAGGGCACGGTGAACGACCTGCCGGCGAACGAATGGAAGGCCTACCTGGAAGAAGCGGACCATCCCGAGTACCCCTCGGCCTCGGCCTGCTTCTGCGCGGCGCACGCCGAATCGGCACGACTCTACCTTCCGCAGGGTGACACGCTGGCGGTGCCGAACGTGGCCCCGGGCTTCCCAACGTTCTACCCGGCGGGCAGCTCAAGGGTCGAACCCGGCGTGACCCCCGCGGCCGATACCCTGGTGGTATTCCCGACCTGGAGCGAGTTCGAAACCGACTGCGGCGACTCCCGTGTCTGGGCGGGCGTACATTTCATATCCGCCGTGGAAGCAAGCCGCGAAGTCTGCAGCGTGTTTGGCCAGCAGGCCCACGAGTACCTGCTGACGCTGGTGGACGGTTCCGCGCCGGAGCGCGGGCCCAGCCAGGGGCGGTATCACCACTGAAACAAGTCCGGCGCCCTGGTCGAATTCGGCCAGGGTGACTTGAGGCGGATCTCCGGGAAAGCGATTTGATGCTATGATGCAAATGCATCAACGCATCAACTATCGCTGGATACTTTCATGCGAACAACCCTGGATATTGATGACGAAATCCTTCGCGCCGCCAAGGACATTGCTCGCCGCACAAGGCGCACGGCAGGCCAGGTGATATCGGAGCTGGCGCGCCGAGCACTGACCGGCGTGCCAGATACATCTGAGAATGCGATCGCCGAAGCGCAAGGGTTTTACGGCTTCAATCCGCTTCCAGCAGACGACCGCGTCGTCAGCGAGGAAAAAATTGAATCGCTGCGAGAGGAAGAAGGCATCTGATGCGCGCGTTGTTGGACGTCAATGTCCTGATCGCGCTTCTTGACGCTGCCCACGTCCACCACCAGGTTGCGCGTCGCTGGCTGGCGTCAAATATCGATGCCGGCTGGGCTTCATGTCCGCTCACCCAGAACGGCTGCATCCGAATCATGTCCCAGGCGGCCTACCCGGGGGCACACCCCACGGGCGTGATTGCATCACGTCTCGCGGCGGCGACCTCAACCCGGTGGCACGTATTCTGGCCGGACGATTTGAACACCGTAGCGCACGGCGTTCTGGACTGGCGCATGGTGCTCGGCTCCCGACAACTCACGGACGTCTATCTCCTGGCGCTTGCGGTTCACCATCACGGCCGATTGGTCACGCTGGATCGCGCCGTACCGCTCGCCGCCGTTCCCCAAGCAACCAGGGAAAACCTGGTGGTTCTCTAGAACTCGCGACATTGCGTACAATCCGGGGCCACCATAAACACAACAGGCTCACTGCCCATCATGAAACGACTGCTCCTGCTGCTGCCGGCGATACTCCTGACGACCCACATCTGCGCTTCCGAAAACAAGGCGAACATGCTACCGCTCATTCCCTACCCCCAGTCTGTCGAACGGCAGGCGGGTGAATTGCAACTGGGCCAACAGGTGCAGCTTTCGGTTGCCAGCGAGGCCGTTCATGCCGGCGCAGCGGTCCGCCAGCTCCTGGGTGACCGGAAAGTCGAGGTTTCCGCCGACACCGGCCCGGCCGTCGCGCTCGTCGTGGTTGAGGAATCCGCGCTGGGTGATGAAGGGTACCGGCTCAGCATCGGTGATGAGGTCAGGCTGGAAGCCCAGACGGACACCGGCCTGTTCTACGCTGTCCAGACATTGCGGCAATTGCTGCCGGTCGAGCCGCAGGACAGTTACACGCTGCCGAAGCTGACCATCGTCGACACCCCCGAGTTCGCCTGGCGTGGCACCATGCTGGACGTGGCCCGCAGCTTCCTGCCGATCAGCTACCTGGAAGCGCACATCGACCGCATGGCGCTGTTCAAGCTCAACCGCCTGCACCTGCACCTTTCCGATGACCAGGGCTGGCGCGTGGAGATCAAGAGCCATCCGCGGCTGACCGAGATCGGCGGCGCCAGCTCGGTCGAAGGCGGGCGTTCCGGTTTCTACACGCAGTGGGAGCTGCGCGACCTGGTGGCCTACGGCGAAGCGCGCGGCGTGACCATCGTGCCGGAAATCGACCTGCCGGGACACACCCAGGCCGCCATCGCGTCATACAACGAACTGGCCTGCCAGGGCGTGACCAACCTGTCCACCTACTCGGGTGTCGAGGTGGGCTTCAGCAAACTCTGCCTGGACCAGCCCGACGTGACTTACCCCTTCGTGGAAGCGGTGCTTGCCGAGATCGTCGACATCTTCCCATCCGAGTACATCCACATCGGCGGTGACGAGATCAAGGATCCGCTGTACGCCGAGTTCATCAGCCGCGCGACGAAGATCGTCGCCGACCTGGGCCGGACGGCCGTGGCCTGGGAAGAAGGCTCGGTCGCGGAGATGGACAACAATGTCCTGCTGCAACTATGGAACGACGAGTACGACATCCAGCCGGCACTGGACCGCGGCCACCAGCTGATCCTGTCACCGTGTTCCTACACCTACTTCGACCACGGTAACTACGACGGCCAGCCCGACACCTACACCTGGTGCCGCAAGGAAGGCGTCCCATTGGAACGGGCCTACAGCCTGGACCCGCAGTCGTTCAAACAGATTTACGGTGTCGAATCGGCGATGTGGTCGGAGCTTGTGCACACGGATGAGACCGCCGACAACCGCCTGTGGCCGCGGGTGATTACCACGGCCGAACTCGGCTGGAGCCCGTTGGAAGCCCGGGATTTCGACCGGTTTTTATATCGCCTGGATGCCCTGCGCCCACACCTGGACGCGCTGGGCATTGAGTACTACCGCCCCCCCGAACTGGGCTGGTAACCCGGGCGCGAGCTCAATGAACCGCTAGCGCCGGCCACAGGCCTCTCAGTCGATGTCGAAACGGTCCGCCTCCATCACTTTCGTCCACGCGGCAACGAAATCACGGACGAACTTCGCTTTCGAGTCGTCCTGGGCATAGACCTCGGAATAGGCGCGCAGGATCGAGTTGGAACCGAAGGTCAGGTCCACCTCGGTGGCGGTCCAGCGCGTTTCACCGCTGTCGCGATCAACCACGTCGAACAGGCCGTCATCGCGCTTCTGCCAACGGTTCTGCATGTCGACCAGGTTGACGAAGAAGTCGTTGGTCAGCGCGCCTTCGTTGTCCGTGAACACACCGTGCGGGCTGCCACCATGGTTGGCGCCCAACACCCGCATGCCGCCTACCAGGACGGTCATTTCCGGGGCCGTCAAACGCATCAGCTGGGTGCGGTCGAGCATCAGTTCCATCGGGCTGACGGCGTAGTCCTGCTTCAGCCAGTTACGGTAGCCGTCGTGGATGGGTTCCAGCGGTTCGAAACTTTCGACATCGGTCATGTCCTGGCTGGCGTCGCCGCGGCCGGGGTGGAACGGTACGTCGACATCGACGCCGGCTGCAGCAGCGGCCTCCTCGACGGCGGTGTTACCGGCCAGCACGATGACATCGGCCATGCTGGCGCCGTGTTCTGATGCAAGCGGCTCCAACACACCCAACACCCGCGCCAATCGGTCCGGTTCGTTACCCTCCCAGCCGCGCTGTGGCTCGAGGCGGATGCGCGCACCGTTGGCGCCACCGCGCAGGTCCGAGCCACGGAACGTCCGGGCGCTGTCCCAGGCGGTCGTAATCCGGTCGGCCACCGAAAGACCACTGTTCGCGATGGCCGCCTTCACCGCGGCCACGTCATAGTCGGTGCTGCCAACAGGGATCGGGTCCTGCCAGACCAGGTCCTCGGCCGGGATATCCGGTCCGATGTAACGCGCCTTCGGCCCCATGTCGCGATGCGTCAGCTTGAACCAGGCGCGGGCGAATGCGTCCCGGAACCGCTCCGGGTCGGCGCGGTAGGCTTCCATGATCTCGCGGTAAGTGGGGTCCATCTTCATCGCCATGTCGGCGTCGGTCATGATGGGCGTGGTGCGGATGGATGGGTCTTCGACATCCACCGGCCTGTCTTCTTCCGCGATGTCCACGGGCTGCCATTGCCAGGCGCCCGCGGGGCTCTTGGCCAATTCCCAATCGTGGTCAAGCAGCATGTCGAAATAACCCATGTCGAACACGGTCGGGTTTGACGTCCACGCGCCCTCGATGCCGCTGGTCATCGAATCGCGACCCACGCCCGTGCCGCCGGGGTTGGCCCAGCCGAAACCCTGAGCCTCCACGCCGGCCGCTTCCGGGTCCGGGCCGATGGTGCTGGCGTCGCCGTTGCCGTGGCACTTACCGACGGTGTGGCCGCCGGCGGTCAGCGCCACGGTTTCTTCGTCGTCCATGGCCATGCGCGCGAAGGTCACACGAATGTCTTTCGCCGTTTTCAGCGGATCGGGATTGCCATCGACGCCTTCCGGATTCACGTAGATCAGGCCCATCATCACTGCGGCCAGCGGGTTCTCCAGGTCACGCTCGCCGGAATAGCGGCTGCCGTCGCCGCCACTCGGCGCCAGCCACTCCTTCTCTGAACCCCAGTAAGTGTCAATCTCGGGATGCCAGATGTCCTCGCGCCCGAAGGCGAAACCGAACGTCTTCAATCCCATGCTTTCGTAGGCGATGTTGCCGGCCAGGATGATCAGGTCGGCCCAGCTGACCGCATTGCCGTACTTTTTCTTGATTGGCCACAGCAGCCGCCGCGCCTTGTCCAGGCTGACGTTGTCCGGCCAGCTGTTCAGCGGCGCGAAGCGCTGGTTGCCGGTGCCACCACCGCCTCGGCCGTCCGCCAGGCGGTAGGAGCCGGCCGAATGCCAGGCCATGCGGATCATCAACCCGCCGTAGTGCCCCCAGTCGGCCGGCCACCACGACTGGCTGTCGGTCATCAGCGCGTGCAGGTCCTGTTTCAGCGCCTCGATATCCAGCGACTTCAGCGCCTCGCGATAGTCGAAATCCGACCCCAGCGGGTTGGTCTTGGTGTCATGCTGGTGGAGGATGTCCAGGTTGAGCGAATTGGGCCACCACTCGGTGACGGAACTGGCGGTACTGGTGATTCCGCCGTGCATGACGGGGCATTGGCTCTTTGCGCTCATGGTGCTCTCCGGTAACTTGGGGAAGTGTGGCTACAATGATCTTAGCGTACCGCACCGAAATGACCGCCCGCTTTCAACCCTGAGAAGGAGTCGCCCGATGATCGAAGCCCTCGCCGAGCCCATTCACGGCCGCTGCCTGTGTGGCACCGTATCGATCATTGTCGAGCAGCCGAAACCGGAGGTCGACATTTGCCACTGCGAGATGTGCCGGCGTTGGGGTGGCGGCGGCTTTGGCGGTGTAAGCGGCGCCAGTTTCAGCGTTAACGGAAAGGAGAACGTGCAGGCCTACCGCTCGTCAGACTGGGCTGAACGGGCTTTCTGCCGGACGTGCGGCAGCAACCTCTGGTACCACTTCCTGCCCGGCAACACCCACAGCTTTCTGGCCGGCCTGTTCGATTTACCCGCGGCGTTCCGGATCACCCAGCAGATTTTCGTCGACGAAAAACCGCACTGGTATGACTACGCGCAGGAAACGCCGATGAAGACCGGCGCGGAGATCATCGCCGAGGCGAAGGCGGCTGGCCACACTTTCGATTGACGCCCGGTCGGTGCGGGCACGGCGCACGGCGTTTTGCTACGCTATGTGCAACTGCCATGCATAATTTAGCCGAATACGCTGATCGCCTGGCGGACAGGTTTCGCCGCCAGTTCCCGACCGGGTCGCTTTCGGGCACCTTGCTGGTGTTACTTTTGCTCGCTTCCACGCCCACGCTCGCGGAAATCACCGTACCACCCGGCGCCGCAATCGAGCTTGGCAACGGTGAACTGCAGTTGAACTGCCGCCGGGCCACGGTGGGCGGCATCATGAGTCTCGATGAAGGCACCGCGACGGGCGCCACGACCGTGGTAATCCAGCCGGGCGGGACGCTGGCGGGCGCGAACGGCGTCATCGAATACTCGGGAGACTGGCTGAACGACGGCGCGTTCCTCCCCGGGACGTCCATGGTCGCGCTGGTCGATGACTGTGGCACGGCACCATCGCTGATGACCGGTGACAATACGTTCTACCGGTATTCCGCCGTCACGCGGCATTTCCCACGGGCCCTGGAGGTCGCCGCGGGTTCGGAACAGCGGTTCATGACCGGCCTGGAACTTCGCGGCACTGATGGCGGACTGCTCGTCCTGCGCAGCTCGGTGACCGACAGCCCCGCCTTTTTCGTTGTCGACGAAGGCGCGCAGCAGCGCATCGACTACGTCGCCGTGCGTGACAACGACGCCTCCCGGGGTGCCCGAATCGCGCCGGCCCACCCCACCGTATTCAACTCCGAACGCCGCAGCGGTGTGCTCAACTGGTTCCTTGAGCGCATCGACCAGGGGCTCGACTCAGCGCGGGCCATCCCAGGCCTGCAGGGTTTCGGTTTGCTGGTCATGATATTCCTGGTCGCCCTCCTGGGCATGCGGGCCGCACGCGCCGGCAACTTCCGTGAATTAACTTATACGAAGGAACGTAAATGAACGACAACTGCCGTTTGACGACTCGATTGATGCCCACGGCCGTGGCCTCGACGCTGATCACGGCCTTCTGCCCGGCCGCAGCCAGTTCCCAGGACGTACAGATCCGCCCGGCCGAGGGCGGTAGCGTCGTCATTGAAGACGAAGACGGAACCCAGCGGCTACGCGTCCAGGACTCCGGCGAAGTGTTCATCCCCGGACTCGGCGACACGGGCCAGAACGACGACCCGCTCTGCTTCGAATCCGGCAGCGGCCAGCTCACGAACTGTTCCCCGGATGTACTGGGCACACCGGGGCCGCAGGGCCCACAGGGACCACAAGGTGAACCCGGACCCGCCGGGCCGGCCGGTGCAGCCGGCCCCACAGGTCCGATTGGCCCGGCCGGCCCCGCTGGCCCTGTTGGCCCTGTTGGCCCTGTTGGCGCAACCGGCGCTGATGGCCCGCAGGGCCCGCAGGGCGACCCGGGACTGGATGGACAGACGGTGCTCAACGGCAGCGGTGCCCCGGATGCCGGCCTCGGTGTCGATGGAGACTTCTACCTGGACACCGCCACCAGTGAACTCTACGGCCCGAAAACCGGCGGCGCCTGGGGAACGCCAGTCTCCCTGGTCGGGCCGGTGGGACCCGAAGGACCAGAAGGCCCGGCAGGTGCCGACGGCGCCGATGGTGCAACCGGCCCGGAAGGGCCACAGGGTCCCGAAGGGCCACAGGGTGAGATTGGCCCCGTGGGTCCGGCCGGCCCAGATGGCGCACAGGGACCGCAAGGTGACACCGGGCCCGAAGGCCCCCAGGGGCCACAAGGGTTGCAGGGCGAAACCGGGCCCTCCGGGCCGACTGGCCCCGCTGGTCCGATCGGCCCCGTTGGCCCTGTTGGCGCAACCGGCGCTGATGGCCCGCAGGGCCCGCAGGGCGACCCGGGACTGGATGGACAGACGGTGCTCAACGGCAGCGGTGCCCCGGATGCCGGCCTCGGTGTCGATGGAGACTTCTACCTGGACACCGCCACCAGTGAACTCTACGGCCCGAAAACCGGCGGCGCCTGGGGAACGCCAGTCTCCCTGGTCGGGCCGGTGGGACCCGAAGGACCAGAAGGCCCGGCAGGTGCCGACGGCGCCGATGGTGCAACCGGCCCGGAAGGGCCCGAGGGCCCACAGGGTCCCGAAGGCCCCCAGGGGCCGCCGGGGCTCAACGCCATTGTCAATATCGTCTACCGGGTCGGTTCTACCCCCACTTCGGGCTCCAATTCACAGTCACTCCAGGTTAATTGCCTTGCAGGTGAAACGCTGATCGGTGGCGGTGCCGTCGTCCAGAGCGGTGGCATCAATGCCGTACTGAAAACGTCCATCGGGGTACCGCAGGGCAATCCAACGGGTTGGCTGGGTCGGGGCGTGGACGTCAATGGTTCGACCGCCACGTGGTCACTCCAGGTTCAGGCCATCTGCGCAACATTCAGCGAATGAGCGTGGCGGGTACGGCGCAGGGCTACGGCACGCTTCGCGCTAATGGGTCACGAAATCGAGGACATTCATCAGACCGGATGATTTCGTCCGGTAGATCTCGGTAAAGGTGCAGCGAGTGCAGGACACCGTCGTAAACCGCTTGTTCTGCACGTCGAAAACACGCGCGAAGTTGCCGCCGGTGGCGCGGAACTGGTCGGTCTCAAACTCGCGGTGATTGCATTTGGGGCATTGCCAGTTGTCGTGGTGCAAAGCGTTGTCTCCCAGGGAACCAGCAGGTAGTGTCCGTCAAAAACATGGGCTTGCACCAATGCAGGAAGTCAGGCCCGGGTAGCCAAGCCGGTCCCCAGCGTCTAGATTGATAGGAGTGTTTTTACAAGTCAGTCGGGGGAATCATGAGAATTTCAGTCGTAGCGCTTGTCATCGCCGCGCTGGCCAGCACGGCCGCGCAGGGCGCAGTCACCATCGAGATCAACGAAGTGGGTGGTGACGTGGTCGCCACCGCGTCAGGGTCCATCAACACCGCCGGTTTCGACAGCATGGGCAGTTCCAGCCCCGGCGCGCGTGTGCTCGGCACCGGGTTCAACATGGACTGGACCTGTGGCGTCGCCGTCGGAGCGGCACCGACCGCCGACGTTTACTTCAGTGCTGACTTCGGAAACCCGGATGTCTGCTCCACGGGAGATCGATTCGCCGCGTTCGACAACACGGGCACGTTCGTGGGCGTGACGGCGACGAACAACAGTACCGACGCGATCTATGTCGAGTCCGGCTATGTTTCAGGCGACCCCATCAATGCGACTTCCACCTGGACCGGCGCCTCCTACGCCAGCTTGGGACTGGTTTCCGGTACCTACGTGTACAACTGGGGCAGTGGCGCGGACGCCGACTCGCTGACCGTCATCATCAACGCGCCGACCACGGTGCCACCGCCCGCCAGCGCGCCATCCATTCCGATTCCCAGCCTGCAGGCGATCGGTACGCTCGTACTCGCATTGTCCCTGCTCGCAGTCGCCTGGGTACGGTTGCGTCCGTAACGCAGGGTTACGGCGCCCGCTGGTCCAGGCCGGCCTGCACCAGGTCGGCACGCTGGAGTTCAAGGCGTGCCAGCAGCGCTTGGCGCCCATCGGCGCTGATCGCCATGCCATATTCCGGAATGTGCTCCAGCACCCGCACGGTGTCGATACCGCCGCCGGGCCAGCGCCAGCGGCGGATCTCGTGGTGCTCCCCGGTGACCGCCAGGAAGTAAACGCCATCCGGCCCCAGGGTGAAGCTGTGGACGGGGCCTTCGCCCACTTCAACCTGCTCGACCTCACCGCCTGAAACGGGGACGCGCCAAAGTTGTTTGTCCAGTGCGCTGCCATTGACCATGTACAGCCACTCGGCGTTGGGCCCATCGCCGACCACCTCGTAGAAGTCAGGCGCTATCACCACCGGCGGCGCTTCCCCGGGGCGCACCGCCCAGGTTGCGGGCTGGCCTTCCGCGCGGTTCACCGATGCGATGTACAGGGTCCGCCCATCCCGGGACCAGGCCAGGTCGTAGTCGGAAGCCGGCTCATCGAACACCGGCCGGGCCGGCGCCAGTGGCCCATCGCGCAGGTAGGCCTGCAGCAGGCCATCCTTCGCCACGGCATACGCCATCACGCCCGTGGCCGCTGAGATCGTCGGATGCCAGATATAGGTGCTGCGATGGTCGGTCCATTGCTGCTCGTTGCTGCCGTCGGCATTGCCGACCCAGATCTCGCGGTATCCAGTGCGGTCGGAAATGAATGCAATCCGGCCATCATGCAGCGTGTAGGGGAAGCGTTCGCGCTGGCTGCTGCCGAACAGCCGTTGCTCGTCACCCGTGGCCAGGTCGATCGCCCAGATATCGTTTTCCATCGACCGGCGCGCGTAGACCAGTCGCCAGCTGGAACCACCGTTGACCGCTGCGATGGTGGGCTGTTCGCCACCCTGGTCGGCACCGACCAGGAGCAGGGGCTCACCCGAACCATCGGCGGCCGTTCGCCACAGCCCGGTGCGCGGCCAGCGGCCACTGGTGAAGACGATATCCTGGCCGTCGGGTGTCCAGGCAGGGTCAGTGTTCCATTCCATCGCCCCCGGCAGGGCGCGGGGCGCCGACACACCGGACTGCCCGGAATCAAGGTCGACAACGTACACACTGCCGTTCAACGGGCTGTGCACACGGGTAAACGCCAACTGGCCGCCGGCAGGTGAGAATACAGGTGCGACATCCACCATCCCGGTTGGCGGGTCGGTCAGGATGACGCGCTCGCCGCTTTCAATGTCCAGCAGCGTGACCCACTGGCGGTAAGGTTTTCGGGTGCCCTCGGTAAAGGCCAGAGTGCGGCCATCCGGCGACCAGTCAATCCCGCTGTAAATGGTGCGGGCCGTGTCGAAATTATCCGGCACGGTGAACTCATGCACGACGCGCTCCGCGCCACCCAGGGCGGGGACCACGACCAGCTGTCGCCGTGCCGTGCCTGACCGGCGCACGAACACGATGTGATCACCGTCCGGCGACCACGCGGGACTCTCCTCCACGGCCGTGGAATCGGTCAGGCGCAGCACTCCATCGACGCCGACCAGCCGCACATACAGGTCGACCTGCTGGTCTGGCCCGGTCCAGGTGTAAGCCACCTGGCGACCATCCGGGGACAGCGCCGGGTGGGCTTCGATGCCGGCGTCGGTGGTCAGCAGCTCGGTCAGGATGGGCGCCGGGGCGCGATCGACGGCCGGTGCGCCACGCTCTGACCAGGGCATGGACCAGAGCAGGGCCACGGCCGACAGCACGACAATCAGCGTCACGATGACACGGGTTACGGTAATCACCCGCACCCCGGCGGCTGAAGGTTTTCCGGTTTGGGTCCCGGCACCAGGTTCAATACTTGATTGCGTGGTTTCTGGCGCAGAGGCGGCGGGCGCTTCAGCCGGGTCTTCGCTGCTGCCGTGGATCACCAGGCTGCGCCGGTTCAGCCAACGGTCAATTTCATGCTGGTAGGCGAACACGGTGGCGCCGGAATCGTGCACCAGGCGACGGACGGGCAAGCCCTCTTTTTCCTCCCAGCGCTGTACCGTGCGCACGGTCTTGCCCAGGTAATTCGCGATCTCCTTCCACGAACCCAGGCGCTTGCGTTCAACCTTTTGGGTCGCCGATGTCGATGACGTCGCGCCCGGCGGCTTCAATCCCCTCATCCCTGGCCCCTGTGATTTCCCTGACCCCTGTCGCAGTGTTCCGGCACACGCTCGAAGCGGCCGCCTCTACCAAAATTAGCGCAGAAATCCCCCTGTGTCATGCAATGTCGCGCCTTGTCCGGCGGCACGCGAGAACTGTCGCGGCCGGCGCCGGCCGTTCAGCACCCGGCCGATGAAAGTGGAACGCACGAACAGGTCATAGGCCAGTAAAGCCACCACCACGGTGACGATGGCGATGAACGGCAACTTGATCGCCCAATGGAGCGGCCATTCCGCAACGGCAACCTGCAACCAGACCACCAGCGGCAGGTGCACCAGGTATAGCCAGTACGACCCGTCGGCAACGTAGCGGACGCCCGGGCTGGGGCGGTCCAGAAAGCGCCGGAACAAGCCGATGGTGACCGCCACCAGGCCCCACATCATGCCGGCGTAGCCAAAAACGAAAATCGCGCGAAACAGCCCGAAGCGCGGGTGCGCAGGCTGCAGCTGAAACTTTGCCAGGACAAGGGTGAGCGCGATCAACGCGACCAGCGCGACGACCCGCCATGCCGAAAGCCGGGCGAAGCGGTCCATCAGCGCAGGCTGACGGTGCAGCAGCCAGCCGAACACAAAAAACCCCGTGTAAACCGCCAGCACCGGCAGGTCGGGCGCCAGCGATTTGTCCGGGGTATCCATGCCCCAGCCGTCCATCCACCACAGGCAGATGGTGGTCGGGATCAGCAATACGATCCAGCCCGGCGCCCGGTTGACCACCCATTGCATGACGGCATCGGCCTGGCGGGTAAATGACCGGGCCAGCGCCGGCCACAACCCCAGCACGGCCCGTGCGGCCAGGATGATGGCCGTGATAAGCAGAAGGTAGTAGAGAAACCACAGGTGTGTGCCGACGAACAGCCCGGCCGGCAAGCTCGCCAGCGAGCCGTACCCGGCCGCCAGACCTGCCAGGATATCCACCTGTCCGCGAAGGCTCTGCCCCCCCATCACCCAGCCGCTGACAAGCAACGGTCGCAACGCGAACCAGCCGATGACGAAGGGAATACCAATGCGCAGCACCCTTGATAGTACAAACGAACGGGCACCGTTGCGGTGGAATGTCATGTGGCTGAAATACCCGGCGATCAGGAAGAACAGTTCCATGCGGAAACTGTGGCTGACCAGCGCGAAGCCCGATACCAGCGGGCTGGTGGACACGTCCATGACCGCCCAGCCGATAAACACCGGCAGGAACGACATGGCCGCGTGAAACACCACGCCAAGCAGTAACGCGAAAGCCCGGACCGCGTCCAGGTAGTCCAGGCGTGCGTTTACCGGCTCAGTAGAAGCTGATGTCATCGACTTCGTACTCGAATTCGCCGGCGCGGACATCCCAGCTGACCAGGCTGATGCTGAGCAGCGTTGCGGGATCGAGCGCCGTGGGTTCCGACCAGGCCCGTTTCATGTCGTCAAAGGCAACGCGAACCTCGTGGAACTCGCCGTCGGCCGGTGCCTGTACCTGGGCAGCGTGGTAGTCGTAATTGGTGACCTTGGCACTGTTCGCCGTCACGCTCAGGTTGCCCGACTTGACGCGAACCTTCAGGCGGATGCCCTCGAAAGCAGCCGCGTCGACCGGCGCGCCCTCCGGGTCCAACAGCAACGCGACACTGGCCCAGCCCAGTTGCCCACGCGGCGGCGTGATGGTCCCACTGGCGTTGAAAACACCCGCCTCAACCGTGTGCTCGATGGTCGTCTGGCCGCCGGCCGTGGTGTCGGTGAAAAACATGCGATCGATGCCCAGGCTGTTGCGGCCGGGTTCGCTGAAATCGTCGATGCCTGGTGTAACCGATGCGGCCAGCACCATGCCGGACAGGCCGGCCAGGGCCATACAGGTGAATGAGTGACGTACCGTGCGAATCGTGGTCATGACTATGCTCCGTGACAGGTTCAGGGTTTGAGCGGTCAACCGGGGGCGCCCGGTCAATCCGTGTTCATGGTTCTAGTGCCTGCCAACGGCGAAAAGGTGACAGGCGCCCCGATTTCTGTGCCCGTCCACCCGCGCATTTGTTTTTTTTGTTTCCACCTGTCACCTTTTGGCGCCAACCGGGCACTTGTGTAGTGATGCTGATGAAATCTCACACACCACCCCCCCAAACCGGGACCGACGCCGCCCTGGTGGCGGCTTCCCTGGCGGGCGACCGCGAGGCCTTCGGGCGGATCGTGGCCCGTTACCAGGCCCTTCTCTGCTCGGTCGCCTATGCGTCGCTGGGCAACCTGGCGCAGAGCGAAGACCTGGCCCAGGAAGCCTTTGTCGAGGGCTGGAACAAGCTTGCCAGTCTTCAGGAGCCGGCAAAGCTCAAGTCCTGGTTGTGCGGCATTCTCCGCTTCAAGCTCAGCCACCATCGACGCCGCGAGTCGCGCCAGCCCGTGGCCGGCGCGCACGACCTGGAGCAGGCGGGACAGCTGGCATCGGAATCGCCGGATGCCGAGGACTATTCGATGAAAGCAGAAGAGCAGGCGCTGCTCTGGCAATCGCTGGAAAAGGTGCCGGAAAACTACCGCGAAGTGTTAATCCTGTTCTATCGCGAACAGCGTTCGGTGGCGCATGTCGCCGACGAACTCGACCTGACCGAAGCGACGGTTAAACAACGCCTGTCGCGCGGTCGCAAGATGCTCAAGGCGCACATGATGGCCTTCGTGGAGGACGCGCTGTCGCGCAGCACGCCCGGGCACGTCTTCACGGCCGGCGTGATTGCCGCGCTACCAGCAGCCCTGGCGACCCCCGCAAAAGCCGCGGGGGCCGGCGCCGTCGCGGCAAAGGCCGGGTCTGCCCTGAAGTGGACGGGCCTGGCGACTTTCATGGCCTCGGCGTCCGGATTGATCAGCTCGGCATTCGCACTGCGGGCCACGCTGGACCGGGCGCGAACGGGACGAGAACGCCGAAGGATCGTGCGCACCGTGATCGCCTTCGTCGGTATCGCGCTGTTGTTCGCGGCCGGATTGTTCGGGTTGCGTCAGTGGGCGCTGGCGATTCCGGCGCAGGCCACTGCCCTGGCCTGGTCGTCGCAGGCCCTGGTCGTGGGTTTCATCACCGGGTACGCGATACTGACGGCACGACTGCTCAGCGGCATGCGCGCGCTTCGCTCTGCCGAGCGGCTTCGCCGGCCTGAGCGCTTCACCGGCGAGGCCGACCAGCCCGGCGCGAAGCAGAAGGAATACCGCAGTCGCCTCGGCCTCTTAGGCATTCCACTGGTCCACATCAAGTTCGCCCAGGCCGAGGATGGCGAACCGCCGGCCATCGGCTGGATCGCCGCCGGCGAGCGCGCCATCGGCGTCCTGTTTGCCTGGGGCGGATTCACGGTCGGGCTGGTCAGCGTGGGCATCGTATCCGTCGGGGTCGTGTCATTAGGTGCCGTCGGAATCGGCGTGGTCGGCGTGGGAACGGTCGGCGTTGGACTTCTCGCCATCGGCGCCGCGGCCATCGGCGTCACGGCCTTTGGCTCCCTGTCCGCACTGGGCTGGACCGGCGCACTCGGCAACGGATTCGCACTGGCCCGGGGTGGCGCCATCGCCCCCATCGCCATCGCCCCGGAGACCAACAATGCGGCGGCCGCGGACATCCTCAACCTTGCCCAGGTCAACCAGTCACATGTGCTGGTGATGGTGGCCATCACCGTCCTGGTGGTCGTGCCCGTGACGCTCTACGCCCAGGCGGTCCGGCGACGGCTCCGCCAGTAACCGCTATCTGCGGTGCCGGCTGTAGGCGGCACTACTCCCAGGTGATGTTCACGCCTGCACCCAGCCATTCGTCGGCAAATCGCAGGTAGTGATCCTCGATCACGTCACGGCGGATTTTCATCGTCGGGGTCAGCATGCCGCTCTCGATGGTCCAGGGTTCGCGGGTGATGACCACGCAGGCCAGCTGCTCGTGGTGTTCTAGTTCGCTGTTGACCTTGTCCAGGTGCGCCGCCAGCCCCGCCGCGAACGCCTCGCGCGCCTCGTCGTCGGGTAACGGCAGTTCCGGCGACAGCATCACCAGGGCGAAGGGCTGCGGGTGACCGGGGCCGGTCACGCAGACCGCCTCCAGGCCCGGGAACGCGCCAAGCCGGTTTTCGATGGGGACCGGGGCAACGTATTTGCCCTTGCTGGTCTTGAACAGGTCCCGGGTCCGGCCGGTGATTCGCAGGCGGCCGGCCTCGTCGGTTTCGCCCCGGTCACCGGTGTGGAAGAAGCCGTCCTCGGTGTAACCCGCAGCCGTTTCCTCCGGCATCTTGTAGTAGCCCAGCATCTGCCCGGGGCTCTTGACCAGGACCTCGCCGGATTCGTCGATCCGGCACTCGACGCCATTCAGCGGTGTGCCCACGTAACCCGGGCGCATCTCGCCGATCCGCACCGCGTGCGAGGTCGCGGCGTTCTCAGACATGCCAAACACCTCGAGCAGGTCGAGGCCCAGGCCGCGATACCAGCGGATGATCTCCGGCGACAGCGGCGCCGCCGCGGTCAGCGCGACATTGACATGATCCAGGCCCAGGCCTTCCAGTATCTTGCGTTTCATCATGCCCGAGAGCACGGGAATGGCGAACAGCAGCCGCTGGCGTTTCGGCGGAATGCGCGCGTTCACGGCCTGGTAAAACTTCGTCCAAAGCCGCGGCACCGAGAAGAACCGTGTCGGGCGGGCCCGCTTGAGGTCGGCCACGAATGTTTCCAGGGAATCGTTGAAGAACACCTGGAAGCCGAAAATCATCGACGGGATTTCCACCGCCACGCGCTCGCCGATATGCGCCAACGGCAGGTACGACAGCATCCGGTCTTCCTCGCCGGGCGCCCAGAGTTCGGCCGCGCAGCCGGCCGGCGCCACCAGCGAGCGGAAGCAATGCATGACGCCCTTGGGACGGCCGGTGGTGCCGGAGGTGTAAATGATGGTCGCCAGGTCTTCCATGTCGCGGTCGACCAGTTCGTCGAGCGGCTCACTGCCGGCCACGATGTCGTCCCAGGCCTGGCCACGGAACGCCGGCGCCATCGGCAGCGTGATGACGGGCAATTCGTCCGGCAGTACCGGGCCAACCTGCTTCCAGCTGTCGGCCACACCATCCAGTTTGCCGAGCACCAGCAGCTTCGCCTCGCTGTGTTCGAGCACGTAGGTGGCGGTTTCAGCATTCGAGGTCGGGTAGATGGGCACGGTGACGTGGCCCGCCATCCAGATGGCCAGGTCGGCAATGAACCAGTGCGCGCTGTTGCGTCCCAGCAGGGCGATGCTCGAGCCTTCCGGCAATCCCAGGTCGACGAGATGGCGCGCGCCACGGCGCGCCTGGTCGACGACTTCGGCCCACGTCAGTTCCAGGACTTTTCCGTCACCCAGCGGTTGGGTCAGGTAAACCTCGTCGGGCTTCTCCCTGGCCCATTTCAGCAGGTGCTGTACCGGTGATGAGAATTCAATGAACTGGCCCATGAGCGATTCCATTTTATAGGTATTGAGCGACTCACAGATCATGAAACATAACCTTGCTTGCTGCAAGTATGTTTCTTCGCTACACTGAATTCGTCTCGATGCGAGACCGGACCGGGGACCTGGATCACGGTGGCGCAAACCCATAAAAAGGCTCGCCTCACACAAGCGGAACGCACGGCAAGATCGGACGACAGGCTGTTCGAGGCCTCGGTCAACCTGATTGCGTCGAAAGGCCCACAGCGGGCCACGCTGTCGGAGATCGGCACACTTGCGGGCTACAGCCGTGGCCTGGCCGCGTACCGATATGGCACCAAGGACGTGTTCTACAGCGCCTTGATTGCCTACCTGCATGACTCGTGGGTCGCCGAGCTTGAACAGGCGGTGGCGGACACGTCCGGGGCGGACAGCATCATCGCCGCCGTCACGGCCCTGCAGCAGTTTTTCCGCAATGAACCCGACCAGCTCCGCGCGCTTTTCAAACTCTATTACTACTCGATCGACCACGAGTCGGTCACCACGCTCAAGCTCCAGGAAATCCAGGCCAGCCAGCGACGCGAAGCGGCCCGTTGGTTCCGCGAGTGCGACGCGTTCGACCCCGCAGAACACTCGCCGGAGAACTTCGCCGAACAGTACAGCGCGCTCGTGTTCGGGGCGATCTACCAGTGGCTGGTCGACCCCGAACGAATCGATCTCTATGACCTGCTCGACTGCTGCAAATCGAGCTTGCTGCAACTCCTGCCGAAACCTCAAAACACCCGTACAGGGGAGAAAAAATCATGAAACACTCAACGAAGTGGGCTCTTTCAACCGCAATTACCCTGGCCTGTGCGGCCCTGGTCACCGCGCCGGTTGCGCACGCTCAGGAACCGGATGGGGACGACACCAGCCTCTCGCTGATCCTCGAGGAAGTCATGGTCACGGCCCAGCGCCGTGAACAGTCCGCCAACGAGGTGGGCATGGACATCCAGACCTACAGCGGCGACACGCTGAAGACGCTGAACATCAACCAGGTCGAGGACCTGAGCACACTGATCCCGAGTTTCACCATCGCGCAGAGCTACCAGGGCGTGCCCACCTACACCCTGCGCGGCATCGGCTTCAACACCATCAACATCTCGGCCAAGTCGACCGTGGGCACCTACGTCGACGAGGTCGCCTACCCCTACCCCATCCTCAACTCCGGGCCGATGTACGACGTGCAACGGGTGGAAGTCCTGAAAGGACCGCAGGGCACCCTGTTCGGCCGCAACACCACGGCCGGCCTGATCAACCTGGTGACCAACAAGCCGACGGAAGATTTCGAGGCCATGGCCAGCGCCGAGCTGGGAAACTTCGAAACGTTCAACTTTGAAGGCTTCATTAGCGGCCCCATCACCGAAAACCTGGGTGCCCGCCTGGCCGTTCGCAGCGAGAACAGCGGCGAGGGCTGGCAGAAATCCAACACCCGCGACGAAGAACTGGGCGAAGTCGACCGCCAGGGCGCGCGTCTGTCGCTGGCCTGGGAAGCGACGGAAAGACTGTATTTCGATTTTTCCTACAACTGGTGGCAGAACCAGTCGGATATGCGCGCCGCACAGGCGATCGGCTTTACGCCGTCTACCGCGCCCGGCTCACCGAACAGCGTCTTCAATGCCCCGGGGCTGATCGATTACGTGGCCAACTACCAGCCCACGGACAATGACCAGGCCGACTGGGCCCCTTACGGGACACGCAGCCAGGACGTCGGCACCGGCCTGGGCCTGCCCGGCGACCTGGCGCAGGACGCCAGCATGGGCGCGTTCAAGCTGCACTTTACCTATGACTTTTCCGACAGCATGCAGCTGGTCGGCCTGACCGGTTACCACGACCTCGACCGTGAAGGCCTGACGGACTTCAGTGGCGCGCCCTACGAACTGCTGCTGCAGGACCTGGACGGCGAAATCGAAAGCTTCTCGCAGGAACTGCGCCTGCAGGGCACCACCGAGAACACCACCTGGCTGCTGGGCGCCTATTACTCGGACGATGAACTGCTCGATTCCAACCGCACCCTGCTGGGCGAGAATGCCAATGTACCGCTGATCCGGTTCTACACGCTGCAGCTGCTGGGCACCCCGTTCAACTCCGGCGGCTACACGCCGCTGGAGGCCAGCCAGGCCTTCCGCACGTACGAGGACCACGCGGAGATTGAAGCAGAATCCTGGAGTGTGTTCGGCAATGTGAACTGGGAGCTGTCCGATGCCCTGACCCTGAACGCCGGCCTTCGCTATACCCAGGACAAGCAGGACTACGTCGGCTGTTCGCGTGATTTCAACGGCAACATGCTGCCCAACGTGAACGTCACCAACCGTTTCCTGTTCTTCTCCAACTATGGCCAGTTCCCGGCCGAAATTTCCCAGGGCGAGTGCAACACCTACGACCCGACCACGGGCACCTTCGGTCCGGTCGTCACGAACCTGGACGAGGACAACGTCGCCTGGCGCCTGGGCCTGGACTGGTGGCTGGACGAAGACCTGCTGATGTTCGCCACCGTCTCCCAGGGCGCCAAGAACGGCGAAACCCCGGTCAACGCCGCCAACCTGGCCGAACAGAATGCGCCGGTCACGCAGGAGCAACTGCTGGCCTACGAACTGGGCGTGAAAGCGACACTGGCCGACCAGCGGGTGCAGGCCAACGCCACGGCGTTCTACTACGACTACGATGACAAGCAACTGAGCGTGTACTTCGCCGACCCCGTCTACACGGCGCTGTCCCGGCTGGACAATATCCCCAACTCCAACGCCTATGGCCTGGATACGGAAATCACCTGGCTGATGACCGAGAACCTGACGGCCATCGGCGCGGCCACCTGGTTGCACACCGAGGTGCAGGACTACCAGGGCATCGACGCGGCCGGCCAGCCTGCGGACTTCGATGGCCGGGATTTCCTCTACAGCCCGGACTTCGCCGGTACGCTGACACTGATCTACGGTCGGCCAATCACCAGCTCGCTCGGACTGAGCGGCACACTGAACAACCGCTACCAGGCCACGTCATACGCCAACCTTGGCGGCGACGACAGCCACCGGATCGATGCCTACAACCTGGTCAACGCCAGCATCGGTCTTTACTCGCTGGATCAACGCTGGGACGTCTCGCTCTGGGCCGAGAACCTGACCGACGAGTACTATTGGCTGACGGTCACCCAGGGCGCCAACACGGTCATCCGTTTCCCCGGCAAGAGCCGGACCTACGGTGTGACCCTACGCTACAACTTCTGAACGACAGGACGGAGGCCACATGACCGAGGCGCCGCCAGCGGTGCGCAAACCGGGGGTTCCCCGCGTCGACTTCACCCTTCCCGAGGGTGAAGCGGCGCTGATCCCCGCCGACTCGGTTTCCTGGCGGGTGTTCAAGAACCCGCTGGCGATGTTTGTCGGCGGCATCACGGCGGTCATCCTGGAGTTCGCCGAGCCACGGGTGCGCACCGGTGTCTGGGAGCACACCTCCTTTCGCACCGACCCGCTGCCCCGCCTGAAACGCACCGGGCTGGCCGCCATGGTCACCGTCTACGCGGCCAGGAGCGTCGCCGAGCGGATGATCGCCGGCGTCACCCGCATGCACTCACGGGTCGGCGGTACGACGCCGGACGGCCAGCCCTACCAGGCGCTGGAGCCGGAACTGATGGACTGGGTGCAGGCGACCGCGTCATACGGGTTCATGCAGGCGTACCACCACTTCGTGAGACCCCTGTCCGATGCAGACAGGGACCGCTTCTACGCCGAGGCGTTGCCCGCAGCCCGGTTATATGGCGCGCCGAACGCGCCCACCAGCGAAGCCGAACAGCAGGCCCTGTTCCGCAACATGTACCCGCTGATGGAAGATCACCCGATCGTGCGCGAGTTCCTGGATATCATGGAGAGTGCCGCCGTGCTGCCGTGGGCGCTGCGGCCTTTCGCGCGCCCCTGCCTGCGCGCGGCGGTCGACATCCTGCCCGCCGAGGTCAAGGCACGGCTCGATCTTGATCACCTGCAGCCGCTTCCGGGCTGGCAGCGAACCGCGCTGAAAGCGTTCGGCCGGCTGACCGACCGCATCCCGGTTCGTTCGGCGCCCCCGGCCCAAGCCTGCAAACGCCTTGGCCTGCCGCCGAACTACCTCTACAAGACGTAAAATCACGACACTATTCGAGGTCTTTCGCGCGGTACGGCGTCACCCTCTCGCGAGTTTCCTCGCGTATCCCGGCAATGATGTCCTCGGCAAACTCGCCGCCGGTGTCCAGGGCGTTTCCCCAGCTGTTGCGGATATAAGTGGCGATCGCCGCCAGGTCACGGTCGCTGATATCGGCGCGCGTGGCGAAACCCGGCATCACCGCCGGGGTGTTCCAGTAGTTCGGCCCGACCCAGATGGGACCAGCCAGGCCATGGAGCAACACTTTCGCCAGGGTGTCCTTGCTGGCCACCCAGTGGCTGTCCCAGAAGGTCGGGCCCAGGCCCGGCATGCCGTTGCCTGCCTCACCGTGACAACCGGCGCAGGCCCCTTTCCCGTTGTAGAGTTGCCTGCCTTCGTCATAAAGCGCCTGGCCGATGTCCGAAAGCTGCGCGCGGTGACTGGCGTCCTGGCGTTTCTGGCCCAGGTTCTCCAGCATCACCATCACCTGTTCATCCGGGTACGGCCCGTCCAGGCTCGCGATAAAGACATCGGACTCATCGCCCAGTCCGCTGACCACTGCCTGGCGCGTAAAGGGTTTATCGAGATGTGCGTCGAGCACGGCGCGGGAAACGCCCGCCCCACCCTTGACGGCAGACACTGAAATGGCCGCCTGCAGGGCGCGCGGATAGCCCGAGGCGGCCATCTCGCCGAGCAAACCGAGAAACGTTTCGTGGTCTTCTGGCGGCAGCACCTCGCCCACTGCCGCGGCCGCCATGGCCACGTGATCATTTTCGGCCACGATAAAGGTCTTGACGGTGTCGATATCCACTGCCTGCAGGCCATACAGCGTCCAGAGGGCGTTGACGATGGCGACGGCATTACCGGATGACGCCAGCAACGCCCGGATATCGGCGCTGGCCGGCCGGGCGCCGCGCTGGACCAGCAAGCGGCGGGCCGTGTCGCGTTGCCAGGCATTTTCGTGCGCCAGCAAAGGCACCAGATCGCGGTCGTCGAGCTTTGCCAGGTCGGGAACGCCGGCCGCGGCACTGGCGGCCCAGCGCAGGCGGTAAATCCGGCCCATGGTGTTGTTGTTCCGGTCCAGCTCGCGGTCACGGATCTGCGCCGCCAGGTAGCTGGTCAGGAAGTCGCGGTGCTGGATGATGCCGTGGTACATGTCGAGGATATACACCGTGCCATCCGGCGCGTTGTACAGGTTCACCGGGCGGAACCGTTCATCGGTGGACGTCAGCAGTTCCTGCCCGGGATACAACGGCTCCCCGGTCAATTCACCGACGCCCTCGATGATCTGCCGGGCGCTGACCAGGTTCGCCGCCGGCTCCGGGGTCAACGCCATGCCATGGAAGCGCTCCGGGAAATGACTGCCCCGGTAAACCAGGCTGCCGCTGGCGGCCGTGAACGCTACCAGTTTGCCCCGGTCAGGACCTTCGTCCACCAGCGTGCCGTCCATGTAGCCCCGGTTGACGCCGGGGTTCATGCGACCGGGGTAAACAAAATTGTCGCCGATCGGGTGCGCCGGCATGTCCGGCCAGAATCCCGGGTTCCTCAACAATGAGCCGGGCAGCAGGTACTCGCCGTGAATCGGCGAGCTGTTGCCGTTGTGGTAAAGCCGGCCGTAATCATCCATGGCCAGGCCCCACTGGCCGCGAAAATCGGATTCCGCCCGCACCAGCTTCCAGTAGCGGTTGCGATAGATTTCCCCGGCGCCGGCCGGCACCGCGGCATCAAGCGGGACGGTCCGGTATTTTCGCGTGCTCTTGGCGTTGTAGTACCAGTTATCGATGCCGTAGAGCATGCCGTTCGGCTTGTGCTCCAGGTTGCCGTCAGCCGCATACGTGGCATCGACCACCTCGTGCAAGCCCGGCTGGATGACGCCGTTCTCTTCAAGCACCTCGGCAAAGTACAGCGCGTTGTGGTCGGCGTAGAAAATCCCGCCTTCCACCATGGCCACGGCGCGGGGCAACAGGATGTCGTCCAGAAAGATCGTCCGCCGGTCCACGCGGCCGTCACCATCGGTGTCTTCCAGCACCACGATATTGCCCTCGGGCTTCATTTCCCCAGTGCCGTGGACATCCGGCATGAAGGTGGTCATCTCCGCCACCCACATCCGCCCTTTTGCATCGAAGGCCATCGCCACCGGGTTGAAGACGCCCGGTTCGGCCACCACCGGCTCGACCACGAACCCTGGCTGTACCGCGAATGATTCGAGCGCCTCTTCAACCGAAAGGATCGGCGCCCCGGGTATCTCCTCGCGCGGAATGACCTCGCGCATGTCATGGCCGTCACGGTCACCCTGGAAGCCGTTACCGGACTCATCCGAAGCGAACGACAGGCCCGCGGCGCACCCCAGCACGACGGCCCACCGGCAGGTCTTCACCCCCGTCACTTCAAAGCTCTTCGATGGTGATATTGCGAAACTTCACCGTGTAAGCCGTATCGCCGGTCTCGGCGAAACCCTTGCTGCCATGGTGCTGGATACCGATAAAGCCCTCATCCAGGTGGGTATCGGTCACGTGTGTGGTGAGCACGCCGTTGAGCCAGATCCGGATCTCGGGGCCGACGGCGGTGATCCTGTAATGGTTCCACTCGCCGGCACGGAACGCCTGCGCTTTCTCCGCCGTCCACTCCGGTGAATGGTTTTCCCGGAAGTGCTCCCCGGGCGCCGAGCGTTCGGGGTGCAGCGGAAACAGCCACTGCCGCGGCGTGGACTGCTCGTAAAGACCACCGCTCCAGGCGCGTTCGGACGGATCGACCTCGGCCTGGTAGCCCCACGCGATCTGGCTCTCCGCCTCGGCCGAGTAGCGGGTCTGGGCGCGGAACAGGATGCCGGAATTCACGTACTCCCCTTCGACCTCGGGCACGATCACTTCCAACTCCAGCGTGAAATCCGCGTAACGCTTCTTGGTCAGCAGGAACCAGTTACCGGTCGACAGCAGGTGAATCTCGTTCCCCAGCCAGTGCGCCTCGCCGAACGACGTGACGTTCATCCAGAGGTTGGGGTCATGGGTGATGTCGACCGGCGCCGCCTGCACGCCGGCAGTGGCCAGGGCGTACAGGAAGGCGGTCGCGCGTAGTGATATGTTCATGGTCGAAGTCATTGTCAGAGTCGTTTCCTGCCGTGCACCATCGCGGCCACCAGGTTTTCGCGGTGTTTCCACGAACTCCAGGCCACGCCGAGTACGTGCAGGGCCACCATGGGTATCAGGGCATTGGTCAGCCACAGGTGGGTATTGCCCACCCAGGCGATGCCCCAGAAGCGGTCAGTGGTGTACATCCAACCGGTCACGCAGATCGCGGCGACCATCAACAGCAGTACGACGCTCATCCAGCTGCCGGGGGGATTGTGGCCCAGGTAACGCGGCGGCGCGCCGTCGCGGGTGGCGCGAATGTAGCGGACCAGTTCAGTGGGCGCGAGCGCGAACTCGCTGAACCGGGCGAACCGGGGCCCGATAAAACCCCAGGCGCCACGCGACACGACCACGGCCAGGGCGCCGTATCCGATCCACTCGTGCAATCGTCCCGGGTTGTGGCGGGTCAACCAGCTCACCACCACGGTGACCACGAGCAACCAGTGCAACAGTCGCTGGAACGGGTCCCAGACGCGAACGGCGCTACCCGTTACGGGTGTGTCAGCCTTCGTCCTCATCCTCGACGGGCACGGGCTCGAGCGTTACCGGGTGAAAATACGCTTCCACGCGCTCGCCCTCGGCGTTTTTCGCATAAACCTCGTAACATCCGCCATCGACCTTGATACGTCGAACCTCCCAGCCCTCGGCCTCGAGCCGCTCCTGCAGCACGGACTGGTCCTGCCAGCCCTCTTCCGGGCCGGAGTCACAGGTTGCCAGGCCGGTCGCCTGAGCGGCGGGACTGAATGCCAGCACGGCCACTACGACCAGTGGCAGCCACTTTACACATCGCATCATGAGTCATCTCCTTGCTTGGGCCTGAACCCGGAATATCGGCTGGGTAGTATAAGCCAGCACACCGGTGCCGAAGAGCAATCGCGCCAAATACCGCAAACTGGCCGCGCTGGGGCGACATGACCCCGGACATGATGCCGTTCGATCCAAAAAGAATGATCTTCGGCGGTTTCCGCGTGCGGGTCAGGGGATAAAGACCTCCAGGGCGCCCGGTATTGAGCGGCAATCCAGCGGCGTCTCACCAATCGGTTCGCCGTCTGCCGTGGCTTCCGTGGGTGAGCGCGTCTCAATCCGGACGGTGCTGGCCTTGAAGACCTTGATGCCCCGCGGTTCATTGCCGGTCTCGGGCCCGCGACGCAGCGCGATGGCATTGCCCACCAGGTCGCCAATGCTCTGCGGGAACAGGCACAGGACGGTCAACCGGCCGTCGTCGAGGCGCGAGTCGCTGGAAATGGTCATGCCGCCGCCGTAGCGAATGCCGTTGCCGATGGTCAGCTGCATGAAGCGCAGTTTGCGGGACTCGCCGTCCAGGGTGAGGGTACCGCCCAGCGCATACTGGTCGTCGTAGACATCCATGAAACTGCGGGCATAGGCCAGCACGCCCAGCCGTTGCTTCCGGCCCTGGTCCATTTCGCGGGTGAGCTCAGGCCCCAGCCCAACGCCCACGGCGTTCAGGAACGGGCGGCCGTTGACCTCGCCCAGGTCAACTTTCTTCGTCCGGCCCTCGACGATGATGTCGACTGCCTGGTCTGGATCATCGGGTATGCCGAGCGAGCCGGCGAAATCGTTGGCGGTGCCCATCGGAATGATGCCCAGCGGCAGGTCGCAACGACGGGCCGCGGGCAACGCCGCGTGGATCGTGCCGTCGCCTCCGCCAACAACAATGCGTTCAAGCACATCCGAATACCGGGCCGCCTGTTCTTCCAGCGACCGGTCACCGTCGAAGTCGTAGTGCACGAGCGGACCCAGCGATTCCAGCCGCGCTTCCAGGCCATCTGGCCAGGCGTCACCGGAGCGGCTGTTCGGGTTGATGGCGAGCAGTGTGGTCATTACCGGCGCAGGATAATCCAGAGCGCATGAATGATGCCGGGGATATAGCCCAGCAGCGTCAGCAGGATGTTGAGCCAGAACTGCAGCCCAAGGCCAACCTGCAGGAACACACCCAGGGGCGGCAACAGGATACTGAGCAGGATGCGAATGATGTCCAAGAGTCTCTCCGGTTATGGGTACGCCCCGGTAGATGCAAGACATGTGCCAGTGGTGAATACCCACCGTTCCGGGCACCCCAGGGTCCGCGCCCATGCAATGTCGGCCAGGCCAGTGTAAGGATTACATCGCCACGTGCGACGGAATTTCAGCGGCGTGCGACAATGATATTCTGCCCGCGGGTTGCCGGTATCTGCGGCGCGACTTCGGACAATGACGACAGCGAGGCCCCATGAGCGTATTGCGCACACGTGAGCAGGCCGTCCTGCAGGACGCACTGATCGTGACCCAGGAATCCGCCGACCACCTGGAAGACGCGGCGGGATTTGTCGAGGATGAAGCGGCACAGGACATTCTCAAGTCGCTGGCCGATGAACGTCATCACCTGGCGCAGTCGCTGGCCGATGCCCTGCGCAACTCCGGCGACCTGCCCAACACGCCGGACATCGACCGGGAGGATGCCGTCAACCTGGTCCGCCGGATCCGCGCCTGGCTGAGTCCGGATGCCACCCCATCGAACTTCCTGGCCTTGCACGCAGACGCCGAGCGCAAACTGCGCGACACCCTCTCCGGCTACCCGGATTGCGACTTCGAAGCCGGCGAACGGGAACTGATCGAGCACGTGGCCGAACACGTGGACAAAGCGATTTCCGAACTGGAATCGCTTGCGTCCCGGCTCGGTCAGTAGGCTGAGGATGATGGATTCACTCACCTGGAACCTGCTCGCCATCCCGGCCTGCATCGCCGTCCTGGTCGGACTTCGCTATGCGCTCTGGTTTGCGTTCCGGGCATTGCGCGCCATCTGGCATCGCGGCAGCGGGCTTGTGGGCCGCATTGCTCGCTGGCTTCAGGCGCACCCCTTCAGCGAATGGTTTGAACAGCGGTTTCCGCGAACATCGGAATTCATCCGGCGACGACTGGACCCCGCGACGTTCACCGGCCTGCCGCTGACGCTGATCTTCGGCGCCGGCGTGTACATCGTTTTTCTGTTCAGCGGCCTGGCCGAGGAGGTCTTGGAGTCAGACGAGATCCGCGTGGTCGACGAGACGGTTTTTGCCCTGGTCGACCCCCTGCGCAGCGAGCGCTGGGTGAGCTTTTTCCACTGGATCACGGAACTCGGTTCAATGCCAACGCTGACGGCGGTCGCGATTGTCGCCTCGGCATTCATGCTCGCCCATGGGCCGCGCCGCTACATCCTGCCGGTCTGGATTTCCGTGATCGGCGCCAACCTGACCACTTACGCCGGCAAGTACATCTTCGACCGGCCACGGCCGGAGTTCCTGTTCGACATCACGGCAGCGACGCCGTCGTTTCCCAGCGGTCACACCACCGGCGCGATGGCCGTCTACGGCATCATCGCCTACGCCCTGTTACGCGATGTCAGGGCGGCCCGGACGCGATTCGATATCGCCTACTGGGCAGGCGTGGTGATCGCGCTGGTCGGCTTCAGCCGCATTTTCCTGGGCGTGCACTTCGCCAGTGACGTTGCGGCCGGGCTGCTGGTCGGCGTGTTCTGGCTGCTGGTGGGTATCGCCGTGGCCGAGGTGCGCCGCGTTACCCCGGAAAGTACATGACGCCTGCCCGTCACCCGCGGGCCACGGACGCCGTCGACGACGGTCACGGCGAAGACCAGCCGTTTGTCCGCTGGTCCGGCCGTATCGGCTACGCCGCCAAGGGCGTTGTCTATCTCATCATTGGCAGCCTGGCGCTGATGCAGGTGCTCGGCATCGGTGGCGACAGCACCGGGAGCAAGGGCGCCCTGGTGGCGCTGAAGCAACAATCCTACGGCGATGTGCTTCTGTACCTGATGGCCGGCGGCCTGCTGATGTATACCGCGTGGCGGTTCGCCCAGGGGCTGTTCGATGTCGAACACAAGGGCAACGACTTCATCGCCCTGGTGAAGCGTGGTGGCCTGGCGATCAGCGGGGCGCTGTACGGTTTCCTGGCCTGGCAGGCGCTGAACCTGGCCATGGACAGTGCTGACCGCTCACCAGGCGGCGACAGCCGCGAGACCGCCGCAAGGGCCATGAGCGAGCCGGGGGGTGAATGGCTGGTCATCGGAGTCGGGATCGGTTTCGGGATCGCAGGCCTGTACCAGCTCTGGCGGGCCTGGAAAGTGAATTTCAGCAAGCACTGGAAATCGACACTGAACGGGACGACCCGCCAGTGGGCCACGCGGGTATCGCGATTCGGAATTGCCGCGCGGGCGATCCTTTTCGTCATCGTGGCCTACTACATCACGGTTGCCGGTATCGAGTCCGACCCTGAACGAACCCGCAGCCTGGGTGACGTGCTGCGCTCGTTCGCCGGCAATCGCGGGCTCCTCGGGCTCGCCGCGGCCGGCCTGACCTGTTACGCCGCTTACGCCTGGGTGAACGCCCTGTTCAGGCGAATTCCCGCGGCCAGCGGAACATCGTTCAATGATCAGATCCAGTAGGCCACCAGCCGGGCCAGCTTTTCCCGGATTTTCTGCACCAGGGAGCGTTCCGGCCAGGTTTCCGGGTCAATCTCGTCGCAATGCGAGATGTCCTCGCGGTACTGCGCTTCCATTTGCTGGGCGAACTGTTCGCCGAAGATCACGGCGTTGATCTCGTCGTTGTGCAGGAAACTGCGGTAGTCCAGGTTACTGGAACCGACCGAGGCCCAGCAGCCGTCAATCACGACGGTCTTGGCATGGACGAAGGCGTTGTGGCTTTCGTAGATCCGCACACCACTTTTCAATAACGCCGCGTATTGATGGTGTGAGGCATGCAGCACCAGGGCCGAGTCGGATTTTCCGGGCACGATGACGCGGACATCCACGCCACGTTCGGCGGCCTGTCCCAGGGCACTGAGAAAGCGGTCATCCGGAACGAAATAGGCCTGGGTGATCCAGATACGTGATTCGGCACATTCGAACGCCTGCAGGTAGGCCTGGGCGATGGGAGATTCTTCATCGCCGCCGTCCGATTTCAGGGTCGCGACACGTTCACCACCGGTGCACGACGGTTCCGGAAACGACAATTCATCCGCCGTTTCGTCACCGGACTGCCGTTCCCAGTTGGATTCGAAGATTCGGCGGAAGCCTTCCACCGCCGGGCCGGTGATCCTGACATGCGTGTCCCGCCAACCATCCTCCAGGACATCCCGCATGCGCTTCTCCCAGGATTCGTTGCGATAGGCGTCGCAGATATTGATACCGCCGGTGAACGCGACTTCATCATCGACCACCAGCAGCTTGCGGTGGTCCCTGGTGTTCGCCTTGACAGGGTCCCCGCCCTCGGTGGGGTCAAGTGAATGGAACTCGTGAACTTCAACACCATCGTCCTGCATGCTGTTGAACAACGCGTTGTCCGCCTCCAGGCTGCCAAAGCTGTCGTAGATCACGCGAACGCGCACGCCCTGCCGGGCCTTGCTGCTCAATGCATCGGCAAACTTCCGGCCCACTTCACCATCCGTGAACATAAAGGTTTCAAGGTCGACGCGCTCCTGCGCCCCGTCGATATCTTCGAGCATCGCATCGTAGGTTGCCGGCCCGTCGATCAGCAGCGTCACCTCGCATTGCTCGTAGACCTGGCCGTGGCACAAGGACTCGATGATGGGCAGCAGAGCCTGTCCCGTGTCGCGCCCGGCGCCTGTTTCCCGCGATTCATCGTTCATCAGACCCATGCCCGTGATTGCCTGGAAGGTGCCGGCACGATAGCAGCTGCGAGGTCCGAACCGGAACTGAAACCGGTTTGGGCGACAACCAGGGAATTCTTACATCGACCACGGAAACTTTTGCCTCGACCATCTTCCGATGCACCGCTTCCAGGGTGCTGCTCGAAAATCTCATGGGCGGATTCCATCGCCTTTAAACGTTTGTGGCATGCGGCTCTACAGCAATCGGCGGTTTCGGGGAAACCCCTGCCGGCACGATCATTGCATCGGAGGGGGCACGCCAACGCAATTTCAGGCAAAACCAACTGGAGGATCAAGATGAACCGTAAGCCCCTTTACATCGTGATGAGTACCGTATTGACCGCCGCAATGGCCATGCCGTTGTCTGCCAATGAGATGGACGAACGTGCAGCCGAGGAAGCCGACCGTACCGCCGGCCAGGTCGTTGATGACCTGGGCATCGCCGCGCGGACCAAGGCCGCACTGGCCGCGGACGAGGCCACCGCCGCGCACAAGATCGACATTGAAGTGGATCGTGACACCGTGCAGCTGAACGGTTGGGTCGATTCGGAAGCGGAGCGCACCCGCGCCGGGGAAATCGCCATGAACATTGACGGTGTTGCCTCGGTCGAGAACAACCTGGAACTGCAGTCCAGCGACCGCACGACGGGTGAGTACATCGACGACAAGATGCTGATCGCCAAGGTGAAGGCCGCCCTGGCCGATGACCCGACGGCCGAAGCACTGACGATCGACGTCGAGTCCGAGCGAGGTGTCGTCAGCCTGGGTGGTCATGTCGACACCGAGCAGGAACGTGACGCCGCGATCAAGGCCGCCAGCAAGGTGGCCGGCATCGTCGACGTGATCGACAACATTGATGTGCGTTCGTAACACGCACTGTCCACCGGGAAAGGCCCCGCATCTGCGGGGTCTTTCCTTTCCCCATGGGCTGCGCCCATGGTCTCGGCTATGATGCCGTGACCTGCCGGACACCCGGTACTTACAGGAGCGCTGTTCGATGAGTGAGGAAACTGCGTCAAACGTTGCTCCACCGGGGGAACCCGGCCGCGGCCGCAACGCCGCGATCATCGTCATCGCCACGATCGCCTGCGGGTTTGCGCTCTATTTCGCCAAGCCGATCCTGCTGCCGCTGGTGATTGCACTGCTGCTGAACCTGCTGTTTACGCCATCGGTGAACCGGCTGGCGCGTATTGGCGTTCCTTCACTGGTCAGCGCCACCCTGGTCATCGCGCTCATCGTCGGCCTGCTGGTCAGCGGCGTGATGTTCCTGAGCGAGCCCGCGAAGGAGTGGTTACGCGAGGCCCCCACCAGCCTGAGGCAGGTCGCCCGCGACATGGAGGACGTCAAGAGCCCGTTGCAGGAAATCCGTGACATCGGCGAGGAGGTCGACGAGCTGACGGAAGTCAAAAGCAAGAAGGCCGAGCCCCAATCCGTCAAGATTGAACAGCCCGATGCCCTGGACCAGGTCATGGTGGTGGTCCCCGGCCTGATCGCCTCGCTCTGGGTGACACTGACGATCACGTTTTTCCTGCTCGCGGCCGGAAACCGTGGCACGGAAAGAATCCTCGGCTTTGGTAAAACCTGGGAAAAGAAGCGCCAGATCATTCGCGTGTCACGCCAGATCCACGACGAGATCTCGCGTCACCTGCGAACGATCACCGTGATCAACATCATTCTCGGCGTCGTCGTCGGGCTGGTGCTCTGGCAACTCGACATTCCAAACCCAGAACTCTGGGGCACGATGGTCGCGGTGCTCAATTTCGCCCCCTATCTTGGCGCCATGGTCAGCACCGTGGTCCTGGCGCTGGTTTCACTGATGACGTTCGGCAACCTGGCCGAGGCGATCTGGGCCCCGATGATCTTCCTGGCCATCACGTCACTGGAAGGCGCCGTCATCACCCCACTGGTACTGGGCAACCGGCTGTCGCTGAGCCCCCTGGCCGTCTTCCTGTCAGTCATTGCCTGGGGCTGGCTGTGGGGCCCGGCCGGCGCACTGATTGCCGTGCCGCTGATGTCCGGCATCAGCGTGATCCTCACGCACTCCCGCTCCGGCAAGCCGTTCGCCAAGCTGATCCAGCATTGACCCTTTCAAACTTCATCTGACCGATCAATTGCGAAACTGAGCTACGATCTTCATAGCCTGACCCAAAGAGATCGCGATGACTGAACACCTGCCAACGCCTACCTGCGCCATTCGTGGCCCCGTGTTGACGTTTACCGGTGACCCTTTCCAGGTTGGCGTGGAAGACACCATGGTTTACGAATCCGATGCCATCGTGGCCTTTGGCGATGGCATCATCACGCATTTCGGCCCAGCCACCGACATCCGCCCACAACTGCCTGCGGACCTGCGAATCAGGAACTATGGCCCCGACGCCCTGATTTCGGCCGGGTTCATCGACAGTCACGTGCATTTCCCGCAAACCCCCATGATCGCTGCCTTCGGAGGACAGTTGCTCGACTGGCTCAACGATTACACGTTTCCAACAGAGCGAAAATTTGCTGACAAGGTATTCGCGGCCTCGGTGGCGGAAGTCTTCCTGCATGAATGCCTTCGTAATGGCATCACCACCAGCTGCGTGTACTGCACCGTATTTCCGCAGTCTGTCGATGCACTGTTCGAGGAAGCTGAGCGGCTGGGCATGCGTATCGCCGCCGGCAAGGTGATGATGAACCGCAATGCGCCGGACGACCTGCTGGATACCACGCAAAGCAGCTATGACGATTCCAGGGCGCTGCTGCAGAAGTGGCATGGCAGGGACCGCCTGATGTACGCGATTACCCCGCGGTTTGCGCCAACCAGCACGGAAGACCAGTTGGACGCCGCCGGCACCCTTTGGGACGAGTTCCCCGATGTGTACATGCAGACCCACCTGTCAGAGAGCCCAGGTGAAATCGCCTGGGTGAAGAAACTGTTCCCGGATCGGGATGGTTACCTGGATGTCTATCACCACAGCAAGCTGTGCCGTCCGCGCGCGGTGTTCGGACACTGCATTCACCTGACCGACGACGAGCTGCACAGGATGCACCACACCGGATCCGCGATTTCACATTGTCCGACGTCGAATTTCTTCCTGGGCAGCGGCTACCTGGACATTTTCAAGGCCGCCGACGCCAGCCGCCCCGTCCGCGTTGGCCTGGGCACCGACCTTGGCGCCGGAACTTCATTTTCGATCCTGACCACGCTGAACGAGGCCTACAAGGCCGCACAGCTCAACAACAGGAAACTGACGGCCATCCACGCGTTTTACCTCGCCACCCGCGGCACCGCCCATTCGATGTACATCGAGGACAAGGTCGGCAGCATCGCGCCAGGCATGGAGGCCGACATGGTAGTGCTGGACACGAAATCCACGCCGATTATCGATTACCGGATGCAGTTCGCGAACAACCTTGACGAAGTGCTCGCCATCCAGATGACCCTGGGTGACGATCGCGCGGTGAAGGCGACCTACGTCAACGGCAAATGCCTGTACGGAACGGCCTGAATCGACCAAACATCGGCTATGCTACTCCAGAAAACCTGCAGGGCCGCAATGGTCTGGACCCGCTGACTCACCAGACCTCGTGAAGAAAATGGAGAAAACAGTGAAACTGCACATCTGCCTGGCGTGGGTGACGATATTGCTGGCAAGCACCCCGCTTCATGCACAGAACGGATCCGGCAACCCCGTTTTCACCGACGACTGGCTGTTCCGCCTGGGCGGTCAACAGGCTGACGCCAATGCGAAAGTCGGCCTCGCCAATTCAAACCTGGGCGAAATCCCCATTATCGACCTCGACGCTTCTGGCGCTGACACCAGGTTAACCAGCTTCTTCGCCAACGTAATGTGGCAGGCCCCGGAGCGACTGAGCATCGGGTTCAGCTACTACCAGGCAAGGGTTGAGTCCGATCGTGTTCTTGATGAGGACTTCCAGTTCGGCGACCTGACCATTCCGGAAGGTACCGGCGCCCGCACCGATTTCACCACGGATTTCTACGTGCTGAACGGCTTTTGGGATGTCTACCAGTCATCCAGTACTTCGGTGGGCCTCGGCCTGGGTCTCTATGGCCTCGACTTGGACATTTCCATCGCCAGCCAGGTGGGCAACCAGCCCACAGGCGAGGTGGAATCCGCAGACACCCTGGCCCCGCTGCCGACCATTTCGGCCTACTTCAAACACGCCTTCAACGACCACCTGGCCGTCTTTGTCGACGGCGGCTGGCTATCGGCGAACATTGATGAGTACGACGGCGAAGTGCTGGCGGGCCGGGTCAGCCTCGACTACTGGTTCAATGACAACTGGGGCCTGGGCGCCGGCTATAACTACGTGGATATCGACGTACTGGCCGACAAACCAGTGTTCGACCAGTATTACCAGGTGCAGTATAACTCTATGTTTTTCTACGCGATGTTCGGGTTCTGAATTACGCTGCAAAGTGGCGGGTCTTGGCCATCAGGTGCGCGCGCCGTACTCGTTGATGTTCAGGGTGAAAGAACCGCCATCCGTGCAGGCCAGGCCGTAATCGCGGATGTATTTGTAAGTCACGTTATCAATCTCCGTGTCGGGCGGGATAAGGTTGGCGATATAGCCCGGGTGCGCCAGGTCGACGAGCGTTTCCCGAAGGTCGGCCTTGCGCTCGAACATGCGCGTATTTGGGTCGGTGACGAACGCGTAGCCCTGGACGCGGCAGGTTGCACCGTCCGCAGCGATCACCGTGCCGACAAAATGCCGGCGCAACGAACCCTCGTACATTGCCCTGTAAATGACGTGAACTTTCTCACCGGGGTTGATCAGCATGGGACGGCGTCTCCTTCAAGGCGTCAGGCGTCTGAGTATATTCGCACACCACGAAGTCGTCGAAATCGATAAATTCATCGCGGGTTGGCGCCCATTCGGGTGAGTTGCCGCCGAAGAATGTCGAGAAATACATCGCATCAATACCAAATTCCAGGTCGGCGGTGCGGTAGAGGAAATCGTGGATACCCAGCACCTGTTCACCGTCAACCCAGGCCTGCAGCAGGCCATCGGCGGTGCCCGGCGTATTCATCTGCACATGGTGCGTGACCTGGTACCAGCGGCCCGGCTCAAAGGTGAATGGGCGACCCTCAATCACGTAACCATAATCGTCACCGCAAGCCTCGACATTGTGCGGCCCATACAGGTACTGCACGGCTTTCCCGCCGGCACGCCACATGCCCCGCGCTGAAAACCCGCCCGGATCGTGCTGACAACCGCTGGGTGCCGAGCCACCCACCAGGCCCGGAAGCTTTCCGCCGAGTACGAAATCGAATCCGGGTGCGAACCGGACCCGGTAACCGAGATACAGGGAATCGTATGCCTGGTTGAAGGTAAGCTTCCATTGCGCACCGCCCGCCCCCGGGCCAACGCCACCGGCCGGGTAGTGAACGCGCAGCCAGCGACCCGCACCATCACCGGAACCCTGGATGACCTCGACCCGGCCGTCGTCGATGCCGTTGTTCCACGACGGCGCGTTCCATTTATCCAGGCCAACGTAGGCGCCGACCGGATCATCGTTGAAATCATTGGCGAAAACGGGCGCCGGGCATGACGCGGAATCGTGCGCTGTTGCGGCCATCGTGAGCGGAAACGACAGGCAGGCCAGTGTCGTTGCGAGGCCCAGGGCCAGTGAAGAAAAGTTGCGAGTGGCCACCATGATGGCCCAAGGCTACTACGAATCACTGTTAAGGATGTCGGGATTCACCACCGCTATAATCATCGGGTTGTCCATGCTTCGGGACCGACATGCTCGAACTTGAAACCTATGTTCACTGGTTGACTTACCTCGTTGCCGCGATCGTGCTGGCGTTACCCGTGGCGTGGAACCGCGAGACCGAGAGCCGCACCATCGGCCTGCGCACCTTTCCGCTGGTATCGGTCGGCTCCTGCGCCTACGTCCTGATCGGTCGCGCCTTCATCGGCGACGCCGACCCGGACGCCATGGCGCGGATCATGCAAGGCCTGATGACCGGCATCGGGTTCGTGGGTGGCGGCGCCATCCTGAAACACGAGAAGCACGTCTACGGCACGGCCAGCGCTTCTTCCATCTGGATCACCGGCGCCCTCGGCGCCGCGGTCGGCTTCGGTGAGTGGGCGCTCGCACTGATCCTCAGCCTGCTGAACTTTGTGCTGATCCTGGTCCTGGACCGGCTCAAGCCGATCGCGAACGGGGATTCGTGAGCGTGGGCGATCGCGTGATCGCGCAAGTTTTCGGGGCGCTGCTGGCGCTGTTCATGTTGATCACCCCTGCCCTGGCGAGCGCCGCCGGGTGTGAGGTGGAACTGTTCGTGCTCGGTGCCGGCCAGGATGCCGGCGCACCGCATATCGGCTACCCGGAAGACCCCGCCTGGGCAGACCCCGAACTGGCGCAGACCGCCACGTCCATCGCGGTCGTGGACCATGTCGACGGTCAGCGTTTCCTGTTCGAGGCGACACCCCACGTGACCCGCCAGCTCCAGTTGCTCGATGCCCTCGCGCCCACTGACAGCCCCGGACTGGGTCTCGATGGTGTGTTCCTCACCCACGCTCACATCGGCCACTATGCCGGGCTCATGTACTTCGGCCGTGAAGGCGCCGGCGCCAATGGCATTCCCGTGTTCGTCATGCCCCGGTTCGCGGCGTTCCTGCGGGAAAACGGGCCGTGGAGCCAGCTGGTCGTCCTCGAAAACATCGTCATCGAAGCCCTGGCCGCCGATACGCCCGTGATGGCCGGCGCACGGGTGCAGGTGACGCCGCTGCCCGTCCCGCATCGGGATGAATTCTCGGAAACCGTGGGGTTCGTCATCACCACGGGTGCTTCGAAAACACTGTTTCTGCCGGATCTCGACAGCTGGGAGGAATGGTTGGCAGCATCCGGCATCGACCTGGCCACCCGGGTGGCTGAGTTCGATCACCTGTTCGTCGACGCCACGTTCTTCCAGGACGGCGAATTAACCGGGCGCGACATGTCGGAAATTCCACACCCCCGCGTGATGGACACCATGGACCGGCTCGCATCCCTGTCGCCGGAACTGCGCCGCAGGGTGCGGTTCATTCACTACAACCACACCAATCCCATCCGCTTCGTGACGTCACCGGAATCGGAAGTGGTCGGGAAAAGGGGCTTCGGGGTGGCGCGGGCCGGAGACCGGCTGTGCCTGTCACCCTGAACTTCTAACTTTGTAAATTCAGCCCCCGCGACGCGTGATCGCCCAGCTGTCGAACGCCATCGTGCCGGCGATGACTGCTTCCCAGGTGATCTTGTCGTACGTGAAGGACACGTGTTCGGAAACATCCAGGGGCATGTTGTCGGGATAACGGTTATTCAGTTGCTCGTGCCGCACTGAAACGACTCGCGCTTCCTCGAGTGTGATCGTGAAGTAGTGCTCTTCCGTGCCCGTCGCGGAGGGGCGGTGGAACAGGAACTCCACTTTTGCGATGGTGCCGTTCTTGCCAAGGGTGTCATGTAACAGCGGCGTGGCCCGGTCAATCCGCTTGGTCGCAATCACCGGGCTTTGCTGGCGCCTGCCCCGGGGGTTGCCCGTGTTCGGGTCAAAGGGTGCATTGATTTCGTGCTGAAACGCGAACCACTCGACGTGGTCTTCCATGCCAATGCTGGTCACCTCCCCCTTGATCTCCCCGGAACTGTTGGATTCAAAGGGTGGTGAGTAAATACTGAGGGCCATGGTGTTTCCTCCTAGTCGATCAGGCCGAAATAGCGCGGCAGTGCCTCGCTGACGGCGGGGATGTAGGTCACCACCATCAGGGCCAGGAACATGGCGATGAACATCGGCACCATGGGCCGGACGATCTGGCCGATGCTGGTCCGGGCCACGGCGCAGCCGACGAACAGGATACTGCCCACCGGCGGGGTGCACAGGCCGATGCACAGGTTCAGTACCATCATGATGCCGAACTGCAGCGGCGACATGCCCAGTTCCACCGCGACCGGCAGGAAGATGGGCGTGAAGATCAGCACCGCCGGGGTCATGTCCATGAACACGCCCACCATCAGCAGCACCAGGTTGATCATCAGCAGGATGATGAACGGGTTTTCGCTGAGGTCGATCATGGTGCTGGCCACCAGCGCCGGGATGTTCTCGTAGGCCAGGATCCACGACATGGCGATGGACGTGGCGATCAGGAACATCACGATCGCGGTGGTTTCGACCGATTTCAGCAAGATCGCCTTCAGCTCGGCCAGGTTGATCTCGCGGTAGATGAACATCGACAGCACCCAGGCGTAGAGCACGGCGATGGCGCCGGCCTCGGTGGCGGTGAAGATGCCGGAAATGATGCCGCCGATGACCAGCACGATCAGGAACAGGCTGGGCAGCGCGGCCAGCGTGGTGCGCAACATGACGCCCAGCGGCACCCGGTCACCCGCCGGGTATCCCTTGCGTTTTGCATAGATGGCGCAGACCCCCATCAGTGCCAGGCCCACCAGCAGTCCGGGCAGGTAACCCGCCACGAACAGCGCCGCAATTGAGGCGCCACCGCTGGCCACGGCGTAGATGATCAGGATATTGCTGGGCGGGATCAGCAGCCCGGTGGTGGATGCCGTGACCGTCACCGCGGCGTTGAAATCACGGTCGTAACCGGCCTTGTTCATTTCCGGAATCATGAACCCGCCCACCGCTGACGTGGCGGCGACGGCCGAGCCTGAAATGGCGCCGAACAGCATGCAGGAAATGACATTGACGAACGCCAGCCCACCCGGGATTGCGCCGACCAGCGCCTTTGAGAACCCTACCACCCGCCGGGCGATGCCACCCTGGGCCATCAGCTGACCCGAAAGGATAAACAGCGGAATGGCGAGCAGCGAGAAACTGTCAATACCGCCGGCCATGCGCTGGGCGATGGTCGTGACGGCCGGGTCAAAACCCATGGTCAGCAGCATGGTGGCCAGCGTGGCCAGGCCCAGGCTGAAGGCGATGGGCACGCCCAGCGCGAACAGCACCGCGAACGTCAGCAGCAGCACCGCGATGGTCATGCCTCACCCCCATGTTCGTGGGTGGTTGCTGGCGCCAGCGCGAACAGGCAGATCAGCACCCCGGTCACCGGGATCACCGAGTAAACGAACGCCACGGGGATGCCCAGTACGGCCGAGTGCTGCTTCAGTTCCCAGGTCAGCGCCACCAGTTTCGAGCCGCCAATAACCAGTACGCACAGGGCAAAGATGATGATGACGGCGATGGTGAACCACCGCAGCCACACCTCCGCCCGCCCGCTGACTTTCTGCACCAGCAGGTCCAGGCCCAGGTGGACATGGTGCCGGCTGGCGTAGGCCGCGCCCAGCAGGGTCACCCAGATCAACAGGAACCGGGCGACTTCCTCGGTCCAGGAACTGGGCGCCGAGAACACGTAACGGGAAATGACCTGCCAGCCGACGGCCACCACCAGCCCCACCATCAGCACGACCAGCACGTTTCTCAGGATGGCCTCCAGCACATTCGCCAGCGCGTTGACCGGTTTCATTCCACTGCCTCCAGGGCCCTGATCAGTCGGCCGATCTCGGTGCCGTCATACGACGCTTTCATTTCTTCAACCGCGGCCATGAATGGCGCCTTGTCGGGGTAGGTCACGGTCACGCCCGCCGCCTTCACGGCCGCCAACGCTTCCTCGGTGGCCGCGTTCCACAAGTCACGCTGGTAGGCCACGGAATCGTCCACGGCCCGCTGCACCCATTCGCGCTGCTGCTCATCCAGCGACTCCCAGATGTACTCGCTCATCAGCAGCATGTCGGGCACCGCGGTGTGTTCATTCAGCGCGTAGTACTTGCAGACCTCGTAATGCCCGGAGAGATAGAACGACGGCGGGTTATTCTCCGCCCCGTCGACCACGCCCTGCTGCAGGGCGGAGTAGAGCTCGCCCCAGCCGATAGGTGTCGCGCTGCCGCCCATCGCCGCAATCATGCTGACCGCGGTCTGGCTCTTCATCACGCGGATTTTCTTGCCGCCGATATCGGCCGGCTGTTCCACCGGCGTGTCAACCATGTAGAAACTGCGGCTACCGGCATCGTAATAGCCCATGCCTTTCAGCCGCGCCACGGACACCGACGCCAGCAGTTCCTTGCCGACGTCCGAATCGAGCGCCTTGAGCACATGCTCGCGGTCGCGGAACACGTAGGGAATGCTGAAGACTTTCATGCTGGGCACGAACGCTTCCAGTGGCGCGGTGGAGACCTTGGTCATGGCGATGGAGCCGATCTGCACCAGTTCCACCAGGTCGCGTTCCGCGCCCAGTTGACCACCGGGGTAGATGTCCACGCGCATGGTGCCGCCGGAGTATTCCGCGAGGCGTTCGGCCATGTGCACCATGCCGAGGTGCACGGTGTGCTGGGTATCCAGCGCGTGCGCCAGTTTCAGCACCACCTGGTCGTCCTGGCGGGCGCAGGCGCCTGAAAGCGCGGCGACGGTGACCATTACCAGCCAAACCCATCGGGATCGCATCATCGGGTTGTTTTTATGTGAGCCTGCATGTGGACAGGCAGTATAAACCCAGTTTGCCCGCCCAGCGGCCCGGGTAGCTTTTACCAGGGCGTGCAATTCCTACCGGCACGAAGCGGGTGCCCTGCCCTGGCTACCGCCCCAAAACCCCGTCACCGCAAGGGGTTCACGAAACTGGCACGCCAGTTGCATCTAACCCTGTGAACCCGAACATCACGGAGGTCTGTCATGAACTGGGACACCATTGAAGGCAACTGGAAGCAATTCAAGGGCAAGGCCCGCGCGCAATGGGGCAAGCTCACCGATGATGACTGGGACCAGGTTGAAGGCCGCCGCAAACAGCTGGCGGGCAAGATCCAGGAACGTTACGGCAAGTCCCGCGAGGCCGCGGAACGCGAAGTCGACGACTGGATTGACTCGATCTGACCCTGGCCTGGCTTTATTCCCGGCGGCTCTCTCTCCATCGCCAGCCCCGCTACCGCGCCGGACCCGCCCAGGCGGACCGGCGCGGATTTTCTTCGCCTCATTTGTATTCAGTGACCCGAGCGCGCGCTGACACCTTCCCGGAGTATCGAAATGGCCTCGTCAAAGTCCTCCCGGGTGGCGACCAGCGGCGGCAGGAACCGCACCACGTTGCCGCCGGCTGACGGCACGATCAGGCCCCTGTCACGCAGCAGCGCGACCAGGTCCCCCGGCGGCTCCGCCACCTGGATACCGATCATGAACCCCCGGCCGCGGATATCAATGATGTAGTCCGGAAACTCGGCCTTGAGCGCATTCAGCCGCTCCATGACATGGGCGCCGTTGGTGGCCACGTTGTCCATGACCCCTTCTTCTTCCATGGCCTCCAGGGTCGCCAGCGCCGCGGCACAGACCAGGGGCGCGCCGCCGAAGGTCGTGCCGTGCGAACCCGGTTTGAACAGGCCGGCATGGCGGTCGTCGATCCACACCGCGCCGATGGGCGAACCGTTGCCCAGGCCCTTGGCCATACCGATCGCGTCCGGGCGGATGCCCGCCTGCTCGAAAGCGAAAAATGTGCCGGTACGGCCCACGCCGCACTGCACCTCGTCCACCAGCATCAGGATGCCTTTCTCGTCGCACAACGCACGCAGCTCGCGAAGGAAATCCACCTCCGCGGGGCGGATGCCACCTTCGCCCTGGATGGTCTCGACCAGCACGGCCGCGGTATCGTCGTCGACCGCCTGGCGGAAACTGTCGATGTCGTTGAATTTCGCCGTGACGAAACCCGGCACCAGCGGCCGGAACCCACCCTGGATCTTCTCCTGCGGCGTCGCGCTCATCCCGCCGAAGGTGCGTCCGTGAAAGGCCTGGTCGGCAACAACCACCTTGAAACACCGTCCTTCCTGGCCGCATTTCGCCTGGCCATACAGACGGGAGAGCTTGACCAGGGTTTCATTCGCCTCGGCACCGCTGTTGCAGAAGAACACCTTGCCGCCGCCGCCCGCCAGGGCATCCAGCTTCGCAGCCAGTCGCGCCTGCGGTGCATTCCGGAACAGGTTGCTGACATGGGTCAATTCGGCGGCATGGGCCTGGATGGCGCTGACCACTTTCGGGTGGGAATGCCCCATCGTCACCACCGCGATACCGGCGCAGAAATCCAGGTACGACTTGCCGTCATCGTCCCAAAGGCGCGTGCCGCGACCCCGAACGAACGTGATGGGCGGCAAGCCGTAGTTGCCGAGCACGTGGTCGTTGTACAGCTGTTCAGTGTCCTGGGAGATGGTCATGGATGTTCGCACTCAGAATTTCGATGGTCTTGAATCGGCCTGGCCGGGTGGTTTCCCCACGGCGACTGGGAAGTATAGACTGCCATTTCGACCAATACTCCCTGACTTTAAGGCTCGATATGCAGAACACGAAGAACGCTTTCACCCGGCTACTTTGTGCCACCACCGCGTTGCTTCTAAGCGCCCTGGCGACGGCGGACACGCTGTCGACCATGCCACTGCCCCGCGGGGTGAGTTATGAATGGATGTCGCTTTCAAGGTGGTTCGAAATGCACGCCGAAGATATCGCCCTGGCCGAAGCCGGTGAGGCGCCGCTGGTGTTCATCGGCGATTCCATCACGGAAGGCTGGGAGCACGCGGGCGCGGAACAGTGGCAGAAACACTTCCTGCCGCGCGGCGCCGTGGATTTCGGCATCGGCGGTGACATTACCGGCAACCTGCTCTGGCGCCTGGACAATGGCGCAGCCAGCAACCTGGACCCCAGGGCCGTGGTGCTGTTGATCGGCATCAACAACAACTGGTTCACCGAAGACCCGCCGGCGACCATCGCCGATGGCATCGAGGCCGTCGTCGACAAGTTGCAGGCCGTATACGCGAATGCGGACATCCTTCTGCTGGGCGTGTTTCCCGCCGGAGAAATGCCGGATGACCCGCAGCGGGCTGCAGTGGCGGCCATCAACCGGGATATCCAGCCGCTGGGCGAACGGGAACGGGTGACGTACCTGGATATCGGCCGGAAATTCCTGCAGGACGATGGCCGTATTGCCGCCGACATCATGCCGGACTTCCTGCACCTCTCACCCGAGGGTTACCGCATCTGGGCCGAGGCGATCGCGCCCTGGGTGGATGAACGGGTGCCGGCCAAAGACGGATAAAGGTTTTACCCGGCCACGCGTTCGGCCAAGGCCTGGTTGAAGCGCGAGTACACGGGGCGTGCGAACCGACGCAGTAGCGGCCAGGTCATCACCGCCAGCACGCCGGTGAAAATTTCACCGTGTGTAAAACGGGTTTGCCCCTCTCCGGCCGGCTCAAGAAGATGGTAGTGCTCGGCCCTGAACAGCCAGGGCCACAGCAAACGCCCGGCCCAACGCAGTTCAACCCCGGGTACCACGTCCAGTACTGTTCCCCGGGCCGGTACCGCCGGCGCGGGCGGAACCCGGAATTTGAAGCGGATATCACTTCCCGACGACAGGTCACCCCGTAATTCGACAATGAATGGGTTCCATTGCGGATAACGGGGCGTGTCGACAAGCACAGCCCAAACCTGGCCCGGCGGGGCATTGATGAGAGACCGGGAAGTCAGTTCCCTTTTCGGCATGCTCCCAGTATAGGCCGCCGGGCCAAGCCTGCCCGCAGCGGGCTGTGATTCTCCACCATCCTGCTATATTCATTGTATATGCCGCAATTCACTGATATTGCGGCCCTGAAGGAAAATCACCAAAAGGAACAGGGAGTTGGCTGCTGGCAGCAGTGAAGATCAGGGGCGCAGGAGGCGCCTTCCACGCATCAAGGGCTGGTTCTTCGTCCTCACCGGGCTCGCCATTGGTGCCGGGTACCTTTATTACCTGAAAATCGAAGAACGCCAGGACTTCATCAACAGCTTTTACTTCCGCACGCTCCAGGAAGCCGCCACCGAGTTCAACAACAACCTGAGCCAGCTCGAAACGCTGCACCGGTACGGCCAGAGCACTTCGACCATCCAGTCCATTTTTACCAGCTACAAGCAGGACGAGTCGGCAGAAACGTCCGAGACCAACAGCGATGCGCTGGTCACGTTTGACTACGTGCTGCAGGCGAACCGCATCAGGATTGAGCAAAAAAAGGGCGAACAGGTCGTCGGGACCTTTTTCGTGGATGTCGGCGACCTGATGCCGGCGCCAGGCAACGATTTCGAGATCTATGTCCTTGCCGATTCCGATAACCGGGTCCTGGGTGGCACCGGTTCACAGGCCGGGCTTTCGATCATCAACACGGAGGTCATCAGTCGCGCCATCCAGGTGCGCGAGAACCAGGACTGGCTGAAGTTGGCGACCCGCCAGGATTCCGAAAGCCCCACACTCGACCGGGCGCTCCCGGGTTACAGCACCCATATCGACGTGGAACTCAATACCGGGAAGTCGCGGGTCTTTGTCCTGCCGTTCCTTCTGTTCCACGAAATCAGCATCCCGTCGCTACGCGTGCAGGAGGACAAGGAAGGCACCCTGGCCGAAGGCGGCGTCCCGATGTTCCTGGTCGGGGTTCAGCCTGACGAGGTGATCAAGTCCTATGAGAATAAACGTTGGAATTTCAGCCTGTTGCTGCTGTCTCTCGTGGCCCTGGTGTTCATGTGGACCATTACCCGCCTGCTCATGCTGTCACGTCACCAGCCGCTGGGTAACCATTTTTATCGTGTGACCGTGGTCGCCTCCTACTTTACTTTTGTCCTGCTCGTGGCCCTGTTGTCAGCCTTCGCACACCGAAGCGGCGAGATCGAACTTCGACAGTCCAGGGCCGAGCAAATCATGACCTCGATGGAAACCGAGTTGCAGGACGACCTGCGCGGGGTGTTCGAGGCGCTGGCACCCTTCCACGATTTCTACCGGGACCTGGTTCCGTCACCGGCAAACGGCGCTGCCACTGGCGCTCCGCAAGTGTGCAACGCCCCCGGGATACCGGAATGCGATAATCAGTGCGCAGGAAACTGCATGGTTGTCGATTTCGGGGAAGAGTATGAAGCCTGTCAATACCGCTACGATGAACCGGCGGTGGAACAGGGCCCCGGGGCAGTCACGCGGCTCCTGGATGGCGTGCGGTCATCCCTCAATGGGCATGAATCCATTTTCTGCAACCCGGTCGTCGTCACTTCGACCGCAAAGAAGAAAATCGAGCTGCCGCGCTTCAGCAACATCAGCGTTTACCCCCCCGGGGTCCAGGTCAGGCTCGATAACACGGCCGAACAGAAAGACGAGGTCACCGTCTACGAGCGATATGACCGTTCAGGTGTGCGGTCGTTACAGGGCGCAGGCGGCCTGCTGGGCGTTTTTTTGATGGATGAAGAGGGTCGCCAGGTGCTACCGGTGTTTTTCTTTGCGGAAAACAACCTGCGGCCCACAAGTTACAACCTTGCCCACCGCGACTATTTTCGCCGGGTCAGGGACAGGAACGGCTGGAATATCGACCTGGGCACACCCGCTTCGAGTAATGACAATTTTTATATCCAGCGCCTGCTGAACCTCAATACCGGCACCCGTGGCACCACGATCGGAATGCCCCTGGCGCGACAGGACATGGATGGCCCGGATCACTTCATCGGCGCCGACATCGTCCTGCCGGCCCTGTCACTGCACGAATGGTTCGACGCCGAAGCCTTGCAGGACATGGTGGTCATGGTCATCGACCGGGTCAGTGGCCAGGTGCTTTACCACATGGATGACAAGCGCTCCATGGTCGAGAACCTTTACCACGCCGGCAGGGGGACGGTTGAAGTCAGCCAGTCCATCCGTGAGGGCCGATACGGCACCCGGCCCGGCTACTACCACGGCAAATCGGGGTTGTTCGTCACCGGCGCCCTGCCGATCAGCCAGTGGGCCACTGTTGTTTTCGTGCCCGACGCCAGCACCGACAGCCTGATGACCAATACGTTCCTGGTCAGCGCCATCGGCATGGGGGTTGCCCTGCTGTTGCTGGCGGGCGTTCTCGGGCTGGCGCGCCGCGCGATCGACACTGATTCACGCAAGTACGAATGGGGCATACCCGCCGCCCTGAACGGCCATGGACTGATGCTCTTCACATCAATCCTGGTCGGCAGTGTTTACCTGGTGTACTGGCTGGTGGAAGTGGTGGGCAATCAACTGGGGCTGGACGGTCATTCCACTTTGTCCGTTTTCAGTATCGTCATCGCGATGCTCGTCGTCCTGTCATGGGGCTATGCTGTTTTCCGGCGCCTCCAGTCCAACGACCGCCAGACCGCTGACCTCAGGAAGCGCGCGCCGCGGGGCATCACCGCCCTGCTGGTTGTTTACGTGGTCACCGGCCTTGGCATGACCGTGTACCTGCACCATGTCGGCAACAAGCCGGACAGGGGACTGTCCTGGTACTACCGGAACCTGGCCGTCGCCCGGCTGAACCGGGAAAAAGCGGAATTACACGAGATCGCGCTGACGCGGTATCCGAACACGATCAAGGCGCACGCCGGTGACCCACTACGATTCGTGCCGATCAGCGATCGCTGGTACAGCTGCCTGGACCGTCCCGACTACTGGTCCGGCAGGGGCGCATTCACCGAAACCCGCCGCAAGGAACCCGACGTGATGCCCGAAGACCTGGGGACGTTCAGCCAGTACACGGCCAGTACCGACCCGCTTTCCTGGGTGCGCCGGTACCTGTTGACGGGAACGCCGGACCCGATGAGTCCAGTGGTCTGTCCGCCTGTCCCGCCTGGCGAACTCGAACGCACAGCGGTTGCCGGAAATGAATCCCGCCCGGCGATCGTTCGCTTCCTGGTGGTGATCCTGGGCGCATTCGCGCTGTTGTGTGCCGGCTGGTACCTGTTCTACCGGCGGGTGCTGGGCGCACGGCTGTTCGGTGCCGTGGGGCTGACCGAGCACCTCCGGCACATTGTCGAACAGAACGTCCCGGAACGGGCCTACGCGCCCCGCCAGGGCCTGGTGCTGGACCTGCATTGCCAGCGACACGCCGGCGAGGACTTCGTGGCGCTCCTGAACCGTTGCGCCAACAATATCGACCGGGAATCCCTGCCGGACGCCACCTGTCGCGGCATGCAGCTGATACTGGATGCCTGCCCCTGGCTGCCCCGGGAAGCGGCAGACACCGACCCATTCCCCGGTGCGCGCATCGGCTTCGAACTGTTGAAACGCGAGATCCGTTCCGATGACGGAACCACATCCGAGCGGGAACTCGTGGCCATCCACCTTTCCGACCTGGATGTCTGCCTGTCCCAATCCAGCGTTCGACAGTCCCTGTTGCGCCTGCTGCGCCAGCTGAAGGTGCTTTACCTGGGCGGGCAACTGTCAGAAGTGACGCTGCACCTCGGATTCCACAGTTACGAGTCACTGTTGCTGAAAGCCCACAACACCGACTCCGAGCGGGAGCCGATGAGCGAGACGGAATTTGCGGACTGGGCCGAAACACTCATGGATTTCCGCGTGGACCTGCCAGGTGAGCTGGTCAGGCAGTGCGACGAGGACTTTGTGCGATTTGAGTGCCGGGGCAGCGGCTTGTTGCGCCGGCTGGAGAGCGAACTGCTGGACGAGATCGCCGAGGCCAGGGAAACGGCAGAAGTCGCGGAACAGGGCGGGGCCGATATCACCTGGCGCCGCAAACGTCGCTGGTTGCACCTGGACGACGTGGACAAGTCCGGGCGGGAGTGGGCGACGGTCAATTGCATCCTGCTCAAGGCCGGCGCCCTGTTCCGGCACAAATGGGAAACCTGCTCGAGCGCGGAGAAACTGGCCCTCTATTACCTGGCGCGCAGGAAGCGCCTGAATTCGGCCAATGCCCAGCTGCTGGAACAGATGTCACTGCAGGGCCTGATCCGTGTCGACCACGGTGGTGTCCGGATCGTCAACAACACGCTGGCATACTTCGCCCGTCACGCCGAGGACGCCACCACCCTCAAGGACCTGGTGGAGGCGGGCGAGGAAGGCACCTGGCAGGAATTCCGCGTGCCGGTCACGCTGGTCATCCTGGCGCTGCTGGGCGGCGTGGCGTTCACCTCTGGCAGTTCCATGTACATGATTATCGCGTCGCTGCTCGGCCTGCTGGGCACCATCGGCAGCCTGACCAGCAGCGCGCGCATGATCAAGGAAAACCTGCGCTGACACGTGCACCTGAAAGGAGAATGAACCATGGCTGGTAAACCGATTGTCATCATCCACGGCTGGAGTGACGATTCCGAATCATTCGAGCGACTGGCCGGTGAGCTCGGCAAGGAAACCGGGCAGGTCCCGGAACAGATCTGGCTGGGCGACTACATTTCCCTGGACGACAATGTCCGCATCCAGGACATTGCCTGCGCGCTCCACAAAGCCTGGACGGACCGGGACCTTCCGACGTCCAGGAACGCCGTGGATGTCATCGTCCATTCAACGGGTGGGCTTGTGATCCGCGAGTGGATGAGCAAGTTCTACCAGGGCGAGGACCAGGTGCCGCCCGTGCAGAACCTGGTGATGCTGGCGCCCGCCAATTTCGGCTCACCGCTCGCCCACAAGGGCAGGTCGATCATCGGGCGCGTGGTCAAGGGCCACAACGCCGACAAGCGGTTCCAGACCGGCGCCGAGATCCTCAAAGCGCTGGAGATGGCGAGCCCGTTCAGCTGGCACCTGGCGCAGCGCGACCGGTTCAGCTCGAACCACTTCGCGGCCAACAATGTCCGTTGCACGGTCATCGTTGGCAACACCGGCTACTCGGGCATCAAGGGGTTCGCCAACGACGACGGCTCCGACGGCACGGTTTACGTGTCGACGGCCAACATGAACTGCGCCACGATGGAGATTCGCGTGACCCGGACCGAGAACGGCGAGTTCAGTGTCACGCCGCCCCGGACCTCCACGGGCCGGACGGCATTCCTGGTCCTCGATCATGTCAATCACAGCGAGATCACGTGCAAGGAACGGATGGAGCGGCGGATCCTCGACCCCATCCTCAAGGGCCTGACCGTTTCGAGGGACGACTTTCCTTCATGGTGTGATGAGTGTGAAAACGAAACCCGGAAGGTGACCGAAAAATACGCGACCACGTGGAGCGCCGAGAAACACGCCTTCCAGAACACCGTTTTTATTGTCACCGATGACCAGGGCAATTTCGTCAACGACTACGCCATCGAGTTCTACGGGACTTTTGACGATGACAAGGACAAGTGGGCGGAAGTCTTCAACAAGAAAATCTCGAAGAAGATCCACCCCTACGGCGACTGCCCGGCCTACCGGAGCTTCATGATTGATGTCTCAAAGCTTCGCAGCGAGATCGACCGGGTGGACGAGCAACTCCGCATCAGCCTGACGGCCGTGCCTGACCTGCGGGATGATGACAACGTGGTCGGCTACCGGACATCCGGAATCGACGACATCGGCCAGGTGATTCTCAGCCAGCAGGAAACGCTGGCGTACTTCCAGCCCCACCGCACGCTGTACGTCAATATCGAGCTGCCGCGCTACCAGAAAGACGAGGTGTTCCAGCTCGAGAACCTGGCGGACGCGACCGACTGAGACGCCACGGCAACTCGCCGGTCACCCGCCGGCCGGGAACGCAACGCGCCAGGCTTCCGTCTCGCGACGGGCCACGTCTTCGTTGTAGAGCGTGAAATTGAGCCCGAAAAGCGTACCGAAATAGGCCCTGCCCAGGTAGAAGCCCGGCCTGATCATGCGGATCTCATCGCGAATCATCAGCCCGTCCTGGCCGGCGAACCGGTCAATCCTGTCGATGTAGCCCTCGATCGTGGCGGTTTCGGCGTAGTCAATGATCACCGAAGGCCGGCGCGGGTCCAGCTGGCTGTCGCCGATGTAGAGTTTTGCCGGGAACAGCAGCGCCACGCGCTCGCCGAACACCTCGCCCGTTCTCATCTCCTCGTCGCGGACGCCGAACAGCGTACCGACGACCCGCTCTCGGTCGATGACATTGCGCAGCTCGCCAGCGTCACGGTAGAACACCTTGCCCTGCCACAGCATCTCGCCGACCTTTGTCACGAGGTCCAGTTTCAGGTCGGCGACGGACTCGCGGAACCCGCCCAGCGCCTCCCCAAGGCTGCGGAAATTGCCGCCCTCGGCGAAAAAGAAACTGCCGCGATAGGGCCCGTCCGGGATCGGCCCGGACTGCAGCCGCGCATAGACCTGGTCCAGCTGGTGCTGGTCCAGGGCCTCGATATTGTCAGGGTCGAGACGCACGAGGTCGTCGGCACTTAACGGGTACCGGCGCTCAAGCTCATCAAAGTCCAGGGCCGCCTCGCCGGTTGGCCCGAAGGGGATCGATGGGGCCGGCGCCGTTTCCCGACGGCTCCACCAGATCCATGCCACGATGGCCACCACCAGCAACAACACGATCCAGAATGTCATCACGCGCCTCCTTGTTTGTCACGCCGCTTGAGGTATTCCACGAGGGCTTCCTTCTCGGTATCCGCCAGGGTGGTCCCCCAGAGGTGTCCCGAGTTGTCGTTACCCGCCTCCCGGGTGTCGTGAAGCCAGCCTTTTCCATCCGGGACGCAACCACCGGCGACCGGAATATCGGCGCAGTGCGCCGGTCGTTCGTGCACCGGGTTGCCCTCGGCATCACATTGCAGTGATACAAAGCCCAGGAATTGGGCGTCGAGCACGTCATAGCCGCGGTAGAAAGTTCGCGGCCGGCACTCGGGCGGTTCCAGCAGTGCCCTGACCGTGGGGACCGAGCCGTTGTGGAGGTAGGGGCCGCGCAGCCACAGCCCATCCATCTGCAGGGCCACGTAGCCGTCGTACGGCTTGCTCATTGGGGTGCGCTCCATGCCCAGCTCTTCGACCACCACCTCATTGGCCTTGTCGGCGGCCTCCTGGGTCCAGGATTCCGCCCGCATCGGGTCTGTGCCAATCTCGTCCATGGGGATCACGGTACCCATGCGGTTGTCACGGCCGCTTTCGTGGCAGCCGGCGCAATGCTGCTCAAACAGTTCGCTGCCCAGGGTGGCAAGCCCCTCGTCGTAATCGAGCGGGTACTCAGGCGCCGGCGTGTTCAGGATCCACTCTTCGATCTCGGCCACGCGCTGCCGGAAAAACGGCGTGACCGGGTCCGGTGACGGCAGGCCGACGTCCTGCGGCGGTTGCAGGCCGAGCGCCGAATCGATGATCACCGAGCGGTACGACGTGGTATCGCCGGCCAGGTTCATCAGCATCAGGCGGTCCAGCGGCGTATCCAGCTTGCTGAAATCGGCCGTCAGGCTGTGGTCGTCTTCCGGCCACACGCGACCTTCCTGTACCCGCGTCTTGAGATTCCATAGCGATGGGAAATCGGTGTGATCGACGGTGCCGTCGTCCGGCATGCCCAGCAGAATGAACTTGGTCAGGTTCATCGGCGCATCCCGCCCCGGGCCCCATCGCGGCCGGTCGTGGGTCCATTCCCAGGACTCGCCCTGCTGCTGCAGGATCTTGCGCACCATGGGAATCAGCAGGTACTTGTACATCATCCGCTCGGTGAAGCTCAGGCGGTAGGCCAGGTCGATCTCGGCGAGGATGTTGTCGGCGTTGAAGCGCTCATCATTGGCGCAGCGCGACAGGAACTCCAGCAGGCCCTGGATATCGGCGGTATGGCTGCCCCCGCCGGCCACGATGGTCGGCGTATCATCCTCGCTGATCCGGTACTGGGCCGCATGGCACATGGCGCAGTTGAAACCCACGCGCTCGAAGCCCACGGTCTTCTTCGAAAAACCGACCGGCAGCTCGCGGCCTTCCTCCCAGGGCACGCCGAACGCGGCATAGCCACCCGGCCCGGGGACGTACTCACCAAAAATGCGCGGCAGCACCACGATCAGCCAGTAAGGCAGGCCGGCGGAGGCCTCGCCGCCAATCGAGCCGTACATGAAGTTCATCTCCGGGTCGCCGGTAATCCATTCCGGCTGCGGCACCTGCCGGAAGAAGTTGTACCAGGCGAACCAGGCGACCGGCACCGCCAGCAGCACCAGGAACAGGGCGAGCACGATCAGCTTTTGCTTCCACCTGGATTGAAGTGCCATGCCGTGTCCTCCCGTCAGAATGTTTTCAGGTACTCGATCAGTGCCTGCTTGTCGGCCGGGGGCAACTCGGTCCCGTACTCCGCGCCCTCGTGACCGTGGTTGCCGTTGCCCGGCTGCGTGGTATCAAAACGCCAGCCGGCTCCATCCGGCACCTGGCCAGGCTGGGTGACGAACCCCACGCGTTCAAAGTCATAGACGTCATACCCGGTATAGAACACGGTCGGCCGGCGTTCGGCCGGTTCCAGCAGGGCCGCCAGGTCGGGTACGGAGCCGTTGTGCAGGTACGGGGCCCGCAGCCAGATGCCGTCCAGCGGCTGGTTGGCGTAGCCATTCGTCTTGCGGAAATGGCTGAACCGGGCCGGGTAACACTCGTCGAGAAACTCCACCCGTAACGCTTCGAATTCCGCCTCCGGCACATCGGGGTCACAGATGGCCTCGCTGTACTGGCGGCAGTATTCCTCGCCCGCCTCGGGGAAACCGGCGTACAGGGTGTTCTGGTTCACCGCCAGCAGCGGCGTGTACGAGTCGAGGCGCCCGCGGTCCGTGCCGATGGCGTCGATCGGCTCCACCTCGCCGACGCGGCTGCCGCCGCCCGGTTCCCGGAACGGCGGATGGCCGTTGCCATGGCATTCCCAGCAATACTGGCGGTAAATCGGCTCGCCCCGCGCCGCCAGGTCCGGGTCGATACGTTGCGGCGGAAAGGCCGGCGGCTGCGCCTGGTCCCAGAGCCAGTTGGCCACGCGGATCAGTTTCGGCTTGTCCAGGGTCGCCGGTGTTGCGCCGGTACCGAACGCGGCGCTCAGGTTGCGCTCGTCGGTGGAGCACTGGTTGCCGTCCCAGTGCAGGTTCATGCCGCGGCGGGCTTTCTGGTTCCAGACCGATGGGAAATCGACGTTTCCGTACATTTCATCCGGATCCACCTGTTCGCTGTACATGTTGAAACCAAGCAGCGCCTTGGGGGAATTGAACGTGTCCACCCGACCCGGTCCCGCCGTGGAGAAATCGATGAAATCGAGGCGGCCCATGAAGGACAGCAACTGGTCACGCATGGTCATGACGCCCACCCAGCGCATGATCGCCCGGTCGACCGGGCCCAGCGGCGCGGGCCAGTCGCGATCGCGCACTTCATCCGGCTGTGTTTCCAGCCACGCCTCGCGGTCTTTGCGAAGCTGCGCGATCACGGCCATCACTTCGCGGTCCCTGAACTTTCGCGACTTGGCCGCGTCGCCCAGGAACGTGGCGAAAGCGCCCAGGTCGACCGTATTTGCGGGCATGCCGGGCACCAACTGCCGCTCGCCACCGGGTTCGTCACGAACCGATCCCGTATGACAGAACGCACAGTTCAGGTAGACGCGGTCGATGCCCTGCACGCGCCGCAGCGAAGTGCCGATCGGCAGGTCGAAAACCGGGTTCCGGCCGTCCTCGTAAAGCAAGCCGAAGGCCTGGAAGCCCTGCCCCGCCTTGCCATCCGGCAACAGTTCGGGGGCGACTTCCGGCAATGCAATCCAGAGCCAGTACGGAATGCCGAAGCCAAACTGCAGCTTCCAACCGCGCTCGCCCCCGGTGGAGCCGTACTTGAAGTGCGCGATGTCCGATTCGTACACCACCGGTTCATCGTCGTAAATTCGCCAAACGGCGTAACCGCCGCCCACCACGATGACGGCGACGACCAGGGCCAGGGTCGCCAGGGCGACCTTCACCAGCAGCGGGCTGGCCCGGTACGGGTCGGACTTACGGCCGGCCATTGCCCTCACCCCGCGGGCCGTCGGTCAGCGGAAAATTCGTATCGGCCGACGGTTCTGAATAGCGCACGCTGTTGGCGTCGTGACGAAACGCGGCCAGCGTGTCATACAGTTCCCGGCGAACGCGGTTGATACCGCCCAGCGGCCGGTGTTCCGGCAGGCTGCGCCAGGGATTGAAGGCCAGGCTCTCGCAGAACGCCATCTGGTCGGGCGACTCGAAAGACTGCGGCGGAATCTCGATTTTCGCCACCGCCCTGAACGGCGATTCCGACTCATCCCATTCCACCGCGGCGTCCTCGATGGGCATGGCCTCCGCGTCGACCTGGAACTGCACCATGAAGTCAAAACACGCGCCCCCGGTGCTCAACTGCTCGCGCATGGCATCGCGCAGGTAGCCATCGGTGAGTGGGTCCGGCAGCGCCGGCACGGGCTCGCCGGCGCAGGGCCGCGCCGAATACTTCACGGCCCGGCCTTCGCCGAAAAGATACGGCGTCGTGCTCCAGTACGGGATCGCCAGGTGGCTGGGGTGATGCTGCCGCCCCGCACGGACGATCATGAGTTCGCGGAGATGCGGATCCAGCGGGTTGAGGAAGAACCAGGCCGGGTTCGAGTCCAGGCTGGTTTCCACGAAGTCACGGAAATCTTCGGGCGTACCCACGAAAAGCGCCGGGTGGCTGTTCAGCAGGAAGTCGTGCGTGTCGCCCTCGCCCAGTAACTTTTTGCCCTGGACGTCCATCAGCTTGATGGACATGCCGCGGAAATCCTTCTCCGTGTCCGGGTCCCGGCTCGCGCTGGCGAACCGGATCCAGGCCGGCCAGGTGGCGGGTTCGGCAAACAGCCCCACCCGCAGGTCGTCCGGTAGCCCGGCCGGAACGGTGAAGCGGGCGGCGACGCAGCCCGCGTGACGGGGCTGGTTGAATCGCGTCATGGGTGGCGACGTGGCGCCGTCATCGTGCGCCGCCTCGCGCGCGGCGCGCGTCGCGGCCTTGGTCAGCCCGATCAGTTCGCGGGTCACTTCCGCCTCGTCGGGGGCCCACCGTTCCTCGGCGATGCCCGGCACCGGCTCATCGCCGCCACAGGCCGCCAGCGCCAACACCAGCGTCAACACAAGCGCCGGCGCCGGCGCAGCAGCCAGCCGCCCTGACAGGCGCCTATTCGTCGCTGAAGGCGTCATCGTCCTCGGCGCCCGGGCGTGGCTCCCACGCCAGCGAGTAGTATTCGCCGCGGTCCCGCGCCCATGGGTCGAATACGTTGATGACCGGGCTGAGCTCATCCCGCAATTCAGGCAGGGTCCGCAACAGCACGCGCTTCATCGGCGACACCACCTGCGCGTGGCCGTTGGGTTCGCCACGCTCCATGACCTTGCCGTCCGGGCCATTGTTGTTGACCCAGTCGAGGCCGTAATGACCGTAAAACTCCGGCCGGAAGCTGGACGTAAAGAAGCGGTCACTGAACAGCCGGCGGGACGCATTCAGGATGAAGACGACGAACTGCGTCTCGGAAATTGCGAAACCGTGGGGCCTCGGACCCTCGGCCAGCCAGCCGACCACGGTGTCGACATCCTCGATGTTGTCCACCAGCGTGCCGTCCGGGTGCCCCAGGCAGTCATTGATGGGCGAGCCATCCGCGTTCACCTGGGCCGTCGTGATGACTTTTGACGCATCGCAGACATGCTGTCCGTAGACCTCGCGCATGGCGACCACGTACTGCTCCTGGCGCTGACGCTCGGGATGGTCTTCGGGCAGGCGGGTGTCGACAAAGTCGTCGAAACTGACCAGGTGGCGAAGGCCGTACTGGCGCCGGAACTCGTTGAATCGCGGCAGTCCGCGTTCGCGGTCACGAATCAGATCCAGTGCCGCCACGTCGATCATGCCGGTCTCGGTCTGCAGGCGCTCCATCGCCAGGTTCTGCAGGAACCGGGGGTGATTACCCAGTGTCAGCAGGCCCAGGCGCTGCCGCCCCATGGTCAGCGCCGTATTGGCCAGGCCCATGTCGTCCATCACGCCCGTGGCCCGGCCCCGGAATGAATCGATGACAGGCACGTGGTCGACAACACGGTTGGGATCGCCCTCCAGGTTACGCACTTCCAGCATATCGGGCAGCAGGGGGTGCAGCCGGTAGACGGTGATGAATTCCTCCGGGAAGTTGAACGGCGAACCGAAGTGGTTCACGCCGCCGTTGAGATCCGCCGGGTCGGCCAGGTCCCAGTTCTCCTTGTCCGCACCCAGGCCGACAATACCCGGGCCGGATGCAAATACCGAGTACCATTTATTGGCGGTTTCGCCGTCAGACTCGGCGAACCGGTCAATGACGCGCGCCAGCGCCCGGCGGACCAGGTCGTAGTCCTCGTCCGGACCCAGCAGGCCGTTCCAGTTGGCATTCATCGCCCGGTAAAGCGGCTCGTTGTAAAGCAGCTGCGTGGTCCACTCGATGGTATGGATTTTCGCGATCTCGGCCGACACGACCAGCCGCGCAACCTCGAACAACTCGTCGTCGGTCACGTCCGCGTAGCGGATCACCTGGCCCGGGCGGTCCGGGTCGCGCAGGCCCGAGTCCGCCTGCGGGGTGCGGGCCGCCACGCCACGGAACCCGTCGACGAAGGCGTTATGCTCCCGGGCGAAAACGTTGTGGTAGAACGACATGCCGATCGACCAGTTGTCGGCAAAACCGGTGGCCGCCTGCCCCGCCCAGGCCGGGTTCATCGGGTCGGATGCGGACAGTATCGGCAGGTAGCCCTGCCGGTCCCCGGCGCCCCGCGATGAGCCACGCGCCGTCATCAGCAGCCGGGCCGGGTCGGACGGGTCGCGTTTCACCCGGCGCCGGGACTGCTCGTCATAGCCATAAATCTGTGAGGCATCCCACCAGGCGGTGTTGGTGTTGGCAAAGGTCTTCGGCGCGCGATCCAGATGCGCCTCGCCTTCATGCGTAAACGTGCCGGGCGCACTGTCATCCGCCACGATCGCGCGATCGATCGCGTCGCCCGGACGGCAGCCCAGCGCTTCCGCTTCCGGCGAATCGCACCCGACGGGCTTAAACCCGCCCTGGTTACGGCCTTCTTCAAGATGGGAGAACCAGTCGTGGGTCATGAACTGGATCCAGAACGCCGCCAGGACGTTGAAAAACGGCGCCTTGATGTAGTCGCAGTTTCCGCCTTCCCCGTTGCCCGGGCCGTAGCCGTCACCGCAGGCCTCGGGGTCGGACTGCTCGCGCGTGAGCAGGCGGCGGCTGACCAGCTGCGGATCGGGCTTGAGCAGTCCAAGCCGGTCGCCGTGCCGGTTCCGCACCAGCTCGTTCCGCCCCAGGTCGGGAAAACTGGTTTCAAACTGCACGTTGCGGGCGAAGACCGTACCGGTCGACCCCATCCACGGATTGAGCACGTCGTTGCAGATGCCCGTGACTGTGCGATGGCGCACCAACTGGCCGTCGCAGACCTGGATGCCGGTCCCGCCCACATCTTCGAAGTGAGGGTGGTCGAAGGGCAACCGCATATCGTCCCAGACCTTGATGACGTTGCCCGGCGTGCCATGCCGGCCCTTCACATACTCACGGTAGGTGTAATTGTCGAACAGGTTGAACTCGATCAGCTCGATGCGCTGGTATTCCAGGTCCAGCAACGCGCCGTCAATGCCCCGCCCCGTGGGGCTGACATGTTTCGCACCGGTCTTGTCCGGCCCCAGCGACGTGGCGTCACCGGTGCCCCAGTAGTTGGCCCAGTCCACCCAGGGCGTGGACCGGAACTCGGCAGCATGATCGCCGCCACGACACAACGCCGTGTCTTCCTGCACCTTGCCAAGGAATCGGTGTGCGCGGTCTTCGCTGACCTCCAGCAAGCCCTCCTGGGCCATTCTCACGCACGCTTTCGTGGAGCGCTCGTACTCGTCATCATCACACCCGGCCAGCGACACCAGCAGTACAGTCGGGACGAGGCCGGTAACGAACAGCTTCAAACTTTTCATCGTTCGGGGTCCTGGGTTTCCATTCAGTGCAACAACGACCCGTCATCAAGGCGCAACCGGCCTCGAGGGATCGCTTACATCAGGCGAAGGGTGGCTGAAACCTCCTTGTCGCGCGAAACGCACTTGTCATTCGGATCGATTGGCGCCAATTGGCAACTCCATTGCCAGACAAACACTATTTACCGTGCATGAATTGAGTATAGGAAACCCATCGCAGATTGCTACATGGGCCGAAATTGAGTGAACTGGGACCAAAACGAAAAGGGGTCGGAGTAAGGGGTCAGAGTGCTTACTCTGACCCCTTACTCCGACCCCTTACTCCGACCCCGACATTTCGGGGCCGGCAGGCCTGGTTCTTGCGTTATCCGCCCTGGCTTTCGACCCAGTGCTGCACGCGCCGTTCCAGCAGCGGCATCGGCAGTGCGCCGCCGCCCAGCACGGTGTCGTGGAAGCCGCGGATGTCGAAGTCTTCGCCCAGGGCTTCCTCGGCCATGGCCCGCAGTTCCTGGATCTTCAGCATGCCGATCTTGTAGGAAACTGCCTGGCCCGGGAAGGTCAGGTAGCGACGCACTTCCGAGCGTACGGCGCCTTCCGGGATCGCCGAGTTGTCAAAGAAGAACTGCACCGCCTGTTCCTGGCTCCAGCCCTTGGCGTGCATGCCGGTGTCGACCACCAGCCGGATGGCCCGCCACATTTCCGCCGTCAGGCGGCCGAAGTCCATGTACGGGTCCTGGAACTGGCCCATTTCCTTGGCCAGTGCCTCGGAATACAGGCCCCAGCCTTCCGAGTAAACCGAAAAACCCGCCTGGGTTCGGAATTGCGGGACGCCTTCCAGTTCCTGGGCAATGGAGATCTGCATGTGATGGCCCGGCGAGGCCTCGTGGTAAGCCACGGTTTCCATGTCGGTCTTCGAATACGCGCTCATGTCCGACATGTGGACGTAATAGACGCCGGGGCGGCTGCCGTCCGGCGTGCCGGGCATGTAATGCTGGGCGCCGCCGTCCACTTCACGGAACGCCTCCACCCGCTTCACTTCCAGGCCCGCTTTCGGCAAACGACCAAACCACTGCGGCAGCTTCTGCTCAATCTCGGCCAGGTAGGTGCGGGTGTCATCGAGATAACCCTGCCGCCCTTCATCGGTATTGGGGTAGTAGAACCGCGGGTCGGTTCGGATGAATTCAAAGAACGCGGCCAGGTCGCCCTCGAACCCGACCTGCTCGCGGATGGCCTCCATCTCACCCTTGATCCGGGCCACTTCGCCCAGGCCCAGCTCGTGGACCTCGTCCGCGGTCATGTCCAGGGTGGTGTAAACCGCGAGCTGGTGATTGTAGTAGGCCTCGCCATCGGGGAGCGCGGACACGCCCTGCGCCTCGGCGTCGGCGTTGTCGATCTCCGCCTGCAGCCATTCAATGTAGGCGGTGTAAGCCGGGCCGAATGCTTCGTCCATCGCATTCTCCACCTCCAGCACCAGGGCGTCGGCAGTCGCCTGGTCAATCTCGCCGGCCGTCACCAGGCCGTCGATCTTGCGCCGCGCATCGGCAAACACCGGGGAATCTTCCTCGCCAGTGAACGGTCCACCATCAACGACATTCGACGCTCGTTTCAGGGCCACCTCGAAGGCAAACCGCGGCGGGCGAATGCCCATTTCCGCCGACGCCTTGCCCTGGTCCAGCACCTGTCCCAGGGCACGGCCGCTTTCCCGGAGCCGCGCGATGTAGGCGCGCATGTCCGCCTCGGTATCGACCTTGTGGAAATTGATCATGAACGTCGGCAGCTGGTCCTCGGGCCCACCCAGCTCGCCGAACAGGTAGTCGTGGTAAATGAACTCGAGCGCCCGCTGCGCGGCCTCGGCCTGGAAGACCCACAGGTCCCAGGACTCCTGGGCCAGCGGGGTGAGCGCATCGTAGTCGAAGTCGGCCTTCATTTCCTCGACGGTGCCCATCAGCCAGGCCGCGTCGTCACGGGCCGCTTCCACGCCGAATTCATCAAATTCGTCATAGCGATCCTTGCGCCCCAGGAAAGTGAGCTGGACCGGGCTGCGCTGCAGTTGTTCCTCGTACTTCTCGTCGAACCAGGCGTTCAGGCGCTCGGTTTCAGACAGGTTGGAGGTTTCGTTCTGCGCCGTATCAGGCACGGTGGATTCAGGACCGGATTGCGACGTATTGCTCTCGGTGGATGTCGCCGGCGTGCCGCCGGATTCCTGTTGGCAGGCCGAGACGGCAAGGACAACGAAGCTGCTCACCAGCAGCGTACGAATGAAGGACTGAAACATGGCAAGACCTGAAAAGTGTTTGGAGTGGCCGCATCGTGCCATGAATTGGGGTTCGCGTCGAAGACGGGTTGCCGGCCGGATGGCGTTTAATACTTCGGAAATGAAAAAACCCGGCGTTCTGGCTGAACGCCGGGCCTTCAACAGACCAGCAAGTTGGCCTGTGCGCGCGATTATTCGCCGATCACGGCCTTCACGGCGTCCTTGATCGCGTCGTTGGTCGCGTTGGCGTAGAAGTACTCCTTGAAGTTCTCGCCGCCGATGGCGCCTTTCAGCAGGTCCTGGTCGAGTTCCTTCAGGATGCTCACCATGTCTCTATGCGTGACTTCGCGGACTTCGTTCAGGATCACGCGGTTCTTCGCCATGATGGCCGCGCGCTCTTTCGGGTAGCCCTGGCCCATTTCCTGGCCGAAGAGCTGGCCGAAGATGTATTCCAGGTTCAGCTCGGCGGCCCAGCCGAAGCCCTTGGCGTAAGGGATGGACAGCGCGTTACCGGCGTTGATCTGGGCGAACGTGAAGGCATCCACCGGGTCCTGGGCATGGCCGCAGATGACGCCCGGGAATGAGTTCAGCGCCAGCATGGAGCCCATGCCGGTGCCACAGCCGGTCACCACGAAATCGGCCGCGCCGGAATTCAGCAGGATCGCCGCCAGGATGCCGTTCTGGACGTAGGTCAGCTGGGCGTCGTCCTCGGCGGTGTACATGCCGTAATTAAAGACCTCGTGGCCCATCGGCTCCGTGACTTTACGCAGCGCCGTGTCGACGATGCAGTTCTTGGCCGCCTGGCTGTTTTCATTGATCAAAGCAATTTTCATTGTCGCTTCCTCTCCTGGATTCGGATTCAGTTCGAAAAATGTTACCGGTGTCACTTACCCATAATTATTGGGGTCGGGATGCCAGACTACAAGGGTAGCAAGCTGAACGGCTCAATTCAGATCGGCCGAATGTGCCGTGGACACAAGCGTAATCGCGCCCAGGTAAACGCCGAGCAATCGCTCATCCGCGTTCATCCCGAGCTGCGCTGGACTCGTGGCATCCGGAAAGCGGAAATCCAGTTCCAGGTGCAGGTCTTCCCGCCACGCCGCGTCCAGCGCGATGCTGAGTGCTTCCTCCTGCTCCAGCACCCATTCGCCTGCCGGCGTTCCGTCAACGTCCAGCTGAACACGCTGCGTGGCCAGGGCGCCGTGGCCCAGGAATGGCCTGAGCAGAAGTTCGAGTTGCAACGGGCCCTTCATGTTTCGGGTTTCCGGGTGGAGTCGCAGCGCCAGGGTCGCCCGGGAGCGTATCGAAACCACGTCTTTCGCCCCGGAACTCCAGCCCCGCGCGCGCCAGTCGCAGCCTGCGGGATGCTCGTTATTCAAGGGAATACTCTCGCCCAGGCGCAGCCCACCCGGCTGGCCGATTTCAAACGCCATCAGGCGAACGCCGAGCTGGCGAAAATCGTTGCTGATCCCAAACTCGGCGGGCGCCGCGGCATCCGGCAGGTCCAGGGTGAGGTCGAGAAGTCCGCCGCTGACCGGCCCCGTGACGCCCGTTGGTAAGGTCGCGGTGTAGCAGCCGCGCGTGTCCACGTCCCAGTGAGCCAGGGCATTCCCCGCCAGCTTGAGGACCAGCGACTGGCGCTCGAGCCGACCTTTCGCCAGGAACGGATGGAGCCAGAGGCGGAGCTCTGCAGGTTCACTCCTGGACGCCCCGGTGGCTGCCGCAACCGGCACCCGCAGCCTGGCCTGTCGCGCATTGGTCCAGGCGCCGCCAGAGCGATTGCCGGCCCAGCCGCTCACCAGCCAGGCATCCGTGTCGAGATTGTCGAATCCCACGCGTTCACCCGGGTGATAAACCGAGCTCCCGGCAGACGTACCGGGGGGATTCAGCACTTCTCCCGTGGCGATCCAGCGGCCCGCGTCCCAGGCATGACCGCGAAGCTCGTAGGCCGTCATCGGGGGCAGGTAGTCGCCACTCCAGCCCTGGTGGCGATAGAAATAATACGGCCTGGGGGCTGCGCTGGCGGCCTGGTCATCACCACCGCGTGCCTCCAGGGGCAATTCACCCTCCACTGCGCCCTGGAGAATTTCGGCGACATCTCCAATGGACACCGGCCGGTCGGACACCGACATCGGGCCCACGGCGCCACTGGGCTTGACCAGCACCAGCGGCAGGGCCGAGGCATGATGCTGTACGGGAATGTTGTCCAATCCAGGATCACGACTTTCCGCGGGTACCACGCCGGCCGTCCGCACACCGGCATCGTAATCGCCACCACCATGGTCGGCGACGACCACCAAAGTGCTGTTTTCATAGACGCCGAGCGCCTTGAGACGCTCGACGAGTCGAACAACGATGGATACCGCGGTCGCTGACTGTCCGACGTACCCGGCCCGACCCGGGGGCCAGCGCGCTACGTCCAGGTCCTCGCGCAGCACGAAAGGCTCATGGGGAATCATGAGGTGATAGAACTTGAACGCCGGCTGCTTCCAGTGAACCCGGGCAAGCCGCTCTATCCCAAGCGCGAAACGGGCATCCGCGTTGCGATGGACGACGCCGGCTGCAGCATCCGCGCCGGTCACCGACCGGGCCATGCCCTGCCACCAGGGCGACAGCCGCCATTCCATGTCATTGAGCCAGAAGCGCTTCAGGAAATGGGGCGAGACCCGGAACAGGGACAGGTCGGCGAGACGCCCCGCTTCCCCGGCAACCTGGACCGAATCACCATTGGGCTCGACATTGCTGGCCACCCTTTCGGAGTGATGGACCACCCGGGGAACCCGGGGCAGGAGATCGACCCGCCAGCCATCCGCCACCATGGGAACCGTCAACGAATGCGCCTCGAAAGACTCCGCTACGAAATCACCGATGGGCTGCGTATTGTCGTACCACTGCCCGGTGAGCATCAACGGAATGGACGGGTAAGTCTTTGAAAACCCTGCGGCCGCATTGCGATAAAAGGTAAAACCGTCCAGGGCGTCTATGAATTCGGGCCGCTGTTCAATGACTTCCTGGAACACGTCAGACTGGAACGCATCCAGGACCAGCAGGATCACGTTCCGGTCGCTGGAAAAATCGAACTGGTGGTCCTCGTCCAGGGTGTAGCGATGAAATGCCGGGGGTGGGGCAAGCCGAACAAGGGCACTGACCATGGTGGCGAGATGAATCACCACCAGCGCGCCCGCCAGCAGGCCAAGATGCGGTCGCAGTCGGTTTGCAAACACCCATGCGGCGCCCAGGATCACGATCCAGGCCGTGCTGTCCAGCGCACCTTTGCGCCACTGGGCCCACCAGTCAATGGGCCGGCCGTCCATGACCCCGTAGTCCCAGACCAGCAGGTGGCCCTGGGCCCAGGACAAAGCGGCCAGCGCCAACAGCAGCGCCGCAACACGGACCTGCATTTTCCTGGAAACGGACAGCAGCGCCCAACACAGCAGGCCGGTCAGCAACGCACCTGCCGATAGCCAGGGCAAGGCACGTACCAGGCCGATGGAGAAGTTCAGGGTATTCGCGCCGTAAATGACCAGCGGAGTGGCCAGCCAGGGGCCAATGCACACGGCCACGCAAAGCAGCGCCCGTTCAGCCCGGGTCAGCGGCGCCGGTGAGGCGGCGCCTTCCATTGCCGTGCTCATAAGCGCACTACCGCACCTCGTTTGACCGCCTGACAAATGTTACATTAGTGTGACACCCCGCTGATTGCGAATGCCACCCTGCCGAATAAAATGAAAAAGTTCCTCGTCACGATGTGCGCCCTCTTGGTTTGCCCCCCGGCCCTGGCCTACCTTGACCCGGGTACCGGCAGCATGCTCCTGCAGGTCTTGCTGGGCGGCGTGGCCGCCATCGGTGTGGCGCTGAAACTCTACTGGCACCGATTCACCAGCTTTTTCCAGCGGGGCAAGTCGGCCACCGGCAATGATCCTGGAGAGTAGCGCCGGAATCCGTGTCAACCTCGCCTGAATACCGCCCCGAAGGCGGCTCTTTCCGCGATCGCAACAGCCGGGTCTATGTCGTAGACGGGCGAATCGTGCGCGGCCTCTCCCGGAAGGCCCTTGAGGCTTTCGATGCGCTCACGGCCACCGCGTTCTATCAACGCGCGGTATCCGATGGCCACGTTGTTCCCACCTGGAAAATGGCGCCCGAAGACGTGCCTTTGAATGAACACGCGCGAGGGCAATGGGAAGGGTTCCTGGAGCATGAGCGAATCCAGCCGGTGACCTATGCCTACGAGTGGACTTTCTCCATGCTCAAGGCGGCGGCTGGTCTGACCCTGGACCTGCTGGAGAGCGCGCTGGAGGAGGACTTTACGCTGAAAGATGCGACGCCCTACAACATCCAGTTCCGGCACGGACAGCCCGTATTGATCGATATCCCATCCTTCGAACACCTGCGGCCCGGCAGCCCGTGGGTCGGTTATCGCCAGTTCTGCGAGATGTTCCTGTTTCCGCTGATGCTGCACAGCTACCGGGGCCTGGATTTCCAGCCACTGCTTCGAGCGGGCATCGACGGCATCGATGTGCAGCAGGCCAGCCGCATGCTGCATGGGCGTGACCGGTTCCGGCGCGGCGTCATGAGCCATGTCTGGCTGCAGTCCAAGCTCGTCGCGCGCCATGGCGGGACAGAACGAAAAGTCGGGCAGGACCTTGAGAAGGCCGGTTTCAACAAGGCACTGATCCAGGCCAATGTCCGTCGCCTGCGAAAACTCGTCAGCCGCCTGGAAGGCAGCGACGACATCACGGAATGGGGCAACTACGCGGAAATGCACAACTACTCCGCGGAGGACCACCAGCGCAAGGAGGCATTTGTCGAAGCATGCCTGGCGAAGGCAAAGCCGGGCATGACCTGGGACGTCGGCAGCAACGACGGCCAGTTTTCACGGATCGCCGCGCGTCACAGCCAGCAGGTGCTCGCCCTCGATGTCGATCACAGTTCCCTGGAAAGGCTGTACTGCCAGGAAGACCGGCCGGACAACATCCTGCCATTGCTGCATAACGTGCTGGACCCGTCGCCAAACTGGGGCTGGCGCCTGCGGGAGCGCCGTGACCTGCCCCATCGCGCGCCGCCTGACCTGCTCCTGTGCCTGGCGGTGATTCACCACGTGGTCATCACCGGACATGTGCCCCTGGATGATTTCGTCGACTGGCTGGCGGAAATCACGCCGGCTGTCGTCATCGAGTTCGTGGACCGGAGTGATGACCGCGTGCAGGCACTGCTGCGCAACAAGGCCGACGAATACGAAGACTACGACCACGATGCGTTCCGGTTGAGCCTGCAGCGTTACTTCACGATTGAAAGCAAGCTGACCCTGGACTCGGGCAGACGGCACCTCTTTTACGCGCGTCAGCCGGACCGCTCCTGAGCAAAGACTCGCCGTGTTTTCGACGCTGATGAGCCGACCATTTGCAGCCAGAACACGGCTACCAGGGTAACGGTTCACCGTTCCAGTTCACAAACCGTCCTGACCCGCCCGGGTCACCCTGCAACACCACCTCCAGGATTCGCCAGGCGGATTGTGCCGGCGAATAAAGCTTGTTTTCGGGCACGCCGCCCTGGAATGGACGGGAAAGATTCGTGTCCGTCGTGCCAGGATGGATTGCGGTCACGCACAACCCGGGATGGGTACGACGCGCCTCGATAGCCAGTGTCTTCATAAACTGGTTGAGGGCCGCCTTCGAAGCCCGGTATCCGTACCACCCCCCCATTCGGTTATCGCCGATACTCCCGACCATCGCCGACAGCGCTGCAAAATGCGCCCGCGCATCCTTTGGCACAAAACTCATCACCGTCCTGGCCAGTAACAACGGAGCAATGCTGTTGACCTCGAACATGCGCAGAAGTGATTCACGCCGAGCCTGGGCCAACGCCTTTTCCGGCCGCAAGCCCGGCTCATGAAGGATGCCTGCCGCGTGAAGGACCAGCCCCAGCCGGGCATTGCATGTCGCAAGTGAGTCCTGCAGCGTTTCCAGGTCCTCGTCGCGGGTCAGTTCGCACCGGATATCGATCACGTCGATCGAGGCGCGGTTCGCAAGCCCTTTCAGCGCGCCTGCCAGCTCGCTGTCCCGGTGCGTGACGAACAGTCGGCGAGGCGGTGATCCACCCGGGGTGTCAAGCGCCAGCGTTTCAGCCAGGGCCAGGCCAATGCCACGACTTGCACCCACCACGAGGGCATCCGTTTCGTTCAATTGAAAGTCATTGCCAGTCATTCCGGAAGCTTAATAGGGTCACCGTGAACAACGTGTAGAACACAGTTCAGCCGTTGCTCGTCAAAGCACACTAACGTGCTTTCACGGTTCAGGGCTGCCCCAGCCAGCGGTCGGCCCAATCCAGTTGCGCCTGCACCAGCTCCCGGTCGTAGGGTGGTATGTGGCCCCAATCGCGAATCAGGTGACGCTTCTGACCCGTTGCCGAGCCGAGCATTTCGAAAAACGGCTCCTGCGACGTTATCAGGGGAAACGTAAAGTCGTCGCGACCATTGATGACCAGCACCGGCATGTCGATACGCGGGAGGTAATCCTGGAGTTGTACACCGGGAGCCTGGCCGTCGCGCAGGTAATATCCCACCGAGATCAGTATGGCCGCGCGAATACGGTCTTCCACGGCCAGCGCAAACGGGGCGCGCACGCCGCCATAGCTCAGGCCATGCAGCAGGATCGCGTCACTGTTGATGTCGTCACGCGCTTCCAGGTAATCCAGGGAGCGCCTGAGGTCGCGCACCTGGGCCACCAGCAGGTCGCGCCAGGACGCCGGGCCGGTCGCCACCCAGTCCCGACGTTCAAAGGTGCCGGCGTATACCGGGTAAATGACCGCCCGGCCACTGCGAAGGAACAGTTCAACCTGGTTCAGCCCGGCCTCGGCGCTGTCATCCAGCAGCAATGCATCGCCGCCGGGATAGTGCACCACCACCTGGTAGGGCGGCCGCTGTTGGCGGGGGAGCAACAGCTGCGCATACATGCGTTCGCCCCCGTAGGCGCTGGTGAAACTGACATACTCCCGCCGCCATTCATCATGACGGTCATCCACCCGCTCGACCCGTGCATCCAGCGGCAAGGGGTCATAGTCGAACTGTCGGCGGTACAGGGCAAACGTGGCGTCATCAACCGGCTCCGGTACCGGGTCCGACGTGAATTTGACATCCCCCAGTAACGCCGGGTCGACCGGGGAATTCTGCTTCATCAGGCGAATGCCGAAACCCGGGCGACGTGCCAGCGGATCCTGCGCGTCCGGATCGCTGAAACGATAGTTGTTGCTGACCCACGAACCGCCGTTGATATGGCGCAGTTCACCTGCCGAGTTGGCGGTCCATTCGGCAACATTACCGGCCATGTCATAGGTGCCATACGGCCCCAGCCCACCCAGTTCACCGACAGCGGTGGCGCCTCGGCCACTGAAATTGCTGCGGCCCAGGACGTCCGAAAAGTTGGCCAACGGCAGCGTCCCCAGCCCGGCCGCGCGGTACCAGTGAAACGCCGTCGGCAGTTGCTTGCCCACGAACTCGGCATACGCCGCGGCCTCGTACCAGCTGAGGCCTTCAACCGGATGATCCGCTTCGCCGTCGGGATAAATGCCCAGCGCCCAGGTGGATGGCCCGGGAACACCGCTCTGATCCACGAAGCGCTCGACCAATGATTCGAACGGCAGCGTTCGGCCATCCTCCAGGACCGGGTGTCGCCAGAGCCCGGGGTCCTCGTATCCGCCGGCCACGATAAAGGCAAGATAGTCCCGGTTGCTGACCTCGTAACGGTCCAGCCAGAACCCCGGTACTTCCCGCACGTGTTCGAGGTAATGTACGCGGCCGCCCGGCACCCGCACCATGTCCGGGGGCGCTTCGCCCGGTCGATGCAACTGGAAAGGCTCCGCCACCGGTAACACGCTGGGCGCCGCTTCCAGCGGCTGGTAGCCGTCCAGCGTCAGTCGGAAGCGCATCTGCATCAGCGGCAGGCGAACATCGGCCAGCGGCGCCTGCCCGAGTGCCACCCAGGTCGACGCATGACCCGAATAATCACTGACCTCGACGGTGGCTCCTGGTGGTTCGCTTTGCAGGCTGACGGGCAGGGTCAGGTCCAGCCACAGTTGCTCCAGTGCAGGATGACCCGGCATTCGCTCGCGGGCCTGGCGCAGCTGAACCCAGGCCGCGAACCTGTCGGTTTCCAGCAACTGCTGGATCTCGGGCAAGGCGACGTCCTGGAGCCAACGCTGCTCCTCGTGGATGCGCCACCAACCAATCGAAGCGACACCCAGCGCCAGCAGCGCAATCGCCGCGACGACAGAAACCACACGCGTCCGGGGCTTCACCGGGACGGGTCCGGACTGACCGGACGTTTGCGAACCAGCATCCATCACCTCGACGGGGCAGATAAACCGATACCCCCGGCGATGTCGGGTTTCGATGAAACGCGGTGACTGGGCACTGTCGCCCAAGACCTGGCGTAACTCGCTGACGGCCTGCGGCACGACATTCGGCGACAGCGCCCGGCGCCCCCAGACTTCGTCCAGCAACTGGTCGCCGTCAACGATATCCGGCGCGGCCTTGATAAGGACCTCCAGCAGCCGGCCAGCCTGCGGGCGCAAGGTGACTGTTCTGTCATTGATCACCACGGTACCCAACCGCGGATCGAACGCTACATCAGCAAAGCGATAAATCATGCGTGGATATATACGCGAATGAGTTCACCACGGCAACGCGCTTTCCAATCGCCGCCAGGCCCGATTTATCAACGTCTTGAAGGTTTCCTGAGGGAAATATCAGGGTTTCTGCAAGCCTTGATCCCGTCACCACGCCAGGCTGGTTCCCGCTGCTAAGGGACACGTCCACTCGCAGCGTGCCGAACGTCATTGATTGAAACCAAAGGAGGATTTTCCATGAACGTACCAAACCCGATCGCCACCCGCCTGCTGGCCGCCGCCGGCACCCTGCTGCTCACGACATCGGCCAGCTGGGCCTCGCCCGGCGACACGCCGGCCCGTGACATCAACACCCTGCGCCAGGCCACGAGCGCCTTCTTCAGCTTTGAAGTGGGCACCAGCGCCGGCTGGGACACCCCGCTCAGTGGTTGTGTCGAAAGCCCGGACGGCGGAATGGGCTACCATTATGCCAACCTGGACCTGTTGATGGATGACGGCGAACTGTCGCTGCTGCACCCGGAAGTGCTGCTGTATGCGCCCACCGAGGACGGCTCCATGGCCTTTGTCGGTGTCGAGTACATCATCCCCGGCCCGGACTGGCCTCATGCCGAACCCCCGCACTTCCTGGGTCACGACCTGCACTACAACCCGGTACAGGACATCTGGGCCCTGCACGCGTGGGTGGGTGAACATAACCCGTCCGGTGTGCTCGCGGACTTCAACCCCCGCGTCAGCTGCCAGTTCGCCGAGTAAACCAGGGGGCTGCCGAAACAATCCTTCGGCACGCAACTGGAGGCACCCTGGCTGCCAAGGGGAGCGCCGGGTGTCTCCAGTTGCCCTTTACAGATCCGGTCTGCAGCTGGAAATTCGGCTGTCCGTGGCCAACCTCTAGCCCCGCCCCTCCTCTTCCGCGTCAAGCTGCGCTTCGTAGACCACGGACATCGTGCGCGCGGCGGTTATCGCTTCGTTGAAATCCCGGTGATGGGCTTCGTCCGCCGCCGGACGACGGCGGATTCGAACCAGGGTGTACGCCAGCAGGCCGGCGAAAATGATGGCGTTGAACGCAAACATGCCTGAGGCGCCGAGCAACGCCATGAAAATCGGCGCCAGCAATGGTCCGATGATGGCCCCCACACCGTACAGCAACAACAGGCCCGCCGACACTTCGACAAAGGTGCCGGGATCCGCCCAGTCGTTGGCGTGGGCCACGGATATCGAGTAGGTCGGGAACGCCAGGGCGCCCCATGCGAAGCCGAGCGCCATGATCGCTTCAATGGATAGCTGCGGCGTTAACCACCAGGTCAGGAGCGAAACCACAATTCCCAACATGCAGATCAGCGCGAGCACCCAACGACGGTCAACCCGGTCCGACCACAGGCCTAGTGGCCACTGCCCGATGACACCGCCGATGATCGTCGCGGTCATGAACCAGGCGGCCGAGTCGGTATTGCTGGCGTATGCGGTAATAAAGACCGCGGCCAACGACCAGAACACGCCGTTGTTCAGGCCCGCCGCCAACGTTCCCACGACGCCTACAGGGGAGTTCCTGAACAGCGCAGCGAAATCGATCCGGCTACGGTCAACGTCGCGCGGCGTGGCCTGTATCGATAGCAACACGGGCACCGCCGCCACCGATACCAGGATCGATACCATCATGAACAGGTCCAGTTCCAGCGGGTCGTCCAGCAACAGCATCTGCTGCCCGGCCGCCAGCAGCGTCATGTTGACCAGGATATACGCAGAAAAAACGATGCCACGGTTTTCGTTGGTCGCCCGCTCGTTCAGCCAGCTCTCGATAACCACGTACAGCACCGCGAAGCAGAAACCGGTCAAACCACGCAGCACGGTCCACGTCGCCAGGTTCACCCATAGCCCGTGAATCAGCGGCGCCGCCGACGCCACCGCGGTCATGGCGGCAAACACGCGCACGTGGCCGGCCCGCCGGATCATCGCCACGCCCAGCCAGCACCCCAGCGTAAAACCCAGGAAATAGGTGCCGCCCATCAGGCCGACAGACAGCGCGGAAAAATCCTCGAGCGTGGCGCGCACGGGCAGCAGCACACCCTGCAACCCCTGCCCGGCCAGCAGGATGGCGGTGCCCAGCAAAAGCGCGGCAACACTGGCGATGGCCCGGATCATGCGCGGATTATGGCATTGCCACAACACCACGGTCGATGACAGTCGTCATCATCCCCCGGGATGAAGGTGGACGTTATTGGCTACAATCGGGCTGGAAGCACAGTGGACGGTATTGGTATGGACAGACGCCAGGCATTATTGGGTATCGCGGCAATGCTGGGCAGCAGTTTGCTGCCACCCATCCGTGCGGCCATTGCCGCGGGAATGGACCCGGTCAGAATGACCGGGGGCACGCTCTTTGACGACCGCCTGTCGGCCGATACCGCGGCCCTGGCAGAGGTCATTATCCCGACCACCGACACGCCGGGGGCCGCCCAGGCAGGTGTCGCACAGTTCATCGAGTTCATGTTGCAGTACTGGTACCCGGAGACGGACCGGCAACGCTATCTGGGCTCGATGAGCCAACTGGCCAGCCATTGCGATGAACAACATGGTGCCGCTTTTTCAGAGCTGGCGCCCACCGAGCAGGTCGCGCTTGTCACCCGGCTGCAAAATGGCGAAGTCACCGGCATGGACGACGGCGGAAAAGCCTTGTTCGAGCATGCCAAGCAACTCACCCTTTTCGGCTATTACACTTCCGAGACGGGTATGACGGTGGAGCGTCACTACCTGCCGGTGCCTGGCCGATACGACGGCGCCTATCCCTACGATAAAGTGAACACCCTGTTCACATCCTGAGCCGGCCTAAAGCTGGTTACTCTTCAGCAATTCCACGGCGTGGTGGGCGGCCCGGGCCGTGAAGGCCATGTATGTCACGGAAGGGTTCACGCATGACGCTGACGTCATGGCCGCGCCATCGGTGACGAACAGGTTGGGCGCAACATGGAGCTGGTTCCAGCGGTTCACCACCGATTCACGCGGATCATCACCCATCCGCGCCGTTCCCATTTCATGGATTCCGGTGCCGGGCGCGCCAGGTTCGTCACGGCGCTGGATCTCCGTGCAACCCGCCGCCCTGAGCATGCGCACCGCCTGGTCATTCGCATCGGCCAGCATGGCCTTTTCGTTCTCGCGCCAGGTCACATCAAACCGGACCTGCGGAATGCCGAACCGGTCGGCGCGGTTCTCGTCCAGGGTCATGCGGTTGTCCCTGTAAGGCAATACCTCGCAAAAGGCATACAGGGGCAACGTCCAGGGCCCGGGTTTACGCATGCGGTGTTTCAAGTCGGCACCAAACCCGGAACTGTCGACCGGCTGGGCCCGCCCACCGCCCCACGACTGGAAATTGTAGCCACGGGTAAAGGCGACATCTTCTTCGCGGCCCTCCACGTTGCGGAAACGCGGAATGTACATGGCAGTTGGCCGACGCCCGTATTCGACAAACTCTTCAAAGCCCGGCAGGATCCCCGTCGCCCCGGAGCCCCAGGTGTGGTCCATCAGGTAGCGACCCAGCACATCATGCTCATTGCCCAGGCCATTGGGCATGGAGGCCGATTTCGAGTTCATCAGGATCTGGGTGGACGCGACGGCCGAGGCATTCAGGAACACGATGCGGGCCCGGTAAACGGTGCGTTCGCGGGTCCTGGCATCGATCACCCGAACCCCGGTCACGCGCTGTTTCCCGGCATCGTATTCAAGTGACTCAACCACGGCATCCGGCCGTAACGTCATGTTGCCGGTGGCCTGCGCGGCCGGCAGCGTGGTGCTCTGGCTGGAAAAATAAGCACCGAACGAGCAACCCCGGTGGCACTGCGAGCGATACATGCAGGGTCCGCGGCCCTGCCCGGGTTTGCCCTCGGTCAGGTTCATGGTGCGACCGATGGTGACCACCCGGCCATCGAACTGTTCAGACACCGCCTGCTTGAAATGACGCTCCGCGATGTTCAGGTCCATGGGCGGCAGAAACTCACCGTCTGGCAACTGGCTCAGGCCCAGCTTCTCGCCGGAAACCCCCGCGATTTTCTCAACATGGCTGTACCAGGGGGCAATATCCCGGTAGCGCACTGGCCAGTCGATACCATGGCCGTCACGCAGGTTGGCCTCGAAATCCAGGTCGCTCCAGCGATACGTCTGGCGCCCCCATACCAGCGAACGACCACCCACGACATCCGCCCGAACCCAGCTAAACGGCTTGTCTTCGTCCTGGATATAAGGGTTCAGGCGATTGTTGTTGAAGAAGTGATAGTTGTCCGGGCCGGGAAACTGGTAGTCATCCGGATCAACCTCTGGTGGCCACTGGCCCCGATAAGGCATTTCAAAAGCTGGTTTGCCCTCGGTGGGATAGTCCTGCTGATGCCGGACCGTTCGTCCGCGCTCCAGCACCAGGGTTTTCAGACCCTGCTCTGTCAGCTCCTTTGCAGCCCAACCGCCGGAAACGCCGGACCCGATGACGATGGCGTCAAAATCATGTGTACTCATGCGCCCGATTATTGCACAAGCATAGAAAGCCATACCCGGCTGTCCGCCGACCGAAGCGGGCCGCCTGGCGAGCGCCAGTCCACCCACCGGGTTGGGGCAAACTTTGCCGGTACTACATTCTCCCCACTGGCCATACACTAGGCACGATGAACATCATCGAAATCCACCGCGAACCCGTTGAACTCTACAAGGTCCTGAAGTTCGAAGGCCTGGCCGCCAGCGGCGGCGAGGCCAAGCAACGCATCGCGGCCGGTGACGTGCAGGTCAACGGCATCGTGGAAACCCGCAAGCGCCGTAAAATGGTGCACGGAGACGTCATCGAGTTACCGGGCGAGTCCTACGTGTTGCAACGGGTTTCCGAATAGCGACCGGGCTTCAAGCCGGCATGACGCCGTTGGCATCGTCGCTCAGGTCCCTGGAATACTCACTTCACTTTGCCGTCGAAATAGGTCTCCGGAAACACCTCGTCCGCCAACCGGAAATGCCACCACTCCTTTTCATAGGGCGCGAACCCCTGCCCCATCATCACGGACCGCAACAGCATCCGGTTTGCGCGCTGCTGGGCTGAAGCCCCGTCCCAGTCCACCCAGGACTCGACCCCGAAAAAATCCCAATCCGTGCCCATGTCGAGTGGCTTGCCGGTAACCAGGTCCACCAGCGTCAGGTCCACCGTACTGCCGCGGCTGTGGCCCGATTTCGCGGCGATGTAGCCCTCCTCGAACAGCTGGTCTTTCGCCACATCCGGGTAGTACCTCGCCTTCATGCGCTGGTCGTCCGGATCTTTGGCCCAGCGGACGAAATGGTCGACGGCGCGTTGCGGGCGGTAGGCGTCATAGACGAGCAGGCCCAGCCCCATGGGCGCGAGCCCGGCCTGGACACGGGCCAGTGCTTGCGCCGCCGCGCGGGTCATGACCAGGCGATCGGCTTCGTAGCCGTCGATGGGTTGGCCGACAAAATTGTCGGCGCCGAGATAGCGAAGCTCGAGCCGAAGGCCCGGGATGGTGTCGGCGTAGGTGAACGCGGGGGGCAGCCCGGCCGGGGTCTCGCCCGGCGGCTGCCAGGCACCCGAGTCCGATTGGGTATCGGCCGGAATGAATGCAGCAACCCGCAACGGCGCGCCGCTGCCGCCGGCGATTTTCATCGGCAGCGCGGCCAGCCAGGCGCCACGGGGCGGCAGCCCGGACAGGTCGGCGATGTTCTCGAAGCCGGGGATATTGGCCTCGTACAGGATCCGGTGCGCCATGAAATCCCGCGACTGCCCACGGTCGACGCTGGCGGTATCGATACCCACGGCAGCCACCTTGCGCTCGGCCAGCCATTCCGCCGCGTCGGCGCCAATGCCGGGGAAGTGCAGCAGTGGCACCGCGTCCGGGCCCTTCTGGTCCGTGCCCAGGTACGTCCTGGCGTCGGGCCAGCGACTCGCCCAGCCGGTGTGCACCAGCACGATGTCACCCTGCCCCACCTGGCCGTGGTGCTGTTCCCAGGCCTGCAGGTCATCAACGCTCAGCAGGTAGTCGGCATCGGCCTCAGCCCGGGCCGTGATATCCACCACCAGGACCATGCCGATGAGCGACGCCAGCGGCACCTGGTCGGCGGTCTCGCGGCCCTCGTAGAAGTGAATCGGCGCATCCAGGTGGGTACCGCCATGCTCGGCGGTCTCGATGTTGTAGGCGGTGTAGTACCAGCCGCCGGGGGTTTCGCCCTCGTACACGGTGTGCTTGTGGAAGCCGTCAGCGGTGGGCCAGTAGAGCGTGTCCTCGCTGTAGGCGTGGGACAGGTCGACCCAGTGGCCGTTGGTGAAGTCGATGGTCTGGGCGTGGGTCGTGCTGATTGCCACTAGTGAGATACCCAGGAGGGCTACGCGAATGAGGTCTTTCATCGTGGGTTGAGTCCTGTCCCTGTAACCAGGCAGCCAGTTTACGCTCGCCTGATCCTGACCACCTTCATAACCTCCAATGAAATCCCCGCCACGTCCCTGGTCGTGGGGTAATACGTCAGGTTCACCCGCCCGCCCTGCAGGTTCCGGTATCGTGACTGGCGCTTGTACTGGAACGGCACCTCGTAGCCTTCCAGCATCAGTGTATTGATGAACCAGCCGCCGGACTGGCGTTGCACGTGGGAGACGACTTTCAGGGATTCGGAGTGCGTCAGTTCGCGGTGTTTTTTCAGGAGTCGGGCGGGGTCGGATTTCATGGATCGCGGTTAGTGGGGGCTTGCGGGCGACGACGGTCATTATAGGGGTCACCCCTGTGAACGCGGATCAAGGGAGCCGCTTCAGAGCTGGGTATGCGACTGGGCGCGCAGGCGGCTGACCTCGGCCCTGGGCGGGGCGCCGAACTGGCGGCGGTATTCGCGGCTAAACTGGGACGGGCTTTCGTAGCCCACCTGGAAGCTGGCGGACGCCGCCTCCAGGCCCTCGGTCAACATCAGCCGCCGCGCCTCGTTCAGGCGAAGCATCTTCTGGTACTGCAACGGTGACATGCGGGTGATTTTCTTGAAGGTGTGGAACAGGCTCGACTCGCTCATGTTGACCTGTTCGGCCAGGTCACTCACGCGCATTGACTCATTGAACCGGTCCTGCAGGATGCTGATCACCTGCGCGATGCGCTGGCTCGCGTTATCCAGCGTTGCGAACTTGCGGATATGCGGCCCCAGCTCACCCATCAGTGCGCGGTAAAGCAACTCGCGTCGTGCCAGGGGCGCCAGGATGGGGATATCGGCCGGTTTTTCCAGCAGGCCCAGCAGGCGCTCCAGCGCCAGCTGCATCTCGTTGTCCATGATGGCGTGGGACAGGCCGCATTCGCCGTTGCAGACCCCGTTTCCAGCGGGTTTCGCCGATGGCGACTCGCTGGTTTCCATGAGCAACTGCGCCAGCTCTTCCTGCTGCACGGTCAGTTTGAGACCGATGTAGGGGTTTTCCGGGCTGGCATCGATATGGTTCACCAGCACCGGCAGGTGCACGGTCGCGAAAAGATAGGTGAACGGTTTGAAGCGGATGTTGCGGTCGCCGAGCTGGACGTCTTTCGACCCCTGGATGCCGAAGAATAATGACGGCTCGTACGTACCAGCCTGGCAGGTGGTGTTTGAATCGGATCGGAACAGGCACAAGCCGGGAATATCAGTTTCGATTTTCCCTGGGCCAGAAAACTGGCGGCTGACCAGCCGAACCAGGCGTTCATTGATCACGCCATCGGCACTTTCTTTCAGCGGTGAAACTTCGGCCTGCATGGGCGGCTTCCTGTTCTCTTCGATCCTGTGATTAGCAGTATATGTCCGGCATCAATCGACCAACAGCGCAGGCCGGCAGCTTTGCAGGACTAGGCAAGCAATAGGCAGGATCAGGCAATAGAGAGCAAATCATCCGGCCAGGAACAAGCCGCCCACTTGGCGGTAACCATGCTGAATTTCATTGTGAAACAGGCCTGTCACAATTGTCCAGCGATCGGGTCCAGACATCGCTGAAGCAGCGTTTCCCATAGGTATTGCAGCATCAGGCAATCATTCGGCAGTATCTCGCTACCCGTTTTCCCACCCCGCCATTAATCTGGTGCCCATTCCGAACCCGCCCTGGCCGGCCGGTTCAGTCAACCTGACGAATACTTTTAGTGGGGGCCAATACCATGCAATTCCTGACAAACCGGCTGACGCCGGTAACGCATCAATACGGCAAGTTCATCCTGGCCGCCCTGGCGGCCGGCATCATCGCGGGCTGCGACGTTCAGAGCGATACCGGCCAGGCCATGCCGCCTCCGCCGGAAGTGGACGTGGCGCACGTCCTGGTCGAACCCGTGACCATCACCGAGCGCTTCACCGGCCGGCTGGAAGCGCCGGAGACCGTCGAAGTGCGTCCACGGGTCAGCGGCTACATCGAAGCCGTGAGCTTCACCGAGGGCGAGCTGGTCGAGGCCGGCGACGTGCTCTTCCGCATTGACGCGCGCCCCTACGAGGCGCGGGCCCGGGCCGCGCGCGCGGAACTCGACGGCGCCCGCAACCAGCTGGGCCTGGCCGGCCAGGAGGCCGAGCGGGCGCGTGAACTGCTGCAGGACCGGGCCATCTCGCGCGAGGAGCATGACCAGCGGCTGGCCGCACTGGCCGATGCAAAGGCGCGTGTGGGCCTGGCCGAGGCGACGCTTGAAACCACAAAGCTCGATCTCGAATACACGCAGGTGACCGCGCCCGTCAGCGGCCGCGCGGGGCGCGCTTTAGTGACACGTGGCAACCTCGCCAATGCCAACCAGTCGCTACTGACCACCATCGTGTCGGTCAACCCGCTGCACGTTTATTTCCAGAGCAATGAATCCGATGCCCATGGCAGCCGCCAGCTGGTCGACCCGCGCACCGATACGCCGGTCAGCGTCACCCTGGGCCAACAGGGCGAGACGACCCGCCAGGCACGGCTCGACTACATCGACAACCGCCTGGACCCGGCCACCGGCACACTGACATTCCGGGCCGAACTGCCAAACCCGGATGGGCTGTTCACCCCGGGCCAGTTCGCCCGCGTCGAAATGCCGGTGACCCGGCTTGATAAGGCGTTCCTGGTGGACCGCAAGGCCGTGCTCACCGACCAGGACCGCCGCTACGTGTACGTGGTCGGCGAAGACAATACCGCGGCGCGGCGCGATGTCATCACGGGGTCCGAGGCCGGTGGACTGCTGGTCATCAGTGAAGGCCTGGCACCGGGTGACCGCGTGATCGTCAACGGCACCCAGCGCATTTTCTTCCCCGGCATGCCCGTGAACCCGCAGTTGGTGGCCATGCGCCCGGCCGGGGGCGGTGACAACGCCGGCGTGGCCATGAACCAGCGCTGATGCGCCTGAACCAGGGGGCCTGAACATGAACTTCTCTCGCTTTTTCCTCGAACGGCCGATTTTTGCGGCGGTGCTGTCGATCGTCATCTTTGCCATCGGCCTGATCGCCATCCCCAACCTGCCGGTCAGCGAGTACCCGAACGTGGTGCCGCCCTCGGTGATGGTGCAGACCGTGTACCCCGGCGCCAACCCCAAGGAGATCGCCGACACCGTGGCGACCCCGCTGGAAGAGTCCATCAGCGGCGTCGAGGACCTGATGTACTACAAGTCCGTAGCGGGCTCGGACGGCGTACTGCAGATGACCGTGACATTCCGGCCCGGCACCGACCCCGATGACGCAACTGTGCGGGTGCAGAACCGGGTCAGCCAGACACTGGCGAGGCTGCCGGAAGCCGTCCGGCGCCAGGGCGTGACCACGCAAAAGCAATCGCCGACGTTCCTGATGGTGGTGCACCTGGTGTCCCCCGACAATCGCTACGACACGTTGTACCTGCGCAACTTCGCCCGCCTGCACGTGCGCGACCGGCTGGCACGCATCCCCGGCGTCGGTGATGCCCAGCTGTTCGGTGGCGGCGACTACGCGATGCGCGCCTGGCTCGATCCTGAAAAGGTCGCAGCACGCGGCCTGACGGCCAACGACGTGATCGGCGCGATGCGCGAGCAGAACGTGCAGGTCTCGGCGGGCCAGCTGGGCGCCGAGCCGATGCCGGGCAGCGAATTCCTGACCCTGATCAACGCCCGTGGCCGCCTGGAGACGGTGGAAGAGTTCAGCGACATCGTGCTCAAGACCGGGGCGCGCGGTGAAATCGTCCGCCTGGGCGACGTCGCCCGCCTGGAACTGGGCGCGGGTAGTTACAGCCTGCGTTCGAAACTGGACGGCCAGGAAGCGGTTGCCATCGGTGTTTTCGAGGCGCCCGGCGCCAATGCGCTGCAGATTCGCGAACAGGTCATCACGACGATGGACGAGCTGTCCGCCACCTTCCCCGACGGCCTGGAGTATCGCAGCGTCTACGACACCACGGTATTTGTCAGCGAATCCATCCGCGCGGTGATCTCGACCCTGCTCGAGGCCGTGCTGCTGGTGGTGCTGGTGGTGACGCTGTTCCTGCAGACCTGGCGGGCATCGATCATCCCGTTGCTGGCGGTGCCGGTGTCTATCGTCGGCACCTTTGCGGCGCTACACCTGCTTGGCTACTCGATCAACAGCCTGGTGCTGTTCGGCCTGGTGCTGGCCATCGGCATCGTCGTCGATGACGCGATCGTCGTGGTCGAGAACGTGGAACGCAATATAGAGGAAGGCCTGACACCCCTGGCCGCCGCCCACCAGGCCATGCGCGAGGTATCCGGCCCCATCGTGGCCATCGGCCTGGTGCTGTGCGCGGTATTCGTGCCGATGGCGTTCCTGGATGGTGTGACCGGCCAGTTCTACCGCCAGTTCGCCGTGACCATCGCCATCTCGACGGTCATTTCCACGATCAACTCGCTGACCCTGTCGCCGGCGCTGGCCGCCCGGCTGCTGAAGCCCGCCGATGCACCGAAAGACCGGCTGACGCGTTTGATCGACGCGATGTTCGGCTGGATTTTCCGGCCGTTCAACCGGCTGTTCAACTCGTCATCAGCGAAATACCAGGGCGTGGTGTCGATGTCATTGCGGCGCCGCGGCACGGTGTTTGTGCTCTACATCGGCCTGCTGGCCGCCACGGCGGGCATGTTCCAGGCCGTGCCGGGCGGCTTCATCCCGATCCAGGACAAGATGTACCTGATGGCCGGCGTAAAACTGCCCGAGGGCGCGTCGCTGAACCGCACCGACGACATGCTGCAGGACGTGATCGACATCGCCATGGACATTCCGGGTGTCGAGCACGCGGTGGCCTTCCCGGGGCTGAATGGCCTGCAATTCACCAATACCTCGAATACCGGTGTCGTGTTCTTCCCGCTGGCGCATTCGTCCGAGCGCGATCTCAGCGCCGAGCAGATCAATGCGCAGATCAACCAGGGTATCGCCGGGCTCAAGGGCGGCCAGGCCTTTGCATTCATGCCGCCGCCGATCCAGGGACTGGGCAACGGCTCGGGGTTCCAGCTGTTTATCGAGGACCGCGCCGACCTGGGTTACGGCGAGTTGCAGAATGCGGTGAATGCCTTCCAGGGCACCATCGTGCAGACGCCGGGGTTCGGTTTTCCGATCAGCAGCTACCAGGCCAATGTGCCGCAGCTCGATGCCGTGGTCGATCGCGCCAAGGCCAAGGCGCAGGGCGTTAACCTGGACGAGTTGTTCGGTACGCTGCAGACCTACCTGGGCTCGACTTACGTGAACGACTTCAATCGCTTCGGACGCACCTGGCAGGTCATGGCCCAGGCGGACGGGCCTTTCCGCGACAGCGTCGAGGACATCGCCCGGCTGCGGACCCGCAATGCGGACGGCGACATGGTGCCCATCGGCTCCATGGTCGACATCCGTGAGAGCTACGGGCCGGACCCGGTACTGCGTTACAACGGTTTCCCCGCCGCCGACCTTGCCGGCGAGGCCGACCCGCGCGTGCTGTCCTCGGGCCAGTCCATGGAAGCGCTGCAGGACATCGCCACCAGCGTGCTGCCGGCGGGCATGACGTTTGAATGGACCGACCTCAGTTTCCAGCAGGCCACCCAGGGCAACGCTGCACTGCTGGTGTTCCCGCTGGCCATCCTGCTGGTCTTCCTGGTACTGGCCGCGCTGTACGAGAGCTGGGTACTGCCGCTGGCGGTGATCCTGATCGTGCCGATGTGCATGCTCTCCGCGCTGGCCGGCGTGTGGCTGACCGGCGGGGACAACAATATCTTCGTGCAGGTGGGCCTGGTGGTGCTGATCGCGCTGGCGTGCAAGAACGCCATCCTGATCGTCGAGTTTGCCCGCGACCTGGAACTGCAGGGCAAGGGCATCGTCGAGGCGGCGCTGGAAGCCTGCCGCCTGCGCCTGCGACCGATTGTCATGACCTCGATTACGTTCACCGCGGCCGTGGTGCCGCTGATGCTGGCCACCGGCGCCGGCGCCGAGGTCCGCCAGGTGCTGGGCGTGGCCGTGTTCGCCGGCATGCTGGGTGTCACGGCCTTCGGCCTGTTCCTGACGCCGGTGTTCTACGTGGCGCTGCGGAAGCTGTCGGGCAGCCGGCCGCTGGTACGCCATGAAACCCCGGCCGACGCCGCCCCCCGCACCGGGGACCTGTCGCTGCAAACGGGAGAACATCATGTATAAGCTGTTGATCATTGGCATGACCGGCCTGCTGTCGGCCTGCGCGGTGGGACCTGACTACCAGCGCCCCGACGCCGGCGTGCCGGCCGCCTTCGAAGCCGCCCGCAACGGACAACTCGACCCCGGTATCGAGCAGGTGTTCTGGGGCGGCTTCGGCGACCCCCTGCTGGCAGAGCTGGTGGAACAGGCGCTGGCCGCGAACCAGGACATCGCCGGCGCCATCGCGCGCTACGAACGCGCCGCGGCGTTGCTGGACGGCGCCGAGCGCGGCCAGTGGCCCAACGTGGGCATGACCGCCGACGGTGTTGAAGCGCGGCTGGCCGACAGCGAGCGCCTGCCGCCCGGCATGGGGCCCCGGCGAGTGGAAAGCTACCAGGCCGGCATCGTCGCCGACTGGGAACTTGACCTGTTCGGGCGCCTGCGCCGCATCACCGAGTCCCAGCGCGCCGAACTGGAAGCGAGCGCCGCCGACGTCGGCGCCGTCCAGGTGGCGCTGGTCGGCCAGTTGGCCTCCAGCTACTTCGAGTTGCGCGGCCTGCAGCAGCTGTACCGGGTGGTCGAGGACAACGTGCGCCTGCAACAGGCGTCCCTGGAGATCGTCAACGCCCGGCTCGCGGCCGGCCGCGGCACCGATTTCGACCAGGTTCGCGCCCAGGCCCAGCTCGAACGCATCCGCTCGGGCCTGCCGTTGCTGCAGGGAAGCATCCGCGTGGCCATGCACCGCATAGCCATCCTCACCGGCCAGCCGCCTGCGGCGCTGGTCGACACCCTGGCGCCGGTCCAGTCATTGCCTGAACAGCGTCCGGTGATCGCCGCCGGCACTCCGGGTGACCTGCTGCGGCGACGCCCGGACATCGCCGCGGCCGAGCGCCGCCTGGCCGCCGCGACGGCCCGCATCGGCGTGGCCACCGCCGACCTCTACCCGCGCTTCACGCTCAGCGGCCTGCTGGGCACCGTCGCGCCGGACGCCGGGGACCTGTTCTCTTCCGGCACCAATACCCGGAGCGTGGCGCTGGGCGTCGATTGGACCTTCCTCAACTACGGTTACGTGCAGGCACGCATCGACGCCGCCGACGCCGAGAGCCGCGAGGCCCTGGCCAACTACCGCCAGACCGTCCTCGCCGCGCTCGAGGACACCGAGTCCAGCCTGGTCCGCTACCAGCAAAACCGGCTGCGCACCGAGCGCCTGCAACTTGCCGTCGACGCGGCCACGGAAGCCGTGCGCCTGGCGCGCGTTCGCTATGAACGGGGCTTTATCGGCTACTTCGAAGTGCTGTCAGCCGACCAGGAACTGGTCACCGTGCGCGACGTGGCGGTGCAGAGCCAGACCGCCGAGGTGCTGGCGATGGTGGACGTTTACCGGGCCCTGGCGGGGGCGCCGCGGGGTTAACTTGCCGGCGCGGCGTAATCGCCAGGCAACGTGCGCGTCCGTTATGTGAAACGAACGGCTCTCGGTCAGTTCCCGGTGCTATGGGCCGTCCGTACTTCGAGCAGGCGCTCGAGCATGGATTCAAGTTCGGCGACCCGGGTTTCGAGAGAACGGTTACGGTGTTCCAGCGCCTGGATAGCCGCAAGCGCCACGCCGCTGGTGTCCAGCGTCGCCAGCGAGGTATCGCTGTTGCCGGTGCCGAATGCCGCGCGGAAATCCTGCGCCATCGGGCCGATGTGACGGCTATCAGGTGCATCGATGTAGGACCAGTGCGCAATCGGCAGGGCCACGACCTTGTCGAGGATCGACTGGCTGTCGACAGCCTCTATGCCGGTTTTGGCATTGCGATCTGAATTCTCGCTTAACGTACCTGCCAGCGCTGCATCGCCGTTGTTGAAGACCTGGAATTCCACCAGGCCAGTACCGAATTTCGAAACCCGGAAGGCATCGCCACTATTCGTAAACTGCCAGCGAGTCCCCGAGTTAACCTCCTTGATCTCGAATTTCGTGTTGCCCCGGTTGGCCAGGCTGAACAAAGTTCGCCCCGCGGGGTCCGGGTCGAGCTCCTGAACCAGCACCGATGCTGTGCCATCGTCCCGATAGACGTGCAACGGGGCAATCGGCTGCGCCGTACCAATGCCAACATCTCCGTTCCCAACAATGTTCATTGCATCCTGGGCAGTCGCGTCAGCGATGCCGGCGGCGAGCAGGCTCGCGGTCAAAAATGCTTTGATTTTCATCATGTGCCTATTCCTTGGTGCATTTATTCGAGTGTGCTTTCGCCTAGTATATAACCCCATTCAGTCGCCTGGCGTCAGCTTGACCCATCGCATCCCACTTCGCTGGCGGGCGGGCAACGGAGCCGAAACCTACAAACGCGAGTGCCGATACGAACTGCGCGAAGAAGGCGATGGCGGCTGGAACTTATAGCCTAAAGAAGGCGGGCAAATTAGGCTCAGGGTACGTCACTCACTAGCCAAACTAGGCTCAATTGTCACCGCAAGCTGTCCGCCTTTTTCAACCCTGAAGCTCGGCCCTAACGAAACGTTTTTCCCAGCCGTTAGCGAGAGCGAACCTCCGGGCCTGATATGGCCCTGGAAGGCTTGAATCGTGTCACAAGCTATCTCTTCCCGATCGAAGTAAACTTGGAAAAAGTTCAACATTTGATGGTAGGACTCGCCGCATGAGGTGACCGAGAAGAGTTCGTAGACCTGGTTGTTGCTTGGATACGGATCATGAATGTTGTCGGGCAACTCGAGCGAGACCGAGCTCGAAATGTCTGCATCCACAAAATCCGCCTCGACATCGCACTCATAAAACACGCCAAGAGAGGCGCCATTGGTGATGTTGGCAGTTGCACCCAGCGCGCCTGTGCCTGCCACCGGTGCATGACAATAAGCTTCAGGCGTGTTGTCACAAGTCCAACTACAGTTTTCAAGGCCCTCGGGAATGGGGCTGGTGATCCGGATATCATTCGCATCAAAATCCGTGCGGTAATCGCTGTCCGCTCGAACAGTCACGGTGTAGTTCACTTGTTCGCCAGACGCGAATATTTCGTCGCCCGCGTCCATATTCGCAGAAACATCAATCACGTATTTGGCCATGTCGGTATCGATAAACTGGTTATCGTCCGGGTTAAGCTCAATCACGTCCGAAGGCGGGACAATTTCGGCACTCAGGCTGACCATGTCTTCAACGTTGGCCGCATCTCCGATGCAGCTGACAAGGTACTCAAGGTCGGAACCATCGATTGAAAAAGCATCACTGGGCGTGCCGTCACCACTTACCTGGCCACAGCTCGCGCCGGTATTCGCAGAGCATGTCCAGTGACATTCCGCAAGCCCTGCCGACTGCGTCGAGAGGACTGCACCGTTCACGGCGTTCGGACCTCGGTCCCTGACATAGATGTGATACTCGACTGGCTCACCAAACGGCACGCCAGAACTTGAATTGGAGACCGTCACGTACAGGTCGTTGCCCAACCAGACTTCGATGGGCGCCGTTTCGACATCCTCGAAATACCGGATATCAAGCGGCATTCCGCGATCCGGATCCAGCCCGCGGGTTGCCCCACCGGACCTGAGCTTGACGCGGAATGCGTCGACGGAATGGTATGCCGCCAAATCATTCATGTATGCGGTCAGGAAATACAGCACCGGTGCCTCGGAATATACGATCCTGGACTGTTCCGCGTGCATGTTCCCAACGTCGACTTCGAGCACTCCCGTCACCAGGTCCAGGTCCCAGTAGTCATAGTTACTGATCCAGTCGTCATAAACGTCAAATTCGCCCGGTTTGGGCCCGAGTGGATCATCCCTGTACAGCGTTACGAGCCCGAAAAGACCGAAAAAATCCGCGTAACTGAGCGCCGTGCCATCTTCAGTCTCGAACGCGACTTCGACGCTATCCACCATCACGTCACGATCACCCAACCGCCCGGCATGCTTTCCCTGGATATCAAATATGTGCAGGATCTGGCTGCCGGCAGCGACGCCCGGCGCCATTGCCGTCGTCAGCAGGTCAATCGAACCTCCGAGGTCAGCCCGTAAACGTGGGGCACTCGCCGTGACCTGCACCAGGTCCGCCCGACCATTGCCGTCCAGGTCACCCGGAATGATGGAAGCCAACTGTGAAGCGGTGCCTTCAACTTCCTGGCACCAATCAGTCCCACAATGGCCTTTTCCATTCAGATTGTTGTCGTACCAGCGAATCTCATCGTCACCCGTTGCGCCGATGTCCAGGTCACCATCGTTATCGAAATCCCGGAGTGCAACCCGGCTCGCGCCGATGCCGCCTACCGTGTGCTCGGTCCAGCCAGCACCCGCACCGCTATTTTCCAGCCAGGTGATGACATCGCGCCCCCTGACGACATCGACATCACCGTCACCGTCGATATCACCCACCGCGAGGCCCTGTTGGATGGCGATGCCAGCCACGGAATCGATCATGAACTCGCACCAGTCAGCCCCGCATTCGCCAGCGTCGGTCCGGTCGAGTTCATTGGACCACCAATCCAGGTCGCCGTTTGCGGCAAGGGTGACGATATCGACCAATCCATCCTGATTGACGTCAGCAGCGCGAACTAGTTGCAAGGACCTGGAGTCGTCAATCGCGTTGACGCACCAGTCGTTATCACACGCTGTTCCCTCACCAAGGCCGTTACTGACCCAGGCCAACCCGTCATCGATAGCGGCCACGGCGACATCCGGGTCACCGTCACCATCGAAATCGGCCGCCACGATGCCGCGCGGATCAACGAGACTTTCCGTGATCGTGCCGGGACACCAGCTAAACCCGCAGGAGGAACCGCCGACCAACCCGTTCTCCCACCAACCGGTCACATCGTTCGCCGCACCCACGCCAACGACGTCCAGGTCGCCATCCCTGTCGATATCCCCAAGGGCGAACGCCTGCGCATCTGTGACGCCTGCGATGGCCTCCTCGCACCACATGCCGCCACACGGCCCTCGCCCATCCAGGTTGTTTTCCAGCCAATGAAACCCGTCGGCCTTGACCAGCACGACATCGGTGTCGCCATCGAGGTCAATGTCAGCGAGTTCACCGAACGACGTGGTCTCGTAGGCGGTGCCGGCTCCGACAGTCGGCTCTTCCAGCGGAAACCTCGCGCTCCAGTGAATACTGTCATTGCCGAACCACACGATTTCGCCAGCCGATGCCGAGATCACGTCGAAGTCACCATCCCGGTCGAGGTCAGCACCAATGACCTGGGAACTGCCGCCCAGCTCACCGAGCGACCTGACGTACCAGGTGACGCCCTGGCCATCGACATTCTCGAACCAGTTGACCTGTCCTGGGGACGGCCAACCGACCCCGGATGACGCCAACACGTCAAGGTCGCCGTCGCCGTCCATATCGTGTATCGAGGAATACTGGTTGCGGAACAGGTCGACGTCGATATCGTACCTGGCGCCATCAGCTTCGAACCAGGCCAGCGCCCCACCGCTGCTATCACTGGCACCCATGCTCGCGACCACGTCGAGGATGCCATCACCATTCATGTCGGCCGGCCTGACGTCAGATACCGGGAAATCCAGGTCATCGACCAGCAACTGAGGGACGAACGACGATGCCTCCCCAGAGTTCAAATAAATGACGATGGAATCTGGCCCCGCCCCACCAGCGGCAACAATATCCATATCACCGTCCTGGTCGAAATCGACCAGGGCGGGCCGAAAGACAGCGGTCATCCCTAACGCATGGAATGCCCAGCTACTGGCGTCGCCATTGGTATTCTCCCACCATTGCAGATCGCCATTGGCCGCGACGATGTCCTGATCTCCGTCACCATCAAGGTCACCCGCGGCAACGCCAAACACGCCACTGACCGGATCGGGCGGTACGCTGTCGTCCATCAGTGCATTTTCTGGCCAGGCACCGCTGTTTCGCGGGTTTTTCCACCATGTCACGCTTCCACTTTCCGGCCCGCCAATCGCATCGAGATCACCGTCACCATCGAGATCGGCAAGTGCCAGATGCCGTGCATCGAAACTAGCGGCGACAGTGTGCACTGCCCAGTTCGCATCTGGCCCGGCATTCTCCAGCCATTGGACGCCGCCATCTTCACCGCCGACCAACAGGTCAACCGTTCCATTCAGGTCCAGGTCACCGGCGACCACAAGCCCACCGTCAGGGAGCATGGCAATTTGGGATCCAGGTTTGAATGGAACCGGCCCCCTGGCTTCTAAAATTGTCCGGCAGCCCAGGGCATTGTCCGTGAACCTGATCGTGTAAGCGACATCCGGGTCTCCGCTGTCACCATCCCCGGGGCCCGCCACCCCATCATCCAGGCCATTGATGAGTTTGTGAACGGCGCTACAGTCCTTGAGTGCCTGGTTCCGCTCAATGAACAGTTCCTGGCCTATCGAAACCAGGTTTTCCAGTCCGTCAAGGTTTTCCAGCACATCATTCTGCAAGAGACTGAACCTGCCACCGAGAGACTCCAGGCCGGACAATCCTCCGAGGCTGGCGAGGTTGGCGTTTTTGGAAATGGATACATCGAATTCCACCTGGGAAACGTTTCCGAGACCATCCAGGTTGGGAAGGGTGGCATTGTCAGAGATTTGCAGATCGCGTAACGCATTCAGGCCGTTCATGCCTTCGACGCTTTCGAGTGATGGGTTGTCGCGAACCTCGACTCCACCGCCCACTTCGATAAGGCCGGAAAACCCATCCAAATTTTCGAGACTATCGTTGAACCGGATTTGCAGCCAATTTTCGACCACGCTCAATCCAATCAAACCGTCCAGGTCGGGCAACATGTTGTTGAATCTAATTTCGACTGATCCACCCACGGTGACCAGGTTCTGAAGGCCTCCTATATCGACCAGGACGTTATTGTTTTCGATGGCCAATTGATCACCGATATGCTGCAGGTTTTCCAAACCGTCCAGGTTCGTCAAACTGTAGTGGGAATTGATTTGCAGCCGTCCCTCGATCGTGTCGCAGGACTCCAGGTCGGCGATCAGCAGATCAAGATCGTCCTGGTCATAGACCTGATAGTCGTGACTGGGGCATGTCGCGGCCCATAAAACAGATGAGGGCAACAAGGTTGAAAGGAACACTGCCGCAATCGCGGAAGCGCTGGCCAGCCTGTCGCGAAAGCGATTCGAGGATTGATTCATCCGGAAGGTTCTTTTTTTTCTTGTGAGGGCATGTCGTCTTCCAGGTTGATGTGAAAAGGCAAATTCACTTTCCCATACACTGCCTTTGGGCGACCCGAAGCGTTTTAATACTAACAAATGCGGGTTACCGGTTTCGGGCGGCAGAGCCGATCTCGCATAGGAGTGAACCGCGAACTCCCAGTCACCCGCCGATATTTGCATCCAGGAACGCCAGCACCTTTTCGTACACCGCCCGGCGATTGTCCTCGTCGTAGTAGCCGTGCGCCTCATCGCCGATTTCCAGCCACTGGTACGACTTGCCGGCGTCGTCCAGCGCGGATTTCAGTGACTCGGCCTGTTCAATCGGTGCGCGGTCGTCCCGGGCGCCGTGAATCAGCAGGATCTCAGCCTGGATATTACCGGCGTTGAATGCGGGTGAGCGGCGCTGCAGGTCAGCCTGGTCTTCGCCCAGCGCCTGTTTCAGGTATGCCAGTCCGCTGGCCTGGTCCGGTATGTCGCCCTCTTCAAACATCATCGGCAGGTTGTAGACGCCCATCGAGCCGATCGCACAGCGATACAGTGCCGGTTCGCGAACGGCGCCCATCAGCGCAGCATAGCCGCCGTAGCTGTGGCCGAAGATGCAGATCCGATCCTTGTCCGCGACACCTGATTCGACCAGGGCCATCGTGGCGTCAGTCAGGTCATCCTGCATCAGGCTGCCCCACTTGCCGTAGCCCGCTTTCTCGAAATCCAGGCCAAATCCGCCACTGCCGCGAAAATTGACCTGCAAAACGCCGTAGCCCCGGCTGGCGAGCAGTTGCACTTCCCAGTCGAAACCCCAGTAGTCGCGTACACCATGCGGCCCACCGTGCGGGAACACTACCAGCGGCACGTTCTTTTCCTTTCCCCTGGGCAGCGTGACGTACCCATGAAGGGTCTCGCCATCCCGGGTATCGAAAGTCATCGCCCGGGTCGGGGACAGCTTTTCCGGGTCGAGCCACTTGCGCTGGCTGAGCAGGTAGGTCGCCTTCAGGCTCTCGGTTTCGAACAGGTAATAGTTGCCCGAGTTGGTATCCGAGTACACGTACGCAATCGCCAGTGCCCCGTCGCTGGTTGCGCTGGTAATCATCACATCCTGGCCGGGAAAGGCCTTCAGCAGCATGCGGTGCAATTTCACTTTCTTGTCGTCACTGTCAAGATAGCGGTACTTCGGCAGACCCAGGTCCGTGCCCACTCCGACGACATGACGATTTGCAAAGTCTCGCAGTAGCATGGTGATGTCGACCTGCTCATCGTGCACCACCTCCTGGAAATCCCTGCTCTGCAAATCAAACAGGTACAGGCCCTGGGTGGACTGACCCACATTGGCCAGGACATAGATTCCCTGGTCATCGCCGGTAAAGCTCAATGGGGTGACACTATCTGCGCCGAATCCCTGCAGTTCCCATTCCTGCCAATCGGACGACACGTCAGGCCTGAAAGAAATCACCGTGTCATTGTTGTCGTCGATGGCCACCGCGAACCGCACATTGCCCTGGTGATCGGTGATCGCACTCGCGTGAGCATATGGCAGGACGTCAACCTTTTTCGTCTTGCCGTTATAGACATTCAGCTTGTAAATAAGGGTCTGTGCGCTGGGATCACTGACCCACATATTGCCAACCAGCCGCCAGGGGTAAAAAGCGATGAGGATGTTTTCTTCGTCACCCTCCAACAGGTCGATGATCTCCTGATTGCCGTAATTGGCCTTGTTCTTCTTGATCCTGGTGTTGAGCGTGCTCTCGCCGGAACGATAACCAAAAACAAGCCGGTGCTTTCTACCATCGAAATCAACGCCCACCAGTTCGCCGTTGCTGAACCGCTGCTTGTTCCAGTGGTAGCTTTCCGTAACGGTGTAGACGATACGCTCGTCATTGACCCAGGTAACATCACCCACGGCACGACCTCTACCACTGACTTTGAAAGAAGCAATGGGCTCACGGGTCTCACGGTCCAGCACACCCAGCAGGTCTTCACCGTCCCGGCGAAATACAGCCGACAAGAATTTGCCACTGGGCGAGATCTTGACGTCCCGTGCCGATGGTAGCCGGGTGAATTCTTCGATCGTCGATTGCGCCATCGTCGTGATGGGCAGGCTTAAAAATAACGTGACAATACAGGCGCGGTTCAATTGCATACTCGTGCTCCTTTTTTTTCTTCTCCCTCCCTGGGGCGAAGGCCTCAACCGGGGGTGCCGGGGGCCTTCATGTCATAAGGATACACGGCTTAATCAATCATCTGAACGCAGGTGGACCGCCGAGGTGCAGGCGATGGTTGACGTTTACCGGGCATTGGCAGGGTTAGTCGCCGGCCGCTCATCTCCAGGCGCTGACAGCGGGATGATGGGTTCTCCCCAACGTGTGCTATTGTTGTCCGCGATTGGAATCTATTCCAAGGGGAACACGCACTGCCCAGTCCGTCCGAAATCCGTCTATTTGATCCCTTGACCGAGAGCCGGTCGCGGGCGGCAGTGGGTGCCCAATACTCAAAACGGGGCCCACGTCCCGTGTGAATTTCACTGTTCAGGGAGTCAGAAACATGCGGAAAACAACACTTTCATTCATGCTCGCAACCGCGCTGTGCACCAGCGTCGCGGCCAGCGCCGAGGCGGACGCCAAGCGCTATATCGTACTCGGGAAGAGTGCCAACAGCCTGCCTGCCAGGCTGGACAGGATCACCGAGGGCCTTGACGGTCGGGTCGTGAAGGCCATGCCCCAGATTGGCGTCGCGATCGTCGAGTCTTCCAACCCGGATTTTCCCGCTGCACTGCAGGCCGAGAACACCATCAGGGCGGTATTGACGGACCGCATGTACGACTTGCCGCAACCGCGCATTGAACTGGCCGCCGACAATCCGCCGAACTCCGGTGACGATGATTTCGCGTTTGACCTGCAGTGGGGGCACGACGCCGTCAATGCGCCGGAAGCCTGGAATGCAGGCGCCACGGGCGAAGGCGTGCTGGTGGCGGTACTGGATTCAGGTAGCGACTGCGAGCACCTGGACCTGGCGCCCAATTGCCGGCTGGACCTGAACACGTCGTTCCTGGCGGCGCCGTTGCCGGACTGGTGGAATTTCCATGGTTCGCACACCGCCGGCACCATCGCCGCGGCCGATAACGGTTACGGAACCATCGGCGTCGCACCCGGTGCGGAGTTCTTTGGTGTGCAGGTTTGCGGCACCGGCGGGTGCCCGGCCTCCGCCATCGTACCGGGAATCGTCTACGCTGCCGAAAACGGCGCCGACGTCATCAATATGAGCCTGGGCGGCCTGGACCTGATCAGCGGCGCCGGTGTGGTCAAGGAATGCAAGGACGCCGGCCTGCCGATGGACTACTGTTCTTCGCTGCAGTCGAACTACATCCATAACGAAATCCTGGTCTTCACCCGCGCGTTCCAGTACGCGAACCGCATGAACACCACGGTGGTCGTGTCGGCCGGTAACGACGCGGTGGATGCCGATCATCACCTGGTCCCGGTGGAGGGTGAATTGCTGCACTACCCGAGCCTGCGGCTCAGCTTCGCAGACTACCCGGGCACCATCGGCGTATCGGCCACCGCACCGATCAACTGGTGCAACAATCCCGACGCCGATTTCAACAACCTGACGACCTACAGCAACTTCGGTCGTTCGGCGGTGGACTTTTCCGCACCGGGCGGCGAAGGCTGGTTCTTTGATGGCGATACGGAGTTTTGCTCCGTCGCCGGCCAGTTGGTTCAGGCCTGGGTCTATGACCTGGTTCTCAGCACCAATAACAACTTCGGCTGGTCCTGGGCGGGCGGCACCAGCATGGCTGCGCCGCACGTTTCCGGCCTGGCCGCGCTGATCATCGGCGAAAACGGCGGTGACATGAAGCCGTCACAGGTGCTGTCGGAACTGCGCAACCGGTCTGAAGACGCGGGCGAACCGGGCAAGGACCCGGCGCACGGCTTCGGCGCGGCAAGAAGCGGTTACTGAGCCCTTAATTTCAAGGCAAGACCACGAGCGGCGGGGGTACACCCGCCGCTTTTTTTTGGAACCGCTACACTACCGCCACTGGCAAAGGAGACTGACATGCGCGCACCTATCACTATCGCCCTGATCCTGGTTTCATTGGCCTGGTCTTCGAGTCCCTTGGCGCGCGACACCCGGCACCACTTCCCGATCAGTGACGTCATGGACAACCCGGAATACGCGGCCCAGCTCGATGGCGTCAGCTTCTATTTCGGTGAGCAGCCGCATCCGGCCGTGGTCAAGACTTTCGGCAAGGACCGGACCAACAAGAAGACCAACGCCTTCAACAAGTCCGACGAAGAGGCCTGCCAGTGGGTCATGCTCTCGGCCCTGAAACAGCTCAAGCTCCGAGCCGACGACCTGGGCGCCAACGCCGTCATCAACATCATTTCCAACTACAAGAACGACCAGAAGAGCAGCGAAACCGAGTACACCTGCGGCGCCGGCGGACTGATGGCGGGTGTCGCCCTGATCGGTGAGTTTGTCGTGACTGAATAACGGAAGCACATTACGATTCAGCAATATTCAGCGGTATCGTTTAGTCGCATTCATGTTGCAAACGTGCCGCCGCCTTCCTACCCATAAGGTACAGGTGCGCGCTCTGCGCCCCTGACCAAGTCGCGAACACCGGAGTGTATCGCGACCATGGACATCGACCTGGGGGGGTACTGAATCATGATCCGAACGAGCCGCTGGTTTTTCCTGTCGCAATGCCGCCCGGCATCCACCCTGTTCCACCGGTTTGGTGCCGCCATCATGCTCGTCGGAAGCCTGTTACTGGGCCTGCCGGGCACGCTCTCCGCCCAGGACATCCCCGTGGTGTCGGTCACGCCCACTTCGGGACCGGCGGGGACCGGCCTGCAGGTCAGCGGCAGTGGATTCGTCGGTGACTGCAGCGTGCAGGTTGTGCTGGCGTCCAGTGCGGACGTCGAGGTAGACCTGGGCTTTGCCTTTGTCGAGTCCGGTGCGTTCGACACCAGCGATCCGGCGATTCCGACGGATGCAACCGCCGGCGATTACCGCGTCATCGCCAGGGGGCTGAACTTCGGTTCTGACGACGTCTGCTCCACACCCTCGGCCAACGAGGCGTCGACGTCGTTTGTAGTGACCAGCGGCGAACTGATTCCACGCTACATCCCGGACCCGCCGGAGTATGACCCCGCCGAGGGGCTGCCGGACTGGGTCTCACCCAACGAGGCGCACCTGAAGTTCCGCCAGGGCGTCGCTGTGCGGTTGACCGACAACTCGTCGTTACCGTTCGTATTCGACGCCGCCTACTCACCCACCCAGCAGGAACTCGACGAACTTGGTGCGATCAACCAGCTGCTGGTGCTCGACGATGTCATGGTGAATCGCCTGTTCATCGCGCGGTCGGTCGAGGAATACGACCAGGCGCGTGCGCGCCAGGAACGCCGCTCCGGCCGGGAAATGGCCGACAAAAACCTGTACTACCACCTGATGTATGCCGGTTCCATCGACGCGGCGACGCTGCTGAACATGCTGAACGGTTTCGGTATCGTCGAGATCGCGTACGCCGACCCGCTTCCTGGCGAGGATCCGGACAACCATTCGGACGACTATCGTGATTTCCAGGGCTACCGCACGGCCGCGCCTGGCGGTATCAACGCGGACGCCACCTACCACGTGTCGGGTGGCCGCGGCACCAACGCCCAGGTCATCGACATCGAGCGCTTCTTCAACCCCGATCACGAAGACCTGCCAACGGTCAACGTGTTGCCGAACGGCGACGTCGACGCCACGTGGCCCGGTGATGCCTTCGATCACGGCACCGCTGTGCTGGGCGAACTCTTCGGCCAGGACAACGATTTCGGCGTGCTGGGCATTGTCGACCAGTCGCCGGCCGGATTCGTCAGCACCGCGGGTGGGCGCCCGGCGGCCATCGACCTGGCGGCCGCGAACTCGAACCCCGGTGATGTGATCCTGCTGGAACTGCAGCGGGCCGGCCCCCTGGGGACCTGCAGCAACGCCACGACGCCCAGCCAGATCGGCTGCGTGCCCGAAGAGTGGGTACAGGCGAGCTACGACGCCGTCGTGGCGGCCGTGGCCGACGACATTATCATCGTCGCCGCCGCCGGCAACGGACGGCAGGACCTGGATGACGAGGATTATGAAGACTGGCTGGATCGCGGCGATTCAGGCGCGATCATCGTCGGCGCCGGCGCTGGCGACGTGGACTCCGGCGTCTCCAACACCGGTTGCAGCGCCGACCCCGCGCGGAGCCGGCTGGCGTTTTCAAACTTCGGCTCGCGCGTCAACGTGCACGGCTGGGGCAACTGCGTGGCCACCACGGCCTACGGCGGGCTCGCCGGCGGTAGCGGCGATGACGACGCCTACACGGGCGGCTTCAGCGGCACGTCCAGCGCCAGCCCGATCGTGGCCGGCGCCGCGGCCGTGGTGTCCAGCGTGCACCAGGACCTGGGCCTCGGCGCGCCGACATCCACGGAAGTCCGCAGCCTGCTCATCGCCACCGGCACGCCGCAGGTGCTGCCGGCCGACGATCCGGCTGCACGCGCGGGCCAGATCGGGCCGCTGCCAAACCTGGCAGCCGCGCTGGGGCTCAGCGCCGACATCGAGGTCACGAAGTCCGGCAGCCCGGACCCGGCCGACGCCGGCACCAATGTCACCTGGACCGTGTCGGTGACCAACAACGGCCCGGACGTGGCCGTGCACGTCGGGCTCGAGGACCTGCTCCCCGCGGAGGTGACGTACGTCAGTGACACGCAGGGCTGCGAGCACACCGCCGGGGTGGTGACCTGTGATGTGGGCACGCTGCTGGTCAGCGAAACCTTCAACGTGGACATCACCGCGTCGATCCCGCCGGACCTGGTGTTCAACGCCGGTGCGCCCGTGACCATCACGAACTCGGCATCAGCGTCATCAAGCCTTGATGATCCGGACGAGACCAATAACGCCGCGTCCGACGACGTGCTGGTGGTCGCCTCGGGCGACCTGCGCATCGTCAGTGCCACCGTCCTCGCCGGGGTGCCCGACGAGGCCCAGGTGGGCATCGACATTCCTGTGACCGTGCGCTCGGTCGTGCAGAACCTGGGCCCGTCATCGCCGATGGATGCCGAACTCGACAACACTGCCACGCCATCCGCCGGCGCTTCGGCCAACCCGGCCTCGCGCCTCACGCCCGTCGACGCCTTGACGTTCAGCCAACGGACCGTTGACCAGGCATTCGACATCCGCTGCGATGAACCGGGCGAGCAGGAAGTGGTGTTTGACCTGGAGATCGCCCCGGCCAACGCCGCGGACAGCGACCCGGACCTGTCCAATAACACGGCCCAGGCGAGCGTCGCGGTGACGTGCATCCTGCCCATCGCGATCAATATCCGGCCGGGCAACGCGTTCAACCGCATCAACTTCAACAGCAACCAGGCCATTCCCGTGGCGGCGCTGACCACCGGGGCCGGCGAGTACGGCCTGCCGCTCGCCTTTGACGCGGCATCGATCTTGCCGGACACCGTGGTCTTCGGCCCGGCGACCGAGTTGATGGTCAGTGGTGCATCGCCGTTGAACGGCCTGTTCCATTTGAATGATTCCTTCGAACCCGACGACCAGACCCGCGACGGCGACGCGGATATGCGTTTCCTGTTCAAACAGTCCGAAACCGGGATCGAATCGGGAGATACGGAGGCCTGCATGCGCGGCCAGTTCACCAGCGGCGGCGATACCTTCAGCTTCTTCGGCTGCGATACCGTGGCAACAAAGCCCTAGGGACAATGCCAGTGGGGTCGCCCTCGATTGAGGGCGACCCTTTTCAATAAGGCTTCGCCCGCGACTTTTTCAGCTCGCCCCGCTTTTTCTTTTCATCCAGGCGCTTTTTCTTCGCCGCCTTGCTGGGCTTCGTTTTCTTCCTGGCCTTCGGCGCGTGGCGAACCGATTCCAGCAACTGCTCCAACCGCTCGAGCGCCTCTGTGCGATTGCGTTCCTGCGTGCGATGGGACTGCGCCTTCAGGACCAGCACGCCTTCATTACTGATCCGGCTGTCCGCCGTCTTCAGCAGGCGCCGCTTGACGGCGTCCGGCAGCGAACTGGCGGGGATGTCGAACCGCAGCTGGATGGCGGTGGCGAGCTTGTTGACGTTCTGGCCGCCGGGGCCCTGCGAGCGCACGGCCTTGAACTCGAGTTCCTGCTCAGGGACATTGAAGCCAGCCAGGGTCAGCATCGCACTGGCCGTTCGATAGACACGCTTTCTCCAAACCGCTTCTGCTGGTCTGTACTCAAAATGCTTCCAACCCGGGATTCAAAGAGCCCCTCACCCAACAACATCCCCCAGAGTGTTTCAAAGTGACGGCATGTATTCAATTCGACATGTCTGGGTTTGAGGTTGAATTTCGCAGTAATCTATAGGGGAAACCCGGAAAGGCTTCACGCCTTTCACGTGCTTACAAATAGGTGGTGCCTGCCATGCAAACAAGCCACACGTCGACATCGCGACCGGGCAGCGTGGCGGTCATTGTTTCGACGTACAACCAGCCCGCGCACCTTGACCGTTGCCTGTTCGCCCTGGGCCTGCAGGACACGGACAACTTCACCGTGCTGGTCGCCGATGATGGCTCCGGGGCTGAAACCCGTGCCGTGATCGAGGCACATGACCCGGTGTTCCGTGACCGGCTGAAACATATCTGGCATCCGGACAAGGGCTTTCGAAAAACCCTGATCCTGAACCGGGCCGTGCTCGCCACCGATGCGGACTACCTGGTCTTCATCGACGGTGACTGCGTGGCACACCCGGGATTCGTCGCCGAGCACTTGCGACACGCCCTACCCCGGCACTACCTGAACGGCGCCCTGATCCGCCTGGATGCACGGCAAACCGGGCAGGTGACACGCGAGGGGATTGCCTCGGGCGAAGTCTTCACCCTCCGCTGGCTGGCCCATGCGGGATGGCGGCTGGATCGGCGATACCTGAAGCTCGCATTACCCCGGCAGACCCGTTATTGGCTAAACGAACATTCACCGACGACACTCTACTGGCTGGGCGCAAACGCGTCGTGCTGGCGCGAGGATTGCCTGCAGGTCAATGGATTCGACAACCGTTTCGGCTATGGGTACGAGGACGGGGACTTCGGCGACCGCCTGGCGCTGTACGGGGTCACGCCGCTGACCGTGCGCTGGACCGCGAATGCGCTGCACCTGGATCATGGACGGCCCTATCGGGACCCGAATGTCATGACCAGCAACCGCAAACTGCAGCTGGAAGCAGTGGCCAGGCGGGCCTACCGTACACCGCATGGACTGAACGAGCTGGCGTCAGCCGACCCCCAGCAACCCTTCATTGAACAGCGCCCTTGAACGCCTCTTCAGGCTTGTTGGAGAGTTCGTCGACGAGGAAGCTGCCATGGCGGTAATTTTGAGATAGGGTTCGCGCATCATCCTGGCTGTTTAAAGCAACCCAGGCTGGATGGTCTTCACGAAATCGACGAACGGAATCCTCACCATGAAACTCCAACTCGCCACCTGGCCCGACATCCGCGACTACCTCGAGCACTGCGACGCGGTGCTGATCCCCATCGGCTCCACGGAACAGCACGGCCCAACCGGCCTGGTCGGCACCGATGCCATCTGCCCGGAACACATCGCCGGCGGCATGGCGGAACAAGGCGTGCTGGTCGCGCCGACGCTCAGCATCGGAATGGCGCAGCATCACCTGGCCTTCCCCGGGTCCATCACACTGCGGCCGACCACGCTGATGGCCGTGATCCGAGATGTTGTCACTTCGCTGGCCAGCCAGGGCTTCAAACGCTTCCTGTTCTTCAACGGCCATGGCGGCAACATCGCCACGGTGCAGGCGGCTTTCGCCGACATTTATGCGGACGCCAGCCTGGCCGGCGGAGACTCCGGCCTGGTGCTGGAGCTGTTCAACTGGTTCATGGGCCCGCGGGTGGGTGAAATATCGAAAGAACTGTTCGGCGACGCCGAGGGCTGGCACGCGACGCCATCAGAAATTTCCCTGACCTGGGATGCCTACCCCGAAGCGCAGCGCCAGGCGCCGCTGGAGCCGAAACGGGCGCCCAAGGGGCCCATTCGCGATGCCGCGGACTACCGGGCAAGGTTTGCCGACGGGCGCATCGGCTCGGAGCCGGCGCTGGCGTCCGCCGAACACGGTGCGCGGTTGTACCAGGCCGGGCTTGAGGATGCGATGGAGGTCTGGCGAAAGCTGCTAGACGACTAAAGGAGAGCCCCATGCCCTCACCGCTTGTCACCGCCGCCGGCCACACCCTCAGCGCCGACATTGCCGTCCCGGAGCACGAGCGCGTGCTGCGGTTCTACGCCCGCGTGCTGACCACCGGCGAGAGTCCGCTCTGGCGGGATGACCTGATGAACAACCACGGCGTGCCGATCATCGGCCTCGGGGCGCGCACCGAGGATCATGAGGCGCTGCCGCTGCAGTGGATGCCCCATATCCAGGTCGCGGATGTCGCCGCCAGCGTGCGCGAGGCCGTCGGCCTGGGTGGCAAGGCGCTGATGTACGGCAAAGACGATGACGGCAACGCCCAGTGGGCGGTGCTGCAGGACCCCAATGGGGCCGCGTTCGGGATCATTCCCATCGTGCCGGCAGACGCCCTGCCGCCCGTCGACGAGAACGCGGCCGCCGGCATGGGGCATATCGCCTGGCTGGACCTGACCGTCGGTGACGCGGAAGGGACGCGGGACTTCTACCGCCGGGTGGTTGGCTGGTCCGTTGAAGACGTCGGCATGAGCGATGGTGAAGGCGTCTATGCCGACTACAACATGCTCGGCGCCACGGGCCAGCCGGCCGCCAGCGTGTGCCACGCGCGTGGCGCCAACGCGGACCTGCCAGTTACGTGGCTGATTTACCTGCCCGTTGGCGACCTGGCGGAAAGCCTGGAGCGAGTGCCTGCGGAAGGTGGACAGGTGATGAAGACGGCCACAGGCGACGATGGCAGCCTCTCATTCGCGGTGATCCGGGATCCGGTGGGAGCGGCCCTTGCGTTAGTCTGACGTCGGCCCCGGCGGGAGCAAAGCCATAACTTCCCGCAACACCGTGGTCGCGTAAGCCCCCGGCGGCAGCGAAAACGCCAGCACCAGGTTCGTGGCATCGCCGGAAGTTTCCCAGTCCCACTGCAGGTCACCCGGCACCACCCGCAGCGCGCGCCGCTCGGCCTTCAACCGCCAGTCTTCCAGCCCTGCGAGTAACTCCGGTTCGCGTGCCAGCACATCCTTCTCCAGCGCCAGGCACTCATCGCCGGGCGCCGGCTCGCCCAGGCCGGGCAGCGGTCCGGAGGGGTGAATGTCGAAACGGTCCAGCCGCGCCTGGAGTTCCGCGAGCGCCTGGGCATCGTCCAAGGTTACGCGTTCCACGCGGAAACGGCTGCGCGAGCCGTCCAGCATCGCCGCCTCGCCGGGCAACAGCCGATTCCAGTCACCGCGCCGGACCCGTTCCGCCAGCACACAATTAAACAGCCAGCTGCGCGCTGCGGACAGGTACAACCCGCGCTCGAAGCGCGGCGCCCGGGTCAGCTCGCCGGCGAACAGGCGCCGGACCTGGACCAGGTTGTCGCCGTTACGGCCGAAGCGCTGCTCGCCGAAGTAATTCGGCACACCCGTTTTGATGCGCTCCAGCCGAGCGGCAAGTTCGTCCCGGTCACCTTCGACATCGCGCAGGCGGATGCGGAACCGATTGCCACGCAGGCCACCCCGACGGATGGCGTGGCGCGCGCGTTTCCAGCCCAGCAACTCGAGGCCCGCCGGTAAGCGCTCGTCAAGAGAATCAGGATCGAGGTGCTCGATGGGCAGCGAGAACCACTGCGTGGTGACGGCATGTCGGTCCTTCAGGCCCGCGTAGCCCACCTGCCGGGGCTTGGCGGTGCCCAACTCTGACAGCACCCGCACCACGTCCTTGGTATTCATGCCCACCTTGGTGAGCTGCAGCCACCAGTGCGCGCCGGTGTCGTGTTCCGGCACCTCGATCTGCTCGTCGACATGGAAATCGCCGGGCTCGCAGCGAAAGCGCGCCGTGGCCGCCGGCGCGCCTAGCGCGCGGGGTAATCTTTCAAGGTGGTGCGGTACCACATCAGGGATCGAGACCATGGTGCGACATTCTAGAACGTGATCAGTACTCGCGCTGGGCCAGGTAGGACTCACAGACACTCTCGCTGGGTTGCCACGCATCGGCATAGGGATTACCCACACAGACCACGTCCAGGAACTTCTCGCGTTCGGCTTTTTGCCGGGCCTGTTGTTTTTCCATGATCGGAGCGAACCCTGGATCCTGGTACAGGAACTCGAGGAAATCGAGGTTGGTAACGATGAAATAGCCTTGATCAACCGACGCCTCGATTAAAGCCAGGCCAGCTTCACGATCACCTCCCAGGTATTCGGCAAAGCCGCGTTTGAACTCCGGGCATCCCAACCACCAGTCACAGCCCACCAGGCCACCTTTTTTGTCGGCCTCGATGTCTTCTCTCAGCGCTTCAAGCAGCGCCTGGCGAATTTCTGGGCCTCCCGTTTCCCGTCGCGCCCTGTTATACGCCAGTACGAATTCAGCCTCCATTGCATCAAGTCCGGAAAGGCCTGGGACAGATGACCAGATGGCATCGAGGACGGGCCTGGCGCCTGAATAGTCTCCGGAGCCAGCCAGCGATAAGCCATAAATCACATTCGTCTCGAAATCGCGGTGTTGATCGGTGCGGGTTTCTTCCAGCGCGGATACCAATGCCCTGGGACGGCCGGCGTAGTACAGGTGAAACAAGAGACCACCATGGACACTGCCCAGGTTTGCCTCCGCTTCATCACTCAGTCCCATGGCTGCCAAATTCAACGCGCTCTTTTCCAACAGGCCCATCATCGCCAGGAAGATGAAGAATTCGTCCGCCGCGGACATGAAACCCGCCTGGATGCCTTTCAGGCTCTCGATCGCTCCTTTGCTCCAGTCTCCGTCAAGCGACACGAAATGGGCGTGCAGTTCCGATGCCCAGTCCGGGTTGAGGCTATACAGTTTATCCAGTTGCTTTCCGGCTTCCTCTCTGCGATCTCTTCTCGCGTAATCGAAATAAAGGTTACTGATGGCGGGGGAGGATAACGGATCGAGCGATGCCGCCTTGCGAGCAGACTCGAGCGCCTCGTTCCAGCGGCTGGTCAGGCGATAATTGTTGCTGAGCCAGAGGTGAGCCAGTGCCAGGTTCGGATTCCGTTCGATTGCGCTTTTGTAGTAAGTGATTTTTTCATCCAGTTCACCAGGCATTTGTTTCCCCGCCCCCATCAGTAAATGGGCTTCGGCGAGTTCAGGATCGAGTTCAATCGCTCGCCTGGCATGTGCACTAACCTGCGCCCTCCTTTCAGCATCGTCAATTCCGGCGTAGACCAGGTGTAAACCCATCGAGATTGCCAACTGCACATGTCCGCGTGCACAGTCCGGTTCCAGTTCCACGACCTCTGCGAACGCTTCGGCGGCTCTCTTCAACTCGACCGCCTCGCGGCTCTTCATAAGGTGCTTGCCGCGAAGGAATGCTTCGCCCGCTTCTGCGGTTTTCGGACAATGGTGTATGGGGGTGAAGGCCAACGAAAGCTCGGTGGAAGAGCGGAGCCTTTCCACAATGGCGGCAGAGATCTCGTCCTGCAATGTGAAGACATCAGACATCGGCCGCTCAAAGGTCTGCGACCATACATGCGCGTCCTGGTTAGCATCGATGAGTTGGGCCGTAACGCGAATGCGATCTCCCGACTTGCGCACGGAGCCTTCGATGACGTGATCGACGTTGAGCTGCTCGGCAATACGGGGGATGTCCAGGTCCTCGTTACCGAAAGCGAACGACGACGTCCGGGAAATCACCCTGAGACCGGGTACCTGTGACAGCAGGTTCAGAATCTCCTCCGCCATACCATCGGAAAAATAGTCCTGGGCGGGGTCGTCACTCAGGTTTACGAATGGCAGCACGGCAATCGCAGGCCTTTCATCAACGCCATCGACCGAATCGCCGGGAATTCCCCGGCTCATCTCTCTGGTATCGGCGGTATTTCGGGCAGGCTCCAGCAGCGACCTGTCCAGTACAAGATAAATCGTTGCAATCGCGAGTACGGCCAGGATGGCGAGAATGCGGTTGAGCAATCTGTGTGTTCGCGAAGAATGGGTTTGAGCGCGTCCTACATGCTTTCGGTCAGCCACGTCGTTCGAGGGGGCGACTCGATTCTCGACCTGGACCTCCGCAGCCAGCCTGTAACCTCTCCCCCGCACAGCCTTGACCAGTTGCGGATGCTTTCCATCATCACCGAGTTCCTGGCGCAGGAGTTTGATTCTCTGGACAAGGTTTTCGGGCGATACAAAGCCCCGACCCCAAGCCTCCGAAGTGAATTCTTCGAGCGTCACAACGTTGGGTGAGTGCCGGATCAGGGTGAGGAGAACGGAAAACGTGAGCTCAGGGAGCTCGCGACAGCCATCCGGGCCTGAAAGCTCTCGCGTACCGGTATCAAGCCGCAACCCTCCGAACGTAAACACCTGGCCCTCACCAGGAGTCACCTGGCCTGGCCCGTCGGCGTTGTCCCGGCTGCGCCCGGTTGTCACGGAACCCCTGTCATCGATCCGGTCGTTTGACATTCATCTCGGCCTGTCAACGCCTAAAAGTGTAGGCGAAAAACCAGCGAGTTGAGTGCTGCAGGAGAAAACGCGCTGAAAATAATTTTTATAAAACCTTGTTTTTATTGATAACTAAAACCTTTCACCAAGTTTTCACCAGAGCATCACTTTTTTTAGATTTACCGAACGTACGTTACAAGCATCCTGATCATTAACTTGATGCGGGTGGCAGGCGAGACAGCTGTCGATTATTTGATAATGAGGCGCGCGCTTCTTCCTATTCCAACAAGCTGGGAGAAGTCTCATGTTCACCAAGATCTGCAGAGTAGTAGTACAGCGTTCAGGCCAACGTTTTCATTGTGCTTTTGCTACGAGATTGGTCGTCTTGTTAACACTGGTTCTGGCGATCGCTTTACCTCTTACTACCAACGCCCAGTTGGTATCCGGACTACAGGGTGCAGTGGGCAGCACGATTGGTCCTGACGGCGCGATTTACGCAACAGAAAACCTGACCGGATCAATTTCCCGAATTGACCCTGCTACGGGCGACCGGTCGCTGTATGCAACGGGTCTACCACCGCAACTCCCCTGGGTCGGTTTCGGCGGAGTTTTTGATGTTGTTTTCCTCGACGAGGTAGCCTACGCCCTGGTCATAGTTGTCGACTCCACGCTGGGGGGGTCGGACATCAGTGGCATCTACCGTATAGATGGCCCCGACAGTTCCACGCCAATCGCTGATCTTGGTTCCTTCGCATTGGCCAACCCGCCGACTACTCCGTTTTTCTTACCCACCGGCGTCCCATACTCCATTGAGACTTACCGTGGCGATTTTCTGGTCGCAGACGGGCACCACAACCGCATACTCCAGGTAACGCTGGACGGTGAAATATCGGAGTTCAAGGTATTCACCAACATCGTGCCAACCGGGCTGGAAGTCAGGGGAAACATGGTCTTAATGGCTCAAGCGGGTCCTGTACCCCATTTTCCCGAGGACGGAAAAGTTGCGGCGATGTCCGAGCACTCAGAGCCAGTCGAGATAGCCGCTGGTGCCAGGCTGGCAGTTGATGTGGAGTTCGGCCGCGGCCAGAGCCTCTACGTTCTGGCGCAGGGTACTTGGGACAATACTTCTGATGGCACACCGGCGCTGCCTGGAACAGGTTACCTGTCCAGAATCAACGATGATGGAAGCCTGACCACCGTGGCCGAAAACCTGAATCTACCGACTTCGATGGAGTTGATCGGGAACGACGCTTACATCGTGACACTGACCGGCGAAATATGGGTCGTGGAGGACGTTGGAGAACCGCCTTATGGGCCCGCGTTCTGACATGCTTGTAAGCAAGCAGGCAGGCAACAAACGAGGCGGGGCTTACCACATGCCCCGCCTCTCCTTAAATTTGGGCGGTGAGTTCCATGCGCGGGGCAAGCCCGCGGCTGGATTTGATACTGAGCGAACTTTGGGTCCCATTTTTGGTCTGCGTTTAAGACCCACCACACAGGAACCCGCCAATGCCCTCACCCAAACTGATGATCGCCCTCCTCGCCGCCACGCTCGTCGCCCAGGCCCCGTTCAACGAAGTCCACGCCGACCCGGTACCGGATCAAACCCGTATCGTTTCGGATATTGAGAGCCATCACCTGTTGGTGGACACCTCGGCGCTTGGCGCGGGACCGGTTGGCGACGGGGCCGCCGACTCGGCTGCGATCCGCAGTTCCGTTCGCAAGGGTGATGTGATCGAGTTCAGGGTCACCTCGATTTACTACGCGGATTCGAACGATGAACCCCAGCGCGAGGTGGACTCGATCGTCAGGTACCGAATGGACGGAAACCACTGGGCGCTGATGGACGTGCAAACGGAACGCACGCGCCACACGACCCCGGGCAACCCGGGCGAGACCGGCAGGGACTGCTGAGCCCTGCGCGGCCATCCGGCATTGCTCGGCTGAAACCCGGCGTTAGTTCAACGCCGGGTTAGGAGGAAGCAGCACGACAAACTCCCGCAGCATGGTCGTGGCGCGGGCCAGCCCCTGTGCCGCCACGACATATTTCCACGGTCTTTACCACGCTCATTACCACGGTATTACCACGGTCGCTCAAACCATTGAGTGGCAGACTGCCTGCCTTGACGGCACCAACCTTCGGTGAAACGTTGCACACATTGAGCGTGACATCACGTTCAGGGACCAGGGAAAAAGGGACTTTTTCACGATGCGAACACATTCGGCACTGCCTTTCCTTCTGTCCGGCAAGCCCGGCGCCGCAGCGACAATTGCCGTCGCTCTACTCGTGGCAGTGACCGGGCCGGGCCTGGCGGCGGAGCCGCCAGCGCCCATCAAGCTGAGCGGCCCCCTCGTGACCGGCGGCAACGTAACTTCCAGGCAGTTCAGCCCTGACGGCCAGTGGGTCGTTTACAGGGCCGACCAGGACATCGATGGGGTGACCGAACTCTTCAGTGTTCCGGTCGGCGGGGGTACGCCCGTGAAACTCAATGACCCGCTGCTCGCAGGTGCCGATGTCAATACCTTCACGATTAGCCCGGACTCCAGCACGGTCATCTACACGGCTGATCAGGACACCGTTGGCGCTGACGAACTTTTCGCCGTACCCATCGCTGGAGGCACGGCCACACGCCTGAACGACCCCCTGGTTTCGGGCGGCAGGGTGTCCGACTTCACGCTCAGCCCGGACGGCACGACCGTGGTCTTCATCGGTGACGTGGAGAGAGACGAGGTCACCGAGATCTTCAGTGTGCCCGTGAGCGGCGGCACGGTCACCAAGCTCAACCCGCCAGCGCCCAGCACCACCCGCGAGGTCCTGTTCACGCGACTCATCAGCGCCGACAGCAGCACGGTGGTTTTCCTGGCCGACCTGGATACCAACAGCGTCAATGAGCTCTACAGCGTCCCCATCGGTGGCGGAACAGCCATCAAGCTGAATGACCCACTGCCCAATGGCGGGACCGTGGGATTGTTCGGCATCAAGCTCAGCCCGGACGGCAGCCGCGTGGTGTACAGCGCCGACCAGGAAACAAATAACATTCACGAGATCTTCAGCGTGCCCATCGGCGGCGGCACCGTCGTCAAACTCAACGGCACGCTGCCACCGAGTAGCGATCCTTTTGTCATCCCCGCCATTTTTGAATTCCAGATTACGCCCGACGGCAGCACGGTGGTCTATCGCGGCACTCAGAATGACTTACAGATCGACGAGCTATTCAGCGTTCCTGTCACTGGCGGGGCGAACACGCAGCTGAGCACCCCGGGCGACGAACTGTTCAATTACGCGATCAGCGCTGACGGCAGCACGGTCGTGTACCAGACCAGCACCGGTGGCCAGGGGCTGGATGAGCTGTTCAGTGTCTCAATCCTCGGTGGCACGGTCACCCAGTTGAACGCGCCCGTTTCCGAAGGCGACACCGTTGGGTTTTTCGAGCTCAGTGCCGACAGCGGCTGGGTCACGTACACCACGGAATCCATCAATGCCTTTGATGCCCCTTCATCAGCCCTGTTCAGCGTGCCCATCGGCGGCGGGAACCCCGTCCGGTTGACGCCGGAATTCACCGCTGGCAGCGGCTTGAACGGTAACGATATCAGCCCGGACAGCCGCTTCGTGGTGTATAGCGCGGACCAGGAGACGGCCGGCGTGCGGGAACTGTTCGCCATACCCATCGGGGGCGGCTCCACGTTAAAACTGAACGGCCCCATGGTCAGTGGCGGCGACATCGGTAGTTTCAGAATTGGCCCGACAAGCGAAACCGTGATCTACGTCGCCGACCAGGAAACGGACGAGGCCGATGAACTGTTCAGCGTCTCGCCGCTGGCCGTAGTGAATACTGCACCGGTGGCCGCGGACGATGGCTTCAACACGCCGTTCGATACCGGTTTGAGCGTGCCGGCGCCGGGCGTGCTGGCCAACGACAGCGACACGGACGGCGACACATTGACCGCCGTCCTGGACACCACCACTGCCAATGGCGTGCTGGAGCTGTTCGCCGATGGCAGTTTCAATTACACGCCCAACACCGGGTTCTCCGGCGCTGACACCTTTACCTACTACGCCAACGACGGCGTAGCCGATTCGAACATCGTGACCGTCACGATCACCGTCGAAGAGGCCAACCAGCCGCCCCTGGCGGTCGATGACCTGTTCAGCACCGCCCATGACACTGCCCTGGTCATCGCTCCCCCCGGTGTGCTGGCCAACGACAGCGACCCGGAAAGCGATCCGTTGGTAGCGGTCCTTTCCAGCGCGCCGACGAACGGTCAGTTGACGCTTGATGCAGACGGTGGATTCACCTACACGCCGAACGCCGGCTTCGCCGGCGCCGACAGCTTCACCTACCGCGCCAATGACGGCGAAGCCGACTCCGGCGATGCCACCGTGACCATCGACGTCGCGGCGGCACCCAACCAGACACCCGTTGCGCTGGACGATGCCTACAGCACCGACCACGACACGGCCTTGACCCTGCCGGCACCCGGCGTACTGGGCAATGACAGCGACCCGGACGGCGACCCGTTGACCGCAACGCTGGTCAGCAGCCCGGCAAACGGCACGCTGTCATTCAACGCAGACGGCGGCTTCACCTACACCCCGAACACCGGTTTCGACGGCATCGACAGCTTTACCTACCAGGCCAGCGACGGTGAAGCCGATTCCGACATCGCCACCGTGACCATCACCGTGGCGACCGCGCCCAACCTGGCGCCGGTGGCGGCCGACGATGCGTTCAGCACCACCGGCGACACCGCACTGGTTGTCACGGCCCCGGGTGTACTGGCCAACGACAGCGACGCCGACGGCGATACCTTGACCGCGGCGCTGGTCGGCGGCCCGGCCAATGGCACGTTGAACCTGGGTGGGGACGGTGCATTCACGTACACACCCGATGCCGGTTTTACCGGTAGCGACGCATTCTCCTACGTGGCAAATGATGGCAGCGATGACTCCAGCGCCGCCACGGTGACGATCACGGTCGAGGCGCCTATCGTGACCCAGTTCGAAGTGGAATCAGCCACCGGCACCGGCCCTATCCTGGGCAGCATCAGCGGTGGCGGCGACACCTGCACCATCAGCCAGGCCGAAGCGCTGCTTCCGGGCGAGGTGGCCGGTAGCGGACTCGAAGAAACCGATTTCGAACATGGCCTGGTGGGCTTCGCGCTGATCAACTGCGTACCCGGCAGCAGCGTGACCGTCAGCCTGGAGTTCCCGGCTGCCCTGCCGGAAGGGACCGAGCTATTCAAGTTCGGACCCACGCCGGACGACCCGGTGCCACACCTGTACACCATGCCGGCAACGATATCCGGCGCCATGGCCAGCTACACCGTCGTCGACGGCGGCCTGGGCGACGACGACCTGTCCGTCAACGGCAGCATTACCGACCCGGTGGGCCCGGGAACCCTGGCCGCGCCACCGCCGCCGCCACCGCCGCCGCCCCCAGGTAGCGGCGGTACCGCGGTACCGATACCGACAGTGCACGAATGGGCGATGGTGCTGATGGCGCTGCTAATGGCCGGTGCCGGTTTCCGCCACCAGCGCACCGGGCAGGCGCGAAGGCGGTCGGCCGGTTAAGCCGGCCGGCGCGTCGCCAACCGGCACCCAAGCCACTTTCGCCTAATATGGATACGCCTCCAGCATCCCTTGTGGCATGTGGCTCGTTGTCTCACCGTTTTTTTTCCTGCGCTCGAAGCGTTGGCGGTACTCCCCAGGCGATGCACCCATTACACGTTTAAATACCTTGCCGAACGAACTCTCCGATTCGTAACCAACCGCTTCGGCGACAGCAGCAATCTTGACCGCCCGCTGCTCACGGAGCATGGAGGCCGCGCGCACCATTCGCCATTGTGTCAGGTGATGTAGCGGTGTCTCGCCGACAAGCCTCCGAAACCGTTCAGCGAAAGCCGAACGTGACATGAAAACGCCCTCCGCCAGGTCCGGCACTGTCCAGCTTTTGGCGGGTTCTTCATGCATGAGGCGCAGCGCCTCACCGATCTGCGGATCGGCAATCGCTCGGAGCCAGCTTGGGCTGCCGTCGTTAAGCATGGACCGGATCTGGCTTCGCATCGCCTGGATGAACAGGACCTCGGCAAGCCGATCGACGATGGCAATAGAGCCGGGCTGGTTTCCGGATGTTTCCGCCTCCAGGTGCTGCAGCGTGGCCCCAAACCACGATGTATCGTGCGCAGACGCCGGCAGGTGAACGACGGGCGGCAGGTGTTTGATCAGCATTTCGCTGTCCGGCGAGGCAAACGTGAAGCAACCGGCAATGACCGAGGTCCGCGTACCCTCGCCGCCGTGTTCAATCAGTCTCGTCCGGTGAAACTGCCCCGGGGGAACGACATCAGACGCCCGCCGGACGGGCACGCCTGGCCCGCTCAGCAGCGCGTAGGTCTCCGGGGAAGGAAGAAAGACAAAGTCACCCCCAACCAGGGGGATGGGTGGACCATCGTCGACGGTCAGCTGACAGGAACCTCGCGAAACGACCAAGCAGATGCCCTTGTTTCCCGGAAAACCCAGGCCAAAAGGCGCGGATAGCTCAAGCCGGCCGTACAACTGGCCCCGGGTTCTCAGCAGCGACATCACTTCCGTCAGTACGTCCATATCATCTCGACTATCTGGCGTTTTGGACCATTTATAGCGCCTATCAAGCATAGATCGTCTATTTCATCAGGTCTAGACTTTTTCCAACGTCATGAACATTTAAATGAACAAGGAGGCCCCATGAACATCGATCTACCCTCACCCGTAGCCGCGTACCTGGCGGCGGAGAAGACCAAGGACTCGGTCGCGCTCGCCCGTTGCTTTGGTGAACAGAGCGTCGTTCGCGACGAGGGTCAAGAGCATCGGGGCGCCGTCGCCATCGAGGCCTGGCACCGCGCAACCAACGAAAAGTTGGCCTACGTGGTCGAGCCACTGGAAGCGACCACCCGTGGCGACACCATCATCGTCCGCACACGCGTCAGCGGTGATTTTCCTGGAAGCCCGATTGAGCTGAACAAGCACTTCACGCTCGAAAACGACCACATTGCCCTGCTGGAGATGAAGTCATGAGTGCGGTCACCGACACGCTGGATCTCTCTGGTGAGTTTCGCGACCAGCGCGCACTCATCACCGGCGGTACCAAGGGGATCGGCGAGGCCATCGTTCGCCGGTTACTGGCCGGCGGTGCACGTGTTGCAACCACGGGGCGGTCCGCCATCGACGCCGATCCGTCGCCGACGCTGTTCCTGCAAGCGGATGTCAGCACCCCGGACGGCGTCAACAAGGTCATCGACCGCCTGCTCAACGAATGGGGCGGCGTCGACATCATTGTCCACTGCGTCGGCGGCTCCAATGCCCCGAATGGTGGACATGGCGTATTGACGGATGCTGACTGGGAAATGGCGCTGCGTCTCAACCTGATGGCAGCGGTGCGCTTCGACCGGGCGCTCATCCCCGGCATGGTCGAACGGGGCCAGGGCGTGATCGTGCACATCGCGTCCATCCAGCACCGCCTTCCCCTGCACGACGCCACGCTGGCCTATGCGGCCGCCAAGGCGGCGCTGCGAACCTACAGCAAGGGGCTCGCCAACGAAGTCGGGCCGCAGGGCGTGCGGGTCAACACCGTGTCACCGGGCTTTATCGAGACGGCCGCCGCACGCGAAATGGTCCACCAGCTCGCGGTGGCCAGGCACATCGACGAGGCCGAGGCCCGCCAGTTGATTATCGATGGCCTGGGCGGAATTCCGATCGGCCGACCCGGCCTGCCTGCCGAGGTCGCCGAGCTCGTCGCTTTTCTCGCTTCACCCCGCGCCGGGTCGATCACGGGCGCCGACTACGTCATCGACGGCGGCACCGTGCCAACCACCTGACGGCGCAACCACACACAACCACTTAATTGCGAGGTGCAACATGTCCACACGAACCCGAAACATTGTCATTTCCGGCGCCATGGCCGCCGGCGCTATGGTCGCCGCCACGGCCGCGGAACCGGCCTTGCCGCAGGCCACCAACCATACGGCCAGTTACATCACCACCCCCGATGGCGTGCAGCTTTACTACAAGGACTGGGGGCCAAAGGATGGCCCGACCGTCGTGCTCAGCCATGGCTGGCCCCTGAACTCAGACAGCTGGGAATCCCAGATGATCTTCCTTGCCGGCCACGGCTACCGCGTCGTCGCGCACGACCGCCGCGGCCACGGGCGCTCCAGCCAGCCCTGGGAAGGTAACGACATGGACCACTACGCCGACGACCTGGCTACCGTCATCGGGACGCTCGACCTGCAAGACGTGACGCTGGTCGGCTTTTCTACCGGGGGCGGCGAGGTGGCACGCTATATCGGCCGCTACGGCACGGACCGTGTCAAGAAGGCGGCACTGATCGGCGCCGTCACGCCATTGATGCTTAAGACACCCGACAACCCCACGGGCACACCGATCAAGGTCTACGACGACATAAGAAAGTCGTCGCTGGCTAACCGCTCGCAACTGTATCTCGACATCGCCTCGGGCCCGTTTTTCGGCTTCAATCGGCCGGGTGCGACCGTGTCACAAGGGCTGGTAAATTCGTTCTGGAGCCAGGGCATGCTGGCCGGTCATAAGAACACCTTCGACTCCATCAAGGCATTCTCGGAGACCGACTTTCGGCAGGACCTGGCGAAGTTCGACATTCCGACACTAATCGTGCACGGCGACGACGACCAGCTGGTGCCGGTCGACAACAACGCCCGAGCGGCCCACGCGATGATAGAAGACAGTACGTTGATCATCTACGAGGGTGGCCCGCACGGCATCACCGATACGCACAAGGACAGGCTCAACCAGGATTTGCTCGATTTCCTTGCCAACTAGTTCGCCGAAGGCGCCGCGGGTCAAACCGCGGTGCCTTAAGCGGCCGATTCAAGCGCGATCCACCGTACAGTCCGCAAGGGCGACGTGGTCGAGTACCGGGTCACCTCGTTGTACTAAGCGAAAGCGAATGGCGCGCCCCAGCGCGAAGTGGACTCGATCGTCAGCTACCGGCTGGACGGCGACCGCTGGGTGCTGCGCGATGTCCAGACCGAAAGCACACGCAATGTCGCTGGACTGACCCGATTCGACGCTCTTGAGTGCCGAAACGCCAATCAGCGCCGACATGGATTCGGGGTGAATCAGCCCGCTTCCTGCTTTCCATAGTTGAAGGGGAAAATTTCGGTCTGATTCAGGGGTTCCTTAAATGAAGGTCATTATCTCACCCGCCGGCGGTTTCCGCCCACGGGCAACGGGTACTGTTTTGCCCGGCGTTCTTGCCGTCCTGACGGCCTGCCTGCTGTTTTCAGCGACCGCATCAGCCGCGGTGTGCCGCGTGACGCCTGTCGGCGTGGATTCCGGCAATGGCAGCGACTGGGGTGCACAGGCCATGTCGCTGCACGCCGCGATCGCCGACAGCCGTTGCGACGAAATCTGGGTCAGCGGCGGGGTTTACGTACCGGATGCCAGCAATCGCAATGTCAACTTCTTTATTGATCGTGAAGTCGCGCTGTATGGCAGTTTCGCGGGGACTGAAACCGCGCTGTCGGACCGGACCGAGACTGTGATGGCGGCCCACCCGTCGATCCTGAGCGGCGACATTGCGGGTGACGACATCGACAATGACGGCAACCAGGTTGCTGAGAGCGTCGAGGACATACAGGGAAGCAACAGCTACCACGTGGTATGGATTTCCGGTATTGGCGAAGCCAGCAAAAGCATCGTCCTGGACGGCTTCACCATCACGGCCGGCAACGCCGATGAATCGGGCTACCCGGGCGGGGGCGGGGGCGGACTGGTCTGTGACGGCCGGCCAGAGGCTGGCGCCTGCAATCCCAGGCTGAGTAACCTGGTCTTTAGCGGTAATAACGCCGCCGAATTTGGCGGCGCGGTGTTTCTCATGGCCCCGGGAGGCACCTCCTCTCCCACGCTCTCCAAGGTCAAGTTCCTTGGCAACCATTCGGGCGACATGGGTGGGGCAATGTTGATCATGGCCCCCTGGGGCGACATCGGCGTCGGCGGCAGCGGCGCCATCGCCGTCAGCAACACCTCGATCACGGATTCCATCTTCAGGGACAACGTGGCCGATTCGGAAGGCGGGGCGATCCACAGCTGGGGCGGGCAGACCTCGTCCATCAACGTCAATATCAAACGGGTAATGTTCCAGGGGAATCATGGGCGAGCATGGGGCGGGGCGTTGTACGGTAGTAACATCGGGGGCGTCAATGACATTGAAGTCCATGATTCCACCTTCTACTACAACCGGTCCCTGAACGGCAGCGCGGCCAGCGGCGCGGAAGTGAATTACAGGGTTTTCAATTCGACGTTCTACGGCAATTGGATGACATTCTCGCTGCGCAGCAATACGAGGCTGAGACTCCACAACAGCATTATCTGGTCCGATTATGCTGAAGGCGGCGGCGTGGTCGGGGCCAGCTCCATGACCACATCGACCAACATCAACAACAGCATCCTGCCGGCATCCTGTCCACACTTCATGACCTGCGATGCAAGCACGCAGGCGTTATTCGGGCAGGACCCGATCCTGCTCAGTCCCGCGGATAACGGCGGCTTTGCCCCTAGCATGCTGTTGGCGTCTGGCAGCCCGGCCATCGATTCGGGCAGTAACGACATGTGTTCAGCCACGGACCAGCGCGGCCGGCCCCGGCCGGTGGACGGCGACGCGGACGGAACGGCGACGTGTGACATCGGCGCGGTAGAGATGGGCAGCAGCATGGTGGTCGACACCCGGGATGACCGCCTTGCCGACGACGGCCTGTGCTCGTTTCGCGAAGCCATGGCCAACGCCAACCGGAATGATGCGACCTGGCAGGACTGCACCACGGGGTCCACCGCGCGGGACCTGATCCGCTTTGACCCGACCGTGTTCACGGACGCGGCCAGCGCCGCCATTGCCCTGTCGTTGGGACAGCTTCAACTGTCCCCCTCTGGCCCGGTACTCATTGACGGTCGCCGCGGCGATGGCGGACGCGTTCAGCTGGATGCGCAAAACCAGTCCCGGGTGATGGAAGTGGCTTCCGGCACCAACGCCAGGCTGGTCAACCTCGACTTCGTCAACGGCAATGCCACCGGAGAATCCACGAACCGGGGGGGCGCCCTGTGGAGCGGCTCGGGTGCCAACCTGTCGCTGGAACGGTGTCGGGCAACGGGCAGCCGCGCGGGCCTGGGCGGCGGAATTTTCGCCCTGGGTCGCCTGGACATCAGTGAATGCGAGGTCTCCGACAATACCGCGGAGCAGGGCGGTGGCCTCTTTCTCGGCACCGGCGAGATGACCATCCGCTACAGCACGATATCAGGCAACGAGGCCACCGGCATCGGAGGGGGCGGCCTGATGCAGACCTCGACGACCGAGGTGACGATCAACCACAGCACAATCACCGAGAACATCACCCAGGTGGGTGGAACCGGTGGCGGTCTCTGGGTCGAGGCGGGCGCCCTGGACAGGACCGCGCGACTCGTCCTCAACCACAGCACGGTGGTCCTGAACAACCGCTCACGCGGCGCCACCGGGTCCGACCTATGGTCGGGCCTGGGTGCAACGGTCGAGCTCAATGCCAGCGTGATCGCCACGGCCGCCGGCGACGACGGATGCGCCGTCGATGCAGACAACGGCGCGACCCTTTCAGCTGCGTACAGCCTGTTCGAGCAGGGCACCACCTGCCTGACCGAAGATCGCGGCAACAACCTGGTGGGCAACCCGGTCCTGCATGCCCTGGCGGACAACGGCGGCCCGACACGGACCCGGTTGCCACGCTGGCAGGACAGCCCACTCATCGATGCCATTCCCTGCGATGCGATCAGCGACCCCAACTTTGACAATGCCCGCGACCAGCGTGGCCAACCCAGGCCACAACTGGGCGTGACCGACTGTGATATCGGGGCCGTAGAACTGATCCAGAACATAATCACCCTGGAAGTGGTGGGACAGGGCCGCGCTTCGGCGACCGGTCCCGCGCCGCTCAACGGCGCCATCGCCGAATGCGGGACCGCTGCGGGTGACTGCCAGGGCTTATGGCCGGGCGAACCGGCCCAGGACGTGACCCTGGTGGCCACGCCCGGTGTCAACTGGCACCTGAGTGGCTGGGCAGGCGACTGTGTGGGCGACACCCCATCCGTATCGCTTCGCACCGATCGAAACCACACCTGCACGCTCACCTTTGAAATCGACCAGGTCGAATTAAGCTACCAGGCCGGTACCAATGGCTTTATCAGCGGCCCCGCGGTGCAGATGATCGACCATGGCAGCGATGGTGAAGCGGTCGAGGCCGTGGGGGATGCCGGCTTTGATTTTGTCGAATGGAGCGATGGCGTGACCGACAACCCGAGGCGGGACCTGGGCGTGACGACCGATCTCTCCGTCACGGCCCAATTCGACGTTGCCCAACTCAACCTGGACTACGTGGCCGGCCCCGGCGGCTCGATCGCGGGCGATGCGTCGCAGGTCGTCACGTACGGCGCCGACGGCACGACCGTCACGGCCATACCGGACCAGGGCTACGCGTTCTACGAGTGGAACGACGGACTCCTCACCGCGCAGCGCCAGGACACCAACATCACCCAGCACCGGGTCTTCCAGGCGACGTTCGATCTCGATCGCCCGGGCAGCACCTGTTTTGTCCGCGCGACGGCGACCGGCCAGGAAAACGGCTTGAACTGGGCCGATGCCTTTACCGACCTGCAAACCGCGCTCGACAACCACCTGTGTCTCAACATCAAGGTGGCACAAGGGGTCTACTACCCGCATACCTCCGACCGGACGGTCTCGTTCGACCTGCCCGAAGGCGCCGTCGTGCTGGGCGGCTACCCGGCCGGAGGTGGCGCAGACGAAACCCGTGACCCGGCAGTCTATCCGACCGTGCTCAGTGGCGACCTGGGCCGTGATGACGTCAATACGGACGGCAATTTCATCGCCGAATCCGTCAGCGACATCCAGGGACTGAACAGCTATCACGTGGTCTCCGCCCAGGGCATTGGCCAGAACGGCGCGCTGGACGGGCTGGTGGTGACGGCGGGTAACGCCGACCTGAACCGTATCGGCAGCAATGCCGGCGGGGGAATCTACCTGGTCAATTCCGCGCCCAGACTGAGCCAGCTCCTGGTCATCGGCAACGCGGCCAACCAGGGTGCGGGGCTCTACTTCCAGGGCGATGACGTGACGCCGCTGGAGCTGGTGGTCGAGCGTGGCGAGTTCATCGCCAATTCAACGCATACCAACGGCGGTGGCGGCGCCATCTACCTGTCCAGCCCCAACAACGGGCCGTATCAATCGTTGTTGCGCGAGGTTTATCTAACCGGAAACTCGGCAGTGAGAGGGGCGGCCATCTATTCCGATGCCGTCGATGTGGACATCGAGGGCAGCACCATTTCCGAAAACCTGGGCACCGGAACCACGGGTTACTACGAAAGCACCGTTCTCAGCCTTGATGGCCGCCTGGGCCTGTCGCACAGCACCGTGGCGGATAACTTCTCCGGCGCTGGCGCCGCGTTGCATTCGGTGTTGTACACGGCCGGGGAATCAGCGGAGCTGCTGCTGAATCACGTGACGGTGACCGGCAACGAAACCGACGTGGACAACGGCGGTACCGCCAGCGGCATCCAGACCAATGGCGGCACCGTGCTGCTCAACGCCAGCGTCGTTGCCGGCCGCTCGGGCCTGGACTGCCTGCTGGAAGACCCGTTCTACGGCAGTGATCCGGCCGACCAGGAACTGACGGCCCAGTACTCGATGATCGCGGACGGCAGCTGCGGCGTCGTCGACGGTGTCGATGGAAGTCTCGCCGGAACCCCGGCTGATCCACTGGACCCGCTGCTGGACGCGCTGCAGGACAATGGCGGGCAGACGCCCACGCAGATGCCGCAGTCCGGCAGCCCACTGGTGGACGCGGTCGCGTGCGCCGATTTCCAGGGCCTGGACAACACCAGGGACCAACGGGGCTATGTCCGCCCCGACACGACCGACGGCATGTGCGATATCGGCGCTGCCGAGCACGGCGCCAGCCCGCTCGTGGTCGACCCGGACCCCGGCGACACGGAAGCACCCGTGCTGGTCACCCTGACCCCCGCCGACGACAGCCAGGATGTCGACCCCGGCACCACGCTGACCCTGGCGTTCGACGAGCCCGTCCAGGCCGGTACGGGCGACATCACGCTTTTCCGGGCCGGCGATGACTCGGTCGTCGAGGCATTCGGCCCCGGTGGTGGCGACATGACCTTCACCGGAGACCAGGTCATCCTCGACCCGGCCAGCGACCTCGAGGCCGGCACCGCGTTCTACGTGCAGGTCGAGGCGAACGCGATCACCGATGTCCAGGCGGACCCCATCGGCTTCCCCGGCTTTACCGACGCGACCGCGTGGAACTTCACCACACTGGCCGCCGATGACCCGGGTCCAGACCCTGAACCGGAACCGGAACCGGAGCCGGAGCCCGAACCGGAACCTGAACCCGAGCCGGAGCCGGAGCCTGAACCCGGTGATCCGGTCGAAGACGAGGCGCCCAATGATGGTGATGGGAACCATGACGGTTTTCGGGACCGTGATCAGGCGAACGTAGCGTCATTTCCGGGCACGTCGGATGACTGTTTCCTGACCGTAGCGGTGCCGGAAGGCATCCAGGTGACCCAGGCACGCGCGATCACCGTGCCGGCGGATGCCCCGGGGGACCACGCCTTCCCATGTGGCATGCTCGAGTTCGACCTTGAACCGGTCGAAGTGGGCGCCCCGGTCGAAGTGGAAGTCTACGCATTCCCCGCCAACCCGGACTTTGCCGCCTACTTCAAGAGGCACCATGGCGATGGACAGTGGGAAGACGTGGCCAGCGACATCGCCACGACAGGCAAATCGACCCGCATCCGCTTCACGCTGGTGGACGGCGGCCCGCATGACTCAGACCAGGCGGCCAACGGCGTTATCCGCGACCCCGGGGGTCCGGCCGTTCCCCTGGCAACGCCGCCGCCACCGCCGCCGCCATCACCGGAACAGGGCCAGCAGGCCGTTCCCGTTCCTGCGACGGATCACTGGGGCTTGTTGCTACTGGTCCTTTCCGTGGGCGCGTTCGCAGGCATCAGGCTCCGGCGGGCCTGACGACCCTCCGGCGTCGGCCGGCTTACGCCGGCCGGCGCGCCTGGGGCTGCAGATCCGTGAGTGAATCGATGTCGATGGGTTGGCCCGAGTCGATGCTCTTACGCGCCGCCACGCCAATCAGCACCGACATGGCGCCGTCGCGTGAGCCCGCGGCGCGGCGATACGGGTCCGGCGCTTCGGGGTTGGCGAAGATCTTGTCGTGCAGGCGCTTGTCACCGCCGCCGTGGCCGCTGCGCTCCATGGGCACCACTTCCGTTTCGTAGTCTTCCCACAGCCGGTGCACGATCAGCGGCGCGTAATCCAGTTCCTCGTCGCCGTCCTGGCGCATCTCGGCGGCATGCAGGTCGGCCTGGCTGACGTCCTGCTCGCTGCGGTAGGGGATATCGTGCCAGGCCTCGATGCGGCCCTTCGAGCCGTTGAACGCGATCCGCCAGCCCTCGAACGGTGAATAGGTGGTCAGCGAGTAGTTGACCACGGCGTTGCTGGCGTACTTCACCTGCACCGACATCTTGTCGAAGATGTCGATCTCCTCGCGGAAAAGGCAGTTGTCGCGGATGTAGCCATCGTACCGCTCGTTGTCGGCGTAAAGCTTCATCAGCCGTTCGTTGTCCGTGATATCCCAGTAGTACTTGCACTCGGCGGTGTGCTCGCAGTTGCGGCAGTTGTCGCCACGGAACGGCCCGTTGGCGCCGTAGTGCTCCAGCGCGCCGTAGCCGAACACCTGCTGAGGATCGCTGTCCAGCCACCAGTTCAGCAGGTCGAAATGATGCGTGGACTTGTGCACCAGCAGCGTGCCGCCAGAATCGCGCAGGCCATGCCAGCGACGGAAATACGACGCGCCATGATAGGTGTTCAGGTACCAGTTGAAATCCACCGACACCACATTGCCGATCGCGCCTTCGCTGATCAGTTGCTTGATCTTCGTGGCGTACGGGCTCCAGCGATAATTGAAGCCGACGATCAGGTTACGCCCGGACCGCCGCTCAGCGTCCAGGATCTGCTGGCACTTGGCCTCGTCGGTGGTCATGGGCTTTTCGGTCAGCACGTCACAACCCAGGTCCAGCCCCTTGACGATGAACTCGTGGTGGGTGGAGTCCTTGGTGCAGACGATGACCAGGTCGGGCCTGGCCTCAGCGACCATCGCCTCGAAGTTCTCGAACACGGGGCAGTCGACGCCCATGTAGTCCTTCGCATACGCCAACCGCCCGGGGTTGTTGTCGCACAGGCCGGTGAACTCCAGAATGTCCGAATACTGCTCCACCAGCCGCTTGCCCCAGAAGCTGGTGCCGCGGATGCCGGTGCCGACCAGCGCGACGCGAAGCTTGCGATCACCCGGCGAGAAACCCCACGCCGACATGGACAGGGCCTGGCCTGCGGCCAGCATGCTGATGGCGGTTAGAAACTGGCGTCTTTCCATGGCTTACGGCTCCGGTGTTGGCCACAGTGCAAATGACAACGCAATCATGGCGAAAAGATGGGCGACTGCACGACACCGCTTCGTTACCGTAATGCGAGCTCCCCGTCCCAGGGTACCAACAGCGCTTCCAGGCGCGAGATACGCCCCTCCAACTCACTGTTGGCGGATTTCAGCGCCCGGTTTTCTGCAGCCAGAGCCTTAACAGCTGCCATGTTCACGCCAGCCATGTCGCGTGCCGAAATACGCGTCTCGCCGCTGGCCAGGCCAAAAGCCGCATGAAAATCCTGCGCCATCGGGCCGATGTGACGCTGGTCGGCCGACTCGCCCTTATACGACCACTCTGACACCGGTACCTGCGCCAACTTATCCAGAACAGACACGCC